>VOFD01000695.1_pt1 | contig 1610000 bp, 1356 predicted proteins | sample 5384101 | NCBI WGS metagenome assembly VOFD01 (sample SAMN12384723, study PRJNA508395) | human gut metagenome | isolation source: healthy gut C | host: Homo sapiens | reverse complement strand
TGGCGGGAGGGGTTGCGCTCGTTATGGCACTTAAGCCGACACCTCACGGCACGAGCTGACGACAACCATGCAGCACCTCCATGCCTGCCATTGCTGGAAGCCCCATCTCTGAGGCAGTCAGGCACAGTTCAAGCCCGGGTAAGGTTCCTCGCGTATCATCGAATTAAACCACATGTTCCTCCGCTTGTGCGGGCCCCCGTCAATTCCTTTGAGTTTCACCGTTGCCGGCGTACTCCCCAGGTGGGATACTTAACGCTTTCGCTTGGCCGCCGACCGTGTATCGCCGACAGCGAGTATCCATCGTTTACCGTGCTTCGTCTCCTGCATATCTAAAGAATTTCAATGACCTCTCTGTCTTCCCTTCCCGCGTCGTTTTCAGCGGAAAAGCGTTGCAAAGGTAAGCACTTTTTTTCATTCCACCAAAACTTTTTTCAAGTTTTTTTTTCGGGGAGGTTTTCCGGGGCGGTCGGACCGCGGCACGAAAGATACCACCCCAAGCGGGGAAAGATGCCAGCCTTTCATCGTTCAGAGGCTTTCGCTCCCGAAAGCGGGTGCAAAAGTACGCACTTTATCCGATTCCGCAACACACTCCACACACTTTTTTTCATCTTTTTTTGATATTCGCGGAAAACATGCTGTAAAACAGGGTTTTACAACGGAAACTTTTTGGAAGGGGACAAGAGAAGAAGGAAAAACCGCACATATATATATACGGGCGTACGCGATTACATTTATTTATGCGGCACAAACACGGCGAAATTTCTATCCGAAAGGACGAAAATTTCTATTCGGAGCGTCAACCGTCCCATGCGGTAGGAACAGGCAACGCTTCGGTTTGCGTTTTTGGAAGTGAGAAAACAGGGCATAAAATGCCTCTTCAGCGGAATTTTACCGAATGAAGAGGCTAAGAACTTATTTAAATTTTCTGATTAAGTATTTTTATCGGCTTTCGTGTGAGCTTTGGACGACAAACTAAAAACAGACTTTCACTCTTTTTCACCAAAACACAAATCACCTGCATCGCCCAAACCGGGTATAATATAAGAATGTGCATTCAGCTCCGGATCGACCGCCGCACACCATATTGTTGTTTTATCCGACGGGAAAACTTTTTCAAGATGATTCACAGCCTGACGGCTTGCAATGACCGACGCTATATGAACATGAGCCGGCTCACCTTTCGTAAGCAAAGCCTCATACGCATATTCCATCGAAGCCCCCGTAGCCAACATCGTATCGGTAAGTATCAATGTTTTTCCATCCAAGCGGGGCGAGGCTATATACTCAATATGAATATCAAAATGCTCTTCATCCTGATATTTCCGGTACGCCGAGACAAAAGCATTTTCTGCGTGGTCGAAATAATTCAAAAAACCTTGATGAAAAGGCAGGCCGGCACGCAGGATAGTAGCTATAACAGGACGAAGGGCAGGCACTTTAACAAATGTTTCGGATAAAGGCGTCTGTACTTTTAACGGTTGATAAGAAAAAGTACGACTAATTTCGTAAGCCATAATCTCGCCTATCCGCTCGATATTCCGGCGAAAACGCAGGCTGTCAGTCTGTATTTGTACGTTACGTATCTCGGCAATGTACTGATTTAAAATAGAATTGTCATTGCTAAAATCAACAATCTTCATAAACTGTTTAACTGGTTTTACATTAAGAATTAAGTGTTTATCAGGCGCAAAGAAACAAAATAAAAATGGATTTGTAATGTAGAATTTACAATTTTGTTACACAAGTATAAATCTTTTCCAATTACGGAATTTTTTCTCTAATAACTTCTTTGATTTAAAAATAAACCACTATTTTTGTAGCGCAAAAAGCAAAAGAGATGTTGAAGGACATCTTTTAAGGATAACAAAAACGATATTACACATTTGATATAATAACCAAATAATCATTTGAACAATGGCAAATTTAGATCTTACTAAGTACGGTATCAATGGAACCGTAGAAATCGTACACAATCCTTCTTACGACGTATTGTTCGCTGAAGAAACAAAAGCTGGTTTGGAAGGTTTTGAAAAAGGTCAGGTAACTGAACTGGGTGCAGTAAACGTAATGACCGGTATCTACACGGGTCGTTCTCCTAAAGATAAATTCTTGGTAAAAGACGCTACAAGTGAAAACACTGTATGGTGGACTTCTGAAGAATATAAAAACGACAACAAACCTGTTACTACTGAAACTTGGAACGTATTGAAAGACTTGGCAGCTAAAGAACTTTCAAACAAGAAGTTGTATGTAGTTGACGGTTACTGCGGTGCCAACCCTGCAACTCGCCTTTGCGTACGTTTCATCATGGAAGTTGCTTGGCAGGCTCACTTCGTAACTAACATGTTCATCCGCCCGACAGCTGAAGAACTGGAATCATTCGAACCTGACTTCGTGGTTTACAATGCTTCTAAGGCTAAAGTTGAAAACTACAAAGAATTGGGCTTGAACTCAGAAACTGCTGTTGTATTCAACCTGACTACTAAAGAACAAGTTATCCTGAATACTTGGTACGGCGGTGAAATGAAGAAAGGTATGTTCTCAATGATGAACTACTTCAACCCGCTGCGTGGTATCGCTTCTATGCACTGTTCAGCTAACACCAACATGGAAGAAACTGACTCAGCTATCTTCTTCGGTTTGTCTGGAACAGGTAAGACTACTTTGTCTACCGACCCGAAACGTAAATTGATCGGTGACGACGAACACGGATGGGATGACGAAGGTGTATTCAACTACGAAGGTGGTTGCTACGCAAAAGTTATCAACTTGGATAAAGAATCAGAACCGGATATCTACAACGCTATCAAACGCGACGCTCTGTTGGAAAACGTTACAGTTGCTGCTGACGGTAAGATCGACTTCGCAGATAAGAGCGTAACAGAAAACACTCGTGTTTCTTACCCGATTTACCACATCAACAACATCGTTAAGCCGGTATCTAAAGGTCCTCACGCTCACCAAGTAATCTTCTTGTCAGCTGATGCTTTCGGTGTATTGCCTCCGGTATCTATCTTGAACCCGGAACAAGCTCAGTATTACTTCTTGTCTGGATTTACTGCAAAATTGGCAGGTACAGAACGTGGTATCACTGAACCGACTCCGACATTCTCTGCTTGCTTCGGTGCTGCTTTCTTGACTTTGCACCCGACTAAATATGCAGAAGAACTGGTTAAGAAGATGAATAAAGTAGGCGCTAAAGCATACTTGGTTAACACTGGTTGGAACGGAACTGGCAAGCGTATCTCTATCCGCGATACTCGTGGTATTATCGACGCTATCTTGGACGGTTCTATCGACAAAGCTCCGACTAAGACTATCCCGTACTTCGACTTCGTTGTTCCGACTGAATTGCCGGGCGTAGATCCGAAGATCCTTGACCCGCGTGATACTTATGCTGACGCAGCTCAATGGGATGAAAAAGCTAAAGACTTGGCTGGACGCTTCATCAAGAACTTTGCTAAGTTTACAGGAAACGATGCAGGTAAGGCTTTGGTTGCTGCTGGTCCGAAATTGTAATTCGAACTTACAAAATCTTAAATATAAAAGCGGTTCTCTACGGAGAATCGCTTTTTTTTATATATTTATCCCCGAATCATTTTAATTATATCAGTATGAAATACCTGAAACAAACTGTTTTAGCTGCCTTACTACTTCCACTCGTGGCTTGTGGAGGGAATCAGAAACCGCAAACAGAGGCAGAACAGACAACCGGCACGACGGAGAGTAACACAAACCAAGTTATTGAAACCATCATGACGCGCCGCAGTATCCGGCAATACAAGCCACAGGCCGTAAACCGCGACACGATGCAAATAATCTTAAACTGTGGCATCAATGCTCCTAACGGACAAAACAAGCAATCATGGGCTATCCGGGTAGTAGACAATCCGGATTTCATCAATGGTATTACGGAGGTATATAAGAAAGCTAATCCGAACGCGACCAAAGACCCGAACTTTAAGAATATGTTCCGCAATGCACCTACGGTAGTGTTTATCGCTCACGACACGGCTTACGATTTATCACAAATAGACTGTGGACTGCTGGGTGAAAACATGATTCTTTCAGCGTGGTCAATGGGTATCGGCTCTTGCTGTTTGGGAGGTCCTACCCGCTTCATGACCAACACCCCTGAAGCAGCCGATTATCTGAAGCGTCTGGACATACCTGAAGGATATGAACTGTTATACTGCATCGCATTTGGCTATCCCGATGAAACGCCGGCAGCAAAACCGCGTGACGAACAGAAAATCAAATTTATTGAATAGGATTGATATCTTACGAAATAAAGAGAAACCCGCCATTGACAAAATCAGGCTCAATGGCGGGTTTCTTTCCAATTCTTCAACAGCTTATGAGGACAAAAAAAAAAAGACAAACCGTCAAAACAACGATTTGTCCCTTAGAGTACTCGAAGCGGGACTAACAATATTTAAATTTAGAACATTGAGTTATATTGTATATTGGTGATTAATAGGGAATTATCGATTTTAAACTACAATACAAATATAATAGAATATAAAGAAAAGAAGAAAAAGTTTCAGTAAAAGTTTCAGTAAACAGCCAAAAGTTTCAGTAAAAATCCTACCTTTGTAAGTGGATATTAAATGAAGCATTTATGGCAACCTACAATTTTGAACTAAACAGCAAGCCTACACAAAAAGGCACTTATGTAGTATTGTTCCGAATCACGGAAAACAAGAAACATAAAAGAATAAAAACCACTATTGAATTAAAATCTCCGAAACACTGGAATCCCAAAGCACAAGAAGTCCGTAAAAGTGAGCCAAACTTCAAAGTAATGAATCAGGCTTTAAAGAAAATGAAGGATGAGGCTTTGAAAGCAGAAGCACTACTGGAAGAAAGAGGCAAAGGAATCACATCACAAAGTGTCGCTAATACCATAAAAGCAGGAAAAAGAGTTTTTTCTTTTATAGAGTTTGCCGAAACCTTTGCTGCAAGGACTTTAGAAGCTGGGGACTATCGGACATATACCAAGTATATTACATTTCTGAATAAACTGAAATTCTTTATCAATGGAATCAAGCCTGAAGAAGTTCCTTCCATACCTCAAAATGGAAAGAAGCTGAAAGAATTTATGGAAAGCAAAAGAAAGGATTTGCTTTTCAATGAAATTACTTTGGCTTTCCTGAATCGGTTTAAAGCCTATCTTAAAAAAGTCCCTAATGTAAAGAATCCCGAACTAACCTTACATCAGAATACTATCAGTAAGCAGTTTGACAATTTCAAAAGCCTCTATCATAAAGGGCTGGTGGAACTGAAAGAAGAAGGACTATCACTAAAAGAAAACCCTTTTGATAACTTTGAGTGTGAAACCATTGACACCAATAAAGAGAAGCTGACATGGGAAGAAATAGAATCTTTAAAGGCTTTGGAACTGGAAGAAGGCAGCTTGCTTTGGCACACCCGAAATTGTTTCATGCTTGCTTTCTATTGTGCTGGAATGAGAGCTGGCGACCTGATACAATTAAGAGGGACGAATGTAGTATATGAAAATGGAGGCTGGAGAATCAGTTACCGAATGGATAAGACAGCAACCGCCAAAGAAATACTTCTTCTTCCTGAAGCACTGGAAATCATAACAGAATACATTGACCTTCAGAATCGGACTTCAAAATATATTTTCCCTTTACTCGATAATAATGCACCATACGCAAAGGCTGTTACATGGGAAAGTAAAGAGCAACTTCCCTATGAGATAAAGAAAATGCTTCTTCAACATACCAATAGCAAAAACAGCTTACTTAACAAGTATTTGGGAAAGCTGGCAGCAATGGCAGGAATTGAAAAGAAGGTTTCCATGCACATAGCCCGACATTCCTTTGCCAACATAGCACGACAAAAGAAAGCCAATGTGTACGACATCAGCAAGGCTTTAGGACATTCAAGCCTGAAAATAACAGAAAGCTATCTTTCCAAATTTGACACTACAAGTCAGGATGCAACCATGAAGCAAGTTTTTCAAAACAACACAAGGATAGATGAAAACAGCCTTTTGAAACAACTTCAGAGCCTCAACCCTGAAGCACTTGCTTCATTATTGGCTAAAGTGAACAGATAACTTGAAATCACAAAATGGAATCCTAAACAATAATTTAATCTTTCAACATCACAATTTGTGAGCATAAAAGAAAAGTAAATATGGAAATAGCAATCATTCAAAGTAAAATTTACGAAGTAAGAGGAACTAAAGTAATGCTGGATAAGGATTTAGCAGAACTTTATCAAGTAACTACTGGAAACCTTAATAAAGCAGTAAAAAGAAACATCAAAAGATTTCCACCTGATTTTATGTTTCAACTGACAACAGAAGAATGGGAGGCTTTAAGATTCCAAAATGGAATCATAAAGAAAGGCAGAGGGGAACATACAAAGTATTTGCCCTATGCTTTCACAGAACAAGGGCTGGCAATGCTTTCAGGTGTTTTAAATAGTGATATAGCTATTAATGTAAATATCTCAATTATGAGGGCTTTTGTAGCTATCAGACAAGGTTTGCCACAAGTAAGCAATAACAAGGAACTGGAAGAACTGAAAGCCCGAATGAAGGAACTGGAAGAAGTAAGTGAAGAAACTATGGCTGCAATCAGTGATTTATCCGAAGATACCCGAAAAGAACTGGATGATATTTATTTGGCTTTGTCACAATTAGCAGCAAAGCAAAAGAAAATCTCTAAACCTCAAAACCCTATCGGATATAAGGCTATTCAGGAAAGGAGAACTGAAAATGAAGAATAGTCTGACCCTCTTTATTATGTGCAAAAAGCATAAGAATTTATATGCTTCGCACTAAAATAGGACAAGATTACGGCAAGGGTGAAACTAATATAAAGCAGAAAGGATATTGATATGAATGATGAACAGATTAAAAAATTAACAGAATATTACGGATATACCATATCTGAAGTAGTAAATAAAGTTTTATCTTTTTATAGTCCTATTGATGATATAGAAAATTATATCCCTGAAGGAAATAATAGACAAATAGCCGAACTTATAAAATTCCTAAGAAGTTGTAAGGGAAGCTCCTTGAAAATATCAAGTACAATCCAAAATCCATATAAAGGGCAGGTTAAAGGGAGTAATCTATCTTTTAACCTCAATGACAAATACACTTTGTTCTATTTAGAACAACTCTTAAACACAATATTAGAGAAAAACCAAGATGGATTATATCAATTTGAATTTAACTGGAACTTTAAAGAGCCTATAAAATACTACAAAGGAATTGCACCTTGTTATGAAATAGAAGAAGATAGTTTCTTTACAGAGCCCTATACAGATGAGGAATTAAATAATATTATTGAATATGAGAAGGAAAAGGAAAGTAATCAACCCAAACTAACTCAAAATGGTAAAATAGGAAGAACTTGTTATTCTTTCTATAAAGCATTGAAATTACAAGGTATATTAGGAAATAATAAAACAAAAGATTATTCTTTTATATATGATATTTTGGTTATAAGAGGAAAAGTAAATGACATAGGAAAAGGCTTTTCAGGAACAATCGGCAAAGAAAAATATCAAAATATCAGGAATTGGATTAATGCCTATTTGACACAATCGGGCAAAACAGAATAATAGTAGAGTTTAAGGGTAAAAAAGTAGGTTTTAACACTGAAATTTTACCCTTTTATTTTTCTCCATTTCACCGAAAGAAACCTAATACCTTTGCTTTTGCAATCAGGACAAAAGAAAGAATGTTTCTGACTGGGAAGCCTGATATATTAAAAGCAATGGGAAATATTACAACACAAACAGCAGCCGAAAGTTTGGCAATGGTGGTACTTCCTAAAACAGCATGGGAAGGGGTAGTGGCAGAAATTCAGGAACTGAAGAATATACTTCAAAAAAAATCTGAAGAAGAAGTAAACAACCAATGGATAGAAAGCACACAAGCAAGAAAAATGCTGGGTGTATCTCCTAAGACATGGCAAACCTATCGGGATGAAAGAAGAATCCCCTTCAGTCAGTTCGGAAGAAAAATCTATGTGAAAAGGGCGGATTTGGAAGCCTTCATGGAATCACATTATATTCAATCAAGATAATAAGGGAGGATATTTTATGAATGAGGAATTTATAAGAGCAAACTTCCAAGTGGCGACATACACACTGAAAGAAGGGACAAAAGGCAGTTATTACTGGAGTGAAGGATTTTCCGAACTTCCTAATAGATTGAGCATAAGTAAGGATAATGAATTGACTAAAGTAAGCAGGAAAGGAAGAAACCTTTTACACCCTATTGTAGGGCAAATGATAGGCAGCTTCACCCAAAAGGAAGTTTCAAGATACAAGGAATACAAACCTTATGTTTGCCGTACCCAAATATGGAAAGTAGAAGAATACCCATTGTTTATCGGTTATGGCACAATCGGAGTAACCAATCAAGAGGGAAAAGTGGAAGATACTGGAGACTTGCTTATTTTCTATACACCTGACAACTGGATAAGTATAAAGATATTCCACTTTATAGGCATGGGGAATCCTGACAACTTGTTGGAAGCTATGGAATATGCAAACAATCATTTGAGAGAATAACCATATAAATAACAGAGGGTGCGGACTTCACAGCCTACACCCTCAAAGGATATTAAATGAATGATTGACTATATACAAGCAACCAAACATTTGTCTGACAAAGATAGGCTTTTTCTCGGACATTGCCGACTGGAAGCCGAATATTCTTCAGGCTGGCAAAAATACTGGCTTCAGGGATGCGAAAAACTGGAAATATGGTATAATCCTTCTTTGAACTGGATGAGGCTTCAGGGCAGTATCATGTACTATTGGCAAGGACACAACTTCACATACGACAAAAAAGGCTTTGTAGCTGCAATAGACCACATAATTAAGATACTTCATATTTCGATATGGGATGCAATGATAGAAACCTTTGAGTATGGTGTGATTATGCAAGTTCCGAAAAAGCCGAAAGAATATATAAAAAGACATTCCTCAATACCTTCAGAGAAACTAACCCTGAATGAGAAACCCAAAGACAAAGGGAATTTCAGATGGTGGGAAGATAAGAATGTTTGCAATAAAATGTATGATGCAGCCCAAAATATCAAGAAGAAGCAAGGACTTCAAAGAAAAGAGATACTGAAAGAATCAGGCTGGAATCCTGAAAGGGGGTTCCTAAAATGGGAAGCCCACTACCTGAAACCCGAAATACTGAATCATGGTAAAGGGCTTTTATTGGCAGACTTGATGAAGCCTTATTGGGAAAATGTGTTTAAAGAAGATTTGTATGTACAATATAAAAGATTAATTCCTATGAAATCACTGATTACACCGACAAACAAGAAAGATTTAAGCAGTGCTGATATTGTAATGCTGGCACTGGCAGAAGCTCAAATAAATGCAGGGGAAAACCTTCAGGAAGTAAAGAAGATGCTATATGATAAGATTAATGCTATCCCTGAAGGTGTACTTTCCAAAGCGGATAAAGACAGTCGAAAAAGGCAAATAAAGTCATTGTTCGATAAACTTCAGGAATCCCCCGAAAGTGAATGGGATTTATCGGAAAAATTGGAAAAGGCATTAAAAGCAGAATAGCCTCAACCCTCTTTATTATTATCAAAAAGCATAAGAATTTATATGCTGACAGATTTCAGGAATAAAATGTATATTTGAATATGGCAACAGACAAAAAGCAACAAAATCCAACAGAAACTACACTTGAATCAGGATTGACACCTATTCAGGAACAAGCAGCTATTATGTTAGCTTCAGGGGAAAACATTACTTCAGTATCGGAGAAACTCAACTTGAACAGAAGTACCATTTACCAATGGCAACAGAAAATAACTTTCCAGTGCTTTTTCAACTTCCAAAGGAAAGAAGCCAAAGACACCCTTAAAAATGGATTGCTAAGTTTATACAAAGATGCACTGGAAGCAGTGAAAGGATGTTTGACATCAGAAAATGAATCTATCAGGCTAAAAACTGCAATGTGGATAATTGCCAAAGTAGAAAACAATCCAGTAGGCAATACAGATGCAAGAGAACTTTTAAAGAAAGAAGCCACAAGAACCGAAAGTATATTTCAAGATTGGGAAGCAGAAAAAGAGGTTTTCGATGAAAGGAAATACCAAAAGTTGTTAGCTGAAAATGGGCTGAAATGAAAGGTAAAAGCAAAAAGTTTCAGTAATGTTTCAGTAGATAAAACAAAATCCCTTGTAAGTTATTAATTTACAAGGGATTATTCATTTACACAAGTACTCGAAGCGGGACTTGAACCCGCACAGCCATTACTGGCCAAGGGATTTTAAGTCCCTCGTGTCTACCGATTCCACCATTCGAGCAGCCTTTCAAAGATATAGAGCGGAAAACGAGACTCGAACTCGCGACCCTAACCTTGGCAAGGTTATGCTCTACCAACTGAGCTATTTCCGCGTTTCGGGTGCAAATGTAGGGAGATTTATTATATCATCCAAACATTTACACCGTTTATTTTTAAAAAAAAATCCATTAGCGATTTAATAATGATTTCTCTGCGGCTTCGGCAACCGAGAAATTAAATCCTGCCATTACCTGACTCATTAAATCTGTAATCCGGTCGTTACACAAATTGCCGATACTGCCCTCATGTGTGTGATGTACCTGCTTATCATGTGTAAAGTTTCCTTTTTCAATATCTAATCCTACCTTCTTATACGCATCGCGGAAAGGCATTCCTTCGTTGGCCAAACGATTGACTTCTTCCACGCTAAACATATAAAGGTATTTGTCGTCGTCAAGGATGTGTTCATTTATTTTTATCTTGTCGATGATGTATGCCGCCATTTGCAGACAATCTTTCAGTTCATCGAATACAGGCAAGAATACCTCTTTAATAATCTGCAAATCGCGGAAATATCCGGAAGGAAGATTATTCATAATCATCATGATCTGTTGGGGCAGTGCTTGGATTTTGTTACATTTAGCACGAGTCAACTCAAACACATCGGGATTTTTCTTATGAGGCATAATACTGGAACCGGTGGTACATTCGTCCGGAAGTTTTACGAAACCGAAGTTCTGGCAACTGAACATACAGGCATCGAATGCCAACTTTGAGAGCGTTCCGGCGATAGATGCCAGCGCAAAGGCTACATTACGTTCCATTTTTCCGCGTCCCATCTGTGCGTAAACCACGTTGTAGTCCATTGAGTCGAAGCCTAACAGACGGGTAGTCATTTCACGGTTCAGAGGAAATGATGAACCGTATCCGGCAGCGGAGCCAAGCGGATTACGGTTGCAAACTTTATAAGCTGCCTGCAAAAACATCATGTCGTCAACCAAACTTTCGGCATAGGCTCCGAACCACAAGCCAAATGAGGAGGGCATCGCTATCTGCAAATGTGTATAGCCGGGCATCAGAACATCTTTGTATCGGTTACTTTGAGCTATCAGCACATGAAAAAGGTCTTCAGCAGCTTCGGCTATTTCTTTGATGCGGGCGCGAGTGAAAAGTTTCAAATCAACCAATACTTGGTCATTTCGCGAACGCCCACTGTGAATTTTCTTACCCACATCCCCTAACCTGCGTGTCAGCATCAACTCTACCTGCGAGTGTACATCTTCTATACCATCTTCAATGACAAACTCCCCTTTTTCTGCCGTTTCATAAATATGTTTCAATTCTTCCAGCAATGTCTTTAATTCCTCAGAGGTAAGCAGTCCAATGCTCTCAAGCATCGTTATGTGAGCCATAGAGCCCAATACATCGTATTTAGCCAGATAGAGGTCCATTTCCCTGTCGTGTCCTACCGTGAAACGGTCGATTTCTGCGTTTACTTGTACGCTTTTTTCCCAAAGTTTCTGAGCCATTGTAATCCTTCTTTAATTGACGAGATTTAGTTATTAATAAGGTATACGCGCCAGCGTTTCTGCCAGTTTTTCCACTCCTTCCTGCAAAGGTTTCGATACCATTGCTTTCATAAACATATTAACTTCGGCACGTATTGTTACTTTTATTTTCGATTCTTCTTCCGATACGGGCAGTATTTGAATCCACAAGTTCATCGGAATAGGAGTTTTATCTCCCTCAAACTTGATACATTTCATCGGCTCACGCTCTATGATGCGAAGCGTAAGGTTGATTCCTTGTACTTTGATAGACAGCGAGTCACGATCGAAAGACATATCCTCTATCTTGCCTTCGAGTTTGCTTTTCATTTCATCCAGCTTATCGCGCATCCGCTCCATGTTGTTCAAGTCTGACAACACGCCATATACTCGCTCCTGACTGTAAGAGATATGCTTTACGTTACTTTCAAATTGTATAGCCATTGATTTTTTAGGGTTAGGGGTTTTACATAAAAGCACGGAGGCTGCGTTTTTTCAACAAAAATCGCGCCTCCGTGCTTTCTATGCTTTAAATATATAAAATTATTTTCCTGTCCAGTGAGCCGGATCCTTTCTCCATGCCTGCAAAACCGGAATATCTTCTTCGTTGATATAATCCGTTTTCAGGGCAGCCTCCAGAACGGCATTGTAGTTAGTTAATGTAACCAGCTCTACCTTAGCGCTCTTAAAGGCTTCTGCCGATACATCGAAACCATAAGTAAACGATGCAATCATGCCGATAACTTCGCATCCGTCGCGACGAATTGCTTCGACAGCTTTCAGGCTGCTTCCACCCGTAGAAATCAAGTCTTCGATAACTACCACTTTCATACCCGGACGGAGTTCTCCTTCAATCAGGTTTTCCAATCCGTGGTCTTTCGGACTTGAACGAACATAAACAAACGGGAGGTTCAACTCTTCTGCTACCAATGCACCTTGTGCGATAGCTCCCGTTGCCACGCCTGCAATAGCGTCTACATCTCCGAACTTCTCAAGGATAGTACGGCAAATTTCCAATTTCACGAAATTGCGAAGAGCCGGATAAGAGAGAGTCTTACGGTTGTCACAATAAATGGGTGATTTCCAACCCGAAGCCCATGTAAAAGGATTTGCCGGCTGGATTTTAACCGCTTTTACTTTCAGCAATTTTTCTGCGAATAATCTTTCCAATGCTTTCATAACCTAACTGTATATCTGATAAATGTTTCTGCAAAAGTATGGAAATCCCACGGGAATAGAAAATTTACCTGCATTTATTTTTATGCAGTGGGGTGAGATTTTAAAAGGCATTAAGTTTTGCCCAAGCCAGTGTAAGGATGCTGATACGGACGTCGACGCTTTTCAGCAGTGCCTCGGCACAGGCGGAGAGAGTGGCTCCGGTAGTCAACACATCGTCGACCAGCAGCAAGTGCTTGCCTGCCAGCCGGAGAGTTTCCGGAGTGGTTCGAAACAAGGTTTCTGTATTTATCCAACGCTCATAAACGGATTTATGCGTCTGTGTCTGGTTGTTGTGTACGCGGGAGATGACATGCGGGTACACCGGAATATCGGTCCGTGCCGATATGCCCTGCGCCAACTGTTCGCTTTGGTTATAACCGCGCTTGCGCAAACGCTTGGGATGTAAAGGAACGGGCACAAGTCCGTCAATGTCGTGAAAAAATCCCGATGGAAGCAGCTCGTCGGCAAGCAGCATCCCCATCTGCCGGCAAATATCTTTCCGTCCATGATACTTCATGGCGTAAAGAATCTGTGCCACCCCGCCACCTTTAGTATATAAATACAGCGTAGAAGCGCGTTCGATCGGAATAATTCCCCAAAACATTTGTTCCATTTCATTTCCCGGCGTATTTCCCAAATGTACTTTCGGTAATCCTGCCATGCAACTGAGGCAGAGGGGATTTTCCACATGCAACAGTTTTGCTCCACATGCCGGGCACCAACGGGGAAAGAAAAAATCGCGCAAATCAGAAACCGTAATCATCCGCATCGGGTTGTTTGATTTGGCGCATCACTTCCTCGGGCGTAAAAATCCTCTGCCTATGGCGAAACGAATCAGTTTTGTGTTCCGCTCGTACTCGGTATTTCCTTTTACCGATTTTGCTTTCTGCTTTAAAAGGCGTTTCAATATGTCCGTATATTCTTCTTCGTCTATCTCTTCCAGCCCGGCAGCTATTTCGTCGGTTGAAAGATGTTTCATCCGAAGTGCCTGCACGATTTTCATCCGCCCCCATTGGTTGAAGCGATATTTGTCTCTTACAAAAAAACGGCAGAAGCGGGTGGAATCCAGATAGCGTTCGTTAAACAGATGCGCCATGATGCGTGCCTGCACTTCTTCGTCGGCTCCCCACTGTTTCAGCTTGGCTTCCACGTCTGCGGGGCAACGCTCTGCCGCCGAGCAGAGGGCTTCTGCTTTCAGCTTTAATTCTTTTTCGGTATATTCTTTCATCTTTTTATCGCTTTAATCATGCGGGCATTACCATACGAGTCTGAACGCACTTCTACTTGGCTATACCCTCCGTATTTCAGCATAGCGGCGGTTTCACTCCCGTATGCGCGATTTATCTCGAAAAACAATTTGCCTCCGGGTTTCAGCATTTGATTGCCGATGCGGGCAATGCGGCGGTAAAAACGCAGCGGGTCTGTGTCGGGCACAAACAATGCGGTTTCAGGTTCGTAATCTAATACGTTTCGCTCCATCTCCGCGCATTCGCTTTCGGTGATATAGGGCGGATTGCTGACGATAATGTCAAATACGGAGGTGCCAGTCGGCTCGTTGAATACATCCATGCAGGAAAATGCGATGCGGACGTTGTTACGCAGAGCGTTTTCGCGCGCTACCGCCAATGCTTTTTCCGAGATGTCCCATGCCGAGACTTCGGCTTCAACCATACGTTCCGCCAACGTAATGGCTATACATCCGCTCCCTGTACCGATATCGAGCACGCGCAAGCCCGACTGTGGACAGTCGGACACAATCCAGTCTACCAACTCGGCCGTTTCCGGTCGCGGTATAAGTACATCGGAAGAAACTTTCAGCGTCAGCCCGCAAAACTCCGTTTTCCCTATTATATATTGTATAGGTTCAAACCGAGCAAGCCGGACAAGAATATCGTTTAAACGGTTACGCTTTTCCATCGGAAAATCAGTATCTTTGCCGGCATAAAGTTCGAGCGTAGAAAAGCCGAATTCCTCTTCCAGTATCCATCGGGCAAGGGCGGACGCTTCTGTTTCGGCATACGAAGCGGCAATAAGTTTTTGCTTTATATAGGTATAAAGGGGATTCATACATAAAAATAATAATGTACAAAAGTAAGCATAAAAACATATAACCTCATGACAACAGACGAAAAATATATCCGCAGATGCATACAACTGGCACAAAACGGGATGATAAACGCGGCTCCGAACCCGATGGTGGGAGCAGTTATCGTATATCGCGACAAGATTATCGGTGAGGGGTATCATGCCCGCTGCGGAGAGGCACACGCAGAGGTAAATGCCATTCGTTCGGTCAGCGATGAACAACTGCTGACAAAATCGACGCTTTATGTAAGCCTCGAACCTTGTTCGCACTACGGGAAAACGCCTCCGTGTGCCGACTTGATTATCAGCAAGGGGATTCCCCGTGTGGTGGTAGGGTGTATCGACCCTTTTTCACAAGTATCCGGTCGCGGAATCCAAAAATTGCGCAATGCCGGCATCGATGTGACGGTAGGCGTTTTAGAGGCGGAATGCCGGCGGCTGATTCGGCGTTTCATTACGTTTAACACCCAAAAACGTCCGTACGTCACGCTGAAATGGGCACAATCTGCCGACGGGTTTATTGACACGATACGTGAAGACGGAAGTCCGGTAATTCTGTCTACACCACTCAATTTGGCATACGTACACAAGCAACGTGCCGAGCATCAGGCCATTTTGGTAGGCAGACGAACGGCATTGCTCGACAATCCTTCGCTTACGGTCCGCCATTGGTACGGCAAAAACCCGCTTCGCTTGGTAATCGACCGCAATTTGTCATTGCCCCCGTCACTCCACCTGTTCGACGGCAGCAATCCTACCATCGTTTTCACTGAACAGCCGAAACCGATGGGCAAGAACGTTTCGTGCGTGGCATTAGATTTCCATAGTGACATCTTGTCTCAAATCATGGATAAACTTTTCCAGAACAACATACAGTCGTTGCTGGTAGAAGGAGGAGCTTCGCTCTCACAGTCATTCATCGATACCGGACTGTGGGACGAGATTTACATCGAACATGCCCAAAGCGTTTTAGGGGACGGAGTAAAAGCGCCTCAAGTACCTGCCGGATATAAAGCTGAGTATGAACTGCGTGATGGAGTTACGGTTTCTCATTATGTACGGTAAAACAGGCAGGAAATTTCCTGCCGAAATGTACGGAAAAACGCAACCGCAAGCGTGGAGTATTCCATGCGGATAAGTTCACCATTTCTATTCGGAAGGCTTGCCTGTCTTTCAGGTAGAATTTTCAGGCTCAAATCATGCCGAAACACGCCCTTTGCAGAGGGTCTGTTTGAATTTTCAAAAAAGGGTATTTCATCCATCCTTTTTGAGAAACCGAGACTGAACAAGATTTTAACAAGACCTAAGAAATAGTTTTTTCCGCTAAATTCGGGAAAAATAATCCTGTTTTGCAGATAAAAAAGCGATGTTTATCCATAATTTTATATAAAACTTCCATTAAAAGTATCATAACGAAAAAAAACTTTCTACTTTTGCAACTTGTAACAAAAGGACTGATTTGCAAATGAAAATAAAGTATCTGCCGCTGATAGCGGCTTTATTGATGACAACTCCCTCACTTGTATCATGTTTGGATAGCAATGAGGTGGTTATCGATTATACCTTAGAGAGTAGTATTACGAGCTTTGCCGTAGGAACATTACACATTGACCGCGTGGGGATAGACTCGGAAGGCAAAGACAGTGCTTTTGTTGATACGATAAGCTTTGCGGACTATCCGTTTACGATTGACCAGACAAGCCGTATCATCGAAAATAAAGACTCGTTGCCTGTGGGTACACACACCGACAAGGTTACCACTACCATAAGTTATGATGGCGGTTACGGCTTCTTGGCGTACGAGAAAAACGGTGAAGATACCGTGTGGACAAGTACAGACTCTATCGACTTTACGAATCCCGTAAAATTCAGGGTTTATACATACAGCGAAAACAGCGTGATAAAAGGATATCCGTATACGGTAAAAGTAAATGTACACCAATTAGACCCGGACACATTGGTTTGGAGGAATTTCTCACAGTCGTTCGATGGCGGAAACTTAACCGGCCAGCAGGCTTTATATGCCGACGGAAAGGTTTTTGTGCTCGGAACACATAACGGAACAACACTCATGCAATATACCGATGTGAGTTCTTATACCCCTGACGGATGGAGTACAGTATCCGGCATCCCGTCGGATATAAAACCGAACTCTGCCGTAACGTGTGAAGGGTATATCTATTTCCTGACCATAGCTAACCAACTGTATCGCTTGAATCCTTCCGACATGAATATTGAAACAGTAACAACAGATGTAACTGTTACACGCTTGTTGGCAGGAGCGACAGAAAGCTCAGGAGCTGTATTATATGCTTGTGCCGGAAATACCAACGGCAAGATAAATCTCGCCGACGGAACATGGAGTGAGGATACTCAATCAGTAACCTTCGAAGAAGGAGCAAACTTCTCATCAACCGTAGCGCTGTCATATAACGACCAGATACATCGCACTACATTGATGATAGACAACCAGACAGGAAACGATACGATTGTCCCGATTTATACGCGCCTGACAAACGAACCGTGGGTAAAAATCAATACCTCAAACCTGCCTGTACCCTATCTTGAAAATATTTCCATGATAACTTACGACGGCAAACTTTATGCATTCGGCGGTGCAAGCAAGGCTTCGGGTACTACCCTTACCGTTCCATTCCAATATTTCTATTCATCGGAGGATAACGGACTGACATGGGAACCGATGCTAACCAAAGTGGTATTCCCACAAGAAACGATTTATGCCGATGATACCGAAACAAACCTGATTACCGAATCGTTTGCTACTTATTATCAGAACTCTGAAAGTGAATATTCTTGCACCGTCAGTACGCCGGAACAAGAGCTGAATGCGGAAGGAGCCTTGAACCCCAGCTGCATTTGGGTGGTATGGAGAGACGGAAGCATGAGTCGCGGTTACATCAACCGTTTGAGCTTTAAGCCCAAACAATGGTAATAAAAGAAGGAAAGAGAACATGTGTGATAAAGAAATGATAGACATGAACCGCATTCCAGCCCACATAGCCATCATTATGGATGGTAACGGACGCTGGGCAAAGCAACGCGGTCACGCCCGTACGTTTGGTCATCAGGCGGGTGCCGAGACGGTGCATGTCATAGCTGAAGAATCTGCACGGTTAGGCGTAAAATTTCTTACGCTTTACACGTTCTCGACGGAGAATTGGAATCGTCCGGTAGACGAAGTAGCAGCATTGATGAGTTTGCTTATGGACTCCATCGAGGAAGAAACTTTTATGAAAAACAATATCAGCTTCCGTATCATCGGCGATACAGACAAACTGCCGGAAGACGTATTAAACCGCTTGAACCGGTGTATAGAACGCACGGCGGCCAATACGGGAATGTGTCTCACTCTTGCGTTGAGTTATTCCTCGAAATGGGAAATCACCGAAGCCGTGAAACTGATAGCTAAAGATGTGGCAGAAGGAAAATTAAAGCCACAAGATATAACTGACAAAACAATTGACAGCCATTTGGCAACCAACTATATGCCCGACCCGGACTTGTTAATCCGTACGGGTGGGGAAATACGCTTGAGCAATTACCTGCTTTGGCAGTGCGCTTATTCCGAGCTTTACTTCTGTGATACTTTTTGGCCCGATTTTAAAGAGGCTGAGTTACGTAAAGCCATTTGTGATTATCAAAAGAGAGAACGCCGATTCGGTAAAACCAGTGAACAAATATAAGTTAAGAAAAGAACAATGCGATACCGTTTTCCACTTATCCTGTTGATTATGGCCTGCTGCTTGTCCGTTTCGCGGATGGAAGCACAAGAGGCTTTAAACGATACTATTTATAATCCGACTATCCTATATAACGGAACGCCGAAGCAATACGAAATAGCCGACATCAAAGTAAGCGGCGTAAAGAACTATGAAGATTATGTCTTGATAGGTATTTCGGGCTTGGCGGTGGGACAAACCATTTCTATCCCCGGCGATGATATTACTGCCGCACTGAAGCGCTATTGGCGTCATGGTCTGTTCTCCGACGTTAAAATTATGGCGGATAAAATTATAGGAAACAAAATTTATCTCTCCATCCAGCTTACCCAGCGTCCGCGTATTACTGATATCGTAATTCACGGTGTGAAAAAGAGCGAACGCGAAGACCTACAGGCTAAGTTAGGAATGGCGAAGGGTACGCAGGTAACACCTAACTTGATAGACCGTGCGAAGATTCTTATCAAAAAGCACTTTGATGAGAAAGGCTTTAAGAATGCCGAAGTAAACATCATCGAGCGTGAAGACCCTGCCAACAAGGAACAGGTGTATGTTGATGTAAACATTGATAAGAAAGCGAAAGTGAAAGTTCATCAAATTACAATTGATGGCAACGCTGTTTTGACGGACAAGAAGTTAAAGCGCGTGATGAAGAAAACAAACGAAAAGGGTAAATTGATTAATTTATTCCGCCCGAAGAAGTTTATAGAAGAACGTTACGAAGAAGATAAACAGAAGATTATCGAAAAGTATAACGAATTGGGTTACCGCGACGCGCAGATTGTAGTAGACAGTGTTTCGCCATACGATGACAAGACGGTGAATGTTTACATGAAAATATACGAAGGACAGAAATATTATATCCGCGACATTACGTGGGTAGGTAATACGGTATATCCTTCGGATTGGCTGTCGCAGAAGTTGCGCATGAGCAAAGGTGATGTATATAACCAGAAGTTGATGAACGACCGTATCACCAACGATGAGGATGCTATCGGTAACGACTACTATAATCATGGTTATGTGTTCTACTCACTGAACCCTGTGGAAGTAAACATTGACGGAGACTCTATCGACTTGGAAATGCGTATTTACGAAGGTCCGCAGGCAAGCATAAGCCACGTGCGCATCAACGGTAACGACCGCTTATACGAAAACATCGTACGCCGTGAACTCCGTACGCGACCGGGCGACTTGTTCAGTAAAGAGGCGTTGGAACGTTCTTACCGTGAAATTGCCCAAATGGGACACTTCAATCCCGAAAATATCCAGCCCGATGTACAGCCGAACGTACAAGACGGTACGGTAGACATCAACTGGGGATTGGAATCGAAAGCGAATGACCAAGTAGAATTCTCTGCCGGATGGGGACAAACGGGTATCATCGGTAAACTGAGTTTGAAGTTTACCAACTTCTCGTTCGCCAACCTGTTCCGTAAGAATGACAACTACCGAGGCATCCTGCCGCAAGGCGACGGACAAACATTGACCATCAGCGGACAAACCAACGGACGTTACTATCAATCGTACAGCGTTTCGTTCCTTGACCCATGGTTTGGTGGTAAGCGTCCGAACTCATTCTCGGTATCGGCTTTCTTCTCAAAACAGACCGACGTGAGCGACCAATACTATAACCAAGCATTCATGAATAACTATATGAATATTTATAATGGTTATGGAATGTATGGTTATAACAACTATTATAACTACGAATCTTACTACGACCCGGATAGCTATATCAAAATATTCGGTTTGTCTGTAGGTTGGGGTAAACGTTTGCGCTGGCCCGACGACTACTTTACGTTGTCTGCCGAGCTGTCATACCAGCGGTTTATCATGAAAGACTGGAGTTATCTGTATATCCGACTGAACAACGGTCAGTACATGAATACGGGTACAAGTAACTTGCTGAGCTTGAACCTGACGCTGGCACGTAACTCAACCGATAACCCGATATTCCCGCGTTATGGTTCCGACTTCTCACTGTCTTTGCAGATTACGCCGCCTTACTCATTGTTCAGTAACAAAGATTATGCTACTTACGGACAAAACAACTACGACGAGGCAGCCAGCATGTATAAGTGGATTGAGTACCATAAATGGAAATTCAGAATGAAGACCTATACGGCGCTGATGGATATTCAGAAATGTCCGGTTATCATGACCCGTACCGAGTTTGGTATCTTAGGACACTTCAACAGTCACAAGCGCTCTCCGTTCGAAACCTTCTATGTGGGAGGTGACGGTATGACCGGATACAGCTACAACTATGCTTCGGAAACCATTGCTCTGCGTGGTTACGAAAACGGTTCGTTAACCCAGTATGGAGGAGGAGAAGGTTATGCTTACGTACGCTTGGGTGCAGAGTTGCGCTATCCGTTGATGCTTGAAAACTCAACCAGCATCTATGCCCTCGGTTTCGTAGAAGCAGGTAACGCATGGCACGATGTATCCGACTTCAACCCCTTCAAGCTGAAACGCTCAGCCGGCGTGGGTGTACGTATCTTCCTGCCTATGATCGGTATGATGGGTATCGACTGGGCATACGGTTTCGACAAGATAAAGGGTTCAATGCAATATAGCGGAAGCCAGTTCCACTTTATTATCGGACAAGAATTTTAAACTTGAAGAAGAATTAGGAAAGGATGGGCTGACAGGGAAACCCTGCCTTTCGTTCCTAATTCTTCTTTCTTAATTAAATACGATTATGAAATTAATTCTTTCAGCCCTGATGTTTGTAACGTGTGTCGTTGCGGCTCAAGCACAGAAATTTGCGTTGGTAGATATGGAATATATTTTAAAGCAAATACCTGCATACGAGCAAGCCAACCAGCAAATGCAGTCGTTGTCTGAACAATGGCAAGACTTGATAGAAGCAAAAGCAAACGAAGCTAAAACGCTGTATGAAGATTATCAGAAAAATGCAAACTCATTGTCTGCCTCCCAGAAAACAGCAAAAGAAGAAGCAATCATAGCCAAAGAGAAAGAAGCTGCCGAACTGAGAAAACAATATTTCGGACCCGAAGGCGAAATGATGAAAAAGCAGCAAGAACTGATAACTCCGATACAAGACGCGATTTATAATGCCATCAAATCCATCGCTACCCAGAAAGGATATGATGCAGTTATCGACCGCGCATCGGCACAAAGCATGATTTTTGCTTCTCCACGCATTGATATCAGCAATGAAGTGCTCTCAAAATTAGGATATTCAAATTAATTTCATACATTTGCAAGTGGTTTTCAAAAAGCACTTGCCAGCTAAGCGAAAGCCTGAAAATCATTCGGTTCAGATAAGAAATAATTAAAAAAAACAAATAACTAAAAACAATAATTATGTTGAAGAAAATTGCCTTATTACTTTTACTGGTCGCTCCGATGAGCGTATTTGCACAAAAATTTGCACATTTCCGTTCTATGGATATTATTCAAGTAATGCCGGAGTTTGCTAAAGCGCAAACAGATATTGAAGCATTAAGAAAACAATACGAAGAAGAAATCAAACGCGCTTCGGATGAATTCAGCAAGAAGTTTGCCGAATATCAAAAAGAACAAAGCACGTTGCCGCAAAACATTCAGGAACGCCGCCAGAAAGAACTCCAAGAGTTGAACGAAAAAGGTATGCAGTTCCAGCAACAAGCTCAACAAGAATTGCAGAATGCTTATACCAAAATGTTAGACCCGGTTTATGAAAAACTGGACAAGGCTATCAAAACGGTAGCTAAAGCAGGTGGCTATATCTATGCTTTCGACTTGACTCGTACCGACATCCCTTACGTTGACGAAGCTCAGTCAAAAGACATTACAAACGATATCAAAACGAACTTGGGAATCAGCTTGACGGCTACTCCGTATGTACCGGCTACTCCGTCAGCAGGCTCAACAACCGCTCCGGCTCAATAAATATCTTTATAACTGGTTCGGGCACAAATTACGCGAAACGTTACTGCCTTTCATTGCCAACAGGTAGGGTTTACGTAATTTGTGCCCGATTTTTTTTCATTGTTTCCTATGCTTCTCTCAGCCATTCCAACCGCAGGCCCCATCGGAGTATTTGATTCCGGTTACGGCGGACTTACCATTCTCAGCAAATTCCGCGAACTGCTCCCACAGTACGATTATCTTTACTTGGGAGATAACGCCCGCACTCCTTACGGCACACGTTCGTTCGAAGTGGTTTATGAATTTACACTCCAAGCCGTTCGCAGGTTATTCGAGTTGGGTTGCCCGCTGGTAATTCTTGCTTGCAATACCGCTTCGGCAAAAGCCTTACGCAGCATCCAACAAAATGACTTGCCTTATCTCGACCCTACCCGGCGTGTATTGGGGGTCATCCGACCCACGGTGGAGTGCATCGGCGAAATTACCCATACCCGCCACGTAGGTTTACTTGCCACATCGGGTACGGTCAAATCAGAGTCTTATCCTCTCGAAATCCGCAAATTATTCCCCGACATAAAGGTAACAGGAGTGGCGTGTCCGCTTTGGGTTCCACTTGTTGAAAACAACGAGGCCGACTCTGAAGGAGCCGATTATTTTGTACGCAAATACATTGATACGCTGTTATGCAAAGACCCGGAAATTGATACGATTATCTTGGGATGTACACATTATCCTTTGTTGTTAAATAAGATACGACAGTTTACCCCGCCGCATATCCGCTTGGTGACACAAGGAGAATACGTCAGCAGAAGTTTAAAAGATTACCTCTTCCGCCATCCTGAAATGGATGAACGCTGTCTGAAAAATGCTCGTTGTGAATTTCTTACAACCGAGTCAGTAGAGAAATTCCGCGAATCGGCTTCACTTTTTCTGCATCAGGACGTACACGTGCGCAGCATAACTTTAGAGTCCTTCTAAAATCTTGCCCCACCTCACTAAAAACGCTGAAAAAATTCTACCCATAGCGTAAGGCAGTCTTCCGAATAGAAACAGGTAATTCTTCCGCATGAAATAGGGAACGCTACCGTTAGCGTTCCGGCAGTGAAACGGCAGCAACGCCGGATGCAGGCTCACGCCTCGTTTTGTTCTCCGAGTTGCTCTTTAAAGACTTTCGGGCTGATACCGTACCGTTCTTTGAAAAGGCGGTAGAAAGTAGACAGACTGGGCAAAGCGCTTTGTATGGCGATTTCGTTGATAGGCCAGTCGGGATGTGTGCGGAATAAGTAAACCGAATAGTCCAAACGCAGGTTATTGAGGTATGCGTTGAGGTTCTTCCCCGTATATTTTTTCAGCAGCGCGGCAAACCGGTTGCGGTCTACTCCCATAAACTTGGCATAATCGTCTCTCGTCAACTGATAATAAAGGTATAATTTTTCTTCTTTTACCCGGTTGTTAAAAGCCACGAAAACCTCATAGTCATCCGGTTTTTCCGGGTCTGTTTCCGCTCCGGTCCGGGATGATTCGGTTTGCACCTCATCGGCAGAAGACGGTGTATTAACCACAGATACCGAAGATTTAGAAAAAGAGCCGAGTTGCTGCTTCTCGTTCAATTCCAAAATCATTTGCGTCATTTTCTTGTTCCGGCGGCGCGTATCTTTCCACGACCAATAAAATCCGCCCAGCAACGCAATCAACAAAATAGAGATAATGATAAGTGCAGCAATCGTATGGTTACGAATAATAATCTTGTCTGTAGCCCGAATCAATTCATGCTTTTGCTTCATAGCCTGTGTGAGGTCAGCCAAATTAAAGAGCTGATTGCGCTCGTCGCTCACATGCAAGTTACTTTGCAGAGCATGTAAACGCTGCATAAGGGCATAAGCATTTTTATGCTCATTGAGTCCGTTGTATGCCTGCGCGCTTTGGTAAAGCGTCCGCATGAAAAGCAGATTCAGCGAATCTTCTTTTATCCTTTGGAAATACTGTTCGTTATGCAGCAGTATCGTACGATAATCTCCTATCCGCAGCAGGTAATCGTTTATTTCGAGCTTACCAATCGGAGTACCGGAGAAGCGGGTTTCGTAGAACTTCTGGCAATATGTTTTGGCTGTATTGTACTTACCCAACTGATATGCCAGATAAGCCATTTTACTATACAGGAACCCTTCTTCCCGATCGACGATGCGCTCATCGGCATTCGCTTCTTTAAGCCGGTGAATAATTTCAGTACGCCGTTCTCCCGCCTCCCAAGCCTCAGACAGTTTTTTATCTTTTATGTAATACATCATCAAGTATCCCAGCGAGTGTGAACACTGGAAGAGTGCCGGTGAGCCGGAAGCATCAGCAAGCATATCGACCGCTTTCCACAAGTATTCATAACTTTTGTTGATAACCCCCATTTGACGGTAGACGTTACCTTCTGCCGACAGCATGTCTGCTTGCAATGCAAGATCTTTCTGCCGCTGCGCAATATGCTTCCCCTTCGTGATAAATAGCACGGCGTCTCCCAAGCTATACGCCTGTATAGCAGATTCGGTCATTAACATATAAAGGCGGTTACAAGCAGCTGTATCACTCTGAAGCTCGTCTGCCTCTAAAGCACGCTTGGCACAACTCATCGCCATATAATACCTTGAAAGAGCATGATACGCATACGCCCGCAGACAGTCGATGCGGTAAACGGGCAGTGCCGAAGCAGATTCCAAACTATCTAACAGAGACAGTTGATTCAGGCCTTTCCTGAGCCTGCCCTTGCAGCGCTGCAAAAGAAGGAATGGATTTCTCTGCATGGAGGCAGAGTACAAAAAATACAGCGAAAAACGTACTGATAATTCTCATTTCGGTAGTCTGGATTAAGAGTTAAACCAAAAAGAGGGACACAAAGATATGCGTCCCTCCTTTTTTCACTATATTCACATAATAGTGTTTAGTCTTTCAGTTTTGCCTTAATGAAATCACGGTTCAAGCGAGCAATGTTGCTGATTGAAACGCATTTCGGACATTCTGCTTCACAAGCACGTGTATTGGTACAGTTACCAAATCCCAGCTCGTCCATCTTAGCAAGCATGGCTTTTGCACGGCGGAGAGCTTCCGGTTTACCTTGAGGCAACAGATTCAACTGGCTTACCTTAGCTGATACGAACAGCATAGCCGAACCGTTTTTACAAGCAGCTACACACGCTCCACAACCGATGCAAGAAGCAGCATCCATTGCTTCGTCTGCGATAGGCTTCGGAATCAGCAATGCGTTGGCATCTTGAGGAGCACCTGTGCGTACGCTAATGAAACCGCCTGCCTGCATAATCTTATCGTAAGCTGAACGGTCTACCATCAAGTCTTTGATAACCGGGAATCCGGCAGAACGCCACGGTTCAACCGTAATAACATCACCGTCATTAAAACGACGCATGTAAATCTGACAAGTAGTAGCACCGGTAGCCGGTCCGTGGGGATGTCCGTTGATATACAATGAACACATACCACAAATACCTTCACGACAGTCGTGGTCGAAAACAACCGGTTCTTTTCCTTCCTCAATCAACTGTTCGTTCAAAATATCCAACATCTCCAAGAATGAGGTATCACCCGGGATATCCTTCATTTGGAAAGTATCGAAATGACCTTTTTCCTTCGGTCCGTTCTGACGCCAAACTTTTAGCGTAAATGATATATTTTTATCCATTTTACTTAGTTCTTTAATAATTTAACTTCACTGATTAGCTCTTGTAGTTACGAGTCTGAACCTTAATTGCTTCGTAAACCAACGGTTCTTTATACAATACCGGAGCCTTATCGTCTGAGCCTTGATATTCCCAGCAAGATACATAGAAGTAATTTGCATCGTCACGTTTTGCTTCGCCTTCTTCTGTCTGGTATTCTTCACGGAAGTGGCCACCACAAGATTCGTTACGGTTCAAAGCATCGTAAGCAATCAATTCACCCATTGTAATGAAGTCGTTCAAACGGATTGCTTTATCCAGTTCTACATTCAAGCCTTCTTTTGAGCCCGGGATGAATAATTCGGTTTCGAATACCTTACGGATTTCTTTCAGCTTGGTAAGCGCTGTCTTCAATCCGGCTTCGGTACGTCCCATACCAACATATTCCCACATGATGTGACCCAATTCTTTGTGGATAGAGTCAACAGAACGTTTTCCTTTGATATTCATCAGGTGGTCAATCTTGTCTTGAACAGCCTTTTCTGCTTCTGCAAATTCAGGCAAGTCAGTTGAGAAGCGAGGTACAGTGATTTGGTCTGCCAAATAGTTCTGGATAGTATAAGGCAATACGAAATAACCGTCGGCAAGACCTTGCATCAATGCCGAAGCACCCAAACGGTTTGCACCGTGGTCAGAGAAGTTACATTCACCGATAGCGAACAGACCCTTGATAGAAGTCTGGAGTTCGTAGTCAACCCAGATACCACCCATTGTATAGTGGATAGCCGGATAAATCATCATCGGGTTGTAATATTTCACACCGTTGATTTCGTTAGCCAGTTTGCCCGGATTAACGTCGGTGATTTCTTCATACATATCAAACAAGTTACCGTAACGCTGACGAACTACGTCGATACCCAAGCGTTCGATACTTTCAGAGAAGTCGAGGAATACAGCCAAGCCAGTGTTATTTACGCCGAAGCCGTGGTCGCAACGTTCTTTAGCTGCACGGCTGGCAACATCACGCGGAACCAAGTTACCGAATGCCGGATAACGGCGTTCCAAGTAATAGTCGCGGTCTTCTTCCGGAATGTCACTTCCTTTCTTCGTACCTGCCTGCAATGCCTTAGCATCTTCAATCTTCTTCGGAACCCAGATACGTCCGTCGTTACGCAAAGATTCAGACATCAATGTCAGTTTAGACTGCTTGTCGCCGTGAACCGGAATACAAGTCGGGTGAATCTGAACATAAGCAGGGTTAGCAAACCAAGCACCCTTGCGGTAGCAAGACATGGCAGCCGTACAGTTACATGCCATTGCATTGGTTGAAAGGAAGTAAGTGTTTCCGTAACCACCGGTAGCGATAACTACGGCGTGAGCAGCGAAACGTTCCAATTTACCTGTTACCAAGTTTTTGGCGATGATACCGCGTGCGCGTCCGTCGATGATAACAAGTTCTTCCATTTCATAACGAGTATACAGCTTAACTGTTCCTTCGCCTACCTGACGGCTCAATGCCGAGTATGCGCCCAACAGCAACTGCTGTCCCGTTTGACCTTTGGCGTAGAACGTACGAGATACCTGCGCACCACCGAAAGAACGGTTAGCCAGCAAGCCGCCGTATTCGCGAGCGAAAGGAACACCCTGTGCCACGCACTGGTCGATAATATTGTTTGAAACTTCGGCAAGACGGTAAACGTTTGCTTCGCGGGCACGGTAGTCGCCACCCTTTACTGTATCGTAGAACAAACGGTAAACCGAGTCACCATCGTTTTGATAATTCTTTGCAGCATTGATACCACCCTGTGCAGCGATAGAGTGTGCACGGCGCGGAGAATCCTGAATACAGAAGTTAAATACGCGGAATCCCATTTCGCCCAGTGAAGCGGCAGCCGAAGCACCCGCCAAACCTGTACCTACCACGATGATATCCAAACGGCGTTTGTTAGCCGGGTTCACCAATTTCTGATGAGCTTTATAGTTAGTCCATTTTTCAGCTATCGGACCTTCAGGTATTTTAGAGTCGATTATCTTAGTCATAATTGTTTGTAGTTTTTAGCTTTTAAGTTTGTTCGTTGGTCTGGTTTTCAAGTAGGCTTGTCAATAAAAGCCTCGCGTTTAAAAACTCAAATACTCAAAAACTTATAAATTCTTTACGAAAAATACTACTGCCACCAGCATGAAACCTAATACGATGATGGTAGAGTAAATGTTAGAGATACATTTCCAGCGGTTAATCCAAATAGTATTGTTCCAACCAAGAGTTTGCATCGCACTCCAGAATCCGTGAGTCAGATGGAACCACAACGCGCACAACCAAACGATGTACAGTACGAAGAATACCGGATTAGAGAAGGTTTCCATAATGTAGCCGTAACCATCTGTTGCGCTCAAACCGCCCATCATGGGGTTACCGATTAATTCGGCAAACATCATGTTATACCAGAAATTAAATAAATGTAACGCCAATCCTAAGATTACGATAATACCCAGAGCCAGCATGTTCTGAGAAGCCCATTCTACCGTCTTAGGTTTAGCACTCACAGCGTAGCGCTCATTTCCGCGAGCTGCGCGGTTCATCATCGTCAGCCAGAAAGCATAGATAATGTGAATTACAAAAAGAGCAGCCAATGCCAGCGTACCCAACAAGGCATACCAGTTCGTTCCCAAAAATTCACAAACCATGTTATAACCTTCCGCCGAGAACAGCGCAACAAGGTTCATCGCCATGTGAAATGTCAGAAACAGGACAAGGGCGATACCTGTTACGCTCATCACCACTTTCCTTCCAATAGATGAATTACTTAACCACATAAATGATTGAATTTAAATTATTTAATTGTTAAAACTAAAATTTGCCTTCTTTAAATCCGATATTATGGGCAAAATTAGAAGTTTTCCATAGATAATACAAATGATTAAGGAAAAATTTCTGTAATGTGAATAAAACAGGCGTGATAAACGTGCTATATATAATAAATGTGTAAAAAAGGCGGTTTGTCTGCATTTTTTTAAAGCGGAAGTGCATCGAAAATTCATCCCATAGCGCAAGGCAAAACTAACGGATGGACTCACTGGTTCATCCGCATGGACGAGACGGTTCATGCGGATGAATTTTCGAAGGAACGGAAAAATGTTTCAGTAATAATTCCGGAATAAAGTAACAGGCTTATTCACATTCTGTTATCGAATCGGCTTCCAAGTCGATACGGAAATTAACACAAGGTTCTCCGTGGAGGAAATGTTCGAATATTTCCGCGATTTCCCGCAATCGGGTAACAACTTCCGAAGACATGTCCGACGTGCGCACGGCATCGAACAAACGCGCGTATGCGGCCAACCGTTCCGACGGGATATCCCGCAAAGCCAATCTGTCGGCGTAACGCAACCGGCAGAGGTCGACTATCAAATCGTGTAACCGTTCCACCCGGCAGCGTTCGCTTCGGAGGGTTCTCCTGAAACGTATGCCAAGAGCTGTTCGCCGCTCATCACCGCAATGCTGTCTTTTACGATGGATGGGAAATCTTTGGGAATAAAGCGCGTACGGACCAAGTCACGGAACTGGACATCGCAAAAGGTCTGGTAATTAGCGGATTTCAGGGCTTCGGCGTTCCATATCGGCGTTTTTCCTCTCAGGAGGTCGGCTTCATGTTCTTTTTGGTAAAGACTGAAACAACGGTCGAAGCCCGGAACGCTGTCTAACACCACGGTTTCCACCGTAAATTCTTGCCGGCTCTCTGCCGTTACGATTTTATAGGCAGGTATGTAAGTAGCGATGGAGGGAACTTGTACGTTATACAGGTGACTTCCGTCTCTCCCTTCAAGCACCCCCGTATCGTTTACGTGCATGTGGCCTGCTATGTGGAAACGGATTCCCGCTTCAAGAAAAGCCTGTCCCACTTCCTCGGTCGGAACGCGCGGAAAGTCGAACTTCGTATTCCCCCACGCCTTGCCCATCTGTTCCGAAGCGCCGTCGTTAAAATCAACCAACGGATAATGTGAAAAAGTAATCAGCGTTTTATTCAGGCGGCGTGCCTCCGATGCCACTTTCCGCACCCACGACAACAGGAAAGGCTTATGCCGCAATACATTATTGTAGCCTACACTTGAACCTTGATAGATTAGTTTTCCGTTTTTCACTGTTTTAGGCAAATACACTCCGGCGTCAATCGCCAGCAGCCAAATACCTTCCACCGGCTCTACCAAATAGCTGGCATCGGTTGCCGTCAGCGAATCACACAACACATAGTGTCTGTTCTCAAAACCACCTTCCCGCTTGGCTGTATCATACGCATAATTTTCGTAAACATACGAGGTAAAAGGACTCTCCCAATAAAGATATTCAGGCTGAGGATAAAATCCGAACCGAGAATAACATGCCATTTCCTGTTCGTAACCGGCACACCGGTTGGTCAATGTATTCCGGCTTCCGTCTGCTTTCAGGAAATCATGCCCCGCCTGTTCCATACCGAAAGGAAGTGCAGGGTCGTGGTTTCCGGTCGTTACAAAAAACTTCATTCCGTACCGCTTCGTGTAGTCGGTCAGTATCTGATTTATTTTCTCTTGGTTGATAAATTGTCCGTTATCGGTCAGGTCGCCCGGCAGCACCACCAATGAAATATTCCGTTGAGCAACATCGTCAAGCGCCGCAAGCAAAGCAAAATAATTTTCGTTGAACAGACGGGTAGACTGTACTTGCGCCTCCATAGAGCGGATGAGTTCGGGATAATCTTCTATGTTTTGGATATGCGCATCGGATATGAAAGCTATTTTTTGCGCAGAGGCGGCGAAAGAATCAAAAAGGAATAAACAGGCGAAAAGTAATAGGCGGATATTCATACAAATACGCTTGATTAAGAGGATTATGCGGCAAATATATACAAAATCGGTTAAAAAAGCTCCCTAAACCGGCTAAAAAGAGTGTCCGTATTCTCCACAAAAAGAGCCGGACAGACAACAGAATAAAAATAGAAGCCGAAGCAGGCTTGTAATCATAGTAATTTGTACCTTTGCAGATAATCGAAAGCCGAAAGGCAGACTGTTACACGCAAATCAATAACTACACACATATAAACAACGCATGAAGATAGAAGACAAGCTGACCGAATCCGTCCTGAAGGGCGTGAAGGAACTGTATGGGGTAGATGTACCTGCCCGGACGGTACAGTTGCAAAAAACCAAGAAAGAGTTTGAGGGACACCTTACGCTGGTGGTGTTCCCGTTTCTGAAAGCATCGAAGAAAGCGCCCGAACAGACTGCGGCGGAGATTGGCGCGTATCTGCAGAGGAACGAACCGGCCATTGCAGCGTATAACGTGATTAAGGGATTCTTGAACCTCACCATCGCATCCGCCGTGTGGGTGGATATGCTAAACCGCATCCATGCGGACAGCGCGTGGGGGATAAGGAAGCCCGAAGCGCAGGCCCCGCTGGTGATGATTGAGTATTCGTCGCCCAACACCAACAAGCCGCTACACCTGGGGCATGTGCGTAACAACCTGCTGGGATGCGCGCTGGCAAACATCATGGAGGCGAACGGATACAGGGTGGTGAAAACGAACATCGTAAACGACAGGGGAATACACATCTGCAAGTCGATGCTGGCGTGGCTGAAGTATGGCGGCGGTGAGACGCCGGAATCGTCGGGAAAGAAGGGTGACCACTTGGTGGGCGATTATTACGTGGCCTTCGACAAGCATTACAAGGCGGAGGTGGCCGGGCTGATGGAAAAGGGCATGAGCAAGGAGGAAGCCGAAGCGCAGGCCCCGCTGATGCAGGAGGCGCGCGGGATGCTGCGCAAATGGGAGGCGGGCGACCCCGAGGTGCGCGCGCTATGGAGCAGGATGAACGGATGGGTGTATGCCGGGTTCGACGAGACGTACCGCATGATGGGGGTGAGTTTCGACAAGGTGTATTATGAATCGGACACGTATCTGGAAGGAAAGAAGAAGGTATTGGAAGGCTTGGAAAAGGGCTTGTTCTACCGCAAGGACGACGGCTCGGTGTGGGCCGACCTCACCGCCGAGGGGCTTGACCAGAAGTTGCTGCTCCGGGCCGACGGCACTTCGGTATATATGACGCAGGACATCGGCACAGCCGAGCAGCGTTTTGCCGATTATCCCATCGACAAGATGATTTACGTGGTGGGAAACGAGCAGAACTACCACTTCCAGGTATTGTCTATCCTGCTCGACAAGTTGGGTTTCGAGTGGGGGAAAGACTTGGTGCACTTCTCTTACGGTATGGTGGAGCTGCCCGAAGGCAAGATGAAGAGCCGCGAGGGTACGGTGGTGGATGCCGACGACCTGATGGAGGCGATGATCGACACGGCGAAGGAGACGAGCAGCGAACTGGGCAAGCTGGACGGCCTGACTCAGGCAGAGGCCGACGACATTGCCCGCATCGTGGGGCTGGGAGCGCTGAAGTATTTCATCCTGAAGGTGGACGCGCGCAAGAACATGACTTTCAACCCCAAAGAGTCGATCGACTTCAACGGGAACACGGGGCCTTTCATCCAGTACACGTATGCCCGGATCCGCTCTATCCTGCGCAAGGCGGGCGAAAGCGGCATCGCCGTGCCGGAGGTTGTCCCCGCAGGTGTGGAACTGAGCACGAAGGAGGAAGGGCTGGTGCAGCTGCTGGCCGACTTCCCTGAGGTGGTGCGGCAGGCGGGCACGGATTATAACCCGTCTATCCTTGCCAACTATGCTTACGACTTGGTGAAGGAGTATAACCAGTTCTACCATGACTTCAGCATCTTGCGCGAGGAAAACGAGGCGCTGAAGGTGTTCCGCCTTGCGCTGAGCTGCAATGTGGGCAAGATTGTGAAGCTGGCCATGGGGCTGCTGGGCATCGAAGTGCCTGAGAGAATGTAAGATTCATTTATTTATGAAGGGTTAAAGGTTAAGGACGGAGACGGCTCCGCAGGGCTTGCTTCCGTTCTTAATCTTCGTTTTTTTCTTCGGAAAGGCTTATATGGGCAAACAGAAGTATTATGTGGTGTGGAAGGGGGTGAATCCGGGTGTCTACACGTCGTGGACGGACTGCCAGCTGCAGATAAAGAATTACAAGGGGGCGCTGTTCAAGTCGTTCGACACGCGCGAAGAGGCGGAACGGGCGCTGGAGATGCCGGCTCACCTCTACCTGTCCGGCGAAAAGAAGGGGGGCGGGAAACCGGTCACGGCGTTGCCCGAAGGCTTCGACATGAATTGTCTGGCGGTAGACGCGGCGTGCAGCGGGAATCCGGGGGCGATGGAATACCGTGGGGTATATTTGCTCACAGGGCAGGAAATATTCCGCTTCGGTCCGGTATACGGCACGAACAACGTCGGCGAGTTTCTTGCCATCGTCCATGCGCTGGCGCTGCTGAAGCAGAAACACTCGGCGATGCCCGTTTACTCAGACAGCCGCAACGCGCTGGCGTGGGTGAAGCAGAAGAAATGCAAGACGAAGCTCGAACGCACCGCCCGCACCGAAGCGCTTTTCGGATTGATAGAACGTGCCGAGAAGTGGCTGGAGGAAAACACTTACTCTACGCCATTGCTGAAATGGGAAACAGAACGGTGGGGGGAAATTCCGGCGGACTTCGGACGGAAGTGACAGAATCCACCGGCAGTCTTCCCATCCAGACATAGAAACACTTACTTTTACTACACTTATGAAAAAAAGAACAGCTTACTTGGCAGCCTTTTTTGCTGCGGTATTGGGCTATTTCCTTATCCAGAAACCATTGTTCATGCTCTATAACGGCTCGGTGGCAAAAGGCGTTCCGCTTGCCGATTACGGGAGGGTCATGATCCACGGATTCACGCTCGATGCGGCCACGGCGGGCTATCTGACGGTCGTCCCGTGGCTGGCGATTCTGGCCAGCATCTGGTTTAAGCGGTTTCCGCTGCGGGCGGTTCTGGCAGGATATTATGCGGTTATCGCCTTGCTGGTTACAATCATATTCATAGGCGACATGTCGATTTATCCTTTTTGGGGGTTCAAGCTCGATGCTTCCGTCTTCCTGTATCTCGATTCTCCGAAGAATGTACTGGCAAGCGTGTCGGCAGGTTTCGTTATTTTCCGCCTCCTGTGCGTGTTGGTACTCTCCATCTTGGCGGCATGGGGGCTTTACAGACTGACGCCTGCGGTACTTGCCGGAACCAAGCGCCGTGTGGCGGGCAGCGTGGGGTGGATACTGCTCGGCGGATTGCTGTTTATCGTGATCCGGGGAGGCGTGACCGAATCGACGTCAAACATCGGACAGGTGTATTTCTGCAACGATGAGTTTCTGAACCATTCGGCTGTGAATCCGGCATTCAGCCTGATAGCTTCGGCAAGCAAAACCGAGGATTATGCCAAAGAGTTTGATTTCTTCGACGATGCGAAACGCCGCTCGCTTTTCAACGGGCTGTATCCTACGGGAGGGAAAAACGTTGTGGAGCTGCTGAACACCAAGCGCCCCAACATCCTGATTATCCTGATGGAAGGATACGGGGGCGTGTTCGTGGAACCGCTGGGCGGAGAGCCGGGAGTGAGTCCGAACATGGAACGCTTGGCGAAGGAAGGCGTGTTTTTCACGAATTGTTACGCCAACAGTTTCCGCACCGACCGGGGGACGGTTTGTACGTTTAGCGGATATCAGGGATTCCCTACCCTGTCGGTCATGAAGATTCCGGCAAAGAGCCGCACGCTTCCCTCCATTGCGGGGAAATTGGTGAAAGAAGGCTATGCCACCGATTTCTTATACGGCGGAGACATCAATTTCACCAACATGAAGAGTTATCTGCTGGGAAGTGGTTACCAACGCCTTACGGCAGATGTGGATTTCAGCATGAGCGAGCGCAAGAACCCGTGGGGAGTGAACGATGACATCACGTTCGAGTATCTGTATAACGAGATAAAGAAGCGTCCCGCAGACGGCCTTTGGCACACGGCTTTCCTTACGCTGAGCAGCCACGAGCCTTTTGATGTACCCTATCACCGGCTGGACGACAAGATTCTGAATGCCTTTGCATTCACCGACGACTGCTTGGGGAAATTCATCGACAGGCTGAAACAACTTCCGCAATGGAAGAATTTGCTCGTCATCTGCCTGCCCGACCACGGATTCCACTACCCGCTCGACGAGCCGAACAACAGTCCGCGCGTTCATCACGTGCCGATGATTTGGTTAGGCGGAGCGGTGAAACAGCCGATGGTTGTCGACAAGCTGATGAACCAGACCGACATGGCAGCCACGCTGTTGGGACAGCTCGGCATCGACCACAGCGAATTTAACTTCAGCCGGAACGTTTTGGGCGAAGAATATGTCTACCCGTTCGCTTACTACACTTACAATAACGGCTTTGCTTTTTGCGACAGCACGGGAGTTACGCAGGTGGATAACAATTCGGGCAAAACGCTTGTAGACTCTCCTGCCCCAAACAGCCGGAGAATGGATTTGGGGAAAGCCATCCTGCAAAGTTCGTACGACGATTTAGGCAACAGATAGCAATAAAAAAAAACGGGAAAAGAGCCGGAAAATTTCTATTCGGAAAGAAGGACGACACTCCGAATAGAACCGGACGGTTCATCCGCTTGCGTCAAGCTGCACTAACGGTAGCGTTTTTCAGCCCTGCACCGACGAAGCCGGACTGTTTCAACAACAGCCCGGCCCTCATCAAACATCCAATAAAAAATCAGAGGTCGTTTCGCGCTTATCTTATGAATAACAGTTCACGATATTTAGGAAGCGTCCACATGCGGTCGTCTACGATGAGTTCCAGCTTGTCGATGTGGTAACGTATCTCCTCCAGCATGGGCGCTATCGTGTCGTGGTAAGCGATGGCCTTTTCGCGCTCGGAGGCTATCTTGTTTGCCACCTTGCGGGCTTCCACCATTGCGTCCACGTGTTCTTATGTAAGTGGCATGTTCGGCTATCTTGCGGATGATTGCCATGTTCTCGGCAGAAAGCGTGCGGGCTTCCTCTTCCGCAAAGACGGATTTCATCTTATACACGTTATCGATCAGCTTCGTCTGATATTCGGTAGCCACGGGGACGATGTGGTTCATCACCAAGTCGCCCAACACGCGCGCCTCTATCTGGATCTTCTTCGTGTAAGTTTCCCACTTCACTTCGTTGCGGGCTTCCAGCTCCTTCTGCGTCATTACCCCGGTCGACTCGAACATGCGGATGCTTTCCGGCGTAAGGTAGCGGTCGAAGATGAGCGGACAACTCGTCTCGCAGTCCAGTCCGCGGCGTGCAGCCTCTGCCTTCCATTCTTCGCTGTAACCGTTCCCGTCGAAGCGGATGGGCTTACACTCCTTGATGTACTTACGGATTACTTGGATGATAGCCGATATCTTGGGCTCACCCTTTTCCACCAGTCCGTCTACCTCTTTCTTGAATTCCACGAGCTGTTCCGCCACCGCCGCGTTCAGGGCTATCATCGCACTGGCGCAGTTTGCCTCCGAGCCCACCGCACGGAACTCGAAGCGGTTGCCGGTAAAGGCGAAGGGCGAGGTGCGGTTACGGTCGGTGTTGTCGATCAGCAATTCGGGAATCTGCGGAATGTCCAGCTTCATGCCGTGTTTTCCTCCCAGCGAGACCAGCTCGTCGGTAGAACTTTCCTCCATGTGGTCGAGCACCTTGCTCAACTGTTTTCCCAAGAACGAAGAGATGATGGCGGGAGGCGCTTCGTTCGCCCCCAAGCGGTGTGCGTTGGTAGCGCTCATGATAGACGCTTTCAGCAAGCCGTTATGACGGTAAACCGCCATCAGCGTGTTGACCACGAACGTGATGAAACGCAGGTTCTCCTCTGCCGTTTTTCCCGGAGCCATCAGCAGCACGCCCGTATCCGTCCCCAGCGACCAGTTGTTGTGTTTGCCCGAACCGTTCACGCCCTTGAACGGCTTCTCGTGCAGCAACACGCGGAAACCGTGCGTGCGTGCCACCTTGCGCATGAGCGACATGAGCAGCATGTTATGGTCGACGGCAAGGTTACACTCCTCGAATATCGGCGCCAGCTCGAACTGGTTCGGCGCCACCTCGTTATGGCGCGTCTTCACCGGGATGCCCAGCTCAAGCGCCTGTATCTCCAAGTCTTTCATGAAAGCCGCCACGCGGGTGGGGATGGCGCCGAAGTAATGGTCTTCCAGCTGCTGGTTCTTCGAAGCCTCGTGTCCCATCAGCGTACGCCCCGTCAGCAGCAAGTCGGGACGCGCCGCATACAGTCCGGCATCGACAAGGAAATACTCCTGTTCCCATCCCAAGTACGCCATCACCTTCTTCACCTCCGGGTCGAAGTAATGGCAAACCTCCACCGCCGCCTTGTTTACCGCGCTCAGCGCCTTGAGCAGCGGCGCCTTGTAATCCAGCGATTCGCCCGTATAGGCTATGAACACCGTGGGGATGCAGAGCGTGTCGTCTACCACGAACACGGGCGACGAGGGGTCCCACGCGCTGTATCCGCGTGCCTCGAACGTGTTCCGTATCCCGCCGTTGGGGAAAGAAGAAGCATCAGGCTCCTGCTGCACCAGCAGCTTCCCTGAAAACTCTTCCAACATGCCCCCCTTGCCGTCATGCTCTATAAAGGCATCGTGCTTTTCCGCCGTGCCTTCCGTCAGGGGCTGGAACCAGTGCGTATAGTGGGTCACGCCCAGCTCCATCGCCCAGCGCTTCATGCCCTCCGCCACTTGGTCGGCCACCTCGCGGTCGAGCGCCGCGCCGTTGTCCATCGCGTCTGCCAGCCGTGCATAAACCGGCGCAGGCAGGTATTTGAACATTTTTTCGCGGTTGAACACATACTTGCCGAAATACTCGGCCGGACGCTCCGACGGAACGGCTATCTCCAAAGGCTTTGCCCGGAATGCCTTTTCCACCACATTAAATCTTAACTCTGACATAAATACCTCTCTTTTTAGTTGATTTTACCGTATTTGTTTGATATTATACACTTTCCTAATGGTTGTAAGCCGACTCCCCGTGTTCGTAAATGTCGAGCCCTTCTTCTTCCACACGCCTGTCTACGCGGACGCCCACCAGACGGTCGACCACCTTGAAGAGGATGAAAGTCATCACCCCGCTGAACGCCACCGAAACCACCGTGGCGGCCACCTGTACCCATAACTGGTGCCAGTCGCCGTACAGCGCGCCCTGCACGCCGCCTTCGCCCGTTATCGCCTGCGTGGCAAACACTCCCGTAAGTACCGACCCCACGATGCCCCCTATGCCGTGCACGCCGAAAGCGTCGAGCGTGTCGTCATACTTGAAGCGCGGCTTGATGACGGCCACCATGTAGAAACACACGATGGGTGTGATCAGCCCGATGAAAAACGCGCCGAGGAGGTCCGCCGTGCCCGCCGCCGGCGTAATGGCCACCAGCCCCGACACCGCGCCCGTACATGCCCCGATGGTGGTGGGCTTCCGGTTGTGAATCCAGTCTACCGCCATCCACGTCAGCGCCGCCACACACGTGGCCACATGCGTCACAAGGAAGGCGTTGGCGGCTATGCCGTCGGCCTGCAGCCCGCTTCCGGCATTGAAGCCGAACCATCCCAGCCACAAGAACGCCGTACCCATGAACACGAAGGTGATGTTATGCGGCGACATGGGCTGCCCCCCGGCTGTAACCGCTCCGCCGGCCCGCCATGACCGCCATCACCAGCGCCGATATGCTTGCCGGCATTGATATGCACCACCGTGCCCCCGGCAAAGTCGATGGCGCCCATCTGCTGCAGGAATCCTCCGCCCCACACCCAGTGCGCCATCGGCATATACACCAGCACGCTCCACAGCACGGTAAACAAGAGGAACCCTGCGAACTTCACACGTTCGGCAAAAGCCCCCAGTATGAGCGCCGGCGTGATGACGGCAAACATGCACTGGAACAATACGAAAACCAGTTCGGGGATGCGCCCCCCGAGAGCGTGGAGGGCGTTATGCCGCGCAGCATCACCTTGTCGAACCCTCCTGCCAGCCATCCCCAGCCGCTCCCGCTGTCTATCAGGCTTGTCCCGAACACCAAGCTGTAGCCGAAAGCCACCCATAAGATGCTCACCACCCCTACTATCACCACACACTGCATGATGACGCTCAACACGTTTTTCTGGCGCACCAGCCCCCCGTAGAACAGGGCGATGCCCGGAATCGTCATTAACAGTACCAGAATCGTCGAAACAATCATCCATGCGGTGTTTCCTGTATCAAGAATTGTGTTTGTGTCCATAATTTTTTTCCGTTTAGTCGTTAATACCTCGTTACTGCTTCCTCCCGTCACTCCTCCTGCTCGGCGTTATACAGCGCGATGTCGCCGCGCTCGCCCGTGCGGATGCGGATCGAATCCTCCACCGGAGTTATAAAGATGCGCCCGTCGCCTATCTCGCCCGTGCGCGCCGCCCTGAGCACCGCCTGCACGGTCTTCTCCACGTTTTTCTCGCGCACCACGATCGAGACGAGGATGCGCTCTATCGAGCTGGTGTCGTAAACCACCCCCCGGTAAACGCGGCCCTGCCTCGTCTTGCCCACGCCCCGCACGTCGTAATAAGAAAACCATTCGATGCCGGCCGCCAGCAGCGCCTCCTTCACATCCTCAAAACGGCTTCTGCGAATAATAGCTTCAATTTTTTTCATTGCTGTGTAGTGTATTTGTATTTTGTATTCCGCTGTATTATAAAAACGTTATCCTAACCATCTTTTTTCCCTCAAGCGGGTGCAGCCACCCTGCCCGTTACCTTGAAAACTCTCTCTCTTAAAGGCTCACCCCGAACACGAAATAAGCCCCCTCGGTAGCCGGGTTCCAGATAACCCGTGCAAACAGCGGCAGCGAATAGCTGTCGGTTATCTTCAGGCTCTTGGCAGCCTCAAGGCTCACGCTTGCCACCTCGAAGCCCCCCGCCCCTGCCCTGCCGCCGGCGGTGGCATTATAGAAATCCGTCTCCCACGGCACCGCGCCCACCTCGGCCCGCCACTCCAGCCCGCCCCAGCGGAATGGCGCCGCCACCGAGAAGTACGAAGAATACGCCCGTGCGCCGCTTCGGGTAACGCCGTCGTTTCCGGCAAAGTTCGTATACCAGTTCACCGCCAGAAAGCCCAAGTCATAGCCCACCTGCGCCTCAAACACATGCCGCGTGTTCCGCGCACCGTAATGGAAATACCCCGCGCCCCCGTCCGTCCAATAATCCGTGACCGACACGCTGAAGCCCCCCGCGGCATAGCCCACAGTCAGGTCAATCTCCTTCGTATCGTCTTTATCCAGCCCTACCGAGCCCCATGCCCCCACCCAGAAGCCCTTATAGCTTACCGATACCGAGGGCTGGATGCTCACGTTACCTAAATCTTGCCCACGCCAGAGGTAGCCGCTTACAAGGTCGGCACCGAGATCTGCCTCTACATGTTCCTGAGCTCCTGCAGCTACGGGGAGCAGCAAGCAGCAGCACTGCTGCCAACATTTTCGTTTTCTGCAAACTCTCTTTTTTCATTGCTTTCAGCTTTAGTTAATACCCATTTTACTTCACTATATAACGTCTTTGTGTTGCTTTTTTCTTTTTGATATACATATTTAAGTATTTACTTTCTGTTTGTTTATCAACAGCACAAAATTACATCTTTTTGATTTATAAAAACAAATATTGGGTGTATTTTTGATAAAAAAATAGGTCAAGTTTCATATTGTTATAAATACACTTACTATTGTTATACATTAAAACAAAACACCCCCGTTTTAACATCATAATATTATACCGCATATCCAAAAAAACTCATGCGGATGCGTTACCCAAAACTACCGCATGAGTTGGCTCACTCTTCCGCATAGACCAACAAGTCTTTCGCATAGAAATTTCAGGGCTCCGGATTAATTTTCGAGAGAGCTACCGAAAACCCCTATTTAATTACTTTCCGAATCAAAAGTATTCCTTATTTTTGTTGGCAATTTATCCGATTAACCATGATAAGCATAGCTGAGTTTGAAACAAGTTTCCGCTGTTATTACCGCCCGCTTACGATGTATGCCCTGCGCTACACCGAGAATATCGACGATGCCGAAGACATCGTTCAACAGGCGTTTATCGACACATGGGATAAACTCAACGAAGGAAAAAACATTTGCAGCCTGAAGGCATATCTTTACCGGACGGTGCGCAACAACTGCTTAGACTACCGCACGCCTCATGCAGAAGAAGCGTGCGAAGAAAACTGCAAAGAGCAGGAACCGAGCGAAGAAGAGCAAATCGTGCGCTCGGAGCGCGATGCCCAACTTTGGACTGCCATTGACCGCCTGCCTCAAAAGCGGAAACAAATTTTCTTACTGGCGAAGCGCGACGGATTATCTTACCAAGAAATAGCGGAAGAGCTGAATATTTCGATTAAAACGGTGGAAAATCAGATAGCCGCTGCACTGAAAACCTTGCGTAATACCGCCATCCGAATCTATCTTTTCTTTTTTTCATAAAATCTGATATTCCGGATAGGGGATTTTTCAAAAAAACGGGTCTTATCAACAAAAGGCATACAGAAATTACCTAACAAGATAAGATTATGAAAAATCAGCATGACCCATTGACGCCGGAAGAAGAGAGCCTGCGCTTCGTCAGCCGCTTCTACCGCGAAAACAAAAACAATACGTCGGAGGCGTGGAAAAAAATCCGGCCTCATCTGCGCCGAGACCGCAAGACTTCCCGCCGGATGTGGATTTACCGCACCGTGGCAGCAGCAGCCGTTTTTGCAGGAATCTTAATCGGGACGACTTACTACTGGAACCGCCTGCACACCGACTGGGTTGTCGTGACGGCAGACGCAAAACCGCGAGAGCTTTTCTTACCCGACCAAAGCAACATCACGCTGTCGCCCGGAAGCAGCCTGCGTTACGACCGACTCTGCTTTGGGAAGGATGAACGCCGTGTAGAGCTGTCGGGCAAGGCTTATTTTGCCGTACACCACGAAGCCGACCACCCTTTCCGTGTAGCAACGCCCACGGTTACGATACAGGTGCTGGGTACGCAGTTTCAGGTAGAGGCAGCTACCGACAGTACAACCGCTTTCGTGGCTTCGGGAAAAGTTCGTTTCAGCACCGGGAAATCGTATTGCGACCTGACCGCCGACATGCGTGCCGTAGGGCAGAAAGACGGAAATATCCGGGTTACCAAAGCTGCAAGCCGTAACGAACTGGCATGGAAAACTCATCGGCTTACTTACCGGCATACGCCGCTGCGTCAGGTGGTCGACGAATTGGAAAAGCTCTACGGCTGTTCTATCACAGGCATACCCGAAGAGGAACTGTTTCTGACTTCTGACTTCAACGAAATGCAATTAACAGACATAATTCACATCATCAACCAAACACTCGACACTCATTTATCAGTAGAGCCATGACAAAACGCTTCACTTTTTACGTACAAATGATGCTAATCGTACTGGCTGGCTTCCTTACCGTGGAAGCCCAAGCCCGTACGACGGACGAACCGCTGGTTAACCTGCGTGCCAACCGTGTACCCATCACCGAGGTGTTGGCCCAATTAGAGAAGCAAACCGACGTTATTTTCTCTTACGAATCGTCGCAATTAGAAAAGTTTCCTGCGATAAGCATCCATTTTCATCAAACGCCCCTTACGGCATGTATCGAAAAACTGTGTACCATTCTTCCGATAAGCTATCACCGGATAGGACGGTTCATCATCATAAAGCCAAAGAAAATGAAGAAATTTACGGTGAGCGGTTTCGTGCGCGACAAGCTATCCGGCGAATCACTTATCGGAGCATCCGTGGTTGAAACCAATCTGAAGACAGGAACAATTACCAACGAGCATGGTTTTTTCAGTCTGACGCTGAACGAAGGTGAGACCGATTTGGAAATTACGTACATCGGATATGGTGCATATCATTTTCACGTGCCGTATCTGCGCCGAGACACTACACTTACTGCCAACTTATCGCTCAACCAACAGCTTGAAGAAGTGGTTATAAACGCTTCTCTTGACAAAAATCAGTTGCAGAGCCCTCAAATAGGCAAAGTTACATTCAACTATTCCGACATCAAACGCACGCCTGTACTGTTTGGCGAGGCGGACATCGTAAAGGTGATGCAAACCCAAGCCGGCGTTTCTCCCGGTGTGGCGGGATTTTCCGACATGTATGTCAGAGGCGGAAACAAGGATGAAAACCTTTATCTGATTGAAGGAAGTCCCATCTATCAGGTGAACCATGTAGCCGGACTGTTTTCGGCACTCAACGTAGAAGCCATTAAAGGAATGGATTTCTATAAAGCCGGATTCCCGGCACGCTTCGGCGGGAGAATATCAAGTGTGGTCGATGTGAAACTGAAAGACGGAAACCTGAACGAATATCACGGCAGTGCCACATTGGGACTGACATCGGGTAGTCTGAATTTGGAAGGACCGATTGTCAAAGGAAAAACAGCTTTCAACTTCAACCTCCGCCGTTCGTGGTTCGACGTGCTGACAGCTCCTGCGCTGGCTATCTGGAATGCCACCAAGAGCGAAGGCAAGAGCAAAACCGTGGCACGGTATGCGTTTACCGACTTAAACTTCAAGCTGACTCACCATTTTAACACACGCAGCCGTGCATTTGCCGGTGTGTACTGGGGGAAAGACTACCTGAAAGGCGGAACCAAAGAAGAAATCGAACAGACAAAAGAAGAAGACATCAGCCGCCTGAACTGGGGCAGCGTGACGGCTTTCGGCGGATGGGCGTATGCGCTCAGCCCCAAACTGTACGGAACGCTGAATGCTTCGTACACCCATTACCGCTCCGACATCCGCCGAGATTTAAAAAACCAAGAGAAAGACAAGTCTACTTTCTACCGCACTTCTACCGCAAACGGAATTGACGACGTCAGTTTCCGTGCCGACTTCAGCTACCAGCCTGCAACAAGTCATCACATCCGGTTCGGCGGACTATATACTTATCATAAGTTCCGTCCGGATTACGATGAAACCCGTTCATCGGCCGGCGGAGGCATCCTTCTTAACGACAACCAAGAAATCCTGTATGCCCACGAAGCCGGGATTTATGCCGAAGACGAGTGGAACGTCTGCCCGTGGTTCATCGTAAACGGAGGGCTACGGTTCAGCCTCTACCATGCGGAACAACAAACGTACACAAACTGGGAACCGCGAATCAACACCGTATTCCGCCTCAGCCCTCGGCTAAGCGTAAAAGCCTCTTACGCACGGATGAGCCAATACGTCCATCAGCTCAACGAAAGCTATATCGACCTGCCCACCGACAGCTGGATTCCGGTAGGCAGAGAGTTCAAACCGTTACAGAACGACCAACTGTCGGCAGGAGTCTATTTCAGTATGACCCCCACCTACTCATTTGCCGTGGAAGGATTCTACAAATGGATGAATCATGTACTGGACTATAAAGACGGATACAACATATTCTCTGCCACATCAGACTGGCGCAACAAGCTGACAGCCGGCAAAGGAAAGTCTTACGGTATGGAACTGACAGCCCGCAAGGAACAAGGGAAGATAACCGGTGTCATCAGCTATACCCTCAGTTGGAACAACCGCCGCTTTGAAGACATCAATCAGGGAGAGTGGTTCCCTGCCAAGTTTGACAACCGCCACAAAGTGAATATCACCGCCAACTGGCGCGTGAGCAAGAAAGTGGAACTAAACGCCGCATGGACGTACATGACCGGCAACCGCATAACCGTTTCGTTCGACAATTATTATGAACTGGGACGAGACCGCTATACAGGATGGGCAGGAACAGGCATCAGCCCGACCACACCGGGAGTCCAATTTCCCGGCAGCGAACTGGTTCCGCCCGATTATTATTTCGAAAACGGACTGGATTATTATACCAAACGAAACAACGTACGCCTGCCCGCTTACCACAGGCTGGACTTGGGCATCAATATTTATAAACCTCTGAAAAAAGGAAGAACAGGAATCTGGAATGTAAGCATCTACAACGCTTATTGCTACATGGCTCCTGCCAGCATCCAAAAGCGGTGGAAATGGGATGAAAACTATAATGTTACCAACGTATTCCAAACCTTGCGCCTCATACCTATTATTCCGTCTGTATCATATACACTTAAATTCTAACAAAGTATGAAGAAGAGAGATATATACATTTTGCCGGCTGCTCTGCTACTGCTGAGCGCATGTTACAAAGACATCGACATGGAGAAATATCGTCCCGACCCGGTTATCGTGGTCAACAGTGCCATTTCGTCCGATTCTACCATCATGGCGAGCGTTACACACACTTGGTTCTACGCCGATACCAAACCTTACGAAGAGCATTACGCCAACCTGCCGCAAGCTCGCGTCGATTTGTATGTTAACGATGAGTTCCGGGAACAAATGGAATGGGGACAATACCTCCCGGTAGATTCGCTCAATGAAGTACCGGATTCGGTATTCAAATCGCACGTCGTGCCGAAAGCCGGAGATTGTATCCGACTCGTAGTCTCTGCCGACGGCTATCAGACCGTAACCGCCGAAACAACCGTTCCCGCCATTGTACCTATCCGGAAAGCCGAATGTGTGGATATTACGGAACGCATCAATTACGAAGGGAATGTAGGAGACGGATATGGAAATACGGTTAAGGAACGGTATTATGCCCTGACCTATAACCTAACGTTCAAAGACGAAGGCGGAAAAAGTAATTACTATGCCCTTACCTGCCTGAAGACGGATGAATATTACCAGACTTACTATCATCCACACATCGAATCATCCGACCCCATATTGTCTGAGAACTCAAACGCATTAGACGGCTCGATCGGATTCGACGGCATCAGTACCGGATACAGTTTCCTGTTTACCGACAAACAAATAGAAGGACAGGAATATACGCTGTCGTTCGAAGAATGGGTAAACAAGAGCGATGCCGAACAGTCTTCGCAACTATTAATCCGCTTATACAGCCTTTCCGAAGAATATTATCATTATCTATATTCCTTAAACCAAGTAGCTGGAAGCACGCTCGACGAAGCACTGGGAAATCTGGGCTTCGGCGAGCCGCTTCGAGTGTATAGTAATGTAGAAGGAGGTACGGGTATCTTGGGAGCATGTAACAGCTCAGAAACAGAAGTAACCGTACAAATCACCCCAGCATCTTGAACACCGGAGAGATAAACCACCGTTTATACATCAGCGTAGCCAACTGATAGACGAAGAATGCCGTCACCAATCCTACAATGGAATCAATCAGATAGTGTGCCTGAATATAGACGGTGGCACAACATAACAATACGTAGAAAGGAGCGAGGATATACGCCAGCTTACGGTTTACGCGCCATGCCATAATCATTACGATGGTAGATATACCTACATGCGAGCTGGGAAAAGCTGCGGTAGGTCGCTCGCCCACCTCTTGCGATGCTTCTACCAGATTATAAAAGAAACCGTGTTCGTATCCCGGACCGGGAATAAGATAATCATTATTATTGAAATAGTCGCCGATGGCTGGAAAGATGCAGGCATTTACTTTATCCATACCGATTGCCGGGAAATAGAATTGAGGACCTGCCACCGGTACAAGGATATAGAAAAGGTAGTAGATAAAAAAAGAGGTTACCAGCACGAAGCATATCTTTTCAAACCACTCAAACCGATTAATAAAGTAATAAACCACCACTATCAGCATCATGGGGTAATAAAAGAAATATCCCATGTTAAAAGGCTCACTAAACCACATGGAAGGACATAACTCGCTGAACTCTACGGAAGGTTGGCAGTGAAATATTGCTTGTTCGGCAGAAGCAAACAGATGGTCAAGGTTAGGAAACAGGCGATTAAACTCAAAGGTATCGGGATACCAATAAGCTAACAGCGACATCTGGACGACCATACGGACAAACGCCGTAAGCCGACAAGGAAATGCCTGATACATGAATATCAAAGCAAATGTCAGAATCACAATACCCAAACGCTCAAGCAACATGATGCCCGGATGCTCCATACGGGTATATAACAAAAAAATCAATATCGTGGTAAGGGCATTATAAATCAAACTGATGCTTTCAACAGCAAACAGCCCCTTTCCACTTTCTACACGCTCAAATAAGTTTATTTTTACAGCCATCCTTCTTTCTTATACCAAGCTATGATTTCTTTAACTCCTTTCTCCAACGAATACCGAGGACGGTAATCCAACTCTTCAACCAAAGGGGTGATATCGCATCGCCAGTTACGTTGTTTCATTATCTTATATTTATCACCATTCAGCGTACTGGTCTTCCCGCTCAAACGAGAAACATTTTCGGCTACGAACGAAATGACTCTCAACAAAGCCAGCGGACAGATAAACCGTATGACCCACGGGTTACCTAACTCTTTCCGTACCAAATCTGAAAAGGTACGGCTGCTGTATACCTGACCATCGCTGACAAAATAGCTGCGACATACCACTCCCTTCGCAAGGGCGGAATAAACTGCCTGAACCAAATCGGCTACGTAAACAAACGTAAGGTCTTGCCGCTTAAATCCTGCCGCGATGTCAAAATGACGACTGATTGATTTAATCATCAGGAAATAATCACGCTCACGCGGTCCATACACTCCCGTAGGGCGGAATATAACGTAGGGAAATCCGGACAATGATTTCAAATAGTCCTCCGTATGAAGTTTACTGATTCCGTAGGCTGTATTCGGTTGAGGAGTATCCTGTTCACAAATAGGTGTATAATCTTTTTCGTGAATGGCCCCGAACACGCTCAGCGAACTGACAAAGACGAAACGTTCGGGTATCATCCCCTGACGTGTCAACGTTTCGATAAAATTGCGTGTAGCCCAATAATTGCCCATCTCAAAGTCTGCTTTATGCAAACATTTCGTAACGCCGGCACAGTGGATTATATAATCCCACCCACCGTGTTCACGCTTATGAGCGGCAAGCTGACTCTCCAGCCTGTCTGTATCCGTAAAATCCAATTCCGCAAAACGGATACGAGCGTCTGACAGATATTTCCGACTGCTCGTACGACGCACGCCCGCCCATACGTTCATACCTCGCTTCAAACCTTCTTCTACCAGAAAGCTGCCGATGAATCCGCTTGCTCCGGTCACCAAGATTTTCTTTTCCATTTACTTCTCAGGTTCAACGTGGATGCCGATAAAAGTTCCGGCACCGTATGTTTCTTTTAATTTCTTTTCTATTAAAGTAGCCTTGTCGTGCGCTTGGCGTAAAGACATGTTCCCATCCATGCGCACATGCATATCAATCGCATACCGGTTTCCTATACGGCGCGTCCGCAGGTGATGAAGCTGAGACACTCCCTCAACCGATGACACAATCGAAATGATTTCTTGCTCTACCGCATCAGGAAGCGAACGTTCCATCAGTTCTCCTATACAAGTATTTAACTGCTGAACAGATACGCGGGCAATGAAAAAGCTCACGATAACGGCAGCCAAAGGGTCGAGCACGCGCCAGTTCTCACCCAACAAGATAGCCCCGCCTATACCTACGGCTGTACCCACGGAAGAAAAAGCGTCGCTACGATGATGCCATGCATTGGCTATTACCGCAGGACTGTTTTGTTTTTTCCCTACGACACAGGTGTAACGGTAAAGTATTTCTTTCGACACAACGGAAATAACAGCAGCAACCAGAGCAACCCATCCCGGAGAATCTAATGCTTCCCCGTGAAAAAAGGCTATGATCTTACTGAGTCCGTCCCAGCAGATACCTACTGCCACGCCCAGCAATGCCAGCCCTATCAGCAAAGTGGCAAAAGTCTCATATTTTCCGTGACCGTAATCATGGCTCTTGTCTTCCGGCTTTCCCGAAAGTCGGACAAACACAATCACGATAACATCGGTAACCAGATCAGACAATGAATGCACAGCATCTGCTACCATCGCGGCGCTATGCCCCCAAATGCCGGCTGCAAACTTTCCTATCGTCAGCAACACGTTTACCACACTCCCTATCAGCGTTACCCGATAAAGTTCCCGTTCGCGGGAAGAAGTGTCTGCTCTATCCATATTCATTTTTTATTAAACAAGAATGGAGCAAAGATAATTATAACTTTCCATCTGCCCAAAGAAGCGCTGCTTCTTTCGTGGCAGAATGGATTTGTTATTGATATTATTTAATTTTTTTGGTTATCGGGCTGAGCAGAATCCGCCGTATCAGGATTTTCTTCCTCTTTACCCCAATGGGTTTCGGCTTCACGTTTCTCACGCTCGATTACCACCTTAGCCTTCCGGCCGTAAAGAATAAGTCGCAACGAATGGTCGTACGTCAGGTAGCTCCACATCCAGTTAAGCAAAACATTGATTTTATTGCGCACTCCCAATATCGAACGAAGGTGAACCACCAGCCACAACATCCAAGCTATCCAGCCTTGCGTTTTCAACTTGCTGAATTCTGCCACAGCTTTATTTCGTCCTACGGTAGCCATCGAACCTAAATTCCGATAACGGAAAGGCTTCAGAGCCTTGCCTTCCGCCAGATTGACGAGATTTGACGCCAGCAGGTTTCCTTGCTGAATGGCTACTTGCGCCAACTGCGGATGACCGTTAGGATATTGCTTGTCGCCATCAAGCATGATACACTGGTCGCCTATGCAGAAAATATTATCGCATCCTTCTACACGGTTAAAGGCATCGACCTTGATTCGTCCTCCGCGTCCGATAGACGTTTCCGGCAAATTACCGATGCTGTTGGCACGCACACCGCTCACCCAGATAAACGTACGGGTAGGTATTTCGCTTCCGTCTTCCAGTATCACCTTATTGTCTCGGTAATCCATAACCTTCTTGCCCAAGCAAACGTTGATACCCATCTTACGGAGAAACTCTGCCGCCTTTTCTGACGATTTGTTCGACATTCCCGCCAACAAACGGTCGCCTGCCTCCAGCAAATAAATTTGCAGTTCGTTGATATCCATATCCGGATAATCTTTCGGGAACACATAATGCTTCATTTCAGCCAGAGCACCGGCTATTTCCACACCCGTTGCTCCACCGCCTACCACGACAATGTTTAACAACTCATGGCGTTCTTGGTCGGTAGCACAGGTGATGCTCCGCTCAAAGTTACCCAGCAAAGCATTACGCAACCCGATGGCCTCTTCCAGCGTTTTCATCGGAATAGCCGATTCCTCGATGCGCTTGTTGCCAAAAAAATTAGAAGTAGTTCCTGCCGCCAATACCAGATAGTCGTATTCTATCTTACCGATAGAAGACTGAAGAATGTTACGTTCCGGCCAAATAAACCGAGCCTCTGCCATACGGAAATGAACATTCTTATTCTTCCCGAAAATTTTCCGGAAAGGAAACGAAATCGAACTGGGTTCCACTCCGGCAGAAGCCACTTGGTAGATGAGTGGAGGAAACTGATGGTAGTTATACTTGTCGATTAACACAACCTGAAAATTCGAATCAGACAGTTTGTTTGCCAATTTCAGTCCACCGAATCCTCCTCCTACGATAACAACTCTTTTTTTACCTTTTTCTCGTTCAATGTTAAAACTCATAATCAGCCTAATTTTGTGCGGTACAAAATTACGATGTTTTTTGCTTTTCTCATTTGCTTTTACCTCAAAAATATGTTATGAAACACTGTTTTTAAACAAAACAATGCGGCTTTTTCTGAAACTGACAAGCCGACATTACAAATCGCATTGTCATGCCTCTTCAAGGGTTCTTGAAGCCCCCGAAAATTCTACCGCAAGGACACCATGACGCTCCGAATAGAAAGCCTCAACGCAACCGCATGTTTTAACCAACGCAAGCGGTAGAATTTTCGGATACAATACGGCTTATTCCATTTATTTTATTTACTTTGTAAAATCAATCATTTAAAAGCAGAAACGACATGACTAAGAAGAAAGACAAAAAGGGCGGGAAACGCATGAAAAAGAAAGAGTTAACAGAGTTACTCGTTAGTTATTTCCGCAACAAGCCCGGTGAGGCATTCACTGTCAAACAGTTGTTTCAAGGATTAAAGCTAACCACCCATCCGCTGAAAATGCTCTGCCGCGACATTGTGGAAGAAATGACAGAAGACAATTTCCTTGTGGAAGTGGAAAAAGGACGCTTCCGCCTGAACGATAAGGGACAGGTAATGGTGGGAACATTCCAACGCAAAAGCAATGGAAAAAATTCATTCGTCCCCGACGATGGAGGAGAACCGATTTTTATTGCAGAACGCAATTCGGCTCATGCGATGAACAACGATAAGGTTAAAATCTCACTTTGCGCCAAACGCAAACGACAAAAAGTGGAAGGTCAGGTTATCGAAATTCTGGAACATGCTGCAACCACGTTTGTGGGCACACTGAAGGTTACCAAGAACTATGCTTTCTTACTGACCGAGACCAATACGCTTGCCAACGACATTTTCATCCCGAAAGACAAACTCAAGGGGGCTAAAGACGGCGACAAGGCTGTAGTCAGAATCACCGACTGGCCTGAAGAAGCAAAAAATCCGTTTGGCGAGGTTATTGATGTACTGGGTAAAGCGGGCGACAACACGACCGAGATGCACGCCATCTTAGCCGAGTATGGTTTGCCGTACACTTATCCGCAGTCGGTAGAAGCGGCAGCCGAAAAGATTCCGGCAGAAATCACACCGGAAGACTACGCCGAGCGTGAAGACTTCCGCGACGTGGTGACATTTACCATCGACCCCAAAGATGCCAAAGACTTTGACGACGCGCTTTCCATCCGTCTGCTCAAACCGGGACTGTGGGAAGTAGGCGTACACATTGCCGATGTGTCGCATTACGTGAAAGAGGGAAGCGCCATCGACAAGGAGGCGGTAAAGCGTGCCACTTCGGTCTATCTGGTCGACCGTACCATCCCGATGCTTCCCGAACGGCTGTGTAACTTCATCTGTTCGCTCCGCCCCGACGAAGAAAAGCTGGCGTATTCCGTTATCTTCAACATGGATGAGAACGCCGTGGTGAAGGATTACCGCATCCGCCACACGGTTATCAAGTCGAACCGGCGGTTTACGTACGAAGAAGCCCAACAGATTATCGAAACGGGCGAAGGCGATTACAAGGAAGAGATTCTTGAACTGAACAAACTGGCACAAATCTTACGCCAACGCCGCTTGGAAAACGGTGCGATAAACTTCGACCGCTGTGAGGTGAAATTCGAAATCGATGAAAAAGGAAAACCGCTGAGCGTGTATTTCAAGGTATCGAAGGAAGCCAACAAACTGATTGAAGAGTTTATGTTGCTTGCCAACCGTACCGTAGCAGAACACATCGGCAAAGTGCCGAAGAACAAGAAACCGAAAGTATTCCCGTATCGTATCCACGACCTGCCCGACCCCGACAAGCTGGATAACCTGAGCCAGTTTATCGCACGCTTCGGCTATAAAATCCGTACGGGAGGCAGCAAGATGGAGGTATCGAAATCTATCAACCGCCTGCTGAACGACGTGGAAGGGAAGAAAGAACAGAACCTTGTGGAAACGGTTTCGCTGCGTGCCATGCAGAAAGCGAAGTATTCCATTTATAACATCGGACACTACGGACTGGCATTCGACTATTATACGCATTTCACTTCGCCCATCCGCCGTTATCCCGACTTGATGGTACACCGTTTGCTTACCCGCTATCTGGCAGGAGGTCGTACGGCTCAGGCAGACAAATACGAATCGCTGTGCGAACACAGCTCGGCTATGGAACAAACCGCAGCCAGTGCTGAACGGGCTTCGGTGAAATACAAGCAAGTGGAATTTATGAGCGAACGCATCGGAAACGTATACGATGCTGTCATCTCCGGAGTCACGGAATGGGGACTATATGCCGAAATCAATGAAAACAAATGTGAAGGCATGATTCCGATGCGCGACCTCGATGACGACTTCTATGAATTTGATGAGAAGAATTATTGCCTCATCGGACGCAGAAGCCACCGGAAATTCAGCCTCGGCGATCCGGTGAAAATTAAAGTAGCCCGTGCGAACTTAGAGAAGAAACAACTCGACTTTACACTGGCCGACAAGAACTAAACACGGTTATGGATACATCTCATCATTACACACAAGCAGTGACAAGAGCGGTAGAAGAACTATCCGACTGCCGCTCTTATCAAGGATTATTTCATCAGTACAAAGACGGAGAACCACTCCCGTCAGGACGGTCGCTCTGTAAAATAGTAGATTTAGCGAGAGCCATTCTTTTTCCGGGATATTTCGGAAATCCTACCATTCACAGCCAGACCATGAAGTATCACATCGGAGTGAATGTAGAAGAACTGTTTGCCCTGTTGATTGAACAAATTCAGGCAGGGCTGTGCTTTGGAGTGGAAAACGGTAACAAGGAATGCGGGGATACTCCCTGCCGGAAAACAGCAACCGAACTGGCAGCCAAGTTCATCAGCCGGTTGCCGGAAATGCGCCGCATCCTTGCCACCGATGTCGAAGCCGCTTATTACGGTGACCCGGCAGCTACTTGCTTCGGAGAAATCATCTGCTGCTATCCCGTTATCCGCGCCATAACAAATTACCGTATAGCCCATGAGCTTTATATGCTAAATGTTCCGCTCATCCCACGAATCATTACGGAAATGGCACATTCGGAAACCGGAATAGACATTCATCCGGGCGCACAGATAGGTCATCACTTCACGATAGACCACGGAACAGGTGTGGTTATCGGAGCTACGTGTATCATTGGCAATCATGTAAAATTGTATCAGGGAGTAACGCTGGGAGCAAAAAGTTTCCCGCTCGACGAACAAGGTAACCCGATTAAAGGAATCCCGCGCCATCCCATACTGGAAGACGATGTGATAGTTTACTCCAATGCCACCATCTTGGGCAGGATAACCATCGGAAAAGGCGCTACAATAGGAGGCAACATCTGGGTAACAGAAAGTGTCCCGCCGGGAACACGTATCGTACAGCGTAAAAATAAAGATACTCTTTAAAAAACAAAGAAGCAGCTCATCCGGCAGCTGCTTCTTTTAATTCTTTCAATTCTTTCCGATAAGACGAGGGAGAAATACCTTCTTTCAACTTAAATTGTTTGCTAAAGTGGGCAAGGTCGGCAAACCCTACCTGCTCGGCAATCTCAGCCAGACTCGCTTCCGGCGACATGATAATGCGATGTTTTGCTTCATCAATTCGCAAGCCATTAATCCAAGTGTTAAAATTGGTGTGGTACGTTTCATTGATAAAATTAGACAGATAAGTACGGTTTATTCCGATTTCTTTACTCAAATCTTGAATGGTTACTCCGGCGTGGAGAAACTTTTTATCAGCCTTCCAACGTGCCAATTTTTCATCAATCTTTTCGTACTTCAACTTTTGGCTATCCATAGTATCTGAATCTATTGTTAATTGGATTATCGGTTTTTCTTCTGAGGAATAGATTTCTTTTGTCGGTTTAAGGGTTACATTTTCTTTGGGATATTGGAAATTAGATATAGCATAATTGTGATATTGCAAAGCCAGCATCACATAAAATGCCGTATAAATCGCCGTAAAGACAAATTGAAGAATTACGTCGGGATATAAACAGATCCCGACCCCAAGTCCGGCTAAAACGCAAATACCTGTCCACAGCGGATAAACATCTTTCCGCATAATGGATTCGCGGTCGGGATGACGTGTGAGCCATCGCTTTGAAACCCGCATGAATATCCGTATATAAACCGTTGCCAGAACAATATAACAGCCCAACAACACGTAAGCGGGCCACGTATAAGGCTTCCCGCCCAACGAAAAGTAGTAAATGAGATTAGCGATAAGAAGCAATAAAGTAAATGCAAATTGTTTTTGCATAAAGCGCCTTATCTGCTTACTGGCACTAATAGGATAAATAAACGCCCATGCGAACAGTAATACCTGCAGAGGAGCTATCCCCTGAATAAAAAAGGTTTTCATGCATTCCATAGACGATATTTGCCCACGGTCAATACCTGCTACAATCAATGAAGCGATACCTAAAAAGACATAAGCCACTTCAATATAAACCCGTCCCCGCTTGTTGCGCTTGCACATTTCCCCTTCAGGAACTTTGGAGAAATGTAAAAATAAAGCCAAAACCAAGCAAACGACACCTGATACGACTTCCATCGTATAAAATAGTTTCTCCATAATTTACTTTGTGTTTTTCCTGTCCTAAAGTTAAGGCAGCTACCGATTATGATATTTGTCTATTCGTATATTTTTCAATTCGTACATTTATTATTTTTCAAACCGATTTACGAATATTCAACATCATAATCTATTACAAAAAAAGGTATTAAAAAGAAAAAACACAAAGTAAGGAGTACGAGGAAAGGGATTATATGTAACCCAACAAGGGCCAAGCGTTTAAAATTTGATACTAAATGGATTATTTTTTTATCTATAGACAAGTGTAGACAAGTACGAATCGGAAAAAACCTGATTGGCTATTTCCAATAACTGAGAGGAGGTAAGACTGTCGATGCGATTAAAGACCTCTGTCTTGTCTTCGTATTTTTTATAGTGAAGGAAACATTTCCCCATGTCGAGGGCGTTGTTTTCGAAGTTATCGCTTGCCACACCGATTTGTCCGATGATTTGTTTCTTTGCCGCCGCAAGCTGTGCCGATGTCAGCGAGCAATCGCACAGTTTCTTCAGTTCTTTATGCACCAAGTCGATACAGCGGTCGGCATCTGCCGTATCGCAACCGAAATAAATGCAGAAAGTCCCCGTATCGGTATATGCCGTAAGATTCGACTCTACCGTATACACCAATCCTCGACGCTCGCGCAAGGCTACATTCAGACGGCTGTTCATTCCGGGGCCTCCCAAAATATTATTCAGCAGATAAAGTCCTGTGCGACGTTCGTCGTAGGCATCGTATCCGCGTCCGCCTATCATCACGTGTGCCTGATGGGTATCTTTTTCGAGGGTCAGCGAGCGGGGAGAATAAGGCAACGGGCGCTGACGGATGTAGTTTTCCACCTCGGCATAAGGAATATCCGATACGGCACGTTCCACGGTACGGACTACCGTGCGGAAGTCGATGTCGCCCTGCACAAAGAACACCATGTTCGTAGGCTTATAGTAACGGTTTACGAAACGCAAGGCATCTTCGCTGCGGAAATGGCGCAACAGTTCGGGCTTGCCGAGGATGTTCCGCCCCAGCGCATGGTCAGGGTAGATGAGTTCTTCAAAATCGTCGAAGATAAGTTCCGCCGGACTGTCTTCGTAGCTCTGAATCTCGTCAATGATTACTTCTACTTCCTTGTCTATCTCCTGCTGCGGGAACGTGCTGTGGAACACGATGTCGGCAAGCAATTCCACGGCGCGGGCGAAATGTTCTTTCAGAAACGCGCTGTACACTACCGTTTCTTCTTTATTGGTGTAAGCATTCAGGTCGCCGCCCACGTTTTCCATGCGGTTAAGGATATGCCACGCACGGCGTTTCTTCGTACCTTTAAAAATAAGATGCTCTACGAAGTGTGCCATTCCCTGCTCGCCCGACCACTCATCGCGCGTACCCGCATCTACGGCAAAGCCGCAATATGCCACGTTAGTCGGACTCGGAGCATGGATTAACCGCAACCCGTTAGAAAAGGTAAATGTATTATATGCCATCGTTTTTCTCTGAATTGTATTCGCGACGGCAAAATTACATAAATAAGTATTGTCTTTTTATTAAAAATGCAGATATTTGCAGCGTATACGAATTTGTTCGCAAAAACAAATAAACCCGAACGCTTATGAATAAAATAGGAATATTCTGCTCGGCTTCCGATGACATCGCCCCCCTATTCATGGAAAAGGCAAAAGAGCTGGGCGCATGGATGGGAGAACATCGGAAATGGCTGATTTACGGCGGCTCGAACTGCGGTTTGATGGAGGCTACGGCGCGTGCAGCAAAGGAAAAAGGCGGAATGATTATGGGTATCGTGCCCACCAAACTGGAAGAGAAAGGGGCTGTAAGCGAATTACTGGACGTAACGTTCCACACCGTAAACCTGAGCGACCGCAAAGACTTGATGTTGCAGGAATCGGAGATACTGGTTGCGCTGCCGGGCGGAGTAGGTACGCTGGACGAGGTATTCCATGTCATCGCTTCCGCTACCATCGGATATCACAGCAAGAAAGTAATATTTTATAATATCGGCGGCTTTTGGAACGGATTACTTGATTTCTTAAAAGGCTTGGAATCGCAACATTTTGCCCATCGGCCTTTATCGAATTTCTTCCAGACAGCAAACAGTTTCGAAGAGCTTACCGGTATGCTCGACAAATAAAAACTGCAAGACCAGACATGCCTTGAAAACCTTTAAAAAACGCTTCGGTTAGAATGATACAACCTAAGCGGATGCGTCAAGCAAAACATGCGGTAGAACCGGGTAACACTAACGGTTGCGTTTTACCTGTTTACCCTAAAAAGCTAACCATCTATAATTCAAAGCATTAAAAAGTAAGAGAAAATTCACTATATCAATTAACTGACCACTTTACTAAATAGAAAACGATATGATTTCATCCATTAAAGAATTGTTGCAGCGGGAAGCGCAGGCTGTATTAAACATTCCGGTAACGGAGGCTTACGAACAGGCCGTAGAGCTGATAGTGGAACAAGTACACCGTAAAAAGGGGAAACTGGTGACCAGCGGAATGGGTAAGGCAGGACAAATTGCCATGAACATTGCCACGACTTTCTGTTCGACGGGTATTCCTGCCGTTTTCCTGCATCCCAGCGAGGCGCAACACGGAGATTTGGGCATCTTGCAAGAGAATGACTTGCTTCTGCTTATTTCCAATTCGGGAAAAACGCGCGAAATCGTTGAACTGACCGAGCTTGCCCAACATCTGGACGCTACGCTGAAAAAGATAGTCATCACCGGAAATCCGGACAGTCCGCTGGCTCACGCTGCCGACATCTGTCTGGCTACGGGACATCCCGACGAGGTTTGCGCACTGGGTATGACGCCTACCACCTCGACTACGGTAATGACCGTTATCGGCGACATACTGGTGGTGGAGACCATGAAACGTACCGGATTTACCATCGAAGAGTACAGCAAACGTCACCACGGGGGGTATTTGGGCGAACGCTCGCGCGAACTCAGTAAATAAACTGTCAATTCAAAAAACAAATATTATGTCAACTGTTATTTATCCTTCCCCCATATTCGGCCCGATACACAGCCGGAGACTGGGGATTTCGTTAGGTATCAATCTTCTTCCGGCAGACGGAAAGTTTTGTACGTTCGATTGCATTTACTGCGAGTGTGGATATAACAAAGACCATCGCCCGAAGATGAAACTGCCCACCCGCGAAGAGGTGAGCGAAGCATTGGAACACCGGCTGGCGAGCATGAAGGCTGAAGGTGTGGCGCCCGACGTACTGACGTTTGCCGGCAACGGGGAGCCTACCGCGCATCCGCATTTCCCGGAGATTATCGACGACACGCTGGCACTGCGCGACAAGTATTTCCCGAATGCCAAAGTGAGTGTGTTAAGTAACTCTACCTTTATCCACAAGCCTGCGGTATTTGATGCGCTGAACAAGATAGACAATAACATCTTAAAACTGGACACGGTAGACATCGACTATATCCGTAAAGTAGATCGTCCGACAGGTGGCTACGATGTAAGCAGCATCATAGAAGGGATGAAGGCTTTTAAAGGCAATCTCATCATCCAGACCATGTTCTTAAAGGGGACGACCGACGAAGGGGAAGACGTGGATAATACATCAGACAAGTATGTATTGCCGTGGCTGGAGGCGGTGAAAGAAATTGCGCCCCGTCAGGTAATGATTTACACCATCGACCGTGAAACGCCTGACTTGTCGCTCAAAAAGGCATCGCACGAGGAGCTTGACCGAATCGTGGGTTTGCTGAAAGAGGCAGGCATCAACGCGGGAGCGTCTTACTGACCGAAGCCGAGCCGGAGAACAGCGTACACTGCCACCATGAAGGCTATCATCATCCCTTCTGCCCGGCGGTTAATACGAATGGCAAGGCGCATATCGGCAGTAGTAAGCGTGCGTTCATGCTCACCTATGAAAGGCTTATATACCGTTTCGCCGAAATAGTCGTGAGGACCACCGAAACGGCAATCCAATATTCCTGCCAGTGCCGACTCCGGAAAACCGGAATTGGGACTGGCATGTTTATTTCCGTACTTCCGCACAAAGTTCACAAGAGAAAGCCTTCCTGAAGCCACAACCATCAGCAGTGCGGTAAGTCGTGCAGGCAAGTAATTCGCCACGTCATCCGCATGGGCGGCAAAACAACCGAAGTCGCGGTACCGCTCGTTCTTGTATCCGATCATCGAATCAAGCGTATTCACCATCTTATATGCCAACATCCCCGGAAGCCCCAATACCAAATACCAGAACAGCGGAGCGATAACGCCGTCGCTCAGGTTCTCCGACAAGGTTTCAAGAGCAGCCGTACGCACTTCCTGTCCTGTCAGGGTGGCTGTGTCGCGTCCCACGATGCGAGCCACCTGCTTCCGCCCGTCTTCCACCGAGCGGTCGGCTGCCACAAACACCATCCGCACTTCGTCTGCCAACGTCTTTCCCGCCAAGCAATAAAACACACCCACGGCAGAAACCAAGATTCCCGCCCACCGATTCCATGAGAAACAGGCATGAAGCAGCACCGCTACGGCAAAGAATGTACCGGCAATCAGCAGGCAAGCCGCAACCGCCCCTTTCGTTTTTCTCTGTTTTCCACGATTCCACCGCCGTTCAAACCATGAAATCAGCTTTCCGAAACCCACCACCGGATGAGGCAACCACGCCGGGTCACCCAAAAGTTTATCCAACACCCATCCGGCTATCAGCGGAAGCAACGTATTTAATAAGTATACATCCATTCCTTTATGCAATTAACAAGTCGGTCATTTTCTTCAGGAGTCTGTACGGCAATGCGGAAGAAACGCTCGTCCAGCCCTTCGAAATTAGAAGCGTCGCGAATCAGGATGCCGTGGTTTAACGCCAAAAACTCTTTCAAGGCGGCTGCCTTCCCGCTGCGCAAGCATATCAACATGTAGGGAGTATCCGATTCCCACACGTCCATACCTCCAACGCTGAGCAAGGCTTCCGCCACCCGCTTCCGCTCGCTTAACAATGCAGATACATCGAGTGCGTAATCTCCCTCGGCACGATGCAGCAAATAATGTCCGGCGGCAATGGCAAGCGCATTGACCGACCACGGCATCCGGTTACTGCGCAGCTTGTCAATCAGCAGCGGATGAGCCGTTACGTAGCCGATGCGCAGTCCCGGCACGGCGAAACGCTTCGTCAAGGAGTGAAGCAACAGTACGTTGGGATAATCTGCCGCTTCCTTTGCCGAGAAGAGCGGTTTATCGGTAAAGGCTTCGTAAGACTGGTCGATAACAAACAGATGACGGGGATGCGTCTCTATCCATTTCCGTAGCCGCCGGAGGTCGATAACCTCACCCGTCGGGTTGTTTGGGTTACAAAGCCAGACCAATGCAGCTTCGGCCGGAAGGGTGTCGGGCGAAAACAGGGAACGCACCGTATGGAGATGAAGCCTACATGCATCGGCATACTCGCTGAAAGTAGGCGCAAGAATCACCGACGTACTGTTACGGTAGGCTTGGGCTATCAGGTAGATTGCCTCCGTCGCCCCGTTAGTTGCACATACATTTTCTGGCATGACGCCGTGAAACGAAGCCAACTCCCGTTCCAGCGAGCGCGGTTCCGGTTCCGGATAAGAACGGATGCAAGAAAGATTCTCATAAAGATAACGATTCAGTCCGTCGTGGTTCACTCCGCCCGGTACGTTCGAACTGAAGTTAGAAGTTATGCCGGGATAAGCGTAAATATCGTCTCCGTGTCCGTTAATCATGGGTTGTCAGTATTTGGTATAAAAGAGACAGATTGAGATGGCTCCGCACGTGAGCCGCCAACTTGTCGTATTGTTCTTCTTTATAGGCAGAATAGTCTAAAACGGTCTTCTGAAGTTTATCGGCATACGGTTCCAACAGCCAGTCGATGACTGCCTGATTATCCAAGATGCCGTGAATATATGTTCCGAAACACTTCCGGTCTGCCATCCAGCCGTCTTTCCGTCCTTCCGATGTTTGTATAAAGGTTCTTTGCTCCTCTCCTTCTGCCGGAACGGTTCTTCCCTGATGGATTTCATAACCTGTACAGCGGTTATCCGCACCTGCCGGAAATGCGAAGTTCACCCGGCGCGTAACCTTTTCTCCTTCCATCACCGTTTCAACAGGCAGCAGGCCTAAGCCCGGCAACGAGCGGAGGCTTCCTTCTATTCCTTCAGGGTCGCTAACCACCTGCCCCATCATCTGGTATCCGCCGCAGATACCCATCACGGTGGCTCCGTTACGGCGTGCTTCCAAAATGGCGTGGGCTACCCCGTTGCGGCGCAGTTCGTACAAATCATCGAGGGTGCTTTTCGTACCGGGCAGCAGGATGATATCGGCTTTCGCCAATTCGTCTGTATTGTTGGTGTAGTAAAGGTTTACACGTTCGTCACGCTCCAGCACGTTGAAATCGGTGAAGTTTGACAAATGACGCAACAACACCACAGCCACGTTGACTTTCCCTTGTACGGCATTCAACTGTTTCGTTTGGAGGTCTAACGCATCTTCTTCCTCGATATAAATATCCTTGTAGTAGGGGATGACTCCCAAGACAGGGATGCCGCAAATGTCTTCCATCATCTTTACGCCTGACTCAAACAAGCGCAAATCTCCCCGAAATTTATTGACGATGATTCCTTTTATCCGCCGGCGGTCTTCGGGAGTTTGAAGAGCCACCGAACCGTATGCACTGGCAAATACGCCGCCACGGTCGATGTCTGCCACCAATAATACATCCGCACCGGCGTAACGAGCCATCGGCATATTCACCAAATCCGTATCGCGCAGGTTGATTTCGGATATGCTTCCCGCCCCCTCCATCACGATGGGGTTATACCGGGTGTTAAGGCGGTTGAAAGCGGCATGAACCTCACGGCGTAACTGCTCCCTGCCTTCTACACGGAAATAATCGTAAGCATCGCGGTTTCCGATGGGGCGTCCGTTCAGCACCACTTGCGCTGTTTTGTCCGACGAAGGTTTCAACAGAATCGGATTCATATCCGTATGACAGGGAATACCTGCCGCCTCAGCCTGTACCGCCTGTGCCCTGCCTATCTCCAAGCCTTCGGGCGTAACGTATGAGTTCAACGCCATGTTTTGCGCCTTAAACGGTGCAGGACGGTATCCGTCTTGCCTGAATATACGACACAGAGCTGCCGCCAGCACACTCTTTCCCACATCGCTACCCGTTCCGGCAAGCATCAGCGGATGTAAAGTTCTTTTCTCCATAAATCAATCGACAACAAAGTTTCCGGCAAATAGCCGAGGTGCAAAGATAGCGCATTTCTTGTTACAAAGAAAGCATTCCTGTAAAAGCCTGTAAAAGAGGAAGTTTGAAAAAACGAAAACGCTACCCATAGAGTGGCTGAGTCTTTCGAATAGAATTACCTGATTCTACCGCAAGAGTTGGTCAACACTAACGGTTGCGTTTTTAGGGGCAAACCGGAGGGGAATTTCCCCATATATTTCAGAGGCTGTATGTTAAAAAGTAATAAAACAAGCAAGCCTAAAGATTACAACTTATCGGTCGAAATTCTAACTTTGCAGTCGGAAATACAATACAAGAAACCATGAAAACGTATAACTACGACTATCAAATAGTGTACAAAAACAAAATCCATGACTTCCACGCATGGGGAGCATCGGCTCAAATTTAATCTGCCACCGGTTTCTTTTTTCATACATTTGATAGGATGCAAAAAGCCTGCACAGGTCGGGCGTTTTGTATGATACGCACTTCGGAGAAATTTCTTCCGGAAGGGGGTTCATGTCCCAGCTTATCGGCATCCTGTCTGTACATACATCAAGTTATTTTTTTCTGTAACACTTACTTTTTATTTATGAGCAAGAAAAAGCGACTCATAATGCTATGTTACACAGCATTATGCAGTTTGTATTTGTATGCCCAGCCCCGTGTGATGGGCATTGAAGAGATGTTTCGTCTTGCCGACGAAAACAGTGAGAGTATCCGGATTTACAAAACGGGCAAAGAGGCCGCCGACGAACAGTTGAAAGCTGCCAAAGCACAACGGTTGCCTGACATCAACCTGTCTGTTTCTGCCAGCTATTGGGGGAACGGCAGGCTGTGGGACAGGGACTTCGGCAATGCAACGAAAATTGAGATGCCTCACTTCGGCAATAATTTCGCACTCGAAGCCCAACAGGTCATTTACGCCGGAGGCGCCATTAACAGTGGCATCGAGTTGGCTGAACTAAACAAACTGATAGCCGAACTCGACCAACAAAAGAACCGGCAGGATATTCGTTTTCTGTTAGTAGGATATTATTTAGACCTCTACAAATTAAAGAATCAGGGCTATGTGTTGGAAAAGAATATCGAGCTGACCGACCAAGTTATCGCAAACATGGTGGCACGCCGCGAGCAGGGTACGGCGCTTAAAAACGACATTACCCGCTATGAACTGCAAAAAGAGACACTGAAGCAGCAGCTTACGCAAGTAAAAGACGCATGTAAGATTCTGAACCATCAGTTGGTTACAACCCTGCATCTGCCCCGTGAGACTAAAATCATACCAGACTCAACACTCGTCAACATTCCCATACAAACGCTGAGCGAACAGCAATGGCAGGACATGGCAGGCAAAAGCAATCTGACTTTGCAGCAGACACAAACAGGAGTCCAAATCAACGAACAGAAAGTTAAGCAGGAGCGGTCGGAACGATTACCGCAAATAGCACTCGTGGCAGCCGAACATTTAGACGGGCCGATAACCATTGAAGTGCCCGTATTGGATAATAACTTCAACTATTGGTATGTAGGCATAGGGGTGAAATACAATATTTCATCATTATTTAAGAACAACCGGAAGTTAAAGCAAGCCCGTTTGAACGTACGCAAAGCGCAAGAGACACACCGGCTCACCATAGAACAGGTAGAAAACGCGGTGCAGGCAAATTATACGAACCTGCAAACGGCGTATTCCGACCTGCGGACGCAGGAAAAGCGTGTGGAACTTGCCAACGAGAATTACAGCGTAACCAATAACCGGTATCAGAACGAACTTGCCCTGCTTACGGATATGCTTGATGCGAGCAACGCCAAACTAAGTGCCGACCTCGGATTGGTCAACGCACGCATCAATGTTATTTATCACTATTATAAAATGAAATACATTACCCATACGCTATAAACTAAAAAAACAACAAACCATGACTACGAGAAAGATTCAAAAACTGACTTACAATAGCATCATCATCTGTTTGCTGGCAATCGGACTGATTTATGTATGTTCGCGTTTCATCCATCCGGGAGTAGAGTATACCGATAATGCTCAAGTAAAACAACACATCACTCCTATCAATACCCGGATAGCGGGTTTTATAAAGAAAATCTATTTTGACGAATACCGGCCGGTAAAGAAAGGAGATACTTTGCTCATCATTGAGGATACCGAATTTAAATTACGGTTGGCGCAAGCGGAAGCTGACTTGGCCAATGCGCTGTCGGGACGGCAAGCCACAACGGTAGGCATCGCTACCACGCAGAATAATTTAAGCGTAAGCGATGCAAGCATCGAGGAAGTCCGCGTAAGGATGGAGAATGCGCAGCGCGAGCTGTCACGTTACAAAAAGCTGTTGGAGGAAGATGCCGTAACCCGTCAGCAGTACGACAATGTGAAGACTGCGTACGAAGCCACCCAAGCACGCTACGAACAGCTTTCGCGCGCCAAACGGTCTACGTCGCTGATTAAAGATGAACAGGCTCACCGGTTGGAACAAAACGAAGCAGGCATACGGCTGGCTCAGGCGGCCGTCGAGTTGGCGCGGCTGAACCTTTCGTATACGGTCATCCTTGCTACGTGCGACGGCGTAACAGGACATAAAGACATCCACGAAGGTCAGTTGGTACAACCCGGACAAACCATGCTGGACATTGTGGACAGCAACGACCTTTGGGTTATTGCCAACTACCGGGAGACACAACTCTCGCATATCAAGGAGGGGGCTGAAGTAGAGCTGACTGCCGACGCCGTTCCGGGTGTGACTTACACAGGCACAGTAGAATCTATCTCGGACGCTACGGGAGCTGCCTTTTCGATGATTCCTCAAGATAACGCCACCGGCAATTTCGTAAAGGTAGAACAGCGCGTTCCGGTGCGCATCAGTCTGAAGAACAACGATGCCGCCTTGCTGAAACGCTTGCGTGCCGGATTTAATGTAGAATGTAAAGTTAAATATTAAGTACACGTATGGGAGCGCCTGTATTAAACGGCCCTTTCACGATGCCGATGTTCCGCTCATTCGTGCCTCGCAAGATTCAGCCGTGGATTTATGTCTTTTTTGCTATTACTTTCCAGCTTTCGGGGGGATTGTATCTGGGCACACTGAACCAAATGATGGGAGAAACTGCCCTGATGCGTGAAGACCTGATGATGTGTCTTTATGCAAATTTGGCGGGAATGGCAATCTACTTTCCGTTATTGTTCCGCATGAAGTTCCGCTTTACGAACAAAACGTTACTGATAGCCGCGGCAACGGGCGTATTATGTTGCAACCTGATAGCTCCACACGTCAGGTTTCTGCCGCTTTTGTGGGCGATATGTTTCGTGGAGGGTATCTGCAAAATTCAGGGAACTTTCGAATGTATGTCGAATATCCAGCTTTGGATGACGCCGAAGCGAGACTTCACCGTATTCTTTCCCATGCTTCACATTATTATATTGGGCAGTATGCAAGCGTCCGACCTCTGTTCGGTATATCTGATGTATTATTTCCACTGGAGTTACATGCACTGGTTTATTGCCGGAATCATGGTAGTCGATTTGCTGGTACTGCATACCTGTATCCGCCATTTCCGTATTATCAAGAAGTTTCCGCTATTCGGCATCGACTGGTTGGGTGCAGTGCTTTGGTCTGCTTTTTTATTGGAAGTGGCGTATTTCTTCAACTACGCCGATTGGTACGACTGGTGGAACAGTCCGGTTATCTGCCGGCTTGCCGTAGTCATCGTGCTTACACTGACGGTTTGCGTGGGGCGGATGTGCTCCATCCGTCATCCTTTTTTCGAGCCAAAGATGTGGACGTATCGGCATTTAATCCCTGTACTGCTCCTGATAACGGTGGTCGAAGGATTGCTCGCCACCGAACATGTATTGGAAGAAGTGTTTTACTCTGATGTAATGCGATACGAGGAAACCGTCAGCGTGCAGTTAGATTGGATGATGCTCATCGGCGTAATCGGCGGATGCCTGTTTGCCTACTGGTGGATGCACGTAAAACGGTTTAATTACCTGCGCCTTATCATTGTCGGGATAGCGGGTATAGGCTGTTACTTAATGGGGTATTATTTCACCGTGTCATCAGACATCCATTTGTCTCAACTTTACCTTCCTACCTTGTGCCGCGGCTTTGCGTAACGCCATTTTGAGCGCAACTTTCATGACGTGTCTGGAAGAAATCATGACTTTTCAGCATTTCTTCCAAGCCCTAAGCGTATTCAACATGCTGCACATGATAGTAGGCGGCGTAATGGGAGCTGCCCTATACACCCGCGGACTGTCGTATTACGTATCCGACAACATTTCCCGTTACGGGGCGGCAATCAATCATACTTCGTTAGGGAAAAACGCTTTCATATCCGGCGATTACATAGAGAGATTCATCTCACAAATGATGGAAATCAGCGTCAAACAGATTTACGGTTGGGCTATCTACGGCTGCATCTTGCTGTTTCTTTTATTTTTGCTATACGATGCCCCCATACGCCGCGAATTAAAACAGATACCCGGTTGGCGCAGCCTGCGTAAAGAGATAGCCGAAACGTTTTCCAAGCCCAGACAGAGGTAGCGGAAGTGCTCGGATTACCCCCGGAAAACGCAACCGTTAGCGTTACTCATCCCATGCGGTAGCGTTAACCGGTTCTACCCATAGAATTACTCCGTTCTATGGGTAGCGTTTTTCACCTTATTTAGACCTCTCTTTTCTATACTCGTAAGGCGTTTTTCCGGTTATGCGGCGGAAAAACTTGCAAAAGAACGAAGCGTTCGGAAAATTCAAGTCGTCTGCTATCTGATAAACCAACTTATCGGTGTAACAAAGTTGCAACTTGGCTTCTTGGATAACAGCTTCATTCACCCAGTCCATCACGGTTTTTCCGCTGGTATCCCGAATCACCGTACTCAGATAGCGAGGTGTAAGATACAGATTATCTGCATAAAACGATACGTTCCGTTCAGAAACGGCATACTTATTAACAAGGTTGATAAACCTGTTGAAAAGTTTTTCCCGACGGGTATGTTCCTGACGCGACACCGTAGCATCGCGATGATAACACACTTCCATCTGACGGAACAAAGCGGAAATAAGACTCCGGACAGTATCGCGCGGGAAAGGCTCGTCGTGTAACACGTCCCAAATCAAATCCAAGAACATAACCAACCGCTTCCGCTCCTTTTCATTCAAATCGACAACAAAGAAAATTCCTCCTTGCAAGTAAGCGTGCAGCAAAGGCTCTTTCTGCCAACCTTCCATAAAATCATCAACAAAAGTCAGCATGGTAACATCTATGTTTTTAGGTATCTCCACAAACTCAAGCACAGCTCCCGGCGATGTGACCACTAACTGGTTTGATGAAACAATCACCTCACGCAGATTAATACGGACACGGATATGCCCCGACCGGATATAAACAATCCTTCCTTCGGTCAGCCGATAGGGTTTTCCCGGTATCAGTATAGATTCCGAAATCTCTTCCATCCCCTCTACCGAACGCACAAAACCCAGTTCGGGGGTAATGAAACGACTTTCATTACGCCGCGTAAAGGGGAAATCGTGTATCTGCTGCAAAGCAAGCAGAAAAAGGCCATTCTGTTCCATATTCTATATTTTAATATTACTTCCCGCAAAGATAATTATTCGCAACAAAAACAAGAGATGTCAGGTGCAAAATCAAACAAACAGAACATTCAAAGCAAACAATGGAACTTCTTAATATGGACAGAACAATCTATATTTGCAAAAAGAACCTCAAAATCGACTTATTTATGATACGAACCTGTTTATTGATGCTGTTTTGTGGCTTCTGCCTTTCTACTTTCGGACAGGTGACTTTGGACGAATGTCGGGCTGCCGCACAACAAAATTACCCGCTGGCAAGGCAATACGACCTGATTCGCTTATCGGAACAATACACCCTCTCGAATGCCACACGGGGAAACTTGCCTCAACTTTCGATAAGCGGAAAAGCCTCTTACCAAAGCGATGCGACCACTTTGCCGTTTTCGATTCCCGAAGTAGACTTTCACGGACTGCCCAAAGACCAGTACCAGATAGTGGCGGAAGTGCGCCAGAACATTTGGGACGGCGGAGAGATACGAAGCCGGAAACGTCAGGTAGAAGCCGAATCGGACGAAGCAACCCGCCAGTTGGACGTAAGCATGTATGCGCTCAACGAACAGGGTGAATCAGATTTTCTTCGGCATCTTACTGATAGATGAGCAACTGAAACAAAACGCCTTATTCCACGAAGAACTCGAAAGAAATTTGCAAAACGTTTCGGCTTACCGCGACAACGGTACGGCAAACGATGCGGATGTGGATGCCGTAAATGTAGAGATACTCAACAATAAACAACAGCGAATCACTCTCGAAACCAACCGACGGTCTTACGTACGGATGCTTGCGCTGCTCACGGGAAAAGAGCTTTCGCCCGATATCCTTTTAGAACGTCCCGTTCTGCCAGCCGAAGAATCAGCTCTCGTTATCCGGCGTCCGGAATTATCGCTATACGACGCGCAAGAACATACGCTCGACATTCGCCGCCAACATTTGCGCACAGGATATTTGCCGCGACTCAGTCTGTTCGCACAAGGAGGTTACGGCAATCCGGGATTGAACATGCTGAAAGACAAATTCGAGGCTTACTACATCGTAGGGGCACGGATGAATTGGAATTTCGGAAGCCTGTATACCTTGAAGAATGACAGACGGAAACTCGATACCGAACAGCTACAAATAGCAAGCAAACGCGACGTGTTCTTACTGAATACCCACTTGCAGCTTGCCGAACAGGAGGGAGCCATCCATGCTTTACGCCAACAAATGGAAAAAGACGATGAAATTATTCGCCTGCGGTCCAACATACGCCGCTCAGCCGAAGCCAAAGTAGCCAACGGGACACTGACTGTAACTGAGATGCTTCGGGAACTGACTGCCGAAAATCTTGCCCGGCAAACAAAAGCGCAACACGAAATACAGTTACTGATGGAGATTTACGAACAAAAGCACTTAACCAATTAAAGATAACCTAAAAATATACATTTATGAGACGCTTACATTTACTCCTTGCCACTATCATAGCGACAGGCCTGTCGGCTTGCCGCTCCCAATGAGGATTTTGATGCCACGGGGACATTTCGAAGCGACTGAAATCATCGTATCGGCAGAAGCCAACGGAAGGCTGTTTCAACTCAATGCGGAAGAAGGAACCGTACTGAAACAACATGAAGAGGTAGGACTGATAGATACCGTACAGCTTTACTTGAAGAAATTGCAATTAGAGGCAAACATGAAATCCGTAAAAAGCCAACGGCCTGACATCCGCAAGCAAATTGCCTCTACGCAAGAACAAATCGCTAAAGCGGAACGCGAACGGGAACGTGTGGCAAATCTGTTGAAAGCCAACGCTGCCAACCGCAAGCAGTTAGACGACTGGGATTCGCAACTCGCCGTCCTGCGCCGACAGTTGGACGCTCAACTTTCTACGCTGACCAACAGTACGACAAGCCTCAACGAGCAAAGTTCTTCGGTAGCCATCCAAGTAGCCCAAATCGAAGACCAGTTGCGCAAATGCCATGTCCTTGCTCCTATCAGCGGAACGGTGCTTGCCAAATATGCCGAGCCGGGCGAAGTGGCATCCATCGGCAAGCCGTTGTTTAAAATAGCCGATATGGAGCATGTTTTCCTACGCGCTTACATAACATCCACCCAGTTGTCGCAAATAAAATTAGGAAGTAAAGTAAACGTATTCGCCGATTTTGGTGACGACAACCGTATTCCATACGAAGGCACAGTAACATGGATTGCCGACGAAGCCGAATTTACACCTAAAACCATCCTTACCAACGATGAACGCTCTCATCAAGTATATGCCGTGAAAATAGCAGTACACAATGACGGATTCATCAAACTGGGCATGTACGGCGAAGTAAAGTTTAACAACGAAACGCAGCAATAAGCAAAAAACGAACGGATATGGAAAGTATCATCGAAGTAAATCATATTACCAAACACTACGGGGTGACCGAAGCACTGAGCGATGTGTCTTTCCACGTAAAGCGGGGAGAGATATTCGGATTGATAGGTCCGGACGGAGCCGGGAAAACGACTCTCTTCCGCATCATTGCCACGCTGGTTTCTGCCGAAAAGGGTACGGCGTATGTATGCGGATTTGATACAGAAAAAGAGTATAAGGCTATCCGTCGACGCACAGGATACATGCCCGGAAAGTTTTCGCTGTATCAAGATTTGACGGTAGAAGAAAACCTGAACTTTTTTGCCACACTGTTCGGTACCTCCGTGGAGGCACACCGCGAACTGATAAATGACATCTACCGGCAGATAGAACCGTTTCGCAAACGGCGGGCGGGAGCACTATCCGGCGGGATGAAACAGAAACTCGCACTTTGCTGCGCTTTGGTTCACAGTCCGGAAGTGTTGCTGCTCGACGAACCTACCACGGGAGTAGATCCGGTATCGCGCAGAGAGTTTTGGACAATACTGGAGAGATTAAGCAAACAGGGAATTACCATTGTGGTGTCTACGCCCTTTATGGACGAGGCAAGCATGTGTCACCGCATCGCATTTATTCATGAGGGACATATCCGAGGCATTGGAACACCTCCGGAAATACTGGAAAGATTCAAAGAAATTCTTTGTCCGCCTAAACTGGAGAGAAATCCTCCCGCAGCAGAAAACCAACTTGCCATTAGCGTGAAAGGACTGGTAAAACGATTCGGTACGTTTACCGCCGTCGACGGAATTTCATTTGAGGTGGAACGCGGGGAAGTGTTCGGATTCCTCGGAGCCAATGGAGCCGGAAAAACAACCGCCATGCGTATCCTCTGTGGTTTGAGCATACCTTCCGGAGGAGAAGCGAAGGTTTTGGGGTTCGACGTACGTACTCAAAGCGAAGAGATAAAAAAGAACATCGGATACATGAGCCAGAAGTTTTCACTGTACGAAGATTTGAAAGTATGGGAAAACATGCGTTTGTTTGCCGGTATTTACGGTGTTCCTTCCAACGAAATTGCTTTCCGAATCGAAACGATGTTACACAGCATCGGGCTGTATGAAGAGCGTGACACCTTAGTGCGCAAACTTCCGCCGGGATGGAAACAGCGGCTGGCATTCGGCGTAGCAGTTATTCATAACCCGCACCTTGTGTTCCTCGACGAACCTACGGGTGGTGTCGATCCTGCCACGCGCCGACAATTCTGGGAGTTGATTTACCAAGCATCCGCCCGAGGTATTACCTTTTTCGTTACCACGCACTGCATGGACGAAGCTGAATACTGCGACCGTATATCGATGATGGTAGACGGACGAATACGAGCCATCGGAACTCCCGATGAGCTGAAAAAGCAGTTTGAAGCCAAAGACATGGACGAAGTGTTCAGGAAACTGGCACGGGGATTTTGAGTGTCATTAGTATAAATAAGTATATAACAGATAAAGATACTGAGAGCCATGAAACAATTCTTTGCATTCGTCTGGAAAGAATTTCATCACATCTTGCGAGACCGCCGCACGATGTTGATACTTATCGGTATGCCCATCGTACAAATTATTCTATTCGGTTTTGCCATCTCTACCGAAGTGAAAGACATAAAGACGGCGGTAGTAGCACCGAATCTCAATGCAGACGCGCATTATCTTATCGACCGGCTCGATGCCGGAGAGTATTTTTCCGTAAAATACGTAACCGGCTCTGTAAAAGAAGTAGAGCGATTATTCAGACAAAACCGGATAGAACTGGCTGTGGTCTTGCCTGATGACTTGCAACGGGGGCGTTTTGATAGCGAGAGCGTTCAACTGATAGTGGATGCCACCGACCCCAATCTGGCACTGACGCGGACTGCATACGCCCAAAACGTATTGTCGGCCATACGTCAATCTCTTACTGCCAACCTGTCTGCCGAAGCGGGTGAACCGCATCTGAAGGTCACGACCAAATTGCTTTACAACCCGCAAATGAAGAGCGCGTACAACTTTGTACCGGGAGTAATGGGACTGATACTGATGCTGATTTGTGCCATGATGACTTCAATCTCCATTGTCCGCGAGAAAGAAACAGGCACGATGGAGGTGCTGCTTGTTTCTCCTGCCGGAGCGCTGTTCATTATCCTCTCCAAATCTGTCCCCTACCTTGTGTTGTCGCTCGTCAACCTGACCACCATCCTGCTGTTGGCTATGCTGGTGTTAGACGTTCCCATAGCAGGAAGCCTCGCTGCGCTGATAGGGGTATCGCTGCTGTTTATTTTCGTTTCGCTGGCGCTGGGCCTGCTCATTTCGTGCGTGGTACGTACGCAAGTGGCGGCGTTGCTGGCGTCGGCGTTGTTGCTGCTGTTGCCCACGGTATTGTTGTCGGGTCTGATATTCCCGGTAGAAAGTATGCCACCCGTACTGCAAGCGGTGGCTTGCGCCATACCTGCGCGGTGGTACATAGGAGCGGTACGCCGGCTCATGATAGAGGGTGTGCCGCCTGCATACGTGGCAACAGAGGTGGCAGTGCTTACCGTCATGGCGCTGGCATTAGTGGCACTGACAGCGCGCCTGTTTAAAAAACGATTGGATTAACACGAAAGGAGGCATGTTATGATATTACGTTACCTTATCGAAAAAGAGTTCCGGCAACTGCGCCGAAACAGTTTCTTGCCGAGGCTGATTCTGCTGTTTCCGTGTATGGTGATGCTCGTCATGCCGTGGGCTGCCACAATGGAAATCGAAAACCTGCGTGTGGCTGTCATCGACAATGACCACAGCGAGATGTCGACACGGTTGGTACACCGCATCGGGGCATCGCGCTACTTCAAGCTGGCAGAGTTGCCGTCTTCGTATCGTGCGGGGCTGGAAGCCATTGAGAAAGACCGCGCAGACCTGATATTGGAGATTCCGCGCGGATTTGAGAAGGAGCAAATAAACGGAAGGACTGCCGAAGTGATGGTGGCGGTAAACACCGTAAACGGCACGAAAGGAGCATTAGGCAGCTCGTATCTCACGCAAATTTTGATGGATACGTCCTCCCCTGTCCCGTCAGTGCGCTACCGTTTCAACCCGCACTCAGACTACAAGGTGTTCATGGTTCCGGCACTGATGGCACTTGTGCTGGTAATGCTGTGCGGATTTCTGCCGGCGCTGAACGTGGTGAGCGAGAAGGAGGCGGGCACCATGGAGCAGATGAACGTTACGCCCGTGGGACGCACGGCATTCACCCTTGCCAAGCTGCTGCCTTATTGGGCGATGGGCGCGGTGGTGCTGACGCTGTGCATGGGGCTGGCGCGGGCGATGTACGGCATCAGCCCGGCGGGAAGCCCTGCCACAGTGTTTCTCGCGGCAGGGGTGTTCGTGCTGGTGATGTCGGGGCTGGGGCTGGTCATCTCGAACCATTCTGCCACCATGCAGCAGGCGATGTTCGTCATGTGGTTCTGCATGTTGGTGTTCATCCTCATGAGCGGGCTGTTTACGCCCATTGCCAGTATGCCGCCGTGGGCGCAGGCCGTTACCTACCTAAACCCACTGCGTTACTTCATGGAGGTGATGCGCACGGTGTATCTCAAGGGCGGAGGGGTGACCGATGTGGCGGCAAACCTTGCTGTGATGGCGGGATTTGCCGCGGTGCTGGGCACGTGGGCGGTGGCGAGTTACCGCAAAAGGGGGTAGGACTACAGCCCTGCCTGCAAGCGGCGCATGGCTTCGGCGCAGTCGTCGCGTTTACCGAAGGCGGTGAGCCGCAAGTAGCCCTCGCCCGACGGACCGAAGCCGGAGCCGGGGGTGGTAACGATGCCGGCACAGCGCAGCAGCAGGTGGTCGAAGAACTGCCATGAGGTTTGCCCGCCGGGGGCTTTGAGCCAGAGGTAGGGGGCATCCGTGCCGCCGTACACCTCAAGGCCGGCGGAGCGCAGGGCGGCGAGCATGAGGCGGGCGTTTTCCATGTAGTAGCCCACAGCTTGGCGCACCTGCTGACGGCCTTCGGGGGTGTAGACGGCTTCGGCACCGCGCTGAGCGATGTAGCTCGCGCCGTTGAACTTGGTAGTCTGGCGGCGGTTCCACAAGGGGTTGAGCGACACGCGGCCGCCGCCGGGGGCAGAGAGTGTCACGCCGTGGGGCACCACGGTGTAACCGCAGCGCACGCCCGTAAAGCCGGCGGTCTTCGAGAAGCTGCGTATTTCTACCGCCACGCGCTCGGCGCCCGGTATCTCGTAGATGGTGTGGGGAATGTCGGGATGAGTGATGTATGCCTCGTAAGCGGCGTCGAACACGATGAGCGAATCGTTCTCAAGCGCATAGTCAACCCACCGTTTCAGTTCGGCGCGGGTGAGCGTGGTACCGGTGGGGTTGTTGGGGTAGCAGAGATAAATGAGGTCGGGACGGCGGCGGGGCAGATCGGGCACGAAGCCGTTTTCAGCCGTGGAGGGCAGGTAAGTGATGCGACTCCAGCGGCCGTCGGGACAGGGTTCACCGGCACGGCCCGCCATCACGTTGGTATCGACGTAGACGGGGTAGACGGGGTCAGTCACGGCGATGGTGGCGGGGGTGTCGAGCAGCTCGCCGATGTTGGCAGTGTCGCTCTTGGCACCGTCGCTCACAAACACTTCGTCGGGCGAGAGGTTCACGCCCAGCGGGGCGAAGTCATGGCGGACGATGGCCTCACGCAGGAAGCCGTAGCCCTGTTCGGGACCGTAGCCGTGGAAGGTGTCGGCAGATGCCAGCTCGTCGACGGCGCGGTGCATCGCCTCAATGGAGGCGGCGGGCAGGGGGCGGGTCACGTCGCCGATGCCCAGACGGATGAGCCTGCTGCCGGGGTTCTGCGCAAGGTATTGGTCTACGCGGTGTGCTATTTCAGAAAAAAAAGGTAACTCGCTGAGAGTTTCAGGTAATGGGGGTTTACTGTTGACATAGGTGTATTTCTTTTGCAGGCCGGCGGCTGACATGCCGCCGTCTTGCCGGTTTTACTGATATGATCTTGCTGTTTTTTATTTGTGACGGTATGTCCCGGCGGGAGTGCCGGAACGCTACCCGAAGCGCATCGTTACGCTACCCGTAGTGCAGGCCTGCGCTATGGGTAGCGCAAGGCATCGCTTGCGGTAGTGTAACGGTACGCTGCGAAGGGCTTATCCGGGGAGGGAGATTTCGCCGTCGAACACGCTCACGGCAGGCCCGGTCATGCGCACGGTACCGTCGGCCTCGCTCCAGTGAATCAGCAGCGTGCCGCCGTCCATCCGCACTGCCGAACGGCGAGGCGAACGGTGGGTAAAGGCTGCCGCCACAGCGGTGGCACAGGCGCCCTGTGCCGCAGGCTTGGGTGATGCCCGAACCGCGCTCCCACACGCGCATCCGGATTTCGGCATCGCCGGTTATTTGGGCGAACTCCACGTTCACGCGGTGGGGAAACAGGGGATGGTGCTCCAGCAGCGGACCCACTCCGGGCAGGTCGACGCTTTCGGCATCGTCAACGAATATCACCAAGTGGGGATTGCCCATTGACAGGGCGATGCCTTCGCCGAAGGGGTAGCCCGCGCCCAACTCCACGCGGCGGATGAGCGTGGGAACGCCCATGTCGACCGTCACGGCGTCTACCTGCCTTTGGGGGGAGACGTGGAGGTGGAGCGTTTTCACGCCCGAAAGCGTTTCAAGCCTGATTTCGGTCTTATCCGTCAGCCCGCGCTCGTAGAGGTACTTGCCGATACAGCGGCTGGCGTTTCCGCACATCATCGCCTCGGAACCGTCGGCATTGAAAATGCGCATACTGAAGTCGGCAACCGATGAAGCGCCTATCAGCACCAGCCCGTCGCTGCCGATGCCCGTATGGGGGCGGCTCCACTCGATGGCGGCGCGGCGGGGGTCAGCGATGGGATAGCGCAGGGTGTCGACGTAGATGTAGTCGTTTCCCGCCCCGTGCATTTTAGTAAACTTAACTTTCATGGGCAGCAGGGGTTTGGGTATAAGCGTCAGCGTGTACGCCCGTCACAGCGCGTCCGCTCGGCTCGTTCATGTTCTTGAATGACGCATCCCATGCGAGGGCTTCCGCCGTGGAGCACGCCACGCTGGGCACACTGGGCACACTGAGGGCAGCGCTGCGCGAGGGGGAAGTATTCCTCGAAGATGCTGCGGTAGTAGTATTCTTCTTTGTTGCGAGGCGGATTGATGGGGAAGCGGAGGGCGGCGTGTGCCATCTCGTCGTCGGTCACGGCGCGCGCGGTCACTTCCTTGAGGGTGTCTATCCAGCTGTATCCCACCCCGTCGCTGAACTGTTCTTTCTGCCGCCACGCCACGCCGGGAGGAAGCATGTCGGCAAACGCCTCGCGCACGATTTTCTTTTCTATCACGCTGCCCGGACACATCTTGAGGCGGGGGTCGGTGTGCATCGCCACGTCAAGGAACTCCTTGTCGAGGAAGGGAACGCGCCCTTCGACGCCCCATGCGGCAAGCGACTTGTTGGCGCGCAGGCAGTCGTACTGGTAGAGTTTGGAGAGCTTGCGCACGGTTTCTTCGTGGAAGGCGCGGGCATCGGGCGCCTTGTGGAAGTAGAGGTATCCGCCGAACACCTCGTCGGCTCCCTCGCCGCTCAGCACCATTTTGATGCCCATGCTGCGGATGACACGCGCCAGCAGGTACATCGGGGTAGACGCACGCACGGTGGTGACGTCGTAAGTCTCAATATAATAGATGACATCGCGCAGGGCGTCGAGTCCCTCGTCGATGGTGTAATGGATTTCGTGGTGGACGGTGCCGATGAAGTCGGCCACCTCGCGCGCCTTCTCCAAGTCGGGGGCACCTTTCAGCCCGATGGCAAACGAGTGCAGGCGGGGCCACCATGCTTCTTTCCGTCCGTCAGTCTCTACCCTGCACGACGCATATTTCTTGGCGATGGCGGAGATGACGGAGCTGTCGAGCCCGCCCGAAAGCAGTACGCCGTAGGGCACGTCGCTCATGAGCTGGCGGCGCACGGCGTCTTCGAGGGCTTCCCTGATGCGGAAGGAGGCAGCGCGGGGCTCGTCTGCACCGCCGGTATCCACTCCATCGTATTCAAACCAGTCGCGCCGATACCAGCGCACCATCTTCCCCTCGCGGCTCGAATAGTAGTGTCCGGGCAGGAAAGGCTCGTAACGCTCGCAGAAGCCTTCCAGTGCTTTCAGCTCGCTGGCGCAGTACACCGTACCGTCGGCATCGTAGCCGATATAAAGGGGAATGACGCCTATCGGGTCGCGTGCGATGAGAAACTCGTCGCGCTCCTCGTCGTAAAGGGCGAAAGCGAATATACCGTTCAGTTCTTCCAGAAAGCGTATCCCTTTGTCGCGGTAAAGCGCCAAGATGACCTCACAATCGCTCCCGGTACGGAAGTCGTACCGTCCTTCGTAGCGGCGACGGATGTCGCGGTGGTTGTATATCTCACCGTTCACGGCAAGAATCTGCCGGCGGTCGGGTGAATAAAGGGGCTGTCCGCCGCTCTGCGGGTCGACTATCGAAAGCCGCTCGTGAGCAAGTATGGCGGAGCCGCCACAATAGATTCCGCTCCAGTCGGGACCGCGGTGACGTATCTTCTTAGCCATCGCCAGCGCCTTGTTCCGGAGTGCGGGTGTCTGTTCCTTAATGTTGAATATTGCTGCTATCCCACACATGATTTTAATCGTTGTATTTGTATGTTGTATATCTTCGTATCGTGTATCTTATTCTCTCAAATAGCGGTCGATGTCTCCGGCTGCCTTGCGTCCGGATGCGATGCACCTTACCACCAAACTGGCTCCCGTGGCTGCGTCGCCCGCCACAAAAGCGTTTTCGGGCAGCGGCGGGAGTTCGGGTTTCAGAAATCCCATTGCCAGCAGTACGAGGTCGGCTTTAAGGGTTTCCTTCCGTCCCGTGGGAGTCATCATCGGACGTCCGCCGGCGGGATCGGGAATCCATTCCACCTCCTCCACTTCCACACCCGAAACGTGTCCACCTTTGCCTAAGAAACGGACGGACGACAAGCTCCAGCGGCGCGCACATCCCTCTTCGTGGCTGCTGCTTGTTTTCAGTACCCGCGGATACTGTGGCCATGGCGTATCGGGATTCTCGCCCACGGGAGGCTTGGGCATGATTTCAATCTGGGTTACGCTCAGTGCTCCCTGACGGTTGCTCGTACCGATACAGTCACTGCCCGTATCGCCGCCGCCGATTACCAGCACGTGTTTTCCCCGTGCCGAGATGCGTTCGTCTTTCGTGAAAGTCTGTCCGGCAAGCACGCGGTTCTGCTGGGCAAGCATCTCCATCGCAAAGTGAATTCCTTTCAGTTCCCGTCCCGGAATGGAGAGGTCGCGTGCCTGCGGCGTTCCGGTACATACGCAGTAAGCGTCGAAACCTTCGGGCAGGCAATTCAGGTCGATTTCCGAATTAACCTTGAATGTGATGCCTTCCTGTTCCATCAGGTGCAGACGCCGGTCGATTATCGGTTTGTGGAGCTTGAAGTTAGGGATGCCGAAACGCAGCAGCCCGCCAATGTACTCCAGCTTCTCGAACACAGTCACCTCATAGCCCCTCCGGTTTAGCTGGTTGGCAGCCGCAAGTCCCGCCGGTCCCGATCCGATAACCGCCACCCGCTTCCCGTTGCGCGGATAACTGCCGGGACGGATGAATCCCTCGCGGAAGGCAGCCTCGATAATCGCCGCCTCGTCTTCGCGGATGGTAACCGGCTCTCCCATGCTGAGCTGAAGCACACAACTCTTCTCGCACAGTGCCGGACAGATGCGTCCCGTAAACTCCGGGAAATCGTTCGTAAGGCTCAGTATCTCATACGCCTCGCGCCATTTCCCCCGCCAGAGTGCATCCTGAAATTCAGGAGGACGGTTGCCCAGCGGACATGCCCAATGGCAAAACGGCACTCCGCAATCCATGCAGCGCGAGGCTTGCAGGCGGCGTTCCCCGCTGTTTAATGTTTGCTCTACCTCGCCAAAGTCGGCGATACGGTCGTGGACAGGGCGGTAACCCGCTTCCTGCCGCGGTATAGTTAAGAATGCTTTTGGGTTTCCCATATCTTGATTTGATTTTTAAGTCTTTCACACGGTTAATAATCGCGCTGCACTTCGGCAATCTTTTCCTGCAACTTGCGCATCTGCTCTTCTGCCAGCACCTTCTTATATTCGATGGGCGTAACCTGAATGAACTCGTCGATGTAGCGATTCCAGTTGTCGAGCATCGTGCGTGCAAGCTGCGAGCCCGTGTACAGGTAATGCTGACGCACCAGCTCGTGAAGTTCCTTGCGTGAGGAAGCATCTTCAAGGAGCGACAATTCCACCATTTCCATGTTGCAGAAATAATCGAAGTTGCGGTTCTTGTCCCAAACGTAAGCCACTCCGCCACTCATTCCCGCCGCGAAATTGCGTCCCGTTCCGCCCAGAACGACTACCCTTCCGCCCGTCATGTACTCGCAGCAGTGGTCTCCCACGCCTTCTACCACGGCGATGGCTCCCGAGTTACGGACGGCAAAACGTTCGCCCGCACGGCCGTTGATGTAAACCTCCCCGCCGGTGGCACCATACAGCAGCGTGTTTCCTACTATCGTATTTTCCTCCGCCACGAATCCGCTGCGCACGGGAGGCTGTACCGAGATGCGTCCGCCGCTCAGTCCCTTGCCTAAATAATCATTCGCCTCGCCTTCCAGCCTGAAACTGATGCCATGAGCCAGAAACGCCCCGAAGCTCTGTCCTGCCGAGCCCTTGAACTTCACGCTGATGGTCTGGTCGGGCAGTCCCGCGTTGCCATACCTTGCAGCTACCTCCCCCGACAGCATGGCTCCCACCGAACGGTCGGTATTGGCTATCGCATACTCCAGCGAAACCTCCTTGCCGTGTTCCAGAGCCTCCTTAGCGGCGGCAATCATGCCCACGTCCATCACATGGTCGATGTCGTGATGCTGGTTCGTCACGTGGTGGAGCGCCGAACCGTTATCCACCTTGTGCAGCAAGCGGCTGAAATCAAGCAGCGCAGCCTTCCCGCCCTTCGCCGGCGCAATGTCGATCAGGTCGGTACGGCCCACGATGTCTTCCAGCCTCGTAAAGCCCATCTCCGCCAGATACTCGCGCACCTCTTGGGCAAGGAAACGGAAATAGTTCACCACATACTCGTAATGTCCCCTGAAACGGCGGCGCAGGCGTTCGTCCTGCGTGGCCACCCCCACCGGGCACGTGTTGGCATGACACTTGCGCATCATCACACAGCCCAGCACGATGAGCGCCGCCGTGCCGAAAGCAAACTCGTCCGCCCCCAGCAGCGCCATACAAATCACATCGCGCCCCGTCTTCAGCTGCCCGTCGGTCTGCAGGCGCACCTGTCCGCGCAGCCCGTTCATCACCAGCGTCTGCTGCGTCTCGCTTAGTCCTATTTCGGGCGGGATGCCGGCATAACGCACCGAAGAAGCCGGAGAAGCCCGTGCCTCCCTCCGCACCCGAAATCACGATCAGGTCTGCCTTCGCCTTTGCCACGCCCGCGGCAATCGTTCCCACGCCGCTTTCCGCCACCAACTTCACGCTGATGTACGCCTTCGGGTTCACGTTCTTCAGGTCGAAGACAAGCTGTGCGAGGTCCTCTATCGAATAAATGTCATGATGGGGCGGGGGCGAAATCAGCGAGATGCCCGGGATGGAGTGGCGCGTGCGGGCTATCACCTCATCCACCTTGAAGCCCGGCAACTGCCCGCCCTCACCCGGCTTGGCACCCTGCGCCACCTTGATCTGTATCTCCTCGGCGTTGACAAGATATTCCGCCGTCACACCGAAGCGTCCCGAAGCCACCTGCTTGGTTTTGCTCGACAGTGGTATGCCGTCGTATGTGGCATGGAAACGCGCGGAGTCCTCTCCTCCCTCGCCCGTATTGCTGCGCGCCCCCAATTTGTTCATCGCCAGCGCCAGCGCTTCGTGAGCCTCCTTGCTGATTGCCCCGAACGAAATGGCACCCGTCACGAAATGACGCACTATCTCCTCCACCGGCTCCACCTTGCTAATATCGATGGGATTCTTCCTGAAGCGGAAAAAGTCGCGCAGGAAAACCGGATTCCCTTCCGTGTCTGCCTTCGCCGTAAACTCCTTGAAGCGCGCGTAGCTACCCGTGCGTGTGGCAAGCTGTAGCGTGGCGATGGTCTCCGGATTCCAAGCGTGCCGCTCCCCGTCCTTGCGGTAAACCGACAGCCCGGCGTGAGGCAACAGCCCCTCCACTTCGCCGGCAGCATACCCCCGGCGGTGGAAAGTCTCGTAATCGCGGGCAATCTCCTTCAGCCCGATGCCTCCCACGGTGGAACACGGCGTGCCGAAATACGTCTTCAGCAGCCCCTCGCCCAAGCCTACCGCCTCGAAAATCTTCGCCCCGCGATACGAACGGATGGTGCTGATACCCATTTTGCTCATCACCTTGTAAAGCCCTTTGCATAGCGCCTGTATGTAGTTGCGTTCCGCCGTTTCGTAGTTCAACTGGATGTCGCCCCCCTTCACCAAACCGTCTATCACCGCAAAAGCCATGTACGGGTTAAGTGCGCTTGCCCCGTAGCCTAAGAGCAGCGCCGCGTGCATCACCTCTCGAATCTCACCACTCTCTACTACCAGCGCCGTCTGCACCCGCTTCTGCACCGATATCAGATGATGGTGCACGGCGCTTACCGCCAGCAACGACGGAACCGCCACATGTCCCGCATCCACGCCACGGTCGGACAGGATAATGTAGTTAGCCCCTGCGTCCACAGCCGCTTCCGCCCCCTTACATAAGTCCGCCACCGCCTCACGCAGCCCCTCCTCGCCGCTTCCCGCTTCGAAGAGCATGGGCAGCTTCACCGTCTTGAATCCCTTGTAACGGATGTTGCACAAGATGTCAAGCTGCGTGTTCGTCAATATCGGATGGGGCAGACGCACCATCTTGCAGTGGCTCTCGTCGGGCAGCAGGATGTTGTTTCCCACCGCCCCGATATACTCGGTGAGCGACATCACAAGCGCCTCGCGGATGGGGTCGACCGGCGGATTGGTGACCTGCGCAAACTGCTGTCTGAAATAACCAAACAAAAGCTGTGGCAAGCCCGACAGCACCGCCAGCGGCGTATCGTTACCCATTGACGCCACAGGCTCAGCACCCGTCGTACACATGGGCGCCACGGTGCGCTCCACGTCCTCGCGCGTAAAGCCGAACGCACGCAACCTGCGGGCACAATCGTCCACCCCGTTTTCCACCTTCCGCCCGCTTTTCAGCGTGTCCAGCTCAATGCGGTTCGCCGCCAGCCACCGACGGTAAGGCTTTGCCGAGGCAAGAGCCTCCTTTATCTGTTCGTCATAATAAATACATCCCTGCTGTGTATCTACCAGCAGCATCTTCCCCGGCTGCAGGCGTCCCTTCGCGCTGATGGCCTCCGGGTCGAAGTTTATCACCCCTGCCTCGCTCGCCACCACCATCATACCGTCTTTCGTAATCAGGTAACGCGCCGGACGCAGGCCATTACGGTCCAACATTCCCCCCGCGTAACGCCCGTCGCTGAAGAGCAGCGCCGCCGGCCCATCCCACGGTTCCATCAAGATGGAATGATACTCGTAAAACGCCTTCAGGTCTTCGCTGATGGGATTCTTGTCGTTGAACGATTCCGGCACAAGCATCGCCATGGCGTGCGGCAGGTCTAGCCCCGACATCACCAGAAACTCCAACACGTTATCAAGCGACGCGCTGTCGCTCATCCCCGGTTGCACAATGGGGCGTATATCCCTCACATCACCCAGCAGCGGCGTGGAGAGCACCCCCTCACGCGCCTCTATCCACCCCCGGTTGCCCCGTATCGTGTTTATTTCACCGTTATGCGCCAACAGGCGGAAAGGCTGCGCAAGGCTCCACGTGGGAAACGTGTTCGTACTGAAACGCGAGTGCACGATGGCAAGGCCGCTTGTCAGATAAGGATGTGTCAGGTCAGAAAAATACGCCCGCAGCTGAACCGATGAGAGCATCCCCTTATACACCAGCGTACGGCTTGACAGCGACACGATATAAAAATCCTTGTGCGTAACCCTCCGCTCTATCCGTTTGCGCACCCGATAGAGCGTACGCTCAAGGTTCTCCGTGGCCGATGCACCCGTAATAAACACTTGCTTGATGTCCGGTTCCGTCTCGGCGGCACTCGCACCCAATACCGAACTATTTACCGGAACTGAGCGAAGATGCATCAACACCAAACCCTCACGCTCGATCTCCTCTATCAGCACACGCAAAATGGAAGACTGTTCGGAGGACGATTTGGGAAGAAATACCAGCCCCGTTCCGTATTTCCCCTTTTCGGGGACGGGGATGCCTTGCAGCAAAATAAATTCATGCGGTATTTGTAACATGATGCCCGCACCGTCGCCCGTCTTGTTATCTGCACCTTCAGCGCCACGGTGCTTCAGGTTTTCCAATACTTTCAGTGCCGAATCTACCAATTCGTGCGACTTATTTCCGTGGATGTCCACTATCATGCCCACACCACAGGCATCGTGTTCGTTCGCAGCATCATACAATCCTAATGTACGTTGCGAACCCGTAGCCTTGTCTTTACTTTCCTCTCTAATAAAATTACTACTTTTCATTGGTGTTTGCTTTCTTTTATCTTCTTATTACTACTAATCAATAACAGTTTGATTGCAAAAATAGAATATAACTTTCTAAAGACAAAAGAGAAAAGCAAAAAGGCGATACACAAAATATCTTACATGGAACGATTGGTTAACATTTGCATCTATACATACGTTACAAATAACAATTTATCACAATAATCAAGTAAAATGATTACATTTTATCAAAAGGAGTTCTGAAAAAGCATTTCTTTTTCTGCCGCTATCTTCTTTATTCCTTGTTGGGAGGCTATAAATCCTCCACCTAACACGCGATTACCTTCATAGAATACAGCCGACTGTCCGGGTGCTATGGCAGAGGCTTCTTCAGCAAACTTTACTAACAGTCTGCCGTCTTCAAGCCAAAGAACACGACAGGATATAGGGCGACTACGATAGCGGATGCGTACAGACAGGTCGGGACATGCTGTCAACTCTTCACGATCGGCTACGTTGACATCTTCCACCAACATGTAGCGGGTTCTCAACTGTTCGGCATCGCCTAACATAACCGTATTCTTTTCCGGATTGATTTTCAGCACATACGCAGGTTTACCCAAAGCGATTTCAAGTCCCTTGCGCTGACCGATGGTATAATAGGCAAAACCTTTGTGCTTGCCCAGTTTGATTCCTTTGCTGTCGACGAACCATCCTTCACCGATACGCTCATCAATATCGGGACAATGTTCGCGTAGAAATTCACGATAATCTTTATCTATAAAACAAATTTCCATGCTCTCCCCTCCCCTTGCTTTGGCCTCAAATCCTTTCGAAGCGAGGTAATCGCGCACGGATGCTTTGGTCATTCCACCCAGCGGGAACATCATGCGGCGCAAAATTTCTTGAGGAAGTTTCCACAGAAAATAAGACTGGTCTTTTGTCGAATCATCGCCGGTAACAATGTAACGATAGCCGTTGCGGTCTTCCAAACGGCAGTAATGCCCCGTAGCGATATATGCACAGTTTGTACGGTCGGCCCATTCACAGAGAATCCGCTCTTTGAACAAAGGATTACACATTACGCAGGGATTAGGCGTGCGCCCTCTCATATATTCATCTATAAAATACTGTACAATTACTTGGCGGAACTCCTTCCGCACGTCTGCTACATGGTGTTCGATACCGAGGCGGGCAGCCAACCGTTGCGCCTCCAATATATCATCCGGTTGTTCCTGACCGGGTGTAGAGAAATGAGAAGGAACATCCCACGTACGCATGGTAACTCCTACTACTTCATAGCCTTGTTCTTGCAACAGGATGCAAACGGCGGAACTGTCTATTCCGCCGCTCATCCCCACCAATACTCTTTTTTCTTTTTCTTTCATACTTTATAAAAATAATTCCGGCTCGCGAGGTACATTAAACCGTTCATGCAAAATAGCGGCGAAAGGATTATCAAATATCCGGGCTTCGTTCGGACATACCTTTACACACGCACAGCATTTAATGCAGCGGTTCACATCGGTTTCAATACGGCTTCCATCTTCACTCACCCGAATGGCATGAGTTGGACATACCTCAACGCACTCTCCGCATACGAAACAATTTTCCGTACAGACGGGACATGCAGGCTGTCCGGCTTTGAGTTCTTTGTATGGAGTATTTCCTTTTACGAACAGTTCCGGCAAAGAGGAAACCTCACAGAGTTTTTTCCAACTGTCTTGACCAAAGCATTCGGCCTTTTGCAAATCGGAAGCGTCGGGACGTCCGGCTGCAATCGGGCGGGCAGGTGTGCTGTAACTGTGCTCGCCAATGAAAGCAGCAGCCGAGAGGGGCATGAAACCAAGTTCTACCGCCGTGTCACGCAGTTCTACCAGCGCGTCTTCATAGTCGCGATTACCGTAAACAGTTATCAATATAGCGGGAGCATTGATTCCCCGCAAACGTTTCAAGCGTTGCAGCGCCACGGGTGCTACCCGTCCGCCGTAAACCGGGACAGCTATCACCGTCAGGGCATCTCTTATTTCGATGGGTGTCAGGTCTTCATCCAGCGTGAGGTCGGTTTCGATGCGCCGCCCCATTCCAATGCCTTCGCCCACGGCACGCGCTATCTTGGCAGAGGTATGAGTGGGCGAGAAAAAAACAAGCTGCGTAGTAGTATATGTATTCATGTTAAAAAGAAGTTGGTTATTATGAAAACAAAGATAACCTTTTCCGGCGAAAATTCACTTCACAGGCGGTCTGAATAGAATTTAAAACACTTTAAACTCGTATCCTTGCGAAAGCAACCACTCGATGGCGCGGGGCAAGGCGTACTTCAGATTCTGTTCCGACTTCAACGAATCATGAAAAGTGATTATCGAACCGTTACGCGCATATTTTTTTACATTCTCAAGCACTTGCATCCCGTTCATCCGCTTGCTGTAATCGCGGGTCACCAAATCCCACATCACGATACGGTATTTTTTGCGGAGCGTACGGTACTGCCCCCAGCCCAAATGTCCGTGAGGCGGACGGAACAAATCAGTATGTAAATAGTCGTTTGCCTTATCGGTATTCGCCAAATAATTGTCACTTGAATACTCAAAGCCCCGGATGTGGTTAAACGTATGGTTGCCCACACGATGTCCACGCTCTACCACCATCCGGTACTCTTCGGGATGCTTGCGCACGTTATCGCCCACCATGAAAAAAGTGGCCCGGATGCCATATTTGTCTAACACATCCAGCACCCACGGCGTAACACGAGGAATCGGTCCGTCATCGAAGGTCAAATAAACAGCTTTTACCGTTTTATCCATTCGCCACAAAGCTCGCGGATAAAGAAACCGCAACAGCGCGGGCGGTTGTTCAATAAGCATAATTCTGTTATAATTGTAAATTTATCCATTAAAACGATTGCAGGGGCGAGATTTCCGCCCGAACACACCGATTAAGACGAATGTTTCGGACGGAAAACTCCCGCCCCTGCAATTTTATGATTTCATTATTTGTTGCACAGACTTCCCGTAAGGAAAGTATATAGCATCCGGTTATTTGCCTACGCGCTGTTCGAGCTGCTTGTACAGATTCTCGAACGTCTTCGTATAACGCAATGACGAAGGATGGTTTTCTTCTCCTCCCTTGTCTGATTTCACATTAGCCATGCTCTTACATACATCATCCAGAATGTAAAAATGACGCATACAATTCTCGTATGAGGCAGCGAAACGCACATCATCCAAGCTCAAATACCACCGGATATATTCAGTAGAATTTTTAGCCAGATGTTCCAAGATAGTCATTGCCTTTTCCGGATGTCCCAGCTTAATATAGTCATCAGCCATTTCCTTCGAACTGCTCATGATATAATCGTGAGGAACGGTAGTGCCGGGGATTACTTTTTCGCAGTAATCAAGCACTTCGAGCGCTTTGTCGTTCTTGCCCTCGCGGATAAGCTGGCTTGCCAATACCACGAACATGCGGCGATGGGTATCGCACATGCGGAGTGTGGTTTCATCCAAATAGATGTCCGGGTTATCGATGCCGCCGAACTTGAACTTCTTCATCAGGTTCTCATACATTTTTTCCGAATCAACACGTCGTCCTGTCTTCGTGTTATCGAACGGCGTAATGCGATAAGCCAATCCTTCTTGCAGGAAGTTGTTTGTCAGGTTCAGGTGATTATCCGAGCCTACGGTTATCGCCATGTACAGCGGACGCTCCCAGTTGGTGTTGGCAAGCATTTCAAGCATCATGAGTTCGCTCTTATAAAGCACACGTTTGCCTTTCAGTGAGATGTGCATGTAATCGGGAATGGAATCAGGAGTCATCATGCCCGAACGCTTGATGGCTTCCTTATCCAGCTTAATCACGAGGCTGTCGGTAGGAATCATCTGCAATTCGCTGTCCTTCGGATTACGTACCCAATACTTCAGGATATTCTTCAGTTCGTAGGGATTGTCACCGAATTCTTTCTTTGCCTCTTCCGGATTCTGCTTGTAATAGTTATTGATGGTTTCCATTGCTTCGGGACGCACATAAACTGCCTCGTTGTGTCCGGACACGTAATCGATACGTTCCCAGTCGATAGGTACAGAAGGCGAGTCGTATGCCGGACGGCGCATCTGGTCGATATACCAGTCGGTTTGCAGGTAGCTCAGGTTACAAACCCGTACATCCGTACGCACACCTTCGGTTTCCTGATTATACCACAAGGGGAAAGTATCGTTATCGCCGTTGGTAAACAAGATGGGGTTTCCTTTATCGGGCACGGAGTTCAGATAGTTCTGTCCAAAGTCACGGCAAGTATAACGCCCGCTGCGGTCGTGGTCGTCCCATGTCTGGCTTACCATCTGTATCGGAACGCACAAGCAAACCACACTTGCCAATACAGCTGCCGGCTTCTCGCCCATCTTCTTCCGGAGGAATTCGGCAATGGCAGCAACGCCCAGACCTATCCAGATAGCGAACCCGTAGAACGAACCGGCATAAGCGTAGTCACGCTCACGTACCTGCTGAGGAGCCTGATTCAAATACAGCACAATGGCCAATCCGGTCATGAAGAACAAGAAGAATACAATCCAGAATTGCTGGATGCCCCGTTCGCCGCGATAGGCCTGCCAGAACAGTCCGATGAGTCCCAATATCAGCGGCAGGCAGAAGAACACGTTGTGTCCTTTGTTATTTTTCAGCTCGTCGGGCAGTAAGGATTGGTCGCCGATCAAGGCATTGTCGATAAACGGAATACCGGTAATCCAGTTTCCGTGTTCGATTTCGCCTTGCCCCTGTATGTCATTCTGACGTCCTGCAAAGTTCCACATAAAGTAACGCCAGTACATGTAATTCAACTGGTAGATAAAGAAGAAGCGGATATTATCCCACTGGGTAGGCACTTTTACCGTCATCATGGTTCCGCACTGGTCGTAGGGCACTTCTTTTCCGTCGATGCCTCCCAGCCAGTCCTCGTATGCCTGCGGATGTCCGGGCGCATCGCTCCACATACGCGGGAATAACATATTCTGCGCATATCTGTATTCCGTCTTGTTACGTACCACTTCGTAGCTGTCTTTTTCATCGGGCGATTCTTTTTCCTTACGCTGGTAAACGGGAGCGCCTTCTACGACATCGTACATACATCCCCCGTCCACTTCTTTCAGAGCAGGTTTGGAAGCATACGTCTGCCCGTAGAACAGCGGGCGGGTTCCGTATTGCTCACGTCCTAAATATTCGCCCAGCGTGAAGATGTCTTCGGGAGAATTCTGGTCCATCGGCGTATTGGCAGACGAACGAATCACGATAACCGCATACGAAGAATAACCTACCACAATCATCATCAGCGCCAGCAAGCTGGTATTCATGGTACGGGCACTGACGCGGTATTTCTCATTCAGGTTGGCGAACAGGTAAATGGCAAGAACAGCCAATACGATGACACCGATAAGCACGCTTCCCCATCCATGACCATAAAAAGGAATGCCCAACAGTCCTACCGTGGTGAGGAAAGAGATGTTCATACGTTTACGGCTGCGCACGGTGTAGCTCTCGTAAACTCCCCATATAATGCTTGCCGCAAGGATAATGATGTAAATAATCAGTCCGGTATTAAACGGCAGCCCGAAATCGTTGACAAACAGCAGTTCGAACCATCCGCCTACCTTCACGATTCCCGGAACAATGCCATACAGCACCACAGCCACCAGCACCATTGAACCTACAAGTGCCGCAAGACTGCCTTTCAGCGTGGCATGGGGATGCTTCTTATAATAATAAACCAATACGATGGCAGGGATACACAACAAGTTCAACAGATGGACACCGATAGAAAGCCCCGTAAGGTAAGCTATCAGAATCAGCCAGCGGTCGCTGTGAGGTTCGTCTGCACGGTTATCCCACTTCAGGATGAGCCAGAATACCAATGCCGTAAACAAACTGGAGTAGGCATATACTTCACCCTCTACGGCACTGAACCAGAACGTATCGCTCCACGTATAAGCCAATGCTCCTACCAAGCCCGAACCCATAATGGCTATAACTTTTCCTGTGGTCAGGTCGGCATCGTTCGGACAAATCAGTTTTTTTGCCAAGTACGTGATGCTCCAAAAGAGGAAAAGAATACACGCCGCACTCATGAGTGCACTCATTATGTTAACCATCATCGCCACGTGCGAAGGGTCGGATGCAAACTGGCTAAACAGATTAGCCGTCAACATAAAAAACGGTGCGCCGGGCGGATGTCCGACTTCCAGCTTATAGCCTGTAGTGATAAACTCCGGGCAATCCCAGAAACTGGCAGTAGGCTCGATGGTCATGCAGTACGTCACCGCCGCTATGACAAAGGCTAACCAACCTACCAGATTGTTAATCTTGTTGTACTGTTTCATTATTAAATGCTTGTTTTTTGTTCAATAGCCGCAAAGATAGTAAAGATATTACTACTGAAAAGCGTTCATTGTCTTAAAGTTTATCAAGGAAGAAAAGATAAACGTGTACGGCGCAGCGAATATTCCCCCGTTTCCTCTGCACAAGCCTTTCCGAAAGAAGCACGGAAGGAAAAATTTTTTTCATCTTTTTTACCGGAATAACCTGCTGTTTTTCTGCAAAAGTGAGATTGAGGTAACTAACACACACTTTTGTAACCTCTTGTTTATTAGATAAATGAAACATACCTTTGTGGTATCGAAAAGAGAGTAAGAATACAATACAAAGCGAATAACCAACCTATAAAAACAAGAAGATTATGAAACAGATTGAACCAATCGCAACAGCTGCGAATTTTAGTGCCATCAACATCGGCAAATTAAACGAACTGAACAATTATGTATTGGAATTAGGACCGGATGTAAAAATCCCCGGAAAAATATTCGGCGGCACGGCACTGCAAGCCACAGGCGGAGAGTTTTCATTCCAAATGTTTCAACCCGGCACAGAAACCGGCTTCCTCCACACCCACAAAACACACGAAGAATTGTATTTCTTCTTGAGCGGTACGGGAGAATTTCAGGTAGACGGACAGGTATTCCCGATACAGGAGGGCAGCGTAGTACGTGTGGCACCGGACGGAAAACGCTCCGTACGCAACAACGGAACATCGCCGCTCATCATGCTCTGCGTACAATATAAAGGCAATACGTTTACGCCCGAAGATGCGGCCGACGGATGCATCTTAAACGAACCGGTAAAATGGTAATACCGCTTTTCGCCGCAAACCAATACCGGTGCATTCCATAAGGAAACCGCACTTTCCGAAATGGATTTATAAAAACATAAACACAAATTTTATAACCCGGCATGGAGAGTTATACAACTCACCTTGCCGGGTTATATAACTCACTAAGGCGGGTCGTACGACCCAGCCTGCCGGGTTATAAATTTCATACCGGAAACTTAGCAAACCAATGCCGTCCGCCACCCGTCTCTGGCGGGCAATACCCTCCTTTCAGTCGCCTATTTCATCACTGTTTGCCCGCTTTTCAACCTTTAACTCTTAAAAACGTTTAAAGAAAATCGTGCCATCCCTGATTTATTTGTTATTTTGCACCAAATTAGGGTTTAAAGTGAACGTATTTAAGATAAATAAATGTCCGCTCTGCGGAAAAGACCAGTTTGAGTCGGTAATGACCTGTAAGGATCATTATGCAACGGGAGAACCGTTCGAGATATGCCGCTGCCGGACATGTGGTTTCTTATTCACCCAATCGGTTCCGGCGGAAAACGAAATCGGACGTTATTACGAAAGCCCGGACTACATTTCGCATACTGATACCCACAAAGGGCTGATGAACCGCGTTTACCATTACGTTCGTCGCTACATGTTGGGCAGGAAAAGCCACCTTATCAAACATAGCTGCGGATTGAGCCGCGGATATTTATTGGATATCGGTACGGGTACAGGATATTTCCCCCACTTCATGCAGAAAAAAGGCTGGCGGGTATCTGCCATTGAAAAAAGCCCGCAGGCACGCGCTTTCGCAAAGGAACATTTCGGCTTAGACATTGATACGCCTGAAACGCTCGACACATATCCCGACAAGTCGTTTGATGCCATTACGCTTTGGCACGTGATGGAACATTTGGAGCATCTGAACGAAACGTGGGAAACACTGGGGCGCATTTTGAAAGACCGTGGCGTTTTGATTATAGCCGTACCCAATGCAGATTCGTTTGACGCACAAAAATATAAGGAAATGTGGGCAGCATACGATGTTCCACGCCACTTATGGCATTTTACGCCTTCCACCATGCAGCAGTTCGGTGCCAAACATGGGTTTATCTTAACCCAGCGGCGCCCCATGCCTTTCGATGCGTTCTACGTATCGATGCTTACGGAAAAGTATAAAAAGACGCCATGCTACGTGCTGAAAGGAATGATAACCGGAGCAAAAGCATGGGCTGCCTCTCTTGCGAAAAAAGACCGGAGCAGCTCGATGATTTATGTCTTCAGAAAAAAACAATGATTACGATGGGAAAAAAAACGGGTTCGTTCTTCGATATGCAGTTTATCACCTCTGCCATCAGCACCATGTTGGTGTTGCTCTTATTGGGGATGGTGGTGTTTTTCGTACTGGCTGCCGGAAACCTTTCGGCGTACGTACGCGAAAACATTACGTTTTCCATCGTGTTCGATGACCAGATGAAAGAGCAGGAGATTATCGGGTTTCAAGAAAAATTAAACTCCGAACCTTTTGTAAAACAGACTTTCTACATTTCCAAGAAACAGGCATTGCAGGAGCAGACGCGCGCCATGGGGACAGACCCTGCCGAATTTCTGGGGTATAATCCTTTCGAGGCTTCCATCGAAGTAAAGCTCAAAGCAGAATACATCAACTCTGACAGCCTGAGCTGGATTCAGGAGAAACTGATGGACAATAAAAATATTATTGAGGTAAACTACCCGCAAGACTTGATTGACTCGGTGAACCGCAACTTACAGAAAATAAGCGTGGTATTACTGGGGCTGGCGGCGCTGTTGACACTCATTTCGTTTGCCTTAATCAACAATACCATCCGCCTGACCATTTACTCAAAGCGTTTCCTCATCCATACCATGAAGCTGGTAGGCGCAGGATGGGGATTCATCCGGCGACCTTTCCTTGTGCGTAATATCTGGGTGGGCATCTTGGCTGCTGCACTGGCAGACGCCCTGCTCATGGGAATGGCGTACTTCCTTGTCAGATACGAGCCCGACTTGGTAGAAATCATCACACCTACTGTCATGGCGGTGGTCATGGGTGCCGTCTTCATATTCGGAGTTACCATCACCGGACTTTGTGCCCTGATTTCCATCAACAGATACCTGAGGATGAAAGTCAACGAATTATATTGTATGTAACGGATATTCACTAAACTTTTTTATTACCATTATGGATAAAAAACACTTTGCTTTTGATAAGACCAACTTTCTATTGCTTGCCATCGGCATGGTAGTTATCATCATCGGCTTCTTGCTGATGAGTGGTTCCGGTTCGTCGGAAACGGCGTTCAACCCGGACATATTCAGCGTACGGCGGGTCAAAGTAGCCCCCATCGTATGTTTTGCCGGATTTATCTTCATGATTTACGGCATCCTGCGCAAACCGGCCGATGACTCAACTTCTAAAAACGAACACTAATGGCGGGAGATTTAAACTTATTTCAAACGATTGTCATCGCGATAGTAGAAGGTCTTACCGAATTCCTTCCGGTTTCTTCTACCGGACACATGATTATCGCACAACACGTCTTGGGAGTAGAAAGTACGGAATTTGTCAAGGCTTTCACCTTCATCATACAGTTCGGAGCCATTCTTTCGGTGGTATGCCTGTATTGGAAACGCTTTTTCCGTCTGAATCACAAACCGGCTCCCGAAGGTGCTTCTGCCGTAAAACGGTTTATACATAAGTTTGATTTCTACTGGAAGTTGCTGGTAGCATTCATTCCGGCAGCCGTTTTGGGCCTGCTGTTCAGCGATGCCATCGATGCCATGCTGGAAAGCGTAACCGTAGTGGCTGTGATGCTGATTGTAGGAGGTATATTCATGTTGTTCTGCGACCGCATTTTCGGTACAGGACGCGAGGATACGCCAATGACGGAAAAACGGGCATTCGTTATCGGACTGTTTCAATGTATTTCCATGATTCCCGGAGTATCGCGCTCAATGGCAACCATCGTTGGAGGTATGGCACAGAAGCTCACCCGCAAGGCAGCAGCCGAATTTTCGTTCTTTCTTGCCGTGCCCACCATGTTTGCCGCTACCGTATATAAAATGGCAAAGCTGTTCATGGAAGGCGGAACGGAAATCATTGCAAACAATCTTACCCCGCTGATTGTTGGAAACATCGTAGCCTTTATCGTGGCACTGCTTGCCATCAAATTCTTTATCAATTTCGTTACGAAATACGGATTCAAGGCTTTCGGATGGTATCGGATTATCGTTGGGGCTATTATTTTGATAATGTCGTTTTTAGGTTATAATTTGGAATTGGCTTGATGAACTTTAAAGAAGGAGAAGTTTTATATTTCGACAAACCGTTGCGATGGACATCGTTCGCGGTAGTCAACAAAATAAGATATCACATCAGTCGCAAGCTGGGAGTTAAGAAAATAAAGGTGGGACACGCCGGAACACTCGACCCGTTGGCTACGGGGGTTATGATTATCTGCACCGGAAAGGCGACGAAACGTATAGAGGAGTTCCAATATCATACCAAGGAGTACATCGCCACACTGCAGTTGGGAGCCACTACGCCATCGTTCGACCTTGAAAAAGAAATCGATGCAACTTACCCTACCGAACACATCACTCCTGAAATGGTAGAGGACGTTTTAAAGAAATTTGTCGGTACAATCGAACAAATACCTCCGGCTTTTTCGGCTTGCAAAGTAGACGGCAAACGCGCTTACGACCTTGCACGGCGAGGCGGAGAGGTGGAACTGAAACCGAAAACACTCGTCATCGACGAAATAGAGCTGCTGGAGTGTAACCTGCCGGAAATTAAAATACGGGTGGTTTGCAGCAAAGGTACGTACATCCGGGCATTGGCACGCGACATCGGCGAAGCACTCCACAGCGGAGCACACCTTACCGGACTTATCCGCACCCGTGTGGGCGATGTGAAACTGGCAGACTGTATGCAGGTTGACGGCTTTGAAGCATGGCTTGAGAAACAAGATATTGATGTTATAAACGATTAAGGAAAGAAAGGAAGAAGATGAAACTGTCACAATTCAAATTCAAATTGCCGGAAGAGAAAATTGCACTCTATCCGGCCAAGTACAGAGATGAGTCTCGCCTGATGGTGGTACACAAAGCTACCGGGGAGATAGAGCACGTTATGTTCAAAGATATATTGAACTACTTCGATGATCAAGATGCGTTTATCTTTAATGACACCAAAGTATTTCCGGCACGTTTATACGGAAACAAGGAAAAAACCGGTGCGCGCATCGAGGTATTCCTCTTGCGCGAACTGAACGAAGAGCTTCGCCTTTGGGATGTTTTGGTAGATCCGGCACGTAAAATCCGTATAGGAAACAAACTTTATTTCGGTGAAGACGACTCGATGGTGGCAGAGGTCATTGACAATACCACTTCGAGGGGACGTACGCTCCGCTTCCTTTATGACGGACCGCACGACGAGTTCAAGAAAGCACTTTATGCGCTGGGCGAACCGCCTCTTCCTCCGTTTATCCACCGTCCGGCAGAACCGATAGACGAAGAGCGTTTCCAAACCATCTATGCGAAAAACGAAGGTGCTGTAACCGTTCCTGCCGCCGGACTGCATTTCAGCCGCGAACTAATGAAACGTATGGAAATAAAAGGAATCAACTTTGCTTTTATCACCATGCACTGCGGGTTAGGTAATTTCCGCGACATCGACGTGGAAGACCTGACTAAACATAAAATGGACTCTGAACAAATGTTTGTGGATGCTGAAGCCTGCCGCATCGTAAACGAAGCAAAAGACCGTGGGAACAAGGTCTGCGCCGTAGGCACCAGCGTAATGCGTACCATCGAAACAGCCGTAGGTACAGACGGACACCTGAAAGAATTCGAAGGATGGACGAACAAATTCATTTTCCCGCCTTACGACTTCTCGGTAGCAAACGCCATGATAAGCAATTTCCACATGCCGCTTTCTACCATGCTCATGTTGGTATGTTCTTACGGTGGTTATGAACTGATTATGGACGCTTATCAGACGGCGCTGAAAGAAGATTACCGTTTCGGTACTTACGGCGACGCCATGCTGATTCTGGAAAAGTAAATTTTCGGGAGCAACCATCTACTAAGAGCCTGTTTAAATTTTGCTCTGCCTGCGGTTTGAGAATTGTTTTCGAGGATGTTTTTCGGCTTTTACGAGGAGGATAGCGGGCTATCTGACGAGCAAAAACGGGGAAACAGACCGGAAACAAACTCAAAAAGGGGCAGATAAAAATACTTAATCGGAAAATTTAAACGACAGGCTCTAAGCATCATTATATGTGGGGCGGGATTGACCCGCCCTTGTTTTTACGTAATAACGTATGCCGAAAGTATATTTAGGATTAGGAACAAATTTAGGAAACAAACCGGACAACCTGACACAGGCTATCAAACTGATAAACGAAAAAATAGGGAAAGTTATATCGCAATCATCTTTCTATGAAACGGCTCCGTGGGGATTTACGTCTGATAACGATTTCCTTAATGCTGCGGCGGAGGTGGAAACCTCATACTCGCCGCTTGAAGTATTACGGCTTACCCAAGAAATAGAACGGACATTGGGACGTACTACTAAATCGGTAAACGGAACATACTGCGACCGATTGATAGACATCGACCTACTGATGTACGACAACTGCATAGTCAAGACGCCTGAGCTGACGTTGCCTCATCCTCTCATGACGGAACGAGACTTCGTAATGCTTCCTCTTATAGAAATAGCCGGAAACGAAATCCACCCGCTGTTCGGCAAACCACTGAAAGAACTTTCTCCCAAATCCAATGAATAATAAAACAGGAATCACGATGAACAAACAACAACTCCGTGAGGCGTTATACGATTTATCCAATCGTATCCGCCGTGCCGCCGATTCGATATAACCCTCTCCGATCAGGATATTTGAATATTTTCCTGAAACAATCCCCCTTCTCCATGCCTAAACATCGGGAAGGGGGATTGTTATGTTTACCACGCTACGATAGGCCATCCGTCGGGTGTCCATGTCATTTCGCGGATAATCAGTTTAGGAGCACCGTCTTCTTTCGCAGAGTAAGCGTGACAGATAAAATAATCCTTTCCATCAAAATGGTAGGCTGCATTATGTCCCACTCCTACGTAATCAGCATTTCCTTGAATCACTAATGAACCGCCTCCCTGAGCCATTGACTTCCCATCTTTATCCAGATAGGGACCCGTAACAGTTTCCGAACGTCCTACTACTACTTTGTAGTTGCTCTTCATCCCCCTACAACAGTAGTCGAACGAAACAAAAAGGTAGTAATAATCGCCATGCTTCATGATGAAAGGAGCTTCCACCGCTCCGTCGCCCGGATCTTTATCGTCTAACTCAAACGAACGCTCGCGACGACTCAGCGAATACCATTCTTCGGGTTGTGCAACTCGTGCCAAATCGTCTGTCAGCCTCACCATTTTGATACCATCCCAAAACGAGCCGAAACTCATCCACGGTGTGCCAGCCTCGTCTATAATGATATTAGGGTCGATGGCATTCCACATATCCCGGTTGGGTACAGACTGGATGATTTTTCCTTGATCCGTCCATTTAAACCGTGCATCAGAAGGGTCGAGCGTAGGATTAGTGGCATGGCCGATAGCCGAAGTATTTTTGGCAAAAGCCGAACAAGAATAAAAAAGGTGATACAAGCCGTTGTGATAAATAATATCCGGTGCCCACGTATGTCCGTGATACCCCTTGATGGCATCTACCGCCCATTGAGGAGCTTCCTCAAAAACCGGCTTCTCAAACTTCCAAGTCTTCAAATCGGACGATGACATGACCGAAACCCCCTCGCCCGTGGCGAAAAGATAAAATCGATCTCCCTGCCGTGCAAGTACCGGGTCGTGTGTCATGACCTGCTCTATCGGAATCTCTCGCGAAGGAACTGCCGTTTTTACCGGAGTATCGGCGTACGCAGCGTTTACTGCAACCAGCAAGCACGCAGATAGTAGTAAGTTATGCTTCATAATGGTAAAATATTAAGAATGAATTAATTTCTAATCGGTTATCGATTCTTTGTCTACAAATTTAAAAGTTTTCACCCCTCGCGAAGTAGATAAAAAGAACGAAAAGGGTGGACAAACGTATTCCCGCCGGAAAATACTACCCATAGAACCGGTCAGTCTTACCGCATAAGTTACTTAACCTTCCGAATAGAAATATTCCTTGCTTCCGCAAGCGTTTTCAGCATACATAAACTACTCTTCCAGCAGGCTGCTGGGCGTAACGTTGAAGTGCTTGGTAAAGCACCGCGTGAAATATTTCGGGTCATTGAATCCCACTTCGTATGCAATCTCAGAAATGTTCATCGTACGGTTCACCTTATTTTTCAGCAAAAGTTCACGTGCAAGATTCAGCCGGTAATTTCGCATAAACTGACCTGCCGACTGCCCCGTAAGACTCTGCATCTTCTTATTCAGCAGGCTCTTGCTGATACCCATCTCACGAATGAAATCGCCTACCTCGAACTCCGGATTCTTATAGTTCCCTTTTACCACTTTCATTGCTTTATCAAGGAACTTCTTATCACCCGACCCTTCTTCAATCCCCAACCGGTCGGCATCCATTTCGATTGAGAACCGCTGCTGCAACCGCTTACGGTTTTCAAGGATATTCGAGATACGCGCCAGCAACATATTCTCGTCGAAAGGCTTCAGCAGATAAGCGTCAACCCCCATCTTGTAACTCTCCAAGCGCGCTTCATCTGATGTTTTCGCCGTCAGCATCAGGAAAGGAATATGCGAGATGGCAAAATCACCTTTTACACGGCGCGAAAGTTCCATACCGTCCATGACAGGCATCATCAGGTCGCTGATAATGAAATCGACATCATACGATTTCAATACCTGCAACGCCTCTTCCCCTTGCGAAGCCTCTAATACATTATAATATTCCGTCAGAATCGAACGGATATAACCGCGCATATCCTTATTATCTTCTACAACCAACATGGTGAGTTTACTGTTGCGCGGAATATCGAAACGAGGTTCGCCACTTTCCTCATCTTCTTCCTTAAATGATTCGTCGGTAGTGCGTGTAATCGGTAGCATCACTCTAAATGTAGCTCCATGCCTCCGGTTGTTTTTCACTGAAATACTGCCATCCAGCAATTCCACCAACCGCTTACAGAGATACAGCCCGATACCTGTGCCGCTCTGTCCGCTTATCGAATCAAGACTTTGGTTGTCCGCTTGGTAAAAACGGTCGAAGACTAAATGGATGTCGGCAGGAGGAATCCCCTTACCTGTATCGCGCACGCTGATAAACAGTCGCCCTGCATCTCCCGAACCGCTCAGTTCCGCCACGTAGACTCCGATACGCCCTCCTTTGGGAGTAAACTTCAGTGCATTACTGATAAGATTGGTCAGCACCTTGCGCATGACATCTTCGGCAAACATCATATACGGATTATGCAAACGTACATAAAACTGCAAATCAATTTCCCGATTCAAGGCATAATCGGTAAACGAGGGCATCAATTCCTGCAAGAAACGGTTCAGATTGCCGTGGTTTACGGCTATTTTCATCCGTCCCTCCTCCAGTTTGCGGAAGTCCATCAACTGGTTTATCAGCGACAAAAGATATTTCGAGTTACGTTCTACCAACTGCAACTGTTCGATAACCTGCGGATTATAACTCAACTTCAGCGCACGCTCAATAGGTCCCACTATCAGCGTAAGCGGAGTACGAAACTCATGAGTGATATTCGTAAAAAAGGCCAATTTGTCTACCGTCATCGCTTCCAGCTTACGAGACATCTCCAATATTTTGTTTTTCTGAGTCGTTATCTTTGCATTCGAGTCGCGCAGCAAATCGTTCTGCCGAGACAAAGCCAAAGTCTGGTCGGAAAGTAACTTTTTCTGTTCTTCCAATTCATGTGTACGCTCTTCAACCATCGTATGGAGCAACTTCTGCTGATTCTTTAATGCGCGATAACGCCAATACAAGAAAAACAGCAAGATGAATGCTACAATCAGATTGAACCAGATTGTTTTATAAAAATAAGGCTGCACCACGATGGAGAGTTCGCGAACGGGAGAAACAAAGTTTTTCCCATCCGAGGAGTAACGCAACTGGAAAGTGTATTTACCCGGACGCAGATTCGTATATGTGACCGCGTGCTGACCGGCAGGCATAGTAATCCAGTTATCATTAAATCCCTCTAAACGATAGGTGTAACATGCTAACGTGGAAGGGTTATAATCCAACGATGCGAAACTGATGGAAATCGACTTGTCACGTTCATGGAGGCATAGCTTACCCTCATCCAAAGAGAGTTTCCGATCGAAGCTATGCAGATTGGTAAATACCAAAGGAGAAGCCACAGCCTCTTCTACCCTCGGCATCAAACGAATTTCCGACAGCCCTTCAATGCTTCCCGCATAAACAGCCCCGTTACACGAGCCCCCGGTAGCATTCCAATAAAACTGATTACAAAGAAGTCCGTCATGTTTCGTATAATTCTGGAACGAAACTTCTTTGGGAGAAAAACAAGACAATCCGTTGTTAGTCGCCAGCCAAAGATGGTTTTCATTATCTTCCCAAATGCCACGCACGCTATTGTTTATCAGCCCATCGCTAACACGATATGCCTTAAACCGACAACTGTTCTTGTCTTCGGTAACCTGATAAAAACCATTTCCGTTTGTCCCTACCCATACGTTACCGTCTTTACTCTGAAAAACAGACGTAATACGCTCGACAACCGCCACCGAAGGTTCATCCAGTTTATGGTCGTACAGCACATAATCAAGCGTACCTTTCTTATAAGAATGTAAATCGATTTTATAAAGCCCGGCCGATGTTCCCATCCATAACACTCCCTCCCGAGTGATACATCCGCCTAACGCACCAAAAATATTTTCCTTGCGTTTTCCGTCAAACGGATCGCTTACTTTTTCTGTTTGAGGATCGTAAACCAAAATTTCATTACTCGTCCCTATCCATAATAAACGATTGATAGAATCGAAAAGCAAGACACCGATAAATGACTGTTCTAACCCGGGAGTTTCGGGCACGGTTATATGATGAAAACTTTTATCTGCCAGATTCTTACTATTCACCCATCCGAATCCTCCTCCCCATGTTCCGATATAAAGACGCGCTTGCCCGTCAGAAGCCAATGCACTTACCGAATTATGACTCAAATGCGCAGGCGATGCCGTAGTATAGTGCTCGAAGCCCTTTGCATCCGGACGGCGTACATTCAACCCCCTTTCTACCGTTCCGACCCAAAGAGTACCGTCTTTTTCTTCAAGAACTGCATTTATCAGATTCCCAGACAGGCTGCTCTTATCCAGTTGCGAATGGCGATAATTACGTATTTGCAAGCGTGAAGGAATCATTTTATTCAAACCTCCGATTTCCGTACCTACCCATACCATGTTGTCGTCAACCAACAGGCAGTTGATGAAATTACAATTCAATCCGGATACATCATTCCCTGCCTCCGACTGTTGGATTCTAATAAAATCATCTGTTACAGCATTATATAAATTAAGACCTTTCAGTGTGGCTACAACCAACATGCCGTCCGGAGTAAGATTTATATCTGTAATATAATTCTGCGACAAAGAATAAGGATTATTCTCCTCGTACTGATACGTTTTCATAACTCCCGAATTGACACTATACCGATACAAACCGGTATTCGTACCTATCCACATATCATTCTGCCAATAAAACATACAAAGCATTACTGTATTGACCGGCAAAGACAATGATTCCGGACAGGGTAAAGGCTGCTGAGGCATGGAAGAAGACTCTTTTACCAAGCAAAGACGCCCTAAATAGTCGAACCAGATATATCCGTTTGTTTCACAAAAAGCGAGACTGCGGTTATATAAATAAAGGTCGCAAATCTTTACGATGGCATCAACCTTTCCGTCAGGCTGGAAAGATATTTTATACAATCCATTGTCTGCCCCCATCCAAATATTCCCTGCTTCCGAACAATAAACAAAAGTGGAATATCTGATATGGAATGCCGCGAATTTCTCTCCTAAATTTTGCGGCTCCACTTTACGAAGACTCTTCACATCCAAAATATCCAGCCCCCGTTCACCCACCATCCAAATGCGTCCGTAACGGTCTTCACAGAATTTCCTGACAAAATTATTCTTTAACCTCGTCTCTCCCGAAAAGGTATTAAAAGTAACAAACTCGTAACCATCGTAGCGCGTAACCCCATCGCCGCCGGTTGAAACCCAAAGAAAGCCCTGACTATCTTTCATCAGATCTTCCACATAATTCTGGGGCAAGCCATCGTCCATTGTCAAATGCATAAAAAGATAACGCCCGTCTCCATTCTGAGAGGAAACCGGCATTTTCATTCCAAAAGAAAATACAATCAATAACAACAACGACAAGATGTGGGTTTTCATATTACAACTTTATTCATTCCGTCAACAAATATAATTCTTCCCAATCATCAGAACAAATCCAATCTAAGGAAAATACAGACAATGAGCTAAAAGTCCACCAAAGAAAATTAAATGTCCACCTCCCAACACCAGTTGCCCTCTATTTTTGCATCCGTAATAAGCCACTCATACCGGTTTATAGAAAGAGGTTAGTTAATTGTATAGACACAGACAAGTATCATGATGCTTGTCTGTGTTACATACAGAAATCAAAAAAAGAATGAAAAACATGTTTAACACACTGAAAAAACTTTTATGCTTCTTGGCTTTGACAGCCGTTACTTCCGCCATTTCTGCTGCGGAGAAAGACACCACCTTTGTTGCCACCAGCAATCCGATTGTAAGTTACAAATATTTAGGCGACCCTGCTGCTATGGTATACGACGGTACAGTATATATTTATGCCGGACATGATGAGTGCCCTGCACCCGAACAGTATTACCTGATGAACGAATGGTGCATCCTGTCTACCAAAGACATGAAGACCTTTACCGAACATGCCTATACGTTTAAAGCCAAAGAATTTAAATGGGCAAAAGGCGAAGCATGGGCAAGTCAGGTCATCGAACGCAACGGCAAATTCTATTGGTATGTTACCGTAGAACATGCCACCATCCCCGGAAAATCCATCGGTGTGGCTGTGGCCGACTCGCCAACAGGACCGTTTAAGGATGCACGCGGTTCAGCTTTGATTACAAACGACATGACTACCCAATACACTTCCATTCCGTGGGACGACATCGACCCCACAGTGTTTATCGATGATGACGGACAAGCCTATCTTTTCTGGGGCAATACACAATGTTATTATGCCAAGCTGAAAGAAAACATGATTGAGTTAGACGGTCCCATCATGCCGATTAACCTTCCGCGCTATACAGAAGCCCCATGGATACACAAGCACGGTGAATGGTATTATCTGTCTTTTGCTTCCGAGTTTCCGGAAAAACTCTGTTACGCCATGAGCAAAAACATCAACGGCCCGTGGGAATATAAGGGAATATTGAACGAACTGGCAGGAAACTCGAATACCAATCATCAAGCAATTATCGAGTTCAAAGGAAAGACTTATTTCATCTATCACAACGGAAGCATCAACCCTCACGGATGCGGATTCCGCCGTGCCGTTTGTGCCGACCTGTTAGAATATAATCCGGATGGCACAATCAAGCGCATTCAGATGACAACAGAAGGAGTTTTTAAATAATTTTTTTATTATATTTGTCACGCACTATAATCAATAATTACTAACCATGAACAAACACTTAGCATTTTTATCGGCGTTAGCGTTATCAGCCGGCATGAACCTGAATGCGCAAAACGCAAATAACATGGTCATTCAAGCCAACAAAATCGGGGCAGAAATCCAACCGACCATGTATGGACACTTTTTTGAAGACATTAATTACGGCGCAGACGGAGGTTTGTATGCCGAACTGGTAAAAAACCGTTCGTTCGACTTTCCGCAGAACTTCATGGGATGGGACATCTTCGGAAAAGTAACTCTTCAAAACGACGGACCGTTTGAACGTAATCCGCACTATGTACGTCTTTCCGACCCGGGACATGCTCACAAACGTACGGGTATCGAAAACGAAGGCTTCTTCGGAATCGGTATCAAAGCAAACGAAAAATACCGTTTTACGGTGTGGGCACGCGGCGAGAATCAAAAAATCAAGGTAGAGCTGATTAACAATGCTTCGATGGGAGAAACTCAGGTGATCACTTCGCAAGACGTTGCCATCAACTCGAAAGAGTGGAAAAAATACGAAGTAATCCTTACTCCGGGCGAAACACAAGAAAAGGCTCACCTGCGCATATTCCTTGCATCGCCGGGCAGCGTAGATTTGGAACATGTTTCTTTATTCCCGGTAGATACTTGGAAAGGACGCGAAAATGGCTTGCGCAAAGATCTTGTACAGGCTTTGGCTGATACCAAACCGGGAGTATTCCGTTTCCCCGGCGGATGTATCGTTGAAGGTACAGACTTGGCTACACGATATAACTGGAAAAACTCGGTAGGACCGGTAGAAAACCGACCGATTAACGAAAACCGCTGGCATTATACGTTCCCACACCGCTTTTACCCGGATTATTTCCAGACTTACGGCATGGGATTCTATGAGCTGTTCTTGCTTGCCGAAGACATGGGCGCCGAACCGCTTCCGGTACTGAACTGCGGCTTGTCTTGCCAATATCAGAACGATGATCCGAAAGCGCATGTGCCCGTAGACCAATTAGACAGTTATATCCAAGATGCACTCGACCTCATCGAATTTGCAAACGGCGACACCAATACGAAATGGGGTAAACTGCGTGCCGACATGGGACACCCGGCTCCATTTAACCTGAAATTCATCGGAATAGGTAACGAACAATGGGGACCTGAATATCCGGAACGCTTGAAACTGTTTGTCGAAGCCATCCGCAAGGCTTATCCTGATATGAAAATTATCGGTTCATCCGGTCCACAGTCTGAAGGCGAAGATTTCGATTACTTGTGGCCGGAAATGAAGAAACTCAAAGTAGACCTTGTAGACGAACACTTCTACCGTCCGGAAAGCTGGTTCTTGAAATCAGGAAACCGCTATGATAATTACGACCGCAAAGGGCCGAAAGTATTTGCCGGTGAATATGCTTGCCACGGCGACGGAAAGAAATGGAATCATTTCCATGCCTCACTGCTCGAAGCTGCTTTCCTTACAGGGGTTGAACGCAATGCCGACGTAGTTCACATGGCTACTTACGCTCCGCTGCTGGCTCATGTAGAAGGATGGCAATGGCGTCCGGACTTGATTTGGTTCGACAACCTGCGTTCTGTACGCTCTTGCAGCTGGTACGTACAGTCATTATACGGACACAACAAGGGAACTAACGTTGTTCCGCTCACCATGAACAAACAGGCAGTAAGCGGTCAGGAAGGTCAGAACGGACTGTTTGCAAGCGCCGTGTGGGATGAACCTACCCAGACTTACATTGTCAAAATAGCCAATACCTCCGACAAAGCTCAAGCCATCAATCTGGAATTTAAAGGTTTGAAAAAGTCAGAGAAATTAGGCGAAGGCAAACTGATTACGCTTCACTCAGACAACCTTGATGCTGAAAACACGTTAGACAATCCGAATGCTATCGTGCCGAAAGAATCTGCCGTAAACATCGAAGGAAATACTTTGAATACCGAAATCGGCGCAATGACTTTTGCTGTCTACAAATTTAAGAAGTTATAATAAACATTTTTCTCTTGCTATTAATAGCTCATTGAAACGCGGGCTTTCACAGGTTGACAAACCGTCAATCGTGGAAGTCCGCGTTACTTTTAACAGCCTGTCAAGTGCAATCGTCAGAAATTACCTCAAAAGTCTTAGAGCGTGTCGTACAAATAGACAAAAGGCTCTAAACGACAACGAGCCAACTCTTAAACTATGTTATAAAACACACTTTCTTGAACGAAACGTTTGCCTATTACCCAAAAGTCCGTATCTTTGCATCGTGTTTTTCATAGTATTAGATTTTAAGGTTAACAAAGGTTGGAGTACAGCGGTACTCCTTTTTTTATGTCCGTAAATCAAATAAAATCAAATTCACATAAACAAAGAAAGTCAGCAGCAGAAAATAGTGCTACTGACTCTCCGACTAAAAAACAAACCGTAGAAACAGAAGTATGCCTGTCAAAACCGGGGTTTTACGGACTTATCATCAGGAGATGTAAACGACAGCCCCGGAACCGAACGACGTATGTCTTTATAAGCATATTCTTTTATCAGCGAATAGTCGGTGGCATCTAAGGCATAGTAGTAATCATCTTTGTCTGTCGAACGTTTCACAGTCCAATCAAACATGTTCCCGAAAATGGTCAATTCATCTTTTGTGGGGTCAAAAGCGGGAATGGCAGATTTGATGACACTCCCGTCGCTCTGAATCACATAGAAATGATGTCGGCTGTCTACCATGTATCCTAACGTCTGACGGCTGCGGAATTCGGTGATGAAGACGTATTCCGGACGCACATTGTCGGGCAGCCGAATGGCTTTTACATACGGACGGCCTTTCGTACATTTCAAGTGAAACAGTTGGTGGTTAGCGTCCAGCACCAAGTATCCTTCGTCGTAATCTTTACGGGTGGTAGGATTGCCCGAAGCATAGCTGGCGGGAAAAACAAAACCTTTTTGGAGCAACATGTCGGTAAACTGCTTGCTTTTCGGTTCGTCTATCCGGTTTGTCTCCATGCGGATAAACTCAATGCCTTTACCGGTAAAACGGAAAGCGTCATCGGGCATCTTCAGCTCCACCCGCTTGGACATCGATTCCATCAGGAAATAAATTCCCGTTTGGGGAGCGTTGATTGCCGACGGCACACTTTTAAAGGTAAAGTTCGTCATTTGAATGTCTTTCGGGCTGACTGCTTTGCCGCAGATGGTATCGGGAAAACGCTCGTCTGCCGTAAGCTGACGCACATAAAACGAAGGAAGCAGGCTGTCTACCTGTTGCTGCGCGTATAGGTGTTTCCCTTTGTATCGCTGCGTCGGATTTGCTTGTTCGCGTCCGTCTGAATGAATATGAAGTCGCCCAAAACCGAGCTGTACATCGTAAACGGGGTTTTCACCGGTTTGGCTGTAAAGAATGCGTAACACCACGGCAACTGCCATACCAACAGAACCGCCACGGTGAGATAAAGAAATATTTTACTGAATCGAATCATCTTTGTTTCATTTTTTAATCATTAATCAGTCTTGTTTACCGGCTTTAAACCGCACCACGGAAATCCATGAAAGCGAAGCGATGAGCAGCGTGTACAGGGTTAGCACGGGCAGGAAGCTGTTATATGCCTCGGGTGCCGGAGCCAAGAAGTAGATGCGGCAAATCAATGCGGCAATAATCAGATTCAGCACCCGGCGTTTCCATGTGGGTTCCAGACAAATCCACGCCACGAACAAATAGCCTGCACCACCTGCCAGAAACCACGGAACTGCCGACAGCAGAATGTGCCGAACCAACTCGCCCGTAAAGTGCTGGGGCAGGTAAATGCCCATGATGATGAAACTCGTGGCGAAACATGCAGCCAGCGCAAGCAGCCCGAAAGCCAGAATAGCCAGAATCATCTTCTTCTGCGAGTAAGGCAGATGCAAAGTCAGCTTCAAGCACTTGCGTTGCATTTCGGGAAAAAACTGTACGGCTGCCAGCAGGATACCGGTAAGCAGCGGAACATATTGCAACAAATCTACAAATATGGCATCTTTCTGAACCATAACCACCCACAGATGGTCGATTCCCTGCATGGCTATCACGCGACTGACGCGAAGCATGGAGTATCCCGTGATTCCTATCATGAACAGGGTGGCCAACAGCAAATACCAGCGTGTTTTTATCCACTCTTTATAAAATATGGCTTGTATCATACGTTTCTCTTTTTCTGTTTAATGTTAATACTTTCCGGTAAGCCCGATGAAGGCGTCCTCCAGACTTACGTGTTCGTACCGCAAATCGGTATAGGGGACTTGCGACTGTTTCAAAAGTCCCTCCATTTCGGCAGGTGGAAGGAAAGAATGGGTTTCCAGTGTCTGCCGAATCACCGCCGGATGATAACAGCTCTCCGGCAAGTGAGGCTGATAGCCTTCGGGTACGGTACAAGTATATCGTCGGAGGTTCTTCATCAATGTTTCAACAGGCTGCTGGATAAGAATAGAACCGTAGTCCATAATGATACAGTCATCAATCAGCCGCTCCATATCCTGAATAATATGAGAAGTCAGGAAAACGGTTTTATTTTCAGAGCGAGCATAATCGCGCAGATAGTCGACAAAAAGCCGACGATAGCCGGGGTCAAGCCCTAAAGAGAAATCGTCTAAAATCAAAAGTTCGGGGTCTTGGGCAAGAATCAGCCCCAACGCCACTTGCGAACGCTGCCCGTTCGACATGCGCGAGATGCGCTGCCCCGGAGCCACTTTCAGCTTATTCATCAAGTCGTAATATGCCTCCTTTTTCCATTGCCCCCGGATAGAAAGAAGCATAAAACTTCTCTATCTGTGTAATGTTCATAAACTGATACTGAACATGCCCTTCCAGCAGCAAACCGATGTTCCGGCGCAGGGCGGGATTCATGGTTTGAATATTCTCTCCGAATATGCGGCACACCCCTGAACGCGGTTGAAGATAACCGCTCAAAATATTGATAGTTGTTGTTTTCCCTGTACCATTCTTACCCAGCAGTCCTAAAATACGTCCCTGAGGTACATCGAAGCTCAGGTTCTCATAAATTTTACGTTTGCCGTAATAATGAGTCAGGTTTTTACATTCTATTATTGCACTCATTCTTTATATCTTTTTCCGTTTTTTGATACCTTGAAAAATTCTACCCATAGGACGAACCAACTCTACCCATAGAACTGATGAATTCTACCCATAGAACCGACCAATTCTACCGCATGAATTTTACAGGACTAACCGTCACAGCTGGCGCCCTGATTATCAACAAGTTTTAAAAACACGCAAGGAAGATGACCGGTATCAGAATACCGATGACCAGTTCTATACCTCCCCTGCCCCATAATCCCTTCGGCCCTTTAATCATCACAATGCCGCTGAGGGTGATTAAAATCAGGCAGACAGCAAAAGCATCGGCAAACCAAGTCCACCATTTGCCGGGATTAAAATGAAGCTGCACCATCGGGGAGATGAGCGGACGGCGCTTCAATCCTTCATACACCGCATCGTTCGTCCGGGTGTCAATCACCAAGCTGGAGCCTCCTTTCAGGAAAACTTTTATCCTATCCGGTTTCGGGTAATAATATTTGGTGAAATTCTCCGCTTCGCCCAACGGTTCCAGCAATGCCAGAATCACCTTATCGTTCACCTTGTTTTTGTCAGACAAGTCCGCTGTTACCTTATACTCTTTCCGCGTAACCGTATAATGAGGATTTATGCTATCCCGATGGTTCATTACGAGACCTGAGACAGCATAAATCAGAATCATTCCGGCAAAGAAGAATGACAGTTCGCGATGAACCGTCCTACTCCATTTGCGAAACGCCGCTCCTTTACTCTTGAATTTCATAAGAACTTGCTTCCAAGTAATAGAACGACAGGTAATCTTTTCCGGTAGCTGTTTTTCTTTCGGCTATCTTCGCACGGAAATCGGCAATGCGTGCTTCGGGAGTATTTGCTGTTTCGCCGCGTGCTTTCTTCTCCGAATCACATCCGGCAGCCGTTTCGCCATGAGATTTTTCGGTCTGCGCTTTCAGCCGGCTTTCCCAGTTTTGCAGATAAGCCTCATCAACGCGCTGCTCTTTCAATGTTCCGGTAACCGTGACAATGGCATTGACGCAACGGGTATCAAACGAGCCTAACGGACCGGCTTCTACCCGGATCGTCTTGGTATCGTCGCTGCCCATCAAAAACATTTTCGTAGCACCATGCTTGCAGGTGTGTGTACAAATCCCCTCAATCGTTACCTCCTTGTTTACCAGCGAATCGGCATCCGAGAGCAAATCATCAATGCTTAACGCCGACGGAGCAGCCTGTTCCGTTTGTTCAGACTGACTTTGCTTATTACTGTTTCCACAAGAAGTAATCATTACCATAGCTGCCATAAAAGCGGCAGCAACCATCAATTTAGTTTTCATACATTATCATTTTTAGTTTTAGAAAAAGACGCCCAGTGAACAAGCGGCATACCGGGCCGTTCCGCATTTTTTATAATAAGTGCCCTGCCATTGGAATGACAACGACAAACTGTATTTCTTTATCGGATAGTTTCCCTGCAAGCGGACTCCTGCCCAGCCGTAACTGTCGGACAAGTAAGTGATATTCGCCAACAAGGTTTGTGCCGATGATTTCGAAGTATCCAATCCCGGCAAAGCATATTCAGCCGAGAGGTTGGCGTGATAACCGCCGTTGGCTTCTGCCGCCAACTGCAAACGGTTTATCTGATAGTGCAAACGGGCACGCAACGAACCGGACAATGCCGACAGATGGACGAAACGAGACACCGTGTTGTAATCGGCCCTCCACCGATGACAAGTAACGTTAGGGATGATTGCTCCGCCCCATGTCCGTTCACCATACGGAAGTTTCTCCCACAGTCCCTCTGCCGAAATCCTGCTGTCGGCAATCTTTATCCCCGGCGAGGTACTAATCAGTGTTCCGTACGAACTCCCGCCAGCCTCACCGTAGAGATTCTCTGTTCCCTTACGGACTGTATATTTCGCTTTCAGCTTTACACCGAAAGTATTTCTCTTCCAAGAAGTCCGCAGCCAACTCACATTCCCATCCAAGTTTGTAGTACCCAGCTCCAGCAATGTGAGATTATTGGCACTGCTCAGTTTCTTATCCAGAGCCATGTGTCCCATTGAAACCACGGCAGATATTCCCTGTTCCGCATCTGCCGGCAGGATGCCCACACTTCCTTTCCACTGCATACCTTGATATTTTGTTCCGGTCTGATTCCCTGCAAAACGCGCATAATCCATCCCCAGCCCCAATACATGGTATACTGAAGTAGAACCTTTGTCGGCAAGAAACGATATCTCACTGTTCTGCTGGTAGTACCGGAAATCGGCGGATACTCCTATACGATACGTACCCAAACGATAGCCTCCTCCTGCGGAGAAAGAAAGATCGGAAGCCGTATTGCGCGGACGTGGGTCTTTATCCCGATAATTATGAGAAGCTCTGTAACCTCCGGTCAGCCCCCATGTCCAACGCCCCGATTCATCGGCATATCCACCATTGAAATAATAAGTCTCTCCCTTCAGGAAACCACCTATTGAATCGCCTGTTACATAAGGAGCCACCAACTCCCAGTCGATGTTCTCGTTCCACAATACATTGTCTTGTTTCCGGCTTCGGTATCCGGCAGACCCAAACACCCGATTATGCTCCGACAGAATAACAAACGAATGTACATCTACTCCGACGTGAGCATCGTTATCGCCTTCTTGCTTCAAAGCTGCCCTGCCCTTATCATGACGGACGGCGTTTACATCCACACTTGTCCACGGTATACGGAGTGTAATAATAATACAGTGCCGGATTCTGCCATACTTCACCGCGAAATCCCGGTTGCGAACGAGCCCATACGGCTTACCTTATCAGGCAATGAAAACGTATCGGCAACCGTTTGTCCGACGGTTTTCTGCACATTCGTCCCAATGAAAGCAACCAATAACGTTATAACTATTCGCATCCGGATTCGTATCATAAAACAAACAACAAAGATTTATTATGTCAACAAAAACGTTTCTGATTATTCGGCAAACAAACTCGGAGTGGCAGCCGGCGTGAAATCGACGGTAGAGTTGTTCGTGTCTTGCAGTACCTCGCGGTCATTATCCGTATAAGCCACCTTACGCATTACGCACTTGCCGATGTTTTCTGCCACGGTGTTATTTACGCCGATATAGGTATGCCCCATATCCAGTTCGGTAGCTGTAACATTCCACTGCCATTCATTGGTAGCACCGATATTCACAGCGTCTATCACCCATTCGTTAGGGAATTTATATTTGCTCTGAGGCTTGCTTACCGTTCCGCTTTGCAATACATACGTGTAGTCGTAAGTATAATCTGCGATATACTGTTCTTTCGTCATTCCTTCGGGCAGTCTGCCGATGGCATAAGCACGGTTACCCTGCTTGTTCAGTATCCAGATGGTCTTGGTATAGCAATAATAGATATCCATATTGGGAACAGCCGGATTGTCTACGTCTTGTTTCGATTCGATATACCATTCAAAGTTGGCATTGCTCAGGTCGATGGAGTTCGGGTTAGCCTCTTTGTGGTTGATGGCGTTATCGCAGATAATAAAAGACTCTCCCGGTTGTATCGGATAATCTGTTCCGTTGCCCGGTACTACTACCACAGAACCTACCGCAATCGCTTCGTTCATGATATCCGGGTCTACCGACTGATATTTCTGTGTGGTGGTGAATTGCGATTCCATGAATACCAGTCCGTCTGCATACAGAACCGTATCTGAGTTGTTGTAGATGCGCACGTATTGGTCTCCGTTATACTGCTTTCCGGCCTCGTTATAAGTTCCGGGGAGGAATATTTCGGCAATCACGAAGTCGGCATCGCCTGTATTCACCACGTGTGCCGTCAAGTCCAGCTTGCACGAACCGCCTGAAACTGTCACGTTCTGCTGTACTCCCTGCACGTTTACCTCTACCGAAGTTCCGTTCTGCGAATACGTCCCCTTCCCGATGAAAGTAACGTTATATAATCCATCCGCTAACTGAATAAGGCTGGTAGGATAACTTACATCGGTCTTAGCAGATGTATTCACGTTCTCGAATGTATAAGTACCGGAGGTTATCTGCAACCCCTCGATTGTTGTATTTACAGTGGCAGAAATACTTACGTCGGACATGCTTACTCCTTCGTCGTCACTACATGCGCTGAATCCCAATGCTGCCGCAAAGAGAACAGCCAGAGCTAATTGATTTTTTTTCATATTCATTACTTTTTTATTTTAGATTATTAAAAAGTCAAGTTCATTTCCATGCCGAAATAAGGCGATTCCGGTGTCCGGCGTTGCAATACTCCCCTCAAGGTGTAATCGGGATAAATGCCCAAGATGCGGTTTACGTAAAACGACAGATTCAGGTATTTACCGATTCGCTTGCTTGCCTTTAAGTTGACATCCATGTAGAAAGGCACGGTGGTACGTTCGAAATAGGTAGCCGAATACTTTTCTACCAGATGCTGCAACTGGATGTTTTCTGCATCTTCGGCACGGAAAGGATAGGTTTCGCCCGACTGGTCGATGTAACTTACCGGCATACCGTCGTTCCACAGATTACGGCGATTAGTGTACCATGTACATTGCAGTGAAGTTGAAAAGGTCAAGCCCAAACGCTGGAGATAGGTGTCAAACATAAAGTTGGTATTAAACGCCTGACTTTCTGTTCCTTCTTCGCCCTCGTATAATCCAACGTATTCCAACTGCTTATTATCCAGCAAAATGGAGGAAGCCTTATATTTCGGAACGTCTGAGCTATAAATGTTTTTTATCCACGCCCCATACACCGTAACGCGGGTTTTCAGCAGTTCGATTCGTTTGGATGAGAATTGAAACTCCACGCCTTCTTTCTCTATTTTCATCACGTTGCCCACGGTAGAATATACGTCAAGATTATATTCTTCGGTATAAGCCAGTTCCGACAGTTCGGGAGGAGCAGTCAGCGTAGAGCCGTCAATACTCGACGGGTCATAGAGTTTATAAGCCAGCGATTTGTAATATGTCAGGTCGCCGAAACCGTTGTTCATCCGCTCGCGGAAGTAAGTAACAGACAAGCGATTCCCTTTATAACCTATATCGGCGCGAACCTCCCACTTCCGGTTACGTGCCGGCTCTAACTGATAATTGGTATTGTCCCACTTATACGTCATCATGTTGATGCGACGGTAATCGGGATTGGTATGATAATAATTCAACTGAATCAAATCGACATACTTCAGGTCGGGGTAAAGCTGCGAAATGGTAGGCATACGGCTTATCCATCCCAAACCGCCGGAAAAAGTGATATTCCATCCATTGAATGCAGGCAAACGCCATTGCAAATCCAGACGGAGGTCGGGATATACCTTGCCTTTCATCTCGTATTGGTTGTCAAGCCCCAACAGCGACTGCAAGCGGACACCCGCCGTAAGAGACAGTTTATGGCTTTGTACGGGAAGATGTAAAACCTCTTCGGCATAGAAGGCAAAAGGTTGCAGCCCCGGCACGTCTTTAAAACGACGCGGACGGGTACTCATGCTTTCACTGATGGGGCGCGTGACGTCGAACACTTGTCCTTCGCCCAAATTCTTCTGATAATTCCACTCCACGCCCATGTTCGTCTCGTTACGCAACATGCCGACAGGAAAAGCCAAGCGGGTGCGTGCCGCAGCCGTAACGTATAAGGGCTTACCGTCGATTTCCATTTGTGCCACGTAATTGTATGGTAAATAGATACCGTCAGATTCTCCTTCTTCTTTCTGAATGGATATGGCTGCCGGACGGTTGAGGGAGACCGATTTCGTTTCACGCATTTTCTCCCATTGCTGGCTGACGGAGGTGGTCAGGTTTATCTCCCGAATCCATGAACGGTCGGGAAACTTCATATTCCATTTGCCTGCCACCTTCAGGCTGTTGAAATCCGACTTGTAAGCGTCTTCTTTTACGGTAGCATCCTTGTCACGTTTTGCATCGTCGAACGAACCGGTATAATCGGTACTGATATTCCAGTGGATGTTACGCTCGTTCCACAGCCACTTGCTATCCAGACGGGCAGACGCCGTGAAGCGCGTATAGTTTTTCACACTGTTGCGCGGGTCAATCTTTGCATCCAGATAATTGACATCGGCATTTAAAATATAACGTCCGTTGCCGTCCAGCCTGATTCCTTTACCTACCGAAAACAGTTTGCTGGTTTTATCGGCTTTGAAGCGTGCAGACAAGGGACTTTCGCTGGTTTTGCGCTGGATAATCACTGCGCCGTTCGACACGTTTCCGTACGCCACAGAAGGAATACCTCGGATAATCTCCACCTTCTCGATATTGTCGGTGGAAAGGGTACGCATATCCACTCCTTTTTCGCCATCGTGCTGGTGGCGTTTACGCTGGAAGTGCTGCCCGGCATGTATTGCAGGTTGGCATCTGTATTCAGGGACACACCGTCGACGAAAAACCCCACGCCCAACGAAGAAAGCGCCGATGTCTGACCGGTTTCGCGGATACGAATCAGGTTTGCCTGCCCCATCTGGGGGTCGGCCGACTTACCTCCGGGTACCAATTCCATCAAGTCGCTGAAACTGCTGGGCTGAAGGTGTTTCATCGCCGTGCGGTCGATTATGGATGCACTGGCGGCGTACTTCGACTCGGAAGCGGTTACAACAACCTCGTTCAGCGCCGTTGCCGAAGACTTTAAATAAAACGTTTCTGAAATATCCTGAACAACCTTTACTTCTTTTTCTACGGTATCATATCCTAAATACGAAACAACCACCCGATAAGTTTCGGGCCGGATGTGGGGGAGTTCAAAACGCCCGTTCGCATCTGTAATGCCTCCATAAGCTATTTGTTTCCCAACAAATAGCTGAACCGTTGCATAATCTAACGTTTGATGGGTCTGTTTATCTAACACAACACCTCTAAACGCAAATGTCTGCCCCCATAAAAAAGATACATTACCCAATGTTATGAACCAAAGAAGTACGTATATACTTTTGCAAACCATCTCATCCTTTATTTGGTTTACAAAAGTACGAATCGCCCACAGCTGCGGCAATACCCACTTTTAGGTATTAAAAGGTGATTTCGGGCAGGCGCAATACCTAAACATGAGTATTTTGCTTTTGATTCATTTCCAAAGGAATATCGTCTACGCTCATCCCCCTCAAAACGCTACCGCAAGCGTTGGTCATCTCATGCGGTAGCGTTGACCGATTCTACCCATAGCGTTGGCCGGTTCTATGGGTAAAATTTTTCACCGCCAAACAGACCGTTACAAACCAAACCGGGAGGTGTCTACATCTTTTGATTCTTTCTTGGTGTATCCGCCGAACTTGTAGCTGAACGACAGGGTAATACCGCGCTGATAGTTTGCCACACCCATGTCGAGATGCTGCGCCCCGTTGCGCACTTTCATATTGAAATGGTTATATCCATTAAAAATATCGGTTCCTTTCAGTTGAATCATGGCTTTGTCTCCGGCAAAGGTATAGCGCAGGGCTGCATTGACAGAGCCTATCGGCTGAATACGGTAACTGCCCTGCAAGGCTTTGGTCTGCCCGAAAGCGGTGACTTCGAACTTAATGTTCGGCTTTTGGCTGAGAATGAATGTATTGGTCCATGAACCGATGCCGGTCCACTGCCGGTTATCGAAAGGCGCATCGTAGTAATGACTCGCTTTGGCATGTCCGAACAGGGCATTCAGCGTCAACCGGCTGTCCCACCATCCTCCTACCTTGAACGGAATAACGGCTGTCAGAATCAACTGGTTGTTGTAATCCCAGTTCTGGTAGTTATACACAGACCGCAGGCGTTCGGAATCAAGATACACCATCTGCATAAAATAATCGGGCTGATAATCGTAACTCACCTGAAAGATATACTTACTCTTGAGGATGTATGTCAGCGCAGCACTGTAATCGGTATAAGGTTTCAAGTAAACATTTCCCACCGACTGCTGGTAACCGTTGAGGTAGCCCACCGTTCCGCTCAGCGTCCAATAATCGGGGTAAGTCTTATCCGAACTGAAAGAAAGCTGAAGGATATGCGACGGAGACGGCACGTAACTCAACTGCATCGTGGGATAAACCGCCCACTTTTCGTAATCTTCCATCTTGTAATACTCTACGGCGGCAGACGCGCTAAGACTCCACCGTGGATTGAAACTCTTGTCGAAACCCACATACGCATTATAGGTATATTCATCGATGCGGCTGTCGGTGTTATCGCTGCTCATTTCGGGCAGGTTGTAACGCTGCATGTTCCGGTCGTTGACGTAGGTAAACGATGTCCCGTAATTCAGTGTCCAGTCTTTCGGAAGCGTCAGGCTGTGGTCGGCATACACTTTCCATCGGTCGATACGCTGTTCGGAGTTACTGATAAAAGCAGACTCCTGCCCGTCTGTTCCCGTATCGGAGAAATCTTGCGTATCTTTATTCTTATAAAATGTATAGTCGGCACCCGCTTTCAGCCCGAAGTCGGATGTATAGCTCAACGCGGCATTGTGCATCTGTTCGTCGCTTTCGTGGTAGTTCCGCGAGTTGGAAATATTTCCCCATGCCCGTAAATCGTTAGTACCGTTGGGCGTAAAGTTTGTGGTGTAATTCAAATCGAGCTGATTTCCTTCACTGAACTTATAGGCGCCTCCCAAGCGGAACAAGTGGCTGATGCCCCTACCTTCGCCGTTGTCCGACAGGTGAATCTCATGCGTTTCGCCAGCTACCGTATGCAGTGCGTCAAACTCCATCGACTGACGGCTGTAACGGTCGTTAAGATTATACATAAAGTCGACATCAAACTTAGGCGAGGTATAGGCCAACGTTACACCGCCGTTTCCACCCGCCTCATCCAACTGCACGTAGCTGCCGTTCACTTCGCCCTGCAAACCTCCTTCGCCTTCCTTATAACCTTTCAGCACGAGATTGATAGCCGCGCCGCGCACGTGGTACTGCGGAGGAGCGCTATACATCACTTCCGCCCGCTCCACGCGCGAAGCCGGCATCGCCTTTAAGAGAGTTGTCAGTTGTTCGTAAGTCATCGACGACGGTTTCCCGTTTAATATGATGCTCAGCGAAGAAGTTCCGGCAAGTGTCAGTACGTCGTTCTGTTCCATCACGCCCGGAAGCTCCTTTATCGCTTCATAAGCATTCGTTACGAGCTTATTGGCAGTAAGTTGCGGCATGTCGTAAGTCAGCCGGCTGCCCTCCACCTTTACCAGCGGGCGGTCTGCCTTCACCACCACTTCGCCCAGCGCATAATCTTTTTCCTTCAGCACCGTTACGCCGGCATCGCTTCCCGTACCTTCTTTTTCCACCGTGTCGTACAGGATATGCTGGAAAATCAAACGATAATGCTCCGGCACCTGATTCAAAGAAAAGAATCCGGCAGTGTCTGTCACGGCAGCATCAACAAACGTTGAATCAATACGCTGGAGCACCACCGTAGCACCGTCAATCGGTCGTTCCCGGCTGTCTGTCACTTTCCCCGACAACGTTTGTGCCATGCTCAGGCTCGTCAACACACCAGCCAATAACAAGATGCTCATCAAAAAATATCTTTTCATATCAATTCGTTTTTAATATTTTCTTTATCTTTGACTTCGCAAAGATAGAAAGCAGCTTTTGCTTTCATGGTTAACGCGAGGTTAATGTTAGGTTAATATGGGAAAGATAAAACACATCCGCTGGATTGCCGTTATCGGACTACTGGCTATAATCGAGTTACAATATGTCTGGCTGACCAATACCTATAAACTGACGGAAGAAAGCCTGCTGATGAAAAGCGACGCACTGTTTAAAGATGCAGCTTTGCAGGAAGTGTTCTGCCGCATGGAGAAATACAAAAAGATGATGTCTTCCAAAGATACCACGTTTACCATACATCTTGAAGAAGACCCCGATACGCTTTCAGCGGATATGATGAAAAACCGCGCAAACCAATGGCTCATGTCAAGCCTGCATATCGCTTTCCAGAAAGCCGTGTTAAAGGAACTGAAGATGGAAGTATCTCTAACCGATTTGGATTCCATCTATACCCATATACTCGACTCGATTGACATCCATGCAAAGGTATTCTCGTGCGTCATAGACTCTTCAGGAAATGTTATCCGCAGCTCCGGCAAAACGGACATCAATGCCCACGGAACATTAAAGACCAGTCCCGTACCCATCAACTTCGAAAAGAGCCGATTCCTGCAAGGCATCATCACCAATCCCTACTGGCTGATCGTACAGCGGATGACCATGCTGCTGATAGCCACGGCACTGATAATGGTACTCGTCATCGGTTGTATCGTTTACCAGATACGCATCATCATCCGGCAAGACAAGATAGCCAAGTTGCGCGAAGACTTCTCATACGCCATGATTCACGATATGAAAACCCCGCTCAGCTCCATACTGATGGGAACGCAGATACTCGAAACCGGACGATTAGACAGTCAGCCGGAAAAGAAAGCCCGGTACTTCCGCATCCTGAGGGAAGAAAGCGAACACTTGCTGACGCTGACTAACAAGGTGCTGACGCTCTCGAAGCTGGAAAACCATCGGCTGAAGCTGACTAAGACCGACTGCCCGCTACGTCCTCTATTGGAGGATTTGGCAGAGAAATACAAAGCCAATGCTCCGAAGAAAGTAACCTATGTATGGAATCTGACAACAGAAACCGTATACGCAGACCATGAGTTCTTAAAAGAGGCACTGAGCAACCTGATAGACAATGCCGTGAAATATTCGGGCGAGGAGGTGGAAATCACCCTCTCATCGGGGACACGTGCAGACGGAACAGACTACATCAGCATCCGCGACAATGGTTTCGGCATCCCGCTGAAAGAGCAGTCGAAGATATTCGAGAAATACGAACGTGCCTCGGCTACCGAACGTAACCGCAAAGGAGGCGCAACGGGCTTCGGACTGGGACTGAACTACGTATTCCGAGTAGCCGAAGCACACGACGGACAAATAACGGTAGAAAGCATCGAAGGCGAATACAGCGTGTTTACGTTGCTGTTGCCATCTAAAGAAAAGCAGAAAAAGAAAAGATATGATCAAGTTATTGTTAGTGGAAGACGATGCCAATTTGTGTTACATCATCCGGGGAGGCTTGGAAGACATGATAGGCGGTTATGAAGTAAAAACGGCAACCGACGGCAAAGAGGGATTACGCTTATGGCAAGAGTGGAATCCGGATGTCATCGTGTCTGATATCGAAATGCCGGTAATGGACGGTTATGAAATGGTGCGCCGCATCCGAGAAACCGACGGTACAACACCGATTCTGTTCACCTCCGGACGTGTATCGCCCAAAGACGTGGTAGAAGGTTATGAACTGGGTGTTAATAACTACATCAAAAAGCCTTTTCTGGCAGAAGAGCTGAATGCGCATATCACGGCATTGATTCGCTTGACGAAAGGCATAAAAGCACGCGATACCCATACACTGTATCCCATCGGCAAGCTATTCTCATTCGATGCGGCTCATGCTTTGTTACATCACCGGAACGAACCCGACAAAACTTTAACCGAACGCGAAGCCCGCCTCTTGCAACTGCTTTATGAAAATAAAGGAGAGGTAGTAAAGCGCGAAGCAATCCTCGCCCAACTATGGGATACGGAAGAAGATTATTTCGCTTCGCGCAGCCTTGATGTTTTCATATCACGGCTCCGTAAACTATTGGCTGCCGATGAGACTGTGCAAATCAAAACAGTAAAAGGTATAGGACTGATGCTGACCGACTGATACTTTCAAGGATTATCAATTAATAAAAGACCAACCATCTTTATGAATCTGACGGATTTATTAATCAGGGCACCTCTCTTTAAAGGTTGTAGTAAATTACAGATAGAAACATTTTTATCAACGACTTATTACCGCCTGCGCAGACGGACTGCGGATTATTACGTAGCCTACATGGGAGATACGTGTAACGATATTATCATTCTTATCGAGGGTTGTGTATATACCAGCATGATAAATAATGACAAGGAGGTAATAATCGAAACCATCACAGCTCCACTGGTATTGGCACCGGCTTTTGTTTATGGAGAAGTTAATTCATTTCCTGTCAATATCGTGACAAAAACAGACTGCACGTTTCTCTTTATTGATAAATCAGCGTTCTTAAACCTATTGCATAACGACAAGATGTTAATGACGAACTTTATCAAGATATTGTCAGACCGTTGTTATCGCCTGTCGGAAAGAATTCGCGAAGAAAACCTGCAATCATTAAAAGAGCGCGTTATCGAATACCTTCATAAACACGGGAAAATAGATAATGTACAATGGGTGGCACGCATATTGGGGGTAGCCAGACCTTCTTTATCAAGAGTGTTATCCGAACTAAGAAACGAAGGAACCGTCATCAACCAGTCGAACAAGATTATCCTTAAAAAAGATTAACGTCTGCTTCCTTATATTTAGCGCGTAACATTTGTTACGGCATTCCAATTTTTACAGGCATATTTTTGCATCCGATTCTAATTAAAACAACAGTTTACGAATATGGAAAAAAATATGTTTTGTTATCAGTGTCAGGAAACAGCCAATGGTATCGGATGCAAACTCATCGGCGTATGTGGCAAGAAGCCGGAAGTAGCTAAAGCTCAAGACCTTTTGATATATCTTTTAAAAGGAATCGGAGTAGCCGTTAGTCTCTGTAAATCAAAACCATGTTGCTGCTCAAAGAGAGCTGATGTATATAATTTTGTAAACGATTCGCTATTCTGTACCATAACGAATGCGAATTTCGACAAGGAGAGCATTTACAAAAGAATAGATGAAGCCATAGTACTGCGCAACCAGTTAATCAGTCGGATAAAAGAAAAGGGGGTGGCTATCCCCGACATAGATGTGCTTACTTGGAATGGAAACCGGACTGAATACGATGAGAAAGCCCAAACGGTAGGGGTGTTAAGCTGCAAAAACGAAGATATCCGCTCGCTTAAAGAACTTACCATGTATGGTCTTAAAGGGATGGCGGCGTATTTGGAACATGCCGCACGGTTAGGACTGGTTGAAACAGAAATCAATGATTTCATTCTTTATGCTTTAAGCGAATTGGTTCTTAACGAAGATGCAACTTCGCTTACTGCACTTGCGCTTACAACCGGCGAATGGGGTGTAAAAGCGATGGCGCTTTTAGATAAGGCGAATACGACGGCTTACGGAAACCCGGAAATTACAGAAGTTAATATTTCCGTAGGTAACCGGCCGGGCATCTTGGTAAGCGGACATGATTTAAACGACATCGAACAGTTGCTTGAACAGAGTAAAGACAGTGGCATTGATATTTATACTCACGGCGAAATGCTTCCTGCTCATTATTATCCGCGTCTTAAAAAATATGCTCATCTGAGGGGGAATTACGGCAACGCATGGTGGAAGCAACGCGAAGAATTTGAAACATTCAACGGGCCTATTCTTTTTACCACAAACTGTATCGTACCTCCCACAGGGAAGGCTACTTATTCCGGACGGGTTTATACGACCAACAGTACCGGATATCCGGGCTGGAAACACATCGTTTCTGACATGAACGGGAAAAAGGATTTCAGTGAAATCATCGCACTTGCCAAAACCTGTAAAGCACCTAAAGAAATAGAAAAAGGAAGCATCGTAGGAGGATTTGCACACGAACAGGTTTTTGCCCTTGCCGATAAGGTAGTAGAAGCTGTAAAAAACGGCGATATCCGTAAGTTTATCGTTATGGCGGGCTGCGACGGAAGAATGAAGAGCAGAGACTACTATACGGAATTTGCCAAATCTTTGCCCCAAGATTGTGTCATTCTTACAGCCGGTTGTGCTAAATACAGATATAACAAACTGCCTCTCGGAGATATCAACGGCATACCCAGAGTGCTTGATGCCGGTCAGTGTAACGACAGCTATTCACTGGCGCTTATCGCTTTGAAATTAAAGGAGGTATTCGGATTGAACGACATTAACGAACTGCCCATTGCTTATAACATTGCATGGTATGAACAGAAAGCCGTTATCGTACTGCTGGCACTGCTGAGTTTAGGAGTGAAGAATATCCATTTAGGTCCTACTTTACCCGCATTCTTATCTCCGAACGTAGCCAAAGTGTTGGTTGATAACTTTGGAATATCCGGCATAAACACGGTAGACGAGGATTTGAAAAGATTAGGAATCCTATAACAGGAGTTGTCGCAGAACCTTGTCTCTGCTTCAGATTAAAAATCGTTTTCGGGGATGTTTTTCCGCATTGATAAGGGCGATGGCAGTTATCGGATGGAAACGGAGAAACATCCTCGAATACAAACTCAAAGTACGGACTGAGCAAAATCCAAACCGCCTCTTAAATGGTTTTCAGATATTGCTCAACTTTTTCAAAGAATAACGAAATGTGGGCTCCGTCTGCAAAAGCATGGCTGGCGGTCAGGGCGATGGGCATATACAGCCGCCCGTCACGTCTGATCGCTTTTCCGGCATTCATCAGCGGATAGTCCAGCGGATGGCCCACAGATTGCTGGGTATAAGTTACCGAAGTAAAATAGAGTTTCGGTGTGGCGCTGAGCAAGAATACATCAAAATCGCCTTGGTCGGCTATCTGTTTGTCCGTTCCATACGGGTCGCCGTCGGCAGGAATGGAGGTTACGATACGGCGGGCCTCAGCATAGAACGCATTGAAATCTTCCTGATACGGAATGCGTACCGTATAGAAAGTTTTTCCGGGAACGGCTATGGGAGAGATAACATCTACGGTATCGTGATAAACCACCTGTCCGTTTTTATCCCAGCGGTAACGCAATTCCTTGATTTCGTTTACGGCACGCAGTATGGCGTATAAGTAGTACAGGAAAAACGAACGCTCCGAAGCCTTAGCCGAAGCATAAGCGTCTGTACAGTCTACTTCGCCGGTGATGGAAATCCATGAGTTGGCAAACCCTCGGAAGAAGTTATAATTATCTTTCCGTTCCCATGTATTGATGTCTACGGTATGTTTCATTATCTGCTGAATTTTTGTGCCACTTTATGATAGGTGGGCATGTCTACGCCCAACCGTTCGCCAAGTTCAATCATATCGAAAAGCAAGCCTTGTATTTCCGATTCATGCCCACGGGCAATGTCTTTCTGCATTGAAGCCGTACTGTGAGGGTCGAGTTTGTCGATAACCTTCAGATTATAAGCCACGGGGTCTTCGGGAAATACCACACCGGAGCGGCGTCCTATCTCCGCACTTTCGGTAGAAAGTCCGATAAACGTGTTTCTTACCTCCCCCTCGTGTTGCACTTCTCCCATCGGAACGTCGTGATAAGCACCCGTGCAGGCCATTGCCGAAATAAACGCCCACTTGATGAATGTATCGCGGTTGATGTCATCGGAAACGTCTACTTTGATGCCGCAACTGCGCAGTTCTTCCGCAATGCCCTCCAAGCGCGCGGGTGAGACACCCTGCTCCGGACGTGCGCCAAACACCATGCGAAAAATGGTTCCCATCTGGGTTATCTCGCCTTCACCCGAAACAAAGCCTACGATATAAATACACCCGTCGAGCACGGTGACCGAGGGAACCAAACGTCCGATGCGCGGCCCTGTGCCGTAAACGTTCAGGATGGGGATAACCAGCGTATCGGGAGTAGAAGCACGCTCTAACACTTCTTTGATGGAATCAATGGAATATCCCTTCACACATACAAATATCACATCGGCTTTCCCGCTGAATTCTTCGGCGGTACACGCCTTTACGGGGAGGTAATGCTCACCCTTGAGGTCGGACTTCAGGTGAAGTCCGTTGCGGCGTATGGCTTCCAAGTGTTTGCCACGGGCAATGCACGCCACCTCTTTGCCTGCCAATGCGAGGAATCCGGCAATAGAGCCGCCCACGCCTCCTGTTCCTACGACTAAATATTTCATTTTACACTGTTTTTTTGAGTTGATAAAAGCCCGTAGTGAGCTTTTGTTTATTTGGAAATAAGCAGACTTATCGGAAGAATCGGTCTGACTGAAAACCGTGGCAAGTTATAAAAAGATTGACGAACCAACAAGGAATGGAGCGAAAACCTGCATCCGGAAAAAAGGGATGTGACAGGGGTGAAAAATTCTACCCATAGTGCAGGTTAACATTATGGGTAGAACCGGTCAACACTACCGCATGAAATGACCAACGCTTGCGGTAGCGTTTTCAGGGTAAAAAAGAAAGAAGTAAGTTTCGGATAACCAACGTCTTACACCGAACTTACTTCTTGTTCTTTCTTTTGCGGCTCCACGCATCCGTGTTTGCCTTGCCGCGAATACACCGGTTTATCCGCGTGGATGGTTTCAGGGCGTATGCGATACGCCCCTACACCAGCGAATAGCAGGATTATTTAACCTTTTTACCCCAATAAGTCTTATAGTTGTCACCATATCCGGCGTAAACAATGGTATGGGTTCGCGGAGAGGCTTCCCAGTCGGTTTCACGCTGCAAGTAAAGTTCAACACCGTTGTCGAACGTAAGAACGCGATTGCTGCTGTCATACGACCATGTAGCTCCCTCCCAGCTTCCTGCACTCACCGTATGGTCGGCAGAAAGAGTCATTGTAGAAGATGTTTTCTGGTTTCCGTACGAATAAGAAAGGTCGATGTGTTCCCAGTCGCCTACCAGTTCGCTTTCCGTAATATCTACCTGCGGCACTGCACCGTAACGTTCAGGCATCACCACGGGCCATCCGTCCTCTGTCCAGCGGATGCTGCGTACATGTCCCATCATAAGGGCATTTGAAGCATTGATACCCGCTACGTTTTCAGGGAATCTGCCCTGCGATGCGAAATACCAGTTGCCGTTTCCGTCATCGAACACACAGCAGTGTGAAATTCCTACCCATCCGTCGCTGCCGTTGAATTTATAAGGATGAGTAACCACGGGGTAGAGTTCGCCTCCTACATTGGTAATATCTGTCCCGTCCATGCCTACGTACGGGCCTGTGATGTTGGTAGCGCGAGCCACGCGGGTGTTATAAGGAACAGCCAATGCATCGTAAGCCAAGAACAGGTAGTAATATCCGTCGTGGTAGATGATTTCCGGGCCTTCCGAAGCCTGCCAGCGGTTACCCATCTGGCGGGTAGCTATCAACTGACCGTAAGCAGCAATGTCCGAATCCGTTCCCCACGGGTTAGGCAGTTCGGCTTTCACCTTGCCCGTAGCCTCATCAAGTTCTACCAGCGCAATACCGCTGTGCCAAGAGCCGTAAGCCAGATAGTGGCGTCCGTCACCATCAATAATGTAGCTGGGGTCGATGGCATTCCACTTGTAGTAACAGTTAGCCCAATCGTTTGCCGGAACATTGAAGTCCAGCCCCTTGTCGGAAGCATTGGTGATAACGTAACCTTTATCCACCCATCCACTGTTGTTAGCAGGGTCTGAGTTCTCCATCAAGCCAATAAATGCGCGTTCGCTCCATGTGCCGTCGCCGCTCAGCGTGCCGGGGCAAACGATGGAATAATACATACGATACAGTCCGCTGCTTACCTTACGCACACACGGTGCCCAATAACCGAAATCGTCGACGCTGGGATTGACTTCTTCCAAGCCCATTGCTGTACGGATTTCGTTCAGCTTCGGAATCACCCAATCGGGCAGCGTCTGCATGGTTCCGCCCAAGTATTCCCAGTCTACCAAGTTCTTCGAACGGCGTCCGTGGAAATGTCCGCCCGCAGTGTGCGCGTTGCCATACGAAGCATCTGTTTGATACATATAATAATATCCGTCGTCGGCAAGAACCACTGTGGGGTCATGAACGTTACTCAAGTTCCATTGAGAGCGGTTCGTCCAGTCGGCGATGCTTGAGTAATCATCCGGATAAGCGGGAGCTACGTAATTGGCGAGCTGTTCGTCAAGGCTCATGGCTCCCGTAGTAGCTTCAACAGGGTCGGAATATGTATAACGGCTGTTACCGTAAACAAAGGCACGTACATAGTATGTAGTGCTTCCCATCAGTCCGGAGATACTGGCAGAAAAATTTTCATCGGCATCCACCACGTTGTCACTGATGGTCGGAGTTTGTGCATTGGCACTGTAACAGAATCCTCTCCGCACGATGTCTCCCACATTACCGGTAGCCGATGCAGTAAGAGTGAGCGAAGTACCTGTTGTTTCCGTTACTTCGGGAGCAGCTACGGTTATGCCGCTGTCGCTGTTATATTCGATGTTATCCAAGCCGTCGGAGCAAGCCGCCAAGACGAGCAGTAGAGACATCCAGATAAATGATAATTGTTTTTTCATCTGATGATTAGGTTTAGAAATTCCCCCGTTTCCCTCACGCGGAAGGAAACGGCAGGAATGATAAAATAACTATTTATTCATTGAAAACAAGATGGCACCCTTCCATAGTCAGTGCAAAATTCAGATCAGAAAGATCAACCGTATTGATACCTAAATAATATTGAGTATAGGTTGTTCCTGCTACTCCTTGCATAACAGCCTGCACATCGGCAGTACCGTTACCGCAGTTGGTTACATAAACCGTAACTTTCGCACCGTTCATTTCGGCAAGCCAAGCAGCCCAATCAGACTGACCGCCGCTGGTTTGAAGGTTTACATTATCTTCATATCCTGCACCCCAACCATAATTATCGGCGCGGACTACCGCATATTCTGTAAGATCTGCTTTGCGAAGAACCACAGAATAGTTATTCCAATTGTTTACCCCGTTGGTATAATTGGTAAATGAGATAAATTTTGTTTCTCCCGCAGGTACATTAAAATCATCAGAGAACACAGTCCACCATGCAGTGCTGTTATCTTCAGCCCCTACCATGTTGGTACTGTTGTGTACTTCCGAATCAACCGACTCTGAAACGTTGACGCTTACCGTTGCGGTTACTCCCTCAGCGGCAGTAATGGTAACAGTGTGGTCGCCTACCGTTGCAGGAATGGTAGAGAAAGTAAGTTTTGAGTTATCCATAACCCTTTCTGTACCCGTCACGCTGGTTGCAGTAACCTCCATACCCGTCGGGTCGAAAGCCAATGTACGGTCAGTCATGCCTTCGGTAGCAGGCGAAGTATAATAGTAGTAATTCTTGCGTGAAGGCTGTGTAGTAACTTCGATGGAAGCAATCTTTTCTACCACATTAAACGTTGCGCTTGCCACAATCGGCTGTTCGCAGTTCTCGCCCTTAAAGGTCTTGTTATAGATGGCTACAAGTGTCTTTTCGCCTTCGGTATCCATGTCGGGGATTGAAGAGAAGCTCAGTTCTTCAGCCGTAACGGTCTTTGTTACCCCCTCCTCGAACGTGACAACGGCTGTAACATCCGCCATAGCCGAATCAAGAGGCACACCTAAATCCACCTCATCGGGTACTCCCTGCAACGTCATGGATAACGGGTTCTTATCCTCGGCAGAGGTCAATCCGCCGATAGGTTCGATGTTGGTCTGTTGGAAATTGATGTACGAACCTTCGGGTGCCAAGAAGCAACGGATGTTGGTATTGCTTTCATCGGCATTCAGATTAACCAAAGGACTTGGCTGATTGTAAGTTTTGGTAACCGTTCCGTTGGTTATTGTGACTCTGAACGATTCGGGGTCGGACCTGTCGACGGTAAGCGTTACCTTTCCTCCTAATTGTGAGATCCCCTCATCGGTATCAGTCTCGAAAGTAAGTGTACTCTGAACATAAGAGCGGTCGATATAATCTCCCCACTCAGAGTTACCTGAAGGTTGGTTATCGTAACGTATTGCTCCATATTCCAAATATCCTTCGCCTTCACGTTCATTATCATTGCAAATGATTAATGCAAAATTCTTATAAGTATTAGATGCAGCCGGGTTAATGCTAAGATTAAACACCGCATTCCACTTCTTCCCTTCGGGAATCACGTAATACTTCGAAAAAACAGTCCACCATCCGGAAGAATAATCCGTATTTCCAATGGTGTACACATCTTCCATCATACCTTCCAACACTTCATCGTCTCCTTTCTGCGCATTGGCAATGGAGTCTACCTTTTCAGAAAGCCAGTCGGGTGCATTTATGTTAGAGAAATGTTCGTCTTCGCAACCGGTCAATGCCAACATTCCCAAAGCAATGGAACAGCAAACGGATGCTATTTTCTTGAAATGTCTCATAGTCTTAAATGTAAAATGATTGATTTTAAATCGTCCGCTCTCCTGAGCAAAACTGCCAGGAGAGGAAGACTGTTTCTTTTTTAGTTTTAGTAATGATTAATCGTCCAAATCTACAACCGGACGTACCGTCCAACCGTTGTCACGGAAGTAAGAAGAATTGTCCGTACCATAGTTAGCCGAGTTACCTTGCAGATTCGGGTTATTGTTTGTCAGCTGCTGCTGGATAGGCAGGAACTCATGTCCAGCCACATAAGTATCGAATCCACTTTTCAGTTCCGAGTCAGAGTCGATGTCGCTGTAGCTGACAGGAAGCAGCACTTTACTTTTATCGGCAGTGATACGAACTACAGAGTGTTCTTTCATCTGTTGCAGACGATCGGCATCGTAGAAGAATCCCCAACGGATAAGGTCGAAGCCACGGCCAAACTCACAACCGAATTCTTTCGGACGTTCCACATTGGCAATCTGCTCGAAGAGCTTGTCGGCATTTCCGGCAAAGTCAGAAAGTTGCAAGTCGGGCAGGTCAGCACGGTTACGCACTTGGTTAATCCAGTCAATGGCACGTTGAGTCGGTCCGTTCACTTCATTTTCACATTCTGCCGCACGAAGCAATACATCCGAATAACGCATCAAACGAACATTGATACCATCGTGCAAACCGGTAACCACCGTGCTATACAGACCGGTACGGAGGTTGGTATATTTAGCGATAGGAATACCACCGTAGTTGTTGTTGGTCCGAATGGTATCGGAAGCCGTAAGAGTCTCCGTGTAAGCAACGTTTCCGTATTCGAAACCTTCCCAGTCGGCTTCATAAGTACCCAATGTCCAATAGAGACGCGGGTCGAGAGTACCGCTTGTCGTACGTTCGCTCTTAAAGAGATCATATAACCAGTTAGTAGCAGAAAGGTCGGCCCATCCGCCAAAATCGCCCGGAGCAAAATTACTTTCGATAGCCGATCCTTGCGTAGCATTGGGGCTGGTATTCACCGGTGTCCATTCATCATCGGTACCTTGTGAAGCATAATCCAAGAACTGTACTTCAAACAAGCTTTCATCGTTGTTCTCGTATGCTGTACCTTCACGGAAGTTATCACCATAGTTGTCCATCAAGCGGTAGGTGCCATAGCGTCCGCTAATGATGTCTTCCAACACCGTAAGCGCTTCGCTAAACTTATGGCGCACCATCAGTGTACGTGCATAAAAGCCTGCCGCAGAACCACAGGTAGCACGACCGCCAGCCCATTCGCTGCCTTCATCGCGCGAAGGCAATAACTCCATTGCCTGCTGGAAATCGGCTTCCACTTGGTCAAGCACTTCATCATACGTACTGTTAGCGCCATAAAGTCCATCCAGTGAAGAATAGGTTTCATAACTCGTAATCAGAGGCGGATTCTGATAATAGCCTGCCAAATTGTAATAAGCCAGTCCACGGATAAAGAGCGCCTGCCCTTTGATGCGTCTCATATTTTCCGAAAGCTGGGAATCATCATCACCGGTACGCGATAGAATAAAGTTACATACATTGATGGTATAATACCATTCACGCCACGGCCACCATGCGATATCACCCGTAACCAATACGGTAAAGTCATCAAATTCCAAGTACCATACTTGCGAAGAGTTCCACACCTCATCGCCACGGCATACATCAATGGTATAGCCTACACGGGCATACGACCCTTCCATACGAATATGGTTATAGGCAGCAATCACACACTCCTCCAAATCATCGACTGTATTGCCAAAAGTAGCTGTGGTTTGCTGGTTAGGATTCACCACATCCAGATTGTCCATGCAAGAAGTCAGCGTTCCGACTCCGAACAGAAAAGCAAGTGAATATTTTAGTAGTTTCATACAATAATTTTTTTAACAGTTAGAATTAGAATGAGAAATGAAGGCCACACATAAAGGTACGTGCCGTCGGGAACGAACAGTAGTTATAGCCCGGAGTAAAGGTGCCTCCTGCATAGTCTACGTTATATCCATGATAACCGGTAAACGTGTAGAGGTTTTGTGCAGATACGTAGAAGCGGACATCCGATACATATTTGCCGAACCATTTGTCGGGGAAGTTGTAGCCCAACTCAACATTGGCAATCTTCCAATAAGCCGCATTCTGAATCTTACGTTGGCTGAACAAGTCGTTCCATGCGTATGTCGCGCTGTTTGTAATGTAAGTACGCGGTACGTTAGAGATATAAGTGCTTCCGTCTTCGCTCCAGCGGTTGGCATCCAATATTGCTACATCCTTGTTGGAATAGCCATAACAAGAGTTCAATGAATTGTAGATATCATCGGTTACATGATAGTTCAAAGCACCAAAGGTAGCAATGTTCAAGTCGAATCCTTTGTATTCGAAACGGGCATTCAAACCGAAGTTGACTTTAGGCAGACCGCTGCCCAATACCGTCTGGTCATTTTCGTCAATCACACCGTCACCGTTTATATCTTTGTAGAGGCAGTCGCCTACGTTGGCACCTTGCTGCGTAGCATGGTTGTCCAAGTCTTCCTGCGTGCGTGCGATTCCTTCGTATACCCAGCCGTAGAACTTACCGATTTCCTGACCTACTTCTGTGATATAAGCACCGGTGATATATGCTTCATCCGTAAAACCTAACGAGGTTACTTTGTTTTTCAGCGTACTGAGGTTAGCCGATACTTCATATTTGAACGCATGGTCGCGGTTACGATAGGTAGCAGCAAACTCGAAACCGGAGTTGTCCATCGAAGCGGCATTCATCGTAACGGTATTGGGGTCGCCATTACTTACGCCGGCTTGTTCGGGGATAGGCACCGCATACAACAAATCTTGGTTGGTATTCTTGTACCATTCAGCCGTAAACTCCAAGCGGTTGTTCAAAAAGGCAAGGTCAACACCTACGTTATAAGTCTTCTTCTTTTCCCAAGACAGGTTGTTATCAACAAAGGCTGAAACGGCAGAACCGGTCACACCAGCATTGTTGAAACTGTATGTCATGTTATTACGTGACATTACCGTTTGATACATATACTCACCAATGTTCTCATTACCTAATTCACCGTAGCTGGCACGAACCTTGAACATGTTTACCACGCTGGGGTTGAAGGGGAAGAAACTTTCTTTATCGAAGCGCCAACCGATAGAAACTGAAGGGAATGTTCCCCAACGGATGTCTTTCGACAAACGTGAGCTGGCATCCCGACGAACTGTTGCCGAGAATAAGTAGCGGTCGTCATAGTTATAATTGATACGGCCGATATAAGAGAAAATGGCATGTTTGTAGTCGTAGCTGGAAGAATAAGTATTCGCACCGTTTTGGAGTTGCAGGAAATACGGCTCGGTGTAGTTAAGTCCCCATCCGTTCAGCAATTCGGTATGTTCTTCTTCGTAAGTCTGACCGACTACTACATTGATGTGATGCTTGTCGATGGTGCCATCATACGTAAGGATGTTTTCAATCAACGCATCCGAATAGTCGCGTGAAGCCTTTTCCAAGCGTTCGTTGCTCTTCGCCAGATAGACACGGTTACTCTGTATCCATGCGGGAATCCACGTAAAATCTTTGCAATGGGTCTTGCTGTACGAAAGGTTAAGACGGTAATTCAGCTTGTGGTTCTTGTTTTCGATGCCTAACATTTTGAGCAGGTCTACATCGGCAGAACCTGTACCCACGAAGCGGTCTACACGTGTGTTACGCTGCAATAGGTTATTGATCAGCAGCGGGTTGGAAGCCGAAATATCGCCATGAATATTATCATAATAAACGCCATAGCCGTATGCATCGTAATTATAATCGCTTGCGGCTCCCACCACGTCATCGAGCACCCATGTAGAAGAGTCGTAAGCCTTGATGGTAGGCTGCATCAACAAGGTAGAACGCAATACGTTGCTCACATCGCCATACAATCCCTGTACGTATTCGTTCGCATTAGACAACGCCATGTTATCTTGGTCGGAGTGCGAATAAACTACGCTGGTCTGGAACTTTATGAATTTGGTTTCCATGGTGTTGTTGACACGTGCAGTGAAACGTTCGAAATTAGGTCCTGCTCCTTCCAACGTTCCTTTCTGACTGAAGTAGTCCAACGCTACATTATAAGTGTTTTTGGAACCGCCACCCGAAAGGTTTACGTTGTGGTTCTGGCGGATACCCGTCTTAAACACTTCTTTAAACCAATCCGTGTCGGTATTATCCATAAAATGGTAAGCACCTGTTGCACTGTCGAGGCTGTATCCTCCCGGCAGCGGTGTATTCGAGTTGGATGCTTTGCCTGACCCAAATACTGGCTGTACTGGTCGGCGTTCATCACGTCGTAAACTCCCGAAGGAATATAATCCACACCGAAGTATCCGTTATAGTCTACTTTCAGCGGTTGGTCTTTCTGACCGCGTTTGGTGGTGATGATAATCACACCGTTGGCAGCACGTGAACCGTAGATGGCTGCTGCCGAGGCATCTTTCAACACCTGAATGGTTTCAATATCGTTAGAAGAGAAGTCGCGGATGGAAGTTCCCATCGGAACACCGTCGATGACATAAAGCGGAGAGGTATCACCAAACGACCCGATACCACGGATACGTACGGTAGGGTCGGCACCGGGCTGACCGTCGGAAGTAATCTGCACACCGGCTACCTTACCTTCAAGCATACTGGAAATGTTGGAATGGGATACCTGTTTCAAGGCTTCGGCATCTACCACTGCCACAGAACCGGTTAGGTCGGCTTTCTTCTGCGTACCATAACCAACCACAACCACCTGTTCAAGCATCAGGTTATCGGGGTCGAGCTGGATAGGTTCAAGGATGGCACGGTTACGAATGGCAACTTCACGGTCTTTGTAACCGACATAACTTATCACAAGGACGGCCTTACCGGACACTTCCAGTTGGAAATTACCGTCTAAATCGGTTGTCGTTCCGCCTTGTTCATCTTTAATTCTGATAGTAGCACCCATCAATGGTTCGCCAAGTTCATCGATAACCTTACCGCTGACCTTGATGGTTGGTGACTGTGCCACGGCAGCCATGGCAGGTGTAACATACACCGCCGTACCGCCAAAGGCACACAAGCCAAGCATTGCGGAAAAAATAAATTGCTTTCTCATTTTTCAAAGGTATTAAATTAAATTATCAATAAATTAAAGTCGCTATTAATCTTCATGATATCCGGCTTAGGTTCAGCCTTGTTCTCTGATGCAATACTATCTGCCCGCTCTTGCCGCTTTTAAGTCTGCCGAAACGATGTCGTATGCAAACTCTTTCGGGCAAAAACGCTTTCGCCGACATACATCAGTAGTGTAAAATGAGGGAAATCGAATCCTACAAATGCTGCTGATGGTACCAAGAACCATTCCTTTGTTGTTTTTCATAGTCAAGAATTTGTGAATGAGCAATAAACTGTAATAAACTGTTTTTAATAGTGCCTCAAAGTTAGGTAAATAGAACGGGAAGGGAGGTGGACAAATGGACTTTATTGGTGGATAAACTACCCAAAACAAGACCTGTCAAGACGATAAAAAAAGTTTCCGATGTTCAAAAATCTCCCGCCGGAATATGCATCAATACTCTGATTTTAAGCACATTTAAGATATAAAAACGCAAAAAAGAAAAAGAGGACAAACGGATAATAGATAACTCTACGACATATAAAAGCGGTAATCTCACAGGATAAAGTTTATACTCTCATAAACTCGCCCTTTATTGGGTGAAAAGAAAAGACCGGATGTGCCTGCATATAAAAAAATCGGCAAGTTGATTAGAGCATATTACATCTTTAGGAATATCTAAAAGATGAAATCTGTTCCAATCAACTTGCCCGACTGTATGATAAAGGACCTCTTTTAACCGTCTTGCCTTACGAAAGCACAGGCGGAAAATCCCTGCCGGAATACCCCCCAAAACGCTACGGGTAGTGTTACCCAATCCATGCGGTAGCGTTCACTAACTCTACCCATAGAACCGCCCGGTTCTACCGTTAGAATTTTCCAAGCTCCCGGCTAAAAGGTAAAAACCTTAAAACAAGCTCCTTACAAATTCAGATAAAAAATAAAAAGAATAACGGTTTATACGTTAAACCGGAAGTGCATGATGTCACCATCCTGCACCACATAATCTTTACCCTCTACATTCAGTTTTCCGACTTCGCGCACAGCAGCCTCGCTGCCATATTTGATGTAGTCTTCGTATTTGATGACTTCGGCACGGATGAAACCTTTCTCAAAATCGGTATGAATAACACCGGCACATTGCGGAGCTTTCCAACCTTTGTGATACGTCCATGCACGTACTTCCATTTCGCCTGCCGTAAGGAAAGTTTCCAGATTCAGCAACTTATATGCCGATTTGATAAGACGGTTAACACCCGATTCTTCCAGTCCCACTTCCTGCAAAAACATCTGGCGGTCTTCATACGTTTCCAGTTCGGCTATATCAGCTTCGGTTTTTGCAGCCACAATCAATATTTCTGCATTCTCATCTTTCACAGCCTCACGCACCTGCTCTACGTATTGATTACCTGTAACGGCACTTGCCTCATCTACATTGCATACGTACATCACCGGTTTCGAAGTAAGAAGGAAAAGTTCATGGGCGATTTTCTGTTCGTCTTTTGTTTCAAACTGCACGGTACGAGCCGATTTGCCTTGCTCCAATGCCTCTTTGTACCGTACCAACACCTCATAAGTCTGTTTCGCCAACTTGTCGCCTCCCGTCTGTGCCTGCTTTTGCACTTTCTGAATGCGGCTTTCAATGGTTTCCAAATCTTTAAGTTGAAGTTCCGTGTCGATAATCTCTTTGTCGCGCACAGGGTCCACCGTCCCGTCAACATGAGTTACATTATCATCATCAAAACAACGGAGAACGTGGATAATCGCATCCGTTTCGCGAATATTCGCCAAGAATTTGTTACCCAATCCTTCTCCTTTGCTTGCCCCTTTCACCAGTCCGGCGATGTCTACAATTTCCACCGTTGTAGGCACGATACGTCCCGGATGAACCAGTTCCGCCAATTTATTCAACCGCTCATCAGGCACGGTAATCACGCCCACGTTCGGTTCGATAGTACAGAAAGGGAAATTGGCAGCCTGTGCCTTTGCATTTGATAAGCAATTAAAAAGCGTCGATTTGCCTACGTTCGGCAAGCCGACAATACCGCATTGTAAAGCCATAATTATATTATTCTATCTTGTTTATTATCTTTTTATTTGGAATTGCAAAGATACGGATTTTTTATGGCGTTTTCATAGGATGGCGAATACAAATTGCATATAAAAAGCGAGCCACGAACCCGACAGATGATTCACCGGAATCAGTCGGGTTGTGGCTCGCTTAATAAAAATCAGTGTGTATCTCTTTTACCTATCTCCGAGTTATTTATCGAACTGAATCTGAATCGGTTCGGTGGACAAATGTACACAGTAGGGTAACAATTCCCCTTAGAAGCTATTCTGAGGCCGATATGGATTTTCCTACAAACCGTGGGCGAGCGAAAGGAATACGCTTTTCAGTGCTTGCCGAGCCTCGGGAAAGAAGGGAACGGTGCTGTTGGTCAAATGTTAAAAAGTCTTCATAAGTCGGGGTATTTCCTGTTCCGTCTTCCATGATTCGGTTGTAGATGGCTCTGCGCGACGGAGCATTAAATCCATTCGTATTTTCGTTCATCATGCTGTTTTCCGTGGGGCGGTATGCTCCTTTTATATAGGTACATGCTCCTTCGTAAATACCCAACCCTTCGGAGGTATAGCGGTCGTCGGAGAGGAATTCTGACCAAAGTACGGCAGACCTGTCAGTAGTGAAGTCAACATTCTGTGCCCATCCTAAGGACTGGAGGTAACGGACATCGGCTATCTCTGAGGCAGGTATCGCACCATTTTCTTCGTAGGCGTATTCGTCTTCCAACTTAGCGAACCCATGACCTACAGCCTCATGCACAAGCACTTGCCTGAATGATTCGCTATTCAGATTGTCGATAACCGGACAGTAGGCTATGGCGAAATCAATCACGCTTTGAGTCAGGGTATTCGTGTAGCCGAAATAGGTAGTGCCTGCATACTCATGGGTATTCAGTATAACCACTGCCAGAGCCTTGTCAGCATCGATGTTATATGCTTGCGCTACGCGGTTGACGTAACGTCTTACCGCATTTTCATCTCCACTGATACCTGTCGTGCCGTTTCCTTCCAGCTCACAGTCGAATGCCGTATCATATCCGTTACCGAAAAGATTGTTGGCCGAGACTGCTGTTATCGAATATACATCGAAATAGTCTCGTAACGAGCTTATCGGCTCTTCGGTAAACAAATTCTCGCAGGCTTGCTGCATTACTTGCAGGTAAGTACCGTCGGTTATCTCGGTATCTATAAATCCGTCGCCCATGATGACGATAGGAATACCGTTTCCTACCGTAGCCTCTTGCAGGACGTTTATAACCCCATCTTCCGAATCGTCTTCCGACTCGATTCCCGATGTACCCTCCTGTATGATGGTTACAGTATCTAAAACCGTCTGTTCACCGTTTTCCTCCTTTGCAAAAATCACAGAGGCGCTGCGGCTCTGATGATCGGGATTCGCTTCCACGTTTAATATGAGCTGGTAGTCAGTAAGCGAGCGCGACGGAAGATTATCCTGATTCACCCACCTTTCAGTACTCCAAATTGTCAAATTGTCCAGACTGATGGCAGTCGAGAAAGTAATATCAAGCGTACCGCCTTCCGCACCCACCTGATACCGGGTCTGCTCCAGTTGGATATCGTTCACAGATTCCTATCTTACGGTTATTTCTTGGCGCACGCCTCCCGACATCAGCGTCAGCGTAGCCGTGCGTGCATTGTCTGAATCGTTTTCTGTCAGTGCGGTAATAAGTATCGCGTTGCTGCCGGCCTGTCCCTCATCAGGTGAGATTTCCAACCAGTCTGCCGATACACTTGCCATCCAGCCGAGATTGCTCGTAAAGCTCACGATGGCTCTTGCACCCTCTTCGGAAGTCAACACCACATCCTCCGTGATGTCAATGGAAAAGCCCCCACTTTCTTCTTCCGAACAAGACGAAACAAGAATCACACTCAATATCCACAAACTGAAAAGAAAAAGCCGCTTCATAATTTTAGTAGTTAACGCTTTCAAATGTACAAAAATATTTTAATAAACGGTTATCTTTTCGACAATTAGCGAGAAAATCCCGAAAAACGCATAAATTTGTTCTACCAACAAAGAGACGACGCAAAAGAAAAACGATACAATGGAAACAGAAAAACAGAAAGCAAAAGCAGGCAAACTTTACGATGCCAACTATGATACCGAATTAGTGGCAGAGCGCAATCATTGCAAGGAGGTTTGTTACGACTACAATCGGTTACGCCCCTCACAAAAAGCAGAGCGCGAACAAATCATCCGTCAGCTGTTTGGCAGTACGGGAAAAGATTTTTGTGTAGAACAGCCTTTTTACTGCGACTACGGTTATAATATTCACATCGGAGAAAATTTCTATTCAAACGTCAACTGTGTCATGCTTGACGGTGCATCCATCACCTTCGGCGACAATGTTTTCGTTGCACCGAACTGTGGTTTCTATACCGCCGGGCATCCTTTCGATGTGAAACAACGTAATGCGGGATTGGAATATGCTTACCCCATCAAAATAGGCAACAACGTATGGATAGGCGCAGGCGTAAGCGTTCTGCCGGGCGTTACCATCGGGGATAACAGTGTAATAGCCGCCGGAAGCGTAGTAACCAAAGACATTCCTGCCGGCGTGCTTGCAGCCGGTTGTCCGTGTCATGTCATCCGGGATATAAGCGATAATGACCGCTGAAAAATTCATGCGGAAGCACGTGCCAACGCATCCGCTTGTTTGCTTCAACGCAAGCGGATGCGTTGTGTAACTCTACGGCTTAAATTTTTGAGTCGGGCAAGACTATTCCCACACCTTTAAAATATCTGTTTCTCCCCAATACCAATGAGTATATCCGGCTATCAGATTTTTATAGCGGTATAAAGGTGTGTTGACTTTTATTCCACGTACATTATAGAGCTGTGAGACAGCAGGTAAGGCATCGGAGTTTAAGAGAGAGGAATAATGACATTCATGACCGCGTAAAACCACTCCGTTATATTCAGCGGTCCGATAGCCTAAGTGAAGACGAGCGTTCTCCAGTGTGCAAGTCAATGGAAGAATATTTGCCATTTCGTAAGTAGTGCCCCGCTGCGTGGTTATCGAACGAGAGAAGAGCGTCATTCCCCCACCTTCGGCCCATACTTTTCCACCGGATTCTACGTAGTCGCGCAGCTGCTCCATCATTGCCTTGCGGCGGTGAAGTTGGCGGGCAAACAGTTCGGGATAGCCTCCGGGAAGATAAACGATGTCGGCTTTCGGAAGGTCTTTACTGTACAGCGGACTGAAAAAGGTGAGTTTTCCTACCTCCTGCAAACGGTCTAAATTCTCATGATAGATGAAATTAAAAGCAGCATCGCGTGCTACGGCGATTTGCAGGCGAGGCACGGTGCGACGTGCACAATCTGCCGGCATGTCTTGCACGTAAGGCAAGCGGTAAGAACAAGGAAAAGGACGGATGCAAAGGTTCAGCAATTTGTCTATATCGATATGTTTCTCCACCCAGACGGCGGCACGTTCGGCAAGTTCGTCCATCTCTTGTTTCGCCGCCTGCGTCAGTGCCGTATATTTCGAGGGCATACGCAATGACTCGTCGGCAGGCAGATATCCCAGACTTTCCAGTCCGGCATCGGCACAAGCCTCTTTCAGGAACGAATAGTGGGAAGCCGAAGCAACCTGACTGAAGATTACACCTATAATCCGTGTGGAAGAATGAAAATGCTTGAAACCATATAACATCGGAGCCACCGAATAGGCGAGCGAACGGGCATTGACCACCAACACTACCGGAAGGTTCAACAGCTTGGCTATCTCTGCACTGCTGCCTTGCATCCGCCGATAGCCATCGAAAAGCCCCATCATCCCCTCCGCGATGCAAGCGTCTGCATTCTCGGCATATTGATTATAGATTTGCTGCACATGTTGTTTTGATGCCAGCCACGTATCAAGATTAACAGACTCGCGTCCGGAAGCAGCCGCATGATACTGCGGGTCGATGTAATCGGGACCACATTTAAAGGGTTGCACCTGCAATCCCCTATGCTTCAGCGCGCGCAGCAACCCTGCGGTCAGCACGGTTTTCCCACTCGCTGAATTTATAGCTCCGATAAGTAATTGTGGCTTCATCTGTCTTTCTTGTTTAATGCAGACGCAAAGTTACACATTCTTTCCGTATTATAAATCAATCTCCACCATTCCTCCGTAAGACGAAAGCGCATCAAAAGCCCGGCTGATGTCGATTACTCCGGCATAAGCCTGCGCACAGATAAGCACGCCGCCGTGGGCAAAAATCAAAACCCTCCGGTAATCAGCCTGCTTCAGTTCGTCGAGAAACGAAGCCACACGTCCGTACAAATCCATAAACGATTCGCCTCCCGTAGCCGGTACGTGGAGGAAGTCTTCATACCATTCTTCGATACGCGCATCCTTGATTTCGCTGAACTTTTGCATTTCCCATTTACCGAAATCTATTTCCTTCAAACGGTGGTCGCGCTTGGCATCGGTATATCCGCAGTATGAAGCCAGACGCAGACAGCGCGACAAGGGGCTGGTATATACTTTATCGAACTTCATTCCTTCGATACGATTAAAAACGGCATCGGCTTCTTCCTCGAAACTATCGCGAAGAGGAACATCGGTCTGTCCGTAACACGTTCCCGCAGGAACATCTACCGAAGTATGGCGAATCAAATATACTTTCATACGCAATCATTTATTTAATGTGAATAATAAGTGACAAAAACAGTTCCAGTCCAAAACCCCAGCTCACACAACAGGAACAACGCCCCACAACAATCGCCGGTATATCCGTTGATACGGCGTTTGAACAAATACACCAACCCCGCAAATATCAGCACAGGAAGCACACACGCCCAAACATAGAAGGAGGGAAGAAACACCACAAAAGGTATCAGCGGTATCAGTCCGCCCGCAGCTGTGAACAATATCCCCAAGCTCCGCATGGGGGTATAAACCACTTTCGCTTTACTGTCTTCTTCCCTGCGGGCATACGGCAACAGCTTGATTACAAAACTGCAAACAAACTTGGCAAACGCATCGCCACAAAAGAGTACAACGGGAGTCAGCGACAAAGGGAGCGAACAAAGCAACGCATACCCCAACAGGTAATAAACAATCAGCCCCAACACGCCATAGCTTCCGATATGGGAGTCTTTCATGATGCGTAACGTACTCTCACGGTCTTTCCCTCCGCCGAAACCGTCGAAAAAGTCGGCAAGTCCGTCTTCATGAAGTCCGCCCGTGAGCAGCAATCGCGACGCAAGCGCAAACATCACCGCCACATCTGCCGGAAAAACCAGTGCAGACAGCCAGAACACCAGCGCCATTGTACCCCCCGTAAGCCATCCTGTCAGGCTCCAATACTCTACCACATGCTTAAAACATTCCGCCGGAACCGTCTTTATCTTCCAGAACGGAAGGCGGGTGAAAAACATCAAGGCAGCAAGCAGGTTATTCATGAGACTAAAAATATTTGGTGACCGATGCGTTTGAGAATGTTTCCATTTCGTTTATCATCCGTATCGCAGAGTCTACTATCGGGTAAGCACATACGGCTCCGCTCCCTTCGCCCAACCGGAGGTTAAGGCTCAGCAACGGACGGGCATGAAGATATTCTAACAGGAGCTTGTGTCCGCTTTCCTCACCTTGATGCCCGTATATGGCATAATCGGTCACCTCAGGACAGAACTGCGAAGCCGCCAGTAGGCAGTTCGTCATAATGAATCCGTCGACAAGGATGACCATGCGCAATTCGGCAGCACGGAGCATACCTCCCACCGCCATCACCATTTCGTAACCTCCGAATCGGCATATTATTTCTTCGGGCGTATGCGTACCGGGAAAATTGTCGAGCGCTTGTTGAAGAATACGGTATTTGTGGGCTACTCCTTCGTCGGATAACCCGCTGCCCGCACCCACACATTGCTGCAAGGGAATCCCCGTCAGGCAAGTCATCCAGAGCGACGAAGCCGATGTATTTCCTATCCCCATCTCGCCGAAGCTCACTACATTGCCTCCCTGCACGTGTACGCGCTCTACGCACTGTGCACCCACGGTGATGCAACGCTCCATTTCTTGGGAAGTCATGGCTGCTTCGTGGAGGAAATTTCGGGTTCCCTTACGTATCTTCATGTCGAGCAGTCCGTTCATGGGCGGAAAATCATAATCCACGCCTGCATCTACCACCAGCAAATCGAAGTCATGCTGGCGGCATAGAAAGTTGATGCCTGCCCCACCCCGCAGGATGTTATAAAGCTGTTGCCACGTAATGGATTTAGGCGATTTGCTGACCCCTTCCTCGGTAATGCCATGATCGGCAGCAAACAAAATGTTACAAGGATGTTTCAGAATGGGGAAAGGTGTCTGCTGGATAAGACTGACCTGTAATGCCAATTCCTCCAAACGCCCTAGTGAACCTTTGGGTTTGGTAAGATTGTCAATCTTATCGGTTACCATTTTTTCTAACCGCTCGTTGGCGATACGCTGTATGGAAAACTGTTTCATCTTTATTTGATTTTAACGGGAATACCGCTTACCATTAAAATAACCTCATCGGCTTTCGAAGCGATGTATTGGTTTGTCCAGCCTTGCAGGTCGGTAAACTGGCGTTGCAGCCGGTTGGGCGAAACGCCTCCCTGTCCTATTTCGTTCGTTACAAAAATAAGTAGCATCTTGAGCCGTAAAACGGTCGAACTCCGCCTTTATCTCCTCAAGGGCGAGGCGTACATCGTTCTGCTCCATGAAAAAGTTGGTACACCACAACGTGACGCAATCAATCACAGCCACCCTTCCGCTGATGTCGTGACGGCTCAACAGTTTCTCTTCCTCAATGTTGGTCCATTCCGCTCCCCGGTTTTGCCGGTGATGCTCCACCCGGCGGCGGAATTCCTCGTCCCAAACACGTGCCGTGGCAATATACACAGGGCGAACCGGTAAGGCGATGTGCCAGCTTTTCGGCGTAGCCGCTTTTCCCGGAACGTTGTCCGCCGGTTACTAAAATAATCTTTTTCATTCGGAATGATTTATTTTTCGTCGCACAAAAATACGAAATTTTACGTATATCCTCCGGCGTATGCCCAAATTTAAACCGGCTCTAAACGAACTCTGATTTTATGCATAAAATGCCCCTGAAAATTCTACCCGTAGCGCAGGCAAGTCCTATGGGTAGCGTCGGGTTACGCTACCGCTTGCGTCGGGCAACGCTAACGGTAGCGTTTTTCAGGGATAAATATGTTAAATACCCATCATACGCATCGTTATTCCGATTTATATATCTATCTTTGCAGCCGATATAAAAGTGGAAAGATTTGAGTAGCTTGCAACCACGGAAAAAAATGCTAAAACACATAAAATTTGATTCCTTGTTGATTCCTTCCTACTCTGTCCGTACACGGATATATACAATCTATATAAACATTTAATTTTTTAAGGTAACTATGGGATACTTATTCACATCCGAATCAGTGTCGGAAGGACACCCCGATAAAGTGGCGGACCAAATATCCGACGCTGTACTTGACAAACTGTTGGCTTACGACCCCAACTCGAAAGTAGCCTGCGAAACACTGGTGACAACCGGACAAGTGGTACTGGCAGGAGAGGTAAAAACAAAAGCGTACATCGACCTTCAGCGTGTGGCACGCGAAGTTATCAATAAAATCGGGTATACCAAAAGCGAATATATGTTCGAAGGAAATTCATGTGGCGTTTTCTCTGCCATCCATGAACAAAGCCCCGACATCAACCGCGGTGTAGAGCGTGAAGACCCTATGAATCAGGGAGCCGGCGATCAAGGTATGATGTTCGGATATGCTACGAACGAAACAGAGAACTACATGCCGCTGTCGCTCGACTTGGCACATAAGCTGCTGATGGTATTGGCTGAAATCCGCCGCGAAGGAAAGTTCATGACGTATCTGCGCCCCGACTCAAAGAGTCAGGTAACCATCGAATACGATGACAACCGCCGCCCGGTGCGCATCGACACGATTGTGGTTTCTACGCAACACGATGATTTCATCCGCCCTGCCGACGATTCTCAAGAAGCTCAGCTTAAAGCAGACGAAGAGATGCTGGCACAAATCCGTAAAGATGTCATCGAAATCCTGATGCCGCGCGTCATTGCCGAAATTCATAACCCCGAAGTTCTGAAACTGTTTAACGACGGAATCAAATACTTTGTGAATCCCACCGGAAAATTCGTAATCGGAGGGCCGCACGGCGACACCGGACTGACGGGACGCAAAATCATCGTCGACACTTACGGAGGAGCAGGCGCCCACGGTGGAGGAGCTTTCTCTGGCAAAGACCCCAGCAAGGTAGACCGCAGTGCGGCTTATGCAGCCCGCCACATCGCCAAGAACTTGGTGGCAGCGGGTGTTGCCGATGAAGTGTTGGTACAGGTTTCTTACGCCATCGGCGTGGCTCGCCCGATAAACATCTACGTGAATACATACGGCAGAAGCCATGTGGCAATGAGCGACGGCGAAATCGCCAAAAAGGTAGACGAAATCTTCGACATGCGTCCGCGTGCCATCGAAGAACGCCTGAAGCTGCGTAACCCGATTTATAGCGAAACGGCTGCTTACGGACACATGGGACGTGAACCGAAAACGGTGGTAAAACACTTCGAATCGGCTTACGAAGGCAATAAAGACGTAGAAGTAGAACTCTTTACGTGGGAGAAACTGGATTACGTAGATAAAGTAAAAGCTGCTTTCGGACTCTGACAAGGGGCTTTTTGCTGTAACATTAGGCACGAATTACGCAGGCATTGTGTGGTTCGTGCCTAAACAGCATTAATAAGGCGATTAAAAAAACAAATTTATTCTTCTCGTATTTTGATAATCTATGAATAATGTAATAAAAGACGTATGCGTGTATTGTGCATCCAGCACGAAAATTCCTTCTGTTTATTTCGATGCCGCCGAACGTTTGGGGCAACTCTTAGCCGAACAGGGCATCAATCTGATTAACGGGGCCGGGCGTCAGGGACTGATGGGCCGCATGAGCGACGCCACACTTGCCTGCGGAGGAACCGTAACAGGGGTCATCCCCCACTTCATGGTGGAGCAAGGATGGCATCACCACGGGCTGACCCGGCTCATCGAAACAGAAACCATGCACGAGCGCAAACAACTGATGGCCGAACTCTCGGACGGCGTGATCGCACTCCCCGGCGGATGCGGAACAATGGAAGAACTGCTGGAAATCATCACTTGGAAACAGCTGGGACTTTACCTGAATCCCATCATCATACTGAATACCGACGGATTTTATGACCCTCTGCTCACCCTGATGAAACAGGCTATCGGACAAAATTTCATGCGCCGCGAACACGAAAACATCTGGCAGGTTGCCTCAACTCCCGAAGAAGCCGTCGATTTATTATACGTAACTCCTGTTTGGAACAAAGAAATTCGTAAATTTGCAGCCGTATGAACGATGTTTGCCGGGCAGGATTTAAACTGATAGAGGAACTGCAAGCGCAACAACAAGAACGACTGGACAGTGCGCTCGTAAGACACATGCAGGAAGTACAGCTTTCGGGCATGGAGGGAGAATTATTGCCCTACCGCCTGAATAACGATTGGACAGTGACCTGCCTGATGTTCCTTTGCTTCTTCTTTCTGTATTACTCAATAAACCGCCGGCAAAAAAAGTACCTGCACCAGCGCATAAAGACTTTTTTCTCGAATAAAAAGCGCTCCAATCTGTTCGATGACGTTGCAACCGAATCGACCCCATTATTCGTATTGATTCTGACAAAGGGCGTTACATGCGTTTTAAGCGGCGTATGCCTGTTTGATTATTTTTTAGACGACATTCCTCTATTGACAGAATACGTATCTCCGCATCTGCTTCTCGGATTTTACATCCTCTCGTCTGTCTTGCTTGTTCTTTACAAATGGGGGACATATACATTTACGAACCGGATTTTTTTTGACAAAGAGCGAACCACAGCTTGGACGGAAGCCTATTTCGATGTAATAATCGTCACCGGATTCCTACTTTTCCCCACAGTTTTGCTCATTGTCTTTTTCAATCTGTCGGGCTCTCCATCACGTCTTTTAATCCTTATAACGCTACTTCTTATTAAAATATTGTTATTTTATAAATGTATTAGGAACTTTTTTAATCATTTTCATGGCATTTTACATTTAATTCTGTACTTTTGCACCCTCGAAATGGTTCCCGATTTACTTCTGTGGAAAGGGATAGTTTATATGAACAAGGTATTGATTTTAAAATTTTAGTACATTGAAAATAAAGAAAGTGCTTATTTCTCAGCCAAAGCCATCGTCGGAAAAGTCACCTTATTTCGACATTGCTGAGAAGTACGGAGTGAAGATAGATTTTCGCCCGTTCATAAAAGTAGAAAGTTTGTCTGCTAAAGAATTCAGACAACAGAAGATTTCTATTTTAGATCATACAGCCGTTGTGTTTACTTCGCGCCATGCTATTGATCATTTCTTTAGTCTTTGTGCCGAATTGCGTATCACCGTTCCAGAAACGATGAAGTATTTCTGTACGTCTGAGACTATTGCGTTGTATATCCAAAAATACGTGCAATACCGCAAACGTAAAGTGTTCTTCGGAGCAACCGGAAAATTTATCGATCTGTTACCTCTGATAGTAAAGCATAATACAGAGAAATATCTTATCCCGATGTCCGACGTTCATAACGACGAAGTGAAGGACTTGTTGGATAAAAACAAAATCCAGCATACGGAGGCAGTCATGTATCGCACTGTAAGTAATGACTTCACTCCCGAAGAGAAGTTCGATTACGACATGCTGGTATTCTTCAGTCCTGCCGGCATTCAGTCGCTAATGAAAAACTTCCCACAGTTTGAACAAAAAGAAATAGCCATAGGCTGTTTTGGTCCTACTACGGCAAAAGCTGTAAAAAGAAGCAGGACTTCGTCTTGATTTGGAAGCTCCCACTACCGTAGCTCCGTCGATGACAGCAGCTTTGGATATGTTTATCCGCGAACGTAATAAGTAAAGATAGCAAAATAGGCACAGATAACACGCTTTTTTACGGACATGAATCATAATTCTACCGTAACGAATGTGTTATCCGTGCCTAATATACTTTTATGGAATCTCCCCACACACATACCTTACCCAAAAAGGAACGTCTGAACAGCCGTATCTTAATAGAAAAACTTTTTGCAGGCGGAAGCAAATCGTTTCCGGCTTTTCCTTTGCGTGTGGTGTATATTCCTGTGGAGGGAAATCATCTTCCTCCTGTTTCATTACTTATCAGTGTACCTAAAAAGCGTTTCAAACGGGCGGTAAAACGAAACCGGGTGAAGCGCCAGATACGTGAAGCATTCCGGAAAAACAAACAGATATTAACCGAACCACTGGCAAATACCGGTACAAAGCTGGCAATAGCTTTTATCTGGTTAGACAACGAGCTTCATGCCTCCGAAGAGGTAGACTTGAAAGTACGAAAGCTGCTTCAACTGGTTGCCGAACGCTTGCCATGAGAAAAGTATTCACATTTCTGCTCTTACTCCCTATCTACTTTTACCGGAATTGTATCTCACCGTTCACTCCTCCTTCTTGCCGTTTTACTCCAACATGTTCACAATACGCTGTTGAAGCAATAAAAAAGCACGGTCCGATAAAAGGATTATACCTTGCCATCCGTCGTCTTTTACGTTGCCATCCGTGGGGAGGATCGGGTTACGACCCAGTCCCCTGACCTGTTATTAACCGATAAACAGAACCGTATGGAATGTTTCGATGTTCATACCCATCGTTTGGCTTCGTCTGCCGGGCTATCCTTTCTTTCCTGCCGCATGGATGACAAAGAACATGCAGATATCTCCACGGCTCGTTTTCTTAGCGTGGGGATTCATCCGTGGTTTCTTTCCGAAGACGATTGTATGTTGCAGTTTCAATGGCTTGACGAGATGATGCTTGACCCGCGTACCGTGGCATTGGGTGAAGCCGGATTAGACAAGTTGTGCGATACACCTTTCTCCCTCCAGCTCAAAGCATTCCGTGGCGTTATCGAACGCGCGGAGACACACGGCTTTCCTCTTTTTATCCACTGTGTCAAGTCGTTTAACGAAGTTATTGCACTGAAGAAAGAGTACCGCCCGAAACAACCGTGGATTATTCATGGATTCCGAGGTAAAAAAGAACTTGCCCTGAGCCTCCAGTCGCAAGGCTTCTACCTCTCTTTCGGAGAAAAATACCAGTCGGAAGCGATGAAAACGGTTGCCACAGAACGTTTGCTGCTCGAAACCGATGACAGTCTTGTCGACATCTGCGAGCTTTACCACCGGGCAGCGGCAGTACGCGGCATAGACACAAACAAACTGGTGGCTTTGGTCGGCGAAAATATTAATCGCCTCTTTTTTAGCCGTTAAAAATTGGTTATTCAGATAAAGTGTCGTACTTTTGCCCCTACCTTTATTGTTAAACTAAGAAATTCATTCGATGAACTTTGTAGAAGAATTAAGATGGCGCGGAATGGTTCACACCATGATGCCGGGCACGGAAGAATTACTGGAAAAAGAGATGGTAACCGCTTACGTAGGTATTGACCCTACTGCCGATTCACTTCATATCGGCCACTTGGTAAGCGTGATGATATTGAAACATTTTCAGCGTTGCGGACATAAGCCGTTGGCTTTGGTAGGCGGCGCAACCGGTATGATTGGTGACCCGTCGGGAAAATCGGCAGAACGTAACCTGCTGGACGAAGAAACCCTGCGCCACAACCAAGAATGTATCAAAAAACAGTTGAGCAAATTCCTCGATTTTGAATCGGATGCTCCCAACAAGGCAGAGTTGGTTAATAACTACGATTGGATGAAGGACTTCACTTTCCTTGATTTTGCCCGTACGGTGGGAAAACATATCACCGTAAACTATATGATGGCAAAAGACTCTGTTCAGAAGCGATTGAACGGTGAAGCACGCGATGGTCTTTCATTCACCGAATTTACTTATCAGCTTTTGCAGGGTTACGATTTCCTCCACTTATACGAAACTAAAAACTGCAAGCTCCAGATGGGTGGTTCTGACCAGTGGGGTAACATCACCACGGGAGCCGAACTGATTCGCCGCACCAACGGAGGCGAAGTCTACGCGCTGACCTGTCCGCTGATAACCAAAGCCGACGGAGGCAAATTCGGTAAAACCGAGTCGGGAAACATCTGGTTAGACCCTCGTTATACATCACCGTATAAGTTCTATCAGTTCTGGCTGAACGTAAGCGATGAAGACGCTGAACGATATATCAAAATCTTTACCATGCTGAGCAAAGAAGAAATCGAGGCATTGGTAGCCGAACAAAAGGAAGCTCCCCACTTGCGTCCGCTGCAAAAACGTCTGGCTAAGGAAGTAACCATCATGGTTCACTCTGAAGCAGATTACAATGCAGCCGTAGAAGCATCAGGTATTCTGTTCGGAAATGCTACTTCAGAGGCGTTGAAGAAACTGGACGAAGATACGCTGCTGTCAGTATTCGAAGGCGTTCCGCAGTTCGAGGTATCAAAAGCTGAAATCGAAAACGGCGTGAAAGCCATCGACTTGTTTACTGAAAAGGCTGCCGTATTCCCCTCGAAAGGAGAAATGCGCAAACTGGTTCAGGGCGGAGGCGTTTCATTGAACAAAGAGAAACTGTCTGCTCCCGACCAAGTGATTACCGCAGCCGATTTGTTGGACGGCAAATACCTGCTGGTTCAGCGCGGAAAGAAAAACTATTATTTGCTGATAGCGAAATAATCGCTTGACAGCGTACGATACAGAAAGGCTCGTGTTTTTGATGAGACACGAGCCTTTTTTATTGCAGCCGAATAAGGGAACACGCCTTTCCTTACGCCGGGAGATCTGAGTGAAGCGACGGGGTAACCCGCTCAATAAAGTAACGCGGACGGCGTTTTACCTCCTTGTAAATCTTACCCACGTATTCGCCGATTATCCCGCAAGCCAGCAGGATGGCTCCCCCCGATAAACCAAAGAGAGACCAATAAAGAAGTCCATCCGGGTATAGTAGTTCCTCCGGCATAAGAACAGAGCCCGTAAACGATGGCGAATATCGCTACCAATATGAAAAACAAACCCAAATAAGTAATGTAACGCAGCGGACGGACGGAAAAGATGTAATGCCGTCGAGTGCAAAACTTATCATCTTCTTCAGCGGGTATTTCGATTCGCCGGCAAACCGCTCCTTACGGTTGTAATACACCATAGCGGAAGGATATCCCAACGATGAAACCATGCCGCGCAAAAACAGATTACGCTCCGGAAAGGAAACAAGCGCCTGAAGCGTGCGGCGGCTCATTAACCGGAAATCGGCATGGTTATAAACAATCTCACCGCCCAGTCCGTGCATCAGCCGATAGAAAGCCAATGCCGTGTTCTTCTTAAAGAAAGTATCTGTTTTCCGCTCCTTGCGAACGCCGTAAACAATGTCGATGCCCTTGTTATAATAGTCTACCATCGGATAAATGGCGTTTACATCGTCTTGCAGGTCAGCATCAATCGACACGGCAGCATCGGCATGAGCCGAAGCCCATTCCAACCCTGCCCAAAGCGCCTGCTGGTGTCCCACGTTATGCGCCAGCTTCAGCCCCGCCACGCAGTCGTGCTCGGCAGAGAAACGTTCGATAAGTTCCCACGTACGGTCGCGGCTCCCGTCGTCGACATAAAGGATGATGCCGCTGTCGATGCTGTGTTGCTCTTTCAGCGTCGCAATAACATGCGACAGCTGCGAAGTGGTTTCCGCCAACACAGCCTCCTCGTTATAGCAGGGAACAACAATTATCAGTTTCATAGTATCTTATTTACGTTTAAATACAAATCTCACAAGCAGAAAGTTTACCGGGATGACCACGGCGAACACCGGAAACGGCGCCCACACCTTCGGGATGCCCATCCAGAGAAAAACATTCAGCAGCAGAATATGAAGCAGGTAATTCACACCGTGGGCAGCTCCCATGCCGAACAGTTTTTTCCACGAAGGAGACGTGCCGAACGTAAAGTAAGACGTGGCGTAAAAATTGGCGACAAACGAAACCGCATAACCCACCGTATAAGCCACGTTTACATTGATAACCTGCTGTAAGAGGTAATAAATGCCGTAATGCAGGGCGGTCGCCCCCACGCCCACAATGCCGAAGCGCACTGCTTCGCCTATCCACTGTTTGTTTCTCATGGCTTATTCCTTTCTGAACTGATACAGACAGATGGTTTTGCGGTCGTCGCAACTGCGGTGATGGCTGTTATAAACCTCTTATCTGATATCCTCCATAATTTTCGGTAAACGTTCCGATGTTCTCTTCTCCGATTATCAGGTAACCTTCCTCCGGCATGAAATCTTCAAAGGGTACGATGCGGTCGCCTAAATAAAAGTTCACCGTAAACGGGCGCATCGGGTTGCCTTTCACTTGGTTGGGCATGTAAACATAAAGAGTACCCTCTGGTACGAACGATGCAATCTGTTCCGCCACCGGCTTGTCCGACTTGACATTCAGTACGGTAGGCGTAAGCAGTCCGTCGAGCAGCAGGAAGATGGAGAATATCAGAACTATAACGTCGTAATGCCTTGTGTTGTCGAATTTCGTGTTCCGTATCGTCGAGAAGAAAGACTTGATGGCGATGAGCATGATTCCTATCAGGGTGTAGGAAACAAATCCCAAAGGAACCGTTCCCAGCGCCCGCATGAAAGCAACGTTCTCTGCCGCATGTCGTCCTGAAAAAATGGTTTCAGGTATCCATCCCATACGGAGCGAGAAAAATACCGCCAACAGGATGATTGCCAGCGAAGCCATGATACTGCCGAAAACCTTTATCACCACCGGACGCACGCGCAGCAGGTAAAGGATGTATTCTGCCAAGAAGTAAGCGATGAACGGATAAATGGGCAGCAGGTACACGCTGCGTTTGCTCTTGGGGATACAGTAGAACACAAAGATGAGGACGATGCTGAGCAGCGAAAACAGCCGGGCGTCGTCCATCTGTCGGATATACGTGCGGAAGCGCGTCCACCATTCGCGGGGCTTCCCCTGTATCTTCTTATATTTCAGTGCAAATAAAGATATCAGCACCAACAGGTATAAGGAACATATCCCGCCACTACCGTAATTACGTTGTAATACGCCGGATTTTCGTGCGATTCGTACGTCATCTTGCCGAGGAAACGCAGTACGTTTTCTTCCAAAACCAACTGTAAGAATTTATCGCCTCCTTGCTGGTAAGCCGCCCAGTACCATACGAACGGAAGCACACACGAGGCAATGAATACCCCGAAGAAAGAATAGAAGATTCGCCAAAACTTCATGCCGCGAATCCATAAAAAGACCGCTACCACCAAGCAAGGCAACACGGCTCCTACCGGACCTTTGGTGAGGAACGCCCCGCTCAGGCAGAGGATACCTATCCACGGAACACCCTGCAAACGCTTTTCTCCCCATTTATAGAGCTGATAAAGTGCCAACACCATGAGTGCGGACAACAACATATCCACCCGACAGTTCGTCCCTGCGCGATGAACCTCGAAGTTGGTCAACGTAATCAGTCCCATGACGAAGGCAAGCTCCTTCCCCCGCCGTTTGGCATAGAAAGCATAGCCCGCCATGACCATTACCATCAGCGACAGTGCCGAAGGCATACGCGACGTGTACTCCGTAACGCCACCCACGATGGAAGAAATCAGCGCGATGCACCAGTGGAACAAAGGCGGTTTATACGCCATATCCACCCCGTTGTTCACCGGAAGAATCCAGTTCCCCTTGTCCAGCATCGAGTAGGCAACTATCGCCTCCCGCGGTTCGCCCCGCGTATTGAACAGCGATTCGCCAAGAAAAAGAAATAACGAAAGGATACAGACACCCGCCAATATCCACACATATTTGTCACTTTGCTTACCCATGATTATTGCGTTTTGTCAGACGCAAAGATAAAAGTTTTCCGGCGAATATCAATGTTTTCTTTTATACCGAAAAACGCTACCGTTAGTGTTGACCAACTCTTGCGGTAGAATCAGGTAATTCTATTCGAAAGACTCAGCCACTCTATGGGTAGCGTTTTTGGTGTGTTTGGAAATGTACTTACGCATAAAACCAAGCGCAAGCACGTTTTCTACAAGGTCATATTTCGTCCGGCCAAGGACAGGGCTTTCCGTTTTTTTTGAATGAAGGACGTTGTGCACCCGAACTGCGGAGAAACTCGCCGAGGTTGGCTGAAAGAGATTTCACCACTTCCGGATAACGATCGGCAAGATTATGCTTCTCGCTAATGTCGGCTGGAATATCATACAGTTCTTTCTTACCCGTTTCATAGAAATAAATCAGTTTCCATTTTCCCTGACGCACGGTGCAGGTGGCTCCGATGCCCGGTCCTCGTTCTCCCCACAAGTTTGGACAGTTCCAATAAAGGCTTCTGCCCTCCGACGGATCGCCGGTCTGCTTAAGCAAAGGAACAAAGCTCACGCCGTCCACGGTCTGCGGTGCCTTCCAGTCGGTAATACCCGCCATTTCGAGAATACTGGGAAAATAGTCTTCCACGATAACATATTTGTCGCAGCGGGTGTTGGGTTGTGTCACGCCCGGCCAGCTCACAATCATCGGTTCGCGGATACCGCCTTCGTAAGCCGAACCTTTCCCGCAGGTAAGAGGTGCATTCTGCGTATAGAGCGGCTCGTCCCTCCATTCTCTGCCGGTGGCATATCCTCCGTTGTCACCGCAGAACAGGATGATGGTATTGTCAGCCTCCCCGTTCTTTTCCAGCCAATCCATGATGTCGCCCAGACTCTTGTCCATGCCTTCGATGAGGGAAGCATAGGCAGCTTCCTTATCCGACATGCCTTTTTTCTTGTATTTGTCATAAAAGCGCATGTCCTTGTCAATCGGGATGTGGATGGCATAGTGAGACATATAGAGATAGAACGGCTGATTATATTTCTTGGCCTTGTCAAGAGCTTTCAAGGCTTCTTTTGTCAGTGCTTCGGTGATGAAAGTACCCGTTTTCCAGTATTTCTCCAGTCCCGGCACCGACATTAACGAGGTGGGATTGCCTTTCTCATCGTGTCCGTAACTCTGTTCGCTCAGGTAAGTTGCCAGTCCGCCTGCCGCATGTCCGGCAATGTTCGTTTCAAAACCGAAGTGGCAGGGGTTTTCTCCCGGAGTGTCGATAGCTCCCCAATGCGCCTTTCCGCAATGAATCGTATGATAGCCGCTGTCTTTCAGATATTGCACAAACGACTTGGCTACAAAAGTATGGTTCGTACCTTCTACTTGAGCAATACCGTTGTAATTCCAGTCAGGCAGTTGCAGCACATCGCTTGAGGCATCGGTGGTCTTGTCTTTCTGCAAAGTCCAGTTAGTCACGCGGTGACGGGCAGCATTAGCTCCCGTCATCAAGCTGCAGCGGGTGGGAGAACTGATGCTCGAAGCGTAAGCCTGCGTAAACATCATTCCCTGACGGGCCAGACGCTCCATGTTAGGTGTTTCGTAACGTTCATTATACATTGTCTTCTCCGTCCAGAAAGGAAGCGAAGTGTCCTGCCATCCCATATCGTCCACCAAAAAGAAAATGATGTTCGGACGCGAATCGGGGCATTCACCGGTCAGGGCATGTAATGGAGAAAGCACGGGAGCTATTCCAAGAAGTGCCAATAATTTTTTATTCATGGTATCTGTGTTTCTATTTAGAGTTTACATGATAAATGCTGAAATTTCGGATGAGAGGTTCCGCCGTACACTGTTCCACCACCAGACGAAAGGATTTGGATTCTACGGCAGGAAAGGATTCAATGCGCTTGTGCCCTACGGAAGTACCTTTTGCCACGGTGGTCCACTTGCCATTCACCAGAGCTTCTACCCGGTAAGCACGGATACGTTCTCCGCCGGTAATGTCTTCCTGAATCTGATAGTAATTCACTGGCTGTGCCTTGCTGACTGAAAGCGACACTTTCTTTTTGCCCGTGGCCGAAGTCTGCGCCAGCGGCTGACCAAAGCGGCGGGATATTTCAGCTCCCCATTCTTGCAGGCGGCGCACGTCTCCTTCCGGAATCAGTCCGTCGGGGTTAGGAGTAAGACCTATCATCAGCGTAGCGTTGCGACCTACTGACTTTTCGTACATCTCCATCAGGTTTTCCAGCGGATAAACGGCCTTGTCATCATCACCCGGTTCCCAAAACCATTCGTGCCGCCCGTTGTATCCGCGCAGGGGCGCATCGGCCATAGCGGGCACCCAAAACTTACCGTCAGGGTCACCGTGTGCCAACAACTTGTTATGGTCGGCCACTCCATCGGTAGCATTACTGTGGCTGTACGGATAAGGAAAGCTCGACCAGCAGGGATAACCCACGGTACCGCTTTCCGAACCACCCCAGCGGAGGTCGGCGCGGTTTACATTATGATAGAACAGACATTCAGGCTGGTATTTGTTGACGATGGGTTCCACATCGGGGCCCATCCCCTTCGGATCGTCGGCACCGCCGTCAAACCAAATCATGAAAAGGTCTCCGTAGCGGGTACAGAGTTCTGTCACCATCTTTTCACACAAGTGTTTGTACCACTCCTGACGGTTACGGGCAAACTCACCTTCACCTTCTGCCTTGAAGTTATGGATACCTAACAGAGAGTTCCAGCGGATACCGATGTAAATGCCCGGCTGTAAGCCGTACTTGCGGCAGGAGTTCACAAAGTCACGCACGATGTCTCCCTTTCCGTCGCGCCATTTCAATGCTTTCATGCAGTAGGGATTTACGTCACTCTGCCACAGCCCGAATCCGGTTTCGTGGGTAGCCGTGAGAATAGCAAACTTGGCTCCGGCAGCCTTGGCCGATTTTATCCACTGGTCGGTGTCGAGCCGGTCGGGATGGAAAATGTTATAATCTTCAATCGGGTTGATACGGTTGTTGCCTTGTCCATACACCAGTCCGTCGAACACGTGCAGGTCATAATGGAATACCACCCCCAGTTCGGCTTCATGCCATTTAAGCTGATGGGGAGCCGGACAGGGCCCCTCATGGTCGGTATTTCGGGCAACGATAGTTGTCGCACAGAAGGCGAACAGTGTCAGCAGAGTCAATAATGTCTTTTTCATATTCATTGTTTCAAGTATTTTGCAAATGAGTCATGGGTCTGTTCGAGCCATGAGGAAAGAGTTCGTTTCAGCGAATCACAAAGAGCTGGTTGGCTTTCCGCAATGTTATGTAACTGGTTCGGGTCACGAAGTCGGTCATACAACCATACACGCACGAGCCGACCTTCTTCCACCTCCGTCACATACGTGTAGCGGGAGGTTCGAATACCGCGTCTTCCGGAAGTGGAATCCGAAGGTATGCAGTAGTAATAAGGTTGGAAAGCATCTTCAGGCGTCTGAATTTCTTCATCCAGCAGCAGTCGTTTCCAGTTTCGTGTCTGCACGCAGGCCGGTATCTGTGCCTCCATTCCCATCAACGAAAGCAGGGTTGGATACAGATCGGCAAACGCCACAGGCAGATCGCTTTTCTGCGGATGCAGCTTGTTCTTCCAGCAACAAATCATAGGAATACGCATAGATTCCTCGTAAAATACGTCCTTGCCTTCCACTCCGTGTCCGCCCATACATACACCGTGGTCGGAAGTAAAAATGATAATGGTATTGTCATATATACCGCAATCTTTCAAAGCTTGGACAATACGTCCTACGTGTTCATCCACCCCGGTGATACAAGCGTAGTAATTGCGGATGTTTTCACGGAAATAATCGCCTTTGGGCGTGCCTTTTTCCGGAATGTAAGGCAACTGTCGGGCCAATGCCTCCACATCAATCGAATCATACAACCGCTTATACGATTCGGGCACTAACTCATAACCCGTATGCGGGGGATTCATGGATACCACCAAAGCAAAGGGACGGTCAGGAAGTGTGCTTTCAGAACGGATAAATTCGATGGCGCGATCGGCCTCGTAAGCCGGCCCCCACTGGTTAACATAGTAAAACTCTTCTCGTCCGGCCTCCGTATCCCAATACATAGGTCTCAGATGATTGTCGTAAGTACCGTAAGCAATCCATTTGTCGAAACCATGCCGGCGTTCGGGCGGACACCATTCGTTCCAAGCTATCTCTCCCCGATTGTTATAAGTATCCACATACGGCCGATGAGGGGCATCGAGATGCCATTTACCGATGTAAGCGGTGCGATAACCTTCTTTCTTCAGTACATCACTCCAACAGACAGCATCTTCCGAAAGCTCCACACCGTAAGGGGTGTGCTGTGAGTTGCAGTTACCCGTCACTCCGTTGGCAGTCGGATACATCCCCGTCATCAGCATGGCTCGCGCAGGCGAGGATACCGGATAGCTGCTTACGGCATCAGTGAAAAGAATACCTTCGGAAGCCAGACGGTCAAGGTTCGGTGTTTGCACAGGTTCCTTTCCCATACATCCCATGGCATCGCCCCTAAACTGGTCGGCCATAATAAAAACCAGATTGGGACGCAAAGGCTTGGATTCCGGTTGGGAACATACCGAAAGCGGAAATACAACACCCAAAGCAGAGGTATAAACGAATTGTATCAGCTTCATATTAAGGAAGAACCAAATTTCTATTTAATTTATGATTTCAGTTTCTAATGTAAAAAAAAGAGACGTACCAAAGATAGGAAAAATACTTAGAACCTGCTTAAATTTTCCGATTAAGTATTTCCCCATCTTTGGCACGCCTCATTTATAATAGATTAAAAAGAGTTCTATTATTATTGGTTAGCAAAGCTACCAGCTTTCACAGGGCCATCCCGGATTCTGATAAACTACAGAAGTAGAAACGTCTCCACCTTCTTCAGGAGTAGACATACGGAATACATCGTATGACAAAGGAGAAAGATAGTTAGCTTGTTCAAAACAATATCCGTTATACTTCTTTACCAGTTCGTTTTTACCTTGCGGCCGCAGATATTTACTAACGGATGCTTCATTGGGAGCTGTATAGTCAAGTTTACAAGCTGTACAAGCATCTTCAAACTTGGTATGGAATTCTTCCCAGTAGTTCATTCCTTCCATCCAATAGTTCTGCATCATGTCTAATGCACGCCAACGATACAAATCGTCCTTACGCATACCTTCGGCAATAAACTCACTGCGACGCTCGCGACGAATGTTGTAGAGTGTCTTGTCTACCAACTCGGTACCTGAATAACGTGCCAAGTCGATTTCTTTAGTCAAATCGGTAGCTTCAATGGTCTTTTTATAATCTGCATCTACGCCAGCACGGGTACGCAGTTCTGTCCAAAACTTATTTAGCGTTTCATCTTCCAGCGTATTATATCTCAGATAATAGGCTTCGATATAGTTCAGATACGCCTCAGCAGCACGGAAAATAGGCAGAGCCAAAGGATAGGCGCTGTTATAGGTCACGTCGTTGTCCATCCAGCCTTTACGCGGAATATAACCAGTACTGGTTACGCGGATACCACTGGCAGCAATCAATCCGGGATACTGATACATAATGTCTTTCCCGTTGGAGGTGATGAGTTTGTCACCTGGTTTTGCAACAGAACTTACCAGACGTGGGTCACGGTTTTTCATGGTACTCTCTAAGCTCTTGTCACCCTGATAATAATTGCCAGCTGCATAAATGGGCAGACCGTTGTCCATCAAATAACTGTCTACCAACGACCGGGTAAACCCGGTATTGTCACCATGTACGAAAATGTAAGTGTCTATTCGGGCATCATCTCCAGTCCCTGTCGTCACGTCAATGGCACCATATCCGTGAGTGGCTCCTACTACCTGATTCTGTACTTTGGCATCTTCGCTATACATACGCCATAACAAAACTTCGTTACGTTCTCCCGAAAGATCGGTTTGATTATACAAGCTGGCATAATCCTGCACTAATGAAGAAGCAAGCCCTACTTCTTTGGCGGATTTGATGGCTTCGTCTAAGAAGAATTCTATTTCTTTATTCATATCGGTATGAAAAGAAGCAGCATCACCCGGCCATCCCGGTCCACCCGGAACACGTGCTGTACCTGCATGATATTTTTCCCATGTAGCTTCATATAAAGCCACCCGTGATTTGAACAATAAAGCACATTCACGGTTCAAGCGATGTGCCGTAAATCCTTCTGTCTTGGGATATAACCGCTCAATGGCATTATCCAAATCGCTTAAGATAAAGCGAGCTACCTCGTTACGCGGTTTGCGTTTGTTGGCTTCCACATTGGCTGCATAGTCACCATCGTTCAGCACTTCAGTTAAAATGGGAAGATCACCGTATGCCTTCAGCAAATTGAAGTAAGCATAGGCACGGAAGAAGTACATCTCACCTATATAATGCATCACGTTGTCACTTGAAGTCAATGTACCGTTTTTTATATTCTCTTCAGTACGTTCTAAAAAAAGGTTACAGTTACGAATGTTGGCAAAACCACCATAACTACCACTGGAAGGTACTTGAACACGCTGGGGAAGGAAATTATCTACCTGATTGACTGTCGTCATATTGTCACTATTATTATCAGTAGTAAAGTATCCGAAAGTACCTGTACCTGTACCATGATCGGGCAATAAGCCGTACATATTGTTACAATAAGGTTCCAACTGGTTTTCTGCAGTAAAGAAGTTACCATCTACATTATCTGAAATAGGTGCTTTATCCAAAAAGTCAGAGCAGGAAGCTCCCATCAGCAAAGTAGCCGAAAATAAAAATATATATTTTAGTTTCATAATCATAGATGCTTTTATTGGTTTTATAAGGTTACATTTACGCCACAAGAGAGTGTACGACTCAACGGGTAAGTCATACCGTTCTGATATAATGCCTCCGGATCGAAATTTTTATTAATGGAAGTACCCGTCCACAAGTTGTCACCAGAGAAGAATACTCTGACACGTTCCAATCCAACTTTATTTGTCCATGCTTTAGGCAGGGTATAACCGATTTGCAAATTCTTCAAACGGATATAGGCTGCATTCTGTACGAACTGAGACTGACTTTGGCGATTCTGGTTAGATCTCCAAAGAGGACGCGGATAATATGCATTGGTATTTGCTCCCAACGGGTCACCTTCTGGACGGAAGAAATCCCAATGTTCCTTGTAACCAGTAGAAGACCACGCATCACCGTTTATTCCCCAAAATATCATGCCACTTAATAAATAATCACGCTTAGCTACGCCTTGGAAAAAAATACTCAGATCAAAACCTTTCCATTCAGCACCAATATTCAAACCAAAACGGAAACGTGGAGTACTGTTACCGATTACTTTAAGGTCTCCCGGATTGTCCACTGTATTTTCTCCGTTTGTAATTTTTCCATCACCATCCAAATCGGCATACATCATGTCACCGGCCTTCCATCCGGAAGCGGCAAGGGTAATATTAGGAATGGTGTTTTGGTCTACTTCCTCCAAATGCTTAGCCATTTCTTCGTCTGTCTTGGCCATGCCAATAGATTCATATCCCCACATTTCTCCCAAATACTGGCCAGTGTAATAAGTGGAGAGTGATTTGCTGGCATTCGGATATTCCGTAATTTTGGTACGTGAATCTGAAAGATTGAACGCTACATTGTAATTAAATTCACCAATGCGATCCTGCCAGTTCAATTGAAGTTCCCATCCTTTGGTACGCAAAGATGTATTGTTCCGTTTAGGAGCATCCGCACCTACTATTGGAGAAATTTCCTGTGCCGGCCCTACCATGTCTTTCGTATCACGGATAAAGAAGTTGAAGTAACCGCTTAAACGATTATTGAAAGCACCAAAGTCTACACCATAGTTATAACTGTACACACGTTCCCATGTCAGCAAAGAACTTACTAATCCCGGAGTGCTTGCAATATTTGATTTATTGGCCATATCAAGCAGCCAGCGTCCACCTGCATCAGGGCTACCTACAGTTACATTCTGAATAGCATAAGTAGGATAGTAGGAATTAGTATTCTGGTTACCGAGACTACCATAAGAGAAGCGGGGTTTCAAAGTATTAACCCATTTGCTTAAAGGTTCCCAAAAAGATTCACGTGCAATATTCCAGCCTACAGATACAGACGGGAAAGTAGCCCAACGATTGTCTGCGCGAAAACGAGAAGAACCATCACGACGAATATTGAATTCAAACAGATAACGTCCGTCAAAGTCGTAGTTCAAACGTCCGAAATAACCTAAAGAAGACCATTCTCCACGATAAGCACCGTTGCTTTGTGTTCCGGTAGAAGTATTAACATCGGGATTATTGTCGTTCATTACATCCGAACGCTTAGCCCAAACATTATTGTAGCGGAAACTTTCACTATTTATACCGAGCATTACTTTAAAATTATGTTTTTCAAGGAAATTGAAGCTATAATCAGCATAGAGTGAAGAAGTAATCATTGTTTCACGCTGTTGTTCGCTATAAGCCCATGTTTTTCCGGCTGCCAAGTCAGCATCTCCGCCAAGCCACTGCTCAGGAATGGGATTGTTGTCTTTATCATAAAGATATACTCTGGCTACATTGTATAAATGTTCGAAGCTACCTGTGCGCAAAGCCAAGTCGCCGTGAATGGTCAATCCCTTCATCGGAGTAAGAATCAGACTACCTTGTGTGAAGTAAGTATCATCTTGCGTATTGGAACGCCCACCGGAAGTCAGTTGCATCAATTTCGGGTTACGGGTATAGTGACCATTGTTATCGTAAAGCGGCATATTAGGATGAAGTTTGGTTGTTTCTGAGAAGAAACGATCGCCATACAGCTTCAAGAAAGTCGGCATACCAATGTCTTCACGAATGAAACGGCTGTTGAATTCCAAGCGCATCCACTTGGTAATTTCAGTACTGATACGGGCGCTAGCATTGTAACGTTTCTTGTTATCGTTTGCGTAGTTCATTTGTCCGTCCTGACTCAAGAATGCACCTGATACATAGTATTGTATTTTCTCATTACCACCAGACAAACTGATGTTATGTTCTTGTCCGAAAGCGGTCTTGTCAATGAAGTTACGAGGCCAGTTTTGATTGTCATTAGAGTTCTGATTAAAGGCAAAACAGTTTCCGTTTTGTGAAAGAGATGGGTCTGCAGTAGTGGTAATCTCACCGCGCATATACTGCTGGATACGTTCCATGGTAATATCCGAGAAAAAATGCGCTTCACCAGAACCGGTATTGTCAATAGCACGGTTGAAATACTGCGCAAATGTATAAGCGTCTAGCATGTCGGGGATATTGGTCGGACGAGACCAACGCAGATTGTTAGAATATGAAATACTCGTCTTACCCTGTTTACCTTTTTTGGTAGTAACTAAAATAACACCGAACGGAGCACGAGAACCATAGATCGCAGCAGAAGCTGCATCCATCAAGACCGAAATGTTATCTATATCCTGCGGATTCAATGAGTTCAAATCACCTGCCACACCGTCAATCAACACGAGGGGAGAAGCACTGGAACCTGTCCCTAAATTCCCTGTACCACGGATATTAAAAGAAGGATTGGCATCCAGTTTACCTCCGGCATCAGGAGTACTGACATTCAGTCCCGGAACTACTCCCTGCAAAGCCTGACCTACAGAAGTTACAGGACGAGACTCCAACTTTTTGTTGTCTACTGACGCCACGGCACCGGTCAGATTTACTTTTTTCTGCGTACCGAAACCTACTACAACTACTTCATCGAGTGCCTGAGTATCTTCCGATAAAACCACCGGATAGGAAGTCTTTCCTTTTTGTACAGATACTTCCTGAGTTTGATAGCCAATATAGGATACTACTAATGTACTTCCAACAGCTACATTGCTAAGCTGGAAGTTTCCATCCAAATCAGTGATACAACCATTACTGGTTCCTTTAATTACCACTGAAGCCCCAATGATGGGTTCATTCAGTTTTTTGTCTGTAACAATTCCGGAGATGCTCATTTGTTGCGCATACAGCGGCAAAAGCCCTGCCAGCAAAGCTATGAGCAGAGAAATGAATTGTGTTTTCATACGACTCATGATTTTAAGTATTAGTTTAATTGATAATAAAGAAGTATTTGTTTTGTCACAAATCTCCGAAATAAACTTCTCGAAGGCAGTGGGTAAACATTGCATTAACAGTCGGTATTCTTCTCAGTTTGCGAATAAAAACCGTTTTTTCACTAGTATTCCGACTTTTTAGATATTTTTTTTGTTCCTTTGCGACAAAATAGACATCTTGATTCAAGTATGAAAAACATAGACTCTAGACTTATTGTATTTTTCTTTGTATTTCTTCGCTTTTTTCCCATAAAAGCACAAGTGCTTTCTGAAAAAGATTTTCAGGTTTTGAATGTGAATGACGGATTATCTGATAATGACATCCATTCCGTAGCAAAAGATACCGAAGGATTCATGTGGTTTGGAACGGGAGGCGGACTGAACCGTTACGACGGACGTACTTTTAAAATATTCCGGATATCAGAGAGCTCTTACCGAAGAATTGACAAAGTAGTATCACTGAATAGAGATTACTTGCTTATCCGCTCAGAACAGAATTTGTTTCTGTTCAACAAGAAATACGAACGCTTCCTTCCCGTATGCGATTCTGTGAGCAAGCAACCTATTATGTTCTCTGACTTTATAGCAGCTCCCAATGGTAGTTGCTGGGGAGTATTTTCCAATGAGCTGTCAAAGATAACGTTTCCATTTCCCCTTGCAAAGGATACTGCATTTGTTTCTGTACGTCATGTGGCGAAAAATTTGCAAAACGATTCGTTCACAGTGTTGTGCACGGGAGAAGATGGCAAAATGCTATATTGTGCAAGCAAGAAGGGAACAGTCTATCGTTTTACACCCGGACAAAGGAAATTGCAGAAGGTCTGCGACGGGCAGTTACCGTCCAGCTGGTGGGTATCTTCTTTGCTGAACGACAATTCGTTTATTTGGATTTCTACTGTAGGCGACGGATTGTATGGTTATGACTTGACAAACGGGAAATTACACCATTGGCAATATATTTCAGAAAAGACGGAAAACCAATTATCTCATAACGATGTATTTCGTTTGCTCCCGATAGGTAATGCCCAATACTTGGCTGTAACTTGGAATGGATATACGCTATTGAGTCTTACTTCAGAACGGGAAATCGAGTTGCGAGACTTCCACTCCTTCCTTCATAATGGGAAACAATATTTCGAAACCCGTATGATTTCGGGTTACTACGATAAAGAAGGACTACTGTGGATTGGCACAGAAGGAGGAGGAGTATTATTTTCTGACTTGCGCCAGTCGTTTTATCATCAATATGCCCAAAAACGTTCAAATGAGATTTGTGGCATCCAAATGGATAGTGATGGTTACATCTGGCTGGCTACTTTTCATAAAGGTGTCTTACGTAGCACACAACCTTTTGATGTGACACATCCGTTGTCGTTTGAATCGTTTGGTCCCCATATTCCCCAACTGAAAACTGCCATTTGTAGCTCCTTAAATAAGAATGGAAGTCTTTGGTTTGGTACTAAAGACGGAAGGATATTCCGTTACGGAAAGAATCAACAGTGGGATGATATGCGAATTGATATACCCAAACAGCCTTCTCCTGTGATATGGAATTTGCTTATGGTTACGGATGATCAATGCTGGGCAGGTACCAGCAATGGACTGTATTGGGTAGATTTTCGACAAGGAACTTCAAGGCACATCAGCTGGAATAATCCACAAATTCCAGATCATATACAGGTACGTACATTAGTTGCAGGAGATGATCAAACCTTATGGTTAGGAACCGGCAGAGGATTGTTGCGCCTTTGGCTGAGTGGCAACAAGGTATTACAGACACATGCCGGATATGAAGCAAAAGCTGGTATGCCGGACACTGAGATTGAAGTCCGTGCCTTGTTATGGGGAAAAGACAAAAAATTGTGGGTGGGATATGCAGGAAATGGTTTGGCATCCTATTCCCCGGAAGGAGACAGCATCCTGACCTGTTACACTACCACTCAAGGTTTGTGCAGCAATTTCGTAACTGCATTGGTTGAAGACAGTGACCATTCTCTTTGGGTGGGTTCCAATTCCGGAATTTCCCGCCTGAGCCGCCATTTGCAATCGTTTTACAATTATTATATTTCAGGGAGTAACCGCTCCGTATTTTTCGGAAAGAATTTTCTCTTTTGGGGAAATCACAGTACGCTGACTTATTTCCGTCCTTCTGACCTGCGTTTTAATTACCCAAAAGAAAAGGGAAGGGTGATTTTCACAGACTTGGAAGTGAACCATAGCCCAGTACAAATCGGACAAAATGTTAATGGGCAAGTGGTATTGCCTCAGTCGTTGCTTTATACCTCTAAATTGCATCTGACGCATGAAAATCGCAATTTCTCACTATCGTTTACCAACTTGCTGTATCTGTCCAAACTCCAGAAATACCTTTTCCGTTTGTACCCATATCAGAAGGAATGGATTATGGCCAATGAAGGAGAAAAAATCTCATACGACCGCCTGCCAGCCGGTAGCTATACTTTTCAGGTAAAAACTATTTTTCAAGATCAGAGTGAAGGTGATGTCAGTGCACTGACAGTGATAATTGCTCCCCACTGGAGCGAAACTCTTTGGTTCCGTCTGCTCATTGCGACAGGGCTGGTCAGTATCATATTAATATATGTACACCGCCTACGACTAAAACAAAAGCGGATACAGTATGAATTACGTCTGGAGCATGAGTTATTTACAGTCAATATGGAACGAAATAAGGAGATGGAACTTCGCAAAGAGCGTGAAGCCTTCTTTACGATGGCTGCCCATGAGTTGCGCACACCGCTTACCCTTATCTTGTCTCCGCTGCGTGAGATACTTTCCAGAATCTCGCCCACACATCCGTTCTATGGACGTTTATCCATTATGTTCAAGTATGCCGAAGGATTACATACTCTGACCGACCGCCTGCTGTACATTCAAAAAGCAGAAGCAGGCATGGTAAAGTTACGTTTATCTAAGATAGACGTTCTGTCCTTAATGAAAGACGTATCCGAAGGCTTTCACTCGTTAGCTGCCGAACATCATATAATGTATGGATGGATGCACGGTTCGGAGCATGTCACAATATGGGCCGACCGGGAGAAACTGTCGTTAGTCATTCAAAACCTGATTTCCAATGCCTTCAAATATACGTCTGAAGGAGGGAAAATAAGCCTTTCAGTAGAAAGGAAAGAATTCGATCAGAAATTCTTCTGCTGTATTTCAGTGACTGATACCGGAAAAGGAATAGATGCCGGGCTGTTGCAGCATATCTTTGAACCTTTTGTGACCGGCGATACAGACCCGTCAATGTCCACTCGCATGGGAATAGGTCTAAAAATCGTAAAACATATCGTAGAAATGCATCACGGACGGATAAACGTGGAGAGTAAACCGGAACAAGGTACTTCGTTTTTTGTGTATCTCCCCGAAGGGAAATCTCATTTTGAAGAAGACGACTGTACATGGGATGAAACCTCCGAGACAAACGATGAGGAGACGGTCAGAGAAAGTATTCCAAACCTGATGTTGCTGCAAAAAGCGGAAAAGATACCACAGACAACGGAAGAAGGACATACCGCCGCCCGTCAAACAGTACTCATTATAGAAGATAATACGGATATGCGTAATTATCTGCGAGACCTGATGAAGAAACATTACCGGATACTTGAAGCGGAGAATGGAGAAGAAGGACTGAAAATGGCAGTAAAACAAGTGCCAGATCTGGTTCTGTCGGATGTGATGATGCCCGTTATGGACGGCTTTACCTGCTGTGCTGCATTACGCAAACGGAAAGAAACAGCCCACATTCCCATTCTGCTGCTTACGGCTAAAGCGGAAGACAAGGACAGCGTGGAAGCTTCTTACCGCGGAGCTGATGACTATGTGCGTAAACCATTTAATCCGGAAATATTGTTGGCTAAAGTGGCTCATTTGCTTGATATGCGATGCCGTCTTAAACAAATCTATACCCGCACATTGTTACATACTTCTACCGTATCAGCAGAGCAACCCGAAAGAACAGAAAGTGAGTTCATGCAAAAAGTGCTGTCGTGTATCGAGAGCAACGCAAACAATCCCGAATTCAACGTCAAAGTACTGGCCGGAGAGTTACACATGAGTCAGGCTACGCTTTACCGCAAGCTGAAACAGCACACCGACCTTTCTGCCGTAGAGCTGATTCGCCACATACGTATGACGCAAGCCGCTTTCCTATTGATGGAAACCAGCCTGTCGGTCACGGAAGTTGCCGAACGGGTAGGCTTCAATGACTTACCTACGTTCCGCAAGCATTTCATGGACATGTTCGGGGTATCTCCTTCCAAATATGCTGAGAATAAAACACCCGCACCTGAACAGCAATGCGGAGTTCAAACGCGGGTGGAGTATAACAGATAAGGATATTCAGTTAGAATGCGCCCCAATCAGTCAGACGCATGTCGCCTTTCTGCATGAATATTTGGTGCATACCCAGCGCGGCGGCAAGGCTGTGGCTGGTCTGCCCTTTGGTGGCTATCTTCAGATAATCCCATAACAGTTGCTTGTAGTCGGGGTGAGCGCAGTTCTCTATGACGGCTTTCGCACGTTCTGCCGGACTCTTACCACGCAGGTCGGCAACGCCCTGTTCGGTAATAATCACGTTGACGGAATGTTCGCTATGGTCTTGGTGCGACACCATCGGTACGATGGAACTGATGCATCCACCCTTTGCCGTAGACGGGCAGGTGAAGATAGAAATGTATGCGCTGCGGGTAAAGTCGCCCGAACCGCCAATGCCGTTCATCATCTTCGTGCCGCAGATGTGTGTAGAGTTGACATTACCGTAAATGTCGGCTTCGATGGCAGTGTTCATTGATATAACACCGATACGGCGCACCACTTCCGGACAGTTGGATATCTCCGACGGACGCAACACTAACTTGTGGCGGAAAAAGTCCATGTTATCATAAATATCTTGCAGGCAGTCGTTTGTAACACTGAGCGAACAGGTGCTGCCAAACTTGATACGCCCTTCCTTTATCAATTTAATCACAGAGTTCTGAATGACCTCGGTGTACATCTCGAACGGCGGAATGCTTTGGTCTTTACCCAATGCGCTAAGCACTGCGTTGGCAATGTTTCCCACACCCGACTGCAAGGGCAGGAAGGTAGAAGGAATGATGCCTTTCCGGAGGTCGGCAGCAAGAAATTCGGCAACGTTCTGTCCGATTTTGTCTGTAACGGGGTCGGGGTCATGGAAACCACGTGCCTCATCGGGGATATTCGTCTCTACTATTCCGACAATCTTTTCCGGATCTACTTGGATGTACGGCAACCCGATGCGGTCGCTCGGTTTCACGATGGGAATCGGGCGGCGGAAAGGAGGACGCTCCATTTCATACAAGTCGTGCATACCGATGATGGACTTGCTGTGGGCAGCATTCAGTTCAACGATTATTTTGTCTGCGAGCCGGGCAATGGTAGGCGTAATGCCCACTCCGGCAGTAAGGTAAATACGCCCGTCGCCGGTAATTTCACACGCCTCGATGATAGCCGTGCTCACATGTCCCAAAAAGCCGGAGCGCAGACGCTGAGCCACTTGCGAAAGGTGAATGTCTGTATAGTTAATCTCTCCGTTGTTCACTGCCTTGCGGAAATCTGTGTTCGTGGTATAAGGAGCACGAAACTTAATCGCCTTCGCGCGGGTTAAAGCCCCGTCACATGAGTCGCCCGTAGAAGCTCCCGTAATAATGCCTATCTGGAAAGATTCTCCCTTAGCATGTTTCTCCTCGGCTATCTTTGCCAGTTCTAAGGTTACAGCCTTCGGGCTTCCAGCCGGCGTAAACCCGCTCAGCCCGATGATATCACCGTCTTTAATCAAGTTAGCAGCTTCGGTTGCCGAAATAAATCTAAAGTTCATGGTATCAGTGTTTTTATATTCAGTATTATAGTTTCAACCAATGGTTGTCCCAAATATACAAATAAATCTGATATATTCAGCTTAATTTATGGAAGTTAACCAAGAAACCGATATCTTTGCATCCTCATTTCTAAAAATAACAAGCATTATGACAAAAGAAACTACAGGAGCAGACTTTAAATCTGCAACTGAACAAGGAAACAAAAAACTGTTTATTGAGACCTACGGCTGTCAGATGAACGTGGCAGACAGCGAGGTAGTGGCATCAATCATGCAAATGGCGGGCTACTCACCCTGCGAGAGCTTAGACGAAGCCGACGCGGTGTTTATGAACACCTGCTCCATCCGCGACAATGCCGAACAAAAGATTCTGAACAGGCTGGAGTTCTTCCATTCATTACGTAAAAAGCGCAAACACCTGATTGTAGGTGTGCTGGGCTGTATGGCAGAGCGCGTGAAAAGTGATTTGATAGAACATCATCACGTAGACTTGGTGGCTGGTCCGGATGCTTATCTGACACTACCCGACCTGATAGCCTCGGTAGAAGCGGGCGAAAAAGCCATTAACGTAGACCTCTCGGTAACGGAGACATACCGCGACGTAATTCCCTCTCGCATCTGCGGCAACCGCATTTCAGGCTTTGTCTCTATCATGCGCGGCTGTAACAACTTCTGCCATTACTGCATCGTGCCCTATACCCGCGGACGCGAACGGAGCCGCGATGTAGAAAGCATACTGAACGAGGTGCGCGACCTGCAACAGAAGGGTTACAAGGAAGTAACGCTGTTAGGGCAGAACGTAAACTCATACCGGTTTGAACGCGGCGACGAAGTGGTGACCTTCCCCATGCTGTTACGCCTTGTGGCAGAAACCGTTCCCACGATGCGGGTGCGTTTCACTACCTCCCACCCGAAAGACATGAGCGATGAAACGCTCCGGGTAATCTCCGAAGTGCCTAACGTATGCAAACACATCCATCTGCCCGTACAGAGCGGAAGCTCACGCATCTTGAAACTGATGAACCGGAAATACACGCGCGAATGGTATTTGGAACGTGTGGAAGCCATCCGCCGTATTATCCCCGACTGCGGACTAAGTACCGATATCTTTTCGGGATTCCATTCGGAAACGGAAGAAGACCACCAGTTGTCTCTCTCACTGATGCGCGAATGTGCCTACGATTCGGCTTTCATGTTTAAATACTCTGAACGCCCCGGAACATACGCATCGAAACATCTTCCGGACGATGTTCCTGAAGAAGTGAAAATCCGCCGCCTGAACGAACTGATAGAATTGCAGAACCAGCTTTCGACAGAAAGCAATGCCAAAGACGTTGGCAAGGTGTTCGAAGTATTGGTGGAAGGTGTATCCAAACGCTCGAAAGAACAGCTCTTCGGACGCACGGAACAGAACAAGGTGGTAGTGTTCGACCGCGGAACTCACCGCATCGGCGATTTCGTAAAAGTACGCATCACTGAATCAAGTTCGGCAACGCTGAAAGGCATCGAAGTAGTTGAATAAATAAAAGACACGGAACTGCAAAAAGATTTCAATTCCGTGTCTTCAGGAGGATGTGTCAAAATGACGCATCCTCTTTTTCGTTATATAATCATTGCTTTCTCATTTTTCATAGAGTATGCTTTCAATTTTCCTGTAATATCCCTATATCCATGCTTTCAAGCGGTATAATCGGCTGTATATGGCTTACGCCACTCTTATATTTTTATAATTTTTGTCTGTCATCTTCTGATTCTTGATTTTAGCACACATTTTCTTTATATTAAAAGCAATGGCAAAGAAGGCAAAGTCCATTGTGACCTTGTCTTTTCCCAAATGCCTGAACCTTTTGTATCCCATGTCGTATTTGATTTGTCCAAAGACGGCTTCAGGCTCTATGCATCTTTGCCCTCTATGTTTGATACCTTTCTCTGAGGTAAGCCTTTCACGCGCTTTTTGTTTATATTCTTTCAGCCTGTGATTGACTTCTATGGTACGTCTTGGTGATTTTGAGCTGAAACACATACATCTGAGAGGACATCCCTCACATCTTGCAGCCCTATAGGCGATGCTTTCTGCAATATATCCACTTTCCGTTTTATAATGCCGTACACCTGTCCGCTTCATATGTTGCCCCATGGGACAGACATAATAATCTTTCTCCTTGTTATAATATAGGTTTTCCTGTTTGAAAGGATTTGTCACATATTTGTCTGCTCTTTGCTCCTTATGAAAGAAATTGTACTTGACATACGCCTCTATTCCGTTTTCGTCCATAAAGCGATAGTTCTCTTCCGAACCATAACCGGAATCGGCAATCTCTTCCAATGGGAAACGGTTATAACGTTCATGAAACGAATTTTCAAAAGGAATCAATGTAAGGGTGTCTGTAGGATTAGGGTAGAGTCCAAAATCGAGCATAAACTGGTTTTCGGTTCCGATTTGCAGATTATATCCCGGTTTTAATTGCCCGTTTCCCATAGGGTCTTCCTTCATATGCATAAATGTAGCATCAGGATCTGTTTTGGAATAAGAATTCCGTTTGCCGAGTATTTTCATGTGCCTGTTATATTCGGCAAGTTTCTTGCAGTGTGATTCCAATAGATTGATTTGCTTTGCCTTCTGTCTTTTCGTTTTCTTTTCTTCCTTATCCGATGCGGTTGGGACATTTTCAAGGGAGGCTTTTAACTCTGATATCATATCTGTCAGCATGGAAGGAGTAAACTCTGTAGTGGTATTTTCAATGCAGGCATTCTCCTGTGCCACGACATCATCAATCTGCTGTAGAAGAATACGTATCTTTTCAAGAAGCCTGGCGCGGTTACGTTCTACGTTTTTACGCCATACGAATGTGTATCTATTGGCTTTTGATTCAATCTTTGTGCCGTCAACATATTCAACATCAAGACTTATGAATCCTTTGGAGGCAAGGATGAGGACTATCTGGGTGAATATTCCGTTTATCTCATCCTTGACACGGTTACGGAAACGGTTTATAGTCCGGTAATCAGGTTTCTCATAACCGGCAAGCCATATGAAATGAATGTCACGCAGCAGGGATTTTTCTATCTTACGACAAGAATAGATATTGTTCATATAGGCATACAAAACAGCTTTGAGCATCATTCGTGGGTGATAGGGAGAACGCCCGGAATCCTTATATAATTTATGAAATGAACTAAGGTCAAGACTATCAACCATAGCACTCAGAATACGTACGGGATCGTCTGATGAAATATTTTCATCTATTCTTTGTGGAAAAAGGACGATTTGATTGGGATTGTAAGAACGAAAATGTATCTTTGTCATATTACTTTTGATTATGACTAAAGATACAAAATCTTTAGGACATAACAAAGCCTCGGCTTGGGAAAGTCGGGGCTTTGTCATAAAAAAAAGAGGGTATGCATTTTGACACACCCTCCTGCTTCTGTATTTCCGTTCCCTTGAATAGAAACGGAAATTCCTGTTCTTCCGGGAAATAACTGCATCTATTCCTTTAATACATTTTACGTATTTCGCTTTTTTTCTAATTTTGCCACAAAATTCGTAAAATGAGAAAGATAACCCACTATATTCTGTACATTCTGATTACTTGTACAGCCCTTTTGAATATCCAATGCAGCGGAAACGGCAAGGAGAAAACACCGCTTCCGGAACTGGTTCATGCTGAATCCGTGATGTTTGATCATCCGGACAGTGCACTTCATATTCTGGAGCACATGCCGATGCCTTCAGCACGCTGGGATAAGGAGAACCATGCATTGTGGTGTCTGCTAACTACACAGGCTATGTATAAACAAATGATGAAAATCTCTTCAGATTCACTTATTAGGATAGCATACGATTATTACAAACCAACAAATAATGCCCGTAGAAGAGCGATGTCGGCACTTTATATGGGGAGTATAAACTATGAGCTTGGCAATATAGAGGAAGCCATGCAGTATTATCTGGAAGGTAAAACAGAAGTGGAGAAAACTGATGATTATAAGACTGGGTATCTGATAATGTCTTCCTTGGGCAATCTCTATTTGTTTCGAGGGTTTGCCGAATATGCCTCGGAAGCCTGTTCGAAGGCTTACGATTATGCAATAAAAGATTCCAATAAACGTTATCAGATGGCTTCTTTAAAATTTTTAGCCAGATGTTATTGCATTAGACATGAATATCCAAAAGCCGTAGAAGCATATCAGCAGTGTGCTTCAGTTGCTTTGGAGTTAGGGAAAGATGAATATTATTATAAAATTCAAACAGAAATTGCCTTAGTTTATGCAAATAGTGGAAACTTAAAAAAATCTTTGGAATTATCGAAATCTTTACCAACAGAGTATCAGTCAACGGTTCTTATAGGTAAAAATTATTATTACCTAAATCAACAAGACTCTGCTTACTTCTATCTTAATAAGTCATTAGATACCGATGATGTTTATACAAAAGCACTTATATATGAACATTTATATAAAATAGGTGATAACCCCAAATATCATCAAAATTTAAAAATGTATTGTGACTCATTGCTATATTACAATGATTCAATTATGGCACTTGATAAAGGCAAGGAAATAATCGCCTACAAGGAAAAATTTGACAATGAAAGACTAACGACAGAAAAGCAAAGGTTAGAATTGGAGAAGGCTAATATAATGAACTGGTGGATGTTTACCATTGTTATGGTTTTGCTGATACTTATATTCTTTGCTTACATATACTTACGCAAACAGATAGCTATTCGTAGAAAACAGAAAGAAATGGATAATCTTTCTATTCTACTACATCAGAAAGATATAGAAATGAAGAAAAATGAATCATACATAGCTGAACTTCAGAAGCAGTATGAGGAAAGTATTCAAAAGGAAGATTTGTATATGGAACAGTCTGAGGTTCTCTTACAATTGAAAAAGGAAAATGAACAATTATGTTTCGAAAGAGACAGACTGAATGAAAAGCTTTCTTCTTATTCCGGTTCCTCTTCCTATATGCAGTCGAGCGTTAAAGTTCTTTCGGACAGGTTATCTGAATTGGAAAAAAGGGAGAATGAACTTTGTACATTCATATTATCTGAAATGCCTATACTGCACAATCTTCACAAAAAACCGGAATATTTAAGTGACACAAGACTGACAGAGATATGCAGGATAACGGACAATATATACCAGAACTTTACGAAACGATTAATGAAGGATGTTCCGTCCCTAAGTGAGCATGAAATTATATTATGTTGTCTTATAAAACTTCGTTTTTCAATAGCCGAAATTTCCATTTTCATGAATATAGCATCTACCTCAGTTTCTAGAAGCAAACTTAGAATTAAGAATAAAATTTATGCCCTATCAAAAGATAGTTCCTATGAAAAAAGTCTTGATATATGGTTATGGGAGTATTAGCAGACTATATAAAATCTATATTACATATATGATATTTAGAGTTAATATATTGATTATCATAAGGCGGTTGAATTAGTAGCATGTGATTTTGTCTATTTACTATCTATCTCTATTATTAGAAATGTACTGTATAAACATCTAATTTTGCAGACACAAAAATTTCTAAATAAAATTTATTATGCTACAAAAAATCATGTTTATAGGCATACTTTTATGTTGCGGTTATTGCGACCAATTATCTGCTCAAAATGTAAGTCATATATTAAGAGCCAACGTAAAATGTGCTTCAGATTCTTTGCCACTTCCTTATGCAAATGTTGTTTTGCTGGACAGTGATTCTCTTCTACTTCGCGGTACTCTAACTGATGACTCAGGAGATTTCAGTATTGACAATTCTGATATGAAAGGGAAACAAATAAGTATTAGTTTTCTCGGGTATGAACCTGTATATATATCGGTTAATTGTTTGCCAAAGACAATCTATCTCAATTCGTCTTCTGTAGCTCTTCAGGAAGTAAGTATTACCGGCCATCGTCAGTATGTAAAAGCTTCACCGGATCGACTTACGGTATCAATGGATAATAATCCGATAGCCAAATTAGGTACTGCCTATGATGCTCTTCAGCAATTGCCAATGATAGATGGAAGTGGTGGAAGTATTCAAGTGATTGGTAGAGGTACTCCTGAAATTTATATAAACAACAGAATGGTAAGAAACCAGGAAGAGTTGAAACGCCTGTCATCTGTTGATGTTAAAGATGTTCAGGTTGTAACACGACCAGGTTCTCGATATGGGGGTAATGTGACTTCTGTTATAATTATCCGTACGCGCAAAAATTTAGAGGGCCTTAGCGGTACTGTATATGCAAAAGGACAACGTACGGAAGTTACTTCTGGTAATGCTTCAGCTGATTTGAATTATAGTTTTATTAATGGATTTACATTATTTGGCGGGTTTAATTATGCCAACAATGGTTTTAAACAGGATAGAGAATATCATGAGGTTTTTAATGATAACAAGTTATATACTGATTCCTATCAAAATGCTTCGGGACGTACAAATCAATGGAATTTAAATACAGGCTTTTTATTTGACTATGATGATAATTCTGTAGGTTTACGGTATGAAATGGATAAAACACCCACTTCTAAATTTAATTCTAACGGTGAAGAAGTTACAAATGCTTCAACCTATACAGATCTTTTGTCAGACTATCGTTATAATAGCAACTCATATAATCATCATTTCAATGCGTATCTGATTCAAAAAATAGGTAAGGAAGCTACATTAAGTATTGATGCCGATTATATTTTTGGCAAAAATACAACTTCCGGTGATTTGAAAGAAACCTCTGATAACTTAAATATTTCTTCAGTTTTTACTGAGAATGAAAGTGACTATAATCTGGCTGCTGGAAAAGCCAATATCAGTGTTCCTTTATGGGGTGGAGCCTTCGACGGTGGAGTACAGTATTCTTTTACCAACAATACACAGAATTTCCATACTCAATCAGAAGGTGAAACACCAGACCTGCAACCGGGTACTGACGAAGAGACGCAACATTTGGGTGCGATATACTTGTCGTATGATCATTCATTAGGAAATAATTGGAAATTGGGAGGTGGGCTTCGTTATGAGATTACTGATTTTACATATTATGCTGATGAGAAACGGGTTGATGCGCAATCAAAGTCTTATCATGACTGGCTTCCTGAAGCACATATTAACTGGCAAAAAGGTTCTTCATCTGTTGGCTTATCATATGAAACCAAAGTAAAGAGACCAAGTTATTCTTTATTGAATACAAACTATACTTATGTATCTCATACTTTGTGGGAAACAGGAAATCCACTGATTCGTTCTTCTCTTACTCATGACCTCTCACTCAGTCTCGGTTGGAAACAATGGATGATGAATATATCTTATCTCCGTAGAGTGCGTTCGATACAGTCTGTATATACATATCAGGAAGACCTGGGTGTTAACGTCCGTGCAGATCAAAATTTACCTGCTTACAATGCTTGGCAAATAACTCTTTATAAAGGTTTTGATATTAAGTTTTGGCATCCATCTGTTCAGGGCCTCCTTGCTTTGCAAGATTTGAAATATGGAATTGATAAGATGCAGAAATATAATAAGCCTTTATGTAGAATAATATTGAACAACCGATTTGATTTGCCTCTTGGCTTTTATCTGTATTTGTCAGGTATTTGGCTTAGTAAAGGACATGACGGCTTATATTATACACATGGCGGAGGTATGTTGAATTTTACGTGTAGCAAAAGTATTGGAAACTGGAGTTTTAATCTTTCTGCTTCAGATTTTATTAATACATGGCAGCAGAAAAACAGTGTTCATACAAATGGTGTAGCCTATGATTATAGAATCAAAGGTGCATCACGTGGTATATCCCTTTCTGTAAGTTATCAGTTCAATAAAATCAAACATAAATTCAAAGGTGGTTCTGCTGCGAAAGATGAATTGAACAGATTGTATTAACTGGCTACGTAAATAGAACTGTGTCAATCCTTTAATTTGTCATTTTTTTTGGTTCGATATTACTTTAGATGTGGTTGAATTCAGACATTTATCCGAAAGTAAAATTTGAGATAATCAGACTTGTTAAGGATTGACATAGTTTGAATTACGGTCTCTATTAACTTTTATTTCAAGTTTAATTCGATTAAAACTATGGCGACTATTTAAACATCAATTTCATTTATAGATACTCTTTGAGCATATAGGGGTGATAGGTTTGTCACCTTTATATGCTTTTTCTTTGGGTGCTATTTTGATTTTGTCACAGAATCAAAATCTTTTATAGCTTTGTTTCCTTTTCGTTCCAATTTGTTGTTGAACTCCGGAAATTCCTTCTCTTTGATGATATAGTTCAGAATTAAATCATATTCTATAAACTCCGGATCGTCCGTTTCTGTGTCGAACCAGTAAATCTTTATTTCTGAAACTCCTTCCTTTTCCATTACTTTCTTATAGAAGGTGTCTCTTGACACGTTTCCCTGTTTGCCGCATATCCTTCTTCTTAGTCCGCCTTTTTGTCTGCATACGGGCATACCGTTTTCTATCTTACCTGAACAGCCGATATATATTATACGCTTCTTGCCATTTTCCTTTATGGTGTAGATATACACTCCACACAGGTCTTCTGGTATAGCCTTGCATATTTTTCTCAGGTTGTCGCTCTTTCTGAATATCAGATATCCGTTCCTTTTATATCTTGATTTTAATAGGGTTATCTCTTTCATACTTCTTTCTTTTAATAATCTGCCTTTTCTGTTGGTTCAAAATATAACATACTTATCGATTTCTGATATGTTTTACTTTTCATTACTCCTCAAATAATTTTATTCGTTTTTCTTCAAGCTTTTTTTATGATGGCATGATAAAAATACAATTATTTGTTTGTTTCAGACCTTTAAGTTTTTTTCTTTATACTCTTTCATTCCTCACCATCCCTTCTCCTGTCAGTCTTCACCCCACTGGCTCTGAGAATCCTGAATACTGAGCTTTTGCTTCTGAAACCAACCTGCTTTTTTATCTCATCTGTCGGAACGCCCGCTTTGTACAGCTCCACGCATTTCTCGTTGCGAAGCTGCCTGGCTTGGCTTCTGCTCCTTTCTCTTTTTTCCGAAAGTTTCCTTATCTTCCTGATTGCGTATGAATCTTCTGTCAGTGTCGATATGGCGTGCAGCAGATTTTCGGTGGAACTCTCATATTTCACTCCGAAACTGTCTATCAAACTTCTTCAGAAAAATTATGTCTTAATCGTTAGAATAAAGAGAGAAAATACAAAAAAGTTACATTATAAATGGCATATGGAATGATAATGTTCTATCATCTTCATATGCCATTACATATTTGGGGGATATTTACTGAATATCCCAAATACAACTGTGTCAAACTTACAGTTTATCGGTTGTTAGGCTCTGTCTTATTCTATACTCATCTGAAATAAAGCTATATATTTAAAATAGAATATAATTGATAATCCTACTTCTATAATATGACACAGCTTGAAAATCTTATCCGATATAATATTTCTTATTTACGGTCTATCTCTTTAAGCAGTTCGTCTACCGCGGCTTTCAGTTGGGTATCTTCACCCTTCACCACGGTTTCCGGAGTGTTAAGCACGTAGATGTCCGGGTCGAGCTGCTTGTTTTCTAAATAGCTGCCGTCCGGCAGGCGATAGCCTATCACCGGAATACCGAATACGAGGCTGCGGTCTTGCAGCGTTTCCCAGTTGACGGAAGTCATGGTTCCCGGAACAGGTGCACCTACTAACTTGCCGATGCCACGGTGCTTGTACACCCACGGCGTGCCGTGTGCGTTCGAGTAGTTAGCCTCGCATTGCACCATGATAGACGGTTTGTTCCAGCGGCGGCTCGGCATGTCGCACACTTCACGTCCGCGAATAACCTGTGTTAGGTATTTCTCGCCGCTGAACAACACCTCGATGTCTTCATGCAAACGTCCGCCCCCGTTGAAGCGCGTGTCGATAACGATACCTTCGCAATGGTTGTACTTGCCGAGAATATCGGAATATACGGTACGGAAACTGCCGTCGTTCATCGACTCGATGTGTACATATCCCAAGCGTCCGTCCGACCATTTCTCAACATCGGCAGCGCGCTGTTTTACCCAGCGTTTGTAGAGCAAATCGCTGAAAGCTCCACCGCTGATGGGTTTCACTACCTCGTCCCAACGTTCGTTGGTTTGCGGATTGAAGAGCGACACAAGGACTTTCTTGCCCGCCTTGCCGTTGAGCAGCGCAAAACAGTCGGTAGCCGGTGTGATGGATTCGCCGTCTATTTTCTCGATAACCGTTCCCGCCGTAACCTTCGTACTTTTGCGGTCGAAAGGTCCTTTCTCTACCACTTCGGCAATACGCATACCGTTCCCGGTGTAATCCCAGTCGAAGAACACGCCCAAGCTGGCAGTAGCCTCCACCTTTCCACTCGGATAATAGCGTCCTCCCGTATGCGACACGTTCAGTTCGCCCAGCCATTCGCTCAATAGTTCGGCAAAATCGTAATTGTTGTTGATGTGGGGCAGGAACTTACGGTAAGCCTCCGTCATGGCTTCCCAATCCACTCCGTGCATGGTCTCGGTATAGAAGCATTTCTTTTCCTGCTTATAAACGTGATTGAACATATACTCACGTTCGGCAGCTAAATCCATCTTCATTTCAGCACGGAACGTAATCGGTTTCAACGATTCTGAGGCAGCATCCATTTTTTGCATATTGTTTCCGCCGAGGATGAAAATAGCTTTTCCCTCCTTGTCTGTTTCCATGTTTGCCCATCCGGTATCCATCTTGTGTAACAGCTTGGTTTCGTGCTTGCGCAAATCCATTTTCCACATATCAAATCCGCCCTCGAATGCTGCCAGATAATAGAGGCTTTCCCCGTCTTCCGAGATGATGGCAGAAGCGATGCTTGACGAGTTGGGAGTAAGTCGCACGATACGGTCTTCGATACCCTCGGTCTCTACCACAATATCTTTCACCTCCTCTTTTTTCTTATCAGCAACTTCGTCTTTTTTCTTGTCGTTCTTTTTCTTGCCTGTCTTGTCGGCTGAGGCTTTCTCCTGTTCTTTTTCCAGCTCTTTCTGCAGTTCGTAATCCTCTTTGCTCAGGCGGAATTTATCGTATGCGTCTTGGTTTAAGAACGCAATCATCACATCGTCTTGCGAACCCCATGAAGCATAGTTACGCATTCCGTAACGCTCGGTGGTAAACAAGATGGCATTTCCACCCATTACCCAGCGTGGCGAACCGCTCGTATAGCCGCTGCTGGTCAGATTAACCGGTTTGCTTTTCCCGTCGGCACGTACCAAAGCCACATCGGTATACGGGTCATGCCGGTTGCTGATAAGCGTCAGTGTAAACCATTTGCCGTCCGGCGACCATGAGTAATCAAAGCTGCCCGTGGTTTCATACCATTCCGAACCGTCGGTTACTTGGCGGACTTGCTTCGTCTCTACGTTCATCACCTTTAGCCGCATACGGTCTTCAACAAAAGCCACCTCTTTGCCGTCCGGCGAGAACTTCGGCATCTGACGCTCCGTTTCTTTGTCTGCCAACAGCACATTTTCTTCAATCAGCGTGGCATTCGGGAAATTCAGGTCGTCTTTACGCGCTATTTTGGCGGTATATAAGCCCCAGTTACCGTTTCGCTCGCTTGCATACACCAATGTACGGTTATCTGCGCCGAACGAAATACCCTCTTCAGCTTCGGGAGTATGTGTAATTTGTTTCGTTGTTCCATACTCTACGGAAGTAACGAATACGTCACCGCGCACGATGAAAGCCACCTGTTTGCCGTCGGGCGATACGGTAGCCTCGCTTGCCCCACGGGTAAACGTCAGCGAAGCAGGGATAGACTCATCGTCACGTGTCAGCGTAACAGCCACCTTTTGAGGATTTCCGTCGGGGCGTTGTGTGTAAATCTCCCCGTCGTACGTATAACAGAGTGTGCCGTTGCTTCCGGCAGATAAGAACCGTACGGGATGAGTGCTGAAAGCTGTTACCGCACGGACACTTTTCGGATTATCAACAGCAAATGCATAGACGTTCATCGAACCATTATCCCGCTCGCTCAAGAAATAAACATCCTTTCCGTTTGCCGCCCATACCGGATTACGGTCTTCGCCTGCGCGGTTAGTCAGGTTGGTATGCGTTTTCGTTTTGGTGTCATACATCCATACGTCTCGTGTAATAGAAGAAGTGTGATGTTTTCTCCATTCATCCTCAAAGCCTTTCCGGTCTTGGTATAAGAAAGTGTCACCGGAAGGATTGAAGCAAACCATTTCAGCCGGAGTACCCAACACCTGTTCGGTTCTGCCGCCTCCCACAGATACTTTATATAATTCGGTCATAGCCCCCGTAGGAAACAAAGCACTTGTAGCCGGGTCTTGAATGCTGGCAGAAAATACCACCGCCTGCCCATCGGGAGTAAAAGCTGAAGGCGTTTCTGCCGCCGAGTTGGTAGTCAACCTGCGTGCCGCACCCCCGTTTGCCGGCATCACGAACACGTCAAAACTTCCGTAACGGTCGCTTGCAAAAGCAATCTGTTTTCCGTCGGGTGACCATACAGGCATCATCTCGTACGAAGCCTGCGTAGTAAGTTGTACCGCTTCTCCACCCGAAGCAGCCACTTTATAAATGTCCCCTTTATAACAAAAAGCGATTTCCGTACCATCGGGCGAAATACGGACATCGCGTAACCACATCGGTGTGACAGCCGAGCCGCCCACTGTAATTGTCCCCAATATAAGGGTTAATAAGCTCTTTTTCATACTAAATCTGATTGTTTGTTTAGGGGCAAAGGTACGTATTATGCAGTTAACATGAAAAAAAGTGAAATTTTATTTGGAAGATATTACTGAAAAAGATTATCTTTGCACCGTTTTCTAAGGAAAACAACAAAAGTTTGGACTATGGTGTAATGGCAGCACAACAGGTTTTGGTTCTGTTTGTCTTGGTTCGAATCCAGGTAGTCCAACAAAAAATAGGCTGTCTCTTTACGAGCAGCCTATCTTTTTGTGTATTCATTTATGATTTGAAATCCCTTTATGCCATGCCTTTTAGTTTTTCTACCAACAAATGTGCATGTTGAATCGCTTTGTCTTTCATGCGTGCCAGTTCTGTTTCATCATGCCGGCTGGCATACGATAGCCCTCCGCTGTATATATAATCGCACCATTGCAGGCCACATAACTTCGCCATCTGCTTGTAAGCAGGAAGAAAATCATCAATAGGATAGCATTGCAGACCACCCTGTCGATACATTTCTTCAGGTGCACCAGAGGTAAAAGATAATACAAGTTGTTTGCCTCTCAGTTTATCGCCTGTCGTACCATGAGAAAACCCATGCGTAAAAGTCTGTTCAATCCAGCGGTGCATCAGCGAAGGCGCACTATACCAAAATATAGGATATTGCAGAACGATGATATCCGCACGGAGCAACCGTTCTTGTTCTGTTTTCACATCAATTTGAAAATCCGGATATAACTTATCCAAATATACGAATTCAGCCTCCGGTAATAATTTTTTTGTTTCTTCTAATATCGTCTTGTTGGCAAATGAGTCGTTTAAGTCGGGATGTCCCGATACAATTAAAATCTTTTTCATACCCTTTCTTGTTTTATGTTAAACTTTAATAGCTGCCTTTCCGTGCGACATACCGGATTGTCCTTGGAATGCGCTGGAGAAGTGCAGATGGTTTTCAAAGCTAATCTTTATATACTTGTGGTGCTTTGAGCCTAACGCTACAAAATTAACAAGATTTCTGTTCTTATTGTTTATTTGGAAAAGTTTGATTGTCTGATATATTGTTAATTTTTTCTTTGTGCGAGTTATCGTTGGTATTTTCTCCCTTGATTCTTTCAAGCTCGTCTTGAAAGCGTTCCCATGCCATCAAATCCTCGTGCCAACTTTCAAATTCTTCCCAATCGTCCATCATCCTTTATTCTATAATTTGCCAATATCCTTGCTTCCTACCTCCTATACGTTTCAGTAAGCCAAGCTCTTGAAGGCGAGAAAGATTGTACTTTACACCATCCTCTGTAATGCCGGAAAGACTCTCGCTGATTTCTTTTCGGGTCGCTTCCGGATGTTCTTTTAAGAATGACAGTATAGCTTGCTGTTGTTCCGTTAGGTTTTGTATGGCCTTTTGGGTAGTCTTTTGGGTAGTCTTTTGGGTAGTTTTCTGGCCGCTCTGTATAGTTGCCCTTTCCGGGTACTCAAACTTAAAAGTTGTCCATATACCTGAAGCGTCATAGCGGAACTCCGGCGTAGAGAAACCATCATTCTTACAAGCCATTATGATACGCTCAATGCCGCGTCCCCATGCCTCAATCTCACCTGCACGGAAGAATGTGTTGGCAATATCTGGGTTATAAGGCATACTCCGATGAGAAGACAATAATGTTTCCACCGTCCATCCTTCAGGCAATACTCCACCATTTATTATCTCCAATTTGTTTTCATACACACGGATTTGAATGGGAGAATATTCTGCGTAGTCTTTGTTGATGCAGGCATTTAATAACGCCTCACGCAAAGCCTCACGAGGTATCGGCAATGTCTCTATCCGTTGGATGCCCTCGTAGGTAATGATTGCTTTCATATATTTGGTACACAGTAAGTCCATCAGCTTCACAATTTACTGGAACAGATTACCATGCACTTCGTCTTGATACACCAAATCCATGCCTTCACGGAAGAAGCCAACCTTTACAAACGCTCCGGTTACGTATTGTTCCGGGTCGGGATGGAACAACAAAGCGGCAGCCCGTTTCAGATAACTGCCCTCATAGAGTCGCAGTTTCTCCAATAATCCGTGGTTGTCGTCCATTAAGTCCGCTTCCTCCATACGTCCGCTCCGTTTGGCATACTTACGGAACAAATCAAACGTAGCATTATCCAAGTCTTCCGCTTTCAAATAAGGTACGGGTACACCATCCCAAGTCTTGCCCTGTTTGCGAAGCATGAAACGGTCGAGTGCAGCCCCTTTTAGTTCCTGATTGGTTGCACCGCTCCGCTGGTAATACTTGCCACGAAAACTGATGGGATAAGGATAAGTCTCCGTCACAATCTCCAGATATTGCTTTCCGTCTTTCTCTTTCAGATTGACATCCATCAAGATACCCATCATGTCGCGCACCTTGTTCGGAATATCCTCCATAAGCTTCTTGGCATCCTGCACACCGCACACCTCGCCATTATCCTTTACGCCAACATAAAGGACACCGCCTTGTGCATTGGCAAAGCCACAAATCCATTTCTGGTATTCATCGCGCCAAGATTCTTTGAACTCTATGTTTTGGGACTCGATTGACATATTTTCAAATTATTCCTTACCTACTATGTTCAGTAAAACCATTTTTGCTAATTAAATTTATGTGATTACTCTTTTCCCCAATAATAGACAAAGACTCAACTATATCAGATATCATCATTATAAGACATTCATAGCTAGCTGAATGATGAGGCTTACCTTGTTTAAATTGATGAATCATTCCTCTATATTCTATTGATTCGTCTTTATGGCGATGTACTCCAATTATTATGGAGCGTATTTCGTATCTTTGCTAAAATATAGTTAGCTTTAAACCAATTTGTATTTTCACTAATACCCAATCCTTTAAAAAGAGTTATTATTAATTTTGAAAATGATTGGGTTGGCTTAAAATTCAAAACAGAACATACCTCTATATAATAAGCTTCAAGCACACTTTGTATAAAAATAATAAGAGATTGTCTATTTCTTGCTGTATAATCAATAGCTATTCGCATAGAATCAAATTCTGTTGTTTTAAATAAACTATTCACATATTGAGGAGACAACATATAACGAAGAAAAAATACCATGTTTGTGTCATGATAGATTAAAATACGATCTATCTGCTCACATATAGCTACTCGATAATCTTTTTGTTCATCATAACAATATTGTTTTATAAGATTAAATCTTACATTAATCACTTTCTCTCTCAATCGCTCAAATTCTTGTATATAATATATTGTTATATCTTTATCTCCCATAGAATATTTACTTTCCTCCTTTAATTCGATTACAATTCTTACAAAGCATTTGGCAATTCTCTGCCACAGTCGTACCGCCTTCTTTCCACGGCGTGATGTGGTCGGCCTCCATTTCCTCCAACTCGAAATGCTTGCCGCAATGGACGCAGATACCTTGTTGACGCTCGTAGGCTTCGCGCTTCTGCTTTTTATCGAAAGTGCGGAAACTAAGGTCACGCAAATCTCCGCTTAATACATAACGGTAGATACCGGACTTTTTCATGATTTCGTCATCCTCCATCAAATCATGTATCTGCTTTTCAAGGGCGACCGTATCATACACGTTTTCACCAAACTCATCGTATATGGCTCCCCAATCCAAGCCTTTCATTTCACGGCGGTATTTGGTAAACGTAGAACGTACCCATGTAATGATAGATACGAAGTAAGCCCACAGCTTATTGGCATTCGGATCAAATTGGTGTATCGCCATATACTTATCAATACTTTCCACATTATCATGACGAGCCGCCCATTTCAAGATAGTAGCCAAGTATGCCTGCTCTATGGCATTACCACTTAATAAGTCGGCTCCCATTTTATAAGCCGGACATCCGTTCTTTGAAAAATGCCTGCGTGCATCTGTTACGAAAGGTCCGGCATAAACGGCATTCAGCAATTCTTGGTCGAGAAGTTTCTCTCCTGCAATGTTGATTACTCGGAACCAGTCAAGTTTTTCTTTGTCTGTTCCCTCACAAAAATACACAGTCAGTTCATAGTTGAGGAACTTGGCTTTCTCTTCCTCTGTGAGTGTAGAAAAATAAAGTGTACCCCGATCTGGGTCAACGATATGAAAGTCGTGGGTATAGAAACCGCATATCGAGAGGGTACGCTGTTGCCCGTCAATCATTTCAAAATGATCATCCTCATCCACACTCCAATACATTATGTTGAGAGGAAAGCCTTTGAGAATGGTTTCCACAACGGCTTGTTGTTGCTTCTCATCATAACGGAACTCACGCTGATAGGGCGGGCGTATGTCCAACTTGCCATGATAGCCTTTTACTCCGGTATCGGGGTCATTGACATATCCGTCAATCAAATCTTGGATTTTTATGGATTTCAATTCTATTTGCATATCTGTTACTTTTTGATTTTGCGGATTAATACTCTTGTATATTGAGACTTTAAGTTTCCGTTGATTCTTAATACACTACACCTGTTTAAATCACTATAGTGGGGGGAATCAGCTATTGTATATTTTTTAGTGCAATATGGAGAATCTCTGTCTGTCAATCCCAGAATTTCAAATTGTTCTGGATTATATTTGTCCATAAAAGTTATAGGAACACCCATTATTCCGTCATAATCCATTGGTATTAACTCTGTTTTTGCAACCTCTATTGCATTGTAGTTTTCGTAAGTTGGATATTCTTCTGGAGTATAATTCTTATATAGAATAATATCTTCATGCCGCTTCTTTATTTCCAAATTGGTAAACCAAGTAACGCCAGATACCCGAATCATTCCTTCACGATGGTCGCCAGCGGTTGCCTTGTCCTCATAATGTGAGATGAAATGCCCGGCTCCACCTTTAAATCCGTAGCCCAACCATAGTCTATTTTCTTTGATAAGAGGGAATATCTCCTTATATTTGATAGCATTCTGATGTCCGATAATCAAAAACTTCTTTTCATACTCCATCAGTTGCGCCACGTATTCCCGAAACAAAGAAAACGGTGGATTAGTCACCACAATATCCGCTTCTTTGAGCAATTCGATACATTCTTTACTACGGAAATCACCATCACCTTTCAAGGGTTTCACGCCTATCTCTTCCGCATTCGGTATATGGTCGCCATTTTTGTCGCCTTCATAAACCAAGTAAACGGCCTGTTCGCTCTTGTTTTGGCTGAACAAGTCTATATTCTGATTCTTATAACAAGTGGTAATCAGTTTTTTCAATCCAAGAAACTCAAAGTTGTAGGCGAAATAAGTAAAGAAATTACTCACACGCGGATCGTCACAGTTGCATAACACTGTTTTACCGCGAAAGTGTTCACGATAATGCCGCAACTCGTTGTTGATATCTTCCAGTTGCGTATAAAATTCGTCTTTCTTGGCTTCTTTTGCCTTGTTCAGATTCTTATTAGCCATATCATTTAATCGAATTTACCCTTGTTAATCAAATCCTTTGCATTCACTTCCAAAATTTCCGCTATCTTCATTAGCATCTCCAATGAAGGCTGGGTAGCATTGGAACACCAGCGCGAAACGGTCGCCTCGTTCTTTCCCAACTGTTCAGCCAACCATTTCCCGGTTTTCCCTTGTTCTACCAATACTATTTTTAGTCGATTTATTTTTTCTGTTCCCATATTGAAACGTATTGCATACGTGCATTAATAATTGATGGTATCTGCAAAGATAATGATTACCTACCAAAAGTACTCAAGCTTTGACAACAAACTGCCTTATAATTGAAATTTGTGTATTACCCACTCTTTTTATGGAGGTCGTATCGGGCGTTTTATATGTGCCATATCTTATTTTTTAATTTGTTCCATTTTCAATATCCGCTGACCCCTAAATCTCGCAAGATGGTACAATGAAGTGGAAATGTTTGACTATATGGAGTTCAACAAGGTGCTTGATACGTTTTCAAGCCATAGTACGACCATCATAAATTATTTTGAAGAGCGATTGACCAATGCTTCAGCGGAGTCGTTCAATGCAAAAATAAAAGCTTTTCGAAACCAGTTAAGAGGGGTGGCTGATGTAAAATTTTTCCTGTTCGGGCTGGCTATGCTATACGCTTAAAAGAAAGCTTGCCAACTGGGAAAATCCGTTGAGCCAAAATCCGTTGAGCCTATTGAGCATAAAAAAAGAGAGTTACATTGTTGTAACTCTCTGAGTTTCAGTGGTGCCACCAGGAATTGTACTTTATTTACAAGTGGCTGTATATCATCACTTTTCAGAAAAGGAAAAAGGGTAATCTCCTCCTATTGCTCCACCTTGAATTTGCGCTGCTCTGCGCATCGTTGCATGGTGGTTTCCTGTTGCAAAGGTAGTGAATTACTTGGAACTACTATCATTTCTGTCTTTTAATTTCTTGATTTCCTTATCAAAATCGCTTTCAAGCAGTTCCATTTCACGTTTGCGGTAGATTTCAAACTCCTTTTCTGCCTTCTCAACCGCTTGCTTATGCGAAATGTTCCCCTTGCCAATTAAGACCTTTCGTTTGTGAGCGATAATCTGATTGTCAAGTGCCTCTATCCAATCTTTCATGGTCATGGGATTCATTTCTAATGCTTGGAACTCTGCAAAGTCCAAGAAGCCGGATACAAGCAAGTTCAAACGTTGAAGTTCAATCTCCGACAGATAGTTCTTGGCAATCTTCACGTCATCCTTGGTCACATAGTTACCCTTGAAGTTCGTCATGCCCACAAATGGCTTTTCATTGTCCACGCGATTGTAGATAACTTCCGCAGCCGTATTCTCGTGAACGGCATAATGCAATTTGTTCTGTACAGTGGCAAAAAACATCTTTGTCATCTCATCGCGTGGATCATAATCCGTGGCAGTTGCATAAATATCTGTAACCTGTTGATAGAAGTTGCGTTCACTACTACGAATATCCCTGATGCGTTGCAGCAACTCACGAAAATACCGATTACCGCCTTGCTTTAACCGCTCATCATCCATCGCAAATCCTTTCTGGATATACTCATGAAGCCGTTGGGTGGCCCAACGGCGAAAGCGAGTCGCCACCTGAGACTGGACACGATAGCCCAAAGCGATGACCATGTCAAGGTTGTAGTGCAGAACACTGCGCTGCACTTGACGTTTACCCTCTTGCCGAACTGTCAAGAAATCCTTTACAGTTAGATTTGGATCTAATTCTCCATCACTTAATATATTGTCTATGTGCTGACTGATATTCTGTTTCGTCGTACAGTATATTTCTGCCAACTGATTTTGTGTCAGCCACAAATCTTCATCAGCAAAACGCACAGACACACGAGTAATCTCGTCATCGTCCTGATAGAGTATTATTTTATTTTCTTCTGCCATATTTTTATCTTTTCTAAACTGTAGCAAATGTAAAACACTGATATGTTATCTCTTTTTGAAGATAAATAAGAAATCTATGAACTTAACATAATTGACTATGCTTGCTAAGTGCCTATTATTACCGGAATGATTCCTGCTTATATAGGCAGGCGTAGTGTCAAGAATCTGTTGATACCTTTTTATGTCCTTTTGGTTGTCCACTTCATAAAGAGAGGCATAACCATCTTTTTCCAACTCATCCTTAATGAAATCAGAACAACTCATTAGTGTGGTTGCATAAGCGTTACATGATGTAGGACTAAGACCTATTAGCTCCATGAACATCAAGAAGTGCTTTCTGTTGAGTATTTCTTTTTCCGTTAACTCTCTCATGATTCTGGCATTACAAATCCTTTATTTTCTATTTTATCTATAATTTTCATCAGTTGCTTACATTGTTTAGGAGAAGGCAATTTTCCCAAATTGATATAGTCGCCTATACCATTAATGAATGATAATTCACCATAAGGAAGAATTGCTTCTTTCGCAACTTCGGCATAAACCTTATGCCAATAAGTCGCTCCCAACTTAAAGATTTCAACAGACAAGTCAACACTGCTATTGAACTTGTGTGCTCGCTTGGCAACCATTTCTGCATCCCTCGTTTCTTGTAGTGAAACAAGACTGGCTATAAACTGGTCGGAAAGTTGGAGTTTCAAATCCTTGCATTTCTTCCAAGTGTCAAGTTTACGAGACATAGAACGTACCAATCCACCATCAGCCTCTTTCATTAAAAACTCATGGATAGCATGAGCGATTTGCTCCAATTCGGTTGCAAGTTGGTGGTACAATGTTTGGTTTTTCCATATGGAAACCCAATCAAGGTCTGTGTTTTTGGGTAGCATCGACATCAACTTAGCAATAGAATAAGGCACAATCTGTGCCTTATTACCACCTGAAGGATACCATTCTGCTTTGTTTACCATACGGTCTAGGGTGTCAAATACGATAACACAACAAACACATTTCTTGAAATACTCTTCGTTTATGCTATCTCTTGACTTCTCATATATATCGTCAATGGTGCCTGCAAAGCGTTTAAAGTTAATAGCAGAACTTTGACACACTTCATGAGGATTCATAGCAAAAGCATTCAAACACTTTGCTAGTTTTTCTTTTTTGAGGACTTGGTTTTTAGGATGTTTAGCTATGAACTGCTGACGCTGTGCAGGTGTCAGTTTCATTTGGTCTTGTTCCCATTTTCCCCTTGAACGCTCATAATACCAAATAGTTTGAAATGGATTCCCATTTACCGGTGGTGCCATTGTCTTCAAAGATAGTTTCTCCATCATTACATGGAATGGATGATTAGAAAAGAAGTCTGCGTCGGATACTGCATTTTGGCTATTAGCACATTGAGAAATCTTCTTCGTGATATCATTGTAGCGTTCTACCTCATCTTCTGACATTTCGTTTTCGATATTGAGAACGGTCAATTTCATAGGAACAAAGAGGTTTTGCATATCATCCGCCATCTTTTCTTTTTTGATAATGGCATTAGCCAAAGACGCTGTTGTTTGACCACCATTTATGATTTGTGGATCTCGCATGTGAACTATCTTTGTGCCATCAGCTGAAAAACGAACAGAACGTGCTACAACGGCAATACCATTGTTGTAGGTAAAAAAATTTTCAGGGGATTTGATAATCGTCTCTCGTATTCCACGATTAACTTTTCCTCGTATACTTAAAAATGCACGGACATTTCCTTGAAGCAGCTTGCTACCATATTTTAGATAAGCATTTGCTAAGAAGCTACCAGGAACAATACCCAAATACGCATCATAGTCAGCCTCTTCGCCAATCTGTGCTTTCAAGCATTGTATGCCGTCACATCCAAACTCCTCTGTATCAAATTCAATAATCTCAGAAGAATTAGACGAGTATGTTTGGAAAAACCGTTCTAATGTCCAAATGTTTAATACAACTGGACGGTCTAAGAAATCTTCTCGACTAATATTTTTAACCTGTTTACTGAGGATAGAGTTTGAGATTATAACGAATTTGAATCGCACAATATCCCAGTTCAGTCTGCCTTTACCAGCTCTTTCCTTTATCTCCTTGGCAATATTTAATGCGGGGTCAGAGTCATCACAATAATCAGACATTTTACCGGTAACGCTCTCCTCTATAAAATTGCGCATTCTTGTATAAAGTTCATCAATGCGTGTATTAGTGAGAGTTTGAACGGTATCAATCTCATTTGAAAAATCACTGGCAATCATTATTAGTGCACCGTCTGCTTCATCGTAGGCATAGGCATCAAACGCCATTAGACGGTTCCTCTTGCCACGAATCTCTACTGAGATGGGCATGGCATCACTAACATCTCCCGTTTCTTCTAGGATTTCGAGAGATTTTTCTATGAATTGTGTTTCTGGAGCCGTTCCTTCATGTTCCGCATCGAAGCGAAGTTGCTCCATGAATTGTTTTCTATAATCTTCTATCTCCATGGGGTCGTTGACTTGAAGGTGTCTAATTCAGACAAAATTATTTCGTACTGTGATTTTGCAATTGCCCTTGGAAGCAAATCTCTCCTCAACCTCGGAAAGTCCTCTGTTACAGCAAACGTCAAACAGTCTGTTATCTCATAAACATAGTTGTCGTATTCTGGAGATCCCTCATATCCATAAGTTGAAAGTTTAGACATGAAAACGTCTCTCACAAACTGATTGTGTATGTTAATCAGTAGTGCATTGACAATATTGTTTAGCTTTAAGCCTTTGTAGTTGGTACTCATCTTTTCAAGAGCAAAAACGACAAGGCTACCATTTTCATTTCCATCAAGCTGTTCAATGGAAGAAATTTTAACTAACTCTTTTCCTGAAGAGACTGTTTTAATTTCAATCCATTTATCATCAAAGGAAAAGTCCTTATGAGTCTTTTCTGGACCCATCCAACTTTCAATAGCTTTTTCTACACCAAATGTAGGAATCATTGTGTCTTTCAAGAAGAGCAATTCACCAATGATACCCATAATTTCTGGCTCTGTAAGATTTCCAGTTGATGGCTTAAACAGCTTCTTCCAAGAGAAAAAGCGGTTGCAAATTTCCTTGTAACCTTGGTTTACGTCCGTAATTCCATCTACAGCGTCAACCAAGTCTTGGCAGAAAATGCTAAAACGTTCGAGCAATTCATCTTTCTCTAATGAGAAACAGATTGAGTTGAAGGAGTCGTGCTTAAACTGCTCGACTAAAATCAGCTCTGAACATTTAACCTTAATTGGTGTAAATGCACCTCTGTATTCAAAAGAATAGAGTCCACTATCGTTTTTTCCAACATACAAATCTAATGCCGGGTTGCCATTTAATCTTTTGTAAAATCCTGCATCGAAACCTTCCTTGAAGGTGTCGAAAATAGAGTTATTCGTCTTCATCGTCCAGTTCTTCAGGTTCGTCCATCAAATTTTGTGTATAGTAAACTTTATTTACCTTATAGTGTTTGGCTTTATCTACACCTTTCACACCAGGAAAACCCATTGCAAATGCCGCTATGTATGATTGTCCCAAATCACTTCTGAACTTGATGAGTTTCTGCTCTTCATCCTCATTCTCTTTGGGCGGTTTTGGTACAATCAACATTACAATCAGAATTGGTTTCCTATTTGGCAAATGTTCAAAATAAGCCTTTGAGGGGATAGTTCGGTCTATGCTGGAGCCTTCTTCTTCCCACTTTGCTTTGCAGGCACTAACGGCTTTAGCAATCTGTTCTTCACTCAATGCCAATTTACCAGCACTAGTGTTAAGAAGGCGCCGCCTTGAGCTGACGACAACAGCATTGTGTTCAATGTGGATAGCACGTCCTGCACAGGTCAATTCCTCTAATCCTTCTATATCAAAATGCGTTTCAGATTCACCTCCTTGGAAAACGATATCCCAATAATCAAGACCTATTGTGTTGACGTCATCTATGAAGTCTTTGATATACTCCTCGTTGAAACTTGGATTCATCTTGGAACACACTATGCCACCAACAAAACTTGAAATCAATGATTTGGGTACATCTCTAACAATATATGCGCCTTTACCAGACTTCTTGAAATTATAGCCTTGGCTCCACAGTTGAAAAGCCAAGGCTTTTGTCTGTGCGACATTCTTCTTGTTTTGTTCGGTATTCAGACTAATGTACGGGGTTTCATGTAAATTACCATAGAATGAAACTTGCTCATTCAGGTCAAATGACATTCGCATTTTGTTAGAGGCAGTGATTTGCAACTCTTCGCAATTATCTCGTACCTTAATACCAAAATCCTTTGGAGTGAGGTGTTGATCAAACATTTTACGAAGCTGCTCTTTTAAATCTTCTGAAGCCTTTGAAATTTCATCGTACCATCTTGCGCTTGCCATGGTGGTCCAAATCTGAAATATGTCCTCGTATTTAGGTCTATATCCAAACCATCTTCCCATCTGCATTAACACATCAAAGGTCGCTGTGTTTCGATAGAAATAACTGGTAAGTAGGCCTTCCAATGTTAAGCCTCGTGAAAGAGCAATACCACCAACTGCGATAACACGTAATGATGGATTTTTTTTATAGTCTAATTTATTACTATTCTTAGACCCATTGACCACGACAATTTTAATGTCTTTGATTGCTTTGATAAGATTCTCTTTATGAAGGACTCTGTCAATAGAAATATCACCAATAAAAGAATAGTGCTTATTCCATAATTCTTCCAAAGTCTTATACAAAGGAAGGTTCTTGTCAGCATCTGTTCCACTGAAAGAAAATTCTATTTTTGATTTGAAATCATTATAGATTTTCTCAACATGTTCCTTGATTACCCTCTGGACTTTTACAAAGCGTGACATGTTTACAAGCATACTACGTGGTTTCCCGCTATCTCCGCGCAAGTCTCTAATAGTATTAGCTAAGAAGAAGCAATACATGGAATGAGTTAGTGATTTCGGAAAAACACCATCCCAGTTCTTGCTGTGCTTATAATAAAATGGACCATTGTTAAGTCCATCTATATCATTAGATGCTCTATCTTTATATTCATCGCTTGCATAGTCAGGCTCTTCAATATCTGTAATGAAGCGCACATTTCTATGAAACGCTCCATCTTCATCAAAGATTTTCTTTGCTCCTATATATGTGGATGGACTCGGCAAAACATACATGAAGTTTTCAGGAAAAAGATCTGCATTCTTCATACTGTCAACTGAATCAGGATCAATGAAACAGTTGGCGAAGGGAGTTGCTGTGAAACCGACATACGTTGCGTTTTTGAACAATGCGCAGATTTGCCTGATTTTTGCATTGGTCTTTGTCGGATTAGTTTCGTCCTTATTAGTATTCAGTGAAGCGTTATCTGCCTCGTCATCAATAAGTAATAGTGGGCAGTCGATATATCCCTTAGAAGGATCGTAGTTATTGTTTTTAAGCCAGTTGTATAGCTTGTTGAGAACCGAAACATTCTTCTTTATGACAAGTAAAACTGTCTTGTGCGAAGCCAAAGATGTAACAATGTTGTCATTGGTTGCAATAAAGTCATACGCTTGTGTTGTTAGCGAAGTTGCCCGTACTTCCTTCATATCTAATCCGACACCGACACGATGCGTTTCTGGTGTTTTAAGAATAGGATTCATAGTGCGGGCTAGCCCAACGATGCCTTCGTCAATACGTTGCTGAGTCTGTTGACGTAGGCTTTCTGTAATTCCAGCTAAAAGAATCACAACTTTATAGCCCGCATCAACAGCCTTGCATATCAACCCTGAATAGGTTGCGGTTTTGCCTGATTGCACATCACCAATCACAAGACCTCTACGAAGGCGTATGCCCTCAAATTCTTCAGTCGGGTTGCCAAGGCAATTCATGATTTGAGGGAGAGTTGTTTTGTCAAGGAGTTCAATGCTTTTGGGATTTAGCGAAGAAAACTCCTCAAGATACCTTTTGTATCTCGTCCAAAAGTAAGGGTCTTCAATGTTTTCTTCATGATACCAATCTCTCAACTGGTCGTAATCATCAAAAATGGCACACCCTTTACTATGTTTGATAGAGAAACGTTGTTCTATATCATGGAATACCAGTTTGTACTCGTCCTCAGTGAGTGTAACATTAAGAAATTTTTTGGTGTTCTCAATGTATTTGTCAATGTTATTATAATTGACTTCTATACCTCGATTTATGTCTGCCTTTACATTCTGGTTCGTAATAATCAGAAAACTTTGTAGGAGTTCATTTCCCATATTTTTCGATGCAATAGTTGTTCAACATTCCTTTTAATTCGCTCTTGGTGCAGAAAGGTTCGGAGGTCATAACGTATTCTATAGCCTCTTCTTTGGGTTTTCCAAATTTCATAACGGCTTCTACAAGAGTTATACCTTGTTGATACAAATCGTCAAGGCGGTCGTCTTTTTCCGGGATTTCGATAGCTTCGTTGCACCTGTCTATATATATCTGCTGAATGGGTATGCTTAACTGGATTTCATCCAACATAATATCAATGTATGAATGGTAGTCAGCAGGTATATGGTCTTTTACATTTTTGAAAAGCGGATTTTCTTTGTTTAACTCATAATAGAAGTTGTTGTTGCGTCCTTGCATACGGTTCCAAATATAGCTGATATTGGCATCCACATTTTCTTTTCTTCCTCGATGAGTCTGCTTTCTTGTTGCAATATCCATAGCGTCCTTAACCGTTTTTCTTAACTGGTTAAGGATGTTTTTGGGAATCGTTGCAGTTCTTTTTGTAATATCAATACCCCAAATATCATCAAGACTGTTGGGAATATCAACTCTAATTCTTGCATTCTTAGTAAGTTCGCCTAAACGCATACCAAACCAAGTACCCCAAATGATAAGTCTCTTGTTTCGGTATATGTAAAAACCCTGAAGGGAACGAAAATTCTCCGCCCCTCCAGCATTTTTCATATCTTCAGCTGTCATGTCCGTAGCAAACGGCAACACAAAAGCCTTGACTTTAATCTGTCGTTCTATGTTTGAAGAATCACGATTGCTTATGGAAACCTCTTTCTTTTGAGTGGTCTTTTATTCTTTTCAAGGAAAGGGTCTCTGGGCTTTAAAGCGTGATTGTTTATTTTAATTTTAATAGACTTGTCGTCAAGAAATCTATGATAGATTAAAGACAGATAGTCTGATGTCTTGTTTTGTAGTTCAGTAAGCGTATCAAAGATTTGCCCATCGGAAGATTTTTCAAGTACATCAAAGTCTTGCCAGACTACTAATGTGCCATCTTGCGATGACTCTAATAAATTCTTCACATAAGGTATTGATGCAACTTCATCCTTGTTGAGTTCTTGAAGAATCCATGCTTTCTTTTCAAGGATATAGTTATAATCCCATCTGAAAGCATGTACCTCATTAGCTTGTTTACTAATAACAGTTAATATACGACACTGTGACATAGATGCGGATTTCATTCCAAGTCCAAAACGTCCTAGATCAGTTTCCTGCCGTTCTTCTTCGGAGTCACTTCCATATCTCATTGCCTCAAACAATTCGTCAGAAGACATACCTTTTCCATCATCCAAAATACCGACAGCAAGAGTGTCGTAACTTCTAAGTGGAAAGTATAAGATGACATTTTTGCAATTGGCACTGATGCTGTTGTCTATAATGTCTGCCACTGCTGACTCAAAGGAGTAGCTCATTGAGCGCATTGAGCCCATTAACATATTTGCTCTCGGTATGTTCTCTCTATCTTTACTCATTAGATTTTATTCTTTATAAGAAAGGATTTTTTTTACGACTGCTTTTGCAAGCAGTGGGGGAACAGCATTCCCTATTTGTTGCTGTATATGGGAAATGGGACCTTCAAAGATAAAATCATCAGGAAAACTCTGAATACGCGCGGCTTCTCTTACAGACAATCCTCTATCTTGAAATGGATGAATAAGCATACTTTTGCGATAATTTGATATTACAACAGAAGGTTTGTCTGCTAATAAACGCCTGTAGATACCGCTGTGTGTACGTTTTTTATCTGTATAGTTCTCCATTAGACTATCAGGAATTGCACGCCAATTTTGCCCCTGTTTTATGTGCTTGTATCTTTCAATAACAAGGTCGTTATTTTTAGAAACAAAATTTTGAGTTGCATTTTCCGAACATTTACGCATTTGCTGAGCATATTCGCTTGCTTCTTCCAATGAGACACGATATGGTAGGATATTGTAACTATCTCCATTACCAAGTATTGGCAAATCACCTATAGCTTCTTCTACACTGATTTGTTTCTCGTGCTTTTCGGGAAACTCGAACTTGACACCATAAGCATTACCAATCAAGAAAAATCGGTTCCGATGTTGTGGAACACCATAATCGGAAGCCCACAGTACCGCTGGAGAAACAGTATATCCAAGATTTTCAAAACATTTCTCAATCATTTTTTGAGTTTCTCCATGATTCATGCTTGTAAGTCCTGACACATTTTCAAAAACAAACCAAGTAGGATGTAATTCATTTACAAAACGAACAAACTCCTTGAACAATAAATTCTTAGGATTGTTCATATTTCGATTCATAGTATTTGACAAAGAAAAGCCTTGACACGGAGGCCCCCCCATAATGATAAAGATTTGATTATCACCTACGATTTCTTTTGGCGATAATTTGGTAATATCGTCACAGATAACATGAGCTCCTTTATGATTTCTTCGGAAAGTTTGAGCTGCGCTTTTGTTAATTTCAATAGCGTACTTAACATCAATCCCAGCCATTTCCGCACCGAGACTCAAACCACCAGCACCTGAAAATATATCTAGCCCTATTTTAGGTTGCGTTACATTGTCCTTCCTGGTCATATTGTCAATCTAATATTATTTTAGTATGGCAAGGAATTTTCCTTCATCATTAATTTCAAGGGTTGAATGTTTTTTATTCAAAACATCCAACATCTCGCTTAATTTGTTTGTTTGCTCAATGAACAAAGTTCTTTGTTTCTGTATCATGACTAAATTATGTCTCTTCTTGCCAAATCATCAAGTGTAACATTAAGAGCATTGGCGATTTTTATCATTGTCTTAAAACTTGGCTGGCAGGTATTTGTCACCCACCTGGAAACAGTGGTTTGATCCCGATGTAATTCATCTGCCAGCCACTTGTTTGTAAGCTGTTTCTCAGCGAGTATGACTTTTATCCTATTAAGTTGTTTGCTCATAATCCGGCTATTATTTAAAGTCTGAATGCAAAGTTACAAAATTACATATAGATGTAACATTAACAGGCCTAAAATTTTGGCAGAAAACATCAATTTTATAGCAAATTCTGTAAATCTGTGTGTACTCTTTAAGCCACTCTTGATGTCCTCAAAGAGCGCATATACTTCGTTATTGTCCATTTTTAGAATCTTATTTTACGTTATTTCTTTTTCTTACGTTTTAATTGTTCCTCAAAATAGTTCTCATCTGCCTGCCCGTTTGTAGCATCCGGCATGAGCAAGCCGATAGAACCACTGTACAAATCATCGCTACCTGTCGGCTCAAATTGCGGTGTCGATTGTTCGGGTACTTGATTGCTTGTCATCATCCTTTGCTGTTCTTCCTGCCTGTTGGCGTTCAAAGCCGCATCTATCTTGGAATGGCTGAACTGCCTGTCAATCTTGGAGCCGCTGAATGAATAGCTGTTCTTGGAGAAGACTACACCCTGCACCTCGTCCGACTTGCCCTTGTACTTGAACTGCATTTCCACGCCTTGCTGTTCCAAATTAACGGCTAACTGCTACCAGTTTCCGCACCTTAAAACTTCGGATTTAAGCAGGGAATAAAGCTCGTACTTGGTCTTGTCCGGTTCTTTCAGGCGATGCCGTTTTACCTGCTCCTTGTAGCTGGCGAAGTACAGGTTGTACTTTCGCGTCAGTTCCTTGCAGATGCGTGTGCTACGTATCCGCTCGTTGCGGTCGCTGATTGTCCTGCCGTCATTGGCAATACGGTTGAAAGCGATATGCACGTGCGGATGCTCCTTGTCGAAGTGGCGCACGACAAGAATCTGCGTGTCTTTTACACCCATTTTCTCTAAGTATTCCAATGCGATTCCTGCCATTGCCCGGTCGGTAAGGCGCTGCTCGTCCTCTTTGGAGAATGCCAGCGCGATGTGTCCGACAGACTTCGCGACCTTCGGATTCATCTTTGCTTGTGCCTCAAAACTGTTTGCAATGGCCTCCTTATTTTCTGCAAACAAGCCATCGCATACGAGGATTTTAGCATCCTTTTCCTTGTCAAGAATGTAATTCACCACACCCCTGAAGTTACTCCCCTTGACGATTTTTGCTATCATAGGAGGATAAGGTTTAGCAGTTCCTCGATACGTGCCACGAGTACGCGGCACTCCATCCTCACAGTGACGAAGCCTGCAGCATTCGCCTTGTGCGCAAGCTGGTTCAGGTTGTTCGCCATGCCGCACAGTTTTCGGACATAGTCCGTATGCTCCGGGGTGAGCCGTTCCTTCACGCGGCAGTTTCTCATGCACTCGCGCAGGAACTCCCCGGCGGATATGCCTGCGCTTCGTGCCTTGCCTTTTAGCGTGTAGTAGTCCGATGTCGCCATCTTCACCGTGAGGCGGTATTTCAGTTTGTCAGCCGCTTCCTTCTTGGGGCGACCGCCCTTGTTTCTTCTGTTGAGTTTCCGTTTCTGTTCCATCTGTTTTGATTCAATTTTTCTTGCTTATACTGTTGATACTGATTAGACCGACGGGATGCGGCTTCCACGAGTTTTGAGAGTGGGAGCAGGCGGTTTCGGTATGCCCGAAACACAAACTTGCTCCACTAAAAATTAGAGTCCCGCTATTTTGAGCGTCTCTGAATATGCTCCCTATAAATTGGGGAGAAATAATACCGTTGTCGGTATCATCTTATGGAGGGGACAGGCCTGTTTTTCCGTTTCTGTTCATCATGTATTTTCTCATTTAGTTTACCATGTTCCGATATATCTCGGAATGAATTGTCTGGCAAAAAAAGAATATAAGTTTCCAATAGTCAAACAGTTGGTCGGGATGTGGCAACAATGTGACCTGTTGCAGTTTGTATGCAGGACAATCGGTGTGGAATGCGGTATTTTTCCTGTTTGATGAAACAATGAACCGGAGATTCAAACAGTTACTGATATATTGACTTGAATATCTACTGACTTAATGTCGTATTGTCGTACTGTAGTAAATATTCATGTCTGTGAATCATTGAAGGAACACTTCTTTGCTTCCTTATCTAATCAATGGCTTGGAAAAGTGATGAAGTAAGATTACATAGAAATAAACCATTCCTTATCCATTACTATGGACCTTTATTGAATCAGGTTCATAGATCTTTTATTCTGTAAATCGTTATTGGATGGAGTCCCTGAATATAGGGATATTTGCAGAAAAGGATATGAAAGTGGCCTCATAACTAGGATAATCAGCGCCACATGCTGCCAGTTAGGCGGAAACCATTGCCTTTCAGAATATATGGCTTTTCTTTGTCGCAAACAACGAAAAAAGAATAAACATCAATCAACAAAAAAAGAAACAATATGGAATTTGTAGGAATAGAAAAACAACTGTTTGAAGAATTGGTGCGTAAGTTTGAATACTTTGAGCATCGGGTCATGGAAATTTGCAACCGGGAGAACGATAGGACGCTGCACAAGTGGATGGACAATCAGGACGTATGCCGGTATCTGAACATCTCGCCCCGTACCCTGCAGACACTCCGTGATAACGGTACCCTGCCTTTTTCTCAAATCAATCACAAGATATTCTATAAGCCGGAAGATGTGCAGGGTATCGTCAAGAAAGTTGAGGACAGAAGAAAAGAAGCTCATTACAGAGGTCGCAACATATAACAGTTAAGCAATAACCACTAAATCCATAATAAAATGAGTGAACTGAGAACAGACAGCAGAGAATGGGTACACCGTATCATGAGAAGTCTTGACCGTATGCTGGTCGGGATTGAGAATCTGGCGGTCGGGAACCGTCCCGTACTGGGCGGCGAACGCTATCTGACCGACAAGGAAGTGTCGGCACAATTGAAACTGAGCAGACGCACGCTTCAGGATTATCGTAATGAAGGGAGAATATCCTATTACCAGTTGGGAGGTAAAATCCTTTACCGGGAGAGTGATATTGAGAAAATGCTTCAGGAGAATTATCGGGAAGCATATATGAGTGGTAAATAAAAGATAGGCATAAAGGCTGTGTGCCGGTTTTGATGAACCGATGTCACACAGCCTTTATGCTTGTATGATGAACAATTATAAATCTTCAGGCATGGGGATGACAAGGATAGAGTCACTGCACCGGATTCCGTAGAATACGTCACGAACCCGCCCCTGCTGAGGAACCAGCACACCTTTTTCCACCAAATCTTTTATATCGCGTGCTGCTGTATCTGGTGATACCTTTACACGTTTTGCCCAGTTCTTAGCCGTCAGTTTGCCGGGATAACCGTCCAAATATAAATTCAAGACTTCACGTTGTCGTTCGGACAGGACTGTTTCGGCATGGGTTTGCCAGAATATGGCCTTGTTAAGAACCTTCGACAATGTTTCGTCGGATTGCTCGACAGAACGGAGCAGACAGTCAAGATACCAGATGATCCATTCAGTAATCTCGCAATCTCCCTTCTGTGTTTCCTCCAATATATCGTAATACTGTTTTTTATCTTTGTTTATCTGATGTGAGATACTGAAAAAACGCATCTTTGAGTTTTCAGCCTGTGAAAGTGCCATATCAGCAATGGCTCGTCCGATTCGTCCGTTTCCGTCATCGAAAGGATGGATGCAGACAAACCACAAATGGGCTATCGCCGATTTTACATAGCCGTTATGTGAATCTGAATTGAACCAGTCCAAAAACCGATTCATTTCTTCGTCTATTCTTTCAGGAGCAGGCGCTACATAATGTACCTTTTCCCGGCCGAACATTCCAGAAATAACTTTCATATCTCCACTGCGGTATCGGGCTACATCTATTTTCGTCGGACCGCTCCATCCGGTAGGAAACAGGCAGTTGTGCCAGCCGAAGAGTCTTTCATGGGTAAGCGGACTGTTGAAATTGACGGTTGCATCAAGTGCCATTTCCACTACTCCGTCTATATATCGTGAGGATTCGGTCGGATTCGGTAGTTGTACTCCGAGTTTGCGGGCTACAGATGAACGTACCTGTTCATTGTTCAATTCCACTCCTTCAATTTCTGATGATGCAATGATGTCATGAGAGATGGATTCAACTACGGCAGACATCTTGTCGTTAAAACCGATTACACTAAGGCGTCCCATCAGATAACCGACAGCTTTGTTTACCTTGTTCAGCTTCTCACCGACAAGTTCCTTGTTCCACGAAAAGGAAGGCCATTCTTTATGTTCATGTATATACATAGGCATCACTGTTTTCTGCAAATATACATTTTTGCGGATAATTAACCGCAAAAATTGCGGCTTATTATCCGCATGAAACACTGAAATAAATATTTATCAGCATTTTAGATATGACTTATGGTTACCATTCACCATGCAGATAATCATTGACTTTTCAGATTGAAACAGTCTGCTTATTATATACTCACGTAATTGTTGGGCCGGATAAGTATTAATCTGAAAGGCAAGCGCAAATATCATTTCCAAGTTATAGACTACCTGATACCCCTCTTTTAACGGAATACGTTGTTCTGCGGTGAATGGTTGCAATATCTTAAGTTTATATATTCTTCTTTTCGCTGCTCGTAAAGTCGGTGCAACTACATTGAACAAGCCGACAAATTCGGCTTCGTCCATACGAATCTTATCAGGATGGACAGCAGGAATAACAATCCTGCCGTCCTCCATTATATGGATAATGTCTCTTTTCATAAGCTATAGGCAATTTGAAAGTATATCCCTTACATTATTCATATCTTTCAGAATGGAACTGTCGAGTACCCTTGCATAGTGCTGCGTCATCTTGATATTGGTGTGACCGAGCATTTTGGCTACATTCTCAATGCTTACCCCATTGGCTAAACAAACAGATGTGGCATACGAGTGACGGGCTGTGTGGGTAGTCAGGTTCTTCTTTATCTGGCACAAGTCGGCAATCTCTTTCAGGTAGCTGTTCATCTTCTGATTGCAGGGAACAGGCAGCAATACTCCTTTCTGCAGGTAGGATAATCTGCATATTTTCTCAGGATTTCCAAAGGAATATCCAGTAGCGGAATGTTACACATGTTCTTTGTTTTCTGACGTGGCTTCCTGATCCACAGGTTTCCGTTGTTGTCTTTTACGATATGCTCAGGGGAAAGCTGTTGCACATCAATGAAAGCCAGACCGGTAAAGGCGGCGAAGATAAAAACATCACGGACTACGGTGATTCGCTCCAGAGGAAATTCCTTGTGGTAGATGGTCAGTAGCTCATCCATAGTAAGAAACTCACGGATTACTTCTTTTTCGTGGAACTTGATACCGATAAACGGGTCTTTGGCTATCCATTCATTGGCCAGTGCCAGATTGGTAATTTTCTTCAGACATTTCATATAACGGATAACAGTATTCTGCTGACATTCCTTTTCAGTCTTCAAATAAAATTCAAAGGCACGTACCAACTCACCGTTGACTTCCACCAGGGGCAGATCATCCTTTCCGTATTTCTGTCTGATAAGTTCGGCAAGATAACGCTTGCAGCTTTCATAACGGCGAACGGTAATCAGGGCGTAGTCTTTACCGACCAAGGCACGGCATTGATCATTGTGCTCCTGCATGGTACCGATGAGAGTGCGTACCGCTTCCGGTTCTTTGTCCTGTCCGAAAAATATTTCCTGTAACAGACGTGCCGTTATAGGTTGGTTCTGTTCTTCCAGCTCACAAAAAATCTGATGTAATTTGATTCTCGCATTTTCGATATAGGCATTCAGATCACATGACTTGCGGCTTTTGCCTCTGGCGGATTCCTTAGCCTGACTCCAGAGAGACGGGTCAATGCTTTTGCGGATGTTGTTTTCAACTCGCGTACCATCTACAGTGATACGCATACAAACGGATGCTTCTCCGTTTTTCAGCAGCTTGGTCTTCTTCAAGAAGAAAAGCACATTGAATGAACTTCTTTTCATTTTCCTACAGTTTTTAGTTTAGACAAAAGTAGAAAACCGACCACGTTTTCTTGATACGCAAAACATTGCAAATCAGTGAGAAAGACTCTAATTCGGTGGAGATTTTTGCTCCACCTTTTATCTCCACCTTTTGCTCCACCTCAAACGGTAATATTTTGCCGTTTTTTGCGTGCTTGGGGAAAACAAAAAATCCCGATTTCGCTTGGAAATCAGGATTTTACTGTCTTTTGCTTTTCTTCAAAGTGGTGCCACCAGGAATCGAACCGGGGACACAAGGATTTTCAGTAATTAACTGATATATCTTCTATTGTTTGATAATCAATTAAATAGCTATACTTCCTTACTCTATGGTTAAAACTCTGGATAAAACAGAGAGTGCTTTCTGAGTTAATACTAATAGTTATTTGATATGAATAACTATACTCACTTTCCTATATTGAAATAAGTAAAGTGAGTATAATTAAGGCATTTATTGGTTTATCTATTATAGTCCAGAAGAGGTGCATTGTTTAGCTACTGTAGCATCATTAGCCTACTTTAACCTGAATGTAGGCATCTCTTTCTTCTCTGGTATAATCTGAACAAAAGAGAGTGTCCAAGCATCAGTGTCAAGTGTACCTATCCACTTCTTATTGCTATTGCTCAGCACAACTTCATCGCCATTCCTTTGATAGCTGAAAGTTTCTTCTTTAGGGTTTATACAGGATTCCTCTGTGTCAGAAGAAATGGTTTCTTCCCAAGTTCTGGTATGCTTGAAGTTATCCAGCTCAAGGTAGACATGTTCCATTTGCTGGCCAGTATAAGGGTTGGTCTGATATAAAGTGATTGCATCTTTGGTGACTTCAAGACTGATATATGGGTTAACGGTGCTTGTATAGTTCTGTGCCACATAAGTAGTGGTCTGACTGTAATGTCTGATGACCTCTACCGTGGTATATGAAATGCCCTCATCACTATAATAAAGGCATTCTCTATTGGTAAAGGTCAGCTTAGCCCGTGAGCCAACAAAGGGAAGTTCACCTTGTGTTTTCTCTTCTTCATCAGTTGTGTTGACTTCACCTGCGGTACATATCAGCTCTACATTAGGAAAGTATTTATCAAGCAAATCTACATTTTCAGGAGTAACCTGTTCTATTGGTGGAACATCAAGGTAATCATCATCATAGAATGTACCATACCTCCATTCAGTACCAGCAAGTAGTTCATCTGCTGGGAAGTTTTCCTCATCATTAGAGCTACAACTCATCATTATCAGAGCCATAGCAGCAAATAAATATATCTTCTTCTAATATTATTTGGTTTTTACTACTAATCTGTCTAAGTCTACAATCCACCTGTTGGCTCTCAGGAAAGGCATACCAAGCACCCCATGCACTTGTATTCCAGATTCATTCTCTATATGCTTCATTCCCTTGTATTCCTCTATGACTGAGAACACTCCAGAATATTCTTTCCCCTCCAGTTGAAAAGTTATTCCCATATATTGGGTCTTATGCTCCTTGCCCTCAAAGCCTATCATAGAACCGCTGCCTTCAAGCTCAATGAAAGACTTGGTGAAGTGCTTGCATACAAACCTATATATGATGTTTATGGTTGCTCCTGTATCAATCAGAAAGCATAGGTTACCTTTATTTCCATCATCAGTTGTCAACTCAATAGTAATCAGAGGTAAGCCTGTCTTAGCAATGCTCCAACTTAAATCCTGTTCCATGTTATTTTATATTAGTCCTTTGGGTTAAATTACTTATGTCAAACTTGATAGTCTTGTTATCTTTTATTGCATAAACCACACTTCCATTGCTTCTAACAGGTAATATGTTATCATAGATGGCAGGAAGTATCTCATTACCTCGTGTATCTAAAAGCCCCCACCTCTTTATTACAGTATCATCTGTTTTCTCTTCTATGATAACTCTAAGTGACCCATATTCAACCTTTCCAATCCACTTGTATTGAATAGGTGTAATTAACTTGCCGGTAGGAGTGATTAACCCTTTCAGGAGTTTCTTGCGAGCTGTTAAAATCTTATTGTAATAGTTGAAGCTGTCATACTCTCCAAAGGGTACAGTCATTTGGTTAGTCATGATTTCAATGATGCCTTTCTGATATTCGGAGTTCATGACTATGGCATATTGAGCACCTATCAGAGATATGCTTTGATACTCCCCCATAAGCATTTCAATCCCATTGGTATTCAATACTCCACACATATTGTCTCTATATGCAACAATCATGGATTCAACCTTATTGAACTCTCCTATAAAACTGTCATATTTAGGTGGTATAACAACTTCTGCGAAGCTGTTGATAAAGCCTATCTTACCATTCTGCACCACAGGACACAAGTAGCCTTTACATGCACCAATTAAGTCTTTGGTGATATAGAGGGAGATGCCTTTGTCTCTAAGTATTTTGACATCTCCGTCACTACATATATATGGAGTGATACTTATCATCCCATACTTCCCTTGCATTCTCTTAGTTCCATTATTGTAGGGCTTCATATGATTACCATTTATATTTGATACTATTCTAATAAAACTCCTTTGAATTGGAGCCTCCAGTTGGAACCATTCATTCTAATCATCAAGCAGCGAGCCATCCAGTTCTTATAATAGCAATACCAACTTCTGATAAACAAAGCATTGAAGGTATTTATTTTTATAGAAGGATTAACCAATATAGTATAGTAGGTGTAAATCGCTATTCCTATTGATACTGTAATAGGATTTAATGATTCCCACTGAGTATGTTCATCTATTATTGAAATATCTGGCTGATTCTTAAATTGAGAGTGCATGGCAAGCATACTTATTTGCTGGGATAACATAGTCATATCTGTTAAGCTATAAAGCCATTTCATTGCAGGGTTTATTTGGTTTGCAGGATTAGCTTTATATGAACTAATATGGTCTTTTATTAATAGCACAAAGTTGCTGTCTGGGGTCTCATTTGGCAAGCTGTCTGAACATAGCTTTTCCTTACTCTTTAAGCACCAATAAGCATATTGAGATTGAAGCTCTGCTAATTCTGGCATATCAGATACCTCATCAGAAGTTGGCATATATGTGGTATAACAGTCTTTGAAAGATGACTCAAAGTAGTATTCCTCAAGTAAAACATCATCTAATTCATCTATTGTTCTCATAAATTCTCCTTTTGCAGCCATACCACAAAAAGAAAGGTGTGATACTTTCCTGTTTTAGTCCAAGGTATCACCACAACACCTACAATCACAAACAGAGAAAGCCCACACCTTATGGTATGAGCATTCACTTGCTTACTGCTGTGATTGTTAGTCTTCAAAGTGGTGATTTTAGGACTGTCACAAGTAAGAAGCAAACACTTCTTTTTCCAATATGTCTTTGTTAAACTTCTACTTCATTCGCTATTCATTTAATGTTTCATGCCACAAAGATACTACTTTTCAGCAAGAACCAATCATGTAAAAGCCACTTTTTCAAAGTTAAACTCCAGCATATCAGATACCATAGGTATGGGCTGTGCCTTAACTACATACAAAGGTACTCTTATTCCCTGTTCCTGCTATACACAAATGCAAGTAATGTGACTACTGCAAGTGGTATAATCATGAACCTTAGTAATAATATCAAATCTTCCATAGGTAGATACATTAAAAGCCCCAACCTGTAATAAGCTGGGGCTTGTACAACAATAAACTACAGACATGGGCTGTTACCAGTCCAATACCTTAGCCATTATGAAGAGACCAATAAAGAACATGGCTATCTCTCCTAAGATACTTAATACAATATCCATTTCTTAAATCTATTATTTGTTCAACATAACTCAATACAAGTGGCATTCTTATGGTCAAGAAAGGGATTAAGTTAAGGATGAGGGCATAGCCACATATCCTAACTTCCTTAAACAAACCTCTTCCTGACCATAATAGCCAACCTCTTTAATGACCAAATGCACATCTAACTCTGTCTTTATATAGATAAATTTCAAGTTAGATGTGCAAAACTGTCCTGCCCTACTTATTCTTAATGACTGGTGTACTCACTTTTCTATAAATCAAACAAGAGAAGTGAGTACAATCCTGCTCTGCCGTAAAGCTAATATATTATAATATATAACTTAGTGCGCAAGTGTCGATTCTTATTTCAGCTTCTATAAGTGGAACTGATGTTTTTTCGACACTGCAAGAATTTCCTACCATAATGGATAAGGGAGGTAAGGGGAGGGAAAGTTTACTAATCAAAGTAATTACTGGATAAACCAGGAATATTCATTTTCTCCATAGAGAGCCTTATTAAGCCCCTCAGCAAGTTGGTTGGCATTGTAGGCTCTATCCAAGAAGTTATCAATATAGCTGCTCTTATTAGCTCCTGTAAGCAGGTTATACACATTCCACATGCTGATTCCGCTATTAAGGTCTTGAAGAGGTGAAAAGTTATCATCATGATAATATGCCTTGGCTACAAGGTTCACCTGTGTATCAGTCATAAGCATCAAAGGCAGTTTCCTCTTTTGCTCATTGGGCAGGTATTGATACAGCCTGCTCTTGCCCAAGAACTGTGCAAACTGCTGTTCAGTCATGTAGCTGTCCTTAAAGGCTGACATATAATAAAGGTGCTTTGATATGTTGTACTCTTGGAACAGTTGCATAGCTGAGGTAAAGAGGTCATTGATGCTCATTACCTTTAGCTCTGACTTGTAACCATCAGTGGACACACACATATTGCAGCATACCATGTTCTTGAAGCCTATGAAAACCTTGAACTTCTCTGTTCCTTTCTTACTGTAAAGGTTCTCATGGTTGTATGCCCTTACACCACCTATTGTAAGGTTAAGCCTGTTACCTGCAATGTCCTCATGAATGGTGGGTATCTCGAAGCAGAACATCATCCTCTCATAATAGATGGTCTTGTCTGTTTCCAGCAAGTCCTTTACTGGCTTGTGGATGGCTTCAGGGGTTCTTCCCTTAATCACATGGCTTACCCTTATAGCTGGGCATTCAATGGTCTCATTGGGGAATACTCTATTGGCAGCTTCCCACACAGTTTCTATAAAGCTGGGGTGTGAGATTGTTATCTCATTATCCTTGCTGAATACAGGCACTACACAGTCATTCTTCAAATGTTCAATAGTGACTTCTTTTGTATTGGCTTCTATAAAAGGTAACTTATGCCCACTTCCTGACTGTGGCACTTCTGCTTCTATTATCTCTATTGGAGTAATGACCTCCGCATCATACTTCAAACTTCTGTTCATCCTGCTTGGATAAACCAAATCAGCCCTGACAGGCTGCAACTGCATTGCTTCCATATCTTGTAAAATTAGGTGTATAGTTGATACTCTTGTTCTTTATCTCCTGCAACTCTGATTTCCTGTTCATGAAGTCAGAGGTAAGCTGCTGGTACCATTCAGGGTACTGGTGATAGATTGAAGTAAGTTCCTCAATGGATTTGGCTTGGTTTATCTTACCTCTAATCATTTCTACAGTAACCCCGTCATTGCACCAGTCATTGATAATTTGCCCTGTAGTAGGGGTTATCATGAAGTCAGGTTTGTTAATGAAAAGATTTGTCCTGTCCTTAGATACCACACACTGGTGTTTCATGTTGATGTCAAAGACAATGGTAAACTCATAATCAATCCCATCCCTCATGACAGCCTTTAGACCTACCTTTTCAGGTACCATCTTGCCATTCTTCTCATTGAGGACATAATCCTGCTTGCACCTCATGGTGCAGATGATATGCCTTTCACTTTGCAATATCTTCTGCATGAAGGCATTCATCCTTGGGGTGATTTTCTGCCAGTTGGTGAATGAGTTTCCTTGCAGGTTGGCATGGTATTCCAACAGGTTATCCCAGCATGGTGAAATGCTGTCTATGATGATAACCTCCATGCCAGCATCTTCACATACCTTTATAGCTTCCATATAGGTTTCTGGTGTGAAGTTCTCATTCAAGCTCAATACATTGTAACTGCCCAGATGTGCATATAAATCAGCACTCCCATTCTCAGAATCAATGACTGCTATCTTAGTCCAGTCATTGCAAAGCCCATAAGCTAAAAGTAAGGCTGAATAGGTCTTTCCTGAACCAGCACAGCCTTGCAGGGCTAACTTAATCTTAGCCTGCTTCTTGGATGATTTCCTTAGATTCATCATATCAAAAAATACATTTAGTTAAACTTCTGTGATAAATGAAAAGGTGGCAAGCTATTCACTCACCACCTTCTTGACCTAACTGACTGCATTACAAAGTAGCCAGTGTTGGTGCTCCTCCATCCCCTTTCTGATGGAGCATATAGAACATGTCACCTGTGTCAGGTGAGCAGACTTGTGAGATAACAGGATTAGTAATTTCACCGTTGATAAACTTCTCACTCACCGCTCCTGTTTCAACACCATACACGAAGAAGCACTTACCTGTATAAGGGTTCTGCTTCACTTCAATCTTGTTCACACTCATCTTGGACTTGAACTCTTCAACAGTCATAGTCTCTAAAAACTTTAATTTTTCCATTTGTCTGTAATTTTAAGTTGTTAAACATCAGTTGCAGGGGGAGAGTTAGTGCCCAATGGAGTTAGTGCCATTCAATCATCCTAAACCTCACTACTGGGGGTATCTCCCACTCCAAAGCAAGGGGAGGGAGGGTAAAGGTGATTAAAGCTGGCTTATGGAAGTCCAGAAGAGGTGAAAAAAATAAAATAAAAAATTTTGTGGTATAATAGCTTGGACAGTAGATATAGTTATCTACTTCTATGTTTAGATATAATAAACCCCTGCTTTCTGTTGGGAAAACAGGAGCTTGTCCTTATGTTATACTCACATTCATCTTTTATTATAAGGCAAAGTGAGTACGAGATTCTATCTGATTTTTAATATTCTGGTCATATTTTCACTGCTTGGGATTCTTTCAACAGGTTCACAGTCCAAATCTAATACATCATAACTAAGTATCGGATATACATTCTCTTTCTTTCTATTTCTTATAGCACTCGTCCTGCCACCAATCTTACAGAACAAAGTTCCCAATTTGCGGATTGCCGTAGTGGACTTTAGCTCTCCATAATTAAGAATACCATTCCATATAGCATTCATGCCTTGCTCTATTTCCTTATTGGTAAGATTGCTGCCTATGGGAAACTTTTCCCTCATAGTACACTTAATAGGGTGGTTTTCATCTAAAGCCCAGATAAGGACAGCATTGTAAAATGTCCCATACTTTAAAGGATTGTTATATTCAGGTAAGATTTCTACAAGTTTATCAAAAGGAACATATTTTTGTAATTCAATGAAGTGTCCTAAAAATACTTTATTGTCCCCTTTACAATCTTTTCTTAGCTCTTGGGCTAATGCTGCTCTTTCATCTAAACTGACTTTATTCCTAAGCTGAGTTATTAAATCTTTACGTTCTTCTTCTGTGGTCAAGAAACGTTGCTCTTCAACTTCTTCATAAGCTTCTTGTGGTATGGTATCTTTTTCTTTCTCAATAGATATTAAATCAACATAGTTTCCTTCTTCCTTTAAAGTCTTGTAAAGCTTCTCAGGTAGAGAGTATAATGTATTTTTAAGATTGACTTGAATGATTATGTTGTCAATATTGAAATATGACGGAGTAATTCCCACTTCACTTTGTCTGACTAAATTTATTTTGCTACTTCCACGATATGATTTCTTGGAATATTCCAATATCTCATATTCTGAAATATCATTAAACTTTCTGATTAATTGAGGAAATCTATGTCTTACTTCTTTAATGTCAGAGGCAAAAGCAGATAGCAATTTTGCATCGGAAACAATCTCTTGTTTAAGAAGATTATAATCAATGCCATCAGACTGCTCTTTGGTGCTATAAACAATGGTTTCACTTAATAAGCCCTCGTGATGTCTGCATCTGCCTGCTATCTGAGTTAACTTGTCTGTTGATAATAGTGTAAATGGATGTTTGACATCTGCTACAGATATTAAATGGAATCTTTCATCTATGTCAATCCCTACAAAATAAGTACAACTCATAAAAGTTATTTTAGAGGGTAATTCTCTTTTGAGAATTTCTTTATAATATTGGTTTGCATCTTTCTTACTTCTAGAACTGCATAAGATACCACATTGAGATTGTATTTCAGAAGATAGGCTATTTATAATTGGCAGCATTCCTCTTGTTACTAAATTCAACGCAATTAAAATCTTGTCATTAGGATATTTTTCAGTTAGTTGCTCAATGACTATTTTAGTTCTTGAAAGTACATCATTGGTATGTATCAAGCTAATGCTTCTTGGTGCTGGAGTACTAAATGTAACATTGATTACAGGCTCATTTTCTATTCTTGCGTTGGAAAATTGCCCAATAGTGGCAGATACCAAACATCTTTGAGTTTCAGGAAACTTAAAGTAGTAATCAAAATTCCGCTCCATCTTTGGGCGATATGAACTGTCGTATTGATAAGAATCTATTTCATCAAACATAATGAAGTAGTCCTTAAAATTTTCTTCTCCTATCTCCTCTAATAATGTATCAAGGCTATCTATTACTACAATAAATTTCTTATATTCTATGTCATTGTCAGACAAATAATCCTTTATAGTTGGAACTTTGAAGCCATTAATACATCCTCCTATATATAATATGGAATATCTGTCTGATTCTCCTATTCTACTGTTTTTGGCTTTCTCATAGGCTAATGCTCTTGTTGGAACAACTACAATACTATTCCTTTTAGAATGAAGTTCCAATGTTGTAGCCCCTATACCTGTTCTGTTTTTCTTAATCAATCCATAAGGAGAAATAGCAAACACATCTCCTAAATAAGTCTTATCCTCTGGCATAAGAAAACTCACTGCTTTAATGGATTTCCATTTTTCCAGCCAATTTATTTTATATTTCAAATCTATATAAGGTAAATGTACATTTGCACCATTTATAGTTTGAACTACATGATTATAATCTTCATCAGGTGATTGTGGGAAACCTGAACAAAACAGGATTTCATATTTCCCGTCAGTAAATATACCATTATCATGAATGATGTTATTTGAAGTATCCATAGCTTATTTTAAAGTTCAGTACAAAAATACAACTTTATACTCACTTCTCTATATAATAGAATATCAAAGTGAGTATAAATGGCAAAATCTTTGGGAAGAAATATAGTCTCCCAGAGATTTTTGACCATATCACTACTATAATAAACAGGTTTTTACTATTTCAAGTATTCCATAGCTTTATCTATCTGATTATTTTCAAAGCTGTCAAGGTATATCTGAGTGACTTTCTCAGAACTATGTCCCAATGATTCGCAGATGATTGAGGTAGCTACTCCAGCCCTCTTCAAGACTGTGGCGTAAGAGTGTCTGGCACAATAGGTTGTGAGCTTGATTGATATGTTCATTTCCTCACCGATGGCTTTCAAAGCCTTGTTTACCTTTGTGATGACCTTATGCAACCTGTTCAGCTTCTGCTGTTCTGTCTTGTGCTCATTAGACAATATGGGGAACAAATAACCTTTGCTGCTATCCTTATACCCCTTCAAGACCATAATAGCTTCATCCTGTAATGGCAGGTTTATCAGTTTAGAAGTTTTCTTCCTGTGATAGATGAGCCTGCCCTCCATAATATTCTTATCTGTCAGGTAAGCCATATCCACGAAGTTAATGCCACCCATAAAATAAGAAAAGGTGAATAAAGCCACTGCAAGCCTTGTATAGAAGTCCTTGCCTTTAGTTGGATAATTTATCACAGCCAGTATCTCATCCTTGCTTAAAGCTCTCTTGACTGTTTCTTGGTGCAGCTTTGATACCTTAAACTTCTTGAAAGGGTAGTCCTCCTGCTTGACAAGTTCCATGTCTATTGCAAGGTTAAAGATAGTCCTGATATTCCTGAATCTTATGCCAATGGTATTCTCTGACTTGCCCTGCTTCCTTAGCCAAGTCTCATATCTCCTCAGCCAGTTGCAATCCATTTCAGAGAAAGGAATATCAAGATGCCTGTTGAATTTGATTAGGGAGTTATAAGTTTGCTGTATGGAGAGCCTGTAACCAGTTCTCTTTTCCTCTTCAAGACGTGACAGATACTGCTTGAACAGCTCTCCAACAGTCATAAGCCTTACAGGATTGGAAACCTTATCAACAAGGGTAGTGGCTGAAAACTCCTTATCCTCTGACTTTAACTCCACTATCTTACTCTTTACTTCACTTATCTTGCTGGATATGAGCTTTTCAAGCAGTTCTCTATCTGGGCAAGTGGACTTGGGCTGGTTCTTTTCAAAGTCCCAATACTCTGCTTTGGTAGAAACACCAAGATTGATATACCTTGTTTTCCTGTCCTTGCAGACTTTAATCTTTAGGGGTAATTCTCCTGTTTTCAGGGGTTTGTACTTGTAACAGATAACATCGACTGTAGTCATTTTGGGTAAAACATTGGAGAAAACATTTCCCTGTTTTAGCCATATTTGAGCATAAAAAAAGAGAGCTACATTGCTGTAACTCTCTGACTTTCAGTGGTGCCACCAGGAATCGAACCGGGGACACAAGGATTTTCAGTCCTTTGCTCTACCAACTGAGCTATGGCACCGTTTTTAATCGTTTCGTTGCTTTGTTTCTCGATTGCGGTGCAAAGGTATGAAAGTTTTCCGAATCTGCAAAAGTTTTGAGTAAAAATTTTGAAAATATTTTAATCATGGTAATTGCTCTTTATTCTGTGGTTGATGTAATATCTTGTTAATCAGGAGTATATTTCCGTACGGCTCGTTACGCTGATATCCCGGAAAAAACTACCGTTAGCGTTACCTATTTCAAGCGGTAGAATTGCTTTGTTCTATCCATAGTATTAATCAGTTTAACGGGTAGAAATTTTAGACTTGCAAAAGAGAGGGGGCGAATTTTTATTTTGTCGGAAAAATTCGACTGTTCTGAGGGGGAGTAAACGCTTTTATTTGTATCTTAGTCGCCATAAATAAAACTCGATTATGGAAAAAAGAAGATTAACTCGGTCGAATAACCGAATGATTGCCGGGGTGTGTTCGGGAATTGCGGATTATTTTGGATGGGATATTACGTTGGTACGTATCGTATATGTATTGGCTACGTTTTTTACTGTGTTCTCCGGCGGTATCGTATATTTGATTTTGTGGCTTATCATGCCTGAAGTGAAACGAAATGAAGATTGACTTTTTTCAAATATAAAGAGGGTGTGTCAAAATGCATACCCTCTTTTTTTTATGACAAAGCCCCGACTTTCCCAAGCCGAGGCTTTGTTATGTCCTAAAGATTTTGTATCTTTAGTCATAATCAAAAGTAATATGACAAAGATACATTTTCGTTCTTACAATCCCAATCAAATCGTCCTTTTTCCACAAAGAATAGATGAAAATATTTCATCAGACGATCCCGTACGTATTCTGAGTGCTATGGTTGATAGTCTTGACCTTAGTTCATTTCATAAATTATATAAGGATTCCGGGCGTTCTCCCTATCACCCACGAATGATGCTCAAAGCTGTTTTGTATGCCTATATGAACAATATCTATTCTTGTCGTAAGATAGAAAAATCCCTGCTGCGTGACATTCATTTCATATGGCTTGCCGGTTATGAGAAACCTGATTACCGGACTATAAACCGTTTCCGTAACCGTGTCAAGGATGAGATAAACGGAATATTCACCCAGATAGTCCTCATCCTTGCCTCCAAAGGATTCATAAGTCTTGATGTTGAATATGTTGACGGCACAAAGATTGAATCAAAAGCCAATAGATACACATTCGTATGGCGTAAAAACGTAGAACGTAACCGCGCCAGGCTTCTTGAAAAGATACGTATTCTTCTACAGCAGATTGATGATGTCGTGGCACGAGAATGCCTGCATTGAAAATACCACTACAGAGTTTACTCCTTCCATGCTGACAGATATGATATCAGAGTTAAAAGCCTCCCTTGAAAATGTCCCAACCGCATCGGATAAGGAAGAAAAGAAAACGAAAAGACAGAAGGCAAAGCAAATCAATCTATTGGAATCACACTGCAAGAAACTTGCCGAATATAACAGGCACATGAAAATACTCGGCAAACGGAATTCTTATTCCAAAACAGATCCTGATGCTACATTTATGCATATGAAGGAAGACCCTATGGGAAACGGGCAATTAAAACCGGGATATAATCTGCAAATCGGAACAACCAGTTTATGCTCGATTTTGGACTCTACCCTAATCCTACAGACACCCTTACATTGATTCCTTTTGAAAATTCGTTTCATGAACGTTATAACCGTTTCCCATTGGAAGAGATTGCCGATTCCGGTTATGGTTCGGAAGAGAACTATCGCTTTATGGACGAAAACGGAATAGAGGCGTATGTCAAGTACAATTTCTTTCATAAGGAGCAAAGAGCAGACAAATATGTGACAAATCCTTTCAAACAGAAAACCTATATTATAACAAGGAGAAAGATTATTATGTCTGTCCCATGGGGCAACATATGAAGCGGACAGGTGTACGGCATTATAAAACGGAAAGTGGATATATTGCAGAAAGCATCGCCTATAGGGCTGCAAGATGTGAGGGATGTCCTCTCAGATGTATGTGTTTCAGCTCAAAATCACCAAGACGTACCATAGAAGTCAATCACAGGGCTGAAAGAATATAAACAAAAAGCGCGTGAAAGGCTTACCTCAGAGAAGGTATCAAACATAGAGGGCAAAGATGCATAGAGCCTGAAGCCGTCTTTGGACAAATCAAATACGACATGGGATACAAAAGGTTCAGGCATTTGGGAAAAGACAAGGTCACAATGGACTTTGCCTTCTTTGCCATTGCTTTTAATATAAAGAAAATGTGTGCTAAAATCAAGAATCAGAAGATGACAGACAAAAATTATAAAAATATAAGAGTGGCGTAAGCCATATACAGCCGATTATACCGCTTGAAAGCATGGATATAGGGATATTACAGGAAAATTGAAAGCATACTCTATGAAAAATGAGAAAGCAATGATTATATAACGAAAAAGAGGATGCGTCATTTTGACACATCCTCCATTATATATAACTACTCGAAAATATCTTTCAAAATATAGCCAATATCATATTTTCGTAACTTATCCGTATACGTATCAAATGTATAGAGCGTACCATTCGCCACATCTATATCAAACGGGAAAACAGACCGGAAACAAACTCAAAAAGGGGTGGATAAAATACTTAATCGGAAAATTTAAAACAGGCTCTCAACAATGTATGAAAAATTTATTTCTTCATCTGCTTTCCCAAGCCTTCAGAACACGAATTGGCGTATCTATACAAAGATGCAAAACGTATTTCTATATCCCAAAATACAAAGATAAATCGCTAATTATAAGGCACCAAATTCATGTAAAAACATAAGCGGAAGAACGGATAAACACTACCCGATAAATTAGCCGATCCTACCGCTTGCGTTATGCATTTTTACCGCTTGCGTTTTCGGCCTCATCCCTACCCCGATTTGGAACTATTAAACAATAATTTTCAAAACAAAACATTTTGTCAAAAAAATGTAACGTACTTTCGCGCCGAAAAGAACCAAACAATTCATTATGAGACAAAACAAGAACTCTAAAACTTTTATACTCGTCTTTTTAGGTATGCTGACGGCGTTCGGCCCTTTTGTAACAGACATGTATCTCCCTACGCTCCCCGGCAATGTCGGACTTCTTTAACACCACTTCGTCGATGGTCCAGTTAGGACTTACTACAAGCATGGTAGGCCTCGCCGTGGGGCAACTGTTTTTCGGACCGCTTAGCGACAAATACGGGCGTCGTTCGCCGCTTATCATCGCCATGATGCTCTTTCTTGTTTCTTCCGTCGGGTGTATCTACTCGCAGACTATCATGCAGTTCGTGGGTTTCCGCCTGATACAAGGCATCGCGGGAGCGGGTGGCATCGTGATTTCGCGCTCCATCGCCGCCGATAAATTTTCAGGACGCGAATTGGGGAAAATGTTGGCAATCATCGGAGCTATCAACGGGGTTGCTCCCATTGCCGCACCGATGGGCGGAGGTATGCTTGCCGACAGCGTGGGCTGGCAAGGCATCTTCTGGTGTTTGTTCGGATTAGGAGTCATTTTATTGGCCGGCAGTTTTCACCTCAGCGAATCGTTGCCGCAAGAAAACCGGAAAGCTGCAAAATGGAAAGATGTGTATCGCTCGTTCGGCACGGTGTTGCGCAACCGGCAGTATGTATGCTACATCCTTCAGTTCGGTTTCGCACAAGGCGTGTTGTTCGCCAACATTGCTTCCGCTCCCTTTATCATGCAGCAACATTACGGCTTCTCGCCCATGCTGTTCAGCGTATGTTTCGGGGTCAACGCCGTTGCCATCGTGATTTCTGCCGCAGCCTCGGTGAAATTCCGCCGTCCGGAACAAGCCTTGTCTACGGGAAGCACGGGCATGGTCTTTGCCTCTCTCTTGCTGTGTGTCGCCCTGATTATGAAATGCGACTTTTGGATTTATGAAACGCTACTGCTCTGCCTGCTGTCAATGTTGGGACTGACGTTTACGGCTTCGAACACGTTGGCAATGGACTGCGAGCGGGAAAACGCCGGAACAGCTTCTGCATTGCTCGGCGCATTGGGGTTTGCCTTCGGAGGTATCGTTTCGCCGCTGGTAGGACTGGGCGACCTCATGACTTCTACGGGAATCATCTTTCTGGCAGGTTCGCTCTGTTCGTTCGGCTGTACGCGCTTCGCATTGCGAACCAATCTGTTACAACATGCGCCGGAAATGATTCGGAAATAAACAGGCGTAACATTGTTTTTTCATTAAAAAAACACTATATTTGGGACATACGAACTTTAAACAGGAAGTATTATGAACTCAAATCCCAATTTTCAGTGTACACATTCCTACCAAGATTTTGTTCGGATGTGGCGAATTAAAGAAGTTGGCAACAGAAAAGCTGCCGGGAAAGAAAGCCCTGATTGTTATATCGGGAGGAACCGCAATGAAAAAATACGGCTATCTGGATAAAGTTATCGGGCTGCTGAAAGAGAACAATGTAACATCAATCGTATTCGATAAAATTCTTCCGAACCCTATCAAAAGTCATGTGATGGAAGCTGCGACCGTATGCCGCGAAAATCAGTGCGACTTTGTAGTAGGTCTGGGCGGCGGGAGCAGCATCGACTCGGCAAAATCAAATCGCTGTAATGGCTTGTAACGAGGGCGATTATTGGGACTACATCAACGGCGGAACCGGAAAGGGACGCCCGGTAACGAAGGCTTTGCCCGTGGTTGCCATTCCTACCACTGCGGGAACGGGAACAGAAGCAGACCCGTGGACGGTTATCACCAACGAGGAACGTCAGGAGAAAATAGGCTTCGGAAACGAGTTGACTTTCCCCGTGCTTTCCATCGTCGACCCGGAACTGATGGTGTCTATTCCGCCACATCTCACAGCATATCAGGGCTTTGATGCTTTCTTCCATGCAGCCGAAGGGTTTATCGCCAACTGTGCTACTCCCATCAGCGACCTTTATGCGCTGGAAGCAATCCGCTTGTTATACAAATACTTGCCCGTAGCGGTAAAAGACGGTAAGGACTTAAAGGCAAGGGCAAAGGTAGCATGGGCAAGTACGCTTGCCGGACTGGTGGAAGCTACATCGAGCTGTACGTCGGAACACTCACTTGAGCACGCCATGAGTGCTTACTATCCCGAACTTCCTCACGGAGCGGGGCTTATCGCCATCAGTGAGAATTACTTCGAAACGTTCCGCAATGACAGCATGAAACGTTACATGAAGATGGCAGAAATCATGACGCAGCAGAAGAGCAACCGTCCGAGTGATTTCATCGACGCACTGGTAAGAATGCAGAAAGAATGTGACGTATACGGACTGAAACTGAGCATTTGGGGACTGAAAGAAGAGGATTTCCCGAAGATGGTACAAAACGCCCGCGAAACGATGGGTGGGCTATTCCTTTTCGACCCTCGCCCAATGACGGATGAAGAGGTACTGAACATTTATAAAAAATCATACCGGTAAAGCCGGTGGTTTCCCATTCCAACCCATAAACGAAAGAGGAAGAACCTGAGTGCATCTGCTTACAGGTTCTTCCTCTTTTCGTTTATCTGAATAAAAGTATTGTTAATCTACCGGTTCCGATAACTCTTCCAATGTTTTTCCTTCGTACAAACAGATTGCTTCCTTATAATCTTTCGGAAGCGCCACGGGCTCTTTCGTAGCTATGTCATACCCTACCAGCACCGTACGACACTGGCATTTCAACACGCCGCTTGCCTTGTTGGTGGCACGTTGCAACAGCGTAAGGCTCTTATTGCCGATATGAATTACCGCCGTTTCAATAATCAGTTCGTCGGAAAAGAACACCGGAGCCAGAAAGTCGGCATTGATATTTGCCACCACCACAGCAAATTTATTCCATTCCTCCATCCCGAACACATCGCGAAAATACGAAGTTTTCGCAAGGTCGTATAACGAAAAATAAGCATTGTTGTTCATGTGCCCGTACAAATCGACATCGCTAAACCGTATTTGTATAGGCATTACGTGTTTAAACTTGATTTCATCTGCCATAATATAGTAGTACTTAAGATTAGTTTTCTCAAATATACATCTTTTTTATTAAAACCGCTATCAAGTGGCAGATTATTTCTTACTTTTGCTCGCACTTACTAAGATTTATCCTTAATAATCATATAAAATGGAAAAGAAATTCAGCAAAGAGACACTCTGCGTACAAGGAGGGTGGACTCCGAAAAACGGAGAGCCTCGGGTTCTTCCGATTTATCAAAGCACAACGTTCAAATACGATACCAGCGAACAGATGGCACGTTTATTCGACCTGAAGGATAGTGGATATTTTTATACACGCCTCCAGAATCCCACGAACGATGCTGTGGCTGCCAAAATTGCCGCATTAGAGGGTGGTGTAGCAGCTATGCTTACTTCATCGGGACAGGCTGCCAACTTTTACGCTGTGTTTAATATCTGCGAAGCGGGCGACCATTTTGTCTGCTCATCTACCATTTACGGAGGAACGTTTAACCTGTTCGGCGTAACGATGAAGAAGTTGGGCATCGAATGTACATTCGTGGATGCCGATGCTCCGGACGAGGAAATCGAAAAGGCGTTCCGCCCGAACACGAAATGCCTGTTCGGAGAAACCATCTCCAATCCGAGTATCAATGTGCTTGACATCGAGAAATTTGCACGCATCGCTCACAAACACGGAGTTCCTTTAATCGTTGACAATACGTTTGCCACTCCCATCAACTGCCGTCCCTTTGAGTGGGGAGCCGACATCGTTACCCATTCTACCACGAAATACATGGACGGACATGCCACCTGCGTAGGCGGAGCCATCGTAGACAGTGGCAACTTCGACTGGGATGCACATGCCGACAAGTTCCCCGGTCTGACTCGCCCGGACGAATCGTACCACGGACTGACGTATACGAAATCATTCGGCAAAATGGCTTACATTACCAAAGCCACTGCCCAACTGATGCGCGACTTGGGTTCCATCCAGTCACCAGAAAATGCTTTCCTGTTGAATCTCGGCTTGGAAACCCTGCATCTGCGTGTGCCCCGTCACTGCGAAAATGCCCAGCGCGTAGCCGAATGGCTGGAAGCTAACCCGAAGGTGAAATGGGTTAATTACTGCGGACTGAAGAGCAGCAAGTATTACGAACTGGCAAAGAAATACATGCCGAACGGATCGTGTGGGGTCATCGCTTTCGGACTGAAAGGTTCACGCGAAGAGGCTATCCGGTTTATGGACGCCCTGAAGCTGGCTTGCATCGTGACCCACGTAGCCGATGCGCGTACCTGCGTACTGCATCCGGCAAGCCATACGCACCGTCAGCTTACCGACGAACAGTTGATTGAAGCGGGCGTTGCTCCCGATTTGATTCGCTTATCGGTGGGTATCGAAAATGTAACCGACATCATCGCCGATTTGGAGCAAGCGCTTGCCACCATCTGATACACCTGAATACGGAGAGGTACAGGAAGCGTTCACGTACCTCTCTATTTGTTTTTATACATCCCTTTTACCCCATGAAGCCGCACGACTATTACGCCCAGCGTCTGACGACTACCGAAACCGAATTACATCAAGTTAAACAACGCATTACCCGCATCAGTTTATTACGTGTGATCTTGTTTATCGCCGGAGTAGCGGGACTTATCACATTTTTCCACAGCGAGAGTTGGAAAATCATTCTGACCGTATGCTGCACTTTCCTTCCGTTTTTCTTCCTGTTAAAAATACACGACCGTTTGTTCCGGCGTCGCGACTGGCTGGAGACGCAGGCACGCATCAACCGGGAAGAGTTGCAAGCCCTGACGGGAGATAACAGTTGTTTCGACGAGGGAAAGGAGTTTGTTAATCCGGAACATCCGTATTCGTTCGACCTTGATGTGTTCGGAAACCGCTCGCTGTACCAGATGATAAACCGCACTTGTACCACTTTCGGTAAAGACCGCTTGGCTACATGGATACAACATCACCTGAAAGATAAACAAAGCATTGAGGAACGGCAGCAAGCTGTAAGGGATTTAGGGCGCCGTCCCGACTTCCGCGAACAATTCCGCGTAACGGGACTAATCTTTCATGGTCAGGCTTCAGACGGTGAGGAAATCCGTACGTGGACTGAAACTCCGTGCCAATACCTCCATGCTCTTTGGGTGAAAGCGTTCATTTGGGGCGTTCCTGCCATCAACGTTGTCTTGCTGGCAGCGGGATTGGCTGACTTTATTTCGATGACTTGGTTCGGACTGTCGTTCATGCTCTTTGTCATCATCAGTTTCGGCATCATCAAGCGTGCCACGATGGTACAGGAAACTTACGGAAAGCGGCTGAAAACCTTAAACAGCTATGCCCGGCTGATTGCTTTGGCAAAAAAGGAACAATGGAAATCGGCACTGATTCAAAAGTTAATGGAGGGCCTCAACCTCGACGGAAAATCGCCGGTAGATGCGCTTATGCAACTATCGAAAGAGCTTGACCGTCTTGATTTACGCAATAACCAACTGCTTTATGTGATTTTGGAAGGAAGTATTTTCTTCCAACTCCGTCAGATAGTACGCATCGAACGATGGAAAGAACGTTACGGGCGGTTCGTCATGGACTGGCTGTCGGTAGTGGGAGAACTTGATGCGCTTTGCTCATTGGGGACTTTCGCTTATAATCACCCCGATTATGCTTGGGCTTCCATCGCCGACACTCCGTTCTGCTTTCAGGCTACGGCAATGGGACATCCGCTTATGCCCGCCCGCCAATGTGTAAAAAACGATGCCTCCATCCCTTCACACCCTTACTTTCTGATTATCACGGGAGCAAATATGGCAGGGAAAAGCACGTACTTACGCACCATCGGGGCTAACTATCTGCTTGCCTGCATCGGCGCACCCGTGTGCTGCGAGCGGCTTACGCTTTATCCGGCACAACTCGTTACCAGCCTGCGCACATCGGATTCGCTTTCAGACAACGAGTCTTATTTCTTTGCCGAACTCAAACGACTGAAACGTATCATTGACTTGCTGAACGAAGGACAAGAGCTGTTCATCATCCTCGACGAGATATTAAAAGGGACGAACTCATCGGATAAACAGAAAGGTTCGTTCGACCTGATCCGACAGTTTATGAAGCTGAAAGCAAACGGCATCATCGCTACCCACGACTTACTGTTGGGAAAACTTGCCACACAGTTTCCCGGACAAATAAGGAACTATTGCTTCGAGGCAGATATTACGAACGACGAGCTTACGTTCTCGTACAAGCTGCGCGAAGGAATCGCACAGAACATGAATGCGTGCTTCCTGATGAAGAAGATGGGAATCACGATTCAAGACGATTAAACCCCGTCTGATAACTCCCGAAAACGCTACCGTTAGCGTTGCTTCACGCAAGCCGAAGCGTTACCCCATTCTACCCATAGGATTCACTTACGCTATGGGTAGAATTTTTTATGCCTCAGAATCGGGAATATTTTCACTGTTCGCCCCCTCGGGTTTTATGTCACGCAATGCGCTGGGAAGCATCCCGAACTGCCGTTTGAAACACTTTGTGAAATACTTCGGGTCATTAAATCCTACCGCATACGCTATCTCAGAAATATTCATGTCCAGCCCCTCTCCTACCAGTAACTGACGGGAAACGTTCAGACGGTAAGTCTTCATAAACTGTCCGATTGACTGCCCTGTCAGGTCTTGCAGTTTCTGATTAACCAACGTCTTACTATACCCCATATCGTGAACAAACCGCTCAAGGTCGTATTCTGCATCGGCATAATTCTGCTTCATAAAGTCGATTGCCCGCTGCATAAACATTTTATCACGCGAGTCTTCTTGCAAGCCTAATTCACCCATATCGGCCGACACAGCAAAACGTTCCTTATACCGACGGCGCAAATTCAGGATATTCCGCACACGCACCTTTAAGACTTCAGCATCAAACGGCTTACAAAGATACTCATCGACTCCTATCGAATAGCTAATCTTTTCTTTTTCCAGTGAATTTACTGCGGTAAGCATCAAGAAAGGAATATGGCTGGTGGAAAGATTTTCTTTTACCTGACGGGATAATTCTATCCCATCCATGCCCGGCATCAACAAATCGCTTATAATCAGGTCGACCTTTCGGCTACGGATAAGTTGCAATGCCTCAACTCCGTTTGCTGCCTCCAGTATTAAATAATCCTTCTCTAAAAGCGAACGAATGTAAGTACGCATGTCTTTATTATCATCCACTAACAACAGTGTTTCGTCGGACAACGGTTCACAAGCAGCTTCCTCCTGCCTGATACATTCTTCTTTGACACAGGGAGGCACGATGTGCGACAAACCAATGGGTAACAACAAACGGAACGAAGCCCCACCTGTCCGGTTATTTTTCGCATAAATAGTTCCGCCCTGCATTTCAACAATACGTTTACACACGTAAAGTCCGATGCCCGTACTGCCTTGTCCGGCTGCCGCATATTTCACCGTACCGGGCGACTGATAGAAACGGGAAAATATACGTTCCAAATCTTCGGGAGGAATACCGTTTCCTGTATCACTGACCGCAAAATACAATTTATACCCAGCTTTGCCGGAATTCAAGAGCGCCACCCAGACCGTAATCCGTCCGCCCGCAGGAGTATATTTCACGGCATTCGACATTAAATTCGATACAATCCGATTCAAATATCCTGCATCTGCCTCAATAACCGGCGAAGTAAGGCGAGTATACACATTGAAAGAAATATTACGTTCGGCTGCAAATGCTTGGAACGGAGACAGACTATCTTCCAAAAAAGCCGACAACCGGAGCGGCTTCGGATTAAAGCGTGTCTGTTCTTCATCCAGCTTTCTGAAATCCATCAATTCATTTACCAAAGCAAGAAGTTGCCGCGAACTTCTCCCCGCAATTTCCAGTTGTTTCCTTGTCTGCTCGTCTTTCGTTCGCTCCAATGCCTGCTCCAACGGCCCTTGTATCAAAGTAACCGGCGTACGGAATTCATGTGCCATATTGGTGAAGAAAGCAATTTTCTCGGCAGTCACTTCTTCCATTCGGCGCGCCATAACCTCCAACTGTCGGTTCTGCACTTCCAGTTCGTGCGTACGTTCCGAGACCAATTCCTCCAACCGTACCTGCCTGCGCCGCAAAAGACGCACCTTGTAACGGTAATATCCGTAACTTCCCCCGCACAGAAGCAGGAAGATAATTCCCCAAAACCAAACCGATTTATAAAAATAAGGTACTACCCGAACGGTAACAGCCATTTCTTTATCCGTCCAATGCCCGTCGCGGTCAGTAGCTTTCAGATGTAACACATAATGTCCCGGAGGCAGAGATACATAAGTCAGTGACGACTCACCGGCAAGTGTCTCCCGCCAATCTTCATCGTATCCTTCCAGATAATAACCAAAACGAATACAATCGCTGTATCCGTAATCTTGTGTGGTCAGATTTAGAGCCAATGTCCCATTGCTTTCATGATAACGGATGGCTTCGTCTTCATCGGTAAACGACCAACTCTTTGACTTGGCAAGACGATAAGCAGCTATTTTGATAGGCATATTTGCGGTCACAGTGTCTGATGTGTCCGAATGAATTGCCAGTAACTTATGTTCCTTTCCCCCATAAATCAACGGTTTAACCGCAGAATGACAAAACGCATTGGCTGCAAACCCTTTTCCTGATAATCCGTCTGCCTGTGAGTAATTCATAAACGTATATGTTCCAACATCCATGTGCGCTATTCCGTTGTCGGTAGAAATCCATAGATGACCTTCGTTATCTTCCGCCAATCCTAAGACAACATTGTCGGGCAAGCCGTTGCGAACGGTCAGATTCTCAAACTCAAAATGTCCGTCTGCATCCGAAACCAAGCGATACAGTCCCGTACCGTTTCCTCCTAACCAAATAATACCCCGGCTGTCTTGAAACAAGGCGTTTATCTTCTCTAACTGAGTGGTATGTTTGTCGGTAAGACGATACTTCAGATAAGTATAACTGAAGCGCTGGCGCGACTGCGCAAACGAAGCTAAATCGACAACAAACACACCTTCGGTCGTACCTACCCACAAACGACTTTTCCGGTCAATCAGCAACGCATTTATCGCATCAAACTCGTTATCGCTCAAGTCGAAAGTAATCCGCTGAAACGACTTCTTACGCTTATCATAAAATATAAGTCCTCTTACAGAACCAAACCAAATCCCCTGATTCATTCTGTCTTCTACCGCACTGAGGATGAAATCGCTCTCCAACCCGATATTGTCTTCCCAAAAATACTGTCGGAAAACCCGGTTACCCGGACGATTCAGGTCAAGTTCCGTAATACCCACACCCCATGTATATGCCCAAAGATGATTATCGCTGTCTATCAGCAATCCCTTTATGCTATTGCTGCTTATCGATGTCCTGCTGCCGGGAATGTACGTATAATGGGTAGCGTCTTCACTTCCCAATTCTTTTCGATACAAGCCGTCTTCTACCGTCCCTATCCACAAGTTGCCTTCATGGTCTTCGGCTATGGCACTAATCTCCACTTTCCTTTGTGCGGCAGACGTGGCAGGAATATAATCCCAAACATCAATGCGAAGCCGTTTCCTGTACAACAGGTCGACACCCTCATCGCGCGTTCCCGCCCAAATATTCTCACCTTCGGCATAAAGACAGTTTATCGCATTGCTGTTGATGGTCGAATTATCCCGCTCGGTAGTGCGGCGGATAAAATGGAAAGTATCGGTAGAACGGTCGTAAACATTGAGTCCGTTCAGCGTAGCTACAATTACACTTCCTTCGTCGGTCAGATGAATATCTGTGATATACGCCTGACTCAACATGCCGGAACGGTGAGTGGAATAGCGATAACGCTTTACTTCACCCGAACGATGATCATACCGAAACAGTCCCCGGTTACTCCCCATCCACAAAAAATCACCGTCGGACTGTAAACAAGAGATACGCCAATCTTCACTGAAAGGCTCTACCTGAGGTATCAGCACCTTATTTATCTGATGATTGTCTGCCTTTACAAAACGATATAGCCGGTTCCCGATGCCGGCACATACCCCCGCTTCCGTATCGGTCATTTCCGAAATGCCCTCGTTCTCGGGATTCATCAACCGGAAATAATTGCTTACCTCACCTTTAGCATCCAACTCGATACACCATAAGGCACGGTCGGAAACCACCCACACATCACCATTGCGTGAGCAATACAGCGTACGGATATAAGACCGGCACAAGGATTTCAATTCGGGAAAAGCCGAGATATCAAGACTAACTAACCGACACGTAGCCACATCCATCCAGTCCAATCCTCCTTCCGAACCAATCCAAAGCCTGCCGCAACCATCTTCACAGAGCGAATAAACATAATTACTCTTCAAGGCATCTGTTTCTCCACGCGCCGTATATGTCAGGAACCGATATCCATCATAGCGTCCTACTCCCCCCTGCGTAGCCATCCATACATAACCTTTCGAGTCTTTTAAAATGGCAGTAACGCAGTTATTCGGAAGTCCCTCGGCTTCGGTAATAAAGCGAAAATTATAACGTGAAAAAAACGTATCGGCAGACAAAGCGTATGCCGTCAAGCATCCGGTAAAAAGAATATATATAAGAAACAAGATATGTCGTTTCATAGGGAAAAGCATCAGATTTGTTACGCAAATGTACATAAATATTAAACGCTCCCCTACGAGAACATAAAGTTTTTTACAGTTCATAGAGCCTTCAAGAGGCAGTTTAAATTTAGCTCTAAGTCTATATCCGCTTCATCATGCGCTCGCGTTTTAAATAAATGGAAACCGAAAGCAAACCCAGCAATACGACAAAAACGCCCACCAATGCCGGATAACGATAACCTAAACCTGCCTCAACAGGCAATCCGCCCAAATACGCTCCTACGGCATTGCCAAGATTAAAGGCTATCTGTACACACGCCGCACCCATCATCTCGCTGCCCCGCGAGTTTTGAAGCAACAATAACTGTTGAGGAGAAGATACGGCAAACAAACATGCTGTACCGATAAACATGAGCAATACAGACAGCCACGGAACAGATGCAAAGAAAAACGTACCGAGCAAAGAAACAAGCATCAACACCTGCGTAAAACGAATAACAGGAGCCAGTCCGTACAAGTCGCCACACTTACCGCCCACCAGATTACCAATCGTCATCCCTAACCCTGCAAGCACCATAATCAACGTAATATGTGAAGCAGCAAATCCCGCCTCGTGTATCATTTGGGGAGTAACATAACTGAACCAACAGAAGATTCCGCCGTTGCCAAACATCGTAGTCAGAATGATAAGCCACGGAGCCAATTTTTTCAAGAAGCGGAACTGACCTTTCAGTCCCACGTCGGGCAAGGCAGGAAGCGAAGGAACCCATTTATAAATCAAGTAGAATATCAGCAGTCCCCATCCCGCATTGAACAGGAACGGGAAACGCCACGAAACCAGATTGCTGAGCATCGTTCCGAAAGGCACTCCGAACAGATTAGCAACCGTCATGCCGGCAATCATCATTGATACCGCCAACGACTCTTTTCCCTTATCCGCCACTCTTTCTGCAACGATAGACCCCACGCCAAAAAATGCACCATGAGGCAGACCAGAAACAAACCGCATGAGCAACAAACTCCAATAACCTTGCGAAAACGCCGCACACAGGTTTCCTACAAAATAAACAGCGACCAAGCCCAGCAGAATTTGTTTCAGCGGGCGCGTACGTGCCACAACCACCATCAACGGCGCTCCCACACACACGCCAATAGCATACGCCGAAATAAAATGTCCGGCCGTAGGGATACTCACCCCTAAATCATGCGCCACATTAGGAAGGATTCCCATCATAACAAACTCCGCAATACCCAGTCCCAACGTACCGGAAGCAAGTGCCAACAAACTTTTTTTCATGACTCTATTCTCTATTTTCGCGCAAAGTTAACACGAATAAGTGTACCAAGAACACTATGTTTAATTTCTTGATTTATGTCATTTTTATTCGCGTTCTGTGCGCCTCTCCATCATGTTTCCGCACACTTGCTAATCTAAAAAATATCCTGACGGCCTCTACTCCTGAACGCCGTCGGCATCCTTCTTAGCTATTTTTACATAGACAGGCATCTTATCATCCGGAGGAGTATCTTCCTCTAATCTGATGGTATAAAATACATAACCGTCTATACCATACTTTTCAAACCATTTTCTTGGCTCAACTCCCGAATCACGCAAGCCGCAAAACCAAATTCCGTTCTGAATCGGAATACCAGCGGTATAAGCCATGACAGGGATATCGTTACTATCTCCGGGAGTAAATGTTTCCATTAAGATTTTCATGTTATCCATGCGCACCGTATCATTAAAAATGGGCTGATTATTGCTTGCCGGATAGAAACAACAGATATGTAAGCTGTCCTTTCCATAAGGAACGGCCATAAAGTCAAGAGATTCGATGCTATCAACAAGCAGAAAGTGAACAAACTCAGGAAGCAATTCTTGTTCGCTAAATGCGCCGTTACTGCAAGTCACTTTCTTCAGCTTCGCACGCTTTCCGTTAAAATCACCTTTCAAGGTTACACGCAAATGTTGAACATTCTGCATCTGAAAATATTGCTGCATGAGTTCAGGTAAAGTCTTTGTCCGATATTCATACTCCACCTTTATGGGTTGTGCCTGCGTTAACATTACAGTCAGAGCAAGCAGCATGGTAATGATGATTTTCTTGTGCATATTCCTATACTGTTTTTCAATCTCAAAGATATTGCATTTATTTGGGTCAGCCCAAGAAAATTCTGACTTATTATAAAGAAAAATCGGCTAAACATGAAAACATGCTTAGCCGATTTCTTCGTACCCATACCCGCATTTGAAATAATTAAAGTGGGGAAAATGTGGGTAAAAAGAAAAACGCAGAAAAACACAGTAATATAACTATATATCAACTATTTACAATTATATTAAATTTTAATCCGAATTAATCCGATTGCAAATTATTTAGCAGATGCGGGGAAAATGTGGGGAAAATATCTATATTTGCATCCAGATAGATATTTAACCTGTAAGCCTATGAAAGTAACTTTCATCATTAAAAAAGCGGCAAAACGGTATGATACTGAATCAACCGCAACTATTTATATCCGTCTGAGAAATGGAAGACAGCTTGATTCTGTTGCTCCTACCCAGCTTTCAATCAATCCCAACCTGTGGGATGACAAAGCAGAGTGTGTAAAAACAAAAGCTGTCTGCAACGAAGATTTAAGGACTGGCATAAATGAAGAGATACGAAAGCTGAAAACCTATGTGGAAAAATCCTTTCATACGGAAAAAGAATCCGTTGATAAAGAATGGCTGAAACTAACCTTAGACAGATATTATCATCCTGAAAAGTATTTCACACCGGAAGAGATTGTCATCAAGCCGACTTTCGGAGAGCTGTTTGACAGCTTTCTGGGAAAGCATCCGTTATCGGAAGTTAGGAAAAAGAATTTCAGGGTGGTAAAAAGAGCCTTATTGCGTTATGAGCTGTATGTACGGGAAACCAAAAGAGGGCAAAAAGGATTTGTTCTTGATGTTGATACCGTCACACCTGAAACTCTTCGGGACATGTGGGACTTCTTCGAGAACGAATACCAATATTATGAATTGTACCCAAGCATTTATGAAGCCATTCCAGAAAAGAGAACTCCGCAACCACGTGGAAAAAACACTCTGATAGACTGCTTTTCAAGAATACGCACATTCTTCCTGTGGTGCTTCGACAACAAGCTGACAGCCAACAGACCGTTTGACAAGTTTCCGATAGAGGAGTGCAAATACGGAACCCCTGTTTATATCAACCTTGAAGAAAGGGACAGGATTTTCAATGCAGACCTTTCGGCTACCCCACAGCTGGAGATACAGAGGGACATCTTCATTTTCCAGACACTTATAGGATGCAGAGTAAGCGACCTGTACAGAATGACCAAACTGAACGTGGTAAATGAAGCCATTGAATACATACCGAAGAAAACCAAAGAGGGCAATCCTGTAACGGTACGTGTTCCGTTGAACGACAAGGCAAAGAAAATTCTCGAACGGTATAAAGCCCATGAGGGAAAACTGCTGCCGTTCATTTCCGAACAGAAATATAATGAGGCAATAAAAAAGATATTCAAACTTTCAGGAGTGGACGATTGTCACTATATTAGACCCGTTGACACGTGATGAAGTCAAAAAACCGCTTTATGAAGTGGCAAGCAGCCACCTTGCAAGACGCACCTTCATCGGTAATATTTATAAGAAGGTGAAAGACCCGAATCTTGTTTCGGCACTGTCGGGACACAAGGAAGGCAAGGCAAGGCTTTCAGACGGTACAGGGGATATTGACGAAGAGATGAAGAAAGACCTCGTTAAACTTTTAGACTAAGCCTATATGGGACAACAGGAATACGACAATTTCAAAAGACTGATAAGGGAGTGGCTTGACAGCCACCCCGATGAATATGCGGCTTTCGTAGAAGAAATGAACGATAAGGAGTTCAAGGGATTTGTCAAGGTTTTCAAGGTTGCCACAACCTTGGTACCGAGATACAAGGAAGCCACACGCAGACGGATCGGAGACGACAAAATCTCCGATTTCGAGGAACTGGAGAATGTGCTTCTGGATTCAGACCTTGCCCAAAAGATTGTAAACGAGTTCCACCATTCAAAGAGGCGAAGCATCATACCTTCCATGCTCGCATGGCTGTACTACGGACGGAGCTATGAATGCATGGTGGAACAGGGAGAGGAACTGGCCAAAAGAAAAGGTATTACCGGACTATACAAATGGCTTGTTTCCTACATGGTCAGGTTCATCATCAAGAAGAGCATCAGCAGCGGCATGAGAACCAAAGAGGACTGGGTGGCTTTCAGGAAGCAGCAGAAAGCCATTGAGGAAAACAACCTCGTGGAATGGTCTATTGAGGATGAAGAAGACATTGAAGAAACCGAAACGGAAGATACGGACAGCCTGCAGCAAGGACAGCCCAAGAGTGCCGGACGAAAAGCCGACACACGTACCCTGCCGGAGCTACTGATAGAGAACAGGGATGTCATTCTGGAAAGAATCGGAACAAGGCTGAAAACGCATACGACCGAAACGGACATCGCACGTCTGTACATCGCACTGGTGGAATACCGTTTCATGCGCTCCTGTCCCATAAAGACTTTCCGGAACGCACTACAACAGCAATACACAGACCTCAGCATCGTACACGAAAGGGGAATACAGAAAGCATACAAGAACCTTACCACACCTTTCGGAGGCAGCAAAAAACAGATAAAAGACATCGGGGAAGACCATGTTGCCATAGAGGAATTGAAGGCTTATCTATCCGCTTGAAATTCGTTTAATTCGTTTTTGGATTTTACGAATTTAACGCATTGAAATCCATTGATTTACGATTATTTTTCGTTATATATTTGTGCCACTATCCTAATCGGGGTAGTGGCTTTTCGTTTATAATACTGCCGAAACGGGAAGTCTTACAACCGGCAGTTTCAACAAGCCTATGACAGACCTGATGGCAATTATCCAGAATGGAAACGGCAACATCAAACTGGAAGTGACAGGCGAAGACCTGCTCATGTTTTCAAACCAGCTGATAAGACGTGCCAAGCATGAACTCTCCACCGCCATTGCGGAAGCGAGAAAGGAAAAGTACCTCACAAAGGAGGAAGTGAAGAAAATGTGCGACGTGTGCGACACCACCCTTTGGCACTGGGCAAAGAAGAACTATCTGAAACCCGTAAAGGTGGGGAACAAGGTCAGATACCGACAGTCGGACATACAGAAAATCCTAGGTGAACGCAATCCTTCAATCTGAGCCTATGAAAGAGGAAGAATACATGCGTGTGGGAACGACACTGTACAAGGTCGTAAACCAGCCCTGCGCCAGCGGAGGGTATGAGAAAAGACGTGTGATATGGAACAACAGCACACTCAGGCAGGACTACGGGAAGAACTATCTTGCGACCGTCCCGAAGTATGACGGATTCTGTACCGTTCCCGACCATCTGAACTACCGGAAGGAGATTGACGGTTTCCTGAATCTATACGAACCGCTAGAGCATACTCCGCAGATAGGGGGATTTCCCGAACATACGTTCTCTGGTGCTACACATTTTCGGCGAACAGTACAATCTGGGACTGGACTATCTGCAACTGCTGTTCCTGCAGCCGTTGCAGAAACTTCCCATACCCTGCTGGTATCGGAAGAGAGGAACACGGGCAAGAGTACGTTCCTTAATTTCCTGAAAGCCGTATTCGGGGACGAGGATTTCCGGAGCCAGTTCAATTCCGACTGGGCCGGAAAGCGCTCATTGTCGTGGACGAGGTGCTGCTCAACCGCAGGGAAGACAGCGAGCGGTTGAAGAACCTGAGCACTACTTTCAATTACAAGGTGGAGGCCAAAGGGAAAGACCGCACGGAAATAGCCTTCTTCGCCAAGTTCGTATTGTGTTCAAACAACGAGTATCTGCCTGTTATCATAGACGCAGGGGAAACACGATACTGGGTAAGGAAGATAAATCCGCTGCAGAACGGTGACACGAATTTCCTGCAAAAAAGCTGAAAGAGGAAATTCCTGCCTTCCCCGTTCTTCCTGACACAAAGGGAGCTTTCAACGGAAAAGGAAAGCCGTATGTGGTTCAACCCGAAGCTGACACATACGGCAGCCCTGCAGAAAATCATCCGGAGCAACCGCAACCGTCTGGAGATAGAAATGGCTGAACTGTTCCTTGACATCATGTCAAACATGAATGTGGAAAGCGTATCATTCTGCCTGAACGACCTCATGACACTGCTTGTCTATTCGCAGGTAAAGGCAGAGAAATATCAGGTGCGGAAAGTGGTTCAGGAAGTATGGAAGCTGACTTCCGCACCGAACTCGCTTTCCTACACCGCCTATGAGATTGCTCCCCACCGTGACTGCCACTACGAGACGAAAAGGAAAATAGGAAGGTTCTACACGATAACCAAAGAACAGCTGACCGCTATATGATTATTTTGATGAAATGATGAATACGGTATATAACACATTGTATTACAGTATAATACAAGCTCATCATTCATTCATCGGAATATAATGCTGATGAAAAGAGAAATCATCATTTCTTTTTTGGCAAGCAGTCTGATGAAAAAATGATGAAGCGTTACCGTTCTGTATAACAGCTTATTACAAGCAAAATTCATCAAATCATCGTTTTTTCACTCATCACAAAACCGTACGAAAATGACAACAGAAGAAGCAAAAAAGATAAGAATCGCAGACTATCTGCACAGTCTGGGGTATTCCCCAGTAAAGCAGCAGGGGGTAAACCTCTGGTACAAATCCCCGTTCAGGGAAGAGAACGAGCCCTCATTCAAAGTAAACACCGAGCGTGAGCAATGGTTCGACTTCGGTCTGGGAAAGGGCGGCAACATCATCGCACTGGCGGCACACCTCTACGCAACGGAGAGTGTTCCGTATATCCTGAAATGCATAGAGGAACAGACACCGCATGTCCGTCCCGTGTCTTTCTCTTTTCGCAGGCAGTCTGCCACCGAGCCGAGTTTCCAGCAGCTTGACATCGTGCAGCTGTCTTCTCCTGCCCTGCTCTCTTACCTGCAGGAAAGGGGGATAAATACGGCACTGGCGAAAAGAGAATGCCGTGAGGCACACTTCACCAACAACGGCAAACGGTATTTTGCCATTGCCTTTCCGAACATATCGGGCGGATATGAAATCCGCAACCGATATTTCAAGGGCTGCATCGCACCGAAGGAAATATCACATATCAGACAGTCGGGAGAGCCGAGAAAAGCATGTTACGTTTTTGAGGGGTTCATGGACTACCTTTCCTTTCTGACACTAAGGCTTGAAGGCTGTCCGCAATCCCCCGATTTCGACAGGCAGGACTACATGGTCTTGAACTCCGTAGCCAATGTTTCCAAGGCACTCTATCCGCTGGGCAGCTATGAGCGCATCCACTGTTTCCTTGACAATGACCGTGCAGGAATGGAAGCCCTGCAGCAAATCAAAAAGGAATATGACAATACCAGACATATACGTGACGCTTCACACATATACGGCGGATGCAAGGATTTGAACGAATACCTGCAAAAACGGGCAGCGGTAAAGAAACAGGCTCAATCCATCAAAATGAAGACACCGCCCAATAAACTGGGAGGCTTTCGGTTATAACCCACTATAACTACACGCTTCGCTTACGTAGTTGTGGGCTCTCCCGAGGGGATTAGGGTTTTACCCTAATAACCCACTCAGGGCGTTTCTCCCCTGAGAACCCAGAGCAAAGAGTGACCCTCTCTTTGCAATCTCCGCTTATGGGTTGCACCCCTAAGAACCCCATGCGTTTACGAACAGCAGAAAAGTAAACAATAAAGTACAAACAAAAAAACAAGTATCTATGGCAACAAAATCAAGCATACATATCAAGCCCTGCAACATCGCATCGAGCGAGGCTCACAATAAAAGGACTGCCGAATACATGCGCCACATCGGAGAGTCCAGAATCTATGTCGTTCCTGAACTCTCCACCGATAACGAGCAGTGGATAAATCCCGACTTCGGCAGTCCGGATTTGCGGACGCATTATGACAATATCAGACAAATGGTAAAGGAAAAGACCGGACGTTCCATGCAGGAAAAGGAACGGGAGCGCAAAGGCAAGAACGGCAAAATAGTCAAAATTGCGGGATGCTCACCCATACGTGAAGGAGTGCTGCTTGTCAGGTCGGACACCACACTGACAGACGTGCGTAAATTCGGTGAAGAGTGTCAAAGACGCTGGGGAATCACACCGCTGCAAATCTTCCTGCACAAGGACGAAGGGCATTGGCTGAACGGTCAGCCGGAAGCGGAAGACAGGGAAAGTTTCAAGGTAGGGGAAAGATGGTTCAAGCCGAACTATCATGCCCATATCGTTTTCGACTGGATGAACCACGAAACCGGAAAGAGCCGAAAACTCAATGACGACGACATGATGCAGATGCAAACTCTTGCATCCGACATCTTGCTAATGGAGCGTGGGCAGTCAAAGGCTGTCACAGGTAAGGAGCATCTGGAACGGAACGACTTTATCATTGAGAAGCAGAAAGCCGAACTGCAACGCATGGATGCTGCCAAACGACACAAAGAAGAACAGATAAATCTTGCCGAACAAGAACTGAAACAGGTGAAATCAGAAATACGCACAGACAAGCTAAAGAAGACAGCCACCACGGCAGCGACAGCCATAACAAGCGGTGTTGCTTCTCTTTTCGGAAGCGGAAAACTGAAAGAACTGGAACATGCCAACGAGAGACTGCAAGACGAGGTTTCAAAACGGAACACCAATATTGAAAAATTACAGAGCCAAATACAGCAGATGCAGAAACAGCATGATACGCAAATCCACAATCTCAAGGAAATGCACAGACAGGAACTTGACATGAAGGAAAAAGAACTGTCACGGCTCGCCAGAATCATAGACAAGGCTTTCAGATGGTTTCCGATGTTCAGGGAAATGCTGCGCATGGAAAAGTTTTGTGCCATGCTGGGATTCTCTAAAGAAATGACTGAAAGTCTTATAGTCAAAAAAGAAGCCCTGAAATGTAGCGGTAAAATCTATTCCGAGCAACACAGGCGGAACTTTGATATAAAGGATGATATTTTAAGGGTGGAAAATGACCCTGACGATGAAAGCAGGCTGAACCTAACTATAAACAGGAAGCCGATTGCCGATTGGTTCAGGGAACAATGGCACAGGCTCAGATATGGAACAAATGAATCACATAAAACTACACTCAAAAATAAAGGTCTTAAATTATAATATTTTCTAAAACAACAGTTAGAATATTAATATAATATGCTATTTTTACGACATTAAACTAATAATAAAATGAAAATTCTATCAAAAGAGTCACATAGAGATGAAGACTATATAATTGATTTATGTGACAAAATATTAGGATTAAAGGCATTAAGACAGCATCGCTTCGATTTTTTAAGAGGAGATCCTAAAAGAAATGGGAAACCAGGTGTAAGACTTCCCGTTGATGCTTTCTACGATTCAAAGAATTTAGTTATTGAGTATTACGAAAAACAGCATTATGAAGATGTTGTTTTTTTCGATAAGAAAGAATTTATTACAGTTAGTGGAGTTAACAGAAAAGAACAAAGAATGATATATGATAAGAGAAGACAAGAGATACTACCTAAACATAATATAAACGTAATTATATTATCATATAAAGATTTTAATTATAACAATAAAAAAAGAATCATCCGTAACGCAGAGAAAGATATTAAAATAATATCAGAAAAATTAAAATTATATATTTAATAAAAACGTATTATGAATATCGAAATTAAATTTAAGCTGATTGAATATTTAAAATTGGCTCCATCTGAGTTGTCATTTTTAGAATCAATTATTATACCAATCAATGTGACTAAAGATTTATTAGATAATAAAACAGAAACTTTAAGCAATTATCTTGAGAACGTGCAAAATGACGCAACTTTACAGGATAACGTACGTTTATTAGCAGCTTGTTTTAGAAATAGATTAAAAGAAAATTCCATAAATATTAAATTTGACAATGAACAATTAATGGAAGAAGATTATGATTCATATGATGAATTATCTGATGAAGAGAGAGAAATGAGAAAAGAAGAAGATGAAATGTGGCAAGAAAGAGAAAAAGAATATCGTAAAGCGCTGCCCAAAATAAGGAAATATACACAAGACGAATGGAACAATCTAATGTTTAATTATGTGTGGGAAAAATATCCACAATTACATAAAGGTTTTAATAGACAAGTTTATTGCCAAGCCAGAGATAGTTTTTTTGGTTCTATCGGAATTGCCTATTATAGGTATCAACTATCCCAGAAAATTCAAGATAAAATTAATATTGCTGAAGAATATACTAAAAATGAAATTGACAATCGGTTCAAAATATTAGAAACTGAAAGTATTGAAGAATGGACTAATCAATATAAAGAAATGATGAATGATTTGGGAATAAGTAAATACACCAAAGGAAGTATTAAGGAATTCTTTAAGAAATTAGACCTAAAGGTCTCAACATTTGTTATTGATACAATAAAAAGGAAACTAACCGAAATGTAAATATTCAACACGTGTGGGGAAAATGTGGGGAAAAATTAGATAACTATAAAGGCTAAGTAATGAATTATCAATTACTTAGCCTTTTATCCTGTACCCAGACCCGGGGTCGAACCGGGATGGATGTTACTCCACTGGTGTTTGAGACCAGCGCGTCTACCGATTCCGCCATCTGGGCAACTGTTTCGCTTAATTGCGGTGCAAAGGTAAGTCATTTTTCCGATACTCACAAATTTTGGAAAACTTTTTCTTTAACTTTTTTCTTGACAATCTGAATTGAAGGCATAAAAAAAGGAGTACCGCTGTACTCCAACCTTTGTTAACCTTAAAATCTAATACTATGAAAAACACGATGCAAAGATACGGACTTTTTGTAAACTGACAAGTGTTTCCTCCTAAAAATTGTGTTTTATAACATAGATTAAGAGTTTTCATGTATATTTACTGATTAAAACCTTACGAAAGCGAGGGCGGAATTTCTATGGATAGCGTTGGTTTGCACTACTGTTAACGTCTTGAGGTTTATCTCGTTGTTTCCTTCGATGCTACGGATAGGTATTTTTCGGATTGCCTGTGTGGGGAGAGAGTTGACAGCCTGAAGGAAATACCCCGACTGTTTCCGGTACGTTTTAAGGCAATCAAGTCTTATTTTTCTGCACACTATCTATAAAAATGTGCAAAGAAAATACATTTATTTGCCTGAATATTTGGTTAAGACGAGAAATATTTATTCCTTTGCACCGAAAAAATCAATAATTTATTTATTTATAAACTTAAAAAATTAGAATTATGTCTGAAATCGCATCAAAAGTACAGAAAATTATCGTTGATAAATTGGGCGTAGAAGAATCAGAAGTAGTACCTACCGCAAGTTTCACTAACGATTTGGGTGCAGACTCTTTGGATACCGTAGAATTGATTATGGAATTTGAAAAAGAATTCGGTATCTCTATTCCTGACGATCAGGCAGAAAAATCCAAACTGTAGGCGACGCTATTTCCTACATTGAAGCTAACGCAAAATAATTTAATTTCTCTTATGGAATTAAAAAGAGTAGTAGTAACGGGTCTTGGCGCGTTGACTCCGGTTGGTAATACGGTTCCGGAATTTTGGAACAACCTTGTAAACGGAGTGAGCGGGGCAGGACCTATTACTCATTTTGATGCGTCAAAATTTAAAACGCAATTCGCTTGCGAGGTAAAAGGATTCAATGCCAATGATTTTATTGACCGAAAAGAGGCTCGCAAGATGGACCTTTATACGCAGTACGCAATTGTGGCTGCCAAAGAAGCCGTAGCGGATTCCGGCATTGACGTTGAAAAAGAAGATTTAAACAGAGTCGGAGTTATCTATGGTGTCGGCATCGGAGGTCTTCATACGTTTGAAGAAGAAGTGCTGAATTATGCGCAGACGAAAGATACCATCGGGCCGCGATTCAATCCTTTCTTTATCCCGAAAATGATTGCCGACATTGCAGCCGGACATATCTCAATGATATACGGTTTTCATGGACCTAACTTCACCACAACCTCGGCTTGTGCTTCATCATCTAATGCCATTGGCGCAGCATTCGATTTGATTCGTTTGGGCAAAGCTAACATTATCTTGGCAGGAGGAGCTGAAGCTACTATTTTCCCGGCAGGTGTGGGAGGATTTAACTCCATGAATGCTTTGTCTACCCGCAATGACGACCCCACTCATGCTTCACGTCCGTTTAGCGCAAGCCGCGACGGTTTTGTGATGGGAGAAGGAGCCGGATGCCTGATTCTGGAAGAATTAGAACATGCCAAAGCGCGCGGTGCAAAAATATATGCCGAATTGGCCGGTACGGGAGCTTCTGCCGATGCTTATCATATCACGGCTTCTCATCCAGAAGGTTTGGGAGCTAAGTTGGTTATGTCGAATGCATTGGAAGATGCCGGAATGAAACCGGAAGACATCGACTATATTAATGTACACGGAACTTCTACACCGGTAGGTGATATATCTGAGGTGAAAGCCATCCAAGCATTGTTCGGAGACTATGCTTATAAACTGAACATCAGTTCTACGAAGTCAATGACCGGACACCTGTTGGGAGCTGCCGGAGCGGTAGAAGCTATTGCTTGCGTATTGTCTGTAAAGAACGATATTGTGCCTCCGACTATCAATCACGAAGAAGGGGATAACGATGAAAATATTGATTATAACCTGAACTTCACTTTCAACGAGGCTCAAAAACGTACCGTTCGTGCCGCATTGAGCAATACCTTTGGTTTTGGCGGACACAACGCATGTGTAATCATGAAAAAATACGCCGAATAACCGTGGTTTGTAATATAATAGATAAGATAAGACTCCTTTTCCGAAAAGATAAGGAGTCTTATCTTTGTTTTTATAGGATGTTGGGATTTTATCCCAGAAATATCGAGATTTACCAGCAGGCTTTGCTGCACAGGTCTTCATCGATTAAAGAAAAAGGCCGGCTGCTGAACAACGAGCGGCTGGAATTTTTAGGCGACGCCATCCTCGATGCCATTGTAGCCGATATCGTTTATAAGCATTTCGAAGGTAAACGCGAGGGCTTTCTGACGAATACCCGTTCTAAAATCGTTCAGCGCGAAACGCTCAATCGTGTAGCCGTAGAAATAGGGTTGAATAAACTGATTAAGTATGCCACGAAGCAGTCTTCGCATAACAGTTATATGTGTGGTAATGCTTTCGAAGCCCTTATTGGAGCAATTTATTTAGACAGAGGCTATCGGGTGTGTAAAAAGTTCATGGAAGAACGTATTATCGACCGCTATTTGAATCTGGAAAAAATTTCACGTAAAGAGGTTAATTTTAAGTCGAAGCTGATAGAATGGAGTCAGAAAAATAAATTTGAGATAGAATTTAATTTGCTGGATCAGTCAGTAGATGCAGACCAAAACCCCACGTTCGAGACTCAAATAACGGTAGAAAACATCCCCGCAGGTTCCGGAAAAGGTTATTCCAAGAAAGAATCGCAGCAGGAGGCTGCCCGTGAAACGTTATCGAAAATTAAAAGCGACCCGCAATTCATCGATGCCATTTTTGCGGCAAAGGCTGAACGCGAACAGGCGCAGGAAGCAAAGACTGAAGCCGATGGAATGCCCCAGCAGGAAGAAACCGTTCGGGAAGAACTGTTGGAAAGCAAAAAAACTGCAGAAAAGTATGATGACGTAGAGCGTATTATCAGCGAAGCAGAAGAAGCAGCTTTTCTTGAAGAATCGGTCAAAGCATCGAAAGAGAATAAAAAAGAAAAAGTGTAATAGTCAGTAAGCGTTCTGACTATTACATAATTTCAAAACGGCGTACTTCGGCATTCTGCATGTGACCGATACTGCGTAATGCGTCTGCTTTTATGCCGAGAATATGTGCTTCGATAGAACGGTTTATTTGCCCGTGAGCCACTACAAGCACCCGTTTCCCCTCGTAATGTTGTTTTAAGTAATCCAAAAAGCGTCCGGCACGGGCATACAACATCTCGCGCGTTTCGGCATCGGCAGGCGGATTGTTCAGCTCCACAGAGTTCAGCGACAAGCCGGTCCAGCTTCCCCAATCAATCTCACGCAGCAACGGTGTTTGTTCCCACGGCAGCTCCCGATATCCCACGGCAAGCGAAACGGTATCTGTTACCCGCTTCAGATCGCTGCTGATAATTGCATCCAAACTTATATCTTTCAATTTCCGTCCCATTTCCTTTGCCTGACATTTCCCTGTCTCTGTTAACGTTCCGGGTAAATGTCCCTGAAAAATGCGGTTCAGATTTTCTTCCGTCTGCCCGTGGCGGGCTAAATAAAGTGTAATCATTCGTCTGACATTTATTCTCACAAAGATAACCATTTAGGGGATGTGTACAAAGAGCTTGTTCAAACTTTATCCGGCTTGGTCAGAAGCCTGAAAAACGCTACCCATAGAACCGGTCAACGCTATGGGTAGAATCGGTCAACGCTACCGCATGAGTTGGCCAACACTAACGGTAGCGTTTTTCGAGGTATAACGGCGGATAATTTCGGCTTATGCTTCCACAAGCGGAAAAGTTTTAGAAACTGTTTTGAATTTATCGTGCGATGATTTGGGATGATTTTTTGAGGCATTTCCGCTTGTGTGATAAGGAAGATAGCGGGCTATCTGACAAAGAACAGAAGTGGAAAAGACCGAAAAATCGCCCAAAGCGCACACGAAAACGGATACATCAAGCTAAGAAAAACTTTTTGTAGAAATTCAAAACAGTTTCTTAATAGGTTTGAATTATATTTGGAAGAGAGGAAAAGATTGCTTACTTTTGTTCACATTAAAGCCTTATTTTGCACAAACTTAAAACAAACAAGTATATTGATTATGGCAGACTCAAAAACGATTATCAGCGGAGCTGAAGAGAAAATGGACATGGCAGTCATGTATTTAGACGAATCATTGGCTCACATTCGTGCCGGAAAAGCCGACGTTCGCCTGCTGGACGGAATTCGTGTAGACTCTTACGGAAGCATGGTTCCTATCAATAATGTGGCAGCAGTTACTACGCCCGACGCTCGTAGTATCGCCATTAAACCGTGGGATAAGAATATGTTCCGTGTCATTGAAAAGGCGATTATTGATTCTGAACTGGGAATCATGCCGGAAAATAACGGTGAAATCATCCGCTTGGGGATTCCTCCTTTGACCGAAGAACGACGCAAGCAACTGGCAAAACAGTGTAAGGCAGAAGGTGAAACAGCCAAAGTGAGTGTTCGTAATGCGCGCCGTGATGCAATCGACGCACTGAAGAAAGCCGTAAAAGACGGTATGCCGGAAGACGAACAGAAGAACTCGGAAGCCAAATTGCAGAAAATTCACGACAAGTATATCAAGCAAATAGACGATTTGCTTGCAGCTAAAGATAAGGAAATCATGACTGTATGATGTAAAGATTGGAAATTGGAAATGGAGAAGCGGAAATATGAAACCGTATAACAAGGCGGGGGTTTTTGTTTCTCTATTTTCAATTTAAAGAGAGTTTATGGATAAAGGTTTAGTTATAAAAAATACAGGAAGTTGGTATGTAGTAAAGACCGACGATGGACGGACGGTAGAATGTAAAATTAAGGGAAATTTCCGTTTGAAGGAAATTCGAAGTACAAATCCTATTGCCGTGGGCGACCGGGTTTCGATTTCGGTCAATGCCGAGGGTACGGCTTTTATTACTTCCATAGAAGACCGCAAGAATTACATTATACGCCGGGCTTCCAACCTCTCCAAGCAGTCGCACATCATTGCTGCCAACTTAGACCAGTGTATGCTGGTTGTTACAATCAATTATCCTGAAACTTCCACCATCTTCATCGACCGTTTTCTTGCTACAGCCGAGGCATATCGCATACCTGTTTGTTTGGTTTTCAACAAAGTAGACTTATATACCGAAGACGAGTCTTGTTACTTAGATGGATTAATTAACCTTTATACCCATCTTGGGTATGCCTGTTACAAGGTTTCGGCTTTAAATAACACGGGCATTGATGCTGTCAAGGCAGCATTGGCAGGAAAGGTTACGTTATTCTCAGGCAATTCGGGCGTTGGAAAGTCGACACTTATTAATGCCATACTTCCGGAACAACAGCTCAAAACGGGAGAAATCTCGGCAGCCCATAACAAGGGAACGCATACTACTACTTTTCGGAGATGTATCCGGTAGATAAGGAAGGCTATCTTATCGACACGCCGGGAATCAAAGGATTTGGAACGTTTGATATGGACGAAGAAGAGGTGGGGCATTATTTCCGGGAAATATTTGAATTTTCGGCAAACTGCAAATACAATAACTGCACGCATCGTCATGAGCCGGGTTGCGCCGTGCGCGAAGCGGTGGAAAAACATTACATTAGCGAGTCGCGCTATGCCTCTTACCTGAATATGCTGGAAGATAAAGAAGAAGGGAAATACCGCGCTCCGTATTAGCACAAAATATTAATCACTGAAAAACACATGGACAAACGCATCAAATGGGGAATTATCGGTGTGATAGGAATTGGTTTGGCCGTATTGGGAATCCGTACTTTCACACCCAGAGAGAATGAAGATTTATCGGAGGCGGAACGTTCGCTGCCGAGAGAATCAACTTCATCGAAAGCATTGAATGTAAACGCGAAAATCATAAAACCGCACTTGCTGACCGAAGAACTCTTCGTAACCGGTAGACTCGTGCCCGACGAGGAAGTGAATTTATCGTTTGAAACATCGGGAAAAATAATAGATATTAATTTTCAGGAAGGAACTTTCGTTACCGAAGGACAGTTGTTGGCAAAGGTGAACGACAGTCAGCTACAAGCCCAACTGAAACGGCTTGAAGCTCAAATGCCCCTTGCCGAAGACCGTGTGTTTCGTCAGAACGCACTGCTTCAGCGTGACGCCGTAAGTAAGGAGGCTTATGAGCAGGTAAAAACCGAACTTGCCACACTTCATGCCGATATAGAGAATGTGCGTGCCAGCATTGATATGACGGAACTTCGTGCGCCGTTCGACGGCATTATCGGTTTGCGCCAAGTGAGTGTCGGAGCATACGCTTCACCTACTACGGTAATCGCAAAATTGACGAAAATCACCCCGCTGAAAGTGGAGTTTGATGTCCCCGAACGGTATGCCCATCAGATAAAGAAAGGAACCAATCTTTCTTTTGAAATCGAAGGACATCTGGATTCTTTCAACTCAACGGTCTATGCAACCGAATCGCGCATTGACGATGAAACCCATACATTGACCGTGCGGGCGCTTTACCCTAACGAGGGCGGCAGCCTGCTTCCGGGACATTATGCAAATATCCAATTAAAACAACAGGAAATAGCTGATGCCATTGCCATTCCTTCCGAAGCCATAGTGCCGGAAATGGGCAAGAATAAAGTTTTCATTTATCGTTCGGGGGTAGCTCAGCCGGTAGATGTAGAAATAGGTATTCGTACCGATGCGGAAGTACAGATTTTACGTGGGCTGGCAGCGGGCGATACGATTCTCACCTCCGGTACTTTGCAGTTGCGTCAGGGTATGCCGGTTATCATAGATAAAATCGATTAATATGCGTGGCTTATGAATATCTCCGAACTTAGTATCCGAAGACCGGTGTTGGCCACCGTACTTACGATTATTATCCTGCTTTTCGGACTCATCGGTTATACCACTCTCGGTGTACGTGAATATCCGTCGGTCGATAATCCCATTATCTCGGTTAGTTGCAGTTATCCGGGAGCTAACGCTGAAGTAATTGAAAATCAGATAACCGAGCCACTTGAACAGAATATCAACGGTATTCCGGGTATCCGCTCACTGTCCAGCGTGAGCCAGCAGGGACAGAGCCGCATTACGGTGGAATTTGAATTGTCTGTCGACTTGGAAACGGCTGCCAATGACGTGCGCGATAAAGTATCGCGTGCGCAGCGTTATTTGCCGCGCGATTGCGACCCTCCCACTGTGTCGAAAGCCGATGCCGATGCCAGTCCCATTCTGATGGTAGCCATTCAAAGCAATACCCGCTCGCTGCTGGAGCTGAGCGAAATAGCCGACCTGACCGTAAAAGAACAGTTGCAAACCATATCCGATGTAAGTAGTGTATCTATTTGGGGTGAAAAGCGTTATTCTATGCGCCTTTGGCTTGACCCGGTAAAGATGGCAGGATACGGAATCACTCCCGTAGATGTAAAGAATGCCATTGATGAGGAAAACTTGGAGCTTCCGTCGGGAAGCATCGAAGGAAACACCGTGGAACTGACGTTACGAACGATGGGACAAATGCACACGGCGAAAGAGTTTAATAATGTTATCATTAAAGAGAGCAACGGAAGAATTATCCGTTTCAGCGATATCGGATATGCCGAACTTGGTCCGGCTGACCTGAAAAGCTACATGAAAATGAACGGTGTGCCGATGGTGGGTGTGGTGGTTATTCCTCAGCCCGGAGCAAACCATATTGAAATCGCCGATGCCGTATACGAACGCATGACGCAGATACAGAAAGATTTGCCCGATGATGTGGATTATACGTATGGATTTGACAATACCCGTTTTATCCGCGCATCCATAGCCGAAGTGGAAAGTACGGTTTACGAGGCTTTCGTCTTGGTTATCCTTATCATCTTCCTTTTCTTGCGCGACTGGCGTGTAACGCTGATTCCCTGTATCGTTATCCCCGTATCGTTGATTGGAGCATTCTTTGTGATGTACGTAGCAGGCTTTTCTATCAACGTGTTGACGATGCTTGCCGTGGTGCTTTCCGTGGGACTGGTGGTGGACGATGCCATCGTTATGACCGAAAACATCTATATCCGCATCGAACGTGGTATGAAACCCTTTGAAGCCGGTATAGAAGGTGCAAAAGAAATCTTTTTTGCCGTCATTTCCACAACCATTACGTTGGCAGCGGTATTCTTGCCGATTGTGTTTATGGAGGGCACGAGCGGACGCCTGTTCCGCGAGTTCAGTTTCGTGGTTGCCGGCTCGGTGATTATCTCAGCATTTGCCGCCCTGACTTTCACTCCGATGCTTGCCACCAAGATGTTGCGCTACCGCGAAAAGCAAAACTGGTTCTATCGTAAAACCGAGCCTTTCTTTGAGGGAATGAACCGTTATTACTCGCAGTCGTTGGCATACGTGTTGCGTCATCGGTTCGCTGCCATTCCGTTTACGATAGTCATGCTGATTATCATCGCTTTCCTTTGGAACAAGATACCTTCGGAGATGGCTCCGCTTGAAGACCGTTCGCAAATCAATATCGATACCCGTGCGGCCGAAGGAGCCAGCTATGAATATATCCGCGATTATACCGAAGAAATCAATCAGTTGGTTGATTCGATAATTCCCGATGCTGCTTTTGTTACGGCACGTGTCTCAAGCGGAAGCGGAAATATCCAAATAACACTGAAAGACATCAAAGAACGCGATTATACCCAGATGGAGGTTGCCGAACAGATATCGCAGGCGATACGCAAGCATACCAAAGCGCGTGCATTTGTACGTCAGCAGTCATCGTTTGGCGGACGGCGGAGCAGTATGCCCGTCCAGTATGTACTCCAATCGGTAAGTATCGAGAAGTTGGAAAAGGTATTGCCGGAATTTCTACGACAGGTCTATGATAACCCGGTATTCCAGATGGCAGATGTCAATCTGAAGTTCACCAGTCCCGAAATGCGCGTTCATATCAACCGCGATAAAGCGGGAACGATGGGTGTAAGCGTGCGCGACATCGGCGAAACCCTGCAATACGGCTTGAGCGGTCAGCGTATGGGTTATTTCTACATGAACGGAAAGCAGTACGAAATTCTCGGGCAGATAAGCCGCCAACAGCGTAACCAACCGGCAAACATCAAGTCCATTTATATCCGGAGCGACAAAGGAGAGATGATACAGTTGGATAACTTGGTAGAGTTTGTAGAAGCAGTAGCTCCTCCCAAGCTGTATCATTACAACCGTTTTATTTCGGCTACTATTTCGGCAGGACTGGCAGAAGGAAAGACCATCGGGCAGGGACTGGACGAAATGGATAAGATAGCGGCGAATGTATTGGATGACACTTTCCGTACTGCCCTTTCGGGCGACTCGAAAGACTACCGCGAAAGTTCTTCCAGTCTGATGTTTGCTTTCATTCTTGCTCTGATATTGATTTATCTGATTCTTGCTGCTCAGTTTGAAAGCTTCAAAGACCCCTTTATCATCATGCTTACCGTTCCGCTTGCCATTGCCGGAGCATTGATTTTTATGTATTTCGGTAATATAACCATGAATATATTCAGCCAGATTGGTATCATCATGCTTATCGGTCTGGTGGCAAAGAACGGTATTCTGATTGTGGAGTTTGCGAATCAGAAACAGGAGCATGGCGAAGAAAAAATGCAAGCTATCCGCGATGCAGCCCTTCAACGTCTGCGCCCCATCCTGATGACCAGTGCGGCAACTATTTTAGGTTTGATTCCGTTGGCTTTTGCCACGGGCGAAGGAGCCAATCAACGCATCGCGATGGGTACGGCGGTAGTGGGAGGTATGTTGGTTTCTACCTTCCTTACGATGTATATCGTTCCTGCCATTTATTCTTATATATCTACTAACCGGCAAAAAAAGGAGAAAAAAGCATGAAACGAATCATTCCCTTTTAATACTATATGTCTTCATAGCCTTCCCGTTGAGGGCACAATATGAATATACCCTGAAGCAATGTCTTGAAGAAGGGTTGATGAACAATTATTCGCTACGCATTACGCGCAATGAGGAATTGATTAGCAAGAACAACGCTACGCTGGGGAACGCAGGGTTCTTGCCTACGGTAGATTTGACTGCCAGTTATACGGGTACGGCAGACAATACGAATACCGAAGAGCGGGAGACGGGTATCACAACCAAGCAGCGCGGTGTATTCGACCAAACATTGGATGCCGGGCTTGATGTTAACTGGACAGTGTTCGACGGTTTCAGCATCAGTACCACGTATAAACAGTTACAGGAATTAAAGCGGCAGGGTGAAACCAATACCCGCATTGCCATTGAGGATTTTATTGCAACGCTTACCGCCGAGTATTACAATTATATTCAGCAGGAAATCCGTTTGAAGAACTTCCGTTATGCTGTTTCGCTCTCGAAGGAGCGGTTGCGCATTGTGGAAGAGCGATACCACATCGGAAACTTCTCGCGTTTGGATTATCAGCAGGCTACGGTAGATTTTAATGCCGATAGTGCGCAGTATATGAAACAGCAGGAACTGGTACATACTTCGCGCATCAATCTGAACGAGCTGATGGCGGCAAAAGATGTCGACCGCCCGATACAAGTACGGGATTCGGTGATTGACATCAGCGACTTCTTGGATTTCAACGACCTTTGGAATTCTATGCTTACCGCCAACGCCAGTTTGTTACGTGCCGACCAGAATTCGGTTATCGCACAGTTGGATTACAAGAAAGTATTGTCGCGTAACTATCCTTACGTGCGGCTGAATGCCGGATACGGTTATACATTAAATAAATACGATGTAAACGCCACGCGTAGCCGCAGTAATTGGGGATTCAGCGGCGGGGTGACGGTAGGGTTTAACATCTTCGACGGAAACCGTAAGCGCGAAAAGCGTAACGCAAGCCTTGCCATCCGCAACGCCCAGTTAGAGCGTGAGGAACTGGAACAGGGATTGCGTGCCGACCTCAGCAACCTTTGGCAGGCATACCGGAACAACCTTCGTCTGTTGAGCCTTGAACGTCAGAACCTGATAGCAGCAAAAGAAAATCACGACATAGCGAAAGACCGTTACCTGCTGGGAGACTTGTCGGGTATCGAGATGCGCGAGGCACAAAAGAGTCTGCTCGATGCGGAAGAACGTATCCTTTCGGCAGAGTATGATACAAAAATGTGTGAGATTTCCCTTTTGCAGATTAGCGGGAAGATTATGCAATACTTGGAAGATTGAAAGAGTAATGTCGCAAAAGCGTAGATTTACGCTTTTGCGAAGTATTGGGGTAAAAAGGAACATCTTCTCAATGTTCCTATAAACAATTCTTATTTTGAAATCACCGGATTAGCTCCTGAAGTGAAATGCAAGGCTTCGGGATGTTCTTTTATGTAAGATTCGATATGGCGTACACGCTTTTCTTCCAGAATCTCATCTACGGCAATCAGAATACCCGTTTCTTCTACATTTCCGAAACCGTCGTTAATGGCAGTCCCGAACATACGCATGGTGGGCGAAAGTCCCATGTAAGCGTTCACCAAAGGCGGAATGTTATATCCCAACTTACGCACCTCGGCGTTTAAAACCTTATAGTCTTCCTTAAACGTATTGTGGCAGAACAACTTTTCGAGAACCGCCGGGTCTGTTTCTATCTGCAGCGGGGTCATCGGGGTTATCAGCTTGTCTTTGTCGTAGAAATGCTTGTTGAGGAAATAAAGAATCATGTCGCGTCCGAAGCGGTTGTAGCTGGGATACATCGTCATCTTACCAAAGAAATATTTCACATTGGGCTTGATTACTGTCAATGCTCCCAATCCGTCCCACAGATTGTCGAGTGCAAATAAACCTTTTGAGCCGGAGCGTGTAGACTGATATTCGAGGGTTACGAACGAACGCCCTAATTCGATGGTGGTAGGAAGGTAATCTTTTAAAAACTTCTCGGAGAAATCAAACATGTGAGCCGTAGCCAATTTAGGTTTCCCATGCTCGTCGAATTCTACTTCATCGCCCAGTATGTAACGGTATCCTCCCAATATTTCTTCAGCTTCCGGATTCCAAACAATCAGTTGCTGGTAAGGATTTTCCATTAAGTCGTATTCATCCAAGTCCATCGACATGCCTGTGCCACCTCCGGCTGCGCGGAATGCGATTTCACGTAAGCGACCGATTTCTTTCAATACGTTAGGCGCGTTTTGCCATGTTACAACGTATATTTCGTTGTTACTTTTGTTTGTGGAGCGCATACGTTTGTCGGGTGTGAGTTCCGATTTCAGTAGTTCCTTGTCAATCGGAGCAATAATATCTTCCATATCTATCAATTATAACATCTTTTTATAATTTGTAAACCAGTTCACGCACGTAGTCCGCCCATTCGGCCGGAGTTTTCTGTTTACCGAATGTTTCCCACGGGATGGGTTTCCCGATGGTTACCCGGAACGTTTTATGGCGGTTTTTCAACATTTCGTCGGCAAGATAAAGCATGGCTATGTTAAACTTGATTCCTAAGAACTTACAGACATTTGCCAGCGTGTAAAAGAAGTTCGAGTTTCGTCCTTCAAAATGAATGGGTACAATGGTGCGGTGAGTTTCTATACTTTTGGTAATGAATGTTTTTTTCCACGGCAAATCTTTGATTGTTCCGTTCTGCCTGCGCGAACAAAGTCCGGCGGGGAACATGATGATATGACTGTCTGAGCGGAAGCCGGCTTCTACCATTTTAGGGAAATCGCGCGATTGCGAACCGGTTTTGTTGATTGGGATACAAAGGGGCGCCAGTCCGCGGAGGTTCATCAGCAAGTCGTTTACCAGATATTTGATTCGCCCGTCGTAGTGCTTTCCAAGTATATATCCCAGTGAGATACCGTCTTGTCCCCCTAAAGGGTGATTGGACACAAACGTACACAAACCTTCCTTAGGGAGATTTTCAAGTCCCCTGATATCGAGTTTTTACATCAAGAAACTCCATGCACGCTTCCAGAAAGTCGACTCCTTCTTTACCGGAGACTTCTTTTAAAAAGACATTCAGTTCATCCTGATGTACGATGTGTTTCAGGTACGAAACCACGAATCGGGGAACCCTTTTGGCTTTTGGTCCTGCCTTTTCTTTCAGAATCTTGTCTATGTCAATTAAAAAGATTGAGTCGTCAGCCATTCTTTACTTTATTGTATTTGTGTTACAAGTAATGTATCTTTTGATAAATAGGGCAATAGTGGTAAAAAAATCTACTATTTAACACAAAAAATATACTGTAGGGCATGTTTTGTATACGTTGATATGACAAACCGGGCCTTTTTTTGCCCGTGATTTAGGGAAAGCTGGCGGTTTGTTGCCCAGCTTTTGTTTAACTATTCTGCCGGGTAAAACGCTGGCGGAAATTCCCGCAGTAAAATCCCGGAAAACGCTACCGTTAGTGTCGGTCAACTCATGCGGTAGCGTTGCCCGGTTCTACCCATAGAACTTGTTTACGCTATGGGTAGCGTTTTTCGGGCTTCCGGCAAGCCGGAAAAAGTTTGGGAAGGCTCGGTGTAAGCCGACAGGTTTCCAAGATAACGGCTTGTGTTTGAGAAAGCAAAATACACCGCGCTGAGGCGGGCTGTTGATAACTTTCTGAAAAATTCCCCAACCAATATAGTGCCTAATTATAAGGAAATGCCTAATTTTACACCTTAATTATATAATAGCTAAAAACAGCAAAGATATTGACTCATGAACGAAACGGAACAGACTTATCATGTGCCTGTACTTTTGCAGGAAAGCATCTGCGGACTGAACTTGCAGGATGGCGGAATTTATGTGGACGTAACTTTCGGAGGAGGTGGACATTCACGGGAGATTTTGCGTCGGATGGGAAAGGAAAGCCGTTTGTTCAGTTTCGATCAAGACGAAGATGCGGAGCGCAACATTGTGGATGACAGCCGTTTTACCTTCGTGCGGAGTAATTTCAGGTATCTGCGTAACTTTCTTCGTTACTACGGAGTGGAAGAGGTTGACGGCATTCTTGCCGATTTGGGTGTGTCGTCTCATCATTTCGACGACAGTGAGCGCGGCTTTTCTTTTCGTTTCGACGGAAAGTTGGACATGCGCATGAACCGTCGGGCGGGAATGACGGCTGCCGATGTAGTCAATACGTACGATGAAGAGCGGCTGGCTGATGTGTTTTACCTGTACGGTGAACTGAAGAACAGCCGGAAGCTGGCGAACGTATTGGTAAAGGCGCGCGCCCGGAAGCCATTTGATACCATAGGCGATTTTCTTGAAGTGGTAAAGCCGCTGTACGGCAGGGAAAGAGAAAAAAAAGAATTGGCGAAAGTGTTTCAGGCGCTGCGCATCGAAGTGAACGAAGAAATGCAGGCGCTGAAAGAAATGCTGTATGCGGCTACCGAGGCGTTGAAGCCCGGAGGGAGACTGGTGGTTATCACCTATCATTCGCTGGAAGACCGCATGGTAAAGAACCTGATGAAAACAGGAAATATCGAAGGAAAGGCCGATCAGGATTTTTATGGAAACGTAAAAACACCGTTCCGCCTGATAAACAATAAAGTAATCGTGCCCGCCGACGAGGAGATACTGCGTAATCCTCGCTCGCGAAGCGCTAAATTAAGAATTGCAGAAAAGAAATAACAAGTAAAAGTTATGGAACAACAAGAAGACAAGCAGCAGGAAACTTTCCATATCACGCTGAAAAGCATCTTGGGAGGGGATATTTTGGCTCATAACTTCCTGAGAAAGCAGGCCAACTTGCTTATTTTAATAGTAATCTTGACCATTTTCTATATAAACAACCGTTATGAAAGCCAGCGTGAAATCATTGAAATAGACCGGTTGAAAAAAGAGCTGGTAGATACAAAATATGATGCGCTGACCATTTCTTCGGAACTGACCGAACGGAGCCGCCAGTCGCGCATCGAAGAATATGTTGCAACAGAAGAAGGGAAAATGCCGCTTCAAACAGCTACTACTCCTCCATTTTTAATTAAAGAGAAGAAATAAGATGATGTTTGGACAGAAAAATATCATGCTCCGCTATACGTTCATAGTGTTTGTCATGGCGTTGATAGCGGTGGCGGTTATTATTAAGGCCGCATTTATCATGTTTGCAGAACGCCAGTACTGGAAAGACGTTGCCGACCGTTTCGTTAAAGAGAATGTCACGGTTGCTCCTACGCGCGGAAATATTATTTCAGCCGACGGGAAATTAATGGCGAGCAGCTTGCCGGAATATAAAATTTATATGGATTTCGTAGCGCTGAAAGAAGCCGGTAACGACTCTGTACTGATGAACCATCTGACGGAAATCTGTGAAGGGATGCATCAGATATTCCCGGATAAAAGTGCGCAGAGCTTTCGTCGGCATATCTTGAACGGAAGGCGTGCGAAGAGCAGAAACTATTTGCTTTACCCCAAGCGCATCTCATATATTGAGTATAAGGAGGTCAAAAAACTTCCGGTGTTTAATTTGAATAAATACCGGGGCGGATTTCACGAATTGGCTTTCAATCAGCGGAAAAAACCTTTCGGCTCGTTGGCTGCCCGTACGTTGGGCGATATGTACCCCGATATAACGTTGGGTGCGAAAAACGGCATTGAGCTTACTTACGATTCAATTTTGCGCGGGCAAAATGGCATCACCCACCGCCAAAAGGTGATGAACAAATACTTGAATATCGTGGATAAGCCGGCGGTAGATGGTTGCGATGTGATTACAACCATCGATGTCGACATGCAGGATATTGCCGAGAAAGCCCTTGTAGACCAGCTCAAAAATCTGAATGCCGTATCCGGAGTGGCGGTAGTAATGGAAGTTGCTACGGGCGATGTGAAAGCTAATGTAAACATGACCAAAGCAGGCGACGGGAATTATTACGAAATGCGCAATGCTTCGGTAAGTAACCTGATGGAGCCGGGGTCTACCTTTAAAACGGCTTCTATCATGGTAGCGCTCGAAGATAAATATATTACGCCCGATTATGTGGTAGATACAGGGAAACGGGGTGGTAAATATGCACGGCAGTTTCATGAAAGACTGGAACTGGTATAAGGGCGGTTATGGAAAGATAGATGTGACACGCATCCTTGAAGTATCATCCAATGTGGGCGTATCGACGATTATCGATCATTTTTACGGAAAGAATCCCCAAAAGTTTGTTGACGGCTTGAAACGCATGAGCATCGACAAACCGCTGAACTTGGGCTTCGTGGGTGAAGCAAGTCCGCGCATACAAGGACCGAACGAACGTTATTTCGCAGGAACCACTTTGCCGTGGATGAGTATCGGTTACGAAACGATGATTCCTCCCATTTATCTGTTGAATTTTTATAATGCCATTGCCAATAACGGCGTGATGGTGAAACCCAAGTTTGTGAAAGCAATAGCCAAAGACGGCGAGATATTGAAAGAATTTCCGACGGAAATAGTCAATCCGAAAATTTGTTCGGATACGACGTTGATGCAGATACGTACTATTCTGCGTAAAGTGGTTTCGCAAGGACTTGCAAAACCGGCAGGAAGCAAACAGTTCAGCGTATCGGGCAAAACAGGAACAGCGCAAATTTCGCAAGGTAAAGCCGGATATAAAGCTGGAGGAGTAAGCTATTTGGTTAGCTTCTGCGGTTATTTCCCCTCCGAGAACCCTAAATACAGTTGCATTGTTTCTATTCAGATACCTCACGGTCCGGCATCCGGAGGCTTGCAGGCAGGAAGCGTGTTCAGCCGCATTGCCGAACGTATTTATGCGAAACATTTGAATCAGGATTTGGAACATGCCAAAGATTCTACCTCGATACTGATACCTAACGTAAAGAGCGGAGATATCCAAGAGGCTGCTTATGTATTGCGCGCACTGAATGTGAACAGCAACAGTGCTTCTATCTCTACAGCCTCGGAAGACATTCCTGTATGGGGAAAAGTGACAACCACTCCCACTCAGGCAGAGCTGAAAGAAACTAAAATAAACAGCAAGTTGCTTCCTAACGTAAAGGGCATGGGTGCGAAAGATGCCGTTTACCTGTTGGAAAGTTACGGGCTGAAAGTCCGTTTGTCGGGCGTAGGGAAGGTCACTTCTCAAAGCCTTGCGGCCGGGTCTCATGTCCGCAGGGGGCAAACTATAACATTGATTCTTAAATAAGATAAAGAAATGAAACTGGAAGAAATTTTGAAATCTGTGAACGTTTGCCGTTGGGCAGGCGATTTAAATATAGAGGTAACAGACATACAAATGGACTCGCGCTTGGTGAAGCCCGGCTGTTTGTTTGTAGCTGTGAAAGGAACTCAAACAGACGGACATGCGTACATCGGAAAAGCTATTGCCGGTGGAGCTGCCGCTATCGTATGTGAAACCCTGCCTGAGCAAACCGATGACAAGGTTACTTATGTTCAAGTGAGCGATTCGGAAGATGCGGTAGGCAAGTTGGCTACAACATTTTATGGCAATCCGACAGAAAAATTAGATTTGGTGGGCGTTACCGGAACGAACGGGAAAACCACCATCGCTACTTTGCTTTATGAAATGTTTCGCCGCTTTGGATATAAGGTAGGTTTAATATCTACGGTATGCAATTATATTGACGGAGAAGCCATTCCGACCGACCATACTACACCCGACCCCATTACGCTTAACAGATTATTAGGCAAAATGGCAGACGAAGGCTGTAAATATGCGTTTATGGAAGTAAGTTCTCATTCGGTGGCTCAAAAACGTATCGGCGGACTGAAATTTGCAGGAGGTATCTTTACGAATCTCACCCGCGACCATTTGGACTACCATAAAACCTTTGAGAATTATCTGAAAGCGAAAAAGGCTTTTTTTGATGGACTTCCTAAATCGGCTTTCGCACTGACGAACGCCGATGATAAAAATGGCTTGGTCATGGTACAAAATACGAAAGCCAAAGTTGTGACTTATTCGCTTCGTACGTTATGCGATTTCAAAGGGAAGGTCTTGGAAGACGGCTTTGAAGGAATGTTGTTGGATATTAACAACAGAGAGGTGAACGTACAATTCATCGGACGGTTTAACGCTTCCAATTTGTTGGCCGTATATGGAGCAGCCTGCTTATTGGGAAAACAGCCGGAAGAAGTCTTAATTGCATTAAGCATCTTGCGTCCTGTATCCGGACGTTTCGATGCCATTCGTTCGCCGAAAGGTTATACAGCGATTGTAGATTATGCCCATACCCCCGATGCCTTAGAGAATGTATTGAATGCCATTCATGAAGTGCTCAAAGGACGCGGACAAGTAATCACGGTAGTGGGGGCAGGCGGTAATCGCGATAAAGGCAAACGTCCGCTCATGGCGCAAGAATCGGTAAAACAAAGCGATAAGGTAGTGATAACGTCGGATAATCCCCGCTTCGAAGAACCGCAAGATATCATTAACGATATGTTGGCAGGATTGACAAAAGAGGATATGCGTAAGGTTATCTCTATTGCCGACCGCCGTGAAGCCATCCGTACGGCATGTATGCTGGCACAACCGGGCGATGTGGTGTTGATAGCCGGAAAGGGACATGAGAATTACCAAGAAGTTAAGGGAGTGAAACATCATTTCGATGATAAAGAAGTGGTAAAAGATATATTTGCAAACGAAAACTGATAGGCATGTTATATTATCTATTTCATTATTTAGAGCAAATTGATTTTCCCGGTGCGCGAATGTTTGGTTACGTATCGTTTCGTTCGCTGATGGCGGTTATCATTGCATTGTTGATTTCTTCTATTTTTGGGGAATACTTTATCAATTTGCTGAAACGGAAACAAATAACCGAAACCCAGCGCGACGCTTCGATTGACCCCTTTAATGTCAATAAAGTTGGCGTTCCTACAATGGGGGGCATTATCATTATTGTGGCTACCCTGATACCTTGCCTATTGTTGGGTAAGCTGCATAATATCTATATGTTGCTGATGCTGATAACCACTGTTTGGTTAGGAACTTTGGGCTTTTTGGATGATTATATCAAAGTATTCCGCAAAGACAAGGAGGGCTTGCATGGAAAGTTTAAAATTATCGGGCAAGTAGGCTTGGGATTGATTGTTGGACTGACGCTTTACCTTAGTCCCGATGTAGTTATACGCGAGAATGTGGAAGTACAGCGTAACGGAGAGATTGTAGAGGTGGTGCATAAGACGCAAGATGAGAAGTCTACTAAAACAACCATCCCTTTCTTTAAGAACAATAACCTTGATTATGCTGATTTTGTAGGATTCTTCGGCGAACATGCACAAACAGCGGGTTGGATTGTATTCGTACTGGTTACGATATTTGTGGTGACAGCCGTATCCAACGGAGCCAACCTGAATGACGGGATGGATGGTATGGCAGCCGGAAACTCTGCGATAATCGGAGTCACGTTAGGGATTTTGGCTTACGTTTCCAGTCACATCGAATACGCCGGTTACCTGAATATTATGTATATACCGGGAAGTGAGGAACTGGTAATCTATATTTGTGCCTTTATTGGTGCGCTTATCGGTTTCTTGTGGTATAATGCGTTCCCCGCTCAAGTATTTATGGGCGATACGGGTAGCCTTACCATTGGCGGTATCATCGCTGTATTCGCCATCATTATCCATAAAGAATTGCTCATACCGATACTGTGCGGTGTGTTCCTTATAGAGAATTTGTCTGTAATTTTACAAGTAAGATACTTCCGGAGCGGAAAGAAAAAAGGAATCAAGCGACGTGTTTTCAAACGTACGCCGATTCACGATCATTTCCGCACGACCCTATCGCAACTCGACCCTGAGTGTACGTATGTTTTTACACGTCCGGCGAGTGTATTTCACGAGTCGAAAATTACCGTCCGCTTCTGGATTGTAACCATCGTACTCGCAGCAATAACGATTATAACTTTAAAGATTAGATAAAGAGTCATGACAAAGAGAATTGTCATATTAGGAGCCGGTGAAAGCGGCACAGGTGCAGCGATACTGGCACAAAAGAAAGGTTTCGACACGTTTGTATCAGACATGTCTGCCATTAAAGACAAATACAAAGACATGTTAAACGAAAGAGGCATCCGGTGGGAAGAGGGAAAGCATACGGAGGAGTTGATACTGAATGCCGATGAAGTAATCAAGAGTCCGGGCATCCCCAACGATGTTCCTATGATTCTGAAACTGAAAGAAAAAGGCATTCCGGTTATTTCCGAAATCGAATTTGCCGGACGTTATACGAATGCCAAAATGATTTGTATCACGGGCAGTAACGGAAAAACAACCACTACCTCGCTGATTTATCATATCTTCAAGAAAGCCGGACTCAACGTGGGGCTTGCCGGAAATATCGGTCAGAGCCTTGCTTATCAGGTGGCGGAATGTAACTACGATTATTATGTTATCGAGTTGAGCAGCTTCCAGTTGGATAACATGTATAAGTTTCATGCCAACATTGCCGTGCTGATGAATATCACGCCCGACCATCTCGACCGTTATGATTACAAGATGCAGAACTATGTGGATGCCAAGTTCCGTATTATCCAGAACCAGACGCCTGAAGACGCATTCATTTTCTGGAACGATGACCCCATTATCCAACACGAACTTCATAAGTATGGCATTCACGGACATTATTATCCCTTTGCTGAAAAGCGTGAAGACGGGTTGGCTGCATTTGTTGAGCAGAACAAGATTTATTTCACACAGCCCATCGCGTTTAACATGGAGCAGGAGGAGCTGGCTTTGACAGGCACGCACAATCTGTTCAACTCGATGGCGGCAGGTATCTCTGCCAACATTGCCGGTATCCGGAAAGAAGATATCCGGGAGGCGTTGAGCGATTTCAAGGGGGTGGAACACCGTTTAGAGAAGGTGGCTCGTGTGCGTGGTGTAGAGTACGTTAACGACTCGAAAGCCACGAATGTAAACTCTTGCTGGTATGCCCTTCAGAGCATGAAAACCAAGACGGTACTTATTTTGGGTGGCAAAGACAAAGGAAATGATTACAACGAAATTGCCGATTTGGTAAGGGAAAAATGTTCTGGGCTTATCTTTTTGGGCTTGCACAACGAGAAGTTGCACGGATTCTTCGATGGGTTCGGACTGCCGATAGCCGATGTTCAAAGCATGAAAGATGCCGTTGATGCTGCTTACCGGATGGCAAAACAGGGCGAAACCGTATTGCTGAGTCCCTGCTGCGCCAGCTTCGACCTCTTTAAGAGTTACGAAGACCGCGGCGACCAGTTTAAAGAGTGTGTAAGAAACCTGTAATAAACCGTTAGATACTTAGAGCGATGGATTTGCTAAAAAATTTGTTTAAAGGCGACAAGGCTATCTGGATTATCTTCCTGTTTCTTTGTCTGGTATCCGTTATCGAGGTATTCAGCGCCGCCAGTACGCTGACTTACAAGAGCGGCGACCATTGGGAACCTATTACCCAGCATAGCCTCATCCTGATGGTGGGAGCCTGTATCGTAGTGTTGGTTCACAACATTCCCTATAAGTTTTTCCGGGTATTTCCGTTCTTCCTTCTCCCTATTTCGGCTGTCTTATTGGCTTTTGTTACGATAACCGGACTTGTAACGGGCGACCGTATCAACGGTGCGGCACGGTGGATGACGTTTTTCGGCATTCAGTTTCAGCCTTCCGAGTTGGCGAAAATGGCGGTAATAATCGTTACGGCATTCATCTTGTCTAAGTTTCAAGAAGAAAACGGAACAAACCGGAAGGCTTTCCGGTGGATAATGTGGATAACGGGCGTTGTTTTCATATTGATTGCCCCCGAAAACGGCTCTACGGCGGTGTTGCTGTTCGGAGTGGTATTCTTGATGATGATTATCGGCAGAGTTCCGTGGCAGCAACTGACCAAGCTGGCGGCGGCAGTGGTGCTGATGCTTGGTCTTTTCATCGGGGTGGTAATGGCTATCCCTGCCGAGAAACTGAGAGAAGTGCCGATGATGCACCGTGTAGAGACGTGGCAGAACCGTATCAAGGGATTTTTTGCCGACAGTGAAGCCGTTCCTGCCGCTAAATACGATATCGACAAGAATGCACAAGTAGCTCATGCCAATATAGCCATTGCTTCCAGTCACATCGTAGGTAAGATGCCCGGAAACAGTATCCAGCGTGACTTCCTTTCGCAAGCATTTTCCGACTTCATTTTCGCCATTATCATCGAAGAACTCGGACTGGTGGGAGGGGCGTTTGTTGCCATTCTTTATATTTGGTTGCTGATGCGAACGGGGAAAATCGCCCGAAAGTGTGACAGGAGTTTCCCTGCGTTTCTGGTAATGGGTATCGCACTGCTGTTGGTATCGCAGGCATTGCTTAACATGATGGTAGCCGTAGGACTGTTTCCTGTTACCGGACAACCTCTTCCGCTTATCAGCAAGGGAGGAACGTCTACACTCATCAACTGTGCTTATATCGGGATGATACTGAGCGTGAGCCGTTACGTAAACGAAATGGAAGCCCGACGCAAGGAGGAAGAAGAAAGGCAAAAACAGCAGGTGCAGGAAGCTGCCATCGCTGCACTTCAAACGGCGGCAATGAACTTGGCTGAGCAGACAAAGACCGATAAAGATGCGCAGCCCAACCAGTAAATATTGGTTTCTACTGACATAAATTATACGCGAAACAAAAGGTTATCTCAATTTTTATTGAGGTAGCCTTTTGTTTTTTATAGCTGAAAGCGTAGGTGAAAAACTCATTGATTTGTTCCGGAAAACGCTACCGTTAGCGTCAGTCATTCCATGCGGTAGAGTTACTCGGTTCTACCCATAGAATTCCCCCGTCCTATGGGTAGGATTTTCCAACTTCCCGACAGAACCGGATAGTACCTAAAATACAGGATTTTACCGGAGAAGGCATCTGTAGCAATAGTTGGCAGAACAGGATATTTCTCAGAACTTACTGCAGAAAGCGGATTATTTTTTCACAGATAAACTATATCTTTGTCAGAATAACACTAAACACTGATATGGAAAAGTATATCTTTGAACTTACGATGAAAGTGCGCGATTACGAATGCGACTTACAGGGAATTGTGAATAATGCCAATTACCAACATTACATCGAGCATACACGTCATGAATTTCTGCTTTCGGCAGGCATCAGTTTTGCCCGGCTGCATGAGCAGGGCATCGACCCCGTGGTGGCGCGTCTGAACATGGCATTCAAGACTCCGCTGCGCAGCGGCGATGAGTTCGTGTCAAAATTATACCTGAAGAAAGAGGGCATTAAGTACGTATTTTATCAAGATATTTTCCGCCTGCCCGACATGAAGCCGGTCATCAAGTCGACTGTTGAAACAGTTTGTCTCGTAGGCGGACGTTTGAGTGAAAGCGCATTACTTTACGAAACCTTTTCTCCTTACCTCAGCGAATGAACGAAGAAACGCTTTATACGTTTGCCCTTACGCGCATTCCGGGTGTGGGACTGATAGGAGCGCATAATTTGTTGCGTGCGGTGGATAATGCGAGCGATTTGTTCCTTCATACGCAGGAGCTGTCGCGTAGTATTCCGGGCTTCCCGAAACGGCTGGTAAAATCGTTCGACTGCCCTGATACGTTGCGTCTGTGTGAAGCCGAATTACAGTTTGCCGAGAAAAACCGCATCCGTGTACTTACTGCTAAAGATGCCGATTACCCTTCGCGTTTACGCGAGTGTGAAGATTCTCCGCTGGTGTTGTTTTATCGGGGAAATGCCGATCTGAACGCCATGCACGTAGTCAGCATCGTAGGCACGCGCAATGTTACAGAGTACGGAAAGGATATGTGTTTGAGGTTTGTGGGCGAACTGAAAGAATTGTTGCCCGATGTCATCATAGTAAGCGGTTTGGCGTATGGAGTAGATATCCATGCCCATCGCGCAGCCTTACAAAACGGGCTGGACACGGTAGGCGTACTGGCCCACGGGCTGGATAGAATCTATCCGAACGTTCACCGGAAAACGGCAGCCGAAATGACGGAACACGGCGGACTGCTGACCGAGTATCCGAGCGGAACCAGCCCCGACCGCCAGAACTTTGTGAAGCGTAATCGCATTGTTGCGGGTATCAGTGATGCCACAGTGGTCATTGAGTCGGCAGCCAAAGGAGGTTCGCTGATAACAGCCGAAATAGCCGAAAGCTACCACCGCGACTGTTTTGCCGTGCCCGGCAGAGTGGGCGATGTTTTTTCCGAAGGGTGTAACAACCTGATACGTAATAATCGCGCTTCGTTGCTTCAAAGTGCGGAAGAATTGGTTAAGGCGATGAACTGGGATGCCCCTCAGAAAACTCCGGCAGCAGCCGTACAGCGTCAGCTTTTTCCCGACCTCTCTGCCGACGAACAACTGGTAGTCGACCTGCTGCAGAAACATGAAGAAGGACTGCAAATCAATTTGTTGGTAGTAGAAAGCAACATTGCCATCAACCGCCTCACCGGAATCCTTTTTGAGTTAGAGATGAAAGGGATAATCCGCACGTTGGCAGGCGGCATGTACAGACTAATCTGAATTAATCTTATATAACCATGAAAAAAAAGTCATATAACAAAGTAGGGATACTGTTGATGTTTGTCGTACTCTTTGCTTGTCAGGGTAATGCCGGCAGGAAAACGGCAGATGATTCCGCACAGTCTCCTCGTCAGGAACAAGCAGTAGAACCCCAGTTCCCGTTTCCGTCCATTCCCTCTACACTGACCGAGCCTGAAGAACGAAAGGAATACCTGTTGCAACACTATTGGGACAACTTTGATTTCTCCGACTCTGCATTAGTCAATAACCGGGACGTTTCCGAGCAAGGCTTTGTAAATCAAATCGCATTGTTGGCAGACGGAATAACCGGACCGGAACTCATCCGGCAGAGCATGGATAATTTCTGTTCGGGAATGGAGCAAGATACTCATGCGCGTAAGGTTTTCATGCAGATGGCAGAAGATTACCTGTACAATCCCAACTCGCCTTTCTATAACGAAGACTTGTATCTGGTTTATCTGAAGCGCATGGTGCAAAGCAAGGCGTTGGATGAAGCACAGAAAAGTACACTGGCTTTCAAGGCAGAGTTGGCGAGCCGCAACCGGGTAGGTACAGAAGCTACCGACTTTGTATACTACCTGCCCGACGGGAGTAAACGTTCCTTAAAGCAGACATCCGTTCGCGGCAACCGGATGATATTGGTGTTTTATGATCCGGAATGTCCGAGCTGCCATGAAACTCTTCAACAAATGATGGACGATACGGCATTGGCAAATGCGGTAGATAAAGGCAATGTAACCGTAACTGCCATTTATACCGAAGGAAATGAGGATGCTTGGGAAAAAGCCTTGCCTCAAATGCCGGAAAACTGGATAATAGGAAACGACCGCATGGCGGTAAAAGACCATGCGCTTTATGACCTGAAAGCCATGCCGAGCCTCTATCTTTTAGATGCCCGCAAGCAGGTGCTTTTGAAAGATGTACCTTATGGGCGTATTAAGGAAACATTAGGCTTGTGAGATGGATACGGGTCAGCGCAACCCTATCCATTGGCATTTGCGCTGACCCGTATGGTTATTATTCCCGCTTCGGAAAGTTCAGGCCGGGCTGCTCCAGCAGTTGGACAGCTTTTTGCATACTGTTGCTCAGTTCGTTGATCACCTGAAAATATTCGTTCATGTCCCACAAATCGCGGGCTATCAATGCTTTCAGTTGGGTCTTGATTAAAGGCAGTGCCGTTTGATATTGTTCCTCATCGTATGTGGCTCCGGTTGCCTTTCCGGTAGCTATCAGTTCGTTCAACATCTCGTCGGTCACTTCAAAATCGCGGTTAAAGCGGTCGAATGTTTTATACTTCTTCATCCACTCGGCACGATGGCGGTCTATCAGCTTCAGATTCTCCTGAACGATAGCTCCTTTATCGCGCAGAGCAAGATAATAGTCGGTGTACATGGTGGTATCAATCGGGACGAAATAATCGGGCATGATGCCTCCCCCGCCGTATACCGTTCGTCCCAATTTCAGGGTACGGGTTTTCAGTGAATCGGGGAAATGAATGCTGTCGGCACTTACCATTTCGCCACGGTTATAGCGGTCTATCAAATCCTGATTATATTGTTCGATACTCTCATAAGGCTTTTGGATGCAGCGTCCCGAAGGCGTGTAGTAACGCGCCACGGTGAGCCGAATCATGGAGCCGTCGGGCAAATCAATCGGACGTTGAACCAGCCCTTTCCCAAACGTGCGTCGTCCTACCACGATGCCTCTGTCCCAATCCTGAATGGCTCCCGTAACGATTTCACTGGCAGATGCCGAATACTCGTCGACCAGTACCACCAGCCGGCCCGTTTGGAAATCACCGTCACCTTTTGCTGTAAATTCCGAGCGAGGGTTACGGCGTCCTTCTGTATACACAATAAGCTCTTTTTTACCCAGCAGTTGGTCGCACAGTTCGATTGCCGCATTCAGGTAACCTCCCCCGTTGCCTTGCAGGTCGAGTATTAAATCCTTCATGCCCTGCTTTTGCAACTTGCCAAGTGCGTCACGAAACTCTTGTCCGGTAGTTGCCGCAAAACGATTGATGCGGATGTACCCCACGTGTTTGTTTACCATGTATGAAGCATCAAGACTGTAAACCGGTATCTTATCGCGTTTGATGGTAAAAGGCAATAACTCTTTCACTCCGTTGCGCAATACTTTTACATCGACTTTCGACCCCTTAGGCCCGCGCAAACGGCGCATTACTTCATCCGTAGTCATTTTTACTCCGGCTATTACGGTGTCGTTCACCTCTATGATGCGGTCGCCTGCCAGAATGCCTACCTTTTCTGAAGGACCTCCCGATACGGGTTGGATGACAAACAGCGTATCGGTTGCCATATTAAACTGAATCCCGATTCCTTCAAAGTTTCCCAATAAAGGTTCGTTCAGGCGTTTTACCTCTTCCGGGTCGGAGTAAGTGGAATGTGGGTCGAGTTCTTCCAGCATACTGATAATCGCCGTTTCCACCAACTTCCCTTCGTCTACTTTATCTACATACAGGTTGGCAATCGCAAATTCCGCCAGTTGGAGTTTGCGGAAAGGCGAGTTCAACAGTTTGTTTTGGGCGACTGCCGCAACTATGCCTGCACACGCCACTAACATCAATATATATCTTTTCATTTCAGAATGTTTTTCTGAATGCAAACTTACGGATTTTCTGCGGAATAAACTAATTAAAAACATTACCGCTTGCGTTGGTCCGTGTATGCGGTAGTGTTAATGAAAACATCCGCATGTGCAGGCCAACGCAAGCGGTAGCGTTTTATGTGCCTATATGTTACTGTTTTTCTTGCATTTTATCCATCAATACCTTCATCCAATATCCACCGATAACCGAACGGGCGCGGAAGCCTACCCATTCGCCACTGTCGGTATGATGCCAGTCGCTGATAGGCACGCGGGTTGTCGTCTCGTTGACATATTTATATAATGGGTTAATGAACTGTTGGAATGTTTCCATATCTTCCGACATGGAAGCTGTCCACATAATCCAATCAGATTTGGTATATTCTTTCCGGCTGTCCAGCGGTAGACCGAAAGGATTTTGTTTGGTCAGATAATATTTCAATTCTTTTTCCATTACGCCCGGAAACAGATTCAATCCCCACATCTTATCCCATACCATGTTATATTTCTGGCTCCATGTATTGGGGCGGTCGAATGCCAGACGGTAATGGTCTCCTTCGCCTGCCATTTCCATCCATTTCTTTGCCATGTTTCGCGCTTTCGTCATATAGGTTTCGGCAACTTCGTCCATGCCTAACATTTTAGCCATTTCGCTGTAAGCTGCCACTCCCATGATTGCCTTAACCGAAAGGTTGGCGTTATGCGCCCAGTGTCCGGCAAAGTCATCGGTACACAACTGATTTTCGGGGTCTTGACCATACTCTGCCAGATAGTTGGTCCAGATGGTAAGCAAGTCCCAATATCTTTTTGCATAATCGGCATTTCCTTCGGCTTTGGCTACGGCAGCAGCCAGAATCACCATGTTTCCGCCTTCTTCAATCGGCATGTCGCCACCATATACTTGCCCGTTGGCTATCGGGTAAGTACCCAAATCGTGTGCCGGGAAAGGCTTGTTCCATCTTCCGCTTGCACTGTATTCAAAGATACTTGTCATCATGCCTTTCATCAAGTCGGGATTGTAAACAAGGAACAAAGGAGCAGAAGGATAAGTAAGGTCTACCGTATTGATGCATCCGTTACTGTTATTTTCTTTTGAGAAGAACAGTAAGTTGCCTTCTTTGTCGGTAAACAATTTGTGGGCAGCCATCACGTGTCGATAAGAAGCCGCACAGATTTCGGCGTATTTCTTGCCTCCGGCTTTTTCGGCATCCTTCATAATCATGGCATCGAAATCGCGGCAACGCTCCATGATGCTCTGATAGTTTGCCTTCGCGCGCTCGAAAGCATCGAAAATGCTGACCTTTCCGTCGTGTTTCCAGTAAGCCATCCGGCGTTCGTACATGTATTCGACAGAGTAGATATCATCGTATCCAATCATCATGAAACCGCTTTTCCCTGTGGAAGAAACAGTACCCAAATCTTCCATATAAGCCATTGCAGGCATTTCGTCGGCTTTGCGTGTGATAACTTCACGCCGTCCTGCCATCAGTTCTCCTTGCGTAGAGAACGCCGCTTTCATGTCGGTATAATTTCCTAAACTGACCGAAGTATTTGCTCCGTTTTTTCCAGCCAGATACACATATCCCCAATCGATGCTTATCAAGTCTCCCTTTCGGTCGGTAATCGGTTGATCGATACTTCCTGCCTCAACGTAATTGATACCGTTTTTCCGGATAACCTGTGCTTTAGTGGGCTGGGTCATTTCGTTTACGGCGAGTTGAGGAGTCGTTTCGATATACACCTGCACATCGTGTGCTTTTTTATCGGTAGAGGTAGCCTGATAAGAAATATAGTTTATGGGAGTTGAAATCAGGTCGAGATCGTCAATCAGCATGGGGGCAGTGAAAACCACGTCGAGTTCCACCGGACCGCAAGTAAACGTATAGTAAGTTTGGGTGGGCAATACATCTACCGATTTCTGGATGGCTGCATTCTCAAATTCCACCGTCTTCTGGTTAGTCGTATACAATCCGAAGTCTACGTAAGCACCTCCGGTCGTGTTATGACAATGCGCAGCGATAACATTTTTCCCTTTGCGCATCTTGGCACGTACTTTGTCAGACAGCTCCAACACCACATTGTTTCTCCAGCAGTAATCCGTAGCCACCAGTTTTTCGCCGTTCAGGTAAAGTTCGAACACATCATCGTGTGAATACTTCAAATAAATAGGGGCATTTGCCGGGATTTCATTCAGATTAAATTCGCGGCGTACCCAGATATCTTTCGTGTTCCACCCGGTGCGTACCGCAGGCATATCGTTTGTGCCGAACGCCCCTTGTCCTTTCTGCCAGCCATTTGCCGCATAATCCAGCGCTGTCCATTCTCCTTGAGGCGCATCAAAAGTATAATGGCCTTCCCAAGCCTCACTACCAGCCATTGACACCAATGCTTCGAGTGCCTGTTTTCCCATAAACCGATATACTTTTCCGTCTACACGAACGGCTCCTATTAATGATTTCTCATCGTTTGTCCAGTGTTTGGTACTGCCTTCGTTCAGTTTGTCATAAGGCGACCAGATAGAAAAATAAGGGTCAGAAGTTACCAGCGGAACAGATGGAAGTCTCAAGTCTGTTTCTTGAACCGGCTTAAACAAATCTGTAGCCTGAAGTTGGCAACACAGCCCCATAGCAAGCAAAGTTGCAGTTGTAAGTTTTTTCATTGTTTTCGTTTGTTTTTGGTATTAGTTACTACAATTGATATTCAAAAAGCCTATTGGGTTTGATGCAAAAGTAAGCCTCCGCATTGAGAATAGCGGAAATAATTGTTCCAAAAAACAAAAGTTGTTATTCAAAACCCTACGTAATCCGCTAAGTTATGATAAATAAAGGCATCGGCTTGTCTTGGGTAAAACATGCCGATGCCTTTGTTATGTCTTATGGCTGATTTCTGAAGGAGCCGGAAAGGAGTCAGATTTTCATTCCTTGAGGAAGGAATGGAGTAACGTCTTTGCCGAACTGAAGCAGTTCGCGGACGATGGTGGAGCTGACGGATGTCAGTTCGGGTTCGGTGAACAGAAGGATGGTTTCGATGCCGGACAATTTGCGGTTGACATCGGCTATTGTTTCCTCGTATTCAAAATCGCGTACGGTACGGATACCGCGAATAATGACCTGTGCATTTTGTTCTATGGCAAAGTCAATGGTCAGTCCGTCGTAAGCCATGACTTTAACCCGCGGATCATCAGCGTATAGTTTACGAATCATGTCTAACCGCTTTTCCGTAGGAAAGCATGTACGTTTGCTTTCGTTGATTCCGATACTGATGATAACTTCGTCCATAAATGTCAACGCACGTTTGACTACGGAATAGTGTCCCACGGTAAACGGGTCGAATGTTCCGGGGAATATTGCTCTTTTCATTGTTTTGTTTCGTTTAGCTTACTATGTCTCTTCTTCAACTACAAGGTTGTCGATAATAAAATTCTGTCTTTCCATTGTATTTTTACCCATGTAAAACTCCAACAGTTCTTACGGCATCGGTTTTCCGAAGCGTTACTTGTTCTAACCGCATGTCTTTCCCGATGAAGTTACGGAATTCTTCGGGCGAAATCTCACCCAGACCTTTAAAACGGGTTATCTCCGGATTGGGCGACAGTTTCTCAATGGCAGCAAGTCGTTCTTCTTCCGAATAACAGTAAAGGGTTTCATACACACCTTTCCGGCGGTTGCGTACGCGGAAAAGCGGGGTTTGCAAAATGTATACGTGTCCTTTTTTTATCAAGTCGGGGAAGAACTGAAGGAAGAACGTTATCATCAACAGGCGGATGTGCATACCGTCTACATCGGCATCGGTAGCTACGATAACTTTATTATAACGCAATCCGTCTAAGCCGTCTTCTATGTTCAGAGCGGCTTGCAGGAGATTGAATTCTTCATTCTCGTAAACCACCTTTTTGGTCAGTCCGAACGAGTTAAGCGGTTTTCCCCGCAGGCTGAACACGGCTTGGGTATTTACATCGCGACTTTTCGTGATAGAACCGCTTGCAGAATCTCCCTCGGTAATGAAGATGGAACTTTCCAGACGGGGGTCGTCTTCCTCGTCTTTCTTGCTGACTTTCGTATCGTTCAAGTGGATGCGGCAATCACGCAGCTTGCGGTTATGCAGATTGGCTTTTTTGGCACGCTCGCGGGCAATCTTTGTTACACCGGCAATAGCCTTGCGCTCTTTTTCCGATTCCTGTATCTTCTGAAGCATGACTTCCGCCACGTCTGCGTGTTTATGCAGATAATTATCTACTTGTTCTTTAACGAAGTCACCTACAAATTTGTTGACACTTACGCCCGACAGCGGATAAGGATTTCCCTCTGAGTCTTTTTCGGGAGCCATGGTCAATGAACCCAACTTGATTTTGGTCTGACTCTCAAACGTGGGTTCGATGACATTAATGGCAATGGCAGCTACCAGTCCGTTACGAATATCCTGATATTCCAAGTTTTTTCCATAGAACTCTTTTATCGTGCGTGCGATATGTTCTTTAAAGGCACTTTGGTGCGTACCTCCCTGTGTGGTATGCTGTCCGTTTACGAACGAGTAATATTCTTCGCCGTATTGCGGGCTGTGGGTGAAAGCAATCTCGATGTCTTCGCCTTTTAAGTGGATAATGGGGTATAATCCCTGCGAAGTCATGTTATCGTTCAGCAAATCCTCCAGTCCGTTGCGGCTGATGATGCGGTGATTATTGTAGTAAATAGCCAGCCCCGTATTGAGATACGTATAATTCCGGAGCATGGTTTCAATAAATTCCGGGCGGAAATGGTAGTTAACAAACAGGGTATTGTCCGGTTCGAAGAAAATGTAAGTTCCGTTTTCTTCATTGGTTTCCTGCATGGTATCGCTCAACAAATTGCCACGTTCGAAAATGGCTTCGCGCATCTGTCCGTCGCGTATGCTCCGTGCCACAAAGCGTGAACTTAGTGCATTGACAGCCTTTGCACCCACTCCGTTCAGCCCGACGCTCTTCTTGAAGGCTTTGGTATCGTACTTACCTCCTGTGTTCAGCATTGATACGGCATCCACCAGACTTCCCAACGGAATACCGCGTCCGTAATCGCGTACGGAGACACGCAGATTATCTTCCATCTGGATGTCGATACGCTTTCCGGCTCCCATTTTGAACTCATCAATCGAGTTGTCTATCACTTCTTTCAGCAGTACATAAATGCCGTCTTCCGCCTGCGAGCCATCGCCCAAACGCCCGATGTACATACCCGGACGGGTACGCACATGCTCCATATCGCTCAGGTGGCGGATGTTCTCCTCAGTATATGAAACCGGATTGGTTATTTGTTCGTTAGTCTCTTCCATTCTTCTTATACTTTATATAGGATTGACGGACTCTGCTTAAAAACTCTTGCGGAATGCTCTGCGGCGCTTATGCTGTACCGATTCGAATGCACTCCATTGGGCCTGTACTTTTTTGTTTACTTCCAACTCCGGATTACTTTCGCCGTATTCAAATCCCATTTGCTGATAGATGGGAACCAAATCGTAGAACAGAAGGGCGTTGACTCCTTTGCTCTGATATTCCGGCTTAACGCCTACCAGCAGCAAATCGAGTATCTTGGGCTTTTTTATGAATAAGGCTTTCAGCAGATGATACCATCCGAAGGGTAACATCCGTCCTTTAGCTTTCTGCAAAGCCTTTGAAAGCGAGGGCATCGATATACCCACAGCTACCAGTTCGCCCTGTTCATTTTCTACAAGCGATACCATCCGTAAGTCGATTAGCGGAAGATACATCTTTATATATTGGTTAATCTGCCCTTGCGTCATCTTTGAAAAGCCGTAAAGAGGAGCGTATGCTTCGTTTATCAAGTCGAATATTTTCTGTCCGTAATTCTTCTCCTTGATTTCTTTCCGTTTCAGCTTTTTAATCTTCAGATTGTATTTTTGGAGGATTATTTCGGAGATACGTACGAACTTATCGGGCAACTTATCAGGCACCATCAATTTAAACTCCACCCAGTCGGCTTCTTTTTCAAAGCCCAACTTCTCCATGTGTACAGGATAATACGGGTAATTATAAATGGTAGACATGGTGCTCAATTGGTCGTAACCCTCGATCAGCATACCTTCTGCGTCTAAATCGGTAAAGCCCAACGGACCGACCATTGCCTCCATGCCGCGTTCTTTTCCCCCACTCTTCTACCTGTTTCAGCAAAGCGGATGACACTTCCATATCATCTATAAAGTCAATCCATCCGAACCTTACTTCTTTTTTTTATTCCATGTTTCATTAGCACGATGGTTAATGATAGCAGCTACACGGCCCGCCACTTTACCGTCTTTGTAGGCTAAAAAGTAATCGGCTTCGCAAAACTCGAATGCAGCATTCTTTTTCTGGCTGAAAGTACTCAGCATGTCGTCGTACAAATCGGGTACGGAATAGGGGTTATTTTTATATAATTCGTAATTAAAACGAATAAACGTTTTTAGTTCTTGTTTTGAACTTACTTTCTTGATAATAATGCCCATCAGTTCGTTACTACATGAAAATTCAGGCTGTAAAGATAATACTTTTTATTCGAAGAATCAGGCTCTTTGTAAAGATTGATGTTATTTTTATGGAATTTCAGTACCTCCACTCTTCTTGCACAGACAAAATCATGCCGATAACTTCGGCATAGTTTTTCTGTCCGGATGATATTCGGTTACTTTTCAGATACCAGTCGTAAACGGTGTCTTGAATCGAACCTACGAGCGGACTGTATAATCGGGCACGGAGTTGGCGGAGTTTCCGGTAATCGGCTGTTATTTCTGGGCGGAGAGTTTGTACCCATGCCTCAAATTCATGCTGGGATAACAGGCTGTTTGCATTGGTCAACACGTAAGGCAGCAGACCGAAGTAGCCTTGATAACGGATAGCGGCATCAGCCGAACGCAAGCATACCTGATATGCCCAGAAATTCGCTTCGGCTTCGCTGCTCACTCCTAACCAGTGTGACAGCTCGTGGGCGTATGTAAAGGCATCTGCTTTCATACATTTATTAATATAGGATTCGGCAAAAAAGGGACCCATGTAACCCAGCACGCCCACCGAGGAATAAAGCCCGTCCATCAGCGAACGTTTGGGATGTTGGAAGGAGCGGGGCTCAGCCAAGCCGAAATGTGCGGGCAACGTGCGATAAATTTCTTTGATTTCTTCTTCTGCCGTCCGGACTTCGAACGACGAGGGTAAGGCGACGTAAGCCTTGTTCAGCTTTTCGGTATAGGTATGCAAGAAGCGGCGGAAGTCTTCTTCGTGATAAGCAACAGGGGTTACGTTTGCCCGCTGATAGAAATCGTTACGGAAATAATTCATTCCCCATCCCCAGTAAAACCAGATGTAAATCCATGCAATTATTTCGGCTTCGCGGAAAACAATGTGTTTCCATCCGTGCCGACGTGCCGCAAAAGGGTAAATCAGTAATCCTGCGCCTGCCCCGATAACCAGCACTTCTTCAAGCAATACCGGCACTGTTGAGGCTACGGCTGAAAGCACGGACGAGATGACGGGATAAAACGTCCGGGCATATACCTCTCCGGCTCCGGGAATGAAGCGGAACAGCAGGATGCCGGCAAATAATATCGCTCCCACCGCAAGGCGGAGATGACGCAAACGGAATGGTTTCATGAAACAAAGTTATAGTTTTTCGGTTATCACTATAAAACTAACCGATAAAATCTTTACTTTTGCGGACAAAGTAACATAACACATGGTATTGAATTACATTTGGATAGCTTTTTTCGCCCTTGCCTTTATAGTAGCGCTGGTGCGATTGGTATGTTTGGGTGATACGGAAGTATTTCCGACTATTATCAACTCTACGTTCGAATCGTCGAAAACGGCGTTTGAAATCTCTTTGGGACTGACGGGGGTACTGTCGCTCTGGATGGGTATTATGAAGATAGGCGAACTGGGAGGAGTGGTGAACTGGCTGTCGCGTATGCTGAGCCCGTTATTCTCCAAACTTTTCCCCGACATCCCGAAAGGGCATCCCGTTACGGGAAGTATCTTTATGAATCTTGCTGCCAACATGTTGGGGCTGGACAATGCTGCCACACCGTTGGGGTTGAAAGCGATGGAAGGGCTGCAAGCTCTTAATCCGCGCAAAGATACGGCAAGTAATCCGATGATAATGTTTTTGGTGCTGAATACTTCAGGGCTCACGCTGATTCCTATCAGCATCATGGTTTACCGTGCACAGTTGGGGGCGGCTCAACCCACGGATGTATTTGTTCCTATCCTGCTTGCCACATTCTTTTCCACGCTGGCAGGCATTGTTGCAGTCAGTCTGTACCAGCGCATCAACTTGTTTAACCGTACCGTCCTTCTGTTTTTAGGCGGGGCGAGTCTGTTTATCGCTCTTTTGATTTATTTTTTCAGCACGCTGCCGCGCGAGCAAATAGATGTTTATTCTACCACAACCGCCAACGTGTTGCTTTTCACGATTATCATTGGATTTATTCTGGCAGGAGTCAGAAAAAAAATCAACGTTTACGATGCGTTTATCGAAGGGGCGAAGGAGGGCTTTTCTACTGCCGTCCGCATCATTCCCTATCTGGTGGCAATCCTTGTGGCTATCGGAGTGTTTCGCGCGTCGGGGTGCATGGATTATCTGACACAAGGTATAGCCCGGCTGGTTGAGTGGTGCGGGATGGATAGTGATTTTGTGGGTGCGCTGCCTACTGCACTGATGAAACCGCTGAGCGGAAGCGGGGCGCGCGGGCTGATGGTAGATGCCATGAGTACGTATGGTGCAGATTCGTTTGTGGGGCGACTGGCATGTATCTTTCAGGGAGCCACCGATACGACTTTTTACATTCTTGCCGTTTATTTCGGCAGTGTAGGCGTCGTGCGTACGCGCCATGCCGTTTCGTGCGGGTTACTTGCCGACCTTGCTGGGGTTATTGCGGCTATTTTCATCTGTTACATGTTTTTTCATTAATCTGAATATATGATGATTACTTATCAGACCGAGGGCGTGGAAATGCCTGCCATCAATCAAAGTGAAACTACGGCATGGATTAAAGCCGTGGCTGCAACGTACGGAAAACGTGTGGGCGAAATCGCTTACATTTTCTGTTCCGACGAAAAGATATTGGAAGTGAACCGCCAGTACCTGCAACACGATTACTACACGGATATCATTACGTTTGATTACTGCGAGGGAAACCGCATTGCGGGCGACCTTTTCATCAGTCTTGACACCGTTCGTACCAATGCCGAGCAGTTTGGCGCGGAGTACGATACGGAGTTGCATCGCGTTATCATCCACGGCATCCTTCACCTTTGCGGCATCAATGACAAGGGGCCGGGCGAGCGTGAAATCATGGAGGCTGCCGAGAACAAGGCGCTTGGGATGCGTGTTTCATGACCGTTCCCGTCCGCCTTTCCGAGGGATGACTTTGCAACCTGTACCGCGACCTTTCCGGTAAAAATATTTTAACTTATCAAACCCGTTAGGACCTTTCCGTCCGGTGAAAGAACAGACAGAAAATCTTCCAATTCATGCGTCGGGAAAAACTAACGTTAGCGTTGCTCATTCCTTGCGGTAGAATTGCCCGACGCTACCCATAGAACAGACTGGTTTTACGGGTAGCGTTTTTTTATGCTTCCGGCAAAATAGAGCCGCACTGTGTATGAGGGAAATACAACGGTTCACAGTCGGACATGCCGGCACGAACGTAAAAAATCCGGTCCGTATACCAAGATAATACCTGCCGTGTGTCGGAGAGCTGGAAAAAGTATGACAAGACGCTTTATTGGAAAATTAAAACTGCCTCTTAATTAACCAATTTAGAAGTTTATTTTTACCTTTGCAAAAAAAGTAAAAGATGGAAAAAAATGTGCGCATAATTATCAGCGGAGGAGGAACGGGAGGACATATATTCCCGGCTGTATCCATTGCCAACGCCTTGAAGAAGCAACACCCTGATACGGAAATACTGTTTGTGGGTGCCGAGGGGCGCATGGAGATGCAGCGCGTTCCAGCCGCCGGATACCGGATTATCGGACTTCCGGTAGCCGGATTCGACCGGAAACATTTGTTGAAGAACATCGGTGTGTTGGTTAAATTGGTGCGCAGCCAACTGAAAGCTCGTAAGATAATCAAAGATTTCAAGCCACATGCAGCCGTGGGCGTGGGAGGATATGCCAGCGGTCCTACGCTGAAAGTGGCAGGAAGCATGGGAATCCCTACCTTGCTGCAAGAACAAAACTCGTATGCAGGTGTTACAAATAAACTACTGGCTAAGCAAGCCGCCAAGATTTGTGTGGCTTACGAAGGCATGGAGCGTTTTTTCGATAAAAATAAAATCATCTTGACAGGTAATCCCGTCCGGCAGAATCTGCTCGACACAAAACTAAGCCGTGAAGAAGCTGTCCGTTCGTTCGGGCTTGATACCACAAAGAAAACCGTATTGATTATCGGGGGGAGTTTGGGGGCACGTACCATCAACCGCTGTGTAATGCAAGGGCTGGAGAAAATAAAAGCATCCGGTGTACAGTTTATCTGGCAAACGGGTAAATTTTATATTGATGAGGCTAAAGCAGCAGTGAGACAGGCCGGCGAACTGCCCATGCTTTACGTAACAGACTTTATTGCAGACATGGCTACGGCTTACCGTGCCGCCGATTTGGTAATCAGCCGCGCAGGAGCCGGTTCGATTTCGGAACTCTGCCTGTTGGAAAAACCGGTAATCTTGGTTCCTTCGCCCAATGTGGCAGAAGACCATCAGACAAAAAACGCGCTGGCGCTGGTAAACAAGGATGCCGCCCTTTACGTAAAAGACAGTGAGGCTGCCGACAAGTTGCTCGACGAAGCCGTAAAAGCGGTCAACCAGCCCGAAACATTAAAAAAATTGAGTACGAACATTGCTAAGCTGGCTTTCAGAGATTCGGCAGACGTCATTGCCGCCGAAGTCTATAAGTTGGCATTAAACTATAAAGACAAACATGAACGTTAATACCATTGAGGCAGTTTATTTCATCGGAGCCGGAGGCATCGGGATGAGTGCCTTAGTCCGCTATTTTCTCTCGAAAGGAAAGAAAGTGGGCGGGTATGACCGCACCCCTACCGAGCTGACCGAAAAGCTGATAGCCGAAGGTGCTGCCATCCATTACGAAGAAAACGTTTCGCTTATACCCGCCGATTTCCTTAATCCGGCGAAGACGCTGGTGGTTTATACACCGGCTATCCCTGCCACCCATCAGGAGTTGGCTTATTTCAACGAGCATCACTTCGAAATCAAGAAGCGGGCGCAGGTATTGGGCATGTTGACCCATACGGAAAAAGGAATGTGTGTGGCTGGCACGCACGGTAAGACTACCACCTCGACGATGGCTGCTCACCTGCTTCATCAGTCGCATGTAGGGTGTAACGCCTTCTTGGGAGGCATATCAAAGAACTACGGAACCAATCTGCTGCTTTCCTCCGAAAGCGATTACGTGGTTATCGAAGCCGATGAGTTCGACCGTTCTTTCCACTGGCTCACACCGTATGCCACTGTTATTACGGCTGTTGACTCCGACCATCTGGACATTTACGGCACGCGGGAGGCTTACTTGGAAAGTTTCCGCAAATATACCTCACTGATTCAGCCGGGCGGCTATCTGATTATCAAGCAAGGGCTGGAGCTGCAGCCCGACGTTCAGCCGGGTGTAACGGTTTATACCTATTCGGAAAAAGAGGGCGACTTTCATGCCGAAAACGTCCGCATATCGAACGGTGAGATTTATTTCGACTACGTTTCTCCGTTGGGTAACATTTCAGATATCCGGTTGGGTGTTCCTGTTTACATCAACATCGAAAACGGTATTGCGGCAATGGCACTGGCTCAGATTGGCGGAGCGACTCCCGAAGAAATCCGTCAGGCAATGGCAACCTTCAAAGGCGTAGACCGCCGCTTCGATTTCAAGATAAAGAATGAACATATTGTTTTTTTGAGCGATTATGCCCATCATCCGGCAGAAATCCGCCAAAGCATTCTTTCTATCCGTATGCTTTATCCGGATAAAAAGATTACGGCTGTTTTTCAGCCCCACCTGTACACCCGCACGCGAGATTTCTATCAAGACTTTGCCGATAGCCTTTCGTTGTTGGATGAGGTGATTTTGCTGGATATCTATCCGGCACGCGAACAGCCTATTCCGGGTGTAACTTCGCAACTGATTTATGATAACCTTCGTCCGGACATGAAAAAGTATATGTGCCGGAAAGAAGACTTGCTCGACATGCTGAAAAGCCTTCCGCTCGAAGTATTGATTACGCTGGGAGCGGGAGATATTGATAATTATGTTCCACAAATATATGAATTGTTGAAAAACAGATGATAAAGCGGATTTTAACAGTCTGTATCGTATTTGTATTGTCGGCATACTTGGTGGTGGCAGTAACGGCGTTTAACCGCAAACCCGATGACCGGATTTGCAAAGGGGTGGAGCTTGTAGTGAAAGACAAGGTAAACTACGGATTCATTACCGAGAAAGGCATCATACAACTTTTGAAGAAAAAACAGGTTTATCCGGAAGGAAAAGCCACAGGAACCATTAACGTACGTGCGTTGGAGGATGTGCTTTCACACCATCCGTTCGTCCGCGAAGCAGAGTGTTATCTTACTTCGGGCGGAAAAGTAGGCATTGAAATCTACCAACGCATTCCCCTGTTGCATGTTTTCAGCAGTAATGGAGATAATTATTATGTAGACGATGAAGGGAAAATCATGGCATCGCCCGGACAATCCATCCATGTGCCGATAGCCACCGGCTTCATCGACCGCAAATACGCCCAAACCGAATTATATAGCTTGGGTAAATTTCTGCAGACCGATCCTTTCTGGAACGCACAAGTGGAACAAATCAACGTAACGCCCAAACAAGAACTCGAAATTGTTCCCCGTGTAGGCGATCATATTCTTTTTCTTGGAAAAGGCGGTGATTATCAAGAAAAATTCAGTAAATTGCAAACCTTTTATAAAGAGGCGCTGAATCGGGTGGGCTGGAACAAGTACAGTCGCATCAGCGTAGAGTTTAACAATCAGATTATTTGTACAAAAAAATAGAAGCAAGATATGGCAGCAACGGAGTTTATAGCAGCAATCGAACTGGGATCTACTGAGATTACCGGCATTGCAGGAAAGAAGAATGCCGACGGGAGCATACAGGTTCTTGCGTATGCCGCCGAACATTCTTCAGACTGTATCAAAAAAGGAGCAATCTATAATCTGGATAAAACGACGCAGAGCCTTACTTCGGTTATCAAAGAACTGGAGAAACAGCTTCAGGCTTCAATCAAGAAAGTGTATGTAGGGGTAGGCGGACAATCCGTCAGAAGCATTCGGAACACGGTATCAAAGCAATTAGGCGAAGAAACCAAAATTTCGCAAGCATTGGTAGACAGCCTGATGCAAAGCAATAAAGAAGTGCCGCTGATTGATCAGGAAATCCTCGCGGTAGAGATACAAGAATATAAAGTGGGCAACAGCCTGCTGACTGAACCGGTAGGAGTTTCTACCAACTTCATCGAAGGACGTTACCTGAATATCATTGGCAGACATACGCTGAAAAGTAACATCAAACAGTGCTTCCGCTTGGCAGGTTATGAAATAGCCGATTACCTGCTCTCTCCTTTGGTTACCGCAAATGCGGTACTGAATGAAAACGAAATCCGTTCGGGCTGTGCGCTGGTCGACTTAGGGGCAGACACCACCACGGTTTCTGTATACAAGAATAAAATATTGCGCCATCTTGCCGTAATACCTTTGGGCAGCAGCAACATAACAAAGGATATTTGCAGTCAGCAAATCGAAGAAGAAGATGCCGAGCAACTGAAGTTGCACTACGGAAAAGCCTGTATCGAGGCTGCCGATAGCGAAGAGGAAGACGTTGACCAAGAATATACGGTAGAAGGCAAATACAGCATCCGTGCCAGTGTGTTAGACGATATCATCGAAGCCCGTGTGACAGAAATTATCGACAATGTGTGGAATCAGATAAAACTTTCTACCTACAACGACAAGCTGATGGCGGGAATCATCCTCACCGGAGGCGGCTCGAACCTGCCAGACATCGAGAAGGCTTTCAGACGCACTACCAAGATTGACAAAATCCGCATCGCACGGAGCGGACAAATTGCCGTAAGCGGAGGAATCGCTTTGCGCGAAGACGGTACGCAGAATACGCTTGTAGGATTGCTGGCAGCGGGAAAAGACAACTGCTGTAAGGTAGATCCGCATAAGCAGATTAACATGTTCGACCAGCAGGAGGAGGATAAGAAAAAAGAAGAACTGTTGCAAGAACAGATACGAAAGGCGGAAGAAGAAAACAAAAGACGCGCGGATGAAGCACGTCAGAAGCTACTTTTGCAACAGAAAGAGCAGCAAGAGAAAGAACGTGCGCAGAAACGCTTGGATGAGTGTAACAAATACTTGTCGGAAGCTGCACGCCTAAAAAAAGAAAAATCATATAAAGAGGCGCTCGAACAAGTGGACTTGGCTCGTGCAATGAGAATTTCGGAAAAGATGGCGGAAATCGACCAAATGGAAGAAAGCATCAAAGCCGATAAAAAGGAGAACAAATGGTTCAGTCGCTTTAGAGAGAAAATGTTGAGAGAGATTTGGGATGACGATTCAACCAAGAAATAAAACAAGTATTCACCGCATAAAAATAAATAATACATTATGTCTGACGAAATTAACATGCCTTTCAATTTTCCGAAAGACGCACCCCATATCATCAAAGTAATCGGTGTAGGCGGAGGCGGTGGAAATGCCGTCAACCACATGTACCGTGAAGGTATACACGACGTAACGTTTGTGATTTGTAATACCGATAACCAAGCGCTCGACGAATCGCCCGTCCCCATCAAGCTCCAGTTGGGACATGAAGGATTGGGAGCGGGTAACCGTCCGGAACGTGCACGTGCAGCGGCTCAAGAGAGTATCGAAAGCATTAAAGATATGCTGAACGACGGATGTAAAATGGTGTTCATCACGGCAGGAATGGGTGGAGGAACCGGTACCGGAGCCGCACCTATCATCGCCAAAACCGCAAAGGAAATGGGTATTCTTACCGTGGGTATCGTTACCATTCCGTTCTTATTCGAAGGAAACAAGAAAATCGACCAAGCACTGGACGGCGTGGAAGAGATGAGCAAGCACGTCGATGCCCTGCTGGTTATCAATAACGAACGCTTGCGCGATGTGTATTCAGACATCAGTGTGCTGAACGCCTTCGGTAAGGCAGACGATACCTTGTCGGTTGCCGCCAAGAGCATTGCCGAAATCATTACCGTACGTGGTAATATCAACCTCGACTTCAACGATGTGAAGACGGTACTGAAAGACGGTGGTGTGGCTATCATGAGTACCGGTTACGGTGAAGGCGAAGGACGAGTAACGCAGGCTATCAACGATGCGCTTCACTCTCCGCTGCTGAATAATAACGACATCTTCAACTCGAAGAAGATTCTTTTCAATATCTCATACAGCGCAAGCAACAACGAGTTGATGATGGAGGAAATGAACGAAGTACATGAGTTTATGACTCGTTTCAGTTCCGACGTAGAAACCAAGTGGGGATTGTATATCGACGATTCTCTGGAGCGGAAGGTGAAATTCACCATCTTGGCTACCGGATTCGGCATCAAGGCTGTTCCGGGAATGGAAGTACGCATTACTGCCGAAGAACAGAAACGTTTGGAAGAACAGGAGGAGAAAGAACAGAAGAACGACGAACGCCGCTCGCAGTATTATGGTGACAGTATCCATCGGAACAACCGGAAACCGCGCCGCCGTCACTCGTACATCTTCAGTCCGGACGACCTGAACAACGACGATATCATCAGCATGGTGGAAACCACTCCTACCTATAAGCGGACCAAATCGGAACTGGAAGCCATTCAGACCAAAGCTACGGCGGAAGAAATTTCTATCCACAAGGGTGAGAACGGAAGCGCCGACTCAATGACGATTACATTTTAACGAATAACAGCTAAATACAAAAAGACTATGGATTTATTTGAACAAATCAGCAACGATATCAAAGAGGCTATGAAAGCCAAAGACAAGGTTCGTCTTGAAACCTTGCGTAACGTAAAGAAGTTTTTCCTCGAAGCTAAAACAGCTCCGGGTGCAAACGATACGCTGACCGATGAGGCTGCACTGAAAATCATGCAGAAATTGGTAAAACAAGGTAAAGATTCGGCTGCCGTGTACGAAGGTCAGGGACGTGCCGACCTTGCCGAAGAGGAAATGGCTCAGGTGCGTGTCATCGAGACTTACCTGCCGAAACAGTTGTCTGCCGAAGAACTTGAAGTGAAACTGAAAGAAATCATTGCCCGCGTAGGAGCTACCAGCGGAAAAGACATGGGCAAAGTAATGGGTGTGGCTTCTAAGGAACTTGCCGGACTGGCGGAAGGTCGCGCCATCTCAGCCAAAGTAAAAGAGCTGCTTGCTTAGAGTTTGTTTAAATTTTGCTCGGCTTTAGTTTGGAATTGTTTTCGAGGATGAAAACGAGGAAACAGACCGGAAACAAACTCAAAAAGGGGCGGATAAAAAGACTTAATCGGAAAATTTAAACAGGCTCTTAATATTTATCTAATTTTTTGTCTTCATAAAAAGAGGAAGAGAGGGCTGCATCACTCGTGGATGCAGCCCTTTTCGTAAGATTTCATTCCAAATGATACATGCTTTACAACCGACGTATTTCTTCGTTTGCCGCTCCCGTTCCCTTATACTTGCTCTTTGTCATGTTAAAGCGATAGGTTACCGTAAGTTTTACTTGGCGGAAATTGTAGGTATCCTCATACGTGTTTACTATCAGCGCGCTGTATTGTATGCCTTTCCAACGTGAATGAAAGTGTTTGAGAAGAGGCAACCTTAATCAGTTCTTTATGTGACTTATATCCCATGAAACTGACAGAAATCACGTAGTTGCCGGGCTTGACATCGGCGAGTGTAAACTGTCCGTTGTCATCGCTTATCGTACCTCCCACAAGGGTTGTGCTGTCCGGTTTCAACAGGGCAATGGAAGCATACGAGATTGCTTGCCGGTTCTTGTCTGTCACCTCTCCCTTCAGTGAGAAAGTCTGTGCATACGCGATGATAGAAACTAAAAGTGCAAAGACAGATAAACATAAGGCTCTCTTCATAATTTCAGTATTAAATGTGGATATTACATACGTTTTCTTTGTTCTTGTCCTGCCCCTGTGCCGCGATACTTGCTCTTGGTAGAGTTAAACTTATAGCGCAAGGTTAGTACAAACTGTCGGCTGTCGAATCTGTTTTCTTGGTAAACGGTATAATAGCCGCATCGCAGCAAGTTGTATTCCCGGTTCTTATGAAACAAGTCCGTACCCCGCAACTCAACGCTAAGCGCATCGTTCAAGAAACTTTTGCGTACCGATACGTCTACGTTGTTGGTGGCATGATTCAGATATATGTTTTGGTAATCGCCCTTGCTCCGTACACGCACGTCCAAGCCCAACATGAAATCCGCAGGAAGTTCCCACGTGTTGTTGAAAGTACCGATATACAAGGGTTGATTCATCCGTATGGGAATTCCGTTCGACTCGATGGTCAACCATTGTTTCTGTACGCCTACGCTCCATACCGGCGACCAGCATCCGATTTTAGGGGAAGCCGACAGGAAAGCGCTGAACAAAGGCACAGCCTCATCGAAGTTTTTGTAACGTATCATGATTTGTGAACCGTCTGCCTGTTGAAGGTCTGCCCAATACATAATCCAGTCTTTTTGGCGAATATACGACATGGTGAATTGCATGAAACGCCATACGCCGGAAAGTGTCACATCGTGAATGATGGTAGGACGGATGGCAGGATTTCCCGTTTGCAGGGTGTAGCGGTTTACATAGCTGATGTTGTTGCTCAGGTTGCGGTAAGAAGGGCGTACCGTTTTCGAGGTATAACTCAGTTGTGCCTGTACCTGCCCTATCCGGGTGTCGAACGATGCGTGTGGAAACAAGTTGTCGAACGTGCGGCTTTGGTCGTCCATGCGCTTGTTGTCTTCATAGTAATTGAATTTCACATGCTCGTAACGCAGTCCCAGTGCAAGGCTTCCGAAGGGAAAAGACTTGCTGTATTCGGCAAGCGGTGGCATTGATTTCTTTGATTTTGCTCAGCGAAGTCGGTACGTAGTCTTCTTCGTTCAGGTAATTGTCTTCTCGATGGGTATAGGTGGCTTCGCTTCCTACGGCAAAACTTCCGTTGAAAAGCGGAAAAGAAAGGGTAAGATTGGCGGCAACCAACTTATTGCTGACCTGATTAAGCGAGTGAACATCCCTATTTTCGGTTTCGGCACTCGTCTCGTTTACCACCGAATTACGGTCGTACCCGTCTTGATAATAATCAGCATTGAAGTCTAATGTGGTTTGGTTTATCTTTCCGTTATAATAGGCACTCAGCGCATGACCCGGTTTATACTTCGCCCGGTCTGTACGATAAGAGTTCAGATAATCATATTCCGTACCGTTCACTTGTACTAAGTTGTTGTCTTCCGAAGTATTCAGGAAATCGAAATCTTTATTTATGGTATATTTGATACCCAGCGAGTGGGCTTCGTTGATGAGGCGGTTTACTCCCACGTCGGCGCGAATCTTTTGCCGGCTGTCTTCCACCCGCATATCGTCATTATGGTTCCATCGGTCTGTCCCTACCACCGTCTGGTTGATGTCCGACTGTTGTTCAACCTTCTGCTTCTGATATTCCACCGAAGCGAAAACGTCCCAATCGTTATGCCGGTAGTTCAAGTTCAATTGGTCTGTCAGGTCAACATTTTCCGACTGATAGTAACTGGAGCGGAGGTTGAAACCCAAGCCGTCTCCCTGACGTTTCGCTGTACGGATGCGCACTACGGCTTTCACCGTTGCGTCGTAACGCGCACCGGGGTTGCGGATAACCTCCACGTTTTTTATTTCATCGGAATTCAGTTGCTCCAGTTCCGACAAGTCGCGCAGCTTGCGGCCGTTGATGTAAATCAGCGGCGTGCCCTTGCCGAACACCTCGAGCCCATCCTTCTGTTTGGTGATACCGGGAATCTTGCCCAACACATCGTTGGCAGACCCTGCCTTGCTGAGTACGCTGTTTTGCACGTTGGTTACCAACGCATCGCCCTGCATACGTGTAACAGGCAGATTCGCTTTTACCACCACTTCGCCCAGCAGTTGCGCATCAGACTCCAATCGGATGATGCCCAAATCCGGAGCATCGCACGGTTTATACGCCGTGGTGTAGCCGATGGAAGAAAAACGAAGAAGTCCGCCGGCTTCATGAGCCGGTAAGGAGAATACGCCCTGCTCATCGCTCACCGTTCCGGTAACAAATGCAGAATCCGGTAATGACAGTAATACTACGTTGGCATACGGAAGCGGCTGGTTATCCGCATCTACTATCTTTCCTTTTATCGTTTGCGCGTATAGCGGATAAGAGGTTATAAACAACATTGCTATCAGAATCAGTCTGTGAATTTTCATATCTCGTTTGTTTTTTCAGGAACAAATGTAAACCCTTCCAATCCGTTCGTAGGATATTGGTTTAATAATTTACGCCCGTATGGATAAAGATTAGAACGGATAAGGATTGGTTTAACTGTTTCACTGCATGATTTCTATAACCCACCTTGCGGGGTTGTATAACTCACCATGCCGGGTTATATAACCCACCCTGCCGGGTCGTATAACTCGCTCTGCCGGGTTATAAACTTATTCGGGACATTTTGATAAATTTGTCGGCCGGATATGAAAAATGTATGGAATAAAAGAATTAAGAGCCTGTCGTTTAAATTTTTCTATTATCTATGTCGGTCTTTTGTATATTATCAATTCTATTTCTACTTTTGCAACAATTAAATGGTAAAACGGGGATAAATAAACCGATTTTAACCTTAAGAACACAATTTACATTACATTTTAGAAACAACGAAAAACTACCATTATGCGATGTATATCTTTTGATAAACTTTGTCTTATCCATAACCTGATTTACCGGCAGGGCACGGGAACACCGGAAGAGTTTGCGACGAAAGTCGGGCTCTCCCGGTCGCAGTTGGGAAAGTATCTGAGCTACTTCCGCTACGACCTGAAAGTAGACGTGGCATACGACCGCTACCGGCAGACGTATTATTACGATGGCGAAGATTTCTTTTCGGTATTGCAGACCACGCTTTGCCACGCATAACCGAAACATCGGCTTTCGATTATCCTTTGTTTTCTTTACCTTTGCAAAAACAAAGGATATACATCATGAAGAAATTGGTTTTTGCAACAAACAATGCCCACAAGTTGGAAGAAATCCGTGCCATTTTGGGCAGCAAAGTAGAGGTTCTGAGCCTGAAAGACATCCGGTGTGATGCCGACATTCCCGAAACGGCAGATACGTTGGAGGGGAATGCCGCACTGAAAGCCGAATATATTTATCGGCATTACGGGCTGGACTGTTTTGCCGACGACACCGGACTGGAAGTAGAGGCGCTTAACGGAGCGCCGGGTGTGTATTCCGCCCGTTACGCCGGAGGCGAGGGACACGATTCGGAAGCCAACATGAAGAAACTGCTTGCCGAACTGAAGGGCATTGCCAACCGAAACGCCCGTTTCCGCACCGCCATCTGCCTGATTGAAGGCGGAGAAAAACATTTGTTTGAAGGCATCGTAAAGGGCAGTATCATCGAAGAAAAACGCGGAGATTCAGGCTTCGGCTATGACCCGATATTCGTTCCCGAAGGTTATACCGAGACATTTGCCGAGATGGGCAACGAAGAAAAAAACCAAAATCAGCCACCGCGCACGTGCCGTGGAGCAACTGTGCAAGTATCTGAATAATCAGTAAACACAGTATGTTAGAGAGAGATTATATCATGCGCCTCATACGCCAGTTTTTCGAAGCATTGGAAAAGCTCATCGAGTCGCGCAACGAAGAACCCGCAACGATTCAGGCAGAGTTCGGACAGATGTACACCGCTTACTTCGGCAAACCGGACACGTTTTTCTACGGACGGAGCGCAGACGAGATTCTGAATTTCCTGCGTGAAACCTATAATCCGCAAGAATTTCTCTCCCGTGTGGAGATGCTTGCCGACCTGATATATTATCACGGAACTATAAAAACGGAAGAAACGGAGCGGAAAATGTTTTTCCGAAAGTCACTCGCCTTGTTAGAATATTTAGATGCCCACAGCGATACTTTTTCTTTTGAAAGACGAAGAAAAATATCGGATATACGGAAGCAGGCAGACCAATAAGCGAAATGTTTATTCTTTTTCCATGAAAAAATACGTTTTTTACGGCAAAATATCAGAATAATAAAAAAGTTTTTCTACATTTGCTTACAAAATGATATGTAACAAGACAATTTTAGTTTATGGAAAAAATTGACAAACTTGACAGGCAGATTCTGGAAATCATTTCGCAGAACGCCCGTATTCCGTTTAAGGATGTGGCTGCCGAATGCGGAGTTTCGCGTGCAGCCATCCACCAGCGTGTTCAGCGCCTGATTGATTTGGGAGTCATCATCGGCTCAGGCTATCATGTGAATCCTAAGAGCTTGGGATACAGCACGTGTACTTATGTAGGTATCAAATTGGAAAGAGGCTCGATGTATAAAAGCGTGGTAGCCGAACTGAAGAAAATCCCTGAAATCGTGGAATGTCACTTCACAACGGGTCCGTACACCATGCTTACCAAACTATATTCTACCGACAACGAACATCTGATGGATTTGCTGAACTCGAAAATTCAGGAAATTCCCGGCGTAACGGCTACCGAAACCTTGATTTCTTTAGAGCAGAGCATCAAGAAGGAAATCCCTATCCGTAAAGGAGAAGACGAATGACGGAGTGGATGGCTGATTATCACATAGGCGGCATCGTAGTGGGAATTTGTACGTTCCTCATTATCGGGCTGTTTCATCCGGTGGTGGTGAAAGCGGAATATTACTGGGGCACACGATGCTGGTGGCTGTTCTTGTTACTGGGGGTGGCAGGCATCATTGGTTCGGTAATGGTTCATAACCTTGTGTTTTCCTCACTGCTGGGTGTATTCTCGTTTTCCTCATTTTGGACCATCAAAGAGCTGTTCGAACAACGCGAACGGGTAAAAAAAGGATGGTTCCCGATGAATCCGAAACGGAAGAGCGAATATGATAAAGAGTAAAGTCCTGTATTGCAATAAACAAAAAGGGTTGCCGCATCACGCGGTAACCCTTTCTTGTATTGAGTTAGTAATTTTAATTTGAGAGAATTGAAACTTCGCAGCTTCGTGTGTTTGTTTTAAGAAAGTACTAACTATATATAAAAGCAAATGAAAATGTTCATTGTTTATGGTTTCTTCCCACTACGGGAGGTTGTTCGGTAACCTTTTCCAACGGCGACTTTACCGAATCGCCTTCGTATGCTACCTGCGGATCGGTAGAACGGCGTTCAAACTGGTCATGAACGTAAATGACTCCCGCGCCATTGCCGTCTGAGAGCGAATGTTTCATCACTCCGCCTACACTGAATATCAATGCGATTACAGCGGCAGCCTTGAACAGCGGCATGAAACGTGTTTGCAACGTCAGGCGGCGAGCCTTTACCGTGGGCCGTTCTATTTCTTCCAAGATGCGCTTGTCAAAGTCGCTGCCTAATCCTATCTCCTGTTCACTCTTCTGGTAGGCAAACAAAGATTTGTAACGCAGCAGATGGGCCGGTATTTCCGTCTGGCTGAAGAACATGCGCAGAATCTGTTCCTCCTCTGCCGAGGTCTCACAGTCCCAGTACCGTTCTATCAGTTGTTCGATATATTTATAGTCCATACGCATCAATTTCGTTATATTTTAATCTAATTCGCTGTCTTGCCCGGAAAAGATTTACTTTCACTTGCTCTTCCGTCAAGCCCATTATTTCGGCAATCTCCTTGTAACTTTTCCCTTCAATATCGCGCAGTTGGAATATCGTGCGCTGCTTTTCAGGGAGTTCGTTAACCAAACGATGAATCAAGTGCAGTTGCTCGTCCCGCTCCATTTGCCTGTCAGGGGTAACGCCGTCGGTCAACTCCTGCGTTTCGGGAGTAAGTTCTATATTCTGCGCTTCCTTTCTCTGGCTGCGGTCGATGGCGAGATTACGTGTAACGGTCAGACAGTAGGCTTCTACCGATTCCAATGTCTGCCATTCGTCGCGCTTGTTCCACACCCTAATCAGCGTATCCTGTACAATATCTTCCGCTTCGGCACGATTTAACGTAATGCGAAGCGCCAGCCTGAAGAGTTTATCTTTCAGGGGGAGTATATCGTTTCGGAAACTGATTTCTTCCATCGCTTTCTATAATAATGACGGGTGAGTGGCAGAAATGTTACACTCACCCGTCGATTTTTTTTGAATTATTTTTTGATTACCGTACCTGCATCCTGATTAATGGCTGAAGCTAAGGTGATTATAACTCGGCTGACGCCTGCTTCGACGGCAGAAAAAGAGTTTTCTAATTTCGGAATCATTCCGCCTTGTATCACACCCTCTGCTACGTATTGCCGGAACAGTTCGGGGGTAATGACAGGGATTACGCTGTCGTCATCATCGGCATCGCGCAATACGCCTTTCTTTTCGAAGCAATAAACCAATGTGACATCGAACAGCTTGGCAAGGGCTTTGGCTGTTTCGCCTGCAATGGTATCTGCGTTGGTGTTAAGCATATTGCCTTTACCGTCGTGAGTGAGCGGCGCCATCACCGGAACAATGTTCTGATGAATCAGCGAAGCAAGCATTTCGCCGTTTACTGCTTCCACGTCTCCCACAAAACCATAATCCACATCCTTTACCGGGCGTTTTACCGAACGGATAACATTTAAGTCGGCACCCGTCAGTCCGATGGCATTTACTCCCTTAGCCTGCAATCCGGCAACGATGTTTTTATTGACCAGTCCGCCATAAACCATCGTTACTACCTTTAAGGTTTCGGCATCGGTGATACGGCGACCGTTTACCATTTGGCTCTCTATGCCTAATTGGGCAGCCAGCTTGGTAGCCGAACGTCCTCCGCCGTGTACAAGCAGCTTGTAACCCGGCAGAGCGGAAAAGTTGTCTAACAGTTGGTTAAGCGTATCTGCTTCTTCCACTATTTTTCCGCCTACTTTTATTATAGTCAGTTTCTCCATGTGCTTTACATTAGCAGATTATTCCAAATAAGTATATCCGTAAAGTCCCGAACGGTAATTGGCCAAGAACTCTTTTCCTTCTTCCAAAGAGATTTTGCCTTCTTTCACCGACTTCGTAACCCATGTTTCCAGTGTGCGCACTAACTTCTTGGGATTATATTGTACGTAATCCAATACCTCGGCAACTGTTTCTCCGTCGATGACTTGATCGATGGTATAGCCTTTTTCGTTTACGCTGACGTGAACGGCATTGGTATCGCCAAACAGGTTGTGCATATCTCCCAATATTTCCTGATAAGCCCCAACAAGGAATACACCGATATAGTAAGACTCTTTTGCCTTGATGGTATGTACCGGAAGGTCGTGAGACACGTTCCGTGTAGAAACGAAGTTTGCAATCTTTCCGTCCGAGTCGCAAGTTATATCCTGCAAGGTGGCTGTACGGTCGGGACGCTCGTCTAAACGCTGTATCGGCATAATGGGGAATATTTGGTCGATAGCCCATGAATCCGGCAGCGACTGGAAGAGCGAGAAATTACAGAAATATTTGTCAGCCAACAGCTTGTCTAAATTACGGAACTCATCGGGTGCATGTTTTAATCCGGATGCAATCTGATTGATTTCCCGCGTAACCGACCAATACATCCGTTCGATTTGAGCACGTGTCTTGAGGTCTACAATTCCGTGGCTGAACAAATCCAACGACTCTTCGCGAATCTGCTGTGCGTCATGCCATGCTTCCAGCATACGGCTTTGGTTCAGGTTGTCCCAGATTTGATAAAGCTCCTGTACCAATTCGTGGGCATCCGGACTCACTTCAAAGTCCTCGTCCATCTCAGGCAGGGAAGCCGTTTCAAGCACCTCGAATATCAGTACCGAGTGGTGTGCCGTAAGCGAACGTCCGCTTTCAGTAATAATATTCGGATGCGGAATGTTATTCTTGTTGCTTGCGTCTACCATGATAGAGATGGAGTCGTTGACATATTCTTGGATGGAATAGTTTACGCTGCTTTCGCTGTACGACGAGCGTGTACCGTCATAATCCACACCCAAACCTCCGCCAATGTCGACAAACTCAACAGGGAAGCCCAACTGATAAAGTTGCACGTAAAATTGAGATGCCTCGCGCAAAGCCGTTTTGATGCGACGTATTTTGGTTACCTGACTGCCGATATGGAAATGAATCAACTTCAAGCAATCCCGCATTTCTTTCTTTTCCAAGAAATCGAGCGCTTCGAGCAGTTCACTCGATGTCAGTCCGAACTTGCTTGCGTCTCCACCGCTCTCTTCCCATTTTCCGCTGCCCGATGAAGCCAGCTTGATACGGATACCGATATTGGGGCGGACATTCAACTGTTTTGCCATCTTGGCAATCAGACGGAGTTCGTTCAGCTTTTCTACCACAAGGAAAATACGCTTTCCCATCTTCTGAGCCAGTAAAGCAAGCTCAATGTAACTTTCATCCTTATATCCGTTGCAGATAATCAGCGAATCAGAGTCGGTATTAATCGCTATGACTGCATGAAGTTCCGGTTTCGACCCTGCTTCCAGTCCCAGATTAAATTTTTTTCCGTGGCTGATTATCTCTTCTACTACGGGCTGCATTTGGTTCACCTTAATCGGATAAATGATAAAGTTTTCGCCTCCATAGCCATATTCTTTGGCAGCCAAATCAAAACAGTTCGATATTTTTTCGATTCGATTGTCCAAAATGTCCGGGAAACGTACCAGCATAGGAGCTGTCACGTCTCTTAATTGCAGTTCATCGACCAGTTCTTTCAGGTCGACAGCTACGCCGTCTTTACGCGGAGTTACTACTACATGACCTTTGTCATTAATACCAAAGTACGAAACACCCCACCCCGTAATGTTGTAGAGTTCTTCAGAATCTTCAATACGCCATTTTCTCATTTCACAACATAAAAATTCAAATTAATATTTGGATTTACGATAACAACTCTTTCAGTCGGCGGACAGATTCGCTTATCTGCTCCCGATTTTCCAATTTCTCGCCGTTAAAGCGAAAGTGCGCCTGTTCATAAAAAGGCAAACGTCTTTTCAAAGTAGAAATAATTGTATCCATCAGCTCTTCGTCGGTTTTGTTTGCCAACAGCGGGCGCTTGGCTTTTGCGACTTTCAGTCGGCGGAACAAGACATCGGGATGCACATCCAAGAACACCGTGTCGCCGGCAGCATTCATATACTCCATGTTATCGAAAAAACAGGGAGTTCCTCCTCCGCAAGCTATCACCGTATCCTCAAATTCACCTGCTTCGTGAAGCATTTTCCGTTCCAGTTCCCGGAAACCGGCTTCACCTTGTTTGGCGAATAAATCACTGATAGATTGATGCATACGTTCTTCAATGTACCAATCCAAATCGATGAAAGCCAATTCGTTCTCGCGGGCGTATGCTTTTCCCAACGTAGTTTTGCCCGAACCCATATAACCGATTAAAAAGATACGTTTCATTTTTTCTTCTTTGTTGCCTTCGTCGCTTTTGCCACAGCTTTGGGCTTACGGATTTCTTCTTTGCTTTTTTGCAGTTCGATTAACTTCAGGCAAGCCTCCGCATCCAAGTTGTTGGCATCGAATTCGGCCGGTATCTTGTAATTAGCTTTTTGATAACTGATATAAGGGCCGAAACGTCCGTTCAATACCTTCAGGTCAGGATAATCTGCAAATTCATGGATTACCTTTTTGGCATCCATCTCAATTTTCTTCTGAATCAGTTCTTGAGCCTCTTCCAATGTAACGCTCATCGGGTCAACATCTTTCGGGATGGAAGCAAATTTATTGTCGTAACGGATGTACGGTCCAAACTTGCCGATACCTACGCTGATGGGTTTTCCTTCCCATTCACCCAATGTACGCGGAAGTTTAAACAAGTCGAGCGCCTCTTCCAGCGTAATGGTCTCCATCGAAAATTCCTTTCTCAGCGGAGCAAAACGCGGTTTTTCATCTTCTCCCACAGCTCCTACCTGAACCACGGGTCCGAAACGTCCGATCTTAACCGACACTTGTCGCCCGCTTACAGGGTCTGTCCCTAAAATGCGTTCGCCTTTCGCCTTACTGGTATTTGCTTCTTTCGTATCAGTAACCAGCGGATGGAAATCATCATAGAAATGTTCCATCATGTTGGTCCAAGTACATTCACCTTCGGCAACTTCATCGAACTCTTTCTCTACTTTCGCCGTGAAATTATAATCCATAATCATCGGGAAGTATTCCATCAGAAAGTCGTTGACTACGATACCCACATCGGTAGGCATCAGTTTGTTCTTTTCGCTTCCGGTAACCTCGGTGCGTGTTGTTTCCGTTATATTGTCGCCGGTGAGTTGCAGTACCTCGTAAGAACGCTGCACTCCTTCGCGGCTTCCTTTTACTACATAATCGCGGTTTTGTATCGTAGAGATGGTGGGCGCGTAAGTAGACGGACGCCCGATGCCTAATTCCTCTAACTTGCGAACCAAGCTGGCCTCGGTATAGCGTGAGGGGGGCTGAGAAAAACGCTGAGTAGCCGTAATGTCTTTCCGTGTCAGCATTTCTCCTATTTCTATATGAGGAAGCAGACGGCTTTCGTCCTCCTGTTCACTGTCTTCATCGTACGATTCTTTATATACACGCAAGAAACCGTCGAAGATAACGATTTCACCCGTAGCCGTAAATTTGTTTGTCTGTCCGCTGATAGAAATCGTAGCCGTTGTTTTTTCCAACTCGGCATCCGACATTTGTGAAGCCAACGTACGCTTCCATATCAAATTATACAGATACACTTCCTGCCATGTGCCTTCGATGGTTTCGTTCGACATATAAGTGGGTCGGATTGCCTCGTGAGCTTCCTGTGCCCCTTTGGTCTTCGTAGCAAACTGCCGGGTGTGTACATATTTCTCTCCCATCAGCTCCAGTATGGTCGTGCGGCTGGAGTCTAACGCCAGCTCTGAAAGATTTACAGAGTCGGTACGCATGTACGTAATCAATCCGTTTTCGTACAAACGCTGGGCAATGGACATGGTTTGTGCCACCGTAAAGCCTAATTTACGCGCAGCCTCTTGCTGGAGGGTAGAGGTGGTAAACGGCGGTGCCGGAGATTTCTTTATTGGTCGGGTAACAATATCTTCTATCGTAAATTGAGCATTTTTACAACTGTCAAGAAACTGTTGCGCTTCTTCTTTAGTCTTAAAACGCTGATTTAATTCCGTTTTTATTTCAGCCCCTTCTGCATTGGTAAATACAGCCGTTACGCGATATGACGGTTCGCTGACGAAAGCATGTACCTCTCGCTCTCGCTCTACGATTAAACGTACGGCAACCGACTGCACACGTCCGGCAGATAAAGCCGGTTTGATTTTTCTCCACAACACGGGCGACAATTCAAACCCCACGATACGGTCGAGCACGCGCCGCGCCTGCTGCGCATTAACCAAATCAATGTTTATTTCGCGCGGATGCTTGATCGCATATTTGATCGCATTCGGAGTAATTTCGTGGAATACAATACGTTTGGTTTTCTCCGGAGTCAGTCCGAGAACTTCATACAAATGCCATGATATAGCTTCTCCCTCGCGGTCTTCATCGGAAGCCAACCAAACCATATCCGCTTTATCTGCTTCAGCCTTCAGTTTTTTCACAATCGCTTCTTTGTCCGCCGGTATTTCGTAAAGCGGTTCAAAATGGTTTTTAATATCTACGCTGAGATCAGATTTTTTCAAGTCGCGTATATGCCCGTAGCTCGAAAGCACTTTATAGCCTTCGCCTAAAAACTTTTCAATAGTTTTTGCCTTTGCCGGAGATTCGACTATTACAAGATTATTTTGCATAATATTAATGTATTCCCTTTAATTTGTGGCAAATGTATAAAAAAAGCAGAAACATACCTTATATTTCTGCTCTTTCTTAAAATTTGTTTGAATTTTACCGCCAAACAGTCATAATATACCGGTCAATCTGACCTCGAACAACCTTGAAAAAACACAACGTTTTGTTTTTTTATTTCATGCGGATAAACTCACCTGTTCTATTCGGAGAACTCAACCTCTTTTCGAATAGAATTTTCTCAGGCTTTAAAAGAGAAAAAGTTTTCCAAAATTTGTGAGTATCGGAAAAATGACTTACCTTTGCACCGCAATTAAGCGAAACAGTTGCCCAGATGGCGGAATCGGTAGACGCGCTGGTCTCAAACACCAGTGGAGTAACATCCATCCCGGTTCGACCCCGGGTCTGGGTACAAGAAAAATAGCTAAGTATTTGTAAATCAAATATTTAGCTTTTTTCTTTTTAGTAAGATGTTCCCAAAATGTTCCCGAATATCCTAAGTTCCCAACATATAGGATTTATAAAAACTCGTTTTGTTTATCTCCCAAAAGTTTAGATGTCATATCTTTGCAAAAAACAACATGAAAAAGGTCAGTGGTCTGCAAATTGGACATTCTTCTATTAAAGACAAGGATTTCAAGATAGAATGTGACGTTATAAACGATAAGAATGTGGAAGTTCCATTTTCACATCGTCATTATTTTTATGCTATATATTGGATACATGAAGGTAATGGAATGCATATCATAGATTTTGAAGAATATGAAATGAGGCCAGACAGAGTGTTTTTTATCAAACCAGAACAAGTTCATTTCATGCAGATTGAGGGAAGTCTGAAATATTCAGCTTTGCAATTCACAGAAGATTTTATGATTCCAATAAATTCGAAAGTAGAAAAAGAGATTCCTGTATATATAGATATTGACAAGAACGAAAAGTCTCGAATAGAAATATTATTCAATCAAATTCAAAAAGAATCCGTCAGTCGTCTACCCAATTCTACAGTTATAATTCGTTCGGAAATAAATACTTTATTATTGGATTTGGAAAGGATGGCTATGCCCATATCAAATTTTTCGATTTTGCCTGACTTACTGTGTAAGTATAGAGAAATGATTGATAAGAATTTCATTAAGGAACGTCAAGTTCAGTTTTATGCAACTCAACTTGGGGTCTGCCCAAACTATATGAATGTGCTTACAAGGAAGTTCTTGGGAAAATCAGCATTAGAGCTTATAAATGAGCGTACTGTATTGGAAATAAAAAGAATGCTTTTACGTTCAGATTTTACTATTTCTGAAATAGCCTATAGATTAGGTTTTAATGAACTTTCCTACTTTTCTCGCTTTTTTAGGCTCAAAACTGGAATGACTCCTCAAAAATTTAGAGATTCAATGAATAAAATGTACCAATAATGATATATTCTGTGTAAATAGTTAATGTTCGCTGTTTCATAACTTTGCAAAGTGAATTTAATAGTAAAGATATGGAACATAGAAATGAAATCGAAAAATTAGAGAAATCTCAGGGAGAGAAAAAAACTGCATTTGTGGTATTGTTCTCTGCGACAACAATGGTGTTGGAAATCATCTTTGGACTTTATTCAAAATCGATGGCTTTACTCGCGGATGGCATTCATATGGGGTCTCATGTTCTGGCTATAGGACTTAGTTGGGGTGCATATGTATTGGTACGCCATCTTCAGAAAAAAAAGTCAAATAATGTAGACAATGACAAGGTTCTTTCATTATCAGCATACACAAGCGGAGTCTTGTTGCTGATATTTGCCTTGTTTATAATAGTGGAAGCAATAGAACGCTTTATTAATCCGGTAGGGGAAATCCGCTACATTGAAGCTATGATTGTTGCTGTTGTGGGGATGATTGTAAATCTAATTTGTGCATTAGTTCTACATGAGAAACATGAGCACAAACACGGACATAGCCACGGTCACGAACACGAGGACTATAACAGACATTCTGCTTATTTACATGTATTAGCGGATGCATTGACAAGTCTTGGAGCTATTTTTGGTTTGATATGCGCCATGATATGGAACATTACTTGGATAGACACTTTGGTTGCGTTTATTTGCTCTATTGTGATTGTCCGTTGGGCTAAGAAGTTGCTGCTTGACACTGGCAGGGTATTGACGTCACAGACGAATAATAAATAGCTCATGAGATTATCAGAATTAAGAGAAGGTGAGAGCGGAATAATAGTAGGAAATTATGGTAAATAAGTCCCATAACTTCGGCTTTTGAGTTTAATAGTTATACGTAATTCAAACAGACTATTTTTTTTAGACAAGCCTTGACCATCGTCAAGGTTTATATGATATTTTTCACGAAAAAAGAAAAGTGAAATCTTATTGTTGAGATTTTATTTTATATTTGCGCCGCTTAAAAGGAAAACAAATATATGTAGAACAAAAAACTACTTTTTATGGCAAACCTATCAAAAGAAGGCAATATTCAACATAAACTTGGATTTGCCGGGTTACTCATCACATTGGGTATTGTTTTTGGTGACATTGGAACATCGCCACTCTATGTTATGAAAGCCATCATTCATACTGGAGAAGCTCTTGATGAGAATTATGTTTTAGGCGCATTGTCTTGTATCATATGGACGCTTACTCTTCAGACTACGGTGAAATATGTGCTGGTGGCTCTCCGTGCCGACAATAACGGGGAGGGTGGCATACTTGCGCTTTATGCCCTTTTACGCCGCCACAGAAGAAGGTGGATTTACATCATTGCCATTATCGGTGCGAGCACTTTGCTTGCTGATGGTATTATCACTCCAGCCATTACGGTCACAACTGCCATAGAAGGACTTGAAAGTATCAGTCCGCATCTGCCTGTGATTCCTATTACACTGACCATTATTACCATTATATTTTTCGTTCAGCGTTTTGGTACAGAAAATATAGGACGGTCATTTGGCATATTTATGCTACTTTGGTTCCTGCTTCTTGGAATCGCCGGAGCTATCAGTCTGACTTCCTATCCTCAAGTATTCAAGGCATTCAATCCTTACTATGCCATACGTTTATTAGTGGAATCCCCCCACTGGTTTCTGATATTAGGTGCCGTTTTCTTGTGTACCACTGGTGCAGAAGCCTTATACTCTGATTTAGGGCACTGTGGCAGACGAAATATTACGGTCAGTTGGATATTTGTAAAGGTGATGCTTATTCTAAATTATTTGGGGCAAGGAGCGTGGGTATTGCATCATCCGGAAAGTGCAGAAGGTACAGTGAACCCATTTTATTCAATCATGCCACAAGAAATACTGTTGTTTTCCATAGCAATGGCTACCGGGGCAGCTATTGTTGCGAGCCAAGCTCTAATAAGCGGTTCATTTTCCATATTGAGTGAAGCTATGAACTTGAATTTCTGGCCTCGTATGCGTATTAAGCACCCTACCAACGTAAAAGGTCAGTCATTTATTCCAATGGTAAACCTTGTAATGTATATTGGAGTAATATTTACTATATTGTTGTTTCGAGATTCCACCCACATGGAAGCCGCTTATGGACTTGCCATAACTATTACAATGTTGATGACAACATTGTTGTTGGGATTCTATTTGCATATGCATAACATTCCACGCATTCTATCAATACTGTTTGTCGGCGGATATTGTGTTATTGAAGGTATTTTCCTTGCTGCAAACCTGTCCAAATTTATGGTCGGAGGTTGGTTTACGCTGTTAATAGGTGGATTATTATGTTTTATCATGTTTGTATGGGTAAGTGCCAACAAAATTCGTCGAAAACATATGTCTTCCAAACGGTTAAGTGAATACTACAACATTATTTCTGATATTAAGGCGGACGAAAGCATATCCAAATATGCTTCTAATCTTGTCTATGTGAATCATGCAGACAAAGAAGGTTGTGTGGACGACGAAAATGTTGTATTCCATAATTAATAAGCAGCCTAAACGGGCAGATCATTATTGGCTTATTAACCTTGAATTTGTGGATACACCAGACACACTTGAATATAATTGTTCCACATTAATAAAAGGGACATTGTTTAGTATAACCATGCGTATAGGTTTTCGTATAGAACCGCGCGTGAGCCTTTATTTACGACAAGTAGTTGATGACCTTGTTGCGGATGGTGAAGTAGAACTAACAAGCTCTTATCCTTCATTGCATAAGAATGGCATACCGGGTGATTTTCGCTTTATTATTATCCACCGGATATATTATCCTGAAGATTCCCGTAACCGCCGACAAAATTTGCTGATGAGCCTTTATGCCTTAATTAGAAAGATAGGCATTGGAGAACCGAGTGCGTTGGGGCTTGACACATCGGTTGTTGTTGTCGAGCGTGTACCGTTAATTATAGCTAATAGGGCAAGACATATTCGTCGTATAGAGCGGATTAAGCCTGAAAAATGCGATAATGATGCTAATATAGTCTTGGAAGAACAGAATGTATCATAACGTGAGTTCGATATAAAGATTAAATTTATTTCTCTGAAAAATAGGAACATAGCGATAAAAGCATTAAATTTATAGTGTCAAGTTATACCATTTAAGCGATTACCACTATGTTCTCAGAGGCTAAAGTTACGGAGATTTATTGTATGGCGGATGATTTTTGCAAGGAATTTGCCAAAATACAGAAAAATATATGGTTGAAGACAAGAATCATAAGCATCGGAACAAGCCTAACCGGATGAGCGATGCGGAAATCATGGTTATCTTGATTCTGTTCCATTCAGGAGGTTTTCGATGTTTCAAACATTATTACAAGGAGTATGTCTGCAAGCATCTGACGCATCTCTTTCCAAGACGTGTGTCCTACAACCGTTTTGTGGAACTGGAGAAAGAAGTCCTGTTACAGTTTACTGTCTTCATCAAGGAAGTCTTGCTGGGTACTTGTACCGGTATCAGCTTTGTGGATTCCACGCCGTTGCGTGTATGCCGGAATCAACGCATATTGATTCATAAGACCTTTGAGGGACTTGCCGGGCGTGGGAAAAGTTCCATGGGATGGTTCTTCGACTTCAAATTGAACTTGATTATCAATGACAAAGGGGAAATCCTCAATTTCATGTTCACGCCCGGAAATGTGGATGACCGTGAGCCGTTGAAACAGGAAAATTTCCTGAAGAACATAAAGGGAAAGCTCTGTGCGAACAAAGGGTATATAGGTCAGGCACTATTCGAGAATCTTTTCACGAGCGGCATACAGCTGATAACCAAAGTGAAGAACAATATGAAAAATTCCCTGATGAGCGTAGCAGACAAAATCCTGTTGAGAAAACGGGCTTTGATAGAAACGGTCAATGATGAGTTGAAGAACATCGCACAGATTGAACACTCCAGACACCGCTCCTTCGATAACTTCATTGCCAATTCGCTCTCTGCCATAGCAGCATACTGCTTCTTTGAAAAGAAGCCCGCCATTGACGTGCGTTTTATCAAAGACGGGCAACTTACGATGTTTTGAGTTATATCGAACTCACGTTATCATAAGTGACTTGCTATAATTATCGTCTGCATTTACGGTTTAGTTCTGTCTTTTGTATATACATCCAAACTAACCTAAACCTATTCTTGTTGGCAGTAATAAACGTGCTGGCGAAAAGAGAAAGAATGGCTTTCCTTCTTTTCGCCAGTAGTGTTTTTTATTGCTAATAGTTTGCAGTTGAAATGAACTTCTTAATTTCCTCTTCAGTGGGAAGTTCTATCATATACTTTTGCACGAAGATGTTCGGGTCTAATCCGGCAGTGGCGTATTTTACCAACGTGCCGCCCTTCTCGGTGCAAAGCAGGATGCCGACAGGCGGATTGTCGTCGGGTTGCATCACTTCCGCCTTGAAGTAGTTAAGATATAGGTTCAGTTGCGAAGCGTATTCGTGGCGGAACTTGTCTATCTTCAATTCCACGATGACATGGCATTTCAAAATGCGGTGGTAAAACACGAGGTCGGCAAAGAAATAATCCCCGTCTATCAGGATTCTCTTTTGGCGTGCTTCGAAGCAGAAGCCATGTCCCATTTCCAACAGGAAGCGTTGCAGGTTGTCCAGAATGGATTGCTCCAAGTCGTTTTCCGTTACCAAAGCACGGTCGTTCAATCCCAAGAACTCCAACGTAACGGGCGTGTTAATAATGTCTTTGGGCTGCAGCGGCATGGCTTGCCGTTGCACCAAAGCAGATAAGGCTTCTTTGTTTTTCGACAATCCGCTGCGCTCGTAATAGAGGGAATTGATTTGCCGCTCCAGTTCTCTTGCTGACCAACAACCCCTTATTGCTTCCATTTCATAGAAAGCACGTTTGACCGGATTTTCTATTTTAGAAATAAACTTTAAATGAGAATACGGTAATCTTTCAAATAATCTATCAGCTTGTGTATTCCATTCACTTTGTTGATTATTAACGGATTGTAATTCGGCACTCACCGTGTGCCGAATTGGGTCTGTGAATTCGGCGGACAGTGTGTGCCGAATTTCGCTTCCTGCCAATATGTATTGTGCGATAGGCTCTTTCAGTTGCGGATAAACAAGGTATAGCCGCCGGAACTCACGAAACCTGCGCTCGTTCAGTCCTTTGACATTCAACCGCTGTTCCAGTTTCTTCAACAGTTGTTCGCCGTATGCGGCACGGTCTTCACCGTTTTGCTCAAACTCCACGATATAGCAGCCCATGAGCCAATTGCGGGCAGTCAGGGCGAGGTTTACAGCGTGTGCGGCTTGCGCCTGCAACGTGCTTTGTATCGTGCTGATATGTTTTACTAATGCTTCAAAGTCCATAATTGCAAAGGTAAGTCTTTTATGGTTAAAACTTTAATTCCGGCAGGCTGTTTATCGCCTCCTCTTTCAATTTATCCACCGCACGGGTATATTTCTCCGTATGTTTCAGTCCGCTATGCCCGAGCAGGCTGGCAACCGTCTTGATGTTCGCCCCATTGTTGAGGATATTCACGGCGAACGAGTGACGGGCGCAATGCCAGCTTATGTGCTTATCTATCCCGGCTCTTTTCACCCAACGCTTGACGGATTTGCAGCAACTTTCATACGAAGGCAGGTTGAAGATGAGAGCGTCTTTGTTACCGTCTGCCGGCGGTTCTCCCACAAGCGAAAGAAGACCGTCATTGAGCGGAATGACCACACCGCTACTGGCGGAATGACCTTTGGTCTTGTTCTGCTCAAATTTTAGCAGCTTGTTGGCGTAGTCGATATTCTTATAGGTAAGGTCTTTCACATCACAGAAGCGCAAGCCGCAATACAGGCAAAAGATAAACGCACGCCTTACGTTGGGGTTCTCGTTGTCATAATGGCACGCAATCAACCGCTGGATTTCTTCCGGCGAAAGCACGTCCTTGCGTAGTATCTGGCTATCCGCCTTGCAGGTAACGCCTTTGCACGGGTCTTTCAGCATCACATCGTGGTCAATCGCATAGTGTATAACCTTCTTGAAACGCTGGAAGATGCTTTTAGCCCCTTCGCCCACGCTCCGGGATTGCAGATAAGCTACGAACTGTTCCATCATGTCCTTCGTGATAAGTTCCGGCTTGATGCCGAACTCGTGCATCGGGTAATGCTCCTTCAAAAAGTCCTTGAAACGGCTTAGGGCGATTTGCACCATCCGAATGTCTTTCTTGGTATAGTCATTGATATAGGCTTGAAAATAATCCAAGAAATTCACGTTCCGGTCTTTTTTCAGGCGATAGCCCAACATACTTTCCTTAAACTCCTGTTCACGTTCGGCACGTATTTACAGCAAGCTCCAGTGTTTCCTTGTTCTGCTGGCGTTCCGCAGGGGTACGTGGCTTCTCTATCAGATACAGGCTGAGGTTCTCTTTTCGCCTGTGATGCTTGATAGCGAACTTCGGCTTTCCCCGCATCTTACCGCTTTCATAATACACCTGATTACCGTTTTCATCCAATACAGGCTTTTCCTCTCTACCCAAATAATACTCCAGATACAAACTAATTCTGCCGTCCGACAGCCTGTTTTGCTCCAATTTAGGGTTTTCTTTCGTTTTATTTTCTAACTTTGCCATTGTTTAGAGGTTTTATCCCGATTTAGGTACCATAACCGGGTGATTACGCTAAATAATTGATTTTCTTTTGTTTTCCGATATTGCAAAGGTACAAAAGAAAATGGAATTTCAAAGTGTACTAAAAGTGTACTTAATGACGAAAAATGGGCAAAATATGGCAAAAATGGAGAAAATAAGAAATATACAAATGACTGATAATAAGGAAGATAAATTCTTTTATTTTCCTATGATTTCTATGCCTTGTACCGGGTCTGGGTACGAAGAAATCGGCTGAGTATTTTATAACCAATACTCAGCCGATTTCATTTTATTATTTTATCTTACATATCCTGATACAGAAGTAGTAACAAAAGCGGCAGATAATCTTTCAACTCACTGCGAAGCAGTTCGATGGTCTTTTGTTTATAACGATTTACCGATTTTACGCTAATGTGCAGTTCTTCCGCTATTTCAGCATAAGTTTTTCCTTCGAAGAAACTTTTTGTGAAAACAATACGATATTGTTCGGGAAGTTTTTTAAGCGTTTCATATAACAAACGATAAAGTTCGTCTAAAGTATATATACTATCTGTCTCCGTTTCGTATATAGGAGTTCTTTGCCTTATAAATTCAGCATAAACGCACTCATGTTCCTGATGTTTCAGATGATTAAGGCAACTGTTCTTTACGCAAATTTTAATATAAGCTACGGCTGTTTCCGAATGGAGGTCAAAAGAGTCAATATTATTCCAAAGCGTGGCAAAGACTTCCGATACTATATCTTCTCGTGTTTCCTTATCATCAATATATCTCTTGGCATAAATGCAAAAAGGCGCATAGTAGTTTTCAAAGAACTGCTTGAAAACCGCTTCTTTATTATGCTCAAAGAGTATTTTCTGCATTTTGATATAGTTTGGTAGAAAGTCAAGTTGGATGCAAAGATGCGAAAAAATGTATTACACTGTCTGCATAGAATCGCTTATTTTTATTTTATACGAAAAAAAATGGAATGCGGCTGTCTCTTTTTTAAAACACAGTTGTATTATCAGTAAAAAGGACATAAGGTAAAATTGTATCATGGAAAACAACGAAGCAGAAAAAGAGTTCAAGAAAGTTCTGGCACTGGCTGAGGATATCAAAGAAATGGAAAGCATTGATGTGCAAGGGGCTTTCAATCGAGTTCACTTACAGATGAAGAAAAGCCAACACAAAAAATGGATGAACAAATGGATGAAATATGCTGCTATGCTGACATTGCCTTTTATGCTGACTTCGATTCTGTTAGGATATCTGTATTTTCGAAAACAAGATACAACTGTACAATATGCTGAGGTAAATGCAACGGCGGGGTCGGTGATTCGTTACGAACTGCCAGACCATTCGGTGGTATGGCTAAATGCAGGTACCACGTTACGCTACCCCACTACTTTTCAGTCAGACCGCAGAGATGTGGAGCTGGACGGAGAAGCTTATTTTGAGGTTACGGCCGACAAAGAACATCCTTTTTATGTAAGTACACATAACGGACCTACCGTTTACGTATATGGAACAAAGTTTAATGTAACAGCTTATTCGGATGATTCTTACGTAGGAACCGTATTGGAACAAGGAAATGTCAATGTCATTCTTCCGGCAAGCGAGAAAGTTTCTTTAATGCCCAGCGAACAGTTGTTTTATGACAAAAAGAATGGCACTTGGACGAAAAGTAAAGTAGATGTTTACGAGAAAGTGGCTTGGAAAGATGGTAAACTGATTTTCCGTAATGCAACTTTAGAGGAAATATTCAAACGTTTGTCCAGACATTTCAATGTAGAAATACAACTTAATAATAAGAAACATAAAGAGTACAGATATCGGGCTACTTTCCGTAAAGAAACATTGTCGCAGATATTGGATTATCTGTCTAAATCAGCTACTATGAAATGGAAAATAGAAGATTCGGTACAACAGACAGACGATACGTTGACAAAAACGAAATATATTGTGGATTTATATTAGTAACCTTTTAAACATATAGTGCCTATGAAATAACACCGGAAAACATGAAAAAAATGAAGAAGAAGGTTATCTTCACAAACCCTCTTCCTAAAAATTAAGATTCACGGCATACAGTCTCGCAAACCATACCGTGAATCCAATCAACCCAGTTCATTTAGTAATAAACTTTAGTTAACCGCAAATGTATGAAAAAAACTCATTCATTTAATGTATTATACCTTAAATATATCCTAAGAACCAAACTACCTTTACCTATGAGGATAAGTCTAATACTATTGTTTGCTGTTGCTTTGCAGCTCCCTGCCAATAACAGCTATGCACAGCGCATCAGAAAAGCCTTAAACACATCAAAGGCTTCTGTCGAGGAGGTTTTAAACCATATCGAAAAAACATCCGACTATGTGTTTCTCTACAATGACAAAACGATCCAGCGCGACCGTATCGTTTCTGTTACGAATCAATCGGAAAATATTCCCGACATATTAAACGAAGTATTCGCAGGAACTGATGTGTCTTATACCATCGTTGATAAACAAATTATACTGTCTACCAAACAGGCTTCCGCCCGGCAAAATGCACAAATAGAAGTTACGGGAGTTGTGAAAAATGTAGCAGGCGAGCCCCTGATCGGTGTGAGTATCTTGGTAAAAAACACTTCTAACGGTACAATAACTGATATTGACGGAAACTTTACGCTACAAGCTCCTCAAGGAGCTGTACTGGAAATCAGTTACATCGGTTACGTCACCCAAACTGTAACTGTTACCGACACTACGCCGCTAAAAATATTACTGAAAGAAGACAGTAAACAACTGGAAGAAGTTGTGGTAACGGCTTTGGGTATCAAACGTGCAGAAAAAGCCTTATCGTACAATGTACAGAAAGTAGAACAAGACGAGTTGGTACGGGTAAAAGATGCCAATTTTGTCAACTCACTGAGCGGTAAAATTGCCGGCGTCAGCATCAACAAAAGTGCCAGCGGTGTGGGTGGAGCTACTCGCGTAGTGATGCGCGGCGCTAAATCTATTGAGGGAGACAACAATGCTTTGTATGTAGTTGACGGTATTCCTTTATTCAATACGAATATGGGAAACACTGACAGCGGCATTATGGGAGAAGGACAAGCCGGAACTGAAGGCATTGCAGATTTTAACCCTGAAGATATTGAAAGCATTTCTGTATTGAGCGGCCCGTCTGCTGCAGCCTTGTATGGTAGTAGTGCGGCAAATGGTGTGATTCTGATTACAACCAAGAAAGGTAAGGAAGGTAAACTGTCTGTACAGTTTTCTTCATCTACAGAATTCAGCAAAGCGTATATGACTCCCAAATTCCAGACAACTTACGGTAACAAAAAAGACTTTTATGAAAGTTGGGGTGAAAAACTGGCCAATCCTTCCAGCTATGACCCGAAAGATGATTTTTTCAACACGGGTACAAACTTTATCAATTCGGTAACATTGACTACCGGAACGAAGTATAATCAGACTTTTGCATCATTCTCATCAACGAATTCTGACGGTATCGTTCCAAACAACAGCTATAACCGATTGAATCTTACCATTCGTAACACTTCTACGTTTTTGAACGATCGGCTGCAACTTGATTTGGGGGCTTCTTACGTGAAACAGGATGACAAAAACATGGTTTCGCAAGGTTTATATTGGAATCCGATTGTAGCTGCATACCTCTTTCCAAGAGGTGAAGAGTTTGAAGACATAAAAACCTTTGAACACTTTGACGACAGCCGCAAACTACCGGTACAATACTGGCCTGTGTCTGACGCTGTATATGCTCCACAAAATCCCTATTGGACTGCATACCGCAATGTGGCGACCAACCAAAAACATCGTTACATGTTCAGCGTAGGCGCTACGTTTAAAATTACAGACTGGATGAATGTGGCTGCCCGCTATCGCATGGATGATTCGTATGTAAAATTCGAACGCAAAATATACGCTTCTTCTGATCAGGTATTTGCCGAAGGTCCCAAAGGACATTACGGATACAGTAATTTCAATGACCATCAGGAATACGCCGATGCCATGTTGAACATCAACAAGACCATCCGAGATTTCAGCCTTTCTGCCAACTTGGGATGGAGCTACTCTAATTACAGCTCATTACAAAGAGGATATAAAGGTACTTTGCTGGGTGTACCCAACAAGTTTGCTGTTTCAAATATCGATCCTTCCAACGGACGTGTTTCCGAAAAAGGAGGCGATAGCCGCGTGCGTAACCACGCATTGTTTGCCAATGTTGAATTAGGGTGGAAAAGTATGCTTTATCTAACTCTTACAGGACGTAACGATTGGAATTCCCGGCTAGTAAATACAAATGAAGAATCTTTCTTTTATCCTTCGGTCGGTTTGTCTGCCATTATTTCCGAAATGGTAAATTTACCTGAATTTATCTCTTACCTGAAAGTGCGTGGTTCTTATACAGAAGTGGGTGCACCTATTTCACGTTCGGGCTTGACTCCCGGCACTGTTACTACACCGATTATTGGCGGTAACCTGAAACCAACCGGAATCTACCCATTTACAGATTTCAAAGCAGAACGAACCAAATCGTATGAATTAGGACTGAGCCTGCGCTTATGGAAGAAATTCAATGCTGAAGTCACTTATTATAAGTCGAATACTTATAACCAAACCTTTTTGGGTACTCTACCTGAATCAACAGGTTACAAATCAATCTATCTGCAAGCAGGTAACGTAGAAAACCGCGGATGGGAAGCGTCGTTTAATTATAGCGACCAATTCAAGAGTGGGTGGTCTGTTTCTTCTACCTTAACTTTCTCTAAGAATATCAACGAAATCAAAGAAATGGTAGAAAACTACCATACCGATTTAATGGAAGAGCCGATTAATATACCCGAAGTCTTAAAGGATAAAGGACGTACCATTTTGAAGGTAGGCGGAAGTATTCATGATATTTATGCCACCCGTTTCTTCAAGAAAGACGGTCAAGGATTTGTAAATGTCAGTACAGACGGCAAATTCGAGATGGAAGATGGGGCACCGGTTTACTTAGGACAAGTTGCGCCAAAATTCAACATGGGGTGGAATAATGCCATTTCTTATAAAGGTTTCGGAATCAGCTTCCTAATTAACGGACGATTTGGCGGAGTAGTAACATCTTCTACCGAAGCTCTTTTAGACCGTTTCGGTGTATCACAACGCTCTGCTGAAGCTCGCGACTTAGGTGGTGCGTTGTTCCCGGGGCAAGGTCGTGTAGACGCAAAATCTTATTACCAAATGATTGGCACGGGTGATTATCAAACTTCCGGATACTATGTATATAGTGCTACAAATGTACGTTTACAAGAACTCACCTTCAGCTATACATTCCCCAACAGTTGGTTCAGAAATATTCTGCGTGACGTTACTCTTTCCTTCATAGCGAATAATCCGTGGATGCTGTACTGCAAAGCTCCGTTCGACCCTGAGCTGACTCCGTCTACGGCTACATTCGGGCAAGGGAACGACTACTTTATGCAGCCAAGTGTACGCAGTTTCGGTTTTGGTGTGAAATTTAAACTTTAATGGAATATTATGAAAAATTTAAATCGATATAAATTGTTTGCAGTTGCTTTCGCTGCCTTGTCGATGGCATCCTGCGATTACGAGAACATTAATACAAATCCTTTTGAAATGACCGACCAAGAAGGAGTTATGGATGGCATTGCGGTTGGAGGCTTAATAACATCAATGGAAAAATCCATATTCCCTACCGGTACTCAGGCGGATGATACCGACCCCGTTAATCAGTATCAGATAGCATATAACCTGTCGGCTGACGCTTGGAGCGGATATTTCGGTATCAATAATACCTTTAATGGCGGAAACTGTCACCTGAATTATGTAATGGTAGACGGTTGGGTAGCTTCTACTTTCTCTAATTCATACACGAACTTATTAGACCCGTGGAAAAAACTGACGACTTTTGCCAAAGAAAATGATACGCCCGAAGTGGCTGCTCTGGCACAAATCCTGAAAATATCGGGTTGGCACAAAGTTTTGGAATGTTTCGGTCCCATTCCTTATACTCAAGCCGGTTCGGGGGCTATCAATATTCCTTTTGACTCCGAAAAAGATGCATATAAAGCCATCCTTAAAGATTTGTCGGATGCAGTAGAAGAATTGACATCCAAAGCAACAAGAGGCGTAAAGGTAATGCCTGATTACGATGTGGTTTATGAAGGTAATTCTACCAAATGGGTAAAATATGCCAATTCATTGATGTTGCGTTTAGCCATGCGTTTGCGTACTGCCAACGATGTCGAATTACAGCAACTGGCTAAACAGTACGCCAAACAAGCGATTACACACTCTATAGGAGTAATGACTGAAGTTTCCGATGCAGCCGGAGCAGGCAAGGGAGCAGGCATAACCCTTCGTAACCCGATATTCTGGATAGCTGATAACTATAACGATGCCCGTATCGGTACTTCTATTTTGTCATACCTGATAGGTTATGCCGACCCTCGCATCGGTGCTTACTGTGAACCTGCCAATAATGAATGTACCGTAGCAATAACAGCTTTCGACGGCAATAAATATCAAGGCGTTCCTATGGGCCATTCACACACTCGTTCCGATGAAAAAACTCCTGAAAAAGATGCTTATTACTATTACTCGAAGCCCAATATAAAAGGCGAGACTCCTCTTTATTGGATGCGTGCATCCGAAGTCTACTTCTTACGCGCAGAAGCAGCCTTGTTTTGGGGAGCAGAATTCGGCAATGCGGAAGAATTATATAAGCAAGGTATAGCCACCTCGTTCCAAGAGAATGGCGTACAGGGCTCTGTCGACCAGTACATTGCTTCGGGCAAAAAGCCAGCCGCAATGAATAATAACAGTTGGAAATACGGATTCAGTTTTGCAGCACCTTGTCAGACTACAGCCATGTTTACAGGTTCCGATGAAGAAAAATTCGAGAAAATCATTATTCAGAAATACATCGCCATGTTCCCTAACGGTCAGGAAGCATGGACAGAATTCAGACGTACAGGTTATCCGAAACTGAATCCGATACTTCCGGGCGGTAATCATAACAGTAGTATCAGTTCTGAAAGAGGGATTCGCCGCATGATTTATCCGGTAAGTTTTAACGGGACGGGTGATGCACAAAAAATCTATCAAGATGCTGTTCAGAAATTAGGAGGACCGGACAGAGCAGAAACCGATTTGATTTGGGCAAAACGGAACTGATGATTAACCAATATAATATGAATTGAATGTAAAACACATAATCGAATCAATGAATATGAAAGCATTAAGAAAGTTATTATATATCCTTCCTCTTGCCGGTTTGCTGGCTTCCACTTCTTGTACTGATATAGAAAACATTGAAGTAGAACATATCGGAGGTTATAATACAATGAATGATACCGAAAGCGAAGAATATTACGCCAATCTTCGCGCTTACAAATTGCAGGCTGTAAACTATGGCCGCCCGGTAGCTTTCGGCTGGTTTTCCAATTGGTCTCCTGCCGGAGCATATCGCAGAGGGTATCTCACTTCCCTGCCCGACAGTGTTGACATCGTTTCCATGTGGAGCGGCGCACCTAACCGTTTTGACATTACCCCCGAGCAAAAAGCAGACAAGGAGTTTGTTCAGAAAGTGAAAGGCACCAAATTATTGGAAGTTACTTTGCTTTCTTATTTGGGTAAAGGCAGAACGCCTAATTCGGTATACGAAGAAATAGACAAAAAAGCCGATGCGGAGAATTGGGACGACGCTAAACGTGAAGAAGAAAAGAAATTAGCCCGGTGGAAGTATTGGGGATTTAACGGAGAGTTTGAAAGCGAAAACCATTACGAAGCTCTGTCAAGATTTGCAAAAGCACTTTGCGATTCCTTGAACGCCAATGATTGGGACGGCTACGACATCGACTGGGAAATCGGCAGCGGAGTATTCGACATGGACGGAACCTTGAATACCAACCAACACTTAATCCATGTGGTAAAAGAGATGAATAAATACATCGGTCCTAAGAGCGACCCCGAAGGCAAGGGACACAAACTGATTTGCATCGATGGCAACTTCGGAGGTTTGCTTCAAGAACTCGATGAATATGTAGACTACTGGATTATCCAAAGTTACGGACGAGTAACGAACCTCGACCGTTATGAGTCTCCTCATAAGTTTATTGTCACCGAAAACTTCGAATCGTACTCGGCAAGCGGAGGTACGCTTCTGGAACAGGCCGCATATATGCCTACTAATGGATATAAAGGAGGCGTAGGGGCTTATCGCATTGACAATGACTATGACAACACACCGGATTATAAATGGATGCGCCAAGCCATTCAGATTAATCAAGAAGTATTCAATGAATGGAAAGCCAATCAGAATTCAACCAATAACAAACAATAAAATTGAGTATTATGAATAAAAAGATATTCAAATATATAGCAATAGGATGTATGGCACTCTCGTTTGGGGCCTGCAATGAAACTGAAGGAGACTTGCTTGAGCCTAAGGTATATTTCGAAAATAAAGAATATACCATCGAAGTGGAAGACAACAGCGAGCAAATGTCTTTTGATTTGACTGCACGCCTTACTACAATGGCCGCTTCGCAGGTTGACGTGATTTATTCTATCGCCGATTCAAGTGTCATAAAAGAGTATAACTCCAGATTTGGAACAAACTATCAAATGTTTGATACCGAAAATGTAAAGTTAAGCAGTCCTTCGTCTGTAATTAAAAGCGGACAATTATATGCCGATAACGTGGAAATAGAAATTTCACATTTAGATGTGTTGGAGGAAGGAAAAACATTCGTTTTACCTGTAAGCGTAAGGTCAAATTCCATCGCTTCGTTGCCCGGAACCAACATTGCCTATTTCTTTATCACCAAACCCTTGAAGATTAAAGAGGTAGGACAATTCTGGAATAACTATATTTCTGTGCGTTTCCCAACCGGTACATTCTTTAAATCTTTTACTTATGAAGCCCTTGTCAATGTTTCTTATTTCTCCGGCAACGAAACCATTTTAGGAACAGAAGGTGTCATGATTTTCCGTATCGGTGATACGGGAGGAGGAACGCCTAAAGATTGCTTGGAGGCAGCCGGCAGACAGAAATATAACATGACCGAAGGATTGCAGACCAACCAGTGGTATCATGTGGCTTTAACGTACGACCAAAGTTCCGGTAAAACAGGTATTTATGTAAATGGAGTGAAAAAGGCTGGCTCGGAATGGGCTTTGGCCGGCTTCGACCCCAACTCAGACATTGGTTTTAACATCGGAAAACTTCCCGGATTCCAATGGGGTGAACGTCCGTTGATGGGCTATATGAGCGAAATTCGCGTCTGGAGTGTAGCCCGGACTGAAAATCAACTCAAGCAAAACATGTTGAATGTTGACCCTAAATCAGAAGGCCTTGAACTTTACTATAAATTAGATGGTTCTGAAAAACAAGAAAACGGATATATTACTGATTCTACGGGTAAAATAAAAGGTTCTACCAATGGAATTCAGATTCAAACGTTAGATGTTCCGGTAACCATCGAATAAACACTAAGTGTTTTTCTTATAAGCCGACAGTACATCAAATAAGGTATATTGAAACAAAAGAGTATTAAAAACACACCCTCTGATACATTCTACTGTGTCAGGGGGTGTACTGTATTATAATTCAAAAGATGTCAGAAGTTCGCCTGACAGTTCATGGCGACCATGTCATTCTGCTTCACCCAGTCGTTCCCGTAATCATCCCATTTATACAACGCAATACAAAGTGCGCCGTCAATGCTTTCATTGTAAGTCTGCTTGGCAACCACATCAGCGTATTCCTGTTTGCCACTGTTCCATACGGCATACTCAATGGTATATCCGTTTTCATCATATAGATAATTCAAGATGTGCGATTTTTCCCATTTCCCCGTTACGCCGTTCCACTTCAACACTTCTTTCTGTGCCAGACGTTGCTCGCCGTCATACACATAGTTGTATTTCAGAGTCGGAGACAAATACTTTCCACATACCGACTTACGGTACACAGTCTTGGCTGCGACAATTCCATCCTCTGAGGTTTCTGCATTGTATGCAAACCCACACTCGCCATATACGTTCAATGACGCTAAAAAAATCGTTGTTGCTGTAAGAAATTCCATATCTTGCTTATTTTTATTGTTTTGTATTTATTTCCTTTTACTGACACAAAGGTAAGAAGGATATACCCCCTTTCAGGTTATCACAATGTTATCGTTAGGTTAATCATTTTCATAAAGATGTCGGTAAACTGACATTCTAATCTGTTAACGAAAAGCAGGAATAGAAAGCCAAGATACGGTCTTTTAACAAATAAGTATATTTAGCCTGTGACTGTTGCGAAAGTGCGTCGGCAAGTTTCATCTTGATTTCATTGTATTCGAATACAGTCGATTTCCCGGCTGCATATTTTTCCAATGCATACCGGTGCGCTTCCTGGTTGGCTATTACAGCTTTCGTGGTGGAACGGTATTTCTCGAATGCGGATATCGCATCCGTATAAGCCTGCTCGATGTCTTTGTACAATTGCTTTTTCTCGTTTTCCAATGACAGTCTCGCATTATCCTCATCGATACGTGCCGCCCTCACCTGGTTCCGCGTGGAAAACCGGTCGAACAACGGGATGCTGATTGTAAAGCACAGGCTTTTCTGCATGTTGTTGTTAAGCTGCCTCCGGAACGTCTCGCCCAGTCCGCTCCCGTTGTCGTAATAATTCGTGTTGATTCCGGCTGCGAATGAAAGGGTCGGGTAATATCCGGACTTGGCTATCCGGATGCCTTTCGTCTTGCTCTGCAGGGTGTAATATGCCTGACGTATCTGAGGCATACAGGTCAGGGCGGACTGATAGATGCTCACCGGACTCAGCGTGTCGGCGATGGCAATCTCTCCGCCAAGCGAATCGATGTCAAACTGTCCATGCCCTTTCAGCTCCATCAGTTGTGCCAGGTCAAGATAGGCGAGCCGGAGGGAATTTCTCGCTTCGGTAGCGGTCAGTTCGTCATCCGCCAGCTGTGCACGCACATCATAAAGTTGTGATTCGGCAGCCTTCCCGTTCTCGATAAGAAGCTGCGTGCAGGTTTCCTGTTCCTTGGTCAGCTGTATCTGTTCCAATGCTATACGGTAGATTTCCTTGTTCAGAAGAATCTGGAAATAGGCTCCAGCCACGTTCAGCGACAGGTTGTTCTCTATCAGTTCCCGGTTCGCCTCTGCAGCAAGCAGATCGAAGCGGTTCTGCGCAATGGATGCCGTCCGCTTGAATCCGGCAAATATCGGGATTTCTGTAGTTACAGAGAAAGAAGAGTTCTGTATGTTGCTGTTCTCATACGTGTTGTTCTGGTTCAGCGAGCGTCCGAAAGTGAAGTTCTGCGAGGCACCTGCATTCAGATTCGGGAGGAAACTGTTTCTTAATGTATTCTTCTGTACTTTCAGGCTCTGAATCTGGTTGTCGCTTTGCTTTACATCAATGTTGTGTGTCACCGCATAGTCGATACACTCTGCAAGCGTCCATTTTTTCACTTGTGCCTGTACATTTCCATGACAGGCTAATAATCCGGCAAAAGCCAGTATAGATACTAATCCTTTCATATTTCGTCCTTCCTTATTCGTTTTTCGCTCTACAAAAGTAGACAGACAAAGACAAGGACGATGTTATCGGAAAGTTATCAATAGGTTAAGAAAGAATGGCGTACGATATACGCCATTCTTTCAATAATAAAACGCAACTATATACTTTATTGTACCAACGGTTTTGTATAATTGATGTTTTGTTTAATGTGTAATAGATATATTTACATGTTTTTATGGTAGTAATGCTAATATCAGCAGACAAACTATTGCTACTATCAACCACCAAACGAATGACAAACAGCCAGAAATATAAATTACAATTTTATCAAACAATTTCATAACAAGCTATTATGACAAGAGGGAATATTCTTTTTTTGATGAATACTCCCTCTTATATACTATTTAAGTCTCTCTATTGTAAAGTATGAAGTGGATACTGATACACCTTTAATTTCAATGCCTAATTGAGTTTTAAAAGCTTCCATAATAGTTTTAATTTGTGGTGAATTAGTGTTCTTCTCAACAACTTGTACACTCATTCCTTTGGCAATCTTTCCACCAATACTTTGTTTGGCTGTTACTTTAAATGCATACATAATACTAATAATTTGAGATTAAACATTAAGTTGATAAGTATTTGAGATGCGTTCCCAAACACATTTATTTTCTTTTATTGATTTTTCTTTATTGAGTTTGAATACACCTACAAAGCGATAGAAACAAAATCCTAAATCATCCTTGTATCGTAAAAATGTAATTCTTGTTTCTTCTGGAGCAGAAAGCCACTGATTTAGATGCGCCTCACGTTTTTCATTTACTTTGGGATATTCATAAATGAACATTCCATCCTCTGAAAGTTCGTTATGCCAAAGATGATGTTCTGTATTTGGCCACCAAACTATTTCATTTTTCTTGTTTGGTATAGCTGCACCTGATGCACGTAAGAAACCTCGATGTTTTGCAACAGTTCCAAAAATAGCTGCAACATCCTCTGTAGTACGCAAGCATTCATTATCCTCGACTTTCAAATAACCTTTGTTTCGATGATATTCCACTGAAAGAGTACTAACGTCATCCCATGCCCGAAATTTCTCACCAAGTTGTTGTATTGTTAATTTTATAGCCCATACTATAATGGAAATTTGACGGTGAATTTCTTGAATATCATTATCACAATCAACAACTAATAATTGTGCATGAGTAGTATTGATTATTTCTTCATTACGAATCTTATCAACCTCAACATTGTTTTTGTGAAACGGCTCGTTTATTTCAATTAAGATATTGAGTTGAGGAAGATACAAGTCTGCAAGTGCATACTTGTCATGTGTTCTTTTGATGTATTGCTGAACGACAAATTTAACACGGTCGTCGTTTAATTGATGCCATATTCTACTTATGACATAAGACTCTGTCTTTTTCTTGCTTATCTTAGCAAACAGACGTTCCATATATTCCAATTTATAATCCATATTTAAAGCTTTTAAGTTTGTACTTCTGGTTTTGAAAAAAGAAAAGGACACAGCCAAACTTTTCACTCATTCTCTTAGCTGGGTTCTGGTAAAACCTCGAAGTTCAAATAAGGAAAAGCAGTCTGCGCCCTTGTTCAGGGTACAAACCGACCTTTCGACTTATTACTTGGAACTTCACGAAATTTACCAGATTTAGCTAAGCCAAATAACTTGTCTACAAGTTGCTTGCAATATGTCTTTTATTTCTTATGTCTGTTTTTTGACCTCCTTTTAAATTTGTTTGTGTACAAATGTAATGAAAAAGAGTGAGACAGACAAAGAAATTGCACGACATATCACAGACTGCCATAAGGAATGATGTCCTCTTTAAATATGTTATAAACATAAAAAAGTCCAACCACAAAGAAATGTGATTGGACTTTATATTTTAGGTGTTCTATATTAACCTATTAGTTGCCATTCAGGTTTTTCCAAAAGTTCTCCATAGTATAGACGTTCTGTACTTTGTTGTAAGAACGCATTAAATCTGTTGCTGTCGCTCTCTTTGCGAGTGTTGTATCTAAATACGAACTCTTTGCAATATTTGGGCAAATGTTTTGGACTTACCAAATAATAGATACCTATGATACCACGTTTAAGTTGACTCCAAAACCCTTCAATAGAATTGGTATGAAATCCATCTTTATTTACGTATATTCCTAAACTGTGCTCTACAACTTCGTGTATGTATTCATTTTTGACCTTGTTGTAACCACTCCAACTATCAGAAATAACCGTAGAACCTTTTCTGACAAGTTCATCAATAACACCAAGCAAAACCTTAGAACTTGCATTTTTGATAACTTTTGCATAAACCAAGCCATCAGAAAGTAGTCCCATTACAGGTGTTTTCTGTTTAGTACTTCGACCTTGTCCACCTCTGTTACGTTTTGTCTTTCCACCAATATATGTTTCATCAACTTGTGTCATATCATTGAAGTTTGCATCATCATCCTTTACATTGTAACGAATACGATGCAGCATGAACCATGCAGTTTTCTGTGTCACATTAATATCACGTGCTAATTGACAACTACTGATACCTCTTTTGTGTGACAAGAACAGATAAATTGCATAGAACCATTTTTTCAATGGAAGATTGGAGCCTTCAAACATAGTTCCTTGTCTCACGGTAAATCGGCAACGGCAATCCTTACATTTATAAAGACCTTCAAATTTTCCATCCTTAGTCAATTTATAATGATGTTCAGATATTGAACCGCAATGAGGACAAATAGGTTTTCCATTCCACCGCATATTCTCCAGATATACTCTGCAATCCTCCTCGGTATGCAGAGTATCAATCATGTGAAGTAATGAGTGGAATGTTATCATATAATTCTCTATTTAGTATTTTAATTTCAATAGAATTATACCCGCCACATTATGGAAATTGCATTTTAAATGTTAAAAAATCATTCATTGATGAATTTTCTTGTTTTTTCTGAAATTGGATGGATAGTCCTTCTGTATAATTTATCAAACAATTTTAAAATGAAATATTATGAATGAAAAATTAAAAACACCAACAGAGCTATTTACACTAAAATTTATTAATGATTGTAATAATGCCGAATTAGGCAGTTCAATAATTAATAGTGCAGCATCCAATAAACCAAACAATTTAAACTGGGGTATATTACAAACATTTAAAAACGGTTCAATAGGAGGTGGGCTACCAACCGATATACAAATATTAACATATTGTGACAATAATAATAACACATATACAAAAACTCGTTCAAAAATTGGAAATAACTCTTATTCAGAATGGAAATAATACATATTCTATAAATCAATAGAATATGAAACACCGTGTACTTACAGAATCTATAGAACTTCACCCCATAGACTCATGCTTTTCAGATAATATAGGAAATTCAGAACTCCGAGAAATTCTTAGTGAATATTTCGGTAAGAATGAAATTTCTTATACTGCTGATTATTCAAATGAGATATGGGGTGAAGTTATGCAGTTTCTTGAGAGAAATTGCAAATTTATCAAAGACATAGCATTGTCATCAGGACTTGTATCTATTTATAAAACTGATGTAGTAAATGAATTTCTTGTGAGGTTTGAATTAGAAAACGGAGGAAAGAACATTGTGTTCTGGAAAAAAGAAAGTACCAATAGTTTTGTTACTGAGTAAAGAGTTGTGCTACCGAAAAGAAAAAACTTTAATTAAATGAACTTTGTTCATTATACATGACTGGGTAAACCAGTAATTATACAAAACCGTTGGTACAATAAAGTATATAGTTGCGGATTTTTCCTACGCGATGGTGCATGATATGAAGACCCCGCTTACTACCATATTCACGGCATTGAGTTTTCTGCACAGCGGAAGGCTGGATGACAAGCCGGAGACAAAAGAGAAATTCTTCAATGTCGCCAAGGAAGAGGCGGACCGCCTGCTTACACTGACTAACAAGCTGCTCACCATATCGAAACTGGAGAACAAGAAGATGAAGATGGAATGTGAAAAGATTGCGCTGGAGCCGATGCTCGTCAGGCTGGCTGACAAGTTCAAGGTGAAATCACACAAGCCCGTATCGTTCGAGTTTGACTTGCAAACACCGGAGATATATGCCGATGCGGAATACATCGAAGAAGTGTTCAGTAACCTGATAGACAATTCCATCAAATATTCCAAAGAGCGTGTGGGCATACGCATCTCGTCATCGAAAAACAACCTTTATTCCATTATCAAGATATACGACAACGGTCTTGGCATACCGGAAAAGGACCAGCGCAGCATCTTCAACAAATACGAGCGGGCGGCGGCTGGAAGCCGGAGCCGCAGGAAGAAAGTGTCCGGCTTCGGACTGGGTCTGAATTTCGTGCAGCAGGTAATCGAAGCGCACAAAGGAAAAATCTTCGTCAACAGCATAGAAGGTGAGTTTACTGAATTTATTATCTATTTACCCTTAATGGTCAAAGAACTATGATAAAGCTATTACTCGTTGAAGACGATGTGAACTTATGCTACATCGTACAGGCAGGTCTGCAGGATGTCATCGGCGGCTATGAAGTGATTACCGCCGGAAACGGACTGGAAGGTCTGCACGCTTGGGAGGAACACAAACCGGACATCATCATATCCGACATCGACATGCCCGAAATGGACGGGTTTGAGATGGTAAGGCGCATCCGTGAGACGGACGGAGACACGCCCATCCTGTTTGCTTCCGCCATGACATCGCCCAAAGACGTGAAACACGGCTACGAACTGGGCGTGAACAACTACGTGAAGAAGCCTTTCGTCCCGGAAGAGATGGACGCGCACATCCACGCCATACTGAAAATGAAGGAAGACGCCAGAAGCAGGTCGGTAGAGGGGCACTGCAAGTTCAGCCATTACACGCTCGACACCGTACATGCCACCCTGCGTGATGACAACACAGGTAAAATCCGTGTACTGACCACAACGGAAGCCAAGATTCTGCAACTTCTCGCCGGAAACAAGAATGAGATCATCCGCCGCGAAGCCATCCTGAGCCGCTGCTGGAATACGGAAGACGATTTTTTCGCTTCCCGTAGCCTCGATGTATTTGTCACCAAACTCCGCAAGCTCTTTACCGATGATCCGGATGTGGAGATTAAGACCGCGAGAGGTGTCGGACTGATGCTGGTGGCAAAGTAACGTATCGGAAATTACATAACCTTACGGCAGGCAGGACATTTCAGACAAATAGAAAAGTCAGGGCATAAAAAAAGGAGTACCGCTGTACTCCAACCTTTGTTAACCTTAAATCTAATACTATGAAAAACACGATGCAAAGATACGGACTTTTGGCGATGACGCAAATATTCCGACCTTTAAAAGGTGTTTTATAACATGTTTTAAGAAGAACCTGCTACAGCTTAATCGCTGTTAACAGATTTTTCAAGGTTATTAAGTTCTGCCATCTCCTTCGTTGCCACTTCGATGGCTTCGTTTATATTGCTGCAAATGTTTTCTTTGCCTAACAGCTCATAGAATCCGGACTTTTCAAGTACGCTATGCACTTGTGGGTTTACCCCCGACAAAATAATATGAATATTTTCTTTTTGCGACATCCGGCACAGTGTATCGAGGTTATGAATACCCGTAGAGTCGATAAACGGAACTTTGCGCATACGGATGATGCGAATCTTCGGACGGTCGCCCAGCCGTGCCATGATTTCTTCAAACTTGGTGGCAATGCCAAAGAAATAAGGACCGTTGATTTCATACACTTCTACCCCCTGCGGAATAATCAGATGTTCTTCGTGTACTTCGAGGTCGGACTCGTTATTCGGGTCTATTTCGTCGGTAATTACAGATATTTCGGTGGTTTCCATTACACGCTTCATAAAGAGCACGCAGGCTATAACCAAGCCTACTTCGATGGCTACGGTCAAATCGAAAATAACGGTGAGGAAAAACGTGATCAACAACACTACCACATCTGCTTTCGGATTTCTCAGCAAGCCCTTGAATACGCGCCAACCGCTCATATTATAAGATACAACCACCAATACCCCGGCAAGACATGCCATCGGGATATACTGCGCGAGCGGCATCAGAAACAGCAAGATGAGCAACAGCACGACGGCATGTACGATACCTGCCACCGGAGATTTTCCACCATTATTAATATTGGTCATCGTACGCGCTATCGCACCGGTAGCAGGAATCCCTCCGAAAATCGGCGAAACAATATTCGCCACCCCCTGTGCTACAAGTTCGGTATTCGAATCATGACGGTCGCCAATGACACCGTCTGCCACCGTAGCCGAAAGCAGCGATTCGATAGCCCCCAATACGGCAATGGTAATAGCTACCGGAAACAGATTTTTCACAGCTTCCCAGTTAAGTGAAGGAACAGCCGCTTCGGGAAGCTGCGACTTAATACTGAAACGGTCGCCAATGGTATCGACGGCAGTAATGCCTCCGTACACCTTCATCAAGTAAACCGCCAGCGTAACCACCACGATGGCTACCAGCGAACCGGGTATCTTTTTCGAAAACTTGGGCGTAAGGGCAATAATAAGGATACTGACTACACTCACCACAACATTCCACCAGTTTACCGTATCAAAATGGCGGACATACAGCATCCACTTCCCCACAAAGTCGCCGGGCACTTTCTCTCCCCCGAAATTCAGCCCGAATACATCGGCTATCTGCGTAGTAAAAATCGTAACGGCAATACCACTCGTAAACCCGATGATTATCGGATAGGGAATGAATTTGATAATCGTACCCAGCTTGAACACTCCCAATAATATAAGAAGCACTCCCGCCATCATGGTGGCCACCATCAGCCCCTCGATACCGTATTCTTGGATAATGCTGTAAATAATAACGATAAAAGCGCCGGTGGGACCGCCAATCTGTACTTTGCTTCCTCCCAACAACGAAACCACAAACCCTGCAACAATGGCAGTAATAATACCCTTCTCAGGACTCACCCCTGAAGCAATGCCGAAAGCAATAGCCAAAGGCAGAGCTACAATACCCACAATGATACCCGCCATAACGTCGGTCGTCAGGTCTGTTTTCGTATAACCCCGCATCGTTGCAAAGAGTTTCGGCTGAAAATTAAATCCTTTCATAGAAATTCCTAATATGTTATTGTATGTAAAAAGAGGTGCAAAAGTATATATTTTAAGAAACATTCCCCGCTTGAAATGTGTTTTTCTTTTAGCAAAGAGGCAAAAAGTATTAATAGATTATAAATATAAGCTGTAATGATTACAAATTTGAATAAAATTACTATCTTTGTAATCAGAAAAAAGAACACGAATTATCAACCAACTAAATAACTAATAATTATGGGAAAAAGTATCAAAGGAACAAGAACTGAGAAGAATCTGGGTATTTCATTTGCAGGAGAATCTCAAGCAAGAATGCGTTACACTTACTTTGCAAGTGCAGCGAAAAAAGAAGGATATGAGCAAATAGCTGCCATCTTTACCGAAACTGCCGACCAAGAAAAAGAACACGCTAAACGCATGTTCAAATGGCTGGAAGGCGGAATGGTGGAAATCACAGCCAGCTATCCCTCAGGAGTAATCGGCAACACACTTGAAAACCTGAAAGCTGCCGCTGCAGGAGAAAACGAAGAATGGTCACTCGATTACCCGAAATTTGCCGACATCGCCGATGAAGAAGGTTTCCCGGCAATCGCCAAAATGTATCGCGAAATCGCAGTAGCCGAGAAAGGACACGAAGAAAGATATCTCGCTCTGGCTAAAAACGTAGAAGAAGGCAAGGTATTTAAGAAAGATACAGAAGTAGTATGGCAATGCCGCAACTGCGGTTACCTGTATGTAGGTACAGAAGCTCCGGAAATCTGTCCGGCTTGCTTGCACCCTCAGGCATACTTCGAACTGAAGAAAACCAACTATTAATGTAATACGCCGCAAGGCGCTGGCAATCCACTTTTTTTAATCCGTCACGCTCCCATCACGGTTAACTACTTACTTTTCAGCAGACCTAAACCGGCCGTGATGGGGTGACGGTACCTCTCTCCCACCTCTGATATAAGACCAAAGATAAACAACTGAAAATCAGAGTCCGAAAACATGCGGTTAAACCGACCAACCTAAGCGGATAAACTCCGGTACGCAAGCGGATGAATTACTCAACGCTACGGGTAGCGTTTGAAGACACACTGCATTCAGAAAAAACACAGGCGAAAATACCTATTTTCAGGTATTGCGCATCTATCCGAATCTTCCCATCTTTGTGTATATCAATCAACAACTACTAAAACAATAAAAACATGAAAATCAAAGCAATTATAGGACGTGAAATCCTTGATTCACGCGGAAACCCTACCGTAGAGGTAGAAGTAAAATTGGAATCGGGCGTTGTAGGACGCGCGTCAGTACCTTCGGGAGCCTCAACCGGTGAACATGAGGCACTGGAACTACGAGACAAAGACCCGAAACGCTACGGCGGAAAAGGCGTATTAAAGGCTGTTGAAAACGTAAACAACGTAATCGCTCCGGCGCTAATCGGATGGTCGGCATTCGACCAGCGTGCCATCGATAAAAAAATGTTGGAACTCGACGGTACAAAAACCAAGTCCAACCTCGGTGCCAACGCCATTCTCGGTGTATCGCTCGCCGTTGCGAAAGCCGCAGCCAACTACCTGAACATCCCGCTGTACCGCTACATCGGCGGAACCAACACTTACGTAATGCCCGTACCGATGATGAACATCATCAACGGAGGTTCGCACAGCGATGCGCCGATCGCATTCCAAGAATTCATGATTCGCCCGGTAGGAGCACCGTCGTTCCGTGAAGGACTTCGGATGGGAGCGGAAGTGTTCCACGCGCTGAAAAAGGTGTTACACGACCGCGGACTCAGCACGGCAGTAGGCGATGAAGGCGGCTTTGCCCCGGCACTGAACGGAACGGAAGATGCCCTTGAATCAATTCTGGCAGCCATCCGCGCAGCCGGATATGAACCGGGAAAAGACGTAATGATAGGCATGGACTGTGCTTCTTCAGAATTCTACAAAGACGGCGTATACGATTATACCATCTTTGAAGGTGAAAAAGGCAAGAAACGCACTTCTGACGAACAAATCGCATATCTGGAAGAACTGATCAGCAAATACCCCATCGACTCTATCGAAGACGGCATGAGCGAAAACGACTGGGAAGGATGGCAAAAACTGACGGCACGCATCGGCAACCGCTGCCAGCTGGTAGGCGACGACTTGTTTGTAACCAACGTAGAATTCCTCTCAAAAGGTATCGCTACGGGATGTGCCAACTCTATCCTTATCAAGGTAAACCAAATCGGTTCGCTGAGCGAAACGCTCGATGCCATTGAAATGGCACACCGTCACGGTTACACCACAGTAACCTCTCACCGTTCAGGCGAAACGGAAGATGCAACCATTGCCGACATCGCCGTAGCCACCAACAGCGGACAAATCAAGACCGGTTCATTGAGCCGTTCCGACCGCATGGCTAAGTACAACCAGTTGCTTCGCATCGAAGAAGAACTGGGCGATTTGGCTGTTTACGGCTACAAACGCATCAAGTAAGACACATTCTTTTCGGTTTTATAAAGAATATACGGATGAGCGAACCTCAATCCGTATATTTTTTTTGCATTTAAACCCTACTGAAAATCAGGCACAAAGAATTTTTTTTGAAAAAAGTTTGCCAAAACATTTGCAGATTCCAAAATTAGTCGTACCTTTGCAACGCAATCGAGAGAGATAGCAACGATAAAAACAAAAAACTTAATGGTGCGTTAGTTCAGTTGGTTAGAATACATGCCTGTCACGCATGGGGTCACGGGTTCGAGTCCCGTACGCACCGCAATAAACATTGAAAATCAATGTTTTGCAAAACAAACACCCGATTTTACACCCAAGAATGTAAAGTCGGGTGTTTTCATAACTACTCAATAAAAATAAGTTTTTTGTTTGTAATGCTGACAATGGTTTTCTGCTTGGAGAAGATTTCATAACCGATAAGCCCGTCAATCTTGTTTTCATAACGGGCATTCAAATGGCTCATGTCATTGAATACCGTTGCTACATTTTCAAACGATTTATCTCCAATCGCCAATGATTTCACTATGGCTTTTTGCACATTCGCCTTTTGTTTGGACGCGCCTTTCAAGTCGGTCGTGGTTATGTCGGTCAAGTTGTTTTTAAGCTTATCAAACAAAGCAATATCCAATAAGTTTGTCGATGCTCCGCTATCCATGCCCAAACATATTTCCTCTGTGCCTATTTTCCCTTTAATGCAGGGTATATGCGATGTTTTGGATGCCATTTGGAGGGGGATTTCATAAGTAGCATATTGCATTTGGCTAATGTAATCAGTGGTTTTGTCTGGTTTAATCAATGTCAAGGTTTTATTCGCATAATCAAAAAGCCAGTCGTAGTCTTTGATAACTTGGTAGCCTATCAGCCCGTATATTTCTTCGTCTTCAAGCAAGTGGGAAAGGTCGGACATCACAAAATCCGTGTCGTGTATCTGAATACCTTGGAAGTCGAAAGACTTTACACGGACGATATTTTGCCCGGAAATACTGGAATTTACACTTTGCGCCGTACTCATTGAAGTAATGCTGTCATTTGTAAAATACCGGCTGTTTAAGTAGAGGGATGGTGCACCGCTGTCAAGGATGAACTTCCGTTCAAGGCCGTTCAGTTTGGCGGTTACGATTATCACGCCATCATGTATTTCCATTGGAACAGAAATGAAGTCTTGTGCCGAAGCCTTAAAATCGGTCTTTGTATCTATCTTTTTGACTTGCACGGACAACAAATCCATTTGTTTCAATTGGTTATTGGCGTTGAAACACGAAGGTGGCAGTTTTGTGTCCCAATTTCTTGCTGTAAATGAAGTTATAAACCAATGTCAATGTCCCATTGTCCTGCTGTTCACTTATTTCGTTAATGTCCGAGATATGTTCATTCAGTTGGGCAACTAACTGTTCCATTACCGCAATGGCTACTGTTCCTGTCTGGCCTGCACATGTAAAATCAGACGCTAAATGTTTCCTCAATTCATCGGTAGAACGGTTGTTGACGGCTTCGACAGCAATACCTACTATTCCTTCACAAATATTTCTGTCTTGTGCAAGAATTGAATTCCCGATAAAACATGCAACTATTAAAATAAAATATTTCATAACTATAAAGATTAAAATTCAAGTGCAAATATATAAAAGTGCAATCTATTTCTTGAATAGATTGCACTTATTTATTCTTATAATCTAAATCCTCCTCTTTTTCTCGGTTCATCAGGCGTTTTCTGGAAACCATGCCCCAACTTGCCAAACTGTTCCTTGAACCATTCTCCAATCGGCTGTTTGTTTATGGTCAGTATCAGTTCTCCAATCGGCTGTTTGTTTATGGTCAGTATCAGTTTGCCGTCAACGGTCGGATTCTTTTCTACCTTGAAAATATCGTTCTTGATGTCAAACTTCCGTCTGTGTTCTTCGGAATAAATCCTGCCGTTGCACCTGATAGCTTCTTTCTTGGTCAGAAGGCTTTCTATCATTTCTTTGGTGAAACCGATGGCAGCGCACAGCTTTTCCATTCTCAGCATCTCCCTGAGCATAGGAAACCATTTGAATGCCTTTTCAAGCAAGGTATTCAACCGTGATATTTCCTTGTCTTTGGCTTCAAGTTCCTGCTTGTGTATTCCTTGCAGGTTGCGTATCTGATTGCCGTGTTGTTCCTGCATACGCTGCATTTGGGCTTTCAAGTCATCAATTCCCTTGTCCCGTTTGGCAATTTCCTGACGCAATTCTTCATTGGACTGCTCCAGTTTCTTCATTTTTCCGCTGCCGAAAAGAGAACCCACTCCGCTTGCTATGACCGTGGCAGCATCGGTGGCGGCGCTTTTGAGCTTGTCCGTGCGTATCTCCGATTTCACCTGTCTGAGTTCCTGTTCGGCAAGGTTTACCTGTTGTTCCTTATGCCGCTTTACGGCTTCTATGCGTTGCAGTTCGGCTTTCTGTTTTTCAATGATGAAGTCGTTCCGTTCCAGATGTTCTTTGCCTGTTACGGCTTTTGACTTACCACGCTCCATCAGAAGGATGTCGGATGCCAAGGTCTGCATCTGCATCATGTCATCGTCATTGAGCTTGCGGCTCTTGCCTGTATCGTGGTTCATCCAGTCGAATACGATATGCGCATGGTAATTCGGCTTGAACCACCTTTCGCTACCTTGAAACTCTCCCTGTCCTCCGGGTCAGGCTGTCCGTTCAGCCAATGCCCTTCGTCCTTGTGCAGGAAGATTTGGAGCGGTGTGATGCCCCAGCGTCTTTGGCACTCCTCGCCAAATTTATGCACATCTGCCAGTGTGGTGTCCGGTCTGATGAGCAACACGCCCTCACGTATGGGTGAACATCCTGCCACTTTGATAATCTTGCCGTTCTTCCCTTTGCGCTCACGTTCTTTTTCCTGCATGGCACGACCTGTCTTTTCCTTGACCATCCGTTTGATGTTCTCATAGTGCATCTGCAATTCGGGACTGCCGAAGTCCGGGTTTATCCACTGCTCGTTATTTGCAGAGAGTTCGGATACCACATATACTTTGGATTTTCCGATATTGCGCATATACTCGGCAGTTCTCCGGTTATGAGCCTCGCTTGATGCCACGTTGCAAGGCTTGATATGTATGCTTGATTTTGTTGCCATCTATTTAATTCTTAATTGGGTTGTTTACTAAATCTGTTTGTTGCTTTCCGCACATATCCGCAAGGGTTCTTAGGGGTGCAACCCATGAGCGGAGTTTCCAAAGAGAGGGTCACTCTTTGGTCGGGTTGCACAGGGCTGAAAGCCCTTGCTGGGTTCTTAGGGCAGCGTCCTAAGCCCCTCGGGAGAGCCCACAACTACGAAAGCGAAGCGTGTAGTTATAGTGGGCTATAACCGGAAGCCTTTCGGTTTCTTGGATGGCGTATCATTCTTCTTTCTGACGGACTGTATTTGTTCCTTTCTATCCGCCATGCGCTTCTGCAAATACTCGTTCAGGTCTTTGCATCCGCTGTAGATTTGTGAAGCGTCCCGTATATGCTGGGTGCTTTCGTATTCCTTGCGGATTTGCTGAAGTGCTTCCATTCCTGCACGGTCATTGTCAAAAAAACAGTGGATTCGCTCATAGCTTCCCAATGGATAAAGTGCTTTGGAAACATTGGCAACAGAGTTCAGAACCATGTAATCCTGCCTGTCGAATTCAGGGTATTGCGGACAGCTTTCGAGCCGCAGAGTCAGAAATGAGAGGTAGTCCATAAATCCCTCGAAAACGAAACACGTGACCTTTGGCTCTCCCGACTGTCTGATGTGGGATATTTCCTTCGGTGCGATACAGCCCTTGAAATATCGGTTGCGGATTTCATAGCCGCCCGACATGTTGGGAAACGCAATGGCGAAGTACCGTTTGCCGTTGTGCGTAAACCGCGCTTCCTTACATTCTTTTTTCGCCAGTGCCGGATTTATCCCCCTTTCCTGCAAGTAAGCGAGCAAGGCAGGAGAAGAAAGCGGCACGATTTCCAACTGTTGGAAACTCGGCTCTGTAAATGACTGCTTGCGAAAAGAGAGAAACGGGGCGCACGTGCGGTGCCTGTTCCTCTATGCGTTTCAAAAGGTACGGCACGCTGTCCGTTGCATAGAGGTGCGAAGCCAGTGCGATGATGTTGCCGCCCTTGCCGAGCGCAAAATCATACCATTGGTTCCGCTCGGTGTTCACCTTGAACGAGGCTTCGGTTTCTTCCCTGAACGGTGATTTGTACCATAGATTGATGCCCTGCCGCTTCACCGGGCTATATCCCAAGCTGTGAAGGTATTCTTCCAGCCTGATTTGTTTTGCTGTCTGTATGTCCATAAATGATTGTCTTTATCGGTTATTGTTTGTTTTTCTTTTCGCCAGTACCTTTTCATATAGGTTACTGGCTGTATAATCACTTCACTTTATTGTCGTATATATAGGATACGGCTTAAAGTGAAGCGGTTGAGTGTGCCCCTACAATCACTTCGCTTTATCCTAATATATAGACCCTGAGAATAAAGTGAAGTGATTGCGAGGATTGGGCTAATAGTGGAAATCCGGTTCGTACCTGTACTTCCTGCCATTTTCCTGCACTATCATCCGCTTGTTCTTCAACACTGTGATGAGTTTAACCAGCTTGTTGTCGCTTAACGGAACACCCACCAAGGCATACGACTCTTTCAATGCTTTGCTCAGTTCCTTATATCCGTATTCGTCCTGTAACGAAAATGCTGCTTCCAGTGCTATCCGGTGCTGTTGCTCGGAAATGTCCTTGCAGGCATCAAACCTTTCGCCTTGGGGTCTGCCGGGTGCTTTGGCTTCTGTCTGATAATCCTCTATCAGTTCGGGCAGTGCCCTGTCATTAATGCGGAAGGCAAACGGCTCGAAGTCCATCGCACGGATGTGCATGGCGGAAACCTTGCTGATGTCCCCGTTACTCTTGTCCTTTTCAACGAGTAGTACGGTTTCTGCCTTGTTGTTCAGTTCCGTGCCGATATGTCCCCTTGCGTTCTCATCCCCCTTGTTCTGGTGGAGTATCGTGTGGATATGTATCTGCCTGTCGTCCGTCCACTGCATCAGTTTCGATATGATGCGTGTCGATTCGCTGGGGCTGTTGATGTCATACACCATGTCACGGATACCGTCTATTACCACCATACCGAGGTTCGGCGTATGGTAGATTGCCTGTTCGACAATCTTTATGCGCTGCCCCGGCGTGTACTTCCGCAAGGCAAGGAATTCAAAGTTCTCGTTGTTCCTGTCATCGGGCAGCCCGGCCATGCGCATGATGCGTTCCATCACATTCAGGCAGTGATAGGGACTTTGCTCCGTATCCACGTAAAGCACTTTCCGTTTGGTTTCGGGCAGTTCGGCCGCATACCTAAGCATCGTACCGTTCTTCAATGCCGCTGCCACGATAGCCGACACATTGAATGTCTTCTTGCTTTTGGCTTTGCCGATGGATGCGCTGAAATTCCCTAACGTACCTATTACGGAACCTTTCACACTGAGAATTTCGGGGGCTTTCTCGTACTTTTCCGACAGGCTCAGCCGTGAGGCTTGCCAGAGGATTACCGCCTGTTCGTCCGATATTTCCTGGATATCTTTCATATAGTCCATAGTGGTTCCTCCCGTTATTTGCGTCCGCCTGTTTTCTTCCCTGCCAGTTCAAGGGCAAGTTCCGCATCCACGATAATCTTGCGCCCTATCTGGGTGATAGCCTTGTCTATTTTTCCGCTTTTCTTTATGCGGTTGGCGGTGGGCAGGCTGCACCCGAACAGCTTGGCTATGCCGAGGTATTCCGTACACATATTTTCTGCTTGTGTCCGTTACGGGCTGTGGCTGCGCTTCCGTCTGGCCGGAAGCGTGTCTGCTTAACATGATGAACTCTTCACCTGTCATCTGCCAGACGGGTTTGGATAATAATTCTTGTAGATTTTGCATAGTTCTACTCGTTTTTGATTCAACAATCAGCCCTGCGCACTGGCTGTTATTTCTGTTCTCGAACGATGCAAAATTAGGTAGGGTTATGAGTGGTAAGGATGGGGACGGTATAATTCGAGTATCTATGTATCTTATTGAATATCAGAAAATAAAAATACCACTCAAAAATTAATTTGAGTGGTAAAAGTGGAACTTTCGTAAAGTATCGGGATATGTCACCGATTATCTGAATATATGCTCCATTTCTTTGGCGAATTTCTGGTTGCTGTCACTGGGGAAATCGGAAACCGGCTCCTTGTACTTTGACTTGTAGTAGCTGTCATCAATACCCAGCAATTCCAGTATTCCGGCTTTCCATTTTTCCCTGTCCTGTTTGGAGAGTTTCTCGCCCATCAGGAATATCAGATAGCATGCACGGATTTTCTCTCTCGGTTTGATTTTCAACTTGCAGTTACAGGGGTGCAGGTTCATATTGGCATAGAAATCCGGTGCGGAAATTTCCTCGAACTGTTCTCCAACACATACCTCATGAATAAGTGAAAGCCATTTCATGTCGAAGTATTCTTGTTGTTCATCCATCGTTTCCTGCTGGCTGACGGGTTTGCCCGGCTCGTCCTGTCGTTTCCCGCCAGGAATGTATTTCTTCAATATATCCAGAAAAAGGCAGCTTTGACGGTATATGTCCGCACAACGGTTCTTCATATATTGGAATGCCTCTTTCCTTGCAGCCTTTTGCTGGTCATAGAGTTCGTTCAGTATGGCTCTTTCCTTGTCATATTCAGCCTTGCAGCGTTCATATTCCTTTTCCACCTGTTTTTCCTCTTCTGCAGTATGTTCCCTATAGCCAATGGAATCATACCTGTTGTTGGCTTCATTCAGCAGCTTGCTCAGACTCCTTGTAACATCCAGTTGGGCTTTAATTTCAAGGGAATACCTTTCCATGTGCTGATAACAAACACGCTCTATCGCGCTGTCACTTATGGGGTGTGTTTCATAGGCCTGTATGCTCTTTTCTATTTCGGTTTTCAGGCTGTTGAGTATCAAAGTGTATTGCTCTTTCTGCCTATTAAACACCAGTTCAAGGATGGCGGCTTCAAAAGATTTTGTGTCACTATATTCCTGATAGAAATCGGAAATGAATTTCTGCCTGTCAAAAGAGAAGGCGTGATTATCTATATAATCCCTGTATATTCTGTTGAGTTCTCCGTATAGGGGAATCATCGTCTGTATCTTGTCTGCCATAGGTGTCTTACTTTTGTTTGTTCTTTTCATTGTCAAGAAGCATCGTCAGTTCTTCTTCCACCTGTTCTATGCTCGGCAACGCAGATTTCAGATTCTCCGGCACAGCCTTGCTGAGTTGATAGTCACTGATGCCGATAGGCTGGTCATAGCCTGTCAGCGCATACTGCGCTACAATCTCATCCTTGCCCTTGCACAGCAGCAGCCCGATGGTCTTGTTATCGTTCTCTCCCCTCAGTTTGTCATCCACCACATTGATGTAGAAGTTCAACTGTCCGGCATATTCCGGCTTGAACGGGGTTGCTTTCAGTTCCACGACCACATAGGCATGGAGTTTTATGTTATACAGAATCAGGTCGGCATAGAAATCGCTGTCGCCAATCTGGAAATGTTTCTGCCTTGCGACAAAGGCGAATCCGTTGCCCATTTCCAAAAGATAACGGGTGACATGCTTCACCAACTGTTCTTCTATGTCCCTTTCGTCCGCACGTTCTTTGGCTCCCGCCAAGTCAAAGATATACGGGTCTTTCAACAGGTAATTGGCAAGGTCGCTTTGCGGTGCGGGAAGCGTGGCGGTAAAATTATTGATTTTGCGGCTGTTGATTTGCCGTTCATACAGTTTGCTTTCAATCTGCATTTTCAGGACATTGCTGCTCCAGCCCATTTCCACGGATTGTTTCATATACCAGTATTCCACACCCAACGGAAGCGAACTGTTGAGCATGACCATTTGGCTTGCCCAATTAATTCTTGCCACAGGCGATGCAAGGAACAGTTTTTCTATATCTCCGATGTCTGTTCTATAAATGGCAGATACGGTTTTTGCCACATTCTGAATTTGCGCAGGAACTTCCTGCGTAAATTCAAATTCTTGAAAATCAACTGATTGTATTTGCGCAGTAAGCTCCTGCGTAAATTGCCCGTTGTTTAATTTCAAGACTTCATCTGTTACATTCCGTATGTTTGGAAGCGACAGCCTTGCATCCGTTTCAATAAAACATCGTAGTACGCTCAATGGATACGACCTTGCGAATTGGCACATATAAGTAAGGTTGCGTTCCGAATATCCTTTCTTTTCGGGATAATTGAACCGTATCGCCTGCGCCAGTTTCTTGATGACCTTGCCGCCCCAGCCTTGTCGGTTCTGGTGGTACAATATGTAATTGCCCATCTTCCAGTAATGGAACAGCATCTGCGCATTGGCGGCACTGATGAGCCGGACTTGCGCCTGCTCTATTTCTGAACCGATGGCATTGACAAAGCCTCGAAACTTCTTTTCTCTATATTGTTATCGTTGTTGCTCATTGTTGTATGTATTGAAAGTTACAAAGGTAAGCCCAATTACAGGCTTTCCATGAAACTTGCTGGTTGTTTTTATAGTTGGTTGAATTTGTTCATCGCATTGGCTTTCACATCATCGGCGATGTCTATGTAGGGTTTCATCGCCTTGTAGTCGCTGTGTCCCGTCCATTTCATGACCACCTGAGCCGGAATGCCGAGAGCCAAGGCATTGCAGATGAAAGTCCTTCTTCCGGCATGGGTGCCCAGCAATGCGTATTTGGGCGTAATGGTATCTATGCGTCTGCTCCCTTTATAATAGGTCTCGCTTACTGGCTCGTTGATTTCGGCAAGCTCGCCCAACTCCTTCAAATAATCGTTCATCTTCTGGTTGCTGATGACCGGGAGAGCCTTATGCCCCTCAAACTCCACATCTTTATATTTATCCAGTATCGCCTTGCTGTGGTTGTTCAGCTCGATGATAAGCCTTTCGGCGGTCTTTACGGTGGTGATTTCTATATATCCGTCCCTGATGTCGCTTTTCTTCAGGTTATGCACATCCGAATACCGAAGTCCGGTGAAGCAGCAGAACAGAAAGACATCCCTCACCCGTTCAAGATACTGCTTGGTTTCGGGTATCTGATAGTTTTTAAGTTTGTTCAGTTCTTCCCATGTAAGGAATATCACCTTTTTCGGGGTGCTACGCAATTTGGGGTTGAAATCTTCATAGGCATTGTTCATGCAATATCCTTTTTTGGTACACCAGCGCAGGAACCATTTCAGGTAAGCGACCTGTTTCATGATGGATGTATTCCGCATGTCTTCGGTGTCTTTCAGGAAATTCACATACTTTGTCAACTTGGGTTCGTCCAACGATTCAAAAGTCAGCCCCTTGTCAAACTTTTCAAGGTGCTTCCTTACTGCAGCAAATTTCTCATAGGTGGCATCAGACCAGCCGTTTTGCGTGCCGCACTCCTTGATGAACTCGTCAAACACCTCCAAAGGAAGAAATACCACCGGGGCTTGTTCCTCATCTTCCTTTTTTCCATTATGCAATCTGTTGAACGCATCCTTTACCTGCTCGGTAGTGGGCATGAATCCCTGCACCTCGAACTCCTTGAATATATTCTGTATTTCGGTGTAGTATTTCAGCAAGTCCGCATTGATTTCCGATGCGCTTTGCTTCAGCTTGTTGGTGCAGCCGTTCTTTACCCGCTGCTTGTCGGCATCCCATTTGGCGACATCTATGCGGTAGCCCGTTGTGAACTCGATACGGTGACTGGCGAAAACCACGCGCATACGGATGGGGACATTCTCCACGATTGGCACTCCGTTTTTCTTGCGGCTTTCCAAAGCAAAAATGATGTTTCGTTTGATATTCATAATTGGGTGCGTTTGAAATTCAACACCCAAATATACACCCAATAATTGAAATAGCAAAAGGCATTTAATGATATTTAGTAATATAGTAGATTTGTAATAACTTGATTATTATCAGTATATTGCAATCTCATGAGATTTTCTGATTGTATAAGTTAAAGTCCCGTACGCACCGCAAGCTTATAAAGCAAAATTAGGAAAAGCTCTGATTCACAACAGAATCAGGGCTTTTTTTCTTTTCCGTGCGGAAGCAGAATATAGCGTTTCTACGAAGTTTGTCAGGTGCAAATTCAGGGTCCTTTTTTAGGGACAATAAAAAAGCACCTGAAATGTATAATACTTCATTGATTATCATGTTTTTGCGTAGGATTTTCCTGTTCCTCATTTTCTAATTTTACAACGTAAATAAAGTGGTATGAAACAGGGAATCAATGAAAATTCTGTTCTTTATCCGTAAGAGCAGACTAAAGAAAAACGGTGAGGCACCGATTTTTCTGAGGGTGACAATTAACGGACAATTGGATGAAGTCCGGATTCAACGTTCTGTTCCGCTGAAGTTATGGGACAATGTGAAGGAACGCAGCAAAGGAAAAGACCGGAGTTCAACGGAGCTGAACAGCTATATTGAGGCATTAAAAGTAAGGCTGTATCAGATTCACAAGGAACTTCTCTGTCGGGAAGCCCTGATTACCCCAAAGAATCTTCTGATAAAGTTATTCTCTAAGGAGGAACGGCATCTGGTTTTGCAGACCATGCGGAAATGTATTGATGACTGGGCTTCTCTAATCGGTATGGAGTACCAGCCCTCCACCATTTCACGTTATAATAACTGTTATGAATCGTTGCAGACGGTCATTAAGGATTTCTACAGGAAAGAGGATATTACATTTCATGAACTGAGTGGGGAATTCATCGACCGGTTTGAGATGCATCTGAGAACGGTACGCAAACTTTCCCAGAATACCCTGACCAAGTATATGAGCTGTTTCCGCAAATTTCTCGGACTGGCTCGGGAAAACGGATGGCTGAAGCAGGATCCGTTGGCCGGAAAGCGCAAGCGTCTGTTCCGGAAAGAGGAGACGTGTCCTACGTTCCTGACCCTGGAAGAATTGAAACGGATTATGGAGAAGAACTTTTCCACGACACGTCTGAACACTGTGAAGGATTTTTTTCTGTTTTGCTGTCTGACCGGCCTTTCATACATTGATGTGAAGACCTTGTGCCCGGCACATCTTTACAAGGACAATGAGGGGAAACTGTGGATACACAAGGCCCGCGTAAAGATTACTACTCATAAGGAAAGCTGTACCTGCAATGTCCCGCTTTTGGGACCTGCTCTTGTCATTCTGGAGAAATACAAGGACTGGAATCCGGAAAATCCTGAAGGTCCCTGTTTCCCGATTCCGTCGAATCAGAAGATGAACGAGTTCCTGAAAGAGATAGCCACCCTATGTCGGGTAAACAAGCGGCTGACCGTTCATGTGGCCCGGCACACGTTCGCGACGACTGTTACCCTTGCCAACGATGTCGCTCTACAGAATGTGTCGAAGATGCTCGGCCATTCTTCAACCCGCATGACACAGCATTATGCCCGTGTGCTGGACAACAGTATCATGAAGGACATGCAGGATGTTGCCCGGGTCTTCGGATAATCAGAAAAGGCTATACTTCACAACGCACAGTGAGGTATAGCCTTTTACATAAGGAAGAGTTGTCTACTTGTATGGATTGGCCACGTTTTTACCGGGATTATCTCTTCTTCCCTTTTTCAATCAGTCTGATAACATCTTGTCTCCGATAATAGGTCTTCCGGTCAATCTGGGAGAAGGACAAGGTACCGTTGCTTCTCATGGCCTGCAGTGTTCTCTGTGATATGTTCAGTGCCATGCATACTTCTTGATTGTCCATCCAGTCATCCAGACTTTTTAAGGTTTGCCTGCCTTTGAGGTTTTCCAGTTTTTCTTTCAGCAGTTGGATGGACATTACCATTTCTTTGAAAGTACCAGCTTCAATGTTTACGATTTCCATAAAGTGTAGTTGTTTGGTTTGAGGCAAAGATAGACGGTATGGCCTGGCTGTCCAATACCATGTCATCAGATGGCAGCACAAGTCATCAGATGTCTTATGTTGTCTGTTGCAGGAACCGGTCTTTCAGAAATATTCGATTGTTGAATCCGGAAAGTACAACCGTGCTCAGGAAAGGCATGTATTATATTTCACTATATTGCGTAATTGCGCATAGTGCTGTATTCCAGTGTGTTTACTAAGTTTGCACCAAAACAGAATGTATGAAAGGAAACACACTGCATGTAATGTTCTTCATCTTGAAGAACAAGTTGTTGAAGAACGGTGAAGCACCGGTCGTTCTTCGGGTGACAATTAACGGACAGCGGGCTGAAATCCGTATCCAGCGCTCTATACCGGTGGAGTTATGGGACAATGCGAAGATGCGTAGCAAGGGAAGGGGACGGAGTTCGGCAGAGCTGAACATGTACCTTGAGACACTGAGGGACAGAATATATGTCATTCACAGGAATTCCGTGTATGATGGGGAAAGACTGACTCCGAAGAAAATCCTGGATATTCTGTATGCCAGGGAAGGACGGCATCTGGTTCTGAAGGCCATGAAGGAATGTATAGACGGATGGGCGGCTTCTCCCGGGGATTTGCATCCTGCCACTCTGGCACGTTACAACAGGTGCTACGGATTGGTAGAGACCGTCATACGGAATGTTTACAATAAGGAAGATATCGTGTTCTCCGAACTGAACAGGAAGTTTATCACGGCATTTGAAAGGTATTTGAAGGAGACCCGCGGGCTGGCCCGGAATACGGCGGCTAAATATCTGGAGTGTTTCCGTAAGGTTCTCAAGGTGGCTCAGCAGAAGGGTTGGATGGAACATGGCAAGTTTCTGGAGGAACTGGGAGAGTTGTGCGTAAAGGAGGAGACTTACCCTTCTTTTCTGGACTGGGATGAACTGAGAACAGTGATGGAAACGGATATGCCAGCCGGACGTTTGGAACGGGTGAAGGATGTGTTCGTCTTCTGCGCTCTCACCGGACTTTCCTATCAGGGGATAAGCACCCTTTGTCCGTCGCACTTGTTTAGGGATGACGAAGGAACACTGTGGATTTGCAGGACACGTGCTGAAGGAGCGGAGGTTGGAGACAGCTGTACAAGCCGTGTTCCTCTTCTTAAACCGGCAATGGTCCTGCTGGAGAAATACAGAGGCTGGAATCTGATGAATCCGGAAGGTCCGTGTTTTCCTGTCCCGTCAGTCCAGAAAATGAATGAATACCTGAAAGAGGTAGCGGCGCGTTGTCGGATTTCCCAAGCGTCTGACCACCCAGATGGCCCGCAACACATTTGCTGCGACAGTCACCCTGGCCAACCGGATTCCCAGAACACGTCGGGGAAATGCTCGGCTATTCTTCCGACTATATGTTGCGCCATTATATGCAGGCTCTGGAGAGGAATTCCCAAAAGGCATGAAGCGGACATATACAAAATATGATAAAAAGTGAAAGGCTATACTCCAACAGATGTGGTGGTATAGCCTTTCCAATAAACAAAACCGGATGTCAGAACGCTTCTTTTCGGTTCTTTTCCAGCAGTCGTACGATATCGCTTTCCCGGTATAGGATTTTTCCTCCTATCTGGTAATAAGGCAATATGCCGCTGCTTCTGTAGTCCAGCAGCGTACGCTTGCTTAGCTTGAGCTTTCCGGCTAGTTCCGTATCTGTCAGATAGTTTTCCCCGTCCAATAAGTGCCGGTTGTCCATTGGCAAATGGTCGATGAGGTCCGATACCCTTTTCATTTCATCGAAGAAATGAAGCACTTCCTTGTCTGATCTGGTGATGATTGTTCCCATAAAATGTTCTTTTTGGTTTGAAACAAAGATATCCGCATTCCCATGCCGCTGCAAACCGCCGGAGCCTGTTGTCATCAGATTTCATTAAATGTCATCAGATTTCATCGGACCGGATTCCGGCTTCCAGTCCTTCAGCTTGTTCTTTAATACCTTCATGTCCTCCGTGACTTTTCTGTATGTGATTTTGGCATAGGCTTGTGTAACCCTCAAATTGGTATGTCCGAGCATTTTGGAAAGTGTTTCTATTGGAAGTCCGTTTTCCAGACAGACAGTCACGGCGAACGTGTGCCGGAAGCAGTGGAACAGAATACAGGAAGCAGCAGATGAAGGGATGAGAAAGGGAAACGTAAACGGTTGAATATGAGTAGTAGTTCCGTTTTTTGCTGAGATAAGGGAAAGCAAAAATGAACAGAATATTGTAGGTGTTCAGTTACCAGAATGTTAGTTACCCAGTTACCTGAACCGAATAGGTAACAGACTGAATAATAAAGAAACTATTGCAGAGGCTATTATTCACTGTATGTCAGCATTTTGCATATCAAAGGACGCTTATAAAATAGGTAATTTTACCATTAAAAAATAAGCGTATGAAAGTAGAAAAATTCAAGGTGTTGCTCTTGAAAAAAAGAGTGGTCTTGACAAATTCGGAAAGGCTCCGATAATGGGGCGAATAACGGTAAACAATACGATGGCGTAATTCAGCTATAAGCTGTCATGTACTCCGAAGTTATGGAATCCAAGAGAAAGCCGACTGAATGGAAAGAGTAAAAAAGCCGTTGATATTAATGCAAAAATTGAACGGCTCTTACTTTTTCTGTCAATTCTGCATTTGATTCACTTATAGAACTTAAGATTGATTTTGACGCGACTGCTGTAAAAGAGATTTTCCAAGGAAGTGTGGAAACCCAGATGACTCTGTTGAAACGGCTTGATATGCATATAGAGGATATGCGCTCAAAAATCGGTATCAATGTGGCGAAAAGCCCTATGTCAACATACATTTACACCCGCAGGTATCTTGGTGAATTTATTCATAAACGATTCAAGACAAGTGATGTCGCTTTTGGACAGTTGCATGAACACATTCCTTGGGAGTTTCAGGATGATATACTGAAGGACAAAGGACTTGCGGTAGATACGGCAAGACATTATCTGGCAATCCTGAAGAAAATCTGCCGGATGGCATTCAAGGAAGGACATGCAGAGAAACGCTATTTTGTCAATTTCAAACTTCCAAAAGAGAATAGGAAAGCACCACGAGCGTTGAGCCGTGAGGACTTTGAGGAAATTCGTGATCTGGAAATTCCTGCATCAAGAGTAACACATAATATAGCAAGGGACTTGTTCTTGTTTGCTTGTTTTTGTGGATTGGCTTATATAGATGTACAGCGATTGTTTCCGCACCATATTGGTACGACAGTGGAAGGACGCAAATATATCAGGACTTATAGAAAGAAAACCGATGTGGAAGCGTTTATACCATTACATCCCATAGCAGAGCAGATTATATCGCTATACAACACAACCGATGATAGCAAGCCTATCTTCCCATTGCCAAGTAGAGATATGATTTGGTTCGAGATACACGAATTGGGGTTTGCACACCAGTTCAAACACAACTTGTCCTACCACCAATCGAGGCACACCTTCGGAACGCTGCTAGCCTCGGCTGGTGTTCCGATGGAGAGTATCTCCAAAATGATGGGGCATACTAATATTCGTACGACTCAGGGATATGCAAAATTACCGATGACAAGATTTCGGAGGATATGGATAGATTAATGGAGAAAAAGTCCGCAAAAATAATCGTGAATTATAATGTATTATCTAAAATAATTTTGTAACTTTATATTGAATATTAAAACCGTCCACTAATGATAGAAAATGATTAAAATTTAATAATTTGAACCAAACAAATTGTTTAAAAGAGCTATTTAAATTATATGTATACAGAATTGTCATCAGACTTCAAAGATATTCAAGATATTTTAGATATCACTATACAAGATTATTATGCACAAGTGTATGATCTGAGCAAAAATCCTATTATTTTAAAATTTCTTCCTGAACGAAAACTTCTATTTACAATAGAAAAGCAAGAATTTGTCAAAGGAAAATATCCTGTTACTAATGCATTCTCCATATATAGGCCCAATGAGGATGTCGTTATTATTACAGAAAAATTGGCAGAAATGATACAAAATCTTATATATAATGCAGAGCCAGATAATAATCGTGCTGCATGTATGTTGGATACAGCTTTATTGTTTTGTGCATTCCATGAACTAGGGCATTTATTATTAGGTCATTGCCAGTTACAAAAAGAGATGAGAATGTGTGCAATAGAGAATAGTAATGAGAATAAGGATATAGATATTGCATTATACCAACAGCTTGAAACTGATGCAGATATGTTTGCGGCTAAAAGAATAGGTGAAAAAATGATGGCTATTATTTCAGATGGTAAATATAGAAGTGTATTGGGTTATAATTCGATTGATGCTTTTTATAAAGATATATTAAAGGGGATAAATGCATTTTTTTATATTTTGATATATAAAGAACTTTTGGATGCAAGAGAATCATATATGCTTACTCCAGCGAATGAACCCCCTAAAGGTTATAGGGAAAATGAAATTACTCATATACATCCACCTGCATTAGCTCGATGCTACTATTCTGGTAAAACATTAATGGAACATTTACATTGTTATTTCCACATTCCACCTAAAGATGAGTATTTCATGGACATATTATATTCGGTTGATTATATTTTTGGTGGAATAAAACGAGACGCAAAGCAAAGAGAAGACAAATATAATTTTGATAAAAAAAGGATTGAAATATTTGATGATAAATTAACAGCAATTAAACAAGAATGGTTATACAATACACGCAAAATTATAGCCCCATATTCTAGAATCTGTATTATTTAACATTTTTGTAAGACTATGAATAAAACTCATGTGATAGAATTTTTTGGTTCGAGAGAGAAAGCTATTCTGACTTTATGTAAAATGGGAATAGAGAATAAACAAGATGCAGAATCTATTCTTGATTTTTTGCGGAAAAACTCTTATCTCCTAGATGAAACTGAAAGCGTTGAATTTAATTGTAACGCTTATGAGGATAATATGATGTCACTGACTTTATTTGAGACATCATTATACATAAATGTAAAAGCACTAACAATTGTTATGGCTGCTTTTTTGCTTGACATAACATTAACTTCTGGAATAGCGGCATTAAGTACATCTTTATTAGGAATTAATAGTCAAGCATTTTCATTAATTCCAGAAGATGGAGAAAAGTGTGTGTTAAGAGAAACTCTTGCATGCAAACCTAGAATTGGAGATGTAAACATATTAAATGCATATGAAGGTAAATGTCAAAATCCCAACTACAAATGTAAATATAGGAGTGGAGATTTTTGTAATTGTACTCATGATATAATAAAAAGCATATATGAAAATCTTACAGAGAAAAATATTTTTAAAAGAACTGATGACCGTAATCATTACATATATCAATGGTAATACATTCAAAATGTATTATTAAACGATATCAAAACCAATAAGATTCTGTCAGCCGCTTGTTTCCGTTGCTGTCCATTATTTCTGAAAGCGAAAAGGTCAAGTGGCAAACCGTTTCGACTGAATCTTCCTCCTACGGAGAGTATTCAACCCGAAAACCTTTCCCCTTTCACGTCTGTACAATGGACGCTAACGGCAACGGAAACAAACGACTGACGAAAAAGTAATAAACAACAAAATAACAGCGTACAAATAGGTCTATAACTTCATTGCCTAAATGTACTCTGTTCTTGTTTCTATCCTTGGGAGGGATATTTTTAAGGAATCATAATTATCTATGTCTCATAAGAATAAATATTAATTGTGTCCATATCACAGACGGATGCATAGGACACGGATGAGACATAGGTTATGGTTCTGAATGGAATGTAATATATTGATTATTAATAGCCTTGGATAAAACGCTACAGGAGAAGGAAATAAAGTAAATGCGTGATTTTCAGATATTTGTTAAGGTCACAGGAAAAGGTTCAAATCCGCCTGGGGCTCGAACCCAGAGCCCCAATCTGCCTTGGAGTAATTGGATGGAATGTAATGTACTTATTGTCAGATGTTTGAATCTATATAGTTCGACATTGCTTACAAAAATAGGTTCAGTTCCTACATAATTTGCTGGTGAACCTTGTAGGATATTAGTATTCAACCGGATACATCAGGCAGTTGGTTGCAGGGCCTTTGAATAACCACCTCTTTCTATCTGCATCAAAGAAGAATTTGACGTTACGGAGGTAGTGTTTTGACTTATCAGAACGAACAAGAAAAACCGGTTATTTCCGTTCTTTTTGGGAAGTCCTACATTTCGCAGTTTGGGCATATCCGTTCACATAAATATGGGCTTCTTCACGGAATCTTTCACGTTTCGGTGTTCCGGGTTTACCGAACAGGGAATCCATGAGTTCGTCAATATCGGTCATTCTGTTTTCTTTTAAAATTTCCTTTTTTGTCTTCATATTCCAAAGATAGCTGTCTTTATGGAGAGGGACAAGTTTTATGGTGTAAGGTTGTGAAAATTGTTGTATTTATTATTCTGTCTTCAATTATATATTTTCTATTGTAACATAATTCTTCGTAAAATTATCTGTTATATGATAAATTTCTGTAACTTTAGACCTTAATAAAATGCTGGAAGTATATAAATTTAAAATTTATATAGCTATATTTCTAGTAAGGTCACTTTTATTCTTAAATATTGCACCCTTGTTATTTATAAATATGGAAGAGAGGATAATTAATCTGACAAGCAAAAATTCTATTTATATAGAAAAAAATGAAGGGAAAATTTATGTGGGAGAAAACTATGTGGAAGATCCATCTTCTGCCTTTTGTAATGCATCTTATGAGTTGCTTGATTACACTCCAACTATTGAACCAGCAATTCGTAGAAATGAAGTTGAGATAATTCAAGAGTGGATAGAAAGAAAGGCTTCTACAGAAAAAGCATCAAGATTGGCGTTGTTGTATGGAAAGGCGGGTATTGGCAAATCAATTGTAATGCATGATTTATTAGAACAATTGCAATCCAAAAACGATTATTTAGTATTTGGTCTGAAGTCTGATCAGGTGGAATTTGTTAATACAGATGATTTGAGTCGTAAAATACATTTAGCACAACCAATAGAGACAGTTGTCAAAGATATGGCTCAGAAATATAAAAGGGTCGTCTTGTTGATTGATCAGATAGATGCTTTATCTCTTTCACTTTCTTCAAATCGTACTCCTTTACGTTCACTGTTGAAAGTAATATCCCAAGTGCAATATATTCCTAATGTAAGAGTCGTTATTTCTTGTAGACCATATGATTTGGAATATGATCCTTTACTTGATAACCTTAGAATAAAAAACAAGTGGGAATTAAAAGAACTTACTAAAGAACAAGTGCAACAGACACTAAAGAATAATCAATGTAAAGAAAGATTGAGTGATAATCTATTACGTTTTTTGGGAAATCCACTACACTTATATCTATTCTTAAAAATAAGACCTTACGAACAATTGACAAATCCATTGTCGACCGATTTGCTTTATCATCAATTGTGGCGAAAATATGTAAATGATGATAGTATCCGTAAAGTAGAAAAGGAACGGCTTTTGTCTTTGCTTGATTCTCTCGTGGGTACGATGTATCATCGTCAGGAATTATCTGTTCACATTAGGAAATATGAAACGGATTATGATTCTGAATTGAAGTATCTTTTCACCAATGGTTTTTTAATTGTAACTAAAAATGGTCTAGTTCAGTTTTTTCATCAAACTCTTTTCGACTATGTGTATGCAAGAAGGTTTACAGAAAAGGGAAATGATTTATTAGAAGAGCTAAAAAAACAACATCAAGGATTGTTTTCTAGACCGGCTGTTAAGAGCATATTGATCTTTCAAAGGGAACTACAACCATCGGTTTATATTCACATTATAGAACAATTGCTTTATGCAAAAGATGAGAAAGGTAAGGATATATACCGATTCCATTTGAAATCACTTGCGCTTAGCAATATTCCTTATTTTGAGTTGCCTCTGAAGGAAGAATTAAACTTTATTTTGAGAAAAGTTTATTCAAATAAGGTTTACATGGATGTAATATTTGAATCTGTTTATACAGTTAATTGGTTCAATGCAATTTGGGGAATAATTGATAGTAATGGAGGATGGAAAAAACTTAGCAAAGAATATAAGGAAAAAACTATGGTAATGTGTCAAAGGACACTTTTGTTTGATGCTGAAGTTGTTCTTGATAAATTAGATTCCGTCTTAGATTACGGAGATGAGAATGACTGCAAGCATTTGCAGAGTTTACTACAGTATAATAATTTGAACTGTGAAAGTAATAAACTGGTAACTTTTTATAATAAATTGGTTAAGAAGAGGAATCCATTAGAATATATAAATTTATTGAGAAATATACTTAATGGAAATCCAACTTTTGTTTGCAATGAGTTGAAAGAGAATATCAAGCTGCAGCTTAAAGAAGAATATTCATATAAAATAATTGTACCTCATGATGTAGGGCATCTTTATGAAGAACTTCTCAATAATTATCATGAGTTGGCTATTCAGCTATTAGTCGATATTTTAAATATTGTTTACGAAGAAACGCAAATAAAGCTAAAAGGATTTGATATATATAGTTCTACAAAATTTTTTAGTTTCCAAAGAACAACGGGTGGGCATTTTATTTCCAATTTTGTAGAGGATGTAGTTAATATTCTTATTGATGATTTTCTAAGAAATGCTAGATATGAGAAGACAAAACATTACATTGCAGAATTCAGTAAAAGCAGGCATGAAGGATTGGTTTTTATAGCATTGTATATCTACACATCGCATCCGGAACTATTTAAAGATGATATTTATAAAATAATTATGAGCCGTCAAGTGTTGGCGAATGCTCCGAGTTGGGTGGAATATCAAGCTATAGAAGCTCTGAGAACAGCATACCCACTCATGAATAAAACTCAAAAAGTAAATGTAATTAGCCGCATATTAGATATAAATGATGAACGTGAATATTATCAGAAATATAAATTTGAAACAAGATTGCAATATGGACATCCTCTATCAGATGTAGATTTGCATAAGGGTAAGGCTTTGGAAGTAATACCTATGGAGGAGTTAAAAAGTATATCATGGATAGCATATCAAGAACGTCAAAGGATAGACCGCAAATTTAATTTAAAACGATTGGTGAATGAAAAACCTTCTTGTGTATCTTCTCATATGGGATGGACATCATTAAAAGAAGATCAAGGATTGAAAATGAACTGTGCTGCATGGTTCAAATCAATGCTAACTTATACAAATAATGATATTATTGATTGGAAAAAACCTTCATTAACAGGACAATGTCATTTGTTTCGTGATGTTGTGAGTAAAGAACCGGAAAAGTTTATAGACTTAATAAATCAAATAATACTTGACGATAGGATTTTATTGGTATATCCAGAAGCAGGAATGCAAGGATTGATAGATGCCGGTAGATTGGATGATGCGATGCAAGTATTACAAGGAATACTTTCTGTTATAAATGATGACGTGAATTCAGAAAAAAGAAGTTTCAGCATTCATTCACTACTATTTGCGCTCAATGATATTATTAAGCAAGAGCATGTTCCAGAGATTGTAATTAGATTGCTTTGTAATACTTTAATCAATGCTAAAGAGCCCGAAGAAGATAATCATCAGGAAGATAAAGATGCCTATAACGTAGGTATCAATCAGGTACGTGGACATGCAGGATACATGTTAGTGAAGTGTGCTTATGAAGATAAATATAAAGAGGAGATATTCGGAGCTATAGAAAGTGTTGCCGAAAGCGCATCAGTATATACTAGGGCTGCTATATTATTGAATATGGCAATATTAAACTTGCTGGATGAGAATAGAAGTGTGATATTATTCAAAATGCTTATGCATGATTATAACCCTAGACTTATGGCGATGCCTGTTCACAATTATAATCCACTAGTGTATTTTGTGAATTATGCTGTAGATGATATGATGGAATTTTTCTATCATGCAGTAGAATGTGCAAAATGTTATCCTGAACAAGTTATTGTTTTATGGTTAGCGTGGTCTCATAATGATAGGGATGAACGCATAAAAGTATTGTTAGATAAAATGTGTGATACAAGCCAAGAGGCAAGAATATCTTTACTTCGTTTCTTATGTTCTTTAGATAACAATATTAATGAAGAGGCTATCTATTATATATTATATTTTATGGAACCTCAATTTAACTCATTTGAAATGGGTGAAGCATGTGATAATATATTTTATCATATTAATAAATGGCCAGAAGAAATATGGCATAGAATAGCTGATACTTATGTCAATTCTCCTTTATGCAAACATCAGATAAGGGCATTTATAGAATTTCTGGGAAGTTATGCCATTAAGGATCCTGTACAAACTTTAAAATGGTTAGAACGGATATTGGATACGAATATCTCAGATGACTATTTAATATGGAATAAGATTATGGATGTAGTTATCCAATCATATAATGGTATTAAGTCGTTTAATGACAGTAACTATCAGGAAACATTAGAAAAAGCAATGGACTTGATAGATACTATTATGCAGAATCCGAATAATAAATACCTAATTTCCAACTTTATTAACAAACTTGATAATGAATAAGAATTATGAACTAGAACAGTTGCGAAGGATGTTGGAGGATCCGAAACAACAATCAGGTTTGTATCTAATAGACACAGGTTTGAATGATGAGGACATAGAGACCTTCTTAAAAAAATCAGGGCTATGTCATTATGTTAAAGAAAAGTTAATTCAGACATCTGAGGGTAATCCTTTTGAATTGCTTATAGTTGGATTAAGTTATACATGTGATGATTGTGGAATAGATAATTTACGGAATCAATTACTGGTGGCTGATGGACGAAAAAGAGATACTATTATATATAGTCTTTTTATTCAGATTATGAAATATCTCACCATGGGCGAAAGGACTGTAATTCACATATACGGAAGTAATGATTTATTATTTCTGCGTTTGGAGGATCTGGAAAAAATAGAGGGTGCATTAATTCATTTTGATAAAACAATATTTGTAATAAGCAAATTAAAAAATAATGTTTTACAAGATGGTAATATAATAAAAATCAAATCGTTGAAGAAAGTATTTAATAATGGTTTTATGGGAAATCGGTTAGAAAAAGTGCATATTTCGTATAAAAATAATGAAAAGTACAGATATGTGTTAGATGCTATTGAAGCAGGACTTAAAAAGAATGAAATTGAGTATTCAATTGATAGAAATGATGTTATGTATCGTGACAATATTGATGCTTATGAAAAGGAAATAGGATTTTCGGATAAAGTGATCATGATTGTTATTCCTGAATATTTAAAATCGTTAGAATGTATGTTTGAGATGACTCAGATTTTTGAAAAGGGGAATGTTGAAGAACGTTTATTTCCTATAGTTGATTTAGAAGACATTTTTAGGAATAGTAGTGGACTTGCAACAATCAAAGAATATTGGATTCATGAAAAAAACAAAAGAATAGCGCAACTCTCAGTTAATTCAGGAAAATCATCTTTTTGGAGGACTGAATTGGATAAGATAGAAGATATTTTATACAGACTCGATGAATTTTGGGGATTTATCAATCGGCATTCAACGGGCAATTTTAAGGAGTTAATTGAAAATGATGCTGCACTTCTGATGACGGAACTTAATAAGGGATTCTCTAAAGCAGCTGCTCATTTTGATGAGAAGTTTATACCTTCAGATGACACTAAGCCCATTATTTCCCGAAAAGTAAATCAGAACGGAGAGAAATCAATTTATATAGAGAATAATACGGGAAGTATAACGATAAGTTAAAGTGCGTTACGGCATTGATTTTGATTGTTTATGAAGAGGTTGGCAAATTTTTAACAGGATAGTAGAAAAATATATCTATAAAAACTTGTAGGATAAATACTCTTTTTGTATCTTTTGCAATCTATTAATAATTGTTTTTAAGTTCAAGATAATATAGTGTAGTATGAAATATAAACCTAATCCTATTATAACTGATGGTATTGAGTTGTCGGAAGAGATTATGAAATTGTCGGAACGCATTGCAGAAAATGTCCATGACGTATGGGCCGCTTCTCGTATGGCAGAAGGATGGAGTTGGGGAAAAGAAAGGAATGACGCTTTGAAGCAACACCCTTGTCTTGTACCTTACAATGAGTTACCGGAAAGTGAGAAAGAATATGACAGAAAAACATCTATAGAGACTCTTAAATTAATTCAAAAGTTAGGTTTTATCATCTTAAAACAATAAATCCATGAGTTTCTTTTTGAAATTCAGTTTCAAGCGGAGAATGAATTATGAAAAAAACACAAGTATTTTTAAGTTATAAAATTGAAGATATAGAAATAGCAGAACAATTTCATGTAGAATTGGATAAGCATAATATCTCCAATTGGTTTGATCGGGAACAATTGACTAAGAGCGTTGGAGAAAACTATGTTGATCTTATTCATCAACAGATTGAAAATTCTGAAATATTGTTGTTGCTTTATTCTCAAAAAGTAAATGATTCCTCTTTTATTATTGAGGAGGAAGTTGGATATGCTCTTCGAAAGGGAGTAGAAGTATTTTGTTTCCCGTTAGATAATAGCATAATGTGTCCTCAACTTCGTGACTTGATAGGTTCTAATCAATGGATTTGCAATTTTCAGGATTTATCACGAATGTCATCTGGATATTTATTAGAAACAGTTTCAGATGAAAAACGACGTCATTTTTTGCAAAGTTTAATTAATGACCAAATTCAACCATCGGATTTTGGTGGAAATTATAATGATATTAATCTATTTATGATGCGTATTGCAATCCAGCGTTATTTAGGGATTGTGACACCATTCGGAACATATACACAGTTGGAACAGAGTGATAGTATATACCAAGGCGATGAATTGATTATTAATATAGTTCCTAAATCTTTATTTTGGAATCCTCCTTTTGATAAGGTTGATGAACTAAGAGATTTGGAATTTCTGGATAATCCTAGATCTGTTCCTGATAATGAAATAATGTCCTTCATCGAAAAATGTGATTCCCAATATTTGGTCAAGCAATTAAGGGATTTTATTGAACATAATTATCCTGAAATTCATGATTTGGACGCATTTCTTGAAGATACAGCAAGGGAGACGACTGATGAATTTATTCAGGATCTTCGGAATGGTGGGAAACGTTTTAATGGATTGATGCTTGGGGTCTATAATATTTATATAAATCGAACGCCAAATGATGAAAGACATCTCTTGACATTAGATATGTATGTCTCAGATTATTATACGTTTAAGTTTACTGTCAGATTATATCATAAGTTACGAACATTAAAGAATAGATTTGAAATTACTCAGGTTAGCCAGATAAGAGAATATGCTCCTTTTTTGTGTTCATTGGGAATGGGGGGGTATGTTGTAGTCAATCATTCCGATACACAATATCTTTTGTGGACAAAACGTGATCCTACTATTTCATCAGGAAATATGTGGCATTTTAGTTTCGATGAGACTGTAAATATGCAAAAGGACGCTCAACGTGATGAACAAAATCAATTAGTTTATTTTGATGGGAACCTTCGTGTTAATCCTTATAGCAATTTTTATCGAGGATTAAAAGAAGAATTAGGTTTCAAAAAAGAAATGTTGAATCCGACAGGGACTGGAATTTTTGAAGTCGGAATTATAACCAGTGATAGATTAGAAATAGAATTATTGTCTTATGCCACTTATGATGCGAATCCGAATTTAGGCTTGGAAGACCAGATGTATCCAATTTGTGAAAGTGGAAGTGACAATAAATATGAAATATCACAAATCAAGTTTGTGCCATTAGAAAAATGCCAGGATGAGTTTATTGGATATTTGGTAACTCCAGAATCATATGCACTTTATCAACGTTTGTATGAACGATTAAAGAGATCAGATATGTACATTAAGTTTGAAAATGTATATATTGATCCGACGGCAATCATAGGTAGGAATGTTGTTTTTGATCCTTTTGTGCATGTTTCTGCTGGTTGTAAGATAGGAAATAATTGTAAGATTCATCGAAATGTTTTTTTGGATGAGAATGTTATTATAGGTAATAATGTAAAAATACAGAATCATAATAATTTGTATCATGGTGTTACTATATCCGATGGTGTATTTATAGGCCCTAATGTTACTTTCACCAATGACAAACATCCTAGGGCTATTAATCCTGATGGCAGCTTGAAAGAAAGCTCTGATTGGATTTGTTCTAAAACAAATATTGAATATGGTGCATCTCTCGGTGCAGGGTGTGTAATTGTTTGTGGAGTTACAATTGGTGAATGGGCTATGGTAGCTGCTGGGGCATTGGTGACAAAAGATGTTCCTGCCAGAGCTTTGGTTATGGGGAGTCCTGCTGTAATAAAGGGGTGGGTATCAGATTCAGGAAAGCGGTTACAATTTGTAGAGTTTAAAGACAATAAAGCCATTATGTATTCGGAAGAGGAGAAAAAGGAATACTCTATTCCATTTGAAGACTATGTTAAATTAGATAAATATTTTGAATACTAAAATTTATAATTATGGGAATGATGGATGACCTCTTATTGGTTTACAACAAGGAAATCAAAGAGCTTAAAGAACAATTTAAAAAATTAAAGGAAGAAGGTTCGATTGATGAAGATAAACTTTCTTCTGATGTAAAGGTTGCTAAAGATAATGCACGTATCAGAAAGTTTAAAATAGAAGCGGATGATAAAGAAGCGGATGTAAATAAAAAGAGAATAGAGAATGTTTATTCTCCTGAATTGGAGTTGGCTAAGATTGATAATGAGAAATCAAAACATAAATTAGAGGAGACAAAGAATGCTAAGGAGATAAACAAAAATAACAACGAGAAATCGTTGGATCAAATGAAATTTCAGTTAGAAGATGAAAAACTGAAACATGAGTTAGCTATACTTCGACAAAGGTGCGAAATTGATTTGCAAATTCAAAAAGACCATGATGTTGCTAATCAGAAGCTGGAAGCTCTTAAGGATGAAATTGAATGGCATAAAAAAAATGAAGAGAAGAAAATTGTTGAGCTGGAGGATAGTTATACTAATAAAAACAGACAGCTACAATTGGATAAGCTAAAAGATGATGTTGAAGTCCAAAAATTGAATAACCAATTAAAGGAGTTAAAACGTCAATCGGAGTTGAATTATGATAATGCCATTGAAAAGATTCAGAAAGAGGAGGAAGCAATTAAAAAGCAGATAGAGGAGGTATGTAAATTCCCCAAATATTGGATGGGAGTTTGGCGTGTATATTCGCTATATACAATAATGATTGTTGTTATATTTTTATTCTATAATTCCATTGTAAGTTATTTTTCATTACAGCTAATTAGCATTATTGTTATTATTACTATTTTGTTAATTATCTGGGTTGTATCTATGATCTATTTTATTCGAAGTTATAATAGATACTGTATAAACAAACAGAAGGCTAAAGAATATTATGAAGCGATGATCCGTGCTTTATATGAACGTCGAATAAAAACTTTGGATAAAGAATTATGATTGGACAGTTTTTTAAATGGATTAAATTAAGTTTCTACCGTTCGTTCTCTATTGCAAAGTTTCGACAATTGTTATGGTTAACAGCTTTTATCATCAGTTGTTATGTGATATTTTTCTTGGTCAATCAACTCCTTGAGAATAAAATTAAAGATCCTGTTCATATTATAGAGCTGATGATTGATCCTGGAGCTGTATCATCAGGAAGCGATAATGAAGGTTCCTCTCAGCAAAATAGGTTTTTCGATTTTGTAATAGCGATTTTTGGTGCTATCTTTTTTACAGGAGCTTTTGTTTCTGTTATTTCCAATATGTTGGAAGCGAGAGTTGAGGCCTATAAAAATGGATTGGTAAGATATCGTTTTTCTAATCATATCCTTATATTAGGCGGGGATAGAATGCTTTCAAGTATTGTGAAAGGTTTGGTCGCAAATTCATTGACAGCTAAAAAAGATATTGTAGTGTTATCTACACAGAATATTCCCGATTTACATAATCGCCTTCGCTCTGAATTAACATTAAATGAACTTCGCCATATCATTTTACTCTTTGGAAATAGAAACTCCGAAGAAGAGTTGGTTCGTGCTAGACTTTTGTATGCCGATCGTGTCTATATTATTGGTGAATCGGGTGAAGTTGAACATGATTCTTTGAACATTTCAAGCTATGAACATGTCAAAAAACTAGTTTCTTCAAGAAAGGAAGTTTTGAAGTGTTATGTTGTAATAAATAATCTGACATCTTATCACGTGTTTCAATACCAAAAAGCATCTCCAGTTTTACAAACTGAACTTACATTAATTGATATCCATGAAAGTTGGGCTCAACAAGTGTTAGTTAATAGAAAATATAGTAATTTAGTGTATCCCGCTATTGATAGAGAAGGAATTGGTGCTGATTCTAACAAAAGGGTTCATTTTGTCGTTATTGGAATGAATCAAATGGGGTTAGCTATGGCTACTACTGTGGCTCATATAGCACATTTCCCAAATTTCAAAACTAAACATAAAAAGACTAAGATTACATTTATAGCTCCAGAAATAGAGCAGGAGATGAATTTTTTCAAAGGACATTATCAGAGTTTGTTTGAGTTGTCTCATTCTACTTACCGTACATGGAATTATAACGGGAATGAGCGAGAGCCGATAATACAACGTCCGGCATCAGAATATGGTGATTTTCTGGATGTAGAATGGGAATTTGTTTGCGGGAGTATTGAAACCGAACCTATTCGTAATTTGTTATCACAATGGTGTACACATCAAGATTTTTCTGATGATATTTTGACAATTGCAATATGTGGTAAAAATCCGATCGCAAATTTAGCTACGGCTCTTTATTTGCCAAATGTTATACATCGAAATAAAATTCCAATTTTTGTATATCAACCTGATTATAATGAAATTGCAGAACAAGCGAGTAGAACGTCACGTTATGAACATATTTATCCCTTTGGAATGAGTCATGATTGTTATGACATTTATCTTAGTCAACGCATATTACATGCCAAGAGGATTAATTATATTTATACTAAAAGTGATCATTATGTTTTTATGCCAGAGGAAGCTGAAATAAATAGTTTATGGCATCAACTGTCATTTGCCAATCAGTTGTCCAATATTTATGCTGCTAATTTTATTTATACAAAACTTCGTTCAATGCGTGTAGACCATATTGATCCATTTAAATTGACTGAAGAGCAGTTAGATGCTTATGCGGAAGTCGAGCATAATCGTTGGAATATAGAAAAATTATTGGTTGGCTTTTCAGCTATGACAATTAAGGAACGTATGACAGTATCGAACGAGGAAGCAACTTTACTAAAAAAGGAAAGTTTTATTCATAAAGATATAACTCCTTATGATTGTTTAGATGAGCATTCAAAACATTATGATAAGATTATCACGCGTTTTATGACTGATGTTATAAATAGTAATGATATCATTAGTGTCCACTAAAAAATCATAGAAGTTCTTTGAAATAATTGAAATTCAATTTGTTATAGGAGATTTTGGGGAGAACGGATTTGAATTTACTTTTGTGGTAATTTTCAGACCGTTATGCATAAAGACCCATATATTTTTGCCCAATTAGTTAAGTTTCTTGACCGAAGTAAATTCAATCGTATCGTTACAAAGTATGAAGGCGATAAATATATCAAAAGCTATACCTGTTGGAATCAACTACTTACGATGATGTTCGGTCAGCTATCCAATCGAGAGAGTCTCAGAGATTTGATTGTGGCTATGGAAGCTCATGCTGGAAAACTTTACCATCTCGGAATCGGGAAGTCTGTAACTCGGAGCAATCTTAGTAAGGCTAATGAGCAACGTAACTACCGCATCTTCGAAGAGTACGCAACATTCATGATTGCCGAGGCTCGCAAGCGTAGAATCAATAAAATATTTATTGCTGTCCGATAAAATCCATTAGATATAAAAAAGTACTGCTCGGCCATTGTTTATTCAGTGGTCGAGCTTAATTTTAGTCATCCAAGCCCCTGTCAGAATAAAGAGAGTTGGTAATCCTCTTTTACCCTCACGTCAAGTAGTGTTTCCCAGTCCTTTTCCGGATGATTGAAAAGACTGTAAAAATCCACATAATACATAAGCGTAATCCTCATCATGGTTGCAAGGCCGGAAAAGCTCCAGGAACGAGTCAACGTAAGCATTCGAAGAAATGCACCTTTTACACTTTGAGGTTTGGTTGTAGCTTTGCGGCAGTGAATACAATCAAACCTCAATTATTATGAACAGACAAGAATTTGAAGAATTAGAATTGCAGGTGCAACAAAGCGAGCTGCCGTTGAAGTCGTACCTTCAACAGATAGGTGTAAGTTATTCAACCTATCACTACTGGCGTAGAAAATGTTCCGTTGACAGGAGCAGTATCAAACACGAGTTGGCTCCTATCAGTTTTAAACAGGCATTTACGGAGTCTTCCCAAGAAGAAATTGCCCGCATGGTGTTGCGCTGCTGTTTCCCAATGGACTTCGTGCCCACTTCGGGAGCGGTTCTGAAGATTTGCTGAAGGAAATATTTACCCAAAGTCTTCGAGACGGTCATGTTTAACCTGAACGACACGATGCGCTACTTCCTGTGTCCGGGCAGGACAGATATGCGCAAGGGTATCAGTTCGCTATGTGGAGTGGTACATGAGAAAATGAACAGTGAAGTGAGGAACGGTGATGTCTTCATCTTCATCGGTTCCAGCCGCAGGCTAATGAAACTCCTTCATGCCGAAGACGGAGGTATGGTAATGTATGTAAAACGTCTGGAGGCCGGTCGCTTCAAGCTGCCGGAGTATGATCCCAAATCAAACAGCTATCCCATGGAGTGGCGCGATCTGGTGATGATGGTTGAAGGAATACAGGAAAACCCGGAACAGAGGCTCCGGCGGTTAAGAGCCGAACGTAAGGAATACCATGTATAACATGTTTTTTGCGTGAGTAAACTTTGGATATTGTTGCATAATTCACTGTTAATTAGTATATTTACATCATTAAAAGAAGTATAGACAATGGAAGAAAAAAGAAATTTTACTCAAGACGATAGAAGGGCTGAATGCCTCTATAGCCTCATTGTCTACTACTAATAAGAATCAATCCGAACAGATAAAAAATCTGCAGGAACGTATCAAGGAGTTGACGGCTCAGGTCGCATGGCTGAACCGTCAGCTCTTTGGTCGTAAATCGGAGAAACTTCGCGTATATGATCCTAATATGCCAGACCTCTTTGCCGACGAGTTTTCCGGACTCCGGCAGCAGGCGGAAGAAAAGCGGGACGAGGCTGTGGAAAAGATTGAGAAGGAATCGGTGGAAGACGTAAAACGAAATCGTCAGAACCGCAAAATGATAGAGGACTTGCCCGTATTGGAAACCGATACAATAGAACCGAAAGGCGTAGACTTGTCTTTATACCGTAGAATAGGCGAAGAGATAACAAAAGTCGTCAAACACAAGCCGGGAATGCTTTACGTCAAGGTGATCATCCGTCCCAAATATGCTCTCAAGGATAGTACCCTGCTTCCTCCAGCCGGACAGAAAGGCGTAGAGATAGCTCCCATGCCGCTGATGCCGGTCGACAAGTGCATTGCTGACACCAGCCTGCTTGCCGAGATACTGCTTCAGAAGTATGAATATCATGTCCCGTTCTACCGTCAGATACAGCAATACCGCCATCTTGGAATGAAAGGCCTTACCGAAAGTACACTGGACGGCTGGTTCAAGAAAACCGTGGAACTGCTTAAGCCTCTGTATGAAGAACTCAAATGGGAAGTCTTCTCCTGTGACTATGTACAGGCGGATGAAACTACAGTTCCGGTCATTAACAGAGAAAAACACAGAGCCGACAAGGAATATCTCTGGATGGTAAGATCAGTCATGGAGAAACTGGTCATCTTCCATTACGACGGGGGATCACGGGCCGGAGCGGTCATCGAATCCCTGGCAGATCAATATAACTTCAAGGGATATCTTCAATGTGACGGTTTTGCAGGTTATGAAACAGCCTTCAAGACCAACCTCGACGTGCGGCTACTCAACTGCCTGGTGCATATACGCCGTCATTTTGAGCAGGCTTTGGATGAAAACATGGTGCAACATGCACTGACTCAGATACAGCATATCTATAAAATAGAACGCCAGTGTGACGAAGCCGGCTTTTGATGAGCGCAGACAGACGCGTCAGGAACTGTCCAGGCCAATCATGGAGGCAATGAAGGTATGGATGGAGACAGAAGGAATTAAATACAGTCCAGTTCTTTGACAGCAAGGCCATAACATATGCCTATACCAAATGGGATAATATTATGAGATGTCTGGACGATGGCCGTCTGTACTGGGACAACAATCTGGCGGAAAATGTCCAACGGCCCATCACTCTGAGCAGAAAAAATTTTCTTTTCTGTGGTAATCACGAAGCAGCAGCTAATATGTCTGTTATCTGTTCCCTATTGGCTACTTGTAAGGCACACGATGTAAACCCAAGGAATTACCTGAATGATGTAATCGCCCAAATGCCTTATCACAAGAATGCAACTCATGAGATACTTTTGGATCTGCTTCCACACAAGTGGAAGCTGAAACATCCGGAAAGCATATTGACAAAACAACATGGGGTATCTGACAACTAATGCCATATGCAACATATAGGTTCAACAAAATAATAGCGGCTGAAACTATTAGGTTCATAGTGACAGTCGCTATTGTTGTATATAAAGGTTTAAAACTTGTAGTTTATCGAATGCTTACGCCAACTGATTCTCTGCGAATCAGTTGGCTATTTTTGTTTGTTGTAATACGTACTTTATCGGATGCTTACTGTCAACTTTATACTCGTTGATAAGAAGAGTTTGTTGTTTTTTATGAATCTACAATGTGTACTTTATCGGATGCTTACGAGTCAACCCCTTTTTCATTACCATAAGCAACAGGTTGGCTATAAGTGTCACCCAGATCTGTATCTTGATGGCATTTGCACTTTCCCCATAAAAGTATTTCAAGGGGAAGTTCTGTTTTATCTGCTTGAACAGCAGCTCTATCTCCCAACGTTTGCGGTAGATTTCCATAATATCGTTCGGGGCTGATTCCATATCGTTTGTAAGTAATGAAACCAGTTTGTGCTTTCGGGTGTCGGCATAGGTAATGATACGGGCATGGTGAGTCAGGGTTTCGCCATCCTTCAGTATTTTTGAGAATGTCACATTCTGTATACGTACCTCCATAAGTCCTTCTGCAGTCTGGTACATACAGTCTTCTATAATGTTGTATTTCAGGTTTTTCTTCATTTTTGTCACATACATAACCTCTCTTTGTGTGAGTGTTTCCAGTTTCTCATAGTCAATGTATGCACGGTCCATGGCTATTATGTCACCTTTGTTCAGTACTGACGGTCTTAACATGAAGGAATCGTTGGTCGCTGCTGAAGTGAACTTTATGTCTGAGGGGACTCCCTCGTTGGCATGTATGACAGTGTGTACCTTTATGCCTCCTTTCTTCTTGCCGGTCTTGGGATGACGCCCCACACCCTTGAACAGGAGATTGGAGAACAGGGTGACGGTAGTGGAATCAATAATCTGAAGACGCTTCATCCAGGCTGTATCCCTATTCTTGCGGCTGTCCGAGGAAAGTACATTTCTGTATGTGTGGTGTACAAGTCACGATAGATGGACTCAAATATGATTTCCGGACGGCGTTTGTTGGCATCGGAAAGTGTACTGCGCGAAGGCATGGTGGTTATACCCAAATGACAAAGTTTGCGGGATTCCGCCTGTATGGACGCCATTATCTCACGCAAGGAATCAAAACGCATGATAACAGCGTAGAGCATGACAACCAGATGTGTCCAGCCATCAAAACGTTTTACATAGTGCTCTCCACCATGTTTACGGCTAATCTGAAGGATTTTTGGCTTATCCAGCAATTTTATGACCTGAGAATAGAGCGGCTGTCCGCTAAAATGTATACTTTTGCCCATAGTTGGATTGATTTTGTTTGGCGACAGAAATCTAACGAAAATGGGCTGACCTCGCAAATGAAGTCAGCCCTAATTTTATGACCTAGCAAAATTTTTATCGGACAGCAATATAAAATATTCGAACTTGACGGTCATGTTTATGCATTTGACTCTACAACGATTGATCTGTGCCTGTCAGTGTTTGAGTGGGCTAAATTTCGCAAACATAAAGGCGGAATAAAGTTGCATACGCTCTACGATATTGAAGCGGAAGTACCTGCATTTGTGCATATTACATCTGCCAATATTCACGATTCAAAGGCTATGTCTGAGATTCCATACGAATCAGGAGCGCATTACATATTCGACCGGGGGTATAACGATTTCAGCAACCTTAATACAATAAATCGTATAGGCGCTTTCTTCGTTGTACGAGCCAAAACAAATGTACGGATCAAGCCTAAAACCTGGAAACGAAGATTGCCGGAAGGTGTAGTTTCGGATGTAATCGGATGCTTTACGGTTTATAAAAGTTCTAAGGATTACCCCGAAGAACTTAGAAAACTCATCGTTGAGAATCCTGAAGACGGTACACGATACATCTTCCTGACGAATAATCTTGATGCATCTGCGGAGTTGATATCATCGCTTTATCGAAACAGATGGAGTGTTGAACTGTTCTTCAAATGGATAAAACAACACCTCAGAATTAAGAAGTTTTGGGGAACATCGGAAAACGCTGTACGCATACAAATCTATTGTGCGATAATCACTTACTGCCTAGTAGCAATACTCCAACACGATATGAAATTAGAACGCAGCATCTATGAAGTTCTCCAAATCCTCGGAATTTCTCTAACCGACAAAACGCATCTCTGTGACTTGTTTGACAAATCGAATTTCAAAAATATCAAAGACCGATATGATTCAAGTGAACCGAATTTATTTAATTTTTAACCTTGTCCATTTTTAGTGGACAGTAGTGTAATGATATATAAGATTATACATTAGCTCGTTGCTATTGTTAAATATGCACTAATTTAATTCTGCTAATGGATTAAGAAAATTAATAGCTTGTTTATTTTGACGATTTATGTATTGGAGAAATAAGATATAGTATATGAATAGGAATACAGAAACTCCATTATTAATTATGCATTCTTCATTTGATATTTCAATTGAAAATCTCTATCTTTACCTCGTTGGAACAAGGCAAATTCCTATCGGAAAAACATAGAAATGAAGCAGGTGCAGAGCTGGGTGCTTTTCTTGGAAGATTATTATAACAGATTGAATATCAGTATTGATTAAAGACTCCGTTAGTCCCGTACGCACCGCAACAGAAATTAAAATCCCTTGAAGGTTAATCCCTTTCAAGGGATTTTTCTTTATGGGTCTCAATCGGGAGCCCATTACTCTGAATTTTTCCATATTCAAAGCCCACTTCCATCCAGAACCTTCGCTTCTGAATTACCTTATTGAAATAATCAAACGCATAAGGGTTTCTTTTTGCTATTAGATAGACGTCTTGTTCCTTTAAATATTTCTACTTAAATAGACCATATCCTTTAGTTGTACACCATCCTCATAAATGGGATGATCATAGTTTTCTATAAAAAAGTTTTTCACCCGATGCGAATAAGTAAAACCACAATGCTTGTAAAAGCCTACCGTAACATCAACATCTCCTGTCCCAACAAATAGTATACGGTATTTTTCAGAATAGAACTTACATACATACTCAATCATGCGCTTACCATACCCTTTACCTTGTTCCTCTTTCAGCACAGCAAGATTTTTTAATTCCACAACATTATCGCCCTCAACCGTTACCACAGCTACAGCAATTGCTTTTTTATGCTCATCTTGCAAAACAAACATATCGCCACGCTCCAAATAACGGTCAATCATCTCCTCCTGCTCATCGGCAAGAAGTAAGAGGTCAAGATACTGCTTTTTCTTTTCTGTTATTTGAACTATATACATAACATCACTTTTAGCTATTTATAAATTGAGATTTACCAATCGCTCGTTTTTATCTGATGAAACCAAAGCTATTCACGGTCAGTAAACATTCGTCTATATTCGGTAGGAGTCTTACCTGTTTGCCGTTTGAAAAATTTAGTCAGCGTAGCCTGATCGGGGAAACAAAGGTCATACGCTGTTTTTTGAGAACAGTCTTTTACTACACGGTTCAAATATTGTGGCGTTACACAGAGTTTTGAAGCGTACCAACTGACGGAATGTCCTTCGCGGACATCTGTAAACAATAATTTTATGAATTGCTTGAACAGCGTATTCCTGCGTCCTTTTTCTGTATGTCCTTTGCTTTCATCTTCTTGCCGAATGTATTCGTTTGCCATATCCATCATAAACATCCAGAGTGCGCATTTTACCATTTCCGCCTGAAAACGATGGGTATGATCTGCAAAAATCCCCAGTATAGCCTCTATCCTTTGCAAAAAGAGTTTGATGCCTGTAGGCGACTGAAAACTCATGGGACACATTTTTATCTTCTGCACGTATGAGGGCGGAAATGGAGGTGTCTTTTTTAGCAGGGATGACATGAACGGTTCTTTTAAAAACAACATATATGCTTGGGCATCGCAGGATATCTCCAGAATATCCAGAAAACGGCTGTCGAGGAAATTGGCAAGACAGTCTTCAGTCAGCAAATAAGGTTTGCCGTCTGAGTTTAACTTTATCTCTCCTTTCCGCACCAGAATATGTATAATCATATTAGAACCGTTGCCCTCCAAACGGAATCTTTTTTCAATCCTGTCGCCGTTTATTTTCCACAACAGAAAACCCTCTTTTATCAAATAGCAATTATCTTGCTTTCCTCCGAAATCCATGAAATCCATAGTTGTAACTGAATAATGCTGACGAGGCAAATAATACAAAATCAGTTGGGATTACCAGTCCAAAGACAATGTGATAAGGTTCATCTACGGTCAGAATAACATGTGGTATCGTATGAACAACAAAAAAAAACGAGTACATTCTTGAAGCAAACGACGGGATGGCAATACGTGTGGTATCCTATCGGTCAAGCTATGACTCATTGCATGTAACAATCAACCGGTTTGCATAGAAGAATACGAAGAAAACTAACCCAGATTTAACCTCAAAATACTATGGGTAGCGTTACTTAACTCAAGCGGATGCGTTTACCCATTCTACCTGTAGAGTTTACGCTCTCTATGGGTAGAATTTTGCACGCCTATTCCGAGCGGAATTTCAGCAACGTATTGGCTATCTCTCCGCTGAATATCTCCAAGTTAAAGCGTTCCTCTGCCAAACGGCGGGCGTTGCGCCCCATGCGTTCGGCTTCTTCGGGATGGGCGGTGAGGTAACGGATGGCATTTACCCATCCTTCGGTGTCGCCGTAGGGAACGGTGATGCCTATTTCTTCCTTGTCGATATCCATTTCGAAATACGGGTTACGGGTGCAGATAACGGGCATTCCCAATGCAAAAGCCTCAACCAGCGTGGTCAGTCCCACCGTATATGGATAATCGAGACAACAAATAACAATGAAACGTGCTTCTGCCACTTTGCGTGCAAGTACGTAAGGTATCACTCCTTCGGTGTAATGGATGCGGATGTTCTGAGGCAGACAGAGGCTGTCGGCTATTCGGCGGTAAGAGATGCCGTTACTTTCTTCGGCGATATATACTTCTAACTCTTCGTTTGTACGGGCAAAGGCTTCAAGCATGGTTTTCACGTCGCGGCGTTCTTTACCCGTGGATATAAAGCCGTGACGCGGAAGGGAAACAGGAAGTTCGCCCAACAGATGGTCGTAGAAAGCGAGATCGGGTCCCCAATGTATCAGTTGCAGCTTGCTTTCGGGCACTTTACGTGAAGCGATAGAGTCTTGTATCAGTTTGCGGCTGAAAAGAAACATCTGGTCGAATCCGCGATAGAAGAAACGGGAGACTGCTTCCCTGAAACGGTTTGACGCGCGGCTTACTGCCGAATGATGCCAAATCACCACGGGCTTGCGGTACAAGCCGAGGGCGCGGAGAAAAACAATCAACTCCAACCCGCGGAAAGAAGTGCCGTAAAGCACATCGTACTTCTCGCGGCAGCACAGAATCTTCCGGGTGGTATAAAGCATGAGTTTCCAGCGCGAGGCAAATGCTTTGTAAGGGTGCATCACCGAGCGGATGCCGTATTTCTCCAGCAAGGGAAGCCCGTAAAGGATATGTCCCGGAAAGCGGAATTGTTTCCACTCTTCGTAACTTTCGCGCGTAAGGCGGGTATGATAGAAATAAATAGTCAAAGGTGTCGGTCTCTTTTCAGCCATTTGTTGATTCGGTTTATGATTGCTTTGCGGATGATGGTAAAGTTGCCGTAACGCAGGTTAAGGAACAGTTCTTCAAACGAACGTCCGATTTTTATCCACGGATGCCGCCAGCCCATGATGCGGTAAACGCTTTCTTTATAAGCGGTATGCTCAATGATGTAACGCGGATGTTTCAACGGGAAATCGACCTCATAGCGTTTCATTGTGAAGATTCTCCGGTAACCGCGCGGCAGGGTATGGATGGAATTCCCGAAATGTACCGAGTCGGCAGTGGCTCCGAGGTTATTTATCATGTTGCGCGTGGGTACGATGCTCAGCCCCGAACCAAACAGTATGGAAGCGTGGAAGATGGTTTCGTAATAAGGTTTCCCGTGCTCGCGGTGACGCTGACACATGTAGACGAAGTCTTTCCGGTAACGCCGCGTGTCAATCAGGTTCTTCAACTGCTTCATGCTGAAAGCATCGTCAAGAAAAGAGTAATACTCATCCCACTGGTCGATGACACGACGCCAGCTTGCCCATCCCCAAATTGAGAACGTAGTGGCAAAAAAGTAATCGTAAGGCACATCGGGCGTTGTTTCTTCGTTGTTGAATCCGGCTATCATGCTGATGCGCGTATCGTTTTCGTACTTATCGAGCAATTCTTTACAGAAACGGAAAAAGCTGACCGAGGGTACGTCATCGTCTTCCAGCACGATGCACTTGTCTGCCATTGAAAATGCCCATTTCTGTGAGATGTACTCCGAAGGGTCGCATCCGTAGTTGCGCGTCTGATAGAGTCGGTGTACTTCACATTCCCAATCAATATCCGCCACTACTTTACGACATGCCTCTATGCCGGGCAAGTCTTTCTCATTGCGCGGCCCGTCTTGGTAAAGAAACAAGCGCGAGGGGCGGGCTTTCTTTACTTGTTCGAACACTTGACTCAACTGATTCGGACGATTGAAAAAGAGAATCAGTACGGCTACGTCTACAAGAGCATTTTTCATATCGCTTATCGGTTATCTAATAATTCGGGATGCAGGTAAATGGCATGTATCTTTCGCTTATCTTCCGGCGGAATATCCATGTAGTTGCGATACAGGTCTTTCAGGTAGGCATCGGGATTACAGGGTGCGCTGAAGCGTTTTCCTTCAAACTCGATTTCGCCCAGCGGGAAAATAGAATCGCGGCGGTGCATGATGCCGTAGCCGTTATTGATAAGTACGTTTGATATATAGGTGTCTTTCGGGTAGAGCATACAAAGTACGCTCCACACCGTCCGGTAAATGCCGTATTTTGCACCGAACCAGAAAAATTCTGCCAGCGAACGCAACGAATAATAGTGGGGGGCGTGCAGGATGGAATATGCCGTTGAGATGCCTTTCGTAAACTTCTTTACCCACGGCTTCGGCACACTGGGATAGTCAATAAACGGAAAGATGTCGACAAACAGTCCCTTTTGATAGTCTCCCCGCATATTGTCTCCGCTTTCAAGGTACAGCGAATTGAGGTCGCGTATCTTGATTATCGGTTCTTTGCTCGATGGATCGGTTTCGGGAGTTTGGAGAAACAGGCCGTCGCGCAGTTCCGACGGGGCGATGCGGATGAAGCGTTGCAGGTCTTCGAGGCGCATGGCAAGGTCGATGTCATCATCCCACGGGATGAAGCCGCCGTGACGCACAGCCCCCAGCAGACTGCCGCCATCTAACCAATACGGTATCTGATGTTTGCGGCAAATCCGGTCTATCTCCTCCAAGATGCCAAGCTGTTTCAGCTGACATGCCCGCAGGTTCCGTTTCACATACTCAGTCAAGAAAGGATTCTTCATACCATTTCTCGTTTTACGTCGATTACTTGTCCGGTATAGTCGGACGCAAGGGTTTGGAGAGTCGCCTCTGCTACCTTGTCGGCAGAAAGCAAAGTATCTTCCGGCTCAATGCCGAAATTATGCACCCGCATGGGAGTCTTTGTCCGTTCAGGGTTGACACAGTTGATGCAGATTCCGAAGCCTTCCCACTCTTGCGCGATGGCTTGTACGAAGTTGACTATCGCCGCTTTCGTCGACGAGTAGATACTGTAAAAGGCACGTCCGCGTGTATAAGAGCTGGAGGTGAAGAACACCAGTTTTCCTTTCGTTTCCTTCAAATAAGGAAAGGCTTCAAGGGCTACGTTCACCGTTCCCATGTAGTTGGTCTGTACCGCCGAGACAATCGTTTCGTAATCCGTAGCTATCAGCGGCTCTTTGTTCAACACTCCGGCTGTGTTCACCACAAAGTCTATCCTGCCCTCTTTTGCAAATACTTCTTTCAGCGCATGGCTCACCTGATTGCGATCGCCTACATCAGTATGGTTCAAGCTACGCGAAAAACGATATACTTTTCCGCCGTGCTGTTCCAACATACGTGCCACTTCAGCACCGATGCCGTAACTTCCGCCGAACACCACGGTTACTTTGTCGCGCAACAGGGTTATATCTATCGCTTCGTGGTTCAGTTCGCTCTTACGGAGTTGGAAAAACTTATCAAGCAGATAAGTATCCTCTTTGTATGTCAGCTTCATGTTGCTTTCCTCGCCCGCTACAACATAGATGGGCACATCGGGCAGGTATTTCTTTACCACGCCACAGTCGTCTGTCACCTTAAAGGCAGCATCTTTAAGCGCAATCTCATACGCCCGGCGGATGGTGTCTATCGAAAACGCCTGCGGGGTCTGTCCGCGTTTCAGCCGCGAGCGGTCGGGTATCTGACTGATAAAATCGCCTTCCACCTCGATAATCGTATCGGCAGAAGGAAGTGCCACATCAATGGCATCGTATGTTTCGAGCGCTTTCACCACATCATTGATGATGCGCTGGCTTACCAACGGACGCACGGCATCGTGGAATATCAGATTAACATCCGCTCCCGCGTATGCTTCGATGGCAGAAAGGCTGGAATGATAACGCTCCTTCCCTCCCTTCAATATCTTCTTTACTTTCTTCCATCCGTTTTTGATTATCAGGTTCTCAAACTCCGAGATATAGAAAGGATTAGACACGATGGCTATTTCGTCGATATGCGGATTCGTCTCAAACACTTCCACCGTATGCTCTACCACCATCTTGCCTGCCACTTTGAAGAACTGCTTCGGAGTAGAAAGTCCCAAACGGCTCCCCACCCCTCCTGCCAATACCACAGCTATGTTTTTTCTCATCATCTGTTACGCATTAAAGATTATTGCAAACTTAGCGAAAATCTGTGATATAAACGAAATATGACGGGAGTAATGTCATTTCATTTCGCATACGGCTGCCGAACCCGCAGCCGGAGCATGAAATCTTTTTCGCTTCCCGATAAAAAAAGTCTGAATATTATTTGGTTTATAAAATAAACTACTTTATATTTGCAACAACAAGAGCAAGCAATAGCGCGCATTGCTCTTACTCTTGATTAACCTATATAATCAACTACTAAAAAATTAAGAAGTATGGAAGACAGAAAAATCAATGAAATGGAAAGTCTTGAGCTTATCTCCGAGATGATAAGAAAGACAAAGAATGAAGGTTCTATGAAAGAAGACTACAACACGTTTCTTTACTATGGATATGCGGCAGTAATCATTTCGATTATAGTATGGGCAGGGATTCACTTTACCGGGGAATTGGAATTTTCGTTCATTTGGTTTGCCATGTTCGTGCCATACCTATGGACTACGTTTGCCGGAAAACAAAAAAAGCCTGAAGTAGTTACTTACCTCGACAGTATGCTTGGAAACATTTGGAAAATCATAGGGAACATGTTTGCACTCACAACCCTTGCCATCGTAGCGACAGGGGCATACGTGGGGATAATCAATTTTTCACTGATGATGCCTTTATCCATTATCTATGCAGGCATCGGCACTGCCATGACGGGACTTGTCATTAAAGAAAAAGCATTCGTATGGCTTCCGCTGGTAGGGCTTCTCGCTTCGGTATATATGCTCCTGTCCGACGGGTACGACAATTCATGGAATATTCTTTTTGGTCTGTCGTTTCTTGCTTTCATGGTGATACCTGCACACATTGTCAGAAGTAAAGCTAAGTAAGTGTATGAAAGAACTTGATCCTCTATTACATTCGCAGCTCCGGTTGGCAATCGTATCTCTACTGCTGTCGGTTGAAGAAGCTGATTTCAATTATCTCAAGGAGTACACTCAGGCTACTTCTGGTAACTTGAGTGTACAAATTGACAAATTGTCCGAAGCCGAATATATAAAAGTAAGAAAGGAAATCGTGGGCAAAAAGACGAGAACCTCTTGCTGCCTTACAGACAAGGGACGGGAAGCGTTGGCTGAATATGTAGCTGCCTTAAAAGAGTATCTCGGCAAACTGATGTAACAGCATACCACACTGTTACTGTGCCTTTAGCATTTCTCGAATTTATGTTTCTTTACATATTTCATTCAACAGACTCTATCTGAAAATGAAACAGTTAGAACCGTTCCGCTCGACTAAAACAAAACATAAAATCTCCTGACAAAACACTCCCAAAACACTACCGTTAGCGTTAGTCATCTCATGCGGTAGCGTTGCCCAACGCTTCCCATAGCGTTGTCCGGTTGTATGGGTAGAATTTTTCAAGCTCCCGACAAAGCGGAAAACGTTTAAACAAGTGCATAAAAAAACGAAAGTTGCCCGACAAACTCCGCCCTGCAAGCGGGGTTTTCAGGCAACTTTCGTCTTTCTGTTTCTATGAAGCAGCGTACGTTATTCTATCGTAACCTGCAACGGGTTGCGTACTTTAGCTGCAAAGTTTTCCAAGTAATTCGTCCAATCTTCCGGTGCGGCAAAACCGTATTTGCTCCATCCCGAACCCCAATAATATACGTAATCGTCATCGGGGGCGTACGGACTGATTGCCAACACATGACCTAAGGCGTCTCCTACGGGGGCGTCAAACAGCTCTGCTTTGGCTTCCGTTACCGGATAAGGGAATACGGCTCCTACGTAAACAGTACCGTTATCGGCATTGGGTTCGGTAGTAGGGTCGGCATAGGCGATATAACCTTTTTCGGCATTGCAAACATATTCTTTCGGATGGGCGGCGTGAATCACCAAGCCGGTTGCAAGGGGAGTTTCAGCCGTCAGATAGGCATAATTGACCGTTGTTTTGTTTAGCTGAGAGCCTTTGTCGAGCTGGATGATACGTGTTTCCACCACGTTTGAGTCGTTTTTTACCACTAAGGGGTTATAAACTAACTTGACGGTGAAGCGAAGCGGCCCGTTATCCAGCACCTCGCATTCGTTGTAACAATACGGGTATATCAGCCTGCCGTCGGGCATCAATGCCGATGTACCTCCGCCCAGTGTAGGTCCTACGGCGTAACAGTCCATGCCATTTCCGTGGTCTACGTGGTATGAAATGGTCTGACGCAGGCTGTCGGCTTCCGCCTTCTTGCCGGCTTGCTGCAAAGCGTGTATTGCTGCCCACGATGCCGAATCGAGTTCCATCCGGTAACGGTCTTCCACCACAAGTTCTTCGGTGTTTTTGGTAAACACATCGTAGCCGTATGCCTTTTCGCCGGAGCGCTGAAGCGCAGGACCGTAAGCGCGATAGGCAGCACGGTCGTTCTCCCACGCCACATCGTCGGCACGCTCAGGATACTGTCGCCCGTATACCACCGTATTGACAAGCATCGGTTCTCCCTCTTGAATTGTATATCCTACCGTAGCCTGTGCTGCCACTGAAGCCGGAAAAATCAGCTTGTCATCGTACGTAAGCTGGTAGGGAACTTCTTGGGCTTTGTCATCGTAAACCACTAATTGCGCCGTATCGGGCAAGTTGAGTTTTCTGAACACTTCTTCCGCCGATACCTCAACCATTTCGCCGGAGCGCTCCATGTTCAGAGGGTTGGTTATCGTTACCGTAACCGCCTGTTGCTCGTCAGTACAACTATATGATGCAGCCACACAAGCGAATGCTAATAAGAATTTTTTCATAAACATAGTCTGATTAAATAAACATATTCAAGGTATGCGCACCGGTTTACCCGGCTACCAGAATCTCGCATACCTTATCCTGAAAGTCGCGTGCCTGTCTTGCCTTCAGCACGTTCTGATTGATAATCACAAAAGCATATACATGACCGCCATGACCGAAAGCATACCCCGCCAGCGAACAAACGCCCGTAACGGTTCCCGTCTTAGCCCGCACCCTGCGGAAAGCCTGCGTCCGCCCCATGCGGTACTTCAAAGTCCCGTCAATCCCCGCTATCGGGAGCCCTTCGTACAACGGATGATATACCTCCGGACGATGGTAAGCGTATTTCAGGTAAGCCAGCAGCAGGTCGGGCGACACGTAATTATATAACGACACGCCACTGCCGTCTACTATCTTGTAATTCTTAGGAGAACACCCGATACTGTCTTGCATGAACCGGCTGATGGCTTTCTGCGCCTCCCGGCTACCTATCCCCTTCGACTTGCGTGAGCCATGCAGCCCCAAATGGTAGAACATGGATTCGGCAGCCAGATTGTCACTTTCTTTCAGCGCACGCTTTAAGACGGCTTCCAACGGACGCTTCCGCACTCCCAGCATACATGCTTCCGCCGGAGCCTCAGCAAAGCCAATGCTGTCGGCACTGACCGCTATGCCTTTCTGCCGAAGCCGATATCCCAACGTCTGCACAAAAAAGCGTTGCGGATTATAAACGTTCAGCGTGGCAGCCTGACGAGAAGAGACATTGCCTGAAACAAGGATGCGGTTTTCATTTGCCAGCCAGTTTCGGGTAATCTGCAAGCCTCCCGCCGAAGGCACTCTGGTAAGAGAGCGGTTGTCTACCTCATAGCAATCCGACTCCGGAGCTATTTCTATCCGTCCCGCCTGCCCCGGATTACCTGGCTCTATCGTTACATCGACACAGCCTCTGTTCAGCATCAGCGGAGAAAGATAGGGTTGAAAGGCTTCCGGCGTATCGTCCCACGACCAGCCTTCACCCCAATAAACAGAGTCTTTCATTGATACATCGCCTATCAAACGTCCGTCTATCCGGCGAATCCCTGTACGGTAAACCGAATCGACCAACGCCAACAGGTCTTCTTCCATAAACTCAGGGTCGAATCCTCCTATCACATACAAATCGCCCTTTAACCGCCCCGCCTCAATGCTGCCTGTATAAGCCAGCCGGGTAGCATAATCGTAATCTTTCCCAAGCTCCGACAATGCCGTGACCGAAGTAATGACTTTCTCGATGGAAGCAGGGCGATATAACTTATTTGCCTGATAGCGGTACACAGGAACATCGTCCGTAAGGTCGTACACCGCTATTCCTACTTCGGAAGTATTTAAAACGGAAGAGGAGATAACCAATGCGTCCAGCTTTTCAGCGATGGTCTGCGCATCGGTTCTGCCTCCTGCCCAGCATAATAAAAATGCCAATAACAATTTTATACCTTTCATTTACAACTCCTTGAAAATCTCTCCCACCGTGGGATGCGGAAATACGTACCGCTTCCAGTCGGAAAGTTTACGTCCGTCTTCTATCATCATACCCGCCAGAACGATTAGCTCTGAAGCCGGGTTTCCTAACAGATGCGCACCTAAAATCGTCTCGTCTTCGCCCACCAATACTTTGCACACGCCGTTTACTCCTTCGTTTTCGGCAACGAAGCGTCCGGAATAAGCCATCGGCAACTTTACGGCACGATACGGGATTCCTTCTTTCTGCAACATCTCTTCTGTCCGTCCCACCGAAGCCACTTCGGGGTTGGTGTATACCACACCGGGGATTGCACGGTAGCTCATGGCATCTGCTTTTCCTAAAAGATGATGAACCGCCACTTCCGCCTCGCGCACAGCCGTATGAGCCAATAACGACACGCCGTTTAAGTCGCCGCAAGCATACACGCCCGCTACCGAGGTTTGCAGATGCTCGTCAACCTGTACCAAACCGCGCGCTGTGAGTTGCAAGCCGAGATTCTCCAGCCCGAAGCCTTTCATCACAGGGCGTCGGCCGGCACTTACCAATACCTTCTGTACTTCCACGTTGCCCTCGCCGTCTGCATTCTTATATAATACACGTGCACCGGTATCGGTCTTTTCAAATCCCGTTACGCAGGTATTCAACAAGAATTTTACGCCTCGCTTGCTGTATTCGGCACGTAACAGAGCAGCCAGTTCGCCATCAATGCCGCCCAATATTTCGCCTGTCATCTCAATTACAGTTACTGCCACGCCCAAGCTGCTGAAGAAAGAAGCGAACTCCATGCCTATCACTCCGCCGCCCACAACGGCAAGCGAAACGGGCAGCTCCTTATTGTCGAGCGCCTCGCGATGCGTCCAATAATCTATTTCTCCAAGTCCCGGAATGGGGGGAATCGCCGTTTCGCTTCCCGTACAGAGAATCATCTTTTCACACTCGTATGTTTCTTCCCCGCAACGAACCGTATGCGGGTCGATAATTTGCGCTTCTCCGGAAACGATTTCTACGTGTTGGGCAGTCAGTTTTGCCTTTACTCCCAACACTAACTTACGCACGACTTTTGTCTTTCTGCTGATTATCTTGCCCAAATCAAACGCAGGCTCGGAAACCGATACCGCATATTTTCCGGCATGGCGCGCCGTGTCGTAAACTTTTGCCGAGTAAAGCAACGTCTTGGTTGGGATGCAACCTTCATTCAGACATACGCCGCCCACACTTTTCTTTTCAAACAAAACCACGCTCAGCCCGGCTTTTCCGGCTGCTTCTGCTGCCGTATATCCTGCCGGCCCTCCACCAATCACTGCCAGTTGATATTTCATCTTATTATTATTTACGGTTAAACAAAATGCTGCTTATTCTTCTTTTTTATAATCTGCATGGGGATTCCGCTCTCTTGCACAGCGGATAAACTCGTCTACGTCTTTCGGGTCAAAGTTAATAAACCCTTTCGTATAATAGATGGTTACCCTTCCTTTCAGCCATGAACCCTTTTGGCGGATGATGCGCGTTACGCCGTATGCCTTGATGCTTCCGCTGAAACCGCGCTTCAGCCAGATATCGCCGTTTTCTTGAACCAGTATACACGTCATCAGCTCATCGGCAAGCAACAGAACGGGAAGGATGAGCGGCAGCAGATTCCAGTAATTCTCTGTCTGCACCGCCAAAAGAACAATCGCTATAATAAGTATAATCACCCCTAACCAAACTTTAAAGGGGGTACGCCGAATCTTAAATTTTCGTGTCATAATATTGATGTTAAGTTATATATTTACCTTTATCGAGGCGTTTTGTTTCAGTAGTGCTTGTACAAATGCCTCTTGGTTTTGAGGCGAAATTAATATATAATCTTTAAAAGACCGCTTCCGATAAGTAATTTTAAGCCGGTCGAGCGACAACGCCGGTGCCGATTCGGGGAATTTGCTTTTTTCGATGCTGACAATCTGAGCCACATCGATCGATGCCCCCTTCATAAACCGTCCGACTTCTATCACCAGCTTTCCGTCTGCCGTAACCACATACTGCGTATGAATCAACGCTTCGATCAGGAAAATTACAATAACAGCAAAAAGCAGCGTCAGCAGCAGTTCATGAAACCAAAAGCAAACAAACAGGAAGCAAGAGAAAAGGGCGATTATCCCCCAATACCACCATCCTACCTTTGTATGAAACGTTCTCATCTTTATTAATCACTCTAATCCGTTAAAATCCTCGTGAAGATAATAATTTCTCTCCGAAAACAAACGCATCCATGAAAAAAAGATACCCGGCGTTACGTCTAACTTACTTTTTTTGTAGTTTTGTAACATCTTAAACAATACTTACACATGATTAGGAAATTTGATTTTCTCGTTATCGGTTCAGGGATAGCCGGAATGAGTTTTGCCCTGAAAGTGGCACATAAAGGCTCTGTCGCCCTTATCTGTAAAGCGGGGCTGGAAGAGGCTAATACTTACTACGCGCAAGGAGGTATCGCATCGGTGACCAATCTGAAGGTAGATAACTTTGATAAGCATATCCACGACACGATGGTAGCGGGCGACTGGATCAGCGACCCGGCTGCCGTGGAAAAAGTGGTTCGCAACGCTCCGGCACAAATCGAGGAGCTGATAAAATGGGGGGTGAATTTCGACAAGACGGAAAACGGTGAGTTTGACCTCCACAAAGAAGGCGGACACTCTGAATTCCGCATCCTGCACCACAAAGACAATACGGGGGCGGAGATTCAAACCAGCCTGATAGAGGCTGTACGCCAGCACCCTAACATCACCGTATTCAGCCACTTCTATGCGGTGGAAATAATCACTCAACATCATTTGGGCATCATCGTAACCCGCCATACGCCGGGAATAAAATGTTACGGCGCATACGTGTTAAACGAAGAGACGGGCGAGGTAGATACCTTCCTGTCGAAGGTAACGGTGATGGCTACGGGCGGATGTGAAGCCGTGTACCGCCACACCACCAACCCGCTGGTAGCCACGGGCGACGGCATTGCGATGGTGTACCGCGCAAAGGGTTTGGTGAAAGACATGGAGTTCATTCAGTTCCACCCCACGGCACTTTACCATCCGGGCGACCGTCCGAGCTTCCTGATTACCGAAGCCATGCGCGGTTACGGAGCCGTGTTGAAGAACTTGGCAGGCGAAGAGTTCATGCAGAAATATGACCCGCGCCTGTCTCTTGCTCCGCGCGACATCGTGGCACGTGCCATCGACAGCGAGATGAAGCAACGGGGCGAAGACCATGTATATCTTGACGTAACGCATAAAGACCCCGAAGAAACCAAAAAGCACTTCCCGAACATCTATAAAAAATGCCTCAGCCTCGGCATCGACATCACGAAAGATTATATCCCCGTGGCTCCCGCTGCCCATTACTTGTGCGGAGGCATCAAGGTAGACTTGGATGGTCAGTCGAGCATCAAGCGGCTGTATGCCATCGGAGAATGTTCATGCACCGGGCTTCACGGCGGAAACCGTCTCGCATCCAACTCGCTCATCGAAGCTGTGGTTTATGCCGACGCTGCCGCCAAACATGCCATGAGCGTACTCGACCGCTATGACTTCAATGAAGACATCCCTGAATGGAACGACGAAGGAACCATCAGCACCGAAGAACGCATCCTGATTACGCAAAGCATGAAAGAGGTGAACCAAATCATGGAAGCCTACGTGGGCATCGTGCGGAGTAACCTGCGCTTGGTGCGTGCATGGAACCGTTTAGACATTCTTTACGAAGAAACCGAACGCCTCTTCAAGCGCGTAAAAGCCTCGCGCGAGATTTGCGAACTGCGTAACATGATTAACGTGGGTTACCTGATAACCCGTCAGGCAATGGAACGCAAAGAAAGCCGCGGACTGCATTACACGATTGATTACCCGCACGCCGCAACAGACAACAAACAAGCATAACACATTATTTCAGTGCGTTTTACGCAGCACAAAAGGCATACCGTCAACGCTTCCCGGCAGGTTACGGTATGCCTTTTTCATACACCCTATTCCGCCCGCAAACCTATGTTGTAATTCAAATTTGTAACGAGCTTATTTTAAAGACTTTACACTTTAAGCATAGAATAAAAAAAACGCTACCGTTAGTGTTGACCAACTCTTGCGGTAGAATCAGGTAATTCTATTCGAAAGACCCACCCGTTCTATGGGTAGCGTTTTTTGAGGTATAACGAAAGACTCTAAACGTATTTTTTTAACTCAGACAGTTCTTTATTTCTTTGGGGAAAATTTTTCCTTATATTTGTCTGCCGATATGAAACAGTTGCCAGTCTATATCGTCGGAATGCTGTTGATGCTTGTAAGCAGTTGTTACAAGCATCATCCCTATCCTGTCGCCATGCAGCAGGCTGTCTGCCTGATAGACTCCCTGCCCGACAGTGCCCTTGTGTATTTGGAGGCTTACGCAGAAAACATTTCCCAAGAACCGGAAGAGACACAGATGTATTACCACCTGCTGCGGATAAAGGCGAACGACAAATTGTATATAACCCACACGTCCGACAGCCTCATCAACCGCATTGTTGAGTTTTACAAAGCACACGATGACAAGGAACGCCTGACGGAAGCCTATTACTATCAGGGGAGCTGTACCGCGACCTGCACAATGCGCCGCAAGCCGTTGAGTGTTTCCGTGCCGCAGCGGAAACAGGGCTAAGCTGCCCGGACAAACGAGTGATGAGCAAGATATACGGACAGATAGCTGCCCTTTTCGCCTATCAGGGATTATATAAAGAAAGTTGGGATGCGGCACGTTTGGAATACGCATACGCCGATACCGCTCAAAATTTTCAGGGGATGGCATTTGCCCTCCGCAACATGGCGCGTATCTATCACGTATTCGGCAAACCGGACAGTGCCGCCCTCGCCTACCGGAAAGGGTATGACCTCGCCATACAAAACCATGCGAACCATACGGCGTATTCGATTTTATCGGAATTGGGAGGATTGTATTACGAAGAAAAGCAGTTTGATTCCGCATACAGCATTCTACGACAAGTTTTATCCCATTATTCATTCCCCAATGCCAATATGCTGATGGGAGGTGTTTATTATGAATTAGGGAAACCGGATTCCGCCGAACATTACATTCGGCAGGTATTCAAATATGGCACCTTACATAATAAAACAAAAGCCTACGAAATATTTGCGAAAATATCGGCATACCGGCAAGATTATATCCAAGCATACCAGTATATGCGGAAATATGTAGCATATCAAGACTCCATCGATTTCATAATCAAAACCCAAGAAGTAGCCAAGGTCAATGCGCTTTACGATTACCGAACTACCCAAAAAGAAAACCTGCGGTTAAAAGAAAAGACAACCCGGCAACGCAACCAAATAACCGAACTGCTGTTGCTATTCGTGTTTTTGACGGCAGTCGGAATAATTTTTTATCTGCGGACGAAGAAAAAGCGGAGAACCGTATGGGAACAAACCCAACGATTGATGTTGCTTCAAGAAAACCGTTACTCCCAAGCCCGGAAAACCTTGCAAGCCCACGAACAAAAGATCAAAACGCTGACCGAACAACTCCATTCCGCCACGTTGAGAAACGATGAATTGGAACGTACGCGGGCAGAAGCACAAAAAATCGCGTTGGAAGCGGAGAGCAAGCAACTCCACCAATCCATTGAAGAACAAAAATCACAGATCTTATACTTTGAGCAGTCGGAAATTTATTTGAAATTCCACCGTGCCACAAACAGCCGCGACCTGAGCGAAGAAGACTGGGCTGCATTGCAAGCCGAAATAGATTCCGTCTATTCCCAATTTACCCACCGGTTATTGGTACTTTATCCCCGGTTATCCCCCGTAGAAATCCGTATCTGTTACCTGATAAAGATAGGTATTCCGGTGTCACGGATAGCCGGTTTACTCAACCGTTCCGTTCCCGCCATCACTGCCGCCCGCACACGCATGTATAAAAAACTCACAGGAGAAACCGGAACGGCGGAAAAAACAGACTTATTAATACTTGATTTATAGCTCATTATAAAATGTAAACAAAAAGTAAACACGTTTTTTCATAGCTGTTTGAGTGGATTTTCTACTTTTAAGAAAAACTTTATATCTCAAATAGCATTACTATGAATCAATACCGCTTAATCTTCATCCTTTTCATAGGACTCATAACAACCACAGCCTTTGCCCAAAACAAAATATCAGGTAAACTGTCAGACCATGACACCCGCGAAGCATTGCCATACGCTACAGTACGCCTACTGCAACAAGATTCAACATTTGTGGCAGGTACGGTAACAGACTCGTTAGGACATTACCGCATAAGCGATATTAAAAATGGGGATTATCTGCTATATTTCAGTACGATAGGATATAAACCTAAAGTGATACAGGTATCGGTACGGCAAGACACAAACCTGCCAACAGTGGAAATGGAAAGCGACAATGTAATGTTAGAAGGAGTAACCGTAACTGGAAGTTCTTTTATACAAAAGAAAGACCATTTATTGATTCTGCCAAGCAAAGAACAAGTTAAACACTCGTTTACCGGATACGATTTACTCTATAACTTGATGATACCGGGGCTTACCGTTAACCGAAAAGACAAGACGGTAACCTCAATGACCGGAAAAGCTACTCTATATATTAATGGAATAGAAGCCGATGCAAAAGAAATACAGAGCCTGCAACCTAAAGACATAGAGCGGGTAGAATATTACGTGTTGCCTACCAACGGACAATTTACCGGCGATGCCGCTTCGGTAAACTATATTACAAAAACATATAAAACAGGTGGTTACATCACCATAGACGGATTACAAAATATCGGATACTTGAAAGGCGATTATAACATTGGAGCGAAAGTATCGCACAACAATACTAATTATTCTTTTTGGGCAGGACATACCATGCAACGTTATCAGGGAGTGGAAACCGAAAAAGAGGAATTATTGTCATTTCCCGACCATGTAATCAACCGAAACACAACAAATAACGGAGCTGCATATAAAAATAACCAGCAATATACCCAGTTTAAAGTAAGTAATGAAAACGAGAAACGAAACCTATCGGCTTCTTTTGCCGTAGTTCGTGATGAAACGCCTCGCAACAACCACCATGAATTATTAAACTATACCGGGGATAATGTTTACAACACAGAATCGGAGGATAAAAACCGAAGCAAAAGCCTGCGTTCTACCCTCAACCTTACCGGGAACTTTGTGATAAACAAACATCATCAACTAAAATTCCGCCTGAACGGAGGATATACTCAAAACCATTATAAACGGAACTATACGGAAGGAGAGTTACGTTCGGTTTCCGACGTAGATGAAGATTTATACTCTTTCGACGGACAAGTTGCACACTTGTTCCAAATCAGTCCCTCTAACTCGTTATACAGCAGGGTGACTCATTTTCACAACGTAACATCATCTCTTTACAATGGCGATTATCCTTCTTGGCAGCATTTATGGAAAGGAGAAACACTTTTTCAATTCGATTATATGCACCAATTTGGAGAAAAACTAATCATGATGATAAGTCCGGGAGCCTCTTGGCTGAATTACAAGCTGCACGATAACAACCGGGTAGGTTCATGGAATCTACGCATAAATTCTTGGCTTCGCTACATACCCAACTCCAAACAATGGGCAGGCATCGGATTCTCGTACGGGAATAATCAACCAGACATCAGCTACTTGAACACATCGCGCCAAACCGTGGACTCCTATCAAATCAAGCAAGGGAATCCTTTTTTGAGAAATACCACGCTATATAACTGTTTTTTTATGTATGTAGGGCAACTGCACCGGTTGTTCAACATTCAAAGCCGGGCGTGGTATTCAATGAACTGCCACAATGTTTTTACCGACTATTTTATTGAAAATAATAAATTAATCAGCAGTTACCGTTCCGATGATTCTTATAATACCGCCAATGTGGAACTGTCTGTTTCAAGCCGTATCACTCCCCGCTTACAGACAAACATCGGTTTAAAATACAGCTATATGTATGTCCCGGGAAAGTCAGGTTTGTCACAAAATAATTATTCGGCTTCATTCGATATCAACTACTTCATACGTGCATTCTCCATTAATGCGTATGCAAGAAGTACAGAAAGAATATTGGACGAACCGACTTTGGCATTCCGAAAACTTCCTGCTTCGTATGGACTATCCGTGCGTTACAGCAAAAAGAATTGGATGACGGAAATAGGAACAGAAAATCCTTTTACGAAGCATCAGCATTACAGAGAATACGCCAACTACGGAATATATAAATATAACCAATTGGAAACCAGCCGTATTTATCAACAAACGGCTTACATAAAAATGGCTTATACTTTCGACTTTGGCAAAAAGACTACTCGTGATGCCAACGATGTAGACCGCAGCATCAACAGTGCGATTTTAAAAGTAAATTGATTACCATGAACGAATATAACAGCATCACCATCCATCCTTTATCGGCTTCTACACAAGAGAAGCGTTATTTGCTATCGTGCGAAGGACGATATTATGAAACCAGTTCATCAATCGCGGAATTGCTTGTTGAGCTGCAACAAAACGCTACGCAAGAAGAAGCAGTAAATGCGTATATCCACAAAACAGGAGGCAGATACACTGTGGAACAAATTAAACAAGTTATCAATAAGTTCATTGTCCCGATTCTGTCTGCCCCTAAACAACAGAAGCATACCTTTCTTTACGAAAAAGAATTGTTTCCGGCTACTGCCATCGACCGTTTTTCGGACGCTTTCCGTTTCCTTTTTAACAAAATCGGATCAACGTAAAAACGCCCTCTGTTAGGATGGGGAAACGGGAATTATACGTACGCTATCGATCCCGTTCAAAACCAAGACAGTACACAATCTTTTACTTCTTTTGCTCCCAACATATTCACGGAACTATTGATAGAAAAAGGAATAATCGGCTTCTTGCTCTATTTATTACTTGCCGCAGGAATATGCCAAGCCGTATGGAAACGGCGTAAAGAACAAGAGGCTTGGATTGTACTATGCACGTTATTAGCTGTATTGACTAAAGAAACATCGCAAGCTACCTTATCCTCTACCGGATTTGCAGAAATGATGTGTTTCATCTTGCTTGCTTTTTTACAACCAATACCGAAAGATTATATTCAAAAAGAAAAATCGTCTTGTGCTTTTCTCGTTTCACTACTTGCTCTTCTAACTTATATAATCGGAACGACATTAAAAATTGTATCTGCACAAAACGAAGAATGGAGCAAAAAATGTTTTGAGGCATTAGAAAATGATAAATTAGAAAAAGCTGAATATTACATAGAACAAACATCCCATCAGGTTCCCTACCTGATAGAGCGGGGTATATTTTATACAGATTGTTACTGTAAAACCAAAGAATATCATTTTGCAGAGAAAGCAGAACATTTTTTAAGACAAGCCAAAGAACAGATGCCTCAAGACATACAAATAGCTTTCTTACAAGCCTATCTGTGGCTACAATCAGGTAATCTTTCAAAAGCGTATAACACGCTTAAAACATTAACTGAAACTTATCCTAAAAACTCTTTATACCTATGGACATTTGGAAAAATACTCCGACAAACCGGATGCGAAGAAAAAAGTTTGCAAGCTACCGCAGAAGCCATACGATACACCCCACGCTTACTCACCATGCTGTGTATACAAAATGAGCGTGATACGGTGTATGCTAATAAATTGACCCAACGGCTAATTTCCATGAATGTAAATAAAGATTTCACACCAGCCGATTACGCCCGGTATGGTTATATCATGCACAAATTAGGAAAAACAGAACAAGCCATACCTGCCCTGCGTAAAGCGATTACCGAACTTCCAAATCTTGTTACTCCGTGGGGCTTATTGCAAGAAAAGAAAAAATACCGTCTGTTGTTATTAGGAGCATTCCAAACAAATGATGCCGCATCTAATCCAATACCTGAAATCTCGAAAATGACTGAACATCAGTTATTATATTCGGCATATAAAGCAAAATTTGAAGGGTGGTACGGTTGCGAATTAAAAGGTCACTTCTAAACAATAAATTTTAACCTGTCTAAACCGCTACATCAGGCTGTTTAGGCAGGCTAAAATTTATAGAGAATCTGTTAATTCTCCGCAAAAGACTACTAAACTTTCCACGAGGAAAGTTAAAGAACAAATCAGTGTGTTGTTTATCCTAATTTTTATTTTTCCACAATCGATGTCAGCGGGTATTTATTCCCCTTGATGTCGGTAAGGAATGCTTTGGCAGAACCGAAGTTGAGGTACATGTCAAGACGGACAGGTAGGTGATTGCGGTCGTCGGTTATATAAAACGTTATGACTTCCTTTTCTTTACCTTTCGCATCGTATTCTACCAGTGAGAATACCAAACAGCGGTAAGTTACTCCGTTTTCTGCCGTGTAGTTTTCTTTGCGGCGGAATATCAGGGTTTGTTTCTCTACCGCCCGTCCGGTTGCCATTGAGAACAGAATTTTTTGTCCGGGTTTGTAATCGGTTGGGTCGTAAGAACGTGCCTGAAGCAGGATACTCAACATATCGTACACGCAAACGGGCATTTCATCGTGACGCTTGTCGGTTTTCCCGCGCAGTGTACGCTGCTGGTCGACTATACATTTACCGTTTTTATAGCTGAAACGCACCTCGTCAACCGTATAACGCTTGCCTTCTTCAGCTCCCTTCCGGAAATAAACCGGAATAAGATCTTCGGTGGTGATACAAGTCAGCGTATCGCGCATCTTGAAGAAGAAATCTATTTTCTTGTTGGTGTACGACTCCAAATCTGTCTGCAAGCAAGGTTTGCCCTCGAACGTTGAGTTATTGACAGTCATTTTTGCCCATCCTGCATTAATCCAAATGAACTTCCAGTTGAATTTCAATTCGTAAGAGAGGGATTCTCCGGGCTTGATGGCATCGTTTACCGCGCCACACTGGGCCTTAACCATGCATATACTCCCTATCAGGAGGACTATGCAGAAAATTACTTTCTTCATCATTGTGTTCTTCCTAATTTACGGGCACGCTCTTTATTGCGGTCCTTGATTTTTTTAACTTCGTCAGGTTTCTGTTTCTTTATTTCGTCTAACTTCTGCTTATCAACCGGAGTGGCATGGATGTCCCATGTTTCTTCAAACTCGAAGTTTGCTTTCATTTCCCAAACTTTCGGGAAATAGAAAACCTCCTCCGCTTGTTTTTTCTCGGCATAGTTACCCGTATCCCATACTCCGTTTCCGTTTTCATCGTTAATGAGACGAATGTAGTACTTCGTGCTGGGCTGCAAGAAATAAAAGTCGCAAGTATTCTTGTCTGTTACCGTTTGTTGGCGCACTACGCCGTCGCTACTGTTCAACAGCTGTACGATGGCGCGGGGCGAAGCTCCTATGATATTTAAATATAACGTTCCGTAATCTTCCAATGTTTTAACTTTCAGCGTATTCTCTACTTTATTGGTGTAAAGCCCGTATATCCCCTGAATACCCAGCGAGTCTATCTTCAACTGATACTCTTTACCCGGCTGCCAGTTGGCAAGGATTTGGTATTGCCTCGGAGCAACGGAGTCTGCCATGAAAATAAACGGAATATCCTGCCACAAACTGTCTACCATCATTGCTACATGAATAGCCGAAGTATCAATACGGGCTACCGGCTCATCGAATTTAAGGACTATATTGCGATTGATGTCTAACTCCGACGGCGCATCGACGTTCATCGTCAGGAATTTGGTTTCAACCCGTAACGTATCTCCTTTCTTTTCACGCTTCTTACGTTCCTTCTCTTCTTTCTTCCGAGCCTCTTCCGCCAAAGCCATACGCCGCTCTTTCCCTATCTTGTTCACCATGCGCAGGGTATCGGTTTTCGGAACCAATTGCCCCAACGTATCGGTTGCCAAATAATCTAACTGGATGGTCAGCGTATCGCGTTCGCAGAGCGTGGTATCTTTAATCCAATAATGAATCGTGTCGTTACGCAGATTAGACTCTACGACAAACGCATTTTCAGAATCGAAATCCAATCCGCGCAAAGTAGGAAGCGTATCAGACTTTGCACTAAAATACAGTGAGAAGCGATTCAGTTGCGCCCGTTCGCTTTTCATCAGATACTGAAGCGGATTTTCTTCTTTAAACGAGCGTAAAACCAAGTTATCGGGTAAGAAACGGGTGTAGTTCACTTCGTAAATCGTATCATAAGCTAAGGTATCGACTTCGTTCCATATCGTATCGTAGCGGACAGCTCCCGTCATGCTTGGCACGACCAATGAATCCAGATAAGCGATGGCCTCGGTTTTTGAGTCGAACAAATAGTTCTGATTACCGTCCATCAAAGCATAAATGCGGTAGGTTCCGGGAGATACTCCCCGGATGGTAAAATGCCCGCGACTGTCTGTACGCGAAATGCGGTCGAACGGCAATGTGGTAAACGCCGTATCATTCAGATTTTTATGTAATCCTACCTGAATACCTTTCACCGGCTCAAGGTCGGCAGCATTCAGCACCGTCCCCGAAACCTCCATCGTATCAATAGTTTCGCCCGTTGAAAATGCATAAGCGAAGTTTCCCATCGGATTATCTTCGTTATTATCTACTATGGCATCTCCAAAATCAATGGTATAAGTTGTATTTTCTCTCAGTGTATCGAAGAACTCAACCAAAACACGCCGTCCACTCACCTTTACCTCTGGAGCTTCGTTTTGAGGCGGAGAAATGATAACCTTTTCAGAGGCTTTGTCTAACTTGATATACTCATCAAACTCAATGCTGATTTTCTTTCGCTTATTATTGGTTGCATTCGGCTCCGGAGTGGCACGAATGAACTTGGGGGGAGTTTCATCATAAGGGCCACCGTCGGGAGTACCTGTACTGGCGCAAGCATAAAAGCCGATAATCACCAACAAAAAAGCTATGTATTTAGGTATAGGACGCATGTATCAATAATATATTATTAATTCAAACCACTTTTTCAGCGTTTTGTTTTATTCAACTTCAGCATTTCTTCTATTGTTTCACGAGTATTACTCAAACGGGGCACTTTATGCTGGCCGCCCAACTTGCCTTTTTGTTTCAACCAGTCGTGAAACAAATTCGGACGGGCTACGATGATCTCTAATTTTTGCAACGTAATGTCTTTATGGCGTTTGGCTTCGTAATCTGAGTTGATTTCCTGCAATGCCTTATCCAACGTATCGCGGAACTTATCAAGCGAGTCGGGCATCACGCTAAATTCGATCAGCCACTGGTGACGGCATTTCGCATCGGCATCCATAAACACCGGAGCAGCGGAATACTCCAACACCTGCGCACCGGTTTCCGCACAAGCGCGTTCTAATCCTTTTTCCGCATTATCCACCATCAGCTCTTCGCCGAAAGCGTTGATAAAATGCTTCGTACGTCCGGTAATAACAAATTTATAGGGATTTTTTTGAGTAAACTTCACCGTATCGCCAAGAATATAACGCCACAAACCACACGAGGTACTGATAACCACTGCATAGTTCTTTCCAACTTCAATGCCTGTCAGCGGAACAATACGAGGATTCGGATTATCAATTTCTTCCAGCGGAATAAATTCATAAAACACATCGTAATCTATCATCAGCAACATGGCAGGGTCATGCAAATCGCTTTGCAGGCCAAAGAAACCTTCGCTGGCATTATACGTTTCCATGTAATGCATCTTATCCGACGGAATCAATGCTTTATACTGTTCACGATATGGAGTAAAACATACGCCCCCGTGGAAAAAGACTTCCAAGTTGGGCCAAACCTCATTCAGATATTTCGCTCCTGTTTTCTCTAAAATACGTTTGATAACAGCCAGCATCCACGAAGGGACTCCCGACAGGTTGGTAACATTTTCGTGGATGGTTGTTTCGGCGATACGCTCCACCTTTTCTTCAAACTCACTTAACAAAGCGATTTCTTTACTGGGAACGCGGATGAAATTAACCAGCGGATTGATGATATTTTGAATCAAGATGGCAGACAAGTCGCCCACCAAGCTATCTTTCACATTGTAATTCGGGCTGTGACTGCCTCCCAGAATCAACCCTTTCCCTGAGAAAAAACGACTCTCCGGGTTCTGTTGCAAATAAAGAGCTACAGCATCCACTCCTCCTTGATAATGAAGATGATGCAGTCCGTCCTTACTTACAGGTATAAACTTGCTTTTGTCGTTCGTAGTTCCGGAAGACTTGGCATACCATACCACTTTACCCGGCCAAAGCACATCTTCTTCACCATGACGCATACGGTCAACATACCCTTTTACGTCTTCGTACGTTTGAATAGGGACCCGTTGAAAATCAGCGTAGGTCTTTATTTCACTATAATCATATTTCTTTCCCCATTCCGTAGAAGAGGCTGTTTGTATCAGTTTTCGGAATACTCGGTCTTGTATAGCTTCTGCCTCGTTAGCATAACGCGCTATTGCCTGCTGCCTTGGTCCGAATACTTTTCCTATTCCTATTAACTTTGTAGAATTCATCAGTTACTCTATTTCAATTCCTTAGTCTGCAAAGGTAGATTTTTTCTACATAAATAAGGAACGCTTTGTATTATTTTTTCCTTTGATATGACAATTATACAGTTTTTTCTTACCTTTACATCACAAAGCAAATACAGAAATTATGAAGATAGGAATCTTGACTTCGGGAGGAGACTGTCCGGGAATCAATGCAACGATACGCGGCGTCTGCAAAACAGCTATCAACTATTACGGAATGGAAGTATATGGTATTCATAGCGGTTTTCGTGGCTTATTGGATAATGATGTCATTCCGTTAACTGAAAGTTCTTTAACCGGACTGCTCAATATGGGTGGAACCATTTTGGGAACTTCCAGAGAGAAACCTTTCAGAAGACGGGGAAACGTAGCCATGTCGGAAGACAAGCCTGCCATGCTGCTGAATACCATTCATGAACGCGGATTGGATTGCATTGTTTGCATCGGCGGAAACGGTACGTTAAAAACGGCTGCCAAACTGCAAGAAGCGGGAGTCAACGTGGTATCTATCCCCAAAACGATTGATAACGATGTATGGGGCACAGATATTTCTTTCGGATTCGACTCGGCTGTTTCTATTGCTACCGATGCCATCGACCGTCTTCACTCTACTGCCAGTTCACACCAGCGCGTCATGGTAATTGAAGTGATGGGACATAAAGCCGGATGGATTGCGCTTTATTCCGGTATGGCGGGAGGCGGAGATATTATCCTACTTCCTGAGATTCCTTTCGATATGCACCGAATCGGAGACACAATTATCAACCGATTGAAAAAAGGGAAACCTTACTCTATCGTTGTCGTAGCCGAGGGGATTCCTACGCGCGACGGAAAAAAAGCTGCCCAATTTATTGCCGAAGAAATAGAATACGAAACCGGCTTTGAAACACGCGAAACGGTTTTGGGGTATATTCAAAGGGGAGGAAGCCCTACGGCTTTCGACCGTAACCTTGCTACCCGGATGGGAGGACATGCAACCGAACTGATAGCGCAAGGCCAGTTCGGACGTATGGTGGCACTGCAAGGTGATGTCATCGGCTCTATTCCGTTACAAGAGACTGCCGGAAAATTAAAATTAGTCACAGAAAACCACGACCTCATCATACAAGGCCGCCGTATGGGGGTTTGCTTCGGATAAAGATACTTAAACAAACCAACCGTAATGAAGATAAGAAACATAGACTTAGGAAATCAACCCGTTTTATTGGCTCCGATGGAAGACGTAACCGACCCGGCTTTCCGTTTGTTATGCAAAGAGTTTGGAGCCGACATGGTATACACTGAATTTGTATCGAGCGATGCCTTGATACGGTCGGTAGGAAAAACTTTACTTAAACTAAACATCAGCGAAAAAGAACGTCCCGTGGCGATTCAAATCTACGGAAAAGATACTGATACGATGGTCGAAGCTGCCCGCATTGTGGAACAAGCGCAGCCGGATATACTTGATTTGAATTTCGGTTGTCCGGTAAAACGGGTGGCAGGAAAGGGAGCGGGTTCAGGCATGTTGCAGAATGTCCCGAAGATGTTGGAAATCACCCGCGCCGTGGTTGATGCCGTTAAGATTCCCGTTACCGTAAAAACCCGTCTGGGATGGGATGCCGAACACAAAATCATCGTCGAACTTGCCGAACAGTTGCAGGACTGCGGTATCGAAGCACTGACCATCCACGGACGTACCCGCGCACAGATGTATACGGGAGAAGCCGACTGGACTCTGATAGGTGAAGTAAAAAAGAATCCGCGTATGCGTATCCCGATTATCGGTAACGGAGACATAACCACACCTCAACGCGCCAAAGAGTGTTTCGAACGTTACGGAGTGGATGCTATCATGATAGGACGTGCCAGCTTTGGCAGACCGTGGATATTCAAAGAGGTAAAACATTATCTGGCAACAGGTGAAGAATTGCCGCCGTTGGGCTTTAAGTGGAAAATGGATGTGCTTCGCCGCGAGGTAGCAGACAGCGTTAGCCTGTTAGACGAACGCCGGGGGATTCTCCACGTACGCCGACATCTGGCAGCTTCCCCGCTGTTTAAGGGGATTCCTAATTTCAGAGACACACGCATCGCCATGCTTCGCGCCGAGACATTGGAAGAACTGTATGCGATATTGGATTCTATTGAAAAGCGATTCGAAAGCGAATGACTTTTCAACAGAACCCCGCTTTTTTATTCTTTCACCCGTATCAACAGATTCGACAGAATGGCTGTCAGCCCGCCTGTTGTGATACCCGAAGAAAAGATGTTACGAACCGTATCGGGTAATTGACTCAGAATTTCCGGTACGAGTTCGACACTCAGTCCGAAAGAAAAACTCAAAGCCATCACCAATGTAGCCTTACGGTCTATCTTTTGGGCGGCAATAATGCGGATACCTGCCGCAGCCACGGTTCCGAACATCAGTAGAGTGGCGCCTCCCAATACAGGTTCGGGCATGAGTGAAAACACAAGTCCCACTGCCGGGAACAGTCCCAACAGAATCAGGAATCCTGCAATGAAATAACCCACATAACGGCTCGCCACACCGGTAAGCTGAATCATTCCGTTATTTTGTGCAAAGATGGAGTTGGGGAATGAGTTGAAGATACCTGCCAACATTGAATTAAACCCATCTGCCAAGATACCGCCCGAAGCCCGTTTCACAAATTTTTCTCCCGTTATCGGTTCTCCGGAAATAAGTGAGTTGGCTGTAATGTCGCCATACGCTTCTATCGCCGTTATCAGATAAACCAGTGCAAGTCCGATGATAGCCGATATGTCGAACGAGATTCCGTAACGGAAAGGAATAGGGATATTCACTCCCCCAAAGTTTTGAACAGACGAAAAATCAACCATGCCCAAAGCCCATGCCGCCACGTAACCTATCACCAGCCCTATTACGATGGAACTCATACGCAAGTAGCGGTTTGAGCTGCGGTTAAAGAAGATAATCAACACCAATACCAAAGCCGCCAGTCCCACGTGCTCCAAAGCGCCGAATGTGCCGTCTGCTTTCGCTACTTCACCGCCACCGCAAGCCGAAATGCCCACTTTTATCAGACTCATGCCGATAAGTGTCACCACAATTCCCGAAACTAACGGGGTTATTACCTTACGTGTATATTTCAGTATCCTACTGATAAGCATTTCTACCGATGAAGCTACGATACACGCACCGAATATCGTACTCAATCCTCCGGTAACGCCTGCCGTAATAATAGGCCCGATGAAAGAAAAACTGGTTCCCTGAATACAGAGTAGTCCGCACCCCACCGGTCCGATGCGCCGACATTGAACAAATGTTGAAATACCCGATGCAAACAATGCCATCGACACCAGAAACCCCGTCGTTTCCAAATCGAGCCTCAATGCTCCGGCGATAATCAGCGGAGGCGTGATAATTGCAACGAAGATAGCAAGCAGATGTTGGAGTGCAGCAAAAACCGTATCTTTCAAAGGAGGACGGTCATTCAACCCATAGATAAGTCCGGCTTTCTGAGCCGAATCCTGTTGTGTTTCTTTTTCCATGAACTGGAGATTTACTCTTTTATCTTAATCTGACAGTTATCCAAACTCTCGATTATTGCCAATGACTCGACATGAATGCCTTGCTCGCGCAGGTAATCGCCACCGTGCTGAAATGATTTTTCAATCAAAAAGCCCATGCCTACCAGCTCTGCTCCTGCCTTCCGAACCAAGTCGATAATGCCTTTTGCCGCATTGCCGTTGGCAAGGAAGTCGTCGATAAACAACACACGGTCGCCCGGACAAAGGTAATCCTTGCTTACACACACATCATACGTGCGGTCTTTCGTAAACGAGTAAACCGTGGTAGTCAGCATGTTTTCCATCGTACTCGGCTTTTTCTTCTTGGCAAATACCACGGGAAGTTCCAACAAATATCCTACCATGATGGCAGGTGCGATACCGCTCGCCTCAATGGTCATCACCTTGTTAATCTTCGTACTGGCGAAGCGCCGTACAAATTCTACCGCCATCGATTTCATCAGAATCGGATCCATTTGGTGATTGATAAAACTGTCTACCTTGAGAATGCCTCCCTCAAAACATTTCCCGTCGCGCATGATGCGTTCTTTCAGAGCTTTCATATTCCTGAATAAATTGTATTAAGATGTGTTGTATTATTTAAGGTTTGCAAAGGTACAAGTTTTTGCGCAAAAACAGGGAATAATCGAAAACAAAAGACACAGAAATACAGCCAACTGCTTTATATCAAGCAAATGCCGCTTTCTGTGTCTTCCTTCTTTTACTTTATTCTGCAGGATTTTCTTCAACAGAAATATCGGGTAATGTCTCTACATCCCATCCTTCTATCGTATTTCCAACCACAGTCAAGCCTTCTTTCGATAGTTTCAATGTATAATTATAAAACTTGCCCGAATCGAATGTCGCACCCATCTGGTCGGTCGAAGCTGTATACGAAATTCCATCACGCTGATAAGCAATCGAAAAGTGCAAATTCTCTTTTAGCTTTGATGGGTTGAACAATGCCAAAACCCGATATCCTGTTTCCGCTTCTACTGTCTGTGGCTCCTCATAACTGAACGTCAGTGAATTGCCCGAATTTTCTTCGATTACCAAAACAGTATCCTTTTCAGAAGTAGCTCCAAACTGATAGCTGCATTTACTAAACAAATCTTTTCCTTCAAATTTTATTTCGTTCATTGATACGTTTTCCGACTCCTTGTCTTTTTTTATCGTCACCGAAACCAACGCATAGACATGTTTAAAAGCTGATTGTCCGGTAAAAGAGACCACTCCGGCATTTGTCTCGTACGAAGCAGTACAGCGGGCTACGAGAAAATCTTGTTTCCCTATGCCGGAAAGCGTGCCCGACTGTTTACTTAAATCCGTCATTTCAACTGCCGTCCGGGAAACTGTCGCATCCGAATAAGGATAATAAGCACAAAAAGTGTACTCATTTACTTTATCTTTCCATTGCAGGTTCTGTTCCGTTTGCCATTCTCCACTTTCCAGTGTCCACTTTGCCTGACTCTCTTCTTCGGGCATAAAAAAGCCGATGTTATCGCCTTCCTGAAACGTGGAAGTCCCCCCTTCTTCGGTACTTGTACGTGATGCAACATGGTTGCTCCACACCGATGCTCGTAACCTTAACTGTAATGCCTCATCAGAATGTTCTGCTAAAAACTCGTTTTGCTGACACGAAGTCAGTAAGGAAATGCCCCAACAACAAATCCCGATAAATTCACTTTTTTTCATAAATACTATTCTTTTTATAAATGTAAGAAACCATTCTCATTTGTATGACAATAACGTTACATCCTGTTCACTGTATACCATATTTTAGCAGAAAAGCCCGTGGGTCTCTTGTTTTTTCACTATTTTTGTAAGCACATTTAAAAATTAAAAACAACTGTTATCTATGAGAAAATTTTCGCTTTTAATTGCCTTTACGCTTTTGTCTTTTTATTCGACATACGCACAACAGGCAAAATATGTATTTTATTTCATCGGTGACGGCATGGGCGTCAACCAAGTTTTGGGAACCGAACTTTACCGCGGGGAACTGGAAGGAAAAATCGGTATCGTACCCCTGTCGTTTCCCCAGTTTCCGCAGGCTACCGTAGCCACTACCTTTTCTGCCACCAACGGAGTGACCGACTCTGCTGCTGCCGGAACGGCACTTGCCACCGGAAACAAGACCAAAAACGGGGCTATCGGCGTATTGAAAGACTTGGAGACACCTGTAAACAGCGTAGCTGTATGGGCAAAAGAAAGCGGAAAGCGTGTGGGCATCGCCACCAGCGTGAGTGTAGACCATGCTACTCCGGCTGCCTTTTATGCACATGAGGCCGGACGCGGAAGCTATTACGAGATAGGGAAAGACCTGTATACAACGGGATTTGACTTTTATGCCGGTTCTGATTTCCTTGACCCGGACAACGGCGGAAAGGCTGGCTCTGAAAACCTGTACAGCATGGCGGAACGGAACGGTTACACCATCGCACGCGGTTATAAAGAGTATCTGAAAAAGAGTAAGAAAGCGGATAAGATGATTCTTTTCCAAACGGAGGAGGCATCGAAAGCTGACCGCACCGCCATCCCTTACGCCATCGACCGCAAGAAAACCGACCTGAGCTTGCAGGACATTACGCGCTCGGCAATCAATTTCCTGAGCAAAGATGCCACAAAAGGTTTCTTCTTAATGGTGGAAGGCGGGAAAATAGACTGGGCTTGTCACAGCAACGATGCGGCTACGGTATTCCATGAAGTAACCGACTTCGACAACGCCATCAAGGTGGCTTACGAGTTTTATTCGCAACACCCGGACGAAACACTGATTGTAATTACCGCCGACCATGAAACGGGTGGACTGGTACTGGGCACAGGTGCGTATGAACTGAACCTTCAGGTGCTGAAAAACCAGAAGGTGAGCGAAAACGGATTTACCAGAATCGTAAACCAACTGCGTGCCAAGACCAACAATCAAGTAACGTGGGAACAAATACAGCAAGCCCTAAAAGACAACTTCGGTTTCTGGGACAAGGTGAAACTTTCGGAAAAGCAGGAAGCGCGCCTGAAGGACATCTATGAAAAGAGTCTGAAAAACCAGCAAGTTAAGATGGAAAAGAGCGAATACGCCCAAGATGAACCGATAGCGGCAGAAGCAAAACGCATCCTTGACGAAATAGCCCTCGTTGGATGGACCAGCGGCGGACATTCGGCAGGATATGTTCCGGTATTCGCCATCGGAGCAGGCTCTGATTTGTTCCGTGGACGCATCGACAACACGGAAATCCCCACTAAGATTGCGAAAGCGGCGGGATATGCTGCACATCAATAATATACTCTCGGATGATAAATCCTTTTCCAAATACAAAATGGCATGTGAAATGAAGTTTTCCTACATTAACACATGCCATTTTTAAGATGTCTTATCTACCTAAAACATCGTTCATATCATAGCACCAATCACGCCGTTGTCATCTTCCTTGCCAAAGGAAAGGTCGTATTGGAGCTTCACGTACCAATTCCCGGTTTCCACACCCACGTTCGATGACACGCCCCAATCGAAACTGCGGGATTCTTCATAAAGGAAGAGGTTGGAATTTCCCATAGCGTCCTCGCCATACATAAAGTCGTCGTAATATTGTTCGTAACTGCCTTCCAAGAAATAAGGATTGCTCTCAAACTTGTTTTTCAGACAGAAAGCCACGTAAGGTCCTATTCCCCAAAATATCTTTGTGTTTTTGTTCAAAGACCATTTAAATTTAGCCATTACGGGAATCTGTAGGAAATGCCTTGTCTGCGATACGTTCTCTATCCATCTGGAGTTTTCGTTGCTATACGTTCCCCCGTTGGTTATGGTATAGCCTCTGAACGTATAAAACAATCCTGACTCAATGGCAAAATGAGTGTTCAAATCAAGATCGACAGAAACACCCATCTTGGCAGACGGTCGCCAACCCTGCCCCCAACCGTGTCTTTGTACAGCGGAAATACCGGCTTCCGGAGCTAATGTCACATTTTGTGCATACAATCCACAGGTGCTTGCCACCAACAGACAAGTCAATACTATTTTCTTTATACTTTTATTAATTGAAGTGATTTAAACTTATGTATATTGATAAAATGTTGTCAAACGGCGGACAAAATTAGTCATTATATTATAGACGACAAAACTCATTCATAATAAACAACCTATGTACGCTGTATTGGACAAAATATGATAAAAACGAATAGCACTCTTCATTATTACGAAAATTTCAAACCATTACCTCTTTTAGATTGCACATTGAAAACAGATAAAAATAAAAGACTCCATTTTACTTTTTACATATTACTCAATAGCAAATACGATACAAAATTAGGTACAAAACTTTGAGTTTACAAGAAACTCATATAGACATCGTATAGACAAATGAGCAAAGAAAGTAATAAGTAAAATACTAATAATAAATTAATTACGACAAAAGCTATTTAAAGCAATCTATACATCGTATTTCAATACCTCCAAATTTTATGTCTTTTAACAAAAATCCAACTCTATATCGATTTCGTCATGCTATTTTAAGTCCTCTTATTTTATCCGCATAAGTTACTAAACACAACCGCATTAATTAAAATTCTATCCGCATAAACAGCAAGACTTATGCGCATAAGTTTTTGCATCGTTTGAATAGCAAATTCGATTGATAATAACAGCTTGTTTTTGTGAATTTTGGAAAGTTCCGCTCTGTTGCAAACAGGAAAGAATATTGGTTTCTAAAAACAAACAGGTGTGGCAACATGCTAAACAATATTGCCACACCTGTTTGTTAAGAGCATGATAAACAGACCGATGAAAACCGGGTTATTAATTTTCACCGATCTGTTTTTTTACGCATTAATATTATTCTTCAGCACGTCCGGCATCGTTCGGCCAGAAAGGATTCTGGTACATGACAGAAGTGCTTGGGTCAGACGGGTCGGTTGCGGTCAGCGTAAGGTCTTGCACGCCCAACGGCTCCAAATAATAAGCCTTATACCAGCTATAACCGCCGTTCAACAGTTGGTTGTCGCGGATATCCACACGCAGCGGGCTGAGGTATTTGCCCGTAAGCGGGTCGTTCGGGGCTGAAACGTTACCTCCTTCGCCCGACGTAACAATGAAAGGTGTGTTAGAAGAACCTTTCAAATATGGATATGCCGCATCAAGATTGTTACTTGCATTGCGGAAATAACTTTCATAACCGCTGATGGGATAATCTTTGTCGATACCGTATTTCTTATAAGCCTCATCCCAAATATTCATTCCTTGCAGCAAGTAACGGTTGCTTCCGCTTGCCAGAATCATATCCCAAGAACGCCATCTCTTCAGGTCGTCCCAGCGCATCCCTTCCGAAATAAACTCGCAACGGCGTTCACGACGGATGTTGTAGAGTATTCTATCCACAGGCTGCGTACCTGAATATACAGCCAAGTCGCCTTTGATGATGCCGTTTTCGTTATCAAACTCTTTAGCCAGATCGGTTGCGGCGATGGTAGCCTCAATATCCGTACTTACCCCGGCGCGTTCGCGCAGCTTTTGCCAATAACTTGTGGCTTTGGCGTCCAGCTGGCCGTATCTTTCGTAATAAGCCTCGATATAGTTCAACAGAGCCTCAGCACTGCGGAATACAGGGCATCCCGTGGTACTTGCCGACTGGGTATAGTTCTGCTCGCTGTAATCGTAGCTGATGTATTTGCGCGGACGGTAGCCCGTCGGGTCACGCGACTGCAATTCGCCCATACCACCAATGTTCAGCGTGTCAAGCAGATATACCGTGCCCGGGATATGCCCGTCTTCATCTCCGGTTACGCGGGGGTCGTCGGCGGCAGACGAAAGCACATCGTCTTCGCCCGCCACGAACAGTTGCAGACGCTCGTCGCGGTTAGCCTTTTCTTGCGAAACAGAGGTATCGCCCAAATAGTTAGGCGAAGCATAGTATGGCAAACCATCTTTCATCAGGAATGAACGGATATAGCCGCGTGACAGCCCGGTACGGTCGCCGCCTCGCGTCAATTGGTAGGTCGCATTGTGCATACCCGCATTCGAGATGTATTCGCGCCACAGCAATACTTCGTCATAACTGTTGAGCGATACGCTGGAAAACATGTCGAAATAAGGATTCCATCCTGAGATTTGTCCGTATTCGGGGTTCATCTGGTGTGAGTTTGCCGTCAACACAGTGGCATCGGCTATCTGTGCAGCCGCATCGATGGCTTGTTCGAGGAAGAAATTGATTTCGGCATCGATGTCAAAAGTCTTGCCGGAATTAAATGATGCTCCCGGCCAGTTCTCGTCGCCCGGAACACGCCCCGTGCCGCGATGGTATTTCTCGAACGTACCTTCAAACAGCCCTACGCGTGATTTCAGCAACAAAGCCGTTTCTTTGTTGATACGCTGCGTTCCCACGGAACTTTTGCTTTGGAGCAAACCGATGGCCGTATCCAAATCGGAAAGGATGAAGCGAGCCACCTCGTTACGCGGCTGGCGGGCACTGTTTTCAACCAATACAGCATTATCATCGGGTAACACGGTGGTAATAATCGGCAAGTCACCGAATTGCACCAATCCATTATAATATGCCAATGCACGGAAGAAGTAAGCCTCTCCCACATATTGTTCAGCCCCTACCAATTCGCCGCTCTCAATCTTGGGATTTACCTGTTCCAGCAACCAGTTCCATACACGTATCCTTTCGTACAGTGTCTTGAGATTTCTACCTGCGGGTACTAATTTATTTCCTGCAAAATAAGTCAGACTTCCCTGCTCTACGAACAGGTTATCGGTTACATCGTCATTACGGGTCTTACAGCTGTTATACGACGGGGTTTCATGGGTCAGCGATTTGTCGCGCGAGTCTTTCAGATGGTCTACGTAATATTGCACCGTATATGCCGCTACTTGGTCGGCAGTGGTGAAATAGCTCTCAGGAGTCAGGTCGGTAACCGGTTCGCGGTCCAGAAAGTCCTCACAAGAGGTAGACAGCATTCCCGTCACGACTGCCATAGAGCAAAAACAGATATGTTTTAAATTCAGTTTCATTGTTTGCTTGTCTTTAGAAGTTAAGATTTACACCGATTGAAATTGTCCGTTGCAACGGATAAGTTTTACCCGTTCCACCGTTTACACTGCTCAGTGCTTCAGGATCGAATACCTTACTGAGGCTGGTAATGGTTGCCAGATTATCGGCTGATACATAAATACGGCATGAGGAAAGTCCTGCCTTCTTCATCCACTTTTCAGGAAGGGTATAACCTACTTGCACGTTCTTTAAACGCATATAGGCAGCATTTTGCAGGTAACGTGTCTGCACTTGATGGTTTTGCTGTGCCAACGTACCGTCGCTGGTCATGATAGGTCTTGGGTAATATGCACCCGGGTTATCAGCCGACCAATAATCCAAGTGTTCAACAAAGCAAGTTGACTGCCATTCGTCGCCGTATGCCCCCCAGAAATATGCTTGGTCTGCCCAGTAATCACGTTTCATGACACCTTGGAAGAAAATAGAAAAGTCAATGCCATGCCATTCGCCGTCCAGCGTCAAACCAAAATTGTAACGCGGGGTGCTGTTACCGATAATGGTAAGGTCGCCGTGGTCTCCCTCCGTGTTCGAACCGTTGGTTACTTCACCATCACCGTCCAAATCGGCATACATGATGTCACCAGCTCCCCAGCTTGAGCCAAAGTTCGGGCGTGCATTCGCCAAATGAGCGTCCATCTCTTCCTGAGTTTGTGCGATTCCTACCGTAGTGTATCCCCAAATTTCACCTAACATTTCGCCGTTACGGTAAGTACTGCTGCTCAAATCTCCACTTTCGTTCGGGTAGGTCAAGATTTTATCCTGATTGTCGGCCAAATTGAAACGGATTCCGTAATTGAAGTCCTTGATACGGTCTCTCCATGAGATATCAAGCTCCCATCCGTATGATTTCATGTCGGCATTGTTTACACGCGGTGCGTCAGCTCCTAAAATGGCAGGCAACGTAGGTGCCGGACCCACCATGTCTCTCGTGTAGCGGGTATAGTATTCGACAGATCCTGACAGGCGGTTGTCCAACAAGGCGAAATCAAGACCTACGTCCCACGATTCGATGGTTTCCCATGTCAACACATCGCTCACAATGGCGGGAAGCTGTGCCGTGTTCTGCTGTGCGCCGTTGATCACCCATTTCGAATTAACCACACCGGTAGTCAGCGTTTGGTAGAACGGATACCAGCTATCGGTATTATTGTTTCCAAGCTGTCCCCATGACCCTCTCAGTTTCAATGTGCTTATAACATTTGAAAGTGGTTTGAAGAAATCTTCGCGTGCAATGTTCCATCCAGCAGAGAATGACGGGAACACTCCCCATCTCTTGTCGCCCACAAAACGTGAAGAGCCATCGTAACGCAAGTTGGCTTCTACCATATAGCGTTCTTTCCAGTTGTAGTTGATACGCCCGAAGAAACCGGCTACGGCACGTTCAGCCTTACTGTTCCATGCATTCTGATTGTCTTGTGTTATGTTCAACTCAGGAACCTCTCCTGTTATCAGGTCATAACCGGTTCCGTAAAGGTCTTTACGACGATACAATTCAGAGTTGAAACCACCCATAATCTTGAAGTAGTGGCCTTTTATAGTCTTTGAATAGTCAATGACTACGTTTGTAGAATAATAATCTTCATCGCGGTGGAATTCACGTATGTATGATTCACCGATTGAACGCCCGTTCCACGACACGCCGTAAGGATTGCCGTCTGCATCGTTCGCATAAATCGGGAGGATGTCATAATGCTGTGATTCGCTGTACCGGCGCATGTTACCTTCCAGCGAGATATGCAAATCCTTGATAGGCTCGAAAATCAGTTGCAACTGGTTGGTAACATTGCTTTGTTGGTCATTCCACTTTCCACCGTCTTCCAACTCGATGATTTCCATGCCCGGCATCCATCCGTGCGGTGTGCGTGCAGGGTTGCTCGGCCAGCGGCGCGCGATGTTATGGTAGAAGTTACCGCCACTCTGCTTGATATAGGTAGGCGCATTGTTGTCTTCGCGCGACCAGCGGTTGGTATAATTAAGTGTTAACCAGTCGGTCAGCTTTGCCGATATCTTGCTGTTCAGCGTATAGCGGTTGTAACGGTCTTCGCCGTGGCGCAGCAAACCTTGTTGTCCGAGGAAGTTTCCACTAATCATGTAAGTCAGCCGTTCAGAACCTCCGCTCACACTCACGTTATGCTCCTGCGAGGGTACTCCGCTACGGAACATTTCTTTAAACCAGTCTGTGTTTGCAAACGCACTTCCGTAAGCCTGATAACGGTTGTCCGTTCCTACGATGGTACCATAATACTCCGCAGTGGTAGGGTCGGTAAACTCGCCTGCCTGCCATTGCTTCATCTTTTCTATCGTCTCGTTCGAGAACATGTTCCATCCCAACGCCTTGTTGAAATAGTTCGCGAAATCGATGGAGTTTGCCATTTCCGGCAAACGTGTCGGGCTGGAGAAACGCACGTTGCCCGTGTAGTTCACCCGTGTCTTTCCTGCCTGTCCGCTCTTGGTTGTGACAAGAATCACACCGAACGCACCTCGCGCACCATAAATAGAAGAAGCCGAAGCGTCTTTCAATACAGAAACCGATTCAATGTCGTTGGGGTTCAGTGCGTTCATGTCACCTTCCATACCATCGATCAATACCAGCGGGGAAGCCGATGACCCGGAACCTACCGTTCCGGCACCACGGATGCTGATGCTCATCTCATTTCCCAACTCACCTCCGGTAGTTCCTACCGACATGGTAAGACCCGGAATCTGACCTTGCAAGGCTTGGGTAACGTTCTGTATCGGACGAGATTTGAACACTTCCGCATCTACCATTGAAACGGCTCCCGTCACGTTTACTTTCTTTTGGGTACCATAACCCACCACCACTACTTCATCCAACATTTCGCTGTCTTCACTCAGGGTAATGGTCAGAGGTTTCCCTTCCCATACCACTTCCAAAGGCGCATAGCCGATGTAAGTAATCTCAATGGTTGTACCTTTTTGTACGTTTGACAACTCGAACTTACCGTCAAGATCAGTGATGGTACCAATGTTTGTGCCTTTCACTCTGACTGAAGCTCCAATTACGGTCTCGCCTGTGGCATCCAAAACCGTGCCACTACACGTGCTCGCTTGTTGCACGCTTTTAATGCCTGTTATTTCTGTCATGGCTGCATGGGCTGCACCTGCGCCGAGCGTAGAACAGAACAATAGCATTCCGATAGGCTTTACAACTTTCAGCATAAACTTTAATAATATTAAGGTTAATCGTTATATTCCATTTTTAAATATTTAAATAAATGGTAACGAAGATTTCGTAAAAGTACAAAATTATATTTTATCACAAAAGATTTTATACCGGAAAAAGTAGGACAACAAGAAAATATTTTTTTAATATCCACTGACATATATTTAAAAATTAAAATTTAAAAGCCTGTCAGGACGACAACCCTTGAGAAACAGTAAATAGATTATACATTATTATATATAATACTTCGTTAAATTTATAACTAATCCGTTGAGAACAAATAAGTTAATTGATAAAGTTTAGCAAAATAAAATAGGTCAAGTGTCTGATTTTCATTACCTTTAATGGTATCCTACCACACATTAAAGCAATGAACAAAACAGCACTTGACCAATATGAGGAAATCGTAACCGATGCTTTGAAAAGTTGTTCAGCGAAGTTACGCAAAAGTTTTAAAACAGCATTCATCCAACTCGTGATTTTGTATATGGTACTACCAAGAAAGATTAACTTCACCCAAATGGGTCGTTACTCAGACAGCTCGGAACAACGCTTCCGACAGTTGTTTGAACGTGAGTTTGACTGGATGCAGTTCAATCTCTTCCTTATGCGGCAGCGATTTGGTGAAAGTGTTAGAAAAGCCATTGCCATAGACGCAAGCTACATTTCAAAGTCGGGAAAGAAGACTCCTTATATCGGCAAGTTCTGGTCGGGATGCGCTTCCGCGATGAAACGAGGATTGGAAATTCTCGGTATCGGCCTTATCAACATTGATAGCCGGGACTGTATGATGCTACGTGTAGAACAGACACCGAACAAAGCGTATCTGGAAAAGCAAGGCGAAGATTACAATCTTGTGGACTGGTATCTTGACGTGCTCCGCAAATACAAGGACAAGCTGCTCGGTATAACACGCTATGTCGTTGCAGATGCATGGTTTTCAAAGGCAAAGTTCGTGGGTGAAGCCTGCCTGTTGGGATTCCATGTCATCAGCCGCATGCGTGATGATGCCGCCTTGTGGTATGCACATGACGGTGTTCGCACAGGCAAACGGGGACGACCGCGTATCAAAGGCGAGAAGATTGATTTTGAGAAACTCGACCTTCAGCGTTGCGAGATTCTTGACATTGAAGGAGGAAGAGCTTACTCAGTCAAAGCATATTCAAAGGCAATGAAACGCAACATCAAAGTCGTGGTTCATTATCCAAAATCAGGAGGACATAAAATCGACTTCTCCACCGACCTTGACATGTCGGCCAAAGACATCATCGAATACTACCGTACACGATTCCAGATTGAGTTTTGCTTTCGGGATTCCAAGCAGTTTGCCGGACTCAATGATTGTCAGGCAAGAGACTTGAGGAAACTCGACTTCGCTTTCAATGCTTCACTGGCTTCGGTAAACATTGCAAAGGTCATGCGGCAACGATACTATCCGGCGCTTTCCATCGGACTGCTAAAGGTCTGTCTGAGTAATAGTTATATGCTCAAAAGAATTTTTAGCAAGTCCAGTCTGAAACCGAACAGAACTTTTAATACTAAACTTATCAAAGAACTCTTTGGCATAGTGGCAGAAGCCGCTTAGCCGATATGTTGAATTTTTAACGGACTATTATACAAAGAAAACCTACTTAAATTCTTCCACCCGAGGAAAACACAAGAAGAGATTCCCAAGTGATTTATCCCGAAAAACACTACCGTTAGTGTTGACCATTTCTACCAATAAAACCGGTAAACGCTACCGCATGAGATGAATGACACTAACGGTAGCGTTTTCCGGTTTTTCTACTAATTCATAAAAGACTAAAAACGAGCAGATTAATTTTTATTATTTCTGCATGATAACAAAACTTTTACTCGAATGACAAATAAGGAGACAAACGCCAGAGATCTTCCTCTGAAAACTCTTCGAACAGTGAGAGGCGCGACAAACTTTTTATCTTTCCACGCTTGCGGCGATACTCCACAATGGCTTTGGCTTTATAAAAATTCATGTAGGGGTGGGCACGCAACCGGTCTAAATTGTCGCGGTTTACGCTCAACCGACGCAGGGAGTCGGATTCTATTTTGAACCATTTGTTCAATTCTTCTCCCACGTGGGGAACTTCTTGCAGTTGGGAAACGCTATAAAAACCTCCCAAACGATTCCGGTAGGCGACAATCATGCGAGCCAGTCCGCTGCCGATGCCGGGAATGCGTTTCAGTTCGGCCGTATCAGCTGCATTCAAGTCTATTACCGTTCCTTCGGGATATTTGTAAGAAACACGAGAAATAATGGAATCTTTTTCCACGGAAGCACGATGTAAAGCAGTGTCATACTTCGGTTGCTGTTTCGGGATGCGGATATAAGGATATAGCTCTTCATATTGCGCCTCGCTTAATCCATAGATACGTGCAAACGATTCGGGGGTACGAAACTGTCCGCCTTTCGAGCGGTATTTCAGTACGTTACGGGTGGCAAAGGCGGACAAACCCAACCGACGTAAGGTTACGGAATCGGCTGTATTGGGATCGAACGGGGATAAAACAACCGGAATTTGTTCGGCAGCAGCGTCATTGCGCAACTCACGGCGGGGATAGTTCCGGTGTTTTCTTGCTTTTACGTCGGCAATAAATGAATCTACCGCCGGACTTTTCTTAGCTTCCGGGGCAGATTCTTGGCTACTCCACCGTCCTGCGCCTACGTAAAAGCCCAAGAAAAATACAGCCAAAACCAGCAGAAACAAAATGACACGCCGCTCTGACTTGGAGTAATAAAAAAAGTCTTTCCACATGCAGCCGTTATCCTAACAACCCTAATTCGTTGACAAATATCAGAACAATGCCGATGGGGGCTACAAATTTCAGTATCAGGATATACAGCGGATAATAAGACGACTTGAGAGTGCCGTAGTTGGTTGCTTCGCCGCGTACAATCTTGCGGTCGAGCACCCAACCCACAAAAAGAGCCGCAAACATTCCGGAAACGGGAAGCATGATTTTTGCCGTCAAATAATCGAGCGCATCAAAGACGTTCATTCCCGCTATCGTGTATGTGCTCCATTCACCCAATGCCAGCGATGAAACAACTCCGATAAGCAGGCTGCCCGTTGTCACGAGTGAAGCTGCACGGGTGCGGGTAAATCCGAACTTTTCATGCAGGAAGGCAGTAGAAACTTCATGCAAAGAAATCGTAGAGGTTAAAGCTGCCAGCGCCAACAATACATAAAACGCAACAGAGCATACATAAGACAATACGGGAACTCCGGCAAAAGCTTGCTGGAATACGTTGGGGAGCGTAATGAATATCAGCGAAGGACCTGCATCGGGCTGAATCCCCACAGCAAATGCCGCCGGGAAAATAATCAGTCCGGCCAATACTGCCACACAGGTATCTATTACTCCTACACTCATAGCCGTATGTCCCAACCGGGTATCTTTTCCGAAGTAAGAAGCGTAGGTAGACAGACAGCCCATGCCCAGACTCAGCGAGAAAAATGCCTGCCCCATTGCACCTAAAAATACGTCGGCAGTAACTTTGCTGAAATCGGGTTTCAACAGAAACTCAACTCCTTTCTCTGCGCCCGGCAAGGTAAGCGAACATATTGCCAGCAAAACAACCAGAATAAAAAGCACCGGCATCATGACTTTCGATGACTTTTCAATACCGTCTTTCACACCGCGCACCACAATGAAATGGGTAGCAAACATAAAGATAAACAGCCAAATGAGCGGACGCAACGGGTCTTGCGAAAAATGCTGGAACATGGTTATAAAATCGTTGGGACTTTTACCGGAGAAACCTAAAGTAGCTGCCTGAAAGATATACTCCAGCGTCCAGCCTGCCACAACGGTATAATATCCCAATATAAGAAAACCGGTCAACACGCCCAAATAACCTACCCATTTCCACGGAGTGCCCGGAGCCAATACGCGATAAGCTCCTCCCGTACTTGCTTTCGAACGGCGTCCGATAGTAAATTCAGCCATCATGATAGGAAGTCCGAAAATAAAAACGCAGCCCAAATAAATGAGGATAAAGGCCGCTCCGCCATGATTTCCCGTCTCATAAGGGAAACGCCAGATATTCCCCAAACCTACCGCAGAACCTGCCGCAGCCAGAATAGCGCCTATCTTACTTCCGAAACTAACTCGCTCGTGATGATGTTGTTGCATAATGTACTTTGTCTTTTTGATGATAATTAGAACCAAAATCGGGTACAAAAGTACAAAAAACTTCGTATTTTTGCAGCAAATATAAAGAATTTAAACATGATAGCTTATATTAAACGTTATCCCTTATCACTGATTGTCATCGCGATTATCTGGTATCTTTCTTTTTTCACTCCTCCGGAAACCGAGTTAAACGAAATTCCTTATATCGACAAGATGGTTCATGTATGCATGTATGGGGGATTGTCTGTCACGCTATGGATAGAGTATCTGTTCCGCCACCGCTCATTGATGCTCAAACGCTTAATTACGGGAGCTGTCGTATGTCCGATACTGATGAGCGGGTGCATCGAAGTCCTGCAAGCCACCTGCACCGAAACCCGCAGTGGCGACTGGATGGACTTTGCAGCAAACTGTACGGGGGTTATCCTCGCTTCGGTTTTAGGTTACTATATTTGCAGGCCGGTAATATGGAAGTATAAAAAATAAAGCCTGCCAATGAAAAACGCAGTTTCATAATGGCAGGCTTAATACCCTTACTTTGGGTTACTGAAATCACCTAATCATCAGTCTGAAATTCTACCGCATGTGTCAGTCAAAACATGCGGATGTTTTACCCAACACTAACGCATGAATCTATCAACGCATCCGCTTGTGTTTTTGGAAGGATTTTCAACGGAAATCTTTCAATTCTTCCTGCAATTTTTGGCGTGTAAAGTAAATGCGACTCTTTACCGTACCTAAAGGAAGCCCCAATTTGTCGGCTATCTCACGGTATTTGAATCCCGATACATACATGGAGAAAGGAAGACGATACTCTTTAGGCAAAGCATTAACGATGCGATGCATTTCTTTCAAATCGTATGAGCTGTCGGTCGACTCGCCTTCAATATCCAGTCCTTGATTCAAATAATACTGATTCTCGGTATGGTCTACATAAGTCTGGTCACGCAGTACCTTACGGTAATTGTTGATAAATATATTCCTCATGATAGTATACATCCACCCTTTGAAATTGGTTTCTGCCGTATACTTTTCTTCGTTATCTAAAGCCTTCAATGATGTTTCTTGAAGAAGGTCGTTCGCATCCTCTTGGTTTGACGTAAGTTTATACGCAAAGTGAAGTAGTTCTGTCTGTACGCTCAATAAATTCTGAGCAAATGATGCAGTTCTCATCTGTATGTTTTTTGAGATTAATATTCGTTTTATTTTTATCGTTTCGATATCGCAATATTAACCCAAAAAAGAAGAGACCACTTCCCAATAACCGTTATCTGATGGGGTACAAACTATCAGATAACAGTTTTCACCCCCTATTCGGATAGTTTACAGGGGGTATTCTGACTGTTTTTTATTTTCTTCCCAGTCTTTATAAGGCTTTTTCATCAGAAATGAATTGTAATATTTTACCTGCCCCGTCACTTCTTCTCCTAAAAAAGCGGGGCGCTCAAAAGGTTCGTTTTCGTCTGCCAGTTCTACTTCGGCTATAACCAGTCCTTCGTTTGCTCCATAAAACTCATCCACTTCGAATGTGTGCGTTCCGCATTTTACCAGATAGCGTGTTTTATCTATCATCCCCGGTTCGCAAAGTTTCATCAGCTCTTCCGCTTCCGAGAGCGGAAGTTCATGTTCCCATTCATAACGGCTTGTGCCCGATTCGTTCGAAGCACCTTTGATGGTAAGATACCCTTTCCCGTCGCGAATGCGCACCCGCACCGTACGCCCCCGCATACTGCAAATATATCCCTGACAAATCCTACTACTGGAAAAAGCCTGCTCGCGGTAAGACGAGTCAAGCACCAAGAACTTGCGTTCGATTTCTATTGCTTGCGCCATAATCGTTATTGTTTCTTACTTGTCTTTATCATAAAAAAGCGGATTCCGCGCACCGGATAGTCAGTTTGCCATCCTGAAACGCAGAATCCGTTCCTCAACACTGTATTTTCATTAATTATATACGTGTTATAAAATAAATTTATCACGAAGCCAATACATATCCCACAATCATCAGTACAGCCAATAGCAGCAGCGCAATACATATCGATTTAAACAGGCGGTTCGCTTTTTCTTCTTCGCGTTTTTCGTGATTTTGTCGTCGTACTTGTCTGTTATAGTTTCCCATAGTTCTATTTTTTAAAATTCAACTTACCAAAAATACAACTAATTCAGGAAAATACAAACGAAATCTTTACTTTTACGATTCGCTGTCGGAAAATTCCATCAAATAAGCCTTGATGAAACCATCTATTTTTCCGTCCATAACACCGTTGACGTCCGAAGTCTGGAAGTTGGTACGGTGGTCTTTCACGCGGCGGTCGTCGAACACGTAGCTGCGAATCTGCGAGCCCCATTCAATCTTTCTTTCCGGCTTCTACCTTTGCCTGCTCTTCCATGCGGTGTTGCAACTCTTTGTCGTAAAGGATAGAGCGCAACTGACGCATGGCGTTTTCTTTATTCTTCGGCTGGTCGCGCGTTTCGGTATTTTCAATCAAGATTTCTTCTTCCTCGCCTGTATAAGGGTCTTTGTACTGATAACGCAAGCGCACGCCCGATTCTACCTTGTTGACATTCTGTCCTCCCGCACCGCCGCTTCGGAACGTATCCCATGACAGGCGCGCCGGCTCTACCGTTACTTCGATCGAATCATCGACAAGCGGTGTAACAAAGACCGAAGCAAACGAAGTCATACGCTTGCCCTGTGCATTATAAGGAGAGACACGTACCAAACGATGTACTCCGTTCTCACCTTTCAAATAACCGTAAGCATAGGCACCTTCGATATTCATCGTAACGGTTTTGATGCCCGCCTCGTCGCCTTCCTGAAGGTTGGCTACCGACAACTTATAACCGTGGCTCTCCGCCCAGCGCATGTACATACGCATCAACATCGAAGACCAGTCTTGGCTTTCAGTACCTCCGGCTCCGGAATTTATTTTCAATACGCAATCCATTTGGTCGGCTTCCGAACGCAGCATGTTCTTCAATTCAAGTTCTTCTACCGCTGTAAGTGCTTTAGCGTATGCATCGTCAACCTCAGCTTCTGTCACCAGTTCGTCTTTGTAAAAATCGAAAGCCAATTCCAGTTCGTCTGACAGCGTCTTTACTTCATTGTATCCTTCAATCCATCCCTGCAAGCCCTTCACTTTCTTCATTTGTGCCTCTGCTTTCTTCGCATCATCCCAAAATCCGGGAGCTTGCGTACGGAGCTGTTCTTCCTCTACTTGGACTTTTTTATTCTCAATATCCAAATAACGATAAAGTGCAGCTGTACGTTCTTTTACATCTTTTAATTGGTCAATTGTTATCATATCGGGAAATTATTTTCATTGATTTTGAGGGTACAAAGATACGATTATTTTAGTTTACAGCCTATCACACAGCAGGGATTTCCTTTGGGGCGGCCCGCGTCAAACAGAAAAAAAGCGGAAAATGCTTCAATCTTTATCGAAACATTTTCCGCTTTCTTATTTAGAGCCTTCGTTTAAATTTTCCGATTAAGTCTTTATCCGCCCCTTTTGAGTTTGTTTCCGGTCTGTTTTTCCGTTTTCACTCGTCAGATAGCCTGCTATCCTCCTCGAAAACAAATATCAAACTGAGGCAGAGCAAAATTTAAATACTCTTAGTCTTCGTACATCTTCTCTATTTCTTTCGCATAATTCTTCAACAAAACCGCACGTTTTATTTTCAGTGTATTGGTCAGTTCTCCCCGCTCCATGCTAAAAGGCTGGGGAAGCAGTGTAAACCGCTTTATCTGTTCGTAATGGGCAAACTGCTGCTGCAATACATCGATACGCATTCGGAACAGTTCTTGTATCTCCGGCTTCTCTAACAAGTCTTTCAAATCGGTATAAGCAATGTGATGCTCGCGCGCATACTTTTCTACCAATGGATAATCAGGAACAATCAATGCCGAAACATATTTCCGCTGGTCGGCAATCACCGAAATCTGGTCGATATACCGGTCTACCACCAACTTGGTTTCGATGGCTTGCGGAGCGATATACTTTCCGTTCGACGTTTTAAACAAATCTTTGATTCTATCGGTGAGATATAAAAATCCATCTTTCATGTAACCGGCATCTCCCGTACGGAACCAGCCGTCGTCTGTAAACACAGCTTTCGTAATGGCCTCTTTCTTATAATATCCTTTTGTTATAGTCCCCCCACGCAGCAGGATTTCATTATTATCTCCTATCTTCAGTTCTACTCCTGAGAGAACCCGACCTACCCCGCCAATACGAAAGTCGTTCTTCCAATCACAAGACACCGTGGCTGTACTTTCCGTCAATCCGTATCCGGCAACCATATTGATACCTACCGAATGTACAAATTCTTCCACTTTCTCAGGTATGGCAGCACCGGCAGTGGGAAAAAGTTTCCGTTTTCTATCCCTATGGTCTTCTTCAACAGATTAAAAATAGTTCTATCATAAAACTTATATTTCATGGCAAGAAACAAAGGCGGCTTTTTGCCGTTCATCCGGTAATCAATATTATACTTCTTACCGGTACGCAAGGCATCCAACATCATGGCTTTAGCCAAACCTTTTGTCTCGTTAATTTTTTCTTGTGCTCCTGCATAAACTTTTTCCCAAAAGCGCGGAACGCTACACATTGCTGTAGGCCGAATCTCCTTTATCGTTTTCTGTATATCATGCGGACGCAAATTGATGCAAAGCACGCATCCCTGACCTAAACAGAAATAAGACCATGCACGCTCAAAGATATGAGTAAACGGCAAGAAACTCATGACAACATCTTTATCGCTCAAGTCCACCAACCGAATTTTGTTTATCTTAAAAGCTGTCTCATAATTAGAGTGGCAAAGCATGACACCCTTCGAGTCTCCTGTGGTTCCTGATGTATACAAGATATTTGCCAAATCATCCGACGAAGATGCCGCGGTGCGTCTGTTTACTTCCTCCTGAAAAGCACCGCTTCCTCCTTTCTCCAAGAAAGCATCAAAATAAATAGATGTATTGTCTTCTGGAGCAAGCGTTACAGATGGATCAAAAATAATAATTTGCCTGAGCCCTTTACACTGACTGCATACATGATAAGCTGTATCATATTGATATTGCTCGCCAACAAAAAGGAAACGAATCTCAGCGTCCTCTAAAATATAATGCACTTGAGTCTCCGAACTGGTAGCGTATAAAGGAACCGTCACAACACGGTCGGCAAAAGCTCCAAAATCCAAATAAAGAGATTCCGGCTTGTTCTGTGAAAAAATTCCAATATTTTCTTGTTCTTTTATCCCCAAGGCAATGAGGGCATTTGAAACCTGTCGTACTTTATTTGCAAATTGATTCCATGTAACGGAAATCCAAGAATCCGTATCGTAATCACGGTATTTTAAGGCTATTTTATTCCCATACTTTTCCGCTTGTTGCGGAACCATTTGAGACAAATAAGAATTCATCATGAGTCGGTATATTTAATAACTCATGCAAATATATGATTTTATTTGTGACAGCCATAAAAAAAGTAAACAAAAAGGAGTTTATTCGGAGGGGAAGAAATAAAAAAAGGCAGAGTCCACATCGGGGTTTCTACACCCACCGGAACTCTGCCCTGTCAAAACGGCGGCGACCTACTCTCCCGCTTGCGCAGTACCATCGGCGTGGCGGAGCTTAACTGCCCTGTTCGGAATGGGAAGGGGTGGAACCTCCGCGCCAAAGCCACCTCAATTTCATTGCGGCCGTGAAAGACAAACATGCAAACACGACAAGATTTGGAAAAAACGCCACATACGGAAATTTCGGGCAATTAGTAACGCTCGGCTGTGGTGTCTCCACCTATACACCTGCGTCCTATCAACGTCATAGTCTCTGACGACCCTCATTGAAATCTTATCTTGCGGCCGGCTTCGCGCTTAGATGCTTTCAGCGCTTATCCGATCCCGACGCGGATACCCGGCGGTGCACCTGGCGGCACAACCGGTAAAACCGGAGGTCGGTCAAGCACGGTCCTCTCGTACTAGTGCCCGAGCCGCGCAAATTTCATGCGCCCACGATAGATAGAACGACGTTCTGAACCCAGCTCGCGTGCCACTTTAATGGGCGAACAGCCCAACCCTTGGGACCTTCTCCAGCCCCGGGATGTGACGAGCCGACATCGAGGTGCCAAACCACTCCGTCGATATGAGCTCTTGGGAGGGATCAGCCTGTTATCCCCGGAGTACCTTTTATCCTTTGAGCGATGTCCCTTCCATGCGGAAACACCGGATCACTATGCTCTAGTTTCCTACCTGCTCGACTTGTATGTCTCCCAGTCAAGCGCCCTTATGCCATTACACTCTGCGGACGGTTACCGATCGTCCTGAGGGCACCTTTAGAAGCCTCCGTTACGCTTTTGGAGGCGACCACCCCAGTCAAACTACCCACCAAGCAATGTCCTCCGACCAGGAGTTAGAATCCAAACAAATAAAGGGCCGTATTTCAACGGCGGCTCCACGGATACTGGCGTACCCGCTTCAATGCCTCCGGCCTATCCTACACATCACGTGCCCAGATCCAATGCTAAGCTATAGTAAAGGTTCACGGGGTCTTTTCGTCCCATCGCGGGTAATCGGCATCTTCACCGATACTACAATTTCACTGGGCTCACGGTTGAGACAGCGTCCAGATCATTACACCATTCGTGCAGGTCGGAACTTACCCGACAAGGAATTTCGCTACCTTAGGACCGTTATAGTTACGGCCGCCGTTTACCGGGGCTTCAATTCAAGGCTTCTCTTGCGATGACCTCTCCTCTTAACCTTCCGGCACCGGGCAGGTGTCAGGCTGTATACCTCTTCTTTCGAATTCGCACAGCCCTGTGTTTTTGGTAAACAGTTGCCTGGACCGATTCGCTGCGCCCTCCCCGTTGCCGGGGTAGGGACCCTTTGTCCCGAAGTTACAGGTCAATTTGCCTAGTTCCTTAACCGTGAATCACCCAAGCGCCTTAGTATATTCTACCCGACCACGTGTGTCCGTTTCGGTACGGGTGCCGCATGTGTTATGCGTAGCGGATTTTCTCGGCAGCACGCTTACCCGCGCTATTGGCTTGTCCCGAAGGACGCGCCATACTCTCAGGTTCGGATCTCCCGGCGGATTTGCCTGCCGGAATCAACTCCTACACCCTTCAACCACCTATTCCGTCAGGTGGCGGCGGTGTCACTCCTGCGTCCCCGCGTCACCACATGCGGCAGTAACGGAATCTTTACCGTTTCTGCCATCGGCTACGCCGTTAGGCTGTGCCTTAGGGCCCGACTTACCCTGATCCGATTAGCGTTGATCAGGAAACCTTGGTCTTTCGGCGAGGGGTTTCCCGCCCCTTTATCGTTACTTATACCTACATTTGCTTTTCCATAAGCTCCAGCCCTCCTCACGGAAGACATTCAACGCCGATGGAATGCTCCCCTACCGATCGTATTGATCCCGAGTCTTCGGCAAACCACTTAATACCCGATTATTATCCACGCCCGGTTCCTCGACTAGTGAGCTGTTACGCACTCTTTAAATGAATGGTCGCTTCCAACAACATCCTAGCTGTCTCTGCAACCGGACTTCGTTAGACTAACTTAGTGGTTATTTCGGGGCCTTAGACGACGGTCTGGATTGTTCTCCTCTCGGGCGCGGACCTTAGCACCCACGCCCTCACTCCCCGTACTTTGGCAATACCAGCATTCGGAGTTTGTCAAGACTTGATAGGCGGTGAAGCCCTCGCGTCTTATCAGTCGCTCTACCTCTGGTCTGGAACGTACAAGGCTGCACCTAAATGCATTTCGGGGAGTACGAGCTATCTCCGCGTTTGATTGGCCTTTCACCCCTACCCTCACCCTATGGCTTCGCGTACCGGACTATCACCGTCTATGGTCGCTCTTTCCAGAGCGTTCCGCTCGCCATCGTTCATGCGATGCCGCAGTCCTACAACCCCCGTCCTGCCGTAACAGGGGCGGGTTTGGGCTCTTCCCCGTTCGCTCGCCACTACTGGGGAATCATTGTTATTTTCTTTTCCTGCAGGTACTAAGATGTTTCAGTTCCCTGCGTTAGCCTCCCGCTGTGCGGGATGGTGTCCCTTCAGGACACCGGGTTGTCCCATTCGGATATCCGCGGATCAAAGGTTGCTTGCACCTCCCCGCGGCTTCTCGCAGCTTGCCACGTCCTTCATCGCCTCCGAGAGCCTAGGCATCCACCGTACGCCCTTATCTATTTCCGTAATATACTTTCTTCCGTCAGCAAACGGAAGGGCGTATCTTCAAAACCTTCTCTTCGTTCGTTAGTTTGTCCATCATGTCACAGACCGCATTGTCCTTTCGGACTTACGTGGAGAATAACGGATTCGAACCGTTGACCCCCTGCTTGCAAAGCAGGTGCTCTAGCCAGCTGAGCTAATCCCCTTCACCGGTAGTCCCAGGCAGAGTTGAACTGCCGACCTCTACATTATCAGTGTAGCGCTCTAACCAACTGAGCTATAGGACTGACTTGTAATGCCTCGTTCTCAACTCACCGTACTTACCTGTGCCGTACGGATCATTCTCCTCTTTACAGCATATATATCTTTTCGACACGCAGGAACCGAAAACGGCACAAGCAACATACCGCTCCAGAAAGGAGGTGTTCCAGCCGCACCTTCCGGTACGGCTACCTTGTTACGACTTAGCCCCAATCACCGGCTTTACCCTAGGGCGCCCCTTGCGGTTACGCACTTCAGGCACCGCCGGCTTTCATGGCTTGACGGGCGGTGTGTACAAGGCCCGGGAACGTATTCACCGCGCCGTGGCTGATGCGCGATTACTAGCGAATCCAGCTTCGTGGAGTCGGGTTGCAGACTCCAGTCCGTACTGAGGGAGGGTTTGGGGATTGGCGTCCCGTCGCCGGGTAGCAGCCCTCTGTGACCTCCCATTGTAACTATCCCCATCGTTTAACGCTTTCGCTTGGCCGCCGACCGTACGCCGACAGCGAGTATCCATCGTTTACCGTGCGGACTACCAGGGTATCTAATCCCTGATACCCGCACCTTCGAGCCTCAACGTCAGTCCAGGCCTGGCAGGCTGCCTTCGCAATCGGGGTTCTTCGTGATATCTAAGCATTTCACCGCTACACCACGAATTCCGCCTGCCTCGACCGAACTCAAGCACACCAGTTTCAACTGCAATTCCAAGGTTGAGCCCCGAACTTTCACAGCTGACTTGACATGCCGTCTGCGCTCCCTTTAAACCCAATAAATCCGGATAACGCCTGCATCCTCCGTATTACCGCGGCTGCTGGCACGGAGTTAGCCGATGCTTATTCATGCGGTACCTGCAATAAGGTACACGTACCTCACGTTAATCCCGCATAAAAGAAGTTTACAACCCGTAGGGCCGTCATCCTTCACGCTACTTGGCTGGTTCAGCCTCGCGGCCATTGACCAATATTCCTCACTGCTGCCTCCCGTAGGAGTTTGGACCGTGTCTCAGTTCCAATGTGGGGGACCTTCCTCTCAGAACCCCTATCCATCGTCGGCTAGGTGGGCCGTTACCCCGCCTACTACCTAATGGAACGCACCCCCCTCCCGTACCGTAATAACTTTAGTCAGGCTTACATGCGAACTCCTGACATCATCGGGTATTAATCTCCCTTTCGGAAGGCTATCCCCGTGTACGGGGCAGGTTGGATACGCGTTACTCACCCGTGCGCCGGTCGCCATCGTATCCGGCAAGCCGGATACATGCTGCCCCTCGACTTGCATGTGTTAAGCCTGTAGCTAGCGTTCATCCTGAGCCAGGATCAAACTCTTCATTGTAAAATATCCTTGTTCTTTTTATTATTCTGAATTTCAGGGTATGGGTTTTCTTTTTTTCATCACGGCTCCTATATACATTTATTATATATACAACAGGAAGCCGCTCCTAAAGAAACCGTCGCTTGTACTACTTTTTCGTCTCCTGCATATCTAAAGAATTTCAATGACCTCTCTGTCTTCCCTTCCCGCGTCGTTTTCAGCGGAAAAGCGTTGCAAAGGTAAGCACTTTTTTTCATTCCACCAAAACTTTTTTCAAGTTTTTTTCGGGGAGGTTTTCCGAGGCGGTCGGACCGCAGCACGAAAGATACCACCCGAAGTGGGGGAAGGATGCCAGCCTTTCATCGTTCAGAGGCTTTCGCTCCCGAAAGCGGGTGCAAAAGTACGCACTTTATCCGATTCCGCAACACACTCCACACACTTTTTTTCATCTTTTTTTGATATTCGTGGAAAATATGCTGTAAAACAGGGTTTTATAACGGGAACTTTTTGGAAGGGAAGCCGAGAAGAAGGAAAAACCGTACATCTATATATACGGGCGTACGCGATTACATTTATTTATGCGGCACAAACACGGCGAAATTTCTATCCGGAAGGACGAAAATTTCTATTCGGAACGTCAACCGTCCCATGCGGTAGGAACAGGCAACGCTTCGGCTTGCGTTTTTAGGGGGCGGGAAAACAGGGCATAAAAATGCCTCTTTGGTGAAAAAAAGATTGCTTTCTCACCAAAGAGGGCAGTAATAATGTGTGAAAAAATTTCTGAGAAGACTTTATTTTATCTTCAACTGGTCGAAACCTTCGCCATATACACCTACCACATTGCTTTGCGAAATAAACGCATTGGGGTCGATATCTTTCACCAAACGGAATATATCAAGCGACTCTCTTTTCTTTGCCAACACCACGATTACTTTTACTTCTTGCTTGCTGTACCATCCTTGCCCATCGAGCAAGGTTACGCCACGGTCTACTTTTGTTGCAATGGCTTCGGCTATTTTTTCGTACTGCTTCGAAAAAATAAGGAACTGAACCGACTGACGGGCACTGTTTACCACGTAGTCAATCACAATGCTCATAACAAACAATACACAGAAACCGAACAATACCCGGCGCCAATCGTGAAAGATTAGGTAACAAGACGAAATTATCACAATATCGCAGTACATCATCATCCGCCCCAGCGTAATGTCTTTGTACTTATTAATAATCCAAGCAATGATGTCGGTTCCTCCCGTGCTTCCGTTGTTACAAAACACAATCCCAAGTCCGAAACCCAACAGTCCTGCTCCTATCACACACGCCATGAAATCTTGTCCTTCACCAAGCAAATGAGGAAGTTTCCCGTCGTCGTCTTTCAAAATCATTTGGAAGAACCAAAGCAAGAAAGTCAGCATAAAGATGGCATAGATGGTTTTAACGCTGAATTTCGGTCCTAATATCTTCAAGGCAAAGCCCAAGAACACGGCATTGATAATAAAATAAGAAATCTGAATTTCGACACCCGTGGCGTAATAAATGATTGCCGCAATACCGGTAACGCCACCCGTTGTTATCTGATAAGGCAACAGAAATGCCGCCCACCCGATGGAGTAACAAATCAAACCAAAGGTAATGGCAAGGTAATCTCTTGACTCCCGCCCCAATTTTTTTCTTAGTAATGCTTCCACGTTTTATTGACATTAAGTTATACGAAACGCAAACGGGGATTACACAAACTTACGATATTGCTTTTGACCGTATCATTCGTGTAACCCCCGTATGCAAGAATACTTATTTGTTAAAGTACAATATTAACAATCTTCTTAGGAACAATAATCACTTTCTTCGGAGTTTTTCCGGCAATCCATTTCTGTGATTGTTCTTCGCTCATTACTGCCGACTGGATGGTATCGTTATCTGCATCGGCTGGAAATTCCATCACAAAACGCGCCTTTCCGTTGAAAGAAATAGTATATTTCACCGTATCTTCTTTCAGATAAGCTTCATCGTAAGCAGGCCAGTGTGCGTCGCATACCGAAGTAGCGTTGCCCAATGCTTCCCAAAGCTCTTCCGCCAAATGGGGAGCAAACGGAGCCAGTACGACAATCAGGTTACTCAATACGGCTTTGTTACGACACTTCAGCGACGTCAGCTCGTTTACGCAAATCATAAACGCACTGACCGATGTGTTGTAAGAGAAGGCTTCGATGTCGCCTGTTACCTTCTTAATCAGCTTATGAATGGCTTTCAGCTCTTCTTTAGTAGCTTCACCTTCTGCCGGCAAGAAGTTATCCTGACGATCGTAGAACAGATTCCAAAGTTTCTTCAAGAAACGGTGAACTCCATCTATACCGTTCGTATCCCACGGTTTTGACTGTTCTACCGGGCCGAGGAACATTTCGTACATACGCAATGTATCGGCTCCATATTTCTCAACAATCATATCGGGGTTTACTACGTTATACATCGACTTACTCATCTTTTCAACCGCCCATCCGCAGATATACTTGCCGTCTTCAAGAATAAATTCGGCATTGTTATATTCCGGACGCCAGTTTTTAAAGGCTTCCACATCCAACACATCGTTTGATACGATATTTACATCTACATGGATGGGAGTAACATCGTACTCGCCTTTCAAGCCGAATGAAACAAACGTGTTGGTGTCTTTTATACGATAGACAAAATTACTGCGTCCCTGAATCATTCCCTGATTAATAAGTTTCTGGAAGGGTTCTTCGGTGATGCTTACGCCCAAATCGTGTAAGAACTTATTCCAGAAGCGAGAATAAATCAAGTGACCGGTAGCGTGTTCGGTTCCTCCCACGTAAAGGTCAACACTCTGCCAGTAACGGTCTGCCTTTTCCGAAACCAAAGCCTCGTTATTATGCGGATCCATATAGCGCAGGTAATATGCACTTGAACCGGCGAATCCCGGCATGGTATTCAGTTCGAGCGGGAATACAGTCACATTATCTATCTTAGCGTTTTCAACCACTTCGCCTTTTTCTACATCCCAAGCCCACTTGGTAGCGTGTCCCAACGGCGGTTCACCCGTTTCGGTGGGTAAGAACTTGTCTACTTCAGGCAGTTCGAGCGGCAATTTGCTTTCGTCGATCATGTAAGGCATACCGTCTTTGTAATAAACCGGGAACGGTTCGCCCCAATAACGCTGCCGACTGAAGATGGCATCGCGCAGGCGATAATTTACTTTCACACGTCCCAAGTTATGCGCCTTTACGTATGTTTTGGTAGCAGCAATCGCCTCTTTTACAGTCAGTCCGTTCAGATTCAAATCACAGTAAGGCGTAACTCCGGCTTTCGGTGAGTTGCAAACGATGCCTTCTTTCGCATCGAAACTTTCTTCGCTTACGTCACAACCTTCTATCAACGGAATAATCGGCAGATTGAAATGTTTAGCAAAAGCATAGTCGCGGCTGTCGTGTGCCGGAACAGCCATAATCGCTCCCGTTCCGTATCCCGCCAATACATAATCGCTAATCCAAACGGGAACAGCTTCGCCCGTAAACGGATTAACGGCATACGAACCGCTGAATACGCCGGTTACGCGACGGTCGGAGATTCGTTCGCGTTCGGTACGTTTTTTTTGTCCGGTCAAGGTAAGCCTCTACCTCTGCTTTCTGAGATTCGGTAGTCAACAGCGGAACCAGCTCACTTTCAGGAGCCAATACCATAAACGTTACACCGAACATCGTATCGGCACGGGTAGTAAAGATGGTAAATTCCAAATCGCTGTCTTTTACCTTGAAGCGTACTTCCGTACTCAGAGCGACCAATCCAGTTACGCTGGGTTTCTTTCAAAGATTCCGTCCAGTTGATCGTATCAAGCCCGTCGAGCAAACGCTGTGCATACGCTGACACGCGCAAACACCACTGACGCATTTTTTTCTGCACCACAGGATAACCGCCACGCACCGATACACCGTCTACCACTTCATCGTTAGCCAATACCGTTCCCAACTGCGGACACCAGTTTACCATCGTTTCACCCAAGTAAGCAATACGGTAGTTCATCAAAGTCTCCTGCTGTTCTTTTTCAGTCTTAGCTTTCCATTCATCAGCCGTAAAACTCAGCTCTTCACTGCAAGCAACGTTCAGTCCCTCTGTTCCCTGCTGTTCAAAGGCAGCCACCAACTCAGCGACAGAACGAGCCTGCTGCTTGTCATTATCATAATAACTATTGAACATTTTCTGGAATGCCCATTGCGTCCAATGATAATACCCTGGTTCACAGGTACGGATTTCGCGGTCCCAGTCGAAACAGAACCCTATTTTATCTAATTGCTCGCGGTAACGATTGATATTGGCAGCGGTCGTAATAGCCGGGTGTTGTCCGGTTTGGATGGCATATTGCTCAGCAGGAAGTCCGTAAGCATCATACCCCATCGGATTCAGAACGTTGAATCCTTGCAGGCGTTTGTAACGTGCATAAATATCGCTGGCAATATATCCCAACGGGTGTCCTACGTGAAGTCCGGCTCCCGATGGATACGGGAACATGTTCAAAACATAAAATTTTTGTTTTGATTCGTCCTCAGTAACTTTATAAGTACGATTTTCCACCCATTTTTGTTGCCATTTCTTTTCTATCTCTCTGAAATTATATTCCATAATGAGGGTTTTATTTAATTGATTTTTACGTATTTCTCTCAAATTTCTGCAAAGATAACAAGACTTCGGGAATAAAAGGAAGTAATTTTGAATTAAAAGTTAGCGTCTGCTTTCGATTTTATCTGTTTTCCCTGATAATTCTAAAAAATTCTTTTTGCTCTTGAAAGGGGTAAACAAACTCTAAACAAAAAAACGGAAAAACTCCGCAAGCTCATTAGTGTGGATGAGAGAGTTTTGATGAGGAAATAAACTAACGAAAATTCTTGCGGAGTTTAAAACCGGAGCATTCCTTCTGGCTATTTTCCGCCAACCCGAAAAATAAAAAGCGGCAGAGCATTTGCCTATTTGCTGGAGAGGGAGTCGAAGCCCTTTATGCACAAACAGGAAACGCCCTCCGCAGATATATAGGGAAGGACGTAAAACTGTTTCGTGTGCATAGAAATTATTTCGACTTTTCTCCGGCACGGAATCAGCTATACGTTACTTGTCAATAAAATTAATCTTCGCTCGAAAAACCGCACAAAAATATATATTCTACTTTTAAAATGCTATTTTTTATCAGACTTTTTTAGTCTGTTCTAATTTTATCCGGATTTTATTTAAGAAATTCTTACTATCGGCTCTTCTTTACTTAGAGCCTGTCGTACATTTGTCGTACATTTGTACGTTTGTTAAAAGTTTGATAATTTAGTTCTTTGAATAGGCATGGACAAAGACCGTAGAGCTTGTGGTTATGGAAACCGTTTTAAACGTTCAGTCCCCATGCCTTTACATCTGAAATCTGGATAGTTCGTTGGGACTTATGATCCCGTGTTAGCGACGATAGGTTACAGGATGTATTCAATCAAATTAAAGACGTTATGACTTACATTGGAATTGACATCAGCAAGGACAGCTTCGTAGCTGCTTTTCCGACAGTATCGGGTTATCAGACCCAAACTTATCCTAACACCGTAAAAGGTATCAGGAAGTTCATCGGCTCGCTTTCCGTAACAGAACATCATTGTGTGATGGAAGCCACCGGCAATTACGGTTTTCTGCTTCTTTATCTGCTTGACAGGGCAGGGAATAGCTGCCAGCATGGTAAACCCCAAACAAATCAAGCACTTTTCACGCATGATGATGGCCGTCACCAAGACCGACCCCAAAGATGCCTGCATGATTGCCATGTACGGAGAGAAGATGAATCCTCCCGTTTACAAGATGCCTTCAGAAACCGTCATGCTGCTGAAGCAGAAGAAAACGATTATCAGGCAGTTGAAGAAACAGCTTACCGCGAGCAGGAACTTGAGAAGTTCTCTCGTAGTGCTTCCATTCCAAGACAAGAACGGGATGAAAGCTTTGGACAAGACTATTTCTTTTTTGGCAAGCCAAATCGAGTCTTTGGAGTCTGAACTTGCAGACTTGGCTTCATCTGAGTTTGACAGGCAGGTTAAACTACTCACATCCATCAAAGGGATTGGTATTACTTTGGCTACAGCCTTGATTGTCGCTACCGGAGGATTCTCCTATTTCAACAATGCAAAGCAGGTTTCCCGTTTTATCGGGATATGCCCGACCTACCAGCAGTCCGGAACATCCGTGCACATCAAAGGCGGGATTAACCGCAATGGGGATGCGAGCCTGCGTTCACTGCTTTATGTCGCTTCGTGGTCGGCATTACGTGGTAACACAACTTGCAAAGAGTGTTATACGAGATTGAAAGCCAATGGGAAGCCTTCTAAGGTAGCTCTTATTGCTGTTGCAAACAAGCTCGTCAGACAGGCATTTGCTGTAATCAAGTCAGATGCACCGTATGTGGATGGATTCGTTTCTACCCAGCAAACGAAATAACCTATGGTGGAATTTTTATACTCATTTTATTTGCTTATTAATATAGTTCGTTTAAATTTTCCGATTAAGTATTTTTATCCGCCCCTTTTTGAGTTTGTTTCCGGTCTGTTTCCTCGTTTTTACTCGTCAGATAGACCGCTATCATCCTCGAAACAATTCTCAAACCGCAGGCAGAGCAAAATTTAAACAGGTTCTTATTTATTCGCAGCTGCATTTTTTAAACTATTTTAATACTAATTGCAGTCTGAACCCGCATTAAAACGCTACCGTTAGTGTCACTCATCTTATGCGGTAGCGTTGACCAACGCTTCCCATAGAACCGACCGATTCTATGGGAAGAATTTTTCAAACGTTTCTATAAAACGTAAGAACCTTAAAATAAAGTTGTTATAAATTCGACTTACACTAAGTCTCAGAAGGTAGATTAATTTTTTTAATCTATCGCTCAATGTCTTTTCCTAACTCTTTCCAGTTGTCGAAACCTTTATCCAAATTGTATACTTCAAAACCTTTTTCGGTAAGAAGGCGTGCGGCATTCCGGCTCCGGCGTCCGCTTTTGCAATAAACAGCTACGGGACGTGCCTTATCTAACAGCTCATCGGCATTCATCGAAAACTTGTCATCCATCACATTGATATTCAAACTTCCTCCGATGTGTCCTTCCGAGTATTCGGCAACCGTACGGACATCAACACACTGAATATTCTCGTCTTCGATCAGGCGTTCGAATTCATCGGCAGAAAGATTCTTGAAATTATCTTTTGCCTTGTCGCTACACGCATAAAGAAAAAATGCAAAAGCACATACGAAAAGCGTAAAATAAATGGTTTTTATCATATCTCAGTAGGTAAATGTATAGGTGGAAAATCCTTTTTCGTAGGTATTTATCTGTAAAGCTATCGTATCGCCCGACCGGAGTTTGTCTTTATATCCCCGCAGAGGAATGGAGAGATAAACCTCGCGTGTGAAAGCCTCGTAATCGTCATTGCGATTATGGTAAAGGGTGAGGTGAAGCGTATTTGCTCCGCCTTCTTCCGTTATTCCGTAATCAGCAAAGTGAAAAGCGTGGTTTTTATCTTTCACCATGGGTTTCAGAATCAGGTTAATGTAATCGCCCGACCGCCATACGCTCCGAACATCAAGCGGATCGGTTACAACTCCTTCGGTAAAACTCTCGGCAGGAAGCGGGTCGAGCGCCATTATCAACTGGGCAGAATAAAGATATACTTCGCCCGACTCGGTTAAAGGCTGATAGACGGAAACGGTCCGATAAAGCGAATCGGGCGTCAGTCCGTCTAAACCTTCCCGTGGCTGAATGGTATATACTTCACCTTCATCGGTAATCAAACGCGATAGAACTCCTTCGCTGTCGGTCTGCCCGTCGATAAATTCGGTCACGACACTGGGATACACGTAATCGTCTTCTTTACACGACACCCCTACAAGCAGAGTGAGGCACAACAGCGGAAGAAGGTATTTCAGTTTCATTCTTCGACAGCCTTCTGATGATTAATAACAGGATTGGCATACATCACCAGCATCCGCTCGCGCAAGAATGCCTCGTCTTTATTCGGAATGTCAATCATATCCAACTTCTTTTGCAGGTAAGTTTCGAAGCGCAATTTGTCATCTGCCGTATAATGCGACGCAAATGTATCCGTCCCATCCAGCAAGTCACACGCCACGTAATTGCCCGGATAAAGACGATAGTTGCGATGAATATGCAAATCTATCAAATGAGACACTTTAGCGAATACCTCGGTCTTCGGCAGTCCGCGGAATGCTTCCAACTCGTTGCTTATACATTTTGCCGCATGAAAATGGACGTGTCCTTTATAGCCAAAGATACCTGTCTGCATATTGAGCAAATCGTCTGCTTGACTTTTCTTATAACCTTCCACATCCCGTTTCAACTGCATTTCCGTAGCTTTCAGATAGTCGCAGGGGTCATATTCGTAAGAAAGAGCAAGCGGAACAATATTCAACTCCTTCAAACGGTCGATGACATCGCCCGTTCCGCCCAGCACAAGCATTTTCAACACACTGTCTTGCGTACGGTCGTTTGAGTCTTTCGCCCGTCCTTCCCGTTGGGCAATCCAAACATTTTCTCCTTTCTCCGTAACGGCAAAATGGATGTAACGCGACAAACGGGCAGATGCTTCCAACATTTGCCTCATACTGAGCGCACGCTGCACGATAAACGATTTATTGATACGTACCAATTTCTTTATCCACGGATAAATCAACAAATTATCGCCAATGGCTATTTCTACGGTATTGGGGAATCCGTTATCAAGCAATCCCACCGAAAGAAATCCCGGATCGAGTACAATGTCACGATGATTCGAAATAAACGTATAGTTGCATGTTTTATCTGTCAGTTGCGAAGCATCCAGTTCGAAACCATCGCTATGCTGACGGATAATCTGATGAAGCAGTTCGTAGAAAAAAGTTTTCTGTATATCCAGACTGGTTTTACATTGTTTCAGTTGCGCCGCCAACGCCTCTACCGGTACACCCGGCATGACGCTTTCTATCGCTTTTCGGAAGTCAGGATCGGCAATCAGTTCTTCGCATATTCCCTGAAGTTCGTCAGGATTATAAGGGCGAATGTCGTCAAACTCGGCAGGTATATTCATAGCTTGATTAGTTTGGTGATATTGCAAATATACGAAATTTTAAAAACAATCTTCAATAATATCCGTCATAACATCTTTCATGCTTAATCCGGCAGCACGTACTTGCTGGGGAATGAAGCTGGTAGCAGTCATGCCCGGCGTGGTATTTATTTCAAGCAGATTAATTTTTTCACCTTCGGTAATGATATAATCTACACGTACCAGCCCTTTGCATCCCAATATATCATAGAGAGCAGAAGTAAGTTTCTGCACACGCCCGGTCAGTTCGTCGCTGAGACGTGCGGGAGTGATTTCGGTTACTTCGCCGTTATATTTGGCATTAAAATCGAAAAATTCATTCTTGCTTACCACTTCGGTTATCGGTAACACCACGGTTTTTCCCCCTGCACGGTAACATCCGTTTGCCAGTTCGATACCGTCCATGAATGCCTCAACCATTACGTCGTCCGACTCTTCGAATGCCTTTTGCAATGCCGGCTGGATTTGTTCCTTTGTTTTTACTTTGGTTACTCCAAAGCTCGAACCGCTGGCATTGGGTTTTATAAAGCAAGGCAAACCTATTTTTTCGATAACGTCTTCGTCGCTGATGCCATGACGCTTGTTGACCAACATTGATTCGGCAACACGTATTCCGAATCCTTTCAGGTATTGGTTTAATGTAAATTTACTGAACGTAAGTGCCGATACCAGTACATCACATGTAGAATAAGGAATATCCAACAACTCGAAATAGCCTTGCAGGATGCCGTTCTCGCCCGGTGTTCCGTGGATGGTGATGTAAGCGAAATCGGGTTTTACCTTCTTACCGTTTTCCGTAAAACTGAAATCGTTTTTGTCGATGGCGGCACGTGTCCCGTCAGGCAACAGAGCTTCCCAACTCTTTTTTGTCAGCTCTACGATATAAAGATTATACTTTTCTTTGTCGATGAAAGAATAAATTCCTTCTGCACTTTTCATCGAAACACCGTGTTCCGATGAGTCTCCTCCTGCTACAATAGCAATGGTACGTTTCATAATTCTTCTCTATTACTGATATACGTTCTCCATCGCTCCAACAAGCGTGTCATGTCATCGGGCAGTTCGGAAGTGAAAAACATTTCTTCACCCGTGCGCGGATGTACAAAGCCCAACGTCTTGGCATGAAGCGCCTGACGGGGACAGATGTCGAAACAGTTATTTACAAATTGTTTATACTTACTGAAATGGGTTCCCTTCAATATTTCATTGCCGCCGTAACGTTCGTCGTTGAACAGCGTATGCCCAATGTATTTCATGTGAACCCTTATCTGATGGGTACGCCCCGTTTCAAGCACACATTTTACCAGTGTCACGTAACCCAAACGCTCTAATACTTCGTAATGCGTCACGGCATGTTTGCCCTGTTCGGGGTCTGCCATCACCGCCATTTGCATACGGTCTTTCGGATTACGTCCGATGTTTCCCACGATGGTGCCCGTATCTTGCTCCATGTTTCCCCATACCAGCGCATTATACTCGCGCTTGGTAGTCTTGTTATAAAACTGTAATCCGAGGCTTGTTTTCGCATCGGGAGTTTTAGCCACTACCAGCAGGCCGGAAGTATCTTTGTCGATACGATGCACCAATCCCACTTGGGGGTCGTTGGGATCATAGGTAGGAACGTCGCGCAGATGCCATGCGATGGCATTGACCAGCGTACCATGATAGTTGCCGCATCCGGGATGTACCACCAGTCCTGCAGGTTTGTTTATAACCATCAGGTCGGCATCTTCGTAAACAATGTCTAAAGGAATGTCTTCGGGGATAATGTCATTGTCGTAACGCGGACGGTCCATCATTACGGTCAACACATCTTGCGGCTTTACCTTATAGCTACTCTTCACAGGCTTTCCGTTCGCCATTACAAACCCGTTGTCTGCCGCCGTCTGGATACGGTTGCGTGAAGCATTGACGATGCGCTCGAACAAATATTTGTCGATGCGCACCGGGGTTTGTCCTTTATCCACCACCACCCGGAAATGTTCGTACAGTTCGGGCGACTCACTTACCGGTTCAATATCGTCAAACGACTCATCCAATTCGTCGATATAATCTTCTGCCATGAATGTACGTTTATAATCGGTTAGAACCAAGAATCATCTACCTGAGGTTTTTCTCCGGAATCAGGAGCCAAGTCTAACTGAAGCTGGGCAGAGTCTACTGTGAGCGAATCGCGCAGCACGATACTCCCCACGCATAACGTCAATAACGCTTCGTGAGGCACTTTATCTCCCGCCTTCAAAGAGCTGCCCCGATATTTGATGCCGTAAATCCAGTCTTGCTCACCGGGTACAAGTTCCGGCTCTGTCAAACGGAATCCCATTGCTTTCAGTTTAGCTTCTGCCTGACGGAAAGAACTGTTATCAATCAGGTCGGGCAGTTTTATGAGCGGAACATCGGTTGTAGTAACGGTAAGATAAACTGTTCTTCCCTCTTTCACGCGCGACCCGCTTATGGGTTTCTGTTCCAACACCACCCCGTCGGGCATACCTTTTACATAAACAGAATCTATGATGGTACTTTTGAAAAGCTGGTTTTTCAGTGTTTTTTCTGCTTCGCTGATGGTTTTGTTTTTCACATCGGGCACCACATACGACTCGCCGTGATGTGTGTAGCTGTCAAGCCACAATAGCGTACCCCATGCCGCTCCGACAATAACCAGAATCATTCCGGCCAGATTGAGCCAGAAGAAGCGGTTCTTTTTAAAAGAAAAAAACTCTTTCAGTGTTATCATTTTACATACTGTTTGGAAGTTTGGGCAAAGATACAACTTTTTGTATATATTCCTCTGACTTACCTCCAGAAGATTCATTCAGAGGCGATTTTAATTTTATTTACGCACTTGGAAAACCAATGAAACACAGGCTCAAAACGCAACCGTTAGTTTTGGGTAACTTATGCGGATAAACCTTCCGGTTCTACCCGAAGCGTTCACCTGCTTTCCGAATAGAATTTTTCAGCCCTCAAAACAGGGGAAATTCCCCGTATATAACGGCTCAAAAACTTAGAGCCTGTTTCTTAATTTTAACAACTTAACCTTTAAAGCATGTTATAAAACAAGGTTTTGACATGGAAATATTTGCAGCATAGCCGAAAGTCAGTATCTTTGTACTGTGTTTTTCATAGTATTAGATTTAAGGTTAACAAAAGGTTGGAGTACAGCGGTACTCCTTTTTTTATGTCCGTACTTTAAGTAGGTAAATTCATCCGATGTATCAATTTTACAAAGAGCTTATTTTAAGACTATTACGTTTCGGTCGGAAGTCTGAAAAATTCTAACGGTAGAACCGGGCGGTCTTTCGAATAGAAATGGTCAACTCTACCGCATGGAATAAGCAACGCTACCCGTAGCGTTTCGGGCTTTATTTTCAGCGTGACAGCAAGGTTATTCTGTGAATTTTACCTACTTTTGTAAAAGAACCGTATAGATTAGAATCGTATGAAACATGTTTTCCTTTTATATATCGTAGGGCTGATTTTTCCTTTTTCTCTCTCAGCTCAGCGTTTGATTGAAGTAGGCGATGGATATAGCAAAACTTCGGTTAATACGGCTGTGTTTCGGAACAATGCACTTGTTACCGACGGCGATACGCAATACATATCTTATTACGATGGCGAAGGATATGTAGTGTTGGGAAAACGGCAGTTGGAAACTTCGGAATGGACGCTGCAACGTACTCCGTATCAGGGAAACGTAGCCGATGCGCATAACGTAATCAGCATGATGGTAGACGGCGAGGGGTATCTGCACGTGGCTTTCGACCATCACGGCAATGCACTGAATTATTGTCGAAGCATCTCGCCGGGCAGTTTGACGTTGGGAGATAAAGAACCGATGATAGGGCGTGATGAAGCCGATGTTACGTATCCGGAATTTTATCGTTTTGCAGACGGTAATCTGCTGTTTGTCTATCGTTCGGGAGCTTCCGGACGCGGTAATCTGGTGATGAACCGGTATGATGTGAAGACACGCGAGTGGAGCCGCGTGCAAGACGTGTTGATAGACGGCGAGAATCAGCGGAACGCTTACTGGCAACTGTATGTTGATGAAAAGGGGACAATTCATCTTTCGTGGGTGTGGCGTGAAACGTGGTTGGTTGAAACCAATCATGATTTGTGTTATGCGCGTTCTTCCGATGAAGGAAAAACATGGTATACCTCTTCGGGCAGGAAATATATACTTCCCATCCGTCTTGACAATGCCGAATATGCCTGCCGCATTCCTCAGAACAGCGAGTTAATCAATCAAACCAGCATGAGTACGGATGCAGAAGGAAATCCGTATATCGTTACGTACTGGAGGGATAAGGGAAGCAGGGTTCCGCAATATCGTTTGGTGTGGAACGACGGAAAAGCATGGCATCACAGTCGGATTACAGATCGGAAACTTCCGTTTTCTCTGGCAGGAGGCGGTACGAAAATGATTCCCATTTCTCGTCCGCGCATTGTGGTAAACGAGGGAAAAGCATATTTCATATTCCGTGATGCGGAGCGAGGCGGTAAGGTCTCGATAGCCAGTACGGATGATTTGAGCCGAGGTGAGTGGGAGGTACGGGATTTGACCGACTTTTCAGTGGATGCGTGGGAACCGAATTTAGACACGGAGCTGTGGAAAAAACAGAAGAAACTGCATCTTTTTGTACAGGAAAATCATCAGGGCGACGGTGAGAAAACCGTGGATGGAGAGACTACGCCGGTATATGTATTAGAATTTCTTTCATTTTGATGTCATGGCTACGAAGCGAATCATAGCAGACGACGATTTCGGGCAAATCGTATTGCGTTCCCGGCGCGGAGCCCGTAACATTACAATGCGTGTCAAGCCGGACGGATTGTATCTGACTGTTCCTCCGCGAAGCCGTACGGAAGCTGTACTCGAAGCGTTGCGTCCGTTCAGAGCGCGCTTGTTGGAACAATATCTTCAGGTGAAACCCAAACGGATTGATTTTGATTACCATATCCAAGCCGAATGTTTCCGGCTTTCTTTGGCTCCCGGCTCATGGAAATGTTTTACTATCCGTAATACAGAAGAAGGGATGGTGATATACTGTCCGCCGGGTACGGATTTCGCTCTTCCTGAAATACAACTACTGCTACACAATGCGATTATCCGTGCCTTGAAACGTGCGGCAGAAAGCTATCTGCCTCCCTTGCTTGCTACATGGGCTGAACGTTTCAGACTTACTTATAATAAAGTACGGATAACAGGAGCACGCTCACGCTGGGGAAGCTGTTCGGGTACACGTACCATCAGCCTTTCGTGTTATTTGATGTTGGTTCCCGCCCATTTGATGGATTATGTCATTCTTCACGAACTTGCCCATACCAAAGAGATGAATCACGGTCCTCGGTTTTGGGAGCTGCTTGATAGTTTCACTGAAGGACAATCGCTTCGTCTGCGTGCGGAGTTACGCAAATTCCGTACAGCCTTTTAAGAAACTTAAACAGGCTCTAAACGTACAAATGTACGACAATTTCTAAACATTGTAACTTCTGTGTTTGTTAAATCTTTAAACGGAAAATATATGAATATAAAAAACAGATTATTGCTTACGGCATGTTTGTCGTTGAGTTTATTGTTTGCAGGAAACGTAGAAGCATGTACAGGCATAACGCTGGTAGCAAAAGATAGTTCTCGGGTAGTGGCGCGCACCATTGAGTGGGGTGGAAGCGATTTAAACAGTCGCTATGTCATTGTTCCGAGAGGTTTTGAACAGCAATCGTACACACCTCAGGGCGTAAACGGAATGAAATTTAAAGCTCGTTACGGGTATGTAGGATTAGCCGTGGAACAAAAAGAATTTGTTGCCGAAGGACTGAACGAAGCGGGACTGTCTGCCGGACTGTTTTATTTTCCCGGTTACGGAGCTTACGAATCGTTTAATCCGTCACTGAAAGCCACGAGTGTGGCAGACTTGCAGGTAGTGTCGTTTGTGCTTGCTACTTGTAAAACAGTGGATGAGGTAAAGCAGGCGTTGAAGGAAGTGCAGGTAATAGCCGTCGACCCGCGGGCATCTACCGTACACTGGCGGTTTGCAGACCCTTCGGGACGGCAAATCGTATTAGAGATAGTAGACGGCAAACTCTGTTTTTACGAAAACGAACTGGGCGTACTTACCAATTCTCCGGGCTTTGATTGGCAGTTGACCAATCTGAACAATTACGTAAACTTGTATCCCGGTAGTGCAGACGGACAACAGCTGGGAACGATGAAATTGAAATCCTTCGGAGCAGGCAGCGGGTTTTTAGGTATTCCCGGCGATGTGACTCCCCCTTCGCGCTTTGTACGTGCTGCTTTCTACCAGTCGACGGCTCCGACACAAGATACCGGTGCAGACGCTGTACTTCAAGGCTTCCAGATATTAAACAACTTTGATATTCCGGTAGGTATAGAGTTTGCCGACGGTAAAATCCCGGCAAATATCCCAAGTGCTACCCAATGGACTTCGGCTACCGACATAACAAACCGTGTAATTTATTACCGCACAATGTATGACAGTGCTATTCGGGGAATCGATTTAAAGAAAATAGACTTCTCACAAGTACACTATAAAGTAGTACCGTTGGATGCGGAAAAACGTCAGCCGGTTACTTTCCTGAATGAATGATTGAATAGAATCTGTTACAAAATCTGCCCGCATCTATTACAGTACGGGCAGATTTTGTGTATAAAAGATTGGTTTGCAGGAAAAATCAGTATTCCTGTAAAGGAAGTTTGTTATTTAATGCGCCAAGTGCATTCATAACCAATGCTCCCATTTCATCTTCTCCCGGCATTACAACGATAGGCGCTATGCTTTCCAACCATTCGCGCAAGGTGCTTACACAATATTCATTGTGGGCAATGCCTCCGGTCAGAATAATGGCATCGGTTTGTGCATGAAGCGCAACGTGCATGGCTCCAACCTGTTTGGCAACTGTATAAAGCATGGATTCGATAATAAGTTTATGTTTTTTGTCTCCGGCATGTGCCCATCGGATGATGGTAGGAACATCGGTCGTACCCAAGTGTGCCACCAGTCCTCCGCGTCCGTTCAGCATCTTACAAAGTTCCTTATGCGTATATTTCCCGCTGAAACACAGGTCAATTAATTGGCGTGCAGGAATAGTTCCCGCACGTTCGGGACTAAACGGACCCTCTCCGTTCAGTGCATTGTTAACATCTACTACCTTTCCGTAATGATGCGCACTGACAGAAATTCCGCCTCCTAAATGAGCAACAATGAGGTTCATGTCCTCGTATTTCCGTCCGATTCGGGCAGCATACCGACGGGAAACCGCCCGGCTGTTTAAAGCATGAAATACGGAAATGCGCGGTATTTCGGGGATTCCCGTCAGGCGGGCAATATCACGCAATTCATCGTCACTACCGGATCGGCAATGAACGACGGACATCCTACGGCAGAAGCTATGTCGTCGGCAATCCATGCCGCAAGGTTTGAAGCATGTTCCATTGTCGAATGCCAAAGGTCATGCTTGATGCGTTCGTTAATACGATATACACCCCCCGGCGTAGGCTTCAACATTCCCCCGCGAGCAATGACAGCATCAAATTTTAAAGCGATATTTGCTTTCTCTAATGCTTCAAGCGTATGCGTACGGCGGTATTCATATTGTTCATTGATGTGGTGGAAGTGTGCCAAATCTTCCGTAGAGTGATAAATACTTTCGCGCCACACCTGCTTGTCGTCTTCATAAACAGCAAGTTTGGTCGAAGTTGATCCCGGATTAATTACAAGTATCTTTTTCATAAATAGATTTTAATCATTTTGAGTGCTTGCCAAGCAAGCCAATGCCAAACTGTAATATTTTGAGTTGCCCGAATCGCTGCGTGAAGGAACAACTACGGGAGCGATGGTTCCGGTCAGCATTCCTGCCATATTCGCATCGCCGAAAAGCGAGAGCGTCTTATAAAAAGTGTTTCCCGATTCGATGTTCGGGAAAATCAATACATCCGCATTTCCCACTACGGGCGATGACAACCCTTTGATTTCTCCGCTGTGTTTGTCACACGCTGTTTTGGCATCCATTGGCCCGTCAATAAATACATTGCCGAATTTGCCTTCTTCGGCTTCCTTTTTCAACTCCACATAGCTCAGCGTGTGAGGAAATTTTTCATTGATTTTTTCCGTGCAATGAATCAATGCGATACGGGGTTCTTCGCAGCCTAACTTTTTACACAGTGCAATGTCATTGGCTATCATGGAGCGATATTGCTCCAGCGTGGGGCGTGGAATTACCGCCGCATCCGAAAAGAAAAGCAATTTATGGTATAACGGAATTTGAGCTACGGTTACATGGCTCAGCACGCTTCCCGCAGGCAATAGTCCGTCTTCTTTTTTCAATACGGCACGCAGCAGGTTATCGGTATTGATAAGACCTTTCATCAGAATATCTGCTTCGCCCATACGTACCAGTTGTACGGCGTATGCAGCTGCTTCGTCGGGGGTAGCAGTCTCGTAAATCCGTACAAAGTCGGGCGATGCCGAACGGATATGATAAGCGGCTTCCCGGTGTGCAACATCAGTTACTAACAGATATTCGGCTATTTCTTCGCGCAGACTTCTTATTATTACGTATTCTGTATGTGGGTCGTTGGGACAAACTACCGCTACCCGCCTACGAATTTCGCGCGAGCGCAGAGCGTTTACCAACTGAGATAGCGTTCCAATTAATTCCATAATCATTAGATTTCCTAAACAAATATGGGAAATTAATCCGGATTAATCTCTATCTTTGTATAGTTTCCAATCAATATTTAACTTATGAAAACATCTTGCACGTTTGATATAAACAAATCGTATGCTGCGCTTCATAACCGCTTCCCAAATCATACCGACCATCCGGTTATCGGAATTACCGGAAATTTCAATGACGGAACTTTAATGTTGCTTTCGGGATATTATACATCCGTTTTGAAAGCAGGAGGTATTCCGTTTGTGATTCCTCCCTTCGAGGATACTGACATTTTGATAAATCTGTTGGATAATCTGGACGGACTTCTATTGACAGGGGGAGCGGATATTAATCCGCTTTATTTAGGAGAAGAACCGATAAAAGAATTACATAATATTAACCCTTACCGAGACTGTCAGGAATTACTGCTCACCCGTCTTGCTGCCAACCGTCAGATTCCTATATTAGGTATTTGCCGGGGGATTCAGGTTATGAATGCAGCCTTTGGCGGAAAACTGTATCAAGACATAGATGCACAAATGGAGGGAATGCACCTCAAGCACAGTCAGGATATGGACCGGGCGTTTGCTTCGCATACAGTAAGCATCGAACCGGACAGTCTGCTTTCCCGAATCATGAATACCGGAACGTTGCCGGTCAATTCGTTTCACCATCAGGCGGTGGCAGAGCCGGCTCCCGGATTCCGTGTTTCGGCAAGAGCTGCCGACGGCGTGATAGAAGCCATCGAAAGTACAGAATACAAATCAATGTTAGGGGTTCAGTGGCATCCCGAATGTTTCATCCTGAACGGTGACAAGTGTATGATGCCGCTTTTCGGCTGGTTTATCCGCGAAGCCAAATCTTTCCGTGCAGCCAAGCGCCTGCATGAGCGGATACTTACACTGGATTCGCATTGCGACACACCCATGTTTTTCGGTCAGAACATTAATTTTGCCACGCGCGACGAGAAGATAAAAGTAGACCTTCACAAAATGACCGAAGGACGGCAAGACGCTACCATCATGGTGGCTTATATTCCTCAGAAAGAACGGACGGATGAAGCATTGCTGGCAGCTACGGCAAAAGCCGACCGTTTGCTGAACGACATTGAAGAAATGGTAGCCAATAATTGTACGGCGGTAGACATAGCACGCACTCCTGCCGATTTGTACCGGTTGAAAAAGGCAGGGAAAAAAGCCATTATGTTGGGGATTGAAAACGGATACGCCATCGGGAAAGATATTCGTAACGTAGAGCGTTTCCGAAACAGGGGAGTAGTATATATGACTTTGTGCCATAACGGAAACAACGATATTTGCGGCTCTGCGCGCTATAATGATGAAGGTTTGGGAGTAAGTGAATTTGGCGAACAGGTAATACGTGAGATGAACCGCGTGGGGATGATGGTCGACCTTTCTCATGCCGGGGAACGCAGTTTTTATGAAACGCTTGAAATAAGCCGTACTCCCGTCGTATGTTCTCATTCATCTTGCCGTGCGTTATGCGAGCATCCCCGGAATCTTACCGATAAACAGTTGAGGGCCATCGCTCGCCGAGGAGGTGTAGTTCAAGTCTGTTTATATGGAGGATTTTTACGCTCGGACGTTCCGGCTACTATTTGCGATGCCGTCGAACACCTGCACCATATAGTTAATATTATGGGAATAGAGCATGTAGGAATAGGGACGGATTTCGATGGTGATGGAGGCATCATAGGATGTAATGATTCATCGGAATTGATAAATTTTACGCGCCGTTTGCTTTTAGAGCGCTATAGTGAAGCAGACATTCAGCGTATTTGGGGAGGTAATTTCTTGCGTGTGATGGAAGAAGTCCAACGCATATAAATAAAAAAAGGAGTACCGCTGTACTCCAACCTTTTGTTAACCTTAAATCTAATACTATGAAAAACACAGTACAAAGATACGGACTTTTGATTACAGTGCAAATAAATCCGTTTCAAAACCGTGTTTTATAACATGTTTTAAAGATTACAAACCTAATTTTTCAGATATTTCCAGCATCCTCCGAATCGGGCGGACAGCTTTTTGGGCAATGTCTTTATCGACCACTACTTCCGGGCATTCGTATTTCAGCGTATTATAAAGTTTTTTCAACGTGTTCAGACGCATGAAATTACATTCGTTGCAAGCACAGGTACTGTCTTCGGGCGGAACCGGTATGAAATTCTTCTGCGGACACTTTTTGCGCATTTCAAACAAAATACCGCTTTCCGTAGCCACAATAAAATCTTTCTTGCTGCTTGCCATAGCGTGTTTCAGCAGACCTGCCGTCGATGCTACCTTGTCGGCAAGTTTGGCCACCGCTCCTTTGCATTCGGGATGAACCAATACATCGGCATCGGGGTACTGCTCTTTCAGTTGCAGAATCTTCTCGACCGAAAATTTTTCATGCACATGGCAGGCACCATCCCACAGCAACATGCTCCGTCCCGTAATCGAATTGATATAATTTCCCAGATTCTTATCCGGACCGAAAATAATCTTCTGATCTTCCGGAAAACTCTCTACGATTTGTTTTGCATTGGTAGACGTTACCACCACGTCGGTCAATGCTTTTACTGCTGCACTGGTATTTACGTACGAAATAACCGTATGGCCGGGATGCTCTTCGATAAAACGTGCAAACTTATCGTCGGGACAACTATCCGCCAACGAACAACCGGCATTCAAGTCGGGAATCAACACTTTCTTGTCGGGACACAAAATCTTTGCCGTTTCACCCATAAAGTGAACCCCGCACATCACAATAATACTTGCATCCGTCTTGGCAGCCCACTGCGCCAAAGCCAGACTGTCGCCGATGAAATCGGCTATCTCCTGAATTTCGTCGGCTTGGTAGTAGTGCCCCAATACCACCGCATTCTTTTCTTTCTTCAGTCGGGATATTTCCGCTTTCAAATCGATACCCTCTTCTACCGGTTCATCGACATATCCCTTTTTCAACCATTCTTCTTTTTTCATTATTAGATTATATTTTTTCTTCTTTTTAAAAGAAATCTATGATACTAATGATTGCCTGTTAATGATGTTAGTAAAAAAACATCCGTATTCTTTGCTTTTTCTGTTATGAATAATAAGCCTTGAGATATTAATCTTTAATAAACACTCTTACTATCTGATAATATTGTTTTTACTATCATTATTAACAATTAGTTGATAACCGCACAAAGTTAAAAACTTTCTGTTTACACTCTTTCTTTTTTGCTTCAAAAATCTGTTTAAACCCGTGATGAAACTTTTTTGCTAACTTTTTTGGTAAGTTGATTATGAAGCAGGTATAATGCTTTTATCGGATAATGCAAGAAATAGTTTTCATTTTCTTTGCGCTTGTTTTTTACACCTTTTCAACCGTTTTCCACAGGGTTATTAATATACTTCGCTATCTTTGTCGGCAGAAACGGATTTTAATGATTGTATGTCGGAATTAAGAAAACTCAAGGTAACGGAAATGAACCGCTTGACGGCGGAAGAGTTTAAGGAAGCCGAAAAACTTCCTTTGATAGTGGTATTAGACGAAGTGCGCAGCCTGCATAATATAGGAGCCGTGTTCCGTACTTCAGACGCTTTCCTGATACAAAGCATCTACCTGTGTGGAATTACAGCCACTCCCCCGCATCCGGAAATGCACAAAACCGCACTGGGAGCTGAATATACCGTAGACTGGCATTATTTCAAACATACTCAAGAAGCTGTGCGCCAGTTGCATGAAGACGGATATACGGTGTTAGCCATTGAGCAATGCGAAGGCAGCACGATGCTGGATAAACTGAATTTAGAACCCGGGAAAAAATATGCCGTAGTATTGGGCAACGAAGTAAAAGGAGTGCAGCAGGAGGTGGTAAACCAATGCGACGGATGTATCGAAATCCCTCAATACGGAACCAAACATTCGCTGAACGTATCGGTTACGGCAGGCATTGTATTGTGGGAGTTTGCAAATAAACTAATCGGATTCCGTAGCTGATAAGTGTGTTGATAACTTGTTAATTGGTTTATGATAAGGAAGTTATAACTGTCCGTTTTCTACCAATGTGGCTACCCGTTCTATCATCCGGTCTTCATCTTCCGGATGATATTCTTTTTTCAGGCTCGCTCCGAAGAGAGCCGCAAATGTTTGATAAAATCCCGCTTTAAAAGGTCCCATGAAGGCTTTCACTAACTGAAAAGAAGACTGGTTGCATTCTCGGTTAACCAACTTTATCAACAACTTGCCCTGTGCGAATGTCAATTTCTTCATTTTAGGCATATATTGCTTCTTTAAGCCCTTCTCTACCGCCTTGATGTGTTGTTCGCGTGCTTTATCATCAGGTAATGTTTCTAAATACTCGTATGTTTCGATAACGGCACGCCTTACCTCTTTTGCCAAAGGAAGTGTCTTTTTCACATCGCGCACTAGTTTATTGTAATATCTTCTTTCCCTTTTGTTTTTAAATTTCAGCTCAGGGTATATATAAACCGTTCTTAACGTTATATGAGGTATAGTATCTCCATTATATACGTAGGCAGGAACTCTGTAATAAGTTTTTCCTTCATGCGTTGGAGATTGCTGTTGCGCGTTTGCCTTTACTAAGAAAGCAACGAGAAACAAGAGGATTATGCAGATACCTTTTTTCATCTTCGCAAAAATAGAAATAATAATGGTTGGATGGTGATTTGCTATGAATATTTAACGTATAAACGGATGTTGACAATAATATAAACAGTATGTTGAAAAGTATAATTATCTTTTGGATATTAAGTAATTGTGTGTTGACAACCTTGTTGGCTCAATCTGAAGTAACGGCTTGGGAAACGTATGTAGATAATGAAAAAGATTTGGCTTACTGGCAAGAACATTATGAAGAACTGAGTGAACTGGCTGAACATCCTTTTAACATCAATACGGTTACTAAAGAACAGCTTGAACAGCTTCCGTTTTTATCCGACAGACTTATTGAAAACATCTTGTATTACGTATATAAGTATAATCCGATAAAAAGTGAAAACGAGTTATGGGGGATAGAAGGAATAGATTATCAGACACAGAATTTATTGCGGCAGTTTATTTATGTAGGAGAAGCTACCGAAAATAAACAGAAGTTGACCTTGAAGAATCTGTTGAAATATAACAAACAAGAGTTATTAACACGTATTGATATCCCATTAAACAAGAAAGCAGGATATGCGCCTTATCCTCCGGAAGAACTTGCAGAAAGCCCAAACAAGAAATATTATGGCGATGCGTTTTATCATAACCTTCGGTATAGGTTTCAGTATCGTAATCAAGTGTTTATAGGATTTACGGCTGAAAAAGATGCAGGCGAACCATTCTTTAAGTTGTATAATCGGAAAGGATATGACTTTTATTCGGCATACGTGTTTTTACAGGATATAAAGCAGTTGAAAACATTGGTGGCAGGAAATTATAAAGTAAGCTTTGGTTATGGATTGGTTATGAACACCGGATTCAGCTTTGGAAAGTCAGGAAATAGAAACAATATCCACAGATACGGAAGCGGTATCGGCAAATATACTTCCGTGAATGAAGCTAACTACCTGCAAGGCATCGGAGCAACTTACCGCTTATCTGCGAAATGGAATTTATCGGCTTGGTATTCTTTCCGAAACCAAGATGCTCGTGTGGATAATCTGTTTATAAACTCGTTGAAAACGGATGGATATCATCGGTTGAAATCAGATATAGATAAAAAGAATACTATTAGTAATCATTTGGTAGGCAGTAATTTAACTTATAATGGCAAATATGTTGAATACGGATTAACTGCTGTTTATAATATTTTTAATATGCCATTAAATCCCGACTTTCGTCCGTATAATCGTTACTATCCTCGCGGTAGGGATTTTTATAATATGGGGATATTCTACAAATTCTTTTTCCACAAATTTATTTTTTCCGGCGAAACGGCTATCGACAAACAAGGAAGTTTAGCTACACTGTCGGCTTTAAGTTATTCACCATCGGTTAATACTGTTTTTACACTTATCAACCGTTATTACGATAAGCGTTATCAGTCGATTTATGCAAATGCTTTTTCCGAGAATTCAAGAATTCAAAATGAAGCGGGTATTTATATCGGATTGGAAACCAATTTATTTAGTCGGGTTAAACTATTATGTTATGCCGATTTTTTTTATTTCCCTTATCGGAAATATCAAGTAGATAAAGATAAAACCGTAGGAATGGAAGGAGTATTTCAACTGAGTTATTCACCGGTAAATTCACTGTCAATGTTAATAAAATACGGTTATAAGAATAAAGCGAAAAACTATACATCGCCTTCTGATTCCAAGTATGTGATACCTGATATACGCCAGCGTTTACACTATCAACTGACGTATTCGCCTAATGAACAAACCCTGTTGAAAACAGTTGTTGAATATGTTCATTCTTCTCGCTGGAAGCAGTCGGTTTCCCACGGACTGGCTTTGGGAGGTACGGTTAAAACGGGATGGAAACGATTTCCTGTTCAAGCTGTACTCAGTGGCGTTTGGTTTAAAACATCCGATTACAGTTCGCGTGTATATATGTACGAACCCGGTTTGCTGTATGCTTTTTCGATGACTTCGTTTTACGGGGAAGGTTTGCGGATGGCAGTCAATCTGCGTTATGCTGTTAACAAGCGGTTGATAATTCAGGCTAAGTGGGGCATGACAAACTATTCCGATCGCGATAGAATCGGTTCGGGTGCGGAAGAAATCATGGGAAATAAGAAGTATGATTTACAATTTCAAGCGCGGTTAAAATGGTAGCGGATGAATCCTTTAAAACTACCGCATGTTTACCTGAACTCATGCGGTAGTTTTATATGGTTTATGCGGTAGTTTTTTGAAACAGAAATGTACTATTCGGATGGTAACCCACCGATGGTTGTGATTAATCATCCGTATGGGTTGTTTATTTCCGGGAAAAAGTATATTTTAGAGCTGTGTTAAGCGGTACGCTATGTTCCTCTTGACACAGCTTTTGTTTTTATACACAGAATAAGATGTCATGAGGAAATTTTATGTTTTGGTTGCGTTGTTTGGGATGTTGCTGACTTCGATGTCGGCACAAACATTTCAAGGTGAATTGTTATCGGAGTATGTCGATCCGCGTATCGGCTCTGAAGGGTTAGGGCGTGTGTTTGTAGGTCCTTCCTGTCCGTTCGGGATGGTGAAGCCCTCGCCCGACTGTACGGTTCATCCCAATAGCGGATGGTTGCCCATGCCTGAACAGGTCAACGGATTCGCGCAGGTACATGTCAGCGGAACGGGAGGCGGACCCAAGTATGGCAATGTGTTGATAACTCCTTTCGGGTCAGGGATGGACAGAACAGAACACATTGATTATCGGGAATACGAGAACATCCGGTTGGGATATTACGATACACGCTTTAAGCAGAGCGGTATTCGTACCGAGATAACTACTGCCATGCGAGCTTCTTTTTATCGTTTTACTTATCCTGCAGATTCTTTGAAATCGCTCGCCATCGATGCCGGATTCTTTTTGGGCGAAAGTCCTGTACCCGATGCCCGCGAAGCACAGCAATTCGTAGGGTCGGAGATTGAAATCCTTTCCGACCGGGAAGTGGCAGGTTATACACGCATACGAGGCGGGTGGAATAACGGACGTGCTTATACTGTGTATTTTTATGCTGAAACGGATAAACCGTTCGTCAAGTCGGCCACATGGAAAGGAGACCGCATTACGAATGATGCATATCAGTATGATTCGTACGAAAAAACAGGTGCGTTGCTGCGTTTTGCCGACTCGGATACGGTGGTACAAGTAAAAGTAGGTATTTCTTTTATCAGTTCACGCCGTGCTCAGGTAAACGCACATGCCAACATACCGCATTGGTCGTTTGAAACCGTACGCCGTGATTTGGTACGTCAGTGGGAGCAACTGTTCCGTACCATCCAAATATCTCCCCGTACTCCCGAAGCACAGAAAAGGATGTTTTACACAGCCTTGTATCACACCATGTTGATGCCTGTCGACCGAACGGGTGAAAATCCGCTGTGGAACGACCCTGAACCTTATTACGATGATTTCTATGCTATTTGGGATACGTATCGTACTTCCTCTCCTTTGATTACGCTTATCGATCCGCAGCGGGAAGTAGATATCATACGCTCGTTGGTAAATATTTATAAACGAGACGGATATATGCCCGATGCCCGTAGCGGAAACTGCAACGGGCGGACGCAGGGCGGTTCGAACGCAGAAATCGTAATTGCCGATGCTTTCGTTAAAGGGCTGAGAGGGATAGATTATGAACAGGCACTGCAAGCCATGTTGAAAGATGCCACTGTTCCGCCCGGAGGCAATGAGGAAGCCGAAGGAAGAGGCGGTTTAGTGCCTTACAGAGAATTGGGATACATACCTTACGGGATTCCGCGTGCTGGAAACCGTACAATAGAATACTCATATTGCGATTACGCCATCGCTCAGGTAGCCCGCGGATTGGGTAAAGAAGACTTGTATCAGGAGTATCTGAAACAATCCGGCAACTGGAAAAACTTATGGCGCAGCGATTACGAACATGCCGGAGTAAAAGGATTTATCATGCCCCGCGATGCCGACGGAAACTGGCTCGACCAATTACCGTTCGGAAATTCAAAGTTGCAGAAACCTACGTTTACTTATACACCTGTTACGTTTGAAGGTCCGTGGTACACACCGTGGTGGGATATGTTTTTCTACGAAGCCAGTTCATGGGAGTATTCGCTCAGTATTCCGCACGATGTTCCGGGGCTGATAGCGCAATGCGGAGGCAGCGAAGCGTTTGAAAAACGTCTGGATATCTTTTTCGACGATGGCTTCTTCAATGTCAACAATGAGCCTTCATTCCTTACTCCTTGTCTCTACCATTGGATAGGGAAACCGTGGCGAAGCGGTGAACGTATCCGTCAAATCATCGCCGATAATTATAATGACACTCCGATGGGGTTGCCCGGTAATGACGATTCAGGTGCCATGTCTTCATGGTTGGCTTTCCACATGATAGGCTTGTACCCCAACGCCGGACAAGATTATTACCTTATCCATGCTCCGTTATTGGAGGAGACCACTTTCTATTTGAGCAACAGAAAACAATTTAAAATCATAGCCCGGAACTTATCGGATACGAACTGTTATATTCAGTCTGTTACTCTCAACGGTAAAGATTATCCGTATTCGGCTTTGCGCCATAAAGACTTAATGGCTGGCGGTGAATTGGTGTTGGTTATGGGAGACCGTCCCGGAGCATGGGGAAACGAATTAGGGTTGAACAATTAAACAAAAAAGAATGATGAGAAAATATATTCTGTTATTATGGTTGGCAATGGGAGCAAGTATGGGTTGTTGGGCAGCGCAGAATGTGATGCCAGACACATTGCTGTTTGTTTTTAAGCTACACGGACAGACCCGGAAATATCAGATGGCATTTCATGAAAAACAAGATACGCTATATCTGAACTGGAAGATTTTGCGTAACCTGCGCTGGCAGTCGGGCAGTTACATCACCACACCCGCAGGCAGAGAACAAGGCAGCAGCCTCTGTTTCCTTCAGCCCGAAGACGGAGTAAACCGTTTGTTGGTACCCGAAGAAACCGCGTATGTCTTGTCTCGCAAGGCTTATAAGGAATTGAAACAGCAAGGAACGTTTCAATTTAATAAAACAACCTACGTTTTAAAAGACAAAGAGAGCAAAGCATTAGGTTTCCCGTTGCTTCATTGTGTAGACCAAAACGAAGGCGGAGAGATGTGGATATTGGATAACGAAGGTTTGCCCATCGTATGGCGGATGCAGAATAATCCATTGAATATTAACTGGCAGGTAGAGCATCCTTCGGCTGTATATACAGAACTCAAGTAATACGCCTTTTTATCGTATAAAGCAAACAAAAATCGCTGTTGTTTTTCAGAGAGCCGGAAACAACAGCGATTATCGTTTTATCCTTGTTTTGCCTTGAACGCCAAAGCATACATTCGGATTTGCTTTACCATAGCCAGCAATCCGTTGCTGCGCGTGGGCGACAAATGTTCTTTTAAACCTATTTTTTCAATGAAATAAAGGTCGGAATTCAGTATCTCGTCCGGCGTATGCCCCGACACCACCTTGATAAGCAAGGCAATGATGCCTTTTACTATCAGCGCGTCGCTCTCGGCTTGAAATACCACGTTTCCGTCTATGTAATCCGCCTGAAGCCATACGCGGCTTTGGCAACCGTCTATCAGGTTTTGTTCTGTTTTATATTTCGGGTCGAGCGGTTCTTGTTCGTTACCCAAGTCAATCAGCAACTGATATTTATCCATCCAGTCATCGAAGTCGCTGAACTCCTCGATAACTTCATCTTGTAATTCGTTTATCGTTTTCATTGTCAGATAGAATAAATTATTTTTCGTTATAAATGACTCCCATCACTGTTTGTCCTACAGCTTGGAGCGTTGATTTATCAATGTGCTCAAGATTATCGTTTAACGTATGCCATGTAGGATTGAAGCCGGTATTTCCTTCACTGTCGTAATGGATAATGTCTACGCATGGAAATTGTCGCAACTGGTTTACATACACGTGGTCGTCGGTAACCTCTCCTCCATCTTTCTTTATGAAGTAATTGCTGAATCCTAAACGTTCCGCCATCTTCCAGATTTTCTTCATGGCACGGTTTGCGGTACGGCTCGAATAACCTTCGTAATAGAAAGTTGCATTTTTTCCACCTACCATGTCAAGCAGAATCCCGAAACGCGCCTTGTAGTCGGTAACGTGCGGAATGCGTCCCCAATATTGCGAACCCAAACACCACGTATCCTGTTTATAGCTGCCCTCGTAAAACTCCGGAATACCGTAATCTTCCGCATCGAAGAAAGCAATGTCTATCCCTATTGCGGGAGCTTGCATCTGAATCTGACGGGCAATTTCCAGCAATACGCCCACACCGCTTGCCCCATCATTAGCCCCATCTATCGCACGGTGGTGATTCTCTTCCTTGTCTTGGTCGGCATACGGGCGGCTGTCCCAATGTGCGCAAAGCAATACACGCTTCTTGTTTTCAGGATTATATACTCCCACGATATTCCGTGCTTTTAAAATCGTACCATCGTAAGCTATCAAGTCGGCAGACTGGTTATACACCTTTGCCCCGAATCTTTCAAGCTGTTTTGCCAGATAATCCCCACACGCTTTATGCGCCGGAGTATTTGGCACGCGCGGTCCGAAAGCTACCTGATCGGCTATATACTGATAAGCACTGTCGGAAGAAAAAGCAGGAGCTGTAATAATCGTTTCGTTTTCGGTCGTTTCTTCGCTTGAGCTACTGTCTTTCTTCGAACTGTTTCCGCAAGAAATCAGTGCTGTACCGGCGAGCAATACGGTAGTAACCAACGTGTTTCTTAAAAAATTCATGGCGTTCTGTCTATATAAATAAGTTAGCTTTGCCTGCAAAGGTAGTCAAATTTTTATATGAATGTTTGCAGTCGGTTAAATCTTTGATGCCGCTGTAAGAAATATTGGTGTTTTAACCTCTTGTTTCTGTCTTTTTTTCAGTATTTTATTTATTGGTAGACCGAATTTTACCGCATGGATTTTGGGAGGAACGGGATATGTTTTTAACTATTGTGAAGAAACAAACAGGTATGAGCTTTTTATTCCATTGGCTCTAAGAATGAAAAATTTTTCTGGATACGATGAATTTGTAATGTGTTTATTTTTAATGATTTAAGTCTTTACTTAAAATGCAGAGAACACAAACGGTAGAACCGCTCGATCTTCCGAATAGAAATGGTCGACGCTACCGCATGGGATGAGTAACACTAACGGTAGCGTTTTCTTGTGTTTTCCGGTCATGAAAACAGGTAAAACTACACTGCCTGCATTTTAATAGTATATTACAGCTTCATCACCTCTTGCTCAAAATTTTCTTTATCTCCTTTGGCTTTGTTACGAATTTTGCTGCGGTAATTATATACCGTGGCGAGTGAATAGCCGAGGAAATGGGCGATGCTGTTGGCGTCTGTCACTCCCAAACGGATAAGGGCGAAAATACGAAGCTCTGTATTTAGCAGTTCGTTGGGCTTGGGGTATATTTGGGCGTCATCGGTTAATAAGTTGTTGAAGTCTTCGATGAAATTGGGAAACAGTTCCAAGAACGACTTATCAAATTCGGTGTAGAAATTTTTACGTTCGTCGCGCAGGAACTGTTCCGAACGGATGGCTTTAAACAGTTCTTCGATACGCGATGCCATAGCCAGTTTCTCAAGCGAACGGCGGTATTGTTCCAGCTTGTTCAGGTAACTTACACAGCGGTCTAAGTAGCGGGCAATGTAGACTTCCTTTATTTTTCCGGTTTGCTCTAATTTCTCGTTTACTGCTTTCAGTTGTCCGTTGGTCAGCGATAAATGTTGACGTACCAGCGACAGGTTTTTCATTCCGTGGTATAGGTATAAGGCTAAAATAACCAGTGCCACTGCCAGTATGCTGACGGTTAGGAACAAAATCCATCCCATCCGTTTTTCTTGGACTTCTTTTTCCGAATAGGCTTGGTCGATGATGGGATAATATTCCGTAACTTCTAAAAAACGTAAGCGGGCATTACATGCCACGGCATCTTCCATCGAGCAGCTCAGATATTCGTAAGCTCGTTCGATGTTGCCTTGTTGGTAGAGTACGCGAGCCAATTTTTGCAGAGAGGCATACTCGCGTACCGAAGCTGTCAGGTCGAGAATGGCTGTTTGTGCAAGGTAATAAATCTGCATGTCTACATCGTTTTTGGTTTCATACACCAATGCCAGCGTGTAGTTTACGTACGCCTTTTCTCGCATGTCGAGCGGTTCCGATAAAGCTTTGTTTAAGATGGGGATGGCTTGCTCTGCTTGCGAGTCGAGAATCATCTTTTCTGCCAGTGAGATGCTTTTGCTTGCCCCTTCAGGCACAAGCAGCAAAACCGAGTCGCGGTAACATGCTGTTTTTTCTATGTATTTTTGTTTTTCTTCGTTTACAATGGTGTAATCTGCCATCCATCCGTAGTATGTGCGTAACGCATAATAGTAAGACAGCAGAAGCTCAGGAGTGATAGATTGGCGGTTGATTTTTTGGAGTTCCGTCAGTGCTTCGTTATATGCTCCCATGACCCCCATAGCGTCTGCCCTGTTGATGATCAGTGTGGTTTCTACTCCCTCATCAGAGACAGCCGAAGCATATTTTTGTTTTTCTTCTACGTAGTGAAGGGCTGAATCAGCCTGATAGTGCAGATACAGCTTAAAGAGTTCGCCGCACAGCTTGTACTTTTCGGCATTGTCTGTTTCGGCAACTAACGGGTCAGTAGCTTTTTAGTGGGGATATGCATATAAGTTCGCAATGCGGAATAAGAAAAACTTCTTGTCAACAACTCCCCTGAGATTCGCTCTAAAGAGTTTGATTTTAGCATTGAATGATTCAGCAAGTGCATTTGAGGAACGGTTGTTGTAGAAGTTGAGTATCTCATCATAATGCTCATAGAAGGTGGCTGCGATGACATTAAAGGAGCGGAATCCCGCTTCTTCGACTTTGTTGTACCAGCGTGCCATGGACAGGCGTGCGGCATCTTTGATTGTGTTTTTTGGCAAAGATCATCCGCAGTGAATGGCACAGTCCGTATGCCGTTTTGATGTCCGGGTATTCTTCAAACAGTATCGCAGCCCTTTGCTTTTGCCTGTCGGTCCATTTGTCGGCAGACTTGAACAGGAGATAACGCGAGCGTATAAGCAGTTCCTTGCGGGTGTCTCCATTGAGATAGCGGTACGGGATATACTCCTTACCGTTTTGTCTGGCTTCCTCCATCTCATCGTTAGCCTGCTGCATGGCATTCCAACGGTGTTTGATGCGCAGCTCCTGTACGGCATCACAAGTCAGTTTCTGGATATGGAAGCGGTCGATGACCCGGCTGGCTTTAGGGAATGCCGTACGCACGATCTTGCGCATGGAGTCCGACAAGTCAAGCGTAACCTCCTCGACAGCATTGCGATGCTCCTCGTCAATCCGTTGCAGGACAGCGATTACGTCCTCCGCCTTTGTACCTGCAACGACAGCAACCAAGGATTGCTCCCGCGTGCGGACCTCACGGTTGGTTACAAACGTGTACAGCTCACCATTGGATAGCGAGGATTCGTCGATAGCCAGACAAGGGCCGATATTCTCCGGGAACAGCAGCCATTTATCTGCATGTTCCAACTGCTCCCACTGCCGGAATCCGCTCAACGTTTCCTTGTACTGCTTCTCAAACGTATGCCCGTCGATGTGATAGAACTCCTCAAGCGTATGGCAGGTCACGGGGACGTCTCCATACGTTTCTTTTAAAAAAAGCTCCAAATTCCTTGGAGTAACGAGTTCCTTTGGCTACAATGTCAAGGTCTATCGGGATGCTGAAACTCTTGCCCGTGCGCGTGTCTGTCCACCGCCTGCGACGGATCTTCAGAATCACTTTGTGGTCACGTATCGGGAAATCTGTCACGCTTACCGCTTCCATAAAACCTTTGGATTCAAAGTGTACGTCCTTGCTTAGCTCCGGATGCATCTTCTCGTCCAGACTGATGTGGATTTCCGTAGAAGTCTGCGATATACCGACTATGGAGAAGTAATCCAATATCTGTGTGGGCAGTACAATACTGGCCAACATGCTCAAATAATCGTTTTCCATGCTGTAAAGTAAAGAACTATTCGATTAGTTACAAATTTATCCCCACTAAATTTCTACTGAGCCCAACTAACTGTTGTTTGAGCTGTGCTATGGTTTGTTCATGCTTCGCCCGGTATTCATGCTTCCGTGCTATAACCTCGTCCAGTTCATTCAGTATTCCGTCGTACGAATGTGACTCGGCATAAGCCCATATTGGGGTGAACAGAGCAATAATCCATATTCTCCACAAAGCCTTCCTGATAGTGTTTGATTTATATTTTCCCATCATTAAACTCAAGCTAAATACCTTATTATCTGAATAATATTGTTTATACGCATTTATATTTTATTTCCAAAGATAAAAAAAGTTTTTTCAACAATCTACTTTTGCTTTGAAAAACATTAACCGCTTATATCATGAAACATAAATGGCTTATCGTAATGGCGGCACTTGCCTATTTGGGGTTGTGCCAGACAGTTCATGCTGTCAATATGAAGAAGATTGCTCCTACTTACTGGTGGGCAGGTATGAAAAATCCCGAATTACAGATTTTATTGTATGGAGACCGCATTGCTTCGGCTGATGTTAGCGTATCGGGACAAGACGTTACGCTGAAAGAAGTAGTGAAGCAAGATAATCCGAACTACCTGCTGCTCTATCTTGACCTCTCGGAGGCGAAAGCACAGAAGTTTGATATTCTGCTGAAACAAGGGAAAAAGACCGAAACCATTCCTTACGAACTGAAAAGCCGTGTACGTAAGGGCGAGGACATCAAGGGATTTACCTCGGAAGATGTACTTTACCTGATTATGCCCGACCGCTTTGCCAACGGAAATCCGGACAATGACGTAATAGAAGGTATGCTGGAAAACAAAGTGGACCGTACGAACGCTTATGCCCGTCACGGGGGAGACCTGAAGGGCATTGCCGACCATTTGGATTACATCGCCGACTTGGGAGTTACTGCCATTTGGCTGAATCCTACACAGGAAAATGATATGAAAGAAGGTTCTTACCACGGATATGCCATCACTGATTATTATCAGATAGACAGGCGTTTGGGTACGAATGAAGAATTTAAACAGTTGACCGAACGCGCTCATGAGGCAGGATTGAAAGTTGTTATGGATATGATTTTCAATCATTGCGGCAGCGAAAACTATCTGTTTAAAGACATGCCCTCGAAAGATTGGTTTAATTTCAAGGGCGAATACGTACCTACTTCTTTTAAAACGGCTTCGGTAATGGATATCCATGCCAGCAACTATGAAAAGAAAATCGCTACGGACGGATGGTTTGCTTCGGTGATGCCCGACTGGAACCAACGCAATCGTCATGTGGCTCGTTACTTGATTCAGAACAGCATTTGGTGGATAGAATATGCGGGCATCAACGGAATCCGTCAGGATACCCACCCGTATGCCGACTTTGATTTCATGAGCCAATGGTGTAAAGAGGTGCTCGATGAATATCCTTATTTTAATATTGTAGGTGAAACGTGGCTTAACAGCAACGTATTGGTTTCTTATTGGCAGAAAGACAGCAAACTGGCTGCCCCGAAAAACTCTAACCTGCCTACGGTGATGGATTTCCCTTTACAGGCATTGATGAATCAGGCGTTCGATGAAGAAACCGGTGACTGGGGAGGCGGCTTATATAAGTTGTACGATTATCAGACACAAGACTTGGTGTACGCCAATCCGATGAATTTGCTGATATTCTTCGACAATCACGATACTTCTCGTTTTACTACGAACGATGACAAGGCACGTAACCTGAACCGTTATAAACAAGCCATGACTTTCCTGCTTACCACTCGCGGCATTCCCCAGATTTATTATGGCACCGAGATACTGATGACAGGCGACAAGGCGAATGGCGACGGAGAGTTGCGTAAAGATTTTCCCGGCGGATGGACAGGCGATGCGACAAACAGCTTTGTGCGCGAGGGGCGTACGGATTTACAGAACGAGGCTTTCGACTTTACCCGTCAACTTTTAAACTGGCGCAAAGGGAACGAAGTGATTGGAAAAGGGACGCTGAAACATTATTCTATCAATAACGGAATCTATGTTTACCAGCGTGAATATAACGGTAAGTCGGCGGTAGTTATCATGAATGGAACCGACCAACAGAAAGAGCTTGACCTCACTCCGTATAAAGAAATACTGCCCAAGACGCAAGCCGTGGATGTTTTGGGTGGGAAAACTGTTAATCTTACAGGAAAACTGACATTGAAAGAACGTGAAACGTTGTTGATTTGTTTCTAAACCATTTATATTTCTATGGGCATGTGTCTGCTTTAATTAATTGATTAGTAATTGTTTAATATCTATAATGGTTTATATTTTCAGCCTTGTCCGAAAAAGAGGCTATCAAGAAATCTAATTTTGCATCACAAGCTAATAATTCATTAATCGTAATACCTAAAACAATCTATTATGAACCTGAAACAAACCTTTACCTTAGTAGCTTTATGCTATTGTGCTTTTGCCGCAGATGCACAAAAGCTGACTTCACCGGATGGGAATCTGGTAATGGACTTCAGTCTGAATGCTCAAGGTGCCCCTACTTACGAGCTTACTTTTAAAGATAAACCCGTAATCAAGCCCAGTACATTAGGATTGGAACTGAAACGCGAGGACCCTGAAAAGAAAATTGGTTTTGAATGGACTGAAATGAAACAAAAAGAGGGAGTGGACCGGCGTACGAATCTGATGACAGGTTTTAAGATAAAAGATACGCAAACGTCGACTTTCGATGAAACATGGCGTCCGGTATGGGGAGAAGAAAGCGAAATCCGCAATCATTATAATGAATTGGCAGTAACGCTTGAACAACCGGCAAATGACCGCTACATCGTAATCCGTTTCCGTTTGTTTAATGAAGGGTTGGGATTCCGTTATGAATTTCCTCAGCAAGCAAATCTGAACTACTTCGTTATCAAGGAAGAACACTCTCAGTTTGCCATGACGGGCAACCATACTGCTTTCTGGATTCCGGGAGATTACGACACTCAGGAATACGACTATACCACTTCACGCCTTTCAGAAATTCGTGGAAAGATGGACTCTGCCGTAACTGAAAATTCTTCTCAATATGTTTTCTCGCCTACCGGCGTGCAGACAGCGTTGATGATGAAAACCGATGACGGGTTATACATCAACCTTCACGAAGCGGCTCTGAAAGACTATGCCTGCATGAGTTTGAACCTTGACGATAAGAATCTGGTATTTGAATCATGGCTGACTCCCGATGCACGAGGTGACAAAGGATATATGCAGACTCCCTGTAACTCGCCGTGGCGTACCATCATCGTAAGTGACGATGCCCGCAATATTCTTGCTTCACGCATCACACTGAACTTGAACGAACCTTGCAAGATTGAAGATACTTCATGGATTCATCCGGTAAAATACATCGGAATTTGGTGGGACATGATAACCAATAAAGGTACATGGGCTTATACGAACGATGTATACAGTGTGAAACTGGGCGAAACCGATTATTCGCAAACCAAACCGAACGGTACACACTCTGCCAATACAGCCAACGTGAAACGCTATATCGACTTCGCAGCCAAACACGGATTTGATGCCGTATTGGTGGAAGGATGGAATCAGGGATGGGAAGACTGGTTTGGAAAGAGCAAAGATTATGTGTTCGATTTCGTAACTCCTTATCCCGACTTCGACGTACAGGAAATCCATCGTTACGCTGCCAGCAAAGGTATAGAAATGATAATGCACCACGAAACATCGGCATCTGTCCGTAACTATGAACGCCATTTAGACAAGGCTTATCAATTTATGGTAGACAACGGATACAGCTCTGTAAAGAGTGGTTACGTAGGCGACATCATCCCTCGCGGAGAACATCACTATGGCCAGTGGATGGTAAATCACTATCTCTATGCCGTAACCAAAGCTGCCGACTATAAGATTATGGTCAATGCGCACGAAGCAGTACGTCCTACCGGATTGTGCCGTACTTATCCGAACCTGATTGGTAATGAATCTGCCCGCGGAACCGAATACGAATCATTCGGCGGAAACAATGTGAACCATACTACCATCCTGCCCTTTACCCGTCTTATCGGTGGTCCGATGGACTATACGCCGGGTATCTTTGAAATGGATTGCAGTAAGATGAACCCGAATAACAAATCACATGTGCGTTCTACATTGGCTCGCCAGTTGGCACTTTACGTAACTATGTACAGTCCGCTTCAAATGGCTGCCGACGTACCTGAAAACTACGAACGCTTTATGGATGCCTTCCAGTTTATCAAAGATGTAGCCATCGACTGGGATGAAACCAAATACTTGGAAGCCGAACCGGGAGAATATGTTACCATTGCCCGCCGTGCTAAGAATACAGGCGATTGGTTTATTGGTTGTACGGCAGGTTATAACGGACATGTGTCGAAACTGACTCTTGACTTCCTTGATCCTGACAAGAAGTATGAAGCAATCATTTATGCGGATGCTAAAGATGCAAGCTGGGATAAGAATCCGCAAGCATACACCATTACAAAGAAGAAAGTTACTAACAAAACCAAGCTGAACCTGAAAGCTGCCGTAGGCGGAGGTTATGCCATCTCTATTAAAGAAGTAAAATAAATTAAGGTCTCAGCAATACGGATACACACAGATTATTGTTTTCAGTTAAAAAGATGAGTAGCCGGCGTCCCTCACAGGTACGGAGGGACGCGGAGGCTGCTTCCTTCCTTTCAGAATAACACACACTTGCTTTTTCAATAGGTCTTATCATATACGAATCAGAACAGATTAATAATAAAACTTAATTTAATAATATGAAAATAGAAACTATCAAACAACGGAATAAGCTCCTGATAGCAATGATGTTAGGCATGTTATTATCCGTGCAAGCCTTTGCACAAAGCCTTACAGTGACAGGAGTGGTAAAAGATAACATGGGAGAAGCTGTTATCGGAGCAAACGTAGTAGTAAAAGGAACAACGAACGGTACGATTACCGATTTCGACGGAAACTTTACACTAACTGCCAATAAGGGAGATATCATTGTTATTTCGTTTATCGGCTATCAGCCTCAGGAACTTCCTGCTGCTGCTAATATGAATGTGATTTTGAAAGACGACAGCCAGCTGCTGGACGATGTGGTGGTTATCGGTTATGGTACGGTCAAGAAAGACGATGCCACCGGTTCGGTTACGGCTATCAAACCCGATAAGATTAGTAAAGGTATCACAACATCTCCGCAAGACATGATTACCGGAAAGATAGCCGGTGTGAATGTAGTGTCTACGGGTGGTACTCCGGGTGCAGGAGCTACGATACGTGTCCGTGGAGGTTCTTCACTGAACGCCAGCAACGACCCGCTGATTGTCATCGATGGTTTAGCGATGGATAACGACGGTGTGAAAGGTATGTCGAATCCGCTTTCATTGGTCAACCCGAATGATATCGAGACCTTTACTGTATTGAAAGATGCTTCGGCTACTGCCATCTACGGTTCGCGTGCATCAAACGGTGTCATCATCATCACCACCAAGAAAGGAAGTGCCGGTTCAGCACCGAAGGTTAGCTACGACGGAAACGTTTCTTTCGGTAAACTGCGTTCTAAATTGGATGTAATGACAGGCGACGAATACCGTGAGTATGTAACCAATTTGTATGGCGAAGAAAAGTTGCCTCATGAGTTAGGAACAGCAAATACCGACTGGCAGGATGAAATTTACCGCACTGCCATAAGCCACGACCATAACATTACTATTTCGGGCGGATTGAAGAACATGCCTTACCGTGTATCGTTGAGCTATACCAACCAAAACGGTATTATCAAGACTTCTAATTTCGAACGTTTCACGGCTTCAGTGAACTTGGCTCCGGCGTTCTTCGATAATTATTTGAAGTTTAACATCAATGCCAAGAGCATGGTGGCTTGGAATCAATACGCAGACGGAGGAGTAGTAGGTTCAGCCATTACGATGGACCCCACACGTCCGGTATACGATAACAGTACGAATGTATTCGGCGGTTACTACCAATGGAGTACAAAAGCCGAATTTAATAATCCTGATTGGTTGCTTACTAAGAATTCACTGGCTCCGCAGAACCCGGTGGCTTTGCTCGACTTGAAAGACGATCAAGCCAAATCAAAGAGCTTTATCGGAAATATCGAAGTAGACTATAAGTTCCATTTCTTGCCCGATTTGCGTATCCACGCCAATTTAGGTGCCGATTATTCGGAAGGACGTCAGACTACCATCATTTCTCCGTATTCTTACTCAAACAACTACTACGGATGGAATGGAACTTCTTACGAGTATAAGTATAACCTTTCAGGAAGTGCTTATTTGCAATATATCAAAGATTTCAACGAAGGCAAACATGCTTTGGATGTAATGGTGGGTATGGAAGAGCAACACTTCCACCGTACCGGATATGAGATTGGTCAGGGTACCGACCCCGTTACCGGCGATGCTTACGATGAAAGAAAAAGAGATAATACGGCTTATGGTTATCATAGCACGTTGCTTTCTTACTTCGGCCGTATCAATTATACTTTCTTGAACCGCTATTTGCTTACCGCTACGCTGCGTCAGGATGGTACATCACGTTTCGACAGCAACAACCGTTGGGGTACTTTCCCGTCGTTCGCATTCGGATGGAAGATGAAAGAAGAAAGTTTCTTGCAGGATGTTGATTTCTTATCTGATTTGAAGCTCCGTTTGGGATGGGGTATTACCGGACAGCAGAACTTGAGCAATACGATGGACTTCCCTTACATGGCGCTTTATACTGCCAACCGTGAGTTTGCTTACCTGCCTATGGGCGACCAGTATCTTACTACTTTACGTCCGGGTGCGTATAACCCCGATTTGAAATGGGAGGAAACCACTACTTGGAACGCCGGAATCGACTTCGGTTTCTTGAACGGACGTATCACCGGTACGTTGGATTACTACTACCGCGAAACAAACGACTTGATTAATACGGTTTATATCCCTACGGGAATGAACTTCAGTAACATGCTTACCAGCAACGTAGGTTCGCTCCGTAATCAGGGTGTGGAATTTTCAATCAACGCCAAACCCATTGTAACCGATGACTTTGTTTGGGATTTGGGATATAACATTACGTGGAACAACAACAAGATTACCAAACTGACCGCTTCCGATGATTCTGATTATTACGTGGCAACAGGAGGTATCTCTACTGCTACGGGTTCTACCATTCAGGCTCATAAGGTGGGTTATGCCGCTTCTTCTTTCTACGTTTATCAACAAGTGTATGATGAAAACGGAAAACCGGTTGAAAACACGTTTGTTGACCGTAACCATGATGGAATGATTAACGACAGCGACCGCTATATCTACAAGAAACCCAGTGCCGATGTATTGATGGGATTGACCTCGAAGATGACTTACAAGAACTGGGACTTCAGTTTCGCACTCCGTGCAAGCATCGGTAACTATGTTTATAACGACGTATTGGCAAACCGTTCTGACGTAAGCACTACCGGTATTTGGTCTACTTCCGGATTCTATTCAAACCGTCCGACGGCTGCGCTCGATTTGGGATTCAGCGGAGTAGGTAACTACTACATGTCCGACTATTTTGTACAGAACGCATCATTCTTGCGCTGCGATAACATTACGTTGGGATATTCATTCCAGAACCTGTTTAAAACAAACGGTTATAACGGAGTGGGCGGACGTATCTATGCCACTGTACAAAATCCGTTCGTAATCACCGGTTACGATGGTCTTGACCCCGAAGTACAAGGGTCTGCCGACACTCCGGGTATCGACAATAACATCTACCCGCGTCCGGTAACCTTCCTTATCGGTTTGAGCCTTCAATTCTAATCATGTTAAACTTAAAAGCAAACTATTATTATGACATTCAATAGATTAAAATCATTGATTCCGTTGACTGCAATAGCAGTTGCGTGCAGCTTGGGATCTTGTTTAAATGATTTGGACATCAGTCCGATAAATCCGCAAGTAACCGAAGAATTTTCGCAAGATGAGGTTTACAATAAGATATATGCCACGTTGAGCCTTACCGGACAGCAGGGAGCTGCCGGTTCGGGCGATGTAGCCGGTGTTGATGAAGGTAGTGCATCACCTTTCTACCGCATGATTCTTACCGCTTACGAGTATCCTACCGACGAAGTAATCTGTAGCTGGACAGACGCAGGTATCCCCGACTTTTATCAGATGAACTGGGGTTCTTCCAACCTTCCGCTGACCGGTTTTTACAGCCGTTTGATGTACGATGTTACGCTGTGTAACCACTTCATGGAAAGAACTGCCGAACTGACCGACGAAAAAACCGTGCGTCAGCGGGCTGAAGTACGCTTTCTCCGCGCCTTGAACTATTATTACCTGATGGATGCATACGGTAATCCGCCGTTTACCGAAACCGTATCTTTAAACGAAGCTCCTCAGCAAATCAAGCGTGCCGATTTGTTTGATTATCTTGAAAATGAACTGAAAGAAATAGAAGCCGACTTGGTTGACCCGCGTACCGGACAGTTCGGTCAGGTAGACAAAGCCTGCACATGGCTGTTGCTTTCGCGTATGTATCTGAATGCCGAAGTGTACACCGGAACGGCTCGTTGGGCAGATGCCATTACGTATGCGCAAAAGGTTATCAGCTCAGACTACGGACTGGCAGATACGTACAAGGAACTGTTTATGGCAGATAACGACGAGAACGAAGAAACCCTGAAAGAAATCATCCTGCCCATCCGCTTGGACGGAGCAAACGCACGCTCATACGGTGGCGCACAGTTTGCCATCGCTGCTACCCATACATCGGGCATGACCCCGTGGGGCACTTCAGAAGGCTGGGGAGGCGTAAGAGCGCGCAAGGCTTTGGTTAATAAGTTCTTCCCGAACGATAGCGACGCTCCGCTGGGAGTGGATGAAACTCAAATGGTTGCTGCCGCAAACGATGACCGCGCCTTGTTCTTCTCAGGTACGTCCAGTGACGAACGCACGCTGGAAATCACCAAGCCGACTACCTTTAAAGAAGGTTTCTCTATCGCCAAATGGACGAATGTACGTTCCGACGGGCAACCCTCACACGATGCTACGTGGGTAGATACCGATGCTCCGCTGTTCCGTACGGCTGAAGCTTACCTGACACTGGCAGAGGCTACGTTGCGCAACGGAGGTTCGCAGAAAGACGCATTAGAGGCTGTGAATACTTTGCGCCGCCGTGCTCACGCTACCGAACTTCAGTCTGTTACGCTCGACCAGATTTTGGACGAGAAAGCCCGCGAATTTTACTTTGAAGGACAAAGAAGAACCGACTTGGTACGTTACGGATACTTTACCGGAAGCGGCTATGTATGGGACTGGAAAGGCGGTACGGCAAACGGTACGGCTGTCAGCTCGAATTACAACCTCTTCCCCATCCCGTCATCAGACATGAACGTGAACGGTAATTTGGACCAAAACCCCGGATATTAATAACTTACCTTACTGATAAACATTATGAAAAAACTGAATATATTTGCTTACTGTCTTGCCGGAATGCTGGCTTTCAGTTCCTGCCAAGACGATAGAGACGATAATCCTACCATTCTTCATCCGGAGACTTTCACACTGAATGCCTCTACGGAAACTGTATACGACTTGCAGAACATTGAGACGATCGACTGGACGTGCGATGTTCCTGATTACGGTTACAGCGCAGCCGTTACTTATTCGGTGCAAATCAACAAAGATAATAACTGGGTAGATGCCGAAGGAGAAAACGCAGCTTCGTATGTTACGCTGGAAGCTACTTATTCTACCAACCAGCTGAAAATAAGTGCGGCTGAGATGGACCGCTCGCTCATTATCTTAAATGAATGGTTCGATGCGGAGACCTTCCCCACTACCGAACAGACTGTTTTTGTGCGCATCATGTCGTCTATCTCAACGGTATCGGGTTACGAAGCCTATTCCGAACCGGTAGAAATCCGCTACTTGCCTTACTACATGGAGGTTTCGCTTGAGCCGAAAACAATGTATGTAGTGGGCGACCATAATGGATGGGCTGCCAACGACGATGCGCCCCGCCTTATCGCTACCGATGAAGCAGGCATGATATTCCACGGCTATGCACAGTTGAACACGCAATTTAAGTTTATGACTACCGACTCATGGGCTGACCCGAATTACGGTGGCGGAAGCGGCACGTTGGCGTTAGGTGGAGGAAACATCACTGCAACTCCCGGATTCTATCAGATAGATGCGAATCTGAATACGATGACTTATTCGCTCCGTACTTGTACATGGGGAATCGTGGGTTCTGTTTTCGATTCAGAATGGAAAACAGAAGTACAGTTGACTTATAATTCGTCTACCGGAGCTTTGGAAGCTGACGTAGAATTCTCTGCCGGACAATTCAAATTCCGTCAGGATGGTGCTTGGGATTATTCGTTGGGTGGCAGTTTGGATGAATTGGTATACGATGGTGGTAATATAACTGCATCTCCGGGCCGTTATACCGTCCGTCTGTATCTGAACGGACCTACCTATCGTGCCGAACTGATTCCGGTGGAATAACAGGTAAAATTTCTACCCATAGAGATGAGTATTTCTATTCGGAGCGTTAGTTGTTTCTATGGGTAGCGTTGACCGTTCCTATGGGTAGAAAATAAACAAAAAAACGTGGATGTATTCTTTTCTGAATTCATCCACGTTTTTTGTTATTCTATCAGATTGTGTATAAACGAGTTACCCTACTCTACCCATACCGTGTAATCCGGTTTGCGGGGCTTGGCCGCCGGTGCGTTTTCATCGGCAGGATAGCCAAGAACGCAATGTCCGATGCCTTCGTAATCGCCTTCAATCCCCCACTTTTTCAATAGCTCTTTGCCTTCGGGCGAATTGAATACTTCTTTGGCACGGTGAATCCAGCAACTTCCCAAGCCTACGGCGTGTGCCGCATTCATCAGGTTTCCCATCACCAATGAGCCATCGTAAAGATACGTAGGCCGGTTGCGGTCTGCCAATACCACAAGTACCACGGGTGCGCCGTAGAAAGGGTCGGAAGTTGTTCCTAACACCTCGGCGTTCAGTTTCGACAAACGGTCGCGTACAGCCTTGTTTGTAACGGCAACAATAACAGGCGATTGCATACCCCTTCCCGTAGGTGCGTATGTACCAGCCTCTATCACCTGTTCTATCAACTCACGTGCCGGCATCCGGTCGGGTTTATAACCGCGTATGCTGCGGCGCGTTTTCATGTTTTCGATTATTGCATTCATACTTTATAAGGATTAAACAGATTCATGTTTTCTTGTTCCAAGTTCAGCAAATACGCCTTAGCCTGAAGTCCTCCGGCGTATCCCGTAAGTTGGCGGTTGCTGCCTATGACGCGGTGGCAAGGCACGAAGATGGAAAGCGCATTCATACGGTTGGCAGACGCTACGGCACGGACTGCTTTCGGGTTTCCCACTCGCTGGGCAAGTTCTGCATACGAGACGGTTTCTCCGTAGGGAATCGTGAGCAATTCACTCCATACACGCTTCTGGAAGTCTGTCCCTGCAAACAAAAGCGGTACGTTGAAAGCCGTCCGCCGATGAGCGAAATACGCATCCAGCTCTTCGGAAGCCTGCCTTGTGACATCGGATGAACCCGGCTCGAACGCCGCATCCAACAGGTGACGCAAGCGTTTGTCTACCGCCTCTCTCCGCCCGGCGTCTGTCATCCAGTCGCATAAGCAAAGCCGTCCGTCGCACGAGCCGAGCAGGATTTCTCCGCAAGGCGAGTGATAAGTTTGTAAAAAAATGGTTTTCATAGTGGAGATAGATTATAATAAACGTTTGCTAAGGAAACGTGTAGGATACCATATTGAGGCAAAACCGATGGCAAGCACGGTGAGAAGTATCAGTATCACATCGCCGGCATGTACGCTTACCGGATACGCCTCGACCACAAAACTGCCTGACGAGCCTAATGATATCAGTCCGAACTGCTGCTGGAGGAAACAGAGCAGAATGCCCAGCACCACGCCCGAAACAGCTCCGAAGCAAGAAATCATATAACCTTCGAGAAGGAAAATACGGGTAATCTGGCGGTCGTTTGCCCCCATGTTCCGTAAAGACATCACATCGTTTCGCTTGTCGATAATCAGCATCGAAAGCGGTCCTACGATATTGAAGCAGGCAATGAGCAGGATGAAAATCAGAAACAGGTACGAAACCAACTTTTCTATTTTCATGATGCGGAAAGTGTCTTCTTGCTGTTCGTAACGGTCTTGCACGACGAACTCTTTTCCCAACCGCTTTTCCAACATCCGTTTTACTGTTTCAACGTCCTCCCCTGCCTTCAGTTTCAGGTTCAGTGCGCTTATTTCGGTAGTGTATCGGAATAACTGTCGGGCAAAATCAAGCGAGGTAAGTATATAAGCATTGTCGTATTTCTCTTGCCCTACGACAAAAGTCAATCCGGACGAGAATAAATTTCCTGTGGTAAATGCAGTCGAAGGATTGGCAATGTTGACCTTCGCCCCTCGCTTGGGTGCATACACCTCCAACGGGTCGAGAAAGCGTATGCCTGTACCCAGTGCCGAAAGAAGTTGAATACCCGGAATGGCATAATTAGCCACCTCGTCATGCAGTATCAGTTCCCCCCTTCCGAAGAGGATGCTGTCTATGGGTGTCAGGCTGTCAAAATTATCTTCCACTCCCCTGATTACTGCCATCACCTGCCTGCCTTGATACTGCACCATCGCGTTGTCTTCCAACGACTCGGAGCAGACTTCTATTTCCGGCATCTGACGGATGGAAAGCACCCGCGGGTCTTGCCCGTCGAACACCTTCCCCACAGCAGGCATGACCTTCAGTTCGGGGTCGAACGCCGTAAAAAACGTGGAGACCAAATCCTGAAAGCCATTAAAGACCGAAAGCGTGCATACCATAGCCATTGTCGCTAATGCTACCCCGCACACCGAAATGCAAGAGATAATATTGACGGCATTGTGAGATTTCTTCGAGAAAAGATACCTGCGGGCTATGTAAAAAGAAAAGTTCATTTTTTCAGAAGTTCGTCGATGTGTGCCGCATAATCCAGCGAATCGTCTACGAAAAACTTCAATTCAGGGATGATGCGCAACTGAAAGCGTACACGTTTTCCCAGTTCGTACCGGATAGACTTCATGTTGTCATTGATGTTTTTAACGATTTCTTCGCTACGCTCTGAAGGGAAAACGCTTAGATAAGCGCGGGCATAGCTTAAATCAGGACTGATACGTACTGCGCTTACTGACACCAATACGCCCGGCATCATCTTGGTTTGTAACAAAAATATTTCGCTGAGTTCTTTCTGAATCAGGCGGGCAATTTTATTTTGTCTGGTTGTTTCCATAATTCTTTTATTTATTTCTTACGTATAATAGTCAATCCGTCGCGCAACGGTAGGATTACTTTCTCCACACGTGTATCGGCAGCCACCGTGTCGTTAAACTTTTTAATGCCGAGCGTCTGTGTATCGGCAGGACGAGTTTCTTCGAGTACATGTCCGTCCCATAACGTATTATCGGCAATGATATATCCTCCGGAGTGCATTTTACTGAGAATCATCTCATAATACTCTACATAGAAACGCTTGTTTCCATCCATGAAAGCCAAGTCGAATACTACATCCATCTGCGGAACCATGGTCAGGGCATCACCGATGTAGAACTTTATTTTGTCGGCATACGGCGAGTTCTCCAGCCACGGACGTGTAAAATCTTCCTGTTCGTCATTGATTTCGAATGTATGGAGCACGGCTCCATCTTCGAGTCCTTCTGCCAGACACAGTGCAGAATATCCGCTGTATGTGCCTATCTCAAGCACTTGTTTCGGACGTATCATCTGTACGAACATCTTCAGCATCCTTCCCTGAAGATGCCCCGAAGCCATACGGGGACGCAAGAGTTTTACATGCGTCGCCCGGTATAATGCTTTCAGGTAATCGTTTTCTTCGTCGATATGGCGAAGGATATATTCATCCAATGCGTCCGTTTCTTTCATTGTCTGTATTTATAAGTAGCGGTGGCGGTTAGGCAATACATAGTCGTCTCCTGCCTGTAATACATCGCCTACCTGATTGATTTCAAGGAATGAAGTATGTGTACCCTTCTTTCCGCCGCTCAGATATGCCACCATGTCGTTTTCATTCAGTACGCCGTCGTTAATCAGTTTGCGGAGTGCCGTGAAGTAATACTCCTGTCCGTTGGCTTTTTCCGGCATGTAAATGGCTTCTACTCCGTATGACAGAGCCAGATGGCGCATGGTTTTTTCTTTGTAGCAAATAGCCATAACCGGATATTTGCCACGGAAAGCAGCCAGATTGCGTGCTGTCAGTCCGCTGAAACTGTCGGTAATGATCGCGCGAATAGGCATCAACGTGGTAGAAAGCACAGCCTGTTTAGCCAAGAAACTGGTAACGTCGGTGTTTTCGGGAGTCAACGGAATAGGAATATCGTTTTCTTCCATTTTGTCTTTCTCTGCCTGCGCTGCAATTTTGGTCATAGTTTTCACCGCTTCTACCGGATATTTGCCGTAAGCCGTTTCCCCGCTCAGCATCAAAGCATCCGTACGATAATAAATGGCATTGGCAATGTCGGTCACCTCGGCGCGGGTAGGACGCGGGTTGTTTATCATCGTATGCAACATTTGAGTGGCTACGATTACCGGTTTTTTTGCCAAGATACATTTTTTTATCAGATGGCGCTGAATGCCCGGAATACGTTCTTGAGGAACTTCGATGCCCAAGTCTCCACGGGCTACCATGATTCCGTCTGCCACTTCCAGAATCTCGTCGATGTTGTCAACGCCTTCTTGGTTCTCTATTTTGGCAATGATTTTGATGTCGCTGTTATGAGCGTCCAGTATTTCACGGATATCCAATACGTCTTGGCGGTTACGGACAAAAGAGTGAGCGATAAAGTCGATATCTTTTTCGATAGCGTAAAGAATGTTATTGCGGTCTTTCTCAGTCAGTGAAGGAAGGTTAATCCGGACTCCCGGTACGTTTACGCTTTTGCGGTTTCCCAAAGTGGCATCGTTGCAAACCTCGCAAAACAGGGTGTTTTCGTTTTTATCGGTTACTTTCAGCTGTAATTCGCCATCGTCTATCAGAACATCGGTATCGACCGACAAGTCTTGTACAAAATTTTTATATGTAACGGCGATGCATTCCCGCGTTGTTTCCTGTTCAGGATTACCCACAATGCAGACCTTGTCTCCCGTTTTAAAGTCGATAGCACCTTCGGCACTGGCTGTTGTGCGGACTTCAGGTCCTTTGGTATCCATCAGGATGGCAATGCGATTGGATACTTCGCGCACGTTAGTTATCAGTCTTTCAAAGCCTTCGCGGTTGGCGTGAGCTGTATTCATACGTACTACGTTCATACCCGCATTGAAAAGGTCTCTGATAAAATCTACGTCACATCGTAAATCCGAGATGGACGCAACGATTTTTGTTTGTTTAAGCATCATATTATAAAAAACTAATTATTACTTTTTACCTTACTATAAGAGCTTCTACTCCCAAGCGATAAGAATCAAGTCCGAAACCACAAATCACCCCCTTACATGCGCATGATATCATCGACTTATGACGGAACTCTTCCCGTTGATGTACGTTTGATATATGCACTTCGATGACCGGAGCCGTTACGGCACGTATTGCGTCTTGCAGCGCAATGGAAGTATGTGTGTAAGCTCCCGCGTTCAGAATGATTCCATCATAATTAAACCCAACTTCATGTATTTTGTTTATCATTTCCCCCTCTATATTCGATTGGTAGTAGCTTATTTCTACTTCCGGGTAGCGTGCCCGGAGGCGTACCAAATAATCTTCGAATGATTCTGAGCCGTAAATAGAAGGTTCACGTTTCCCCAATAAATTGATATTAGGGCCGTTGATAATTTGTATCCTCATCATCGTATATTTTTCTGAACTTTTAATACTTTTGTCGAAAAATTTGGGACAAAGGTACGAAAAAAGAATGAAAAGTCAGGATAAAAATCAGAAGATTATAATAAAGTATAAGCAATATCTCAAATTAGAGAAAGCGTTATCCGACAATACGGTAGAGGCTTACCTGACGGATTTAGACAAACTGTTTGCTTTTCTTACGCTGGAGGGGATCGACTTTGCCGAGGTAACGACCGATAATCTGGAGACGTTTTCGGCGGGCTTGCATGACATCGGCATTCATCCGCGTTCCCAAGCCCGCATCCTTTCGGGCATACGCTCGTTTTACCGGTTCTTGGTGCTGGAAGATTACATCCGGCAAGACCCCACCGAACTGTTGGATTCTCCGCAGATAGGGAAACACTTGCCCGATGTGCTTACCGTGGAAGAGATAGACAGCCTGATAGGGGCGATAGACCGGGGAAGCCGTGAGGGGCAGCGCAACTGTGCCATACTGGAAACGTTGTATAGCTGCGGATTGCGTGTGTCTGAACTCTGTAATCTGAAGATTTCCGATTTATATTTGAACGAAGGCTTCATAAAAGTAGAAGGAAAGGGAAACAAGCAACGCCTTGTGCCCATCTCTCCGCGAGCCGTCAGCGAGTTGAACGATTATTTTCTTGTCCGGGGAGAAAAGGTGATAAAGCCCGGATTCGAAGATTATGTATTTATAAGTAACTTCGGCAAGAACATTTCGCGTATTATGGTGTTTCATATTATAAAGGAACTGGCGAATCAGATCGGGCTGAAGAAAAGCATAAGCCCCCATACCTTTCGCCATTCGTTTGCCACTCATTTGTTGGAAGGCGGTGCGAATTTGCGTGCCATTCAGTGTATGTTGGGACATGAGAGCATCGGAACTACGGAGATTTATACCCACATCGACCGCAACCGCCTGTGTGAAGAAATCATAGAACATCATCCGAGGAACAAAAGAAGCAGGGAACTGTATGAGAACAAGCCGTAAAACCGGCTTCAACGGAAGAAATTCTCTGTCGGAACATACCGAAAAACACTACCGTTAGTGTTGCTCGTTCCATGCGGTAGCGTTGACTGACGCTACCCATAGAACCGACCGGTTCTACCGCTTGCGTTTTTTTCAGGGTTCAGGCAATGCCGAAACTCAACAAAAACTCAGGTTTCACACTTTGTCGTGCCGTGTTTTTTGTTCCGTCAGGCAGGGCATGAGAAGTAATTGATTAGCATGAGATTGGTTTACTTATACATTTATTATATATAGTGATTGCCGATTCCGGATCCGATGCCCTGAAACGCAAGTTAAAATCGTCGGTTTATAATGCTTATCAGACAGAGAAAGCTCTGGGAAAAAACGTTTTAATCTTTTTTTAATGAGTGTTTAAAAAAAAAAAGAGATAAAGTTTAACAACTATAATAGTTTTTCTTATCTTTGCCCCAAATAACAAAACTTAGACGCATACCAAAACTTGAGAAAATTTTATAATATAAACCTAAACATTAACAATCATGATTAAGAAGTTGTATTTGCCCTTAGTGGCACTGTTGGTCCTTGCTCTTTCTTCTTGTAGCAAGATGGGCGAATTGTCTGCCGACTACTTCACAACAGACCCCGAAGTTCTGGAAGCGATTGGCGGTAAAGTACCTGTAACAATTACAGGAAAATTCCCTGAAAAATATTTCAAGAAAAACGCAACCGTTGAAGTTACGCCGGTTTTGAGATGGGACGGAGGCGAAGCTAAAGCTCAGCCCGCTATGTTCCAAGGCGAAAAAGTACAAGGAAACGACCAGACTATCTCTTACAAAGCAGGTGGTACTTATACGATGAAAGCCGTTTTCGATTACATTCCTGAAATGGCTAAATCAGAACTTTACTTGGATTTCAAAATTAAAAAAGGAAAGAAAGAATACACTATTCCTTCTGTAAAAATCGCAGACGGTGTAATCGCTACTTCTGAACTTCCTACTGTAAAATCAGCTAACGCTGCTTATGCTGCCGATAAATACCAGCGTATCATCAAGCAGGCTAAAGAAGCTCAGATTATGTTCTTGATCCAGCAGGCTAACCTCCGCGCAAGCGAATTGAAGTCTGAAGGCTTGAAAGATTTCCACAAACAAGTGGTAACTGTTGCCGGCGATACGAAGAACTACAAGCTGAATAACATCGAAATTTCTGCTTACGCTTCACCTGATGGTGGTTTGGACCTGAACGATAAGTTGGCTAAAAACCGTCAGAACAACACTGAAAAATACATGAACCAGCAACTGAAGAAGGGTAAAATCGAAACAGAAGTTGATGCTGTTTACACAGCTCAAGACTGGGACGGTTTCCAAGAATTGGTTTCTAAATCAAACATCCAAGACAAAGATTTGATTTTGCGTGTTCTTTCTATGTATTCTGACCCTGAACAACGTGAAACAGAAATCAAGAACATTTCTTCTGTTTACAAGACTTTGGCTGACGAAATCCTGCCGCAGTTGCGTCGTGCACGCTTGACAGCTAACTACGATGCTATCGGCCGTAGCGATGAAGAAATCAACGCTGCATTCGATGCTAACGAAGATTCTTTGAGCGTAGACGAATTGCTGTACGCTGCTACCCTGACTCAGGATAACGCACGTAAGAAAGCTATCTATAAGAGAACTATCCAGAAATATCCGAACGATTACCGTGCTTACAACGATTTGGGTCAGATGGCTTATGCTGCCGGTGACTTGAATGCTGCTGAAAACTACTTCAAACAAGCTGCAAGCAAAAACGCTAACGCTCCTGAAGTAAATACAAACCTCGGTTTGTGCGCATTGGTTAAAGGTAACGTAGCTGAAGCTGAAACTTACTTGAGCAAATCTACTGGTGCCGACACTGCAAACGAAGCATTGGGTAACCTGTACATCAAACAAGGTCAGTACGACCGCGCTGTTCAGGCTTTCGGTGATACGAAGACTAACTCAGCTGCTTTGGCTCAAATCCTTGCTAAAGACTATAACAAGGCTAAGAGCACACTGAGCGCAGTTAAGAATCCGGATGCTTACACTGACTACCTGATGGCTATCGTTGGTGCAAGAACTAACAACGCCGACTTGGTTAAATCAAGCATGGATAAAGTGGCTCAGAAAGACGCTGCATTGGCTGCAAGCGCTCAGAACGACCGCGAGTTTGCTAAATACGCAAACGAAATCAAGTAATTTGATTCTTGTATAAACTTTGATATTGAAGCCGGGATGCTGTAAAGGTATCCCGGCTTTCTTTTTTATATAAGACAAAAATCAGAAAAGTATAGAGTTTGTTTTAATTCTGCTCTGCCTGCGGTTTGAGAATTGTTTTCGAGGATGAAAACAGGGAAACAGACCGGAAACAAATTCAAAAAGGGGCGGATAAAAAGACTTCATCGGAAAATTTAGACAGGCTCTGATAAAGGTTCTGATAAAATTGTGTACATTCGCAGAAAATAAGAGATTCATGAAGAAACTTTATCCGTTACTTACGCTGATTATACTTTTGTCTTGCTTTTCCTCGTGTGAAAAAAAGACGGATTTTGAACTTCGGGGTGAACTTGAGAACTTTAAGTCGGAACGTATTCTTGTCGTGTACGATGACCCGGAGGTAAAACTCGATACCATTTACCCGAAAGATGGTAAATTCTTATATAAACTCATTCCTGATACAATACACTTGTTCCGTTTGGTTGACGAAGCGGGGAGAGCCATTCCTATCTTTGCCGATAAGGGCGATAGGGTTACACTGACAGGCAGTTTTGAACAACCGGAAGTCAGCGGCGACGGAGCGAATCGCGATTATCAGGAGTTTCGTGAGCGTATTGCATCCATACAGCATGATTCGGCTGCAGTGAGTAAAGCGGCGGAAGACTTTATCCGTTCTCATCCCCAGTCGTTTGCCTCGGCTTATCTGATTGACCGCTACTTTGTGCAAGTTCCCGACCCTGATATAGAACGCATCAAGGGACTGATTGACCCGTTGAGCGGAAATATAAAAGATTGTCGTGTGTTAAGCACGGTTTTGCAAACCATTCCTCAGAAAAATGAACCCCAATTAACCAATGTCAGCTATTTCTCTTGTAAAGACCGCAGCGGTAAATATGTTTCATGGAGTTCGAAAGAAGGATATACGCTGATTAATTTTTGGGCAAGCTGGAACGAACTTAGCAAAATAAGACGCGATTCGCTGGCAGAACAGGTGAAACGATTGCCCAAAGATGAATTCAGGGTATTGAATTTGTCGCTCGATTTCAACGAAAAATCATGGTTGTCAGCCTGTAAAGACGATAGCGAACAGTGGATAGAAATATGCGACAATAAAGGATGGGAGAACCAAATCATCAAACAACAAAATATAAAGCGTCTGCCTGCCAATATTCTGGTAGACCGTAGCCGTAAGATTTTAGGTACCAATCTTTACGGAGAAGCACTTTACGACAAAGTGATGCAACTGACCCAAAACAAAGATTAAAACTAATATCCTGAATAACATGCTGATAAAACTATTTGGTGCTGCCGTACAGGGGATAGATGCAACCATTGTAACAATCGAAGTAAACAGTTCGCGCGGCATTAAATTCTTCTTGGTGGGATTACCCGACTCTGCGGTAAAAGAAAGTCACGAACGTATTATCTCCGCTTTGCAAGTAAACGGATACAAATTTCCGTCGTGCCAGTTAGTAATCAATATGGCTCCTGCCGATATTCGTAAAGAAGGGTCTTCTTACGATTTGCCTTTGGCTATCGGCATACTGGCGGCTGCCGGTACGGTGGCTGCCGATAAGTTAAGCAAATATCTGATTATCGGGGAACTTGGGTTAGACGGTAACCTGCAACCCATACGAGGGGCTTTGCCTATTGCCATTGCAGCCCGTCAGCAAGGGTTCGAAGGGTTTATTCTTCCAAAACAAAATGCTCGTGAAGCGGCTGTTGTAGACAGGCTTCAGGTGTATGGGGTAGAAAACATAACAGAAGTAATCGATTTTTTTAACGGAGTACGCAGCTTGGAACCCACTGTGGTTAATACCCGCGAAGAGTTTTATCGGAACCAGATAAATTTTCCTTTTGATTTTGCTGAAGTGAAAGGACAGGAAAACGTAAAGCGTGCGTTAGAAGTAGCGGCGGCAGGAAGTCATAATATTCTGCTGATTGGTGCGCCGGGCAGCGGAAAGTCGATGATGGCGAAACGGCTTCCCGGTATTCTTCCTCCTTTATCTTTAGGCGAAAGTTTAGAGACGACCAAGATTCATTCCGTTGCCGGTAAGTTGGGGCGGGATGTGTCACTGATAGCCATCCGTCCGTTTCGCAGTCCGCACCACACCATATCCCAAGTAGCGATGGTAGGAGGGGGGACAACTCCCCAGCCGGGCGAAATCAGTTTGGCACATAACGGCGTATTGTTTCTCGATGAGTTTCCGGAGTTCAACCGTGCGGTGCTCGAAGTGCTTCGTCAGCCGCTCGAAGACCGTCACATCACCATCTCACGTGCCAAATATACGCTCGATTATCCCGCAAGTTTCCAATTAGTGGCATCGATGAACCCTTGTCCCTGCGGGTATTACAATCACCCCACGCGCAGGTGCGTATGCAGCCCCAGCCAAGTGCAGCGCTATCTGAACCGTATTTCAGGTCCGCTGCTCGACCGCATTGACATTCAGGTAGAAATTGTTCCTGTTCCGTTCGAGAAGATGGCTGAGCGTACGCCCGGCGAATCCAGTGCCGCCATCCGCGAGCGGGTGATGCGTGCGCGCCAGATTCAGGCGAAACGGTTTGAAAACGAAGCAGGCATATATAGCAATGCTCAGATGACCTCGCGCCTGCTTAATATGTATGCTACTCCCGATGCAAAAGGCTTGGAATTGTTGCGTAACGCCATGACGCGGCTGAATCTTTCTGCCCGTGCTTACGACCGCATCTTAAAGGTTTCGCGTACGATAGCCGATTTGGAGGCTTCCGAACAGATTCAGCCCCATCATTTGGCGGAAGCCATCAGCTACCGGAATTTAGACCGGGATAGTTGGGCCGGATAAGTGGCTGTTTTTGCCTGTTGATGCTCCCGAAAACGCTACCGTTAGCGTTACCTATCTTATGCGGTAGTGTTTACCTGTTCTTCCCATAGCGTTGAGCAGTCTAACGGGTAGAATTTTTCAAGGTCTTTAGCATTGAAATAAGTCCGATAAACAAAACGGCTTGCATGATTATGTTGGTTCATGCAAGCCGTTTTGTTGTTATGTATTCTGATAAATGTCAGCCATTATTTCGTAACCCATATCGCTCCACCTTCCGGCTGAATGGTAACTTGTACCGATTCGGGCGATTTGATGGTCTGTTCCGATAGCAGTGGAACATTCTGTTTGCCGTCAGAATAGAATGATACAGTTTCTCCGCTATTGAGCATGGGCAGATTAAGCGTCAGTTTCAGCGGTTCTTTCCGGGCATTGATTCCGGCAATGTACCAGCGGTTTCCATGACGGCGAGCGAGGACAACGTATTTGCCGGGATAGCCGTCGATAAACACGGTTTCATCCCACGTGGTAGGAACTTGTTTCATAAAGTCGAGTGCTACCTTCGGTGCGTCCGTCAGGTTATTCGGTGCAAGCGCAAAGTTCTGAATCGGATTTTGGAAAAGAACCGCCGTAGCCAGTTGGAACACATCGGTAGTGCGGCGGATAGTACCTCCGTCGTTCGTCCGGTTATACCGTTTGTTCAAGAACGTACCGCCAAACTCCATTGAGCCGACCGTGTTACGGATAAACGGATGCAGGCAGGCATTAAACGCTTCGTTATCGTCGAAATGTTGGTTGAAAATCAGGTTCTCCGACGCCAATACCGCCTCGCTTCCCACGTAGTTGGGGTACATGCGTTCCCATCCGCGCGGTAGCGTACAGCCGTGGAAGATAACCATCAGTCCGTGGTCGTCGGCATCGCTTAGGATAGCCTCATACAGCCGCATGGTTTCCTGCTTGTCGCCTCCGAAAAAGTCCACTTTAATACCTTTTACTCCAACCTTCTGCAACCATTTCATTTCGCGTTTGCGTGCTATCGGGTCGTCCATCAGGTTGGTAGGACCTTGTTCGATGTCATTCCAGTAACCGCTTGAACTATACCAAAGGAATAACGAAACGTTTTTGCTGCGCGCATATTTGATAAGCTCTTCCATGCGTTCGCGGCCGATATTCGTATTCCACCAGTTGTCTATCAATACATATTCATATCCCATTGCATGGGCAAGGTCGATGTAACGGATTTGGTCATCGTAATTGATACTGCCGTCTTGCCATAAAATCCAGCTCCATGTCCCGCGTCCGAAACGGTAAGTGTGTTCCGTTTCAAACCGAGGTTCTACCACGTCCCACGGTACGGTGGTTTCCACAATCGGTTTTAAATTGTTGCCTACGGTCAGTGTGCGCCACGGTGTTTTTCCCGGCAAAGCCAAACCCGGAGCCGAAGTTCCGTTTCCGTTATTTTCTTCCGGCAGGGGGAATGCGATGGTATACCGTCCGTCGGGGGTAGCGTCGCTCAGGTGAGAGGCACAGTATTTTCCGTCCACGCCCGTTTCGCTGACCAGCGCCCATCCGTCATCTCCGATACGGAACAAGCAGGGGAATGTATATCCGTGGCCGTATTGCGAACGGACATTCATCGGCGCATCGGCGGTATATTCTTCTTCATAACTCGGTTTGGTACGTTTCCAGCCTATCATGGCGTCGCTCTGCGGACAAAGGAAAGTAGTGGTAGAGGAGGGGAAATCGAATCCGGTTTTTTCTTCGCGGATGACGATGCTGCCCGGTTCGCCCGATTTGGGAATTTCATAACGGAAAGCCACATCGTTGTTACTCACCCGGAAAACAATGTCAAGCGGTGTTTTGTCGGCATTCTGGAAAGTCAGTACCAGTTCGTTTGCCGTATAATTAACTACCGAGCGTTTTATCCGGTCTTGCGTATAAGTCTTGCTTATTTTTTGTGTTTTTTGTCCAACAAAAGACATGTTTTTACTGAAGTCGCCGATATTCGATACGAAACCCAGCGGAGAGTCTTCCAATATCGTCTTTTCGTCGTAGGTAACCGCATATACGGGAGTTCCTTTTTGAAGATTGAAATTAACTTTTAGCCGAGAGTCTGGTCCTGTAACCGTAGCCAGTTGGGCGAACGCCTGCGAAGCGAGCCATGCCAATGTGCAAAATAATACTTGTTTTTTCATGATATCTTTCATCTGTTGTTTTATTTCCAATAAAATATAAACTTATCCCGAAGACACCTTTTTACTTGATGGATAAAACCGTTTACGAACGGACAAAAAAAATGGGAGAACGCTTTCTCCCAACCTTGTTAACCTTAAATCTAATACTATGAAAAAAAATCACGTGACAAATGTAGTAAACACACTTATTACATCCAAATAAAATAGATATTATTATTCTTTACTTATAATTCTTGCATTTCGCACCGTTTTCGTACACAATATTTCACATTGTGAGGAAAATCAGGGAGTTTTGATGTTTATTCCTTAACGGGTTTCGGAATAAAATTTACATTCGCCGGATGCCGCAAATGCGATGGTTGATATGTGAAAGTTTAAGGGCATCGGCTTACTTGAACCGATGCCCTTAAAAGTAGTATCTCTATTCCCTGCGCAGCGGATAATTTCCCCGCAACTGTTCGAACTGTTCGGGATGTGCGCGTAGTGCAGCGCAATCGCGGCGGGGGTCATATAGCTGAAGGATGCGGGTATTCTCATCATCCGACAGAGCAAGCATCGGAGTGCCGGCAGGCTGAATGTGGAAATCGGCAGGCTTGTTGAAAAAGCGGCAAAAGGCTTCCAGCACCATGCGGGTGGCATTGGCTTTTCCATCGGCAGAGTAACCGGCTATGTGCGGCGTTCCGATAAACACTTTATCAAGCAGTTCCCGGTTAATGTCAGGTTCGTTTTCCCACACATCGATAATCGCACCGTTTACTTGCCCGCTATCCAGCGCCTCTAATAACGTGCGGGTATCAATAACTTCGCCACGCGAGGTATTGATAATGTAAGGTTTTCGGCACAATCCGGTAAAGAAAGAATGGTCGGCAAGATGGTAGGTAGCATATTTACCCTCTTTATCCAGCGGTGTATGAAAAGTAAGGAGGTCGCATTCTTGTTCCAAAGTCTGCAAAGAAACAAATCCTTTCTCACCTCGGTCGGCACGGGGCGGGTCGTTTAGTAAAACACGCATACCCAATCGTTGTGCCATAGCCGCTATCCGGCTGCCTACATGTCCTACGCCGATTATACCTAAACACGTATCCGATAAGCGAATTTGTTTTTCTTGCTCCAGCAGCAAGAGCGAAGCGTGTACATACTGTTCCACTGCTCCCGCATTACATCCCGGACAATTACTCCACGCAATGCCTGCGCTACGGCAATAATCCGTATCTATGTGGTCGAACCCGATCGTTGCCGTCCCGATGAAGCGGACCCGGCTCCCTTCCAGCAGTTGCCGGTTACAGTGTGTGCGGGTGCGGATAATCAGTGCCTCGGCATCTTTCACCGCTTCTGGTGTAAACGCTTCACCCGGTAAGTAAACCACCTCGTCTGCCAAGTGCGGCATAACCTCCCGGATATAAGGTATTTTGTTATCAACTATAACTTTCATTTCTTTTTCAATCTCCTTTACAAGGGGCACAAAGGTAACTACTTTATGCCGAATATAATTGCGGGAATAGAAATCTTTACCTATTTTTGCTTTTCAAGATATTAAAACGGTATGAGCAAGAAGCAATATGATTATTTGATTGTGGGAGCGGGGCTTTTCGGAGCAGTATTCGCTCATGAAGCCAAGCGTGCCGGAAAGCATTGTTTGGTGATTGATAAACGTAATCATCGGGGAGGAAACATCTACTGCGAAGACGTAGACGGCATTCATGTACATAAGTATGGCGCGCATATTTTCCATACAGACAATAAGGAAGTATGGGACTACGTAAATCGGTTTGTAGAATTTAATCGTTATACCAATTCGCCGTTAGCCTGTTTCGAGGGAAAGTTATATAACCTTCCTTTCAACATGAATACGTTTTATCAGCTTTGGGGAGTAAAGACGCCGGCTGAAGCGAAAGCCAAGATAGCCGAACAACGCCGGAAATACGATGCTATCTCCGAGCCCGCCAATCTGGAAGAGCAGGCTTTGAAACTCTGCGGAGAAGATATTTACCATACACTGATAAAGGGATATACCGAAAAGCAGTGGGGACGTTCTGCAACGGAATTGCCGGCTTTTATCATCAAGCGTGTTCCGTTCCGTTTTATTTTCGATAATAACTACTTTAACGACGGTTATCAAGGAATCCCGAAAGGAGGATATAATGTGTTGATTGACCGGCTGCTGGAAGGTACAGAAGTTAGGCTTGACACAAACTACTTCGAACATCGCGACGAGTTGGATGCTTTGGCAGACAAAATTTTATTTACCGGATGTATTGACGAATTCTTCGACTATCAGTGCGGACGCTTGGAATACCGCAGTTTGCGTTTTGACCATAAACGTCTGGAGATAGAAGACTTTCAGGGAAATGCTGTGGTGAATTATACGGAAGGTAGTGTTCCTTATACGCGAATAATCGAGCACAAACATTTTGAGTACGGTACGCAGCCTACAACCGTCATTACCTATGAATATCCTGATTCATTCGAGGCTGGTAAAGAGCCTTATTATCCGGTAAACGACGAACGTAACTCTGCCATGTTTGCCGAATATCAGAGACTGGCAGCGAAGAAAGAGAATCTGTTATTCGGAGGTCGGTTAGGACAATATACTTATGCCGACATGGACGATACCGTGGCTGCCGCATTGCAGCTCTGTGCCCAAGTTTTATAATCATCTTATTTAGTCTGATAAAAATATGAAATGCCTTCATGTACTAACTCCCGTAAAAGATTCGATTGATTTCACTCTCGAAACCATTGAAGCCATCATGCAGTCGGAGGTAACCGTACCTTTTACTTATACCGTCTATAACGACTTCAGTACCGAAGAAAATACCCGGCGGCTGGAAGAGGCTTCTCGCCGTTATGGTTTCCGTTTGATAAATTTGTCGGATGTAACAAGCCATCCTTCTCCTAACTATTTGTTGGTGTTGCAGATGGCGCAACAAGAGGCCCTTGCAGCCGATGCAGGAATGTTGATTGTCGAATCGGACGTAGTCGTGAAGAAAGATACGCTTCAGTCACTCTTTAACGGTGCGGCAGAGCGAGGCGACTGTGCGATAGCCGCAGCCGTGACCGTAGACGAAACGGGAGCGATTAATTATCCTTACCTCCATGCGAAAGGCAACGAAGGGAAAATATATCCGGAAAAGAAGCATTGCAGCTTCTGCTGTTCGCTGCTTACGCCGAAATTTCTGCAAACATACGATTTCCATCAGTTAGACCCGGCAAAGAACTGGTACGATGTAACCATCTCTCACGAAGCGTTGAAGAAAGGATTCCGAAACTATCTTTTCGCCAACCTCCCCGTATGGCATCGTCCGCACGGAAGTCGTCCGTGGAAACAATTGAAATACAAGAATCCGCTGAAGTATTATTGGCTGAAGTTCACGAAAGGGCTGGATAAAATCTGATAGTAGGAAGTTATGAGTCTGTTCAATCACCGTACACTTGTCGTACATGCCGCATGTAAAGACTTGGAATCATTCGTGTTGTCCGTCCCCGAACGTTTCGAGCGGGGAGAGGGAACCGTGATTCACAAGGGACGTAACGAATTGCGCAAAATAACCTACGGCGGACGCTCGTTTGTGGTAAAGTCATTCCACCGACCCAATCTCATCAACCGTTTTGTATACGGAGTGTTTCGCCCTTCCAAAGCAAAACGTTCGTATGAACACGCCCAACTGTTCTTGGAGGCAGGCGTAGGAACTCCCCGTCCGGTAGGTTATCTGAACATTCGCAAAGGCTTGCTGTTCGACCGCAGCTATTACGTCACTTACGCCTCCGAGTGTCCGTATACCTACGAAGCCCTGTTTAAGCAGAAGTTTGATTACGAAGACGATGTAATACGCGCCGTTGCCCGCACCACAGCCATCCTTCATGAGCATGGCTATGCCCATAAGGACTACGGACGCGGAAACATTCTGTTCGGTAAAACAAGCGAAGGAATCAAGATCGAAATCGTAGACCTCAACCGCCTTTCGGTAGGTAAACTCGACCTGCGTGCCGGATGCAAGAATTTGGAACGCCTGCCCGCCACGCCCCACATGCACCGGGTTTTTGCCGACGAATATGCCCGTTTGCGCGGTTTCGATGCCGAAGAGTGTTATAAGCTGTTGGTTGCATTCCGCAGCACGCAGCCCGGAAAAATTGACGGACTTTATTAATACTGGCTTATGAAGATTATAGCTGTGGTTGTAACATACAACCGGAGAGAATTGCTGAAGCGGAATATCGGTTGCCTGCGGCAGAATACACCGCTCCATTCCATTGTGGTAGTAAACAACGGCAGTACCGACGGAACGAAAGAGTGGTTGGACGAACAGACGGATTTACGTGTGATTCACCAAGAGAATGTTGGCGGTTCGGGTGGCTTTTATACCGGTATCCGATACGCTTTTCAGGAGGGAGCCGACTGGATTTGGTGTATGGACGACGATGTGTTTCCGCGCCCCGACTGCTTGGAACATCTGCTTCCGCACACTGCCCGTCCCGATGCGGGGATTCTCGCACCGCGCCGGCTGATGGAAGGCAAGATATTCACCAACGATTTCCGGCAGGTCAACCTCACCAATCCGTTCGCATCCATGTATCAGGACAAACTGAAAAAGCAGGTGGTAAATGCTCCCACAGAGATATGCGGCACAGCTTTCGAAGGACTGTTTATCCGCCGGGAAGCGGTAGAGAAAATCGGTCTGCCCAACAAGGAACTCTTTATCTTCTGCGATGATACCGACTACTGCCTGCGTGCGGTATTGGCAGGATATAAAATATGGTACATACCCGATGCGCTGATGGATAAAGAAAAATTCTTTTCAAATGATACGTGGAAAGAGCGCAACCGGAAAAAGAAATGGAAACGATTCTACCAAGTACGTAATGCAGCCTATCTGAACCACCGTTACGGGCGTAACTGGGCGGTAAAATACCTCCGCAGCTTCAATGCCGTATTGGGTTACATGCTGACGGTTCTGCTTACAGCCCCCTTTACCGATGCTTATCGGTTCAGCGACCTTGCCAAATTCTGGAAAGCCTATACCGATGGGGTTAACGAGCGGTTAGGCAAGTATTAACGAGCGGTTTAAGAGCCAAGAAAATTCCTTGCGGTTTGTGCCGCAAAACGCTACGGTTAGTATTTTAAATTCATGCCGATAAACGATGCAGTTCTATTCGGAAGACTGACGACTCTTCCGAATAGAATTTTTGAGCCTCGTGCGGAAGCAGAAAACTCCCTCCGGATGTCACAGCGCCTGCATATCGTTCAGACGCTTGTAATAACCGTTTTTGGCGAGCAATTCCTCGTGCTTGCCGTGTTCCACGATTCTTCCTTCGTAAAGCACGTAAATCTGATTGGCGTTCTTGATGGTCGACAGGCGGTGGGCGATGGCTATCGTAGTACGGGTTTTCATCAGCCGCTCCAGTGCCTCCTGTACCAAGCGTTCGCTTTCCGTGTCGAGGGCAGAAGTCGCCTCGTCTAATATCAGGATTGCCGGATTCTTCAGGATGGCGCGGGCGATGGAAATACGCTGGCGTTGTCCGCCCGACAGACGGCATCCCCGGTCTCCGATGTTGGTGTCGTAACCTTCTTCGCTTTCCATGATGAAATCGTGCGCATTGGCTATCTTTGCCGCTTCGATGACTTGCTCTTTCGTAGCGTTGTCTACACCGAAAGTAATGTTGTTGTAGAACGAGTCGTTGAACAGGATGGCTTCCTGATTCACATAGCCTATCAGCGAACGTAAGTCCATAATAGACAAGTCTTTGATATTAACGCCGTCGATAAGAATTTCGCCTCCCTGAACATCGTGGAAGCGCGGAAGCAAATCAACCAATGTCGATTTTCCCGAACCGCTTTGTCCTACCAGCGCGATGGTTTCACCCTTGTTGATATGCAGGTTAATATCGTTCAAAACTTGGTGCTGCCCGTTGTAGCTGAACGTGATATGATTGAAATCGATGCCGCTTTTCAGTTCCGATATATGGCATGGATGCTGTTTCTCTACGATGTTGTTCGGCGCTTTCAATATCTTATCCACACGCTCCATAGACGCCAAGCCGCGCGGAATCATATAGCTTGCTTTCGAGAAATCTTTCAGCGGGTTGATGATGCTGTACAGGATAACCATGTAATAGATAAAGGTAGAAGCATCTATCGAAGAGTTATTGCCCAATATCAGCGAACCGCCGAACCACAATACGAAAACAATCAGCACCGTGCCCAGAAACTCACTCATCGGGTGAGCCATCGACTGGCGGGTAGATACGCGGCTCGTAGCGTCGCGGTATTCATTGCTGCACTTGTTGAAGCGGTTAATCATCTTTTCTTCGGCGGTAAAGGCTTTGATTACGCGCATACCTCCGAGAGTTTCTTCAAGCTGCGACATGGTTTCGCTCCATTTCCCCTGAGCTTCAAGCGACTGACGCTTCAGCTTACGCCCGATCTTTCCCATCAGCCATCCCATTGTAGGTAGTACGAGGATGGTAAACAGCGTAAGCTGCCAACTGATGATAAGCAAGGTGGTGAAATAAGAAATAATCAGGATGGGGTTTTTCAGCAGCATGTCTAATGAGCTGGTTATCGAATTCTCTATCTCCGAAACGTCGCCGCTCATGCGGGCTATGATGTCGCCTTTCCGCTCCTCCGATAAGAAACCTAACGGAAGATACATTACCTTTGAGTAAACCATCGTGCGGATATCCCTCACGATACCCGTACGGAGAGGAATCATTACTGCCGACGACCCGAAATAACAAGCCGTTTTCAGGAACGTCATCAGCGCAAGAAACAGTCCGAGGAACAGCAAGGTAGTGGCAGGACCAAACGAAGCAATCAGTTGGTTAACGTAATAATAAAAGTTATTGACCGCCGTTTCTTTCAGCGAATCAACCGTCCATTCCCATTCCATGTAAGTATAAACCTGCTCTTGCGCATTGGTCTTAAACAAGATGTTCAGGATAGGAATCAGCAGCGAAAAAGAAAATACATTGAATATGGCCGAAAGAAGATTCAGAACGACAGCCCAGCAAACATATTTTTTATAAGGCGCAACAAAACGCCCCATGAGTTGGAAAAATTCTTTCATAACGGAGGATGTAACTTCTTGTATTCGGCAAAGATAGTGCAAAATCCGATAGGTAACGTTATGTTGTAACCCATATTTTTTGTAGTTTTGCCCAAAATTGTAACCGCTTGTTTGTAATGAACTTTGCATACCGTATACTGTTTGCATTTCTTTATTTGTTGTCTTTGCTTCCGCTGAGGCTGCTTTACGTTGTGTCCGATATCTTGTTTTTCCCCCTGTTCCACTGGATTAAGTACCGCCGCAAGGTAGTAGAGAAAAACCTTACGGAGTGTTTCCCCGAAAAAAGCCCGTCGGAGATACTGAAGATAGAGAAAGATTTTTACCATTTCCTTTGCGATTACGTGGTAGAAGTAATCAAGCTCTTTTCCATATCCCATGAGGAGATGCGCCGGCGCATGGAGTTTGTGGGGCTCGACGAGGTGCGCGCCAACATGGAGCGCGAAGGAAAAAAGTTCTGCCTGCTTTATCTGGGGCATTACTGCAACTGGGAGTACGTGGCTTCGCTGAGCGGCTGGGTATCTGAAATGCACGGCGGACAGATTTACCACCTTATCTATAACCGCGCGTTCAACGAGCTTTTCCTGCACTTGCGCGGACGGTTCGGCGGCGAATCCATCCTGATGAAAGATACGTTGCGCCGCATCATCGAACTGAAACAGCAACCTAAAAAAGTGATGATAGGATTCATCTCCGACCAAGCGCCCAAGATAGAGAACATGAACCATTGGACCACTTTTTTAAACCACGATACATCTTTTTTTATAGGAACCGAACGGATAGGTAAACAAATTGATGCCGCTATTTATTATGTAAGAGTAGAGCGCATCAAGCGCGGATATTATCGGGGGACGTTCGAACTGATGTCGCTTCATCCGAAAGAATATCCCGACTATGAACTGACGGACATGTATGCCCGCCGCTTGGAAGAACAAATCCGCCGCGAACCGGCCTACTGGCTGTGGACGCACAAGCGATGGAAACGTACGAAAGAGCAGTGGCTGGCGTGGAAGGAGAATAAACATAATCCCTAATAAACGATATTTTATGACAATCAATTGCGTGGTTGTAACCTATAATAGGTTAGCCTTATTAAAAGAATGTTTGGATGCGTTAGATAAGCAAACTTATCCCATTCATAAAATAGTTATTGTTGATAACTGTTCAACAGACGGAACAGGTGCTTTTTTAGAAAGTTTGGCTAATCAGTCACGCTATATGATTATCCGTACCACAGAAAATATTGGTGGTTCCGGAGGATTTTCTTTAGGATTGAAAACTGCAGTTTTAGACGGTTGCGATTATGCTTGGTTAATGGACGATGATACGATTCCACAACCCACTGCATTAGAAGAGCTGGTAAAGGCTGTTTCATTGGATAAAACGCCGGGATTTATTTGTAGTAGGGTTAATTGGACAGACGGTACGCCTCATGTTATGAATAAAGCATCGGTTATTCATGAAAATGGGAATCCGGTGAAAGTGACTAAAGGAAATGTATCGGCTTTTCGCTGTAATTTGTGTTCGTTTGTATCGGTTCTTATAAATTCGGAAGCTGTTTACCAATTAGGTTTACCCGTTAAGGAATTTTTTATTTGGTGTGATGATATAGAATACACTTTGCGCATCGCAAGAGCCGGATATCCATGTTTTTATGTTGAAACAAGCGTTGTTTATCACAAAACGGTTTCTAATTATGCTCCATCTATTGATAAAGCTCCGGCAACGATGGCATGGAGGTTTTATTATCAGGCACGCAACCGTTGTTACATGAAGCGTCAACAAATCAAAGTGAAGTTATTCTTTGTTTTATCTGTACTTAATATGTATCGGGTTTATAAACATCGGATAGGAAAACGTAAGGATAATCATTCTGAAGAGTTTTTGAAGGCGGTAAAAAAAGGATGTATTGACGGATTACATTTTGCCCCTTCCATTGAGTATTTAAATAAGCCTAAATAAATTGTGGTTAATAAACGGAAAGGTCATGGCAGCGATTTTTATCAAATGCTGCGGTTACCGAACAGTAGGGGCGTATCGCATACGCCCTGAATGTGTAAAGTTATCCACGTGGGTGTTTTCGGGCGTATGCGATACGCCCCTACATTAGCGAATGTCGGACATTCGTTAATCGTGCTTTCCGACAATCGGAATCAAACAGCCTGCTCTTTGGGGAAATAACTCTCCATGATGTGTCCGTAGAATGTCTTTTTACCTTCGGGCGTTGTCTTATGAAGTTGGATTTTATATGTTAGTTTGTGGAAATCGTAGTCGGTGCAGAAACGTTTCCATTCGGCTTCGGTGTATTCGTCATTCAGACACTTGCCCAATGGTCCCATTACCGTGATGGGGACTTCCTCTATCATCCGATGGATGGCGGGGATGTACTTGCGGGCGATGGCAAATGTGTAGTCTAACAGCAAGTAATCAATCAGTTTATCGAACCGTTTCCAGTAGCTGATGTGTAGGTCGGCAATGAAAGACGGCAGCAGGTTGTTCTTTCCGCACGCCCAAAAGAAACTCGTCCATCCGCCTCGTGACACGTTGTGGTAGATGGGTAGATGATGGCAACTCCAGAACGTATCGGACGCATGGATAAACTCATCGATGTTTTTTGCAGGGAGCAGCACGGTGCTGTCCATCCAAATGCCTCCGTGCCGGTGGAGCAACACGGCGCGAAGTATATCCGAAAAATGGGTCAAATCAATGATGCCTTTCTGTTGCTTCTCCACGATTTCGGAAGGCAACGTTACATATTCTTTATAATTTTCTCCCGTTATCAGAATTACCGGATGCGTGCCGGCGTGCATCTTTATCGAGTTGAAGCACGCTTTGGCAATGTCGGGCATGGCATCCGCTCCCTGCCACCAGCATACCCATATCGGCGCGTCGGCTCCGAGAGGACGGCAGTCGTCGTTCGTGCGTCGGGCATAGCGGGCAATCAGTACCTTGCCTCCGGCTTTGGTTAAAAGGTAATTGATGATATAACGTTGTTTGAAAGAGGCGAAAAATCCCTCAATGCGTTTAAAAAAACGTTTCGTTTTACTCTGTTTCTTTATCATGGCATTATAAATCTGTCATCCGTATGTATTTGGGTTTTCTCAGATGGATGTAGAACGGCAGCAGGCGGAAGAAACGCTTGATGCGGTTCAGCGGATTATTTAACGCGCGCTGTCCTTTCCACGGAGTGAGGTCGAGGTAACGGAAATACTCGTTGCGCAGCGGATGCTGGCTGTCGTAATCCCACGGCTTTCGGTTGGTGTAATGCAGGATAACGGGATGCTTCAGACACGCTCCGTATTTCGCGCGCCACGCCTCTGCATCCTGCGGTTTCGGTATCCGGTAAAAAGCGTCCTGTACGTTCCAGCGCAGGTCAACGAATACTTTATGTTTATACAATATGCTGTTTAACAAATCTTGGTCGTTATAGACAATTCTTTCGGGGTATTGGTGGAAGTATTCGATGCAAGCCCGTGCCACATCGTGTTTACGCCAGTACTCCAAGTTAATCAGCAGCACGCCCGCGTTAAAGTAACCCTCTTCCATCGGATATTTCAGTACTTCGTAACGAGGTGCATCGGTGCTTCCGATGTCCTCTACCGCCGCTACGCCGATACCGTCTAACGGTGTGTTCCAGAACGGGCGTATGTCTCCTAATACCACGATGTCGCAATCCAGATACAGCAGGCGGTCAATGTCGCGCGGCAGCAATTCCGACAAGATACAGCGGTAATACGTAGCCATCGAGATGCGCTTGCTGAACTTGCGGATGGTGAATCCTGCCAGCATTTCGGGCATCGGCTCGTAAAAAAATACCCGGTTGCCGTAGCGTGCAGCAAGGTCGGTCAGTGTCTGCTGTTCCGCAGCCGAAAGTCCGCGCTCAAGAATGTGTACCGAAAAAGTCTCTTCCCGATTGTTCTCAAATAAAGATACCAGCGTTACGGCGCAATGGCACACGTAATTGCTGTCTATGTTACAAGCAATATGTATCATGCCTTTAATAATTCAGGTTTTTGCAAACATAAGAAAAATCTGTGATATAATAGCATGAAACGTCCGGATTTGAACGGACGGGACGCGGACAGGGGAGAGCACGTCATTTCTTGCGGGCTTTTTTCCGGTCTTTCATGATAGCGTCTTTGTTTTCTATCGCCCATCCTATCAGTGCGTTGATATGGGGCAGCAGCGAGTAAGTGCGCGGGGTCAATGCGTATTCCACTCGCGGAGGAACTTCGGGATATACGGTGCGTGTTACGTAACCGTCGTCTTCCAACGTGCGCAGGGTAAGCGTCAGCATTTTTTGCGATATGTCGGGGATTTCGCGCTGCAACTCCTTAAACCTTACCGGAGATGTGTCTGCCTTGTTGAGCGTATAGATAACCAAAAGCGACCATTTGTCGCACAGACGTGCTAAGATATTCCGTATCGGGCAGTCGGGATATAAGGCGTCTTCTATCATTGTTCTATCCATAATACATTGTGTTTCATATTACTCTACAAAGGTAAGTAAACTTCTTTTAATCGGCAAAGGTAAACAATCGATTGTGCAGACTTTCGGCAACGCAATGACGGAAAATTGCCCACGGGCAAGGCTTCGGAAACGGAACTGTTTACCGGCGGTCACGGAGGTACTCCGAAGCCCGAAAAGTCTTTCGGTTAGAAAAATTTTTTCTATTCGAAGCGTGGGGCAGTTCTACCGCATGTGTTACCCATCTCATGCGGTAGCGTAAAAGAGTTTTTCAAATAGCTGATAATCAGATGTCTTTTTTCAGGCGATACTCTCTGGGGGAGACACCCAGTTCGCGCCGTACATACTTCCCGAAGAAAGAAAGATTGTCGAACCCGGCTTCGTTTGCCACCTCCTTCACACTCTTGTTGCGACAAATACGTGGAAGCATACACCGACTATGCCGTCAAAAGGCGTGAATATCTGCAAGTTACAGGGCGGTAAAACGCTTCGGGTAGAAATTTTATTTTATGCGGATGAATCTCTCTGTTCTATTCGGAAGACTCATTGGTCTGTCGAATAGAAATTTTCATGACTGACAGAAGGGCCTGTTTGAGTTGCCGGATCGGTAAATTCAAACAGGCTTTGATTTTTTTATAGGTATAATAGAAAAATAGTATCTTTGTCCTCAATGATTTACTAATATACACTCATAATGGCGGATAATATTCTTTATAAGTTCCGAAGCGGAAAGCCCATAAAGTTTCTCGACTTCCTGAAAAACTTCATCGGGCTGGCTGTGCCCGACGCATGGTATCGGCATCAGTTAAGCAAGAAATTGGAAAAAGCGCGTCGGCGCGCGGATTACGACTACCTGAAACAGCGTGTAGATTACTACATACGAATCAACACGCCGTGGAAGATTTCAGGGCAAGACAAGCTGGAGCGTTCGCGGAGCTGGATTCACTATACGGGAGCCATCGGCGATTACCGGCGGAAGATGTTTCATACGGCGTATTACTTCGACCAGCACGACGTGACCCGTTATTTCCCGAAACGGCTGCGCTGGAACTTCTGTCCCGGCGACGTGTATTTCACCCCCGACGTACCTACGGTGGTCAAAAGCAGGCTGCTGGTGGCTGATAACCAAAATTCGGTGGTTCTGAAGTTAGACAAGCTGCGCCATTTCATGTACGTGCATGACGCGAAGCCCTTCCGTGAGAAAAAAGATTGCGCCATCTTCCGGGGCAAGATTCGTCAGAGCCGCTTGCGCACGGCTTTCCTTACCCGGTTTTTCGGCAATCCGATGTGCGACTGCGGGGTAGTGGGACGGAACGAAGGCTGTCCGGATGAATGGATGACGGCAAAGAAGACCATCCGCGAACATCTGGACTATAAGTTTATTATCGCATTAGAGGGAAACGATGTGGCTTCGAATCTGAAGTGGGTCATGTCATCGAACTCGCTGGCAGTCATGACGCGCCCCACGTGTGAGACTTGGTTTATGGAAGGGACGCTGATACCCGATTATCACTATGTGGAGGTGAAAGAAGACTTTTCGGACTTTGAGGAGAAGCTCCGCTTCTACATCGACCATCCCGAAAAGGCAGAAGAAATTATCCGTCATGCTCACGAATACGTGTCGCAGTTCCGCGACGATGAGCGCGAAGAATTGCTGCAACTGATGGTTATGGAACGTTACTTCCGCACCAGCGGACAGTTGTAGTTGGAATAAAAAGAAACGCAGGTTCATTCATCCTTTTTTGAAGGTCTTGAGTGAACCTGCGTTTGTTATGTTTACGCACTAAGCTGCGTCGTCCGCGATTACTGCTTATGCTGTTTCGGCTGACGGTGTTCGCGCTTAGGCTGAGCTTCGTTCATGTTTTCAGGTTTCGGAAGCAACACCTTGTGCGACAGTTTGAACTTGCCCGTCTTCGGGTCGATGTCCAACAGTTTCACTTCTATTTCGTCGCCTTCCTTCAGTCCTGATTCTTCAATGGTTTCCAAACGGCGCCAGTCGATTTCAGAGATGTGAAGCAAACCGTCCTTGCCCGGCAAGAATTCTACGAATACGCCGTAAGGCATTACCGAACGAACTTTTCCCATGTAAACCTCACCGATTTCGGGTACGGCGACAATCGACTTAATCATACGCATTGCGTCATCAATGCTCTTCTTGTTCGTTCCGGCCACTTCGATGCGTCCTACTCCGTCTACTTCTTCAATCGTGATGGTAGCTCCCGTTTCTTCCTGCATACCCTGAATAATCTTTCCGCCCGGGCCGATTACTGCTCCGATGAATTCTTTCGGGATAGTCATCGTTTCGATGCGCGGAGCGTGCGGTTTCAGTTCGGCACGCGGTTCGGCGATACATTCGGTCAGTTTGCCGAGGATGTATTCACGTCCTTGCTTAGCCTGAAGCAAAGCCTTTTCCAGAATATCGTATGTCAGTCCGTCGCACTTGATATCCATCTGTGTGGCAGTGATACCATTGCGCGTACCGGTAACTTTAAAGTCCATATCACCCAAATGGTCTTCGTCGCCGAGGATATCCGACAGAACAGCATATTTATCTTCACCGGCATTCTTGATCAATCCCATTGCAATACCAGATACCGGGTTTTTGATAGGTACACCTGCATCCATCAGAGCCAGCGTTCCTGCACATACGGTAGCCATAGATGACGAACCGTTTGATTCAAGAATATCCGAAACTACACGTACGCAGTACGGATAGTCGGCAGGAATTTGTCCTTTCAAAGCGCGCCATGCCAAGTGACCGTGTCCGATTTCGCGACGGCCTACGCCACGCTGTGCTTTTGCTTCGCCGGTAGAGAACGGCGGGAAGTTATAGTGAAGCAAGAAACGTTCTTTGTGCTGGTCGAGTACGTCGTCTACTGTTTTTTCATCCAGTTTCGTACCCAGTGTAACGGTACTCAGTGACTGTGTTTCGCCACGGGTAAAGATAGATGAACCGTGAGGACCGGGCAGCGGGCTTACTTCGCACCAGATAGGACGGATTTCGGTAGTGGTACGTCCGTCCAGACGCTTGCCTTCGTCGAGGATGCAGCGGCGCATTGCTTCTTTTTCCACATCGTGGTAATAACGGTCAATCATCGCTGCTTTTTCTTCCAGTTCTTCTTCTGTGAATTGTGCTTTGAACTCTTCGCAGATAGCGTCGAAAGCATCTTGGCGTTCGTGCTTATTCTTGTTGCCCGAAGCAGCTACGGCGTAAGCCTTGTCGTAACAAGCATCGTGAACCGCCTTGCGCAAGTCTTCGTCGTTTTCCTCGTGGCAATATTCGCGTTTAACTGTCGAGCCTACTTCCTCCATCAGTTCCATCTGCGCTTTACAGTGAACCTTGATAGCTTCGTGGGCACATTTCATGGCTTCCAGCAAGTCTTGTTCCGAAACTTCTTCCATTTCGCCTTCCACCATCATTATATTTTCATACGTAGCAGCCACCATCAAGTCCATGTCGGCTTGTTTCAGTTGTTCGAAGGTAGGATTGATAACAAACTTTCCGTCGATACGCGCTACACGTACTTCTGAAATCGGGCCTCCGAACGGAATGTCGGAAACAGCCAATGCTGCCGAGGCAGCCAAACCTGCCAGCGCATCGGGCATGTCTACGCCGTCTGCCGAGAACAGGATGATATTTACGTAAACTTCTGCATGGAAATTGTCCGGGAAAAGCGGGCGTAACGCACGGTCAACCAAGCGGCAAGTCAGGATTTCATAATCCGAAGCCTTTCCTTCGCGTTTGGTGAAACCACCCGGAAAACGTCCGAACGCTGAATATTTTTCTTTATATTCTACCTGAAGAGGCATGAAATCTGTACCGGGAACTGCATCTTTTGCTGCACAAACAGTAGCCAGCAACATGGTGTTACCCATGCGTAGCATAACAGCCCCATCTGCCTGTTTTGCCAGCTTTCCCGTTTCGAGCGTGATGGTTCTTCCATCACCAAGCTCGATCGTCTTAACAATAGGATTGATCATAAAATTGTGTTTAAAAATTTTTTGTCTAAAAGTACGCGCAAAGATAGGAATTTATTTTGGAGTATCAGGAGGTTACGATATAAAAGTTTCATTTTAAAGTCTTTTTCAGCCGCTTATAGGTGCTTCAGGAGCAAGGAGGAGCCTGATTTTCGGGTTCTGAACAGGGCGAAAAAAACATGCGGATGCGTTGCCCAACGCAAGCGGATGTTTGTGCTTGTCCATGCGGATGCGTTGACCAACTCTTCGGCTTGCGTTTTTGACCCCCTTCCTACGGTTGAAACCTCGTGGCAGTTAACGTATTTTGTCGGGCAAAAACTTTGTGAAATCATGAAAAGCCGTATCTTTGCAAATCGTAATAAACATTTTGTAACAAAACGTTGCATCTTAATGAATTGTATATAAATGAAACGAAATTTTTATATCGTAATGGCGGTATTGGCAGCCGTATTGACGGCTTGTCATAAAGAGCCGGCTTTCAAGGTAGAAGGCGAAGTGACCGGCGCAACCGATAAAATGTTATATTTGGAGCAGAGCGGCTTGAGCGGAATTATCCTGCTCGATTCTGTAGAGCTGGGCAGCAGCGGTTCTTTCTGTTTCGAGTCTCCACGCCCTGCATCGCCGGAGTTTTACCGTCTGCGTGTAGAAAATAAAGTAATCAATTTCTCGGTCGATTCTACGGAAACCGTAACCGTCCATGCCGAATATCCTGCATTTGCCCTGCAATACCGGATTGAGGGTTCGGAAACGAACGAAAAGATTAAAGAACTTACCTTGCTTCAGGCAGAGCTGCAAGACAAGGTAACCCGCTTGGGACGCTCCGGAATCCCGGCTGGTATTGCACAAGACAGCCTGCTGAAGTTAGTCAACGCTTATAAAGACCAAGTAAAGCGCGAGTATATCTTTAAAGGTCCTAACAAGCCTTATGCTTATTTCGCCCTGTTCCAGCAGCTGAACGGCTACATGATTTTCGACCCGCTGACGAGCAAGGAAGACGTGAAATGTTTTGCAGCCGTGGCTACCAGTTTGAACAACCTTTACCCTCACGCCGACCGTTCGCGCAACCTATATAATATGGTAATCAAGGGAATGAAAAACACCCGTGCACCGAAAGTTACACAGGTGTCGGTTCCCGAAAACATCGTACAGGAGACATCGATTATAGATATCGCACTGAAAGACGTAAAAGGAAACACGCGCCGTCTTACCGACCTGAAAGGGAAAGTCATCCTGATAGACTTTACGGCTTATGCTACTCCGGCATCGGGGGCACGTAACCTCGCCTTGCGCGAACTGTATGATAAGTACGCTTCACGCGGCTTGGAAATCTATCAAATCTCGCTCGATTCAGACGAACATTTCTGGAAAACGGCAGCCGATAACCTTCCGTGGATTTGCGTGCGCGACCCTCAAGGTCCTTATTCCAGCTTCGTTTCGCTTTACGGAGTAACCCAGCTTCCGGCGGCATTTATCGTAAACCGTAACAATGAGTTAAGTTTGCGCGTCGACGAGAAAACCAATTTGGAAGATGCGATTCAAAAATATCTTTAACATGTTGAAAAGCATATACGCAAATACTTGATTAGTATCATAAAAAGGCTTATCTTTGTGCGAAGATAAAGAAAGGAAGGGTTCCGACATATCGAACATGTCGGAATTCTTTTTTGTTTTATAATATAGTAATAACGAATATTTAGGAGGAAAATTATGGCTTATATGTCAGAAGAAGGCTACCAGAAACTGGTTGCCGAATTGAAACATTTGGAATCTGTAGAACGTCCGAAAATTGTGGCTGCCATTGCGGAAGCACGTGATAAGGGCGATTTGTCAGAAAATGCAGAATACGATGCGGCAAAAGAAGCACAAGGCTTGCTGGAAATGAAAATCAATCAGCTGAAAGCTACCATTGGCGACGCCAAGATTATTGATACATCAAAACTCAATGCCGACACCGTTCAGATTCTTACTCGCGTGGAACTGAAAAACGTAAAGACAGGCATGAAAATGGCTTATACTATCGTGTCTGAAAGTGAAGCCAACCTGAAAGAGGGAAAGATTTCTGTTACTACTCCGATTGCACAGGGCTTGTTGGGTAAAAAAGTAGGCGATATTGCAGAAATCACTATCCCGCAGGGTAAAATCAGCCTCGAAGTTACAGGTATATCTTTTTAAAAACATAGCAAGGCAGGTCTGCTTCGTGCAGGCTTGCCTTTTTAATATTTATCACTATGGCAACAATATTCAGTAAAATCATTGCAGGAGAAATTCCCAGCTACAAGGTGGCAGAAAACGAGTCGTTCTATGCTTTCCTCGATATTAACCCGTTGGTGAAAGGGCATACGCTGGTAGTGCCGAAACGTGAGGTAGATTACCTTTTCGATTTGAACGACGACGAAGTGGCAGCAATCCATGTATTTGCCAAATCTGTGGCAAAAGCAATCCGGAAAGTCATCCCTTGTAAAAAGGTAGGCGAAGCAGTTATCGGTTTGGAAGTGCCCCATGCACATATTCACCTGATTCCGATACAGAAAGAATCGGATATGTTGTTCTCTAATCCGAAACTGAAATTGAGCGATGAGGAGTTTACCCAAATAGCAGACGCTATCCGTAACGCATGGGAAGCAGACAATACCCTGTAATGTAAGACCAATTTTCCTATTTGAAATAAAAAATTCACCCCGAAAGGCGCATGTAACGGATTTGTCCGCTGCCTTTCGGGGTGAATCTTTTTTATGTCGGGAAGAATGTTTATGAATATTTTTCTCCGAATTTCATTTCTACATCATTAACAAATTTGCGGATGGCGTTTTGGTCGTCTTTCTTACAAATCAGCAAGGCATTCCCCCGTTCAACTACCAGATACCCTTCTAAATCCTGAATCACGGCAAGTTTATCTTCCGGCATCAGGATGATGTTTTCTTTGCAGTTATATAACAGCGTATTGCTGTTGACGATGACATTTCGGTTTTCATCTTTCGGCGAAGCGTCGTACAGCGAACCCCATGTACCGATGTCTGCCCATCCGAAGTCGCAAAGCTGTACGTAAACATTGTTTGCCTTTTCCATGATGCTGTAATCAATGGAACTGTTCGGGCAGGCACTGAAATCAGGAGTGTCACATTCCACGCGCGGACAAACTTCTGCCATCATTTCATGGAATGCTTGCAGTATCGTATTGACGTGCCAGATGAATATGCCCGAATTCCAATAAAATTCGTTGCTCTGTACAAATACTTCGGCAAATTCGCGTGCCGGCTTCTCGATGAATGTCTTTACCTTATAAAAATTATCTTTTTCTTTTTCGTCTATCTGGATATATCCATATCCCGTTTCAGGATAACTTGGCTTGATGCCTAAAGTCAGCAGTTTACCGGAGTGTGATGCAAATTCCATTCCTTTCAGGATGGCTTGCTTAAATTCGTCCATCTTCAGAATCAGATGATCCGAAGGTGCTACTACAATGGTAGCGTCCGGATTAACTTTTTGGATAACGTGCGACGCATAAGCGATGGCGGGAGCCGTGTTCCGGCGTTCTTCTTCAACAATCAGCCTGCTTTCATCTACTTCGGGGAGCAGATTCTTTACCAACTCTTTGTAATCTCGGTGAGTAGTGATATAAATGTTTTCGGGAGGAATGATTTGTTTATACCGGTCGTAAGTTTGTTGCAGTAACGTGCGTCCTGTTCCGAAAAAGTCAAGAAACTGCTTGGGCAATGCTTTCCGACTGTAAGGCCAGAACCGACGCCCTATTCCGCCAGCCATAATGACACAATAATAATTAATATTGCTCATGGTGAAATCAAGGTTTTCGTTAATCTTTTGCTAAGATAGGGCTTATTTCAGAAAAAGCCATCAGAAGCATTTTAAAAAATGGAAAAATACCCAAAAGTAATGATTGATTAAGCAGTTTTGACTATTTCGGAGAGCAATGTTAAAGATAGAAATACGTATTTCCGTATGCGCGTATCGCCGGGTAGAAGAAAGCGCGGACATAGCTGGCTATTCCTTTCTGGCGCGGATAGAAGTAGATATGTTGTTTGTACTTCATACACAGGCGGCAGAGGCGCAGGAAGCTCAGCACATCCCGTTTCAGCATCAGGTGGCTCAGCGTATGGGGAAGGGCGAATTTCGGGTCGGAGGTGCGGCGTTCGATGTATCCGTAGAAAAACTTCCATGTAGGCAGGAGTTGCTGTTCGCGGTATTTGCGTATGCCGTAAACGTAGGGTTGCCATGTGGGTTTCGGCGGAATGTGGGAGGCATACCGTTCCTTGAGGCGGGTCATGGCGGAAGCATTGTGAGGGCGATGCCAGTTTAAGGGACGGTCTACGCATACGATTCCCCTGCCTAAATGGGCGTTTACCGAGAGCCACCAGTCGTAAACGATGTGTCCGTCCCATTGGGCGAATACATCCTGTAAGAAATCCCTGCGTATCAACATGCTGTGTCCGGGCGTACTGTCGTAAAAGAGGAGGTAGGAAAGCTCATAGCAGGGAGTGACCGTCTGCATCGAACCGTCTGTCCGGTAAGTGCTTCCCGTATGGTAGGCAGATATGCAGATGTCGTGTCCGCCGATGGTTTCCGCTTGCTTCTGTATCTTTTCGGGATACCAGATGTCATCTTGGTCGGCAATGGCAACAAAGTCTCCCGTGGCTTTTGATAGCGCATCTTGGAAGTTGCGGTTAAATCCCAAGTTCTGCGTGTTCCGGTGAAAGCGGATGTACGGATAGCGTTGGGCATATTCCGTCACGATTTCGGCTGTGTGGTCGGTAGAGCAGTCATCTTGAATAATCAGTTCGTGTATGGGGTGGGTTTGTGTTACGATAGAGTCTAATTGCTCGCGTAAGAAAACCTCTCCATTATACGTACACATTACGACAGAAACGGTCTTCATAATCTATATGTCTATGTCTTCTATTATATGTTTATGCTTTCTTTTTCAATAAATATTGCAGGCTCTCTTTAAACGTTACCGAGCCGCTCGCCCAAAGAATAATGGTATAAAGCGCGGCGGCGGAAAGTATTTTGGCAAGAGCCAGCAGGTAGATATTTTCTATCGGGCGGGTGATGAACGCCACGCCTGCCATGACTGCGGCGGCGATGATGCCGAACGAGAAAATATCTTTCAGGGCGTGGAAGAAGCCGAGGCGTATCTCGCGCCATACGAAGTAATGCCACACGCCGAGCCATGCTATGTTGACCGCTACATACACCGCAAGCATCGTGTGGATGCCGTAAGGGTAGAGCAGGTACATGGTTATCAGTTGCACCATTCCTTGTGCGATGGTGTTCCACATAAAGATATTCGATTTCCCTTTGCTGATAATCAGATTGGTGTAGAGGTTCGTTATGGGGATGAACGCGCCGCCTACTGCCAAGAGTTGCAGGATGTGTGCGCTGGGCAGCCATTTGTCGGTGATGGCGATGGTGATGAGTTCCGGAGCCACGAGCGATAGCCCTAACATGGCGGGAAACGACATAAACGCCGTAAATCGGAGCATCTTCCGGAATACCCGTTGCTGGCGGCCGGTGTCGTCAGACACTTGGCGCAATACCGGCAGCGCCACGCTGTTTACCATGCCGCTGATGAGCGAGTGCCCCATCAGGTTCCATTTGTTAGCCTGATTAAACTGTCCTACTTCCCGTTCCGAGTAGTAACGCCCCAAGATGATGGAAAACAGGTTGTTGTTGATGTGTGTAAAGATGTTTGTTACCAATAGCTTGCTGCTGAAACCAATCATTCCTTTCAGCGGACGGAAATTAATGTTCCACGTGGGACGCCACGGCGAAAAGTAGAGGTAGCAGAGATTTACTGCCGCCACGTAAACGATGCTTTGGGTGGCGATGCCCCAATAAGAAAAGCCTGTAAGGGCTAACACGACTCCTGCTATTCCGGAAACCGTCAGTGCGATGATAGAGGTCAGCGCCTTTTGTTTCACCATCAGGTTACGGAAAAGGTACGCGCTGTGTGAGATGCCTAAACTGGCTATCAGGAAGCCTAAAAACGAGTAGCGTGCCAGCGGAACCAGAACCGGCTGGTTATAGAAGCCGGCGATGAGCGGAGCGCAGAAAAACAGAATCAGATAGAGCGCGAGGCTCACGCCCGAACAAAACCAGAACACGGCGTTATAATCTTCGTGGCGTATGTCTTTCTTGTTTACTAATGCGGCGGTAAAACCGCTTTCTTGCAGCGAGCCGGCTATCAGCGAGAAAACGCTGAGCATACCCACCATGCCGTAATCGGTGTCGTTGAGGATGCGCGAGGTGATGATGCCGAATATCAGGTTCAGCAGTTGCATCGCCCCGTTGTTGATGCCTCCCCACAGGAGGCCTTTGGCTGTTTTGTCTTTCAGCGAGCGTTCCGGCATGGTGGGTTTTCAGCAAATCATTATTTTACTTCGCTTCCGGGCTTCACCTCTTTCAGCAACGAAGTCACGGCGAGCGATCCGTCGAAGTTTTCGGCACTCAGTATCATACCCTCGCTCACTAATCCGTTCTTGAATTGGCGCGGGGCAAGGTTGGCGATGAACAATACCTGTTTGCCTACCAGCTCTTCGGGCTTGTAGTGTTGGGCGATGCCGCTCACGATGGTGCGGTTCTCCAGTCCGTCGGCAATCTTGAATTTCAGGAGCTTCTTCATCTTGGGCACGTTTTCACACTCCAGTACCGTACCTACGCGGATGTCTAACTTCTCGAAGTCTTCGAACGAGATGACGGGCTTAATCGGGTTTGCCTTGTAGTTGGCAGCCTCGTTAGCCTTCTTCGTGTCGAGCAGCTTTTGTACCTGAGCCTCGATTACGCTGTCTTCTATCTTCTCGAACAGCAGTTCCGCCTTGCCCAACTCGTGTCCGGTAGGCAGCAGGTCGGTACGTCCCAACTGTTCCCAGTCGAAGCTGTCCAAGTTCAACATCTTGCGCAGTTTTTCCGAACTGAACGGCAGGAACGGTTCGAAAGCGATGGAAAGGTTAGCCACTAATTGAAGTGCGATGTTCAGGATGGTAGCCACGCGGTTCATGTCCGTTTTGGCGAGCTTCCACGGTTCGGTGTCGGCAAGGTACTTGTTGCCGATGCGTGCCAAGTTCATTGCTTCCTTCTGTGCATCGCGGAACTTGAATACGTTAAGCAGCTTTTCTACTTCCGTCTTTACGTCGGCAAATTCTTTCAGCGTCTCGCGGTCGTAGTCGGTCAGTTCGCCGCAGGCAGGCACTTTCCCGTCGAAATACTTGTGGGTAAGCACCATCGCACGGTTCACGAAGTTACCGTAAACGGCCACCAGCTCGTTGTTGTTGCGTGCTTGGAAGTCTTTCCACGTAAAGTCGTTGTCTTTCGTTTCCGGAGCGTTGGCAGTCAGCACGTAGCGCAGAACGTCTTGCTTGCCGGGGAAATCGCGCAGGTATTCGTGCAGCCACACCGCCCAGTTGCGCGAAGTCGAAATTTTGTCGCCCTCCAAGTTCAGGAACTCGTTTGCCGGTACATTGTCGGGCAGGATGTAACTTCCTTCGGCTTTCAGCATGGCAGGGAACACGATGCAGTGGAACACGATGTTGTCTTTTCCGATGAAGTGTACGAGGCGGGTTTCAGGGTCTTTCCACCATTTTTCCCACGAGTCGGGCAACAGCTCTTTCGTGTTCGAAATGTATCCGATGGGCGCGTCGAACCATACATATAATACTTTTCCTTCAGCTCCCTCTACCGGAACGGGGATTCCCCAGTCCAAGTCGCGGCTCACGGCGCGCGGTTGCAGCCCCATGTCGAGCCAGCTCTTACACTGTCCGTACACGTTCGGCCGCCACTCCTTATGGTCTTCCAGAATCCATTTGCGCAGCCAGCCCTCGTGCTTGTCGAGTGGCAGATACCAGTGTTTGGTTTCTTTCATTACCGGTTTGCTTCCGCTGATGGCACTCTTCGGGTTAATCAGTTCGGTAGGCGAAAGCGTGCTTCCGCATTTTTCGCACTGGTCGCCGTATGCGCCTTCGGCATGGCAGCGCGGACACTCTCCCGTAATGTAGCGGTCGGCAAGGAAAGTATGCGCCTCCTCGTCGTAATACTGTTCCGAGGTCTTTTCGATAAACTCACCCTTGTCGTACAGCTTGCGGAAGAAATCGGAAGCCGTCTGGTGATGAATAGCCGAACTGGTACGTCCGTACACGTCGAACGAGATGCCGAACTCCTTGAACGAATCTTTGATAAGCGTGTGGTAACGGTCTACCACGTCTTGCGGCGTAACGCCTTCTTTCTTGGCGCGGATGGTGATAGGCACACCGTGTTCGTCCGAGCCTCCTATGAAGAGCACGTCTTCTTTCTTCAGGCGCAGGTAGCGCACGTAAATGTCGGCAGGCACGTAAACCCCTGCCAAGTGTCCGATATGAACCGGTCCGTTAGCGTAAGGCAGTGCCGAAGTAACGGTGGTTCGTTTGAATTTCTTTTCCATATATTATATAAGAGTTTTGATTGCTTGGGTGTTTCGGTTACGTTGCGTTTGCAAAGTTAGTGATAATTTGCGACCTTTTTCCGCATCGGCAGACAAAAATAGCACCTCCGGAGCGGGGTAAAAATTCATGCGGATGCGTAAGCCGGTTCTACCGCAAGCGTTACCCGGTTCTACCGCATGTGTTGGGCAACGCATCCGCTTGCGTTTTCGGGTGTTCCGCAGGCTGTCCGGAGCCTATGGCTTGGGGCGGGAAATTGAGGCGGATGAGGCGGGTGTGCAATGTCCGCCCGACAGCATTTTTACGCTTTTCTTTTTTTGTCTTTTCATATTTTTCTTTAAATAAAGAACAGTTGGAAGTTGTTGATTTGTAGGTTAATACATTTGATTTGTCAATACGTAAACTTAAATATACGCTTCGACAAACAGCAATGTATTAGCATAAGTTACATTTGTCCCCTGAAATCTTTGAAATAGGGGCAAAGACTGTTCGAAGCGAACGCAGGGAGACAAAAAGAAGCTATCTGATGTAAGCAACCAATCTCCATTTAGCATAAGATATTAAGTTCTCCTTCTTTCCTGTCAAACTGCGTTCCTTTTCTTTTACAGCACGCTTGCCGGATATGCAAAGATAGCAAACATAAAATAGAAGCAAAAGGTAAAGAATACATTATTAACTTTCTTAAATTATCTTTTTTTATGAACAAAAAATTTGTAGGTGCTCTTCTGTTGGGTAGTCTCATCATGGCGGGCGGAACATTCACCGGATGTTCTGATTACGATGATGACATCAACTCAGTAAACGAGCGTGTAGATGAAGTGAGAAGTGTCTTAGATGAACTTCAAACACAAGTCAACGAAGGTCTTACTATCAGTGGTGTAGAGAAAACCGACAATGGTGTAACTATTACTATGAGTGATGGTACTACTTACGAGCTGACAAACGGTAAAGACGGCGCTGATGGTGCAGCCGGTACTCCGGGTTCGGTTATTACTATCGGTGAGAACGGTAACTGGTTTATCGACGGTGAAGATAGCGGATGGCGTGCACAAGGCGAAAAAGGTGAACAGGGAGAACAAGGTCCTGCAGGTCCTCAAGGTCCTCAGGGAGAACCGGGAACTCCGGGTTCAAGTGTAGCTGGTGGTATTTATTACTATCCGGGTACTGAAGGCGAATTTGAAGGTTTCTGGGTAAAAGTTGAAATCGACGCTGAAGGTAACAAAACTGAAACTAATTCAGGAGTTGCTTGGACGAACCCTGTTGCAGGCGGTGTTTCTGTTGTATGGGATATTTACAATGAAACTTTGACTGTTGACGGAGTAGAAGGTGGCGAAACTGTAGTTATCAATTTGAGCAGAATCCTGAAAGCTTTGGTATTTGCTCCTGAATTGTATCTCGACGGAGTTGAAGCTACTAAATATGAATACCTTGATGGTAACTACGTAACTTTGGAAGGTCAAGTTGCCGGAGACTATTTCGATGAATATACGCAGAAAGTAGTTCGCTATAATATTCCTGATTTGAACAGTCCGGTTGCTGCTGGTGCTTATACCATTGGTTCTAAGGATGAAGTGGTTTACCACATGAATCCGTCAAGCGCTGCTGAAGATGATTACAACTATCGTTTCTTGTATGACAATCCGGAATACATCTCAACACGTGCTAACGGTGCCGGCGTAACGGTTAACTTCCTTGACAAAGTAAAAGAAGATGGTGATTTGAAGGTTACTTACCAACTTGAAAGCCCGGAATTGCTGGCAGGTAAGGGTGGTGAACATACCGAATCTTCTAACATTTCTGTAATGGCTCTTGAAGCACAGACTAAGAATGCAAGCGAAGAAAAGACCATTACTTCTGACTATGCAGCTCTTGTTCCGGTAGTTGAATCGCTGAAAGCCATTGCATTCATCGACCATACTACAAACGAAAACCCGGCTTGCCCGAAAGATTTGTATAATACCGGTCAAGAAGCAGTAGAAAATGTGGCTACTTTGTATTGGGAATACAACGGTGGAACATTGGATTTGAGCCAACTGTTGCAAGTTCACTACTTGTCTCAGAACTGGACATTGCCGACGACTTCAGGCGTTCACATGACCATGGGTTATAAAGAAGTTGAAGATAGATATGGTTTGAAATGGCAATATCAAATGTTGCCGTACACTGTAGGTACAAACCAGACTTCTGAAAGCATGTACGGTATGGTTGACCAGAACACTGGTGAATTTACTCCGTGTATGGTAATCGGTGAAACTGATGATAAAGGTAATCCAACCGGAAACGGCAACATTACCCAGCAACCTATTGGTGAAGGTTCTGAAGGAGGTGTATCAGCTATCGGTCGTCGTCCGATTGTTCTTGTTACATTGGAGAATGCAGCAGGCGATATCGTTTTGGCAGGATACATTAAGATTAACATCACTCGCGAAATGAACGAAAAAGATGTAGTAGTTGACAGCTGGGAAGCTCCATACGTATGCGACGGCTTCAGCAACACATTCTCTTGGGCAGACATGAGCGATGAAGTAATCGAAATGTTGCACATGAGTATCGATGACTTCCGTGATGCTTACTCAATGGTTCCGGGTGAAACTTACATCAAGGACGCTAACAACGAAATGCAGTTGGTATCAAACAACATCTATGGTGTAATGATAGAACACAAAGATGCTCAAGTTCCGACAACGAATGATGTAGTTGAATGGGCTGGTGGCTTGACTGAATTGAACAATATCCTTGCAGCTACTCAGAACGGTGAGTTTACATTGTATGCTAAGTTCATCACTAACAAAGACGGTGGTATCAACCATGTATATGTTGGTATGACTATCAAGGTGGTTGAAAAGCCCGAAGTTACTTTCAAAGAAAGAATCGACCGCTATTGGTATCCTGAAAGCGTGGCTAAGGAAGGTAGAGACACTATACGTATGAATGTACCGCGTCCTACCAATTCAGGCATTGCTTCATGGGATGTTATGAATTACTTCAAAGACATCGATGAATACTATGTAGGAAACCAAGTTCAGATTATTCAGCAAACGCAGCAACAGCACTATGATTTGGCTACTTTAGGAACGAATTATTACTTCAGATTTGCGGATACTCAGGACGATATCGTTGCTCCTGATGGAACTATCTACTACGATTTGACTATAAATTCAACAGGTTCTATATTGTATGCTAATAATACTGTAATTGCTAAGATTGATCCGGCAACAGGCGTTTTGGATTATCAAGACAATGCAATAGCTAAAGAAGTATTGAACTTGTGGGGTCATGCTTATCCTAAAACTTATGCAAAAGTAACCCTTGTTGCTACTTACGATGATTGTGACCTGCCTTTGGCTGACGAAACATTCAATGTACGCTTCTTGCGTCCGCTGGATATTCTTCCGGGTAACGATGCTAACTTCATCGATGCACAGGCTAACGGCTCTACAGTAATCGTAGGTGACTTGTTCGGATTGTCTGACTGGCGTGATCAAGTATTGATCGTTGGTACAAGCGGTGCTTATACATCGGCTGTTGAAAACGGATGTCCGTTGTATGATTACTACCACATTAAAAACATGAAAGTTCTTTTGGACGAAGTTACTTGTAATTTGAACGGTTCATGGAATCTGTTATCAAGTGTTGCTCCTGCAGTAGAATTGTCTGTATTCGATGCAAGAAGTGGTAGCATCCAAACAAGCGGTGTTGCAACTGTTGACATCAGCGGTGTAAGAGAATTGAATACTTCTTCTATCACTTACAGAAACAACGAAGCTAACGTTCGCGACTTCGATATGATTATCCCGGTTGAAATTGAATACGCTTGGGGTACATTGAAGGGCGAAATCAAGGCTCATGTTGATGCTACAATGGCTAATGAATAATAATCTTCCACGATTATAATCTAAATATAAAAGGTGTGCCCCGTATTGGGTACACCTTTTATTGTCTTAACGAATCATTATGAATAAAGTAATAAAATCAATCTTGTTTGTCACTGTGGCAGGTTGCCTTGCCTCGTGCGGCGGAGGAAAAGAAAAAGAAGCCGCGCGCCCCAAGTCATTGGGCGATGCGAAAGCCGAGTTTGCGGCTACACTTACCGCTGCCGACACATCGGCAGTGAAAACCCAAGCTACACGCTGCATGGAGCTGCTGAAAGCCGATAGCGTAGAACAGGCTATCGACATGCTTTATACCGTCGACGGTACGAAGCTCCGCAAGCTGTCCGACGAAGAAAAAGCAAACATGAAAAAACGTTTCACCCGTTTCCCCGTGGTAGATTATGCGTTCGAGTATCTGGCATTTGCCACTCAAGGAAACAACGATATGAAATATACTACGTATTCTCGCCTGCGTGCGGCAGATGAAAGGCCGTCGAAAGGTGTTTCGCTGATGTTTAACCCCGTCCGCATAGACGGACAGTGGTATCTGGCGATAAAAACCGCAGGACAGGGAAGCAAGGAAATCAAAACCCTTGCCGGCGACAGAGCTTTCGCCCCGGCAGAGGTTACTTTTTAAGGGAATCGTTTAACCTTTAAATGAATGTCTGTCATTCATGTTTTCGGGCGTATGCGATACGCTCCTGCATGGGTGAAATGCGATATTCATAAACCTTTAAAACCATATAATTATGAAACTAAGAAGAGACTTAACCGCATTGGTGCTCGGACTGTGCGTTTCGGGTACGGCATTTGCACAGACCACCGACACGTCGAATCTTCGTATCAAGGAAGAAGGAAAAACCGTGTTTAATCCGCATTGGTACATGCAGGTACAGGCGGGCGCGGCGTTTACCAAAAGCGAAATCAAGTTTGGCGACATGATTTCACCGGCTGCCGCCATTTACGGAGGCTACCAGTTCACCCCGCTGTGGGGACTTCGTGCCGGCATCAGCGGATGGCAGGCAAAGGGTGCTTGGGTGTGTCCGCAGCAGATTTATGATTACAACTACCTGCAAGGAAACATCGATGCCACATTGGATTTGAGTGCGCTGTTCTGCCGCTACAATCCCGACCGTGTGTTCAACGCCTACCTGTTTGCCGGAATCGGCTTGAACGGTGCGTTCAACAACGACGAGGCGGTAGCGATAAACGACGCGGGCAATACGCTGGCATACCTCTGGCGGGATAACAAGTTCAACGTGGCGGGCCGCATGGGACTCGGTACGAACATCCGCCTGAGCAAACGCCTTTACTTCAACCTCGAAGTAAACGGAAACGTACTTTCCGACAAGTTCAACTCGAAGAAGGCAGGAAATGCCGACTGGCAGTTCAACGCTTTGGCGGGATTCACCATCAAGTTCGGCAAGACCACCCGCAAGACCGAGCCGGTTTATTACGACCCGGAACCCGTTCCCGCTCCTCCCGCAGAGCCTAAGGAAGAACCGGTAGTGGAACAACCCGCACCGCAGCCGGTAGTGGAAAAGGTTACGACCACCGAAAACGTATTCTTCCGGATTGATTCGGCAACCATCCGCGAGAGCGAACAGGGCAAGGTGGACAAGCTCGCCGCATTCATGAAAGAACATGCCAACTGCAAGGTAACCATCTGCGGCTATGCCGACAAGCAGACAGGAACGGCGGACTACAACCTGCAACTCTCAAAGAAACGCGCCGAAGCTGTTGCCGCTGCACTGAAGGCGCAAGGTATTGAAGCCAACCGTATAACGGTAGACTATAAAGGAGATACGGAGCAACCGTTTGATTCTGCACGCCAGAACCGCGTAAGCATCTGTATTGCCGAATAAACATTTCTTTATCATGATGGGCGCGAGTGCGATGCGATATCGGATTCGCGCCAATTTATTTTTACTACGAAACGTTGCATACATGAAGCCGATTCGTTACCTTTGCTTTTCAGGGATATCCCGTTAACCAAGCTAAAAATAAAAAAAGAATGAAAAAAAAGCTATTATTACCCCTGCTGCTCTTCTTGGCAGGAGTGCCGACGATTCAGGCACAAGAAACGGAATCGTATTATGTAAAACATGTAACCTTTCCCGCTGGAGCCACAGTAGAACAAAAGGTAGATATTGCTGCCCGTTTGGTTCCTACACCTCAACAGTTGGCGTGGCAGCAGCAGGAGTTGACTGCCTTCCTACACTTTGGTATCAATACATTTACTGACCGGGAGTGGGGCGACGGAACGGAAGACCCGAACTTGTTCAATCCTACGGAACTGGATGCCGACCAGTGGGTAAGAGTATTGAAAGAATGCGGCTTTAAAATGGTTATCCTGACAGCCAAACATCACGATGGCTTCTGCCTGTGGCCTACGAAGACCACGAAACATTCGGTAGCTTCGTCGGCGTGGAAAAACGGCAAAGGTGACGTGGTGCGCGAACTTCGCGATGCGTGCGACAAATACGATATGAAGTTTGGCGTATACCTCTCGCCGTGGGATAGAAATGCCTCCTGTTATGGTGATTCGCCGGCATACAATAAATTCTTCGTTGAACAGTTGACCGAACTCCTGACAAACTACGGGAAAGTACACGAAGTATGGTTTGATGGCGCGAACGGCGAAGGCCCGAACGGTAAGAAGCAGGAATACGACTGGGATACCTTCTACCAGACCATCCGTAAGCTCCAGCCCGAAGCTGTCATGGCGATTATGGGCGACGATGTGCGCTGGGTAGGCAATGAAAAAGGATTGGGACGCGAAACCGAATGGAGCGCAACCGTACTGACACCGGGAGTATATGCACGCTCGGCAGCCAACAAAAAAGCGCTTGGCATTTCTGAAACATCCTCCGACTTAGGTGGCCGCGATATCTTGGCAAAGGCAAACGAACTGTTCTGGTATCCTTCTGAAGTCGATGTATCCATCCGTCCGGGATGGTTCTATCATTCACGCGAAGATAATCAGGTAAAGAGCCTGAAACACTTGTCGGATATCTATTTCCGTTCGGTAGGATATAACTCCGTGTTGCTGTTGAACATACCGCCCGACCGCCGGGGATTGATTCACGAAGCAGATGTAGCCCGTCTGAAAGAATTTGCAGCTTACCGCAAATCAATATTCGCTCATAACCGCGTGACCGACGGAGAAGGGCTGAAACAGGTGGCTTCGGGCAAAGAACAAGTCTATACCCTGACTCCCGACTCTGTAATAAATGTAGTGATGCTGCAAGAAGACATTGCGAAAGGGCAACGTGTAGAAGCATTCTCCCTCGAAGCCCTTATTGACGGCGCATGGCGCGAAATAGCTACCGGAACCACCATCGGTTACAAACGCATGGTGCAAATACCCGATATGAAGGCAGAGAAACTGAAAGTGAAAATCCTTTCTTCACGCCGCAATGCCAACCTGAGCCGTGTGGCTGCTTACTATGCAGCTCCCTTGCAGGAAGCCGTGGCGGAAAACAAATGGAATAACCTGCCGCGCGAATCGTGGAAACTGGTAAGCGAGACTCCGCTGGTTATTGATTTGGGCAAGAGCGTTACGCTGCAATCGTTTACATACGCACCCGAAGGCGCGCAGGCAAAGCCCGATATGGCGTTCCGCTATACCTTCTCGGTCAGCACAGACGGCAAGACATGGAAAACGCTGAAAGCCGACGGCGAATTCAGCAACATCATGTATAATCCGCTTCCGCAAACCGTAAGTCTCCCCGCCGGGACAAGTGCGCGTTTCATTAAGTTGGAAGCAACTTCTCCCAACGGTTCGAAAGCACACGTTAAGCCGGGTGAAATAGGAGTGATGGTGAAATGATGTCATGCGGCAGAGATAAAAAACGCTGCATGGGCTAATAGGTAAGATTTTGATTTAAAATAAGAGCCTGTTTAAACTGCCTTATCGGGAGTTTAAGCAGGCTCTTACTGTTTGGCAGAGAAAAATTGCAGGGCGTGATTCTCGGCAAATCGCGGCAAAAAGCGTATCTTTGCCCGGTTGACAATGTTGTGATTGAATATCTAACCCCTAATAAAGAAAGGACTTAACTGTGGCAAAGGATAATGAGGTGGTATTGACCCCCATGATGAAACAATACTTCGACCTGAAGGCAAAACACCCGGACGCAATCATGCTGTTCCGGTGCGGTGACTTCTACGAAACCTATTCGGAAGATGCTGTATCGGCTTCCGAGATTCTGGGCATTACGCTGACCAAACGTGCCAATGGGCAAGGGAAGACCGTAGAAATGGCGGGTTTTCCACATCACGCGCTTGACACCTATCTGCCCAAACTGATACGGGCAGGACGTCGTGTTGCCATCTGCGACCAGCTGGAAGACCCGAAGACCACGAAAAAGCTGGTAAAGCGAGGGATTACCGAGCTGGTGACTCCGGGGGTAGCTATCAGTGATAACGTTCTTTCGTATAAAGAAAATAACTTCCTTGCCGCCGTTCATTTCGGTAAATCGGCGTGCGGAGTGGCATTCCTTGATATCTCTACGGGCGAGTTTATGACAGCCGAAGGTACATTCGACTATGTAGACAAGTTGCTGAACAATTTCGCTCCGAAAGAAGTGCTTTTCGAGCGGGGCAAGCGCGGCATGTTTGAAGGAAATTTCGGAAGCAAGTTCTTCACTTTCGAGCTGGACGACTGGGTATTTACCGAGACTTCTGCCCGCGAAAAACTGCTGAAACATTTTGAAACTAAGAATTTGAAGGGGTTTGGCGTAGAACATCTGACGAACGGCGTCATTGCATCGGGGGCTATCTTACAATACCTCGATATGACCCAACATTACCAGATAAGCCATATCACTTCGCTTTCGCGCATCGAAGCAGACCGTTACGTGCGTCTGGACAAGTTTACCATCCGCAGTCTGGAACTGGTAAACAGCATGAACGAAGGAGGTACGAGCCTGCTGGATGTTATTGACCACACCATCAGTCCGATGGGGGCCCGCTTGTTGAAGCGGTGGATTGTATTCCCCCTGAAAGACGTGAAACCCATCAACGAGCGTTTGGACGTGGTAGACTACTTCTTCCGCGAACCCGATTTCAAGGATTTCGTAGAAGAACAACTGCATCGGGTAGGCGATTTGGAACGCATCGTTTCGAAAGCCGCCGTAGGGCGCATCTCGCCTCGCGAAGTGGTACAGTTGAAAGTGGCGCTGCAAGCCATCGAACCCATCAAAAATGCTTGCCTGAACGCTGATAACGAAAGCCTGAGGCGCATTGGCGAGCAACTGAATCCTTGCGTTTCCATTCGCGACAAGATAGCCAAAGAAATAAAAAATGATCCGCCGCTGCTGGTCAACAAAGGCGGGGTGATAGCCGACGGGGTAAACGAAGAATTGGATGAACTGCGTCGGATTGCTTATTCGGGGAAAGACTGCCTGCTCCAGATTCAGCAACGCGAAAGCGAGCTGACCGGCATTCCCAGCTTGAAAATTGCTTATAATAATGTGTTCGGTTACTACATCGAGGTGCGTAACACGCATAAAGACAAAGTTCCGGCAGACTGGATTCGTAAACAAACACTGGTCAACGCCGAGCGATACATTACTCAGGAGCTGAAAGAATACGAAGAAAAGATATTGGGAGCGGAAGATAAGATATTGGCGTTGGAAACCCGGCTGTATAATGAGCTGGTTATGGCACTGTCAGAATTTATTCCCGCTATTCAAATCAATGCTACGCAAATAGCCCGGTTAGACTGTCTGCTTTCGTTTGCCAACGTAGCCCGTGCAAATAATTATATACGTCCGGTTATAGCTGAAGACGATGTGCTTGATATTCATCAGGGAAGACATCCGGTTATCGAAAAACAGCTTCCCCCGGGTGAACGATACATTGCCAATGACGTTTATTTGGATACCGAGACCCAACAGATCATCATCATCACCGGCCCGAACATGGCAGGTAAGTCGGCTTTGCTCCGCCAAACGGCGCTCATCACGTTAATGGCGCAGATAGGTTGCTTCGTTCCGGCGGAAAGTGCCCATGTAGGACTGGTAGATAAGATATTTACTCGCGTAGGAGCCAGCGATAATATATCGGTGGGCGAATCGACCTTTATGGTGGAAATGAATGAAGCTGCCGATATCCTGAACAACCTCTCTCCGCGCAGCCTTGTCTTGTTCGATGAGTTGGGGCGTGGAACTTCTACTTACGACGGTATTTCCATCGCGTGGGCTATCGTAGAACATATCCATGAACATAAGAGAGCCCGTGCGCGTACGCTTTTTGCTACCCATTATCACGAACTGAACGACATGGAAGCACAGTTCAAGCGCATCAAGAATTATAATGTATCAGTGAAGGAAGTGGATAACAAGGTGATATTCTTGCGCAAGTTGGAGCGGGGCGGCAGTGAACATTCCTTTGGCATACACGTGGCAAAGATGGCTGGAATGCCGAAAACCATTGTCAAGCGTGCCGGAGAAATCCTGCGCCAGTTAGAGTCGGAAAACCGTCAGGAAGGCATCTCCGTAACTCCCAAAACCGTTTCTTCGGATGGAGTGCAACTTAGCTTTTTCCAGTTAGACGACCCGGTATTGTGTCAGATACGCGATGAGATTCTGAATTTAGATGTAAATAATCTTACTCCATTAGAAGCATTAAACAAGTTGAACGATATTAAGCGGATTGTTCGCGGCAAATAGCGATTCGGTACGGATGTTTGAAAACTCTGCATATCCGTGTTTGTCGTGTAGAAAAAACTCCTAACTTTGCAAAAACATTCCAGATAGCTGAACATGAGGGTACTTATTATTAACACGACGGAGCGCATCGGAGGAGCGGCGATAGCTGCAAACCGACTGATGGAGGCGCTGAAAGACAATGGCATCAAGGCTAAGATGCTGGTGAGGAACAAGCAGACTGATCAGGTTACTGTCGTGCCATTGAAAAAGTCATGGAGAAGAATCTGGCAGTTTACGTGGGAGCGGATTGTAATATGGGCTGCAAACGGATTCAAGCGTGAAAACTTGTTTGCCGTAGATATAGCCAATATGGGTACGGATATAACTTCGCTTCCGGAGTTCCGCCAAGCCGATGTGATTCACCTTCATTGGATTAATCAAGGAATGCTTTCGCTGGGGGATATTCGCCGTATCATTGATTCCGGTAAACCGGTGGTATGGACGATGCATGACATGTGGCCCTTTACGGGCATTTGTCATTATTCCGGAAGTTGTGAAAAATATACAGGCGAATGTCATAATTGCGAATTACTCATAAAGTCTCACAAGCACGATTTGTCTTCGCGCGTGTATCGTAAGAAAGAAAAGCTCTATGCAGGGGCTAACATAACGTTTGTGGCTTGCAGCCACTGGCTGGAAGCGATGGCGAAGAAAAGCTCTCTATTGAGTGGACAGACTATCCTGAGTATTCCCAATGCCATTAATACGAATTTATTCCGTCCGCGTGCCAAGAAATTTGCCCGTGAAAAATTGAATCTTCCTCTTGATAAAAAATTACTTTTGTTCAGTTCGATGAAAATAACCGACAAGCGGAAAGGGATAGAATATCTGATAGAAGCCTGCAAATTGTTGTCACGCGACTATCCGGAATGCAGCAGCAAGATAGGAGTGGTGGTTATGGGAAAACATTCCGACCAGTATGATGCGCTGTTTCCGTTTCCTACTTACAAGATTGATTATGTAAGCAACGAAAAAGAGTTGGTTAATATCTATAATGCCGTCGACCTTTATGTTACTCCTTCTTTGCAAGATAATCTGCCTAATACGATAGTGGAGGCTATGGCGTGTGGCATTCCCTGCGTAGGATTTAATGTAGGGGGGATTCCGCAGATGATTGACCATTTGCATAATGGCTATGTAGCTCAATACCGTTCGGCGGAAGACTTGGCAAACGGCATTTACTGGACGCTGACCGAAGGCGATTATGAGACTTTGAGCGATGCGGCTTACCGGAAAGCGGTAACCACTTATTCAGAATCAATCGTGGCAGGACAGTATATTCGGATTTATAATCAGATAACAGGAAATCATGCATAATTTACACCGCGTACATCCGAAGTTTTCCATTATTACGGTAACCTATAATGCCGGAGCTGTATTGGAAGATACCATTCAGAGCGTGATTACTCAGTCGTATCGTGACGTAGAATACATCATTGTAGATGGTGGCTCGAAAGACCGAACGATGGAAATCGTAAATAAGTATAAAGAACATATCCAGACTGTAATCAGCGAACCGGATAAGGGTTTATATGACGCAATGAATAAAGGGATTCGGCTGGCTACGGGCGATTATTTGTGTTTCCTGAATGCAGGCGATGCTTTACACGAAGACGATACGCTTTTGTCGATGGTACACTCTATTACAGGGGCAGAATTGCCCGACGTTCTTTATGGTGAAACGGCTATCGTAGACGAGGATGGACATTTCTTGCGGATGCGCCGTTTGTCAGCTCCCGAAACACTGACGTGGAAAAGTTTTAAAGCAGGAATGTTAGTTTGTCATCAGGCATTTTTTGTGCGCCGTGACCGTGTGGTATTCTATGACCTGCGCTATCGCTTTTCAGCCGATTTCGACTGGTGTATCCGCATAATGAAACAAAGTACCAATTTGCATAACACCCATCTGGTACTGATTGACTATCTTAACGAAGGGATGACGACGCGGAATCATAAGGCTTCGCTTCACGAACGCTTCCGTATCATGTGTCGTCATTACGGTTTTCTGTCTACTGTATTCCGTCATGCGTGGTTTGTAGTAAGAGCTTTCATCAAGAAGTAAGCAGCCCGCTTTTGTTTGTCGAAAATGATGATATATGAGAAAAGCCGACGTACCGCAAGATACGCCGGCTCTATTTTATTGGGTAGCATGAAGTCTTTCTATCCGTATTGTTCCGTATAAGAAATTTATGTTGGCAAACTCGGTATATAGTGTTTCTTTAACGATGGATGACATGTATGTATACATTCTTGGCATGTATATATACAGAGTTTGCAACTTGGCTGTGCCTTGTTTTTTTATGTATTACATGATTGTCAGTTTTGGATATAGAAAGCCATATTCATTCACTTATCTTTGCTGTGCTTAAAAAATATAATGCCTATGAAAAACTCATTTTACGTAAAAAGTTTATTGTTGGGAACTGTTTTGGGGGGTGCTTTGATACCAGCAGATGGCTATGCCTTTTCCCTGACGGATACTTATCCGGTTGCCGTTTGTGAGAGTATCCGAGATTATGTATCACAACGCCCCGACCCGTCTAAACGCTTGTTTCATTCTGAAGCGGTAGAAGCCAAAATAAAAGAGGTGAAAAAGTTATTGACCAATCCTTATCTGAGATGGATGTTTGAAAATTGTTTCCCTAACACGCTTGATACTACGGTACATTATCGAACTCAAGATGGCGATGATGATACATTCGTCTATACAGGAGATATCCATGCCATGTGGTTGCGGGATTCGGGAGCTCAAGTATGGCCGTATGTAGATTTGGCAAACGAAGATGAGGCTTTGAGAAAAATGATTCGGGGGGTTATTCTCCGTCAGTGGAAATGTATCAATATCGATCCCTATGCAAATGGCTTTAATGATGGGGCAGTAGGCGGAGAATGGATGAGCGACAAAACCGATATGAAGCCCGAACTCCACGAGCGTAAGTGGGAGATAGATTCGCTGTGCTACCCTTTGCGGTTGGCATATCATTATTGGAAAACTACGGGTGATGCTTCTGTTTTTGGCGACTTATGGTTGGAGGCTATTCAAAATATCCTGATAACGTTTAAAGATCAGCAACGTAAAGACGGCCGCGGTTCTTACTCTTTCCAAAGAAAGACGGAGCGCGCTTTAGATACGATGACGAACGACGGTTGGGGTAACCCTGTAAAACCTGTAGGTCTGATAGCTTCTTCTTTCCGTCCTTCAGACGATGCCACAACATTTCAGTTCTTGATTCCTTCCAACTTCTTTGCAGTTACTTCACTGCGAAAAGCTGCCGAAGTTTTAGAGCAGGTGAATAAGAAGCCGGAATTGGCTAAGCAGTGTACCGATCTGGCAAATGAGGTAGAAACGGCACTGAAGAAATACGCTATCTACAATCATCCTAAATACGGTAAAATATACGCATTCGAGGTAGACGGATTTGGCAATCATCTGCTGATGGACGATGCTAACGTACCCAGCTTGCTTGCAATGCCTTATTTGGGCGATGTGGATGTAAACGACCCGATTTATCAGAACACGCGCCGTTTTGTATGGAGTGAAGATAATCCTTATTTCTTTAAAGGAAAAGCGGGGGAAGGAATAGGCGGTCCTCATATCGGTTACGACATGGTATGGCCCATGAGTATTATGATGAAAGCATTTACCAGTCAAGACGATGACGAAATCCGCTCGTGCATAAAGATGTTGATGAGTACCGATGCTGGTACGGGCTTCATGCATGAGTCTTTCCATAAAGACGATCCGTCTAAATTTACCCGTCCGTGGTTTGCATGGCAAAATACACTGTTCGGCGAACTGATTCTGAAATTGATTACAGAGGGTAAGTTAGAGGTACTGAACGGGATAGAGTAAGGAACTGTATTTCGATGTTGAACCTTATTTCTGAAATTAATAGAATGTGCATAACTTTAAATCAGTAAAAATGAATACTAATCTAAAAATGTTAGCTGCTCTGGCGGCCATTACATTGACTTCTCCTGTCGATGCTATTTATGCAGCGGTAAACAGTCAAGAAGTGTCACAGGCTATTGTGACAATTCGAGGCAATGTGAAGGATATGAATGGAGAGCCGTTAATCGGGGTCAGCATTTCTGTAAAAGGTAGTTCGGGGCAGGGAACTGTTACCGACGTAGATGGAAATTTCACTCTTCAGTGTGAAAAGGGAGATGTGTTGTCTTTTTCTTATATCGGTTATAAGACAACGGAAGTAAAGGTAGGTAATAAACCAGACCTTATCGTAACATTATCGGAAGATACAGAGCAGCTTGATGAAGTGATTGTGGTAGGATATGGTACTACTACGCGGAAAAGTGCGGTAGGAGCTGTCAGTCAGGTGAAATCTGAAACGATAACCAAGCGTCCTGTTGCCAATGTTACACAAGCCTTGCAAGGGGCAGCTCCGGGTGTAATTGTTCAGCAGACGAGTTATAATCCCAATGATAATAAGACAAACTTTAATATTCGAGGTATCAGTACGCTGAATGATAATAGTCCGTTAATAGTAATTGATGGAATAGTGTCTGATGGAGGCAGCTTTAATAAATTGAATCCTAACGATATTGAGAATATTTCAGTGTTGAAGGATGCAGGTACTGCAGCTATTTACGGTTCTCGTTCGGCAAACGGTGTGATTGTGGTGACCACCAAAACAGGTAAAAAGAATGAAAAACCCACCGTGCGTTTGAGTGGTTCGGTAGGATGGCAGAATCCGGATATTTTGTTTTCTCCATTGGCGGGATATCAGAATGCGACGTTAACCAACTTGGCATATACCAATGTTGGAAGTGATCCGAAATTTACTCCTGAGCAAATCCGCGACTTGGCGGCACATCAGAGTGAAGAAAGCTGGTTTTATGATCAGATTATGCGCACAGCTTTGCAACAAAACTATAATCTTAGTGTTTCGGGAGGCTCTGCCAATACTACGTATATGATTTCGATGGGATATTTCGATCAGGAAAGCAATTACGTAGGTAATAAGAATTTCGGGGTAGAGCGCTATAATTTCCGTACGAATATCAGTACTGAAGTAGGTCGCTTTAAAATAAACGCCATTCTTGCCTATACGCGAAATAACAGTCTCAGTACCACCGGTAGCAGTCTGGAAATTGATGCCGAACGTGTCCCTACTTACTACTATTATAAGATGAAATCGGCAGATGGGCGTTATTTGTTAAACGATATCTTATCGGAGTTTAATCCTCTTGGCTCATTGGAAGCTGGCGGAACGAATAAGTACCGTAATAATTACCTGAATGCAAATGTATCTGCCGAAATGAAGATAATCGACGGATTGTCTTTAAAAGGGGTTTTAGGTGCAGATGTAATCAACGATACACGGTTTACCCGGAATAATGCGGTTGAATATTATGCAAGTGAGGATGCAACTACTCCGCGTCCGGTTAATCTGGCTAATAATAAAACCAGTAATTGGAACAGTAATGCCTACCTGATAAATTCTCAGTTGTTATTGAACTATAACAAAACTTTTGGTAAACATACTGTTAATGGCTTGTTGGGTGTGACGAATGAATCATATACCTATACTGCCAATGAAATAGAAAAGAAATATGTTGACCCGGATTTAGGCATAGGAACAGATGTTACTACGGGAGAAGCTGGTAATATTACAGGGAAAACTTCGGTAGATGATACAAACCGTACCAGCCTTACTTCTTTGTTGGGACGTGTAGGGTATTCTTTTGCTGATAAGTATTATGGAGAGTTTAGTTTCCGTTATGACGGTTCATCCAAATTCCATAAAGATTTCAGATGGGGCTTCTTCCCTTCCATATCTTTGGGATGGCGCTTGTCTGAAGAAAACTTTATGAGTACTTATAAAGACAAGGTGGGTGATTTGAAATTACGTACTTCGTTCGGTATACTGGGTAGTCAGGCTATTGGTACTTATGACCGCTTTACCACTTATACGGTATATGACAATAATTATGCTTATAATAATTCTGTCGTTTCGGGAACTGGTTTTGCATTAGGACTGAATGATTTGACTTGGGAAAAGACAAAAACCTTTAATGTCGGAGTCGATGCATCGTTTTTCCACGGTCAATTGAACCTGACTTTTGATTATTTTTATAAACGTACGACCGATATTTTAATGAAACCCATAGTTCCCACTGTTTTCGGAACGGATATGCCGATGGATAACATTGGAGAAATGCAGAATCAAGGATGGGAAATAGGCATTAATTATAATTTACAGACAGGACAAGTACAGCATCGGTTTGGTTTCAATCTGAGCGATTCTTATAATAAAGTCTTGACATATCCCGGTCATGAGCAGATTACAAAAGTTGATGAGTTGGAACGTATCATCCGTGAAGGTGTACCTTTGAATTCATATTACGGTTATAAAACAGACGGATATTTCCAAAGTTATGAAGAAATAGAGGCTTCGGCTATACCCGTAGGCGGTAAAGTACAACCCGGAGATGTTAAGTTTGTCGATAGAAATGATGATGGAGTAATCGATTCGAAAGACCGATTTATTTTAGGTAATGCATTCCCGCGGTATACGTTTGGCTTTACTTACGACCTCTCTTGGAAAGGTCTTGACTTCAGTATGTTTTGGCAAGGTGTAGGAAAGCGTGATATGATGTTGCGCGGTGAGTTGATTGAGCCGCTACATCAAAATTATTCATATAATATATTTAAGCATCAACTCGATTTCTGGACTCCGACCAATACAGATGCCGAATGGCCGCGTTTGGCTGCTCCCGGTTCTGATTCAAACAAGAATAATTACGGAACTGGTTCGGACATGCAGATTCTGGATGGTAAATATATGCGCTTAAAGAATTTGGTAATAGGATATACAATACCCAAATCATGGTCGAAGAAATTAGGCATGGAAAGACTCAGATTATACGTAAACGCTGAGAACTTGCTTACTTTTAGTAATAATAGTTTTATTGATCCTGAATCTACCGAGTTCGACTCGAAGATGTCGGCAGGCGGAGCCAATAGCGGACGTTCTTATCCCACATTGCGTTATTATGGCTTTGGTATCGATGTAGAATTTTAATAATGTGATTTTATGAAATTGAAAACATATATGCTGTCTGTTGCAAGCACATGGCTGTTGTTGGCGGCTTGTAACGACATGGAAAATTTGCCTACAAATAAATTTACCGATAATAGTTATTGGACTTCGGAAGCAAAAGCTCAGAATGTGGTTAATATGGCGTATAGCCAGATGTATGACGCTGGAAAGATGTGGTCGGATGAGAGCTTGAGCGACAATGTGATTGACGGGCGTACGGTTACCGACCAGCGTGCCATACGTAAGGGACAGGCAACTCCTTCAATCGGGCTTTTTGACAGTGAATGGAAAAATCTGTATGGAGGAATCAAAACTTGTCATGTCTTTTTAGATAAGGTAGATTTGGTTGCCAATATGGATCCGGCTGTAAAAGCTCGTATGACAGCCGAAATTCGTTTTATTCGTGCTGCCATTTATTTCCGTCTTGTTAATTTTTATGGTGATGTACCGTTTTTTACGACAGACCTAACATTAGATGAGGCGAATTCGATTGGGCGTACTCCTGCCGCTACGGTTTTACAGTTCATTCATGATGAATTGACTGATATTGAAGATGCTCTTCCTGTCAATACGTCTTTATCAGATGCTGAAAAGGGTAAAATAACAAAAGGTGCGGTAAGTATGTTGCAAGCACGTGTTTATCTGATGGAAGGTAATTGGGATCAGGTAATAACTTATACAGAAAACCTTATCAATAATCAGGGAGAGTATGGTACTTATGATTTATATCCTTCTTATCGAGGATTATTTGAGGAAGAAAACGAATATAATCAGGAAGTGATAATGGATCGCTCGTATGTAAAGAAACTTCTTACTTGGGGAGATATGGTAGATATGGCTCCGTTAAGTGTGGGAGGTAGAACGATTAATCGGGTTCCTCAGCAATCTTTGGTAGATAGCTATATTATGCTGAATGGAAAGGGTATTAAGGAGCAAGGAAGTAATTATAATGAGAACTATCCGTATGCTAACAGAGACCCTCGTATGACGGCTACGATTATATATGATGGATATGATTGGAGTGGTAATGTAAACGATGGAAGTCAGGGAACTGTTATTCATATTGACCCTAATACATCAACAACTGTCGATAAATATGTTTATGGAAGTAATAATACAGCTACTGGTTATTATGTACGCAAATATTACAGTCCGCAGGACGTTGGTGATTTGAACTCTGGTCAGAATATTATCACCATGCGTTATGCAGATGTGCTATTGATGTATGCCGAGGCTAAGTTTGAGAAAGGTGAGTTTACCAAAGATATTTGGGATATGACAATCAAACGTATCCGTGAGCGTGCCGGATTTACAGATGCTGGTGCATTGGAATATCCTTCTTTGTCTGAAGATGATATGCGGAAGTTGATTCGCAATGAGCGTCGTTGTGAGTTGGCAATGGAAGGATTAAGATGGTTTGATATCAAACGTTGGAAGGCCGGTTCTGAATATCTGGCAGGAGACGTTAACGGTGCTACTTTCGAAGGCGTAGGAAAAATTCGTGTAGATACCTATAACTTTAATGAGCAAAGAGATTATTTATGGGCAGTTCCTCAAAGTCAGATTGACTTGAATCATAATCTGGCTCCCAATAACCCCGGATATGCTAATTGATTAACTTTAAATACTTATAATGATGAAACTGAGATTTTTTTATGTATTCGTTGTATGCATGAGCATATTATTTTCTACCTCATGTACTAAAGATATGGAATATAAAGATGTACAGGTGAGTCCTGTAACCCAACTGTATGAACCGACAGATGGGCAAAGTGTAACACTGGTTGCTTCGTCTACGGCCTCACTGTTTTTTGAGTGGGCAGCAGCTAAAGCCGAAGATAGTGGTTCGCCCTTGTATGAAGTTGTTTTTGATAAAGAAGACGGCGATTTTACAAATCCGATCTATCGTGTAATAGCTGATAATAATGGTGTGCGTAATTATGCCACGATTACGCATAAGGTATTGGATAAAGTGGGCAAAGCTGCAGGTATCAATGGGGGTGAAACCGGAACGTTGAAGTGGACGGTAGTGGCTTCCCGGGGATTAAACTCTGCAATGTCTACGCAGTCGAGAACGCTTGCTATAACTTGCTTGAAAGGATTTACCGAATTGCCTAACCAAGTTTATTTGACGGGTGAAGCTACCGAGGGAGGTACGGATATTACACAAGCTGTTCCTTGTTCTATGCCTAATGAATTGGGGGTATTTGAAGTGTTTACCAGACTGGAAGAAGGCAAGTCTTATCGGTTGGTTGATAATAATTCAGATGGAGCCAAATCTTATTACGTTAATGAAAGTGGTGTTATAATTGAAGGCGAAGGTGAAACAACGGTATCTAAGGGTGGTATTTATCGTATTGTATTCGATTTTACAACGGCTTCGATTAAGATGACTGAGATACAAAGCTTGGGATTCTTCTTCTGCCCGAGTAATGAGGTTACCTTTGAGCTTCCTTATAAAGGAAAGGGTGTATTCGAAGGTGAAGGTATAGTTGAATTTAAGCAAGAAAGTTGGGGAAGAGACCAGCGCTATAAATTCTTAATGATATATGCCGACGGAACAAGACAGATGTGGGGAACTAAAAATACGACGGATAGTAATCCGGGAGATATTTCGGCAGATGATCCTTATTTCTATATTGCAGAGACTCCTGATAACCAATGGGACCAAAAGTGGAAATTGAATAACGAATTTGATGGAGCCGCTGACGGAGCAAATCCGGGAGCTGTAACACGGATTTCTGTGATTTTTACGGGAGAAAATTATACACATCATGTAGAACTTGCAAACTGATTGAGTTATGAAATATAGGTTATTATTCTTTTTTATTACAGATTGCTTTTGGCTTCCTGCAGTAAGATTGAAGATGAGTACGTATATGATACCGGTTATGTGATAGACTGGAGTGCTGCTGCTGATAGTGCCAGTTCAACATTGCCCGACCGTTTTTGGAACGAAGAAGGCTATTTTAATTATGAGAACGATGGAAACGGAACAGGGTTTCAGTATTGGCCGCAGGCTCAGGCTATGGATGTGGTTATTGATGCTTATTTGCGCAGTGGAGATACTAAATATTCTGACCTGTTTACTCCGTGGTACGAGGGTATCAGAGTGAAAAATGGAAATTCCTATTGGAATAATTTTTATGATGATATGGAATGGATTGGTCTCACTATGGTACGTTTGTATGAAACCACTCAGGAGGAAAAATACTTGAACACGGCTAAGGAGCTGTGGGGATACATCGAAGGCGGATGGGACGAAGAGTACGGGGACGGCGGAGTATCGTGGAAAGCCGACCAACGCTGGAGTAAGAATGCTTGCTCAAACGGACCTGCCGCTTTGCTGGCTATGCGTCTTTATGCCGTAACTCAGGATGAAACTTATAAGGATTGGGGCGTGAAGATTTATACATGGTTGCGAGAAAACCTTTTTAACAAGGCTACCGGGGCTGTTTATGATAATTTGAATGGGGAGACTGGTGAAATTGGCGGCTTTTCATTAAGCTATAATCAAGGTACATTTTTAGGGGCTGCCCATGAACTTTATAAAGTGACCGGAGAAGCTAATTATTTGAAAGATGCACGTAAAGCTGCTTATTTCTGTATCAGCGATGCTGGCATGATTGACAGTGGAAACAATGTGTTGCGGGATGAAGGAACAGGCGATGGTGGCTTTTTCAAAGGAATCTTTATGCGTTATTTCGTCAAGCTGATTATGGAACCCGATCTTGACGAGGTATACCGTAAAAAGTTTGTTACTTTCTTCAACAATAATGCCGATGTGTTATGGCGGAAAGGTGTGAATAAGCTGGATATTCTATTTGGTACAAATTGGACTACTCCTGCTTCGGGTACTACTGAGCTTGGAGCACAGGCGAGCGGATGCGCGTTGATAGAAGCAAAAGCACTTTTGAAATAAAAATTAAGAGCCTGTTAAAATATCCCTATCGGATAATTTAATCAGGCTCTTAGGTTTAAAAGTATGACAGTAAGTATGTAACATTGAAATATAATAGGACATTATTGGAAGCCTGTTTAAATTTTCCAGCTTAACGGTTGAAGAGCAGAAGAAATACGGTTACAGTTTGTTTCTTTCTTAAAAAACAATGGTTAGTTGTTTATTTTGAACTTATTAAAGCTATCTCGCCAATGAAAATATAAGAAAAAATTCTCCGGCAGATATAGTGAAAAAACGCTACCGTTAGTGTTGGTCATTTCATGCGGATGAGTTGACCATTTCTACCCATAGTGTTGATGGGTTCTATGGGTAGAATTTTTCGAGTTTCTGACAGAGCTTAAATTAGGTTCTTTATGGAGATAAACATTCCCGTTCTATGCGAAGAACTTGCTCATTCATCGGAACGAAATTTTAATGTTCCGGAATGAGGCTGAACAAATTTAAACAGGCTTTTGCATGAATAAAGTGAGATTTAGAAAACATTTCATTTATTATTACTTGTTGTTGGTATGAATCACAGAATAGTCTTCATTTTGGCATATTTATTTGTAATCTATTTTGGAGTTGCAAGTAAAAATTTGCCTGAAAAATCTAATATCAATATTGAATCGAAGAACCTTTATGAGGTATTTCAGAATCCGGAGTCGAAATATCGTCCTTTTGTTAGATGGTGGTGGAATGGGTTACGTTTAAATGAAAAAGAAATATTACATGAACTGGATGTAATGAAACAGATGGGAATAGGAGGAGTGGAAATTAACTCAATCCGTTTTCCCCGGATGAGGCGGATACTCTGGGTTATAAAGTTATGCCTTATCTTTCAGATGAGTGGGTGAATATGGTGAAGGTGGCTGCAAAAGGCTGTAAAGACAGGTATGGTTTGCGATATGATTGCCGGTTCCGGATGGCCTTTTGGCGGAGAGTTTCTTCCTGAAAAACATCAGTTGCAGATGCTGACAGTAGAAACGATGAAGATAGATGGAGGGACTCAGGGTGTTAAAGTATCAGTTAAGAAAAGTGAGGTACTGGATAGGGTAGATCCTCCCATTATGTCGAAAAATCGTGATTCGAAAAAAGAGTTGATGTATATCCGGCTGATGCCTGAAAAGGTTGACACTTTTACTCCCGGTACATCGTTCGATTACTTGGCCGACAAATCCGATTTTGAGATAAACGTGCCGGCAGGAAAATACGTGTTATATTTCTTTGTCAAAATGGTAGGATATATGAGCGTGATAGAAGGTGCTCCCGGAGCTTGCGGTCCGGTATTGAATCATTTCGACAAGAATGCTGTTATCGCATACCTGAATCGTCTTTCGTCGGCTTTGCCATATAAATCGCCTGAATTGAAGAACGCCATTAGAGCAGCATTTGTCGACAGTTTTGAGTTGGAAGGTGCAAATTGGAGCGACAGTCTGTTAAAAGAATGGGAAACATATTACGGTTATTCACTGCTGCCTTATCTGCCTTATGTGATAAGGAAGGTGGGAAGCATGGGAGAGCCTTTGCCGGATGATTACGGATGTAACTTTTCGGAAAAAGTGAAGAAAGAGGTGATTGAGAGAGTGCGGAATGATTTTGAACATTTTCAGATTAAACTGTTTCAGGAAAACTTTATTGATACGTTCAATAAGTGGTGTCATGACAATGGCATTCAGTCGCGTGTGCAGGCGTATGGCAGGGCCTTACACCCGATAGAGTCATCAATGTATATTGACATTCCCGAATGTGAGACATGGTTCAGAGACGGTCTTGGAACCGAATATCCCGACAAGGAAATTTATTTGGGACATGCACATTCGATGATAAACAAATTTGTTGCATCCGGCTCTTTGCTGGCAGGAAATGGTATCGTAAGTTGCGAAGAAATAACCAATACAGGCGAGATATTTCAGTCGACTTTGGAGGAAATTAAGATAGCCGGCGATATGAGCAATATTTCGGGTGTAAATCATTCCATTTTGCATGGATTTAATTACAGTCCAGTTGAAGCTCCTTTCCCCGGTTGGATAAAATTCGGCGAGTATTTCAGCGAGAAGAACACAATGTATCCGTACTATCGGTTATGGACAGATTATAAAGCGCGTCTTTCTGCCGTGTTGCAAAACAGTATTCCGCAAGCAGATATTGCCATTTTGCCGCCATTGGAAGACATGTGGTCAGAGTTAGGTCAGCAGCGCGACCCCTATCCGGTTCATGTTTATCCGGATTATGCCCATGATTTGTGGCAGAATCTGCATCAAAATGGCAATGGGTGTGATTATGTCAGTGAGAACATTATTAAACAGTCGAAAATAAAGGGTGGTAAGTTGTCGTTCGGTCCTCGTTCCTATAAAACGTTGATTCTTATGGAAGTGAAGAGCTTGTCTCCCGAAACGGCTGGCGTTATCGAAAGATTTGTAGCCTCCGGAGGCCGTGTAATCTGCATAGGGTGTACTCCGTGGCAAAGTATCGGAATGAATGATTTTGAAGCTCGTTCCCGCAAGGTAAATGATGTAATAAGTCGGATTCAAGTAAAATATCCGCAACGTTTTATCAAAATAGCTTCTCCGCGCGGAAGTCTTACGGAATGGTATAGACAGGTTCAAGACAGTTTAAGCATTACGCCTTATGTAAAAATTGACAATCCCTCAAAATGGGTGTTTTGTAATTACTATAAATCGGGCGATAAAGATATTTTCTTTATAACCAATTTCAGTCGGGTATCCTCACATCATACGATGGTTAAATTTCCCGAAAGTACCGAAGGTAAGAATGCTTGGATATGGTTGCCCGAAACCGGTGAGCGTTACAGGCTATCCGACGGCGGAAGGCAGATGGATATTATGCTCCGACCTTCCGAATCCAAGTTAATCGTATTTGATTCGGATGCAGTTGGCGACTGGTACACACCGATGCCATGTCGCCCTGACAATGCTGTTGAACTGACGGGAAAATGGAAAGTAGAAGCAAACCATTTCGACGGCAGTCGAAAAGAATTTTATATGGATACTCTGACCGATTTTAATTCACTGCCATTCCCGTGGCTTAAAACCTTTGCGGGCGAATTATCTTATACTTTGAATAAAGAATTTGCAAATCCGGACAGTTACTCAGTTATTGATTTGGGAAGCGTAAGAGGGGTATCGGAAGTGTATGTAAACGGTGAAAAGCTCGGTACAGGTTGGTATGGAGATCATCGCTTTCGACTTAAAGGTAAAATGAAGAAAGGGAATAACATCATTACGATTAAGGTGATAACTCCTCTTGGTAATTATGCAAATTCGTTGAAAACGAATAAAACAGCAAAAAGATATGCCCACAGTATGAAAAGTTTGGGTTTGGAGCATGGGGTGTTTGTTTATTAAGATAGTCGGGGAGATTGGCATCGGATATAATGCAGACAACCTTTATAATAACTAATAGATTTTAAATGAATAAAGAAAAGTGTGAATAATAAGTGTGGATAAAATGATTAAATATGTTATTTATATAGGAGTAGTTCTCCTATCTTTAATTTGTACAGAAGTCAATGCGCAAAATCGTGATTTTGGCGGTTTAAACCGTTATGCTCAAGAAAATAAAAACGTGCCGATTCTTGGGAAAAAATCAAAGCGGGTTGTCTTTATGGGAAACTCCATCACCGAAGGGTGGGTGAACGCACATCCTGATTTCTTTACCGACAACGGCTATATAGGGCGTGGTATTAGCGGACAAACATCTTATCAGTTCTTGTTGCGTTTTCGCGAAGACGTTATTAAGCTACTTCCGACATTGGTTGTTATCAATGCCGGAACTAATGACATTGCAGAAAACACATGTCCTTATAATGAAGAATATACTTTTGGCAATATTGTTTCGATGGTAGAGTTGGCCCAAGCACATAAAATTAAAGTTATATTGACCTCTACATTGCCTGCCGCTTCTTTTGGCTGGAATCCGTCTGTGCTGGATGCACAAGCTAAGATATTGTCTCTTAATGCACGTCTTAAGAAGTATGCTCGTAAGCATAAGATAATGTATGTTGATTATTACGAGAAAATGGTTTATGGAGAAAATGGGGCATTGAATCCTCAATACACGAAAGATGGAGTTCATCCTACATCTGAAGGATATTTGGTCATGGAAGAATTGATAAAAAAAGCTATTGATAAGGTTTTGTAATATATCTTTTTAAGAAAACGTCAAATAAGATACAAAATGAAGAATCGTATTTTTATATATATAATTTCTCTCATACTATTTACGAATTGTGAGAATCAGAGTAGATTGACGGAGTATGTAAATCCTTTTTTAGGTACTGCAACGTTGTGGGAAAAGGAAGATTTGGGATACGAGCGTAAAAAAGAAGCCCGGACTTGGGGAGCAGAAACGTTTCCCGGAGCTACTTTGCCTAATGCTATGGTGCAAGTAAGTCCGGTAACTCAATATCGTAGTGGGGCTGGTTATCAATATGAGGATAGCGTTATTTATGGATTTTCTCATACGAACAAGGGGCATTGGAATTTGTTGCATGTTCCGATGCTTCCTGTGGTCGGTAAGGTTTCTCCAAGTGATTACTGTTCGCCTTTCAGTCATGAGAACGAAACGGCGCATCCGGGTTATTATCAGGTTTATTTGAGTCGGTATGGTGTAAATGTGGAACTTACCAGTACGTTGCGGTGTGCCTATCATAAATATACCTATCGTAAAGACGATGATAAAGCTTTGCTGGTAGATATTCGTCGTTCAAACAATGCGGTGACAGAATGGAACATTGAGAAATCCGGTGAAAAAGTGCTTACGGGGTATCAGGCTGGAGAAGGTAAAATTTACTTCTATGGTATAACCAATTATCCAATAGCGGATGTGACGATGGAGAAAGACGATAAACACGAAGTGGCTATCGTTCGCTTTGTTGATAGTAAAGGTACTCAGCCATTGGAAATGAAAATCGGATTCTCGTTCGTCAGCGTAGAGAATGCGAAAATGAACCTTGAACAGGAGATGCTGAATAAAGATTTTGCACAAGTGGCTCGCGAAGCGGATAATACATGGGAAAAACTGTTGTCTAAAATCAAAGTTTCAGGAGGTACAGATCGCGAAAAGAATTTGTTTTATTCCTGTCTGTATAACTCTTTCAAATGGCCTGCGTTGCGTAGTGATGTGAATTTTGACTACACAGACATTCAGGGCAACGTGGTTAATAACGGATTTAATTACTATACAAATCCGTCTTTTTGGGACGATTATCGCAATAAGCTGATTCTGTTAGGGATGCTTTCGCCCGAAGTAACCACAGATGTAATTAAATCTATCATTGACAAAGGAGAAAAGAGCAATGGATACATGCCAACATTTTTTCATGGCGATCATGCCTCAACTTTTATTTCGGGAAGCTGGTTACGTGGATTACATGATTTTGATCTTAACAGGGCATATAAGCTGATTCTGAAAAATGCTACCGTTCCGGGTGAGGGAGGACGTCGGTATTTGGATGAATATATTAAGCGTGGTTGGATAGCCGAGAAAGATACAGTGAATGTCCCTACGCAGGACGAATATAAAGGTGCGGTGACGAAAACCGTAGAGTATGCTTATGACGATTATGCAGTGGCACTCGTAGCGAAAGAATTGGGCGATGAGGCAAATTATAAACTACTGATGAAACGTTCTGAAAACTATAAGACGCTGTTCGATCCAAGTACAGGCTTTTGGAGAGGTAAGATTGATGACGGCAGTTGGATAAAAGACTTTGACCCTTATTATCCTTACTATCAGTATATGTATCGCGAGGCTAATGCTTGGAATGCACTCTTCTTTGCACCACATGACCCGGAGGGAATGATTAAACTCTATCCTGATAACGCTGCGGTTGAGGCCAAATTAGACTCTCTTTTCACAGAACCGTGGCGCGGATATGAAGTGGATAACATGACGGGATTCATCGGGAACTATTGTCATGGAAATCAGCCGGGGCATAGCATCCCTTATACTTATTACTTCATAGGTAAGCAGGAAAAAGCACAGGCGGTACTCGATTCGTTGATGGGACATTACTACGATATGGGGCAAGACAAGTTGGCATACGCCGGTATGGACGATGCCGGAGAAATGTCGTCGTGGTATGTGTTTAATGCCATTGGTCTGTACACATATTCTCCTGCCGATGCCGAGTATATTGTTACCGTTCCGCTGTTCGACAAAGTTACTTTTGAATTGCAAGGCAAGCCTTTCACCATTACCAAGCAGGGAAGCGGAAAAAAGATTCGGCAGATAACTTGCGGAGGTAAGGTTATCGACGGCTATTTTGTGTCCCATGCCCAACTGCAAGAGGGGAAAGAACTTGTGATAACCGTGGAATGAAATTTAATATAAAGATAACTGATTATGAAAAAGACTTTTACAATTTTATTTGCGCTCTGTCTGGCTTTGGGAGCATTTGCGCAGAAAGATAAGGCGTATTGGAACAAGATGGCGGACGGTACGTCGGAAGCGCTTATCAAGCATTTTTGGGGAGCAGGCTTCGAAGATTATGAAGACCGTTTTTATTTCAACTATGGCAGCGATCTTTCCGATATGTCGACCAATAATTATTGGCCGCAGGCACATGCGATGGATGTGCTGGTTGATGCGTATATGCGTACAGGCGACGTACGTTACAAGGAGATTTTCCCTTTGTGGTGGGAAGGGATGCCCCGGTATAACTTCGCCGGAAAGATGAACCCCAAAGACCCGTGGTGGAATGTGTTTGTCGATGATATGGAGTGGATTGTATTGGCGCAAATCCGGATGTTTGAATGTACGGGAGAGAAACAGTATATAGCAAAGGCAAGGCAAGTATATGACGATTGGATTTGGCCTACGTGGGGACCTGAAGATGAAGCGCCGTGGTATGGAGGCATTACATGGAAAACGGATGTGGCAAAATCGAAGAATGCTTGTTCAAACGGACCGGCGGCTCTGATTGCAGCTCGTTTGTATAACTTTTTCGATAAGGCAGGGTTTACCGGCGGAAAGGTGAAAAATGCTTATCTGAATGAGGCTATCAAGATTTTCGTATGGGAGAAGAATTATTTGTTCGACCGTGAGACTGGTGCTGTTTATGACAATATCAACGGAAAGGGTGAAATCCAGAAAAACTGGGTGTTTACTTACAATGTCGGGACGTTTCTGGGGGCGGCGCATGAGCTTTATAAAATTACGGGCGACAAACAGTATCTTGACGATGCGGTAAAAGCGGCTAATTACGTTGTTGAACACCTTTCTGATAATGACGGCGTGCTGTCTGATGCGGAAAAAGGGGTGACGGCGGTTTCATGGAATCTTTTTCCGTTATTTCGTGAAACTGATAAACGAATCGGATTTAGATATTACGTATCGTAAAAAGTTTCATGATTACATTACCCGTTGCGCTACGGTTATGGCTACTCAAGGTATTAATTCCAAAACTATGTTGTATGGCGGACGTTGGAGAAAGGCACCCGAAGATAATGAAAGCGTAGGGCTGACTCCTCATCTGACCGGCTGTATGTTGATGGAGGCCATGTGTGTGCTTCAGCCCTTATGATTAGCAGTCAATGACGTGATAATTAATTCGGTAGGTGTGTCTGAAACATACGGATGAGTATGTCGAAACAATGGTTGGGATACACTTTTCTGCTCACGGAAGTACGGCAGAAATTCTACGTCTGTTATGTCGTCAAAACGCTACCGTTAGTGTTGGTCATTTCATGCGGATGGGTTGTCCTGTTCTACCCATAGAACAGATAAGTCCTATGGGTAGCGTTTTTTCAGGTTATTGATTATGCAGGATTAAGTTAAAATAAGCCCATAAATTAAAAAAAGTAGGCATTTCTTTCCATAGGCGAGATGGGCGTTTCCGTAAGGTTCGCCCATTTTTTTGTACTTACTGTAAAGTCGGAATATTTGTTAATTTTCTATACCTTTGTATCCGGTTATTGATAAAAATGATGCTATGAATACTGTGTTGAAATTTATGGGAGGATTGTTTGTTCTCCTTTTATGTACAATAAATTCTTTATCGGCTTATAACATCAGGCAAATAACAAATGCCGACGGACTAACCAGCAGCGCTGTGCTTTCTTTGTTGCAAGATAACAAGGGCTTTTTATGGATGGGAACGTGTGACGGGGTGAATATATACGATGGTACGAAAGCATATAGTTGGAATGGCTGGGGGCAGCTGAACCTCTCAGGCTATGTGATAGAGGAAATGCTTGAAACTCATGAGGGTGTGATTTGGGTGCAGACCAATTACGGACTTACTAAGGTAGACCGGAACAAACATCGGGTAGAAGAGTATTCTCAGTTTAAAGGCAGCGACATGATGGTGAAGAACGAATTGGGCGATTTGTTTTTCTTTTCGAGCAGTAATATTCTCTATGCTTTCAACGCGATGAAGCAGGAGTTTTACCAACTTCCGATAGGCACCTTGAATAAAGAAGACATTGTTAATCTTTACGTGAATGAGCATTATTTGGTCCTTTTCCTGAAAGATGAGATTGTATGTTACCAAATGGAGCATTCTCCGGAGGGAGAATACAGGCTTTCTGCTGTAAGTAATCGTGAGAAAACAGATGTATGTTATGGATTCGGGGATAATAATCAGATTTATTGGCTCGACGGAAATTGTAATTTGTTTGGATATAACTTGGTAAGACAAGAAAAGCAGTTTGTTTGTAATTGGGAAAAAGCTTTGAAGGGAAGGGGTACTGTTGTAGATATACTTCGCGATGGCACATCTTTTTTTGTTGCTTTTCAGACGAATGGTTTGCTGAAAATATCTTTGCAGGCAAATAATGAATATGCTGTCGATGATTTAGGAATTAAATCAGGGGTTTTCCGGATTCTGAAAGACCGTTTTCAGGATATTGTTTGGATTGCTACCGACGGGCAAGGTGTATTTGTTTATTCTGAAGGAAAATATTCTATTTTGTCTGTAACTTATCAGGATTTGAATCAAAGTATAGGAAAACCGATCCGTTCAATCTTTTGGGACGCCAAAGGAACACTGTGGCTGGGTACGAAAGGAGAAGGCATTCTTAAAATTTATGATTTCTCCCCAAAACGGCATGATGTGAGATACAAGACAGAACTGATAAATTCGCCAGAGAGTGGATTAATAGATAATTCGGTCTATTCGTTTGCTGAAAGTCGCAGGCCTTTGTTTTGGATAGGGCATGATTCGGGACTCAGTTATTATTCTTATCGTGATGGAAAAATCAGGAGCGTATCTTCGTCTGAAAAAATCAATTACGTTCATGCCATTTATGAAGAAAGTGATTCGGTGCTTTGGATAGCCACAGTAGGCACAGGCGTTGTTCGTGCACTTGTGTCAGATAGGGCAGGCATACCTTATATTCGTTCATTGAAGCGTTATACGATTGATAACGGTAATTTTTCCTCGAATTATTTTTTCACTCTATTTGCCGATGCCCGGCGTAACGTATGGTTTGGTAATCGGGGGTATGGATTGTTTCATATAAAAGGCGATAGTTTGTCTGCCATCCCTTTACAGGGTGAATATACAAGTAAGGTGGTAAGCGATATCTTTTCAATAATCCGTGATAAAGACATCTTTTGGTTAGGAACAGGAGCGGGTTTGATAAAAAAGCAACACGATAAAGAATCCTATTTTAATCAGTCGGTGGGGTTTATAAACAGTACCATACATGCCATGCTTCAAGATGAAAACGAGCGGTTATGGGTTGCTACCAATGGAGGGCTGATTGGTTTCGATGTTTTGAATAATAAATTCCAGAATTATGGTAAAGGCAGCGGACTGAAAGTTTTAGAGTTTAGCGACGGTGCTTCATTTAGCCAGAATGATACGCTTTTCTTCGGAGGATTTAATGGTTTTGTGGTTATAACCAATAATAAAAAGTATGTATCTGATGAAGAATTGACTAATCCACCGTTGCGTTTCACTAATATTAATGTGTTGGGTGAACAGAAAATGTGTATTGATGTGCAGAACTGGGGAGATAAGCCTTCTCTTTTGTTGGAGCCTGACCAGAATAACTTTACTTTGTCTTTTCTTGCTCTTGATTATGTAAATCCAACCAATTATAGCTATCAGTATCGTTTGAACGAAAAGACAGACTGGATAGACAATGGAGCAAATAACAGCATATCTTTTACTCAAATGAATCACGGGAACTACCTTCTTGAGATTCGTTATAAAAATCAGGCGACAGGAGAATTCAGCCATGCTTATCCGGTATATATAACAATTGCTTCCCCGTGGTATTTAAGTACGTTGGCTGTCATTATTTATTCATTGTTAATTTTGTTGGCCGTTTTTATTAGTATTCGTTGGTTCTTGCTTAAACAGCAGCGTAAAAAACTACTGGCGTTAGAAAAAATGGAACAAGCGCATAAAGAAGAATTATATGAGGAAAAACTGCGTTTCTTTACGAATATAACCCATGAATTTTCTACTCCTCTTACGTTGATTTATGGTCCGTGTGAACGTTTGTTGCAATATGACCATTCGGAATATGTGCATAAGTACGTGTCGTTGATTAAGGCTAATGCAGAACGGTTGAATGCGTTAATTCAAGAAATCATTGACTTCCGGCGCTTGGAAACAGGACATCAAACTTTGTATATTAAGCAAATAGATGTTTCTTCCGTGTGTAATGAAATTATTCATTCTTTCTCTGAGCTGGCAGAGCAGAATCAGATTCGGGTAGAGAATGTAGTTGCGGCAGACATTCTTTGGAATACCGATAGCAAGTGTCTGATAAAAATACTGAATAACTTGATATCGAATGCTTTTAAATATACTTTTATTGGCGGATTGATTCGTGTGACGGTAAATATTACTGTCGATCGCAGATTGTGTATCAAGGTATATAATACGGGAAAAGGAATCAGGCAAGAGGATATTCCTTTGATATTTAACAGATATAAAGTGTTAGATGATGTAGAAACTTCTTCTATTAAAGGAATGTCTTCGCGAAATGGTTTGGGACTGGCCATCTGTCGCAGTATGGTTGAATTGTTAGGCGGAGAAATTCAAATCAAGGGTGAGTATAAGAGTTATGCTGAGTTTGAAGTGTTGCTCCCTATGTTGGATTTAACACCGGAAGGTGGAGAAACTGAAAGTTTTAATACAGAAAATATTCTGCCGGTAATGAAATCTGCGCAACCGGAACGACTGCCAGAGTTAGCTTCAGATGTGGTGGCGCCCGGTCCTAAGATTCTGGTGATAGATGATAATGTAGAGGTCTTGATGTTGTTACAAGAAGCCTTTTCAAACGAATTTAGGGTAGTTGTTGCCCAAAATGCTGAACAGGCATTGGAAGAGATTAAAAATGATATGCCTATTCTGATAATAACAGATGTTATGATGCCGGGGATAGACGGGTTTGAATTAACCAGAAGATTGAAACAGAACAAACATACAATGTCTATACCGATTGTTATATTGTCTGCAAAAAACTCCAGTCAAGAAAAGATTATCGGTTTAGATGTTGGAGCGGATGCGTATATCGATAAGCCTTTTAATATTAATTATCTGAAAGCGGTGGTAGAGCGTTTAATCGAGAATCGCAGTCAGATGAAAGACTTCTTCAATTCTTCGGCGTGTGCGTATGGCTTTTCTCACGGGCATTTAGTTAAAGCCGAAGACAAGGACTTTTTATTGAAGATAACAGAGTATATAGAAAAGCATGTCGATTCAGAAAACCTTTCGTTAGAAGAATTGGCAGAATATATGCAAGTAAGTGTACGAACGTTGTATCGGCGTTTTAAAGAAATGGATTTGGAGTCTCCTAAAGATTACATCAAAGAGTATAGAATAAAACTGGCTGCTAAATTGTTAAGAACTACATCTTTAACGGTTCAGGAGATTATGTATAAGACTGGCTTTGTGAATCGTTCACACTTTTATAAAGAATTTTCAAAACATTTTCAGATGACTCCTAAAGACTATCGGAATGAATATAATAAGAAAGAAACAGAAGTGATATAATGATTAGCGTTACATATTGTTATGTTATGAGAAAAGCCGGCGTACCGCAAGATACGCCGGCTCTATTTTATTGGGTAGCATCAATTGTTTTTATTGGCACGTTTGCGCTCCGTTTCGTCAAGGATTATTTTGCGCATACGCATACTTTTCGGAGTTACTTCTACGTATTCATCCTCCTTAATATATTCAAGCGCTTCTTCCAGAGAGAAGATAACCGGCGGAATGATACGCGCTTTATCGTCTGAACCCGAAGCACGCATATTGGTCAGCTTCTTCGATTTGGTGACATTGATAACCAAGTCGTTTTCGTGGACGTGTTCGCCTACTACCTGACCGGCATATACCTCGTCTTGCGGATAGATGAAGAATTTACCCCGGTCTTGCAGTTTGTCGATGGCGTATGCAAACGCTGTTCCGCTCTCCATTGCAATCATCGAACCGTTGGTGCGGCGCGGAATTTCGCCTTTATAAGGCTGGTAGTTTTTGAAACGGTGAGCCATGATCGCTTCTCCCTGTGAAGCCGTCAGTACGTTGGTTCGCAAACCGATGATACCGCGTGAAGGCATGTCGAACTCAATGTTAACGCGGTCGCCCTGTGTTTCCATCGAAACCATTTCGCCTTTGCGTCGGGTAACCATGTCAATCATCTTGCTGGCAAATTCTTCGGGAACGCTGATGGTAAGTTCTTCAATCGGTTCACATTTCACTCCGTCTATTTCTTTGAAGATAACCTGCGGCTGTCCTACCTGCAATTCGTAACCTTCGCGGCGCATTGTTTCGATAAGCACAGAAAGATGAAGCACGCCTCTACCCGAAACAATCCATTTTCCGTCTTCGTTGTCTGCTTTACGTACCCGCAGTGCCAAGTTTTTATCCAACTCTTTCATCAAGCGGTCGTGAATGTGTCGTGAAGTAACGAATTTACCTTCTTTTCCGAAGAAAGGAGAATCGTTGATGGTAAATAGCATACTCATCGTAGGCTCGTCGATGGCAATGGGCGGCAATGCTTCCGGGTTTTCAAAGTCGCAAATCGTATCGCCGATTTCGAAGTTGTCGATACCGATAATGGCGCAGATATCACCCGATGAAACCGATTCCACCTTTTTGCGTCCGAGGCCTTCGAACGTATCTATTTCCTTGATTTTTGATTTTACCATCGACCCGTCGCGTTTGGCAAGTGTGATGTTCATGCCTTCTTTGAGCGTACCGCGATGAACACGGCCTACGGCAATACGTCCGGTATACGATGAGTAATCCAGCGAAGTAATAAGCATCTGGGGTGTTCCCTCCAACTGCTTGGGGGCCGGAATATATTTCACGATGGCATCCAGTAACGGGGTAATGGTTCCGGTAGGAGTTTTCCAGTCTTCACCCATCCAGTTGTTCTTTGCAGAACCGTAAAGTACCGGGAAGTCTAATTGGTCTTCGGTAGCGTTGAGGCTGAACATGAGGTCGAATACCATTTCGTAAACTTCTTCCGGGCGGCAGTTGGGCTTATCCACCTTGTTTACCACCACAATAGGTTTCAATCCGATTTGTAAAGCCTTCTGCAATACGAATCGGGTTTGCGGCATCGGGCCTTCGAATGCGTCGACCAGCAGGATACATCCGTCTGCCATATTTAACACGCGCTCTACCTCTCCGCCGAAATCGGCGTGTCCCGGAGTATCAATAATATTGATTTTCGTACCATTGTAATTAATCGAAACGTTTTTAGAAAGAATCGTTATTCCTCTTTCGCGTTCCAAATCGTTGTTATCCAACACCAGTTCACCATTGGTTTGGTCATTGCGGAACAGATGTCCCGCCAGCATCATTTTATCGACCAGCGTAGTTTTTCCGTGGTCTACGTGGGCGATGATGGCAATGTTTCTAATGTCTTGCATACTATACCTATTATTTGCGTGCAAAGTTACGACTTTTTTCTGAAAATGTATTGCTATCCGAAAGATTATCACTACCTTTGCAACCGCAAATCAAATTTATATATTTTTTAAAGGTCAAAATTATGTATTTAGACGCAGCTAAAAAACAAGAAATCTTTGAAAAGTACGGAAAGTCTAACACTGATACTGGGTCTCCTGAGTCTCAGATTGCATTGTTTTCATACCGTATTTCTCACCTGACTGAGCATCTGAAGCTCAACAGAAAAGATTATAGCACTGAAAGAGCTTTGACGATTCTGGTAGGTAAACGCCGTTCGTTGCTGGATTACCTGAAATCACGCGACATCGAAAGATATCGTGCTATCGTTAAAGAACTTGGTCTGCGTAAGTAATTCAGTTTTACTTGCTGCAAACGAAAAAAGAGAGGTTGCTTCGATAAAACGGGGCAACCTCTCTTTTTTTGAGCCCGATTCGTTATCGGGGATATTCCAAGTTGGCATCGGTAATCTGTTCCAATACTTCGCGGAGGAATTTGGCAGCTTCCCATTTCGCCATAGGAAGATTCATCATCAGGTAATTGCCGCAGTCTTTCGGCGTTGCACCCGGTATTTCTCCCTCGTATCCGGCTATAAAGCGGAAAGTCTCTGTTACCAGCGGAAGCACATCGCGTGAAGTCAAGTCGCCTTTCATTACCAGATAATTTCCGGTGAGGCAACCCATCGGACCCCAATAAATGATTTTATCGGCCCATACGGGATGATTGCGCAGGAAGGTGGCGGCAAGGTGTTCGATGGTGTGGATTTCCGGCTGTCCCAATACCGGTTCGCGGTTGGGTTCTTTCATGCGGATGTCAAAAGTTGTGACGGTTTCTCCGCCTACTTCGTCTTTGCGCGAAACGTAAATGCCGCGTAACAGGCGAATGTGGTCAATGGTAAAACTCGGTATTTTCTGCATAAGCCAATCTGGTATAATCTTTGATTTAAATCGTTGTTTGTTAATTGCTTAAACGCTGAAGGCACAAGAGGATGATTTCATCGGCATATCCCGAAAAACGCTACCGTTAGTGTTGGTCATTTCATGCGGTAGCGTTGCCCGGTTCTACCCATAGAATTTATCGGTGCAACCGTTAGCGTTTTTTAGGCTCTAAGAGCCTATTTAAATTTTCCAATAAGTTGTTTTTATCAGCTTCCCTTTGAGTTTGTTTCCGGTCTGTTTTCCCGTTTTTACTCGTCAGATAGCCCGCTATCCTCCTCGCAAAAACAAAAAAACATCCTCGAAAACAATTCTCAAACTAAAGCCGAGCAAAATTTAAACAGGCTCTAAACAAGCGTTATAATTTGTTTGGCAGCGACTTCAGGAACGTTTCGGTTACGTGGAAAGAGCGGTCTGCCATTTCTCCCCAAAAGTTCTTGTATTGTTCAAGGTGCTGTTCTGCACCCGGCGTGTCGCTGATGATCCGGAAACTGATAAACGGAACTTTATAGAGGTAACAAATCTGTGCGATGGCGGCTGATTCCATATCTACGGCAAGTCCCTCAGGAAAGTTTCGTTTGATGTCTTTCAGTTCGTTGGCATCGGTAATGAATTTGTCGCCGGTACAGATGAGTCCGCCGTGAATCGGGGTTTCGGTATCTAACGAGAGCGCACAGTCATACAATGTATCGTTTCCGCTGAAGAAGAGGGGGAGTCCCTGTATCTGTCCGTAAGCATTTCCTTCGCCGCACCATACGTCATGATATACTATCTGCCGGCTTGCTACCACATCCATTACGTTCAGACACGTATCAATGCCCCCCGCCACTCCGGTGCTGATGATACAGTCTGGGGCAAAGTTGCGTATCAGTTCCACCGTTCCGGCAGCTGCGTTTACTTTTCCGATGCCGCATTGCATCAGTACCACGCTGTTGTTTCGTATCTTTCCCTCAATGTAATTAAAAGCACCTTCGCTGCGTTCGGTTTTTTCCGTCAGTTGGTTTGCCAGTTGTCTTTGTTCCGACGACATGGCAGTGATGATTCCTATTTTCATGTTTTATTATGATTTTCGCTGACAAATTTACGACTTTTCAAAGAGTATTATACTATCTTTGTCGGTCGAAAACAATTAATTATTAATAAACTTATCCTGATATGAACCAGTTTAAGAGATTTCTTCCCGATGTGATAGCCATTGTGCTTTTCGTGTTGATTTCGTTTGTTTATTTTCTTCCGGCTGTGAGTGAAGGACGTATTCTGGCGCAACACGATGCCGTAGCAGGTATCGGGGCAGGTCATGAGATGCAAGACTACTTGGAAAAAACGGGTGAGCGTACGCGGTGGACGAATGCTATTTTCGGAGGTATGCCTACTTATCAGATGTCGCCCAGTTACGATTCTACCGACACGCTGAGCTTTATCCAAAAAATCTACCATCTTTTTCTCCCCACTTATGTATGGTATGTATTCGTCATGCTGTTAGGCTTTTATATCCTGCTTCGCGCTTTCGATTTCAAGGCTTGGATGGCGACATTGGGAGCCGTGATATGGGCTTTTTCTTCTTATTTCTTTATAATTATAGCCGCCGGACACATTTGGAAGTTCGTGGCGTTGGCTTATATCCCGCCCACCATAGCCGGTATGGTACTGGCATATCGCGGTAAATACCTGTGGGGAGGAATCGTTACGGCACTGTTCGTAGCCCTTCAGATTACGGCCAACCATCCGCAGATGAGCTATTATTTCTTATTCGTCATGCTTTTTATGGCGATAGCTTACGGCGTTTCGGCATGGAAGGAGAAACAAATGCCGCGTTTCCTGAAAGCCAGCGGAGTGTTGGTGATAGCCGGATTAGTAGGCGTTTGCATTAACCTTTCGAATCTTTACCATACCTATGAATACAGTAAAGAAACCATGCGCGGCAAAAGCGAGCTGGTAAAGGAAAACACAGCAGACCAGACCGACAGTGGGCTGGAGCGCAGCTATATTACGCAATGGAGTTACGGAATAGGCGAAACTTTCTCATTGCTTGTGCCGAATGTGAAAGGAGGAGCTTCCGTTCCGTTGGCGCAGAACGAAAAAGCAATGGAAAAAGCCGACCCTGCTTACATGGGCTTATATAGTCAGTTAGGACAGTATTGGGGTGAACAGCCCGGAACGTCCGGACCGGTTTATGTAGGAGCTTTTGTTATGTTTTTGTTTATTCTGGGACTGTTCCTTGTTAAAGGCCCGATGAAGTGGGCATTGGTAGCGGGTACTGTCTTTTCCATACTTCTTTCATGGGGACATAATTTCATGGGACTGACCAATTTCTTTATCGACTACATCCCGATGTACAGTAAGTTCCGTGCCGTTTCTTCCATACTTGTCATCGCAGAATTTACGATACCTCTGTTGGCAATCATGGCATTGAAAGAAGTCGTAGAGCGTCCCGCCCTGTTCCGCGAGCGTTCACGGGCGTTCTATATCAGCTTCGTGTTGACCGGAGGACTCGCTTTGCTGTTTGCACTGGCTCCATCGTTCTTTTTCCCGTCGTACGTTTCGACAATGGAAATGAGTGCATTGAAACAAGCTATTCCTGCCGACCAGTTGGCACCGATTCTGATAAATCTGGAAGACATGCGTCAGGCTATTTTCACATCCGATGCTTGGCGTAGTTTCTTCATCGTGCTGATAGGATTCGTGTTGGTGATAATCTATTGTACGAAGCGTATGAAAGCCTCCGTTCTGATAGCCACACTCACGTTGCTCTGTCTGGCGGATATGTGGAATGTGAACAAGCGTTACCTTTATGATGAGCAGTTCGTGGCGAAAGGTACGGAAATGCAACCCTTCATGCAGCCTTCGCCCACCGATAAAGAGATTCTGAAAGACCAAACGCTGGATTACCGTGTGCTGAACTTGTCGGTCAATACCTTTAACGAGAACAATACGGCGTATTGGCATAAAAGCATTGGCGGTTACCATGCGGCAAAACTCCGCCGTTACCAAGAAATTATAGAAGAACATATTCAGGGCGAAATAGCCTCGCTTTATGATAAATTGCCGACAGTGGGAGGTGACATGGAGCAAGTGGATGCTACGCTGACTCCGGTTTTGAACATGCTGAATACGCGCTACATCATATTCCCCTTGCAGGGAGGCAATACAGTACCGCTGTTCAATCCTCATGCCTTAGGTAATGCTTGGTTTGTGGATGAAGTTAAATACGTGGATAATGCCAATGAAGAGATAGAGGCGCTGCATCACAATAATCCGGCTCTGACGGCAGTGGTAGATAAGAAATTTGCCGCACAAGTGAAACAGACGGATGCGCAGCGTGACAGCCTGAGCGTAATAACGCTGACCGATTATCAGCCGAACGCATTGCGCTATGCGGTCGATTCGCCCAAAGGAGGAACGGTTGTGTTTGCCGAGATTTATTATCCGGGATGGCGTTCGTACATCGACGGTCAAGAAGTGGAACACGGGCGTGCAGATTATATTTTGCGTGCGATGAATGTTCCGTCGGGCAAGCATACGATTGAATTTAAATTCGATCCCCAATCGCTTCATGTAACCGAAGCGGTAGCGTTTACCGCGCTTGCGCTCTTGGCGTTGGGCGTTCTGGCAGCCGTTTTACTTCGGATATGCAAGAAACGTCGGGCAGAGGTGAAGCAATAATCCGTCGGGCAATACCCTAAAAAACAACCCATGCAATGGAGGAAACAGCGTGTGTTCACCATTGCATGGGTTTGTTTTTTGTGAATGGAAGCCGTAAGATTTCCGTTTTTACTTCTTGCCCAAAAGGAACTCGTCGATAGCCTTTTTCAGCGTAGCTTTAGGCATCGCCCCCTGTCCTATCTGCGGTTCTCCTTCCGCGGGGATGAAAAGTAAGGTAGGAATACTTCGGATGCCAAAAGCAGCCGACAGCTCCGGTTCTTTGTCCGTATCTACCTTATAAATTACGATTTGTCCATCGTACTCTTTAGCCATTTCTTCCAATAGCGGAGCAATCATTTTACACGGGCCACACCATGTAGCGTAAAAGTCTACGATAGCGGGTTTGTCCCCTTCGTATTTCCATTCGTTCGGATTTTTCTCATAGTTATAAACTTTCGTCAGAAAGTCTGCTTTATTTAGGTGAATAACCTTGCCATTTTCTGTTGTTTCCATATTCTTTTCAGTTTTCGTATTGTCGTTATGGTTCGTGCTGCTGCCACATGCCGTATTAACGGCAAGTATGGCAAGCGCGAAGAATATAAACTTTTTCATATCATATAAACAATTAGTTGGGTAAAAAGGTTTAGAGCCTGTCTGATTTTTTTGCAGAATAACCCGTTTGTAAAAAAATCACCACAAAGAATACAAAGAGGCACACACTTTTTCAAACTATTAAATTCGATGTGAGACTCTGTATCCCCTGTGGTGAAAGCTGCATCATCAGCAGGATGTTGTGCTGAAGTTAATCAATATTCCTCCTCATTGAAAAAGAAATCTTCCTTGCTGGGGTAATCGGGCCAAATATCTTCAATGCTTTCATATATTTCGCCTTCATCTTCCATCTCTTGCAAATTCTCAATTACTTCCAACGGAGCGCCTGAGCGCATTGCGTAATCAATCAATTCGTCCTTTGTTGCCGGCCATGGAGCATCCTCCAATTTTGAGGCCAATTCTAATGTCCAATACATAGTATATCAGTTTTTAAAAGTTTCACACGTTTCTGATTATTGAGCCACAAAAATATAACAAATTCTTTCATTCGCAATTCTTATCCCAATAAATTTCCTCACAATGTGTTAAATCGTTTAGTTTTCTTGATAAAACAAACAAATAATCTGACAATCTGTTCATGAAGCGTTTGACTTTTTCATCGAGGATTTCACTTCTTTCTTCGGTTTCTAATGCAAGAATCCGCCGTTCCGAACGTCGGCATACGGTCCGGCATACGTGACAAACGGCAGCTGCTTGCGAGCCGCCGGGTAAAATAAATCCCGAAAGTGCCGGCAGCGATGAATTGATTTCATCAATGGCTTTCTCCAGTTTCGTTATACTGTCTTCTGATATACGGCTTTCTATGCGAATTTCTGTTCGCTCAGGGTCGGTGGCGAGGTATGAGCCTACGGAAAATAGCTTATGTTGTATGTATTGTAAAAATTGTTTGCTTTTTTCATCTTCTGTAACGGTTATCAGCCATCCGATGCAAGCATTCAGTTCGTCTACGGTTCCGTAGGCTTCCAAGCGTGCATGAGTTTTCGGGACACGTACTCCTCCTACCAGCGAAGTCATGCCTTTGTCTCCCGTGCGGGTATAAATTTTATCCAGTTTCATGGTCTGTTTGATTAAAGGAAGTTTACAATGCGGTGTTCTTTCGTACGCTCTTTGTTGAAAAAAACCAATCCGATGTCGTATAAGTCGAAAGTAACTCCGGTTCGTTTATCGGCTATTATTTCTTTCCACCAGCGTTTTTTCTCCTCATTTTCGTAAGGTTTTCCAATAATGAAACAAGTCTTTGCATCGGCAAGAGGAAGGAGCAGCTCAAAAATTTCCCGATAGTAAGCAGTATGAGCGATGTGTACCACATCGGGCTTCTTTCCTTCTTGTATCAGAGTTTGGATTTTTTTTATGATGTCTCCCCATTGATAATCTATGGCAGCTTTGGTAGATAAGATACGTTCTACTGCGTCTTGTCGTTCGCTTGCGTATGAGTGGATGTGCAGCTTGGTACAGGCTTCTGCCATGTATCGGGTGCTGATTCCACTGCCTGTTTCAGCCTCAATAAGTAGCGAAGGCTGTAGGTAGTTGATAAGGCGGAATAGAAGTTTATCCACTTTCTCGCGATAGTGAGGCAAGTGGTTGACAACTCTTCTCAGGTGGTGTAAAGGGGCATAAGCGTAAAAAGGCATTTGTTCGTAAATGACAAAGGTTGTCAAAAAAAAGTCGGAAGGTGAATGTATGCCATATCCTTTCCGATGACGAAAGCGTTTACACCAGTTTAAACTTCGTAAGAGGATGTCTTCCATGCTGCTATTGAGTTTATAGGTAGAGTGATTTTGGCGGCAAAGATAATAAAAATGCAGATTGATAGTAAAAAGAAAGCGCGGATTACGCTTATTTTTCAGGAAATATCCGTAAAAATTCCTTTAAATTACGCAATCCGCACTTAGAGCCTGTTTGAATTTTCCGATAAGTTGTTTTTATCAGCTTCCCTTTTTCAAACTGGGGCAGGGCAAAATTTAAACAAGCTCTTAGGGGATAAATGTTTTATTGCGAAAAATTATTGGCGAGCACCCAATTTGTCGTCCATGTACAACAGGCTTGCTTGATCGGTGCAATGTTTCAACTTGTCAACAATGCTTTGAGCCGTAGCCTCTTCTTCCACCTGTTCGCGTACATAACCCCACAAGAAGTCTTGCGAAGCCTTGTCTTTTACTTCCGAAGCTACGTTTACCAAGTTGTCAATCAGCTCAGATACGTGGCATTCGTGGTTGTAAACATGTTCGAATACTTCGAGGATGCTTCCCCAGCCTTGCGGAACAACATCAACTTTGTCAACTTTGGCTACTCCGCCACGTTTGGCAATGTAATCTGCAAGGTCGTAAGCGTGTTGCAGTTCTTCTTGTGACTGTAATTTCAGCCAATGAGCGAATCCGTCGAAACCCTGACTTTTCAAGTAGAAAGACATAGAAAGATAAAGGTTAGACGACCACATTTCTGCTGTGATTTGTTCGTTGATTGCGTTTTGTAATTTTTCTGAGATCATAATCGTATGTTTTTAATGAATATTTTCTTTATCTTCTATATCAACAAATGAAATGCCATTATTCCTATTTTGGCTATGAATTTTATTTCTCTGTCAACTTGTCATTCCGCCCGGGAAAAGGTTGTAACATTGTTTGCTTTCCCCAGAAAAAGGGAGAAAGATGGAGGCGGTCGATGACCCACGCCAGAGCGAAACATCCTGTAACGGTAATAGCCAAAGCTGTAAAGAGGAAAAGCATTCCGGAAGGGTCAAAACCGAACATGCCTGCCAGCGGTTTTACTGTGATGGTAAAAACCGGAGAGAATATCAATAAGACCAGTGTGTGCGAACCGATGTATGCGCATATTGTTTTCATTCGGGCAGGGAGGAAGCGAAATAATGTCAGTGTCAAACTAACAGCCAAATAGGTTATTGCTATGCCTCCGGGAACCGATTTGTTCAGATTTTCAGGGAAACAGGCAAGTATCGTGAAGGGGATAACCGACCATACAGACGGGCGAAAAAAGGACGTAAAACGCAAGCCGTAGCGTTGCATTACGCAACCCATAGCGAAGTATAACGCATTGGGTAGCGATACGATGTCTAACCGCATGGATTCGGCAGCATAAATTAACGACAAAATAATGGGTAAAACAAGCGGGTCGCGCGACTTCCGGGTAAGGCGGTCGACGGCAAAATAAGTGATGCCGCATACCATCAGTGTATGCAGATACCAGTACGGCCCTAACGGATGAAGCAATAACTTCTCTATCCAAACGCCGAAGCTGAGTTCTTCTACCCGTTCGCGTACCGGAAGTATGGCAGACATCACGATGTATCCGCTTTCCATGATTGCATAAGGGATGAATATCCATACCATCGTATGCAGGAAAGCGCGCAGGCTTTTGTTGATGTTCATCAAATACCCTGAAATGATTAAGAAAGCAGGCATGTGGAAAGTATATACCAGCTGCTTGGCATACGGATATTTGTCTCCGATGTAGACCAAATGGAAAACAATCATCAGGAGTATAAATGTACACTTCAGGTAATCAATTTCTTTTATGCGCTGTTTCATTGGAGACTTTTTGTTGCAAAAATAATGAAATCAGGAAGAATATTTGTATTTTTGAAAACAAATTGTAACACATGGGAAAATATTGTTTTATATTGCTATCATTTCTTTTTGTTTGCTTCGGATGTTGGGGACACGCTTCTTCGGAGAATGAAATAAAGAGTCTGCTGGAAAAGGCTGAACAGAGTTTGTATTCCAATCCGGTTCAGTCTGCCTTTTTCGCACAGCGGGCTTATAAACAGACGTCCGATGTTTCACAGAAGATTCATTCGCTTTCGCTATATGCACAGGCAGAGCGATTATTGGGGAATTACGATGGAGGTATTCAAGCTCTTTATGAAGCTGCGGAAATGATTCCCCAAGACGATCATTCGTGGAAAGGCAAAATCTATAATCAGATGAGTATCAGCTATTGCAGCTTGGGAGATTATACTAAGGCAATCGAATTGAATGACGAAGCGATGGCTTGGTCGAAGGTTGAAAACGATTCGGTAAATCTGGCACGGGTGTATAATAACAGGGGGATAATCCATATATACATCAATGAGTTTCAGCAGGCAGAACGTTTCTTTAACTTGGCTTTGGAGATAAACCGGAGGAACAAGGATTTAAAGAATATCGCCGCCAACTTGAATAATCTTTGCCTGTATCCCGGAAAGCTGGATATGCAAATCCGTTGGATAAGCGAAGCCATTGTGATTAACCGCAATTTAAATGCTACTTGGTCGTTGAGTGAGAATTATAATAATTTGGGGCGGCTGTATTATTATCAGAAAAAATATCCTCAAGCCATCGTTGTTTTAGACAAGGCTTTTAAGCTGGCTTCAAAGGTCGGAGCGAAAGGGATTATATGTGATAATTATGAATACTCTGCGATGGTGTATGCTGCCATAGGCAATTATAAGAAAGCCTACGAAAAACAGGTGGCGTTATATACGCTTAGCAAAGAGATACAGAGCAGTAATAAGTTACGTATGGTGGAGCAAAATATGGCAGAAAAGCGCCTTTTGTTCCAGCAGCAAGAAACGGAGCGTAAAGAGCAGGAGTATAAAATAGCGCAGTTGAGAAGAAATATCCTGACCATTGTGATCGTTGCTTTTTCATTGGCTATTATCGGGCTGTTGCTCCATCAGCGGTTTAAACGTAAAAAGAAACTTCAACTGATTAATACCCAGTATTTGCTGGAACAGTCGGAGCATGAAGTGGCAAAGCTGAAGGTGCAACAGCAGAAAATGGAGCTTGACAAAACGCAGGCGGAGCTGGAAACCAACAAGCAGGAGATAACAGACTTTGCCGTGTTTCTGCAAAGCCGTAACGAGGTGTTGGATAAAATCCGCGACCTGATAAAAGAGAGCTACAAAATGGAAGGTACGGAGCTGATTACTCATCTGAAGAAAATCAATGCGTTCATCAGTCAGCACCAGAATGGCGAAAAGACCAATAACATGACCTTGCAACACATTGATGAAAAGAATCAGGAGTTTATTAAAAGACTCACCCTGCGTCATCCTAATCTGACACAGGGTGAGATACATCTTGCCACGCTGCTGCGCGTGGAACTTTCTACCAAAGAGATTGCCATGCTGACCGGAACCACTCCGAAAACCATCAACATGAATCGTTATCGTCTGCGGAAATCGTTGGAGCTTTCTGCCGAAGATGACTTGGTGACTTATATCCGCTCGATTTAGAACCGTACACTGATACCTGCCATTACGTTGAATCCTTGTACCGGATAACCGGTTTCGGTAATGTAGTTCTTGTTCAGTAAGTTGTTAAGGCGGGCGAAGACCGTGATGCGGTTCAGCAGTTCATATTCTGCACTCACGCTTAAAGAGTTTATGGGGTCGGTTATACTTTGTCCGGCAATGTCTTTCCGCCCTTCGTAACGGTAATCCAGCGCAATGTGTAAGTCTTTCATTATCCGGCTCCGAGCATAGAAACCTACTGCGAATTCGGGCTTCAAAGCCAGCAGCAATTCGTTGTCGCTATTGGTGTTCCATCCGTAATAAGTTCCTTGCAGCGTAAAGTCAATCCAGTCTTTGTAAGCATAGCTGATGGATGCACCTCCATAACCCACTTTGGCTTTGTCTTGTAACAGGAAATTATAGGTGTAGTGCGTAGCGTCGGCAAGCGCGAAACTTTCAATTCCGGGGAGTGAGAACAACTCGTTTTTAGTGATGCGATAACCACCGTATAAATGGAATCCCAGTCCGGATACGGGAGATGCTTTCAGTCCGATGCCGGCATCCAGCGGCGTAGACGAAGTGCGGAGCTGGCTCAGTTGCGCCCAATAAGGCGACATGTCATTCAGCGTACGGAAATCGTTCAGCCGGCTTCCTCCCAATGCCTGTACGTAGATTACGTAAGAATCGGCAAACGTATAAGCCAGTTTTACATCGGGAGCAAAGTTTACTCCTCCGTCATGCCCTGCCTGTACATCGACGTGTGCTCCAAGACGGAGGCTCACATCATCATTCTTAATCGTATAATAAGGATTTAGCTGTACCAATGTATAGTTCTTCAGCGCAGCGTCATACATCAAGTTATCCATTACCAAGCTGACTCCCACCTGTTGTTCTTCGTTAATGTTTCCGGCGATGAATCCTGAAGTGTGGATAATCTTCTCTGCCCCTGAAGCAAGTCCATAAATATCATACTTGCGGTTAAAACTGCGGAATCCGCTTTGTAACGCAAATTCTACCGGCAACTGCCCTTCCTGTGAAGCAACGCGGACATAACCTTCGCCCAACGTATAGTGCTGTCGTCCTGTCGTGGTCGGAGCATCCGGATTCAGATCAGTGGAAGCAGGCATGTAATTAAATACCTGCGATGCAAAATCCCCACCGATTTTCAGTGAAACCTTGCGGAAATCGTGGGTATAATCTAACGCTGCATCTGTACGGTAAAAGCGCGATTTCCAGTCTTGTGTACCGGTCAGGTTAGAGATGTCACCATACATGCCGTAGAGTGATGCCATAACGCCCAGACGGTCTCGCTTGGTAATGTCCCAAAGATAACTGCCTTTTACATCGGTATTATTCCGATTCCCATACGAAATGCGTGCATATCCCCTGTGTGCGTTCTCTTGTCTCATCTCCGGGTTAAAGGGCTTCATCGGATTTACTTCCCATGCAGCAAACGGGTGAATCCCTGCAGCATAGTTGATTTCCTGTTTGGCTACAGCCGGTTCTTCCACTTTCGGAAGAATGTTCACCTTAAAGGCATCCATCACTTCCGGATTATATTGATTTTCTACTACTACCGTACGATTAAGCGTAGAGTCTTTAGCTTGTTCTTGTGCTGCAAGCGTAGCAGCAGCACAAATACCAGCACATATAATTATAACCTTTCTTGTCATTGTTTTTCCAGTTTTTTCAGTCGGCTTTCAATCATTTGTTCAATATCGTCATTTGCCTGATAGTTCTGTTGCAAAGACAATAAGTATTGTTTTGCGTCAAGATTGCGCCCTAACTTCATGTAGACGTCAGACAGCAAGACAAAGCTGCGTGCCAGCCAGTAAGCATGAGGCGTACTGACTTCGATGTATTCCAACACCTCTTTTTCGGCTTTTGCTGTTTCGTTATTGTTGAAATAGATTTGAGCAACGAGGTATTTTGCCTCTGCACCGTAAACATTGCGCGTATCTTTTGCCAGTACAGTCAAATCGTTCAGAGCTTCCTGTTGTTTTCCCATCTGCATACAGGCTTTGGCGCGATAGTAACGAGCCTCGTTTTCCAGTTCGGGAGCCAGCTTGGATTGTGCCAATAAAGCAGAAGCGGTAGAAATCGTTTCTTCTGCATTTTTAAGCAGGTAAGCACTGCGCAAAGCTCCGGTTTCGGCCTCCAAGCGTTCTTCTTGCGTATTTGTACGGTCTGCCATGCGCTTGTAAAGCGTTAATGCCCTTTCATAATTCTTCTCGTTATAAGCCATGTCTGCGCATATCTTCATAGCTTCAGAAGAGAACTTGCTGTCCGGATATTCAATTACTTTGTCTAAATATGCTACGGCTTTGGCGTAATCCTTCTGGTTATATGCTATCAGTCCCAGATAGTAAGAAGCATTTACGCTGAAAGCTCCCTGCGGGAACGACTGCAAATAGCGGGTAAAGCTGGTTTGGGCTTCGGCGATATTTCCACGCATGTAAACTTTTTCGGCGGCTGCATACGTAAGCGAGTCGCGCTCGTTCACATCGAAGTTTGCCCCGCCGGGCAGCGAGGAAACAAAAGCCATGTAATCGTCTACTTTATTGAGGTCGATATAAATCGATTTCAAATCGCGTTGTGCCAGTCTCGCTTCTTCACTTCCCGGATATTTATTAATAACCTCTTTATAAGCAGCTATGGCTTGGTTATATTGATCGTTTTGATAATACAGCAAACCGATTTCATTGGCAGCCTTACGAGACAGGGCACTTTCCGGATATCGCTGTACCAATAATGTATAGCGGTTAATGGCATTACTGTTATCTTCCAGCAATACGAAAGCACGCCCTTGTTCGTACAAGGCATCATCGATATACTGTGACGAAGGATATTCAGAAAGTAACCGGTTCAGGGTTTGTATCTTTCCATTGTAATCGCGCTGCAAACCTTTTACGAATGCTTCTTGGAAGAGTGAATAGTCTCCCAATGCCGGATTGACGGAAGTAGCCTGTGCATAGTGAGTACGGGCTTCATCGAATCGACGGTCGTAGAAGTAACAGTCTCCCATGCGGTTATGCGTATCGGCAATTACAGACGCATCTTTTACCGTACCCGATGATGCACAGCGTGCAAACCACGTCAAGGCGCGGGTATATTGTTTTTGCTTGAAAGCCGTATAACCTAAATTATAAAGCGCAAGCCCGTATTCGTCGCTGCTTTTGTCGGGGGTAAATTCCAAGTAAAGCCGATAATCGTTGGCAGCTTGCGAGTATTGCTCCAAGCGATATTTCGATTCGCCCCGCCAGTAGTAAGCATCAGCTTTGGTTTGTTGGTTGTATTGTCCCAACTGCAAAGAGCGGGTGAAATAGTCGGTTGCGTTCTCAAATGCTCCTTGCGCGAAAGCCTGTGTTCCGAGACGGAACAACAGTTTTTGCTTGGCTTCCAAGATACGCTTGCCGGGATGACTGATTTTTTCAATAGACTGTAACGCCGCCATGTAGCTGCGCGTATTCATGTAGACTTCAATCAGGTAATCGTTAACCTTATCCGTATAAGCTGAGTTGGGGAATTCATTCAAGAAACGTTCAAATACCGTTACCGATTCGGCGAAAGGAGAGTAGGAGGTTTCATGGATACAAAGCGCGTAATTGTAAAGCGCCTGTTCCTTGATGCTGCGGTCGAAGTCGCTTGATGAGGCTTGTTCGAACGCCATGCGAGCCTGAGTATGTTCTTTCAGTTGCAGGTAAGCCAATCCTGTATGGAGATACGCATTCTGGGAAAGTGCATCTTTTTCTCCCACGGCTTTTCCCAGTGTGGCAGCAGCTTTCGAGTAAACCTGTGTGTGGAAATAACTCATTCCCAATTTATAGAGCGCATTCCGTTCGGGATGCTCCGATTCATTCTGGTAAGCAGACAGCAGACGGGTAGCCGAAGCATAATCGTTCTGTCCGTAAGCCGCTTCACCTGCCACACGCTTCATTTCCGTCACTTGTTCCTCGTTCGGGTAAGCAGCAAGGTAAGCCTCCGCTATCCGGCGTGCCGTTGGGTAATTGCCTTTTATCAGATAGATGTCTGCTATATAGTAAGGAGCAAGCGTACGGTATTTGCGGTCTTCTTCCACGGCGCGGAATCCCTCCAACGCCTTGTCGTAACGGCGTTCTACGTAATCGATGTAAGCCAAGTTATAAACAGCATCGTTTCGGTAAGCAGAACTTACTTCTTTTAATACATTAAACCAAAAAGCTGCCTCGCTCAGGTTATTGGTCTTCAGGTATGCTGTAGCCATGCGTAACGTACAGGCATCCCGTTCTTCCTGACTAAGCATTTCGATGTCGCATGTTTTGAAATAGGCTATTGCCTCCGGATATTTGCCTTCAAAGAAATAGGCGGAAGCGATGAGCGACTGAATGCGGTTTGCGTATCGTGATTCGGGATAGTCTTCCAAATATGTTTCTAACGTATGGATACAGTCGGGCATTTTTAATTCGTATGCGGTACAAGCCAACATATATGCAGCTTCATCTCGCAGGCTTGCTTCGCCTTTCTGCTCCATGTAGCGCGATAAGGTTTGGCGCGCAGCAGCGTAATCTTCGCGTAGAAATAATTGTTTTCCGTCATCAAACAAGCGTTCCGTTCCGGTGAGCGGTTCCGTCTGTTGTGCCGGAAGCGATAGGGGGAGGGCACACAGCCATCCGGCTATCCAAAGATATTTTTTATTCTTCATGCCTTATGGTGTTTATATAAGTCCAAGAAAAGGGTAATGCCTTTACGTACCGAGTCTAATCCAAATTCGTCAGGGTTTATTCGGTCGAGTGGCATCCAGAACGAGTCTGCCACGTCATCCATCGCTTTCAGGTGGCTGTCGTCTGCTACCGTGCATAAGAAAAACTGGTCAAGCGTGTGTACCAAGAACCCTGAATATAAATATGTATTGGGCAACGAAAACAAATATTTGGCTTCGGTAACGGTTAGTCCTGTTTCTTCCTTCACTTCGCGGGCAACGCCTTCCTCTCCGGTTTCATACATGTCGATGAATCCGCCCGATAAGTCGAGGGTTCCCTTTGCAGGTTCTTTTCCGCGTCTGCAAACCAACAGTTCGTTCCGATGGTTCAGGATAAAAGCTACGGTTGCCGCACTGGAGTTGAAGTAATACGTAAATCCGCAATCCGCACATTTCTTTGATTTTTCGTTATGGATTTCAAAGCGGTGCGAACCGCACTTCGGACAGTATTTGAACAGTTCTAACGGATGCATGTCTTTTTCGTTTAATAGGTTAATTCCGCAAATATACAGATTTACCCCAAGTGCATGGCTATATTTTTTATATTTAACCAAAAAGAGGCGGTTACTCCTGTCATATAAGCTGTATCAGCGTTGTTTGTCAGCGGATTGTTTGCGAATACACTCCCGTGATACCGTTGGTGGATATGCCTTCACAGTGAACAGTAATTTCTTTGTTCTCGCGTTCGTTGAGGAAGAATGATATTTCTGCCCGTCCGTCGGCGCCGGTAGTAACCGTCGGATTCCAATAGTACGTATTGCGGGCTTGGGGGAGATTGAAAAAATCGTTGTCTGTTGCTGCGGGAAGGTAAAACGTTTTGGCCTGATTGTATCCTATCCATTGGCAAACGGCTTGCCGGGTGGTTTCTTTTTCTCCGCCGACAGGGCGTCTGTACAGACAAATGACACCTCCGGTATTGAATCCGCCAAACATGGTGGCGGTTGGCTGTAACACTTCGATGCGCTCTATTTGTGAAATATCCATGTCGAATACAAATTCCGGCATCCGCTGCAGGCTGCCATCTAATACGATGGAAGCCGGTGTTTTTCCGGGAGTTCCGTTTACGTGCGGAATCATCGGGTAGGCAGGGTCTCCACCATATATCATTGATATGCCCGGCACACGTCGCAAGTAGTCAATTACGCGACCACTGGCTGTGTTTGCTTCGATGTTTACTGCGTTTTTCACGAATCCTGCTCCGTATGTTCTCCGCTTTTCCATCGGGTCTGGTTTCCGTGCCGTAATTTCTACTTCGCCTAACAAAATCGGGGTTTTACCGATACGGGGTTCGATGTACCGGTTGACTTTCCATGCGGTAGCGAATGACTGTTTGGCATCGAACGGCGTTGGCCGGTAATGCCCGGCAGGAGAGGAGTGGGGAACGTCAAGAACAATGGGGTAGGCTTTCTCTTTCTTGTCGCGTGCAGTTAAAATGACATCTTTAGTACCTGTAAATTCAATGCCGTCTAAAACAAAACGTTTCTTTTCGTCGGGCTTTAATTCGGCATATTCCCTCAAACTATCTTGGCGCAAAATGGCTTCTATGGTAATGTCTTTTAGCTTTTTGTTGCCAAGTACATTTACCTTGCCGCTTAACGATAGTCCTAATTCCATAGGGAACGAGGGTGGTTGGGGTGTTTCGGTAAGCTGTTCTAATTCATACCGCCGCCATCCTTGTGTGAGGAGCAACAGGTTGATACGCTCCATCGCATCGGGGTGGGCAGGATTCCAGTAGTCCGGCAGGTAGCGGAGGTTACCTTGCAGTTCGCTACCTAAAAACAAATAAGAGGTGAGGTTAGATCGTTTGCTGGTTTGTTCTAAGGTGGCATCGACAGCTGCTAATGAGAACGCTCCCGGCTGCGGATGCCCGTTCCGGTCTGTAGAATGTAATATTAATTTTACGGATTTTTGCCCGTTCTTCTTTTCATACTTTGTACGAATCGACAAATTTAATTGTTCCGGAAAACGTACAAAAGCAAGCCTTTCCCACCATGCCTGATAAGATTCGTCGATTAGTGAAACGGTGAATGTTCCCGCCGGTAGTTCGTCGATTGGAAAACTGATGAGACCAATCTTATTGCGGGTATCTATCGGCACTTCTACGATAAGCTCTCCCTCGCGGTGTAATACGATAAACCATTGATGTGCTGATGCTTCTTTCTCTGTCAGGTTATGAGCCATTCTGATGCGGAATTTCCCGTCCCGATGCTCTGTTGACAAAGCAAATCCCCGTTCCTTGCATTGGGGAAGCGGATAGGTCTGACGTATGTTGGGTAAATGAGCCTCGTAGCGCATACCGGGTTGGGGCAGGAATGAGAACAACCCTTTCCCGTGCAGGCTTGGTGAGGCAATGGCTACGGTGTCTTTCTTCTCGTTTGTAATGAAAATTTCTTTGATGTCTTCGGCATATCTTCCCGTGATTTCAAAAGCCACCCGATTGGTCAGCCCTTCTATCATCCATCCTCCTTCGGGAAAGAACCGGATGGCTGTATCTTCCTTATCGTTTGCATCTTCGCCGCTCGGTTGAGGGCCGTACACAGTCAACTCTTGGTGAAAGAACCCTTCAGGAGCGAAGTTTTGCATCCATCGGGTGTAGGCACGTAACTGGTAATGTCCGGCAGGTAAATCTTCAGGAAGTTCCAAGCAAGCCTCTGCCCGCCCGTCCTTGAGCTTCCATTGAGTCTGTAATACGGTATTTTGTTGCGGGTCGATAAGGTCTGCGTAAACAATTTGGCTGGCGGCGGAAGCATTTGCCGAAGAAGTTTGGTAAATTTTCATCCAAACCGTCTCTCCGGCGTAATAATCCGTTCGGTCATGATGTATGTACACTTTTTCGATGGGCATCCGTGCCGTGTAATCGTACAGCATTTGCTGCAAATTGCCATTGGAGGGTTGGGCGTTGACGATTTGCAGGGATAATAACAGAATAGAGCAGATACATGGCAGGAGACTTTTCATACTACTATACTGAAAAATAAAACATTCTTTTTCATAGTGTTTAATTTTTATTGGGGTTATATCCATCGTATCTGTAATTAGAGTATCCATACCCTTCTTTTTGTCTGTCTACAGCAATATTTCCGTAGTCATTCCATTTGTCAGTTTCAAATACCCAATCGGGAATAGTGCCTGATAGCATGTTGCCTTCCAAACAAGGAGGAGAGCCTACAAAATCGTCTTTCCAAACTTCAAAGGGGAGTTCGGTGATGAAATTGTTTTCACATCCTACAGCTAACCTTTTGTTTGTCAGTATTTCAATAGGAAATCTACCGGATAGCCTATTGTTGGCTAAATCCATGACGATGGCGCTTTTCATGTTTTTCAGACTTTTAGGAATTTCACCTTCTACTTGTGTATTTACTATTGTCAATCTATAAACTTTTGTTAAGTTCCCTAATGATTCGGGCAGTTTTCCTCCTATTTGATTAGAGCTGATTATAAGCCTTTCCAAATCAGTCAGTTCGCCAATGCTTTCCGGTATTTTACCTGTCATGCAATTTTCACCTATGGCTAAGTATTGCAGGTGTTTCAGTTCTCCTATCCATTCGGGTATTTCTCCGGATAAATCTCCTCCGCTTATAGCCAATACTCGCAGTTCGGTCAGCTTTCGGAAATCTTCAGGAAATACGCCGCTGAAAGTTCCGTTGTAATATTCAAATCCCACAATCCGGTATTCATTGAAATCCAAATCAAGAGCGATTTGAACGCCTCCCCACGTTTGTATGTTCTCTAAGTCCCATTCATATCCCCATGGTCCGATAGCTTTGTAGATGTTGACCATTGCCAAACTATCTGATTCGTTTAAACGGGGAGATGAGGGGGCGGGTGGGGTATCATCGTCCGAAGAACAAGAGAAGTTGAACAAACAGAATAATAAGCATACCCATCCGATAGCCGGGCTTCTGAAAAGAAAATGGATTTTCTTCTTCAGAAATTTGAAGTTAATGATTCGCATAGTGATTATTGATTAAGAGGTTAGATTTTTATAGGATTTTTCTTGGACTTGTGATTTGTAATTGAACAAAGGTTTTCCTGAATGATTTTTGGCAATTTTAATAAAAATATTTAGAATAATCAAGAAGATAAGCAAGAAATCTTATACGCTTAATCAACTTATCTGATTAAGCGTATAAGTTAAATTGTTTCTAAGATGTTCGTGGAAATTGCGGCATAAAACTCATTGGGATGGACTGGGGTGTTTATCCGCATGTGTACCCCGATTCATCCGCATAAGTTGGTCAACGCAAGCCGTAGTGTTTTGACCTGTCCGAATATTGGAAAAATGTTGTCGAAAACTCTGCTTTGATGCTTGCAGGTTATAATTTGTAAGAAGATTGCCGCTAAGTTGATAAAATCGGGCGGCAAGGAGAAGGGAAGGAAGGGATAGCGAGCATAAAAAAAGAGGCGCTTCTCACGAAGTGCCTCTTTATAGAATAAGAGAGTTTATGAATGTTTCGTTTAATGTTACTTATCCATTGTGATTGTCATTTCGGGAACCAAAATGAAATCTTTCTTTCTTGCATTCCATTTGTAATATTCCGTGGTAATGCTCTTGTTACTATAAGTATAACGGATGCAGAGGTCGTTTTCCCAACGGTTCTTCATGCTGTTCCATTTCTGAGAAACGTTTTCCGTCATTCTTTGGTTGTCGTCATACTTATAATTATATTTCATATAGTTTGTCAGCATATTGCCGTCCATCTTGTAAACGGTTTCTGAAACTTTCACTCCGTTGACTTCTTCTGCGTTATAGATTAAATTGTTATCCGGATTGGCAGAAAAAACTGTAACGTTAGCAACAAATGCAATTACTGCAACCAATGTGATTTTAATTAAATTCAAAGCTTTCATATCTTTATAACTTTAAGGTTTTACTTTCTTTTTGATTATCTTTACGCTGCAAATGTAGTAAAATACTTGATAATACACCTAATTTTTGCCTGAAAAAATGCAATAAATTAGCAAAGTGTTACCATTTAAAGATATGTTAACAGTTTGAACCGTTTAATGTGCTTCCAACCAATTTTTACCCCAACCGCAGTCTGCTTGCAAGGGAGCTTTCATTTTGTAAGCACTTTCCATTTCGCTTATCACGATTTGCTCTATTTTCTCTCGTTCTGAGGGCACTACGCTAAAGTTTAATTCGTCGTGTACCTGAAGAATCATCTTCGATTGCAGACTTTCTTCCTTGAAGCGGCGGTAGATGCGTATCATGGCTACTTTGATGATGTCGGCAGCGCTTCCCTGTATCGGAGCGTTGATGGCATTTCGTTCGGCATACCCGCGAACCACTGCATTGTGTGAGTTGATATCGGGCAGGTAGCGTCTGCGCTTGAATATGGTTTCGATGTATCCTTTCTCGCGTGCCGAGCGGATGCTTTCGTCCATGTATTCTTTTACGTGCGGGTAATTCTGAAAATATCCGTCGATTAGTTCTTTCGCTTCTTTGCGGTCGACGTTCAAGCGTTCCGCCAGTCCGAATACCGAAATGCCGTAAATGATACCGAAATTAGCCGTTTTCGCCTTGCTTCGTTGCTCGCGTGTTACTTGGCTCAGGTCTATCTTATAGATTTTGGCAGCCGTGGCAGCATGGATGTCTTGCCCTTTTTGGAAGGCTTCTATCATGTGGGGGTCGCCGCTCAGGTGAGCCATGATGCGCAACTCGATTTGTGAATAGTCGGCAGAGAAGAACTCACACCCGTCGTCGGGTATGAACGCTTTGCGTATTTCTTTTCCGTCTTCGTTACGGATGGGGATGTTTTGCAGGTTGGGGTTGCTGGAGCTCAAACGCCCGGTAGCCGTAACGGTTTGGTTAAACGACGTATGGATGCGCCCCGTATGCGGATTTATCAGTTGGGGCAGGGCGTCGATGTACGTACCTAACAGCTTTTTCAGTCCGCGGTGTTCCAATATCTTTCCTACTATCTCGTGTTTGCCCCGCAGACTTTCCAACACTTCTTCCGAAGTTACATATTGTCCGGTTTTGGTTTTCTTCGCCTTGTCTACTATTTTCAAGCGGTCGAACAGCACTTCGCCGACTTGTTTGGGTGAGGCGATATTGAATTCCACTCCTGCCAGTTGGTGAACCTCTGCTTCGATTTGGTTCATGCGCGCCGTGAAATGTTTCGATGTCTCTTTCAGGGCATCGGTATCTATGCGCACGCCGTTTCGTTCCATGTAGGCAAGTACCGGGACGAGCGGCATTTCTATCTCCTCAAACAGCGGCTTGGCATTGCTTGTTTCAAGTTCCTTTTCCAAAACGTGTTTCAGCTTCAGCGTTACGTCAGCATCTTCGCAGGCATACTTATATACATCCGATGGCGGAAGGTCGCGCATGTTTTTCTGATTCTTTCCTTTGGCTCCTATCAGTTCTTCTATCTTGATGGTTTCATATTTCAGATAGATTTCGGCAAGGTAATCCATTCCGTGCCGAAGCTCAGGTTGAAGAACGTAGTGGGCAATCATCGTGTCGAACATCGGACCTCCGATTTCTACGCCGTAGTTGGAAAGTACAAGCATATCGTACTTGATGTTTTGTCCCACCTTTAAAGTTTTTGGATTCTCAAACACGGGCTTGAAAAGATTAACAATTTTTTGCGCTTCCTCACGTTCAGCCGGCACCGGTACGTAAAAAGCCTGATTTTCGGCGTAAGCGAAGCTCATTCCTACGAGTTCGGCGGTAATCGGGTCAGTTCCCGTAGTCTCCGTATCCAGACTGAAAATTTCTTTTGTAAGTATCTTTTGTAATAATTCTTGTCTTTTTTCTTCTGTATCAATTAGTTGATAGTCGTAAGACAGGTCTTCTAAGCGCGTGAGATTTGAATTTTTAATTTCATCTGTATTCTCGTCCGCAAAAAATCCAAAGAGATCGGCTTGTGGAGCGGCAGGGGTAGGGGTGGTTTTCTTCTCGTTTTTAAATACCCGCTCCATCAGCGTGCGAAACTCCATTTCCTCGAAAATTTTCCGCAAGGCTTCTTCGTTCGGAGTTTCGCGCTTCAGCGCATCCATATCGAGCGCAATGGGAACATCGGTTTTAATTGTGGCAAGAAATTTCGAAAATTCGATTTGCTCGCGGTTGGTCTCAACCTTTGTTTTGATAGAGCCTTTCAGCTGGTCGGTATTGGCAAGCAGGTTTTCGATGCTGCCGAATTGGGCGATGAGTTTCTGAGCTGTCTTTTCGCCCACGCCCGGACAACCCGGAATGTTGTCGTTGTCGGAAGCATCGCCCATCAGTCCCAGCATGTCGATGACTTGGGTAGGCGACTGGATGTTGAATTTCGCTTTTACTTCCTCTACCCCCATCACGTCGAACTCTTTGTCACCGTATTTCGGGCGATACATAAATACATATTCACCCACTAACTGTCCGTAATCCTTGTCGGGAGTCATCATATACGTGCGGATGCCCCGCTTGCCCGCTTCGGTAGCCAGCGTACCGATTACATCGTCTGCCTCATACCCCGGTACTTCTAAGATAGGTATGTTATAAGCGCGGATAATATCTTTTATAATCGGAACCGAAAGCCGGATTACTTCAGGAGTTTCTTCCCGCTGAGCCTTGTATTGCTCAAAGGCTTCATGGCGGAAGGTCGGTCCGGCAGGGTCGAAGGCTATCCCGATGTGTGTGGGGTTCTCCTTTTTGAGCACATCTTCCAGCGTATTGACAAAGCCAAGCACGGCAGAAGTATTGAAACCCTTTGAGTTAATGCGCGGGTTTTTGATAAGGGCGTAGTAAGCACGATAAATCAGTGCGTAAGCGTCGAGTAGAAATAGTTTATCCATTTCGTTATAAAAATCTTAGGTTTTTAAGGCATAAAAGTACAAAAAAATACGCTATTAGCTGTTTTATTATTACTTTTGTGCGATAATTAAATGCTGCATGGATAAACTGGAACTAATTAAATTACCGATAGAAAAAGAACTGGGCGAATTTAAAACGCTTTTTGAGATGTCGCTGCGCAGTGACAATCCGCTGTTGGGCGAAGTATTGGGATACATCAGGAAGCGTAACGGAAAGATGATGCGCCCCATTCTGGTGTTGCTGATGGCCAAGCTTTTTGGTGAAGTGGCGGATGCTACTTTACATGCTGCCCTATCGTTGGAATTGCTTCACACAGCCAGTTTAGTTCACGACGATGTGGTGGATGAAAGTGACGAGCGGCGCGGACAGTCATCGGTAAACGCACTTTATAACAACAAAATATCGGTTCTGGTAGGCGATTACATGCTTGCCACCAGCTTGAAACATGCAGCGCATACGGGTATCTTGGAATTGGTGGAACTGGTGGCACGTTTGGGACAAGATCTTTCGGAAGGGGAGATTATCCAGCTGGAAAACACCTCCAATCAGAATTTCTCGGAAGAAGTTTACTTCAACGTTATCCGTAAGAAAACAGCGGCTCTGTTTACGGCAAGTGCCGAAAGCGGTGCGGTTTCGGTGCACGCGGGAAAGACGGAAGAACGGAATGCGGCATTATTTGGCGAGATGATAGGCATTGCGTTTCAGATTAAAGACGATATTTTCGATTATTATACTTGTCCGGAACTGGGCAAACCTACCGGCAATGACATGCTGGAAGGCAAACTGACATTGCCTGCCCTTTATGTGTTGAACAAGACGAACGATGAATCGCTCCGCGCATTGGCACTCCGGATTCGTTCGATGGAAGCCTCTAAGGAAGAAATCGCCTCGTTTGTTGAACTGATAAAGCAGGAGGGAGGTATCGCTTATGCCGAAAGTGTGATGCGTTCGTATCGCGACAAGGCATTAGACCTGCTCCCGGAATCTGCCGAACCTTCCATTCGCGAAGCACTTACCGCGTATATCGACTACGTGATAGAGCGTGAAAAATAGGCGGAATAAAATTCGTTATCTTCACTATACGGCCCGATGAAACCTCCGATTTCATCGGGCTTTTTTTATGCGTATAGAGCCGGAAAACGCTACCGTTAGTGTTACTCATCCCATGCGGTAGCGTTACTCTGTTCTACCCGAAGCGTTGATGTGTTCTATGGGTAGCGTTTTATCTCACAATTAGAAGAACTTTGTTTCTTCATCCACGATTTCCGACAGCAAAAGGTTAGCCAGCCGGCTTGTTCCCAAGCGGAAAAACTCGTTGGTCAGCCATTCCTTTCCTAAGACTTCTTTTACAATGGTGTAATAGGCGAGGGCATCTTCTACCGTGTTAATGCCTCCGGCGGGCTTAAAACCTACTTTCCGACCGGTTTCGAGGAAGTATTCCTTGATGGCTTGACACATCACGTATGCAGCTTCGGGCGTAGCGGCAGGTTTCTCTTTGCCGGTAGATGTCTTGATGAAATCTGCCCCCGAATACATCGCCAAGATAGAGGCTTTCTTGATGTTTTCGGAACTGTCCAATGCACCTGTTTCGAGGATTACTTTCAGATGCTTGTCGCCGCATACGTCTTTCAGTTCCTCGATTTCATCGCACATTCCTTCGTAATCTCCGCTCAGGAATTTGCCTACCGGGATAACGATGTCGATTTCATCGGCTCCGGCGTGGAGTGCCATTGCGGTTTCGGCAACTTTCACTTCCGTGAAGGTTTGCGACGAGGGGAAACCACCCGAAACGCAGGCTATCTTTACATCGTCCGCCTCCAGCGTGCTGTTTACGATTTCCGCCATGTTGGGGTAGACGCAGATGGCAGCTACGTTTTTCAGGTCGGGATATTTGTCTACAAATTCATTAACCTTTTCGGTGAAACGCATCACGCTTTCCTCGCTGTCGGTACATTTCAGCGTGGTCAAATCAATGCAGTTGAAAAGGAATTTCTTTACCTCCTTCGTATTGTTTTCTTGCATGTATTTGTTGAGAAGATTCGCCGTTTTCGCAGCGATTTCATCGTCATGGAGTGCCGTATTGTATTTGCTGAGCGCAAGTTCATACTTGTTGGCTTGTCCGAGGTTTTCGCGGTCTTCTTCGTAATATTCCATATCTTATTTCAGTTTAGGGTTGTTTTTATGTCTTTCCTTGTCTCGTGAGGTTTTCTTTTCCAAATTTTTCCGGAAGGCTTCGGTCAGGTTGACCCCCGTCTGGTTTGCCAAGCACAGAAGTACCCAAAGTACATCCGCCATTTCATCGCCGAGGTCGTGTTTCTCGCCCTCCTTAAACGACTGGTCGCCATAGGTGCGCGCCATAATCCGCGCCAGTTCTCCTACCTCTTCAGTAAGGACTGCCATGTTGGTCAGCTCGCTGAAATACCGTACGCCGTATGTCTTTATCCAGTCGTCCACGCTTCGTTGTGCTTCTTCTAACGTCATGATTATTCTTTGTTTTTCGTATCCATGCAGATGGTTACAGGTCCGTTATTCAACAATTCTACTTTCATATCGGCTCCAAACTCTCCGGTTCCTACTTCTTTTCCCAGTCCGATGCTAAGCTCGTTGCAGAAATATTCGTAGAGCGGAACAGCCGTTTGGTGTCCGGCAGCCCGGATATACGACGGTCGATTCCCTTTCTTGGTCGACGCCATCAGTGTAAACTGGCTGATCACCAAAATTTCACCGTTTACATCGATGACGGAGCGGTTCATTACGCCGTTTTCATCGTCGAATATCCGCAGGTTAAGCACCTTCTTGCAGAGCCAGTCGGCGTCTTCGCGTGTGTCTGCTTCTTCAATGCCTACTAATATCATGAGCCCTTCTCGGATGGCTGATTTGCATACTCCGCCGATGGTGACGGAAGCATGGCTTACTCGTTGGATTACTACTCTCATCGTTTTAAATCTTACTTTGACAAATGTACGAAATTAATCGGGATTGCTGAAACGAAGTGTTGAATTTTAGATGTGCTGAGCTTTGCGGTTCTTTCTGTTTACTTTTCGCCGTTTAAGCTCTCTTTAATGTTTCTGGCAGCCACCATTCCCACCGTTTCGGCAATATCTTCAAGGCTTGCTTCCCTGATGCGGGCAACGCTCTTGAACCTTTTCAGCAGTGCGGTTTTCCGTTTCTCGCCCACACCCTTGATGTTATCCAGTGCCGAGGCAATCTGACTTTTGCTCCGCTTGTCGCGATGGAACGTGATGGCAAACCGATGCACTTCGTCTTGTATCCTTTCCAGCAGATGGAAAAGGGGAGTGCCTTGCTTGATTCCGATGCTTACGGGCGGAAAACCAAACAGAATCTCCGAAGTGCGGTGGCGTCCGTCTTTAGCAAGCCCAGCTATCGGAATCTGCAAATGAAGCTCATCTTCGATAACCTGACGTACTACCTCCATTTGCCCCTTTCCACCGTCGGTCAGGATTAAATCAGGCAGTTCGCCCTGCTCCTGCAATACACGTGTGTAACGCCGGCGCACCACTTCCTGCATCGATGCGTAATCGTCCGGCCCTACAACCGTTTTTATGATGTATTTCCGGTAATCTTTCTTGCTGGGTTGTGCTTTCTTGAATACCACACAAGCGGCTACGGCATCCGAACCCTGTATGTTGGAATTATCGAAGCATTCGATTCTTACGGGCATTTTATCTATATGCAACTGGTCTTGGATTTCCTTCATCAGACGTACGCTGCGCTGTTCCGGATTCAACTTCTCGGCTTGCTTCAGGCGGTCTACCTTATACTGTTTGACGTTCATAATCGAAAGCTCCAGCAAATGTTTCTTCTCTCCGCGTTGCGGAATGGTAAACGTTACGCCCTGCATTTCCATATCCAGTTCAAAGGGAACGATAATCTCTTTCGACATACTCTTGTAACGTTCTCTCATCTCCACGATGCCTAATTGCAGAAGTTCCTCTTTCGTTTCGTTCATACGTACTTTGTATTCGAAAGTGAAGGCCTGATTGATACATCCGTTCGTGATGTGGAGGTAATTGATATAAGCAGCTCCTTCGTCGGTTTCAATAGAAAATACATCAATGTTGTGGAAGAACGAGCTTACTACCTCGCTCTTTGCCCGGTAACTTTCTATCAGCTCGTATTTCTCTTTGATTTTCTGAGCCTCCTCAAACTTCATTTCCGCCGCCAGTTGCTGCATCTCTTTCATCATGATGTTGCTGATGGCTTGCGTATTTCCCCTTAGTAATTCTCTTGCAGCCGAGATATTTTGCATGTATTCATCGTGCGATTGCAGTCCCACACACGGAGCTTTGCAGTTCTTTATATGATACTCCAAACACACTTTGAATTTGCCGTCGCGAATGTTTTCCGGAGTGAGTGCAAATTTACAGGTACGTAGCGGATACAGTTTCTTGATGAGTAACAGCACTGCCTGCATGGAGGGGATATGGCTATACGGCCCGTAATATGTAGAACCGTCTCGGACGATGCGCCGTGTGCTGAAGATACGGGGAAAGTATTCGTTGGTAACACAAATCGATGGATAACTCTTGTCATCTTTCAGCAGAACGTTATAACGCGGCTTGTATTTCTTGATTAAATTGTTTTCGAGTAGCAGAGCGTCTTCTTCTGTCTTTACTACGATGTAACGTATATCGGCAATCTTGTTTACCAATATACGTGTTTTGGCGGAATGGTGATCTCTTGAAAAATACGAATAAACACGACGTTTCAGATTCTTTGCCTTTCCTACATAAATAATCGTACCCTCTTCGTTCAGGTATTGATAGATGCCCGGACTGTCTGGAAGGTTCAGTACGATGCCCCGCAAGTATTCGTTATGGCTGAGTATTTCGTTGTTCTCCATGTGCAGAATATGAAGCACAGATTCCTCAGGCGTATCGGAAAGCAGGCTTACCGGAACAATGGAATCTGTGCTTCTTTGAAATGGTTTATAGTTGTAAGAGGGTAGTGATGTCTACATCGCTGGTGAAAGCTTGTCGTCCGTTTAACTTCTTCAACTCGACCACGAAGTTGACGTACGACTTCTTCACTCCGAATTTTCCCATCAAACGGCAAGCGGCAGCCATCGTTCCTCCCGTGGCAAGCAGGTCGTCGTGCAACAAAACGATGTCGTTTTCGTTGATGGCATCTTTATGAATCTGTATCGTATCGGTTCCGTATTCTTTGGCGTATGTTTCTTCAAGAACCTCTGCGGGTAATTTGCCCGGCTTACGTGCCATAATAAATCCTGCTCCCAAGCGTGCCGCCAAAGCGCCGCCCAAGATAAATCCTCTTGACTCAATGCCTACCACTTTGGTGATGCCTTTGTCTTTATACATTTCGTATAGTTCGTCAATCATGCCCTGTAAGCACTCTGCATTCTTGAAGAGGGTAGTCACGTCGTAGAACAATATTCCCGGTATGGGGAAATCCGGTATCTCACGTAAGTTTTTCTTTAATGTTTCTTTGTTCATATCCAATAGTTTATAAGTAATCTTTAAATAAATTGTTTCACGTGAAACACGCACCTTTATCTGCCGAGGAGGACGAGTAACACGTTGATGTCGCTGGGAGATACGCCCGGTATGCGGCTGGCTTGTGCCAATGTCTCAGGATCTATCTTAATCAACTTCTGTCGTGCTTCGGTGGAGAGGGATTGCAGGTTGGCGTAATCGAACTTGCCCCGGATGCGGATGGCTTCCAGTCTGTGTATCTTGTCGGCTATCATTCGTTCGCGGTCGATGTAGCCTTTGTACTTTATCTGCACTTCGGCTGCTTCGATAACCTCATCTTTCCGCTCCGTTATCCGGTCAAGCTCTTCCTTGAATGCCGAAACGTGAGGGGCTATGTTCTCAATGGTTACCTGTGGACGGCTGAGCAAGTCGATGAGTTTGCAGCCGTGAGCAAGGCGTGCCGTGCCGATGCTTTCTAATGCGTCGTTGATGCGGTCGGCCTTGATAGAGTAATTTTTCGCGAACTCTACGATACGCTCTACTTCGGCACGCTTTTTACAGAGGAGGTCGTAACGGCTTTGTTTAGCCAAGCCGAGGCGATAAGCGCGTTCGGTCAGCCGCATGTCGGCATCGTCTTGGCGGAGCAGGATGCGATACTCGGCGCGTGAAGTAAACATACGGTAAGGCTCGTCTACACCTTTTGTTACCAAGTCATCGATAAGAACACCGATGTATGCTTCGTCTCGCCCTAATACGAATGGCTCACCGCCGTGGCAGTTCTGATGTGCATTGATGCCGGCTATGATTCCCTGACCTCCGGCTTCTTCGTATCCGGTTGTGCCGTTTACTTGTCCGGCAAAGAACAGGTTTTTGATTATCTTCGATTCCAACGTATGTCTTAATTGGGTAGGGTCGAAGTAGTCGTATTCGATGGCATAGCCGGGACGGTAGATAACCAAATCTTTGAAACACGGGATTCGTTTCAGTGCTTCGATTTGGATATCCATCGGCAGCGATGAAGAAAATCCGTTTAAGTAAAGCTCGTTGGTCGTTTCTCCTTCCGGCTCAAGGAACAGTTGGTGTTGCGGCTTGTCGGGGAAGGTTACGATTTTTGTCTCGATACTCGGACAGTAGCGAGGCCCGATGCTTTGTATCTGTCCGTTGAAAAGGGGAGAATCCGCCAGTCCGCTGCGCAGAACTTCGTGTACCTCTTCGTTGGTATAACACGTCCAACACTGAAGTTGCTTGAGTCGGCGCGGCTCGCTGATAAACGAAAAGCTGTGGAAATCATTTTCTCCATCCTGAGTTTCCATCAAGTCGAAACGGACGCTTCGTGCATCGATGCGTACGGGAGTTCCGGTTTTCATGCGTCCGGCAGTTACGCCGTGGCGCGTGATGGATTCGGTCAGATGATAAGAAGCCGGCTCGGCGCAACGTCCGCCCGCCAACATCTTGTGTCCGATGTGCATCAATCCGTTGAGGAAAGTTCCTACCGTAAGGATGATACATTTGGCGCGAAACGTAACTCCCCAACACGTAACCAGTCCTGTCACTTCTCCGTTTTCAACGATAAGTTCTTCCACCGTATCTTGCCAGATGTGCAGGTTGGGAATGTTTTCAAGAATCTCGCGCCACGTCCAGATAAACTTCTGCCGGTCGCATTGTGCGCGCGGACTCCACATAGCCGGTCCTTTCGAGCGGTTTAACATCCGAAACTGAATGGCAGTGCGGTCGGTTACCAAGCCCATGTATCCGCCCAGTGCATCTATTTCGCGAACGATTTGTCCTTTGGCGATACCGCCTACTGCCGGGTTGCAGCTCATTTGCCCGATTTTATTCATATCCATCGTGATGAGACACGTTTTCGAGCCGAGATTGGCAGCCGCAGCCGCAGCTTCGCATCCCGCATGTCCCGCACCGATTACTATTACGTCGTACTTAAAATCCATTGATTTATTTTATTTTATACCGGTTGCAAAAATACAAAAAAATGGGAGTATTCGAAAGCAGCCGATAGTATTGCTGTTGTTTTATATACGGAGAATCTGTGAACGTTTTTGGGTTGCTAATTGTTGAGCACCGGCTTCGAATTGTTTTGAAATCACCTTCATTATGCCCCGGAAAACGCTACCGCAAGCGTCAGTCATCTCATGCGGTAGTGTTGACCGGTTCTACCCATAGGACGGGGCAACGCTTCCCATAGAGTTTTTCACGGTTTTTGCCAAACCGTAAAAGGCTTAAAATAAGCTCACTGTAAGTCCGGGTAACTCCGCCCGAAGAAAGTGGTGTTTTCATTTTTTCGCGAAAGGATTTTATTTTTAAATTTGCATCGGTTTTTAGAATTTATGTGCTTATGTATGGCTTGATAATACTGAAGTTGATAATTTATGTGATAGTGTGTACACTCTTCTATATCGGACTTACCTTGCTCTTGCGGTGGCTCGGAGTGCACGAAGGGGTGATTATTGTTATCGCCACACTGCTTACGGGATGTTTAGGAGGATATGTAGGATTTGTCCTGAAAAGGAAGAAATAACCGTGTACTCCTTATACATTAAAGTATAAAACAGAGGCGGGACATTCTACACAAGCAGATGTGTATAAATGTCCCGCCTCTGCGATTTGGTAAGAGTCAGAACGGTTATTCTCCTTTCTTCCGCCGCAGGAAATCGGTCGGGCTTTCTCCGAAGTAATCTTTATAGCAACGGGTAAAGTAAGAAGGGGAGGTGAACCCCACCTCGTATGTAATTTCGGAAATTGTTTTTTCGGTAGAGGCCAACAGTGCAGCCGCTTTTTTCAGGCGGGCAATGCGGAGCAGTTCGTTGGGCGAATATCCGGTGAGCGCTTTGGTTTTACGATAAAGTTGCGTGCGGCTCAATCCGATTTGTTCCCCCAAATCCTCCACGCTTACGCTGGCATTCGCCATGTTGGTTTCTATCAGCCGGCGCAGCTTTTCCACAAACCCTTTGTCTGTTTCGTTGAGCGGCGTTTTTTGGGTAGGAGAGGTCTGGTCGCCGAAAAAGGTTTGCAAGCGGTGATGGTTCTCTATCAGGTTGCGCAGCCTGACTTTGAGCATTTGGGCGCTGAATGGTTTGGTGATATACGAATCCGCCCCGCATTCGTATCCTTGTATCTTTTGTTCGTCCATTGCGTAAGCGGTCAGCATCATTATCGGGATATGCGACGTTTGAATCTCACTTTTCAGTCTCCGGCAACATTCCATACCGTCCATGATGGGCATCATCACATCGCAGATGATTGCATCGGGCACGTACTTCATTGCCTGTTTTATTCCCTCCTGTCCGTCTGCCGCTTCGATAACCGTATATTGTGTTTGTAGCAGCAACTTCACGTAATTACGCACGTCTTGATTATCGTCTATCACCAATATAGTCTCTTTGTTTCCAGACATTACGGTCTCGGTATTTCTCCGTATGGTTTCAAGGTCGGCATCCAATACTGCACCCTCTTTCAGGTTGGTTAAAACGGCGTTTCTTTCCAGTCCTTCGGCGAGAGTTCCGGCTTGCTTCATGGGAATTTCGATGGTAAATGCCGTACCTTTTTTTTCGCCGCTTTCTACTTGGATATGTCCGTGGTGCATTTCTACAAATGCTTTCACCAATGCCAGTCCGATTCCTGAGCCGGCATGATGAACGTCTATCTGATAAAAACGCTCAAAGATGTGTTGTACATGCTCTGCCGACATGCCTATGCCCGAATCGGTAACTTGCAGGCGAAGCCAGTCGTTCCCCTCATGGGAAAACTGCGATAAGGCCACACTGATGTGTCCGTTTTCGGGTGTAAACTTAAAGGCGTTAGAAAGTAGGTTGTACGTAATGCGTTCCAGCTTTTCCGCATCGGCTATCATTTGATAATCCTTTGGGGAGTTATCGGTCGTTACCTCGAAGTGTATATGTTTGCGGTACGATAAAGTGCGAAATGCCTCAGTCCATTCTTTCATCTCTTTGTCAATATTAAATTCAGAAAGATGGAGGCTTAATTTGCCGTTTTCAAACTTGCGGAAGTCGAGTATCTGGTTTATTAAACGGAGAAGCACGGTTACGTTTTTGCGTACGATGTTTAACAAAGCACGTTCATGCTCGTTTAAGTTCGTGCTTGATTCCAGCTGACTGACAGGGTCGGCTATCAATGTGAGCGGCGTACGGAAATCGTGTGACACGTTGGTGAAAAAAGCCAATTTTGCATGTGTGGCTTCTTCTAACTGGTGAGACAAACTGATAAGCTGGTCACGCTGTTCTTCTAATTGCGATTTCTGTTTCGACAGCTCTGCATTCATCCGGTTCTTGGTCCAAAAGGCCTTTGTCATTAATACCAGCAATGCACCCACTAATACTAAAATAATAATGCAAGCATAAAGAAACATCCGTTGGGCAGAGTATCGAAGGAAGTAAGCATCCAACTGGTTGTCTAATATTTCTATCTTTTGGTCTAATTGGAGGATATGCTCGGTTTGCATCTGCATGATGCGTGCGTTCGAACGGTTGACCAGCGCCGTGGATAAATTAGTGTCGCGCGCATACGGTTTTCCTTGCAAGATAGCCATTGCCACCTGTATTACACGGTCGCCTCCCGTGGGGTAAATAAATGTAGCATCCAGTTCTCCTGCCGCCACGCGGTCTACCCCGTAACCTTCGCTCCACACAGCATCAATACCTACGAAAGCAATGTCTTTGGTTCTTCCCTGACGGGCAGCAGACCGGTAAGCCCCGATAGCCATACGGTCGTTTTGTGCAAATATCAAGTCGATTTGCTTGTGTTGGGGAAGAATGCTGTCAACCGCTTTTTCGGCATCTTGCTGAAACCATTTTGCATCTGCCGTGGCTATAATCTTAATGTCGGGTGTTTCGGCGAGCGATTCCATCATGCCGCGATGCCGTTCTACGGCAGGAGTCGAACCTTTTAGTCCGGTAATTTCTACAATTTGCCCTTTCCCTCTTAGTCGGTTTGCAATGTATGTTCCTACCCGTTTGCCGATTTCATAATTATCAGCTCCAACATAAGCGGTATATTTTTCGGAATGTATTTTCCGGTCTACCAGCACGACAGGGATACCGGCATCAAACACCTCTTCGATTATCGGCGCAATGGCATCCGCTTCATTGGGAGCTACCACCAGCAAGTCTACACCTTCACGGATGAACTCTTTAATATCTTCAATTTGTTTCCGGTTATCATCTTTTGCAGTTTTGATTTTTACCTCTGCTTGCGGATAAAATAAGGCTTCGCGGGTAATTTCCTTATTCATCTGTGTGCGCCATTCGTCTTCACTGCATTGAGACACCCCGATTAAATAATGTTCATCTTTCTGCGAGCAGGAAGAACACAGAAAGAGAAAAGTAAAACATAATGCGAAAAATTGTTTCATGGTATTTCGGTTTGTAAGGGTACAAATATATTAATATTTGTCAGAATGAGAGATATAAAATGGATGTAATTGCCCAAATAAATGCCGGAATGTAGGTAACATTTTCTGTGGAGACGGTTAGGTGATTCTATCCATACGATGAGCTGCTTACGGGCTGAAGCGATACCTTCCATCGGGGAGCGTTGGAAAAAGAAAAAACGGGTTGAACCTTATGTGTCCGGAAAGGCTCAACCCGATGAAAATAACTTTATTGACGCTTATTTTTGTGTCAGGTAGTCGGGCAGGAGAGGCATTGCTCCATTCTGCGTACAAACAAATGCCGAAACTTCTACCGCCAGCCGGTGTGCTTCGTTTACGGATTTCCCTTTCAGAATGGATGAAACGAAAGCAGCGGTAAACGAGTCGCCTGCACCCACAGTGTCGGCAACTTCTACTTTCGGCGTCTCGACGAATGAAATGTTTCCCGGCGTAAACACATAGCTTCCGTTTACTCCGCAAGTAAGAATTAACATCTTCAGGTTATATTTGGCAATCAGAATCCAACATTTGTCTTGCAGGTCGATGCCCGGATAACCGAACATGCGGCTTACGGTAACTAACTCTTCATCGTTAATCTTTAAGATGTTGCACTTCTGCATTGAGTTGCAGAGGATGTCTTTTGTGTAAAACCCCTGACGCAGGTTGATGTCGAATATCTTGTACTGTCCTTCGCCTTCGGGCATCGTGTCAAGAAAACGGTTGATTGTCTCGCGCGATACCACGCTGCGTTGCGCCAACGAGCCAAAACATACCGCCCGCGTTTGTTTGGCCAGCCCTTCCAGTGCCGGAGTAAACGGAATATTGTCCCATGCCACTCCCTCTTTAATGTCGTAACAAGGAACTCCCTCAGCGTCCAGCTCCACCTGTACCGTTCCTGTGGGATAAGGTACTGTCTCAATCATGCAATTCAGCTTTTTTTCACGGAAATTCTCTAAGATTTCCATGCCTAACTTGTCTTCGCCTACGGCGCTGACCACGCGGCTCTCTAATCCGAACTGTGAAACATGATACGCAAAATTAGCAGGTGCTCCGCCTATTTTCTTACCTTCGGGAAGCACGTCCCATAGTGCTTCTCCCATGCCTACTACAATATGATTCATAATATCTCCTGTTGTAAATGATGTGTTTGATAATATGCTGTGATTACTTTTTGATTTTAAAGGTATAAAAAAACAAATAAATAACTCCGATGGTCATAACGGCAACTGCTCCGTCTTGTCCGATGGCGTCGCTTGCAAACCCCATCAGCAGCGGGAATACCGTTCCGCCGAAAAGTCCCATAATCATCAGTCCCGAAACCTCGTTCTTCTTGTCGGGCTGAGCAAACAAAGCCTGCGAGAATACGATGGAAAACACGTTTGAGTTTCCAAATCCGATTAGTGCGATGCAGATATAAATAGCAGTCAGCGAATGAAACGTAAACAGTCCTGCCATGGCCAGCAACATGCATATTACACTAATCAGGAAGAAAACCTTAGCCCGCAGTACCCGCAAGATAAACGCTCCCGAAAAACATCCTAACGTACGGAAGATGAAGTAAAGGCTGGTAGCAAACCCGGCTTCCGTCAAGTCCATGCCTACCCTTTCCATCAAGAGTTTAGGGGCAGTGGTGTTTGTACCCACATCAATGCCCACATGACACATAATACCGAGAAACGAGAGTAAGATGAAAGGTTTGCCCAACAGCCTGAAACAATCGGCAAATCCCGACGCACGGTCGCTTTCTTCTTCCTCGATGGGAGTGGCAGACAGCATCAGTATCGCAAAGATAGCGATTACCATTGCTGAGTAAATTTCTTTTTGGTTCTCATAGCATTAATATTGTTGCATGAAAATAAATTTTTTGTTTGCTGCAAATGTATGGCTAACATCTTGAATTACTATGTAATAATGTTTCATCCTCTTGCACAAATGTTGCATTGAAACATTTGTGCAAGAGGATGAAACATGAAGTCAAATTTGACTTAGGAAGAATTATGACGCGGGGTAACTGCGTAATCCCTCAATTCTCCCCAAACGCTTCCATAATCGCCGTAGGATATCCGTCGGCAGTGAAAGCCCCCAGCACGTATGGGGTGGGTTTACATTCGGGTTCCCAGTAAAACACACCTCGGCATTTGCCTTCGGTTTCCGTGCGGGCTTGGCGGATGATGCGGGCGAGCAATGCTTTTCCCTCTTCCGGTTTTGCCGATTCCATTCCCGTCTCAACAATCATGACGGGGCAGTTGTATTTTCTGCTTACTCGGCGAATGTTGTCCATGCAGCGCGTGATTGCTTCATCGGCATCCTTTACGTGTTTGTACATGATTGACCAGTAGGGATAGAGCGACATGCCTATCATATCCCACTTGCCACCGTTGGCTTTCAGTCCGTCGAAGATATAGTTGTAAAGGTCGTTGTTGAATCCGTTATCAAGATGGACGATGACCGTGGCGTTCGGGAAGATGTCTTTTACGGCATCGTATCCCGCTGTGGTCAGTGCTGCATATTGGGACATGTTGGTGCTGGCGCGTCCTGCCTCCCAAAGGAAACCGTCGCTGGTTTCATTGCCCACCTGTACCCAACGCGGCTCGATGTTGTTGTTCTTAAGCAATAGCAGAACATCGCGTGTGTGCGTTGCCACAGCTTTCTTCAGATCCTCGAAAGACAGATTCTGCCACTCGCGGGGGATGGTCTGGTGGGCAGGGTCGGCCCATACATCACTGTAATGAAAGTCTACCATCAGCTCCATGCCGTTTTCTTTGACTCGTTTTGCCAGCCGGAGCATATCTTCTTTGTTGCTCCATTTGTCTTCCGGGTTTACCCATACGCGCAGGCGGATGGCGTTAAGTCCTAATTCTTTCATCAGAGCCGTACATTCACGTTCTTCGCCCTGTGTGTTGTAGAAACGGTGTCCTTCGGCTTCCAGTTGGGTCGTCCAACTGATATCGGCTCCTTTGTAAAAAATCGTATCGGTTTGTCCGTAAGCGGAGAAAAAGCTCCAAAGGGCACACACTATGGATAATAATTTCTTCATGGTTGTTGGTTTAGGGATTTTACATCAATTTGTATGCTACCGCTTTTCAGACCTTTAGCCGAGGCTTTCAGTTCCATCGTACCAGCCTCTTTGGAGGCTTGAAGAATAACCGTCAGCATTCCGTTAAAGGCGTGCATACGCGGCAGGTGGAAGAGATCGAGGCAAGTAGGGTCTCCGTTGGCTGAAGCACGATAGCGCCCCGCTCCTTTTACGTTGAAGGTCACCAAACGCCCGTCAGTAGGACAGAGATTACCATCCTTGTCTACGATGCGAAGCGTTACATAAGCAAGGTCTTTGCCGTCGGCATTCAGCGTATGGTGAGGCGTGGAAAGCTCGATGCGGTGAGGCTTTCCTGCGGTACGGATTACTTTTTCTGCTGTTGCCTTCCCATTACGGTCGTAAGCAATGACTTTTACCTCGCCCGGTTCGTAAACCACATCGTGCCACATCAGGCGATAACGGTTCTCTACCGTCTGGTTGTTCTTGGTCTGTTTGCCATAGCTTTTGCCGTTGACAAACAGCTCGGCAGAGGAATAGTTGGTGTAAACGAATACAGGTACTTTTTCTCCTTCGTGTCCTTCCCAGTTCCAATGGGGGAGAATGTGGAGTGTTTCTTCATTCCGGTTCCACAGACTGCGGTAAAGATAGTACCGGTCTTTAGGAATGGAAGCAAGGTCGATGATGCCGAACATCGAACTGTGGTTAGGCCATGCGTCCGTATCGTAAGGGCTGGGTTCGCCCAAGTAATCAAATCCTGTCCATACGAATTGCCCTAACGTCCAGTTGTAATCGTCGGCAAGAGCGAAATCCATGTCGGGGATGTTCGACCACGAGCAGTATTCCAAGTCGTAGGAAGACGATTGGTGATCGTCGTATTTGGCATCGGCTTTTCGTTGTGCCGGGAATTTGTACACGCCGCGCGAACTGACCGTCGACGAGGTTTCCGAACCTAATACCAGATTTTGCGGCAAGCGTTCGTAGGCTTCAGTATAGCGGTGGGCGCGATAGTTGAATCCCGGAATGTCGAGCATTGCCGCAAACCCGTTGTCGAGTACGCAATCTACTTGGTCCATTCCGCAGGTTACGGGACGTGTCGGGTCTTCTCGATGGCAGATGTCTTGTAAAAATTTTGCTACTTTATATCCTTCAGGGCTGCATTGGGTGGGGACTTCGTTGCCGATGCTCCACATCACCACGCAGGGATGATTCCGGTAATGGCGGAGCATGTTTACCATGTCGCGTTCCGCCCATTCGTTGAAAAAGCGGTGATAACCGTTGTCGCATTTGGCAATGTCCCATTCGTCGAAAGGTTCTATCATCATCATGAAACCCATTTCGTCGCAAAGTGCTACCAGTTCGGGTGCAGGCATGTTATGTGCTGTGCGGATGGCATCGCACCCCATGTCTTTCAGCAGGGTGAGCTGATGGCGTAAAGCCTTGACATTGATGGCAGCTCCTAACGGCCCGAGGTCGTGATGATTGCATACGCCTTGAAATTTGCGCAGTTTCCCGTTCAGGTAAAAACCTTTGTCAGCCACGTACTCGATGGAGCGGATGCCGAAACGGGTGGTGTAGGTATCGGTCAGCTTATCTTCCACGTATACTTTAGTGACGGCACGGTAGAGCGAGGGCGATTCGGGCGACCAAAGTGCGGGGCGTTCCACTACGAAGTTCTGGGTAAACGGTTGCCCGTGGTTTATGAATCCCTTGTTTTCTTTCGTTGCTACGGTTTTGCCTTCGGGAGAAAGGATTTCCGTTACCAAAGTCAGCTCTTTTTGTCCTGAATTTTCAACGGATGTGCGAAGGCAGACAGAGGCATAATCATCCGCCACGTGGGGGGTGGTGATTTGCGTGCCCCATACGGGGATGTGAATCCGATTGGTAGTGATGACATGTACATTGCGGTACAGACCGGCACCCGGATACCAGCGCGATGATTGCGGACGGTTCTCCAGCCGTACAGCCAGCGTATTGTTGCGTCCGTCGGGATTGATGAGGCGGGTTACATTGCAGTAGAATGAGTTATAACCGCAAGGCCAGAAACACGCCTCCTGTCCGTTCACATAAACGCGGGCTTCGCTCATGGCACCATCGAAAACCAGTGTCACTTCTTGGTCGGGCTTTGTGTCGAACGTGGTACGATACCATCCCACACCTACGTAAGGCAGTCCGCCGGTGCGTCCGGTTTTGATGGATGCCTGCGTTTCGAAATTTTGTGTGACTGCCACGTTCTGTAAGTCGTTTTCGCGGCTGAACGGCCCGTAGATTGCCCAATCGTGTGGAACGGTTACCGACTCCCATCGGCTGTCGTCGAATCCCGGAGTTGCGGCATCTGTCACATCGCCTTTGGTAAACCGCCATCCTTCCTCTAAGAGTTGTTCGTTGCGTTGCGCTCGCGTAGAGAGGGATGTTGCGGCAAACGTTGAAAATAGGATGAATATAAAAAGATTCTGGAGTCTCATATCGTTTGATTTTTAAGCTGTTAATAAGGGAAAGAGATTCCGGACCAACACTCGTTTTGAGGCTTGAGAATTTCTACCCATAGAACCGGTGAATCCTATGGGTAGCGTAAGGCAATTCTACCGCATGAGATGCGTAACGCTAACGGTAGCGTTTTTCACCCTCCGGCGGTGGAGTCCGAACGTCTGATTCTGCCACCTCTGAACCGGTGTCTCTTTCCCGTTTACTGAGTCAATCACGGGCAAATGCGTTAAATGAAGCGGTCGGTTTTCCCGTATCGTCGAACATCCCTTTCTGATAGCCGTTCCATCCACCGTAACATTCGGGTTCCCAAGCAAACACCCCTAAACATCCGTCTACCTGTTTGGCTTTGGTTACGAAGTCGGTATAAAAGGCTTCTGCCTGCTCATAGTTCCACGGAACACCTATTTCGCACACCATGACTTGAGTCTGATAGGTATCGATGAGGTTTTGCATGTTTGCGATGCAGGCATCGTTCTGCTCCTGCCATGTCTGTCCGTTCTCATCCACCGGATTCCATTCGGTCAGTCCGTTGCTGTCGTCAGGGTCTTCGCCCGGATAGAGCGACATGCCGATGATATCCCATTTCGCTCCGTTCTCCTGCAATCCGTTGAATATCCACGTGTAGTGCGTCAACTCGTTGCCTCGGTCTAAGTGAATGATGACTTGCGCATCGGGATAAACGGCTTTGGCTGCATCGTAACCCGCATTGACCAAAGCGGCGAAATTTGCCATGTTGGTGCTTGCCATGCCTTCATCCCATAACATGCCGTTGCTGGTTTCATTGCCTACCTGCACCCATTCAACGTCGATGCCCTGATTCTTGAGTGCAGTCAATACTTCGGTGGTATGTGTGGCTACGGCTTGGCGCAGTTCATCGAACGTGTAATTCTCCCACGCGGCGGGCTTGGTCTGACTTCCGGGGTCTGCCCAAGTGTCGCTGTAATGGAAATCAATCATCAGCCGGTATCCCAAATTGTGTGCCCGCCATGCTTTTGCTATTACGTCGTTCTGATTACACCATCCGTCGGCAGGGTTCACCCATACGCGCAGGCGGATGGCGTTCATGCCGAGTTCGCGGAGCAGAGACATACATTCCCGCTCTTTTCCGTCGGCATCGTAAAATGTGCGTCCTTCGGCTTCCATTTCGGTCAGCCAGCTTACATCGGCACCGCGGGCAAATCCCGTCATATCGTATGTCTCTTCCGGAGCTTCCGGGAATACCGGTTTATCATCGTCGTTGCAGGAAGTGATGGCAACCCCCGCCAAAAGGAGTAAGCCCATCCACCAGTTTTTTATCTTTTTCATGGTTGTTTCGTTTTTTAGTTTGCTGTGTAATTCCAAGTCATGTTAGTAAGGTCGATGGTAAGGGTAACCGCTCCGGTTCCGTCGAACCATATATTCCATTTGTCGTCTTGTGAAGACAGTTGCGAGTTTTCATCCGGGTCGCATCCATACCATACCGAGTTCGTCCGGTCTACGATGTTGATTTGGTCTCTTACTTCTCCGGAATAAGTGCCTGTGTACACACCACTTTCGCTGCCGGTAGGGTAGAGTGTAGTCAGGATGACTTCGGAACCGGTGGAATAAGAAACCACGTCGAGCGATTCGGGAAGCGTGACGGGAGTCTCTTCACCGGAGTCTCCTCCGCCCGGCAGTTCGGCTGCTCCTGCCTCTACGCTGACCGTGCAGTTTGTCGGGTCATACAGATTCAGTCGGACGGTACATTCTCCTGCCTGCGGCACATCAACCGTAATGTTTCCGGCAGTTTCGGCTAATGCGACATGCTCTCCATCGGCGGCAAACGCAATGCCGGTGGCTGTGCCCGAGCCGTCTCCGGTTTCCACATTATACTGTTCTCCCTGCCCGTTGATGGTTATCGTGCGGCTTCCGGCAGCGTCGGCAGTAAATGTGCCAACCCATTGGTTTGTGGTTTGGTCTAACGTAAGGTCGATGCTTTCGCTTGTCAGTCCGCTGACAGAGAGCGAGCTGATATGAAGCGCACTCCATTGCGCTGCCTGCGTATCGACGATAACGTAGTAACATCCTGCCGTTCCGGGGAACCACATATTCTGAAGCGAGTTGTTCGCATCGTCGGTAAGGTGGAACGCTCCTTCGCTTCCCGATGTTCCCCATATCGAGCCGTCGCCTTCCTTGAACAGAATGTGATACCACGCTGTGGGGATGGCAATAAACCCGTGATAAATACCGTCGGCATCCGGAGAATGGAAGGTAACTCCGGTTTCTCCCAAGTTCTCGGTCTGGTCGTTCGACAAAAGAACGATGCCCGTATTCATATCCATCTCATACGGCGTAACACTGACGCTTACCACGTTGCTGTATGCCGCAGGAATGTTGATTCCGGTAGTTCCCGCCAAGCGGAAATAAATGGTGTTCGCCTGTCCGTTGGTAGCTCCAATCTGGCTTGCCAGTGAGTTTAATTCAAGTCCGGTAAAAGCGATGGAAAGTCCGGTTGCTTCGGTTTGGTAAACAGAAGCCGTGAAATCTTCAGACAGCGATGCTTCCACGTAATTGGTAACTGTGGTAGTTGTTCCTACCGACGAATCACTTAGCTGGATGGTTTGTTCAGTCCAAGCCAGCGACAATACGATATTTTGAGCCAAGTCAGCATTCAGTTCAACCTTGTCGGCAGTAGCCATCAGCTCATTGCCTTCTAAACTTTGCAAGTATATTTTGTCGCCGTCTTTCTCGCAAGCCGAAAAGGAGAGCAAGGCAAGCAGCGTGACAAACAGACTTTTTATAGTTTTCATACCAAAAGAGTTTAAGCGTTAATAGTTTTCATTATATAAGTTCGGGTTGGCTGTGAGTTCGGTAGACGGGATGGGGTAGATGTTATAGCGGTCGTCTACGCCTGTACCAGCCTGCGTTCCTCCTTTCCATTCCCATACATACGTATTGGTGGTAAAGCGATTAAAGCGAATCAAGTCCGTACGGCGCGTACCTTCCCAGTAAAGCTCGCGCAAACGTTCGGCAAGGAAGAAGATGCAACCGTCGTTGGTCATGGCTGCCCAATTCGGGATAGGTTCTGCACCTACACGGTCTCGCAGTTCGTTTACAAACCGGTATGCCTGATCCATGCTGCCTCCTTGTCCGCCGCGTGCCGTAGCCTCGGCATACATCAGATACACATCAGCCAATCGGAATAAAGGGAAGTCGGTATTCACACCGGATTGTGCCGTATTGGATGCCGTTTCTCCGGCGTCGGTAACGTTCGACCATTTGGTAACTACCCATCCTTCACCCTCGTTGGTCATGTCGGAAATCTCCTGTGTCTGTCCGTCGGTAATAAACATGCCCCTGTTGTCGTTATTGAATTGGGCAGAAGCGGCACCGCGCATTCGCATGGAACCCCAACCGCTGGCAACCCCGACCGAATTCTGTGCCATGCTGGTGGGTACGGCTCCGCATACCACGTATGTGGAAGCGCCCCATGAAACAGTGGTAGTAGCATCTACGGGAAGCGTAAAGATGATTTCGTTCGTACGCTGGTCGTTATCGGCATTAAATAGCTTACTGTAATCCTGCTCCAACGTATAACCTTGTTCGATGGCATGGTTACAAGCCGTGATACATTCGGTATATCGTACCTCGCCGATATAAGTTTCGGCGTTCAGATACATTCTTGCCAGCAGCGTATAAGCCGCTCCTTGCGAAGCCCGTCCGTAAGGACATTCGTCGCGGTTCAGCAAATCGCCTTCGTCTCCGGTAATGTCATTTAACTCCGATTCGATAAATTCGAATATTTGTTGGGCTGTATAACGCGGAGGAATGTAGCTGCCCACAGGGTCGTTTTCAGAAACAAACGGAATGTTACGGAAGAAATCAAGCGCATGATAATAGAACAAGGCACGGAGGAAACGCGCTTCGGCACGGTAAGTGCGCAGCGTAGCCTGTTCTTCTCCGCTGAATGAAGCTATGGCATCATCCGTAGCGTGGCGTAGAAACTCATTGCAAAGCGCAATGTTATAATAGATGCGGTAATACATATCGGATACCCATACATCGGTGGCATCCCATGAAAGGTTGCTGATGTCGGTCAGTGTTTCGCCCGACAGCCATGTGTAGGCAACCTCGTCGGTACCTACTTCCTGCAGGTTAAAGTAACAACGCATGTAATCAAACCCTTTGTTGCTTGAGAGGTCTTCACTGCCGCTCTGCTCCTGTCCGGTAGTGACCATCGCCGTATATATTTTAGCTAATACCTGATAATAACTGTCTACGCTGTTATAAATGTTTTCGGAAGTAGTTTCAGTATGTGGAAACTGATCCAAATCTCCTACACAAGAAGGAGTAAGGAGGCATCCGCAGCAAATCAATGCTGTATATAATATTCGTTTCATGGTTTTATGGAATTGAGGGTTAGAAATTAAGTCCGATGTTCAAAGAGTAAGTACGCGGACGCGGATAGAACGTATTGTCTACACCATTCGGTACTTCCGGATCTACGCCACTGTACTTGGTGATGCAGAATACGTTTTGAACCATCGCACTGACGTTGAGATTGCATCCTTTGAAGATTTCTCCGAAGTTATACCCCAATGTCAGATTATCCATTTTCAGGAACGATGCATTCTCAACATAATAATCAGACAGATGCTGGCGGGTCTGGAATCCGGTTTCCAGATAGCTGGTTGAAAGATTGTTCAACTGGTAAGCGTTGTAACTCATCGTTTCAAAAGCTCCGGTAGTCATAGCCATTCCGTTGTAAACATAGTTGCCTATATTGGCACGGAAGCTCATCCCCAGATTCCATTTCTTCCATTGTAATGAAGTGCTTAATCCCATAATAAAATCGGGGGCAGGAGAGTGGTAGCGGTACAAATCACCTTCGTTAATCATCCCGTCATTATTCAAATCGGCATAAGCTCCCTCAATGGGTTTTCCGGTATTTGCATCGTATAGCTGTTTGTACACATAAAACATATACGGTTCATATCCTTCCGACAGTGTTTGTACATACTGCCCGTCTACAGTCGGTCCTACACTCGTATTGGTGGCCTGTCCACCCTCTACGATAGACAGGTTTTTGACTTTCATTTGCTGCCAAGTCATGTTAAAACTTACATTCCACGTAAGGTCTTTGGTTTGAATAGGCGTTGCATTTACTGACAGTTCGATACCCTGACTGTCTACGTTACCCACATTGGTCGTAATGTTACGGTCGAACGTAGAACCGGCAGCAGCAGGAACAGTGGCAATCAAGTCTTTGGTTTTACGTGTATAATAATCGAAGCTACCGGTGATTCGGTCTTCCAAGAATCCGAAATCAAAACCAAAGTTCCACGACGTAGTGGTTTCCCATTTCAAGTCGGATACATAAGCCTCCGGACGATATGTGTAAATGGGAGTACCTCCTACAATACCCTGTGCCCCGTCTTGGCTGATGGTATAAATCGGCAAATAGTTATAGTTCCCGATACCGTCTTGCTGACCGGTGACACCGTAGCTTGCGCGCAGTTTCAAGGTGCTCAATACTTGTTGGTCTTTCATGAATGACTCTTCGGTAACCCTCCATCCCAACGCTACGGAAGGGAAAGTACCCCAGCGCTGAGGCTTGGCAAAACGAGAAGTAGCATCCCGTCGTACAGTTGCAGTCAGCATATAGCGTGAACCGTAAGAATAGTTCAAACGTCCGTAGTATGAAAGCAATACATGACGCTGGTCGGAAGCGCGGTATTGAGTCTGTACATCTCCCGCTGCATTCATTTGCGCTGTTGCCGGAGTAGTGGATTTCCAATACTGGTAATCGTATCCGACTGTGGCATCGAAACTGCTGTTAATAGCATCCACCATCTTGTTATAGTTGGCATATAAGGTAAGCAGTCTGTTTTCATTCTTTTGCGGTCCGTAAGGATAGTAATAACCGCCTGTTGTGTAATATTGAGCAGCTTCGGGAGCAACATATTCCGAGCCCTTACCTTCTGCATAATCATATCCCAATGTAGCGTGGAGCTTTAAATCAGGTAAAAAATGTACCCGATAATCTACATCGAAATTACCGATAAAGCGCACTACCTTACTGTGAGCGTCCCGCTGTTCCAATAATCCCAACGGATTCAACACGCCACCCGTTACAGGGTTTCCATCGCCGGTTATAGCTTCGGTAAATCCTCCGAATTCATCGTTCCCCGAATAGACAGGTATGGTAGGATTCATGGTTGAGGCTCCCCAAATAGCCGAGGTATTGGCAAACTGGTTTTTGTTGAGTGAACCTTTAGCATTCAGAGTAAGTTTCAGATGGTCATCGAAGAAAGAAGGAGAAAGCGAAATACTTCCCGTAAAGCGGTTTGCGTTATCTGTTTTAAGCAGACCGTCTTGGTTGTAATAACCTACAGATACGCGGACAGGCCAGTTGGGGGCAATCCGTCCTGCCAGACTCAGGTTGTTATCCGTACCGAACGCATTGTGATAAACATAGTCATTCCAATCGGTATGAGCCGTACCCAGCAGGGCTTTTTGTGCTGCACTTCCCTGCGTGTTTACTACGTTGACAAACTGGTCATAGCTCAGCATGTCTGCCATTCTCGTGCGAGTCTGGATGGAATTGGTGGTGCTGAATGTGACTTTCAGCTTATCCGAGTTTCCTTTTTTGGTTGTAATGATAATGACACCGTTAGAAGCGCGCGAACCATAGATAGCCGTTGAGGAAGCATCCTTCAGGATGGTCATGCTTTCAATGTCGTTCGGGTTAATCAGACTGAGGAAGTTTCCATCGTTTCCGCTGATACCTCCTTGTTCCAAAGGCACACCGTCTAACACGATAAGCGGGTCATTGCTGGCATTCAGTGAAGCTCCGCCACGTACACGGATGGTACTTCCTGCCGTGGGCGAACCACTGTTCGACATAATCTGTACACCGGAGATTTTTCCGTTGATGAGTTGCTCCGGCGAGCTGACAAGACCGGTGTTGAAATCTTCGCTGGATACGTTGGTAACCGAACCGGTCAAATCACTTTTGCGTTGAGTTCCGTAACCGATAACCACCACGTCGCTCAACATTTCAGAGTCTGATTCCAGTCGGATGTTTAATACTTTATCAGATACATCAACCGTTTGGGTTTTATACCCGATGTACGAAAACTGAAGTTGTTTGCTTCCGGCGGGAAGTTCTACCGAATAGTTCCCATCAAAATCCGTGATTGTACCAATGGTAGTTCCTACCACCAGCACACTGACTCCAATAAGAGGTTCTTGATTCTCATCATCGATAACTTGTCCGGTGATGATTCGGTTTCCGCTTTGCTGTGCGGAAAGCGTGAATGTATTTCCACTTCCTATGATTAGCAGGCTGAGGAAAAATACCTTCAACAGAGTAAGAATGTTGTTTTTCATGTTGCGTATTATGTTTTTTGTTCGCAGGCAAAGGTAGAATATGCCTTGCAGCCTCAAAGAAACATATCGGACATATAACAAAAGAAATTGGACAAGTGTTGTAAAACAGCTTTTTATGCTTCAGATGCATATTGTTTTGGAGTCTTTCCAAACACGCCTTGAAAACATTTGGAGAAGTAAGAGGCATTGGAGTAGCCCACCATATACATTACCTCCGATACGGTAAATTTCTTTTGTTGCAACAGCATGGCTGCTTTTTTCATACGGATAGATTTGATATACTCTATCGGAGACATGCCGGTAAGTTGTTTCACCTTTCGGTAGATTTGTTTGCTTCCTATACCGGAAAGATTACAAAGCGCATTTACGTTCAAGTCGGAATCTGATATATGGTCTTCTATCAGTTGGGTAATGGTGATTAAAAACTTTTCGTCTTGCGAGGCTACCTCTTCCACAGGTTTGGGGGCAGCGATGTTCCATCCGCGCTTTTGTTTCGTAGGCTACTTTGTTATGCAGTAATTGAGAAACTTTGAAGTAAAGAATCTCTGCATCGAACGGTTTGCTTATGAAAGCATCGATCTGCAACTGTAAACTTTTCCGTTCTGTTTGCTTGTCATCTTTTGCTGTAAGCATGATGATGGGAATAACGGCGGTGGTCAGGTTCTTTTTTAAGATGCGGCTCATTTCAATACCGTCCATTACGGGCATTATTAAGTCTGAAATGATTAAATCGGGCTGTTGGCGTGCCACTGCATCCAATCCTTCTTTTCCGTTTGAAGCGAAGATACACCTATATCCGTCTGCTAAAATGGTTTGAATAACGTCACGCATCTCCGGGTTGTCATCCACAATCAGTACCAGCGGTTTGGATGCGTTGTCGTCTGTTGTCTGTTGCGCGTCTGATTCTTCGGTTGCAGCGATTGGTTGATTGAGGGTCTTGTCAACGGGGAACGTCAGAGTAAAAGTCGTCCCTGCATGAACATCAGACGTTACATTTATTTTGCCATGATGTAGCTCTGTGTATGTTTTTACTAAATAAAGTCCGATGCCGGTTCCTTCGTATTGCTTCTTGGTACGTGGAGACTGGTAGAAACGTTGGAAAATATAAGGAAGTTCGTTTGCTGTGATGCCTATTCCCGTATCCGAAATCCGGATGTCAACTGTTTGCAAATCCTTGTCGTATTCGAGGGTTATGCCGATGCTTCCTCCTTGCGATGTGTATTTCGTGGCATTCGACAGGAGATTACCCAAGATGGATTTCAGCTTGATTACATCCATATCCATATACAGTGAGTCGGTGTTACACGAGATGTTCCATTGGTATTTTTCTTCCACGTCTGCTTCTTTGTACGTGGTATAGATGTTTTTGATGAAAGATACCAGTTCGATACGCGACACGATGAGCAGTGAATCTTCTTTCCGGTTGATGCGATTAAACTCAAGCAACTTGTGAATCAGATCGTTTAAGTTGACTGCATTCCGGTAAACGACCTCCAGCATAGATTTTTGCCGATGGTCTTTTACATCGACCAACAGTTTGCTTATCGGAGTAACGATCATGCTGACCGGAGTTTTCAGGTCATGCGAGATATTCGACAGGAAGTCCAGTTTCTGTTGCGTCTGTTCCAATATCTGACGTTTCTCTAATTGCTCCAGTTTCAGTCGGTTTTTTACGGTGAAGAAATTGATAATCCAACCTACCAGCCCACCGGCTATTAAAAAATAAGCGATTTTTGCCCACAAGGTTTGATACCACGGCGGAAGGATGGTGACCGACAGCATGGAAGCTGCCTCTTCCGTGTCTTCGGTGTGGCGTATCATCAGATTATACGTTCCGTAAGGAAGGTTGGTATAAAGGATGCGGTTCGAACGCTCATCTACCTGATGCCAATTCTTATCCAGTCCTTCGAGTTTATATACGAAAGTATTTTTCCTTATATTGGCATACGAATAGTCTGAGAACTCAAAAGCCAAGTTATTTTCATTGTGGCTTAACTTGACAGATGTGGCGTAGCGGATGCTTAACGCTGTATTTACTTTGTGATTGTTGGCAGATAGAGCCGTGAGATGGATGGGAGGAAACTTCTCTGTGGCATTGATGACAGCAGGCGTACATAGCCCGATTCCATCGTAACCGCCCAAAAATACGCGGCGGTCGGTCTTGTCGTAATAAACGCAGGTAAATCTTTGGTCTCCGATGGGGATTCGGGAAACCTTGATACTGTTTTTCCCGATGCTCCATAACCCTTTGGTGGTAGAAATCCAGATATTGTCTTCTACTTCGGTCATGGAAAGAATGTTGCAGTTTTCCTGATTGAGGTATATTTCTGTAACTGTATCTGTGGCGGGGTCGATGCGTAACACCTTATTGTGACAACCTGCCCAGAGGTAACCTTCGCTATCGTCCATCAGAAAGTCGGTACTTACCTCCTCGTTGGTTCTTGGGAGGCGGAAGGTCGTGAATTTTCCGGTTTTCGTGTCCAGCTTCTGAATACCGTTATTATATAGCATTATCCAGACATTGCCGTTATGGTCTGCCACTACCTGATTGATGAACATGCTTTTCAATCCGTCTTGAGTTGTATAGTTCTTATCGGCAATGCAGTAACCCGACGCAGAATGTAACAGTTTGTCTTTCCGGATAACGAATAATCCGCCTAAGCAGGTGCTTATCCACATATTTCCGTCATGGTCTTCAAACATATAGTATGCCCAGTTCGCATTGTAAGAGCGGGTGCGGTCTACTATCGTATAAGGAATGAATTGTTTCGAGGCTTCATCGTACCGTTCTATGCCACCGTCCGTTGCAATCCACAGATTACCTGTGCGGTCTTCGTAGATGTGGCGGATGCGGTTATGCGAAAGCGGATAGTCTTTTTTGCTCATCTTATACCAGCGCGTTTTCGGGTTGTGATCTATTGAGCCTTGCTCAACAAACAGCAGTCCGTCTGTGCCACCCAGCCAATGGTTGCCTTTGCGGTCACGATAAACCGAGTAAAACAAGTTACCCTCGCCGCTGTTAGTCAGTTGCCAAATCGGGATAAAAAGGTAAGGATGCGTGTTGCGGGCAAGCGAAACCCCGTTGTCAGTGCCTAACCAAATGTTGGAATCTCTGTCAGAAAAAATACTCCACACGATGTTGTTCGACAGCGAGCGGTTGTTTCGTGAGTCATGAAACAAATGGGTATGCCGCCCGGTGGCAGGATTATAGATATATAACCCGTTATCTGTTCCTATCAACAGATTCTTGTCGGCATCAAATACTAATGATTTAACGGAATTATCTTGAAACAGCGAAATGCTTTCCGTCTGTCCGTATCTTAGCTTGTAACAGATTAACTCGCCTTCGGTTCCTATCCATAAACACTTGCGCTCTTTATCTTCCAGCATCGTATTGGCGAAGAAATTTTTCTCTCGGCGGGCGGCAGGGATGCCGATAAGGTAAAAATTGTTTCCCGTTTCATCCAGCCTGCAAAATCCGTCGTAAGTCCCGATGTATAGCTCACCTTCCGAAGTGTGTAGCAGCGAGTAAACCGCAGCGTGAGGGAGTTGACTGTTATGCGGAGTAAATGCTTTTAGTTCGCGGGTTTCGGAATTGTATCGGTAAAGTCCGTTCAATGTACCTATCCACAGGTCGTTTTCATGGAAAACGAGGCTGCGCACATCGCCCGGAAAATCGACGTCCGGAGTAAGGTACTGGTCGGTGCGGTAATTGTAAACCAACAAGCCGTTATCTGTTCCGAGGAAGATGGAATCTCCCGCCGTTACGCCGCAGTAAATCCGTACGTTGTTGCTCTTTCCATATTCAAAGTGCGGCTGTAAATTATACCCGTCGTAGCTGAACAGCCCCGCATTTGACCCCATCCAGATGAGCCCGCTTTTGTCTTGCAGGATGCAACCGATGGTCGAGGCATCGGTTTGCATCGGGAGGCGGTCTAATTGCATATATGACATTTGCTGAGCGCGTCCCGATACAGTAACCCAGAGGATGTATAGGATAAAAAATAGGTACTTTTTCATGCAACGGAGATAATAAGGTACGAACAAAGATATGAAATCTTGTCGAATCTTACAACACTTATTCTGCCGTCAGCACCACCTCAGCTCCTTTCAGCAGAGGCGAAGAGAAAGATACACGGATGGTTCCTTTTTCGCCCGTGGTCTGGATATACGCCAGCAAACGTCCGCGGAAAACCCGGTGGTGATTGTCGGTATAGTCGCTCATGTCACTGTTATTCGAGCCTTCCAATCCCAGCAGTCGGGCAGGACCTTCGATGCGGCAGGTGATGTCGTTGTCGCTGAGTTTCACTACCGTACCCTCTTTGTCTACTACCTCTACCGTGATGTGTGCAGTGGCTTTATTTGCCGAAAGATTACTGCGGTCTGCACGTGCCCGTAACGCATACGGATGCGTTGATGAACTTATGCGGTAGGACGAGGCAACACTACCGTTAGCGTTACACCCTTCTACCCATAGCGTTCCGGGGCGGTATGGAATGTCCCAAAAAATGATACCTGTCTTGTCATCGTAAGGCTTCATTTCGCCCACTTCTTTGCCGTCTAACAAGAGGCGGGCTTGTGGAGCATTGGTATAGCAAACTACGCGAATCAACTCGCCCGGTTCATAATTCCAAGTATCCCATGCGTCTATCGACAACCAGTTTTCTCCTTTACGGATGGGGTATGTACCAATATACGCCATCGGTTGTTCGCTCCACAGCGAGGCACGGAAATAACCGCGCGGTTTCGGGAAACTGCCGAAGTCGAGCAGCCCGGTATATAGCCCGCGTGAAGGCCAGCGTCCGGCTTCGCCCAAATAATCCGTCCCCGTCCAGAGAAATTGGCCGAAGATGAAATCCTTATCACGAACGGCGTGCCAAGCCTCGATGCCCACACCTGTTTCGCTTCCATAGATAACGCGGTCGGGGTAGGTGGCGTGGTCGATGTCATATCGGTTTTCGGTATAGTTATACCCCACTACGTCTACAGCTTCCGGATATTCCGTTTGGTTCGACATGACCACGCCTGCCAAAGCTCCGGTAACAGGACGCGAGGTATCGACGGCACGTACACATGCGGCAAGTCGTTTGGCAATGACACCGATGCGCATTGCACTGGGAGCTTCAGGTTTGTATCCGCCGAACATGGGCTGATTAATGGTGGTTCCGTCCAGCACCGGATGTGAATACGGGTCGTTCGGGTAATCCACCTCATTGCCTATACTCCATAAGAAAACGCATGGATGGTTGCGGTCACGCCGTACCATGTCGGTCACGTCGCGCTCTATCCATTCTTCGAAAAAGTCGAAAGAGCCATCGTAACTTGGTTCGCCCACGTTCCATCCTTTTACCCATTTCCGTTTCGGGAACTCCCATTCGTCAGACGCCTCGTCCATCACTAAAAATCCCAGACGGTCGCATAAATCGTAGAGTACGGGAGCTTGCGGATTATGGCTCATACGGATAGCATTGACACCGATTGCTTTCAGGTTTGTAAGGCGGCGTTCCCATACCTCCGGAGGAACTACCGCACCCAACACTCCCGCATCGTGATGCAGGCAAACCCCTTTCACCTTCATCCACTGCCCGTTCAGCGCAAAGCCCTTGTTGGCATCAAACTGAAGCGTACGCAGTCCGACATTTGTCTCGCAGCCATCAATACGTTCACCGTTGCGGTAGATTTCTGTTTTCAATGTATAAAGGTAAGGGTCGGTTAAGCTCCAGCGGTGTGGTTTCGGCACATTGAGCGAAACAGTCTGTTTGGTAATGCCTTTTGCATTGTCCAACAAGCGTGAACGGCGTTGGGCAACTTGTTTCCCCTCTGCATCGTATAAAGTAGCCGATACCTCCAGCCTTCCTTTTTCTGTTTCATGCTTTTCTACCTCCATGTCTACCGTTACGGTGGCACGCCGGTCGGTAATCGAAGCAGCTTGCCAAGCCACTCCCCACTGTGCGAAATGGGTTTGCGGAGCGGAAATCATCCAAACATCGCGGTAAATACCCGACCCCGTGTACCAGCGCGAATCGGCATACCGGCTGTGGTCTACGCGCACGGCTATTACGTTATCGCCTTCCTGCAAGTAAGGGGTAAGGTCGTATAGAAAAGAGATATACCCATTCGGACGTTTCCCTAACAGGTGTCCGTTCAAGTAAACCTCGCTCCGGTTATAAACGCCTTCAAAGTAGATATAGTGACGAGCTGCACGGTCTGTCACCGTGAAATGTTTACGATACCATCCGATGCCCCCCGGAAGATACCCCGTACAGCTTGCCAGCGAAGGTGAGAGCTGTGCCTCGATAGACCAGTCGTGTGGCAGGTCAAGCCGGCGCCACTTCCCGTCATCATAATCGTTGCGCAGACTGAGTGAATCATCGGAAAGGCTGAACAGCCATCCGTCGTTGAACTTACGGGCATCGCCAAAAGAAACTTGCGCCCGTAGCGGCATCAGAGCAAGCATTGCGATAATGAGCAAAGCCGATGCAAAGAGTTTGTTTTTCATGCTTCTGTGTTTTTAAGGTTAGATGTATGGGTATGGTCATGACATTTCAATACCCGGTGGGGAAGGTTGCCATGTCCTAATCAATCAATGGGACAACCGAAATGTTCTTCAATCCATTCGGTAGGGATTTCCGTGTCGGGATGATAATCCAACGTACCGTTTACACAAGCGATAGACTTTACGTTTTGAAGTACCGAACCAATGTCGTGGCTGACAAGGATAATTGCCCGCTCGCGGTTGATTTCTTCTAACAGTGCATACAGTTTAGCCTCGAAACGCTTGTCGATATACGTGTTAGGTTCATCGAGTATGATTACTTGAGGGTCGGACACCAATGCACGCCCCAGTAAAGCCCGCTGGAGCTGTCCGCCGCTGAGTTGCCCGATAGGACGTTCTTCCAGCCCTTCCAGCCCCATGCGTGAGATAATCCGGCGGACCTGTTCATGCTGTTCTTTAGTGAACGGTCGGAACAACGATTTCTGCTTGTTAAGTCCGGAAAGCACCACCTCGTACACAGAGATAGGAAATTTCTTGTCAATGGAATTGTATTGCGGCAGATATCCCATGCTGATTTCAGGGACTTTCTTTCCCTCCTGAAAGAAACACACCTCTCCGGCAGACGGTTTGAGCAGTCCGAGGATAACTTTCATCAGCGTAGTTTTTCCGCCTCCGTTCGGACCGATTACGCCCAAAAAGTCATACTCATAAACAGTCAAGTCAATTTGCTCCAATACCGTTTTGCGGTCGTATGCAGCAGAGATTCCGGTTAGTTGGATAATAGGTCGGTTCATGATTGAATTATTTAACTAATGCTTGAGCTACTCCTACCATTTCTTTTTCCCATTCGTAACTGAGTGGATTGATAGATACAGTCTGCGCTCCTAATTCTTTAGCGATGACCTGAGCATTCCGAGTGTCAAACTCCTGTTGGACGAAAATAATCCGCACGCCGGCATTTCGAGCTTTACGGATAAGCTGTTGCAACTGTGCAGGAGAAGGCTCTTTCCCTTCTTCTTCTATGCAGATCTGCGTCAGTCCATAATCGCGGGCGAAATAGGTCAACGCCGGATGATAAATAAGAAAAGCACTATCGGCTTGGGGTAACAAAGCCTTGATGGATTGGTCAGTGCGATCGATACAAAGCATCACACTGTCTAATCGCGCCTGATAGTAAGAAGTATGTACTGTATCCAATTCGCATAAAGCCCGGCATATATTTCCGGCGATAACCCGCGCATTGCGAGTCGAATTCCAAATATGCGGTTCTATGGCAACTTTACTGTCGTGCGAGTGTCCTTGCATCAGTTCGACATTCTTTGAAGCATCAAAAACAAGCATATTAGGCACATTTGTTTTGATACGTTCCATCCATGCCTGTTCGAAACCGATATACCCGATACGCAAATAAGCTGCACTTTGGGAGAGCGCAATCAACTGTTGAGGAGTAGGGTCATACGTTTCAGGATTACTTCCCGCCGGCACCATGCTTACCACCTTATATTTATCTCCGGCAATAGCTTGTGTAAAAAATCGCAGAGGCTCGATAGTAACCGTCAGAACCGGTTTCTCGTCAGCCTGTTTCTGCTTGCTGTTACATGCCGTAAAACAAAGCAGACAGAGTATTATTATAGGTAAGAAGTATCTCATGCTTTAATGATTATATAAAATTTGTATTTGGGCAAAGATACATAAAACTCTCGGCTTTCTTTATATATCATTTATTGAAATCTTCTTGACCAGACAGCAAGTGCGCATGTTTTATTATTAAATAACGTCACTATATTTTATCATAAACATTTTGCACTTTTGTGTAAAAGTCATCAAAACGCAAGCCCATAACTTCCTTAAAACATCCGTATGCGTTGCTTAACGCATACGGATGTTTTCACTATAAATGTTCAATGGTAGTTACTTTCCTATAAATGTATTTATTTCTCGGATAATCGTACCATAAGCACTCCGTGGGGAGGAATATCGCATACAGTATTTGCTTGGGTAGTACCGATGTTTTGATGTTTCCAAAGGTCGCGTATCGTATATTCTTTCTTATGAATATTCACTTGGTCGGCAAAGTAGATAGTTTGTTTGTGCCAGTCGTAGTTTAAATGCCATGTGGTTTCGGTACGATTCAAGAAGCAGACAGCAAGTTCACCGTTGGCAAGCGGTTTCGCCCAAATTTCTTTTTCTCCCATGTCCATAAAACGGCGTGCTTGTTGTCCCAATTTGTCTTGGTTGACAGATATGACTTCTTTGTTGGTTAGAATCTCTTTGGTTTCAGCATCCATTTTCCGTAAGTCATTGCCTGCCATTAAAGGAGTTGCTAACATACACCACATAGAAAAATGCGTAATGTATTCATCTTTTGTCATACCTCCGTTTCCGATCTCTAACATTTCGGCATCATTCCAATGTCCGGGACCGGCGTATGGATAAAGGTCTGCCATAATGTCTATGATATCTAATACACCGACACCACCCCAATCGAATTTGCACTGGAAACAATCGCGAATGTCGGGAGTAACGCGCCACATGTGTCCGATACCTTTTCCCCATTTCCACGGTTGGTTTTCTCCCCATTCGCAGATACTGAAAACGATAGGACGACCACTTTGTTTGATTGCATCGCTCATTGTCTGATAAGCAGCTTGGGCGTTTTGACCTTCATTTGAACACCAGTCATATTTTAAATAATCGATTCCCCATGCTGCATATTGGCGTGCGTCTTGGAATTGATACCCTCGGCTTCCCGGGCGGCCTTGACAAGTGTAAGAACCGGCACAGGAGTATATTCCTAATTTAAGTCCGCGTGAATGAATGTAATCTGCAAGTGCTTTCATGCCGTGAGGGAAATGTTTCGGATCGGGGATGATGTTGCCTGTCAAGTCACGTCCTACCTGCCAGCAATCATCAATGACGATGTATTCATATCCCGCGTCTTTCATGCCCGATTCAACCATTGCATCGGCCATTTCTTTTATCAAATCTTCACTGACATTGCAACCGAATTTATTCCAACTGTTCCATCCCATTGGAGGAGTTTGAGCTAACGAATTAAAAATGGAGTCTGGGATTGCCTTTTCTTCTCCGAAGAACATTTGTGCGTGTACATTGCATCCAAGTAATAAAGCTATTCCTATGATAAAAGTTTTTAGTTTCATATTTATTGATTTGAAGTTAGTGTGAGGTTTTAAAACAGCAACTGTATCCGCCAATTCAGATAAAACTATCTTTTACTTGGACGGATACAGTCTTCGTTTTTACCAAAAGGTACTTACTAATACCCGAATCCTTAAATACAGAATTTATTGAATGGATGTATTAGTCAGTTTTACTTTATATGGCCATTGTGCCATTGGGAGTGCGCTCAGTGTCCAATGGTCGGTAGAAGGCCCTGCTGTGACTACAAGCCATAAGTAGGCCAGTTTCTGGTCTGAGGGAACAGTCCATGAAGCAGTACTCGTTTGATTGTAATAATCAGTACTTCCCGAAGTTCCTAAAACCGTTTCTCCGTCTTCCGTAACTCCTACGAACCCATATCGGTAATACGGTATATAGTACCACGCATTATCATATCCCGGACATCCGTTAGGCGCAACATCTTCGCCTTGTAAGCCTTTGAAGTCGGCTGTAACTGTTGTGCCCGCTTCGGGTACACTGAGTTTGATGACGTTGAAACCATAGTTCTCCGGACAGCGTTCGGCTTTTACTTGGTAATAACCGTCATCCTGAATATCCATGTACGGCCTGAAGTTTTCGAAAGAATTGGCAAAGGCACGTGTTTCATCATATACCCGTTCGAAGTCTAAATTTACCAAGTGACAATAACAATCAAACATCTCATCCACAAATTTATAATTCTCGCCTGCCTGATATCCCTTCATGCGCTGGTACGTTTGTACCGGGTCTTCGTAAGATAAACTTTGCCGATACATGTCGGCTATGAATGTTTGCCCGTTCTTTTCGCTCCAATATTCCAATACGTATGGTGAGCGGTAGATGTTTTCTTCGTGTAAGAAAGCCTTGTGCGTAGCCTGTTTGAAGGCCTCCCAATGGTATTGCTCTTCGGCTATCCAGTTCGGATTAACTTGCCATAGCATCCATTGCGAGGTCATTTCATAGAATCCGGCTCCTTGTCCGTCACCCCAGCATGAGCTTCCGTCGGCAATCATCTGAAGCTGGAAACTGTGTCCCAGTTCATGGGCAACCGTGTTCAGATTTTCGTCCTGCAAGCGGTTGGGAGCTGCCCAGAATGCCCCTATGGTATTATCGTACGTTCCGCCGTAAGCCGTACCTTCGAGTGAATACTGAATCATCACCATCATACGGTATCGTTCGCTAAGAGAACCTTCGTTGACAAAGTTCAGGTCATCTCTGTAAAAAGTATAAAACTGTTCGAGTTTGTTTTTGAGATTTTCTAAATCAACATGCATGTCGTTTCCCTCTAATTGAGGCGGATTTGCCAAATCATCTCCGAATCCTTTTTCCCAAAAGATAGCCAAGTTATCCGTACATGCCATTCGGTTGTAACAGTAGGCAAACGTATCTACCCGCCAGTCTTGACCGGAATATTCTAATGGACGATAAAGTTCTTTTCCCTCGGGCAAAGGATACTGTTCGTTATACGAAACATGTTCGCTATAATCCGTACAAGAGAGTATCGCTGTACCTCCTATGATTGCGCTGATATATTTTATTAATGTTTTCATAATAATTCGTATGGTTAAATTTTTAAATTATTCGTATGGTTGAGCGTCGATAGCCGGAGAGCGTCTTAATTCGTAGCGGGGAACAGGAAGCCAGTAATGTGCTTCAGCTCCGGCTACCCCTGCAAAGTTACGGGTTGAAACAGTATTTCCTGTATAATATTGTTTGTGTCCATCGGCATATTTATAGATAACGATACCTGTTACAGGATGGCTATAACATTCTTCCATTTGTTTCCAACGGCGAAGGTCGAACCATCGTTGTCCTTCGAATACCAGTTCGGCTTGGCGTTCGTAATAATAAGCGTCCCAAATATCGTCACTTGCTTGTATTTCGGGCAAACCTACGCGGCGACGTACTTTGTTGATGTATTCTCGTGCGCCTTCTGCTCCTTCTATATTACCTAATTGGATTTGACATTCGGCATAGTTCAGATAGATTTCGGATAAGCGGATGAAGAACCACGGAGTAGTGTGCATTGTTGTTCCTGCCGAGTTATAGTTCGGATCGAGGAATTTACGCATAGAGTAGCCCGTATTGCTGGCATTCCAGTAATATTCTCCCTGATCGCTGTCTCTTCCGGCGGTTACACCCGATTCGCCGGGACGGAATACTTCGACTTCACGTCGGCCGTCTCCGTACCCCCACATATCTCCGTCAAGGATGAAAGCAGAGTAGAATCGAGGCTCACGACCTTTCCATGCATCGGGCATGTCGCCTGCCGCTGCCCAATATTCTGCCTGCGGAACGAAATCGCTGCCGTCGGAGTTCTGGAAGAAATCGGCAATTTCTTGCGTCGGGTTAAAGTTACCCCATCCTTGAAATCCGTTGCCGATACCGCAAGGAGCCTGATAGAGATAAGACATATTCTCGCCTGCTCCGTATTGAGGGTCGTATAGTTTTTCGAAGATGACTTCCGGATTCTCAGGATCAAGGAACAAAGCCCCGTATTCATCGCTTACGGTTTTGGGGTCGGTAACTACGTTGCTCGTATTGATATCCTGTAAGTGATATATGTTTAAATCGAATACGGCATGGGCAGCGTCGGCCGCAGCTTGCCATTTTTCAGGAGACGGCGTACCGAATAACGGACTTGCCTGATAAAGCAGTACTCTTGATTTCAAAGCCAATGCAGCCCCTTTGGTCGCCCGTCCGAAATCGCTGTTGTCGGGATAAACATCGGGGAGAAGAGAAGCAGCATCATCGCAATCTTTTACAATGAAAGCAGCCACATCATCCATATCGGCACGTGATTCTTCAAACTGATCGTTCAAACCGAATGTATGGTCGATGAGAGGAACACGTCCGTACAGACTGTATAACATGTGGTAATTCCAAGCTCTGAGGAATAAAGCCTGTCCTTTTTGCCAGTTTTTCCATTCTTCATCTCCCGGCACTTCATCAATGCGTTCCAAGAACAGGTTAATGCTTTTGATATAGCCGTAATATGTTCCCCATGGGTCCCACATGGTCTCATCCCAGCCGATACTATATGTATCGCAGTTTAGCAGGCCTTGTGTTACATTTTCAGAGCCGTAGGTATGTTTCTGATAAACCTCGTCTGTAAAATGAGCGAAACGAGTCCCTTTCATGGTTTCTGCCCATAGGTTGACGTATTGTGCGTTCAGGTAAGTTTCAGAAAGAGCGAGGTCGCTCCAGATTGCTTCATCAGAGAAAGAGTTGAGAGGTTCGACATCTAATATATCTGTACATGATGTGCTTCCCAAACTCATGCAAGCCAAAGCCAATGTATATAAGTAATGTTTTGTTTTCATGGTTGTCGATGTTTTTTTTAGAAAGTAATGTTAGTACCGAAAGTAATCATACGCTGTAACGGGTATGCCAAGATACCGTTTGAGTTGATTGCGTATCCGTTTTCATCTTTGGATGTGCCGACTTCGGGGTCACATATTTTCATTTTATCAAATGTAAACAAGTTGTTTCCGTTTACGTAAAAACGCCACTTTTGGATACCGATTTTCGAGGTGAGCGACTGAGGTAGGGTATAACCGATTTCCATTGATTTCAGACGGAGGAAAGCGGCGTTGCGGAGCCACCATGTAGAAGCACTTCCATTCCATGTATCACCGTAAGTCTGTTTGATGAAGGCTTTCGGCCAGCGGGCGTTCAGATTTTCTTCGGCAGTGTTTTCTGTGCGCCAACGTCCTTCGTAAAAGTCTGTTACCATATTCATGGTGGGTTGTACTAACTGTACGGCTTTAGCCTGTCCTTGAAAGAAGATGTTCAGGTCGATGCCTTTCCATGAACCGTTCAGTGTGAAACCGTAGATAATTTTCGGCGTTGCAGATGCGTTGATACGGATAGCGTCATCCCATGTAATTGTTCCGTCGCCGTTTGTATCCTGATAAATCAAGTCGCCGGGCGCGGCATTGTCCATGTGAGGCGTGTTGTCTACTTGTGCCTGATTCTGATAGATACCCAATGCTTTGTACAATACTAGTCCGTCTATCGGATTTCCTGTTGTCCGTTGCCATTCGGGGGTAGAAATAGCTTCGTCCATGTAAACTACTTTGTTTTCTGCGTATGTAAAGTTTCCGGTAATTCCCCATTCGAAGTCGCCGGCGCGGTCGTGATAAGAAGCCACGATTTCTACTCCCGAATTATTTACCTTACCTAAGTTTTCGGCAGGGAGCACCAATCCTGTATACGCCGGTATAGATGCGCTACGGGTAATTAATATATCGCTACGCTTGGATTTGAACCAGTCGAAATCCAATGTAAATTTACCGTTCAAGAACGAAGCCGAGAATCCGAGGTTGGTAGTGTTTGCTGTTTCCCACGTAACCAGCGGATTGGCCGTACGGGTTAGATAAAAACCTTTGTTAACCGCAGCGGCATCGCCCGTACCGAAGTAAGCTCCACTGTCTGCAAACGCATATTGTGAAAGATATTGGTAAGCAGTGATGTTGTCGTTACCCATCTGTCCCCATGAAGCCTTGAGCTTAAGGAAATCGATATAAGGTTTCACCGGTTCGAAGAACTTTTCTTCAGAGATAACCCACCCCAAAGAGAATGACGGGAACAAACCCCAGCGGTGTCCTTTGGCAAAGTTCATAGACCCATCGTATCGCATGGTTACTTCTGCCAGATATTTGTCCATGTACGAATAGTTTACACGTCCGAAGAAGTTTACACGTGCAGTTTTGTCTGAAGAACCGTTGTTGTCCTTATCAGCCGGTACGTCGCTTCCGGCAAATAAATCCATCAGCGTGTTCGACAAGAAGTTGGTACGATATCCTGACAGCGTGTGGTAGTTATATTTGCTCTGTTCGTAAGCTGCAAAAGCATTTACTTTATGACTGTCGTTAAAAGTACGTTCGTAACCGATACGGGCATTCAGGGTGATGGTCGAATAACGGGTAGCCCAGTCGTTCAGGCTGATTTGTCCCGTGTCAGAACGCCTGTTCTGATATTCTTGTGTAGCGTTGTCATAATAATAAAGGTCGTATGGCTGATTGATTTGTTTGCCATCGCTAAACGTATAGTCGATGGCGGCATATCCTTCGGCATACAGTCCTTTCGTGATAAAGTCAAGGTCGACATGCAGTAAAGGCTTGATGTTGATGACATTCGTCGTATAGTTATTCGACCCCGGCTGATCGGTTACCATGATTGCCGCATTACGGGTTACTCCGTCATAGCCTACTCGCGGCAGTCCGTTCGGGTAATAAGGCGCACTTCCGGGGAAGGTACTTAAGAAGTAAGTAAACAAATACGGAGTAGTATAAATTCCGCGTTGGCGCTGTTCCTGTCTGCCCAATATGTCTAAACTAAAACGTATCGACTTGTTTATTTGGGCATCGATATTAGACATCAGTTGGAACTGTTTGTAATCTTGTGCCGAGTTCTTATAAATCGCGTCCTGCCACATATATTGTGCGGAAGTGTAAAATGAAATTTTGTCTGTACCTCCGCTGATAGACAGGCTGTGCTGCGTTTTACCCGCCCAGTTTTTTGCAACCTCGTTCCACCAGTCTGTATCCGGATAATTAATCGGGTCATCATGGTTCAGATAATGTTGCAACACCTCATCGGAATATGTAATACCGGCCTGATCATGACGCGGGTCGGCATCATACTCATTTACATACGTAGCATATTGATATGCATTCAGCATTTCAGGGATTTTGGTAGGCTGGGAGATTGAATAACTTCCGTTATAGTTCACCGAAATTTTCCCTTCCTTTCCGCGTTTGGTGGTGACCAAGATAACACCGTTTGCCGCACGCGCTCCGTAAATGGCTGCCGATGCGTCTTTCAGTACGGAAATGCTTTCAATGTCTTCAGGATTCAGGTGACTGAACGAGCGGTCGGCAATACCGTCTACCACAATCAGCGGCGAAGTGCTTCCCAAAGTACCTTTACCGCGAATCAATATATCCGCATTGTCTTCACCCGGTTCTCCCGAACGGGTATTGGCTATGATACCGGCCGTTTTTCCGGCAAGTGTATTGGTCAGGTTTGCCGCTGCAACTTTTTTCAAATCCTCACCTCCTACTTGTGATACAGAACCTGTCAACGTGGCTTTCTTTTGCGTACCATATCCTACCACGATGACTTCATCCATAATCTCTGAATCTTCTTTCAGTGTGATTTTTTGTTTTCCACCTTGTAATTCTGCCGCCGATACCTCCTGCGATTTATATCCGATATAGCTGATTACCAGTGTGGCATTAGGCGATACGTTAAGGCTGAAATTTCCGTCGATGTCCGTAATCGTTCCGTTTGTAGTACCTTTTTCCATCACGTTTGCCCCGATAATCGGTGTACCGTTGGCGTCTGTTACATTACCTTTTACTGTTCTGTTTTGTTGAGTAATTTCCGAGACTTGAGTCATGCTTTCTTCAGAATATGCCATTGCGCTGAGAGTACAGGCAGAAAGCACGATGCAAGCAGTGGTTTTCATGAATGCTTGACAGAAAAGCATTCGTTTTAGTTGTGTTTTCATCATAAGTAAGGCTTTTAATGTGATTTATACTTGCATTATGTGTTTTTCACGCACTTGCAAATTTAAATTCATACAGTTGCTTTTTATGACAAAATCGTCCGTTTTGATAGAAAAATCGTCTATTTTGATGAGATATTCCTCTTTTGTAGTCGTTTTATTTCTTTGTATTGATGCCCGGTAAAAAATAGAGAGGATAATTGCAGCTTTTATGCGTAATGAGCTTGTTTTCAGCTTTATCCGGTTTTGGGGGAAGTATGAAAAAACGCTACCCATAGAACAGGTAAGTTCTATGGGTAGAATCGGACAGTTCTACCGCATGTGTTGGCCGACACTAACGGTAGCCTCATGCTTTGACGGCACGCAATATTTCCCGCTTTCCTCCCGGAGGACCGGGCAAGCGCTCTACTGTAAATCCGGCGGATTGCAGCATACGGCGCACGACTCCTTTGGCGCAATAGGTGGTTAGGATTCCTCCGCGGTTGGTCTGGCGGAATAGAGTTTCGAACAGAGACTGACTCCACATTTCAGGTTGTTTTTCGGGAGCAAATGCGTCGAAGTAAATTACATCGTAATTGTCTTCAAAATGATAAGTCGTGAAGTCGGTTTCTATTTTGCAAAGTGTGAAATGGGGAGAAATGGCAACCGGGATGTTCCACTCGGCTTGGTGGAGAGCATAATAACTTGCGGCATGTTCGGGCGCGATGTGTTCGGGATAGTTCAGGCTGCGGACGACGCTTTCGGCAAGGGGATAGCGTTCGAGGGTTGTAAACCGTATGCTGCGTTTGCTTCGTTCGGCTTCCAACTGTGTGAGAAATGCGTTTAGTCCCGTCCCGAATCCGATTTCGAGTACGTGAGGGGCAGAAACTGCGGAATGTTTCAACCCCATATTAATAAATATGTGTTCCGATTCGGTGAGTGCCCCTTTTACGGAATGATAATGTTCGTTCAGTTCGGGGACGAAAAGCGTATTGCTGCCGTCGGCAGTTTGTTCGATTTGTATCATGAGGCTAAAATAATTTATAAATGCCCAAAGCTGTAGCCACGAGAATGGTGTAACGTCCTAATTTGCCAATGCTCATCGAGAGGGTTACTATCCAGACGTTGGCTCGCATGAGACCTAAAACAATCAGGATGGCATCGCCGATAACGGGAAGGAAAGAGAATAGAGCAATCCATGAACCGCGTCCGTGGATAAACCGCTTGGCACGCTCCATTTGCTTTTGGTCTACTTTGAAATATTTCTCTATCCATTCCATTTTCCCGAGGTGACCTATCCAGTAGCAAGTCAGGCCTCCCAAAACATTTCCTGCCGTAGTAGCGAGTGTAGAACCTACCGGGTCGAGTCCGAATCCGATACATGCCAATAATACGGCTTCGGAACTGAAAGGAAGAATTGTTCCCGCCAAGAAAGCGGATATGAACATTCCCCAGTATCCCCAGTCGGTCATGAATTGAATAAATGCGTCCATAAGTTGAATAAGAAAAGCAATCCCCACAGTGAGAGCACTACGGGTAGGAAGATGCGGGTGAAACGGTTGAATGTAAGTGCCAGCAAATGTCCGCTGGTGATGCTGCCCGTAATGAGCAGTATCGGAAGAAGTGCATTCAGGTGCTGAGGCTGTAAAACGGTCAGCAGCAGGATGCCTCCGCCTATCGCAATCAGGCTGCGCAACAGGATGCGGGTTTGTACTTTATCCTGATAGGTATGCGTAAGACTTTGGGTACTGCTTACGGCGGTTATTACAGCGATTGTTGCCCATGAGATGATTTGTGATAGTGTGAGTGCGGAATAATCGACAGGCATGAAATGTATCACTCCCACTAAGGGGGCGTAGGTTACTTCTGGCGTGTGTGTAATGTAAAGATGATAGCAAAGCAGCATGAGGTAAGGCACGCATAACCCCATAAGTCCGGCAAAAAACGTGCGCCAGTTGAACGAGCGCAGGCTGCCCATTAAGATGTAGAATAGCGGGATGAAATACATGATATGCGGCATAAACAAGCTGCCGATGCTCATGCAAAGGAAAGCATGAAATATCGTTGTTGAGGCATACCGCGATTCATAGCTTTGGAATAAGCTATATATCGCAGCCAAGAAGAGCAAGGGAACCCACGTTTGTGTAGAGAAAGAATAAAGGAAAGGACAGGCTGCGAAAAAAAGCATGAACATGGCGGGAGGGAATGCGGTACGTGTACGTATCAGGGCAAACGCCGTATTCATTTCGATTAGCATATACGCCATGACCGCACATACGCCAAGTGTGATTCCGTCTGTCAGCTGTTTGGTATTTATCAGGCAGACAATCACAGCTAGTAGGATAGCAGCGGGAAGCGTGATTCTTCCCGTTGCTATGCGGTATTGAAATTTGTTTCTTCCAATCATCAATAGAGTGGGTTAGAGGTCGAACCCGATGTCTGAACGGAAATATTTCTTTTCGAACTGAATCTTTCCGGCGTTGTTAAACGATTGTGCCAATGCCTCTTCTTTGTTCGACCCGTATGAGCTGACGGCGATAACACGTCCTCCGGCTGTAACTACCTGCCCGTCTTTCAAGGCTGTTCCGGCATGGAATACGATGCTGCCTCCGGCTTTTGCCTCTTCAATGCCCGTCATGGGGAATCCTTTTTCGTAGGCTTCGGGGTATCCGCCCGATACCAACATCACGCAAACAGCAGCGCGCGGGTCGATTTCCAGTGTCTTTTCGGCAAGGTTTCCTTCGGCAACCCCTTCCAAAAGGTCAACCAAATCGCTCTTGATGCGGAGCATTACGCTTTCTGTTTCGGGGTCTCCCATGCGTACATTATATTCGATGACCATCGGTTCGCCTTTCACGTTTATCAGTCCGAAGAAGATAAAGCCTTTGTAGTCGATTCCCTCGGCAGCCAATCCTTCTACTGTGGGACGGATGATGCGGTCTTCTACCTTTTTCATCCATTCGGTATCGGCAAACGGAACCGGAGAAACCGAACCCATGCCGCCGGTGTTCAGTCCTTTGTCTCCCTCGCCAATGCGCTTGTAATCCTTAGCTTCGGGAAGAATTTTATAGTCTTTTCCGTCGGTCAATACGAATACAGAACATTCTATACCGCTTAAAAACTCTTCAATAACCACGGTTGCCGAGGCATTGCCGAACATTCCGCCCAACATTTCCTTCAGTTCTTTCTTGGCTTCTTCAAGCGTAGGCAGAATCAATACACCTTTTCCGGCGCACAGCCCGTCGGCTTTCAGTACGTAAGGAGCTTCCAGAGTTTCAAGAAATGCCAATCCTTCTTCCAAGTTATCAGCCGTTACGCTTTTATATCCGGCTGTGGGGATGTTATGACGTTGCATGAAGCCTTTGGCAAACTCTTTGCTTCCTTCCAGTACGGCGCCCGCTTTCGATGGACCGATAACGGGAACATGCTTCAGCGCTTCATCGTTTTTGAAATAGTCGTAGATACCTTTTACCAGCGGGTCTTCCGGTCCTACCACTACCATGTCGATGCCGTTGCTCGTAACAAACTGTTTGATTGCGGCAAAGTCATCGGCTTTGATAGCAACATTTTCGCCCACTTCAAGCGTTCCGGCGTTTCCCGGAGCGATGTATAGTTTCTCGATTTTCGGACTTTGTGCGATTTTCCATGCCAATGCATGTTCGCGTCCGCCTGAGCCTAAGAGTAAAAGTTTCATAAGTATATTGGTTTAAAAGTAAAGTTTCTTGTTGTTATTTCTTTTTTAAGTGGTCTTCAAAGTAGCGCGTAATGTGTTCGTGCAAATGTACGCGGTCTCTTCCTACCATGTTATGTCCGTCTTCCGGATAAACAAAGAAGTCGGGATGGGTTCCTGCGTCGATACATGCACGGAGGAACGTATAGCTATGTTGGGGAACGCAGGTAGGATCTGTTCCGCCGATAATGATTTCCAACCGTCCTTTCAGATTGCCTGCCTTCTGCTTCAAATCAGAGCCTTTGTAACCTTCGGGATTGGTTTGCGGAGTGTCCATGTAACGTTCGCCGTACATTACTTCGTAGAATTTCCAGTCGATAACAGGACCTCCTGCCACACCTACCTTAAAAATGTCGGGATAGGTAAGCATCAGATTGGTAGTCATGAATCCTCCGAAGCTCCATCCGTGTACGCCGATGCGTTCGCCATCTACGTATGATAGGGATTTCAGAAACTCCACGCCTTTTACTTGGTCTTTCATTTCTTCTACTCCCAAATGACGGAAAGTACAGTTTTCAAATTGCAGACCTCGATTATCGCTTCCCCTGCTGTCTACGGTCAGGATTACATAACCTTCCTGAGCCATGTATAAGTCCCATCCGCGTGCATCGTAGAAGCGGGTATTGTGAATGAGTTGGGCATGAGGGCCACCGTATACATAGATTATTGCCGGATATTTCTTGTTCGGGTCGAAATTCACCGGTTTGATGAGGCGGTAATATAAATCCGTAGTCCCGTCTGCCGCTTTGATGGTTCCTACACTGATTTCGGGCAGGTTGAACTGTTCGCGCATCGGGTCGGTGGCAGTCAGCAGCGTAACTCCTTTCTTCCCGTTGGTAGGCAGGATGCTGATTTCGCGTGCCACTTCAAACGAGGTGAAATTATCTATCAAGTATTTGCCACTTGCCGATAATTTGGCGCGGTGTGTGCCGTCTGTTCTTCCCACCGGCGTACGTTTTCCCGTCTTCACGTTTACGGCAAAGATATTGGTTTGCAGGGGAGACACCTCCGTGCTTGCAATGATGACTTCTTTCTTATCCGGATTGAAGCCAATGATGTCTTGCACCAACCATTCGCCTTGCGTCAGTTGAGTAGTTTTCAGCGATTCGCTTACAGAACCGTCATAGCCTTCCCGTCTTTGCTGGGCAGGCGACAGAACTGTTTTCGTATCCATCAGATACAGATGATGGAAACCGTCACGCTGGCTCCAGTAGATAAACTTCGTGTCGTCCCACGGTAAGAATACGATGGGATGTTGAGGCTCTACGTATTTGGGATGCTCTTCTTCGTATAACACACCTTCTTTCTCTCCGCTTGCCGCGTTGTAGCGAACCAGTTGTGCGTGGTTTTGGTCGCGGTTCAGTTCGATAACATAGACGCTCTGTTCGTCGGGCGACCAACTGATGTTGGTAAAATAGCGGTCAGTCGGGTCGCCTGCTTTCAGATAAACAGTTTTCGCTGTCTTTACATTATATATACCTACGGTTACTTTATGGCTCGTCATACCTGCCATCGGATATTTGTCCGGCTCAAGCGTGGCGATGCGCGTTGAGGTATTTACTTGCGGATAATCCGTCACCATGCTTTGGTCCATGCGGTAGAAAGCAAGATATGTTCCTTTGGGACTCCAGAACGTGCCTTTCATGATACCGAATTCGTTGCGGTGAACCGACTGACCGTAAACCACGCCTTCTTCCGTTTCGTTCGGATTGATTTGCGTACCGTCAACAAACAGGCTGTTTCCTATGGTGTAAGCCGTATGGCTATTTGCCGGGCAGAAGTCAGGGTTTGCCGGTTCTTTTTCTTTGCCGAGCTGCGTACACAGACTGATGTCCTTGCTTCCGAAGTCATATATAACAGAATAACGGTCATGTCGGAAATAAATCTTTTTTTGTTCCGCCCACGGAAAAGATACACTCATCAGCGAGTAAAGCGGTTTTAGCCCTTTCGATTTCAAGGCATCATTCACCTCTTCCAGCGTAACGAGCGTGGTTTCTTCGCCACTCTTTACGTCTACCGTCTTTATGTCTTCCACGTCGGCGCGTACACATACATCGCCCCACCAGTCCAGCCCCGGCATGTTCTTCGGAGTCAGATTAAAGTAATTAGCTCCCCCCGGAATCACGTCTTCCAGCGTGTACGGGCTTTTCTCTTGGGCAGATAAAGCAAATGTAGTCATACAGTATAAAACGAAAAGTTGGAATATACGTTTCATTTTGATTCGTTGTTTGGATTGATGTTTTTGAAGATTCGGGCAGACTCGTGAGCCTGCCCTTACCCGATTTATTGTTGTTTGTTATTCATCGCTTTTATCCGTCTGTCTGCGCCGATGTATGTATTGCGGAACATTGGGCTTGCGGCGGCGTCCTTCCGATGACGGACGGAAATCCCTGCGGCGTTCTTCACGGGAATCATCTCTGCGGCGTTCCTCGCGGGAATCATCCCTGCAGCGTCCTCCGCGTGAGTCATCCCGTCGGCGTTCGTTGCGGAATCCGTCGCGGCGTTCCCGTTTGCCGTATTCCACCTTTTCACCGCGCCGGCGAGGACGGAACGATGCTTCTTCACGCTTAGGCTTGAATTCTTCACCCTCATGTTCCGTGCGGAATTCCTTGTATTTGCCGTCGAATATTTGATATTTACGGAACTGACACTCCAATGCACCGTTAAACAGAGGCACTTTCACCGATGGTTTCAGCCCGATTTGGTCGAAACACTCATCGCGATAACTCAAAATCCAAGCATCATTGCCTACGAAAGCATGTTTCAACCGTTCGCCTATCATCTGATACAAACCCAACAAGTCGTTTGCCGAGATGCGTTCACCGTAAGGCGGATTCGTGATGATGATACTCTTTTCGGTCGGCTGTTCAAACTGCTGGAACGGCTGGATACGCAATACAACGTCTTTGCTCACTCCCGCCGCCTTTACGTTATGCGTGGCTATTTCGTTCGCTTTCGGGTTATTGTCGTATCCGTAAATCTTGTGTGTAAATTCGCGTTCCTTCGAGTCATCATTATAAATGTTGTCGAAAAGTTCTTGGTCGAAGTCTTTCCACTTCTCGAATCCAAATTCTTTGCGGAAAACCCCCGGAGCAATGTTTCGGGCTATTAAGGCAGCCTCAATGGGGATAGTACCCGACCCGCACATCGGGTCAATCAGGTCGCATTCGCCGCGCCATCCCGTCATCAGAATCATTCCTGCCGCCAGTACCTCGTTTAGCGGAGCTTCTACCTGCTCTTGGCGATATCCGCGCCGGTGCAGCGATTCGCCCGAACTGTCCAGCGAAAGCGTACACTGGTTTTCGGCAATGTGTATGTTAATCGCCAAATCCGGGTTGTTGATGCGTACCGACGGACGGTTGCCCGTACGTTCGCGGAAGTAATCCACGATGGCATCTTTCACCTTGTACGCTACGAATTTAGAGTGTCGGAACGTTTCTGAGAACACTACGGCATCTACTGCAAAGCTGTCCGTGTTGTTGAGAAAGTCCGTCCATTCGATACTTTTTACCGCGTCGTATACTTCGTCTGCGTTTTGAGCTGTAAAATGTTTGATAGGTTTTAAGATGCGGATTGCCGTGCGTAAGCAAAAATTTGTGCGATACATCATTTCTTTATCTCCGGTAAAAGAAACCATGCGGCGTCCGATTTCAATGTTGTCGGCTCCTAATTCAGTGAGTTCTTGTGCCAACACCTCTTCCAGTCCCTGAAAGGTTTTGGCGATAAGCTCAGATTGTTGATTCATTTCAATTAAATTACGTAATTTCTGTTTGACGATGCAAAAATAGAAATTTCCGCTCAGCTAATCAACTGTTTGAAAGTGTTTTTAAATACGCGGTTTAAATTTAGCCGGCTATTGGGGCGTGCAGACATTAGTGCTTTATTTTATGCGGATAAGTTCTTTCCATTCGGACTATGTTTCATGCGCTGATCGGATTTCTCATTTTCCTCTTGTGTTGAGCTGCAAGAGCCTGTTTTAAATTTTCCGATAAAGTGATTTCATCCGCCCTTTTTTTAGTTTGTTACCTGTCTTTTTTCCTGTTTTCACTCGTCAGATAGCCCGCTATCCAGAAAAACAGACCGGAAACAATTCTCAAACTGAGGCAGAGCAAAAATTTGTACGACAGGCTCTGAAAAAGGAAAATTTTAAGCGTTTCTGTAATAATTTTATTCTTAAAATTTTAGGTTTTATAAAAAACATTATATTTGCGACGATTAAAATATTAACCATTATCAACACTGATTTACTATGAGTTTAAAAACATGTTTCTCAGAGAGTAGTTGCATTTTATTGGCGAGTGCTTTATTCTGCACGTCTTTGCCTGCTTTTGCAACCTCTTCCTCAGCTGGTGCAAACTTGACAATTCAACAACAAGAGCAGAAATTGAAAGGACAAGTCATTGATGCCAAAACAGGCGATCCTGTTATCGGAGTAAATGTACTTGTTAAAGGAACTGCAACCGGAACGATTACAGACATTGACGGAAAATACGAGTTAAGTGCTCCCGTTGGTTCCATCCTCCAAATTTCTTTTATAGGTTATAAGACCGTAGAGATAAAGGCTACAGCCACCGAACAAACCGTCCAACTGCATGAAGATGCAGAAACACTGGACGAAGTTATCGTGGTAGGTTATGGTGTACAGAAAAAGGAGAGTTTGACGGGTGCCATGTCTACGTTGAAAGACAACAGGCTGAAAGATATTACTACGCCGACCGTTGAAAACATGTTGAATGGCAAGGTTTCCGGAGTATATGTAGCGCCGGGATCAGGACAACCGGGTTCTAACGGGGCTGTGCAGATTCGTGGACGTGCCACTCTGAGCGGCAGCACCTCTCCGCTGTGGGTTATTGACGGCGTGATTGTTGGCGAAGACCCCGGTGTGTTAAATCCGTCGGATATTGAAAGCATGACTATATTAAAAGATGCTGCTTCTACTGCTATCTACGGTTCACAGGGTGCCAATGGTGTCATTATTGTGACAACCAAGATGGGAAAAAGTGAAAAAATGAAGATAAACGCTTCTGTTAAGTTGGGTGTGAGTACAATGACCAACGGAAAGATGGAAGTAATGAACGGAGCAGAACTATACGATTATTATGCATCTTTTCCCAATCAAGAAGATATCAAATTCTCACGTTGGAATCCTGATTTGAGAAATTCCAACTTCGACTGGGGGGAATTGGCTTCACAAGCAGGATTTACTCAAGACTATAACATCTCTTTATCAGGAGGAAGTGACAAAATGAGTTCTTATTTCTCATTGGGATATTATAGCGAAGAAGGAACTGTAAAGGGATATAAGTACGACCGGTATAGTTTCCGTTACCGCTCTAACTATAAACCATTTTCTTGGTTGACCATAAAGCCGAACATCTCAGGTTCGATGAAAAACACAAATGACTCTCAGTACGACTATACTGCCAAATATACCATGTTCCCGTGGGATAGTCCGTATGATGAAGAGGGTAATTTGGTTCCCGACCGATACAGTGGATGGGTGGATAGTTCTGACTTGAATTACCTGAACTCCATTTCTTACGGAAATCATACTACACGGAAAACCTACGAATTTTCCGGTAATTTCGACTTTGATATCAGATTTACCGACTGGCTGACTTTTACTTCGGTCAATAACTATCGTTGGACGGGATATTTCCAGTCTATCTATACAGACCCCCGTACAGACAGTGCTTCCGGAGTGCAAGGACGTGTAGAGGAAGAACAAACCAATTATATACAGCGCTACACTAACCAGTACCTGACTTTCAACAAGATGTTTGGAAAACACTCCGTACAAGCATTGTTGGCTTATGAGTTTATGGATACTTCATCCAAAGTAATCAATGCCAAAGGTACCGGTATCGTTTCCGGATTTGAGGTGTTGGATGCCACTGCCACTCCCGAATCAGTAGGAGGAAGTCTTACCGAATGGGCAAAACAGTCTGTATTTGCCAAAGTAAATTACAACTATGATAACCGTTATCTTGCCGAAGCATCTATCCGTCGAGACGGTGCTTCTAACTTCGGTGACGACAAGAAGTATGGTAATTTCTTCTCAATCAGTGCCGGATGGAACATCAACCGTGAGAAATGGTTCAAGGCTGATTGGGTAGATGTATTGAAGCTGCGTGCCTCTTACGGTTCGGTAGGTAATGTGCCGTATTCTAAATATCCGCAATATGGTTTGTATTCCGTATCTTCTAATTATAACGGTATTCCTGCCATCCTCATCAGCCAAGTAGGTAACAAAGACTTGACATGGGAGCAGACTTATACAACCGGAGTAGGTATTGATGCCAACTTCTTCGATAACCGTTTGCGCTTGGTATTCGATTATTACAACAAATACACCTCTAACATCTTATATCAAGTCCCGGTTTCCGGACTGACTGGTATCACCAGCCGTTGGCAGAATGTAGGAGAGATGCGTAACTCCGGTATCGAAGTAACCATTGGAGGTGACATTATCCGTACCAAAGACTGGTTATGGAGCCTTGACCTGAATATGGGTTATAACAAAAACAAGTTGGAAAAACTGTATGGCGATGACCCGAACATGATGATTATCGGCGGCGGTGGAAATGATACTACAATAGCCGGAGCAGCCGACAAGGTATTGAAGGTGGGTTATAGTACCGACAGATATTATTTGCGTGAGTGGGCAGGGGTTGACCCGAAAAACGGAGCTCCTTTATGGTACAAGAACGATGGCAGTGGAGAAACAACCAGCAATTACTCTGAAGCAAAACAAGTAATGACAGATGCCACATCGCCTAAGCTGTTTGGTGGATTCAATACTTCTTTGGTTTGGAAGAACATAGATTTGAATGCTTCATTCGGATTTTCACTTGGTGGCAAAATCTATAACTATTCACGTCAGGAATACGATTCAGACGGTGCGTATACAGACCGTAACCAGATGAAACTGATAGACGGATGGTCACGCTGGGAAAAAGAAGGCGATATTGCCACACACCCTGTTGCGTCTTACGGTAACAGAAGCAATTCAAACAAGGCATCTACCCGTTATCTGGAAGATGGAGATTACCTGAAACTGCGTTCTTTGTCTATCGGTTATAACTTAGACCTGTCTAAGTATTACATTCAGAATATGCGCATCTACTTTACAGCCGAGAATGTGTTTACCATTACGGGATTCTCCGGTATTGACCCCGAAGTTCCTGCTTACTATGATTCAACAACCGGTACATACAAATCAATCGGTACTGCAGGAGCAGACCTTTATCCGTCTACACGCAAATTCATGTTCGGTATTAATCTAACCTTCTAATTCGCAATTTTATGAAAAAGATAACTTCAACCATACTTTTATCCCTCGCTATCACAGGAGGAGCGCTTACTTCTTGCGACATAGACCGATTCCCTAACAGTTACATGGAATCAGACCAAGTGTCAGACAACCAAGAGGTACTATTTGACAATATGCTTAATGGCATGTACGCACAGTTGAAAACATGGTCAGACCCGATGCACCGTCTGGGTGAATATGCCGGCGATAACATGATGATTCGCGGTTCTTCTACCGATGCTTTTTATGAATTTATCACTTATTCGCGTACGCCGGACAATTACCGTTTGCAGAACTTCTGGGACTACGGATACAAGGCGATTGCACAGGCATCAAACATCATCAATATGGCGAAAGAGACCGACGATGCAGAATTTAACAGCAAGTTGGGAGAATGTTACTACGTGCGCGGTATGATGTATTTCTATCTCTGCCGTGCTTTCGGACGCCCGTATTACCAAGCACCCGACAAGAATCTCGGAGTACCTATCGTTAATGGAACTCCCAGCGAAGACGAAATCGGGAACTTGTCTTTGCCGGACCGTTCTACTGTGAAAGAAACCTACCAGCAAGCCATTAATGACTTGCGTACGGCAGAAAAATTGATTACCACTTCGTTTTCAAGTCCCGACTATGCCTCTAAGGAAGCAGCCCAAGCCATGCTGTCGCGCGTATATCTGTACATGAGCGGAACTTATGAAAATCCGAACAGGGAATATGCTGATTCGGCAATCTATTACGCCGACCGTGTGATTGAATCGCCCAATTTCCATCTTGTTTCCCGTGAAGACTATATGAAGTCTGCCCGGACAATGCCTGAAAACTATTCCGAAGCAATCTTTGTCATCAAGCGTCTGGCTGCCGACTTCCCCGGCTCAGACTACTATTATGGTATCGGAGGTATGTACTCCAACATCGGGGGTATGGGATGGGGCGAAATGTACGCCAGTGCCAAATACCTTGAATTGTTAGACGAAACCAAACGTAACGACTGGAGAAAAGGCGACGAAGGAATCGTGGACGCACGTGCCAAATTTATCGAACCGCAATATATTACGGACGATAACGGAGATTACACCGAAGTATTGCGTTTCATCACTCCCAATGCAACCGGTACGGGATATACTTACGTACAGCTTCCGGTCAATGCAGACAGAACGAAGTGCAGTGAGGGAAATGAAACTTATACTATCACTCCTTTTTTAGACGGAAGAGCTCCCGAAGAAGAGTATTACACCATCAATAATTATAAGGGTGGAACATACACCGGTGTAATCGACTATCAGATTGCTTTGAACAACGGTTATCCGATGTTCTATATCACCAAATGTTCGCGTGAAGACGGATTGGAGTCACAACTCCATTCACCCATCATCTCCCGTTTGGATGAAATGTACCTGAATCGCGCTGAGGCATACGTGAAGAAAGGCTTGCTTGAAGAAGCAAGAGCCGATGTCAATATGATACGTGAACGTGCCATCAATGCAGAAGCCGGATACGACCAAGCAACCTTTGCTGCTGATGCCGCTAACTTGGTGGACAAGGAACGTCAGTTGGAAATGGCTTATCAGGCAGAGCGTAGCTATGACGTATTCCGCAACGGCGGCACGCTGACCAGACGCTATCCCGGTCCGCATCCTATTGATGACGTACCTGCTACCGATTACCGTGTGACTTATTACATCCCGCAGACGGCTATCAACTCTTATCCGAGCGGAAGTACATTGACTCAGAACCCGACAAGTGATAGCGGAGTAATTCTTAATTAATCTGATAACATTTTATACGGGCTGCCTCATCCATCAGGGTGGGGCAGCTTTTTTTATATAAAACTTTTCCTCCCGGAAAATTTTCTTTCCATCGGCATGGGATTGATTTCCCCTTGCCGACACATTTTATAACCCGGCATGGCGGGTCGTATAACTCACCGTGCCGGGTTATATAACCCACCATGCTGGGTTTTACGACTCGGCAAGGTGGGTTATAAAATTCGATAGGCGGCGAAACTGTTTTCTTTCCCGAAAAGTGCTATCTTTGCCGCGTGATGACAGAAAACAAAACAGTTTTATTGGGCATGAGTGGCGGAACTGACAGCTCGGTTGCCGCTCTGCTGCTTCAGGATGCCGGCTACGAGGTGACCGGCGTTACGTTCCGGTTTTATGAAGACGGTGATACGGAATACCTCGACGATGCGCGCGACCTTTGTAACCGTTTGGGGATTCGACATTTGGTACACGATGTGCGCGAAGTATTTGCCGAGCGCATCATCAGCTATTTCGTTCGCGAGTATATGGCAGGGCATACCCCCGTGCCTTGCACATTGTGTAACAATTACCTGAAGTGGCCTTTGCTGTCTCAAATAGCCGATCGCGAGGGCATTGCCCGATTTGCCACGGGACATTACGTAAGGCGGCGGCTTATCGACGGTTACTGGCACATCACTGCGGGGGCAGACCCCGATAAAGACCAGTCGTTCTTTTTATGGGGACTTCCCCAATCCATCCTGAGCCGGATGTTGCTGCCGATGGGCGAACTGACGAAAACACGAGTGCGTGAGTTGGCTGCCGAACGAGGCTTCTTGAAAGTAGCCCGTAAGCGCGACAGCTTGGGCGTATGCTTCTGCCCGATGGATTACCGTACGTTTCTGAAGGCTCGTGTTCCGGCGAGTGAAATCATTCCCGGCAGTTTTTACGACGAGCAAGGGAACTACCTCGGCAAGCATGAAGGCTATCCTTTTTACACCATCGGTCAACGCCGCGGTTTGGGCATCTATCTGAACAAAGCTCTGTTTGTGAAAGAGATTCTTCCCCAAGAAAACAAGGTTATCGTCAGCGACCGCTTGCAGTCGCTCGAAAAAACAGAAATGTATCTCACCGACTGGAACATTGTTAATCCCGCCGCGCTGTTGGGATGCGACGACGTAATTGTAAAAATACGCTACCGCAAGCAAGCCAACCGCTGTACGGTGACGCAGACTAACGACGGCAGACTGCACGTCCTCCTTCACGAACCGCTTGCCTCTATCGCTTCCGGTCAGGCAGCCGCCTTTTACCGCAACGATGTCGTGTTGGGAGGGGGGGATTATCGTTTGATGAAATGAAATAAATCCCTTTCCATATCCGGCGATAGGATTATTTTTCATACATTTGCCGCAACCGAATTTGTAACCATGTATAAGAAACAGCCGTTTTATACCGTCCGTTCGATACGGTTCCGCCGATGGAGCCGCAAATCGTATGCTGCTTTTCTCAGCTTGAAGCGGCATGTCACGATAGGTTGTGTGGGGAAGAGTATCGCCGAGGCTTCGCTGCACAAGGGCGGCATGTTCCATGCGGAAAAAAATCAGGGCACAAGCGGGTTGTACATTGGCAGCGACACGGGGTGCGAAGAACCCGATACAGGGGAAACGGATGTCCAGCTGTTGATGGGAGAACTATGCCCGCAGGTTACGTTGGTAATCGGTCCGGCGAAAGAATATGCGTATTCATTGGTAAAACATATCCGTAAGCACGCCGGTAATAACGGCATGTTTACGGGGATTCAGCGCAGGTTAATGCAGGCTTTTATTGACCGGGAAAAGGTTGGTGAAGCAGGCGTTAACCTGCGCTTTTTTATTCATTAAAAATAAAAGTTATGGAGAATCGTTTGAAAGAGCTGAAAGATAAAGTTTGTGCAGGCGGCAGCATATCGCTTGACGAGGCACGCTGGCTGATAGCAGACGCACCTTTCACGGAACTGTGCGATGCGGCGCACGAGGTAACCGAACGCTGTGCATCACGGACATTCGACCTATGTTCCATCATTAACGCCAAGTCGGGGCATTGTTCGGAGAACTGCAAATGGTGTGCCCAGTCAAGACATTACCGGACGAATGCAGAAACTTACGGTATCGTACCCGTTGAAGAATGTTTGCGCCACGCCCGTTATAACGAGCAACAGGGAGTGCGCCGCTTCTCGCTGGTTACAAGTGGCAGGCGTCCCACGGCAAAAGAAATAGACGTACTGTGCCGGCATTTCGCTCATCTGCGCGAACATTCTGGGATAAGCCTGTGCGCTTCGTTGGGCTTGGCGGATAAAGAACAGTTGGAACGGCTTCATCGGGCAGGCGTGGAACGCTATCACTGCAATCTGGAAACCGCTCCTTCATTCTTCCCTACGCTCTGTACGACCCATACTCAGGAGGAAAAAGTGGCCACCCTGAAGGCTGCACGCGAGGCGGGAATGGATATTTGCTGCGGCGGAATCATCGGGATGGGTGAGACTGCCGTACAGCGCGTGGAGTTTGCTTTCATGCTGCGTGAGCTGGAAGTGAAATCCATTCCCATAAACCTGCTGCAACCCATAGCAGGCACACCGCTGGAACATACCCCCGCACTGACTTCCGAAGAGATTGTTCGCACGGTGGCAATGTTCCGCTTTGTGAATCCGGATGCCTACCTTCGCTTTGCCGGCGGGCGTTCACAAATGGATGAAGAAACCCTCCGGCTCGCACTGCGGGTAGGGGTGAACGCTGCCATTGTGGGCGATTTGCTGACTACGCTCGGCTCGAATGTGGAAGAAGATGTGATACGAATAAAACAAGCTGGCTATGAACTTTGAACAGATGACCGATTCATTCGACAGGGAACACCTGTGGCATCCCTATACTTCTGCCACTCATCCGCTGCCTGCATACAAAGTGCGCCGTGCGGAGGGTTGCGTCATCACACTCGATGACGGTACGGAACTCATCGAAGGCATGTCGTCATGGTGGTGTGCCGTACACGGTTATAATCACCCCGTGCTGAATCATGCGATAGAAGAACAACTGAAAAGCATGTCTCACGTCATGTTTGGCGGGTTGACCCATGCCCCTGCCATCGAACTGGGCAAACTGTTGCTCCGGATTGTTCCGCCCTCTATGCGGAAAATCTTCTATGCCGACAGCGGTTCGGTGGCAGTCGAAGTGGCTCTGAAGATGGCTGTTCAGTATCAGTACGCCAAAGGATGTCCCAAGCGTACTAATTTTGTAACCATCCGCTCGGGTTATCACGGCGATACATGGAATGCCATGTCAGTATGCGACCCCGTCACCGGAATGCACAGTCTGTTCGGTACAGCCTTGCCGGTACGTCATTTCGTGCCTTCGCCTCAGAGCCGTTTCGGGGGAGAGTGGAACGAACAAGACGTTCTTCCGCTGAAAGAAACCATAGAGACTTACGAAGGCGAGCTTGCCGGACTTATCCTTGAACCCATCGTGCAGGGTGCCGGCGGGATGCGTTTCTACCATCCCCAATACTTGCGCGAAGCCGCCCGCCTGTGCCGAACACGGTTTGCTGCTGATATTCGATGAAATAGCTACCGGATTCGGACGAACCGGTAAGTTGTTTGCATGGGAACATGCGGGAGTAGAGCCGGATATAATGTGTATCGGTAAGGCATTGACCGGCGGATACATGACCTTTTCGGCGGTACTGACCACCGATGAAGTAGCTTGCCGTATCTCAGACAATTATCCGAATGCCTTTATGCACGGGCCTACCTTCATGGGGAATCCGCTGGCGTGTGCCGTGGCAAGGGCTTCGGTGGAACTGCTTTTGTCGTCGGGGTGGGAAGCGAATGTAAAGCGGATAGAAACGCAACTGAAAAACGAACTGGCTCCGGCTGCGGAGCTTCCCCAAGTGGCAGACGTACGTGTATTGGGAACTATCGGAGTTATAGAAACTCGCAAGGAGGTGGACATGGAATGGATGCAGCGCAGGTTTGTGGAAGAAGGCGTATGGGTACGTCCGTTCGGCAGGTTGGTTTACATCATGCCGCCTTTTATTATCTCCGAAAGTCAGCTTACCAAGCTGACTTCTGCGCTGTTGAAGATTATACGTGAAATAAAAGAACAGAAACCTATCGGATGATGAACAGATACGAACAAGAGCTAAGTCGTTTGCAGGCTAAAGGCAATCTGCGTACGCTTCCCGAAATGGAACATTCCGGCAAATGGATAATAGCCGGAGGCAAAAAGTTACTGAATCTTTCTTCCAACGATTATTTGGGGTTGGCTGCCGATAAAGACTTGCGCCGTCGGTTCATGGAACAGTTGGATGAAGCGGATTTCTTATTCTCTTCCTCCTCCTCACGCCTGCTGACGGGGAATTATCCGGTATGCGAACGATTGGAAAGTTTGTTGGCACGCTTGTTTCAGACGGAAAGTGCGTTGACGTTCAGCAGTGGCTATCACCTGAATACCGGCATTCTGCCTGCTGTGAGCGATAACCATACGCTGATACTTGCCGACAAGCTGGTACACGCCAGTCTGATTGATGGCATCCGCTTGGCTTCGGCAGAGTATATCCGCTACCGGCATCAGGATTACGGACAGTTGGAAGCATTGGTAAGCAAGCACCATGCTGCTTACGAGCGCATCATCATCGTGACAGAGAGTATTTTCAGCATGGATGGCGATGTGACCGACCTCCGCCGATTGGTAGCAGTCAAGAAAACATACCCTAACGTGATGCTTTATGTAGACGAAGCCCATGCCGTCGGGGTGCGTGGAGACAAAGGCTTAGGTGTAGCAGAAGAACAGAACTGTGTGTCGGACATTGATTTCTTATGCGGAACATTCGGCAAGGCAATGGCTTCGGTAGGAGCTTATGTGGTTTGCAGGAAAGAGTTGCGCGAGTTTTTGGTGAATCGGATGCGTACGTTTATCTTTACCACTGCGCTTCCGCCTGTCAATGTAGCTTGGACTTGTTTTATGTTCGAACGCTTGCCGTTGTGGAAAGAACGGCGTATGCACCTTGCAAGGATGGGGCAGCGTTTGCGGAACGCATTGGCGGGACAAGGTATTCCGTGTGTTTCCGGCAGCCATATCGTGCCGCTTGTTGTGGGCGATAGTGCGGATGCCATTCTGAAGGCGGAGGCATTGAGGCGGAAAGGCTTCTATGTGTTGCCCGTCCGTCCGCCCACAGTCCCCGAAGGCACTTCCCGCTTGCGTTTTTCGTTACGGGCGGACATAGACGAAAGCGAATTGAATGAATTGATAACCTGTTTGCGTTAAAGACGATGGAACAACGATTTTTGAAGAAAGAAAATAATCCTCACCTTTTGTTGTTTTTTGCCGGATGGGGAGCAGACGAACACTTGTTTAATCTTTCCGTTGCCGAAGGATATGACTACCTGCTGTGTTTCGATTATCGGTCGCTTACGTTCGATCACACACTGCTGGCTGGTTATCATTCCATTCGCCTGCTGGCATGGTCAATGGGCGTATGGGCTGCATCGCAAGTATTTGGCGGGAAAAACTTTCCGTGGGAACGGCGAATCGCGGTAAACGGTACGCCGTTGCCGATAGACGATAACTTGGGCATCCCGGAAGCTGTATTTGCAGGAACGCTGAATAACTTCTCGGAGTCTACGTTGGTGCGATTCCGTAGGCGGATGTGCGGAACGGCAGCCGAGGTAAAACGCTTCTTGGCACACGAGCCTTACCGGAGCGTAGAAAGTTTACACGAGGAGTTATCCGTTTTACAAACGATGGTGAGACAGTCGCAGGAGTCGGCGTTTGGCTGGGATGAGGCTGTGGTAGGGAGTAACGATAAGATATTCCTGCCCGGCAATCAGCAACGCTATTGGCTGGGAAAGGCAACCGTCAGGATGCGCGATATGGAGCATTATGACGATGATTTCTTTGCCGCTTGCATCGGTGGAAAGGAGGCTATATGGACAAAGGACTGATTCGCAGACGTTTCGCTCGTGCGGCTTCCACTTATTCGGAACGGGCGGATGCCCAGCGCCGGATTGCCGAACAAATGACGCGGCTTATCGTGCGCTACGTACCCCGTTCGGCTTACCGCAACGTGTTGGAAGTGGGATGCGGTACGGGAGTCTTTACACGGATGTTGCTTCATCGTACGCATCCTTCCCGCCTGTGGCTGAATGACATTTGTCCGGAGATGGAAAACCGCCTGACCGACGTATTGAATGAGCGGATTCGCTTTTGTGCCGGTGATGCGGAACAGATGGATTTTCCCGGAAATCAGGGACTGATAGCTTCTTGTTCTGCTGTCCAATGGTTTGATTCGCCTGAACGGTTTTTCCGCCGGTGTTCCGACTTACTGACGGACAACGGTTACTTTTCGTTCAGCACATTTGGCAAGCAGAATCTCTGCGAAGTAGCTTCCATCACGGGAAACGCATTGGAGTATCGTTCGCTGGAGGAACTGAAAGATACCCTCCGCCCGCACTATGAATTGCTGCACGTCAGCGAAGAGCTGATTCATCTTTCCTTCCCGTCGCCATTAGATGTCTTGAAACATTTGCAGGCTACGGGCGTAACGGGAGTAGGTTCGCAGCGGTGGACCAAAGGAATGTTGACCGATTTTTGCGACCGTTATTCGGCTGCCTATCGTCTGCCCGACCGCAACGTCCGGCTTACTTATCATCCTATTTATATCATTGCTAAAAAGATTGCATCATGAAAAAGACTGTTTATTTTGTAAGTGGTATCGATACCAATATCGGCAAAAGTTATGCTACGGGGTATCTGGCACGGGAATGGAACCGGCAGGGCATCCGTACCATTACTCAGAAATTTATCCAGACCGGGAATGTGGAAATCTCGGAAGACATTGAACTTCACCGCAGGATTATGGGAACCGGACTGTTGGAGGCAGATTATCAACACCTTACCATGCCCGAAATCTTTACCTATCCTTGTTCGCCGCATCTGGCTGCCGAGATAGACCGTCGGGCTATCGACTTTGCGAAGATAGAGCGTGCTTCCGAAGAGTTATTGACACAATACGATGCCGTATTACTGGAAGGGGCAGGCGGACTGATGGTTCCGCTGACGCGCGATTTGCTTACCATCGACTACGTTGCCCGGAAAAACTACCCGCTGATACTGGTCACTTCAGGCAGGTTGGGCAGTATCAACCACACATTGCTCAGTCTTGAGGCGATACAGCATCGCGGAATCCGCCTTGATGCAGTAATGTACAATCTGTATCCGCAGGAAGAAGACAAAGTTATCCAAACCGATACGGAAGACTATATTCGTACCTATTTGAAGAAGAATTTTCCGGACACAAAATTCGAGCGTGTTCCTTGCCTGTAAATGGCTTGCGGAAGGGCTGAAAAATTCTATTCGGAGCGTTGACCAACGCTCCGAATAGAATTGAGTCACTTATCCGCATAGACATAAGAACGCAAACGGTAGTGTTTGGGTAAATAATTTCGGGTGTCTATCTGATTGTTTATCAATGGATTATGAGGCTATTTCAATTTACGTTGAAATAGCCTCATAAGTTAGGTAAGATTACGGCTTGCGTAAGGTAACTTTTGCGGTAGAAATCCGGCGGTTGTCAGATTCGGTTGGAAAAGAAAAGAGAAAAGCTGGGCTTATTTGTGTTTCAGCTCCTCGGCAGGTACTACCCGATACAGCTTGTCGCTGGGGCGAATACGCGATGGAACTTTGAAGGAAACGTGCACTCCTTTCTTTACCACATCTACGGGCTTCAGGTTTACCCGTGCTTCTTCCAGTGTTACGTACATGGCACCTGTAGTAGGACCTGTTATCAACAGTTTGTCGCCTACTTTGATTTCGGTGGCTTCGATTAGAAATTCTGCTACGCCGATGTTTGAAAAATATTTGATGCCCCGTCCGGCATATACCTTGCGTTCCGTGGCTTCCGAACCGTAGTTCTTGCTCCACTCGCCGAGGCGTTGCCCCAAATAATAGCCGTTCCAGAATCCGCGGTTGAATACCGTTTTCAGGCGCGTATCCCAGTTGTCTTTCTTTTCTTCGGTGAAAGTTCCGTCGAGATACGACCGGATGGCTTCTTTGTAACATTCTACCACGGTTTTTACGTACTCAGGCCCGCGTGCGCGTCCTTCTATCTTGAACACCCGAACGCCTGCTTCAATCATCTCGTCCATGAAACGGATGGTTTTCAGGTCTTTGGGCGACATGATGTATTTGTTATCCACTTCTAATTCGATGTCGCTCTCTTTATCTTTTACGATGTATGAACGGCGGCACACCTGCATACAGGCACCCCGGTTGGCAGAGGCGTTCAGCTCGTTGAGGCTGAGGTAACATTTGCCGGATACTGCCATGCACAACGCTCCGTGGCAGAACATTTCGATGCGTACCGGCTCGCCCATCGGACCTTTGATTTGTTCACGCTGGATGGTGTCGTAGATGGCACGAACCTGTTTCAGGTTCAGCTCACGCGCCAGTACCACCACGTCGGCAAAGCGTGCGTAAAATTTCAGTGCTTCGGCATTGCTGATGTTCAGCTGCGTAGACAGATGCACTTCCTGACCCACTTGGTTGCAGTAAGCCATTACAGCTACGTCGGCAGCAATTACTGCGCTGATATTCGCTTCTTTGGCTGCGTCTACAATCTTGCGCATCAGCTCAATGTCTTCATCGTAGATAATCGTATTGATGGTGAGATAGCTTTTTACGTCGTTTTCGGCGCATGTTTGGGCTATTTCTTTTAAATCGTCGATAGTAAATGTGCTTGCCGAGCGGGCACGCATGTTCAGGCTCTCGATGCCGAAATAGATAGAGTCTGCTCCGGCATGGATGGCGGCAGCCAACGACTCGCGCGAACCGACCGGAGCCATGATTTCAAAGTCTTTTATTGAATAGTTCATTGTTAGTAAGTTGATTTCGGATGCAAAGTTAGTGAAGTTTATCGAGAACAACTCTGTTCGTCAGCCGTTTTGTGGGACTTTGCTTTTAAAATACTCGTATCCGATGCGGCAATAAAGACATTTCTTCGGGTCGCAGTAATTCTTTTTCAGTTGGATGAGCGCTTGACTGTCTCCTGCATGGGCAGCCTCCAAGCCACATTCTTTCCATAGCCGGATGATGTAATTATTTTCGGGTTTCAATTCTTCCAACAAAGCCGAAGCCCGGTTATACAGGCGTTCGTCTCCTTTATATTTTCCGTAAGCATACAGAAACGGAATCACCGTATTGATAATGATTAAATCGACGGATGACTGGCTGAGTGTCTTAGGGCGCGAAGGCGAAGTTTCGCCAAACACATAATGAGTTAACCAGTAAATCGAAGTACCCCCTTTCAGCATATCCCGCAATTCTTTCAGCGTTTGCATCTCCATTAATCGGGAAAATAATCCTTGCGAGCGGTGGTACAGGCAAGCTAATTGGGCGATGCGGACGTGCGGAAAATTTCCCGGACGCATACGCAGCAGTTTCCAGCGGCAGCTTTCGGTGAGGTGCAGGTTAAATTTGTGGCTCAAAAATTGATATTCTTTGATGAGTTGCGCTGTATATTCATCCCTCGGCGGGTCTTCGAGTAATCCGGCTTGTCCGAAAAAGAAAGCCTCTATCTGAAACAAACTGTCGCGATGTTTCCCCACGGCTTGCAAAGGTATGGTTTTTGCCCAAAGTTCGAAAGCATCATTGTTTACGCCGAAGCCGAAATTTCGGGCAAGTGTGACGAAAAAAGCATCTTCCCAATTCTGGTTACAGATGTTTAACCGTTGGTAAATCTGTTCGGTCTTCTGTTCGAAGCGTTCGGTTTGCAGGCTGGATAGAAAACTGTGGACCATGAGCGGTGGAAGGTGAGGTATCAGACGGTAACACGCCGGATAATGAGTGGTTTGAAGCAACTCATTATAATTGTCCGATAACTGAGGCGGGTAATGAAACTCCAGTTGCGGTATCGGTTTGCCGTCTGTACGGAAAGTAGGAGAGTCGGTGCAGGACACCACATGCAGAATCACCGAATCGTAAGCCTTGTCAGTTTGGTGATTATGGCGTTGCCAGTCTGAAGCCCGTTCGTGAATTTCAATGTTTCCCACCCATAGAATGCCGTTCAGCTTGATTTTTGCATTGAAAAAATCCGGTCCCGAATTCGGATTCGGCAACCCCGGGTCGATAATTTCCACCAACTGCCCGTCGGTAGTATAAAGAGGATTAAGCGGGAACATTTTATGTTTCCACGCATAATGTAAGAGCTGTTCCATTGTTAATGAAGATGTAAATGTTTGTCAAAAGTAATGATTAATAGCGAAAAACGTTATCTTTGCGATTAAATTTAGCGACAGATTATGAAAATAGCATTGATTGGATATGGAAAAATGGGGAAGGAAATCGAACAGATTGCGCTTTCCCGCGGGCATGAGATTGTTTGTGTGATTGACATAAATAACCGTCAGGACTTCGACTCGGATGCATTCCGTTCGGCAGACGTGGCAATCGAGTTTACGGCTCCCTCTGTGGCATACGGTAACTGCATGGAAGCTTTCCGTCAGGGCGTGAAAGTGGTTTCGGGCAGCACCGGATGGATGGGCGAGCATGGCGATGAAATGCGCCGTTTGTGTGAGACGGAAGGGAAAACGCTGTTTTGGGCATCTAACTTCAGCTTGGGTGTTGCCATTTTCTCTGCCGTAAACAAGTATCTGGCAAAGATTATGAACGATTTCCCGAACTACGAGGTGTCGATGGTAGAAACTCACCACGTACATAAACTGGATGCCCCCAGCGGCACGGCTATCACACTTGCCGAGGGAATTCTGGAGAATATCGACCGAAAAGACAAATGGGTGATGGGTACGCTGACTGCCCCCGACGGTACGGTGAGCGGTACAACCCAGTGTGCTCCCAACGAATTGCCGGTGAGTGCTATCCGTCGCGGAGAAGTCCCCGGAATCCATACTATAAAATACGAATCGGAAGCCGATTCGATAGTGATTACTCACGATGCGAAAAACCGGAAAGGATTTGCGTTGGGAGCTGTGTTGGCAGCAGAATACACCGCTACGCACACAGGTTTTTTAGGGATGAATGACTTATTTCATTTTTAAGATATGAAGATAGAAGCTTCGCGTAAACAGTGGATAAAGTTAAGCATCGTAATGGTGCTTTACCTGTTATTCCTACTTTGGTTGAAAAGCTGGTTGGGGCTGATTGTTGTTCCGTTTATCTTCGATGCTTATATCACGAAAAAAATTCCGTGGACGTGGTGGAAGAAATCGAAAAATAAAACAGTGCTCACTGTTATGGGATGGGTTGACGCCATTGTGTTCGCATTGGTGGCTGTTTATTTTGTCAACCTTTACTTCTTTCAAAACTATGTGATTCCATCTTCTTCGCTCGAAAAATCATTGCTGGTGGGCGATTACTTGTTTGTCAGCAAGATGAGTTATGGAGCACGTATTCCGCAAACACCGCTTCACATGCCGTTGACACAACATACATTGCCAATCCTAAATTGCAAATCGTATCTCGATTATCCGCATTGGGACTATAAGCGTGTGGAAGGACTGGGTGAAGTAAAGCTGAACGATATTGTGGTATTCAATTTCCCGGCAGGCGACAGTGTGGCAGCTAAAGCACAAGCGGAAGGATTATACCAACTGGCATATCCCATTGGTCAGAGTATTTCTCAGCCTGTAGACCTTTCGAAATTGTCACCGGAGCAACAGCTTCAGGCGTATGATTTCTATTATCATACCGGTATACAATATATAAAAGAACATCCGGAAGATTTCGGGGAAATCCTGTCTCGTCCGGTAGACAGAAGGGAAAACTACGTAAAACGCTGCGTCGGACTGCCCGGACAAACACTTCAGATTAAAGATAAGATTGTTTATTTAGACGGTCGGCCCAATAAAGAACCTGATAACGTACAGTATCGATACGATGTGAAATTCAAACATTGTCGTGCCGAGTTGTGGACTTCTTTATTCTGCGTTAATAGCGTAGGCAGCGGATATACTTTGCAGCCGGGACGTACGATGGCTGATATTACGGCTTATATTGGAATACCTGAAGAAATCATTGATGAATTTAACATCAGTGCCGATGATTTGTCGGGAACACCTTCGCAGGATGGTGTGATACGTATGCCTCTTACTGAGGGTGCCAAGCAAGCACTACTTGCGCGGAAAGACATTGTTGTTTCTATCACAGATGTTCCGAGTGATAATATGGGCGGATTGTATCCTATGAATAAATTAACCGGTTGGACGGTAGATAATTACGGCCCGGTATGGATACCCAAGAAAGGGGAGACCATTGATTTGACATTAGATAACTTGCCTGTTTATGAACGTCCTATCCGTAATTATGAAGGAAATACGTTGGCTGTAAAAGACGGAAAGATTTACATTAACGGCAAAGAAACAACGAAATATACCTTTAAGATGGACTATTACTGGATGATGGGCGACAATCGGCATAACTCTGCCGACTCTCGTTTTTGGGGATTTGTGCCCGAAGACCATATTGTAGGTAAGCCCATCTTTATCTGGCTGTCGCTCGACCAAGACCGTGGATGGCTGGACGGCAAGATTCGTTGGGACCGTTTGTTCCGATTCGTGGATTCGATAAAATAATGATTGTTAACCGGTGGAAAACAGACGCTGGACGGTATGGCTGAAAGCAATAGGCGGGGCGATTGTCGCGGTATTGCTGGTTAGAATGTTCCTTATCACTTCTTGCGTAATTCCTTCTTCGGGTATGGAAAACAGCTTATACGAAGGCGAAGGAGTATTGGTGAATAAATGGAGCTACGGTCTGCGTATGCCTTTTCCGTCTGTTTTCGGATACCATCGGTTGGCGGAATCTCCGGTAAAGCGGGGAGATATTATTCTGTTCAATAACCCCAATCCTACGGATAAAACGATACGCATCGAGCAGAGAAAACTGTTTATAAGCCGATGTATCGGTGTATCGGGTGATACGCTGATGCTGAACCGTGAACTGATGGACGTGAAAAGCGAGGTTTTGAGTCCGGATAGTAAAGCGCTGTATGTTTATCCTTCAGCGGCAGAAGATACGGTATTGGCTGTGCTTGATTCGTTAGGGATAACCGGAAATGTACTTGCCGGATATACTCCCGAAGGGAAATACATCCGCAGCTTCAGCCATTATGAATATTACCTTATCCGTCAGAAATTAGAAGGGAAGGTGAAGATAGCCCGGTTGGACGAGAAAAACGAACAGGAAGTCCACCCGTTTATCGTGCCTCGTAAGAATGTGCCGGTAAAAGTTTATCCGTGGAATGTAACGCTGCTTTGTAATATCATAATTAATCACGAACATCGGCAGGCAGAAGTCCGTCGTGATACACTTTGGGTCGAAGGTAAGCCGGTGTCTGCTTATACGTTCAGTAAAAATTATTATTGGGTAGCTTCGAACGACCCGGTGAACTTACAGGATTCACGCCTTTTTGGTTTCGTGCCCGAAGACCATGTGATTGGTAAGGCATGGCGCATTTGGCTGACCTCACGCAAAGGACGCTTCTTTCGGCGTGTGCAATAAATACAAGTAAAAGATGAATGGTAAACAAGTAATATTAAGTTCTGCATATTTAGCTCCGATAGAATATTATACAAAACTGCTCGCTTACGATACGGCATATATTGAGCGTTACGACCATTATATGAAACAAACCTTCCGTAACCGTTGTGTCATAGCATCGGCAGGTGGAGCTTTGGCATTGACGATTCCTACGGAAAAGAGCGACGAAGGGAAGTGTTTGATGAAAGATATCCGGATTTCCGACCACGGGAATTGGCGGCATGTACATTGGAATGCTTTTGTAGCAGGATATAAGCATAGTCCTTTCTTCGATTATTATGCCGATGAGTTTCGGGGATTCTTCGAACGGAAATATACGTTTCTGTTCGATTTCAACATGGAACTGTGTCAATGGGTGTGCGAACAGATAGACATGCAGCCCCGTCTTGTTCCAACTTCCGATTACGTGACCGCTCCGGAGGGAATGGACGATTTCAGAGAACGTATTCATCCCAAACATCCGTATGCCGAAACAGATCCCGATTTTGTTCCGGCGGTTTATTATCAGGTGTTTGACCAGAAACAAGGTTTTATCCCCAATTTGAGCATTGCTGATTTACTGTTCAATATGGGGCCGGAAAGTCTTATCGTACTCCATTCTTCATATAATTGTTAATTCTTTCTCCTTCGTTCTGCGTTCTTCATTTTAATATTGTACCTTTGCGACTGATTATCAACGATAGAAAATATGAATAATTTACCAACCGTAACCAAAAACTTACTTATTATTAACCTGTTGTGTTTTTTAGGCACAATAGTGGCACGGCGATATGGGATAGATGTGGAGAATATGTTGGGACTCCACTTCTTTTTAGCATCCGACTTTAATCTGGCGCAGTTCTTCACTTATATGTTTATGCACGCCAACTTCTCGCACATATTCTTTAATATGTTTGCGGTATGGATGTTCGGGCGCGTACTGGAGCAGGTATGGGGACCGAAACGTTTTCTTACTTACTACTTGGTTTGCGGAATCGGAGCAGGTGTGATACAAGAGCTGGTGCAATTCATCGAATATACGATGGTATGGTCGAATTATGAGAGCGTAAACACCGGTCTCGATATCATTCCGATGAGTGTATTCTTAAACGAACTGACCACCGTCGGTGCGTCGGGAGCCGTGTATGGCATTCTGCTGGCTTTCGGTATGCTGTTTCCCAATAGTCAGATGTTTGTTTTCCCGATACCCGTCCCGATAAAAGCCAAATACTTTGTTATCGGTTACGCGGCGCTTGAGCTGGTTCTGGGTATCACAGGAGGCGATGGCGTAGCTCATTTCGCCCATTTGGGAGGCATGTTGTTCGGACTGATATTCATTATATATTGGAGGAAGAAAAATGGCGGTGGGCAGATTTATTACTGATTTGAAAGAAAATTTCCGCCGGGGCGATATTGTCACCCAGTTACTTTATATCAATGTGGCGGTTTTTCTTGTAATGGCAATCGTCAATGTAGGGTTGCTTCTCTTTAATGCCGGTGCGCGAGAGTGGGAAAGCTATTTCGCACTCACGGCTTCGCCCGAACGTTTTATCCTCCAGCCGTGGTCGCTTTTCACTTACATGTTCATGCACGGCGGCATCCTGCATATTCTTTTCAATATGCTGTGGCTGTATTGGTTCGGACGTTTGTTCTTGAACTTTTTTTCGGCAAAACACCTGCGCGGACTTTACGTTCTGGGCGGAATTTGCGGCGGCTTGCTCTATATTCTGGCATATAATGTGTTCCCTTACTTTGCCCCGTTTGTTGAGCGTTCGATGTTGGTGGGAGCTTCCGCCTCTATCTTGGCGATAGTGATTGCCACTGCCGTACGTGAGCCTAACTATCCGGTGCAATTTATGTTTATAGGAACGGTAAAACTGAAGTATGTGGCATTATTCATGGTGGTACTCGATTTGCTGTTCATGCCTTCCGGAAATGCAGGCGGACACATCGCTCATTTGGGGGGAGCATTGGCAGGATGGTGGTTTGCAGCAAGCCTGTCAAGCGGACACGATGTAACGAAATGGATAAACCGGGTGTTGGACTTCTTGTCGGGCAACGTGAAATTCTCATCCCGCAAGCCCAAGATGAAAGTACATTATGGCGACAAGCAAAAAGATTATGATTTTAATGCCCGTAAAAAAGAGCGGGCAGAAGAAGTCGACCGTATTTTGGATAAACTGCGTAAGTCGGGATATGGAAGTTTGACAGAGGAAGAAAAAAAACGACTCTTCGATGCCAGTAAAAAGCAGTAGGCAATGAATGTGATAGGCTGCACGTTACGTTTTTTATTGTTTCTTGTCAATGCGGGGGTAGGAGTAGGTTTTCTGATATGCGCTTACAGCCCTTACCTTTCTCCCGTATCGCATCCGCTGTGGGCATGTACGGGGTTATTGTTTCCTGTTTTCCTGTCCTTGAATTTCCTTTTCTTCCTTTTTTGGCTGTTATGGAAGCGTAACTACGTATGGCTGCCGCTGCTTGTTTTTGTGGCAGGCTGGGGAGCCGTCAGAAACTACATACCTGTAAACATTGCCCGTGAGCCCGAAACGGAGACTCCGATAAAACTTCTCACCTATAATACATGGGGCATGAAAACCGAAACAGATGAAAACGGGAGCAAAACAAATCCCGTACTGAATTATCTGAAAGGCTGTGGAGCCGACATCGTGTGCCTTCAAGAATATCCTGTAAACGATAAAAAGATACATAAAGAATTGGTTTCGGTATATCCGTATATCAAGTCTTATTCCATTGCGAAAGGATTAGGCGTGGCATGTCTGTCTAAATATCCTATCCTTGAATCGGAGTTGATTCGCTTCCCGAGTGCTTATAATTGCAGTGCTTTATTCCGGCTGAAGATGCAAGACGACACGCTTGCCGTGGTGTGCAATCATTTGGAATCGAACAAATTGTCGTCGGAAGATAGGAAAAAGTACAAAGAACTGCTGAAGTCGCCGAGCGAGCAACAATTAACCACCAACGGGCGTTATTTGTTGCGAAAATACGCCGAAGCCGTAGCTGTCCGTGCGGTGCAGGCCGATTCGGTAGCTCAGGTTATAAAAAACAACCGCAGCCATTACATGGTGGTTTGCGGTGATTTTAATGATTCTCCTCTATCCTATGCCCATCGGGTGATAAGCAAAGGACTGAAAGACGCCTATGTAGAGGCAGGCTGCGGTCCGGGTTTCTCATACAACCGGAATTATTTTTATTTCCGTATCGACCACATCTTGACGAGCGACGCTTTTCGGGTGTTAGATTGCAGGGTAGACCGCTCCATTCGTGCGTCCGACCATTATCCCGTATGGTGTATGTTGGAAAAGCGTTGAATATGTTGCAGTTATAAGCCAGTTCTTAGAAACACCGTACCTCCTTTCAGGGCCTGAAAAAATTCTATTCGTAGCGTTGCCTTACGCTATGGGTAGAAAGGGTCGACGCATCCGCATGAAATACCTTACGCTAACGGTAGCGTTTTACGCCACAAATCGTTGTTGTATTTCTTCCGCGTTTCGGCTATTATGCTACAAAATTTAAACAGTTTCTTATAATTATAGACCATTTTATCGGTCCGATAGCATGATTTTTGCCCTCTAAAGTCTAAATATTCAGAAACCTTTCCTTTTGTGAATGAAAAAAAAACTATATTTGCAACCTTGAATAAAAGCATATAATCAGAAAATTAAAAATAATAAATTAAAGTAACATGCAAAACAAAGGATTTGTAAAGCTTTTTGCGTTATTACTGACCGTTGCTTGCCTTTTTTACCTTTCGTTTTCTTTCGTTACCCGCTACCACATGAGTAAGGCGGAGAAAGACCCGCAAGGTGTTGAGCATTATCTTGATTCGATACAAGGCAAGAAAATATGGCTCGGTGCATATTCGCTGAAGCAGTGTCGTGAGATGGAAATTGGGTTGGGACTTGACTTGAAGGGTGGTATGAATGTCATCTTGGAAGTTTCAGTACCTGATGTAGTGAAAGCGCTGGCAGACAACAAGCCGGATGAGGCGTTTAACAAAGCAGTGTCTGAAGCTGCAAAACAGCAAGTAACAAGTCAAGAAGATTTCATTACTCTTTTCGTAAGAGAGTATAAGAAATTAGTCCCGAATGGAAAATTGGCTGAACTTTTTGCCACTCAGCAGTTGAAAGACAAAGTAAATACGCGCAGTACCGATGCCGAAGTGGAAAGAGTATTGCGTGAAGAAGTTAAAGCTGCCGTAGCCAATTCTTATAATGTGTTGCGTACACGTATCGACCGTTTCGGTGTGGTACAGCCCAATATCCAGACTTTGGAAGGAAGCATGGGACGTATCATGGTGGAATTGCCGGGTATCAAAGAGCCTGAACGTGTGAGAAAATTGTTGCAAGGTTCTGCAAACTTGGAATTTTGGGAAACATACGAGGCTAAAGACGTTCTGCCGATATTGATGTCGATCGACGGGAAAGTGCGTACGCTGCTGGCAGATGCTGATACAACGGCTGTGAAAGAAGAAGTGGCAGAAGCATCGGCTGTTTCTGCGAAAGACAGTCTGACCGCAGCCCTGAAAGGCGAAACTGCCGAAGCCGGACAAAATACGGCAAGCGACGCTAAAAACTATCCTTTTACTTCAATCTTTGCATTGAACCAAAGCGGTATGGGTTCTACGGTAGGATATGCCGATTATCGTGATACGGCTGCCGTAAACCGTATTCTTGCCATGCCCGAAGTTAAGAAAATGTTGCCGCGCGATTTGAAACTGATGTGGGGCGTTAAGGCTTCGAGCTTGGACAAGACAGGACACATGTTCGAACTGTATGCCATTAAGTCTACTGCCCGCAACGGACGCGCTCCGCTGGAAGGCGACGTAGTAACCGATGCGCAAAGCTCGTACGACCAGTTCAACAAGCCTTGTGTGACCATGCAAATGAATACCGAAGGCGCTCGCCGCTGGGCTACATTGACGAAGAACAACATCGGTCATCAGATTGCTATCGCATTGGATGGCTATATTTATACGGCTCCGAACGTAAATTCTGAAATTACGGGCGGTAACTCTGAAATCTCAGGAAACTTTACCGTAGAAGAAACCAAAGACTTGGCGAATGTGCTTCGTTCAGGTAAGATGCCGGCTCCTGCGCGTATTGTTCAAGAAGACATCGTAGGTCCGTCACTGGGACAGCAGTCTATCAATCAGGGACTTATTTCGTTTATCGTAGCATTGATAGCATTGATGGCTTACCTTTGTGTCATGTACGGTTTCATTCCGGGTATGGTTGCCAACGGTGCGCTGATTTTCAACTTCTTCTTTACGTTGGGAATCCTGACCTCGTTCCAAGCCGCTTTGACCTTGTCTGGTATTGCCGGTATGGTGCTTTCTCTGGCTATGGCGGTCGATGCGAACGTGTTGATTTATGAGCGTACGAAAGAAGAACTGAAATCCGGAAAGAATATGAAAGAGGCGATTGCCGCCGGTTATTCGGGTGCGTTCTCTGCCATCTTCGACTCTAACTTGACTTCTATTATCACAGTGTGTCATTCTGTTCTACTTCGGAACCGGTCCTATCCGTGGTTTCGCCACGACCTTGATTATCGGTATCCTCTGCTCATTCTTTACAGCTGTATTCATGACCCGTTTGGTTTATGAACATTACATGAAGAAAGAAAAATGGCAGCATCTTACATTCTCTACGGCTGTATCTAAGAACCTGTTCCAGAATGTACACTATAACTTTATGGGAACCATCAAACGCTCGTTTACCATCTGGGGTGTTCTGTTGCTGGTTTGTGTGATTTCATTCTTTACCCGTGGCTTGTCACAAAGTATTGACTTTACGGGTGGACGTAACTTCGTGGTACAGTTTGATAAGGTAGTTCAGCCCGAAACCGTTCGCGACCTGCTTGATGCAAAGGTAGGTGATGCAAACGTGCAGGCTATTGCTTTGGGTACAGACGGAAAGAGAATCCGTGTGATGACTAACTACCGTATCGAAGAAGAAGACCCGAAGGTAGATACCGAAATCGAAGCGTTGCTTTATTCCGTACTGAAAGAGGGCAATTTGGTTCCTGAAGGTATTACGCTTGAGCAGTTCATTGACCGCGATAACCAGAACGGATGTTCGATTATCAGTTCACAGAAAGTAGGTCCGAGTGTTGCCGATGATATGAAAGCATCTGCTGTTTGGGCTGTTGTGTTTGCATTGATTGCCATCGGCTTATATATCTTGATCCGGTTTAATAACATCGCTTACAGTATCGGTGCAACGGTGGCATTGGCGGTCGACGCAGTGCTGGTGATTGGTGCTTATTCACTGTTCTATGGCATCATGCCATTCTCTTTGGATGTAGACCAGACATTTATCGGTGCCGTATTGACGATTATCGGTTACTCAATCAACGACAAGGTGGTAATCTTCGACCGTGTGCGTGAGTTTAACCATCTGTATCCTACCCGTGAACACACGAAACTGTTTAACGATGCACTGAATACCACATTGGCTCGTACGTTGAATACAGGTCAGAGTACGTTGATCGTATTGCTTATTATTATCCTATTGGGTGGCGACAGCATCCGCAGTTTCTCATTCGCGATGATTCTTGGTGTAGTAATCGGTACGTTCTCTTCTTTGTTTGTGGCTGCTCCGGTAGCTTACCTCATGTTGGGAAACAAACTTCCGAAAGCTGCTTCCGAAGAAACAGAAGTTCAGAAAGCATGATAAACGCGGGGTTGTTTTAATCAATCCCCAAGTTTGTATATATTATTTGTCTCAAGGCAGGAGAGGACCTTTCTTTCCTGCCTTGAGACTTTTTTGTACTTGATATCGGTTACTTTCTGTTGCTTTTATAGAGGGTGTGCAACAATCGTGCTGTTTTCTGAAGATATTCGAATCTTTTTTCTTTATAGGGTTTTGTACATTTGTAATGTAGGCATAAGTAAAAACGTAACTTAATTCTATATTATCATGAAAAAACTGTTTGTTGTATTGTTCCTTCTCTGTGGCATATCCGTGTGCGCTCAAATACGAGTGAACGACCGGGAACAAGATTCGTCCGATTTCCCTTTATGTGTGGGAGGAAAGGCGTGTGATATTTATATTGATTCTTCCGATTTCGAAGTCGTAAAAAAAGTGTCTTCGCTCTTTGCCGAAGATGTGGAGCGAGTGACCGGACACCGGAATAGGGTTGACTCAAAAAGAACTCCTGAAGGCAAAGCGGTCATGGTCATTGGTACGCTGGGACATAATCGTTTTATTGATGAATTGGTGGAGCAGGGCAAGCTGGACATTGCAACGATTCGGAATGGTTGGGAACAATACTTGATTCAGACTGTGGATAATCCGGCAAAAGATGTGTCTCGTGCCTTAGTGATTGCCGGGTGCGACCGTCGCGGAACGGCCTATGGGACGTTCGCCTTGTCCGAGGCGATTGGAGTGTCTCCCTTATATTGGTGGGCAGATGTTCCGGTAAAGCAGCAAAAGGCTCTATACGTAGGAGCCTTACGGTATGTGTCGAAAGCACCGAGTGTAAAATATAGGGGGATATTTATAAACGATGAAGGTTGGGGAATTACCCCGTGGGCTGCGAAAACATTCGATCGGGAATTGGGAGACATCGGTCCTAAAACGTATGCCAAAATCTGCGAATTGTTGTTACGTATGAAGGCGAATATGCTGGCTCCGGCAATGCATCCGGGGTCGGGAGCGTTTAACAAATATCCTGAAAATAAAATCGTGGCAGACAGTTACGCGATTGTTATGACCTCTTCCCATTGCGAGCCTTTGCTCTTTAATAACGTTTCAGAATGGCATAAGGAAACAATGGGCGAATGGAATTACATGACAAACAAAGCGGGAATCAACAAACAGCTTGACAAGCGGATTGCTGAAAACGGGAAGTATGAGAACTTCTATACATTAGCGATGCGGGGTATTCATGATGCCGGATTGGTTGGAGTTCCTAAAGATAAGGAAGTAAGCGTAGTAGAAGAAGTTATAAAAGACCAGCGGGAGATATTGTCGAAACATATTCCCGAAAATATTGATTCGATTCCGCAACTGTTCGTTCCTTATAAAGAAGTAATGGATATCTACGAACGAGGGTTGAAAGTGCCTGAATACGTCACGCTGGTTTGGCCTGATGATAATTGGGGATACATGAAGCGGTTGAGCAACAAAGAGGAGCAGAAGCGTAAAGGAGAAGCAGGGGTATATTATCATATTTCGTATTGTGGAGAACCTCATGATTATTTGTGGCTGAACACTACGCCTCCTACTTTGATTTATGAAGAAATGCGCAAAGCGTATGATACGGGAGCTAAGCGTTACTGGCTGTTGAATGTGGGCGATATTAAACCGGGTGAATTGGGTATGAAGTTCTTCATGGATATGGCTTGGGATGTAAATCGGTTTAATATGGATACGGCTTATGAGTTTAATACAGACTATCTGACCTCTATCTTCGGCGAACAATATCGGAACGATTTAAAAGATATAATTGACACTTATTATTTATTGGGATTCCAGCATAAGCCCGAAGCAATGGGATGGGGATATGTGTGGAATAATTATCGCGACCGAGAGCGAGTGGTTGATACGGATTTTTCGTTCGTCAATTACAACGAGGCAGAGAGCCGTATGAAAGAGTATGACCGGATTGCTGCCAAAGCTCAAAAGATGTTACACGCACTGCCCGAAGCTTATCAGGCTGCTTTTTATGAACTGGTTTATTATCCGGTGAAAGGGGCCGATTTGATGAATAAGAAAATGCTTACGGCACAAAAAAGCCGTTGGTACGCCCGGCAGCGGCGTGCAGCTACAAATGAGTGTGCCGAGCAAGCCAAAATCTATCACGATAGCCTGACGTATTATACTGACCGGTATAACTCTTTGCTGGATGGTAAATGGAATCACATGATGGCAGTTTCGCCCGGATGGATGGGAGAGTATCAAAAAATGCCGCCCGTAGATACGTGTGCAGCTGCCCAAGATGCGGATATGCAAGTATTCATTCCGGGACAAGACTGTACGGTAGGAGTATCGAGTGTAAATGTACTTCCCACGGTAAACCCATACATAAACAAAGATTTGTTTATCGAGTTATATAACAGGGGGAGCCAGTCTTTTGTATGGAAGGCAACGCCGAAAGCCTCATGGATAAAGTTGAACAAACATTCCGGACAAACAGCCTTGCAGGAGCGTATCGGCGTGTCAGTCGATTGGCAGAACGTCCCGAAAGGAGAGCGTATAACCGGAGAAATTGAAATAACCTCAGGAGATAAGATTGAGAAAGTTTATTTGCCGGTCTTTAATCCACAGTCTCCCACACGCGAAGAGTTGAAAGGACTTTATGTGGAAGATAACGGATGCATATCAATAAATGCCGGAGCATTCCATCGGAAGAAAGAGCCTAACGAAATCAAGATTCGTACCGTAAAGGGCTTAGGATATGAAAATACTTGCGTACAGTTAGGTGAAGCTACACAGGCAGTACAGGAAATGTGGTTTACCGACCGAACTCCGAGAGCCGAATACGATTTTTATACCTTTAACGGAGGCAGGGCTACGGTATATGTCTATGCGTTGCCCGTATTCCCGATTGATTCGAAACACGACACACGTTTCGGAATTATGGTAGACGACGGTATGGTACAATGGTTGACAACCTCGGCAAAAGAATATTCAAGCCAGTGGAGACTGAATGTTTTCCGTAATAGTGCTGTAAGTATGATGACCGTAAATATTGGCCGTCCCGGTAAACATACGTTTAAACTGCTGTGCGCCGACCCCGGCATGATAATTCAGAAGATAGTAATTGATTTTGGTGGTATGAAGCATTCGTATTTAGGGCCGAACGTAACGCGGGTAGAGTAATATTGATGGGTATTACAAATCGGTCTGCAATCCTTTTGAGGATATAATTTTGCCGCATGGAATTGATTAATCCATGCGGCAAATTATATATATGGTTAGAAAAAGTTATCCGAACCGCTTTTCCAGTTTCTCCAGCATGTCGCGCGTCATGGCATCAAGATCATATTTCGGCAACCATCCCCATTCCTCTCGTGCACAGGTATCGTCCAGCGAATTCGGCCATGATTCGGCAATGGCTTGGCGCAACGGGTCTACTTGATACTCCATCTCAAAATCAGGACGGTATTCTTTAATCTTTTTGTAGATCGTGTCAGGCTCAAAGCTCATCGAAGCAATGTTGAACGAATTACGGTGGATGAGTTTATCCGGATTGGCTTCCATGATTTCGATGGCGGCACGCAGTGCATCGGGCATGTACATCATGTCCATGTAGGTACCCTGAGCTATCGGGCAGATAAACTTTTCTTTTTTTGCGGCAGCGTAATAAATATCCACAGCGTAGTCGGTTGTTCCTCCGCCCGGAGGAGTGACGTATGAAATCAATCCCGGAAATCTTACCGAGCGGGTATCTACTCCGAAGCGGGTGAAATAATAATCACTCAGCAATTCGCCGGCTACTTTGGTCACGCCATACATGGTTTTGGGGCGTTGAATCGTATCTTGCGGAGTCTTATCTTTGGGAGTTCCTCCGCCGAACGAACCGATGGAACTGGGGGTAAATACCGCACAATGTTTTTCGCGTGCTACCTCCAGCGTGTTGTATAACCCGCCCAAACCGATTTTCCAAGCTAATTGGGGCTTTTTTTCTGCCACAGCAGAAAGGATGGCAGCCAAATTATAGATGGTATCTATATTGAATTGGTCTACGGCATCTGCTATCTGTTGCGGATTGGTGATGTCAACCAAAGCTGACGGACCTGAATCTTTGAGTTCTCCTTTTGGTTCCGCACCGGTTATGTAACCGGCTACTACATTTCCCTGATAATGTTTTCTGAGCAACATGGTAAGCTCCGAACCTATCTGGCCGGTAGCTCCTATTATCAAAATGTTTTTCATTTTATGTTTATGGTTAAATTAAGATGCGGCAAATGTAGCAATTTGGCGTAAAGTATAGCGTGAAAAAGTGTTATTTCTTTTGGCTTTGTTTCTTTTTTCAGAAAAAAATCCCATCTTTGACTTGAAATAAGAACCTTAATTCACTACTATTATGTATGGTAAATTTAAAGAATTTCTAACCAAAGAGCTTGCCGATATTCAGGCAGCCGGGTTGTATAAGAACGAACGTGTGATAACTACTCCTCAAAAAGCAGACATTAAGGTTAATGCCGGCGAAGACGTCCTTAATTTCTGTGCGAATAACTATCTGGGGCTATCGGACAATAAGCGGTTGATTGAAGCTGCTAAAGCAGCGATGGATACACATGGTTACGGGATGTCATCCGTTCGTTTCATTTGTGGTACGCAAGATTTGCATAAACAGTTGGAGGCAGCTATTTCCGATTATTTCCATACGGAAGATACAATTCTTTACGCAGCTTGTTTCGATGCAAACGGCGGTTTGTTCGAACCGTTGCTTACCGACGAGGATGCCATTATTTCGGATGCGTTGAACCATGCGTCTATCATTGATGGCGTACGTCTGTGCAAGGCGAAACGCTATCGTTATGCAAACGCTGATATGGCCGATTTGGAACGTTGCTTGCAAGAAGCACAGGCACAGCGCTTCCGCATCATTGCTACGGACGGCGTATTCTCGATGGATGGCAATGTGGCTCCGATGGATAAGATTTGCGAGTTGGCAGAGAAATACGATGCACTGGTAATGGTTGACGAATCGCATTCAGCCGGAGTTGTAGGACCTACGGGACATGGCGTGGCAGAACAATTCGGCGTTTATGGGCGAGTTGATATCTTTACCGGAACATTGGGTAAAGCGTTTGGTGGCGCTATGGGTGGTTTTACTACCGGCCGCAAAGAAATTATCGACATGTTGCGCCAGCGTTCACGTCCGTACCTGTTCTCCAATTCCGTAGCGCCTGCCATCGTGGGAGCCAGCTTGGAAATGTTCCGTATGCTGAAAGAAAGCAACGCGCTTCATGACAAGTTGATGGAAAACGTAGCTTATTTCCGCGACAAGATGATAGCTGCCGGCTTCGACATCAAGCCTACACAGAGCGCAATTTGTGCTGTGATGCTTTACGATGCCAAACTGTCGCAGGACTTTGCTGCCCGTATGCAGGAAGAAGGCATTTACGTAACAGGCTTCTACTATCCGGTAGTACCGAAAGGACAGGCACGCATCCGTGTACAGCTTTCTGCCGGCCACGAGCGCGAACATCTCGACAAAGCGATTGCCGCTTTCATCAAGGTGGGCAAAGAGTTGGGCGTCATTAAAGGTTAACCTTCCCGACGGCTTACACAGCGTTACACACAAGAAAATCAAAGGCTTGTTTTCGGAGAATATACAAATGTGTTCCCGAAAACAAGCCTTTGATTTTATACATTCAACGCTACCGTTAGTGTTGCTCATCTTATGCGGTAGTGTTTACCGGTTCTACCCGTAGCGTTGAGTGGTTCTACCGCAAGCGTTTTTCACGCTCCTGACCAAGTCGGAAAGGGATTAAAACAAGCCCGCTATCAGTCTAAACCATTTCATGTATAGCGCAACTTGAAAGTAGCTCCGAGGGGAATCGAACCCCTATCTAAAATTTAGGAAATTCTTGTTCTATCCGTTGAACTACAGAGCCGCTTTGTTTTTATGAGAATTATCGAATGTAGATGCAAAAGTAATGCTTTTTGCGTAAACTTTTCTATTATTATTCGGAAAAAAAAACTCATAACTTATTCATTTTGTTTGTCATTCAATAAAATAACTACCGATTTATTTTGTTTTTTGAAGGAACTTCGCCAATTTTGTGCCTATTGATTTTGTGAACTTTAAACTAAAAGATTTCTATATGGCAGAAGAAATGATTGTCAAGGAGCTGGACGACGTGGTTGTTCGCTTTTCTGGCGACTCTGGCGACGGTATGCAGTTGGCGGGTAATATGTTTTCGAATATTTCGGCAACTGAAGGAAACGATATCAGTACGTTCCCTGATTATCCGGCAGATATCCGCGCACCGCAAGGTTCATTGTCCGGAGTTTCCGGATTTCAGGTGCATATTGGTTCGGGAAAGGTTTATACTCCGGGCGATAAGTGCGACGTGTTGGTGGCTATGAATCCTGCTGCGCTAAAAACACAGTATAAATTCTGTAAACCCCAATCTGTTATTATTATAGATACAGACTCGTTTACCAAACGTGATCTGGAGAAGGCTCAGTTTGTTTCTTGAAAATCCGTTCTCGGAATTGGGTATAAAGAACGAAGTGGTTGAGGCTGCAATTACAACCATGTGTAAAGAGAGCCTGAAGGAAAGCGGACTGGACAACAAGTCGATTATGCGTACTAAAAATATGTTTGCGCTCGGACTGGTGTGCTGGCTGTTCCATCGAGATATTACGGTAGGCGAGAAACTTTTGAGAGAGAAATTTGCCAAAAAGCCCGAAATAGCCGAAGCCAACGTAAAGGTGTTGTACGACGGTTATCACTTCGGAGAAAATACTCACGCTTCGGTTTCGATGAGTTATGTGGTTCCGAGCAAAGAACAGAAGGTTCCGGGACGTTACATGGATATCAATGGAAATAAGGCTACGGCTTACGGATTGATGGCGGCTGCCGAAAAAGCCGGACTGCAACTGTATTTGGGCTCATATCCCATTACTCCGGCTACGGACATCCTGCATGAGCTGGCTAAACACAAATCGCTTGGCGTGAAAACCGTACAGTGTGAAGACGAGATTGCCGGATGTGCATCGGCTGTCGGAGCGGCTTTTGCTGGAGCATTGGCGGTAACTACTACCTCCGGACCGGGCATCTGTTTGAAGAGTGAGGCGATGAACTTGGCGGTCATTACCGAACTTCCGTTAGTGATTGTAGACGTACAGCGTGGCGGACCTTCTACCGGTTTGCCTACGAAATCGGAGCAGACCGACTTGTTGCAGGTGCTTTACGGACGTAACGGAGAAAGTCCGATGCCTGTTATTGCGGCATCTTCTCCTACCGACTGTTTTGATGCTGCCTATACTGCTTGTAAGATTGCTCTCGAACACATGACTCCCGTTGTATTGTTGACCGATGCTTATATTGCAAACGGCTCGGCAGCATGGCGGCTTCCCGACTTGAGTGAATATCCCGATATCCGTCCGCCTTACGTTACTCCCGACATGGCAGATACGTGGACGCCTTTTTTGCGTAATCCGGAAACCGGCGTGCGTTACTGGGCGAAACCCGGAATGGAGGGATTCATGCACCGCATCGGCGGCTTGGAAAAGAGTAACGAGACGGGTGCTATTTCTACCGAACCCGAAAACCACAACCTGATGACGCGCCTGCGTGCAGAGAAGGTGGAGAAGATTGCCGACTCAATTCCACCGTTGGAAGTGGAAGGTAATCCGGATGCCGACTTGCTGATTGTAGGGTTTGGAGGAACTTACGGACATTTACATTCGGCAATGGATACGCTGAATGCGCAAGGAAAGAAAGCTGCACTGGCTCATTTCCGCTTTATCAATCCGTTGCCTAAAAACACGGAAGAAGTATTGCGGAAGTATAAAAAGATAGTGGTTGCCGAACAGAATATGGGACAGCTTGCTGGCTATCTGCGTATGAAGGTAGAAGGTATCCATTTACATCAGTTTAACCAAGTAAAAGGTCAGCCTTTTGTCGTTCAAGAGTTGGTTGAAGCCTTTACTAAAATCATGGAGGACTAAGTAAAATGAGTGAAACAAAATATACCCCTGCTGATTATAAAGCCGGACAGCCACGCTGGTGTCCGGGCTGCGGCGACCATGCTTTTTTGAATTCTTTTCACAAGGCATTGGCAGAATTGGGCGTGCCGCCTCATGAGATAGCGGTTATCTCCGGTATCGGTTGTTCGTCGCGTTTGCCTTACTACATGAATACGTACGGAATGCACACCATTCATGGGCGTGCGGCTGCCATTGCTACCGGGGCAAAAGTGGCGAACCCCGACCTTACGATTTGGCAGATTTCGGGTGATGGCGACGGACTGGCTATCGGCGGAAACCATTTTATCCATGCCATTCGCCGTAACGTAGATATTAATATCGTGTTGCTGAACAACCGTATTTACGGACTGACCAAAGGACAGTATTCGCCGACGTCGGCACGTGGTTTCGTAAGCAAATCATCGCCCTATGGTACGGTAGAAGACCCGTTCCGTCCGGCAGAGCTTTGTTTCGGTGCGCGCGGACGTTTCTTTGCCCGTTGTGCGGCGGTAGACGGAGGTCCTTCGGTGGAGGTTTTGAAAGCTGCGGCACATCATAAGGGAACTTCGGTAGTCGAGGTGTTGCAGAATTGTGTGATTTTTAACGACGGAACCCACAGCGCGGTGGCTAAGAAAGAAGACCGTGAGAAGAACGCCATCTATTTGGAGCATGGCAAACCGATGCTGTTCGGGCCGAATCGCGAATTTGGTTTGATGCAGGAAGGCTTCGGACTGAAAGTGGTGAAGCTGGGCGAAAACGGCGTGACGGAGAAAGACATCTTGGTACACGATGCACACTGCGAAGACCATACGCTCCAGTTGAAACTGGCGTTGATGGAAGGTCCTGATTTCCCGATAGCGCTCGGCGTGATTCGAGATGTAGAAGCTCCTACCTACGATGAGGCCGTCGAAGCACAGATAGAAGAAGTTTCGGCGAAAAAGAAATACCATACATTTGCCGAACTGCTGGATACGAACGATACGTGGGAGGTGAAATAGCTTGTCTGCCCTAAGCGGATAGAACAACGGATATGTGACGGTTTTCTGTCGTTGCATATCCGTTTTTTTATTCTGCCAAACCGATAGCCTCCGGTGAAGTTTTACGGCAAAAAAATGTTTTCATCCGCATGTTTTGGCTTTGCGTGCGAAAAAAATTATAACTTTGCCCATTATAATACATTGACTTATGGAGAATAAACTGATTATTTACAATACGCTGACCCGTAAAAAGGAAGAGTTTGTTCCGCTTCATGCTCCCCATGTAGGCATGTACGTATGCGGACCTACGGTGTACGGCGATGCTCATTTAGGACATGCCCGTCCTGCAATTACGTTTGATATTCTTTTCCGCTACCTGAACCACTTGGGATACAAGGTGCGTTACGTGCGTAACATTACTGATGTGGGTCACTTGGAACACGATGCCGATGATGGTGAAGACAAGATTGCCAAGAAAGCCCGCCTCGAACAGTTGGAACCGATGGAGGTGGTACAGTATTACTTGATTCGTTACCACAAGGCAATGGAAGAGTTAAACGTATTGCCGCCCAGCATCGAACCCCATGCTTCGGGGCATATCATCGAACAGATTCAGCTGGTAAAAGAAATCTTGAACAGTGGATATGCTTATGAAAGCCACGGTTCGGTTTATTTCGATGTAGCGAAATATAACAAAGACCACCATTACGGAAAGTTGTCGGGACGTAATCTGGATGACGTGCTTAACACCACTCGCGAGCTGGACGGACAGGAAGAGAAACACAATCCTGCCGACTTCGCACTGTGGAAATCGGCGCAGCCTGAACACATCATGCGCTGGCCGTCGCCGTGGAGCAACGGTTTCCCCGGATGGCACTGTGAGTGTACGGCTATGGGACGTAAGTATCTGGGCGAGAACTTCGACATCCACGGCGGAGGAATGGATTTGATATTCCCGCATCATGAATGCGAAATCGCTCAGAGCGTTGCTGCGATGGGGCATGACATGGTACACTATTGGATGCACAATAACATGATTACCATCAACGGACAGAAAATGGGTAAGTCATTGGGTAACTTCATTACGCTTGAAGAGTTCTTCACCGGCTCCAACAAGCTGCTTACCCAGCCTTACTCGCCGATGACCATTCGTTTCTTCATCCTTCAGGCGCATTACCGCAGTACGGTAGACTTTAGCAACGAGGCGCTTCAGGCTGCCGAAAAGGGATTGGAACGACTGATGGAAGGCATCAAGAACTTAGAGCGCATCACGCCTGCCGGAGCTACCGAAGGCATTAACCCGAAAGGGCTGCGCGAAAAGTGCTATGAAGCCATGAACGACGACTTGAATACGCCGATTGTTATCTCTCATCTGTTTGAGGCAACGCGCATGATTAATACGGTTATCGACAAGAAAGCCACTATCAGTGCCGAAGATTTGGAAGAACTGAAAGAAGTATTCCGTCTGTTTGCATTCGATATTCTCGGCTTGCGCGCCGAATCAGAAAACAATGCAGCTCGTGAAGAGGCTTACAGCAAGGTGGTCGACATGTTGCTGGAGCAGCGTATGCAGGCTAAAGCCAATAAAGACTGGGCTACGAGCGATAAGATTCGCGATAACCTTGCGGCATTGGGCTTTGAAGTAAAAGATACGAAGGACGGTTTTACTTGGCGTTTGAATAAGTAAGGAGCGAATACCTCCTTATCTGACACGGATTATACGGTATCTTACACTGTTTTTCGGTATAGGTCTGAACAATAGGCTGTTATCGATTGTTGTGATACCGTTTAATCCGTATTTTTTTATCCTGTTTTTCTCATGCGGTAGTTTTTATCATTTTTATTGGTAGAAACAGCGAACCGTTCGGGTAGAAAGTTTGTTTTCTATGGGAAGAATTTAGCGAGGGTAACGCTTGTCGGAACAACTATTAATATCAAGCATTAGTGGCTTTAACTGACTGGCAGAAACAATGTTATAAAAACACTTATTTTAGATTGGTTTTTTAATATTATTTTTGTATATTCACTAAAAAACGTTATCTTTGTGATGGCTTTAACAAACTAAGGACTATAACGAGACTAAAGAAAGAAGCTATGAATAAGTCCGGCTTTGTGGTAAAGGCGGGTTCGTTTATCGCTTACTTTTATGGTATATAGATGTATTAACTAAACTAAACTTTGTATTATGGTAAAGAAAATGTTTTTAGGTGCAATCCTTTTGGTTGCAGCAATCTCTGGCAACGCCCAGAAAGCGTATGAAGGTACATCCTTCTTTGATAATTGGTATTTAGGTGTGAATGGCGGAGGTGTTACTCCGGTTTCTCATGCTGCATTCTGGAAAAACATGCGTGGAGTGGCAGGCTTGGAATTAGGCAAGCAGGTAACTCCGGTATTGGGTATTTCGTTTCAAGGACTGACGGCTGTCAATACTTCAATGAGCCGTACTGCGTTTGACGCTTTAAGCCTTTCTGCAAATGGAAAAATCAATCTGAATAACTTATTTGCCGGTTATAACGGCGAACCGAGATTGTTCGAAGTAGAGGCAATCGCCGGTATCGGTTGGGGACATGATTTCGTAAATTCCGGTTACGGTGACGACCACAGCTACGTGATGAGCCGCTTCGGGGCAAGTTTCAATTTTAACTTGGGTGAGGAAAAGGCATGGTCAATCAATATTAAACCTGCTATGGTGTACCGTATGGACGGCAATAAACCTCACATGCTGAATGTTAACAAAGCCGGTCTCGAACTGTTGGCGGGAGTTACTTATCATTTCTCAGGAAGCAACGGTAAGCATTATATGACAATTCAGCGCCCGTATGATGCAGACGAAGTTTGTGCATTGAACTGCAAGATAAACGCTTTGCGTGATGAGGTGGCTGCCAAAAACGCTGCCCTCGATGAAAGCAATGCCAAAGCAGCTCAATTACAAAGAGCATTGGCTGATTGTGAAAACGCACCGAAACAAGTTGAAACGGTTGTGAAGAACCTGAACTCAATGTCACTCGAATCAGTGGTTACTTTCCGTCAGGGACGTACAACGATTGCTTCCGACCAGATTCCGAACGTAGAACGCATCGCTACTTACATGAAGAACCATCCGGAAAGTAAAGTTTCCATCAAAGGATATGCATCTCCGGAAGGCAGCGCAGAAGTAAACGAACGCATTGCAAAACAGCGTGCTGAGGCGGTAAAGAATATGCTGATAAACAAGTATAAGATTAACGCCAACCGCATTACGGCTGAAGGACAGGGTGTAGGTAATATGTTCTCTGAACCTGACTGGAACCGTGTCAGCATCGCTACGCTGAACGAAAAAGAAGTAGAATAATACTTTTTTATCCTGAATCTTGAAGGGTGGGGCTTGCATGTCAAGTTCTGCCCTTTTTTATTTGTCATCAGGCTGTAACAGACGGGGGGATGAACGGGATTCACGCGATTTGTAAGGAAATCTTTTTGTAATTTTATTGAAATTTATATTTAAATATCCTGCAACTCCGATGTAAATAGACACTTATACCTTTGCCGCAGTTTAATAGAAACAAAGGTATGAGAAAAACAGTTTATTTATTACTTCTGACATTGAGCTTGTTATGGGTATTCAACGTGCCGATGCAAGCAGCAGACTCTTTTGATTATGTGGTAAAAGGAGTTGTGACCGACGAAAGTGGAATGGCGATTATTGGTGCCAGTATTTTTGAGAAGGATACGCAAAATGGAACAATAACCGACATCGACGGAAGATTTAGTTTGAAAATCCAAGACGATAGTCATACATTGGAGATTTCGTATATCGGCTATGCCTCGCAAAGCATAAAAGCAGAGCGGGGGAAAGAATTGCATATCATTTTGAAGGAAGATAGCGAGACGCTTGATGAAGTAGTGGTGGTGGGTTATCAGACCATGCGTAAGACCGACCTTGTGGGTGCTGTCTCAAGTGTGAAGGCTAACGAACTGAACGTGACAACGCCTACCGTAGGACAAAGTTTGGTAGGAAAAGTATCGGGTGTTCAGATTTCGCAAGTGAGTGGAGCGCCTTATGGGAATACCAAAATACGTGTGCGCGGGGTTGCTTCTATTAATGCCAGCTCAGACCCGCTTTATGTTATCGACGGATATCCTTCGAACGAAGATCTTATGCTTAATCCTGAGGATATCGAATCAATTGAGGTCTTGAAAGATGCTGCTTCTGCCGCCATTTACGGTTCGCGTGCAGCCGGCGGTGTCGTGCTGATTACAACCAAACGCGGAAAAGAAGGCAAAGCCACGGTAAACTATAATTTTCAAGTAAGTGTTAATCAGCTTGCCAAGAAAATCGATTTGCTCAATTCTGCTCAGTTTGCCGACCTTGTGGTAGAGGGACGTAACAATGCTTATCGTAATTTGTTGGGCGATGCGTGGGATGATTCGTATATTCACGATACCAATGCCATACGTGCACAGCGAATCGGATCGGCCAATAGCGCGGCTATGATTCCGGAGTTTCTTTACGATTTTGAGAAAGGAGAAGTAATCACTCCGCAGTATGATACCGACTGGCAAGATGAGCTTTACCGCAATGCGGTTTCACAGCGCCATCATGTTTCTGTTAACGGAGGTACAGACAAAGTGCGTTATGAAGTGAGTGCAGCGTACCAGAATCAGGAAGGTATTATTCTTTCTACCGGACAAAAAAGATTGAATTTGCGTGCCAACCTTGATGTGGAAATCAGCTCGAAGTTTAAGGTAGGAGGTAACTTCTCAAGCACGTCAAACTGGAACCGTGAGGTACAGGAAGGACGTTTCAATCAAGGACCTATTCTTGGTGCATTGATTTATGCTCCTATTTTCCGCTGTTATGATGAAAACGGTGAGTTGGTGAAAGGAGAAATGACTTCTTATTCGAGTGATTATGGTTTTCAGCAGATAGAAAACCCCGTAGCGCTTGCCACCGAAACCAAAATACGCCGGAACGGAGTGAGAAATACATATAATCTTACTGCCTCCTACGAACCGATAGAAAATTTATTCTTGAAGGCGAACTTAGGAATGTATACATACAGCGAGAAGTATGAGTTCTATCGTCCTACGAGCTTGTCGGATGGTGCAAATCCGCCGTATTCCGACCAAGCAAAAGCAGCAGCCAATGCCATCGCAAGAACCATGTTGCAGTCTGATTATCTGGCAGAGTTTACCGCGAACTATAATAAAACATGGAATGATGTACATAACTTCAGCAGCGTAGTGGGGTATTCTGTTCAGAAAGATATGTTGGATGTATTGGGGGTAAGAGCAACCGGATATGAAGACGACCACATTACGGAAGTAACCGGACATGGTGCCGACCCCAGCAATATCCAATTGAACAACACGTATAAATCCAATTGGACGATGCTCTCTTATTTTGCCCGTATAAATTATAACTTTGCTAATAAATACTATATTACGGCTTCGTTCCGTGGCGATGCTTCTTCGCTGTTCGGTCCTGATAACCGGTGGGGATACTTCCCTTCAGTTTCTGCTGCATGGACTCTTTCCAATGAAGATTTCTGGAAAGATAATTTAGGAGAAACTTCGGCGCTGAAGTTGCGTGCAAGTTGGGGTATGAGTGGGAATAATAATATCGGTAACTACCAGTATGCAGCGCTTATGAGTTCGCCTACCGGTGTGGTATTCGGTACCGGAACCATTGGCTCGGCAATGTATCCCGGAGGTGTGAAAGACAATGCCATCGGATGGGAATCGACTTCGCAATACAATGTAGGTTTCGACTTGTCATTGTTTAGTAACCGACTCTCTATTTCCGGAAACTACTATCTGAGCCATACGCAGGATTTGCTGTTCGAACAACCGATCTCGGCTATTTCGGGAGCTACTTCAATGATGACCAACCTGCCTGATTCGAAAATCCGCAATACAGGTTTCGACCTTCAGGTAGATGCCCGCATTCTGACAGGTAGAGACTATAACCTTAATGTTAGCGGTAATATTTCAGTCAACCGGAACAAGGTACTCAATTTAGGTGGAAACTCTATCATAACCAATGGTGCTGAACGTTCGTATATGACACATATCACTGAAGAAGGACAACCTATCGGTATGTTTTACGGATTTAAGGTAGCCGGTATGGTAAGCGAAGCTGATATGGCTGGTTTGGCAGCCGATGATGCCGTATATGCAGCCAACGGAAACAGCTTCCCCGAAGGATATGAATTGCAAGGGCCTCCCCGCTCGTTATCTCAATCAGTTCCTTTGCAGCCGGGCGACCTTTACTTCGAAGATGTAAATGGAGACGGTGTAGTAGACGATGACGATAAAACAGTAATAGGAAACCCTCATCCGAAATTTACTTACGGATTTAATCTGAGCGGAAACTACAAAGACCTCGACTTGAGCGCTTCATTCAACGGTTCTTACGGAAACGAGGTTCTCGACGGACAGGATTATTATCTGTTTAATATGGAAGGTTCGGGTAACCAGTACGCTGTGGTTGACGAGCGTTATCGCAGTCCTGAAAATCCCGGAAACGGATGGGTTTACAAAGCTTCACGTGGCGGAACTCAGAGTAACAGTACACGTTTGTCTACCTTCTATCTGCAAGACGGTTCGTTCTTCCGCTGTACCAATATCACCATCGGATATTCGCTTCCTAAAATCAGCCAGTGGTCGAAAGGAGTAATCAGTAATCTGCGTTTGTATGTAGCGGCAGATAACCTGTTTACAATTACCAAATATAAAGGTTATAATCCGGAAGTGGACTATAACGACGGTTCTAATCTGACTCCGGGAGTAGATTATGGTAAATATCCTTTGATGAGAGCTTATAACATGGGTATTCAATTAACATTCTAAAAAAGCAGCATTGAAAATGAAAACAAATATATTTTTAGCATCACTGTTGGTGTTCGGAGGTTTGTCACTTACTTCATGTGAAGATTTCCTCACCGAAAATGACCCCAACCATATTGTTGCAGAAAACTTCTTTTCAACCGAAAATGATGTTGAACGTGCGGTAAACGGAGCTTACTTGGCGCTCCGTTCCGGCAGCTGCATGGGAGAGGGTAGTACCGCTTACACCGAAGAACGTTCGGATAATGCCGGACGTTGGGATAACCAGTCGGCGGCAGGTGAGCCGTTTCAGTTTACCGATTTCTCATTGCTTGCAAGTAATACTTATTTGCAGAGCCATTGGAATGCAATGTTCGAAACAGTAAACAATTCTAATTTCGCGATCAAGGGAGCTGAAGAAATCACATTCGATGATGAGTCAAGCAGAAATAACTATATAGCTGAGGCAAGGTTTGTACGTGCGTTGGCTTATTTCGATATCGTACGCAAATGGGGAGATGCACCGCTTGTTACGGAATATCTTTCAACACCTGCCGAAATCGAAGCCCATACATATCGCGAGGATAAAGCGAATATTTATAATCTGATTGTGGATGATTTGAAGTTTGGTTTAGAGAATAGTACACTCCCTGACCATCAGTCTGAAAGCGGAAAGGGACATGCCAGTAAAGCTGCTATGGCAGGATTATTGGGTAAAGTTTATCTTACAATGGCGCATGTACTTGACGACGGTAATCGTACGACCTATCTGGAGAATGCAAAAACTTATCTGGAACAGTGTTATGGCATGAAGACCTTTGATAGACTGAGTGAAATTTCGTTTGACCCGGAAGATTCTAACGGCGTATTCAATGTGAATAATAAATCTACCTGTCCTGAAATTCTGTTCCAGATTGTGTATCGTCAGGGCGACAGGGATTACCATTCTTCTATCGCTGCCGATACACAGCCGGGAGGCGAAACAACAAACTCGCTTTATGCTTCGCGCGGCGTACCGATGCTGAAAGTTACACCCGATTTGGTAAAAGAATACGAAACGGTAGAGAATGGTTTCGGATGGACTGACCCGCGCCAGAACTGGTCGGTAGGACATTCAGAAACACAGAACTGTTATTATGTGACCAAGTTCCGCGATAGAAGCGAAGCTGCCGGAACATTGGGTTATGGCGGCAACGACTGGATTATCCTTCGCTATGCCGATGTTATCTTGATGTTGGCAGAAGTAAACGAAGCGTTGGGCGATGAAAATACGGCAATCAGTTACTTGAATGAGGTGCGTGAGCGTGCCGGAATTCCGGAATACAGTGTTGCACAAAACGATGCTGCTTACCGTGCTAAATTCCCTACGCTGAAATTGGCGATTTTGCACGAACGCCGTATTGAGTTAGCGTTCGAAAATCAGCGTTGGTACGACTTGCTGCGCTTCTTCACCCCGTCAGAGTTAGTTACCTATATGCACAGCAAGAGTCAGGCGGATTATAACGAATCAAACTTACAGAACTTTACCGAAACGGATATCTATTACCCCATTCCTTATGATGAATGGTTATTGAATCCGGAAGGAATGTATCAGAACGAAGGATATTAAGTATACAACTAATCTTTATATTATGAAGAAAGTAATTTGTGTGATGTGCTTTCTCACTTCAGTCTTTATGCTCTCTGCTCAAGAGGGCGTAAAGACTCTTGTTCATGAGTTGAAAGACATGAAATCGGAGAAAGTTTTGGTGGTTGCCCACAGAGGTGATTGGAGAAATGCGCCCGAAAACTCTTTGCAGGCGTTTAAGAATTGCATTGAGATGGGGGTGGATATGATTGAAATCGACTTGAAGAAGACGAAGGATAACCAACTCATCATTATGCACGACGGGACCATTGACCGTACTACAGACGGAAAAGGGAAACCTTCTGACTATACGTTGGAAGAAATCCGGAAGTTCCATCTGAAAAATGGTTTGGGGCGTCCTACTTTTCATACGATACCTACGTTAGAGGAAGTGTTGACTTTGGCGAAAGGAAAGATTCTTATCAATATTGACAAAGGGTATGATTACTTTAAAGACGTATATGCACTGTTGGTTAAAACCGGAACGGTGAGTCAGGTGGTTATTAAGTCGGGCTATTCGTATGAAAAGGTGAAAGCCGAAAACGGGGAGGTGCTTGATAAGGTGATTTATATGCCTATTGTCAATTTAGATACGCCTGAAGCAGAAATCCTTATCGATGGATATGCTACTTTGAAGCCGGTAGCCGTAGAGTGTTGTTTCAGCGAAGTGACTCCCGATGTCATCCGCCTGCTGAAGAAGGTAAAAGAGAACGGTTCTAAAATCTGGCTGAATTCTTTATGGCCTTCGCTGAATGCCGGCCATGATGATGACCGGGCGGTAGAGTTGGATGAGGCAGATGAAAGTTGGGGATGGCTGCTCGAACAGGGAGCTTCGCTGATACAGACCGACAGGCCGGCTGCATTGTTGAATTATTTGGGAGCGGAAGGAAGACGATGAAACTGTTTTATGCTTTTTGTTTAGCTTGCCTGTGTGCTTTGGCTGTACAAGGACAGGTGAGGAAGGATTATCGTTTAGTGGCTCCGCATACGGTTGAGAGCAAGAACTATTACTTTACTTCTTTATTAAGCCATTCCGAAAAGGCAGACTCGTTACTTCATGCCTCTTCGTTGTTAGTCGAAATTTCGCAGGCAAAACAGCAACGCCTGCTTGATGCAAAGACTACGGCAGAGCGTATTGCTGCAATGAAGTTTTCGTCTGAAGAGATAAAGCAGATAGGAGAAGAGTTGGCGCGATTGTATGAAAAGGGAAACCCGTTGGATGAATTGCTTACTTTTCATGTTTTGCCGTCCGGCTGTTACCGTCAATATAAAGAAACCGGAGCCGAACTTATCCGGAAAATATGGACACAGGATGCCGAAGGAATGAACTATGCCGTTGAGGTATATGCTGCAGGGCGTAAGCCTAACTATCCGGCTATCGACTCTATCGGGTTCGATGTGAACAGCCGTCGGTTTACTGAAGAAATCCTGCCGGCTTGCCAAGAAAACGTAGCGCTTTGGAATCAGAAGTCCCCCGCTTTCTATTCCATTCCGTTGAAGTCGGTTTGTATGTTGTTAGATGTGAACGACCGCCGTCAGTCGCTCGACTATGAGCCACTGGGTGAAACGGAAAATGCGGAGGCTTACAGGCAAATAGGGCAAACCGACTGGGAGGCATACCCTTATACGGCAATCCTTGTTCTTGGCGCAGGGCCGGAAGACCCGCGCGAGCGTATCAGTCCCGAAGGAAAACTGCGTGCGGCGTATGCGGCAATGCTCTACCGTCAGCATGAAGCTCCTTTCATTATACTGTCGGGCGGGCGCGTGCATCCGTACCACACCCCTTATAACGAGGCGTATGAGATGAAGAAATACCTGATGGAGGTATGGCAGATACCGGAGAGTGCTTTAATCATGGAACCCCACGCGCGCCATACGACGACAAACTTCCGTAATGCCGCCCGCATCATGTTTCGCGCAGGATTCCCGATGAATCGGTATGCGATAGCTACTTCTTCGGCGTCGCACATCGATGATGTGGCAACAGACAGTTCGCTCCCCCGCAGGTGTCAGAGAGAATTGGGATACGTCCCTTATCGGGCAGGGAAGCGGCTCGCTCAGCGTGTGGTTGAGTTTATGCCGTTGGCAGAATCGCTGATTATTAATCCGAAAGAACCTATCGACCCGTAATGCTTAAAATAAGTCTGCCACCACCACTACCGGTCGGTGGTCAGACTGTACCGGAGCATTTACCGTATATGCCCGCTGAGGCTTTATTTTCGAAGCGGTTGACTTGCTTACGGCAATGTAGTCAATGGTACTGTCGGGGGTATCGGCAGGGAAAGTAGGCTGGCTCATGTCGGTAAGAATCGTGAAATCGTTTTGCATCGCTTTCAGGAAATCCGATTCCGGAGTAGCATTCCAGTCGCCGGCAATGAGTACAGGTTTCTTAAATCGGGCTATTTCTTCCTTGATGATGGGCAGAGAAGCCATGCGGTCTTCTTCCGTCAGCGACAGGTGGGTGCAGATATAAACATAGTCGCTGAATTCCGTGATGAGCATCGTGCGTGCTTCTTCTCTTCCCGGCAGCGCCCTGCGGTATACGTTCAGCGGCTTTTCTTTCGACAAGATACCAATGCCGTATTTTCCTCCATCGAAATCAATGGCAGGTGCATACGTGGCATACATTCCGGTATGTTTGCCCAATTCTCCCAGCACATACGTTCCGTGGCTGCGTCCTGTCACGCTGTCGAGTTCCTGTATGGCTACCACATTGGGAGCTTCTTTCCGAATCACTTCCGCCGTGCGGACATAATTGGTAGAGTCATCAAGCCCGTATCCGTTTTTCACATTGTAACTCATAAAGCGTGCCTCTTTTGCTTCCGGCTGGCAGGCTGATAAACCCAAGCAGGCAACTGCCGCCATACCCATCCATAGTTTGTTTTTCATGTTCTTCTTATTTTATGATAAATGAGATTCGTTTTTATATCCCGTAAAGGTAGATAATTTTTCGCAAAATAGCTGCCCGTTTGAGGCGGTAGAGTGGTTCGAATAGAAAGATGAAACCTTCCGAATAGAAATTAGTAGTTCATTGGGAAGCGATGGTGAAAACTACCGCATGTGTTTCGGAGTGTAAAAAAAGCCTGTCCAAATTGCCATGTAAAGCAACTTGAACAGGCTGGTAATGAGTGTTTTCCGCTTTTTATTTGCTGAATACCTGTGTCATGGGTCTGCCTATCCATGCTTGCGGCTGTTTCAGCCCGAAGATGCAGGCAATGGTAGAAGCCGTATCAAACTGCATCATGGTTTCTTGGAATGCTCCGCCCTGTTTTACGTTTTTTCCGGCAATGATGAAAGGAATTTCCATTTCGGCAAGTGTTATTCCCCCGTGACCTTTGTTGATGCCCCCATGGTCGGAGGTCAGGATAATAATCGTATCATCATAGATACCCGCATCTTTCAGTGCGGCGATGATGCGTGCCACATAACCGTCCAGCGTGTTCAACATCCGGTAGTAAGCCGGCGTATCGTGCCCATCGACGTGTCCCACATGGTCCAGTTGGTCGAAACAAACCGCCACGAAATTCGGCTTCTTTTCCTTGATATACGTTTCCGCCATGCAACAGAGTTGGTCGGGCTGTTCGTTATACCCCATCGCCTGTGCCACATGCGAGATAGCCAGTGTATCTACCAGATATTTGATACCTTCCCATTCGAACATACATCCGGTTTCTGCCTGCGGACACTGTTCGTACATGAGTGAATAAATCGTAGGGAATATTCCGCGTTCGTTTACCACCATCGACGGTATTTCGGGTGTGCGAGACCCCCACGTGGTGTACCCGTGCATTTCAGTCCCCGCCCCGTTGAACATCGATGCCCAGTTGATAGCAGATTCGGACGGTAATACCGAACGTTTTTTCAGCGTATAACAGCCGCTGTCCATCAACTGCTTGATTGTAGGAATATCCGCTTTAGGAACACTGTACGCTCCCCATCCGTCAATGCCAATCATTACTACATGTTCGGCTTTCCATTTTGAAGCGTTTGCCGTGGTAAAGAAGCAGCCTAACGCCATCAGAAGTAAAATAATCTTTTTCATGCTTTATTGAATTAATGTTTTGTTTTGCAGGTTATTCATTTCCGCCGCAGTAAATAAATTCCAGCACTCCACCTTTTGCGATGTCATGGTGCGAGATGCGATAATCGGATAATTTCCGGTTGTTCAAACGGATTTCAAGTACGGGCTGTTCCTTCGTTTCCCGTCCCACGGTGCGTATGACAAAACGCTTTCCGGCGGGAAGATGAAGCACGGTTTCGTCAAACAGCGGTGAAACCAACTCATAAGAAGGTTCTCCCACGATGAGCGGATAAAGCCCCATTGCGCTAAATACATACTATGCACTCATAGCCCCATCGTCTTCGTCCATTTCCGGACAGTAAGCCTCCGGTGCATTTTTAAAGGCTTTTCCGATATAGGGCGAAGCATACTCGGCATTTCCTCCGTAGATGTGTGTCATCGGTTGGGTTAGAAGCTGGAAGATGGTTTGCTGTGTTTTTTCCGGACTGCCCAACCGATTGAACAGGTAGGGTACGTGAATGTCTGGCTCGTTCCCCTGATTATATAAGTTTTGTGCAAAGAAAGTTGTGAGCTGAGCTTCCAACGAGTCTTTCCCCACTCTTTCAATCATTTGAGGGAGAAACTGTGGAGCTGCCCAACGGTATTGCCAGCGTGTACCCTGATACAGCCCGTTCTGCCTCATGCGCGTGTACGTACTGTCCACGTAACGGAACTCCCTGTCCCACACAGTGCAAAACAAACTGTCTCCTTTCCGGCGGTAAAGAGCAGCGTCGGCAGGCTTGTCTAATAGGTCTGCCACGCGAGACAATGCCCATAAATCCGTACTTGCCTCCATACATTGGTCGGGCGACTTTAGCGGCAGGTTTGCCACTTCATGTTTCATGCCTGCGTATGCTTCTGCCAGATTCGGTATTTCGATGCCCTTTAAACGGCTGTCAAGTAAAAGTGCGATGGCATGTTCTGTACGCACGGTAGGCACACATTCAGCATCGGTAGACCAGTCTCTTTTTCCCGTGGTATAAAGTACGGCGAGCGACTGCATCATGTCCGACATCCGTTCGGGGACAATTAGAGTAAGCAAGGGAAACTTGGTGCGATACGTATCCCACAGCGACCATGAGCTGTAATAATCGAATCCCTCTGTGCGGTGGAGCTTTCCGTCTGTGCCGGGATATTCTCCGTTTTTCCCGGTTGTTACCTGAAGCGGACTTTGACAGGTACGAAACAGTGAAGTGTAAAACAGCGTCCGCTCGTCTTGATCTCCACCCTTTATCTCTACACGCGATAAGATGCTTTCCCAAGCCTCGGCAGCTTGTTGGCGTATGGTCTGAAAATCGTTTTCGCTTGTTTCCAAAAAACACCGGCGGGCATCTTCTATGCTTAAAGGCGAAACGGCAATGCGTACTTCTACAGGCGAATCCTCTGTAAAGGTCAGCTTTTGCCGATTACCTGCCGGCTCAAGATGAAATGGCACATCGGTATGCAGGTAATAATATAATGTATAGCGTCCGTTTCCGCACGTATTGGCTGCCGCAATCGTTCCGCCGATTTCGTTGGACGACAAAGTCTGATAGTCGGAATGGAAAACCCGTTCGAAAGCAGAGGCAGGAGCAAAGAGCAAAACAGGTTGCATTCCCGGCTGCCATGTGAAGCGTTCGACAGCCGTAGTGCGTGTGGCCGTTAGTTCGATGTTCACTCCGTTGCTCAGCTTTGCGTGATAATATCCCGGCTGTGCCTTTTCCGTCGATTTGACGATGCGGACATCCACCCCAGCAGTATCGGGCATCAGGCTCAAGTTTCCTCCACAACCTTGTCCGCCCACTCCCGAAAGGCGGTTGACGGAAATGCCCGAAATGGTAGGAACGGCATAGTCGTACCCCGCATGTTGGCGCGGATGGCTGTCCGGACATACTTGTACCATCCCGAACGGAACATTGGCGGCAGGTGCAAGTTGTCCGTGGTCGCCCGATGTTCCTAAAAACAAATTAACTTCCGGCAGCAGGCTTTGAGCGGAGAGCATACACGTTTGAAGAAGAAAAGCAATAAGTAAACAGGAAATAGCTTTCATATCATGTTTTATTAAGTTTCACGATACAAAAATAACTGATTAGGGTTTCATAATTGTTACAATCGGCTGTTTATTCATCGTCGAGCGTGTAATGTGTTGACAATTAGAGTGGTCTTCACTACCCGTTTGCCGAGGAAAATACTACCGTTAGCGTTACCCATTCCAAGCGGTAGTGTTGCCCCGCGCTACCCATAGTGCAGGCAAGTCCTATGGGTAGCGTTTTTTCGCCCCTCAGCATGGAGCCGGATGAAATAACGTTATCGGAAAATTTAAACAGACTCTAAGAATTTGAACAAGTTTTAATGTAAAATCTGTTTCTCTCTTTTCATGATTTATCAAGATTCATTATATTTGCTACGCAAACAAGATAAAATGTATGACAGAGACCAGTATTTATACATCCGAGGCAATAACACTGCTTCAAGCATTAATAGGAATTCCTTCTCTGAGCCGCGAAGAAGATACGGCAGCTGATTTTTTACAGAATTATATAGAAGAAAGCGGCATTATGACAGGAAGGTCGGGAAATAACATCTGGTGTATCAGTCCGATGTTTGATGTAAACAAGCCGACTATTCTGTTAAATTCGCATATCGACACCGTAAAGCCGGTTACAGGGTGGCGCAGACAGCCGTTTACTCCTAAAATAGAAAATGGCAAACTGTATGGTTTGGGGAGTAACGATGCGGGAGCAAGTTTGGTTTCTCTCTTTCAAGTCTATCGTCATTTGAGCGCAACTCAGCAAAGCTATAATCTGATTTATTTGGCTTCGTGTGAAGAAGAAGTCTCAGGCAAGAATGGGATAGAGAGTGTATTGCCTAAGTTGCCTCCGATTACGTTAGGCATAGTAGGCGAGCCTACCGAAATGAATCCAGCGATAGCCGAGAAAGGTTTGATGGTATTAGACCTGACAGCACGCGGGAAAGCCGGACATGCAGCCCGAAACGACGGCGAGAATGCGATTTATAAGCTGATGCCCGATATTGAGTGGTTTCGTTCGTTCCGCTTTTCAAAAGAATCTCCGTTGCTGGGAACGGTAAAGATGAGTGTGACGCAGATTAACGCCGGCACGCAACATAATGTGATACCGGATATATGTACGGCGGTAGTGGATATACGTAGCAATGAGTGTTACTCTAACGAAGAATTATTCGAGGAAATCACCAAGCACATCAGTTGCGAGGCGAAAGCTCGTTCGTTCCGTTTGAACTCATCGAGTATCCCTGCCGATCATCCTTTCGTAAAGCGGGCTGTGGAGTTGGGAAAAGTGCCGTTCGGTTCTCCCACGCTGTCCGACCAAGCTCTGATGAAATTCCCGTCAGTAAAAATAGGGCCGGGAAAATCTTCACGTTCGCATACGGCAGACGAATACATCCTGTTGAATGAAATAGAAGAAGCAATCGGTTTATATATCCGTCTGTTAGACGGGCTGAAACTGTGATTGAGGGAGAACTGCATCCAAATAACGGAAGACGGTTGTTTGGATGCAGTTCCCGTCTTTATTCTTTTACTATCAATACCGTGGCATAGGCAGAGATACCTTCTTCGCGTCCGGTAAATCCTAATTTTTCAGTAGTCGTTGCTTTGATAGAAACATCGTCGGGGTCAGTACCCATCACGCGGGCAAGCGTTTCCTGCATGTCGGGGATGCGTGCTTTCAGCTTTGGACGTTCGGCACATACCGTGGCGTCGATATTTCCTATCCTGTATCCTTTCGTTGCAATGAGGTCTACCGTTTTTTTCAGTAGAATCTTACTGTCTATATCCTTGTAAGCTCCTGCCGTATCGGGGAAGTGATAACCAATGTCGCGCATGTTTGCCGCTCCCAGTAAGGCATCGCAAATCGCATGAATCAATACATCGGCATCCGAATGGCCCAACAGACCCTTTTCGTGTTCTAACTTGATTCCTCCCAGCCATAAATCGCGTCCTTCCACCAAGCGGTGGACATCGAATCCGAAACCAACTCTTATTTTCATCTTACGTAAAAATCCAAAACTTTTATTACTTTCTAAATATCCTTCCAAATGATTGCCGATAGATACCGGTCCTACGCCCACTGGAGTTCCGGTAAAAAGGAGGTCGCCTATCTTCAGCGTACAAAATTGACTGACATAGGCTATAATTTCGTCTACGCGGAAAAGCATGTCGCCGGTATTTCCGGTTTGAACCGTTTTCCCGTCAATGTCTAAGTGGAATCCAATCTGTTGGATGTCGGAAAACTGTTCTATCGGAACCCAGTCGCCGATAGCAGCCGAGTTGTCGAATCCTTTGCAAAGCTCCCACGGCTTGCCCTCGGCACGGAAACGGCGTTGCAGGTCGCGTGCAGTAAAGTCGATACCCACTGTTACCGCATCGTAATAGCGATGGGCAAAACGTTCGGCAATATTTTTTCCCAAACGGTTAATGCGTACCACCAATTCGGTTTCATAATCTACCTGATTGCAAAAGTCAGGAATAAAAGGTTTGCTATCTTTCAGCAGTGCAGAGTCCGGTTTCATAAAAATAACCGGTTCTTCGGGCAGCGGTTCGCTGGCGTGGAGTTCACGGCAATGCTGAGGATAATTCATGCCAACGGCTATAATCTTCATGCTACTTATATTATTCTTATAGTTTTTCGTTCAAACGGTTAAACATCACGGCAAGATGAGCGTAGAGTGACGTATTCTGTACCACGATGTACTCCGGGACGCGAATACGGAAAGGAGTAAAGTTCCATACCGCTTTGATACCTCCCGCAATCATTTTGTCGGTAATCTCCTGTGCGATATTGATGGGTACGGTCAATACGCCGATATTTACACGGTTCTCTTTCATGAGACTTTCAAATTCATTGCTGTGGAAAACCGGAACACCGTTGATGGTTGTTCCCACCAATTCCGGCTTTACGTCGAAAGCCCCTATGATTTTCAGTCCGAAATGCTCCAGACCGGAATCGCGCAATAAAGCTCCTCCCAAACTTCCCACTCCGAAGAGGTAGGCTTCGTGCAGGTTGGTGAATCCCAAGAAGTCTTCGAGCACCCGGATAAGCGAATCAATTTCATATCCTACGCGCGTACGTCCCGATATGTTAACAAAAGACAGGTCTTTGGCTATTTGAGAAGCATCGATATTGATTTGTCTTGATATTTGAGTAGAAGACACATACTTTTCGCCCCGCTCTTTCATCAGCTTGGCGTTTGAAAGATACCACGGCAATCTCCGTAGGGTAGGTTCGGGGATTTTATCTGTATGCTTGTTTATCCGTGTTGTCATTGTAGGGTTCGCTCTGTTTCTTCACATTTGCAAAATTAAGCTATTTATTCGGTAATACCGAACGCTGAGATTTAATTTTATATAATCCCGTGGAATCGCTATCTTTGACCTGATTATTTATTGAACTTGGAGTGATATGAAAAAGAATGACTGGAAAGACCGTTTGAATATTGTGTATTCTACGAATCCTGATTTTGCGTACGAAACAGAGCGTGATAACGAGGTGGAAACCTTGCCCTAAAAACCAGCAGAAACTACGGGTGTCTGTGGAGAAAAGGGCAGGGGAGGCAAGACCGTAACCGTAGTGAGCGGTTTTGTGGGAACGGAAGACGACCTGAAAGGCTTAGGAAAGTTTCTGAAAACAAAATGCGGCGTGGGAGGTTCGGCGAAAGATAACGAGGTGCTGATTCAGGGAGAGCTGAAACAGCGTGTCATCGACTTGCTGAAAGCCGAAGGATATACGCAGACGAAGTGATTTCAAGGGGTGAAAAACGCTATGGGTAGAAAGACGAAATTCATGCTGATGAACTCCTGCTTCCATGCGGAAGCGTTGGACCGTTCATCAGCATGAATTTCTTAGCCGTCAAGCGAATAATGTATCCGTAAGATAATCAGATGTTTACTCTTGAGCGGGGAGACGGCTGCTTGCTGTCTTCTTCTCTAAACCAATCGGCATACATTAAATAGCCGTTTGCGGTGCGTTGGTTCAGGTCTTTGCTTTGTTGCGGGTCGATTTTCTTAATAAAATGTGCCGGTACGCCTCCCCACATCGTGTAAGGTTCGATGACGGTGTTTGCCAAAACCAAAGCTCCTGCCGCAACAATGGCTCCTTCGCCCACTACTACATTATCGAGCAGGGTAGACCCCATGCCGATGAGTGCACAGTCGTCCACACGCGCTCCGTGAAGGGTAACGTTATGTCCCACGGATACATCGTTTCCGATTTCAACGACCGATTTGCCGTAAAGTGTGTGAAGAACCGAGCCGTCTTGGATGTTCACGCGGTCGCCAATCCGGATGGTGTTGACATCGCCGCGCAAAACCGCATTAAACCAGATGCTGCAATCGCGCCCTATCGTCACGTCGCCGATTATCGTAGCATTGTCGGCAAGATAACAATTCTCTCCAATTTTCGGGGTAAATCCCCGTACCGATTTGATTAATGCCATAAATGTATCGTTTGAAGGTTATCATTTGAGGGGAGCGGTAGCTTCTTTCAGCCACGCTTGTTCATCAGAGCCAAGCATCGGGCTAAGCTGCTCGTACACCAGTGCGTGATAATCGTTCAGCCAGTTTGTTTCTTCAGGACTCATCATTTCGGTCAAGATGGCTTCTTTGTCAATCGGGCAAAGCGTAAGCGGCTCAAATTTATAAAAATCGCCGAACTCCGTTTCCTTGCTTCTCACAATCAGCATGGTGTTTTCGGTACGTACACCGTGCTTGTTGCTCCGGTAAATACCCGGTTCGTTGGTGACGGTCATGCCGGGCAGAAGCAGAGCAGGTACATGATTCATGCGGAATTGATGAGGCCCTTCATGAACATTCAGGAAATGTCCCACGCCGTGGCCGGTGCCGTGTCCGTAATTGATTCCTGCTTTCCACATAAATTGTCGGGCAAGCACGTCCAACTGTGTGCCACACGTGCCGTAAGGGAACTCAGCCATAGAGAGCTGGATAAACCCTTTCAATACCAAAGTATAGTCGAGTTTCTGTTCGTCTGTCAGTGCGCCAAGCACAATGGTACGGGTAATGTCGGTGGTTCCGTCTAAATATTGTGCACCACTGTCTAACAGCAACAAACCTTCGGGGTGCAGCGTTACGGCCGTATCTTCCGTAGCCTCATAATGAACTATCGCCCCATGTTCCTGATAGCCGGCAATGGTGTCGAAGCTGATACCCTTGAAATCCCGTTGTTCGGCACGGAACTCATAGAGCCTGTTGTCGATAGTCAGCTCGGTTTCCTTTCCACTTTTAACGGCCTCTTTGAGCCAAATCAGGAATTTTACCATCGCCACCCCGTCGCGCTTCATAGCCTCGCGGAAACCGTTGATTTCGGTTTCGTTCTTGATAGATTTCAGGTAAAGAACCGGAGACTCGGCACGGACTACCCGTGTAGCAACTGAGGCTGTTTCATAGAGCGCATAATTCGTATCCGCAGAAAGCTGGAGACACTTGCCGGCATACGTATTCAGGTCTGCCTCCACATTTTCGTAAGGCTTTGTCTGTATATCATTCTCCTTTAAGTAATCAGCTATTTCCGGAGTTAATTTTTCGGGTAATATATATAATGTACAAGCATAGTCGGTAACCAGCAGGTAGCTGACGAAAACCGGATTGCAATGAACATCGCTTCCACGCAAGTTAAGCGTCCAAGCAATTTCGTCGAGGGCGGAAATCAAAATGCCATCAGCACCATTCCGGTGGATTTCTTCCCGGATTTGACCGATTTTATCACGGCATGACACGCCGGCGTACCGTAACGGTAAAACGAATGGAGGATTCAGCGGAAGCGACGGACGGTCAGTCCATAACGTGCGGAAAGGGTCTTCCACAGCCACTAATTGCAGACCATACGTATGTAAATACGCCTTCAGGCTTTCTGCATCGGCAGTAGTATTCACCCATCCGTCGATACCTACTTTACATCCGGTTTCGAGTACACTTCCCAGCCATTGGGGAATGGAAGGCGTTTCGGGCAGACGGTCTTTAAACAATTCGATGCCCGTATCTTGCAGTTGGTCGGCAGCCTGTAAAAAATACCGTGAATCTGTCCATAATCCGGCTTTATCAGCAGTAACGACAACCGTTCCCGCCGAACCCGTAAAGCCCGAAATCCACTTGCGAGACTCCCAATGGGCCGGTACATATTCTCCTGAATGCGGATCGGTGCTGGGGACGATAAAAGCAGCAATACCTTTATCGCGCATAAAGGCACGGAGCGAAGCTAATCTGTTAGTTATTTCTTGTTTCATAGGATAAGATTGATTATTAGAGATAATATCGGCAGACAAAGTTACAATTTCTATGTAATTCTCGATAAAATCTGCCGGAAAGTTTTGTGAATAAAGAAAGTATGTGTAACTTTGCGGCGCATTTCGACTGTAAATATTTTTAATAACAACTATATTTTAATAAACAAAAACATGATTGTAGTACCAGTAAAAGAAGGCGAAAACATTGAAAAAGCGCTGAAGAAATTCAAAAGAAAATTTGAAAAAACAGGTGTTGTAAAAGAATTAAGAAAGAGACAACAATACGACAAACCGTCTGTATTGAAGAGACTTAAGATGGAACGTGCTATTTACGTTCAGAAAATCCGCCAAACAGAAGAATAATAATTTACGGCAAAACTCTTGAATTATTGAATTCTTTTTCATAAATTCGTTGCAGAATATAATAAAAGCGATGTTTTTATGCTGAAAGAATCTTTCCTGAAGTATCTCTTGCTGGAGCGCAATTATTCCAAGCAGACGGTAGCTTGCTACGGTACGGATATTGCTGCTTTTGAAGAATACTTTAAGAGTGTGGACGAAACGCTTGATTTTACGAATGTAGACGGAGATCTGGTTCGCTCGTGGGTGCTGAAGCTCATGGAAAACGGATACGAGTCTGCTTCGGTGAATCGGAAGTTAAGTTCGCTGAGAGCTTTTTATCGCTATTTGCTTCGTAAAGGCGAGGTGACGGCGGACCCGACACTGAAAGTGATTGGTCCGAAGCGGAAAAAACCGTTGCCCGTTTTTGTGAAAGAAGCCGATATGAACCGCTTGCTTGATTCTACGGATTTGGGAAGCGGGTTTAAAGGAGTTCGCGATCGTATGATTCTGGAAATGTTTTATGAAACAGGGATGCGAGTTTCTGAATTGATCGGGTTGGCAGATGCGGATGTAGATTTTTTTGCTTCTACGATAAAAGTGACAGGAAAGAGAAATAAACAACGTTTGATTCCTTTTGGCGAAGAGCTGAAGGAGGATATGCGGAACTATCTTTCAGTGAGAGATGAACATTGTGCGGAAGGGTGTGAAGCCTTTTTCGTTCAGGAGAACGGAAGGAAAATGACTCGTGCCGCCGTTTATGTTTTGGTAAGACGAAATTTGTCGAAAGTTGTTACGTTGAAGAAAAGGAGTCCTCACGTGTTGCGCCATTCTTTTGCGACTTCGATGCTGAATAACCATGCAGGACTGGAGGCAGTGAAAGAATTGTTGGGACACGAAAGTTTGAAGACAACGGAGATTTATACGCATACAACTTTTGAAGAATTGAAAAAAGTTTATGAACAAGCTCATCCCAGAGCGTAAAGAAAAGGAGGTTTTTATGGAAGTAAGAATTCAATCAATTCATTTTGATGCATCCGAAAAATTACAGGCTTTCATTCAGAAGAAAGCAGAGAAGCTCGAGAAGTTTTGCGATAATATAAAGAAAGTAGAGGTGTCTTTGAAAGTAGTAAAACCTGAAACAGCAATGAATAAAGAAGCTGGAGTTCGCGTATTGGCGTTAAATTCAGAGTTTTACGCAGAAAAAGTAAGTGATACATTCGAAGAATCGATAGATGTGTGCATGGAAGCACTCTCTAAACAACTGTTGAAAGCAAAAGAAAAACAACAGGGTAAATAAAAAAATCACGGAAAAGTTTTGTGATTAAAAAATTATATCTAACTTTGCAGCCGCTAAGCCGCCTCTGTGTGATGATTAGCGGCTGTAAATTTTGAAATTGCCTCTTTAGCTCAGTTGGCCAGAGCACGTGATTTGTAATCTCGGGGTCGTTGGTTCGAATCCGACAAGAGGCTCGAAGAGAGAAAGGAGAAGATACTTCTTTTTAATCTTTGAAGTTGGGCAAATACCAGAGTGGCCAAATGGGGCAGACTGTAAATCTGCTGGCTTACGCCTTCGGTGGTTCGAATCCATCTTTGCCCACTTAAAAAAAGTTGCGGAAGTAGCTCAGTTGATAGAGCATTAGCCTTCCAAGCTGAGGGTCGCGGGTTTGAGTCCCGTCTTCCGCTCTTCTTCTGATATTTCTTCTTTTGCTGTTATAGCTCAGCGGTAGAGCACTTCCTTGGTAAGGAAGAGGTCCCGGGTTCAAGTCCCGGTAACAGCTCGTGAATTTGTAAAGCTGATTACTAATCAAAAATAAATAAGTAAAGCTATGGCTAAAGAGAAATTTGAACGTTCAAAACCGCATGTTAACATCGGTACTATTGGTCACGTTGACCATGGTAAAACAACTTTGACCGCTGCTATCACTACTGTGTTGGCAAAGAAGGGTCTGTCTGAAATGCGCTCTTTCGATTCTATCGATAACGCTCCGGAAGAAAAAGAAAGAGGTATCACTATCAATACTTCTCACGTAGAATATCAGACTGCTAATCGTCACTATGCACACGTTGACTGTCCGGGACACGCCGACTATGTGAAGAACATGGTAACTGGTGCTGCTCAGATGGACGGTGCTATCATCGTAGTTGCTGCAACTGACGGTCCGATGCCTCAGACTCGCGAACACATCCTGTTGGCTCGTCAGGTAAACGTTCCTCGTTTGGTTGTATTCTTGAACAAGTGCGACATGGTAGACGACGAAGAAATGTTGGAATTGGTTGAAATGGAAATGCGCGAACTGTTGTCATTCTATGACTTCGACGGCGACAACACTCCGATTATTCGTGGTTCTGCATTGGGCGCTTTGAACGGTGTTCCTCAGTGGGAAGAAAAAATCATGGAATTGATGGACGCTGTTGATACTTGGATTCCGCTGCCTCCGCGTGATGTTGATAAACCTTTCTTGATGCCGGTTGAAGACGTGTTCTCAATCACTGGTCGTGGTACTGTTGCTACAGGTCGTATCGAAGCTGGTGTTGTTAAGGTTGGCGACGAAGTTGAAATCCTTGGTTTGGGTGAAGACAAGAAAACTGTTGTAACTGGTGTTGAAATGTTCCGCAAATTGTTGGATCAAGGTGAAGCTGGTGACAACGTAGGTCTGTTGCTCCGTGGTGTTGATAAGAACGAAATCAAACGTGGTATGGTTCTTTGCCACCCGGGACAGGTTAAACCTCACTCAAGATTCAAAGCAGAGGTTTATATCTTGAAGAAAGAAGAAGGTGGACGTCACACTCCGTTCCACAACAAATACCGTCCTCAGTTCTACTTGCGTACTATGGACTGTACAGGTGAAATCACTTTGCCGGAAGGAACTGATATGGTAATGCCGGGTGATAACGTAACTATCACTGTAGAATTGATCTACCCGGTTGCATTGAACGTAGGTTTGCGTTTCGCTATCCGTGAAGGTGGACGTACGGTAGGTGCTGGTCAGATTACTGAAATTCTTGACTAATATTTTATAACCGACAAATAAAATTAATAGTTCCCGAATCTTTTCGGGAACTATTTTTACGGGAATAGCTCAGTTGGTAGAGCATCGGTCTCCAAAACCGGGTGTCGGGAGTTCGAGCCTCTCCTCCCGTGCTAAACTTGAAAGAATATGTTTAAAAAAGTAGCAAATTATTGTAAAGAATCTTATGACGAACTGGTCCATAAAGTATCATGGCCTACTCGTTCAGAACTTTCAAGTAGTGCAGTGGTTGTTTTAACTGCTTCCCTTCTCATTGCACTCGTTGTTTTCCTTATGGATTCTGCCTTCCAGTTTATTATGGAAGATGTTATCTATCCGCGCTAAAACGATAATAAAATGTCTGAGATTGAAAAGAAATGGTACGTATTGCGTGCCGTAAGTGGAAAAGAAAGCAAAGTTAAAGAGTATCTTGATGCTGACATCAAGCATAGTGAACTTGGCGAGTATGTATCTCAGGTATTGATTCCTACCGAAAAAGTTTATCAGGTTCGCAATGGTAAAAAAATTGTGAAAGAAAGAAGTTATCTTCCTGGTTACGTATTGGTTGAAGCTGCATTGGTTGGTGAAGTTGCTCATCATTTGAGAAACACACCGAATGTAATCGGCTTTTTAGGAGGACAGGATCATCCGGTTCCTTTGCGCCAGTCGGAAGTGAATCGTATTTTGGGTACGGTGGATGAACTTCAGGAAGTAAGTGAAGAAAGCATTCCTTACACCGTTGGAGAAACAGTGAAAGTAAGCGTCGGACCGTTTAGCGGCTTTAGTGGAATCATTGAAGAAGTAAACGGAGAAAAACGCAAACTGAAAGTGATGGTCAAAATATTCGGGCGTAAAACTCCGCTTGAATTAGGCTTTACGGATGTTGAAAAGGAATGATGTATTTTGTTACGTGCATTCATTCTATTCGTTAAAACACTTATAAAAATTAAAGAAAATGGCTAAAGAAGTTGCTGGACTAATCAAATTACAGATTAAAGGAGGCGCTGCAAATCCATCACCTCCCGTTGGACCTGCTTTGGGTTCTAAGGGTATTAATATCATGGAATTTTGCAAGCAATTCAACGCCAGAACCCAGGACAAGGCAGGTAAGGTATTGCCTGTAATCATTACTTACTATACGGATAAGTCTTTCGATTTTGTAATCAAGACTCCTCCTGTAGCTATTCAGTTGCTTGAGGCTGCCAAGATTAAGAGCGGCTCTGCTGAACCTAACCGTAAAAAAGTTGCGGAACTTACATGGGATCAGATTCGTGCTATTGCTCAAGACAAATTGGTTGACTTAAACTGCTTTACTGTTGAAGCTGCTATGACAATGGTAGCAGGCACAGCTAGAAGTATGGGTATCGCTGTAAAAGGTGACTTCCCGGGTAATAATTAATTAACTTCAATTGAATAATGGGTAAACTGACAAAAAATCAAAAGTTAGCTGCAGAAAAAATTGAAGCAGGGAAAGCATACTCACTGAAAGAGGCGTCTGAATTAGTGAAAGAAATTACTTATACTAAGTTTGATGCTTCATTAGATATTGACGTACGTTTAGGTGTGGATCCGCGTAAGGCTAACCAAATGGTGAGAGGCGTTGTCTCTTTGCCTCATGGTACAGGTAAGCAGATTCGTGTGCTTGTTCTGTGTACGCCGGATGCTGAAGCTGCTGCAAAAGAAGCTGGTGCTGACTATGTTGGTCTTGATGAATATATTGAAAAGATCAAAGGTGGATGGACTGATATTGATGTAATCATTACAATGCCGTCTATCATGGGTAAGATCGGTGCTTTGGGTCGTGTTCTTGGTCCTCGTGGATTAATGCCGAATCCGAAGAGTGGTACTGTAACTATGGATGTAGCTAAGGCTGTTAAGGAAGTTAAGCAAGGTAAGATTGACTTTAAGGTTGATAAGAGCGGTATCGTTCATACATCAATCGGTAAGGTTTCTTTCACTGCTGACCAAATTCGTGAGAACGCGAAAGAATTTATCGCTACTATCATTAAGTTGAAACCGACAGCAGCTAAGGGTACTTATATTAAGAGTATTTATCTTTCAAGTACTATGAGTAAGGGTATTAAGATTGATCCCAAATCAGTAGACGAAATCTAAAATTAGGAAGTATCATGAGAAAGGAAGATAAAGGCGTAATTATAAGTCAGTTGGCTGATACCATTAAGCAATACGGACATTTTTACTTGGTTGATACGACTGCAATGGATGCAGCGAAAACAAGTGCTTTGCGTGCAAAATGTTTTAAGGCTGGTATCAAGCTGGTAGTTGTGAAGAACTCTTTGCTTCACAAAGCTCTGTTGAGCTTGGATGTTGATTATTCACCATTGTTTGATTCTCTGAAAGGTATGACTTCAGTAATGTTTAGCGAAGTGGCTAATGCTCCTGCTAAATTGCTGAAAGAATACAAAGACGAGGTTCCGACCTTGAAAGCTGCTTATGCAGAAGAAGGTTTCTATGTTGGTGCTGATCAATTGGAAGCTCTCGCTACTATCAAGAGCAAGAACGAAGTTATTGCAGAAATCATTGCTTTGTTGCAATCTCCTGCGAAAAATGTTGTTTCTGCTCTTCAATCAGGTGGTAACACCATTCATGGATTGCTTAAGACTTTGGGTGAACGTGCTGAATAATTTGAAGGGTATTTCACTTGAAAAGGCAATTCTTACAACTTAATAAACAAATTAGTAACAAACAATTAAATTCATACAAAAATGGCAGATTTGAAAGCTTTTGCAGAACAATTAGTTAACTTGACAGTAAAAGAAGTTAATGAACTTGCAACTATCCTTAAAGAAGAATATGGTATTGAACCTGCTGCTGCAGCTGTAGCTGTTGCTGCTGGTCCTGCTGCTGCTGGTGCAGCTGCTGCTGAAGAAAAAACTTCATTCGATGTAGTTTTGAAGAGCGCAGGTGCTGCTAAATTGCAGGTTGTTAAAGCCGTTAAAGAAGCATGTGGTCTTGGCTTGAAAGAAGCAAAAGACTTGGTTGACGGTGCACCCAGCACAGTAAAAGAAGGTTTGGCTAAAGACGAAGCTGAATCTTTGAAGAAAACTTTGGAAGAAGCTGGAGCTGAAGTTGAACTTAAATAAAATATCCTGTTTATCAGGTAGTTCGGTTAAGAGTCCTCTGTCAGGAGGATTCTTAACCTTTTTGCGTCTATATTAAGTTGACAAATTTGGATGCCACTGATTATTAATTGTCAATTTTAAAAATTCAATTCTAAGATAGATGTCTTCAAATACTCAAAATCAACGAATTAACTTTGCTTCCATTAAGAATCCGATGCAGTATCCGGATTTTCTGGAAGTGCAATTGAAGTCATTTCAAGACTTCCTACAGTTGGATACCCCGCCCGAAAAACGTAAGAACGACGGTTTGTTCAAGGTATTTGCAGAGAATTTCCCTATTGCTGATACACGTAACAACTTCGTGCTCGAGTTCCTTGATTACTATATAGATCCGCCTCATTATTCTATTGATGATTGTTTGGAGCGCGGATTGACATATAGTGTTCCCTTGAAAGCTAAACTGAAACTTTATTGTACCGACCCCGATCACGAAGACTTTGACACTGTTATTCAGGACGTTTATTTGGGACCAATCCCGTATATGACTCCTAAAGGTACTTTTGTTATCAATGGTGCTGAACGTGTGGTTGTTTCTCAGCTTCATCGTTCGCCGGGTGTATTCTTCGGACAAAGCATCCATGCTAACGGTACCAAGTTGTATTCGGCACGTATTATTCCGTTCAAAGGTTCATGGATTGAGTTTGCAACGGATATCAACAATGTGATGTATGCGTACATCGACCGTAAGAAGAAATTGCCTGTTACTACACTTCTGAGAGCGGTAGGATTTGAAAATGATAAGGATATCCTTGAAATTTTTAATCTGGCAGAAGATGTAAAGGTAACAAAGACTAATCTGAAAAAAATTGTTGGTCGCAAATTGGCTGCTCGTGTCTTGAAGACATGGACAGAAGATTTCGTTGATGAAGACACCGGTGAGGTTGTTTCTATTGAACGTAATGAGGTAGTAATCGATCGTGAAACGATTATTGAGCCTGAACATATTGATTTGATTATTGAATCGGGTGTTCAGAATATTCTTGTTCATAACGAAGAAGCAAACTCTTCTGATTATTCTATTATTTTTAATACCCTCCAGAAAGACCCGAGTAATTCGGAGAAAGAAGCCGTATTGTATATTTATCGTCAGTTGCGTAATGCAGACCCTGCCGATGATGCCAGTGCGCGTGAGGTTATCAATAACCTGTTCTTCTCTGAAAAACGTTATGATTTGGGGGATGTTGGGCGTTATCGTATCAATAAGAAGTTGAATTTGGATACGCCGATGGATGTGCGGGTATTGACAAAACAAGATATTATCGAAATCATCAAATATCTGATTGAATTGATTAACTCGAAAGCAGATGTGGATGATATCGACCACTTGAGTAACCGTCGTGTACGTACGGTAGGCGAACAGCTTTCTAACCAATTTGCTATTGGTTTGGCTCGTATGTCTCGTACAATTCGTGAACGTATGAATGTGCGTGATAACGAAGTGTTTACTCCGATTGATTTGATTAATGCTAAAACGATTTCGTCGGTTATTAACTCATTCTTTGGAACAAACGCTTTGTCACAATTTATGGATCAGACAAACCCGTTGGCAGAAATTACCCATAAACGTCGTTTATCTGCATTGGGACCGGGTGGTTTGTCACGTGACCGTGCCGGATTTGAGGTGCGAGACGTTCACTATACTCATTATGGACGTTTGTGCCCGATTGAAACTCCTGAAGGTCCGAACATCGGTTTGATTTCTTCTTTGTGCGTATATGCTAAGATTAATGAACTTGGATTTATCGTAACTCCTTATTCGTAAAGTAGCAAACGGAGTGGTAGATTTGTCACCTGAGGGAATTGAATACTTATCGGCAGAAGAGGAAGAAGATAAGATTATTGCGCAAGGTAATGCTCCGCTGAATGATGATGGAACATTTGTACGAGAAAAAGTAAGGCACGTCGTGATGCTGACTATCCGGTTGTAACTCCCGATCAGGTAGAATTGATGGACGTTTCTCCTCAGCAGATTGCCTCTATTGCGGCTTCATTGATTCCGTTCTTGGAACATGACGATGCTAACCGCGCGCTGATGGGTTCTAACATGATGCGTCAGGCAGTACCTTTGTTGAGAACGGAAGCTCCGATCGTAGGAACCGGCATCGAAAAGCAGTTGTGTGAAGACTCTCGTACACAAATTACTGCAGAAGGAGACGGTGTTATCGAGTTTGTTGATGCTACTACTATTCGTATCCTGTATGACCGTACCGACGATGAGGAATTTGTAAGTTTCGAACCGGCATTGAAAGAATATCGTATACCGAAGTTCCGCAAAACGAATCAGAGCATGACAATAGACCTGCGTCCGATTTGTGAGAAAGGACAGCGGGTGAAGAAAGGCGATATTTTGACGGAAGGTTATTCTACCGCAAATGGCGAGTTAGCTTTAGGTAAGAACTTGCTGGTAGCTTACATGCCGTGGAAGGGATATAACTATGAGGACGCTATTGTGTTGAATGAACGAGTAGTCCGTGAAGATATTCTAACTTCTGTGCACGTTGACGAGTATACGCTTGAAGTTCGCGAAACGAAACGTGGTATGGAAGAATTGACTTCAGATATTCCGAATGTCAGCGAAGAAGCTACTAAAGATTTGGATGAAAACGGTATCGTTCGTGTTGGTGCTCGTATTGAGCCGGGAGATATCTTGATTGGTAAGATTACTCCGAAAGGCGAGTCTGATCCGTCTCCTGAAGAAAAATTGTTGCGCGCTATCTTCGGTGACAAGGCAGGTGATGTGAAAGATGCTTCATTGAAAGCTTCTCCGTCATTACGAGGTGTGGTTATTGACAAGAAGTTGTATTCACGTGTTATCAAGACTCGTAGTGAAAAGAATGCAGATAAGGCTATCTTGCCAAAACTGAATGAAGAATTTGAAGAAAAAGCAGCTGCACTGAAAGAGATATTGGTTAATAAACTGTTGGTTCTTACCGATGAAAAAGTTTCTCAAGGAGTGAAAGACTATTTGGGAACGGAAGTTATCGCTAAAGGAGCTAAGTTTATGAAGCGCGATTTAGAATCATTGGATTATACAATTATCCAGTTGAGCAAGTGGACGGCAGATGCTCATAAAAACGATATGATTCGCGACTTGGTTATGAACTATTTGAAGAAATACAAAGAGTTGGAAGCCGAGTTGAAACGTAAGAAATTTGCCTTGACTATTGGTGATGAATTACCTTCAGGCATCATGCAGATGGCGAAAGTATACATTGCTAAGAAACGTAAAATTGGCGTTGGTGATAAAATGGCAGGTCGTCACGGTAATAAGGGTATTGTATCGCGTGTGGTTCGTCAAGAAGATATGCCGTTCTTGGCAGACGGAACTCCGGTAGATATCGTTTTGAATCCGTTGGGTGTGCCTTCTCGTATGAACATTGGTCAGATATTCGAAGCCGTTTTGGGTCGTGCGGGTAAAGAATTAGGTGTAAAATTTGCAACTCCTATTTTTGACGGTGCAACACTGGAAGATTTGGATAAATGGACAGATAAAGCCGGATTGCCACGCTATTGTAAGACGTATCTTTATGATGGCGGAACGGGTGAGCAGTTCGACCAGCCGGCAACAGTTGGTGTTACTTACATGTTGAAACTTGGTCACATGGTTGAAGATAAGATGCACGCACGTTCTATCGGTCCGTATTCATTGATTACTCAGCAACCTTTGGGTGGTAAAGCGCAGTTCGGTGGTCAGCGTTTCGGAGAAATGGAGGTTTGGGCTATTGAAGCATTTGGTGCAGCTCATGTACTTCAGGAAATTTTGACCATTAAGTCGGATGATGTAGTAGGACGTTCTAAGGCTTATGAAGCTATTGTGAAGGGCGATCCTATGCCTACTCCGGGTATACCTGAATCTCTGAATGTATTGCTTCATGAATTGAGAGGTCTCTGCTTGAGCATTACTTTAGAATAAATCTTTTTAATGGAGAGTGAAGGAGATAAAATATTATTGTGGATAAAACCCGATTGGCTGTTTTTTCAACTTCCTCCATTCTCCATTCTTAATACTTCATTATATAAAACATAAAGTATGGCTTTTAGAAAAGATACTAAGATAAAGAGTAATTTCTCGAAGATTACTATCGGACTGGCATCACCGGAAGAAATTCTGGAAAACTCTTATGGTGAGGTGCTGAAACCCGAAACCATCAACTACCGTACTTATAAACCGGAGCGCGACGGTTTGTTCTGCGAACGTATCTTCGGACCGGTGAAAGATTATGAGTGCCATTGTGGTAAATACAAGCGCATCCGTTATAAAGGAATTGTTTGCGACCGTTGTGGTGTAGAGGTTACTGAAAAGAAAGTACGCCGTGAGCGCAGTGGGCATATCCAATTAGTAGTTCCGGTTGCACATATCTGGTATTTCCGTTCATTGCCGAATAAAATCGGTTATTTGTTAGGACTGCCTACAAAGAAACTGGATGCTATTATTTATTATGAACGTTATGTTGTTATCCAGCCGGGTGTAAAGGCTGAAGATGGCATTAATAAATATGATTTACTTTCTGAAGAAGAGTATTTGGATATCTTGGATACACTTCCGAAAGAGAATCAGTTCCTTGAAGACAGCGACCCGAACAAGTTTATTGCCAAGATGGGAGCGGAAGCTATCTATGACTTGTTGATTGGTCTTGACCTTGATGCGCTTTCTTATGAACTTCGTCATAAAGCAAATAATGATTCTTCACAGCAGCGTAAAAACGAAGCTTTGAAACGTTTGCAGGTTGTCGAATCGTTCCGTGCTTCGCGTGGACGCAACAAGCCGGAATGGATGATTGTACGTATCGTACCGGTTATCCCGCCTGAACTTCGTCCGTTGGTTCCGCTGGATGGAGGTCGTTTCGCAACTTCCGACTTGAACGACTTATATCGTCGCGTTATCATTCGTAATAATCGTTTGAAACGATTGATTGAAATCAAAGCTCCGGAAGTAATCTTGCGTAATGAAAAGCGTATGTTGCAGGAAGCTGTTGATTCATTGTTCGATAATTCTCGTAAATCGAGCGCAGTGAAGACCGATGCCAATCGTCCGTTGAAGTCATTGTCTGATAGTTTGAAAGGTAAACAAGGACGTTTCCGTCAGAACTTGTTGGGTAAACGTGTTGACTATTCTGCACGTTCGGTTATCGTTGTCGGACCTGAGTTGAAGATGGGTGAATGTGGTATTCCGAAGCTGATGGCGGCAGAGCTTTACAAACCGTTTATTATCCGTAAGTTGATTGAACGAGGTATTGTAAAAACCGTGAAGTCTGCCAAAAAGATTGTCGACCGTAAAGAACCGGTTATCTGGGATATCCTTGAACACGTAATGAAAGGTCATCCGGTACTGTTGAACCGTGCCCCGACACTTCACCGTTTGGGTATTCAGGCATTCCAGCCTAAGATGATTGAAGGTAAGGCTATTCAGCTCCATCCGTTGGCTTGTACAGCATTTAATGCCGACTTCGACGGTGACCAGATGGCAGTACACTTGCCTTTAAGTAACGAAGCTGTTTTGGAAGCTCAGATGTTGATGCTTCAGTCACACAATATATTGAATCCTGCTAACGGTGCGCCTATTACTGTGCCTGCACAGGATATGGTACTCGGTTTGTACTATATCACCAAGTTGCGTAAGGGAGCAAAAGGTGAAGGTTTGATTTTCTACGGACCGGAAGAAGCCTTGATTGCTTATAATGAAGGAAAAGTAGATATTCACGCCATCGTAAGTGTGGTTACGAACGATTTGGACGAGAACGGCAATATCGTCAAGAAGATGATCAAAGAAACTTCTGTAGGACGTGTTATTGTCAACGAACTGGTTCCTGATGAATGTGGTTACTTGAATACTATCATATCTAAGAAATCTTTGCGTGATATCATCAGCGACGTAATTAAGGCAGTCGGAGTGGCTCGTGCCTGCGAGTTCTTGGATGGTATCAAGAACTTAGGATATAAGATGGCATTCGAAGGTGGTCTGTCATTCAACTTGGGAGATATTATTATCCCGAAAGAAAAAGAAGAACTGGTTAAGCGTGGAAATGAGGAAGTGGAACAAATCATGATGAACTATAACATGGGTTTCATTACCGACAACGAACGTTATAATCAGGTAATTGATACTTGGACACACGTTAACAGCGATTTGTCAGACATCTTGTATAAGACTATTAAGAACGACGATCAAGGATTCAACTCTGTATTCATGATGCTTGATTCTGGAGCCCGTGGTTCTAAAGAGCAGATTCGTCAGTTGTCTGGTATGCGTGGTTTGATGGCTAAACCTCAGAAAGCAGGAGCTGAAGGAGCACAGATTATTGAAAACCCGATTCTTTCAAACTTTAAAGAAGGGTTGTCTGTGTTGGAGTACTTTATCTCTACTCACGGTGCGCGTAAAGGTCTTGCCGATACTGCGTTGAAGACAGCCGATGCCGGATATTTGACTCGTCGTTTGGTTGACGTTTCTCACGATGTAATTATCAATGAAGAAGACTGTGGTACATTGCGTGGTCTGGTTTGTACGGCGTTGAAGAATAACGATGAAGTTATCGCTACACTGTACGAACGTATTTTAGGGCGCGTATCTGTACACGACGTTATACATCCTACTACCGGCAAACTTCTTGTTGCTGCCGGAGAGGAAATTACGGAAGATATTGCTGAAGAAATCGAAAAATCACCGATTGAAAGCGTTGAAATCCGTTCTGTATTGACCTGTGAATCGAAGAAAGGCGTTTGTGCAAAATGTTACGGACGTAACTTGGCTACCAGCCGTATGGTTCAGAAAGGTGAGGCTGTCGGTGTCATTGCTGCACAGTCAATCGGTGAGCCGGGTACTCAGTTGACTTTGCGTACTTTCCACGCCGGAGGTATCGCGGGTAACATGGCTGCCAATGCAAGCATCGTGGCTAAAAACGATGCCCGTCTGGAGTTTGAAGAATTGCGTACGGTAGATGCTGTGGAAGAAACAGGCGAACCGGTTAAGATTGTGGTAGGACGTTTGGCTGAAGTTCGTTTTGTCGATGTGAATACAGGTATTATTCTTTCTACCCATAACGTTCCTTACGGTTCTAAGCTCTATGCTTCCGACGGTGATGTGGTTGAAAAGGGTAAACTGATTGCAAAGTGGGATCCCTTCAACGCCGTAATTGTTACCGAAGCTGCGGGTAAGATTGATTTCGAAGCAGTAATTGAAAACGTAACCTATAAAGTAGAATCAGATGAAGCTACCGGTTTGCGTGAAATCATCATTACTGAATCGAAAGACAAGACCAAAGTTCCGTCGCTCCACATTAACGATGAAAACGGTAATATTATCCGTACTTATAACTTACCGGTGGGCGGTCACGTTGTGGTAGAAGACAAGCAAACCGTTAAGGCTGGTGATATCTTGGTTAAGATTCCGCGTGCCGTAGGTAAGGCGGGCGATATCACGGGTGGTCTTCCCCGTGTTACCGAGTTGTTCGAAGCACGTAATCCGTCGAATCCGGCAGTGGTTTCTGAAATCGACGGTGAGGTAACAATGGGTAAGATTAAGCGTGGTAACCGTGAAATCATTGTAACCTCTAAGGCAGGTGATGTGCGTAAATACTTGGTTGCATTGTCAAAACAGATTCTGGTGCAGGAAAACGACTACGTACGTGCCGGAACTCCGTTGTCCGACGGTGCGATTACTCCGGCCGATATTCTTGCAATCAAGGGTCCTACGGCAGTACAAGAGTATATCGTAAACGAAATCCAAGACGTATACCGTTTGCAGGGTGTAAAGATTAACGATAAGCACTTTGAGATTATCGTACGTCAGATGATGCGTAAGGTTCAAATCGACGAACCGGGTGATACTCGCTTCTTGGAACAACAAGTGGTAGACCGTATCGAGTTCAACGAAGAGAACGACCGTATTTGGGGTAAGAAGGTAGTTGTAGATGCCGGAGATTCTCAGAATTTGCAGCCGGGTCAGATTGTTACTGCCCGTAAGTTGCGTGATGAGAACAGTATGTTGAAACGTCGCGACCTGAAACCGGTTGAAGCACGCGATGCCGTTCCTGCAACGTCAACACAGATTCTGCAAGGTATTACCCGTGCGGCTCTGCAAACTTCAAGTTTCATGTCGGCAGCGTCATTCCAAGAAACTACGAAGGTCTTGAACGAAGCCGCTATCAACGGAAAGGTTGACAAACTGGAAGGTATGAAAGAAAACGTAATCTGCGGTCACTTGATTCCTGCCGGTACGGGTCAGCGCGAGTTTGACAAGATTGTGGTAGGCTCGAAAGAAGAGTACGATCGCATCATGGCAAACAAGAAGAATGTACTTGATTATAGTGAGGTAGAATAATCTTTCCTTGCTGTTGAACGATAATGAAAAGCTGTGCCAGTTCGCTGGTGCAGCTTTTTTTGTTTGTATATGGGGAGGAATAAAAGATGTCTGCGATTCGGTTTGAAAAACATACGGAAAGACTCATCAACCCATGCGGTTGTTTTCATCAAAGCATCCGCATGAGTTGAGCAGTTTATCCGCATGAGTTTCTTCTATCGTTAATGCTTACTTCTAAAGGTTTTGAGTCAATAGGGAAGAGAGGGGTGGTAGAACGAATTTTCTCATGGTTTGACAATCATGGAAGACTTGCTGCCATAAGCATGTTATTGATTGAGCTATATAGGCTTTGAATACAAAGAGAAAGAAGAAAATTTAAGCGGCAGGCTCTAAAGTTGCAACAACGAGATACATTGTCTTAGAGCCTGTTGCAAATTTGTACTACGGCTTTCACCTGAATCAAAGTTGACAACGAACAGTGACGAAAACATCGCCCTTGCGCAGTTTTAACTTGTCGCGCCCTTCCAAATCCACAGTGCCTGCTCCATCCATATCGAAAGAAGAAGCATTGCCTCCCATAAACGAAGCACCTATGCCCAAATACACATGGTTGTAAATGCGGTAGAAAAAGGAAGCATCAAAATTGCTTGCACAGAATCCCTTAGTGGCTTTATATTCGTTGCCGCCATATTCACCTGAATTTTTGTAGTGCACATAGCCGGCTCCCACCATGAATTCGCACAGTAACTTATTCGTTATATTTTTCCGGATGCCAACCTGCGGGGCGATATAGTTCAACTCCGCATCACTGACCACCATCGATCCGTTAGAAAGGGTAAAATCTCCGGCAGATTGAAAGAAATCATATTTGACTCCAATCTGGAAAATCCGGTTAACCAAATAAGCCGCTTTCATATTCGCATCGAAACCTTTGTCGTATGCCGAACGATATTCGCAGCCCATTACTGAGAGATTGGACTTGCCAAATAAATTACCTTTACCTGCGCTTACCGAAAACGAAAAGCGTTCTTGCTCTTGTGAATGAACCGTCATGCACAAACTTAAGAAGAACAGAGCTAATAATAAACGAAACTTTCTCATGACTAATTTTAAGGTTAATAAAAAATATGTTGACTTTCGTTAGAACGAAGGTTTTGCCATCTTGATTTTATTAATAAACATTCTTGAATCTGCATTATGGTGTGCAAAGGCTGGCAAGACCTTATACGTTTACATAATCCTTGTAGCAAAATTATAAAAATATTTGTAAAATAAAAGATTGTTTACATGAATTTGTTGGCCGAGTGGTAAAAATATGAGGATATTATTAATGAACTCATGGCAAATACTACATTCTGTTATTTTGGGAGACGGTTTGATTGACTGCCATAAGAATGTTAGGACAAAATTTGAACAGGTTTGAAATATTTTCAAGGCTTATATGTTTGCCGTATCGACTTTTTTTTTACATTTGCTTCCGCTAACAAAAAAACATATCAAATATCATGGAAAACGAAAACAAAAATAACCAGCTCCAGATTGAGCTGAAAGAAGAAGTGGCTCAAGGAACGTATGCTAATCTCGCGATAATCACTCACTCTACTTCAGAGTTTGTTATCGACTTTGTACGTATTATGCCGGGATTGCCGAAAGCCAACGTGCAGTCACGTATCGTGATGACTCCCGAACATGCAAAACGCTTGATGTATGCGTTGCAAGATAACGTTAACAAGTACGAAAAGAATTTTGGTCCGATTCGTATGCCGGAAGAACAGCAACAGGGCGGTAAGACTTTTGTTCCGCCTTTGAGCGATTTCAAGGGTGAAGCATAACGTTTTGCTTATAGAATATGCGGTATTTGCCATTCCGTTTTCTTTGGATGCAAAGAAAGCGGAATGGCTTTTTTTATGGGTAAGGGGTGTTCCGGTGCTACTCAGAGGTGTTTCCTATTTGCAGCACTTGGTCCTCAAATTCATCGCGCGGACATCGTGCCTTGTTCCTCAACTTGGTGCGCGTGTTATAGATGGTGCTTACCGAACACCGCAGGAAACTGGCAATCTTCCCGCTATCGTTGATACCCAGTCGCAGCAGGGCATATATGCGCAGTTCCTTGTTCATCAGGCTGCCGGCTTTCGGGGTGATTTGTTCGCCTTCACGCAGCAGTTCATTGAAGTCGGTTACAAACGTAGGGTAGAGGTTGAGAAATATACTGTCGAAATGTTCGTAAAGCGAGTTCAATTCTTTATCGATAACCGTAGTCGATTTGGTCTGTTTGATTAATGTTTCGTAATGGCGGTTGATGGCAAGTTTATAGATTTCGTTCTGGTATTGCCCCATCTTGTCGATGTAGTTAGAACAGAGGTCGAAGAACTGGGCGATATATCGTTCTTTGATGGTATTGATTTCCTGCAGTTGCTGATTGCGGCCGTTCAGCATTTGGTTGGTTTCCTTCAGCGAGCGACTTAACTCTTTCAGCTTGTCATTACTTTGGGTCAGTTCTTCTTTCATCCGCAAAGTCTTTCTCATTTGTTTGTAAGTAAGACAAACCAATATGGCCAGTGCGCCGGCGAGCAAGCACACTACTGTAAGATATATGGTGAGGTTTGTCCGCACTTTGGTCTGTTCCGTTTTATAAGCAGAGTTGATGATAGAGTAGAACGGGTGCATCTGGAGGGCACGGAAATGGATGCCGGAGGCGGCTGCATCTTCTATGGCCGATTGACTGAAACGGAAGGCTTGGTCTAAGTTATTTTCTTGGTAAGCTATCATGGCAAGCGATTGAAGTGAGACCGTTTCACGTGTGGCGTTTTGAATGTCGGCAATGGCAGATAACATGAAATATTTTTTTTCTTCCTCTCGGTTTCCCAATCCCCGGTAAGCGTATGCGATACCACAAGTTATCATCGCATACTCGGGAGTTCCCACCTGTTCAGTCGCAAGTAAGTTAGTCAGTAGCTTTTCTGCTTTTTCCGGATTCGTTTCCATGAGTCTGAACCCCTGTTCTAATCTGGCGTTAACCGATGTGGGCAGGGATGCCGTCAGTATCGAGTCTTGATATATTCTGCATTGCTGGCGGGCGTAAGGGGTGTTTCCCGTCGAGATGGCATAATATTCCCAAAAGCGGTAATAAGCATTATAGTACGCAGCTTTCAGGTCGGCAGGAAGTTTTATCGTCTGAAGTCGTTTTAAGATTTCCTCTGCTTCGCGGTATTTCCCGCACATTGAGTAAAGCAATGAAAGTTTCAGGCAGGAGTCGTATTCAGCATGTTCTTTCCCTAACGCCACGGCTATTTCGATATTCCTTTGAATGTATCGTGCGGCCGAATCAGTATTGAATTTCTGGTATTTTTCGTAGAGGGTTGCGTTTATCTCGTATTCTTCTCCGATAGAAAGTGTAGAATCTTTTAGCGTCTGCTTGATACTTTCTATCTGCTTTTCTTTCAGTGCAACGTAATATTGCTTCTGTTCGAGTATGGCGTTGAGCGAATCCGATAGCGTTTTCAGGTCGTTCTCTCCCGAAGCGCATAGCGGAAATAATAGTAGTATTGCCAATAAGTATTGCTTTATCATAGCTCTTGATTTTTAACAAAGATGTCCGCTGTCAAAAGTACGAATTATTTTGTTTATATGTAAGCTATAAGCCGGAAAAGTCTGCAAAATATCTTTTAAGCAATCTACTCTTTTTTTGCTGTAATTTTTATTAAAATATTGTGTGTCAGCTTGTTTTTTCTCTCAACAATCTACTACTTTGTATTTAGTTTGAAGAGATAGGCTTTTGTTTCTTATTTTTGCAATAAAAGCCTTCGGGAACCGTAAACACATTGTTTTATTTAAAAAGATTTTATTATGAATACACTACTCTTTTTGGGTTCTATCGGAACGTCGGAGATTCTTCTGATTGTTTTTATCGTACTGTTGCTGTTCGGCGGTAAAAAAATACCGGAATTAATGCGCGGAATAGGTAAAGGCGTAAGGAGTTTTAAAGAAGGCGTGAATGGAATAGAAAAAGACATTAACAAAGACATCAACGTTGACGAACCGAATCCGGGAACGACGCAAGGCGTGGAAAAGAAATAATATTTCAGTGTAGAGGAGATTAGGTATGGCAGAGCAGTCGGAAATGTCTTTTTGGGATCATCTGGAAGCCCTCCGGTGGATGTTAATAAGGGTATTGGTGGCATGGGGAATCTTTATGTTGCTGGGATTCATGTTTATACCCTATTTGTTCGACCACGTGGTGATGGCTCCGTGTAGCAATGATTTTTTTCTTTACCGTTGGATTGCAGAAGCGGGAACGGCTTTCAGCCATTGGACGGAACAGGAAACAGGAGTTGCATTTTCGATGTTGCCTGATTTTATCGGCAAACCTTTCCGCGTAGATGTGATAAACATCAAGCTGGCTTCACAATTTTTTATTCACATGTCGTTGTCGTTCTGGCTGGCGTTGCTCATCACCTTCCCTTATCTTGTTTATGAGGTGTGGAAATTTGTTTGTCCGGCTCTGTACGACAATGAAAAGAAAGGGGTGAGATGGGCGTTCGTGTTTGGGACGGTCATGTTTTTCATAGGCTGTGTGGTAGGCTATTCTGTGGTGTTTCCCTTGACGCTGCGTTTTTTATACTCGTATGAGTTGAGTCCGAATATCTCCAATCAGTTGTCGTTGGATTCGTATATGAGTTATTTCCTGATGCTGATTTTTATGATGGGTATTATGTTCGAATTGCCATTGCTGTCGACGTTGCTGTCGAAACTTGGCATTTTAAACCGCAGCTTTTTCAAGAAGTACCGTCGCCATGCCGTGGTGGTACTGATGGTGGTGGCGGCTGTCATAACGCCTTCGTCAGATCCTTTTACACTTATGGCTGTATTTATACCTATATATATATTATGGGAAATAAGCGCGTTTCTGGTCAAGCCAGAAGTAAAAACCGAAAATTAATATAAGAGCCTGTTTGAATTTTCTGGATAAAGTAATTTCGTTTAAATGGGCTCTGAGGCACAAACAATCTTCTTTGTTAAATTATGAAAAATACAAAAATCAGGGTAGGGCTTATAGGCTTCGGCAGAATGGGCAGGTTTTATCTGGACGAAATGAAAAGAGCGGCAGATGGGATGTGGCATACATTTGCGACATCAGTCCCCGTTCACGTGAAGTGGCGAAGGAACTTTCGCCCGAATCTCGGATAGTAGACGATGAAAATATTGTGTTCGAGGATGAAAGCGTTCAGGCAGTGGGACTGTTTACGCTGGCTAATAACCGGAAAGAGCAGATAGAAAAGGCACTCCGTTACGGGAAACACATTTTGTCGGAGAAACCGATAGCCGACACCATTGAACGCGAATGGGAAGTTGTCGGCATGACTGAACATTCAGACCGAATATCTACGGTTAACTTGTATCTCCGTAATTCATGGTATCATCAGCAGTTGAAAGCATTTGTCGAGGCAGGCGAATTGGGTGAGCTGGCTATTATTCGTGTTTGTCACATGACACCCGGTTTGGCTCCCGGCGAAGGACACGAGTACGAAGGACCTGCTTTCCACGATTGCGGTATGCACTATGTAGACATCGCCCGCTGGTATGCCGGATGCGATTATAAGACATGGCACGCACAGGCTATCGACATGTGGAGTTACAAGGAACCGTGGTGGCTGCAATGCCACGGCACGTTCCAGAATGGCATTGTGTTCGATATCACGCAAGGTTTCGTCTACGGACAACTTTCTAAAGACCAGACTCATAATTCATACGTTGACTTGATAGGGACGAAAGGAATCGCCCGTATGACGCACGATTTTAAGACGGCGGTTGTCGAACTTCATGGGGTTAATCAGACTTTGCGGATAGAGAAACCCTTTGGTGGGAAAAACATCGATGTGTTGTGTAATCGGTTTGCCGATAGCATTTTGGCAGGCGAAGCGTCTCCGCTGCTTCCCAAGATGCGTGATTCTGCACTTGCATCGGAATATGCATGGAAGTTCTTGGCAGACGCCAAGTCGCACGACCTGCCTGCCATTGGCACTTTGGAAACCTTAGAAGAAATTCGCGAACGCAGGCGTACGATGAAAAACGGCTATGGCCTGTTGCCAAACAGATAGATGAATCAATCGGGGGACACATAAAATAAAGATATAGGCAATCATTAACTTTTTATATTAACTTTAAATGTAAGATTATGTCAAACGTTTCAAGAAGAGATTTTCTGAAAACGGGAGCTGCGGCGCTTGCCGGCATAACCATTGCTCCCAGTTCAATTTTAGGTAAGAGTTTCGGGCATGTAGCACCTTCAGACAAGCTGAATATTGCGGCTGTCGGTATCGGTGGAATGGGTCATGCCAACATTTTGCATGTGAAAGATACGGAAAATATCGTAGCGTTGTGTGACGTTGACTGGAAGTATGCCAAAGGTGTATTTGATGAATTTCCGAATGCAAAAAGATATTGGGACTACCGGAAGATGTACGACGAAATGGGCAAGTCGATTGATGCGGTTATCGTAGCAACGGCCGACCATACACATGCCATCATTACCGCTGATGCTATGACGATGGGTAAACACGTATATTGCCAGAAACCGCTGACACACTCGGTATACGAATCACGTTTGCTGACCAAGCTCGCCGCTTCTACGGGTGTGGCTACGCAAATGGGTAATCAAGGCTCATCGGATGAAGGAACCGATTTGGTTTGCGAATGGATTTGGAACGGAGAAATAGGTGAGGTGACGAAAGTAGAATGTGCTACCGACCGTCCGATTTGGCCGCAAGGGTTGAATGCCCCCGAAAAAGAAGAGCGTATCCCCAAAACCCTGAACTGGGATTTGTTTACCGGCCCTGCAAAGATGAATCCGTATAGTTCGATTTATACACCGTGGAATTGGCGTGGATGGTGGGATTACGGAACCGGTGCGCTGGGCGACATGGCGTGTCATATTCTGCACCAACCGTTTAAAGCCTTGCATTTGAAATACCCGACAAAGGTAGAAGCGTCTTCCACCTTGTTGCTGAACGCTTGTGCTCCACAGCACAACATGTGAAAATGATTTTCCCGGCTCGTGACAATATGCCGAAAGTAGCCATGCCGGAAGTAGAAATACATTGGTACGATGGAGGCATGATGCCCGAACGTCCGAAAGGTTTCCCGGCTACCATGCAGCTGATGCAAAGCGGTGGCGGTCTGACTATTTTCCACGGAACCAAAGACACGCTGATATGCGGTTGCTACGGTGAACATCCGTTCTTGCTTTCCGGTCGTGTTCCGAATGCGCCGAAAGTATGCCGTCGTGTACCGAATGCGATGTCGGGTGGTCATGAAAAAGATTGGGTGCGTGCATGTAAAGAAAGTCCCGAATCGCGTGTAAAGACCAAATCCGACTTCTCGGAAGCAGGTCCGTTGAATGAAATGGTAGTAATGGGTGTATTGGCTGTACGTCTTCAGGCATTGAACCGCACGTTGGAATGGGACGGCGAGAATATGAGATTCACGAATATCGGTGATGATGAAACCATAAAGACTTGCATTAAAGACGGCTTTACGATTCACGATGGACATCCTTCATTCAACAAAACATGGACGGAGCCGGTTAATGCGCGTGCTTTCGCTGAAGAATTGATTAAGCATCAGTATCGTACCGGTTGGAATTTGCCGGATATGCCCCGATAAAATAACACAGAAGTATAATTCATCATTAAAAATAACAATATCATGAAAAAAGTATTTTACACATTGACCTGTTTGGCTATTACAGGTGCATTGACCGCATGTGGCGGAGGAAACAAGAAAGCTGCTGAAACAACTGCAGAAGAAGCACCCACAACTCAAATGTTGTCTTACTCTAAATCAATGAAAGCTGCTGAAACAGACAGCTTGTCACTGCCGGTAGATAAAGACGGGTATATCACGATTTTCGATGGTAAGACTTTCAACGGATGGAGAGGCTATGGAAAAGACAATGTGCCTTCTCGCTGGGTTATCGAAGATGGTTGTATCAAATTTAACGGCAGCGGAGGCGGTGAAGCTCAAACTGCGGAAGGTGGCGACTTGATTTTCGCTCACAAGTTCAAAAACTTTGAGTTGGAATTGGAATGGAAAATCTCTAAGGGCGGTAATTCCGGTATCTTGTATTTGGCTCAGGAAGTTACATCCACAGATAAAGACGGAAAGGAAGTTTTGGAACCGATTTACATTTCAGCTCCGGAGTTTCAGGTATTGGATAATGCAAACCATCCTGATGCGAAATTAGGTAAGGATAATAACCGTCAGGCAGCTTCATTATACGACATGATTCCGGCTGTTCCGCAAAACGCAAAACCTTTCGGAGAATGGAACACGGCTAAAATCATGGTATATAAAGGTACGGTAGTGCACGGACAAAATGGAGAAAACGTTTTGGAATACCATTTGTGGACTCCGCAATGGACGGAGATGCTTGAAAACAGTAAGTTCAGTAAAGAAAAATGGCCGTTGGCATTCGAATTGCTGAATAATTGCGGCGGTGAAAATCATGAAGGTTTCATCGGATTGCAAGACCACGGCGATGATGTTTGGTATCGCAACATTCGTGTGAAAATCTTGGATTAATCATAGCCTATGAAAAGTCGTCTTCTTTATCTATGCCTGTTTGTTGCTTTGGGAGTGATATGCTCTCAATGTACAAAGGTAGAACAAAGTGAAAAAGTGACTAAAAAGGAAGTGTCCATCCAACTTTATTCAGTCAGAAGTCTGTTGGATGGGGTGAATAAGGATGGGCAACCTTCATCTGAATACATGGACGTGCTGAACAAATTGGCTCAAATGGGATATACCAGCGTGGAGGCAGCCAATTATGCTGACGGAAAGTTTTACGGGAGAAGTCCGGAAAATTTCCGGAAAGATGTTGAAAGTACCGGAATGGAAGTCTTGTCTTCTCATTGCAGTCGTATGTTGACAGCCGAAGAACTGACTTCCGGAGACTTGACCGAAGCCTTGAAATGGTGGGACACATGCATTGCTGACCATAAAACCGCAGGAATGAAGTACATCGTGTTTCCGTGGCTCGGCGTACCTGAGACAGTAAAAGACTTGGCTCTGTATTGTCGTTATTTTGATGAAATCGGCAAGCGTTGTAAAGAGGCAGGAATCCTTTTCGGGTATCATAACCACGCACATGAGTTTCAGAAAGTAGAAGATAAAGAAGTGATGTACGACTACATGCTTCAACACACCAATCCCGAATACGTATTCTTTCAAATGGATGTGTATTGGACCGTGCGTGGGCAAAACAGTCCGGTAGATTATTTCCATCAATATCCCGGACGCTTTAAGATGCTCCACATCAAAGACCATCGGGAAATCGGGCAGAGCGGCATGGTAGGTTATGATGCCATATTCGGGAATACCGATGTGGCAGGAACACAAGATCTTGTAGCCGAAATAGAAAATTACAGCACTTCTGATGTCCTGAAAAGTGTTAAAGAAAGTTTGGATTATTTGCTGGAAGCTCCGTTTGTAAAGGCATCTTATCGCAAATAACCTCATAAAAGCTCTATAAAAAGAAGTCCATCATTCCAAAAAATGGGATGATGGACTTTTTTGTTAGAAAACTGTTTGTCAATTAAAAAGTTATTTGTAATTTTGCAGCCCGAAATGTATAGTTTCGACAAGGATTGGAAAAACAATAAACAATATAATAATAATTAAAAATCAAACAAAATGCCTACTATTCAACAGTTAGTAAGAAAAGGAAGAAAGGTTTTGGTTGACAAGAGTAAATCTCCGGCGCTGGATTCATGTCCGCAGAGACGTGGTGTGTGCGTGCGTGTTTACACTACAACTCCGAAAAAACCGAACTCAGCAATGCGTAAAGTTGCCCGTGTACGTCTGACAAACTCTAAGGAAGTGAACTCTTATATTCCGGGAGAAGGTCACAACTTGCAGGAGCACTCAATCGTATTGGTACGCGGTGGTCGTGTGAAAGACCTTCCGGGTGTACGTTATCACATCGTTCGCGGTACATTGGATACTGCCGGTGTAGCAGGACGTACGCAAAGACGTTCAAAATACGGCGCTAAGCGTCCGAAACCGGGACAAGCAGCTCCGGCAGGAAAGGGTAAGAAATAATAAACCTGCCGAGTCAATCCTTTAGAAAAGACTTTTATTAATTTCGTTTTGGTTTGCAGGAAAGGCTTTAAGGTTGAGTAAATGCTTCGGAGGAAGCGTTGAAGAAAACAAAAATGCAGCCCCAAACTTAAACATTATTATCAAACAAAATGAGAAAAGCAAAACCTAAAAAACGTGTGATCCTGCCGGATCCGGTATTCAATGAACAGAAGGTTTCAAAATTCGTGAATCATCTGATGTATGACGGTAAAAAGAATACTGCTTACGAAATCTTCTACAATGCACTGAAAGCAATTGAAAACAAACTTCCGGGTGAAGAAAAATCAGCTTTGGATGTTTGGAAAAAAGCTTTGGATAATGTAACTCCGCAACTGGAAGTTAAATCTCGCCGTATCGGTGGCGCAACTTTCCAAGTTCCGACTGAAATTCGTCCTGAACGTAAGGAATCGATTTCAATGAAAAACTTGATTTCTTTTGCCCGCAAACGTGGCGGTAAGTCAATGGCAGACAAATTGTGTGCTGAAATTCTTGACGCTTACAACGAACAGGGTGGAGCATTTAAACGTAAGGAAGACATGCACCGTATGGCTGAAGCTAACCGTGCATTCGCTCACTTCAGATTCTAATCAATCAAGTATAACAATAAATTAAAGAAGGAAACAAAATGGCTAAACATGATTTGCATTTGACCCGTAACATCGGTATCATGGCGCACATCGACGCCGGTAAGACTACGACTTCTGAACGTATTCTGTTCTATACCGGTTTGACTCATAAAATCGGTGAAGTTCATGATGGTGCGGCTACGATGGACTGGATGGAGCAGGAACAAGAGCGTGGTATTACCATTACTTCGGCTGCTACAACCACATATTGGAACTATGCAGGTAATAAGTATAAAATCAACTTGATTGATACTCCGGGACACGTTGACTTTACTGCAGAAGTTGAACGTTCATTGCGCGTGCTTGACGGTGCAGTGGCAACTTATTGTGCGGTAGGTGGCGTTGAACCTCAGTCAGAAACTGTATGGCGTCAGGCTGATAAATATAATGTGCCTCGTATCGGTTATGTAAATAAGATGGACCGTTCAGGTGCCGACTTCTTTGAAGTGGTTCGCCAGATGAAAGACGTGTTGGGCGCTAATCCGTGTCCTGTAGTAATTCCTATCGGTGCAGAAGAAAACTTCAAAGGGGTAGTAGACCTGATTAAGATGAAAGCTATCTTGTGGCACGATGAAACGATGGGTGCTGATTACGACGTAGAGGAAATCCCGGCAAATCTGTTGGCTGAAGCAGAAGAGTGGAGAGGCAAAATGTTGGAAAAAGTTGCCGAGTTCGACGATGCGCTGATGGAGAAATACTTCGAAGATCCTGAAACGATTACCGAAGAAGAAATCTTGCGTGCGTTGCGTGCCGGAACTTTGAAGATGGAAATCGTTCCGATGTTGTGTGGTTCTTCATTCAAGAACAAGGGTGTTCAGACTTTGCTGGATTATGTGTGTGCATTCTTGCCGTCGCCGATGGATACTCCGAACATTGTCGGTACAAATCCGAATACAAAGCTGAAGAAGACCGCAAACCGGATGAAAACGAAAAAACTGCGGCTTTGGCATTTAAGATTGCCACTGACCCGTATGTAGGACGTTTGACATTCTTCCGTGTTTATTCAGGTAAGGTTGAAGCTGGTTCTTATATCTATAACTCTCGTTCGGGTAAGAAAGAGCGTGTTTCACGTCTGTTCCAGATGCACTCTAACAAGCAAAATCCGGTAGAAGTAATTAGCGCAGGAGATATCGGCGCAGGTGTCGGATTCAAGGATATCCGTACTGGTGATACTTTGTGTGATGAAACTCCTATTGTATTGGAGTCAATGGAATTCCCGGAACCGGTTATCGGTATTGCAGTAGAGCCGAAGACTCAGAAAGACTTGGATAAGCTGTCTAACGGCTTGGCTAAGTTGGCAGAAGAAGACCCGACCTTTACTGTACGTACGGATGAACAAACCGGCCAGACAATTATTTCCGGTATGGGTGAGCTTCACTTGGATATTATCATCGACCGTCTGCGTCGTGAATTTAAGGTTGAGTGTAATCAAGGCCGTCCGCAGGTTAACTATAAGGAAGCTATTACGAAGACCGTTGAATTGCGTGAAGTATATAAGAAACAATCAGGTGGTCGTGGTAAGTTTGCTGATATAATTGTTACTGTAGGTCCGGTTGACGAAGATTGGAAGCAAGGCGGATTGCAGTTCATTGATGAAGTGAAAGGCGGTAATGTGCCTAAGGAATTTATTCCTTCTGTACAGAAAGGTTTCCAGACCGCTATGAAGAATGGTGTGCTGGCTGGTTTCCCGCTTGATTCGTTGAAGGTTGTACTGAAGGATGGTTCATTCCACCCGGTAGACTCTGACCAGTTGTCATTTGAAATTTGTGCTATCCAAGCTTACAAGAATGCTTGTGTGAAGGCAGGTCCGGTTCTGATGGAGCCGATTATGAAACTGGAAGTAGTTACTCCGGAAGAAAACATGGGTGATGTAATCGGTGACTTGAACAAGCGCCGTGGGCAGGTAGAAGGTATGGAAACAAGCCGTTCAGGTGCCCGTATCGTAAAAGCAATGGTTCCGTTGGCAGAAATGTTCGGTTATGTAACTGCTTTGCGTACGATTACCTCAGGACGTGCTACCTCATCAATGACCTATGATCACCATGCACAGGTTTCTTCTTCTATCGCTAAAGCGGTATTGGAAGAAGTAAAAGGTCGTACAGACTTGGTATAATAAATGAATAGTTTGAAGCTGATGAGGGTTAGCGAATGACTCTTAACCCTCATGCTTCATCCTTGTTGAATAAATTAATAATGTAATAAAATGAGTCAGAAAATTAGAATTAAATTGAAATCTTACGACCACAACTTGGTAGATAAGTCAGCTGAGAAGATCGTAAAGACAGTAAAGGCAACCGGTGCGATTGTGAGCGGTCCGATTCCATTGCCTACTCACAAGCGTATTTTTACTGTGAACCGTTCGACTTTCGTTAACAAGAAGTCACGTGAACAGTTTGAATTGTCTTCTTACAAGAGATTAATCGACATCTATAGCTCGACTGCAAAGACAGTAGACGCTTTGATGAAGCTGGAATTACCGAGTGGGGTAGAAGTAGAAATTAAAGTTTAATGAATTTAAAAATTAACTGAAATGCCAGGATTATTAGGAAAGAAAATCGGAATGACATCCGTTTTCAGTGCTGATGGTAAAAATGTACCATGCACTGTTATCGAAGCTGGTCCTTGTGTAGTTACTCAGATTAAGAGTGTAGAAAAAGATGGCTATGCAGCTGTTCAGTTGGGTTTCCAAGACATGAAGGAAAAGCACACAACCAAACCGCTGATGGGTCATTTCAAAAAAGCTGGAGTAACTCCCAAGAGACACTTGGCCGAGTTCAAAGATTTCTCAGAAGAATTGAATTTAGGTGACACCATTACCGTAGAATTGTTTAATGACGCTCCTTATGTAGACGTTATTGGAACATCAAAGGGTAAAGGCTATCAGGGTGTTGTAAAACGCCATGGATTTGGTGGTGTAGGTCAGACTACTCACGGTCAGCATAACCGTGCGCGTAAGCCCGGTTCTATCGGTGCATGTTCATATCCCGCTAAAGTGTTCAAGGGAATGCGTATGGCTGGACACATGGGTTGCGACAGAGTGACTACTCATAACTTGCAAGTATTAAAAGTTATCCCCGAACATAATTTACTTTTGATTAAAGGTTCCGTTCCGGGTTACAAAGGTTCAATCGTAATAATTGAGAAATAATGGAAGTTAATGTATTAAATATTAAAGGTGAGAATACCGGAAGAACAGTTGTCTTGAACGATGCGATTTTCGGGATTACTCCAAATGACCACGCTATTTACATGGCTGTAAAGCAGTACATGGCTAACCAGCGCCAAGGTACTCATAAGTCAAAGGAAAGAAGCGAAATCAGTGGTTCTACTCGTAAATTAGGCCGTCAGAAAGGTGGTGGCGGTGCACGTCGTGGTGATATCAACTCTCCGTTGTTGGTTGGTGGAGCTCGTGTATTTGGTCCGAAGCCTCGTGATTATAGCTTTAAGTTGAATAAGAAAGTGAAACTTTTGGCTCGTAAATCTGCTTTGTCTTATAAGGCTCAGGCAAACAATATCGTTGTAGTTGAAGACTTCACGTTTGAGACTCCGAAAACAAAAGATTTCGTAAATGTTGTGAATAATCTTAAAGTAGCAGGCAAGAAATTGCTTGTTGTTTTGCCGGAAGCTAATAAAAACGTATATTTGTCAGCTCGTAATTTGGAGCGTACAAATTTGGCGATTGCTTCTGCGCTGAATACCTATACGGTGTTGAACGCAGAAACTCTTGTTGTTACAGAGAATGCATTGAAAGCTATCGAGGAAACTTTAGTTAAATAATTAAAGGAGGCAGATGTAATATGGGAATAATTATAAAACCGTTGGTTACAGAAAAGATGACAGCGATATCTGATAAAATGAATAACCGTTTTGGATTTGTTGTTTGTCCGGATGCCAACAAATTGGAAATTAAGAGCGAAATCGAAGCTTTGTATAACGTAACTGTGTTGGATGTAAACACGATGCGTTATCAGGGAAAGAATAAGACCCGTTATACAAAATCAGGCTTGCTTAAGGGGCGCAAGAATGCTTTTAAGAAAGCCATTGTAACCTTGAAAGAAGGCGATACGATTGATTTTTATAGTAATATTTAAAGAAGATGGCAGTACGTAAATTTAAGCCCACAACACCGGGGCAGAGACACAAAATTATTGGTACTTTTGAGGAAATTACTGCATCGGTACCAGAAAAGTCTCTTGTGTATGGTAAGCGTTCTACAGGTGGTCGTAACCATGTAGGTAAAATGACAATGCGCTATATTGGTGGCGGTCATAAGAGAAAATACCGTATCATAGACTTCAAGAGAAATAAAGACGGTGTTCCAGCAGTGGTAAAGACAATCGAATATGATCCGAACCGTTCGGCTCGTATCGCTTTGTTGTTTTATGCTGATGGAGAAAAGAGATATATTATTGCTCCTAATGGATTGCAAGTGGGCAGCACATTGATGTCTGGAGCGGATGCGGCGCCTGAGATTGGTAACGCACTTCCGTTGGAGAACATCCCGGTAGGTACGGTGATTCATAACATTGAGTTGCGTCCGGGACAAGGTGCTGTCTTGGTTAGATCGGCTGGTAATTTCGCTCAGTTGACTTCGCGTGAAGGTAACTATTGCGTTATTAAATTACCTTCAGGTGAATTGAGAAAGGTTTTATCTACTTGTAAGGCTACTATTGGTGGGGTTGGTAATTCAGACCATGCGTTGGAGGCTTCTGGTAAGGCGGGTCGTTCTCGTTGGTTGGGACGTCGTCCTCGCAACCGTGGTGTTGTTATGAATCCTGTTGATCACCCGATGGGTGGTGGTGAAGGTCGTCAGTCTGGAGGTCATCCGAGATCACGTACAGGTTTGTATGCGAAGGGCTTGAAGACTAGATCACCGAAGAAACAGTCTTCTAAGTATATAATAGAAAGAAGAAAGTAATAACAACTGATTTAATTGAGTAAATTATGAGTCGTTCATTAAAAAAAGGTCCATATATTAACGTCAAGCTTGAAAATAAAGTGCTCGCCATGAATGAGAGCGGCAAAAAGTCTGTAGTTAAGACTTGGGCCAGAGCTTCAATGATTTCTCCTGATTTTGTTGGGCACACAGTTGCAGTTCATAACGGAAATAAATTTATTCCTGTTTATGTTACAGAAAACATGGTAGGACACAAATTAGGTGAATTTGCACCGACACGTACATTCCGCGGCCATGCAGGTAATAAGAAAAAATAAAAAACAGGAGCTTTTTGGAATAATAAAAAGTGAATAATAATGGGAGCAAGAAAAAAAATATCGGCTGAAAAAAGAAAAGAAGCCCTTAAAACCATGTATTTCGCAAAATTGCGGAATGTGCCGTCTTCTCCACGTAAAATGCGTTTGGTAGCAGATATGATTCGTGGTATGGAAGTGAACCGTGCACTTGGCGTATTGAAGTTTTCTTCAAAAGCTGCTTCTTCAAAAGTGGAAAAATTATTACGTTCTGCTATTGCGAACTGGGAAACGAAGAACGAGCGCAAGGCTGAAGATGGTGAACTTTATGTAACCAAGATTTTTGTTGATGAAGGAGTTACGTTGAAAAGAATGAGACCGGCTCCACAGGGTAGAGGTTACAGAATTCGCAAACGTTCTAACCATGTGACTTTGTTTGTTGATTCTAAAAATACTAATGATAAAAATTAAGAGTAGATGGGACAGAAAGTTAATCCGATAAGCAACCGTTTAGGAATTATCAGAGGATGGGATTCTAATTGGTACGGTGGCAATGATTATGGTGATGCTTTGTTGGAAGACAGCAAAATCCGTAAATATTTGAATGCCAGACTTGCAAAAGCCAGCGTTTCAAGAATCGTGATCGAACGCACGCTGAAATTTATTACTATTACTGTTTGTACCGCTCGTCCGGGAATTATCATTGGTAAAGGTGGTCAAGAAGTTGATAAATTAAAAGAGGAGTTGAAGAAGATCACCGATAAGGACATTCAAATCAATATCTTTGAAGTAAAAAGACCGGAGCTCGATGCTGTGATTGTGGCAAATAATATCGCTCGCCAGGTGGAAGGCAAGATAGCTTACCGTCGCGCCATCAAGACTGCTATTGCAAATACGATGCGTATGGGCGCTGAAGGTATTAAGGTGTTGATTTCCGGTCGTTTGAACGGTGCAGAAATGGCACGTTCTGAAATGTATAAGGAAGGTCGTACACCATTGCATACTTTCCGTGCAGATATCGATTATTGCCATACAGAGGCACTGACAAAAGTTGGTTTGTTGGGTATTAAAGTATGGATTTGCCGTGGTGAAGTTTATGGAAAACGTGAGTTGGCTCCTAACTTTACCCAGACAAAAGATAACGGCCGTGGCGGAAACGGAAATAATGGTGGCAAGAATTTCCGCAGAAAGAAAAATAACAATCGCTAACGAATTTGAATTTTAGGAATTATGTTACAACCGAAAAAGACAAAATTCAGAAGACAGCAGAAAGGTAGCGCAAAGGGGAATGCCCAACGTGGACATCAATTGGCTTTCGGTACTTTTGGCATTAAGTCTTTGCAGACTAAATGGATTACCGGACGTCAGATTGAGGCAGCTCGTATTGCTGTAACTAGATATATGCAACGTCAAGGTCAGATTTGGATCCGTATATTCCCGGATAAGCCTATTACTCGTAAGCCTGCAGATGTGCGTATGGGTAAAGGTAAAGGTAATCCGGAAGGTTTCGTAGCTCCTGTAACTCCAGGACGTATTCTGATTGAGGTAGAGGGAGTATCTTTTGAAGTAGCAAAGGAAGCATTGCGTCTGGCGGCTCAAAAACTTCCTGTTACAACTAAGTTTATTGTTAGACGTGATTATGACGCAAGTCAAAATGCTTAATTGATATGAAGATTGCAGAAATTAGAGAAATAGCTACCAATGAATTGGCTGAAAGAATTCAGACCGAAGTCGCTAATTATAATCAGATGGTGTTGAACCATTCAATTTCTCCGTTAGAAAATCCTGCACAAATCAAGTCATTGCGTAGAACCATTGCACGCATGAAATGTGAATTGCGTCAGAGAGAACTTAACAACAAATAATTGGTCTTATGGAAGGTAGAAATTTAAGAAAAAGGAAAGAACAGGTGTTGTTGTCAGCAACAAAATGGATAAGACCATTACTGTTGCGGCTAAGTTTAAGGAGAAACACCCTATTTATGGTAAGTTCGTTTCTAAAACGAAAAAATTCCATGCTCATGATGAAAAGAATGAATGCGGAATCGGTGATACCGTTCGTATCATGGAAACTCGTCCTTTGAGCAAAACTAAAAGATGGAGAGTGGTTGAAATAATCGAAAGAGCTAAGTAATTATGATACAAGCAGAATCCAGACTTACAGTATGTGATAACAGTGGCGCGAAGGAAGCTCTTTGTATTCGTGTTTTGGGCGGAACAAAGAGACGTTACGCTTCTGTCGGGGATGTGATTGTCGTTTCTGTAAAGAGCGTAATCCCTTCAAGTGATATTAAAAAAGGTGCAGTGTCTAAGGCTTTGATCGTACGTACTAAGAAAGAAATTCGTCGTGCTGATGGTTCTTATATTCGTTTTGATGACAATGCTTGCGTATTGTTGAATAACGCAGGTGAAATTAGGGGAAGTCGTATCTTTGGACCAGTGGCGAGAGAGTTGCGTAGTGCAAACATGAAAGTGGTTTCACTTGCACCTGAAGTACTTTAATTTTGTAAAAGAGTAAAGTAATGAGTAAGTTCCATATTAAAAAAGGCGATACAGTTTACGTGAACTCTGGTGAAGATAAAGGTAAAACTGGCCGTGTGCTGAAAGTTCTTGTTAAAAGAAGGACGTGCACTTGTAGAAGGTATCAATATGGTATCTAAGAGTACTAAACCTAATGCAAAGAATCCTCAGGGAGGGATTGTGAAGCAGGAAGCTCCTATTCACATCTCTAACCTGAATCCGGTTGATCCGAAGACTGGTAAACCGACACGTATTGGTAGAAGAGAAAGTTCTGATGGAAGAACATTTGTTCGTTATGCTAAAAAAAATCGGGAGAGGAGATTAAATAATGGGTAATACTGCAAGCCTTAAGAAAGAATATGCAGAGCGCATTGCTCCTGCATTGAAGAATCAATTCCAGTATTCTTCATCCATGCAAATTCCCGTACTCAAGAAAATTGTAATCAACCAAGGCTTGGGTATGGCTGTTGCTGATAAAAAATTATTGATGTTGCTATCAATGAGTTAACAGCAATTACTGGTCAGAAAGCTGTTGCAACAGTTTCACGCAAAGATATCGCTAACTTCAAGCTGCGTAAGAAAATGCCGATTGGCGTAATGGTTACTTTGCGTCGTGAAAGAATGTATGAATTCCTTGAAAAACTGATTCGTGTGGCTTTGCCACGTATTCGTGACTTCAAAGGTATCGAAAGCAAGTTTGATGGAAGAGGCAATTATACATTAGGTATTCAAGAGCAAATCATCTTCCCTGAAATCAATATTGATAGCATCACCAAAATTTTGGGGATGAATATTACGTTTGTGACTTCTGCAAATACTGATGAAGAAGGATATGCATTGTTGAAGGAATTCGGTTTACCGTTTAAAAACGCTAAAAAAGACTGATAGATATGGCAAAAGAATCAATGAAAGCTCGTGAAGTAAGAAGAGCTAAGCTGGTAGCCAAATACGCAGAGAAACGTGCGGCGTTGAAGAAAATTGTAAAATCAGGAGATCCTGTTGCTGCATTTGAGGCTGCTCAAAAATTGCAGGACCTGCCTAAAAATGCAAATCCGATTCGCTTGCATAACCGTTGTAAGTTAACGGGGCGTCCTAAAGGCTATATGCGCCAGTTTGGTATTTCACGTATTCAATTTCGTGAAATGGCATCTAATGGACTGATTCCAGGCGTAAAGAAAGCAAGTTGGTAATGAGTGTTTATTATTAAATATTGTCAGGGTAGTCCTGATTAATTTAACAATTAAGTTTTATGACAGATCCAATCGCAGATTATCTCACAAGGTTGAGAAATGCAATTAGTGCAAAGCACAGAGTTGTGGAAGTGCCTGCTTCAAACTTGAAAAAGGAGATTACAAAAATCTTGTTTGACAAAGGTTACATCCTGAATTACAAATTTGTAGAAGATGGTCCTCAAGGTACTATCAAAGTGGCTTTGAAGTATGATGCCGTAAATAAGGTAAATGCTATCAAGAAGCTGATTAGAGTATCCACTCCAGGTTTGCGTAAGTATACTGGCTACAAGGACATGCCGAGAGTTATTAACGGATTAGGTATTGCTATTATATCTACTTCCAAAGGTGTAATGACTGATAAGGAGGCTTCTGCTTTGAGAATAGGCGGTGAAGTTCTTTGTTACGTATATTAATGGAGGGTAAGTTATGTCAAGAATAGGTAAATTGCCAATTGTTATTCCTGCAGCTGTAACAGTAACTTTGAAGGATAATGTAGTTAGTGTAAAAGGTCCTAAAGGTGAATTGAGTCAGTTTGTGAATCCTGCAATTGAGGTGACTGTTGCAGATGGTCACGTAGTGTTGAAAGAGAATGAGAATGAAATGCTTGACAATTTAAAAAAAGCGTCATGCATATCACGGCTTGTACCGTGCATTAATTCACAATATGGTTGTGGGCGTTTCAGAAGGTTATAAGAAGGAATTGGAATTGGTCGGTGTCGGTTACCGTGCAACGAATAACGGTAATATCATTGACTTTGCTTTGGGATATACGCATAATATCTTTATGCAGTTGCCTCCTGAAATAAAGGTTGAGACCAAATCTGAAAGAAATAAGAACCCTCTTATTATATTGGAATCTTGTGACAAACAGCTGCTTGGTCAGGTTTGTGCAAAAATACGTTCTTTCCGTAAACCTGAACCTTATAAAGGTAAAGGTATTAAGTTTGTTGGTGAAGAAATTCGCAGAAAGTCTGGTAAGTCAGCTGGTGCTAAATAATTCTTATAAAATCGAATAATTATGACAACAAAAATAGAAAGACGAATTAAGATTAAATATAGAGTACGTAACAAGATTTCAGGTACTCCGGAACGTCCGCGCATGAGCGTTTTTAGAAGCAATAAGCAAATTTATGTTCAAGTTATCGATGATTTGAACGGTAAGACCTTGGCTGCTGCTTCTTCATTGGGTATGGAAGTCATGCCTAAAAAGGAACAAGCTGCTAAAGTTGGTGAGCTGATTGCTAAAAAAGCACAGGAAGCTGGTATTACGACTGTCGTATTTGACCGTAATGGTTACTTATATCATGGGAGAGTAAAAGAAGTGGCTGATGCTGCTCGTAACGGTGGACTTAAATTTTAATGGATTATGGCAGTTAATAATAGAATTAAGATCACTAACGATATTGAGTTAAAAGACAGATTGGTGGCAATAAACCGTGTGACAAAAGTTACGAAAGGTGGTAGAACTTTCAGTTTTGCTGCTATTGTCGTAGTCGGAAATGAGGACGGTATTATTGGCTGGGGTCTTGGTAAAGCAGGTGAAGTAACAGCTGCAATTGCTAAAGGTGTGGAAGCTGCAAAGAAAAATCTGACACGGATACCTGTTTTGAAAGGTACAGTTCCTCATGAGCAAAATGCTAAATTCGGCGGTGCTCAAGTTTTCATTAAGCCGGCTTCCACAGGTACTGGAGTCGTAGCAGGAGGCGCAATGCGTGCTGTCTTGGAAAGTGTGGGTATAACTGATGTATTGGCTAAGTCTAAAGGCTCATCTAATCCGCATAATTTGGTGAAAGCTACAATCCTTGCTTTAAGCGAAATGCGTGATGCTCGCATGGTGGCTCAAAATAGAGGTGTAAGTTTGGATAAAGTATTTAGAGGATAAGGAGGTAATGATGTCAACTATTAAGATTAAACAAGTTAAGAGTAGAATTGGTGCACCTGCGACTCAAAAACGGACATTGGATGCGCTGGGACTTCGTAAATTGAATCATATGGTTGAACTTGAAGCAACTCCTTCTATTCTGGGTATGGTTGAGAAGGTAAGGCATCTTGTTACAATCGTTAAGTAATAATTATTAAAGAATTTTGCAATATGAATTTAAATAGTTTACGTCCTGCAGCAGGTTCTACTAAAACCAGAAAAAGAGTTGGTCGTGGTGCCGGATCTGGTTTAGGGGCACTTCTACAAGAGGACATAAAGGAGCAAAATCAAGATCGGGTTATTCTAAAAAGATCGGTTTTGAAGGTGGTCAGATGCCGCTTCAGCGCCGTGTCCCCAAATTTGGTTTTAAGAATATTAATCGTGTTGAATACAAAGCCATTAATCTGAACGTTATTCAGGAATTGGCAACAGCTAAGAATCTGTTAAAGGTTGGTATTAATGATTTGATTGAAGCCGGTTTTATTTCTTCTAATCAATTAGTGAAAGTTCTTGGTAACGGTAGTTTAACTACGAAACTCGATGTGGAAGCTCATGCTTTTTCTAAGAGTGCAGTAGCTGCAATCGAAGCCGTTGGTGGTAATGCAGTAAAACTCTGATTCAATGAGAAAATCTATTGAAACATTAAAGAACATATGGAATATTGAGGATCTGAGACAGCGGATCCTCATTACTATATTGTTTGTCGCAATCTACAGATTCGGTTCGTATGTGGTTCTTCCAGGTATCAATCCTGATATGTTGTCAAAATTGCATGAACAAACAAGTGAAGGTCTTCTTGCCTTGTTGAACATGTTCTCTGGTGGAGCTTTTCCAATGCATCTATTTTTGCATTGGGAATTATGCCGTACATCTCTGCATCCATCGTGATTCAGTTGTTGGCGATTGCAGTTCCTTATTTCCAGAAACTACAGCGTGAAGGTGAAAGCGGGCGTAGGAAAATCAATCAGTATACACGTATTCTGACTATTTTTATTTTGATTTTTCAGGCTCCGTCTTATCTGATCAACTTGAAAATGCAGGCAGGTCCGGCTCTTAATGCTTCATTAGATTGGACTTTCTTTATTATTACTTCTACCATCATTTTGGCAGCTGGAAGTATGTTTATTTTGTGGCTGGGTGAAAGAATCACAGATAAGGGTATTGGAAACGGTATTTCGTTGATTATCATGATTGGTATCATTGCCCGTCTTCCGCAAGGCCTTTTCTGGTGAATTCGTTTCTCGCCTTGCGTCTCCAGGTGCAGGAGGTATCATCATGTTTTTGTTGGTGCAGGGTGTCCGTAAAATTCCTGTACAATATGCAAAACGTATTGTGGGGAATAAACAATATGGTGGTGCAAGACAATACATTCCTTTAAAAGGTAAATGCTGCAAATGTGATGCCGATTATTTTTTGCGCAAGCTATCATGTTTATTCCTATTACTTTTATCGGATTTTCAAATGTGGCTTCAGCGAGTGGTATAGCTCGGGCTTTTGTTGACCATACAAGTTTTTGGTACAATTTGGTTTTTTGCTATTTTGATTATCGTATTTACGTGGTTTTATACCGCAATTACGATTAATCCTACCCAAATGGCTGAAGATATGAAACGGAATAATGGTTTTATACCAGGTATTAAGCCGGGTAAGAGTACGGCAGATTATATTGATACGATAATGTCGCGTATTACTTTACCGGGGTCTTTGTTCTTGGCTGTTATTGCCATTCTCCCTGCATTTGCCGGTATTTTTGGAGTTCAAGCAGAATTTGCGCAATTTTTTGGTGGTACATCATTGTTGATTCTTGTAGGTGTCGTACTCGATACTTTACAACAGGTAGAAAGTCATCTGTTGATGCGTCATTATGATGGGCTGTTGAGTTCAGGTAGAATCAAGGGCCGTTCGGGTGTGGCTGCATATTAATTGCTTTCAATATGATATTTCTGAAAACAGATGATGAAATAGAGCTATTACGTCAAAGTAATCTCCTTGTGGGGAGGACTTTGGCGGAGTTAGCTAAGTTGATAAAGCCTGGGGTTACTACGAAACAGCTTGATAAAGTGGCTGAGGAGTTTATTAGAGATCATGGGGCAACTCCAACTTTCAAAGGATTTCCAAATCCTTATGGCGGACCATTCCCCGGTTCTATTTGTACCTCAGTAAACGAGCAGGTTGTGCATGGCATACCCAATGATACGCCTTTGAAAGAGGGTGATATTATTTCTATTGATTGCGGAACGTACATGGATGGGTATTGCGGTGATTCGGCATATACATTCTGTGTGGGTGAAGTAAAACCAGAGATTGCCGCTCTTTTGCAAACGACAAAGGAAGCTTTGTATAAGGGAATTGAAAATGCTGTACATGGAAAACGTTTAGGTGATATTGGTTATGCAGTTCAGCAACATTGTGAAGCAAAGTCGTATGGTGTGGTTCGCGAATTTGTTGGACATGGCATAGGTAAGGAAATGCACGAAGATCCTCCGGTTCCTAATTATGGGAAAAGAGGTACGGGTATCTTGTTGAAAAAAGGTATGTGCATTGCAATTGAGCCAATGATAACGCTAGGCAGCCGTAAGATAGTTATGGAGAATGACCGTTGGACTATTCGTACAGCAGACCGTAAATGTGCAGCGCATTTCGAGCATACAGTGGCAGTAGGGTTAGGAAAGGCTGATATCTTATCATCATTTGAATATATAGAGGATATATTGAGAAACAAAGAGGATTAAATTAATATATGGCAAAACAATCTGCAATAGAACAAGATGGTATCATCGTTGAAGCATTGTCAAATGCAATGTTTCGTGTAGAATTGGAAAATGGGCACGAGATTACGGCTCATATTTCAGGCAAAATGCGAATGCATTACATTAAAATATTACCAGGTGATAAGGTGCGTGTGGAAATGTCGCCGTACGACTTGTCAAAAGGAAGAATCGTGTTTAGATATAAATAAAAAAGAAAAAGATATGAAAGTAAGAGCATCATTAAAAAACGTACGCCGGATTGCAAAATCGTGAGACGTAATAAATGTTTGTATGTTATTAATAAGAAAAAATCCTAAGTATAAACAACGTCAAGGATAATTTATTATTATTTTTGCAGAAAAATAATTTAGAATATGGCTATAAGAATAGTTGGTGTAGACTTGCCTCAGAACAAAAGAGGTGAAATTGCGTTGACATACATTTTTGGTATTGGGCGCAGTAGTTCAGCAAAGATTTTGGATAAGGCGGGAGTTGACCGTGATTTGAAAGTAAAGGATTGGACTGATGATCAGGCTGCTAAGATTCGTGAGATTATCGGTGCTGAATACAAAGTAGAAGGTGATCTTCGTTCTGAAATCCAGTTGAACATTAAGCGATTAATGGATATAGGATGCTATCGTGGTGTTCGTCACCGTTTGGGACTTCCTGTAAGAGGTCAGAGCACAAAGAACAATGCTCGTACACGTAAGGGAAGAAAGAAAACTGTTGCAAATAAGAAAAAAAGCTACTAAATAATAATTGTTAATATGGCAAAAAAAACAGTCGCAGCTAAAAAAAGAAATGTGAAGGTCGATGCGAATGGACAATTGCACGTACATTCTTCATTCAACAACATTATTGTTTCTTTGGCAAACAGTGAAGGTCAGGTTATTTCATGGTCTTCTGCTGGTAAGATGGGATTTAGAGGTTCGAAGAAGAACACTCCTTATGCAGCTCAAATGGCTGCTCAAGATTGTGCGAAAGTTGCATATGATCTTGGCTTGAGAAAAGTGAAAGCTTATGTGAAAGGTCCTGAAACGGACGTGAGTCTGCTATCCGTACTGTACACGGTGCTGGAATTGAAGTTACTGAAATTATTGATGTGACTCCATTGCCTCATAACGGTTGTCGTCCTCCGAAAAGAAGAAGAGTATAATTTTAGATAACTTAATTTAAAGTGTAACTTGATTTTGTTAGATACATGGATTGCATTTCCTTTCTGTAATCGCGGCTGCAACAAATTGAGTTCATGAATAACAATTAATTTTAAATTAAAGAAAATGGCTAGATATACTGGACCAAAAACAAGAATTGCACGTAAATTCGGTGAAGCAATCTTTGGAGCTGATAAAGTGTTGTCTAAGAAAAATTATCCTCCTGGACAACATGGAAATACTCGCCGTAGAAAGACTTCTGAATATGGAGTCATGTTGGCTGAAAAACAAAAAGCTAAATATACTTATGGCGTCTTGGAAAAACAATTCCGTAATTTGTTTGAGAAGGCTGCAAGCATGAACGGTATTACCGGTGAAATCCTGTTGCAGAGTCTTGAATGTCGTTTGGATAATATTGTGTTCCGTTTGGGTATTGCGCCTACACGTGCTGCTGCTCGTCAATTGGTAAGTCATAAGCATATTACTGTGGATGGCAAAGTAGTGAATATTCCTTCTTTTGCTGTTAAGCCGGGTCAGCTGATAGGTGTTCGTGAAAAATCCAAGTCTTTGGAGGCTATTGCTAATTCATTGGCTGGATTCAATCACAGCAAATATCCTTGGTTGGAATGGGATGAAAACTCAAAAATGGGTAAATTGTTGCATGTCCCCGAAAGAGACATTCCTGAAAACATTAAAGAACACATGATCGTAGAATTGTACTCTAAATAAAATAATTAATTTCATGGCGATATTAGCATTTCAAAAACCTGATAAAGTATTAATGTTGGAAGCGGATTCTAAATTTGGAAAATTTGAATTCCGTCCGCTTGAACCCGGTTTCGGTATTACCGTTGGTAATGCTTTACGCCGCATTCTTCTTTCTTCGCTGGAAGGTTATGCGATTAACACTATTCATATCGAAGGTGTTGAACATGAATTTGCAACTGTTCCGGGAGTTAAGGAAGATGTTACTAACATTATCTTAAACCTGAAGCAAGTACGGTTTAAGCAAATAGTTGAAGAGTTCGAAAACGAAAAGGTAAGCATTACCGTGGAGAATTCTACTGAATTTAAGGCAGGAGATATTGGTAAGTATTTGACCGGATTTGAAGTGTTAAATCCTGAATTAGTTATTTGCCATTTAGATTCAAAAGCAACTATGCAGATAGATCTTACAATTAACAAAGGTCGCGGATATGTGCCGGCTGATGAAAACCGGGAATTCTGTACCGATGTGAATGTAATTCCTATCGATTCTATTTACACTCCGATTCGTAATGTCAAATATGCGGTAGAGAATTATCGTGTAGAACAGAAGACCGACTATGAAAAGTTGGTGTTGGAGATTACGACGGATGGTTCCATTCACCCGAAAGAAGCGCTGAAAGAAGCTGCGAAGATTTTGATTTACCATTTCATGTTGTTTTCAGATGAAAAAATTACGCTTGAAACTTCAGATGCTGATGGTAACGAAGAATTTGATGAAGAAGTATTGCACATGCGCCAATTGCTGAAGACCAAGTTGGTTGATATGGACTTGTCAGTCCGTGCCTTGAACTGTTTGAAAGCTGCCGATGTGGAAACATTGGGAGACTTGGTACAGTTTAACAAGACCGACTTGCTGAAATTCCGTAACTTCGGTAAGAAATCGCTCACGGAGCTTGATGATTTGCTCGAGAGTCTGAATCTGTCGTTTGGAACAGATATTTCTAAGTATAAATTAGATAAAGAATAAAAAATGAGACACAATAAGAAATTTAACCATTTAGGTCGTACTGCTTCTCACAGACACGCTATGTTGGCTAATATGGCATGTTCTTTGATTAAGCACAAAAGAATCACTACGACTGTTGCGAAGGCTAAAGCTTTGAAGAAATACGTAGAACCATTGATTACTCGTTCAAAAGACGATACAACTAATTCACGTCGTGTCGTATTTAGTTACCTGCAAGACAAGTATGCTGTAACAGAGCTCTTCAAGGAAATCTCTGTAAAGGTTGCAGATCGTCCGGGAGGTTATACCCGTATTATCAAAACCGGTCACCGTTTGGGAGATAACGCTGAAATGTGCTTTATCGAACTGGTTGACTATAATGAGAACATGGCTAAGACTGCTGCTAAAAAAGCAACTCGCACCCGTCGTTCTAAGAAGTCTGCATCTGCTGCCGCTGAAGTACCTGCTACTGAAGCAACTACAGCCGAAGCACCTGTTGCTGAAGCTACTACAGAGGAAGCCCCTAAAGCTGAATAATTCTGTAAATGCAATATAAAAAGAGGACCGGAATCTTTTCAGATTCCGGTTTTTTTTTTTTTGGCGTAAATGCTTCTGTTACTTTGAACTGGTACTTGTGTCTGTTTGCAGAAGCAACATTTATGAAGTGAAAAGAGAATGTACACGATGTTATTACCTTATTTACATAAAGATTTGATAGAGGCCGGATGTGATGAGGCGGGGCGAGGATGCCTTGCCGGTGCTGTGTATGCGGCTGCTGTGATTTTACCGTCCGGCTATCAGAATGAGTTGTTGAATGACTCGAAGAAGCTGACAGAACGTCAACGGTATAAGTTGCGTAACATTATTGAGAGCCATGCTTTGGCATGGGCAGTAGGGGTGGTCTCACCCGCAGAGATTGATCAAATCAATATCTTGAATGCGTCTTTTTAGCTATGCACAGAGCTGTGGAGCAGCTTGCCGTCCGTCCGCAGCATCTGCTGATTGACGGAAATCGTTTCAATCCTTATCCGGGCATTCCTCATACGACGGTTGTCAAGGGGGACGGGAAATATCTGTCTATTGCGGCAGCTTCTATTTTGGCGAAAACCTACCGGGATGATTACATGAATTGTCTGCATGATGAGTATCCGTTGTATGACTGGAAAGGTAACAAGGGATATCCTACTCGGAAACACCGCGAAGCCATCCGGCTTTACGGAACGACTCCGTATCACCGGATGAGTTTCAATTTGTTAGGCGACGGGCAACTGGCTTTTGATTTTTGATTAGAACCATTTGATTTTCCGGAAAATGATAAATGCCATTGCCGAAAGCGCAACCGACAGGCATATGATGAGCGAGAACGCATGTGGGACATGTTCTAAATGAATGTCGACATTCATGCCGTAAAAACTGGCGATTAATGTAGGCACCATCAAGACAATAGACAGACAGCGTGTCATGCGCCTCATAATCGTGTTTACATTATTTGATCTGATAGAGGCAAAGGCATCCATTGTACCGGTAAGAATGTCGCTGTAGATATTTACCATGTTGCGTGCTTGCTTCAGTTCAATCAGTACGTCTTCGGTCAGTTCCTTGTTTTCACGGTCTTTGGTCTCGAAAATGTTCTGGAATTTGCTAATCATGACTTCGTTGCCCCGGATGGAGGTATTGAAATACACCAGGCTTTTTTGTAGATTCATCAGCCGTAGCAAATCTTCGTTACGGATGCTTCGCTCCAGTTCTTTTTCGGCACTGCTTACCTCATTATTGATTTGCTTCAGGTATTTCAGGAACCATACGGCTGAAGAATAGATAAGCCGTAAAATCAATTCATATTTATTGGGAACCTGAATTTGCTTGCGGCGTGTATGCTGGATGAAGTCTGGAATCATCTCGCTGGAGTGGTAGCACACAGATACGGTGATTTCATCGTTGGTGATGATGCCGATGGGAATAGTGCTGTAAGGCACTTTGCTGCTTTGTGTCTGTATCGGAATACGTACGATAATGAGTTGCCAGTTGCCTTCTGTATCTGTACGTGGCCGTTCGTCAGTGTCGGCGATATCATGCAGGAAGGCAGTTGGAACTTTTAGAGTTTCTGTCAGGAATTTGAAATCATCATCGGTAGGGCATTCTACGTTTACCCAGCATCCGGGAAGCCAGTTCTTCTTTTCCATAAAGCCGGCTTCGCAGTAAAGGTATTTTCTCATGTGCTTTACTCCTTTCTTGTTTTGCGTTCATACAGGAGCAAGCATGAATCATCAGAGCGTTCATTCTCCGCTTGCTTCTGTAAAGAAGCGGTTAATAATTTCGGTGTACGTTCGCGGGTTTGAATCGTCCATAATGATTTGTTTGTTAATGGTTATAAAAAAAGTCCGCTTGTTTAGGCGAACTTTTTTGCTCTCCAGGTTGGACTTGAACCAACGACCCTCTGATTAACAGTCAGATGCTCAACCGACTGAGCTACTGAAGAATGAATGTTGTCTTCTTTTGTTTTTGCTCTTCAGGTTGGACTTGAACCAACGACCCTCTGATTAACAGTCAGATGCTCTAACCGACTGAGCTACTGAAGAATGAATGTTGTCTTCTTTTGTTTTTGCTCTTCAGGTTGGACTTGAACCAACGACCCTCTGATTAACAGTCAGATGCTCTAACCGACTGAGCTACTGAAGAGTGTTTTTCTTAATTGCGTGGCAAAGGTACTAGCTTCTTTTGAATTATGCAACAACTTTGGCGAAAAAATGTTGTGTAACCGGTCATTTTCTTGATTTCTTCAATGGAAATGGTACAAAAAACCTGTAATATCTAAGTAAAGTTAAATGTTTGCCCTGTTCTGTAAGCTGAAACAGAATAATGTGTTTCTTTGTAGTTCAGATTTATAGATAAACGAGCCATGAATACAAAAAGAATACTTTTAGGGATGTTTGTTGTATTGGTTGGGTTGAGCCTTTCCAGTTTCTGCAATAAAGATGATGACCGTAATTTTCAGGTGGCGAAGAACCTGGATATTTTTAATGCAATCTTTAAGGAACTGGACTTATTCTATGTCGATACCATCAATCCGGAGAAAATGATACAGAATGGTGTAAACGGAATGCTTCAACTGACAGACCCGTATACTGAATATTATCCCGAAGAAGAGATGAGCAGTTTAAAGGAAATGATTACCGGTAAATACGGAGGTATTGGAGCGGTCATCCGTTATTATGAGAAGAAAGACCGCATTGCCATTATCGAGCCGGTAGAAGGCATGCCGGCTGCTGAAGCAGGAGTAAAGGCGGGAGATATTATACTTTCGGTTGGCGGAAAAGAGATGGTGCGTGGCGATATGAAGCCGCAGGATTTCTCATCGAAAGTAAGCGATGCCTTGCGTGGCGAGCCGGGTACTTCGTTTATATTGAAAGTGCTCCGGCCACAGAAAAACGATAGCACGGTGATGGAATTCAAGCTTACCCGTAAGAATATCCGCAACAATCCGGTACCTTATTATGGCATGGTGCACGATAGCATCGGGTATCTTTCGCTTACCGGATTTACAGATAATTGCTCCAAGGATGTGAAAAAGGCGTTTATCGAATTGAAGGACAAAGGAGCGAAAGCGTTGATATTCGACTTGCGCGACAATGGAGGAGGTTCGTTACAGGAAGCCGTTGATATCATTAATTTCTTTGTGCCGAAAGGGAAGGAGATTGTGGTGACAAAAGGGAAAATCCGTCAGGCGGCAGGCTCTTTCAAGACAACAAGTGAGCCTATTGATGCCGCAATTCCGCTTGCTATTTTGGTAAATGGCAATTCGGCTTCTGCTTCCGAAATTATGAGCGGTTCGATGCAAGACCTTGACCGTGCGGTAATTATCGGCACACGTACGTTTGGGAAAGGGCTGGTGCAGACTACGCGCCAATTGCCTTATAACGGTACATTGAAAGTAACGACTTCGAAGTATTATATTCCCAGCGGGCGTTGCATTCAGGCGATAGATTATGCTAAGAAGAATGCCGATGGCTCGGTGGCGCGTATTCCGGATAGTTTGACACATGTGTTTTATACGGAGGCAGGACGTGAAGTGCGTGATGGGGGAGGCATCCGCCCCGATATTGAAATAGAGGGAGATAAGTTCCCGAATATTTTGTTTTATCTGATGAACGATGACCTGATATTCGATTATGCGACTCAATATTGCCTGAATCATCCGGAAGTGGCGTCAATTGATTCGTTGCAGATTACCGACGCTGATTATGCCGATTTCAAGAAACTGGTAAAAGAAGCCGATTTTACCTATGACCGCCAGAGTGAGCAGGTGTTGAAAACATTGAAGGAGGTCGCAGAGTTCGAAGGCTATATGGAAGGGGCGGAAGCCGAGTTTAAGGCATTGGAGCAGAAATTGAATCACAACCTTGACCGCGATTTGGATTATTTTTCGAAACCGATTAAGGAACAGATTGCTGAAGAAATTGCAACCCGTTATTTCTTCCAACGGGGGCTGTAATGCAACGTCTGAAAGATGATGCCGATTTGAAGAAAGCCATAGAAATCCTGACTTCTCCCGAAGAATACCGCAAGATTCTTTCGGTTCGGAATTGATTGGTAAGGTTTACATGCTTTTTTTCAGAATGCTAAAATAAATATCTGATCCAACTCGCGATAATCACGAAAAGTTTGTTACTTTTGTATTGTGTATTTGTATTTAAATAAAATAATCCCATGGAAAACGAAAATAAGAACAATCAAGACCAGTTGCAGATTGAGCTGAAAGACGAAGTTGCTCAAGGTACGTATGCCAATTTGGCGATTATTACTCATTCCACGTCCGAGTTTATCCTCGATTTTGTCCGTATTATGCCGGGGCTTCCGAAAGCTGGCGTGCAGTCTCGCATTGTGATGACTCCCGAAAATGCCAAACGTTTGCTTTTCGCGCTGCAAGACAATATCGTGAAATATGAGAAGAACTTTGGACAAATCAAGATGCCCGAACAGCAACGTGCCGATAAGACTTTTGTCCCGCCGTTGAGCGATTTCAAGGGAGAGGCATAAAAATTGTATAAGCACTTAGAACTTAAGATAACCTGACCGGGACCGAGGCAAGTCTTTATCGGACTTGCCCGGTTTGCGGTCATTTTTTATACCTGTTTATTACAGAGATGTTTTTTGTTAATGAGGATATTCATAAAAAATATGGTATGAACAAGATTTTATTATCCATTGCGGCGGTACTGGTCATTTGTTTTACCGCCTGTGCCCAAAAGAAAGACAAACAAAATGTAAGTAATGCATCATCCAAGATGTTGGTAGCTTATTTTTCGGCGACCGGAACGACTGCCCAAGTCGCCCGCAACATTGCGGACATTACCGGCGGAGAACTGTTCGAAATTGCACCTCAGCATCCATATACTGAGGCTGACCTCGATTGGAACGACCGGCAGTCGCGCAGTTCGGTGGAAATGAATGATGTTAAATCCCGTCCGGCACTTAAAGTGACGAAAACAGACATTGCCGGATATGATGTCGTTTTTATCGGCTATCCCATTTGGTGGAACCTTGCTCCAAGAATCATCAACACATTCATTGAAAGCCACGACCTGAGAGGCAAAACCGTCATTCCGTTTGCCACTTCCGGTGGAAGCGATATCAGCAACAGTGTTTCCGAATTGAAAAAAGCCTATCCCGATTTAAATTGGAAAGAAGGAAAGTTGCTGAACAAGGTGGGTAACAGTGCCCTGCAAAATTGGATTCATGGCATAACCAATCATTAATAGCGACATCGAGGTGAATGAGGTGGTTATTTAAAGCGCAGTCTTCATGATATGCGTTTTGAAAAATTGTCAAGAGACCTCGTAAACGAACATAAGTGAGTTGATCGACTCACTTATGTGAAACGCTCGAGTTACTTATGTAAAACGCTCCACTCACTTATGTTCATCAAAACGCATGCTTCTCTTCGGGAAAATATTGTTTCCGCTAATCCGCTATAAAATCATACAGGTCGGGGTCTTCGTAATTGAGGTCGTACTCCGTCTGTTCCGCATCCGCCGGATTGACACCGTCCCAACCATCCAGCGTCACGTTCTTCCGGTGCCGGTACTTCCGTACAGGCCTGGATACCTGACGGGCTTTGCCCAGCCGGATGGAATCCTGGCATTGCTTTGCCGTCAGGGGTGTGCGCGAGAGGATTTCGTAATACCTTACCGTCTTCTTCGGACCTTGTGGTTCCAGCCGCACATTGCCGTTAACCAGCTTTTCCGCTTTGTATTCCCTCTTGTCGGGAACCGTTTCCACTTCCACCACATAGCGGTGCAACGTCTGTGCATGGACCATGCACGCACAAAACGCAACGACGAACATACATAAATACATCTTTTTCATAAGCTTTATAATTCAGAAGTCAACGAGTCAAAGAAGTTAAAAGAACATATTATTGGCTTCCCAACACGATTAGTAATCGTCACACTGTACGATTAGTAATCGTCAACGCATACGATTAGTAATCGTGCAGGCAATGCAGTTATATTCTGACGCGCGGCATGATAACCGGCTTTCCAGACAGAATCCTTATCATCCGCATTCATTCCGTTTCAACGCTTCTTCATAAATCTTCCGTACCCGCTCCCGAAGATGCAAGGGACTGACGACTTCCAGCGAACGGCTTCGGGAAAGAAGCTCCATGACGAAATCATTGGTGATGCGCAGACGCACCTTGATACGGAACTCGTTCGCATTGTCAACCAACACCTGCTGGGAATGATGTAAGGGAACGGACTTCAGGAACTTGCCGTCCAAGGCATCGTACTTCAGTTCGACGTCTTCTACCGGAATGTCCGGCTGGTTCCAGATGCCGTAACAATCGCGGAACAATTCACCTGCATCTAAATCCATATTCCGCTTGAATGTCTCGCTTGCGCATATACGCAGGTCACGGATACGGTCTACTCCGAAAGTCTTCAGCACCCCTTCATCATAGGCCAACAGGTACCACCGCTGGTTCGACTCTTTCAAGTAATGGGGAAGGACTTTCTTTTCCTCCACCTTATCATCCTGTCTTACCAATATATAGCGGAACGTCACAGGATGCCTGTGCTTAATGGCACTTATCAGCATCGGCAGACATTCGCTCGGCAACGGGCGGTGGTGCTCCGCCAGCACATACGTGCGCAGGTTCGTATCCCCTTCCAGCGCATTGAGCAAGTCGAAGTTCTGAAGAAGCTGCCCGTAACGCTCCGGGATACTTTCGTCTTCTTCCTTTATATAATACCCTTGTTCTCTTTTAGCATATGCGATGCTGATGCCAAACAAGCTTTGAATATCATCTATGTCACGCTCCAACGTCCGGCCGGATTTTCCCGAATAGCCGCGCATTTCCATCGCTTCAGCGATATAGCGTTTCAACTCTCTGGTAGGTATATAACGCTTCTTTCCTTTCAGCTTGTTGATAATGACCAACAAACGCTGCAATCCTTCCGTTCGGCTTCCCATACACGTTCCTCCTTTTGTTTGAGGCAAAGATAAGGAAGCAGAACGACAAAAAATGTCGTTCTGACAAAAAAATATCAAAATAAAAGCTACACTGACAAAATGCCCAGTTCCTCGGCCACCCTGCAAGCCTCAATCGAATTACGCACCTGAAGTTTCTTTAATATTTCCTGCCTGAAAGTGTTGGTAATTTCTGTACCTCACATCCTGATGAAAAGGTGGCTGTTCTTGTGCCCTGGAACAAGGATGCTGACCAGATTTCGCGTGAACTCTCCGACCGGAATATCCCCCACTTCAAGATTTCCGGAACAGACCTTTTCACTACCCGACAGGCGCAGCTTCTGTTTGCCCATCTGCAGGTGGTGTACATGGATTCGAACATGATGGCATGGTCAAAGATCCTGACCGGGACAGGTATCTTCAATGAAGACTCCGAGGCACGCCGCTTCGTGAAGAATCTCCGTGACAACTATCTCCTGCCGTCTGATTTTCTCAACTACACGCGCAGCTCATACATGCTGGAGATTTACAGATGCTGTCAGGGCGAATATGTTATCTTTGATACGGAAACCACAGGCTTGAATGTCTTTGAGGATGACATCGTACAGATTGCGGCCATCAAGGTGAATGCCGGGAAGATTACCGACCGCTTCAACATCATCCTTCACACAGACAAGCCGATACCAGCCATGCTCGGAGGCATCGTTAACCCTCTTCTTCAGGAATATGAACGTGCGGAAAAGGTTGACCGTAAGACCGGTTTGTGTGCGTTTATGGACTTCGTGGGTAACTGTACCCTTATCGGCCAGAATGTCGAATATGACTGCAATATCCTTGACTACAATCTCCGTAGGGATTGCGGTGACTTCTCTTTCCCTACTGTTCATCCTCTGTATTTCGATACCCTCAGGGTGGCACGTATCATGGCTCCACGCCTGAAGTCATACAAGCTCAAAACCCTGCTGGAGGTCTTCGGTCTCGAAGGTGAGAACTCCCATCTGGCTGATGATGACATCATCGCCACTAAATCCGTGCTTGACCACTTCCTGAGTATCTTTGCTGCCAACATGCAGCAGCATATCGACTGCCTTCAGAATAACTCTGCCGTGGCCGAGCTGTTCCGCAGAGCCTATGCCGACATCTATCACAGCACACTCAGCCGCCTCTACCAGAGATCGTCTGAATTTCCTCTGCTTGTTGACGAGCTGGAGCATCTTTACGGCACATTCATACAGAAGGGATGGATAGAAGCAAACCCGAAGATGCAGTACATCTTCAGCTTCCTCCGTAACGATGTAATCTCTCTGGATAAGACTCCGAGCCTGAAGGAGCAGCTTTCAGCCCACCTTCTCGATATCACTACCTACCGTGAAGCCGACCTGTGTGACAGCACATGTATAACAGAGAAGGTGTTCGTCTCTACAGTCCACAAGGCAAAAGGCCTGGAGTTTGAGAACGTGATCATCTTCGAGGCAACCGATGGTGTCTATCCGTTCTTTGACAAGAAGACTCCGGAGGAAATCAGAGAATCAGCAAGGCTGTTCTATGTCGCTATGACCAGGGCAAAGAAACGCCTGCACATCACATACGCAGAATCCGTGTCCGGTATCTCCAAATGGGGAAACCCTTACTCTATCGACAAGGGACCCACCCCTTTCCTCCGCCACATAAAGAAATTCTTTAGACTTAATGTTTAACAATTACGGTAGAGTTGTTTCAGAATTCTACAGTAAAATGATTAAGTTTGATTCTTACCATAAAATGTTATTTATTTATTAGTGTGTCCAGTTCTACGTTCCTAAAAAAGCAGTATCAAACGCCCTTGTTATTGTTCATATTATGCTCTGAAATTTAACACTTTAGCAGGCAAAATAGTTTTTGAAGATTTGTGTATTTCGTTGATATTTAGTAATTTAGTAGAATGATTAAGTAACTGAAAACAATGAAAAAATCAGATTCAAAATCCAATAAAGAGACCCTGGAAGAAGAGGTAAAACGTCTTCGTAAAGAAAATGCCAAACTGAAATCTCAAAAAGCAGCCAAAGAGGCTAAGCTTAAAGAAGCGAGAAAGGAACTTAAAAAAAAAAGACGTAAAGACCGTGACTGTGACCGAAGAACAAATGAAATTGTTATCGAACATATTCCCGGACATAGATACTCTCTTCTGATTGTTCAACTTTGTGTATTGATTTACATTCGTACCAACTGCGGCCTCCGCACCGTTGTTAAGATTCTGGAAATTTTCAACGAAGTGCTTGAAGGAAAATGCGGCAAGGTTCCATGCTATAATACCGTAGAGAATTGGATGAAGAAGCTGGGATTATCCACTTACGAAAATGATAATAAACCTACAGATAAAAAGTTTGCGTATATCATTGACGAAAGTATTATGGTCAATCGGGAGAAACTTCTTTTGATTCTGGGCGTTTCCGCCGAACATCCCGGACATCCTCTTAAGCATGAGGACGTTACGGTTGTCAGCATGAAATCCTGCGGTTGCTTTAAAGGAGACGACATCAAGCAAGAGATTGAAAAGTCCATTGAGAAGAACGGGGCTAAACCTGAATATGTAATCAGCGATCAGGCCCATAATCTCACAAACGGAATTTCGCAATCGGGATTGTTGCACCATATCGACATCAGTCATGCCATGGGTACATGTTTGAAACATGCTTATGGCAACGAGCCTGATTTCGTGAACTTTACTACTATTCTTGGAAAGGTCAGATTGCAATATCATCTTACAGACAAGGCTTATCTTTTACCACCCAATATGCGCAGTATTGCCAGATTCATGAATATGAACTCATGGGTTGATTGGGGCAACAAGATGCTTGGTTGTTTTGCTAGCCTCCCAAAGGAAATGCAGGATGCATACTCCTTTGTCCTTGATTATAAGGAGCTATTGGTTGAATTGAAGACCGCCGTTGCTGCTGTTGAACATATAGAAACAATCTGTAAAACAGAAGGCTTTAATCTTGCTAACAGTAAGAAATGCAAGAAATATATTACGCGGCACATAATAGGCAATGCAAACAACCGTAGAGCTATGCTTGAATCAAGATTTTGGAATACCTTAAACAGCAGGAAGAGAAGTTGAATGATATTTATGAATCACGCAACATCTCTTCTGATATCATTGAATCAACATTCGGTGTTTTCAAACAAAAAAAAAAGTCGCCAAACAAACTGTATGGCATAACTCCTTTTGTCCTGTTTATACCGTTACACGCAAAACTAGAGAACAAATCTGCCACTAAGACATTTAATTTCAAAGAACGCTTATGTAATGTTAAACTAAAGGACATTGATACTTTTGCTAATAATCACATGTCCACAAACTGGGTTACAGTACGCACCAAACAGCTCAAAAATGTGGGCTAAATTGGGAACATTAAACTGGACACCCTAATTATTTTATTACCTATAACTTGTTTATTCATCATATCCATCATAACTGCAAGGTTATTCCCATACCCGGAATTTCCCGACCATATACATCTTCTATATTCAATTGGTCACCCAAATTCCGACTTACAAGACCGGACATCAAATGAACCCGATAAGGACGTTTACTCGTGACATAAAACGCGTATTTGTCTATGTAATAATCTTGTTCTATCGGACACCAGTTATAAGGATTGACCAACTCCATTATTTCTTTGCTCCCATCTGTATATGAAATGGTTATGCGACCGTTAGCTATGCGGCTTTGCATGTGATTGGTTGTTCCAGCCAGCATCAAATAAGCATGCGAAGCCTTCCCTTTCAGCGGAAGAGTCAGGCTATCCGGATAATTATTCCATAGGGACGTGTAGGCTATATTACGGCCTTCAGCTACCGACCGGAATGGGATTATCGTCTTCGTATCGTCCAGACAAGCCTTAAAAATACCGTTATCGACTTGCGAACGAAATACGGAGTCATTTGTTTCCGCATAAAACAAGGGGTGGCACCACTCGCCAAAACCGTTCTTGGGTATACGCAACGTGGTATATGGAGAAGCCGGAGATACATATTCGTTCTTAAATATATCCGTTACCTCCGCATTGAAATAGCGGGTCATGTCAACTGGGCGGCATTGCGCAGGCCGTACTTCGTCAAAGTCAGTCCCCATGTCTTTGTTTATCATTGGGTCTTTCCTCATCCATGCATACATGTCTGCTTCCGGTTCTTCCACATGCGCCACTGCATCAAGTACGATATGCTGATGTTTGTCGTTTGTGAAAACGCTTTCTTTATACTGCCCTTTAGCCGTATTCTGGCGAATGACAATCTGCAAGGGACGCGCGAAGTTCTGTTTTATGTCATAAATTTCCTGGTTGCCTACCCGTTTAAACGTATATTCTATATAAGGAGTGCGGATGAAAGCACTGTCCCACGAAGAAGGAAAGCCGGGGCGGATGACACAACGACCATGAAGCGCATCCGGACTAATGCCAAAAAGGCCTTGAACAGCAGCCTTGGCCTGTCACTCCTACATTATCAGAAAAATCACGGTAAGTCTCACCACGAGCTGCATCATACGCGCTCACTTGCCCTATGTTGCCCGGACTTCCGCCCAAATACATGCCGTCCAACAATACACCTTTCATAATACGAAATGCCTCATTGGGACGTCCCGCATGAAAATAAGCCAAGGCTGTGTGCATGGTCTCCGCCGGTGCCACATTGTTGATACTCCAAGAGTAAGGCAACCAGTTTGTGGTACTCAGCACATAATACCGCGGAGTTTCTTCACCTTCAATACGAATAGGTATGTGAGGAATGCAGTTGTCTACATATTGAGTAGCCCTATACGCCTGCTCCGGTGAGCATGAATAGCTGTCTATCGGCGTATAGACCGACCATAATGCCGCACTTGTATGCAGACGTTTCAACCCCATAAAATCTCTATATTCAGCCCAGCATCCTTTATCATCCATCCATAGAGATTGATTCATTGCTTTCAATATCTTTTCCGCTTCGGCACGATAAGAAGCCGGATCATAACCTAAGATTTCCGCAATACGTGCAGCCATTAAGTTACCACGATAGTTATAAGCGGATGAATGTGTTACAGCACCGCTATTATAATAAAGTGCATCACTTGCCCATATGCAACAATATGCGTCATACAAACCATCATCATTCGGATCGAAGTTCAATTTCTCCCATTTCAGATGCCGCTCCAATACCGGCCACATCTTGCGCATGTAAGCTGTGTCCGCATCAAACTGAAAATGCCATAACAGTTCATCTATATAGTTAAGGTTCATATCATAATGGTGCATCACATCGTTACGATGGGGAGCACGGCAGATATAACCATTGCTATACATCGGAGTTCCCCATTCTTTTACAGCCCGGCAAAGATTGTTCAGCGAGTCTTGTGTCGGATGGGGAATGGTGTTGGGCACATTGGTCACTTGGCTCTCAGCATAAGCCGAGAAATGCCGTTTGGCGCGGTCGTTCCATCCTAAAAAGTCACCCATATAGGCAGCCCTCCAACCAGGCAAAGGAGAATGCCAACCTATAGCTCCGTGAAGGAACGTATCACCATCCCATGAACCGTCGCCGGCTGTGACCAATACACCTCCCAGCGTATTGATATAAGGATCCGGTGTATGAAACTCCACCATCGAAGCCAATCGGGAACGATGAGCTTCCGCCTGTTCATAATAAGAAGAATAGGTGTTGAACAAGGTCTCGTCTGCAACCGTTGCCGCATAAAACACCTGTCCTTCTATAATGGCGTAGCTCAGATTGTTCTTGCCATTCCATGTCACTGTTTGGAGTTGCTTAGGAGACGATGCTGCTTCAAGCGATCCAGGTACCTCGGCTCCCATATCTCCCCAACGTCTAAGATTCTGATTCTGTATCTCGCATACCCGAGCCGTCAGTTGCACCGTTCCTGTAAAGTTTTCCGTCTGAATTTTCCAAATTCCTCCTTGCCGGTCAGGAAACGCCAACACCGAGATGTAGATAATGCCTTTCCCCCATCGATGGTCAGTCAGTTTGTAAGTACGTCGTCCGGCAGTATAACGAGCTTCACAAAAATCAGTCTTATCCAACTCAACCATTACCCCATCAGTTGTCAAGCTAAAACTGATATTACGACTATCTTTTGCCTTGTAAGCTACAAAGACAGGACGATCACTTGTCTCAATGCGATCCTCTGTGGGACTTCCGTAAAGTGCACGAGTATATCGATTATTACCATTTATGCAAACAAAATCTTGTCCATCGGGTTTGTATTGCAACGTGCGAAGCTCATCCACACCCACATAATTCACTTCTATTGTTTTAAGATGGTCGCTAACCTTTTGAGGTTTTTGTCCAACAACGCCTACCGGTACTAACAACAATAAACATCCAACAATTTTTCCTATTTTGTTCATATATTAAATCACCTCCTATTAATCTATAAAAACCTTATTATGAAAGAGTTAGATTCACTAAAATACGGAATACTTTTCCGGGATTGGCAGCCCATTGCTTCATCGCAGCCTGCGCTTCTTCAGGAGCGACAACAGCCGAAATAAATTCTTCTATCAGACAATTTCGGCTTTGTAAATAATGAATAACTGCACGGAAATCAGCAGGCAAAGCATTACGCGAACCACGGATGTCCAATTCTTTCTGCACAAAGTACTTGGTTTGGAAAGCCACTTCGCTCTTGGCATAACCGATACATACCACCCGACCAGTAAAGCTTACCACATCTACAGCCATTACGTATGTAGCCGGACTACCTACGGCTTCTATCACCACATCCGCACCCAAGCCATCTGTCAACTGACGCACACGTTCGCGCACATCTTCCGTTTTAGAATTAATGACATACGTTGCCCCTGTCCGATGCGCCAATGCTAATTTTTCGTCATCCAAATCAACCGCTATCACAGTAGCTCCACGCAACGAAGCACGTACCACGGCTCCCATGCCTACCATACCACAACCGATAACCACAACCACATCATTATCAATAACCTGTGCACGTGAAACGGCATGAAATCCTACACTCATCGGCTCTATCAAAGCACAATCACGCGGAGATATGTTTCCCGCAGGAATAATCTTCGTCCAAGGTAATACGGCATATTCACACATCACCCCGTTACGTTGTACACCTAAGGTTTCATTATGCTCACAAGCATTGACACGACCATTGCGGCATGAAGCGCACTTACCACAATTGGTATACGGATTTACCGTCACATGCATACCCTTACTGAAGCTCTCAGGCACATCCGGACCAATTTCCTCTATCACCGCACCAACTTCATGACCGGGAATGACCGGCAACTTCACCATCGGATTACGTCCCAAATAAGTATTCAAATCCGACCCACAAAAACCTACATAGGCAATCTTGACCAACACTTCGCCGGCATGCAACTCCGGGCGTTCTATTTCTACAACCTTCATATCAGAAGGCGCTACAATTTGAACTGCTTTCATATTCAACTTCAACACTAAATAATACGATTCTTAATTTATCACTTTATATCCTTTCCAGCCATAGTAAGCACAGAAAAGGAAACATACTAAAGGTACAATATATGCCACATGATACATCTGTTCGTTGATGTGCATCAAATATGCCGTAAACTGAGGCAGACAGGCATTGCCTACAATCGCCATGACCAAGAAAGCCGAACCGCTTTTAGTCTGCTCACCTAACCCTTCCAATGCCAAAGAAAACTGCGTAGGATACATGATGCTCATAAAGAACGAAATACCCAACATGGCATACAGTCCTATCTGACCGCCAAATGCCATTACTACCGCACAAAGCACCACATTGGCTAATGCATAAACTAACAACATATCCTGCGGACGGAACTTCACCATCAGTCCGGTACCAATCCACCTTCCCAACAAGAACATCAGCATATACAGTCCGAAATAAGTGGTAGCCGTAGCTTCGGGCAATCCGGCATACGTACAACAATACACCAAAAACAAACTGTTGATAGCCGTCTGCCCGCCATTATAAAAGAACTGAGCGATTACACCCCAACGCAAATGTCTGTGTTTCAACACACCAAAGTCAATCAGTTTTTCTTTCAACTCGCTTTTCCGTCCTTCATCACCAATCTTAGGCAACTTAGAAAAAACAATCACCACAGCAATCAATAACAAAAGTAAAGCCAATGCCATGTAAGGCAATTTCATTGCGTCCGTCTCCATCTGAATATAAGCATCCCAACCTCCGGGATAGTCCATAGGAAGCGTTTCGCGGGTGTATGTGTCACCGCTTAGTATCAATTTACTCAAGAACATAGCGGCAATGAATGCGCCCAGTCCATTAAAAGATTGTGCCAGATTCAATCTACGAGGTGCTGTAGCTGGGTCGCCCAATGCCGTAACGTAGGGATTGGCAGCCGTTTCAAGGAAACACATCCCTGTAGCGATAATAAAGAAGATACACAAGTACGCCCAATATTCCTTAATGGCAGCAGCCGGAAAAAAGAGCAGTCCGCCTATGGCGGCAAGCAACAAGCCGAAAACAATACCCGCCTTATAACTATACCGCTTCATAAACATAGCGATAGGTATCGGGAAGATAAAATATGCCAGCCAGTAGGCTGATTCGGTAAACGAAGCCTCGAACGTATTCAATTCGCACGTCTTCATCAGCTGCCGTATCATCGTAGGCAACAGGTTGCTGCTGATAGCCCACAGGAAGAACAAGCTGAAGACCAGTGCAAGAGGCAATGTATAATTCTTGTTTTTCATACGCATACCGATTGGGGTTATTCCGACATATTCTTAACGTAAGGCAATTCGGGCAAATCGCCAAAGCCGTAAAAGCTACGTGCATTCTCGCCCAAGAAAAGCCGCTTTTCCTCATCCGACAATTCCGATGATTTCGTAATAAAATCATACGACATACGGTAAGTGATAGCCGTAATCGTACGCGGATAGTCCGAACCCCACATCAGTTTCTCAAAGCTCACCAAGTCGGCTGCCTCACGAATAGCCCTTACCGCTCCTCGGAAAGGATAAAACTCCTCATTAAAGAGCCACGTAATGCCACCCGACTCAATGCGGACATGAGGATGACGAGCCAATTTAATTTGCTCGGTCCAGCCCGGAGTCGTGACCATGCCGAAATGACCGATTGCCACTCTCAGATTCGGACATTCGGCTATCACCTCTTCCAATTCCCCCACCTGTGTGTCACCGTCTGCCATATCAATTGAAAGCAATACACCATTCTGTTCCATCAAGCGGAACATCTGCATCATTTCATCGCAATTCAATCTTACACGTCCTTCCTTCAGCAACAGACGCTGAGCCGGTATTTTGATTCCTTTAAATCCACGGGCTATCAACTGACGGGCTTCTTCCAAATAACCCGGCTTACGGAACTCGCACATACCGCACACGAAGAAACGGTCGGGATAACGCCGCGCGACTTCCTCTAAGTAATCGTTCTGGAATCCGTCGATAAACTCTTGCGTAATCACGGCTGCCCCTACCTGGGCATAATCCATATTCGAAAGAAACACTTCGGCACTGTTCACGCCATCCACCATAAAAGGCGGAAGCATCTGCCGTTCCTCGCCCATAAACATCGAGCGTCCGTTCTGTAATGTACGGATAGGCAAACCGTCTACCACCGTATCTTGCCTCAGCCACAAATGGGCATGGGCATCTATGATTGTATAAGCCATAATGCACTCCTCCTTTAAGTATTCGCCCAGCTGACACGCATCTGGTCACCAATAATGGCACGAACCTCCTGCAACAAGGTTTCGTCCATCGGTTCTTCTACAAACGCAACATTCTTACGGACATTCTGCGGATTCGCCGTACTGAACAACGTTGTAGCGATGCGCGGATTGCTTACGGCATATTGCATGGCAAGTTTCTCTATCGGATAACCTTTCGCCTTACAGTGTTCCATTGCCCGGCGGCAAGCCTCTACCAACGGTTTCGGTGCCGGATGCCAATCGGGTACACCACGTTCGGTAAGCAACCCCATCGACAAAGGCGAAGCATTGATGACACCGATGCCTTTCCCTTCAAAATAATCCAGGAAATCCGCCAGCTTGTCATCGCAAAGACAATAGTGGCAAAAGTTCAGTACGGACTCCACCGTGCCTGCCGGCGAATGGTCAATAACCCATTGCAGGTTTTCCAGTTGCAAATCGGTAATGCCCACATGGCTTACTATCCCTTTCTCGCGCAAGGCTACCAAAGCAGGTAATGTTTCATCTACCACCTGATGAAGGTCGGCAAACTCAATGTCGTGTACATTTATCAAATCAATATAATCAATGTGCAAACGCTCCATACTTTCGTACACGCTTTCCGTAGCACGTTTGCCCGAATAGTCCCACGTGTTCACTCCATCCTTGCCATACCTGCCTACTTTTGTAGAGAGGTAATATTTCTCACGCGGAATCTTTTGCAACGCCTTGCCCAATACAGTCTCTGCCTTGTAATGACCATAATAAGGCGATACGTCAATGAAATTCATGCCTGTTTCAATAGCGGTGAACACCGCTTCGATAGCTTCCTTTTCTTTAATGTCATGGAAAACGCCCCCTAATGAAGAAGCGCCGAAACTGAGCGATGATACCTTCATGCCCGTTTTTCCGATTTCATGGTATTGCATAATCTTTTCAAGTTTAATGGTTACAAAGACAAAGGTAAGCCAAGATAAACCTCATCAGTCCGTGACCTCATCGGAAAATACACGTAATGGTTTACGTAAAATATCCGTATATCCACATGGCTGTTGCATGAAAAAACGCTTTCTTTGCAAAAACATCAATGATGAATGATAAATAAACTGATTATGAACCACCCGAAGCACACCTCACTGAAAGACCTTGCCCAACGGCTCGGCGTATCAATCCCCACCGTCTCCAGAGCATTAAAAGACAGCCCGGAGATCAGCCGCGAACTGTGCGCCAAAGCCAAACAACTCGCCAAAGAAATGAATTACCGCCCTAACCCGTTCGCCATGAGCCTGCGGAAAAACACGCCCCGCATCATCGGAGTCATCGTGCCCGACATCGTGACACATTTCTTCTCGTCCATCCTGAGCGGCATCGAAGACACAGCGATAGCCAATGGATATTTTGTTATCATCACCACCTCACACGAAAAATTCGAACACGAGACACGTAACATCGAAAACCTGGTAAACATGCGCGTAGAAGGTATTATCGCCTGCCTGTCACAAGAAACCACCGACTATTCGCATTGGGCATCATTGGCAGATATCAATATGCCACTTGTATTCTTCGACCGCGTATGCCTGACCGAACTTTTTTCGTCTGTAGTCGCAGACGGAGCACAATCGGCACAAGCCGCCACCCAACACCTGCTGGATAACGGAAGCAAACGAGTGGCATTCATCGGTGGGGCCAATCATTTATCTATTGTAAAACAACGGAAACACGGCTATCTGGAAGCTCTCCGTGCCAATCGGATTCCTATCGAAAAGGAACTGGTAGTATGCCGCCGCATCGATTATGAGGAAGGAATGAAAGCTACCGAATCTTTATTGGCCCTCTCCAATCCCCCCGATGCCATTTTAGCAATGAACGACACATTAGCTTTTGCGGCTATGGAAGTCATCAAAAAACACGGTTTACGCATACCGCAGGACATTGCCTTAATAGGTTATACAGACGAACGTCATGCCAATTACGTCGAACCTAAACTCTCGTCTGTATGCCACCAAAGCTATAAAATGGGGGAAACTGCATGCCAACTTTTAATAGACCAACTCCAAGGAAACCATACCATACGTCAAATAGTGATACCTACTTCGCTACAAATAAGAGGAAGCAGCATCAAGCATAAAGTCACCTCTATACAAGATGAAAATCCCCCCGCAACAGAATAACTTTTAATGAATTCCGCAAAATGCCAATGAGATGAAAAGGAGTTAGAAGGAGTTAAAGGACAATAGTTCTGTCAGGATTTCCATTAGTAAAAGTATTGGCTTCCAACTCCCTTTAACTCCCTGGAATAACTCCTTATTAATATATACAGACTATTCACGCACCGTGCGCAAGGTCAGCTTGCCGCCCTTCACACCCTTTGCCTTCGCCTCGAAACAGATTTCTCCGGCTTCTTCTTTAGTCTGTACTATGGCGGTCAATGCACCGCTGAAGGCCGGCATCCGGTTTTCGTGGAACAGATAGAGACAGGTAGGGTCGCCGTTTGCCGAAGCACGATACGTGCCTGCCCCCTTTACCGAGAAGTGTACCAGGCGGTTGTCCATCGGACACAGATTGCCATCCTTGTCCACGATGCGCACCGTGATATAGGCAAGGTCTTTCCCGTCTGCCGCCAGCTTCGTACGGTCTGCCACCAGCTCAATGTGGTGAGGCTTGCCAGCCGTACGCACTACCTTTTCGTCCACCGCCTTTCCGGATGCATCGTAAGCCACTACTTTCAGCTCGCCCGGCTCGTATGGCACATCCATCCACATCAGCCGATACCGGCGCTGGAGCCAAAGCGAATCCTTGCCCTGCAGGGCTTGGCTTTCTTCGCGCGTCAGCTTGCGCTGCTTCCCATAGCTCTTGCCGTTCACGAACAGTTCCGCTTCGGGATAACTGGTGTAGACAAATACCGGCGTGTTTTCGCCTTCCCTGCCCTGCCAGTTCCAGTGCGGCAACACGTGCAGGGTAGGTGATTTCCTGTTCCAGATGCTCCGATAGAGGTAATAGCGGTCTTTGGGCAGGCTTGCCAAGTCGATAATGCCGAACAACGAGCTATGGCTGGGCCAGGCATCGGTATCGTAAGGCGAAGGTTCGCCCAAGTAATCGAAACCGGTCCATACGAACTGGCCGATGGTCCACGGATAATCGTCGGCAAGGGCGAAATCCTCATCGGGCACGTTGCTCCACGAACAATGCTCCAAGCCATATCCGCTCGACTGATGGTCTTCGTACTTGGCATCGCCGCGCTTCCGTACCGGGAACTTATACACCCCTCTCGAGCTGACCGTAGAGGATGTTTCCGAGCCCAACACAATGTTCTGAGGCAGGCGGTTGTAGGCTTCTACATACCGGTGGGCACGGTAATTGAATCCGGGCACATCCAGCATGGCGGCAAACCCATTGCCCAACACGCTCGACACCTGGTCCATGCCGCACGTGACCGGACGCGTAGGGTCTTCGCGGTGGCAGATGTCCTGCAGGAACGAAGCCACCTTATACCCTTCGGGCTTCCACTGGGTAGGCACCTCGTTGCCGATGCTCCACATCACCACGCTGGGATGGTTGCGGTAATGGCGCAACATGTTCACCATGTCTTTCTCCGCCCATTCGCCGAAGAAGCGGTGATAACCGTTCTCGCACTTGGCGATATCCCATTCGTCGAACGGCTCCAGCATCATCATAAAGCCCATCTCGTCGCACAGTTCCACCAGTTCGGGAGCCGGCATGTTGTGGGCGGTACGTATCGCGTCGCAACCCATGTCCTTCAACATCGTCAGCTGGCGGCGCAGGGCAGCCACATTCACGGCAGCCCCCAGCGGACCGAGGTCGTGATGGTTGCACACCCCCTGGAACTTGCGGTGCTTCCCGTTCAGGAAGAAACCCTTGTCGGGCACAATCTCCAGGCTGCGGATGCCGAAACGGGTCGTATATTCATCCGCCTGCCGGTTATCCACGTAAATCTTCGATACCGCCTTATACAAGAAAGGCGTTTCGGGCGACCACAACTTCGGAGCATCTACCAGAAAGTTCTGCTCAAAGGGCATTCCGTGATTGATTTTGCGCGTATTGTCTTTCACCGCTACCACCTTCCCTTCGGGTGAGAGAATCTCCGTCACGATGCGGATATCCTTATCCCCTGCATGGGCAACGGTGGTAAGCAGCTTCACCGAGGCATAGCTGGCTTCCACATGAGGCGTAGTAAGCTGCGTCCCCCATACAGGCACATGCACCTTTTCTGTAGTCACCAGCCGCACGTTCCGGTAAAGCCCTGCCCCCGGATACCAGCGCGAAGACTGCGGGCGGTTTTCCAAACGTACTGCCAGCGTATTCTTCCGCCCGTCCGTATAGATATAAGGTGTCACGTCAATGTGGAACGAATTATACCCCAGCGGCCAGAAGCCCACTTCTTTTCCGTTCACGTAAACCCGCGCCTCGCTCATGGCACCATCGAACACCAGGGAAGCCTCTTTGCCCGCAGGCACTTCGAAGGTGGTGCGATACCAGCCTACACCTACGTAGGGAAGTCCTCCGGTACGTCCGGTCTTCACCGAAGCCTGCGTCTCGAAGTTCTGCTTAACCGCCACGTTCTGCAGGTCATGGCTCCGGTCGAACGGACCATAGATAGCCCAATCATGCGGCACGGTCACGGTTTCCCATTGCGTATCGTCAAACGTCTCTTGCACAGCCTCAGGCGCATCACCTTTCGTGAATTTCCAGTTCTTCTCTAACAATGTCTCTTGCCTTTGCGCCCATGCAAAGAGCGAACAGAAACTAAGCAAACACAAAAGTACTTTCTTTCATGGTAATAATTTCTTGGTTTTACTGGCAAAAGTAATGATTCTCCTGATATATCGACCGTCCAAGAGAGGAAATTATACATTTTCGAAACGTAAAATCCGTTCAGACTTCCCATACCAGTATCCGGCTTTTCCCGCTACCGGAAGAAAGAGCGGTCGGCGATGCACCTATATGCGCATGCCGATGCATATAGTTCTGGACACAAACGTAGGTATATGCATCACGCTCTCATCCGGCTTCAATTCCCCATTCGATACGCCTGCCCGTGCAAGGTTTACTATACGGATAAAGAAATTCTGGCTCCGCCATTCTTCATTCTTCATTTTAAATTCGTACATTTGCAGGAAATATAAACCTTTAAAATCTCGAATTATGAATTTCCCTACGAATGTAAAGTACACGAACGAACACGAATGGATTCGTCTGGAAGGTGAAGAAGCCTATGTAGGCATTACAGATTATGCACAAGACCAATTGGGTGACATCGTCTTTGTAGACATCACCACCGAAGGCGAAACGCTGGACAAAGGCGAAGTGTTCGGCACCATAGAGGTAGTAAAAACCGTTTCCGACCTCTTCCTCCCGATAGGCGGGGAAGTGCTGGAAGTAAACCCGGAACTGGAAGAACATCCGGAACTGGTGAACCAAGACCCGTATGGTAAGGGTTGGCTGGTGAAAATCAAGCCGGCAGATCCGTCGGAAATGGACGGCCTGCTGGATGCAGAAGCATACAAGCAACTGATTAATGAATAATTTAATGAAGGAGTTAAGGAGTTAAAGGAGTTATCACTCCGCTGCGCTCCGTTAGGAGTTAAAGCCAATAGTCAGGTTATGAAAATATAGTAAAACAAAATTGGTTTGCGAAAAAATCTTGATGTATTGTCATCCTGAACGAACGTGAAGGATCTCGTATACATCCACGTGGGCGCATCCGAGATGCTTCACTTTGTTACCAATGACGAATTTACAATTTGTCATAATCGAATGGGTTTTCCGCAGGAAATAGGCACTCAGCATGACAAATGATTTTTCGCAATTCATTTCTGATTGACTATAACTTCTTAACTCCTCAAAAAAAACAAACGACATGAAACCGATTGTAAGTATCATCATGGGAAGCACTTCCGACCTTCCCGTTATGGAAAAGGCTGCGGCTTTCCTCAACGACATGCAAGTGCCGTTCGAAATGAACGCCCTTTCCGCCCACCGCACTCCCGCCGAAGTGGAGAAGTTTGCCAAAGAAGCCGCAGGCAGGGGCCTGAAAGTCATTATTGCCGGAGCCGGCATGGCGGCTGCATTGCCGGGTGTCATTGCCGCCAATACCACACTGCCCGTCATCGGCATCCCTATCAAAGGTTCCGTCCTGGACGGTGTAGATGCCTTGTATTCCATCCTTCAGATGCCTCCGGGCATCCCCGTGGCTACGGTAGCCATCAACGGGGCGATGAATGCCGCCATCCTTGCCGTGCAGATGCTCGCCCTGTCTGACGAGGCGTTGGCACAGAAGTTTGCCGCATACAAGGAAGGCTTGAAAAACAAAATCGTCAAAGCCAACCAAGACCTGAAAGAGGTGAAATACGAGTACAAAGTAGATTGATTTTTTAGGTAACTAGGTGACAAGGTACTAGGTGACTAGGTTTCAGATACCATCGACTGGTGCCAACAAAGGTATTCAGAACCTTGTCACCTTGTCAACTGGTACCTTGTCAACTAAAAAAAACATGGATTATTTCAATTATTCACGCCGCGAGGCAAGCGAAGTATATGTAGGCGGCACACCTATGGGAGGCACTAACCCCATCCGGGTGCAAAGCATGACCAACACGCCTACCACCGATACCGAAGCCTGTGTAGAACAAGCCATCCGCATCATTGAAGCTGGAGGCGAATATGTGCGCCTCACCACCCAAGGCACACGTGAGGCCGAGAACCTGAAGAACATCAACATCGGCTTGCGCTCGAAAGGCTACGGCACACCGCTGATTGCTGACGTCCACTTCAATCCGAAAGTGGCGGAAGTGGCAGCACTTTATGCCGAAGGGGTACGCATCAACCCGGGCAACTATACCGATGCCGCACGTACCTTCAAGAAGCTGGAGTATACGGATGAAGAATACGCCAAAGAGATACAAAAGATACGCGAACGGCTGGTCCCTTTCCTGGACATCTGCAAGGAAAACCATACCGCCATACGCATCGGGGTGAACCACGGCTCGCTGTCCGACCGTATCATGTCGCGCTATGGCGACACGCCGGCCGGCATGGTGGAGTCGTGCATGGAGTTCCTGCGCATCTGCGTGGAAGAACAATTCACGGACGTGGTCATTTCCATCAAGGCATCGAATACCGTCATTATGGTGAAAACGGTCCGCTTGCTGGTGGCGCAAATGGAAAAAGAAGGCATGGCGTTCCCGCTTCATTTAGGCGTGACAGAAGCGGGTGACGGGGAAGACGGGCGCATCAAGTCGGCATTGGGCATCGGAGCTTTGCTATGCGACGGACTGGGCGACACCATCCGTGTCTCACTTACAGAAGCTCCTGAAGCCGAAATACCCGTTGCACGCAAATTGGTGGACTACGTCGCCAAGCGGAACGGCCATGTCTACATACCCGGGACGGAAGCGGAAGGCTTTTGCTACACCGACCCTGCGCGCCGTGCTACTACACCCGTGGGAAACATCGGAGGAGAACAAGTGCCCGTAGTCATTTCGGCACGCCTCAACGGGAATATGGAGACAAGCGGACAATTCCGTCCGGACTATATCTATTGCGGGCAGACCTTGCCCGAAGAACGCCAGCCGGGCATCGGCTACATCGTAGACGCTAACCGCTGGGACGGAAGCGAAGGCACGTATCCGGCATTCAGCCACAAACAACTGATTGAGCTTCATTTCAGCCAGGCAGAACGGAAATTCCTTTTCCTTACCTATCTGACGTTGGACGAAGAAGCCATCGCCTGCCTGCGCCGCCATCCGGAAACCGTCATCATCGCACAGAGCAACCATGTGAACCGCTTGGGCGAATTCCGCGGCTTAGCCCACCAACTGATGGCATTAGGGCTGAAAAACCCATTGGTGTTCTTCCAGTACTATAAGGAAACCAGTCTGGAAGATTTCCAGTTGAAAGCCGCTACGGACATGGGCGCTTTACTCATCGACGGGCTCTGCGACGGCATCTTGCTTTATAACGACGGTGATGCTATCTCCGACTTGAAATCAGACGAAACTGCATTCGGCATCCTGCAAGCCGGACGCCTGCGTACTTCGAAAACCGAATACATCTCCTGCCCGGGATGCGGACGTACGCTCTACGACCTCGAAGCAACCATCGCCCGCATCAAGGCCGCTACCTCGCACCTGAAAGGCTTGAAGATAGGCATCATGGGCTGCATCGTAAACGGTCCGGGCGAAATGGCAGATGCCGACTATGGCTATGTAGGTGCCGGACGAGGCAAAATCAGCCTTTATAAGAAAAAGGAATGTATCGAGAAGAATATCCCCGAAGAGCAGGCGGTGGAGAAACTGCTGGAACTGATTGCGGAGGATCAATCCACGAAACAAGAATAAGCCAGTAACTCCCAAGTATCTTATGCCCTTGCAGGCAGATGTATTTATGTTCGTAAATATGTCTGCCTACAAGGGCATAAGCCCTTTTATATTCGCCCTCGAAGGCACAGCGGCATGCTTCATCGGAACGGTTCTTTGGCATTTTTAACACACAAACCTATTGTTTATGTATTGACCAATCAATGCTTTTGTTACATTTGCAGTGTTCTTATACAAGTTTGTATCATTAATAACATAAGGAGGCTGATATGGATGCTGTCTATAAAATAGGGTTAGACATTGGTTCCACCACGATAAAAACCGTAGTATTGGAACCGGATGGAAGCATTGCATTTTCCGGATACAGAAGGCATCATGCCCGAATAAGAGAAAGCCTGTCAGAGTTGTTACAGGAAATACATAAGCAGATAGGTGATGCGCTTGTCTGCATACGGCTTACCGGCTCTGTCGGAATGGGGGTTGCCGAAAAGTATGGTTTGCCTTTCACGCAAGAAGTAGTGGCTTCCACACATTATATCAAACAATACTCCAGCCAATGCGGTACCATGATTGACATCGGAGGAGAGGATGCCAAAGTGGTGTTTTTCAATAACGGTACTGCCACGGATTTGCGCATGAACGGGAACTGTGCCGGAGGTACAGGCGCTTTCATCGACCAGATGGCTTTATTGTTGGGAGAGTCTGTGGAACAGATGAACGGACTTGCCTTAAAGGCGGAGCGGATATATCCCATTGCTTCGCGGTGTGGCGTGTTCAGCAAGACAGACGTGCAAAACCTGATAGCCAGAAATACAGCCCGGACAGACATCGCCGCCTCCATATTCCATGCCGTAGCGGTACAAGTTGTCGTCACATTGGCACACGGGTGCGAAATCAAGCCGCCCGTATTGTTCTGCGGAGGCCCGCTCACCTTTTTGCCTGCGTTGCGGAAAGCCTTTACCGATTACCTGCATCTGAGAGAACAAGCCATCATACTGCCGGAAAACAGCCACTTGATTCCGGCTTGGGGCACGGCTCTGACAATAGAGAACGGATGCGGTACAAGGCTTTCGGATTTGATGCAGGCCATCCATTCGGCTCCCATTTCCGGCATAGAACTAACGCACAGGCTGGAGCCTATCTTTACAAGCAAAGAAGATTACGGGCAATGGAAAGCACGCATGACGCAGCACGATTTCCGAACGAGAGCACTTCATGGAGGTACAGAAAGAATAACCTTAGGCATCGACTCAGGTTCTACCACAACGAAAATCGTTGCACTGAACCAGCAGGACGAGCTGCTGTACACGTATTATGCCAACAACAACGGAAATCCGATAGCCACGGTAGAAAAAGGGCTGGAAGCACTGGAAGAAGCCTGCCGGAAATCGGGGACGGATATACGCGTAACGGGCAGTTGTGCCACCGGTTACGGCGAAGACCCTCATAAAAGCCGCCTTCCATCTGGATGACGGCATCGTGGAGACCATCGCACATTACGAGGCTGCCCGCCACTTAAAGAAGACGTATCGTTCATTCTCGATATCGGCGGACAGGACATGAAGGCGATGTTCGTGAGCGGCGGCGTTATCAACCGCATTGAAATCAATGAAGCCTGTTCTTCCGGTTGCGGCTCTTTCCTCGAAACTTTTGCCCGGTCGCTGGGTTATTCGGTGCAAGAGTTTGGCAAGGAGGCTTGCCGGGCAACACATCCGTATGACTTGGGCACACGCTGCACGGTATTTATGAACTCGAAGGTAAAACAGGCGATGCGCGAGGGAGCTGCCGTACCGGACATTGCGGCGGGACTTTCGTATTCGGTGGTAAAGAACTGCCTGTATAAAGTCCTGCGCCTCAAAGATACAAGTGAGTTGGGGCAGAACACGATTGTTCAAGGAGGTACGATGCGGAATGATTCGGTGGTGCGTGCCTTTGAGAAGCTGACGGGAAAAGAAGTTTTCCGAAGCAGCTATCCGGAACTGATGGGCGCCATCGGTTGTGCGCTCCATGCCCGTAAGTTTGAGCAAAACGAAACATCCTTGGATGAATTGTCAGGACGCGCTTCCTATACTACCCGCCAGCGGCAATGCCACGGATGTGAGAACAACTGTTTTATTACCACTTATACATTCGCTAACGGAAACCGTTACCATTCGGGCAACCGTTGTGAAAGGATGTTCACAAACCGGGGAACGATACAACAAGGGATGAACGCATACGCGTATAAGCTGGATTTGCTTTTCAACCGTCCGTGCGAGCTTGAATCGCCACGGGCTGTCATCGGCATTCCGCGTTGCCTGAACATGTACGAGGAATATCCGTTCTGGCACACGCTGTTCAGCGGTTGCAACATCCAAGTGGTGCTTTCCGCTCCATCCACATTTGCAAAATATGAAGAAAAAGCAAAGTTGGTCATGTCAGACAATATTTGCTTCCCTGCCAAGTTGGTACATAGCCACATCCAGGATTTGATAGACCGCAAAGTGGAGCGGATATTCATGCCGTTTGTCGTGTTCGAACGGATGGACGGAGGACAAAACAGTTACAATTGTCCCATCGTTTCAGGATATTCGGAAGTAATCAAGAGCGTGCAAGACAAGGGGACTCCCATTGATTCTCCCGCCATCACATTTAAAGACCGGCATCTGCTGTTCAAGCAGTGCCAAGCCTACCTGAAACAGTTTGGCATCGGTGATTCTGTTTGCAGGCAAGCTTTCCGTAAAGCGGTGGATGCATTGGAGGAGTTCGATACGGCAATGACCGAATATAACCGCCACGTGCTGGAGGACAGCCGCAACAATCACCGCCTTGCCGTTCTGTTGGTCGGACGCCCCTACCATGCAGACCCGTTGATACAACATAAATTGTCGGATTTGGCGGCAGGCATGGGCGTAAACATCCTGACCGATGACATTGTGCGCCGTGAAAACATCGAAGTGAATGATGCTTACATTCTTCCGCAATGGGCTTATGTCAACCGAATCCTGAAAGCGGTAAAATGGGCTGCGATGCAGGACAACGGTATCCAATGTATGCAGATGACCTCTTTCGGTTGCGGTCCCGACGCTTTCCTGACAGACGAGACCCGCAATCTGATGAAGCGTTACGACAAGACGCTGACCCTGCTGAAACTGGATGATATCGATAATATCGGTTCCATCAAGTTGCGTGTACGTTCTGCCATCGAGAGCCTGAAACTGGCAGCCGGTGAATGCAATCGTCCTGTATCCGTGCGTCCTTTCGTCACCCCGCCTGCATTCCAAGCAGCCGACAGGAAGCGGACCATCTTAGCTCCATTCTTTACGCCGTTCATCTCTCCGTTGATTCCTTCTCTGATGAAACTGGCTGGCTATAAGGTGGAGAACTTGCCGATGAGCGATGCCGTATCGTGCGATTGCGGATTGCGGTATGCCAATAATGAAGTATGCTATCCTGCCACGTTGATAGTAGGCGACATCGTGAAAGCCTTCGAAAGCGGCAAGTACGTCCCGGAACAGACTGCTGTGGCTATGACACAGACAGGAGGGCAATGCCGTGCTTCTAATTACTTGTCGTTGATAAAACGGGCATTGACAGAATCAGGCTTCGGGAATGTCCCGGTCATATCGCTTACGTTTGGCGATGACTTGAAGAACAATCAGCCGGGCTTCCGGATGAACTGGTTTAAGATGCTTCCTGTGGCATTGAACGCCTTGCTGTATAGCGATTGTATGGCTAAATTCTACTATGCGGCTGCCGTACGTGAAAAAGAAAAAGGAAGCGCGGCACGGCTCAAGGAGATGTATCTGAATGCGGCACAAGATTTGATAGAACGGAACGCCACCGGTGATTTGTTGTCCTGCCTGTCCTTGGCTGCCAGCGATTTCAACCAGATTGCAGCCTCTCGCGAAGTGCCCAAGGTCGGCATTGTCGGAGAGATTTACCTGAAGTTCAATCCTTTTGCCCAAAAAGACATCAGCGAATGGCTGGTAAGCAAGCGGATAGAAGTCGTACCTCCCCTGCTTACCGAGTTTTTTGTACAAGGTTTCGTCAATTATATCGTAAAGCAGGATAGCGGGCTGCGTAAGCGTATCGTACCGGATTCGTTTGTCCGCTGGCTTTACAACCGTATATGGACGCGCATGGAGAAATTCAACAAGGCTTGTCGGGAATTCCGCTATTTTGTCCCCTTTAAAAACGTATTCGATGAGGCGGAAGAAGCCGCCAAGGTCATTTCCCTGAATGCGCAGTTCGGCGAGGGGTGGATGCTTCCGGCGGAAATCCTTTCCCTGTACCGCCAAGGCGTAAAGCATGTGGTCAGCCTGCAACCTTTCGGTTGTATTGCCAACCACATCGTGTCGCGGGGAATCGAGAACCGTATCAAACGCCTTGCCCCCGACTTGCAACTGCTCTCGCTGGACTTTGACAGCGGGGTGAGCGATGTCAACATTACCAATCGGTTATTGTTGTTCATCAACAACCTGAAACAATAAAAGTATCATCATTTAATATCTTCACTTATGGAAAAGCGCATTAAAAATTCTGCTAAGAAAGATCCAGTGGACTCCATTCCCAACATCGACACCTCATGGAAAAATTCATTAGGCTTTCAGTTAGGAAAGGCACTGTGGGCATTGTCTGCAACATTGAATGCGACGCTGAAAGAAAACGGCATAGACTTGCCTACCTCCCAATACATCGTCATGCGGTTCCTATACGGGCAAGATGGCATCAGCCAAAACCGGATAGCTACCCTGTTGTATAAGGATGCCGCTGCCATCAAGCGCAGCATAGACAATCTGGAAAAGAAAGGATTGGTGGAAAGAAGAGCGGTATCGCGTTGCAAGAATAATATTTACCTGACGGAAAAAGGGCGGGAGCTGATGCCTGAAGTCATCGCCGTCGCCAATAAGGTGTTTGACATGACTACCGAATTGCCGGAAGAAATGTGCCGCATAGGCAATCTCTATCTGGAGAGCATATACAACAAGTTCCAGAAGGAGAAGAGCGCAAAAGAAAAGAAATAAACGGAGGTGGAAAACATGAAAAGAATCATCATCATAGGAGCTTCTTCCGGCATCGGGCGCAAGGCCGCGCTGCAATTTATCCGCCGGGGATATCATGTAGGCGTGGCAGCCCGTCGCGAATCCGCGCTGCAAGAATTGAAAGCCCTCGCGCCGGAGCAAGTGGCATACAGCCTGATTGACGTGACCGATGGCGATGCATCTTCCAAGCTGTTGGAACTGGTAAAGGAACTGGGCGGCATGGATGTTTTCCTGCTTTGCGCGGGCATCGGCAAGCAGAATGCTGCTTTGCGAATGGACATCGAATTGTCAACGGCACAGACAAACGTGTTGGGCTTTATCCGCATGGTTGATACGGCATACGGCTATTTCCGTGAGAAGGGCGAAGGGCATATCGCCGTCATCAGTTCGATAGCGGGCACAAAAGGCTTGGGGGCTGCCCCGGCTTATTCGGCGACCAAACGTTTCCAGAACATCTACATCGAGGCGCTCGAGCAATTGGCGCGAATGCAAGGCTTGAAGATACGGTTCACCGACATACGTCCCGGTTTTGTAGATACGGATTTGCTGGGCGACGATAAAAAATACCCGTTGCTGATGCACCCCGGAAAGGTAGCGAAACGGATTGTCCGCGCCATCGAACGGCGTGAATCTGTCTGCACCATGGATTGGCGATACCGGATAATCGTATTCTTTTGGCGGCTTGTGCCACGGTTTATATGGAAAAGATTGCCGATAAGGAACTGACGGGTACATATTATAAATTACAGGCTGAATATGACAAGAGAAAGCATCGGCACCGCATGGCGTTTGCAGCAAACGACAAGTCTCGTGTACATGAAACAATTCCCTGCATAATTTTCCCTAAAACTCTTGACAACCGCCTTCCCAGATAGTATCTTTGTAAGACGCAGCCGCTTGCGGAAGTCCGCGGATATAGGTGCGCCGGCAAACGCATATAGGTGCATCCGGTGTAAGATTATTAATCTTCAGGCTGCAAGATTATTAATCTTACAAGCGGAAGATTAATAATCTTACACCGGGCGAAGCCATCTGCGTTGGGAGAAGAAGATAATAACAACAACCTTTTAAATAATCTGAATATGATAAAGTACAGCTTAGTAATGCGCGGCGAACCCCGCCACCCGGAACGTCCGAAGCGGGCTTTCGCCTCGGCACAGTGTATCAAAACCCTCTCGCTGGAAGAAGTGGCACGGCACATCAGAGCCCACGGGTGCACTTACAGCACGGGAGACTTCATCGCCATTACGAAGATGCTGGCGGAAGCTACCGCAAAGTTGCTGAAGGAAGGTTATCAGGTGGAACTGGATGACCTGGGCAAGTTTTACATCACCTTGGGATGCGAAGGAGCCGAAAGCATGGAAGCGTTCCAGCCCGACCGGCACATCAAAGAGGTGCGGGTAAACTGGGCGCCGGGAGAAGCTTTCGGCAACATGCGCGAAGGAGTAAACTTCGAAGAAAACCTGAAACGGCACACGGAACGGAAGCTGCTGCGTGCCGAGCGGAACGGCGACAGCATACTGGAACTGTAATAGAAACTGTTTATACCCATCAGAAGTAAAAAGTTCAAAATGTCAGCAGATAAAAGGAGTTAGAAGGAGTTATGCCTTCGGCAGGAGTTAAATGCCGATAGCAAAGAAGCATTGGCTTTTAACTCCTTGCCGGCTTGTCTGATGGCAGCTTGTAGCAGGGAAGCGGCATTTTACAGTTTTATCTGTGTCCGATATTCAGACGGTGTGCGCCTGATGATTTTCTCAAATTGGGCAATGAAATGGGTGACGCTATTGTACCCTGATTCGTAGGCTACTTGTGAAATATTCATATTTGAATAAGTCAGCAATTTGCAAGCGTGTTCAATCCGTATCTCTGCCAAACATTGGAAAATGCTTTTGTCCGTGCGCTGTTTGAAATACCGACACAACGCCGAAGGATTTTGTTTGACAAATTCCGCTATTCCCTCCAAGGTGACTTTTTCCTTGAAGTGATTATAAAGATAGGCATATACTTTATTAACCGGCTCCTTCACATCGGGAATAGAATTCGCTTGATTATACGCCGTGTCGGAGAGTAGTTTGAAATGCCGACTTTCATGCAGTTTTTCAAGCATACGCAGCAGGCAGATAAGACGTGAGGTATATTCAGAAGAATCAAAGGCCTGTATCAACTTCCACATTACATCAAACAGTCCTTCATCGTAAAAACGAATTCCATATTGGCTTTTCTGTAGCAAATCGTAGATAAAACGATAGTCAGGAATGTCTTTCATCTGTTCCGGGAAAATATCCGGTCTGAACTGTATGGCTTCCCCCGCGCTCCATTCATCTTCCGGGTTACTTGCAGATGTGGAATTCAGCTTGGTATGGCATAGGTGAAGGTGAGGAACGTTGCTTCCGATAAGGGCTATGTCTCCTGCTTTGTATTCCGAAACTCCCTCACCGACAAACTGTTTTCCATTGCCTTGAGTGAACAGCATGATTTCGTATTCCACGTGTTTGTGCAAGGGGAGCACAAAGTGGGGGTAGGAAATATGGCTGCATACCGTTGCCATGTTATGTACAATCTTACGTTCTAATATTGGCATATTCGTTTTTTTTATCCAGCTGCAAATATAACGTATGACACTGCAAATATAATGGAATTCAGTTTCTTTTTTTACCGCTAACTTTGCAGCAGTCAAACGAAATGAAATAGATTGGTATTATGAACATTAAAGAACAAAAGATTTTTTCGCCTGATTTTCTGCCTGGATTGCTTGGGTCGTTTGCAAAACCTGCGGCGGAAAACCCCACCGTTGCTATCATGGAAGCAGCATTCCGCCACCATCAACTGCATTATCGTTATATTAATTGCGAAGTAGGCCTTGAGAATCTACATGCAGCCGTTGAAGGTGCCAAGGCAATGGGATGGCGAGGATTCAACTGCTCCATTCCCAACAAAGTGGAAGTCATGAAGTATTTGGACCGGATTGGAGAGTCTGCACAGATTATCGGTGCGGTGAATACGGTCGTAATCAGTCCGGACGGAAGAACTACAGGTGAAAATACGGATGGAAAAGGATTTGTAAAGGCTATCTCGGAAGTAACATCCATACCCGGTAAAAAGGCTGTCATTTTCGGTGCAGGCGGGGCTGCCCGAGCAATAGCCGTAGAAATGGCACTGGCTGGAGCTGGAGAAATCATCATCGTGAATGTGAGTGAAAGAGGAAAGTCATTGGCGGATTTACTGAACAGCCGCACATCGGCAAAGGCTTCATTCCTGCCGTGGAATCAAGCATTCAGTATTCCTTCTGACGCAGACATCGTAATCAACGCAACTCCCGTAGGCTTGTATCCCAATGTGGAGCAGCGTCTCAATATTCGCGTGGACACATTACTGCCACAGATGATAGTGGCAGATTGCATTCCCAACCCGGTTTATACGCATTTGCTGAAAGATGCCTTGGCAAATGGATGCAAACACGTTCTGCCCGGAATGAACATGCTTGTTTACCAAGCCATGACAGCCATCAGATATTGGACGGGGAAAGATATGGATGCCGACATCATGAAGCAAGAGCTAATGAGAGTTTTAGGTTTGTAAAAACAATAGCAATGGATTTTTCTATGTGGATACAATCCCCCACGGATTGGGGAATGCTTTTCCTTTCGGCATTGCTGATTGGAATGTCGAAAACGGGTATTCAGGGCATCAGCCTGTTGGCGGTGCCGCTGATGGCGATGACTTTCGGGGCAAAACCTTCTACCGGGCTGATACTTCCCATATTATGCATGGCGGATTTGATAGCCGTACTTTACTACCGGCGCATTGCAGAATGGAAATATGTGTTGAAACTGCTACCTGCCGCTTTGGCTGGTTTTGCCGTGGCACTGCTTGTCGATAAACATGTACCGCCTGCTGAGTTCAAGCACCTAATGGGTGGCTGTCTGTTCGCCGTGCTTGTCGTCATGCTTTGGTCAGAATGGAAGGGAAAGGAAAACAGCCTGTCTTCCTACTGGTGGTATGGTCCGCTGTTCGGATTGCTTGGCGGGTTCACCACCATGATTGGTAATGCTGCCGGGCCGGTGATGGCTATCTACCTGCTATCGGTCAAGATGCCTAAATACAGTTTTGTGGGAACGAATGCATGGTTCTTCCTCGTGATAAACTACCTGAAAATCCCCGTTCAAGTACTGGCGTGGGACAATATCACGCTCTCGTCGCTCGCATTGGATGCCTGTACCGTGCCTTTCGTTCTGTTAGGTGGTGTGCTTGGCATCCTCTTGGTCAAGCGATTGCCTGAAAAAGGATTCCGCTATTTCACAACTGCCGTCACTTGCGTGTCGGTTTTGATGTTACTTGTATGAATTATTGGATTGTAAAACATTTAAATATTATGTTATTATGGAATATCGCAGACTGAACGGTTCGGGACTTTTTGTCCCGGCATTGACTTTGGGAACAGGAACCTTCGGCGGCTCTCATGGCTTCGAGGGCTGGGGACATACGGGAGTAGCGGAAGCCACCCGCATGGTGGATATGTGTCTGGAAGCCGGACTGAACATGTTTGATACGGCAGATATGTATTCGCGCGGACTTGCCGAGGAAATATTGGGGAAGGCCATTGCCGGAAAGCGGAACAGGCTGCTCATCGCTACCAAGGGGACATTTTCCATGGGCGAAAGCCGCAACGAGGAAGGAGCTTCGCGCTTCCATCTGATAGAGGCGTGCGAGGCGAGCCTGCGCCGTCTGGGTACTGACCATATCGACCTATACTACATCCACGGTTTCGATGCCAATACACCTGTAGAGGAGACGCTCCGGGCTTTGGATGACTTGGTGACGAGCGGCAAGATACGCTACATAGGCTGTTCCAACTTCTCCGGCTGGCAACTGATGAAATCGCTTTCAGTATCCGAACGGCGTGGGTGGAGCCGGTATGTGGCGCATCAGGTATATTACTCGTTGTTAAATCGTGATTTTGAATGGGAACTGATGCCGCTCGGCATAGACCAGCAGGTGGGCAGCATCATATGGAGCCCGTTGGCTGCCGGACGTTTGGGAGGACGTTACCGCCGAAATAACCCTATGCCGCAAGACGGAAGGGTGGCGCGGGGTGGCGCACCCGTAAGGGATAACGTCGTGTCTTACGACCGTCTGTATAATATAATAGATGTATTGGACGAAGTGGCTGCGGAAACGGGGAAGGCCGTGGCACAAGTTGCATTGAACTGGTTACTGCAACGCCCCACAGTATGCAGCCTCGTCATCGGAGCCAGTTCAGAGGAACAACTTCGGCAGAACCTAGGAGCGGTAGACTGGAAGCTTACGGCAGAACAGATGCAACGCCTCGATACCGCCAGCAAGACAGAGAAGCCTTATCCTTACTGGCACCAAGACGAACGGCCTGAACTTTCCTCCCAACTGTTTTAACACGGACTGTCATGAAATTAAAACTCATATTCATTCTGCTGCTTTGCGGATGGATGTTCATTCCGGCAAGCGCACAAAATCCACAAGATATGTACACTTATAAGCAAATAGGCAACAAATACGTTGTCAGTATCCAAAATCGCGAGGAAATCGTCAAAGCCCTGAACGCTTTCTGCGAAGAACGGGGCATCCAGTCGGGAACCATTTACGGGATAGGGGCGATAGATGAATTAATCCTTCGCTTTTTCAATCCCCAGACCAAGCAATACGTTGATAAGACTTTCCAAGAACAGATGGAGATAGCCAACCTGACAGGAAACATCTCCCAAATGGACGGGAAGACCTATCTACATCTGCACATCACCGTGGGACGCAGTGATTATTCCGCTTTGGCAGGACATCTGCTTGCCGCTACGCTGAACGGAGCCGGAGAGTTTGTGGTGGAAGATTTCGGAACCCCCGTCACCCGCGTTTATGTCCCGGAAATAGGATTGAACTGCTATAAATTGGACGAATAAAGCCTATGAAAACAAGATTGTTTTATGTTATTCTGGTTGCGGTCGGCATCTGCCTGCAAGGTTGCATCACCTCGTATGCAAAAGACAGAGAAGATGCGAAAGAAACTCCCGCAGGAGAACGGTTGGAGATTTCTTTCCGCTTCCAGCGTGGCGGCATTGCTTCCAGCCAATATGCCATTTGGGTAGAAGACGAAACGGGTAAGTTGGTACGTACCTTGTATGTTACGTCTTTTACAGCAAAAGGAGGATATGAATACCGGAAAGATGCCGTTCCTGTCTGGACGAGCAAGGCAAAACCTCAAACCCTGTCTTCCGCACAAGTCGATGCCATAACGGGGGCAACGCCACGGAACGGCGTTTTGACCTACCAGTGGGATGGGACGGACAATAACGGCAACCGTGTACCTGTAGGGAAATATATGTTTTTCGTAGAGGGCACGTTGTATTGGAAAAGCAGGGTTATCTATTCCGGAGAATTGGATTGGGGAAGCAAGGGACAGGATTCCATACCAGTGGAAGCCCGATACTTCAACCCATCCAAGACCAACGAGAACATGATTGCCGGACTAAAAGCACGCCATCTCAAAAAATAGCCTGCTTAGAAGCTGTTTTGAATTTATCGCCCAAAACACACACGAAAACGAACACATCAAGCCAAGAAAAACTTTTTGGAGAAATTCAAAACAGCTTCTTATTCTTTCGCCTATTCCCGGACGGCAATCTTATTCCTTTCCCTCGCTGTTTTTCTCCAGCCATTGCAGCCGGCGCAGGTCAGGCAGGTGCTTGATGGAAAAGCCTTCAAACCGTGCCTTGAAGCCATTTCCGTCCGGGCAGGCTCCCATAATGCCTACCATGACCGGACAGTTGTCCTGCAACCAGGCATTGCGCATCATCGTGTATTCCTTGTCGTCGAAGGAATAGAATATCTCTACGGCATCCAGCCGGCGCACGGCCTTTATCCATACGAACGGCACGGGTTTGTCCAGAGGGATGATGCTCCAGTCGCTTGTATGGTGGGTGACGACGGTACTGAGGTTGTACTTGCCGTCCACAAACTCGATGCCGGCCTTGATGTAATTCTCGTGGTCGATGCGCAACATCAGCCCCGACTGGTCGAAACGTGTCCGGTAGTCGCCCGAAATCTTCACCTTGACTTCAAACTCGCCTCCGCGCAGGGTGTACAGGAAAGGGGCATCGTCCACGGTAAAACCATAGTGGGATATGCGCCAGTAATCGGTCTGCGGCGTAACGTCCATGAGGAGCGTGTTGCCGTCGATTTCCCACTGTGCAGGTTCGTTGAACCACTGCATTTTCTCCAATGACTGCGCCATGCCGGTGAGTGAAGCCGTGGCCATCAGTCCGCAAAATCCTAACCTTTTCAAATCTTTCATATTCATAATAACCATTCTTTTTATATAACTTTGCAAAGGTAACGCCTTATGACGGCTTGCACAATGACTATAAATAACCATTTTGTCCGCTGATATGAAGACGATAAACAGGTTGAACAGGGAATTTCTCTCGCAGGATTTCTCCGAAAAAGAGCCTTATGCCGAATGGCTGGAGCGATATAAAGCCATAGCCTGCAACTATGCACGGATGGAAAATGCCATTGCCGTATTGAGCGATATGCGGGACAATGCAAGTTATATCTATTATGGAGGGTTTTCGCAAACATTGGGGATGGACAGGAACCGGAAAGAAGGCAGGCTGCCTTCCATCTGGGAAGAAGAAATCTTCCGGCTCATTCATCCGGATGATTTGTCGGGCAAGCATTTGCAGGAACTCCGTTTTTTCCATTTCATGAAACGCCGGCCTAAAAAGGAACGCTCCGATTATTACCTGGCAAGCCGGCTCCGCATGAGGAACGCCACCGGCGATTATGTACCTGTATTGCACCGGATGTTCTATATTCCGGGACCATGTGACGATACCTTGCGGTTGGCATTGTGTCTTTACGGTCCTCTGCTGCTGGACATTCCCGGCCAATGTGTAATCATCCATTCCGCCAGCGGACATATCGTGGAGCTGGAAAAACAGGACAACACCCGCATCCTGTCCGACAGGGAGAGGCAGGTATTAAGTCTGATAGACAAGGGACTGACCAGCAAAGGCATAGCTGAAACGCTTTCAATCAGCATTCATACCGTCAACCGGCATAGGCAGGAAATCTTAGGCAAGCTGCAGGTCGGGAACGCCATCGCAGCTTGCCGGGTAGCCAAAGAATTGGAACTAATCTGATTCGTCAATCCTTTCCGAAGTTAGCCAGCCACTTTACCGTCTCGGGGGCATAGTGCGAGAAGAACAGGCTTTCGCCCTTGTCTAATTTGCCAATAGCCTCCATATCCTCAGCAGAGAGGGAGAAGTCGAATACATCAAGGTTCTGTTCCATGCGTTCCTTGTGTGTGGACTTCGGAATGACTACCACATCGCGCTGGATGAGGAAGCGCAAGGCGGTCTGTGCCACAGACTTACCGTATTTTTCGCCAATGGCTTTCAGCACGGGGTTAGTGAAGAAGTCGTTACGTCCTTCGGCGAACGGCCCCCACGACATGATTTGCGTGCCGTACTCCTTCATGATTTCCTGCGGCTGGCGTTGCTGGTTGAACACATGCGTTTCCACTTGGTTCACCATCGGCTTGATGTCGCAGAACTCTGCTAAATCAATGAAACGGTCGGGATAAAAGTTCGATACGCCGATGGCACGGAGCTTGCCTGCCTTGTATGCTTCTTCCATAGCACGGTAGGTGCCGTAGTAGTCGTTGAAAGGCTGATGGATGAGTAGCAGGTCGATGTAGTCGGTCTGCAGCTTGCGGAGGGATTCGTCGATAGAAGCCTTTGCCTTCTCATACCCGGCGTTGGATATCCACACCTTTGTCACAAGAAACAGTTCCTCACGCGGGATGCCGCTCTTCTTCACCGCACGGCCCACGCCTTCCTCGTTGTAGTAAGCCTGCGCCGTGTCTATCATACGGTAGCCCACGCTCAGGGCATCCGACACGCAGCGTTCACACTCTTCAGGAGTTACCTGATATACACCATAACCTAAAATCGGCATTTCCACGCCGTTTGATAATTTGACTGTTTGCATAATTCGTTGTTTTTATGGGGTTATTATTATTTTGATGCTTTCCTGTTATTCGTTTTTCAAATTATTCTTGTTTTTGTCTCCGATAGCACTTCTCCTGACGGATTGGCGTTGTCGGAGCCTCCGATAGTGCTTCTCCTGCCGGATTAGTGTTGTCGGAGATAACGGCGGCAAATGTTTAGAAACCTAAGTCCGGCACTGAGAGACCCTCATGTCCGAGGTGGGTTTAGATGCCATTGTCCTTTTCGTTTCTGATTACGGTGCAAAGTTACGCCGCTTTTACGCTCTCCATGTTTCACAAAAGGTATCTAATGTTTCACCAAAAGCACAAATCGTTTGGCGCTCTCCGGATAATGCCCTAATTTTGCGGCATGGCAAAGGATAAAGAACTGAAAATCGTATATTCCAACCTGTTCCAACTGATAGGGTCGGTCAAGCTGCGGGGTTGGTGCGTGCACATGGTGTGCCTGCAGGGAGAAGGCTTCTTTACTTACGACGGCCGTCCGTTTCATGTAAAGAAGCATGACGCTGTGGTCATCAATGCGCCCCAGCAAGTGAATGTAGTCGGTCAGAGTGAAGATTTGAAAGTGGAAGTCTTGGCGGCCCCGCATGATTTCCTCTCCAACCAGCTTCCGGCGAATAATTATGGTATAGGAGGCAGTATCAGTCTGTACGACAACCCGGTCATCCCCTTGTCGGAAGAGGATGCGGAGAAACTGGTGCGTGACATACATAATATCCGTGACCGCATTGCCGATACCGACCATCTGTTTTATCGCGAATTGATAGGTGGGTTGGCTCTTCCGCTGATTTACGACCTGTTCTATTTCCATGCCAAGAACCGTACTCCGATATTCGCCACAGACAGGAGTATGTATGTCGTAAAGGAACTGATGGCATTGTTGGAAAGCGGACGCAGTAAGAAGTATAGGGAAGCCGCTTATTATGCGGAACAACTGAACGTAACTGTTAAATACCTGTCCAATACCGTAAAGCGGCAGACGGGCAAGAGCGTCACCTATTACATCGACCGTTACACCGTCCCGATGATAAAGGAATATCTCAACAATCCCGACCTTTCCATTGTGCAGATAGCAGAGGAAATGAACTTCACGACGCTCTCTTATTTCAGCCGGTACGTGACCAAACACCTGGGCATGTCGCCGAAGGCTTACCGGGAATCATTGATGCCGCGGTAAACATGGATGGGATATAGCCAAGTTTATCAAGCCTTAAGTTCGTATTTTCTATAATTTGTCATACAAAAAAATTATCTTTGCAACAAAAAAGAAGTATACAACGATTCATATATGGCACAACAATTTGGCAATACTTGGTGGGGCAACGAATGGTTGCGTTCGCTGACCCACATTGATTATGAGAACCGCATCCCTCGCGGCGCACGATATGCCCGCAATGGCTCTGTCCGAGAAATACAGTTACAAGATAATGTCATCAGCGCCAAGGTACAAGGCAGCCGTCCACGGCCTTACCGCGTTAAAATCATCGTCCCGAAGTTTTCCGCCAGGCAGGTGGACAAGCTGATGAACCGGCTGATAGCCCGACCGGGCATCATCTCCGGCCTCCTCAACCGGGAATTGGACCCGGAGGTGATGGACATCGCCCGCTCCTGCGGCTTGAAGATATTCCCCGAACGATGGGATGACTTGGAGATGGATTGCAGTTGTCCTGATTGGGCGGTGCCTTGCAAACATCTGGCAGCCGTGGTCTATATGTTCAGCCGGGAGATTGACAACAATCCTTTCATTGTGTTCCAAATGCACGGGTTCGACCTTCTGAAAGAATTGAAGAAACGGGGCATCGAAGTGGACAACGTGCGGCAGGAGGCGGAAGTGCCGACCTTGAAAGAACTCGTGACGACCCTGCCTGCTAAAGATGCAGGAACGGAAGTCCCGGCATTCCGCCGCATCGACTTCTCCAAGCTGGCCGACCGGTCTGATGCCCTGCTGATGCTTCTGCCGGACAAGCCGCCTTTTGCACCCCAAGGCAATTTCAAGGAAGGATATGTGGCGGAATTGCGCCGTGTGAGAAAGAACGTGCAGCGTTTCTTCACCGGGAAGCTGGGGAGGGAAGAATTGTTTCCTATCGCATTTTCCAAACTGCCGGAAAGTATCGGGGTGGACGATGCGATAAGCCTCTGCTTTGATTACCGCTATGAGTGGACGATAGAGGGAAAGGCGGCCTACAACGAGCGCACGTTGCCTCACGCCCTGCTGCACATCAATCCCGATTTCCTGCCCGACTACCACCCGACGGTCATTGCCCTATACCAAACTCTTTTCTGTGCGCTGCACCTGTTGGACAAGGGAGCGGTGGCTCCACAGTTGCTCCGATTGTCGGACAAGAAATACCTGGTGCGTTGGATGCCCGCCTACATCGATGCACAAGCCAAAGAACTGGTGGAGGCACTCGAAGGACTCGTTCCGGCTTCGCTCGTCAAGGTGAAATCTACGGCACGTTCCGCAGCAAAACCCGTGGAGCATCCGGCGGAGTGGCTGGTATCGTATTTCCTCGGGACGTTGGTCAAATACTTGTCGGGCAGTTGCGACCGTATGCCGCTCCTCTCGTTCTTCTTCAAGGGAGAACGTATGCCCTTCGACGGGGTGGGCGAAAAAGAAACACCCGGCGGCATCCGTTCGTGGACGGCTTCCTATACCCTGACGGCATCGGACTACCGCCCGGTGTTCAGCGTGGAAGAGAGCCGCAAGGGAGGCTTCGACCTGCACATCGGCGTGGAGGACAAGCGCAAGCCGGAACCGCAGACCGTGCCCCTCCGCGAAGTGCTGGATGCCCCGGAATATGACCGCGAGCGACTGCGCATCCTGAGGAGTTTTACGCTCATCTCCGGACTAGTGACGGAAGTTGGGAACTACCTCAACACCGGTGCGAAAAAGCCTGTCCATTATACTGCCGCATCGTTTGTGCCTTTCCTGCTGCAAGTCATCCCTGCCGTACGGATGCTCGACATCAAGGTATTCCTGCCTAAATCGTTGGGACAACTTATCCGTCCCAAGGCATCGCTGTCCATCAAGCGGAAAGCCGGTTCGGACAAAGGCTTCCTCAGCCTGGCAGACCTCTTTGCCTTCGATTGGGAAGTCGCGCTGGGCAAGGAACTGGTTCCCTTGGAAGAATTTATGAAACTGATGGAGAAGGCCGACGGGCTTATCAAGTTCAAGCAACGCTACATCTATGCCGATGCGGAAACCCTGCAAAAGCTGCAAGCCGCCATGGCGCAGGGCGAAAAGCTGACTCCTGCACAAATCCTGCAAGCCGCCCTGGCGGGAGAATACGAATCGGCACCGGTGCATCTGACCGACGAGGTCCGCCAATTGATGGACGAACTGACGCGGCAGGAGCATATCCCGCTCCCCACCGGACTGAACGCCACGCTGCGCCCTTACCAGGAACGCGGCTTCTCATGGATGTACCGCAACAGCCGCATCGGCTTCGGTTCCATCCTGGCAGACGATATGGGACTGGGAAAGACCTTGCAGGCCATCACCTTGATGCTGAAACTGAAAGAGGAAGGCACATTGGAGCAGGGCCGCATATTGGTAGTAGTACCCACCGGCTTGCTCACCAACTGGCAGGCGGAAATCAGCCGTTTTGCCCCGTCGCTTACCTTCTTTGTCTATCACGGGACAGGACGAAGCCTGAAGCAGTTTGATGCCGACATCCTGCTCACCACCTACGGCGTGTTGCGCTCGGACAATGCCAAGCTGAAGAAATTGCCGTGGACGCTGATGTTCATTGACGAAGCGCAAAACATCAAGAACCAGGACACCGCACAGAGCAAGGCCGTGCGCGGCATTCCCGCCACGACACATATCGCCCTCAGCGGTACCCCCGTAGAGAACCGCCTCACCGAGTTCTGGAGCATCATGGAGTATGCCAACAAAGGCTACTTGGATACGCCGAAAGCCTTCAGGGAGAAGTTTGTCAACCCCATCCAACTCTACAACGACGGCGATTGCGCCGCCCGCTTCCGCAAGGTGACCGCTCCCTTCATGATGCGCCGGATGAAGACCGACAAGAGCATCATCTCCGACCTGCCGGACAAGATAGAACTGAACGATTATGCCGCACTCACTTCGGAGCAGGCCGCCCTCTACCACCGCACGCTCGAAGCAGCCATGGCGGAAATCGAGGGGCTCGATACCACCGACCACGAATCCCTTTTCAAGCGTCAGGGACTTATCCTGCAAATGATTCTTGCCTTGAAGCAAATCTGCAACCACCCGGCGCAGTTCCTCAAGAACGGCGATGCCCGCATGGAGCTGTCCGGCAAGGCGGAGATGCTATTGGACCGCTTGGAAGGCATTGTAGCGAATGGTGAAAAAGTGCTTGTGTTCACCCAGTTCCGCGAGATGGGCGACTTGCTGGTGCGCTTCATCGAAGAACGGTTGGGACAACGCCCCTTGTTCTACCACGGTGGATGCAGTGTGAAGCAACGTCAGGAAATGGTGGAGCGTTTCCAAAGCCTCCGGAGCGACAAGATATTCATCCTTTCGCTCAAGGCTGCCGGGACGGGGCTGAACCTCACCGCCGCCTCGCACGTCATCCACTACGACCTGTGGTGGAATCCGGCTGTGGAAGCCCAAGCTACCGACCGCGCCTACCGCATCGGGCAGCAACGGAACGTCATGGTGCACCGTTTCATTACCAAAGACACTTTTGAGGAACGCATCAACGACATGATTCAGCAAAAGAAACACTTGGCGGACATGACCGTGGCAAGCGGCGAAAGCTGGATAGGCAAGCTGAGCAACAAGGAATTGCGAGACATCTTCGGGTAAGTGTGATAATGAACGGAGTTGGCAAGAGCCGCAGCATGTAAGGATGTACACTTACATACCGCGGCTCTTTTGTATATCACAACAACAGATACCAATCCTTATTTCAATAGCGGAAGCTGCTCCAGCATGTTCTTAATGCGGATGGCTGTGCGGGGCATAGGTTCGGCTACGGTCAGCCCGACAATATCCTTTTCCTGCCCAATATCGTTTATCACACGCACCACTTCTGCGATTTTCATTCCATCCGGGACCACACCGACCGCTGCAATGATTTCCGCCGGGTCGAGTACATCCATATCAAAGTGAATGACAACCTTGGATGCTCCGCACGATTGCAACCATTGCCGGACAGCATCACTGTTCTCGCGGACATCTTCCGGTGTCAGGTGTTGGATGCCGTATTGCTTCTGCCGCTCCTTGATTTCGTCACGCTCCCAATCGCGCAATCCGACAAAAAGGATTTTGGAAGGGGCTATCTTTATCGGCAGTTCAGAAACAAGCTGTTTGTCGCCCAAACCCATGCAGGCTGTTACCGCCATGGCATGATAGCCCGCATAGGCATCGCCGGGCAAGGTAATGTCCGGATGTGCGTCAATCCAGACCATTGCCACATCATCCTTGTATTTGTCCGCAAGATAGGTAAACGGAACGACGCTTGCCGAACATTCTCCGCCCAGTGTTACGATTTTATCAGGATGGGTTATCTTCAAAATATCCAAAGCTGCTCGGGTCTGCGCGATGAGTGCCTCTTTGTCCAAAACGCCATCGGTTACTTTACGCTCTATCTTGTCGGTTGCCACAGGAACCGTGTAGGTTTCTTGCCCGCTGTCCGGTGCAAGGAAATTCAGCAACTGCGCCCCAAGGTAATATCCCCTCGAAGCCTGTTCCGGGTCTTTCACTTCCGTTATCCAGTGGGCGATGTCGCCACCTTGCCACTGCGGATAAACCAGCCGGATGGTTTTTGTACGTTGATTATCCATTGTTAATACATTATTTTGTGCCTTGCCGGAGAACAGCGTTCCGCATAGCAAGGCGGTTACTAATAACATTCTGTTCATATTCCCCTTTTTGGGGTGCGAAGATAGCACCCTATAAGCACGGACGCAAGTACGGGCAAATTATTCATATACGGATAAATTTGTCCCTATATCCGTTTCCAGTCATAAAATGTGTACTTTTGTCCTGCGAATTGACAACATCGAATGTATATGTATAAGAAGAAAATACCCTTAGACCTGGATTGCGGTGTGGCCATAGCCATGGAAGTCATGGGCGGCAAGTGGAAATCGTGCATCCTCTACGAACTGGAGAAAGGCTGCAAACGTCCCAGTGAACTGCACCGGCATTTTGAGGATACCAGCCCCCGCGTCATCAACCAGCAGTTGAAAGAACTGGAAATGCACGGCATGATAGAGAAAACGATTTATCCCGAACTTCCGCCCCACGTGGAATATTCCATCACGGATGACGGGCGGAGCCTTATCCCCATTATCCGGATGCTGGAACAATGGGGAAATGATTTCCGCCCGAAGATGGTGCGGATATTGGAAAAAACGGGAATGGCAGAATAGTTTTTATATACAATTGTAACACGAAAAAGTTATCTTTGCCCCGGATATAAATCAAGCAAACATGGAAACAGAAAAAATGAAAATGAAGGCCGGCAAGTTGTACGATGCCAACTATGACAAAGAACTGTTGGCGGAGCGTGCGGCATGTGCCGATCTGACTTACGAACTGAATCAGCTACGCCCCTCCAAAGCGGAAGAACGGGATGCGTTGGTAAGGCGCATATTGGGTAAAGTGAAGGGCAACTGCACGATTGTCTCTCCTTTCTTTTGCGATTACGGGTATCACATTGAAGTAGGTGAGAATTTCTTTGCCAACATGAACTGTGTCATCCTCGACGAAGCTCCGGTGAAGTTCGGCGACAATGTGTTCGTGGCTCCGAACTGCGGCTTTTATACGGCAGGGCATCCGCTGGATGCAGAACGCAGGAACCAGGGACTGGAATATGCACGCCCCATTACGGTAGGCGATGACGTATGGATAGGAGCCGGTGTCAGTGTGCTGCCGGGCGTGACGATAGGCCAGGGTGCGGTTATCGGTGCGGGCAGCGTAGTGAACCGGGATATTCCGCCACGGGTACTGGCTGCGGGAAATCCCTGCCGGGTGATTCGTGAGATTACAGAAGAAGACAAGAAGCGATATACAGAGAACGCATGAAAACGTCTGAATAACATCAGTCCAGTCCCTTCGCGCACAACCATTCGTACATCAGCTCCGCCACTTCCCGGTTGTTCAGGTCGGACATCGGGAAGTGGGTATTTCCGTGCAACCCTGCTTCGGGCAAATGAACGACCGTGACATCACCGCCCAGCTTGTTCAACATGTCTGCCCAGCGGCGCATCAAGCGCAGGCGGCGTGTCCATTCGTAGATTTCGGGACGCTCGTCCGTCTCGGGCAGGTTGTCGTTTGGATAATTCTTGACAGAAAGACGGGTTAAACATAAAATTGATTGTTCATTAGTTCTCTTGTTAATAATAACTTTCGTGGAAAGTCTCGAAATAGATAATACCACCCCGATGGGAAATGATGATTTTGTTTTCTCTTGCCAACCAACCGATGGCACAAGCCAATGTAAGTGGATCCAACTTCGTGTTTTCTATGAGTTCTTCCCATGAAAGATTCTTTCCATGCAGCGCACGCCATACGATGCCTGCATTTTCACCAATTGCATTTACATTCATAACTATATAGGTTTAAAGTTCATTATTACAATGTATTAAACGAAAACGCATCGGTGATACGCCCGTCGCGACCTTAAAGTATTTCCCAAAGAAAGAGTTATTTGGGAAGTGAAGTTGAAACGCTATTTCCTTGATTGTAGCTTAGCTATGGCAAATCCTGTATTTCATTTCATCGATAAGTTTTTCTCTTATCCAATCTGTTGGCGTTTTCCCGCTAACCAGCTTTACTACTGTAGATAAATATTTGGGGGTAATGCACAGTTGTGAAGCATAATAGGTTACACTTCGTTCTGAAGTGATGTGGTCTGAAAGCAGTTTCATAAATTGAAAAAACAGATCTTCCTGACGTGATACATGCACCCTTTTATCTGAAGTATGGATATGATTCACGTATAAAGAAATTTTCTTCTCTTGCAACAATAGCCCGATGATAGCTGATAACTCGATAAAACTCAGGTTTGTGCTTTTCATCAGATTCTTGAATGAAAATTCATTTTGCATTTTGATTAAAGCCCAGACTGTGTTTTTTATGTTCTCTTTGTATTCCTGCATCCTTTGTTTTGGTAATTAATTCGTTATAAAATCTATTTTAGTAAAAGGAGAGAAACAAGCATATCTGAAATATTTATGAAGAGTAGATTTGTTAGCACGAACGGAATTTCAGATAATCTCTTGCTTCTCTCCTTGTAGTAAGGACTAAGTGTTTTTACCACGATTCAGGCTTTTTATTTCTCACGTCCGCCTCCTAAAGCCTGGTACAGGTTGACCACGCTTTGGATTTCGGTGAAGCGGTTGGCTACCTGCGAAAGTTCCGCGTTGAGCAAAGTTTGCCGGGCGGTCAATACTTCGAGGTAGGTGTTGTTGCCGTGCTCCATCAGCAGTGTGGTGCTTTGTTCGGCACGGCGCAGGGCTTCTACTTGCTTCTCATACAGTTCCGCTTTCTCGCGGCTGGTCTGGCAGGCGGTCAAGGCATCGTTCACCTCCGAGCCGGCGTTCAGCAGCGTCTGCTCGAAACTGAGACGTGTTTCCTCTTGCTGTGCCTTGGCTATCTTCAAGGCAGCGATGTTCGTCCCTCGGTTAAAGAGAGGCTGCACCAGCGAGCCGAGAGCCGTGCCGAGGAATTTGCCGGGATTGACAATCATCGACCCTGCTTCGTTGGTCCATCCCGCACTACCGCTGAGTGTGATGGAGGGATAAAAGTTGGAGCGTGCCTGGTTTTCGGCATAAAACGCGGCTTCCAGTGCATGTTCCGCCGAGCGTACGTCGGGACGATTGGCAAGCATCCGTAACGGGATGCCTACCGAAAAGTCCATGGGCATTACCTGTTCCGACAACTTGCCTCGTTCATAACTTCGCGGCGTTTCGGCAAGGAGGAGCGACAAGCTATTTTCCACTTGAATGATTTGTTCCTGTAAGTCGAACACGAACGTTTCCACGCTGTAATACGTGGCTTCCATCTGTGCTACCGCCGATTCATCATACCGCCCCACGTTCATGAGGGCACGGGCGGAGGCTACCGTTTCCTTCCATGCTTCAGCAGTCTGTTGGGACAAATAGAGTTGCTCGTCCAGTATCAGCAGCGTATAATAGGTGTTGGCGATGCTGGCGATGAGTTGGGTACGGACGGCCTGCTGGTAGTCTTTGCTTTGGGCATAGAGTGCCTGCGCCTGCTTTTTGGCGTTGCGCATCCGTCCGAAGATATCAAGTTCCCAGCTGGCGGTGACGGGTACGGTGTAAGTCCACGTGGCTTTCGAGCCATCGAAGCTGCTCATGCCGCCTTGGGGAGAAAGGGCAAAGGAAGGCAGGAAAGCCAGCTTGGCGGAAAGTAGTATGGCTTCCGCCTCCTTCACCCTGAGTTGGGCGGATTGGTAGTCGGTGTTGTTCTCCAACCCTTGATTTATGAGCATGAGTAAATGAGGGTCGGTGAATACTTTCTGCCAGTCCATGTCGCCCAAGCTGACGGAATCATCCGTCTGTTCCACATTAAAACCGTAAAGGTCTGCCGGCACAGTGCCTGTCGGCGTATAGCGGTTGTAGATGCCACAGCTGCTTAGCAGGGCAGCCGTGACGGTCAGTATCATTATATTTCTTTTCATGCGGTTCCTTTCTGTTAATCGTTGTCTTTATTCAGTGCAGCCCGTTCGGCGTCGTTGCGTTGGTTTTCTACCAGTATGCGCAGGTCTGGTTCTATTTTCATTGGCTTACGGAATTTCTCCTGTAGATATTCAAAGATGATGAAGAACACCGGCGTAACGAAGAGCAGTGCCAACGTACCCACTACCAAACCGCCGACAACACCCGTTGCTAATGAACCGTTACCGTTGGCACCTGCCCCCGACGAGAACATCAACGGAAGCATACCGAAGGTCATACAGAGTACCGTCATCAGGATAGGCCGCAGACGGGCTTGGGCGGCTGTATAGGCGGATACCACGATGCCCATGCCCCGGCGACGGCGTTCGGCGGCATATTCCGTAATCAGGATGGCTGTTTCTGCCAGCAAGCCAATCAACATAATCATACCGGTTTGTAGGTAAATGTTGTTTTCCAGTCCGAACAACTTGGCAAAAAGGAATGAACCCATCAGACCGAAAGGTACAGAGAAGATGACAGCCAGCGGAATGAGGAAACTCTCGTAGAGGCAGACCATGATGAGAAACACTAACAGAATGCAGATCAAATAAACGAACATTGTCTGGTTACTACTACTCGAAGCTTCCTCACGTGCCATGCCGCCGTATTCATAGCCATAACCTGTGGGGAGCACTTGCGCCGCCACTTCGCTGATGGCCTGTTGTGCCTGGCCGGACGAGTAGCCTTCTGCCGCATTCACATTGACTGTTATGGAACTATAGAGGTTGAAGCGGTTTGCCACTTCGGGACCAAGTACGTTCTTCAGGGTAACAAACTGGCTGACGGGTGCCATTTCCGTGCCGTTGCGCACGAACATATTGTCCAGAGCATGTTCATCCAAACGGTATTCGGGCGAAGCCTGCACCATTACGCGATACACCTTGCCGAACTGGTTGTAGTTGGATACATACGAACCGCCGCAATAGGTACCCAGAGCATTCAGCACATCGGTGACGGCAATGCCTGCCCGCTTGCACTTGGCAGCATCCACATCGACGGCTATTTGCGGATAGTTCATTGAGTAACTGGTGTAGGCCATGGCAATTTCGGGACGCTGGTTCAGGGCACCGATGAACTGCATGATGGAGTTGTAGAATGTCTGCATGTCGCCTCCGGTCTTGTCCTGCATGTTCAGCTCGATGGAGTTACCCGTACCGTAACCCGGAATCATGGCGGGCTGGAAGCAGAACACGCTGGCCTCCTTGATTTGGCTAAACTTTGCGTTAAGGCGTGCCATGACGGCATCTGCCGTGTGGTCGCTACCTTTACGTTCGTCCCAATGTTTTAATTTGATTACCGTCAAACCATAAGAGGTTCCCTGTCCGGCAATCATGCCATAGCCGGAAACCACGGCGTAATGGTCTACTTCAGGTGTTTCTTCCAATATGACTTTGATTTGGTTCATCACTTTCTTTGTTTCGGCTAACGTGTTGCCCGGAGAAGTACCAACTTCCACCAAAATAGAGCCTTGGTCTTCCTGTGGCACAAGTCCCGTTTTAGTAATACTCATCAACACAACCAATGCGATGACGGCAACAGCCAACGAACTCCATACTAGCCAGCGGTGACGGATGGCATACATCACGCCCCGTTTATACCTATTCAATATGGCCGTGTACGAAGCATTATAGGCTGCACGTATCCGTCCATTGAAACTTTTAAGATTGTGTTCGCCTTCAGCAGGACGCATCAGGATGGCACAGAGGGCAGGGCACAAAGTCATGGCAGAGATAAGGGATATGCCCACCGCTGTTGCCATGGTGATACCGAACTGCGTATAGAACACACCTGAGGTTCCGCCCATGAATGTTACGGGAATGAATACCGCCATAAAGACGATGGAGCAGGTGACAACCGCCATTGACACGTCACGCATCCCGTCGCGTGTAGCCTGATAGGGTGATTTATATCCGATGTCGAACTTGGTCTGTACCGCTTCTACCACAATCACCGCATCGTCCACCACAATACCGATGGCAAGCACCAAGGCGAACAGCGTCAGGATATTGATACTGAATCCGGCAACAACCAAACAAGCAAAGGTTCCGACCAGCGAAACAATGATGGAGATTGACGGAATCAGCGTGCTCTTGAAATCTTGCAGGAAGAAATAGACCACGAGGATAACCAAGATGATAGCGATGGCCAATGTTTCTACCACGTTGTGGATGGAAGCAAAAAGGAAGTCGTTGGTACTCATCATTTGCACAAATTCCAGCCCAGCAGGCAGGTTCTGCTTCATCTCGTCCATCTTGGCGGTGATGGCAGCATTTACCTCTGTGGCGTTACTACCCGCTACTTGAAAGATAAGGAATGTCACACCCGGAACACCATCTACTTCGCCGTGATAGGCATACGATTCACGTCCCAATTCCACTTCTGCAATGTCTTTCAGCCGGAGCACAGAACCGTCTTCGTTGGAGCGCACTACAATGTTACTGAACTCGCCCATTTCCTCCAGACGGCCACGATACTTCATGGTGTATTGGAATACGTTGTCCGAGTTTTCACCTAATGAGCCGGTCGGTGCCTCCAGGTTCTGCTCGTTCAGCACCGTCGTCACATCCGAAGGTTGCAAGCCGTATTGCGCCATGCGTTCCGGATTCAGCCAGATACGCATACTGTATGTGTCGCCCAATTCCACAACTTCACCCACACCCGGAATACGCTTGATTTCGGGAATAACATTGATGTCGAGATAATTGGCAATAAAGGTCTCGTCATATCGTCCGTCGGGGCTCTTCAGCGAATTGATTTGCAGGAAGCTGTTCTGGCGCTTGATGGTTTGCACGCCGATTTGGGTTACTTCGGCAGGCAAAAGCCCCTGTGCCATGGAGACGCGGTTCTGCACGTTTACTGCCGCCATGTCGGGGTCGGTGCCCTGTTTGAAGTAGACGTTGATAGTGGCGGTGCCGGAGTTGGTGGCGGTAGAGCTGATGTACATCATGTTCTCCACACCGTTGATGCTTTCCTCCAGCGGCATAATGACACTGTTCATCACTGCATCGGCATCGGCACCCGTATAAGTGGCTTGCACCATTACCGTAGGCGGCGCGATGTCCGGATATTGCTCTACAGGCAGGCTGACGAGCGAAATCGCCCCAATCATCACAGGATGGAGATGGCAAGGGCTGCCATCGGGCGTTTGATGAAGATATTTTCTTTCATGCTTTCACGTCCTCCTTTGTTTTATTTAACAGTCATGCCCTCGCGTACCAGCCCGGCACCCTTGGACACAATTTCATCACCTACGTTCAGGCCGTCCGTCACAATGTATGTACGTCCGTCGTTCACGTCTGCCACGGTAATCAGCGTGGATGTGGCTTTCCCCGTCCACTACCTTATATACGATTATTTTGTCCTGCTGCTTCACGGTCGCCTCTTGTGGGATGACGATGCAGTCTGTGTAGGTGCTGGGCATCAGTACACAACCCGACGCACCGCTATGCAGCAGTCTCTTCCCGTTGGGGAACACTGCCCGCACGCTCACCGTACCCGTCTGCCGGTCTATCACACCGCTGATGGTCTCGATACGGCCCTTTCTTCGTAGATAGACTGATCGTTGAGTTGCAGTTGCAGGTCGGGCATCTGCACCAGCGCACTGTCCAAGGTGCCGTATTGGCGGACAAGCGCAAGCAGTTGGTTTTCGGTCATGGAGAAATAGACGTACATCGACGAGTTGTCCGATACGGTGGTCAGCGGTTGCGCCATACTGGGGCTGACCAGTGTACCCACTCGATAAGGCAGTGTGCCCACCACGCCGTTGCCGGGGCTTTTCACCACGGTGTACGAGAGGTCGTTCCGGGCGTTCACCTCCTGTGCCTCAGCCTGTGCCAGCCCAGCTTGGGCGGTGAGGTAGCTGTTCTCAGAGGTGCGCAGAGTATAATCTGACACCACGTTCTGTTTGCGCAGTTCCTTGTTGCTCTCGTAAGTCAGTTCGGCAGTCGCCAATGCCGCTTGTGCCGACTTCACGTTGGCAATAGCGGTGTTCAGTGCCGCCTGATAGGGCACTTGGTCAATGATAAAGAGTGTCTGCCCCGTGCGTACTTTCTCGCCTTCGGCTACGCACAATTCTTGTATGGTTCCCGACACCTGCGGATAGATGTCGATGTCCTGCCGTCCGCGGATAGTAGCCGAATAGGCGGTATTCAGTTCTTGGTTGGAAACAGTCACCTTCATGGTTTCATAGTTCCCTCCGGCAAGCGGCTGTGCGTTTGTCTGCTTGCAGGCTGTGGTTAGCAGAATGCAACCGAGCATTCCCCATAGCTGCATCTGACATTTGCATTTGCTTTTCTTCATTGCTGTCATATATTTTGTTGTTTACAAATTTGTCGGCAAAATTAGAGGGTTTATCTGGTACGCCCGGTTTCTTTTCGTTGGGGATGATTGTCAAAATCGGAAGTAAGGGAAAACATTTTTTCTACGTTCAGAATGATATTGTCCAAAAGAATATTACCTTTGCATGCACATTCTTCCTGCAAAGAAATACGTTCAAAGGTAGCTACAGTATACCTTTAAAAATAATTTCTTGCAATCTAACAGCTGATAAAGACATGGATAAAACAGAAGCATTACACCGGAAATGGCAAGCTCTTCAACCTTTGCCGGAGCGCAAGCGATACCTGCTGAGCCAACGGTTTACGGTGGATTACAATTATAATAGTAACCACATCGAGGGCAATATGCTCACCTACGGACAAACAGAGCTGTTGCTTCTTTTCGGTAAAGTAAGTGGCGAGGGTGACTTGAAAGATTTCAACGACATGAAGGCCAGCCAAGTGGGACTGAAGATAATGGAGGAAATGGCAGAAGAACGGAAAACGCCGCTTACGGAAACCTTCATCCGGCAACTTTACCGGACACTGATCCGCGAGGATTACACTGTCTATCGTTCCTTGCCCAGCGGCGGACAAACTAGTTACACCATTCACGCAGGGCGGTACAAGACCCGCCCCAACAGTGTCATCACCCGTTACGGCGACCGCTTCGAGTATGCATCGCCCGAAGAGACTCCGGCATTGATGGCCGACTTGGTAGCATGGTACAACGAGGAAGAGGCTGGCGGACGGATAAGTCCCCTGGAATTGGCAGCACTGTTTCATTACCGCTATATCCGCATCCACCCCTTCGAGGACGGCAACGGACGCATAGCCCGGTTGATGGTGAACTACATCCTGTCGCGCCACGGCTGGCCGATGGTGGTGGTGAGGAACAAACGGAAAAACGAGTACATCGATGCCTTGCATGAGACAGATGTCGTTGTCGGGCCTACACCGTCGGTAGGGGCACATGCCCCATTGGAACAAATTAGGCATTTTGTCAGATATTTCAAGGCGTTGGTTGAAAAGGAGCTAAAGTATTACATCAGTTTCGCCACCGAGACTTCGCCCGATGTATGGTGGTACGACGGTGACCGCATCGTGTTCCGTAGCCCGACAAGCAGCCTCCTGCTCCATGCCATGCAGCAAAATCCCGACATCACGATAGAAGAACTAAGTCGGGCGGCGGGCATCGTGACAGCGGCCGTGAAGAAACAACTCAAGCAAATGGCTGAAAAAGGTTACATACAGCGTCGTGATAAAGACAACAGTTGGCTCGTATTGGCCACAACCTCGGTATAGAATACTAAACATCTAAAGGTAGCCACAGTATACCTTCAGGCATAAAGATAAAAGATGTGTATGAAACAAAACAAGCCGACATTTGCTGACAGTGCAACTGGCATTTTGCAACTGCCTTCTGAGGAACCTTTTGTTGTGGGTATGAATGTATCCGTACCTTCTCCTGAGTTTCAATTACAAAAGCTGGAGCATTTCACCCTCGTGGTCGTCAACCAAGGGACAGCACAGGTGGAAATCGACTTCCGTCTTTTCCGGATAAAGCAAGGCGACATGCTGGTGCTGGCCACCGCCCAATTCTTCCAGTGCATAGAGGCCGCGCCGGAATTGAACCTCTCCTACGTGACCCTGACGCGCGACATTTATCACGAGGTGACGCTGGCGTTCGACGTGCCTTTCTTCGCTTTCCTGAAGGAATATCCCTGCCTTGCTGCCCCCGACAAAAGGCACGTGCGGCAATTCAACCACCTGCTGCACCTCTTGACAGGTATTTACCAAGACCGGAAACACACTTTCCGTTTGCCGATATTCAAGAATATCTTGCAATGTTTCCTGATGGACCTATATAATAAGGTAAGGGAGCAGTTTCTTAATCATGACACCGCCCACACCTCGCAGCAGGAGGAACTGTTGGGCAAGTTCATCACCTTGGTTTTCCAACACAGCGGCACCCGACGTGAGGTGCAGTTCTATGCCGACAGCCTTTCTATCACCACACGCTACCTCTCGTTTGTGGTGAAAAGCCTCACGGGTATTACGCCCAAGGGAATCATCGACAGCCGCTGCATCCAGGAAATCAAGATGCAACTCCGCACCACGCGCGACAGCATGCAGGAAATTGCTTTCCGCCTTGACTTCCCCGACCAGTCGTTTTTCAACCGTTACTTCAAGAAGCACACGGGCATCACGCCAGTGGAATACCGCAGATCCAGAGGAAGTCTACTCGTATCTTTTTAAGCTGGCATCTATTATGATGCAATATAGTAAATCAATTCTCCCTTATGGCTTCATCTGGAAACCAACGACCGTTTTGACCAGATACAAGGTATTATCAATCTGTATCATTCCTTGGGTGGTGGAGCGGAATAAAAATAGTCAAAAATTTGCATACTCCAAATCTTTGACCCACCTTTGCAGCGAAATTACGAAAGAAAGCGTTTTGTAATCCTCATCGGAGGGCATGATAGCCGGATAAGATGACTGGGTAAAACCAATCACCTTATCCGGTTTTTTGTTTGTCGAATAACATGACAATAAACATAAAACGATAAGAAAATGAAAAGAGATGCTATTGATTTAGGTACAGTGAAAGTATTTACACTGTTCAAGAAGTATTTTATCCCTACATTGTTCGGCATGCTGAGCATGTCGGTCGTCACAGCCATAGACGGCATATTTGTCGGGCATGGGATAGGCAGCGACGGCATTGCCGCCATCAATATCTGCATCCCCTTGCTCATGCTGTTTACTGGCGTGGGACTGATGGTCGGGGCAGGCTCATCGGTGGTGGCTTCCATACAACTGTCACGTGGAAAGTCCAAAGCAGCCCGTATCAATGTGACCCAGGCCATCCTGTTTGTAACGGTTGTGGCGTTCATTCCGTCTGTTTTGATGATGGCTTATCCTTCTGCTACCGCACGGCTGTTAGGCGCGTCGGAACATCTTGCCCCGCTGGTCAGGGAATACCTTCTGTGGTTTGTTCCTTCGCTGATGTTCCAGATGTGGTGTTCCGTCTGCCTGTTCATCATACGTTTGGACGGTGCTCCAAGGCTTGCCATGATGTGCAACGTGGCAGCAGCCCTTATCAGCGTCCTGCTTGGATGGCTGTTCATATTTCCTTTAGGTTGGGGATTGATGGGTGCGGCATTTGCCGCTACGATAGGCTTGTTCGTCGGTGGTCTCATCGGGCTTGTCTATCTGTTCCGGTTTGCCCGTAAATTACGTTTCTATCCGGTCAAGTGGAGCGTCAAAAGCCTGCGGCTTTCTTTCCGAAACTTAGGATACCAGTGTCGTATCGGTTCATCCGCCTTGTTGACGGAAGCCACGCTTGCCACACTGATGTTTGTCGGCAACCAGGTGTTCATGAAATACTTGGGCGATAACGGTGTGGGTGCGTTCGGCATAGTCTGCTACTACATACCGTTCGTGTTCATGGTAGGCAATGCCATTGCACAGTCGGCACAGCCCATTATCAGTTATAATTTCGGCTTGGGTTATCGGTCAAGAGTGGTGGCAACAGAACGTATCGCGCTGCTTACTTCTGTTGTGAGCGGAGGCATCATCATGGCTGCATTCACTTTGTTTCCGCATATACTGGTGGGGCTGTTTATCAGTCCGGATAATCCTGCCGCCCGTATAGCCATTGCAGGGTATCCCTATTTCTCTGCCGCTTTCATCTTCTTTATTCTTAACCTTACCGTTATAGGATATTATCAGAGCGTGGAACGGGTGAAACCCGCAACTTTCCTGGCTCTGTTGCGTGGGTTTATTTTCTTGATACCTTCTTTCATCCTTTTGCCCCAAGCTATAGGGACGAAGGGCATCTGGCTGGCATTGTGCTTGTCAGAGATGCTGACCACCCTAGTGATTGTCGTGATATACAGCAGGGCGACAAGAAAGGTTTGTTTACAACAAAGGACTGAATAAGTGAAATTATACGATAAGATATATCGTAAGGAGAGCGTTTTGTAATCCTCATCGGAGGCAGGCATGCCGGACAAGGTGATTGGGTAAAACCAATCACCTTGTCCGGCTTTTTGGTTGAACGAAATGATAGATAGTAGGCAATCTGACGAAACACAGGGGCGGAAAGGAGCAAAAGAGCACCCAAGGCACACACGAAAACGGATACATCAAGTTAAGAAAAACTTTTTGGAGAAATTCAAAACAGCTTAGTTCTTTGGAAAACTGCGAATAAATTATCGGCTTGAAATGCGTATATTTCCTCTATGAAAAGCAAGACCGCGACTATCTTTGTGTGTGGAAACGAGTGTCTATCCCTCTCTATATCCTTTTCCCCTTGCAATACTGCATGACGGTCCAGTTCCGATTATTGTCGGAACAATGAACACTTATGTAAATTTCCTCTTCGAGATTAAAACTCAACCGGGTGTCCTACTCCGTCCGAAACGACAGCCACTTTGCGAAAACGGGATATAATCACCACAAATATATTGACCTTGTAACGGACGGTTATATCATGAGACAGCAGTTATGTTGGCTGCCGTAGAATGATCAGTCGGTTTGATATACTGAGTTTTCTGACTAAGTACATACCATATTGCAACAAGCATTTTTCTCGCAATAGCGACTTGCACTTTCATCTTGTTCTTTCTTCTTTCGATACATAGCCTGTATGAGAACTCTGCGAAGAATGAATTTTTCACACGTGCAGCTCCCCATGAACATTCAATCATTGTTTTTCTTACAAACCTGTTACCATGTGTTATACCTCGTGCCTTGATTTTGCCTGCGCTTTCCTCGTTACGGGGTCTTAGCCCCACCCATGACACCAGTTTCTTTGGTGTCTGGAAATGTTTCATGTCTGTTCCTATTTCTGCTATTATTGAGGTTGCGCTACGTTTTTCACTCCCGGTATGGTCTGAAGGTTTTCAAGTTCTTCAGGGAAGCACTCCATGCATAGTTCAGTCATCTTTTCTTGTGCTTCGTCCTTGTGTCGTTGCTGCAATTCAATCTCTTCTACAAGCTGGTTTATAATGTCTATGTCGGTCTCGTTAACCACTCCGGTAAGTGCTTTCACCAATGTTTCTCTGCCATGCCTGTTGATTGTTCTTCCATGCAGTTTCTTCACAAGGACTTCCGCATCTGTCACACCTTGGGATATAAGTTCCACTATTGAACGGTATCCTTTGGAGTCTGTTGTGGATATATAATTACTGATTCTGATGTTGCACCTCTGGATGCATTGGTCAAGCTTGACCAGATTTCGGCTTATGGAAGCATTCAGGTCGAATATCCTTCTGTCATATTGACGCAGACGTTGAATTTTCTCATCAGGGACAAAGCTTGATGCTATCAGTTCTTTACTCAGGCAAGTAGCTATCCATTCGGCATCCTTCACATCACTCTTTTTGCCGGGAAGCTGTTTTATAAAATAAGGGTTTACCAAATGAAGTTTAACTGACCCTTCAAGCACTCGCCATATGGGTATCCAGTAGATACTGGTACTCTCCATTGCACACTCTTCTACACCTTCAGAGACCATAAGGTCGCGAAGTGTGACCAACTCTTCGGTAAGAACTCCGAATTTATGCTGGATTTTTTCTCCATTAGCACACAGAATACAGCAAAAAACACTATCTTTGTGTGCGTCAAGACCGCAGACTATCTTCATAGAAGTATTTTTTATTGGGACACCAAGCCCGTTGGACATATGAGGATGGGGAAAACCTATGACCTCGTTTTTACCACAAAGATAGTCGCGGTCTTGACTTTCTTATCTACCGGGCGTAAAAAATATGTTTTTTTATATACCTTTGCAAAGGATATAAAAGAAGGAAGATATGGCAGAAGCGGAAAATATTATCATAAAGGATACCCTTGACGGACTGGGCACGGATGCTTACAGCGATTATCTGGCTCATGCCCTTTGCTTGGCAGGCAGTTGCCGTCTGAAATACAACAACGAGGAACGCGAGTTACAGGCAGGCGACCTGATGATTGTCCGTAAGGGCAAGCTGGTGGAGCGCATTCGCCCGGCAGACGATTTTCGGGTAAAGGTGATATACGTTACTTCTGAATTCATCGTGCTGTCCACACCGCTTAGCAACTATGGCATGAAAGGCCAACTGGCTCTGTTCCGCAATCCCATCATGAAGCTGGACGCTGAACAACGGGAACTGTGCCGCCGGGATTTCGAGATGGTGGAAGAGCGGCTGGCGCAGACCGACCACCATTTCCGCCGCGACTTGCTGATAGCCTCCGTACAGATGCTTATCATCGACTTCTTCGATTTCCATTCCCATCTTTACGGTGTGGATAATATCCCGCTGCAAAGCGCCACCATCATGAGCCGCTTCCTCAATATGCTGGAGAATGGGACATACCGCGAACACCGAGAAGTGAACTGGTACGCCGACAAGCTGTGCGTCACGCCCAAATACCTGTCCGAAGTTTCTCGCAAGATAAGCGGTTATGCCGCCAACTATTGGATAAACCGCTATACCGTGCTCGACATCTCCCGCCTGCTCCGTGACAAGTCGCTGACTTTCGTGCGCATTTCCGACCTGTTCGGTTTCTCCTCGCCTGCCTATTTCAGCCGTTATGTGCAGCAGCATCTGGGGATAAGCCCGACGGAGTATAGGGGGTGATGTGCTTTTCCCTGATAAGGAAGATTGGCGGTTTTTTCATGACGACAATAATAAATACGACCATAACGATAAAAAGCAACTGGATTTTTTATACCTTTGCCGATGGTTAGAGGTTGCTCTTTCCGTACATAATAGAATAAAGTAGAAGCGTTGTGCTTATCTTGTAAGTTGGAAACGTAGGAAATTTCAGACTTAGTACGAGAGAAGGCATAGTGGTTCTCACGCTATAGCGTGGGCTGCTATTACCATATCCGTACTAAAGGTTTTTCCTACGACCTCCGACTTAGATGTGGTAGCATTGCAGTTCCACGCTTCGCATTTTATAACAGCCTATAAAGGAACAGATAGGCATCGAATAGGATATATATGGAACAACAATTTTGTCAAAGTTGCGGCATGCCCATGACCGATGAGAACAGAGGGACTAATGCCGATGGAAGCCGTAGCGAGGATTATTGCATGTATTGTTACAAGAACGGTGCGTTTACCCAGGATTTTACGATGGGGCAAATGATAGAGTTCTGCCTGCAATTCTTAAATCAATGGAATGCACAGGCTGGATGTAACTTAACTCCCATACAGGCCAAAGAACAGATGCTTCAATACTTTCCGCGCCTGAAACGGTGGAAAGAAAAAGATGAACGGACACTGACGGAAAAAGCAACTCATTTGCTTGCCCAATGCGAAAACGTGACGGTCGCTTCCATTAATGCCAGCGGTTATCCTCGACCTGTGCAGATGTCCAAGATTGGAGCAAAGGGTTTTCATGAGGTGTGGATGGCGACAAGTGCCGACTCTGTAAAGGTCAATGATTTTAAGGCGAACAACAAGGCGGGTCTTTGCTATGACCATTACGGAGACGGGGTTGCCCTACGCGGAACGGTAGAGGTTATCACGGACGATGCCATCCGCAAGGAAATGTGGCAAGACTGGTTTGCTTATCATTTCCCCGGCGGACCGAACGACCCGAATTATGTGCTTCTTCACTTCGTTGGTAAGGAAGCCACTTTCTGGATTAACGGCGAATTTTCTCACTCCAACATCTGATATTTATGAAACCTATCGTACCCGATACTCAAAACATCGCCGCTTGCGGTCTTTATTGCGGAGCTTGCCGCAAGTTCTTGATTGGGAAATGAACATGGCGAACAGGCTTTTGCCGAAGAAATGACCCAACGTAAATGTCAGACCATTAAAAGAAAATAAATATCTCAAGTTTCGCAAGTACTCAAATAATGTAATAAAAAGGCTAAAGAGTTTGATAATTCAATGATTATCACTATATTAATGTCGCCAAACAAACATATAGCACCCTTTAGCCATGAACAAAAATAGACATATTATCGGTGAACTCCAAGAGTTTTTTGCAAACAATGACTCCAGCAAGGCAATAAACAGCATATCAACCATTATGAACAGCATAAGGATACAAAGCAAAGTTATCGGGTCAGTTAAGAATCCGAATTGCAAATTCACCTGTCTTCAGGTGTTACAACTGCTTGTTCTGTTCCCGTTCTTTTCAATTAAGAATGCTGCCAACTATTCGTCTTCTGCCCTGGGTAAGATGTTTGTCTGCCACAAAGACATGTTCTATCGTTTCATGAACGACGGCAACATCAATTGGCGACGTATAATCTACTCGGTTTTCAGGCAGTTGTATTCACGTGTGAAACGCAGAACGACATTGAAGTCGGACATCAGATGCGTCATCATCGATGATACAGACCTTCCGAAGACCGGATTCAAACCGAGAAGATTGGCAAGGTATTCTCTCATACCCAAATGAAGCCTATACTTGGATTCAAGGCAATGTTCCTCTGCTTTACGGATGGTGTATCCCAGTTTCTCCTTGACTTTTCTCTCCATGGAGAGGAGGGAAAACGAAGCGATAAACCACAGGGGTTATCCAAGAAACAGACGGAGGCTCGCTATTGTAAGGAACACTCAGGGGATGAGCGTATTGCCAGGCGTAGCGCTGAGTATTTTGCAAGTAAGATTGAGACACCATCAGCATGCTCAAGCGCTCAATCATAGAGGGTGTACGTTTCGATTATCTTCTTGTTGACAGCTGGTTTACCTGCTCTGAACTTTTGAAGTTCGTGGTCTCAAGGCACTTTGGATGCCACCTTATCGGAATGATAAAGATGGGCAAGACAAAGTATGAGACAGATCTTGGAAACAAGACAGCGCCTGAACTTATCAAGGCTCTCCAGAAATCCAAGAACGTAAAGTATAGACGCTCAATCGGTTACTACACAGCAACTGTCTCTGCTAAAATCTCCAGCATTAAGGTCTGCCTGTTCTTCTACAGAAGAGGCAAGAACGGCAATTGGAATGCTCTGCTTACCTCGGATTTGAAACTTGATGCGAAAGAAGCCTTCAGACTTTACTCAAGAAGATGGGTTATCGAAGTGGCTCACAAAGAGATGAAGCAAAATCTTAAACTCGGAAAGAACCAGTGCAGAGACTTCGCCGGACAGATTGCAGGCATATCATTGTGCGTACTGCAATACAATATTCTCAGTTATGTCAAACGCTATGAGTCATACGAAACTATCGGAGGACTCTTTGCTGAAATTTCAAAGAACTCTGTTGAACTTTCAGTAGCAGAAAAAATCTGGCTGCTGATTGTAGAAGTTATAAACGTCATAGCCGAGGTACTTAACTGTGATGCAATGGTTCTGACTGAACAAGTAATATCAAACGATAAACAAATCAAAGCTGTGAAGCAGGCTTTCGACAGGCTGACACCAGCCGCCTGAGGAGCTACACTTTACTTGCGAAACTTAAGTAAATATGAAGAACGAGGTATTATATCTGTTGTTAAACAATTATGCCGATCATGAGCCTGCGTTTTTGGCATCGGCTATAGCATGTGACGAATATAGTATAAAAGAGAATCCCAAATACATCAACAAAGTCGTAGCGCCCACGTTAGATGCTGTGCGTTCATGCAGTGGTTTCCGTACTTTGCCCGATTATTCTTTTGATACGATGCCCGATGACTATGCCGCATTGGTGCTAATTGGAGGTTTTGGTTGGCTTGACGAACAAGAAGCGGATAAAGTTGTACCTATCGTTCGCCATGCCATAGAGAAAGGAATTATAGTAGGAGCTATCTGCAATGCGGCTTCTTTTCTCGCCAAACACGGTTTCTTGAATGCAGTCAAACATACAGGAAACGGTTTGGAACAATTGCGGTTATGGGGCGGAGACAACTATGCCAACGCAAAAGGTTATGTGAACGAGCAGGCCGTATCTGACAATCGTATCGTAACGGCAAACGGCACCGGTTACTTGGAATTTGCCAAAGAGTTGTTGTTATTGCTGGAGAACGATATTCCGGAGCAAGTTGAAATGTTCTATCGTTTTAATAAACTGGGATTTGTGGTAATGATGCGTGAGATGCAGCAAAAATAATAGTTATGGCTTGTAAATCTGAATTATATGGAACTATCAGATTGGTTCAAAGGATTTGAGAAAGGCATAGCCCGCCTTTCGCCGGAGCAACGGAGTGCTTTCTTTTCGGAATGTGGAAAGAACTGCGTGGACGGCGGCACGCTTTCCATTTACAGAAAACTCTATGAGGATGCTGGAGGGGACATGGATGTCTTCTTTCAGCTGGCGAATGGATTGCCGGGAGTAAAAGGCGAGGTCGTAGAGAAAGGCAAAGTCTATTATCTTACCTTCTTGGAATGTACTTGCCATTTGTGTAAGAAAGGCTATGTCACAACGCCTTTACTCTGTGAATGTTCCCGTCAGAGTGTCCTCTACTCTTTGCAAAGCCTTTGGAAAGGGCGGGATTTTCAAATAAAATTCGATACACAAATAGGAATCTGTTAGAAACAAGCTATTTATAAGCTTTTCTCAAAGAGTGAGGTAATGACTTGGCAACGGTTGCTAATTCTGTGATATGCGGTGTATTTCCACCTAAAAACTCTCGCCGACTGCAAAAATACAAAAAAAAGAGGATAGGAGTGCAAGTCTTATAAAGTTTTTTCTTGCTTTTCATTCGTATATTCCATTTTGGTAGTCCGTGATATATTGCGTAAATGTCTTTCCCGTCTGTTGCTTGAAGAAGCGCATCAGATGGCTGGGGTCGGAAAAGTGGAACTCGTCCGCCAACTGGCTCACGTTGCGGTCGGAGAACAACAGCTCGTTTTTCAATTCCTCCAACAAGCGTTGTTTGAGCAGATGGGTGGCGGACACGCCGAACTGCGCCATTACAGAATTGTTCAGCGTGATACGGCTCACACGGAGCATATCGGCATATTCCTGAACACGCTGCACGGTGCGGATATGCTTTTCGAGCAAGTCCTTGAACTGGAATGCATAATTGTTCTTCGGCACTTCGACCGGCAGACGGTAAGTTTTGGCGTATGCCCGGTTGATAACCACCAACAGATAGTAAAGCACAGATACGATAAGGTTATAAGTGTCTGCCACAGGATGCAGCAGCTCCTGTTTTATCTTCCCCAAGAGGCGCATATATTCCGCCAGTTCTTCCGGCGCGGCAAACAGGTACGGTGGCGTGTCGGTCTGATAATAATACAGCAGGCGATAGACGAAGAACTTGTCGGCGATGAACGTGCGCATAAAGTCTTCGCGGAAGATAAGGAAAGTGTAGTCCAGTTCCGCTTCATCCACGTGCCATTCCTGTTGCTGGTGCGGCGACAGGAGGAGCACCATATCGTCCCGTAACTCTATTTTGCGGAAGTTTAACAGCACATAGCCATTGGCGCGGCGAAAGAAATAGAAACTGAAAAAATCCGTCTTGAACGTCCGGTGCTCGGTCAAGACACCACAGATGTCCTTGCTCTCGCCTGTGTTGATGTAGAAGTCCACGCCGCAACGTGTCTTGCTGAACGGGACGCTGACCAGTCTTTCGGGGTTGGTTATCGTTTTCATCGCTCTTGTTCTTTGCTTTCTGCAAATATACATCATTCTTTTATCAAAATGGCATATATTTCTCTTTTTAAGGCATAGAGGCATCAGGGGAATCTTCCGAACTTTGCACCCGACAAATCATAAAAGCGTAACATTATGAACGAGAAAGCTATTATCCGGTTGGTGCGCAGCGCCACCTTGAAAATCAATTATGCAGGACACACCATCCTTGTTGACCCCGTATTTGCCGACAAAGGAACCCTGCAATCCGCTCTCGGCGTGTATAAAAGTCCGAGGGTGCATCTGGTAATGCCCATCAGCGAAATCACCGAGGGCGTGGATATGGTACTGCTCACACATAACCACATTGACCATTATGAACCGAGCGTGAAACAACATTTGCCGAAAGACATCCCTTTCTACACCCAGCCGCAAGACAAGGAAACCCTCGTGCAAGATGGTTTTACAAATGTAGAAGCAATTGAAAAGAGCAAGACAATAGGCAACCTGACCATCCACCGCACCACGGGTCATCACGGTTTCGGTCAGATAGGCCAGATGATGGGACCCGTGTCGGGCTATGTGCTGATGGCGGAGGGACTTCCGACCATTTATATAATGGGCGACTGCAAATGGGAACCGTGCATCCTTGAAACCGTGGAAAAATACCGCCCTGATTATATCGTTGTAAACAGCGGCGGTGCGGTGTTCCCCGAATTTTCCAAGACAGACGGCTGCATCATCCCCGACGAACAGGAAGTGATGGCGATGCTCGACACGCTCCCCGCACAAATCAAACTGATAGCCGTACACATGGATGCTATTGACCATTGCCAGACAACACGCGAAATCCTGCGAAACGAAGCCCGCCACCACGGAGTGGATATGAACCGACTGATTATACCGGGAGATGGGGAGAGCATTACGTTATGAGTGTTTGCATCAAATCGCTGATAAAGAATATGAACATAGTGATAGGCTGCTCCATAGGGTGCAGCTACTGCTATGCCCGTAATAACTGTCGCCGCTTCCATATCACGGACGATTTTTCTGTACCCGAATATATGGGGCGCAAGCTACACATCATCGACACTCCAAAACCTCACGTATGGCTAATGACCGGAATGAGCGACTTCTCCGATTGGAAGCCTGAATGGAACGCGGAGATTTTCGGAAGAATGAAAAGCAATCCGCAACACGCTTATATCTTTCTTACGAAACGTCCGGATAAGGTCTGTTTTTCTACGGATGACGAAAATGTCTGGATGGGCGTGACCGTCACGCGCAGTTCCGAGAAAAAAAGGTTAGAAGATTTGAAAAGAAATATCAAGGCCAAACATTACCACGTCACCTTTGAACCTATCTTTGACGAAATCGGAGAGATAGACTTCGCGGGTATCGATTGGGTTGTCATAGGCACGGAAACGGGACATCGGAAAGGCAAAGTGGATTCCCGTCTCGAATGGGTGCTTCACATTGCCGACCAAGCCAAAGCGCAAGGAATCCCCGTATTTATGAAAGAGGATTTGCTGCCTATAATGGGTGAAGAAAGGATGATTCAGGAACTGCCGGAACAATTTATCAAACGCATACAATGAATACTGAAACAATCAAGGAAATAGACGTACAGAGCGTTATGACCAAATCCGCACTGCCAGTCGGAGGATATTCGGTCAATCCTTACGTGGGATGCCCTCACGCCTGCAAGTATTGCTACGCATCGTTTATGAAACGATTCACCGGGCATACAGAACCGTGGGGTGCATTTCTGGACGTGAAGAACTGGAAACCGATAGCCAATCCGCACAAATATGACGGAGAGCGCATTGTGATAGGTTCCGTGACGGATGGTTACAACCCGTATGAGGAGCAATTTTGCCGTACCCACAGGCTGCTCGAAGAGCTGCGTGGGAGCAACGCCGAGATTATGGTATGTACGAAGTCCGACCTCGTCCTTCGCGACCTCGACCTGTTGAAACGTTTTCCCAAAGTAACAGTGTCTTGGTCGGTCAATACGCTTAACGAACGGTTTCGTGCGGATATGGACAACGCCGTGAGCATAGAACGCCGCCTGAAAGCAATGCGCCAGGTCTATGAGGCGGGCATCCGTACCGTGTGTTTCGTTTCGCCCATATTCCCGGGAATAACCGATGTAAAGACGATTATCGAGAAAGTGAAAGGATATGCCGATTTGATATGGCTCGAAAACCTGAACCTGCGCGGGCAGTTCAAGGGAGGGATAATGACGTATATCCGTGAGAAGCATCCCGACCTCTTCCCATTATACGATGAGATTTACAACAAGAAAAGGCTTGATTACTGGCAGGCATTGGAGCAGGACATATCCCAATATGCACAGACGCAAGGATTTCCCTATCGGGTGAACGATTTGCCCTACGGACGCTCGGAAAAAGGAAAGCCTGTCATCGTAAATTATTTCTATCACGAAAAAATCAGGCTCAAAAAATAAGATGTTCAAGTTTCGCAAGTTCAACTTGCAGGTTTTAATCTATAAATGTCGCAAATATGTTTCATATCTTCCTCCCTGTTGATGATAGCCTGATAGATATCTTCATCAGTCAATCCGAAGAGTTCCGCAACCGCAATGACCAGTTCTTGCATGACGCCCCATATCCTTTCCGCAACGGACAGTTCCAAAGAATCCTTGGTTACGTCTTCAAAGAGCTTTCCCATGGTCTCGTAGGCTGCAAACCTATTCACTAAGGAAAGGATGTTGTATTGCAAAGCCGTCAGGGATGTCGCCGCGATTTGCGAGGCGAAGTTTCCGGCCTGGCATTTGCCCAGTCCCAACAGCCCCTTCGCTTCCTTGAACACGACTTCCAAAGACCACCTTTGGGCATAAATCCGGTACGCTTCAAGGAACTCAAGTCGTATGTCCGTGGTCATCAGTCCGTTCCATGCGCCCCGTTTGCTTCTCCTGGCAAAGTACAGACGTACCTTGGTATCCGCAAAGGTCACGTCCGCCACGATGTAATAGCAACGCAGTCTCCTGCTGTACTTCCGCCTGCCTTGCCTGTCAAGGTGCCTGATCAAGGCCGGCGCGGTATAGGGCTTCCCGTCCAGACAGTATTTTGTCCTGCTGTTTTCCCCACCTTGATCATGCCCAGGTAATCGCACCTGACGTGGCGGGAGCGGATGAACCGGATGACATCCTTGCAGGCGAACCAGCTGTCTGCCAGCACATACCTGAACCTGACCCCTTTGCGGATGGCGCGTCCTATCATGGCAATCATCAGGTCGGTTTTCTTTGCCGTGTATTCACGATATACGCTCCTGCAAGGCGTCGCCGCTGTCACGTCCTTTGGTGAAACGTCTTGCGAGCTCTTCATCGGACATCCCGAACTTTCCATCCTTTCCTTTTTCACCCAGCAGTGCAAAATCCAGAAGCATTTGGGTTGTCCCGTCCGTGACGGCAAGGAACAAAGCCTTGAAACCGAGGATGCACCTGTGATGGACATGGGAAAACACCCTGCCGATGTTCTCCATGCGTCCGTCCTCTTGGGATAGTCCGTGTCATCGACTATCAGGCAGACCGTGCCTTCCTTGCGCCCGGAACGGAGTCTGATCTTCGACCAAAGCTGGAGGGTGAGGTGATAGACGGACTTCCGCCAGTTTATCTTGGGATTACTCATGAAGCGGTAGAACACGTCTTTCTTGCATCCCAGTAAGCCGCTTAAGGAAGACCCGGTGAAACGATAAGGGTTACGGACCATGAAACACGGGTACAACAGCAAAGCCTGGAACACCTGCAACAACGGATACACATTGTTGCACTTGCTCTTCATGCCGAACAAGGTGGATTCATTCATTCTTAACCATTTGATAACGTCCAGTATGGAATACATCGCTTTATGCGCGTCATTTTTTCTAAAAAATGCGCTGATTTCTGAAAGAAAGTCTGTAACTTTGTGCAAGGGCATAGGGCTGAGTAATGTTTTGATTTGCAACTATAAAATTACTCATTTTCTGCGATATGTGGAAATCCCTGTGCCTCTTTTATATCCCAAGAAGAAGGTTATCTATTAACTTGCGAAACTTGAATCAGTTCATATTCTAAACCTCTTCATCAATCCGCTCCAGCTTGAAGATGACGGGGCGCGTGCCGTCGTTGCAGCAGGTTATCATCACCTTTTCGTCGTTCGTCCAGCCCTGCATGATGGAGCCGCCCTGCAATGCCGCGTAGACGTAGCGGCTGATGCAATCCCATGCTTCGGCACAAAATGTTCCGTGCAACATGTGGAAGAAATTGTCGTTGTCCACTATGATTTCTTGCCCTTCACGGAAATAGGGGCATGGTCCCGACTTGGGGTCTGCCAGATATTCCGCCTGCAAATCCTTGTAACATTCCCGTTTCAGAATGGTAATCTTACATTTGTGTTTCATACGCTTATTCATATTATTACTCGCATTAGGATGATTATAAAACAGTTCTTCGCCTTGGGCTGGCAGCACATTGCTTTACGTCTATTCATTTCCCTTTTTTGAGTGCAAATATAGTACCTTACCCTTAAGGTGACAAGTAGGGATGAATTGTTCATATACAGATAAATTTATCCCTATGCTTATTGGGGGAAGTGTTGATTGATAATGTGTACCTTTGTCCCATAAACAGATATTGATTGTTATATAATGTATAAGAAGAAGATACCTTTGGACATTAATTGCGGCGTAAAAATCGCTATGGAAGTGATAGGTGGTAAATGGAAAACCTATATTTTATATGAATTGGACCGGGGGACAAGAAGGCCCAGCGAGTTGCATCGCCTGTTTTCCGATGCCAGTCCCCGCGTCATCAACCAACAGTTGAAAGAACTGGAGAGGCACGGCATGATTGAGAAAACCATCTACCCCGAGCTTCCGCCCCGTGTGGAGTATTCCATTACGGAAGACGGAAGGAGTCTTATGCCCATTATCCACATGCTGGAGCAATGGGGGAATGATTTCCGCCCGAAAATGATGCGGATATTGGAGGAGACAGAGGAAGAATAAGGAGTTTATTTCAGCTTCCGTATCACCCTGCACGGATTACCCACCGCCACGCAACGTGCAGGAATGCTGCGTGTGACGACACTTCCAGCCCCGATGGTCGTACCTTCGCCGATTTCCACGCCCGGAAGTATGGCCGCAGCTCCGCCAATCCAAACTTTCGAGCCAATCTTGATGGGACGTACTGACGCCTTTCCTGTCGTCCGCTCTTCCGGGTCGGTCGGATGGATGGTGGTATAGAACTTTACATCGGAACCAATATAGACATCATCGCCAATCTCTACACCTCCGGCTGGCTGGAACGTGCAGTTGGTATTGATGAACACACGGTGTCCAAAGCGGATATAATCTCCACCGTAATTGCAATGCAGGGGCGGAGCAATGCTGACATCTTCCAGCGGCTGCCGGAAAAGTTCTTTCAATACCTGCTTGTCGCCCGTTGTGTTGAAACGGAGCATAGCCTGGTGTGTCTCTTCCCTCAATCGGACCAAATCCTGGTCCCAAGCCCGATATTCTCTTTCGGGTAATAATCTTTTTTCGTCCATGTTATATTTACTTTGTTGGTTACGTATTTCCTCCGTCCAGCCAAGGCGATGCCAATGTCCATAGGTGGCAGTACGGTTGTTTGTCTTATCACGCTGCAAAGTTAGACCGGATTGGACAGTTGCCCTGTATATGGATTTCCGGTTCTACTACCAATTCTTACGAAGCAGAGCGGATTATGGAAATAAAATCCTAATTTTGCATCAAAAGAAAAGAAATATGCTATGAGTGAATTGTTTAAGGCTGATACGATTTATGACTATAATGAATGGGCAGGCGTGGAAACGCGACATCCGTTGGTAGGTTTCATCGACTTCTCTACGGTGAAGCCCTTGCGCCATGCCCGGAAATATTACGGCTTCTATGCCGTGTTTCTGAAAGATGTGAAGTGTGGTGAACTGAGGTATGGCAGGCAGTATTACGATTATCAGGACGGCACGCTGATATTCGTCGCTCCCGGACAGACTTTCGGGGCGGAAGATGACGGTGAGGTATTCCAGCCGACAGGTTATCTGCTGATGTTCCATCCCGACCTGCTCCGCAATACTCCGTTGGGAAAAGTGATGAAAGACTATACCTTTTTCTCCTACGAGACTAACGAGGCTTTGCACCTCAGCACCGAGGAACGGCAAATCATCATGGACTGCTTCCACAAGATACAATACGAACTGAGTCATGCCATAGACCGCTACAGTAAGGCTCTGATTGTGGACAGCATCAAGATGTTCCTTGATTATTACACCCGGTTCTATGACCGTCAGTTTGTCACACGCGACAATGTGAACAAAGACCTCCTTACCCGTTTCGAGCAACTTCTCAATGAATATTATGCGAGCGGTAAGGCGGAACGGATAGGGTTACCTACCGTACAATACTGTGCTGATGCGCTGCATCTTTCCTATAACTACTTCAGCGACCTAATCCGTAAAGAAACAGGAGTGACTGCATCGGGGCATATCAACGCTGCCGCGCATCCTGTCTCCCTTTCTGCCACAGCTGCCAAGAGTTCACGATATTCTGCCAGACGATATAGCAGCTGGGCGCTACGGAGATGACGGGAGTAAGGTAGGTATAGGATACCCAGATGGCCAGTATCGTGTTCTTTTGTCCGAAGCCTTGCCCGCAACTGATATAGTCGTGGCAATGTTTGCCCACCAGCTTTCCGATACCGAATTGCCAGGCACATGCCACCAGTGCCGACAATGCCAGCAGCCACATGACGTGCGGGTCGAAGTGGCTGTTCACCACCGAACGCAGGGTCAGTCCGATGGCAATGACGAGCGATACGCCCCACAGGTAGAACGCCAGGCTTCCGCACCACTTTACCACCAGGACGTGCAGCTTGGGCAGGAACTCCCTTAATGCCCATGCGGCGAGGAAGGGGGTGAGGAGCAATGGGAACACGCGCCGCAAGATGAGCAGGAATTGCTGCCCGAACGAGCCTGCCGACTGCATCTCCACCAACGGGAATACTGCCGGAATCATCACCGCCGCCACCAAATTGCTGAGGATGGTGTAGGTGGTCAGCGTAGTCTCGTTGCCGCCCAGCCGTCCGGCAATGACAGCTGCAGCCGTTCCGGTGGGGACAATCAGGCAGACCAACGCTCCCTGTGCCACGACATTATACTCGAAATGGGGGAAGAAATGAATGGGCAGTGCTACTGCCAGGCAGCACGTCAACTGCACCGCAAGCATCACCACGTGCCACCGCTTGAGGCGCATCTCCCGTGGATTGACCTTGCAGAAGGTAGTAAACAATTGGATGAACACCATCGCCGGCAGGATATAGTCTTCCGCTCCGCCTGCCAGCACTTTGAGCGGACTGAGCCACGAGATGTAGTGGAACATCAAGTAGACGCCCACCCCGGCAAACATGCCGAGCGGCAATGTCCACATCTTAAAGAAACGGATGATTTTTTCTTTCATATCAAGCATCATAATTTTGACAAAACAAAATTACGGCAGGTAGCGGAGTATGTCGATACACGGCTTACGGATAGTTATACCCATATCAACGAATAAACATCCGGCAGTTCTTGCCTGTCCGGTGGAAATCACTAACTTTGCATTTGTCAATATAACAAGCAGAAAGAACAGATTATGAATGCAACCGTATCATTGGATAGCGTATGGAACTTGGTGCAATCGCTGAGCAGCGATAACCGGAAATGGCTGGCAGACAAAATATGCGAGAACATCAGCCGCAAGACAAATGAAACAATTCTGGGAGAAAAAGGCATACGGACAACCGTTATCCAAGATGATACGGGAACAAGCGAACGGTTTCTGCGTAGAAGCCGGCAGGCAGATTGCCCAGACATTTATGCACTGGTATGCGACATGGAAGCCAAGCAACTTCCTTACGATGAATTTAAAGAAATCTATTCCGAACAGTTGGAAGACAACCGCCACACCTGCCTGGTATGCGAAGAAAACGGAAAGCTGACGGGATGCATCAACTTGCGGATGGAACGCCAATTGCATCATGCCGGACGAATATGTGAGATAATGGAGCTGGTTGTGCACCCGGATTACCGTTGTCAAGGTATCGGCAGATACCTGTTCGAAGCTGCTTGCAACGAAGCGAAATCTCAAGGATGCCTTCAGATAGAGGTGTGCTGCAACCAGTTGCGTCTTCAGACACATCGTTTCTATGAAACTTGCGGGATGCATAATTTCCACTACAAGTTCTCGCTCAGTTTCACTCAAACGGGCGATTACAGCAACGAACTTGGACGGTGAGAAATTACGAAGAGAAGCATGCGTTTTGATGAACATAAGTGAGTGGGCCGTTTTACATAAGTAAGTCGGGCGTTTCACATAAGTGAGTCGGTCATCTCACTTATGTTCGTTTGTGGAGTGCATGTCTGCGTTGGCAAAGACGGTTAATCGCTTTGCCAGTCCTGTACAGCCGGTACTGCAGTTTTGTCTTGTCAGTACTGCAGTCCTAGCCTGTCAGGACTGCAGTACTGATAGGGAGGACTGGCAGGAGGACCATTATGTATCTTGCCGCGCGGTTGATGTATGTTGGAAAGATGAAGGGGTAAATGCGGAATTTTATCGGGCTTCGTATGGCGTGACAGGTATTCGGGGGAGTTCTTCCGCAAGAAATCGTTCATTTTTTCTGAAGGCTCTTGCGTAATAGGGGGGATTTGGTTAATTTTGACAATTAGAAGCTGTTTTGAATTTCTCCAAAAAGTTTTTCTTGGCTTGATGTATCCGTTTTCGTGTGTGCTTTGGGCGATTTTTTGGTCCTTTCCGCTCCTGTTCTTCGTCAGATAGCCCGCTATCTTCCTCATCACAGAAGCGAAAATGCCTCAAAAACTCATCCCAAATCATCGCACGATAAATTCAAAACAGCTTCTAAAAGCGTAATTCGTTTTTGCTATTTGTTAAAAACTAACTAATACCCTGTTATGAAAAATAAAGCTTTATTCTTTTCCTTGGCCTGTGCGGTTTTCGTGTCGTGCAGCCAATCTTCTCAGTCTGTTTATCAGGTGCCGGTATCCGAAGCCGACGAACCGATGATGAAAGGGAAGTTCGAACCCACGTGGGAGTCGCTGAAAAATTACGAAGTGCCGGAATGGTACCGTAACGCAAAGTTCGGCATCTGGGCGCATTGGGGCCCGCAGTGTGTGGAAGGTACAGGCGACTGGATGGCACGCAAATTGTATATGGAAGGCTCAGAGGTGTATCGCTATCATGTGGAACATTACGGGCATCCTTCGGAGGTAGGTTTCAAGGATATCATTCCGTTGTTCAAGGCTGAACATTGGAATCCGGATTCACTGGTGGCTTTCTACAAGAAAATAGGCGCGCAATATTTCTTTGCCTTAGGCAATCATCATGATAATTTCGACCTTTGGGACAGTAAGTACCAGCCTTGGAATTCCGTGAATATGGGACCGAAACGTGATGTGCTGGCTGAGTGGGAGAAAGCGGCTCGCAAATACGGCCTTCCATTTGGTGTCAGCCTGCATGCCGACCATGCGTGGACATGGTATGAGACCGCTCAACGCCACGACACAATCGGTCCGAAGAAGGGTGTCCCTTACGATGGGAAGCTGACCAAAGCAGACGGGAAAGGCAAATGGTGGGAAGGATATGACCCGCAGGACTTGTATGCCCAAAACCATCCGTTGAGTGAAAACAGCTGGGACAACGGTATGATTCATCGCCAATGGGCATGGGGAGAAGGGGCCTGCATGCCGACGCAGGAGTATGTAACCAATTTCTATAACCGTACATTGGACGTTATCAACCGTTACAATCCGGATATCTTGTATTTTGACGTGACGGTGCTTCCGTTCTATCCCATCAGCGATGCCGGATTGAAGATTGCCGCTCACCTTTATAATCATAGCATGGCTACGCATGACGGCAAACTGGAAGCGGTGCTTACCGGTAAGATATTGGACGAAGAACAGCGCAAGGCTTTGGTGTGGGATGTGGAGCGTGGTGCTCCCAACGAAATTATAGCTGATAAGTGGCAGACGTGTACTTGCCTGGGCGGTTGGCATTACGACCAGTCGGTTTATGACAACAACCGTTATAAGTCGGCGGCTGATGTCGTGAAGTTGCTGGTGGATGTGGTGAGCAAGAACGGCAATCTGTTGTTGAGCGTACCTCTGCGTTCTGATGGGACTTTTGACGAGAAGGAAGCGGAAATCCTGGCCGAATTTGGCGAGTGGATGAATACGAATAAGGAGTCCATTTATGATACTCATCCGTGGAAAGTGTTTGGCGAAGGTCCGATAGCCAATTCGGATATCGCTATCAATGCCCAAGGATTCAATGAAGGCTCTTATACAAATACTACTGCTCAGGAGATACGTTTCACGCAGAAAGGAGATGATTTGTATGTGACGGCGCTGGCATGGCCGGAAGATAGGAGGGTGCTTGTGAAGTCGCTTGCGCAAGGGAATGAGCTATATCCTGGGGAGATCAAAGATGTGGAATTGCTTGGCTACGGAAAGGTCGGCTTCGAACGTACGGTTGAGGGACTCGTAATTGAACTTCCGGATAAACAGCTGAATAAAATAGCTCCGGTTTTCAGGGTAAGGTAACGGTTTGTTTTTGTCATTTGTAAATTTAAGGAAGAATGAAAAGATTACTTGCGATAGGTTTGTTGGTCGGGACATTGGGCGCTCCGCTGCATGCACAAGTCACCGAGCGTGTCCGCCCGGCAAAATGGGAACAGTTAGTGCCCGGCGCACGTTTCATGGACCGTTTCCTGCCTATGCCCGATGGGGTGAAAGGGCAAGGTGTTTGGGGAGCGGACAGTGTGCAGGGGCGTTATGTAGACAATGGCATCGAATTGCCCGATGTCTCCTTCTGGGGCGGCAATATCTTGCAAACCGCCGACGGGAAATATCACTTGTATGTATGCGGATGGCCCGAGCGCTCGCCCAAAGGGCACATGTTCTGGGGAAATTCGACCGTATTCCATGCCGTAAGCGATGAGTTGTCCGGACCCTACCGGATACAGAACTCCATCGGTAAGGGGCATAATCCGGAAGCTTTCCGTCTGGCGGACGGACGGGTGGTGGTATATGTGATTGACGGGTATTACATAGCCGATAAGGAAGACAGCCCAGTGTGGATGTATCAGAAGTTTGATTTCGATGCGCGTGACCGGAAGATTATCGAAGGGCTTTCCAATCTCACGTTTGCCCGCCGTCCTGACGGTTCCTATTTGATGGTATGCCGGGGAGGAGGCGTATGGATTAGCCGTGACGGTTTGTCCGCTTACCGGCAATTGACGGACAAGCGGGTGTATCCGGACGTGGAAGGGCGTTTCGAAGATCCGGTCGTATGGCGGGATAGTCTGCAATATCACCTGATTGTGAACGATTGGTTAGGTCGCATTGCTTTTTACCAGCGTTCGAAAGACGGGTTGCATTGGGTGACCGAACAGGGAGAGGCGTATGTGCCCGGCGTTTCCCGGCACCGTGACGGGGAAGTGGAGTATTGGTTTAAGTACGAGCGTCCGAAGGTATTTCAAGACAAGGAAGGCCGTGCCGTGCAGATGAATTTTGCGGTGATTGACACCTTGAAGTGGGAAGACTTGCCGGGAGACCGCCATTCATCGAAAAACATTTGCATCCCGCTGAATAAAGGGCTGTTGCTCTCGGTGTTGAACGAAGAGCCGATAACGCCCGCAACCAAGCGGATAGAAGTACGCATCCAGGCAGAACCGGGCTTTTCTCCGCAGACGGATGTGGATGTGGAATCATTGCGTTTCGGCTCATACAATGAAGTTAATTTCGGCAGGGGATGCAAACCCGTGAAGACCCGGAAGGAGGGAGAGGATTTGATTGTGGTGTTCAACGGGAAAGGAAACGGCATTACGGCGGATGAGTTTGCGCCGAAACTGATAGGGCGTGATGTGAACGGGAATCTGCTCTACGGTTATGCGCGTTTGCCTTACGTGGACTATGCGCCGGCTTTGCTTTCCGCCCGTCGTCCGGTATACGATAAGCGGCAACATGTGTGGAAGGTACAGGTAGAGAATTTCGGTCTGTCGTCTTCTCAACCGGCTGAGGTGGAAATCCGTTCGGCAGACACATCTTTGGCGAAAGGAGAAGTTCCCGCTCTCGCTCCTTATGGGAAAACGGAACTGACATTGCCTTCCGTTGAGGCTTTGACCGCTGATACTATAGCGTGCGAAGTGATTATCCGCAGCGGTAGGGTAGAACAGGAAAGGGTGAGGTTTGAATGATGATTCACCACAGAGGACACAGCGTATCACGGAGGAAAAATTTAATATGAGTGTCCTCATTTTGCCCAATTGCCTGTAGGGGCGTATCGCATACGCCCGAAAGCGTCCACGTGGATAAGTTGGTGCATCTGGGCGTATGCGATACGCCCCTACAGGGGTTGTTTGTGGAATTAAATTAAAAAAACTCTGTGTGCCTCTGTGTCCTCTGTGGTGAAATGTCGAGATAGTTTATCTGATTAGCCAAAGTTCCGGATTCAGCTTGGCGGTTTCCTTGCGGAGCTGGAAGTGGAGGACGGTATTGCCCGTGGCGTCGGTATGCACTTGCCCGATGACGTCTTTCGTTTTCAAGACGCTTCCTTTCTTGACAAGGACCGAACTCAGGTTGCAATATACCGAAATGTAGCTTCCGTGGCGCACCAAGACGTTTGCCAAGCCGTTGTATTGGAAAATGGCGGAAACTTCTCCGTCGAAAATGACGCGGGCCTGTGCGCCTTCTTTCCCTTTTATGTCGATGCCTTTGTTGTCCAGGCGGACGTTGCGCAAGCCTTTCACCTGATATTTCCCGTAATGCCCTACAATGGCGTATGCTCCTGTAATCGGCATGGGAAGCTTTCCTTTGTTCTTTTCGAATACATCCGACAGGCGCCGGTCTTCATTATCCGTCTTATATACTTCGACTTTCGACTCAGGGGCTTCCGCTTTCTTGTTTTCGGCAAGTGTTTCCTTTTGCGCTTCTTTCTGCTTGCGCTCGGCTTCTGCCTTCCGGCGTGCTTCCGCTTCTTTCCGTTTGCGTGCCGCTTCGATTTCCATTTCAATCAAACGGTCTATTTCCGCGTTCAGGCGATTGGCAGAACGGCGTTTCTCCTTGATTTCGTGCTGGATTTCCCATTGTTTCTTTTGCAATGCGGAAAGCAATGCCTTGCGTTCCTTTTCCTGTGCTTCCAGTTTCAGCTTCTCGGCTTCCCCTTGTTTCAGCATGTTTTCTTTCGCGTTCCGGCTGGCGAGCAGGCTTTTTTGCTTTTCGGATACTTGATATTGCTTCCGCTGCACTTCTTTGCCTTGCCTTCTTTGGTAATCGGCATATTCCCGCACATAACGCATGCGCCGGTACATCTGGCTCAGGTTATCTGCCGAAAAGATAAACATCAGCTTCTCCTGGACAGACTTGTTCTTATACATGTACATCACCGATTTCTCGTATTTCTTTTTCTTTTCGACAAGCTCACGTTCCAGTGTGTTCAGTTCTGTTTTCAGCCGGCTTATTTCTTCCTGAATGACCTGCACGTCTTTTTCAATGGTTTCGATGTATTGTTTCCGGTCTGTTATCTGTCCCGACAAGACCGCTAAATTGTCCAGCTGGCTTTTTACGTCTTGTTTGGTAGATTGCAACAGGCTTTCCGAGTCGGATATCTGTTTTTGCAAGGCGGCATGCTGCTTCTCCAGTTCTCGGATTTTCTTCGTGCTTTGCGCGCAAAGAGAAACCGAAACCAGTACCATCAACACTATGCCTATCATCCGTTTCATTTGTTCTGCAACATTTTCAATAAATCTTCCACTTCTACACGCGTATATTTAGCCGGTATCTCCGTACGGGCTTTCCAGTCGCCGCCTACGCTCAGCCGCGAAAAATCCATGTTCAGTGCCAAAGGCTTGCTTGTGCCTTCGATGGAAAGCCGCATCTTTTCCGGGAAAAAACGTTGTTCTATTTGCCGGAACGCATCGTATTTCCATTGCAAGGCGTATGGAGTGCCCGATACGCCTATCCGGCTTTCCTGCAGCCAGCCTTGCTCGGCGGATGTGAAAAAACGGTAAGTCAACCGATGTGTTCCTTCGGTTTCCAGCATCGCACGCTTCCCCTCCAACGAAAGGCGGAAACGGCTTGCGTCGTTCAAGTCCACTTGCGCTTTGTCCGGCACGAACAGTTCATTCAGGAACAAAGACTGAAGCACCGCAAAGCTCAGGTCTGTACGTGCCCAGCGGTTTATCTCTTCGAACGGAACCTGTATGTAACGCTTGTTCAACCGGTCGAGCGCCACCAAGCCGTCGGGCGAGATTTCTATCCGGGCAACTTCGATGCCTAAGAAGGGAGCTACGGACAATTGGATGGATTCTCCCCGCTTCAGGCGCAGCGTCGCGTTTACTTCGGCATGTTTCCCGTTGCCCAGCGACAGGTCTAAAGCCACCTTCCCGCTCAGGCTTTGCCATGCGGGAACCTGTTCGATTACCTTTTCTATATAGGCTTCTCCGGTCAGCCCTCCAATCATCGGTGCCTTGGCGGCTTTGCGCGAAGAAGAACACGATGCCGTGAGAAGCACGATGAGTATAATGTACAAGTATTTCACTTTTCCAGCCATCATTCTATGTATTTTTTCAACTTAATCTTCTGTTTCAGCCGCTTGATTTCTTCTTCCGTAGGCGGAGTTTCGCCTTCTTCCGTTTCCTTCATGGCATCGGCTTTTTCCCAGTATGCCAGTGCCTTGTCTTTCTCGCCCAACATATAGTAGATGTCACCGCAATGCTCTACGATGACCCGGCTCTTGTCTCCTCCGTTCCGCAAGGCTTGCTCGATGTAAATGCGTGCCTCCGTATACCGGCCTTTCTCGAAAAGAATCCAGGCATACGTGTCCAGGTATGTTTTGTTTTCCGGTTCCGCCTTTACCGTGCGGTAGCTCATCTCTTCGGCTTTATCCAGTTGCTTCTTGTCGATGGAAAGGAAATACGCGTAATTGTTCAGCGTCCCGATGTTGTCCGGGTTATAAACCAGCGAAGAGTCGTATGCTGCATAAGATTCCTCTGGCCTTCCTTTCTGATGATAGATGTCTCCCAGTATGGCATAAAAATCGGAAGCTATCTGCTTGTCGCTCTTCTCGTTTATCTGCCTTACTCCGCGGGTGAATACTTCCAGCGCCTTGTCGGTTTCTTCTTTCTGGTAATGGGCGATGCCGCAATAATAATAAAACTCCAGTGCGTCCGGATGATATTCTAAGGCAGAGGTGGCAATCTGTATCACCTTGTCCAAGTCATTGTCTTGTATCGCATAACTCAACAATTGCAGGTAGGCGGGCTTGTTTTCGGGGTCTAAGGAAAGCACTTGCTCCAATACCGGAACCGATTCTTCCTTCATGTTCTTGGTAATCATGTATTGGGCGCACAGCATCGCCAAGTCCGCGTTCTGTTGGGGACGTGCCAGGATACGTTTGAACAATGCCACGATTTGCGTGCTGTCTTTCGTGGTTTGTTCCGATTGCAGGATATTCTGGCGCATAAGCTCCATTTTCGTGTCCGACAAGACATTGTCGTTCATCAGAATCGTGTCCAGCTGGAGTTGGTACAGGCTGTCCTGACCTGTTTTCTGGTAATACGAAGCCATGGAGAGCACCGCCGGAGCGTAATGGGGTTCCTCCTTTAATATATGCTGGTAAGTGGCTAATGCTTCCGGATACTTCCCGTTGTTCAGATACACATCGCCTAAGATGTTCTGATAGCGCAAGTCGTAGGGATATTCTTTCGAGAGGTTTTCTATTTCGATAAAGGCACTGTCTTGCTTGCCCATCAGCAGGTACATCCGGAATTTCTCCATGCTGATTTGTTCCGATTTCCCGTCCAGCTCTTCCAGCCGGTTCAAGACCGTAATGACGTTTTGATAGCTCTTGGTCCGGTTGTACAGGTCTACCAACGACATCAAAGGCTCCAGCCGGGAAGGGAACTGCTCCGCCATGTTTTCGTAAACGGAAATGGCTTTCGGCATGTTCCGCTTTTGCTCATAATAAGAAGCCAGCGTTTGCTTGTACCAGAAATTAGACTCGTCCGAGCGGATGGCTTGCTTTAACGCTTCTTCGCCTTTCGCTTCCTGTCCCAGATACATATAGAACTGGGAAATTTCATACAGAGCGGCTCCCGAAGCCGGATTGATATCCAGGCAGTGCTTATAAAGCTCGTAGGCGGCATCGTATTGCCCATTTTCTTTCATCCGCACGGCTTCCAGGAAAAAATAATCAAACTTCCGGCGTTCCTCTAAGCTTAAAGAAACCTGCTCCGGCTCTGCCTGCTTCTTCCTTGCCTGCTTTCCTGCCGTTCCGCATGCCGCAAGCGTCATCAGCACACCCACCGATACGATATAAATTAGTTTTCTCATTTTAGTTTATGAGTTTTTGAGTTCTTAAGTTTTTAAGTTTATTGAATATCCGCATTTCACCCAATTGCCATGTAGGGGCGTATTGCATACGCCCTAAAAATATCCACGTGGATTAGTTGATGCATTCGGGCGTATGCGATACGCCCCTACATGGGATGTTTGCGGATATTCATATTAAGTTTTTATACTTCACGCGGCATTAATTTGTGCATTTTATATATGCCACGTAGTAGAGACGATGTGCACATCGTCTCTACTACATGCTTATACTCACCACAGGGTATCACGGAGGAAATCATTAAAACTCTGTGTGCCTCTGTGTCCTCTGTGGTGAAATCAAACATTCATTTCGTTCCCGTATGCCCGAAGCCGCCTTCACCGCGTTCGGTTTCGTCCAATACTTCCACTTCTTGCCACTCTGCCTGCTCATAGCGTGCTATCACCATTTGGGCGATGCGCTCTCCGTCTTCTACCGTAAAGTCTTCGGTAGAGAGATTGACCAGGATGACCCCGATTTCTCCCCGATAGTCGGCATCAATCGTGCCCGGAGTGTTCAGCAGGGTAATCCCTTTCTTCAGCGCCAATCCGCTGCGCGGACGTATCTGCGCCTCGTATCCTTCGGGCAAAGCGATATACAGCCCCGTAGGTACCAGACGGCGTTGCAGGGGTTTCAACACGATAGGCTCGTCCAGGTTGGCACGCAAATCCATCCCTGCCGAAAAAGAAGTGGCATAGCCCGGAAGCGCGTGCTTCGACTTATTGATAATCTGTATCTTCATTGTAAGTTCTTAAGTTTTTGAGTGCGAAAATACATATTTCGTAGGATTTATGCATGCGTTTACCATTTTTTATCGAAACTTTTATACATTTGCATGTCTGTTTTTTTATCTGAGAACAAGAAAATATGATGAACTGGAACCAATTGATATCAAATAAGCGCTTCGGGCTGGAAGCCTTGCACGAGGTGCGGAAAGAAGACCGGACGGAATTCCAGCGCGATTACGACCGCCTGATTTTCTCTTCTCCGTTCCGCCGCCTCCAGAACAAGACGCAGGTGTTTCCGCTTCCCGGAAGCATATTCGTGCACAACCGTCTGACGCATAGCCTGGAAGTGTCGTGCGTGGGACGCTCTTTGGGGAATGATGCCGCACGCCTGCTCCTGCAGAAGCATCCCAGGCTTGCTGGCTCTCACCTGTCCGAAATCGGAGCCATTGTATCTGCCGCCTGCCTGGCGCACGACATGGGGAACCCTCCTTTCGGGCATTCGGGCGAAAAGGCAATCGGCACCTATTTCTCGGAAGGCAAAGGGCAGGCATTAAAATCCCTGCTAAGCCCTGCCGAATGGGAAGACCTGACCCACTTCGAAGGCAATGCCAACGCCTTCCGGCTTCTGACACACCAGTTCAGGGGAAGGCGTCCGGGCGGATTCGTGCTGACCTACTCCACGCTGGCATCCATCGTGAAATACCCTTTCTCGTCCCAACTGGCGGGAGGCAAGCAGAAGTTCGGCTTCTTCCTGAGCGAGCAGGACGATTACGAACGGATAGCCCGGGAGCTGGGCATTATCCGCTTGAGCGGGGAAGGAGAGCCGGTGCGCTATGCGCGCCACCCGTTGGTCTATCTGGTAGAAGCCGCCGATGATATCTGTTACCAGATGATGGACATCGAAGACGCGCATAAGCTGAAAATCCTCACCTCGCAAGAGACGAAAGAACTCTACGCTTGTTTCTTCCCCGAAGAACGCTTGGAGCGCATCCGTAAGATTTGCCGGCTGGTGACCGACACCAACGAGCAGATAGCCTACCTGCGCTCTTCCGCCATCGGTGTGCTCACCAAGGCCTGTGTGGAAACGTTCGTAGAGCACGAAGAGGAAATCCTTTCGGGCACCTTCCAAGGCCCGCTCATCAAGCAGATAGCCCAGCCCGTCAGGGACGCTTACCGGAAATGCTCGGATACGGCATTCGCTAAAATCTATTGCGCCAAGGATGTGCTCGACATCGAGCTGGCGGGTTATCAGGTCATAACCACTCTAGTCGACCTAATGATAGAAGCCGTCCGCTATCCGCATAAAGCCTATTCCCAGCTCCTGATAAACCGTGTGTCGCACCAATACGATATGCAGGCCCCTACGCTTTACGGCAAGATACAGGCGGTGCTGGACTATATCTCCGGCATGACCGATGTCTATGCTCTGGACTTGTACCGCAAGATAAACGGGAACAGCCTTCCGGCGGTATAGTCCGGAGCGTATAGCTGCAGCGGGCTTTTCAAATAGATGAAAGGCTGGATGCGGCTATATGCAATGCGGCACGCAACTATATGCGTCACGGAACCGGGCTTATACAATCTTGCATATCCTATTGAATAATTTGGATTTTTTTCTTATCTTTGCAAAGTTTTACACAGGTATTACATAAACCTTTGTTATGAGAAAAAGTCCTATACTGCTTGTCGCGTTGATATACTGTATCTTCTTCCCGCATTCCGCCTATGGAGATATCGGGCAAAGGGATGAGTTTCAACAATTGTATTCATGTCATTCCTTGAGTGTTGGCGAAGGCTTGGGAAACAGTCAGGTCACTTCAATTTTGGAAGATGAAAACGGATTTATCTGGATAGGCACTCGGACGGGTGTAGACCGTTTCAACGGGAAAACGGTAAAGCAATATTCTTTATACGAAAACGACATCATAGCCGAAGGACGGTTGCAATTTTATATTTTACAAGATGCGAAAGGGAACATTTGGGCATGTGCTTCATCGGGGAAAATCTATCAGTACAATACACTTTTCGATTGTTTCGAATTACAAGCCGACTTAGCGAAATTATCCGGCAAATACCTTTTTATCAACCACGTGTACATAGACGGGCAAGGGACATTCTGGATATCAGAATCGCTCGCGTTATACAGGTATAACGCTAAAGAAGGAATCGAGACTATCTTAGAAGGCATCCAAACCAACTCGGCTTTGGAATACAAAGGAAACATCTATGCAGCCACCATTAAGGGCGTGTACAAATACGACCTTTCCACCAAAGAGATACAACTCCTGTTCGCCGGACCTCACGTTTTGACCCTTTATTTAGACCGACAAGACTTATCGATTGGGCAACAAAGGGCATTGCTTTTGATAGGCACGTTCGATGCAGGCATATACGTGTACGATTTGAACCGCTCAGTTTTACGGCACACTCAAGCCATAGCCTCCCTTCCGCACTATCCGTGCCGGTCGATTATCGAATATGCGGACTCCACCCTGCTGGTCGGCTTCGACGGGAAAGGCGTCTACCAAGTGAACCGGAACGGGAGGGAAGTGCGGCATGTATTGTATTCGGAGCAACCCCGTGGCTTGTTGGAAGACAACGGAGTTTATTGCATCTATAATGACCGTGCGGGCAATCTGTGGATTGGGACTTATGGCTCGGGCGTTCATTATTTCGTCCCGAAAAGATTCCCTTATCAGCATGTCTGCCATGTCGAAAATAATCCGAATTCCTTATGCAACAATAATGTGAACCGGATATTGGAGGACGAAGAAGGAAACCTTTGGTTTGCGACCAATAGCGGTATAAGCGTCCTTAAAAAGAGAACGGGGAAATGGCACCGTTTCTTCGAAGGGCAAATATTCCTGACCCTTTGTAATGATAAGAAAGGGCATATCTGGGCTGGAGGATACGGGTGTGGGCTTTATCGCATCAATATACAAGACGAAGGGTATCAATGGTATTCACAAAAGAAAAATCAGGTGCTTTCCACCGATTACATCTATTCCATAGTTTGTGATCCGGATGGTGAATTATGGCTGGGAGGCATCTACGGAGCCTTGATGCGCTATAATCCTCAAACGGGGGCTTGTGTTTATTACGATGAAATCAAGCTGCTTAACTCGTTGGAAGTGGTCAATGCGGATACCATAGCCGCTGCTACCCATACCGGCTTTTATCTGGTGGAGAAAAGCACGGGAAAGGTTTCGCATTTCTTCTATGACCTGACCGATGCCGGAGTCAATAGCAATGTATTCGTTCAAAGCATGACATTCGCCCCCGGTGGAAGAGTGTGGCTAAGCACGAATGGAGGAGGGCTGAACTTGTTTGACCTTAAGACGCAAAAAGCCATCAATTATTCCACGCGCGACGGACTTCCTTCCAACGAAGTTCATGGAACCTTACTGGACGAGAAAGGAAGGCTATGGATTGCTACCAGCAAAGGTTTGGCTTACATTGTGGACGGAGGTAAGGAAAACGCTAAAATCTTCCGAATCGGTCTTTTCGACCCAGACATAAAGGATATCAGCCGGTTTTCATTCTCCAAGCTGAACAATGGGATTTTTGCGCATGGAAGTGCAGGCGGGGCTTTTCTCTTCCGTGCATCCGACATTGAAAACAAGCCTTACGCGGCTCCTTTGTATTTTGCTTCGTTCGAAATGATAAAGAACGCCCGGCATCAGTCTCCTGAACGGGCAAGGCAATATACTGCAATGCTGAATACCGGAAAGGTGCTGGATTTGGCTTACGATGAAAACGCTTTCGTCATATCCTTCGCCTCGGTGAATTTCGCTAATCAGGAAGACATCCTGTACTCCTATAAGATGGAAGGAATGGACGAAGTTTGGAGCCTGCCGGACAAGGTGCAACAAATCCGTTATACCAATATTCCGCCCGGTGATTACAACTTTACCGTGAAAGGCATCAGCCAGAATACGGGCAATGTATTAGATACGCGCTCTCTTCACATCCGCATCGCCCAGCCTTATTGGAATACACCGTATGCCTGGTTTGTATATGGCTTGCTCATGTTAGGTTTTGTATGGTTCACATGGAGATATTTTGCAAACCGGATTGCCCGGAAACACTTTGCCGAGAAAATCGATTTCTTTGTCAATACGGCACATGATATACGCACGCCGATTACCTTGATTATGGCTCCTTTATCGGAGTTGAAACGGGAGAAAGGGCTGTCTGAGCAAGGAAACAATTTCTTGAATATTGCCATACGCAATACCGACCGTTTGTTCAGGCTTATCAATCAGTTGCTTGATTTCCAGAAATTCGATAATAGCAAGAGCCTGCATGTCATGAAATACGACTTGACTGATTACTTGCATACCAAATACCTCGAATTCCAGCCTTTATGTGAAAAGAAAGGACTTTCATTTTCTTTGGAAACAAAAGAGGTGTCGGTATATTTGTGGTATGACAAAGAAAAGATGAATAAAATACTTGATAATCTGTTATCCAATGCCGTAAAATATACCCCTGAAGGAGGAAGCGTAAAGATACGCCTGACTGAATCGGAAAAGAATGTGCAAATAGAAGTTGAAGATACGGGCATCGGAATTCCACAAAAAGCGCAAAAGCATTTGTTCTCTAATTTCTACCGTGCTTCCAATGCTATCAATTCAAAAGAAACCGGAAGCGGGTTAGGCTTGTTGCTTACCCAAAGGCTGGTACATATGCACAAAGGGAATATTTCGTATGTCAGTACCGAAAACAAGGGAACGGTATTTAGAGTGGTTCTGAAAAAAGGTTTTGTGCATTTGGCTAAATACATTGCGCCCCAACGGTTGGATACGGATATGGATGAAATCACCATCGATGTAGTGACCGACTTCGAAGCAGCCAAAAGGACGGGTTCACCCTGGACAAAGCCAAGCTGGATACCGTTATCGGGAAATACAAGGTCGGCTCGCTCCTGAACGTTCCCCTGAGCATTGCCCAGCCGAAAGAGAAATGGGCGGAAGCCATCAGGCAGATTCAGGAACTTTCGATGAAGGAAATCGGAATCCCCTGCATCTATGGTGTAGACCAGATACACGGAACCACTTATACTCTTGATGGAACCCTGTTCCCGCAAGGTGTCAACATGGGAGCCACATTCAACCGGGACCTGGTAAAGCGTGAAGCCGAAATCTCGGCATACGAAACCAAAGCGGGATGCATTCCCTGGACATTCGCTCCCGTAGTAGATTTCGGAAGAGACCCGCGCTGGTCGCGCATGTGGGAGAACTATGGAGAGGACTGCTACGTGAATGCGGAAATGGGCAAAGCGTCGGTCATCGGCTTCCAAGGCGAAGACCCGAACCACATCGGCAAATATAACGTAGCCGCCTGTATGAAACACTATATGGGCTATGGCGTTCCGGTTTCGGGCAAGGACCGTACGCCCTCTTCCATCTCGCGGAGCGACATGCGCGAAAAGCACTTCGCGCCTTATCTGGCAGCTGTCCGCCAGGGGGCGTTGAGCGTGATGGTCAACTCGGGCGTGGACAACGGCATGCCCTTCCATGCCAACAGGGAATTCCTGACCCAATGGCTGAAAGAAGACTTGAATTGGGACGGATTAGTGGTTACAGACTGGGCGGACATCAACAACCTGTGTACCCGCGACCACATAGCCGCCACCAAGAAGGAAGCCATCAAGATAGCCATCAACGCCGGCATTGACATGTCGATGGTGCCTTACGAAGTGAGCTTCTGCGATTACCTGAAAGAACTGGTAGAGGAAGGCGAAGTGCCCATGAGCCGTATTGACGATGCGGTAGCGCGTGTCTTGCGCCTGAAATACCGTCTCGGGCTCTTCGACAAGCCTTACTGGAGCACCGAAGACTATCCGGAATTCGGTTCAAAAGAATTTGCTGATGTAGCCCTCCAGGCAGCCGAAGAGTCGGAAGTGCTGCTTAAGAACGAAGGGGGCATCCTGCCGCTCGCCAAAGGCAAGAAGATTCTTCTGGCTGGCCCGAACGCCAACTCCATGCGGTGCCTGAACGGAGGCTGGTCATACAGCTGGCAGGGACACCGTGCCGACGAATGTGCCCAGGCATACAACACCATCTACGAAGCCCTTTGCAACAAGTTCGGCAAAGAGAACATTCTCTACGAACCGGGCGTGACTTACGCTCCCTACAAGAACGATAACTGGTGGGAAGAGAACACGCCGGAAATTGACAAGTCAGTAGCCGCCGCTCAAAACGCAGACGTCATCATCGCTTGCATCGGCGAAAACTCGTATTGCGAGACTCCGGGTAACCTGACCGACCTGAACCTTTCGATGAACCAGCAAAACCTGGTGAAGGCATTGGCCGAGACCGGTAAGCCCGTCATCCTGATTCTGAACGAAGGCCGCCCGCGCCTGATAAAGGATATCGAACCGCTTGCCAAAGCCGTAGTAAACGTAATGCTCCCGGGCAATTACGGAGGAGACGCCCTGGCAAACCTGCTTGCAGGCGACGCCAATTTCAGCGGGAAGATGCCGTACACCTATCCGAAACATATCAATGCCCTCGCCACCTACGACTACAAGCCGTGCGAGAACATCGGCCAGATGGGCGGGAACTACAATTATGATTCGGTCATGGATATCCAATGGCCTTTCGGATTCGGACTGAGCTACACTACCTATAAATACAGCAACCTGAAAGTAGACAAGGCCCAATTCACCGCCGATGATGAGCTGACCTTCACCGTAGACGTGACCAACACGGGAAGCGTGGCAGGTAAGGAAAGCGTATTGCTCTACTCGAAGGACTTGGTGGCAAGCAGCACCCCTGACAACATCCGCCTGCGCAACTTCGAGAAGATTTCCCTGAATCCGGGTGAAACCAAGACCGTAACCATGAAGCTGAAACTGCTTATGAATATATCTGCATAAACCAAGTCAGTATATCTTCGTTTTTTCACAGATATAAATGCATAGAATCAACCATTATTCTAACATCATCCACCATCATGAAAAAGACATTCTTATTTCTACTAATGAACCTTTGCTTCGTTTTAGGAAGTTTCGGAATTGAAGCCGGAGGTTTTTCTATCCACCGAGGCATCAACATCAGTCACTGGTTATCCCAACGTCCGGACAATAACCTTGCCATAGACGAAAAACAAATTACTGAAAAAGACTTTAAGTTACTTGCCGAACTGGGATTTGATCATGTAAGGATTCCCATTGATGAAATGATTTTATGGAATGAAAGCGGGGAGAAATACGAAAAATCGTTCCAATTCCTGCATAAAGGCATTCAATGGGCGATAAAACACAAATTACGTGTAGTCGTAGACCTGCACATCATCCGGGCGCATTACTTTAATGCGGGAATGGAAGGCGGCACAAATACGCTATGGACTGATGCGAAAGCACAAACGCATTTCCTCTCGTTATGGGAAGAACTCTCAGCCGAACTGAACGGCTATGACACCCACATGCTGGCATACGAAATCATGAACGAGCCTACTGCCCCTGACCATGAAGACTGGAACAAACTTATCCAAAGGGCATACGACCAGATACGCTCGTTGGAAAAAAAACGGGTGCTGGTCATAGGCTCCAACCTATGGCAAGGAGTCGGTACGTTCCAGTATCTCAAAGTACCTGCAAACGACCCCAATATTATATTGAGTTGCCATTTCTATGAACCGTTCATCTTATCGCATTACAAAGCGAGTTGGACTGAATTCAAAGACATCACGGTTCCCGTTCATTATCCGGGTTATCTGATAACAAAAGAAGATTATGAGGCTTTGCCCGAAGCAGAGCAGAAGCAGGTGGCACGCTGGTTGAAGGAATGGGACAAGAGCACCTTGCATGGTTATTTAATCCAAGCCAAAAAGAAAGCTGATGAATTGGGACTGAACCTATATTGCGGAGAGTTCGGTATCTACCGTGTAGCGCCAAGAGCCGATGCCTACCGATGGTATAAAGACGTTATCGAGGTTTTTGATGAACTGAATATGGCGTGGTGTCATTGGGACTATAAAGGCGGTTATACCATTTTCAATGAAGACGGGAAAGTGGATTCGGAGCTTATGAAAGCAATTGGACTTCAAACGCATTAACCAACAACTATTTTCAACTTTTTATGCATAAATATCTAATCGTCAAATAAATAAGTCAGACTGTAAGAAGGAAAGGAAAGACAAATGTCAGAAATCAAACCTTTTCCGATAAAAAACCAACCTCTGCTCTTCTTTATGTGCGTTACATTTGTGATGCAATTTTGAATGTAAGAGAACAATTTCGTTTGACCTTAAAAAGTGATGAAAGTTATTAATCAAATCATATAATCTATGAAAGCAATAAGTTATAAAAGAACACTTATCTGTGGGACATTGTCTCTCTGCTTGTTAGGAGAGATTCCTCACATTCAGGCGGCTCCTGAACCGAACCTTTCGGTAGCAGCCCAGCAGACAGAAAAAGTCACGGGTGTAGTAAGCGACGCCGCGGGAACCATCATCGGAGCTTCAGTTTTGGAAAAAGGAACGACCAACGGTACGATTACCGATATGGATGGACGTTTCGAACTTAATGTAAAGCCGGGCGCTGTTTTGGTTATCAGCTATATAGGCTATGCGACAAAAGAAGTCAAAGTAACCAAAGGCGAAATGAAGATTACAATGGAAGAAGACGAACAAGTGCTGGATGAAGTCGTTGTAACCGCTTTGGGTATCAAGCGTGAGCGTAAAGCGTTGGGATATGGAGTGGATGAAGTAAAGGGGGAATCGTTGACCAAAGCGAAAGAAACTAACGTCATCAACTCATTAGCGGGACGTGTTCCGGGACTTGTTGTCAGCCAGACAGCCAGCGGTCCGTCTGGCTCTACCCGTGTCATTTTGCGCGGAAGTACCGAAATGACCGGAAACAACCAGCCTCTTTATGTCATTGATGGTGTACCTTTGGATAATACAAACTACGGAAGTGCCGGTCAATACGGAGGATATGATTTGGGAGACGGAATCTCCAGCATCAATCCGGATGATATCGAAAGTATGTCTGTATTGAAAGGTCCTGCCGCTTCTGCACTTTATGGAAGCCGGGCGAGCCATGGCGTTATCTTGATTACGACTAAAAAAGCTAACGACAAAGAGAAGTTCAGTGTAGAATACAACGGAACACTGACTATAGATACTCAGCTTTCGAAATGGGATGATATCCAACAGACTTATGGTATGGGAAGTAACGGCACTTATGCTATTGATGCCGTATCAAATACCAATACAAGTTGGGGACCGAAGGCAGACGGAAGCAATATGCTAAGGTATTTCGACGGGGTGGAACGCCCGTATTTAATCATTCCGGACAATACGGCAGGATTCTTCCGTACCGGCTTGACTGCGACCAATACTGCCGTTATCAGTTCCAGTTCTGGTAAAACGGGTGTCCGTTTCTCATATACCAATATGACAAACCGCGACATCGTGCCGGAAACAAACATGAGCCGTAATACCTTTAACCTTCGTGCCAATACGACGTTGGCCAAAGTGGATTTGGACTTTAGCGTAAACTACATGCGTGAAGATGTGCACAACCGTCCGGCAATGGGGGATGATAAAGCCAACATCGGAAAGAACCTGATGACACTTTCTACCACCTACAATCAGGAATGGCTGAAGACTTATCAGGACGAGAACGGAGAATACAGCAACTGGAACGGTATGGACCCCTACAATGTCAATCCGTATTGGACTGTCTACAAAAATTCGAATGATTCGAAAAAGGACCAGTTCCGTCTGAATGGAAAAGCAATATGGAATATTAACAGCCACTTGAAAATACAAGGAACAATAGGTGCTGAAATGAACTGGTTTACTTTTGAAGACTTTCAGGCTCCTACTACACCGGGATTCGAAGCTGGACGTCTTCAAAACAGTACATTCGAAAACAAGATGTATAACGTTGAACTTCTTGCTTTGTATAACAATTCATGGGGAGACTTCGACTTTAATGCTACATTGGGAGGCAACATCTTCAAAGTAGATAACCTGACGACGGTCACTACTGCACAAGACATGCAAATCCGAGATGTGGTAGCATTGTTAAGCTTCAATGAAATCAGTGTAGAACAGAACACCTACCGTAAGCAAATCAACTCAGTTTACGGAGCTGTCAATGTAGGTTGGAAGCACATGCTTTATTTAGATGCGACTTTACGTGCTGACCAGTCTTCTACATTGCCATTGAACAACAATACTTATGTTTATCCGTCTTTCTCCGGAAGTTTCATCTTCTCTGAACTGCTCAAACGGAAAGACATCCTTCCTTACGGTAAAGTCCGTGTATCATGGGCACAAGTAGGTAGTGATACCAATCCGTACCAATTGGGATTGGTGTATACAAAATCAAAGTTTACTTATCCCGGATACACCATCGGTTATATCAACAACAATACGGTTCCTAATAAGAATTTGAAGCCGACAAGAACCAATTCATTCGAAATCGGCTTGGAGACCAAATTCCTGAATAACCGTATCGGATTGGATTTCACCTATTATTCACAAAGTAGCAAGAACCAGATTATGGGTATGGCAAGTTCATGGGCAACTGGCTATAATTACCGTCTGATCAATGCCGGTGAGATTCAAAACAAAGGTATCGAAATAGCATTGAACACACGAGTTATCCAAACCAAAGATTTTTCTTGGGACTTGAACTTGAACTTCTCGAAAAACACCAATAAGGTAAAAGAACTGGTTGATGGAATGGATATGTTCGAATTGGAAAAAGCCTCATGGCTGGATGTGCAAGTTGCCGCTAAAGTCGGAGAAAACTACGGTTCCATCATCGGTCCCGACTTTAAACGCAATGAAAACGGAGATATCCTTATTGACCCGGCAACAGGCTTGCCTCAATATGACAAGACCAACCACGTATTGGGTAATGCGTCATGGGATTGGACAGGAGGTTTGGTTACTTCATTTGCGTGGAGAGACTTGTCGCTATCGGCTATCTTTGACGTAAAAGTCGGCGCAGACCTTTACTCTATGTCTGCTCGTTCGGCATACGAATCAGGTAAAGCTACAGCTACATTGGAAGGGCGTGAAGCTTGGTATCAATCAGAGGAAGCACGTAAAGCAGCCGGCATCGCCAAAGGTTCTCCCGACTGGACTCCAACCGGAGGATTTATTGCTCCGGGAGTCATTGACAATGGTGACGGAACTTATCGCCAAAACGATATTTACATCAATCCGGAAGACTATTGGATGAGTGTCTGCCGCAATGCGCCTTCATTGTTCATCTACGATAACTCTTACGTGAAATGTCGTGAAATTACGTTAAGCTACAACTTGCCTAAAAAATGGCTCAAGGATGTGGTAGACCGGATTACCGTTTCATTCGTAGCCCGTAACCCGTTCATCGTGTATAGAACATTCCCAACATTGACCCGGATTCTAACTACAACAACAGTACAGGTATGGGACTTGAATTCGGTTCATTGCCTTCACGCAGAAGCTACGGATTCAATGTCAATGTAAAATTCTGATAAAACCTGAGTATTTACCTATATAAAAGAATAATATGATGAAACGCAATAAATCATTAATCATCACATTGCTGGCTGCATGTACTTTAGGCTTCACCGCTTGCAGCGACAGCTATATGGAGGATATGAATACCGACCCGTCGAAAGCGACCACGGTTGATCCTTGCGCCCAACTCACAACCGCTGAGTTACAAACATACGGACGATTGGACATGGTAGACATTTACCGTTGCTATCTGTTCGGATTTACCCAGCAATTCATGGGATGCTGGAACACTACCTTTTATGGTGGCCGACATGCCATAGACAATAATACCATGGGCTATATGTGGACATTAGGTTATACAGGAGGCGTATCCAATCTGGTAGATGCGGAATACCGTACAGAAGGAGACCCGACACGTACCAATATCAATGCCATTCTGAAAATCTTCCGTGTATATACAATGTCTCTCATGACCGACTTGTATGGAGATATCCCTTATTCAGAAGCGGGGAAAGGATATTTGGAAAGCATTTTCAATCCTCGCTACGATAAGCAGGAAGACATTTACAACAGCTTCTTCACCGAACTGGCAGAAGCGGTAGGCCAACTGGATGCTTCACAAGACCAAATTACCAGTGATGTAATTTACGATGGAGACATAGCCAAATGGAAAAAATTCGCCAATTCTTTGCGTTTGCGCTTTGCCATGCGAATCTCGAATGTAAATCCGGAGAAAGCACGACAAGAATTTGAAGCAGCCTTGCAAGCAGACGGAGGCGTGTTTGAAAGTGCAGACGATGACGCATTGATACATTACATGGAAGTTTCATACAGCTTCGGAAGCGAATCATACACAGACTATCGAGGAAATGCTCTATCTAAAGTGATGTATGGAAACGACCCTGCCAACAACCCTACTTACATTTGTTCTACTTTCTTCAATCAACTATATAACACGAACGACCCGCGTACATTCCGCATTGCCCGGTGTTACTATGACGGACTGATGAGCACATCCAGTCCTGATAATCGTATCGATTTGACAGAAGAAATGATGGAAAAAGGCATTGAGTTCCAACCGAACGACCCGGGAGCATTTTCTTGGGAACCTTGGCCAACCGGATATGAAAGTGATATCCTGAAAGAATTGGCAGAAACTAACCCGAGCGTTCCTACCAGAGCCGACCGTGAAGTAGAGCCGAAGCTTGCGACCACTTTCTTAATGAGCGATAATCCCGGTATTGTCATGACATACGCTGAGGTTTTGTTCCTTAAGGCGGAAGCCACATTAAAAGGCTGGAATGCAGGATCTATGTCGGTAGAAGAATATTATAAAGCAGGTATAAGAGCCGCAATGGACTTCTTGTCAGATAATTATGATGACATCGAAGAAATAACCGATGAAGAATTCAATGAATATTACGAGAATAACCCCATCGGTTATACAGACGAACAACGTAAAGAGTCTATTAATACTCAAGCTTGGATCTTGCATTTCTTGAACCCTTCAGAAAGTTGGGCAAATATCCGCCGTTCAGGATATCCTGTCTTAAAGTCTCCGGCAGAATATGGTTTCGGTCAATATCTGACAGACGGTCAGGAAATCCCGGTACGCTTCGTTTATCCTATTTTGGAATCTTCTTACAACAAGGAAAATTATGACGAAGCTGTACAACGAATGGGAGGAACAGACAGCTGGTACAACCACGTATGGTGGGATTCGGAAAACTAATGTATAACAACATTCAATCAAGAAAGATATGAAAAAACTATACTTTATGCTGATAGCCATTGCCACAATGAGCTTGGCAAGCACCTCATGTAAAGACGAGGATCCGTTCTCTACGATTAGTCCGGATGACTCTCCGATGATTCTTGACCCGGTATTTCCGGATAGGGTAAATGGAGAATTAGCGGCTATTTCCCAAATCAGCCGCGATGCAAACTTTACAATGAAAGTCACCGTGACTCCTTCCATCTATACCGAAGTAACATGGGAAATCGACGGTACTGAAGTACATAAAGGAGATAGCATTGATTTAGCTTTGGAAGCAGGTACTTACCATCTGAAAATAACGGCTACAACTACCGCTGGAAAATCAACTTACCGTGAAGCAAACATCATTGTGAGTCCTTTGGAAGATGACCCTTGGAGCGAAGCGGTAGGGTTGGAACGTATTGTTGCTCCCGGTTCGCTTGCTCGTCTGTATGGGACAAACCTTGAAAAAAGTAAACGGCGTGATCATCGCTGGCCAAACCATAACAGATATCACATTGGGTGAATCAGAGGAAGGAAGTTATCTTGAATACGAAGTCCCTGCTACTATTCCTGACGGAGAATACCGCCTTAGCCTGATTGACGCTTCCGGAAACCGCTATGGAGCCAATCTCACTACAGTTACGGATGCACCGGTACTTACCAGTGGATTTACACGTACTGGAGCAGGAAGTGAATGGATTATGACAGGATTGAATCTGGATAAGATAGCTACATTAAACATCAATGGAGAAGCCTTGTCTGAATTTGTACGCCAAAACAATACGGAACTTGCGGTAATATGTCCTGAACTTCCAGCCGGAGAATATACATTAACAGGAACTGATGCCAATGGAGGAGAAGTCTTATTCTATGTGAATGACGAAATGCTTTCTGAGACAACATTTGCAATTACATCTGAAACCGTTCTTTGGGAAGGGCATCATTATGTGTCTTGGGATTTGGCGGATACAGACCCCAACAAGACATTCAACCTGATTCCGACGGAAACATTCGCATCCATGAGAGCAGGCAGTATTTTACGCATACATTATTCGGTAGAACCTACTGCAGAATATCACCAAATTCGCACCACTACGGTGGCTTGGAATGACTTGCCCGGAACAGCTGTCATCGAATTCAGCGAGGACGGAATAGCTGAGGTTGAGCTTACCCAAGAAGCTTTAGACATGATTGCCGCTGAAGGAGGATTCCTTTGTGTTGGACATGGATATTATGTAGATTTAGTTACTGTAGAATAATTTTATCTTGTCCGTTGCCTTAATATCGAGGCAACGGACTTTTTCTATTCCCTTTTAAACCATGAAAACATTTATCTTTAACCTGTGTATAGGCACCGCCTTGTCCATTTGTACAACATACGGACAAACGGCAGAAACAACTTCAATTTATTTGGATGACAGCCAGCCCATAGAAGCGCGCGTACAAGATGCTCTCAGCCGAATGACCATTGAAGAAAAAGTTCGGCTCAGTTACGCCCAAGGAAAATTCACATCCCCTGGATGCTCCCGGTTAGGCATCCCCGAACTTTGGTATACAGACGGACCGCATGGTGTCCGGGCTGAAATCAATTGGAACGACTGGGGATATTCGGGATGGACCAATGACAGTTGCACCGCTTTCCCTGCATTGACATGTCTGGCGGCAACGTGGAATCCGGAACTCTCAGGCAAATACGGGAAAGCGATTGGTGAAGAAGCCCGTTATCGTGAAAAAGACGTATTGTTAGGGCCGGGCGTAAATATTTACCGGACTCCTTTGAACGGACGTAATTTCGAGTACATGGGAGAAGACCCCTATCTTACCTCCGAAATGTGTGTGCCTTATATCCAAGAGGTACAGAAAAACGGAGTGGCAGCATGTGTGAAGCATTATGCGTTGAACAACCAGGAATTATGGCGTAACCACATTAATGTGCAAGTCAGCGACCGTGCCTTATATGAAATTTATCTCCCGGCATTCAAGGCTGCGGTAGAGCGTGGCGGCACATGGACCATCATGGGGGCATACAATAAAGTGCGCGGCACGCATGCCACTCACCATAAATTGCTGAACAACGATATCCTGAAAGGGGACTGGAAGTTTGACGGATGTGTAGTGACCGACTGGGGAGCGGCGCACGACACCTACGAAGCGGCGATGTACGGACTGGATTTAGAAATGGGGTCATATACCAACGGGCTTACATCGGAATCGGCATTCGGTTACGATGACTATTACTTAGGCAAGAACTACCTGAAGATGATTAAAGAAGGAAAAATCCCCATGGAAGTAGTCAACGATAAGGTAGCGCGTATATTAAGATTGATATTCCGCACGGCCATGAACAAGAACAAGCCTTACGGTTCCATGACTACCCAGGAACATTATCAAACTGCGTATGATATTGCTACCGAGGGGACTGTGTTGCTGAAAAACGGAAACAGAAAGGAACAGGCTGGTTTGCTTCCTTTGCAATCAGATAAATACAAACGCATTTTAGTCGTAGGCGATAATGCTACACGCAACTTGATGACGGGGGGAGGCTCCTCTGAACTGAAACCGAAAAACTTTATCTCTCCTTTGGAAGGCATCCGCGAAAAATTCGGCAATGTCATTTATGCACAAGGATACATGGCAGGACGTGACATGTTCGGACGAGTGGATGAGATTCCTCAATCCGTCATGGATTCGTTAAGAAATGACGCCATAACCAAAGCTGCCGATGCAGACTTGATTATTTATGTGGGCGGACTGAACAAGAACCACCAGCAGGACTGCGAAGGAGGCGACCGCCTGTCGTACAACCTTCCTTTCGGTCAAGACGAGTTGATTCGGTCTTTGGCAAAAGTCAATAAAAACATCGTAGTCGTCTTGTTGAGCGGGAACGCTGTAGCCATGCCATGGCTGGACGAAGTGCCTTCGGTCATTCAAGGCTGGTATTTCGGAACCGTCACCGGCAAAGCGTTGGCTGACGTACTGAGTGGAGAGGTCAATCCGAGCGGAAAATTGCCATTCTCTTATCCCGTAAAATTGGAAGATTGTCCTGCTCACGCCTTCGATGCCTTATGTTACCCGGGAGATAGCATCAATGAAATTTATAGAGAAGACATCTTGGTAGGTTATCGCTGGTATGATACAAAAAAAATCAGACCGATGTTTCCTTTCGGTCATGGTTTAAGCTATACAGCTTTTGATTATAGCAAGCCCATGGCGTCGGCAAAAAAAATGAAGCAAGGTGAAACAATCAAGTTTACAGTAAAAGTGAAAAATACGGGGAAAGTAATGGGCAAAGAAATCATCCAATTGTATATTGGCGATGAAAAATGCAGTGTATTACGTCCCGTAAAAGAGCTAAAGGGTTTTCAAAAAATAACCTTACAACCCGGAGAGGAAAAAGAAGTGACTTTCACCATTGGTTCGGATGTGTTGAAATTCTTTGACGAAACGCAACATAAATGGATAGCAGAACCTGGAAAGTTCAAGGCATACATTGGTTCGTCTTCTTCTGATATTCGCGGAACAGTATCGTTCGAATTAATTTAACAGTTTTGTATTTGTTCGCCACGGAGGACACAGAGTCTCACAGAGGAATATCTTCAGACTCTGCGTGTTTCTGTGGTGAAAGTTGGTATTTACATACTTATTTGTATGCCCTCTCGAAAATGCCTGCGCAATTTTCGTCGGTCATTTCGCACGGATTGGCGGCATAGAGTCCGCCCATCGTTTCGCGGGCGTTGCGTGCCAAGGTCAAGCATTCTTTTTTCCGGATGGCATAGTCGCTCATCTTCAGGTTGTCTACACCGCAGGCTTTCTGAAGCAGGGCAAGGGCGGTGAGGAAATCTTCTGGCTTCGAAGCGTCTTTCATGCCCATGGCACGTGCCATTTTGATGAACTCCAGCGTGACATACAATGCTTTTTCAAATTCAGATAAACAAGATTCCGATGACTCCGCAGAACAGCCCTACGAAGAATCCGCCGGCCACTTCGTTTAATGTGTGCTGGCGGACGATGATGCGTGCCGAGCCCAGCATGCCGGCAAGCAGGATGAAGGCGCAGAGCCATCCTGTGGGATTGAACTGGAAGATAAAGCTGTACGAGAGCAATCCGCCTACCATCATGCCGCTGCTTGCCGTATGGGTGCTGATTTTCCACTTGATGTTGATAAGTGCGCAGATGACCATGCAGAGCAGGGTGGCTACGATGATGCCTCCCATGTAACGGGGCAAGTGGTAGCGGTACATGGTGAGGACGCATCCGGCATAGCTCAGGATGGTGAGCGCGTAGGGGACGAACCGGCGTTCGCGCTTGCCCAGTTCGTGAAGCGTCCATCCGTTGATTTTCTGCATCAGGTAAATGCCGAGCATGGGCAGCAGGATGGTGAAGCAATACACGATGCAGAGTACGGTCAGCTTGTACCGGAGGGGCAGGATGTGGAGGTAAGTGAACGTAAAAAGCAAGACGAACGCTACGAACGGGAGCATGAAAGGGGTGAATACCGCGGAAATGACGCGCGATGCCCTGTACAGCGTGTCTTTCGGCCTGTTGCCTTTGTCCGGCTCCGGTTCGTGATACGTCAGTTGGCTGGGAATGTTTGTTTCTTCCATATTCGTCTTTTTTATCTTCTTAATCGTGCCACGGGGATGTTCAGCTGTTGGCGGTATTTGGATACGGTGCGCCGTGCCAGCGGATAGCCTTTCTCTTTCAGGATAACCGCCAGTTCGTCGTCGGTGTACGGACGGTTTTTGTCTTCGTGGTCTACACACTCTTTCAGGATGCGTTTGATTTCGCGTACCGAAAGCTCTTCCCCGCTTTCGGTGGTATATCCGTCGCTGAAGAAGAACTTGAGCGGGTAGATGCCGAAGTTGGTCTGCACGTATTTGCTGTTGCTTACGCGCGAGACGGTCGATACGTCCAGGCGTGCGCGTTCCGCCACGTCTTTCAGAATCATCGGGCGCAGCAGCGACTCGTCTCCCTCCTGGAAGAAGGGGCGTTGCAGGTCGATAATCGCCTGCATGGTACTCATCAGGGTCTGTTGCCGCTGCTTGACGGCATTGATGAAGTTTTGCGCGGCGTCTACTTTCTGTTTCAGGAAAAGCATGGCGTCTTTCGATTCCTTGCTTTGGTTCGTCTTGTTGCGCGTGTGCTCGTCCAGCATGTCGGTGAATTCGCGGCTCAGGCGGAGTTCGGGCACGTTGTGGTTGTTGAGGCTCAGGCTGACGGTGCCGTCATCTTCGGTCTCCACGATAAAGTCGGGGATGATTTGCTGGATGTTCTTTCCGATGGTTTCTCCCATCGAGCTTCCCGGGCGCGGGTTGAGCTTTACCAGTTCTGCTACGGCATCGTTGTATTGCTTTTCGGTGATGTTCAGCTTTTGCAGGATTTTATCCTTGTTTTTCTTCGTGAACTCGTCACAGCACTTGCTGATGATGTCGTATTCGGTTTGTTTCAAGGGCGAATCTTCCTTGCGCTTGATTTGCAGCAGGAGGCATTCTTGGAGGTTTCTCGCGCCGATGCCCGCCGGGTCGAAGTCCTGGATGATGGAAAGTACGTGTTCCGCTTCTTGGGGCGTGGCGTTTATCCCTTGGTAGATGGCGAGTTCGTCGATAAGGGTGTCGATGCTTTTCCGCAAGAGCCCGTCGTCGTCGAGCGAGCCGATAAGGTATTCGCCCAATTGTTTTTCTTCGGGTGTCAGGGCTTGCATGTCAAGCTGTTCTTTCAGGGTTTCGTAGAAAGAGACGTTGTCCGAGAAAGGGATGTCTTCGGGCTTGTCGTCTTTCGAGCGGTTGTTCTCCTGCAGCTTGTAATCGGGTATGTCGTCTTCGGTGCGGTAATCGCCCAGCGAGAGGTCCTCCCCGTAATCGGTATTCGGCTCGCCGTCCTGGTCGGTGGCATAGTCTTCCCCCTCGTCGTCGTGCAGACCGTCTTCTGAAGGCTCCTTGCCTTCTTCCAGTGCCGGATTGTCCAGAAGTTCCGCGTGGACGCGCTCTTCCAGTTCTACCGTAGGGAGTTCCAGTAATTTGACCGCCAATATCTGTTGGGGCGACAAGGTCTGTACTTGTTGCTGTGTCTGTGTCTGTACTTGACTTGAATGTATTGCCATAAGCCGGATTTGATTAACTTTCGCAAAGGTAGGAAATAAATTTGAGAATGAATCGTTTTTCCTTATCTTTGTTCGGTCATGCCGGATTTGCAATCCGGAGCCATTTGTTGATGATGTGGATTGCAAATCCGCACGTGTTATTACGCTGGATTGCAAATCCAGCGTGACGGGGAATACGGCATGTAGTAGAGACGTCACATTGTGGCGTCTCCCCAACCGCAGGGATGCTATCTGTTTTTGTATGTGAATATCTTGCGGATGTATTCAGAGACGCCACAATGTGACGTCTCTACAGGAAAACAGGATGTAATTTTTAGTAATTCATTTCGGTCATGCCGGATTTGCAATCCGGAACCATTTGCTGATGATGCGGATTGCAAATCCAGCGTGACGGTCAAGATTGGTCACACACTGTGTGGCGAATTGGGAAGAGCAAGTAAAGCAAGAACAGGCAAACCCTGCCCTACAGGTTGTTTTTGTGAAATGAGGAATATAAAAAGCAAGACTTATGAGAAAATTAGTTTGTGTCGGTATGCTATGTGCATTATTGTCTGCATGTACATCTCCGTTCGAGAAGCAGGTGAAGGCTGATTTCCAGGCGAAAAAGGCTTTGTTCTCACAAGGGGATTTCTTCGGTGTGTTCGATGATGAAGGATTGACAGCTGAAGAACGGGATGCCCTGATGTTCTTTTATGCGTATATGCCGGTGGGCGATATTACGGATTATTCGGGCAACTTTTATCTGGAAAACATCCGGAGCTCGTTTGCCACGCGCGAAGAGACGGAGTGGGGGAAGAAGATTCCCGATGATGTGTTCCGCCACTTTGTCCTTCCGGTGCGGGTGAATAACGAGGCGCTCGACCGCTCGCGGATGGTGTTCCACGATGAACTGATGCCCCGCCTGAAGGGATTGGCGATGTATGACGCCGTGCTTGAGGTAAACCATTGGTGCCACGAGAAGGCGAATTACCAGCCTTCGGACGCGCGTACCAGTTCGCCCCTTGCCACGGTGCGGACGGCTTACGGGCGTTGTGGGGAAGAGTCTACTTTCCTTGTGGCTGCGCTCCGCTCGGTGGGCATTCCGGCACGGCAGGTCTATACGCCCCGCTGGGCACATACCGACGACAATCATGCGTGGGTAGAGGCTTGGGTAGACGGGAAATGGTATTTCCTGGGAGCGTGCGAGCCTGAGCCGGTGCTTAATTTGGGCTGGTTCAACGAGCCGGCAAGCCGCGGCATGCTGATGCACACCAAGGTATTCGGCTATTACGAGGGACCGGAAGAGGTGATGCGCACCACCGCCAATTATACCGAAATAAATGTGATAGGAAACTATGCGCAGAACGCACCGGTAACAGTACTCGTAACGGATATCGACGGGAAGCCCGTCGGAGATGCTTGCGTGCGCTTTGGCATCTATAACTATGCGGAGTTTTATCCGGTTTCATCCCAGAAGACAGGTGCGGACGGACGGGCAAGCCTTTCCGCCGGACTGGGAGATATGGTGGTGCTGGCGGTGAAAGGCCGTGCGTTCGGAATACAGAAAGTGTCTTTCGGAAAAGACAAGGAAGTAAAACTCCGGCTCGAACATCAGGTAGGCGACACGCTTTCCTTCTCGTTTGACATCGTTCCTCCCGCAGGTGACCCGACACTTCCGGAAGTCACGCCGGAGCAACGCGCTGAGAACGATATCCGTTTCAACCGGGAAGACTCCATCCGCCATGCGTATATTGCTTCCTTCCCCGGTGCGGACGCAATTCGTGCCTTTGCCTCGGAAACGGGATATGATGCAGAAGCGGTTGCACCCTATATCGTGGCTTCGCGCGGAAACGCTTCGGAGATAGAGGCTTTCTTGAAAGAGGCGGCAGGACGGGAGATGCGGAGTCGTGCGCTGGATTTGCTGGGCACACTTGCCGAGAAAGACTTGCGCGATGCGGAGGCAAGCGTGCTGGACGACCATCTGTATCATACGGATTTGCTGGCGGATGTGGCTACGGTCTTGGCTCCGCGCATCGGATACGAAATGCTGACTCCTTACCGTTCGTTCTTCCAGCGTGAGATACCCGAAACGGATGCCGCCCGTTTCCGCGCGAAACCTTTGGAACTGGTGGAATGGTGCAAGGATAGCCTGACGCTCCGGGATGACTTGTGCACGGTGGGTACGGTGATTTCTTCCGAAGGGGTATGGAAAAGCCGTATGGCTGACCGTACTTCGCGGAACACGTTCTTTGTAGCGGTGGCACGTTCGCTCGGCATTCCCGCATGGATAGACCGTGTGACGGGGTATGTATTATATAAGGAGAACGGCAAGGACGTAGCGGTAGATTTCGAAAGCGGACGTTCGGAACAAGTGGCGGAAGGCACGCTGAGGCTGGACTATACGCCGATACCCCGTCTGGGCGACCCGTCGTATGCACGCCATTTCTCCTTGTCCCGTTTCGATGGAGAAGGGTTTGCCTTGCAGGTTTATCCCGATTTCGAGCCTTGGAGCAAGTTGTTCAAAGAACCGGTCCCGGTTCCGGCAGGCTATTACATGCTGGTGTCCGGCACCCGTCTGGCTAAGGGAGGCGTGCTGGCGCAAGTGTCTTTCTTTGGCGTGGAGCAGGATAAGGAAACCGATGCAGGACTGATGATGCGTGAGAGTGAGGAGGCGGTCAGTGTGATAGGCAGCTTCAATTCGGAATCCAAGTTCCAGACTCCGGAAGGCGGGGAGACTTCGGTTTTGCTCACCACGGGCAGGGGCTATTTCATTGTGGGCATTTTAGGCGTGGGTGATGAGCCTACCAACCATGCCTTGAAGGATATCGCCGCCAAAGCCTCGGAACTGGAGAAATGGGGACGGAAGATTGTGTTGCTTTTCCCCTCGCGTGCCGCATACGAGAAATATCAGTCGGCTCCGATAGAAGGCTTGCCTTCGACCGTAGTTTTCGGTATTGATGCTGACGGAAGCATAGAGGCCGCTATCCGGCAGGAGATGAAGCTTCAGGCTGGCACCCGTCTTCCGGTTTTCATCGTAGCCGATACGTTCAACCGTGTGGTATTCGAGTCGCATGGCTATACCATCGGCATGGGCGACCAGCTCTTGCATACGGTTCATGGGTTGTGATGTGTCAGTTTAGAAACGCAGATTAACGCAGATTTTCGCGGATTATTATTCTATTTGAATATCCGTAAACATCCCATGTAGGGGCGTATCGCATACGCCCGAATGCATCAACTAACCCATGAGGATGTCTTCGGGGCGTATGCGATACGCCCCTACATGGCAATTGAGTGGAATGCGGATATTAAAATTATTCTAATTATCTTGCTCTTAATCTGCGTTTCTGAGTGGCACATTATATGCTCAATATCTACTTATAAGCCTTACCAGAACTTGTTCAGTTCGCGGTTGTATTCGAATCCGGCGGACTTCAGCGGGTTGATGATGTCTTCTTTTTTCACGTTCATGTCCTTGCAAAGCGCGTCAAGCGAAGGATAGAAGTCTCGTAATTTGGTGTTGATGAAGCTGAAAAGCATCATCGGGTCTTTGGGCAATTCCATAATGTCTGATTTTATGTTTTTGTTTTTGCGGATGCAAAGTTACGCGATTCTTCCATACGTTGTTCCCGTTCGGGCAAGATATTGTGAAATAAATACTAAACTTTTCTGTATTAGTCTGTTTTACTCAGGAAAAAATCGTACCTTTGCCGCCGTTAATGATCATTATGTATTAAGAATCAAAAACTACTAGTAGAATCATGATGGAGCTTGATTTACTCACCGCTATATCTCCCATAGACGGGCGGTATAGGAACAAGACCGGTGCTTTGGCTGCTTATTTCTCTGAGTATGCACTGATGAAATATCGGGTGCGGGTGGAAATAGAATATTTTATTACGTTGTGTGAATTGCCTTTGCCGCAACTGGAAGGCATGGATCATGCGCGTTTTGACGCGTTGCGGGATATCTACCGTAATTTCTCGGAGGCAGATGCCGCCCGTATCAAGGAGATAGAGAGCGTGACCAATCACGATGTGAAAGCCGTGGAATATTTTATCAAGGAACAATTCGACCGCCTGGGCGGGCTGGAAGCATATAAAGAGTTTATCCACTTCGGTTTGACCTCGCAGGATATCAACAATACCTCGGTGCCTTTGTCGATTAAAGATGCGTTGGATGAGGTGTATTATCCGCAGCTTCAGAGGCTGATAGACCAACTGGAAGCGTATGCTGAAGAATGGAAGGATATTCCGATGCTGGCCAAGACACACGGGCAACCGGCTTCTCCTACGCGTTTGGGAAAAGAAATTGAAGTGTTCGCTTATCGTTTGAAACGTCAGCTTGCCGTGCTGAAGGCATGTCCGGTTACGGCGAAGTTCGGTGGCGCAACAGGCAATTACAATGCACATCATGTCGCTTATCCGGAATACGACTGGAAAGCTTTCGGAAATAAGTTCGTGGCAGAAAAGTTAGGCTTGGAACGTGAGGAGTACACCACGCAGATTTCGAACTATGACAATCTGGGCGCCATTTTCGATGCCATGAAGCGCATCAACACGATTATGATTGATATGAACCGCGACTTCTGGCAATATATCTCCATGGAGTATTTCAAGCAGAAGATTAAGGCGGGAGAAGTTGGCTCGAGCGCAATGCCGCATAAGGTGAATCCGATTGACTTCGAAAATGCGGAAGGAAACTTGGGAATGGCGAATGCCGTATTGTCGCATCTGTCTGCGAAATTGCCCGTTTCCCGTTTGCAGCGTGACTTGACCGACTCTACGGTACTGCGTAACATCGGTGTTCCGTTTGGGCATACGGTGATTGCAATCCAGAGTTCGTTGAAAGGTCTGGGCAAATTGTTGCTGAACGAGCATAAGATTTACGAGGATTTGGATAATTGCTGGAGTGTAGTGGCAGAAGCCATTCAGACCATCTTGCGCCGTGAAGCGTATCCGCATCCGTACGAGGCATTGAAAGACCTGACCCGTACCAATCAGGCTATCAATGAGGCATCTATCAAGAATTTCATCGAAACATTGAATGTAAGTGAAGAAGTAAAACAAGAATTACGCAAGATTACACCGCATAATTATACGGGAATGTGAGGGGAGTTTTTTTAAGTTTTTAAGTTCTTGAGTTGAAAGGCTTAAGGGATAAGAACGGCAAGTTTAGAAATTAACAAACTTAAAAACTCAACGGATAACGCCCGCGAAGGGTATAATATTAATTTATAAAAAGCAAAAGAATATGGCAGAGAAAGAAGACAGACAAGAAGGTGAAAACTACCAGTCTGGCCGTGACGGTTACAAATCGTATAACAACAGAGAAGGGTATAACAAGTATAATCGGGGTGACAGGGGAAATGGATATGAACGCCGTCCGAGATTTAATTCCAATTCGGATGAACGTCCGCAGCGTCCTTATCGCCCACGCTATAATAATCAAGGGGAAGAAGGCGGCTACCGCCCGCAACGCTCGTCGTATGCGCCCCGATATAATAAGGAGGAAAACGGAGAACAGCGTCCTTACCGTCCGCGCTATAACAACGGTCCGCAAGGCGAAGGCGGCTACCGCCCGCAACGTTCTTCGTACACGCCCCGATATAATAAGGAAGAGAACGGCGAACAACGCCCTTACCGTCCGCGCTATAACAACGCTCCGCAGGGTGAAGGCGGCTATCGTCCGTCACGCCCGTACAACTCCAATCAATCGGGCGGTTATGGGCGTCCGCAAGGGGGGCGTCCACGTACAGCCGATTACAATCCGAATGCCAAATACAGCAAGAAGAAACAGATGGAATACAAGGAGGTGCTGGCTGACCCGAACGAACCGATTCGTCTGAACAAGTTCTTGGCAAATGCCGGATTGTGCTCACGCCGTGAAGCCGATGAGTTTATTACGGCTGGAGTCGTTTCGGTTAACGGTGTGGTTGTAACCGAATTGGGTACGAAAGTAAAACGGAGTGATGAAGTGAAGTTTCATGACCAGCCGGTTAAGATTGAACGGAAAGTATATGTCTTGTTGAACAAGCCTAAAGATTGCGTAACGACTTCGGATGATCCGCAAGAGCGCAAGACCGTTTTGGACTTGGTGAAAGACGCTTGCACGGAACGTATTTATCCCGTAGGGCGTCTGGACCGCAATACGACGGGTGTCTTGTTGCTGACCAATGACGGTGATTTGGCTTCGAAGCTGACTCATCCCAAATATTTGAAGAAGAAAATCTATCACGTGTTCCTCGACAAGAATGTGACGAAAGCCGATTTGGACCAGATTGCTTCGGGCATCACGTTGGATGACGGGGAAATACATGCCGATGCCATCAGTTATGCTTCGGATACGGACAAGTCGCAGGTAGGCATCGAAATCCATTCTGGCAAGAACCGCATTGTCCGCCGTATCTTTGAATCGTTGGGCTATCGGGTCATTAAATTGGACCGTGTCTATTTTGCCGGTTTGACGAAGAAAGGATTGCGCCGGGGCGATTGGCGTTATTTGACAGAACGTGAAGTGAATATGCTTCGTATGGGGGCTTTTGAATAATAATTAAGAATAGAAAAATGGAAAAGATTCGTAGAACAAAAATTGTTGACCTGCTGAAGTGCCGTGATTTCGGGACAATGGTCGATGTAAGAGGGTGGGTGCGTACCCGCCGAGGTAGCAAACAAGTTAGTTTTATTGCTTTGAATGACGGTTCTACAATAAATAATGTACAGATTGTTGTTGATCTTGCAAACTTCGATGAAGAGTTGTTGAAGCAAATTACTACCGGAGCTTGTCTGAGTGTCAACGGAATATTGGTAGAATCAGTAGGCGCAGGGCAAGCTGCCGAGATACAGGCTCGTGAAATTGAAGTGTTGGGCGTATGTGATAATACCTATCCGCTCCAAAAGAAAGGGCATTCAATGGAATTTTTGCGTGAAATCGCGCATCTGCGTCCGCGTACCAATACGTTTGGCGCAGTGTTCCGCATCCGCCATAATATGGCGATTGCCATTCATAAGTTCTTCCACGAGCGGGGCTTCTTCTATTTCCATACGCCGTTGATTACCGCTTCTGATTGCGAAGGTGCCGGCCAGATGTTTCAGGTCACTACAATGAACTTGTATGATTTGAAGAAAGACGAGAACGGCTCTATCATTTATGACAATGATTTCTTTGGCAAGCAGGCCAGTTTGACCGTATCCGGACAGTTGGAAGGAGAATTGGCTGCAACGGCTTTGGGTGCGATTTATACGTTTGGCCCTACGTTCCGTGCAGAGAATTCGAACACTCCGCGTCACTTGGCTGAGTTCTGGATGATTGAGCCGGAGGTGGCTTTCAATGACATCAATGACAACATGGACCTGGCGGAAGAGTTCATCAAGTATTGCGTGCAATGGGCTTTGGATAATTGCTATGATGACGTGAAGTTCCTGAACGACCATTTTGATAAGGAATTGATCGAACGCTTGCAAGGCGTGTTGAAAGAAAGTTTCGTACGCTTGCCTTACACGGAAGGCATTAAGATATTGGAAGAAGCCGTGGCAAACGGACATAAGTTCGAATTCCCGGTATATTGGGGCGTCGATTTGGCTTCGGAGCACGAACGTTATTTGGTAGAAGAGCACTTCAAGCGTCCGGTTATCCTGACCGATTATCCGAAAGAAATCAAGGCGTTCTATATGAAGCAGAACGAGGACGGCAAAACGGTGCGTGCGATGGACGTCTTGTTCCCGAAAATCGGTGAGATTATCGGCGGCTCGGAGCGTGAAGCCGATTATGATAAGTTGCTCACCCGTATCAAGGAATTGAATATCCCGATGAAAGACATGTGGTGGTATCTGGATACACGTAAATACGGAACCTGTCCGCACTCAGGATTCGGGCTGGGTTTCGAGCGTTTGTTGTTGTTTGTGACCGGCATGGCGAACATCCGCGATGTCATACCGTTTCCGCGTACTCCGCATAATGCAGAATTCTAATTATAAGTAACCGAATAGTTTATTCACCGCAGAGGGCATAGAGGCATGCAGGGTTTTTAAAAACTTCTTCTGTACTTTGTTCCCTTTGCGGTGAAACATCAATCGGTTTTAGAACCTGTTTAAATTTTCCAATAAAGTAATATTCTATCAGGTTCTTTTTCGTTTGTTTCCGGTCTGTTTTCCCGATTTTATTCGTCAGATAGCCCGCTATCCTCCTCATAAAATCAGAAAAACATCCTCGAAAACAATTCGCAAAATTAACCTGAGCAAAATTTAAACAGGCTCTTATACGCATACCTGTCTTTCCTCCTTTCTTGCTTTTAATATATTTAACATTCCTTCCCCCTAAATTTATTTCCTCAAACGTGAGGTTTTCCGGAAAAAGTTCTATATATTTGTGCATCAACATTTTTGTTTAACTCTAAAATTTTACATCATGAAAGCACGTTCTTTATTTATCGCGGTAGTGTGCTCATTTATGGGTGTGGTGAATTCGTATGCTCAAGACTGGTTTAATTCAACTACTCCGGAATCATTGAAAGGTGTATGGCAAATGTGTTTCTATAGTTCTTCTTTGCCGGCTCTCCCGGGAGAACTGAAGCCAAGTAATTCGTTGAAGATTTTGGGTGAAAGCGGTGAGTTTACCAATGTGGTTATGATGCCTACGGGCGCTATTGTCATCGGGTCGGGGACCTATACGTTGAATTCCGATTCTACTTATACTGAGCATGTTAAGAAAAACATTCATCTTCCGAGTCTGGAGGGTAAAGATAACTTGATGCATTTTGAACTGGCTGAAAACGGCACGCTGATGTTTGTGAAGTTTAAAACGCCTGAAGTGGGTGACGATGTTTGGTCGCACGAAATCTGGAGAAAAATCGAAATGCCGTCCAGCTATCCGACCGACATTGTGCGTTAACCTGCTTTTTGCCGTGTTTGACAAAAGTGTGTAAACGCTGATTTGTGTTATGCACATGCCTCCGCTTTCTTGTTTGTCCTTCTTCTGAAACAGGTAAGCAAGTGGAGGTGTGTGCATTTTTGCGCCTCTGCGTATGAACAATAAAGACAGCGCTTGCCAACAGGCACTTGCTCATCTGTTTAAAAAGAAAAAAATATCTAAAATCTTTGTGGGTTCGGATAAAAGCCGTACCTTTGCAAGCCGATTATTATCAATTAGTATGATTTAAAAAGATCTGGCTGCCTTGTATTCTTTTGTCCGGAGAAGAAAGGCAGGAAAGATTGTTTTTTAGTAGTTAACATTTTAAACAGATTTAAGAGTGGATACTTTAAGTTACAAGACCATTTCTGCAAACAAGGCTACTGTGAACAAAGAATGGGTCATAGTAGATGCTACCGATCAGGTTGTAGGCCGTCTCGGTGCTAAAGTTGCGAAACTTTTGAGAGGTAAGTACAAACCGAACTTTACCCCTCACGTAGATTGTGGCGATAATGTGATTATCATTAACGCAAGTAAGGTGAAATTTACAGGAAACAAATGGACTGACAAGGTTTACCTGAGCTATACCGGCTATCCCGGCGGTCAGCGTGAAATCACTCCGGCTCGTTTGGTTCAGAAACCTAACGGATACGACAAGTTGATGAGACGTGTCGTAAAAGGCATGCTTCCCAAGAACCGTTTGGGCGCTAAGCTGTTGGGCAACCTGTATGTGTATGAAGGCGCTGAGCACAAACACGAGGCTCAGAGTCCGAAAGTAATCGATATTAATTCACTTAAATAATAAAGCATGGAAGTAGTAAATGCATTAGGCAGACGTAAAAGCGCAGTAGCTCGTGTTTTCGTTAGTGAAGGTACAGGAAAGATTACTATTAACAAGAGAGACCTTGCACAGTACTTTCCATCACCTATCCTGCAATATGTAGTAAAACAGCCGTTGAATAAGTTGGAAGTGGCTGAGAAATATGATATCAAAGTAAACCTGAATGGTGGCGGATTTACAGGACAGTCTCAGGCTTTGCGTCTTGCCATTGCCCGCGCATTGGTGAAAATCAATCCTGAAGACAAGAAGACGCTTCGTGCAGAAGGCTTCATGACACGTGATTCACGTGCCGTTGAACGTAAGAAACCGGGTCGTCCGAAAGCACGTCGCAGATTCCAGTTCAGTAAACGTTAATTTGAGTTCTTAGTTTTTAAGTTTGTCAGTTCTTTAGTTTATAAGGCTTGTATGGAAGCTTAAACTCACAAAACTTAAAATCTTAAAAACTCAAAAACTTAAAAAGGCGTTTAGTATCTAAACTGTCTGGACTCTTCCTGCAAGAGGTTTGTGGAGAGACTACCCGGCAGTTGGTTCATTACAAACAAAAAAGAAAGTAAACGATTAAAAGAATTAAATCATGTCAAGAGTAAATTTTGATACTTTATTGGAGGCTGGTTGCCACTTCGGACACTTGAAAAGAAAGTGGAACCCTGCAATGGCTCCTTATATCTTTATGGAACGTAACGGCATCCATATCATCGACCTGAACAAGACCGTTGCCAAAGTAGACGAAGCTGCTGAAGCTTTGAAACAAATTGCAAAATCAGGAAAAAAAGTCCTGTTTGTTGCTACTAAGAAACAAGCGAAACAGATTGTAGCCGAAAAAGCTACTTCTGTAAACATGCCTTATGTAATCGAACGTTGGCCGGGCGGTATGTTAACTAACTTCCCGACAATCCGTAAGGCTGTGAAGAAAATGGCTACTATTGATAAATTGACTAATGACGGAACCTACGCAAACTTGTCGAAGAGAGAAATTCTTCAGATTTCTCGCCAGCGTGCTAAATTGGAAAAGAACCTGGGTTCTATCGCGGACTTGACTCGTCTGCCGTCTGCATTGTTTGTGGTTGACGTAATGAAAGAAAATATCGCGGTACGTGAAGCAAACCGTTTGGGTATTCCTGTATTTGCAATCGTAGATACAAACTCAGATCCTACCAATGTAGATTTCGTAATTCCGGCTAACGATGACGCTACGAAGTCTGTAGAAGTTATCTTGGATGCATGCTGCGCTGCTATGGCAGAAGGTTTGGAAGAAAGAAAAGCTGAAAAGGTAGACATGGAAGCTGCCGGTGAAAACGCACCGAAGGCTGGAAAGAAAAAAGCTGCTAAGGCTCGTATGGACAAGGCTGAACAAGATGCAATCAATGCGTCTAAGGCAGCTGCTTTCATCTCAAAGGAAGACGAAGAAGCTTAACATAAATAGTTGAGAGTTGAGGATTGAGGAGTGAGGGTTACTGTATAAGCGATTCTCGGTGCTCTATTCTCAACTCTCAATTTGCTTTATAACGATTATTCATTCATTAATTTAAATAAGAAAAATATTATGGCTGTAAGTATGGCTGATATCACCAAGCTTCGTAAAATGACAGGAGCTGGTATGATGGACTGTAAAAACGCTTTAACAGAATCTGAAGGCGATTTCGATAAAGCAATGGAAATTATCCGTAAAAAAGGACAGGCTGTAGCTGCAAAACGTTCTGACCGTGAAACTTCAGAAGGTTGTGTACTGGCTAAGTCTACCGGTGATTATGCTGCAATGATTGCCTTGAAATGTGAAACCGACTTCGTTGCCAAGAATGCTGATTTCGTAGCATTGACTCAGGCTATTCTGGATGCTGCTATTGCAAACAAATGCCAGACTTTGGATGAAGTGAAAGCTTTGCCGATGGGTAATGGTACGGTAGCGGATGCAGTGGTAGAACGCAGTGGTGTGACTGGCGAAAAGACCGAGTTGGATGGTTACAATTTCGTATCGGGTGCTTGTACTGCCGTTTACAATCACATGAACAAGAACCAGCTTTGTACAATCGTTGCTTTCAACAAAGTATGCGATGCACAGGTAGCTCACGAAATCTGCATGCAGATTGCAGCTATGAACCCGATTGCTATCGATGAAGACGGCGTTCCCGAAGCTGTGAAACAAGAAGAAATCAACGTAGCCGTTGAAAAGACAAAGGCTGAACAAGTGCAGAAAGCGGTAGATGCTGCTTTGAAGAAAGCCGGTATCAATCCTGCTCACGTAGACAGCGAAGAGCACATGGAAAGCAACATGGCTAAGGGTTGGATTACAGCTGAAGATGTAGCCAAAGCAAAAGAAATCAAAGCGACAGTTGCTGCCGAGAAATCTGCTAACTTGCCTCAGGCTATGATTGAAAATATTGCGAAAGGTTACCGTTTGGGCAAATTCTTGAAAGAAGTTTGCTTGCTGAAGCAGGAAAGCATCATGGACCCGAAAAAGACGGTTGCAGAAGTATTGAAAGCTGCAGATCCGGAATTGGTGGTAACAGAATTCAAACGCTTCACTTTGCGTGCTGAATAATTGTTGTAGTTAAAGATTTAAGAGCTGTCTTCGATATTGAGAGGGCAGCTCTTTTTTTTATGGATTATTGAGAGAAGTTGTTAGATAAATATTCTAATAAGTTTTTAGGCCGGTCTGTTTGTATAAGTGTAGCACCTTGGGAAATAATCCATCCCCATGCTTCATTGGGTTTGTTGCTTTCTACAGCTAAATCGTCATCGTGACCGGCGTTTAAAGAAGGTCATAATGAATTAATCCAAATTTTTGTATGCGTATTCCTTTTTTTGTAATAAGTAATTGACTTGTGGAGAAAATGATTGGAAACAGCACTCTATGGCTATTGGGGATATTTTTAAGTATTCGTTTACGAGTTTTTCTGCATTGGGTTGATCCAGGTTGATAATGGGCATATAAACTACTTTTTTTAGTACATCTCCGTTTTCTTTTTTTACTTTTGAAAGCGGATATGCTGATTTAATAATCACTTGTTCTGTAGTTCCGCTTTGTTCTGTTAAGGCATATACTTCTTTGAAATATTCATATCCTTTGTCAACATTAATTAGAATTTTACCTTTACATAATTTTAATACTTCTTCAAACGTAGGAATAATGTGTCGGGTAACAATGCCTAATCCATTTTTTAAATGAAATTTTCGGATTTCTTCTAATGTATAGTTTTCGGGTTTTCCTATACCGTTTGTCGTTCGATCTATCGTTTCATCGTGCATAAGAATCAGATGCCCGTCTTTTGTTTTTTTCAGATCGATTTCAATCATGTGTACTCCCATTTCGATGCAATTTTTGAAAGCTTGCAGAGAGTTTTCCGGTGCATTTCTCCAGTCTCCACGATGTGCTATGACTAAAATGGATTTGGATTCAGGGTCTTTTAATTTTTGTATTAAGGTTTGGATTTGTTCTTGGGCTACTAATGAATAGCACAGGAGGTGGGTGATGATAAAAAGTATTGCTTTTTTCATAAGTAAGTAATGAAAATAAAGAGGCTCAAAAATGAAATTGTATTCTGAGTCTCTTATGTTGGTAAATAATTAATAAGTTACTTGATGTTTCTCCGATTTTCGGAATGCAGATATTGCATCAAGTCTTTGGGGTAATTTGTTTCTAAAATGCTGAAGCCTTGTTCCAAAAGCCATCCCCAACCTGCGCTTGGACGCTGGAAGATAGATACTAAATCACTGTGATTGGCATGTTGGCAAAGACGGTTAATAGTTCCTAACCGGTTTAGATGTACTGAAACTATAGTTTCAGTACATCTAAACTAAAGTTTTAAGTAGATGAAACTATAGTTTCAGTATATCTAAACTTATGTGAAACTTAATTGGTGCCTGAAGTGAATGCGGATGTGTTTGCTTATAAGTGTGTTAGTCTTCTTTCTTTACCGCATTCTATTCTGTTTCTTTTTCTGCTAATTGTTTCCGGTATTGTTTGGGAGAAACTCCAATGTAGCGCTTTACGTATTTCCCGAAGAAAGACATGTTGGGGAAGTCCAGCTCGTTGACGATTTCCTTGATACTTTTTTCCGATTTCTTCAACATGTAGAGTACATCCTTGATGACGTATTGGTTGATGATGTCGGAAGCGGTTTCTCCGGATATCTCCTTGCATACGGCAGAGAGGTATTTGGGCGTAACGTGCAGCTTGTCGGCATAAACCGCTACCATCCGCGGTTTGGGATACGATGAGACAAGCAGGTGCAGGAATTCTTTGAACAGCCGTTCGCTGGAAGAATAGGTAGGCGTTGCGAATTTCCCGAATCGTTCCATGGCGTCATGAAATTCGTAAAGGAATGACTGTATCAGCGAGTCGACGATTTCTTTTTGATGGCGTAGCGGAGTTCCGGTCAGTTTCGAACGTAGCAAGTCATAATACTGGCGAAACATGTCGGCTTCTTCGGGTTTTAGCGTGAGGATGGGGTTCTGTTCCAGGTATTTCAGGATATCCCAGCTGTTGTTCGAAATTACTGCAAGCTGGCTGATGTATTCTGGCGACATGCAGATGCAGCGGAACTGTACGTCTGCACTGACCATACTTTTTTCCAATATGATGTTGGGGTGGCAGATGAGCAGGTCGTATTCGTTCATCGTATAGGCTTCGCCGTTGATGTAGAGCGAGGCTCTCCCTTTGATGCAGAGGGCAGCTATGATGAATTCTACTCTGACGGCATTGGTTTGGCCTAATGTATGTAAGTCATCGATAAGGGCGAGCCGGTTGTCGCAATAGGTAGCGATGTGTTCTTTCGCTACTGTGTTCAGATTTCCTTGTGTGATATCCATGTTCTTATTTTCTTTTGTTTGCTGTGGCAAAATAAGTCATTATTTCTTGAAAAGACCTGATTCTAATCTCTTGAAGACTGTTCTGTTTGTCTTATTGGGCTGTGTTGTTGGAAAATAGAACATTTATCAAGGAAAATAAAGCCATGTAATTTGGACTAAACTTGTTTCCTTTGCGCAGAATTTTAAAACAGTAACTATGGACAAAAAGGTTATTTTGCCGGTGTGCGCCGCTGTACTCTTGCTTGCAGGATGCGGTCAGGAAGAACAGCAGAAGACGCAAGATGTGGTTAAGGTAAAAACAATGCAGGTCGCTCCGGCGGCGATTGAAGGCACGCGTTGCTTTTCGGGTACGGTAGAAGAAACGGCAGGCACGCCGCTCAGCTTTTCGGTAATGGGAACGGTAGAAGCTGTTCATTTCCGGTTGGGTGACCGGATAGGGAAGGGGCAGCTTCTGGCTTCGGTAGACCCAACGTCGATGCTGAGCAGTTATGATGCGGCAAAAGCCACGCTGGTGCAGGCGGAAGATGCCTATCGGCGTATGAAAGAACTGCACGACAAAGGCAGTTTGCCCGAGATACAGTGGGTAGAGGTGCAGAGCAAACTCCAGCAGGCACGCTCGATGGAAGAAGTGGCGCAGAAGAACCTGAAGGACTGTAAGCTGTACGCACCCTTTAGCGGTGTGATAGCTGATAAGTCGGTAGAGGTAGGGCAGAACGTAGTGCCCGGCATGGCAGTGGGTAAGTTGGTGGGAGTGAGCCAGCTGAAAGTGAAGATAGCGGTGCCCGAAGCCGAGATAGGCAGCATCGCCTTGCGCCAGCAGGCGGTCATCAAAGTGCCTGCGCTGGGAGATAAGGTGTTCGCAAGTGTGGTGAGCGAGAAAGGCATTGTTGCCAATCCGATGTCGCGCTCTTACGAAGTGAAGCTGGATGTGACGGATACCGATGGTTCTCTGATGCCGGGCATGGTAGCAGAAGTCAGTCTGGCGGGTGGAAACGCAGGAGCACAGGTGGTGATACCGGCACGTATCGTGCAACTTGATGAACAGAACCGTTCGTTCGTATGGGTAGACAATCAAGGTGTTGCAGAAAAGCGGGTGATTGCCTGCGGCGATTTTTCCGGAAACGGGGTCATTGTCACTTCCGGGCTGAATGCTGGCGACCGCATCATTGTGGAAGGCCAGCAGAAGGTATGCAACGGAACAATTATAAATGAAGAATGAAGAACAAAGGATGAAGAATATGCTGTTTTCATTCTTAGAAGCTGTTTTGAATTTATCGTGCGATGATTTGGGATGAGTTTTTGAGGCATTTTCGCTTCTGTGATGAGAAAGATAGCGGGCTATCTGATGAAGAACAGGAGCGGAAAGGACCAAAAAATCGCCCAAAGCACACACGAAAAAGGATACATCAAGCCAAGAAAAATTTTTTGGAGAAATTCAAAACAGCTTCTTAATATAAGAGACTTATGGAAAAGAAAAAACGTAACTTTGTGGAATGGGCGATGCACTACCGGCAGATTGTTATTCTTGTAGTGACCTGTCTGGTGGCATTCGGTGTGTACAGTTTGCCCGAAATGCGTAAGAATGAGTTTCCCGACTTTACCGTGCGGCAGGGAGTCGTGGTAGCTGTGGCTCCCGGAAATACGGCGCAGGAGATGGTGGAGCAGGTTACCAAACCGCTTGAAGAATACATTTTCACTTATAAGGAAGTAAAAAAGGAGAAAACTTTTTCGAAAAGCCGCGACGGCATTGTTTACATACAGGTGGAGCTGAACGATGACCTGACGAACAAAGACGAGTTCTGGAGCAAGTTCAAGCACGGCGTGTCGCAGTTCAAGGCGCAACTGCCCGGTAACGTGCTGGCATTGGTGGTGCAAGACGATTTCGGCGATACTTCCGCCCTGCTGATTACGATGGAGAGCGAAGACAAGACCTATCGCGAACTGGATGACTATATGGACTTGCTGCAAGGCCGCCTGCGTCGCATCAACTCCGTAGGCCGCATGACGGTGAGCGGGATGCAGAACGAACAGATATCGGTTTATCTTGACCACGACCGTCTTTCGAAGTACGGGCTGAACGAACAGACGCTTGCCCTTGGTCTGATGCAGAAAGGTTTCACCACCAGCGGCGGGCGCGTGAAGGACGGCAGCATGGTAGAGCCTATCTACGTCAGCCGCTCACTCAATACCGTGCGCGATGTGCAGGAACAGATAGTCTATACCGATCCGCAGGGCAACACCGTGCGGCTGAAAGACGTGGCACGGGTGGTGCGTGAATATCCCGACCCCGACAGCTACATCACCAACAACGGCCGTAAGTGCCTCCTGCTCTCCGTCGAGATGAAGAAGGGGCAGAACATCGTGGCAATGGGCGATGAAATCAACAAGGTGCTGGACAAGTTTCAACAGGAATTGCCGGCGGATGTCAGTATCTTCCGCATCACCGACCAGCCGAAGGTGGTGGGCGACAGTGTGTCGAACTTCCTGCACGAACTCATCATTGCCATCGTGGCGGTGGTCATCGTGGTGATGCTCCTGTTGCCCTTGCGTGTGGCATTGGTGGCTGCATCTACCATCCCGATTACCATATTTATATCGTTGGGACTGTTTTATGCTTTCGGTATCGAGTTGAATACCGTGACGTTGGCTGCGTTGATAGTCACGTTGGGTATGATTGTGGATAACTCCATTGTCATCATCGACAGCTACTTGGAGAAGCTGGGCGAAGGGATGTCACGCTGGCATGCTTCCATCTACAGTACCATGCACTTTCTCAAGTCCATTTTCTCCGCTACGCTCGCCATCAGCATCACGTTCTTCCCGTTTCTGTTTACGTTGACGGGTATGCTGAACGAGTTCGTGCTGAGTTTCCCGTGGGCGGTTTCCATCGTGTTGGGCGTGTCGTTGCTCGTGGCTACGCTACTTGTGCCTTTCATGCAGTTCTGGTTTATCCGCAAGCCTATGGGAGTAAAGGTGAATAAAGACGGCAAGAAGCCGTTCAATTTCCTCGACCTCTTGCAGAAACATTACAACTGGCTGTTCGGCAAGTGCTTCGCTCATCCCAAGATAACGGTGGCTGTCGGCGTGGTTTCTATCGTGGTGGGTGCTGTGATGTTGGCTGGTTTACCCCAACGTATCCTGCCTGTGGCAGACCGCAACCAGTTTGCCGTGGAGATATACCTCCCTACAGGTACGGATGTGGATGTGACGGCACAGGTGGCGGACAGCATGGAACACATCTTGAGCCAAGATCCGCGTGTGGTCAGTATCGCCTCTTTCAAAGGATGCGCCTCGCCCCGTTTCCAGACGGCATACGCACCCCAGATTCCTGGCACCAACTATGCACAGTTCATCGTAAACACTACCGGTGTGAAGGACACCGAGGCACTTTTGGCGGAATACACACCGAAGTACACCGAATACTTTCCCGGTGCCCGCGTGCGTTTCAAGCAATTAAGCTATAGCGAGGCTGTCTATCCCATCGAGGTGCGTCTTAGCGGTGAAGATTTGAGTATGGTGAAGCAAGATGCGCAGACCGTGCTCGAAGTCCTAAAGCGGATGCCGGGACTTATCCTTGCGCAGACCGATTTCAACGAGCCGTTACCTGCCATTGCCGTCAATCTGAAAGAAGACGAGGCAACCCGCTTAGGCGTGACCAATCTGGGGCTGGAGTCTACCCTTGCCATGCGTTATGGAGACGGGTTGGCGATAGCTAATGTATGGGAGGGCGATTACGACATTCCCGTCAAGCTGAAAAGCGAGAAGGCGGATCGTGCCTTGCCTGTTGAGGTGAAGGACGAACTGATACCTGTTGCTGCCGGACTTGCTGATGTGCCTTTGCGGCAGGTAGCCGATGTGGTGCCCACGTGGAAGGAGGGACAGGTAGTGCGTCGCAACGGAATCTACACCGCTACCGTGCAGGCTGACTTGGCTGTCGGAGAAAATGCCCTGAAAATGACTGCCAGGGTGCAGGAGATGATGAAAGGTGTCGAACTGTCTGAGGGGGTGACGGTCAGCTACGGCGGTGAGATGGAGAAAACCGGTGAGATGATGCCGCAAATCATGGGTGGACTGATGTTGGCAGTTGCCATCATCTTTTTCATCCTTCTGACTCACTTCCGCAAGATCAGCATTGCCTTGCTTATTTTCGGCAGCATGACACTCTGCGTTTTCGGTACTGCCTTTGGCGTATGGATTCAGGGCGTAGACTTCAGCATCACAGCTATTTTGGGCGTGGTGAGCCTCATGGGTATCATTGTGCGCAACGGCATTATCATGATAGACTATGCCGAGGAGTTGCGCGCTACGGAACACATGACTGCCAGCGAAGCTATCTATCATTCCGCCCTGCGGCGTATGCGTCCTATCTTCCTCACGTCGGCTGCCGCCTCGATGGGTGTTATCCCGATGATACTGGGCAAGTCGAGTCTATGGATGCCGATGGGTACGGTCATTTGTTACGGTACACTCATCACGATGTTGTTCATTCTTACTGTCTTGCCGTGCTTGTACCTGCTTACTTTCCGGGGCAGCAGCAAGAAACGTGAAAAATGGGATTCCTTGGAGCAACAGTGATACTCTTGTTAGGGTGTTGATGATATCCCATGTATGGGGTCGGATACACCTTATATTATATATAGAATGCAAAACAGAAATTGAATATCCGTAAACATCTCCTGTAGGGGCGTATCGCATACGCCCGAATGCGCAACTAATCCACGTGGATGTTTTCAGGGCGTATGCGATACGCCCCTACAGGGCAATTGGGTAAAATGCGGATATTCATTAAACAGAAATAACGTTGAAAGATGAAACATACAAGTAAATGCTTTTTGATGGTTTGGGTATGGGGCTGCATGGCTGCCCCGCTTGCCGCCCAGCAGGTTTACACACTGGACGAATGTATAGAAAGCGCTTTGCTGAACAATGCCCGTATGAAAAATGCCGCCAATGACCTTGCTTCCGCACGCCACGAGCGCAAGGAGGCGTTCACCAACTATTTCCCCAGCATCAGTGCTACGGGCGGAGGTTTCCTGTCCTCCACCCACTTATTGGGTATGGAGATGGGACCTGGTATGTCGTTGGGATTGATGAAGGATGGTCTAGTGGGTGGCGTTACCGCTTCGATGCCCCTCTTTACCGGAGGTCAGATTGTGCAAGGCAACAAACTCTCTGAGGTGAACGTGGAGAAATACCGCCTCTTGGGCAGGCAGGCGGAGAACGAAGTGAAGCTCACCGCCGAGCAATATTACTGGCAGGTGGCGATGCTGAAGGAGAAGCTCCGCACGCTGCACGTGGTGGAGGCGCAGCTGGCGGAAATCCTGAAGGATGTGGATGCCGCCGTGCAGGCAGGTGTGACCAACCGTAACGACCTGCTTCAGGTGCAGCTGAGGCAGAACGACACGCGCAGCACACGCATCAATGTAGAGAACAGCCTCGCCTTGTCGCGCCGTCTGTTGGCGCAATACATCGGTACGCCGGGTGACAGTGTGGATGTAGACTTCGTAGTGGCAGATTCGCTACCCGAACCGCCTGATGCGCTTTACCGTCGTCCCGATGAGTCGCTTGCCCTTACTCCCGAATACAACTTGTTGCAGGCAAAGCTGAAGGCAAGCCGCATTGAGCGGAAGATGACGCTTGGCAAGCAATTGCCTACGGTAGCGATAGGCGGCGGATTTGTTTATGATAACCTGCTGGACCGCGACCGCAACTATTGGGTGGGCTTCGCTACGGTAAGCGTGCCTCTGAGCGGCTGGTGGGAAGGCAGCCATAGTCTGAAGCGCAGCAAGCTGGCGGTGCGTACCGAGGAAAACAACCTGCGCAACGGCAGCGAACTGCTGGTCATTAACATGCAGAACTCATGGAATGCCGTGACCGATGCCTATAAGCAAGTACGTATAGCTATCGAGAGTATCGGGCAGTCGGCAGAGAACCTTCGTCTGCAGACAGACTACTATCATGCCGGTACCTGCACCATGAGCGACCTGCTGGAGGCGCAGACTCTTTTCCAGCAAAGCCGCGACCGGTATGTGGAAGCGTATGCGCAATATGCAGTGAAGAAGCGTGAGTATTTGCAGTCAACAGGACGTTGACGGACAGAAACGTAATGGCTTTTTAACCAAAAATTCTGATGAAAGGAACATTGCTTTTCATGAAGAAACCTTACCTTTGTATATAATTGAATGAGAACCAACTAAAATTTTTGTATTATGGACAAAACAACAATTGGAGTAAATGCAGGCATTGTCTGGCGGACGATAGACAGTAGCGGCAGGGCCTGGAAGTATGAAGAATTGAAAAAAGAGACAAAACTTTCCGACCGCGACTTAAATGCGGCTATCGGGTGGTTGGCACGTGAAAATAAGATTGAATTTGATTCTGAAATGCCCGATGGCGAAGAAGTGATGCACGTAGAGATGAACGTGTACTTTTGAAAAATGGCAATAAGAAGCTGTTTTGAATTTCTCCAAAAAGTTTTTCTTGGCTTGATGTATTCGTTTTCGTGTGTGCTTTGGGCGATTTTTTGGTCCTTTTCGCTCCTGTTCTTCGTCAGATAGCCCGCTATCTTCCTCATCACAGAAGCGAAAATGCCTCAAAAACTCATCCCAAATCATCGCACGATAAATTCAAAACAGCTTCTAAAAATCTCCGAAGGATAAACGATGACTCTTCGGAGATTTTTTATGTTCAGCGATACCGCTTGTTGTTATTTCTTCTTGATATTCGATTCTTCCAGCCCGTAATGTTTGCGGCGGTCTTCTTGTTTCAATATGCCGGCAATGACGATTGCGCATAAGCCGAAAATGGCAAAAATAACCATGGGGGCTGTATAGTCGTATCCGGTAATGGCTCCTGCAGCATTGTATTGTGTGGAGAAGCGGTCGATGACAAAACCGATAAGTGTGGGCACCATGGCAAGGCCGATGTTTTGGATGTAAAAGACAATGGCGTATGCCGAGCCGAGCTGTTTCATGGGGATAATCTTAGGAACCGAAGGCCATAGGGCGCTGGGTACCAACGAGAAGGCGATGCCTAACACAATCATTACGATAACGGCGAACCACCAATAGTTCATAATGGGTAGAGCAAACAGCACATGGACAGTGGTAAGCATTACCGAACCGATAATCATCAGTGTAGCTCCACGCCCGATTCGGTCGTAGAGCGTTCCGAATACGGGAGTAAGCAGAATCGTCCCGAAGGGCAAGAGGGCAGGAATGAGTCCGGCGAACGATTCGGGCACTTCATACTTGTATATCATCAGTTTGGTGGCAAATTTCAGGAAGGGGAATACGCCGGCATAAAACATCAGGCAGAGCAGCGTGATGAGCCAGAAACCTTTATTGCAGAGGATTAGTTTCAAGTCGGATAGCTTGAAACCTTCTTCGGGGGCTTCTCCGGCTTCTGCGCGGGCGGCAGATATGGCTGCATCTTCTTTGCGGTCCATGACGCAATAGACCAGATAGGAAATAAAGCCGACACACAAGGCTATGGCTCCGACAAGCACAGAACCGGATACATCACCCATCATGCGGGCTACGGGAAGGCTGACAGCGAGCGCAAGTGCTGTTCCGATACGTGCCATGGCTACCTGCAGCCCCATGGCAAGGGCAAGCTCTTTCCCAGCGAACCATTTCACGATGACTTTCGAAACGGTGATGCCTGTTATTTCAGCTCCCATACCGAAAATAGAGAAACCTAATGCGGCTATAATTACCTGCAGGTTCATGCCCCACAGCATCGCATCGCCGAAATCGGCTTGCAGGGCATACCATTTAATCAAGGCTCCGGCGAACATCAGTCCGGATGACATGACACCTGTAAACCGTACGCCCATCTTGTCGAGGATGATTCCTCCAAAGAACAGCATGAGCAGAAACACGTTGATGTATCCGTAGGCTCCTGAGAAAAATCCGTATTCGGTGCTGCTCCAGCCTTTCCCCGAAGATACGGTGCTGATGGTCTTTTCTACTGTTTCTTGCTTGCCTTCTACGGTCTCGATGTATTGGTAACGTGCTCCTTCTTCCAGTTTCTGTACGGTAAGGTCGGGCGAAGACAAGGCATTGCTTTCGGCAAAGAGCGCTACTTTCGCCACGAGGGTGTCGGCAGGCATCGAAGTATTGTCAGTAAAATAGACTACTTTCCCTTTTGTTGTCAACAGATTTTCAAGGGGAGCCATGACGTCGGTCAGGAAATAACCGCACATCATGGTGAACGACACGATGATGAGTGCCGTCCAGCGAGCGGCTTTCGAGTCGCTCAGGCGTTTCTGGATTTGTTCTTTCATTGTCTTTTTATTTATATAGTTTTACTTTTTCGTTAAATAGCGCAACAAAGATACTTCTTTTCATGGTTTCTTGTTTCATTTATCAAAATAAGTTCTAACTTTGAGGGCATATTAACTGACTAAAACTTAAATTTATGAGAAAGATGAAACTAACGGCACTTTGTGCGGTGTTGGGAGGAAGCTTGCTTTGTTCTTCCTGCATCGGTTCATTTAGTGCTTGGAATCGATTGAAAGACTGGAATATGGGTATCGGGCATAAAGCGGTGAATGAAATTGTGTTTATCGCTTTCCACATCATTCCGGTGTATGAGGTGGCTTATCTGGCAGATGTGCTTGTGCTGAATTCCATTGAATTCTGGTCGGGCTCTAATCCGTTGGCAGATGTAGGTACGGATAAGGTTATTCAGGGGGAAAACGGTGAATACCTGGTGCGTACCAATGAAGACGGTTACACCATAACGAAGATGGGTGAGACAGACCGCCCGCTGGATTTGGTTTATAATGAAGAAAACCGTACATGGAATGCGGTGGCAGAAGGCCAGACATTCGAACTGATGACGATGAACGAAGACGGAAGCGTTACCTATAAAGAGCAAAACGGGGAAAAGGTAACGGTTATGCCTCGTTGAATATAAGGATAAAATAATAAAAAAGAAGCTGCCTCTCCACCCCGGAGAAGCAGCTTCGCATTTATAGTTATAGGTGTATAAAGTCTTTATTATTTTATGTCGCGTTCATTTATTGAGCCAGCTTGCCGTCTGAACCCAATACGTTAAGGATTTTATGCTTGTACATCTTTTCCATTTCGTCACGAGCCGGACCTAAATATTTACGCGGGTCGAATTCTGCCGGTTTCTCAACGAATACCTTACGTACAGCAGCTGTCATAGCCAAACGAGAGTCTGAGTCGATGTTGATTTTGCAAACAGCCGACTTGGCAGCCTTACGCAATTCTTCTTCGGGGATACCGATGGCAGCTTCCAGCTTTCCGCCGTATTGGTTGATCATATCTACGTATTCCTGAGGAACTGAAGACGATCCGTGCAATACGATAGGGAATCCCGGCAGTTTTTCCATTACTGCATCCAATACGTCGAATGCCAAAGGAGGAGGAACCAGACGGCACTGTCTTCGGATCTACGTGGCATTGTTCGGGTTTGAACTTATAAGCACCATGAGAAGTTCCGATAGAAATAGCCAATGAATCGCAACCTGTGCGGGTAGCGAAATCGATAACTTCTTCAGGATTGGTATAAGTGTGGTGTTCTGCTGACACTTCATCTTCTACACCAGCCAATACGCCTAATTCACCTTCTACGGTTACATCGTATTGGTGAGCATATTCAACGACTTTCTTAGTCAAGGCTACGTTTTCTTCGTATGGCAAGTGAGAACCATCAATCATAACTGAAGAGAAGCCAAGGTCTACGCAAGATTTGCAGAGTTCGAATGAATCTCCATGGTCGAGGTGAAGTACGATTTCCGGATGTTCGCAACCCAATTCTTTGGCGTATGCTACAGCACCTTCTGCCATGTAGCGCAGCAAAGTCTGGTTCGCATAGTTGCGTGCGCCTTTAGAAACCTGCAGGATAACCGGAGATTTAGTTTCTACTGCAGCTTTGATGATAGCCTGCAATTGCTCCATGTTATTAAAGTTGAACGCAGGGATAGCGTATCCGCCTTTAATTGCTCTGGCAAACATGTCTTTGGTGTTTACCAAGCCCAATTCTTTGTAATTAACCATTGTTGTAAAATTTATAATTGTTAGTGAATTAATTCCACTGCAAATGTAAAAATAAAAGCGTCAATTCTGCATCATCTTCCCTAAAAAATGCGCCGCGCATTAAAGTGTTTTATCAAAAAAAGCCGCGGATGTTAAAAGAACGGGCAAGGATGCAATGTAAAGGTTGCAAATGCTGGAGACGTACCGGGACAGGCGGCTTTGGGGGGATAAATGAAAAAAACATTCAAAACTTTTTCTATTTCAAAGAAAAGCCGTATCTTTGCAAGCCGAAACAGACCATTACACGGAAACCCTTTGAAAAAGGGTGGAAAGTTACCAAAACTATTTGCAAATAATAATAACAATAAAGTATATACTGAAATGAAAAAAGGCATTCATCCAGAAAACTACCGTCCGGTAGTATTTAAAGACATGTCAAACGGTGACATGTTCTTGTCTCGTTCTACTTGTGCGACAAAAGACACAATCGAGTTTGAAGGCGAAACTTATCCGTTGGTAAAGTTGGAAATTTCTAACACTTCTCACCCGTTCTATACCGGCAAGTCTAAATTGGTAGACACTGCAGGTCGTGTTGATAAGTTCATGAACCGTTACAACCGCATTAAGAAATAAAATTTCGTATTTTGTTCCATAACAAGACCGGGCATCCTGCGTTTCAGCAACGATGCCCGGTCTTGTTTTATTTATCCATTGTCCTTTTCCCGGATTTCCACGCGGCGGATTTTCCCGCTGATAGTCTTAGGCAATTCTTCGACAAATTCTATCACACGCGGGTATTTATAAGGAGCGGTTACCCGCTTCACATGATCCTGAAGTTCCTTTATCAAGTCGGGACCGGCCTTTGCCTTATAATCTTTTGCCAATACAATGGTAGCCTTCACCACCTGACCGCGGATTTCATCAGGCACTCCCGTTATGGCACACTCTACCACTGCAGGATGGGTCATCAGGGCACTTTCCACTTCGAACGGACCGATGCGATACCCTGAACTCTTGATGACATCATCGGCACGTCCTACAAACCAATAGTAACCATCTTCGTCACGCCAAGCCACATCACCGGTGTAATATACTCCATCGTGCCAAGCCTCACGGGTCAGTTCGGGCGCACGATAATATTCCTTGAACAACCCCAGCGGTTTGCCTTTGTCGGTACGTATCACGATTTGTCCTTGTTCGCCATCCTCGGCAGAGCGACCGTCAGGTTTCAACAGGTCTATCTGATATTGAGGATTAGGCACGCCCATGCTTCCCGGCTTGGGTTCCATCCACGGGAAAGTGGCAAGTGTCAAGGTAGTTTCGGTCTGTCCAAAGCCTTCCATCAAGCGGATGCCCGTTATCTTCAGGAAGGTTTCGTAAACCGAATAGTTCAACGCCTCACCCGCCGTGGTACAATACTCCAATGAAGACAAGTCGTATTTGCTCAAGTCCTCACGGATAAGGAAGCGGTAAATGGTAGGAGGTGCACAAAGTGAAGTGATGTGATAATCGTGAATCTTCTTCAGAATATCAGCAGGTGTAAACTTCTCGTGGTCGTAGACGAAAATGTTAGCCCCTGCTATCATCTGCCCATACAGTTTTCCCCATACAGCCTTGCCCCAGCCTGTATCGGCAATGGTAAAATGCAGGCTGTCTTCGTGCAGGTTATGCCAGAAACTCGCCGTAGTGATATGTCCCAACGGATAAGTAAAATCGTGTGCCACCATCTTCGGTTCGCCGGTAGTGCCCGAGGTGAAGTACATCAACATGATGTCATCATTGGTGTTTACATTCGCGGGACGTGTGAAAGGTGCCGCATTTTCGATGCCTTTATGAAAATCCTCAAATCCTTCGGGATACTCAGGACCTACGCTGACCAGCTTTTCTACGCTGGGTGACTGAGGCATTGCATCTACGATATGTTTCAGAATCACTCCTTCACCCGCTGCTACAATCATCTTGATAGTAGCAGCCTGACACCGATAGACAATGTCTTTCTTCGTCAGCAGGTGGGTAGCGGGAATCGCCACAGCCCCTATCTTGTGCAAAGCGATAATCGAAAACCAGAACTCATAGCGGCGTTTCAATATCAACATCACTTTGTCGCCCTTGCCTATTCCCAGACTTTGGAAATAAGAAGCGGTCATATCGGTATATTTCTTCAGGTCAGCATAAGTGAACTGGATGCATTCGCCTTTGTCATTGGTCCACAGCAGCGCATTCTTTGCCGGACGTTCTGCTGCCCAAGCATCCACGATGTCGTACCCGAAATTGAAATTCTCAGGCACATTTACTCTAAAATTCTTGATGAAATCCTCTTGCGAGGAGAAAGTTGTCTGACTTACAAATCTTTCTAACATACGTGTTTCGTTTTTTTCACCACAGAGGGCACAGAGGTACACGGAGGAAAATTTAGAACCTCTGTGATACCCTGTGTTCCCTGTGGTGAATTTCCATTATATAAACCAATTTTATTGCATCACTACCGCAAGGAACTTCACGGTTTTTCCATCAAGCGCCAACATGCCGTGCGGCTTGCTCGAATCGAAATACAGGCTGTCACCCGGATTCAGTATCAGTTCTTTCCCATTGATGTTCAATAACAGGCGGCCTTCTATTACTAAGTTGAACTCTTGTCCTTCGTGTGTGTTAAAGGATACGGCAGTACCTTCGGGTTTAGGCTCTACCGTTACAATAAACGGGTCGGCTATCCTGCCCTTAAATCCCGAAGCGAGTGATTCATACTTATAAGCCTTGGTACGTTCTACCGAAACTCCTGTCCCTTTACGGGTAAGGAAATACGATTTCATCTTCGGCTCCTCACCAAACATCAGTTCATCTAACGTAATGCCATATTTGTGGGCGATGCGTTGCAAAAGACTGACCGAGAGGTCGCTTTCTCCTGATTCAAGGGCACGGTATTCTTCTGCTGTCAGTTTACAGTCCGATGCCACTTCTTCCACGCTTAGCTCCAATGCGTCGCGCAATCCCCGCAAACGCTCGGCAATTTGTTTTATCTGTTCGTCCATATTCTTATTTCTGTTAGTTCACGCCAAAATTACGAAAGATTTTAATAAGGAACGGCAGAAAATTGGAAAAATTATAAAAATAGTACGCCTTCAAGTCAAAAAGACCTCTTGCTCATTTCATTAGACAAAATGAGATACAATAACGGACAAAGTGAAAGCGACAGACAACTCTTAGCCCTTTGCCTGATACAAAGAATTAATAACTTTGCAAAAAATTAATATCTTATAACAATGTAGGCTTATGAATTTACGACTTCTTTTTTTATTGGCAACATGCTTTATGTTATCAACTGTACACGACATACAAGCACAAGTAGAACGAAACGCTATTTATAAAATAGGTATAGGGCACTTTAATTACACTCCGAAAGGAGAAAATGACAATGCCGGCAAAGTATTGAAAAATATCACTTCATCAATTATAAAAGGGAAAAATACCACCCAGCTGTCCGATTATGCCGATGATGTAAGGGCAAGTATCGCCAAAGGATTCGGGAATGTAGTCAGACTGCAGGTGATAGACGGGAAAACATTTCAAAACGAAAAACTTCAAGACAAAAATCTTCTTTACACAGACGGAACCATTGTCAGCATCAGTGCTACATCCAACGGCCCTCTTCGCTCAAGGAACGGAAAAGACTGAAAAATTCAGCGTTTACACCTTATACGAATGTGGAAGCCACCATAAGTGTAACCGTTAATGTAAAGAATGCATATACCGGTGTAATGGAAGACAGCCGTACTTTCAATGCCAGTGGTTCTGATACAGCCAGCGAGGACAAGGCGGTGACGGAAGCTCTCAGTAACCTTTCCGGAGTCATTGCCGGTTATTTCAATGCCAGATATCCCGTCAATGCCGCTATCATAGAGCGGGGTGAAATAAAAAAAGAAAAACAAAAACGGTATACATCGATTTAGGCACTTCGCTGAGTGCTTACAAAGGCCAGCAGTTTGATGTCTATTCGGTAAAGGAGATTGCCGGGAAAGAGGCACGGATTGAAATCGGCCGTTTGAAAGTAGAAGAGGTACTGGGAGAGGAATTAAGCCTATGCAAAGTTACAAAAGGAGAGAAAGATATAAAAACGGCATTAGACAACGGAAGCACATTAGTGGTTACCGTCAGAAGATGAGATTAATAATCCTAAAATAAAAAGTATGAAAACAAAGCGAAAAATTCAAAGAATGAAACAAATGATGCTTCTCATTTGTTGTTTGTTACCCATCTTTTCATCCTGTTCTTCGGATGAAAGCAGTACTGTAGATTATACAGTGGTATACCAGGGGCATTCACCTATGACCATAGACCCAACCATTGTTGAAGCCATCTTGGAATACCAGGACCAGCAAGGGTTGATAAACCGCCATATATCCGTCACCACCGATCATACCGAACTTACAGACGCTGATTTCGACGATATGGCAAAGCAAGTAGGCAAGCAAACCCTTAGCGAGATGGCAGGACACGATTATAATCAGGTAATACGGAATGCCGGACTCAGTGTTTCTGAGCCTGTTACTCTGGCTATCAACTATCAGGTAGGACTGGTAGGAAATCTGGGAGGCAGCGTTATTTCTTACGGAAATATCCTGCTGGAAATCGACCTTCGGTAATTTATGCACACCGACCGGAATCCGGACGACTCTCTGTTTGTATGATTTCATTCAAACGGAGAGTCGTTCTCTTTTCCGAATGCCTTCATATATTGTGCCGGAGTCATGCCACACACCTTATAGAAAGCACGGTAAAAAGTGCTATGACTGTTGAAACTTGCTTCTTTGGCTATCGCATCAAATGACAGGTTCGGTTTTTCTTTCATCAACTTTATCGCATATTCCACACGCAACCGATTCAGATAAGAACTTACGTTATCTGCATTGGCATACTTCCGGAGAATACGCGGCAAGTCGTTTTTGTTGGTATTGCTCAAGCTTATCAGTTCGTCGCGGCCAAAATCGGGCTGGAGGAAAAGGTTCTCATGGACCAGTGTATATTCCATGCGGAGGAAACGTTCGTATTCCAGTGAATTGCTGTCTTTCCCGGCGGCATTCTGTGGGGTGTCTTCCGGCTTATCTGTCTGTCCTTGTTCTTCTTTTTCTGCATCGAGTAAGGTTATCGTATGTTGGCAGCATGTGTTGCGCGCTTCTTCACGTTGTGCTAATAATTCATTAATTTGTTTTGCTGCAATTCTGTTCCGGCGAAGCGTTACACGCCAGTTTCGTAAGATTATGCCGGTTAGGGCACATAGCATAAGTATGACAACGAAGGAGCCGATTAATAAGAATCCGCGCTTTTGGGATTGCAATTGGCTTTGGACTAATTGCAAGTCTTTCTCGTGTAAGTTAAATGCCATGGCATACTGGTGTGCCCGGCTGGCTTGTTCGCGGCTGTAAATGCTGTCAGACACGATGCTCAGCAGCTGTTGGTAGGCATCGGCTTCTTTATATAAACGCAGCCCCCTGTATGCTTGGGCAAAGCGGTCCAGAATTATCAGGTAGGTATAGTTTATCGTGTCGTTTCCGTATGTTTCCTGATAGTTCTTTCTGTCGTTTTGGTTCAGTTTTAAAGCATCGGCGTACCGTTGTGCTTCTAATAAGTAGGGGATAATCTGCCCTGCATTGGAAGAGGATTGCGAAAAATCGGTCTGCAGATATTTCCGGTAATACGCTTCAGCTTTTTGGGCATCTCCTTTCAACATCAGCAGATAAGCCATTTTCGAATAATGGAATCCGTATTGTTGGTCGATATAGCCGGGAGGAGGACCGGGCATCCCTGCCATGCGCTTAATCAATGCTTCGCGTTCCTTACCGGTTTCTACCGCTTCCTCCAACCGTTTTTCGTTCATGAGCAATGCCATCATCTCACCGTACGATGTGGAAAGGTTTGCCAGAATGAGTACATTCGTGGATTTTTTCATCGCCTCTATCCCTTGGCGGTAAAGTTTCAACGCTTCGCCCGGACGGTTCATGTTCCGGTAAATATTCCCGATGTTGCGGAGTGTTTCTCCTTCTCTTCCTTCATCGTGCAACAGGCGTGCCAGACCTATCGCTTCTTCCCCGCAACGGATTGCGTCTTCATTCTTGCCTTGTTCTACCAACGATCTCATTAATGCCACCAGCATGCGGATTTTCCGGGAAGGAACCAATTGTACCGAGTCGGAAGCCAGAGCGCGGCGAGCGTATTTTTCTTCTAAAATGCACTCGCCCGTTACTTCGTAACACATTGTCCGCAAGATGTCTGTCTCGAAAGGACGGATGCCCGGCAAGTGGTGTTGTTCTGCCGAATCGAGCAAATGCAATGCCCGCGCAGGGTCCTGCAAATGAATTTTCTGGATGTATTCAGGAGTAATAACTTGATTGCCTGATTTCGAAGCATGGATGTTGTTAAAGCCCAAACCTGCCAATAGAATAAGGAAAAATCTTAAAATCTTCATTTCTTTACCTATGTTTCTAAGGCAAAGATAGGCTGAAAAACAATACGAACCAAATGAAAACAGGTACGGATTAGGTTTTTTCAGCCTTGTCCGTACCTGACTTTAAATTTATTTAAATGCACTCAATTAATCTTCCACCCATTTGATGTCGCCTTCAGCGCTGATATATACTTCCACATCATCACCTCGTGTTTCAACTTCCACTTCATAGAATGTGCCTTCGGGAGTCTCCACACATTCGCAATCGTCATCTCCCCAATAAGCGTTTTCGCCGAAACGTTCTTTTAGTGCCGATTGTACCGCCTCGGGCAATTCTCTCGGACGTACATCATACGTTGTGCGCAGCCATTCTTCATTGAAGTTGAAGAGCACTTCTTTTTCGCGCTGGTCATGGATGATGTCCACTTCGATTCGTCCGTCATCATAATCACGCTCCCGGATAACTGCGCCCGGATAATTTGTCTGGATGAACGCCTCAATGCCTGTGGTCACTTCCGTGTCTCCGCCCGAAGGAATGTCTGTACCCGTATCGGGACGGCCGATTTCTTCTCCTTGTTCATTCAGGTATATCTTCTTTTCGCGGTCTCCACGCTCCAGTTCCACGCAGTAGTATGTATCGGTTGCGGTCTCGTAGCGGTCTGCATCGTCTATGTGGTAATCAGGATAATTCGCGTTGACAAAAGCCTGAACCGTTTCGGGCACGTTTCTTCTGCCGTATTCCGTCTTGGTCTGTATCCACGAACCGGATGTGTCGAACCAGATTTCATGCTTCATGCCGTTTTGCACGATTTCAACCTCCGTTCCGTTGCGTTCCGTCTCGATGTCTACAATCCGTGCGCCGGGAAAATGTTGCTCAATCCAGTCATTCACGCTTGCCGTCGGGGTTTGGGGCAGATAGCCGGTATAGTCGTTGTCCTTTCCGTCGTTGTCCACATATTCGTTTACCAATATGCCGCTTTCGGTATAATAAAGGTCAACTTCCGTCCCGCCGTTTTTCATCTCGATGACATAAAGCTTTTCTGCATCGGAACGGTCCAATACGTCCACTTCCCTGTCCGGAGTCCATTCGGCGTACGCACTTTCGGAGATAGCCGTCAGGATAGCTTGAGGCAGGTTCGAATAAAGGATTTCGGTTTCTGTCATTCCCCAACGCGCATTGTCCAATGTGTACCATGCGGTTGTTTCTCCGTTCTCTCCTCTGAACTCGGCTATGGCATATCCGTCTTTTATCGTCCATTCAGCGCGTGTCTGTCCGTATTGGCTTTGGAAAGCGTCTAATACAGATTGAGGCACTTTGCCGTTAGAGCCGTCCGGCCCGTTGTCATCATCACTGCACGACACAAAGAAAAGCATCCCGCTAATCAAGAGTGTCCAAAAGGTTAAATACTTCTTCATAGTTATTCTTGCTTTTACATTTGTTTGATGCAAAGATGGAGAACGATTCTGAAAAGATTCTGAAATGGAGAAGAGAAACTTGTAATAATAGTCAGGCAGAAATGAAATGCGGCATTTTATTTCTCTGTGTCTTTGTGTCTCTGCGTTCGTTTTCCACTTAATCCAAGTACAAGTAATCGTAATGCACCAAAGGGCGTTGCCCGTGCTCGCCCTGCATCTTGCGGGCTTCTTCCGAACTCGCCCCGATGCGTCCCACGCCTATTTGGTGCCCGCCGGCATCCATAATCCGCACAATGTCGTCTTTTTCGAAATCCCCTTCGATGCGTGTCACGCCTACGGGAAGGATGCTGATGGCTTTTTTGCCTTTTAACGCCTCTACCGCTTGAGCATTGAGGTGTAATTCCCCCTTGGCGAACCCTTCGCTATGGGCAATCCATTTCTTTACGCTCGATACGGCTTCGGAGGCGGGTACGAAGCGGGTGCAAACCGTGTCGGCAGGGTGCTCCAGCAAGTCTGTCAGGATATTGTCGCGCTTTCCGTTGGCGATAATCACCGTAATCCCCTCGTCTGCCACTTTGCGTGCAATCGTGGTTTTGGTGAGCATCCCTCCTCTTCCGAAGCCCGACTTCTCGGCTTGGATATAGTCGGAAAGGTCTTTCCCTTGCTCCACCTCACGTATCACCGAAGTGCCCGGCTCGGAAGGCGAGCCGTTGTAGATGCCGTCTATGTTGCTCAGGATAATCAAGGCTTGTGCGTCGAGCATCGACGCCACCAGCCCCGAAAGCTCATCGTTATCGGTAAACATCAGTTCGGTGACCGATATGGTATCGTTTTCGTTGACAATCGGAATCACGCCGTTCTCCAGCATCACCTGCATGCAATGCCGTTGGTTCAGGTAATGCCGGCGTGTGCCGAAGCTTTCTTTGGTGGTCAGCACTTGCCCTACGGCGATGCCGTGTTCGCGGAACAGTTCGTAATAACGGTTTATCAACTTCGCCTGCCCTACGGCGGAATACAGTTGCCGCTGGTCTACGCTGTCCAGCTTACGCGATACTTTTATCTCACTCCGTCCCGAGGCGACCGCTCCCGACGAGACCAGTACCACCTCGACTCCTGCCTTGTGCAGTTCTGCCACTTGGTCTACCAGTGCCGACATGCGGGTTACGTCCAGTGTCCCGTCCTTCCGCGTCAGCACGTTGCTCCCTATTTTTACCGTTATCCGGTTATATGGATAGTTCATTTTATAAATTATTGTTGTAATTCACTCTTGCGACAAATGTACGGAAATTCTTTGAAATAACCTCACGAAAGAGGAGGATTCGGAAAGGCATGCGGGATGCTTTCCCGGATGCAGCCGCATTTTCATCGTGTTTTAACAAGGAGAAACAAATGTTTTAATATGGGAAAACAATAGTTTCAGCCTGTTGAAACTGGTTGAAACTGCCGTAGGCTTCCGTCATGCGAACGTATGGATTGACTTTTTACCTATATTCTTTGCTTTTATCGACCAAATGTCCGGAAAAAATCGTAAGTTTGCAAACAAAAACGCATGAATCGAGCTCCGCATACGAAAAAACGCATCCATGTTCTCCAAATCTTTTGGCTGCTCTCTTTATTGTTTCTAAGTTATTACGAACTGACTCCTTTATCAGAAGCCGACACGTTTCTATTTCCTTTGCTTTTCCTGATGAGCTTGTTTTACATTGCGCGCCGCCGGCGTATACTTCCCCTTGCGTGGCACGATGCGCTTGTGCGCTGGCTTCATCCGCTTACGGTGCGCTTCCGTGCCTTCCATATCTGGCAGATACGGGGCAATGTGGCTCCGAAACTGAACGCAACTCCTTGCACGTGCAAGAATTGCGGCGATACGTTTACGGGCAACTTTTGTCCCCGGTGCGGGCAGAGCCGCAACACCCCGCGCTATGTGCTGAAGGGCATCGTGGGCAATGTGCTCCGCACCGTTTTCCGGGTTGACGGGAAGTTTGCCCATACGCTTCTGGAATTGCTTTACCGCCCCGGGCACATGATGCGTGACTTTATCCGGGGAAGGCGGGTTAATTACACGCTACCCCTTCCGATGGTGTTTCTGATGACCGCTTTTTATATGCTGACCGCCCAGCTGATTGTGCCCGAAATACGGGAGAGGAAAGGGGAGAAGGTGGAGGAGGCAAGCGAAGTGCCGCTCACCAAGGCGGAGGGATTGCGCCGTGCCATTCGCGGGCTGGAAGAGATAAAGACTGATTCCGATAATCCGATCGGGCAGAAGAACCTCGAAATCTCTATCCGGGAAATAGAAAAAGAACTTGCCAAGGTAGAGCGTCAGGACTCCATTGCAGGCACTCCTCAGCCAGACGCTAACCTCGTCAACACCAGTATCTCCTTTTAAGAAAGTGGAAACGGCTATCGAGGGCGTTCCTTTCCTTTCGAACGTATGGAGTCTGATGAAGCGGTGGGGGCACGGGAATAAGGCGTTTCATATCCTCCTTACGTTGCCCTTGCTTGCGATTGCTACCCGCTGGGCATTTTACCGGTGGAAGAAGCCTGCCGAATACAACCTCATGGAACACATCTTCATCCAGGCATATATTGCCGCGCAGATTTTGTTGATTAGTACGTTGGTAGTGCCTTTCAACGGCACGGCGCATGTAGGCGACTTGTATGAAGTGCCCGAATGGAGTATCTTCCTGCTGTTCTGGTGGGACTACCGCCAGCTTTACCTCTGCACGTGGTGGAGGAGTTTCTGGAAAACCCTGTTGATGTTCGGTTATTGTTTGCTGGTGGTTATTTGCCTTGCCACCGCAGGCGTATTGTTGCTTTGCCTGGTGGAGGGGACAACAAACCTTAACTTGTAAATCTCGGCGGAATTGCCTACTTTTGCATCCGGAAATACAAATTAGGTTATGGTCAAAGCTATCTTTTTCGATATAGACGGAACGCTGGTTTCCTTCAAGACGCACACGATTCCCGAATCGGCCCGCAAAGCCCTTGCCTTGCTCCGCGAGAAGGGCATCAAGGTTTTCATTGCTACCGGACGTCCCAAAGTTTTGATGATGAAAGCGGTAGGCGGTTTGGACTTCGATGGCTATATTACCCTGAACGGGGCGTATTGTTTTACCGCCGGTCATCAGGACATTTATAAAGGAGCCATTCCGGAAGAGGATATCGAACGCCTTATCCGGTTCAACAAGCAACATCCGGAGCTGCCTTTCGTCTTCGTCCACGATGATACGTGGTTTATCACGGGCGTAAACGATGCAGTGCGTGAAGTGGCAGACTTGATAAAAATAGATATACCGCCTGTGCACCCTGCCGAATATGCGCGGGGCAAGGAAATCTTGCAGGTTATGGGATACTTTCAGGCTGGCGAAGACAGGGAAGTGTTTTCGGACGTGCTAAAACATTGCGAGCCGATGCGCTGGTATCCGCTTTTTGCCGATATCATTGCACGGGGGAACAGCAAAAGCCACGGCATCGACAAGGTAATCGAGTATTATGGCATCGGTCTGAAAGATACCATGGCGTTCGGCGATGGGGGAAATGACATTCCCATGCTCCGCCATGCAGGCATTGGGGTCGCTATGGGGAATGCCGCGCCCGAGGTGCAAAATGCCGCCGATTATGTAACCTCTTCGGTAGACGAGGACGGCATCTTGAACGCGTTGAAACACTTCGGGATTTTATAAGAGCTTCGTTTAAATTTTCCAATAAAGTAATATTCTATCAGGTTCTTTTGCGTTTGTTTCCGGTCTGTTTTCCCGATTTTATTCGTCAGATAGCCCGCTATCCTCCTCATAAAATCAGAAAAACATCCTCGAAAACAATTCGCAAAATTAACCTGAGCAAGATTTAAACAGACTCTAAATCCTTACATAAGGCTTCAATCGTAGCCCGCACCCGCCGGGAGGTGGTCACGTCGCGGGTATATTCATCCGCATCCTTGTTTCCCATTGTAACTTCGGGGTTGGTGAAAAGCATGCGGCTCTTTACCTGTTCGCGCGCGGAGAAATGGAACTCATGGATGCCGGTTTCTTGTGCTAATTGGCGGATATTCTTTTCATTCACGCCGCATCCGGCAAGGAGGATGATGCGTCCGCGGGCGTATGCCTGCAGGTCTTTGAGGAGCGGAGCACCTTGGGAAGCCGTGGGTTGCTGCCCCGAGGTCAGGATACGTGCCACGCCCAATGATGCCAGCTCATCGAGGGCACGGTAGGGATTCCGGCAATGGTCGAAGGCACGGTGGAAGGTGACAGGGGTATTCCCGCTGGCTTCCATTAGTTTTTTCATCAAGGAGAGGTCGATATCGCCTTCCGGCGTGAGGCAGCCGAAAACCAGTCCGTCGGCTCCGGCTTGGCTTGCCATGCGGATGTCTTCCAGCATGGTTTCTATTTCGGTTGGGGTATATAGAAAGTCTCCTCCGCGGGGGCGGATAATGACATGGAGGCGGATGTCAAGCAAGCGTCGTGCCGTCTTGATTTCGCCATACGAAGGGGTAGTCCCTCCTTCGGGAATGCTTGCGCATAATTCTATGCGTTGTGCCCCTCCTTCTTGTGCGGCGAGGCAACTCTCTACGGAGTTGGCGCATACTTCGAATGTATAAGTCCTGTTATTCATTGTTTTTTAAGTTGTCAACTTGTTACCTGATTAATACCTGAAACTGCTTCCGCCCAAGAACTCGCGGAGAAGCGAGGTGGGAGGCAACTGGTCATCGGGGATAGACGTGAAATAGCTCAGGAAGCGGAGGAGACGGTTCGCTTCGGAATATGCCGCACAATTATTGGGCACCTTGCGCAAGAGCGGTTCGGCATAGTCTTTCAACACGGCAAGCTCGAAGAGCAGAGCCGAATTGAACATGGCATCGGCATTCTCCTGATAAGGGAATATCCATTTCTCTTCGCCGGCACGCACGCTTTCCCAGCGGTTGATTGTATCTTCGGCACTGCTCCCCCGGTATCTCGAGTCGCGGATGATGCGTCGGATGAGGCGGTTGTCCGTAGTGGGGATATAGTTGTGGTTATCCAGTTGGATGGTGGTGAGTGCCGATACGTATATCTTGTATTTATTCTCATCGGGGATTTGTGCGGTCAGCTCGGGGTTGAGCGCATGGATGCCTTCCAGTATCAGAATCATGTTATCCTTGATGCGGAGTTTCTTCCCGCTCATCTCCCGTTTGCCCGTTACGAAGTTGAAGCGGGGAAGTTCGATTTCGTTTCCGGCTAACAGTTCTTTCATCTGCGCTTCGAAGAAGGGCAGGTCGAGGGTGTAGAACGATTCGAAGTCGTGCTCTCCGTTTTCGTCCAGCGGGCTGTCCTCGCGGTTCACGAAATAATCGTCCAGCGAGATGGGGTAGGGGCGCATGCCGTTCGTGATGAGCTGCACGCTCAGGCGCTTGCTGAAAGTGGTCTTGCCCGATGAAGAGGGTCCCGAAATCAAGACCAGCTTGACACGTTCTCCGTTCCGGTCGCGGTGGGTGATTTCATCGGCAATGCGGACGATTTTCTTTTCCTGAAGTGCTTCGGATACGTTGACCAGTTCGGTGGCAAAGCCCTTGTGGCATGCGATGTTGAAGTCACCCACGGTGGCGATGCCCATAATCTCGTTCCACCGGTGGTATTCCTGAAACACTTCAAGCATTTTTTCTTGCTTCACCACGTCTTCCAGCCGGGTAGGGTCTTTCCGGTTGGGTACGCGGAGCAGCAGCCCGTCGTAGTATTTCACGATGTCGAACAGGCGGATGTAGCCCGTGCTGGGCACGAGGCTTCCGTAATAGCAATCGGTGGTGTTTCCCAGCCGGTAGTAGAACGTATATAACTGGTCGTACGTGCGGAGCAGTTTCGCTTTGTCCATCATTCCGTGATGGAGGAACATTTCCGCCGCCTGCGCCGTGTGGCATTCAATGCGTTGGAAAGGGATGTCGGCATCGATGATTTCCTGCATCCTTTGCTTGATGCGGATAACGTCGTCAAGCCCTATGGAGCGGTCCAGGTGCAGGTCGCAATAATATCCTTTCGATACGGGGTGTTCCAGCGAGATGCTTCCCTGTGGGTAGAGGTCTTCTACTGCTTTGGCAAGAATGAAGCAAAGCGAACGGAAGTAGGTGCGCATCCCCGAAGGGTTGGTGACATCGAGGAATTCTACGTCCTTGTTGTAGTACACTCTGAAGTTGAGGTCTTCTACCTTGTTGTTGACTTTTGCGCTTACTACGCCGTACGGCATATTCAGTCCGAAGCCCTTGTAAATCTCCAAAAGATTGCTTCCTTCGGGGAAACTTCTTGTTTGATTGATGTTTTTACAATATATTTGTAACATAATTGTAACATGTGTTGCATTTAATCAGAATTTGCCGTTAATTTACGGAATAAACGCCGAATGCCAATTGACATCTTAACTTAATTATAAATGGAGTATAGTTTTTATGATTTTTTAGCATTGCTAGGCTCGCTTGCCCTTTTCCTGTATGGCATGAAAATCATGAGCGAGGGGCTTCAGAAATTTGCGGGTGACCGCCTTCGGAATATCCTGACAGCAATGACGACTAACCGGGTGACAGGTGTGTTGACCGGTACGCTCATCACCGCATTGGTGCAATCTTCTTCCGCTACGACGGTTATGGTCGTGAGTTTCGTAAATGCGGGTTTGTTGACCTTATCACAATCCATCAGTGTCATTATGGGTGCCAACATCGGGACTACGGTCACCGCTTGGATTATTTCGGCTTTGGGCTTTAAGGTGGATATTTCCGTCTTTGCCCTTCCGCTTTTGGCTTTCGGCGTTCCGCTTCTTTTTTCGCAAAAAAGTTCGCGCAAGTCTATCGGCGAGTTCATCTTCGGTTTCTCTTTCCTGTTCATGGGGCTTGATTTATTGAAGAATGCCCCTGATTTGAGTCAGAACCCCGATATGCTGGCATTTGTGCAGAATTATACCGATATGGGATTCTTTTCGGTTATCTTGTTTGTGCTTATCGGAACGGTTTTGACGATGATTGTGCAGGCTTCTTCCGCTACGATGGCGATAACCTTGATTATGTGTGCCAATGGCTGGATTAGTTTCGAGCTTGGAGCGGCGTTGGTGCTGGGCGAGAACATCGGGACAACCATTACCGCCAATCTTGCGGCGCTTACCGCCAATACGCAGGCGAGGAGGGCTGCCTTGGCGCATCTGATGTTTAATGTTTTCGGCGTGATGTGGGTGTTAATCTTATTTAAGCCCTTCTTGAGTATGGTGGACTGGATTATTGACGATTGGATGCAGGTAAGTAATGCGGGTGGAGTTGCGGTTTCGTTCAAGCTTTCGGCGTTTCATACGTGTTTTAATGTATGCAATGTGTTGATTCTGATATGGTTCGTCAAGTTAATAGAACGGACGGTATGCAGGTTGATTCCGCAAAAGGAAACGGAAGAGGAATATCGTCTGCAATTCATTTCGGGCGGTATGCTTTCTACGGCGGAGCTTTCTCTTTTGCAGGCCCGTAAGGAAATCAATCTCTTTGCCGAACGTATTCAGAGAATGTTCGGAATGGTGCGTAACTTGCTTCATACCACGAATGAGAATGAGTTCAATAAGTTGTTTGCCCGCATAGAGAAATATGAAGGCATTAGCGATAACATGGAGGTGGAGATTGCCACATACTTAACCCAAGTGTCTGAAGGGAGGTTAAGTTCGGAAAGCAAGCTGGAAATACGCGAAATGTTGCGTGAGGTGAGCGAAATAGAAAGCATCGGGGACAGCTGTTACAATCTGGCACGCACGATGAGCCACAAGCGGCGTGCCAATGTGGAGTTTACCGATGAGCAGTATGGTCACATTGAGCAGATGTTTCAGTTGACCGATACTGCCTTGACGCAGATGATAGCTTTAATTGAGGATACACATCATGCGGTGGATGTGAACCGTTCGTTCAACTTGGAACACGAGATTAACAATTACCGCGACCAGTTGAAAGACCGGAATGTAGTGGATATCAACGAGAAGGCATACAATTACCAGACAGGCGTACATTATATGGACCTTATCGCCGAGTGTGAGAAGTTGGGTGATTATGTGGTGAATGTGGTGGAGGCGCATACCGAAACCAAGGAGAAAAAAGCCTGAAGCCTGCTAAAGATTGACTTACATCAAGAATTTGGCTGATTTGTATAAATATGTGTTGTAAAACATGACAATGTATGCCATAAAACCTGTATTTTTGTGTCGTAAAACATAAAAACAGGATAACTAGTATGCTTAAAAGGGTGAAAAAAATTCTTGTAACAGGTCTTCTGGAAATGAAGAACAACAATGTGCGTATCTGGGAAGACATGACACGTTGACAGAAGATTAGGATTTTTTTGAATGTAGGTAAAAAGTAAATGAAAATGGAATGAATAATGGAGGTTGCAGGGCGTAAAGCTTTGCAGCCTTTTTTGTTTTTTATTGCGGGTTATGCGGGGCAATAAACTTGAATGAATGTCTTCATGTTGCCATGCTGAGTGGCATGATGAATGAACATAAGTGCGATGGCTGATGCACTTATGTTAAATGACCGACGCACTTATGTTCAACGGCCGATGCACTTATGTTAAATGACCGATGCACTTATGTTCATCCGAAGGAGGCATATTCCTTAAAAACGCTGTGTGTCTCTGTGGTGAGGTATCGATTAATTTTGCACACATACTTAGAGCCTGTTAAAATTTTGCTCAGGTTAATTTTGTGAATTGTTTTCGAGGATGTTTTTCTGATTTTATGAGGAGGATAGCGGGCTATCTGACGAATAAAATCGGGGAAACAGACCGGAAACAAACGCAAAAGAACCTGATAGAATATTACTTTATTGGAAAATTTAATATGAATATCCGCAAACAGCCAATGTAGGGGCGTATTGCATACGCCCTGAAGACATCCACGTGGATTAGTTGACGTATTCGGGCGTATGCGATACGCCCCTACAGGCAATTTGGCAAAATGAGGACATTCATAAAATTTAAACAGGCTCTTATTTCATCAGACCTCCTGTACTTTGCGAAGATTAACAGCTGCAAGGGCTTAATAGGCGGTTTTGTCCGTCTTATTTTCCCAGTCGGTGAAAGCTTTGAGGGCTTCTTCGGGCAAGAGGCGTTCCGCTTGCAGGCAGCGGTCTTCAGGATTCAGTTCCAGTTCTTTGTAGATGAATGCGTCATCGAATCCGATACGGGCGGCATCGTGTTTGTCGTTTCCGTAATACATGCGGTCCAGATGCGCCCAATAGATGGCTCCCAGACACATGGGGCAAGGTTCGCACGAGGTGTAGATTTCGCATCCGCTCAGGTCGAATGTCCCCAGTTTCCGGCAAGCGGCACGGATGGCGCTTACTTCGGCATGGGCGGTAGGGTCGTGGTCGGGGGTTACTCGGTTGGTACCTGTGGAGATGATTTCCCCGTTGCGTGCGATGACGGCTCCAAAGGGGCCTCCTCCTTCGGCTACATTGCGTACCGACAGTTCTATAGCTTTGCGCATCAATTCTTCTTTCGTCATAAGCTTTCAGGTTTAAGTTTCGTGTCCCTAAAAGTACGAAGAAAACCGCAGATTAACGCAGATTTTCACGGATTATTTTATTTTTACAGAGTCTTTCTTGCAATATTATCTGCGAAAATCTGCGTTAATCTGCGGTTCAGTGAAAAACACAAAAAAGCGGAGGCACTTTTACGTACCCCCGCTTTCTTTTTATCGGGTAAGAGATATATTACATCATGCCACCCATGCCTCCCATTCCGGGTGCCGGCATTTCGGGCTTGTCTTCTTTCTTTTCTACGATGACACATTCTGTGGTCAGGAACATACCGGCGATAGAAGCCGCATTTTCCAATGCTACACGGGTTACCTTGGCAGGGTCTACCACGCCTGCGGCATGCAGGTTTTCGTAAACGTCTGTGCGTGCATTGTAGCCGAAGTCACCTTTGCCTTCACGTACTTTCTGAACAACTACTGCACCTTCCTTACCGGCGTTGGCAACAATCTGGCGCAACGGTTCTTCGATGGCACGTTTGATGATTTCGATACCGGTAGTTTCATCGGCATTATCACCCTTCAAGCCTTCCAGTGCATCGATGGCACGGATGTAGGTTACGCCACCGCCCGGAACGATACCTTCTTCGATAGCCGCACGTGTCGCGCACAAAGCATCGTCTACACGGTCTTTCTTTTCCTTCATTTCCACTTCGCTGGCTGCACCTACGTAAAGCACGGCTACACCGCCCGATAATTTGGCAAGACGTTCCTGAAGTTTTTCCTTGTCATAGTCGGAAGTAGAGTTCTTGATTTCAGCCTTGATTTGGTTGATACGGTCCAAAATGTTGTCTTTGTCACCGGCACCGTTCACGATGGTTGTGTTTTCTTTCGTGATGGTAACTTTTTCGCAGCTACCCAGCATGTCGATAGTGGCTTGTTCCAGTTTCAAACCCTTTTCTTCGCTGATGACAACACCACCCGTCAGGATAGCGATATCTTCCAGCATGGCTTTACGACGGTCGCCGAAGCCCGGAGCCTTAACGGCACAAATCTTCAACTGGCCACGCAAGCGGTTGACAACCAATGTGGTCAAGGCTTCGCTATCTACATCTTCTGCGATAACCAGCAAAGGACGTCCGCTCTGTACGGCAGGTTCGAGGATAGGCAGGAAGTCTTTCAGGTTGCTGATTTTCTTATCGTAAATCAGGATGTACGGACGTTCCATTACGCATTCCATCTTTTCTGTATCCGTTACGAAGTAAGGAGACAGATATCCACGGTCGAACTGCATACCTTCTACAACGCCGATGGTGGTGTCGGTACCTTTGGCTTCTTCGATGGTGATGACACCGTCTTTCGAAACCTTACGCATAGCGTCGGCAATCAGTTTACCGATAACCGGGTCGTTGTTGGCAGATACAGTAGCTACTTGTTCTATCTTGTCATAGTTGTCGCCTACGGTTTCAGCCTGAGCCTTGATGCATTCAACGACTTTCGCTACGGCTTTGTCGATACCACGCTTCAAGTCCATCGGGTTGGCACCGGCGGTTACGTTCTTCAGTCCTACGCCTACGATAGCCTGAGCCAGTACGGTTGCGGTAGTTGTACCGTCGCCTGCATCGTCGCCGGTTTTCGAAGCTACAGATTTCACCAACTGTGCGCCGGTGTTCTGGAAAGCGTCTGCCAGTTCGATTTCTTTTGCTACGGTTACACCGTCTTTCGTGATTTGCGGAGCACCGAATTTCTTTTCGATGATGACGTTACGTCCTTTCGGACCCAGTGTCACTTTTACGGCATTTGCCAGTTCGTCCACGCCTTTCTTCAACTGGTCGCGGGCATCAATATTGAAAAGTATTTCTTTTGCCATGATTCTTCGTTTTTAATTGTTCATTATTCATTATTAATTGAGTACGGCGAGCACATCGCTTTGACGCATAATCAGGTATTTTACACCGTCGTGTTCGATTTCTGTGCCCGAATATTTGCCATATAATACTTGGTCGCCTGCTTTCAGGACCATTTCTTCGTCTTTTGTGCCATTGCCTACGGCTACAACTTCACCTTGCAACGGTTTTTCTTTTGCTGTATCGGGGATGATGATGCCACCGATTGTCTTTTCTTCTGCAGGTGCCGGAAGAATCAGCACTCTGTCTGCTAATGGTTTAATGTTCATAATGTAATATTGTTTTTTGTTGTTATACGTTTTTTGTCTCGCTTGCCGAAGCAAGTCATTTTTCTTTCTACTAAAACCGTGCCAAACAGCCTGACTGACAAGTTGGCAGGAAAAGTCTGCCATCCTGTGTTAGGCTTAGGATTTATTTGGTCTGTGTGTATCCTTCGCCACGTAATACTTCAACCAAGCGTTGCTTGAAATCTCCTTGTATCAGGATTTCACCGTCTTTAACCGAGCCTCCTGTCCCGCATTTGGTTTTGAGTAGTTTGCCCAGTTCTTTCAGGTCGTATTCCGTACCGACAAATCCTTTTATGAGGGTTACGGTTTTTCCGCCTCTTGCTTTTTTCTCGATATTTACCCGTAAAGGCTGCTTGTTTTTGTCAAGAGTTTCAGTCTCTTTTTCGCTTGCTTGTTCGTAGTGAAAGTCGGGGTTTGTGGAATATACAATATTCAGTCGGTCTTTCCAGTCATTTTTTTTCATATAATATGTTTTAAAGTACATCCAAAGTTAAATACATTTTTCAGTATTTTGTGCATAAATTTCAAATAAATGGCGTATTTTTGCGGAAATTGAACGAAAATAGGAGCCATGACACTACAATCAGCTAAAAATACGGATAAGATTCCCGAACCTACCTTGCGCAGGCTTCCGTGGTATCTTTCGTGTGCCAAATTGATGGGAGAGAAAGGCGAAAAGTTCGTTTCTTCCACGCAAATTTCGAGGCAAATCAATATTGATGCATCGCAGATAGCCAAAGATTTGTCGTATGTGGATATTACGGGGCGTACACGTGTCGGGTATGAAATAGAACGGCTGGTGCAGGTGCTTGAGGACTTTTTGGGTTTCACCAATCTGCATCGTGCTTACTTGTTTGGCGTGGGAAGTTTGGGAGGAGCTTTGTTAGGTGATTCGGGGTTGGCGCATTTCGGACTAAAGATAGTGGGCGCTTTCGATATCAAACCCGAGTTGTTAGGGACTAGCATTAATGGGATTCCTATTTATCATACTGATGAGTTCGAAGCACGTATGCGGACGGAGCGGGTGAATATCGGAGTATTGACTGTTCCTATTTCCATCGCTCAGGAAATTACCGATAAAATGGTGGCTGGAGGTATCAAAGCGGTATGGAACTTTACGCCTTTCCGTATCCGGGTGCCCGAACACATTGTGGTGCAGAATACCTCGCTCTATGCCCATCTGGCGGTGATGTTTAATCGGTTGAATGAAATGAATACTTGAATCGAATCTTGCCACTGAAGTATGCAGAGCCTTTAATGTTTAATTTCCTTTGTGGCACTCTGTGTTTCCCAGTGGTGAAAACTTATACGAATACGGAAAATGAAGATTATAGCAGTAGGAATGAATTATCCCTTGCATTGCAAGGAGTTGCACGCTACGGAGCCTTTGCCTGAAGAACCGGTTATTTTTATGAAGCCCGATTCGGCGCTCTTGAAAGATGGCAAGCCTTTTTTTATCCCGGACTTTTGCCGGCAGGTGGATTATGAAACCGAATTGGTGGTGCGTATCTGCCGGTTAGGGAAAAATATTGCCGAACGGTTCGCGCACCGGTATTATGATGCTGTAACGGTAGGTATTGATTTTACGGCACGTGACTTGCAACGCCGTTTCCGCTCTGAAGGCAAGCCTTGGGAATTATGTAAGGGATTCGATAATTCTGCAGCTATCGGCGATTGGATTCCGGTGGAACAGTTCGCCACTATTCAGAATATACGTTTCCGTCTTGATATTGACGGTTGCAAAGTGCAGGAAGGGAATACGTGCGACATGCTTTTTCCTGTAGATAGAATTATCGCTTACGTAAGTCAGTTCTGCACCTTAAAGATTGGTGACCTTTTGTATACGGGTACGCCGGCGGGTGTTGGTCCTGTAACGATAGGCAATCATTTGGAAGGATATTTGGAAGACAGAAAAGTACTTGATTTTAACATACGATGAAGATACGTACAGGATTTGGGTTTGATGTCCATCGTTTGGTAGAAGGACGTGACTTTTGGTTGGGTGGGATAAAGATTGAACATTCAATGGGCTTGTTGGGGCATTCAGATGCCGATGTGTTGATTCATGCCATTTGCGATGCCTTATTAGGCGCAGCCAATATGCGTGATATTGGTTATCATTTTCCCGATACGTCAGGTGAGTTTGAACACATTGATAGCAAAATATTGTTGAAGAAGACCGTTGCGCTTATTGCTACAAAAGGTTATACGGTAGGGAATATCGATGCAACGGTATGTGCCGAACGCCCGAAGTTGAAGAACTTTATTCCGCAGATGCAGCAGGTGCTGGCAGAAGTAATGGATGTGGACGTAGAAGATGTCTCGATTAAAGCCACTACTACCGAGCGGTTGGGTTTTACAGGGCGTGAGGAAGGCATCTCGGCATACGCCGTAGCACTGATATCGAAAGGATTATAGCACCAAGCCGATGGAGAGCAGGATGCCGAAGAGGAACATGTTTCTTGATGTTTCTCCCAAGATGACGTTCAGAGCTTTCCCTTTTCCGATGCGTGCCATACGTGCGGTGGTCAGAATATGGAGGAGCAAGTAAATCTGAGGAAGAAGGCTTGCATATAATTTGCCTTGTCCAAGAAAATAAAAGCAAAGCCAGCATGCCGTAAAACCTAAAAAAAAGTAGATAATCAGTCCTGCTTTCGCTCCGAAACGGACGACTAATGTACGTTTCCCGCTAATTTTGTCTTGTTCTCGGTCACGAAAATTATTTATCATCAATAGAGTGTCGATAACCAGTCCGCTGGCGAGCGATGCAATGGTGACGGGCAGGTTCCATGTGTGCGCCATTACGTAATAGGTACATCCGACGGGTACAAAACCGAAAAATACCAATACCAGGAGGTCGCCCCAGCCCTGATAGGCAAGTTTGGTATAGAGATAAGCGAAGATGATACAGGCTATGCCCACAGGAATCATTTCCCATCCGCTATAGAAAAGAAGCCCAAGTCCGCTTGCTCCGGCAAGAATAGTGGTGAGGAGGATGCCCCGTTTCATTTCTTTTGGTGAAATCCAGCCCTGTGCACAGGCCGTTCAGGACCTAACCGGTCTTCGCGGTCGCTTCCTTTCAGAAAATCATACAGGTCATTGATGAAATTTGCGTCTATCTGCATCAGAAAGGCAAACAGGAAACAAAGGACGGCAGGTATGGCATGAAAATGTCCGTGTGCTTCTGCCAACGCGCATCCTATCATGACGGGGATGGATGCAGCAGTCAATGTTTTGGGGCGTGCCGCCAATATCCAGGCTTGAAGGGAATTGGGTTTAACGTTTTCACTCATAATGTATTTGCTTATTCATTATTCACTTGATAAAGTCGTTTCTCTAGGATGATGCGGTACACAGCGGGATGTACGAAGTAACGGATGTCTTTCCCTTCAGCTATTGATTTCCGGATGAAAGTAGAACTGATTTCGAGCAAGGGCGTTTGTACTGCTTTCACCTGTTTTGACATAGCATCGGGGATATGCAGGCTGTATCCGGAGCGTGGATAAACCAGAATCCGATGCTTTCGGAGGATTTCTCCGGGGGACTTCCATAGGCTGAACTTTTCCCAGTTGTCTGCTCCGATAATCAGGATAAATTCCCGTTCCGGATAAGTGTCGGATAGATTCCGGAGTGTATCGACGGTATAAGAAGGGCGAGGCAGGCTGAATTCGAAATCGGAAGCTCGGAAGCGGGGATAGCCGTCTATTGCGGTTTTTACCATTTCCAACCGGATACGGTCATCCAACAGGCGGATATCCTTTTTAAACGGATTTTGCGGAGTCACAAGAAACCACACTTCGTCCAAGTCTTCGTACTCGCACAAATAATTGGCGAGGGCGAGGTGTCCGATGTGTACTGGGTTGAACGTTCCTCCGAATATTCCTGTTTTTAAATGAGTTTTTTCCATTTGAAGAAATTTACTACTTGCCATGCGGCTACTATGAACATTGCCGCGGCAATGATGTATTGTTTCAGGCTGAGGGCAAATATACCTATGGCTAAAGCGGTCAGCGCAATGAAAACCGCTACAATCATCAGGATGAGCAGGAGTTTTTTCGGGTCTTTAGGCATTGTGTGTAAGTTTTGGGTTAAACGAAACAGGTGAATCAGCTGTTTAAAAAATTACGGATGGCTTCCAGCGTTTGTGCTTCGGCTTTCTCCAATTGGTCATTTACTACGACAATGTCGAATTTCGGGGCATAGCTAAGTTCGAATTCCGCTTTGGCTATCCGGCTATTAATTGTTTCCGGTGAGTCGGTTCCTCGTCCTTCCAGACGCTTGCGCAGTTCTTCGATAGAAGGCGGTTGGATGAAGACCGATAGAGCGCGGTTGCCATAAAAGCGCTTGATGTTGCATCCGCCTACTACATCTACATCGAAAATGATGTTTTGTCCTTCAGCAAGTTGCTTTTCTACTTGCGATTTCAAAGTCCCGTAAAAACGGCCGGGATAGACCTCTTCGTATTCTACGAATTCATTGTTCGCTATGCCTTCCTTGAATTCTTCAGGCGAGAGAAAAAAATATTCCACTCCATTCTGTTCCGTACCACGGGGCGGACGGCTGGTGGCAGAGATGGAGAACCGTAAGTTCAGCCCTTGCTTTAGCAGGTAGTTGATAATAGTCGACTTGCCCGAGCCCGAAGGTGCGGAGAATATGATCAGTTTTCCGTTCATAGAAATATTGTTTTTCACCACAGATTACACAGCTATTATCAATTAATTATGAAATCTGTGTAATCTGTGTTGGTATGAAATTTACATTACGTTCAGTACTTGTTCTTTGATTTGTTCCAGCTCGTCTTTCATTTGTACCACGATGTTCTGCATCAATGCATGATTCGACTTGCTTCCGGTGGTGTTGATTTCGCGTCCCATTTCTTGTGCTATGAAACCCAGCTTTTTGCCCTGACCGATTCCGTTGTCAAGCGTTTCGCGGAAATAATTCAGGTGGTTGGCAAGGCGCTGTTTTTCTTCGTTGATATCCAGCTTCTCGATATAGTAGATTAATTCTTGTTCCAGCCGGTTTTTGTCGTAATCCTTTTGAATGGTCTTTTCCAGCGCATCGGTGATGCGTTCGCGTATTTTTGTCACCCGCTCTTTTTCGTAAGTTTCCAGTGAGTGTAACAGGCGTTCAATATTGTTTGCCTTTTCACGGAATTTTTTTTCCAGTGCCGCTCCTTCTTGCTTGCGGAAGTCTACGAGGTGCTGTATCGCTTCGTCGATGGCTTGACTGGCTACGCTCCATTCTGCATCCGAGAGTTCTTGTACTTCTACCCGTGTCAGTACGTCGGGCATGCGGAGCAGTGTGGCAAACCAGTCTTCCGGCACCGGAATATGATAGGTTTCGGCAATGTGGCAGATTTGTTTGTAATAATTTTCTATGAGTGTGGCATTGATAGGGGTAGCGGTTTCACCTGTTTCTTTTTCAATCCAAAGAGAGAAATCCACTTTTCCACGTTCCAGCGCTTTCGAAATACGATTCCGTATTTACATTTCTTTTTCCCGATAGAGAGGGGCTATGCGTGTCGAAAGGTCAAGTGCCTTGCTGTTAAGTGATTTGATTTCGACGTTTATTTTTTTATCTCCGAATGAAACGGTCGCTTTGCCGTATCCGGTCATTGATTGTATCATACACTTTGTTTTTATAAAGTCTTGCAAAGATAGTAAATCTCTGCCAACTATCCAAATGCGCTCATGCCCTAAGTGTTAAAGTCGAAAGGCAATGGCTGCTATGTGATAAGGTGGTGCAGGATAAAAGCACAGAGACGCAAATGTAGTATAGGGAATCATTTGCGTCTCTGTGTCTTAAATTAAAGTTTTACGGTTGCGATTAGTTCATCGGGAGTGACCAGATGCTGTTCGCCCGTTGTCATATTCTTGAGCGTGAGCTTGCCTTCCTGCATTTCGTTCTCTCCCGCTATCGCCACGAAGGGGATGGCTTTGGCGTTAGCATAGCTCATCTGCTTTTTCATCTTCGAAGCATCGGGAAAGATTTCTGCACGAATACCTGCTTCGCGTACTTTTGCCAAGATGGGGAGTACGTAAGCGGTTTCTGCTGAGCCGAAGTTAACGAATAATACTTGTGTGCTTGCCGAAGCATCCTTCGGATAGAGGTCGAGTTGGTTCAATACATCGTAGATACGGTCGGCACCGAAAGAGATGCCTACGCCTGATACGCCCGGTAAACCGAATATGCCTGTCAGATTGTCATACCGTCCTCCTCCGCTGATGCTTCCTATTTGTACGTCGAGTGCCTTCACTTCGAAGATGGCTCCTGTATAGTAATTCAGTCCACGCGCCAAGGTGAGGTCAAGTTCCACTTCCGAACGGATGCCCAGTCCTGCAATCGTATTCAGGATGAATTCGCTTTCTTCTACTCCTTTCATACCCGTTTCACTCAAAGCCAGCGTCTGTTTCAAGGTGGCGAGCTTTTCTTGGTTTGTCCCGCTCAACAGGATGATGGGCTGGAGCTTGGCGATGGATTCTTGTGGGATACCTTTCGAAGCCAGTTCGGCATTGACGTTCTCCAATCCGATTTTGTCTAGTTTGTCGATAGCGACGGTAATATCTGTTATCTTATCTGCCTCACCGATGATTTCAGCTATGCCGCTCAGGATTTTTCGGTTGTTGATTTTGATGGCTACCCGTATGCCGAACTTGCAGAATACAGTGTCGAGCATCTGCACCAGTTCCACTTCGTTCAAGAGTGAATCGCTTCCCACTACATCGGCGTCGCATTGGTAAAATTCACGGTAACGTCCTTTTTGCGGACGATCGGCACGCCATACGGGTTGAATCTGGAAACGTTTGAAGGGAAAGGCGATATCATCACGGTGCATCACTACGTAGCGTGCAAACGGTACGGTGAGATCGTAGCGTAAGCCTTTCTCGCAAAATTTGCAGGCGAGTTTGGCTGCATTGCGTGAGAGCAGTTCTTCATCGGTCAGTCCTGAGAAGTAATCGCCCGAGTTCTGTATTTTAAATAAGAGCTTGTCGCCCTCGTCGCCATATTTCCCCATTAAGGTGGAGAGGTTCTCCATAGCTGGGGTTTCTATCTGTTGGAATCCGTAGAGGCGGAATACCTCACGGATTGTACTGAATATATAATTGCGTTTCGCCATCTCTTCCGGCGAAAAGTCTCTGGTTCCTTTGGGTATGCAGGGTTTTGTTGCCATAATAAAATCGGTTTAAAGTTTAGTGGTGCAAAAATACGGAAAAAACCGTTACGTTAAATATAAAATGTCCTTACTCGCGGCGGTTAGTGAAAATCAGGATATAATATATTAAGGTGGCGAGCGAGCCTAGTGCGGCTACTACATACGTATATGCTGCCGATTTCAAGGCATCGAACGCCTGAGATTGGTTGTAATTGTTGGTCACTCCTGCACCTCTCAGCCATACCAAAGCGCGTCGGCTGGCATCAATTTCCACAGGAAGGGTAATGAAACTGAACAAGGTGGTCATCGCAAAAAGGCAAATGCCAATCAACATCAGTTGGGGGAAAGTATTGATGAGGAACATTCCTGCCAATAACACCCATTGCACGATGGAAGAAGAGAACTGCACTACGGGGACTAATGCCGAACGCATCTGAAGCGGAGCGTAGGCTCGTGCGTGTTGTACAGCATGTCCGCATTCGTGTGCGGCTACAGCTGCCGCGGCTATGCTGCAGGTATTGTACACTCCTTCGCTGAGGTTGACGGTTTTATTGGCTGGGTTATAATGGTCAGTAAGCATTCCCGGGGTACTGGTTACCCGTACATCATAAATGCCGTTGTCGCGCAACATCTTTTCGGCAATTTCTCGTCCGGTCATTCCGTTGGAAAGTGCCATACGTGAATACTTGTCGAATTTACTTTTCAGGTTGGCTTGCACCAGATAGCTGAGAATGGCGATGCCGATAAATAAAATCCAATACATCATATAATTCAATTCTTTAAAATGGTTTTCAGGAAAACTTACAAATACTTTGCCAAATGTAGGGAAAAAACAAAGAAAAATCAATCTGTCAGCTGTTAATTGAGGATTATTAAGGCATCAGGCAAAGATATTTGTACTTTTTTTGAAGATTCCTTTGCAGATTCAGAAAAAAGACATACCTTTGCACTCGCAAATCAGAAATGATGGCAAACAGGTTTGATTCGCTAGCTCAGCAGGTAGAGCACAACACTTTTAATGTTGGGGTCTTGGGTTCGAGCCCCAAGCGGATCACTTTTAAAGGATTGAAATTCAAGCGGTTATCTAAAAACAGGTAATCGCTTTTTTGTTTATATGTTGGTTTTGGACGTTTGGTTTAAATCAAGATGCAAACAGGTTGTAAGTTGTTTTAATACAATATTGGATATATTTTCTGATATATGAAGATGCTGAAGAGGAAAAGCTGTCTGACGTTTTGCAAAGGTCAGGCATATGGATTGTTGGATTCCGAGTAAAACAAATGGGAGATTTATACAGGATTGGTGAACAAATCAGAATAAGGGGCTGAAACTTTTAATAAAGACATAGGTGTATATCCGCTGAGCTTCTTAAACTCGCGTATGAAGTGCGATTGGTCGGAATAGCCGCTTGTGTATGCTATTTGTGCCTGGCTAATTTCTTTGCCCGTTTGATGCTGCATTTGTGCCAAAGCCTTTTGGAATCGGACGATACGGGCATATTCTTTGGGATTCATGCCCACCAATGAATGGAACAACCGTTCAAACTGTTTTTTGCATAGGCAGGTAATGGAAGACAATTCGGTTACGGTTGTTTGAGGAAAACTGTATATCTGCCGTATAGCAGCATCCATTCTCTTGATGTTATATGAAGTTTCGGACAAGTTGTTGGCAATTTGTGACAATAACCATTTTTCGATATAGTTTATACAGACAGAATTATCTTCACAACCGGATATTCGTATAGCCAGTTCATTCAATTTCTTATTTTCCAAACTATAGCCGGAAACCTCCTGGTTGTAGAAAAGCGATGTGGGTAAATTCAGAAACATACTCATCGTGTGAGGGTGGAATACCACCACTATCATTTCTACGTTTCCGTTTGCATATAGGTGTGACGGGAAATTAACCTGACCGCTGATAGCCAGTCTGTCTTGGGTCGTGTTTAGTTCAGGGATATAGAGCGGTGTCTGTTTATGAAAAATGATTTGAGGACAACCAATAGGAAAAGTAAGGGTATTCAGCGGTTGATTGCTTTTGAATACCCAATAATACCTGACGTAAGGTTGCAATAACTTACATGGCTTGTAAAATTTGAAATCCTCTAGAATCATTTTACAAAGGTAAGGCTTTTTGCCGTTTCTTATTGATTACGGGCAAAAATATAGCTGCAAGTTATTGCATTTGCAGCTATATTTTTAATCTATCGACGTGACTTAGTCTTTGTCTATTTTCAGGATGCTTCCGGTTTCGGGATTGAAAATGACGCGGGTATTGACTTTTTTAAATAAATCGTTGACCAGTACTTCGGTTGTTCCGAATTGTGTGATAGGCAATTCAGCTTCAAAGCATGTCTTTCCCTGGTAGCTGACCGTTACTTTCCCTTTGCCCGGAATATTGTAGATAGCCCCTTCCAGTTTTTTCTTTTTCTTATTGTCTTCAATAACAGTGGGGAGCGGCACGGTGCTTTTCAGGTTGATGTAGATAGGCTCTCCCGCTAAATCTTCGGCTGGAAGGACGCCTAAGGAACGGGAAAAGCGCAGTGCGACTTTATCGGTAAGTCCGTCTTGGGGGACGATATGGGCGGTGAACACTTTGTCTTCACGGTCGGTCGTTCCGGTAAAGAGCTGGGTCAGTGCTTTTTCCTGTGTGTCCAGGTTGTCGATAACCAATTGAAGGGAAGCCCCGTCTTTAGGCATGGCATCTGCCTGTCCGCGTAAAATCAGGTTTTTGCTTTCCCGGATGTTATAGATTTCCTTGGCGGTAAGGTCTGCCATCTTGGCGGAAGACCCTGCCAGCAAGATGTCCTCGGTCATGTATCTGCGTGGGTTCTCGTGCTTTTGCGGCTTTTCGAGCACGTATTCCATCGGCATTTTTTCGGGTGCGGAAGTGTTAATCGCTTCAATCAGCCCTTCTTCGGTCAGTTCCACGTTGCTCATGCTGCTTTTGTCCTTCAATTTGACGAGGTAGGCTTTTGTAGAGTCGGGCACTCCTGCGGAACGTACTTCTATTTGCTTGATTTCCCAATACGTTTCCGGTTCGGGGCTTACGTTGTTCATCCGTAAATACTGGTTTGCGTATTGGCATAATTCTCCGGGATGATACGTGACGCGTGTGGCTATCACGTTTACTTCCAGCATTGTTTTCGGCAGGAAATAGACGATGCCTTCGTCTTCGCCCGGAAGGTACGGGCTGATGTCTTGTGCGGCGATGGGCGCCGTGCATGCAAGGAGGCTTAGCGCAAAAACGTTTTTTTTCATATTACGTCTCATTATTTGATTTCTGAAAGAATTTTCCATGCTTCGGGTAATGCGTCAATGATGTCGCCGGCGGTCAGAGAGATTTCTCCCATGCGCCGGCAGGCGATGTCGCCGGCAAGTCCGTGGATATATGTCCCCAAGCGTGCGGCGTTTTCTTGCGGGTATCCTTGTGCCAATAGGGCAAGGATGATTCCGGTCAATACGTCTCCGCTTCCTCCCGTAGCCATGCCTGGGTTTCCCGTAGGATTGAAATAGAATTTCCCTTCGGGGGTGATTACCGCCGTGTAGGCGCCTTTCAATACGATGTAGCATTGCAGGTAAGCGGCAAGCTCTTTGGCTTTGGTCAGCCGTTCGAAGCTGTTGTTACACTTTCCGATGATGCGTTCCAGTTCGCCTATATGCGGAGTGAGGATGCTTTGGCGGGGCAGGCGGTTCAGATAATTGCGGTGCGAGCTTATGATGTTGATGGCATCCGCGTCCAGTATGGCGGGGATATAGCAGTCTGCAAGCTGGTCGAAGGTGGCAAGTGCCGTTTCTTCTTCCTGGCCGATGCCCGGTCCGATGGCGATGGCTTGGTAGTTGTCGAGGTCGACCGGTTCGGCGAAGTAATGTTCATGCACGTCGTTCTGCACCATGGCTTCGGGTACAGCCGTTTGCAGGATGTCGTGGTTGCATACGGGAGTGTGTACGGTGAGCAGCCCCACTCCCGAGCGCAGGCAGGCGCGTGCCGCCAGGATAGAAGCCCCTGCCATTCCGTTTGAGCCGGCTATAAGCAGGGCGTGTCCGAAGTTGTTCTTGAACGCGAAACGCTTTCTCGGCCTGATGAGCTGGCTCACGTCTTGCGCTTCGGTAATATAATAAGGTGTATCTGCCTGCGCGATGAATTCGGGGCTGATGCCAATGTGAAGCAGCTTCCATTCGCCTACGATGTCTTCGTTCTCGGGGAAGAGGAAGGCGAGTTTGGGAAATTGTATGCTTAGGGTCAGGTTTGCCCGGATGATGTTGGCGCGGGCGTTGTTCGAGTTGTCTTCGCCCATTAGCCCTGAAGGAAGGTCGATGGAGACCACTTGCGCGCTGGAGGCATTGATGTATTTTACTACGGATGCGAAGCCGCCGCTCAGAGGCTTGTTCAGTCCCGAGCCGAACAGTCCGTCTATTACTACGTCTTCGGCTTCCAGTTTGGGCGGCTCGAAGCTGTTGCTAATCTCGTGATAAGCCGTGAAGCCGCATTCCTGAAGGCGTTGGATATTGGTCATGCAATCTTCCGAGATTGTACCTTTGATATTGAACAAGTAGACCTCCACGTTATAATTTTTCGTAAACAGGATGCGTGCGGCAGCTACGGCGTCTCCACCGTTATTTCCCGCTCCGGCAAACACGATGATGCGGTGCGAGCGGTCCCAGCGTTTACAGATTTCATCGGCGACGAGCGATGCCGCTTTTTCCATCAGGTTAATGGAAAGTATGTTGTTGTTGGCGATGGTATATGCATCCGCCTCTTTCTGTTGTGTACAAGTAAGTATTTTCATCTTTATGTCTTAATAGCTGTTTTGCGGGTAAAAGTACAAAAAAAGTACAGAAGTTTGAGGGAAAATTCGTAATTTTGTCCCAATTTTATAAAGCAGTATCAGTATGGATGTTATTCAGATCAAGGACAAGCAGTTTAAAACGTTTATTCCGGAAGCCGATATCCTGAAGGAGGTAGAGCGTGTGGCAAGTGAAATCAATCGGGATTTGGCGGATGCCAATCCGCTCTTTATCAGTGTGTTGAACGGCTCTTTTATGTTTACTGCCGATTTGATGAAACGGCTTACGATACCTTGTGAAATCTCATTCGTAAAGCTGGCTTCGTACGAGGGAATGTCTTCCTCCGGGAAGATAAAAGAACTGGTAGGGCTGGGCGAGGACATCGCCGGGCGTACAGTGGTAATCGTGGAGGATATTGTAGACACGGGCTTGACGATGCAGCGCCTGCTGGAAACGCTCCGCGCGCGGAATCCGAAGGAAATCCGGATAGCCACGCTGCTGGTGAAGCCCGACAAGCTGAAGGTGGATTTGGATATTCCTTACGTGGCGATGCGTATCCCGAACGATTTTATCGTAGGATACGGGTTAGACTATGAAGGTTTCGGGCGCAACTATCGGGACATTTATTCCGTAGTAGAGTAATCGCATTTTTTATTGTATTATTTAATAATAAGGTAAACAAGATGTTGAATATTGTAATTTTTGGAGCTCCGGGTTCGGGCAAAGGGACTCAGAGCGCGCGTATTGTAGAAAAATATGGCTTGAACCACATTTCTACGGGAGATGTGTTGCGTGCCGAGATAAAGAACGGGACGGAGTTAGGCAAGACGGCTAACGAATACATAAGCAACGGCCAGCTCATACCCGATGCCTTGATGATTGATATACTTGCAAGTGTGTTCGATAGTTTTAAGGACAGCAAAGGCGTTATCTTCGACGGTTTCCCCCCGCACCATTGCGCAAGCCGAAGCCTTGAAGAAGATGCTGGACGAACGCGGGCAGGAAGTTTCAATCATGTTGGATTTGGAAGTGCCCGAAGACGAACTGATGGTCCGCCTGATCAAGCGCGGGCAGGAAACCGGACGTGCCGATGATAACGAAGAAACCATCAAGAAACGCCTGGTGGTGTATCATTCGCAGACCGCTCCGCTGATTGACTGGTACAAGAACGACGGCAAGTACCGGCACATCAACGGCTTGGGCACGATGGACGGGATTTTTGCAGACATCTGCAAGGCGGTAGAGAGCCTGTAAGGCGAATAAGTTTTTAAGTTTTTGGGTTGATAAGTTTTTAGCGGCATGACTCGGAAACTTAAAAACACTTGTCACGCCGGATTTGCAATCCGGCGTAATGAAAGCATCGGATTTGTAATCCGAAACCATTTACTGACGATGCGGATTGCAAATCCGCAAAGGTTTGATTACGCTGGATTGCAAATCCAGCGTGACAAGTCAAACTCAATAACTCACAAACTTAAGAACTTACAAACTCAATAACTTACATCGTATGGCTGAATCGAATTTTGTAGATTATGTGAAGATATATTGCCGCTCCGGAAAGGGAGGGCGCGGGTCTGCACACTTGCGTCGGGAGAAGTACATGCCTAATGGCGGTCCCGACGGGGGAGACGGCGGAAGAGGAGGTCATGTGATTTTGCGGGGAAACCGCAACTATTGGACGTTGCTCCATTTGAAATACGAGCGCCATGTATTTGCCGAGCACGGAGGAAACGGCTCGAAAAGCAGGAGTTTCGGAAAAGACGGTGCCGATAAGATTATCGAAGTGCCCTGCGGGACGGTGGCATACAATGCCGAGACCGGCGAATACGTGTGCGACATTACCGAACACGGGCAGGAAGTGGTGCTCTTGAAAGGCGGCCGTGGAGGCTTGGGAAACTGGCATTTCCGCACGCCCACCCGTCAGGCTCCCCGTTTTGCCCAGCCGGGCGAACCGATGCAGGAGATGATGGTGATATTGGAGTTGAAGCTGCTTGCCGATGTCGGTCTGGTGGGATTCCCCAATGCCGGCAAGTCGACCTTGCTTTCTACGATTTCCGCAGCCCGTCCGAAGATAGCCGATTATCCTTTTACGACGCTCGAGCCAAACCTGGGCATCGTGTCTTATCGCGAGGGGAAATCGTTTGTGATGGCGGATATTCCGGGCATCATCGAAGGGGCGAGCGAAGGGAAAGGGCTTGGCTTGCGCTTCTTGCGCCATATCGAGCGCAACTCTTTGCTGCTGTTCATGGTGCCGGGCGATGCCGATGACATCCGTCATGAATATGATGTGCTGTTGAATGAGCTGGCGAAGTTCAATCCCGAAATGCTTGACAAGCAGCGCGTGCTTGCCGTTACGAAGTGTGATGTGCTCGACGAGGAGCTGATGGAGATGCTGAAGCCGACGCTTCCCGAAAATGTGCCCCACGTGTTTATTTCTTCCGTTACGGGCATGGGCATTCAGGAATTGAAAGATATCCTGTGGACCGAATTGAATAAGGACAGCAATCAGCTGGAGGGCTTGCGCCACGCCTCGATTGTGCACCGCCCGAAAGACATCAGTGCGTTGTCTCAGGAATTGAAGGAAATGGGCGAAGACGAAGACTTCGGATATGCGTATGAAGAAGACGAAGACGACTTCGATTATGAATACGAGGAGGAAGATTGGGACGATGAACCGGAAAAATGACGGACGGCTGACCAGCGATAAAAGAATGTTGAAATACGGTTTGACGGAATTGTATTCCAACATTTTTTGTTTCTCTACGACCCGTCATGGAGGGTATAGCGAAGGGGCGTACGCCACATTCAATTGCAACGCCTATTGCGGCGACGCTTGCGATGCCGTAAGGAAAAACCGAGGCTTGCTTTGCTCGTTGTTGCCCGAGGGCGCCGGATTGCTGATTCCGCACCAGGTACACGGAACGGAAGTGCGGGTGATAGATGAGGCTTTTTTGCGGAAGCCTGAAAGCGAAAGGGCGTGCCTGCTCGAAGGGGTGGATGCGCTGGTGAGCGATGTGCCGAAAGCCTGCCTGTGCATCTCTACCGCCGACTGCATCCCCGTGTTGTGCTATGATGTCCGCCGCCGGGCGATAGCCGCAATCCATGCCGGTTGGCGCGGGACGGTGTCGCGCATCGTAAGCAAAACTTTGGAAAAGATGCGTCAGGTCTACGGGACGGAAGGGAAAGACGTTTGCGCCTGCATCGGCCCCGGCATTTCGCAAGAAGCGTTCGAGGTAGGCGATGAGGTCTGCGAGGCGTTCCGCCGGGCAGGCTTCGATATGGAGCGCATAGCCGTCCGTAAAGAGAAGTGGCACATCGACTTATGGGAAGCCAACCGGATGCAGCTCATGGCTTTCGGCATAGAGCCGTCCCGTATCGAAGTGAGCGGCATCTGTACGTATACGGATAATGAAGACTTTTTCTCCGCACGCAGGCAAGGCACCGCTTCCGGGCGGATATTGTCGGGCATAATGATGTGTTGAGTTTTATAGTAAAACAAAATTGGTTTGCGAAAAAATGGAATGGAACACAGAGACACAAAGACACAGAGCTTTATTTTTTGAGAGAACAGAGTTCACAGAGTAAAAGTTTGGCTCTATGGTCTTTACCTTCTCTATATATTTATTTCTCCGTGCCTCTGTGTTCAATATAAAGGATTAACGGATTTTTTGGGTCACGCCGGATTTGCAATCCGGCGTAATGAAAGCATCGGATTTGTAATCCGAACCCAATAGCTGATAATGCGGATTGCAATTGGCTTCGCCGACCTACGGTTCCGCACGCAGAATTATGCTGGATTACAAATCCAGCGTGACATTGGGAACTTACGAACTCAAAAAACTTACGAACCCAAAAGCTCAAAAAAACTTATGCAAATAGAAGTATCAGACGAATTACGCCGCGCATGGCCCCAGTTCCGGGGAGCGGCAGTATTTGCTACGGTAAAGAATTCGGCTTACAATGCCGGATTATGGAAACGGATTGACGAGTTTACCGCCCTGTATCGCGCGAAATATACCGTCGATTCCATCAAGGAAATGCCTGCCATTCAGGCCACCCGCCAGGCTTATAAGAAATGCGGGAAAGACCCCAGTCGCTACCGCCCTTCGTCCGAGGCGTTGTGCCGGCGCATCTTGCGGGGCATCCCGTTGTATCAGATTGACACGCTGGTCGACTTGATAAACCTGGCTTCTATCTATAGCGGGAATTCGATAGGAGGTTTCGACCGCGACAAGATTCAGGGCAACCGCCTGGTGCTGGGTATCGGACGGGCGGGCGAACCATACGAAGGCATCGGCAGGGGCACGCTGAACATCGAGGGCATGCCGGTCTACCGGGATGCGGCGGGCGGAATCGGTACCCCTACCAGCGACCACGAACGGACAAAGATGAGCATCGGCACCACGCACGTACTGGCGATAATGAATGCGTATGGCGGGAGCGAGGGGCTGGCAGAATCCGTCGATTATATGGTAGGGCTGATGAAAGAGTTTGCAGAGGCCCAAGACATAGAGATTGTTTATTTTGAATAAAATGAATATCCGCATTTTACCTAATTGAATAAAACCCAAAACCTATGGATATAGAGAAAATTTTAACGGAAGGGATTGTCTTTAAGGGCGCCGCTCCGAAAAAGAAGAAAGAAGAGAAAGTAAAGACAAAGGCAAAAAAGAAAGGCTATATCACCGGTGCGCACGGCTCCGGTTCGGCAAAGATGAAGGCGGAATACCGCCGCCGCCGTGCCAACCGGCATAAAAACGGTTGACCGGATGCATGGATTCCTCCGCGTCTCCGGAAGAAAAACTTTGTCGAAACGTAATGATTTCTGTGCAATATCGCCGTTTTTTGTTTTGCATACCGATTAAAAGCCTTATATTTGTTCTGTGCAAAACAAACTAAAATGATAAGCGTATGAAAAAGTTATTTCTGTTAGCGGTATGTATGTTGTCGATGCTTACGGTGTCGGCACAGATGAGGCCGACGATGATGTTCGAGGTGGGCATCGGCATGAGCGGCTGGACGGGTGATGCGGCAAAGGGGTCGAATGCGTTGTTCAATCCGCGTGTCGGAATATCGGCAGATATCCCGTTGAACGCATGGTTCTCTTTCCAGCCCGGGCTGAGCTGGGTCTCGAAAGGGGTCAAGTCGGACATTTCTTCACAAGGCGTAAACAGCGATGTGCAGATAAACCAGAATTATTTTCAGGTCCCCTTGATGGCGGCGTTCCACATGCGCGCCACCGATAATTTTGATTTGGTATTTACGGCAGGCCCGTATATCGCCGTAGGCGTAAACGGTAAAACGGAAGTTGATGTGGATGACATGACTATGTCATGGAAAACGTTTAAGGATGGAAATGTCGGCGGAACTCAAATTTGGGACGGCTTCCGCCGCTTCGATGCCGGTATCGGAATCGGTGCCGCGCTCGATTTCCCCCATTGGATAGTGGGCGTGGATGCCGATTTCGGCTTGTGCAGGCTTTATAAGGACGGCCCGCGTAATTATGACCTCTTCTTCAGCGCAGGTTTCAAGTTCTAATCCCTTTCGCTTTCGGATGATGCTTGTTACGCCGGATTTTGTAATCCGGCGTAATCGCCGTGACTAACTAGGTTAACGAAACGTCATTCCGTTATTTTTATTACATTAATCTTCTCATTATGTATTTTATCCGTTGGATATTCCACAATTTATTGTAAGTTTGCGGACGGATAAATAGATTCAATATGGGTAAGATGGTGTTTGCTATATGTTCTTTGCTGACGGCAATTCTTCTCAGTGCCTGTGTCTCTGACCCCCATCTGGGAAAGGAAGCGGGGTGGGACAGTTTGTATACGGCCGGACATATACAGCAGATAGCATTTGTCCGTCCGGACGAGGCGCTGGCTTTGCTTGATACGGCAGAAGACCGGCGCTTGCTTTCCCCTTTCGACATTAACGATTTGCGTTGTTTTGTTTATCATAATGGTTTGTCGCATTATAAGACGGCTTTGTTTTATGCGCGTAAGGCATATGCACTGCCTGAGTCACGCAAAGACCCCGAACGTTTTTTGTCGCTTGTGTTTACGATGGCAGAAGATTGCCACAATAACGGAGATTATGCCGGGAGTGTGAAATATTGTGCCGAAGGGATGAAGCTAATACAAGAGACCGGGGACAGGACATACGAGGCGAACCTGCATGTCATGTGGGGGATGAACCTGATGGAAATGGAACAATACGATGAGGCTTTCCGGCACATGAACCTTGCTATCGGCATATTGGATGAGGAAGTCCGTAAGCATCCTTGCTATAAGACATGGGATGACCTTTTTTATGCGCTTGGCATGAAAGTTTCGTTGTTGTGGGACAAAGACCGTTAAGCAGAAGCACTTGCCATGCGTCCCCTTATCGCGAAGGCTTTGCACGGGCTGGAGGCAAGCGAAGATACGCCTGAAGGCGTTCTGGACATGCGCTGTGCCGAGACGGACGTGGTTTATTGTTGTATAGCGTACACAATAGGGAACAAGGCGGAAGGGGACAGACTGTACCGTAGGGTGGAACAGAACGCTTATTCCTCTACATCCGATGGTGAGTATATCCGCATTCCTTGCTTGATATTGGCAAAACGTTTCGATGAAGCCCTTTATTATATAGGGCGCGAAAAACAAATCTTGAAAGAAACTACAGATACGGTAAATTGGGATTACATCAATCCGCATTTGCAGACCGAGCTGGAGGCTTATCAGGGAAAGGGAGATTGGAAGGCGGCTTCGCGTGTGCAGGAGACGATGCTTGCCCTGATTGATTCGCTTCGCAAAAAAGAAAGGAAGGAAGATGCGTTGGAGCTTGCCGAGATTTATAAGACGGATGAACAGGCGCACCGGATAGAGCGGCAGGCGGCTTCCATTCAGAAGCGCAACATTTATATTGTCTGTTTTATCGTTATTTTGGTTGTAGCGTGCTTATATATCCGCCATATATTTAAATCAAACCGCACAATCCGTTTGAAAAATGATACGATGGCGCGGACGATTAACGAACTGATGGCTTACAAAGATGAGCTTTTTATCCGGCAAGAAGAAAATATCCGTTTGCGGGAAGAACTGCAGCGGTTGGATAACGCGCCGGATAATCCGGAGCCTGAGACGGCAGGTGCGGAAGAAGAAGCAGACGATGTACCTTCCCTTCCGGAGTTAACGGAAAGAGACCGTGCATTATACGATCGTGTGAGTTATGAAATCATGAGCCGTCGGCTGTATCTGTGTCCGGGATTTAACAAGAAGGAATTGTTGAAAGAGATTCATGTCCCAGCCAATAAGTTTGCGGTTTTGTTTAAGGTGTTTGCCGGTTGCAGCTTTTCCCAGTACATACAAAATTGCCGCCTTGATTATGCTGTCCGCTTAATGCGTGAGCACCCACAGTGGACGTTGGACGCAATCGCCAAAGAAGCTCAAATGTCTAAAGGGGCTTTTAATATCCAGTTCCATAAGCGGTATGGCATGAAGCCTTCTGAATTTAGAAGCAGAGAACTTTCGTTGGACGAGGAAAAATAAGAAACTGTTTTGAATTGATTTATACTTCACGCGGTATGAAATTGTGCATTTTAATGGAACACAGAAAATACGGAAAGACACAGAAATGACACACTATCCACCCGACCTGATTGAAAAACAGTGGCAAGTTATACCAAAGATTTTAGAGCCGCAAGCGAGGAACCGGAAACATCCGTTTAAAGAGGTGACGGATACCTTGCACATTTCAAAACAGCTCCTTAATTTCTCCGATAAGTTTGTTTGGCAGATACAAATCAATGTATGATTGAAAGGTTCAGTATCTGTTTCAAACTGTCTTCTTTTTACGTTCTCCATATGGAAACCGTACAGTTTTCATATCGAGAACGTACGGTTTTCAATTGGAGAACGTACGGTTTTGAGATGGAAACTATAAAAAGATACCGTTTGGATTGATAATATGACCCAATCAGCAACTTTAACTGTTTTGATTCTTTGATTAATTCAAAACAGTTTCTGAAAGGAGAGAACTTTTGATAATCAGTTTATTGCTTGCCTGATGTGATTTTCGTGAGACATAGTGGTGATTTTCATGAAACTTTTCTAGCCTGCTTTGTAGGGCATGTTGACCTCTACAGACTAACTTTGTTCTTAATATGATGAATATACATTAAAAAGATTGCGTTTAAATAAAATAATGAGTATATTTACGCCCATAAGCTACATTTTGTTTTTTATTTAATGGGTGAATTTTGTGTCCAGACAAAATAGGTTTAAAATATAATCTGAAAAAGTGATGTATTATATATTGCATGTTGCAGGCTGTTGTAAATCAATAGCAAGTAGTGATAAATAGACTTTTTGATATTCATTTAGGACATTTTGATACTGCATTAAGAGGCGTTTGATACATCTTTTCGGACTTTTTGAAATAAAGTGTAGAAGCAAGAGGTAGGTCAAGTCTTTAATTTGTACTAGCTTTGACATGCATTTGAGCAAAAATAAATTTTATGAATTGAATAAAACAGGAATCGGATATGAAGCAAAATATCGTATCACCTCAAGCGATGATAGTTGGAGAAGGAGCTTATGCTGTCAATGAACTTCATTTAAACATAGAAGATGCATCGGAGCAGAATTTGTTTATTTACCGTTATGCCGCCGGAGCACAATTCAATGTCAGCCGGAAGTTGCAGAATAATGTGATTTGCGGATTGGTGGCATTGACGGAAGATCCTTCTTCGCCAGGGGATATGATGTTGGCTCCGAATGCTACTCTTATAAATAAAGGTGTCATTGACATTCATTTCAAAGAATTGTATGCTGCTCATATTCGGAATGCACAGCGGTGTGGGGATGTTTATCAGGTAGATGCCTTGCGTGGGTATGCAATGGCTGCCGGCGCAAATTCGGTATTGATAAACGAAGGTGTCATTAATGTCTATATGGATCATGATGCTGATGCCGAGACTACGATGTATTGTTGCGCCATGTGGGCGGAAGCTGATTCAATGTTGGTTAATAAAGGCGAAATTCATTTCTATGGCAATGGTTCCTGGCAAGCATTGGTGCGTGGTGTAGGAGGTGTAGCCGACCATTTGCATGTGGTGAATGAAGGACTGATTACGGTAGATGTGGAACGTGCTTTCCAAACCCGTGTGTTACATACAGCCGGTATGTATGGTTCGCTTTGGAATAAAGGGCGTATTGAAGTGCGTGTGGCCGGACGTGTGATGACGATGGGAAGCGTGACAGGTACACAAATGCTTAATGACGGTGAAATTTATGTTACTTCATTGGCCACTTTGATTGAAGGGAAGATTCCTTATTTATTTAATTTCCCGCCAATGGCCACGGGTATGTATGAGCATTTCCGTCCGGGTGCTTTATTGCCGAGTCCGATAGTCAATCGGGGAGTGATTAAGGTGCATTTGATAGGTAGCAAAGCTTCTGGTCCTGATGCGATTGCTTTCGGATTTTATTATCAGATGGAAAATAAAGATAATGGGGAAACTCCTGTTCGTTTCGTTTCCAATGAAGGGACAGTGGAAGTTACTCAAGAAGGGCCTGTGAATTATGTAACGGGAGAATTGGGCGTGAACATGCAGTTGAAAGAAGACAATCCGGTGAAGTTGAAAATCGGTACATGGAAAACGCACAGCCGTGACTTCTCGCAGACACACGACTTGTTCGTGTGCCAAAGTGCGTGTTTTGACTTATCGGAGCTAAACTTAATATTGGAGGATGGAGGTGTACTGCCTGATGTATCTGAATTGGTTTATCAGCTTCCTGTTGCTTTGCATCGGGGTGACACATGTATAATCAGTAAGTAAGAATTTATGTTATACAATTAAAATGCAGAAAATTATGGACAACAAGATGGTGATTAATCACAAAGAAGTAGAAAAAGTAGATATGGGTAAAGGTGTAATCCGTCAAGATTTCGCCATGGGCAAGAATCTGAATGTATTGCACTGGAATATGTCTGACCAAAGTGTGGTAGGTATGCATACGCAGCCGCAGGAACAATTCGGATATGTCATCAAGGGTGGTTTCCGCCTTACGATTGGCGATAAGGAATACGAACTGAAAGAAGGTGATGCTTATTTGGTTCCCGCAGATGTGCCTCATGGTTTTGTAGCTATCGGTGAGACAGAAGCCATTGATGTGTTCGCTCCAGTCAAGACGGTTTTTCCGTGGGATAAATAAGCATGAGTATCGGACCAAAACAGTTGATTCTCGATGAAAAAATTTATTGGATTATGGTTTTGGGGCATATTGTTGTTTGCCATATCGTCTTGCTCGGAGGATGAAGAGCCTGCATTCGTTCCGGAAGAAGAGGAAGAAATATTGATAACGGGCGAGTCGGGTGCTACGGTGGTCAATACGAAAGATATTGTCTTGGGGGTGAGCGAGGACGATGTGGTATTCGAAATGACTTCCACTATTCTGACGACAAGTGGCCGTGTGACGGAGACAACGCTTAATTGTTGCGCTATGGCTGGCATTAACTTTACGGATAATGGCGGGATGCTTGCAATGGATACGTTGAATACGGTAGAGGATGTGGTGCTTATCAACCGGGGAACCATTACCATTCATACCAAAGACTTAGTGGAACGGTATAAGAACCAGATTCAGACTCCGGATGACCCGGAACGTCCTTATACTTATCTTCGTTTGATCGCCATGTTTGTCGGAACGAATAGTACGATTATTAATGAAGGGGTCATCAATGTGTATTTTGACCATGATCCGTCTGTGACTTCTACGATTTATGTCATGGGAATGAACGGAGGCGGAAACTCATCGATGATTAATAACGGCGAAATTCATTTTTATGGAAACGGTTCTGTAGCTACCCGTTTGCGTGGTATGGCAACATTCGGCAATAGCATTTCCGCATTCAATAACGGTGTCATGACCGCAGAATTGGATATGTGCGAAGACGCGCGTATGATTACTACGGGCGGTACTAAATCGAATGTGATAAACGATGGTACGATGCAGATGCGGTTGCCTGGTTATATACTTTGCATGACCCGTTACGAGGATTCTAATTTGATAAACAATGGTGTGGTTGACTTGACCATGGTTGACCTTCCTGAAGGATATACCGCTGTGGGCAACGCTGAGAATCCTGTCGTTTGTGCGATGTACGACCCATTGTCGGGCGGACGTACGCAGATGCCTTCTTTGGTGAACCGGGGTCGTATCAGCATTGCCATTGAAGGAAGTGAACGCTCTAATTCGGTAAGTCAAGGTTATGGCATGTATTGTGACTTGATGGGTGCCGGAGGGGAAGATTTGCAGGTGAATGTCATCAATGATGGAAGCATCGAAGTGTCGCAAAGCGGTCCGGTAGATTTCAGGATGGCAGAGGCTGGATTCATTACTCGTCCTGCGGTAAGAGAAGCAGCTTGCTGCATTAAGCTGGGACGTTGGAATACGACGTTACGCGATTTTTCCCAAACTCGGGATTTGTTTTACGGTCAAGGTGTCAATATGGATTTTGGCGGAGGAGAATTGCTGCTGAAGAAAGGAGAAGATTATGTGGACGGAACTTCTTACAGTGTAGCTCCGGAAGCATTGCTTTATAATGGAGGAAAAACGATGTTCCGTTATGAATATTCCGGATATGAAAACTTTGACATAAAAGCAGCTGATGAAAGTAATGTTAATCTGACATGGGATAAAGAAAATAATCAAGTGTCTTTGTCTGACAAATAAAACAGAAAATAGAATATGGAAAATATAGTAGAAAAAAGTGTTCGTGTAGGGAGCGCAGGGTATTATGTCAACCGTGAACATCTGGTTATCACTAAGCCAGAGGCAGGTAATGTAGCGGATATTACTGAGCAGGCGATTGCCGCCGGTAAAGTGCTTAAGGGGCGTAATATTGTTCTGTATGCTTTGGCGGCATTGATGGATGATGAAGAAAATCCGGGACAGCAGCGTTTGGCTCCGAATGCGACTTTGATAAATGAAGGCGTCATCGAAATACATATGCATGACATTGTTGACGCTTATAAGGCGCAAGTAAAAGCTACGCCTGATGACCCGAACGGAACATATCGTTTCGTGAAATGTTTTGCCATGGCTGCCGGTAAGGATTCGACCATTATCAACGAGGGAATTATCCGGATTTATTTCGATCAGGAGAAGGATTTGGAAACGGCTGTATATGGAGAAACGTTGTTGGCGGGTGAGAATTCGACGGTTATCAATAATGGGACTATCGAATTGTTGGGTAACGGTTCATTCGATACACAGACTCGTGTCATCGCTCTTCCGGTCAATAATGTGACCATCATCAATAACGGGAAAATCAATGTGGATGTCGAGAAGGCTTCTACCGTCCGTGTGTTGGCTACAACAGGTATTGGCGGAACGATTGCCAATTATGGTTCTATCCGAATCAATTCGACAGGAAGAATCATGACGATAGCCCGTTTTGCCAATACGCATTTGATTAATGCCGGAGATATTGATATTGTTTCGCGTGCGCATTTCATTGTTAATAAGGTGTCGTTCTTGTACCAATCTTATCCTTTGGCATGTGCTTTTTATGAACATTCATTGCCGAATACCCAGCTTGTTCCTCCTTTGGTCAATAAGGGTACGGTGAAGATTCATTTGGAAGGAAGCGAGGCTTCTACTCCGAAGGCGGTTGCGTTCGGTATCTATAGCGAGATGGTAGGCAAGGAAGAACATATTCATCGCATGGAAAATACCGGCTCGATTACGGTGTCAAAGTCGGGTCCCTATGATTTTCTGGTAGCGGAAGTGGGCGTAAACGCTCAGTCGGCTAAAGATTTTCCGTATCATGTAGAGATAGGCGAATGGCATACGGAAGCCCGGAACTTTACAGAAACGAAAGATTTGTTTGTCTGCAATAGCGGAATCTTTGATTTCGCGCATACTCGTTTGACACTGACGGGAGATAATGCCGTGCCGGATGTAAAAGCTGAAAGCTTGGTTTATCAGCGTGACGAGGCGATGCAACGTGGCGATACCTTCCAAGTTCTGAATGCGGATAAATTGGTTATTACAAAATAAGAGTGTTAAAAAAGCAGGTTTTTCCCCTGTATGTTTAATTTTAAATACCTATTGAGATTATGGCAAAGAAAGTTTTAATTATTGCAACGAATTATGGTTCATGGGGTGAGGAATTGCAGGCTCCGTGGGATGCATGTAAGAAAGCTGGTTTTGAAGTGACTTTGGCTACTCCGCAAGGAAAGAAACCGCTTCCTTTCCAAATCAGTGTAGACCCTGATTTTGTAGACGGTGTACAGAATATCAAGACTAATCCGAAAGAAGTTTGCGACCGCTGCAAGGAATTGGTAGATGGTGAAGAATGGGCACATCCGTTGAAATTCTCAGAAGTAAACATGGCTGATTATGATGCGATTGCTTTGACTGGCGGTCCGGGTGCTATGTTGGATATGTGTAATTGCTGGGAATTGCATAAGCTGATTATGGATGCTTATAAGAGCGGTAAGATTGTGGCTGCATTGTGCTATGCCGTTTCTACATTGGTATTCCTCCGCGACCCGGAAAATGATTATAAGTCGATTGTGTATGGCAAGAAGATTTGTGCTCATCCTCGTGCATGGGATTTCTATGGTCCGGGTATGGCTATGTCATACGAATTGTATGGTGCAACTCCTGATAACTGCGGTACGAATGTGATTACTCCTGGATTCTTGTGGCCTATCGAAGATTTGGTTCGTGACGCAGTAGGTCCTAACGGCGCTTGTATAGCACGTATCAATGCAAGTCGTGAAGACCCGCAAGTTTATTACGATCATCCGTTTATTACCGGTACTTCGGTAGAATCATCTATCGCGTACGGTGATATGATTGTGAAAGTGTTGAATTCTCTTAAATAATAATTATAAGGAGAGTCATGTGTGGAGTTAATTCCGCACATGACTTATTCCTTTTTTAATCAAAAAGCAAAATGCCGGCAATAATAATTCATAGCATTGAGATGACCGACGAGCAAAAGAAGATTGTAGCCGATAAGTTCATCTCTACCTTTTCCGAAGTAAGCGGAGTGCCCAAAGACCGTATTTATCTTTTTTTTAACGGATACGGTTTGAACGAGGCAGCTACAGGCGGAAAATTATTTTCTGAGAATCCTCCTAAAAGCGCGAAAGCAAAGTTTAACGAGGATGAGTGGGCTGATAAACAGAAGTAAAACTAACATTAAAAAGGATTTATTATGGATGTAAACCAAACCATCGTAAAAGCACTGGAAGATATCGGCGTGAGCTATGTATTTGGAGGGAGCGGACAGGTAAACGCCTCTATGTTGTTGGCTCTGCGCGATTCGAAAAAAATAAAGACCGTTATTATCCGCAATGAGCAGGCGGCGTCGTTCATGGCATGTGGCTACACTATGTTTAACCCGAATAATTTGGGTGTGTGCTTTGCGACGGGAGGTCCGGGTGCGTTTAATTTGTTCTCAGGCATGGCGGTAGCATTATCCGATTCGTTGCCCATATTGGCTATAACAGGATATACTTCAATGGGACAACGGGGAAAAGGTGCGTTGAACGAATCTACAGGATTGAGCCGTACGCCTGATTCGCAGGTGATGTTTTCGGCTACGACTAAAAAATCGTATGTATTGGAGCGGGCAGAAGATACGTGTGATATCTTGGAAGACGCTATAAATACAGCATTCGACGGGCGTCCGGGACCGGTGCATATCCATATACCGAAAGATGTGACTACGGCAGAAGTAACCAATTTCCGTCCGATTAACATCCGTGTAAAAGCGGTTAAGGCAACGGAAGAAGCTCTGCAAAAAGCGGCGGATGCATTGGCTGATGCAATCAGTAAGAATAAGAAAGTGCTGGCGATGATTGGTTATGGTTGCGTGCGTAGTGAGGCATCCGGCGAATTGCTTCAATTAATAGAAAGGTATCAAATACCGTTTGTCCAGACAATGGATGCCAAAGGATTATTGCCAGAGAATCATCCTTTGTGTTTAGGCATGTATGGAACCGGGTGACAAGGCGGCTAATACGTATTTTCAGGAGGCGGAAGTCGTGCTCGCGATGGGAAATTCGTTCGCTCAAAATGCTACATTCTCATTCCAACCGGATTTATATGCGAATAAACAGTTGATTCATGTGAATATTGATCCGGCTGAAATCAATAAAGTGTATAAAGCTGATGTAGCGGTGGTAAGCGATATCAAATTGGCACTTCAGGAGTTATTGACTTTGTTGGAGAAACGTAATTTGCCCTCCTTGCAAATCGGTACATTGCCCAACGGACATTATTATGAGGAACCGGTGCATACGGATGCCCAACGGATTTTTCCGGGAGATATCGTCCGTGTCTTGTCTCAGAATCTGCCAGACAATGCCATTGTAATGGGTGATGCCGGTTCGCACATGTTGTGGTTGAGCTGTTATTTGCAGTTGAATAAGAATCAGCGCTATCAGAATCCGGGAAGTTTCGGACCGATGGCAAGCCATACGAACGGCTGCTTGGGAGTGAAATGCGCTAATCCGGATAAAGTGGTGATTGCAGGCGTGGGTGATGGATGCTATCAGATGGCAGGATTCGAATTGATGACAGCAGTGCAATATAACATTCCTGTTATTTGGATTATATTCAATAACAGTGAATTTAATATCATCAAGAAGTTCTTGCTGAATATGTATAATGACGAGGCATATATGCAGTTTGAGAATCCGGATTTTGTGAAGTATGCCGAAGCATGTGGAGCGAAAGGATATAGGGTAGAAAAATTGGAAGAATTCTTGCCGGCGTTGCAGGATGCCATCGCGTTGAACAAGCCTTGCATTATTGATGTGTTGGTAGATAGTGAAGTGTATCCGCCTTTCAGTTTGGGGAGGGTATAAATATAAAAATGCATGTCCGTAATGAACCGGAGCAATGATGTGCAAAATGAATATATACTTACTTTGCCAAGTCAGTTATCTTCGTGGGCTGTAGCAGTTAACTGGAATTGCTTATGAAGTATATATTCATTTTCCGGACATATTAATCAGGTTGAATACGGACATTCATGGCACGGAAAATTCTTTTGCCGGATCGGACAAATATTTATTCTACCATATCTTTCCTGAATGATAATGCCGGTTCATCATCGGCACATGTGTTTGGCAGAAAGTTGTTTATCAATGATGCTTTGTCGTTACAATGCGGATAAGCCTTCGTATATAGGAGGCGTGGTGAATTATCTGCGCTTGAGTGTGACTGTAGGCAAGCCTGTCCGCATGTTCTTATAAAAAATGGGAGGATAATTGAATATAAAAATGGAAGAGACAAAGAAATATTCGAAAATGTTGATACCGTCTATTTTATCGGTATCTGTGCTTACTATTATGGCACCTACGGCAGTATCTCCTGCCTTGGCTGCTATACGGGATGCATTCCCGCATATTTCGGAAACACAAGCCAAGTTGGTTTTAACCTTGCCTACGTTGATAATGATGCCGATAGGATTGTTTCCCGCGCGTCTTACCGCTAAGATAGACAAGAAAAAGCTTTTGCTTACCGGGATGATACTTTTTCTTGTATTTGGTGTGGCTGGAGGTTTTGTGAACGATTTCCGGCTTTTGTTGTTAATGCGTTTGTTTTTCGGAATAGGTCTAGGCATTATGACTCCTTTATCCACTTCACTGATATTTGATTTTGCTCCGGATACCAATAAACGTAGCAAGCTTTTGGGCTTACAAGGCTCTTTTAACCAGTTGGGCGGTTTGCTTTTTATGAGTTTGTCGGGTGTGTTGGCAAGTATTTCGTGGCGTTATTCGTTCTTGTGTTACGCCTTTGTGGTTATATCAATCGTATTGACCGCTTTGTTTATGCCTTCTATTCCACCGTTGGCTTCCCCCAAAAATGCTGCAGGTGGTGTAGGCAAGAAAACGGGAATGAATAAGAAGATATTTGTTTTAGCGTTTTTTGCCATGATGATATTTGCTTGTTACTTTGTGATAAATACCGACTTGGCGTTGTTTATGGACGTGGAGGGTATCGGCAATGCGAAAGAGTGTGGCTATGCGCTTTCTCTGATGCGTATCCCGGCGATTATTGCCGGTGTGTTGTTGGCTTGGATTATGCGGAATCTGAAAGACTGGACCATGCCTTTTGCCACGGTGATAATGGCGGCAGGATATGTCATTATCGCTTGCTCTCATTCGTATGGCGTCTTGATGGCAGGATGTTTGGTCGTGGGGCTTGGCGGCGGCTTCGCTTTGCCTCCCATTTCTCTTTTCTTGCCGCGCATTGTCACTCCGCGCCAGCGGACTTTAGGAGTAGCTATTATCATGTCGGTGGCTCAAGTGGGACAATTTGTGTCTCCGCTTTATACGGACTTGTTTGTAGATAATTCGATGGATGGTTCTGGTAGAATGCGTTTTATTGTGTGTGCCGTTACTTCTGTGATAATCGGTTTTTTGGTGGTGGCATTTGCTCATACTTTGCCGAAAAAACCGTTAGAAAATTGCATATCTACGAAGTGACGTAGAAAGAGTTTAAAGGTGTAAATTATTAGAATGAATAAGATATGGCAATTAAAATTTTAAGCGTAGACGATGAACAGGACTTGGAAATACTGCTGACCCAGTATTTTCGTCGGAAAATCCGCAAGGGTGAATACGAGTTCACCTTTGCGCATAATGGTTTGGAAGCCTTGCAATTGGTGTTGGAAAAGAAAGACTTTGATATTATTTTGAGTGATATCAATATGCCCGAAATGGATGGGCTTACTTTGTTGACCCGCATCAACGAGATGAGGAATCCGGCATTGAAATGCATTATGGTGTCTGCATACGGCGATATGGACAACATCCGTTCGGCGATGAACAACGGTGCATTTGATTTCGCTACTAAACCGATTGATTTGGATGATTTGTCACGCACGATAGAAAAGGCGATTGAGCAAATAAATTTTGTCAGAGAATCGCAGAATGAACATGATCAGTTGGAGTCTATTAAAAATGATTTAGCGGTGGCTGGTGAGATTCAGCAGGCTATATTGCCTCGTAAATTTCCGCCATTCCCTAAGTTGGCTGATGTTGTTGACATTTATGCCTCAATGACTCCGGCGAAAGATGTGGGTGGAGATTTCTACGATTTTTTCCAGATAGACGAAGAACGAATCGGCTTTGTAATAGCCGATGTATCGGGGAAAGGTGTCCCGGCATCCTTGTTTATGGCAGTAAGCCGGACATTGATTCGTGCTACAGGCATCAGGGGAGTCCCTTCTCATGAATGCATCAATTATGCTAATAAATTGTTGTGTAACGAAAGTCTTGACTCGATGTTTGTAACGGTCTTTTATGGTATTTACAATATCAAGACCGGCGAGGTGGACTATACGAATGCAGGGCACAATCCTCCGTATTTATTGCGTAAGAATAATACCGTAGAACCATTACCGCTTTCCAAGAATTTCATCGTAGGCGTATTTGATGATTTCGTCTATACAAATTCGAGCTTGACTTTGGAGCCGGGAGACACGTTGATTCTCTACACCGATGGTGTGACAGAAGCCTTTAATGAAAACCGGGAAATGTTTTCGGAAAGCGGATTAGAGAAAACCTTGAAGAGTGTACCGGGTGCAGGGAGCGAAGAAATAGCGGAAGCTATTTTGGAAGACTTGAAGGATTTTGTCGGTAACGAACCTCAAAGCGATGACATTACGATGTTGATATTGAAACGATTGAAATAACACATGTAGTACAATAAAAGACCTTTTTTTATGAAAGACAATTTTAAAGTATTCAAACCTGCCGATAAGATGCAGTTTGAATTTACAGATCTGATTGCCGGATATGTAAGCGATTTTAATGAAAGTGAGAAATGTTTTACGTTGACAACAACAGATAAACGTTCTTTCCCTGTATTGTTAACAGATACTACATTTGCGCGTTTGATGCGTAATTTGGACGAACCTTACCAGGATGCTACTGGTAATCTTTATCAGCTTTTGTCTCAAAATGGCCGTATGGCTTTTGTCTTTGGTATTTTCTATCCCCAACATGACGGGCAGTATACATTTGAAGCAAAACAGATAGATTTTCCGGAAAGAGAATTAGGTAAGTTCCGTTTTGAAGAATCCAACTGGTGGGCTAATCAGGCAAAAAGTATCTGTAACTTTTTTGTCCGAGCGCAGTTCGGTGATGGTGAAATCGATTATGAAAAATACCGTACGGCGGTAAGCCTGGGCGGCAAACGAGAAGTGAACTCTTTCCGCCAGGAAACCGATACGATTTCACGTATGATTTACGGTATGGCTTCCGCTTTTATGCTGACAGGTGAAGACATTTTCTTGGAAACAGCTGAAAAAGGTGTGGAATACCTGAAAAAACACATGCGTTTCTACGATGTAGATGAGAATGTGGTTTATTGGTATCATGGCATTGACATTGATGGGGACAAAGAAAAGAAAATCTTTACTTCTGAGTTTGGCGATGATTACGATGCCATCCCGATGTATGAGCAGATTTATGCATTGGCTGGTCCGATTCAGACTTACCGTGTGAACGGTGACCCTTCTATTTTGCGCGATGCTGAATTGACTATCGACCTTTTCGAACGTTTCTTCAAGGATAAGAAAGGAGAAGGATATTATTCGCATATAGACCCGGTATTGTTGAGTCCGGACAGTTCAAGCCTTGGCCGAACCGGATGCGTAAGAACTGGAACTCTGTCGGTGATCATGCTCCTGCTTATTTGATTAACTTGTATCTGGCTACTGAGGAAAAGAAATACAAGGATTTCTTGGAATATACAGCCGATACTATCACTACACATTTTCCGGATTATGAGAATAGCCCGTTTGTAAATGAGCGCTTTATGGACGATTGGAGTCATGACCTGACATGGGGATGGCAACAAGACCGTGCGGTAGTGGGGCATAATCTGAAGATTGCATGGAATTTGATGCGTATCAATAGCATCTGCCCGAAGAAATCGTATGAAGAATTTGCCCAGCATATTGCAGAGGTCATGCCTCAAGTAGGTTTGGACGTACAGCGTGGCGGTTGGTATGATGTGATGGAACGCCGTTTGCATGGCAATCAAGAATATTATCGTTTCGCATGGCACGACCGTAAGGCCTGGTGGCAACAGGAGCAGGCGATTTTGGCATACGAGATTCTGTATGGTATCTATGGCAAAGAGGAATATTTGAAATATGCACGTGAATCAGCTGCCTTCTATAATACTTATTTCCTTGACCATGAAGACGGAGCCGTTTATTTCAATGTATTGGCTAATGGCTTGCCTTACCTGCTGGGTACGGAACGTAAGAAGGGAAGCCACTCGATGAGTGCTTACCATTCAGTAGAATTAGCTTATCTGGCAGCTACTTATACCAATTTGCTGAATACCAAGAAACCGTTGACCTTATATTTCAAACCTATGGTAAATGGTTTCAAGGATAATGTATTGCGTGTACAACCCGATATCTTGCCTGTAGGAAGCGTGAAATTGCAGGAAGTATGGATTGACGGACGGGAATGGAAGAATTTCGATGCAGATAAGTTGACCATACAGCTGCCTGCCGTAGAATATCGTCCGAAAGTCAAAGTCGTTATTGTTCCTAAAGATTGAAAAAGATGAGTGCGGAAGTTCATAAAGTAGGTTCTGTGTTGGACGCTTCATCCAGCAAAGAAGAACAGCAAGTCATATTGTCTATTTTGGATGAAAACAAAAGTGTGATTTTGGACTTGTCTGAATGTAAGTATGTATCGAGTGCCGGATTGCGTGTCATGCTTTATGCTTATAAAGTAGCTGCATCCAATGGCTTGAATGTGTACTTGGTAGGTGTATCTAAAGAGGTGAGGGAAGTAATGGCTATTACAGGCTTCGAACATTTCTTTAAATACTTCGATACGGTAGAAGAATGTCAAAGTCAAATAGGGTAAGTATGCAGCGAGTAGATTTATTTCCGACGCATGAATATAAAGGATTGAAATTGCGTACAGGGCGTCCTTATCCTTTTGGAGCTACGGTAATGGGAAATGCTGTAAACTTTTCGGTCTATTCCCGTTACGCTACGGCTTGTACGTTGGTTCTTTTCCATAATCATGAACCGGAACCGTTTGTCGAAATACCTTTCCTGAAGGAATTCAAGATGGGAAATGTATTCTCGATGATGGTTTTTGATTTGGATTTCGAGAACATTGAATACGGCTATCGGATGGATGGTCCATGGAATCCGGAAGAAGGGCATCGTTTTGATAAGACGAAAATCTTGATGGACCCGTATGCCAAGCTGATTGCAGGACGTGACGTATGGGGTGCCCAGCCCGATTGGGACAATGTATATCAATACCGTGCCCGTGTGGTTTGTGATGACTTTGATTGGGAAGACGACCTTCCGTTGGAAACTCCGGTAAATGAACTGGTCATCTATGAAATGCACGTCCGTAATTTTACATGCGGTGCGGATGCGAATGTAAAGCATCCCGGAACCTTTGCCGGCATAGCCGAAAAGATTCCTTATTTGAAGGAGTTAGGCGTGAATTGCGTGGAATTGATGCCGATTCATGAGTTTGACGAATTTGAGAACAGCAAGCCTTCTCCGGTTGACGGGCATATGCTTTACAACGTATGGGGATATAGCAATGTAGGCTTCTTTGCCCCTAAAGCCGCATACGCATCTACCGGGCGTTTCGGTATGCAGGTGGATGAATTGAAAAATCTTATCAAGCAACTTCATGCGAATGGTATTGAAGTTATCCTGGATGTGGTTTTCAACCATACGGCAGAAGGGAATGAGAATGGGCCTTATATCTCGTATCGGGGTATTGACAATAAGACTTATTACATGTTGACTCCGGAAGGTTATTATTTTAACTTCAGCGGGTGCGGCAATACGTTGAATTGCAATAACCCCAATGTGCGGGATATGATTGTAGAAAGCTTGCGTTATTGGGTAACCGATTATCACGTGGATGGATTCCGTTTCGATTTGGCGGCTATCTTGGGACGTGACCAGAATGGATGTCCGATGCCTAATCCGCCTTTGCTGGAGTCATTGGCTCATGACCCTATTTTGGGTAAAACCAAATTGATAGCTGAGGCATGGGATGCCGGAGGCTTGTATCAGGTAGGTGCATTTCCTTCATGGGGGCGCTGGGCGGAATGGAACGGGAAATACCGGGATAGCATCCGCAGGTTCCTGAAAGGTGACGAACATGTATTGGGCGATGTGAAAGAACGTATCGCAGGTTCAGCCGACTTGTATGCCTCTCAAAACCGAGGCATTAAGGCTAGTGTGAACTTTATTACAGCCCATGACGGATTTACATTGATGGACCTTGTATCGTATAATGGCAAGCACAATGAAGCGAATGGTGAGGACAACCGGGATGGAGAAGACAATAACAATAGCTGGAATTGCGGCTGGGAAGGCGAATGTGAAGATGCGGGAATCAATTACCTGCGTCATAAACAGATAAAGAATGCAATATCCTTGTTGATGGTAAGCCAGGGTGTTCCGATGATATTATCGGGTGACGAAATGGGGAATACCCAATATGGAAATAACAATGCTTATTGTCAGGATAATGAAATCGGATGGCTCGATTGGACGAATCTGCAGAAGAATGAGGACATTTATAATTACTTCCGTAAGATTATCCGCTTCCGTCAGGCTCATAAAGCATTGCGTTTCGAATATCATTTCGGGCATTGTGATTACCGTAATCTGGGATATCCCGATTTCTCATGGCACGGTGTAAAAGCATGGCGTCCTGATACCGGATATAACAATCTGACCGCAGCCTTTATGCTGAACGGGCGGTATGCGGAGACAGACGGGGTGCCTGATGATTTTATTTATGTAGCCATGAATATGCATTGGGACATGCATGGGTTCGAACTCCCGCAATTGCCCGAAGGCATGGCATGGCATGTATTTGCCAATACGGAAATGGCTGCTCCGGACGATATTTGCGAACCGGGAGAAGAGTGTATGATTGAAAACCAGCAGGAAATCCTGGTAGGGCCGCGTTCTATCATGATTTTGGTTGGGAAATAGAAAACTGTAAATAGTAAATTGTAAAATTATAAATTAAAAAGATATGGATAATCAATTTGTAATCAACCAGGAAGGTAATACCTTGACTATCGTTTTAGGTGACCAGCTTACTACAGGCAATGCTCCTGCCCTTATGGAAGAATTGAACGGATACAAAGGCAAGGGCATAGAAAAAGTTGTCTTTGATGCCACCAAGCTGGCTTATATTGCCAGTAGCGGTATACGTACCATTATTTTTGCCAAGCAGAAATTGGGCGGAAACCCTGTAATTGAGTTTGTGAATTGCGCTGCTGATATCCGTAGCGTGTTTGAAATGACAGGTCTGCAGAACTACATTTCTTTCGTAAGCAAGTAAGCAGGTAATGCTATGAAAGAATTGGTTTTCAAGCCTATTGCAGGCAGAACGGAAGAAATCATTGATGCCATCCTCCAGACCGGGGAGGTGGCATCATGCACCAAGGAATTGTATGCCATTCATCTGGTTTGCGAGGAACTGGTGGTCAATGTGGTAAGTTATGCTTACCCTGAAGGCGTGGAAGGTTATCTGAAGATTCAGATAGAGAAGGCGACGGATGCATCACGCTGAAGTTTATTGATGGAGGTGTGCCGTTCAATCCGTTGGAAAGGGATATGCCGGATGTTTCTCTTCCGCTGGAAGAACGCCAGATAGGGGGACTTGGAATCTTCCTTACGGTTCAGATGATGGATAACGTGTCGTATGAACATGTAGGTAATGAAAATATATTGACTATCAAGAAAAAGATTGATGATGAAAAATAAGATAGGAATACTTATAGAAAGCGATTTCTATGAAAATGAAATCTTCTATTATCAGTTCCGTTTCAAGGAAGCCGGGTATGAGGTTCATTTTCTGTCCCGTCTTTGGGGCAACGAGGGCATTACGTTTAGCGGGCATGAATTCAGGGCACCGTTTTATTGTAATGAGAGCTTTGAGGCGCTTGATGATGAGGCTCTTAATGATTATGCAGCCATTATCGTGCCCGCAGGTATGGTGTCAGACCGTCTTCGGTATACCGAAGATGTGACGAAGCTTCCTCCTGCATGTGTGTTCTTGCAAAAAGTATTTGCGCGTAAGGACATCGTTAAGGGAGTGATTTGCCACGGCTTGTGGTTGTTCTCTCCTGTAGCCGAACTGGTGAAAGGAAGAAAGATGACCGTGCATAATAATCTGTTGGGCGATGCCAAGAACTATGGTGTAGAGTATGTTGATGCAGATGTTGTGGTCGACGGAGACTTGGTTTCGGCGCGCACTGGAGGGCATTGTTATTTGCTGGCTTCCGAGATATTGAAAGCGTTGGCAAGCAAATAAAACCTATTAAAAGGGGACGTTTCTTTTGTCCGCAGGTGTGGGTATGTCGTAAGGCCGGCTTGTTGCTGGTAAAAACGCATATACTTGCATGGGCGGACGGAGATAGTTCCATCGGACGGCGGAACTGGCTTCATAAGCCATCGGAGCCAGTTTCGTTTTCTTTGTTAAATGATATATACTGAAATTCGAAGTGAAAAAGCATGGTTGGCATATCTTGAGTGTTTTTCTTCTCGTTGTGGTGGTGATATTGGGATATTTCAATATCGGCTTATCCCGGCGGGTGGATGCTTTGCGGGATCAGCTGGATGAGTATAAGGAAAAAGAAGGTAAGTCGTATGTGGTGGAACGTATCAGCAAACAGATGGAAGACATAGCTTATCAGCAAAAAGATATTTCCGAGAAGCAACGCGAAGAAGCGGTATTTCAGATGGGAGTGGCCGAGCAGATGCGCATGCGGGCGGAAGAAGAGCAGAGAAAGGCGGAAGAGTTCTCACGCAATGCGGTTGAAGCCAGAAATATGGCGGAGAGCCAGCGAGAGCTTGCCGTACAGCAACAACTTCGTGCCGAATATGCAAGGAATGTGGCTGATACGTTGAGCAATGTGGCATTGGGGCGTGCCTTGGCTTTGCTTTCCAATGTGCAATACAGGGCTGGCAATAAAGATGTGGCGGCTTTGCTTGCGTATGCTTCGTGGAAATATACATCCGAATATAAAGGGAATGTGTATCAGCCCGTTATTTTTAATGCCTTGGGACAGACCAGTGAAAGTTTTGTGTCCAGGAATCTCCATAAGGGAGGTGTCACGAAGATAGTTCAGTCTTCGGACGGTAAAAACAGTTATGTCTCGGTGAGCAACTATGGAGAAGTGAACCGATGGCGTTATGATGAGGGATTTGTTGGGAATGAAGTGTTGTTCAGCAATCCGGAATATAGTTTCAGAGATGTTTATTGGGATGAAAATAATGTGGTGTATGCCTTGTCATACGATGGGAGGATGCTTGTCATAAACGGGAAATCGGCAGAGACCTTTCTCTTGCCGGAAGATAACGGGTGGATGAGGATTGTTCCTTTCGGCGACGGACAGCTGCTTTTGGCTTCGGCTATGCACCTTTATATATATGATAAGAAGGAGGACGGATAAAGAAAACCATTTCTCTATCAGAACCTCTTGCCGCTTTGGGATGTAAAGAAAACCAATGGTTGGCATTCGGTAAGGAAAACGGCTTATGGAGGATAGGGCGTGAAGGGGAACTGGTTCCTCAGGAACATTTTATTAAAGAGCAAGTTACGGCTTTTTCCTGGTCGTCTGACTTGAAAATGGGAGCGGTTGGAGTAGAGAATGGCAATATTTATCTGATAGATGAGACGGGGAATGTGGTAAAATCGCTTGTGGGGCATCGTTCCCGCATAACTCAACTTGAGTTTAAAGGGCAATACTTGTTCTCTTCCAGTTATGATTGCACCGTAAGCTTGTGGGACATCAGTGCCAGCAAGCAGGAGGCGGTATCGTTGAAGACTTTATCCGGATGGGTGCATTGCATTTGCATGGCGGAAGATAATACGATATGGACAGGAGATGAGAGTGGGGCAGTGTCGCGCATCATGATTTCTCCCGACGAGATGGCTGCTCTTATCCAAAGCAAACTGAAGCGGGATTTTACCGATGATGAATGGTCGTATTATGTAGGGCGTAATGTTCCCCGCATACGGCTTAAATTAGTAAACAAAATTAAAGATTGAAGACGATGAAACGATATCTTCTGTGTCTGGTGTTTTTGCTGCTTGCCGGTATAGGGCAAATAGAGGCAAAGGACGGGATTCCTTTCTTTGTCAATTATTCTCCTGCGGTTTATCATGCGCACAACCGTAATTTTGATATTGTGAGTGATGATAGCGGCCGGGTGTATGTTGCCAATTTCGAAGGGGTATTGTATTACGACCAGACGGAGTGGCATACGATTCATGCTCCGGGGGTATTCCGGATTACGAAATTATTTAAGGACAACCGGGGACGAATCTGGGTAGGCGGATACAATCTGTTCGGATATCTGACCTCAGGCGGGAATGGAGAACTGGAATTGCAGATGGTATTCTCTAAAAACAATAAAGGCTTTTTGGGCGAAGTGACGGATATCGGGGAGAAGGATGGGAAGATTTATGTTACGACTTCGCTGGGTGATGCGGATATTCAGGATGATTCCATGGACGGTTTTATTGTTAATCAGGACAAATCCGATGATATCCGGTATTATAAAGAGGCATTGGTAAACAAGCGGTTGACGCTGGAGGATGGCTCGGTCTTGTTGGCTACGGCTGGAAACGGTTTTGTGATGTTGGATAAAGAGGGGAATGAAGTGTATGCGCTGACAGAGCAAAACGGGTTGTGCAATAACAATGTGAATGGCATTTATGCAGACTCGTCTGGTTATGTGTGGGGAGCTACCGATAATGGTCTTTTTTTAGTAAATATACATACGGCATATACTTATTTCCGCTCTAACGAGGGCTTATCGGGTGAAGTGCAGTCCATTTGCCATACCGCCGACGGGCTTTACGTAGGCACTTTGCAGGGCTTGTTCTACAAGGAAGGTGATGTTTTTGAACCGATTCGGGCAATCCAGCATGCCTGTTGGCAGCTCCAGCAAGATGCGGCAGGGAATGTCTATGCTTCTACGGCTGGCGGCTTGTATGCCGTATATGGCAGGCAGGCACGGCAAATAACGGACAGCCATACGCTTTCTGCCTATGTTTGCGGAGATGGAACGTATTATGCGGGTGAAGTGGACGGTGTTTATCAGGTCCGGCAGGGTGAAAGGAAACAGCTGAACATTATCGAGAAGGCTACCTATTTTTATGTAGATGACGATAAGACGTTGTGGGTAAGGAATATTTATGGCCAGGTGTTCCGTTGCGAAGGAGACTATTCCGGGTATGTTATTCTGGCTCCCGAAAATGCCAAAGGGGAGAAAGACAGTTTTAACAATACGCTTTTCGTCCAGAATGGAATCATATTTGTGTTGAGCCATGTAGGGTTGTTTAAGTGGGATAAGGCAGGGAAAAAGCTGGTAGAAGTGGCGGACCGCTCTTTGTGGTCTTCGGATATCCAATATCCCCAGTTTGTTTATCCCGAGCCGGGCCGGCGTGTCTGGGGAACAAATAATGACGGGAAAAACCTGCATATATACACCAAAAAACAAGGGATGGAGGAGATAAATGCCCTTTTGCGTCCCATACATGATTTGACAATAGGAACAATGGAGACCGACGGGGATGATGTATGGTTGGGAGGAAATTTCGGACTGATTCATTGGAATATGGCGGTGAAAGAACCGGATTATGCAAAGAAATCTCATGTATACATCCGGCGCATTGTGATTGATAATGATTCGGTGGTATGGGGCGGATTTGATGAGGGAGACCGCCTGGGGGTTACGCTTCCTTTTAAAGAGCTTACATTTAATAGCGGCATCCGTGATATCAAGGTGTATTTCTCTTCGGACTTGTTCGCGGTTCTGGGGGCAACGGAATACCGTTACCGGTTGGATGCCGGTGACGAATGGTCGGATTGGAGTACGGAGACTTCGGCACGTTTTGCCAATCCACGTTCGGGACGTTATACATTTCAGGTTATGGCACGCGACCGGTACGGGCGTACGATGGAATCGTTGACATTGCCTTTAACCGTGCGTTATCCTGTTTATGTACGTTGGTATAGCATCGTATTGTATATCGTTGCACTTTCATTGCTCATCCTGTTTTTGATAAGGTGGCGTATGCGCCGGCTTTTGGCGGAGAAGATGCGTCTGGAGCATATCGTGGAAGAACGGACCTCGCAAATACGTAATCAGAAGGACGAGATTGAAGAAAAATCCAAAAAGCTGGAGATTGCCCTCAATGATTTGAGCAAGGCTCAATACCAGCTTATCCGTCAAGAGAAGATGGCTACGGTGGGTGCGTTGACCAAAGGGCTTGTAGACCGTATTCTGAACCCGATGAATTATGTGAACAATTTCTCGCACATGAGCATCGGGCTGGTAAAAGACATCAAGGATAACCTGGACGATGACCAGGAGAATATGACTTCGGACATTTACGAAGATTCCGTTGACGCACTTGATATGCTGAATACGAACCTGAAGAAGATTGAAGAGCATGGATTGAACACGACGCGTATATTGAAAGCAATGGAGGAAATGCTGAAAGACCGGAGTGTGAATCCGACGCTGATTAATCTGGCATCGATTTGCCGTAAGAATATAGAGATGCTTCATGCGTATTATGCTGAAGATATAGCTGAGTGTCATATCCGGATAGAATCACCGGATAAGGAAGCGATGGTTGTAGCGGAAGTGGATGCAGAACAGTTCAGCAAGGTCGTGATGAGTATGCTGGCAAATAGCATGTATGCGCTTCGGAAAAAACGTCAGCAAGGTAAGGCTTTCGAACCATTGATACGGTTGCGGGTTTTCATTGATGCCGATTCAAGCCAGGCGAAAGTAAGTATTTATGATAATGGTGTTGGCATTGAGTCCTCTATTATAGACAAGGTATTTGATCCGTTCTTTACCACGAAAACTACGGCAGAAGCGGTGGGAGTAGGTATGTATCTTAGCCGGGAAATCATACTCAATCATGGCGGGGACATAACTATACAATCGGTTAAGAATGAATATACCGAATTTGTTATTTCTGTACCTGTCCACCATCCGGAAAATGGGAAAAAGAATGATGCGGATGAGAAAGGGGAAGAGAATAATTAAGAAAACAAAAAGATTAACTCAAAAATCTCAAGATATGGAAACGATAGAACAATTGAAGCGGCAGGTAGAAAGTTTGCAAGACCAGTTAAGGCAGCAGGAAAAAATGGCTACATTGGGTTTGCTTACGGCAGGAATCGTACACGAGATACGTAATCCGTTGAACTTTGTCATCAATTTCAGCAAGCTTTCTGGAGACTTGATAAAAGATTTGGAAGAAGATATCGAAGCCAATACGGCAGATATTGACGGGGATGACGTAGAGGATATCCGGGATATAATGGAAAGCCTGAAAGAGAACCTGCAAAAGATAAAGGAACATGGCGACCGGGCTATCAGCATCATTCAGAATATATTATTGTATTCGCGTGGGAAAGAAGACGAGTTTATTCCGACGGATGTATGCAAGCTGGTAAAGGAATATGTATGGCTTTCGTATCATGCGATGCGGGCAAATCTGAAGAATTTTAATATCTCTATCTTGGAAGATTATGGAAAGGATATTCCGATGATGTCTGTAGTGCCTCAGGATTTGAGCCGTGCCGTACTGAATGTGATGAACAATGCTTGTTATGCTGTGTGGGATAAGGCGCAGAACGGGGATGCCGACTATAAGCCGACGGTCTCGGTCAAGGTGGCACGGCAGGCGGAAGAGTTGGTTATCTCAATCACCGATAATGGGGTAGGGATGAGCCCTGAAGTGAAACAACGGCTGTTCGAGACTTTCTTTACGACCAAGCCTACAGGGCAAGGTACGGGGCTGGGAATGTTTATCACCCGTAGTATCATTGAGGAGAAACATCACGGACGCATTGAGTTTGATTCAGAAGAAGGCCGGTTTACTACATTTTCATTAATAATACCGATTAAAGCATGAGAAAATGGATTGTTACTTTCTTTTTGCTGGCGGCATCCATGGCATGGGCGCAAGACGATAGTGAGCTGCGCCAGATTTATATGCAGGCAGAAGAAGAATATACCATAGGACATTTTGATGCTTCCATTCGTTTGTTGAATGAGAATATCGCAGGGTTTGACGGGGCATTGAAGACCAGTGCCTACCGCTTGCTTTCGTTGTGCTATTTAGGAAAAGACCATGTACAGGATGCTGAAAAATATGCTTCTCTCCTTTTGAAAGAAGACCCGTATTATAGCACATCCATCCATGACCCCTTGCGCTTTGCAGATATGATAGAACGTCTGAAACGAGGTGAAGAAGCTACTATTACCACAGCTTCACAACAGGCAGAATCCATAGAAGAAGCTCCGGTACCGGTTACATTGATAACGGAAGAGATGATTAAGGCATCGGGGGCAAGGAATTTAAAAGAGGCCTTGCTTGCTTTTGTTCCAGGTATGACAGATATTGAGTCAAATGAAGAAATGAACATTGCTATGCGTGGTATATATTCATCTGGTCAAGAGAAAATACTTATAATGCTTAACGGACACCGTTTGAATAGTTATTCAACGAATACTTCGCGTCCTGATTTTAGTATTAGCTTAGATAAAGTGAAACAGATAGAGGTTTTGCGTGGTCCGGCTTCTTCTCTTTATGGTGGTGTGGCATTAACCGCTGTGGTTAATATTATTACACATACTGGTTATGAAATCAATGGGGCTGAAGTAAAAATAGGCGTTGGAAACTATGGTCAGGTAAAGAGTAGCTTTTTGTTTGGAAAGCAATATTTGGATTGGAACATTATGGGATGGGCATCTGTTTATAATTCTTCAGGAGAAAAGGTGAATGTTCCGGTTGAAGAGCAAATGGGGGTTTTGCCTGTTCCCGGTGATATAATTATTGGTGGTTTTAACAAAAAACCGTCATTTGATGTAGGATTGAATTTAGGTTGGAAAGATTTTAGTTTGTTGTATAATACAAATTTTAGTAAAACTGTAGCACCTTATTCAATGAGTTACTTTTTTGCTCCCTATTCGTATGACCGCTATCGAACTTTTCAAGGTAACGCTCCTGGGTTTGCTAAATTATCTCATCATTTAAATGCTTCTATCGAAAAGCAATGGGAACGTTTTCAAATGAATGCTGGATTTATTTTGGATATGGAAAATCAAAGTAGATACCAAATAGCAGGAGATACTGTTCCAGATGTAGGATATAATATGTTTTTCCCTGTTGGAACAAATGATACAATTATTTCGACAAAAGGTGCATTTCAATATCATAATTGGCAAGAAACGACTTGGGGGGGATTCTTAAAGGGAAATTATCAATATAATTTAAGTGAAAATCATAAAGGTACAATAAGCGCGGGCTTGCAATTCGATAGATTTCATCTTAGTGATTCTTATTATGTTGAAGGAGATAATTTTGATAGAGTCCTTGTTACTTATGATGATAAAAAAAATTTATATGTTGGGTCTGAAATAAGTGTGAGTGCTTATGCGCAAGTAAAACACCAATGGAAAGATTTTTTGATTTTGAATGCAGGCTTACGTTATGATTATAAAAAACGTCGGAATAATCAAGTAATACAAGAATATTCTCCTCGTTTAGCTTTAATTTTGATACAACCTAAATGGAATCTGAAATTTAGTTATGCTAAATCTTTTGTGGATGCACCTTATTTTTATCGGAATAATACGCTTGATACAACTACAGGAGGAGAAAATTTATTGTCGGAGTATTTGCATTCTTATCAGTTAACTTTTGTTGCTAATGATTGGTTTAAAGATTTGAATTTTGATATTAATTGTTTTTATAATAAAGCTACTGATTTTATAGTACCCGATGGATTGGTTTATACGAATGCAGGTAGGTTGGAAAATATTGGCTGTGAATTATCTTCTTCATATTCATTTCGACGCTTTAAAGGTTGGTTTAATTTGACTTGGCAGTATGTTTTATCTTCTGATAAATATAATGTGAAAGGTCATGATGTGTATAACGTACCGACAATTTCATCAAATCTCATTTTGATGTATGAAATTTTTCGAAATTTCAATGTTCATACCCATTTAAATGTATTATCAGATCAGACTTCATTATACGAAATACCTGATGAGCAGGGGAATATGTTTTCTGAGGAATTAGGTATCCCAGCACGTGCTGTTTGGGATGTAGGGATTGATTATAAATTTAATAGGTTTAATGTCGAATTTAATATTAATAATCTCTTGAATAAAACATATGAGCAAGGAGGAAGTAGTATAGCCCCAATTCGTCAACGTGGATTATGGTATATGTTAACTTTATCTTATAAATTTAATAATTAAATAAAATAGCTTCAATGGATACTATACAGGAAATAATCAATAATAACATATTAAAGTATTTAGATAAGACTTCGCTTGAAATAGAAGATAAGTGTTATTCTTATCGAGAACTTGACGAATTTGCAGATAGAATTGCACAACGAATAATAAGAGAATCAAAAATAGTTGATGATAAGGGCGTTTATGTGGGAGTATGTCTTCCTAGAAAATTTTGTTTATTATCTGCTATTTGGGCAATATGTAAATTAGGTTATACTTATGTCCCTTTAGATCCTGAATTGCCGATAGAACGAATGAAATATATTATAGAAGATTGTAAAATGCCAATTATTATTACTGAAGGTAATTTGACAAAGCAATTTTCTGATATAACTGTAATTGATTTGTTAGAGCAAGAAGCTGAGGATAATAAAGAAAGAGAAATTTCATTGATTGATGACGTGAATAAAAAAAACGCTTATGTTATTTATACGTCTGGAACAACAGGGAAACCGAAAGGTGTTCCTATTACTTATCAGAATCTTTTGAATATGTTGCATAATTTATCATTGCCTTCAGTTTTTAACATTTCAGAAAAGAGTAAAATTTTAAATTTTGCAAGTATTAATTTTGATGCATCTATTCTTGAAATTTATTCAGGATTGTTTTATGGTGGTACTTTGATAATGGCTACAGAGAAAGAGCGTCGTGATGTACAATTATTGTCTGAATTGATTCGTAAAACAGGTGTGACTTTTATGACATTGCCACCTTCTTTAGTTGTATTATTCCAAGATTTGAATTTTAAATCCTTAGATACATTGGCCGTTGTTGGAGAAAAAATGCTTCCTAATATAGTGCAACGTGTAAATCAATATTCTTATCGTTTGATTAATGGTTATGGTCCAACAGAAAATACAGTGATGAGTACGGTAAAAATTGTAGATTCTGATATTAATATTCAAAATATAGGGATTCCTGTGCCTGGAGTTGTAGCACATGTGGTTCATGAGGACTTAACTTGTGTAAAAGTTGGTGAGATTGGTGAATTGTGTTTGGGAGGAGGTCAGTTGACCTTAGGATATTTAAATCGTTCTGAACTTAATCGACAAAAATTTTTTGCAAATCCATTTGCTGATGCAAAAGTAGCACCTATTCTTTATAAAACAGGAGACTTGGTACGTCTTATGAAAGATGGTAGTTTTGATTTTATAGGTCGAAAAGATACGCAGGTTAAAATTAATGGATATAGAATAGAATTAGGAGAAATAGTTCAACAAATAGATGCATGTGAAGACGTTGTACAGTCTTGTGTGCTGGTGGTAAATGATTCACTTGTTGCTTATGTTAAATTAAAAAATAACTGTTTAGTAGAATCTGTTATAAAACAGATAAGATGGAAACTGAAAGAATTTCTTCCTTTTTATATGCAACCATCTTCTTGGGTTATTATAGACGAATTTCCTCGTACAATTAATGGGAAAGTAGATCTAGAAAAATTGAAAAATGTGAAACAAAATTTTGTAAAAAAACTAGATAAAAAAAGGAATTCTCAAGAAGATATGATGGCGCATGTAATAGGGCATATAATAGGTCAGGATTTTGTTGATATTGATAGTGATTTCTTTGATGATTTAGGAATGACTTCCATTCAAATAATGCAGAGATTCCCATATCGTTGGAAATTCTAGGAATATATGTATCTGTTAACGATATATATGAAAATCGTACTATCAGAAAGATCATAAAAAATCATTCCATGAAACGAAACTATTGGTTTAATCAACCTGTAAAAGGAAAACCTGTGTTGATAATTGTAAGTGGTTATACTAGTTTTTCTTTCCTATATACGAAACTAGCTCAGGCTCTATCTGATTTGTATGCTATTTACGTATTGGAATCTTATCATGAAGCTCCGTGGCAAGTTACTGTTTCATGTGATGATATTGTTAAATATTATATGAAACAACTAGCTTCCGTTGTTTCTCAGTATAAAATAGCTGCTATTACTGGATTTTGTGTGGGGGGAGAATTAGGTCTGTTATTGGCTTATAAATTAAGTAATGAATATTCTTTATTTCCTCATGTTATAGTATTAGATGGAGAAGTAAAACGCAGTAAAGATAAAGAAGATTATATACCTTTGGATATGGATTTTCTTTCAAGTGAAATAAATCAAGCTCGTTTTGAACGGGATTTAAGGATGGTCTGTACGATGCCTGATTTTCATTATGAAGGGAAGGTTACTTCTATTTTGGCTAATCAGTTTATGAGTGATTTTATGCCTCTTTCAAAAAAATCAACGGTAACGGAAAAACAGAGGCAGAAAGCACGATATTTTTATAATCGTACTCCTAAATTATGGAAACAATATTATCCGGATTGTGTGTTGTTTTATGTAGAAGCTGATCATTGGTCTTATTTGCATACTCCAGAAAGTATTGAACCAATCGTTGAGTATATCCGTTCATTGGTTGTTGAAAATAGAGGCGAAGATACTGATAAGGTTGATTTAAAATAATGAAGTAGAAATGATACAGAACGAAACAATAACCAATATCCTGACACGAGTTACGGTCAGGAGGTTTACAGACGAGCCGGTAAGCGATGAGGCGTTGCACATCTTGCTGCAGGCGGCAATGGCTGCACCCAGTTCCATGAATCTGCAGCCTTGGCATTTTATTGTGGTGCGTGATGAAACAGTGAAGCAATGTTTGAAAGACTGCTTGCCCTATGCCAAGATGATAAACAGGGGATGTACAGGCATTGTGGTGTGCGGGGACATTTCTCTCTATGAGCATATCAATGAGGTTGATAAAGAAGACAATACGCTTTATTGGGTGCAAGATTGTTCGGCTGCATCCGAGAATTTGTTGTTGGCGGCACATGCTATCGGGCTGGGAGCAGTGTGGACGGGCATTTATCCGTTGGAAAGCCGTGTGGGCAAGTTGCGTGAATTGTTGGCGATTCCTGCCCACATAGTGCCGCTGAATTTGATTTTGGTAGGGCATCCGGTTGTTCTTCCTCTTCCTAAGGAGAAGTGGGATGAAAAGAAATTGCATTACGATAAATATTAAGAAAGAGTGTCCTGTTAAGTGGTAAGAATTGCGGTAAAAGGAGTGGAATGCCTATTAAAAAGTAATATATACTGCGTTGGCCAAATAATATATCTTCGTTGGTCAAGTAATATATCTTCATTGGCAAAGTCAGTATATGTTCGTTTTTAATGCAATTCTATTGCCTGTTCTCGGGCATTCGTCTGTTTGAAAATTTGAATCTATGAGAGTGAATTTGAAATTACATCATGTGGGTTACACTGTTGCTGATATCCGTGTTTCCGCAAAGCGGTTTGCATTGTTGGGATATCAGGTGGGAGAAGTGCTTTACGATGAAGGGTTAAACGTCGAACTTTGCTATTTGACGAAAGAAGAGGGGACTGTAATAGAATTGGTGCGTCAGTTGCAGTCCGATTCGTTAGAGGCGGAATTGCTTCGCGCAGGAGGTGTCATGCCTTACCATTTGGGGTATGAGGCAGACGCTTTCGATGAAGCTTGCCACGAATTAGATGCACAAGGATACCGGCGGTTGTTTCCTCCGGTTCCTGTCGGAGTCTTGGGAGGTAAGCGCATTTGTTACTTTCATCATCCGGATATCGGTTATGTTGAGTTGTTAGAAAAGTAAGTGTTAATAACTTATATATTAGTTGCTCTACGCGGCAGGGGCTTGCCGGAGCGAGCGGAGTACCGGAATCGCTACGGGCAGGGCGAAGATGAACGAACAGAAGTCGGCTACAGCCTGGCTCATCTCTACCCCTTGCAGGCCTAAGAGGTGAGGCAGCAGGAGGATGGCAGGGATGAAGAACAGCCCCTGGCGTGCGGAGGCGAGCAGCACGGCGCGCACGGGCTTGCGGATGGTCTGCAGCAGCATGTTGCAAAGGATGACCCACGTGCCCAATGGCAATGTGATAAGCTGCCAGCGCAAGGCACGCGCGCCTACGGCGATTACCTCGGCGTCGTCTTCGCGGAACCATGCCACGATTTCGGGTGCGTAGATGTAGCCGACAATTGAGCAGAGGGTGAGAAACACTACCCCTACTTTTACGCAGAACCAGAAGCCCTGTTGTACGCGTGGGTAGATGCCTGCGCCGTAATTGTAGCCGCATACGGGCTGGAAGCCTTGGCCGAAACCGATGAGGAAAGAGTTGATGAACATGCAGATACGCCCCACGATAGACATGCCCGCAATGGCGGCGTCGCCATACCGTCCGGCGGCTACGTTGAGCAGGATGGCGGCAAGGCTTGCCAGTCCCTGCCGGCAGAGCGAGGGGCTTCCTCCGTAAAGGATTTCGCGGAAATAAGCTGGTTGTGGCGTGAAGTTGCGCAGGCGGATGCGGATGTTTTCTCCCCGGCTGTCCATGTAGAGCAGGATGCCGAAGCTGCACACCTGTCCGCACAGCGTGGCGTATGCCGCTCCGGCGATGCCCATGCCGCATACGAAGATGAACAGCGGAGCCAGCCCGATGTTGAGCACCGTGCCGGCGGTGATGCCCACCATGGCGTAGGCGGCGTTGCCCTGAAAGCGCATTTGGTTGTTCAGCACCAGCGACGATGCCATGAAGGGCGCTCCCAGCAGGATGATGCCCAGATAGGTCTCGGTATAGGGCAGGATAGTGGGGGTAGAGCCCAGTATGCGGCAGATAGGGGTCAGGAACAAGAGCCCGAAAAGCGTGATGAGGCATCCCATGATGAAGGCGCTGAAGAATCCCGTTGCCGCCATTTTCTCGGCGCTTTGATAGTCGCGCGCCCCCAACCGGCGCGAGATGAAATTGCCCGACCCGTGTCCGAAGAAGAATCCGAACGCCTGTATGATAGCCATGACCGAGAAGGAAATCCCTACGGCGGCGGTGGCCTGGGTGTTGATTTTCCCTACGAAATAGGTATCTATCATCACGTAGAATGAAGTGACCAGCATGCTGACGATGGTGGGTATGGCAAGCGACCCTATCAGCCGGGGGATGGGGGCGGTGGTCATCAGGGTATATTTGTCGATGTGCTTGTGTTTCATAACCGTTTTTCATGGATTGCCGGTGCAAATTTAGTGAATTTGGCGGATGAAAGCATGAGGATAAGAAAGAAAAAGATGATTCCGGCAAGATTTGAGGGCTATACGGATTCTTTTGTTTGTCACGCTAGATTTGTAATCCAGCGTAATTCTGCGTGCGGAACCGTAGGTCGGCGAAGCCAATTGCAATCTGCATTATCAGCTAATGGTTCCGGATTACAAATTCGGTTCTTTCATTACGCCGGATTACAAATCCGGCGTGACACACGACCGCAAATACTCATTTACTTAAGTTTCGCAAGTAAAGTGTAGCTCCTCAGGCGGCTGGTGTCAGCCTGTCGAAAGCCTGCTTCACAGCTTTGATTTGTTTATCGTTTGATATTACTTGTTCAGTCAGAACCATTGCATCACAGTTAAGTACCTCGGCAATGACGTTTATAACTTCTACAATCAGCAGCCAGATTTTTTCTGCTACTGAAAGTTCAACAGAGTTCTTTGAAATTTCAGCAAAGAGTCCTCCGATAGTTTCGTATGACTCATAGCGTTTGACATAACTGAGAATATTGTATTGCAGTACGCACAATGATATGCCTGCAATCTGTCCGGCGAAGTCTCTGCACTGGTTCTTTCCGAGTTTAAGATTTTGCTTCATCTCTTTGTGAGCCACTTCGATAACCCATCTTCTTGAGTAAAGTCTGAAGGCTTCTTTCGCATCAAGTTTCAAATCCGAGGTAAGCAGAGCATTCCAATTGCCGTTCTTGCCTCTTCTGTAGAAGAACAGGCAGACCTTAATGCTGGAGATTTTAGCAGAGACAGTTGCTGTGTAGTAACCGATTGAGCGTCTATACTTTACGTTCTTGGATTTCTGGAGAGCCTTGATAAGTTCAGGCGCTGTCTTGTTTCCAAGATCTGTCTCATACTTTGTCTTGCCCATCTTTATCATTCCGATAAGGTGGCATCCAAAGTGCCTTGAGACCACGAACTTCAAAAGTTCAGAGCAGGTAAACCAGCTGTCAACAAGAAGATAATCGAAACGTACACCCTCTATGATTGAGCGCTTGAGCATGCTGATGGCCGTCTCAATCTTACTTGCAAAATACTCAGCGCTACGCCTGGCAATACGCTCATCCCCTGAGTGTTCCTTACAATAGCGAGCCTCCGTCTGTTTCTTGGATAACCCCTGTGGCTTATCGCTTCGTTTTCCCTCCTCTCCATGGAGAGAAAAGTCAAGGAGAAACTGGGATACACCATCCGTAAAGCAGAGGAACATTGCCTTGAATCCAAGTATAGGCTTCATTTGGGTATGAGAGAATACCTTTGCCAATCTTCTCGGTCTTGAATCCGGTCTTCGGAAGGTCTGTATCATCGATGATGTCGCATCTGATGTCCGACTTCAATGTCGTTCTGCGTTTCACACGTGAATACAACTGCCTGAAAACCGAGTAGATTATACGTCGCCAATTGATGTTGCCGTCGTTCATGAAACGATAGAACATGTCTTTGTGGCAGACAAACATCTTACCCAGGGCAGAAGACGAATAGTTGGCAGCATTCTTAATTGAAAAGAACGGGAACAGAACAAGCAGTTGTAACACCTGAAGACAGGTGAATTTGCAATTCGGATTCTTAACTGACCCGATAACTTTGCTTTGTATCCTTATGCTGTTCATAATGGTTGATATGCTGTTTATTGCCTTGCTGGAGTCATTGTTTGCAAAAAACTCTTGGAGTTCACCGATAATATGTCTATTTTTGTTCATGGCTAAAGGGTGCTATATGTTTGTTTGGCGACATTAATATAGTGATAATCATTGAATTATCAAACTCTTTAGCCTTTTTTTATTACATTATTTGAGTACTTGCGAAACTTGAGTACATAAAAGTATCGACGGTAACGATTCGTCCAAGTCTTTGAGATTCATTTTCCCGACAATACCTTCCTTGCAGAAATCAGATGTATTCAACGAGGTTAACTGCCGTATCATATCTCCCATCTGTTTCTCTGAAATTTTAGGATACAGAAATGAAAGCAATGACAATAACTTACTTTGTGGCAACGACTTATAATGCTCGCATACCTTTGGAAGATAGACAAAGTTCAAACCTATCAATCGGAACTCATTGGATATTTCCCTATAAGCATCAGAAATTTCCTTGTTTGCCTCCTTGTAATATTCCCCTTCAATATAAAGTATCTGTGATTTTTCGGCTAACGTATTATTGGGTAAAACTGTCGAATATATTTCAGCGTGTGTGAAATATTTTTCAGACAAACACGCTATTATGGCAAGTACAATAAGTCCTTCTTCTCTACTAAAAGCGTTGTCAGACAAGGCTAAATTGTAAAAATCTCCAATAATGTCATGGATTAGGTTTGGAGATAAATTCTTTAACAGGCAAACAGCATCGGACAAAGTCATGGAATCGCCCATAGCTTCGTCTTCTTTCGTTATGCGGTACTTGTCTTTGATTCCATCCAAGTAATCAATTTCTCGCAAGTCGATAATAGAATCAGCTTTCACAATGTCTGAAACTATTCGCATAATGCCAGCACGTTCATTCTGCTTCATTGCCGAGTCAAAGTGCGGACTTGATTCCCGGCAAGCCTGCTGTTACACAAAAAGATTTAGACAAAAGAAAAGCGTGGGAATCATGCTTGTTACTCGTCCCACACATAGAGGCTCTGGCATCGCCCTGTTAGTCGAAACGAGCAACGCCGAAGCCCACGCCGATATGTATATAAACGAATATGATGCAAACAACCGCAAGGTCTGCCTGCATACAATTAATCGGATATAACATACCCATGGACATCTACCGTTGCTTTGAATTTGACTAACAATTCGAAACTGCCAGATTTCTATGTGTCAAGAACAAAGCGTCAAGTAAACGCCTTCACATTTTGTCAGTCCTCAATCCCGACCCATAGCCCGCTGTATCCATCTAGGGGATGACAGCCCGGCGTGAGCTGCCTTTCTATACACAACCTCTTTTGAAAGGATGAGCTTAGAAAGAAGTCGAGGACTGTTGCAAAGATAACCAATTGCAACTTAAATCAAGAAAGAAATATGAAAAAGTTTATTATTGCAGAGCTAATTTAGTCTTGAATTTGACGAACGCCACAGGCTACCACACCGATGCCAAATGCTGCCACGCAGGTGCGAAGCGGTTGGATTGTGCCGGACTTCGCTTTCCTTTGCATCACGGACGCTTGGAACAGCCGTCACGGGGTCGGCGGATAACGCCACTCCCTGCCACAAGCTGCCACGATTGTGCCAACCCATCGTTTGATGCGTAATGCTCATTTACTTTGCGTCCAAAACCGAGTATCAACAATAAAAACAGTATCGACAATGGAAGTATTGATTTTTCAGAAAGAGGCGTTTGAGGAAATGGCGGTGAAGTTCAGCCGCTTCTCAGACCGTATGAACGAACTCCTTGCCAAACAAGGCAGCAAGTCATTGAAATTGAACGGGTGGATGGACAACCAAGAGGTCTGCCAGCAGTTGAACATCAGTCCGCGCACCTTGCAGACGCTACGCGACAACGGCACGCTGGCTTATTCGCAGATAAACCACAAGGTGTTTTACCGACCGGAGGATGTGTTGCGCATCGTCAAGCCCGTTGAACGTAAGCTGGCAGACAAAGCCGTTTGATTATTATTGTCTTACCACTAAATCCAATGTAACAATGAGTGAAATGATTACCAAGAACCATGCGCTTGTCGCTGAGTTCGGCGACAGCCTTGACCGTCTGCTGGACGGCATCGAGAACTTTATGGCAAACAGCCGTCCGACATTGGGCGGTGAACGCTTCCTGACGGACAGGGAGGTTTCGGAACGGCTGAAAGTGAGCCGACGCACCTTGCAGGACTACCGCAACAACGGCATAATCGCCTATTACCAGTTGGGCGGCAAGATTCTGTACAAGGAATCGGACATCGAACGGATGCTTGCCGCCAATTACCGGGAAGCGTTCAGACGGCATCCATAATTGTGAATAAAAGGAATACGACCAGACGGTATCAGGTCGTATTCCTTACCTTGTCTGGTCGTATATCCTTCGTATCAACAACTTGGGGCTTTTGGGGTACATGTCGCCAGCGAAAAGAACAAACATAGCGGTTCCTTCCAATTGACGGCATATAGTTTTCCCATGATGAACCGTCTGAAAACCATGCTCTCCCGACTTCTTAACTTGAAGGAAACGGCTATCACCATTTCAAGACTGTAAACATCGTAGTTTATCCCGTTGTCCTGTTTGATGTACCGCTTCGTTTCGCTTTCCAACAATTCCATGTTTTTGTAGATAGTGTGTATAGCCTTGCGGATGTCATAACCGAACACATTGAACGCATCGCAGATTTCCTGCTGCGTCATCCAGACGGAAGTGGTCGGCATAGTGACCACCCCGTTTTCAGTGATTGTGATTATTCCTCTTTCCATAGTCCTTACATCGCATTAGAAAGCACATTTCGTACATTGGTCATATCACGCAGAATGGAACTATCCAGCACACGCGCATAGTGTTGTGTCATTTTTATATTGGAGTGACCGAGCATCTTTGCTACATTCTCAATACTCACACCATTGGCGAGGCAGACCGAGGTCGCATACGAGTGCCGTGCGGTATGAGTGGTTAAATTCTTCTTTATCAGACATAAATCAGCTATCTCTTTCAAATAGCTGTTCATCTTCTGGTTGCAGGGGACAGGGAGCAATACCTTTTTCTTTTGGCACATCGGATGGTCGGCATACTTACGGAGAATTTCCAAAGGAATGTCAAGCAAAGGAATGTTGCACATATTCTTCGTCTTTTGCCGTGGCTTGCGAATCCATAGATTGCCGTTTGCATCTTCAACAATATGTTCGGGTGCCAGTTGTTGCACGTCAATGAACGCCAACCCCGTCATTGCTGCAAAGATGAAGACATCACGCACGATTCGGATGCGCTCCAATGGAAAGTCTTTGTGGTAGATGGTGAGCAGTTCATCCATTGTCAGGAACTCGCGGATAACCTCTTTCTCATGGAACTTGATGCCCACAAACGGGTCTTTGCTTATCCATTCGTTTGCCAAAGCGAGATTGGTTATCTTTTTCAGGCACTTCATGTAACGGATAACGGTGTTCTGCTGGCAGGACTTTTCCGTTTTAAGGTAAAACTCAAAGGCACGAACCAACTCCCCATTAACTTCCGTCAGAGGCAAATCCTCTTTCCCATACTTCTGTTTGATAAGCTCTGCGAGATAGCGTTTGCAGCTTTCATAACGGCGGACGGTAATCAACGCATAGTCTTTCCCCACGAGAGCACGGCATTGGTCGTTATGTTCCTGTATGGTGCCGATGAGCGTGCGGACTTCTTCCGGCTTCTTATCTTGTCCGAAGAACTTTTCCTGCAACAGTCGGGCGGTAATGGGCTGTCGCTGTTCCTCCAGTTCATTAAATAGTTGGTAGAGCTTGATTTTCGCATTTTCGATATAGGCGTTCAGGTCGCACGCCTTGCGGCTTTTTCCACGGGCACATTCCTTTGCTTGATTCCATGACGCAGGGTCTATGCTCTTGCGGATGTTGTTTTCCACTCGCGCACCGTTCACGGTGATGCGCATACATACGGAGGCTTCTCCGTTTTTCAGCAGTTTGGCTTTCTTGATGAAGAAAAGCACATTGAACGAGTTTCTTTTCATTTTCCTACAATTTTTAGTTGGACAAAAGTAGGAAACCATCCACGTTTTCTTGATACGCAAAATATTGCAAATCAGAGAGAAATAATCTTGTTCGGTGGAGATTCGCGCTCCACCTTTTCCGCTCCACCTTTTGGAACACCGGAAGCGGTCATATTCCGCACTTTTTTGCGTCCTGCGGGAAAACAAAAACTCCCGATTTCGTTTGGAAATCAGGAGTCTACCGCTAATTGCTTTTCTTCAAAGTGGTGCCAACGGGAATCGAACCAGTGACACAAGGATTTTCAGTCCTTTGCTCTACCAACTGAGCTATGGCACCGAGATTTTTATTTTATGCCGCAAAGGTAAGCAAAATTTTCAGAACTGCAAACTTTTTGGAAAGAAAGTACATTTTTCGGTCAAGAAACATAGGACGTTATTGTCTCACCAAGATTTTTTCGTGGAAAAAGCAGATAAAATCAAAAATAATATGTACCTTTGCACCGAATCATATATACCGAAGGGCTTGACTGGATTTGACAGCAAGAGATGTGGTATGTAAGCATGCAGTGCGTCAGTGATTTGCACTATAATCTCAGTTACTGAACAATTATCTGGCAACGAAAACTATGCTCTCGCTGCTTAATCGAAGTACAGTAGATTAACTTTATTTCCGTCACAGTGACGGAAACGAGACATCGCTCAAAAGCTCTTGTTCCGAGGCGTTTGATCAAGCGGTGCAGCAAAATCGGGAATAGTTCCAGTCTAGCCTTGCGGCTGGAATGAAATTTTAAAGGCTAAGGCGCAAGTGGGTGGCTCTGGTCTTGCTTACGCACGAAAACCGAAGGCAGAGATAAGCATGTAGAAAGCATATGGCTTCCTTGTTTGGACGAGGGTTCGATTCCCTCCAGGTCCACTGGTTAAACGACAAAAAAATCCGCTGAAAATCAGCGGATTTTTTTTGTTTTGATATGCCATGACCTGTTGAAATGTTGTAGATTTTTTGTAGGAGGAAAACAAAAAGGAGCTAAGTTTATCACTTAACTCCTTTATTTTCACCAGTCGGGGTGACTGGATTCGAACCAGCGACCACACGCCCCCCAGAGCTATCCGTTTATTTCCTATATTTTTATATCTAATTGTTTTTCAGTATATTTGCCAACGAATAAGAAACGCAAGTATTGGCATTATTTATATCTGATTATCTATATTTATCGTACAAACGTCAGTAATCCGTCAGTAAAATAGAATAGATAAATTATTGATAATCTGAATACTATAGTTCAATATCTTTTTAGCAAAAGTAAAATATCAGTAATTTGTGTCGCTTATGAAGTATGCTTCATTTAAGATGTGGATAGCCGATAAATATCACTATAAAGAAGGATATGCTATTTGGTTGGTTGTTCGCAAGAATAATAAACGGAAGGTAATGGCGTTAGGCATTTATGCAGAACCGCATCAATGGAATGACAAACTTGAAATGTTTGTCACAGATAAGCGTGTCCCCAAATTACATCCAAACCGAATATACCTCAATGAATGGTTAACGCAAAAGAAATCGGAGATACTTCGCATTATAGCAGATTTTGATGCTAATAAAGTTGATTGGACACTAAATCAATTCGAACAAGAATTCTTTCACTACTCAAACAAAGGAAATGTAAAGGAATTCTTTGAAAATCTAATCCAAACTTATAAAGATACCAACCATATTGGCAATGCCAACTGCTATAGCAGAACACTTCACGTATTAGAACTCTTTGATGAGAAACTGCCTGAACGTGTTTTCCCTGAAATAGATATTAAATATGTAAAATCTTTTGATGTGTTTTTACAAAAACGTGAATGTAAAGGGAATACTCGGAAGTTCTATTTTAAGACTTTACGTGCAGTATTGAACAAGGCAATCCAAGATGGTGAAGCGTCAGAAACGACTTACCCATTTGGCAAGGGTGGTTTTAGTATTTCAGCATTGGAAGAAGAAACAGCAAAACGCTACTTACCACACGATAGTATGATGAAATTAAAAACAACAGTGATGGATAATGCTGTACTCGAACGGACACGAAGATTATTTCTCTTTTCATATTACTGTTATGGTATATCGTTTATAGATGCAGCATTACTAACTAAAAAGAATATTATCCGTTATAACGGTGGAAATTATATTGTCTATAAACGGAATAAAACAAAAGAAGCTAAGAAAGTTAAACCTATTCAGATTAAGATAACTTCTGAAATCCAAGAGTTAATGGATTGGTTTTCAGCCAATACATTGTTAGTAGAAGATTACTTGCTGCCAATAGTTTCTATTGCAGGATATAAAGGAGAGCAACTTTATAATCATATTCGTAGCCGTTTTGGACGCAATAACAAAAATTTGACTAACTTAGCGAAAGCTTTGGAAATTACAGACATAAAGTTGACAAGCTACGTAAGCCGCCATACAATGGCAATGACTTTACAGGACAATCAAGTACCGAGAGAAGTTATCTCACAGATATTAGGGCACAGCGATTTGGCAACGACCAACACTTACTTGGATAGTTTTGCCAGTAGTGTAATAGACGAAGCGGTAAAAGTATTATAAACGAAACAGTATGTTACCAACAGATAAAATAAAAGAATTGCTTTTGCATGGCGAGAATAAACATGTAGAATTTAAGAAATGCATAGATAAGGTTTCGTCTTCTGTCTATGAAACCGTATGCTCTTTCTTGAATGCGGAGGGAGGATATATCTTTTTAGGAGTAGATGATGATGGCACAATATTGGGAATTAACCCTAAATGTGTAACAGATATGACCAAAAGCATTATCAATACGCTGAATAATCCTGAACAAATTCTTCCTCCAATGCCAATTACACCGGAGCAGGCAGAGATAGACGGTAAGATTATCTTGTATCTGAATGTGCCGGAGAGTGAACAGGTACATAGATACAAGAATCGTTTCTTTGACCGTTGGGGTGATGCGGACAATGATGTATCAAAGCATACTTATTTGGTTAAGAATATGTTCATGCGAAAAGAAAAGGAATCTTCCGAAAACGAAGTGTTTCCCGATGTGACCTTGGAAGATATGGACAAAGAATCGTTCAAAATTATGCGTAGCCACATTTCTATCCATAACTCCAATCATCCGTGGCTAAGTATGACAAATGAAGAATTCCTGAAAAGTCTGTTTTGGGGTAAGCAACGAGGAACAAACAAGGAAGGATATAAATTGGCTGCTATTCTTTTATTTGGCAAGGAACAGACTATTCTGAACTGTTGTCCGTGGCATCGTACGGATGCCATTTACCGTAGCATGTCTTACGAGCGTTTCTTGCATCCGCTTCCTACTGACCCTGATATTCGTTACAATGACCGGGATATGATATGTGCAAACCTGATTCAGTCATATATCCGTTTGCTGAATTTTGTGCAGCGCAATATGCCAGACAAATTCCGTTTGGCAGACAACGGTATAGACCGTTTAGATTTACGGGTAATGATATTCAGAGAAGTGATTTCAAATACACTTTTACACCGTGAGTATATCAGTTCATATACCAATAAGTTTCTCATATTCCGCGATCGGGTAATAACGGAGAATTGGACGAAACCTTTTCAAACAGGAGATATAGATATAAATGATTGGCGCACCCGTACAAAGAATCCGCTAATAACAAAGGTGTTTCGTGAGATGAAATGGGCTGAAGAACTTGGCTCTGGACAGAAAAATATTCGGAAATATGCTCCGTTATATTTTGAAAATTCTGAAATAGAGATACATAGTGGGGAAGAGTTTATCTTTTCTATTACCTATCGTGACCCTAAAGAGTTTGAACTTACAGAAGATATACCGACAAGTCGGGACCAAGTTGGCACTAAGTCGGCACTAAGTTGGGACCAAGTCGGCACTAAGTTAGCACTAAGTCAAAAAGAAATAAAAACTATTTTGGAAATGTGTTTGTACGAAAACACTTTGACACAGATTATCGCTTCGCTCAATTTTAGCGATAGGACGAAGTTTAAAAGAAAATATATAAACCCTTTGATTTCGGAAGAACTACTGGCAATGACTGTTCCTGACAAACCCAATAGCCGTTTTCAGAAATATTATACTACAGAAAAAGGAAAATCATTACTACTATGCCAAGACGAAAGCAATTGACATTCAAAATCAAAGACCTGAGATGTGCCCAGTATCTGATTGCGGAGTTGTCCCAACTCCCTCAGTTGGCAAACTTTGATATGACTTCTATTGAGATAAGTATTAAGGAAAACAGACCTGCCCCTAAAATCATAAAGAAGGACATAGATGTACTGATAGACCGCTTGCAACGTGGATTCTCCGCAAACAAACATACTCTTACCCAACTGAACGGAAGATATTTGGTGACAAATACTCATTTAGCCAAATGGATGAGAACCACACCCGCATCTGTAAACAAATGGATAAAAGACGGGTTGATAAAGCCCTGCCAAGACTCACATGTATGCTTTGATTATTTTAATGTGGATGAAGTAACGAAGCAATTACGCAAGCAAAAACAATAAAATCACATTTCAATTTATCATCTATATCAAAAGTGCCATTTGATGCCATTCTGAGGACAGACACTGCCAAACCTCTGAATGGCATTATTTGTATGTCCTCTTGTGGCAGCTAATGTCTTCTTTTGTCTTTGTTAATGCAGATATTTATTCGTTTTATAAGCTCTTCTTTTTTTTTTCCTTTGCATCATCAACGTTGAGATAGCTGTGACGACAGCTTATTGTCTAACCCCTAAAATGTTTGATTATGGCAAATATTATTGTCGCAACAGAGGAGCAAATTCAAGAAGCTGTATTCAATGCGGTTTCAAAATTCTTTTCAGGAAATCAACAGGCAGTACCCGGTTCCGATTTACCTGATACATTAAGTATGCCCAATGCCTTGAAGGTGTTGGAGGATAATGGTTTCCCAACTTCAAAAGCGAAATTATACAAAATGACTTCGCAAGAACAAATACCTTTTATGAAGTATGGAAACAAACTTGTTTTTTCCCGTAAAGCTCTTATTGAATGGGCACATCAACAACTGGTTTCAAGCAGTAATGAAAATTGTGATTCAGCAATCCGCATTCAGAAATGTTTCAAACGTAAACGCTAAAACTATGAATACAAAAGAAACATTCAAAAATGAAAGTCCGTTTGTGCGGGTAGGGACAACACTTTACAAGATAGTGAACCAGCCCCGACTAAACGGGGGACATATCAAGAAACGCATCGTATGGAACAACGAAACACTTCGTCAAGATTATGGCAAGGATTATTTAGCGAGTGTTCCCAAATACGACGGCTTCTGTACCGTCCCTGACCATGTGAACTATTGCCATGTAATAGACAATTTTCTGAATCTGTATGAACCGATAGGACACGAGCCAAAAGAAGGAGATTTCTCCCACATTCAGGCTTTGATACGCCACATCTTTGGGGAACAGTATGAGTTAGGAATGGATTATCTGCAACTTCTTTACTTACAGCCTGTACAGAAATTGCCGATTCTACTATTGGTATCGGAAGAACGCAATACGGGAAAGAGTACGTTTTTGAACTTCCTGAAAGCTGTGTTCCACAATAACGTAACCTTCAACACAAACGAAGATTTTCGTAGCCAGTTCAATGCGGACTGGGCAGGAAAGCTCATCATTGTGGTAGATGAAGTATTGCTGAACCGCAGGGAAGATTCAGAGCGATTGAAGAATCTCAGCACCACATTGTCCTACAAAGTGGAAGCTAAAGGTAAAGACCGTGACGAGATAGCTTTCTTTGCCAAGTTTGTGCTTTGTTCCAATAATGAAAGTCTACCTGTTATCATCGATCCGGGCGAAACACGTTATTGGGTACGGAAGATTCATCGCCTTGAAAGTGACGATACGAATTTCCTGCAAAAATTGACTTCGGAAATTCCTGCTTTTCTTTACTTCCTTCAGCATAGGGAACTGACAACCCGACAGGAAAGCCGTATGTGGTTTTCTCCGAAGTTAACCGAGACTGCGGCTTTGTTTAAAATCATCCGGTGCAACCGTGGCAAACACGAAGTGGAGGTCATGGAACTGATAAGGGAAATAATGGATAACGTGGGAACTGACAGATTTTCTTTTTGTTTGAATGACCTGCTTAACCTGTTGAATCTTTCAGGAGTGAAAATCGAAAAGCATCACTTGCGCAGAATCATTACGGAAAGTTGGAAACTGACACCTGCCCTCAATGGACTGACTTATACCACCTATCAGTTTGATTATAATAAGGAATGCAGGTTTGCTCCAGTCAGGAGGGTGGGACGCTTTTATACCGTCAGCAGAACATTGTTGGACGAACTTTGATTATTTTGTTGAATTGTTGAAATAAGCAAGTAACTTATTGATACTTAGCTTACAATTATCTCAACAAAGGTTCAACATTTAAAATGCACTGTTGAAAAGAAAAAATAATTGTTTCTCTTTTCGTTGGCATTTGTTGAGTTGTCGTTGAGAGGTACATCATTGCATTTCAACTTAATATGAGATGCGTTCAACAATTCAACAGTTTTTACTAACAATTAAATCCGTATAGAAAATGACAATTGAAGAAGCAAAGAATATAAGGCTGACAGACTATCTGCACAGTTTGGGTTATGCTCCTGTCAAACAGCAGGGGGCAAACCTTTGGTACAAATCACCGTTTCGGGAAGAAAACGAAGCATCATTTAAAGTGAATGCCGAAATCAATAAGTGGTATGACTTTGGACTGGGTAAGGGAGGCAATATCATCGCACTGGCTTCGGAACTTTACTGTTCCGTCCATGTGCCGTACCTGCTGCAACGGATTGCAGAGCAGACACCGCACATCAGACCCGTGTCTTTCTCTTTTCGGGAGCAATCCTCTACTGCACCTAACTTTCAACGTATGGAAATAAAGGAGCTCACTTCTCCTGCTCTGCTCTTCTATTTGCAAGAGCGGAGAATAAATTTGGAACTTGCGAAAAGAGAATGTTGTGAGGTACACTTCGAGAACAACGGCAAGCGTTATTTTGCTATCGGCTTTCAAAATATGGCTGACGGTTACGAGATACGCAACCGATACTTCAAAGGATGCATCGCACCGAAGGACATCACCCATATCAGGCATGAAGGCAGAAGAAATGACACCTGTTTCGTATTCGAGGGATTCATGGACTATCTCTCGTTCCTGACCATAAGAATGGAGAAGTGTCCCAATATGCCGTGTTTGGACTGGCAAGACTATATCATACTGAATTCTGTTTCCAATCTCTCCAAGACGATTGACAATTTAGCCGTCTATGAGCGCATCCATTGTTTTTTCGACAATGACCGTGCCGGAATGGAAGCCTGCCAAAAACTGACAAACGAGTATTCCTATCGTGTCCGTGACGCATCACACACCTATAAGGATTGCAAGGACTTAAACGAGTATCTTGTCAAGCAACGTCCTATACTGGAGAAGAAAAATGTACAAATTGCACTGCCTAAGAAATCAAAAGGGCGGAGTTTATAATATTCACATGTATTATTGCTGTACTAACGGAAACCGTATTGTCTCTATGGGAGCAAGGTTATGGAAATGTATACATTTCCGACCTTGCTTTGCCGGAAGCAAAAAGACATTCCGCTCCCGTTGGTCGCAATTAAAAGGAAATTTCAAAATGAAAAAAGATATACAACAACCACGACCGACCAAGCGTAACAAGGTGCGTGTGGTCAGTGCAAGATTTACAGATCTTGAATACCAAGCGGTAGAGAAACGTAGAAAAGATGCAGGCGTTTCACTCAGTAGGTTCGTCCGTTCCGTAGTGCTAACGGGTAAAGTAGTACAGCGCATCAGCAAGGCGGATGCGGACATACCCGTAAATTGGCAGGGGAAGCCAACAACATCAATCAACTTGCCCATAAAGCCAATACCGGAGGATTTGCGGGAGTAGCAGTCGAACTTATGTTACTGAAGAAAAAGATTGTTCAAATCATAAAGCTGTTGTCCGATGATTGGAAAAATAAGTAAAGGAGCAGGATTCAGAGGCTGTGTCAATTATGTATTGGGTAAGCCCGATGCAAATCTGCTGGCAGCAGAAGGAGTGCTGACAGACAGCATTCAGACAATAACGGATTGTTTTCAATCCCAAAGAATGATGAAACCACATATCCGCCAACCTATGGGACATATATCACTCAGCTATGCACCCGAAGATGCTCCGAGAATGACGGATGAAATGCTAGTAAGTCTGGCAAAGGAGTATATGCAGAAAATGGGAATCAGAGATACCCAATATATCATTGCCCGGCATAACGACCAGAAGCATCCGCACGTTCACATTGTATTCAACCGTGTGGATAACAACGGACGCACCATCAGCGACAAGAATGACTGTTATCGGAATGTCAAGGTCTGCAAGGAGTTGAAAGAAAGATATGGGCTTTATTTCGGTAAAGGAAAGGATAGGGTACGGACTCACCGCTTGAAAGGAAACGATAAAACGAAATATGAAATTTACCATGCTGTCAGGAACTCGTTAAGTAAATCCAATAGTTGGAAGCAGTTCATATCGGAATTATCCAGACAAGGAATAATAACGGAGTTCAAATATAGAGGTAGGAGTAATGTTATTCAAGGTTTATCTTTTACCAAAGACGGCATTACGTTCAAAGCTTCGGATATTGACAGGAATTTCAACTACTCCAAGTTGGACAGAATGTTGGGAGAAACCAACAGTCAATACCAACAGGGTATTGGAATGGCAACCAACAATGGGCAATCTGCAATACAACATGAGAATACTTATAACTCAAGCAGCAATATAGCGGAAAGCATTGTCGGAGCGTTGGGCGGATTATTCAACCCTGCTCCTAATTATGCTGATGAAAATGCGGAAGCAGCCTTTCAACGGAAGTTGAAAAAGAAGAAAAAGAGAAGAATAAGCTGGTAATAACCCAAAAATAGATACGAAAATGAAAGAAATGGGAAACAACGATTTTATCCATACGCTGGATGCAGTATATAACCTCTGTTCCGAAATCAAAGAATTGCTAAATGTAGAAACGGAGAAACAAGAAGATGAGGGTAATGAAGGAATTGTCTTACTTTCAGACAACCTGCAACGGCTTCAATCGGAAATAACGGAAATGAAAACCGAACTATCTTCTGACAGAGAAGGACGGGAAAGACTTCGTACCGCTATAAATTTGCGGTTAAAAGAAGTCAAAGAAGTATATTCAGTTCTGAGTACAACCAACGGAAAAATATTTGCCGAGCAGGAACGAATCAGTAATGAATTGCAACGTTTGCAGAATCTGAAAGTTCAGAACAACCATACGCATATTATTGATTTCAAAACCTCCCGCCCATTTTTGTGGCAAGCGAGTATGGTTGGAATAATTCTGCTTCTTTTGGTCGGCAATGCTTATCAGTTCAAGCAGAATCTGAATTTGTCGGATAATGACTTGAAATACCGCCTTATCAAAATGTATGGTAGTATTTCGGGCAATGAATTGGATACGCTGGAAGTGGTGTTCCATCGTGACAGGGATAAAACCGTCATTAGGAATATTCGTCATGAAGTAGAAGATTTTGAGTACCGCATACGTGTAAGGGCTGAAAAATTGGAACGAGCAAGATTATTACAACAGGAAGCAGAAGCCCTGAGATAATTATTGCCCCCAACAATTCGTTTGAATTATTGGGGGTATATCGTTTCTCAATCCCACCAACCTAACAGATGATATTCTAAAAATCTAAAGAACAAACAATATGCTTTGCGAAAGCGAACTTCATATTCACTATCAATTTCATGTCTGCCCAGCGATTTATGATATACACGGAAGCGATGTTTGTTTTTCATATTCACATAAGGGATAGAAGTATCAGAATTCTCGTTCATGATAATATCCAAAAGTTTTGTGGCAATCCGCATCCGACTGACATCATGTTCCGCACGAGCTAAATGCCCAAAGTTCTCCCAGTAGTAAATAATCCATTCTAATTTGAATTTCAACAGATTCAAGAAATAATGATAATCGTAGTCCGGATTCTCATTCATGAACATTGCCCATATCCGTAAGCGGTCTTGTCTTATGCTCTTTTGATACGCCTTCCATTCTTTTTCGGAGAGTCCCTTGCGAAGTATGAAATGAAATCGTTCTGACCAAGTTTCATCATCATCCATAGGATTAGTTTCTTTCTGATATAACGGATTTTTCCGCATGGCTTCTTCCATATTCTGCACTTCTTTCTTTTTGACTTGTGCCCAATCTTGAAAATAGGATTGTGCATCAGCATATTTCTTTTTCATTTGTATGTAAGATTACTGTTTATTGTATAATGAACTCATTTTCTCCACCGATTGAATTATTTCTTCTCGAAAGGATAAAGGAGCAAGCACCTCCATATCCGCCCCTCTTGAGAGTAATTCCTGCTGGAAGTCTAAGGTTGGTTTCATACGGTACTCAAAGATAGAATAATCCTCCGTTGTCTCAATTTCACATTGGGAACGATGCAAAGGCAAAGCACGGATATACTGTACATGCATTCCATAGACTTTAATCCGAATCGTTTCCAATTTCTTGTTTTCAATCATAATGCCGAAATAGTCTGCAAAGTAGGCTTCCGGGTCAAAATCTTTAGGATAAACAAACTTCGTGTCCAAGGTAATCAGTTGTTGTATTCTATCCAAAGAAAAGGTGCGGATATTATTCCGTTCTTTGCAGAAACCAATGACATACCATCTTTGCTTAAATACTTTGATGCAATAAGGTTGCAGCGTATAGGTACTTGGTTCCTCATACCAATAGCTTTGATAATATAACTCCATTTCTAATCCGTCACGCATGGCTTCAATAACAGGCGTGAGATATTTTCTGCCGGAAGGAATCTCTTCAAACAGAATTCTGCGTTTCAAATGATGGCTTTCGTTTATCAGGTTATTGACCGCAAACGTATTAAGCAACCAGTTACGGATACCTCCCTTTTGCATATCATCCGCATTCTCAATATAGTAGTAATAACCTCCCTTTCGGTTGCAGTTGATGTTTATATCAAACACTTGTTCGATGGCAATGCGCCAGTTATGAAAGGTTCTTAATGGAATATCTTCCCCTTCACTCAATCGTGAACGAAGCCAACGCTCGTTGATTTCCTCAAACGTGATTTTTCCGGCTCTGTAGATAGTGTCTACTAACCAGATGTATTTGTCGAATAAATCTTTTGTCATATTATTCCTTTTTGTGAGTTCCTTTTACAAAATCAGCTATTTGAACAACCTTTCAAGATGTGCTTGAACCATTTCTTCTGTTTCTCCGTAATAAGTGATTTCCCAAAGCAGCCCGGCAGTCAGTTCCTGCAAAGAGATTGTTACATCTTCGTCAATGTGAATATCCATATCTAAAAGGGCAGACCAAGGAGAGTAGCTTGCCACTGGGTAATAATCGCTGTCTTCATCTTTTGGATTATAAACAGAGCAATTCATATCAATCATTGGTGAGCATCCTTCCCATCTTGATACCAAATAGATGGCATATTGGGATTCAGAAACATCATGCATCTGTAGTTTTTGATATACACTACGGTAAGCTTCCCAATTGGCATGTTGCGCTTGTTTAGGCTGGTTTCGTTGATACAGGGCTTTAAATTCAGGTAAGATGTCGTCAAAACTGAACCGAGTAAGCAAAGATTTGAATGTCAGTTGTTCCATAATGCAAGATTTTGAATTTGATAATGCAAATATCGCATAAAGTTATGCCAAACTAAAGCATACGCTAAAAAGATTTTGTTATTCTGAAAGAAAAGTATTCCTATGCTTTAGTTTGGCATAAGGTGAACTTATTTTTGCCACATCATTCAATAAATAAGACGATTATGGATTTATATGCAGAAGATTTGACAGACTACATCTATCAAGAAAATGATGTGGAGAAGAAACGGACATTGTTATTGGAAGTAGAAACGGAAATCAAGAAGCTCATGGGCGAACAGGAAAGGGGGAGTCTTGAATTAAGGTATATCGGTGCAACACAAATAGAAAAGATACAAGATTTAGTAAGCACACGAAGCTTGATTCTCAACCGGATGTTTCAAGCCACTCCGCAGGAAATCAAACGCTTTGAAGCGGTAAATGAATTGTTGAATAGTTTGACCAAGAAGATGTACCACCGTATGGCAAACCTCTATCGTACATTGATTGACAGCCCCAAAGATGAATCTTTTGATGACGATTATGTAGTTTCCGGCACGCTGAAATATGTGTATAATGACGAGGATTCCATATTGAATTTGCCTGAAGATAGTTATTATAGTTCCGATTTTGCCTATATGATTGAATTGATTTACTATTTGCTTGAGGATTACAACGGAGGAGTTCCCGAAATCGAAGAATGTTCTTGTAATTATTCACCCCAAAACACTTCCGATATGACGGATGAACAGTTGCATTGTGTGGATGTATGGGATGATGGCGTGACATGGGCTGAAGGGCATTTATGCCGTCCGGAACTGAAGCAGATTATCGTATGTCATGCCGTACACGACATTTGCACACACAAACCTTACTCCATTCCGGACTTATTGCGCTTAAATGATTTTTGGGTGGAAGCCCATCTGGTATGCCAGCATATCATAGACCAAAACGGAAAACGCTATAACTCGGATTAATCATTTGTTTGTTTTGCAAAGAGCCTGAAAGGTGGAGACATTGCTAAACTTTGTGCTCCACTTTTCTTCGCATTGTCCTCCTTTAGAATGCACATGACCGAAAAGATGATATTTCGGCTGACGTTCTAAAATAGTTTGCTTTAATATCTCGCTGCCCGTACCTTCATCCAATATGCTTTTCGGGGGAATGTGGGTAATCAGAAAATCCGTTTTATAAGGCAAGCCACATTCCCCTCCTAACCATTGCACTTGCTGAATCATCCTACTGGAAATAGCATAGAAAGTAATACCCTCATATTCTATACCGCAATCTTCAAGTAAAGTTACATTCGCAGGTATTAACTGACGGGCATCTTCCGGACAAAGGTCGAAAATGATTTCGTGGTTACCCGGCACAAATAAGCGGAGCTGTGCTAGACAGGAAGAGAACCAGTCAAAGAAATCACCCAACCCGTCCTCTTGAAAATCTGATACGACATCCCCTGCGCAAATCAGAATATCTATGCCTTGGGGGATGCTTAATTTTCGGTGCATACCGTGTGTGTCCGAAAATGCGAACAAATGTTTTCCTTTATAATCCAATCTCATCGGTTTAATATCACAAGTTAAAGTTCCAGCTTCTTAACAGGTTTATATCACACCATTTATTTCCGTAAGTCATACCTAAAAAGCACTGACCGGCTATTTCAGAAGGTTTTGTAAGTGGCAGCATCATCCATCCTTCTTTTTCTACCGCTTCTACAGGTGTTGCTAACCACTCATTCCATGACATGTGAACATCTTCTATGTCTTGTGGAGAGTAATCACCGTTTTCTAAATTATATTCACCATGAACCCAACCGTTGCTAACTATTTTCCATTTGCCGTTAGTATTCGTTTTATCCACTTTTATAGAGCAAATTTTAGCAAAAGCCTGATGGTATTTTTTCCCATGTATGCATTTTCCCACTGGTTACACCGTTATTCACTTCCTCCTTGATGTCTTTCCAATTGCTGCATCGCATATAGTAAGCCAAATTCAAGCGAAGTTTTTCAGAAGAATCTTCTGAAATAGCATTCACTTCCCGACCATCATTCTTCTTTAACAAATAATCAAGGAAATCGTATTGGTCTGGAAACAATGTGGTGTTTTGGGTACAAACTTGGAGCAAAGCCGAGTATCGCGGGTGCCAATTCAAATAATTCAGTGGGTTATCCGAACAATCGAGTTGAGTTAGGCGGTTGTTTTTCCGGATATTCAATGTTTCCAGTTTGTTGCCACGGCAAACTAAACGTTCCAGCCTTGGATTCTTGGAAACATTCAAATACTTCAGTTCTTGATTAACGCAATACAAGTTGATTAGTATCGGGCATTGTGTCACATTCAACGCTTTCAGCGTACATGTCTCGCAAGTGTAATGGAAAGAGGTGAGGGTATGAGTCTCATCGCTTTTCAAGCAGATGTGCCATTCTCCTTTTTTCACATACGTATGTTCTGCATGGATTTCTTCCCCTTTCTCATTGTTTATTTCCTCCACTTGCCCGTCACCCCAATCTATCGTGAAAAGACAATCACCATAGCTAATAAACGAGAAGCCACAGACAGATTCTGCTTCTTTTGCTACAACCGTCATTCGTATCTCATCTTTTTGTTCAAACAGGAGCTTCTTCAAGCGACGGAACGAACGGCGTGTAGCCAAGACTTGTTCATTCCATTCATCAGAAGCATGGTCCCAACATTCTTCATGAATTATTTTGTGATAGCATTCAAACGCCTTTTGCAAATCCCTTTCTGTTCCGATACCCTGTTCATACATCCGCCCCATATTGTAATTATCTTCCGCTTCTTCGTAATAATGGAATGCTTTTTCAGCATCAGGTACAATGCCTTCTCCCCGCTCATACATCTTTCCGACTTTGTGAAAATATTCCCCAGTCAAATAGCATTCCAAGGCTTTCTTATATTCCTGGCGTTCATAATGGCGACTCCCTGCCCAACAAGCTACTAATCCACCGACTTGCAGTCCGATATCAGTCAACATATCTAAGGCCTCAGAATTACCGCTTTTAGCTATTTCATCTAATATCCTTATAGTATCGTCCCAAGTGCGATTACCCTCTTTTTGACATGCAATTTCATAATTCAACAAATTCAAAAACCAATCAGAATGAAGCAATTCCTCTTGCGTTAAATGAAGAATATCCGGATTCTTATCAGGAAAACGAAAATGCCACATCCATATATAAAGTAAATCATTTGCAGCATCTCTATCTCCTTTTCGGGCGATACCTATCAACATTTGTATAACTTCCTGTTTTACATCATTGGCAGTTTTCGGAGAACGTAACAGATTAGAAAATGAAGTAAAATTATCGAACCATTCTCCATTCTCAGACGCTTGCACAAAATAAGATAACGATTTGCGCAAGTCTGTTTGCAACGTAAATGTAGAAGACTGCTTTACATCCCTCATACAAGCATCCCAAGTTCCGGGAAAGTACAGTTCACCAAGTGCTTCCATTGCTTTGGCATATCCTTGCTTGGCTGCTTCTTCATACCAATAAACCACTTTTTCTATGCCTGTATAGTCCCTTTTGTCTCGCATTATATCAAAAAGCAATTTCCCTAATTGATACTGTGCATTGGGATTACCGACCTTTGCTATAGGCTCAAGCTGTACAGCTGCTTCTTCAAGCTGCCCATTACGTATTAATTCCTTCAATTGCTTTTGCAGGCGTTTGCTTACCACTTTACTTTGCTTTTTCATATTCTTCCAATTTTTAGTTGCACATAGGGAAAAACTTGACCGCATTTTTCCATTTATTTCAATGCAAAGATGAGGTCAAGTTATGCCAAAGTGGTTCACAAGTTATTCTTTCTTCAATAGTTGGTCGATGTTTTCTTTGATGTCGGCAAGGATAGCTCCGTAGTTATCCCAATGAAGCTTATCTGATATTTTAGCATTGGGATGATATGTTTTATAAGCTAATGTCGCTTCTTTAATCGGAAGTTTAGCTACATCATGCACTGGCAAACCACCAAGAGGTAACGGTTCACCAACCATAGTAAAGTTCTCTTTAATATACTCATAATATGTGTTTTGTCCCGCTCCAGTGAAAAATATAAGGATGTCCGGCTTAAGTATTTCTATTTCTTGCGGAATGACATGAAAATAATTGCGCTCAATTTCATGCACACGTGAATTCACGGGACCTCCTTCAAAAGTTGACAGCTTGGAGATGTTGTTCCAAATCATTGAAACCTTTTTGTCGGGATAAGCTTTCAATACATCATCTCTCATACACGACATAATTCCATTAATGGCAAAACGGAACATTCGAGTGTTGCCTACTTCGTCTTCATTGAAATAGCCGTTATTTGCGTCTACCACATATTTGTCGTCAAGGAAATCCTCATATATACCCATAAGGTCACCTACATCTAAATCTTTTTCCCATCCATGTGGTTCTTGACCAAAGAACATGATTTTGATGTCAGCCTTGGTGTACCATTCTTCATGCTCTGGAGTTTTCTTTTTTAAATACCAATCAGGGTCAGCATTCTTTGCCTTTTCCCTTTCCTCTCCTTTCTGCCCGGAGCGATACAGAGAAATCAAGAACGGGCATTGCAGTTGTCCTTTCAACCCATTGGCTTCCAGTTGTTCCATTAAGCCATCCCACTTACTTTCGTAAAGTTCGGTCAATTGATCTGATAATGTTTTCATGAACGTATATTTTTAAAGTGAATGAATTCTAAAACAAATATAGCGAATTCCCCAAGAAAATTTTCATTCTCAATGCGAAATGCAACATCTTTTGCCGCAAAGTTCTGTCAAGGATATGCAATATCAAAGCATACGATGAGAAAATTTATAATTGTGCTTTACATTGGCATTACTTCTACCCCATCTTTGCAAAAAACAGATGAGAATATGGGAAACAGATTTTCAATAGAAGAACTGATATGCCTGCATTTGTTGCGGTGTCACTATGCTGATATATGCGGTAAAGAGGAACGGGAATTACGAAAAATAATCGCCCTTCATCCGGCAACCTTCGCAAAAGCAAAGATGATTTGTGAGAAACAAAAAGAAGCGGATGTTTGTGTTATCCCTTATTATGCGGAAGATTATCCAGCTTCATTTGCCAAAATTGGCGTAGAAGCACCTGCGTTAATTCATCTATTGGGGAATAAGGGGTTGCTTTATAACGAAAATTCCATTGCCATCATTGGCTCACGAAACGCTGATGATGCCGGATGTGATATAGCCTATCAGTTGGCTAAAGACTATGCCTTGAAAGGAAATATCATAGTGAGCGGATTGGCATTAGGATGTGACAGTTCCGCTCATCAAGGATGTATAGATGTCAATGGAAAAACCATTGCGGTTGTTGCATCCGGTTTGAACATCGTCCATCCCAAAGCAAACGAATCCTTGCAGAAAGAAATCATAAACAAAGGCGGTTTAATCATCTCTGAACAGCCTTTTGGCGTGAAAGCCAATCCTGCACGGCTGTATGCCCGTAACCGACTGCAAGCAGCTTTGGCACAAAAAGTCATTGTCGTTCAATGCGCTGTGAAAAGTGGCACGATGAATACAGTCCACTTCGCACATAAGTACGGATGCAAGATTTATGCCGTAGCATACGGTCAATACGATGAGCATAATGCTGGAAATGAGTATATTCTCAAAAATGGGATAGGATTTCCTATCAAATTATAGAAGTTATGCACTAATATGGCATATCATAGACTTTATTTTGCAATCAGAATCTTTTAAACAGAGCAGTCATGACGGTGAAAGAATTAATCATGGAAGTGAAATTCGACGACTTGCTTCCTTACTTGAAAGAAATAATAGTCGGGCATCTTGACAATATCTATGCTTTCCGAGAGGCATACGATATTCTTCGGAATATGCAGCCCAACCCTGAGTTTGTCGGAGAGGTTTGGATAGTGCAAGAAGAGGATTGGATAAACGTGCAGTCTTTAGATGGGGATTTTTGGGAAAATGAATTGGCTAAAGAACTTGTTTTATCCAATAATACTACTCTAAGTAAAGAGGAAATTGCCGCACATTGTATATACGAAATTACCTTTTATGGATTTACTCCAGCGGAAATAATTGAAAACTTTTGGAAAAGTCATGGTCCCGTACAAAGTAAGATGGAACGAAGGAAGTCCATCATACAAGAACTTACCGCATCCGGAAGCAGTTTCACGTACAAAGAATTAGCTTATCTATTGCATGTGGAATACGGTACACGATATGATTATCATTCCATTACCAACGGACAAGGGAACCGGTTAGCCTATATTGCCGACTCCATGACTAAATACCAGCAACTTAACCTAAGCCAATACAATAACGCCGTGGTCTGCATACGTGTTTCTGTTCAATATCCATTAATCAACGAGGAATTGGAAGATTTTAAACGTAGTGTCCGCTCGTGGCTGAATTATGAAGACATTCAATTGGGCATTATAACAGAAGATAGCGATTGTAAAGAAGCAACGGTCACATTGCTATTGAACAAGCATAAAAATAAAGCATAGCAAAGGGGAGACTTGCAATTCATTCGATTAAGCAGGCGAAAATAGAAACAAGCCAAAACAAATTATTTTCTTCACTATTTTATGTTTGATAGCATTTGTTCTCCACCCCAACCGTCAGTAATCCGTCAGTAGATAAAAATGAAAAAGGAGCTAAGCCAACCGCTTAACTCCTTCATTTTCACCAGTCGGGGTGACTGGATTCGAACCAGCGACCACACGCCCCCCAGACGCGTACTCTAACCGGGCTGAGCTACACCCCGCTGCTTTTGTTTTGCGAGTGCAAAAGTACACATTTGCGGGGAATTAGCAAAATATTAGAGCACTTTTTTGCTATAAAATATGCTTTAATTTCGATTTCAAAAGATAACGCACTGTATATTAGAGGCATACGTTCGTCAGTCGTTTTTCCTTTATTTGTATAGAGTCATATCTAATATTTTAGGATGAACTTCTCGAATTTATCCTGTGCATTGGAATATCGCAACTATTACTTGCGATTATTCATGAAGAAAATATTCGATAAATATTTTGACAATCAATACTTTTCAAATATATTTGCATATAAAGACAAACGGAAGATTTTCAGCCGTATAAACAATGATAAACTTATGATAGGAGCAATAACGGGTGACATAATAGGTTCTGTATATGAATTTAACAACATAAAAACAAAGGATTTCCCTTTGTTCAGCAAAGATTCAACTTATACAGACGATACCATTATGACGATAGCAGTGGCTGATTGGCTATTGCATGGAGGTGATTTGGCTAAAGTCATGCAACATTATGGAAGGAAATATCCTAATCCTATGGGAGGATATGGAGGACGCTTCTCGATGTGGTTGCACGAAAAAAATCCGAAGCCTTATAACAGCTGGGGAAACGGAGCGGCTATGCGTGTAAGCCCTGTAGGTTGGTATTTCGATACGTTAGAAAAGACAATGGAGGTTGCAAAAGAAACCGCTATGGTCACTCATAATCACGAAGAGGGAATCAAGGGAGCACAAGCTGTAGCAGCCGCTATATTTTTGGCTCGAAAATCATATTGGCCAGATGATTTTGCCGATTATGATGACGACAGGAAAAAAAGAGAACGCATCAAGAAGTTCATAGAAGAGACTTTCGGTTATGACTTGAATCGGACTTGTGACGAGATTCGTCCTACTTATGGCTTTGACGAAAGTTGCCAAGGTACAGTTCCGGAAGCTATCATAGCGTTTTTAGAAAGTAAAGACTATGAAGATGCCGTGAGACTAGCTGTTTCGTTAGGAGGCGATAGCGATACGCTGGCTTGTATTACAGGTGGAATTGCACAAGCCTATTATCTATACAAATTTCCTCTTGACATATGGAAAAAAGTTTACTCTCTATTAGACAAAGATTTACAGAATATATATATGGAATTTCATCGTGCCAGATTTGAATGGTTTGTACATCCCAGGTGGTGGGAACCTCACGATGTTAGATTAATAGAAGGCTCGAAAGAGGAAAAAGAAAGACTTGAAAGAACGTGAAGAATAAATCAAAAAACAAACTCTTCGAGAAATGGCAGAAAATAGAAAAAGAAACGAAGAAAAACGATAGTTAGATGAATCTAAGAGAAAGAATGAAGCATAGTATCTTTAAATGTTGTTTTGCGACATAAGCAGATTGCATTTATTCTACAATTTATAAATAATCCTACATTATCGTAAAACAAAATTGGTTTACGAAAAATAGAATAGAACACAGAGACACAAAGGCACAGAGTTTTATTTTTGAGAGAACAGAGTTCACGGAGAGTTGCCTAAAACTAAAAGAAGAACTATCTTTAGGCACGAATGACTAACACTTGAAATTATGAGAAAATTATCTGCTAATTTAGAAGCTGTTTTGAATTTCTCCAAAAAGTTTTTCTTGGCTTGATGTATTCGTTTTCGTGTGTGCTTTGGGCGATTTTTTGGTCCTTTCCGCTCCTGTTCTTCGTCAGATAGCCCGCTATCTTCCTCATCACAGAAGCGAAAATGCCTCAAAAACTCATCCCAAATCATCGCACGATAAATTCAAAACAGCTTCTTAAAATTAAAACAATAATGACTAAAGAAGAATTCTTAAACGACAAAAACGTTGCCGGATTTATCCAATGGTTCAGTCACAAGCTATCGGATTTTCCCTATTCATATTACAACCATAGAGAAAAGAAAAATTGGCGATGCAGTTCTTTTTATGAAGCATGTGAAAAATACAACTGGAATAAAAGTAACTGGAAAGATACTCAAAAAAAATTAGAGAATTTTTCTAGCCGCTTAAGAGAAAGCATCAGTCATGCCAACAATGACGCTTGTAAAGATGTATGCTGTGATATTCTAAAATGGGGCGGTGTCCTAAAAGGGAATCAAACAAAATTAGAAGAAATCAACAATAAAGAAGGACTCTGTTCTTATCTGATAAAAGCAAAAGTTTTTCTCAGCCACGATTCTATCGGTAATCCCGAAGAGGAAATCTTCATGAATTCCGGATTTACCAAAATCTATTCCTTATATATTGACGATTTCATTATTTACGATAGCCGTGTAGGAGCCGCATTATGTTACATGGTGAAACTCTATTGTGAGGAGCAAAAACTAAAGGAACTTCCGGTTCCGTTAAAATTCGCTTATGGCAATAGCCGAAATCCGAAAGTCAACCGAAATCCCAATAACGACACTTATAAATTTTCATTACTCGATCAAGGTAAAATCCATATAGAATGTAATATGAAAGCCAATTGGCTGCTAAAAGAAGTGCAAAATGCACCCATATGCGAATTCAAAGATTTGCGTTCATTAGAAGCTGCCCTATTTATGATTGGATATGACATTCCACGAGGCAAATAATCTGCAAAATATTATGGGGATATATCATAATAACATATCCCCATTTATCTGTTGAAAGCACTTATATCATACATTTACCCCATCGTTTCAGAATAAAAATCCAGCATGTCGTAAATGTCGTCTTGCGTGGCGGTCTGGTTGATATGAATATCACCTACTTCACTTATCAAAGTAAAATTAACCTGCCCTTCGGCGCCATTCTTCTTATCGTGCCGCATAAAGTTATAAAGACGCTCGTAATCCTCACACGTGAAAGCTATACGACCGTAATTTTCCTTGATAAACCGGATGGTCTGGCGAAGCTTGTCCTTGGGGAAGCCCATACGGAGATGCGAATAGTACAATTCGCAAACCATTCCGGCGGCTACGGCATAGCCATGCAACACCGGATGTCCGGCCGCTAAAGCAAAACTTTCAAAGGCATGCCCTGCGGTATGCCCGAAATTCAGCGCTTTACGGATGCCTTTCTCGAAGGGGTCTTGCGCTACGACACGCTCTTTTACCGCTATCGACTCTCCTACCAGCCGTTGCAAATGAACATAGTCTATATGGCCCATATCAAAGCCCACCAATTCACTCCAATGCTGCGTGTTGCTTATCAAGCCATGCTTTAACATTTCGGCATAACCGGACAAAAGATTGGCACGGTCGAGCGATTTCAGGAACTCACAATCTATCAGCACCGTATCCGCCGGATAAAACGCCCCTACCTCATTCTTCAATCCGTTGAAATTAATGCCTGTCTTCCCTCCGACTGAAGCATCGACCATTCCCAACAAGGTGGTCGGAATGTTAATCATCGAAATGCCCCGCTTAAAAGTCGCAGCCGCAAATCCGCCCAAGTCAGTCACCATTCCCCCTCCTAAATTAATCATCAACGAATGGCGCGTAGCCCCTTTCGTACTTAATTCAGTCCAAACGTATGCCAACGTTTCCAGGTTTTTATGAATATCTTCTACACCAATGCATATTTCTACGGCATCCTTCAGGAACGGGAACTTATCGATAACCGGAAGGCAAAACAAGTGTGTGTGTTCATCGGTCAAGACAAACACCTTGTCATGTTCACATTTTGCCAATGCCTTTTGCAAATCATTTTCCAAATGATTACAGATAACAACTTCTTGCGTACTCATAGTGGTTTATTTCTTTGGAGGGCAAAAATAGAAAAAAGTCAGGAGTAAGACGAAAACATTAACAAATATTCAGGATGAAAGATTAAACCTTACTTTCTTTTCTCTGTCAAAAGGGAAATTAATGTTCAATTTTCAGACATATACAAATCTTCAGAATATGAGAAAGTGGGTAATGGGGATACTACTGATGCTGATAGGAGCATCTGCTTTTGCACAAAACAACAGGGGACGGGTTTCGGGAAATGTGATTGACGCCGACGATAAATCGCCGGTAATACAAGCCACGGTACAATTATTGTCCCTGCCGGACAGCACGATGATTACAGGAAACGTAACAGACAACAACGGACGTTTTTCCCTCAGGGCAAAGCCGGGAAACTATGCAGTGAAGATTTCATTCGTAGGCTACATACCGGTCATCAAACCGGTTACGATTTCCCGGAACAAACCAGCCGTTAATATCGGACAAATCGAATTGCATTCCGATGCCATCATGCTGGAAGGAGCGGTTATCGTAGCCCAAGCCCCAGAAGTAACTGCAGTGGCAGATACCTTGGTATATAATAGCTCGGCATACCGCCTGCCCGAAGGTTCGGCACTGGAAGAACTGGTCAAGAAACTTCCGGGAGCCGAAGTAGATGAAAACGGGAAAATCACCATTAACGGAAAGGAAATCACCAAAATCATGATTGACGGGAAAGAATTCTTTGCCGACGACCCCAACATCGCCATGAAAAACCTGCCCGTAAACATCATTGACAAAGTGCGTGCATACGACAAACAATCGGACATGGCACGTGTAACAGGCATTGAAGACGGAGAAGAAGAAACGGTGCTCGACCTTAGCGTAAAACCCGGGATGAATCACGGATTCTTCGGAAACGTAGACGGAGCGTACGGTACCGAAGACCGGTATAGCGGGAAATTGCTTGCCAACTATTTCCGGGACAAAAAACAATTCACCGTTATCGGTTCTATAAACAATGTAAACGATAACAGCTTCCCCGGAGGAGGAGGTTTCCGCAGGCAAGAAAACGGATTGACCACGGTCAAGATGGCGGGAGCCAACTTTGCCACAGAAAACGAGAAGTTCAAGTCGGAAGGAAGCGTGAACTTCAATTACAAAGACGCGGACCAACGGAGCAAACAAGCCTCGGAAACCTTTGTATCTACCGAAAGCAGTTCGTTCAAGAATGCCCTGGACAATAGCCGGAACAAGACCACCAACCTGACCGCCGACGCTTTCCTGGAATGGCGTCCCGACACGATGACGACCCTTATCCTACGTCCCCGCATCCGCTATGGAAAAACGGACAACGCAAGCCTGCAAAACTCGTACACCTTCAACCAAGACCCAGAGCATTCTACCGACGAGCTCTTCAACACGGACGACCTGACCTCGCTGGTGCCCGAAGAGAACATCGTCAATACGGTATTAAAAAACACATTGAGCAAAGGAGACGACCTGACGGCAGGAGGTACCTTAATATTAAACCGCCGGCTGAACGATGAAGGAAGAAACATCACGTTCAGGGGCAGATACAACTACACCAACAGTACCAGCGAACAATTCTCTGTATCCGAAACCGAATATTTCCAGCAAACGCCTGAAGAGCGCATGGAAATATTAAACCGATACATCAACACCCCGACCAAAACCAGCGAATACAACGCAAGGCTGACTTACAGCGAACCTATATTCAAAGGAGGCTTCATCCAATTCAGCTACAATTTCCAATACAGCCGTTCCACGACCGACAAGTCCACATACGATATGCCCGATGACTGGACGACAGGCGGAGGTACGGCAGGAGGCAGTTTCAATGCCGATTTAAGCCAAAACGCCATCTACAACTATTACAACCATCAGGCGGAAGTATCTTTCCGCTGGATACGCGAGAAGATGCGCTTCAATATCGGCATGTCTTTCCAGCCTCAGCGCTCTACCCTTTCGTACACAAAAGGCGAATACCAGATAGACACCGTACGCAATGTCTTCAACTTTACGCCGACCTTGGATTTCCGTTACCGTTTCTCGAAAACCAGCCAGCTGCGCATACGCTACCGCGGACGAACTTCACAGCCCGACATGATTGACTTGCTTCCGATAGAAGACAATACCGACCCGCTGAATGTAACGATAGGAAACCCGGGCTTGAAACCGACGTTCACCAACAGCCTGCGCATGGAATACAACACATTCAATGCCGAAACCCAACGAGGCATGTTTTCGTTCTTCAATTTCCAGAACACGATGAACGACATCAGCAACCGGCGCATCTACAACGAGGAGACCGGAGGATATACCACCAAACCCGAAAACATCAACGGAAACTGGAGCCTGTTCGGCATCGTAGGAGGCAACATCGCCCTGAAGAACAAGAAATACACCATCAACACGTTTACACGGGCAAACTACCAGAACATGGTAAGCTACATCAGCAATAATACAGAGCTAAATGAAGCAGGCAAGAACACAACCAAACGCCTTTCATTGGGCGAACGCCTGCGCGGTACCTACCGGAACGACTGGTGGGAGGTATCGCTGAACGGCTCGCTGGACTATACGCATTCGCGGAACAGCTACCAGACTTCGAACAACATGGATACGTACCAGTTCGCATACGGAGCAAGCACCAACATACGCCTGCCCTGGAACATGACCTTATCCACCGATATCTCGCAAAACTCCCGCCGGGGATATACCGATGCCAGCATGAACCGGGACGAGCTGATATGGAACGCCCAAATCGCGCAAGATTTCCTGAAAGGCAATGCCGCAACGATAAGCGTACAGTTCTATGACATCCTGAAAAACCAAAGCAACATCAGCCGCACCATCAGCGCCGCCATGCGCCAAGATACGGAATACAATGCCATCTACAGCTATTGCATGGTCCACTTCATCTACCGCCTGAACCTTTTCGGAGGAAAACAAGGGCAGGGAGGCGCCGGATTCCAAGGCGGGCACGGCCCGGGGGGCAGAGGCCCGCGACGTTTTTAGTTACTTCCATACATATTACTAACAACCCGACGCATATATCTTCTCAAAGCACCATGAAGATATATGCGTTTTTTTACATATAGCCGCGCGGCTTGTAAGATTAATAATCTTGCGGCTTGAAGATTATTAATCTTACACCAAACGAGGCTATACGTGCCAGGATTTTCAGCTTGCTCCGAAGCGATACGCCACCGGCGAAGGAAGATTTCAGGACACTTGTTTTGCGGATAACCTCATTTTTTCCTATATTTGCTCTTCATTTGTCAAGACCATTTATGAAAAATTACCTGTATACCCTTTGGCTCCTGTTCGTGTCCCTTTCCGTCAAGGCACAGTTAAACAGCACATTCACCCATTACTCACAAGAAAACGGGTTGTCCGAAAACACCGTCATGTCCATCGTACAAGACCATGACGGCATGCTATGGTTCGCCACTTGGGACGGAATCAACCGTTTCGACGGATACGACTTCCATGTATACAAAGCGCGTAAAAGCAACGACGTAAGCTGGGCGTCAAACCGCATAGATTATCTTTACGTAGATGCCAAAGGAAACGTCTGGTGCATCGCATACGACGGACATGTATTCCGGTTCGACAAACGCATGGAAACCTTTATCGAAGTGCCCTCCGAAGGTCCGGGCAAAGACCTGGCTTATACATCCATACAACCCTTAGCCAACGGAACGGTGTGGCTATTGACAGACCATAGTGGAGGCATGCGCATCCATACCGAAGCACGCACGGGGGAAACCCTTACCGAGAGATGGCCCTCGACAACCGCCAGCAACCAGGCGATACACATCAACACCGTCTTTCTGGACAACAAAGGGAACGAATGGATATTGACCGACAACGGACTGCAACGCATCAGCCCCGACGGAAAACGGAACACCTATTTTACAGACATGGAAAACAACAGGTCCAACCAGTCTTTCTTTGCCGCGGCACAACAAGGAGAAAACCTTTATTTCACCTCCAGACAGGGACGTATATGGACCTATTCGCTAAAGGATGACATCTTCACGCTGACGGAACTTCCCTATCAAGATGACATCACCCACATCTTTACATTACCCGACAAGCGGATGGCGCTGACAATGAAACACCAAGGTGTCTTAATTGCGGACGCATCGCTGCATCCCATACGCTTTTACGGCTCTACGGAAGGAGTGGATTTCAGCAAGTCCCCTATCCAAAACACGTACGTAGACCGGTACGGGGAAATATGGATTGCCATCGACCGCATCGGATGCGTGTGCCACATCAATCCCGGCACCGGCACGTTCCGCATCGAACAAATGAAGGTAGAGCAAGACGCCGCAGACCGTTCGGTTCCGGTGTTTTCCATCTGCGAAGACCAGCGCGGAAACCTATGGGTGCACCCCGTAGGAGGAGGACTGGCATGGTTCGACCGCACCCGGGGCAAGCTATTGCCGTTCTACGACGAAACCGGCTCGCCCGACTGGCGTTTCTCGAACAAACTGCATGCCATGACCGTAGACCGGCAAGGCAATTTATGGCTGGGCACCCACTCGAAAGGATTAGAAAAAGTATCGTTCTTCAACAGCCATTTCCGCCTGATAAAGCCCCTGTCCTGCAATCACGACACCAACGCCAATCAAGTACGGGCTTTATGCGAAGACCGTGAAGGGCGCATCTGGACAAGCACCCGCGACGGAAAGACGCTGGTCTACTCTTCCGAATTCGACTTCATCGGATACCTTACCGCCGACGGACGCATCTCTGACACAGGCACCCCCCTCATCGCTTCGGCTTACCAGATTATAGAAGACTCTAAAGGCATTATCTGGATTGCGGCGAAAGGACAAGGCATCATCCGCCTTGCCCCGACCGCCAACGGCCTTGCCTACCATTTGTCTAACTATACATACGACGCGAACGACATCTATAGCCTAAGCCACAACAGCACATACGACATCTGCGAGGACGGGCACGGACGGTTCTGGATAGCCACCTTCGGAGGAGGAATCAACTGCATGGAACAGCAGGCGGACGGAAGCGTCCGGTTTCTCAACGCAAGAAACAACCTGAAGGCATATCCCTTGGACCGCTGCTCGAAAGCACGCGCCATCCAACGGGACAAAAACGGGACAATCTGGGTGGCAACCTCGAACGGACTATTGTCCTTCAGCGAAGATTTCACGCGTGCAGAAGCAATCAACTTCAAGCTACACGTACGCGAGCCAAACAACAAAGAAAGCTTGAGCAACAACGACATCTACGACATCCTGCTCACCCACGAAGGACGCTTGTTCTTCGCCACATTCGGAGGAGGGCTGAATGAGCTGAAGTCCACCGGAATCCGGGACAGCGTACGGTTCACCTCCTACACCACGTCCAACGGGCTTCCGACCGACGTGCTGGTATCGCTCAGCGAAGACAAGAAAGGAAACATCTGGATTGGTACAGAAAGCGGATTAAGCCGCATGAACGCAATCAACCGGCATTTCGACAATTTCCTGAAAGGCGAGTTGGGCGAAGAACTCATCTTCGAAGAAAGCACAGCCCTCACCCGTACCGACGGCACCCTGTTGTTCGGCTCAAACCGAGGACTGCTCACCTTCGACCCTGCCGATATACAGACCAACCGGTACGTGCCCAGCATCGTATTCTGCGGATTGAAAATCGCCAACGAGAATATGGTCCCGCAAGAAGGCTCCATATTGCCCGAATCGCTGAACACCCTGAAGCATCTCACGTTATCCCATAAGACCAACACCATTTCGCTTGCCTTTGCCGCACTCGACATGAACTTCCCCGAAAACATCAAATACGCCTACATGCTGGACGGATTCGATAAAGAATGGAACTATGTAGGCAAGCAACGCATCGCCACCTACACCAATTTGCCGCACGGGGACTATACCTTCCGCATCCGTTCTACCAACGGGGCAGGAATCTGGACCGACAACGAACGCCGGCTTGCCATCACCGTCAGCCCCACATTCTGGGAAACGCCATACGCCTACATCCTCTACACGTTCGCCTTCTTATGCGTATTGCTGGGAGGCGCCTACATCTTGTTCGTCTTTTACCGCCTGAAACATGAAGTATCCGTCGAACAAGAGGTGACCGACATGAAACTGCGCTTCTTCACCAATATCTCGCACGAGCTGCGCACTCCCCTTACCCTGATAGAAGGCCCGGTAAGCTACATCCTGAAGCGGAACGACCTGACCCAGGAAGTACGGGAACAATTGCAGACCGTAGAACGGAACACGAACCGCATGCTGCGCCTGGTCAACCAAATACTGGACTTCCGCAAAATCCAGAACAACAAGATGAAGCTGTGCATCGAACAGATAGACATCGTGCCTTTCACACGCAAAATCATGGAGAACTTCGAATCGGTGGCAGAATCGAACAAGATAGATTTCATCTTCGAGAGCGAACAGCCCTCCCTGAAACTATGGGCAGACGCAGACAAAGTGGAAAAAATCATCTTCAACCTGCTCTCGAACGCATTCAAATACACAGAGCCGGGCAAGGCGATTAAAATATTCATCCACGAAAACGAAAACACCATCGCCATAGGCGTGCAGGACCAAGGCATCGGCATCCCCGAAAACATGAAGGAATCGCTCTTTGCCCGCTTCGAGACCCTGCTCGACAAAAACCTCTTCAACTACAAGAACAGCACCGGCATCGGGCTTTCGCTGGTAAAAGAACTGGCGGACATGCATCATGCTTCCATCCGCGTAGACAGCAAGGAAGGAGAAGGAAGCTGCTTCACCATCGAATTCAAGAAAGGCAAGGCACATTACGGGAAAGAGGCGGAATTCATCCTTTCGGACAACATCGAGCACAACACCCAAGCGGAACTTGCAGCCCCTGCCGCTTCAGAAGAAGGCATAACGGAAGACCGGAACACGATGCTGCTGGTAGAAGACAACCTGGAACTGCGCGCCTTCCTCCGCAGCATCTTCAAGGCACAATTCCAAATCATCGAAGCCTCTAACGGAACAGAAGGCATCGACAAGGCCAAAAAACACATACCCGACATCATCATCAGCGACATCATGATGCCCGGGCAAGACGGAATCGCCCTGACCAAAGAACTGCGCCACGACGTGGCAACAAGCCATATTCCCATTGTCCTGCTTACGGCAAAGGCCGACATGGACAGTAAGCTGCAAGGCATGGAACTGGGCATCGACAGCTACATCACCAAGCCTTTCAGCGCCATCTATCTAAAGGCACGCGTAGACAACCTGCTCGCCAGAAGGCAACGCCTGCGCCAATTCTATTGCGAACATCTGATGGACATCAACGATACCGGCACCGAAGAAGAGGCAAAAGTGGAAGAAGAAGTGCAGAACTCAATTTCCCCGCAAGACAAACTCTTTATCGACCGGCTGACGGAATTCATGGAAAAACACATGGACAATGGCGAGTTAGTGGTAGACGACTTGGTACACGAAATGTCGGTCAGCCGTTCGGTATTCTTCAAGAAGCTGAAATCGCTCACCGGGCTTGCGCCGATTGAGTTCATCAAGGAAATGCGCGTGAAACGTGCCGCACAGCTCATCGAGACCGGCGAATTCAACATGACCCAAATCGCGTATATGGTAGGAATCAACGACCCGCGCTATTTCAGCAAATGCTTCAAGCAGCGTTTCGGAATGACACCGACAGAATACAAGGAGAAAGTGCGGAAATAAAGCCCGCAAGCAGCACTCCCCAAGCCCCCACGCCGTTTGCTGAGTTATTTCTCTTGAAACGCAGATTGACGCAGATAATTTTATCTTTTATCCGCGTAAATCTGCGCTAATCTGCGTTTCATTACGCCCAAACGTCACGCCGTTTGCCGTTTCCAAGGCCTCGGAAGAAGTGATGCAGGGGTGCACGGCCGTTTCCAAGACCTCTGCGGACGTAAAGTGTCAGAACGGATAGCCGATGGCGAAATGAAGCCCTTGCCCGTCCTTGAAACGGGGGATGTTGTAATAGCCCGAACGTCCGGTTTCGTAAGGCACATGCAATGCGATTCCCCAATCCAGACGGAGAACCAGGAAAGAAAGGTCGTAACGGATGCCCACACCTGTACCCAACGCAATATTGTCGAAGAAATGCTTGAACGTGAACTTGGCATCGGGACGCGCCTCGTCTTCACGCATCAGCCATACATTGCCTGCATCCAGAAAGACCGCTCCGTTCAGGTTTCCGCCGAACATATTCGACAACAGGCGGAAACGGTATTCCACGTTCGCCTCCAGCTTGATATCGCCCGTCTCATCCACATACGAATAAGCGGAGTTGTCGGCAGGATGGAAACGTCCCGGTCCGATAGAACGTACCGTAAAGGCACGGATGCTGTTCGCCCCGCCCACGTAGAACTGCTCGCTGTAAGGCGCAACGGTCTTATTTCCGTACGACCAAATGACACCTGCCATCAAACGTCCCGCCAACTGCTGCTTCTCGCTGATGTAATACAAAGGACGTATCTCGCTCGTAAACTTCAGGAACTGGGCAAAAGGCGTGCCCAAGAACTTCTTCTCCCGTTCTTTAAAGCTCCTGCCGAATGCCGCATAAATGGCTGAAGTGATATTGCCCGCCGAAGTGAACGAGTTTTCCCACCACAAGCGCAAGCGCCGCTTGCGCCACGAGTCATCGTACGTAAAGGTATAGGATATGGAAGGAATGAACTGGTCGTCCAGGCTTCGGAAAAGCATGGGATTCGCCAAGGCGATGGAATCGAATGTAGGCGTACGGCGCTGCAAATGATTGAAGGCAAGATGAACCGGCGTCACAGTATGCTTCATGCTCCGCGATTTCTGAAAGCTATAAGACACGCTTCCGCCGAAAGAAAGCATCTTGAAATAACGCGCACGGTTCACCTGCTCGGCATAGATACGGAAATGGGTCTCCGAAGGGAAACGGAACGGGTCTATCCGGTCGCGCACCCACGGCAAGACAATGCGCGGGAAGTCGAGCGAAAGCGCCGCGCCCAGCTCGTAGGAGTTCATCACCGACTTGTCTCCGTCTACCGTCGAACTGGTCTGCCACTCGTACGAGCCTTTCAGTTCCAGGTTGAGCGAAGCCCCCATGCGCCGGAAGTTGCGCTTCGAAAGCTTGAAAATGGCTCCGGGACCGGTCTGCTTGGTGCTCTTCGTTGTCACGTTCAATTCCAGTTCACTATCGTAAGGCAGGTCGAACATCGCGTTGACCCGCACGTCAAGCGTATCGCTATCCGGACGGGGAAGGTATTGCACCTCGTTAAACTTGAACACGCCCAGGCGCGAAAGGGCTTCCTGCGTATAGTTCTGGCGGGTCTGCGAATACATTTCCCCTTTCCGGTAGATAAAGCGTTTGCGCAACACACCGAAACGAAGCCCGGGTTTCTCGCCGGCATAATGCACCGTAAAGTCGCGGAGCTTCAACGAATCCGTCGGGCGCTCGCCGTTGTATCCGGTCAGGTAAACCGAGGTGTTCCCCAAACGGTACCGCCGCAAAGCTTCCTTAGGCAAGTTCGGCTCGGGCACCAGCTTCAGCGTGACATATCCGGGACGCATCAACGTATCGGCAAGAAAAGTGATGAAATCATTCCGTGCATAATAATATCCGTTATCCCGCAACAGGTCAATTATCCGCTGGCGTTCCTCATTCAACGTATTGACATTGAAATGCTCGCCGCTACGCACCAGTTTCCCAGCCATATTCGCATGAATCAGGCTATCGGTCAGAGGCGCAAAGCCTTCATACAACAACGTGTCGATGTAATACGGACGCCCCATGTCGATGTCATAACTCAACTTTACCGCACGCGGATTCTTGGTACTGTCCACCCGATACGTGACATGCCCGTCGAAGAACCCGTAATCCCGAAGCAAGTTGCTTGCCACCTTGGCACGGGTATCGGGATTGACCGTCGACACATAGACCGGGTCGGCTGCCAATTTCCGGAAAATCCATCGTCCGAAGCCTTTCTCATACCTTACGAAACGATTGTACACCCACAGGCCGAAAGGTATGGGGAAACGGATATTGGGATAGGTCACGATGGCATTGTTGGGAGCGATGCTGATAGCTCCCTTCACCTCGTCCAGCGCCGCCTGCCCCGCTTTGGTCTCATCCTCATTCTGTACGGAAATGTCCTTCAAGCCTAAATACAAGGTCTCTCCTTCCGGCAAATGCTTGGTAATAGAGCACGAAGACAACCCTATCAGCATGCCCAACCAAATCCATATATATGCGTTGCGTCTTTTCATTTGCTGCTATACCTTATTAATATATATTCATTGCCCTTCGCTCTTTTCTTCATCCGCAGGGCGGTTTTTCTTCCGCGAGCGGAAGATGAAAAGCTCGCCCAGCTTGCTCACTTTCTTGCGCAGGACGATACCGGCTCCCGTCTCTATCACTTCCCCGTCGAGTATGCTCTCGTAGTTCTTATCGTGGAAAATCTTGATGTAGCGCGTGCCGCTATTGTCCAGCCGGTATTCCAACGAGATATTGTCGATGAACGACTCGTCCTGCTGCTGGGCATCGTTTCCGGTAGATATCTTCCCGCCTATTATCACTTGGAAACGGTTGTTCCAAAAGCGTTTGGCGAACTGGAAATTATAATCGGTACGCGACGTTCCGCTCTCCTGTTCGGTGGTCTCCATACCGAAATTGATGTCGATAGTCTTCAGGGCGCTCCCGGCTATCTTGTTGATTTCGCTCTGGAGGAAAGAGTTCAGCATGCTGTTCGTGTCAAAACCGCCTCCCGAAGTGTTTCCTTCCGCCATATACATGCCCGTCACCAGCATCGTCACCGCCAGCTTGTTCTTCTCCTCCGCCGACTTCGAGGCAAGCTCGTTCTGCATCGTCCCGTCTTCGGGAGCCTCTAAGGTAAAGGTAAAGCCCAAGTCTTCCAGGCGGTTCGTAAGGTTCACCCCTACATCGAAATTCACCATACGCGAGCCGCTCTCTTCCGAAGCCACCGAAGCGCGCACCCGTTCCGAGGCCTTGATATTCAGATTGGGGTTCATCAGGTCGCCCGTCCATTCGATATAGCTCCCGCTTTGGATGTGGAAAGTCTTCAGAGGGATAATCGGCATTTCGTATTTCATCTCGCCGCTCATCAACGAATAACGTCCGTTCAAGACCATATTCCCGTCGGGCTGGTATTGGAAAGAAAGGTCGCCTCCCCCCTCCAGAAGCATGTAATTGCTCCCGTCTTCGTTCAGGTCGACCCGTGCCTGTACCGCCTCGTCGATATGCAGGGTCATCAGCACATCCATGCCTCCCAACGATACGGGTTCTGCCTGCGTGAGATCCACGCGTGCCGTATCCCGGAAGTCTACAAACGTAACGGTCTCGCTCAGCTTATCTTCCACCGTAAGAGGAGAATCTTTCAAGACATACGTAAAGTCGCTATTCCCCAAGATATTCATATTCCCGCGCATGGTCAATGCATCGGGCGAGCCTTTTACAACCGAACTGAAATCGACATACAACTTGCCGTACACCAACGATTCTTTCGTCCGTTTGGCGTTAATCAGCTCAAAATTGCGTGCCATCATGCCCAAGTTGACATCTATCGCCTCGAAATTGCCCATGTCCACATAGCCGTCCACGGTGAAAGGCGTTGCCCCTTCGGTATAAATGTTGAACCGCTCGAACTCCAGCCGGTTATCCTTTATTTTTATCGGACGATTGTCTAAACGCAAGTTCAACGAAGCCTGCGGAACTCCCACCTGCACGCTATCAAGGCTCAAGTCTCCTGCCAGCAAAGGGGAAGAAGCAGCGCCGCTCACTTCCATCTTCCCGTCCAGGCCGCCTTTTAATGTAGCCAGCCCTGCCGGGATAAAGGCATTGGCGATATGCAAAGGGAAATGATGCAACCCGACACTTGCATTCAACCGGTCGGGGAGCGTTTCGGTAGCCGGAGCATAGCTTCCCCCCAGGCTCACCACCTCCGTGCCGTTTATCGTGACCTGTCCCTTAATGCCGTGCGCCCCGTCTTCTTGCGGAAGATAAACCGCCGACGCGCCCCAGTCGCCCAACGGGTAACGGTTGTATGCCAAGCTATCTACCCGGACATCCGCCTCCACCTGCATATCCGTTCCCTGCTGCACATAATGCGCTTTGGCGTCAATCAGACCGGCTATATCGGGCATATAAGGAACCACCCTCCGGAACTCTCCGATGCTTATCCGATGAAGCTCCAGCGTCAGGTCTTGCCCGCTCAACGTATCGGAAGGAGAATAAAAAGCCAGTCCCGTATTCCGGCTATCCGCCAGACGCAAATCGGCATATACGCGTCCGTTATCGTTCAGGAAAATGTAATTGCTGGGATTCGCCTGAAACTTACGGTATACCAGCGTAGGCTCATCAGGAGACACATGCACGCTGATTCCTTCGGGATGCATACGGGCCTCCAATCCCAGTTCGACGCCTTTTTCAAGCTTGTTGTTCAAATAGCTGATGTACGTACGGGCACGCGTAGAATCAACGCTTCCCCACAAGCCGATGCCGAACGCCTCCTGACGCTTGCTTGCCAAAGCTTTCACCCCGCTATGGAAAAGGAAGCGCGCGGTATCCTGACGGGCATCGAAGAAGATGGTATCCAGCCGCAGGCTATCTGTGCGCAAGCCATACAGGCGCATATCGGCATTCAAGCCTTCATCGGGCGAAGCAGACATGGCTATCCGAAACCGGTCGTACCGGAGATGACCCGCAGCCAGAAGGTTCGCTATCGGATTGTCCGGACCTGAAAAGATACGGAGCTCGGCACGAGGCAAGATTTCCTTCAACACGCGTTGGTCTAATTTCTTGCCTTTCCATTGCCGGCCGAATTCCGCCATCAATGCCGTAGCGCCCGAAGCCAGACGCTCTACGCCATCGGGCGAACGGAAGAGGAAAGTAAGGTCTCCCGCGTTGACAAAACTCCGGATAGAATCGGAAGCCATCTCCACTCCGGCATGCAAGTCTTTCGTATGAAACGTATTTTCTTCCGTGGCAAGATGGATATCGGTGAGCGACACCCGTACCCGATGGTTCTGCTTCATATCGGTTTGGGCATGCGCCTCTATGTGCAAAGCCGGATTCAGCTTCTTTTCCATCAGCTCCAAAGCTTTCAGGTCGAGCCGTTTCACTTGCCCGTCCAAGTCGGCTTTCACCTGATTCGGAAGAAGCGAGGCATTCAGATTCATCCGGGCATCTACCGCATGGTCGGACACCGAAAGCGAAAGCTTTCCCTGCGAATGTTCCAGTCCGCCTTCCAGCTCCAGCCCAGAGAACAAACGGCGCCCATAACGCAAATGAGAAACGCCGCCCTTCACCTTCATCTGCGTACGGGGAGAAAAGAAATCAAGCCCCCTTCCCTCCGCCCAGAGGGAGGCATCGAACCGATAAAGAGAATCGTCCGGAAGAAAAGCATGCAGGTTCAACGTATCAATCCGTATCTGTGCCCGATAGCTCTCTTCCTGCAAATCATATCCTGCGGCAAGCGTTACCCTGCCCCGCTTTCCTTCACGCAAGTCCATATCCACCCCCACCCGGTTCCCTTTAAGCGAGACAAGCCCGTCCAGCCGCATCCCTTGCGGTATGGAAACACCGCCCGAAAGCGTTTCTACAAAGCCCAAATCTCCGGTGCCCATAGCCAAATGCAACGTACCGTTCCGCCGCGTACTATCCAACACAAAAGCAAGATGTCCGTCCGCTTCGGCACGGAAAGCCCCCGGAAGCGCAAGCGAGAGCTGGGTCAGTTTCAAGTCGTTCAGGCTTCCGTCTATTCCGGCGCGCACCTGAAGCGGACGGGAAGGATATTGCCGGACAAAGTCTGCGGGAATCCCCGTCACGAGCTTCAGCAAATCATTCTTGCCGATGTCTGCCATCAGGCGTGCCTGAACAGTCCCTTCCTTACCGGCATCCATGGCATCCCAGTCCATCGAAGCGTTCAACTCTAAAGCCGAATCCTGCGTCTTGATACTGAACGAAGGCACCTGCAAGGCATGGGCATCCGAAACCAGACGCCCCTCTCCCGAAGTGATTTCCAATCCCGAACGCTCTTTCAGCTCAAACGTACGGATGAATGCCCTGATGTCGTTTCCGGCATAATAGAGGGAATCCATGCCGATATTCAAACCGGTAACCGCAATGTGCGAAGGGTCAAGCCCCACTTCTGCCGGAGGGAGAGAGCCTGTATCAAAACTGAACCTGCCTTCTTCCAATGCAAACGAACGTGCCGAATAAGCCATGCGGTGCAGGTCGGCATTGCCTTCGCGCAAGGCAAGGCGATGGAGCGAAACCGCCATGGAAAGTGTATCCAACGGCATCTGTAAGGCAAAAGACACATTCTCGAAGTCAATCTTCTGCAACTGGAATTTCCAATATACCGGTGCCGAGGCGGCCGTATCTTGTGCCGCCGTATCGGCAAGGCACATCGACAAGCGTGTGTCTTTCAGGGTCAGCTGGTTCACAACAGCCGTTTCAGGACTCAAGTCTACTCCATGCGAAGAAACAAAGACACTCCCTATTTCGCCCTCTAACCTCATGCCGCTGATTAAGTCCGCCGTATGAAACCGCGTATCTGACAATTCCAGCCCGTCCAGCTCCACTTGTTTCTTCAACAAAGGAAGAAGCTGCACTTTTGCGGTAAGCCTTCCGGCATCGGCAATCGTATCACCTTGATTTACCACCAGCGCCCGATGCACGACCAAATCGAGCGGGAAACCTAACGAAATACGCCCTATCGAAATCTGCATGCCCGTGGCTTCCGACGCATACCGGGTAGCGGTACGCACCAGAAAATTCTGTATGGGAGGCAGATATACCAACACACATATCAGAACAAACAATATAAACGGGGACGCTACGATAATCCCCAACCGGCGGATATTTTTCTTCATACGGACATGCAATCGCTTTTATTGATGCGAATATAGGCAAAATAACCGAAAATACATCACATTTTGATTGATTTGATAATGCCAACTAATCGAAAAATAATTAACTTTGCAATATCACTAACCTAAAATAAAACTATATGAAACCAACTTTATTCGTTCTTGCCGCCGGAATGGGAAGCCGTTACGGAGGTCTTAAACAACTGGACAGCCTGGGTCCGAACGGAGAAACCATCATGGATTATTCCATTTACGATGCAATCCGTGGAGGATTCGGCAAACTCGTGTTTGTCATCCGTAAAGATTTCGAAAAAGATTTTCGCGATAAAATCATCAGCAAATACGAAAACCACATCCCGGTAGAAGTCGTATTCCAGTCTACCGACAAACTTCCGGAAGGCTTTACTTGCCCAGCCGAACGTACCAAGCCTTGGGGGACCAACCACGCCGTACTGATGGGTAAAGACGTTATCAGCGAACCGTTTGCCGTTATCAACGCCGATGACTTCTACGGACGTGACAGCTTCGCCGTAATCGGCAAATACCTGTCCGAACTTCCCGAAGGCGCGAAAAACCAATATTGCATGGTAGGCTTCCGGGTAGGAAACACATTAAGCGAAAGCGGAACTGTGGCACGGGGTATCTGTTCGACCGATACGGAAGGACACTTGACCACCGTAGTAGAACGTACCGAAATCATGCGCATCGACGGCACCGTATCTTATAAGGACGATGACGGGAAATGGGTGGGCATCGCCGACAACACCCCGGTATCGATGAACATGTGGGGATTCACGCCCGATTATTTCAAGTATTCGGAAGATTATTTCGTAGATTTCCTGAAGGAAAATATCGACAAGCCGAAAGCCGAATACTACATCCCGCTCATGGTGAACAAGCTCATCAACGAAGGTACCGCCAAGGTGAAAGTACTCGACACCACTTCACGCTGGTTCGGCGTAACGTATGCTGCCGACCGTCAAGGTGTAGTAGACAAGTTCAAAGCACTTGCAGATAGCGGCGAATATCCTTCACCCTTATTCTGATAAATCACTTATTTTCACCACAGATTACACGGATTTTATTATCATCCGGGTATTCTGTGGTGTTTTGTATGCATTTTATTTATATATAATAAATGTTAAACGGCATATAAATGTAAACACAACATAGCAATACAAGAAATAAATAACCTACTTTTGCAAACCATAGTTTACAAAACAAGATTATTTATATGAACGAAGCAAAAGAAACCTTTCGCGAATTGAATGAAAGCTTCACCACCAAAGAAGCTATCGACGAAGCAAAACGATGCTTGAACTGTAAAAATCCTTCCTGCAAAAAAGGATGTCCCATTGAAAATGATATCCCCGGCTTTATCCACCAGCTTTCTATGGGGAACATGGGTGACGCCATGCGCATCATCAACGAAAAGAGCAACCTGCCTGCCATCTGCGGACGTGTATGCCCGCACGAAAAACAATGCCAGGGACATTGCGTGCTCTATGCCAAAGGAAAAGGCATCCAAATCGGCAAGCTGGAACGCTTCATTGCTGATTTCGATACCGAAATGAGCCTGATACGGGAGAAACTTCCGCAAAAAACACGAGGAAAAGTAGCTGTTATCGGCTCAGGGCCCGCCGGACTTACCGTAGCGGGCGACCTGGCACGCCAAGGGTTCAGCGTCACCATCTTCGAAGGGCAAAGCGAAGCGGGAGGAGTCTTGATGTACGGCATTCCCGAATACCGCCTTCCCAAAGCCGTAGTGGCTAAAGAAATAGAAAAGATAGAGGCGTTAGGGGTCAACTTCGTGCTGAACTGTCTGGTAGGAAAAGACATTACCGTAGACCAAATGTTCGAACAAGGCTATGACGCCATTTTCATCGGAACAGGAACAGCCCTCCCGAAATCATTAGACATTCCCGGAAACAAGCTCCGGGGAATCATCCAATCTTCCTATTTGCTCCACATGGTCAACATATTCAACCAAAACATCGTGGAACGCAATGCCGTGCCCTTAAAAGAAGGAGACCGGGTAGCGGTTATCGGATGCGGAAACGTGGCAATGGATGCCGCACGCACCGCCGTACGCATGGGAGCAGCCAGCGTGCACGTGATTTACCACCGCACGGAAGCGGAAATGAGCGCTATCCCAAGCGAATACCAAGACGCGGTAAAAGAAGGGGTGCAATTCTTATGGCAGACCTCCACCCAAGAATTTCTTGGAGACGACGAGGGAAAAGTCATCGGGCTTCGTGCCGCAACCCCGGAAGGAATCCGGGATTTTACGTTCGACCGGGTATTGCTCGCCATCGGCTCACGCCCTGCCAACCGCATCGTGTCGACCACAACGGGTATCGAGGTAGACGATACGGGCTATGTCATCGTGAAAGACCGCCCGTACGGGATGACCACCCGGCGGGGTGTATTCGCCGGAGGCGATGTAGTGCACCGTCCGCACACCGTGGTACTGGCAATGAAAGCCGCCAAACAAGTAGCCGCAGGCATCGCGCAATACGTAGATGCGGTAAAACTGCTTGAGGAATAATAAAAAATGAAGAATGAAGAATTCTCATCGGGGATATTCTTCATTCTTCATTCTTCATTCTTCATTCTCCAAGGCGTTCCGGCTCCGGTCGTCCGGACCTTCCGGATGAATCACCCTTTCCAAACGTATATCAAAAATCAACGTTGAATAAGCAGGAATATCACCATAATCCGAAGTACCATATCCCATAGTATAAGGAATATAGACTTCCCAATGCTCACCTTCTTGCATGTGAAGCAGAGCAGTAGTCCAACCGGTTCTTACCCCACTTACCGCGAACGATACCGGCACATGAACCTCCGGATCCCAGTCTCCACTATAGCTCTGGTCGAACACTTCTCCGTTTATAAACCAGCCCCGATAGTGCACCAATACCGTATCGGTCGAGAACGGCGTTTCGCCTGACTCCACATCCGCCTCGGTCAAATCCTTTACATACACATAATCGGAAACGGGTAAAATCGTAGTGCCTTCCAACCCTCCGCCACTTTGAATCTTATAATTCGCATACCGCGTCCAACGCTCACCGGCAGGCGGATTCTCCACGACATTGGCGATGGAATCAAGATAAGCACTGTTACGCGCCTCCCAATTCTGATAAGGGTCGGCAGACAGGTCTGTGTCTTCGCTACATGAGGCAAGGGCGCACATCAGCACGAGCACGCCCCAAAGACACATCACATAATTCTTCATGCACACATTCATTATTGCAAGGTTTTCAGCAGACTGGTGATGCTCACCTTGTCGGCGATAATATTGTTCAGGTCGGCAATAGCCACACGCTCCTGCTCCATCGTATCGCGGTTACGCAACGTCACGCAGTTGTCTTCCAGCGTCTGATGGTCTACCGTTACGCAATACGGCGTACCGATGGCATCCTGACGGCGGTAACGCTTGCCGATAGAGTCCTTCTCGTCGTACTGGCAATGGAAATGGAACTTCAGGTCGTCCATAATCTCGCGCGCCTTTTCGGGCAGACCGTCTTTTTTCACCAACGGCATCACGGCAAGCTTCACCGGAGCCAGGGCGGCAGGGAGCTTCAACACCACGCGTGTCTCGCCGTTTTCCAGCTTCTCTTCCGTGTACGAAGCGCTCATCACGCTCAGGAACATACGGTCTACGCCGATAGAAGTCTCGATGACATACGGAGTATAAGATTCGTTGATTTCGGGGTCGAAATACTTGATGCTCTTGCCCGAGAACTTCTCGTGCTGGCTCAGGTCGAAGTTGGTGCGCGAGTGGATGCCTTCCACTTCCTTGAACCCGAACGGCATCAGGAACTCGATGTCGGTGGCTGCATTGGCGTAATGCGCCAGCTTCTCGTGGTCGTGATAACGGTAATGGTCATCGCCGAAGCCCAGTGCCTTGTGCCATTTCAGGCGGGTTTCCTTCCACTTCTTAAACCATTCCAGCTCGGTGCCCGGCTTAACGAAGAACTGCATTTCCATCTGTTCGAACTCGCGCATGCGGAAGATGAACTGGCGTGCCACGATTTCATTGCGGAACGCCTTGCCTATCTGGGCGATGCCGAAGGGGATTTTCATGCGCCCTGTCTTCTGCACGTTCAGATAGTTCACGAAAATACCTTGTGCGGTTTCCGGACGAAGGTAGACTTTCATCGAGCCATCGGCGGTAGAGCCCATTTCGGTAGAGAACATCAGGTTGAACTGGCGCACCTCGGTCCAGTTCTTCGTGCCCGAGATGGGACACACGATTTCTTCGTCCAGGATAATCTGGCGCAGCTCGTTCAGGTCCGGTCCGGCATTCATCGCCTGTGTATAGCGTTCGTGCAGGGCGTCACGCTTCGCCTGATGCTCCAGCACGCGTGCATTGGTCGAACGGAATTCCTGCTCGTCGAAAGCATCGCCGTATTTCTTGGCGGCCTTTGCCACCTCCTTGTTTATCTTTTCGTCGTATTTCGCAATCTGGTCTTCAATCAGCACATCGGCACGATAACGCTTTTTCGAGTCGCGGTTGTCGATAAGCGGGTCGTTAAATGCGTCTACGTGCCCCGAAGCCTTCCAGATAGTGGGGTGCATGAAGATTGCCGAATCGATTCCCACGATATTTTCGTGCAAGAGCACCATGCTCTGCCACCAGTATTGCTTGATGTTGTTTTTCAGTTCCACACCGTTCTGTCCATAGTCGTAAACGGCTCCCAGTCCGTCGTAAATTTCACTCGACGGAAACACAAAGCCATATTCCTTACAATGCGAAACCAATTTCTTGAAAACGTCTTCTTGTGCCATTTTTCTTTATCTTTAAATTATTAATTCCGAAACTCATAAATGCGCACAAAGATACGGATTTATCCATAAAAAAGAAGCACAAGTTTATTAATTTATGCGAATCAGGAACAAATCGCCCCGTTTTCATTCGGGCTTCTCGTGAAAGAGCTGCACCGCACGTGCAAACTCCCCACTGATTTGCACCGCCCGCGGATGGTCGATGCGGAACAAGAGGGCAGACTGTCACTATGAATCCAATAGTAACAGTCGCTATGCCACGTAGTAGAGACGATGTGCACATCGTCTCTACAGAAGCGGCGCAAAAAGGTATTGGCATCTAACTCCCAGCCCGCACCGGCGGGCGATAACTACCTATAACTCCCTTTTAACTCCTGATTGGCATTAATAATTAAATGACTCAAGTTTCGCAAGTACTCAAATAATGTAATAAAAAAGGCTAAAGAGTTTGATAATTCAATGATTATCACTATATTAATGTCGCCAAACAAACATATAGCACCCTTTAGCCATGAACAAAAATAGACATATTATCGGTGAACTCCAAGAGTTTTTTGCAAACAATGACTCCAGCAAGGCAATAAACAGCATATCAACCATTATGAACAGCATAAGGATACAAAGCAAAGTTATCGGGTCAGTTAAGAATCCGAATTGCAAATTCACCTGTCTTCAGGTGTTACAACTGCTTGTTCTGTTCCCGTTCTTTTCAATTAAGAATGCTGCCAACTATTCGTCTTCTGCCCTGGGTAAGATGTTTGTCTGCCACAAAGACATGTTCTATCGTTTCATGAACGACGGCAACATCAATTGGCGACGTATAATCTACTCGGTTTTCAGGCAGTTGTATTCACGTGTGAAACGCAGAACGACATTGAAGTCGGACATCAGATGCGTCATCATCGATGATACAGACCTTCCGAAGACCGGATTCAAGACCGAGAAGATTGGCAAGGTATTCTCTCATACCCAAATGAAGCCTATACTTGGATTCAAGGCAATGTTCCTCTGCTTTACGGATGGTGTATCCCAGTTTCTCCTTGACTTTTCTCTCCATGGAGAGGAGGGAAAACGAAGCGATAAGCCACAGGGGTTATCCAAGAAACAGACGGAGGCTCGCTATTGTAAGGAACACTCAGGGGATGAGCGTATTGCCAGGCGTAGCGCTGAGTATTTTGCAAGTAAGATTGAGACGGCCATCAGCATGCTCAAGCGCTCAATCATAGAGGGTGTACGTTTCGATTATCTTCTTGTTGACAGCTGGTTTACCTGCTCTGAACTTTTGAAGTTCGTGGTCTCAAGGCACTTTGGATGCCACCTTATCGGAATGATAAAGATGGGCAAGACAAAGTATGAGACAGATCTTGGAAACAAGACAGCGCCTGAACTTATCAAGGCTCTCCAGAAATCCAAGAACGTAAAGTATAGACGCTCAATCGGTTACTACACAGCAACTGTCTCTGCTAAAATCTCCAGCATTAAGGTCTGCCTGTTCTTCTACAGAAGAGGCAAGAACGGCAATTGGAATGCTCTGCTTACCTCGGATTTGAAACTTGATGCGAAAGAAGCCTTCAGACTTTACTCAAGAAGATGGGTTATCGAAGTGGCTCACAAAGAGATGAAGCAAAATCTTAAACTCGGAAAGAACCAGTGCAGAGACTTCGCCGGACAGATTGCAGGCATATCATTGTGCGTACTGCAATACAATATTCTCAGTTATGTCAAACGCTATGAGTCATACGAAACTATCGGAGGACTCTTTGCTGAAATTTCAAAGAACTCTGTTGAACTTTCAGTAGCAGAAAAAATCTGGCTGCTGATTGTAGAAGTTATAAACGTCATTGCCGAGGTACTTAACTGTGATGCAATGGTTCTGACTGAACAAGTAATATCAAACGATAAACAAATCAAAGCTGTGAAGCAGGCTTTCGACAGGCTGACACCAGCCGCCTGAGGAGCTACACTTTACTTGCGAAACTTAAGTTATGTATAAACGATTCGCTTGTTGGAGGTAAAATCTACTCAAACTTTCTATCGATTACTCTCGAAAAGGATGCTCTCAATATAGCAAGGGATTTTACAGACTTGTTCATGAAACTGTATAAGCCAAGAGTGTTGAATCCTTCTTTTGAAGGCAAGGAAAGATTTGTTTATCGTGGTTACTACAAGCAGGTATTTGACATATTTACAGATAGAAAAGGCGTCAGAAGCAGTGTTGTTATAGACCTGTTTCATGGAGAGATTCTCTTGCCTGAGGAAATAAAGTTATCAAAACTTCATAGAAGGGAGAAGGCCTTGTATGCCTTATTCTTGTTGGAATCAGGAAGTGGTGGAATAAATTTCAGCAAACCGGAAAACGCCAAGGCTCTAAAAAGATTTGACCACCGTATGCAGCTTATACAGCTAAAGTATGAGATGATTTATGAAGGTTTTGGCGGCGATAAATCTCGTGCTCCGAAAATATATCTTTCGGAAAACAGGTTGCCAATGTTAAGTCTGATTAAACAACAAATTCGCCAAATCGGAGAATTGTTAAGTAATGCCGATGACTACTTGGTACAACGAAATCTTTTTGGCAATTACTGTGTAGCCATTCCTCCAGAATTGTGTCTATGTTACGATATGCAAGCAAAGCAGATTTGCCGTTTTGAGGATTCTGCTTTTTGGAGCCGGGTATTGGCCTTATAACCTTGCAACTTTTTGCAGACGATTTTTCCTTTATCGGGTGTAATATTGCAGATTTCTGTAAATCAAATGCTTATTGCCTAATTTTGCGTAAAAATTTAAGCAAATACGATTATGGCAATTACATTGGAAAAAGGACAGCGGATAGGCATAGGTCTATCTAAAGTTAGTGTAGGTCTCGGATGGGATCCGAATGAAGGTACAGGTTTTGATTTCGATTTGGATGCCTCTGCATTTATGTTGGGAAGCAACAAGAAAATTCCAAATGACAATTACTTCATATTCTACAATAATCCGAAATCTCCAGACGGAGCGGTGGAATCTACAGGTGATGATACTACTGGAGGCAATAGTGACGGAGGGGATGATGAAACATTGAATGTTGACCTGCAAAAAGTCGACCCTTCTATTCAGGAGATTCTGTTTGTTGCTACAATTTATAAGGCAGACGAAAGGAAACAGAATTTTGGGCAGGTTAGAAACTCTTATATACGCATCTACAATTCAATCACCAACGAAGAAATAGCACGCTATGATTTGGACGAGGATTTCTCCATTGAAACAGCCGTTGAGTTTGGGCGTTTGTATCGCCGTGGTGGAGAATGGAAGTTCGAAGCTATGGGCATAGGTAACAAAGGTGGATTGCAAGCATTGGTCAACAAATATCAATAAATCATGCCTATAAATCTTGTTAAGGGACAGAACCATGTGCTCAACATGAATATTTTTCATGTTGGGCTTGGCTGGGACGTGAATGAAGATGCTTCGTCGGATGACGATTTCGACCTTGACGTTTCGGCTTTCATGGTTAATGCTACCCATAAAATCCCAGCAGACGATTACTTGGTTTTTATAATTCCGAAAAACGGCTGAAGGTTTATCTCGAAGGGAAAAACAAGGGCGAGTTGGTCGAACCACGTAAGATATACCCATATACTGTGTGGACGACGAATGATGAAATGAGGGCACAATCACGCCCTGTTGACCCCGAAATGTCGGTTATAGGGGCTATTGACGATGAGGACGGTTCAACTTCGGAAGATGGCGATGACGAAACAATGGATATAGACCTCTCGAAAGTTAGGGCTGACATACAGGAAATAATAATAACTGTAAGCATACATAAATACAAAGAGCGCAAACAGAATTTCGGCCAAGTAGAACGTGCTTACGTCCGTCTTTATAAACCTGGGCAGGAAGCCGAGGGGCAAGGAGAGTTTGTCTATGATTTAACCGAAGATTTTTCAGCTTGTGCTTCCATTGAATTTTGCAGGTTATATCGCCACAAAGGAGAATGGAAAATTCAGGCAACAGGCATTGGACATCATGGCGGTCTTGAAGAATTAGTTGAAAAATATACTTAATCTGATTTTAATATGGCAATACGATTAGAAAAAGGTCAGCGCATTAATCTTGAAAAAGATAATGGAGCAAAACTCACCAACTTTTGTGTTGGGTGTAATTGGGGAGCTATTGTTGTTGAAAAAACAGGCTTCTTAGGATTTGGAACAAAAAAAGAGGAACTCGATGTAGATGTTGACTTAAGTTGTGTTATGACCGACAGCAACGGCAAACTTGTTGACACACTGTATTCCCCTTTATATAAAAAAAAGAGTTTTTCCAAGCCGCAGGACTTCCCATAGGGAAAGATTGGTCGGCAGATAAATCTATGTACCACACTCCCGATGATACGGAAGGAGATAAGGGCGGTGACGATGGATTGGACAATGAGATAATAACCGTTGACCTTACGAAAGTCAATCCTGCAATAGACCAGATATTTTTCTTCTTGAACATATACCAACCAAGGAATATAGACTTTCAAAAAATCCCATATGTTGCAATTCGTATGTATGAAGGAACTTCTAAAAAGGTGAAATCCATTTTTGCACAAGATGATGTTGCAAAGGAAAACCAGTTCATGGGGAAGAATGCTCTCATTATGGGTAAGCTATATCGTCGGAATGGTGATTGGAAATTTGCAGCCATTGGTGATGCCTTTGATGACCAAAATGACCTTCGGCAAACAGTAAAGAGAATATTAACTTCATATTCGAAATAGAGCAATGAGAAGATTACCAGTTTATTTGTTATTGGATACATCCGGCTCTATGTACGGAGAACCGATAGAGGCGGTCAAAAATGGTGTCCAGACACTTATTTCAACTTTACGAGGAGACCCTTATGCTCTTGAAACAGCATATATTAGTATCATAACTTTCAATTCTGTGGCTCAACAGGTAACACCTCTTACAGAATTGTCGGCTTTTCAACAACCTCAAATTGAAGCAAGTGGTTGTACCGCTTTGGGCGAAGCACTGACTTTGCTTGCACAAAAGGTTGATACTGAAATTGTCAAGACTACACAAGAAGTCAAAGGTGACTGGAAGCCTTTGGTCTTCCTTATGACAGATGGCGAACCTACAGATGATTTGCAGAAGGGGATTGACGAGTTCAAGAAAAGAAAATTCGGTATGGTCGTAGCTTGTGCCGCAGGGCAAGGTGCTAACACGAATACGTTAAAGCAGATTACAGAAAATGTCGTTCAGCTTGATACAGCCGACAGCGCAACGATTAAGGCGTTCTTCAAATGGGTAAGCGCAAGCATTAGTACAGGCAGCCAAAAAGTTGAGGATACTCACGGCGATGTTGCATCAATGAGCGAGTTACCACCTCCACCTCCAGAAGTAAATATCGTTGTGTAAAGAAACAAAGCAAAGTGGCACGAAACAGTTTGTGCCACTTATGCTATAAAGTTTATCAAGAATGAGACATTTACCTGTATATATTTTGATTGATACCAGCGGGTCTATGAAGGGAGAACCGATAGAAAGTGTCAAAGTCGGCTTGTCAGATATGATTGCGACTCTCCGTCAAGACCCGTATGCGTTGGAAACTGTTTGCATAAGCATAATAACTTTTGACAGGGAAGTAAATCTGATTTTGCCTTTGACTGAACTTGCTGACTTACAGATACCCAATATCATCACGCCGGATTCAGGCCCGACATTTCTTGGAAAGGCATTGGAAATGCTTTGCAATCGGATTGAAGTAGAAGTTCAAAAGGGTACACCTGAACAAAAGGGCGATTGGCGTCCATTACTCTTCGTGTTAACTGATGGCAAGCCTTCTGACATTCAGGTTTATGAGAATATCATCCCCAAAGTAAAAAATAAAAATTTTGCAAGCATAATTGCTTGTGCAGCCGGTCCTAAAGCAAAGATAGAACCGTTAAAAAAGCTCACAGACCAAGTGTTTACGCTTGATACAATTGATGCCACATCATTTAAGAAATTCTTTGTTTGGGTTTCTGATGTTATAGGTGTGGGAGGAAAAAAGTGTGGGAACAACAGATTCTTTGGAATTGCCGGGGCCACCTGCGGAAGTGAATATAGTAATATGATTGTTTATGAGAAGATTACCGATATATTTTCTGATTGATGTTTCAGAATCAATGGTTGGAGAACCAATCACTCAGGTAGAGAAAGGCATGAGGAATATCATACAAGAGCTAAGGACTGACCCGTATGCTCTTGAAACAGTATTTGTGTCTGTCATCGTTTTTGCAGGAAAGGCAAAGGTCTTGTCTCCTTTAACTGAGCTGTACAAGTTCTATCCACCGCAGTTTCCTATAGGTGGAGGAACGTCGTTAGGCACTGCTTTGGACTGCCTGATGAACGATATTGACAAGTCCGTAAAGAAAACAACTGTTGAAATGAAAGGCGATTGGAAGCCTATCATTTTCCTTTTTACTGACGGATGCCAACCGACAATCCACAGCAAGCCTTCAACCGATGGAACGCACATTATAAGAGAAAAGCGAATTTGGTATGTATCTCAATCGGTGACAATACTGATACCAAAATGCTTGGGAAAATCTCAGACAATGTGTTGAGATTGAATGATACTGGGGAACAATCCTTCAAAGGCCTTTTTCAAATGGGTTACGGCTTCAATCAAGTCAACAAGTGTTTCTGTTACCGATATGGGAACTGATGAAATCCAACTTGCTTCCACATCGGGAATTGACCTTGAAAAGGTGGATACGACTAAAGACTGCACCGTGGATGAGAACTTTGTCGTACTGCTCGGCAAATGTTCAAATACAAAAAAGAAATACCTTATTAAATATGCCAAGCGGATAGGTAAAATTCCCGGCTTAGAGCAACTTGACGTAAAAGGGATAGACTACAAACTTGTGGGTGCTTATCCAATTGACGATAAGGCTTATGAAGAATTAAGCGATGGCAAGTCCAACCGCAACATAAACACCATGTCTTTGATAGGAGTACCCACTTGTCCTTGTTGTGGCAATCAATTCGGCGTAGTCGTATGCGAATGTGGCAACATTATGTGTTCAGACGGTCAAACTACCGCTTGTCCGTGGTGTGGAATGGAAGGCTCATTAGGAGCTATTGGTGATGGTGGTTTGGATATAACACGGGGAAGAGGTTGATTATGAACATAGAAAAAGCAATAGACCTCCTAAGTAATGGAGAATCTGATGAACGCATGAGTGGCTTCATCAAATATTATGCTAACAAGCTGTGGGCTGAATATAATGAATATCTTATGAATGAAATTGTTGTGATAGAGAACAAGGTAAAAGAACTGCCTATCGTCATACCTAATGCGTCTATCAGAAAGCCGTATAATGCGATTGTGTCAATACCGTGCGAAGAAATGACTGACATAACATTATCCGGTCTCACAGAAGAAGTGCAAGGGCTTAAAATTGAAAAGCAGGAGGATGGCAAATCCTTTAAGATAAGTGGAACTCCCAAAGAAAGTGGAACTTTTGATGTCACGTTAAGATACAAATATCGTGGTTTATCTGTTGAGCGTCCTTATCTGGAACGTATGTTACAAATTATCATCAATCCAGACCCAAGAGATTTATGGAAAGATATTCCTGTACCCGAAGATATGGAGTATCCGAAAGATAATACTGCAAAAAAAGAATATGTAAAAGTTGCTGCACTTTCCGATGGAACTCCGCAAAAAGATATTGTGGCTGCAAGCAAAAGAGGCCGTTCACATGCACAAGAAGGTAAGCCACGTGATGACGATTTCCGTTTGTATCATGACGAAAAAACGAATTGGTATGTCATTGCCGTGTCCGATGGAGCGGGGTCTGCACCCTATTCCCGTGAAGGTTCAAGAATAGCCTGCAATGTAGCAGTTGAACATTGTAAAGAACAATTGGCTGATTCTGAAAATTTTGATGATGACATCAATCTCTATCATCTTGACCAAAAATCGGAAGCGGCAGGTAAGGCTATTAGTGCGGATATATACAAAATCGTAGGTAATGCCGCCTTAAAAGCACATAAGGCAATAGCAGCAGAGGCTCAACAAAAATGTCGTAAGACTAAGGAATATTCCACTACATTGTTATTGGCTATCTGCAAGAAATATGATTTTGGTTGGTTTGTTGCCTCATTCTGGGTCGGCGATGGGGCGATATGTCTTTACAACCAAGCAGATAAAACAGCGATGATGCTTGGTATGCCTGATGAGGGTGAATATGCCGGGCAAACACGTTTCCTTACAATGCCTGAGATATTTTCGGATTCCAATAAATTCTACCAAAGAATGAATTGCCGGATTGTTCCGGACTTTACAGCTTTATTCCTTATGACGGATGGCGTTAGCGACCCCAAGTTTGAAACCGATGCTAATTTGAAGTCTTATGATAAGTGGAATGAATTATGGGCTGACCTTAAAGAGAATGGAGTAGAATTAACGGATGATAATGAGGAAGCTGCAAATCAGTTGTTGAATTGGTTGGATTTTTGGTCTCCGGGAAACCATGATGATAGAACCATTGCAATATTGTATTAAAAGTAAGGCATAATGGCAAATAAAATCACTCTGACAGCAAATGATGGAAGTGTCGTTGAGTTTTATGATGAAATAAAAGCTCAAGGTGGGGTTAAGGATGTATATTTCAGCCCTGACAAAACCTATGTTGTCGCTTTCTATCGCAAGCCAATCAATGCTAATGACAGGGAGCGTATCACCAATATTGTTGGTATCTATCGCCAGCGGATTTTCGATACTCCAGAGGGAAATTATTGGAAAAATCTGTTTGCATGGCCTACAAAAATGGTAGAATGGAATGGAAAGACAGGCATCATAATGCCATTTTATGACAAAAAGTTTTTTCTTCTCTTCAGGACCATTCAAAGGCAAAGAAAAAGAGGGGAAGTGGTTTGCTTCCGCTAAATTGCGTAACAAATTCTTGCCTGCTGACCAAAAAGGGAATTGGCTGACCAATCTTCATATGTGTATCAAGATAGCACGTGCTGTCCGACGGCTTCACGCAGCAGGATTGGCGCATTCGGATTTGTCTTACAAGAACATACTGGTTGACCCGATTACAGGAAGTGCATGTATCATTGATGATGACAGTTTAGTTGTTCCGGGCAAATTTCCTCCTGAGGTTATAGGTACGCCAGATTTCATTGCTCCTGAAGTCATTGAAACCAAGCATCTTGCATTAGATGATAAACAAAGGAAACTGCCGAGTATCTATACAGACCGTCATGCATTGGCTGTCCTGATATATATGTACCTGCTTAATCGGCATCCATTAAGAGGTGGCAAGGTGAATGATGTCAACGACAGCGGACGTGATGAAGAATTGTCTATGGGTGCGAAAGCCTTGTTTATTGAGAATCCAACAGACAAGTCCAACAGGGTTAAAGCCCAGCAACTATCCCCTGCCGAGTTGCCACAAGGCGACCCGGCAAAGATGCCATATACTATTTGTGGCCCGTATCTGAAGAAATTGTTTGACCGTGCTTTCGTAGAAGGTTTGCACGACCCGTCAAAGCGTCCGAGTGCAGCGGAATGGGAAGATGCCTTGGTCAAGACAACCGATTTGGTACAGCCATGTCAGAATCCTAATTGTGAAGCCAAGTGGTTTGTATTTGATAACACTACCAAGCCTAAATGCCCGTTTTGTGGCCAGCCATATCACGGACAATTGCCGATATTGAATTTTTATTATGCTCCCTCACATGGCAAATTCATATCGGAAAATTATCGTTTGATGGTATATGACAAGCAAACTCTGTACAAATGGCACGCAAATAATTTAGTATCTCCAAGCGAACGGACATCTGAAGCTGACAAAAAGCCTGTTGGGGATTTTCATTTCTTCAATAATCAGTGGATTCTGATAAATCGCAATCTTCCTGACATGATGGATGTTACGGAGAAGAAGCCTATCGCTATAGGCGAATATGTGCCGCTTACAGAAGGTAGGCAGATATTGCTTGACAAAGGACAGGGAGGACGACTCATTGTTGTTCAACTTGTTAACAATTAGAACGATAATAACCGTTTATGAAATCACGAAGCAATAGATATAAAGTAAAATGAAAAAATCAATCGCTCTGCTAATTGGTATTGCATTAATTTTATTAGGTACGTTAACAAGAGGTAATTGGGTTATCGGACTGAAACTATTATGTGCCATATTTCTGGTAATGCTCGTACTTTATTGGAAAATAGAACCCTTTAAGCAACAGTTATTCCCTAAATATCAAAAGGCTTTTGGTATAACAGAAAGAATATTCATAAGATTACAAAACGTCTTAGGGTTTATTCCAAAAATACAATTAGGACAGCGTTTACAACTTGACACTCCATTGATTGTCTGTATCATTTTTACGCTTATGATATTGGTTGTTTTGTGAAAACATTGACAGTATCAATCAAACTGATTAAATCGGAACAAAATTATATGGCAAAGAAGAAAATCGTAAGAATACCAGGAGTAAGTTTTTCTTGGAAACGTGCGCTGGGCATAACCCAAGCGAAACAGAAATTTGCCCGTCAAACCGGAATACCAACATCCAAGGCTGGATTGGAGCGTAAATTAGGAAAAGCTCTACTCAAAGTTCTATTTGGCAAATAATTATTAATCAATAAGTTTTTCAGTATATGCAACAGAAAAAGCATTACATTGGCTTGACAGATGCAGAAGTCTTGGAGAGCCGTAAAAAGTATGGAGTAAACATCCTTACTCCACCAGAGAAAGAACCGTTATGGAAACAATTTCTGGAGAAGTTCACAGACCCTCTTATCATCATTCTAATGATAGCGGGCGTTTTGTCCATTGGAATTTCATTTTACGAGTATTTCGGACTCAATGAAGGTTTCACTGTGTTCTTTGAACCTATTGGCATTTTTGTGGCAATTTTACTTGCTACCGGGTTGGCTTTCTATTTTGAATTAAAGGCGGATAAAGAGTTTGCCATATTAAACCAAGTGAATGATGACGAACTGGTTGAAGTCATACGAAACGGCAATGCAACTCAAATCCCCAAGAAAGATGTGGTTGTTGGGGATATTGTCATCATTAATACTGGTGCAGAAGTTCCTGCTGATGGTGAACTGCTGGAATGTGTTAGTCTGAATGTAGATGAATCCACGCTTACGGGAGAACCGATGTGCCATAAGAGTGTTGATGAAAAGGACTTTGACCCAGATGCGACATATCCTACCAATCACGTTCTTAAAGGAACAAAGGTATTAGAAGGTCATGCTGTTTATAGGGTTGCGTCAGTAGGTGATAAAACGGAAAATGGTAAACTTCTACAGTCATTAGTTGGAGTGGAAGTTGATGATGATATCGCAGATGACGAACTTTCTGAAGAACAAAAAAAGAAAAAACGGCTTGAAAAGAATTCTAAAATAGGCAAAGATAAGAAGACGCCACTCAATGAACAATTGGATGGGTTAAGTGACCTGATAACAAAATTAAGTTATGGATTTGCGGCATTAGTAGTCGTAGGGCGTTTGCTGATTTACTTTTTGGGAGACAACTCAATGGAATGGGCACATATTACGGCATATGTACTCCAGACATTAATGATAGCCGTCACTTTAATTGTCGTTGCTGTTCCAGAAGGATTGCCTATGGCTGTCACGCTTAGCCTTGCATATAGTATGCGTAGGATGTTGAAAACGAACAATCTTGTACGCAAGATGCACGCATGTGAAACGATGGGAGCCACGACTGTTATTTGCACAGATAAAACCGGAACACTGACCCAAAATCAGATGAGCGTTGAGGAAACCCAATTCTACGGTTTGTCTAATCAAGTATTGGGTACAGATGAAACAAGCCGTTTAATCAAAGAAGGCATTGCTCTTAATTCTACGGCATCATTGGATTTAAGCAATCCCGACAAGCCTGAGGTATTGGGAAATCCCACAGAGGGAGCATTGCTTTTATGGCTTAGAAATAATGGCATTGATTACCGCAATCTGAAAGAAGATGCCAATGTAGTGGAAGAATTGCCTTTTTCTACAGAAAGGAAATATATGGCTACAATTGTTGAGTCCGCCCAACTGGAAGGGAAGAAAATTCTCTATGTCAAAGGTGCTCCCGAAATAATCCGTTCCCTCTGCAAGCAAATCGACAAGAACGTAAATATTGCCGATATTGACAAACAACTGACAGACTATCAAAATCGTGCAATGCGCACTTTAGGTTTTGCATATCAAGTATTGAATGACAGCGATATGGCTATCGCAGATGGTAAAGTGATTGCTGAAAACCTTACTTTCATGGGGATTGTTGCCATTGCTGACCCTGTCCGTAAAGATGTTCCAGCAGCCGTGCAAAAGTGTATGGCTGCAGGCATTAATGTGAAAATTGTAACAGGAGATACTCCCGGAACTGCCAAAGAAATAGTACGACAAATCGGACTTTGGACTAAAAAGGATAGTGACAGTGCAATAATAACAGGAGCGGAGTTTGAGAAACTTTCAGATGACGAACTTGATAAGAAAGTGCTTGGATTGAAAATTATCGCTCGTGCCCGTCCAATGGATAAGAAACGTTTGGTTGAATCCTTGCAAAGAAACAATCAAGTGGTAGCAGTGACAAGTGACGGTACGAATGATGCTCCTGCACTCAAAGCGGCTCATGTGGGCTTGTCAATGGGTGACGGCACTTCCGTAGCCAAAGAAGCCTCGGACATTACCATTATAGATAACTCATTCAGCAGTATTTGTCGTGCAGTAATGTGGGGGCGCTCGCTTTATCAAAACATTCAGCGTTTCTTATTGTTCCAACTTACGGTCAATGTAGCTGCATGTTTTATCGTGTTGGTGGGTGCGTTCATGGGAACAGAATCTCCGTTGACCGTGACGCAAATGCTATGGGTGAACTTGATAATGGATACATTCGGTGCTATGGCTCTTGCCTCATTACCACCTTCACAATCTGTAATGAAAGACAAACCTCGTGACCGTAAAGCCTTCATCCTTACAAAACCTATGATGAAAGACATTCTCGGTGTTGGCGGATTTTTCTTCTTGTTGCTTGTTGTGTTCCTTTATATATTCCAGCACACTGAAATCACGCAAATGACAGACCTGTTGCATTGCAAGCTCGGTGAAGCCAATGGATTGTCACCATACGAACAGACTCTATTGTTTTCAATATTTGTATGGACGCACCTTTGGTATATGTTCAATACTCGTTCATTTGAAACAGGAAAAAGTTTTTTCCAACTCAAGATGAGTAAAGAGTTCTTTACTATTGTTGCTATTATTTTCATAGGACAGGTTGTGATAGTTGAAGGTCTTTATGATTTCTTTAACTGTACTCCGATGAAATTGATGGACTGGGTAATAATAGTTGTTCTTTCCTCACTAGTTCTCAGGGCAAGAGAGTTGTGGCATTTGCTAACCAAGAGGGGATAAGGTGTTTTTCAGAAAAGCAAGCAAAGAGGATATGAGGAATAAACCTATATCCTCTTTTTTCATGTACGCTCGGCATGAGTATTAGCTAACGGGTGCAAGTCCCTAATGAGCCCTAATAGCGGGAATCATACAGCCCAAAGCAAGGGTGTCCATCGCGAGTTGGAATCTGAAAGAAGCTTGCGGCAAACATCTGGTCTGACGGACAGAAACTTCATATAAGCATAAGACTGTGGATGAGATTGCATGACAAATCAAAGTCCTATAGCTATTCGGAACAGTCAATGTAAATGAAGCAGACATAAGATGGAAAGTTAATGCCCTTATCCGAGGAGGTCTCACGGACGCATGATAATAGTGGAGAAAATCGAAATCAGCGGAGTAAAGCTCGCCGTGAGAAGTCAGCAGATGTCATAGTAGCAAACGTGTCGATGAGTTTGTGAAGGACTGAACCTAATAATTAAACGATAGTAATTGAAACATACCTAATGAGAGAACGAATGCAGAAAACATTATCTAAAGTTAATGGCTGCCCTCAAAGAGACAGGTCGGAAACCGAATGGTATGGGGGAGTGCAGACTTTCATGTGGATGTGTGAAGACAACATCGTGGAAGTACCATTCGACAAGGAACACCTTTTCGAGCAAATCCTGAGTCCTGCCAATCTTAATCGAGCCTACAAGGCTGTTATGAGAAACAAAGGCTGTGGTGGTATCGACAAGATGTCGTGTGAACAATTGTTTTCATGGCTATCAGCCAATAAAGATGCGCTCATCCTTTCCTTGATGGACGGTTCTTACCGTCCGAACCCCGTCAGAAGGGTAGAAATCCCCAAGGACAATGGCAATATGCGCCTTTTAGGAATCCCCACCGTGGTAGACCGTTTGGTGCAACAAGCCATTAACCAGGTTCTGACCCCTATCTATGAGTGCCAATTCTCGAGGAGAAGCTACGGCTTCCGTCCAAGAAGAGGTTGTCATGACGCACTGCGAGGGGCGCAAGAAATAATCAATGCAGGCTACATATATGTAGTAGACCTTGACCTCGAGCGCTTCTTCGATACCGTGAATCATAGCAAACTCATAGAAATCCTCAGCCGTACTATTAAAGACGGCAGAGTGGTCAGTCTAATACACAAATATCTCCGAAGCGGTGTAATGAACAAAGGTCTGTTCGAAGCGAGCGAGGAAGGAACTCCCCAAGGAGGACCACTAAGTCCTTTGTTGAGTAATATTATGCTTAATGAGTTGGACAAGGAACTCGAACGCAGAGGGCTTCCTTTTGTTCGCTATGCCGATGACTCGATGATATTCTGCAAGTCCAAGAGGGCGGCAAGAAGAGTCAAAGAGTCCATAACCCGATTTATAGAGGGAACTCTATATCTCAAAGTCAACAAGGAAAAGACTGTAGTGTCGTATGTCCAAGGAGTTAAGTATCTCGGCTACTCCTTTTATGTAATGAAAGGCAAATGCCGCCTCACAGTACATCCGAAGTCCAAATCCAAGATGAAATCAAGACTCAAAGAACTGACGAATCGTAGCAACGGATGGGGATATGTTAAGAGGAAACAGAAACTGAAGGAGTACATCCGTGGATGGATTGGATACTATCACCTAGCCGATATGAAACGTTTTCTTCTTGATACTGATGAGTGGTTAAGACGGAGAATACGCATGTGTATATGGAAAGCTTGGAAGAAACCCAAGACCAAGGTGGCAAACCTCATTAAATGTGGTATTGGAAAATACAAGGCATGTGAATGGGGTAACACTCGCAAAGGTTATTGGCGTATTGCTGATAGTCCTATATTGAAGGTGGCGATAAATAAGGACAGCCTGCGAAAGGCAGGTTATCCTACCTTAATGGGCTCGTATCTCGAATGGTACCCAAAATAGGAACCGCCGTATGCCGAACGGCACGTACGGTGGTGTGAGAGGTCGGTAAACATGAAAATAGGAGATAAACACCTATGATTAGTGTTTACCTCCTACTCGATTAATACAGGGTTGCCCGACTTCGGAGCGGTAACCAGCGGCAAGGTTTTCGGGAGTAACCCGCAAAGTTTTGAGTAACTCAAAACATACCTTGCTGCTGCCTTTTCGGCAGTAACCGAAAAGCCTTCGGGTTACCCGAAGGACACCTTGCTGATTTCTCGTGAAATCAGTAATCCGTCAGCAAACGGATTGGAATTTACACAGTAATTCTTACCCTCAAAGCATCGTTTCCCGGTGCCCAAACTACCCAAAAGAAGAATAGGAACTGCGAACGGGTACAACCCAAATAGTTGCTTAGAGGGTTTGGAACAGACAAACCTGAACTTTGGTCTTACCAAAATTGCAGACTGGACTGTCAATCAATGCCATTTATCGCTAGAATTGCACCATTTCCAGAATACTTGGATTAAAACGCAGTTGGACGGGAGTAATCCAGTGGAACACCGATGGTTTACTGTTGTATTGTCGTACTGTTATACTTCAGCACAACATCATATAAAGGGTTCAGCAACAGTTTACCAATTCAAATATGTGAATGTGAGATACCACAAATTGTTGGTACGCTATTTTTATAAAAAAAACGATATATGCAGCAATGAGCTTGTGTTGAATTGCTTATATTGTTAATTGTAGAACAATATCACCGCTGATGCTACGGAGTTTCATTGTTGAAGTAAAATAGGATACTATTTCTAATTGGCAAGGCTAGAATTGTATTTGGAAGTTCTATTTTCTCTATCTTTCAAGGTATTACCTTTGGCATTACAAGTGAAATATGTTATTTTTGCAAATAAGAATAGCGTTCTTTTGATTGATACAGGACATTACAAGATAGAAAGCTTGCTGGTTTCTATACTGTTACCAGTCAAGTTAATAGCCTTTGTTAATTTCTTGTTCTAATGGAATAAGAAGAAACAAAACGTCTTCTCCAACATCATCAATCTTCCGCTTTGATAGATTGATGGATACAATAGTAAAGATGCTATAAAAAGATTATACAAATTATATTTCAAAATAGAATGAGCAAAAAGTATTATGAATATATGTCTGAGATATCCTCAGAGGAGCTTTTAAAAGGTCTTTTAGAGTATGGACTCTTTGCAGATAAATTACCTCCCATATTCTCATGTGAGTCTTTCTACGCATATTGTAAAAAGAGAAAGTTTGAAGGATTCTCCAAGAATCCTACTGATTATATTCGCTATAATAGCACTAGAAATACAAACATACCACGCCTGTTGTCTATTCCCACTCCATTTAGTTATATGTATCAGTGCAAATGCATATATGATAATTGGAATAAAATATGCAACTTATTTCAAGAAAAGACTAGCAATCAAAGCTATAAATACAGTCAAATACATATTCAAAAATTGAAACATAAGAACTTCCTTTTTGAAATGAGTCATTCGCTGTGATAAAGACAGTTTATTGGATGTTGAACTTAGTAAGTTGTCAATTTTAAAGCGATTCAAGGTTGAAGCTGACATTTCTTCGTGTTTCCCTAGTATTTACACCCACTCCTTATCATGGGCACTTGTAGGAAAAGATGAAGCAAAAAAGAATAAATCAAATGTAAATATATGGTATAACGAACTAGATACTACATGTCGTAACACAAAAAATGGAGAAACAAATGGTTTGCTCATAGGACCACATGCATCCAATTTACTTTCAGAAATAATTCTGTGCAATATCGACAATGAATTAGTCAAAAAGGATACAAATACATTCGTAACATAGATGATTTTTGCTGTTTTGTGAAATCAGAAGAGGAAGCAGAGTGTTTTCTGTTAGACTTATCTGAAGAATTGAAAAAGTTTGAACTAAACATTAATACTAAGAAAACTAAAATATTAAAACTTCCATTGCCTTCTGATATCGATTGGATACGTGCGCTAAATGAATTTATTAAAGGTGATACTTACACAGAAAACGGAAAACTTATTTTTAAATATCAGCGATTAAAATTGTATTTGGATTTAGCAATTAAATTAGCAATGGAAACAAATAATTGTGCAGTTTTTACTTATGCGATAAAAATAATAGCGAATTGTCATTTGGGAAAGAAAGCAAAATATTACTATATAAACACATTGCATCAATTAATTTGTTTTTATCCTTATTTGGTGCATTGGATGGAAAATTTTGTGTTTGATATTTTTGACATTTCTCAAGAAAGTATATCGTTAATTGCCCATGATTTATATGACATAGGAATAAAAAGGCATATATATGAGGCATGTAGTTTTTCTATATATTGGTCATTGAAATATGATTTTAAGCTGAACAAAATGATGGAAGAGGATTCGATTAGAACAGAGGATAGTCTTTTTATGCTATTATCTTTTTTGAAAGTCAAAAAGATAGAAATAAAGATGCTAAAAAAACTACTGAAAGAACATGCTAGAAGTTTATTGAATGACATTGATAGATATTGGCTATTTTTATACGAAGCATTGCCCAAAGATGATTTAACAGGTGACTATAAATGTTTAAAGAATAATAGGATTTCATTTGTTAAACCTGAGTTTAAATAACATTATAATTTGCAAAAGCATGACTATGCTCACTGAATCCCAAAACATAGAGTTCAAAGAATCATGGCGCGACGAATACCAGAAATGGATTTGTGGTTTTGCCAATGCACAAGGCGGTACGCTGTATATAGGACTGTGCGATAATGGTGAAGTGTGCGGTGTGCATGATGCCAAGAAGTTGATGGAGGACATCCCGAACAAGGTACGCGATATGATGGGTATCTTGGTGGATGTCAATCTGAAAGAGAAAGATGGAAAGCAATATCTGGAGATTGTGACAGAGGCTTATCCTTATCCCATCAGTTTTCGCGGAAAGTATTACCAACGGAGCGGTGCGACCAATCAGGAACTGAAAGGGGCTGCACTCGACCGCTTCATGCTTCGCAAGCAAGGAAAAACGTGGGATGGTGTGCCAGTACCTTATCTGAAAGCGGAAGACTTGGATAATGCCACATTCGATTTGTTCCGCAAGTATGCCAAACGGAGCGGACGTATGGAGGAAGCGGACTTAATGGACGACAATCACGGATTATTGGAGAAACTCCGGCTTTATGAGGGTAGTTACTTGAAACGTGCTGCCGCTTTGTTGTTCCATCCCGACCCGGAACAATATGTGACCGGGGCATTTGTAAAGGTCGGCTTCTTCCGCGAAGGCATGGATTTGGTGTATCAAGACGAAGTACATGGTAATCTGTTCCAGCAAATTGTGAAACTGATGGACTTGCTATGTACCAAATACATGAAAGCCATCATTACCTACGAGGGCATCCAACGGATAGAAACATTGCCTATGCCCCGTGAGGCTCTGCGTGAGGCATTATTAAATGCCTGTATCAACAAAGACTATGCAGAACCTTCTCCCATCCAAATCCGCGTGTATGAGAATAAGTTGGAGATAATAAACGGTGGGGTATTGCCCGAAGGGTGGACGGTGGAAACCTTATTGTCTTCGCATCGAAGTATGCCTTACAACCCTGATATTGCCAACACCTTTTTCCGTGCTGGTGAGATTGAGGCATGGGGACGTGGCATCGAGCGTATCATCACGGCATGTAAGAATGACGGATTCTCCACGCCGGAGTTCCGCTATGATGCTTCAGGTATATGGACAACCTTTAAGTTTGAGTACCCGGAAAGGGCTACGACCCAAAAGAGCGACCCAGAAACGACCCAGAAAAACGACCCAGAAACGACCAGAAATCGACCAGAAACCGACCAGCAAAAGCAAGAAAACGTTATTCTTGAACTAATCAAAGAGAATCCTTATATACAAAGAAAAGAAATGGTAAGTCGCTTAGGTATACATGAAAGCAGCGTAAAGCGTCGGTTGGCTTCACTTCAAGAAAAAGGGATTATAAAACATGTCGGTCCGAATAAAGGCGGTTATTGGGAAGTCCAAAAAGGATTTTGAACCAAGGTAGAGAAGTTTTCATGATTACATGCCTGACATTCAAAAGAAAGCTGTATATTTGTAATCGATAAAGGAAACCTCCACGCAACCTGACGCAGAACGCTGCAACAATCCGGTGGAGCAATAGCGGGAGATTACGCTACTTACAGAAAGATAAATCAAAGATATTCAGTCACTTGAATCAATAGTTCGATTCCCGTTGGCACCACCGAACGAAAATCAGGCAGCTATCTTTGCGGATAGCTGCTTTTTCTTTTATGGCAGTCTTTATGAAGAGGTGAAGCGGCGGATGACTTGGATGAAGTCTTTGCCGTAACGCTCTTTTTTATATTCTCCAATGCCGCTGATTTCTCCGAAGGCTTCGATTGTGGTCGGTTTGGAAGAAGCAAGCAGGTGGAGGACTTTATCGGACAAGACGATGTAGGCAGGGATGGCTTGCTGGTCGGCAAGTTTCTTGCGAAGGGCGCGAAGGGCTTCGAATAGCGATTGGTCTTCGTCTTCGAAAGCCAAGGGGATGACGGGTGCTGGAGCCGGATGTTCGGTTTTCTTTTTCCGGCGTGTTGTTTTAGACGGGTATTCTTCACGTTTGATAACTGCCAGCTGTGCCTGTTCATGGCCGAACAGCACCTTTTTGCCTGCTTCGGTGATTTTCAGATGATTCTTCTCGTTGTATGCCACTTCGAAGTACCCCAAGTTGAGCATTTGCAACAAATAGTCTTGCCAGTCGCGTGCCGGCACATCGCGTCCTGCTCCATAAGTCTTCAGTTTGTCATATCCCCGTTCGATTACGTCGGCACTGGCTGTTCCTTTCAGAATGTCAATCAGGATGCTTGTGCCAATCTGTTGTCCGGTACGGGCAATGGCGCTCAGTGCTTTCTGTACCAGTATCGTTCCGTCGAAGCGTTGGGGCGGATTGCGGCATACGTCGCAATTGCCGCAATCGTGGTCCATTGTCTCGCCGAAATAGTTCAGCAAGATGCGTCTCCGGCAAATATCGGCTTCGGCATATTGCTGCATGCGTTTCAGTTTCTCCATGTTCACTTCTTGCTGTCCGCTTTCGCTGGCAAACCGCGAAAGCATGATAATGTCTGCAAATGAATAGAATAATAAGGTATCGCTTGGCAGCCCGTCACGTCCGGCGCGTCCGATTTCCTGATAAAAGCTTTCGATGCTTTTCGGCAAGTTGTAATGAATGACCCATCGTACATTCGACTTGTCGATGCCCATGCCGAATGCGATGGTGGCGCAAACCACTTGTACACGGTCGTTGATAAAGTCTTCTTGTGCCTTGTCGCGTATGGTAGAGCTTAGCCCGGCATGATATACCGCAGTGCTGACACCGTGTTCTTCCAGCATGTCCGCTACTTTTTCGGTCGTATTCCGGCTCATGCAATAAACGATGTCGCTTTCTCCTTTGTGGCGGGTTATGAATTCGAGGACGGCACGGTTTTTCTCTTTCTGCTGGTACCCCCGCTTTACGTCAAGGCTTAGATTGGGACGGTCGAAAGACGAAATGAATATTTGCGGGTCCCGCATTGCCAGTTGTTTTACGATGTCCTCCCGGGTGATTTTGTCTGCTGTGGCGGTAAGTGCGATAATCGGCACATGCGGAAACTGTTCGCGCAATACAGCCAGTTGGGTATATTCGGGGCGGAAATCATGTCCCCATTGCGAAATGCAGTGCGCTTCATCAATGGCGAAAAGCGAAATGTGTATGTCTTTCAGTAAATAATTTATCTCAGTCAGCAAGCGTTCCGGGGAGATGTAAAGCAGTTTCACTCTTCCCTGGCGGCATTCGAAGCGGATGTTGGCATTGGCGGTCTCATCGTTGTTGCTGTTCAGTACACGGGCAATGATGCCGTTATTCTGCAATGCTTCTACCTGGTCTTTCATCAATGAAATCAGGGGAGAGACCACGATGGCTGTCCCTTCCGTCAGCAATGCCGGAATCTGATAGCAGAGCGATTTCCCTCCTCCGGTCGGCATCAAGACCAGCGTGTCTTTCTTCTGGAGAACGCACGAGATGATTTCCTCTTGCAAAGGACGGAAACTTGTATATCCGAAATAAGATTTGAGTGTCTTTAACATAAGCGTTTGAAATTTCCGGTGCAAAGATAATGAATAATGCGAATATACCTCGGAAATGGAAATTATTGCTAAAAAATGAGGTTCTCCCAAAAATAAGCGGTAAATATGTTGTGAAATAGAAAAAAAACTTCGATTTTTGTATAAATATAACTATTCAATTAATATAAGACAGATGAGAGAGGATTTCAAAACAGAAACAGAACCTAACGAAACTCCTATGAGGAAGCCCTACAACATGCGAGAACGTAAAATTAAGGAAGCTGCTTACCGCGATATGATCCGGGCTGAACTTGCAGATGAACTGTATGATAAGATTCTGAACATTTTGGTTATGCAGAAAAAATATAAGGATGCGAATTATTCTGCAAAGGAGTTGGCAAAAGAATTAAAAACCAATACGCGTTACTTGTCGGCAGTCATCAATTCCCGTTTCGGGATGAATTATTCGTGTTTGGTGAACGAATATCGCATCAAAGATGCCATGCACCTGCTGATTGACAAACGGTATGCCAATAAGAATATAGAAGAAATCAGTGTCATGGTAGGGTTCTCCAATCGACAGTCGTTCTATGCTGCCTTTTACAAGAATGTGGGCGAAACTCCGAACGGATATCGGAAGCGGAAACTTACAAACAAATAAAATATGGAGGAAACATTTCATTATACGGTAGAGCAGTTTGCAGACCTGCAAATCTTGCGCTACCGTGTGCCGGGCTTTGAGCGATTGTCTCTGAGGCAAAAGATGCTGGTGTATTACCTTTCGCAGGCTGCATTGGAAGGAAGGGATATCCTGTTCGATCAGAATGGGAAATACAACCTGCAAATCAGGAAGTTGCTTGAAGCCGTTTATATACATTATCAGGGCGACCGTACGACGGAAGATTTTCAGCAGTTCGAAATTTACTTGAAACGGATTTGGTTCTCGAACGGCATTCATCATCATTATGCGTGTGATAAGCTTGTACCCGGCTTCTCGGCGGAATATCTTACCCATTTGATGGCATCGGTAGACCCCTCAGTCCTTCCTGTAAATAAAGGAGAAAGCGTCCGGGCAATGTGCGACAAGCTCTTTCCTGTAATTTTCAATCCGGATGTAATGCCCAAGCGGGTAAATCAGGCAGATGGTGAGGATTTGGTATTGACTTCGGCTGCAAACTATTACGAAGGAGTGACGCAGGCTGAGGCTGAGGCCTTCTATGCAGCCCGGAAAGCGGAAGGAAGTCCTACGGAACCGGTTATGTATGGCATGAACAGCCGTTTGGCGAAGGTGGACGGACAGATTCAGGAACAGGTGTGGAAGGTAGGAGGCATGTATTCGGCAGCTATCGGGAAAATCATCGGATGGTTGGAGAAAGCCGGAGAATATGCCGAAAATGAATCCCAGCATGAAGTCATCCGTCTCTTGATAGATTTTTACCGCACGGGCGACCTGCATACATTCGATGTGTATTCCATTGCCTGGCTGAAAGATACAGCCTCGCATATTGACTTCGTAAACGGGTTTATCGAAAGTTACGGCGACCCCTTGGGTATGAAAGCCAGTTGGGAGTCGATTGTAGATTTCAAGGATGCCGAAGCTACCCGGCGTACCGAACTTATCAGCAGCCATGCGCAATGGTTTGAAGACCACTCGCCGGTGGATGCCCGCTTCAAGAAAGAGGCGGTAAAAGGCGTTTCGGCTAAAGTCATTACTGCGGCAATCTTGGCAGGCGACTTGTATCCTTCGACCGCTATCGGCATCAACCTGCCCAATTCTAATTGGATTCGGAGCGTACATGGCTCGAAATCGGTTACTATCGGAAACTTGACCGAAGCCTATAACCGTGCCGCACGTGGAAACGGGTTCCGCGAAGAGTTCGTGTATAGCGACGTAGAACGCAAGCTGTTGGATACGTATGCCGACATTACCGACGACCTGCATACCGATTTGCACGAATGTGTGGGGCACGGCTCGGGCAAATTGCTTCCGGGCGTAGACGCCGATGCGCTGCGGGCGTACGGTTCGACCATTGAAGAAGCCCGTGCCGACTTGTTCGGATTGTATTATCTTGCCGATGCCAAGCTGGTGGAATGGGGGCTTGTTCCCGATGCCGAGGCTTATAAGGCGGAATATTATTCTTATATGATGAACGGGCTGATGACTCAACTGGTACGGATAGAACCGGGGCGTACGGTAGAAGAAGCACACATGCGGAACCGTCAGCTGATAGCCCGTTGGGTATTGGAACAAGGAGGGGAAGCGAAGGTGGTAGAGCTGGTTGTGCGTGAAGGGAAAACCTATGTGCGTGTCAACGACTATGCGCAGCTCCGTGCCTTGTTCGGAAAATTATTGGCGGAAGTGCAACGCATCAAGAGCGAAGGCGACTATGAAGCTGCGCGCCGTTTGGTAGAAACGTATGGCGTACAGATAGATTCGGCGTTGCATGCCGAAGTGTTGCAGCGTTATGAGCGTTTGCATTTGGCTCCTTATAAAGGTTTTGTCAATCCGGTTTACACGCTTCAAACCGATGCGGAAGGCAATGTGACCGATGTACAAATAGCTTACACGGAAGGGTATGCCGAACAGATGTTACGGTATAGCCGTGAGTATTCAAATCTTTAGGTACTATGTACTATATGAGAATGTATCAAAATAGAAATTAGTTTTCAGAAGCTGTTTTGAATTTATCGTGCGATGATTTGGGATGAGTTTTTGAGGCATTTTCGCTTCTGTGATGAGGAAGATAGCGGGCTATCTGACGAAGAACAGGAGCGAAAAGGACCAAAAAATCGCCCAAAGCACACACGAAAACGAATACATCAAGCCAAGAAAAACTTTTTGGAGAAATTCAAAACAGCTTCTCATTTTGTCATCCTGAACGTAGTGAAGGATCTCGAAAACAGAAGCTGATGCATGCGAGATTGACTTCGTTGGACGTTGTTTCTTCGCTTTGCTCAGAATGGCATTACTTTTTGGTAGTCATTCTTTATTTTGATACACCCTCGCCTGGTTCCTAATCATCTAGTCAACTAAAAAATGGATTTACACGAAACGATAAAGGAAATCAAGTCAAGGTTCCGTTTGTTCATGAACGGACCGGTATCGCAAAGCATGCGCGAGAAAGGGATGGATTATAAAGTCAATTTCGGCATCGAATATCCCCGCGTCAAGGAGATTGCCGCGGAATATCCGATGAGTCATGAACTGGCGCAGGCTTTGTGGAAAGAAGATATCCGCGAATGCAAGATTATGGCAGGCTTGCTTCAGCCCGCCGAGACTTTTTATCCCGGAATAGCAGAGATATGGATAGAAGGCATGCGTTATCCCGAACTGGCGGAATATACCGTCATGAATCTTTTCCAGCGTCTTCCGTATGCATCGGAAGTTGTGTTTGCATGGATAGCGGACGAACGTGAATATTTCCAGTTGTGCGGCTTCTTGCTTATGGCGCGCCTTTTGGGGAAAGGCTTGATATTGAACGAGCGTGCCGAAGCTGAATTTCTGGATCAGTCATTTGCTTCGGTTGAAAGTGAATTCCTTACGGTACGCCGGGCTACGGCGTTGGCGTTGCGCAAGTTTGCAGAGCAATCAGAGCCCAATCGCAAGAAGCTTCATAAGCAGTTGTCTCCGTATCTGAAATCGGAGAACCCCGATGTGCGCTTGTGGGCGGAAAATGTACTTCCCGTGTTCTGAAGTGGAAACTATTCTAAGAAGCTGTTTTGAATTTCTCCAAAAAGTTTTTCTTGGCTTGATGTATTCGTTTTCGTGTGTGCTTTGGGCGATTTTTTGGGTCCTTTTCGCTCCTGTTCTTCGTCAGATAGCCCGCTATCTTCCTCATCACAGAAGCGAAAATGCCTCAAAAACTCATCCCAAATCAGCGCACGATAAATTCAAAACAGCTTCTAAGAAATCGAACACAGAGACGCAAAGACGCAGAATAAAGTAGAGAATTTGAATAATGAATGGTAACGTCACGGCGGATTAGTTGACGCATTCGGGCGTATGCGATACGCCCCTACAGCGGATGTCTGTGGAAATGAATTTCTCCTATGGTCTAAATTATTCCTCTGTGCTTTTGCGTCTCTGCGTTTGATTAGCACATCGAAATTGGGTATAGTCAATCAGAAATGAATTGCGAAAAATCATTTGTCATGCTGAGTGCCCATTTCCAATGGAAACTCCATTCGATTATGACAGGTATTGTCATCCTGAGCGCCAGCGAAGGATCTCGTAGACATCCACGTGGATGTGAGATTCTTCCTCCCTACAGTCGTCAGAATGACAAGAGGGTTAAGGATAATCCGTCATTGGTAACGAAGTGAAGCATCTCGGATGCACCCACGTGGATGTACACGAGATCCTTCACGTCCGTTCAGGATGACAATGCATCAAGAATTTTTCGCAAACCAATTTTGTTTTAGAAGCTGTTTTGAATTTATCGTGCGCTGATTTGGGATGAGTTTTTGAGGCATTTTCGCTTCTGTGATGAGGAAGATAGCGGGCTATCTGACGAAGAACAGGAGCGAAAAGGACCAAAAAATCGCCCAAAGCACACACGAAAACGAATACATCAAGCCAAGAAAAACTTTTTGGAGAAATTCAAAACAGCTTCTTACTATAAAATGCGGAATTCGTATAATTTCAGTAGAAATTTTGAGTAGATTCTTAATTCCTTGAAGATTCCTTTTCTAAATTACGTAAAAAAGATTACCTTTGACGCAAAATGACGAAGGGATGGAAGAGAATATCAGAGAAAAGGTCAAGCAGATTCTGACAGATTACCTGCAGAAGAACGGACATCGCAAGACGCCCGAACGCTATGCCATACTTGATACTATCTATACCATCAAAGGTCATTTTGACATCGATATGCTGTATTCGTACATGGCAGAGAAAGAAAAGTTCCGGGTCAGCCGTGCTACCTTGTACAATACGATTGTCTTGTTGATAGACGCGGGGCTGGTCATCAAGCACCAGTTTGGCAATACTTCGCAATATGAACGTTCGTACAACAACGAGACCCATCACCATGTTATCTGTACGATGTGCGGAAAGGTTTCCGAGTTCGAAGACGAGAACTTGAAACAAGCCATTGTCGATACCAAAGTGAAAGGTTTTCACGTATCGCATTACTCCTTATATATATATGGTGTATGCAACAAGTGTATGTCGATGAAAAGAAGAAAGAAAACTTAAAAACTAAAATATATGAAAGTAGATGTTTTATTAGGTTTGCAATGGGGCGATGAAGGAAAAGGGAAAGTCGTAGACGTACTGACTCCGCGTTATGATGTGGTTGCTCGTTTCCAAGGAGGACCTAATGCCGGTCATACACTGGAATTTGAAGGTCAGAAATATGTGCTCCGCTCGATTCCTTCGGGAATATTCCAAGGAGATAAAGTCAATATTATCGGAAATGGCGTGGTGCTCGACCCGGCTTTGTTCAAAGCGGAAGCCGAAGCGCTGGAAGCAAGCGGACATCCGTTGAAGGAGCGTCTGCATATCTCGAAGAAAGCGCACCTCATCCTGCCTACCCACCGTGTGCTGGATGCGGCATACGAAGCGGCAAAGGGAGCTTCGAAGGTTGGTACGACCGGAAAAGGCATCGGTCCCACTTATACCGATAAGGTAAGCCGTAACGGGTTGCGTGTAGGTGATATTCTGCATCACTTTGACGAGAAATACGCGGCTGCCAAGGCGCGTCACGAGAAAATTCTCCAAAGCCTGAACTATTCGTATGATATCACCGAAGCCGAGAAGCAATGGATGGAAGGCATCGAATACCTGCGCCAGTTCCACTTGGTGGATAGCGAGCACGAAATCAACCGCCTCTTGAATGAAGGCAAGAGCGTATTGTGCGAAGGTGCGCAAGGCACGATGCTCGATGTCGATTTCGGCTCGTATCCGTTCGTAACTTCCTCCAATACCATTTGTGCGGGCGCTTGCACCGGCTTGGGCTTGGGTCCGAACAAGATAGGAGAGGTATATGGCATTATGAAAGCCTATTGCACCCGTGTAGGTGCAGGTCCGTTCCCTACCGAACTGTTCGATGAAACCGGAAAGACCATCCGCGACTTGGGACATGAATATGGAGCGGTAACCGGACGCGAACGCCGTTGCGGATGGATAGACTTGGTTGCTTTGCGTTATGCCATTATGGTCAACGGTGTAACCCAGCTTATTCTGATGAAGAGCGATGTGCTCGACGGATTCCCTACGGTAAAGGCATGCGTGGCATACAAGGTGAACGGTGAAGAGACCTGCGATTTCCCCTTCGACATTACCGAAGGTGTAGAACCGGTGTACGTAGAAATGCCGGGCTGGCAGACCGATATGACGAAGATGACGAGCGAAGACGAGTTCCCCGAAGAATTCAATGCTTATATCTCGTTCCTCGAAGAACAGCTCGGGACACCTGTCAAGATTGTATCGGTAGGTCCCGACCGCGCGCAGACCATCGAACGTTATACGGAATAAAATCTCATCGCATATTTTGAACACAGAGACACGAAGACACAGAGTTTTTTGTTTAATGAATATCCGCAATCATCCCATGTAGGGGCGTATCGCATACGCCCGAATGCGTCAACCTATCCACACGTATGCTTTCAGGGCGTATGCGATACGCCCCTACAGCTCATTGGGTGAAATGCGGATATTTATAATCAAGCCTCTGTGTCTCCGTGTCTCTGCGTTTATTTCAGTCGCTTATGCGCAAAAAGTCAGAAATAAATGCTAACTTTGCCGACACTTTGTAAAGCAAGAACGGATATATGATTTCAGTAGAAGGTTTAAAGGTGGAGTTTGGTGTGACTCCGTTGTTCGAAGACGTATCGTTTGTCATCAATAAGAAAGACCGCATCGCTTTGGTGGGGAAGAACGGGGCAGGAAAGTCGACCATGTTGAAAATCCTTGCCGGACTTCAACGCCCTACAGAAGGAACAGTTGCCGTGCAGCGTGGCGTAACCATCGGTTATTTGCCGCAAGTCATGGTGCTGAGCGATACACGCACGGTGATGGAAGAAGCCGAAAGGGCGTTCGAGCACATCTTCGAGATGCAGAATCGTTTGCAGCAAATGAATCAGGAGCTTGCCGACCGTACCGATTACGACTCGAAGGAGTATCACGACTTGATAGAGCGTTTTACGCATGAGAACGAACGTTTCCTGATGATGGGCGGTGCCAATTACAAGGCAGGCATCGAACGTACGTTGATGGGATTGGGCTTCAGTCCGTCTGATTTCCATCGTCCGACCAGCGAGTTTAGCGGTGGCTGGCGCATGCGTATCGAACTTGCCAAACTGTTGTTGCGTCATCCCGATGTCCTGTTGCTGGACGAGCCGACCAACCACCTGGATATCGAAAGCATCCAATGGCTGGAGAACTTCCTGAAGACCGAGCCGGGAGCTGTGGTGCTGGTGAGCCACGATAGGGCTTTTATCAATAACGTGACCAACCGTACCATTGAAATTTCTTGCGGGCGTATCTATGATTACCGTGTACCCTACGACCAGTTTGTCGTGCTTCGGAAAGAGCGCCGCGAGCAGCAGCTCCGTGCTTACGAAAACCAGCAGAAAGAAATAAAGGATACCGAAGAGTTTATCGAGCGTTTCCGTTACAAGGCGACCAAAGCCGTACAGGTGCAGAGCCGCATCAAGCAATTAGAGAAGATTGTTCCCATCGAAATCGATGAAGAAGACACGGCTTCCCTCCACCTGAAATTCCCTCCTGCCATCCGTTCGGGCAATTATCCCGTGATTTGTGAGAATCTGAAGAAGGCATACGGCGCTCATGTCGTGTTCCACGATGTAGACCTCACCATCCGCCGGGGCGAGAAAGTCGCTTTTGTAGGAAAGAACGGCGAGGGAAAGTCTACACTGGTGAAGTGCATCATGGACGAAATCCCCTACGAGGGCAAGCTCACCATCGGGCATAACGTGCAAATCGGTTATTTTGCACAAAACCAGGCACAATTGTTAGACGAGAACCTGACGGTGTTCGATACCATCGACCGGGTGGCAAAAGGAGACATCCGCCTGAAGATACGCGACATTCTGGGGGCGTTTATGTTTGGAGGCGAGGCATCCGACAAAAAGGTGAAAGTGCTTTCGGGCGGCGAACGGAGCCGCTTGGCAATGATAAAGCTCTTGCTTGAACCGGTGAACCTGCTTATATTGGACGAGCCGACCAATCACTTGGACATGCGTTCGAAGGATGTCTTGAAAGACGCTATCCGTGAGTTCGACGGCACTGCCATCATCGTTTCCCACGACCGTGAGTTCCTCGACGGGCTGGTGACCAAGGTTTATGAGTTCGGCGGGGGGCTGGTGAAGGAACACATCGGCGGCATTTACGATTTCCTGCAAAAGAAACAGATAGACAACCTGAACGAACTGCAGCTTTCGTCTTCGCCTTCCGTTTCGAAGGGAAAGGAAGAAAAGGAGCCGGCAAGCGAAGGCAGGCTTTCGTATGAGGCGCAAAAGGACCTCAACCGTAAAATCCGGAAACTGGAGAAGCAGGTAGAAAGCCTGGAAACCTCCATCGGCGATATGGAACAACAGGTCGCGCAGCTGGAGGAACGTATGGCAACTCCCGAAGGCGCGTCCGACATGAAGCTTTACGAAGCCCATCAGGCATTGAAAAAGCAGATTGCCGAAGCCGAGGCGGAATGGGAAAACGTTTCGCTGGAACTGGAAGAGCTGAGGGAATGAAGAATTATAGTCAATCAGAAATGAATTGCGAAAAATCATTTGTCATGCTGAACGAACGTGAAGCATCTCGGATGCGCCCACGTGGATGTACACGAGATCCTTCACGTTCGTTCAGGATGACAATACATCAAGAATTTTTCGCAAACCAATTTTGTTTTACTATAAGAATTTCCATGCGGATGGACACTTTGTCCTTGCGGATTTGCAATCCGCAATTTCCGGCATGGCAGAAAATATATTGGTGTGTTGTCATCCTGAACGAACGTGAAGGATCTCGTGTGCGTCGGCTCGTGTTTTCGAGATTCTTCACTACGTTCAGAATGACAAAATGAAAGCCTATTTCTATTTTGAGACAGTCTCCCCGTTGCAGGGTGAATGATGACAGGTAAAAAGAAATATGAATGTCCTCATTTTACCAAATTGGCTGTAGGGGCGTATCGCATACGCCCGAAAACGTCCACGTGGATAAGTTGGTGCATCCGGGCGTATGCGATACGCCCCTACATTGGCTGTTTGCGGATATTCAATAAAAGGAATATAGAAGCTGTTTTGGATTTATCGCCCAAAGCACACACGAAAACGAATACATCAAGCCAAGAAAAACTTTTTGGAGAAATTCAAAACAGCTTCTAGGTAAGAACAAGTTTTTTAACAATATAATAAACGTATGAAAACAAAACATTATGTAGCTGTAGCAGCGTTTGCCACCTTGGCTATGGCAAGCTGCACCGGACAACAAAATGCCACGAACACTTCGGGCATTGATTTGGCGAATATGGACACTACCGTATCCGCAGGAGCTGACTTCTTCCGCTATGCATGCGGAGGCTGGAACGATGCACATCCCTTGACTGCCGAATATTCACGCTTCGGCACATTCGATGAACTGGCAGAGAACAACCAGAAACAATTGCGCGAATTAATCGAAGGGCTGGCTGCCCAGCAGAACGAGGCGGGTACTACTGCCCAGAAAGTGGGCGACCTGTATAACCTGGCAATGGATAGCGTGGCACTTAACGAACAGGGCGTTACGCCTGTCAAGCCGATGCTGGACAAGATTGCGGCATTGACCGATAAGGCACAGATTATCCCGACTTCGGTCGAACTGTTGCGCACGCAGGGAGTCGGCACCTACTTCAGTTGCTATGTATATGCCGACCCGAAGAACAGTTCGCTCAATATTTTCCAGATGAGCCAGGGCGGCATCAACTTGGGTGAAAAGTCATATTACCTCGATACCGACAGCGTCACCGAGAACATCCGCAACGAATACAAGAAATACATCGGCAAACTGTTTACCCTTGCCGGATTCTCCGAAGCCGAAGCACAGCAGAAAGTAGCCGATGTGATGGAAATCGAAACCGCGATTGCCAAGGTTTCAAAGACCGCTACCGAACGCCGTGACCCCGAAGCCAACTATCACAAGATGTCTTACGAGGAACTGAAGAAACAAATCAAAGGCATCGATTGGGACGCTTACATGAAGGCGTTGGGCATTCAGGCTCCTGCCGAACTGAACGTAGAGCAAATCGAGCCGATTCAGGAAGTAGGCAAGCTGATTGCTTCCCTGCCGCTTTCGAAACACGTTTCTTACCTGCAATACAACCTGTTGGATGCAGCCGCTTCTTGCCTGAGCGACGACTTTGTGGCTGCCCGCTTCGATTTCTACGGCAAGGTAATGTCGGGACGTCAGGTGAACCAGCCGCGCTGGAAGCGTGCCGTGAATACGGTCAACGGCGTATTGGGCGAACTGGTAGGGCAGATGTATGTAGAAAAATACTTCCCTGCAGCCGCTAAGGAACGCATGGTACAGTTGGTAAAGAACCTGCAGGTAGCGCTGGGCGAACGCATCGACGCGCAAGAATGGATGAGCGACAGCACCAAGATGCGTGCGCACGAAAAACTGGATGCTTTCCATGTGAAAGTGGGTTATCCCGACAAATGGAAAGACTATTCGAAACTGGAAATCAAGAACGACTCGTATTGGGCAAACATCTGCCGTGCTTCTGAATGGAGTTACGATGACATGATGAGCCGTCTGGGCAAGCCGGTTGACAAAGACGAATGGCTGATGACGCCGCAGACCGTAAACGCATACTACAATCCGTCTACCAACGAAATCTGCTTCCCGGCTGCCATCCTCCAGCCGCCGTTCTTCAACATGAATGCCGACGATGCTGCCAACTATGGCGCTATCGGTGTCGTAATCGGGCACGAAATGACACACGGATTCGACGACCAGGGACGTCAGTTCGATAAAGACGGCAACCTGAAAGACTGGTGGGCAGAAGGCGATGCCGAACGCTTCCAGGAACGTACGCAGGTGATGGTGGATTTCTTCAACAACATCGAAGTGCTTCCGGGCTTGCACGCCAACGGACAGCTGACATTGGGCGAGAACATTGCCGACCACGGTGGTCTGAACATCGCATACCTGGCATACCAAAATGCGACGAAAGACGCTCCGCTGGAAGTGAAAGACGGCTTTACCCCCGACCAGCGTTTCTTCATCGCATACGCTACCTTGTGGGCAGGCAACATCCGCGACGAGCAAATCCGCGTATATACCAAAATCGACCCGCACTCGTTGGGCGAATGGCGTGTAAACGGTGCGCTGCCTCATATCAATGCATGGTATGACGCTTTCCAAATCACTCCGGAAGACCCGCTCTACATCGCTCCCGAAAAGCGTGTGAACATCTGGTAATAGCGTTTAGCTACGAGTGAATACAGAATAGAGAACACAGACGATACAGAATACACAGATTTTATTATTTATCTGTGCTTTCTGTGTCATCTGTGTTTTTTGTTTTTTGAATATCCGCATTTCACCCAATTGCCTTGTAGGGGCGTATCGCATACGCCCGAATACGTCAACTAATCCACGTGGATGTCTTCAGGGCGTATGCGATACGCCCCTACATGGGATGTTTGCGGATATTCAATTTTTGTTTTATTGAAAAATGCGAATCAGGAGTTAAACGTAGTTATGTTTCACGCGTCAAGACACATCAATTCTTCTTACTCATTGAAAACAAGAAACTTACAAAGATTATCAGCTTGACAGGTAACGATATAGAAACCAGCGGACTTCTATATTCTGCAATGTTCTGCACTAATCAAAAGAACGCTTTTCTCACTTACAAAAGTAGTGTTTTTATCCTTTATTACCAAAGTTATTCCTCTGAAAAATGGAGAAAAGTTCACGTTAAGTATAAAGTTAAGTATAAAGCATCTCTATGATATTCTCTGCCAATATTGAATTATAAATGCGTATGGCATTGTTTTCATCGGTGTTGTAACCAAGATAGTTTATACTGCCATACCATATCAAGGATTTGTCAATGATTGCAACGTCAATAGCCAATGCGTCATTAACTCTGATACTTGCTCCTGTTCCTTTTAACTGTTTTTCTTCATGGCAGGCAATGTCGAAGACGCACCGTTGCTGCTTAGCAAAGACTGTAGTCTGTCTATCTCCTTATGAAGAAGCTCATTTTCCATAAGAAGTTTGTTGTATGCCGCCAACAGTTCTTGGTATGTAGGCTTTCCTCCCATATCATTCAAAGCAACGGTGTCATATATAAAGGCAGGTACACAATGCCATCTTCTGTTTTCACATCCTTGTCGTGAAGCACGTAGGGAGTGGATAACTGGGAACCGTATTTGGCTATACATTTTCTCAATGAATTCAGTGTATAACGCTGTCCGGATTTTACCTCAATAGGAGAAATGTTATGCCTGCTGGTCGTTACAGGTTTGGCTATCAGGAAATCAATTTCCATACGGTCATCTGCCGATGTCCGGGAACTGTTGCTGAAAAAATAAAGTTTGTGTCCTGCCGCCCGGAGCATTTGCGCCACGATATTCTCCACCAGCATTCCCCCGTTCACTTCCAGCTTGTCAAACATCAGTTTCCGGTAAAGGTCCGCACTTACTATTCCACGTTCGTCAAAGGCATGGCTGATGAGCAGTCCGGTATCACCCATATAGCATTTCAGCGTAGTACGTTCTTCATTCAGTTTCAGCCCGATACTCGGCGCAGTTGAGTTATAGCAGCAGTTGATGATTTTAGCGTCACTCAACCAAAAGAAAGCCTGCGAATAGTCACGCATACGGGCTTCGCTCTGCAAGGCTGACAAGACAAACTTCTTTTCATGTTTCTGCAATTGGCCCGGTATTTCCTCTCAAAAATAGCGGCAACTTTGGTTTCCTGATTGTCGGCGTATTTGTGAATGTCATTGCGATAAAGAGCCAATATGTCACGCTTCACCTCATCCACCTTTTCAAAATCCCGCGTTTCCACATACTTGGCGACAGCCTGCGGCATACCCCCGACAATCAGGTATTGCCGGAAATAATCCATTGCCCGACGGTGGAAAGCCTCCATCGGAAGGCGTTTGTCAAACCGCATCCGGATGTAAAGCATCAGCATCTCATCCCCCATCGCCCACAGAAATTCCTCAAAGTCCATCGGAAACATTTCGATGGCATGTTCTTCAGAAGGCAGCATGATGTCCTTGACATTCTTCTTGATGGAAATCAACGAGCCTGTCTCTATGTAATCATAACGCCTGTCTGCCACCAAGTGTTTGATGGCTGCACGGGCACGTGGACAAAACTGCACTTCATCGAATATGACTAAGGAACGGGCTTCCTCGTCTTTCGTCTGACGTGGTGTGAGCTTCTGCCTAAAATAAAGCTCCAGATTCATGAAAAGCATGTCGAGGTCGTCCAAATAAAGATTGAAAAACTCCATCACCTGCGGATTAACCTTGCTGAAATCCACTAGAATGTAAGACGTGTATTCCTTACGCGCAAACTCTTCCACGATATAACTTTTTCCTATACGTCTGGCTCCTTCTATCAAAAGGGCGGTATCACCCTTATGGTCTTTCTTCCATTCCAACAGTTTATTGTATATTTTTCTTCTCATAATTCACGTATTCACTTTTATTGCTGCATTGATATTTCACATATTCAAGATTATTATGTTTGCAAAAGTACACTTTTTCTTGGATAAAAAAAGAACTTTAGGATGTTTTTATTTCAATCAGTCGTTTGACATTGGTATATTGCCACATTGATAGGCGAATACATTGTGCCACCGATTTATAGTCAATCAGAAATAAAATGCGAAAAAACATTTGTCATGCTGAGTGCCTATTTCCAATGGAAACTCCATTCGATTATGACAGGTATTGTCATCCTGAGCGCCAGCGAAGGATCTCGTAGACATCCACGTGGATGTGAGATTCTTCCTCCCTACGGTCGTCAGAATGACAAGAGGGTTAAGGATAATCCGTCATTGGTAACGAAGTGAAGCATCTCGAATGCACCCACGTGGATGTCTACGAGATCCTTCACGTGCGTTCAGGATGACAATACATCAAGATTTTTTCGCAAACCAATTTTGTTCTACTATAAAAGCCAATAGCTTTGCTTCTGAAAGCGTTGCAAAAGGTATTGGCATCTAACTCCCAGCCCGCACTGGCGGGCGATAACTGCTATAACTCCCTTTTAACTCCTGATTGACATCAATTATCAATTTAAAAAAGCTCTGTGTCTTCGTGTCTCTGTGTTCATTTGCAATATTCATGAAAAAAACTCGAAAATATTTTGCACATATCGAAAAAAGCACTACCTTTGCACCCGTTATCGAAAGACAACGATACAAGATCGGAATGTAGCGCAGTTGGTAGCGCACTACGTTCGGGACGTAGGGGTCGGGCGTTCGAGTCGCCTCATTCCGACCAAAGCGGCGAGAGAAGCAATTCTTTCGCCGCTTTCATTTTGTGCGTATTTTATAGTAGAACAAAATTGGTTTGCGAAAAAACAGCTTCTAATCTGCATAAAATGAATATCCGTCCGTGTCATCTGGGCTTTTCCGATATATATAGCCGGATGTAATATGCCATATAGTATTGATTCCCAATATGGTTTTGGTTTCAGCGTTGTTTAGTCTTACTGAAACTTTAGTTTTAGACTTATGAAACTTTAGTTTCAGCACCTTGAAACTGTAGTTTCAGTATACTGAAACTGGGCGAGAAGCCTATTGGCTTTTCTAACGTACCCTGAAGGCTTTTCCAATGCAGCGGCAAGACCCTCCCGAAGGAGGCTTTCGAGGGATGCCGGGCGTACTTCTTTCTTTCCTTCTTTAAAAGTGCCAATTATGAAGAAAAGGCATTAAAAAACCTCATTTTAAGCCGGATTTTTGAAAAATCGTAAAGAATGGAACAAAAATAGTAAAAATAGACATTGTGAGTTTTTGTGAAAGGTTGTTATTTTGCAACCGGAAAAATTTAATAATAGGACAGGAAGTGGTGCAGGCAGTAGAGACGTCACACCGTGGCGTCTCCCCGTCCCCCAAGGATAGCGGCACACGTTGCCGATGCCCTTACAGTAGAGACGATGTGCGCATCGTCTCTACAGAGGCAGGGAGGAAATGCACAAATCCATGCCGCACAGGGTAAAAATGAAAACGACTGTCCGCAATTAGCCAACGTAGGGGCAAAATGCGGAATGCATAAAACGGATTTGAATACTGCAGGCATCCCATGTAGGGGCGTATCGCATACGCCCGAATGCGTCCACTTATCCATGCGGATGTCTTCAGGGCGTATGCGATACGCCCCTACAGCCAATTGGATAAAATGAGGAATTCATAAAAACGAATAAACTTAAAAACTAACAAACTAAAATATGAGAAAGATGAAAACGTATGCAGCAATGTTTTGCGCAATGTTGGCAATGGGCGCATTGACGGTTTCTTGCTCTTCGGAGGATGAAGCGGTGCAGAGCGCAGCAGAAGGCGAAGGATTGATTTCTTTCGATGTGACAACAGAAACCGGCTTCCAGTCACGGGCGGTGAATGAAGCCGACTATGCTAATATTAATAATTATACGGTACAGCTGTTGAAAGATGGTGAAGTGCAAAATGAATGGAAAAAAAATGTGCTCCCTGTTACTACGAAAGTAGATCCTGGTACTTATCAGTTAAAGGCTTTTTATGGCGAAGACAAAGCTGCTTCTACTACCTCTATGTACGTAGAAGGTATTGGCGAGGCAGTGGTAGTTACGGCAAATCAGGAAGAACCTGCCAAGCTGAGCGTAGTATGTAAACCCGTTTGCGCAAAAGTTCTGGTGGAGTTCGATGATGAAGCATTGGATACTTATTTTAGCGATTATTCGGTTAAGTTCGAAACCAAGGCATTGGGCAGCGACTCATTTACATGGAAGAAAAATGATACTGACCCTGTTTATATGAAAGTAGATGCAAACGAAAGTATAAAATATACCGTAACGGCGAAATACAAAGATACAAGTATAGCGGATGCCGTTGTTAGCGAAACCTATACCTTAAGCCCGTCCGATGGTTTGACGCTGCATATCGCTCCGGAAGGAGACGGCGAGTTGGGCATTAAGATTACCATCAATGAAAAGACGAACGATATTGAGCAAGATATCGAAGTGCCGTCCGACTGGGTAACAGATAAAGAATAATGAATCAATTAAAAACGGATTAGAAGATATATGAAGACAATGAATAAATGGATGTTGGGCGTATTGCTTACAGGGGCATTGGCGTCTTGCGAAATGAAAGACGAGCTGGCTGGTACAGGCACATCCGAAGCTATGGGCGCATTGCAACTGGGCTTGTCGGTGAAAGAGCCGGGAACAGGCCGGGCTAACAACGATGTAACAACATTTCCGGTAGAAATCACTTGCGAGGATACACCGGCGAATAGCAAGACTTTTGCTTCGTATGCCGAAATTGTAGAGTTGGACAATGTAGTGCCTTTGGCTGCAGGTACGTATGTGGTTAAAGCCCATACGCAGGGAACATTGGTCGGATTTTCTATTATGAAAGACCCTTATTATCAAGGTGTAGCCGATTTGACGGTAACCGAGGGTATTACGGAAGACGTGAATGTCGTATGTACGTTGGCGAATACCAGGGTGGCATTGGATTTGCCAAGCGATTTCGATTCTTTCGATAGCTGGACCATTACGTTGGATGATGGCAATAATCATACGTTAGAGTTTAGCAATGCGGACGATTATGATAATAATACAGCTTATTGGTATTTGGGCGAGACAGGCGTACCCACATTGAATATGAATATAATGGCTGTAAAAGAGGGGGTAACTTATATGAAAGCACAAACCTTGACAAAAGAAGATGCGGTTGAAAACTTTGGCGAGAATGACAACCCGAACTTTGTAGGAGGTGACGCATTGGCTATCAATATCGATGTAACCCAAGAAGAAACTCCCGAACAACCGGAACAGCCGCAGATTGGCTTTGATGTATCGGTTATCTTAACTTTCCAAAATCATGACGAAAACGTGACGATTCCTATCACTCCGGGTACCGGAGATGCAGGAGATGACGATGATGATCCGAACCAAGGAGGTGGAGGTCAAGATCCGGAACCATCTGAAGCCATTACGATTTCGGATAATGGTACGGGGTATTTGATGAACGGTGTAACTGTGGTTGGAACTGATTATCCAGATGACGTGGTTGTGGTAATGAATGTAATGAATGGTATAAAGAATGTGTATGTAAAAATAGATACAAACAATAGTACATTTAATGGTCTGGTTACTGATATGGGGCTGGTAAATGGCGATGGCATGGATTTAGCAAGTGATGAAGCTCATGAACCTGCAGAAGGAGGAAACATGTCACTTTCTTCTTTGTTCTCTTTGCCAGATAAAGATGCGACAACGTATCGGTTCGAAATGAATAACACATTGTTTGGTCTTTTGAATATGTATGAAGGAACTCATAACTTTATGTTGACAGTTGTTGATTCAAAGAATAATAGTGCAACAGCGACATTAACGATAACAATGCAATGAATATGAAGAAAATTTGGTATACATTTATAATAACCTGCTTACTAACTACTTTTACTGCTTGCCAAAGTGAGGAAGGGTTGGAAAATAGTGCAACAGGCTATCTCCGTTTGGGATTGGAAGTAAATACTGCTTCCATTAGCCGTGCGGAAGCTGCTTATAATCCGAAACAACTTGCCGTGCAGATTATCAATGCAAGCGGCGAAGTGGTAAAGGAAACAACAAACTTTGAAACAAACTGGAAAGGTGAAACCATAGAATTGCCGGTCGGTACCTATACCGTGAAAGCTTCTTCAGCCGGATTCGACGGAGCTACCTCAGGGTTTGATAAGCCTTATTATGCCGGAAGCACGCAAGTAACTGTGAAAAGTGAAAAGAGTGCAAACGCTACTATCGAATGTACCCTTGCCAATGTAAAAGTAACTGTCAATTTTGACCAAACGTTTAAGGATGCTTTTACTAAGGCGGATGTGGAAATAGATGATAAAGCTGGCGATGCCGGTATCAGTCCGTTGGACTTTATCATGAATCAGACCACTCAATCAGGCTATTTCCCGGTAACAGACCTGAAAGCGACCGTATCGGCAACAAATAAAAACGGTGTAACCAATACGCAAGTCAATGAAATTACCGATGTGAAAGCCCGCGACCATTATATCTTAAACTATAAGGTTGGGGAAACTACAGGCGGTAATGTAACGGTGGAAGTAGATCCGGCAACCAAGACGTACACATTCAACATTGAATTTCCATTGGTTGTACCCGACCAGCCGACCTTAGCGGTTTCTTCTGCCAATGCATGGGCGAAGTTCGTTTATTTGGAAGGTACGATGAATGGCAACAACGTGGTGGAGGTAGATCCTACTAAAGTGGCATTTCAGTATCGGGAGAAAAAAGCGGATGCGACTGATGAAGATTGGATTAAAGTGGCATCTACCAATGAGAACGGAACGTATAAAGCCACAATTACCCAACTGACCCCTGCAACGACATACGAAAGTCGGTTAGTGTATGGTGAAGAAAATACCTTTACAAGTGATGTGAAAGAGATTACAACAGAAGAAGCTACTGAATTGTATAATGGTAATTTTGATTTATGGAACTATGGAACAGGTGATTATGATGAAACTTGGTTTGCGGAAGAATCGAATAAAGCTGGTTTAGGTACATCTTTTTGGGATTCAGGTAATATTGGAACTTCGACTTATTTGACTGGTTTGGTTGGAGTGCATAATCCAACTTCACCGGAAAGTAGTGACGTACATACGAGTGGGGGGAAGTCTGCCAAATTGGCATCTGAATTTGTTGGTTTCTTTGGCGCAGGTAAATTTGCAGCAGGAAATATTTATACGGGGAATTATTGTGAAACTTTTGGAGATCCAATGGGCGCTCGTATCCGTTTTGGAAAGCCATTTACTTCCCGTCCTATTCAATTGAAAGGATGGTTTAAATATACTCGAGGAAATAGTATAGACCGTGGCGATGATCCCTATAAGTCAGAATTACAGAACTCAGGCGGTGACCAATGTGCGATTTATATAGCTTTGGCTGATAATGACGGATTAGCTGCTGATAAGATTGCACCGGCTGCAGCTTTTGAAATTGATAATAGATTAGGAGCTGATGAACCGGAAAACTTCAAGTACAAGAATACGATTGATTTTTCGGACAGTAATCCAAATATCATTGCTTATGGTACAATAACGGAAACAGAAGCAAAAGGTACAGGAAGTTGGCAAGAGTTTACCATTGATTTGGAATACCGTAGTTTGACCCGCATTCCGAAATACATTATTGTAGTAGCATCAGCAAGTAAATACGGTGACTTCTTTACTGGAAGTACAAGCAGTGTAATGTATATTGATGATTTCGAACTGGTTTACGATGGTGAACCGTCCGTTCAAGAATAAACTAAAAACAAACTCAATAACCATAACCGAGAGAGGAAATGCGTGAGCATTCTCCTCTTCCGGTTATCCTTATGAATAAATGAAGACTAAATTTTTCTTTTTTGCGATGTTAGCGATGAGTGTGCTTTCTGTCTCCGCTATCAATCCGCATCGGGTGCAACGCATCGATCGTGAAACCCAGAAGTATGTATTTATCCCGAAAGGGCAATGGATGGTAGGCGGAACGGTTTCTTATACCGAGCACAGCGAAGACAACCTCAACTTTACGGTGCTGAAAAACATCACCGGCGAAGGGTATGATTTCAAGGTAAGCCCGTTTGTCGGTTATTTCTTCAGCAACAACTTGGCAGCCGGTGTGCGTTTTGCCTACAACCGCACCTACCTCGACTTGGGAAATTTCGACTTAAACTTAGGAGAAGATTTCAATATTAACCTGGAAGACGTGTATTACCTGGAGCATAAGTATGAGGCTTCGGGCTTTTTCCGTTCGTATATGCCGATAGGCAAAAGCAAGATATTCGGTTTCTTCAACGAAATACGTCTTACTTACGGGTATGCCGAAGGCAAGAACTCGACAGGCTCGGGGACGCAATACGACGGGACGTATCAGACCGTCAACAACTTGGAGATAGGCTTTGCGCCGGGTATAACGGCTTTTGTGACCGATTTTGCCGCCGTAGAAGTGTCGATGGGCGTGATGGGATTCGACTTTAAGTGGGTAGACCAGAAGACCAATCAGGTAGAGACCGGCAAGCGGCGTACCAGTTCGGGAAACTTTAAGATAAACTTGTTTTCCGTGAATATCGGCATGACGTTCTACCTTTGAAAATGAAGAATTATAGCATGTCATGCATGAGGGTGTTTCAAAAATGGAATCAGCTTTCATTTTGTCATCCTGGGCGAAGCGAAAGATCTCGAAAACGTAAGATGATGTATCCGAGATGCTTCACTATGTTCAGCATGACATTACTTTTTGATAACCAAATTCTATTTTGATACACTCTCGTTGGCAAGACGACAAACTTAAAAACTTATAAACTCATTACATGATAAAGAAACTACTCTATACGACTTTATGCTTGCTGGCACTTCACGGATGCAAGATTGAGAACGATATTCCTTATCCCATTGAAGAAGCGAACATCGAAAACTTTGAAGTGGAAGGGCAGCTTAGCAGCGCACCCGAAGGAGCCACGCAGGCAGGCATTAACCGGGATACCCGTACCGTAACGCTGTATGTAGACGATACGGTAGACTTGACCAAATTGCGCATTACGCGTTTGACTATCGCACCGGAAGGTACAGAACTGATAGTTGATGAAGAGGCGTGTGTGGATAAGGACCGTTTCCCGACAACCGGTTTCGAGATACCCGATAACTTGGCGGATACCCGCGTGGATTTCTCCTCTCCGGTGCAGTTTACCCTTCGTACGTATCAAGATTATGTGTGGACGGTAAACGTGACACAAGTGATTGACCGTACTCCGGATGTAGACGGTATGATTCGCCATGTAATTGACGAAGAAAACCATCGGGCATACATTTATGTGTCGCGCTATACGGATTTGAGTAACATACAGATTCATTCATTACCGTTGGGAGGTCCGTCGGGCAGTGTAGAACCTGACCCTACTACCATACATGACTTTTCTGCAGGGCAAGAGTTTATGGTTTCCAATGCTTGGGATCCGGAACATTTCACTAAATGGACGGTACGGGTGTTCCATGAGGAAAATACGACAGGAACTGCTTCTGTGTTTCCCATGAGCACCCGTGCCACGCTGAGCGGAAGCATCGTAAGCGGAAAGACTCCTGTGGTGGAATATAAGACGGCAAGCGCTTCTGCATGGAGCGAATTGCCGTCATCGGCTGTATCGGTAAATGGGTCGCGCTACACGGCGACCTTTACCGGTTTGCAAGCCAATACTTCTTATCAATGCCGTGTATCGGTGGACGGCGTAGCCGGAGCAGCACAATCGTTTACTACTGCTCCGGCTACGCCGTTGGAGAACGGCAGTTTTGATAATTGGTCAAGCGAACCGGCAAACAATGGCACGTTGTGGCAGCCGTGGTCTACTACTTCTTTTTGGGATACAGGCAATAAAGGAGCCACAACGATAGGGGATAGCAACAGCATCCCCACGGAAGAAACCTGCAACGGCTCCGGGCGTGCCGCTTCATTGGAGACACGTTGGGTGGTAATGAAACTGGCTGCAGGGAATATCTTTACAGGAAGTTATGTGAAGACGGACGGTACAAACGGCGTGCTGAGCTTTGGCAGGGAATTCAACGCTTTCCCTACGAAGCTGCGGATTAATTATAAATATACTTCTTCCACCATTAACCGTATCGGTGATGATGATTTGACGTATCTGTCGGGGCGGGCAGACTCTTGCCATATCTACATCGCTTTGACCGATTGGGACCAGCCATACGAAATCCGCACACGAAAATCGGAACGTCAGTTGTTTAATAAGAATGATTCGCATGTGATAGCTTATGCGGAATACATCAGCGGAAGTTCCGATTCGCAATACCAGCAGCGGGACTTGGTGCTGGACTACCGCTATACGAACCGTACGCCTAAGTATATCTTGGTGGTTGCAACGGCAAGCAAGTATGGCGATTATTTCACGGGTGGAGACACCAGCAAGTTGTTGATTGATAATTTTGAGTTGATTTATGAATAAAAAGATAAGGTTTAGGGATATGAAATTGATTCAGCATGTATGGATGGCTTGCATCGGCTTGTGCCTCTTTTCGTGCACGCAGACCGATGAATTGGAAACCGCACAAGGCAAGACGGGCTTTATCGTTTCGCTGACAGACGGAACAAAATTGGATGTATCGCGTGCTACACCGGGAGACATCGTGGATAGCGAAGGAATAGATGGTGCAGACTTTAACCTGCGGATTGTTAATGTGGAAACGAAGGAGGAAATCTATAATAAAAAAGTCGGTACGGGGGTGATTGATGCCTATAGCGGTGTGTATGACCTGACCGCAACGTATGGGGAGAATCCGGTATTGGCACTGGATGCGCCTTACTTTAAGGGGGAAACTACCGGAGTAGAAGTGTTCAACAATAAGACCACACCGGTTACGATTGCTTGCAAGGTTGCCAATGCACTGGTATCGGTAACGTATGACAACTCGAAAGCTTTGTTCGAAGATGTGTATAGCAACTATTATGTAGAGGTAAAAGTCGGTGAAGAAAGTGTTGAGATAAAAGATGTAGCGCAAAGCGCATACATGCAGGCAGGCTCTGCCTTTGAAGTGATTTTTCACGGAACACCGAAAGATGTCAATGAAAATAAATCGGTCGTTTTAGATACAGAGTCCGGAGTGCCTGCTACCTTGAAGGCAGGTGATCATTTAAAACTGACCTTATCACCCAAACTGGATCGCTTCGATATTCCGTTGAATATAGAAAGCGTAGCGGTTGAAACAGCTCCTCTGACGGAAGAAATACCGATGGAGTGGTTGCCGAAGCCGAAAGTGGAGGCGGAAGGATTTATGAATAATGAATTGTCATTTGTAGAAACGGAACAGAAAGATGCAAAACTGAAATTGACGCTTTCTTCTGCTTTGCAGGATATCAAGTTTAAGTTTCATTTTGAGGATGAACAGTTTGCCGGCGTTTTGCCTAAAGAAGAGTATTTGTTATCCAATGCAGAAGATAAGCAAGCTATCGAAACTGCATTGGGCATTACGCTTCCTGCAATCGGTGCAACCGAAGCAAGCGTTGATTTGTCGGATTTGGTCGGTAAGTTGCAAACCAATGCAGGAACTACGACTAATAATGCGATTACCATTGATGCCAAAGCCAATGACCGCTGGAGTAGCGAAGAAACTTATACATTAGTTTGCAACAAGCCGGAATTTAGCGTATCGGTACAGCCGGAGAATTGTTGGTCGTGGGAATTTACGATAGATGAAGTTTCGGTAACATCCGGTGATGCGGATAAGATAAAGAGCAATTTGGTTTATCAGTATTATAATGGTACCAATTGGGTGGATTGTAATAATGGGCTTACGCAAAAGTTTGAAATAGACGAAAGCCGTAAGAATGTCTATTTGACGGATACCCCGGAGGCACGTACATATCAAGTACGTGCGCTCTACCGTGGGGCGGTTGCATCCGAAGAAAGTACTGCTACATTGGAAGAGCCTTGGCAGTTGCCAAATTCGGGGATGGAAGAGTGGTATAGAGCAGATACAGATTGGGATTTCCCCAATTATATTCCTCGCTCAACTTCGGGAGAGGACGAGTTTTGGGATACTGATAATGAATTTACATTTAGATATGATATTCCTTCTCCTAAAGATTGGTATGACAGCGCTTATAATGGTTTCCCGGCTGTTTCTTATTCTACAGAATATAAACATAATGGAAATCGTTCGGCTGAATTAAGGAATACAGGTGCAGGACCAGTAAGTACAGGTAATAGAACATATTCTGACAATGAGGTTGCAGGAATGTTATTTATAGGAAATTATACGGGTACTACATCTACAAGTTTAGCTAATGGTAATATTAGTATTGATGAAGGGCGTACATTTACAAGCCGTCCAACTAGGTTAAGTTTTTATTATACATACGAACCTTATGGAACGGATACATACGAAGTAATTGTAAAGGTGTTTGACGCTGAAGGGAATGTTATAGGATCAGGTAATCATACATCAAATGCTACGCAACCAAATTGGACGGAACAAATAATTAGTATTAATTATTCACCAGCAGAGGATAATGTAGTTAAAAAGGCAAATAAAATATATGTTTTTTTCCAATCTTCTAATGCAGGACAGGGAAATGTTCCTTATGAAAAAAAAGCGTCCGGTAATTTTAGCGGATTATGGAAAGGCTACTACGCATTCAGGCAGTGTACTTCGTATTGATGATATTTCTTTAAGTTATGACAAACAAAATGAATAATGGCTATGAAACAAAACCTGCTATACCTTTTATTAGGAATCTTCCTCTTGACAAGCTGCCAACAGGAAGAACTTACAGAAAATCAATCTGGTTACGGTTATCTCTCTTTAAAGAGTGTAGTGGCAACGGTGGAAAATGTAAACCAACCGGCAAGCCGTGCCCTGCCTTCGGTAGACAAAGCCGCTTTGTATGTGGAAATCTGCGAAGGAGACAAAACGGTGTTGTCATACGAACCGGGAGAAGTGCCCGAAAAGATTCCGCTTCCCATCGGAACTTATACGGCAAAAGCGTATAATGCGGCTTATCAAACGTATGAATCGTTGACCGATGGAGATATGGGTGAAGCTGTATTCTATGGAGAAACCGAACTTTTTACCATTGAAGCAGCGTCAGAACCGACAACGCAAACTATTAAAGTATCTTTGTACAACTTCGGCATCGCTTTTGCGCTGGATGAAAACTTTAAAGAGTATTTCGATGAAGAGAATACCGCACTTACGCTTTCATGCAATAACCGAAGTGTAACTTACGATTTGCAGCAAAAAAACTATGCTTATTTCTATTTGGAAGAAGGTGCATCCCTTTCCTATACCTTGTCTTCTCAGAATAAAGACGGTGAAACCGTGACATTACCCGGCACACTGTCTGGTACGCAGAAAGGGATAGCAAACGGCAAATGCTATACGTTGACCTTTACTTTCAATCCAGAATCTCGTTCGCTCAGCGTAGCCGACTAACCGCATATTCAGCAATTGGAACACAGGCCACACAGGCGGGCACAGAGAAAGAGGTGTCTGCCTGTGTGGCCTGCTTCGGTTTGTGGATGTTTGCATATTATAATATATAATGTACGCGCGTACATTAGTATATATGGTGGATGGCGGTTGAATATAAAAAATAATAAATGTGCACCGGATATTTCTTTTTATATATTTAATAGCGTATATTTACAAAATTATAAATGATTATCAATCCAAATGGCTGAAGAACCTAAATCAAACAACAAATGTGACAATAAAGATTGCGTGTATTATAAAGAACGGAATCTGTTTCATCGTCACCATTTCTTATGGGCTATTACGATTTCAAGTATAATTGTAATCGGTGTTTTTATACTTTTAATTTATAGTTACCATGCAAATCAAGAAAAAATAGTAAATTTACATGCTCAATATTGTGTAGATTTTCAAAATGCGCTGCAAAAAGGTGTTGTTGTAAAAGACAGTTGTTATTATATTAATGAGGTAGTGTTGCAGAAGGTAGAAGAGTCGCAAGAAAATATTGCGCAACTATTGGAATTGCAATATAATAAATTGCAAAATGATTTTACTCTTTTGTCTTTATGGTCAAGTGTCTTAATGATTGTCTTTCTTGTATTTTCAATTTATTCGGTATTTAAGACTGACGAGTTGATGAAGCAAAGCCGTGATGTATTGCAGCATGCGGATGAGGCTGCTGGCAAGGTTGATGAAAAGATGAAAGAACTCAATGACCGTATGGAGCAAGAAAGCCAGAAAGCAACAACAGCATTGCAGAGGAATACGGAAGCGGAACTTGAAAGAATTAAAAAAGAAATAGATGAAACCATACTGAATTTTAAAGAGCTGACAGAGCGGAAAGCTGGAGAATACGAAGATAAATATCAAAATTACTTACGCGAATTGGAGAAGGCGAACAAGAAAAATCAAGAATTCATTAATCTGTTAATTCAGGCAGTCCGTTCGTCTGATTCTGAAGCAAAAGCTAATAAAGAGGAGTAAAATATGTGTACGGTAGATACCCTTCAACAAATGAGCGATATTAATTCTAATATTATTCGCTTGTATAGTGACCGTTTGAATGCAATCGGTCGGAATGATGTCTTACAGCTACGCATTTTGCCAATAGTTGACAAAGAAAGCAATTCGAAACGACCGGTGCAACAAGCCATTCCTGAGTCTACCCAGAATAAATTGAATGATACTTTCCGTATGGTTTTGTTGCTTCTTCAGACGAATGATGCCAATGTCTTTTCTGTGGGGAAAGAATTCCTTGATTCTTTAAAAGAAATTATGATTGGTTTTCCGTCTTACAGCAAGATCCGTATGGGAGAAGACACACGCGAATTGTATGAAAAGTCTAAAAGCGTATTAAAAGAAAAGGCTTCAAGTGACTTGATTAATTCTTTGATATCTTGTAAAGAAGCTATTTTTAAGGATTAGATATGGTTTATTTATTTATATATAGTAATGATTTTGGAGACCGTGAAGCGGTAAAAACAATATTGAATGGCATGCCTGAGATTGTAGATTGGCGCTATGATTTGCCAAATACTTTTTATTTGGAATCTGAAGAGGAAGCAGATAAATTGGCAGATCTTATAATAGAGCAGAAGGCTGATGCCCGTTTTTTACTTGTAGAGGTCTCAAAGAACAGGCAGGGCTGGTTGCCTAAAGCTACATGGGAGTTCTTAAACCGGAATTCTTAAATGCTGCTTAAATATCTATTTAATTATATTATGAAACCCAATCGCTCAGCGTAGCCGACTGACCGCATATTCAGCTATTGGAACGCAGACCACACAGACGGGCACAGAGAAAGAGGTGTCTGCCTGTGTGGTCTGTCACCATGAAACTTTTCATCTTTTTTATGGGTGGTTTCCTAAGATTTGTGCAAGTCGGTTTTGCCAATAAATAAAAAAGGACTATATTTGAAGGTGAATTAGATGAGTGGTTGTTGGATATATTTTATTTATAGGATTATGGAAAATCGGACTGTATTTAATGATGCCCAACTGCATGTACTGGAAATGGCTTCGCGTATAAAAACGGCACATGGGTTAGAAGAGTTGAAAGACCAACTTGCAGCGTATTATGCACGCCGCATAGACGAAGATATGGAAGCATTGTGGCAGTCGGGGCATTGGAATGAAAAAAAACTGGAAGAATTAAAAGGAGCACATTATCGTACGCCGTATAAACAATGAGCAGATTGATTGTTTTAGATACCAATTGCTTGTTACAGATTATTTCCGCTCATAGTCCTTATCGGGATATATGGTTGGCTTTTCTGCAAAAACGCTATATGCTGTGCGTTAGTGATGAAATATTGAATGAATATCAGGAGATTTTGGAACGGCATACTACTGCGGAAATAGCAGAAAACGTAATTTTATTATTGCTGAATAGCCGTAACGTACGTTTTTATTCGCCTCATTTTCATGTGTTAGAACACATACCTTTTCCGACTGTAAAAGTAATCAGGTTGGATGAATTCCAACGAACATTGAAATGCTAAACGTATAAAAACAGTTATTGACCATAACCAGTAGCCGATTTTCGTACATGATTTACTATCAGTTAGGGGACGGATGTGTTTCTTAGCAGTAACTGACGGTGATATTTGCAATGATAGGAAACAAAATTTTAAAATAGGAGCGGTATGAATATGTTGGGTATAGTATTTACTATAGGAATTGTCATAGCAGGCGGTTTCCTCATTTGGCTTTATACGAAACCGGGTAAGCGTTGGTTGAAGAATTTGTAAGCATTGAAAAGTTTTTCTATGACATAAAGGGAGCGCATCATGCTTTTTTTTAGGTGAGAACAATGTTCCAAAGTATGAGTCACCTCCCTATCTATAAGGCATCGTTTTATCGGTGCCTTTTTTGCATTATTGTAATATAAGTTTCAGTTAAACAGCCAACTCACTTATGTTCGTCAAAACACATGCTTGATGTGCCTATAGGAATTTGTACGGTTTGCACCGTTTCTTGGGAGACGATGTGCACATCGTCTCTACTGTGATGATATTCGTATTATGTATGTGCCTTTTATTATGTGTGTCGGTAAATTCCCCATGTAAATTACCACAAAGCGACTTTCCCAGCCATACCTAAGTCAAGCGTAGCTGTAGTGATACCCAGAGCTTTGAAAACTCGGCTCATTGTGGGAATACTTATACTATACCCTCTTTCCATACGGGATATCTGAGCCTTTTGCACTCCTATACGTTCACCCAGTTCCTCTTGTGTGAGGTTCTGTTTCAGGCGTGCATTTCTGATAGCCTCGCCTATCCGATAAGCGTGCAGAGCCTCTTCTACGCTATTGTCAAAGTCTTCTCTTTCCGGAGTTCCTTTTTGCCCTATAAGTTCGTCGGTAACTTCTTCTAAGGAATAGAGTTTCATATCTCCTACGTGTTTCATTTCTTATCGTTTTTTGAGTTCAAAATATCGTTTCATTATAGTTTCCGCCTGCAACTTGCCAAATGTTATACAATATTTTTTTGTATGTCTGCATCGGCAGGTTTTGGAGGAAGTCTTTAGCTTCTTCTAATAGTGTAAGTTGGAATGTTGCCATATCTGCATCTAAAGGTTTTCATCTGCAAAGCTAATAACAAGTTTCGTAAATGCGAAACTTTTGTCTGTTTATTTTAGATAAAGGAACTTATAGTAAAACAAAATTGGTTTGCGAAAAATTCTTGATGCATTGTCATCCTGAACGGACGTGAAGGATCTCGTGTACATCCACGTGGGTGCATCCGAGATGCTTCACTTCGTTCAGCATGACAAATGATTTTTCGCAATTCATTTCTGATTGACTATAAAAAATAGGGAGTCTCTATTGATATTATTTCACAAGCGACAGGACTTAGCCCGGAAAAGATTGCCGAGTTATAACCTCAAACATGATATTTCTGTAATGACTTGTCTTTTCCTGATTTCACTCTAATTCCTATGCTTTTCCTTGTCGTGGCACTACATAAGCAGAGACGTTCTGATGTGCATCGGGATTTGTATAGTTTGCACCGTTTCTTGGGAGACGATGTGCACATCGTCTCTACTGTGATAGTGTCTGCAACAGTGTGTGACATGTGTGACGTGCGTGACATGAAACACAGAGACATAAAAAAACGGAGACGCAGGGAGGAATTGATATTCCTCTGCGTCTCCGTTTTTTTGTGTATTTGATATTATAATGACGCTACGTTGCTCAGCGTGTTGAATACGCTGCTGCAGATACCCAGCAATACGATGCCCAGCAGGCAGATAACCAGGCAGGCGCGGGTCATGCCTGAACTGCGGAACGCAGGCAGCGGATTGTCATTGGGCGTAATGTACATTGCCTTTACAATCAGCAGGTAGTAGTAGAGCGAGATGATGGTGTTGACCAATGCTAAGAATACTACCAGCCAGTGTCCGGCATGGAATGCAGAAGCAAACACGAAGAACTTCGAGAAGAAGCCGGCAAACGGAGGGATGCCACCCAACGAGAAGAGTGCCAGCGTCATGATGAAGCTCAGGTGCGGGTTGGTCTTGTAGAAACCGTTGTAGGCTTCGCGGTCTACGCGTCCGCCGTTGTGTTGCTCTACGGTGGTGATGACGCCGAAGACGGCGAGGTTTGCCACGATGTAGACGATGACATAATATACCAATGATGCCATGCCTTGTCCGTCGGCTCCCAGCACAGCCAGCATGATGTAGCCGGCTTGCGAGATACTACTGTACGCCATGAATCGTTTCAGGTCGTGCTGCAGGATAGCCATGATGTTGGCAAGCGTAATGGTTACTACGGTTACGATAGCCACCAGCAGGCTCCAGTCTGCTATCATCGGGCCGAATGCCTTGACCAGAATGCTCATCAGCGCGAAGGCTGCCGCACCTTTTGAGATGACAGACAGGTAAGCGGTAACGGCTGTGGGAGCACCTTGGTAGGTATCGGGGGTCCACATGTGGAAAGGAACCAGACTCAGCTTGAAGCCCAAGCCGGCGAAGAAGAGCACCATGGCAAGAATCTGCAACGGGCTTCCGGTGAGCATCGTGGTCATGTCTTCGAAATACATGGTTCCGCATGTTCCGTAGATGAGCGACAAGCCGTAAAGCATGAGGGCGGAAGAGAACATGGCGTTCAGGATGAACTTGGTGCCGGCTTCCGCGCTGTGGTGACGGTATTTGTCGAATGCAATCAGGCATGCCATCGGGATGCTGGCAAGTTCCAAGCCTACGTAGAAGAGGAGGAAGCTGCCCGCGCTTACCATGTAATACATACCCAGCAGGGTGGAGAGGGTCAGGACGTAGAATTCGCCTGCCTTGTGGCGGGTGTCTTCACGGTTAATCCATGAATCTGCCTGCATGAAGACCAGCAAGGTTCCGGCGGTAAGTACCGTCTTGACAATAGACGACATGGGGGTGTTGACAAACATGCCGCCAAAAGCCTCGCCCGTTACGGGGACGATATTCAGCGCGATTTGCACCACTAACAACCCGCATGACAGACCCTGCAATGCCTTGTGGTTGGGCTGTTTCAGGATCAGGTCGGCAAGCAATACGACAATCAGGATGATAGCCAGACTGATTTCTGCTTGCATGGTAGAGAATATTGCACTTATATCCATAATGTCTGAATTAATGTATGAGTTGTGAAATAATAGGTTCTACACTGGCATTGATGACATCGCTGACCCACCACGGTGCAAGACCCAGTCCGGCTACCGCTGCGATGAGGCAGATAACGGCGAAGCGTTCGTCCCAAGTGGCGTCGGTCAGTTTCAGGTGTTCGGGATTCTGGCAAGTGCCATACAGAATCTTGCCGACCACGCGCAGGATGTAGACCGCAGTAATCACGATACTGGTAGTAGCGATGATGGTGCAGGCGCGGTGGAACACGTCGGTATGCTCGAACGAGCCCACGAAGACGGTCATCTCGGCAATGAAACCGCTCAAGCCCGGCAAACCGAGGTTGGCGAGACCGGCAATCACATAGCCTACAGCCAAGAACGGCATAATCTTCATCAAGCCGCTCAGCTGGCGGATGTCACGGGTATGCGTACGTCCGTAAATCATACCGATGAGGGCAAAGAAGAGTGCCGTCATCAAGCCGTGGCTCAGCATCTGCAGGATGGCACCGGTAGAGCTGACACGCGTAGCCATCAGCAGGGCGAAGAGCACCAGGCCGCAATGGCTCACCGAGGAATAGGCGTTGATGTATTTCAGGTCGGTCTGCACCACGGCGCTGAACGCGCCGTAAACCACCGAAATGGTAGTCAACACCAGGAAGAAGTCGCCCCAGTATGCCAATCCGGTAGGCATCAGGTACATTGCGACACGGAAGCATCCGTAACCTCCTAATTTCATCAATACCCCGGCGTGGAGCATAGATACGGCAGTCGGCGCCGAAGCGTGACCGTCGGGGCTCCATGTATGGAAGGGGAAAAGTGCGCCCAATACGCCGAATCCCAGGAATACCATCGGGAAGAAGATTTGCTGGAATTCGGTCGGGATTTTCAGCTTCGCGATTTCAATCACGTTCATGGTTTCGGCTCCGGCACCGTAGAAGATGCCTAAGATACCGATGAGCAGGAATGCCGAGCCGCCCATCAGCATCAGGGTCAGCTTCATGGCTGAGTATTCCTTGCGGCCGCTGCCCCATACGCCAATCAGCAGGTACATCGGAATCAGCGCCACTTCGTAGAACATGAACATGGTGAACAGGTCGGTAGAGATAAAGAATCCGAATACACCGGTGCTCAGCAGGGTGAACCACAAGAAGTATTCCTTGGTGAGCGGCTTCAGCTTCCAGGAAGCGAAGGTGCCGGTGAACACGATAATGGCACTCAGCAACAGCATTACGACCGAGATGCCGTCAACGCCTACCGAGTAAGCAATGTGCAGCGGGGCATACCACGTGATGCTGTCGGTGAACAGCATTTCTTCGGTGGCGCCTCCGTTGCGGAGTCCGATATAAGAAACGGTGAGGTATGCGGCAAGAACCAGCAAGACGCTGGAGCCTGCTACCATCACTCCTCTTACCTGATTCACGTTGCGGGCAATCCACAAGCCGAGCAACATCAGCAGAGGAACTAATACGAAAAGACTTAATATATTCATTTTGTATTCAATTAATAGTTAACAATTAATAGTGAATAACCGGGTTGCTGTTCATTCTTCCTATTAATTGAGCAAAAGTATAATTGACAGCACAATGACACCGCCCAGGAACCACAGGGTGTAGCTCTGGATTTTACCGTTCTGGATGGGTTGTGCCGTTTCGCCGGCAGCATTGGTGCTCCATGCCATGAAGTTCATGAACTGGTCGATGACATGACGGTCGAACCAAGCCAACGGGGTAGAGATGCAACGGAAGATAATCCGTTTTGTGACAAACAGCCAAACTTCGTCCATGTAGAAACGCTTGTAAGCCGCACGGTGAAGGGTAGCGAAACGTTTTGCCAGCATATCGGCAACGGGTTGCTTGTCGCGTGCATACATCCAGGTAGCCAAGCCGATGGCTATCAGGGCTACGACGATGCTGGTTACAGCTACTTGGGTATTCAAGTGGATGTCGTATGCGTGTCCGTTAGCCGAAACGAAATGTCCGAACGGAAGAATCCAGCCGCAGACAATGGTAATGGCTGCCAGCACCATCAGCGGGAAAGTCATGGACAACGGGCTTTCGTGAGGTGTATGGTGTGCGTGCAGTTCTTTGTTTTCAGTTCCCCAGAAGATGCCGTAATACAGACGGAACATGTAGAATGCGGTCATACCGGCAATAATCGTCATAATCCATCCCATTACCGGGCTGAACTGGAAGCAGGCGGTCAGAATCTCGTCCTTCGAGAAGAAGCCCGAGAACGGAGGGATACCCGAAATCGCCAGACAGGCGATGAGGAACGTCACGTGGGTAACCGGCATGTACTTGCGCAAGCCGCCCATGGTAGACATCTCGTTGCTGTGAACGGCATGGATGATGCATCCGGCGCCGAGGAACAGCAATGCCTTGAACATGGCGTGAGTGAACAAGTGGAACATGCCTGCCATGTATCCCAGTCCGCCTTCGTGCGGGTCGGCAGTGGTGCAGACGCCCAAGGCTACCATCATGAAACCGATTTGTGAAATGGTAGAGAAGGCAAGCACACGCTTGATATCGCTCTGGGCGCAGGCTACGGAAGCCGCATAGAATGCGGTGAAGGCACCCACGTAGGCTACAAGATGTAAGGTTTCGGGCGCATAGCCGATGAACAGCGGGAACATGCGGGCTACCAGGTATACACCGGCAACGACCATGGTTGCGGCATGGATAAGGGCACTGACCGGAGTCGGGCCTTCCATGGCATCGGGCAGCCAGATGTGCAGCGGGAACATGGCACTCTTACCGGCACCGCCGATGAACATCAGTCCAAGCGCCAACGGCAGCAACATGCCGCATTTCATCAGTTGTTCCTGTTCGGGAGTGAAGGTGAAGGTTCCCATATAGAAACCGTAAATCAGGATACCGATAAGGAAGCCCAAATCGGCGAAACGGGTTACGATGAACGCTTTCTTGCTGGCAGCGATAGCCTCGGGCTTCGTGTAATAGAATCCGATGAGCAAGTAAGAAGACACACCCACCAATTCCCAGAACACGTACATCTGGAAGATGTTGGTGGCGAGCACCAGTCCCAGCATAGAGAACGAGAAGAGCGACAGGAACGCATAGTAGCGCTGGAAGCCGACTTCGCCTTTCATGTAACCGAATGAATAAATGTGCACCATCAGGCTGACGGTAGAGATGACTACCAGCATCATGACGGAAATCGGGTCGAGCAGGATTCCCATGTCGATGTGCAGCGAGGTGTTGAACGGCAGCCATTGGAAGTTCCAAGGCATCAACGTTTCGAAGACTCCTTCAGCTGTGCGCGGAGCCGTGAAGTATTCGTAGGCAGTGAGGTAGCTCAGAAACGTCACTCCCGCGAGTGAGAGCGTACCGATAAGCCCTGCCACACGATGTTTCATGTACATGCCCGTCAGCCCCAGTATCAGAAAGCTCAGGACGGGTAGCGCGAGTATCAGAATTGTATATTCCATAATCGATAAAATGTTTTAGTTATCCTTTCAAGTCGGTGATGTCATCGGTAAGGACTTGTTTCACATTGCGGTACACATTGATGATAATGGCAATCGCTACGGCTGTTTCGGCTGCGGCAATGGCAATGCCGAACAGGGTGAAGAAATGTCCTTCCAGCTGTCCCGGGAAAAGATAACGGTTGAATACGGCAAAGTTAATGTTCGTTGCGTTCAGCATGAGCTCAACGGAAATGAGCAGTGCCAGCAGGTTTTTGCGGGTAAAGAATCCGTAAATGCCACAAAACATCATGATGGTACTGATAACCAGGTAATGTATTACATGTATTTCCATAAATCTAATCCTCCAGTTATTTTTCTTTCCGTGCAATCAGGATGCCGCCAATCATACATGCCAGCAGCAATACACTGACTACCTCGAAAGGCAATACAAATTGATATTTCTCGGTTCCGATGAGTGCCATGCCGACCTCGCGGGAAGGAAGTTCCTCACCCAACGGGATGGCATTGAGGGCGAATCCATTGGTGAAAAGCAGCAAGAGGACCAATGCGGCGCCTACCACGGTGGTGGCAAGTACGCTGAAAAGCCGTGCTTTGCTGATTTTGTATCTCATGTCTTTGTCCGAACGGGTCAAGGCTATGGAGAACACATACAAAACGATGATACCTCCGGCGTAAACCATCAGCTGGACTGCACCCAGGAAGGTATAGCCGAGCATGAAGAAGATAGCCGCAGTACCGAAAAGGACAAACAGCAAGTAGGTAGCCGCACGCAGAAGCTTGCCCGAGGTTACGGCAAGTACAGAACAGAGCGCGATGGCTGCCGCTACTACGTAGAATACGATATTTTGAAATGATAATAGTTCCATTATTTCCATGTCCTATTGATTATTTAGCGAGGGTTGAACCTTCATGGTTAAGGGTCAGGACGAGTTTGTCTTTCTCGAACACCGCATTCTCGAAGTCGTTGCAGAATTCGATGGCATTGTGCGGACAAACGTTCACACACAGGTTGCAGAACATGCACGAGCCCAAGTTATACTCATACTTGACCAATACTTTTTTCTTTTTCCCGTCGGCATCTTCACGCATTTCGGTCGTGAGCTTGATGGTGCCGTTCGGACAATTCATCTGACACAGCCCGCACGCGATGCAATGGTGGTGATTCTCTTCGTCGTGAATCATTGTCAGCCGTGCACGGTGGCGTTCGGGAATGTGTAGCGTGGTATGACGGTTTTCAGGATACTGCTCGGTCACTTTCGGCTCCAAGAATACTTTCATTGAAGTGCGAAGCCCTACCAGCAGGCTTTTCAGTCCTGAAGCATACCCTTTTATATAGTCGCTGAAACTTTCCATTGTTATTCTATATTAAAAAACGAGTCCATAAACTTTGCAAACTGCCATTACCAGCAAGACTACCAGTGACAGCGGCATGATGTATTTCCATTCCAAGGTCAGAACCTGGTCGATACGCAGACGGGGATAGGTCCAGCGAATCCACATCAGCAGGAAGACTACAAAGAATGTCTTGCCCAGGAACCAGACAATGCCCGGAATGTAATCCATGACGGCATTGAATCCGTCGAGACCTGCAATGTGCAGCGGCATCCATCCGCCCAGGAAGAGCGTGGTGGCGATGCCCGACGTGATGAACAGGTTCAGGTACTCGGCCAGATAGAAGAAACCGAAGTGCATGCCGGAGTATTCCGTGTGGTAGCCGGCCGTCAATTCCTGTTCGGCTTCGGCAAGGTCGAACGGGCCACGGTTGGCTTCGGCATTTCCGGCAATCAGATAGATGACGAATGCCACTACGGCAATGAGGTGTCCCTTGAAGATGTTCCAGCCGTTCGCTTGTCCCATAACGATTTCGTGGATATCCATTGTCCCGCTCAGCATGACCATGGTCAACACAATCAGTCCGATAGAGATTTCGTAGCTGATGAGCATCGCACCGCTTCGCACGGCACCGATTAAGGTATATTTGCTGTTACTGCTCCAGCCGGCAAGCAGGATTCCCAAAATACCGATTGAAGAGGCAGCCAGCACAAAAAGGATACCGATGTTCATGTGCAGGATTTCCCCGCCGTTATGCCAGGGCAGGCAGGAGAAAGTCAGGATAGAAGCCAGAATGACTAAGAACGGTGCCGCGGCGTACAAGAGCTGGTCGGCGTTCTTCAGCTTGAAGACTTCCTTAATCAGTATCTTGATAACATCGGCAGGCACTTGCAGCAATCCGCCTTTACCTCCTACGCGGTTCGGACCGATACGGCACTGGAAAGCCGCACAGACCTTACGTTCCATATAAATAAGGATGATGGCAAGCACGGCATACATTACCATAATAATAACGCCTACAACGACACATTCCAGAAAAATGGCAAGTCCTTCGGGCATCACACTGCACAAGGCAGAATGGATGAGCTCCCAAAGCGGTTGCAGGTTATAATAATCTAAAAATGCTTGGTTCATATTTGTAATACTTAATTTTGAACGTTGTTTCTTCTTTTTTACCGGTCGATATCCGGAATCACAAAGTCAGCCGAAGCACCGATAGCAATCAAGTCGGCAAATTTCCATCCGCGGCACATCGTGTCCATGGCTTGTACCAACGGCAAACCGGTAGAACGGAAGTGCATACGGTACGGAGTCTTGTCGCCATGGCTTTCAATCATAACGCCGAACTCGCCACGGCTTGATTCCACAGCCGATGTCCAGATGCCTTCCGGCAACTTGATAATCGGTTTGGTCTTTACGCGGAATTCGCCTTCCGGAATGTTGTCGATAAGTTGTTCGATGATGCGGCAGGATTCCATGATTTCGTCCATACGAACCATGTAGCGGGCGAAGGTATCACACTCATTGTACGTGATTTGGCGGAAGTCTACCTTGTCGTACAATCCGTACGGATGACGCTTGCGTACGTCGTTTGCCCATCCGGCAGCACGTCCGGTACCTCCGGTACATCCCAATGATATGGCGTCTTCTTTTGACAGAATGCCTACGCCTTTCATACGGGTATCGGCAATGACGTTGTTGGTGAAAATGTCGTGGTAATCCTTAATGACGCTGCGCAGGTGCTTGATGAACTCTTTTACTTTCTGGCAGAAAGTAGGATGAATGTCATCCTGCACACCGCCGATGACGTTGTAATGTTGGATGAGGCGTCCGCCGGTAGTCTCTTCGAAGATGTCGAGCACCATTTCACGTTCGCGGAAGCCATAGAAGAACGGTGTCATCGCACCCATATCCAATACCAGGCAAGAATAGAACAACAAGTGTGAATCAATACGTTGCAGCTCGTCCATGATGGTACGGATGTATTTGGCGCGGTCGGAGATTTCGATGCCGGCAGCCTGCTCGATACACATGCACAACGCATGGCGGCTTTGATGCGCGCTCAAATAGTCCAAACGGTCGGTCATGCCCAATGTCTGCGGATAAGTCAGGCTTTCGTTCATCTTCTCGATGCCGCGGTGGATGTATCCTAAAATCGGGTCTACCTTCTTGACGAACTCACCGTCGAGCGCGATACGCATACGCAACGCACCGTGGGTAGAAGGGTGCTGCGGACCCATGCTTACCACGAAATCGTCTTCTCCAAAGACTTGATTGTCGAAGCCTTGCAGGGTGCCGTCGGGCATCAGCCGGTATTCTTTCGTAATATCGGCATTGATTTCATTGTCCAGACGCAACGGATTCGAATTCATGTCGTAATCCTTGCGGAGAGGCCATCCAATCCAGTCTTCACGCAAGAAGAGACGGCGCATGTCCGGATGTCCGATGAAACGGATGCCAAAGAAATCATATACTTCGCGTTCTTTAATCAGTGCGGTCTTCCACAAGTCGCTTACGGTAGGCAGATAAGCTTCTTCACGGTCGGTTGTAGCGGTCCGGATGGCTACGGTATCGCCCGTTACGGTCGATTCCATGAAGTAGACTGCTCCTAAACCTTCTTCTCCCCAGTCCATACCTACAATTTCACGCAAGAAATCCATCGGACTTTGCGGGTCGTTGCGCAGACCTTCCATCACTTTACGGAATTCGCTGAGCGGCAGTTTGATTACGCCTGCGTTTCCTGCACACACTTCAGCTCCTTGTATTTTCAGTACATCGTCACGTTTCATTGTTCTCCTCCTTTCGCCTTTTCGGTTTCATTTTCTGTCCCTTCGTCATGAGCATGACTGCGGTTTACGCCACCCAAGTAGCGCTCTACCTTCATTTTGCGCTGCAACTGCATGAGCCCGTAATAGAAAGCTTCGGGACGCGGAGGGCAACCGGGGATATACACGTCGACAGGGATTACCTTGTCGATGCCGTTTACGACATTGTATGACTTGATGAACGGGCCTCCGGAAATGGTACAACCGCCTACGGCAACCACATACTTAGGCTCTGCCATTTGGTCGTACAAACGTTTCATGACCGGTGCGGTGCGGTAGGTAATGGTTCCCATAACGACCAATACGTCTGCCTGACGAGGGGAGTTGCGTGTTACTTCGAATCCGAAGCGTGCCATGTCGTAGCGGGCTGCTCCTAACGCCATAAATTCGATGGCGCAACAGCTGGTACCCAACAAGAGTCCCCATACCGAGTTGCTTCGTCCCCAATTAATCAGTTCGTCGAAAGTGGTCAGAATGACACCTGCTCCGTCTTGGTTTACTTGCTGTACGAGACGTTCCAAGTAATCATTGTTCTTGAACTCATCGTACTTCATCGAACGGATTTTCGGCTTTTTCATTTCCATTCCAGCGCTCCTTTCCGCCAAGCGTAAGCTAAGCCTAAAATTAATACCAATAAGAAGAATGACACACACACTAATGCATAAGCACCGACTTCATTCACCACATTCGCCCACGGAAAGAGGAATACGGTTTCGATGTCGAACATGAGGAACAGAATGGCAAACAGGTAATAGCCTGCCTTGAACTGTACCCACGACTGTCCGCGCGTCGGGATACCGCACTCATAAGGCTCGCCTTTCTGAGGATTGAACGAGCGTGGCGCGATTAGTTTTGAAATAGTCAGTGCTGCTACCACGAGCACTACTGCCGTCAAGATAGCAACAACTAAAAACGTAAAAAACATATATATAATTGATATTTAGTGATATTTCTCTACGAATGGAGCGGGAACAAGCCAACGGGAAAGCGCGTGTTGCCCAATCTCTTATCAAGGACGTGACAAGAGAGCATATCGATGTGGGCATGGGGCTTTTCTGTCTTTTCATTGCTGCCTGTTCAAAAACGCGACAAAGATACATATTTATTTTTAATAAGCAGGACGTACGGCAGCATAAAAATAAAAGAATTTGCGGGTAAATAAAGATAGTGAATTCCTCGAACAGCCCTACGGGCAATTTATTGAATACAGAGGCGCAGAGGCACGGAGGAATTAACAATTGTCGATTAAAAAACTCTGTGCCTTCGTGTCTCTGTGTTTCATTCTGTAAGGCCGGGCTGCGTAATCCGCAGGATTTGTTCTTGAACGGAAAGATGTATGGCTGCGTTGCCGGTACAATTAGTAATTGTGTGGCATGACAATTAGTAATCGTACCGGCAACGCCGTTAGATTGCATTTGTAGAATGGCAGGTGTCAGTTGAAGAATTTTTCCAGCTTCTTAATCATCATATTCAGGCAGAATACCACGACATGGTCGTTCTCTTGGATGGTAGTGTTACCTGTAACCAGGATTCCTTCGCCGTTTCGTATCAGCCCTCCGATGGTCGCTCCCTTGGGCAATCCGGCATCTTTTACTTGGGTGCGGGTGATGCGTGCGCCTGCCTTGACGGTAAATTCAGCTACATCGGCATTGGCGAAGGTCAGGCATTTTACGTTGGATACATCGGCATCCAGCATCATTTGGTAAATGTGGCTTGCCGCGATGAATTTCTTGTTGATGACACAACCGATGTCCATGCTTTCCGCCATGCTGATGTAGTCGATGTTTTCCACCTGGGCCACCGTTTTGCTGACGCCCATCCGCTTGGCGGCAAGGCAGGCAAGGATATTGGTTTCCGAACTTCCGGTAAGAGCGACAAACGCTTCTGTATTTTGGATGCCTTCTTCGGTCAATAAGTCTAAGTCGCGTCCGTCTCCGTTGATAATCATTACTTTGTCGTCTACCAGTTCGGTCAGCCGGTTGCATCGGGCAAGGTCGTTCTCGATAATTTTGGTGCGCATGTATTCGGGCATGTATTGCACCGTACGTACGGCAATGCGGCTTCCGCCCATAATCATGACATTGCGCACATCGGCATAGCTCTCTTTTCCGGAAATTTTCCGGATATAGGGGATGTATTTCTTTGTTGTTGTGAAATAGACTATGTCATTCAGCAAGATGGAATCGTCGCCTCGCGGGATGATGGTTTCGTTTCCCCGTTTGATGGCAACAATGTGGAACGGAATGTTGCGTCCGCCCAATTCATAGAGGGGAATGTTCAGGATTTCCGCTGTTTCACGCATCTTGGTTCCTAACAGGACCAGGGCGCCTCCGGCAAATTCCCACCATTGGCGTATCCAACTCATCTTTACCGCGTCTACAATGTCCTTGGCCGCCAGCATTTCGGGGTAGATAAGCGAATGGACGCCCCGTTGGGCAAAAAACTCCTGATACTTGGGCAAGAGGTATTCGTAGTTGTCGATGCGGGCTACGGTTTTCTTGGCTCCCAATCCGGAAGCAAGCATGCACGCCGTCATGTTTTGGCTTTCATTGGGGGTGACTGCTATAAACAAGTCTGCATTGGCTGTACCGGCTTCTTTCAAGCCGGAGATGGAGGTAGGGGAAATGTTCACCGTCATCAGGTCAAAGTTATTTCCTAACTTTCCTAATCTTTCTTCATTTTCATCCATCAGGATGATGTCCTGCTTTTCGTTTGCCAGCAGTTTCGCTAAATGTGTGCCTACGGCTCCTGCACCTGCAATGATGATTTTCATGAGTTCAGAATATGAGTAAGTGTGTGATAAATAGTTGTTTTATCTATTCCGCAAATAGCCTGCAAGGCTTCTGCCGGTCCGTGTTGGATGAATTGGTCGGGAATGCCCAGTCGTTTCACTACGGGTGTGTAGCCGTTGTCTGACATGAATTCCAGAATGGCACTTCCCATGCCTCCTTTCAATACGCCGTCTTCTACGGTAACGATGAACCGGAACTTCTTCCCGATTTCGTGCAGCATCTCTTTATCAAGCGGTTTTAAGAAGCGCAGGTCGTAGTGGGCGATGCTTTTGCCGGTTTGCCCTTCGGCTTCTGCAATGGCTTTAGCCGCATTGTTCCCGATGGGACCAATGGTGATTACAGCCAGGTCTGCACCTTCTTTCAGCTTTCGCCCTTTGCCTATGGGGATTGCTTCTAATGGACATTTCCAGTCGACTTGCGTGCCTCTTCCCCGCGGATACCGGATAACGAACGGTCCCTGGTCGGGAAGTTGGGCTGTGTACATCAGCCGGCGCAATTCGTGTTCGTCGTAAGGCGAGGCAATGCTCAGGTTCGGAATCGGACGGAGATAAGCCATGTCGAATGCACCGTGGTGAGTCGGTCCGTCTTCGCCTACCAGGCCGGCGCGGTCTAAGCATAATACTACGTTCAGCTTTTGAATGGCTACATCGTGGATGATGTTGTCATAGGCACGTTGCATGAAAGAAGAATAGATGTTGCAGAACGGCAGCAATCCTTCTTTCGCCATTCCTCCCGAAAACGTGACGGCATGCCCTTCGGCAATGCCTACGTCGAATGCCCTGTCGGGCATGGCTTTCATCAGAATGTTCATGGCGCATCCTGTAGGCATGGCAGGGGTAATTCCGATTATCTTTTCGTTCTGCTCCGCTAATTCCAATAAGGTATTTCCGAATACCTCTTGAAAAAGGGGAGGCATGCCGGTGGTATCTTTTACGATGCGTTCGCCGGTTTCTTTATTGAACATGCCGGGGGCGTGCCAAATGGTCGCTTCTTCTTCTGCCGGCTTGTATCCTTTTCCTTTTACTGTATGGACATGCAGCAGTTTAGGACCTTTCATGTCCTTTATTTCTTTCAATACTTTGGCAAGGGCACAGACATCGTGTCCGTTTACCGGTCCGAAGTATCGGATGTTCATTCCTTCGAAGATGTTCTGCTGTTGGGCAAGAACAGATTTGAGGCTGTTGTTGAACCGCAACAGGCTCTTCCGCCGTTCATCATTCAGAATGCCTATCTTATGCAGCTTTTGGGAAACGATGTACCGCAAGCGGTTGTAGCCTTCCGAGGTCTGCAGGTTGAGCAGATATTGTTTCATGCCTCCGACACTTCGGTCGATGGCCATGTTGTTGTCATTCAGGATGATGAGCAGATTATTGGGGATGGATGAAGCATTGTTCAGTCCCTCGAAAGCCAATCCTCCGCTCATGGAACCGTCTCCGATAACGGCTACGACATGACGGTCGGCTTCTCCTTTCTTGTCTGCGGCTACAGCCATGCCCAGTGCAGCCGAAATGGAATTGGAAGCGTGGCCGCAGGTGAATGTGTCATACTCGCTTTCGGCGGGAGAGGGGAAAGGGCATAGCCCGTTCAGTTTCCGGTTGGTGCAAAAACGGTCGCGCCTTCCGGTTAAGATTTTATGTCCGTACGCCTGATGGCCTACATCCCACACAATACGGTCGTAGGGCGTATTATATATATAATGTAGAGCAACTGTCAACTCGATGACTCCCAAACTCGACCCGAAGTGTCCGGGGTTGCGCGAAAGTTCATCGATAATCATTTCCCTGAGCTCTTTGCAGACTTCAGGTAAAGACTCGACAGGTAGTTGGCGCAAATCCTTCGGGCTGTCTATTTTACTCAACAATTTGTAAGACGTAGTTTGTTCCATCTGAATTAAGTTCAATATTATGCGCTACAAAAGTACAATAAATATGCATATTGTGTTACATTTGTACCAAAAATAACGAATGCGGTTTGTTTATGGAATTTAGAACGAAAGTCGAATTGCCTGTGAATGTGCCTTTTATCAATCATTCGGATAGGTTGATGCTATGGGGGTCTTGTTTCGCGGAAAATATAGGAAAACTGTTTATAGACAATAAATTCCGGTGTGATGTGAATCCTTTCGGCGTGTTGTATAATCCTTTGTCGATAGCCAATGCACTGGGACAGGTATTGTGTCATAAGCGGTACGAAGAATCTGATTTGAAGTGTGAGCGGGGCGTTTGGCTGAGCCTGATGCACCATGGCAGTTTCTCGTCGGGAAGTGCGGAGGAATGCCTGAAGAAGATAAACGCGCGTATCCGGCAGGCAGAAGAAACGCTTGCCCAAACTCAATGGATGATTTTCACCTGGGGGACTTCTTGGGTGTACGAATGGAAAGAAACGGGTGAGGTTGTAGGGAATTGCCATAAATTGCCGGAACGTCTTTTCAGCCGGCATATATTAAAGGTGGAGGATATCGTTGAGGCGTACGGCGCATTGATAGAAAGACTGCTTTCGCTCAACCCTCGTATGCATTGTTTGTTTACCGTAAGCCCGATCCGGCATGTTAAGGACGGCATGCATGGCAATCAGGTGAGCAAAGCGGTGCTGCTGCTTGCCATCCAGCGCCTGACCGGGCAATATCCTTCTTGTCTGTATTTCCCCTCATACGAAATCATGATGGACGAGTTGCGCGATTACCGCTTTTATGCCGATGATATGCTGCATCCCTCTTCGGTGGCGGTTGATTATTTGTGGGAGTGTTTCGGCAAGACGTTCTTTTCTCCTTCGGCACGAAGTTTCCTTGAAGCATGGGAAAAGGTGAAAAAAGCCTTGGCTCATCGTCCGTTTGACGCGGAATCGGAACAATATCGGCGTTTTTTAAGTCAAATACTGTTAAACATAGAAGAGCTAAAAGAAAAATTCACGTACTTAGACGTCCAAAATGAAATAGAACTATGTCAAGCTCGATTGAAGAAATAGTCTCTGTGGTGGGGGCAACCCGTATCGGAGAGCGGCAAGCATCCATCAGTTGGATTCTGACCGATAGCCGTTCATTGTGTTTCCCGGAGGAAACGCTTTTTTTCGCATTGAAGACCAAACGCAATGACGGGCATAAATACATCCCGGAATTGTATGCGCGAGGTGTGTATAACTTTGTGGTTGCAGAGGTTCCGGAAGAAATGAAAAACTGCACCGATGTGAATTTTCTGGTGGTAGGCAATGTGTTGAAAGCCCTGCAACGCCTTGCGGGGAAACATCGGGAACAATATCAGGTGCCCGTAATCGGAATAACCGGAAGCAATGGAAAGACCGTCGTGAAGGAATGGCTTTACCAGTTGTTGAGTCCGGACAAGCGAATCATCCGTTCGCCGCGCAGCTATAATTCGCAAATCGGAGTGCCTTTGTCTGTATGGATGATGGACGAACATACCGAATTGGGAATCTTCGAAGCCGGTATTTCTGAAATGGGTGAAATGGAAACCTTGGAGCCGATTATCCGTCCGACTATCGGTGTGCTGACCAATATCGGCGGGGCGCATCAGGAGAATTTCTCTTCGTTGCAGGACAAGTGCATGGAAAAGCTGCTTTTGTTCAAGGAATGTGATGTGATAGTGTATAACGGCGATAACGAACTGATTCGGGATTGCGTGTCGAAGTCTTTGTTTACAGCTCGTGAAATCGCATGGTCGATGAAGGACCCTGAACGTCCGCTTTTTATCGAGAAAATCGAAAAAGCTGCGGCGGGCACTACCATCAAGTACCGTTATCTGGGCTTTTTTAAGGAATTCCGCATCCCTTATATCGACGACGCTTCAATTGAAAATTCATTGCATTGCCTGGCGGTGGCTTTGTATCTGATGGTACCTACGGAGGTGATAGCCGAGCGGATGGCACATCTGGAACCGGTGGCTATGCGTCTGGAGGTGAAAGAAGGCAAAAACGGCTGTGTGTTGATAAACGATAGTTATAACTCGGATTTCGCTTCATTGGATATCGCGCTTGATTTCATGGCGAGGCGTTCGGAAGATAAAGCGCGCCGGCGCACATTGATTTTGTCGGATATCCTGGAGACGGGGCAGCCGGGCAAATTGCTCTACCGGCAAGTGGCAGAACTGGTGCATAGCCGCGGAGTAGACCGGCTGATTGGAGTAGGCGAGGAGATATCCGCATCGTCTTCCCGTTTCGATGTGAAGGAAAAGCAGTTCTTCCTTACGACTGAAGAGCTGATGGCATCGGGTGTGCTGGAAACGTTGCGGAATGACATTGTATTAATAAAAGGTGCACGCGCTTTCCATTTTGACGCCGTTTCGGATTTTCTGGAACTGAAAGTACATGAGACGATTCTCGAAATCAACCTGAATGCGTTGGTGGATAACCTGAATTATTACCGTAATAAGCTGAAGCCGGAAACGAAGCTGATGTGCATGGTGAAGGCATCGGCGTATGGAGCCGGTCCGTTCGAAGTGGCAAAAACATTGGAAGAACATCGAGTGGATTACCTGGCGGTAGCTGTGGCGGATGAAGGTGCCGACTTGCGCAAGGCAGGCATTACGTGTCCGATTGTGATTATGAATCCTGAAGCTACGGCATTCAAGACCATGTTCGCTTACCGGCTGGAGCCGAATATTTACGGATTCCCGATACTGGAGGAAATGATAAAGGCAGCAGAACGTGAAGGGGTGTCTAATTTCCCGATTCATATCAAAATAGATACGGGAATGCACCGTTTGGGATTCTCCCCGCATCAAGATATGCAGCGCCTGGTAGAACGTTTGCACCGCCAGTCGGCGGTTATTCCCCGTTCGGTCTTCTCGCATTTGGCAGGAAGCGATTCGGAGCGTTTCGATGCGTTTACGCGGAAACAGATTGAGACGTTCGAAGCCGCGGCGGCTGAGCTGCAAGCCGGATTCGGGTTTAAAATCTTGCGTCATGTATGCAATACGGCAGGCATAGAACGTTATCCGGGAGCACAGTTCGACATGGTGCGGCTGGGCATCGGGCTGTATGGCATAGACCCGTTTACCAATCATATTTTACATAATGTAAGCACGTTGAAAACCACCATCTTGCAGATACATGATATTCCGGCGGATGAGACTGTAGGTTATAGCCGGAAAGGAGTCTTGTACCGCGACTCGCGGATTGCCACTATCCCTATCGGATATGCCGACGGGCTGAACCGGCATTTGGGCAACGGGCACGCTTATTGCCTGGTGAACGGGAAGAAGGCACCCTATGTTGGCAATATCTGCATGGATGTATGCATGATTGATGTGACGGATATTGATTGCAAGGAAGGGGACAAGGCTATCATCTTTGGAGATGATTTGCCGGTGACGGTACTGGCTGAGGCACTCGGCACCATCCCTTACGAAATCCTGACCAGCGTGTCCAATCGGGTAAAGCGTGTCTATTTTCAGGGGTAGTGCAAGTAGTTGCCTTCGGGGATGGAGATAGCTTCGCGGGTCAGCGGAATTATAAGCGAGGGCGTGTGCGGCTATTTGCGTTTCCGGATGAAACGGCATCCGGCGTTTGGATGAGCGGCTGGCTTTGAAAAATAAAAGAAGGCTGTCTGATAACACGGATAAGGCGGTTTTTGTTCAGACATAAGGGGCGTTTATACGATTGTTTTGTAATATCGGGGCATTTATTTAAATAAAATTTCGATTTTAAACCAAAATAACACCTCTATATTTTGATATGTCATGAATTTACTTTTTCTTTGTGTCGTGAAAAAGGAAGAACAACGCTATATCATGAAACAATGGATTGGTCGTATATTGTTTGTGTTTTCTTTGATGTTTGTGGTTGGAGAAACACATGCAGCATTGGCTCCTCTTGCAATAGAGAAAGAGGCTATCCGTGAATTTTATGGTGATGAGTTGAACGAAGGGAGCGTGCTGTTCCATGCCATTCATAGAGGGCTTGAACGGATTCGGAACTTAAGTTGCGATCTTTCTCATCTGGCTCTTTATTATAAAGGTAATACAGCGCGGTTCCGCCGTTGTGCGATACAAGGGCAAAACACGCATTTGCGTTTGTTGCTGCATTATTGTTCCCTGCGTGATGTAGGGCTGTTGGCTGGGAAAATCAAACGTTTCCCGTCAACCCATTTTCATTGTGTGATCTTTCCAAGCGAATACTATGTATTTGCGTTGAGAAAGATTATCATTTAGCGGTTTTATTTTAGTTGTTCTTACTCCGGTACAGCAGTGTATCGGAGGTTGTAAAACCTATTTAATTGCATTTACTATTTTTACTGACATTCAATAATTTCTAATTAATAAAACAAGTAATTTTATGGAAACTACTAAAAAACAAAAACAAGGATTTAAGGGAATTGAAGCTGCTGGTTTAGTTATTATCGCATGCTTTATCGTTGCATTGTGTATTTATAAGTTCGTGTTGGGAGATCCTTCGAACTTTATGAATAATGACCCGAATAACCACCCGCTGCCGGGTAACATGTTGGGTACTATCTACAAAGGTGGTGTTGTCGTACCGGTTATCCAGACATTGTTGCTGACTGTTATTGCATTGAGCGTTGAACGTTATTTCACTATCCGTGCTGCTTTCGGCCGTGGTAAATTGGTTAAATTCGTAGCTCAAATCAAAGACGCTTTGGCAAAGAACGACATGCAGACTGCTCAAACATTGTGCGACAAGCAACGTGGTTCTGTTGCAAACGTAGTAGGTGCAACTTTGCAGACTTACCGCGAAATGGAAGCAAACACTGAATTGGACAAAGACCAGAAGGTATTGGCTATCCAGAAGTCATTGGAAGAAGCTACTGCATTGGAAATGCCGATGTTGCAGCAGAACTTGCCGATTATCGGTACGATTACTACACTGGGTACATTGATGGGATTGCTCGGTACAGTTATCGGTATGATCCGTTCATTTGCCGCTCTGTCTGCTGGTGGTGGTACTGACTCAGTTGCGTTGTCAACCGGTATTTCTGAAGCCTTGATCAACACTGCATTCGGTATCTTGACTGGTGCGTTGGCAGTTATTTCTTACAACTACTTTACTAACAAGATTGATAAACTGACTTACAGCCTTGACGAAGTAGGCTTCTCTATCGTACAGACATTCAACGCTACCCATAAATAATCGAAGGGACTGACGGTAGTCTCTCGTGTAAACGAATCGTATAACTAATTTTTAAATAGTTAATTATGGGTAAAGTTCAAATTAAAAAGAAGTCCATGTTTATCGACATGACTGCCATGAGTGACGTGACCGTGTTGCTGCTTACTTTCTTTATGTTGACAGGTAACTTCATCAAGAAAGAGCCGGTACAGGTCGTTACTCCGGGTTCGGTTTCCGAAATCAAGATTCCGGAAACGAACATTCTGCAGATTCTTGTCGAGCCGAGTGGCAAGATTTTCATGAGTCTTGACAAGCAACAGGATATGGCAGCTACATTGGAAGCAGTAGGGAAAGAATATGGCCTGACCTTCACTCCTGAGGAGATTAAGAAGTTCTCTGTATTCCAGACATTCGGCGTTCCGATGAAGAACATGAAGCAGTTCCTTGCGCTTCCGGGCGAAGAGCAGGACAAGATATTGAAGGATTACGGAATCCCTTGTGACAGTGTGGACAATCAGTTCAAGTCTTGGATACGTAACGCACGCATGACAAACCGTGACCTGCGCATCGCTATCAAGGCCGACCAAAGCACTCCTTATTCTGTCATCAAGAACGTGATGAGTTCTCTTCAAGATTTGAAGGAAAACAGATACAATCTGATTACTTCATTGAAAAAAATGTCTGACGAATAAAAATAAGGAGAAGTTAAAATATGGCTGAAATACAAGATAATGGTGGAGGCAAAAAAGGAAAAGGCTCGAAGCAGAAGAAAATGGCTGTCCGTGTCGACTTTACGCCGATGGTGGATATGAACATGCTTCTGATCACTTTCTTTATGCTGTGTACCTCTTTGAGCAAGCCTCAAACGATGGAAATCAGTATGCCTACCAATGATGAAAATATTACTGAGGATCAGCAGAACAAGGTAAAGGCTTCGCAGGCTATTACGTTGTTGCTCGATGCGAATAATAAGATTTATTATTATGAAGGAGAGCCCAACTACGAAGATTATACTTCTTTGAAAGAAACTACTTACACGGCTGATGGCATCCGTAAGGTATTGCTTCGCAAGAACTACGATGCTGTAAAGAAAGTGGAAGAGCTGAAAGTGAAGAAGGCGAATCTGGAAATTACAGAAGACGAGTACAAGGAACAAGTTTCTGAAATTAAGGGCGCGAAGAATACACCGACGGTGATTATCAAGGCAACAGACAAGTCGACTTACAAGAACTTGATTGATGCATTGGACGAGATGCAGATTTGCAGTATTGGTAAGTATGTAATCGTGGACATCACAGAAGGTGACCAATTCTTGATTGACAACTACAATTCGAAAGGTCAATTGAGCAGTGAGGCAGTAAGTTGAAATGTGTAACACCTAAAAAAGAAAATATATGGCAAAAATAGATTTGATTTCTTTGGAATGGTGTGACCTCATTTTCAAAGATAAAAATAAAGCGTATGGCGCATACAAGATGCGTCGCGATTTTGGTCGACGTCAGCTGGCTGCTATCATTATCGTGATTGTAGTTGCTGCTGTAGGTTTTTCCCTTCCGCGGTTGATTAAGATGGCGATTCCGGAGAAAGAAGAGGTGATGACAGAAGTAACCCAGCTTTCTCAGTTGGATGAACCGGAACCGAAGCAAGAGGAAATTGTAAAACCGGTTGAACAGATTGCTCCTCCTCCTCAGTTGAAGAGTACCATCAAGTTTACCGCTCCGGTCATCAAGAAGGATGAAGAAGTGGCAGACGAAGATGAATTGAAGAGTCAGGATGAATTGACTGAGTCTAAGGTTCAGATTTCTATTAAGGACGTAGAAGGTTCGGATGATTTGGATGCTGTGGATATCGCCGATTTGGAAGCGCTTACTCAAGCTCCGGCTGAAGAAAAAGAAGAACCGTACACGATGGTAGAACAGATGCCGCAGTATCCGGGTGGTGTACAGGAATTGATGAAGTACATTTCCAAGAACTTGCGTTATCCGGCTATCGCTCAAGAAAACGGTATTCAAGGACGTGTAATCTTGAGATTCGTCGTGTCTGCTTCTGGTAAGGTTGAAGATGTTAAGGTATTGCGTTCTTTGGACCCGTATTGTGATAAGGAAGCCGTTCGCGTGGTAGAGTCTATGCCACAATGGATTCCGGGTAAGCAAAACGGACGTAATGTGCCTGTATATTACACTTTGCCGGTTGTATTTAGATTGCAGTAATTTATTATTATAAAGGATGCGTGTATGAAAAGAAGTTTAGTCGCATGTATTTGTCTTCTCTTGCTGTTGGTTTCTTGCAACAATAAAGCAACAAAGAGTGACGGGCAGACGTGGTATTCGGGGTCGATACAGATAGCGGTAGACGAATCTCTGAAACCGATAATGGAAGAAGAGTTGCAGGTGTACCGGGCATTGTTCCCTGAAGCAGAAGTCACTCCAATCTATTGCAGCGAAGTAGATGCCATCAAATTGTTTTTTTGCAAGACAGTGTGCGTCTGGTAGTTGCAAACCGTCGGTTGAGTGAAGAAGAACTGAATTCTTTTCATACACGGAAATTCTTTCCTGAATCTGTCCTGATGGCTATCAGTGGAATTGCCTTAATCACACATCCGGAAAATACGGATTCATTGATTACGGTAGGGCAGTTCGCAAAATCCTCACGGGGGAGATGACGAGCTGGAAAGAGTTGAATCCTGAATCTCGTTTAGGAGACTTGAGTGTTGTGTTCGACAATCCTAATTCCGGGACTATTCATTATGCTATCGATTCAATCTGTAGAGGTGAGAAGTTGGCTTCCACACTTACCGCTCTGAAATCGAATGATGAGGTTATCGATTATGTGTCTAAAACCCCCAATGCTTTGGGAGTGATCGGAGCAAATTGGGTTGGCAATTCGGCAGATTCTACTCGTCTTTCGTTTAATGAAGCGGTGAAGGTAATGGCGGTCAGCGGCTCAGGATATGCAACGGTTGGTAATAGTTATAAGCCATACCAGGCTTACCTTGCTTTGAGAGAATATCCATTGGTTCACGATGTCTTTATTTTAATAAACGATCCGCGTACAGCTTTGCCTACCGGTCTAATGAGGTTTTTGACCGGAGAAAGAGGGCAGCGTATCATTCTGAAATCGGGTATCGTACCGGCAACGCAACCTGTTCGATTGGTGAATGTAAAAGATGAGTTTTAATAAGAATTTAATATATAGTTATGAAAATTAGATTTTTAAGTGCGATTTGCTTCAGTTTTTTATTATCTGCTTCATTGTATGCGCAGGAACCGCTTTCTTCTGACTTGACACAGCAGATAGAGAAAATTGCGGCACAGATTAAAGATAATCCGGATGCGGCTGAAGATGGGTTCAATGAACTTCTGAAAGGTAAAAATAAAAAGAATGCTTCTTTGTTGGCTGCCATTGGAAAAGCTTATTTGGACAATGGCAAGACAGATATAGCGAAAGAATATGCAGAAGATGCAAGAAAGGCTGATTCAAAGAATGGTGCAAGCTATGTCTTGAACGGTGATATTGCATTGTCTGTAAAAGATGTCGGTACAGCTTGTGGCTATTATGAACAAGCGATATTGTTTGATGAAAATTGTTTTGAGGCTTATTATAAATATGCCAATGCCTATATCGGTGTAAATCCTCAGCTTTCTGTAAATATGTTGCTGAAGCTGAAGGAAAAACATCCCGATGAACTTCGTGTAGACCGTGAGCTGGCGAACGCTTATTATCAAATGGGTAGTTATAGTAAGGCAAAGCAGGTATTTGATGAATATATGAAGAAGGGACAGCCTGACGTACAGGATTATTCCCGTTATTCAATGCTGCTTTACTTGAACAAGGATTATGCCCAATCTTTGGAAATGGTGAATAAGGGTTTGTCTATGGAAGCCGATAACCATCTGCTGAAGCGTTTGAAAATGTACGATTTGTATGAGACAAAGGCGTATGCAGAAGGTATTCAGGCAAGTGATGTGTTCTTTGCAGACCCGAGCAATCCGGATTACGTATACATGGATTATTTGTATCGTGCACGTTTGTATGCGGCAAATAATGAAATCGACAAAGCAATGGTCGAGTTCGATAAAGCCATGAAGGCTGATGACGCGAATGTGCATCCTGAAATTGCGAAGGAAGCGTCAGAAGCAATGCAGAAAGTTCAGAATTATCCGGAAGCGATTCGTCTTTATAAACAATATTTGGATGAGATGAAGGATAAGGCTGAAGTTACAGACTTGTTTATGTTCGGACGTTTGTATTATATGGCTGCCGGAGCATTGTCTGCAGCAGCTGCTGATACTACTCAAGCGGAAGTGCCTGTCGTTGCTGCCGTTGATACCATTCAGATGAAGGCTTATTTGATAGAAGCTGATACGATTTTCGCTCAAGTGGCTGAACGTGTGCCTGATAATTATTTGGGTAATTTCTGGCGTGCGCGTACGAATGCGATGCTCGACCCTGAAACCACTCAAGGTTTGGCAAAGCCGTATTATGAAAAAAGCATTGGCTGTCTTAGAGCAGAATCCGAAAGCTTCGAAGAATATACTTATCGAGTGCGAAAGCTATTTGGGATATTATTATTTTGTGAAAGAAGAATATGAACAATCTAAGGTTTATTGGGAGAAGATTCTTGCAATCGATCCTGAAAATGCTACTGCTAAACAGGCATTGGAAGGACTCCAACCTTAATATTGTATGAGGCATATTTTGTTTTAAATTAAAAATGGGAGGACACTGAAAAAGGTCATGAATATGACTTCTTTGCTCAGTGTCCTCTTGTTGTTTTATCAGGCAATTCTTTATATTTTCATAGAATGGATTTTCTACTAGATTTTATTTTGCATATCGACCAGTATATGATCGAGATTGTGCAGAATTACCATACATGGACTTATGCTATTTTGTTTCTGGTGATATTTTGCGAGACAGGATTGGTTGTGACTCCTTTTCTTCCTGGCGATTCGTTGTTGTTTGTAGCTGGTGCAATAACCGCTTTGCCGGATATGCCTCTGGAAGTACATACATTGGTGCTGGTGGTGTTTATAGCTGCTGTAGCCGGAGATTCCTGCAATTATATGATTGGGCATTTCTTGGGAAAGAAATTGTTTAGTAATCCCAATTCCAAGATATTTAAGCAAAGCTATCTTGACAAGACGCATGAATTTTTCCGGAAATATGGAGGCAAGACTATTATTATCGCCCGCTTTGTCCCGATAGTCCGTACGTTCGCTCCTTTTGTGGCAGGTATGGGTAAAATGCATTATTATTATTTTATGTGTTACAACCTGATTGGCGGTGCTTTGTGGGTCGCTTTGTTTTGCTATGCAGGGTATTTCTTTGGCGATCTTCCTTTTGTGCAGAAGAATCTGAAATTATTGTTAGTTGCTATTATTGTCATTTCGTTGATGCCTGCCATTATTGAGGTGTTGCGTGCTAAATTGAAAAGGTGATGCGGTATTCATTGATTATACCCGTGTACAATCGTCCGGATGAAGTAGACGAATTGTTGGACAGCCTGACCAAACAACATTTTCAGGATTTTGAAGTGTTGGTGGTTGAGGACGGTTCTTCTGTGCCGTGTGAGTCTGTAGTAGACCGATATGCTGACTTATTGAATATTCATTATTTGAGAAAGCCTAATTCCGGTCCCGGACAGACACGTAATTTTGGTGCAGAGCGGAGCAGGGGAGAATATCTTCTGATTTTAGATTCCGATTGTGTGCTTCCGCCAAACTATTTGGATGCGGTTGAAGAGGAGTTGCAAAGAGAACCCGCTGATGCTTTTGGCGGTCCCGACCGTGCGCATGATTCGTTCACGCGTGTGCAAAAGGCGATTAATTATGCCATGACGTCGTTCTTTACTACGGGAGGTATCCGGGGTGGGAAGAAAAAAATGGATAAATTTTATCCTCGCAGTTTCAATATGGGAGTGCGGAGAGATGTATATCAGGCGTTAGGTGGTTTCTCGAAGATGCGTTTTGGCGAGGATATTGATTTCAGCATTCGAATCTTTAAGGCTGGTTATCGTTGCCGCCTGTTCCCCGAGGCATGGGTGTGGCACAAGCGGCGTACCGGCTGGCGGAAGTTCTTCAAGCAAGTCTATAATTCCGGTATTGCGCGAATCAATCTTTATAAGAAATATCCGGAATCGTTGAAGTTGGTGCATACCCTGCCGGCATTGTTTACTTTGGGCGTTTGTGCCATTTTGCTTAGCTCTTGGCTTTTCCCTTGGAGCTTGTCGCTTTTGTTGGTATTTGTATTGGTTATTTTAATAGATGCTTCTATTCGAAATAAAAAGTCTTTTCATTGGTGTACTTTCCGTAATTGCTGCGTTTATTCAATTGATAGGCTACGGAACAGGCTTCCTTTCGGCGTGGTGGAAACGCTGTGTGTGCAAGGAAGGCGAGTTCGCCGCATTTGAAAAGAACTTTTATCAGTAATGGATGAGAAATTGACTATTAGCCAGTGGGCGGAAGAAGACCGTCCGCGGGAAAAATTGATGCAGCAAGGTGCTTTCGCGTTGAGTAATGCGGAACTCCTTGCTATTTTGATTGGTTCGGGGAATACCGAAGAGTCTGCTGTCGGCTTGATGCGTAGGGTGCTTGACCGTTATCACAATAGCTTGAATGAATTGGGAAAGGCGAGTATCGAAGATTTGTGCCGTTTCAAGGGCATCGGTCCGGCAAAGGCGGTAACAGTCCTCGCAGCTTCCGAGTTGGGGAAACGGCGTGCGGAAGAAACACCGAAAGAGCGCAAGCTGATACGCTGTTCGAAAGACATTTACGAATTGTTTCATCCGTTGATGTGCGACTTGCCCGTAGAGGAATGCTGGATATTGCTTCTTAACCAGTCTTCTAAGGTTATCGATCGGATGCGTATCAGCCAGGGAGGGTTGGCTGCTACGCAAGTGGATGTACGTTGTATCCTGCGCGAAGCGCTGCTGAAACGTGCCGTATCATTGGTAGTATGCCATAATCACCCGTCGGGGAGTACGGTGCCCAGTAGTGATGACGACCGTTTGACACAAGCTGTCCGGCAAGCGGCTGCTACGATGAATATCCGTTTGCTCGACCATCTGATAGTGACCGATGGCGCTTATTACAGTTATTCAGATGAAGGAAAGCTTTAATCATTCTTTTGCAATTCTGCTCAGAGCCTGTTTAAATTTTGCTCAGGTTAATTTTGCGAATTGTTTTCGAGGATGTTTTTCTGATTTGATGAGGAGGATAGCGGGCTATCTGACGAATAAAATCGGGAAAACAGACCGGAAACAAACGCAAAAGAACCTGATAGAATATTACTTTATTGGAAAATTTAAACAGGCTCTCAGTTTCTCACATTTTTCTATTATCTTTGTCCCGTACTGAAAAATGGAAATGACATGGATAATGATGAAAAGCTGAAGATAGAAGAACGGATAATAGAGATGCTGAAAACCGTTTATGACCCTGAAATACCGGTTAATGTGTACGATTTGGGCTTAATTTACAAGATAGACTTGCAGGACAGCGGTGACGTGTCGATTGATATGACTTTGACAGCTCCCAATTGCCCGGCAGCCGATTTTATTATGGAAGACATCCGTCAGAAAATAGAATCGGTCGAAGGAGTAAATGCGGCACAAATCAATTTGGTGTTCGAACCCGAATGGGATAAGGACATGATGAGTGAGGAGGCAAAATTGGAATTGGGATTCTTGTAAAACTACAGAATGATGGAAGCGATGAAGAATGTTTATTTTCTGTCGGACGCACATTTAGGTTCGAGGGCGATTCCGCACAGCCGTACGCAAGAACGCCGGTTGGTGAATTTTCTGGATAGCATCAAGGATCGGGCTGCGGCTGTTTATCTCTTGGGCGATATGTTCGACTTTTGGTATGAGTTCAAACTGGTGGTGCCCAAAGGCTATACCCGTTTCTTGGGAAAACTTTCCGAGTTGACCGACCGGGGGGTAGAAGTGCATTTCTTCATCGGAAACCACGATATTTGGTGCGGCGATTATTTAGAGAAGGAATGTGGGGTGATTTTGCACCGGGAACCTTTGACTTGTGAGATTTATGGGAGAGAGTTTTTCCTTGCCCATGGAGACGGGCTGGGAGATGACGACCGTAGCTTCCGTTTTTTGCGTACTGTTTTTCATAGCCATACATTGCAACGTATGTTTTCTGCCTTGCATCCGCGTTGGAGTGTGGAATTAGGTTTGGAATGGGCAAAACACAGCCGCCTGAAGCGTGAGGGAGGCAAGGAGCCTCCCTATATGGGCGAGGATAAGGAGCCTTTGGTATTGTTTGCCAAGGATTATCTGAAGACGCATTCGGATATTAATTATTTTATCTTTGGGCACCGGCATATTATGCTCGATTTGATGTTGAGCCGTACGACACGGATACTTATCTTGGGAGATTGGATTTCGGATTTTTCGTATGCTGTATTCGATGGTGAGAATCTTTTTATGGAGCAGTTCATCGAGGGCGAGACGGAAGTGAGATGACTACATAGTCAACCAGAAATGAATTGCGAAAAAATCCATACATGCGAATCAGGAGTTAAACGTAGTTAAGTTTCACAGGAGTTATCACTTCGTCCAGGAGTAAAAGGTCTATAGCTTTTCTTCTGAAAGCGCTGGAAAAGGTATTGGCATCTAACTCCCGGCCCGTACTGGCGGGCGATAACTCCATCTGACTCCCTTTTAACTCCTGATTGGCATCAATAATCAATTTTCGCGCTTTGATTTCTTCCTCGCTTTCGCCAAAAGATAAACCGGATAGTTCTGTTTCCAACTCGTCCAATCTTTTTTTGTCCGTTTCTGATTTCTCCAGTAAATCATAGCGTTCCTTTATCATGTTGTCCCATTGTGGTGCACGGTCTGTAGGTAAGTTAAACAAATTGCTCATTAAAACCTGCCCCACATCATAGGTGCTATAAACGTCCGCTTCTGTTTCATGCAGTTTTCCTTTTCATCAAATACTAAAATCTGAGCTATATCGGCGGCTCCCATAGCTATCAATGGGCTATGGGTTGTTACTATAAACTGGATATTCCTAAAAACAACTGAAAGGTCATGCAAAATTTTCCGCTGCCATGCAGGATGCAGATGCAAGTCGGCCTCATCTATCAATACGATTCCCTTTCCGTCCAATGGGTTTTCATCGCTCGGGTTTGCCTCGGCAAGCCTTGACGCAATATCCGCTACCATGGCTACCATAATCCGATATCCGTCGCTCATTTGCTCTATCCGTACTTCTCTGCTGTCTTCTTCTGTTTGCTCATCCATAACAAACCGCATCGGAGACAGTTCTATACGAGGGTTCTTATATCGGCAGGCCAGAATCTGATGCAGGGCATTCCGCACAGCTTTCAATACGGGAAGCTGGTAATTGCGATCGTTTATCCTACGTGGCGGAACCGTAGGTCGACGAAGTCAATTGTAATCCGCATCCTCAACTAATGGTTTCGGATTACAAATCCGGCGTGACAAGCAAATGATTTTTGCATTTCATTTCTGATTGACTATAATTCTCTTAAATTATCAACTCTCTGATTGTATCCAGCAATTCTTCCCTATGACTCACCCACGATTTGTATTTATGCGCCTTTGCCTTTTCTATCAGTTCTGGCAAGTCTTTCATGTCCGTACAAATCAGCACATCATATTTGTCGTGCATCAGTGTGGCGATTTCTATCTGATGGTTGTCCACATGTTCCCCGTATTCATGAAGGCGGGGACAGACTACTAAAGGCTTTCCCATTTCCATACACGAAATGATGGAGTTCACTCCACTATGAGTGACTACGACTTCCGCTTCTCTCATATAACGATTAAAGTCTTCATTCGGAATCAGTCCGAAATGCGTGAACTCCGGTTGCACTGGATAGAGTGCGGATTGCATCACTATCTCGTCTGCTTTATATTTGCCTTGACCAACCAATTGATTCAAGGCTGTGATAATACGCCCGAATGGAAACTTCTGGGTTCCAAGTGGGACAAACAATTTTATTTTATCCATAGTGTCAATATGTCAAAGAACGATAAATAATTTTCCTATCAAAGGAAGTCGGGCATCCCATTTTTAATAAACGCTTCCGCTATAAATGGCTTTCGGATATACTTTTTTCATTTCCGGCCATTGCACAAAGAAATAGTCAGCAAAAGGATAAAGCATTTTACCCGTAACCGATTTGCTATCCAACTTAGCAAAGCTTTCCACATAGATAATTCTGCGCTTGAACAACCGTGCGAACAGGCAAGTTGGATAAGATGCTCCTGCTCCCGTGGTTATCACCGTGGTCGGTCTTTCGATGATGAAATAGATGAAAGAAAGGAGGATATTCCAACAGAACTTAAAGATAAAGCTCATGCCTCCACGTTCTTGCTGGACTAAATAATGATGCGGATGCTTCTCTACGGAAGCTGTAGATGCTACGTTCTTTTCCGTAATGATGTAATATTGCTTGTTCTCAACCAACGGAAGTAATTGTATCAGTTCCATGAAGTGACCGCCGCAAGAACTGACAAGGCAGATTTTAGATTTACGCTTTTTCATATTTGTATAGGTGCAAGTGTAAACACTCAATAGCGTTCGCTCTCTTAAAAATCAAGAAGATGAACTTTTGAGTGTTATAGGAATTAACAATTTATAGTGTATTATACTATGCGCGGCATGGATTTGTGCATTTTGTTGATGTCACGGTTCCGGTATGCGTCTCCGTTCCGTTCGCCACGCATTACTAAATTGTGCTTTCATATTCAGGTTAGTTAAAAAGCTTGCCGTTATTATCTTCTTGCTTCGGCGCAGATAGCTTCCTTCGCTGTAAGATTAATAATCTTCCGCTTGTAAGATTAATAATCTTGCAGCTTGAAGATTATTAATCTTACAGCGAAAGAGCCTATATGCGTTTGCCGCCGCACCTATATCATCCGTACCGTCAATCATCTTTCTCCTTTTGTCGGTCAGAAGCGTTCTGTTTAGCTTTAGGGTTTATCCGTTGACGCCTGTCACCGAAACGCTCCTGATTGGCAAAATCAAGTTTTTCCTGAAGAGACTTTGCCTTCCGTTCAGCCGATTGGCGAAGCTTGCGCTCTTCTGATAACCGGTTTTCCAAATCGGACTGTTTCGATTGCATGGAGGACACCTGATCCTTCAGTTCTAAAGTCACGCACATAATAAAAATGATTCAGACCGGTAACACTCAGCATAGACCCTCCAGCTTCTCTATCATCCGGACTAAGTCCTGATAGCTTAAATTCTTTTGGGACAAGTGCAATCCATTACTGATACGGATGTCTATCCATATGCGGACGGGATTGTCATTACTGCTTCTTGATACAGGTTTAGGCCGGTCATCAGTCTTGGTCTTTTCTTCATGGGTAATCTCAGGAGCACCGTCAACCTGAACTTCAACTACTTTTTTGCGGGTATCCTTAAACCATTTCTGGAAAATGTTATAAGGGACTTTGTTCTTGACACAAAACGATTGGAGAGATTCTCCATGAGGCAAAGCCTCCGTCTGGTACTGAAAGTAAAACCTTTCAAGATCTTCACTGCTATACATAATTCTATAAATTTGGTTGGCAGCGAAGTTACCCATTTCAATCAATTTTTTTGACAATCAATAGCCATTTTTACCTACATTCTTGCAGGTTTCAATCAGGGTGAGAAATGTCAGTGCTGTCTCAACACCTTCTCCACTACTAAAAAACAATGAGTTTTTCAGATGCATTATAAAAGACTGGATGACTCTTTTCACAAGCATATTGTCTATAGCGAACTGGCCGTCTTTCCTGTAATTCTGAAGTTTTCCCAACCATCCGCCATTTGACTGAGCGACTTCCTCATCATCTTGCCGTAATGTTTGTAAGCGTCCAATTCTGACGTACCCCTTGGCATTACAGGCGATACGCCTAAAATAGAAAGTGTAAAATTATGAGTTTGCTCTTCTTTTATAGAGATAAAGCGTGTGGAACATATATACTACTTAGATGTATGATATAGGAGTAAAAGTGTTACCTAAGCAAGAATTCTTCCGGCGTATATACCGGAATATCCGAAAAATGAAAGTCTTTCTTATTGCGTGTGATGATGCAGTCCACACACGCCTGTTTGGCTGAGAAATACTGCAAGGCATCTTCAAAATCCTTTTCCTTCAAACGGATTGCTTCGTGCACAGCTTGTTCTCCAATACCTGTTACATGTAAGAACGCGCACAAAGTTTCAAAAATTTCATAAAGCTGGTTGAGGCTCATTCTTTTCCGGGCGATATAAGCAATATTGGCAAACATCAAGTCGGAAACATACAGATGGTGGATTCCGTCATAACTCATTTGGAATAAAGCCAATGCATCAGCGACAAATGGTTTGCGGTTTTCCACATAGTCCACGACAATATTCGTGTCAAGAAACAGTTTCATCGTATTCCGTATTTTTCCAGTAAATAGTCTTCTTTCGCCTTTTCTCTCTCTGCATCGGTAAGTGGAGGGATGCAGCCAATCAGACTTATCAAGCTCTCCGGCAGATTATATTTCTGCCGATAATAGTCTCGCGCAGCTTCAGCCTTCTTTTGCCATTCCGCGGCATCGGCATGAGATTCACTTTCATCTGCAGAAGATTGCTTTTCAACCGCTTTAATTCCTTTCTTATGCTTCATGCTTCCTATAAGCCGGTTGATGATATACCATTTCACTTCATCGGGTTGCCCCATAAGTTCATCTATCAAAGCAGGCGAAACAAGCTGACCATTAGTTGAAGCCTTTGCATAAGCGGCCAATGGCTCATTAGCCACCATGGGTTTGTCTTCATGTTTCTTGTATTTTTTCATAAGATGTTCCTCCCTGTTTTGTAGATTCTGGTAGGACAAAAATAAGCAATTCGGCACGAATCTCCAAGTTTTTAAAAGAAATCATTATTTCCAGCCAAGGTCTTTTTTATCAGGTTGATGGCAAATGTCAACCCCAATTCATGAGACAAGATAGCAAATCTTTTTATAAATTCTCAACATCTACTTATAAGGAATTCAGAAACGCCAGCATCCGCAAGTCCTTGTATGTTGGAGCTTTCCCTGTTTTCGCTACGATTGAGAGTATGGCTGGAAGGCTGGTTGACAGTGACTCCCGTACACAATCCGGCATCAGCATCTTCCATTCGCCTGTTTCAAAGTCCTCGTAAGTCAGTATAAGGGAGTATTTTTGCAGCTTGTAATAGGTTGGCTGACATAGAGGTCAAGCTTCTTGCAGGTGTCCAGCATGTACTCCTTCGTGCGTACCATTAGCATAGCCGCTAAGCTGACATCGGAGGTGAAATGTGTGTCTTTAATGGTAATTATGTAAGTTAATGAGTTTATTGTCTGCCAATTCCTTATCCCGTCTGAGTGCTGTTGTTACCATAGACTTAGAAGCTGTTTTGAATTTCTCCAAAAAGTTTTTCTTGGCTTGATGTATCCGTTTTCGTGTGTGCTTTGGGCGATTTATGAAGATACCTTCATTGGAAGCTTGTTTTTATTACTCATGCAGCCATACCGTCCGCAAATACCTGCGCCAGACCGCTAAGTGTGTGGTGTTGTTTATTTCTTTGCAGATATCGGTACATGTCTTAATCAGTTCATCTTTTCCTTTTTCCTGGTCGGTTGTGGTTATAGCCATTACATTCAGGGTGGTTTTGCCGATTGTAAAATCCGGAATAGGCTTTACGGGCGAACTGCTATCCGTTAATACCCTGTATAGGGTAGGGGCGTAATTGCGGAACGATTCGATGAGTTTTGCTTTTTTTCCGTCTTCTTTTTCGTCTTGTACCGTTCCGCCGACCAGCTTCTCATGGGCTTTTCCTGCCGTCAGGAAATATTCATGGAGAAATGTGTCCCAGTTGGCAAAGAAAATGAAGTTCAGCCCCTCTCCGGCTTTCCCCATAAGGGGAGAGGGGTGCGAATGCCCATTCTCGTTTACAGCTCTCTCCCCACAGCTGAGAGGGGCTTTTCCTATATGTGCATAATAGGTTGTTGTAACCGTTTCTTCTTGCTCCTTGCTGGGATAGTAGACCTCTTCCGTGATGCCAACCTTGCGGATAATTTCGGTAAAGCCTGTGTGCGGAAGCTCTGCTTCGTCTTTGCCTTCTTCCATTTCTATGCCCGATGTAGGGGTGAGGAAGGGGCGGAGGCTGGCTTTATTCCAGTTGGCTTTCACGTAACCGGGATTGTCGCGCTCGTAACGTATGAGGTTAAGGATAAGTTCCGCCTCCTTGCCGCTCATTTGTGTCAGGCGCTGGCTCAAGGCTGTATCTCCTTTCTTGTAAAGGTCTTGGCAGAGGGCAACCAATGAAGGCTTGACGCTCAGCCGGTCTGTTATCTCGTAAAGCATCGGAAGTGTTTGTCCGCTGTATCCGCAGGCTTGCAGGATGCCGGTGAGCAGGTCGACGGCACGTCCTTTTTCGGTGCCGGCGGACAAGCGGTCTCCTTCGGCGTTGTGCAGGCGCACCACGTGTAAGTCCCATGCATTGGGATAGGAAACGGTAAGGTAACTGCCCGGCTCCATGCCGCATACCCGGAACACTAACCTTTTATCGCGGCGGAAGCGACAAATGTAGCCTTTTCGCCCTGCCAATGGTCCGTCGATGACACGCACAATTTCGTTAGGCTCATCGGATTTGGCATTGAAGGCATAGTCTGTGTAAGGACGTTCGAGTATGATTACCCGGTCGGCATAGTTTTCGTTATAGTCGCGGAAAGCACGCATCTGTTCTTCGGGGATAACCCGCAGGCGTGTCTTTTCTCCTTTCCCGTTCTTGCGCTCATATTGCAAGATACCGTTCAGGGAGTGTTCTTCCATGAAATCCGTCAAGGCTTTTTGGGTGGCAAGCACGAATATAGTCCCCACAAACAGAGGTGCCTGCCTCTCGCTTCCTTCGTGGCGGATGTTGACGGTGGTATGGGTAGGTGTATAGACTTCGAGGATGTTCACGGACTTTGCCTTGTACTGTTCCAGAAGTTCCGCCAGCTTCCTTTCCTGCCGGGGACGTGTACGCACGATATACCAGCGGTAATCCACGTGGTTGAGTTTGTCGGGCATATATATAATAAAGGAGTAAAAGCATTCCTTACGTTCCCTTCATGGCAACCGCATGGAGGTTCTGAAACGCCTTCTTTCAGGCATAACGGCAGCATTCCGGACGTAACTCAGCAGCAATGGTCTACCGTTGTTATGTGACGAGAAGTATGAAACAGAATGTGTTTTATGCTGAATGCTTCCATGTCACAAGTGTTTAATATTCAATATGTTCTATTTTAGAATTGCCGTTTTGTAATCATTTTATAATATGAAGCGGCGATTTTGTTGCAAAAATAATAAAAAGATTTAAAACAGAGGAACTTGCATAAAAAATTTTTTCAATATTCACATCATTAGTCAGACAAAGACGGTTTTGTTTGACTAATCTTAGAAACTGTTTTGAATTTCTCCAAAAAGTTTTTCTCGTCTTGATGTTTCCGTTTTCGTGTGTGCTTTGGGCGATTTTTTGGTCCTTTCCGCTCCTGTTCTTCGTCAGATAGCCCGCTATCTTCCTCATCACAGAAGCGAAAATGCCTCAAAAACTCATCCCAAATCATCGCACGATAAATTCAAAACAGCTTCTAATATTCTGTCAGGTTTTTTTTCGTTTGTTTCCGGTCTGTTTTCCCGATTTTATTTGTCAGATAGTCCGCTATCCTCCTCATAAAATCAGAAAAACATCCTCGAAAACAATTCGCAAAATTAACCTGAGCAAAATTTAAACAGGCTCTTAAAAACAATTTCTTGTCACAGATTCTCAAGACATTCCTTTTTCGATAGCCACATTCTGTTTTGATACGTTTTCGGCAACGGGAATGCTGGGTTAACGTCCCTGTACTTGTCCGGAAAGTCGACCGCCCGCGTAAGCAAACACGTCTGCTTGTGTTTGCTCGCGCGGGCGGTTATGTTTTAATGGCCTATTCTTTCGTATCGTTTATCTGGCTACTTCTCCGCTTTCCTGCTTGGCGAGTAATCCTTCTACTTCCGCTACTTTTACCATATTATAGTCTCCGGCAATGGTGTTCTTCAATACCGATGCGGCGGTAGAGAAGTCTACGCGTTTCTGTTCGTCTTCGAAGGCATGTTGGGCATACAGCATGGCACCGCAGAAGGCATCTCCTACGCCAACGCAATCGATTACTTCATCAATGTCAAATACGCGGGTATGTTTCATCGTTCCGTGTGAGTAAAGTACTCCGGCGAAGGTGTGGTGTGCCGAACTGATGACGTTTCTTAACGCGATGTAAATGTATTTGCAATCGGGTACTTGCCGGCTGATTTCTTTACAGAACGCCTCGTAGGCTGCGGTATCGTAAGCTTCTCCGTTGCGGGTAGCTTTAAATCCGGGTGCTTTCAGTCCCATCAGCAGGGCGTATTCTCCTTCGCTTCCGAACATGATGTCGCTTGAAGTCATAAGGGGGCGCAATACTTCCTGTGCGCTCTTGCCATAGTTCCAAAGGTTCTTGCGGTAATTGATGTCGTAAGAAACGGTCAGTCCCATTTCCTTGGCGATATCGATGGCTTCTTTACAAACATCGGCAAGTCCGGGAGTCAATGCGGCATCGATGCCCGACCAATGGAAAATGCCGGCGTCTTTGAAAGCGTCACGCCAATCTATCATTCCGGGTTTTAGTTCGGAAAAAGCTGAATTCTCGCGGTCGTAAATTACTTTAGAGTTACGCATGGCAGCGGCTTTTTCCATGTAATAGGTTCCTAACCTTTTTCCTCCGGTCAATACATGTTTTGTCCCGATATTGTGCGAACGCAATTCTACCAGACAGGTGTCGCCTAATGCATTGTCGGGAAGGCGGGTAATGAATTCCACTTCTCCGCCAAAGTTAGCAATCGAAATCGCTACATTGGCTTCACTTCCTCCATAGTTTACCAAAAAGTCCCGGCTTTGTTGTATGCGGAGATTGTCGGGAGTGGTGAGTCTCAGCATAATCTCACCGAATGTTACAATTTTTTTTTTCATATTTCAGTTTTTAAGTTCTTAGGCTTCGAGGATAAGCAACTGGTTAGCAAGGTCCTGAATAGCAGGAGTATCTAACGATTGGCTGGCTGATACCCTGCAACTGAAAAGGACATCCTTGCAAGCCTTTTTTATTGCCGTAACAAAGATAATAAAAAAAGGCTTACGAGGATGTCCCTTTATCTGTCTGTTTAATGATTCTTTACTTATTGCGTTCGTTCAGGATGTTCATGGTGTCTGTAGCAATCATCATTTCTTCATCGGTTGGGATGACTACCACTTTCACTTTCGAGTCGGAGGTAGAGATAACGGCTTCTTCTCCATGAATCTTGTTATTCATTTCTTCATCGAGCTTTACGCCTAAGTATTCCAGATTCTTGCAAACAGCGGCACGTGCGCTCGACTGGTTTTCGCCTACACCGCCTGTGAACAGGATGATGTCTACGCCATTCATGGCAGCGGCGTATGCGCCGATGTATTTGGTAATGCGGTAGAAGTACATCTTTTCGGTCAGGATGGCGCGTTCTTCTCCGTTCTTTACGGCTGCTTCCAGTTCACGCATGTCGCTTGACTTTTCGAACATGCCCAATACGCCGCTCTTCTTGTTCAGCAAGTTCGACATCTCATCGGGTGTCAGTCCTTCTTTCTTCATGATGTACGTAATGGCTCCTCCGTCGATGTCGCCGCTGCGGGTACCCATCATCAAACCTTCCAGCGGAGTCAGTCCCATGCTTGTATCTACGCATTTGCCGTCTTTTACAGCTGCAATGGAGCCGCCGTTTCCTACGTGGCAGGTGATGACACGTGTGCCTTCTTGCGGAATGCCTAAGAAATCGCATACACGTTTTGAAACATAGCGGTGAGAGGTTCCGTGGAATCCATACCGGCGTATGCCGTATTTCTCAAAGTAGCGGTAAGGGATTGCATACAGATAAGCATAATCGGGCATGGTCTGATGGAATGCAGTATCGAATACGGCTACCTGAGGCACTTCGGGCAACAGTTTCTGTACGGCATAGATACCTTTCAGGTTTGCCGGATTGTGAAGCGGGCCTAAGTCGCAGCATTCTTCTACGGCTGCAATCACAGCATCGTCAATCAGTACAGAACCGCTGAATTTTGTTCCTCCATGCAGCACGCGATGACCTACGGCTTTGATTTCGTGCAAGTCTTTCACAGCTCCGTATTCGGGGTTGGTCAATGTGTCGAAGATGAATTGTACGCCCGTCGTATGTTCCGGTACGTCTTTTTCGATGATTTTCTTTTCTCCGCCTGGCAATGTCATTTTCAGGAATGAGCCGGGCAAGCCGATTTTCTCGATGCCTCCTTGTGCGAGGATTTGTTTGGTGGTCATCTCAAACAATTTATATTTGATGGATGAACTTCCGCAATTGAGTACTAATACTTTCATATATAGGTTTTGTTTTTATTGATTTTAAAAGCGTAATGTTTTTCCACCACAGAGGACACAGAGTACCGCGGAGGAAAATAAAATTAAAAACGCTGTGTACCTCTGTGTCCTCTGTGGTGAATGGAATATGATTTGGCTTATTCCGCTTTAGCTGCAATAGCCTGGTTAGCGGTAATGGCAATCATCTTGTATACATCGTCGATGCAACATCCGCGCGACAAGTCGTTGACCGGACGGGCGATGCCTTGGAGGATAGGGCCTACAGCGGTAGCATGTCCCAGACGTTCTACCAATTTATAAGAGATGTTGCCTACTTCCAGGCATGGAACAACCAATACGTTGGCGTGGCCTGCGATTTCCGAACCCGGTGCTTTGCTTTGTCCGATTCTCGGAACCAAGGCGGCATCGGCTTGCATTTCTCCGTCAATCTTCAATGCCGGATCCATAGCTTTGGCTTTACCTAATGCTTCTACTACCTTGTCTACCACTTCATGTTTTGCAGAACCTTTGGTAGAGAAACTCAACATGGCTACACGCGGTTCGATTCCTGCAACGGCTTTCGCTGTACGGGCAGTGCAGACAGCAATCTGAGCCAATTGATCGGCATCTGGAACCGGAGTAACAGCTACGTCGCCCATTACGATGACACCGTTTTCTCCACATTCGGGAGCGTGTGTCAAGAGCAGCATGGCACCTGATACGCAAGTGATGCCCGGAGCAGTCTTGATAATCTGCAAAGCCGGACGCAATACGTTGCCTGTCGTGTTGCGTGCGCCTGCCAGTTGGCCGTCGGCATCACCCGACTTAATCATCAGGCATCCGTAGTACAAGGGGTCAACGACCAGTTTGCGGGCTTCTTCGATAGTCATGCCTTTTTTCTTGCGAAGTTCGCACAATAGTTGAGCGTATTCTTCTTTTTTCGGACTGGTTTCCGGGTTGATGATGGTTGCTTTGTGGATGTTTCCCAATCCCCATTCTTTGGCAAGTTCCATAATTTCGTCAGGGTTGCCCAACAGAATCAGGTCGGCTACACCATCTGTCAATATTTGATTGGCAGCTTTCAAAGTACGTTCTTCTGTTCCTTCCGGAAGCACGATGCGCTGTTTGTTTGCTTTAGCGCGTTCAACGATTTGACTAATTAAATCCATGGCTTTATTTTATTAAAATTGTGATTGTTCTTCATTGTGTGCGGTAACAATTTGTATACCGCACTGCAAAAATACGTTTTTTTGCAATATCAAGTTTGCAAAGAGACGTTTTTTTTCGGATAAAGTAAGGATTTTTTATATGTTTGACAGCAGGAATAAGAAAAAAGTCTGTTTTGCGGCAAGATTACGTCAGAATGTGTACCTTTGCACTCGTTTTCAATACGTAAAATTTTTTAGGATATGGTTCGTCAGTGTTCAATTTTGTTTGGATGCCTTGCGTTGGGTGAACTGGTGGTTTACCTGACAGGGATTCACCTTCCTTCAAGCATCATCGGAATGCTTTTGCTTACTTTGTTTTTGCAATTGGGGTGGATTAAGTTAGAATGGGTACAAGGATTAACCAATTTTCTGGTTGCTAACTTAGGATTCTTTTTTGTGCCTTCGGGGGTTGCGTTAATGCTTTACTTCGATGTTATCAAGGCTCAGTTCTGGCCGATAGTCGTAGCTACGCTGGTCAGTACGGTTTTAGTGTTAGTGGTTACAGGTTGGGTTCATCAAATTGTCAGGAAACATGGATTTTTTCACAAATAAATTCTTTTTGCTTGCCATAACTTTCGGTTTTTATTTCTTGTCGAAAGTGATTCAGAAGAAAACGGGATGGCTTGTCCTGAATCCCATTTTGCTTGCCATTGCCTTGTTGATTTGTTTTTTGCGGTGTACGGACATTTCGTATGAAACGTACTCCGAGGCAGGCTCTTTGGTCGAGTTTTGGTTGAAGCCTGCCGTGGTGGCATTGGGAGTCCCTCTTTATCTGCAATTGAAAATGATACGGAAGCAGCTGTTGCCGATTCTTATTTCCCAGTTGGCAGGATGTATAGTAGGGCTGGTTGCGGTAACCATTATCGCGAAACTGATGGGTGCAACTCCCGAAGTGATAATGTCGCTTGCCCCGAAATCGGTTACGACTCCGATTGCGATGGAGGTCTCGGACTCTGTAGGAGGCATTCCTTCGTTGACGGCAGCTGTGGTGATTGTGGTTGGACTATTTGTGTCGTTTAAATTTTCCAATAAAGTAATATTCTATCAGGTCCTTTTGCGTTTGTTTCCGGTCTGTTTTCCCGATTTTATTCGTCAGATAGCCCGCTATCCTTCTCCTAAAATCAGAAAAACATCCTCGAAAACAATTCGCAAAATTATAGTCAATCAGAAAAGGATTGCGAAAAATCCGTTAATCCTTTCTATTGAACACAGAGGCACGGAGAAATAAATATATAGAGAAGGTAAAGACCATAGAGCCAGGTTTTTACTTCTGTCTGTGAACTCTGTTCTCTCAAAGAATAAAGCTCTGTGTCTTTGTGTCTCTGTGTTCCATTCCATTTTTCGCAAACCAATTTTGTTTTACTATAAACTCTAATCTTTCAACCGGAAATAAAACGCGTGTCCGGTGAACACCTGCTCTACCAGTTCGAAGCGGATAAAGTCGGCAAGGAGGTTGGTGATTAGCTTGCGGTTCATCCGGGTGAGGCGTTGGCATTGGTTGAGGGTGAGGCAAGGATGTTGTGCCAGCAGGTTCAGTACTTGTTGTTCGCGTTGGGTGTAGGCGATGATGACCTTTTCCTCGTGCCGGTTGTGCTGCCAGATGTTCAGGTGGATAGGGCTTGCCAGAATGTTTTCGTCCTTGATGCGGACGTATGCCCACCGCCGTTCTTCGGCATCGAGGGCGTAGACGGGTTTTCGCGGGCTTTCATCGATTACCACTTCCAGCACGTCTTTTCCTTCTACCTTATATATATAGGTATGCAGGTCAACGGGCGGCTGGCAATAACGTTGGGCTGCCGCTTCTATCATGTAGATTTCTTCTTCGGAGCGCACGCCGGCTATCTTTCCGTTGTCTTTTACTCCTACCAGCAGGCGTCCTCCTTCGGTATTGGCAAAGGCGGAGATGCTTTTGGCTATCTTGCGTGCGTCGGAGATTTCGAACTTGAAGTCCTGATGCACGTGTTCGCCTTCGCTGATAAGCCGCTGTATGTAGTCTGCCGGATGTTGTGTCATTATATTATGGATAAAATTCACCACAGAGGACACAGAGTATCACAGAGGAAATAAATAAAATGACTCTGTGGACCTCTGTGTCCTCTGTGGTGAGTAAGAATCAGTCTTGGTGTTTGTGGGTCATGATGTCGAGCACCATCTTGTCGGTCTCGTTCATGCCTTTCGAGCCGATGAGGGTAAGGTTGCGGATGCTCCGGTTCACGTTCTCTTCAATGATGCCCTCTACGGCAGTGACGCACTTCTGGTCCATAGCCATAATGGCAGACATCACGGCAGTAGATACGCCGCTGGTTACTTTCAGGGCACAGCTGGGCTTTGCCCCGTCGCATATCATTCCGGTGAGGGTGGCAATCATATTCTGCACGGCGTACATCACCTGTGCGTAACTGCCTCCCATCAGGTAGGTGATGCCGCAGCTGCTTCCGGTAGCTGCCACTACACATCCGCAGAGCGCCGAAAGCTTGCCCAGGCTCTGTTTGATGTAGATAGCGGTGAGGTGGCTTAGCGTCAGCGCACGAATGAGCTGTTCTTCGGTGGCATGGGTGTCTTCGGCAAAGATGACTACGGGAAGGGTGGCAGATATGCCTTGGTTTCCGCTTCCTGAATTACTCATTACGGGTATCATTGCACCTGCCATACGGGCGTCGCATGCGGCGGAGGTGTACGAGAGGATGTGGGTGAAGGTATTGTTCCCCATAATCTTTTCTTCATTCTTGTTGTCGCGCAGCATACGGCCTAAATCCGTGACCGTAACAGCCCTTGAAGGCTTGTTCGGCTGCAGCCTTGTTCAGATTTTTGGCTTCGAGGATGAAGCGTATTTCATCGATGGGGGCAGTGGTGGCGAAATCAAACACCTTGCGTAAAGTGAGGTCGACCGTTTCTTCGTCTTCGGCCGAGGTGGTGCCGGTACGTTTGTCGAGCTGCACTTCTCCATTACGGCATAAGTAGACAAAGTTGGTATGTCCGCCGCTGATGATGGCAGTCGCTACATTGTTCCCGTTTGTACAGGTCACTTCAATGTATAGTTTTTCCTCGATGTCGTCTTTTAAGGCGATGTTGATGCACTGGGGACGTGCTATCATTTCCTTTCCTTTTTCTACAACTTCGGGTGTGCAGTCTTTTAAGACTTCCAGTCCGTATTCCGACTTGCCGATGAGTGCGCCCAATGCAATGGCGATGGGCAGACCTATCATTCCCGTACCCGGTATGCCTACCCCCATCGCGTTTTTCAGGATGTTTGCACTCAGATAGACGTTGATATGTTCGGGTGTACAGCCCAAAACCTCAGTAGCTTTTGCCGTGCAGAGTGCCACGGCAATAGGCTCGGTACAGCCGATGGCGGGGACCACTTCTCTTTTCATCAGAGCGATGATTTGCTCTCTTTCAGATTTGCTGATGATGCTCTCCATTTGTTTGTCTTGTTTTTGATTCGTGTTGCAAAAGTACATTTTTTTGCAGAGAATGTGCAGGCTGGAGGGGAAAATCTTTTCGATACAGCTATGCCGGTACGGAACACAGATGGTACAGATGGCACAGAGAAGCACAGGAAAATAAATTTATATGAATGTCGCAATCAGCCAAATAAAATAACCTGTATGTCCGTCTGTACCTTTGCAATATCTGTGTTCTTTTGAAATGTACAAATTTGTATATCAATGGTTTTCAATTTGATTGGCAAGTTTCCAACCGGAACTGTTTTCTTGGATATTCCACAAATGTGCGTAAAGCCCTTCCTTCCGGATAAGTTCATCGTGCGTACCTTCTTCCCTGATTTCTCCGTTGTCCAAGACAATAATCTGGTCGGCGTTCTGAATGGTTTTAAGTCGGTGGGCAATGGCTATAACGGTACGTCCTTTGATGAGCGTGTCGATGGCTTTCTGCACTTCCACTTCGTTTTCGGGGTCGAGTGAGGCGGTCGCTTCGTCCAGCAGGATGACTTGTGCGTCTTTCAGCATGGCACGGGCAATGGATATGCGCTGCTTCTCGCCTCCGGAAAAGGTGCAGCCACCTTCGCCAACCATCGTGTCGTAGCCTTGAGGCAAGCGCATGATGAAGTCGTGGCAACAGGCTTTCTTGGCGGCGGCAATGATTTCCTCGTCCGTCGCATCCGTTTTGCCGAAACGGATATTGTTACGTATCGTGTCTTGAAACAGATAGACATCCTGGAATACCATGGATATGTGGCTCATCAGGCTTTCGGGATCTGTTTCATCCATCGGAACATCGTTGAAGAAGATACGCCCTTTCTGTGGGTCGTAGAAGCGGGCGCAAAGTTTCATTACTGTACTTTTCCCGCTTCCCGAAGGACCGACAAGAGCTGTCAGTGAATTATTGGGAAGAGTAACGGTTACATCGTGCAACACTTCTTTATCTTGATAAGCGAACGATACGTGCTCGAACCGGATGTCGCCAGCCACCGGAGATTGCCGTTCCCCTTTCATTTCCGGTTCGTTCATCAGGCTAAGGATGCGTCCTCCGGCAATGGAGAAATAACGGAACTCGGTGAAATTGGTCAGGGCGGAAGTCAGCGGATCGAACACACGGGAACCGACCACGAGGAACAGTACGAATACGAGTATGGAAAGCTTGCCCCCTAGCAGAAGATAAGTTCCGCACAGAACCATCATCGTCAGTCCGGCACGAACCACTGTGATACTTAGCAAAACGAACGGACCTAACAAAGCTTCCTGGCGGATGCAGGCACGGCGAAGCTGGGCAAAGGCATCACGCAACCGGACGAAACGGTCGCCCAGCAGGTTGTAGGCTTTCATCACCCGGATGCCTTGCAGGTATTCTTCCAACCGGTTTCCGGCATCTATTTTGGCTTGAATCTGCTTGCCGCTCAGTTTCCTTTGTACGCCAGTGCTTGCCCATAGGACAAGCATGGCAAGCGGAAGCGCGGCAAACATGCTGACCGCCATCCTCCAGTCTATCCAGACCAGCGAGGCAAAAGCCAGTACAGGCATGACCACGGCACCCATCAGCTGGGGCAGGTGGTGCGAGATACCGGTTTCCGCCATCATGAAGTCCGTAATAAGCATGGAAGACAAATCGCCGGGGTCACGTCTGGACAGGAAGCCCAGCGAAAGTTTCCGCAGATGTTCCGCCAACGACAGGCGTCCCGATGCGCTCATTTCGTAGGCTCCCCGGAAATTGGCACGATAGGATGCCCGTTCCGCCACTGCCATGACCAACATATAGGCAGCCATGATGCCGAATATCCACCAAAGGCGGGTGGTGTCAAGCGGCTGTCCGCTCCCGTCAAAGGCACTGAAGATGATGCGTACCGCTTCAATAGAGAGGCAGAACGGCACGATATTGACCAAGTTGACAAGCATGGTGTATCCGACTGGCTTGTAAAGCCGTTCGGTATGTCCGATGGTAATGTTTTTGATTGCGTTCATATCTTGTTCTCCTTTTCAATTTTTGTTCAACGTCCAGTGGTAAGCACTCGTATAGGCATCCCACATATTCTTATATACACCTTCTGTGACGGACAAGACTTCGTGTTTTCCGCACTGCGCCATCCGTCCCTCCTTCATGACGACAATCTGATGCGCGGAAATAACGGAAGAAAGGCGATGGGCAATCACGATGACCGTCTTGTCCTTTATCAGCGACTGCAAAGCCATCTGCATCTTATGCTCGTTTTCCGGGTCGGTGAAAGCCGTGGCTTCGTCCAGCACCAGTATCGGCGCATTCTTCAGGATAGCGCGTGCCACACATATCCGCTGGGCTTCGCCGCCGGACAGGAATACGCCTTTGTCGCCTATCCGTGTTTCGTAGCCTTGCGGCAGACGCTCTATGAAGTCGTGGCATTGGGCTGCCTTGGCTGCGGCTACCACCTCGTCTTTTGTCGCATCAGGCGAACCTACGGCGATATTCTCATACAGCGTATCGTAAAACAGGAAAGTATCTTGAAAGACGAACGACACCATATCCATCAGCTTTGCCGTGGCTATCTGGCGGATATCCACACCTCCTATAAGTATTTCTCCTTGTTCCACATCCCAAAAACGGGGAATCAGATTGGCTATCGTAGACTTACCGCTTCCCGACGGACCGACAAGAGCGGTTATCTCTCCTTGCGGTGCCGTGAAGCTGACATCGCGCAAGGCTTCCGTCCGCGTTCCCTGTTCCGTGTTTTCGTAGGAGAATGATACATGGCGGAACTCCACATCGTAGGATGTAGGTACTTGTGGGTGCTCCGCTTCCGGTACAGACTTTTTTCCCAATATGCGGTCGATGCGTTTTACACCCTCATCGATGTCGCGCGTGTTGCCTCCCAGGAATGTCAGTTTATAGACGGGAGAAGCCATGCCCGGCCCCATGATGATGAAAAACAGCCATACCACCGCCAGCGACAAGGATTGCGGACTGGCCTGCATTAGCAGGATGCCCATGGGGAGAATGAACGTCACCATCGAATTGAGCAGAACCGTAAAGGCAATCATCCCGTTCTGATAAGTATCGCAACACTTCAAGGCAAAGGTCTTATATGCCTGGATTTCGGCATTGAACTGACGGAACGAACGGACACTCTGCCCGAATATCTTGACCACGGGCATCCCCCGCACATACTGCACGGCAGACGCGCTCATCCGCTCCTGTGCGTCGTAGTAGATGCCCATAAACTCCCTTGCCCTTTTGCCCATGAAATTAGAGAATTGAAGAAACAGACTGACCACTACGACCGCCAGGCATACGGCCGTCAGCCACGCATCCAGCGAAAAGAAGATGGCAAGCATCACCGCTACCGTGGCTACCACGTTCACTAAGTCCGGGATGGTATGGGCGATGAACCCCTCTATCTTTTCGATGTTCTGGTCCATCGTTTTCTTGATGGCCCCGGTGGACGTGTTGTTCAGATACCCTAACGGAAGCCTGCCGATGTGTTCGGACAGGCGGACACGCAATCCATAGAGTATGCGGAAAGCCGCAATATGGGAAGACATCAAGGCGGCATACAGCAATACCAGTCCGCCGACAAGTCCCCCAAACGCTATCCAGCCCCAGCGTATCATGACGGCTCCGTCCGAAGCGGCGGGATTTCCTCCATGTGTCAGCAATTCTTTCAAAACTTCATAAACCGCCCAATAGGGCACGAGCATACACACCGCGCTGCCAGCAGACAACACGCCTGCCATGACGAGCAGCCCTTTCTTCTGTCCCGCTATCTCGAACAGCCGGGACAGACCTTCTTTCTTTTTTGTTTGATTCATTGTATATTATTTTGATAGGATTTTATATCCGAGTAATGAACTGAATTTATAACATAGCCAAGGAATGCGCCCTAATACTTGTCCGAAGAAGAATCCCCAGCGTGAGCGGAAAAACTTCATGTAGTTAGCTTGTTCGATGAGTTGCAAAGCCGGTTCCCATTGTTCCACCAGATGTCCGTCGCTCAATCCCGAACGGATTTGCGCTTCATGATGGCGGAGTGAATCGGGCTTTACACCATGCCGGCTCATCATGGTGCCACATACGTCAAACCACAACTCTCCACCTCCGAAACGGCTTGCCACGTGATGCAGGAAGCTTTTTACCTGCTTCTCGTAAAAATACATCAGCACACCTTCCACAATGAAAATAAATTCCGCATCGGGATGTTTCCGACGTAGCTCGTCCATCCAGTCGGTTTCCAGTAAGGAAGCTGCGATATAAACATTACCTGTCTGTTCGGGTATCAATTCCCGACGTAGTGCCATGACTTCCGGCAAGTCCAAGTCATAAAAAACAGCTTTGGGGTTGCCGATACGCTGGAAACGGGTATCCAATCCGCACCCTACATTTACGACTACCGGACGGGGATGCGTATCGATAAACCGTTTTACGGCACGGTCGAAATACCAGCCGCGCACCACGCAGCCCACTTCGCTCAGCTTTGCCCCATCGAATTGGGAATAATCGTATTCCAAGCTGTCTGCCAACCGTTCCGCTGCCTTGTCATCCAAAATGGGATTGACACGGCGGCTTTCTTTCGCTCTCATGTATAGCGGAATGAGCAACGTCTCCGCCACAATGCTCTTAAATTCGTGTTTCTGTTTCATTATATTGTAATTTAATAGTAAACGTTTCGATTGAGTGAGAGCAAAGCGAGTTTACTTGCTTTGCCGAATGTGAGAAAAGTGCGCAAAAGCGAACGATATTCAGAAATGTTCATAAAAAAAGGAGGAAACCTCCGTGAAGATTTCCTCCTTGCCAACCGTTCCAATACGGTTGAATGTTCGTATGTACGTTGCCTGTATCTCATATTTGGATGATTGCCCTCCAGCCTTGAATTTCAAAAAGAATATAGTCGTGCAAGATGGTTTCCATTTCCTGTTGGGGAACCGAATGCATCAGCAGTTCCTCGAACAGCGTGAACATCCACACCGTATGCAGGTGGATGATGAAATCGGACACCGCCGTATTGATTTCGGGATGCTTCTGCTGCATGGACGCGAACCATGCCTTGACCAGTTCCGTAGAACGGTCGGTGTAGTTCTCGCGGAAATGTTCCAATGAAGAGCCTTGTGCGCGGAACAACAGAATTTCCATCAGCCCGCGGTGCGTGTTAATAAGCGAAACATATTCATCGATGCAGGACTTCAGATACTTTTCCGACCGCATCATCATAATATCCTCGCCCCGTATGCCGTGATGTTCCTGCAACATGGCTTCCAAGGCATACAAGACCGGACGGACCACTTCACGGAACAGCTCGTCTTTGTTCGCAAAATAGTTGTAGATGTTTCCGACCCCAACTCCTGCCAGTCCGGCTATTTCACGCATGGAAGTTTTGGAATATCCATTCTGCGCGAATTGCTGCCTGGCAATAGCCAATATACGGTCGCGTATGTCTTCTTTCAGCACTTGCATGATGTTTTCTGTTTTTTTCTTTCTGCAAAAATACAAGGCTTGAAATAATCCGGCAATACCTATTTATAGGGATTTGTGGTAGGGGTATTCTTGGTCAGTTGTTATCCACCGGTTTCCCTAAAATTTTCCGGATGTGTTGCTCTAAGATGTGGTAAGCCGGTTCTGCCATAGAGCCGTGCCCGTGTCCGTCTATCTCGTAGAGGTAGGTTTCGGCATGTCCGGTCAGTTTCATCATCCGCCACATGTAGGCGTTCTCTTCGTATCGTCCGAAAAGCTCGATGTTGCGGTCTCCTGTAATCAATACCAAGGGAGGAGCGTCTTTCCGGGCATGAAAGAGTGGGGCATACTCATCAATGGTCGGTTGCAGGTTTCCGATGCCTTTCATGTCCCGATAGGCGAAATGGCTGATCATCTGTCCGCTGAACGGGATGAGTCCTGCTATCTCATTGGCATCGGTCTGATAGTTGGCGAGCCATTTCTTATCCAAGCCTATCATGGCGGTCAGATAGCCTCCTGCCGAGTGTCCCGATACGAAAATCTTCCGTTTGTCTCCTCCGTATTTCCCGATTTCGCGGAATACCCATGCCACGGCTGCCGCTGCATCATCGAGGCATTCGTTGATTTCCACTTTGGGAAGCAAACGGTAGTTGACGGCGACAAGCACCATGCCCTTTTCTTTCAGTTTCCACGGGAAAGACTTGTTGCCTTGTGTCAGTCCGCCTCCGTGAAACCATACGACAACAGGACATCCTGTCGTATCTTCCGGATAATAGATGTCTAACTTGCAGCGTTCTTTCACGTAGGCTTCTTCCGATTTCTTGTAGGGAATGTCATGAACTTCGGTATATTTCAGGGTCGTTCCCCAAGCAATGCTGCCTAACAGCATCGCCAAAAGAATTAAACTTAATCGTTTCATGGTTTTTGTTGAATTATTAGAAACGCAGATTATTGTAATTTACGATTTGACAATTTACTATCTACTATTTGAACTTTAAATCGTACTTTGTAAATCGAAAAATAGTAAATTAAAATAATCTGCGAAAATCTGTGTTAATCTGCGTTTCTGAACTGACTGTTTGTATAAACTTTAAAATCTAAATTGAAAATCTGTGTAATCTGTGGTGAAAAAATCAGAAGCGTTCGATGACCTCCATGCACATGCGGCCGTTGTGGTAAGGACATTTCCAGAAACCAGCCTTGTCATCGCGGCGGTTTACGGTGCCGTCGGGCAGGAGGCTCCAGTGCCATTCGCCTTGTTCGCGGTCTATCAGTTTCGTCTTGATGAACTCCCAGCAACGGGCGGCGGTGTCGAGAGCTTCCGTGTCGCCGAAGTGCTGGTAGAGATTGATGTGTCCTACTACGTTTTCCGCCTGTACCCACCAGTGCAGTTCACGGTCTATCTTTTGTTTGTCGAGGAAGTTTTCGTATATCATGCTTCCATCGGGATTTAGTCCTTCATCGGCGGCTTGAGCTATCCGGATGATGATGGGCTCTATCCGTTTCAGCACTTCCGGGTCGCCCAGTACCAATGCCGCTTCGTGGATAAGCCATGAGGCTTCGATGTCGTGACCGTACGAATAGATGCGGTATTTGTTGGTCCAGTCTTCTTCGAAGAACAGGTTGAGGTGTCCGGTCTGTGGGTCGAGGATGCGGGTGATGAATACTTCAATCAGGTTCCGTAGTTGTCGTTCCAGCTGTTCGTCCTTCCATACGCGGTAGAGGTTGGTGTAAGGTTCCAGGATGTGCAGGTGCGTGTTCATCGTTTTCTTTTCGTTTTCGTCCTTGTCGCTCAGGCGCATGTCTTCGATGGGTTGCCAGTCGCGGGTCAATGCTTCCACATATCCGTTTTGTTCGGAATCGAAGCTGTGTTGTTCGATGACATCAAATAATTGTTGGGCATACGCCAAGGCTTCTTCATCACCTGTAGCACGGGCGTATTCACTCAGTCCGTAAATAGCGAAGCCGATGGCATAGATTTGTTTTTTCGTATCGAGCGGATTGCCTTTATAGTCCAGTTCCCAGTAAATGCCGCCGTACTGCGGGTCGTAGAACCGGTCTATCAGATAGCGTTTGGCACGGGTAGCTGTTTCTAAGTATTCGGGTTTCTTCAGCAGGCGGTAGGCAGACGAGAACGTCCACAGGATGCGTGCGTTCAGAATGGCGCCTTTCGATGCTTCAGGTTTCAATTCGTCTTCGCCGGTGATTTGTCCGTAGAAGCCGCCTTCTTCGTTATCTTCCATTTTGTTCATCCAAAACGGAAGGATGTTGTTTTCAAGCTCGGAGCGCATTTCGTTCCGAAGCTGGTTGATAAGTTGATTCATAGCGCATTGTTTTTTTCACCACAGATTACACAGATTTTCAATTTAGATTTTATCAGCTTCCTGTCTGATTAAAAAATCTGTGTAATCTGTGGTGAGAATGAAAGTTAGGATTTCCGTTTCTCGTTCAGCTTGCCGATGATTTCCTTCATCTTCTGCTCGCCCAAGGGGTAGCCGATGACGAAGAGCATTGAGACGAATGCTGCAGCTCCGGGCAACCAGCTGAGGAACAGTTTGATGCCGTGGATGGTCTCGGCACTCTGTTCGGCATTGGCTTGGAATCCGAAGTAGGAGAGCAGCCAGCCCGTTACTGCCGTGCCGATTGCCCAGCCGAACTTCTGGCTCATCGACGAGGCACTGAAGATAAGTCCTGTAGCGCGGTTTCCGCTGCGCAGTTCCGAATAGTCGGCACAGTCGGCATACATCGACCACAGGATCGGAAAGATGCTTCCGGCACAGATGCTGATGAGGCATTGGAAGACGAATATCCATACGAGGTCGCTTTTGTCGAACCAATAGAAGATGATGCTGAGCACAGTGGCAAGGAGCATGGCGATGGCAAAGGTGTTTTTCTTGCCTATCTTGTTGCTGACCGGAGCCGCCAAGACTACGCCGATGATATTGGCAGCCTGGCCTACAGAGAGGAACAGCCCGCTTAATACGAACGACATCCCGAGAAGCGTGATGACGTGGAAGTCTGATTCCACGATGTAATATTTGAAGTAGTACACCGCCGCTCCGTCGCGGATGGAATTAAACACCAGCGAGGCGATTCCGGCTCCGAACAGAATCCACCACGGGCGGTTATGGAAGAGGTCGTGTATGTCATCCTTCAATGAGCTTTTCGCTTCCTTGATAGGTTTTACCCGTTCTTTGGTCCACGAGAAGCAACCGAAGAAAAGCAAGACGCACATCGCCGCAATGACCGCCACCGCCATCAGCCAGCCATGTTGTTGGGCGGCAGTGTCCGTACTGTGTCCGCTGAAAGCGTTTGCCATGGGCATGAACAGCAGCAGGGCGATGAAGCTGCCGATGTAGGCGAACATCATGCGGAAAGTAGAAAGCGTGCCGCGTTCTTTCGGGTTGGGGCTCATGACGCCTAAGAGCGAAGCGTAGGGCACGTTGATGCCCGAATAGACCATCATCATCAGCGAATAGGTGATGTAGGCGTAGACTAATTTACCCGCTTCGCCGAAAGGAGGTGTATAGAAAGTCAGTATGCCGATGAGCCCGAACGGGACGGCAAGAAAGAGCAGGTAGGGACGGAACTTCCCCCAACGGCTCGACGTACGGTCGGCGATGATGCCGATGACAGGGTCGAATACCGAGTCCCACACACGGGTGACGAGGAACATCGTGCCTACCATAGCCGCCGGAAGTCCGAATACGTCGGTATAGAAAATCATCAGGTAGGCGCCGAACAGCTTCCAGAACATCGAGGAAGCCATGTCGCCCAGCCCGTAACCGATTTTTTCTTTGAGTTTTATCATGGTTATTATTTATGTTTTAATTATCGGGTTCACCACAGAGGGAATTTATGATTGGTTTGTGAATAATGAAATGGAACACAGAGACACGAAGACACAGAGTTTTTCAAATTGAGAATTGACAATTCCTCCGTGTCTCTGTGCCTCTGTGTTCAATGTCTTATTCATTTCCCAAGGTTCTTGTCAATGAGCTTTTTCAATGTTTCTACCGAAGCGGTAGTAGTCAGCCCGTCTTGAGGCGTGTTCATGCAGTAGTCTACCAACTTGTCGATGGTAGATACCGCAACGTGCATCCGCGTGTCAGAAGAAGCATAATAGATGTACACCGTGCCGTCGTCATCGGCAATCCAGCCGTTGGTGAACAATACATTTGATACATCGCCGATGCGTTCTTCACCTTCGGGAGCCATGAAGTAGCCGCCCGGCGAAGCGATAAGTTCGCTCGGGTCTTCCAAAGAAGTCATATACATATATAATACGTAACGCAGTCCGGCGGCACATCCGCGTACGCCGTGAGCCAAATGCAGCCAGCCTTTCGGAGTCTTGATAGGGTGCGGTCCCTCGCCGTTCTTCACTTCCTTGATGGTGTGGTAGTAGCGGAGGTCGATGATTTTCTCTTCCTTCACTTCGGCATGCGTGATGTCGTCAATCAGTGCCCAGCCGATTCCTCCTCCGCTTCCGGCATCGATGAATCCGTCTTGCGGACGGGTGTAGAGGGCGTATTTGCCGTTTACAAATTCGGGATGAAGCACGACGTTACGCTGCTGGCTCTTCGATTTCAGGTCGGGCAGGCGTTCCCATGTCTTCAAGTCTTTGGTACGGGCGATGCCTGCAGTGGCTGTAGCAGAAGAGAGGTCGCCTGCCGGAGCATTGTTGTCATGGCGTTCGGCACAAAATATGCCGTATATCCAACCGTCTTCGTGGGCGGTGAGGCGCATGTCGTAGATGTTGGTGGCGGGGATGACGTCATCGGGCATCGTTACGGGGTAATCCCAAAAGCGGAAGTTGTCTACCCCGTTGGGGCTTTCCGCTACGGCGAAGAACGACTTGCGGTCGGCACCTTCCACGCGGGCTACGAGCAGGTATTTGCCGTTCCATTTAATCGCTCCCGAGTTAAGCACGGCGTTCATGCCGATGCGTTCCATCAGGTAAGGATTGGTTTTCTCATCAAGGTCGTAACGCCAGAAGATAGGGGTATGCGCTGCGGTCAAGACGGGGTATTTATAGCGTGTGTATACGCCATTGCTTTCGGCTACAGGTTCGTTCTTACGTGTGATAAGTGCCTCGTGACGGGCAATGAGGTCTTTTACTTTTTCTTCAAATGAGGTCATATTCGTGGTTGTTTATGGTTATTATGGAAATGAACACAGAGGCACGAAGGCACAGCGTTTTATTTTGAGCATACAAAGTTCACAAAGTTTGCTTTAATTCTCTGTGTCTTTGTGTCTCTGTGTTCAATTTAAATTAGTTACTTTTCATATCTCCGGCAAAAAGAGTTTTCGGGTCGTTGTAGAACTTCACGAAGTCCTGTTCCGATACTTGTCCCGGATAAGGTGCATAAAAGTGGTTTTCCTTTTCGCGGGCATTGCGCCATACCAGTACGTAACTGATGGGATATTTCTGGATAATAGGCATCAGTGTTCCGGTCCACCATGTAGAATCGGGAATGGTCTCGTATCCGGTCTCGGTAACGGCAATGGCTTTATTGTGCGACTTGCCTATCTGGGTCATTATCCGCAGTGATTTGTCGAGTGCCTGTTCGTAGGCGGCTCTTTCGAACTGGTAGGCATCTACGCCGATGAGGTCGACGATGCTGTCTCCCGGATAGCGTTCCAGGTATTCGGTCGTGTCGTTCGGTTCAATGCCGGGCGAGTATGCCCAAAGCAACTGGTCGGCACCTTTTTCTTTCATGCGGTTGTAAGTCATGCTCCACAATGCTTTATATTCTTCGGTAGAGCAGAGCTTTTGTCCCCACCAGAACCAGCTTCCGGTATGTTCGTGCCACGGACGGAAGAGGACGGGCACTTTGGTGCCGTCTGCTGTGCGGATGGAGTTCATGTAATCGGCGGCACGGTCCAGCCATGTGATGAATTTCTCATGGTTGGCTCCTCCGGGCAGAACGGAACGCACAACGGTAGAATCGGATACATCCCATGTGTCTTTTCCGGTCTGCGGATTATCGAGGTGCCAGCTGAAGGAGGACATACCGCCCCTTTCGTATTGTGCTACCACTTCACGTCGGATGCGGTCGAACGATACTTTATCGAGATTGACGCTATCGTTCAGTTCGATATGTCCCAAGTCGAACGACATCATGGCGGGATAGTCGCCACACACGCTTTTCACGTCGCTGCGGTTTTCATCTCCGTCCCAGCGGATGCCATACACGGGATCATCGTGATGTCCGAACATAAACATGCCTTGCTCGGGAAGTGTCTTCAGTGTCTGGAGCATCGCGAGCGCTTCGGGAGTGCGCGTCGGTTTAGGTGTTTCTTTTTGTTGTGAGCTGCAAGCGGTGATGCAAGTTCCAATAAGAAATGTTGAAACGATTAATTTGGGTATTTTCATAATATTTAGTTTGATTGTTTACTGTTGCAAAGGTAGCAAACTTTAGTACCATTTAATAATATGATTTTAGCATATATGTGTACGTTTCTTCATTTTTCGAAAGCGGGGCAAGAAAAGTCTTTTGTATATAGATAAAAATCGTATTTTTGTGCGAGATTTGAATAGTCTTTTTTAGAGAAAGTTGTTTTATGGTATCACATATTTATTATTTACAGACTGCCATTCCTTTGTCTGATGTAAAATCGGCGGTGCATGCCTTGTTGGCAGAAACTCGAAAAAATAAGATTTCCGGATTGGTCTTTTTTGCTTCTTGCCCGAATGATGGGTATCCTTTTATCTTACAATGTATTAAAGATGTTGTGTATGAAGAAGTTGGCAGGAGCGTACTGGTTACATTAGTACCCGAATTATTGGTTTCTTCTGCGTCTCTTTGCGTAGAAGTCTATGAGGTGGAGGATGCCGCAAGGCGGATAAGCGGGGTTTATGATTCTATCCATTATCAATGTATAGAAGATGATACACAAGTGTTGGTGGAAATAGAAGGGATTCCTTCTTCTGATTTCACACAGGCTGTATCCATTCAGAGCAAAGAAATATTTGATAAACTCCAGCGCCTGCTTTATGAATTAGGTTTTGAAGTCAGCGATATTGTGCGCCAATGGAATTATATAGGAAGTATTACCGGATATCGGGAAACGATACAAAATTATCAGGCGTATAACGATGCCCGTTCTTTGTTCTATCAAGATGTGCAATGGTGTTATGGCTATCCTGCGGCAACAGGTATCGGAGCGCATTTCAATGGTATCATTGTGGGGGGTATTGCATTGAAGAACAAGGTCGGGAAAGAAGGGGGGATTTATGCGTTAAACAATCCGTTGCAAATAGCCGCGCATGCTTATTCTTCGGAAGTACTGGTTGATTCGAACCGGAATGCGTTGAAAACTACGCCTAAGTTTGAGCGGGCCAAGCTGGTGGAGTTTGCGGGTGATTGGTATTGTTTCATATCGGGAACCGCTTCGATACGGGGAGAGAAAAGCACGAATGCTTTGTCTCCGCAACAGCAGGCACGGCAAACGATAGAAAACATCCGTTACCTGATTTCAAAAGAGAATCTGAAACGGCATGCGTGCCCTGCGGTTCCGCTTGATTTGTGCAACTTGCGGGTTTATATCAAAGATAAGGCATTTTATGAGGAAATCCGCTCGATAGTAGAGGCGGAATTTCCGGATGTTCCTGCTGTTTATCTTGTCACGGATATTTGCCGGACCGAATTGTTGGTTGAAATGGAAGGCATTTGTATATGCAGGCAAAAAAATTAAGAAAATTTCCCTCAGTATATAAAAGGTGTAAGCGGAGTCCGTTTCTTCCCAAACTTACAGGATATGCCTCCGCGTTGTCTTGCTTGGCTTGTGTGGTCGGGTTGACTATATGGATGGGATTAGTAGGGAAAGTATCTGAAAATGGGATGCAATTGTTTATCCCTTTTTCAATTGCATACGGATGGATGGCGTGCATTTTAGGTTGGGTCTCTTTGCGTCAGGTTGGTGCTTTGTTGCATAAACGGAAGTTTTTCCTTTTTTGTTGTCATTTCGGGTTGTTTATCATATTGGTGTGTGCTTCTTTGGGCAGCGTCGCCCGGCAAAGCTTGACGATGGTTATTGGGGTTGGCGAACAAAAACGGGAAGGCGTTGACAGCTCAGGACATCTGCGTGAGCTCCCTTTTGCTATCGAGTTGAAGCGTTTGGAAGCAGGTGAATTGCCCTCGGACCGTATTGTCTCGGAAATGAATGTTTATCCTTGTGAGGATGGAATGCCCAATAAAAGGGTAGAGGTAAACCAACCGGCGGATGTGATGGGATGGAAGATTTATCAGATAGGCTTTGATAAAAATAAGGGAGATGCAACAGGTGTTTCTATATTTGAACTTGTATTTGACCCTTGGCTGCCTTTTGTATATATAGGTATGGGAGTCATGGCATTGGGAGGATTGGTTTTGTTGTTTTTCTTTTTTACGGGGTGGCGTGAAAACATACGTTGGAAATCTGTATGCATAGCGGCTGTCGGAGGATTGCTTGTAGCGGTGTTTGCTTGTTCGGATATTGTTATTCCGAAGTTGTCGGGTGATGCTTTGCCTCCGGTGTTGCGGAGCCCGTGGTTCATTCCGCATGTGTTTTTTTATGTGTTAGCCTATATTTTGTTGGGGGCTTCTGCGCTGACAGGGCTGTATCTTTTGTGTTCGAAAAAGTGTGAAAACGATGTTGGTACGATGAGGCTTTGTGATAAATTGGTCTATATGGGTGTGGCATGGATGACATTAGGGATGTTGACCGGAGCCGTGTGGGCGAAAGAGGCTTGGGGACATTATTGGACGTGGGACCCGAAAGAGACTTGGGCTGCGGTTGCATGGTTCTCATATTTGGGATATATCCATCTGCGCCGCGGATATGTTTCAAAAAAGCGTTTGGCTTTGTCGGTTTTATTGATTTCTTTTATCTTGCTGCAGATGTGTTGGTGGGGAGTAAACTATCTTCCTTCGGCTCAAGGAGCAAGTCTTCATGTATATCGTTGAGGCGATTTACTATACTTAATCGTTTATTTGTATTATCTTCTTGCTTCAACGCAGATAGCTTCGTTTGGTGTAAGATTAATAATCTTACAGCGGATGAGCCTATATGCGTTTGCCGCCGCACCTATATCCGCAGGCTTCCGCAACCGGCTGTGTCTTGCAATGATGCTACCTGTCACGCCGGTGTGACAGATGGTTTTAAACATTTTCCTCCGTGTTACTCTGTGCCCTCTGTAGTGAATGTTATCATATAAGCTAATTATGAACAGTACTTATTCCTCTTATTGGGCTTTCAGCTTGATGCGTTCCGGTTGGGTAATTTTACTTCTTAGCTCGTTTACATTGAGCTGGATAGGACTACTGATGAAGTCGGGTACGTTGTAGGAATAGACCAAATCGGTATAATAATCAAGCGGGTTTTGTTGTGGCAGCATGAACGGTTTAGTGATATTCCCTTTTTCGTCAATGCTTGCGAAATAGAGATAAGTATAAAGCCCGTTATCCCGCCGGGAACTGAAGACAAACCAGCGTGAGTTGCTGCTCCAGTTATGAAAACTTTCCGTATCAGTGCTGTTTGCTTCTTTTATCGGACGGTATTCTCCGGTTTTTAAGTCAAGCAAATACAAGTCGGCTTCTTTGTGCCAAATAGAGAAATTCCCGTAATCGGATAGGGTGAACATCAGGTAACGTCCGTCGTAAGAAGGGCGGGGAAACGAAACGCTTTTTCCGGTTTGGCTCGATGAAACCAATGTATCCACTTTCTCGCTGGTATGTCCGGTCTCAGGATTGAAGGAAACACGGCATAAACTGTATTTTACGTTTTTGTATTCTTCCGGCATGGATTTTGCCTCCGCACTACAGAAGTAGAGGTTTTTTCCGTCTGGCGAAAAGGCAGGAAACGTCTCGAATGCGTTTGGGCTTTGCAGGGCGGGCTGAAGCAATAGTCTGTGTGTTTCCGGATGGTAAATGACAATATCCGATGCGTTGTCCATGACCTCGATGCGTTCTTCTTTCACGGCGTGGAAACCTTGCCGGGTATTGTTGGTCGAATAAGCGATGTATTTGCCTGAAGGATGCCAATATGGGTAAACGCAGGCTGATAAGGTTGAGTCGGTTTTCGTGTCCAGCATTTCTATGCTTTCGTTTTGGGCAAAAAGGGTGCCTCCGTTCATGCCGCGCACGTGCAGGCTCAGCTTCTCGGGTTGTGTCTGGTTCATGGTATGGCAATTAACGCACATACCGGGTACCAGTGTATTTTCTATTACGGCTTTTTCTTCGAAATTAGACAGGTTTCGTTGGTAGATTCCCATTTTGCTATATACTTCATATCCGGGCGCTATCAGGCGGTAAGCCACGCCGTAATCAATCGGATATTCGCTGACATACATCGGGAAGCTGCGGTATTGAAACCATTTTTCGCCTTTTTTGAGCGATACGGTGAACATCAGGCTGTCTCCTTTGTTTTGTTCTGCCAGTTGATGCCATTCGTCTTCATCGAAAGAAATGGTTTTCCCGTTTACATGGAGTGCTTTCCCTTGTGTCCCTTTTACGATTACATCCGCTTTTTCGTAGGTTTTATCGGTTATTGAGAAGTTCATGGGAGCGATAGTCGCCGGAATGGTCACTTCGGTATAATCCGGATAGATGGGCGGATATCCGTTAACCGGTTGAGGAGAGGTCACTTTTTCGGTACATGCTGTCAGAAGAAGGAAGCCGACTCCGAATGCAAATTGTGTAATTATCTGTTTCATATCTGTTTATCTGAATAATAGGTAATACCAATAAGTGTGTTCGAAACGTTGCTTGAAGAATGATTCGTTCGATGGATTATGTACGTAAGCTCTTGCGAATTCGGTGATTTCTTGTTGTACGACAGGCGAGATGCTCCAAGGCATTCCTTTGAACGAACTGTGTTGCTGTGTCCATACATACGACAAGGCTTCCTGATAGCTGCGTGGAATTTGGGTGTATCCCATGTCTTTTCCTAACGGATAATACCGTAAGAATGCATTGATGTCTTTATTTAGCAACTCGTATGCCAAGAGGTATTCGAACGCCATCCGGTTATTTGGATTGCTGTTCAGCAAGATTCCTAAAATAATGTCTTTTTGACTTTCGTCGAACAGGAAATCTTCTTTATAAAGGTAAGAACGCAAACGTCCCCATTCGGGATGGGCGTTGATTTTCTTTTCGTCATGCAGGTAAGACAAGGCATCGTTTGCCCATTCTTTATAAAATAAGGTGTGTTGTAAGGCTTTTAAGTATTTTTCGGCAACGGCATAATCGCCGTTAATGATGTTGGTTTCGGCAAGCCTTTGATAGCAGCGTGCGCTTTTCTGGAAAGACGGAATAGCTTCCATGGCTTCGAAGGTGAACCGTTGGGAAGTATTGATCATTCCTAAATGGTAATAGACTTCGTTTACAATCAGCGGAGAATTGAAATCACGTATAAAGTCGGGAAGCAGACCTCCCGTCCCGTTTTGATAGAATTGGAACATGCGTTCACCCAATTGGCCGGTTTTTCCTAGTGCAAGGTTCAGGCATACTACCTCAAGCGGGGTGGATGGTGTTTCCTTTTCTGCCATTCTGATGATTTTGTCCCATTGCCGGGTGTATGTATAATGGTCGTAAGACATTACTTTTTCTTTTTTGCCAGTCGCAAGCGTAATAAATGCCGAGCCAGCCTAAGATGCCTAATGCGGCAATTTGCATTCCTTTTGCAATTCGTTTCCGTTTTTCTTTTATCGGAGGGAGGCAGATAGATAAGAGTAAAGCCAGGCATACCGAGGCACAAGCCAGTATGCCGTTAAGCGGGATTCCTGTCGGATAGCGGTAATAACCGATGCCGGTCATCAGGCGGATAACGGGGTATTGCAGATAAAAAGAGGTGATGTACGGGCATAGGAAAGCGATGCATAAAAACAACAGGCTTCCAGCTATACGTACCGCTTTTTTATAGGGCTTCCAAAGTAAAAGTTCCTGAATAAGGGTCAATACAGCAAAGAGCCAATGGATTCCTCCGGCTATCCAATAAACAAAAGGTGTCAGCAGTATGATGCATCCCCAACGTAACGGCGCATTCTGTATAGAGCGGGGAATGAGTGCTATGGCTAAGGTGGTCACTAATGCAATGATGCCTGCCAGCATATTGTTTTCATCGCACAGGAAGCACCATGAGAGAATGGCAGGCAAGTAGGATAAATACAACCAGTCTTTTCTTCGGGTGGCAGGCATTAGCTTGTATGTCAATGCCTGTACGCATAGCAATACGCAGGTAAGAATAATTGCGCCTGCCCATTGATTGTGAAAGAATTGGGTCAGGAACTCAGCCACATATTCGCAGATGCCTCCCGGATGAAGGCATTTGTCAATCCAGTAATCAGAGGTGAGCAGGAAAAGCTGGAACTGTTCTTGATAAGTGATATGGAAAGCATAATATCCTTTCCAAAATAGCAGTGCCAGGATTATAAAGCATGTTTTAACTATAAATCGGTCGTTCTTCCACATAGTTTCTCGTTAAAAAAGGTCGGTCGTTTTTTATAACACTTCAAAGATACGCATCTTCCTTGTATTATCAATAAGTTTCTTGAACAAAAAGAGACTGAAAGGGTTTTGTTAGAATTTCCAATTCAGTCTCTTTAAGTAGAATATTAATGTAACCTTAGTATGAGCGTTTATCTTTCAATCCGTTTGAAGCAGAAGAACCAGCCTTCTGTATTGGTGCCGATAGATTGGGCTGCCAATACTAGATGTTCTCCATCCGCTTGGATAATTTGGTAGGTATAGCAGCGTTGGTTTCCGTCATTAGGCAGTACGCCAAGCAAAGGTACAGTGCCTGAGAAAGTCATGGTGCCTATGCTCCAACCTACTACGGCAGCAGCATCGGTGACGTTTACACTTCCGGTTTCACCGCGGCTGGTTTCTACACCGTTCAGACTCAATGTGAACCAAGCTCCGCTTCCGTCTAGTGGCATGCCTTTCCCTTCGGCTTGCTCATCAATGTCGGCGTCTTTGGGCGCTCCCCACCAGGCAGGTGCGGTATCGCTTCCCCAGCTTCCATTTCCCCAATAACGCTCTTTTGTGTCATCCCAGGTCCAGGTTGTAGTGCCATATACTCCATTCTCCAGTCCGAATACTTGTTCGAATATAGCGGGCAAGTCGGTATATTCGGTTATGGTTATGTTTTTTGTATCAGATTTCGTAATGCTGCCGTCATGATTGATGGTGGTGATGTACACGCCTAAATCCGTAGTCGGCGGTGTTACTTGGAAAGATGGGTTGGTCCCTTCAGCCAAAAGTGCATCGTTGTCTGCCCGGTACACTTTTACGTAGTGTACGGGAGATAATTGTACCGTAATGTTGTTGTTTCCCGTACTTTTGGGTACAAGTTGGAAACTGTTGGTCAATTCTTCAACCGTTACGCTTGCTTCCGGTTGAATGTCATCGGTTGATGCGTCACATGCAGCGAGCAGCATGGCAAGCAAGAGAGGTAACGCAAATAGTATTTTTTTCATATTCTAATTCTTTAGTTATTGTTAGATGATTACCAAGTACCGTATTCGCTGCTTGCGTCTGTCCACCCTTCGTTTTGGGTTAAGCCGCCATTAGCCAATGAAATTTCAGTTTCAGGTATCTTAAAGAAGCCTGCTGTAGCATTGTAACGTGCTGCATAGCCTCCATTGTGTGCGGTATTGGTGCTGGGGGTTCCTAAGTAGTAGACCGGCTGGTTAGTTTGCTTTTCGAGTGCTGCGGCTGCGATGTGCCAACGGCGTATGTCGTTCCAGCGTACACCTTCGAATGCCAATTCCCAACGGCGTTCCTTCTGTAAAGCTTCTAATGAGTAAGAACCTATTGGCGCAAGTCCGGAACGGCGCGTACTTGGTTGATTCCTCCTACATCTTCTTTCAATTCGGATTGCATCAGTAAAACGTCGGCAAAGCGTATCAGAACCAAATCGTGAATGTTACCGGTTTGCATCAGGTTGTCGTTCTGCCAACCGTTTTCGCCATACATCACGTATTCGAATACAGGAGCATATTGGGTAGCGCCAGTGCCGTCGGTGTATCGTGCGGAAATAGGAGCTTGCTTTTTGGCGTAATAGTCAGTTTCTTGAACAAAGTCGGCCCAGCTTCCACCGCCAAATGTATAGTTAGGCAAATCATTCACATTTTGTACAGAAGCATCCCGACGCATATCTCCGGATTCGGCTGCGTTCCAGTCGTTGACCAGATTAGGAGCTACCGGTCCTGCTCCCCAACCTTGACCGAAGGGGAATGTATTGGCATAGTCTTGTCCGCCGCGGATACCGAAATGCAGGGCATAACCGTTGGCATAACCGATGGTGGTTTGCCAGCTTGCCAGCTTGTTGAACTTGATGGCAAACATGGATTCCGGATTGACAGCCGCGTCGTCTTCCACCCATTTCAGTTCTTGTCCTTTGGTATAGTCATAATCCTCTACCGTGCAACGGTTGGTATAAGCCCACAAGTTACGGTAATCAGGTACCAAAGAATAACCGGAATTGTTTACGCAGTCGTCAATGTATCCGATGACATCCTGTTTGGTCAAGGTAGAACCGTCCGGCAAAGCTACTTCCGTAAGCGGATTGTAAGTAGTGCTGGTCAAGGCTGCTAAATCATCGCCGTTTCCATACATGCCGGTGTAGAATAACCAGGCACGTCCCAACATGGCTTCTGCCGTAAATTTATCGACATGCCCGTCTGATTTGCGGGTGGAAGGCATGTTTTCTGCCGCGTCGCGAAGGTCCATTAGGATTTGTCCCCATAATTCTGCGGCAGTAGGTTGGGTCGGTTCTGCCACTTCTGTAGTCAGTACCAAAGGCACTCTTCCGTATTGCGAAGCCAGTTCGTAATAGAAAAAGCCTCGCAAGAATTTGGCTTCGCCGATTACCTGTTGTCTTTCCGCATCCTCCAATTGCATATTCTCTACGCCCGAAAGCAATGCATTGGCGCGGTTGATTCCTTGGTAGCGGTCGGTCCAGAACTGGTGGGTCATGTCGTTCTGATAGTTCAGCAGCAAGTCCATGGCTTGCATCAGCTTATCGTTTGTACCGCCTCCGCCCAAGTTGTCGTCACTTGCCAAGGTTGACAAATAGAAGAAAGACATTTGCGGGTTAGCACAAACTTGGCTCAGGTTTTGATAGATACCGGCAAGTGCCTGGGAAGCATCCGTTGAGGTAATGGGAAAATTCTCTGGTGTCTTTTCCACATAGTTGATTGCGTCAAGGGTACACGAAGTGACTCCCCCTAAGGCAATGGCTGCTGTAGCTAATATATTAATAAATTTTTTCATTGTATTCTTTCTCATTAAAATTTAACATTAACGCCTACCATATAAGTTCTGGGTTGCGGATAGTTGCCTACATCAACGCCGGTTACCCACGGTTCTTCACTGTGTAAAGCCATACCGTTTTCGGGATCCATTCCTTTATATCCGCTGATGGTAAACAGGTTCTGCGCACTGAAGTATACGCGGAGTTGTTGCAACGGACAGGTCTTCCAGATTCTCTTGAGGTCATATCCGATGGTCAGGTTCTGCAGTCGTACATAATCGGCATCTTCTACATAAATATCAGAGATGCTTTGCCAGTTTACTCCTACATTTCCGGGTGACAGCAGAGGATAACGGTTGGAAGTGCCTTCTCCGTGCCAGTATTCGTACACTTCAGAGGTGTAGTTTTCATATTGACCGTCTGTGAATTTACGGTAAGAACGCATTACTTGTTGGTACCGAATGCTCCGTATGCCGAGATAGAGATGTCAAATCCTTTATAAGCGGCATTCAGGTTCAAGCCGACCGTTACATCGGGGTGCGGATTTCCCAAATCGGTTTTATCATCTGTATTGATGACACCATCGCCGTTTACGTCTACAAATTTCAAGTCACCCGGTTTGATAGAAGTTCCCTGCAATGAATTGGCTGCGTTTCCGCCACAATTCTTGTCCAGATATGCTTGTACATCGTTCAGGTTTTGCATGACACCTTCAGTTTTATATCCGTAAAAATAACCGATAGGATGTCCTACCTGCATGCGTGCCATGAAACCGGTATTCTGTGCCAAGTTGTCGCTACCGCCTTCTACAAATCCGGAACCGTTGTTCACTTCGGTTACTTCGTTTTTGTTGTACGACATGTTGATGCTTGCTCCGTATGTAAAATCATCTCCGGCTTGGTCGTTCCAACCCAATGAAAGCTCAATACCTTTGTTTTCTACACTACCTGCATTGGCAGCTTGAGTGGTAAATCCGTTGATAGAAGAAACCGGAACTTGAATAAGCAGGTCTTTGGTTTTCTTGTTATACCAATCAAATGTAAAGCTCAATCTGCCTCTTAAGAAACGGGCATCGATACCGATATTGGTTTGTTCGGAGGTTTCCCATGTCAAATCAGAATTGGAAAGACGGGTCGGATAACCGCCTTGAGTTGCTGAACCCTTATCGCTACCGAATGGATATTGTCCTAAATCACCGAAAGAATAAGTTGCAGAATACATATAGGCTCCGATATTTTCGTTACCGTTTTGTCCCCAGCTTGCACGCAGTTTCAAGAAATCGAGCCAATTCGTCGTTTTCTCCATGAACTTTTCGTTGGTGATGACCCAACCGGCAGATACTGATGGGAAGAAGCCCCAACGATGTCCGGGTGCAAAGTTGGAAGAACCATCTCCACGCATGATAACGGAAAGCATATACTTTTCATGATAATCATAGTTGATACGTCCGAAATATGACATGATAGAATGGTCATCTGCCGGATAACCGCCTACGGTAGCTACACCCGTACGTCCGGTAAAATTATCGAAGTAAGCATGTCCGAAGTCGGTGAATACGTTTCCACGGGCTGTCGCTTCCAGAGTTTCTTGCATGTTGTTACCTTCGCGTGAGTATTCGGTACCAAACAATACATCAAAGTTGTGTGTATCTTTGATGTCGAACTTATAATTCAATGTATTGGTGACACCCCAGTTCCATCCGATGGTCATGTTTTCCGATAAAGAACTTTGGTCTGCCGCATCGCCTTGGTCATTCAAGTGGTATTCGGCGGTATAGCCTTTCCAAAGACTGGAATTCTGTTTGTAGAATGCTTGCGAACGGTAAATCAAGTTCTTGATAGGCTGTATCTCGAAATAAGCTACCGCATTCAGATTGAAATTCTTGCTCTTGTTGTTACCGCTTTGGGTATTCATGATTTGGGCTACCGGATTGCTGGTGTAAGAATTGAATGCGAACCAACCTTCTGTACCTGAGTTTCTCAAATCATCGTACATATAGTAATCGCCGTTTTCGTTGTATACCGGAACACACGGATTGGCACGGAGCATGGTCGAGATGGCGTTGCTGTATTGGTCGCCTATTTGGATACCTTGAGTCTGTGCGTGCTGGTAATATAGGTTCTGGCCGAACTTGATGATGTCATGGTCATCGTTTTTTAGGATAATGTGTTCAGAATTTAAACGGAAAGTGAAACGGCGGTAATCCGATTTGGCTACATCACCGATAACACCGTCTTGGTATTGATAACCGAATCCTGCCGAAAATTTAGATAATTCCGAGCCTCCCGCGATGTTCAATGAATGGGAGGTGGTAATGGCGCCATCGTTTGTAATCTGGTCGAGCCAGTTCGTGCCCGGATTGCTTCCGTTTCGATAGGCTTCCAGTAAATCGGCATCGATGAATCTCGACCAATCATACGGAGTGCCTCCGTTGTTGAACGCCACTTGGTCTTGCACTGCCATATATTCTTTGGCGGTCAGCAGGTCCGGTTTCTTGTAAATGCTTTGCCATCCGACGTTACCGTCGTAGGCAACGCTCACCTTGCCTTCTTTACCTTGTTTGGTGGTAATCATAATCACACCGTTGGCTGCACGTGCACCGTAGATGGCACAAGATGCGGCATCTTTCAATACGTCGATACGTTCAATATCGGCTGGGTTCAACGAGTTGATGTCGCCGCCTGCCACACCGTCGATGATGTAAAGCGGGTTGGTAGAGCTGTTGGTACCTGCACCACGGATGCTGATTTTGTAACTGTCGCCCGGCTTACCGGAAACGGCTTGGATGTTTACGCCCGGACTTTGGTTCTGCAAAGCTCCAAGGGCACTGATGGTGTTCCTTTTGGCGATGTCTTCACCTTTTACTTCCACCGTTGCTCCGGTTACCAGTTTCTTCTTTTGCACACCGTAACCGACTACAACGACTTCATCCAACACTTCCGTGTCTTCTCTCAATGTAATGTTGTACGTGTTTTGTTCTCCTACCACAATCTCTTGGCTGACATAGCCGATGAAAGAGATAACCAGTGTAGCCCCCGGATTTACATTCAATGTAAAGTTACCGTCCAGGTCTGTGATCACACCATTTGTTGTACCTTTTTCAAGTACATTCGCTCCGATGACAGGTATGCCGCTTGCATCCATTACTACGCCCGAGATCGATTTAGTCTGTTGGGCGACATAGAAGTCTGAAGCAGCCAATGCTTGCGGACTGTTTATCCATGTCAAGGACAAACACATACCTGCAACGAGTGCAGTTCTTCTTGCATGCTTGTTCATAATAGCTTGAATAAATTGTTAATATTTAAGGTTACTTTATATAGTACCGGCGGGTGCCGGTAACTATGTTGTACCGTTATCAGTTGCAAAGTTAAGGCATGTCTTTTAGGTATACTAATACTTTTTTATCAATCCAAATACACCTTCGTAATATTTATTTCGAAGAAGTTTCTGGCTTGTGCAGCAATGCTTTATTTGCCGTATGGATAAGGCTTATCGTACTGGAGTCGGATGCGAAAACCGAGTTCAATCCTTGCTCTTCCTGGGCGGGATCGCCTGTATAATCGTCTCCGGGCTGCCAGAAAACATGTTCCGAGGAGGGAACGGCTAAGCCGCCCCAGCCCCAGAAGTTGCAACCAGCCAACAGGCTTTGATGGGTTGCGTGTTTAACTATTAAATCAAAGATACACTTGTAATACCCGTCACGGGCATGAGTTGATATGTTTTTACCAAATTGAAAACTGTCACGCGGATAGCCGAACTCTTCCAGTACAAGCGGCTTCTGATACTTTTTTGCTATATTCAGATGTTCGTTGATATAGGCTTGCGTGTTCGTGCAGGCTTTTTCTAGATTCTCTTGAAGGCTGTCCTTCGGTGCCCAACCCCAATTATAGGGCCAGATGTGAATGTTCATGTAGTCGATGTTTGTATCGGCATGGACTTTCTCGAAGAGGGCAATGTCTTCTTCACATCCGTGTTTGCCTTCGCTTCCTGTAGAAATAAGATGGTTCGGGTCAAGCGAGCGGATAAGGGAAGAAGTCTTGCTCATCCACTCGGCGAAGGCTGCTTTATGGATAGAGTCGGAAGCGAAAGCACGGGGTTCGTTCCCGATTTGCCACGACATGATGGTCGGGTCGTCTGTATATTTCCGGTGGGTGTACCGGTTGGTGCGGGTGAGGATGTATTTCACGTGATTGGCAAACAAGGCTTGTGCGCTGTCTGATACCACGAACTCTTTTACATAGTTCATGAAGGCGGGCCATCCGTCTACGGCAGGCACGGGAGCCTTGTCTCCTCTTGCCCAAGCGAGGTACTGGCTGTATCCTCCGCTCCATTCCCACGAATTGTTCAGATAGAGCACCGCCAGCATGTCACGCTTTTCCATTTCTGCCAATAAGTAGTCTAATCCTGCCAAAATAGTATCATTATAGATGCCCGGAGCTTCTTGCAGGGTAGGTTCCACTTTGGTGGGAACGCCTCGCTTTCCGTCCGAGCCGACTAAGATGCGCAGGTTGTCCACGCCGATGGCTTTCAGGGAGTCGAGTTCCCGGTGTAGGCGTTCGCGGTTTCCTCCTGTTCCTTCCGAGGCAAGGATGGCACCGTACCAGAAGTTGGATCCTATATAATAATAAGGTTGTCCGTTGCGGATGAATTGTCCGTTCTTCACTTGGATGAATGGAGAGGGGCTTTCCTTAGGGGTTGATGTGCAGCCGGTAAGAATTGCCGGCAAAAGCAGAAGAGATAGAATCATTTGTTTCCACATAAGCAATTAGATTTATTTTTTTGCAAATGTAGTCCAAATGAAAATACGAAATTGATACTATTTTATCTGATTCTGTTTTATTTTTATTTTCTGCCGGTATTTTGTGTAATTGACAATTATAGTAAAACAAAATGGGTTTGATTTTTTCGCAAACCCATTCATATACACAAGCTAAATCAGAATGCGTTTCTTCTTGTAATTGTCCCGGAAGTCCTTAGGGGATACCAGTTTTTTCTTTTTGAAGATGCGGTTGAAATTGGAAAGGTTGTTGAATCCGGATTCGTAACAGATTTCTGCGATGCTCATGGTAGAGTCTACCAGCATGCGTGTAGCATATCCTAACCGGATGTCGATGATATAGTCTTGCAAGCTCTTGCCGGTGCGGAGTTTGAAAAAACGGCTGAATGATACTTCGGTCATGCCCACCATATCCGCCAGTTGCCCCAATCGGATTTCTTCTTTGTAATGCTGGTTGATGTAATCTTGTACCTTTTGTACCCGTCGGCTATCTGAGTGTTGCTTGATTTTGGCAAAAGATGAACTGGACAGTACGCGGGCTTCATCGGTGAACATGGACAGCTCATACAATAAGGTAAGAAAGCTGGTTACAGCGTAGAATCCCTTTGTATCAGGCAGCTTGTCGAGTATGGAATAGACTTTCATGATAGCGGAGCTGGGGAAGCAGATGCCGTTTTGTGCCTTGTCGAACATCTTGGAAACACGGTCGAACTGGTTGGTGGCAAGGAGGGTTTTCATGAATTGAGGCGAGAACTGGATGGTGATTTCCCGCACGTCTTTGCTCTTGCACTCATGCTGTTCCCATACATGTTCCAAATCGGGGCTGGTGATTAATACCAGGTCGTAATCGCCGATGACTTCTGCCGAGTCTCCCACGATACGCAATACGCCGGGTGCGTTGATAACGAAGTTCAGTTCGAATTCCTTGTGGCAATGCATCGGATAAGTGAACTCGCTTTTCTTTCGGTCTGCAATGTAGAAGCAGTCTTTTTCCGAAAGAGGGGTAATTTCGCGGATAACGTTTTTGTCTTGTACTATCATGGTCTTAAATTTATTAATTTGTTAATGTGTTAATTCCTTAATGTGACAATGTGTTAATTTGCTAATGAGCCAATGCATTCTCACATTCTCACATTGGCACATTCTCACATTTTCACATTGACACATTTTCACATTGGCACATTCTCACATTGGCACATTCTCACATTGGCACATTCGAACTATAGTCCGATTGATTCTTTACTCCTTGTATATCTCGTTGGATGATGTCCTCGGTGAAAAGCCGGGTCAGTTCTTCCCACGTCAATACGGTGTCGGGCTGGAATTGTGCCGATTTTGCATAGCGGAGCAGGGCGGTGCGGAACTGGTTTCCTTCGGGTGTGCCTTTAATGGCATTGAGGTCGGTGGTGCAGACCAAAAGCCTTCCTTTTCCGATGCGGAACTCGAAGACGATACCCAGTTTGTGGTTCCGTTCGATGTTATCAATGACTTGCACTACGGGGCGGTATGCCTCGTCTGTGTGGTTCAGTATCATCGGACGCGAATTCCGGGTGATGCTCCACCATTGCCAGTCACTATGCTCTTCGGTAGGGAAGTGGCGGAATAAGGGGTGTGCGGGATCTGCCAATATTGACATCGTACCCGGAGAAACCTCTTTGCCTGCATTTTCCGATATGGTCTTGAACATGGCATAGTTCCAATAATCGGGTGTGAACATGCCTCCTACGCTTTGTTTCCCGATGTCCTTGTGGCGGGGAAGCAAGAGTACGGTTTCTCCCTTTGCCAGCTTGGCTTTCACCTGCTTGTTAAGTAGGGAGTCGACGTAAACTCCCTCCGTGTTTTCCTGCTCTTCGGGGTACACCCACAGGTGGTAATAATTGTGGTATGTTCCTGTCTGCAAGTTCAGGGTCAGGCGTTGCGCGGTCTTCAGTTCGTTGAGGGGAAGCTCGATGTTTCCTATGGGAGTGACATTTCCTTGCGGTGCGGAGCAGGAGAGTGTGCCTTTCTTTTCCCACGTCCCGTCATCCGATATCAATTGCCAGCGGATAGGGGTGTTCCAGTCGTTTTCTTCGTAATTCGAAAGGGCTACACGTACCTGAAGGGTTTGGGTGTTCCGCCAGCAGAAGTCTTTCATCTCTGCCAGAGGGACTACCGGAGCACAGAAGCCGTAGAAGGTTTCGGGGTCTATAATGCCTTTGGTTTCCATGAAGGCGTCTAATATGCCTACCAGTGCCGAGCCTTGTCCGGGGTAATCCTGCAGGTCGAGCATTTGGAAACCTCCGAAGCCGGGTGTGCGCAGGGCATATTCGATATCGGCTTTGTAACATGCCACAGAGAAATGTCCCGTAGCACGATGGAAAGCTTCGGCTTGGTCGTATAGGTGATTTTCTTTTAGCCGGTTACGGAATATTTCCAGATTGTATGGATACAGCACGCCTCTGTATTTCGCAATTTGCTGGTAGTCCGGGTATATCTGGAACTGGCAGGTCTCGTGTCCCACTACGGGACGGGGACACCGGGCGATGGCTTGTGCATAATTGGCGGTTGTATTGGGACGGGTGTTGTTCAGGATGCCTCCCTTTTCTGCATCCACGTATGCGAAGGAAGAACGTACATGAGTCGAATATCCTTCGCCTCCGCCTACCCGGCACGTTACGAAGAAATCTTCTCCCTTTTGTGGTCCCATCCAGCCTAAGTAGTTGTTTGAGCCAAAGCAATACAGATGCCGAGGGTCTTTCCGACGGAAATCGGAAAGCCATTCGCGCATGACTTCCACTTCGCCGTTCAGTTCATTCCCCAAGCCTAACATCATGAACGAAGGATGATTGCCCAACCAGTCGAGCAGCATGTCGCCTTCCCGCTTCAAGAAAGAGTTGAGGCTTGTGTTCTTCCGTTCGATTTTTCCCCATAGGGGCAATTCAATCTGGAAATAGATGCCTTCGATGTCGGCGGCTTTCAAGGCTGCTTCGGGTGGAGTGTACGAGTGGCACCGGTAATGGTTGATGCCGTACCGCTTGGCGGTTTGGAACACCTTGCGCCATGCGTCCACGTCCATCGGGGCATAACCGGTAAGGGGGAATACGCATCCGTCATGCTTGCCCCGGAGGAATATTTTCTTGTCATTTAATACGAATTGGGTGCCTTCGGTACGGAAATCGCGCATGCCGAAATCCACGCTCTGTTCATCGTGCGTATGGTCTGTATCGAGGCTGACGCGAAGCCGGTAAAGGGCAGGATGGAATTCGCTCCAAAGCAGGGGTGAGTCTCCCATGTCGAGGGTAAGGGTAAACGAGGTAGGTCCGGGCTGGAGCGGAATCTTCTGTTCCAAAGTGGGGAGGACATGGTTTTCGGGGGTATTCCATGCGTTGCCTTCAATGCGTATGGTAGCGTCTTCATACCGTTCGGTATTGACGGTCAGTTTCACGAGGGCACGTTTCCGGATGAACGAGGGATACACTTCCACCTTATTTATATAGGCTTCATCACGGGCTTCGATGCCGAACCGTCCCAAGATGCCGTTCCAATTGGTTTGGGTGGCATCGCTCCAGGCGTGCGAGCCTTGTATCTCTTTGGGCACAGAGGTCTCGGAATTATCTATCCGGATGGCGATGTGGTGATTTCCCGATGCGAGGGGAGGAAGCTCATACTCGTGCGGAGCATACAGATGGGTCAGGCTCCCGATGCTGTCTCCGTCTATCCAAAGCGTGCTGGGCTTGGTGCGTTCCATAATCAGGCGGAGCTTCTTTCCGGCAAAGCTTTCGGGCAAGGTGAAGTCGCGTTCGTAGGTGACTTGTCCGCTATACGAATAGAGCCTTGTCAACTGAGCCGTAGCATAGGGAGCTTGTGCCGGCTTGCCCAATTTGTTTTCATCGGTACTGCCCGGAAGCCGGCAAGTGCCTAACGAGCTTTCCCAGGTGCCCGATAGGGGAAGGAAGGCTCTCTCTTGTGCTTGTGCGCACAAAGCGCATAGCATGGTTGCGAGGAATAGAGGAATTTGTTTCATAAAGCCATTGCTCTTGGTTCACCGCAGAGTACACGAAGGCTCACAAAGGTCTTTAAATGAAAATCAGAACTGAAAACTTGAAATTATTCCCTCTGTGAGGCTCTGTGTCCTCTGTGGTAAATAAATTCATAAATCTGTGTAATCCGTGGTGAGAAAATCATTTGCCATATTTCGCCTTGATGCCCGGCAGTTCTTTCCGGATATCGGCGATACGCGTGGCGTCGCTGGGGTGTGTGCTCATAAACTCGGGTACAGACCCTCCGCTTCCTGCCGACATCTTTTGCCAGAATCCGACGGCTACATCGGGATTGTATCCAGCCATGGTCATGAATACCAGCCCCATATAGTCTGCTTCCGATTCGTGTTTGCGCGAGAAGGGAAGCATCATGCCGTATTGTGCGCCGATGCCGTAAACCGTGCCTGCAACCTTTTGCACTGCAGCACTCTTGTCGCTTACCAGCGAATTGAGGATATTCGCACCATATTGCGCCATTACTTGTTGGCTCAGGCGTTCATTGCTATGCTTTGCTACGGCATGTGCCACTTCATGTCCTACCACTACCGCCAGTTCGTCATCGGACGAGACCAACTTCATCAGTCCTTCATAAACTACAATCTTGCCGCCCGGCATGCAGAAGGCGTTCACTTGCGGGTCTTGTATGAGATTGAATTCCCACGCGAAGTTCTGGATTTCCGATGCCATGCCGTTCGCGCGCAGGTAGGCTTCGGTGGCGGAGGCTATCTTTTTCCCTACCCGTACCACCATGGCGGTTTGTGCGGCATTGGCTGATTTCTTAGCCGACTTGATATAGTCGTTGTATTGGGTAAGACTGGAGGACAGCACTTCGCTATCCGATACCAAAAGCATTTGCTTCCGTCCGGTCAGTGGGACGGTAGAGCAGCCTGCCAGCAGGAGGGCGGCAAGCAAGAGCAAGGTGAAATGCAAGTGTTTCATCATTTGTATAAGATTTTTAGAGAAGAGATGCTATTTTACGTAATTCCGTTAGTCTTTCCATGAAGGAGCTGTCTTTGCGCATTTTCCGCAAATTATAGTCGGTCTGCAAAGCAAGCAATGGTTCCGCATCAATACCTAAGATTGCTTCGAATAATAAAGCCATCTTTTCGGTCAAAGGCCGTTTGCCGTTCAGTATCTCGTTTAAAGCCGAATAAGGCACTCCCATTTGTTGTGCCAGCTTATGCTGGGTGATACCCCGGTATTCGATTTCATCTTTCAGAATCGAACCTGGATGTGTCGGATATGCCGATTCGATGTTATTGGCAATCATATTAGGGTCAATTCCTTCTATTGTTATCATAATCATATAAGGTTAGTTAAGGCAAAGATATAATATTTTCTTTAATAATCCGTGTAATCTGTGGTGGAAAAGATAATACAGTATCATTCGCATTGGTGGAATATGCCTACTTTTGCATTGATATCATTTAAAACAACTCATCATGAAAAACATGAAAGCTAAAGTCTTATTAGTTGCCGGAGCTTCGCTTTTCGCTTCCGGTGTATGGGCGCAAGAGCAACTTGTGCGCCTCTCTACTCCCGAAACCTCGCTGGTGATTGATGCACCGCAAGGGGGAGAATTGAAATATGTATATTATGGTACGAAGCTGGACGATGCGGACCTGAAACAGATTGATGCGGTGCGTACGTGCAATCATGCCGCTTATCCGGTGTATGGAATGAATACTCCGGCAGAAACGGCGCTCTCGGTATGCCATGCCGACGGGAACATGTCAACCCAGCTGGTGGTGGAAAGCGTGGCTACGACCGATGGGGATAAGACAAAGGAAGTTTCTGTCCGCTTGAAAGATAAGGTGTATCCATTTTATGTCAACGTATGTTACCGGGCTTATCAGGATGTGGACATCATTGAGACCTGGACCGAAATAACGAACGAAGAAAAGAAACCCGTAGTGCTCAACCAGTTCGCTTCGGCTTACCTGCCCATCCGCAGGGGCAATGTATGGCTCTCCAGCCTGTATGGTTCGTGGGCGAACGAAGGGCGTTTGGCTCAGGAACCGTTGGAGCCGGGCATGAAAGTGATAAAGAACAAGGACGGGGTGCGCAATTCGCATACGGCACATGCCGAAGTGATGTTCTCGCTCGACGGCCGTCCGCAGGAGAATGAGGGACGTACAATCGGTGCGGCACTTTGCTATACAGGAAATTATAAGCTCCGTATTGACACCGATGATAGCGAATACCACCAGTTCTTTGCCGGTATCAATGAAGATAATTCCATGTATCATTTGCAGAAAGGCGAGACGTTCAAGACTCCGGTGCTTGCCCTTACTTATTCGGACGAAGGGTTGAGCGGAGCCAGCCGGAACTTTCACCGCTGGGGACGCACTTATAAGCTGGCGCATGGAGACAAGCCTCGCAAAATCTTGCTCAATAGCTGGGAAGGTGTTTACTTCGACATCAACCAGCAAGGCATGGAACAGATGATGGCGGACATCGAATCAATGGGCGGAGAATTGTTTGTGATGGATGACGGATGGTTCGGAGGCAAGTACCAGCGCAATACCGATAATTCTTCGTTGGGCGATTGGGTGGTAGATACCCGTAAGCTTCCCGAAGGCATTGAGGGATTGCTCCGTGACGCAAAGAAACATCATGTGGGATTCGGTATCTGGATAGAGCCGGAAATGTCGAATACTACGAGCGAATTCTACGAGAAGCATCCTGAATGGATAGTGAAAGCTCCCCAGCGCGACCCGGTATTGGGACGTGGCGGAACGCAGGTTGTACTTGACCTCGGCAATCCCGAAGTGCAGGATTTCGTGTTCGGCGTGGTGGATGACCTGATGAGCAAGTATCCCGAAATCGAGTATATCAAGTGGGACGCCAATATGGCGATTATGAACCACGGTTCGAATTACCTGACCCATGATAACCAGAGCCACATGTACATCGAGTATCATCGTGGCTTCGAGAGTGTATGCAACCGTATCCGTGCCAAATATCCTGACCTTACTATCCAGGCTTGTGCCAGCGGCGGAGGACGTGCCAACTGGGGGTACTTGCCTTGGTTCGACGAGTTTTGGGTGAGCGACAATACCGATGCCCTCCAGCGCATTTACATGCAATGGGGCACCTCGTATTTCTTTCCGGCGATTGCCATGGCGTCCCACATCAGTTCGGCTCCCAATCATCAGGTCTTCCGTACCGTTCCTATCAAATACCGCATCGATGTGGCGATGAGCGGGCGTCTAGGCATGGAAATCCAGCCAAAGAACATGACCGAGGAGGAGAAGGAGATTTGCCGGAAGGCAATAGCCGATTACAAGATGATTCGTCCCGTGGTGCAGTTCGGGGACATCTACCGTCTGGTTTCTCCCTACGACCGCTTGGGGGTGGCGTCTCTGATGTATACTTCGCCCGAGAAAGACAAGGCGGTATTCTATTGGTGGAAGATGGAAACGTTTTATAACCAGCATTTGCCACGTGTGCGCATGGCAGGGCTCGACCCGGCGAAGATGTATCGGGTCAAAGAGTTGAACCGTATCGATAACGAGCCTCTCCCGTTCGAAGGGAAAGCGTATTCGGGCAAGTTCTTGATGGAAAACGGCTTGGAAATCCCTTACACGCATAAGGTGGACTATCACAAGCTGAATGATTATGCCAGCCGGGTGCTGTATCTCGAAGCGGAATAAACGGACGTGTAATCCGTTGAGAATGGATGCTTTAACCTGCTTAAGGTAGTTTCATATTAGTTTAGATATACTGAAACTTTAGTTTTATCATGCTGAAACTTTTGTTTAAATGCACTGAAACTAAAGTTTCAGTATATCTAAACCGGGTATGAAACTTGTCGCGCTTTCCTGCCGTCCTGCCTGTTTACGGATGAAAGTGTGCAAGGCATCCATCACCTATTTAAACACGTGACTACTTTTAGAAGCTGTTTTGAATTTCTCCAAAAAGTTTTTCTTGGCTTGATGTATCCGTTTTTCGTGTGTGCTTTGGGCGATTTTTTGGTCTTTTTCGCTCCTGTTCTTCGTTAGATAGCCCGCTATCTTCCTCATCACAGAAGCGAAAATGCCTCAAAAACTCATCCCAAATCATCGCACGATAAATTCAAAACAGCTTCTAAATAGATTATTGTTTTCCCATAAATCGTATGTTTATGATATGATTCTGAAGAAAAAGATTTTGTGTATCAGAAAGAAAAGATTATTTTTTGCCTTATGAAAAGGAGGAAAAATAATGGGAGCCGTTATTGTGTCTGTGATGGTGATAGCTATTGCCAGTTTGATATATTTTCATTACCAAGATAAAAAGGAAGCGCAAAATCAGGTGATGTCTCAACCGATCAGAAATACGCCATTATCAGTTTGTTAGCATTTCTTCAAGGTGCTTCGCCACAAAGTGCATTTAATGATGAGGCTAACAAGATAGTTCAATCAACCATTTCATCTTTAGGACTGACCAAGGAAGAGGCTGAAAAACATATTAAAGCCTCTATGAAGCGTAATCCGGATCAAGAGATAGATAAAATCATGCATGCTTTAAAAGAGATGCAAAATCCTGATAGCATTACTGACCTTCAACGTAAATGTATGAGGATAGCTGAAATTTCCGGACAGGCGGAAATGATTGAAGTGGTTAAGAATATATTTGAGGAGATTCGTTCGAAATGAGATTTCTAATGTCATTGAGGAATGAGATATTCCATTTATATTTTAAACGGTATGAAATTGTGCATTTTATGAAACACATTGCCAGTGTCTTGTCATGCCGGATTTCAGTGTCACGCTGTATTTGCAATCCAGCGTAATCCTACGTGCGGAACGTAGGTCGGTGAAGTCAATTGTAATCCGCTTCATCAGCAGAGGGTTTCGGATTGCAGATCCGATTCAGCTATTACGCCGGATTGCAAATCCGGCGTAACGGGTACCTCCGCTAATGATAAAAAATCTGTGTAATCTGTGGTGAAGCTCCTTACTCCAGATTCCGGTATTGCTTGGGCGACATGCCGGTGTAGCGCTTGAAGTATTTCCCGAAGAACGAGATGTCGGCGAAGTTCAGCGAGTAGGCTATCTCTTGGATGGTCAGTTCGGTGGACTTCAGTTTGGCTTGCGCGTCTTTGATGACGAAGGCGGAAATGATGTCGGTCAGTGTCCTTCCTGTGGTCTTTTTTGACGGTAGTGCTCAGGTGTTGGGGAGAGAGGTGCATCTTGTCGGCATAAAAAGAGATGTTCCGCTCGGTCTTGTAGTTTTCTACCACGATACGTATCAGTTCTTTTACGATTTCCTGGCTTCGGGTATAGGGTTGTCCTTCTTTTTTTACCGGTTCTTGCTTATTAATTAGTGTGTCCAGTTCTACGTTCCTAAAAAGCAGTATCAAACGCCCTTGTTATTGTTCATATTATGCTCTGAAATTTAACACTTTAGCAGGCAAAATAGTTTTTTGAAAATTTGTGTATTTCATTGATATTTAGTAGTTTAGTAGAATAATTAAGTAACTGAAAACAATGAAAAAATCAGATTCAAAATCCAATAAAGAGACCCTGGAAGAAGAGGTAAAACGTCTTCGTAAAGAAAATGCCAAACTGAAATCTCAAAAAGCAGCCAAAGAGGCTAAGCTTAAAGAAGCGAGAAAGGAACTTAAAAAAAAGACGTAAAGACCGTGACTGTGACCGAAGAACAAATGAAATTGTTATCGAACATATTCCCGGACATAGATACTCTCTTCTGATTGTTCAACTTTGTGTATTGATTTACATTCGTACCAACTGCGGCCTCCGCACCGTTGTTAAGATTCTGGAAATTTTCAACGAAGTGCTTGAAGGAAAATGCGGCAAGGTTCCATGCTATAATACCGTAGAGAATTGGATGAAGAAGCTGGGATTATCCCCTTACGAAAATGATAATAAACCTACAGATAAAAAGTTTGCGTATATAATTGACGAAAGTATTATGGTCAATCGGGAGAAACTTCTTTTTGATTCTGGGCGTTTCCGCCGAACATCCCGGACATCCTCTTAAGCATGAGGACGTTACGGTTGTCAGCATGAAATCCTGCGGCTGCTTTAAAGGAGACGACATCAAGCAAGAGATTGAAAAGTCCATTGAGAAGAACGGGGCTAAACCTGAATATGTAATCAGCGACCAGGCCCATAATCTCACAAACGGAATTTCGCAATCGGGATTGTTGCACCATATCGACATCAGTCATGCCATGGGTACATGTTTGAAACATGCTTATGGCAACGAGCCTGATTTCGTGAACTTTACAACTATTCTTGGAAAGGTCAGATTGCAATATCATCTTACAGACAAGGCTTATCTTTTACCACCCAATATGCGCAGTATTGCCAGATTCATGAATATGAACTCATGGGTTGATTGGGGCAACAAGATGCTTGGTTGTTTTGCTAGCCTCCCAAAGGAAATGCAGGATGCATACTCCTTTGTCCTTGATCATAAGGAGCTATTGGTTGAATTGAAGACCGCCGTTGCTGCTGTTGAACATATAGAAACAATCTGTAAAACAGAAGGCTTTAATCTTGCTAACAGTAAGAAATGCAAGAATTATATTACGCGGCACATAATAGGCAATGCAAACAACCGTAGAGCTATGTTTGGAATCAGGATTTTGGAATACCTTAAACAGCAGGAAGAGAAGTTGAATGATATTTATGAATCACGCAACATCTCTTCTGATATCATTGAATCAACATTCGGTGTTTTCAAACAAAAAAAGTCGCCAAACAAACTGTATGGCATAACTCCTTTTGTCCTGTTTATACCGTTACTCAAGTTTCGCAAGTACTCAAATAATGTAATAAAAAAAAGGCTAAAGAGTTTGATAATTCAATGATTATCACTATATTAATGTCGCCAAACAAACATATAGTACCCTTTTAGCCATGAACAAAAATAGACATATTATCGGTGAACTCCAAGAGTTTTTTGCAAACAATGACTCCAGCAAGGCAATAAACAGCATATCAACCATTATGAACAGCATAAGGATACAAAGCAAAGTTATCGGGTCAGTTAAGAATCCGAATTGCAAATTCACCTGTCTTCAGGTGTTACAACTGCTTGTTCTGTTCCCGTTGTTTTCAATTAAGAATGCTGCCAACTATTCGTCTTCTGCCCTGGGTGAGATGTTTGTCTGCCACAAAGACATGTTCTATCGTTTCATGAACGACGGCAACATCAATTGGCGACGTATAATCTACTCGGTTTTCAGGCAGTTGTATTCACGTGTGAAACGCAGAACGACATTGAAGTCGGACATCAGATGCGTCATCATCGATGATACAGACCTTCCGAAGACCGGATTCAAGACCGAGAAGATTGGCAAGGTATTCTCTCATACCCAAATGAAGCCTATACTTGGATTCAAGGCAATGTTCCTCTGCTTTACGGATGGTGTATCCCAGTTTCTCCTTGACTTTTCTCTCCATGGAGAGGAGGGAAAACGAAGCGATAAGCCACAGGGGTTATCCAAGAAACAGACGGAGGCTCGCTATTGTAAGGAACACTCAGGGGATGAGCGTATTGCCAGGCGTAGCGCTGAGTATTTTGCAAGTAAGATTGAGACAGTATCAGCATGCTCAAGCGCTCAATCATAGAGGGTGTACGTTTCGATTATCTTCTTGTTGACAGCTGGTTTACCTGCTCTGAACTTTTGAAGTTCGTGGTCTCAAGGCACTTTGGATGCCACCTTATCGGAATGATAAAGATGGGCAAGACAAAGTATGAGACAGATCTTGGAAACAAGACAGCGCCTGAACTTATCAAGGCTCTCCAGAAATCCAAGAACGTAAAGTATAGACGCTCAATCGGTTACTACACAGCAACTGTCTCTGCTAAAATCTCCAGCATTAAGGTCTGCCTGTTCTTCTACAGAAGAGGCAAGAACGGCAATTGGAATGCTCTGCTTACCTCGGATTTGAAACTTGATGCGAAAGAAGCCTTCAGACTTTACTCAAGAAGATGGGTTATCGAAGTGGCTCACAAAGAGATGAAGCAAAATCTTAAACTCGGAAAGAACCAGTGCAGAGACTTCGCCGGACAGATTGCAGGCATATCATTGTGCGTACTGCAATACAATATTCTCAGTTATGTCAAACGCTATGAGTCATACGAAACTATCGGAGGACTCTTTGCTGAAATTTCAAAGAACTCTGTTGAACTTTCAGTAGCAGAAAAAATCTGGCTGCTGATTGTAGAAGTTATAAACGTCATTGCCGAGGTACTTAACTGTGATGCAATGGTTCTGACTGAACAAGTAATATCAAACGATAAACAAATCAAAGCTGTGAAGCAGGCTTTCGACAGGCTGACACCAGCCGCCTGAGGAGCTACACTTTACTTGCGAAACTTAAGTACCGTTACACGCAAAACTAGAGAACAAATCTGCCACTAAGACATTTAATTTCAAAGAGCGCTTATGTAATAACTAAAGGACATTGATACTTTTGCTAATAATCACATGTCCACAAACTGGGTTACAGTACGCACCAAACAGCTCAAAAATGTGGGCTAAATTGGGAACATTAAACTGGACACCCTATTTATTTGGTCAAAGTGCAATACAAATTTTACCTGAATCCATTGATCGTTTATATAAATTATTTGGAACATTACGACACCTTTCTTTTGATTTGCCCGAGCTTGATATTGAGGACACATCTTCTCTATATATAAGGATTTTTGATATTGATTATTGGATCAATGAAGATATCTATATAGGCAAAGATTATTATGGGAAAACAGCTGAACAACTTTTAGATTTAGTACACATATTTACAGAAAAATGCAATCAAAAATTAGGAAATGTTGTCAATTCGTCAGGCTGGAAGTTGCTCTTATCTCTATTGCTTGAAAATGAATTAAAAAAAGTATTCTCTATAGAAAAAGGATTTCAACCTATTTTACCGGATTCATTTTGTTTGAAAAATCTTAAAGAACTGTCTGCAAATTACGGATTTCCATCAGCATCTGTTTGTGTTGCGTTTTATAGGAATTATATCAGCAAACTTCAAACAATTACAGAATACAGTTGTGTTTTTCAGGAAATAAATGATGCTATTCAAACAAAAGAGGGGAATAGTCAAGAACATCAGGGCGTTTTTTTGCATCAATTAGAGCAAAAGGAACTCGATAGCTTACAGAAACTGTTAGAAGAGCAATATTTGGCAACTATTTTAGCTAATTTAAAGAAATCGCTAAGTTTAATAAGTGGTAATAAAATTAATGGCGATCAAAAAGTAAATGAGCTTATATCAAAGAATAACAAAAAATATATAGTTAAGCTTGGTCATTTTGTAGATAATTATAAGTCAATAAAAGAAAATATTCGTAACAATAGTGAATGTTTTAATATAGGGAATCTTGTTGGTTCTTATTATGAGCTGTTAGCTAGTGACAGGAAGAATTTGAATGTCTTGATGAAATATCACATATGAATATGTATTGTATATAGCCCAAAATGGAATGAAAGATAAAGTCTTTATGCTTTATCATGCTTTGCAAGATTATTCTCAGTGGATAAGTTCACAAATTATATCTCAAATAAAAGAACTGGTTAATATCGAATTCTCTAAGTTAAGTAAATTGGATGAATTAGAATATGCTTATAAAGGTAATTTTATTTCTGTAGAACAATATTTGGAACAATATAAATTATTGACATGTAATTATGAGCTAAAACAACTGTATGAAATAATTCAAAATAATTATGGTGAAAGTCTGCCTCTCTTTATACAAGAATATTTGATAAAAGAAATTGTTGAAAAATCTGATTTTGAATGCCTTTCTCCTCAAATTTATAAATTTCATTCTCCTGGCAGGATCGTAGATTTTATAGAATGGTTAAATTTACAAAGTTTATATAACCGTTTAAATAAGGGATTAGTTAATTCAACAATAGTAGAAATAGTTAATGCGTTAGATAAAGAAGGCCGGTGGTATCTATTTGAAAAAGAAGTAATTGATTCCCCATTGGCAGACAATATTCGTGAACATTTAGATGAAGCTTATTGTGAGCATAATCTAAAAAATCGATTTTTTCAAAAGGATTGTTTCCAAGCCGCTATGGTCGAAGATGTTTTAGGAACAACAGAGGTTTGGAAAGTATTTTTGATTATACCTTCTCTTAATAATAAATATAAAGCTCAAATTATTGATAGAGGAAATGATTTCCTTCGTTTTTGTCTTTGGGCTAGTGAACCAGATGAAATAGTCAATTGGAATTTGCTTGGGCAATATTTTAGTTTATTGCCAGTGAAGATGCAGGTTAATTTATTTAGATATTTGTTCTATCTTAAAGCTTGTAACAAAGTAGATTTTTCAATGACGAATCTTTATGGAATATTGACACAGCCGGGAAAATTAGCATGCTCTACATTGCAAGTGATATGCTTTATTTTGAATAAAAAATTAGATTCTTTATCTGCTGTAATAAGAAAAGATGAGATAAAAGGAGTATGGGAAGGTGGTGTATTGCAAGATTTCTTTTATGAATGTACTGGTCCATTGAAGTTGTCAATAGAAGAATTAGATATAAAGAATTATGAAAGTTATGGAAATATTAGAAAAGAACAAATTGATGGAATTAACTATTTTGTCATTTCATTTTATGATTATCCGATTAATTATTATGGATTTGAAGTCGGGAATGAATTCGATATGGAATATATTGATTATATAAAATCAGTATTAGAACAAAATTTTTTATATAAAAAAGATCGATGGAGAATATTGGATCTCTGAACAATTTGAGTTTGATGTAAGGACATTTGTTATTTCTTATCATATAATGGATGATAAATGCAATCTATTTAATGATGATGTTGAAAATTCTATGGGAGAACCTATTCCTTTGCTTATGCATTGGAATGTGAAATATAAGGAAGATAGGATTTGTCTTTGTAAGTGTGGTAGATGTCAAGACGTTGATCCTCAATATGGAATTCCTTTTTATTGGTGTAGAAAAAATGTATGTACACGACGTGGAAGATTTTTAGTACCAATATCGGAATGGAAGCAGTATAAATTTGTTGATTTACTGAATATTTTGTATAATAACAATATCTTGTTGCGTGAAAAAATATTGGATGTTAATGCAGAGATTTCACAACTTTTAATAGATTATATAGAGCATTATGAAGATTCAAAAATTAAATCACATCCTATTGATTATGAGGAAGACCGCGGTGTGTGGACAGACGGAATGTCAATAATGGCAGATATTTATCCTGATGTATCTGATATGGAGGACTATGGCTATAATGAATATTGCGATGATACTTATTATGACGATGATGGATCTACTTATGGAAGATATGCAGGTTCATATGCACAAGATGAAATGGGGTATAGTGATGAGGACATAGATATTATTTTTGATGGGGAACCTGATGCTTATTGGAATATTGATTAGTTTCTCTTATGGCATTTCGAGGAGAGTTCCTTAATCCCCGATGTTAAATCTTTCTACAAAATAGCTCGTTTTGCAGAAGTTAGGAGAAAAAGAATTATTTTTGTTGGAAATCGTATGATATATGTCTATTATTCCGATATTACAGAGCATAAAGATAATTGAAAAGCAATATATGACGGGAGATCTTCCTGTTTTAGTTGCTTGTTCGGATAAGAATATGTATATATGTAAGTATATGCGCTCTTCTGTAGGGTCGTTTAAACTGGTGAGTGAATTTATTGGTTCTCAATTGGCTAATGTTTGGGGAATTGATTCTCCTCCTTATGCTTTTGTGTGGATAAAACAAGAGCATTGGAGTGGGATAAATACTTCTCATAGTGTATCTGCGCCATGTTGGGGATACATGGAGCTTGTAGGGACTGTGGATGTGACATCAACGACTTGTTTTGAGATAAATCCAACGAGTTCACTATTGAAACAGTTAATGAAAATAGCATTATTTGATTTTTGGATAGCTAATGAGGATCGTACATATAATAATGCCAATATGTTATATGATATGATAAATCAAAGGTTGGTGTCTATTGATTATGGTGGCATATTAAATACATCTACGTATGATTATTCTTTGTCTCAATTGACTTCGACCGATACGATTCTTTATGCTGATATTTTTATGCATTTAAAGAAGTGTATGAGAATAGAATCAATAAAGGAAGAAGCAGAAAAGCTGAAGGTGTATTATGATGTAAGCATTGAGCAAAGTAGAAACAGTATGGAGGCAATATTGAGGCAGTTGCCGAAAGAATGGAATGTTTGTGAATCTATTATAGAAGCAAAAATGAAGCAACTTTTTGAGCTTAAATGGTTGGAAGGTGTTTGGGAAAATTTTCTGGATTGTTTAACTGAAAATTTGGAAAGATGAAGAAACTTGAATATAGTATTATCTATGGAGTGATTCGCCCTGAAATCTCGGAGCGTTTGAGTGTGGGGCTTGTCATTGTGAATGGTGATAAAGTGAAGGTGCGCTATTCAAGAAAGAAACTAGAAGCGTTTAAACTATTGTTGTCTTCGGCTGAATATGAATTTATGAGTAAGGTGCTTCATTCTTTGTCGCAAAATGGGCGTATAACTTCGGAGAATATTAATTATTTGTCTCGGTATTCGAACAATCTGATCGCTCTTTCTCCGCTTCAGGTTATTGATTTAGAGCCTTCCGCAAGCAATGAAGAGTGGCTTTACCGGCAATACGTATCGGTTTCTTCTAAAACGCAGGCATAAGGTATAAATCTAACAGAGGTGCAGGATAGGACAAGTTTCCTCCCGTACCTCCGCTAATGATAAAAAATCTGTGTAATCTGTGGTGAAGCTCTTTACTCCAGATTCCGGTATTGCTTGGGCGACATGCCGGTGTAGCGCTTGAAGTATTTCCCGAAGAACGAGATGTCGGCGAAGTTCAGCGAGTAGGCTATCTCTTGGATGGTCAGTTCGGTGGACTTCAGTTTGGCTTGCGCGTCTTTGATGACGAATGCCGATATGATGTCGGTCAGGGTTCTTCCTGTAGTTTTCTTGACGGTAGTGCTCAGGTGTTGGGGAGAGAGGTGCATTTTATCGGCATAAAAAGAGATGTTCCGCTCGGTCTTGTAGTTTTCTACCACGATACGTATCAGTTCTTTTACGATTTCCTGGCTTCGGGTATAGGGTTGTCCTTCTTTTTTTACCGGTTCTTGCTTATTAATATTCCCCAATTCAATAATCAACCCAGTCAGGATAAGCGGGAGTTGTTCTTCTCTTACCAATGTATTGTTTTGGTGTTTTGCCTTTATCAGCATTTTGAAATAGTCGCGGAATACTTCAGCTGTTTTCGGTTCGAGTTCTATAACCGGTTCTTCCAAGATAGAAGGAGCATACTGGATAGTATTCGAAAACAGGAACGGATGTTGGATAAGCGTAGAAGAAAATCCGACAAAGGCGAACCGGCAATCGGGAGTGTTCTCTGCTATTTGCACGAACTGGTCGGGATAGACAATGGCTATGGAATTTTTCTTCAGCTTGTATTTATTTATATGTATTGTGATGTCGCATTGCCCTCTGATGCAAAGCAGGAACAAGCATCCGGGTATTTGGGCAGGGATGGCGAAAAGCTTTTTAATGTTGCCTATTACGTCAATCCCTGCAATGAAATTCGTATCAGAAGGAATAGAAGTTAATGAGTATATTTGTTTCATTGTTGCTCTTTTTTCAACTTTAAGGGAACTTGGCAAAATCAGATATTTATTGGGCTTTCAAATTCTTTACCAGCCACTCTGATGCCATGGATGCAGCGTACGGAAGGTTAGTGCCAAAACCGTGGTTTTCTCCCGGTATCAGAATGATTTCGCTATTTTTCATTACTTGATGGAACCTTTCTCCGTATGTGTAAGGCACTACACGGTCATCCATGCCATGTATGATAAGTGCAGGACCTTCGTATTTTTGTGCTGTTTCGTATATGGGAAGTGTAATGGCGGTTTGAATAAAATTCCTGCCCAATTTATGTCCTGATGGCATTGTGACATATTCAGGTGCATGCCACGGGTCATACATCGCTCCCATTGTATTTCCTCGTAAGGCATCATCACGTAATACAGCTGCAGGTGCCATAAGCACGACACTTTGGATTTCATTGCCCAATTGTCCGGCGGTCATTGCTGATACGACGCCACCTTGTGAATGCCCTAATAGGGATATGCTGGATGTTTGCGGCAAGCTATGTGCAAAAGCGATTATCGACAAGGCATCTTCTATTTCGTTAGGGACGGTCATATTGACAAAATCGCCTTCGCTTTGTCCGTGGGCGTTAAAGTCGAAACGTAATGCGCCTATGCCTGCATTTACCAGATTATCGGCTATGGCGCGCAATAACGGTTCGTTTTGGTTTCCGGTGAAACCATGGCAGATGATTACAACGGGGCATTTTTCTCCCTTTTTCAAATCAGGCAATTGCAGATGTGCGGCAAGGCGTCCTATTGCCCCTTTGATGTAGAATGTAGAATCGGTCTGTGCCTTTGCGGTGATAGCGCAAAAAAGGAGGGCTATCACACTAAAAAGTTTTATTTGTTTTTTCATATATATGTATTATATAGTTATCTTCGCTTCTTACCTCCGAAGAAATACCTGACTCTTCTCAGGATTTTCACTCCGGTCATTACTCCGTCGTATGCGGCGATGCCCATATTGATATGTTGCATCATCCCTTCGAATTTGTTTTTGCTTTCTTGGGGCGCAAAGAGTTGGCGTGCCAGTTGTTGCATGCGTTCTTTGGATTGCAGGAGTTCGGCTTTCTTGTCCAGGCGTTGCTGCCTGATCATTTCGATTGTGTAATGAGGCTCTTGTGTGTTCATTGTTTCGGTTTGTTTGAGTCGTCAAGGAATAAGCGGGCAAGGAAATTGACCATTGGCTGGAATATCAAAGAGACGCGGAAATGGTAAACCAGCCATGCGATAAGAATCAGGATAGCACCCACAATGGCAAATCCTGCTACCATTCCTACTTCTGTGGCAAGGACATAAACCAGCATGAAAGAGAAATAGAACAGAGCCATGACTCCCAATGCTACCAAGATGAATATCAAGGTAAGCGTAGAGAGCAGGACGGTTAGTTTCTCAATGGTTTCCAGCTTGAGGTATTCCCCTTGCAATTCAATGTATTTCCTGAATTCCTTGAACAGGTCTTGCAGGTTATCAATGCTTTTATCGTTAGCGAACATAGTTTTTCGGTTTAAAAAAAGAGGGTGTGTTCGGATTTTGTCTGACACACCCTCCTACGGTTTTTGTGCAATCAGTCTGCATCTTTTACTTCCGATGCGATTTGGTCTGCCAAATCATCCATTTCTTCACGGGTCAGGCGGATGCCTTTCTTGCGCAATACTTCTGCGATTTTGCTACGTGTATCCGTACCTTTTTCCGGTGCGAACAGGATTCCGGCTACTGCTCCCAGCGCGATTCCGCCCAAGAATGCAGCTACAACATTTAATGCTTTCATATTAAACTATGTTTTAAAGTTACACAACCACAAATCTATGAATTTTTTGATAATAATGCTCGTTTTTTCAAAAGAATCTTCGAGAAAAAGCGGGAAACTCTGAATATTAACAGATTTTAATAGCAAGAGTAGGGAGATATTGCTACTTTTGCAAGCAAATAGAAACGATATATCTAAGAAGTTAAATTTATAAATTCAAAGAAAATGAAGAAAATCGTTGTATTAGGGATGGGATTGTGCGTAGCGTTGGCATTCTCTTCCTGTAAGTCGAGCGAAAGCGCTTATAAAAAGGCATACGAAAAAGCGAAACAACAAGAGTTGGCAGAAGCCGCTACTGCCAATGAGACTCCGGTAGAAACGGTCGCTCCTGTAGCTCCGGTTACGACTGCTCCCGTTACTTCCGAACCTGTGGCTCCCACGGCTCCGGTACGCGAGGAAAAGGTGGAACTGGTATCGGGCGACGGGCTGAAAGCATACAGCGTGGTATGCGGAAGCTTTGGCATTAAGGCAAATGCCGACGGCTTGAAGAGCGATATGGACAACGAAGGCTACAATGCAAAGGTGGTTTACAATGCCGAGAAGAACATGTACCGCGTCATTGTAGAATCGTATGACACGCACGAAGAGGCTTCTGCCGCACGCGATGCGTTCAAGGCAAAATATCCCGACCGGAAAGATTTCCAGGGCGCATGGCTGCTTTATGCGAAATAATTCCAATAGTAAATAGGTAAGAAAGAGTATTCAATATCACAGAATTAGAGCGGTATCCTGCGGGTTATCGCTTTTTTTTGTAATTTTGCACACGAAATAAAGCAGACAAAACATGATGAAGATGAAAGGAATACTGGGGATGCTTGCGCTGGCGTTTCCGCTTTGGGCTTTTGCGCAAGAGAAAACCGTCCCTATCAAATATGGAGATATGGACCAATGGATTACACGGAAAATCCATGAATCGGGCATTATCGGGGAGAGACCAAGTTGCTTACGAAGTAGGCCTTTCTACGAAAGAAATGGACGGGAATGAGCCTTACGTCAATCAGGGAGGCTCGCCCTGGGGAACTTCGAACGTGATGGCAAAGGTGATGGGAATCGTCAAGACCAATACCAGCGTCTATCCCGAACGCCGTGGAGACGGGTATTGTGCCAAGCTGGAAACGCATATCGAGAGCGTGAAGGTATTGGGGATTGTCAATATCACCGTGCTCGCTTCGGGCTCCATGTTTCTGGGAGACATGAAGGAACCGATTACCGGAACCAAAGAAGGAGAGAAAAACCTGAACATCGGAGTGCCTTTCACTTCTCGTCCCAAGGCTGTGCGCTATGATTATAAGGTGAAGATGTCGGGCGAGCCTCACCGTATCCGCCAGACAGGATTCAGCCGGAAGAGCACCGTAGAGGGACAGGACTGCGCCATCATGACCTGCCTGCTTCAGAAACGGACCGAAGACAAGGACGGAAATATTATCGCCAAGCGTGTCGGTACGGCGGTCGTGCGTTACGATAAGAACGAAGACTGGCACAACGGGGCGACTTATGAAATCAAGTACGGAGACATTTCGCATACCGCTTATTATGATGCCGAATTGATGAAGCTGGGTGTCGGGAATTATCATGCGCGCAACAGCAAGGGGGAAAGCCAATTGATTCAGGAAAACGGATGGGCGGCTCCCGGCGAAAAGCCTACACATCTGATTATCCAGTTCACTTCCAGCCTGGGAGGGGCGTATGTCGGCTCGCCGGGCAATACGATTTGGGTGGACAATGTATGCCTCGTATATTAAAAGGTATAACATATAGGTGGATGGCTCGATGCAGACAGGTGCATCGGGCCATCCAAGTATCTGGAGAAATCAAACACAGAAACGCCGTTTGTCTCCGTGCTTTTTACTTTCTCTAAGAAGCTGTTTTGAATTTATCGTGCGATGATTTGGGATGAGTTTTTGAGGCATTTTCGCTTCTGTGATGAGGAAGATAGCGGGCTATCTGACGAAGAACAGGAGCGGAAAGGACCAAAAAATCGCCCAAAGCACACACGAAAACGGATACATCAAGCCAAGAAAAACTTTTTGGAGAAATTCAAAACAGCTTCTAAATTATTTCTCCGTGTCTTTGCGTCTCTGCGTTCGCTAAATAAATCCGTGCGTCCGGTATCTTTTTAAGTTTTATATAGAGAACAATACAGAATAAATTCGTATTTTTGCGCCGGTTATGAGTAGAATATTGGCTATTGATTACGGAAAGAAGCGTACGGGCATTGCGGTGACCGACCCGATGCAGGTCATCGCAAGCGGGCTTACCACCGTTCCTACGCACCAGTTGATGGACTTCTTGTTGGGCTATGTGCGACAAGAAGCGGTGGAACGTATCATTATCGGACATCCCAAGCAGATGAACAACGAGGATTCGGAAAACATGAAACGTATCGTGCCGTTTATGAACCAGTTGAAGAAAAAGCTTCCCGACATGCCGGTAGAACTATACGACGAGCGTTTTACTTCCGTCTTGGCGCATCAGGCGATGCTTGCCGGAGGGCTGAAGAAAAAAGACAGGCAAAACAAGGCTTTGGTGGATGAAATCAGTGCCACGATTATTTTGCAGTCTTATTTGGAGGCGAAGAGAGGATTGTAAGTCTTTAAGTCCTTTGGTTTGTAAGTTTTTGAGTTAAATAACCCGATAATGAAGGACTAAAGGACAAGGGAACTGACAAATTTGTCACGCTGGATTTGTAATCCGTATCATCAGCCATGGTTTCGGATTGCAAATCCGAATCTTTCATTACGCCGGATTGCAAATCCGGCGTGACAATGTAACGGACTCAATAACTTAAAAACTCGATAACTTAAGAACTAAATAACTCAACAACTTAAAAACTTAAGAACTAAATAATATGATTTTACCTATCTATGTATATGGACAACCGGTGCTCCGTCAGGAAGCGGAAGACATTACGCCGGATTATCCGAACTTGAAAGAATTGATTCAGAACATGTTTGAAACCATGGACCGTGCCGATGGGGTAGGGCTTGCCGCTCCTCAGGTGGGGCTGCCTATCCGGGTGGTGGTGGTTAACCTGGACGTATTGGCGGAGGATTTCCCCGAATACAAGGATTTCCGCCGTGCCTATATCAATCCGCATATCCTTGAAACGGGTGGCGAGCTGGTTTCGATGGACGAAGGCTGCCTGAGCCTGCCCGGCATTCATGAAAGCGTGAAACGTCCCGACAAGATTCATGTGACCTATCTCGACGAGGACATGAATCCGCACGACGAGTGGGTAGAAGGTTACTTGGCGCGTGTCATGCAGCACGAGTTCGACCATTTGGAAGGGACGATGTTTATCGACCATCTGTCTGCCCTTCGCAAGCAGATGATTAAAGGCAAGCTCAATGCCATGCTGAAAGGCAAGGCCCGGTGCTCTTACAAGGTGAAAACAGTCAAATGATCCGGAAGTTTCTATACATATTATATATAGGTGTGCTTTTCCCGATGATAGCCGGTGCCCAAATCAATACGGACCGGGTGATGACCATCGGGAAAAATGCGCTTTATTTTGAGGACTATGTCCTTTCCATTCAATATTTCAATCAGGTAATCAACGCCAAGCCCTATCTTGCCGAGCCTTATTTCTACCGGGGACTGGCAAAGCTTAATCTCGACGACTTCCAGGGTGCCGAAGCCGACTGTACGGAATCGATTGAACGCAATCCGTATGTGCCCAACACGTATCAGGTAAGAGGCATCGCGCGTATCCAGCAAGAGGACTACAAGGGTGCCATACAGGATTACGAGAAGGCGTTGACGTTCGACCCTGAGAATACCAGCCTGTGGCATAACTTGGCGTTGTCGCGGATGCGGGACGAAGACTATAAGGAAGCGAAAGCCGACTTGGATACGCTGATTCGGATTGCTCCCCGCTATATCGACGCTTACCTGATGCGTACGGAGGTCTCCCTAAAGCAGAAAGATACGCTCCAAGCCATGTCGGATGCTGACAGAGCCATCGAAATGGACCGCTATAATGCCGACACGTGGGCTTCGCGGGGCATGCTTTTCCTCCAGCGGAGCAAGTATGCCGATGCCGAGAGCGACCTGACCGAAGCCATACGCCTTTCGGTGCGCAATGCGGGCTTGTATATCAACCGTGCCTTGGCGCGTTATTACCAGAACAACCTGCGGGGGGCGATGAGTGATTACGACCTTGCGCTCGATATCGACAAGAATAACTTCATCGGGCATTACAACCGGGGCTTGCTCCGTGCCCAGGTAGGAGACGATAACCGGGCGATAGAGGATTTCGACTTTGTGCTCCAGATAGAGCCGGACAATATGATGGCGGTCTTCAACCGGGGATTGTTGCGCGACCGGACCGGCGATTATGCAGGAGCCATCAGCGATTACACTTCGGTGCTGGAAGAATATCCTAATTTCCTGGCAGGCTATCAGTACCGGGCGGAGGCACGCAAGAAGACTGGCGACCTGAAAGGGGCAAGCCAGGACGAGATGGTGGTGTTGCAGGCGCAGTTGGACATGCAGAACGGGAAAACTTCGCGTCAGACCGCTTCGGCAGACAAGACCCGCAAGAAGTCGGATAAGAACATGAACAATTACCGGAAAATCGTAGTCGCCGACAATGAGGAAGAACGTTCGAAATACAAGACCGACTATCGCGGACGTGTGCAGGACCGCAATATCACCATCCTTCCCCAGCCGATGTTTGTGCTGAGCTATTACGAGCGTCCGGAAGAGGTGAAGCGCCAAATCAATTATTCCAAGTATGTGGATGCGTTGAATAACCGGCATGTCCTGCCCCGCCAGTTGCTGATTACCAACAATGAGGCGTCGCTTACGGAAGAACAGGTCAAGCAGCACTTTGCGTCGATTGACGCCGAAACCGAGAAGATTGTAGCCGAGCCGGAAAATGCCCTGCATTATTTTGCCCGTGCCCTTGATTTCTACTTGGTGCAGGACTTCGATAATGCGCTGGCGGATTTGAACCGGACAATCGAAAGGGATTCTGTCTTTTTCCCGGCTTATTTCATGCGTGCGGCAATCCATTACAAGCAAATAGAATACCGCAAGCGCGATACCCAGTATGAGATAGAACAGCCCGACGACAAGAAGTTGCAGGTGCGCGCGTTGGATTACGCCATGGTCCGGGACGACTTGGACAAGGTAATCCAGCTGGCTCCCGATTTCGTGTATGCGTATTATAACCGGGGCAATATCTATGCCGTGATGAAAGATTACCGGGCGGCTCTGGTAGATTATAACAAAGCCATCGAGCTTGACCCGCGTTTCTCGGATGCGTATTACAACCGGGGACTTACCAATGTGTTCTTGGGCAATAACAATGAAGGCGTGCAAGACCTGAGCAAGGCGGGCGAGCTGGGCATCTTCTCGGCATACAGCGTGCTGAAGCGTTTCACTTCGGTAAAGGAAGATTAGAAGCTGTTTTGAATTTATCGTGCGATGATTTGGGATGAGTTTTTGAGGCATTTTCGCTTGTGTGATGAGGAAGATAGCGGGCTATCTGACGAAGAACAGGAACGAAAAGGACCCAAAAATCGCCCAAAGCACACACGAAAACGAACACATCAAGCCAAGAAAAACTTTTTGGAGAAATTCAAAACAGCTTCTAATTTTTTATTGAACACAGAGGCACGGAGGCACAGAGAAAAGTCGTCCTGTGTTACAAAAATGAAAAGCTCTGTGCCTCTGTGTCTCTGTGTTTGATAAATTAATCAGGCACAGATACGGATAATTAAAAAGTTTTGTTTATTTTTGCGGCTCATAAAAGACTAACATAAAAGACTATGATTAAGATAACTTTTCCTGATGGCTCTGTTCGCGAGTATAACGAAGGAGTTACTGGTCTGCAGATAGCAGAAAGTATCAGTTCTCGTCTGGCGCAAGACGTATTGGCTTGTGGCGTGAATGGCGAAACGATTGATTTGACGAGACCCATTAACGAAGACGCGAGTGTGGTTCTCTATAAATGGGATGATGAACAAGGCAAGCATGCCTTCTGGCATACCAGTGCCCATTTGTTGGCAGAGGCATTGCAGGAACTTTATCCGGGAATCCAGTTCGGTATCGGTCCCGCTATCGAGAACGGTTTCTATTACGATGTAGATCCGGGAGACGGAGTGGTGATAAAGGAAAGCGACCTGCCTGCCATCGAACAGAAAATGATAGAACTGGCTGCGCGCAAGGAGCCGCTGGTACGCGCGAACATTGCGAAGGACGATGCGCTGAAGATGTTCGGCGAAAGAGGCGAGACATATAAGTGCGAGCTGATTTCCGAATTGGAAGACGGGCATATCACGACTTATACACAAGGCGCGTTCACCGACTTGTGCCGCGGTCCGCACTTGCCTTCTACCGCTCCTATCAAGGCTATCAAGCTGTTGTCGGTTGCCGGCGCTTACTGGAGAGGTCAGGAAGACCGCAAGCAGATGACCCGTATCTACGGCATTACCTTCCCGAAGAAGAAGATGTTGGACGAATATCTGGTGATGCTGGAAGAAGCCAAGAAACGCGACCACCGCAAGATTGGCAAGGAAATGGACTTGTTCATGTTCTCGGACATGGTAGGCAAGGGGTTGCCGATGTGGTTGCCGAAGGGTACGGCATTGCGCATCCGCTTGCAGGATTTCCTGCGCCGCATTCAGGCACGTTACGATTATCAGGAAGTCATGTGTCCGCCTATCGGCAACAAGCTGTTGTATGTCACTTCGGGACACTATGCGAAATACGGTAAGGACTCGTTCCAGCCGATTCATACGCCGGAAGAAGGCGAAGAATATTTCCTGAAGCCGATGAACTGCCCGCATCACTGTATGATTTACCGCAATAGTCCGCGTTCGTACCGCGACCTGCCTTTGCGTATCGCCGAATTCGGTACGGTATGCCGTTACGAGCAGAGCGGTGAGCTTCACGGCTTGACCCGTGTACGCAGCTTTACGCAAGACGACGCGCACATCTTCTGCCGTCCCGACCAGGTGAAAGACGAGTTCCTCCGCGTAATGGACATTATCTCAATCGTGTTCAAGTCGATGAACTTCGAGAACTTCGAAGCGCAGATTTCCTTGCGCGACAAGGTGAACCGCGAGAAATACATCGGAAGCGATGAGAACTGGGAAAAGGCAGAACAGGCTATCGTAGAAGCTTGTCAGGAAAAAGGACTGAAGGCGAAAGTGGAATATGGCGAAGCTGCGTTTTATGGTCCGAAGCTCGACTTTATGGTGAAAGACGCTATCGGCCGCCGTTGGCAGTTGGGTACCATTCAGGTAGACTATAACTTGCCCGAACGCTTCCAGTTGGAATACATGGGTGCCGATAACCAGAAACACCGTCCGGTAATGATTCACCGTGCGCCGTTCGGTTCGATGGAGCGTTTCGTGGCAGTCTTGATTGAACATACAGCCGGTAAGTTCCCGTTGTGGCTGACTCCCGACCAGGTAGCTGTCCTGCCGATTTCGGAGAAGTTCAACGAGTATGCCGACCAGGTTCGTCTGGAACTGAAGAAATACGATATCCGCGCGTTGGTGGATGACCGTAACGAGAAAATCGGTCGCAAGATTCGTGATAACGAAATGAAGCACATCCCATACATGCTGATTGTGGGTGAAAAAGAAGCCGCAAACGGTGAAGTTTCTGTCCGCAAGCAAGGTGAAGGCGATAAAGGAACGGTAAAAATCGAAGAATTTGCAAAAAATATTGCGGAAGAAGTTCATAATATGATAAATAAGTGGTAACTTTGCCACCGTTTTGCAAAAGCAGCCCTTGGCTTGCATGCATATAGAATAACAATAATTATAAAATAACAAACTAAAAGCAAACAAAGGAATAAAGTATTTGAATGAAGAATGACAATTTGAAAGGGCAACATCGAATCAACGAACAGATTCGTGCCAAAGAAGTCCGTATTGTAGGCGATGATATTGAATCGGCTGTTTATCCGATAGCGCAGGCGCTGCGGATGGCTGAAGAACATGATGCTGATTTGGTAGAAATATCACCCAATGCTGTTCCTCCCGTTTGTAGAATTATTGATTATTCTAAGTTTCTTTACCAGCTGAAGAAACGTGCCAAGGAACAGAAGGCAAAACAAGTGAAAGTCAATGTGAAAGAAATCCGGTTCGGACCTCAGACCGATGACCACGATTATAATTTCAAGTTGAAACATGCCATTGGCTTTTTGCAGGGAGGTGATAAAGTAAAAGCTTACGTGTTCTTTAAAGGACGTTCCATTCTGTTTAAGGAACAGGGTGAAGTGCTTTTGCTCCGTTTCGCAAACGATTTGGAAGACTATGCGAAAGTAGAACAGATGCCCTTGCTGGAAGGCAAGCGCATGACGATAGCGCTGGCTCCCAAGAAACCGGGCAGCACGAAGAAAGCTGCTCCGAAGCCTGAAGCGCCGAAAGAAGAGGCTTCTGAAAACGAATGAAAAAGAGTGCGTAACGTGCCGGTATAGTACGTTGCCACAGTTAATAATAATAAATTAAAAATTAAACAAGATGCCAAAAGTAAAGACTAACTCCGGTGCCAAAAAAAGATTCGCTCTTACCGGAACGGGTAAAATTAAGAGAAAGCACGCTTATCACAGTCACATTCTGACTAAGAAAACGAAGAAGCAAAAAAGAAACCTTTGCCATGCTGGTTTGGTAGATAAAGCAAACTTGGCTGCAGTTAAGGAACTTCTTTGCCTGCGTTAATCTTAACAAAGCGTAAACGTATCATTTAAATTATTAACCGAGTGCATTAGCTTTAAGTCCGGGTGAAAAATATCGGCGCTAACATTCAAAAAAGAATTAAAAACTATGCCAAGATCAGTAAATCACGTTGCTTCAAGAGCAAGAAGAAAGAAAATTTTAAAGTTAACCAGAGGTTACTTTGGTGCAAGAAAAAATGTTTGGACCGTTGCCAAGAATACATGGGAAAAAGGTTTGACGTATGCATACCGTGACCGTAAGAACAAAAAACGTAACTTCCGTGCATTGTGGATTCAGCGTATCAATGCGGCTGCACGTCTGGAAGGCATGTCTTACTCTCAGTTGATGGGTGCATTGCACAAAGCGGGTATCGAAATCAACCGTAAGGTATTGGCAGACTTAGCTATGAATCATCCCGAAGCTTTCAAGGCGGTGGTTGAGAAAGTGAAAGTCGCTTAATGCAATAAAAGTTTAGTGATTATTTAAAAGGGCAGCTCTTGCAAAAGGGTTGCCTTTTTTAGTTGATTGAACACAGAGGCAAGAGACACGGAGACATAATTTATTTTTCAATGTACGATTTGCTATTTCAAGGATTTAATTGTACTTCGTAAATTGTAAAATCGTAAATAAAGCCTTGTCACTTGTCACGCCGGATCCTTGTCACGCCGGATTTGCAATCCGAAACCATTACTGATGCGGATTACAATTGATTTCGTCGACCTGCGGTTCTCACGTGGGATTACGCCGGATTACAAATCCGGCGTGACAAAAATTGACAATTATTTCCCTCATCAGCATCGCAATTATCAATTAAAAAAACTCTGTGCCTTTGTGTCTCTGTGTTCTATTTCATTTTCTGCTATTATAGTCAATCAGAAATAAAATGCGAAAAAACATTTGTCATGCTGAACGAAGTGAAGCATCTCGGATGCGCCCACGTGGATGTACACGAGATCCTTCACGTTCGTTCAGGATGACAATACATCAAGATTTTTTCGCAAACCAATTTTGTTCTACTATAAATCGTACCCCGTAAATCGAATAATAGTAAATAAATAGCGGATTTATTTTGCAGACTCAGATAAAAGCATTATATTTGTCATACAAAAATGGAGCCGTACTTGCAGAATCGGGAAACTCATCAAATTATATGAAATACCGAGACTACGCTTCATCCTCCAATGGCGGGCCACGCCTTCGGGTAGCATTTATGCCGGTGGATTACAAAGGAGGTGGGCACTCAAATCCTGTCTATCGGAGTTTCGTCACGCCTCGAGTGCGGCTCTTCTTTTTGTTGAAAGCGAAGAATCTTGTGCTGTATCCATGACAAGGTTCTTCGTTTTTTTGTTTAGAACCTGACAGATATTACTTTATATGAATGTCCGCAGACATCCCATGTAGGGGCGTATCGCATACGCCCGGATGCTTCAACTTATCCACGTGGATGTTTTCAGGGCGTATGCGATACGCCCCTACGGAGCTTTGCAGACTTCATTTACTTTAGGAAAATTTGAACAGGCTCTTACATCATGCTGCGAAATGGCCTTCCATGCCGCAGAAGCATAATTGCCAATTGTCAATTATTAATTGTTAATTATTAATTATTAATTGTTATGTTGCTCTATTTTTCCGGTACAGGCAATTCCCGTTGGGTAGCAAATTCTTTGGCTAAGTTGTTGAATGAGCGTGTCTGTGCTTTATTGGATGTGGCTGCTCGCCCCTCATTATTCGATTTGAAGGAAGGCGAGGCTTTGGGATTTGTTTTTCCTGTATATGCGTGGGGACCTCCTGTTTTGGTGACGGATATTCTTGCCAGGCTGCAAGCCAAGCAAGTTCCGTCATACGTGTATTTTGTATGTACCTGTGGCGATGATACGGGAAAGACTGCCGCTATTTTTTCGCGTGCCGTGCAGGAGAAAGGCTGGATGTGCCGGGCAGGCTTCTCTGTGATTATGCCCGAAACCTATGTGTGTCTGCCCGGATTTGATGTAGACCCTAAGGACAAGGAGCGGAAGAAGCTTCGCGAAGCCGTAGGAAGAATCGAAGAGATAGCCCGTTACGTGGCAGGGCGTGCGGAAAAAGAAGATTGCAACGAAGGTGGCTTCCCATGGGTGAAGTCTTACCTTATCCGTCCGTTGTTCAATCGTTTTATGACCTCAGCCGAGAGTTTTCATGTGACCGCTGCCTGCATCTCGTGCGGGAAATGCGTTACGGCTTGTCCGTTGCAGAATGTCCGGTTAGAAAAAGGACGTCCGGTGTGGGGAAAAGATTTGTGCGATGTGCCTTTCTTGTTATCATCATTGCCCCAAACATGCCGTCGCTTATGGCAACCTCACGAAGAAGGGGCAGTACACCTTAGATTGATTCATTATATGATGAAATGAATGTCCTCATTTTGCCAAATTGCCTGTAGGGGCGTATTGCATACGCCCGAAAGCGTTCTCGTGGATAAGTTGGCGCATCTGGGCGTATGCGATACGCCCCTACATTAGCAGTTTGCGGATATTTTGTCACGCCGGATTTGCAATCCGGCGTAATTCTACGTGCTGATTTGCAATCCGCATCATCCGCCAATGGTTTCGGATTACAAATCCGATTCTTTCATTACGCCTGATTGCAAATCCGGCGTGACGCAGGAGACCCAGTAGAGACGTCACATTGTGGCGTCTCTGAATACATCCGCAAGATATTCACATACAAAAACATATAGCCTCCCTTCGGTTGGGTAGACGCCACAATGTGGCGTCTCTACTACATGCAGTATTTTCGCAAACTAATTTTTGTCACGCCTGATTACAAATACGGCGTGACGCACATGTAGGGTGAAATTTTTTCACAGAATGTGTTAAATAAATTTTTCCTATTAAAATCTTTTGTTATATTAAATTATTTACATACATTTGCAGTGTTGATAGAGATGATAAAGAAGCTTAAAGATAGTAGTGTCTGGATGTAATTAGGCTGAAAGACAATATGAAAGACACTTCTTTTCAGGCAGACGCCGTTCTCCGTAAGTGTAGGATAGAGATAGAGAGAAGGAGAACGTGCCGGTATAAGAAAGAATGCTGGATATTCAAGAAAAAAGAATTGTCCTTTGCGGAATCTGTTTCGCGCAAAGGCGAAGGCTGTATTATATAATAAGGTATAATATGAGAAAGATTACGAAAGTAAAATGTGTGAGCCATGTCGGAGCCGGCATACTCTGTTTATGTGTGGGGCTGGTGCTTTCCGTCGCGTTTTCCGCCCGGATGCAGGCACAGACGCCTCATGAAGGGCCCAAGATAGCTGTAAAGACCAATGCTGTCTATTGGGCAACATCAACGCCGAACCTTGCATTCGAGTTCGGTCTGAAGCCCAAGCTGACGCTCGATGTCTTGGGCGGTTACAATCCCTTTACGTTTAAAGACAACAAGAAGATGAAGCATTGGCTGGTACAGCCCGAACTGCGTTATTGGCTGTGCGAGCGCTTCAACGGGCATTTCGTGGGCGTACACCTGCATGGAGGCATGTTCAATGTGGGCGGTCTCAATGTGCCTTTCGGCTTGTTCTCCGACTTGGAGAAATACCGTTACGAAGGGGAATTCTATGGGGGTGGCATCAGCTACGGATACCAGTGGGTATTGGGAAAACGGTGGAACCTGGAGGCGGAAATCGGCATCGGGTACACACGCCTCAATTACGACAAATACGAATGTCCCAAGTGCGGAGAGTGGCTGGGGAAGGATTCGTACGACTTCTTCGGCGTGACCAAGGCAGCCTTGTCCATTATCTACATTCTTAAATAAGGAGGAAAAGCGATGAAACATTCCAGAATATACGGGTTTGCCGTGGCGCTGATGGCTTGCAACGGCATCATGATGGCACAGTCCGACTATACGGGACGCGTGAAGGTAGAGCCTTCGGTGGTGAAAGCCGGTCCCGATGTAAAGGTGCGCCTCGATATGACATTAGACAGTGTAGACCTGAAGGCACAACACGCGCTGGTACTCACGCCGGTGTTGCAGTCGGCAGACGGACAGACGGAAAAGGAACTGGCGCCGGTCATCGTCAACGGACGCATCCGTCAGAAAGTGTACGACCGTGAGATAGCCTTGGGCTATGCCGAAGCCGAGGCAGGGCCATACGCCGTAGTGCGCCGCAAGAACGATACCTCCCAGCAGCTGGACTACGAGGTTTCCGTTCCCTACGAGCGGTGGATGCGTGGCGCAAGCCTCGTGTTGCGTGAGGAGGCGGAAGGCTGCGCGTCCTGCCAGATGAGCGAATACGAACGCCCGCTGTGCACGGTGCTGCCTGTCGTGCAGGTTGTCGAGCCTGCCTATGCGGCGGCGTACGTCGAGCCGCGTGCCGAAGAAGTGAAGCGCCGTGACGAGCAGTGCGAGCTTCACCTCAACTACCGGGTAGGGCGGAGCGAAGTGCTTCCCAATCTCGGCAACAACCAGGAAGAGCTGAAACGCCTGCAAGACATGGCAGACCGCGTCAAGGCAAACAACGATTTCACCCTGACCGGCTTCCGCATCACAGGCTATGCGTCGCCCGAAGGCTCGTATAAGAGCAACATGACCCTCTCGGAACGCCGTGCGAAAGCATTGGCAGACTATTTCCGCCGCATCAACAACTGGGACCGCAAGCTCTTCTCTACCGATTGGAAAGGCGAAGACTGGGAAGGTCTGCAGCAGGCGGTAGAGGCTTCTGCGCTCGACACGAAAGACCAAGTGCTTGCCGTTATCCGCGAAGAGGACAATCCCGATGCGCGCGATGCCAAACTGCGTGCCATCGACGGCGGAAAGACTTACAACGCCCTGCTGAAAGACTTCTATCCCCCGTTGCGCCGCAGTTTCTGCGTGGTCGACTTCACCGTGCGCCCCTATACGCTTGAAGAAGCCAAACGCATCATCAACGAGAATCCGAAGCTGCTGAGCCTGAAAGAGATGTACGGCGTGGCGAAGAGTTATCCCGAAGGAAGCAACGAATACAACGAAGCCTTCCTCACTGCCCAGCGTCTCTATCCCAATGACGCCGATGCCGCAACCAATGCCGCAGCCGTATGGCTCGCCCAAGGCAAGACTGCCGAAGCCAAGGCTGCCCTGCAGCAGGTAGAGCAGACCGCAGGTGTATGCAACGCCCTCGGCATCGTCTACGCCCGTGAGAAAGACTACGCCCGTGCCGAAGAACTGTTCGGCAAAGCAACTGCCCAAGGTTGTACCGAGGCAAAGGCAAACCTCGAAGCGATGCAAAAATACGTCAAAGAGTTTAATGAGAATAATTACTAATTTTAAAATGTGTGTTATGAAACTGAACAAGTATTTCATGATGGGTGCAATGGGGCTAAGCCTCGTTGCATGTAGCGACAACCTGGACGAAAATGGCCAGAGTGCGAATGGGAATGCCTCGAATGAGGGGACAACGTATGCTGCGTTTACAATAGACTTTAAAGGTACTCAATCAAGAGCAGATGAGACACATGATGGTACAACTAATGAACGAAAGGTAAATAAAGCATTTGTGATTTTAGTTGATGCCAGTGGAAATATTGAAACAGTATTGGAAAAAACAGATGATGCTAAGAATGCTGGTGAAATTGGTGAAGGGGTTTATACTGTTGATGGCGCAGAGAGATATTTGTTTCAAACAACAGCTGGAGAACATACATTCTATGCAGTCATTAATCCGGATTTAGATCCTGATGATGAAAGCGTTACTAATATTGAAGACTATTTTACAAAAGCGGTGGCAATGTCTGTAGAGGGTGAAAATGCAATCGCTGATCCTGCTGGTACAGGTGATGGCTTTATGATGACTTGCCAAAAGGCTGAAAAATTCTATGTAAATCCTGATGTTACTCAAGAGGAAGCTTTGGCTGCCACTGATGCTAAAAACAACTATACAATTGATGTTGAACGTGTAGCAGCTAAAGTAACTGTTGTTGCTGAAAATGTAGAATTGACAGATAAAGCAGGTAACGATGCTGATGGAAAAATAACAAATACGAAATTTAGCTTGTACGGAGGTGCTACTCATACAACTCGTATGGCTCAAGCAACTGTAGCAGAACTTACAGGTAATGCTTGGAGTTATAGCAAAACAGGTGTTGAGGTTTGCACAACTAAAGGTGATAAAGATAATATTTATGATGCTGCTACTCCTGTTTATTGCTTGGAGAACTTGCATACAGATGCAGCTCATTATGACCGGAACAATACCACTTATATTACAATCACAACCAATTTTATTCCTAAAAAAGTTATAGATACAAGTTGGGATGGCACTGAAAATGATGAATATTTAAAAGATAATCCTAATTATACCTCGAATACAGCTGCTTCATTTTATGTTGTAACAGAGGGAGAATTGGTTGGTAACTATATTCTGAAAACAGATTATGAAGCTGCAACAGGCGGTGTTAATGGTGTAGATGCTGTATCGGAAGAATATGTTGATGGTGCATCTTCTTGGGGACCGATTTGGTTAGCTCAAAATGTGACGACTGAAAATGCGATTGCTCCAGTATATAGGAATACGTGGTATAATGTACAGATTACAGGTATTTCGTTGCCTGGTCAACCTAAAGAACCGGTAGTTGACGATGATGACGATAGACCTCTTGTACAAGATACGAATGTCGCTATTTTGTTGAATGTACTGGCTTGGAAATTCAATACTATTACCGTAGATTTGAAATAATCTCACCTCATCGTCCGTCACGGCGGATTTGCAATCCGCCGTAATAGAGCTGCGGATTTGTAATCCGCATCACCCGCATGGCTAATTGCAATGCATCATTAGTTGATGTTTCGGATTGCAAATCCGATAGCTCAATTACGCTGGATTACAAATCCAGCGTGACAAAGGTCGGAAGATATTGTTAGATGCTCTTTGACACAGACAGAGCCTTGAAAAGGCTCAACGATACGTAACCGCTGGTGAGCGAAGCGAACCTGCGGATAAGAATGCTCCTTAAGTTATCGGCTTCGAAGAAGTCGAATAATATTAAGGATATACTATTGGACTTCTTCGAAGCCCTGAGTGAAGGACCTGAATTACCGAAGGTTCGCTTCGCTCACCCTCGGTTACGTATCATTGGACGGTTTCACCGCCCTTGTCGAATCTTCCGTCACGGCGGATTTGCAAATCCAGCGTGACGATAGAAGCGTGACAAGAGAGCGTGACAAAAGAAAAAACGAAAAACAAACGAATTGGGGACGCTATCCCCTCATATTGATAGAGATAAAACAAACCTGTAGGGGCGTATCGCATACGCCCGAATGCATACACAAAAAGCGGTTCCTATATAGGTAAACGTTTTCGGGCGTATGCAATACGCCCCTACGGTAAATAAAGAAATAAAAAATAAGAAATTATGAACAAGACACATCATCTGCTTATCCCGTTGTTCGGACTGCTGCTTGCAATGGGATGCCTTACCGGATGCATTAAGGAGGACATGTCCGATTGCCCGCCTCCCGTTAATCCCGAGCCGGAACCAGAACCTGAACCGACTACGGGCACATTGAAACTTGCCCTGACTTATTTCATGCACAACACGCAGGAGAATGGCGAGTATGTAGACCTCTTCAGCCAACAGGTGCGCAAGGTCGATGTGTTTGTATTCGATGAAGAAGGGAACTTCCTGCAGCAGATTACCGAGGAAGCAGCACCCCAATTTGCCGACAATTATACCAAAGAAATTGAATTGCCCGCAGGCAATTACCAGTTCGTGGTGTGGGGCAATCACTACGAAGATGAAACCATGCACAACCAAGGCGATGGCGTTTCGCTGGGCGATGGACGCATGGCACTGCTCTCTGTATTGAACGGAGAGACCGAACTCCCGATGTTGACCGATTCATTGTTCCATGGCATGACGGCACAGCCCGTTACTGTAGTGAACGGAGAAGACCAAGTGATTCCTATCGACTTGATGAAAAACCGAAACGATGTGCGTCTCGTGGTGCGCTGGCGTGAAGAAGGGCATACCGAATATTGTACGCATACCGAACATGCCCAAAGCATTACGGCGGTCATCACCGACAACAACGGAACGTATGATTTCCACAACAATGTGGTGGAGAAGAAAGAAATAACGTACCTGCCCGACCGCTTTGCCGACTGGTACGACCCCGTCTTCCATGGCGATGCCCGTCCGTATCCTACCGAACAGGAACACGTGTATGTAGCCGATTTCTCCGAACTCCGCTTGATGTTGGACAACAAAGATGCCCAACTCATCATCCGGTGTGGTGACGACGTTGTTTATCAGCGTGGCTTGATGGACCTGATAACCCGCATCGAGCAATACCAGACGCAAGAAGGCCTCGACCGGGAAGACCATTACCTGATAGAACTGGAATTCCCATGCAAGCACGAGCCGGAAGATCCGGATCCTGATCCCGACCCCGACCCTGAACCAGAGCCTGAACCGGAACCTGATCCTGACCCGGATTATCCAACACCCGATCCTGACCCGTGGACTGCAATCACGATAACCATCAACGGTTGGAACTTGATAGACCGTCCTGTAGAACTCTAAAACCGAGAAGCGTATGAAAAAGAATAAAACAAAATACAGCTGGCTGCTAACCCCCATCCTTGCCTGCCTGATGTTAACGCAAGCAAGTTGCAGCAACGATATAGCCGAGAACACTTCCGACCCCGTTCCCGGCGGCACCTACCTGACTATTGTTACGAGGGGGATTGTAACAGGCGATGAAGATAAGAGTAACTATGAGGACTATGTAGGTTCGCTTCGGGTAATAGCGTTTAAGAACGATCAAGTAGTGTTGAATCAGAAGATAACAAATTTGCCTAATGAAGAGGGAACGCAACCGGATACAGAAGTAGATTTAACAGAAGAAGGCGAAACGATTTTGTTAAGTTCCGGTGGTGGTACATATACCTTCTATTTTATTGCGAATGAGGAAGGGCATACTACAGATGGAACAACCACTTTGCAAAGTGTACTTGAAGCGGAAAGCATAACTGCTGATGCATTGGAAAATCAGACAGTACAGTTTACTGAAGCTGAATTTTCAGTTCCGACCGAAATGAAAATGCTGATGAGCACGAAAATGTCTCTTTATATTAAAGAAGGTGAAGACCGAACAATAACCATTTATCTTGATCGTGCTTTGGCTAAAGCACAGCTGGCATTAAAAGATGAGGAAGGAAATACAAGCGGATATAATGTAAATGCAAAAATAGCAAAGGATCAAAAAATACCTAATAGCTATTATTTGATGTCCGGTAAGACAACTCCGATTACTTCTTATCTCACATTAAACAATGATATCGCTTTATCTGTTGGCGAAGACGTTTTTGATGAGGATTTAAAAGATAATTATTTCTACGTAAGCAAACCTGTTTATTTGCCGGAACGCTATTTGGCGGATACTGATAATATAGAAGATAATGCTTTGAAGTACAGCATAACAATAGATGGAAATAATTATACCGCTCCCATAGCCGATGGTAAAAATGCGCCAAAGATAGATTATAAAATAATAAGGAATAACGCTTATACTACGATTGGTGAGTATAATCCGCTTAAAGAAGTTGTTTCTACGTTCAATCTTTTGGTCATTCCTTGGAGTGGGAAAGAAATTACAGTTCCACCTTTTGAATAATTAAATATAGAATATTATGAGAAAGATAAAATATATTATTTTGATGACGCTTTGCGTCTTAGGTATCACTGCCTGTCAAGATGATCTGATAGATAATCCTTCTACTGGTGGTATCGATATAAACAAGCCTGTTAAAGTAGACTTAAAATTCGGTATTCCTAAGTCGATGGAGGTAGAAGTATCGAGGGCGGATAACAGTTATTCGGGAATGTATAATGCTCGGCTTTATGTGTTCTCTGGCAATACATTCCTGCGTTCGCAAGATGTTTCGATAAGCGATGGTACTTTAGTGAAAGGTACTGATGCCGGTACGAGCGATAGTGGACAATCTTATACAGCAAATAAAGTGACTCTTTATGTAGGTTCGCAGACGGTTTATGCTGTTGGCAATACATTGACAGGATATTGGCAAACCGGTACGATGACTGCTGTGGATGCAGCTGCAACGCAAGGGCTTGACGCTTTTAAGCAAGCTCTATATAATTTGTCATCTTCTACGATTGACGACAAGGGTTATCCATCGTTTTCTACTCAATACATGCCTTTGTCTGGTTCAGGAGAGGTCACGGTGCAAGAGAACGAGAATGCCAGCGGCACGATTCGGTTGAAGCGTTTGGTATCTCAAATCAAGTTTGAAATTACAACGCTTTATCAGGCGCAGGACAAAAAGGTTACTTTCGAGCCGAGCAACTATACTTTCCACAACATCGCTACGCAAGGCTATGTAATAGATGATGAAGGCAATGCTGTGTTGAGCGATGCGGAGTATTATGATGCCAATCCGGTGAATATTGCAGGTGCTGGTGATGACAATGTGGCTGATTTTTCTGTGTTTATTCCGGAAAATATTCAGACTGCTAAACAAACGGGTGCGCAGGACTATGATGCCCGTGAAAGTTTCACAGGACAAGGTTCTGACAAGGATTGGTCGTATGCACCTGATAACGGTACGTATGTAGTTATTAGTGGTGTTTGTACCGAAGAAGATGAAAGCGGCAATTTGCAACGCTACGGCAACGTGGAATACATCATCCACTTGGGCGACTTCAGCGACACTGGCAGCATGGATGATTACTCCGTAGAACGGAACTGCATCTATACGTATAAAGTGTCTGTGCAAGGCATGGATAAAATAAAGGTAGAAGCCGAGAAAGATTCTGATGAGGATTACCAAAACGGTGCGGAAGGCAATGTGATAGAGTTGGGAACTGGTGCAAAGATATTTAATTTGGATGCGCATTTTGAGCAAGTTTTCGTGGAATACAATCTTTCGGATATATTAGCTAAAGTGAAAGAATTACATCCGGAATCTGCCGGAACTCCAACGGATGATGAAATTAAAGCAGACATTGCGAACCAGTTCCAGCTTGTGATTCATACTCCGATGAATACGGAGGATGACAAAGTGGTATTCCCTTACAATTCTACAGGTGACGAGGCTACTGACATGGCGGGTATTGATTATAAATGGATAGAATTTTATCCGCAAGAACAGGCTAATGCCATAGCCCTTTATCCGGGACAAACCAGTAATAAGCTTTATTCTCCATACGAAGTTTGTCAGATGATGGGGGAGGCTGTCTTTCAGTTATATAAAGCTGAGAATAGCACGCCTTCTGTAGAAGGTTTGGTTGTAGAACAAGGACAAAATGGTAGCTATGTGGCACGCTTTACTATTTTCCTCGATGAGTATTTCTATACGAAAGATTTAAAGGGGAAAAATGTGGCATGGGACAGATTTACGCGTCAAGACCCACGCACAATGCTGATTGCCAGCGATATGAAAATAAGCGATGACTTGAATAGCACGTATTCTACTGCACAAACCTACATCACGCAACGTGCTATACAAACGTTCTACAACCCTGATGCAGCGAATTACTACAATGCGTTGGGTATCGAGACTTTCAATGAGACAGGTGTTATCGCTGACTTTAGTGCGCAGCATAACGAAGGCACTTCGAGCAATCCACATTATGTTTCAGAGAATATGCCTATTTCTTCCGACCAATCCAAAGGTCGCGACAACATGTTGAAGAACATGGGAATATTACCCAATACTGAAACTGCAACGGATGAGAATTGGACGACTAAACAGTGGAACACCTATATCAACTTTGCCAATGTGGGTTACACCGACGATAACTCGAACAGTAACAACCGTTGGAATACCATTTGGAATGCCCAAACAGCATACGCTTACTATGCTTGCATGTCGCGCAATCGTGATTTGGATGGTGATGGGGATATTGACCCGACGGAGGTACGCTGGTATTTGCCTGCTCTTTCGCAATACTTGCGTATGGGTATTGGTAAGAATGCATTGCCAGCTGAAACTCGTTTGTTTACGGGCGATGCTTCTACCATGACCGGTCGCTATCCCCAAGACTACTACGATCAAGGCGTGTTGTATTATACAAATACTTCGATTCCTGAGAATACAGATCTCGCTTTCTCTGTGTATTGGGCTGTTGAAGTTGGGGCTTATGGCGCTCAGGCTAATTATGACGCAATGGTGCGCTGTGTGCGTAATTTGCCTAATCAGCGAATTGTAGATAGTGCAACCGGAGATGATGATGTCAAACTGGTGAACAGGGACGCTTGGGCAGGTCCTGTTTATGATGAAGTGAAAACCATCAATGACGGCGATAACTATTTGTTTGATTTTGGCGATCGTTTGGTGTCTGAGATTTTCCGTAATAGTGAAACTCCGCAAAGAGGACCATACTTGCCACATAATGAGACAGATGTTGATGAGATGAAGCTACCTCAAGCCTTTGTTGTGGCTGAAAACAATATATATGTAAGGTCTAATAATCCTGATATTCCGTTAGGGACTTATAATGGTCGTGCTAATTATAATAATAACGGTGTCGAACATGGTGCTACATTCCGTTGGACTTATTCCGAAGGAGGAGATGACCCATGCTCGTCTTATTATGAGGATCGCGATGTAAGCCAGATAGGCTATTGGAGAACGCCCAGCTTGAACGAACTGATGGTGATGTCGACAGTAAGCGGCTTGCTGCTTGAGGATGAAAATACCTACTCAAGAACGCAATTTACGCTGCCAGGTCGTGATGGATTCTATTATAATACGGGTGGATTTATAACGACGAGCAATATTGGAAGTGTTCCTGGGTATATCCGTTGTGTCCGCGATGCTGCAGCTGATGAGATACCAGTAAATTAGTGAAGAGTAATGTAATGTTGAATTTTAAAATTAAAGAATATGCCATTAATAAATTGTCCAAGTTGTAACGAGCAAATAGCGGATGATGCTGCTCATTGTCCTCATTGCGGTGCTCATTTAGGAAGTCTGGAATGGAAATGTAATGAATGTGGCTATACCGAGGTTCTTCGTGATGTGACTTTTATGGGAAGCGATAAATGTCAAGAGGAACATCTCTGCCCTAATCATCATATACCGATGCAACCGACATTAACATTGAGAGCAGCAGAAAAGGAATGTCCGAGTTGTGGGCATCCTTATACAGATGAAAGAATATGCGCTGTATGTGGGCAAAACCTCGTGGAAGTTTTGAATGATGAAACTTTGAATGATACAATACGGAATGAACAGGTGAATAGGAACAGATATACTCCTGACAATCCTTATCCGCATCACTAAAGTTTAGAAGAAACTTTTTCAAAAACTTGTGGAAAGGAGTTTCCACACCTACTTAAATTAGTAATCTCTATAAAGTCCGGTCCGCAGCGATGCGTACCGGATTTGCTTTTTATGGAAATATTATTATATTTGCAACCCTAATTAATACCATTATGGCATTAGCGATGTAAGCATTCTAAGAAATAGTAAGCATTCTAAGAAATACACATTGCATGCCCTATGGTTTGATTGTAATTTTGCCCCCGCATAACAATCAAACCGAATAGCAATGAACAGAACTGGATTTGAAGAATTAGAAATGCAGGTGCAACAAAGCGGCCTGTCATTGAAGTCGTACCTACGACAGATAGGAGTGAGTTATTCCACCTATCACTATTGGCAAAAGAAATACTCTGCCGAGAAAGACAGTATCAAACAAGAGTTGGCTCCGATCAATATCAAACGGCCAACAGCAGAATTGTCCTTGGACGAACAGGCTCCTTACGGCGTGTCCTTGTTGTTTCCCAACGGACTCCGTGCCCACTTTGGAAGCGGCTCAGAGAAGCTGTTGATGGAAGTGTTGAACCAAAGTCTGCAGGAGGGCCATGTTTAACTTGAACGACACGATGCGCTACTTCCTGTGTCCCGGCAGGACGGACATGCGCAAGGGCATCAGTTCGCTGTGCGGGGTGGTGCATGAAAAGATGAAAAGTGAGGTGAAGAACGTAAGCATTCGATAAACTACAGTCATTAAATATCTATATAATGACTGTAGTTTATCGAATGCTTACGACAATTGTGGTGCCGCACGGTTAATTGTCAATTCTCTGTGCCTCTGCGTCTCTGTGTTCAATAGAAAGCATCCGTGTGTGGATAAGTTGGCGCAATCGGGCGTATGCGATACGCCCCTACATGGTATGATTGTGGGTACTCATATTCTTTTATAATTGTTCTATCTCTTCGGCGGAAAGTCCGGTAATTTGGACAATGGTTTCTATAGGTAGTCCTGCTAATTTGGCATTGCTGGCTATTTCTAATTTTTCTTCTGCTTTTCCTTCTTCCTTTGCGTAAGCAAATTCCGATAACTTGTCGCGTAAGATTTTCAGGCTTTCGTCGTATTTAGCCCGTTCAGCTCTTGAAAGGGATGCCAGCATCATCACTTTCTCCAGCTTTTCGAAAACGGCTTTCTGTGCCCTGAATGGCATTCTTTGTAAGGTTTCCATATTCTTCAATACATAAATCCAACGTTCAAAATCATTCTCGCATTGCTCTTCTTCTTTGTCGAAAGAAGGCAGTTCTATAAAGATGAACCGCATCTTGTCGCTGAACAACTCATGTGTGTCGCGATCTGCCGGTATGATGTCTGTGCGCAACTTGTGTTCCATGATATCCGGCATCCGGAAAAATACCGCATGTAGTAGAGACGATGTGCGCATCGTCTCTACTGTGATGACATTGTCATTTCAGATACACCGTGATTTTTCCGCTCAGCTGGAGGAGAGAGATTTCACACATTTTGGTGTCATACTCGGCAGAGAGGATGCGTTCTTCGGCATCGAGCAGGCTTTGTTGTGCCTCACGCATTTCGATACCGGACAGATTTCCCAAGAGATAACGCTCTTTGGCTATCTCGTGGTTCTCTTTGGCGGCTATCAGGTTCTGGCGTTCCAGATGCAGCAGGCGGAGGTTGTTGCGGTATGCCTGCCACAGGTTGCTCAGGTCGGCACGCAGGGCTTGCTCTACCTGCTCGCGTTCCAGTTGGGCGTTGCGGATGGCAAGGCTGGCATTGCGCTTCTCGCGCCGGCGGTTTCCGTCGAAGATATTGAAACCGATGGTGATGCCTCCGCTGAATCCCCAATTGCTGCGCTGGCGCGTGGCGTTCACATCGTATTTATTAAAGGTATAGCCATATCCCGCATTCAGGCGCAGGTAGGGATAGTTGCGCGAGAGGACTTTCTTGTAGTCCAATTGGGCCAAGACGGTATTTTGGTCGGCATGCAAGAGGTTGGCATTGACGCTGAGCGTGGCATTCCAAAGCTCGTCGAAATCAAGGATGCGGTTCAGGTCGATGACTGAGTCACGCACCCGGATGGGACGGTCGACATCCTTATTCGCCATCAGTTCGTTCAGGTTGATGCGCGAGGTGTGCACCAGTTCCTGCTGTTTCATGTACTGGGCACTGTCGGCATTGAAGTCTACCGTCGCCTGTTGGAAATCGAGGCGCGAGAAATTACCGATGTGGTACCGCTCTTCTACAATGCGCAAACGTTCCTTCGAGAGCGAAACGGCATAGCGGAAGTTCTTCAGGCGGATTTCCTGCTGGATGTAGTTATAATACTCAGCGGTGAGCGTAGCGATGAAATCCTCAATCGCAATCCGGGTATTGGTAGCTCCCTGACGTTCCAGTTCCTGCAATTGCTTGTAAGTGGTAGAGATATTAAAGCCGTCGAAGATGGTCCAGTTCAAGTCGATGCCTGCATCGAGGGTATGGTCGAGCACATTGCGTTCGGCTACCGTACTCCCGTCGGCACGCAATTTCGAATCGGAGCTGTTCAAGTCACCGGTATATCCTGCGGTAAAATCTACCGTAGGCAGATAACCCGCATTGCCCAACGTGGCGTTGTTCTTGCTGATTTGCTCTTCGTTGCGCGAGATGCGGAGCGAATAGTTGTTCAGCAATCCTTCTTCCAGGCATTGCTTCAACGTGTATTCATATTGTGCCTGAAGGGGAAGTGCGGCAAACACAGCTATTATCAAGATAAGAATCTGCTTCATACGTTCTTGGTTTTGTTTCGGTTAGTGGATATGTACGAATAAATGGCAGGCACGATGAACATGGTGAGGAATGTCGATACCAGCATACCCCCCACTACTGCCGTTCCCATAGCAATGCGCTGGTTGGCACCTTCGCCCGTGGCAAACGCCAAAGGAATAAGTCCCAATACCGTAGCCGCACTGGTCATCAGGATGGGGCGCAGGCGCTGGAGGGCAGCATCGCGGATGGCTTGCATCTTGTCCTCGCCTGCCTCCTGTTTCTGGTTGGCAAACTCCACGATGAGGATACCGTTCTTCGCCACCAGTCCGATAAGCATGATGATGCCAATCTGGCTGAAGATGTTCATCGTGATATCTCCGAAATACATGAATATCAATGCACCGGCAATGGCAAGGGGCACGGTGAGCATGATGATGAGCGGGTCTTTAAAGCTTTCGAACTGCGCCGCGAGGATGAGGTAAATCAACGCCAACGCCAGGATAAAGGCAAACATCAGGCTCGACGAGCTTTCCCGATAGTCTTTCGAGTCGCCCGAAAGTGCCGTGCGGAAGGTTTCATCCAGCGTCTCGGCTGCTATCTTGTCCATTTCGTCCAATCCCTGGCCGATGGTTTTCCCTTCGGCAAGCCCGGCCGATACCGTAGCGGAAATAAATCGGTTGTAGTGATAAAGCTTGGGCGGGGTGATTGACTCGACAAATTCCACGAGATTGTCCAGCTGAATCATTTCGCCTTTATCGCTCCGGATATAGATGGAGCGGATATTGGCAGGCTGGTTGCGCTGCTGGCGGTTGATTTGCCCCAATATCTCGTATTGCTTGCCGTTCATGTAGAAATACCCCATGCGCTGGCCGCTCAATCCGTACTGGAGGGTTTCGGCAATATCGCGCACGCTTACCCCCATCGTTCCTGCCTTGTCGCGGTTGATGTTGACCTGCATTTCAGGGCTGCTGAACTTCAGGTCGACGTCCGCCATCTGGAAAGTCGGGTTATCGTACACCTTATTTAAGAAAGCGGGCAATACTTTTTCCAGCTTGTCGATACTAACCGCCTGAAGCACGTATTGCACGGGCATGCTGCTTCGCCGTCCGCCGAAAGAAGACTGCTGCTGGACAAAGGCGCGTGCCTTAGTCTTAGTCTTGATGGCTTGCGAAAGCTGCTCCGCCACCTCCATCTGACTGTAGTCGCGTTCGTTGATGTCCTTCAGCGTAATCTGGATGTTTCCGCTTCCGCTCGATACCCGGGCTGTGACCGCCTCGGCATCGGGTATGAGGGAATCCACCAGCAGGTTGATGTCTTCGGTATAGTCTCGGATATATTCGTAGCTCGCCCCCTCGGCGCCACGGGTGTTGATGGTGATTTTCGAACGGTCTTCCAGAGGTGCCATTTCTGCCGGGATATGCGTCCAAAGCACACCGATAAGCACCAATGTGACTGCAGTGAAAATAATAGCCCAATACCTACGCTTCAAGAATGCGCTCAATCCACGGGCATACCAGTAGTTCATGCCTTCGAAGAATGGTTCGGTCTTGCGGTAGAACCAGCTTTGTCTTTCGCGTTTCTTCAAGAGTTTGGTGGCAAGCATCGGCGTAAAGGTGAGGGCGGCAAAGGCAGAGATGAGCACCGAACCAGCCACCACAAAACTGAACTCGCGGAACAGCCTGCCGCTGGTACCTTCCATGAACACAATGGGGAGGAACACCGCTACCAGCGTGATGGTGGTAGACACTACGGCAAAGAAGATTTCTTTTGCCCCCTCGATGCCTGCCTCAAAAGGCTCCATACCCCGTTCGATACGGATGTAAATGTTTTCGGTCATCACGATGGCATCGTCTACCACCAGTCCTACCGAAAGCACCACTGCCAGCATGGTCAATACATTGATGGAGAACCCCGCCACGTACATGATAAAGAAGGCACCGATGAGCGAGACCGGAATCACGATAATCGGTATCAGCGTGACGCGCCAGTCGCGCAAGAACAGGAAGATGATGACGATAACCAAGAAGAAAGCCTCGTAAACGGTACTCTCCACTTCGGCAATGGAGGCACGGATAAAGCGGGTATTGTCGAATCCATACGTGTAGGACACATCGTCGGGAAGGTCTTTTTCCATCTGCTTCATACGTTCGTACACGGCATCGGCTATCTCGATATGGTTGGCTCCGGGCTGAGGGATGACCACCACGCCCACCATCGGCACACCGTTCATCTTCATGTAACTCTTTATGTCGGCAGCACCCAGTTCGGCATACCCGATATCGCTCAGGCGGATGACCTGTCCGCCTACTTCCTTAATCACGACATTGTTGAACTCATCGGCGGTATGCATCTGCCCCATGGTACGCAAGGTCAGCTCTACGGTATTTCCTTCGATGCTTCCTGAAGGCAGCTCCACGTTCTCATTGTCCATGGCGCTTTTCACATCAACTGGTGTAACACCATAGCCCGCCATCTTTACAGGGTCGAGCCACAAGCGCATCGAATAGCGTTTTTCACCCCATATCGACACGCTGCTCACATCGGATATAGTCTGAAGCTGTTCTTTTACGGTCAGGTCGGCTATCTCGCTCAATTCTAAAAGTGAACGGTTATTGCTCTGGATAGCCACCATCAGGATGGGGCTGGCATCGGCATCGGCTTTCGATACCGTAGGCGGGTCGCAATCGCGAGGCAAGTAACGTTGGGCACGCGAAACCTTGTCGCGTACATCGTTTGCCGCCGTTTCCAAATCGACCGATAATTCAAATTCCACGGTGATGCGGCTCTGACCCGTCTGGCTCACACTGGAAAGCGAACGGATGCCGGGGATACCGTTGATGTTCTGTTCCAAAGGCTCGGTTATCTGGTTCTCGATGACATCGGCATTGGCTCCCGAATAACTGCACGTTACGGATATGATGGGATTGTCCACCGAGGGGTATTCGCGTACACCCAAGGTCGTATAGCCTATCAATCCGAAAAGCAAGATAATGATAGTGAGCACGGTGGCAAGCACCGGCCTGCGGATACTGAGTTCGGAAATATTCATAAGGCAGGCACGGTTTTAGTTGATATTATCCAATTTTACAGGCATTCCCGTGCGGAGCTGCAAGGTTCCGGAAGTCAGGATGGTATCTCCAGCCGCTAACCCACGGAGTATCTGCACTTCGGATTCGGTACGGATGCCTATCTCCACATCGACAGGCATGGCGATTCCCGAGCGGTATACGAAGACCTTGTTCTGCCCCATTTCGGGCACGATGGCTTCGGAAGGGATGGCGATGGCATCCTGTATCTCGCCTTGGCGCAATTCGACATCGGCATAGCGTCCGGGAAGCAATTCGGCACGGGTATTCGGGTAAATCGCACGTACGGTCAGGGCATGCGTCTCGGGGTCAATGCTCGACTCCAGGGCATATACTTCCGCTTCGAAGGCATCCAGATGCCCCTCTACCTTAAATGATAGCTTCGTACCTTTCCGTATCTTACGTGCATAACGTTCGGGGACGGCAAATTCCACCTTAATCGGTTTTATCTTGGTAAGTTTGGCAATGACGGTTGTAGGCGAAGCGTAGGCACCCATACTGACCTGCCGCAAGCCTATCACTCCATCAAAAGGAGCACGAAGCTCGGTCATGTCAATCGTGGCACGTACGTTTTCGATATCGGCATGAAGGGTGGCAAGCTCGGTTTTCACCTGTTCGTAAGCCTCCTTGCTTACGGCATCACGCTGAAGCAAAGCATTCTGGCGGAACACACGGTCTTCGGCTAGAGGCATCTGCGCTTCCAGTCTTTGCAGCTGCGCCTGAAGCTGGCTGTCGTTTACCTTGGCAAGCAATTGCCCCTGGCTCACCATTGTCCCTTCCTGAAAATTGATGTCAACGATTTTTCCTGATGTTTCGAACGAGAGGTCCACTTCCTCATCGGGTATAAGCTTGCCGCTTACAAATAGTTTATCGGTCAGTACGTGGGGGCGCACTACTTGTGCGTTCACGTTCAAGAATTGCTTTTTCTCGGCAGGCATTTTCCTGTCCGCCTCATTGAGTTCGGTATTCTCTCGCGGTGTAAACGAATAAATGCCCAATCCGGTCAATCCGGCTATTATCGCCACGATAATCCCCCATTTAATCCATTTGTTCATGTGCCTTTCATGTTAATTTTGGTTTCTACTAATGCTTATGTGATGACAAAAGTAAGAAAACGTTTAAATACTCCCTATCGTTTTAGAGAATATTCACACATGAGAAATACATTTCCTGGGGGTAGGCTTCTTATAGTACCGGAGTCAGGAGGTGGGCAAACCAGCCGACGAAACGTTTCCAAGGCGTACGGTCGCGGTATACGTCACGGGTCATTACCGTACTGTTCCGTTTGTCCTGGGCAAAGATGCGGCTCAACTGGTCGGTAATCGGCAGGTCGAAAAGAAAGGCATTGATTTCATAATCGTAGCGAAGGCTCCGGCTATTCAGGTTTGTGCTTCCAACCGTACAAAACCGGTCGTCTACCATCATCACTTTCGAGTGATGGAATCCTCCATTATAAATATAGATGCGCGCTCCCTTTTTGCGTAATTTATTGGCGAAATAAAAACCGGCATCGGGCGTGAACGAAATATCCGACTTGCCCGGAATCATAATCTCCACTTTCACTCCTCTCTTTAATGCACGTTCAATAGCCCGGCGTATGCTTACCGTAGGCACAAAATAAGGGTTGATAATCTGTATTTTATGCTCGGCTGCATCAATGGCTGCGATATACGCATGACGTACGGCTTCCGGACGGGTTTTAGGAACACGTTGCACAATCGCTACCTGCCCTCCGGAATGAACCGGAAGGGCTTCTAACGAATCTTTTTCATACGGGAAATAGGTCTTTCCTTTGAGTTCTTCTCCCGTTTCCTTCTTCCACATCATAAGGAACGCATTTTGCAGTTCTTCGGTAGCAGGCCCCTTAATGCACAGGTGCATGTCGCGCCAAGGCCCGATTTTAGGAAGCCCGTTGATATAATAATCGGCAATGTTCATTCCTCCGGTATAACTTGTTTTCCCGTCGATAACCACTATTTTCTGATGGTCCCGGCTGGCTACATGGTTCACGTAAGGGAAGGTGATAGGGTCGAACGTGACCATTTCGATTCCTTCTTTCCGCAAATCGCGTACATGCCTTTTCCGTAAAGGACGGTTGTTTGATATATTCCCGAAAGCGTCGAACATCGCGCGCACTTCTACGCCTTCGTTTACTTTCCCGGCAAGCAAGTCGAATAACGCATTCGCTATCGAATCATTCCGGAAATTGAAATATTCCAGGTGTATGTGGTGTTTTGCTTTTCTGACCTCCTCAAAAAGATGGTTGAACTTTTCCCGTCCGCTGGGTAAAAGCGTCAGTTCGTTATTATTGATAATCCGGTAGTTTTCGTTTTGCAGATAACGCGCGAATACGGAATCAGAAGGAAGCCATTTTGATTCTTGGGCATATCCCGTGCACAAGGACAATAAAGCGAAAAGCAAACAGCTAAAAGGGATATGATATCGTTTCTTCATGCTAATTTAGTTTAGGCAACAAAATTAGCCAATAAAACGATACGCCGTAAGGAATGGACTTTCATTTTTTCTTAAATAGTGAAGTATCGACCTCAAATAATGAAAATTTTGAAACTGGTTGTCATGCGTTCATGCTTTTGCCTGATGTTTCAAGCCTTTTCTATTTCTTCAGGGGGAAGTCCGGTAGCTTTAGCGATGATGTCTGTTGAGACTCCAAGTTGTTTAAGGTTTCTGACCATTTCTTCTTTTTCTTCCTTTCTGCCTTCCTTTCTGCCTTCTTCTCTGCCTTCTTCCCTTTCTTTTTTTCTTTGTTCTATCTCATATTCCTCCACAGCAAGTAGCGTACGGTAGGTGTTTATGCTTGCATCATATTTCATCCGTTCTTCCAATGTCAGAGAGGCGAGGTTTCCGATTTGTTCCAGCCTTTCAAATACCGCCTTGCGTGCTTTAAAAGGTAATCTTTGTAATGTTTCCATATTCTTCAGTACATAAATCCAACGTTCAAAATCCGTTTCACATTCATCTTCTTCCTTCGTAAACAAAGGTAACTCTAGGAAGATAAACCTTAGTTTGTCAGAAAATTGTTTATGCGTATGACGGTCGGCAAGTTCAACATCAATGCGGAATTGTTTGTCTTCTTTACCGAAACGGAAATTCATAAAGAATACCCCATATACGGCTTTCAAATTGAATTTCCATTCTATCCCTTGCGTGCCTTGCCTTACCAATGCTTCTGAAAGATAATAAATGGCTCGTTCGCGGAAATGGGCATGACTTCTGTTCTGCATTTCTACAATGAACTGTTCTCCGTCTTCGTTCGTGCAATAAATATCGTAGATGACACCTCTGTCTTCCTTGAATTCCGGTAAAAGCTCCTTGTCAAGAAAAGTGATGTCTATAATATGTTTCTCTCCTGCAAGCAAGCTGTTTAAGAAATCAATCAAAAGGTCTTTGTTGATTTCCTGTCCGAAGATTCGTTTGAATCCTACGTCTGTAAAGGGGTTTATGAATCTAGGCATGGCTCTACGGATTGGTCTTTTGCAAAAGTAGTGATTTTGCGGAAGAAAAACAAATACAAAGAAAAGACATTTCCATAATGACTGCATAAAATCCATGCCAACTGGATTTCAATATTTCCGCATTTTTTATACCTTTGCCCCGATTAGAATTTTAATTGTCACGAAAATGAAAAAACTTATCACTTTAAGTTGCCTGCTCGTGGCGTTCGTATGTGCATTCGCACAGCAGAAGGTAACGCTGCAAGACGTGGCTGACGGAACATACCGCCCCCAAAACATTTATGGCATCAAGCCGATGCTGGACGGTGAGCATTACACACAAATCAGTGCCGACCGGAAACGGATTGTGAAGTATTCGTTTAAAACCGGAAAAGAAGTGGAAAGCATATTCGATGTGGAAACCGCGCGCGATTGCCCCATCAAGTCGTTTGATGATTACATCATGTCGCCCGATGAAAAGCTGATTCTCATCCAGACCGAGACAAAGCCTATCTACCGCCGTTCGTTCACGGCAGAATATTACATTTATAATATAAGGAACAATACCATAGAACCGCTTTCGAAGAACGGGCCGCAACAAGTACCGCTCTTCTCGCCCGACGGATTCCAAATCGCTTTTGTACGCGACAATAACATCTTCCTTGTCAAATTGCTCTTCGGCAATAGCGAGTCGCAAGTGACAAAGGACGGAGAATATAATAAGGTATTAAACGGTATTCCCGATTGGGTATACGAGGAAGAGTTCGGCTTTAACCGTGCTTTCGACTTCAGTGCCGATAGCAAGATGATTGCTTACATCCGCTTTGATGAAAGCCAAGTGCCGATGTTCAGCTTCCCGTGGTACAAAGGCATGGCGCCCGAACGCACGGAGTATGCCACATATCCCGGCGCTTATACGTATAAATACCCCAAAGCCGGCGAAGTGAACTCGAAAGTGAGCGTACATACTTTCGATATCAAGAGCCATGTGACCCGTAAAATGGACCTTCCGCTTGATGCGGACGGTTATATTCCCCGCATCAAATTCACGTCAGACCCTGAGAAACTTGCCATTATGACCTTGAACCGCCACCAGAACCGGTTCAACGTGTACATGGCAAATCCGCGGAGTGCCATCTGCAAGAGCATCATCCGCGACGAATCGGAACAATACGTCAAGGAACAGGCATACAGCAACATCCGTTTCTATCCCGAAAACATCGTGCTGATGAGTGAGCGCGACGGATACAATCACCTCTATTTATATACAATCGGCGGAAACCTGGTGCGCCAGGTGACCAAAGGCGAGTTTGAAGTAAAAGATTTCTTGGGCTGGGATCAGAAGAACGATGTGTTCTATTACACCAGCAATGAGGAAAGCCCGCTCCGGAGTGCCGTTTACAAAATAGACCGCAAAGGAAAGAAAACGAAGCTTTCCACGCGGACGGGGACCAATACCGCTATTTTCAATACAAACTTGACTTATTACATCAATAAATACTCCAGCAAAGACACTCCGACCCTCATCACAATCAATGACAACCGGGGACGGGAACTGACCACCTTGCTTGATAATAGTAAACTGAAGGGGCAGCTTGCTACCCTGAATATGCCCCAGAAAGAATTCTTCACCTTCCGCACTACGGAAGGCGTAGAGCTGAACGGCTGGATGATGAAACCTGCCGGCTTCGACCCGAACAAGAAGTATCCGGTCATCATGCACCAGTACAGCGGTCCCGGCTCGCAACAGGTGTTAGACGAATGGGGCATCGGAAGCTTTAGCGACGGAGGCATGTTCGAAGCCTACATGGCAGACCACGGTTACATCAGCGTATGCGTGGACGGACGCGGTACAGGCGGACGAGGGGCTGCATTCGAGAAATGCACGTATCTTTTCCTCGGTGTAAAGGAATCGCACGACCAAGTAGAGACGGCTCGTTATCTCGGCACCTTGCCTTATGTAGACGCCAACCGTATCGGAATCTGGGGCTGGAGCTACGGAGGATATACGACATTGATGTCAATGAGCGAAGGTACGCCGGTCTTCAAGGCTGGTGTGGCAATAGCCGCTCCCAGCGACTGGCATTTTTACGATACGGTATATACCGAACGCTTTATGCGCACTCCGAAAGAGAACGGCGACGGATACCGTGCCGGTTCTGCCATTCTCCGGGCACCGAAGCTCCACGGAAACCTGCTTCTGATACACGGTACGGCAGACGATAACGTGCATTATCAGAATTGTGCCGAATACAGCGAGGCGCTGGTACAGGCGGGCATCCAGTTTGATATGCAAATCTATACCAACCGCAACCACGGCATATCAGGAGGAAACACCCGGACACACCTGATGAACCGCGTAGCGAATTTCTTTATTGAAAACCTGTAATGTGATTTTCACCACAGATTACACAGATAAAAAAGGATTAAGAACTTGCCACAGAGAGAATACAGAGAAAAATATTTTTTAGAAGCTGTTTTGAATTTATCGTGCGATGATTTGGGATGAGTTTTTGAGGCATTTTCGCTTCTGTGATGAGGAAGATAGCGGGCTATCTGACGAAGAACAGGAGCGGAAAGGACCAAAAAATCGCCCAAAGCACACACGAAAACGAACACATCAAGCCAAGAAAAACTTTTTGGAGAAATTCAAAACAGCTTCTTAATCTGTGTAATCTGTGGTGAAATAACATATACTATGGAACACGTAAGAAAGCCTGAATGGCTCAAGATACAAATCGGTGCCAATGCCCGTTATGCCGATACCAAACGCATCGTAGATACACACAAGCTGCACACCATTTGCTCCAGCGGACGCTGCCCGAATCTGGGTGAATGTTGGGGAAAAGGAACCGCTACCTTCATGATTGGCGGATCCATCTGTACCCGTTCGTGCAAGTTCTGCAATACCCAAAGCGGAAAGCCGCTTCCGCTCGACCCGGAAGAACCCCTGCACGTAGCGGAGTCTATCCGTCTGATGAAGCTGGACCATGCAGTCATAACCTCGGTAGACAGAGACGATTTGCCCGACTTGGGAGCCGCGCATTGGGCAGAGACCATCCGGTGCATTAAGGAAATGAACCCTGATACCACCCTTGAAACACTTATTCCGGATTTTCAGGGGCGTGCCGAACTTATCCGGCTTGTCATCCATGCGTGTCCCGATATCATTTCACACAATCTGGAAACCGTAAGGCGCATCACCCCGCTGGTGCGGAGTGTAGCTACATACGAACGGAGCCTGCAAGTGATACGGATGATAGCCGAAAGCGGAATTACGGCAAAGTCGGGCATAATGGTCGGTTTAGGAGAGACACCGGAAGAAGTAGAACAGACGATGGATGACCTGCTTGCATGCGGATGCAAGATTCTGACTATCGGGCAATATCTCCAGCCAAGCCGGAAGCATTATCCCGTAGCGGCATACATCACTCCCGGGCAATTCCAGAAGTATAAAGAGATAGGCGAAGAAAAAGGATTCTCTACCGTAGAGAGCGGTCCGCTGGTCCGCTCCTCGTATCATGCGGAAAAACACATCCGGTTCACTTGATAAACGCAACCGCCTGCGATGGCTGATGCAAGCGGTTGGGATGTCCGATGTAGCCGCTTGCGTAGGGCCATACATACGGATGCGTTTCCGCATGCGCTTATCCGTTCCGTCATCCGGGGCGAAAAGCCTCATTTATAAATTAAGAAGATGCAGGGGATTTTAGACAAATCGGGCAAATGCCCCTTCCATTCCCGGATGGTCTTTGTCTTGATGTATTCGCCTTCACACGTGATGTTGGCGGCTATGCAAAGCTTGGTTTGCGGGCGGCAGGCCTTTAAGATATCCTCTGCCATTTTATTGTTCCGGTACGGAGTCTCGATGAACAATTGGGTCTGGGATTCGCCGTAAATGCGCTGTTCCAGTTCTTTTATACGTTTTATGCGCTCGGAAGGGTCGATGGGTAAATAACCGTGGAAAGCAAAGCTTTGTCCGTTGAAGCCCGAGCCCATTACCGACAGGATAATAGAAGAAGGACCTACCAGCGGAACGACTTTTAGGTTCTTGCGCTGGGCAATAGCCACGACATCGGCTCCCGGGTCGGCTACGGCAGGGCATCCTGCTTCTGATATTACCCCCATCGGATGTCCTTCTTCCAAGGGGCGGAGATAGCCCGACACTACTTCCGGAGCGGTGTGCTTGTTCAGCGGATAAAAAGCCAGCCCGTCGATATCGATGTCCCGGTCTACTTTCTTTAGGAAACGCCGTGCCGAGCGCACGTCTTCTACGATGAAATGCTTGATTTGTAAAATGATTTCTTTGTTATAGGAAGGAAGAACACGTTCGATAGCCGTGTCACCCAATGTAACCGGCAATAAATATAATGCTGTATCCATACTTAAAAAAACTAATTAGGTAAAGCCGTCCTTTATTCGAGTGTCAGCTCTCTGAAATCTTCACACTCCAGCAAGGCTTTTATGCTCATGTCAGGGTGTTCTTTCATGAACTTTTCGGTAAGTTGCATGCCTATCCATATTCCGATAACGGGAGGAATCCGTTCACCCTTTAAGATAATGTTCGGGTCGGGATGCGTATAAGCCCTGATAATCATCGGATCTGTACTTTCCAGATGCTTCCTGCTCACCATCCAGTTCCATAAAGCCTTTTCGTTCTTTTTGCACCACTCCGTTTCTTCTTCCGTGTAGTCCAGCATTTCGGCATTTGATTTTATTTCCAATGCCTTGCGTGCCACCCAGTTGATTTTGCCTTGATGCATGATTACATCGAACAGGGTGCGGCGCCCTCTTTCCCATCCGAAGGGATATTGGCTCATCAGATAAAAAGTAAAACAGTCGGGGAGGATGCGCTCGGGCTTCATCGAGCGGCGCTGGTAAGCGTAATAATAACGCTTGTAGAGCGGATAGTCTTCGCCCATATACTTGTCGAGGCTGAAGCCTAAAAGGCTGTCTCCTACAACGATGGATTGGTTTAATGCCGAAATTTGCGAGTAGACCGAAGGTATCGGGATAGAAGGCACTTCTTCCTTCAGCCGTTTGAACCCCTTCGTCAGTTTTTCTTCTATCGGACGCATGTCGCTGAACTTTTCTTCGGCATCCTGCATCAGGCGGAACAGGATGGAGTCGGCATAATAGGCGCACATGCGCTCGTTGATGTTCGGATCGTTCACTTTGCCCAACATCAATACGTCTTCTATCAGAATACGGGTCGCCTGAGGGCAATCCAGATTCATGCGTTGCACCGCCGCTATGCTGTTCATTGCGGTTGCTTCGTATTGCAAACGGTCGTAACGGAACACTTTTATACCCCTATCAAGCAAAGCGTCATTGCCTTGCATGTCTGAACGGCAGGATGCAAGGGCAATGACACTTACTAATATGAATATAATGCGTTTCATCATTATGTGTTATCCGTAGATAATGTTTCCGTTTTCGTCTTTGTATTCATCCAGTCCTTTTTCGTACGTAGCCATTGCACGCAAGCTCATGCCCACGCTTGAGAAACCTCCGTCGTGATACAAGTTCTGCATGGTCACCTTACGGGTCAGGTCAGAGAACATCACGATGCAATAGTCCGCACATTCGTCTGCCGAAGCGTTGCCCAGCGGAGACATGCGGTTGGCAAAGTCGAACAGTTTGTCCATGCCTTTCACTCCCGAACCTGCGGTAGTCATCGTCGGCGACTGGGAAATCGTATTGATGCGTACGTTGTGCTCGCGTCCGTAAATGTATCCGAAGCTGCGTGCGATAGATTCCAGCAATGCCTTTGCGTCTGCCATGTCGTTATAGCCGTAGAATGTGCGTTGTGCAGCTACATAACTCAAGGCTACAATCGAACCGTACTCGTTGATGGCATCCAGTTTCTTCGCGCTCTGAATCATCTTGTGGAACGAAACGGCTGAAATGTCCAGTGTCTTGTTCAACATGTCGTAGTCCAAATCATCGTATGTACGTTTCTTACGCACGTTGGGCGACATGCCTATAGAGTGTAATACAAAGTCAATTTTGCCGCCCAATATTTCCATTGAACGCTTGAACACGTTTTCCAAATCCTCTACACTGGTTGCATCTGCCGGTACAATCTCGCAATTCAGTTTCTCTGCCAATGCCGAGATTTCACCCATACGCACCGCTACCGGGGTGTTAGACAATGTAATGGTTGCACCTTCTGCAACAGCCTTTTCTGCTACCTTCCATGCGATGGACTGCTCGTTCAACGCACCGAAAACAATACCTCTTTTTCCTTTTAATAAATTGTAACTCATACGTCTTAAACTATAAATTTATCGCAAAGATACAAACATTTCTGTTAATAGCACTTTTTTCTGAGATTAAATCTCAAATATGAACGATTTTACATCCAAAAGATTAGATATTCCATGCCCGACCAATTATTCCTGTTTAAAACAGCGATTTTGCACATTTTTTTCACCTATTCAGTCAAAAACTTCACATGCGTCTGAATAAAAATCCTTATATTTGTCAACACAAAAGAGGTTTTTCATTATTTTTTATTAAGGTTAGAAATTAGGTTAAACAAAGTCTTTATTATCCGGACCTGCCGGTTTTCTGGGAAGAACACCGGCAGGCGGGGATAATAAAAAGGAAGATGAATTCTAAAACTTTAAAACTATAGAGGCATGATTAAATTCAACACGTTAAAACAATGGCTTCTTTTATTAGGAGCCGCTACTTTTGTTTGGAGTGGAGCGGCGAATGCTCAAACTGTTTCGCCCGTCATCTCGGATGAGGTATATAGTAACCTGCCATTCCAAATGGCTAAGGTGCAGCAACCTACATTCCCTGACCATTCTCGTTCTATCACCGAATTCGGTGCTGTGGCAGACGGGATAACCTTGAATACTGAAGCGTTTGCCCAAACAATTGATGCTGTATCTCAGCAAGGGGGAGGTACGGTCGTAGTGCCTGCCGGTTTGTGGCTTACAGGTCCGATTGTGCTGAAAAGCAACATTAATCTGCATTTGGAAGAAAATGCGTTGGTGCTTTTTACGGCTGACCATACGCAATACCCCATTATAAAGACTTCCTTCGAAGGATTGGAAACGCGCCGTTGCCAATCGCCTGTATCTGCGAACGGGGCTGAAAACATAGCCATTACCGGTAAAGGAGTCATGGACGGGAACGGTGATACATGGCGTCCGGTAAAGAAAGGGAAGATGACTGCAAGCCAGTGGAACAAGCTGGTGGCTTCGGGCGGCGTGCTTAATGAAAAAGGAGACATCTGGTATCCGAGCGAGGGCTCTATCAAAGGCGCAAATGCCTGCAAGGATTTCAATGTGCCCGAAGGCATCGAAACCGAAGAAGACTGGAACAGCATCCGTGACTGGCTCCGTCCTGTGTTGTTGAGTTTCATTAAATGCAAGAAAGTGCTGCTCGAAGGGGTGACTTTCAAGAACTCGCCCAGCTGGTGCCTTCATCCGTTGTCATGCGAAGACCTTACCGTATATAATATAAGTGTATCGAATCCTTGGTATTCGCAAAACGGAGATGCGCTTGATATCGAGTCTTGCAATCGGGTTTTGGTCCTTAATAGCAGCTTTGATGCCGGAGATGACGGCATTTGCATCAAGTCGGGTAAGGACGAAAGCGGACGCCGCAGGGGGGAACCTTGCCAGAATATCATTATCCGAGACAATGTAGTGCTTCACGGACATGGCGGTTTTGTAGTAGGGAGCGAAATGTCTGGAGGCGTGAAGAATATTTACGTTGATAACTGCACCTTCTTGGGAACGGATGTCGGATTGCGTTTCAAGAGCACACGCGGCCGTGGCGGGGTAGTGGAAAACATTCACATCAATAACATCAATATGATTAATATCCCGAACGAGGCGCTTATCTTCGACTTGTTCTATGGCGGCAATGCGCCGGGTGAAGGAGATGCTCCGGGTGCTCCGAAAGAGGAAGTTGTGCCTCCGGTAACCGAGGAGACTCCGGCATTCCGTGATATCTTCATCAAGAATGTCACCGCAAAGAATGTAGGACGTGCTGTATTGTTCAATGGACTTCCCGAAATGCCTATCAAGAACATTTTCCTTGAGAATGTAACCATTTCCGATGCAAAGGACGGCGTGACATTGAACCGTGCCGAAAACGCGACCCTGAAGAATGTGAAAGTTATCACGACAAAAGGTGGCGATAACCTGAAGATGATGGGGGTAACCAACATTACCATAGGAGACAAGAAGTACGAAAAAATCGGAAATAAGGCTGAGTCTTATAAATTCTGACCGCAATTATCATTAGGTACCGGTTGGCATGCACGTATTATAGTCAATCAGAAATGAATTGCGAAAAATCATTTGTCATGCTGAACGAAGTGAAGCATCTCGGATGCACCCACGTGGATGTACACGAGATCCTTCACGTCCGTTCAGGATGACAATGCATCAAGAATTTTTCGCAAACCAATTTTGTTTTACTATAAAAAGCCTCTCCGCGCTTAGTTGCTAGCCAACGGGTACCTAGTTGCCTAAATAAATTGACACTTATGAAAACATTCGCTATTATTGGCTTAGCATGGCTGGCTGGAAGTATCTCTGCTTCCGCACAAAGCTCAGAGAAAACATTTCAAGTGATTGTGGAAAATCCTTGGCAGACTGAAAAGGCCGATGAGCCTGTCGTAATAGACCTTCATACATTAAAAACAGACTTTACGGTAAAATCTGCCGTTGTATCCGACGGAACTTCTGAAATACCTTCCCAGTTGGACGATATGAATGGGGACACCCGTGCCGATGAACTGGCATTCGTCGTCAATGTGCCTGCACAAAGCAAAAAGACACTGACCGTCACCCTTTCTCCGAAAAAGAGCGATAAGGTATATCCCGCACGTGTTTTTGCTGAAATGTTGTTCCGTACTTCCAAGAAAAACCAATATGCCAAAGGGTATGCCATTTATGCCGATGGAAACGCTTATACGTATACCATTCAGCAACATCATGGCATCGCTTTCGAAAGCGAGCTGGTAGCATACCGCATTTATTTCAACGAAAAGCAGACCACAGACCTTTATGGCAAATTCCGCAAGGGACTGGAAATCGAGGAAAGCCAGTTTTATCCTACCGATGAGCAATTGAAGCGGGGATTCGGGGATGACGTCATCAAGGTGAACAATAGTTGCGGAGCCGGAACGCTCCGGGGATGGGACGGCACGCAGACTACCATGATTCAGCCCGTTGACATCCGTGGCCAGCGGATTCTTGCCGACGGTCCGGTACGTACCGTAGTAGATGCCGAAGTGAAAGGCTGGCAATATCAGGGTAAAGAACTGAATATGATAAACCGTTACACCCTCTATGCCGGACACCGTGATGCACAGGTGGATGTGATTTTTGATGCTCCGCTGACCGATGAAGTGTTTGCTACCGGTGTGCAAAACATAACCGGACATGCTGCAATGTATTCCGACCATGAAGGACTCGTAGCAAGCTGGGGAACCGATTGGCCCGTAAACGATACGGTGAAGTATAAAAAGGAAACGGTAGGTCTTGCTACGTATATTCCTAAGAAACTGGTCGTAAAAGAAACCGCCGACAAGGAGAACTTCCTTTATACCGTGAGCGCTCCCGGCGAAAGTTCATTCCGTTATTACACGTCATTTACATCGTGCAAGGAAACGTTTGGATATCCGACCAAAGAAAAATGGTTTGCCTACGTGCAAGAATGGAAGAAGTATTTGGAACAGCCTGTTAAGATACAAGTCATCGAGTAAGTAAGGTTGCGGTGTGCTGCCCATACTCCGGCATTTGACCTAAAGTATAAAGAATCATAAAATTTGCCCGGCAGGGCAGGTAAACCGCATATTTCAATCGTAATAGGCAAAAAGTGAAAATTTAAATTGTAAACCGTAAATTGTAAATGTACAAGATGAAACAACTTCTACTCTCCATGCTGCTGGGAGGCTGTATGCTTCCTGCGCTACACGCTCAAGATAATTATGTATCGGAAGTATGGGTAGCCGACCAAGGTGACGGAACGTATAAAAATCCGGTTCTCTACGCCGACTATTCCGACCCCGATGTCATCCGTGTGGGCGAAGATTATTACCTCACTTCATCCAGCTTCGGATGTTTGCCCGGACTTCAGGTGCTTCATTCCAAAGACTTGGTGAACTGGAGTTTCGCAGGTGTTGCAGTGCCTCATGCCTTGCCTCCTGTAACCGATACTGCCCCTCAGCACGGAAACCGTGTATGGGCTCCCTGCATCCGTCATCATAACGGAGAGTTTTATATCTTTTGGGGAGACCCCGACCAGGGTATCTTTATGGTGAAAGCCAAGGATGTGAAAGGACCGTGGTGCGAACCGGTATTGGTGAAAGCAGCCAAGGGAATTATTGACACCACTCCGCTTTGGGACGAAGACGGACGTGTGTATCTTGCTCACGCTTACGCCGGAAGCCGTGCCGGACTGAAGAGTGTCATTGCCGTATGCGAATTGAGCGCCGATGCCACCCGTACCATCGGACCCTCACGAATCGTATTCGACGGACACGAAGCGCACGAAACCTGCGAAGGTCCCAAGTTCTACAAACGCAATGGATATTATTACATGTTTTTCCCTGCCGGTGGAGTACCGACGGGCTGGCAGGTAGTAGCACGCTCGAAAAACGTATATGGCCCTTACGAATGGCGTACCGTGATGGCACAAGGCGATAGCCCTGTCAACGGTCCTCACCAAGGCGGATGGGTAGACACACCTACAGGCGAAGATTGGTTCATGCATTTTCAGGATGTAGGTGCGGCAGGACGCCTTGTACACCTCCAGCCTATGAAATGGGTGAACGATTGGCCCGTTATCGGTGAAGATAAAGACGGAGACGGATGCGGTGACCCTGTATTGACTTGGAAAAAACCGGATGTAGGCAAAACTTATCCGATTTGCACTCCGCAGGAAAGTGATGAATTCAACACCAATATTCTTGGCTTGCAATGGCAATGGAACGCAAATATCAACGATAAGTGGCATTTCTGCGATGAGGAACACGGATGCCTGCGCCTCTATTCTTATCCAGTAACAGAAAACTACAAGAGCTTGTGGGATGTGCCCAATATGCTGCTCCAGAAGTTCCCTGCACCGAGTTTCAAGGCAACCATGAAACTGAAGTTCGCTCCTATCGCTAAATACAAGGGCGAACGCACCGGACTGGTGGTGATGGGTATGGACTATGCCGGAATCATTCTTGAGAACACGGAAAGCGGACTGGTGCTTTCGCAAGTGGAATGCAAGAAGGCAGACCGTGGAGGAACAGAAACCATCAATGCCAGTGTGCCTCTGAAAGAAAACGAAATCTACCTGCGTGCCGAAATCACCTCTACCGGCGAGAAGATTGGAAAGAGCGAAGGCGGACACGACCTTGTCGTGATGTGCCAGATGAGTTATAGCACGAATGGAAAGAAATTCCAGAAGTTAGGCAAACCTTTCCAAGTGAAAGAAGGCAAATGGATAGGTGCCAAGGTGGGTACTTTCTGCACCCGTCCTGCTATCGTCACCAATGACGGAGGATGGGCAGATGTCGATTGGTTCCGTATCGAAAAGTAAGTTAAAGTTAGATTAAATAAAAGTCACACAAGCATTCCGGTTCCTGCAACCGTTGCAATGCTTACAAAGAGGATGTTGCACATCGTGTGTGCGGCATCCTTTTTGGTTGTGTATTCTTGAATATGTATACAAAATGAATTAATATTTCACCACAGAGGTACACAGAATCTTTAATTTTCCTTTGATACTCTGTGTTTCTCTGTGGTGAATGGATATATAATTTAAAAGTACAGTTTCAGCATTTTTCCGCTCAATGCCGGCAGGTCTAATGTAATGGATTTGTCGGGCATCCACGAAATGACTTCTTCTTTTCCTGACAGCAAATCGGTAGCCGTGTACTTTTCTAATGTGGGCATTTGCAGGAAATCGAATGCGTGTTGCGGGATATTTACACCGATATGTACCGGTATCGATTCGAAATTGGCAATGACCAGCAACGCTTCGTTTTCGTATTTCCGCAAGAAAGCGTATTGGCGGTGCTCGTTCATCAGCCAGCCTCCGCAGTTTACGTACATCAGGTCGAAGAACTCTCCTTTTGCTATCGCCTTTTCCGTATGGCAGAGGTTCAAGACGTGTTGGTAATAGTGGCGGATTTCTTTTTCCTTGTTATTCAGCAGATGCAGGTTGTAGCGTCCGTGATTGCTCCAACGCCGGATGCTGGGGACGCTCCAGTAATCGAATATTGTGGTTCGTCCGTCCCGTCCGCTGAATCCTTCTTCCTCCATGCCTTCTTCTCCCAATTCCTGTCCGAAATAAATCATCATCGGATTGGTGTTCATACATGCCGAGACTAACAGTGCCGGGAGTGCCTTGCGTGCGTCTCCGGCAAAGAAATCGGACGCAATGCGCTGCTCGTCGTGGTTTTCCAGAAAATTCAGCATGTGCGGCTGGATGTCGTTCACGCTTTGCCAGCATCCGGTAATGGCTGTAGCCGAAGCATATCCGCATACCAGCGCACGCAGGGTGTCATACAGCCCGACTTTATCGTACAGATAATCGAAATGTCCGTTGTGCAGGTAATTCCGGTATTCATTCGGGTTATACACTTCGGCGATGAATATCAGTTTGGGATAATGTGCCTTTACCTGCGGAATCACCCAGCCCCAAAACTCGCACGGAACCATTTCTGCCATGTCGCAGCGGAAGCCGTCGATTCCTTTTCCTGCCCAGAACAGCAAGATGTCGCGCATTTTTTTTCCATGTATCGGGAATGGGGTCAAAATGGTTTCCGGTATTCCCGATATAGTCTGTACCGTAATTCAGTTTGACCGTTTCATACCAGTCAGTCTTGTTCGGATATGCATCGAAGCGGTTGTTCCCTGTCGCTTTAGCCGGCATTTCTTCGTACCATCCTTGTTCTTCGTCGTGCAGGTCAATCTCTCCGCCCAAGTGTGTGCCGGGAATGTAATAAAAGTTGTTGTCCGGAGCAAATGCTTTTGAGGTGTCATCGTCTTCGCCCAAGTCTTTCACGCCTTCGGGTTTGGCTACCGAATGGTATTGGCGTGCCACATGGTTGGGTACGAAATCGATGATTACATTCAGCCCGTTCTTGTGCGAACGCTCTACCAATGCTTCGAATTCTTCCATGCGGTGTTCTACAAGCACAGCCAGGTCGGGGTCAATGTCGTAATAATCTCGGATAGCATAAGGCGAGCCTGCTTTTCCTTTTACAATGGAGGGGTGATTGCGCGGAATGCCGTATGCCGAATAATCGGTTTGCGAAGCATGGGCGATGACGCCGGTGTACCAGATGTGGGTGGCTCCCAGTTTTTTTATCTCGTGCAACGCCTTATCGGTAAATTCATTCATCTTGCCGCACCCGTTTTCTTCCAAGGTCCCGTTACGCTTGTTGCGTAGCCCTTTATTCCCGAACAAACGGGTAAACACTTGATAGATAATTATTTTCCCTTCTTGTTCCATAGTCGTGTTTTTTTAATGTGCTAATAAATAATGTGTCAATGTGTCAATGTGCTAATGTGCTAATGTGATGATGGATAATGCGAACATTGCCACATTGTTTATTGTCACATTGTCACATTGCCACATTGTTTATTGCTTATTGTCACATTGCCACATTGTTTATTAGCACATTGTTTATTGTCTTATCGTTTCATCAGTCCCACTTTTAAGTTCAATTTAAAATAATACGCGCCGTTTTCGCGTTCCAGATAGCCGTATTTGTCTTTCTGAACCGGACCTTTTTCCAATCGGGTATTTTGGAACAGGAAATCGGCAAACACTTGCCTGAAAGCGCGCTGGTAGCATAATACTCCTCCGTCTCCTGTCACAAACAGGCATCCGTCGATAGCTGATTCGATGCCGGTATAGACTTTTGCCGGACGCATGCCTGTAGCAATGGCAAGCAGGAATTCTTTTACCTTGTACTCATAATAGCCGTGTTTGGTAATTAGCTCATCCTTGATTTTCAGCGGATTCAGTTGTTTTACCGCCTCCGTAAGCTCAGATACCTTTGTGATGCCGTTCAGCCACATCAGGCGGGTCATTTCGCCTAACATGCGTCCCATGTGAAGGTCGAGCATCGAAAGGTTGCTTCGGAATATTTTGTCTGCCACATCGTTGTATTTCAATATGCCGCCCAACCGTTCAATCATCTGCATGCGTCCCAGCACATCGTCTTCTTCGCCGAACGCATTGATTTTATTTATCGTAGGCGAAGCAAACTTTATTCCTGTCTGCTCGAACTTGAAGTTTGCCGTGCGCCCTCCGTCGAGCAAAGGATAAAGTGTCCCGATACGCGAACGGACGCAAAGTCCGGTCAGCGGAGCTTCCTCGCTATAGAATGCCACTTTCAAGTCTGTACGGTCATCTGTCTTCGCTTCTAAGTCGTAAATGGCTGCTTCGTCTAAAAAGCCTTCCACACCGTCGGGCGAAGTTACATTCTCTCCTTCGGTTTCGCGCAAAGCCTGCAAAATCAAGTCGGCTACCGTGCCGAAATCTTCCCGTGGAATGCGCTTGTCTATCGTTTCACCCCAAATCCGCACGTCGTTCTTGCCTACGATGTAATTGCGTGTACCGTCATGTTCTTCCCGTTGCACTCGTGCCACAGGCAAGCAACATGTTTTGTTCTGTTTCACATCCGGTGTGCCGGCATATACATATCCGTCTGCCAGCAGACGGAAAAACGCATACAGTTCGCTCCATTCTTTCTTCGTTGCGTCAAAAGCCATACTTGTCTGATTATTTAATGGTTTCTTATGTGGATGCAAAGATAAGTAAAACGAATGTTAATAGAAAAGCTTCTGTGAAGCTATTTTGTTAAACAATGCTACTGTGCGAATAATTTTCTTCGTATTGTTTGCTATTTCATCAAAAGTCACTACCTTTGCATTGTGTTTTTCATAGTATTAGATTTAAGGTTAACAAAAGGTTGGAGTACGGCGGTACTCCTTTTTTTATGCCCTTATGTTTCTTGCGCTGTTCAAAACAGTTAGAACAGATATCCGAATCCGATATTCAGATAAATGGGATACATGGCGAACGTGATGGTCTTGAAATCTTTCTGGAAGATGTCGTTCAGTCCCCAAGTCAGATCGGCGTGTACGGTAAGGTGTTTATAGGCGCGCCATGAACCACCCACCTGCAATCCCCATTGGAAGTGGCGGAGGTCTTCGGAAAAGTCATAGGTCGCGATGTTGTCGCCTGTAAAGTTGACACGGCTTCCGGTAGCGTCGGGGGTGCGGAGATGTCCTTCGTAGACGTTTCCGTTGAAGTCACCGTTCATCATGTATGACAGATAAGGTCCGAATACCAGTTTCCAGCGTTCGCTGATTTTATAATTGGCAAGGATAGGGATGGAAAGCAGCGACATTCTTACTTTCGTCTTTACGCCTCCGGTCCAAAGTCCTTGGATTTTCCCTCCGGTTTCGCTTAATATTTCCATACCGTAGTTTTTTACCGTGGCTTCGGTAGTCATGCTTTTGCTATCTAAGCGTACTCCTACGCTTACGCCCCATTTTTTTGCTTCATCTATCCATTTCGTAGCGTTTCCTTCAATGGTAATGGCAAGTCCCGGTTTGTAGCTGTCTATGCTTCTGATTTCGTGAGGAAGCGGAAGGGGGATGTGCCTCCGATATTGACTCCTGCCTTGAATTCGTATTCCAGCCCGTGCAGGGTCGACCAGATTAAGCCTTTGTGTTCGGGTTGCTGCGCTTGTACAGTGCTGAAACCCAGCGTGAAGAGGGTGACGAGGATAAGTATGTATTTTTTCATATCGTTTGCTTGTTTTTAGGGGTTATTATTCACAGATGACTTCCACTTCGTCTATGCAAAGTTCGCTTCCTACCGCTCCGCGGAAATATCCTCCTCCGATGCTGGAAGAGAAAACGATAGCCAGTTTGTATTTGCCGTCAGCCAGTCCTTCTTCGTCTATCGTCTTGCCGTTTTGTGCCTCGAATGGCAAGTCAAAGTAGGTCCATTCATCGGTTTCTTTCATGTCGGAAATGCGTGCCATCAGTGCTATGTTCTCGTTAATGGCTCCTGTCAGGGGAAGCGCGTCGCCTTCCAAGGTATAGTCGCTGGTCGGCGCTTCGTAGAGTAGGGCATAGATGTCGCCCATGTCGGTTTCTTCTTCTACCACCTGTTTGTCTTCATCGGTAAACACTTCTCCCCGTTTATATTTGTACCAGCCGGTAATGCGTACGGGCAGTTTGGTGAAAGGAAATCCGAAACGGGTGGCTCCGAGCGGATCTATAACGGCATTTTGCACATCAAACGATCCTATAAACAGATTGCCTGCCGCAATAGGCATGCCGATAGGCTCTCCGAAAGAACCGGTATCACTGGTAGTAAGACGCACGCATTTGCCGCTGTAGCCTATTGGTCCCTGTACGGTAGGGTATTGAGTCTCGTCGAGTGCCATGCCGCTCAGTTCGTAGCCTGGGTTTCCGCTTGCCCACTGCATGATGCCCGACTCATTGGTGAGATAGAAAATATGATAGGGCGTAGTGGCGCGCAGGTTTTCGAACGAATAATGAGTGGGAAGTTCCATTTTGTTGATGCGGACTACATACGTGGCGGTTGTGTTTCCGTCTTCCGATGTCACGGTAAACCGGCGCAATGTGCGTTGGCTGAAATCGTAATACGGAGGCTGGTCGCCTGCTTCTGTTTCGTCGGCTTGAATGGTTGCGCCGTCGGCAAGCGTGAAGTTCAGTTCCTGCTGTGATACATCTGTACCGTCGAGCACATAAATTTCTATTTCTTTGTGGGTGGCATCTATGCTTGCCAGTTGGATATTTTCGCCTGTGCAGTCATCGATGGCTGCTTCTACGTTCAGGGCTTCGTCTTGAATGCACGAAGACACCGCCAGGGTAAGAAGGAACCCTGCAAAGATTTTTCGGATATTCATAACATTATCGGCTTTAGCGTAATAACTCGGCAAAGATAATGAAATAAGTGTAACTGTTGATAAAGTGAGTGTTAAAATAGGAATGGCGGGGAAGGATAAGCGTAAAAAAATCCGGCTTCCTGTGACGGAAGCCGGATTGAAATTTGTCGCACCTGTATAAATTATACGATGCCTTGAGCCATCATGGCATTTGCCACTTTCATGAATCCGGCTACGTTGGCACCCTTTACGTAGTTGATGTAACCGTCGGCTTCCGTTCCGTACTGCACGCAAGCCTCGTGGATGTTCTTCATGATGCTTTTCAGCTTTTCGTCTACTTCTTCGGCGCTCCAGCCCAGTTTAATGGAGTTCTGGGTCATTTCAGGCCCGATACCGATACACCGCCGGCATTGGCAGCCTTACCCGGTGCATAGAGAATCTTCGCTTCCTGGAATACACGGATTGCTTCGGGGGTAGAAGGCATGTTGGCACCTTCGGATACAGCGAATACACCGTTGGCAACCAAAGCTTTGGCATCGTCGCCGTTGATTTCATTCTGCGTGGCAGAAGGCAGGGCAATGTCGCCTTTTTCGTTCCAAGGACGTGCTCCGGCTACGTATTTGCAGCCGTATTTCTCTGCATATTCGCGGATACGTCCACGGTACAGGTTCTTCAGTTCCATGATGTAATCCAGTTTTTCGCGGTCGATTCCGTCCGGATCGTAGATGTAACCGTCTGAGTCGGACATCGTAACTACTTTCGCACCCAACTGAATCAGTTTCTCTACGGTATATTGTGCTACGTTTCCTGCACCTGATACCAGACAAGTCTTGCCTTTGATGTCGATGTTGCGGGTCTTCAGCATTTCGAGCAGGAAGTAGATGTTTCCGTAACCTGTTGCTTCGGGGCGAATCAATGAACCTCCGAATTCGCGTCCTTTACCGGTAAGCACACCGCTAAATTCACGGGTCAGTTTCTTGTACATACCGAACATGTAGCCTACTTCACGTCCGCCTACACCGATGTCACCGGCAGGTACATCGGTTTCAGGACCAATGTGACGCCACAATTCCAGCATGAAAGCCTGGCAGAAACGCATTACCTCAGCGTTTGATTTGCCACGTGGAGAGAAGTCTGAACCACCTTTGCCTCCACCCATCGGGAGTGTAGTCAATGAGTTCTTGAATGTTTGTTCGAAAGCCAGGAACTTCAGGATACCGAGGTTTACGGAACTGTGGAAACGGATACCGCCTTTGTACGGGCCAATGGCGTTGTTATGCTGTACACGGTATCCCATATTGGTCTGGATGTTGCCTTTATCGTCCATCCACGTTACACGGAACTGGTAAACACGGTCTGGAATACACAAGCGTTCAATCAGATTCACTTTGTCGAATTCAGGATGCTTGTTGTATTCTTCTTCGATTGTACCTAACACTTCTTCTACTGCCTGATGGTACTCAGGTTCATTCGGAAATCTTCTTTTCAGATCTTCCAATACTTTAGCTGCATTCATTCTTCTAATCTTGTTATTGGTTATTAAATATTCTTCTCGTTGTTTGATGTGGCAAAAGTATAGATTATTTTTTATTTGTGCAACAATTTAGTAAGAAAATCAATGGAAAAACATCAAAAAGTTGTTTTTGTTTCGTTTTTGTGTAGAAATGACTACTTCTGTCACTTCTTTTTTAACGCTTTGACAATTGAATGAATACCAGAGCGCCTGAAATGAGTATCGTCATGATAAGCATGCCGTCAATTTGCGGGCTGGAAGTAAGGACAATGAAGCAAAGTGCTGCCCAAGCCAAGGCTAACACGACACATTGTGAAGGAGTGAGTGGTTTTCGCATAAAGGTCAGAGTATAAAAAGGTGTATGGTGATAGAAGAAACGCAGATTCGCGCAGATTCTCGCGTTGACGAACATAAGTGACATGGTCGACTCACTTATGTGAAACGTCCGAGTTACTTATGTTAAACGGTCGAGTCACTTATGTTCATCAAAATGCATAATACATCTCTACGGTGATGGCAATCTACAATATGCACATTTCAATGCCGCTTGAAGTATAATCTGCGAAAATCTGTGTAAATCTGCGTTTCAAGACAGAGACATAAATTTATTCTTGGTTATGCAACTTCTTTTCCACGATGGCATCGATGCAGGCGATGGCGGTGATGTTGACGATATCGCGCACCGAACTTTCGATGTCGGTAAAGTGAATCGGTTTGTTCAGTCCCATCTGAATCGGGCCTATCACTTCTGTTTCACTCATGTTCTGGATGAGTTGATAGGTGGCGTTGGCAGAAGTCAGGTTGGGGAATACCAGGGTATTGACTTCCTTGCCCTTCAAGCGGGTGAACGGATATTTTTCATCACGCAATTCGTTGTTCAATGCGAACTTAACTTGCATTTCGCCGTCGATTGCCAAATCGGGGAATTCGCGGTGCATGTAATTGATGGCTTCGTGTACTTTTGCCGGGCTTCCTTCCTGGTCCGAACCGAAGTTTGAATAAGAAAGCATCGCTACTACCGGTTCCTGATTGAAGAAACGGACTGCCTTTACTGACAGTTTGGCGATGTCAATCAACGCATCGGTATCGGGATGGCGGTTGATTAAGGTGTCGGCAATGAAGTAAGTGCCTTTCTTCGAGTTCAGGATGTGCATGGTGCCGAAATGTTTGTATTCAGGCTGGATGCCGATGACTTCTTTGGCAACTTTGATGGTGTTGGAATACTTGGTGTACAGACCGGTAACGAATGCATCGGCTTCTCCTGTCTCTACCATCATCATGCCGAAGTAGTTGCGTTCGAACATCTTGTCGTTTGCCTCTTGATAATTTGCTCCTTCACGGGCACGTTTCTCGCTCAAGATGCGTGCATAGCGTTCGCGGCGTTCTGCTTCACGGTCATGACGCAAGTTGACGATTTCGATGCCTTCCAAGCTTAAATCCAGTTCTTTGGCAAGTTTCTCGATGCGTTCTTCGTTGCCCAACAGAATCGGGTGGCAGATGCCTTCGGCTTTTGCTTCTACCGCAGCTCTCAACATGTTGGGGTGGATGCCTTCAGCAAATACGACACGCTGCGGGTTCTGGCGTGCGGTTTCGTATAACTGGCGGGTAAGCTTGTTTTCTTGTCCCATCAGTTCGCGCAAGTGATTCTTGTATCCGTCCCAGTCGGTGATATGCTTGCGTGCTACTCCCGAATCCATAGCAGCCTTGGCTACAGCCATAGACACTTCGGTTATCAGGCGCGGGTCAACCGGTTTCGGAATGAAATAATCGGGTCCGAAGGTCAGGTTGTTGACATGGTAAGCGTTGTTTACTACATCGGGTACCGGTTTCTTTGCCAGTCCGGCAATGGCGCGTACGGCTGCCAGTTTCATTTCTTCGTTGATGGCTGTAGCACGAGTGTCGAGTGCGCCGCGGAAGATGTAGGGGAATCCGATAACGTTGTTGATTTGGTTCGGGTAATCAGAACGTCCGGTTGACATTAATACATCCGGGCGTGATGCCATGGCGTCTTCGTACGAAATTTCGGGTGTCGGGTTTGCCAATGCGAAAACAATCGGGTGAGAAGCCATGCTGCGTACCATGTCTTGTGTCAGGACGTTCCCTTTGGAAAGTCCCAGGAATACATCGGCGCCTTTGATGGCTTCGGCTAATGTATGTACATCGGTGCGGTCTGTCGCAAAGAATTTCTTCTGTTCGTTCAGGTCGGTACGCTCTTTGGTTATGACCCCTTTGCTGTCCAGCATCAGGATGTTTTCCAGTCGCGCTCCCAGTGAGATGTAAAGTTTGGTGCATGATACGGCAGAAGCTCCGGCTCCATTTACTACAATCTTTACTTCTTCTATCTTCTTGCCTGCTACCTCCAGCGCATTCAGCAGTCCTGCACTTGAAATAATGGCGGTTCCGTGCTGGTCATCGTGCATGACCGGGATGTCCAGTTCTTCTTTCAGCCGTTGTTCGATTTTGAAGCACTCAGGTGCTTTGATGTCTTCCAGGTTGATACCGCCGAACGTGGGGGCAATTGCCTTGACTGCTTCGATAAATTTGTCGGGGTCTTTTTCGTTTACTTCAATATCGAATACATCGATGCCTGCGTAAATCTTGAACAGTAATCCTTTTCCTTCCATGACCGGTTTGCCGCTCATGGCACCGATGTCTCCCAATCCCAATACGGCGGTTCCGTTCGAAATAACCGCTACCAAGTTCCCTTTGTCTGTGTAGTCGTATGCCGTGTCGGGGTTCTTTTGGATTTCCAGGCACGGTTCCGCTACACCGGGAGAATAAGCTAAAGACAAATCACGTTGGGTTTGATAAGGCTTGGTCGGTACGACCTCAATTTTTCCTGGCTTGCCTTGCGAGTGATAAAGCAGGGCAGCTTCTTTTGTTATTTTCACCATTTTCTTATAGATTTATCGTTAATGTGTAGCGCAAAAGTAAGAATAAAATGACAAATGCACGATATTTTGGCTTTAAAAACTCTAAATTATAGAATTGAAACATTTTTTAGTCGATAGAATTTGTCATTTGGTCGGATATTTAGGACTAAATGTAATAACTTCCTTGTTTTATGGTTATTCTTAGTTAAACACCTATCTTTGTATAGAGAGTTTTTTCTATCTTTGCACTGCTAAAAACGAGTGCGTTTGAGAAAGTATTTCATAGGCAGCAAAATAAAAAATAAGAAACACTAACAGTTATATTTATGAATATGAGCATGAAAAAAAACAGAAGTTTTTCTTCTAGCCGGATAGCCCTTTTGGCATTGGGCATATCGGCGTTGACTGCATGTAGCAGCCAAGGCGGTAAAATGGGTGATGACGAGTTCACAGTACAGGAGGTGACTTCTACTTCCAGTAATCAGGTGACAAAGTATCCGGCAACAATCAAAGGTTTGCAGGATATTGAAATCCGTCCGCAAGTATCGGGATTTATCGTGAAATTGTGTGTAGACGAAGGTGCTACCGTTCATAAGGGACAAGCGTTGTTCCAAATTGACCCCACACAATATCAAGCAGCGTTTGACCAGGCTAAGGCGGGGGTTGAGTCTGCGAAAGCAAATCTGAAGACTGTTTCGGAAACGGAAGTGAACAAAAAGATGCTTCACGAACAGAAAATCATCAGTGATTTTGAATATCAGACTGCCGTCAACAACCTGTTGACAGCTAAGGCAAGCCTGGCACAGGCTGAAGCTTCGTACACTGCTGCCAAGCAGAATCTGGGATTCTGTACGGTGACCAGCCCTTCGGACGGCGTTATCGGTACGTTCCCCTACCGTATAGGTGCACTGGTAAGCCCGTCGGTAGCTGATCCTTTGACAACGGTTTCTCAAATCGGGGACATGTATGTGTATTTCTCGCTGACCGAAAAGGAACTGTTGAACCTGACCAAGGCAGGTGGTACACTGAAAGAGCAATTGGAGAAGATGCCGGAAGTGCAGCTGGAACTTTCTGATGGAAGCGTTTATGCGGAAAAAGGAAAGATTGATGCCGTGAGCGGTGTTATCGACCAGGAAACCGGTTCGGTAAGCATGCGTGCCATTTTCCCCAATAAGCAGAATGTACTGCGGAGCGGAGGTATGGCGAACATTATCTTCCCTTATACAATGGAAAATGTATTGTTGGTTCCGCAGTCGGCTACGGTAGACATCCAGGACAAGAAGTTCGTTTACGTATTGCAACCGGACAGCACTGTGAAGTATACGGAAATCCAAATCTCGAATTTGAACGACGGCAAGAACTACATTGTGCTTGACGGTTTGAAGTCGGGCGACAAGATTGCCGTAGAAGGTGTAACCCGTTTGAGCGACGGTATGAAGATTACTCCGATTACCCCTGCCCAGAGAGAAGCCAAGTATCAGCAGGCTTTGAAAGACCAGAGAGAAGGCAATCTGGCTACAGCTTTTAATTGATTCAATACGTAAATATCGTTATATAATATATAAGGTATAGAATGAAACTAGATAAATTTATTAACCGTCCGGTATTATCAACCGTTATCTCAATTTTGTTGGTAATCTTGGGTTTTATCGGTTTGGCTACTTTGCCAATTACCCAATATCCGGACATTGCGCCGCCTACCGTTTCGGTTAGTGCGACCTATACAGGTGCCAATGCGCAGGCTGTATTGAACTCTGTGATTTCTCCGTTGGAGGACCAGATCAATGGTGTGGAAAACATGATGTATATGCAGTCTACCGCTACCAATAACGGCTCGGCACGTATCACAGTGTATTTTAATCAAGGAACTGACCCCGATATGGCGCAGGTCAATGTGCAGAACCGTGTGACGCAGGCTCAAGGTCTGTTGCCTGCCGAAGTAACACAGGTCGGTGTGACCACCATGAAGCGTCAGACCTCTATGTTGATGATTTTCTCTATCTATGATAAGGAAGACAAATACAACATCGAGTTCCTCGAAAACTACGCAAGTATCAACTTGATTCCGGAAATCAAGCGTGTAAGCGGTGTGGGTGATGCCAATGTGATGGGTACCGACTACTCCATGCGTATCTGGTTGAAACCGGATGTGATGGCGCAGTATAAGTTGGTGCCGAGTGACATTACGGGGGTATTGGCAGAACAGAACGTGGAAGCCGCTCCGGGGCAGTTCGGTGAACGCGGTAACCAGTCGTTCCAATATACCATCCGTTATAAAGGACGTTTGTCGAGCGAAACAGAATTCGGCGATATTGTCATCAAGTCTTTGCCGAACGGTGAATTGCTTCGCTTGAAAGATGTAGCCGAAATGGAATTGGGCCGTTTGACTTACAACTTCAACAATACGGTAAACGGTCATAAGGCGGTATCTTGTATCATCTATCAGATGGCAGGAACCAATGCGACGGAAACCATTGCTAACTTGGAAAAAGTGCTTGCCGAATATGAAAAGAATCTTCCCGAAGGCTTGGGTATCAACATTGCACAGAGTGCCAACGACTTCTTGTTCGCTTCTATTCATGAGGTTGTCAAGACGTTGATTGAAGCATTTATCCTGGTGTTTATCGTAGTATATATCTTCTTGCAGGATATGCGTTCTACGTTGATTCCGGCGATTGCCATTCCGGTTGCGTTGATTGCCACTTTCTTTGCCTTGAAGATTATCGGCTTTAGTATCAACTTGCTGACTTTGTCGGCTATGGTGCTTGCGATTGCGATAGTCGTCGATGATGCCATAGTCGTCGTCGAGGGTGTCCACGCCAAGTTGGACCAGGGATATAAGTCAACGCGTGAGGCATCTATCGATGCCATGAGCGAATTGGGCAGCGCCATCGTTTCCATTACGTTGGTGATGATGTCTGTGTTCATTCCGGTAAGTTTCATGAGTGGTACGGCAGGTACCTTCTACCAGCAGTTCGGTCTGACCATGGCGATTTCTATCGGTTTCTCGGCTCTGAACGCCTTGACGCTTTCTCCGGCATTGTGTGCCTTGTTCTTGAAACCGCATAATTCGGAAGCTACGTTGAAAGAACGTATGGGTACGGCTTATAAGGAGTCTCGTAAGATTCTCGTGGCACGGTATACAGACGCTCTTGGTAAGTGGATGAACCCGAAGATTGTCATTCTCTTTACAATCGTTGCTATTTTGGGTATGATTTTCGGCTTGTTCAGTTTTGGAGAACATCCGGTGCTCTGTATCGTGATGATTATTATCAGTGTCTTGGCTTTTGCCGGTATGACTACCGACAAGTTCAAGAACTCGTTCAACAAGTCGTATAATTCGTTGCTGGCAAAATACAAGAAACGTGTCGTATTCTTTATCCACAAACGTTGGCTGTCAATGGGTATGGTTGCCGGAGCGATTGTGCTTTTGGTCGTATTCATGAGCATTACACCTACCGGTATGGTGCCGAATGAAGATACGGGTACCATTATGGGTTCTGTGACTTTGCCTCCCGGCACTTCTCAGGAACGTGCGCGTGAAGTATTGGCACAGGTAGACAGCCTGATTGCTGCCGAACCTGCCGTTCAGTCACGTACAGTGATTTCCGGTTATAGCTTCATCGGCGGTCAGGGACCTTCTTACGGTTCTATCATCATCAAGCTGAAAAACTGGGAAGAACGGAGTACGCAGCAGAGTTCAGATATTGTGGTCGCTACGTTGTTCATGCGTTCACAGAAACTCTTCAAGGATGCGCAGGTATTGTTCTTTGCGCCCCCGATGATTCCGGGTTATTCTATTTCAACTGATATTGAGTTGAACATGCAGGATAAGACCGGTGGTAGTCTGGACCACTTCTTCCAGGTGGTAAACGACTATATTGCCGCTTTGCAGGAGCGTCCGGAAATCAATTCGGCTTCTACCAACTTTAACCCGAGCTTCCCGCAATATCAGTTGGATATTGATGCGGCAGCTTGTAAGAAAGCAGGTATCAGCCCGAGCGACATCTTGACAACCATGCAAGGTTACTTTGGTGGTATCTATGCTTCTAACTTCAACAGCTTCGGTAAGATGTACCGTGTGATGATTCAAGCAGAACCCGATGCTACAAAGAACTTGGAGTCGTTGAACGGAATCAAGGTGCGTGGCAGTGACGGCGAGATGGCTCCTATTTCGCAGTTCGTATCGCTGAAGAAGATTTACGGTCCGGATGTCATCAGCCGTTTCAACCTGTATACTTCTATTCAGGTGATGGTTTCTCCGGCTGCCGGTTATTCTTCAGGTCAGGCATTGCAAGCGATTGCTGAAGTAGCAAACGATAACTTGCCTGCCGGTTTCGGTTACGAATTGGGAGGTATGGCGCGTGAAGAGGCACAGACCACCAATACGACAGGAATTATCTTTGTGCTCTGTCTGGTATTCGTTTACTTGTTGCTGAGTGCACAGTATGAAAGCTACCTGTTGCCTTTGGCAGTATTGTTGTCAATACCTTGCGGTTTGTTGGGAAGCTTCCTGTTTGTCAACGGTTTCTCGGCATTGGGCAGTATTCCGGCATTGAAGATGGTATTGGGAACGATGTCGAACGATATTTATATGCAGATTGCGTTGATTATGTTGATGGGTCTGTTGGCAAAGAATGCCATCTTGATTGTAGAGTTCGCGCTCGACCGTCGTAAGCAGGGTATGAGTATATCTTGGGCAGCTGTCTTGGGTGCTTCCGCCCGTCTGCGACCGATTCTGATGACTTCTTTGGCAATGATTATCGGTTTGCTCCCGTTGATGTTCGCCTTTGGTGTAGGTGCCCACGGTAACCGTACATTGGGTGCTTCGGCTATCGGCGGTATGTTGATTGGTATGATTTTCCAGATTTTCATCGTTCCGATTTTGTTCGTGACGTTCCAATGGTTGCAAGAAAAAGTTAAACCGATGGAATGGGATAGCTTGGACGAAAGCGAAGTGGAATCTGAAATTGAACAGTATACTCCTACTAAACGATAAGATGATAATGAAGAAACAAATAATAGGAATTGTGTGCGTAGCTGCTATGATGAGCAGCTGCCACATTTATAAATCGTATGACCGTCCGGAAACGATAGATGCTTCGGGCATCTACCGTGACCCGGTTTCGCCTACGGATACGTTGGCAACAACCGATACGACAAATATGGGAAACCTGCCTTGGCAAGAAGTTTTCCGCGATGCCAAGCTGCAGGCGCTTATTGAAGAGGGATTGGCGAACAATGTGGATTTGCAGGCTGCCGCCCTTCGGGTGGAAGAAGCGAAAGTCATGCTGACTGCTGCCAAGTTGTCTTATCTCCCTTCCATCAATCTGGCTCCTCAAGGTACTGCAACCAGCATGGATGGAGGAAATTATGTAAAGGCTTATACGCTGCCGGTTGCAGCCAGTTGGGAACTTGATTTCTTCGGTAAGATTCTGAATACGAAACGCGGGCAGAAGGTGGCTTATCTTCAGAGCCAATATTCTGAACAAGCTACACGTTCGCAAATCATTTGCGGCATTGCGAATACGTATTATTCTTTGTTGATGCTCGACCGTCAGGTAGAGATTACAAGCCAGACTGTAGACATCTATAAGGAAAACGTACGCACGATGGAAGCGATGAAGATTGCCGGAATGACTACCGAGGCTGCTGTAGCCCAGATGCGTGCCGCTTACCATCAGGTACAGGCTTCGTTGCTGGACTTGCAGCGTCAGGTGCGTGAAACTGAGAACTCGCTTTGCGTGCTGTTGGCAAAGACTCCTCAACCGATTGACCGCAATACTTTGGATGAGCAGGTGATGCCGGAAGATTTGACGGTAGGCGTTCCTTTGCAATTGTTGGAAAACCGTCCCGATGTTAAGATAGCCGAGATGACTTTGGCAAGTGCATATTATACAACCAATCAGGCGCGTGCTGCGTTTTATCCGGGATTGAACATTACGGCTACGGCAGGTTGGACGAACGGGTCGAACATTTCGGTTGCCAATCCGGCTGAGTTCATGTTTCAGGCATTGGCTTCATTGGCACAACCTATCTTTAACAATGGCAAATTAGTGGCTAACTTAAAGGTCTCGAAAGCTGAAGAAGAGATTGCACGTATGAATTACCAGCAGACCATTCTGGAAGCCGGAGAGGAAGTCAGCAATGCCTTGCGTCTCTATGATACACAGGACAAGAAGCTGCAACACGATCGTCAGCAGGTAGACCAGTTGGACAAGGCGGTTACTTATACCAAAGCATTGTTCCAAAGTGGTGATGCCACATACCTGGAAATCCTGACGGCACAGCAGAACCTGCTGAGCGCTCAATTGACCGAAGTTTCGGACAATATGCAGCGCATACAGGCAGTCGTTTCTTTGTATAGTGCATTGGGCGGAGGTAGAGAATGAGATTTATTAACCTTAAAATAAAGCAACTATGATCAGTCCTTTAGCTTATGTTGACCCGTCTGCAAAGATTGGCAACAATGTTACGGTTCATCCGTTTGCCTATATCGATAAGAATGTCGAGATAGGGGATGACAATGAGATTATGCCTTACGCAAGCCTGATGAGTGGTACACGTATGGGTAACGGTAACAAGGTCTGTCAAGGAGCAGTGATTGCAGCTGTTCCGCAAGACTTTGCCTATACAGGAGAAGATACCATTGCACGCATCGGAGACAATAATGTGATTCGTGAGAATGCCGTGATTATCCGTGCTACACATGCCGACCATGAAACATCGGTGGGTAATGGTAATTTTATCATGACCGGTGCACGTTTGTCGCACGACGTGACAGTAGGCAACCGGTGCATTATCGGAAACGGTTCGCAAATTTCGGGAAACTGCATCGTTTTCGATTGCTCTATCCTGACATCGAATGTGCTGATGCAAGGAAATACGCGGCTGGGAAGTTATTCGGTGGTGCAAGGAGGTTGCCGTTTCGTAAAGGATATACCTCCTTATATCGTGGCAGCGCACGAACCGATTGAGTTCTACAGCATCAGTACGCTTGTGCTGGAGCGTGCAGGATTCTCTGAGACCTTAGTCAAGCACATTGCGCAGGCATACCGTATTTTGTACAAGGCAAATACCTCACAGCACGATGCGCTGATCCGTATCAGGGAGCAGATTCCGAACAGTCCTGAAATTGAAAACATTATCAAGTTTGTGGAATCTTCCAAGCTGGGTATCATTCATTGATTTGTATCTCTTGTTGAGATAAGCATAAAAACTTCCAAAGCCCGTAAGGAGCTTTGGAAGTTTTTTTATTTGGTACGTGTGTGGCGTATGTCGAAAATCTGTTATCTTTGTGCCGTTTTTTTAGTGTGAGAACGATGAAAAATAAAGTTACATCCACGTTTCTCTTTGCTTTGCTGGTTGCAGGAGGTTTGTTGGCGATGTATTTCCTGCCTGTCTTGAAGATTGGGGGATATACATTGCGCAAAGTTGATTTACTGTCCGACTTGCGCCCCGACCCTGTGGAGGAAGTGCTGGCAGACTCTGATTCTTTGGTGTTGCCTCCGGTGGTGAAGCCTGCCTTTGTCGATACATGCAAGACCGGAATGACCTGCATCGAAGACTATGCCGATTCTACGATGCGGGGGATGTCGCATTTCTACGAAGCCTTGTCGGCTTGTCCGACGCTTCACCGTCCCGTGCGTATTGCTTATTTCGGAGATTCGTTTATCGAAGGAGACATTCTCACTGCCGATTTGCGTGCCATGCTTCAGTCGCGTTTCGGCGGTTGTGGTGTCGGTTATGTCCCGGTTACTTCCCGTGTGGCAGGATTCCGTCCCACGGTTAAACATACGTTCAGCGGTTGGAAGACCCATTCGGTTACTGATTCGGTGGGCTTTAACCGCCGTTTGCAGGATTTGTCCAATCATTATTATTATCCTTCGCCGGGTGCCCGTGTTACGTTGAAAGGTTTGGGTACATACGCTGACCATCTGGGAGCCTGCGAGACGTCTTCCTTCTATTTTGTTTCGCTCGACTCCATCCGGCTTTCGGCTGTACTCAATCAGGGAGCGGATACGGTTTCGTATGCTTTTGCCGGCGACAGCCTGTTACAGGCTGCTACGGTGCAGGAGGATATACGTAGTGTCGAATGGAGAGTGGAACATACAGATTCTACTGCTATCTGTTACGGTGTGACCATGGATCCTTCTTCGGGCATTGTGGTTGACAACTTCAGTACCCGGGGCAGCAGCGGGCAGCAGTTGGGCGGTGTGCCGATGCCGATGTTGCGGGCGTATAACCGGCTCCGTACATACGATTTGATTGTCTTGCAATACGGTTTGAATGTGGCATCGGAAGGTATAACGAATTACCGCTATTACACTTCCGAAATGGTGAAGGTAATCAACCGTTTGAAAGAGGCATTCCCGCAAGCTTCCTTCTTGCTGGTCAGCATCGGAGACCGTGAGTCGAAGGATGAGACAGGCAAGTTGCGTACGATGCCGGGTGTCAAGAACTTGGTGCGCTATCAGCAGGCACTGGCTGCCGAGACGCATATCGCTTTTTGGAATCTTTACGAAGCGATGGGGGGAGAAGGCAGCATCGTGAAAATGGTGGAAAGCAAGCCTCAGATGGCAAACTACGATTATACCCATATTAATTTCAGAGGAGGGAAACACTTGGCTGAATTGTTATTTGAGACATTGATGTACGGCAAAGAACAGTATGAGAAACGGAAAGCTTATGAAAATGAATAGGTTACGATACGTTTTAGCATTGCTCTTTCTGGTGGGGCAATGGGTATACGCGCAAGACACCATACCCGTCCAGCCCAAGCCGGACAGGCATTCGGAGCCGATATATTCCAGTGAAGAGATGACCCGGCTCATGGAATTCATTGCCGTAGACAGTCCGATGCCGGATAAGTTCTTGCAGACTGAGGATAATGTTCTGACAGACCCGACGGCTTCTTTAGCGCCTTTCTTTGCAAAGTTAAAGCGGTTGGACCGTCCGGTACGCATTGTGCATATCGGCGATTCGCATGTACGTGGGCACGTCTTTCCGTATGTGATGCGCCGTTGTCTGGAAGATGATTTCGGAATGAGGGCAGTAGAAGACCTTCCGGTGTCTTATCAGACTTCGGGATTGGCGGTGGAAACAGGCAGGGAAGGAGTGGTGTATCATATCTTGGGGGTAAATGGAGCTACTTGCGCTTCGTATTCCACGCCCGAACGTTTGCAAAAGGTGGCAGACTTGTATCCCGATTTGGTAATCGTGTCATTTGGAACAAACGAGGCGCACGGGAGGCGTTATTCTGCTTCCGAACATACAGAAGCCATGAGAACCATGCTGGCTGTATTGAAACAGCAATGTCCCGATGCGGCTTTTCTATGGACTACTCCGCCCGGCGCTTACGTTAGAAACGGACGGCGTGGACCGCGTGTCATCAATCCGCGGACACCTTCGGTGGTAAGTACCGAATTGCGTTTCGCACGCGAGAACGGGCTTGCCGTTTGGGACTTATACGATATTGTGGGAGGAAAGGAGCGTGCCTGCCTGAACTGGAATGCGGCACATTTCTATCAGCGCGACAAGATTCATTTTACGAGAGAAGGATATATAGTACAAGGTTTATTGCTTCACGAAGCATTCATAAAGGCTTACAACGATTATGTGGCAACTGGATTGGAGTAAACTGGCAGAGGTCCTGACTTATGACCCCAGCCAGCCGATGATATTCAACAGCGGACTGTTTCTGTTTCTTTTTTTAGGGTTCAGCCTGGTTTATGCGCTGTTGCAGAAAAAGACGACGGCACGCCTGCTGTTCGTCACGGCATTTTCGTATTATTTCTATTACAAAAGCAGCGGCATTTATTTTTTCCTGTTGGGAATTGTGACGGTGAGCGACTTCCTGCTTGCCCGGCAGATGGTGCATACGGTACCGCTCATTGGAAAAGGAAGTTTCTGGTAGTTGTCAGCCTGTGCATTAACCTGGGCTTGTTGTGTTACTTCAAATACACCAACTTCTTTTACGAAATGCTCTGCCCTTTGTGGAACGGAAGTTTTGAACCGCTCGACATCTTCCTGCCGGTAGGCATTTCCTTCTTTACCTTCCAGTCGCTCAGCTACACCCTCGATGTGTATAGGGGCGACCTGAAACCGCTTTCCAGCCTGCTCGATTATGCTTTCTATGTATCGTTCTTTCCCCAGCTGGTGGCGGGTCCCATTGTGCGTGCCCGCGATTTCGTGCCTCAGATACGCCAGCCGCTCAGGGTTACCAACGAGATGTTCGGGCAGGGTATCTTCTTTATCGTGAGCGGTCTGTTCAAGAAGGCGGTCATATCCGATTACATCAGCATCAATTTCGTGGAGCGCATCTTCGATAATCCCGGTTTGTATTCGGGATTGGAAAACCTGTTCGGGGTATATGGCTATGCGCTGCAGATTTATTGCGACTTTTCGGGGTACAGCGATATGGCAATCGGGCTTGCCCTGCTGTTGGGCTTCCGTTTCCCCATCAACTTCAATTCGCCATACAAGTCGGACAGCGTGACCGATTTCTGGCATCGCTGGCACATATCCCTTTCTACGTGGCTCCGCGATTATCTGTACATTTCGATGGGAGGGAACCGCAAGGGGAAGGTCCGCACGTACATCAACTTGATTGTAACGATGCTTTTGGGAGGCTTGTGGCACGGAGCTTCTTGGAATTTCATCGTGTGGGGAGGGCTTCATGGAGCAGCGTTGGCGATGCATAAGTTCTTGCGCAGCCTGTTGCACCGTCCTAAGACCTATCGCAGTACGGGGATTCGGCGTTTCTTTGCGGTGGTGATTACGTTCCATTTCGTCTGCTTCTGCTGGATATTCTTCCGCAACACCACGTTCGAAGGTTCGCAGACGATGATCCGCCAAATCTTTACTTCGTTCCATCCCGAATTGTTCGTGCAGTTGATTACGGGTTATTGGAAAGTTTTTGCGCTGATGGCGTTGGGTTACGTGCTTCATTGGTTGCCCGATAGCTGGCAGGATGCGTGCAGCAGGGGCGTGGTCCGCCTTTCGCTGGTAGGGCAGGCGTTGCTGGTCATTGTGTTGATATTTATCGTGATTCAGGTAAAGAGCAGCGACATCCAGCCTTTCATTTATTTCCAGTTCTAAGGGAAACGTCTTTCACCGTAGAGGCTTTATGGTCAAACAGAAATGAAGTGTGAAAAGTCCGGTGATTCCTTATATTGAACGCAAAGGCGCAAAGGCGCGAAAGGATAATTTGGAGAAGGTAAAAGGTTGCGAAGCCCAATGCCGGCCTTTGTACTCTTGGCTCTCTCAAAGATAAAAACTCAGCGCTTCTGCGTCTTTGCGTTCCATTCCTTTTAATAGGTTGATATTGTGAAGGGATATTGCTGCATGGCCCGATGCATATAGCTTCTCCCCTCAGTCCTTATAGCCAGGACTGCAGTCCTGATAGGCTGGGACTGGAGTACTGACTGCAGAGGACAGCAGTCCTGACTATACAGGACTGGCAGGACAATAGGGTGTGTTGGTTTTCGCAGTTGAATGCGTCTGTCGTTTATTCCGTATCTTTCTTCAGCTTCTTTTCGACGGTGAACTCGTATTGCCCTTGGTACCAGCTTCCGTGCCCTTTTTCGACGAGTGTAGCTTCCATATCAGCGATGTTTGTACTGTCTGGTTGGAATAGCCCTCCATTCGCTTCTCCGTCGATGTCATCGAAGTAGACTTTCTGCTTGCCGATACCTCCGGTAGTGTTCATTTCGTTGGCAAATTCCCCTTGCTTGTCGGTATAGACCGTATCATCCATATACGGATTGGGCGTGTTGTCCCACGCATTCCGGATAATGACCCGAATGTTTTCGATGGGATTTCCGGCATCATCGGTCACGGTGCCTTTTACCCGATAGTCTACGGAAGGGCTTCCGTATTCTAATGGGTAAACATCATCTGTCGTCTCGTTGTCGCAAGATGTGAACCCTAAAGAAATCAATGCGCCCGACAGGAGGCGCGTCATCCATTTGTTTGTTTTCATACGCTTTGATTTATGATTGGGTGAATAATTTGTGCAAATGACATACTAACAGTTCGCCTTTCCCGTTGCGCAGGTGCATGCCGTTGCCCCGGCAATAGCGGAAATAGTCGCACGAGGCACATTCGCCGGTGTGCATCCATTCGCGGTTGCGATAGGGGAGGAAGCGGTTTTCCCATACGTCCATGAACTCGTCCTGATAGATGTTGCCTTGGTGGTAATCGGCGCGGATGCTGGGACACGACGAGATGGAGCCGTCTATCAGTACCGAGCCGACGGTGATGCCTGCCTGACAACTGAACAGGTGGTCGCGCACGTCTCCTTCGTAGTTGCCCAAGAAGCCTTCGCATCCGTAGCTGATGCGGATGTCTCCGGATTGGCGCGTGCGCTTGATGAAGTCCAGCATCCCCCGGAACTCTTCGGGGGAGAGTTGCAGTTCGGCATCGTGCGCCGCCCTTCCTATGGGGAACACGGTGAAGAGCCGCCAGCGTTTCAGTCCGATGCCGATGAGGTATTGTTTCAGTTCTTCCAGGTAAGGGTAATTGTGCTTGTTCACGCAGGTCACTACATCGAACACGAAGCCGGGTAAGGCTGCCAGCATACGGATGGCTTTGATGGCACGGTCGAAGCTTTCCGGATGTCCGCGCATCCAGTTGTGCTCTTCCTTGAATCCGTCCAGACTGACGGTAGCCGAGTGCATGCCGGCACGGATGAGGCTTTCCAACCGTTCGGGAGTAAGGAACAATCCGTTTGTCACCATGCCCCAAGGGAATCCTTTTTCGTAGATGGCACGTCCGCACGTTTCCAAGTCTTCGCGCACCAACGGTTCGCCTCCGGTCAGGATGACGAATACCTTGTGCGGGTCGGTGTGTGCGGCTACATTGTCCAGCACCCGCAGGAAATCTTCTTTCGGCATGTCCTGGTAGCCGGCTATCTTCTTGCAATCGCTTCCGCAATGGCGGCAATGCAGGTTGCAGCGCAGCGTGCATTCCCAGAATAGTTGGCGTAAGGGATGTTCCTTGATAAGGTTGTCGGTCAGCTTCCGGTTGATTTCCAACCCCAGGCGTTTGCGTAGTGTAAGTGATTCTTTCATAAACAATGTTTTTCACATTTTTATTAAGTAAATGAAAGAAAACTTCGAATACTGCATGTCATGTCCTGTTTTTTTACGTTCAGAAGCCCAACCGTTTGAATTCGTTTTCGAAGTTAGGCGTGAAGATGCCTGTGCCTAATGCTTTCCGGATGTCCTCTAAAGTCCAGAAGCGTCCGCCGTCCAGTTCGTCGCTGGGGGTGATAGTGCCGTCGTAGGTAGTACGGTGGCTGAATACCAGTTCTTTTTCACGGTCGGACTCGAATACATAATGTGTCAGGAGTTGGGGCGTGAAGCCGGTAATGCCTAATTCTTCGCGTGCCTCCCGTATCAGAGCCATTTCCACACTCTCGCCCAAATCGATATGTCCGCCTACCGATGTGTCCCATTTCCTCGGCTGGATGTCTTTCCATGCCGGACGGCGTTGCAGGAAGAGTTCGCCCCGGCTGTTGAACACGTGCAAGTGTACTACCGGATGCAGCAGTTTGCTCCCGTTGTGGCATTCGCCCCGCGTGGCTGCTCCCGTTATGTTCCCCTCTTCGTCTACGAGGGGAAACATTTCTTTTTCGTTGTCGCTTGTCATATCTTGATTCGTTTATCGGATGAAAAAATCACCACAGGGGACACAGAGTATCACAGAGGAAAATTTAAAGACTCTGTGTGCCTCTGTGGCCTCTGTGGTGAAATATTGCTTGTTTTATCGTCACAAAAATAAGCATTTCGCCGGATTTATCCTGCATCGCCTGCCGATTTATTCGGGAGAAACCGTCCGCAGCACGTAGCCTTTTTTCTTGATGGACTCGATGCGTATGCCCGAATCGTCTTTCAGGTAGTGGCGCAGGTAGGAAATCTGCACGTTCAGCGCAAGCGAGTTGGCGTACGAGTCGTTTCCCCATACGTGGGTCAGGATGTCTTCGCGGTAGACGGTCTGGTTGATGTTTTGGAACAGCAGGGTCAGTATTTCCGCCTGACGCGAGGTGACGGTGTGCGCCGTGCCGCATACGGTCAGCTCGTTGGTTTCGGGCGAGAAGAGGGTATGGCTAGCTTGGTAGTGCGGGTTGTCTTCGCCGGTACTGTCCGCGAAACGTTCTTCTATCTTTGCCAATAGTTCTTCGGGATAGAAGGGCTTGGGGATGTAGTCGTTCCCTTTCAGGCTGAATCCTTTCAGACGGTCGGAGATTTCGGTGCGGTCGGACAGGAAGAACAGCAGCACTTTCTTGTCCCAGCTGCGGATTTGCCGTGCCACCTCGAAGCCGTTTATCTCCGGCATATTGATGTCCAGCAATACCAGGTCGGGGCGGCAGAGGCGGAACTGCTCCAGCGCCTGCTTCCCGTTGGGCACGTGTACGACTTCGTAGCCTGCTCTTTCGAGGAAGCGTTTCAAGAACAACGAATACGTGGCATCGTCGTCGGCAAACAGGATTTTTAAGGGTGAATCGTTCATTGCGGTATAGATATATAAAAGGTGGTACCTCGGTTTGGTTCGCTCTCTACGCGGATGTGCCCGCGGTGGGCTTCCACCAAGCTTTTTACGTAGCTCAGCCCCAGTCCCAGTCCCGGAATGTTCTCGCGGCGCACTGCCGGGCTGCGGTAGAATTTCTCGAAGATGTGTTTCAGTTCGTCGGCTGGGATGCCCCTTCCGTTGTCGCTCACCTTGATGTCTGTCCGGTTGCCCGTCTGGCGGAGGGTGATTGTAATGACGGCTTCGCCCCGCGCATACTTCACGGCGTTTTCCAGCAGGTTGCTGAAGATGTTGCTGATGTGCATCCGGTCGGCTTTCACGAGGATGTCTTGCGGCTCGGAGTCGATGCGGATGCTCACGCCCTGCCTTTCGGCCTTTTCCGCCAGCGGACGGAGGAGGGCGTTCAGGCTGAACACGGTGCGGTTGAGCGGAATTTCCTTGAAGTCGCCGTAGGTCATGTCGCGCAGCTTCGAGAAATAGGCGGAGAGGTTGTCCAGCTCTGCTTGTGCATCGGCAACCGCTTCCCGGCGCAATGTTTCATCGTGGCTCATCTCTTTGTCCTTAAGTACCGACATCAGGATTTTTAGCGACTGTACGGGGCGTTTCAGTTCGTGAATCATCGCGTGCAGGAAGTCGTTGCGCAGGCGGTTCAGCTTCCGTTCGCCGTGAATGGTGCGTGCCTGGTAGATGAGGCAGAGCATCAGGAGGATTGCCCATACGGCAGATGCCGCCAGCATCCAGTATATCTCTTTCAGCAGCGTGCCGGTCTTGAGGCTGCCTCCGATGAAGACGCTTTCCCGGTTCAGGGGGTTGATGCCGAACTGCAGTCGGTACGTGGGGCGGAAGAAACTGCCTGCCGACACGGTCTCGATGTCCGCCAACAGCTGCCGTCCGGCAGAGGCGGTGACCGTGAGTGCCGGTTCGTCCAGCCGTTCGCGCAAGAAGGCTTCCAGTGCTTGTGGGGAGGCAAGCCCGCGTTCGCTTGCTACGTAGCGTGTCGCCAAGGTACTCCAGTTGTTGTAGGAGACGGAAGCAGGCAGGTAGAACGTGTCGGTCTGCAGCGTCAGGCGAGGGTTCAGCCGCACGATGCCGTTTTCAACGTACGAGCCGGGCACCGAAGTGTAGGTGTCCAGCAGCTCATGGGTTTCGGCGGTAAAGAGGTAGACCACGAAGCCTTTGTCGGACGGCACCTCCATTTGCTGGCGGAAGAAGTCGTCACAGCATTGTCCTACCAGCCGTTTCTGTTCGGCTTCCGCCTGCTCCAGCGCGTGCCGGCACTGCAGGCGGAAGCCGATTGCCTGCGCTATCAGAATGGACAGCAAGGCGACTATGGTGACGAGGTTTATCCAAGGGACTGATTTCTTCATAAGCGTATGTTTGATTGCGCACGACAAAGATAGCGGAAAAACCCGGAACTGTGGCGCGGAGTAATAAAATAGTAATATAGGCGTAACCCACGGGTAAGGATTATTTTTCGCCGCCGGGAAGTTTTGCCGTTACTTTGCGGCGAGTTCCAGCCGGATAAGCATTGTCGGAGGCTCGGACGATGCCAATCCTACAGGATACGTGCTGTCGGAGGCTCGGATGATGCCAATCCTGCAGGATTTGTGCTGTCGGAGGCTCGGACGATGCCAATCCTGCAGGATACGTGCTGTCGGAGGCTCGGACGATGCCAATCCTGTAGGATAAGTGTTGCCGACTGCGGACGGAATGATAAATCTTAACGAAAACAAAACATACGATGATGAAAAGAATGATTTTTACAGCGATGTTGCTGCACTGCGTCTGTGCAGGCATCGGGGCGGACAGCCTGACGGGAAAAGTGACGGATGAGGCACATCGGGGAGTGGCGTACGCCAATGTGGTGCTGCTCGCGCTGCCCGATTCGGTTTTTGTGGCTGGCACGGTGAGCGATGCCGACGGATGTTTCATGCTGGAGGCTTCGGCTCTGGGCGAAGGCTTGCTGCGGTTCTCGTGCTTGGGCTACCACTCGTGCACGGTTCCGGCAAGCGGCTTTACGGGCGAAGTGACGCTGCGCGAAGAGAGCGTTCGGCTGCAGGGCGTGGAGGTGGTGGCGGAACGTCCCGTTCATCAGCTGAAAGACGGCGCGCTGCTGACCCGCGTGGAGGGCACGACGTTGAGCCAATACCACCGCATCAACGATATGCTGGCGGTGTTGCCGGGGATGACGTTCACCGTGTCGGGCGAGGTGGAAGTGTTCGGCTTGGGCACTCCGGTGATTTACATCAACAACCGCAAGGCGCGTGCCGACGAGCTGCAGCAGCTCACGCCGCAAGACATCCGTTCGGTGGAGCTGATTACCAATCCGGGCGCACGCTACGACGCCGAGGGGAAAGCGGTGCTGAAGGTCTATACCTTGCGCCGTGACGACGGGCATGCCTTGCTGGCGGAGCACGTGTCGGAGCAGGGCAGGCGGTATTCCGACTACGAGACGCTGCGCTACGACTACTGGAACCGGAAGCTCCACGTGTCGGCGTATTACCAGTATGCCGATTACCGTTCGGTGGTGAACCAGCCGCAATCGCACGAGCTGGCGTTGGGCGACAGCCTGTATCTGTACCGGAATCCCGACCAGGGCGACCGCCGCGACACGAAGCAACATACGTGGTACGCTAATGCAGATTATGAGCTTACCGCCCGTCACGTGATAGGGGCGAAGGTGGAAGGCACACATACACGTGACTATACGTTCCGTACCGGGAGCCTGGCATACGGGTGGAGTCATGCACCCTTGGCGGAAAAAGACATCGACAACGATTACCTGAACCGCACCGACGTGTATCACGCCAACCTGTTCCATAACGCCGACTGGAGCGACCGGCTTTCGTCCGCCCTCAACCTCGACTTTGTGTACAACCGGAACCGCTACCGGCAGGCGACGGCGGAAACAAGTTCGGGCGAATGGCTGGAAACAGAAAGCCGTGGGAAGGGGAATTTGTCGATTGCCTCGGGCCAGTTGGCGTTCGATTACCGCCCTGCCTCCGGTGTGCAGGTGGGCTTTGGAAGCGACGTGAGCCGGGTGCATACGCACAACGAACTGCAGAGCACGGCAGACAATGTGGCGGCTTCGCTTTACGATGAAGACGAAGTGCGTGCGGCGGCGTTTGCAGACGTGTCGGCAGAGGCGGGCGACTTTTCTTTCCGGGCAGGCGTGCGTTACGAATATATGCAGATGAAGTTCCGCGACCGGCTGGACGCTTCGGGCAACCTGACCCGCCGCTTCCACAACGTCTATCCTTCGGCAAGCGTCAGCTACAAGCGTAACGGCTGGAGCTAGACGCTGTCTTTCTCGTCGCGCACCACACGTCCTTCGTTCCGCCAGCTGAGCAACGCCGTCTATTACAGCAACGAGTTTATGTACCAGCGGGGCAATCCGCTGCTGCTGCCTGCCACGGCGTACAAACTGGAGTGGAGCATCAGCCACAAACCTTTTTATTTTAGCGCGAGCTATACGTACGAGAAGAACCACCTGTCCACCTGCCATGAGGAAGAAGCGGGAAACCGAATCATCAGCACCTTTTGCAATTACCGCCGCATTCAGTACCTGAAGGCGACGCTGAACATTCAGAAGACGTTCGGCATCTGGCATCCTTCCCTTACGTTGGGCATCAGCCAGCCCTTTTTCGAAGTGATGTACCGGGGCGAGTCTCTTGCCTACCATTCGCCCAACTGTACCGCTGCGCTCAACCAGCAGTTCACATTCCCGAAAGACTATCTGCTAAGTGTGTATTACGCCTTCTATTCCGGCGGCGATTTGGGGAGCGTATCCATTCGTCCTTACCAAATGCTGAATCTGGAATTGCAGAAAGATTTCTTCGAGAAACGTTTCAGTGTCAGCCTGAAGGCTTACGACCTGCTGCGCACCATGAAGTTCCGCGAAGAGCAGCGTGAGGGAAACCTCCGTTTCACCCAGACCGAAGACTACCAGCTATGGAATTTCTCCGTCAGCCTGGTTTTCCGTTTCAATCAGTTGAAGAACACGTACCGCGGCAAGAACTCTTCGGCAAGCGATATGGAGCGGATGTAGTGCTTTGTGTAAAATTGGATAAGATTCTATTAGCGTGTGTGATTAATCTTCGCTATTTTTGCAAAAACACTTATTAGATTATGAAAACGCATAAGAAAACTATGTATCGTTTAGGTTTGCTACTAGTAGCCTGGTTCGCTTGTACTTCTGTTTTTGCCGGCTTGCAAGATGCAGGGCGCGTATTTATTCCTGCCGATGACGCACGCATTGTCTATATGGGACGCATCAGCCACCGCATTCCGCAGGCGGTTACGTTTACTTATCCGGGCGTAAGCATCTATGCCGATTTCGAGGGCACTTCGTTGCAGATGAAGGCAAAGCCGGGGAGCGGCGACTTTATGGTGGAGATAGACGACCACCTGCCTTACCGCATCAGCTTTACGAAGAACGATTCGATACTGACCCTTGCCGAAGGGCTTCCGGCAGGCATACACCGGGCGCGTATCATGTATGTATTGGAGGGATATGAACTGAAACCGGTCTTCAAGGGATTTTATTTGGATGAAGGATGCAGTCTTGCCGAAGCTCCGAAACTGCCCGAGCGGCGCATCGAGTTTATCGGCAATTCCATTACATGCGGCTATGGGGTGGAGTCGGACGACCGGAACGACCCTTTCACTTACGAAACGGAAAATCATTTCTATACGTATGCGGCACGTACGGCGCGTGCACTGAATGCCCAGCACTTGGTGGTGGCACGTTCGGGTATCGGCATTTACCGCAATTTCGGAGCGCCGGTATCGGGCAGCAAGGATTGCCTGCCTGCGATGTATGAGCAGGTGATGTTTACCGACCCTACCGAATTGTGGAACCATAGTTTGTACACGCCCGATGTGGTCTGCGTTAATTTGGGTACGAATGATACCGGTGACGGGAAATATGATTTCGGTTTGCTTGTGGAGGCTTATCGGAAATTCACCGCTCATCTGCGCACGGTTTATCCGAAGGCAAAATTGGTCTTGCTGACCGGTTCAATGTTGAATGGAAAGTCATTAGAAGACGTGAAGAAGGCGTTGGATATCGTTCGGGCGGAACGGAAGCAAGCGGGAGATGCCGAGGTGTACCGTTTCGATATGTCTCCTCAAACAGGCTCGTTGGGATACGGTGCCAACTGGCATCCGTCGATGCGCCAGCAACAGAAAATGGCGAATGAGCTTACGTCTTATCTGAAGGAACTAATGAATTGGTAATAAATATGAGAAAAAGGATTGTAATGGCGTGTTTGCTGGCGGTTATGCAGGCAAGCGCATGGGCAAAAGTTACGTTGCCCGACATAATGAGTGACAACATGGTGCTTCAGCAACAGACCGAAGTGAAATTATGGGGAAAGGCAAATCCGAATACGGAAGTGAGTGTGCGGGTATCATGGAGTGACCGGGTATATACGGTAAAGAGCGACGCTTCGGGAAAGTGGCTGGCAAAGGTACAGACGCCTGCCGCTACATACGAGGCGCAAAGCATTACGTTCTCTGATGGCGAGGAGACCCAATTGCGTAACATTCTCATAGGCGAAGTATGGTTCTGCTCGGGGCAATCGAATATGGAGATGCCGCTGAACGGATTTTGGAACTGCCCGATAGAAGGGGCGAACGAAACCATCGCTACTGCATCGCAATGGAAAGGAATCCGTGTGGCTACGGTAGAGAAAAACGGCCAGCTGAAGCCTGTAGAGACTTGTAAAGGCAGCTGGAAGGTGAGCAATCCGGAGAATGCCCCGATGTTTAGTGCCACCGCATTCCATTTTGCCATGATGATGAACCGGGTGCTTGATGTGCCTATCGGCATTATCAATTGCAGTTGGGGAGGCACGACCGTAGAAGGCTGGCTTCCGGAAAGCATCGTAAAGAACTATCCTGATATCGACCTGAAACGCGACATCCGCAAGGAAGAACCGCACGACTGGTGGCACTACCTGAGTCCGGTCATTATGTACAACGGTATGCTGAAACCTTTGCAGAACTATACGATTAAGGGCTTTTTATGGTACCAGGGCGAATCGAACGTAGGGCATCCCGACTATGCAGAGCGTTTGAAGACGATGGTGGACTTGTGGCGCAGCGAGTGGGGGCTGGGCGAATTGCCGTTTTATTTCGTGGAGATTGCCCCGTTTGGCTCGTATGAAGGTACAGGCAGTGCGCTCCTGCGTGAACAGCAGTTTAAGGCACAGTCAATCATATCGAATACTGGTCTGATTTCCACTAATGATTTGGTAGAACCGTATGAGGCGAAGAATGTTCATCCGAAAAACAAGACGGATGTGGGAAAACGTCTTGCCTATATGGCGTTGGCGCGTACGTACGGAGTGAAGGGCATAAGGGAGACCAGCCCCTCTTATAAATCAATGGAGGTGAAAGACGGGAGTGTAATCCTTTCTTTCAATGACGCCGAGGACGGATTCAACCGGCTGAACGATATGGAAGGGTTTGAAGTGGCAGGGAGCGATAAGGTATTTTATCCGGCTAAAGCGGAAGTGTATAACAACCTTCAGATAAAAGTGACGTGCGATAAAGTGCCTGATCCTGTAGCGGTGCGTTATTGTTTCCGCGATTTCCAGCCGGGCAATGTGGCAGGTACGCGTGAATTGCCCTTGTTCCCGTTCCGTACGGATAACTGGTGAGTATGAATGTGCCAATGTGGCAATGTGCTAATTTATTCTCACATTAGCACATTGCCACATTATTTATTAGCACATTAAAAATAGTCAATCAAGCTTCTTTCAGCTTTTCGTCAATGGCTGCGATTTTCTTCAGTACCAACTCCATGTCTCCTTTAAGGCGTTCAATCTTACGGGTAACTTCGGCTACCAGCGTATTGCCCTTCTTCGATGCGGAAGAGAGGAAGCCCAAGTTGTTCTCGTAGGTTTGGATGTCACTTTTCAGATTCTCGTAGGTGCGTACTAATTTTTCCCGGTCGCGGTATAAACTATCGCCTTTACTTAAACCTGACTTGAAATCGCTCAATTTCCGTTCTGTAGCAGACAGGTTTAGCTTGTCGAATAATTTGTCTACCCATTTATGGAATTCATTGTATAAGCGGTCTTTCTCCTTGAATGGTACATGGCCGATGCTGTTCCATTCTTTGATTAAGGCACGTGTTTGTTCGGCCGTGTTATTGTCTGTGGCTCCTGAAGCGTCTAATGCAATCAATTGCTTGATAATTTCTTCTTTTTTTGCCATGTTTTCTGCTTCTACCGAACGTTGTGAAGAAGTGGCTTTGTTCTTTTGGGCAAAGAAATAGTCGCATGCGCCGATGAAGCGTTTCCATACGGCATCCGAATGTTTTTTTGCCACCGGACCGATGGTTTTCCATTCCTTTTGCAGTTGGGTCAGGATCTCGGCGGTCTGTTTCCAGTCGGTGCTGTCTTTCAGCGCCTCTGCCTTTTCGCACAGCGCTTTCTTCTTCTCCAGGTTCTCAGCCATGTTTTCCTTGATTTGCTTAAAGAAAACAGCTTTCCGTTTAAAGAATTCATCACATGCGGCGCGGAACCGTTCGAATATCTTGACGTTCATTTTTTGAGGGGCATAGCCAATGGTTTTCCATTTAGCTTGCAGGGCGAGGATTTCTTGTGTTTTGTTGTCCCAGTCGGCAAATGTTTTCAAGCTGTCATAGTCCATTGATTCTGCAATTTCGCAAATAACGGTTTTTTGGTCAAGGTTGTTTTGCTCCTTTTCTTTCAGTATTTCGAAATGCTGTTGATGGCGGCGGTTTACGGCTGTAGACGCAGCTTTGAAGCGTGCCCAGATGCTTTCGCGCAAGTCTTTGGCAACAGGACCGATGCTTCTGAATTCCTGATGCAGTTTTTGCAATTGGTGGAAAGCGGATACTACATCAGGTTCTTCTGCCAGTTTTTCGGCAGCTTCGCACAGATGAGTTTTTTGTTCCAGGTTTTTCTTGAAATCGTATTCGCGGAATTCGTTGTTCAGTTTTACCATATCATAGAATTTCTCGGTGTAAAGCTGATACGACTTCCAGAGTTCATTCACCTTGTTTGCAGGCACTTGTTTGATTTCATTCCATTCTTGCTGGAGTTGTTTGAACTCGTTGTAAATCTTGCTGGTGTCTTCCGTTGTCTCGGTTAACGCTTTCATTTTATCCAGAATGGCAAGCTTTTTCTGCAAGTTTTCTTCTTTTTCCTGTTCCTGCTCGGCTGCCATTATGCTTCGCTTTTCTTTGATGGAGCTCATGATTTCCTTGAACCTCGTTTCCCATGGATCGGGAGCAGGGACGAAATCATCCGGATTTCCGCCTTCATCCATAAAGGCTTTACGCGCTGCTTCTTGTTCGGCTTTATGCAGTTTGTAAAAAGTTTGTTTTAAATAATCGATTTCTTGTTTGTCTGCATTGCAGGCATCTTTGTTGATTTCTGTTAAACGTTCGATTACTTCTTCCTGGGTTTGCTTCGGGGCATACGCAGGTTTTTCGGTTTGTTCAACAGTAGGAACCGAAGTTTCCGCAGGGTTTTCTGCCGGAACTTCAGTTAGCGGGCGGTTTGTTTCGTTTACTTCCATCGTATGTAGATTTTAAAGAATGTCTTGCTTGTTTATTCTATAATTACAAATTAAAAGAATAAAATCGGTTTTTCATATCTTTTTTGCTAATTTTTTTCAATATGCCCTTATTTTTATTCAAACTTATGCTAATAATACGGTAATTCCCATGTACATCAGCATGCCAATGATGTCGTTGGTAATCGAGATAAACGGTCCGGTAGCGATTGCCGGATCGATTTTCAGCTTTTCAAGCGTCATCGGGACAAGGGTGCCGAAAATAGAAGCGAACATCACTACGGCAAACAGGCTGATGGAAACCGAATAGCTGACTGTAGCGTCTGCACCAAAGCGGATGAAATTGTAAATATAGACCAGCATGGAAATGATGGTGGCATTGATAAGCGCTACGACGGATTCTTTTAACACTTGCTTCCATGTATTTTCGGCATCGAGCGAACTGTTGGCAAGCCCTTGTACGACCAATGCGGATGACTGGGTCCCGACATTTCCTCCCGTACCGCCGATAAGCGGAATGTAGAGTGCCATTTCGGGATGTGCGGCAAAGGTCGTGTCGAAGTTACCTAAAATCATGGAGTTGCCGATGCCTCCCAGCATGCCTATCAGGAGCCAGGGCAGGCGGGCGGTGGTCTGGCGGAAGATGTTATCGTGCGATTCTACGTCTTGCGACAAACCGGAAGCCAATTGGTAATCGCGCTCTGCCTGTTCGCGCACTTCGTCCATGACGTCATCGACCGTAATCCGTCCTACCAGCCTTCCGATACTGTCTACGACGGGAAGCGCCACCAAGTCGTATTTTTCAATGACTTGCACCACTTCGTCCAATGGGGTGTCGACATGCACCGATATCGGGTCTTTCTTCATCACGTGCTTCACCTTCGACACCGAGGGGCTGGTAATCATTTTCTTCAATGGGAATACGCCCCGAAGCCGTTCATCGTCATCTACCACATATACATAATAGATTTCGTCCATATCCTCTGCCTGGATGCGCATTTCGCGCAGGCATTCGGGCATGCTCAGGTTTTCGTTGACGATGACCATTTCGGTACCCATCAGACCGCCGGCGGTGTCTTCGTCATATTTCAGCAGGTCAACGATGTCGCCAGCCTGTTCGATGTCTTCGATGTGCGAGAGGACTTCCTCTTGCTTGTCTTCATCCATGTCACGGATAATGTCAACCGCATCGTCCGAATCCATGTAGTCCACGAACCGCTTGGCGATGGTTTCCGAAGGCAGAAGGTCGAGGAAGCGCTTGCGGGCATCCTCGTCCATCTCAATCAATACATCGGCGGCTTTCTCGTTATCCAATAACAAGTAGATAGAACGCGCCTCTTCCGCATCCAGTTTGTTGCATAGCTCGGCAATGTCGGCTGGGTGCAGGTCGTTCAGCATCTCTTTCAGCTTGTCCGATTCCTTGTTTTCTATCAGTTCGGATACTTTCTTTATTTCTTCGCTTTCCATACCTTATTATATATGGGTGTTTTTTTAGTTTTTGAGTTCTTAAGTTTGTGTCCGGATTTGTAATCCGAACCGTTTGCCGGTGATGCGGATTATAATCCGGCGTACAAGAATTCGGCGTGACAAACGAATTTTTTAATTATTAATGCGAATCAGGAGTTGAAAATAGCTTCTGATTCAAGTTTTAAAAGTTTGTAATTCAGTTAATTATCTCATTGTTTCATTTTGTAATCTCCTTGAAAATCAGTATATTAGAAGAATAAAACCACTCATTTTTCTAATTATTATTCCCAAGGAGAAAAAAAGTTAAAACTAATAAGTCTGTATATGTATATCTGTGATGTCTATAAGTCTTCTCTTCGTTTCTACTGCCAGAGATTCAGCAACAACTCCAATCCCGAGTTTACGGACGAGGAGGTTCTTACCGTCTATCTGTTCTGCGGTTACTGCCAGAGATACTTCGGCATCAAGGAGATACACACTTTCGCCAAGGAGTATCTGTCATCGTGGTTTCCTAAGCTGCCGTCTTACCAGACATTCAATGCACGTTTGAACATGCTTTCAGAAGCCTTTAAGGTGTTGGCGGAAACCATGATACAATCATTCAAGCCTGAGGATTGCGACTCTCTCGTTTCCATTGTGGATTCCATGCCGATTGTTACCTGCAAAGGAAAGAACCGGGAAGGAAAAGTGGCAACGGAGATAACATCAAAAGGATATTGCTCTACCAAGAACATGTACTACTATGGCATGAAACTGCACATGGTAGGACAGCGGAGGAAGGGTACAATACCTTTTCCTGAGATGATAATTCTGACACCGGCTTCGGACAACGACCTGACCGTATTCAAAAACGAATGCGCGCCATACCTGTCCGGAAGGACCGTGCTCGGGGACAAGATTTACAGCGACTTTTCTTTCTTCAACGAGAGTTATCCGGTTAAAGTCCTTACCCCGCATAAGGAGATTAAGGGAGAGCCGGAAGTGCTCAAACAGAGGGATAAGGCTGCCAGGGACTTGTTCTCACAAGCTGTGTCCAAACTCAGACAACCTATCGAATCCTTTTTCAATTGGCTGAATGAAAAAACAGAAATTCAAAGAGCGTCTAAAGTTAGAGCTACCAAAGGCTTGTTGGTACATACCTTTGGAAAGTTGGCTATTGCTCTACTTACATTTGTCAATTTTTAATCTTTTGAATCAAGAAGCCAACTCCTGATTCGCATTATTAATTGTCAATTGAAATCGCTTCTTCTACCCGGTTGGTCAGGCTGATAAAATCTTGTACCGAAAGTTGTTCGGGGCGTTTGTCGAACAGGGCATCGGCACTGAGCGGGTGGCTTTTGTCCAAAATCGTGGAGATGGAATTGCGCAAAGTCTTTCTCCGCTGGTTGAACGTAGTCTTCACGATTTGCTTGAACAGCTTTTCGTTGCATCCCAAATCAGTCGTGTCATTCCGTGTCATGCGGATGACGGCACTCTTTACTTTGGGAGGCGGATTGAAGACATGTTCATGAACCGTGAACAGGTATTCCACCTTGTACCATGCCTGAATGAGTATGCTCAGTATGCCATACGTTTTGCTTCCCGGAGCGGCGGCAATGCGTTCAGCCACTTCTTTCTGTATCATGCCCGTACAGCAGGGGATGAGGTCTTTGTAGTCCAGCATCTTGAAAAAGATTTGGCTGGAGATGTTATACGGATAGTTGCCGGTCAGCACGAAAGGCTTTCCTCCGAACAGTCCGGAAAGGTCCATTTTCAGGAAATCTTTTTCGATAATGTTGTCTCCTAGTTGTGCAAAGTTTTCACGAAGGTAAGCCACTGACTCGAAGTCAAGTTCCACCACTTTCAGCTGCCTTCCTTTGGGAATGAGGAACTGGGTCAATACGCCCATGCCGGGACCCACTTCCAATATCGGCAAGTCCGGACAGGTGTCTACTGTGTCGGCAATGTCTTGTGCAACCTGTAAATCTTTCAAAAAATGCTGTCCTAAGAACTTTTTGGGCTTGACTAATCTCATTCTATGTGTATTTTCTTTGTGAATAACTTTTTTTATCCGGGCAAGATATTATCTTTGCACCTTGCAAAGGTAAGCATTAATCTTTAATATTACATGAAATTTGAATCTTTAATACTATATAAATTTGGAACGAACTGATATAAAAAAATGGATAAATAAAGTCTTTCAGATTACTTTACCTTTGATTTTGGGGGCAGCTATTCTGGTTTGGACGTACCATGGATTTGATTTCGGGCAGGTACGTCAGGTTTTGACAGAGGGAATGGACTACGGTTGGATGTTGTTTTCGTTGGTCTTCGGCGTATTGGCACATCTTTTCCGTGGGTGGAGATGGAATTTGGCTTTATATCCGTTAGGCGAATATCCCAAGGCTTCGAACAGTGTATATGCCATTTTTGTGTCATACGCGGCGAATTTGGTGGTTCCGCGTATCGGCGAAGTCTCCCGGTGCGGCATCCTGTCGAAGTTTGATAACGTGTCTTTTTCGAAATCATTGGGTACGGTTGTGTCCGAACGGTTAATCGATTCGGTATGTGTCTTGTTGATAACCGGCGTGACCTTAGTGTTGCAGTCCGGCATCTTTGCCCGTTTCTTTCGGATAACAGGTACCGACGGGGCTTTTTTCTTGCATTTGTTCACTTCGACCAACTTCTACATCACCGTGGCTTGTATCGTGGCTGCGTTGGTGTTCTTGGTATGGATGATTCGGAATCTGGCTGTCTTTGCCCGGGTAAAGGGATTGATACAAAACATGTGGATAGGGTGCATGTCTATCCGTAAGGTGCACCGTCCCTGGCTCTATATCGTGTATACGGCAGCCATTTGGGCATGTTATTTCCTGCATTTTTACCTTACGTTTTACAGCTTCGCTTTTTCCGCTTCTTTGGGCTGGATGGCAGGGCTGGTGCTCTTCGTTGTGGGCAGTATTGCCGTAATCGTGCCTACGCCCAACGGCGCCGGTCCGTGGCATTTTGCGGTCATTACGATGATGATGATGTATGGCGTAAGCAAGGAAGACGCCGGAATATTTGCGCTTTTGGTGCACGGGATTCAAACCTTTTTATTAATTTTGTTAGGCATATATGGACTGGTGGCTTTGCCGCTTACAAATAAACATAAAAATTAAAAACGTATGAATGACATTCTTTCGCTTGCTCCACAGAATGTGTGGAAGCATTTTTATTCGTTGACACAAGTACCTCGTCCGTCCGGACATTTGGAAAAAGTTCAGGCATTCTTGTTGGAGTTTGGCAAGAGTGTAGGGGTCGAAGCTTTCCAAGACGAAGTGGGAAACATTATCTATCGCAAGCCTGCTACTCCGGGCATGGAAAACCGGAAGACCGTTATTCTGCAGGCGCACATGGATATGGTGCCTCAAAAGAATAAGGACGTAGAGCATGATTTCGAGACCGATCCTATCCGGCCGGTAGCAGACGGCGGATGGGTACGTGCCCAAGGCACGACGCTGGGTGCCGATGACGGCATGGGTGTGGCGGCTATCATGGCGGTTATGGAAGACAAGACCTTGAAGCACGGCCCGCTGGTAGCATTGATTACGGCAGATGAGGAAACGGGCATGTACGGCGCGTTCGGTTTGAAATCCGGAACGATTGACGGCGATATCCTCTTGAATCTGGATTCGGAAGAAGAAGGCGAGCTGTATATCGGATGTGCCGGAGGCGAAGACCTGACCGCTACCTTGGAATACAAAGAAGAAGAAACCGACCCGGCGGACGTGGCATTGAAAGTGACGTTGAAGGGTTTGCGCGGCGGACATTCGGGCATTCAGATAGGCTGGGGACATGCCAATGCCAATAAGCTCATGGCGCGTTTCCTGAATCAGGTCATCGCCTATGATGAGGCCTGCCTCGTTTCGTGGGAAGGCGGAAACATGCGCAATGCCATTCCGCGCGAATGTGAGGCGGTCATTACGGTCCCCGAAGAGGAAGTAGACGATGTGCTGGCATACGTGGGCGAGTGCGAACAGGTATGGCGTGAAGAATACGAAACCATCGAAGAGGGCTTGAGCTTTAAGGCAGAACGTGTGGAACTGCCCAAGTACATGGTGCCCGAGGAAATCCGCGATAATCTGGTAGACGCTATCTATGCCTGCCCCAACGGTGTGGAACGCTATATCCCCACGATTCCCGACACGGTGGAAACCTCTTCCAACCTGGCTATTGTTGACATCAAGGGCGGAAAGGCATCTGTCAAGATTCTGACCCGCAGTGCGCGTGAGTCGATGAAAGACTACCGCAATACGGCGCTCGAAAGCTGCTTCTCCATGGCGGGGATGCACGTAGAGCGTTCGGGCGGTTATTCGGGCTGGGAACCCAATGTCAATTCGCCTATCCTCCATGCCATGAAGGAAGCCTATCAGGCACAGTTCGGCGAGGCTCCCGAAGTGAAGGTGATTCACGCCGGGCTGGAATGCGGCATCATCGGAGCGGTCATCCCAGGCTTGGATATGATTTCCTTCGGTCCCACGCTGGTAGGTCCGCATACGCCCGACGAGAAATGCGAAATAGCTTCCGTGGCGAAGTTCTACGACTTCCTGACGGCTACGCTTGCCAATACGCCGGAGAAGTAAATGAATAATTGATAACGTGAAGTGCCTTAAAATGAGATTCATCTTTCATTTTAAGGCACTTTTCGTGGTTTATACAAGATGAAAATAAAAGCTTATCTTTGTCTCTGAAAATGGAAGGGTAACCCCTTTTCATGGAAAAACGACCACAGGGTTAACCCTGTGCATGAATAGTAATAATATGAGTCAGCTTATACTGCGAATAAGCAAAAAGCAGTCAACCTTTTCTACAATGCTATGCTAAGTTTTATATTCCGGCTGGCGGAATGTATATTCCACGGGCTGGAACGTACATTCCATGGGCTGGAATATACGTTCCAGCCCGTGGAATATAAAATATGGAATGTTTCTCGGATAAACGGAATAGGCATATCCTGCGTTATCGGATATGAAAAAAACAAAGCTTGCCTCTGTCATTCCGTGAGGCAAGCCTTGTTTTTTTGTCTTTTTTATTACTCTTGCACGGTTCCTTCGATGGTGATATTTTCATCTTCGACTGTTCCGTCGTTCCATTTGGATATTTCGTATCCTTCTACAATCAGTTCTCCGTCGCTTACGTGAATCTGGTATTTGTAGTTGTAGCCTCCTGCGAATGTATGGCTTATGAGACTGGTTCCGGCGGTGAAAGTAACGCCTTCGCGAGTATAACTGATGTTGAAGTCTAAGGGGATTTCTGTGTCCGACGGATTCAGCAAAACGGCAAGCTGGATGCCGGTTCCGTCTGTTATCTCTTTCCCTTCGTCATACGTGGCGTTCCATTCGTTTTTCTCTTCGTTACTTTCCGGCTTGAACATTTCTCCGGTGCCTTCTTCCGTAAAGCGGTATGCGTAATTGGTGAAGCGTCCTTCTCCGGTGATGCTTGCCGAGGTCAGTAAGGTAGTTGCTTCCTCGCTATCGGTCAATGTGATTTGCAATAAGCTGTATGCATGCTTGAAAGCATTGCTCCCGGTAAAGCTTACGACTCCGGCTGCCGTAGAGAAGTTGCATGTCTTTGATGCGGAAAGGAAGTCGTATGCTCCTAACTCTGTCGGTTCGCCCGATTGGCCGGTTAAGTCTGGCATGGGGATGTTGCTGCGTGTCGCGCTTTCCTGATACGGATAGAAGGCGCAAAAGGTAAGGTCGTCTGTCAGATTGGGCCATGCCGGCGTTGTTTCTGATACCCATTTGCCGGTATTGTAGGTAAATCGGGTGGGAGCGGCTTCTTCTGGCATGAAGAAGCCGATTTCATCATTGGGGTCAAAAGTGGTTTCTCCGCTTGTTTGTGCCGTTGTACGGCTTTCCGGTTGGTCGGAAATGCTGGCTTGAATCCGGATTCCCGTGTTCTCTACTGTTCCCTGTTCGGAAATTTGTTCTTGCTGGCATGCAGCCAGAAGCATCAATAAGGCGATGCCTGATACGTACTGATTTTTCATGTTGATGTAATTAATATATGATTGTTAAAGTATATTCTTATCAACGCAAAATCGCTTGGTTGTATAACATATTTTCTGTCTTTTCTTTATTTTTGCATCGTTTTTAATGCGACAAAGACATGATGACGATAGACTTTGCTTCTGTTCCGGCTTTATGGACAGGTGTATGCGGTATCTTTTTTCTGATACAATTGGTATATATAGGAGGTGTGTACAGCAGGTTGCATTTGCATTTCCGGCGGGGAAAAGAAACGGAACCGCTTGATTTTCCTCCAGTTTCCGTAATTATTGTGACGAAAGATTCGGGGGAAGCGCTGACTGAGAATTTGCCTGCTGTCTTGGAGCAAGATTACCCGCAATTTGAGGTAATTGTCGTCAATGACAAGTCGGCTGGTGAAGACGAACTTATTTTGAAGCGTTTGGCAGGCCGTTACACGAACCTTTACCATACGTTTATTCCTGAAACGGCACGGTATGTGAGCCGGAAAAAATTGGGTATAGCCATGGGTATCCGTGCCAGCCGCTATGACTGGATTGTAGTGACCAGTCCGTTGGGCTGTCCGGTCAGTCCGAATTGGTTAAAAAGTTTAGCCCGTGAGATGACACCCGAAACCGATATTGTGTTAGGCTATAGCAATTATTTCCCCCAGAAGGGATATTTTGCCCGGCGCATTACCGTTGATTCTTTTTTCCGTTCGTTGCGCTATCTTTGCATGGCACTTGCCGGCTGTCCATATATGGGGATTGGCAATAATCTGGCTTACCGGAAAAGGATATATCTGGAGCATAAGGGCTTTTCCGACCATTTGCAATTGCAGCGGGGGGAAGACGACTTGTTTATCAATGCCGTAGCCAACCGGTCGAATACACGGGTGGCACGCGGTGCGGAAAGTATTGTGCGCTTGCCTGTGCCGGTATCGAAACGAGTGTGGAAAGAAGAGATGTTGAATGCGATGGCTACAGGGCATTATTACCGTGGCGCCGCTCCTTTTCTGAATGCGTTGGAAACCTGGACGTGCGGCTTGTTTCATTTGAGTTTTATGATTGCCTTAGCGGTTTCCCTTTTGTCGCATGAGTGGATACTGGCAGGCATTGTCGTTTTTTCGGATTGGTACGCTTCTTGACACTAATGCATTTCTTTTACCATACGGCATGGGATTTGAAAGAGAAATTCGGATGTTTCCTTCTCTTTTTCGACTTGTTCCGTCCCGTATGGAGCTTGGTGCGCCGTATTCAATACTTGTTCTGCAAGAAGAACGATTTCTTGCGCAGGTAGATTACCGGTTGAATAATTCGAAGGTGAATTTGCATCCTACGGATGTGAATTTCCCGCGTTCGTTTCCGATAAACACGCCGAAGTCGAATATATGTGTGCCTACTCCATAACCCAATTCGAAGTATGGATTTAGGTGCGGCATGAAAAGGATGCCGGCATAAATCCGTTCTTTCTGGATAAAAGACAAGAGCCTGCTTACAGGGTATAATAACAGGAAGGGAGTTTCGTACGTCATGTTTCCCCGGAAATAATGGCGCGAGGCGTTGTACCAGCGCGAGTCCAGCATTTGGAAGGTTCCTCCGATGTCATCGTTCCAGCCCTGTGGAAGATTGCGGTTGGCGAAGTTTACATAATCCACGAAGTACATTTCGTCTTGGTTGGTAAAGAATCCTCCTCCGATGTGGTAGGCAAGGGTATTCAGGTCGCGTATTTGTATTTTTTGTTCGGCGGATACTTCCAGGCGTTCGTATTTGTTCGAATAGTCCAATACCTTGATTCCTTGTTCGTAATCGATGACACATGTCGGGAAGCGCGAGCCGATGTTGACTTTACGGTTTCCGTTCATGTAATAATACATTCCCGGTGTCCATTCGATGCGCAGGCGGGGTGCGAAACTGTTGTATTTGAGCTGCACGCGCTTTGCCACTTCTTCCGTGCCGTGTACGGCATGGCGCCAGTGCATGGCTATACCGGTCCATACTGTCAGTCCGTTTACGATTTCAATATTGTGGGAAACGTTCAGGTACACGTCCTTGAAGTAATCCAATTGTAATCCGTCGAAACTGAATGCGCTATCGGGAAGTGCCTGCAGCTGGTCGAGTACGACACTGCTGTATATCCGGTTTCCGTTTCCGACGCTTAAATAAATGGCTCCGTGCTTTTTGGGGTTGTATACGTATTCCCCGTCCAGTTTTGCATAAAATTCTTTTTTTGTGAAGTTGTAACCTATTTGGGGGACAAGGCGCAGCAGCTTGCCGCTATGGAACAACTTGTTGTATTTAAATTCTTGGCGGTAGGAGATTCCGTTCCGGTGGCTGTAGCTTATCAATAGGGGATTGATCAGCGGGGAACATGAAATGTTTCCCACTTTGTTCATGTCTAAGTTATAGCTGCGGATAAGTGCGTCTCCCATTTGGCCTAACATCACCAGATTTTTCTTGAATTTGGTAGGCTCGGCTTTCAATGTGTCTTCGGGACCGATTTTCCGCCGTTCGTCGTATGCCCGGTATAAACTGTCTTCCGCATCGCTCAAAGGGAGCGGACGGATGCGTGCGAACGAGTCCCGGTTGTGCATCAGCCGGGTTGTATCGCAGGTTAAGGTGTAGGAATTGGATAAATTATAGTGCTTTTTCTCTTTTAGGAGCCATTTCTCAGGGTTTTCATTCTTGTCCCGGAATTGGATATCTGTATACTTGAACCAGCCGGTATAATTCATTTCCAGGTTATTCCGCAAGAAATTGAATATCACGTCCAGATTCAGCATACGGGGCAAATACTTTGTTTCTTCGGTATTTCCCATATACATGGTCACATGAAATCGGATTAAATCGTATTTTCCACTGAATTCCATATACCGGATGGTCCAGTCGTTGGATGAAATCCAGCAGGAACCTTCTAATAATTGTGTGCTTTGATAGCGCGGGATGATATTCAGCTTGTATATGGCTCCGTCTTTTTGATAGTCTATCGAATCGAGCAGATAATAATAATGTATGCTTGACTGTTCGTTGAACGGAGACAAGACCTTGTTTTCCATGATGGAAGGGGCGTACAAGTTGAATTTCAGGAAATCGAGGATATCGAAGAAACGGCTTTCTCCTCCGGGAAAAGTGGTTGCCATCGACCTTACTTTGCGGTCGTAGATGGAAGGGGCGGTATAGTGGAGTTCATTAATCGATTCGTGTATATACTGGTTTACGCCTTTCTCGAAACGGAACATGGAAGGGATGTATTTGATGATGCGGTTTTGCTTATGGATTTGCAGGAGCCCTTTTAAATATAGGTCGGCTTTATATTCCTTGACTTCTGTAGCATATAGCGTAGATGCATGGAAGATGTGGGTCAGGATAGAGTCCGGTACGTATGACTTGCGGGACAAGGAAGTTTGAGAAACACCCCTGCACGGAAAGACGGCGGATAATAGCAGGATTATCAGTCCGATACCGAATGTCCGAATGTATGCATGTCCTGTTTTTGCCATAACAAAGGCAAAGATATAATAAATTCCTGCGTTTGCATGACATTTTTTAATGTTTAAAGTAAAGATTTTCATTTTTTTCTTACTATCTTTGTGCTCCATAACATGGTTTTATAGCACTTATGGTAAAAAAGGAATTAACAGAAGCCGAGATTGCCGAAAGCATCCCCGATTTGTGGCAACCTCTTACCGAAACGCAACGGGCGTACCTTGCACAGAATTTTACGATACAGAAGTATAAGAAGAATGAAATCATTTATTGTGAGGGGGAAACTCCTCAGTATCTGATGTGTCTGCTGAGCGGGAAAGTGAAAATCTACAAGGACGGTGTGGGCGGACGGAGCCAGATTATCCGTGTCGTAAAGAATAAGGAGTATTTTGCTTATCGTGCCTACTTTGCCGAAGAGAATTTTGTGACGGCTGCTGCGGCATTCGAGCCTTGTACGATGTGCCTGGTCCCTATGCCCGTCGTGATGGAATTGGTAAGGGCGAATGCGGATCTTGCCATGTTTTTTATTCGTCAGTTATCAAAGGATTTGGGCATATCAGATGCGCGTACGGTGAATTTGACTCAAAAACACATACGGGGACGTCTGGCTGAATCGCTTTTGTTTTTAAAAGATACGTATGGGTTGGAAGAAGACCAATGTACGCTCAGCATTTACCTTTCGCGTGAAGACCTTGCCAATTTGTCGAATATGACTACGTCAAATGCCATCCGTACTTTATCGAATTTTGCCTCGGAGAAGCTAATCATCATAGACGGGCGCAAGATAAAGATTGTGGATGAGGAAAAGCTGAAGAAAATCAGTAAAATCGGATAAAGGAAGTCATCTGTATGGATATGCGGATGCATATAGGTACGGAAAGAAATGCACTTAGGTTTAAGGACTGATGAACCTAAGTGCATTTCTTTGGGGGCAGCATGAAGCTGCGCTTATTCCGTTTCTTGGGAATCCGGTTCAGGCAATTCTACCACTCCTAGTTTCTTTTTCCCGTTCATCTTGACCGTAAGCGGCTTGTCGAAATGTACCCAGCGGATGAATTTTGTTTCTTCTTTTGCGGGCATGCCATTCAATAGGGTTTCGTTGAAGATGCCGTCTCCGCAATAGGTGTTGATGGTGAAATAGCCAACTCCGAAGGAAGTCAGGTTCTGGAAAAAATGGGTGCCTTGGCTGGGGTCTACCCGATAGTTGGTCAAACCTGCTTCCACAATCACACGGGCCGCTGATATATTGGGCCATTTCACAGGGATTCCCAGCCAGGTGTCGCTGCTTCCCCATCTGCCCGGACCTACCAGAACGTAGTGTTTCCCTTCGTCCAGAAAACGCTTGTTCAGCTTCTCTATGTCGTAGGCGATTAGTTGGTTGTTCGATGCGGAATAGCCTTCGGTCTTTACGTAGATTACGTCCTGAATATCATCCATAATGCCTTGCCCCAGTGCGTTTTCGCTTTTTAACAGCAATTGTTCTTCGGGTATTGTTTCCAGGTCTTCTTCCAAGTCGGCCTTCAGGTCTACCATCGGTCGGATTTGCAGAAGATAGAAAGTGCCTCGTTTCTCTTTTGCATCCAGGTTGACTGCAAACTCGATTTCTACCGGACGGCGCATTTCGCCTTGCCCGTATTTCTGTACCAGCTGGAGGATGCGTGCCAATGGGAATACATCATGCTGAAGGATGTTGGCAAAAGTAATGACTTTTCGTCCTCCCGGGTAAATGCCGTCGCGGATAACCATATCATAAGGGTCGTAAGTGGATGCGATGTAATTCAACGAGCCGTCCGCTTCGGCATCTTTTACCGAAAGTTTCAACAGGTTGAATCCGTCATCAAGAGAGAAGTTGTGTCCTAAGTTTTTCAGGTCGAGGGCATAAAAGCGGGTTTGCGTTTCCCGCAATGCCATTTCCATTTCGCTGGTCTGCAACACTTTGTCGGGGTGATAAGGGCAAACGCGCAAGGTCAGTCCTCCGTCTACGATATATTTGCCCAATCCCAGTGCCAGGCTGACCGTCCCTTCTTCGGCAAGCTCGTCGTTTATCGGATAATAATTGACCGAACGCGCCACGCCTGATATGGAAGGATAATACCGGTCGCCATACCGGGTTCCTACAACTTCCTGAAGGATGACCGCCATTTTCTCTTCGTCAATCACATTGCTGGTCGCTTGCATATAGGCTTTGCTGTCTTTATAGAAGACTGACGCATAGACGCCTTTTATCGCATCGCTCAGCATTCGGAGACGTTCGTATTTGTCTTCCATATACGGAATCATATAGGTGGAATAGATTCCGGCAAACGGTTGGTAATGAGAATCTTCTAATAAACTGGACGAACGGATGGCAATAGGGGCTTTTACAACATCGAAGAAGGCGAAGAAATCCTCTACCAAGCTATCGGGAAGTTTGGCGCGGAGGAAAGCACGTAAAATGGTCTCGTCATCGGCTTCACTCAACGCAATCTGATACAGTTGGTTGGTTTCCATAAACTCGTCGAAGATATCGGTACAAAGCACGACGGTTTTCGGAATTTCGATAACGGCATTCTCGAACTCTTCGAATTGAGGGTGGCGCTTAATCATGTTGTCAATGAAAGCCAGTCCTCTTCCTTTGCCTCCCAGCGAACCGTCTCCGATGCGGGCAAAATGCGAATAAAGGTCGAACCGGTCCCGTTGGAAGACGGCTACGACACCTTGATTCTTCATCTTGCGGTATTTTACGATGGCTTCGAAGATGATTTGGCGGTGCGCGTCAAGGTCTTGCAATGATTCCCATGTTATCTGTTTCAAGAACTCGGCAACGGGGAATATGGCGCGTGAATAGAGCCAGCGCGACATGTGGTTCCGGCTTATGTGGTACAGGAGCGAATCGGCTGGAATCGTAAAAATGGCATTCTGCAAATCTTTCAGGTTATGCACGCGTGCCACTTCTTCTTTGGTCTTAGGGTTGCGGAATACAAAATCGCCGAACCCGAAATGTTCGGAAACCGCCTGGCGCAATTCGCGGCTCATTGTTTTCGAATTCTTATCAATGAACTGGGCGTGTACGTTTTGGGCAAACTCTCGGTTAGATAGTTCGGCGGATTGTAATATTAAAGGTATGTAAGGGCTTTCGCTCCGCACTACGGTCAAGAAGCGTATGCCTGCTTGAGGGTCGATTTTCCCTTCACGGGGGAAACGGGCGTCGGATACAATGCCCAATATATTGTTCTTATACTTATTATATAGGTCGAGTGCTTCTTCGTACGTACGTGCCAATACGATTTTAGGGCGGCCGCGCATACGCAAGGTGCGCTGGTGTTCGTTCAGCGCTTCGGTGGCGAACTCTTGGCTCTGGCGCAATACGAATTTATACAGGTTGGGCAATACGGAAGAATAAAACCGGATGGAGTCTTCTACTAAAAGAATCATTTGCACGCCCACTTCTTTGATGTCGTGCTCCAGATTCATTTTGTCTTCTATCAGTTTGATGATGGAAACCAGCAAGTCTGTATTTCCTAACCAGCAAAATACATATTCGAAGATACTCAGGTCTTCGTGTTCCATGCGTTCGCGTATGCCGTGCGAAAAAGGTGTCAGCACTACCAGAGGGATGCGGGGGTATTTTTCTTTGATTTGGCGCGCGATGTCGAATGTATCGCTGTTGTCCGTGCCGGGCATGCAGATGACCAGTTCGAAACGGGTGTTTCCCAATTGTTTCCATGCGTCTTCCTCGGTAGATACTTGCGTAAAGCGGGGCGGGTAGCGGAGGCTTAGGCTCATGTACTCGATAAAAATTTTTTCATCAATGCGCCCGTCGTCTTCCAGCATGAATGCATCGTAGGGATTTGCTACAAGCAGTACGTTGAAGATACGCTTCGTCATTAGGTTGACGAATTGCGTGTCTTTGAAATAGAGTTGGTTTAATTTTAACTTATTGAGCATAGTATTCGGATTTACGCTTTTATTTATCAAACAAATTTCGGCATTTCTCTTGATTTATGCAACTAATTGGGTAATAAACTTTACTTTGTATTATGGGCATGCTTTTGACTGTTTAACTTTTTATTACTTATTGGCTGCAAATTTCCAGGAAAATGTTTGGGAGGTTCGTTAAAAAGCTTACCTTTGCACTTGAAAACATTTCATTTTGTCAGACCTTAAATATAAGTAGTCATGAACATCAATCAAATTATGTCATCGCTGGAAGCCAAGCATCCGGGTGAACTTGAGTATTTGCAAGCCGTAAAAGAAGTGCTGCTTTCTATTGAAGATATTTACAATCAGCATCCTGAATTTGAAAAGGTTTCATTGATTGAGCGTCTGGTAGAGCCCGACCGCATCATTACGTTCCGTGTGCCTTGGGTAGACGATAAGGGCAAGGTACAGGTGAATTTAGGTTATCGGGTACAATTCAACAATGCCATAGGTCCGTATAAAGGCGGCATCCGTTTCCATGCTTCGGTTAACTTGTCTATCTTGAAGTTCTTGGGATTTGAGCAAACATTCAAGAATGCGCTGACTACTTTGCCGATGGGAGGCGCGAAAGGCGGTTCCGACTTTTCTCCGCGTGGAAAGAGCGAGGCGGAAATCATGCGCTTTTGCCAGGCGTTCATGCTGGAACTGTATCATCATTTAGGTCCAGATATGGATGTGCCTGCCGGTGATATAGGTGTAGGCGGACGTGAAGTGGGCTATATGTTTGGCATGTATAAGAAGCTGACCCATGAGTTTACGGGCACATTTACAGGCAAAGGACTCGAATATGGAGGTTCTTTGATTCGTCCCGAAGCTACAGGTTTTGGCGGTTTGTATTTCGTAAAACACATGCTTGACAAGAAAGGCATTGATATTAAAGGGAAGACGATAGCTGTGTCCGGATTCGGAAATGTCGCATGGGGAGCCGTGACGAAAGCCAACCAGTTGGGCGCGAAAGTTGTGACATTGTCAGGTCCTGACGGATATATTTACGATCCGGATGGCGTATCCGGAGAGAAGATCGATTATATGCTGGAACTCCGTGCTTCGGGCAACGATGTGGTGGCTCCGTATGCAGAGAAATATCCAAACGCAACTTTCTATCCGGGACGCCGTCCGTGGGAGGTAAAAGTCGATATTGCGCTTCCTTGTGCTACTCAAAATGAATTAAATGGCGAAGATGCTTGCAATTTAATAAAAAATTCCGTACTTTGCGTCGGTGAAATTTCCAACATGGGATGTACACCCGAAGCAATCGATGCATTTATCGAAAATAAGGTGATGTATGCGCCGGGTAAAGCCGTGAATGCGGGCGGTGTAGCTACTTCAGGACTTGAAATGAGCCAGAACGCGATGCATATCAGTTGGACGGCACAAGAAGTGGATGATAAGCTGCATCAGATTATGCACAACATTCATGAGCAATGCGTGAAATACGGTACGGAACCTGACGGCTATATTAATTATGTAAAAGGAGCGAACATTGCCGGATTCATGAAAGTGGCTCATGCCATGATGGCGCAAGGCATTGTATAAAAGGAAAAAAGTATAAGTTAATAACATATCTCGTTTAGTTGTATTTGTATTTTGTATTGTAGCTGCGCTGCTCGCCTGTGAAGGTAAGCGGCGCTTTTTTATCGTTTTATCTATGGACAAATTGGAAAAGTTGCGTTGTATAAAAAATAACGTAAAACAGAATTATTATGAAAAAGATAGCGGCTTATCTGTTCTTCCTTTTCTCTTTGTTCGCAGGATGTGTAAACGAGCACGTGGGAGAATCACCTTCTTTGGTTGTCATTCGGGGCGGGCAGATTCAATGCGCCGGACGTGCGGCAGAAGAAAATACCCGTTTTCAGGCAGGCGATGTGATTTCATTTTTCAGTCAGGGTGGAATTGAAGCCGATAATGTATGCCTTACGTATGAGAATGGAGTATGGAAACATGGAGGGGCATTGTCATGGAATACGTCAGGGAAGGATGCTTCGTTTACGGCTTTTTATCCTTGTTTTGAATCCGGTGATTGGGATTATTATGATGAAGACGGTTTTTTAGAAGACATCATATATGCCAAAGGAGAAGTTTCGTCGGGGATGTTCATCGAACTTGGTTTTCAGCATTTATTCTCGAAAATCATTTTTGAAGTGGACGGGGAGATGAACGAACAGATTCAGCATATCACGTTTACTCCTTCGGTTCAAATAGAATCTGTCCTGCCTCTCACAGGAGAAATTGTTCTGACCGGGACACCGGCGGAACCGTTTCAGATAGAAAAACAATCCGATGGGATTTATTCGTTCTTTGTCCCCTCTGCTCATGAGGTTACGATTGACATTCAAATCACGACTTCGGAAGGCAAGCAATTGCCTTTGGCTACAACTGCCTCTCAATCTTACCAATCGGGGTATCAATATACGTATCATCTCGCTCCTGAAGTCCATGAAGTCGGCATTTATACGGAAGAAGATTTTATTGCTTTCACGCATTTGATAAACGGCATGTCTTATCCGGGGAGAACTTTGGATGAGTTTGGAGAAACCGTGGATGGGCGTACTACATATTATTTACGTAATGACCTTCACTTTACGGAAGAGACAAGTAAGGAAGTGCAGCCGATAGGGGTAAATTCAGATAATAGATTTGAAGACTGTTTTGATGGACTTGGACATACGATATCGGGTTTACACATTGTTATGGATAATAAGAGTAGTTATTATGGAATATTTGCGTATGTTTTAGCAAATGGTAGGATAGAGAATTTGAATATAGACAATTGTTCATATACGAACGCTTCGAGTACTCAGGCGAAATTCGTTGGAATGATTGTGGGTAGGAATTATGGAACAATTATTGGATGCCATGTACATTCATGTAGAATAGAGAATAACCTTGCTGGATATGCTGGAGGAATTGTAAGTAATAATTATGGAAACGTACTGAATTGTACGGTTAATGATATGCAGTTTATAAATGTAATGTTGGCTGGTGGAGTATGTCGTGAGAATAAATCTGATATAATAAATTGCGGTGTAATTCGATGTTGTTTTATAAATAGTGAAGAATCTGGAGGGTTATGTTATAATGTGTCAGCTGGTAGCAATATACTAAATTGTTATGTGTATTCGCTGGATGCAGAAAATACAGATGCAGGTGTTTTGTTTTATAAAGGTACTAAGACTTCTAATACTACAATCAATTGTTATTATCAGGGAGATGTGAGTTTAAAGCCCATTTATAAAACCTTTACATGTGAAGGTGCGGTTTATTACACTTACGATTCCAATTTTACCGTAACTGATAAAGGCTGTTCCCTTCTCGAAGCATTGAACGGGTGGGTTGAGGACAATCAAGGGAAATATTCGGGTTATTCGCTTGATTATTGGCAAAAAGGAGATGAGAATATTCCCTTTATTCATCAATCTTCCCAATGATTAGATTTTTTAAGGCGATGCATCCATACTTATGAGTAAAATTTGTATTTTTGCCCCCAAACTCATAAATCCATGGAAAAGAATAAGAAATTTATCGTCATTCTCATCGTATTGATTGTGCTTATAGCTGGTGTTTCATTTCTTGCTATCAACGAATTCCGGAAAAATAAGGAAATGGCAGAAGTGTTTGCTGTGGAAAAAGAGGAAATGGAAAATGAGTACAGCACATTTGCCGCCCAATATGATGAACTTCAAGTGCAAATCAATAATGACTCTTTACGTGAGAAGCTGGAAAGCGAAAAATTAAAGACGCAACGTTTATTGGAAGAATTGCGTCAGGTGAAGACTACAAATGCGGCAGAGATAATCCGTTTGAAGAAAGAACTGAAAACCGTCCGTGCCGTATTGCGGAGTTATGTGATTCAGATTGACTCGTTGAACCGTCTGAATGCGGCGTTGAGGGAAGAAAATCAGGAAGTAAAGAGCAAATACAGCGCTGCTACGGCTCAAATCAATACTCTTTCGCAAGAAAAGAAAAACTTGAATGAGAAAGTCTCGCTTGCTGCCCAATTGGATGCCACAAACATTTCGGCATTGCCGATGAACAAACGGGGCAGGAAGGCGCGTCGGGTGAAGGATGTGAAGAAGATTGCCATTACGTTTACAATCGCTAAGAACATTACGGCAGAAACAGGCAACAAAACGGTGTATGTCCGTATCGCCAAGCCAGACAATGGAATCTTATCGAAAGGCAATACGACATTTGCATACGAGGACAGGGAAATCACTTATTCCATCAAGAAATACATCGAATATACCGGCGAGGAACAAAGTGTCACGGTTTATTGGGATGTGGAAGAGTTTTTGCCTTCGGGTACATACAATGTCTATATCTTTGCCGACGGAAATATGATAGGTCAAAATTCGTTTGAAATGAAATAATTGTACTGTATGAGAAGGTATATTCGTTATCTTTATGCAATAAGTCTGGTCGTTTCGTCTTTGCTTCTTGCTTCGTGCGGGCAAGACCGTTCGGGAATATTATGCGTTGATTGGTGCAAAGACGTGGATGTATGAGGTGATGCAGCAGCATTATCTGTTTTACGAAGATTTGCCGGCTGAAGAAGAATTGAATTTTTTTGATAAGCCTGAAGATTTTTTGCAGTCGGTAGTGTCTTCACAAGACCAGAAAAACGGTTCTGTATTTTCGCATATTGATTCGGTCAACGTATCCCGTGTACAGAGCGATTATCCTACCTTTGGGTTGGAGGGTGCGTTGGTGCGCAATGCCAATGGCGATTATGTCGTACATATTCTTTATGTGTATCCCGATTCACCGGCGGCAGAAGTTGGACTCAAACGAGACGATTGGGTGGTTGATGTGGACGGACGTGCGCTGAATACCAGCAATTATACGGAATATTTCCAGCGTCCGGCCTCGTCCTACCGGTATCGGGTAGCAACGGTAAAGGACGGTCTTCCGGATACATCTTATATCGATATGCCTGCTCCCCGCATCATAGACCAGCCCAGCGTGTTTACTTATAAAACGATTTCGGCAGGTGGTCGGACGGCTTTTTACATCCTTTATAATAGCTTTGAGACAGCCGATGAAGATTTATTGAAAGCGGCATTCAATGAAGCGGCGGCTCAGTCGCCCACAGATATTATCCTGGATTTGCGCTACAATCCGGGAGGATATGTGTCTACAGCCCAGTTGCTTAGTACCATTCTTGCTCCACAAGGTACGATGGGGCAGACTTGGATGAATATGATATTCAATGACAAGACCGAACCTCAAACACATGCATATACATTTGATTCCAGCTTGTTGCAGGGGGTATCCAATTTATCTTACGACCGCCTTTATGTGATTACTACGAATAATACGGCTTCGGCTGCGGAGATTATTGTGAATACGTTGCGTCCTTATTTGGGCGATAAGTTGTTGCAGGTAGGAGCTTCTACTTTTGGCAAGAATATGGCACAGAGTCTGTTTACCGATGAAGCCTATCCGCAATTGGAGTTTTGGCTGACTACGGCATACGTCAGCAATTCGGAAGGTTTTTATGAGTATTATGACAACGGCTTGCAGCCTGATTATGAGGCAGAGGAGGATTTGACCGCGACGTTAGGCGAGTTCGGTACGGAACAGGACAGCCTGATGGTTCCTGTGCTTTACCATTTGGAGCATGGCACATTCCCGGTTACCGGTTCGGAACAGGATGTGCAAAGCCGGAATCACTGGTTCAATAAGCAGAAAGAGGTCGTTTATAATCCGATTGCCCGTAAGCCTCGCCGGTCACAATTCAATATAAGATAAATTAAATGCAACTATAAGGAAACGCAGATTTTCGCAGATTCACGCAGATAAATAATTAAATTATTGATTCGCGATAATCTGCGTTAATCTGCGTTTTAAGCAAACACATTAAAGAGAATTAGAAAGAAGTTACGTATGGAGATAGAAGAATTATACAGCCGTTTCCTGGTGTGTGGAACGGTGACTACAGATAGCCGCCATTGCCCTCAGGGGAGTATGTTTATCGCGTTAAAAGGAGAAACGTTTAACGGGAATGCTTTTGCCGCACAGGCTTTGGCACAAGGATGCCGCTATGCGGTGGTGGATGAACCTGAATATGCCCGGGGGAAAGTTATATTTTGGTAGATGATTGCCTGCAAGTTTTGCAACAATTGGCGAACTATCATCGCCGGCAGTTGAAGACGCCCATTATCGGCATTACGGGTACCAATGGGAAGACTACCACGAAGGAACTGGTATCTTCGGTACTGAGCAAGAAGTATAAGGTATTGTTTACACAAGGGAATCTGAATAATCACATCGGCGTTCCTCTGACTCTGTTGCGTCTGAACAAGGAGCATGAAATGGCTGTAGTGGAAATGGGGGCGAATCATCCGGGCGAGATAAAGGCGTTGGTGCAGATTGCAGAACCTGATTACGGTTTGATAACGAATGTAGGCAAGGCACATTTGTTAGGCTTCGGCTCTTTCGAGGGCGTCATTAAGACCAAAGGGGAATTGTATGATTTTTTGCGTGAGAAAGGCAATGCCACTATCTTTATTCAAAATGAAAATTCTTATCTGAATGCCATTGCCCATGGTTTGCATTGTGTACGTTATGGTCAGGCATCGGGCTTGTTTGTAAGCGGCAAGCTTTTGTCTTGTTCGCCTTTCCTGGCTTTCGAATGGATGTCGGAAGGGAATACGTATCCGGTGCAGACCCATTTGATAGGGGGGTATAACTTAGACAATGTATTGGCTTCTGTTGCCATAGGCAAGTATTTTGATGTGGCTCCCGAAGATATTTGCGAAGCCTTATCCACATATATGCCTCAGAATAACCGTTCCCAGTTGGTAGATACCGGGCGTAATAAGCTGATTGTAGATGCTTACAATGCCAATCCTACCAGCATGATGGCGGCGTTAGAGAATTTCCGTCAGGTGCAGGCACCTCATAAGATGGTTATCTTGGGCGATATGAAAGAATTGGGCGAAGCCAGTCTGGAAGAGCACCGGAAGATAGTCGGCTTCTTGGACGGATGCCGGTTTGACCGTGTGATGTTGGCGGGGCCGGAGTTTAAGGCTGTTGCCTCCGCGTACGAACATTTTGATAATGTCGATGCCGTGAAGGAAGCTTTGGAAAAAAGCAAGCCTGTCGGTTTTACAATTCTGATAAAAGGTTCAAACAGCATGAAATTGAGTCAACTTCCGGCGTATTTGTAACGGTGTCTGTTTTTCTTTCCCTGCTTTTGACGGTTTCTGAAAAATTATTATCTTTGTGCGGAAACTGGAAAAGCATGCTATGAATACATCTGGATACTATGATTTGAGAAAACTTTGCTTTTGGCTTGTTTTGTTTGCCGTGCCTTGCTTTGCCTTCGCGCAATCCCCTTTGTACAAGTTGCGATTTGTGCAGAAGCCTTCTCCCGAAATGCTTGTTTCCAACGAGGTACAGAAAGTCTATCAAGACCGTAGCGGATTTATCTGGCTTGCTACGCGCAACGGGTTGTGCCAGTACGACGGATACAAGGTGAATACTTACAAGTCGAATATGTATATGCCGGATATCCTGACGAACAACAACATCTTGTGCATACAGGAAGACGCTTCGCACAATCTGTGGATGGGGACGCAAGACGGGCTGAACGTGATGGACTTGAAGACTGGCAATATCCGTAAGTATGTCTATCCCGCCATTCCCAATAATCTTGTATCGTGTATTCTCGTAACTTCTGACAATCAGGTATGGATAGGAACCGACAAAGGGCTTTGCCGGTATATAGCCGCACGCGATTCGTTTGTTGTGTACGGCAAGGAGCAGACCGGAGGCATACTGAAGGCAGGTTCGGTAAAATCGTTGCATGAGGATGCCGACGGAGATATCTGGATGGGGTTATGGGGAGAGGGGCTTTACCGGTATTGTCTTTCCGAAGATAAGTTTTATGCCTATCCCACTATCGGGAAACGTAACAGCCCTCATGTGGTATTCGAAGATTCCGGACGGAATATTTGGGTAGGTACGTGGGGCGACGGGCTTTACCGGCTGGAACATCCGAAGGATTTTTCCCGTTTGGCGTATGTGCCTTACAGGCATCATCCGGGTGATGAAAGGAGTTTGGTGGACGATATCGTCTATGCGATAGAAGAAGACCCGCATACCCGTTCGCTTTGGGTGGGAACCCGCATGGGGCTGAGTATTCTGCCTTCCGTCCGTTCAACGCAGTTCATTAATTATATGCCCAGGCGTTCGCCTTATTATATCCCTTCCGATGAGGTCAATTCGATTATTTCCGATGCGGCGGGAAACATCTGGATAGGTACGATTGGCGGGGGCGTATGGATGACTGATACGAAGGGAAATAGCTTTCATTCGAATACGTTAGATTATTTGGTTTCGGGTGCTTTGGCGGTATCTGTACGGAGCTTGTTTGCGGATAGGGACGGAAATCTTTGGGCAGGTATCGGTACCGTAGGCTTGGCATGCAAGAAGGAAGGGTCGGACAAGTTTGTTCCTTCTTCCCGTTTGCCTGAATTTTCTTCTCTTTCATTAGGGAATACGGTTACTTCCATCATGCAGCGCAAGCAGGATAAAAAGCATTTGGTTCGGTTGTTCGGGAGGCATTGTGGCATTGCCTTATCAGGGGAAAGCTTATTGGCTGGAGTTTCAGCGTGGTTCAATGATAGAGGCATTGTATGAGGATAGTAAAGGGAATTGCTGGATAGGTACCCGTACCAGTTTGAATGTGCAGAGGGTAGACGGAAAGTTGTTGCATTGGAGCAGCATCGATTTCGAGGACGGAATTTCTGCCCGTGATTTGAATGTAAAAGACATTATAGAAGATACGGACGGAAGCCGATGGGTCGCTACATCCAATTACGGCTTGATTCATGTGAACGGTAATCTGGAAGATGCAGCATCGTTGCGCTTTTGCAATTATAGTGTTTCCAACGGCAGGCTGATGACAAATACGGTGCTGTGCCTTTATATGGATAGCCGGCAACGCTTGTGGGTAGGTACGGAAGGCGGAGGCTTATATCTGTACGACCGTGCAGGGAAACGTTTTGTTCCCAAGAGTCGGGAATATGCCATTCCGGGCGATATGGTAGCGAGTATCGAAGAGGATGGGAAAGGCAACTTGTGGTTGGGAACGAATGAAGGATTGATAAAACTGAGCGGAGCAGACAAGAATCCGGTCGTGAGGATTTATGCCGTAAACGATGGGCTGTTGGATAAGTTTTTCATAGCCAAGTCATCGTGCAAGTATAACGGTGAACTGTTGTTCGGCAATTACAAAGGATACAATTCGTTTGTTCCCGATGAGATAGAAGAAACCCATAAGGAAGCGCCTTTGGCAGTTACGGATATCCGCATTCACAACCGTTCGTTGTCTGCTTATCCGCAAGAAGTAAGAAACCGCTTGTCCGCCGCCTCTCCTGCCTTTACCGAGGAACTGGTTATACCTTATAAATATAATAATTTCAGCATTGAGTTTGCAGCCTTGACTTATCTGAACCCCAATTCCAATAAGTATGCTTTCCAGCTTCAGGGCTTTGATAACGGGTGGCAATACGTCGATGCTGCGCATCGCGTGGCGTATTACAATAATCTGGAAAGCGGGGAATATACGTTCCTGTTGAAAGCGACCGACGAGAATGGAGTGTGGGGAAACAACGTGCGTGAGCTGGCTATAACGGTGTTGCCTCCTTTTTGGGAAACGTGGTGGGCTTACCTGGTTTATGTGTTGCTGGCGGTTGGCATTGTTTATTGGGTGTTCCGTACGATGCGCAAACGCATGCTGCTCCGCAACGAACTTCATCTGAGGGAAGTGGAGAAGGCGGAGATAGAAAAACTGAATCATGCCAAGCTCCAGTTTTTTACAAACATTACCCATGAATTGCTGACTCCGCTGACCGTATTGACTGCATCGGTAGAAGACCTGAAGCAAGAAGCGCCTGCGTATGAACCCAAATATAAGTTGATGATGACCAATATCAACCGTTTGATTCGTTTGCTGCAACAGATACTGGAATTCCGTAAGGCAGAGACAGGAAACCTGAAACTGAAAGTATCACGGGGCGATCTTGCCTTGTTTATCCGGCACAGCGTAGACGCTTTTGTGCCTCTTTTGAAGAAGAAAGGGATGAAGGTAACCTTGTCTTGCCGTCCGGCTCCGTTTATCGTTTATTTCGATCCGGACAAGTTCGATAAGATTTTGTATAACTTGTTGTCGAATGCGGCAAAATACAACTTGCCCGATGAAACTGTATCTATCGACTTGGTACGTCTCAGTGAGGAAGAGGCGCAGCTGACGGTGAAAGATAACGGGCCGGGCATTTCTAAAGAAGCGCAAAAAGACCTTTTCAAGCGTTTCTATGAAGGAAGCTATCGGAAATACAATACAATCGGGACAGGTATCGGGTTATCATTGGTGCACGACTTGGTGAAGCTGCATCACGGTTCCATCCGGGTAGAAAGCGAAGAAGGGAAAGGGGCGGCGTTTATTGTGTCTTTCCCGACCGGAAAATCAAGCTATGCACCCGAAGAATTAGATCAGGAGTTGCTGCTGTCTGATGAAAGTGTGCCGCACGAAATTTCCGGGGTGGAGGATATGGATGTGGTGATAGAATCGTCTGGCGAGGAGGAACCGGCAAAGGTTGCAGATAAAGAAAAGAAATGCAGTCTTTTACTGGTGGAAGATAATGGAGAATTGTTGGGACTGATGGCGCGTATCCTTTCCAAAGACTATACGGTTTATACCGCAAAGAACGGTGAAGAAGGGCTTGGCTGCACCCGGAAGCACGATATTGACCTGATTGTTTCAGACGTGATGATGCCTGTTATGGATGGCATTACTTTTTGCCGGAAGATTAAAGGCGATTTCGATACCAGCCATATTCCTTTCTTGTTGCTTACCGCCAAGAACCAGGAAGAAGACCGGGTGGAAGCCTACGAGTCGGGGGCGGATGCGTTTATTACGAAACCTTTCAGCCTGACGTTGCTTCAGGCACGTATTGCCAACTTGCTTGCCGCAAGGGAACGGAAGACGAAAACATTTAAGAAGCAATTGGTATTCGAAGCAAAAGAATTGGATTTCACCAGTATGGACGAGGATTTCTTGCAAAAGGCGGTAGATACCATACACCGTCATTTGGGCGATTCTGCGTTCGGACAGGCCCAGTTTGTGGAAGAAATGCACACCACGCGTTCCACGGCGTTCCGGAAACTGAAGTCATTGACCGGGCTTACGTTTCCTGCCTTCTTGCGCAATATCCGCATGAAGGCGGCATGCCGCATCATGGAAGAGAAAAAGGGCATCAAGATTGCCGAACTGGCATACGGGGTAGGTTACAGCGACCCCGCTTATTTCAGTGTTTGCTTCAAAAAAGAGATAGGCGTATCTCCTGCCGAGTATATGGAACAGCTCCGTCATGCTTGATTCTTACTCTGCTGGAGAGGATTATTCTCTTTTCGATAGAGGATTATCTGATATTGAATATAGGATAATCCTCTATCGGATATCAGTTGAACAGGTTTCGGCACATATTTTCATCTCCGCTCCCCGGAATACGATTTTCAGTAAATGAAGCCGCGTATTCATGCAAAGGCGTTTTACGACTCTGTCTGCACAGTATTTCTGTAATTGTTCCTCTGCTTCTTTGTTTTTGGCTTCTACTTCACTGTCGGAAGCCGTGGGCTTTACGTACTTCAACTCCATGATGTAGCTGTGTGCTGTCTCCGGGTAGCGTGCCTTGTCCGGAAGCAGGAGGAAATCGCTGAATCCGTAATTCAGTTCCACTTCAGGTTCTACCAGATACAGGCTATTCAGGGCAAGATAAGCCTTGAAGAATCCTTGTAGGTTATGCTCGCCCAAGATGCTGTCCCGTACGGATGAGTTTTCCCGGTATGCCACTGCTATCCGCTCGATGAATGGCTGCCATTCGCCTTCCAACGCCATGCGCATCATTTCCATTTCCATCGGGATGCTGTCTATCTTGAAGCTGCGGTTGTAGTAATCGCGCATGAAGCTCCAGTATTGTTCTTTCACGCAATTGTTCGGGATTACCATTTTCATCATGCTCCCGTAGCTGCTTTCCATCGTAAGCAGTCCATAATAATAAAGGAGGCTCCGGAAATTGTTGTCATCCGTCACGTATTCGGCAGGGAATGAAGTCTTCAGCGACATAATGACCGAACCTGTAGCCGCTATCTCTTCTATCACGCTCATGCGGTTCTCCCTTTGATTCCCACGGTCAATGTCTGCCAGCATTTTCAGCTTCTTATAGTCCGTACGGATGTTTTTGTCCACCATTTCATCAGGAGGGCATCCGTAGAGCACTTGGTGGCGCAGATAGTAATATACCATGTCGCAGTTGTATAGGCGGTCATCGTTTAGGCATTGTTTGGCAAAGCAATAGTTGTTGTACCACGGCTTCATTTCCGCCATCATTGCCTCGATGTCGGCATCGGCACGCAGCTTGCCATTGTCCTGATAGTAATGGAACATGGTGCACACGTCACTTTCAGAGAAACCTAACATGTGGTTGAATTCCGGTGCCTGCGAGATGTTCCAGTCGATGTTATATCCGCTCGAAAGGTCGTCTAAGGTAACAGGAGATACGCCAATCAGGAACACCCGGCTGAACATTGCCTTGAATATCTTGAAGTATTCGCGGTAGAAGCCGCTGGCATGGGTCAGGTTTCGGAACATTTCTTTGCCGCCTTCGCTTAGAATTACATTCGTAAAATTGTCATACTCGTCAATAATGAGGTAGAGTGGATATTTTTTGCGACGCGCTTCTGCATTGATGATTCGCAATTTTGAAGCTGCGTCTTTTTCTGCCAATACATTTTGAAACGTAGTGTCGTCATAATACGTTTTGTATTGTTTGATAAAAGAGTCAAGTTCTGTACAGCAATAATCATTAAATGTATATTCCAGCCGTTCCATTCCTGCCCCCGCTAACGAGAAGTCAAAGTATATTACCTGAAAAGCGTTTTTCAAGGGCGTAGGATGCTCTTTTATCCACAATCCGTCGAACAACGTATCGAAGCAGTCCGCTTTGGCGATGTCATAGTAATCCCGCATCATGCTGACGAACACGCTCTTGCCGAAACGGCGTGGGCGGATAAGGAAGAGGTAGTTGCTCATGTTCTCCAAGAGTGGGAGATACATGGTCTTGTCCACGTAATAGAGATTCTCGTTCCGCAGCTGTTCGAAATTTGCCACGCCGTAAGGAATGCCTTTCACTTTTGACTGTTCCATATTTGAATGTCTTTAATGATTATCGTACGGCAAAGATACGTTTTTCTTATTAATTTTCAAACGCGGTATAACCTACTTTACCGTTCGTGAAAAGTGCCTCCGCGAACGAACATAAGTGAGTAGGCTGACTCACTTATGTAAATCGCCCGAGTTACTTATGTAAAACGGTCCACTCACTTATGTTCATCAAAACGCATGCTTGGCTTCGTGATTTGTATGTCTTGCACCGTTTCTGTAGAGACGATGTGCACATCGTCTCTACGGTAAACACATTTATGTGTGAGAAACAGTCGCATCGCTATAAAAAACGGTAAATCCTTTCCGAAAAAGCGTTCATGACCGAAATTTCATGTGATTTGAATGATAATTTATATTTGTTTTCTGAAATTTTCTTTTAAATTTGCATCGTTTCGAAATTATAAACACAATAGCTTGTGAAAGCGAATGGAATCTAATTGACATGTCACGTGATGAATAAAAGCAATAGGATAATCAGGTAAAAAGTATAAAAAAAGAATAAGAAAACTGGGTACTAGGAAAAACAGAAAGCGCGAAAAGGTTTTTTTAGGATAACACAATGTGACAATTTCTAACTTTAAAATTAATTGTAAGAATGAAAGCAGATGTGTTAACCAACAATCGGAAAGCGTTGTTTGCTTTATTGCTTTGTTCAGGCTTTATCGCGGGGCATCCGTTGGCGGCTTTTGCTGCCGGAGGCGAGGCACCGGCGCAAGCCATGCAGCAAACAGCAGAAGTGAGCGGTGTCGTGAAAGACGCTTCAGGAATGCCGGTTATCGGCGCCAGTGTATTAGAACAAGGTACGACCAATGGTACCATTACCGACCTTGACGGTAAGTTTACGTTAAAAGTAAAGTCGGGCGCTACGCTGGAAATCTCATTTATCGGTTATAAGACGCAGACTCTGAAGGCAACTCCGGGAACTACCATGCAGGTAACTATGCAAGAAGACTCGGAAACCTTGGATGAAGTGGTGGTAGTAGGATACGGTGTGCAGAAGAAGTCGGACGTGACGGGTTCTGTAACTTCCGTGCCCAAAGACCGTTTGTCCAAGCTTCCTGTGACCAATGTATTGCAAGCCATTCAGGGTGCTACGGCAGGTGTGACTATTACCCAGACTTCTTCCATCCCGGGTGATGCCCCTGATGCATTGGTTCGTGGTCAGAACTCTATCAATGCCAATTCCGGTCCGTATATCGTTGTGGATGGTGTGCCTATCAGCAAATCGGGTGGTACATTGAACGATATCAACCCGAACGATATCGAATCGATGGAAATCTTGAAAGACGCTTCGGCTACGGCTATCTACGGTACGAACGGTGCGAACGGTGTTATCTTGATTACTACGAAGCGTGGTAAATCTGGCAAGCCCAATATCCGTTATAATATGTATGTAGGTATCGAGGATTTTTCTCATAAGTTGAAGTTCGGTGACGGAAAACAGATCCTGCAACGTTATAAGGATTATGTCGCACAAAATCCTGGCGAAACCTTGTATGACGGGTTTGTGAAAAACCAGTATGAGTCGGAAAATTATCAGAACGGAATTGAAACCGACTGGATTGATGCCGTATCGCAGACGGGTATTATTCAAGATCATAATATCAGTGTAGGCGGTGGTGCAGAGAATGTTTCTTACTATATTTCTGCCGATTACATGAGCCAGAAAGGTGTAGTTAAGGGATTTAATTATAAGCGTTATTCAATCCGTACCAATATTGATGTCAACGTGACGGACTTTCTGAAAGTGGGAACGAATTCTTACATTGTATCGCATAACCGCGACGGAGGCCGTGCTAACTTCCTGATGGCAGAAGCGATGAGTCCGTATGGCAAGATGTATGAAGAGGACGGTTCGTACTGTATCTATCCGATGTATAGTGAATCTTTGTTTACCAATCCGTTGATGTGGACTACGGTCAATCCTGAACGCCGTCAATGGAATATCAATCTGAACGGATATGCGGATGTGGATTTTGGCAAATTGTGGGAACCGTTGAAAGGATTGACTTACCGTTTCAATGGAGGTTTCTCTTATATGCCGAAGCGGTATAATAATTATGAAGGAAAGTCTGTGAATAACAATACTGGTTATGCTGAGATTAAGAATGAAGAAACACAGAGTTATACGATTGAAAATATCGTAACTTACGCCCGCGACTTTGGACGTCATCACCTTGACTTGACCGGCTTGTATGCGGCATCACGTAAGAAATATCAATGGTCACAGGCTAAGGCGAATAACTTCCCAAGTGATGACCAGTTATGGCATAACATGGCAAGTGCTTCTACTCCTTCTGTAGCTTCTTATACTGAATTGTATACTACGGTATCTCAAATGGGACGTATCAACTATTCGTATGATAGCCGTTACTTGTTTACCTTTACGGTACGTCGGGACGGTTCTTCCGTGTTCGGTGACAATAATAAATACGGTGTGTTCCCTTCGGTTGCTTTGGGGTGGAACATTGCGAACGAATCATTTATGGAGCATTCTCAACGTTGGCTGAACAGTTTGAAACTTCGTCTTTCTTACGGTAAAGCAGGTAACGAGGCTATCGGTGTGTACCAGTCTCGTATGAAGATGGTCAACAATATGTTGGCAATGAACGGTGCTCCCCAATTGGCTCTTTATCCGGATGAATTTATGGGTAATGCCGATTTGACATGGGAAACTACCAAGACTTTCAATGTCGGTTTGGATTTCGGATTGTGGAACAACCGTTTGAGCGGTAACATTGATGTCTATTTCTCACGAACCAATGATTTGCTGATGCAGCGTAACCTTCCTACCGTTTCCGGTTTTAATAAAGTATATCAGAACATGGGTGAAACCGCTAACAAAGGTGTGGAAATCACGTTGAACTCACGTAACATTGTGACGAAGGACTTTACGTGGAGTACGAACTTGGTATTTTCTTGGAATAAGAATGAAATCAAAGACTTGTACGGTGACGGGCAAGACGATATCGCCAACCGTTGGTTCATCGGACAGCCTATCGGCGTTATCTACGATTACGAAATGGTAGGTATCTGGCAGGAAGACGAAATTGCAAGAGGTGACCATTTGAATTGGGATCCGATAGCCAAAGCCGGTGATGTGAAATTGAAAGACCAGGATGGTAACGGTGTTATTAACGATGCAGACCGTAAAGTGTTGGGGCAGACTTCCCCCAAATGGATTGGCGGTATGACTAACACCTTTACATGGAAAGATTTGACTTTAAGCGTATTTATCCAGACAGTACAAGGTTTGCAGAAGAACAATACCTTGATTGGTATGGCAGGTGATGAAATGGGACGCCGTAATACTGCTACTGAAATCGGCTACTGGACACCTGAGAATAAGAGTAATGAATGGCGTTCGCTTCGCAAGGATTCGAACCCGCATGGATACGGATTCCCTTGCAAAGCAAATTATACCCGTATCAAAGATATTACGTTGAGTTATAATTTCCCGCAACGCATTGTACAGAAAATGGGTATTGGCGGTCTGACAATTTATGCCAGCGGACGTAACTTGTTTACCTTCACCGATTGGATTGGTTGGGATCCGGAAGCACGCCAGATTTCTCGTGGTAGCAGTTCATGGGATGCGACAAGAGGCGAAACCGTTTACGATAGCAGCAACTATCCGATGACGAAGAGCTTTGTATTTGGTCTTAATTTAACTTTCTAAAATAATGGGATTATGAAACTGAAAAATATATTGGTCGGGACATTGGCAGCATCTGCATTGACTTTGGGTACAACCGGATGTAGCGATAGTTTTCTTGACGAAAAAATGTATTCAAAATATACACCGGAAAATTCAAGCTCAGAAAGCCGTATAACAGGTTTGTATTATACCTTTGCTGCTCTTTGGGGATGGTCTGGTAATCAGGGATTTGTTAGTTGTTTCCAAATTGGTACTGATGTAGCCTCTGCTGGTGATGTGGAAGGTGCTGAAACTCCTTTTTATCAATATCAGCAGCTGAATTCAGAAAGTGTTGGAGTAAGCATTTTGTGGGAAAAGTGTTATGAATTTATCAATCAAGCAAACCAGATTATAGCTCAGGAAGGAGAGGAGGGAAATCCTGCTGTAATAGCTGAAGCCAAATTCTTCCGTGCATACGCATACAATATATTGGTAACTCTTTGGGGAGATGTACCTTTGGTATTAGAGTCGACTGATGTGCCCCGTACCGACTATACTCGTGAAACGGTAGCTAATGTGGATGCCGTGATTGATGAAGACCTGCAATATGCCATGGCGAATTTACCGGATTTAGGTCAGGCTGTATCGGAAGACCGTGCGAATAAGGACTTTGCCCGCCAGCTTGCAGGAGAAGCTTATCTGCGTATGGGTATGCGTGACGCTTCTTATTTCAAGAAAGCTGAAGATGCGGTTACGCCGATTATCAGTAATCCTGAGTATCAATTGATTCAGGAACGGTATGGTCAGTATTTGGAAGAAGCTGGTGATTTCTATCATGATATGTTTCGTTGGCATAACCAACGTCGTTCAGAAGGAAATACCGAAGCTATTTGGACTTTTGAGATGGAATACAACCGTGATGTGATTGGCGGTACGATTGATAATCCGCAACAACGCCGTGTCTGGACTCCGGCATTCCATAAGTATAGTGGCATTCAGAATGCCGATTCGATTGGTGGACGTGGTAACGGTCGTTTGCGTTTGAGTAACTTTATGAAATACGGTTTGTATGAAAAGGGTGACATCCGTAATTCTAACTTTAATATCCGGCGTGTGATGTGGTATAACAGACCGGATTATTCGGAAGAAATCGGTATTGATGCGAATGGTTTTCGTGTAACCGTAGATGATCCTACTGCGGTAAGGACTATAACCATTAAGACTGGTGATAAGGTTATTCCGGGACCGGCAGATTCATTGAACGTATTCTATCCGCATACTACAAAATGGGGCGGTTATGATGAAACGGATGATTTCGGTTATGCAATTGTAAAAGACTGGCCCGTTATGCGTTTGGGTGAAACTTACCTGCTTCGTGCCGAAGCTCGTTTCCAACAAGGCAATTTGCAAGGAGCTGCTGATGATATTAATGTATTACGTGACCGTGCGTTTAAGGAATACCGTGAGCAAACGGGTGATGCAGAAGCAGGAAAAGTCAGTGCTGCCGATATTGACCTTGACTTTATCCTTGACGAGCGTGCTCGTGAGTTGATAGGTGAAGAAAACCGCCGTATGACGTTGGTTCGTACCAATACATTGGCAGAACGTATCGAAATGAATGGTGACAAGGTGCCTTATGCTCCGGAAATCAAAACCATTCAAGGATTCCAAGACTTTAATTCATTGCTTCCTATTCCATTGTCAGTTATTCAATTGAATAAGGATGCCGAGATTAAGCAGAATCCGGGATACAATTAATAGGGTGATAATAGTTGTGTATCCTATTAAAATGCACAATTTCATGCAACGATAAGTATAAAACCAATTTTAGATGATTCAGTTTCCGCAATCGTCCAAGCGGTTGACATTTTGATGAAAGTCACAATTAATCTCCTTCGCTTGGATGATTGCGGATTTTTATGTTTTTGCAGACGTATTCAGAGACGCCACAATGTGATGTCTCTACTATAAAATGGGGTGATGGAATATTTGCAATTTATACTTTCTTCTGAAGTGAGTGGGTAATATAAACTAATTGACAATAGGTATGATAATAGATAAATGGATACATCGGATAGCAGGCATCAGTTTCTTGTTGCTGCTTTCGGTTTTAGACGGCAGGGCACAAGACGATGGCTGGAAATTGGTCTGGTGTGATGAGTTCAATCAAGACGGACGGTTGGATACAACCGTCTGGAATTATGAACAAGGGTTCAAGCGTAACCATGAAGACCAATGGTATCAACCGGAAAACGCGTATTGCCGGAACGGGAAGCTGATTATCGAAGCCCGGCGTGAACAAGCCGGGAGGAAGAATCCGGATTATGAAGCCGGAAGTGCGGACTGGCGGAAAAAGCGGGAACATATCGCATATACATCCGCTTCGGTCAATACAGCCGGTAAATACGAGTTTTTATACGGACGTCTGGAGGTGCGTGCCAAGATTCCGACGGCGGGAGGCGCATGGCCTGCCATTTGGTTATTGGGCAGCGGGATGCCCTGGCCTTCGTGTGGCGAGATAGATGTCATGGAATATTATCGCATCGGAGGCGTGCCCCATATTCTTGCCAATGCTTGTTGGGGAGACAGCATTCCGAATCATGCGGTATGGAATTCGCAGCGGATTCCTTTTACACACTTCACCGGGCGTGATGCCAAATGGGCGGATAAGTTCCATACGTGGCGCATGGATTGGGACGAAAGCAGCATCAGGTTTTATTTGGACGATGAATTGTTGAATGAGATATCGCTCGGCACAACGGTGAACGGAAGCATCGGACTGGGAACGAATCCGTTCCGTAAACCGCAATATGTATTGCTGAACTTGGCTTTGGGCGGTGATAACGGAGGGGAAATCGCCGATGAGGCTTTCCCGATGAAGTATGAAATTGATTATGTAAGGGTGTATCAGAAGGCACCTTCCGACCGGCAGTATTGGTGCAACCTGCTGTATCGCATAGCCGAGCCGGTATTGAGCAACATGAGTGAGGGCAAGTTGCATCAGAACATGCAACTGGAGCTTAGTCCGCGTTGGGACGGGCGGAACAAGGAAGTGGCTTACATGGAATGTTTCGGGCGTACCATGGCAGGAGTAGCCCCGTGGCTTGCCTTGCCCGATGACGATACCCCCGAAGGACAGATGCGCAAGCAGTTGCGTACATGGGCTTTGAAGAGTTATGCTCATGCCGTCAATCCCGAAAGTCCCGATTACTTGGGGTGGAACAAGCACGGACAGGCTTTGGTAGACGCGGCCTACATTGCCGAAAGCTTCTTGCGTGCCCCTTCGCTTTGGCATGCGCTCGACACGTTGACCCGGCAACGGTATATCAAGGAGTTTGCCGGATTGCGGAGGTACACGCCTGTGTATTCCAATTGGGTAATGTTTGTCAGCCTGATAGAAACATTCCTTTCTACGGTAAGCGAGGATTACGATGCCTACCGCATCCATATCGGCTTGCGGAAGATAAACGAATGGTATGTAGGCGACGGCTGGTATAGCGACGGACCGGGTTTCGCTTTCGATTATTACAACAGTTTTGTGATTCAGCCCATGTATGTAGAAGCGTTGCAGGTGTTGAACCGGCAAAAGCGGGGCGTCAGGGTGAGTGCGGAAGATCTTGCCCGTGCCGAAAGGCGTTTGCAGCGGTATGGCACGATATTGGAACGGATGATTTCGCCGGAAGGGGCATTTCCTGTGTTCGGACGTTCTATTACCTACCGGTTGGGTGCCCTGCAGGCGTTGGCAATGTTGGCATGGCAAGAGAAACTTCCCGAAGGGCTTTCCGAGGGGCAGGTGCGTAGTGCATTGACCGCTGTCATGAAACGCATGTATGCCACAGACGCTAATTTCAATGAGAAAGGTTTTCTTACGTTGGGCTTTACGGCAAGCCAGACGGATATAGCGGATGTCTATACGAACAACGGAAGCCTGTATATGACCACATTGGCGTTTATGCCCTTGGGTCTGCCTGCCGATCATCCTTTCTGGACCTCGCTGGCGGAAAACTGGACGAGCAAGAAAGCGTGGGAAGGCGAGGATTTTCCGAAAGACCATGCTTATTATGAATGAAAAAGAGATGTTTATGAAACGAATCGTATACCTATTTATAGTAGTATGTCTTTTGCCGGTGGGGACATTATCGGCGAGAGGGAAGAAAGAGGCGGTGAAGACCGACCGTGAAGTATGGTGTGACGTGCTTTACCGGATGGCTGCTCCCGTATTGAGTGCCATGAGCGAGGGGAAGTTGCAGGAGAAGATGTCGGTGGAACTCAGTCCGACGTGGGACGGGAGAGACCGGCGTGTGACTTACATGGAATGTTTCGGGAGACTGATGGACGGACTGGCTCCGTGGCTTTCTTTGCCCGATGACGATACGGAAGAAGGAAAACAACGCAGGCAATTGCGGGAATGGGCATTGAAGAGCTATGCGCATGCCGTTGACCCGGAGAGCAAGGATTATCTGTTATGGCGCAAAGAAGGCCAGCCTTTGGTGGATGCGGCTTTTCTTGCCGAGAGTTTCTTGCGTGGGTATGAGGCATTGTGGATGCCTTTGGACAGTTTGACCAAGCAACGCTATATCGAAGAGTTTACCCGCTTGCGCCGTGTAGACCCTCCTTATACCAACTGGCTGCTTTTCTCTTCCACGATTGAATGCTTCCTGAAGAAAGCGGGGGCAAAGGAGGATTATTACCGCATTACTTCTGCCTTGCAGACCGTGAGCGAGTGGTATGTAGGTGACGGCTGGTATAGTGACGGTCCGAAGTTTGCTTTCGATTATTATAATAGCTTCGTGTTGCATCCCATGTATGTGGAATGTCAGGAGATAATGACTGACGGAGGCAAGAAAGGCGGTTGGAATCTGGATGTGAAGAATTTCGCAAGAGGAGTAAGGCGGATGCAGCGTTACGGCATGATTTTAGAACGGCTTATTTCTCCCGAAGGAGCTTTCCCTGTGGTGGGCAGGTCTATCACGTACCGCACCGCCGTGCTTCAGCCGTTGGCTCTTTTGGCATGGAGGGGCTGGCTTCCCGAAGAATTGCCTGAAGGGCAGGTGCGTTCGGCTATGACTTCGGTTATCAAGCGCATGTTCGGCGATGACCGGAACTTCAATGAGCAGGGCTTCCTTACTTTGGGGTTTAACGGAAAGCAGCCGTACATATCGGATGTGTATACCAATAACGGAAGCCTTTACATGGCATCGCTTGCGTTTCTTCCGTTAGGGCTTCCGGCAGACCATCCTTTTTGGACCGATGCGGCGCAGGACTGGACTTCGAAACGTGCATGGAAAGGACAGGAATTCCCCAAGGACCATGCGTATTAAATTGAATTTTAGAACTAAAAACGTATGAATAAATTAATTGTAGCGGGTATCTGCTTCTTCTTGAGCATCCCGCAGGTAAGCGAGGCACAACATACGGCGTTCGAGCCGGGAAAAGTATGGAACGATACGGAAGGCAATCCGATTAATGCGCATGGGGGAGGCATCCTTTATCATGAAGGCACGTATTACTGGTACGGAGAGTATAAGAAAGGGAAAACGGTATTGCCTGAATGGGCTACGTGGGAGTGTTATCGCACCGATGTGACGGGTGTAAGCTGTTATTCTTCGAAAGACTTGCTGAACTGGAAGTTCGAAGGAATCGTTTTGCCTGCCGTAAAGGATGACCCGAACCACGATTTGCATCCGTCGAAGGTGTTGGAACGTCCCAAAGTCATCTATAACAGGAAGACCGGAAAGTTCGTGATGTGGGCGCATGTAGAGAGTGCCGACTATAGCAAGGCGTGTGCCGGAGTGGCGGTATCCGATTCGCCTGCAGGCCCTTTCACTTATTTAGGAAGCTTCCGTCCCAACGATGCCATGAGCCGCGACCAAACGGTCTTTGTAGATGATGACGGAAGGGCATACCAGTTTTATTCTTCGGAGAATAACGCCACGATGTATATCAGCCTGTTGACGGATGATTACCTGAAGCCTTCGGGACGTTTTACACGTAACTTTATAAAGCAGTCGCGTGAAGCTCCGGCGGTATTTAAGTACGACGGGAAGTATTACCTGATTACTTCCGGATGTACGGGGTGGGACCCGAATGTAGCGGAGATAGCCGTTGCCGATTCGGTTTTGGGCGAATGGAAAACAATCGGAAACCCTTGTATCGGACCGGATGCGGACAAGACTTTCTATGCCCAAAGCACGTATGTGCAGCCTGTGGTAGGGAAGAAGGATGCTTATATCGCCCTGTTCGACCGGTGGAACAAGACGGATTTGGAGAACTCTCTTTACGTATGGCTTCCCGTCTTGATTGAAAACGGGAAGATTGTCATTCCCTGGCAGGACAAATGGAATTTGGATGTTTTCAAATAGAATATTTGCTAAAGTCGGAGAATCTTGCGAATATTGCAAAAAAGAAAGATTGAACTGAATAAATGAAGAGAGACATGAAAACCATGCTTGTTACTTGTATGTGTGCCGTGTTGAGCGTTGGCTTGCAGGCACAGAATCAGGCCGGATACCCGATTACTCCGGTGCCCTTTACCGCAACTCATGTAAGCGGAGGCTTTTGGAAACAACGTTTGGACGCTTGCCGTGGCGTGACCATTCCGTTGGCTTTCAGCAAGTGTGAGGAATCCGGACGCTATGAGAATTTCGTAAGAGCGCAACATCCGTGCGACACCTTTACCGTAGGGGGATTTTCGTTCGATGACACCGATGTGTATAAGACCATTGAGGGAGCCAGCTATCTGTTGCAGACTTATCCCGACAAGAAGCTGGAGAGTTATATCGATAGCGTGTTGAACATCGTGGCAAGGCGCAGGAGCCGGACGGGTATCTGTATACCGCCCGCACGATGAATCCGAAGCATCCACATGCGTGGGCAGGTTCGAAGCGTTGGGAGAAAGTGGAGGAGCTGAGCCATGAATTTTATAACTTGGGACACATGATAGAAGGATCCGTGGCGCATTATCAGGCTACGGGCAAGCGCAACTTTCTGGACATAGCCATCCGTTATGCCGATTGTGTGTGCAAGGCTATCGGTCCGGATGAAGGCCAGTTGGTGCGTGTGCCGGGACATCAGATTGCGGAAATGGCATTGGCTAAGCTTTATCTGGTGACCGGCGATAAGAAATACCTGGACGAAGCGAAGTTTTTCCTCGACAAGCGAGGCTATACTTCCCGAAAAGACGCCTATAGCCAGGCGCACAAGCCGGTAGTGCAACAAGATGAGGCGGTGGGGCATGCCGTGCGTGCTACGTATATGTATTCGGGCATGGCGGATGTGGCGGCTCTGACCGGAGATACGGCATACGTGCATGCGATTGACCGCATTTGGGACAACATTGTCGGGAAGAAGCTTTACCTGACTGGAGGCATCGGCGCCACGGCTCACGGGGAAGCCTTCGGAGCGAATTACGAGCTTCCGAATGCCACGGCATATTGCGAGACGTGTGCGGCTATCGGCAATGTCTATGTCAACCACCGCCTGTTCCTGTTCCATGGCGATGCCAAATATTACGATGTGCTCGAACGTTCTTTATATAATGGAGTCTTGTCGGGAATCTCTCTCGACGGAGGGCGTTTCTTCTATCCCAATCCGCTGGAGTCGGCAGGAGGGTACGAACGGAAGGCTTGGTTCGGATGCGCATGTTGCCCGTCCAACCTGTGCCGCTTCCTTCCTTCGGTGCCGGGATATATGTATGCCACACGCGGGGATAGCCTTTATGTCAATTTGTTTATGGAAGGCACCTCGGAGATTCAGGTAGGGAAGCGCAAGATAAGCATCCGGCAACAGACCGCTTATCCCTTTGACGGCAACATCCGGCTTACGCTTCAGAAGGGGAGCGGAGAGTTTGTATGGAAGGTGCGTGTGCCGGGATGGACACGGGGAGAAGTCGTGCCGGGCGGTTTATACCGTTTTGCGGACGGGAAGCAGACTTCTTATTCGGTAAAGGTGAATGGAGAAAAGGTGGAAGGAAGCATTGAGAAAGGGTATTTCAGCATCAGCCGCCGTTGGAAGAAAGGAGATGTCGTGGAAGTGTCATTCGACATGACGCCGCGTCTGGTCTTGGCGGACGAAAAGGTGGAAGCCGACCGGGGCATGTTGGCGATAGAACGTGGTCCGCTGGTTTATTGTGCCGAATGGTGTGACAATCAAGGCATCGACCTGTTCAGTGTGCTCTTGCCACGCAAGCCAAAGCTGGAAATCATGGATGAAAAAGCCCCCGGAGGAGCGCAGATGATATCTGCCGGCGTGCAAACCCTCTCGTATGATGCCGAAGGGAAACTTCATGCATCCGATGCGATATTGAAACTGATTCCCTATTATGCCTGGGCAAACCGTGGGGAAGGCAAGATGATGGTATGGTTGCCCTATGAGGCAGGGGCGGTGCATTTAGGACCTGCCCTGGGTGTAGGGACCAATGAGTTTTTGGATAAATAAAGATGAATATCCGCAAACAGCCTTGTAGGGGCGTATCGCATACGCCCGAATGCGTCTTGTCACGCCAGATTTGTAATCCGGCGTAATTAACCTTGCGGATTTGTAATCCGCATCATCAGCAATGGTTTCGGATTATAAATCCGATTCAGCTATTACGCTGGATTACAAATCCAGCGTGACAAACTAAAGAACTTGCAAACTTACAAATGAAAGAACTAAAATATGATGAAACATAAACTTTTACTCCTGCTCCTGTGCCTATGCGGATACGGCATGGCATATCCCCAGTTGGTACGGGTGGGCGAGGGATATAGCAATACGTCGGTCAATACTACGGTGTTCCGGAACAGCCCGCTGGTGACCGATGGAGATACGCAATACATCTCTTATTATGACCCGGAAGGCTATCTGGTATTGGGAAAGAGGCAGATAGGCTCTGCCGAATGGACCCTGAAACGCTCTCAGTATAAGGGGAATGTATCCGATGCGCACAATGTCATCAGCATGATGGTGGATGGCGAAGGTTATATCCATGTGTCGTTCGACCACCATGGGCATCCGCTCAATTATTGCCGGAGCGTGGCGCCCGGCTCGTTGGAGCTGGGTCCCAAAGAGGCGATGACCGGAACGGATGAGCAGGACGTGACCTATCCGGAGTTCTATAAGATGCCGGACGGAGACCTGATTTTCGTATATCGTTCGGGGGCTTCGGGACGGGGAAACCTGATAATGAACCGTTATGACCTGGATACCCATAGGTGGGAAAGGGTGCAAGACATCCTGATAGACGGGGAAGGGCAGCGCAATGCCTATTGGCAACTCTACGTGGACGAGAAGGGAACAATTCACTTATCGTGGGTGTGGAGGGAGACGTGGATGGTGGAAACCAACCACGACCTGTGCTATGCCAGTTCGCCCGACGGAGGCAAGACATGGTATACATCGGCGGGTGAACCGTACACGCTTCCTATCCGCAAGGGCAATGCCGAATACGCGTGGCGCATCCCGCAAAATAGTGAGTTGATAAACCAGACCAGCATGTGTACCGATGCGGAAGGGCATCCTTACATCGTGACGTATTGGCGCGAGCCGGATTCGGACGTCCCGCAATACCGGGTGGTATGGAACGACGGGACACGTTGGAACATGCGTGAAGTGATGAAGCGCACGTTGGCTTTCTCCCTCAAAGGGGGAGGGACGAAGATGATTCCCATTGCCCGCCCGCGCATCATAGTAGACGGGAATAAGGCATGTTTTGTCTTCCGCGATGCCGAGAGGGGAAGCAAGGTCTCGATGGCATATACCGATGACTTGCGGAAGGGGGAATGGAAGGTGAAAGACCTGACCGGCTTTTCGGTAGAAGCGTGGGAGCCCAGTTTGGATACGGAACTCTGGAAGCAACAGAAACGCCTGCATCTTTTCGTCCAGACCGCTTACCAAGGGGACGGAGAGAAGACTGTAGAGAAGGAGCCTACGCCGGTGTATGTGCTGGAAGTGGATATGGGGAAGAAATGATGCAGCATCGGAAAAACGGCTGTTTTTCTCCGTGTCTTTGTGTCTCTGTGTTCCATAAAAAACGCATGCGGCTGCGTGGGGCAACACATACGGTTGCATAGCCCGATGCATGCGGTTGCGTTGCCCGATGCAACCGTATGTGTTTTCCGGTACAGCCTGACGGATAAAAAATGAATTTATTAACTTTAAAAACATAAGAATCATGAAACAAGTATGGAAAGGAGCAATGTTGTTCTTGCTCGCTTTATTACCTTTTGCAAGTGCGCTTGCCAAGCCTTCCGAGGCAGAGCAGGTGCGGAAAATCATAGATAAGGTCAATCAGCACTGGCAAACGGTTAATTCGCCCGAAGTGCGTTCCTTCTGGGACAATGCCGCTTATCATACCGGAAACATGGAGGCTTATTTCCTGACCGGAAATGAAGCGTACCGTGCGTATTCCGAGGCATGGGCTACGCATAACGAATGGAAAGGCGCGAAGAGCGATGACCGCTCGGAATGGAAATATTCGTATGGCGAGAGCGATGAGTATGTATTGTTCGGCGATTATCAGATTTGTTTCCAGACGTATGCCGACCTGTATATGCTCGACCCGGATGACAAGAAAATCCGCCGGGCACGCGAGGTGATGGAATACGAGATGAGCACGCCCAATCACGATTATTGGTGGTGGAGCGACGGTCTGTATATGGTGATGCCGGTCATGACCAAGCTTTACAAGATTACCCATAACCCGCTCTATTTGGAAAAACTGTATGAGTACCTGCTTTACTCGGATAGCATCATGTTCGATAAAGACGAGAACCTGTATTATCGTGACGCGAAGTATGTGTATCCGAAGCACAAAAGCCTGAACGGAAAGAAAGACTTTTGGGCACGGGGCGACGGATGGGTATTGGCAGGTCTGGCAAAAGTGCTGAAAGACTTGCCCGAAGACTATGCGCATCGTGCGTTCTTTGTAGAGAAGTTCCAGAAGATGGCGAAAGCCGTTGCGGCTATCCAGCAGCCCGAAGGCTATTGGACACGGAGCATGATGGACCCCGAACACGCTCCCGGACCGGAGACAAGCGGGACCGCTTTCTTTACCTACGGCATGTTGTGGGGAGTAAATCACGGCTATCTGGATGAAGCCACCTACATGCCCGTTATCCGGAAAGCATGGAAATACCTGTCGGAAACGGCGTTGCAGAAAGACGGCTCGGTGGGGTATGTGCAACCGATTGGCGAGAAAGCTATACCGGGGCAGGTGGTAGACGCAAAGTCTACGGCTAACTTCGGAGTAGGCGCTTTCCTCTTGGCGGCATGCGAATACGTGCGTTATCTCGAAGCCGGTACGCAGGCCGACCGTGCGTATTGGTGCCAGCTTGCTTATCAGATGGCAGAGCCTGTATTGAGCAACATGGCGAAAGGGGAACTTCAAAAGAACATGCAGGTAGAGGTAAGCCCGACCTGGGACGGACGCGACAAGCGGGTGACCTATATGGAATGCTTCGGCCGCCTGATGGCGGGCATCGCTCCCTGGCTGGCTTTGCCCGATGACAATACCGAAGAAGGAGCCATGCGCAAACAATTGCGTGAATGGGCGTTGAAGGCATACGCGAATGCGGTAGACCCCAATTCGCCCGACTATTTGTTATGGCGCAACGAAGGCCAGCCCTTGGTGGATGCGGCATACGTGGCTGAAAGCTTCCTCCGCGCATTCGACCAATTGTGGATGCCTTTGGACGAAACGACCAAGAAGCGCTATATTGAAGAGTTTACCCAAATGCGACGCATCGACCCGCCTTATACTAACTGGCTGCTTTTCTCGGCTACCATCGAGAGTTTTCTGGCAAAAGCCGGAGCACCGTTTGACATGTACCGCATCAATTCGGCTATCCGCAAGGTAGAAGAGTGGTATACGGGCGACGGATGGTATGCCGACGGTCCTTCGTTCGCGTTTGATTATTATAGCAGCTATGTGTTCCATCCCATGTACCTCGAAACCCTTGATGCGCTGATTGATGCCGATAAGCATTCGCGCCTGGACTATCCGAAATACTACCAGCGCGCGTTGAAACGTGCCCAGAAGTTCAGTCTGGTGTTGGAGCGTTTTATTTCTCCGGAAGGGACATTCCCGGTATTCGGGCGTTCGATTCCTTACCGGATGGCGACCATGCAGCCTTTGGCACTCATGGCATGGTATAAAGAGTTGCCGGCAGGGGTTACTCCGGCTCAGGTGCGTTGCGGGCTGACCGCCGTGATGAAGCGCATGTTTGCATCGGGAAACAATTTCAATGAGGGCGGTTTTCTTACTATCGGCTTTACGGGACGCCAGCCCAATGTTGCCGACTGGTATACCAATAACGGAAGCCTTTATATGACTTCGCTTGCCTTCCTTCCGTTAGGACTTCCTGCATCGGACGCTTTCTGGACCGATGCGCCCCGTGACTGGACGAGCAAGAAAGCCTGGAGCGAGCAGCCTTTCCCGAAAGACCACCATTGGTCGGATGATATTCAGACACGGGATTTGTATTGATAACATGCCCCAACCGTCTTAAAATTTATCAAAAGATACGTTATAAGGCAGATATTTTGTATTTTTGCATGCTGTAAAACATGATACATCAACTTTAAACAAAATAAGATTATGGCTAAGAAAGCTCTTTTAATGATTTTGGACGGTTGGGGTTGTGGAGACCACCAGAAAGACGACGTGATATTCAACACTCCGACGCCGTATTGGGATAGCCTGTTGGCTACGTATCCGCATTCTCAACTTCAGGCAAGCGGCGAGAACGTAGGTTTGCCTGACGGGCAAATGGGTAACTCGGAAGTAGGTCACCTGAACATCGGTGCCGGACGTATCGTTTATCAGGACTTGGTGAAGATAAACCGTGCGTGTGCCGACGGAAGTATCTTGAAGAATCCGGAAATCGTTTCGGCATTCTCGTATGCGAAAGAGCACGGCAAGAATATCCATTTCATGGGCTTGACCTCGAACGGCGGCGTACACTCTTCTTTGGAACATCTGTTCAAATTGTGTGACATCGCTAAGGAATACGGCTTGGAAAATACATTCATCCACTGCTTTATGGACGGTCGTGACACTGACCCGAAGAGCGGTAAGGGATTTATCGAACAATTGGAAGCGCACTGCGCTCAGTCTGCAGGAAAGATTGCTTCTATCGTAGGGCGTTTCTATGCCATGGACCGCGACAAACGCTGGAACCGTGTGAAAGAAGCATACGATTTGCTGGTAGAAGGCAAGGGCAAGCAAGCTACTGACATGGTGCAGGCGATGCAGGAATCATACGATGAAGGCGTAACCGATGAGTTCATCAAACCGATTAACAATGCCAACTTCGACGGTACGATTAAAGAAGGCGATGTAGTGATTTTCTTCAATTACCGCAACGACCGTGCGAAAGAGTTGACTATCGTATTGACCCAGCAGGATATGCCGGAAGAAGGCATGAAGACTATTCCGGGCTTGCAGTATTACTGTATGACTCCGTATGATGCTTCGTTCCAAGGCGTTCATATCTTGTTCCCGAAAGAAAATGTGGCAGATACGTTGGGCGAATATTTGTCGAAGAACGGAAAGACTCAGCTTCACATTGCCGAGACCGAGAAATATGCGCACGTAACTTTCTTCTTCAATGGTGGTCGTGAAACTCCGTTCGATGGCGAAGACCGTATCTTGGTTCCGTCTCCGAAGGTAGCTACTTACGACTTGAAGCCGGAAATGAGTGCATACGAAGTGAAAGACAAGTTGGTTGATGCCATCAATACACAAAAGTATGATTTCATTGTAGTCAACTATGCCAACGGCGATATGGTAGGTCATACGGGTATTTACGAAGCGATTGAAAAAGCGGTTGTAGCTATTGATAATTGCGTACGCGATACCGTAGAAGCTGCCAAGGCTAACGATTACGAAGTAATCATCATTGCAGACCACGGTAATGCCGACCATGCGTTGAACGAAGACGGCACACCGAACACTGCCCACTCGTTGAATCCGGTTCCGTTTGTTTATGTAACTTCCAATAAGGAGGCGAAAGTAGAAAACGGCGTATTGGCTGATGTGGCTCCGTCTATCCTGCACATCATGGGCATGCCGCAACCGGCAGACATGACTGGAAAAGATTTGATTAAAGACTGATTTTATCATTGAACACAGAGACGCGGAGACACAGAGTTCTTTCTTAATGAAGAAATAAGGCTCTGTGTCTTTGTGTCTCTGTGTTTTTAAATTTAAATACAATGGTTCAAGTAGGAGATGCTATCGTAAGTTTTGATGTATTTCGGGAAAAATTTTTCTGCGATTTGGGTGCCTGTAAAGGCGCATGTTGTATCGAAGGAGATGCCGGAGCACCGGTAACGTTGGATGAAGTGGCAGAGCTGGAAGAAGTGTTGCCTGTAATATGGAAAGATTTGTCGCCCGAGGCACAAGCGGTGATAGACAAGCAAGGGGTAGCGTATACAGACCAAGAAGGTGATTTGGTCACTTCTATAGTGAATGGAAAAGATTGCGTCTTTACATGTTACGATGAAAACGGCTGTTGCTATTGTGTCATAGAAAAGGCATATCGGGAAGGGCGTTGTAATTTTTATAAGCCGGTCTCGTGTCATTTGTATCCTGTCCGCATCAGCGACTACGGACCTTACAAAGCGGTAAATTATCACCGTTGGAATGTGTGTAAAGCCGCAGTTGCATTGGGACAAAGCAAGAATACAGCCGTTTATCAGTTTTTGAAGGAACCTTTAATCCGGAAGTTCGGCGAAGAATGGTATGCCGAATTGGAAACGGTGGCTGAAGAACTTCAAAAGCAACATATCATTTGAGTTCAAGCCGAATAGTTTTTACGGGGCGTAAATAATAGGTGCGCTTTTCCCCTACGGGCGAGATGGTTGAGCTTCCGAAAGCGAAACTATGCAGGCATTCATTGCAAAGGTAGCGGTCGTCTTCATTTGCCAAAAAAGCGGCTTGTCCGTTTTCTTGCAGGAACTGGTTCAGGTCGTAGAGGCTGTAGCTGTATTGGCTGCGGAAGTCCTTGGCTTCTTCTTTAGTAAATACCCGCCAGCCGCCGATGCCGCTTATCTCATAGTCGGTTAAGAATGCCTCTCCTTCTGCTGCCAGTATTTCCCATTGTTCGGGCGAGATGATAATGGCTTCATATTCAGTTTCAGAAATGGTTTTCATGTCCCATACATAAAAATCTCTCCATACGTCTTCCTCTTCGGGGAGTTCGGTTACCTGATAAGAGTCCGTGCCTGTAGGAGAGATGGGGTCAGGCTCTTCGTCTTTGCCGGTATCAGGCTCTTCTTCTTCCGGATTATCGGGTATGGTTTCGCTGATGCCGAATTCCACATCTACAGCTGTATGCCAACCTTCAGCCTGAAATACCCCGTTCAGTGTGATGCCGTCCTTGTAATTTCCGGTAAATTGGTAAGGATATCCGGGCTTTAAGGCAGACTGGTAAGTATAACCGTATGCTTTATTATCATCGGGTAACTCTATTTGGATGGACATCCGTGTAGAAGAGCTTTCGGAGGGAAGAATATACGCGGTCTCGCTAATCCATTGTTCACCTTTCCGGGTGCAAGGTATCAGGCAGGATTGGTTGTCGTTATTGTAGTTCCCTGTAAAGGAGATGCCTGAACTTACGGGAGAAAGATTTATGTTTACTTGACTTGCTTCGTCTGGGACGTCATTGATAATGAAATTAATAGAAGATACAGCGTAGGATAAGGTCATCTGCACAGTGGTCGATTGGGTAAGGTTAATCTGTGCGGATGCTATCTGTATGGGATTGTGCGCGAAATTATCTTCCTTGAAACAGATAAAGCTTTCCGGATTAAAATCAAAGGGGATTACATACTCGTCTTCTGAAATTCCCGATAATAATACTAAATTATATTTTCCTTCGGGCAGGTTGTTGCTATAAGAAGCGGATTCGTCAGGGATTGTTTCTTCTTGGATGCATTTCCCTTTTTCATCGAATAAGAAGAGGGAGAGTGGATAGTTGATTTGGGCATTATTCTCACTTCGGGTAATGACTTGTACCGTATGTGGAACATCTTTAGAACCTTCTTCATTATCAAGTTCTTCTTCAAGTTTGTATTCTCCACAAGCACAGATAAGTGCGGAAAAGAGAATAAGACGGTAGAAATGTTTAATGTTTTTCATGACACATAAAATGACTGTTTTTCTACCAATAACGCAAGGTTTCTTATTTGTACAAACTTATTTTGGAAAAATTGTAATGATAGCAGAACAAAACTGGTTTGCGAAAAATATGGAACACAGAGACACAAAGGCACAGAGTTTTTATTTTTTGAGAGAACAAAGTTTATGGAGAAATGGCTTGCTCTATGGTCTTTGCCTTCTTCTTATTTATTTCTCCGTGGTTCTGTGCCTCTGTGTTCAATAAAAAATCGTATGAATTTCTTTGCAATTCATTTCTGATTGACTATAATGTATTCCTTGATTGAAGCGGCTATGGAAATCAGGAATATCGCTGTACTTTGTCCATAACCCGAAGGAAGTTGCCTCCCCATATCAAGCGGATATCTTCTTCGCTATAACGTTCGTAAAGCAGCTTTCGGGTGAAATTGATTACTTCGGATGAATCGTTACATCCGGCAATGCCTCCGTCGCCGTCGAAATCGGTCCCGATGCCTACATGGTCTGTGCCAATCAGGTTTACCATGTGGTGCAAATGTTCGATAGCGTCGCGAATGTCTGCAGGACGGTCGGAACGGAGGAATCCGCTATAAAGGCAAAGTTGCACGACTCCTCCTTTGCGTGCGATGGCTTTCAACTGTTCATCGGTCAGATTGCGGGGATGGTCGCATAGGGCACGGCAGGAAGAGTGCGAACATACCACAGGACTTTGGCTGATGTCTAACGCATCATAGAAACTGCGTTCGCCTGCATGGGAAAGGTCTACTAACATGCCGGTCCGGTTCATCTCCCGGATAACCTGTGCGCCGAAATCAGATACGCCTGCATTTTCTTCGTTATACCGTGCCGAACCACAAATGTCGTTATTCCCGTTATGGCATAAGGTCATATATACTACCCCCCGTTGGCGGAAGCGTTCTATGTTGCTCAGGTCTTTGCCGATGGCATATCCGTTTTCTATTCCTAACATGATGGCTTTCTTGCCGGCTTGTTTCAAACGGTATAGGTCGGCGGGGCAATAAGCAATGTCTACGGCTGTGCAATTCATCGCTACCATTTGTTCGATTTCATTTAATAATTGGTCAGTTTTTGCGGTGGCTGCCAATAACGCTTCATCGGTGCGCTCTTTTTGAGGAATGTAGGCAACCATAATCGTAGCGTCTTGCCTGCCTTCGGTCATCTTGTGCAGGTCGACTTTGATTTTGGGGTGACGTACATCGAACCGGATGTTTTGATCGAAGAACATCGGCGTGTCGCAATGCGAATCTAACGTCAGGATTCGTTGGTGTAGGGCTTTGGCTGTGCGGAAAGAATCTGCCTCTTGTAAAAGCCAGCCGAAAAGGGGCATCATGCAGGGGTCATTGTTTAGGATGAAACATTCGGGATGCCATTGTACGCCTATCATGGATTTGCATTCGGTGCTTTCTATGGCTTCGATAATCCCGTCGGATGCGCGTGCGGAGACGCGGAATCCGGGGGCAGGCTTTTTTACTGCCTGATGGTGGAATGAATTGACGGGCAGGGTGGTCTGCCCCATGATTTTAGCCAAAAGGCTGTCTGCATCGATGTGTACTGTATGGGAGGCAAATGAACGTTCCAGCTCCTGGCTGTGTTTGATGAGTTTGCTTTCAGTTTGCGAATAGATATCCTGGTAAAGAGTGCCTCCCAATGCTGCATTCATGATTTGGATACCTCGGCAGATGCCTAATATAGGAATCTGCCGGTTGGCTGCCAATCGGGTTATCAGAAGTTCCTGACGGTCTCGGTAAGGATTTATGCTGTGTAATTCTTTTACTGGTTCCTCTCCGAGGAATAGCGGATTGATATCTCCTCCTCCGGTTAATAGCAATCCGTCAATGCTGTCAAGAAGATTTATCAAAATGTTAGCGTCTTCAAAAGGCGGGATAATAAAAGGAACCCCTCCTGCTTTCAAAATGGAGGTGTAATATCCAGATGCGAGCGTCAAATTTCCATCGCAGAAATTCCCGGTAATACCGATTACCGGCACTTCCCTATGATTGGGGAATCGGTTGTGAAATGCGTTATATGTGGATTCGATGTCAAATGTTTGAAACGTTTTCATAAGTTAAATGTTTAAAGGAAACGCAGCAAAGATAGGGATAAATTCAGATTTATTTTTCATCTTTGCTAAAAATCTGATGATATGGAATTGATTCGAACGCTTTCCCAACTAGTCAATTGTTTGCGTTCTTCGTGTATACGGAGACGGGTTGCGGTGGTTTGCCCTAACGATCCGCATACGGAATATGTGATTATCCGTAGTTTACGTGAAGAGATTGCCGAGTATTTATTGGTTGTTGATGCCGACCATAAAGAGATGGCATATAGCTTGCGGAGTGCATCGCCTGATTTTGTCCGGATATACGAGGCGCCTACACCGGATGATGCGGCGGCTTTGGCGGTTGAATTGGTACGGACAGGTGAGGCGGATATTCTTATGAAAGGGTTGATAAATACCGATAATTTGCTCCGTGCCGTGCTGAAGAAAGATACGGGACTGCTTCCCCCGGGAGGCGTGTTGAGCCATGTGGCTGTCGCACAGATTCCTTTGTATCATAAGTTGTTGTTATTTTCAGACGCGGCGGTAATTCCTCGTCCTACTTTAGAACAATATCGGGCGATGATAACTTGTGATGTGGCTCTATGCCGTGTGTTAGGGAACGAACAGCCTCGTGTCGCTTTGATTCATTGTACTGAGAAAGTAAATGAGAAGTTTCCGCATACATTGAGTTATGTCCAATTGAAAGACGATGCTTTGCGAGGACGCTTCGGGCAAGTGCTTGTAGATGGTCCGATGGATGCCAAGACAGCTTGCGACAAGCATAGCGGTGAAATCAAAGGGTTGACTTCGCCGGTAGTGGGTAACGCCGATGTGTTGATATTTCCTAACATAGAGTCAGGAAATACGTTTTACAAAACGCTTTCCTTGTTTGGCGATGCGAATATGGCTGGTATGCTGACCGGTACGATAGCACCTGTTGTGGTTCCTTCGCGGAGCGATTCAGGAAATTCCAAGTTTTATAGTTTGGCGCTGGCATGTATGGCTGGCAAGTTAACGCAAGAATCTTTATGAAAATATTGGTGATAAATCCGGGTTCTACTTCGACCAAGTTGGCGGTTTATGAGGAAGTAGAGCCTGTATGGAAGCAAAGTGTTTTTCATCCGGCAAAGGAATTGGCTCAGTTTCATCATATTAACGAGCAATATGAATATCGCCGGACACATGTGCTTGACGCTTTGCGTCGGGCAAATATACCGATGGCTTTTGATGCAGTAGTTGCCAGGGGAGGAATTTTAAAGCCTATACCGGGCGGAGTTTACCGGATTGATGAACGCATGAAGCATGATTTATGGCATTCGTCTATGGAGCATGCGTCAAATTTGGCTGCTTTGATTGCAGATGAATTTGCCAAAGAAATAGGATGCCCGGCATTTATTGCTGATCCGGTGGTGACGGATGAGTTGCGCGATGTGGCTCGTTTGTCCGGCATTCCGGAAATACCTCGGCTTTCTGTTTTCCATGCTTTGAACAGCCGTGCCGTTTCCCGAAGATATGCCGCTTCTATCAGACGGAAGTATGAAAAACTCAATTTGGTGGTCGCTCATCTGGGAGGAGGTATTTCAGTCAGCGCGCATCATCACGGAAGGGTGGTCGATGTGAATAATGCCTTGAATGGGGAAGGTCCGTTTAGTCCGGAACGTGCCGGGACCGTACCGGCTCGCCAGCTGGTTGATTTATGTTTTAGCGGAAAATATACGCAGGCTGAAATCCGGAAACTTTTGAACGGGAAAGGCGGTTTATTGGCATATTTGGGCACAACCGATGTGCAGACAATCGTGCGTTGGGCTCATGCGGGCAATGCAAACCATAAATTGGTACTTGAAGCGATGGTTTATACCGTGGCAAAACAAATCGGCGCGATGCATGTGGCGCTTCATGGCAGACAGATGCCATTATTCTGACGGGAGGAATTGCGAATAATGCGTATGTCATCTCTTTGTTGCGCGAATGGATTGAAGGATTGGCACGTATTGTAGTTCTTCCGGGTGAAGACGAAATGGAAGCTTTGGCAATGAATGCATTGGGAGTGTTGAAAGGTGAATTGCCTTTGCAGGAATATGGTGTAAATTAGGAATGAAGAATCTGTTGATGTTTGCAGATTCTTCATTCCTAATTCTTCATTCTTCATTCTTCATTATCCAAGTATTCTTGTTTCCGTTTGGGATTCATCGGAAACCACCCTTTCAGTACGCGTTTGCGCTGGTCGAATATCTCTTTAATCGTCCAAAAAGAAGAGAAGGCAAATACGCCGAGCAAGCTTGAAATCAGGATGTCGCTGATAAAAAGCGATGCAACAATACCTGCGATGCCTAATAAGAGGAACCACCACCAGCAACGCGTGCCGAAATAATATTCGGCTTTAATGACAATCGGATGAAGAACCCGATAATCAGAAACGTACAGATGCCGATGATGATTCCGTCTATATGGCAGGTTGATATCCACTCCATTATTTTGAGTCTTTACGGATAGGGATTTCTTTCTTGATGCTTTGTTCAAGTGATATCAGGGTTTCCGTAGCCGTAACGCCGGGGATTTCTTGAATCTTGGTGTTCAATAATTCCATCAGATGTTCATTATCGGTACAATATAACTTGGTAAGCATCGTATAAGGACCTGTCGTAAAATGGCATTCCACGATTTCGGGAATCTTTTCGAGTTCCGCTACAACGCTTTTATACATTGAGCCTTTTTCCAATTTGATACCTACATACGTACAAGTGCTATATCCCAGACTCTTGGGATTTACATGGTAGCCGGAGCCGATGATCACACCTAAGTCAATCAACCGTTGCACACGTTGATGAATGGCGGCACGTGAGACGCCACACTCTGCAGCTACATCCTTAAATGGGATGCGGGCATTCTGAGAAATGATTTCCAGAATCTGCTTGTCGAGATTATCAATCTTTTCCATAAAAATTTATCAGTCTTTTTATATCATTTTGTAAGCAAATATAGGAAAACTTTTTTATTGCATTCGCATGTGAAGCGAAAAAATATCTTTTTTTGTCGAAAAACAAGGTTTATATAATGTCATGGCTTTAAGAAATCCTCGATTTCCTTCATTTTTTGCCTTCTTCCGAAGGAAAAAGTATCACTGTGCGTATCGGCAAAGTTGAGCAGTTCCAGTGCCTTTTGCTCTAAGGCGGTTTGTGTCTCTTCCGATGATTTGAGGCTTGCGTCGAAATGCATCAGTTCCGCTAAAAGTTCGATGCGTTGCAGGCGTTCTTCTTCCGGAAACCGTGCCTGCATGTAAGCCAGGATAATATCCATGCTCGCTTCATAGAAAAATTCTTGAGGCTGATGGAAATAGCCGCGGTACATACCGTTGGTTTCCATTTGAAGGGTCGTTTCGTTTCCTTTCTCCCGTTTTTCTATCAACTTTTCCAGTGCCTCGAAGAATTGGCGTATCAATCTCATGATGTAGTCTTTTTCCAACATTTTGCCTGAATTTTGATTAAGCCCTCAAAGATACAAGGTTTTCTTCGGTTTCACATTGCTTTTGCATTCAAAAGTTTGTTCAGGTTAAAGATAAGTTCTAACTTTGCTTAAAATATGATATGTTGCAAATAAAATAATGGCATGTTTACACTATCGGGCTTATCTTCTTTTGATGAAATCTATTTGGCTTATCGGGCAAAATTTATTCGTTTTGCCTTGTTCTATGTGTCCAATAGGCAGGCAGCGGAAGATATTGTAACAGACTCTTTTGTGTATTATTGGGAAAATAAGTCCCGTTTGCCTGAAGACACGAATGTGCCCGCTTATATTTTGACTTGTGTTAAGAATCGTTGCCTGACTTTTTTACGTGATACTCAGTTGCATCAGGAAATACTTTCTGGAATTCAGGAATTGGAGGAATGGAAGCTTCAACTGAAAATTTCTTCTTTAGAGGCATGCGAGCCTTTTGACTTGTTTACTTTGGAAATGCACGAGTTGGTAAGACAGGCGATGAATAAGCTTCCGGCAAAGACGCGCCGGATATTTTTGATGAGTCGGTTGGGAGACCTTTCGCATAAAGAGATAGCCGAGCAGACCGGCTTATCGGTTAAAACGGTTGAGTTTCACATAACAAAAGCAATTAAGTTGTTGAGGAAGTATTTGAAAAATTACACATGGGGGATATTTTTTCTAATATGAATATCTGGAATTGCCTCGCTTAATATGTGCGGCATTTATTTGTGCATTTTATGGGACATGTCTTATAGAATTGTAAGATTAATAATCTTCAGGCTGCAAGATTAATAATCTTACAAGCGGAAGGTTATTAATCTTACACCAAACGGAGCTATCTGCGTTAAATCAAGAGATGTGTGGAACGGAGGCGGCATATTGGAACTGTGACATCCATAAAATGCACGAATTCTTACCGCGCATAATATGAGTAGGTGGGTTTCGGATTATTTTTTTTCGGGTTGATTTAGAAAAATAAGAAAAAGTTGCATTTTCCATTAGGGATTGCTTGAAGTTATGAGTTATATCATTGAAACCCTATAAAGAAAATGAATTTAATGAACCGATTTATCAAATTTTTTACAGGAAAAGCTTCAACCGAAGAGGAATTGGAACTGATGAAATGGGCAAAAGAGTCGAAGGCGAACGAGGACGAACTTTTGCGCTCATTGCGTTGGTTTCAGACGGTCGATTTGTTGTCGGATGAAGAAGGCAGGAAACGGCTTCGGTTCCCGGTTTGGGTAAGGTATGTATCTGTAGCGGCGGTCATGTTCGTTTGCGGCATCTTTATTTCCCAATGGCTGGAGTACGGTTCGGAAAAGTTGGCAGCAATGCAAGAAATCACGGTGCCGGGCGGTCAGCATATAGATTTGGTTTTGACAGATGGGACGGAGGTATGGTTGAACTCGTTGACAACATTAAAGTATGATCCGATGTTTGAAGGAGATAGCCGGACGGTTTATTTGGATGGGGAGGCTTATTTTGAGGTGAAAAAAGATGTGCATAAGCCTTTCATTGTCAAGACCGGGAAAGGGGAAGTGAAAGTGTTGGGGACTAAGTTTAATGTGGAAGCTTATTCTTCGCGGAATGAATTTGTTACGTCTTTAATGGAAGGTTCTGTATTGTTGCAAGCTGGAGTGAACCGGGTCTTGTTGAAGCCCAACCAGAAGGCCATATATAATAAGGAGTCTTTCGAAGTCTCTGCAATTGAAAACATGGACGACTATTCTTGGCATAACGGGTTGATCACGTTTACGGACGCTTCGTTTGGTGAAATCATGCAGAAGTTCGAAAAGCATTATGGATACAGGATTTTGATAAACAATGCGGGCTTGAATACTTACCGTTGTACCGGAAAGTTCCGTTTGTCGGACGGCATTAATTATGCGTTGGATGTTTTGCGGAAAAGCGTAAACTTTTCCTATGAGAAAGATATGACCGATTCATTAATTATCATAAAATATTCTGCCTATGGGAAAAACGGAAGGAACACACAATTGAAAAAAGATGCCGGCATTCTGTGCCTGATTTGAAGCCGGCATCCGAAAAAGAGAAACACACTCAATGTATTAATCTTTATCTAAGCAAAAGTATGAAAAATTCTTTATTCCGGGGACATTATGTTCCTTTGTTTAATCTTTTCTCACATCGGATAAACTTTTTATCCTTTTTTCTATGTGTTTTTGTAGGAAGCATGTATGCGGCGGAAAGCAGTTCGCAAAATGTGAAGGTCTCTATTGCACGTACCACTTCTTCGTTGCAGGAGGTTTTAGACGAAATTGAAAGTCAGACAGAATATTTGTTTATCATCAACTCCGGAGTGGATACAAGCAAGAAGGTAACGGTAGAATCGGACAATGAGTCCATTATAGAGGTATTAGACAATATATCAGACCAAGCCGGAATCAGTTATACCGTATCGCAGAAGCATATCATTTTGTCGAAGAAGGGTGTGAAGCCTTCTGTTCAGCCGGACAACAGGACTTTTACAGTTTCAGGTTCTGTTATTGACAATAAAGGCGAGCCGCTGATTGGTGTCAGTGTGCTTTTGACGGAACGACCCAAGGCACCATCACTGATTTTGACGGAAAGTTCTCATTGGACGGTATTCAGGAAGGTTCGGTGCTGGAATTTTCTTATGTAGGGTTCATCTCTCAGAAAGTGAAGATAGGTAAGTCTAGAACGTTAAGCGTTCAGATGCAGGAAGACAATCAGGCATTGGACGAAGTGGTCGTAATCGGATATGGGACTATGAAGAAACGGGATTTGACGGGGGCTATATCATCTGTAAAAGCTGCTGATATAACTTCAACACCGACAACAAATGCGTTGAAGTCTTTGCAAGGAAAAGTCGCAGGATTGGATATTGTACAATCTAGTGGACAGCCTGGTTCTGAAGTGTCTTTAACAATGCGTGGAAATCGTTCTTTAAAGGCTGATAATCAGCCGTTGGTATTGGTGGATGGAATAGATTACGGTTCTTTTGTTGATATTAATCCTACGGATATAGAATCAATAGAAGTCTTAAAAGATATTTCGTCAACTGCTATATATGGAACAAAAAGGGGCTAATGGAGTTATTCTTATTACTACAAAATCAGGTGCAAAAGGACAGAAGACAAGAATTGATGTAAATGCTTATGTTTCGATAAAGAATAAGAGCCAAATATCCAAGAATGATGAATGGACCTGAATATGCTCAATTAAAGAGAGAAGCGTATAGAACAACTAATTCCGCTCATCCAGATGAGTATATGGATGATGCTTTGATATTTAACGCAGAGGAATTAGACTATCTTGATAAAGGTTATTGGGTTGATTGGCAAGATTTGTTATTAGGAACGGGTATTACTCAGAATTATGAAATTAGTATGTCTGGGGGTACTGAGAAAACATCATATGCTTTGTCTTTTGGATTTCAAAATGATCATGGCTTGTTAAAGAATGATATCTTGAAACGTTATAATGGAAGAATAAGCTTAAATCATGAAATCAATAAAGTATTTAATGTTAGTGTAAATGTTTCATATACTTTTAAAGATCAGGATAAAAGGCAAAATCCTTTGAATTTGGCGAATAAAATTCCATGTATAGGACGTGCTTATGATGATGAAGGTAATTTCATATTGAATCCAGCTCCGGGATCCAGTTCAACGTATAGTCCATTGTGTGATGAGCAGCCAGGAGCTTATGAAGATAATATTCGGACGAAGCGTATGTTTGCTTCTGGATATTTGAATATAAATATAATAAAAGGCTTGACTTTTAAGTCTACTATAGGTATTGATATTAGTGATATGCGTGAAGGTATCTATAAAGATAAAAACACAGTGCAGAATTTAGGAGAGAAATCGACTTCATCTGTGCAAGCTGATAATGATTATCGTTATACATGGGAAAATGTGGCAAATTATTCTGTAGATTTTAATCAGAGACACAATTTGATTGCAATGATTGGAAGCAGTACTACGGCTTATGGTGAAGAGTCTGTTTTAGCAAGTGGTGCAAATCAAGCTTCTTCTTTAACTTCGTTTCATGATTTAAGGGCAAATGCTGATTCAAAAGATATTTCCAGTTCTTTGGTTGAAACTAAAATGGTTTCATTTTTTGGTCGTTTAAATTATAAATTTATGGATCGGTATTTGTTGCAGGCTTCACTACGTGCGGATGGCTCTTCTGTACTTGCAGAAGGACATAAATGGGGGTATTTTCCTTCTGTTTCTGCTGCATGGCGTATATCTGAAGAGGCTTTTATGAAAAATCAAGATATAGTTTCTAATTTGAAGTTGCGTTTAAGTTGGGGTATTGCTGGGAATAGCGCTATTGATGCCTATGCGACATTAGGAGGATTATCGCAGTCTATGTATGCGTTTGGTACTACACCAGTATATGGGTATTATCCTAGTGAAATCTCGAATGAAGATTTAACATGGGAAAAAACCTCAACTTGGAATTTAGGTTTGGATTTTGGATTTTTAGCAGGTCGTTTTTCAGGGTCCGTGGATTTATATACCTCAGAAACAAAGGATTTGTTATTACCGAGTTTGTTACCGAATTCTACTGGTTTTAATTCTGTTATGCAAAATGTAGGAAAAGTCGGGAATAAAGGTGTAGAGATAACTCTTAATACGATATGGTTTCAAAATAAAAATTTTACATGGAATACAGATTGGTCTTATAGCTTAAATCGTGAAAAAATTAAAGCATTAAATAAGGGAGTTACGCGTGATGAAGGTAATCTTTGGTTTGTAGGTTCCCCTACAAAAGTCTTTTATGATTATAAGAAAATAGGAATTTGGCAGTTAGGTGAAGAAGAACAAGCTAAAGCTTTTGGAGGGTTTAAACCCGGTGATATTAAAGTTGCGGATATGTCTCCAAAAGGTTCAGAGGGTAAAGGCGTATTTTCAACAGACGATCGTGTGATTTTTTCAAGACTTCCTAAATATACATTTGGTATTACGAATAATTTTACATATAAAAATTTTGATCTGATGTTTTTTATATATGGACGTATCGGGCAATATGTAAAAGATGCATATACTCAATTGTATAAACCAAGTGCATTGGAGAATAGTGCTCCTGTTAATTATTGGACACCTGAAAATCCAAGTAATGAATATCCACGCCCTAATAGTAGCTATTCTACAAATAATTATTTATTGCAATCTTCTTTAGCATATCGTAAGGCTTCTTTTGTGAAAATTCGTGACATCACTTTAGGGTATACATTACCTCAAAAATGGATGAATAAGATGAAAATATCTAAGTTTAGGATTTATTGTTCTTTGAATAATTTCATTACATTTACAGACTTTCCCAATTATGACCCGGAAAGTGATGGAAGTTTGGATTTTCCTTTGACAAAGCAAGTTCTTTTTGGTATAAATCTTAGTTTATAAATAGATGGAAGGAGTTATTATGAAAGCAAAAGTTCAAAAAATAATATTGACCCTATCTATTGGGTTATTTATGGTTTCTTGCGAAGATTTTTTGAAAGAGACGAATAAAAGTGGATTAAGTGTGGATCCTTTTTTTACAACAAAAATAGGAATTGAATCATCGTTAAATGCTTGTTATTCTGGTGCTCGGACTTTTTATGGTACAGAAGATGGGTTTGGAATGACAGAATCCGGGACTGATTTATTTTTGCGTGGAGGTGATAATAAAGCGAATCAGCTATCGGATTATACGGTAGATTTGAATGGGTCACAATCTACGGTAGGAAATGTTTGGAAAAATTTATATTTGTCTTTAAATATATGTAATCAGACAATTGCATTATTACCTAATGAAGTATTATCTGAAGATGAAAATAAATCATATGAAGGTCAGGCTAAATTTTGGAGAGCCTTTTATTTATGGATGATAACAGAGATATGGGGAGATGTAGTGTTAAATTTAGAACCTATTTCTGGTGTTGTAACAGAAGCGCATCGCTCTTCTGTAGAAGAATTTTATAAAGTTATATTGGATGATTTGGATACAGCAATAACAAATTTGCCAGCAGGGAAGTCTACAGATGGAAGGATTACACAAGATGTTGCTAAAGCATTTAAGGCCAGAGTTTGTTTGACTCGTGCTTGTGCAACCAATGATCAGTCACTGTATGATGAAGCAAAAACTTTAGCTTTAGATTTGATTAATAGCACAAGGTATTCTCTATATACTAATTATGAGGAGATGTGGGATATTAATAATTGTGATGGAGGGATAAATAAAGAAGCTGTTTTTTTTGTAAACTATACTAGTTCTGATTTATCAAATAATAATTTTGATGTTACGGCAACTGGAGTTGGTAATTGTGGAAATGTATATTTTGTAATGAAATATGATAAGGAAGCAGGCATGGAGCGTGATGTCTTAAATGGACGTCCTTTTCAGCGTTGTTTGCCTTCTAAACATCTGTTGCAATTATATGACGAGAATATAGATCAACGTTATAAGGTAGCATTTAAAGATACGTGGTATGTGAATAAAGCTGAATTATCAGAAACTGATTTGGCGACATATCCGTTGATGAGTGTTGGAGATACAGCTATTTATGTGATGAAACGTGCAGCTACAATTGGTGAAAAGGAATGGGCTGCTCAAAGATATCGTTTATTGGATGTGAACGATGTATATACATCTGATGGCGAACCAATATTAAGATCACAGTTTGTTGAAATGCATAAGTTTGCAGACCCTACTATAGCTTTTAATCAAGCTTGGTGTCAACGAGATGCTTATGTAATTCGTTTGCCTGAATTGTATTTTATAGCAACAGAGGCTTTGATGCAAAATGATAAAAGTGCTGCGGTAGAGTTAATAAATAGATTTCTAGTAACAAGAGCTATTCCTGGAAAAGAAGAAGAGATGAAAATTGCAGAAGATAAATTAACTATTGATTTTTTGTTGGAAGAAAGAGCGCGTGAATTATGTGGAGAACAGTTACGTTGGTTTGATTTGAAGCGAAATAATAAATTAATAGAATATGTAAGAGCTTATAATATGGATGCAAAAGATAATATACAGGAATATCATATGGTACGTCCGATACCCCAAACTCAATTGGACGCTGTTACTAATAAAGATGAGTTTCAACAGAATCCTGGATATACGAAGTAAAAAATGAAAGTAAAAATTTGCGTATGCTAAAATGGCATACGCAAATAAAATTTTAAAGGTAGATGTAATAATATTAGTGAAATGAAAACAGGTTTGTTATTTTGTTTGTGCATTCAGCTATTGTGTTTGCCTTTATGTGCTTACGAGAGTCTCGATAAGAACAATCCGATTGTTTTTAAAGGGGATTATTTTGTTTATAAAGGAGATACTGTCCGATTAAATGCGAAGGCTTTTTTTATTGACGGACAGTTTTCGGATGAAGAGGTGAAACAATATCCTTATGTTTTTAATTCGCTGAATGAAGCTGTGAAGCATTTGACGGAGGGGGTATCTGATTCGGATAGGATGGTCTTGTATGTGGCTCCGTACGTTTATTGGATTGATGACCCGGATGACCCTGAAATACGGAAGCCGAAAAGGAAACATGAACCGCCGTTTGGATTAGAGATTGATTGTCCTTGGTTGAAGATTGTAGGTTTGACGGATAATCCGGAGAATGTGGTCTTTGCTTCCAATAGAGGGCAGGCACAAGGAGCCGTAGGCAATTTTACGATGTTTCATTTCAAGGGAGACGGGCTTTCGCTTCATAACCTTACATTTGGAAATTATTGTAATGTCGATTTGGTTTATCCGCTGGATGCGGCATTAAACCGTCCGAAACGGATGTCCTCCATCACTCAGGCACAATTGGCTTTTGCCGATGGAGATAGATTGGAAGCGCATAATGTCCGTTTTATAAGCCGCTTGAATACTTGTCCGTTGAATGGGGGAAGGCGGACTTTATTCGACCGGTGTTATTTTGAAAGCACGGATGATGCTTTATGCGGAACGGGTGTTTATCTGAATTGCGGCTTTACTTTTTATGGTTCGAAACCTTTTTATGCGACATCCGAAACGGGGGCTGTGTTCCTGAATTGCGATATGTATGTGAGGTCGGGAGAAAGGCAATATCTGACAAAGGCGGAAAGTCCGATGATATTGGTTGATTGCCGGTTTCATACAGAGCGACCCGTATATTTAGGGTGGACGCAAGATCCTACGCCTCGATTACGGTGTTATCAATCGAATGTTACGTGCAATGGAAAGGCGGTAACGCTGAGTGCGGAAGTGCCTGATATTACGGTAGATATGACGGGAAAACCTTTGCTTGCCGCATACAGGGTGGAGAACAAAGGCAAAGTGGTTTATAATACTTATAATTTATTGTGCGGAGATGATAATTGGGACCCGATGGGAGTGAAGGAGGAAATAGTGTCTGCTCCTCAAGTCTTGGGGTATAATGTATGGGAAATACCTGTATCGTTAGGCTTGTCAAGCCGGACGGATTTATTGGAAGCGGGCCAGACAGGGCATAACATAATAGGTATAGCCAAGCGTCATAATGGGTATGATGCACGTATTCCGGAGCTGGAATGGGAGTGTGATACGGCATTGCTTCTATTAAAAGGAGACAATAGCCAGAAAATCATGTACAGCATCAACGGGCAAGATTCGGTTAAGCGTGTGATTCTTCGGGTACGGTCGGATATCGGATTGGAAGCCTCGAAAGTACTGACGGTTTCTCCAAAGGAGTTGGACGTGCCGGCTTTTTCACAAGCTCCGTATCTTGAGTGGAATAAAAAAGAGAAGGAACTGGCGTTAAAATATGAATTGGATTTGCAGGGACGTGCAGACCAGTCAATTATCACTTGGTACCGTTGCACTTCTCCCGATGGGTCTCATGCGATTCCAGTAAAGGTGAGCAGGGATAAACCGGAAACCCTTTATAGGCTGGATCAGAATGATGTAGGCTATTATATCATGGCGGGCATTTCTCCGAAGCATATCCGGAGTAAGGCGGGGAAAGAGACAAGGGTCGTATGGAATCGTATTGTATCGGCTCGTATGGTTCATCAGAATACGCTGTATCGTACAGACTTTAAGGATTTTCCAGTCATGCAGCAAGCCGAGGTGCTTCCCGGATTCTGGACGGTAGACGGCTATAAGCCTTCAGATACGGAAGCGTATGAATGGGAAGCGGATTCGGTGTGCAATTGGGTTTATGGCGAAGGGCTGGATGCGGCACGTGGATATAAAGGATTGATGCAGGTGTCACGCGGGGCACGTTTGATGTTTACCCCGGTTCATCCACATGCCGGAGATATGGAAGTGGATCTGCTTGTCGCTCCTTGCAAGCAGGCGGCACAAGGTTTCGGAAGCCCTACCGGACAATATATGGACGTATGCCTGAAGTTTGATACAAAGACATTGACCGGTTATGGCTTGCGTATTATCCGCACGGTCAAATACCATAATGCGGTAGATTTTTATCTGGTGAGGTATGATAAAGGAAGGGTCATTCCGATATCCGATGCGGTGTCAGGTATTTGTTATTTGCCCGAATGCAAGATACAGGTAAAGACGGAAGGGAATCGGTTATCGGCCCATGTCTCGACCGATGCCGTGATGCGCGAGACCGATGATCCGGCGTTGCATAAAGAAATCAGGTTATCAGCTATCATGGAGGATGAAAGTCCGGACGGAGGGTTCTGCTTGCAGCATACCGGAAGCGGATACGCCAGCGCTACCCTTTTATGCTCCTTGGAACTGGAATGGAAGTAAGAGTTAACTAAAACATAAACCGTATGAAAAACATAGCGAAATGTATGCTTGGGCTGGTGGGGGTATGTCTTCCGCTTGCGGCCCAAAATGATTTCAGAGCGTTGGGGTGGAGCCAAAGCACGGCTTACCATTCTTATTTGATGCGGGAGGTGCACCGGCAATATTTGGACAGGCAGATGGAATTGAGTGAGGCTTGTGCCTCCAAGGAAGGAGTGCGTGAATACATTGATGAGTGCGTCGCCCGGTATAAGCGGATTGTGGGAGATTTCCCCGAACGGGGAGCGCTGAATGCCCGTGTGGTGGGGAAGGTGAAAGGTTCGGGGTATACGATAGAGAAGATTCTCTTTGAAAGTTTGCCCGGACGGTATGTCACCGCTCATTTGTATCTTCCGGATAACGGGGCGGAGAAACATCCGGCTTCGCTGGAATTGTGCGGGCATGGGCTTTGGGGAAAAGGCCCTTCCTCGCGTTCGGCAAGGCTCATGGCGGTGAATGGGATTGCGGTGTTAGTGGTCGACCCCATCGGACAAGGCGAGCGTCTGCAACTGATTGATGCAGAGGGGAAACCGCTTACACGGGGAGCCACGACCGAACATACTTTATTGAATGCGGGACTGAACTTAATCGGGACCAGCCTGGCGGCACAAGAGTTTTGGGATAACTCGCGGGCGTTGGATTACCTGATGACCCGGAGTGATATCGATGGAGACAAGATTGGCGTGTATGGTTCATCGGGTGGAGGCACCCAGACGGCTTATTTCCTGGGACTGGACAAGCGGGTGAAAGTGGCGGCTATCTGTAGCTTCTTCTCTACACGGGAACGGACCATCGAGATGCAAGGACCTTCGGACGGATGCCAGCACATCCCTTACGAGGGGCGCGAACGCTTGGAGGTGCCCGACTTTGCCTTGATGATGGCGCCCCGCCCGTTATTGATATTGAGCGGAAGATATGATTTCGTGGATTTGTGGGGAGCGGAGCAGGGCTTTCAGGAGTTGAAGAAATGTTATGCGGCATTGGGATGCCCCGAAAAGGTGGATATGCTGGAAGTGGAAACCGGACACGGTTTGGGGCATGAGAAGCAGATGAAGCTGGTGCGCTGGTTCAAGCAATGGCTTCAAGGGATATCCGATGCGGAGGTGGTTGAGGATCCGGACGACCGGTTCACCTTACAGGAAACGAATTGTACGGACAAGGGGCAGGTCAATGTGGCACTCCCCGGAGCGGTCAGCCTGATGAAGGAGAACCTTCGTGCGTATAAGGATGGGCAAGCCGGACGGGATGGTTTTGTGAAGCAGGGGCATGAGGCCATTAAGGGGGAAGATGCTCGAATTGCTGGGCTTGAAGAGCTTGCCTCAAAGCCCGATACGTATCGAAGAGACGGGACACGAATCTTTGCGCGGGTATGAACAATATACGTATCAGCTGGTTCGGGAAGGCGAGATGCCCGTGCCTTGCGTGGTGCTTGTTCCGGAAACGGTACGGCCTGATTCTCCGGTCGAGATTCATTTGCACGAGGCGGGCAAGCAGGCGTTTCTGGGCGAGTACACCAATTATTCGGCTTCTCTCACCGATGGCACCATCCTGATAGCGGCGGATTTCCGGGGATTGGGAGAGACTGCAGACCCGGCTTTTTATACGGATGCCAAGTATTGGAACCGGGAGTACCGCATCGCCATGACCAGTATGCATGCCGGGCGTCCTCTTATGGGGCAGCGTGTGACGGACTTTCTGACCTTGCTTGATTTTTGTTCGCAAGCCGAAGCCTTAAAAGGACATCCGGTGCGGGTCGTAGCGGACGGGGTTTACGCTCCGGTGACGCTTCATGCCGCTTTCTTGGACAATCGGATAGGGGAGGCAAGTCTTTTCCGTTCGGTAAAGAGCTGGAAGAGTTATCTGGAGAACCCGATGCAGCGCGACATGTATTCGAATGTGTTGTACGGCGTGCTCCGGTATTACGATTTGCCCGATTTGCTCAGGCTTTGCAAGGGGAGGGTGCGCTATGCGGACTGAGTTGCCTTTCCCAAGGCATATAGTTGCGTGAACCGATGAAGTTAACTGGGTTTGCCGATGCACCTATATGCATATAGGCTTGCATATAGGTGCATCGGCGGAAGATAATAAAAGATAATACGTATGAAAAAGTTAGTATTGATTTTGAGTGGTATCTGGTGTGCATTGCTGGCTTATGCTTCCGGAGGATACCGGCAGGATGGCAATGCGTTGTGGTTGAATGCTTTGGGCGGTGAGGTACGGCTGGACTTTTGTACGGACGATATGTTCCGGGTGCGCCAGAGTCGTTCGGGAGCCTTGCGGATAGCGGATGAAACATGGATGGTAAGGAAGTACGACTTCGCTCCGGTATCGTATACGGTGAGCGAGGAGGCGGATAAGTGGGATATCGAGACCGGGCGCTTGCGCGTCGAGGTGTGGAAGAATCCGTTCCGGCTCGTGGTGAGGAACAAGCAGGGAGAGATGCTCTATGCCGAGCAGGCTAAGCCGCGTTTTGTGGGTGACTCGGTTTGCACGAGTGCCTTGATGCAGGGGGATGAGCACTTCTTCGGCTTCGGCGAGCGGATGGACTTTATGGACCAGCGGGGGCATAAGGTTTACTTGAACGTGGAACTTGGACGGGGAAGCAAGCCTGCCGTGGGAGGCAAGGACATCTTGCGTGCCAATTATTGCCCCGTGCCCTTCATGATGAGCACCGCAGGCTATGGTATCTTCTTCCATACGGCTTATCCCACCGAGTGGGACATGGGCTGGAGCGCCCCTGGTTCTTATTCGTTTAAGGCAACGGGCGGGGAGCTGGACTATTATTTCATATATGGCCCCGACTTTTATACGATGCTCGACCGGTATACCGACCTGACGGGCAAGTCTCCGATGTTGCCCCGGTTTGCGATGGGGCTTCACTTGGGAACCTATTCCGGAGGTACGTGGAAGAATGAGCAGATGACATCGGACGCTTATCCTCCCGCCTTGTGCAAGCGGATGCGCCAAGAGGGGATTCCGTTTGATTTGCTTTGGCTGGACTCTACCTGGAGGATGTTCAACGAGACCTTCGGAAATGGGGGATGCACGTTCGAGTGGCGCGAGACCTTTAAAGACCCGAAGGCGATGTTCGATAGCTGTTATGCGCAACATGTGCAGATGGTCGGGTTGCATGTCCGTTCCATCTTGGATAACGGGCCGGAGTACAGGCTATTGGACGAAGCACGCAAGAAGGGGAACGTGCTTTATCCCGGTGCGCAAGCCGAGGGACTGGTGAATTTCTTCAGCTCCGATGCCGTGGACTGGTGGTGGGAGAACGGTGTGAAGAAGGTGGCAGACTTGGGATGCAAGTTCGTGAAGACCGATGTGGGAAGCGCGTTCCGGCTTAAAGAGGATGCTTCGGGCGAAGGGGCTGCCTTGCATAACTTGTTCCCTTTGGCATACGCCGAGGCTCCGTACCGGAAGTTTAAGGAGTTGAACGGCATGCGTGGCTTGACGCATACGCGCGAAGGCTATGCGGGCATCCAGCGCTATCCGTATATCTGGGCGGGCGATTGGGGCACCGAGTGGCAATGGTTCGAGCCGGTCATCCGGGGAGGATTGAATATCGGTATGAGCGGAGTAGGGAGCTGGACGCATTGCATGGGAGGTTTCGAGCAATATTCGGCATACGATACCGAGCTTTATATGCGTTGGGTGCAATTCGGCATGTTCTCTCCGATTGCGATGTTATTCGGCATGGACCATCCGCGCTATCACGAGCCGTGGACGTATGGCGAGGAAGCGATGCGGAATTTTATCAAATACGATAAGTTACGCTATCGCCTTATACCTTATATATATACGAACGCATGGCGTTTGCACCGTACGGCGCGTCCGATGATGAGTGCCTTGGTGATGGATTATCCGCAGGATGAAAACACCTATCATCTGAGCCGCCAGTACATGTTCGGTCCGTGGATGATGGTATGCCCCGTAACGACCAAGAACGCATTAAGCCAATGGGTGTATTTCCCCGGAGGCAAGTGGTTCGATTATGAAACGGGCGAGCGGTACGAGGGACGCCAGTACAAGTCTTTCCTTACCCCACTGGATGTATTGCCCGTTTATATCAAGGCAGGGGCTATCATTCCGATGCAGCCCGAGATGCAATGGGTAGGCGAGAAGCCGCTGGATGTGCTCACGCTGGATGTATATCCCGAAGGCGAATCTTCTTTTGAAATGTACGAGGACGATGGCATCTCGCTTGATTACGAGAAAGGCATGTATGCGTTGACCCGTTTTACCAGTTCTTTGAAGCCGGGTGAGTGGACATTCCGTGCTTCGAAACCCGAAGGCAAGTTCCGTCCCGAACGGCATCAGTATGCGGTTCAGGCATATTTGGATTTCATTCCTTCCATGGTATTGGAAAACGGGAAAAGCCTGGAGCGGCTGGCTTCATCCGATGCGGTAGAGCATCAAACGGGCTGGTTTTATGATTCGGAGAAGAAACGCTTGTTTGTGAAGCTGGATGGAGACAATCGGAGTGAGGTAGAAGTTGTAGTACGATAAAAAACAGAAGAAAGTGATGAATGCTTTAAAAAGACTGATTTTAGCAGGTGCGGGGTGTTGTGTAGCCGGCTTGTTCCCGCTTTTTGCTTCCGAGCGTGAAGTGATTGATTTATCTGCTTCCTCTTGGAATATTACGTTAGACCGAGATGCGGCATGGCAAAACGAGACGCTTTATTTGCCTCCGGTAGATATCCGTACTTTGCCGGTGAATGAACCGACCGGAGGATGGGAGATGCTGGAACATCCTGATAAGTCCGGGGTGAACCTTCCGGCTACGGTTGAAGAATATTTGTGGGGATATAACGGACAAACATACGGATTGACAGGCAATTATACGGGGGTATCTTGGTTTACGACCCGTGTGTCTGTGCCTTCGGATTGGAAAGGACGGCGCATGGTGATGAAGGTGGAGGCGGTCCGGTTTCGTGCCGAGATATTTGTGAACCGGAAATTGGTAGGATATGATGTGGTGAACAGCACTCCTTTCGATGTAGACTTGTCCGAAGCGCTTATGCCGGGAGAAGAAAACGAAATCGCCTTCCGCATTACCGACCCGAACGGGAACTTTAACTGGAAAGACTCGCAACGTTATACGTGGGGGGATTATCTGACCAACCCGTCTCATGGTTTCGGGGGCATAACCGGAAGTGTTTCTTTGGTTGCTTCTGATAAGGTTTATATAGAGGATGTTTTTGTAAAGAACCGACGTAATCCGAAGGAGATTGATATAGCTGTTGATATACAGAATGGGACTGGAGCGGAGGTCTCAGACCGTTCGCTTTCGGTGGAAATCAGAGAACATGCTACGGGGAAACCGGTATACCGGAAGACGTTGGATAAGAAGACGCTTATATCCGGGCTGAACCAAGCCGTCCATCGGGTGACATTGCCTTCCGTCAAGCTTTGGAGCGTGGACGAGCCGAATCTGTATGATTTATATGTCCGGTTGGGAGACGATGCGTATAAGCAACGCTTCGGGTTCCGTTGGTTTGAAGTGAGAGACGTGAAGGGCGATAAACAATTTTATCTGAATGGGAAGCGCATCGTGTTGCGCACTTCTATTTCGTGGAGCTTTTGGCCCTATAACGGCATCGCTCCATCCGGTGAATTAGCGGTCAGACAAGTGAAGGTGGCCAAGTCCTTAGGGTTGAACATGCTGAACTTCCACCGTACCATCGGGTGTAAAAAGGTATTGGATGCCGCAGATGAATTGGGCTTGTTGTATTTTGAAGAGCCTGGAGGAAATCAGTATGATGCGGACCGTTTCGAAGACGGTTCTATGCAAACCCGCTTCTATTTCGGATACCGTAACGAGAAACTGGCCCGTATGATCCGGCGTGACCGGAACCATCCTTCGTTGGTGATTTATAATTTGCATAACGAGCGGGGCGCCGACCCTCAAGAAGAAGACTATGCCCAAATGCGCATGGGGCATCAGTTGGACCCGACACGCATTATGACGTATAATTCATGCAATGGGGAAAATCCGGAAAACGAACCGAACGCGCACTTCAAGCTTCATCTGCTTCCATACGATACGGTATTTTATGATTATGGCTGGTACGACCGGCACCATGCCGGAGGACCCGGATGTTATCATGATAACTTATATGTGGGGAAAGACAATTATCACCGGTTCTCTAATCATAAGGACGAAATCGTATATTGGGGAGAAGACGGGGCTATCGGCACTCCTCCTCGCCTGGAACTGATACGGAAAGAGTTGCTGGAGAGCGGCAAGATGCATAGTTGGGAAGCGGAAGATTACTTGAAATGGTATGATGCTTACGACCGTTTCCTGACCGAACGCGGCTTTCGTGAGGCGTTCCCTACGGTGGACAGCCTGACCCGTGCCATGGGCAATGTAGCTTATTATTATCAAGGGCGTGTGATAGAGAACATCCGCATGTCGAATACCGTGGATGCGTATGCGATTAACGGATGGGAAAGCATGAAGCTGGAAAACCATTCGGGCATGGTAGATAATTTCCGCCATCCGAAAGGGAATGTGGAAACGCTTTCCTATTATAACCGTCCGCTTTATCTGGCGGTAAAGATGAACCGTAAAGTATTGGGAGTGAACGATACAACTGTTGTAGATGTCTATATCGTTAATGAAGAGGATTTGAAAGGGACTTGCCAGCTGGCTTTGACCTTAAAGGACGGACAAGGCAAAACGCTTGGCTCTTTCCGGAAAAAGGTAAAAGTGTCGGGAGGTAATGTATACGGGGAGTGCCTGATGACGGGTTGGAAAATTACACCCGGTGTCGAAGGGTATCTTACGGTAGAGGCCGAATTGCGTCAGGGAGGCAAGCGGGTCGCTTCGGGTTTGGATAAGCTTTTTGCGGTCCGGCTGGATGTGTCGGGCATTACAGATAAGGGGATGATTGCGGATACCACGGGCACATTGTCTAATTTTATGCATACAATGGGATTTCAATTGCCTGAATACCGGAAAGGGACTCCATCGGGTGATTATTTGTTAGTAGGTGCCTTCCGTCCCCAACAATGGGGAAGTGGGATAAGCGACATCATGGAATGGGTGTACAAAGGACATACCTTGATCATCGTGGATAATCCCGAGGAGTGGGCGGAATATCTGAGTGATAAGGAAGTATTGGATTACCGTGGCTCGAAAATATTGGGCAAATCGTGGTACGGAGGGAATTTCTTCAACCGTAAACATCCGATATTCAAGGGTTTGCCTCAAGATTGCGTGTTCAATTGGGAATACCAATGTTTTGCCACATATAACCGGCGCCGTCTCGGATTGCGGTGTGAGACAGGTGATATATTGGTAGGGTGTGTGTCCGATCACCGGAAAGAAGTCTATTCGGCATTAACGGTCATTCCCGCCGGAAGAGGGAAGGTGATTCTTTCTACCTTGGATATTCCGGCATGTATCAAGGATGTCAAGCCTTATGCGGAAGCGGTCGATCTGGACGGAATGAACGAGTCGATGAATACCTTCAATACCTCAAGTGAAAACAAAGCTAATATCGTAGGCCAACGCCTCCTATTGAATATGCTGAAGCAAGTATATGAATAGGCCATTCCAACTATGAGCCCTAACGGCATCTCAGGTGTTCTCAGAGGAAGCATCTGAGATGTTTTTTAGTTTCCTTCTAAGAGCCTGTCGTTTAAATTTTCCAATAAAGTAATATTCTATCAGGTTCTTTTTCGTTTGTTTCCGGTCTGTTTTCCCGATTTTATTCGTCAGATAGCCCGCTATCCTCCTCATAAAATCAGAAAAACATCCTCGAAAACAATTCGAAAAATTAACCTGAGCAAAATTTAAACAGGCTCTAAATAAAGGTATTTTTGCATATTTGTATTGTTTTTACGTAAAACTTATATAAATTTGCATGGTTTATGTTATTGTATCAAACAATTGGAAAAAAGATGTGTAAAAAGAGTTGCAAATGGTGGCGGCATAAGAAAGATATTTTCTTCGTTGCTACCGCGTTGGCGTTGCCGGCTTTTATAGGCGGAGGTCAAGTATGTGCTGCCGAAAAGCAGGAAGCGTCAGACGTACGTAGTTCCCAGCAAGTTAACGACTTGGTCGGAATCGTATTGGACGAGAATGGAGAACCGGTTATAGGTGCTTCTGTGTTATTGAAAGGTACCGGTACAGGAGCAGTTACGGATATAGACGGGCGTTTCTCTGTGCAGCAGATTGATTCGAAAACTACACTGCTTATTTCTTTCGTCGGTTATCTTACGCAAGAAGTGGAAGCAGTTCCGGGAAAAGAAATTCAAGTTCGTTTGCAACCGGATGTGTTGTCATTGGAAGAGGTGGTTGTGACGGGATACGGTACGTTTAAGAAATCGGCGTATGCGGGTTCGGCATCAACCGTGAATACGATGGAGTTGAAAGATATTCCTGCTACAAATTTTTCTGATTTGTTGCAAGGTGCGGCTCCGGGCGTGCAGATGAGCAGCGGTTCGGGGCAGCCCGGTTCAGCGGTATCTTTGAATATCCGTGGTATGGGTTCGTTCAATGCTTCCAATTCTCCGCTTTATGTGATTGACGGTGTACCCGTTATTTCTGGTAATGTATCGGCATTGGATACAGATGCCGGTCTGGATGTGATGTCAACTATCAGCAATTCAGATATCGAGAGCATTACGGTGATAAAGGACGCGGCGGCGGCTTCTATGTATGGTTCGCGTGCGGCAAATGGCGTGGTGCTCATTACGACCAAGCGTGGTAAAGAAGGTAAGCCCGTAGTCTCGTTGAAAGCCGACTGGGGTTTCTCGGATTATGCGATGGAATATCGTCCGATTATGAGCGGAGAAGAACGCCGGGAATACATCTACAATGCGTTGAAAGCCGGTCAGCTGCGCGATGGAGCTACCGAAGCCGAAGCTACGGCGTATGCCGATGAAGAAGTGGAGACGTATGCTCCGGTTCCTTGGTGCGGCTTTGTAGACTGGGATGATGTGCTTTTCAAGAAAGGGAACCATCAGACTTACGAAGCTTCTATTTCAGGAGGTACCGACCGCTTCAAGTATTATACTTCGGTTTCTTATCTGGATCAGGAGGGTATTACGCTCAACTCTGGTTTGGAACGTCTCAGTGCCCGTCTGAATGCGGATTTTAAGGCAAGTGATAAGTTGACTATCGGTGCCAATCTGCTTTTCTCGCATGTGTCGCAGGATGTATATGGTGAGGGCACTTCTTATACTTCGCCCTTCTATAGCTCGCGTAGTTGTGTGTCTCCTTCCGATCCGGTTTATAACGAAGACGGGACTTGGAACCGTGACTTGATTCGTATCGGCGACCGTAACCCGTTGTTGTCTATGATGTATGATACGAAAAACGAATACATTACTCGTCATTTCAATACGATTTATGCGGAATATGAGTTCATTCCGAACCTTAAGTTCAAGACTACGGTCAGCTATGATTATTCGACTACTAAGGGCAAGAGTTGGTATGACCCGCATACATCTAATGGCGAAGATGAAAACGGTATCATGTATGCCAATATCTACGAGCGCGGCAAGTTGGTATGGGCTAATCAGTTGTCGTATAATACGACGATTGCGGAAAACCATCATTTGGATGCCTTGATTGGTTATGAAATGGATGACGAATACCGGGATTATGTAAGTGGGGAGACCAATAATTTTGCCAATCCGAACAAACATGCGTTGAGCAACGGATCTACGGTGGTTTCCACTTCAGGATCTGATACCCGTACCCGTTTGGTCTCTTATTTGGGGCGTGTGAATTATGATTATAAGAACAAGTATTTCGTAGGCGGAAGTGTCCGTATAGACGGAAGCTCCCGTTTGGCATCAAGCAACCGTTGGGGTACGTTTTGGTCTGTATCGGGTGCGTGGCGTATCATCGAGGAGGATTTTATGAAACCGACAAGTTCTTGGCTGAGTGACTTAAAGCTTCGCGCTTCATACGGTGTGAACGGTACTTTGCCAACCGATTATTACGGATATATGGGCTTGACCGGACTTTCGGCAGGTTATATGGGCAATCCGGCATATTCATTGTCGCAGATAGCGAATGAAGATCTTTCTTGGGAAACCAACTACAACTTCAATATCGGTGTGGATTTCAGCTTCTGGAACCGGTTGGATGTGACGTTGGAATATTATACCCGTACAACGAAGAACCTGTTGATGGATTATCCTATCTCGATGACCACCGGTTTTGATAGTTATCTGTACAATATCGGCGAGGTGAAGAACAAGGGTGTTGAATTGGATATTACTTCTCGTAATTTTACTACAGAAGATTTCTCTTGGACAACTACATTCACGTTGGCTCATAATAAGAATAAGATTGTTACGCTGGATGGTATGCAGACCGAAATCGTCAGCGGTTCTCAAATCCGTAAGGTGGGAAGCTCTTACCGTACTTTCTATTTGATTGAGTTTGCCGGCATTAATCCGGATAACGGTGCTCCGCTGTTCTATACCAATGAGAAGGATGAGAACGGCAATTATATTAAGGAGGTGACCGAGAATGCAGATATCGCTAACCGTATTCCTTATAAGCATGCGGAACCTGTAGTGACGGGTGGGCTCAGCAATAGTTTACGTTATAAATGGTTTGACTTGAATTTTATGTTTACTTATCAGTTCGGAGGTTATTCGTATGATACGTGGGCGCAGAAGACCGAGCATGGAGGTGATGACTTGGAGGCGAATATTCCTATTTATTACAAAGATTCATGGAAGAAGCCGGGAGATGTCACCCAGTATGAATTGTTTATTGAAGACCCTGATTATCCGATGTACGACTATGCAACAACCCGGCGGGTGCACAGCACTGACTTTATCCGTCTGAAAAACTTAACTTTCGGTGTGACCTTGCCTAAGTCTTGGACAAGAAAGTTAGGCATTGATTACTTGCGCGTATATGCTTCTGCCAATAACTTGTGGACATGGGCGAAGTATGATTACTACGATCCGGAAGCCGTAAGTGCAGGTACTGCTATTTGGGGGACACCTCCTTTGAAGACAGTGACATTCGGTCTTAACCTGAATTTCTGACATTAAAAATAGAACAGATATATGAAAAAGATAAATTATTTCATAGCGGGAACTTTCCTGCTGGCAGTCACTTCGTGCGGAAACGATTGGCTTGATCTTGAACCCTCGACATCGATGGATACCGATCAGACTATACAGGAGCTGAGTAATGTGGAAGTGGCATTGAACGGGGTTTATAATACGATGCAGAATTCGGATGCTTATTCCGGACGTTTGGTCTATTATGGAGATGCGACCGGAGACGATATGCAGGCTTATAGCGCAACGAAGCGTACGGGCGATGCTTATACGTTCAGTTATACGAAAGATAATGCGCCGACCAGCTATTGGGAATATCCGTATAATATGATTACGTTATGTAACATCATATTAGGTAAAATTGACGCGCTTCCTGCCGAAGGGGAAGAAGAAGTCCGCGATATGTACAAAGGTCAGGCTTTAGCTTTGCGGGGTATGTTCCTTTTCGATTTGACACGGCTGTACGGATATCCGTATAAGAAGGATAACGGGCAATCGTTGGGCGTGCCAATCGTAATCGAAGAACTGGATAAAGACGCAAAGCCTGCGCGCAATACAGTGGCTGAGTGTTACGAGCAAGTTATCAAGGATTTGACAGAGGCTGCTTCTTTGCTGGATAATGATGAGGGAAGAGCTTATAATAAAGGATATATCAACCGTTGGGGAACGCTTTCTTTGTTGAGCCGTGTTTATCTGTATCACGGCGATGACCAGTTGGCGCTTCAAGCCGCAGAGGAAGCGATAGCCGGTGCGGAAGCAGAAGGTTATGCTCTTTGGACCAATGCGGAATACCTGACTGCATGGGGAAACGATGCGGGTGAGTCGAATAAGGGAGAGGTGTTGTTTGAAATTGTGAATACGACAGAAGATAGTCCTGGCGATGAATCATTAGGCTATTTACATTGCGAAGACGGGTATCGGGATATTATCGTGACCAGTAGCTTTTATGCCCTGATTCACGAAGATCCCAATGATGTGCGAAGCCAGTTGTTCACTTACTATAGCAAACGTGCATTTATCCATAAGTATCAGGCTCAGCCGGGCGAGAATGTAGAAGACGCTAATATTCCCTTGCTCCGTTTGTCTGAAACCTATCTGAATGCGGCGGAAGCAGCTGTAAAAGTGGGTGACAATGCCAAAGCAGTACAATACCTCGACCCTATTGTGCAACGTGCCAACCCGGCTAATACGGTGTCTGGTACTACGGTGACTCTGGAACGTGTCATGACCGAACGCCGTAAGGAACTGGTAGGAGAGGGGCATCGTATGTTTGATGCTTTGCGTGACGGCGGATATGTCGACCGCCATGATGTAGAAGGCTATGAGGAGATTGCGTCTACTCATCATTTGGTAAGCAAGGAAGAGGAAATGCACTTCAACTGGGATTACTTCAAATGCGTGCTGGCTATTCCGAAAGCCGAGATGGATGCAAACGAGAATATGGTGCAGAATCCGGGTTATGATTCGGTTATTGAATAATGTCAAGCCTTATGAAAACAGGTTTGTATAAAATGTATTTGCTGGTCTTTTGCTTGTTACACTTCGGCTTGATAGCCGGAGTGCAGGCAGAAGACAAGAAACCGGATGTACCGGTCGAATGGACGGCTGACGGTCCTTATCTGCTTCATCAGGCAGACGGAACGGTACGTATGATTGTGGTGAAGCCGAATGGTGAGTTGTTGGATACGCTTTATTCATCGCTTCCTGATAATTATACGTTTCCGGTTGTGTCAAGTGACCAACAACATCGTTTCGACGTGACATTGCATCCTGAAGAGCGTCCTGAATGGAAGACGGAACAGCCGGATAAGATATTTGTCACCTCCGATCCTCACGGTAATTTGGATTGCTTTATCAGCTTGTTGCAAGGGAATCGGGTGATTGACGAGAACTATCATTGGAATTTCGGATCCAACCAGCTGGTCATTATCGGGGATGTGTTCGACCGGGGCAATGATGCAATTCAGATATTTTGGTTGATTTACCAATTAGAGTGGGAAGCGCGTCAGGCAGGAGGGCGTGTCGATTTTCTATTGGGCAATCATGAACCGATGGTGCTGATGAATGATTTGCGCTATACGAAGCCTAAGTATAAACAGTTGGCTGAGAAGGTGGGAATGAAGTATGCTGATTTGTTGGCATCTTCTACCGAATTGGGCAAATGGTTGACAACCCGTAATACCATACAGGTGTCGGGCGGGAATCTTTTTGTTCATGCAGGGCTTAGCCGTGATTTCTTGGAACAGAACCTCGAAATTCCTTTTGTCAATAAACAGATGAGCAGCGGGCTTTATAAGAATAAGGCGCAACGGAAAGAAGCTTCTCCGATGATTTATTTTCTTTTCGGAAGCTATGGTCCTATTTGGTACCGGGGCATGGTAAAGCAGGCAGAAAAATATCATCCGTTAGCTTCGGATACATTAAACCTTATTTTGGGCCGCTATCAGGCAGAGCGCATCATTGTTGGGCATACGATTTTTGAAGATATATCTACGTTCTATGCCAACGGGTGATTGCAGTGAATGTAGATAATGCGGAGAATCGGGAGAAAGGCAAGGGAAGAGGAATCTTGATTGAAAAAGATTGCATTTATGTGGTTGGAGATCAAGGAATCCTACGTAAGCTGGATTGATCTTACTATGCATTCAAGCATGCGTTTTGACGAACATAAGTGAGTCGGCTGTTTCACATAAGTAACTCAGGCGTTTCACATAAGTGAGTCAGCCTTTTCACTTATGTTCGTTTGCGGGATTTCTTCGACAATCCCGCATCTTCTGCATCCGATGGACGGGGCTTCATAAGATAAGGATGGCGCTATCAGTTCTGTAGAACACAGAGCCAACCTCGTTTTGCTTTTGAAATATGGCATGGATTTCATCAAGAACTATACCATGAGCGGATGGGTGAAGATGCCGAACTATCGACTGAACCTCCCCGACTTTTCCGACCGTGCTATCTTTGAAGGGTTGGTAAACAACCTTATCCATCGGGATTACACGGTTATGGGTGGTGAGGTACATATCGACATTTACGACGACCGTGTGGAACTGGTGTCGCCCGGTGCTATGCTTGACGGCACACAGATTCAAGACCGCGACATCTATAACGTCCCGTCCATACGCCGCAATCCAGTCATCGCCGATATGTTTACCCAACTCGACTACATGGAGAAACGTGGTTCCGGTCTGCGCAAGATGCGTGAACTGACCGAGAAGCTGCCCAACTTCTTGCCCGGCAAAGAACCTCTCTATAAAACTGAAGCATCCTCATTCTTCACCACTTTCTATAATCTGAACTGGGGTGAGAACGGTAGAATCTCTGTAGAAGAGGTAGCCGACAGGGTAAACAGTACCCTCAAAAAGTACCCTGTAAACGGAGGAGCTTCGGAGAAAAAGTTCGGTGTAAACGAAAAAAGTTCGGAAAAAAGGTTCGGTGTAAATGCTGAAAGGTTCGGTGTAAACGAAAAAAGTTCGGAGAAAAGGTTCGGTGTAAAAGGAGAGGAAGCATCTAAAAGAGTTAGCAGGACAGGGCAAAAAATAATAGACTTAGTTATTTCCGACCCTTCTATAACAGCAGAAGCAATGTCTGTAAAAATTGGCGTGTCCAAGCGGGCAGTTGAAAAGAACATCAAAGAGTTGCGTGAGAGAGGCATTCTCGTCCATGAAGGTTCTGACAAGGCAGGCTATTGGCGTATCATCGTAAAACCATAATAGGGAGGGCGTGACACATGACAATCTTTATCTTGGTCTCCATCTTATTAGTCGCAGCTTTGGCGATAGCCTTGCTTATGGGCGTTTCTCCTGCAAGCCAAAAAGTCAAAGTGTGGACGATGTATGTCGGAGCTGCGCTTATGCTCGTAGTTGCTCTTATCGTCTGTGACTATATTGACGCTTTGCCGGATTTTCCGTCCAAGTTCCGATTTCATGCGGTATTGCTACTTACCATAACCGTAGGTTATCTCTGTATTTCCATTGCCTTTATGGAAAAGTACAATGTCCTAAAGCGTAAGAACCGCATGCTTGAAGACGCCCTTACTGAAAAAGAGCAAGAGAAAGTATCCATTCTGATGGAACGTCAAAGCAAGCAGCAACAGGCACTCCAAAAAGGGGAACTTGAATGGTTCGCCGGAAAAAATCAAGATGTTCAGTGAAGAGAAGCAAAAGGCAATTCTTGCCAGTTCCTATGCATTTGCAGAACACGATTTGATTCTTCCACCCTCAATCACAGTCCAGCCAAACGAAATGTGCAGCCAGCAAGAACTCATGTACTATGTTTACTCAGCTTTCTCCAACATGAGCAAGAAGCGCAGTGACATTGTGAGTTTCTTATCTCAGGTTTTTAAAGCATACTTTCCTGCTTGTGAGAGTTCTGTCTCAAAAAAATGCTGGGATTGGATAAGGTTAAAGAGAGACGAGAGAAGGAAAAGGATGCCTCAAAATTATCGTCTTAGAAAATCTGAATTATAATAAATAAGCACAATAAATATCTATATCATGCGATTAAGTGAACTAAAATCACTATTTTTGCACCCTAAAATTAGATTATATGGACGACTTAAATAGAATCAAAGTTATCTTGGCTGAAAAGAAACGGACAAACAAGTGGCTTTCGGAGCAATTGAATGTCACCCCATCTACTGTTTCTAAGTGGTGTACAAATACAAGCCAGCCAGACCTTGAAAGTTTAATGAAAATAGCGAAACTCTTGGAGGTTGAATTAACGGATTTGGTTCGGTTCAATGAATTTAAATCTAAAAACGAATAAAATGAAATTTTTTAGTATTGGAGATGCATCTGCTGATGGCAGAGTTGAAATCATAGACGAAGATAAACTGTGTTATCAAGTAAGAAATATCAGTAAAGGTGCAATAGGTATACGGACAATATCAAAAAAACTACTTAATGAGTTTGTCTCGTATTTCGCAGCAAATCCCGATGCAACTGCTGACGAAGCAAGAAATGCCTTGGTGGGTCAAAGCGAAATAGATAAGTTTGAATATGGATATGCCTCTACATTAGCTGTAATGGCAAAAATGCTTTTAAAAAAGAAAGACGAAAAAGAAAGTTTAGAAAAAGCACGCAACCAATACAAAGGATTCTTTTTCCAACAAGTCTTTTACGGTGCCCCTGGCACGGGTAAATCACATACAATAAATGAGGAAACCAAGGGTGAGGATGTGATCCGCATAACATTCCATCCGGACACAGACTATTCAACATTTGTCGGCGCATACAAACCGACGACTGTTGAAGAAACAGTGATGACAGTAATTGGAACAAAGGCAGTTGCAGTAGAAAATGAAGATGGCAGCAAACGTAAAGAGACAAAGATTGTCTATGAATTTGTTGCGCAGGCTTTCCTGCAAGCATATATTGCAGCATGGAAGAATTATGCGAGTGCAGGCGAAGATGAGCCAAAGAGACAATTCCTTGTTATAGAAGAAATAAATCGTGGAAACTGTGCACAGATCTTCGGGGATTTGTTTCAATTGCTTGACCGTAATGATAGTGGGTTTTCTGAATATCCAATAAAAGCTGATGCTGATATGCAAAAGCAGTTGAAAAAAGAACTTCATGGTTTGACCATAGCAAATGCGAACAGAATAAATGCATTATATAATAACCGCAATGTAGCAAGCGAAGTATTTAACGGCGACATACTCCTTTTACCAGACAACCTTTATATTTGGGCGACCATGAACACGAGTGACCAAAGTCTGTTCCCGATAGATAGTGCTTTCAAACGACGTTGGGATTGGAAATATATCCCTATATCAAACGCAAATAAGGATTGGGCAATCAAAGTGAATGGGAATAAGTATGATTGGTGGAACTTTTTGGAAAAAATAAACGCGCAAATAGGTTCAACAACAAATTCGGAAGACAAGAAACTTGGTTACTTTTTCTGCAAGGCAACTAATAATGAAATATCAGCAGAAACATTTGTCGGAAAAGTAATGTTCTATTTATGGAACGATGTGTTCAAAGATTATGACTTTGACAGCAACATATTCAAGGATGATAACGGCGAAACGATGACCTTTGACAAATTCTATACTGCAGAGGGTAAAGATACTAAAGTAAGAGAAGAAAAAGTCGAAGCGTTTTTGAAAAGGTTGGGGGTGGACAATATAAGCCAACAAGGAGATGATGAAAACAATGATGTTCCAAATAACATTTCTATAAAAGTCAATGGCAAGGAAGTAAAATATATAAATGCCGTTCCATACACCACTGTTGAGGAATACGTGAAAATGCACCCAGAAATGTCGGCACAGCAAGTTATTGATATATGGGAGCCATTCAAGAAATATTCTATGCGCTCATGGGTCGTATGCAATAAAGAAGAGCACGACAGCATGGCACCACAATATGCTGATTATTCATACGAAATTAAATGTTCTGACGGGAATTCACTTTGGGTAAACAAAGACGGATGGATGCACAATCCGGAAAAGCAGCGTGACACCATCAACGAGTTTATGGAAGCGGTAAATAATTCAGACCTTGGTATTAAGATAACAGAAACCCCTGTCTGACAAATGCGAATCCTGATAGAAGAACATCAATATAATGTAGCCGATATAAAAGACATTCTGCATGGCATTGATGCCTTGGAGAATGTCGAGGGAAAGGTGTCAATACAGTATGTAGGGTATTATTACAATGCTGTATTGCAGGACTGTGTCTTCATTCTCCCAAAGGTATTACTTAACGACAAGGCGGAATTAGTGTTCGGGAAGTACAGGCCAGAAGATGTAATAAACCTGAATGAAAATAATCCTCTTAGTCCGACTGAACGAAACTTTATTTATAAGTTTGCCGTATGGATTTACCGTGCAATAGTGGTCTACAAAAACAGTAAAGAGGGAAATTCGGAGATTGTCTACCACAGGCATATAGCACAAATCGGCAAAGGGTATCGCCGCCTGAGTAATACCTATCTTGACATATTGCTTTCGCTGATACAGTTTAATAAGGACAATCGAAACTTCTTTTTTACCATTGTAAAGAATCTGCACAGTGGAATGAATAAAATAAATTGGACACGCACAATAAGTACTACAACAGCCATTGTACAAAATGGTCAGCCAATTTATTTGAATCCTGTTAACAAGAAGCGGCAGATAAATTTTGACGAAGAACTGTTAGTTATCTTCTTTTCTATTTTGAATTATATCGGTGATGAATTTGGCTTTCCGAAAAATATAGTGTGCCAATTTCAACTGATAACAGGAAAACGTTTCGAGACTTATCGCAAAGGTTTTGGTACACGGAGATTGCAACAAATCAAATACAAGTGCTTCTCCGATAAAGCGTTGCAATTGTGGCAGCTTTGTTATGCTTTCTTTGATGAGACAAGGCAAATATTCATTACTACAGAAAAACGTGAGTACTTGTTGGTGAAGAGCTTTTATATTGTGTTCGAGGCTATCATTGACGAGTTGGTAGGCGACAACCCTTTACCTGATGGAATGGAAAAGCAGCAGGAAGACGGTAAGATTGTTGACCACCTGTTTACGGCACGAAGCTTGATTGACAGTGAGGAAAAGCAGACATATTACATTGGCGACAGCAAGTATTACAAGATAGGTCATCCTGTTGGAGAGGAAGCTGTTTATAAACAATACACCTATGCCCGTAACGTGATACAAAAGAATCTGGACATCTTCAATGATGGAGGACAGCCTTCGTCGGGCGTGAAATTGCGTGATGACGTGACAGAGGGTTACAATATCATCCCCAACTTTTTCATTTCGGCAAAGCTAGATGAGGAACTTAATTATGCTGACGATGGTATAGAGAAAACCGACCGGCAGAGCAACAAGCACAAGAAACTGCAATTTGAGAACAGGTTGTTTGATCGAGACACGTTGTTGGTGTTTCACTATGACGTGAACTTCTTGTTCGTATTGTCCCTATACGCACGCAACAATGCCCTACAAAAGGTGGAATGGAAAACGAAGGTGAGAGACAAGTTTCGCAAGGAAATACAGGAATGGCTGCAACAAGACTATGATTTCTATGCCATGCGTGCTCGACCAGGGGTAAACGGAGAAGAGTATATCAAGCATAACTTCAAGAATGTTATCGGTAAGGTCTATGCGCCATTCAAAGATGAAAAGACGTATTCGCTCGCATTGGATAAAAAAGACCCAGAAGGTAATAATAATGTGATAAAGACGGAATTATCGGAATTCTTTTTATATAGAACCTTGCCGTTTAGGACAGAATCCGGAAGAGGTATTGCCTACAGTTGCTGTGTTTGATGCAGTGAAGCCCGCTGATAATGATTTGGCATTGTGCGTAACCAAAGAAGGAATACATTTCGATAATGCGGTGGAGAAGATGAAAAAGATCGGCAAGTTGGGTATCGCATTGAATATGAATGGTGCAACATTACAATTAGTTGAGGGTTTTACCGCTGCCAAATATCTCATCATCCACAATAAAAGTGACAAATATGCGGCATTCTTTGTTGATGGGAAAGGGCCAAGGCTTGTTTCCGCAAATGAGATTACAGATATGGTAACAACCAAGAAAGGCGCATCCATCTATCTTGTCTATAATGCAGAACTGAATATCATTCCGGCATTTGGTGAATTGGATTTCTCTCCTATCACAAAGAGTGGTGACAGCTATTCACCTCACTTATTGTCGATAAAAAGTTTGATAAAAAGAACAGATTGACGTATGAATATGGAAATACAAAAACTAATTGGTGAAGCAACAGCCTACGACAAGAAACAGATGCTTGAAGTCAGACGGCCTAAAAGCTGGCTTAAGAGTGTCTCAGCCTTTGCCAATGGCGAAGGCGGCATACTAGTATTCGGTATCAGTGATGATGACAAAATATTAGGTCTTGATGATGCGGAAGGTGACGCTGAGAAAATCAGTGAGGAGATAAAGAGCAAACTTGACCCTATTCCGGCAGTCAGGCTTGAACTCAAGGAGGCAAACGGAAAAAAACTTGTGTTGTTGCATGTGTATCCGGGACAGGAAACACCCTATTATTATATCGGTGACAAACAGCGTCTTGCTTTCGTCCGTATTGGTAATGAGTCTGTTGTTGCAGATCGTATTCAATTGAAAAGTCTCGTTTTGAAAGGTTCCGGCAAAACTTATGACAGCCTGCCTTCAAGTTACAGATTCGAGGATATGGCTTTTACCAAGCTCAAATCTGTCCATTATAAAAGGCTGCAACGCTCGTTTGATGAAAGTGAATTTGTCTCATGGGGGATCGTTGATGAAAACAGTAATTTGACAAATGCCGGTGTGTTGTTGGCGGATGAATCCCCGATAAGACAATCCCGTATATTTTGTACTCGTTGGAATGGTTTAGATATGACAAGCGGCTTAGGTGAAGCGATTGACGATGTTGAGTTGGAAGGTTGTGTAATAGCCCAGTTGCAGGACGCTGTGTCTTTTGTGCGAAACAATTCGCGGAAGAAATGGTGGAAAGAGAGTGACCATCGCGAAGAATTACCGGACTATCCTGAACGTGCGGTAACAGAAGCAATAGCTAACGCAATCATCCATCGTGATTACATGCAGATGGGAAGTGAGATACATATTGACATGTATGATGATCGTTTAGAAATATACTCTCCAGGAGGTATGATGGATGGAAGACTTATTCAACAGCTGAATCCTCTTACTGTACCCTCCAAAAGAAGGAATCCATTGTTGGCTGATTTCTTCAGCCGATTGGGGCTTATGGAGCGGAGAGGTAGCGGAATGAAGAAGATAATTGATTCCTATAAGAAGTTTGAGAAACTGCCTAATTTTCATGTTCCTGAATTTCATTCAAATGCATCGGAGTTCCATGTGATATTATGGAACTTGAATTTCAAGAATGAAGTTATTGGAGAAATTACCCCTGCTGGTACTCCTTTAATACAAGAGTTCGTAAAAGAAAATGGCGAAGTGTTCGTAAAAGAGTTCGTGAAAGGTCCATCAAAGTTCGCAAAAGAGTTCGTAAAAGCGAGTCGTCAGATTTACAAGCTAATTTCCCAAAATCCTCAAATCAATGCAGTACAGATGGCAGAGAGTATGGGACTATCTGCACGTCAAGTTCAGAAGTATCTCAAACGACTTCAAGAATCAGGGAAGATAATTCGTGTCGGAGGTCGCAAAATTGGAGAATGGAGGATAATCGACGAAGAATACGAGGGATTCTTTGATAGAATATAATAATTGTCTCTAAATTTTTACAATAAGAATTGAATATTCTGATAAGTTGCAGAATATAAGAAGTTTTATTTGAAATAAATAAATGGACAGTCTGACCAAGGAACAACGCCATCGCTGCATGACCGCCATACATGGAAAGGATACCAAGCCAGAAATATTGGTGCGGAAATTCCTTTTCAGCCGAGGCTTCCGCTATCGGCTAAACCATCCACGTCTGCCTGGTCATCCTGATTTGGTGCTGCGTAAATACCGCACGGTCATCTTTGTGAACGGCTGTTTCTGGCATGGTCATGAGAATTGCAAATACTTCCGTCTGCCTAAGACCAACATTGAGTTTTGGCAAAAGAAAATTGAACGGAATAAGGAACGTGATAAAAAGGAGCAATGCCAACTCGCAGCTATGGGTTGGCATTGCATCACTGTATGGGAATGTCAGCTGAAGACTAAAATCCGGATGCAGACATTGGAGTCATTGGCTTATACTTTAAACCATATTTTCCTTGAGGATCGAAAAGTCAAAGCATATGAGATACCTGAATCTGATGAGGGGCTTATGGCGGCAGAATCAAGGCTTCCGTATGAGAAAATTGAAAACGCAAAACATGTGTAATTCTTTTCCTCTGATTGTGGTACTGCGTCTTAAATGTCTAATACACAAATGATAATTCTGTGGGGTATACCAAATTACTGCTACGCACTGTAGCAGTTTTGCCATGGAAATACTGGTCTAAAGATGGGTTGTAATTATGGGGAATGGGTACGTTGACAAAATAAAAAGGTGTGAAACCATTTGAGCTCCACACCTTTTTCTTATGGATGTTTATCGTTGTTTACCGATACTTATTTCACTTCCTCTAAAACAACTTTAGCTAATTATCAGAAGGTTACAAACATCATGGTACAAATATGGTAATTTTATACCGTAACTATTTAGAGACAAAAAATGGGGTAAAAAGCACTATAAAAATGGATTTTGAATCTCAAAATAAGGCATGGCGAAATTATGGGATTTTTTTGATAATTAGGCTACTACCAATTACATTGAATAATAGATAAGATGAAACGACACTGGGCTTACTCAATTGTCAGTGTGTTATGAAAGTTATTTTACTTTCAGTCTTTCCAAAGACTCTCGTTCTTCCAATCGTCTGGAAATCCCATGGCATGGATGTCAATTGACGGATAACGGTTCAAAAGATCTTTGAACCTCGAAACAAACGAATGGTTTGGATTGATCGTATTCAGCAAGTATATAATCATGCTTAATACAAAATAGATCTGCGGTGTGCCGTTAGCTGGCAATTTGATGAAAGTATTGCGCGGAGAGCGTGGCATCAATGGACGGATACTTAAAGTTTTGTTCCACAAACGGCTGTGGTGCGCACAGATATTCCGTACGTACACAACACTATGCAACCATGATGCGAAAACCTTATCAGCCAGCCCAAAGTATGCGGCTATGGAACGCTTGGTCTTTCCTGGTAACAAATTTTCGTACAATATGGAGAGTGTTCCGAATGAGGTTATTTCCATTGTTATCCAGCTTGGTGGGAAATGGTTGGAATATTTCGTCTTGAACGCTTTTATGAACTCTTCATCGCTGCGGCTGTATTCTTCGTCAATTTTTGACAATAACTTTGCATGGCGAACGGGGCTTGAGAAAAGCGAGGAATCTTCAAACCAATATGCACCGTACTGTGAAGAAAGAATATATGCTGTCTGCGTACGTACTGCTACCTCTATCTTTTCAATCTCTGCAATAATCAGTTTTCGGAGTTCACTGTCAAACTTATAAATATTATAGGCTGTTTCAAATGTACTGCCCAGTTTAAAAATATGTTGTTGTTTGTCAGCCAGAAGAGGATACCAATAACCGCTCAGACGATAATAACTGATATTCTGCAACAAGTGTAGGGCTTTTGGCTCATCTCCGAAAACCATTCCTCTTTGTTTGAGCAGGTTTATCTGGTCGATAAAAGATATGAGATGCTTGGGATAAGGAATTTTATTCGTTTTCGTCTCCATGAGTACATAAAATAAAAAGCTCACCCTGAGCGCGCTGTTCTTATGGGAAGCGGGGTAAGCATGTTGCTGCAAAAGTAACACATTTTTTCTGTTCTACAAAAAAATCATCAGTTTTTCTCGTTTCTTTCTATATTGCATATCACTTTCCTATTATAAACAGAACTCTTTTATCCCATGTTTCACCATTCAGCTGTACAACCTCGGCAGAGTTTTTTTATTGCGAAAATACCTGCCCGTCACAATTCTGATAATGCCGGTTGACAGTCATAGGGATGAACTGAAAAATATTCCTCTCTATTGTAAGCGATTAACATATTTTTCCGTTCAACTTTACTTGGTTGTTCTTTGTTGCATCCATGACAGAAATATAAAGATGGTAGCAGTTAGGCAAAACAGAGGGAAAAATAAAGCGACATACAATGCTTACTATCCTCTATTCTTTACAGTTTGTCTGCTATTAGTTCTTTACAAGAAGACGATTATTAGGGTATTATGAAGTGTTTTGTACTAAGAAACCTTTCGTTTTTATCGAAAATTATGATCTCATTGTAAAAGCAATAAAAAATTCCACTGCGTAAAATGTAAAGTTACCTAATAAATAATTGAATATAAAATAGTTATAAGTGTAAATTAATATACAATATAGGCTTATCAAATGATATATGAAGTAATTAAGCAAGAGAAAGAGTAAAATTAATTAGAATTTGGAGAACAATCTAACTTTATTCAGCTATTCTTTACTAAGAAGGCGTAAAGAATATGCCATTAAAATGCGGTGTCTAATTAAAATATTAATATACTGTGATTTAATGATTTATATGATTGTTTGTTGCACATTATCTACTAATTTGTTGCGGTACAAATAAGCCATAAAAAACAATAAACATAGATAGAAAAACACCAAATATAAAAACAAAAAAAGGTGTGGAATCGTCTGATTTCCACACCTTTTCTTATGGATGTTTATCGTTGTTTATCGATACTTATTTCACCTCCTCAAAATCCGCATCCTGCACATTGTCTTTGTTGTTTGTGCTTTGGCTGTTGTTTGCCTGACCAGCGTTAGGACCTGCTTGCGCACCACCTTGAGCACCTGTCTGTGCGTACATTTCAGCACTTGCGGCTTGGAATGCGGTCTGGAGTTCTGCGCTTGCGGCGTCTATGCCTGCCAAATCCTGAGCCTTGTGAGCGTCTTTCAATTTCTGAAGAGCGGCTTCGATAGGAGCTTTCTTGTCGGCAGGAATCTTGTCGCCAAGGTCTTTCAACTGATTCTCGGTAGAGAAAATCAGGCTGTCTGCCTGGTTCAACTTGTCGATACGTTCCTTTTCTTTCTTATCTGCTTCGGCATTAGCTTCTGCTTCGGCCTTCATACGGTCGATTTCTTCCTTGCTCAGACCAGATGAAGCCTCAATACGGATTGCCTGTTCCTTACCTGTAGCCTTATCTTTGGCAGATACTTTCAGAATACCATTGGCATCGATATCGAATGTAACCTCAATCTGGGGAACACCACGGCGTGCCGGAGCGATACCTGTCAAGTTGAACTGACCGATTGACTTGTTCTGTGCTGCCATCGGACGTTCGCCTTGCAATACGTGGATGGTCACTTCGGTCTGGTTATCGGCTGCCGTAGAGAATACTTCGCTCTTCTTGCACGGAATGGTCGTGTTGGCATCAATCAATTTAGTCATCACACCACCCATCGTCTCAATACCCAAGGTCAACGGAGTGACATCCAGCAATACGATGTTTCCTACACCAGCTTCTTTGTTCAATACGGCACCCTGAATAGCTGCACCTACGGCTACTACTTCATCCGGGTTTACACCTTTTGAAGGAACTTTACCGAAGAAGTCTTGAACCAGTTGCTGAACTGCCGGGATACGTGAAGAACCACCTACAAGGATGATTTCGTCGATATCCGAGTTGCTCAAGCCTGCATCGCTCATGGCTTTCTTACACGGTTCCAGACAAGCCTGGATTAAATCGTGGGTCAATTGTTCGAATTTAGCACGAGTCAATGTCTTAACCAAGTGCTTGGGCACACCGGCTACCGGCATGATGTACGGCAAGTTGATTTCGGTAGATGAAGAAGAAGACAATTCAATCTTTGCTTTTTCAGCTGCCTCTTTCAGACGTTGCATAGCCATCGGGTCAGTAGTCAGGTCGGCACCTTCATCGTTCTTGAACTCTTGAACCAGCCAGTTGATGATAGCTTGGTCGAAGTCGTCACCACCCAGGTGTGTATCACCATTGGTTGCCAATACTTCGAATACGCCGCCACCGAATTCCAGTATTGAAATATCGAATGTACCGCCACCGAGGTCGAACACAGCTACTTTCATGTCCTTGTTGGCTTTGTCGACACCGTATGCCAAAGCGGCTGCGGTCGGTTCGTTGACAATACGTTTCACGTCCAGTCCTGCAATCTGTCCGGCTTCTTTCGTAGCCTGACGCTGTGAGTCTGAGAAGTATGCCGGAACGGTAATAACGGCTTCGGTTACTTCCTGGCCCAGATAATCTTCAGCGGTTTTCTTCATCTTCTGAAGAATCATGGCTGAAATTTCCTGCGGAGTGTACAGACGTCCGTCGATATCTACACGCGGTGTATTGTTTTCTCCTCTTGCTACTTGATAAGGAACACGAGAGATTTCTTTCTGAACTTGGTCGTATGTTTCACCCATGAAACGTTTGATAGAATATACTGTACGTTTCGGGTTCGTGATAGCCTGACGCTTAGCGGGGTCGCCCACTTTACGTTCGCCGCCGTCTACGAAGGCTACGACTGAAGGAGTGGTGCGTTTGCCTTCGCTGTTGGCGATAACGATCGGTTCGTTACCTTCGAATACTGCTACACATGAGTTTGTAGTTCCTAAGTCAATACCAATAATCTTTCCCATAATTGTATCTATTTTATTTGTTTACTGATTAAATTGATTCTGCAATGCCGAAGCATTACGCTTATGGATAAGCAAATGCTGTGCCACGCGGAGAACGGGCACTTATCTTGCGAAGAATGGCTGACAAAATGGCGCAAATCTGACAGACAAGGGGATAATACGGGTATGGATTCGGTAAAAATTGCAGGGAGGGATATGAATTAGGCTTTATTAATGTCGGGGTTTCTACCTTTTCTGTATTTTTGCCTACCTATTGGCAAAAGATGAGAATCGTATACCTTATTATATTAGTAGGGCTTTTGTGGGCTTCGGGCTTGGCGGAAGGGCGTGCGCAACATCAGGTTGTGACGGGACGCCTTGTGCTTTTGGATGAGCAAGGAGCAGAAGAGGCATTGTCGTATGCCAATGTAACGGTGCTGGGATTGCCTGATTCGTCGCTTGTGAAAGGCGCGTCTTCTGATAAGAACGGAATGTTCACTCTTGTCTTTCGTCGGAATCCGAAAACGGAATATGTATTGAAGGCTTCGTTTACGGGATGCGTGCCGTTGGTTATCGGCTTGAAGGCGGATGCCGATACCTTGAGGCTGGGAACGCTCCGGATGCGGGACGATGCGCTTCTTCTCTCGGAAGTGGTGGTCACGGCTCCCTTGAAAGCCGTCGAGCAGAAAGGGGACACTACCGTTTATAATGTAGATGCTTATCCTACGCCCGAAGGCTCTTATCTGGAGGCTTTGGTAAGGCGCATTCCGGGGCTATCGTATGACCCGAAAACGTTGGAAATGAAATTTAACGGGTATCCGATTCAGGAGATAACGGTGAACGGGAAGGATTTTTTCAAAGGGAATAAGGACGTCGTTCTGGAGAACCTGCCGGTGAAGTTCATCAGCCAGCTGAAAGTGTACGACAAGCCTACCGAGCAGGGAAAAAAGACCGGTATGAAATCGAACGAGAAGAACTATGTGCTCGACCTGAAAACCAAACGGGAGTTCAACGGGTCGTTATTGACTTATGCCGAAGCCGGATACGGAACCCATAAGCGGCGTGACTTGAGCGGACGGGTGATGCGCTTTAAGGAAAGTGGGGATAACTTTATGGTAAACGCACGTTCGACCAACCGCAACTTCACTTCCGCTGATGAAGATAATATCCTGAACTCGGTCAATCTTAGCGCTTCGAAAAAGGTGAAGGAAGGTCTGGATGTGTCGGGTAATGTCAATTATAGCTATACCCGCAACGGGAGCCAGTCCGGAACGTATAACGAGCAATACCTGAGCAACGGGAACCAATACGCCTTGGCGGAAAGCGACCAGTCGGGAAAGAACCGGAACGTAAACGGACACTTGAATGTGAACTGGGAAATCAATAAGCGCACTTCTCTTGCCTTTTCCGCCATGGGAAGGTATGGCGATAGCCGAAGCCGGAGCAAGAGCCGTACCGCTACGTTCAATGCCCGTCCCGAGGCGGATACGAAAAATCCGTTTGCCCATATTGGCGAGGTGGATAAAGGGACGTGGATAAACGACAACCGCCAACAATCGTTGTCGCAAGGCGATAATGTGGATTACGATTTACGCTTGGAGCTTGTGCAAAAGATAGGGGAGAAGGATGACTTCTTGAGTTTTGACCTTAGTCACGGATACCGGAAAGGAACGCAACACGGCTATACGCTTTCTTCCATTGATTATTATCAGCTGCAGAATGCGGCGGGAGGCGATTCGCTCTATTATCAGAACCAGTACCGCCGTACGCCTCAAAGCTCGATGAATGATGAAGCGCGTATCGCTTATACGCATGCGTTCAACAAGCGGAACCGCCTCCAACTGTCCTATGGGGTGGAAAGGGAATACGAGAAGCTGGACGGGGCGACATTTGATTTGTCTCCCTTTGAGGCGGAACAGCCGGATTTGGGAGTCTTGCCCGAAGGGTACGAGGCGGGCGAGATAGACAGCCTCCGGACCCGAAGCCATAGCCGGACACTCAGACATAATGTTTCACTCAGCTATAATTATACTTCCGAGACCTGGGGCGTGGTGGCAAGCGTGGGCATGAATCCCCAGCGGCGTTCCATCGAGCAGGCTACCGGAGAGCACCGTGCCGATACCGTGGCGCGTTCCGTAGAATGGCGTTCGCAACTAAGCCTTTCGTATCAGAATGAGGGAAGCTTTTGGGTGTTGAGTTATAGCGGGAATACGTCCCAGCCCCGGCTGGAAGACATGGTGGCTCCTACCGATTACAGTTCGCCTTTGTACATCCGCCGGAGCAATCCGCACTTGCGTCCTTCATACCGGCATTCGGTGCACACAATATTCAACAACTTCCAAAAGGGGATTTCGGTTTCGTTTTCGTGGAACCAGACATTTAATTCGGTGACCCGCTCTACCTTATATGATAAGGAGACGGGCGGGCGTGAAACGATGCCGGTCAACATCAACGGGAATTGGGGGATAATGGGAAACGGGTCTTACGACAAGCGTGTCAAGCAGTTCCATTTCACGCTGAGCGCTTCGGGGGGCTATGACCATAACGTAAGCCTGATTAATGAAGACGCTTCGCGGAACGTAAATAGCCGGAGCGTGACGGGAGCCACCTCGCTCAGCAGCAATATCCGCTTGGCATATCTTCCGGCATGGGGGAACATCGACCTGACGGGAGCATGGAGCTTTTACCAGTCGGAAAACTCGTTGCAAGGGCGGAATACCTATACACGGAACTATACGTGCGGCGTGGAAAGTTCGGTCAATCTCCCGTTGCATTTTACCGTGAGCACGGATGCGGACTATACGTTCCGAAGCGGTACGGGCATGAGCGGAGCGGAGGATGATGAATTGTTGTGGAACCTGAAAGTATCGTGGAAGTTCCTGAAAGAGAAGCGGGGAGAATTGTCGGTCTATTGGGCGGACATTCTGAGCCAGCGCAAGAGCTTTACGCGTTATGCCAGCGCTACGGCGTTCAGCGAGCGTTACGAGGAACAATTGCGGGGGTACGTGCTCTTCTCGTTCGCTTACCGGTTCGAGCAAATGAAGTGAATCCCTTTTGCTCAGTCTTACGCTTATGGATAGTGGAACGTATGTGTTAACATCCTAATCCTTATGCCTTTGCGTGTCCAATAATAGTTTCATGCTGTTTTGTATAACTGAAACTAAAGTTTTAATGCACTGAAACTATAGTTTCAGCTATATAAAACTACAGTTTCAGTGCATTAAAACCCATAAACCAATGGGCTGCGTTTATCTTGTCAACGGCTCGCCTGTGTTCTTGGTCAAGGTCAGCACTTCCGTACCCGTCTCGTCAAGCAGGGCTACGGTCTGGTCTTGGTTCAGGCTGAAGCCAGTCACTTTGCCCAGCGCATCGAGTATCTGGCGTTCGGTATCCATGTCGGGACATGCCATCATGGTGGATATCATTTGCGAGAACTTCAGTGAATTGGCTTTGCCTTCTTCTTGCGAGAATCCGCCATTGACGATGTTGCATCCCGCATTGCCGTGAATCCGCTTTTGCTTCGTATCAAATGCAAGGAAAGGAGTCTTTTCCATTTGGGGCACTTGACTCCCATAGATGGCGCTAATCACCCATTCTCCGGCTAAATCGTTGAGGCTGATGACCGGTGTTTCCCGCTTTTCCAGCGTCAGTACCGCTTTGCCTTCGGCATCGGTCATGTTGAGTCCGGTTTCTGTTTGGGTATAGCCTTTTACGGTGTTCAATGCCTGCAACACCTTGTTTTCCGTATCCATGTCGGGGCACATCATGCGGGTGGCGCCCACTTGCCCGAAGCTGATTTTGCCCGGTTGGAGCGAGTCAGCCTCGAATGTTCCCGTCATGCGGTTGCATCCGGCGTTCCCATACACTTTTTTCCCTTTCATGTCCAGTCCGATATAAGGCATATTAGCCGCCTGTACTTTTTCTCCGTTTACGGCTACAATATTCCATTCTCCCGTTAAGTCGATAGCTTGTGCAGCTTGTTTGCTGCTTCCGCATGCGGTCATCCATACGCCTGCGCTAAGGAAGAACGCTGCTTTCAACATTGTTTTCTTCATAAGTCTGCTTTGTTTTAAAAGTGTTTTCTGTTACAAAAATACGGATATACTCGGAATACTGCATGAAGTTTCGGAAAAATTTATATCTTTGCAGGGTGAACGGTAACGTTTACCGGGCATTAAATCTGAAAAATAAGAAATGAGTAAAGTATTGATTATCGGTGCAGGCGGTGTAGGTACCGTGGTTGCACACAAAGTGGCTCAACATCCCGAGGTGTTTACGGAAGTGATGATTGCCAGCCGTACCCAGTCGAAGTGCGATGCAATTGTAAAAGCAATCGGCAATCCCAACATCAAGACCGCTAAGGTAGATGCAGACAATGTAGACGAACTGGTGGCTTTATTCAATGGGTTTAAACCCGAAATCGTTATTAATGTGGCTCTTCCGTATCAGGACCTGACGATTATGGAAGCTTGTCTGAAAGCGGGCGTGAATTATCTGGATACGGCAAATTATGAACCGAAAGACGTGGCTCACTTCGAATATAGCTGGCAATGGGCATATAAGAAACGTTTCGAGGATGCCGGATTGACCGCTATCTTGGGTTGCGGCTTCGATCCGGGGGTAAGCGGCATATACACGGCATACGCAGCCAAGCATCATTTCGACGAAATCCAGTACTTGGATATCGTAGACTGTAATGCCGGCAACCATCATAAAGCTTTCGCCACCAACTTCAATCCCGAAATCAACATCCGCGAGATTACCCAGAACGGACGTTATTACGAGGACGGGAAGTGGATTACCACCAAGCCGCTGGAAATCCATAAGGATTTGACTTATCCCAATATCGGTCCGCGCGACTCGTATTTGCTTTATCACGAGGAACTGGAGTCGTTGGTGAAGAATTTCCCGACCATCAAGCGTGCCCGCTTCTGGATGACCTTCGGCCAGGAATACCTGACCCACCTGCGTGTGATTCAGGATATCGGCATGGCAAGCATCGAGCCGATTAATTATAACGGAATGGAAATCGTGCCGCTCCAGTTCTTGAAGGCAGTGCTGCCTAATCCGCAAGACCTGGGCGAGAATTACGAAGGCGAAACGTCTATCGGATGCCGCATCCGGGGTATCAAGGACGGTAAGGAGCGTACCTATTATGTATATAACAATTGCTCGCATCAGGAAGCCTATAAGGAAACCGGCATGCAAGGCGTAAGCTATACGACGGGTGTGCCTGCGATGATTGGCGCGATGATGTTCGTGAAAGGCTTGTGGAAGCGTCCGGGTGTATGGAACGTGGAAGAATTCGACCCCGATCCGTTTATGGACGAACTGAACAAGAACGGCTTGCCGTGGCATGAGGTATTCGACGGCGATTTGGAACTGTAATTCAGTGAATAATTAACAGTGAATAATTAATAATTGCTAACGGGATTTGCTTCGTTGTTAGTTATTCATTGGGGATGTCACTATTCATTATTAACTATTCATTATTAATTAAAGAAATGATTGTAGGCGACAAGGCTCCCGATTTATTGGGCGTGGACCAAAACGGGAAAGAAATACATTTGAGCGATTATAAAGGACGTAAAGTGGTGCTTTATTTCTATCCGAAAGACATGACCTCGGGTTGCACCGCTCAGGCATGCAACCTGCGTGACAATTACGATGAACTGCGCAAGGCAGGTTATGAAGTGGTAGGTGTAAGCATCAACGACCAGAAGTCGCACCAGAAGTTTATTGAGAAAAACCAGCTTCCCTTTACGCTGATTGCTGATACGGAACATAAACTGACCGAGGAATTTGGCGCATGGGGTGAGAAGAGCATGTGCGGCCGCAAGTATATGGGCACGTTCCGTACGACATTTATTATCAACGAAGAAGGTGTCGTAGAGCGTGTCATCTCTCCGAAAGAGGTGAAGACAAAGGACCATGCGGCGCAGATATTAAAGTGAAATTTCAGTTTTTGAGTTTGTAAGTTCTTAAGTTTATTCGTTTGAAGCTTTTAATCTCAAGAACTAAAGAACTTACAAACTCAAAAACATACAAACTTACAGATAAGTATGGCAAAGAAAGATGAATTGGCATTTGAAGGAGGGATAGAAGGCGCTTCTTCAAAACCGAATAACAGCGAGAGGCTGAAAGCGCTTCAGGCTGCCATGGACAAGATAGAGAAGAGCTTTGGAAAAGGCTCGATTATGAAAATGGGTGACGACCATGTGGAAGAAGTGGAAGTCATCCCTACCGGCTCTATTGCCCTGAATGCGGCATTGGGAGTAGGAGGGTACCCCAAAGGACGTATCATTGAAATCTACGGGCCGGAATCTTCCGGTAAGACCACGTTGGCTATCCATGCCATTGCGGAAGCTCAGAAGCTGGGAGGCATTGCGGCATTTATCGATGCGGAACATGCGTTCGACCGTTTCTATGCGGCAAAGTTAGGGGTAGACATTGACAATCTGTGGATTTCTCAACCGGATAACGGCGAACAGGCATTGGAAATCGCCGAACAATTGATTCGCTCATCGGCTATCGATATTATCGTTATCGACTCGGTGGCTGCCCTTACTCCGAAGGCAGAGATTGAAGGTGATATGGGTGACAATAAAGTCGGACTGCAGGCACGCTTGATGTCGCAGGCTTTGCGCAAGCTGACTTCGGCTATCAGCAAGACCAATACCACGTGTATTTTCATCAACCAGTTGCGCGAGAAGATAGGCGTGATGTTTGGCAATCCCGAAACCACTACCGGAGGAAATGCCTTGAAGTTTTATGCTTCCGTACGTTTGGACATCCGCCGCATCTCCCAATTGAAAGACGGGGAAGATGTAATCGGAAACCAGGTGCGTGTGAAAGTGGTGAAGAACAAGGTCGCTCCTCCTTTCCGCAAGGCAGAGTTTGACATCATGTTCGGTGAAGGCATTTCGCGGAGCGGAGAAATCATCGACTTGGGTTCTGAACTGGGCATTATCAAGAAGAGCGGGTCGTGGTATAGTTATAACGATACCAAGTTGGGGCAAGGACGTGATGCCGCCAAGCAATGCATTCAGGATAATCCCGAACTTGCCGAAGAGCTGGAAGGGCTTATCTTTACGGCACTGAAAGATAAAGAATAAAAACATAATAATCAACATAATAAGGTGAGCCGTCTGTTCGGACGGAGACGGCTCACCTTTTCAATCTATCTAATTATGAATATGAAATTAACACATCTGCTTTTTACTCTTATCGCTTTTCTGGTAATGACATCAGGGAAAGCGCAGAAAGCTTCGGCTGATATTCCGTATCGTTTTGCCACAAGGGCAGAAGCTCAAATGCTTATTACCGATATTGATGCGTACACGAATGGCTGGAACCAGTTCGACCTCAATGTGCGTCTTCAGACACAAAACGGGCGGAAGTCTCAGTTATTAAAGTTGGCGATGGAATCCACGCTCAATTGGAGCGATGCGGATAAGGCGAAACTGAATAAGGCTTTCGCAAAAATAGAAACTGCCATTAAAAAGCAGAATTTGAAACTTCCGGTTCCGTCCGAAGTGATTCTGATGAAAACCTCCATGGCGGAAGAGGGAGGAGCCACCGCTTATACGCGAGAGAACTGGATTGCGGTGGGAGAAAAAGCTTTGGAAAAGGCTACGGAAGATGAGTTGGCACGATTGATGGCGCACGAACTTTTCCATGTCTTGACACGTGCGGATTTGGCATTCAAGAAGAAAACATACGAGACCATCGGATTTACCGTGCTCGACCGTCCGATTGCATTCCCGTCCGATTTGATGCAGAAATTGATTTCCAATCCCGACGTAAGCCGGCGGGATAGCTATGCTCCGTTTACCATTGAAGGGGAAAGCGTTAATTGTACGATGGTGACTTACACGGATGCTCCCTATGCCGAAGGTACGCTCTTCCAATATATAAAGGTGGGATTGGTTCCCTTGAATGAACAGTTCGTCCCTCTTCAGCAGAATGGAGCGACCGTCATTTATACACTGGAGCAGGCTTCGGACTTCCAAAGCCGGGTGGGGAAAAACACGGTCTATGTGATAGACCCCGAAGAGGTGTTGGCGGATAATTTTTCGTATGTATTGTTCAGTAAGGCTGATTTGCCCGACCCTCAGCTTGTAGAGAGTCTGAAAAAGGCGATGCAGTAACTACTTTTTCCGCGCACCTCCAGCCTTCCTCGTAAAGCGCCGTGAGCTTCTTGATGTCTTTTTCTATTCGGCTTACATGGACAGGTGCTTCGGGACGGATGACGATGATACGTCCTTCATCTTCGAGGCGTTCCACCATAGCCAATTGCTCATTGTATGCCCGGCAACGGATGCTCAGTACGGCACGCAAGCGGGGATAATGGGTATAGACAAAGCGGGGTACGCGGATATCTTTTTCCGATTTGCGGTATCCGCGGTTGCGTGTAAGTACCACTACATTCTTTTCGTATCCTTGGCTGATAGCCCGCTGTACAGGGATGGAGTCTACAATTCCTCCATCCAGCATGGGGCGTCCGTCTACCCAGGTGATGGGGCATACATAGGGGAGGCTGCTCGATGCCTTGGCGATAGCCAGCAGGCGTTCCTTGTCATGCTTTTCTTCCAGATAGCAGGCTCGTCCGGTCACGCAATTTGTAGTGACCATTTCAAAGCGTGCCGGATTGCGGAAATACGCATCATAGTCGAAAGGCAGTATCTTTTCGGGGAATTCTTTATAAAGCAGGTGCTGGTCGAGGATGCTATGTTGGAACCATAAGTACTTCAATCCGATATAATGATATTTCGCCAGCATGTCGATGTTGCTGAACTTTGCCCTTCCCTGCTGGTGCGACATATACGAAAGCCCGTTGCATGCTCCCGCTGAGACGCCGACTGCGTATGGAAATTCGATGCCTTTCTCCATAAAGTAATCGAGTACGCCGCAGGTGAATACTCCCCGCATGCCTCCACCTTCTAATACCAATCCAGTCTGTTTCATTGTGATGTTTTTTTAAAAGTTGCCCAGTTGCTAACAAAGATATATTTTTTATGAATAGAAGCTATACACTTCTCATTTAATTTTCCTATTTTTGCAACACTTAATACAAAGGTGTTACTAAAATCTTAACAATTATGTTCGATTCATCTGTATATAGCGACCGCCGCAAGGCGTTACGGGATAAAGTCGGTACCGGCGTTATCCTGCTATTGGGCAATAACGAGGCTCCTGCCAATTATCCGGACAATACCTACAAGTTCCGGCAGGACAGTTCGTTCCTTTATTTCTTCGGACACGCACATCCGGGATATGCAGGTATTCTTGACGTGGATGCCGGTGAAGATTATTTCTTCGGCGATGACGTGACCATGGATGATATCATCTGGATGGGGCCGCAACCCAGTGTAAAGGAACTGGCCGCGCAGGTAGGTGTGAAGCAGAGCTTTCCTTTCGTTAAATTGAAGGAAATGGTCGGCAAAGCCATGTCGCAACGCCGCAAGATTCATTTCCTTCCTCCTTACCGTTACGATAACATGATGTTGCTGGAAGAACTGACCGGCATCCGCGCCTCGCTCGTTAAAGAACACAGCTCGCTGGAGTTGATAAAGGCGGTAGTGGCTCTCCGCTCGGTAAAAGAACCGGGGGAGATAGTGGAAATAGACAAGGCGTGCAACATTGGATACGAGATGCATACGGCAGCTATGCGTCTTTGCAAACCGGGCGTAAGCGAGCGGTATATTGCGGGCATGCTGGATGGCATCGCGGCATCGTATGGCAATATGGTGTCTTTCCCTACTATCTTGAGCCAAAACGGACAGACTTTGCATAATCACGACCATAGCCAGATTTTGCAGGCCGGACGACTGATGTTGACCGATGCGGGAGCCGAAAGTGTGACCAATTATTGCTCGGACCATACACGTACCATCCCAGTAGGAGGTAAGTTCACCAGCCGTCAGCGGGATGTATATAGCATTGTGCTGGCATGTCACGACCGTGCATTGGAGCTGGCACGTCCCGGCGTAACCTATAAATCGGTTCATATAGAGGCGTGCAAGGTGTTGGCGCAAGGATTGAAAGATTTAGGCTTGATGAAGGGCGATGTAGACGATGCCGTAGAAGCTGGGGCACATGCCATGTTCATGCCTCACGGGCTGGGACACATGATGGGTATCGATGTGCACGACATGGAGGACCTGGGCCAGTGCTATGTGGGTTATGATGACGAAGTGCGTCCGTCCGACCAGTTCGGATTGGCTTCCTTGCGTATGGGACGCCGCTTACAAGAAGGATTTGTCATCACCGATGAGCCGGGTTGTTATTTTATCCCCGATCTGATAGACAAATGGCGTGCAGAGAAGATGCATACCGATTTCCTGAATTTTGACGCCATAGATAAATACAAGGATTTCGGCGGCATCCGTCTGGAAGACGATATTCTGATTACTCCTGACGGCTCGCGCTTTACGGGCGAAAAGCATATCCCGATTACGATTGAGGAAGTGGAAGAAATCATGAAGTAATTAACAATTAATAATTAATAATTAATAGATAATGGTGAATAGCGGAAGTCGAAAGCATCCGCCGTTATTAACTATTAATTATTAACAATTAACACCATAAATAATAATGAATAAACTTGTTGTAATCTTAGCTCTGGGCGTTTGCTTTGGAAATGTGTATGCGAAAGGCCCGAAAAAAGACAAGGCTTCTGAAGAAGGCTTTGTTTTTACTACCGTGAAAGAAAATCCGATTACGTCTGTCAAAGACCAGAACCAGTCGAGTACCTGTTGGGCATTCTCTACCCTCGGTTTTTTGGAAGCCGAACTGCTTCATGCGGGAAAAGGGGAGTTCGACCTCTCTGAAATGTTTGTCGTGCATCACACCATGCAAGACCGTGCGGTGAATTATGTACGCTATCATGGTGACGCTTCATTTGCTCCCGGGGGAAGCTTCGAGGATATCGTATATTGTTATGAGAACTATGGCATGGTGCCGCAAGAAGCCATGCCGGGCATCATGTATGGCGAAAAGCTTCCGGTACACAATGAGCTGGACGCCGTAGCCGAAGGATACATGAACGCCATCGCCAAGGGAAAGTTGAAGAAACTGACTCCGGTATGGAAGAACGGTGTGCGTTCCATTTACGATACGTACTTGGGCAAATGTCCGGAGCAATTCACTTACAACGGCAAAACTTACACTCCACGTACTTTTGCCGATGAAGTGTTGGGCTTGAACATGGATGACTATGTGTCGCTGACTTCATTCACACACCATCCGTTCTATACCCAGTTCAGCATCGAGGTGCAAGACAACTGGCGCAACGCCCTTTCATATAACTTGCCTATCGATGAATTGATGGCTGTAATGGAAAACGCAATCAACAATGGCTATACATTCGCATGGGGAGCCGATGTGAGCGAGCAAGGGTTTACCCGCGACGGAGTAGCCGTATGTCCTGATGTAGAAAAAGGTGCGGAATTGACCGGTTCGGACATGGCGCGTTGGCTGGGATTGAGCCAGGCCGACAAGCGCAAGGAACTGACCTCGAAGCCGCTCCCGGAAATCGCCGTGACTCAGGAAATGCGTCAGGTTGCATTTGATAATTGGGAAACCACCGACGACCATGGTATGCTGGTTTACGGCATTGCCAAAGACCAGGACGGCAAGGAATACTTCATGGTGAAGAACTCATGGGGTACCGAAGGCAAGTACAAAGGCATCTGGTATGCGTCGAAAGCTTTCGCGGCTTATAAAACCCTGAATATCTTGGTGAACAAGAAAGCTATTCCGGCTGACATCGCCAAGAAGTTGGGATTGTAATAAATTGATTTTCAAAACAGGAGGTGCAAAGCGTCACAGAGGAATAAAAAATAGCTCTGTATACCTTTGTGTTCCCTGTGGTGAAATTGGGATGTGAATAAAAGCATAATTTCGCCTGGTCCCTGAAAATAATTCGGGAATCAGGCGATTTTTTCTTTCTTTTTTCCTAACTTTACAAGTTGAATAGGTGGGCTTTTTTCAAAGCACTTGAACGCCCGCTGTATTGGCTTAGAAAAAAGAAAGAAAAATAATATATAAATGAATTACAAATGGAACTATCAACCTCCTACACAAGAAGAACGGGAAGCAGCCAAGGCTTTGGCTAAGGAGATAGGAATCAGTCCTATCCTATGCCGCCTGTTGCTGGAGCGGGGAATTACTTCCGCCGCCGAAGCCAAGCGTTTCTTCCGTCCCCAATTGAACGAGCTTCACGACCCTTTCCTCATGAAAGACATGAGTGTCGCCGTGGAGCGTCTCAACAAGGCCATGGGACGGAAAGAACGCATTATGGTGTATGGAGATTATGACGTGGACGGCACAACCGCCGTCGCGTTGGTATATAAATTCCTTCAACAGTTCTATTCGAACATCGATTACTATATCCCCGACCGGTATAACGAGGGATATGGCGTATCGAAGAAGGGAGTGGATTATGCGTGTGAGACCGGAGTGAAGCTGGTCATCGTGTTGGATTGCGGCATCAAGGCGGTAGAGGAAATCGCCTATGCCAAAGAGAAAGGCATCGACTTCATCATTTGCGACCATCACGTGCCCGATGAGGTATTGCCTCCTGCCGTGGCCATCCTGAACCCTAAGCGCCATGACGCCACTTATCCTTATAGTCATTTGTCGGGATGTGGCGTAGGCTTTAAGTTTATGCAGGCATTTGCTTTAAACAATGGAATTGAATTCCATCAGCTGACTCCGCTGCTCGATTTGGTGGCGGTGAGCATCGCTTCCGACATTGTGCCTATCATGGGCGAGAACCGGGTGCTGGCTTATCATGGGTTAAAGCAGTTGAACACCAATCCCAGTGTGGGCCTGAAAGCCATTGTTGATGTGTGCGGACTTTCGGAAAAAGAGCTGACGATGAGTGACATTATCTTCAAGATAGGACCTCGTATCAATGCGTCGGGGCGTATCCAGAATGGGAAAGAAGCCGTAGACCTGCTCATCGAGAAAGATTTTCCGCTCGCCTTGCAGAAAGCCCGTCTGATAAACCAGTACAACGAGACGCGTAAAGACTTGGACAAGAGCATGACCGAAGAGGCGAATAAGATAGTGGACCAGTTGGAAAACCTTTCACAACGTCGTTCGATAGTCATCTATAACGAGGCATGGCATAAGGGGGTAATCGGTATCGTAGCTTCCCGTTTGACGGAGATATACTATCGTCCGGCGGTGGTATTGACCCGCACGAATGATCTTGCTACAGGTTCGGCGCGTTCGGTGTCGGGATTTGATGTGTATAAAGCCATCGAGTATTGCCGCGACCTGCTGGAAAACTTTGGAGGACATACGTATGCTGCGGGACTCTCGATGAAGGTGGGAAATGTAGCCGAGTTTACCCGTCGTTTCGAAGAATATGTAACCAAACATATTTTGCCCGAACAGACCAGTGCCACTATCGATATCGATGCGCAGTTGGACTTTCGGGACATTACATCGAAATTCTTTTTCGACTTGAAGAAATTCAATCCTTTTGGACCGGAAAATCCGAAGCCGATGTTTTGCACGATGAATGTTTTCGATTACGGAACGAGCAAAGTGGTAGGCAGAGACCAGGAACACATCAAACTGGAATTGGTGGACAACAAATCGAACAACGTGATGAACGGCATTGCGTTCGGGCAAAGCTCGCAAGCCCGTTTTATCAAGACCAAACAATCGTTCAACATCTGCTACACCATTGAAGAAAACACCCATAAGCGCGGAGAAGTACAGCTGCAGATAGAAGATATCAAGCCGAGCAAACAGGCATGACCGACTATAAAAGCATATTGAAACAATATTGGGGATACGATAGCTTCCGGGGCATACAGGAAGAAATCATCTCCAGTATCGGCGAGGGTCGCGACACACTGGGGCTGATGCCTACAGGAGGAGGAAAGTCGATTACTTTCCAAGTGCCTGCCCTGGCTAAACCTGGATTATGCTTGGTCATAACACCGCTTATCGCCTTGATGAAAGACCAGGTGCAGAACCTGCGGAAGCGGGGTATCAAAGCCATAGCGGTCTATTCGGGCATGACGCGCGAAGAAATCATCGTGGCACTGGAGAACTGCATCTTCGGCGATTACAAGTTCCTTTACATCTCTCCCGAACGGCTTGATACTGAAATATTCCAAATCAAGCTGCGGAGTATGAAGGTCAGTATGATAACGGTAGACGAGTCGCATTGCATCTCGCAATGGGGATATGATTTCCGTCCGGCTTACCTCAAAATAGCCGATGTACGCAGGCTGCTTCCCGATGTTCCTATACTTGCCCTGACCGCCACCGCCACGCCCGAAGTGGTGAAAGACATCCAGGTGCGTTTGGCTTTCCGTAAGGAAAATGTGTTCCGTATGAGTTTCGAACGGAAAAACCTGGCTTACATAGTCAGGCGTACCGAGGACAAAGCGGGCGAACTGGTTCATATCCTGACCCAAGTGGCAGGCTCTGCCATTGTATATACGCGCAACCGGAAACGCACCAAGGAAGTGTCGCTCTTTCTCAACCAGCACGATATCAGCGCCACGTTCTATCATGCCGGGCTGGACAACGCTACCAAGGACCAACGTCAAAAGGGTTGGCAAGACGGGACCTTCCGGGTGATGGTGGCAACGAATGCTTTTGGCATGGGTATCGACAAGCCCGATGTACGTTTGGTGATTCACCTTGATTTCCCCGATTCTCCCGAAGCTTATTTCCAAGAAGCGGGGCGTGCCGGACGCGACGGGCAGAAAGCCTATGCCGTGCTTCTCTATGCGCAGAGCGATAAAACCATCCTGAAGAAACGTATCGGTGATACCTTCCCCGAAAAGGAGTATATCCGCCAAGTGTACGAACACATAAATTATTATTACCAGATGGCGATGGGCGACGGAAGGGGATGTACGTTCGCTTTTAATATAGAAGAGTTTTGCCAACGTTTCAAGCATTTCCCCGTGCGTGTAGACAGCGCGCTGAAAATACTTACCCGTGCCGGCTATTTGGAATATACCGATGAGCAAGACAATACTTCCCGCTTGATTTTCACCCTGAGGCGTGATGAACTGTATCGCATCAATGAAAACAATCCCGATACGGAGCATTTGCTCCGCGTCATCTTGCGCTCTTATACGGGTGTGTTCAGCGATTATGCTTACATCAGCGAGGAAATCCTTGCCCGGCGGAGCGGACTTACCCGCCAGCAGGTGTACGACACGCTCATTCTCCTCACCAAACGGCACGTTCTCCATTATATACCGGGCAAGAAGACACCTTATATTATATATACGCGCGAGAGGCAGAACACCGTCGTGTTAAGCAAGGAGGTGTACGAAGACCGTAAGGACAGTTACGAGAAGCGCATTCATGCCATGTTGGACTATGCCGAGAGCGATGGCAAGTGCCGGAGCCGGATGCTCTTGCGCTATTTCGGAGAAAAGAACGGGCACAATTGCGGGCAATGCGACGTATGCCTCGAAAAACACGCTTCGGGATTGAGGAAAGGCGAATACGAAGATATCGCTCACGGCATTTTTTCTTTATTGGCGGAAGCTTCCCGGATACCTCAAGAAATAATCCATGCGCTTCCTTTTGAGGAGGAGAAAATTTTAAAGTCGCTGGCCTATCTGCTGGCAGAAGAACAGATAATTCAGAAAGAGGGCAGGCTGTACCGGCATGAATGAACAATTTGGCAACATCTTTTGTTTAATCATAAAAGACTGATAAATATGAAAATTCGAACATTTTTTTTAGCAGGAGCACTGGTAGCATCGTTTGCTGTCTCTCTTCCCGTCAACGCTTGCACCGGCATTACTTTGACCAGCCGGGACAGTACCGCCATCGTAGCACGCACCATCGAATGGGGCGGAAGCGACCTTAATAGCCAATACGTCATTGTTCCGCGCGGATATACCCAACATTCCTATACCCCCGATGGTACACAAGGCATGAGCTTCACCGCCCGTTACGGCTACGTGGGGCTTGCCGTAGAACAAAAAGACTTTATAGCCGAAGGCATTAACGAAGCCGGCTTGTCGGCAGGGCTTTTTTATTTTCCCAATTACGGAGAATACGAAACTTACAATCCTTCCCAAAAAGACGCCAGCATTGCCGACCTGCAATTGGTATCATGGATATTGGGCCAGTGCGCTACAATAGACGAAGTGATGGAGAGTGTCAGGCAGGCGCATGTCATCGCCATCGACCCGCGTGCCTCTACCGTACACTGGCGGTTTGCCGACCCTGCTGGCAGGCAAGTGGTACTGGAAATCACCGGTGGAGAACCCAAGTTTTACGAAAATACGTTGGGCGTGCTCACCAATTCTCCCGGATTCGAGTGGCACCTCACCAACCTCAATAATTACGTGAACCTCTATCCCGGCTCGGCTCCGTCCCAGCCGTTGGGAAACGTCCGCCTTGCCTCTTTCGGTGCCGGAAGCGGATTCCTCGGCATTCCGGGTGATGTCACTCCTCCCTCCCGTTTCATCCGTGCTGCTTTCTATCAGGCTACGGCACCCCGGCAGGAGAATGCCGAAAAAACCGTGCTTCAAGCTTTCCAGATATTGAACAATTTTGATATCCCCGTAGGCATCGAGTTTGCCGGAGGAAAGGTTCCTGCCGATATACCCAGTGCCACCCAATGGACTTCGGCAACCGACATGAAGCACCGTATCATTTACTTCCGTACGATGTACAACAGCGAGATACGGAGCATTCGTCTCAAAGACATCGACTTTTCGAAAGTGTCCTATCAAGCCGTTCCTTTGGATAAAGTGAAACAGCAGCCCATACGGACTATTTCCATTACAGATTATAGTCAATCAGAAATATGAATTGCGGGAAATGATAGCCTGCATGCAACATTTTCGCAAACCAATTTTGTTTTACGATATTATAGTAGAACACAAAGTTGGTTTGCGTTTGTGTTATCTGTGCTCTTCACGCTTCGTAAGCATCAGCGTTTTTTCATCTGTCTCACCACCCGCAGGGTCTGCATCACCACCGACAGGAATATCATCCCCAGTCCGGCATAAAAACTCGCGTTCAGGTCTTTCGCCTCGCCGAAGATAATCATGGCAAGGATGATGCTGTAGATAGGCTCCAGGTTGTAGGTCAGGTTGAACGTGAACGCCGAAATCCGCTTCAGAACCTGTATCTGCAGGATGTACAGGCATACCGTACAGAGCGAAGCCAATGCCAGCAGGCTCCCCCAGTCGGCGGCAGAAGGCACGAGCGACGTAACCGGAAAGAAATGCAGGTAGAAGGGCAGCAGCAGGCTCAGCCCTGCGAAACCTCCTCCCATTTCATAGAGCAGCACAGTGCCCGACGGATAATCAGACGCCACCCGCTTGTTGCAGATGGTGAAGAGCGAAGCCAGTGCCGACGAGAGGATGCCCATCAGGATGCCCACACGGTAACGGGTATCGAAATGGAATATCAGCACGATGCCCGCCACGCCTATCAGGCTGAACAGCAACTCGCTTGCCGATACCCGGTGGCGGTTGATGAGCGGGTCGAACAGGGCGGTAAAGAAGCTCATTAGCGAGAGGCAGACCACTCCGATAGACACATTCGATGCCTTGATGCTGCCGTAGAAGAACAGCCAGTGCAAGGCAAGCAGCACACCCGTCGCGGCAATCCGTACCGCATCCCGACGGTGTACCTTGCGCAATTTGTCTAAAACAAACAACACGACATAAAACATCAGTGTGGCAAGCAGCAGCCGGTACCACACCAGCAGTCCTTCGTTCAGCGTAATTACACGCCCGAACACTCCCGTACCACCTGCTATCAGCACCGACAGGTGGAGTTTAAGTAAAGCTTCTTTCATCGTTTAACTGTTTTCCGGTGCAAAGGTAGTCATTTCTCCGGCGAACAGGCAATAGAGGAAATAAAGATTTATGCATATCCGCACTTTGCCCGGTTGGCTGTAGGGGCGTATCGCATGCGCCTGAAGACATCTGTGTGGATAAGTGGACGCATCCGGGCGTATGCGATACGTCCCTGCATGGGATGTTTGCGGGATTCAATGAAAGATTTTATACTATGAACGGTATGAATTTATGCATTTGGTTGATGTTACAGTTCCAGCATGCTGTCTCCGTTCACCGCACATTACTACACCACTATACTTTATCATACGCAGATTATTTAAAAGGTTGTCGTTATTATCTTCTTGCTTTCACGAAGATAACCTCGTCTGTTGTAAGATTAATAATCTTGCAGCTTGAAGGTTAATAATCTTACAGCGGATGAACCTATAGTGTACGTTTTCCTGCAAAGCGTCCGTTCCACCATCATCCCGACCATATCCATTCTCGTGTCGCTGGTGGGAACATTTGCTTTCCTTTACGTGGCAGGATTCTCGCTGAACTTGCTGACCTTGTTTGCCCTTGTATTGGTCATCGGGACGGTGGTCGACGATGCAATTGTTGTTGTAGAAGCGGTGCAGGCACAGTTCGATGAAGGCATACGCTCGCCCTATCAGGCAACCAACCGGGCGATGGACGGCATTGCGACGGCAATCGTCACTACCTCATTAGTTTTTATGGCGGTGTTTATCCCCACTTCGTTCATGGGTGGCACCAGCGGTACGTTCTACATGCAGTTCGGGCTGACCATGGCGGTAGCGGTAGGCATCTCCGCCGTCAATGCACTGACGCTGTGTCCTGCCCTCTGCGCCCTGCTGATGACTCCTCATGCCGATAAGGCGAGCGGACAGAAGCTGAGTTTCTCATCCCGGTTCCACCAGGCATTCGAAGCCTCGTTCAACCGCCTCGTGCTGCGTTATAAGAGCGGTGTGAAATGGTTCTTCCGGCGCAAGTGGCTGGTAGGCGCGGGAGTCATCGCTTCCATCGCCCTGCTTGCGGTGCTGATGAAAAACACCAAAACCGGACTGGTGCCCGATGAAGACATGGGTACCGTTTTCGTCAACGTGACCACGCCTCCGGGCAGCAGTCTGTCGCAAACCATTAAGGCTATGGCGGAAGTGGAAGCCTGCATCAAGGACATCCCACAGATAGAGCGTTACTCCAACGTGGCGGGCTACAGCATGTTGGGAGGACAGGCAGCCAGCGGCGGTATGCTCATCGTCAAGCTGAAAAATTGGGACGAACGGCAGGAGGACGAAGACTACATCACCGCCGTCATTGAGGAGATATACCGCCGTACCGCCAACGTACACAGTGCCAAACTTTTCGCCTTTGCCCAACCCACCATCATGGGATATAGCACAGGAAGCGGTGTGGAAGTCTATATCCAAGACCGTGCCGGAGGCGACATCACGACCCTGAAAAGCCATGCCGACAAGTTTATCGCCGCACTAAACCAGCGTCCCGAAGTGCAAACGGCTTATTCCACTTTCGACACAAAGTTTCCCCAATACAAAGTGGAAGTGGATGCCGCACGGTGCAAGCGGATGGGCGTGTCGCCCACCGATGTATTGAGCGTGATGTCGGGGTATATCGGAGGCAGCTACTCGTCCAACTTCAACCGTTTCTCCAAGCTCTACCGCGTTTATGTGCAGGCAGACAAGAATTTCCGCCTGGACACCGATGCGCTCAACAACATGTTTGTCCGCACCGATGAGGGGGGAATGGCTCCTATCGGGCAGTTCGTTACCCTGACCAAGACGTATGGTCCCGAAACCCTGACACGCTTCAACCTGTACAGCAGCATCCAGGTAAACGCCATGATGAACGACGGCTACAGCTCGGGCGATGTCATCAAGGCGGTGGAAGAAGTGGCGCAACAGACCTTGCCCGTGGGTTATGGTTACGAATACGGAGGCATCACCCGCGAAGAGGCGGGAAGCGGTTCGAATACCATCATCGTGTTCGCCATCTGCATCGTATTCGTCTACCTCATCCTTTGCGCCCTTTACGAAAGCCTGTTCATTCCTTTGGCGGTTATGTTGAGTGTGCCGTTTGGGCTGTTGGGAAGCTTTGCCCTGAGTAACCTGTGTGGGCTGGAGAACAACATCTACATGCAGACCGGACTGATTATGCTCATCGGACTGCTGGCAAAAACAGCGATTCTGGTCACCGAATATGCAGCCACACGCCGCCGGCAAGGCATGAGTCTTGCCCAGGCAGCCGTATCCGCCGCAACTGTCCGCTTGCGCCCCATCATCATGACCGTTCTCTGTATGGTCATTGGTATGCTGCCCTTGGTGTTCGCTTCGGGTGCCGGAGCCAATGGAAACATTTCGTTGGGTACCGGAGTGGTAGGCGGTATGATTGTGGGCACCCTCGCCTTACTCTTTGCGGTACCTGCACTGTTCATCGTCTTCCAAGCCATGCAGGAACGGTTGATGCCTGCAAGAAAGCACGATGATGACTAACTTTTTGCTTTGCGATTTGTGGGCGCACCGCCATACACGGTATGGTACCGCGTCCGCAAAAAGCAAGGTATGATGTTCTGATATATTTTTATTTCGACACACCTTTTATATATATGAGAAAACTATTATTCGCAGCCGCAACGGTATGTCTATTGGGAAGTTGCGGCATTTACAACCGATACGAACGCCCGGAACTCTCCGTAGCGGCAGACAGCCTTTACCGGACAGAAGTAAAGGTTGATACCGCTTCTTCGGTCGCAGACCTGTCGTGGAAAGAACTTTTCACCGACCCTTATCTGCAAGCCTTGATACAACAGGCATTGGAAATGAACACCGACCTGCGTATCGCTTACCTGAAAGTGAAAGAAATGCAGGCACAGCTTGTCTCTGCCAAACTTGCTTACCTCCCTTCCGTGCAGCTTGACCCTCAAGGCACACTGAGCAGCCAGGATGGCAGCAAAACTAGCAAGACATACGAGGTAGGGGCTTCGGCAAGCTGGGAAATAGATATTTTCGGCAAACTGACCAATGCCAAACGCAGCGCACGTGCCGCACTGGAGGAAAGCGATGCTTACCGTCAAGCCGTACAAACCCAACTGATAGCCACTGTAGCAGACAGTTATTACACCCTCCTGATGCTGGACGAACAGGAGCGCATCACATCCGAAACGGTTGCAAGCTGGAAAGATTACGTCCATAGCCTCTATGTACTGATGCAGGCAGGTGAAGCCGACCGTGCCACCGTAAGCCAGGCAGAGGCGAGCCGTGCCTCGGCAGAAGCATCCCTGCTCAGCCTGCAACAACAAATAGCCGAAACAGAGAACAGCTTGTCTTCCGTCTTGGGCGAAGTGTCTCACCGTATCCAGCGCGGGAACCTGAGCAATCAGCGGTTTCCTCAACGCCTGTCTACAGGGGTACCTCTCGAACTGCTCTCCCGCCGTCCCGACATCCGGCAGGCTGAGGCAGCATTGAAACAGGCTTTTTATGCCACCAATCAGGCACGTGCCGCTTTTTATCCCAGCATTACGTTAAGCGGTTCGGCAGGCTGGACCAATAACGGAGGAGCCGTCGTTACAAATCCGGGGAGTTGGCTGCTGCAAGCCATCGGGTCTTTGGTACAGCCTATATTCAATCGTGGGCAGAACATTGCCAATCTGAAAACAGCGAAGGCACAACAGGAAGAAGCCTTGCTCACATTCCGGCAATCGCTGCTCGATGCCGGAAAAGAAGTGAATAACGCTCTTATCCAATGGCAAACCGCCCGTGAACGTATCCGGCTGGACGAGGAACAGGTGAAGCATCTGCAAACAACAGTTCACGACACTGAACTGCTGATGGAATACGGCACGACCAATTACCTGCAAGTGCTCACCGCCCGCCAGTCGCTCTTGTCTGCACGGCTGGATTGTGCTTCAGACTGTTATCAGGAAATCCAGGGTGTCATCAACTTGTATCATGCCTTGGGTGGAGGCGCAGAGGCAGATTTATGACTTTCATGCTCTATATGCAGGGTCTGCTTGTGAAAGCCGGTCCTTCAAGCCATTCCCGCCACACCGGCAGGATGGCACATTATCTCATAATTTATTGGCACATTATCTCATTATTATTGACACATTGGCACATTAGCATGTCAGTTCATTGTCAATTAAGAAAACTTTATTATCTTTGTCGGCGGTATAATTTATAAAAATATTCGTACTATGGACCGCACGAACATTATCGGAGAAAAAATAAAGGATTTGCGCACCGCCAAGGAAATCAGCATCGACGAACTGGCGGAACGTACAGGGCTTACCGCCGGACAGATTGAACGCATAGAAAACAACATTGACATCCCCTCGCTTGCCCCGCTGCTGAAGATAGCGCGCGCACTGGGTGTACGGCTGGGGACTTTCCTTGACGACCAGTCGGAAGAAGACGGCCCCGTGGTGTGCCGCCGCGGAGAAGCGGACGACACCATCAGCTTTTCGAACAATGCCGTCGACGCACGCCAGCACATGCACTACCATTCGCTCTCGCGCAGCAAGGCGGACCGCCACATGGAACCGTTCATCATCGACATCGATGCGAACAACGATGCCTTTACCCTGTCGGCACACGAAGGGGAGGAGTTCATCATGGTGCTGAAAGGAACGCTCGAAATCAATTACGGGAAATATACTTACCTGCTGGAAGAGGGGGACACGATTTATTACGATTCCATCGTGCCGCATCACGTGCATGCCTTCGAAGGACAGGCGGCACAGATTCTGGCGGTGATTTATACACCGGTATAATGAATAATTAATAGTGAATAATTAATAATTATAGTAGAACAAATTGGTTTGCGAAAAAATCTTGATGTATTGTCATCCTGAACGAACGTGAAGGATCTCGTGTACATCCACGTGGGCGCATCCGAGATGCTTCACTTCGTTACCAATGACGAATTTACAATTTGTCATAATCGAATGGATTTTCCGCAGGAAATAGGCACTCAGCATGACAAATGTTTTTTCGCAATTCATTTCTGATTGACTATAATAATTGATAGTGAATACGTTGATAACGTATGCGTTCACACTTGGTTCGTACCTTCGTTATTAACTATTAATTGTTAATTATTAATTGATTAAATCCATTTATTATGATTCAACTTTCAGAACGGACATTGGGCGACTGGCTGGAACACTGGGCTGCCGTGTCGCCGGACAAAGAATACTTGGTTTATTCCGACCGCAACCTGCGCTTTACGTGGAGCCAGTTCAACCGCCGTGTGGACAACATGGCAAAGGGGCTGCTTGCCATCGGGGTGACTCACGGCACACATGTGGGCATCTGGGCGAAAAACGTGCCCGACTGGCTGACTTTCCTCTATGCTTGTGCCAAGATAGGCGCCGTAGCCGTTACGGTGAACACCAACTACAAGCAGGCGGAACTGGAATACCTGTGCGAGAACTCGGACATGCATACCCTCTGCATCGTAGACGGTGAGCGGGACAGCAATTTTGTGGAGATGACCTACAAGATGCTGCCCGAACTGAAGACTTTCGAGCGCGGGCACATGAAGAGCAAACGCTTCCCCTACATGCGCAACGTTATCTATATCGGGCAGGAGAAATACCGCGGGATGTATAATACGGCGGAAATCTTGCTCCTGGGGAACAACATCGAGGATGATGTGCTGGCGGAAGCCAAGAAGAAAGTGAACTGCCACGACACGGTGAACATGCAATACACGTCGGGCACCACGGGATTCCCCAAGGGCGTGATGCTGACGCATTACAACATTGCCAACAACGGTTTCCTGACGGGCGAGCACATGAAGTTTACCCAAGACGACAAATTGTGTGTATGTGTGCCCCTGTTCCATTGTTTCGGCGTGGTGCTTGCCACGATGAATTGCCTCACCCACGGCTGTACGGAGGTAATGGTGGAACGTTTCGACCCGCTGGTGGTGCTGGCATCCGTCCATAAGGAACGCTGTACGGCGCTTTACGGTGTGCCTACGATGTTCATCGCCGAGCTGAACCACCCGATGTTTGATATGTTCGACCTTTCGTGCCTGCGTACGGGCATCATGGCAGGCTCGCTCTGCCCCGTGGAGCTGATGAAGCAGGTGGAGGAGAAGATGTATATGAAGGTGACCAGCGTGTACGGGCTGACCGAAACTTCGCCGGGCATGACGCATAGCCGCATAGACGACCCTGCCGAGGTGCGCTTCAACACCGTGGGGCGTGACTTCGAGTTTACCGAGGTGAAGGTTATCGACCCCGAGACGGGCGAGGAATGTCCCGTAGGCGTGCAGGGCGAGATGTGCAACCGGGGCTACAACAACATGAAGGGGTATTACAAGAACCCGCAGGCCACCGCCGAGGTGATAGACCGGAACGGTTTCCTGCACTCGGGCGACTTGGGCGTGAAGGACGAGCATGGAAATTACCGCATCACGGGGCGCATCAAGGACATGATAATCCGCGGGGGCGAGAACATTTATCCGCGCGAGATAGAGGAGTTCCTCTACCAGATGCCGGGCATCAAGGATGTGCAGGTGGCAGGTGTGCCGTCGAAGAAATACGGCGAGGCGGTAGGTGCCTTCATCATCCTGCACGAGGGCTGCACGATGAACGAGTTCGACGTGCGCGAGTTCTGCGAGGGCAAGATTGCCCGCTACAAGATACCGAAGTATATCTTCTTCGTCAAGGAGTTCCCCATGACGGGAAGCGGAAAGATACAGAAGTTCAAGCTGAAAGAACTGAGTCTCAAGCTTTGCGCGGAGCAGGGGATTGAAATTATTTGACAATTATATCGTGCGCGGTACAGATTGGTGCATTTCTACATCGCCAGTCCCCGCATTTGCTGACAACTTCGAAAAGATTAAACCTCTTTGAGGTTGTCCGTGCAGGCGATGTGGAAATGCACAATTCTAACCCGCGTAAAGTATAAATTATAAATCACTTCACGATTTTCACCAGCAAGGTTTTTCCTGCGGGTTTTCCTTTCATGTCGAACGATTCGGACTTTACCAGCCCGATGCCTTCGGCGTACCATTCATTGATGCGGTGGGTGGTGCTTTTCAGCAACACTTTGGTTCGCTTCAGGTACGAAATCTTGAGGCAATCGAACTTCCCGGCGGTGGTGCTTATGCGTTCTTCTCCCATGTAGGTGGCGCCCGAGATGGTAATTTCGTTTTTCAGCATGTTTGCGATGAGCGAGTACGAGCGGTCGGGCATGCTTTCGCCTGCTTTTGCCTGACGTTTGAGCACCAAGGCATTATTGCCTTTGAATTTCAGTTCTTCTTGCATGGCGGTACGTGCCGCGGTGTCATATTTGGCAGGGTCGGAATCGGAGTCGATATAGGGTCCGAACATCAGGTCTTCTACACACACCGTTTGGTTTCCGTCGTAGTTCCAGTCGAAACGTGTGTAGCTGGTGTTCCCTTTCTGCTTGTTGGTCACAATCTTGTTGATGTATGATGCCGATACGTTTTCTCCGTTTCTTCCCGCATATCCTACTACAGCCGTCTCGTTTGATACGCTTTGTCCTGCTTCATCGTAGTTCACATAGTGAAGCTCGGTTCCTTCTGTCGTGCAAAAATACTGGGCATGGCTTACGTGGCATGCCAGAATGGCAAAGATAAATAAAATTGTTTTTTTCATATTGAATTTTTAAGTTTTTGAGTTTTTGAGTTTTTTGAAACGCGGATTTCCGCAGATTAACACAGATTATTCTATAAATTATTTTCTGCGAAAATCTGCGTTTCAATCAATCCCGCATGTCCATTTTCCATTGCTCATCATCCTCGGTTCACTTGTTTTACGCCTTTTACGGTTTTCAGTTTCCGGATGAGGGCTTCCAGCTTGGCGGTATCGTCTACCATGACCGTCAGCATTCCCGAGAAGAGCCCGTCGTTCGAGTCGATGCTGATGGAGCGGAGCAGGATGTTGTCCTCTTTGTTGATAATGGAGGTAATGTTGGTCACGATGCCGATATCGTCGTGCCCCACGATGCGGAGCGTGATGGGATACTGCTTGCCCTGACTCTTTCCCGCCCAGCGTGCGCGCACGATGCGGTAGGGGAAGCGTGCCTTCAGTTCGGGTGCGTTGGGGCAGTCCGAGCGGTGTATCTTGATGCCTCCCGATATGGTGACAAAGCCGAACACATCATCGCCGTAGATGGGATTGCAACACCGTGCCAGCTTAAAGTCGATGCCTTTCAGGTGCTGGTCGATGACCAGCACATCGTCTTTGTAGGGGTTCTTTTCCTCTTGCGCTTGCTGCATGTTGAAGCCTTCGGCGCTTCGGTATGCCACTTCCTCGTGTTGCTCGTTTTCCCGGCGTTGCATCTCCAGGTAGTTGTCTATCAGGGTATTGGTGTCTGTAGTTTCGTTGGCGATGCTTTGATAAAAGTCGGTCACAGTTTTGAATCCCGACTTCTTGATGAGCCGCATCAGGATGGCTTCGTCGTACTCTATCTTGCGGTTCTTGAATTTCCGTTCCAAGGTTTCGCGTGCGAACTCGGTTTGGCGTGCCACCAGTTCCTTCAGTGCCTGGCGTATCTTGGTGCGTGCCTTCGAGGTGGTGACAAAGTTCAGCCAGTCGCGCTTAGGTGTTTGGGTGGCGGATGTCATGATTTCCACCTGGTCTCCGTTGTTCAGGGCGTGGCGGAGCTGGACGTTCCTTCCGTTTACCTTTGCGCCTACGCACCGGCATCCCAAGTTGGAATGGATGGCGAAGGCGAAATCGAGCACGGTAGCTCCCTGAGGCAGCTTGTAGAGGTCGCCCTTGGGGCTGAACACGAACACTTCGTCTTTATACAGGTCGAGTTTGAACTGGTCGATGGTTTCGGTGTCTCCGTCCGCGTTTTCCAAGGTCTCGCGTATGGAGTTCAGCCATTCGTCCAGTCCTGTTTCGCCTTTTATGCCTTTGTACCGCCAGTGTGCGGCAAGTCCTTTTTCGGCTATTTCGTCCATCCGTTCGGTACGTATCTGCACTTCCACCCATTTGCCTTCGGGACCCATTACGGTGATGTGGAGCGATTCGTATCCGTTGCTTTTGGGTACGGAAAGCCAGTCGCGGAGCCGCTTGGGGTTGGGCAGGTACATGTCGGTCACGATGGAATATGCCTGCCAGCATTCCTGCTTTTCCTTATCGAGGGGCGAGTCGAGGATGATGCGTATGGCAAACAGGTCGTACACGCCTTCGAAAGGGCATCCCTGCTTTTTCATCTTCTGGTAGATGGAGTGGATGGATTTGGTGCGTCCCTTGATGTGGAACTTCAGCCCGCTTTCCTCCAGCTTTTTCTTTACCGGTTCGATGAAAGCGTCGATGTAGCGGTCGCGTGCCGCTTTCGTGGCATTCAGCTTGTCTTTGATATGGTAGTATACATCGTGACGGGTATATTTCAGCGAGAGGTCTTCCAGTTCCGATTTCAGCTTGTACAGCCCCAGTTTGTGTGCCAAAGGGGCGTAGAGGTACGCCGCTTCGTTGGATACTTCCTGCCTTGCTTCTTCGTTAGGGTTGTCCTTGATTTGGCGCATGATGTTCACGCGGTCGGCTATCATGATAAGGATAACGCGCATGTCTTCGGCAAACGAGAGGAGCAGGTTCCGGAAGTTTTCCGATTCGATAGCTGGGTTTTTCTCGTATAGTTCGTTTATCTTGACCAGTCCGCGGATGATGCCCGCCACGTCTTCTCCATACATCTGGCGGACGGATTCCAGTGTGCACAGGCGGTATTTCACCGATTCGTGTAGCATGATGCCCAAGATGGAAGCCCGGCGCATCCCGATTTCCTCTGCCACGATGATGGCGGTCTGCATGTCTTTGATGACCGGATTCATTCCGAATGCATTCCGGGGGATGTTCCCTTCAGACAGGGCTTGAATGAGGTGCCGCTTCAGGTTGCGGCAGTCGTCCTTTTGCAACGTATCGCCCGACAGGCGCAGCAGGTGCCTGTAAAGCGGTATGAGTTGTGTATGTTCTTGCGGTGTGAAAAATACTTGCTCTTCCATAATGCTTTTTTAATTAAGAATGCCAATCAGGAGTTAAAAGGGAGTTAGATGGAGTTATCGCCCGCTGGGCGGGCTGGGAGTTAGAAGCCAATACCTCTTGCACCGCTTTCAGAAGCATGACTATTGGCCTTTAACTCCTGAACGAAGTGATAACTCCTGTAAAACATAACTACGTTTAACTCCTGATTCGTATTAAGAATGAAGAATTACATGCGGATGAAAAGGCGTTTATTCTTCATTCTTTCGTTCTTCATTCTTCATTTTCGTTTGTAAAGTTACTTTTTTTCTTTATTATCTGTGCAGAGTTTGCGATTTTTTTATATTTTTGGGGGTGTAATCGTTTAAAGGTTATTCATTGCTTAAATTTATCATATATGTTAACACACGAAGACAAAGAATTGTTGGAAAAGAAAGGAATTTCCGAGAAGCAGATTGAAGAGCAGTTGGCTTGTTTCGAAAAAGGTTTTCCTTTTTTGCGTTTGGCGGGAGCCGCATCCGTAGAGAATAACGGCATTATGGTAGCAGACGAAGACATGCAGAAGAAATACCTGGCTGCATGGGATGCTTACAAGAACGGCGACCGGAAGGTGGTGAAGTTTGTTCCGGCATCGGGAGCGGCAAGCCGTATGTTTAAGAATATGTTCGAGTTCTTGGGAGCGGATTATGATGTGCCCTCTACCGATTTCGAAAAGAAATTCTTCGACCACATTCACAATTTCGCTTTCTACAATGACCTGAATGCGGCTTGTCTGGATAACACGGGCAAGAACATCGATGCCTTGCTGGCGGAGCATGATTACAAGGCTGTAGTGTCGAACCTGCTTGAAGCTGCCGGATTGAATTACGGTTCGCTTCCGAAAGGCTTGTTGAAGTTCCACCGCTATGCCGACGGGGTACGTACACCGCTGGAAGAACACTTGGTGGAAGGTGCGCTTTATGCCGCAGGGAAGACGGGTAAGGTGAATGTGCATTTCACCGTATCGGCAGAACACCGTGCGCTTTTCGAGAAGCTGGTTGATGCCAAAGTGGGCGAATACGCACAAAAGTACGGCGTGGAGTACGACATTTCGTTCTCCGAGCAGAAGCCCAGCACCGATACGATTGCAGCCGACATGGAGAACAAGCCTTTCCGCGACGATAAGGGCAAGCTGCTCTTCCGTCCGGGCGGTCATGGGGCATTGATTGAGAACCTGAACGACCTGGATGCCGACATCGTGTTCATCAAGAACATCGACAATGTGGTCCCTGACCGCCTGAAAGCCGATACCGTTACGTATAAGAAACTGCTTGCCGGTGTATTGGTAACCCTTCAGAAGCAGGCATTCGATTACTTGGAATTGCTGGATGGCGGGCATTACAGCCACGAACAGTTGGAAAACATCATCCGTTTCGTACAGCAGCAGTTGCGTTGCCGCAAGGAAGACATCAAGGATATGGAAGATGCCGACCTGGTCATTTACTTGCGCAAGAAGCTGAACCGTCCGATGCGTGTGTGCGGCATGGTGAAGAATGTAGGCGAGCCGGGCGGAGGCCCGTTCTTGGCATACAATCCCGACGGTACCGTATCGCTCCAAATCTTGGAAAGCTCGCAAATCGACATGAAAGACCCTGAAAAGAAGGCGATGTTCGAGCAAGGCACACATTTCAATCCGGTAGACTTGGTTTGCGCCGTGCGCGACTACAAAGGGAATAAGTTTAACCTGACGGACTATGTAGACAAGGCTACAGGCTTTATTTCCTATAAGTCGAAGAACGGAAAAGACCTGAAGGCACTGGAGCTTCCGGGCTTGTGGAACGGTTCGATGAGCGACTGGAGCACGGTTTTCGTAGAAGTGCCCCTCAGCACCTTCAATCCGGTAAAAACCGTGAACGACCTGTTGCGTGAGCAGCACCAGTAAATTGACAATTGACAATGGATAATTGACATGTGGGCGGATTAGATAAAATAACCGTCCATTGTCAATTATCAATTGTTAATTCTATAAGCTTCCTTTGCTCGACGGCACTTCGTAATGATAGATATCGCGGCGGATAGCCATTTTAAGGCTTCGGGCAAGGGCTTTGAAGATGCCTTCTATCTTGTGGTGCTCGTTCTCGCCTTCGGCACGGATGTGCAGGTTCATGCGGGCGGCATCGCTTAATGATTTAAAGAAATGAAGGAACATCTCGGTGGGCATCTCGCCTATTTTCTCGCGGCGGAACGAAGTGTCCCATACCAGCCAGGCACGCCCTCCGAAGTCGATCGCCACTTGGCACAGGCAATCGTCCATGGGCAGGCAATACCCGTACCGCTCGATGCCGCGCTTGCTTCCCAATGCCTGATAGAGGCATTCGCCCAAGGCGATGGCGGTATCTTCTATCGTATGATGTTCGTCTACGTATAAGTCTCCTTTCACACGGACGGTCAGGTCGATGCCTCCGTGTTTTCCTATCTGTTCCAGCATGTGGTCAAAGAAGCCCAGTCCGGTGGAGATGTCGCATCTCCCGTTCCCGTCCAGGTTGATGCGGACATCGATGTCGGTTTCTTTCGTGGTACGCTTTACCTCGGCGATGCGTTCTCCCGCAAAAAGGAATTCCGCTATGCGGTCCCAATCGGTCGTAGCGAGGGCGCATGTGTTTCTTAGTTCTTCGTTTTCCAGCAGAGATGTATCGGGTTGCAACAGGATAGCACGGCATCCTAAGTTCTTGGCAAGTTCTACATCCGTGGCGCGGTCTCCGATGACGAAGCTTCCGGCAAGATCGTATTCCTCCTTATCTATATACCGGGTGAGCATACCTATCCTCGGTTTGCGGGTAGGCGCATTGTCTTCGGGAAACGAGCGGTCGATGCAGATATCATCGAAGGTGATGCCTTCGCTTGCGAAGGTTTTCAGTATCAGGTTGTGTACGGGCCAGAACGTGTCTTCGGGGAAAGAATCCGTACCCAATCCGTCTTGGTTGGTCACCATTACGAATTCAAAGTCGAGCTTGTTGCGGATAAAATACAGATTCCGGAACACTTTCGGGTAGAACTCCAGCTTTTCGAACGAGTCGAGCTGATAGTCGATAGGAGGTTCGATGACCAATGTCCCGTCGCGGTCGATGAATAAGACTTTCTTTTTCATTTTCTATTAATTAATAATTAACAATTAATAGTTAACAACGGAAACATCTGCCGTTATTCATTATTCACTATTAATTATTAATTGAAATCTGTGTAATCTGTGGTGAAGTTTATTATTCGGTATAGTTTCTCAATGCTTCCAGCAGGGCATCATTCTCGGGGCGTGTGCCCACGGTAATGCGCAAGCAATCTTCGCAGCGGGTGATGTTCGAGCGGTTCCGCACGATGATGCCTTGGTCTACCAGATAATCGTAGATGGCTTTTGCGTTGCTCACACGGGTCAGGAAGAAATTGGCGTCGGTAGGGAATACCTTCTTGCAACACGGAAGTTGAGTGAAAGCCTGCATCAGGCGTGCGCGTTCTTCCAATAAGGTGCTTATCCAGCGTTGCACTTCGTAGTGGCGTTGCATCATGCGCAAGGCTTCCTGTTGGGTGAGGAGATTGATGTTGTACGGATATTTGATTTTGCTGAATATACCGATGATGTCGGGCGAAGCGAACGCCATGCCCAGACGGATAGCGGCGCATCCCCACGCTTTCGAGAAAGTCTGGAGGATGACTAAGTTGGGATATTCATCGAGGATACCGACGAACGAGGGTTGGTCGGAGAAGTCGATGTAGGCTTCGTCCACAACGACGATGCCCTGGAATTCTTGGAGCAAGGTGATGATTTCCTTGGCATCGAGGTTGTTTCCCGTAGGGTTGTTGGGCGAGCAGAGGAATATCAGTTTGGTGTTTTCGTCCGAAGCCCGGAGCAAGTCTTCTGCCTTGAACTGGAATTTCTCGTCGAGCAACACCTTGCGGTATTCCACGTCGTTGATGTCGGCGCATACCTGATACATGCCGTAGGTGGGGTGGATGGCCACAACATTGTCGATGCCCGGCCGGCAGAAGGCACGGAAGAGAAGGTCGATGGCTTCATCGCTTCCGTTTCCTAAGAAGATTTGTTCGGGCTTTACCTTCTTGACCGGCGCTATCAATGCTTTCAGTTCTTTTTGGAGCGGGTCTGGATAACGGTTGTTGGGGGCATTATACGGGTTTTCGTTGGCATCGAGAAAGACGGATGCCGTTTTCCCGCTATATTCGTCGCGTGCCGAAGAATAGGGCTTCAGTGCCCAGATATTCGGTCGGGTCAGTTCTTGTAAAGATTTCATGGGTATTTGTTTTTTACATTTATAGGAGTTATTTCAGGGAGTTAAAAGGAGTTATGCCTTCGGCAGGAGTTAAAGGACAATAGATAGTCTCTTGTGGTATTGGCCTCTAACTCCCTTTTACTCCTTGAAATAACCTCCTTTAACTTCTATAAAAGCCGTACCGTTACGGCGTTCTTATGCGCGTCGAGGTGCTCGTTCTCTGCCATAACCTGAATGGTCGGGCCCAAGGTGCGGATGCCTTCGCGGGTGATTTCCTGGAAGGTGATTTTGCGGATAAAGCTATCCAGGCTTACTCCGCTATAGGCTTTTGCGTATCCGTTGGTAGGCAGGGTATGGTTGGTGCCCGAAGCATAGTCGCCCGCGCTTTCGGGTGCATACGGGCCTAAGAATACCGAACCTGCATTGATGACCCGTTCGGCGATGTCCTGATAGTCTTTCGTTTCGATAATCAGGTGTTCGGGAGCATATTCGTTTACCATATCAAGGGCTTCGTTCAGGTCTTTCACCAATATCAGCCTGCTCGATTCCAGTGATTTTTCGGTTATGGCTTTGCGCGGGAGTGCGGCAAGCTGGCGTTCCACTTCGGCTTGGGTTTCACGGAGCAAGGTTTCGGATGTCGTAATCAGGATGGCCTGGCTATCCACGCCATGCTCGGCTTGCGAAAGGAGGTCGGATGCCACGAATACCGGATTGGCGGTCTCATCGGCAAGTACAGCCACCTCCGAAGGACCCGCGGGCATGTCTATCGCTACGTCGCGCAAGGATACTTCCTGCTTGGCAACAGTGACATATTGGTTTCCCGGTCCGAATATCTTATATACCTTGGGAACGCTTTCCGTTCCGTATGCCATGGCGGCTATGGCTTGTACGCCTCCGGCTTTGAACACCTTCTTTACGCCTGCCGCTTGCGCCGCAAACAGGATGGCGGGGTGTATCTTCCCTTCCGTATTGGGAGGCGAGCAGAGTATGATTTCCTTGCATCCGGCTATTTGTGCCGGAGTGGCGAGCATCAGGACGGTAGAGAAGAGGGGAGCCGTTCCGCCCGGGATGTACAGCCCTACCTTCTCGATGGGAACCGCCTTTTGCCAGCAGGTCACGCCCGGAACGGTTTCCACTTTCTTGCTTTCGAACTTTTGTGCGGCATGAAAGGCGCGGATATTTTCCAAGGCGCGCAGGATGGCTTCCTTCAGTCCGCTTTCGAGGGCTTTTCCGGCTTCGTCAAATTCTTCTGGAGTCACGATAAGCGAAGCCAGCTTTACCTTGTCGAACTTTTCTTCATATTCATATAAGGCACGGTCGCCTTCTGTGCGTACCTTGCCGATAATTTCCTGTACGGCAGGGCGTATGTCTTCGGTGTGTAGTGCCGAGCGTTTCAGCACGTTGTTCCATTCGGCACGTTCAGGATAACGGATGATGTTCATGGTGCTTAATTTCTTGGATTCATTTACAAAATCATTTTCTCGATAGGCAATACCAGGATGCCTTGTGCGCCGAGCGCTTTCAGCTTGCCGATGATTTCCCAAAAACATTTCTGGTCGAGCACCGTGTGTACGCTGCTCCAGCCTTCGGTGGCAAGGGGCATGATGGTAGGGCTCTTGATGCCCGGAAGCACTTCGATGATTTCCTGCACCTTGTCGGTAGGCGCGTTCATCAATACGTATTTCTTCTCTTCGGCGGCTTTTACGGCTTCGATGCGGAACAAGAGCTGGCTGAGAATTTCTTTCTTCTCTTCCGAAAGCCCGGGATAACCGATGAGTACGGCTTCGCTTTTCATCACCGTTTCCACTTCTTTCAGGTTATTGCTGATAAGGGTAGAGCCGGAGCTTACGATGTCGAAGATGGCATCGGCAAGCCCGATTCCCGGTGCAATCTCTACCGACCCCGTAATGACGTGTATATCCGCCCGGATGTTGTTTTTATCCAGAAAGCTCCGGAGGATGCCCGGATAAGAAGTGGCTATCTTCTTGCCTTCAAACCATGAAAGCCCTTCGTAAGGTTCTTCCTTATGTATGGCTAACGAGAGGCGGCATTTGCTGAATCCGAGGCGGTAAATGAGGTCGGCTTTCTCGTTTCGTTCCGCAAATTCGTTTTCGCCTACGATGCCGATATCCGCCACTCCGCTGGCTATGGTTTGAGGGATATCATCGTCGCGGAGAAAGAGCACTTCTACCGGGAAGTTGCTTGCTTGGGTAAGCAAGGTGCGTTTGGAAGTAGAGATTTTAATGTCTGCTTCGTTTAACAGAGCCATGGTGTCATCAAACAGGCGGCCCTTCGATTGTACGGCAATTCTTAACATATCGTATGTGTTTTTTAGTGATTTTCCTGAAATAAAAAAGGCTTACCGCATTTACGGCAAGCCTATTATCTTATAAAGAAATTTACACGACCCTTCAGCCCACCGTATGTTTACGTCAGGTAATGATGATGGCGATGTGTAGTGTAATTTCTCATGTTCTCTTGTGTTTATTGCTTCGCAAATGTAAAGCGTTTGTTCGGATTATCCAAATATTTATCAGAAAAAGTTTTGTTTTGCTTCCGGTTTTATGCTTTTTTGTTCAAAAAAGGCGTAGGGTCTATTTCGCCTTGTTCTATTTTATGAAGAATATCTGCCCCCAGGCGGAAGAATATCTCGTCATAACCCAAGTCGAAATCCGGGCCTTGGCCTTTCATGACTTCAGGGGTATAGACACTTCCGCGCACCAGATACATGAGCATCTCTTCCTTGTGGTTTAAGCGGAAATGGCAATAAGCCATGGAATAGCTGAAGTGTTCTGTATCGGAGGGATTGTATGCTTCCAGTTCCTGATAGATATCCAAGGCTTCCTGGAAAAAAGAATTCCGGAAAAAGACAGTGGCGATGTAGGTAAACGCCGCTTTGGGGTCGGGACAAATCTTGATGGCATGCGTAAAGAAGTCTCTCGCATCCTCGTACTTTTCGAGCTGCATCAGCAGTTCCCCTTCCAGAATAAGCCCGGTAATCCTCCGTGTCGATGCGAAACCAATCGCGAAGGGTCATGGTGGCATCGACTACCCCGCCGGTGAACATATATGCCATTATGCGGAGAAAGTAGATGTCGCCTGTCTTGTCGCTTTCTTTGGGCAGGTCACCTTGGGCAAGCAGTTTATCGCTATACTCCAATACTTCTTCATAGTTTCCTAACTCGAAATGGACGCGTGTCAGGATATCCCAGATATAGGGCTTGTCTTTCGTATGCGACTCGATATAGCCGAGGCACTGCAAGGCTTTTTCGCTTTCTCCCAGATCCAGGTAGCAATGCGCTTTCAGTTCCCGGGCGAACAGGCTGGTGTCGTCAATGGCAAGAGCGAAATCAAGCGCTTCGATGGCTTGTTCTATCTGTCCCTGCTGGTAATGGCATTTGGATAAGTTCAGCCATGTGTCTGTATTGTAAGGGAATTCGTCCAGCAGGCGGTTGTATAACTTTTCCGCTTCAGGCCAGTTTTCGGACATATACTGGAAGGAAGCCATCAGTTCGATGGCTTCGGGATTTTCGGGCTCTTGCTTAAACGCTTTCAATATCCATGGATAAGCTTCGTTCTTCATCCGGTAGTCCAGGTACAGCTGGCCGATGTCGAACAATGTTTCGATGTATGGATTCTCTTCGTAGCATTGTTCGAACAGGCGTTTTGCTTTTTCCGCATCGCCTTGTATCAATGCCAGTTCGGTGTATAGCAGCCGGACCTCATAATCGTTCTGGTCCGGCAAGGAATAAAGCAATTGTTGGGCTTCCTGTATTTTCTTGTGGCTGAACAAGGTATGGCATTTGTAAATTTGCACGTCCAGGTTTTCCGGATGGAGGCTTATCGCGTAATCAATGGCTTCTTCCGAACTTTTCATGTCTCCGGCATTGGCATAGTATTCGGCTATCAAGGTAAGTTCTTCTGCTTCGAAGTAGACATGAATGCCGTCTTGAATCATTTGTTCATATTTGGCGAGGGACGCTTTAAATTCGGGTTGGCTGAAAACAGAAGCTGGATCTTCTTGCATGTTGTGTCTGGTTTTGTATTTAGGGACTAGGTACCTACTGCCTGGCACCTAGTCCCTCATGATTTATTTCTGACTGATTTTGCTCCACGTATCTTTCAATGATACGGTACGGTTGAAGATAAGATGCTCAGCCGTAGAGTCCTTGTCCGGCGTGAAATATCCGATGCGTTGGAACTGGAGGTAATCGAGCGGTTTGGCACCGGCAAGGTACTTCTCCACGTAGCATTCGTCCAACACCTTCAGCGAGTCGGGATTAATCATCTCTTTCATGGCTTCCAGTGCCGAGCAGTTTTTCTCTTCGCGGATAGCCGCCATCGCGTCGCGCGGGTTCTCCACCTTCCATAAGCGGTCGTACAGGCGCACTTCCGCCTTCAGGCAATGGTTGCAGCTCACCCAGTGCAGGGTGCCTTTCACCTTGCGGTTGGCTTCGGGCATGCCGCTCTTGGTATGCGGGTCGTATTCGGCATATACCTCGATGACATTTCCGTCTTCGTCTTTCTTGCATCCGGTACATTTCACGATGTACGCGTTCTTCAGGCGCACTTCCTGTCCCGGCGTCATGCGGAAGTATTTCTTCGGCGCGTTCTCCATAAAGTCTTCGCGCTCTATCCAGAGTTCACGGCTGAACTCGATGGTATGGACGGGCGAATTCGGGTCTTCGGGATTGTTGACGGCCTCCATTTCCTCTACCTGCCCTTCGGGATAGTTGGTCAGAATGAGCTTCACCGGATTCAGCACCGCCGACACACGGGTGGCACGGGCGTTGAGGTCTTCGCGTACCGCGCTTTCCATCAGGGCGAAATCGTTCAGCGCGTCGTAGGTGGTATATCCGATTTTGTCCACGAACTTATGGATGGATTCGGGCGAATATCCTCTCCGGCGGAATCCGCACAGGGTCGGCATACGGGGGTCGTCCCATCCGTTTACCAGCCCTTCTTTCACCAGAATCAAGAGGTTGCGCTTGCTCAGCAGGATGTAACTCAGGTTCAGCTTGTTGAACTCGTACTGGCGCGGGCGGTTGTCGTCCAGGTCCTTGCCTTCTTTCACCCAGTCTACAAACAAGTCGTACAAGGGGCGGTGGGGCACAAACTCCAGCGTGCAGAGCGAGTGGGTCACCCCTTCGAAATAATCGCTTTGCCCGTGGGCGAAGTCATACATCGGGTATGCCTTCCATGTATCACCTGTGCGGTGGTGCGGGGTCTTCACCACACGGTAGATAATCGGGTCGCGGAAGTGCATGTTCGGGCTTGCCATGTCAATCTTGGCACGGAGCACCATCTTGCCTTCCTCTATCTCGCCGGCGTTCATCTTCTGGAACAGGTCGAGGCTTTCTTCCACGGGGCGGTTGCGGTACGGGCTTTCCGTTCCCGGCTGGGTCGGCGTACCCTTTTGCGCCGCTATCTCTTCCGAGGTCTGTTCGTCCACATACGCTTTTCCTTCCTTGATGAGGCGGATGGCGAAGTCCCACAATTGCTGGAAGTAATCGGACGCATAATATTCATTTCCCCATTGGAATCCCAGCCACTGGATGTCTTCCTTGATAGATTCTACGTATTCCACGTCTTCCTTCGTGGGGTTGGTATCGTCGAAGCGCAGGTTGCATACGCCTCCATATTTCTTGGCGATGCCGAAGTCCATGCAGATGGCTTTGGCATGTCCGATGTGTAAGTATCCGTTCGGTTCGGGCGGGAAACGGGTCTGTACTCTTCCCCCGTTCTTGCCTTCTTTCAAGTCTTTCTCCACAATTTGTTCGATGAAGTTCAGGCTTTTCTTTTCTGAACTTTCCGTTGCATTCATTTCAGTCATAACGCTTTCTTGTTTTTACACTTATCGGTTGCAAAAATAGTGATTCTTTTTCTAAATAGAAAAATGTAAAGAATAAAATGCGTGATGCTTCTATGGTGCACGGGACGGTAGGGGCAGCGCAGGTCTTACGGAAGCTTCACATACACCCGGTGCGGCGCGCGTCCTTCGATGCCGATAAGGTGTGCTTCCGTCCACTTGTTCAGGTCGCGCCAGGCGGTGGTCTTGGGCAGTCCTGCCAGTTCGCCGTATGCTTTCAGGGTGATATAGGCGTGGCTTTCCAGATACGACTGAAGGAGCTGCAGCCTTTCTTCTTCCGAATGTACCTTGGGATTCCGTAAGATTTTCTTTCCGGCAGGCGCACGGAGTACGTTTCCCTGGCATTGCTTGGTGAATTTCTTCGAAGCCGTGAGCCTTACTTTGCCGAACCGGATAGACTGGGCATGCACGTCCGAGGGGTCGTACACCTCCGTGTTGGCTTTGAGCGAGACCGAAGCCGTGCCGATGTTCCCTATCTGCACCCGGTATCCGTCCGACAAGTATTGTGCGGTCCAATATTCTATTTCATCCATCACGGCAAGGATGGTCCCCTTGGTCAGCCCCGAATGGTTGGCGATTTGTTCGGTCAGCTTCTCGAACGTAACCGTCCCTTTCGACACGATTTTAGGGTAAAGGCGTGGTGTGGTGTCTTCCGCATTGGCAGAAGGCACAGGCAAGAAATCATAAAGAGCATCCATGATAATATGACACATTAAGGTTTATAATCTGTTTCCGGCAATATCTGTTTTACGTTCCACGGCGCGGAATGTATATTCCATGGGCTGGAATATACGTTCCAAAGCGTGGAATATACGTTCCAGCCCATGGAATATAGAACTGAAACGTCTGTAAAGATAATACAAACCAAGTGCGAAAGCAAATGTTTGGGGGAGAAAATGAGAAAATTTCAGCAACCGACATCAAACCGACCCTTTCTCTTGTTCTGGAATAACAGGACTTTTAAGGTTGTTGATAATGTGTCAGATTTTCCCTTTCAAGTCATAATTTGTATACTCTTATTCTTCAAAAGACTATAATATACCTTTTTGAGAATATAATATACCTGTATTTTAGTTATAATTTACTGATTATTAATTGATTGTATATTTGTTTGCATTTTTATTCTCTCTATATGTTTTACAACATTTATATACCACATTGAGAACATAGTGAACGGGATGATTGACCTTTGACTATACTTTTGCAGCCGAAAAACAATCAATTATTTCTAAACAACAATACTATGGATATAGCAAAAAGATGTGAACACAATCCGCTGCTTTCTCCCAAGAATTTGAAGGCAGGCATCGAAGGGATGGAAATTACTTGCTTACTCAATCCCGGAGTTTTTAAGTATCAAGGTAAGACGTGGTTGTTGCTCCGTGTTGCCGAACGTCCGGTACAGCAAAAAGGCATTATCAGTTTTCCTATTTATGATGAAGAAGGAAAAGTTAAGATTATGTCGTTTGCGGAAGATGATCCCCGACTGGATGCTTCCGACCCGCGGGTTATCGGCTATCAAGGGAAAAATTACCTGACCACCATGTCGTATTTGAGATTGGTATCAAGTACGGATGGAATACATTTTCAGGATGAGCCCGACTATCCGCCTATCTTTGGAAAAGGTAAACTGGAAGCATTCGGAATTGAAGATTGCCGAGTAGCTACTACTTCCGAAGGCTTTTATCTAACTTTTACCGAAGTGTCTTCCGTAGCTGTAGGAGTAGGGCTGATGCACACAAACGATTGGAAAAGCTTTAACCGTTACGGCATGATTTTCCCGCCGCACAACAAAGACTGTGCTTTGTTCGAAGAGAAAATCAATGATATGTATTATGCATTTCATCGTCCCAGCAGTCCGGAACTGGGGGGAAACTATATTTGGCTGGCTGAATCGCCCGACCGGAAACACTGGGGCAATCATCAGTGTGTGGCTACTACCCGTGAAGGAATGTGGGATTGCGCACGCGTGGGTGCAGGTGCCCCTCCCATTAAAACAGAGGCTGGCTGGCTGGAAATCTATCACGGTGCTGATTTCAATCACAGATATTGTTTAGGTGCACTCTTGCTCGATTTGAATGACCCGTCTAAAGTTCTGGCACGCAGTGAAGAACCTATTATGGAACCCATTGCTTTGTATGAGCAGACCGGATTCTTCGGTAATGTAGTCTTTACCAACGGACATTTGGTGGAAGGGGATACTATTACCATGTATTACGGCGCCAGCGATGAAGTGATTTGTCGTGCCGAACTTTCAATCAAGGAAATATTGAAAACCTTAAATGTGACAGCCCAATGAACAAACTGGCTAAAGAATATCAGTTTTTCAAACAACAGGAACCGAATATGCGTATTCTTTTGGTTACCAATATGTTTTACGCATTGGTGCTTCCTGTTGTAGAAATCTTTGTCGGTGCCTACGTTATGCGCAGCACCAGCGACCCGGCTATGGTGGCTTTTTACCAATTGGCAATGTATATAGGCATAGTGACTACTTCTTTGCTGAATGGTTTTTTGTTAAGGAAATACAGTGTTAAGGCACTATATTCGGCTGGCATTTTGGTTAGTGGCATATCTATGTATTTGATGATGACCATCAAATCGTTAGGATTTACAGAACTTGCCATAGCCGGTTTCTTCATGGGTGCGGCATCCGGATTCTTTTGGACGAACCGTTACCTGCTTGCTTTAAACAATACTACAGATGATAACCGGAATTATTTCTTCGGACTGGAATCGTTCTTCTTTTCATTGTCATCTATCGGCGTGCCTTTGGTTATCGGCGCTTTCATCAGCTTGATGGATGGCAGGGAAGTTTTGGGCATTGCGTTTGACATTACCAAGTCCTATCAGGTAGTAACGCTTGCAGTGGTCATTATTACAATCATTGCATGTTGTGTGCTATGGAAAGGAAATTTCGAGAATCCGGGAGAAACCAATTTCTTATATTTCAAGTTCATCCGGTTATGGAAAAAAATGTTGGCTATGGCAGCGCTTAAAGGAATGGTCCAAGGATTCTTGGTTACAGCTCCTGCCATCCTTGTATTGAAACTTGTGGGTGACGAAGGCATTTTGGGTGTCATTCAAGGGGTAAGTGGTGCATTGACCGCTCTATTGGTTTATATCTTGGGACGTATTGCACGTCCGGAAGATCGCATTAAGATATTCGTAAGCGGGCTGGTACTCTTTTTCATCGGCACCTTGCTGAATGGCTTATTGTATTCGGCGGTCGGTGTAATTTTGTTTGTCCTGTGTAAGGTGATTTTCCAGCCTTTGTTCGATCTTGCTTATTTCCCTATCATGATGAGGACGATAGATGTGGTGGCAAAGATAGAAAAGCGCAATGAATACGCCTATATTCTAAGCCATGAGTTCGGACTTTTTCTAGGAAGAGCGTCCGGATTGATACTTTTCCTTGTGCTGGCATATGGTATTTCACAGGACTTTGCATTGAAATATGCGCTCATTGTGGTAGCCGGACTGCAACTGCTGGCTTATCCGTTGGCGAAAAACATTATTAAATATACTGATACTAATTGAAGAACTTATGAAAGGTAAAATCATGGGAGCCTGTGTTCTTTTTGGCTTTGAGCACAGCTTGTACAGAGAAACAGACGTGGGGTAATCCCGTAGAACAGGTCGCTATCCATCGGGTGGACTCAATGCCCGATATGCCGGAGAGTTATCAAATGATAGACTGGAAACAGAAAGCACGTGATTTCGACCGCTTTGTATTTGACTGGAATAATAAGAGCCAGACCGGACCGCTGATCTGGTTGGACAATGCGCATCGGAATATAGACCAAACGACTTTCGGTCTGTATACGGCAATCAACGATATCCGTCAAGGTCCAAAAGCCAATCACGGTGAGTTTCACGAAAGCCTCAATTCGTTGGCTGCTGTATTGGGAGCCGGTCTGGTCGGTATTGACAAGACTAATCAGGATGGATACAATTACGTCAAGATGCTTCAAAACTATTTCAATTCGGATACCGGTTGGAACATCGTGATGAACAACACCACCTCTTCCGTAGGTATGGAAGGCGGAGGATACGGACGTGACTGGTGGTACGATGTGCTTCCCAATGCACTTTACTATGCCGTGTGCGACGTATTTCCCGATGTAGAAGGTGCTGAAGCAATCCAGCGTAGCATTGCCGAACAGTTTGTGAAAGCTGATTCTGTATTGAACGGCAATTATGATTTTTCGTATTTCGATTACGGAAAGATGCAGGGCGGTGTCAATCACATTCCTTTGCAGCAGGATGCGGCAGGAGGACATGCATACGTATTGCTGAGTGCTTACCGCAAATTCGGTGACCCGCGTTACCTGCAACATGCCAAAAGTGCCATAGAAGCTTTATTGTCGCAGAAAGAAAGCCGTTTCTATGAAGCTTTGTTGCCGTTGGGCGTATATACAGCTGCTTACTTGAATGCAACGGAGGGTACGCATTATGATATCGGTAAGCTTTTCGATTGGGTATTCGACGGATGTAAAAGTCCGACAGGAAGAACCGGCTGGGGTATTATTGTCGGCAAATGGGGTGATTATGACGTAAGCGGTTTGCAGGGAAGCATCACTGACGGTGGCGGATATGCCTTCTTGATGAACAGCATCAAACCGGCATGGCCTTTTATCCCGTTGGTAAAATATCAGCCTCAATATGCCTGTGCTATAGGCAAATGGATGCTGAACAACGCCAGTGCCTGCCGCCTCTTCTATCCGGGATATATTGACGAACAGCATCAATGGGCGCCCGAGCTGAAGTACATGACCAACAATACCATTGCTTACGAAGGATTGCGGAAACACGATGATTATGGAAAGAAAGAACTGAAAGATGTTTCACCGGTAGCCATAGGTGACGGACCGAAATGGATTAAGGGAAATCCCACAGCAAGTATGTTCAGTGTGTACAGTTCTTCACCGGTAGGTATATTGGGAGCTATTGTCAATACGACCAACGTAGAAGGAATTCTGCAGTTGGACTGTAACGCTACTGACTTTTATGCAGCCCGTCCGTATCCTACTTATTTATATTATAACCCTTATAGTGAAACGAAATCGGTGATTTACCGAAGTTCAACTCCATGTGATCTTTTCGATATCGTGGCAAAGGAATATGTGGCAAAGGATGTATCTGGAGAGGGTGGAATCAGTATTCCTGCCAAAAGTGCTCGCGTCATAGTCATTCTTCCGGCAGGTACGAAGTTAAATGTGGTCGATAATCAGATTATAGCGAACAAGCAACATATCATTTCATATCAATAATCTTTAAAACTATGAATAAGCATTTATTAAGTTTGATGTTTTTACTCTTGGTTGGTACATTTACAACATGGGCACAAGACGTAAAGAAAATTTCAGGAACTGTGTATGATGCCTCTACAGGTGAACCTCTAATTGGTGTCTCTGTCATAGAAGTCGGAACTACCAATGGTGCCATTACGGATTTGGATGGCAAATATATGTTTGAAATAACGTCTGACAAAGTCTCTTATTCTTATATTGGATATAGGACTGAGCAACTTACCATATCAGCAAGCGGAACATATGACGTAAAGCTGGTAACAGACAATGAACTGGATGAAATCGTAGTAGTCGGTTATGGTACACAAAAGAAAAGCGACTTGACCGGTTCGTTAGCGTCTATCAGCAGCAAGGATATTAAAAACTATGCTGTATCAAATGCGTCTGAACTGCTTACAGGAAAGGCCGCCGGTGTGTTTGTCGCTTCCAGTTCCGGACAACCGGGTTCGGATGCAGTGATCCGTGTTCGTGGTTTAGGAACGGTCAATGACAATAATCCGCTCTATGTTGTCGATGGTCAATTCATGGATAATATCAGCAGCTTAAACCCAGCAGACATCGATCGGATCGAAGTATTAAAAGATGCATCCGCTTGTGCTATCTATGGATCACGAGGTTCAAACGGTGTTATTCTGATTACCACTAAAGGAGGTATAAAGGGGAAACAACCGTAACCTTGGATGCTTATGTCGGCATCAAGAACAGTTATAAGGCACTTGATATGATGAATAGTGACCAGTTCTATAATTTCATCATGGAAGCCTACAAGAACGATGCTAATTTCCAGAACAGCCAGAAGGAAAAGTTTACCAACCAGTACCACAAAGGCTATGATACCAACTGGTGGGACGAAGTGACTCGCACAGCTTTCACCCAAAATTACAACATCAGCATCCGTAAAGGAACGGACAAATCGAGGACTTCTGTAAGCTTAGGGTATGTAGGAGACCAAGGTGCCATCATTACCACTGAATTCAACCGCCTGTCCTTGCGTTTGAATCAAGAATATGACATCAACGATTACATTACGGTAGGAACTACTTTGAATGCCGCTAAAATCAAGCAACGGGATGCTGGAGCTATTCCTTCGTTCGACTTTATTCAAAAGGCCGATCCGTTTACACCGGTTATCAATCCGCTGGTAGACCCTTCTTCTGCCAATTATGAGTATAACAAATATGCGCCTACCGAATGGTCGTTTGATCCGAACCCGGTAGCGATGTTGGAATTACCTGACCGGTACAACGACAAATTTAATGTATTCGGAAATGTATTCGCCCAGGTGAAGTTGTTTAAAGGATTAACCTATCGCGTACAATATAGTTTTGAACGCAATCACGATGTATTCAAGGATTTCCGTCCGGCATACCAGTCTACATTTTCGGAAGACAACCTTGCCAATACGGGAAGCAAATACCAGACCGAAACCCAGTTGACTAATAACAGCTCGGTCGTGTTCAACTATTTAGTGGAACAACGCTTGAACTATAACACGACTTTTGGAAAGAATACCTTGGATGCCATGATTGCCATGACTTATGAAAAGAATAGTTCAGAAGGCATTAATGCATTCAAACGTGGTGCGTTAGGAAATGATGACATCTATCACATCCTTGATGCACAGACCGTGGGCGATCAGACTTCTGGAGGAAAAGAAACTTCAGCCATGCTCTCTTATCTGGGACGTATTAATTACTCGTATGATGACCGCTATTTGGCTACGGTAAACTTTCGTGCCGATGGTTCTTCACGCTTTGCCAAAGGGAACCGTTGGGGATATTTCCCTTCGGTATCTTTGGGGTGGAGAATCAATAACGAAGCATTCTTCCGCAACTGGCATATCGAGAATATCATCTCCAACTTGAAACTACGTGTCGGTTGGGGGCAAAACGGAAACCAGCGCATTGACCGCGATGCTCCGCTCACGCTTATCGGTACTAATAATGAGAACCAGTGGTATTTCGGAAACGGATATTCACAAGGATATGTGCCTACCTATACAGGAAATGCGGATATCAAATGGGAAACCAGCCAGCAAACCAACGTCGGACTGGATATGTCATTCTTCCGCGGAAGTCTGGATGTTACTATGGACTTCTATGTAAAAAAGACCAGCGATATGTTGTTGCAAATGCCTATACCTTCATTTGGAGCCTTTGCCAATAGTCCTTTCTTCAATGCAGGTGACTTGAAAAATACCGGTTTCGAACTGGTACTGAATTATCGTAACCATATCGGAAAGGATTTCAATTACAACATAGGGTTGAATATGTCTACTTACAAGACCAAAGTGACCCGGCTGACTTCTGAATATTTGAGCGGAAGCAACTCACGTACCTATGTAGGAGGTCCTATCGGGCGTTTTTGGGGATACAAGCAAATCGGTATCTTCCAAAACCAGGAAGAAATAGATAATTATGTGGACAAGGAAGGTAACAAAATCCAACCCAATGCACAGCCGGGTGATTTCAAATTCGCTAAACTGGGTGATGGCATCGGCGAACTGAACGATGACGAAGACCGTACTTTCATCGGTAATCCGAATCCGGATCTGATTTATGGATTTAATTTGGGTTTCAGCTATAAGAACTTCGATGTAAGCATGGCATTCCAAGGAACCATTGGTAATGATATCTGGAACACAGCTAAAGGAACATTATCTGCGGCCGGAAGCCAGAACGCACTGGCAGAAGCCTGGACCGATGCCTGGCGGACAGATGGAGACGTAGATGCTAAATATCCACGTATCACTAACTCTGATACCAACAACAATATGCGTGCTTCTTCATTTTATGTAGAAGACGGTTCATATTTACGTTTGCAAAACATGCAGATAGGCTACACTTTGCCTTCACATATCTGCAAAAAGACCAAGCTGTTCTCCAGTTGCCGCCTTTACCTGAGCGGGCAAAATGTATTCACCCTGACCGGATATAGTGGACTTGACCCTGAAATTGGCGTAGACAATCCGCTGGATATGGGTGTGGATAATACTCATTACCCCAGCTCACGGACATTTACTTTTGGAGTTAACTTACAATTCTAAACCTTAATCAATCATGAGAATTATGAAAAGAAATATCATTCTATTGGCTTGTCTGCTGGCAGGCATAAGCTTCCATAGTTGTTCGTTGGATGAACCCAGCTATGGAAAGACAACCAGTGAAAACTATTACCAGACCGACTCTGAAATTGAACAAGCTTTGACCGGTGCTTATCTGCAATTACGCACCACGTGGAACGAATATGCATTGAACCATTACTTCGTAGGCGATTGCAGCACCGATGATGCACTGAAAGGAGGGAACGGAGACGGAGACCGTGCGGAAGTGCGTGATTTGTCCGACTTCACCGTCTATACGACTAATGGAGAAGTAGGGCGGCGCTGGGAAATTCTTTACCGCCTGATTAACCGATGCAACGATGTTATCTATCACGCACCGGGTGCAGCAGGCGACAAAGACCTGCTGGAACGCTACGCAAAAGAAGCAAAAGCCTTGCGTGCCTTCGGCTATTATTGCCTGGTTACGACTTTCGGAGGGGTTCCCTTGCTCACCCAACCTATGCTGCCGGCCGAGGTATTAACCATTCCCCGTGCCTCGGAAGATGACATATATACACAAATCATACAAGACCTCACAGATGCTTCCACGCTCCCTGCAAAAGGAGAATATGACGAAGCCGATGCCTACCGCTTGACACGTGGATTCGCCAAGGCAATGCTTGCCAAAACTTATATGTTCCGTGGCGATTTCACATCAGCGGAAACCGTCTTGCACGAAATGGTGGAAACAGATGGAGATTACCAGCTTTTGCCTGATTATGGGATGAACTGGCGTCCTGAATATGAGAACGGTTCTGAATCGGTATTCGAGATACCCAATAAAGTATACGACCGGAATATCGCCACAGGTACGAATGTGCCTCACTATTTTACCAGCCGCGGAGGCTCTTCATCTTACCAAGGATATGGCTTCCATGTCCCTACACAAGATCTTTATGACGCATTCGATGCCGATGACCCACGCATCACTTACATTTTCACCCGGACAGGTGACAGATATGCAGGAGATACAGAAGAACAAGACAATTCAGGTTCTGAAACAGGATTTCATGATTACAAGATGACGGTACCTTCGGCTGATAAAGTAGGATTTGATCCATGGATGATCAGTTATAACATCCGAATGATCCGCTATGCCGATATCTTGTTGCTCTATGCCGAAGTCTTGAATGAGAATGGAAAGCCGGCACAGGCTCTTACGTATTTGAATCAAGTGAGAAGCCGCGCACGCAACACCAATCCCGTAGACCCGCGCAGGGATAAGCAGGTATATGTGCCTCAAACTACAGCAAACACCCTTCCCGACATTACGGTGACCGACCAAAGTCGTTTGCGTGAAATCATCTGGCACGAGCGCCGTTGTGAACTGGCTATGGAAGGATGGCGCCGGGATGACTTGATGCGTCAGAAACGTTTCGGTGAAGTGATGCATGCGTATGCACAAAAATATGACACCTCTAAAGGGCGAAATTTTGATGATGCGCGTGATTACCTGCTTCCTGTACCGCAAGGTGAAATCGATCGGACAAACGGTATATTAGTTCAGAATCCGGGATATTGATAATTATCTCAGGTTGCAGTTGCTTATATATGTACCTGCCAATGCATATACTTCCATCGGCCGGTGCATATATAATCCCTACATCCGTCAAACACAGCTTCATAAGTGCGCAGAGTATAAACACTGCTTTGTGTCTTATGAAGCTGTGTTTTAGTCATTTTACACTACATTCTTTTTTCGGCTAAAAATTTTATGTCTTATCAGACAAAAGAAATTGAAAAAACACTATCTTTGTATCTTATACTATGACTGCATCCATGAAAAATAAACATTTACCATATCACCTGCTACTTGTTTTATTACTGATAATTGCATATCCGGCATATAGTGAGGATACTTATGTTTCCAAACAATTATCAAACATCAACGGATTGAACAACAATTCGGTCAATTGCATTATAGAAGATTCAGAACATACTATTTGGATTGGAACGTGGGACGGACTTAATGCCTATAATGGGCGTTCTTTCATCTCTTTCAGGTACAGCAGAGTAGATCCCAATACCCTAAGTAACAATGTCATTCGTCAAATTATTGAATCTGGCGAATACCTATGGATAGCTACAGACAACGGCATCAATAAATTAAACAAACAAACCCGAACGGTCACACGCTATTATTTAGGTAATAAAATACCTCAACAGGAACGTTCTTATATTTTGGCTCAAACACCGGACGGAGATATTTACTGTTTCGTAAAAGGGCGCGGACTATTCCTATATCACGCAGATAAAGACGAATATATTCCACAGACTTTGAACGCAGCCTCTAGTGCCGAATTTACAGATTTTCTCATCGATAAATCCGGCCATGTGATATTCCTTACAAATACCGGTCATATAAAGGCGGCTTCCCATATCAATAAACTGATAAAGGGAAGCTCCTCCTTAAACGAACTTCCTTTAGAAAAAGTCAGCCGTATATTGCTGTCAGAAGAACATCTGATTGCGTTGACTCCGCAAACGGTTTCCATATTCGACAAAGAACTGAAAACCATTTCTACCATCAACCTGCAAACAGATAAGGAAGCGGCTTGCGCCATTTTAGAAAACCAAAAATTATATGTAGGTTTTATCGGAGGAGGGTGTATATGTTACGATTCATTAAACGGAAAGTATCAGCAATTAACAGATATACCACAACAGGCCTCTGTATTATGCCTTTATAATGGAAGTCAACAAATCAGATGGGTAGGTACAGACGGGCAAGGAATTATCCAACTATATCCCTATGAAGTTCTGTTTTCAACCGTGAAGACAGACAATCCCGTACGGTGTTTTACCGAAGATGAAAGCCAACGCATTTTGGTAGGAACCAAAGGTAGTGGTATCAAATTGTTCGACAAGCAGAACCGGAAATTTCATTCATTTCTGGATGAAACACATGGATTGAAATCAATGTCGGTCTATGCTCTGAAAAAAGAATCACAATAACGATATCTTTATCGGTTCCGAAGGTAAAGGTATTGATATTTTATATGCAGGGGAAAAAAAGGTTGAACCACTATATATTCCTCAACAATACCCAGCCTTCCAATCGGTATACAGTATCTGCTTTACTCACCATGATTCGCTGTTGTGGGTAGGAACATCCGGATATGGGCTTATCAAGATAAATCTGACAAAAGAGCGAGGCAAATACAAAGTGTCAGGTTTCAAGCAATACACTTCCGAAGTAGCAGACATTCCATTGAACAACGATATCGTATATACCATATCCGATGATACTTCTGGAGATTACGTCTGGTTCGGGACACGTGGTGGAGGACTCAACCGTATCGACTTGTCAAACAATAAAATAGAATCCTTAGAAGAATTTTATACATCCGTACAGCTTACGAACAATGATGTTCTATGCTTATGTTCAAATCCTGACGGACTTTGGATAGGCACAAGTTATGGTTTAAACAGATTACAATGGAAAGGAAAAGTTTTGATGGAACAATATGCCGAGCAACTGATAAACAAAACCATTCACGGCATACTGAAAGACCCTAAAGGCAACATTTGGGCAAGTACTAACCAAGGTATTTTTCAATTGGATGTAGCTACGGGAAACATAACCGACTACACATTTAATGACGGTCTGCATAATGACGAATTTGCCGATGGGTCTTATTTTTGCGACTCAAAAAATACGTTTTTCTTTGGTGGAGCAAACGGTTTCACATATTTCAATCCTGAAAACATCCATTTGCGCACATTCAATCCAACCATAGTCTTGGATGAATTGAAAATATTCAATGTTAATGAAAATATTCCTTCACGTATAAAAAACGGTATCTTGAAGCTAAACTATGATGAACGTTCTTTTGTCTTGAAATTTTTGACAAAAGATTTTATAAAAAACGAAAATTGTGAATATGCCTATCGATTCAGCAATATTTCTTCTGATTGGATTTTTTTGGGAAACAATCCTAATATCAGCTTTGCACAATTGGTTCCCGGAACTTATAAACTGGAAGTAAAAACTACTAACGGTGACAAAGTTTGGGGGAATAATCTATATAAACTGACAATAAAAATAAATCATCCTTGGTGGTTCAGTATACCGGCTATCATCATTTATGTTATGTTCTGCATTATTATAGCCTACATTGCCAGGCATGTTATTATTGGACGTATCCGGCTCGGCAAACAGATTCTGATAACACGGATGGAAAAAGAACATGAACAAAAATTGTACGAGTCAAAACTGGATTTCTACGCCAATGTAGCACACGAGTTTTTCACTCCTCTTACTCTTATCTATACCCCTGCGCAGTATTTGTTGGAACAAAAAGGATTAAGCGAAGAGATGCACAAATATCTTGCCATTATAAAAAATAATGCGGAACGTATGCAACGGCTTATCCGTGAACTGGTAAATTTCCGGAAAGCAGGTGACGAAAACTTGGATTTGTGTCCTGAAACCATTGATGTAGAGCGGTTGGTACTTGCGGTCACCGACAATTATGTCGACATTTTTAAGGAAAACAAAATCGACTTTCAAATAAAGATTGACAAGAATTTTTCCCTATATTCAGATCGTAATTCGCTGGAAAAAATACTTTTCAATCTTTTGTCAAATGCATTTAAATATACTCCACGTTCGGGATATGTATGGATAGAGGTCACTGAAGAAAATGGTGATACGCTCTTATTTAAGATACGCAATTCGGGAAATGGGCTGACCGAAAAACAGATGCAGGAGATATTTGACCGCTATAAGATATTTCCGGCTTCCTCTGATGCAGGCAACACCATGAGCCACGGCATCGGACTAAATTTAACCAAACGCTTAGTCGGTATTTTAGGTGGCAAGATTTCGGTAGAAAGTATTGTAGGAAAATATACTCAGTTCCAGCTTATTATCCCTCCATTGCCAGCCGGAACTGCTTCTCTCCTGTTGGATACGCCAATCGAAGAAGCAATGGAGGAAAGCCCTAAAGAAGACAAAATCTTCTATGGAAAATACGCAAATGTCTTAATAGTAGAAGACGATGCACATCTGCGGGATTTGTTGCGCGATATTCTAAAGGGATATATTGTGTTCGAGGCGGCAGATGGCAAAGAGGCATTGGAGAAAATAAAGAAAACTCATCCAGACATCATTCTTACAGACATCATCATGAATGGAATGGATGGTTTTACTTTCATTCAGGCTGTCAAGAGCGATCCGAACATTAGCTACATCCCATTGGTTGTCATCTCTGCTAAAAATTCGGTTGAAGATCAGATAAAGGCGAGTAACCTGGGTGCCAACAGTTATCTGACAAAGCCTTTCCATCCACTTCAAATCAAATCGACCATCGAGAACCTGATATCCAGACAGGAGTCTTTACGTAATTATTTTTATTCTAGCTTATCATCCATTAAAGTCAAAAACGGAAAGACATTACATGCTAATGATGAAGAACTAATAGAAAACGTTTACCGGCTTATTACTGAACATATTGATGAAGAGGCTTTGAGCCCTGTTTGGATTGCAGAAAGTTTGGGAATGAGCAAAGCCACTTTCTATCGTCGTCTGAAAGAAGTGCTGGATAAGACTCCCAGTGAATTTATTCGGGAAATCAGGTTGGACTATGCCGCCAAATTGTTGCGCACCACACAAATTACCGTATCTGAAATCATGTTTCGTGCCGGCTTTTCCAATAAGTCTTATTTTTACCGTGAGTTCCAAAAGCAGTACAACGATTCCCCAAAAGATTATCGGAATAAAGCTGGTACAGAGCGAAATCTACCTTAAAAAGTAGTTGAATTAAAAAAGGTTGGGATGGTATTGATATGAAAAGAAGCCCCGCAGTTCAAGCATAACACTTGGTGGCGGGGCTTGACATTTCATGAGAGTATCAGAGGAAAACGCAGTCATTGGGGGTTACTTCAATTCTTTCCTCAGTGTTTCTATGTCAGTTATATAAGGGAATGTAGCGTTCCTTCCGTTAGGGAGTTGAATGGTTTGTAGGTTCAAGTCTTTGATATGAATTTCTTTTGTATTTTCTAATCCGAATGTAAGGTATTCATTTCCAGAAGGAGAGAAGCCTTTGGATAATAAATCAGCAGCTGTTACGTAAGAAGGGGCTTCAGGAGTGAGTTTGTATAAGAAACGGCTTTTTTATGATGCAATAACAGATAGGCGGGAACGGGCATGCCTGCTGGCATTTGCAGGGCACCGCGCCTGAATCCAGAACGGACATAATAGAGTTTATTTTGCAAAGTCAGATGCAATTGTTTTTCATCCTTATAGTAGCCTACTAATACGAATTCTTTTCTGCTGAATGGATAGAAGTGAAGGCGTTTTTTATATTCAGGGCTATGAATTTAGCCAAACGGGGAGGTACGGCATTGCCAACCATTTTATAACCTTCTTGTATGTCGTTGTAAAAGAAACGGAAACTATCGGGAAAGCTTTGTATTCTGGCGCATTCCCTTACGCTGAACCGGCGGTATAAATGCTCATATCCGACTGCAAATATACGTTTGTGTGGGGATATATATTTCATGGTCGGAGCTTGCGGATGTAAAGGACAGTTCTTGGCTTGTGCCTGAATAGTAAATGAAACTTCATTCCATGCACGTACCCGATTGCGTGACATGAACTTTGCATCAAACGGTCCTGTGAAAACATCATGGTTAAGCCAACGTCCGTATGTTTGGTTTACGGTGTCGCCATCTGCATAAAAACGAGGGACTTCATTGATGTCTCCTATCGCTTTCTGTAAAGTTACATGAGCATTCTGTAAAGGATGTGGAAAGTGAAAATTGCAATTCAAGTCTTTTAGGAATCCTACGACAAATACCCGGTAACGGTCTTGAGGAATGCGGAAATCTGCTGCATTCAATAAGGCGTAGCTTACAATATAACCGACTTTTTTCAAGAATAGAAAGAAAAGATAAAAACGTTTGCAGATGTTTGTCGCTGATGATACCTTTAACATTTTCGATAACAAAAAATTTAGGTTGCTTCTCTTTTATTAACCGGACATAATCAAGGAATAGCTTTCCGCGCTCGTCGTTTAAGCCAAGTTGTTTACCTCCTTCACTCCATGATTGGCAAGGGGGACCTCCGATAAATCCGTCACAATCAGGAATGTCGGAGGCATGTAATTCCCGAATATCTGATTTGCATAAAATGGTATTCGGATGGTTGTACTGGTAAGTTTCATGTATAGAAGCCTCGATGTCATTTGCCCAAATAACCTATTCCGGCTTGTTCGAAACCGAGGTCTAATCCGCCACAACCTGAAAAGAATGAAGCTACTTTCATACAATTATGTCATTTTATTCAGGTTGAATGGCACCTTTTTCTATCAATGTTTTTTTGATTTGTAAAGCTACATGATAAGCCAGGTTGACCGGAACTGCATTGCCAATCATCTTATAGCCGTAGTTTACGTCATCGTAAATGAATTTGAAATTATCCGGGAAGCTTTGTATGCGTGCTACTTCACGGACGCTCATTCGCCTGTAAAGATGCTCGTATCCTTCTGCGAACTTTTGCAGGTTTTTCTCTACTTTAATCATTTTAGGAGCTTGAGGATGCAGTTGGCATTGCCGTCCGCTTGCCTGTACCGTAAAACCGGGTTCGTCCCATGAGCGAACTCGGTTGCGCGACATGAATATAGGAGAATATGCTCCTGTAAAATATTCATTATTGGGCACAATGCATGCATCTCCGTTCGTTTTGTTTTTGTCTCGTGCAGGAATAGCTGTGTCTTGTAAATCCCAAATACATTCACGTAAAGTCGGTTTGTGTTTAAGCGGGGTCGGGTACTTGAAATCGTGAATGTTCAAGTCTTTCCGGAATCCGATGTAAAAAACTCGGTCTCGGTCTTCGGCAACATCGTAATCATTGGCATTCAGCATTTTCAGATTTACGTCATAACCGGCTTCATCAAATAGTTTCATAAAGCCGCTTACTGCACTAGAATGGCGTTTGGCTAACATCCCTGATACATTTTCTGCTACAAAAAACAGGGGCTGTTTATCTTTAAGTATGCGGATATATTCATAAAACAATTGTCCGCGAGCATCTTCAATGCCTTTTAAAGAACCGGCTTCGCTCCACGATTGGCAGGGAGGACCGCCGATGATACCGGTAATGCCATCAGGAAATTCAGAAGATGGGATATTCCGTATATCTCCTTCTATCAGTTTAACATCAGGAAAATTTATCCGATAAGTTGGGCATATTTTGGCATCAAGTTCATTGGCGATTATCGTTTTGAATCCTGCATAATGGAAACCTAAATCCAGACCTCCGGCTCCGGAGAATAAACTAATTAATGTCATCATAATTAATTCCAGAAACAATTTAAAGTGATGATGGTTATTGGCATACCGATTATTTGAATGTCAAATTTTAGCGATGGCTCAACATCGTTTTTTGCGTTATGTATTCGGAAAGAGAATTGCCAGCCTTCATCCATATAGAGTTCAACTGTATTTTGACTTCCTGGCACAAAATCTAAATTAACAATTCGGGTAGGCAGAGACACTATGGGGATGATTTTTGCAGGTTTTTGCGTTTGGCTTGCCGACCCTAATGTGCCGTGTAAGTTATAAGATTGGATTTTTGTATTCCGCTCTTTGTCGATGCTGATAATTTTATAAAAGTCATATTCCCCTAAAAGATATTTGACTAACTTTCCGGGAATGTTTTTATGTTCTGCATATTGGCGTTTGATTTCATTGATGAATGCTTTCAACAACGGGATATAAACGTCTTTTTCTTTGTTTGGCAATTCTTTAAATTTCAAATGTCGCTTTTGGCAGGCTTTCAGATAGTCGAATGCAGAGCGTATTTCTTTCCAATAATCTGGTGAACAAGGTATGCCGTACCATTTGCTGCCAAAATCCAACCGGTCACTTAACCTGCTATGTTTTACGGCAAAATGATTATGTTTTAGGCTTAATCCGATTTCCCAATGGATGCGGTTGCGTATAATTAAAATGTCACGTACATCTCCGCTTTCCCCTTTTTTATCGGTTTGTATCAATAATTCCAATACATCTTCCCCTTTTTCGATAATCCGTGGTTCTAATGTGAATATTTTGGCAACAGCTGCGTACGCACTTGTTTTATAGATATTCTGTATATTGGTAGTTAATTTATCCCATGCTCGTTGAGCAGCATAATAACTGCTGTTTGTAACGATTCTTGCCGGACGGATTTTATTTGTCTCTTCTTGAAGGGTAAGTAAGCAAATAAATTCGTAAGCTCTGCCTTGGATGTTACTTTTGTCGCTCATGGTTGTGTTATATAAATGAGTAGCAAAAGTATTAAAAACATTTGAATAATGCCATATTTTGTGCTTTTATTTTGTAATACTGTTGGAATTGGCGTAACTTTCGGGACAGAAATGATATGCAATGGACAAACTAACTAAAGAACAACGTCATCGGTGTATGGCTGCTATCCGCGGCAAGGATACCAAGCCGGAAATGATAGTCCGAAAATATCTGTTTTCGAGAGGATTCAGGTACAGGCTGAACCATTCCCGTTTGCCCGGTCATCCCGATATCGTGTTGCGGAAGTATCGGACGGTTATCTTTGTCAATGGTTGTTTCTGGCACGGGCATGAAGGATGCAGGTATTCGCATTTGCCTCGGACGAATGTTGCTTATTGGCAAGCGAAAATAGGGCGGAACAAAGAACGTGACAAGCGGGAGCAATGTGAACTGGCAAAAATGGGCTGGCATTGCATTACCGTGTGGGAATGTGAGCTGAAACCGGCGAAAAGAAATGAAACATTAGAGTCTTTGGCATATACCTTGAATCATATTTATTTGAAAGACCGCTCCATTGTCCGTTATGAATTTCCTGAAGAAATTCCTATAATAGCTGCAGAGCCGGAACCGGAATATTAATGCCAAGTCAGGATGAAATGATAAAGAAGGCCTTATCTTTGTATGGCGTTGTGTTTTTTTATTGGATAAATGTATAGGTGATGAAAACGGTATTGATTTTAGTATTCTTTTGGGCATCCGCTATGTTGGGTTATGGACAGGAGCAAGTATTTGATATGGATACTGATGGAAATATCACTATCAAGAGGAAGTATGTTGAAACATATCCGGTTAAAAAGTATAAGAATACTTCTCCTTACATTCGAATGTCGGATGAAAGCGAATATACGTCTAATGGAGACAGATACGACATAGAATGCTTGAAATACAGGAATTGGGAAAATGATCGAGACATACACCTTATTCGTATAAGCTGCCAAGGAAAGGAAATATGTAGTTTGGAAAACAACGAAGGTTGGGGATACCTGACGAATGAGCCTGATGTTGATGTAAGGAAAACGTCTTTCTATTATAAAATAGACCAGGGTGAGGATTCCATGGCATTGTTGTTTATCGGCACTTATATAATGAGCCAACCGCCTCGCCTGACTATACTTGTTTTGAAAAAAGGGAATGAAACCATATTTACGTTACAGGCCAACACGGTAGAGTATAGGGATGTCGGTGTGCCATGCGACTCGCCGGAACTTCATACGTTGGTGTTTAAGGAGGGGATGATTTATTACGAATAGTTTAGGAAGGAGCAATGGGTTATTTAATGAAACAAGGTTTGTAAATGATGAAAAAAAATTGTATTACTGGTAGTTGTTTTGTATGTATACGTGATAAATATGTATGCCCAGTCTGAAATTTGTGTTATATTTACTTCTACCCAATCTGAAGTAAAAGGAGTGATACATTACATAAGTCCTAAAGATAGCCAACGGTTTTGTGACAGGGTACATATATTTACACTTTTAGACCGCACGAATAAGGCGCAAAAGTATTCTTATGTTTTTGTGTATACACCTCTACGAAGCGAAGATTTGGTATTTTTGAGGGATACAACATTTTTGAAGGAAGTGCCCTTAATAGATTGGGATAAAGTTTCATCAAAGCAAGAAGCAGAGCCATTATATGAATCTATTTTATCTTGCGATAGAATCTATTTTATTGACCGGACGGAAACGGTTGATGGGAAATTAAAGGTTTATCCTGTTAAAAAATGGAAACCGGCGATGTATTAATTGATAAATATGCTATGGAATAAATGAAATTTATTCGTATCTTTGGACATATAAAACTGATTTCAGTAAACGGATAACTATTAAAAGCCATGACTTACCAATTTAAAATTCAGATTAAAGGTATCACCAAACCGCCTGTATGGCGGAGGGTGCTGGTACCGGATTCTTTTACTTTCCAGCAATTCCATTTCGTAATCCAAGAAGCCTTTGGGTGGGAAAACGCGCATTTGTATTCTTTTTCCGACAAAGCTTACGGCGGTTCTTTCTATATATCCGAACCGGATGAGATGGATGCTTTCTCTTTCGCTCCAAGAAAAGATGCAAGTAAGTTGAAATTGCGTACTTTTTGGGGAAAAGATTCCTCGAAAAGTCTGGTTTATTGGTACGACTTCGGGGATGACTGGATACATACGATCAAATTGGAGGCCGTATCCGATGAGGCTCTCTTGCATGCCCGTTGTCTGGCAGGTAAGGGAACTTGCCCTCCGGAAGATTGTGGCGGTGTGCCCGGCTATGAATATATGAAGGGATTGTTGGAAGAAGACCCGGAATCGGAAGAAGCTCAAGAAATGCGTGAATGGCTTGGGCTGGAAGACGATGAGACTTGGGATGCCAATTACTTTAATCTTGAAGCAACGAACCTGTTTTTGTCTCAGCTATAAGGGTGACATAACGTATCAAGTCCCGGCACAAAACATGATGCCTTGTGCCGGGACTTGCTGTATTGACTCCGTTTTAGGGAATTATCTGATTTCCTTGATGGCTTCTACCAGGCGTGTGAAGTCTTCGGGGAATACATCGCCGATGTTTCCGATGCGGAAGGTATCAGCTTGAGAGATTTTACCCGGATAGATGACAAAGCCTTTCGCTTTCAGTTTCTGATAGAAATCCTTAAAGTCGAAGTCTGATGAGGGATAATAGAACGAGGTGATAACGGGTGATTGCTCTTCATCGGCCAGCAGGGTGCGGAAACCGAGTGAGCGCATTCCTTCTACCAAGACACGGTGGTTTTCGCTATAGCGGGCGTGGCGTGCGGCGATGCCTCCTTCGGCTTTCAGTTCGTTGAGAGCTTGCATGAAGGCGCGCACCACATGAGTAGGCGAGGTAAAACGCCATTTTCCATGTCCTTTTTCCATGGTTTCCCATTGGTCGTAGAGGTCGAGCGAGAGCGAACGTGCTACGCCTTTGCATTGCTCCAAGAGCGAACGGCGTGCCAAGATGAATCCGAATCCGGGAACGCCTTGGATGCATTTGTTGGCAGAACTAATCATGAAGTCGATGCCTAATTGCGCCATATCGATGGGTACTCCCCCAAAGCTGCTCATGGCATCTACTATCAACACTTTATCGTGGCGTTTTACAACCTCGGCGATGGCTTCCAGCGGATTGAGCACACCCGTAGTGGTTTCGCAATGCACTACCGATACGTGTGTCACTTCGGGATGCTCGTTCAGGTATGCGTCTACCTGTGCCGGGTCTACCTGTTGGGTCTCGTCGAACTTCATCAGGTGATAGTTCAGGTGATAATAGTCGGCTATTACCCCCATGCGTTTGCCGTATGCACCGTTGGCGGCAACCAGCAGGTGGTCTTCGGGGCGGATGACCGAGCCTAATGTCGCTTCTACGCAAAAGCTTCCGCTTCCTTGCATCAGTACGGCGGTATATTCTTCGGGGCGGCTGCTTGCCAATTCTACCAGTTCTTTGCGGATTACTTCCACGATGCCTACGTTATAGTCTTCGTCCCACGTGCACCAGTCGCTCATCATGGCTTCTTTTACGGTTTCACTTGTGGTTAACGGTCCGGGGGTCAATAATAAATACGGTCTCATGTTGTATATAGGTTGATATTTAGTTTATTTTTTAGGAGTTAAGAAGTTAAGGAGTTATCACTTCGCTTTGCTCCGTTAGAAGTTAAGCCAATAGTAAGTCAAAGAACCGTATACACAGAGGTATTGGCTTAACTCCTTAACTCCTTTAATTAAAAGGTGTATTATCGGTTATTCGTTGTTCATGCGTGCGTTAATGGCATTGATGAGGGCAGGAAGTTCCTTGATGGAATCCACTACATAGTGTGCTCCGGCGGCATACATGCGGTATCTTACTTCTAGCATACGTGCTTTCAGTTCTTCTTCGGGCATGTTTTGCACTTCTTCTTCGGTCAGTCCCAGTTCGTTGCTTCCCAAGATGACTCCCACGCTCCATACGCCGGCGTTTACGCCTTCCTTGATGTCGGAAATCGTATCTCCGTATTTCAATACCGAGAAGCGGGAAGGAATGGCGAGGTCGCACATATTCTTATAAATCATATAAGGTGCAGGGCGTCCGGCGGGCAGGTTGTCCGAGGTGACGCAATTGTCTACCTTGTATCCTTGCTCGGCGGCGGAAGGGATGACGATGTCCATCATCTCTTGGGTATATCCTGTGGTGGAGCCTATCAGGATGCCCATGCCACGCAGGGTGTCGATGGTTTCCACTACATGCGCTATCGGACCCGAATAGTTGCGCAGGGTGCTGAAAAGCAGACGTTGGAATTCGGCGTAGCAGGATTGGATATCATTTTCGTTATAGTCACGTCCGTATTTTTCGCGGAACGCCTGGCTTACGTGGTCGATACGGAACAGGGCACGGATTTCTTCAATCTTGGTCAGCCCCATGTGGGCACGTGTTTCGGCGGCGCTCACTTCGAGTCCCAGCGTACGGAAGCTTTCGATGAAAGCCGATACCGGTGCAAAACATCCATAATCTACGGCGGTTCCCGCCCAGTCTAAAATCACACATTCAATCTTTTTCATATAGCAGAAGTTGTTAAGTAGATATTATTTTCTTTTTCATTCTTTCTTGTTTCAGGTTGTTCCGCCTTTTCGGGCAGGGGGCCTTGCTTGCGTTTTCGGGCATAAATCATGTAAGCCAGCGAACCGATGAAGGCCAGGCAACATGCCGTTCCGATGAACAGGCTCATGTGGTTGTAGAAGGATGTCCAGTCGATGTGAGAGGCGCAGAATTCCTTGAAGAGCAACAAGCCGAGTGTGCCTAAATAGCCTACAAAATCGATGGTAATGATGAAGAACCCCACGTTTCCCTTTATCTTGAAGCAGGCGATGAAGCGTTCGAAGAAGATGGTCTGGAAGCTCAGGTAAGCGATGTCCAGGCAAAGGCTTTGAAGGAAGAGCCAGATGGTGGTGGGGATATGCTCGTTTCCTTCGGTTGCCCCTAAGAACGCCAAGGTTCCCATACCGAATGTAGAGAGTATCAATAACATGCAAAGCACCTTCAGGTGATTGTAGGTTGTGGCGAGCAAGGCGAATACAGCCAGCAGGACAAAGGTCGCTATCGAGTCGATTTGCGCGAATGCCCACGAAGAGATGGTCTGTACATCGATGATGCATACGATAAAGTCTTCCTTGATGTCGCGTTGTACGGTGAGCAGGAGGTTGGCTCCGAAAAGCAGGATGAGCAGGGGCATGAACCGGCGGAACAATGCCCAGCGCTGGTGCCCGTTCAGTGTGACGCGTTCCGAACGCGAAGCGATGTCGGCTTCCGTAGGTCTGGGGAAGCGGGTCATCATCCATCCGGTGAAGCAGAGCAGGGGAAAAGCCGCGGCTCCGATGAGGGCAGGCATCCAGAACTCGCTCACGTGAAGCTGGTTGAGCGCATAAAAGGCCTAACGATTTCGCCACGCCCGAGCTGAGCGCCATGCTTACGCCCATGATGCTGGCAAGGATTTCGGTGGTGCGCCGCCCTTCGAGGAAACTGAATATCACTCCCCACATGCAGCCCAGCGAAAGCCCGTTGAAGTAGAGCGCCACTATATTATAAGGTATAGGGAGCACGCCGAAAGCGATGAGCGAGATTTCGGACAAAGCAGCCGAGCCGATGATGAACTTCAGGCGTCCTTCGGGCCTAATTCGGAAATGTATTTGATGCCTAATAACTTTGCGCTTACATAACCCAGCAATTGGATGATGCTGACGGCTATCTTGTAGTCCATCCCGTACACTTGTAGCCCTTCGAACTCTGCCGCTGTGAAAGGCTTGCGCAGGGCATAGACCAGGGAATAGGAAAGCAGGGCTGTGCCTCCTGCCCAAAGCACGAAGAGCCAGTCGGGCATCGGCTTTTTGTTTCCGGGTATGGTTTGTGTTTGAGTTCTCATGTTTCTGTTCTCGTTTTGATTCCGGTGCAAAAGTAGGGCCTTGCCGTCAAGGGAAAAATGAATAAAGCAGGAATCATATTCGTGTAACAATTCAGAAACATCCCTGAAACGGTTCTTTTACAAAATAGACATGACACTGACATGGAAATGAAACCGGTTTGTAATATGAGGAAGCGTTACAATTACAATTAATTGAAAACCGTTTCCATGTAAGCCAACCGATGGAGCGAACTTCTTTTTAAAATTATATATTATATATATTATATAATATATATAATATATAATTTCTATGTTGTCTCAGTCTTCCCTCATTGGAATCTGGAATCGCCTTGTTGAAATACACTTTTGTAATTGTCATTTGTAACAATTGTAACGCTTCGTGTCTTCCAAACTTGCATATACAGGCACATGCCGGTGCAGCTATATGCATCGGGCAACGCAACTATCTGCATGATTCGGGGCGGATATTTGAAGAATTTTGATTAACTTCGTGCCCAAACCCTGTTTTTATTATGGAGGAATTGAAAGAAATATACGACCGCATGACATTCTTGCGCCAGAAAGGCGTCAAGATGAAGGACATGGCGGAACGGGCAGGCTTTTCGCCCAGCGTCTTGTCGGCTATTTATTCGACGGTGCTTCCCGCTTATTTCAAGAACCGCGAGAAAGGGATGGGCGAGGAAGAGGCGTTGAACAATGCGCTGGTGTGGGTGAACAATGTGTCGAAAAAGAAATTGCTCGGTTCGCTTGCCCGATTGAAAGACTCTTTGTTCTCCACGGATTATCAGGCAAAGGCGGTTCCGGAAGATGCCCGATGCCCGTTTCTCGTACAGTTGGAAAACAATGTGCAGGAGACGATGGGGCGTGTGTTCAACTTCAGCGGCATTTACATCAGCTATAGCATTTCGTCGGGGAGCCGGAGCCTGAAGATTGAACCCTACCTGATTGCCCCTGCCGAGAACGGCAATTATGTGGAGGTGGGGCATAACAATGCGTATGGGGTGACCCATTGGGGTACGGCTTTGATGAACGGCTTCAACCACCTGTACCTGATGTTCAACGAGAACCCTTCGCCCCAACTCTCTTTGTTCTACATTTGCCTGAAGCTTCCGATGTACGACCGTCCGCCTTTCTTGCGCGGCCTGTACATGTGTTTCGACTATAATTACAATCCCGTGGCGCGGCGCATCCTTTTTGTAAAATATTCGGACAGCATAGCGCGCGACGAGTTTTTGAAACTGAAGGGAGAACTGAAGGCTCCGGAGGTGCTGGATGAAAAAGAAAAGGCATATTACGATTATACCTGTCAGGCGGAAGATATTATCCGTATGTGCAACATTCCTTCGCCTCGGATGACGGAAGAAGACTTAATCGTAGAGAAGAAGATACTTTCGCTATGAAACGTTTTTAACAGAATATGATAGCGGAATGACTTGGTTTTAGTGAATTTTTATTACTTTTGTAGCATGGCTAAGGGGTAAGGCACTTAAAGAATGCAAAGAAAGAAAAATGAAACAAAATCGAAAAACATGTTGAAAGACATACTTTTTTATTTGTTTAGTTCAAAAAAAGGCCTCACCTTTGTAGCGTTATCCTGAAAACAATCTTTTTACCTTAAAAAAAAACTAATACCTATTGAAAACTTAAAAAAGCTTCTTTGTGAAAAGAGGCTTTTTTTATGCCCGTATGTTTGCGCTTTTTTATAAATTTTTCCTCAACCTTATCTGTTGATTTACGAAAATCGCTACTTTTGTATGATTTAAAATTTGAGTTATGGCACAACCATTGGCAGAGCGGATGCGTCCGAAGACGTTGGACGATTACATAGGTCAGAAGCATTTGGTGGGAGAGGGGGCTGTGTTGAGGCGCATGATTGACGCCGGGCGTATCTCTTCCTTTATTTTATGGGGTCCTCCGGGAGTAGGGAAGACTACATTGGCTCAGATTATAGCCAACCGGCTGGAAGTTCCTTTCTATACGTTGAGTGCGGTCACTTCGGGAGTAAAAGAAGTGCGGGATGTCATAGAGAAGGCTCGTAACGGGCGTTTTTTTTCCAGCCAAAGCCCGATTCTGTTTATCGACGAGATACACCGGTTCAGCAAGTCCCAGCAGGATTCCTTGCTGGGAGCGGTAGAGACGGGAGTGGTGACACTGATAGGAGCTACTACGGAGAACCCTTCGTTCGAGGTCATCCGTCCCCTGCTTTCGCGATGCCAGCTCTATGTGTTGAAACCGCTCGAGAAAGACGATTTGCTGGAACTGCTTCATCACGCGCTGGAGAAGGACAGTATATTAAAGGAGAAACACATCGAACTGGAAGAGACCGATGCGATGCTCCGCTATTCGGGAGGTGACGCGCGGAAGTTGCTTAATATTCTGGAACTGGTGGTAGAGGCGGACGATTCGGAGCCGGTTGTGATTACGGACGAGAAAGTGGTGGAGCGTTTGCAGCAGAATCCGTTGGCATACGATAAGGACGGGGAGATGCACTACGATATTATTTCGGCTTTCATCAAGTCCATTCGGGGAAGTGACCCGGACGGAGCGCTTTATTGGCTTGCACGCATGGTAGAAGGGGGCGAGGACCCGGCGTTCATTGCCCGGCGTCTGGTTATCTCGGCATCCGAAGATATCGGCTTGGCGAACCCCAACGCCTTGCTTTTGGCAAATGCGGCATTCGATGCCGTGATGAAAATCGGTTGGCCCGAAGGGCGTATCCCTTTGGCGGAAGCTACGGTTTATCTTGCGACAAGCCCGAAGAGCAATTCGGCATACATGGGCATCAATGCGGCGCTCGAAACCGTGCGCGATACAGGGAACTTGCCTGTTCCCTTGCACTTGCGGAATGCTCCGACCAAGTTGATGAAGCAATTGGGATATGCCCGGAATTATAAATATGCACACGATTATAAAGACCATTTTGTGGTGCAGCAATTCTTGCCGGACGGGATTCAGGCACAACGTTTCTGGCATGCGCAAGAGAATCCGGCTGAACAGAAGCTGAAGGACCGCATGGTGCAGTTATGGGGAGAAAGATTTAAAGAATAATTAAAGAATAAATGTATGAAAATAGTAGTATTGGATGGATATACCTTGAATCAAGGCGAACGGGATTGGGAAGAATTGAACGAACTGGGAGAGGTGACGGTGCACGACCGTACGGTGCAGGAGGACGTGGTGCGGAGAGCCGCAGGAGCCGAAGTGGTATTGACGAATAAAGTGGTGCTCAACCGTTCTGCAATCGAGCATTTGCCCGACTTGAAATATATCGGCGTATTGGCTACAGGATATAACATCGTTGATTTGGACGCTGCCCGCGAGCGGGGGATTGTAGTGACCAATATTCCCGCATACAGTACCGATTCGGTGGTGCAAATGGCTTTTGCCCATATTTTGAACATTGCGCTTCGGGTAGGCCATTATGCGCGTGAGGTCCAAAATGGGGTATGGAGTGCCCAGCCTGACTTTTCGTATCGCGACACGCCTCTGATAGAACTGAAGGGGAAACGTATCGGATTAATCGGTTTCGGCCATATCGGTCAGGCTATGGCTAAGGTGGCTTCGGCGTTTGGCATGAAAGTGGTGGTTTGTCCGCATAATATGAATATGAAATTGCCGAAAGAATACGAGAAGGCGAAGCTGAATGATGTGTTTTCTACATGCGATATCGTGAGCCTGCATTGCCCCTTGACTTCCGAAACCAAAGAGATGGTGAATTCGTTCCGTTTATCCTTGATGAAGCAAGGAGCGATTCTGATTAATACGGGCAGGGGAGGCCTGATAGACGAGAAGGCGTTGGAGCGGGCTTTGATGAGCGGCAAGTTGCTTGGTGCAGGACTGGATGTGCTCTCGTCCGAACCGCCCTCGCCGGGAAATCCGCTTTTGAAGTTAAAGAATTGTTTCATTACGCCTCACATAGCGTGGGCTACTCATGAAGCCCGGGAAAGGCTTATGGCGCAGGTGGTAGAGAATCTGAAAGCATGGATGAACGGTACACCTATTAATAATGTATTGGAGGGTTGAGCATGACGAAAGAAGAGCGGATAGCGAAAGCGGTGTCTTTATTCAAGGAAGGATATAATTGTGCACAGTCGGTAGTAGGCGCATACGCCGACTTGTATGGCTTTACACCCGAGCAGGCGTTCCGGATGTCGGCCTCGTTCGGAGCCGGAATCGGGCGGATGCGCCTGACATGTGGAGCCGCATGTGGCATGTTTTTGCTTGCGGGGCTGGAGCGTAGTGCAGTGGTAGGGGCAGACCGTGCAGGCAAGTCTGCCAATTATGCTTTGGTGCAGGAACTTGCCGCAAAGTTCAAGGAGCAGACCGGCACCTTGTGTTGTGGAGAGTTGTTAGGGCTGACCAAAAAAGAGCCGGTCAGCGCCATTCCCGAAGAGCGCACGCCGCAGTATTATGCCAAGCGCCCTTGTCCTCGCATGATAGAGCTGGCGGCGCGGATATTCGGTGACTTTTTGGAAGAACAGGGGAAGCTTGTTAAATAAATGTTACAAGGAAATGACGGAAATTTGTGTTTCTCGTTCATTTTTTGAAAGATAACCCAAAAGTTTTTCTTTAAAAAAGCACAAGTGGACGTTTTTTTCTGTATTTTTGCATCGATTATACAGACTTTTCTGAGTTAGAGTAGTTTTACGATTTAAAAGCAAAAGATTATGTTAAAAGAAAAAGCAGGTGTTATCGCCGGACAAATCTGGGAAGCACTGAATGGAAAAGAAAAAGGAATGACTCAAAAAGAGCTGAAGAAAGCAGCTAAGCTGAAAGCAGATAAAGATCTGTTTTTAGGATTGGGTTGGTTGTTGAGAGAAGACAAGATTGAAACGAAAGAGGAAGAGGGTGAATTGTCTGTTAAGTTGAAATAAGTAAAATCTTGCGAATTAAAAAAGCGCGTTGAAAAAGGTTCTCTTTTTCATCGCGCTTTTTCTTTAAACGGCATTATTCATCCGATATAATAGCTTAGTTCGATGTATAATGCAGATGCATGCTGTTGGTCTCCTTCTTCAAATTGGATTTTTCCTTCTCGTGCCAGCCATCCGATAGCGGCATTCAGTTCACGGTCACGCAATCCAGTTGCATTTTTCAATTCTTGGTATTCCCATTTCCGATTATCACCGTAGAGCAATCTCCAGATGATACCTGCGCTTTCGCCAATACTTTGCATGTTCATAATTGTATGTTTTTAAGGTGTAATAGTCCGGTTATAAGCTGAAAATCCCTTTTCTTGAAAGGGGCTTTGCCTAAACTTCATTACAAATATACTTCAAATTATGATAAATCCCAATATTTTTTGTAAATTAGAGGCGATTAATTAGATGTTTAACCTAAATCATTGCATTTATGAGAAAGTATTTGGCAGAAATGGTCGGGACAATGGTGCTTGTCTTGATGGGATGCGGAAGTGCGGTTTTTGCCGGAAATGCGGCGGACGCACTGGGTACAGGAGTAGGCACAATCGGAGTTGCCTTGGCTTTTGGCTTGTCGGTGGTCGCTATGGCTTATACCATAGGAAATGTTTCCGGATGCCATATCAATCCGGCTATAACGTTGGGGGTGTGGATGTCTGGGCGCATGAGCAGCCGTGATGCGTTGATGTATATGATATTCCAGATTATCGGCGGCATTATCGGTTCGTTGATTCTGGTGCTGTTGATTTCTACGGGCGGTCATGGAGGACCCACCATATCGGGTGCCAACTCGTTCGACCAAGGCGAGATGGCTCAGGCTTTTATTGCCGAAGCGGTGTTTACCTTTATCTTTGTATTGGTGGTGCTTGGTGCTACCGATGAAAAGAAAGGGGCGGGCAACTTTGCCGGTCTGGCTATCGGTCTGTCATTGGTATTGATTCACATTGTTTGTATCCCGATAACGGGCACTTCGGTCAATCCGGCGCGGAGCATTGGTCCGGCGTTGGTGGAAGGTGGACAAGCGCTCGAACAGCTTTGGCTTTTCATTGTAGCTCCGTTTATAGGTGCAGCGTTCAGCTCGTTGGTATGGAAAACCCTCGGTGGGGGCAGGTAAGATAAACGCTATCTGATAAAGACATAGAAATTAACAGACGGCGGGTGTGTCAAAATAGAATTGTCTATTCTGGCACACCCGCATTTTTTGAATACCGGTACTGAACCTTTCAAGCGCGCATGGATGCCCGATATCCTTAAAATACGGGCGTACGTGTCGTGTAACGTGACCGCCTGACTTATCCGATGCGACCGTCCGCTTCAGCTTGCATGAGCGTTCGCATTTTATTTTTTGTCCGGATAATCTTTTTTATTTTTTGTATTGCTTCTGTAATTGCATTCTCACGGTAATGTAACAGGGCTGTATCTGTTTTGAAGTGTAGAAGCCGTTTCTTTGCATTCGAAAACAAAAACGTAGTTAATTTTAACAAAGCAAAGGAACGAATGAAAAGTAAATCATTGATTTTTAGTCTGATGCTGGGTGCTTTCTGTTTAAGCGCAAGTGCCCAGAAAGTAGTGTTCGACTTCGGTGGGAAGGTGACCGACCCAAGCGGGAAGGGAATTGCCGGTGTCGTAGTGAACGATGGCATCAGCTTTACCAAGACCGATGCGCAAGGAGTTTGGTCTTTGGTATCGGATACGACACGGAGCAAGTTTGTGAGCATTTCGGTGCCTGCTTCTTGCGTTTTGCCGCAACAAGACGGATTGGCAGGAGATTATTATATATCGGTGCGTGCGTTGGCACAAGCAGAGGGGAAACATGACTTTGTGTTAGCGAAGCGTAAAGAAGTGGAAGAGCGTTTCCATTACATTGCTATATCCGACCCGCAAGTACGTAATGCCCGTCAAATGAAACGCTGGCGTCAGGAAACGGTACCCGATTTGAAAGAAGTTATCGATTCTTTAAAGCAGTCGCGTGAAGTGATTGCCATGACCTTGGGCGATTTGGTGTGGGACAACATGCCTTTGTTCGATGAATATCAAGAGTCGGTAAAAAATACCGGTGCTGTTTTCTTCCAATGCATCGGAAACCACGATTTCGATAAGCAATACCAAGACCTTCACAATATGGCGATGGGTACTCCGGTATACGGTGAAATGGTATACGGAAGCTATTTCGGCCCTACCGATTATTCGTTTAATATCGGCAAGGCGCACATTGTAACGATGAAAGACATCAACTATGTGGGCGGGAAGAATTATGTAGAAAGCCTTACAGGGCAGCAGTTGGAATGGCTGAAGAAGGATTTAAGTTATGTGCCCAAAGGAAGTCTGGTTATCTTGAACCTGCATGCGCCGGTATGGAATAAAGTGTCGCCGGGCGGAAATGTCCGTAACGCAGACGCTCTGAAAGAGGTGCTGAAAGATTATAAGGTGCATGTATTCTCAGGACATACGCATTTTCTCCAAAACAACGAAGTGACGCCTACGCTTTACGAGCACAATATCGGCGCAGCCTGTGGCGGCTGGTGGGCTGGCTGGGTAAACCAGTGTGGTGCGCCCAATGGCTATCTGGTAGTAGATGTAGATGGCGATAATGTGAAATGGCATTACAAGGCAACGCGCCGCGATTTCGCTTATCAGTTCCGTATATATAATAAAGGAGAGTTTACGGCTCAAAGCAGTTTTGTGGTAGCCAATGTCTGGGACTGGGACAGTGCTTGCCGTGTGGTATGGTATCAGGATGGCAAGCCGATGGGGGATATGGAACAGTTTGTCGGTTCGGATGAAGAGCGTGCTTCGCAACTGAAAGACCGCAGCAAGGCTGAACCCACGGCTCACTTGTTCCGTGCCATGCCTTCCGACGGTGCCAAGCAAATCAAAATAGAGTTTACCAACCGTTTCGGCGAAGTTTATTCGCAGACTGTGAATCTCTGATTATACGCATTTTTCTTTAATTCATAAACAATGAGAACATTAAAATCAGTAGTTGTATTCCTGATGCTGTTGGTGGCAGGAAGTGTGATGACGCTTTCCGCCCAAACCAGGACAATATCGGGAAAAGTGTTTGACTCGAACGACGAGCCTCTGATTGGGGTGACGGTCGCGGTAGAGAGTGCCACCATTGGAGCGATAACCGATATCGATGGGGCGTTTACGATTCAAGTGCCCGCAGGTAAAGTGGTCTTGAATGTGTCTTATATCGGTTTTGCATCGCAAAAGGTAACGGTTGCTCCCGACCAGTCGAGTGTAACTGTCCACATGAGCGAAGATGCCGTAATGTTGAATGAGACCGTGGTTGTGGGATATGGCAAGCAGAAGAAAGTAAACCTGACCGGTGCGGTAGCGACAGTAGGAGGCGATGAACTGGAACACCGCGTGACGACTTCGCTCAGCAATATGCTGCAAGGTACGGTGGCTGGTTTGAACGTAACCACTTCTTCGGGCGTACCGGGAAGCTCGGCTACTATCAATGTGCGTGGTGTGACTTCTATCAACGATGCCGAACCGCTGGTGTTGATTGACGGTGCGGTGGGCGAGATAGACCGCATCAATCCCAACGATGTAGAATCAATCTCCGTAATTAAAGACGCATCGGCTGCCGCTATTTATGGTGCACGTGCAGCCTTTGGTGTGATTTTGGTGACTACCAAGTCCGGAGCTGCTAAAGACGGGAAAGCTACGGTGCATTATAGCGGACGTTTCGGCTGGCAGGCACCTACCACTTCTACCGACTACGAAACGACCGGTTATTGGTCGGTATATACTATCAACAAGTTCTGGCAAGCCAATTCGGGTACATTGTATGTCGATTATACAGACCAGGACATGCAGGAGTTGCTGGACCGTGTGAACGACAAGACCGAGAACCCCGACCGCCCGTGGGTGGTAGAAGACGTACGTAACGGACGCCGCCAGTGGGTATATTATGGAAACCACGACTGGTGGCACGAATTGTACCGCGATAATCGTCCGATGCAGCAGCACAATCTTTCTGTCAGCGGCGGAAAAGACGATATCAAGTATTATTTGTCTGGCTCATTCGACAAGCAGACCGGTATCTTGCGCGAAAATCCGGATGTGTACCGGAAATACAACTTGCGTTCGAAGATTGACTTCCGCATTAATAAGTGGTTTACGATGTCGAACAATACGTCGTTCTACAGTTCGCAATACAGCTATTTAGGCGATGGCAGTGTAGAAAATACGTTGGCATACAGTGCCCGCCATGCTTTGGCTTGTTTCCCGCAGAAGAATCCCGATGGTTCGTGGCTGTATAGTACGCCTTATTTGAATTATAAGGTGGCAAATGGTACCGTCATATTCTGTTGGGCGAAGATTCACACCGCAATGTAGAACGTGGTACAGACTTTTCGAATACAACCCGTTTGGTTTATTCTCTGATAAAAGAACTGAGCTTTACGGGCGACTTCACATACCGTTTGTATCAGACACGCAATACAAGCCGTTCCAATCCGATGTATTACCGTGAATATCCCGATGGCGAACTGCTTTCGTATGCTACCGGTGCTGGTGCCAACCGTTTGGATGAATCGGTGAATACGAGCAATTATTATTCGACGAACATCTTCGGTAATTATATCGATACGTTCAACGATGCGCATCATTTGACCGTAGTAGCCGGTATGAACTACGAAGCATGGAAGAGCAAAAACATTTCGGCATACGGTGAAAACCTGGTATCTGCCGACCTGGACGATTTGGACTTGGTAGGTCAGAATGCCGAGGGTGCTACCATTACCGGTGTAGGCGGCGGACAGAACGAGTATGCTTTGTTAGGTATCTTCGGCCGTATCAACTACGATTACAAGAGCCGTTACCTGTTCGAAGTGAGCGGGCGTTACGATGGTACTTCCCGTTTTGCGAAAGGCAACCGCTGGGGATTCTTTCCTTCGGCTTCTGTAGGATGGCGCATTTCGGAAGAGCCTTTCTTCCTGCCTGCACGCCGTTTGGTAGACAACTTGAAAATCAGGGCTTCTTTCGGTAGCCTGGGCAATCAGAATGTGTCTTCTTATTACACCTTCGCGCGTCTGGTATCTATCGCCAATCTGAATTATACGTTTGGTGAAGGAAGCGTATTGCCCAAATATTCTACGTTGGGTGCTCCGATTGCTTCGGACATGACATGGGAAACCGCCCAGCAATGGGACTTCGGTTTCGACTTGACGATGCTGGGCAACCGCTTGAACTTGACGGTAGACGGTTATATACGTGATACCCGCGATATGTTGACCGACGGTGTGGAACTGCCTTCTGTATATGGAGCGAGTATGCCGGAGATGAATGCTGCCGACTTGCGTACGAAAGGATACGAAATCACCTTGAACTGGCATGACCAGTTGACGCTGGGAGGCAAACCGTTTGAGTACAGCATCGGGGTTAACCTGAGCGACTACAAGAGCATTGTTACCAAATATGATAATCAGGACAAGACTTTTGCCCGAGAGTATTATGAAGGAATGGAAATCGGTGAAATCTGGGGATTCGTGACCGACGGGCTTTTCCAAACCGATGAAGAAGCACAGGCATACGCCGACCAAGTAGACTTGACTTATGTATTGAATGGACAAACCGGAGGCTGGCAGGCAGGCGACGTGAAGTTTGTCGATTTGAATGGTGACAATAAGGTAAATATCGGAAGCAATAATGTGAATGCTCCGGGTGACCGTAAGATACTCGGTAATTCGTTGCCTTCGTTTTCTTACGGTATTACGGCAAGCGTGCGTTGGAACGGCATTGATGTATCGGCGTTCTTCCAGGGGACAGGCAATCATTATTGGTATCCCGACGGAGAATCCATGCCTTTCTGGGGAGCTTACTCTTATCCGTACCTGTCTTTCTTGCAAAAGGATTTCTTACAAGATGTATGGTCCACAGATAATACAGATGCTTATTTCCCGCGTGCAATGGCTTATTCGGCATCAAGCGGTGTGCTGAGCAATGTAAACGACCGTTATTTGCAGAATATACGTTACATGCGTTTCAAGAATCTGACCGTAGGTTATACCTTGCCGCAACAGTGGACGCAGAAAGCCGGCATTGAGTCGGTACGCGTATATTTTACGGGTGAAAACCTCTGCTATTGGTCTCCGTTGAAGAAACATTCGAAGTATGTCGACCCTGAAGGTGCTATCGACCGGAGCGGAGCTTACAACAATGCATTCTATCCGTGGCAGAAGTCATTCCTGTTCGGTATCGATGTCACTTTCTAACATGAATTTTTAAACAGAAGAGAAAAAACGATTATGAAAAATAGAAATATCTTTATAGCGCTTGCATTGTTTGCCGGACTTTCATCGTGTGACGACTGGATAGATAAAAGCCCTTTGAGTGATATAACGGAAGAAAATTATTTCAGAACCGAGACCGACCTGCAGCTTTTCAGCAACGGTTTTTATAACAGTATCCTGAATAAATCACCGTATGACGAGCAGAGCGATGTGTATGTACAGCAAGAACTTTCCGACGAGATGTTGGGCGGAGAAAACCGCATCGTTCCTGCCAGCGGGGGAGGATGGAGCTGGACGGCGTTGCGTAGTGTCAATACCTTGCTGGGCAATGTAGACAAATGTGAAGATGCGGAAGCGGCTGTGAAATATACGGCGTTGGCACGTTTCTTCCGTGCCTACTTCTATTATGATAAGGTAAAGCGTTTCGGTGATGTGCCTTGGTATGACAAGGAATTGTTTTCGGATGACCCTGACCTGTATAAGGCACGTGATTCGCGTGAACTGGTGATGACCAATATGCTTGCCGACATCGACTATGCTATCGAGAACCTGCCCACCAAGGAAGAAGAGACCAGCAGTCCTTTCCGCGTAAACCGTTGGGCGGCACTGGCGTTGAAGTCTCGCTTCTGTCTGTACGAAGGTACATACCGGAAATATCATAACCTGACTTTGGAAGGTCATGATTATGCGTATTATCTGCAACAGGCGGCGGATGCGGCGGAAGAATTGATTAATAGCGGCGAATATCATTTGTATTCGACCGATAATCCGGAAGAAGACTATCTGATGCTTTTTGCCGAAGAAGATGCCAATCCCGATGAATACATCCTTGCCATCAAGTTCGATTACGGCATGAGCGTTTACCACAATGCGACGGCACATACGTTGGTGCCCACCCAAGGACGTCCGGGCCTGACCCGTAAGCTTGTCAATACGTATCTGATGAAAGACGGAACACGTTTTACCGACCGTGAAGGATGGGAAACCATGCCGTTTACCGAAGAAGTGAAAGACCGCGACCCGCGTCTGGCACAAAGCATCCGTACTCCGGGGTATCACCGTATCGGACAGACAGACATCCTGGCTCCCGATTTGTCGGTTAGTGTAACAGGATACCAGCCGATAAAATATGTGCAAGACCCGTCAGCTTCGGGCGGTCAGGTAGACCGTAACGACCGTTCTACCTGCGACCTTCCTGTATTCCGTCTGGCTGAAGTCATGCTGAATTTTGCTGAGGCTAAGGCAGAACTGGGAACATTGACGCAAGAAGACTTGGATAAGTCGGTGAATGAAATCCGTGACCGTGTAGGTATGCCGCATTTGGATATGGCTCAGGCTAACGCAAATCCCGATAGTTACCTGTCGTCTGCCGATTATGGCTATACCAATGTGACCGGAAGCAATCAAGGGGTTATCTTGGAAATCCGTCGCGAGCGTGCCATTGAGTTGACTCAGGAAGGTTTCCGATTCGATGACTTGGTACGCTGGAAAGCGGGCACTTGCATCAACCAGTCTATTATGGGCATGTATTTCCCCGGTGCAGGTGAATACGACTTGAGCGGCGACGGTCAGATTGACGTGGTTTTGTATGATGAAGGCGATGCCAAACCCGAAGTGCCCGATGCGCAGGTATATCAGATTGGTTCGGACATTGTTTTGTCGGAAGGCGATCATGGGTATGTCGATTATCATCACGATATTGTACGTACGGCTTTCAATGAAGAGCGTGATTACCTGTATCCGATACCTATCAACGAACGGTCGCTGAATCCGAATCTGACTCAGAACCCGGGTTGGAACGACGGATTGTCTTTCTGATTCATGTCAATCGGGAGTTAAGGAGTTAAGAAGTTAAGAAAGAGTTAAGGAGTTAAGTCAATAGCTTTGTTGGTGGAAACATCAGTAAAAGTATTGGCTTAACTCCTTAACTCTTTCTTAACTCCTTAACTCCCCCTAACTTCCTCTGACTTTTTCAAATCCGCAATAGGTTTTTCCGAAGCTTTTCCTTACTTTTGCAAACGATAAAATGATAGGTATATGCATACAAGAGAAGAAAAGATAGAAGCTTTCGGGCGGTTGCTCGATGTGCTCGACGAGTTGCGGGTAAAGTGCCCGTGGGACCGGAAGCAGACCAACGAGAGTTTGCGTCCCAACACGATAGAAGAAGTGTATGAGTTGTGCGACGCTCTGATGAAGGACGACAAAAAAAACATTTGCAAGGAATTGGGCGACGTGTTGCTTCACGTGGTGTTCTATGCCAAGATAGGAAGCGAGACGGGCGATTTCGACATCAAGGACGTGTGCGACCGCCTGTGCGATAAGCTGATATTCCGCCATCCGCACGTATTCGGCGAAGTGAAGGCGGACACGGCAGAGCAGGTTTCCGAGAACTGGGAGCAAATCAAGCTGAAGGAAAAAGACGGGAACAAGTCTGTATTGAGCGGAGTGCCCGAGGCATTGCCCTCACTGATAAAAGCATACCGCATTCAGGACAAGGCGCGTAACGTGGGATTTGATTGGGAAGACCGTACGCAGGTATGGGATAAAGTGAAGGAAGAAATCAGCGAGTTCGAATCGGAAGTAGCCACGATGGATAAGGAGAAGGCGGAAGCCGAATTCGGCGACGTAATGTTCAGCCTTATCAATGCTGCCCGCCTGTATAAGATTAATCCTGACAATGCATTGGAACATACCAATCAGAAATTCATCCGCCGGTTCAACTATCTGGAAGAACATACGCTGAAAGCCGGACGGAAACTGACGGATATGTCATTGGAAGAGATGGACGCTATCTGGGAAGAGGCGAAAAGGCAAGGGCTTTGAGCCGGCAGGCGGTTGCCGGATGAAGGGCAGAACGCGGAAGTGCGGTATGAAATTGTGCATTTTCTCACCACAGAGGCACACAGGGAAAATTAAAAGCCCCTGTGTGCCTCTGTGGTGAGAAAATGCACAAACGTGTACCGCGGCATGGTATAGTTTTTAAAATCCTTTCAGCATTCCTGTCACTTCATCCAGCGAGCCGTCGGTCTTTTCGGGCGTGATGCCGAGCAGATATGCAAGCAAGGAATAGATACTGACATTATGAAACTTGGGAGCCTTATAGCCTTTTTTGAAGTCGGGGCCGCAGGCGCGGAACATTACTTGCATGTCATCGTATGTCGGGTCAAATCCATGCGCCCCTCCTATAGCGAAGTTGTCGTTATCGGTTACCAGCCAGCCCAAGTCGGGCAATACGATGATGTCGCCGACATGAGCGTTTGTGCCGTAATGCAGGTAAGCAGGAATATCCTGTTTCTTCCATACACGCGCATGTGCTATCCCTTGTAAGGCATTGCAGATAGAGTCGGCATATCCTGCTTTGGCATAAATCTGCGCCGGAAGGTTGTCGTTGATACGTTCGTACCATTCCGGTTTCAGCAGTCGGGCAATAGAGACACAGCGGTCGGGGCTTACTGTAGCCATGCCGTGGTCGGACGTGACAATCAGGTTTACGTCTTCGGCGATAGGAAGCTGTTGGATGCCTTCCCACAATTGTTTCATCAATACATCCAGTTCGGTGATGCAGCGTCGTGTCTCCGCACTGTGCGGACTGAAAGCATGTCCGTAGTGGTCAGGGTCTTCAAAGTAAACCATAATCAACTGCGGACGTTCCGTTTCCGTTTTTTTCAGCATCTCCAATACATAAGCGATACGTTCGGCATAGTTCAGGCGCGGAGTATCATTGTAGTTTTTATAATATGTAGGGTGTTCTCCTTTGATGGCGATATCCGAGCCTACCCAGTATACATTTCCGGTCTTTACACCTTGCCGTTGTGCTGTAATCCAAATAGGTTCTCCACCGTAGAAAGCAGGGTCGTTGCGTGTTTCAGGGTCATTCATGGCATACATTTTGCCTTTGTCTTCTGCCCAAAACGAATTGGCGACGATGCCGTGGTGGTCGGGATAAAGTCCGGTTGCCAGCGTGTAATGGTTAGGGAAGGTTTTCGAGGGGAACGAGGGAATCATGGTTGCCTGTACGCCTTCTCTTGCCATTTGGTCGAAGAACGGGGTTTCATACATTTTTGTATAGTCCCAACGGAATCCGTCAAGGGAAACGATGACGGTGTAATGTTTGTTTCCTGCCATTGCAGGTAAGAGTGTTGCCAGCAATAATAAGGTGAAAAGAATCTTTTTCATGCGTCTAAAAGTTTGATGGTAATGATATAAAAACGCAGATTAACGTAAAATTTCGGAGAAATAGGCGTTAATCTGCGTTCAGTGAAATATTCAATTAGAAGCTCAGTCTTACGCCGACTTGTGCATGCCAGCGGGAAGCGATGTCGTCTTTATTGATTTCAGCATTGTTGTAAGTATAGCTTGGAGTACGGTTGCCATTGGCGTCTGTAGAAAGGCTTGTTACAGAAACCGGTGATAAATTGTATGCGGAGCTATAGCTTGCACCCCATTTCTTATTCAGCATATTGGCAAAGTTGATGATGTCGAAAGTGAATTCCAGTTTGCCCATACCCTTAATGTTGTGGATGGTTTGTGCAAAATGGAGGTCTATCTCATGTTCCCATTTGCTCAAGTTCGAGTTGCGTTCAGCATATTGTCCGCGATGGTCTTTTGCATAAGAATCATTTTCAATCCATTGTCTGAAAGCTTCACGGTTTTCTGCAGCGGTCATAGTCTTCGAATCAACGAAGTTCATCTTATTTAACTCTTCATCGGTGGGGATATACAGCAGTGAGTTGCCTCTATACCCGTCTCCATTAAAGTCTGTTGATTCATTCATCGTTAAGCTGTATCGGCTTCCTGAGAATCCGTTATAGATAACTGAAATAGTAGAGCTCATCCATCCATTCCAGTATTTCGGGCTGGTGTAAGAAGCTTGTACCATAACACGGTGAGGTATATCGAACTTAGAGAAACCGAGTTCGTTTTCAGAATTCGTGTCACGTGAATAATTGTATTTCCAGTTCGAATAAGCTACAGAACTTGTACCGTCGTTTACAGATTTAGCATGGCCGAAAGTATAAGATGCCGAAAGGTCGAGACCGAAATTGAAGCTCTTTTCTAACATCGCTGATACTGCGTATGTATATCCTTTGTTTGTATTTCTCAGATTTACGATGCTATAATAATCACTTTTTGCTGTCGAATAATAAGGAGCTGCAGATGCTTCAACACCAGGAACGGCATATACTTTGTTACCATTATTGCTCAGCGCTAAATTTTCAAAGAACACGTTGTTCATTGTCTTTGAATAGATGCCTTCCAATGTCATTTTGACATCGCCCGGCAAGCGTTGCTCCCATGCTAAATTCACACGGAATACTTGCGGATATTTGAAGTCTTCTGATACGGTAACAATATCGGGACGTGCTGCGGAACCGCTTTGTGAGTTCATTGCACCCATTGGGTCTTTTGCGTAATCTCCTAAAGAGGGTGCTGTTTTCGTATAGTTTCCGTCTGCATCTTGTGGGGAAATGGTTGTTCCTTTCATTTCCATACCTGTATTGTTGAATGCATTTGATAACCACACGAAAGGTACACGTCCGGTAAAAATGCCAAAGGCCGCCTCGAATTAATGTGTTCCGGTTTTCATCTGCATACCAGCGGAATCCTACACGCGGAGAGAACATTACTTTTGCACTGGGTACAGTTCCGACACGTGCATCGAAGCCATTTGATTGAGCGTATTCGTTGAATGTGGGATTGCTTGTCGGGTTGTTGAATACAACCGGAATGTCAATACGCAATCCGTAAGTCAGTTCGAAATTGTTAGTTGCATTCCATTTGTCTTGTGCATAGAAGCCGAATTGACCGGCTTTCATGTTCGGAGCGTAACGCAGGTCACCGCCGGTTAAATCAGGGTCTGTATATTTGTATGAATATTGATAAGGAGTATCGTTCATAAAGTCTTCCAACGAATCATAATACCATGAACCGTTTACTGCTTGGATGAACAAGTTCTTAATGCGGTAAATTTCGTTGTGTGTGCCAAAGGTCAGTGTATGGTCTCCTAAATACCAAGACAGGTTGTCTTCGAATGTATAGATATCTTGGTCAAGCAGGTTAGCGCCCGAAGAATATTCGGTACCAATGTTGGCAGTGATGTTGGTTTGTCCGTCTCCGCCAAGGATGTTGCTGATTTGTACTGTCGGACCTTGATATCCTACGTCGCGATGGTCGCGGATAAAGCTTGCGGAAGCACGTAATTCGTTGTACAAGTTTTCTCCTAAGTGAGAGTTTAATTCGGCAACGATAGAATTCGTTTTATTGTTCATTCGGTAACTGCTGTTATTGAATGTGTACGAGTAGGCACTTGGCCCGTAGTTATCGTCATACGAATTGTTGTGTTGGTAGCGGATTGCCAATTTGTGGTCTTGATTGATGTTCCAGTCAATGCGTGCCAGCAAGCCGAATGACTTTTGGTCTACGTTGCGTTGGCTGTATCCTTCTTCGAAACCGGTCAGTTCTTTATATTTATTCGCGATTTGGGAAGCCACGTCTGCTGTCAAGTATTCGCTGGTATAGCCTGGATAGATACTTGACGGATAAGATTCCTTCTTCCCTTCTGCACTGACGAAATAGAATAATTTGTCTTTTACGATAGCACCGCCTAATGTTCCACCGAAAGTACGGGTATATTGTTGAGTCATCGGAGATTTAGCGTAGTCGCGGATGGCACTGTATTTACCGTACATATTTTGGTTATTGAAATAGGTATAGAACGAACCGTGAGTGGTGTTTGTGCCTTGTTTGGTAATGGCATTGATGCCACCGCCTGTAAATCCGCTTTGACGGACATCGAACGGAGCCACTACGACTTGGATTTCCTGGATAGCATCCATTGAAATCGGGTTGGCTCCTGTTTGTCCTCCATTGGTTCCCGATGCGGCAAGACCGAATACGTCGTTACTTACCGTACCGTCTATCTGAAAGCTGTTGTAACGGTTGTTTGAGCCGGCGAAAGTGATGCCTCCATTTTTTGAGGTCATAGCCATCGGCATATTTTTTACGATGTCATAAATGTTGCGGTCTACTGTAGGCGTATTCTCTATCTTTTGCGTAGAAAAGTTGCTCGAGGCTCCTGCGTTTGCTTTTGCATCCGCCACTACTACCACTTCATCAAGCAATTCACTGCTGGGTTCCATTTTTGCGTTCAGCCCTAATGTATTACCCAATTCGAGGTAAAGGTCTGTGTAAGTAGATTTTTTGTAGCCTACATACGAGATTTCGATTTTATACGGACCTCCGGTACGCATACCTTGTATGGTATATCGTCCGTCCATGTTGGTCACAGCCCCATACTGCGTGCCCGAAGGTTCGTGTACCGCCAGTACCGTTGCGCCGATTACGGGCTGTCCGGTTTCGTCAATGACTTGTCCGCTCACGGCGGAAGTTGTCACTTGGGCACTGGCGCATACACTGATTGTAGTCGCCATTGCCGCCATGAATAATTTCGATTGATGTAACATAATACCTAAAATTAAAGTTTATAGAAGTCGTTTGTTAGTTTGCTTTTACTTTTGCGAAATTAAATAGATTTTAAGGTGGGAGATCGTTTTGCACTCCTGTTTAACACTTGTAGAGGTAAAGATTCACAGGTTTGTAACATCTGCCGATGAAGAAACAGGAGAATGTTTTTTGTAAGAAGCTTATATAGAATAGAATGTAAGTCATTGGGGAATGTAACGGAAATGTAATTCCCCCAATATCCGGAAGCGTTGATGTTCGTATTTCTGCTGCTTGGTCTTACCCTTTCTTGATTTTCTTCAGGTATTCGGAAGGGGTAATGCCGAATTCTTCTTTAAAGCATTGCCGGAAGTAGACTGTGCTGTTGATGCCTACTTTGAATGCGATTTCAGAAATGTTGTATTTCCCTTCCAGTAACATCTTTTCTGCAAACCGCATTTTGATTTTACGGATGTATTCGTTGGTAGACATGCCCGTTAGCGCTTTTACTTTCCGGTATAAGGTTGAATTGCTCATGCAGAGGTGGCTGGAAAGGAAGCTGATGTCTATGGTTTCTGTAGACGAAAGGTTTTCCGTAATGACGTGGGTTATTTTTTCCAAGAATTCTTGGTCGATTTTATTAAGGGAGTTTGTCAGAATCAAATGTTTCTCTTCCAAGCCTTTTTCTTGTTCTTGGGGAACCGTTATGCTGGAATAGCGTTCGAAAAGGCGTCTCCGTTGTGCCAGCAGGTTATTGATGCGGCTATGCAGCAGGCTGGCGCTAAAGGGCTTGGTTAAGTACGAGTCCGCTCCGGACTGGTATCCTTCTTCCTTATCGCTTAATGTGTCTTTGGCAGTAAGCAGGATGATGGGGATGTGGCTGGTCCGTATGTCGTTTTTCAATCGTTGGCATAAAGCTGTTCCGTCCATAACAGGCATCATAATGTCGCTGACAATGATGTCTGGAATACATTCCAATGCTATTTCCACTCCTTCTTTTCCATTGTGGGCGGTTTTCACTTCATACAGGTCGGTAAAAGAGTCGGCGATGTAGTCGAGAATGTCTTTGTTGTCTTCCACAATCAAGATGACAGGGCGTGTGTTGTCTGTCGGCTCCTGATTAGACGCTGATGTTTGAGGGAGAGCGTTTTGTGGATTCTCTTTCTCGTTATCCCGATGAAGGGCTGCAGGATATGTGTTGGCTGCTACAAGACGGAGCTGGAAGACTGTACCTTCATTGAGCTTGCTTTGTACTTCAATCTTTCCTTCGTGCAGGATTGTCAGGTTTTTAACCAAAGCCAGTCCGATGCCTGTGCCTGAAGCCTGATGTTCGCTTCCTTCTTGATAATAGCGGTCGAAGATGTATTTCAGCGCTTCCGGACTGATGCCGTATCCGGTATCCGCCACATTAAGTTGGAAGTAGCGTATGCCTTGTTCTTCTACCCATTGCGCACTGATGGTGACATGTCCTTTGTCCGTGTATTTCAGCGCATTCGATATCAGGTTGTCCAGTATGATTGTCAAAGCCTCTTTGTCGAAGTACAGCATCATTTCCTCTGCTTCTGTTTGGATTTGTATGTTGATGTGCGGATTTTGGTTCAGCTCTTTGTATTTAAGTCCGATTTCATAAATCAGCGCAACAATATTCTCTCTGCAAACACACAGCTTTTTATTTTGCGTCTCGGTCTTGCGGAATTCAAGTATTTGATTGACCAAGTCAAGCAGACGAATTGCGCTTTGCCGGATGACATTGATGCGGTGTTTGTCTTTCTCTGTGAGCGTATTGCCTTCCAGCATGTCTTCCAACGGACCGATAATCAGCGTAAGAGGGGTACGTAATTCGTGTGTGACATTCGTGAAAAAGCGTAAACGCTCGTTGTTCAGTTGCTGTTCCTGTTCATGGTTCCATTTCTCTGATTTGTAAAGATATTCTAAGTTGACTTTACGCTTGTAAGCTTTCAGTAAAGCCCAGAGAATGATGCCGCCGATAACGAGATAGACTAATTTGGCTATCCACGATAACCAGAAAGGAGGCGTGACTTTAATGGAAAATGTAGAAACTTCGTCAGACCATTCTTGGTTGCGTATTCTGGTCTTGAGCATCAGTTGGTATTGTCCGTATGGCAGATTCCGGAATATGATATTGTTTTTATCAACGGAAGTATACCATGAATCGCTGAATCCTTTTAGCATGTATGCGTATTCTACCTGGTCGGCAATGCATAGTTTGGAACGCAATATGAAATGCTGAAATTGTTTTCTTTGTAATTCAGCTCAATTGCTTTCCGGTTGGTTAGTGGATAGGTTTTCCCTTTGTTCTCTTGTGAAGAAAGCGGTGTTAGAATCGTAAGTTTGGTAATGACGGCTTGCGGTGTGTTTTGGGGGGCGAGTACGGCTTCCGGATTGAAATAGCAAAGGCCGTTGGTCGAACCGAAGTAGAGATTGCCTTTGCTGTCTTTCCCGACGCTGCCTGTCATGAAACTGGCAAGCGGTACGTTATCTTTATGGTTATAGTTGTAAAATTTACCTTCATCAGTTTTGAAGCAAATGATATTATTATTGGTGCTGAACCAGATGTTTCCTGAGTTGTCTTCTGTAATGGCGCGTATGTGAGTATTGTCGAGTCCGTTTGCCCGTTGGTATACTTGGTATTCGGACGTAGAATTGGGCGGAAAACAGACTAAACCGTCTCCCGTTGCTATCCATATCTGGTGCTTTTGGTCTTCATAGATGAAATTGATGGTATTGGAAGCAAAGCCGTTTGCTGTATTGAACGTAGCAATCGGTTTCAGCTCTGCAGTGTATAGGAACAGTCCGTTCCCAAAAGTTCCAATCCAGATTCTGCCCTGTGCGTCGGCAATGACTTTCCGTATTAAATTTTCAGGAATATTTATGTGTTTGATGATTTGTTTTGTGTCCCGGTCGATTTGGTAAATGCCGTTGCTGCTCCCAATCCACATAATGCCATTTGTATCTTCGAAAATAGAGCGAATGTCTGTATTGCTGAGATTGGAAGGCAGAATTTGTTTGAACGATTGTTGGACGTGGTCATAGTAAGTGATTCCTTTGCGGAAAAATCCGAACCAAAGATTGCCTTGCGAGTCACAGCATGCCGCTTGTATTACATTGGCACTGATGTTTGCCTCTTTGGTGGTATAGGTCGCTATGCGTTTGCCTTTATCGAAGATGTTGATGCCTCCTCCGTCGGTTCCTATCCAAAGTTTTCCTGTTGGGTCAACACATACGGCGCTGGCAGTAGGATTGGTCAGACTGTATTCTGACATGTCTTTGGAGTAATGATAAGCGTTGAATAAGGTTGTATTATTGGTAAGGAAATTAACCCCTCCTCCCCAAAGTCCTGCCCAGATGTTGTCATACGAATCTTGGAAAATGCAGCGTACGCTTGGGCTGCTTAATGTGTATTCATCATCGCCTTTCGAGATAAATTTCATGGGTTCAGCTGAAGAGAAGAAACGTTGGGATAAATCCAGGATAGCGATGCCTCCGAATTCAGTGGCAATCCATAATTGTTTGTCATTAAATTGACAGATGTCATAAATGCTGTTTGAAAGCGGATTCCCTAATTTGCCGAAACGTACAAAGTTCTTTTGTTCCGGATTGAACAATGCCAATCCTTTGTTGGTGCCTACCCAAATGCCCCCTGCATGGTCTTGGAAGAGGCTGAGGACTTCATTCCCAGGAATGGACTTAGGGTCTTGAGGGTTATATCTGAAGTTTTCCACTTGTTTGGTCTTTAGCGACAAGATAGTCAGCCCTTCGTTCCTATGGCCAATGTACAGGTTCCCTTTTTTATCATCCAATGCACTCCAAATGTGGTCGCCTGATAATTGCGGGATGGTTTCTTGGTTGTAATGGATAAATTTGCCGGTCTGTTTGTCCAAATAGTCTACGCCTTTCCAATACGTTGTAATCCATAAATTGCCGTCTTTAGCCGGATAGATTCCCGTAACGTCATCCGTTGCCAAACTGTGCGGGTCGTTGTCGTCATGCCGGTAGACGGTGAATGTATTGGTTTCATAGTTGAATGCGTTCAGGCCTGCTCGCTGCGTCCCAATCCATAAGACGGTTTCGTCCGGATCGTCTAATAAACAGTTCAGTTCGTTGCCTGTGATTCCGGTTTCGTCTTTCTCTGTTTTATAAAATGTTGTAAACTCTGTTCCTTCTAATTTATTCAACCCTTCTTCGGTCGCGAACCATAGATAGCCGTTCTTGTCTTCTGCGATGTCTATCACATAGTTATTTGAGAGTCCGTTGCCTATATCTAAGCGTTTTACGGTATAGGTTTGCGGCCAGCATTCCAAAATGCAAAACAAACAAGTAAACAGAGTCAAATGTTTCATAAGTAATGATGTATTAATGTAGGTGACGAGTTGGCGAGGTATTTGACACTCGCCAACTCGTCTCTTTAAAAATGTCCGTTTATTCAGCATGTAAGGTTACTTCGGTGTCTTTTAGCAGCGGTGAAGTAAACTTGACACGGATTTCACCTTTTTCGCCTGTTGTCTGGATATAGGCAAGCAGACGTCCGTGGTAAACCCGTTGGCGGTTGTCGGTATAGTCGCCCATGTCGCTGTTGTCCGAGTTTTCCAGTCCCAACAGTTTTGCGGGACCTTCGATGTGGCAGGTGATGTTGTTGTCTCCCAGTTTCACAACCGTACCTTTTTCGTCTGTCACTTCCACGGTGATGTGTGCGATGGTTTTGCCGGATGAAAGGGTATCACAGTCTGCGCTTGCCCGGATGGCATACGGACGTCCCGATGAAGTGATGGAATAGTTGGAAAGGACATTCCCGTTCGTATCACAGCCTTCCGCTTTCAGTTCGCCTGCCTGATACGGAATGTCCCAATAAATGATACCGCTCTTGTCATCATAGGGTTTCATCTTGCCTATTTCTTTTCCATCCAACAACAAGCGGGCTTGAGGAGCATTGGTGTAGCATACCACACGAATCAGTTGTCCCGGCTCATAATTCCAGATATCCCATGCATCTTGCGAAAGCCAGTCCTGTCCTTCCTTTATCGGATAGGTACCGATATAAGTTACCGGGTGTTCACACCACAAGGAAGCACGGAAATGTCCGCGGGGTTTCGGGAAGCTGCCGAAGTCCAACAAGCCTGTATAAAGTCCGCGTGAAGGCCAGCGTCCGGCTTCACCCAAGTAATCGGTTCCTGTCCAGATAAATTGTCCGAAGATAAATTCTTTGTCGCGCACGGCAAGCCAAGCGTCAAAGCCTACGCCTGTTTCGCTGCCGTAGATGATGCGGTCGGGATAGGTGGCATGGTCTTCATCGTAACGGTTCTCTGTATAGTTGTATCCTACTACGTCTACAGCTTCCGGATATTCTGTCTGATTGGACATGACTACACCTGCCAGTGCACCGGTTACCGGACGGGATGTGTCTACCTTGCGCACACAAGCGGCAAGCCGTTTGGCTATCTTGCCGATGCGCATGGCATCGGGAGCATCGGGCTTATAGCCGCCGAACATGGGTTGGTTGATGGTAGTCCCGTCAAGAATCGGGTGTGAATAAGGGTCGTTCGGGTAGTCCACTTCGTTTCCGATGCTCCACAAGAAGATGCATGGATGGTTGCGGTCACGGCGTACCATGTCGGTCACGTCCTGTTCTATCCATTCCTCGAAGAAATCAAATGAACCGTCGAAACTGGGCTCGCCTACATTCCAGCCTTGCACCCATTTCCGTTTAGGGAATTCCCATTCGTCTGAAGCTTCATCCATGACGAGGAATCCCATTTCGTCGCACAGGTCATAAAGCACCGGTGCTTGCGGGTTGTGGCTCATGCGGATAGCGTTCACGCCGATGCTTTTCAGGTTTGTCAGGCGGCGTTCCCATACTTCCTTAGGCACTACGGCACCCAATACTCCCGCGTCATGATGCAGGCAGACACCTTTCACTTTCATCCAGTTGCCGTTCAAGGCAAATCCTTTGTTGGGGTCGAACTGGAGTGTACGGAGTCCCACACGGGTTTCGCATTCGTCAATCTTGTTTCCGTTATGGAAAAGTTCGGTCTTTAGGGTGTATAGGTAAGGGTTATCCAAGTCCCAGCGGTTGGGTTTCGATACATTCAGGGTTACATGCTGTTGGGCAATGCCTGATTTTCCGTCCTTGATGCCGGCACTCTGTTGTGCCACTTGTTTTCCCTCCTTATTATATAAGGTCGCTTTTACTTTCAGTGTTCCCGTAATATCCCGATGTTTTTCCACTTGCATGTCTACGGCTATCGAAGCGCGTTTGTCGCTGAGGGAAGTCGCTTGCCATCCTACACCCCATTGGGCGAAATGGGTTTCCGGTGCGGCTATCATCCATACATCCCGGTAAATGCCTGAGCCTGTATACCAGCGCGAATCGGCATAGCGGCTGTGGTCGATGCGTACTGCCAACACGTTTTCTCCCTCTTTTAAATAAGGAGTCATGTCATACATAAAGGAGATGTAACCGTTCGGGCGTTTGCCTAACAAGTGTCCGTTCAGGTACACTTCGCTGCGGTTGTAAGCTCCTTCAAAGTAGATGTAATGGCGTGGGGCATCGTCCGTAACCTGAAAATGTTTCCGATACCAGCCGATTCCTCCCGGCAAATAACCGGTGCAGCTTGCTAATGTAGGGGATAATTGTCCTTCGATAGACCAGTCATGAGGCAGGTCAAGCTTGCGCCATTTGCTGTCGTCAAAGTTGTTCGTGCGGCTTAAAGAGTCATCCGACAAGCTGAAAAGCCAGTCTTCATTGAATTTCTCAGCCTTGCCAAAAGATACTTGGGCTTGTAGCGGGAGGTAAGTCGCCCACGCTAACAAGCACATCAGAATGAGGGTAATCTTGCTTTTCATGGTTTTATATTTGCTCGTATTTTTGATTGTCTGTTCACCACAGAGGACACAGTGTATCACAGAGGAAAAATGAAAGACTCTGTGCATCTCTGTGTTCTCCGTGGTAAAATATCAATTAACTTTATCCACATTATCTTACAAAGGTAAGAACTTATTTCAATGTATATACTACAGTCGTTACACTTTCTGCGTCTAATACCACTTCTTTATCCGGCGCGTATGATTTCTCTTCCAAGTCTTTGTCTTGCGTAGTCGTGTAAGTCATAATTGAAGAGACTTCGCCGTTCCAGCCTTGACGGGTTTCGCTCAGGCGGATGCCTTTGTTCGAATAATTGGTATATACGGATACGATTTTGTCTTTCTCCGGAGAAATCCATGCCGAGCCGAAGAAGTTGAGCGATTCGTTCAGGCTGAGTGCGATGCGCTGGTAACCCGGACGGATGAAGCGGCTGTAGTTGCCCAATACCCAAAGGGTAGGCATGGCTTCGTAACTTCCTCCGTTGCGTAACAATCCTGTATCGCCTCCGTCGCCTGTCCAACCGTTCGGCACCAATGAGATAAGCAGGAAACGGTCTTTCTGTCCCCATTGCGAGATATCCATCGAAGTCCAATAACTCCACGAAGTCACTCCGGCTACAGTCAGGTCGTTGTGGATGACACGCGACATATAAAGGGCAATGTCCATGGTCGTGGCTGTATCATAACTGCCGAATTCGGTAGAGCTGTAGTTGTCTCCCAGCATACTCCATTCGGTTTGCCATACTTCCAGTCCGTATTGTCCGGCTGCTTGCGCCATGCGTTCGCGGGCATTCCGCATACCGTCCCATGTACCGTCTGTCCAATAACTATGCCCGCCAATTAACTTTTTCACATGACTCAAGTCCCCGATATAAGCCGATGACTCCGGTTCGTAAAAGGCTTCCAGCACCTTACTGCGGTTTGCATCGTCTTTGATGGAATAAAGGTATGTCCATTCAGCTGCCTCTCCAGGCAAGATGTCAGTAGAAAGATCGCGTTCGGTCAGTGCATTATCCAATTCACGGATTAAGCGTGCCGCTTCGTCATTTGTCCATGGACTTCCTTCCTGTCCGCCGTCGTTCCAGCTGAATTGCGGTTCATTGATGGGGGATATGTGGGTAATATTGTATCCTTCGCTGGTGTAGTGGGCAGCTACGTCTGCCATGTAAGCGGCAAAGTCATCGTAACAGTCTTCTTTCAGGTTCGATTGGTTGCCCTCCGATGAAAATCCTTTTCCGTTCTTGGTATACTGCACGGGTGGGGTATTGCTGAACAAAACGAATTGGTCGCAGCCTAATGCTTTTGCCTGTTCCATGAAATAACGTTGACCTTCGCAACGGGTCCAGTCTAACGTCAGGTCATCATTCAGGTAGGATTCGGCACGGCGTGAAACGTTTGAAATGCCGCTGTCGTCTCCTTGTTCCATGCTTCCTCCTCCCATGTTGACACGCCACATCGAGAGTCCGATGCCCTTGGGCTGTCCGTCGGCGATTTCCGAAGAAAAAAGCAATTCGGCTATCTCATTCCGGTTATTTGTCCAGTATTTGCCTACGAATGCAGGAGTCCAGCAGTCGGATGCGGCAAAGCCTTTTATGGTTTGAAAGGTTTGTCCGGCATCGATGGTTACGGTCTTCGTAACGCTTGCCGTTGGAGTGTCTTGACCTTCCTCTTCTTCTTGGGAAGTTGTGGTTTCGGCATCGCTGCAAGCGTAGAAGTTGAATAAGAGGGCTGAAAAGAGAAGTAGTTTGAGTTTCATAGTTATAAACTAAAAATGCCGCGGATAATCGGCAGGACTACCCGCGGCATATAATGAATATAATGTGAATTATTACCTATTGAAAATTAGTTCCATCCTGGATTTTGTTCGATTGAACCATTTGACATGGTGATTTCATACAAAGGAATCGGGAATACCATGTCTCGATTGATATCGAATGTAGCACCTTTGTCACTTGCTTCACCTTGGTTAGCCCATTCTAATGGGTCACGGGTTGCTTCGTTTGTATTCCATTGAACAAAGCTTCCGTTCGGACCAAGGATGCTGGCGATTACCGGCTGGCCGCTATCGTCTTTCCAACGGCGGATGTCATACAAACGGTTCTGTTCGAAAGCAAGTTCCAAACGGCGTTCCTGGCGAATGGCGTCACGTAACTGAGTGCCTGTAGCCGTTACAGCCGGCATTTTAGCACGGGTGCGCACTTGGTTTAGTGCATTTTGTGCTTCTCCGTCTTGTCCTAATTCGTTGCAAGCTTCAGCATACATCAACAATACATCGGCATAACGCAAGATGCGGTGATTCAGCGGACTCTTGTCGGTATTGTAAACTTCCGGACGGTCTTCAAGCGGCAAGAAATACTTGCGGATGATGCGTGCCGACTTATGTTGATCCGGGTCGATGATGTAACAGTCCGGATCCCATCCCCATTTTTCTATCAGATCTTCGTAGTTAGCCATTTCTTTGCTGTTGGCGATAAATTGGTCAAATTGGTTTTCGCCCGCAATTTCGGTACAACCTGATTTAATGATAGTCCATTTCAAACGTACTGTATCACCTGCATCAATGTAAGCTTGTTCCAAGTTGGCTGTCGGTTGGCACCAGCTCCATCCGTCGCCGGGTCCGTTACGGCATCCGGTTACGGTAGCCAATGAACCTCCTACTAACAGAGTTGCATGATATTCGTATTGTACTTCGAACAAGCTTTCGATGCTGTTGTCGTATTCCAAATCCCAAACTTGTCCGAATTCAGGAAGCAATTGGTATTCGCCTTCATCAATAACGGTCTTCAGTACATCGCGGGCTTCTGTCCATTTTTCTTGATATAAATATACTTTTCCTAATAAGCCTAAGGCAGCGCCCCGTGTAGCACGTCCCATGTCTGCAGCTGCATATTCACTGCGTTGGGGCAATACGTCGGCTGCGGCAAGCAGGTCTTCTTCAATGAATGCATAGACTTCTTCTTCCGATGCACGGGTTACTCCTTGTACCTCTTCAGGCAATAAGAATCCTTTCATCAAGGGAACACCGCCGAAGTTGCGCACCAATTCAAAGTAATAGTAAGCACGCAGGAAACGGGCTTCTGCCACTAAGCGGTTTTGCAGTTCAGTATCGCTGAGTTCCATTTGACTAATACGGTCTATGGCTACGTTACAACGGAGAATACCTTTGTAGCGGTATTGCCAGAAGTTAGAGATAGGACCGTTGCTGGCACCGTTACCTTGGTAGTGCGCCAACGAGATATAGTCGCTTTGGCTTTGGGTGGTGTTTCCCATCCAGGCGTCATCGCTACACATTTCAGAGAGCAGCCATACAGTGTTGATGTTCCACCAACCACCGCAGGTAATATCCTGATAACATCCGGTAATATAAGATTCGCAATCTTCTATGGATGAAAAGTAGGTATCCAAGTTTTGTTGACCGCGCACTTCTTCTGTCAAGAAGTCTTCACAGGATGTGAATGCCAGCGCGGCAACCAATGTTAATATACTAAGTAAATGTTTCATGTCTGTCAGTTATTAAAATTTAAAGTCAATGCCGAACAAGAATGTACGCGGGTTCGGATAAGCGGTGTTGTCGATACCCGTATTGATTGCGCTACCCGAGCTGTCGGTAGTACCGTCTGCCATCGGACGTTCGGGGTCCATACCTGAATAACCGGTGATAGTAAATGGATTCTGAGCCGAGAACGAAATGCGCAGTTGTGAGCCGCCTACCCATTTCTCTGGCAAAGTATAGCCAATCTGTAACAGTTTGCAACGCATGTACGAACCGTCTTCTACGTAGAAGCTGGACACGCGGTTGTAGTTCAAGTTCAGGTCGCTGTATGACAAGCGCGGAATGTCATTGCTGGTTCCTTCGCCGTGCCATGCTTCGTTCAAGGTGCCTGCCCATACGTTCGAACCGTTAGCTCCTGAATACAAGCCTTTGGTGATATTGAAAATATCGTTGCCGAATGTGCCGTAGAAGTTAGCGGCAAAGTCGATACGTTTGTAACGCATGCTCAGGTTGATACCCAGCATCAAGTCAGGGTAGGGGTTACCGATAACTGTCTTATCGTTGGCATCTAATACACCGTTGTGGTCCAAATCTTTGAAACGGATGTCACCCGGTTGAGCGTTCGGTTGGATCAGCGTTCCGTGTTCGTCGGTATGTGCGTACACTTCTTCCCAGTTTTGGAACAAACCGTCGGCTACATAACCGTAGAAGCGTGAAATCAAGCCGCCGTCTTCGTTGCTGATGATTTGGTCACTGTTGAATCCTCCGAGATAAATCGGACCATCACCCGAGAACTTGATAGCCTTGTTGCGAACGGCAGACAGGTTTACACCAACGTCATACGAGAAGTCTTTGCCTACTTGGTCGCGCCAGCTCAGTCCCAATTCCCAACCGGTCGCTTTCATACTACCGATATTCATCCATACTTGGCTGTTCCAGTTCGGATAACCTACTGCAAGAATGTTCTGCTTTTGATAAAGCATGTCGGTAGATTTCTTTTGGAAGTATTCGAAAGTCACTCCTAAGCGTGATTGTAACAATGACATATCGATACCTACGTTCCAGTCTTCTACGGTTTCCCATTTCAGGTTATTGTTTCCTACTGATGAAATGAAATAACCGTTTGCCAAAGTGCCGCCGTATGCGTATTGGGTTTGGTCGAGCAGGGTCAGTGTCGCATTGTTGTCAATGTTCTGGTTACCTACACGTCCCCAACCTCCGCGGAGTTTCAAGTCGCTGAAGATATCTTGGTCTTGCATGAATTCTTCGCTGGTGATACGCCATGATGCAGATACCGCAGGGAAGAGGGCGTATTTGTTTCCTTTCGGGAAGCGTGAAGAACCATCGGCACGGAGGGAGGCGGAGATGTAGTAACGGTTGTCGTAGTTATACATCACACGTCCCAAGAACGATACCAATGTATTGAACGTAGTCTCGCCAAAACCTTCGGCTGTGGTCGGGTCGCCGGCATTTACTTCTTGCATGATGTCCATATTGTTGGGCACGTTGTCGCGGGTAGCCTTTACATTGTACCATGCATAGCGTTCAGCCGTGAAACCAGCCATGACGTTCAAGTTATGCTTTTCGGCAAACGTATCGATGTAGGTAGCTGTATTGGTCCAGTTCCAGTCGAACCATTCTTGCGATTGGCGTGAAATGTCGCTCAAGTCTTGCTTTTCCAAGGCATCCATATAGAACTGCGGCACGAAATGATCGGTGCGGCGGTAGTGTGCGTTGGCACCGAACTGGGTACGCAAGGTCAGCTTTTCAATCGGGTTGATTTGCAAATAGGTGTTGATGATAGCACCCATTTCACGTGAATGGTCATTCGCACGCGCCAATGAACCGGCAGGGTTCCAAGTCTGGTTGTTGTACGAACGTTGGTAGTTGTTGTACACATTGTCTTCCCATTGGTCTTCGGGACGGAATACCGGAGTAGTCGGGTCCATTGCCATGGCAGAAGAGAATTGGTTAGGGGTATCGTCCCACGATTCCATACGCGGAGCGATGTCGAATCCGAACTTCACATATTTATTAAAGGTATATTCGGTATTCAAACGGGCGTTCAGCTTGTCCCAGTAACCTACATCAAACTGAGAGTTGCTGCGGTAGTAACCCAAGCTGAAGTTGTACACCAATTTGTCTGTACCGCCTGATACGCTCAACGAATAGTTTTGAGTCAAGGCAGCTTTGTTGACTACGGTATCCCACCAGTCTGTTCCGCCCGGATTGGTTGTAGCACCCGTATCGTTCCAGTTCGAAGTCAAACCATCGTTGGTGTAACGGGTATTGTACACTTCTTTGTATTCTTCCGGACCTGCCACTTTCGGTTTCGAAATGGTCTGGAAACCTACCGAAGCCGTGAAGTTTACACGAGTCTGACCGGCTTTGCCTTTCTTGGTGGTAATCAAGATGACACCGTTTGATGCACGCGTACCGTAGATAGCGGCAGCAGAAGCGTCCTTCAATACCTGCATCGACTCGATGTCGTTGCTGTTCAAGAAATTGATGTTACCGCTAATCGGCATACCGTCTACTACATACAACGGGTCTGTACCGTTGACGGTGGTGACACCACGAATCAAGACTTTCGGAGTCGCACCCGGGCTACCGGCACTGGTTACTTGCACACCGTTTACTTTACCTTGTAAAGCATCCATGGCGTTACCCGTAACGGTCTGGGTGATATCTTCACTCTTTACAGTCGAAATAGAACTGGTCAAGTCGCTTTTCTTAACGGCACCGTAACCGATGACTACGACTTCGTCCAGCAACTCGGTCGATTCTTTCATCACCAAGTTAATCGTAGTACGTCCGTTGACCGGTATTTCCTGTGTTTCGTAACCGATAGAGGAGAATACCAATACGGCGTCCGATGCTACATTATCTAATGTATAGTCACCGTCCAATCCTGTAATGGTACCCGTTGTAGTACCTTTAATCTGTACCGTGGCTCCGATAAGTCCCAAATTGTCGCTTGCCGAGGTCACAATACCTTTCACCGTGATCTGTTGTGCGAAACCGCATACGGATAGCAGCAACAGACATGCTATTAATATCTGTTTTCTCATATTAGAAATTGTTTGGTTAATTATTCTCTCACTAATTTAGCTCGTCCCAAGTGCGAATCGAAATAGAACCGATATGTTCCGCCGGTGGTTACGGTCGGTTTCGACCATACGTCCTGACCTGTAGTAGGTCCGGTATAGTCCGGATTCTTCGATGCGCTTTGCGTATAATATGCGAATACATCCAAATCGGTTTCGCTGGTGCTGCACCATCTTACGGCATTCCACCATTCACTTTGGTGATAGTTGTGGATGATGAAGTTCATTTGTTCTCCGGTAGCCAATTCCATCGGTTCGCTATAGAACAAGTGCGGGTTTGTTTCGTCTTGAGTGAATGATTTTACATTGGTCGGATTATCCGAAGTCAGACCGAATGTGAACGGAATGAATGTTGTGCCGTCACCCCACAAGTCGAAGCATTCTTCGCCGTAAGTCATGTCTGTACCCCACGGGTCTTGAGCTTCTTCTACAGAATAAGTTCCTTCGATTTCGTAAGTCAAGTCCCAAATGTTGATATTAATAATGTAGTAAACGTTTGCTTGGTCTAATACCAAAGGCTGTACCAAGTTCGGGTCGTTGGTCAATGCGGTTTCGTCTTCCGAATTAATACCGTAACGTACCGCAAAGCTGCTCGGAGTAGGAATGAAGTAAACTTCAGTACCGGCTTCGGCATTGTAATAGATAGCCTGATATTCGTATTCGCCTGTATGGTCAATACACATCGGAACACCGAATACGTCACTGTTCAGTTCGGCTTCGGTGGCAACATCGGCTAAATACATCTTTTCGTAATCCATTACATCGGTTACACGGATTGTAGCAGTGCGTGTTACGATTTTACCGATAGTATCAGCCAGAGCTACCGTGTAGGCGTAATCCTGAATTTCAGCAGGGAATGGTACGCTTTCTGTATATTCTCCTGTTGTTCTCATTCCTAAGTCAATGCGTTTGGGGAAACCTTCTATGCCTTCGATGTTGAGTTCCAAATAATCCAAGCCACGGTCATCGCTCAATGAGAAGTTAAGATCCAAAGTAGGTGTTTCTCCTTCACGTAAGATAACCGGAACGATACTTCCTTCATCAGGTGCTCCAGATACGAATACAGGATCTTCGAAGTCTCCGTCAAGTGTAACTTTGACATCTTGTGTAACCGTTCGTCCGCCTACGTCAGTAATTGTTACGGTTACTATATAGCCATCGCCTATCTCATCGGCAGGCATCGCAAAGTTATAACTCAAGTCGTACTCCGTTTGAGGTTCTCCATAGATTTCAATTAAATCAATGGTTTTGTTCAAGTATAAGTCTGCACATTGCAGCTGAATGGTTGAGATTCCATCCGCATCGGTCAGTGTGCCTTCAATGGTAAAGGTACGCCCCGCTGCTGTTTGGATGTGCAAGGTGTTCATTTCGGCAACTGGTGTTTGCCCGTCTACATCGGGATAAGTGTCATCGTCACTACATCCCGTCACACATAGGCTCATTGGTAGGAGTGCCCATAGTGCCAGATTTAAGAAATGTTTCTTCATGCGATTTATTTTAAAGTTATTACGATTGCAAATATAGGTAAATCATAAGTTAAAACAAATCTTTAATCGTGCAAATCACATGCATAAATCTTTCAAGAATGCCGTTTGAATGTATTCTGTGCCTGTTTGACCGGATTAACACACGTTGCCGGATTCGTGTTCCCGGCTGGTTGCATATCTGTTTTCAGCCGGATGGCAATGGACAAGAAACAGGCTTGGTTTTATATTCCACGGGCTGAAACGTATATTCCGCGGCGTGGAACGTATATTCCATGGGCTGGAACGTACATTCCACGCCGTGGAATATAAAAGTAATTCAATGGAACAAAGGAAATCATTTGTTTCATCGGATGAATGTATGGAGGTTCGAAGGCTTCCTAACCAGAACTTTCTCTCATTGTGATGTAAAATAGTGACTGAAATATTTGTTGATAAACGAAAGTTTATCTATTTTTGTTGTATCAATAATGCAAATCGATAATGGAGAAAGAAATTGAAAAGCTGGAATTGCACATTGTCCGACTGGAACAAGCAATCCGGCAAGTACAACGGTTAAAACGAATGGGATTAGCCGATGAAAAAGCGAATCAAAAGATTGATGAATACTTAGAAGCTGTTTTGAATTTCTCCAAAAAGTTTTTCTTGGCTTGATGTATCCGTTTTCGTGTGTGCTTTGGGCGATTTTTTGGTCCTTTTCGCTCCTGTTCTTCGTCAGATAGCCCGCTATCTTCCTCATCACAGAAGCGGAAATGCCTCAAAAACTCATCCCAAATCATCGCACGATAAATTCAAAACAGCTTCTTAGATGGTATTATCAAGGCAAAAAGAGAACTTGAAGAATTAAAGAAAAAATAGAACTTACAGAGGGGGACCTCCCTCCTTTCTTAAATTAAAATAATATGGAGAAGAATTTGAAACAAGAACTGGAGTTGTTACGTGATGAGCTTGGCACACCTGCTTTTGACGAACGTTTGGATCGTATGGAAGGTGTATATACATCGGAAGAAGATAAAAAACTAATCGGTGAGTATGTGTCATTGATGTTGGAAGACATAGGAACAGGAGTGGATGAAGTTAATAAAGGGCTTGAGACCTTGCAGGTGGTTAAAAGCATTTCAGACATGATTTCATTCAAATATATCGCTGAAACTTATTTTAAAAAGTCGAAGGCATGGTTCTCGCAACGGTTGAACGGTAATGTGGTGCACGGCAAGGTATGTCGTTTTACGGATGAAGAAATGCAGACGCTTCGTTTTGCCTTGCAAGATATCAGCAAAAAAATAGGCTCTCTTTCCATATAATATGAATCCGCATTCGGGCATAATATATACCCTCTGAAAACGAAGATATACTTTATCGGCAAACGAAGTATATCTTCATTTTCAATGTGGCGGGCTTCCCCTTTTCTTATATATCAGTTTTCATCTGTAGGCAGCATTTCTTATAAGCAGAGCTGCCTAATAATTGTTAACTTGATAAATATTTTCCATTGGAAATTTTGTCTTATTGAATGTTTGTTGTTTATTTGCAAAAGTTTCCAATGGAAAATAATGTAAACAAAAAATAAAAAGACGTATGAAGATTCTTATTGTAGGAGGAGTAGCGGGAGGAGCCACAGCAGCTGCCCGCATCCGTAGAAATACCGAAGAAGCCGAAATCATCCTGTTCGAGAAGGGAGCCTATATTTCGTATGCCAATTGTGGATTACCTTATTACATAGGTGGGGTTATCGAGGAACGCGAACGGCTTTTCGTACAGACGCCCGAAGCGTTCGGGAAACGGTTTAACATCGATGTGCGCACGCTTTCGGAAGTGACGGCTATCGACCGGGAGCGGAAGGAAGTGACGGTCCGTACTGCCGAGGGGAAGGTGTATCAGGAAAGCTATGACAAACTCTTGCTTTCGCCGGGGGCGTCGCCTATGCGTCCGCCTTTGAAAGGTATCGATTCGGAAGGCATCTTTACCTTGCGGAATGTAACCGATACCGACCGTATCAAGCGATACTTGGACGAAAAGCAGGTGAAACGCGCGGCGATTGTAGGCGGAGGCTTTATCGGGTTGGAGATGGCGGAAAACCTGGTGCATGCCGGAGTAGAGGTCTCGGTGGTAGAGATGGCAGACCAGGTGATGGGACCTATCGACTATTCGATGGCTTCGCTGGTGCACGAACATTTGATGCAAAAAGGGGTGAAGCTGTATTTAGGGCAGGCGGTAGAGGCGTTCGAACGGACGGATGCGGGCTTGGGAGTGACCTTCAAGTCGGGTATCCGCTTGCAGGTGGATATGGTGATATTGTCTATCGGAGTGCGTGCCGAAACGCGCCTTGCCTCGGAAGCAGGATTGAAGCTGGGCGAGATGAAAGGCATTTATGTGAATGAATATCTGCAGACTTCGGATGAGGCTGTTTATGCCGTGGGGGATGCGATAGAGTTTCCGCATCCCGTTACGGGAAAGCCGTGGCTGAACTTTCTTGCTGGTCCGGCAAACCGTCAGGCACGCATCGTGGCGGACAACATCGTATTCGGGAACAAGGCAGTGTATGAAGGTTCCATAGGTACGTCCATAGCCAAGGTGTTCGATATGACCGTGGCATCTGCCGGATTGCCTGCCAAGCGTTTGAAGCAAATGGGAATTGCTTACCTTTCTTCTACGACGCATTCGGCTTCTCATGCCGGTTATTATCCGGGTGCGTTGCAAATGGCGGTTAAAGTAGTCTTTTCGCCCCAAGACGGAAAGCTGTACGGGGCGCAGATAGTAGGATATGACGGGGTAGACAAACGGATTGACGAGTTTGCCCTGGTTATCAAGCAAGGCGGAACGGTGTACGACCTGACCCGGCTGGAACATGCGTATGCACCTCCTTTTTCTTCGGCAAAAGACCCGGTGGCAATAGCCGGTTACGTAGCCGGAAATATCCTGAGCGGAAAGATGACACCGCTGTATTGGCGCGAATTGAGGGATGCCGACCTGAGTCGGGTGACTTTGGTGGATGTGCGTACCCAAGATGAATTTGAGTTAGGAGCCATTCCGGGGGCTGTTAATATGCCGTTGGATGAATTGCGGGAGCATCTGGACGAGATACCGCGGGACAAGCCGGTATGGGTGTATTGCGGTGTAGGATTGCGAGGCTATCTGGCAAGCAATATCCTGAAAGGCCATGGATTTAAAGAGGTGCGCAATCTGGTCGGAGGCATTAAGACGTATAAGGCTGCTGTGACACCGGTGGAACTGCCTTCGGAAGGCACCCCTTGTGTTTCGGCTGGCGGGGAAAAAGATTCTGGAACGGATATGCAACCAGACAAGGTGATAAAGGTCAATGCATGCGGCGTGCAGTGCCCCGGACCGATACTGAAGCTGAAGCAAGGAATGGAAGCGTTGCAGCCCGGACAATGTCTGGAGGTAAGTGCTACCGATGCCGGATTTCCACGTGATGCAGAAGCGTGGTGCCGTACGACAGGTAATCGTTTCCTTTTGAAAACGGAAGAAAACGGAGTGTATCGGGTGCGGATAGAGAAAGCCCAGGCGGTTCCTGCCGTAGGACAGAAAACGGCAGTTGGCGGGAAAGGCAAAACTTTTATTCTTTTCAGTGATGACCTTGATAAAACTTTAGCTACTTTTGTACTCGCAAACGGAGCGGCTGCTACGGGTGAGAAGGTGACCGTCTTCTTTACGTTTTGGGGACTGAATGCCATTAAGAAGGAACAAAAGCCGAAGGTACGGAAGGATATTTTCGGCAAGATGTTCGGCATGATGCTGCCTTCTGATTCGCGGAAGCTGAAGCTCTCGAAAATGAATATGGGCGGAATCGGTTCGAAGATGATGCGGTATGTCATGAAGCAAAAGGGAGTGGACTCGCTCGAATCGCTCCGCCAGCAAGCCATTGCCAACGGGGTGGAGTTCATAGCTTGCCAGATGTCGATGGACGTGATGGGAATAAAGCGTGAGGAACTGCTCGACTGTGTGACGATAGGTGGCGTGGCGACCTATATGGACCGTGCCGGTGAGGCAAATATGAATCTGTTTATTTGATTATGGAAAAGATACAATGTATATGTGTGATGCGCGACTTGCTGAAAGGGCTTTCCGAACTGGAGAACCGGTTGGAGGAAACTTACGGGGTGTCGCTCAACGAGGCGATGGTGTTGTGTAGTGTGGGAGCGGAAACCGTGACGGCAGGAACCATTATCTCTTGTACGGGATTGACTTCGTCGCATGCTTCGAAGGTTATCCGTTCGGTAGAGGATAAGGGCTTGCTGGCACGCAAGCTGGGCGAGCAGGACAAACGCCAGATGTATTTCACGCTTACGCGGAAAGGAAAAGCTTGTCTGGAGAATATCAAGGAGCAGGGGGTGGAAGTGCCCGAATGGCTGGCTCCGTTGTTTTTTAGGTAACAAGGTCACGAGTTGACAAGGTGACAAGGCTTTAGATACATAGGTAGAACTATTTAGGACCTTGTCAACTCGTTACCTTGTCACCTCGTCACTTCATTAAAAAGTATGAAAAAGAAAAAAGAAGACTGGGAAGTGCCGGGCAATGCCGGACAGGTATTGCTGCATACATGTTGTGCGCCTTGTTCATCGGCAATTATTGAATGCCTGATGCAGCACGGGGTACGCCCTACCATTTATTATTGCAATCCGAACATTTATCCGGAAGAGGAATACCGGATTCGGAAAGAGGAATGTACCCGTTATGCACAGGCGTTGGGCTTGGATATCATCGATGCCGATTACGACCACGAGGCGTGGCGTTGTGCGGTTCGTGGCTTGGAAGGGGAACCGGAAAGGGGAGGGCGTTGCCTGCAATGTTTCAGGTTGCGTTTGCGCGATACGGCACGTTATGCCCATGAACACGGTTTTACGGTGATTACTACTACGCTTGCTTCTTCACGCTGGAAGAGCTTGGACCAGATTAACGAAGCCGGACGCTATGCCGTAGAACCCTATCCCGACGTGACGTGGTGGGACAAGAACTGGCGGAAAGGCGGGTTGAGCGAACGCCGCATCCAGATTATCAAGGAATATGATTTCTATAACCAGCAATATTGCGGGTGCGAGTTCAGCATGCGGATTGATTGACAATAGATGATTACGCCAGATTTCCAATTCGCGTGATAGGGAAATATATACAAAACACAGAGACACAAAGACACAGAGTTTTTTAGATTTTTTCTCTGTGTCTTTGTGTCTCTGTGTTTCATTAAAATTAGGAACGGGTTAGAAACCTGCCAGTTCCAGCACTTTGTCTATTGCGGCACTTAATCCGTCGGCATTCTTTCCTCCTGCTGTAGCGAAATGAGGTTGTCCGCCTCCTCCGCCTTGAATCAGTTTGGCAGCTTCGCGTACCAGTTGTCCGGCATTCAGTCCGGCTTTTACTTGGTCATCGCTCATAATGACTGTCAGCATCGGCTTGTCGTCGAAGATGCTTCCGATTACGACGAAGAGGTTTTCGGGGAATTGTCCTTTCAGTTGGAAAGCGATGTTCTTGATGGCTTCGGGACGCATCGGCAGCATGGCTTTGATGACTTTTACGCCATGTATTTCTTTGGCGCTTTCGATAAGTCTTGCCTTTGCGCTTGCTTCGCGTTCTTTCATGAACTCTTCCATTTGCTTTTTCAGTCCGGCGTTTTCGTCCACATATTTCGAGATAGCGGCTCTAAGGTCGGGAGCATTGTTGAAGAGCGCCTTCAAGTCGTTTATGGTATCTTGCAAAATGTCCATCATTTCCTCTACCTTTGCTCCGGTAATGGCTTCGATGCGGCGTACGCCTGCTGCAACCGAGCTTTCGGAGAGAATCTTCACCATACCGATTTTACCGGTAGCTGATACGTGTGTACCTCCACAGAACTCAATGGATGAACCGAATTGTACAACGCGTACCTCGTCGCCATACTTTTCGCCGAAAAGGGCAATGGCACCTAATTCCTTGGCTTTCTCTATCGGAAGGTTACGGTATTCGGTCAGGGGGACATTTTCGCGGATTTTGGCATTCACCAAGTGTTCCACTTCACGCAACTGCTCAGGCGTTACTTTCTGGAAGTGTGAGAAGTCGAAACGCAATGATTCCGGTGTAACCAACGAACCTTTCTGTTCTACGTGAGTGCCCAATACTTGACGCAATGCTTCATCGAGCAGGTGGGTACAAGAGTGGTTGGCAGCACAGGCAGCGCGTTTGTCGGTATCCACACAAGCCATCATCGGAGCATCAAGATGCTCGGGAAGTTGCTTGGCAATATGAATCGGAAGGTTGTTTTCTTTCTTGGTATCAATGATTTCGATGGTTTCGAATTCGCTGACCAGCACTCCCGTATCGCCTACCTGACCACCGCTTTCAGCGTAGAATGGCGTTTCGCTCAACACGATTTGATAAAGGGTTTGGTTCTTTTGCTTGATTTGACGGTAGCGCAAGATGCGGGTTTCGTATTCGGTATAATCGTAACCTACGAAATGCGTTTCGCCTTCTTCCAGTATAACCCAGTCGCCTGTTTCAATCGCAGCGGCATTGCGGGCACGCTGTTTTTGCTTTTGCATTTCGATATTGAACTCTTCTTCGTTGACTGTCATTCCGTTTTCACGCAGAATCAGTTCGGTCAGGTCAAGCGGGAAACCGAACGTATCGTAGAGCGTGAAGGCATCTACGCCACTGATTTCAGTCTTTTGGGCTGCTTTGGCATCGTTCATTACCTTGTCAAGCAAACGGATGCCGGTTTCCAGTGTACGCAAGAAAGCTTCTTCTTCTTCTTTGATGACTTTTTCGATAAGCGGCTGCTGTGCTTTCAGTTCGGGATAGGCTTGTCCCATGTTTTCTATCAGTACGGGAACCAGCTTGAACATAAAGGCTTGTTTCTGTCCTAAGAACGTATAAGCATAGCGTACGGCACGGCGCAAGATGCGGCGGATGACGTAGCCGGCTTTGGCATTGGAAGGAAGCTGTCCGTCAGTAATCGAGAATGCGATGGTACGGATGTGGTCTGCCACAACGCGCATGGCTACATCTACTTTCGGGTCTTTGCCATAGGTCAGTCCGGTTAAGTCGCCGATGACTTTGATAATCGGTTGGAATACATCGGTGTCGTAGTTAGACTTCTTTCCTTGCAGTGCCATGCAGAGGCGTTCGAATCCCATCCCCGTATCAATTACTTTGGCGGGCAGAGGCTCCAGGCTTCCGTCGGCTTTGCGGTTGTACTGCATGAACACGAGGTTCCAGATTTCAATTACCAGCGGATTGTCTTTGTTGACCAGTTCACGTCCGGGCACTTTGGCTTTCTCTTCTTCGGAACGCAGGTCGATATGGATTTCCGAGCACGGTCCGCAAGGTCCTGTATCGCCCATTTCCCAAAAGTTGTCATGCTTGTTTCCGTTGATGATGTGGTCTTTGGGCAAATATTGTTCCCAGTATCCGGCAGCTTCGTTATCGCGTTCCAATCCTTCCTCGGGGCTTCCTTCGAATACGGTAGCATAGAGGATGGAAGGGTCGATTTTCAATACATCTACCAGGTATTCCCATGCCCAGCCGATGACTTCTTTCTTGAAATAGTCGCCGAATGACCAGTTGCCTAACATCTCGAACATGGTGTGGTGGTAAGTGTCGTGTCCTACTTCTTCCAGGTCATTGTGTTTTCCACTTACGCGCAAGCATTTCTGCGAGTCGGTCACACGTTTGTACTTGGCAGGATGATTTCCCAGAATGATGTCTTTGAACTGGTTCATGCCTGCGTTTGTAAACATCAGCGTAGGGTCGTCTTTGATGACCATGGGTGCAGAAGGCACAATCTGATGTCCTTTTGACTCAAAAAACTTTACGAATGAGTCGCGGATTTCATTTGCTGTCAACATATAAGTCTTATTATCTTGTCGTTAATATTCTCAAAATCGATTTGCAAAGATAATTGGTTTTATTATTTTTGTCGCTACGTTTGAGGCAAAACTTGAAGCTTTGCCTATTAATTTTCTTCAAAAACAGTGATTTGAATGCGTAAAGTCTACTATATATATAATCCGAAGACGCGTACCTACGACCGTATATACCCTACCATGCGCCAGCGCATCATGAGTTATCTTCGGAATTTATTTGTAGGAATGGGGCTGGGAGCCGGATGTTTTATCCTGTTGCTGTGGCTTTTCGGTTCTCCTTCGGAAAAAGACCTTCGGGTGGAAAATTCCCGTTTGCTTGCCCAATACCATATATTGTCTACCCGGCTGGATGAGGCCCTGAATGTGATGCAGCAGTTGCAGCAGCGCGATGATAACCTGTACCGGGTCATTCTGCAGGCAGACCCGGTAGCAGGTGCGGTGCGGACAGCCAGTTACGGGAAAACCAACCGGTATGAGGAGCTGATGGACATGGCAAATGCAAAGCTGGTGGTAAACACTACCCAGAAAATGGACGTATTGACAAGGCAGTTGTATGTCCAGTCGAAATCGTTTGACGAAGTGGTCGATTTGTGTAAACAGCATGACGAAATGATTCAGTGTGTGCCTGCCATTCAGCCTGTGTCCAATAAGAACCTGAAGCAGACAGCTTCGGGATACGGGACGCGGATTGACCCCATTTATAAAACGGTGAAGTTTCATGCCGGTATGGATTTTTCTGCCAATATAGGCACTCCGGTATATGCTACGGGAAACGGCACGGTAAAGACTGCCGGTTGGGAAGGACTGTATGGCAAATGCATTACGATAGACCATGGATTCGGCTATGTAACCCGTTATGCGCATCTGAATAAAATTGATGTGCGCCCCGGTCAAAAAGTGATGCGTGGAGAAACAATTGGCGAAGTGGGCACTACCGGAAAAAGCACCGGACCGCATTTGCATTACGAAGTGCACTTGCGGGGGCAGATTATGAATCCGGTAAACTATTATTTCATGGACTTGGATGCTGACGATTATGACAAGATGATAGAAATCGCAGCTAATCATGGCAAGGTATTTGATTAATCTGGAGGAAGGAAAATGGCTTTGAAGCAGAATAAACAACTGAAATTGTATTACTCGATTAAAGAAGTGGCTGAGATGTTCGGAGTGAACGAGTCGTTGGTGCGTTATTGGGAAAAGGAATTTCCCGCCATCGCTCCGAAACGGGCTGGAGGGAAAGTCCGGCAATATACGAAAGAAGATATCGAAAATATCCGGCAGGTGTATTATCTGGTAAAGGAGAAGGGCATGACACTGGCTGGAGCCAAACAGCTGATGAAGCAAAACCGGGAAGGCGTACGCAATACGACTGAACTCGTCAACCGATTGAAACAAATCAGAAGCGAGTTAGTCTGTATGCGGAAAGAGTTGGATTATCTGACCTGACATAAACCTTTGTCAGTCTGTCGGGGCATCGAAGTTTTCGATGCGGGTCACTTTCTTGATGTTGTCGATTTTCTTCAAGTTGTTGCAAATGGTATTGACATCATCCACATCGTGCACGTAGAGTTGGATGCGGGATTCGAAGATGCCTTCATTCGATTCAATGGTCAGCTTGTGGATATTTACGTTCAGTTGTTGGGAGATTACTTCTGTCAGTTTGTTCAATACGCCGATTTCGTCTAATCCCTTTACGTAAATATTTACCGGGAACACCAAGGCTTTCCCTGTTTGCCATTGGACGGCAATCAACCGGTTGCCGAAGCTGGTTTTCAGCTGCGAGGCAATCGAACACTGGCGTTTATGGATGACGATGCGGTTGTTGTCGTCAATGTACCCCAATACATCGTCGCCCGGAATCGGCTTGCAGCAATCTGCCAGGATGTAGTTTTTCTGGATGGCGTCCGGAGTCAGCTTGAGCACTTCTTTCTTATCAATGTTCAGCGATTGTTGCGACGCGTTCTTATTTTTGCTTTCTTGCTGTTTTTGCTTGTTTCCGCCAAAGGCGAAGCTGATGTATTTCTTCCAGTTGGTCGGAGTCGGTTTCTCTTTCAGTTCGTTCTTGTCGGTTTCGTCCAGCGTGATAGCTCCTTGTCCTAAGCGGAGGGTCAGTTCTTCATAGGTTTTTACCTGACGTTTTTCGCATAGCTTCCTGATGTTTTCATCACTTGACGGCATGCCTAATTCTTGGAAGAACTGGCTCAAGATTTCTTCTCCTTTCTGCTGTTGTTCTCTGTTTTCCCGTTTTAAGATGGCTTGGATTTTGGCTTTTGCCTTGGCGGTTGTCGCAAAATTAATCCATGAAGGCTGCACTTTCTGTGATTTGGATGTCAGGATTTCCACTTGGTCACCGCTTTGTAATTTGTGGCTTAACGGAACCAGCTTATGGTTGACTTTGGCTCCGATACAGTGGCTTCCCAAGAAGGTATGGATAGAGAACGCAAAATCAAGTGCCGTACAGTTTTGGGGCATGGTTTTGATTTCGCCTTTCGGGGTGAATACAAATATTTCGGATGCAAACAGATTAAGCTTGATTGTGTCTAAGAAATCCAATGCGTCTGGTTGCGGGTCGTCTAATATTTCCTTGATGGTCTTCAGCCATTTGCTCAATTCGCCTTCGTCTTCGCTGCCTCCTCCGGCTTTGTATTTCCAATGGGCTGCAAAACCCTGTTCGGCAACGTCGTTCATGCGTTCGCTACGGATTTGCACTTCAATCCATTGTCCCTTGTTGCTCATCAGCGTAACATGCAAAGCTTGATAGCCGTTGGCTTTCGGATGGCTTACCCAGTCGCGCAAGCGGTCAGGGTGCGGCTTATAGATGCGGGAGATAGCGACATAAATATTGAAACAGTCATTGAGTTCCTCTTCTTCGTTGCGGGGGGTAAAGATGATGCGGACAGCCAGAATATCATAGATTTCCTCGAAAGTGATGTGCTTGCTCTGCATCTTGTTCCAAATGGAATATGGCGATTTGATGCGCGCGATGATGCGGTACGGGATTCCCATCTTGTCCAGCTGTTCGCGGATAGGGGCTGTAAATTCGGCAAATACGCTTTCGCGCTCCGCCTGGGTAGCCTGAAGTTTGCTTTGGATTTCCTGATAGGTTTCCGGATGTTCGTATTTGAAACTCAGGTCTTCCAGTTCGGTTTTGATGCGGTTCAATCCCAGCCGGTTTGCCAACGGCGCGTAGATGTAAAGCGTTTCCCCTGCAATTTTATATTGTTTGCTTGGAAGCATGGAGCCGAGCGTACGCATATTGTGCAGGCGGTCGGCTATCTTAATTAAAATCACCCGGATGTCATCGTTCATGGTCAGTAGCAGTTTCTTGAAGTTTTCTGCTTGTGCCGATGCGCGGTCTCCGAAAATACCTCCCGATATTTTTGTCAGCCCATCTACAATCTGTGCGATTTTAGGGCCGAATAAGTTTTCGATATCTTCTACTGTGTAGTCGGTATCTTCTACGACATCGTGTAACAATGCCGAGCAAATAGAGGTAGAGCCTAATCCGATTTCTACACATGCAATCCGTGCCACAGCAATGGGATGTAAGATATAGGGTTCACCGGAACGGCGTCTTACCCCCTTGTGGGCTTGTCGGGCAAAGTTGAAGGCTTTGGTAATGATTTCAACTTTCTTGCGATGCTTACTCTCTAAGTATCGGTCCAACAATTCTTGAAAAGCGTCGTCTATCAGCTTCTCGTCGGTTTGCTCTTGGGTTAATTTTTCGTCCGTCATGGTATCCATCTTTAATCAATATTGCAAAATTAGGGAAAATAACAAATTTTGCAACAAAAATGGATTATTTTTCTTCATGACTATCGGATGCGTATGGATTTTCCTGCCCGGATATTGCTTCCCCGGATGCCGTTCAGCCTTCTCAACTGCGCCACACTGACTCCGTATTTTTGTGCGATGCCTCCTAAAGTCTCTCCGTTTCTGATGCGGTGATAGACAGCTTTGGGTTCGGGGATGTCTACGGTGTTCCGCCGTGTCAGGTATGTGTCGGGTTTGTAATTATAGATGCTGTCTTCGTGGTCGATGAAATAACTCATCATGTTGCTTGGGAGGCGGAGGGCATAGGGCTGCTCGTTTCCGGGAATGACATCTTTCTTGAATTCAGGGTTCAAGGCACGCAATTCGTCCATGCTGATGTTGCATACGGATGCCACCTGTTGCAAGTGCAGGGGGCGTGAGATGTGGATGGTGTCTGTTCCTTCCGGCATTTTCATTTCCATCGGGCTGATATTGTGCTCGCAATAATAGGTCATGATGTAATTCGCGGCAATAAAGGCGGGTACATAGCCTCGGGTCTCTTTCGGAAGATAATTGTAGAGTGCCCAGAAATCTTTTTCCCCGTCTGCGCGCCGGATGGCTTTGTTGATGGTTCCGGGACCGCAATTATAGGCGGCAAGCACCAGGTTCCAATCGTGATAAATGTCGTACAGGTCTTTCAGGTATCTGGCTGCAGCCCGTGTAGATTTGACGGGGTCGCGGCGTTCGTCCACCAGGCTTGTGACTTTAAGCCCGTAGATTTTTCCGGTATTGAGCATGAATTGCCACAAGCCTACGGCTCCTTGGCGCGATGCTGCTATGGGGTTTAAGGCGGATTCGATGACCGGAAGGTATTTTAACTCCAAGGGCAAGTCGTACAAGTCGAGCGCTTCTTCGAAAATGGGCATATAGAAGTTGTTGGCACTCAGCATGAATGCCACTTTCTGGCGCAAGCGGGTCGCATACATGTCGATAAACTTGCGTACCACTTCGTTGTAGGGCATTTCGATGATGGCTGGAATACGTTGCAGGCGGTCCATATAAAGGGAGTCGCTCACTTCCGGGTTGGCTGCGGCGGGGTCGCAATTCTCTCCTATATTAATATAGTTCTTTGAAATCCAGTCCAAGTAGAGGCTGTCTGTTTCTGAAACCATGCCTGCCGGCAAGCTGATGACTTCTTCCGTTCCAGATGCGGAGCGGATGGTAATGCTTTCTTCCGTCTGTTGGGCATAGAGGGAAGCGGTTCCTAAGAGGCTCAGTATTCCAATAACGAGTTTTTTCATGATTTTAAAATTTAATGTTGCATTGCACGCCAATGCCTTGGGGCAGTCCGCAACGTGCATCGTTAAATATAGCTGGTTGCCATTCCATACTCAAATCGTTGGAGATGTCGAAGTTGGATAACTCGGCATCTACATACGCGTCAATCACCGAGAGCAGGTACACGCCGATAAAGGCGAAGATACTCAGGTCGCGTTGCCGGCGGTACAGGTCTTTTCGTCTTCTGAAGGTGTCTTGCCAACGGCTTGCTTGAGCAAGCACATCTTCTTGTGTCCAGCCGGCAGGCATCATCTCCATGTAGCTGTCCCTGGTGGGGTCATCGCTCATGATGTCTTGGTACGCTTGCGAATAGTCGCTGTACATCTGCCCGTTCCATGTCAGGGCATAGATACATCCAACGAATCCGCCGTAGATGATGGGCAGTTTCCAATACTTGTGGTTATAGATTTGCCCCGCTCCCGGAATTGCCAGCGATAGCCAGATGGCATTGTTTGGAATGGGTGTCCATTTTTTCTTTTTTATCTCCATCTTCGGCATTTGCTGTTGGATGGAGTCGTTTTGTCTCGCAAGCAATGCGGTGTCTACCGGAGCTTCCAAGTCTGTAATTCGTTTGGGTACGCTGAGCGTGTCCAGCAATGCCAGGCTGTCCGCTACGTGTTGTGCCCGGATGGAATCGGCTTTCAGCAGTCCTTCGCGGTGCTTGCGGGCGCGTTGCGCATGCACATCCGTACATGCCCCGAACAGGAAGCAGAACAGGAATACAGGAAACAGCCAGTATGTCAATGTCTTCTTTTCCAAAATAGGTCCGTTTTTATGCTTTAGGTTGTAGCGAATCCAGAATTTCCATGATTCGTTCCAAATCGGCTTCGTTATTGAACGGGATGCTGATTTTCCCTTTTCCCTTGTTGCTGCATGAAAGCTGCACTTTTGTACCGAAGAAAGAACACAGGTGGTTTTGCAGCAGGGCATATTCTTCGGATAGCTTCGAGCCTTTCGGAACAATCTTTTTCCCGCCCGACTCGACGCTTTCGCCTGCGGAAAGAGCTTTTACAATCTCTTCTACCTTCCGTACGGAGTAGCCTTGCGAAATGATTTCGTTGAATATGCGGATTTGCGTTTTCGGGTCATCCAACGCCAGTAAGGCGCGCGCATGGCCCATGTCGATTTCCTTGTTTTTCAAGGCGACCTGGATTTGTGCAGGCAGTTTAAGCAGGCGCAGGTAATTGGCAATGGTGGCACGTTTTTTCCCTACCCGGTCGCTCAGCCGTTCTTGTGTCAGCCCGTATTGTTCGATTAAGTGCTGGTAGGCAAGTGCGATTTCCAGCGAGTTCAGGTCTTCGCGCTGGATGTTTTCTATCAATGCCATTTCCATTACATTTTCGTCGTCTGCCGTACGGATATAGGCGGGAATCGTCTGCAGCCCTGCTTGTATCGCGGCGCGGTAACGCCGTTCGCCCGCAATGATTTGATAGGCGTCTTCGCTCATCTGGCGTAAGGTAATGGGTTGGATGATGCCGATTTCGGCAATGGAATCGGCAAGCTCCTGCAAGGCAATCGGGTCGAACTCGCGCCGTGGCTGGTTCGGGTTCACCGATATCTTGCTCAGCTCTATTTCGTTGATGGAAGACGAGCCGGACGTCTTGATTTCCTCGTTCGTGGAAATCAATGCGTCTAACCCTCTTCCTAATGCAAATTTCTTTTGTACAGCCATATTTAATTCAGCCTAATGACAACTCTTTTATTTGTTTTTGTTGATTATTTCATTGGCTAACGCCAAATGGTTTTTCGCTCCGGTCGAATCGGCATCGTATAAGATGGCTGGGATTCCATGGCTTGGAGCTTCGCTTAGTTTCACATTCCGTTGGATAATGGTTTTGAATACCAATTCCTGGAAATGGCGTTTCACCTCGTCGTATATTTGGTTTGCCAAACGCAGGCGAGAGTCAAACATGGTCAGCAGGAACCCTTCTATTTCCAGTGAAGGGTTCAGCTTGGTCTTGATAATCCGTATGGTGTTCAGCAGTTTGCTGATGCCTTCCAATGCAAAATATTCGCATTGCACCGGGATAATTACCGAATCGGCTGCGGTCAGGGCATTGATGGTAATGAGCCCGAGCGAAGGAGAACAGTCTATCAGGATGTAGTCGTATTCGTTCACCATCGGCGCCAGCGCCTTTTTCATAATCTTCTCGCGGTTGTCCAGGTTCAGCATTTCGATTTCTGCCCCTACGAGGTCAATGTGAGAAGGAATGATGTCCAGTCCGTCAATATCGGTCGTGTAAATGGCTTCCCGTATGTCGTTTTGGTTAATCAGGCATTCGTAAATGGAGCAGTCTATTTCTTTCAGGTCAACTCCCAGCCCTGATGACGCATTTGCCTGCGGGTCAGCGTCGATTACCAGTACTTTCTTTTCGAGTGTAGCCAATGATGCAGCCAGGTTAATGGTGGTTGTAGTTTTGCCTACTCCTCCTTTTTGGTTGGCTATTGCAATAATTTTTCCCATATTAATCAGTTTATCTGATTGCGAAGTAACAAATAATTGGCGAGATAGCGTATCGCAAAAATACTACATTTTGCAAAACTGTTGATAACTCGTTGCTTTTGTTAATAACTTCGCTGGGCAAAGATAGCGATTTCTGTTTAATAATCCGGCTTGGTTTGGGAAGAATAATAAGTACTTGTGTTAAATTAACGGATAATCATGCCCGCATTCGTACATTTCCGAATTTATTGTAACTTTGCAGGCACGTTGGGATATGCAGGCGTTCACGATGGCAAACGCAGGCGGCTGCATGCGCCATCGTGAATGCTTGCGTTTGCCATCGCAGCTGCCCGCGTTTGCCGCCGTGAACGCCTGCATGTTATCAAAGGCTATTTGGGAATATAAATATAATAAGGAGTATGACAAAAAAAAGACCTCTTTTGCTTCTGTCGAACGATGACGGCGTGAATGCAAAGGGAATACATGAACTGATACGTGCCTTGCGTCCGGTGGGCGACTTGATAGTCGTGGCGCCCGACGGCCCCCGTTCGGGGTCTGCCGGCGCGATTACTTCTGCTTATCCGGTGCGTTACGCATTGCTTCAGCAAGAAAGCGGGCTTTCCGTCTATAAATGTTCGGGAACGCCGGTGGATTGTGTGAAACTGGCGTTGCATGCCATTGTGCCTGCCGTCCCGGATTTGGTGGTCGGCGGAATCAACCATGGCGACAACTCATCGGTGAACGTGCATTATTCGGGAACAATGGGAGTGGTGATTGAAGGATGCTTGAAGGGCATTCCGTCTATCGGCTTTTCGTTGTGCAATCATCAGGCGGACGCCGATTTCTCGCCGGTCTTGCCCTACGTGCGCCGCATTGTGGAAGAGACATTGGAAAAAGGGCTTCCCGAAGGGATTTGCCTGAATGTCAACTTTCCGGATACGCCCGACTTGGAAGGGGTATTGGTCTGCCGCCAGACACATGGCGTGTGGACACGTGAGTTTGTGAAAGCCGATCATCCGAGGGGAGGGAATTATTTCTGGCTTACCGGCGAATACCGTAATCTGGAACCGAATGCGGAAGATACGGACCATTGGGCTTTGGAACATAATTATGTAGCGGTTACGCCTACACAAGTGGATGTGACGGCGTATGCGGTGATGCGTGAACTGAAAACGTGGAACTTTAATGTGTGACGTATGAAGTATTATCTGATTGTAGGAGAAGCGTCGGGAGACTTGCATGCATCCAATCTGATGCGTGCGTTGCGCAGGGAAGACCCGGAAGCGGAGTTCCGTTTCTTTGGGGGAGACCTGATGGCAAAGGTAGGGGGCGTGTGTGTAAGGCATTATAAGACCTTGGCATATATGGGGTTTGTACCCGTCCTTTTGCATTTGCGGACCATTCTTCGCAATATGGATTTTTGCAAGAACGATGTAGAGGCTTGGAATCCGGATGTCTTGATTCTGGTAGACTATCCGGGATTCAATTTGAAGATAGCCCAATACATCAAGCTTCATACGCAAATCCCTGTATTCTATTACATCTCTCCGAAAATCTGGGCATGGAAGGAATATCGCATCAAGAATATCAAGCGCGATGTGGATGCGCTGTTCTCCATCTTGCCGTTTGAAGTGGATTTTTACCGGAAACACGGTTATCCGGTCCATTACGTGGGTAATCCGTGTGTGGATGCTGTGGATGCCTTCCGGAAGAGCTTTAAAGAAACTTTCGATGATTTTGTAAATGCGCATCATTGGGGAAAGAAGCCGGTTGTGGCTTTGCTTGCCGGAAGCAGGAAGCAGGAGATAAAGGATAATTTGAAACGGATGATTCAGGCGGCGCGGAGTTTCCCTGATTATCAGTTTGTAGTGGCGGGTGCTCCGGGGATTGAACCGGACTTTTACCGTCAGTACATTGATGCGGATACCGAGATTGTCTTTGGTGAGACGTACCGGCTTTTGTCGCATGCGACCGCGGCGTTGGTCACATCCGGTACGGCTACGCTCGAGACCGCCCTGTTCCGTGTGCCTCAAGTCGTATGCTATTATACGGCTGCCGGCAAGCTGGTATCTCTTTTGCGCCGGTTGGTTTTGAAAGTTCCTTTCGTATCGTTGGTCAATCTGATAGCAGGGAAAGAAGTTGTCACCGAGCTGGTTGCCGGGGATATGAGTGTCCGTGCGGTGAAGCGTGAACTCGCGCAGATATTGCCGGGTGGAAAGAAGCGTAAGCGGATGTTAGAAGATTACGAAACTCTGGTACAGGTTTTGGGAGAAGCCGGAGCTTCCGAAAGGGCTGCCCGGCAGATGCTGGAGGTATTGGAAGCATACAAGAAGAAATTGTATGCGTGATGTTTTCACCACAGGCTACACGGATTTTATACCATGTGCGGTATGAAATTGTGCATTTTGTTGATGCTATCATAGAACACAGACTACACAAGAATACACAGAAAAAAAATATAAAAATCTGTGTTCGTCTGTGTCTTTCCACGTCTTCTGTGTTCTGTTAAAATGCACAAATAAATACCGCGTGAAGTATAAACAATTATTTTCCCTTTGTCTTTAAAATCTGTGTAATCTGTGGTGAGAACGTTACAAACTCAAGATATACAGATAGACCACTGATGCCGGTATTGCCATGAGGGTGCTGTCGAAACGGTCCAACATGCCTCCATGTCCCGGCAAGATGTTTCCGGAGTCTTTGATTCCCAAGGTGCGCTTGAAAAGCGATTCGGTCAGGTCTCCCCATGTGCCGAAGACCACGATGGTCAATCCCAGTCCTATCCATTCGTATACATTCAGGAAAGCGAAGTATTGTGCAAGGATAACGGCTGCAACCATGCAGCATACAGCTCCGCCAATGGAACCTTCCCATGACTTTTTGGGCGAGATGCGCTCGAACAAGCGGTGTTTCCCGAAAAGCATTCCCGTGCAATAAGCTCCGGTATCATTTATCCAGGTAAAGATGAAAATGGATAAAGGCAATATCGGATTGTATTGTGAGGTGCTGGTGGCTGCGCTTGTATGGTAAGCAAGCACGTTCAGCAGGGCAAACGATAACCCGATGTAGACTTGGCTCATCATGGCGTATGCCCAGTTGTTAATCGGGTCCTTTTGCTTTTTGTACAATTCGCTGATGAATAGATACATGATTAAGAATAAGTAGGGGATGAAAATTTCGTTGCTTCCCGGTACTACTCCGATGTATCCAAAACATAAGAACAGGAAGACACCTGCCAGCATAGACATGGGTATATTCATTTGCACATAGCCTGTGGCATTGACCAGATTGCCGAATTCACGGATGGTCAATGCACTGACGATAGCGAACAGGATGGTGAACGAGATAGGTCCGCCTAAAATACATCCCACTAATGCGGCTACGAAAATAACGCCGGTGATAGTCCGTTGTAAAAAGTTATTCTTCATGGTGTTCGTCTTCTTTCTGTTGTGTATTCTCGGGAAGTGCCTTGGGCTCTTCTGCCGGAAGTTGAGGCTTGCTCTCTTCTGCCATGATTTCTTCCGAACGGGAAGCCCATGGGCGTTTGCCGAAAATCTTTTCTACATCTTCTGCAAAGATAACCTCACGTTCTATCAACAGTTGTGCCAACTGGTTGTGGCCTTCCTGATGGTGTTGCAACAGCTCTTTAGCACGGACATATTGCTCGTTAATCATCTTCTGTACTTCTTGGTCGATGATTTCAGCGGTATGTTCGCTATACGGCTTGTTGAATGCAAATTCATCGTTGCTATAATAGCAAAGGTTCGGAAGTTTGTCGCTCATACCGGCGTAGGCTATCATGCCGTAAGCTTGCTTGGTTACACGCTCCAGGTCGTTCATCGCTCCGGTAGATATATGTCCTACAAAAAGTTCTTCTGCGGCACGTCCGCCAAGGGTGGCGCACATTTCGTCCAACATTTGCTCTTTTGTGGTGAGCTGGCGTTCCTCAGGCAGATACCATGCCGCTCCCAATGCACGTCCGCGCGGCACGATGGTCACCTTAATCAGCGGGTTGGCATGCTCCAAAAGCCAGGAAACCGTGGCATGTCCGGCTTCGTGCAGAGCTATGGCACGTTTCTCGGCTGCGGTCATTACCTTGGTTTTCTTTTCCAAACCTCCTACGATACGGTCAATGGCAGCCAGGAAGTCGTCTTTGCCGACCGATTCTTTCGAATGGCGGGCAGCTATCAAGGCAGCTTCGTTGCATACGTTGGCAATGTCGGCTCCGCTGAATCCGGGAGTTTGTCGTGCCAGCAGGTCTACGTCTACGGTGCTGTCCAATTTAAGCGGGCGCAAATGCACGCCGAAAACTTCTTTCCGTTCGTTCAGGTCGGGCAGGTCTACATAGATTTGCCGGTCAAAACGTCCGGCACGCAACAGTGCTTTATCCAAGATGTCTACACGGTTGGTCGCAGCTAGGATAATGACACCGCTATTCGAACCGAAGCCGTCCATTTCAGTCAGCAATTGGTTCAAGGTGTTTTCGCGTTCATCGTTTCCTCCCATGCTGGGATTTTTCCCGCGTGCACGCCCTACGGCATCTATTTCATCAATGAAGATAATGCAAGGCGCTTTCTCTTTGGCTTGACGGAACAGGTCACGTACGCGTGATGCGCCTACGCCTACAAACATTTCTACGAAGTCGGAACCTGATATGGAGAAGAAAGGTACGTCGGCTTCGCCTGCTACAGCTTTGGCAAGCAGGGTCTTGCCAGTTCCCGGAGGACCTATCAGCAACGCGCCTTTCGGGATTTTTCCTCCCAGTTTGGTGTACTTCTCAGGATCTTTCAGGAAGTCTACGATTTCTTGCACCTCTTGCTTGGCTGCGGCTTGTCCGGCTACATCCTTGAACGTGATGCGGTTGGCTCCCTTCTCGAATAATTGTGCTTTGCTTTTGCCTACGCTGAATACGCCTCCGGTTCCGCCCGGACCGGCAGCTCCTCCCATGCGGCGCATGGCATAAATCCAAATTGCTATCAAAAGCAGGAATGGGAAAATGTTCCAGAATATCATGCCGAAGTAGTTATTCCGTTTCTCGTAGCTGATAGAGCCGGTAAAATGTCCGTTGGTTTGTTCCTCGTCCATAAATTTGTCCAATGACTCCATGGAACCTACCTGCACATGTACTGCAGGGCTTTTGCCGACCTTTTGAGCGTCTTGTTTGAAAACGTCTACAATGTGTTCGGGCTTGATGAACATTTCTACGGTATTGTCATCGTAAGCAATGATTTTGCTGGCATATCCTTTGCTTACCATTTCTTTGAATTCGGTATATGTGATTTCTTTACTTGCGCTGCCTTCATCGCTTGATAAGTAAAGAAAGCCTAACGCCAACGCAATGACCACGTACAGCCACGTCAGATTGGGGCGTGGCACATTGATTTTCGGCTTGTTATTGTTAGGGTTGTTGAAGTTATTCGTATTATTGGTGTTATTTCCGTCCATGATGATTTAGAATGAAAAGTTAGTCAAGATCTGGTATTGCGGTTAATTTGGCATCCGCCCAAAGGGTTTCCAGATTATAGTGCGCACGTGCTTCCGGCAAGAAGATATGTACCATGATGTTTCCATAGTCCATAGCTACCCATTGGGCATTGCGTAAACCGTCTATGGCATAGACTTTTTCGCCCGTTGTCTTTTTTACGTAATCTCTTACAGAGTCTGTAATGGCTAAGATTTGGCTGGGAGAGTTTCCCTGACAAATGATAAAAAACTTGCAAATCGTATCTTCGATGCCGGTTAAGTCAGCTATAATAATGTTTTTGCCTTTCTTTTCTTGAATGCCTTCGGTTATTTTTTCTACTAATGTTTTTGTTTCGTTCATTCTGCGTTATTTCTTGTTTTTTGAATTATAATCATTTTCTTACTTTCCCATGCTCTTATTAAGAATAAAGAGTTAGAAACTGTTTTGAATTTCTCCAAAAAGTTTTTCTCGTCTTGATGTATCCGTTTTCGTGTGTGCTTTGGGCGATTTTTTGGTCCTTTCCGCTTCTGTTCTTCGTCAGATAGCCCGCTATCTTCCTCATCACACAAGCGGAAATGCCTCAAAAACTCATCCCAAATCATCGCACGATAAATTCAAAACAGTTTCTTAGGAGTGGCAAATATACTCGCTTTTCTGTATATCACGAAAAGATTAGACCTTAATTCTCAAATCTTTTGTGTTTTTTTTGAAAAAACTCCTTCAAACGCTTGCTATGTTGTGGAAAAGTTGTACCTTTGCACCGTCAAAACCGGAATCCGGTATTGATAAGTGATTTTGGGCTATGGTGTAATGGTAACACAACAGATTCTGGTCCTGTTTTTCTTGGTTCGAATCCGAGTAGCCCAACTTCCTTAAAAACGAGTTGTCCTCAAGGAGAGGATGACGCTTCGTTTGGGCTATGGTGTAATGGTAACACAACAGATTCTGGTCCTGTTTTTCTTGGTTCGAATCCGAGTAGCCCAACTTCTTTGGACATCTGCCTGTCATGGCAGATGTTTTTTATTGTATGAAGCATAAAAAAGAGTGCCGTTGCTTTGAGGCAATGCACTCTTTCCTAGTTTAGTTATTTGCAATATTATACACATTAAGTGTAACTCTCTTTACTTTTGGCATTGGCCGTAGATGGCGTTTGCGCTCCATTCCAAATTCTTTTTGATTTCCTTCAGGAAGTTTTTTACTTGCTTTTTCATGTTGTTACCCTTTCTAGTTTAGTTAGTACTTTTACTTTAGTTCGTCTTTTTACCTTAGTCCTATGTTCTATAACACAAAAATAATGCCTTTTGTTTGAAATCCTTTTTTCTTATAAGCGAAAATAAAGGGAAATGCCCATTTCTTGATTTGCGTCAAAAAAGCAAGGTGCATGGAGTTGCATGAATGAAATAACCTGCCAATTTGGCAGGAAAGCGCAACTGGCAAGCATGAGCCTCGTTGTTAAATCCCTGTAAGGGTATGGAGAAGCATGAATGTCATTTGGGCGGATGCATCGTACTGATTATTGGATGGAATCGGTGAGCATGCGCTCCAACTCTTCGGGGCTTAGGCGCAGATGGAATTCTCCCTGATAGGCGATGGAGATGCCTCCGGTTTCTTCCGAAACGATGATGGCCATAGCGTCTGTCTCTTGAGAAATGCCTAAGGCGGCACGGTGCCTCAAGCCCAGTTCTTTAGGGATATTCAGGTTGTGCGATACCGGCAGGATGCATCCGGCGGCTTTGATTCGTTTGTGGCTGATAATCATGGCGCCGTCGTGTAGCGGGCTGTTCTTGAAGAAAATGTTTTCAATCAGGCGTTGGTTGATGTTGGCATCGATGATGTCTCCTGTCCGGGCAATGTCGTCCAGGGGAAAGTCGCGTTCCATGACAATCAGTGCCCCTACTTTCCCCTTGCTCATGTTCAGGCATGCCATTACAATCGGCATGATGTCTTCTTTGCCTCTTTCGCCTTTCTGGTTCCCTTTGAAGAAGCGGAACAGGCTGCTTGTCCGGTGGCGCGAGCCTAACGAAAGGAGGAAGTGGCGGATTTCGTCCTGAAACAAGACGATGAGGGCGATGACTCCTACACTGACCAACTTGTCGAAGATAGAACCTAATAAACGCATTTGGAGCACTTGCGAAACAATGACCCAAATCACGATGAAAATCAGGATGCCGGTAAATACATTGATGGATCCCGAAGATTTCATCAGCTTGTACGTCTTGTAAAGCAGAAAGGCGACAAGCAGGATATCGATTACATCCTTAAGGGTAAGCAGGGTAAAGCTGAATGGCATGGCGTATGGGGTTAAAGGTTGGTCGAGGTGGCTTGCAATCGCATGGCTTCTACAATCTGTACGGTTTCCGAAGCCGCTTTTACATCGTGTACCCGCAAGATGTCGGCACCTTTTGTCAGGGCGATGGCATGTACGGCAATGGTTCCGTTCAGCGCGTCTTCCGGCGTGCAGTCCAGTAATTTATAAATCATTGACTTGCGTGAGACTCCTACCAGAACGGGAAGCCCGAAGATACTGAATTCTTCCAGCTGGTTTAGCAAGGCATAGTTGTGCTCCAGTGTCTTGCCGAATCCGAATCCGGGATCGAGGATGATGTCTTTTACGCCTAAGTCGCAGAGGCGTTGCACTTTCTCTGAAAAGTAGCTTAACACTTCTTTCAGCACGTTATCGTAATGGGGATGCTCCTGCATGGTTTGGGGAGTGCCCTGCATGTGCATGATAATATAAGGTACGCCCAGATGCGCGATGGTCTCAAACATGTGCTTGTCCATTTCGCCCGCCGAGATGTCGTTGATGAGGGCTGCTCCGTATTCTTCTACGCACATTCGTGCCACGTCTGCCCGAAAGGTGTCTACCGATACGGTCGCATGAGGAAGCTCGCGCCGGATGATGTCCAGCCCGAAGCGTAAGCGTCGCATTTCTTCATCTGTGCTGACTTCTGCCGCATTCGGGCGCGAAGAGTAAGCGCCGATGTCGATGATGCTTCCTCCCTCATCGGCGATTTGATGAATGCGTGCCACAACCTCTGCTTCGCTTTGCTTGCGGCTTCCGGCATAAAACGAGTCGGGAGTTATGTTCAGTATGCCCATTACCTGCGGACGCGACAGGTCTATCAGTTTTCCGTTTGCGTTTATTTGCTTTATCATGTATGCTTCTCTTTTGTTTTCATGCGCAAATGTACGCACAATAATTTGTATTCGGCAATACTGGAGCCAAAATTTTGAGAAATGCCGGCAGGATATTGCACCTATATGCGTTGCCTTACGCACCTATATGCGAAGCCCGGCGGTAATATATGCGTTCCGGACTTTGATTATATTCAAATAAATCATTACTTTTGTGCGTAAACTCAACAAGAATCAAACGTATGAAAAATAAGATGGTTTTAGGGTGGGGGACATTGGCGTCTTTCTTTTTCTTGCCTCCCGTCGATGCTTCTGCCGATACAGGGCAGGCGGGGGTATCTCATCCGGAGAAGCCGAATATTATCTTTATCTTGGCGGATGATATGGGGTATGCCGACTTGTCTTGTTACGGAAGCCGGTATATAGAGACCCCGAATATCGACAAGCTGGCAACATCGGGAACCCGTTTTACACAATGTTATGCAGGTTCGGGCATCAGTTCTCCTTCACGTTGTGCGTTGATGACGGGCAGGAATACGGGAAATACGACCATTCGGGATAATTTCTGCAAGGCAGGAGGAATCGAAGGGAAGAAAGGCAAGGCAACGATACGGAGAATGCACCTGCTTCCGAACGATACCACCATCGCTACGGTGCTTTCGGCAGCAGGATACCGTACCTGTCTGGTAAACAAATGGCATTTGGACGGCTTCAATCCGGAAGCGACTCCGCTGAACCGTGGGTTTGACGAGTTTTACGGCTGGCTGATTAGTACGGCTTATTCCAACGACCCTTATTATTATCCTTATTGGCGTTTCGAGAATGAGGAGCTGGTGAATATCCATGCTAATGCCGACGGGAAGCACGGCATCCATAACACGGACTTGTCTACCCGGAATGCGATTGATTTCATCCGCAGGAACCGGGAGAATCCGTTTTTCCTTTACTTGGCGTATGATGCGCCTCACGAGCCTTACCATATTGATGACACGCATTGGTATGATGCGCGCGAATGGAGCATGAATACCAAACGGTATGCCTCGCTGGTCACGCACATGGACCAGGCTATCGGACGCTTGCTGGACGAATTGGAGCGTTTGCACTTGCGTGAAAATACCCTTATCATTTTTGCGTCCGATAATGGAGGTGCCGTTCAGGCTCCTTTACAGCAGTTGGGATGTAACGGAGTCTTCCGTGGGCGTAAAGGACAATTGTATGAAGGAGGCATCCGGGTGCCTTTTATTGTGAACTGGCGCGGAAAGGTTCCGGTACAGACCTTGGATAACCTCATTTATTTTCCGGATGTAATGCCCACGCTTGCCCGCCTTGCGGGAGCTTCCGGTAAATTGCCTTCCAGGCTGAACGGGATTGACATTACCCCTTTATTCTTTGGAGAACAGATGGATACCGGCCACCGTTTGTTGTATTGGGAGTTTCCCGGAAAGCAACGTGCGGCGCGCTATGGGGATTGGAAAGCGGTTACGGTCACGAATGGTCCTTTGGAATTGTATAACATCAAAGACGACATTACGGAATCGAATGATTTGGCGGAGAAATATCCCGAAAAGGTCGCTGAGTTTGAGCGGGCGATGAAGGAAATGCATGTTCCGTCTCCCAACTGGCCCTTGCCGGGAGAGTAGTGTCTTAATTAATCGGATACAGTTATGAACAGACAGGTATGGATATTTTTGGTTGGTTTCATCTTTGCCTTGTTTCCGGCAAAAGGTGAGAACCCGTTCGATTTCGGGCCGCATAAGCCCGATTTGTCTTGGGCAGAAGGGGTAGGTGCCAGAACCTTTCCCGAGGGGCGCGTCTTTAATGCGGAAGATTTCGGCTTGGAGCAAGACACGACGAAGTTGAGCACCGAAGCCATTCAGCGTGCGGTTGATGCATGCAGCCGTGCCGGTGGAGGCATCGTTGCAATAAAGAAAGGATATTACCGCACGGGTGCCCTGTTTATAAAAGGAGGAGTGAACCTCCGTTTAGAGAAAGGTGCGGTGCTTATCGCCAGTGAAGACTTTAGCGATTATCCCGAGCGTATGACACGGATTGCAGGGATAGAGATGCAATGGCCCGCGGGAGTCATCAACTTCGAAGGGGTGCGGAACGCGGCATTGACCGGAGAAGGAACCATCGATTGCCGGGGAAAGTTCTGCTGGGACAAATACTGGACGATGCGGAAAGATTACGTCAAGCGCGGCTTGCGCTGGATTGTAGACTACGATGCCAAGCGCATCCGGGGCATTGTGGTGAGCCAGAGCAAAGACGTTACGTTGAAAGGCTTTACCCTGTTGCGTACCGGATTCTGGGGATGCCAGCTGGTGTATTCCGGACACTGCACGGTAGACGGCATACGGATAAACAACAATTTAGGCGGGCATGGACCCAGTACGGACGGCATCGATGTGGACTCTTCATCGGATATCCTGATTGAAAATGCGTATATCGATTGCAATGATGATAATATCTGCCTGAAAGCCGGGCGCGATGCCGACGGGCTTCGGGTGAACCGTCCTACCGAACGGGTGGTTATCCGGAATTGCATAGCGGCGAAAGGCGGCGGGCTGGTAACAATCGGAAGCGAGACATCGGGAGGCATCCGGAACGTGCTGGCATACGATTTGGAGTCGAAAGGCACTTCGACGATGTTGCGCTTGAAGTCGGCGATGAATCGTGGAGGAACGGTTGATCACATTTATGTGACCCGTTGCAAGGGGGAAGACGTGAAAAACGTATTGGTGGCAGACCTGAACTGGAATCCTTCGTATAGTTATTCCAAATTGCCCGAAGAATATGAAGGCAAGGAAATCCCCGAGCATTGGAAGGTGATGCTGGCTCCGGTCGTTCCCAAGGAAAAAGGCTATCCGCATTTCCGGTCGGTGTATATGAGCCACATTTCGGTGAAAAATGCAACGGTCTATATCGATGCGAAAGGGCGTGATGCGGATTTGCGTATCCGGGACTTCTATCTGTATAAGCATGACATCGAGGCGAAGAAAGCGGGGCAAGTCGCGTTCAGCGAGAACTTTTGCCTGGAGGATATCCGCCTGAAGGCGGAAGAAAAGCCTTTGTCCGATAAAGATAACCTCGGCTTCCGTGCCGGAATTAGATACGAATAAGTATGGCTGTGTTTGCACCTTTTTCCCGTCCGCTTTATATCATGGCAAAGCCTGCCGGGGCTTTGTGCAACCTGGCGTGTGATTATTGCTATTACCTGGAGAAGTCGAAACTTTATCCGCATCATCCGGCTTCGGTGATGAGCGATGAATTGCTGGAAAAGTTCGTGGAGGAATACATCCTTTCGCAAACGGTTCCTCAGGTCTTGTTTACGTGGCATGGGGGAGAAACCTTGATGCGTCCGCTTTCCTTTTATCAGAAGGCGATGGACTTGCAGCGCAAATACGCGGACGGGCGGGTGATAGACAATTGCATCCAGACCAACGGCACGCTGCTGACCGATGAATGGTGCCGCTTCTTCCACGATAACCATTGGCTGGTAGGCGTTTCGATTGACGGGCCTCAGAAGTATCACGATGCGTATCGGAAGAACCGTCGGGGAGCACCTTCTTTTGCGCAGGTGATGAAAGGCATCGAGCTGTTGAATAAATACAATGTAGAATGGAATGCCATGGCGGTCGTAAACCGCTTGAATGCCGATGCGCCGTTGGAGTTCTATCATTTTTTCAAGCAGATAGCATGCCGTTATATCCAGTTCGCTCCGGTGGTCGAACGGATTCTCCCTCATGCCGACGGAAGGCATCTGGCAGCGGTGGACGAAGGCAATAGTGAAGGGTTGGCGAGTTTTTCCGTATTGCCCGGGCAATGGGGGGATTTCCTCTGCACGCTCTTCGATGAGTGGGTACGGAAAGATGTCGGGAGCTATTTCATTCAGCTATTCGATGCGACCTTGGCAAATTGGGTGGGCGAGCAGCCCGGTGTCTGTACCTTGGCTCCTGTCTGCGGGCAAGCCGGAGTGATGGAGTTCAACGGCGATGTGTATGCATGCGACCATTTTGTCTTTCCTCAGTATAAGTTGGGCAACATTTATTCGGACTCATTGGTCGGGATGATGTATGGCGAACGGCAGAGGCGCTTCGGCGAGGCAAAGCGTGCGTCTTTACCGGCTCAGTGCCGGCAGTGTCCCTATCTTTTTGCCTGTAACGGGGAGTGCCCCAAGAATCGTTTCTGCACGACAAAAGACGGCGAGCCCGGTTTGAATTACCTGTGCAAAGGCTATTACCAGTTCTTCGCCCACGTTGCGCCGTATATGGATTTTATGAAAAACGAATTGTTGGCGCAACGTCCTCCTGCCAATATCATGGCTCACCTTTCTGCCATGTAGACCCCGCCGATGATGCATGCCGTGCCGAGCAGCGATACAGGGGTAAGCGTTTCGGATAAGAAGAGGGCGGAAGTCAGGAGTGTGACCAGAGGGTTGATGTAGATGTAGTTTGCCGTCCGCGATGCTCCCAACACCTGCACGGCTGCGTTCCATACCATGTAGCAAAGCATGGAAGCCACAATGCCCAAGAAGAGCAGGTTCAGGTAGACGACGGGCTTGTGTAATAACGGAAGGGCGAAGTCTGTCGGGAAAAAGCAGAGATAAGCCAGCAGCGAAACCAGTCCGTAAAAGAATACTTTCCGGGTAACGAACAGGGTAGAATATCTTCCTCCCAGCTGCTTTAATATCAGGCAATACAATGCCCAGAAGATAGCGGCAATCAGTGTCAGGAAGTCTCCCAACGGATTGATTTTCAAGACAAGGCTTCCGTTCAGCACCACCATGCCCACTCCAATTAAAGCGATGAGAGAGCCATAGAGCACTTTCCGGCGCAGGCGTTCCTTATAGAAGAGCCTTGACAGGAACAGGGTGAAGATAGGGGCGGTGCAGATGAGCAGCGAGACATTCGAGGCGAGCGTAATCCCCAACGCCGTGTTTTCGGCGATGAAGTACAGCGACCCTCCGCACAGTCCCGACAGCATCAGAAGCCCTTCGTCTTTCCACGACCGGGCTATAAACCGTTTATGGGAAACCAGGAGCAGGCAGATATATGCCAGCGCAAAACGGTAAAACAGGATTTCTACCGGCGAGAGTCCGGAGTTAATCAGTATTTTGGTAGAAACGAAAGTGGTCCCCCATATCATGACGGTCAGGATGGCAAGCACATGGTAGAACCACGTATGTGAACGCAAGGCAGTTTTCATGGTGAGTCTTTGAGTTTTTGTTTAAGTGCGTGCAAAGTTACATATTCTGAATGAAAACCGGAGTTTTTATGGGGATGATTCTTTGCGATGCATTGCGATATAGTTGTCATGGAGCGATAAGCTACATCTCGTTTACTTGCCAAGCGGGAGTTTCAGGTAGTTTCCCTATGTTGAAACTATGGTTTGGTCACGGGAAAACTACAGTTTTGGCAGGTTAAAACTGCGGATGCGTCTGGCTTTGTAGGAAGACTTGGCTACTTTTAGCTTGTCACTTTTCTTGTTATGAGGGTGTTGTAGAACTTCAAGAATTGTAAAATCCGATTTTGTAATTTGAATATCCGCATTTCACCCAATTGCCTTGTAGGGGCGTATCGCATACGCCCGAATACGTCAACTAATCCACGTGGATGTCTTCAGGGCGTATGCGATACGCCCCTACATGGGCTTTTGCGGATATCCGCATTTTATGTTGTCACGCTGGGTTTGCAATCCAGCGTAATGTCATGTGCGGATTTGTAATCCGCATCATCCGCGAATGGTTTCGGATTGCAAATCCGGTTCCTTCATTATGCCGAGGGATGGAATATACGGTATTTCCGGTACGATTAGTAATCGTCACGCTGCACGATTAGTAATCGTCACGCTGCACGATTAGTAATCGTGCCGGCGATGCAGCTATATGTGTTGCTTTTCTTGTTTGCTATCTTCAAATAAATGATTATCTTTGTTAGGCAATCTTTAAACGAAAGAACGATGAACATAGAACGGTTTTTGGCAGCACAGCAGGGAACGTATGCGGAAGCCCTTGCCGAAGTGAAGGCAGGGCGGAAGACGAGCCACTGGATTTGGTGGATATTCCCCCAGTTGCGGGGATTGGGCATAAGCGAGACATCGCATTATTACGGTATATCCGGCTTGGAAGAAGCACGGGCGTATTGGCTTCATCCGGTGTTGAAGGAACGGTTGCGAGAGATTACCCTTGCCTTTTTGCAGACAGGGAAAAGCGCCGAATCTGTATTTGGCATGCTGGATGCCATGAAGGTCCGTTCGTGTATGACGTTGTTTTACGAAGCGACAAAGGAGGACCTGTTCATGCAGGTTTTGCAGACACGTTTTAATGGGCAGAAAGACAACCGTACGCTGGAGATGCTGTATCTGCCGAAGGACAGGTTCCTGCTGGGGGCTGTGGCAGGCGATGTAATCGGTTCGGTTTATGAACACTACCGGACGAAGCGCATGGATTTCCCGCTCTTTCCCGAAGGCTCGCGCTTTACCGACGATACGGTGATGACCGTAGCCAATGCAGACTGGCTCTTGTACGGAGGCGATTTGGCACGTATCATGCAACGGTACGGAAACCGTTATCCGCATGCCGGCTACGGAGGCATGTTCCGGAAATGGCTGACGGAAGAAAACCCTCAACCTTACCGGAGTTTCGGAAACGGGTCTGCGATGCGTGTCAGTCCTGTGGGATGGGCATTCGATTCCTTGGAAGAAACCTTGGAGGCAGCCAGCCGGAGCGCTTCGGTGACTCACAATCATCCCGAGGGAATAAAAGGGGCGCAAGCCGTAGCCGCCTGCATTTTCCTTGCCCGGCATAACGAGGCGAAACAGGAGATAAAGGCATTTGTAGAGCAGGCGTTCGGATACGATTTGGCACGTACTTGCGATGAAATACGTCCGTCGTACCGTTTTGATTCCCGGTGTCAGGGTTCCGTGCCCGAATCCATACTGGCTTTCTTGGAAAGTACGGATTACGAAAGTGCCGTCCGTCTGGCGGTTTCATTGGGAGGAGATGCGGATACGATGGGAGCGATTGCGGGGAGTATTGCCGAAGCGTATTACGGCGGAGTGCCGAAACCCATCAGGCAGGAAACCTTGAAGAGGATTCCGGATGAGTTTACGGAAGTCCTGAAACTGTTCTCCGAACGTTTTGTTGTGAATTGATACAAAAGAACACAGAGACACGGAGAAATAAATAAATTGAATATCCGCATTCTGCCCAATTGCCTGTAGGGGCGTATCGCATACGCCCGAAAGCGTCCACGTAGATAAGTTGGCGCATCTGGGCGTATGCGATACGCCCCTACATTGGCTGTTTGCGGATATTCATATATAGTCAATCAGAAATGAATTGCGAAAAATCATTTGTCATGCTGAACGAAGTGAAGCATCTCGGATGCGCCCACGTGGATGTCTACGAGATCCTTCACGTTCGTTCAGGATGACAATACATCAAGATTTTTTCGCAAACCAATTTTGTTCTACTATAACTTATATGATAAAATTCACCACAGAGGACACGTAGCACAGAGGAAAAATATTAATGCCTCTGTGTGCCTCCGTGGTCTCTGTGGTGAAATGTCATTGATTTTGTATACTTACCCGTGCACAATCAACGCCGGGGAATATCTACCGAATCTTCGGCTTTTCCGTTCAGCCAGCGCGAGAAGAAGTCTACCATGCGCCAGTAAAAATACTCGTCCATATCGCCGAAACCGTGACGCTGGCCGGGGAGGATAAGCATCTCAAAGCGTTTGTTGGCACGAATCAACGCGTCTACTACGCGGATGGTGTTTGCCGGATGTACGTTGTTGTCGATGTCGCCGTGTACCAGCATCAGGTGTCCTTTCAGCTGTTTGGCTATTTCGGGATTTGTCGCTATCTTGTACACAAAGGTCGTGTCTCCCTTTTCGGTAATCTCTTCTTTTACGCCGTGATGGGTCTCGCTCCACCAGCGGTTGTAGATGCGGTTATCATGATTCCCGGCACACGATACGGCGGCTTTGTAGAAATCAGGATACTGAAGGATAGCGGCGGTAGACATGAATCCGCCTCCTGAGTGCCCGTGAATGCCTACGCGGTCGATGTCGATGTATTTGTAGCGTGCCGCTAGTTGCTCTACCGCTGCCTTATGGTCGGCAAGGGGATAGTCGCGCATGTTTCCGTATCCATAGTTGTGATACCATTTCGAGCGGCTGGGATGTCCTCCGCGCTGCCCTACCGAAATCACGATAAAGCCAGCCTGCGCCAGGCGGTCGGTGCGTACGCTCATGCGGGTAAACGGATAATAGACCGCTTCTACCTGCGGACCGGGATATACGTAGTCGACAATCGGATAGACTTTGGTCGAATCGAAATTATAAGGCTTGTACATCACGCCATAGAGGTCGGTCACACCATCGGCAGCTTTTACCGTAAAAAGCTCGGGGAACTGATAGCCTGCGGCAAAAAGCTGGGAGAAATCGCTTTCCTGCAAGTCCATCACCTTATTTCCGTTGCGGTCTATCAGCACAGCGTTCGGAACGGTGTTTACCCGTGAATAGTTGTCTACAATGAAGCGTGCGTCATCGTCCATGTCTACCGCATGGAAATATTCGCCTTCGGTCAGGAGCTTCAGTCCGCTTCCGTCGGCATTCACTTTATACAAGTGTTCGTAGTAAGGATTTTCGTTCGCTTCGCGTCCGTTGGCGGTGAAGTAGATGGTACGGGTGGCAGGGTCTACCTTTACGACACGCTCTACGTGCCACGGTCCTTTGGTGATGCGGTTTTTCAGGTTTCCTTGGTCATCATATAAATAAAGGTGTGCCCAGCCGTCTCGTTCGCTCCATTGGATAAATTCCTTTCCGCCGTTGAATACCTGAATCGGACGTGTTTCCTGATAGGTGTTCATCCGTTCTTTTACGATGGGGACGATGGAGTCTTGCCCGATGGTGTACGTACATACATCGATGCGGTGCAGGTCGCGGCTGCTGCGGGTCAGGAAGAAGCGGTTGTTGTCACCCTGCCATACAACGGGGATCAGCTCCGCGTCACGTTCTTTCATCTGGAACGGGCGGTTTTCAATTGCCAAAGTCTGGTTCTTCCATGCTGCCGTACGGATTTCTTTCCGGGTGTTCGTGGTCATGTCGAAGATGTACAGGTGGTCTTCGGGAGCATCCATCTCGCCCGGCATCTGATAGCGGTAAGTCTCCAGTGTGGGACGGGGCGAAGCCGTGGAGTTGATGACCCACAGGTCTTTCACCTTGCGCTCGTCGGTCACTACGGTCACGAAATGTTTCGAGTCGGGCGACCAGTATCCCCATACGCCCCGGCGTTTGCCGTTGCACAGGGTATCGGTATTCAATATGCTGTAAGGAATGCCATAGCCGAAGTGCTCGCTTCCGTCTTTCGTCAACTGGATTTCTACAATCGTACTGTCCTTTTCGTCCTTTTGCGCCTTGCGGTAATCGGCGATGCTCATGCGGTAGAGGTTGCAGTCCTTGGCATATACCACCGTTTGTCCGTCGGGAGAGACCGATGCCCAGTCCAGCCGTTTCGGTTCCTTGGCTTCTTCGGTCAGCAGGGTCAGCTTGCGTGTCGGATAATCGTAGGAGAAATAAAATACTTCCTTTTCGGGGGTGTCTGCCTTTTTCTTGTCATCCTTCTTCGGCTTCTTGTCTTGCGAAGAGGTTACTTCGAAGGTAAAGGTACGTCCGTCTTCTTTCACTTTCAGGTTTTGGATGGGTAAATGGCGTGCCTCGAACGGGTCGTGAACGATTTCGGTAAGTTGGGATGCCAATTCATCGCGGTCGAATAGCGGAGTCTTCCGGCGTGCGTCGGGGTCGACTACATACCACGATGTGCCTTCGCTGGTTTTGTATTCGAACCAGAAATCGTTTCCGGTCGGGAACCAATGCGGGTCGACTTTGGTAGAGAACAGCATCGTGTTCAGTTTTTCTCGTGTGAATTTCTCTGCCTGAAGGTATTCGGGCAGACGCTCTTGGGCAACGGAAGGCATTGCCTGAAGGGCAAGTCCCAAGAGCATAAGGGATAAAATGCGTATTTTCATAAACTCTGCTTGTATTAAAATTTATTTCAAGCCCCAAAGATACGAAAAATGCAAGTAAGTGTATCGGTTTTGCGGATATTCAAATAAAGAATCACACTGATTTTTTGCAATCCATTTCCGATTAACTACATACAGTCAAGTTGTTTTGAGTACGATATTCCTTTGGGGTACATCCTACTTTTTTCTTGAAGAAGCGCAGGAAGTGCTGCGGATATTGGAATCCCAACATGTCCGCTACCTGTTTCGTGTTCATCTTGGGGTCAAGAAGAGCACTCTTTGCGATTTCCGCTATTTTGGATTGGATAAGTTCATGCGGGCTCTTGCCGGTTTCTGATTTTACCAAATCGCCAAAATAGTTGGGAGAAAGGCAAATTTTTTCAGCAAAATATTTCACGGTGGGAAGCCCTTGCAGGCGTGCCGTGCCGGAATCCCAATACTCGTCCAGCAATTGCTCGAAACGGATAAGGACATCGTTGTTCAGCACTTCGCGCGTGACGAACTGACGTTCATAAAAGCGCATGCAATAATTGAGCAGCACTTCAATGTTGGAGATTATCAGCGGTTTGGAAAACCTGTCGATGGGGTGCTCCAGTTCATGGGCTATCTTGTTCATATAGTCCTGCACGATGACACGTTCGTCCGCAGACAAGTGCAACGCCTCATTGGAAGCATACGAAAAGAAACTATATTGCTTCATTTTCTGTGCCAATGGGGTACGGAACAGAAAATCGGGATGAAACAACAGTGCATCGGCTTCAGGCACAGGTCCCTCTTCGATACGGTGGATGCCAACGGTCTGTCCCGGAGCAAAACAGACAACCGTCTCGTCATCGAAATCATATTTTGTCTTGCCGTAATTGATGGTACATCCCACTGTCTTTTTCAGGAACAACGCATAGAAGCCAAACGTCATCTTGTGAGTCGGCTGGTTTTCCGAACGGTCGAAATGCACAATGCCCACCAATGGGTGTCTGGTCTGAAAACCAAAGAAACGGTTGTACTGTTCAATGGTATCTGCTTTTATTATTTCCATATCGCCTTTCTATTGTTTGCCGCAAAGGTACTCTTTTCTATATGAGTATAAAAAGTATTCAGCAAATAAATGTAAATGAGGTACTTTTTCCCGTTATACAGGTACTCATTGCATGGGTGGAAGCGGCTACTTTTGCAGTGTGAAATATAAAACATAGCTATATGAAGTTACTGACAATTCTTACCGCAAGCCTGTTGGTTTTCAGTACAGCGGGATTTGCACAAAACGACCAGGCAATGAAGTTTCAGGAAGAGCAACTGACTTTGGCCCAAGAATGGGACAAGACTTTTCCGCAGAGCGACAAGGTGGACCACTGCAAGATTACCTTCCACAACCGATACGGCATCACGCTTGCTGCCGACGACTTGTACAAACCCAAGAACGCGGCAGGCAAGCTCCCAGCCATAGCGGTCAGTGGACCGTTTGGGGCAGTGAAAGAGCAGGCATCGGGACTGTATGCGCAGACATTGGCAGAGCACGGTTTCCTGACCATTGCTTTCGACCCCTCATTTACCGGAGAAAGCGGCGGGCAGCCCCGTAGTGTGGCATCGCCGGACATCAACACGGAAGACTTCAGTGCGGCGGTAGACTATCTGTCCACCCGTGACGATGTAGACCCGGAACGCATCGGCATACTCGGCATCTGCGGCTGGGGTGGCTTTGCCATCAACGCGGCGGCTATGGACACGCGCATCAAAGCTACGGTGGCATCCACGATGTATGACATCTGTCGGGGGACGGCAAACGGCTACTTCGATGCCAATGACAATGCGGACGCCCGCTATGAAATGCGCAAGCAACTGAATGCCCAACGGACGGAAGACTACCGCAACGGCACGTACAAGCGCACGGTGATGAATCCCCAGCCTGCCGATGACGCGCCACAATTTATGAAGGATTATTATGACTATTATAAAACGAAGCGTGGCTATCACTCCCGTTCCATCAATTCAGGTCTGGGGTGGAACGTCACTTCCTCGCTTTCACTTCTCAATATGCCCATTTTGGCTTACAGCGATGAAATCCGCAGTGCCGTATTGGTGGTGCATGGCGAAAAGGCACATTCGCGCTATTTCGGTGAGGATGCCTTCAAGAAGCTGAAAGGTGACAACAAGGAATTGTATATCGTGCCGGGAGCCAGCCACACCGACCTGTACGACAACCTGGAAAAGATACCGTTCGGCAAGATAGTCGAGTTTTACAACCAATACCTGAAGTGATATGAAACGGTTGATTTACTGCTGTGGAGTGGCTATTTTCCTCCTTTTTACGGCAAATGCCCTTATTGCCTGCTCGGACGATGACCCGATGGAGGAAAGGACGGAAGTTCCCGCTCCGCCATCTGATGAAAATGAGGGCGATAATGAAGGAAACAACGATAACAATAACGGTGATGACAATGCATCCATGGAAAGAAATATTACAATTTCAGTAAACGGAACATCGTTTGCCGCTACGCTGGCAGACAATGAGGCTGCACGGGCTTTTGCAGCCATGCTCCCCCTTACGCTGGATATGAGCGAGATGAACGGCAACGAGAAATACCATTACTTATCGGAAAATCTGCCTACGGACAGCTATCGTCCGGGGACAATCCAGACAGGCGACCTGATGCTTTACGGCTCGTCTTGCGTCGTCTTGTTTTACGAAACTTTTTCGTCCGGCTATAGTTACACACGCTTGGGGCAGATAGACAATCCCGAGGGGCTTGCCGCAGCCTTGGGAGGTGGAGATGTAAGCGTAAGGTTTGAAGTCCGGTAATACCTGTCGATGATTTGTGTATTCTTTGTTACACCGGATTTGTGCTCCGGCGTAACAAAGAAAAGAATATTATCAACCTTTCTCATCCGTTTTTTTATTTCTCCCCCGAAACCGTTGCTTCCGTATTTGAATTACATTTGCTCATGCTTTGACCGTTTTCCGGCGCAACACGAAATAAAGTCCCAGTGCGATGAAGGGAATGCTCAATACCTGTCCCATGTCGATGGGCATGGCATTCTCGAAATCCACCTGACGCTCTTTGAGGAACTCGATGAAGAAGCGGAACGTAAATATCAGGGTAATGCAGAGCCCGAAATTTCCGCTCAATTACGCCGGACTACAAATCCGGCGTGACAAGTTTCGTGCCGCCGTCGTCGGCAAGCTTTCCAGCCTTGGGAATTCGTGCCGCCGCCGTCGGCAAGCTTTCCAGCCTTGGGAATTCGTGCCGCCGCCGTCGGCAAGCTTTCCAGCTTTGGGATTTCGTGCCGCCGCCGTCGGCAAGCTTTCCAGCTTTGGGATTTCGTGCCGCCGTCGTCGGCAAGCTTTCCAGCTTTGGGAATTCGTGCCGCCGCCGTCGGCAAGCTTTCCAGCCTTGGGAATTCGTGCCGCCGCCGTCGGCAAGCTTTCCAGCCTTGGGAATTCGTGCCGCCGTCGTCGGCAAGCTTTCCAGCCATCAGAAGAGGAACCGCATCACGTCGTTGAAGTTCGCCCAAATGAGGAGGGCAAGGAGCAGGAACATGCCTACCATCTGCGCATATTCCATAAACTTGTCGCTCGGCTTGCGACGGGCGATGATTTCGTAGAGCAGGAACAATACGTGTCCGCCATCGAGCGCCGGAATAGGCAAGATGTTCATAAAGGCGAGGATGATGGAGAGGAACGCGGTCATTTCCCAAAAGCGTTGCCAGTCCCACACCTTGGGGAAGATGCTTCCGATGGTGCCGAAGCCGCCTAAGCTCTTGGCTCCTTCGGCGGTAAAGACATACTTCATGTCGTTGGCATATCCTTTCAGTGTATTGATTCCTAACATAACGCCTGCCGGGAAAGACTGGAAGAAGCCATACGATACATCGGTCACTTTATAATCGAGCAGGCCTCCGTAGGCGTTTACCTTGAAGTTGGCATCCGTCTGTACATGGACCGTATCGCGCACTCCGGCACGTGAATAAGCCAATGTGAACTCGCCCGAAGTCTTTTCCTGCAATTCGGCGTTCAGCTGAAGACGGTTCATCTGGTCCAAGAACTCGTTCCACGAACGGATTTCCGTGCCGTTGAACGCTACCAGCGAGTCTCCCTTCTGGATGCCCGCCTGCGCGAATCCGCCTCCTGCCACGACCGAATCGACCACGTTAGGGTAGTATACATTGACGAATGCCGGGCTTTGCTGTGCCACATCGAGCAGGCTCAGTTCGGGCATCAGGATTTGTTTCTCCTGTCCGTCGCGAAGCACGGTCACTTCGCGCGCTTCGACGATGCTGCGTATCATGTCGCCGTTGAAGCGGGTCAGTTCCTCGCCGTCGGCACTCAAGAGAATATCCCCGTCACGAAAGCCTATTTCTTTTGCCTGTTCATTAAATTTCATTCCATACGTCATGTCCTTCAGGGCAATGTACGAATCGCCCCATGTGAAAAGAATCATGGAATAAATAAACAAGGCAAGGATGAAGTTCATCAGTACGCCGCCTATCATTACCAGAAGCCGTTGGCCCGCAGGCTTCGAGCGGAACTCCCACGGCTGGGGCGGCTTTTTCATCTGTTCGGTGTCCATCGACTCGTCTATCATACCCGAGATTTTGCAATATCCTCCCAGAGGCAGCCAGCCTACGCCGTACTCCGTATCGCTATGTTTGGGCTTGTACTTGAACAGGGCAAACCACGGGTCGAAGAAAATATAAAACTTCTCCACCCGTATCTTAAAGAGGCGGGCAAAGAAAAAGTGTCCTCCCTCGTGCACAATCACTAAAAGTGAAAGGCTAAGGATTAACTGAAGGGCACGAATCAAAAATGTTTCCATTCTGTTATCTTTATTAAATTAATACATTTTGTTTATCACTAATTCTGCGGCAATGCGCCGTGTTTCGGCATCGGTAGCCACATAGTCTTCATACCTCGGGCGCTGGATAAACGGCACGCGTGTCATGGTTTTCTCGATGACCTCACTCATGCCGAGGAACGAAATCTTGTCTTCCAGGAATGCCGCAACCACCACTTCATTGGCGGCATTTACGATGCAGGGCATGTTGCCTCCCTGATGCAGTGCCTCGTATGCCAAAGCCAAGTTGCGGAAACGTTCCGTGTCGGGCTTTTCGAAAGTCAGCGTATTGTATTTGGCAAAGTCCAGCCGCTCTCCCGAAAGGGAAACCCGCTTGGGGTAAGAGAAAGCGTATTGGATGGGCAGACGCATATCGGGCACGCCTAACTGGGCTTTTACCGCTCCGTCCTCGAACTCCACCATCGAGTGGATGACCGACTGGGGATGTACTACTACCTCAATCTGTTCGGGGCGCACGCCGAAGAGCCATTTGGCTTCGATTACTTCGAAGCCCTTGTTCATCATCGAAGCCGAGTCGATGGTTATCTTGGCTCCCATGTGCCAGTTGGGATGATGCAAAGCCTGCGCCTTGGTGACCGTGCGGAGCTGGTCGATGGTGTACGTGCGGAACGGGCCACCCGACGCGGTAAGAATCACCTTCGATACAGGATTGTTCACCTCCAGGCATTGGAAAATTGCCGAGTGTTCCGAGTCTACCGGAAGAATAGGGGTATGATATTCTTGTGCCAGAGCATTGATAATCTCACCCGCTACGACCATGGTTTCCTTATTGGCAAGGGCGATGGCCTTTCCCGCACGGATGGCATTCATTGTAGGCAGCAGACCGGCATAGCCCACCATAGCGGTTAAAACGATGTCAATCGGTTGGGATTCTACAATCTGAGCCAGTGCGTCTTTTCCGGCATACACTTTTACGGGCAAGTCGGAGAGTGCTTCTTTCAGTGCCGGATATTTGTCTTCATTGGCTATCACAACGGCTTCGGGCTGGAACTCGCGTGCCTGTCGGGCAAGCAAATCCACCTGATTGTTTGCCGTAAGAGCATACACTTCGTACAGGTCGGGATGCTCCTTGATGACTTGCAAGGCTTGTGTCCCGATAGAACCTGTAGAACCTAATATCGCTATTTGTCTTTTCATGAGCCTATTCTTAATTCTTCATTCTTAATTCTTCATTTAAAACACAACGTATTGTTCGGGATTGACCGGATTCCCTTTATGCCATAACTCGAAGTGCAAGTGGGGCTTGTCGTCCTTGTCTATGGCATCACCTACCAAGGCGATGCCTTCTCCTCCTTTTACCTTGTCGCCTTCGCGTTTCATCAACGAATTGCAGTGTTTGTACACCGAGATGAAGTTCTGCGGATGTTGTATCTGGATGACGTATCCCCACGTGGGTGTATAACCGGCGAAGATGATTGTGCCTTCCAGTACGGACAGTATCGTTTCATTCGGGCTTGCGGTCAAATCAACTCCATAATGGCGGTTGTCCGGATTGAAGTTCGTAGACATTACGCCCCGCACCGGACGGTAGAAAATCAGTCCGGCAGCTCCCTCTTCAGTAATTGCCGTCAGATTATAACGTTCTTTTTCTTCGTATTGTTTTACAAACTCTTCTTCTTCCTTCGAGCGTGCTATCAGTTCTTCCTCGCGCAAGTCGGTCAGCGAATCGATAGACTGCACCGTATCTGCCTTTACCTGTCCGCTTAAAATATCGCGGATATTCATCACATAGCGGTTTTGGCGTTCGAGTGCAGCTTGTAGCGAATCAGCACGCAAGGCATTTGCCACTACCTGTGCACGCACTTCACTATTCATGTAGCCGGGCAGATAGTTGCGTAAAGGCGTAAAGACGATTATGGCTGCAGCTATGCAGAATATCACCGCACACGACACCAGCAATACCGACAATCCGTTCAATTTCGAGACGTGAATCCCCACGATCTCCTCCAACGTGTTCTCGTTGACGATACTCAGCTTGTACTTGAACCGGATGTTATGCCAAAATGCCTTGCGCGCTTTTTTCATACCTTACTCCTTATTTATTTTATACCTTATATATATATTAAGGTTCGATTAATCCGTCGGGCACGTTTACTTTCATTACCTTCTTCTCCCGGTCTAAACCGATGATAAACTCTTCGTGGGCAGGCAATAAAAGTTCTTCTCCGTCTTTCTCGATGGCGAACAAGACATTGAGGGTAGTATCGTCTACATTCGTTATCTCTCCCAGATAGCCGTGATGCACATCTTCTACCCGGAAACCGATAAAGAAGTTCCAGGAAGTCACGTCTTCTTGCTCGTCCATGAATTTCTTGGGGAAATACACTTCTACGTTGGTGAACCTGCGTGCCTGCTCGGCGGTATCGATGCCTTCGAATTTCACCAGTGCCATCGTATCGGAACGGAAACGGTATTCCTCCATGAAGAACGGAACCAGGATGCCGTCCATGAGCAAGATAAGGTAATCGCAATCCACACGGTCGAATATATCATCGGTAAAGGTGAAAGACACTTCTCCTTTTATGCCGTGCGGCTTGTTGATGACACCGATTTTAAAAACTTCTTCCTTTCTTATCATACGCTTTATTCAATACGGGTGATACGTGCGCCCAAAGCCGACAGGCGTTGTTCGATATATTGGTATCCGCGGTCTATCTGTTCGATGTTATGGATACGGCTGATGCCTTCCGCATCGAGTGCGGCTATTAACAGGGCGATGCCTGCGCGTATATCGGGCGATGTCATGTTGCCTCCACGAAGCCGGAACGTACGGTCATGTCCGATAACTACCGCGCGGTGCGGGTCGCAAAGGATGATCTGGGCACCCATGTCGATGAGCTTGTCCACGAAGAACAGGCGGCTCTCGAACATCTTCTGATGAATCAGGACACTCCCTTTGGCTTGGGTGGCAACTACCAGCATGACGCTTAGCAGGTCGGGGGTCAGTCCGGGCCAAGGCGCATCGGCTATGGTCATAATCGACCCGTCGATGAACGATTCGATTTCGTAATGCTCTTGCTGGGGAATGAAAATATCGTCTCCCTGTTGTTCCAGGCGGATGCCTAACCGGCGGAAACTGTCGGGGATGATGCCCAGGCTTTGATAGGATACATCCTTGATGGTAATTTCGCTTCCCGTCATAGCCGCCATGCCGATAAAGCTCCCTACTTCAATCATGTCGGGCAATACGCGGTGGGTGCATCCTTTCAGGCTCTTTACCCCCTCGATGGTCAGGAGATTGGAGGCGATGCCCTCGATATGCGCTCCCATGCGGTTCAGCATGTGGCAGAGTTGCTGGATGTAAGGCTCGCAGGCGGCATTGTAGATGGTGGTCTTCCCCTCGGCGAGCACTGCCGTCATCAGGATATTTGCCGTACCTGTGACCGAAGCTTCGTCCAGCAGCATGTAGGTGCCTTTCAGGTGTCCGGCAGAGATGCGGAATACGCCTTTCTGGCTATCGTACTGGAACGTGGCACCCAGTTTCTGGATGCCTAAGAAGTGGGTGTCCAGCCTGCGCCGCCCTATCTTGTCGCCTCCGGGTTTGGCTATCATGGCATGTCCGAAGCGCGCTACCAGCGGTCCGACCAGCATCACCGACCCGCGCAGGCGGGAGCATCGTGTCAGGAATTCGTTGCTCTCCAAGTAATCGAAGTTAATCGCATCGGCACGGAAAGCATACGTGTCGGTACTTTTCTTTTCCACTTTCACTCCCATGTCGCGGAGCAGTTGGATTAGGTTGTTTACGTCCAAGATGTTCGGGATATTGCTGATTGTCACTTCTTCATCGGTCAGCAGTGTGGCGCAAATCACTTCCAGCACTTCATTCTTTGCTCCTTGCGGAACGATGTCGCCGTGCAGCTTATGCCCTCCTTCGATTACAAACGATGCCATAGACAGATTGGTTTAGTATTTTTTCTTTTGTTGGTTATTGTTGTTCATCTTTACCTGGCGCCGGCGCGGGAATACACGTTGCTCGGTAAGGGTGATGTCGCCCGGCGATAATTTGATTTTCCCGTCCGATAATTCGTATAAGTCATCCAGAATCTTTTGGTCTTCCATGCCGTCTTTATTGTTCCAGTTCTGATAATCCATCTTCATGTGGTTGGCTATCAGTTGCAAGAGCCGCTTCCGTTCTTCGCCTTCGGGATAGTCGATGGCTATGCGGATAGAGTCTTGGATGAAACGTCCGTAGTGGCGGAAGCGGATATTGTGCTGGGAATAAGGAATACGCTCGGGCTTGATTTCCAGGCTTTCTTTCTTCACCACTTCTACCGGATAGTCGATGTCCAGCTTGAAATCCGCCATGATGGCGAGATGGTCCCATAGCTTGTGATTGTTGTCATTCGCGTCGCGCAGGTAGGGGAACATGCTTCCCATGATGTTGATGATGGTGTTGGCGCAACGCTGGCGTTCGGCGCGGTCTTCAATCGTCAGGGCATAATCTACCATGTTTTGTACGCTTCGTCCGTATTCGGGAAGCGGCAATTTTCGTTGTTGGGTGTTATATTCCATATAGTTATAATAGTTTCTTCGGCTTTGAAGCCACAAATTCTTTCAGGTAAAACGGTTCGAAGTAAGCTACGTCCTTAAATTCTTCTCTTGCCATGGCTTTTTCCGCAAGCGGGAACATCCACTTGGCAAGAGGGTGGATGCCGTCGATGAAATGTGCGTTGGGATGTGTAAGTTTCTCCCGGCATTTGTCCGCCCCGTTCCCGAAGAAATAGACGGGATGTTCCGCTAAGAACGCTGCATACGAGTTTTCATCGATGATATCTGCGCTGATGGGGCGTTGCACTTTCAGGGCACGGTCGTAAACGGCGGCATATACTTCCATCCGGCGTGCGTCAATCATGGGGCAGAGCAGTGCGTCATCGGGCAGTTCTTTGTGCAGCAACACCGGTACGCTCATTACTTCCAGCGTGGGGATTCCCAATAGCGGAATCTGAAGTGCATAGCTGATGCCTTTTGCCATGGATACGCCGATACGCAATCCGGTGTACGAACCCGGTCCGCAGCTTACCGCAACGGCATCGAGCGGAATGGCATGGCTATCGATGAACGAAAGCGCTTCGTCTACATATACGCCCAGCACTACGGCATGTGAAGGTCCTTCGAAATCTTCTTTTGAATAGATGCAAGCCCCGTCTTGGCTGATGGCTACTGAACAGACCTCCGTAGAGGTTTCAATATGTAAAATGCATGACATAAATCTTGTTGTTATAAATATGAGAGCGCAAATATACAAATAATTTTTTAAGTTCTTGAGTTTTTAAGTCCGTGAGTTTTAAGTCCGTGTTTTTTGCATATAGTTGCGTTGCCCCCTGAATCTATATGGGAGGAGCAATGCAGCTATATGCGATGGGGCATGAAAGCGTATGCCTTAAGGCACTACCCACTTCGGGTCGTGAGGGAAAAGCACCCGGGGATTGTAACGCATGCCTTCCTTGTCGGGGATGCGGAGGTAATAGACTTTCGAGCCATGCACATGTAAGGAGCGGGAACGCAGCCAGGGGTTCATGTTGCGCAATAAAGCATAGGTGGTTCCTTGGCTTTTGGCAAACCGGGGCAAGTCTTCGATGGTCTTTTCTACCTTGATTTCCCGGTAGGGGATAGGCGGATAGAGGTCGGACGCACGCAAGCGGAAGCCGAATTTCGCCGGGTCGGCAAATAGCATTTTCACCGCAAGGATGCGGTACACATAGCGGGAAGTCTCTTCTACCAGTTGCAGGTCGAGGGCGTCTTCTTCGTATTGGCGGTCCAGTTCTCTCGAAATGCGTCCTTGCCCCGCATTATAAGATGCGGCAACGCTTACCCAATTCCCGAAACGTGCGTATGCTTGCTTCAGGTATTTGCAAGCGGCGCGGGTGGCTTTCTCTACATGATAACGTTCGTCCACCGAGTTGCCTACCTCCAGTCCGAATTCCCGCCCTGTAACCGGCATGAATTGCCATAAGCCGGCGGCTCCCGCAACCGAGCGTGCCAAGGGATTGTTGTTGCTCTCTATCGACATCAGGTATTTGAAATCGTCGGGCACGCCATTTTCACTCAAGATAGGTTCTACGATAGGGAAATAGCGGTTGGCGCGCTTAATCATCTGGATGGTTGTGCTATGCATGTAAGTGAAGGCAAGCAGCTCGCGGTCCATCCTTTCCCGGCGGTCGAAGCGGGTCAGGTCGATGGTATCGCCGCAAAAGGTGATGCTTTTCGGCACTTCCACGCAACTATAGGATGGGGCAGGTGCCGAAGCCTCTTCGGTGGTTTGGGCGGATAGGGAGAAAGTGAATGCAGCCAGCGAGAGAAGGAAGGCTGCTACGGGAAGTCCCGTACGGATAAAGGAGGTGAACGATGCTTTCATGTCTGATATCGGTTTATTCTTCGAGGGTAAAGCTTTTCAGTATGGTTTCCGGAAGGGTGTCTGCGGAGTCGGAATAAAGGATGGACACGTAAAAGCCGCTTGTATTGTCTTTGGTCAGCAAGTAGCAATACAAGCATTTGTCGCTTTCGCAATCCCCGGTCAGTTGTACGCCGTAGAATTGCGGAAGTTCGAAATCGGTGACCTTGCTTTGCCGGGTCACCTCGTCATCGGCGGCTATGTTTTTCAGCTCCTGGGTCAGTTCGGAGCGTTGAAAGCTTTCGCCTTCCAGTAATTGCACCGTAATATAATAGGTAGGCGTGCTGAGAATAAGGCCTTCTTCCGAATCGTCTTCTATGGTATAGCCTGCGGGAGCCTTGAAACTTACCCCGTAGGCTTGCCATGTAAAGGGCTGCAACGTTTGTGCATAAAGCGTTGTTGCAGAGAGTGCCATAAGTATCATGCTTAGGACTATTGTTTTCATGCTTGTCTTCGTTCTACTACCTTACGGGCATATACTTCTTCTTCTTTGTTTACCATTACCAGAATTTGTCCGCCTACTTCGTTATAGGGAGAGGTAATCACCCCTAAGCTTTCGTCTTTCAGCATGGCAGATACACCTGCCGATTCCAATAATCCTTTTACCAATTCGGCTTCCCAAAGGCTTCCCCGGTAAACCTCAATCAGTGAACCATACGATTTTGCTTCCATATCTGTATATTTTTAGGTTATCTATAACCAAAGATAGGAAAAGTTTTTAGAATAACGAAAATAAATGGGCAAAAAGTATCGGAATGTGGGAAAGAATCTTATTTTTGCAGGGATTTAAATTGATTGTTATGAGCATTACCGACATTTTGTTACAAGTAAGACAGGCGTCGCGCTCGTTGCCTCTATTGGAAGAGGAGCGCATCAATGAAGTGCTTCGCGCGGTTTCGGAAACGATTCTGGAGCGTACCGATGTCTTGCTGGAAGCCAATGCGGAAGACTTGCGGCGCATGAATCCTTCCGACCCGAAATATGACCGTTTGAAGTTGACTCCCGAACGTTTGAGAGGCATCGCTTCGGATATGATGAATGTGGCTTCGCTGCCTTCTCCATTGGGCAGGATATTGGAAGAAACGGTGCGTCCTAACGGGTTGCGCCTGAAAAAGGTGAGTGTGCCTTTCGGGGTCATCGGCATTATCTATGAAGCGCGTCCCAATGTGAGCTTTGATGTGTTCTCGCTATGTTTCAAGAGCGGAAGCGCTTGCGTATTGAAAGGCGGGCATGACGCGGATTGCTCGAACCGTGCCATCGTATCTTTGATTCACGAAGTGTTGCAACGGTTTAACTTGGATGCACATCTCGTGGAACTCCTTCCGGCGGAGCGGGAGGCTACGGCGGAACTGCTTCATGCCGAAGGGTTGGTCGACTTGATTATCCCTCGCGGGAGCAAAGGCTTGATAGACTATGTGCGCCGTGAAGCCACCGTGCCGGTTATCGAGACAGGGGCAGGTGTGTGCCATACGTATTTTGATGTAGCGGGTGACTTGAAAAAAGGTGCTGCTATCGTGAATAATGCCAAGACACGCCGGGTAAGCGTATGCAATGCGTTGGATTGCTTGCTGGTGCACCGGGAACGTCTGGCGGACTTGCCTGAACTGTGTGCGCCCCTGCAGGAATCGCATGTGGTTTTGTATGCGGACGGACCTGCCTGTCAGGCACTCGAAGGGCATTATCCCGCCGCATTGCTTTGTCCTGCCTCGCCGGAAAGCTATGGCACGGAATATATGGATTATAAAATGGCAGTCCGTACCGTGTCGGGTATAGAGGAAGCACTTGCCCACATCGATACCTATAGTTCGAAGCATAGCGAATGCATTGTGACGGAGGATAAAGATACCGCTGCTTATTTCCAGCGCATGGTAGATGCGGCATGTGTGTACGTCAATGCACCTACATCGTTCACCGATGGTGCCCAGTTCGGGTTAGGGGCTGAGATTGGCATCAGTACGCAGAAGCTCCATGCCCGCGGGCCGATGGGCTTGCGCGAGATTACCACTTACAAGTGGTTGATAGAAGGAGATGGACAGATTCGAGATAATTAATAATAGAAAATTAATAGTTATAACTGTATGAGAACTTACACGAATGTATTTGACCTGGGCGACCTGAAGACCGCCCTTTCCGAAGCTTTTGAAATCAAGAAAGACCGGTATAAATATGAGGCATTGGGCAAACACCGCACTTGCTTGCTGATATTCTTTAATAATAGCTTGCGCACACGGCTTAGTACTCAGAAAGCCGCACGCAACCTGGGCATGGACGTAATTGTGCTCGATGTGAACCAGGGAGCGTGGAAGCTGGAGACCGAGCGTGGCGTGGTGATGGACGGAGATAAGAGCGAGCACCTGTTGGAAGCTATTCCGGTGATGGCATCCTATTGTGATATTATCGGCGTACGCTCGTTTGCCCGTTTCGAGAGCCGCGAGGATGATTATACCGAAAAGATTCTGAATCAGTTTATCCAATATTCGGGCAAGCCGGTATTCTCTATGGAAGCTGCTACGGGACATCCGCTTCAGGCTTTTGCAGACTTGATAACCATTGAAGAATATAAGCGTTTCGTAATCATGATTGCTGTTGTGGTATAGGCGTAAATATAATGTACGTATGCCTTGGGTATCGGTAGTGATACTGTCTTCGATGAAATGGAAAGCATGTGACTGATCTTTCCGTTTTACTTCTGCTATCAGGTTCAAGTAATCGCCCGAACGCCAGATGCTTTGGATGTCTACAGGGTCGGTATAGATGCTGTCTTTCCATTCGGATGCTTTAGCCGGATAGGGAGAGATGACGATGCTGCTGGAATATAGCATAACTTCCGCTTCTGTTTGGCTGGCATTTTTGGTCAGGAATTGATAAATAGAAACAGTACGGTAGATTGTATCAGCACGAAGTCCGTCCAAACCTTCGCGTGGCTGTACCCGGTAATGTCTCCCGTTATCAGCGGCCAGCTGTGTAATGGTTCCGCTCCCGTCTGTCTGGATGTCAATGAATTCGGTTATGACATCGGGATAGACGTATGTATCTTCTTTGCAGCTTCCTGTAAGAAGCAAGCAAAGAAGAAATGTGATAGGAAGTATCTGTCTGGTCATACATGTAACGCTTTCAGATGATTAATGGTCGGATTGGCATACATTGTTAAGATGCATTGCCGCAAGAACGGGATATCTTTGTCGGGAAGGTCTATCATGTCAAGCTTCTTTTGGAGGTAAGCTTCAAATTTTGCTTTTTCTTTTTCGTCATACTTGTCTGCAAAAGTTTGTTTGCCTTCCAACAAATCACAAGCAATGTAGTTTCCCGGATACAGGCGGTAGTTACGGTGTATGTGCAGGTCGATAAGTTGGGCTGCTTTTACAAATAACTCATTTTTCGGCAATCCGCGCAGAGTTTCTAATTCTTCATTGAGGCAGGGGGCGGTCTGGAAATACACCCTTCCTTTGTATCCGAAAATGCCCGTCTGCATATTGAGCAGGTCGTCTTTTTGCGTTTTCTTGAATCCTTCGATGTCACGTTTCTGCTGCATTTCTTTGGCTTTCAGGAAATCACAGGGGTCGTATTCATACGATAAGGAAGTCGGAACAATGTTCAGTTCCTTTAGCGAGTCGACGGCATCGTCTTTTCCGGCTAAAGCCAGCATTTTCAGTACGCTTTCCTGTGTCCGGTCGTTCGAGTCTTTGGCGCGTCCTTCGCGTTGGGCTATCCAGATATTTTCTTTCTTTTCCGTAATGGCAAAATGGATATAACGTGACATGCGTGCCGAGGCTTGCAGCATTTGGCGCATGCTGAGTGCGCGCTGTACGATGAACGACTTGTTTACCCGCACCAGTTTCTTTATCCACGGATAAATAAGCAGGTTGTCGCCGATAGCGATTTCCACTGTATTGGGGAATTGGTTATCGAGCAGGCCTAAAGAAAGGAATCCGGGGTCGAGCACAATGTCGCGGTGATTGGAGATAAAGGTATAGTTCTTTTCTTTATCGGGCAGAGAAGAAGCGTTTAATGTGAATCCGTCACTATGCTCTTTGATGATTTTATGGAGTAAAGGGTAGAAAATGGTGGCTTGTACCTCCAGGTTTGTCTTGCATTGGTGTAACTGATGGCTTAACGCCTCAAGAGGAACTCCGGGCATTATTACGTTGATAACAGCCTGGAAAGCAGGGTCAGCCACAAGCTCATCGAATACTTGCGGAAGTTCTTCGGGGGTATACGGACGTATCTCGTCGAATTCAGCAGGAATGTTCATGATACTTTGTTTTAAAGTTTGTTCCAAAGATAAGCATTTTAAATGAAGAATGAAGAATTAAGAATGAAGAATTCCATGCAGACAAGGCAATTCTTCATTCTTAATTCTTCATTCTTCATTTCGAAAAGTTGTCTTCTATGATGTCTGTCATAATTTCTTTCATATCGATACCGGCGGCACGGGCTTGCTGGGGGATAAAGCTGGTGGAGGTCATGCCAGGCGTAGCGTTGATTTCAAGCAAGTTGATTTTTTCGCCTTCGGTGATGATATAGTCTACACGTACAATGCCCCGGCATCCCAGAATATCGTAAATGGCGGAAGTGAGTTTTTGTACGCGTTCGGTCAGTTCGGGACTGAGACGTGCGGGGGTGATTTCGGTCACCTGTCCGTTGTATTTGGCATTGAAATCGAAAAACTCGTTCTTGCTGACCACTTCCGTGATAGGCAACACCACCGACTTGTCCCGTGTCTTGTAGCATCCGTTCGCCAGTTCAATGCCGTCCATATAGGCTTCTATCATGGCGTCATCCGATTCGGCGAAAGCCGCTTGCAGGGCAGGTTGGATTTGTTCTTTGGTTTTCACCTTGGTTACGCCGAAGCTCGAACCGCTGGCATTGGGCTTGATAAAACAAGGCAGTCCGATTTTCTCGATTACTTCTTCATCGCTGATGCCGTTCCGTTTGTGTACCAGCATGGATTCTGCGATACGTATCCCGAAGCTTTTCAGATATTGGTTTGTCATGAACTTGTTGAAAGTCAGTGCGGATACCAATACGTCACACGTGGAGTAAGGGATGCCGAGCAGTTCGAAATAGCCCTGCAGGATGCCGTTCTCGCCCGGTGTGCCGTGGATGGTGATGTAGGCGAAGTCGGGCTTTATCTTTTGCCCGTTCTCCATAAAGCTGAAGTCGTTTTTGTCGACCGTGCTCTTCGAGCCGTCTTCCAGGATGGCATTCCAGCCTTTGTGTCCCAACTCTATGGTATATACTTTATAAGTTTCTTTATCGATGAAGGAATAAATTCCTTCTGCACTTTTCATGGAAACATCGTGTTCCGATGAGTCTCCTCCTGCTACGATAGCAATGATACGTTTCATGATTCTTCTCGATTACTGATGTATGCTCTCCATTTTTCCAGCAAATGTGTCATGTCTTCGGGCAATTCGGATGTGAAAAACAGTTCCTTGCCTGTGCGGGGGTGAACGAATCCCAGTGTCTTGGCGTGCAGCGCTTGCCGGGGACAAATGGCGAAGCAATTGTTTACAAATTGTTTGTATTTACTAAAATGAGTTCCTTTTAATATTTCGTGCCCTCCGTAACGCTCGTCGTTGAACAGTACGTGTCCGATGTGTTTCATGTGTACACGTATCTGGTGCGTGCGTCCGGTTTCGAGTACGCATTTCACGAGGGTGACATATCCCAGACGTTCCAGTACCTGATAATGCGTTACGGCATGTTTCCCTTGGGTAGGGTCGCTCATCACCGCCATCTGCATACGGTCTTTCGGGTTACGCCCGATATTGCCCTCGATGGTTCCTTCGTCTTCATCGATGATGCCCCATACCAATGCATTGTATTCACGTTTTGTAGTTTTGTTGTAGAATTGCATGCCCAGATGGGTTTTGGCATCCGGAGTCTTGGCTATGACCAACAGGCCGGACGTGTCTTTGTCTATGCGGTGCACCAGCCCTACTTGCGGGTCGTTCGGGTCATACGTAGGCACATTGCGCAGGTGCCAGGCGATGGCGTTTACCAACGTGCCGTGATAGTTTCCGCAACCCGGGTGTACCACCAGCCCCGCCGGTTTGTTTACCACCATCAAGTCATCGTCTTCGTACACAATATCCAGAGGGATGTCTTCGGGGATAATGTCGTTTTCATACCGGGGACGGTCCATCATGACGGTCAGTACATCAAGCGGCTTTACTTTGTAGCTGCTTTTTACGGGTTTCCCGTTTGCCATGACGTATCCGTTATCAGCAGCCGTTTGGATACGGTTGCGCGAAGCGTTGACGATACGTTCAAACAAGTATTTGTCGATGCGTACCGGCGCTTGCCCTTTATCTACCGTTACACGGAAATGTTCATACAATTCGGGCGGGGAGCTCACCGGCTCGATGTCGTCAAGGGAATCGTCCAGTTCGGTTATGTCATCTATCTCCATTCGTCTGTTCATCTATATTCGTTCGTCTTTTCAACTATATTAAAACCACGATTCATCTACTTGCGCTTCGTCCTCTTCCTTATTGAGCTGGAAGTTGAGCGAATCGTTGGCAAGCGAGTCACGCAGGTGGGTATTGCCGATGCATAAGGTGAGCAGGGATTCGAAAGGAATCCGGTCTCCCGATTTCAGCTTTTTGCCTCGGTATTTGATGCCGTACACCCAGTCTTGTTCTCCCGGAACCAGTTCGGGTTCGGTCAGCTTGAACTTCATGGCTTTCAGCTTGGCGGCGGCCTGGCGCACGGAACTGTTGTCGATGATATCGGGGATTCTTACGCGGGGCACTTCCCGTGTGTTGATGGTCAGGTAGACCGTCCGTCCTTCTTTTACCCGCATGCCTGCTTCGGGCTTTTGTTCGAGGACAATGCCCGGCGGGAGTTCTTTTACATAGGTCGAATCGACCACTATGCCTTGTATGTGCTGGTTGTGGAGCAGAAGCTGGGCTTGTTCCAATGATTTATGCTTGATGTCAGGCACAACATACGATTGTCCGTGATGCGTATAAGCGTCGAGCCAAAACAAAGTTCCGCCGATGCATGCAAGGATGGCAACTGCCATGCCGATAAGGTTCAACCAGAAGAAACGGTTTTGTTTGAACGAAAAAAAGTCTTTCAGCTTTATCATAATGACCAATCAATGATTATCGAAGGCAAATATACAACAAAAAAGAAAAGCCACAAAATACTGTCTCAGCATCTTGCGGCTTTTGGCTTTTTTCTTTCTAAGGCTTATGCTTTTACGCCGTTGTATTCGTCAGAGACGGTCAGTTTCTTACGACCTTTAGCACGACGTGCAGCCAATACGCGGCGACCGTTAGCGGTTGCCATTCTTTCACGGAAACCGTGTTTGTTTCTTCTTTTTCTGTTCGAGGGTTGATAAGTTCTTTTCATCTTTCGTATCTAATTATGTTATTATTCCTTGCGTTCGGGGTGCAAAAGTAGTGACTTTTTTTTAATAAACCAAACGACAAATCATTTTTAGACAAATCTTTTTGTGTTTTTCCCTGATTTAGATTAATTTTGCACCCGAATTGAAAGTGAGAAGATAATTCAATAATCACAATAAATAAAGATTTTAGTTATGATTAATGCTCAAGACATTAAGATTGGAACCGCAATCCGCATGGATGGCAAGTTGTATTTTTGCATCGACTTTTTGCATGTAAAACCGGGTAAGGGGAATACCTTTATGCGTACGAAACTGAAAGATGTGGTAGACGGATATGTGTTGGAACGCCGCTTCAACATCGGTGAAAAGCTGGAAGACGTACGTGTAGAGCGTCGTCCTTACCAATTCCTTTACAAGGAAGGCGAAGATTATATTTTCATGAATCAGGAAACTTACGAACAAGTCCCCATCGCTCACGACTTGATTGAAGGCGTTAACTTCCTGAAAGAAGAAATGGTGGTAGATGTGGTTTCTGACGCTTCTACTGAAACTATCCTGTTTGCCGAACTTCCGGTAAAAGTTCAGTTGAAAGTCACTTATACCGAACCGGGCTTGAAAGGTGATACCGCTACTAACGCTACAAAGCCTGCTACGCTGGAAACAGGCGCTACAGTGCGCGTGCCTCTGTTCATCAATCAAGATGAGACCATTGAGGTTGATACCCGCGACGGTTCATACGTAGGCCGTGTGAAGGCTTAATCGATAGGACTACTCCTTATTATATTATATAGGCTGCATTTTCGTGTCAAACAAGAATGCAGCCTTGCTTATTTTAGGAAAATCTGAAGTATGTATTGCATGTGTGGCTGAAAAATTGCTTATTTATCGTTTTTCTCTTAAAAATAGAACATAAGTCATATAAATAGACCTTGCGTATATTGGGGATTTCTTCCATTTTTGCATCCGGCTTACAACAATTCGTGTAAGTTATTTGTTGATTAACTAAACTTTAATTTGAAGGAAATGAAAAAGAATTTGTTTTTTTATGTGTTTGCCGTGCTTTGCACGATGCCTTTCTTCACTTCATGTATTGATGATGACGATCCGGTAGAAACTGTCTCTGCGGCGGACTCTGTCATTGGTGATTATCAAGGTAATTTGAGTATTGCTTTGGTTACAGATGGGGGTTCTGTTCCTACGGGGGATGCTATTTCACAGACCATATCGGTTGCGAAAGCAGGAGACAATGCAGTAGATTTGCAGATTACAGACTTTACATTTATGGAAATGCCTATAGGCAATATTGCCTTGGAAAATTGTCAATTGACGAGCGCAGGTGATAATACCTATAATTTCACAGCTACTTCCAGTTTGGCTGTAGCGGGGATGCTTGAAGCTGATATTGATGCTACGGGTACTTTTGAGAATGGGAAATTGAATCTTGATTTAAACATAGACAATGTATCGTTGTTGGGAAATCCTGTTTCTTATACAGTGGAGGTGACTTACGAAGGTACAAAAGCTGCCAATTGAAAATGAAAATTTTTGGAGCACGGGTGTGAGGAGAGGTTTCTCGCTTTCCGTGCTTTTTTATTGGTGATTCAATTTTGATGAAATTGAGAAAATATTTGTTTTTTTACTTGTTTGTTGCAATATGTATAGCATCGTTGTTTACATCATGTGATGAGGATGATGTAATAAGAAGCAGTGAAGCGAATATAACATCGTTTACTTTTGACACAACGGTAGCGGCCAATGCTGCAGTACTTTCTCAACCGGTAATAGATGAGGCTAATGCTACTATTACTTTTAAGGCAGAAGAAAGTGGTGATGTAAGTGCTTTGGTTCCGACTATTGAAGTTTCAGCTGGTGCTACGGTAACTCCGGCAAGTGGTTCTGCTGTAAGCTTTGCAAGTGGCTCGGCTACATTTACTGTAGTAGCTGAAGATGGTACTTCTAAGGTTTATACTGTTTCTTGCAATATGAGTAGCCTTATTCAGTACGATTTTGAGACATGGGCTACTCCTGCAGATGCTTTGTATTCCGAAGTGGTAAATCCCGAAGGTTGGGCTACTTGTAACGATGCCGTAGCTTTGATAAAGAATTTGGGTAGCTTAGGTGGCATAACTTATACGGGTGAATATCCGGTACGCCAAACTACAGATGCTTATTCGGGAAGTACAGCTGCTATGCTGGAATCGGTTGATACGCAAGGTGGAAGTATTTTGGGACAAACCGTACCGAAGGTGACTGCCGGTTCTATGTTCTTGGGTACGTTTAATGCTATGGCTGCTATGTCTGATCCGATGGCAACGACTGAATTTGGTATTCTTTATGATAAAAAGCCTGTGAAGGTATCGGGCTATTATAAGTACACTCCGGGTGCAGAGTTTTATAATGCCGCAGGTGAATTGCAGGCAGACCGGCAAGATGCTTGCGCTATCAGTGCAGTTTTGTATGAAGTGGAAAGTGAAGATGAAACGTTGAATGGAAGTACCATCTATACATCGGATAAGATTGTGGCAATGGCTTCGTTCGGTACTGGAGAAACTGTAGCTGAATATACTCCGTTCGAACTGAATTTGGAATATGTAAAGGATTACGATGCCAGCAAAACATACAAGTTTGCCGTTATCTTCTCGGCTAGTGCAGACGGAGCTGCTTATAATGCAGCTGTAGGAAGCACATTATACATTGATGATGTAACAATTGAAAATGAAGTTGTAGCCGAATAATTTTTGCTATAGCTTTTAAAGCAATACGGAAGAAAGTGCGAAGCCTATGAATATTTATTCGGCTTCGCACTTTCTTCTTTTATAAAATAGTAGGATAAGCTGTTATCTGATAATGAATGAAATAGCCCCAACTTTCTACGAGTTGAGGCTATAGAATATAGGTCTAAAACCGTAGGATTTTACTCCCATTCGATCGTTGCAGGTGGTTTTGACGAGATATCGTAACAAACGCGGTTTACGCCTTTTACCTTATTTATGATGTCGTTTGAAACTTTTGCCAAAAATTCGTAGGGGAGGTGTGCCCAGTCTGCCGTCATGGCATCGGTGCTGGTTACGGCACGCAGGGCAACGGCACGTTCGTAAGTCCGCTCGTCGCCCATCACACCTACGCTCTGAACAGGGAGGAGAATAACGCCTGCCTGCCATACCTTATTATATAAGTCCCAGTCGCGCAAGCCTTGGATGAAAATATCATCGGCATCTTGAAGGATGCGTACTTTTTCGCGGGTGATGTCGCCTAAGATACGTACGGCAAGTCCCGGTCCGGGGAAAGGATGGCGGGTGATGAGATGTTCTGGCATGCCCAGCTCACGGCCTACGCGGCGCACTTCATCTTTGAACAAAAGGCGGAGCGGTTCGCAAAGTTTCAGATTCATCTTTTCGGGCAGACCGCCTACATTGTGATGGCTTTTAATCACCGTACCTGTGATAGACAGGGATTCGATGCAGTCGGGGTAAATGGTACCTTGTGCCAGCCACTTCACGTCTTTAATCTTGTGAGCTTCTTCATCGAATACGTCGATAAATCCTTTGCCGATGATTTTACGTTTGCGTTCAGGTTCGGTTACGCCTGCCAGTTCGGTAAAGAACTTTTCGCTGGCGTCTACGCCGATAACGTTCAGTCCGAGGCATTCGTAATCATGAAGCACATTGCGGAATTCGTTTTTGCGAAGCATGCCGTGGTCGACAAAGATACAAGTCAGGTTTTTGCCGATAGCTTTGTTGAGCAATACGGCTGCAACCGATGAGTCAACCCCTCCGCTCAAGCCCAATACCACTTTGTCATCACCCAATTGTTCTTTCAGGTGTGCTACGGTTGTTTCAATGAACGAAGCGGCACTCCAGTCTTGTTTGCCTCCGCAGATGTCTACTACGAAGTTTTTCAGGATTTGCGTTCCGTCTTCAGTGTGGAACACTTCGGGATGGAACTGTACGCCCCAAAGCTTTTCTCCTTCTGCCTGATAAGCGGCAACGGCTACTTTGTCGGTAGAAGCGATAATCTTGAAGCTTTCGGGAAGAGACGTGATGGTGTCTCCATGGCTCATCCATACTTGCGAGTTTTCACGGACATCTTTCAGCAACGGATTGTTGTGGTCGAACGTAGCCAGATGTGCCCGTCCATATTCACGGGTGTTGGCTGGTTCTACCTTGCCTCCATTGGTGTACGCCATAAATTGTGCGCCATAGCAGATGCCCAAGATGGGGTATTTGCCACGGATGTCGCTCAAGTCGATTTTGAATGCTTTTTCATCGTATACCGAGAAAGGGCTTCCCGACAGGATTACACCGATGACCGAAGGGTCGCCGAAAGGGAACTTGTTGTAGGGAACAATCTCGCAATACATGTTCAGTTCGCGCACGCGGCGTCCGATGAGCTGCGTGGTTTGCGAGCCGAAATCGAGAATAATAATCTTTTCCTGCATATTCAGTTCTGTATAAAATTGAAAGATTGGGCAAAGGTACTCATTTAAATTGAGATTTGAAAACTTAGAAGCTGTTTTGAATTTATCGTGCGATGATTTGGGATGAGTTTTTGAGGCATTTCCGCTTCTGTGATGAGGAAGATAGCGGGCTATCTGACGAAGAACAGGAGCGAAAAGGGCCAAAAAATCGCCCAAAGCACACACGAAAACGGATACATCAAGCCAAGAAAAACTTTTTGAAGAAATTCAAAACAGCTTCTTATTCGGCATTGAATGATGCACTTTGCACATCCCGGCTGTTCGGACCTACCATAACTTGGAAAGCTCCGGCATCGTATTTATAGACGAGGCCGGCGTTGTAATATTTCAGGTCGTCTTCCGTCAGGGTGAATGTTACTGCTTGGCTTTCTCCCTTCTTGAGGGTAATGCGGCGGAAGTCTTTCAGCTCTTTTACCGGTCGGGCTATGTCGGCATATTGGTCGTGGATATAAAGTTGCACGATTTCCGTTCCGTCATAGTTCCCGGTGTTTTTTACCGGAACTGTTACCGTGATGTTGCCGCCTTTGGGTAACGTTTCGGAGCTGAGTTTCATTTCTCCGTATTCGAAGGTCGTGTAGCTCAATCCGTATCCGAAGGGATATAGTCCGTCATTGGGACAATCGATGTAGTTGCTCATAAAGCGGTTGAACGTAGTCGGGTCTCCGTCGGGGCGTCCGGTAGTTGTCTGGCTATAATATAAAGGAAGTTGTCCTACCGTACGTGGGAATGTTGTGGTCAGTTTGCCCGAAGGAACGGTTTTCCCGAACAACACGTCCGCTACGGCATCTCCTGTTTCGCTTCCTCCGAACCATACATTCAGGATGGCAGGCACATGTTCCGATTCCCAAGTCAGGTCGAGCGGACGTCCGGTGAAGAGCAAAACCACAACAGGTTTCCCCGTCTTTACCAAGCCTTCCAGCAGATGACGTTGTGCGTCGGGGATGCGTATATCGGTGCGTGAGGCTGATTCTCCGGTCATTTCCGCACATTCGCCTACTGCGGCAACGATGACATCGGCACGGGATGCGACCGCCATTGCCTCGGCATACAGTTTCTGGTTGTCTCCCCTTTGTAACGTGCGTCCGCCTACTGCACCAGCTTCCATGCCTGCATCGTAATACACGTTGCTTCCTTTGGCATAGAGAATCTCTGCTTTTCCTTTAGTGGCGGCACGAAGTCTTTCGAGTAACGAGGAGTGTCGGGAGGGGTCGCAAGTCGGACTCCACATACCACACATGTTGTTGGCAGCGTCTGCCATCGGGCCTATCAGGGCAATTCGTCCTTTCATGGCAAGCGGGAGCAATTGGTTTTCATTTTTCATCAGGACGAATGTTTCGGCTGCGATTCTCCGGGCTTCGGCACGGTTGGCTTCCGAATAAGTCTCTGTTTGGGCACGTTCTACATTGCAATATTTATAAGGATTCTCAAACAGCCCCAGCTTGTATTTCATTTCCAATACCCTGCGGCAGGCTTCATCGATGCGGGCTTCCGATACTTTACCTTCGTTGACCGCTTCTTCCATCGGGTTAAGGAAACTTTGTGCTACCATATCCATGTCGGTTCCGGCATTCATCGCCATGATACCCGCTTCCTTCAAAGGAGCGACACCGTGGATCTCCATTTCTGCAATCGAGTTATAATCGGTCACTATCATTCCCTTGAATCCCCATTGCTTGCGTAAGACATCGTCAATCAACCATTTGTCGGCAGTGGCAGGGACGCCGTTAATGGTGTTGAAGGAAGTCATGACCGTACCAACCCCGGCTTTTACCGCAGCTTGATAAGGCGGAAGGTATTCGTTGAGCATCTGCACCCGGCTCATGTCTGTACGGTTATAGTCTCTGCCTGATTCCGATGCTCCGTAGAGGGAGAAGTGCTTGAGACATGCCATCATGCTGCTGTCTGATTCGTGCAGGTTCTCGCCTTGGTATCCGCGCACGTATGCACGTGCCATCATTGCGCCGATGAAAGGGTCTTCACCATTTCCTTCGGCAATGCGTCCCCAGCGTGCATCACGGCAGATATCTACCATGGGGCTGAATGTCCAGGCGATTCCGTTGGCTGTAGCTTCTTTGGCGGAGATTTGCGCCATGCGCTCCGTGGCTAATGTGTCCCAACTGCATGCCAATGCCAGCGGAATAGGGAAGATGGTCTGGTAGCCGTGGATAACATCGGCTCCTACTACGAGAGGGATGCCCAGCCGGGTTTCTTCTACGGCGATGCGTTGCAGTTCCCGGATTTTCTCTACACTCATCACGTTGAAGAATCCTCCCAATTCTTGTTTGCGGATCATTTCGGCTAAGTTGCTGTTTTGTACGGTGCCTGTCGTCAGGTCTCCTCCGGCAGGCAGGTTTAGTTGTCCTAATTTCTCCCGCAGGGTCATTTTGTCCATAAGTCCGGAAATAAATTCGTCCATTTCTTTTTCTTGGGTATTATTTCCCGGTTGTGTACATCCGTATAAGGCGGCGGAAGCAAGTCCTGCTAAAACAAAGAGTTTGTTGAAGTGTTTCATGGTCCTATGTTTTGAAATTTGATATATAGTAAAAAAAATTAGTTTGCGAAAAAAATCGAACGCAGAGACGCAAAGACGCAGAGGAATAATTTAGAGAGAAGGCAAAGAACACGGAGCTAAATGCCACTCTCTGTGCGCTTTGCTCTCTCAAAAAAAAAATAAACTTTGCGCTTCTGCGTCTCTGCGTTCCATTCCATTTTTCGCAATCCATTTCTGATTGACTATAATTTATTACAAATGTAAGGAATGTGATGGGATATATCCTATATTCCATGTTAAAAAATGAATAGCGTGAATCCTATATATAAATAGGTAAGGAAAACAAATGAGTGGTTGGGGTGGGTGGGAAAATTCATTATCGTGTAAAGTATGGATTGCAAAATGATAAGTTTGTCAGGCATAGAGAGAGGATTTAACAAGAAGAAGGTAAAATATCGCTTGGTTTTTTCTTAATTTTAATACTTTTTCGTGCTCAACTTAAAAAAGAATTTGCTATTTTTGCAACGCAGTTAGGAAATAAGAAGGGGCGGCGAGATGCTTCGGATGACTGATGCAGAAAAGTAAATGCGAGTGTTTATAACTATATTATAGAACTTTTTAAAATTAAACAAGATGATTAAAGTAGGTATTAACGGTTTCGGTCGTATCGGCCGTTTCGTATTCCGTGCAGCTCAAAAAAGAAACGATATCCAAATCGTAGGTATTAACGACTTGTGCCCGGTAGATTACTTGGCTTACATGTTGAAGTATGATACTATGCACGGCCAGTTCGACGGTACTATCGAAGCTGACGTTGAAAATAGCAAATTGATTGTTAACGGTAAGGAAATCCGCGTAACTGCAGAAAAGAACCCGGCTGACTTGAAATGGAATGAAGTAGAAGCTGAATACGTTGTTGAATCAACTGGTTTGTTCCTGACTCAGGAAAAAGCTCAAGCTCACATTCAGGCTGGTGCTAAATACGTAGTTATGTCTGCTCCTTCTAAGGATGCTACTCCGATGTTCGTTTGCGGCGTGAACGAGAACACTTACGTGAAGGGCACTCAGTTCGTTTCCAACGCTTCTTGTACGACCAACTGCTTGGCTCCCATCGCTAAGGTATTGAACGACAAGTTCGGTATTGTAAACGGTTTGATGACAACTGTTCACTCTACGACTGCTACTCAGAAGACTGTTGACGGTCCTTCTATGAAAGACTGGCGCGGTGGCCGTGCTGCTTCTGGCAACATCATCCCGTCTTCTACAGGTGCTGCTAAGGCTGTAGGTAAAGTTATTCCTGAACTGAACGGCAAGCTGACGGGTATCTCCATGCGTGTCCCGACTTTGGATGTTTCAGTTGTTGACTTGACTGTAAACTTGGCTAAACCGGCTACTAAAGAAGCTATCTGCGCTGCTATGAAGGAAGCTTCTGAAGGCGAATTGAAAGGTGTTCTGGGTTACACTGAAGATGCAGTTGTTTCTTCCGACTTCTTGGGCTGCACGTTGACTTCTATCTTCGATGCAAACGCAGGTGTTTACTTGACGGATACTTTCGTTAAGGTTGTTTCTTGGTATGATAACGAAATCGGTTACTCTAACAAAGTATTGGATTTGATTGCTCACATGGCATCAGTAAACGATTAATCATCGGTTTTTAGACATTTGATTAAAGCGAATATTTAGATAGAGAGAAGTCATCCTTATCGGGTGGCTTCTCTTTTTTTCTTTATGAAAGCGTGCAGATGAGAAGAAAAGAAACGATTAGGCTCAGTCGGCTTTCGACCGGTTATTGGGGAAAGCACCATACGGTGCGGGTGGCTACGGATATCGAGGCATCGCTATACGGAGGGGAATTGACTTGTTTGCTGGGAGCGAACGGTGCCGGAAAGTCTACTTTGTTGCGCACGTTGTCCGCTTCACAGCCTCCTGTATCGGGCGAGATATGGATAGGGGAGAAGCGTCTGGCTGAGTATGCGGATAAAGAATTGGCAAAGCTGGTAGGCATTGTTCTGACTGAACGGTGCGACGTGGAAAATCTGACCGTAGAAGAACTGGTGGGAATGGGACGGACTCCGTATACCGGTTTTTTGGGGAACGCTTCGGAAAGAAGACAAACAAATTGTTTCAGAAGCTATGCGGCAAGTCGGCATTACGAAGTTGTCTGGCCGTATGGTGCAGACCCTGAGCGATGGAGAACGCCAGAAGGTAATGATAGCCAAGGCGTTGGCGCAACAGACTCCCATTATTCTTTTAGACGAGCCTACAGCCTTTCTTGATTTCTCCAGCAAGGTGGAAGTGATGCGCCTGTTGCGTTCGTTGGCGCACGATTTAGGGAAAACGGTTTTCCTCTCTACGCACGATTTAGAGTTGGCGCTTCAGATTGCCGATAAACTTTGGCTGATGAATGCACAGGGAATCGTTACGGGAACTCCCGAAGACCTTTCGTTGAGCGGTACGCTGGAACGCTTTTTCTGCCACGAAGGGATTGCATTCGATTCCCATACCGGCTTGTTCCGTATGGCATTTAACTATGTGCATACCGTCAGGCTCATCGGTGAGGGCAACCGTTACGATATGGTGCAGAAAGCCTTGCGGCGGTGTGGAATCAGTGCCGGACATGATATGGACTCATTATCTTATATCGATGCAGGAAAGCAGAAGGCAGACTTCTTTGTCTGGCATCCGGAATCAGGAGAAGAGGTTTCGTTCGAGACCATCGGTGATATGCTCGATTATATCGTACCGGTTCTTACGTTGTAATAGGATAAAAACGCATGGGCTTTTTTGCAAACATGTAGGGGCATATCGCATACGCCCGGATACACCAACTTATCCACGTGGATGCTTTCGGGCGTATGCGATACGCCTCTACCAAAAGAGGAATTCATATTCAGAAGCTGTTTTGAATTTCTCCAAAAAGTTTTTCTTGGCTTGATGTGTTCGTTTTCGTGTGTGCTTTGGGCGATTTTTTGGTCCTTTTCGCTCCTGTTCTTCGTCAGATAGCCCGCTATCTTCCTCATAGTAAAGACGCAAGATTTTGCGTCTCTACAAAAAACTCATCCCAAATCATCGCACGATAAATTCAAAACAGCTTCTCAATCATTATAATCTAATTTTTGATATATTTACCGTCGGGTAGGAAGCGTAAATTCCTGCCAGTCGTATTCCGTCCCTTCGTAATCGGCAATGGCGATGTGGATAGTCACTTCTCCGTTTTTCAATCGTTTGTCTCCTCTTAGATGAGCCGTATATTTGATGCCGTCGTGAGGAGCGATTTGCTCCAGCATCACCGAAGGCGATACGTAAATGCGCTTGTTGTCGGTCTGTACAATCGGTACGGCATTGTATACCGTCTCTTGGCTAGTATTGATGATTTCGAAGATGACTTTGCTTCCCTCTTCCGCCTGGATGATGTGGTCACGGTTTTCGTCAATGAAACGGATGTTACGTATTTGCAGATAGCTTACGCTTGACGGTGCGTCTTGCGGGTGTGGGGCATAGTCATGGTTCTCTTCTACCACGTAACCCTGCTGCGCTTTGCGTTCTTGTGCCGAGCTGATGGCTCCTCCGATAGCGGCTCCTGCCAAGGTGCCTACCAGTGTGCCGATAGCCGAACCCCGATAACCTCCGTCCCAGTGCCGGTTGCTTCCTACCAGTCCTCCTATGGCTCCGCCTACGTTTCCTCCTATCGAAGCTCCAGCCAGGGTGGAAGTAGTCTGATATGCGCTTCCGCATCCGCATAGGACAAGGGTTGCCAAGCTTAAAGCAATCATCTTCTGTTTCATATTTTCGGATTTTAGATTCTTCCTCGACAAATATACGAAATTTTCCTGTAATGCAGTGCTTTTATGGCACCTGAAAAGTAATATATACTGCATCTGCCGATGAAGTTATCTTCTCCGGCAGTTTCAGTGCACTGAAACTGCGGATGCAGTATATATTACTTTCCGTAGGTATTTATGATAATACATGGAGGTTTTGTATGTTCTCTCTATTATGGTCATTTCTTTTTGTACTTTTGATTCATGTCAAATGGATTATCTGGAATGGTTCTTATCAAATATCCAGCATCTACTAGACTGGTAACATACTTTTTGATATTGGTATTATGGTATTTTACGCCTACTCTTTCTAAAATCTCTCGACTGCTTCTTGGTATACTGCAAAAGTTTATTATATCTTTCTGTTTATTGGTCAATTGGGGCTTTTCAATAGTTGGAAAAGTGTTAGGGTATTCTCCGTGAATGTCATGGCATTCACCTTTTGTATTGAGAAAAGTGTTAGGACATTCGCCGTTGGTATCAGAGTTGGAGTCTAAGTCTGGATTTCTTGCTATCGTAATCAAAAACTCATGTGTCCTTTCATCATTCTTGAACTCTACCTGTAATCCATCTTCCAAGGCACGTTGGATACCTGTACCTGCTCCGGTATAAGGCAGGAGATAGATGGCATTGCTGAAAAGGAAATTGTTGCGTGGCATGGACGTACCGTTTGTAATGTCCTCTACCTGCAAGCCATTGGGTAGTATGCCCGGACTATGTATTTCTACTCGATTGTCAAAAATGAAGATGCGGATGGGTGCATTCCAATTCAAAGAACGGTGGACGAGTGCATTGACTACAAACTCGACTAAACTGCCATATGGAATTTCAAGTTTACCGAGCGAATTAAACTCTTCCTTCACTTGTACGTTTTTAAGATTACGGGTAAAGAAAGACATGATGGTTTCAAACTGATGCAACAGATTGCCCTCCATGTCTGCATCATTCATTTTGTCCCGGAATTGCTTGCCACCTATATTAACGTGAGTTCGATGAATTTAGAATAAGGCAAGCTGTGTATCCAATGTGCGTTGTACATGGATGCAAGGCTTTTTAGGGAACACGCAATAAGCGGCAATTGCCCCAAGCATGTTTATTATGAAATTCTCAAAACTCCTGTGCCTTGAATGCTTCACTTGTGCGATGTTTTTCAATTCGTCATTCACGGTTTCAATTATAGCCCTCTTTCTGAGAAGAAGCTTGTCTGAGACACTCATCAACGCACCTTTCATGTTGCTTTTCAATTTTGTGATAAGTTGTATGCCATCGACAAAGAGCCTTTGGAAGAGATTCTTTCCGATATAGCCTTTGTCACCGACGAGCTTTCCGTAAATGAATTCAACAAAAGCCTTGTACTCAAGCGGTTTGCGGTCATCTACGTCACCTGGAGTTATCATGAAATTCAGAATCTCGCCCTTCTCGTTGCAAATCAAGTGCAGTTTGAAGCCAAAGAACCATCCCATGGAACATTTGCCTCTTTGCGCAATGCCCTTGAATACTTTGTGGATATGTATCCTTTGGTTCCTGCACACCCTCAACGGAGTGCTGTCGACAAAGCTTATGCCTGTACACTTACCCAGCAATACCTTCTTTATAAATAAGGCCAAGGGGACGGCAACCTGCTTTTCAAGTTCCACGAAGCGGTTGTAGGAGACAACCTTGGGGAAGAGGTGGCGAAGGTGCTTGCAGACTTTTTCTACATAAAAATGCTTTAGGCAACGATAACCAGAGTCATGAAACAATATCATAATAAGCATAATTTCAGACTTTGACATGGTTGAATCGCGGTGATAAGCACGCTTATTATCAGATTTCAATGTGTATTTCTTCATCATAGCATCAAAAAACTTGCAGAAATCGTCTGCCATACAAAATAATTCTGTAACTTTGTCCTCGGTGATCATAGCGATTATTGTTTGTAAGTCTTTGTATTTTAGCACTATAAAGTTACAGCAATTTTCGCTAATCACCAAATCTTCAAACATTTATATTTCATCGAACTCACGTTATTTATGTTTGCAGATTACTATTACCACCAATTCCCGCAAAAGATGATGGATGTTTTGCACAATTCATCATTGAAGTATCCTTGTAGGCAGGCTGATTATTTTTTTATAGATGTATCAGCTTTCCGTGGAACAGGCTTATTGGATTTACTGGACAACATTAAAAGGAATGAAAATCCGTATTACTATCCGGTAGCCGTTTATTTTACCAGTTTAGTACCTCAATTAATCAGGGAAATGGCTGACTATGAGCTTATGAAAGATTTTCATCGTTGTAGCACATGGCCGCTTATTTCATGCGGATTGGGGGGAGTTATGGATCCTATACATACTCTTTGGGAAGCAGGGTTGATGCCGTCTAAAGGTTGTGATGTCAACTTGTTGATTCAAACGATTCGGGAAGCGGAAAACGTAATAGAGAAAGATATAGTAGAATTTATTCAAGGAGGGCAGAAGAATGCCAATCCCTTCGCTTATAACCGACTTAAAAATAGGTTGTCGCATAGGACAGACGATTTAAAGAATCGTATGCAATCGGCTGTGGACTATTTTATCAATTGGATAAATGAACCAGTATTGAATAAGAATCCGAAAAGCTTTTCCATTGCCGATGTGCGTTAGAGAAGTATTTAAATGTTTTGCAAGAGGCTTGCTCAACAAAATAGCGGATATTACTCAAATATACCCTCCCTATATGATGGTTACGACAGATGACAGCACAAAGCATTGGAGCAATTACCAACAAATATCGCACATGCCAGAATATGGAGGAATGTATCATAGTGAACGTCATTTATTTAAATTAAATCTTAATTTTGTGCCCAAAGTACATAGGACTGCTCGCCTAGACCGTTTAAATGATAAGTGTTGAGTATAAAAAGGTTACAATGTAAGTCATCAGAATTTATTTATAAAAGGAGTAAAAGATATAATTGTAAGGAGTATGAAAGAATTAAGATGCCCTAAGTGTGGAAATGTATTTAAGGTAGATGAAGCAGATTATGTTTCTATCGTAAACCAAGTGAAGAATGCAGAGTTTGAAGCGGAAGTAGAACGGCGCATGAAGGAAATGGAAGCGCGTCATCAAGCCGAGCAAGCAGTGGAGTCTACTAAAAAGCAGAACAAGCGTTTGCAAATAAAATAAATCAAAAAGACCTTGAGTTGAGTGCTAAAGATGTAGAAATTAGCCGGCTTAAATCTGAAATGGAGACGATGTTGGCTAAACTTGGTGGAGAAAAAGACTTGGAAATAAGCCGATTAAAGGAACAGTTGAAAAGTATTGCCAGTCAGAAAGATTCGGAACGTCAGCTTGCGCTTGCAGAAAAGGATAAAACCATAGCAGCCTTACATGCTACGATAGGACAAGAAGAGTCCAAATTGAAAATTGCGGTAATGGAGGAACAGAAGAAGTCTGAACAGGCTATACAGGAACGCGAGCAAGCTATCAACAAGTTAAAATCCGAAATGGATTTGGAGCGTTTCAAAGCTCAGGCGGAAACGGAAGAATTAAACAAACGGCATTTATTGGAGCTTCAGACTAAGCAAGAGCAGATTGACTATTATAAGGATCTTAAAACCCGCATGAGTACAAAGATGGTGGGAGAGACTTTGGAAATACATTGTTCTACGCTTTTCAATCAATTGCTGCGTCCTATTATGCCTTATGCTTATTTTGAAAAAGACAATGAGGTAGCAGACGGAACTAAGGGGGATTTTATTTTCCGTGATCAGGCCGATGGCATAGAATATATCTCCATTATGTTTGAGATGAAGAACGAAATGGACACGACATTGACCAAGCATAAGAATGAAGATTTCTTTAAAAAGTTGGACGAAGACCGGCGAAAGAAGAAATGTGAATATGCGGTATTGGTCTCTTTGCTTGAACCGGACAGCGAATTGTATAATGGAGGCATTGTGGATGTATCACACCGTTATGAAAAAATGTATGTCATCCGTCCTCAGTTCTTTATTCCTTTAATTACACTTTTGGTACAGACTTCAAGGAATAGTTTGGAATATAAGAAACAATTGATTCAGGCGCAAAGTAAGGAAGTGGATGTGACCAATTTTGAAAACAAAATAGAAGAGTTTAAAAGTAAGTTTGGAAGGCATTATGAACTGGCATCCAAACGATTTAATGAGGCTATCAAACAAATAGATGATACAATAGCCAAACTGCAAAGGGTAAAGGATAGTCTGATGGGTTCGGAGAATAATTTTCGTCTGGCAAATCAAGATACAGAGGAACTGACCATCCGCAAGCTTACTTACAAGAATCCTACGATGAAACAGAAATTTGAAGAAGCGCGTAAAAAGAATGGAGGAGAGGAAGAACAAAATGAATAAAATAAATTAAGCATAACAGATATATGACAGACCGTGAATTTGCATTTAACTTTTTGCCTACTATCTTGGTACTGGAAAATGGCAAGATAAAGAACAATATCGGTTTTTTGGCAAAAAAAGATATTGAGGAAGCGCTGGCGGAGCGGAAGGAAACGTATGATTGTTCCCGCTTGGAAGTAATCAGCGATTTCCGATTGGATATATATTATACGTTCTTTAAGTTTCCGGTTTCCGATGCTATGGCTGATAGTCTTTATTGCACCATTGCCGTAAAGCTGATTGGTTCACGCTCAGATACTTTTGTGAAATATTTTATTCAGGAAAAGAAACTCCATGTAAAGGATAGGTTGGGAAGCATTATACACCTTTATTGGACGTGGGGGCTTCCCCAATTTTCGTTTGTGGACGCTGAGTGGAGAAAATCGAGGGAGCGGAAATGTTACGAAACCGCAACAGATGCTTTATGGCAGGCGGTTAAACAACTCGAATATCAAAATTATCCTGTTGACAGCATTGCCGGCTGGGATGGTGGAATTTGTGATATTCAGAAAGAAGAACAAAAGATACCGGTTCCGATAGCTGCCATCGCTTATTGGGCTAAGGTGCAGCAAATGGCAGGCGGGAAGTTGAAGCTTTCTCCGGCGATGCTGTATCATCTGCCGGAAAGCTGTTACGAAGCAATGCCGGAATTGGCAAAAATGATGCAGGTACATCGTTTGATTGTCCGTTTCTGGCTTTTGAAGAAACAATATCCTTCCCGTGGATTTGGAAGTAAGATATCTCCGGAAAGTAGGAAGGCTCAGTTTATTTCTTTGTTGGCTTTTTTAGGTTATAACTCGGAATACTTGCCTTTTTACCTGTTGCCTGTTGCAGATATTCGTGATGATATTTATAACGATGATGATCCGGTGGAATTAGCGTATGATGTAGCGAGGCGGCTGACTGACAACGAGGTATTGGTGAAAGATACTGTATTGGCGGTGGCCGTAGCCAGTTGGGCAAAAAAGAAAAAAGGCGATCTTGTTTCCTATTTGGAGCGGATGACAAACATGTCGGTAGATGACATAAGAAAGTCGGGAAGCCGAATCGTTAAGGCACTCGAATTGGGATGCCGCATCCGATGTGAGGATGAACGATTGATTTACCGCTATGCGTATATCGGCAATGAGGTTTGCAAGGCTATTCCCAATACACCGGATGCCGGAATATATGTAGCTCTTGCTGCGACAATTGCCGAAGCTAATACGTATAAGGAAACTGAACAGGAACATTTTATCAAAGAAAACAATCTGGCTTATGATACGTGTCGGTACCCTGTTTGGGAAACTGCGGAATATTGCATGCCAAATGGCAACGTGATAAAAGGGGCGAAGATGAGTACCGGTTATTGGGGCTGGCGGGTGCGATACGATCGATTTTTGGTTTGGCTGCCGGGAACCAAAGACAAACCTTTTGATGAAGAAGTGAAGTACTGGATGTGGTTTAAAGATAATTGGAGTTTGGAAACCGTTTGTAACGTGATTGATGCTGCTATGACGGAAAGCGGGAACCGGCGTAAGTATAGACGGGATAAGGTCTTTTTGCATTGGAAAGAGAGATTCTTGAATTTACTTGCCGGCCATGACTGGATAATCGTGAGTTTTAAGGGTTTTAAGTTTGAGGTGACCGCTATCGGGAATATTCAGCTGTAATAAGAATAAAATGAAATCATAATATAAAAGGACTATTTATGACAGATAATGAATTTGTATTTAAGTTTTTGCCGTCTATTCTATTGAACAAAGGAAAAGAACATGACAGAATCGGCGGTTTAGACAAATTGGATATAGAATTGGCATTGGTAAACAATGGAAAAGCGTATGACGCTTCCAGGTTAATGGTGAGCGGAGATCTTGATTTTGCTGCAATCGTGATACATTATTCCCTATTTAAATATTCCTCTGTGGAAAGTGGCTGTTCTTCAATTTTTTATGCCATAGCGGTGACGAAGATTAATCTTCGTCCTCCGAGGTCTACATATTACTTTGTATTAGAGAAAAAAGGAGATGAAACATTTTTGCATGAACTCAAACTTGCTTCTTCGTTTGGATCTGATTGGGAAGGGTCAGGTCTGCAGATCCGTTCGAAAAACTTAGAAACCCCTATCAAGGTAGATATGACAGATGAAGAAGTGTTATCGTTGCTTTATGAAAAAGTATCTTATTTAGCCGAAGGGTTTTTTCACAGGGATGGTTTTGCTATCGATGCTTCTGAAGAATATAAGAAGCCTTCACGGTTTGATTGGAAGAAGAAATGAGCATGTTATCCGCATTCTACCATAGTACACAGAAGAACACGCACATAAGAGAACGGAATATTTCACTGTATTGGTAACCGCAGTTTTTTGTTCGTAACCTCAGGGTGGAATCAATTATGCCGGACAACAGGGCATCGAATTGCTCCGAAACTCAGGTTTCTACCCACGTGAAGAGTGCAGGGACTTTATAGTGGACAATATTGTTGTCATTGAACCGGGTATGTCCTTCTCTTTCCATAGTCATTGTTCGAATGCTTACGTTTCTCTGTGTATTCTGTGTTCAATGATACTTCTGCCGAATCCATTATTTTTTTGTGCAACCTATCATTAAATAAATAAAAAGCATTATTTTTGCGTATTATATGATAGGTTGGATATGGCGAAAAAATACAATGGGGACTAAATTGCCCCGAAAATTGGAACAGAAAATGCAAGTGGTAGGTGAGCAGATAAAGTTGGCTCGTCTGCGTAGGAATTTGAGTGTGGCTCAGGTAGCGGAGCGGGCTACTTGTTCTCCACTGACAGTATCACGTATCGAAAAAGGCACTCCGACGGTTGCCATAGGTATTTATCTTCGGGTGCTTTACGCCTTGCAGCTGGATGACGATATTCTTGGCTTGCCAAAGAAGATAAGTTGGGAAAAGCCTTGCAGGATTTGAGTTTGAAGACAAGGGAACGGGCGTCTAAAAAAGGATAAGCGATGAGAAAACTTTATGTTTATGCTGATTTTGATTGGCTCAAGGAAATAGAACTCATTGGGGAGTTGGGGTACGAATCACTTCGAGGGTCGGACAGTTATAGTTTCTCTTTCGATGCTGGGTGGCTGAAAAGGCACGGTGATTTGTTCTTGAGTGAAGATTTGAACAATTATCCGGGGATGCAATATACACAACCCGGAAAAGATATTTTCGGGTGTTTTTCCGATGCATTGCCTGACCGTTGGGGACGTACTTTACTTTTGCGTCGGGAACAGCTCGCTGCATCGGAAGAGGGCAGACCGGTACGTCGGTTATCATCTTTTGATTTCCTAAGGGGAATAGATGACTTTTTGCGGATGGGGGGATTCCGTTTCAAAGAAGCGAAGAACGGGAATTTTATTAATGTGAGTGAAAACTTGAAGATTCCTCCTTTGGCAGATGTGCATGATTTGATAGCGGCCAGCATGGAAATAGAGAAAAGTGAAGAAGAGAATCTGCTTCCTGACAAAAGGTGGGTTGCCCAACTTGTGCAGCCAGGTTCTTCTTTGGGTGGTGCGAGGCCGAAAGCCAGTGTCATTGGGGATGACAGGATGATTTATGTTGCTAAGTTCCCTTCACGTAAGGATGATTATGATGTCGGACTCTGGGAGCATTTTGCCCACCTTCTTGCTCGTAAAGCGGGAATCAATGCCGCACAGACTGAAGTCTTGTCTGTTGGAGGGAAATACCATACGTTACTTTCTAAACGCTTTGACCGTACATCAGAAGGGCGGCGGATTCATTTTGCTTCTGCAATGACCTTGTTGGGATTTTCGGATGGAGATGATGCTGCTGCAGAACATGGTTATCTGGATATGGTTGATTTTATACTTCAGCATTGCACTGATGTGGAAATCAATCTGCAGGAGCTTTACCGTCGAGTGGCTTTTAATGTCTGTATTGGCAATAGCGATGACCATTTCCGTAATCATGGTTTTCTTTTGACGGCTAAAGGCTGGGTGTTATCTCCGGCATACGACATGAATCCGACTTTGAATGAATACCAAAGCCTACTCATCACTTCTGCTTCGAATAGGGCTGATTTGCATATCTTGCAGGATGCTTGCGAGGATTATATGTTGGGACGGAAAGTGGCGGAAGGTATCATTCGGGAAGTTGCTAATGTGGTAAAAGATTGGCGGAGTTTGGCTATGCGGTTGGGCATTCCTCAAAGAGAGATGCACGTGTTCGCCGGTATTTTGGATGGTAGGGTGTTGGACTTATTCTGAATTTCAATTCTTGCGAGTCTGGTTCTGGTATCGATGCTTCAATATCGGTGAGAAGTTCTTTCGGATTATTTAGAAGATGAAATGAGCACTTGCTTATCTGAATCTTTCTTTGTATATTTGCTGCATAAAAATGAGTTTGTGTATGAAGAAAGAAATAAACGGTTGGCTGAATATTTTGCTGGGATGTATCATCCTGGCGGCAGGTTTTGTGTTTTTCATCAATCCATATAACATTGTGCCGGGAGGTGTATATGGGGCGAGTATCGTGTTGCATAACCTGTTTCCTTCCGTTCAGGTAGGTACGTTCGGGTATATGTTCGATATTCCGTTGCTGATTCTTTCGGTCATCTTTTTAGGCACGAAGCTGGGGGCGCGTACCATTGCGGCTGCATTGACCACTCCTTTGTTGATGAATATCATGTCGCGTCTGGTATATCCTACGGAAGAAGCTTTGCATGCGCTTGACCCGTCTCAGCTTTTGGGAGGCATTATGGACTTGTCGGACCATCTGATGCTGACCTGCGTGATGGGTGCCGTACTGATAGGTATCGGGAGCGGCATTGTGGTGAAGAATCAGGCTACTACGGGTGGGAGCGATATTGTGGCAATGATGCTTCAGAAGTATATGCACATCCGTTTCTCGCGGGCGATATTGCTGGTGGATGGGATCGTTGTCTGCTTTGGTTTGTTGGTGATTGGGTTCGGATTGGGAAGCGGAGAAGTATCCGAGGAACCTTCCGTTTATTTGTCTTTGTATTCGTTGATAGCTATCTTCATCGTATCGCGGGTGATAGCTTATATGATAAACGGCTCGAAGAACGACAAGCTGATATTTGTTATCAGCGAGAAGGAGTTGCCAGATTTGCATAAGTATATCTTGAATGATTTGGACCGTACCGCTACATGTATCAAGAGCAGCGGCTTGTACACGAAGAAGGAGAAGGAAATGATTTTCTTGGTAGTGAGCTACAAGGAAGTGGCGGGCGTGAAAGCCACGATAAAGCTTGCCGACCCGCGTGCCTTCGTGGTTGTGACCGATGCTTACGATACGTTCGGTGAAGGCTGGAAGCAGCTTCCTTCGCCCAATGAGATTGAGCCGGAGTGATATCGGGGCTTACGCACGATATGATATACTTCTGCTAATAAAATCTCAAGATGAGTGAAAATCCAGATTTTTTTTGAAATAAATCATGTCTGTAAGTACTTTTCCGTCTTCTATGATGGGATGGTCATAGTGGAGCGTGAAGAAGTCCGGTACCGTATGCGAATAGGTGAAACCACAGCTTTTGTAAAACGAGACCGTTTGTATGCTGTTTCCGGTTCCTACCATCATTGTTGTAAACTGCTTGCTGTAGAGCCGGCACAGATAGCTTATCATTTCCCGTCCGTAACCATGCCGTTGGAAAGAGGGTGCAATAGCCAGGTTTTTCAGTTCGCATACCTTGTTTCCTTCGTCTGTTACAACGGCAATGCCTATGGTATCTGTTCCGTGGTGCATGACATGCATTGTACCTCTTTCCAGGTAGCGGTCAATCATCGATTCTTGTTCGTCTGCCAGCAGCAGAAGTTCGAGGTATTGTTTCTTGTCGGTTTTTATTTCTGTTATTTCCATATTCATTGCACTTGTCTACAAGGATGTCGGTTGTATGTCCGTCTTCGACAAATATAGTCAATCCGAAATAAAAAGCGAATATTTGCATACATTATTTTTCGCAAATCAATATTGTTTTGCTATAAAAGATTGAATTATGCCAATCAGGAGTTAAAAGGGAGTTATAGGTAGTTATCGCCCGCTGGGCGGGCTGGGAGTAAGATGCCCATACCTTTTTGCGCCGCTTCTGTAGAGACGATGTGCAGAGACGATGTGCACATCGTCTCTACTACGTGGCATATACAAAATGCACAAAATAAATACCGCTAACTCCTGATTCGCATGAATTCCGCAAATGGTCCATGTAGGGGTAAAATAAAAAAAGCCGGAAACATCTAATTGTGTGATGTTTCCGGCTTCCGCCTACTGGTTACTATTAATGAATTTCAATCACTTTGTTGATTTTGGCTTTTTCTTCAGGCGTGCGTTTCGGCAATTCGATGGTCAATACACCGTTGGTGACGTTGGCGTTGATTTTGTCTTTTTCTACATCGTCCGGAAGAACCAATGCCTGTTGGAACTTCGTATAAGAGAACTCGCGGCGCAAGTACTTCTTGTTCTGCTTGTCTTCTTCGTTGGTTTCGGTCTTCTTTTCCATCGAGATGACCAATTCGTTGTCTTCACTCAAGTGGATGTTGAAATCCTCTTTCGTCATACCCGGAGCTGCGACTTCTACCTTGTAGTCGGTGTCGCTTTCTATAACATTGATAGCAGGTGCCGTTGCGTTGGCCTTTACCATCCAATCGTTATCGAAAAAGTCATTGAAAATACTCGGTAACCATTCTTGACTGTAATTTCTTCTGCTCGGTGTCATAATCTTAATCTCCTATTTTTAAGTTCTTTGTTTATCAATTCTTTTTGAACTCCCTCTGCCTTTCGGCTTCCGAAGTTCACTTACAGATGTGCAAACTCTGTGCCGCCAGACGGCATGGCTTTGCCTTTTAAACTTGCGAAAACTATTTTAAACAAAACGCCTTTGCTTTTAAACTTTCGGAGAGCCGGAAGGAAGAAGTTTGTCATAAGGGATTGCCTATTTGGCAGGAAAGAAGAAAAAAAGTCAGTCGGACTTGATAGAGTGCCGGTTTTATGCTATATTTATCGGCATAAAGAGAGATGCCATGCATACGAAAGGAAAGTTTGTTTTAATCCTATTGATTATGATACACAGTATTGGAAACGCCTGTTCTTCGGGTGAAAAGCGTGTCCGTATGCCGGCGGTTGCCGGTGCTTTTTATCCGGCAAAGGCGGATACGTTGAGAAAGATGATAGCATTGTTCATGTCAGATGCTTCTTCGGTAGAGCCGGATAAGGAAATGCAAGCGGTGATTGTTCCGCATGCCGGTTATGTTTATTCGGGTGCGATTGCATCCAAAGCCATAAAGGCAATCCCTGCGGATGCTGCCTATAAGCGGATATTCTTGCTCGGTCCCAGCCATCGGGCTGCATTTGACGGCGCTTCGGTGAACGGTGCTTTCGGTAGTTATGCCACACCGTTGGGTGAAGTGCAAGTAGACAAGGAGGCATGCGATGCATTGCTGCGTGCCGATACAGTCTTTACCTATGTGCCTGAGGCGCACGTCCGTGAACATTGTCTGGAAGTTCAATTGCCCCTCTTGCAAGTACATTTGCGCGATGTCCCTCCCATCGTACCGATTATCATAGGTACGCAAGACTTGGCAAAGTTAAGAAGAATCGCCCAGGCATTGCAGCCTTATTTTACTTCGGATAATCTGTTCGTTATCAGTAGTGACTTCTCGCATTATCCTTCGTACGAGGATGCCAACCGGGTAGATAAAGCCACGGGAGAAGCGATTGAGAGCGGTTCGCTCCGGAAGTTTCTGGATGCGTTGGAGATGAATGCTCGCGAGGGTGTGCCCCAATTGTTGACCAGTGCGTGCGGGCAAAGCCCTATCGCCGTACTCCTTTCATTAATGGAGGGACGCAAGGATTTGCAAGTTCGCCATTTAGCTTATTGCAATTCGGGCGATGCCGTTTATGGAGATAAAGACAGGGTGGTGGGCTATCATGCTTTTTCGATAGTAAAGAAGGAAGAAACAGGTGCATTTGTGCTGGCAGAGGATGAGAAGGCGCAACTTTTGCAAATTGCCCGTAGGAGCATTGACTATGCACTTGCCCGACGGACGGATTTGCCCTACGATTCTACGAAAATGACTCCTGCGTTGCAACAACATTGCGGTGTATTCGTGACCCTTCATAAGGGAGGAAAGTTGCGCGGATGTATCGGGAATCTGATAGGCTTTTTGCCTTTGCACCGTCTTGTCGCTAATATGGCTAAACTTGCCGCATTCGAAGACCCACGCTTCTATCCCGTAGAAGAAAGCGAGATGAAAGACATTGATATCGAGATTTCGGTGCTTTCCCCTTTGCGGAAGATTCAATCCATCGATGAGTTCCAGTTGGGGCGGCATGGCATCTATATCATAAAAGGAGAGCATCGGGGGACGTTCCTTCCTCAGGTGGCAGGGGAAACGGGATGGACAAAAGAAGAATTCTTGGGGCATTGCGCACGCGATAAGGCAGGTCTGGCTTGGAACGGCTGGAAGGATGCGGAACTCTATGTGTACGAGGCGATTGTATTCGGCGAATAAAAAGGAAAATAAAACGATACGGATGAAAGAAGCGGCTTATTATATTTCGAATCCCGACGGGACGGTGGTATGTGTGCTCTGCCCGCACCGGTGCAAGATAGATGAAGCTAAGTGCGGGAGGTGCCGGAGCCGTATGAATCGGGGAGGGCACCTATATTCGTTGGCATACGCACGTATATGCGCTATGCACGCCGACCCGATGGAAAAGAAACCCTTGTTTCATTTCTTGCCGGGAGCGACTTGTTTCTCTATCGCTTCGGCGGGGTGTAACCTTTCGTGCCTGAATTGCCAGAACTGGTCTGTATCGCAGGTCTCTCCGATGGAAATCCCTTTTCAGACCTTGCTTCCCGAAGATTGTGTACGCCTGGCTAAGAAGTACGGATGCAGGGCGGTGGCATATACCTATACCGAGCCGCTTACGTATCTGGAATATGTGCGTGATTGTGCTTCGGCTTGCCAAGAGGTCGGACTGAAGAACGTGTTGGTAACGGCTGGCTATGTGAATGAAGCGCCTTTACGCGACCTTCTGCCTTTTATCGATGCCGTAAACATCGATTTGAAATCATTTTCGGACGAGGTTTACCGGAAGGTAAGCCGTGTCTGGCTTCAGCCGATATTGGACACCTTATTGGCAATGCGTGATGCCGGCGTGTGGATAGAGATTACCCGTCTTCTGATTCCCGGTATCAGTGACGGAGAAGAAGACATTCGTGCAATGTGTCATTGGTTAATGGAACACGGATTTGCGGACAATCCCTTGCATATCAGCCGCTTCTTTCCCCGCTATAAATTGCAGGACATCGATGCCACTCCCTTATCGGCTTTGCTCTCTGCTCGGCGGATGGCGCAAGAAGAAGGCATGCGCTTTGTGTATATAGGCAATACTTCGTTGGCGGATGCCGAAAACACTTATTGCCCGAAGTGCGGAAGTTTGCTGGTCAAGCGTGAAGGGTATGCCGTCTCTTCCGGAAGCTTTTCGGGTATATGTCCGGCATGTGGGGCGGATATTGCAGGTGTATGGACGTTTTGATGCATCGAAATGCGGGCAAGGTATTGGCGGAAAACGTAATAATCCCTATCTTTGCAAGGATATATCATTGAAAAGATATGAAAGAAGAAAAGGAAACAATCAGTGTACAGGGAGCCCGGGTGCACAATTTGAAAAATATAGATGTAGACATACCTCGCGACAGCCTGACGGTTATCACCGGATTGAGCGGAAGCGGAAAGTCTTCGTTGGCGTTCGATACCATTTTTGCCGAGGGGCAGCGCAGGTATATCGAGACTTTCTCGGCATACGCCCGCAATTTCCTGGGAGGAATGGAGCGGCCCGATGTGGATAAGATTACGGGGTTGAGTCCGGTGATTTCCATTGAGCAGAAGACCACGAACAAGAATCCTCGCTCTACGGTCGGGACCACTACCGAAATCTATGACTACCTGCGCTTGTTGTTCGCACGTGCGGGTATTGCTTATTCTTACCTTTCGGGAGAGAAAATGGTGAAATATACAGAGGAGCAGATTCTCGACCTTATCCGCCGTGATTATAAAGGAAAACGGATTTATATCCTGGCACCGTTGGTGCGTACCCGGAAAGGGCACTACAAGGAATTGTTTGAGCAGGTGCGGAAGAAAGGCTACCTGTATGTGCGGGTCGACGGAGAGGTGAAGGAAATCGTGCATGGCATGAAGCTGGACCGTTACAAGAACCATGATATCGAGGTGGTTATCGATAAGACCGTGGTGACGGACAAAGAGGAGAAACGCCTGAAACAGAGCGTGGCTACGGCAATGCAGCAGGGTGACGGGCTGCTGATGATACTCGATGCGCAGACCGAAAGCGTACGCCATTACAGCAAGCGGTTGATGTGTCCCGTCACGGGACTTTCGTACAAGGAGCCGGCTCCGCATAATTTTTCTTTCAATTCGCCTCAGGGTGCGTGCCCACGTTGCAAGGGATTGGGTTACGTCAATCTGATAGATGTGGACAAAGTGATTCCCAACCGTTCCCTCTCGGTCTACGAAGGGGCGATTGCTCCCCTGGGAAAGTATAAGAACGGCATGATATTCTGGCAAATCGATGCCTTGCTCGAACGGTATGACGCAAACCTGAAGACGCCGGTCAACCAGTTGCCCGAGGATGCCATTAACGAGATATTGTACGGATGCGACGAACGTCTGAAGATAAAAGATTCTCTGATACATGCTTCGTCCGATTATTTTGTGACGTACGAGGGAATTGTCAAATATATCCAGCTGATGCAGGACCGTGATGCTTCGGCTACCGCACAGAAATGGGCGGACCAGTTTGCCAAGACCGATGTATGTCCCGAATGCAAGGGGGCGCGGCTGAATAAGGAGGCGTTGCATTTCCGCATTCACGATAAGAATATCTATCAATTGGCAACGATGGACATCAGCGAGCTGTATGCATGGCTGCAGCATGTGGAGCCTTTTCTGGAAGAGAAGCAGCGCCTGATTGCAGCGGAAATATTGAAAGAAATCCGTACCCGCCTGAAGTTCCTGCTGGATGTGGGGTTGGATTACCTGTCGCTCAACCGTTCTTCGGTCAGCCTTTCGGGAGGCGAGAGCCAGCGCATCCGCCTTGCCACGCAGATAGGGTCGCAACTGGTAAACGTGTTGTATATTCTTGACGAGCCGAGCATCGGGCTTCACCAGCGCGACAATATCCGCCTGATAAATTCGTTGAAGGAATTGCGCGACTTGGGAAATACCGTCATTGTGGTGGAGCACGACAAGGACATGATGCTTGCAGCTGATTATGTTGTCGATATGGGACCAAAAGCCGGACGGCTGGGTGGGGAAGTGGTCTTCGCCGGAACCCCAGCTGAGATGCTGAAGACCAGTACGCTGACCTCGCAATACCTTAACGGCCAAATGAGAATCGAAGTGCCTGCCAAGCGCCGGGAAGGAAACGGGAAATCGCTTTGGATTCGGGGAGCGAGGGGAAACAACCTGAAGCAGGTTGATGTGGAATTCCCGTTGGGCAAACTGATTTGCGTGACCGGAGTTTCCGGAAGCGGCAAGTCTACGTTGATTAATGATACCTTGCAGCCCATTCTCTCGCAACATTTCTACCGCTCGTTGCAAGACCCGTTGCCTTACGATGCCGTCGAAGGGCTGGAATACATTGATAAAGTGGTTAATGTCGACCAGTCGCCGTTGGGGCGTACGCCGCGTTCCAATCCGGCTACCTATACGGGCGTGTTCAGCGATATCCGGAATCTCTTTGTAAGTCTTCCCGAAGCGAAAATGCGCGGATACAAGCCCGGACGCTTTTCGTTTAATGTGTCAGGAGGCAGGTGTGAGGCATGCGGGGGAAACGGTTACAAGACCATTGAGATGAATTTCTTGCCCGATGTGCTGGTGCCTTGCGAGGTGTGCCACGGCAAGCGGTACAACCGCGAGACTCTGGAGGTGCGCTTCAAAGGAAAGTCGATTGCCGATGTGCTGGATATGACCATCAACCGTGCGGTAGAGTTTTTCGAAAACGTGCCACAGATTCTGAATAAGATTAAGGTGTTGCAGGAAGTAGGGTTGGGCTATATCAAGCTGGGGCAGCCTTCCACCACCTTGTCGGGAGGCGAAAGCCAGCGTGTGAAGCTCGCCACTGAACTTTCGAAACGCGATACAGGCAAGACCGTGTATATTTTGGACGAGCCGACCACAGGCTTGCACTTCGAAGACATCCGGGTGCTGATGAACGTGCTGAACCGTCTGGTGGACAAGGGCAATACGGTGATTGTCATTGAGCATAACCTGGACGTCATTAAAATGGCGGATTATATCATTGATATGGGACCCGAAGGCGGAAGGGGAGGAGGCGAGGTGCTTTCTACCGGCACGCCCGAAGAAGTGGCACTGAGTCCGAAAGGTTATACGCCTAAGTTTTTGAAAGAAGAACTGAAGGTAAATTAAGAATGAAGAATGATACCATGTGCGGTATGAAATTGTGCATATTTTCACCACAGAGGCACACAGATTCTATTTTAATGTGCCAATGAATAATAGGGCAATGTGCTAATTTATTTTTACATTAGCATATTGTTTATTGACCTATTCTTCTGTGTTCCTTTGTGGCACTCTGTGTCTTCTGTGGTGAGATTCAAACGAAATTGCTTATGAAAATTAACAAGACCAATGTGGCACGCTTGCTGGATAAGGCAAAAGTGCCTTACGAACTGATTCCTTACGAAGTGGACGAGAACGACTTGAGTGCCGTGCATGTGGCGGCATCGTTGGGAGAAGACATCGAATGTGTATTCAAGACCTTGGTGTTGCACGGCGATAAGAGCGGATATTTTGTCTGTGTGATTCCCGGCGAGCATGAAGTCGACTTAAAATTAGCGGCAAAGGTTTCGGGTAATAAGAAGTGTGATTTGATACCTGTAAAGGAATTGCTTCCGCTTACGGGTTACATACGCGGTGGATGTTCGCCTATCGGGATGAAAAAGCATTTCCCGACCTATATTCACAAGACTTGCTTGGACTTTCCTTTTATCTATGTAAGTGCGGGCGTACGGGGGTTGCAAATCAAGCTTGCTCCTGATGACCTGATACGTGAGGCGCGGGCGGAAGTGGCTGCCTTGTTTTGAAGGCACATTGCGTGGCCTTGCGGATGTTTTCCCGTGCAATATCCGGTTGTATGGCTTGCTCGGGAGACAACGTGTCGGGTGAGATTTGGATGAGTTGGCAGAACCCCATCTTTTCCAATAAGTCGCGGTCTTCTGTCTTTCCTGCCAGCAGAAGGGTAGGGATACCGGCTTTTGTCGCTCTTTTCAGTACTCCTGCAGGAACCTTTCCCTCGCAAGTCTGGCGGTCTGCCTTGCCTTCTCCGGTGATGACGAGGTCGGCATCTTTGATTTGTTCATCGAATCCTACGGTGTCCAACAGTAATTCGATACCCGATTGAAGCCGGCTTTTCAAAAATACGTGGAAGGCTCCGCCAAGCCCTCCGGCAGCTCCCGCTCCCTTTACCTTATTTATATAGATGTGAAAATCCTGTTCGATGAGACGGGCGAGATGTTGCATCCCTTTGTCCAGCAGATGTATTTGTTCGTCGGTAGCTCCTTTTTGCCTGGCAAAGACATAGGCGGCTCCTTGTGACCCGTAGAAAGGATTCTGTACATCGCAAGCTACGGTAAAACTTGTTTCCTCCAGAGCCGGGTGCAGGAGGTCGAGGTCAATACGTGCGATGTGTTTCATGATTTTTCCTCCTTGTCCCAATTCGTTTCCTTCTTTATCGTAGAGCCGTGCGCCGAGTGCCTGCATCATGCCCATGCCTGCATCGTTGGTGGCACTTCCTCCGATACCGATAATGAACCGTCGGAATCCCTTTTCCAAAGCGTCCTTTATCAGTTCTCCCGTACCGTATGTGCTGGTCTCCATCGGATTCCGTTCGGCGGGAGAGAGTGTGGTCAAGCCGTTTATTTCCGCCATTTCGATAACAGCGGTTTGTTGATTGCCCAGTATGCCGTAGCGTGTTGTACGCATTCGCATGAGTGGGTCGTGGGCACGGGTATAAATGATTTGTCCTTGCATGGCATTTATCAGTGTGTCGAGCATACCTTCTCCTCCGTCAGCAATAGGGATGGCTACGGTTTGGCATTGAGGGTGGAGGCGATGTATTTCTTCTGCTACACATTGCTCCACTTCTTCCGATGTGAGACATCCTTTGAACGAATCGATAGCTAAAACAATCTTTTTCATAACGTATGGTGCTTATTCCTTTGCAAAAATAAGTAATTTTCATACCTTTGTCGGTGGAATAATGTTTTTTTATTAATCTAAAATAGTTTTATGTATGTTTGAAGGACAACCTAAAGGTCTTTATGCGCTGGCGCTCGCCAATACGGGCGAACGTTTCGGCTATTACACAATGCTGGCTATCTTCGTTTTGTTCTTGATGGACAATTTCGGCATGTCGCCGAGTACAGCCGGCAACATTTACGCCATGTTTTTGGCTTTAGTTTATTTCTTGCCGTTTATAGGAGGTATTCTTGCCGATAAGTTCGGTTATGGGCGTATGGTGACGGTGGGCGTCATTGCGATGTTTGCCGGTTACGTATTACTTGCCCTGCCGATGGGAAGCAGCACATTGGGGCTGGTGGCGATGTTTGCCGCACTGGTCGTAATCAGTTGCGGTACGGGACTTTTCAAAGGAAACCTGCAGGTGATGGTAGGCAACCTCTACGATGATCCCCGGTATGCCAAACGGCGCGACTCGGCGTTCAGCATTTTCTATATGGCGATTAATATCGGTGCGCTTTTTGCTCCGACAGCAGCGGTCGAGATTATGAAGTATGCGCAGAACAGCTTGGGTGTAAGTGCGAACGATTCCTATCACTTTGCGTTCGGCGTGGCTTGTGTTTCGCTGATTGTTTCCATGGCTATCTATTACGGGTTCCGTAGCACGTTCCGCCACGTGGAAGGGGGAAGTGTGAAAGAAGCAGGCAAGGGTGCTGCTGCGGCAGAAAAGCACGAGGAGCTTTCGCCGCGTGAGACGAAAGAGCGCATCGTGGCACTGTGTCTGGTATTTGCCGTGGTGATTTTCTTCTGGATGGCATTTCATCAGAACGGTTTGACATTGACTTATTTTGCCAAGCAGTTTACCGCACGCAGCTCGGAAGGATTGGAAAGCATGATGTTCAGCGTATGGAACCTGGTGGCGGTGATATTCATCGTTTATGCCCTGTTCTCGTTTTTCCAGTCGAAAACAGGCAAAGGCAAGCTTGTTTCGTGTGTGGTTATCTTTCTGGCAATGTGCTTCTTGGGTTATCAGTACGTCGCACTTCCTGCAAGCACTCCGGTGGATGCGCCTATCTTCCAGCAGTTCAATCCGTTCTTTGTCGTAGCGCTCACACCGGTATCCATGGCGATATTCGGTTCGTTGGCAGCCCGTGGCAAAGAGCCTTCGGCTCCGCGTAAAATCGGTTTGGGTATGTTGGTGGCAGCCTGCGGATACGTTATCATGCTTGCAGCTTCTATCGGTTTGTTGAGCCCTGCCGACCAGACGCAAGCCATCGAGGCGGGTACGGCTTCGTTCGTATCGCCCAACTGGCTGGTATCGACTTATCTGGTATTGACGTTTGCCGAATTGTTGCTTTCGCCGATGGGTATTTCGTTCGTGTCGAAAGTGGCGCCTCCGAAATATAAGGGGATGATGATGGGAGGCTGGTTCGTGGCTACGGCTATCGGTAATTACCTCACTTCGGTGGCTTCGTGGCTATGGGGCGAATTGCCGTTGTATTTCGTATGGGGTACACTGATGGTGCTTTGCCTTTTGGCTGCCCTGTTCATCTTCTCGGTGATGAAGCGGTTGGAGAAAGTGGCATAAGGAATATTGCATACGTTTGTGCCAGGCATCGTATCGCTTGGCATTGATTCACGCAAGGCTTTGCTTCTGTTGGGCAAAGCTTTGCGTTTTTTGTTGTGTAAAAAAGAAGGGAATGGCTGCATAAAAATATCATTATATTACATGCTTGAGTTTGTTGTTTTTGTTTTTGTCAGATATTCGTCTGTATTTCTTGCTATTTTATCTGAAAACTTATACTTTTGCGGCACTAATAAATAACAGTATCCATGAAATATCCAATTTTATCAGCAGAAGAAGCTGCGGCGCTTATCATCGACGGACAGACGGTCGGCATCGGAGGATTCTCGTCAGTAGGTACACCGAAAGCAGTCCCCGCTGCATTGGCAAAGCATGCAGAAACATTACACAATGAAGGAAAACCGTTTAAAATAGGACTTATTACCGGAGGGGCAACAGGAAACCAGGTGGACAGTGCCCTGACCGAAGCGCATGCCGTTGCTTTCCGCACTCCTTTCCAGTCGAACAAGGAAATGCGGAATGCCATCAATAGCGGCGAGGTGCAATATTTCGATCTTCACCTTTCGCAAATCGGACAAGACGTGCGCTACGGATTCTTGGGGAAAATCGATGTGGCTATCATCGAAGCTTCCGGCATTACCCCTGAAGGCGACCTCATTCTGAGCACCTCGGTAGGCATTTCGCCCACCCTGACATGTGTGGCGGACAAAATCATTATCGAATTGAACGAAGCTCATGCGGGCAAATTGACGGGAATGCACGACATCTTTGTGCTCGACAATCCGCCTTACCGCCGTGAAATCCCTATCTATAAGGTAAACGACCGTACCGGAAGCATCAGCGTGAAAGTAGACCCCAAGAAAGTGGCTGGAGTGGTGTTGACAAACGAGCGTGACCAGATAGCCGCCTTCACTCCTCTGAACGAAACCACACGCCAAATCGGACAAAACGTAGCAGACTTTTTAGTAAAGGAATATCGTCAGGGAGCGATTCCCAAAGAATTTCTTCCCTTGCAATCGGGCGTAGGAAACATTGCCAATGCCGTATTGGGGGCTTTGGGCGGTGACCCGCACTTGCCTGCCTTTTCGATGTATACCGAAGTGATACAGAACTCCGTTATCGACCTGATGCTGGAAGAGCGCATCCGTTTTGTGGCAGGCAGCTCGCTTACACTCTGATTTCTCCCCGGAACAGTTGTTTCCGCATTTGGATTACATTATCGTTTCAATCGGCTTCTATTTATGGTTTCCATATGAAAACCGTACGATTTCCATATCAAGAACGTACGGTTTCCATATCAAACGTATGGTTTTCATATCGAGAACGTAAAAGTATGCCTACTGAAACAGGGAAGGGCATTGTCATACCCCGATGTCGCTCCGTAACGCCTTCCAGATGCATCTGGCATTTGCCGAAACCGCTTGTCGGTGCATTGTGCGCTTAAGATAACGGCTACAAGCAACTGGAAAGGGTCTTCGTAATGCAATTCGGTTTCTGCCACGGGCATCGCCTGCTCGAAATAAGCGATTACCCGGTCGTAAAGTTCTTTTTTTCTCATTTTTCTTTCGTTCCCATTTTTATATAAAAAGTGCCGTTGAGGCAAATCGCAATCTCTCCGGCTTTTAATACCATTTCTTCCGCTTAAAGTACACGCATACACCGATGGCGATGAGCAACATCAGTCCCCAAGCATAGAGGTATCCGTATTTCCAGTCCAGTTCGGGCATGACGCGGAAGTTCATCCCCCAGATGCCGGCGAGAAAAGTCAGCGGAATAAAGATGGTAGACACCACGGTGAGCTGGCGCATGATGTTGTTCATGTGCCGGTCGTTGCTGGAAAGAATCATATCGACCAGCGCACCGAGCAGGTCACGGCATCCTTCCAATGTTTGCAGGACAAATTGCAGGTGGTCGTTTACATCGTTGAAGAAGGGGCGGCTCGCCTTATGCAGCAACCGGGTATCTTCAGGATGAAGAAGTTTGGCGATTTGTTCCTTCAGCGGGAAGATGCATTTCTTTATCAGGCGATAATTACGCCGAAACACGTGCAGGTCGCCGATTGTTGGATCCATCACACCGGGCGTGAGCAAGCGCTCTTCCAAGTCTTCCAGCTTGTCTTCCATATCCGAAATGATGGACATGAAACTGGTCATCACGCTATTCAGAATCACGCTCAGCAGAAAGTCTGACGAGCGGGTACGGATTTTCAGCACGTCATTTTCTATCGCCGTATAGATTTCATCGAAAAAATCGGTATCGTTTTCCGTAAAAGTGAGCAGGTAATCTTCGCCTTGCACCAGGCAAAGCTGTTGGGGAAGATATTCGTCCTCACCTGTAGCGGAAAGCAGTTTCAGGATTACGACATTATAGTCTTCGTGTGCTTCAATCTTGGTGAGATGAAGCGAATTGAGAATATCCTGCTCGGTAAGGAACCCAATGCCGAAATGCCGGCATACCTTCTGTATTTCTTCCGTATCCTTCAGCCCATGTATCTGAATCCAGTGCATGGAGCCCGCCTTGAAATAAGGCAATATGTCTTCTATGGTGTCACCGTCATGGTTTTCCGCTCCGGCTGGTCCATACGTACACAAGTGCAGGTGCGTCGGGGTCTTGCTTCCTCCGATATAGTTCAGTTCTTCCGTCAAAAGATTGTTCTTTGCCATAATCTTGCCTATAGAAAGTGTACAAATATAGGGTTTTCTTGCTAATCCGACAAATTATCCGTAACTTTGCGCCCGATAAAAAGATGAGGATGTTTCTTTGCCGAAACATCTTCCGTGTATTCTAGGACAACCACGTAAAAAACAGGAGCGATGAAAAAAGAAAATCTCGTATCGGTGCCTTTTATGGTTTTGGGCATCGTGTTTTGTGTATGCCTCGTAGCGGCAAATCTATTAGAAACCAAAGTCGTGCAGTTGGGACCGATAGCGGTTACTGCCGGGCTGATTGTTTTTCCCGTCTCATACATTATCAATGATTGCATAGCCGAAGTGTGGGGCTTCCGTAAGGCTCGTCTCATCATCTGGATGGGATTCCTTATGAATTTCATGACCGTTGCCTTGGCCCAGCTTGCCGTAGCATTGCCCGCTGCCCCGTTTTGGGAAGGTGAAGCGGGATTCAATTTTGTATTTGGCATGGCTCCCCGCATTGCCGCGGCAAGCTTGCTGGCTTTTCTGGCAGGCTCGTTTATCAATGCCTACGTGATGAGCCGTATGAAGCTGTCTTCACAAGGAAAACATTTCTCGGCACGTGCCATCCTCTCTACGGTATATGGCGAAAGTGCCGATTCGCTTATCTTCTTCCCCTTAGCATTCGGCGGACTGATGCCGCTTCCCGAGCTGGGCAAAATGATGCTGGTGCAAGTAGCGCTGAAGACGATGTACGAAATCATTGTACTCCCCGTTACCGTCCGTGTCGTACGTTACATCAAGCACATTGACGGAACGGACACCTACGACGAGAACATATCTTACAATATTCTTAAAATTAACGAACTATAAATCAGGGACCAGGTGACTAGGTAACTAGGTACTAGGTTTTAAATAGTCTTAGTATTTGGTATTAAAAAACTAGAACCTAGTCACCTAGTACCTAAGATAACAAAAACAATGGATAAAAACAAAGCATTAGTCGTATTCAGTGGCGGACAAGACTCCACCACTTGCTTGTTTTGGGCAAAAACATTTCAAGGAAGTATATGCACTGACTTTCCTTTACGGGCAGAAACATGTAAAGGAAGTGGACTTGGCACGCGAAATCGCCCGTAAGGCAGAAGTACATTTCGATGTGATGGACGTATCGTTTATCGGGCATTTGGGTAAAAACTCGCTTACCGACCTTTCCATTCCGATGGACGAAGAAAAGCCCGAAGGCAACTACCCGAACACTTTCGTACCGGGGCGCAACCTGTTTTTCTTGAGCATTGCCGCCGTATATGCACGCGAACGGGGCATCAGCCACCTGGTGACAGGTGTATCGCAAACCGACTTCAGCGGTTATCCCGATTGCCGCGATTCATTTATCAAATCGCTCAACGTCACGCTTAACCTTGCCATGGACGAGCAGTTCGTCATCCATACCCCACTGATGTGGATGGACAAGGCAGAGACCTGGGCTTTGGCAGACGAACTGGGAGTGCTCGACCTGGTACGCCACGAGACCCTGACGTGTTATAATGGAATCCCTGGAGACGGATGCGGACATTGTCCCGCCTGCAAACTCCGCCGGGAAGGATTGGAAAAGTACTTGGAAAATAAACAATGTGACAATGTAATAATGTGCTAATAAATAATGTGCCAATGTGCTAATGTAATAATGAATTAGCGTATTATTTCATTGTTTATTGTCACATTGTTTATTGCCACATTGTTTATTAGCACATTGTTTATTAGCTCATTGTTTATTAGCACATTATTTATTAGCTCATTAGCAAATTAAAAAATCATGGAAAGAAAAGACGAATTGACTATCTTGGGAAAGACCACCGCTTACAAGCAAGATTATGCCCCCGAAGTGTTGGAAGCGTTTATCAACAAGCATCCCGAAAACGACTATTGGGTACGGTTTAATTGTCCGGAGTTTACCAGTCTATGCCCCATTACAGGGCAGCCCGACTTTGCGGAAATACGCATCAGCTATCTGCCCGACATGAAAATGGTGGAAAGCAAAAGCTTGAAACTATACCTCTTCAGCTTCCGAAATCACGGAGACTTCCATGAGGATTGTGTAAACATCATCATGAAAGACCTTATCCGCCTGATGGATCCGAAGTACATCGAGGTAACGGGCATCTTCACACCCCGTGGAGGCATCTCCATCTACCCGTATTGCAATTATGGGCGCCCCGGCACAAAGTACGAAGAACTGGCGGAATACCGGATGAGAAATCACGATATTTAGACACATTGTCCAAAGCTTCCTCAAACGAACATATGTGATACGACTGACTTACTAAAGTATAATCATTACCTGTCAGGCAAGTTCCAGCCCCAGTTCCTCTTTCAGTTTCAAGAGGTCGGGGTTTTTCTTGCTCATCATTTGGAAGCGTTCCAGATGACTATAGGCACGCACGTGTTCGCCTTGTTCGCTTACGCGTACCTTCATTGTGATTTTACGGTTATGAAGCCGTCCGCGCAGGTGGGTCTCGATGCTTGTGCGCAAATTCTGCATGTCTTTTTGCACCATATCGTTGTCTACAACAGCCTCGAAAGTCACCCCGTCTTCCAGCAGGTGCGGACGGATGTTGCGCATGCGTGCTGCGTTTGCCGCTTCTTCCTTCGGAAGGTTTGCGGCAAATTCGTTCCAGTACACGTTCAAGTCCTTTTCATTGATGATGTAGTCTTCGTATGCCTGTTCATCGGTTGCTGGAGTCTTTACATTCGTCTGTGTTGCGTTCGTATTCGTTTGTGCGGCATGCGGGCGCTTGATAGAGATATTCATGCTTCCTGCTTTCATTACAGGAATCTTTTTGCCTGTGTCTATCTTTTGCATCGGATTCGGGTGTACCGGAGGAGCCGGAGTGGCTTGGGGTGGTTGGTAAGCCGGTTGAGGCTCGGAAGCTACAGACGTTTGTGCCGCAGGCTGGGAGGCCTGGACGGGTCGGGCTTGGTTGAATAAGGGTTTGAGAGTCTGCGTAGGGCTACGCCCCTCACTTTCTGCATCGGGCTCGGTAAGTTGTGCCAGTTGGATTAGGGTCAGTTCTATTAGCAGACGTTTGTTTTTGCTCACCCGGTAGTTCAGGTCGCAATCGTTGCAGAGCTTCATTGCCTTGAACAGAAACGGAGCGGTGCATTTTTGTGCTTGTGCCAGATACCTTTCACGGATGGAAGCGCCAGCTTCCAGCAAAGGGAGGGTAGACGGGTCATGGCTTACCAGCAGGTTGCGGAAATGCGAAGCCAACCCTGTGATGAAATGGTTGCCGTCGAATCCTTTCTGCAATACATCGTTGAATGTAAGAAGGCATTCGGGCACTTTGTTCTCCAGAATGAAATCCGTCAGTTTGAAATAATATTCGTAATCCAGCACATTCAGGTTTTCGATGACGCTCCGGTAAGTGATGTGTCCGTTGGTGAAGCTTGCCACCTGGTCGAAGATAGACAATGCGTCGCGCATTCCTCCGTCCGCTTTTTGGGCAATAACCGTTAGTGCCTCGGGTTCCGCGTCTATGTGCTCTTTCGAGGCTACGCTTTCCAGATGCTCTACCATGTCGTTCACGCTGATGCGGTTGAAATCGTATATCTGACACCGGCTCAGGATGGTGGGGAGTATCTTGTGCTTCTCGGTCGTAGCAAGGATGAAAATGGCGTGCCGGGGAGGCTCTTCCAGCGTTTTGAGGAAAGCGTTGAATGCTGCTTGCGAAAGCATGTGCACCTCGTCGATGATGTACACCTTGTACTTGCCCACCTGAGGCGGGATGCGTACCTGCTCGATAAGTGAGCGGATGTCTTCCACCGAGTTGTTCGATGCCGCATCCAGTTCATGGATGTTATAAGAACGCTGCTCGTTGAAAGCGACACACGATTCGCATGCATTGCATGCTTCGCCCTCGGAAGTAGGATGAAGGCAATTGATGGTTTTGGCAAAAATACGCGCACAAGTGGTTTTTCCTACCCCTCGCGGACCGCAGAACAAATAAGCGTGAGCCAGCTTGTGGTTGGCTATGGCGTTCTTCAAGGTAGTGGTCAGTGCCCTTTGTCCCACGACCGTGTCGAAGGTGGAAGGGCGGTATTTGCGTGCCGATACGATGTAATTCTCCATACTTCCGATAATCCTTGTTTATATGATTAGTGATTCATCCGCACAAAAGTACATAAAAATATCGGTTTTCCTTGCCGGTTTGCCGTGAAATCTTTCTATCTTTGCCCCGTCATCTTAGCATAAAACCATCCGATTATGAGTAAACTTAAAGCCGTGTGGAATTACATCCGCCGCCACAAATACCTGATAACCATTTTGGCGTTTCTCTTGATTATCGGCGTGTTGGACGAAGAGAATAACCTGATACAACGGGTCAGGCACAAACGTGAAATCTTCGAGCTGAAGCGTGAAATCAAGCATTACCGCGACCAGTACGACGAGGACAGCCGGGAGTTGAAAGAACTTTTGTCCAACCCCGAAATGTTGGAGAAGGTGGCGCGTGAGAAATACCTGATGAAGAAACCGAACGAAGACATTTACATCTTCGAAGAAGACTTGGACAAGAAAAATGAAGAATAAACATTATCCGGTAATAGCGGCTATAGGTGCCGTATTGTTATTGGCGGGAGCCGTTATCCAAATCACTCGTGCCGTATGGGCGCCTTACCTCTACTTGGCAGGGGCAATACTCTTTGCCTATACCCAGCTGACAGACCGCTATGAAGGGGCAAACCTTATCATCCGCCGCCTTCGCCGTCAGCAAATGATAGGCGCGGCACTATTGATTCTTGCCGGGGTCATGATGCTGATATGGAACCGCAACGAATGGGTGCTCTGCCTCACCATAGCTGCCGTATTGGAACTTTATACAGCTTTCCGCATCCCGCAGGAGCTGGAGAAAGACAAATGACTGGCATTTTTATTTCCATGTTTCTGTATCTTAAACATTTGGGCAAATATGCGTTATTATTTGAAAAGAATAAAGTATATTTGCAATGTGGAAAGAAAAATTGGGAGGATACTTGATTGATGTATCCAAGTATGTGTTGACGGGCATTGTGATTGCCTCTTTGTTCAAAGATATGGGCAATAACAAGCTATTGGTGTACGGAATCGGAATGTTAGTAGCCGGTTTTACGTTATTGTCAGGTTTATTGTTAACAAATAAAAAAGAGAAGAAGTGATGGAAGCGATAATTGTTTTATCCGCTATCGGATTACCTTGCGTAATATTCTTGTTGTGGTGCCTTACTCCATGGGGCAGGAGATGGCTCAAGGCTAACCACATGATTTGAGCATACGGTATAGATTTTATTGTTGCACACAGGCGGCACAGATTGACATTGGCTAAGCATGATTGCCTATGTCGGTCTGTGCCGCTTGCCGTTTGGAAGCCGTCATACAGGTAGTTTCTTTTCTCGGAGAAGATAGCTGCATGTCGCAATGCAGCCTGCTTCCCTTGCCAGTCCTCCCTATAAGGACTGCAGTCCTGATGGGCAAGTACTGCAGTCCTGACAGGCCAGGATAGCAGTACTGGCTTGTCGGGACTGGCAGGACGGTTAATCGTCTTCTTTTATGCAGCCTGTAGTTTGGTTGGATAAGCTTGTATGACGGTTTCTCCACAGAGGAAAATGACCGATTCCGTTAATTATAGAGCAAATAAATTCTGCCTGTTGCATAAAATTACAGCATTATGGACAATTCTACATGGATGCGGAAAGAAAAATTCCCGATATTTGCGTCATTGATTGCATAACCTGTATTTGAAAACTATGAACAAACTGAGAAAACTGATTATCGGGCTGGTTATCGGCTTAAGCTTGCCGGCATTGGCTGCTATTCCATATAGCTACGGACAAGAACAGACGATTCGATTAGATGGTAATGCCGGAGGCAAACGCTTTGACGGCATCGGTGTGGTGAACGGAGGAGGAGCTACTTCCGTATTGTTGAAAGACTATCCGGAACCTCAGCGCAGCCAGATATTGGATATGGTGTATAAACCCAAATTCGGTGCGTCGGTCAGTGCCTTGCTGGTGGAGATTCCGGGTGACGGCAATTCTACGCAAGGCTCTATGCCTAGTCATCAACATGTGCGGGGCGACTTGAATTATTCGCGTGGCTATACGTGGTGGATACTGAAAGAGGTAAAGAGACGAAACCCTCGCCTGACGCTTGACGGAACGGCTTGGAGTGCTCCGGGTTGGATTGGGAACGGGAAGTTTTGGTCGCAGGATGCGGCCGATTATTATGTAAGTTGGCTGAAAGGCTTGCGCAATGTATATGGGCTGGAACTTACGGCTATCGGTTGCCGCAACGAAAAGGGAGCAGACTATGATTTCGTAAAACGCTTGCGGCGGACATTGGATGCCAACGGTTTCACAGACCTTAGGATTCACGCCTTCGACAATTGGAATGCCGGAAAACTGAATTTTGTGAAAGACATGGCTTCCGATAAGGAATTGCGGGACGCTATCGACATTGTCAGCGGTCATGTCTTTTACCAAGGCATACCGGTTTCGGCAGAGGAAAAGGCGATGGCAGAGCAATTGGGCAAGCCGATATGGAATACCGAAGACCATGTGTATCGGAAAGGGTTTGATTGCCTGATTAGTCTGGTGGAATGCTTCAATGAGAACTATATCCGCTATGGAGTTACCAAAATCGTAAACTGGTATGACATTGCCGGCATCTATCCGTTGGAGCCTTATGCGGAAGACCCTCCTACGGTATTGGCATACGAGCCTTGGAGCGGACATTTCCGGGTGCGTAAGGCATTATGGGGGTATGCGCATTACGGACAGTTCTCCGAAGTGGGATGGGAATATCTCAACGACGCATGCACAGATTTGGCTGGCGGCGGGTCATTGGTTACCTTGAAATCCCCGCAAGGAGATTATAGCGTGATTATAGAGACCAAGGATGCCAAAGAAGCGCAGACGCTGCACTTCACATTGTCAGGTCCTCTTTCGGGAGAGAATTTATGTGTGTGGCATAGCAACGAACAAGAACAATTCGTCCGTCTGAATGACATTGCAGTAAGGGATAACGAATTTACGATAACGGTAGCTCCCGATGCCGTTTATTCGCTTTCTACTACTACCGGTCAGCAAAAAGGCTCGTATTCCGCTCCGGCATCCCGGCCTTTCCCGTTTCCCTATTTCGAGACATTCGAACAATACGAACATCCGGAACACTATGGCTACCTGCCTCGCTATACCGCAGATATTTGTGGTGCATTTGAAATAGCCGACCGTCCTGACGGAACGGGGAAATGCATGCGCCAAGCAGTGCCGGTGCCTACTATCTCGTGGGCACCCGATTGGAAACCTTATACCATTATAGGTGATTCCGCCTGGACAGACTATGAGGTCAGTGCTGATATATACCTCAATCCGGGTGACACGGCAGGCATTATGGGGCGCATCAACGATGTGGGAAGCGGTTATGGCTTTATTCCCAAAGGATACTATTTGCAATTGGCAGATGATGGACAATGCCGGTTGGTGGTGGTCAGAGGCAAGGTTGATAAGAAAGCCTTGGTGGGCGATGCCGAACAACAGGCTCTCATCAAGCGGAATAAGGATACAAGCGAAGGAGGTGAGAAGCTGTTGGCTTCCGCAAAGCTGCCCGGCATATCGTCCAAGAAATGGTACAACCTGAAATTACGGTTCAAAGGAAACGAGCTGACCGGATTTGTTGATGGGAAACAGATTCTGAAAGTTGAAGATGCATTATATGCTTATGGTATGGCAGGACTACTTGCCGGACAATCAGAGGACAAAACCAGCACACCTTATTTTGATAATCTGTGCATTACTCCCATAGGCGAAAGCGTCTCTACACCAACTCCGCCTTCCGCGAATCAAATTCCAATTTATGAAAACAGTGCTTCTGATGATATTGAATAATATCCCAAACGAACAAAACATACTGTCATGAACAAACGAATCTTAACCGGAGGACTGCTGTGCCTCCTTTTGGCAACAAGTGCCTGTACACAAGAAAACGGGCAAGAGAAAGCCGGTTTCCTTCCTCCCCTGATGGGCTGGAGCTCGTGGAATACCTATCATGTAAATATCAATGAGGAACTGATAAAGAAGCAGGCAGATGCCTTGGTCTCACAAGGGCTGAAAGATGCAGGCTACTTATATATAAATGTAGACGACGGATTTTTCGGGCATCGGGACGAAACGGGAAAGATGCATGCCCATCCCGAACGGTTTCCCAACGGGATGCGCGTAGTGTCTGACTATATCCATTCCTTGGGACTAAAGGCAGGCATTTATTCGGATGCAGGCGACAACACCTGTGGTTCTATCTACGACGATGACGCCAACGGAGTGGGTGCAGGGCTGTACGGACACGTACAACAGGACATGGATTTGTACCTGAAAGAATGGAATTATGATTTCATCAAGATAGACTATTGCGGCGCACGAGAATTAGGGCTGGACGAAGAAAAGCGTTACACTACCATTTGCGAAGCTATCCGTAACACAGGCCGTACCGATGTGTCCATCAACATCTGCCGGTGGGCTTTCCCCGGTACATGGGCAAGGCAATTGGCACGCTCGTGGCGCATCAGCCCCGACATCCGTCCCAACTGGAATTCTGTAAAGCACATCATCGAGAAAAACCTCTATCTTTCGGCATACGCTGGTGAAGGGCATTACAACGACATGGATATGCTGGAAATAGGGCGGGGGCTCTCTCCTGCGGAAGAAGAAACGCACTTCGGAATGTGGTGCATCATGAGTTCGCCCCTGCTTATCGGATGCGACCTGACCACCATACCCGAAGCATCGCTCGCTCTCCTGAAAAACAAGGAACTGATAGCCTTGAACCAAGACAGGCTTGGACTTCAGGCATACGTGGCGCAACGCGATAAGGATTGCTACGTGCTGGTAAAAGACATCGGTCAAAAGCGTGGAACGGTCCGTGCCGTAGCTTTCTACAACGCATCAGACACCGCTTATACATTTTGCACTCCTTTGGAGACCTTGGAATTAGGAGGCAATGTCAATGTGCGCGACTTGATACAGAGAAAAGACCTTGCGCCCGTAACCGATACTTGCCGCTATACGGTACAACCGCACGGCGTGCTGATTTGCCGGATGGAAGCCGAACACCGGCTCGAACCTTCCCGCTACGAAGCCGAATGGGCATACCTGCCTTGCTTCGATGATTTGGTAAAGAATCCGAAACAAATTCTGTATGCCGCTTCGCCGGAATGTTCGGGAGGCATGAAAGTGCATTATCTGGGGGGAAGGCAAGAAAATTACGCCGAATGGAAAGAAGTGTACAGCCGGCAAGGAGGCACGTATGAAATGACCATACACTACTGTTCGCCCATACAGCGCAAACTGGATGTCTGGGTAAACGGGGAAAAACACGAGCTGGCAGGACTGGTATCGAGGGGAGAAGACAAGGTAAGCACCGTCACACTCCCCGTCACCCTTGCGGAAGGATATAACTGCATCCGCATGGGGAATGACTTTGGCTGGGCACCCGACATCGACTGTTTTACCTTACAGAAAAAATAAGAAACTGTTTCTACGCATGCTTACCGGCTCCCCAGATACAGGAAGAACATGCCGAGAAGCACCAGTGCGAGGTCGACCGCCTTGCTCCGCAGGTTCTTTTCGCGGAACACCATGGCACCGAAGAGGAACGATACCACCACGCTTCCCCGCCGCACCATCGACACGATGGAAATCATCGAGTCGTCCATTCCTAAGGCATAGAAATATACGAAGTCTGCCGCCGAAAGGAAGAGGGAAATCAGCGGGATGCACCAGTCCCAGTGGAAAGGAGTAGTGGTCTTGCGCTTCGGAAGCCACAGGAACATCAGCACCGCCCCCATCATGAAGAGCTGGTAGATGTTATACCAAGCCTGCACCACCATGTTGTTGAACATTCCCATCAGGTATTTGTCGTACAGGCCACTGATAGCTCCCAGTAAGGCGGCAAGCACCACGAACCACACCCAGCGGTTGTGTTCGAAGCTGATGCCTTCTTTCTTGCCCGAGCGGCTCAGCATGAAGAACGATACCACCGCCAGCAGCACACCAATCCACTGGTACAGGTTCAGCCGCTCGCCGAAGATGAGCAATGCGCCCACCAGGGTCATTACAGGGCGTGTGGCGTTAATCGGCCCTACGATGGTAAGGGGCAGGTGCTTCATCCCGAAATAGCCGAAGGTCCACGATGAAAGTACAATTACCGATTTCAGCACAATGTATTTGTGCACTTCCCAGCCTCCCGTTTCGGGTACGAAAAATATCGTGTCCTGCAATGCCGACGGACAGAATCGGGACACAAGGATGAAGGGGATGAAGATGAGGCTGGAGAACAGCGTGTTCAGCGCCAGTACGGGGAGCACCGCATTCCCGTTCAACGATTTCTTTTTGAACACGTCATAAAAGCCCAGCAATGCCGCCGAGCAGAATGCTAATAATAACCACATGTCGTTTCGTTTAGTTTCTAAATCGGGTGCAAAGGTACGAAAACAATTGGTAATTGCTAACGGGGCACTTAATAATTGAATACGGAAAATGCGCAATTACGCAGAGCTTGAAATGGATGAGGCGGTGAATCTTATTCGGAGATAATGGAACTTTCAGGCTTTGTCATTAAGATGAAATAACGGCTTGCTATCTTTGAGACAATAATTTAAACCCTTATCTCATGTCGTACGGCACAAAATTCACCAAGAGCAGAAAGAAAAACAGGTTATTTATCCGTGTATTCAGCGGTGTGTTTACCACGATAGGTCTTTTCCTGTTCGCCATTTCTATTTATATAGGTGTCGAAAGCCGGACTTTCAAGCAAAATGCAGAGCCGGCGGAAGCTGTCATTACGTCCATACAAGGCAGAAACAGTGAATCTTTGGGTATTCCCTTTGCGGAATATACCATTAATGGCAAAACGTATGGTTCCGCGTTGAATGTGGTTACTTCCTCCATGCGTCCCGGAGGGAAAATAATTGTGTATTACCGGAAAGATAATCCTCAAGAAGTCCGCTATTTGGAAGAAAACGGATGGGTCATTGCCGTGCTGGTATTTATGGGGGTTGTGTTCGTTGGCATAGGTACGGCTTTTAGGGCTGTGGATAAAGCATACAGACGGAAAGTCCAGAGGTTGCTGGCAACAGGCAAGGTGGTGGACGCAGAAATAACGGATATCAGCGAAGACACGGAGAAAAGCATGAACGGGCGGCATCCCATTATCATAAGCTGCCGTTTCGTGGCTCCCGACGGGCGGATACATTTATTTCGCAGTGCTTCGTTTTGGTATGAAAGTTATGAAATCAATCCCAAGAAGAAAGTGCGTGTCTACATGGATAGGAACAATCCTTCAGACTACTATGTGGACGTGGACAGTGTTGTAGGATAAAAAGCAGGATAAAGAACAGTAACTTGGCAAAAGTTTGCATAACTGGGAAACTCTTGTTATCTTTGAATTTGAAATGATTCTAAATAACGGAAGAGATGAACGAACAGGTGTTGCATAAACTGAAGGTACTTGCCGAGTCGGCTAAGTATGACGTGTCGTGCGCGTCGAGCGGGACGGTGCGCCGCAATACGAAGGGCGGTGTGGGCAATACCGTGGGCGGTGTGGGTATCTGCCATAGCTTTGCCGAGGACGGGAGGTGCATCTCCCTGCTGAAGATTATGCTGACCAACTATTGCATCTACGATTGTGCCTATTGCATCAACCGGGTGAGCAACGACATCCCGCGTGCCACGCTCTCGGTGACGGAACTGGTGGAATTGACCATGGAGTTTTACCGTCGCAATTATATCGAGGGGTTGTTTCTTAGCTCAGGCGTGGTGCGCAATCCCGATTATACGATGGAGCGGCTGGTGCGGGTGGCGAAAGACCTGCGGGTGAAGCACCGTTTCAACGGCTATATCCACTTGAAGAGTATTCCCGGTGCCAGTCAGGAGCTGGTGCACGAGGCGGGGCTGTATGCCGACCGTATGAGCGTGAACCTGGAAATCCCTACCGAGCGGAATCTGAAGCTGCTGGCTCCGGAGAAAGACCATCGTAGCGTGTACTTGCCGATGAAGTACATTCAGCAGGGCGTGCTGGAAAGTGCGGAAGAGCGCAAACTGCACCGCCATGCCCCGCGTTTCGTGCCGGCAGGGCAGAGCACGCAGATGATTGTAGGTGCCACCGACGAGACCGACAAGGACATCCTCAGCGTATCGTCGGCGCTCTACCGCCAGCCTACGATGAAGCGGGTTTACTATTCGGGTTATGTGGCGGTGAACACGTACGACAAACGCCTGCCCTTGCTGAAACAGCCTCCGCTGGTGCGCGAGAACCGCTTGTATCAGGCAGACTGGCTCTTGCGGTATTACCAGTTCAGGGTAGACGAACTGGTGGACGACGCTTCGCCCCACCTGGATATGGAGATTGACCCGAAACTGGCGTGGGCGTTGAAGCATCCCGAACTGTTCCCGGTCGATATCCAAAGTGCCGACTACGAGATGTTGCTCCGCGTGCCGGGCATCGGGGTGAAGTCGGCAAAGATGATTGTGATGTCGCGCCGTTTCTCGCGCATCGGTTTTTACGAGTTGAAGCAGATGGGGGCGGTGATGAAGAAAGCGCGTTTTTTCATTACGTGCCGTGAGCTTCCCGACAAGACCATCCACGAGCTGGGACCGGCGGGTGTGCGCAGGCTCTTGCTTCCCAAGCCGAAGCGGAAAGAGGACGAGAGGCAATTGACGCTGGATTTCAGGGATTAGGTGACTAGGTACCAGTTGACTAGGTACCAGTTGACTAGGTACTAGGTTCTGAATAGTCTTGTTGACGCAAGCAAAACTATCTATAACCTAGTCGCCTGGTACCTAGTCAACTTATAGTCAATCAGAAATGGATTGCGAAAAATCCGTTAATCCTTTATATTGAACACAGAGGCACAGAGGCACGGAGAAATAAATATATAGAGAAGGTAAAGACCATAGAGCCAGACTTTTACTCTGTGAACTCTGTTCTCTCAAAAAAAATAAAGCTCTGTGTCTTTGTGTCTCTGTGTTCCATTCCATTTTTTCGCAAACCAATTTTGTTTTACTATATAAATACTTTTTTATTATGCTGAAAAAACTACTGAATGAACTGAAACGAAAAGACCACCAGCGCTATTTGGGCGGGTTGGATTTCTTCAAGTATATCGGTCCCGGACTGCTGGTGACCGTAGGATTTATCGATCCGGGAAACTGGGCTTCGAACTTTGCCGCGGGTTCTGATTTCGGATATACCCTGTTGTGGGTGGTTACCCTGTCTACGGTGATGCTGATAGTGTTGCAGCACAATGTGGCACACCTCGGCATCGTGACCGGCTTGTGCCTGAGCGAGGCGGCACACCGTTATGCGCCCCGCTGGATTGCCCGCCCCATATTGGGCAGTGCGGTGCTTGCCTCTATCTCTACCTCGCTTGCCGAGATATTGGGCGGAGCGATAGCCCTGCAGATGCTGGTGGGGATTCCCATTGTATGGGGCGCGTTGCTCACTACGGTGCTGGTGGTGGTGTTGCTTTTCACTAATTCGTACCGGCGCATCGAGCGTGGCATTATCGGTTTTGTGTCGGTCATCGGGCTTTCTTTCCTCTACGAGCTGTTTCTGGTGGACATCGACTGGCCTCTTGCCGCCCGTTCGTGGGTGGTGCCCAGTATCCCTCAGGGCAGCCTGCTTATCATCATGAGCGTGCTGGGAGCGGTGGTGATGCCTCATAATCTTTTCCTCCATTCGGAGGTGGTGCAGAGCCGCGAATATAATAAAGGAGACGATCGCTCCATCCGGCGGCTGCTGAAGTACGAGTTTTACGATACACTCTTTTCGATGGGCGTGGGCTGGGCTATCAACAGTGCGATGATTCTGCTGGCGGCGTCCACCTTTTTTGCCCAGGGCGTGCAGGTGGAAGAGTTGCAGCAGGCAAAGTCGTTGCTCGACCCTTTGCTGGGCAATCAGGCGGGTACGATTTTTGCTTTGGCATTGCTGATGGCGGGGCTTTCGTCGACGGTGACAAGCGGGATGGCGGCAGGCTCTATCTTTGCCGGGATGTTCGGCGAGCCGTATCACATCAAGGATATCCATTCGCGCGTGGGTGTGCTCCTCTCATTAGGCGTGGCGTTGCTGGTCATCTTTTTCATCAACGACCCGTTTCAGGGACTGATTATTTCGCAGATGGTGCTGAGCGTGCAGCTTCCGTTCACCGTCTTCCTGCAGGTGGGGCTTACCTCGTCGCGGCGTGTGATGGGCGAGTACGCCAATTCGCGTTGGAGCACCTTCGTGCTCTACACCATCGCCGCGGTGATTTCGGTGCTTAATCTGATGTTGTTGTTCAGTTGACAGGTAAATTCACACAGAAGAACCAGCTTGCGAAAGGCTTCGCGGATATTTCCAAGGCCTCTGAAACCTTGCCGAAAGGCTTCGCGGACATTTCCAAGTGCTCGGCCTAACTCCCAACGCTCATCTTCGTGCGGTAATGGTGTCCGAGCATCAGTACCGCCACGATGAAGGCAAGAAAGTCGGACACGGGCATGCTGAGCCATACGCCGTCCAATCCGTAGGCAAGAGGCAGCAGGGCAAGTCCCGGAAGAAGGAACAGCAGCTGGCGCGAGAGGGAGAGGAAGATGGAGATTTTGGCTTTCCCGATAGACTGGAAGAACTGGGTGATGACAATCTGCGCACCCACCACGGCAAAGGCGGCTACTCCGAAGCGTACCGCTACGGTGGCTTGGCGGGTCAGCTCGTCATTGGTGGTGAACATTCCTACGAACACACGCGGAAACAGTTCGCCGATGGCAAAGCCGCAGGTGGTGATAATAACGGCGGCGGTCATTCCCAGCCTTAGTGTCTGCCGCACGCGCTGGTAATGTCCTGCCCCGTAATTGTATCCGGTGATGGGCTGCATCCCCATCGTGATACCCATTACAATCATCACAAAGAGCATCTGGATGCGGTTCAGGATGCCGAATGCGCCGATGGAGAGGTCGCCTCCGTATTTCAGCAGGCTGCTGTTGATGAAGATGGTGATGCAGCAGGCGCACACGTTCATTACGAAGGGCGACATGCCGATGCTGAACACGTTGAGGATGATTTTCTTCTTCAGCCGCAGGCGCCGTTTCTGGAACCGGATGTAGCTGGACCGGCTGCAGAAGTGATGAAGCACCCATATCATGCCGACGAACTGCGAGAGGATGGTCGCCAGTGCGGCACCCCGCATCCCCCATTCGAGCCAGAAGATGAAGAGCGGCGCGAAGACGACGTTACACCCTACGGTGAGCATCGACGAGAGCATCGCTTTCCGCGGATAGCCCGTGGCGCGCATGATGTTGTTCAGTCCGATCATCACGTACGATACGGGCGTGCCTATCAGGATGACTTGCATAAACTGGCGTGCGTAGCCGATGGTGGCTTCGGTGGCGCCGAAGAAGTACAGGATGGGGTCGAGGAAGATGAGCGAGATGCTTCCGAACACGACGGCATTGACCACGCACAGGATGGTGACATTGCCCAGGATGTCTTCGGCTCCCTGCACGTCTTTTTGCCCCAGACGGATGGATGAGAGCGTGGCGCCTCCCACGCCTACCAGTGTGCTGAAGGCTATCAGCAGGTTCATCAGCGGGAAGTTGATGGCAAGGGCGGTGATGGCAAGGGCACCCACGCCGTGGCCGATGAAAATACTGTCGATGATGTTGTACAATGAGGTCAGTGTCATGCCGATGATGGCGGGGATGGAGTATTGCCACAGCAGTTTCCCTATAGGTGCTTCTCCCAGCACGTGCGGATTGTTTGCGTTCATTTTGTGTATTCTTTCGTTAAAATTGCGGTGCAAAGTTAGGAAGATGGACGAATATTTCGGAAATTTGTGCTGTTAAATCAAACTAAATGTAAAACTGGATATGGATAAAACCAAATGTATAGCCGCTCTTTTCGATTTCGACGGGGTGGTGATGGACACCGAGCCGCAATATACCGTCTTCTGGGATGCGGTGGGGAAGAAGTATCATCCGGAGTACGAGGCTTTCGGCAAGATAATCAAGGGGCAGACCTTGAGCCAGATTTTCAGCCGTTATTTTGCCGGGATGGAGAAAGAGCAGGCGGAAATTACGGAAGATTTGAACCGCTATGAGGCAGAGATGAAGTATGAATACGTGCCGGGAGTGACCGGTTTCATGCGTGAGCTGCGTGAGCAGGGAGTGAAGACGGCGATTGTGACCAGCTCGAACGGACAGAAGATGCGGAGCGTGTATGCCGTGCATCCGGAACTGAAGGAACTGGTCGGGCGAATCCTGACGGCGGAGATGTTCACCCGCTCGAAACCAGCCCCCGACTGCTTCCTGCTGGGGGCGCAGGTGCTGGGGACGGTACCGGAGAACTGTGTGGTGTTCGAAGACTCGTTTCATGGGCTGGAAGCGGGAAATGCCGCCGGAATGGCGGTGGTAGGGCTGAGCACGACGAATCCCGCTGAGGCAATCCGTGATAAATGCCGGGTGGTTATCCCCGATTTCACCTTGTTCAGCTACGAAAAGATGAAAAGCTTGCTTAACTCGTTGAAATGATTTACTTTTGCCCGGATTTTTATTTGAGTGAGTGTACGGACTTAAATGATATTTATCAGAAACACAGATTTTCGCAGATTAACGCAGATAAAATAAAATGATAATCCGTGAAAATCTGCGTTTTATAGTAAAACAAAATTGGTTTGCGAAAAATTCTTGATGTATTGTCATCCTGAACGAATGTGAAGGATCTCGTGTACATCCACGTGGGCGCATCCGAGATGCTTCACTTCGTTCAGCATGACAAATGATTTTTCGCAATTTATTTCTGATTGACTATAAAACGGGCAGATTGTATAAACTGATTAGGATTAATTACTTAAGAAAGGAGAAAGATTATGGCTGGATATTTAGTTAGTGACACTCGGAAGGTGACCACCCACCGCTTGATGGAAATGAAAGAAAGAGGTGAGAAAATTTCAATGCTGACTTCGTACGACTATACCACGGCACGCATCGTGGACGAAGCCGGGGTGGATGCGATATTGGTTGGCGACTCGGCATCGAACGTAATGGCAGGCAATGTGACGACGTTGCCCATTACGGTCGACCAGATGATTTACCATGCCCGTTCGGTCGTCCGGGGCGTGAAGCGTGCGCTGGTGGTGGTGGATATGCCGTTCGGTTCGTATCAGGCAGACCCGTTCGACGGGGTGCGCAACGCCATGCGGATGATGAAGGAGACGGGTGCCGATGCGCTGAAGCTGGAAGGCGGAGAAGAAGTGATAGAGGCTATCCGCAAGATAATCGGGGCGGGTGTCCCGGTGATGGGTCATCTGGGCCTGATGCCTCAATCCATCAACAAGTATGGTACGTATGGTGTGCGTGCCAAGGGCGATGCCGAAGCCGATAAGCTGTTGCGCGACGCGAAATTGTTGGAAGAAGCCGGCTGCTTCGGGCTGGTATTGGAAAAGATTCCGGCTGCATTGGCACAGCAGGTGACCGAATCCTTGCATATCCCCGTCATCGGCATAGGTGCCGGAGGAGCTACAGACGGTCAGGTGCTGGTGGTGGCTGATATGTTGGGCATGACCAAAGGCTTCAGCCCGAAGTTCCTGCGCCGGTATGCCGACCTGAATGCGGTGATGACCGATGCCATCGGACAATATGTGACGGATGTGAAGTCGGGCGGTTTCCCGAACGAGTCGGAACAATATTAAACAATGGACAATTGACAATTGCCCTGCGGCGATGTGAAAGAATTGTCAATTGTCATTTGTCAATTATAATAAAGGTATATGCTGTGGAATAAAAACTTTACTTTGCTTGCAGCGGCAAATGTGTTTTTTCATGCCGCCGTATACATGCAGTTTCCTGTCCTGCACCGGTGGATGACGAATGTCTGGGGATATACAGGAGTGGAAGCGGCGTGCATGGCGGTAGTGTTCGGCTTGTCCCTGTTCATTCCGGGAGTGTTCAACAGTTATCTGGTCGATACATTCAGCCGGAAACAGGTATGCATACGGAGCATGATTGTGTTAGGTCTGGCGACGCTGGCTTATCCGTGGACCTCGGCAACATGGCAGATTGTCGCTTTGCGCGTCTTGCAGGGGAGTGCGTTCGGAATCGCTTTGATGGCTACCGGAAGCACATTGGCGATAGATGTGGCTCCCAGCCATCAGCGGGACGGAGCGAACCGGGCTTTTACATGGTCGGGCATCGCGGGCATGTTGGCGGGTGTTGTGATTGGCTTGGCGGGGATGCAGCATGTGGCTTTCACGCAGCTGGTAAGTGCTTCGGCGTGCTTGCTGGCGGTGGCTATGGTGCTAATCGGGTATGTGAAAATCAGTTTCCGCGCCCCTTTGGATTTGCCCCTGTGCTCGTCCGACCGTTTCTTGCTTTTCCGTGCGGTCCCTCCGGGCATCAATATGATGGCGGTTCCGTTGGTGATAGGCATGCTTTTTGTTTCGGTTTCCGATTTTTCCTTTTATCTTTGCACAGGGCTTGGCTTCCTGCTCTATCTGTTGGTGAGGGAGAGCGTAAGGCGGCAGGTCGACGGGCGGATTCAAGTTGGGGCGGGGCAATTGCTGATGATTGCCGGACTGATGGCATTGCATCATCCTGAGGGCGTTTACCCCCTCTATATAGGCGGATGCCTGATAGGCTTAGGCACGGGATTTTCCATCGGCCAGTTCCTCCAGATGATGATTTTGCTCCCCTTGCATTGCGAGCGCGGGACGGGTTATCACACATACCGCTTGTCGTGGGAATTGGCGTGGGCGTGCGGCATCTTCTTGGGCGTGTATCTGCAAAGCCAGGGCAAAGGCTTGTTTGGGGCGGAAATACTGATAGCCGTGGCAGGGCTTTTGCTGTATCAGGCATTCACGTACCGTTATTTCAAGAGACATTATCAGAAACATTAAAACTATAAAGAATATGGCAGACGATAAAAAAATTATCTTTTCGATGGTCGGAGTGAGCAAGTCATTCCAGAACAACAAACAGGTATTGAAAGACATCTACCTATCCTTTTTCTATGGAGCGAAAATCGGCATCATCGGTTTGAACGGAGCCGGTAAGTCTACGTTGCTGAAGATTATCGCCGGACTGGACAAGAATTATCAGGGCGAAGTAGTGTTCTCGCCGGGCTACTCGGTAGGCTATCTGGCGCAGGAACCTCATCTGGACGATACGAAAACGGTGAAGGAAGTCGTGATGGAAGGCGTGCAGGCAACCGTAGACGCGCTTGCCGAATACGAGGAAATCAACCAGAAGTTCGGCTTGCCCGAGTATTACGAGGACCCCGAGAAAATGGATGCCCTCTTTGCCCGTCAGGCGGAACTGCAGGACATCATCGACTCTACCGACGCGTGGAACCTCGACTCCAAGCTGGAGCGCGCGATGGACGCCTTGCGCTGCCCGCCCGAAGACCAGCCGGTGAAGAACCTTTCGGGAGGCGAACGCCGCCGGGTGGCGCTGTGCCGTCTGCTGCTCCAGAAGCCTGACATCCTCTTGCTGGACGAACCTACCAACCACCTGGATGCCGAAAGCATCGACTGGCTGGAACAACACCTCCAGCAATACGAAGGAACGGTGATTGCTGTGACGCACGACCGCTATTTTCTCGACCACGTGGCAGGCTGGATTCTAGAGCTGGACCGTGGCGAAGGCATCCCCTGGAAAGGAAACTATTCCAGCTGGCTGGAGCAGAAGACCAAGCGCATGGAGATGGAAGAGAAAGTGGCAAGCAAGCGCCGCAAGACCCTGGAACGCGAGTTGGAATGGGTGCGCATGGCGCCCAAGGCACGTCAGGCGAAAGGCAAGGCACGTCTCAACTCGTACGACAAGTTATTGAACGAAGACGTGAAGGAGAAAGAAGAAAAGCTCGAAATCTTCATCCCGAACGGCCCCCGTCTGGGAAATAAGGTAATCGAGGCGAAACACGTGGCAAAAGCTTACGGCGACAAGCTGCTCTTCGACGACCTCAACTTCATGCTTCCCCCCAACGGCATTGTGGGCGTCATCGGTCCCAACGGTGCCGGAAAAACCACCCTGTTCCGCCTGATTATGGGCATTGAGAAGCCCGACAAAGGCGACTTCGAAGTGGGCGAAACCGTAAAGGTTGCCTACGTGGACCAGCAGCACAAAGACATCGACCCGAACAAGACCGTATACCAGGTTATCAGCGGAGGCAACGACTTGCTCCGCATGGGCAACCGCGACGTGAACGCCCGTGCCTACCTGAGCCGGTTCAATTTCTCGGGTGCCGACCAGGAAAAGCTCTGCGGCATGCTTTCGGGAGGCGAGCGCAACCGCCTGCACCTCGCCATGGCGCTGAAGGAAGAAGGCAACGTATTGCTCCTGGACGAGCCTACCAACGACATCGATGTCAACACCCTGCGTGCGCTGGAAGAAGGTTTGGAAGACTTTGCCGGATGTGCCGTAGTAATCAGCCACGACCGCTGGTTCCTCGACCGTATCTGCACCCACATCCTGGCGTTTGAAGGAAACAGCGAGGTGTTCTTCTTCGAAGGCTCGTACACCGAATACGAGGAAAACAAGATGAAGCGCATGGGCAATGTAGAGCCGAAGCGCGTGCGTTACCGGAAACTGATGGAAGACTGATTTAAATGAAGAATGAAGAATTAAGAATGAAGAAACAGCATTCTTCATTCAAAAAAGATTCTTCATTCCTCATTCTTAATAATGAATATCCGCATTTTACCTAATTGACTGTAGGGGCGTATGCGATACGCCCCTACATGGGATGTTTGCGGATATTCAAATTCTTAATTCTTCATTTAATAAGATGTTGACTATATACCTCGCCCGCCACGGGCAGACAGAAGAAAACCTGAGCCGGATATTCCAAGGGCATTTGCCCGGACACCTCACCGAAGAAGGGAAGCGGCAGGCCATAGCCTTGGGAAAGGCCTTGGAAAACATTCCGTTGGATGCCATTGTCAGCAGCGACCTGCAACGGGTGGCAGATACGGTCCGCCTTGCGGTAGGCAGCCGGGATTTGCCCTGGGAAAAGAATGCCCTGTTCCGCGAAGTGGACTGGGGGAGCTGGACGGGGATGTCGATAAACAGTGTCGACCGTTCCTGTTTCCCGAAAGACGCCGAAACCCCCGCAATGCTTTACGCACGCGCAGGCAAGTGCATCGACTATCTGAAGCAGCATTGCGAGGGCAAGTCGGTGCTGGTGGTTGCCCACGGGCAGATAAACCGGAACATCATTGCGCAGGCTCGGGGGATTCCCCTCGGCCGCCTGAAGGAAATACCGCTGATGAAGAACGGGACAACAATTCAATTAATAATTAACAATTAATAATTAACAATTAATAATTAACAATTAATAATTAATTGAATATCCGCATTTCACTCAATTGACTGTAGGGGCGTATCGCATACGCCCGAATGCGTCCACTTATCCACGCGTTCTTGATTCAAAAGATTAAAAATTGACAAATGTAAGTAGAGCAATAGCCAACTTTCCAAAGGTATGTACCAACAAGCCTTTGGTAGCTCTAACTTTAGACGCTCTTTGAATTTCTGTTTTTTCATTCAGCCAATTGAAAAAGGATTCGATAGGTTGTCTGAGTTTGGACACAGCTTGTGAGAACAAGTCCCTGGCAGCCTTATCCCTCTGTTTGAGCACTTCCGGCTCTCCCTTAATCTCCTTATGCGGGGTAAGGACTTTAACCGGATAACTCTCGTTGAAGAAAGAAAAGTCGCTGTAAATCTTGTCCCCGAGCACGGTCCTTCCGGACAGGTATGGCGCGCATTCGTTTTTGAATACGGTCAGGTCGTTGTCCGAAGCCGGTGTCAGAATTATCATCTCAGGAAAAGGTATTGTACCCTTCCTCCGCTGTCCTACCATGTGCAGTTTCATGCCATAGTAGTACATGTTCTTGGTAGAGCAATATCCTTTTGATGTTATCTCCGTTGCCACTTTTCCTTCCCGGTTCTTTCCTTTGCAGGTAACAATCGGCATGGAATCCACAATGGAAACGAGAGAGTCGCAATCCTCAGGCTTGAATGATTGTATCATGGTTTCCGCCAACACTTTAAAGGCTTCTGAAAGCATGTTCAAACGTGCATTGAATGTCTGGTAAGACGGCAGCTTGGGAAACCACGATGACAGATACTCCTTGGCGAAAGTATGTAGGGAATCATAATTAGAAAAATGAGTGGTTTTATTCTTCTAATATACTTATTTTCAAGGAGATTACAAAATGAAACAATGAGATAATTAACTGAATTACAAACTTTTAAAACTTGAATCAGAAGCTATTTTCAACTCCTGATTCGCATTATTAATTATGTACCAGCGTGCCGATATTTTCACCGGCAACGACCTTCTTCAGGTTGCCCATGGTATCCATGTTGAAGACGATGATGGGCAGGTTGTTTTCCTTGCACATGCAGGTGGCGGTGAGGTCCATCACCTTCAGCCCGCGTGCCAGCACTTCGTCGTACGTGATATCGTCAAACTTCTTGGCGGTCGGGTCTTTTTCGGGGTCGGCGGTATAGATGCCGTCTACGCGCGTGCCTTTCAGCATCACGTCGGCTTCTATTTCGATGCCTCTTAGCGATGAACCCGTGTCGGTGGTAAAGAACGGGTTTCCCGTGCCGGCGGACATGATGGCCACTTCACCGTTCTCCATGGCTTCGATGGCTTTCCATTTGGTGTAAAACTCGCCTATCGGCTCCATGCGGATAGCCGTCAGCACCCGTGCCTTCACCCCGTTTGCCGTCAATGCCGAGCTTAGCCCCAAGCTGTTGATTACCGTGGCGAGCATCCCCATCTGGTCGCCTTTCACGCGGTCGAATCCCTTTCCGGCACCGCTCAGCCCGCGGAAAATGTTCCCTCCGCCGATAACGATGCCTATCTGCACGCCCATGTCGTGTATTTCCTTAATCTGCAAGGCATATTCTCCCAGGCGTTTCTCGTCTATGCCGTATTTCTTTTCTCCCATCAGGCTTTCGCCGCTTAACTTTAACAAGATACGTTTAAATTTTGCCATATTCAGAATCTTTTTTGTTTGCAGGCAAAGGTAACAAGAATTTACGGGAATACACAAAAAACGTCGCGGCATTTTCAGCATGCGGCGACGTCAAGAAAGAGAGAGTCAATTAATCAGTGCTTATTTATGATGCTTTTTCCTTGTTCCTTTTTTTGACATGGCAAAGATAGGCGGAAGGTGTTACACCGGTGTTTCCGGGGTGTGATAAATCCGTTAAATAAGCCCTTTCGCTTCCAGCGGCTGGTCGGTGGTGAGGTAGTCCACTTTCAGGCGGATGAGCCTCTGCATGTCTTTTGCGTCGTTCACCGTCCATGCGTTGACCTTCATGCCCAAGTCGTGCGCCTCCTTCACCCATTCGGGATGCTTGTCGAACACTTTGTAATGGTAATCGATGCCGTTGATGCCCTTCGCCTTGACCTCCTTGGGGGCGATGTCGCCGTTCAGGTAGGCGATTTCCGAATCCGGCGCCAGCTTGGCAAGCTGTTCGCATACATGCAGGCTGAACGAGATGTATTCCACCTGTTTTTCCATGCCCATTTCCTTTACCATTCTGACGCAGCCGGCAGAAATCAGGTCCTCCTCAGCTTCTGTCTTATGAGACTTTATTTCGAGGATGAGCTGGATGCCGGGCAGCTGCTTGCCGGCTTTCAGATAGTCTTCCAGCGTGGGAAGCGGTTCGCCGTTCTTCAGTTTCAGGCCTTTCAGCGTGTCATAGCCGGTTTCGGCGATGGTATAGCCTCCGATGGTGTCATCGTGATTCACGACGATGATGCCGTCTTTGGTCAGTTGCACGTCGAATTCAGAGCCGTACACTTGGGCTTCGGCAGCTTTCTTCAGGGCTGTAACCGAGTTTTGTGCAGAGCCTTCTGCTTTCCAGAATCCGCGGTGCGCGATGACCTGGGTCTGGGCTTGTGCTGCCAGTGCGGATAGCGCACAGGCGAAAGCGAGGAAAAGTTTTCTTGTTTTCATATAGCTTGATGTTTATGTTCTTTTCATTGCAGGCAACAAAAATAAAGCAGGCGTATTACATTCCGGTGACCGGCGTGTAAAGAAACCGTGTAATTTGTGTTACAAAGATGTTGCGCGGAAGTGTGTTTATCATCAGTTTTTTAACGGATGTTCTAAGGATGCTTAAAATAAAGTGTGTTCAGAACGAACTTTAATCGTTCTGAACACACTTGTAAAAAATACTATATTCAGTCAGAAGATAATCAATACCCCGGATTTTGTTGTTCTTTTCTGTTCAGGAGTTAAAGCATGGCCGTCTATTTGAATTGCGTCTAAGTAAGTTTGCGGGATAGGACGTAAATTATGGCGTTCTTGGATATTAGGTGCAGCGTCAGGATTGAAGGCTTTAGCCCGTGCTATTAATGTTTTTGTTCTTGACAAGTCTTCCCAGCGGAGAAATTCACCGCAAAGCTCACGGGAACGTTCATTAAGCAGCAGGCACATCATCCGGTCATATTCGGAAGTGTATCCTAATTTTGAAATAACCGCTTCGTCTTCTGCCGGTAAATGATGAATGTCTGTTATTTCCAAACTGGTAGCAGATGTGCTTACGGGTATATTATTTGATTCATAATATGAGTTTTCCGTAAAATAAGAATTTGCTTCGCCCATACTTGCATATCCCAGTGCGTTTTCATTGTAAGCAGCTCCACCGTCGCAATAGGCTGAACGGTCTTCGCCTTCTTTATATGCGGCACGTGCCCGCAGTCGGTTGATATAATCTAACGCTTCTGCATAGTCGCCTTTCCGGATCAAGATTTCGGCGGCTATCAGGTAGGTCTCGCCCAATCTTGCCAATATGCCGTCACGAAAACCAACTCGGCTTGTTACATTTTCACGAGAACCATCAATGTACTTGTTTAAAGAGGTATATCTATTGGTGAAGTCATATAGGGCTTCGTCATTCTCTCCGTTTCTGTCTGCCGGATATGCAACGAATACAGTGGGGATTGTTTTTCCGGTTTTGTCGTAGACAACGGATTCGCTTAATTGTACATCGGCAAACCGGGTATCTCCGGGTCGGTTAATTACATACATGATGCCTAAATCGCCATGCTCGTAAATCGAACCTTCGGTCGGATTGTTTACTGCGTATTTTGTCTTGAAACTTTTCCAGAATCGGGAATCGTTCACCATATCGTATATGTTATACATATAGTAAGTAGTCCGCAGGCGTTGGTATTCTCGCTCTCCGGCTACGTCACGCTGCATTTGTGGAAGGTCTCTGTAAACAGAAATATAATAAAGATGGCATTGGTTGCCGTTTGCTCCTTGTGAAGATACTTCTGAAGAGAATTGTGCGGATAACAATATCTCATCCAAGGTTTCATTAGGTCCGTTAGGAGCTGTATAGTTCCACAAATCAGAAAAATTCGTAGCTAAAGAACGGTGGGAAATCACTTCTTGTGCTAGACGTAGGGCTTCATTCAAATCTGCCTCTTTGGTCGCGCTGTTCCATTCGTCATTGATTTCGCTGGCACGCAATAAATAGGCTTTTGCCAAGAAATGTGCGGCGGCGTCTTTTGTCATTTTTCCTACCATTGATGCAGTGGTTGGCAAATAAGTATAGGCCTTTGTCAAATCGTCTATGATTTGCTGCAGAGTCTCTTCGGCTGTGGAACGGGTAAATTCTCGTTCGGGAGTAATGCTAGGAGTTAGCTTTAAGGGAACTCCTCCATATTGTGATACAAGTTTCAGGTAATTAAATCCGCGCAAAAAATATGCTTCACCCATATAGGTTTCTTTATTGGCGCCTTGATATGAATCGGGTGTAATTTTACTTAAAAGCAAGTTGGCATTGTTTATGCCAATATACATTCCGTCCCATACATCATTCATATTTGTGGAATTATTTACTACTTGTGACTGGAAATTTCCATCATAGTTATTCCATGACGCATTTGAGCCATCTCCACCTACTCGGAATTCATCAGTTCCATAATTTGTGGTAGCTGTAGCCCATTCTTTTGAAAAATGGAAGCGAAGATTATAATATAAGCTCACTTCTAACGCATCGATACCTTCCGGCGTATTAAAATAATCTGTATTTTGTTGGGTGGTCAGTTCTTCATCCAGAAAATCACTGCAAGAAGTTAGACTGGTGCCTACGGCAACGACCAGCAGCCCTAACATTATTTTGCTATATAGTTTCATACGTTTATCCTTTCATATAATTAAAATCCGACATTTAATCCTACTGTAAAGCCTCTGTTCCATGTAGAGGTGTATGCTTGGGATGCATCTAACTCTAAGAAGTCAATGCTTGAGAAAATCCGTCCCGGATTCTTAGCCTGTATATAGATTCTTAAATTGGTCAGTCCGCTTTTAGCTATTAGTTTTTGGGGGAATGTATAACCTAATGAGATGTTGCGTACTTTCAAGAAGGAACCTTGCTTATACCCTAATATACGATAGTACGGGTCACCGCCGCCTATATTGTAGATAGGCTTTTGGTATTCTGCGTCTTTGTTGTTTTCGTTATAATAGTCAATTTTACGTTGCATGTATCGTCCTCCTTGCCATTCGCCTCCTGTATCTACTGTATATCCGAATCGTCCGTATAACAGAATAGATAAGTCGAAGTTTTTGTAAGAAAATGTATTGGTCATACCGAATGTCCAGCGTGGGCGGGTATGCCCGATGATTACACGGTCATCATTTGGATCGATTCTGTAATCGCCGTTCTGGTCTACTGGACGTACCATACCTGCTGTAAACGAATGACCGTTTGCATTGAATTTTGCCATTTCGGCTGCATCTTCTTCGTGCCAGATGCCAGCTGACTCGTAATCATAAATGACTTCCAGTCCTTCTCCGATAAACCAATTGTTGTTGATGTCGTCTTCTTTTCCGTTAGCCAATTCATCAATTTTGTCTTTTTGCCAAGCGGCATTAATGGTAGTAGACCATTCAAAATCATGAGTCTTTACGTTTACTGTATTTAATGTGATGTCTACGCCAATATTAGAGGTCTTGCCGACATTAGCATAAGTGCTTGTATAACCTGTTAAAGACGGAATACTCATAGCCATCAGTAAGTCGGAAGTACGAGATGTATAAAAATCCACCACTCCTGACACTCTTCCTTTGAAGAGAGAAAAATCTACGCCGACATTGTATTGGAGCGTTTTTTCCCATGTCAGGTCAGGATTCGCCATAGTTACTTCCTCACCTCCTGCCAATGGTTCAGATGCCGCATATCCGGGGACAAGCGATGAACCGAATGGGTAATAGAACGGTACTACCATTCCCTTAGTCTGATAAGGTTCAATGGCTGAGTTCCCGGTAACACCTACTCCCACACGTAATTTCAATTGGTTAATCCAATTTGCATTCTGTAAGAAACTTTCTTGGTCAAGGCGCCATCCTAATGCTGCGCTGGGGAAAAATGCCCATTTGTTTCCTTCAGCAAGCTGAGATGCACCGTCCCAACGGCCGGATACAGTGAGTAAGTATCTGTTATCATAATCATAGTTTACACGAAACATATAGGATAGCAATTGTTGCTCGGTCATTCCACTGCTCCATTCATCCAATAAAGACACATTTTCTTGAGTCAGTGCATTCCATTTGGCACTTGGTAGGGGAATGTTTTCAGCAGCCATGGAAGATTCTTCATAATGGTACTTTGTTGCACTTTGCAATAAAGTTACACCTAATGAATGTTTATCGAAATCTCTGTCGTAATAAATTAAGTTATCAAGTGTCCACGAGAAATCAGACTGGTTGGTCAATGATGCACGGTTTGTGCCTTGGCTGCTGACTGATTCTGCATCACGGAATGTTCCGTTACGGTAATAACGAAAGTCTGGACCAAAGTTAAACCGATATTTTAAACCTGTTAAAGGTTCAAACATTTTGCCGAAGTCCAATTGTGCGTAGAAACTTCCGATAGCACGGAACATACGCCGTTCGTTTTCACTGTAATTCCATTCGTTGGCTACATTTTTTACCATGTCATCACCGCCGGGATAATCAATGCGGTTTCCCTCATCGTCATAGGGAACGGCGTATGGAAATAAACTAGTGGAAGCCGCATATAGATTGGCTGGCATGTTTTTTAATAATGAGCCTACTACTGAAGCTGATGAACCATATTCTTGTTCGCTGAATGTTCCGTTGATGTTCAGTCCCATATTAAACCATTTGGCTGGGGTTAAATCCAAGCTGAATTTAGTAGTATAACGGGTGTAGGATTGCCCTTTTACCGTTCCTTCATTATTCAGATAACCGATAGAGGCATATCCTTTTATCTTTTCAGAACCTCCACTTGCGCTTAAAGTGTGTTCATGAGTGATGCCAGTTTGTGTGACCATATCGCCCCAGTCTGTAGTAGGGACAAGCGAACCGTTCCATGTACCGTTTGCCCAACCTTTTTCTATATTGCGCCAGGCATACGGATCGGATGCACCTAAGAATATTTCATAATCATTTTCTTTTGTTGGCTGGTCTCCACGTGGATATCGTTCAGGGTTCAGATAATAATAAGACCAACGTCTCCAGTCAATATATTCTGCAGAGTTCATCATTTCTGAATAATCCTGAAGCTTTTCAATGGTCAGGGTCCCTGAATAGGTCAGGCTCATTTTGCCTTCTTTCCCTTGTTTGGTTGTGACTAGGATGACGCCATTGGCGCCTCGTGATCCGTAAATGGCTGTAGCAGAAGCATCTTTCAATACGTCTATCGACTCGATATCTTGTGGGTTTATGGTTTCTATGCCACTGGTGGACATCAAAGGAATGCCGTCCACTACATAAAGCGGTGTATTGCTGGCACTTAATGAACGGACGCCACGGACATTGATTGTCCCGATTTCGCCCGGGCGTTCATTGCTTACAATGTCTACACCGGCAGCTTTCCCTTGCATGGCGTCGAAAGCGTTGGCAACTGGGCGGGAATTCAATTCTTCTGAATCTACACGAATCATAGCTCCGGTTACATCGCTTTTCTTTTGCACACCATATCCTACCACCACCACTTCATCCAGTACCTTTGTATCCTCTTCCAGAATGACATTGAAGTCTTTTTTATTTCCGATGCGGATGTCTTGGGCTGTGTATCCGATGTAAGAAACTTGCAAAACCGCATCTTCGGGGGCATCCAGCGTGAATCGCCCGTCTATATCTGTGATTGTACCTATTGATTGACCTTTTACCATGATGTTGGCACCGATAATCGGTTCGCCTTGAGCATCTTTTACGATGCCTGTTATTTTGTTTGTCTTTTCTGTAGGAGTCCTGTCTTGTGAGGCAGGGAGAATGATAATCAGATTTTCTGATACCCGGTAGGATAACCCTCTTTGGGCAAGCTCGCGTGTCAAGACCTCTTTCAGTTCTTCGTTTTTAGAAGATATGGTGACGCTTGATTTGCCTTTCAGGTCAGCGTCACGGTATGAGAAGCGGTACGGGGTCTGTTTCTCGATAGTGTTTAACAGTTCTTTCACCGGCGCGTCTTTCAGGTTCAGGTTGACTTTGCCGGTCTGGGCGGATGCCCCAATAAAAGTTAACATACATAAAGATAACGCAAGATAACGGGAGATACCGTGTTTTTCGTTACCTTTGTCCGCAAGAACGGACAGATTCTTTTGTTTTTTCATGATATTATGGATTATTGGTTCATTAATGCAAACTATGCTGCAACATAGTTTTGTGGACTGATTTCCGCCTCCGGACGATTTGCCGATTGTCCGGAGGTTCTTGTCTTTGCTGGCATTGTTATGTTTTCATGTGCTTTTGTTTTGAGGTTAATAAATCCGGTAATTATTTCATATCGATATGAATCGTGTCTTGGGTACGGGTATAGCCGAAACCGTAATGCTGTTTCAGTACGCCGAGGACATTCTCCAGTGTGGCTTCCTTGAAGGTACCCGTATAAGCATCGTTGGCAAAAAGTGTATCTGAAGTCTGGATGGTGATGCCGAACTTGCGCTCCAGCGAGCGGAATACTTTTCGCAGCGGGGTGTGGCGGAACGTCAATTCTTCTTGCATCCATGCCGTTTCCGCTTGGTTCGATGTGGTTTCCAGCATCAGTTGCCCGGTATGTTTATTATAAGTTATCTTTTCGTTGGGACGTGCGTGCAGGCTTTTATAGGGCGGGCGGACTGTATTCACCCGTACGCTTCCTTTTACCAGAGCCATTTCCAGAAAGTCCTTGTCCTCGTAGGCGTAGACGTTGAAAGATGTGCCCAGTACGGTGATGTCGATAAAGCCTGTTTGTACCACGAATTGTTTGGCTTCATCACGTTTCACATCGAAATAGCCTTCACCTGAAAGTGATACCCTCCGGTCCTCGCGTCCAAAGTCTTGCTGGTAGGTAAGCGAAGAGCGTGTGTTCAGCTTCACTTTTGTTCCGTCGGGCAACGTGATGGAAGAAGGCGAATCGCCGGATCGGATAACGACGTTTCGTGATGTAAGTTTCTGTAACTCACTGTGCTGCGTGTAGAATAGCACCGACATGCCTATGCTGAGTATGAGCAAGAAGCTTGCGGCGATTTGAGCCCAGTGGCTTCGTATACGGATGTGCATGGGAACACGTATCTTCCGTTCTATATTATGATATAGCTGGACTTTCTTTGTTTCGGGCAGTGGGGATTCGTCGGCATAGGAATCCCAATGCTCGGCTACGAGACGTTTCAGCTCTTCATCTGTCGAACAGTTGACGGTTGCTTTAAGTCGGGAAAACTCTTCTTTCGAAATATGTCCGGCATGGTATTTCCGTAATAAATCTTTTATGTCGTAATTCGTTTGGTTCATTGCCTGTTTTTCCTTTGTTTGTAAGTAATATCTGCAAACAAGGGATTTATAACATGCCGATTTATATGTTATAAAGCAGGAATTGCCACTTTTTATAGGCTTAATAGAAAAATGCTTAGCAAAAAGGCGTGGCTTTGGAGTTCGGTGCGGATGGTTTTGAGTGCTGCCGAGAGTTGGTTCCGCACTACTTGCTCGTGGATAGAAAGCTGTTGGGCTATGTCCGCTATGGGGATATCTTGCTCTTTGTTCAATTCGAAAATCTCGCGCTGGCGAGGTGATAGCTTTCGTTTCGCACGTATCAGGGCGGTATGGAAATGTTCGAGGTCAATGTTGCTTTCGATATACTCTTCCGATACCGACGGCCCGTTTTGGTATGCCAAATACTCATCCATAGAAGGATGGTTCAATTGCCTGCGCAATTCTTTCAGAAGCAGATGCCAGGAGATGGTAAACAGGTACGATTTGAACGAGCTTTCAGGATTCAGTCCGCTACGGTTGGACCAGATGCGCAGGAAGGTTTCCTGTATAATGTCATCAGCCACTGTTCCCGATTTCACGTAGCGGTAGACAAAACTGTACAGGCGGGAAACCCATCGCTCATAAAGTTCTTTGTATGCGGGAGTTGAACCGGATTTAAGTTTTTGTATCAAGTCTTTTTCGTCCATAGTATTTGTCTTGGCGCTATAATTTAGATAGCGTGTCCGGCAAAGGTACGATTTAAAAAGGAAACAGATTGCATAAAAGGCAAAAACTTATTTAAAAGGCTGTCGTTATTATCTTCTTGCTTCAATGCATGTCTTATACTGACCAGAGTAGACACATTTACGAATAATAAAAAAATGTGTTTAATTATGGAAAAAAAGAAATGTCGCCAATCCATCAGTGAGGAGTTCAAACTCTCGGTGATTCGGGATTATTACAGTAGCGGAATGAGCCAGCATGCATGTTCCCGCAAGTATCATTTGCGCAGCTATTCCCTCCTTCCGACTTGGCTTAAGAAGTACGGTGAAAAGGTAAAATCATTATCTTTGCCGGCGGAAGAATCAAATGATGATAATATGGGAAACCGCAGCAAGGAAAGTTACCGTGAAGAGAACGCGCGGCTGAAGAAGCGCGTCAAGGAGCTGGAGAAGGCCTTGTCCTTCTCCCGTCTGGAAACCGAGGCACGTGATTTGATGATCACCCGTGCGGAGGAATATTTCAATATTCCCATCCGAAAAAAATCTGGGGCCAAGCAGTAACGGAGCTGGTCAGCGGGCGCGGCTTGAAAGTCGCGCTTGCCTGCCGTCTGTTTGGTCGTTGCCGTCAGGCTTTCTACCAGTCGAAAGCCGACATCGCATCCGAGTTGGAACGTGAGCGTATAATCATAGAGAACGTGCGGGAAATCCGCGGGGAAGACCCCGGCATCGGCGGTTACAAGCTTTGGATCATGCTTTGTGCCCTGTTCGGTTCCGGTTTCATGCCCGGACGTGACAGTTTCTACGCGCTCTTGCGTCGTCATCATCTGATGCTTCCCCCTCGTAAAGTCCGCCATACGACAAACTCCAACCACCGCTACCACAAATGGAAGAATCTGGTGAAAGGGGTTGTCCCTACGGCTGCCAACCAAATATGGGTGGCTGACATTACATATATAGACCTCGCCAACGGGAACGTGTGCTACCTGCATCTGATAACCGATGCCTATTCGCGCAAGATAGTGGGCTGGGTGCTCGCCGACACGCTTCGTGCCGCCATCACCATGCAGGCTTTGGAACAGGCTATCAGCCAGGCGGTGGACATGAAGGGGGACGAAAGCTTGGAAGGGCTGATCCACCACTCCGACCGTGGCGTGCAGTATTGTTGTGACGATTATGTGGCCATGCTGCAGGCCTATGGCATCGCCGTCAGCATGACTGAGGACTACAACCCTACGGACAACGCCATAGCCGAGCGTGCCAATGGGATTATAAAAGTGGAGCGTATCTACAACCAGTGGCACTTCAACGATATGGAACATGCCCGCAGCGTCATCGGCAGATATATCCATTTCTACAACTACCGCCGGCCGCACATGAGTGTCGGTTACAAAGTCCTGGCTCTTGTGCATTTGGAGCGGGGAGAACAAAAAAAGATGTGGAAGAAGAAAAAATATGACCCAAAAGCGTCCAAAAATGAAAATAATGACGTATCATTGCAAAGCCAGACGACAGGGCAGGGCGAAAGCGTATGCCGGAGTACCTGACCAAAAATCGAATGCCCTGTCGAAGGGCATCCGGTTTTGCCAAACAACAAGGCCGGGCTCCGCATGTCCGGGGTATCAGGCAACTAAAAAAGCACAGCTTTCAGGAGAGTGTCTACTTATACAGTACCACAAGTGAAGGAAGTGTCTACTGAATTAGTTTATCAAAAGAAAAAGTGTCTAGTAAAATCAGGAAAAGACAGCAATTGCTTCGTTTGGTGTAAGATTATTAATCTTACAGCGGATGAACCAATATGCGTTTGTCGCCACACTTATATCCGCGGGTTTCAGCAACCAGCTGCGTTTTACAATGAAACTATCCGGAAAAGCGATTGTCAAGAGTTAGGGGAAAATTATGCAGGGGTTTCACGCTTTCCTCTTTCGTGTACAACGTATGGTCAAGGAAAGAGTTTGTTTGAAAACGGCAGCGGGCAGGAGGTTATTTATTTCTCTGTGCCTCTGTGTTCGATGAAGCCTGTTTCTACAAGGCAATTGGGGGTAAATGCGGAATTTATCATGTATTTATGCTTGCCTTCCGGTTTCTTCCGCCTCTTTCAGCATTTCCTCCATGCAGCGTAGTGCGTTTTGGGCATGTTGTTCCGCTTCCTCTTCCCATGCTGTAGCTGTCCGGTGTGCTTCCAGCCATTGGAGGGAGGGGAGCGCTTCTTGGGCTTCTATCAGGGTGAAGGTGGGGAGCATCTTGTGTGCTGTTTCTCCCAACTCTTGCATGGATTGTTCCTGTACCGCTTTTTCTATCCGGCACCGGTTTTTCCGGGTTTCTTCGATGAAGGTGCGGATAATCTGGTGCGCCGCTTCCGCATCGTTTTCGGAAAAGGCGGTCAGGGGAGCGAAGTTGAACTTCTTTGATACCGGCGGGGCGGGTGCTTCGGCTTTTTGGGGAGCTTCGGTGTCTTTCCATTTCAATTGCAGGGTTTGCCGGCATATTTGGCATAGTTCTTCCCGGCTGAACGGCTTGTAGAGGCATCCGGCGAAACCTTGTTGCCGGAAATCGGCTTCGTTCATGTCGTTTCGTGCGGTAATGGCTATGACGGGCACGTTTTGTGCTTGCGGTGTGTCGAGCTTCCGGATGGCTTTCAGCAGTTCGAAGCCGTTCATGGCGGGCATTTGTATGTCGGTCAGAATCAGGTCGGCGGGTTCGGAGCGGAGGAGCTTGAACAGTTCGTCGGGCTGTGTGCAGCAATGGACGACGGGCGCATGGCTTGCCTGGAGGTGGGCGAACATGGCGCGCAGCATGGTTTCGTTCAGTGTCAGCTGGATGCGGTCGTCGTCGATGAGCAGGATGTGCCATTGCTTGTCGGGCATGAGGGTTGTTTCTTCGGGAGGTCCTGCGATGGTTTTGGCTTGCGGGAGCGGCATGGAGACGTAGAATGTGCTTCCTGTTCCGGGGGTGCTTTCGATGCGGATGTTTCCGTTCAGGAGTTCGACTAATTTTTTCGTGATGGAAAGCCCTAATCCGAAGCCTTCTTGCCCTTGCGCGCTTCTCAGGCGGGTGAATGCCTGGAATACGCGTGCCTGTTCTTGTGCGTTCATGCCGCATCCTGTATCGCTTACCTGGAAGCGGAAGTGGCTTTCCTTGTAGGTGGCGTATAGGGTAATGTTTCCCTTTTCGGTGAATTTCAAGGCGTTCGACAAGAGGTTTTCGGCGATTTGCCGGATGCGGAACGGGTCTCCTTCCACGTTCAGGTCGTGCGGGAGGTCGGTATGGAAGATGAGTTCCAGCTGTTTTTTCCCGGCGATGGGGAGGAAGCTGGTATAGATGTGCTCGAACAGTTCGTAGGGGTTGAAAGCGACGGGGTGCAGGTCCATTTTCCCTGCTTCCAGCCGGTGGTAATCGAGCAGGGAGGTTACAAGCTCGAGCAGGTGGCGTGCCGAGCCTTGCATGTTGCGCAGGTAGAATTGCTGGCGTTGGTCGTGCACCAGCCTGAGCAGCAGGTCGATGTATCCGATGATGGAACCGGCGGGGGCTTTGATGTCGTGTGTGATGGTGAGCATCAGTTTTTCGCGTGCCGCGAGCAGGTTTTCGGCGTATTGTTTCGATTTTTCCAGTTCTTTGCGGTAATGGTTGCTTCGGGTAAAGTCGCGCCAGACGATGATGAAGAACAGCAGCGCGAGGGCTACGGCGATTGTGGCGATGGTTCCCATGGTTTGTGCCGCCTGTTCCCTGATGTCCTGTTCGTGGGCAATCCGTTGTTCCATGGCGGCCTGTTCGTCTGTCTCGATGCTTTCCAATAGCTGGTTCACCCGTTGGCTCAGCATGTTCCCGGCTATGCGCAGCTGGTTTATCCGTATTTCGAGGGTGCGTTGCTGTTCCTGCCGGTTTTGGTAGACTTTGTGCTGGATAGAGGTCAGTATGCTGGCTATGGTGTCTGCGGGGTTATAGGCTTCGTCGATGGTGTCGGTGTATTCTTCTTGTATGATGTTGTCTACTTGTGTGGAGTCGGGTTTCCCAGGTGCGAAGAGGTCGGCAAGCCGCCGGAAGAATTTCTTCGGCTTATGGTGTATCATGTATGAATTGTGGTGTGTGACCACGCGCCGGCGCACGTGGGTGCTGCTCAGTATGGAGTCTTGCTGGAGGATGAGGCTGTCCAGTTGTTGGCGGTAGAGTTCGTCGGTAGGGTTTTCCTTGATGGCTTCCAATACGCTCAGCATGTTCCGTTCCTTTTGTTTCAGCAGGGTGCGTACGGTGTCCAGCCGGGCTTGTTGCAGGGTGTCGGCGAGTTGTTGCTGGAGGGAGTCGATCAGGATTCCCGCTTCCCTCATCGCGCGTTTGTAGTTGGGGTATTCGTCGAGCCTTCCTGCATGCAGGGTCTGCCCGATGATTTCGGCATCGTAAAGCCGGGTGATAATCTGATGCGTGGTTTTCCGGCGCGAGCTGATGGTGCTTTCAGCATCGGAGGGGGCGGTCAGCAACGCCATTTGCCGGTAGATGTATCCGCCGGCTCCGAAAAGCAGGGCTATCAGCAGGATGTATCCGAACGCTATTTTGACAGGGGTGGAAAACATTTTGCAATTAATAATTAACAATTAATAATTAATAATTTTGAATATCCGCAAACATCCCATGTAGGGGCGTATCGCATACGCCCGAATGCGTCCACTTATCCACGCGGATGCTTTCAGGGCGTATGCGATACGCCCCTACAGTCAATTAGGTAAAATGCGGATATTCATTTAATAATTTGTTGCCCAGTGTCTTCACTTTGTACCGGAAGCGGAGGTAATACATGATTCCGGCACAGGTAAGCCCGAAGGGGAATGCCGTCCAGATGCCTGTAATGCCCCATCCGAGCGTGAATCCGAAGAGGTATCCCAAGGGCAGGGATATGACGAAATAGGCAATGAAGGCGAACAGCATCATCGGGCGCACGTCGGCTATCCCGCGGAGCGCGTTGGCGAAGTTGATTTGAAGCCCGTCGCCGAACTGGTAGAGCAGGAAGGGGATAATCACTTGCGCCACCATCAGGCTGACGGCTGCATCGTCGGTGAACCAGCCTCCGATGTCGTTCCGCAACAGATAGATGGGGATGGAGGTGCAGGCAATCATCACCAGGATGATGCGGAAGCCGGTGTTGGCTATCCGGCGGATATTGGCGAAATCGTGCAGGCCGAGGAAATTGCTGATGCGTACGGATACGGCGGCTCCCATGCCGTAGTACATCATGAAGCAGACTTGGGAAACGGCTATCATCACTTGGTAGCTGGCGAGTTCGGTGCTGCCCAGCCACCCTACCATGATGGCGCTAAGGCTGAACGAGGCGGTTTCCATCCCCATTTGGGCGGCAATGGGCCACCCCAGGCGGTTGAGCAGGGAAAAGTCTTCCTTGTTGGTCTTGCCGGCAAGGAATCCGACGCGGAAGGGCTTGTAGCGGGCGGTGAAGAAAAACAGGACCAGGTAGGCGGCGACCATCAGGATGCGGGATGCCAACGTCGCGATGCCGGCGCCCAGCAGGCCCAGTTCGGGGAATCCCAGCTTGCCGTAAATCAGGATATAGTTTCCGATGATGTTCAGGACATTGCCGCCTAAGAGCATCCACATGGATACTTTGGTGTCGGTAATCCCGTCGGAGAATTGCTTGAAGGCGTTGAACCAAAGCACGAACGGAAGCGAAAGGAGCAATACAATGAAGTAGGGGCGCATGTAGGGCAGCAGTTCTTCGGGTTGTCCCAGGCGGTGGAGGTTCAGGTAGAGGGCGTACATGATGCCGCATACGATGAGCGCAAGCAGGGTGTTTGCCGAAAGGCTGTTCCGCAAGACTTCTCCGGTCTTTTCTTTGTTCCCCTCTCCGAACAGGCGGCCTACTACCGGTGTCAGCCCGTAGGCGAATCCGGTGCTGAAAATAATGGCGAGGTTGCACATGTTGTTTACGAAGCTGGCTGCGGCGAGTTCGGTGGAGCTGTGATGCCCTACCATAATCGTGTCGGCGAAGCCCAGGATGATGACGCCTATTTGCCCGATAACGATGGGAAGGCCCAGGGAGAGCAGTGCGCGGTAGTGTGATTGTTTCATTGGATGGCTTTATAATAAAGTATGTTGCAATTTTCGGGGACAAATGTCCGTTTTGCCGTTTCCTGTATTTGCCCGGGGGTGACGGAGCGGTATTTGTCCACTTCAGTGTTGATGTCTTCCGCCTTGCCTATCAGTTCGTAGAAGGCGAGGTTGGTGGCTACGTTCAGGTAATTGATGTTGTTGAATATCTGTTCGCTTTCGTACCGGTTTTTTACCTTTTCCAGTTCTTCGGCGGACACCGGGGATGTTTTCAGCTTGTCCAGCTCTTCCCAAATGGTTTGTTCCGCCTCTTCCAGCGATATGCCCGGCGCGGGCTTGCCCGTGATGTGCAGCAGGCCTTCGTCCAGGCTTCCGGAGATGTAGGCGTCGATGGAAGCGAACCGTTTCTTTTGCTGCACCAGCGTCTGGATAAAGCGTGAGGAACTGCCGTTGGAAAGCAGGTCGGTGATGACGTCGAATGTGTAATATTCCGGCGAAAAGCGGTTGCACATGTGGAATGCCATGTACAAGGCGTCTACCGGGACTTTCCGTTCTACGCTGAGCCGCCGGATGTGTGTCTGGGGCTTTTCGGCGGGCAGGTTGCGCGGAGGTATCTGGCGCGCCGGTATCGGTCCGAACCATTTCTCCGCCAGGCGGATGGTCTCTTCGAACGGGATATGCCCTGTTACGGAAAGTATGGCATTGTTGGGCGCGTAAAAGCGGTAGAAGAAGTCTTTCACTTCTTCCAGTGTGGCGTTGGCGATGTGGCTGATTTCTTTCCCGATGGTAGGCCAGCGGTACGGATGGTGCCGGTAAGCCATTTCGCGCAACAGGTGTGACGCGTCTCCGTAGGGCTGGTTCAGGTTGCGTTGCTTGAATTCTTCGATAACTACCTGGCGTTGCACTTCCAGGCTTTGCGGATTGAAGTCGAGGCTCAGCATGCGGTCGCTTTCCAGCCAGAACCCGGTCTCTACGTTTTGGTAGGGGAGGGTGATGTAATAATTGGTGATGTCATTATTGGTCCATGCGTTGTTTTCCCCTCCGGCGTTTTGGACAGGCGTGTCATAGTCGGGGATATTTACCGAACCGCTGAACATCAGGTGTTCGAACAAATGGGCAAAGCCTGTATGTTCGGGGGACTCGTCGCGCGCGCCTACATCGTACAGGATATTGAGCGCCACCATTTGGGTGGAATTATCCTCATTGTGCACAATGCGCAGCCCGTTGCCCAGTGTATAATGGTTTACCTTTATCATATAAATGAAGAATTAAGAATGAAGAATGAAGAATTTTCCATGCGGGCGAAGCGATTCTTCATTGGCTTACGCCGAACGTTGTTTCTTCATTCCTCATTCTTCATTAATTAATAATGCTTGCTTTCAGGATACGGATGTTCTGTACCGGGCGGTCTGCCTTGCCGGTCTTGGCTCCTTCGATTTGCGAAACTACATCCATGCCGTCTACTACCTCGCCGAATACGGTATAGCCTCCGTCCAGATGAGGCGCCCCGCCGATGGTGGTATAAGCCTGGACTTGTTGCGGCGTGAACCTCAAGGGGCCTTCTTGTTTGAGTTGCGCTTTCGCCTGCGCTTCCAGTGTGTCTTGCAAGGCGAGAAGTCCGGCGGTATCGTCGGCTTTGCGCATTTTATAGATGTCTTTCATGTGCTGGCGTGCCAGGTTCTGGAAAATGGTGTCGAGGCGTGCCTGGTTGACATCGTTTTCGATGTTGATGAGTTGCGCTTCGCTGAACACGTTTCCTGTCACGATGTAGAACTGGCATCCCGACGAAGCCCGTTCGGGATTGACATTGTCCGGCTTGCGTGCCGCGGCGAGCGCTCCCCGCTTATGGTAGAGGGAGGGGACGAATTCGGCGGGGACGGTATAGCCCACATCGCCGCTTCCCAACATGGCGGTATCGCTGGCGGTCTTGCTTTCCGGGTCGCCTGCCTGAATCATGAAATGTTTGATGACGCGGTGGAACAGGGTGCTGTCATACGCGCCTTCTTTCACCAGCTTGATAAAGTTGTCCCGGTGCTTCGGGGTTTCGTCGTATAGCTTTACGGTAATGTCGCCCAAAGTCGTTTCCAGGCGGACCAAGGTTTCGTTTGTCATGGAGTACTTCTTTTTATGATTGCCCGTGCAGGCAAGGCAGCAGGCTATCAGGGTTAGTAAAATAATTGTTTTTCTCATGTCTGGGGATAATTTATCTTGCAAAGGTAAGAAAAGTGGCATGAACCGTCAAAAAAAATGTTGGGAAATACAGGGAATATCGTAACTTTGCTTTGTAAATCCTTAAATGAGAGAAAACTTATGAAGGCAACGGATTTGAAAAGGCTTTTGGATAAAGGGAAGCGTAACGTGCTTATTCCTTGTTTCTTATCGTGTTTTTTGTGGGCGGGCGCATGCTTGTGCATGGCAGAGACGGAAGGCAATTTGTATCTGACCCCGCAACGGTTGTTCCATATCTCCCGGAGCATCAACCGTAACCTGGTGTGTTACGATGTGAACCTGGTCGGCGGGAAGCTGGATAAGGAAAAGCCTCTGTCCGTGTATTGGGTGAACCGGGAAGAGCGGATGGGAGAAAAGAACGGATTGAACTTTTTCCAGCGCAAGATGGTGTATGGCTATAAGGTGGTGGAGGAAGGGGAGAATAGCTGTACGGTCACGCTGACCGCCTATTCGGGGAAGAAGTTTCTGATTTGCCGGCGGGGAGAGCGTTACGTATGCGAGACTACGATTGACGGCAAGAAGGCGGTTCTGAAATACTTGTATGTGAAGGTAAGCGAGCACAATCCGATGGGAGTGGATTATGTAGAGCTTCACGGGGAAACTCTTTCTTCGAAGGAGGAAGTGGTGGAACGGATAACGGATTGAGGGCTATGCACGATGCTTGCGGTTTCGTGCTTGGTTCCTGCTGGCTGAAACTGGAGTTTTAGCGCATTAAAACTTTAGTTTCAGTGCATTGAAACTAAAGTTTCAGTATATCTAAACTTCTTTGAAACTACGTTGCGTTCTGTTTTTCATTTGCCTTCTTTATGTAAAGGAGCTATAAAACAAGCCGGTATCACCTGATAGCATTCAGGAGAGATACCGGCTTGAATGAATATTAGTGTGGCTTGATTATTCGGTGAGACTCAAGATTTGAGCTTCCTGCTGAGGCACATAGTCGTTCTGGAAGAAGCGGCTTGCGCGGAGCAGGTGGCGCCAGATGCTGACCAGTTCTTGCGTTTCCTGCAAGATGTTGAGGTAAACCATGGCGGCTTTCAGGCTTGTGTTGTCGGTCTCTTGCAGGCGGTTCATCTGTGCCTTGCGCAGAGCCGAAATCTTGTTCTTCAACGCGTCGCCTTTCACCAGAATATCGTCGGCATCGGCATAGTTGTTGTTCTCGATGTCGGCACGTGTGTTTTCCATCAGCTTGCACAATTCCTCGCGGATGGGCAGGAAGTCGGCTATGCTTTCTTTCGAGATGGGGTTGAAGTTATTGTCCACGTGTTCCTTGCACGGCTCGCAGATACGTTTCAAGCAGTAGAGCATCTGTTCGCAACTGTTGCTTCCGAGGTGGAACCACGTGTTCTTTTCGATGGCAAGTGCAATCGGGATGCGGCGCAGGCCGAGGATTTCCTTGCGGCGGCGTTTCTTCAGCATCTTGCGTTTTTCTTCCGCCGAGTTCAGCCCCTTCTTCAAGCTCTTCAAGTCTTCGTTGATAAAGCCGTCGGTCACCTGTACGTAGGTCTTTTCGGTATAGTCGATGTAGTCGGACAAGGTCTCACGCACGTGCTGGCGGAGCAGGGTGAGGATTTCGTTCTTGTCTTTGGATGCCATCATGCGCTTGAAGATATCGTCTTGCTTTTCCGCCTTTTGCTTTTCGCTGAACTTGATGTTGCTGCGCACCAGCAGGAACACGGCTACGCAGATGAAGATGAACATGCCTACGAAGCTGGTGTAGTACATCAGGACGGTGACGATGGCACAAATGGTGAAGGCTACGAATGCGGTGATGAACCACCCGCCGATGACGGAGAACATGCCGGTGATGCGGTAAACGGCGCTTTCGCGTCCCCATGCACGGTCGGCAAGTGAAGAGCCCATGGCTACGATAAAGGTCACATACGTTGTGGAGAGGGGCAATTTCATCGTGGTACCGATGATGATGAGCAAGCCCGAAAGGACGAGGTTGACCGAAGCGCGCACCATGTCGAAAGCGGCTCCGTTTGCCAGAATCACTTCGTCTTTATTGAAGCGGCTATCAATCCACTTGCGCACATTGGCAGGGATGACACGCACCAAAAATTCATTCGTTGCCGTAGCGCGGCGCACGATGGTTCTTGCCAGGGCAGACGAGCCGAACATTTCATCGCCTTCTTCCTGGCGGGAGAGGTCGACCGAAGTCTTGATGACGTTTTGCGCCTTTTTAGAAGTAGCCAGCGCGTAGACCATGACCAGGCCCGAAAGGAAGAGGAATATCATGGGGGTCTTGGCGGATGACATCAGCGAGCTCATCATGAAGTCGTGGATGCCTGTCCCGTTGGCATTCGCCACATAGTCCATATACGAAGAATAGCCGGCGAGGGGCACACCGATGAAGTTCACCAAGTCGTTGCCCGCAAAAGCAAGCGCCAGCGAGAATGTTCCTAACAAGACAATGATGCGGAACACGTTCACCTTGCACCAGTGCAATACTTGCATCAGCAGGGTGAAGAAGATGAAACAGCCCAAAATCAATAGCGAATTATGGTCGCTGATCCATGTCAGCGTGTCGGGAGATATATAAGGTGAGCTTTTCAGTCCTTGCAGCAGGATGAAGTAGGCGAGTGCCGTTGTAGAGAGGCCTCCGAAGATGCCGATGGTCCACGAGAGGTTTTTCTTGTAATTGAAGCTGAAGATGAGGCGGGAGATGTATTGCACGACCGTACCGGCTATGAACGCAATCGCTACGGAGAGGAAAATCGCCATGATGACCGAGAAGGCTTTTTCGGTGTTCATCATGTCGCCTAATGAATACATGCCTGTTTCATCGCCTAAGATTTTCAGTATTGCCAGGATAAATGTACCTCCCAGAAGTTCGAAGACCATGGATACCGTGGTAGAGGTAGGAAGCCCGAGGGTGTTGAACACATCGAGCAGCACCACGTCGGTGACCATCACCGCCAGCAAGATGCACATGATTTCGTAAAAACTGAAGTTGGACGGTTGGAAGATGCCGTGTCTGGCGATGTCCATCATGCCATTACTCATAATGGCTCCTAAGAAGACTCCTGCGGCTGCTACAATAATGATTGTGCGGAACTTGGCGACTTTTGCGCCTACAGCCGAATTCATAAAGTTCACGGCGTCGTTGCTGACACCCACCAGCAAGTCGAACACTGCCAGCATGAAAAGGAATATCACAATTCCTAAATAAACAGTTTCCATATTGTTGCTTTAATATTTCAGGCGCAAAAGTAGGGAAAAATCAATTAATACATATTACAAACGTGTTACAAAATAAAAGAAAGATAATTTCACGCCCGGTTAGTATGTTTATAAACAGATATTTTGTAACTTTGCGCCCAAGCATAATATTATTAACTTTTAAAGCCATATAGCTATGTCAGAAACGAAGAAAATAAAGACAGCATTGGTTTCCGTTTACCACAAAGACGGTTTGGATGAGATTATCCGTATGCTGGCGGAAGATGGAGTAGAGTTCTTGTCTACCGGCGGCACGCGTCATTTTATAGAAGATTTGGGTTATAAGTGCCATGCAGTAGAAGACTTGACCGGTTATCCTTCGATTTTGGGCGGCCGTGTGAAAACCCTTCACCCGAAAGTGTTCGGAGGCATCCTGTGCCGCCGTGCGCTGGAAGAAGACCAGAATCAGGTGAAGCAATATGAGATTCCGGAAATCGACTTGGTGATTGTCGACCTGTATCCGTTCGAAGACACGGTTGCTTCGGGTGCCGGCGAACAGGATATTATCGAAAAAATCGATATAGGCGGCATCTCTTTAATCCGTGCGGCTGCAAAGAATTTCAATGATGTCGTAATTGTGGCAAGCAAGGCTCAATACGGCACGTTGCTCGATATATTAAAGGAGAGAGGAGCAGCCACTACCCGCGAAGAACGCCGCCGGTTGGCGTGTGAAGCCTTTGGCGTATCTTCTTCTTACGATACGGCTATCCATAATTGGTTTGCGGGCAAATGATGCGTCAATTGTCAATGGTTAATTGTCAATTATTAATTTTGGAATCATGGGATTGTTTTCTTTTACACAAGAAATAGCGATGGACCTTGGTACGGCAAATACCATTATCCTGAGCAATGATAAGATTGTGGTGGATGAACCTTCGGTAGTTGCGTTAGACCGCCGTACGGATAAGATGATTGCTGTAGGCGAACGGGCTAAGATGATGTACGAAAAGGAAAATCCGAATATCCGTACCGTGCGGCCGTTGCGTGATGGGGTCATCGCGGACTTTAATGCTTGTGAACAGATGATGCGCGGATTGATTAAAAAGGTGAATCCGGGACGCCGTTTGTTTACGCCTTCGCTCCGTATGGTGATTGGCGTGCCTTCGGGCTCGACCGAGGTGGAATTGCGTGCGGTGCGTGATAGCGCCGAGCATGCCGGAGGGCGCGATGTGTATCTGATATTCGAGCCGATGGCGGCTGCTATCGGTATCGGGCTGGATGTGGAAGCTCCGGAAGGCAATATGATTGTAGATATAGGCGGAGGGTCGACTGAGATTGCCGTCATTTCATTGGGCGGCATTGTCTCGAACAATTCCATTCGTATCGCAGGCGATGACTTGACGGCTGATATTCAGGAGTATATGAGCCGCCAGCACAATGTGAAAGTGAGCGAGCGTATGGCGGAACGTATCAAGATTCATGTAGGCGCTGCTTTGACCGACTTGGGCGATGATGCACCCGAAGACTATATCGTGCGTGGGCCGAACCGCATTACGGCATTGCCGATGGAAGTGCCTGTATGCTATCAGGAAATTGCGCATTGCCTGGAGAAGAGCATAGCCAAGATTGAGACAGCGGTGCTGAATGCATTGGAGAATACGCCTCCCGAACTGTATGCGGACATTGTGAGCAATGGCATTTATTTGGCTGGCGGGGGAGCATTGCTTCGCGGATTGGATAAACGGTTGACGGATAAAATCAACATCCCGTTCCATATAGCGGAAGATCCTCTGTTGAGTGTGGCGAAAGGCACGGGAATCGCGTTGAAGAATGTAGACCGTTTTTCGTTCCTGATGCGGTAAAGGATATGCGGAACCTGCTGAACTTTTTATTGAAATATGATTACTGGCTGCTTTTTATTTTCTTGGAAGCAGTCAGTTTCACTTTATTGTTCCGTTTCAATCATTATCAGGGAAGCGTATTCTTTACTTCTGCCAATCGTGTGGTCGGTTATGTGGACGAAATGGTTTATGAAGTGTCGTCCTATTTTGGCTTGCGCTCTGTAAATCGGAAACTGGTAGACCGTAACGTTGCTTTAGAACTGGAAGTGAAGCGTTTGAAGGAAGCCCTGAAAGAGCGTGAAACAGATACGCTTCTTATCCGGCAAATGCAACGCGATGCATTGAGGGATTACCTTGTGGTTCCGGCGCAGGTCGTAAATAACAGCATCACGCGAAGCAATAATTTCATAACGATAGATAAAGGCATGTCCGACAGTATCCATGCGGAAATGGGTGTATTGAACGGCAATAGCATTGTAGGCATTGTTTATCAGGCATCGGCACATTATGCATTGGTGCTTCCCCTGCTGAATTCAAGAAGCAACATTAGTTGCAAGATACAGCGTACGGATTATTTTGGCGTATTGAAATGGGACGGAGGCTCTTCGCAATATGCCTGGTTGCAGGATATTCCCCGCCATTCGGAATTTACGTTGGGCGATACCATTGTAACGAGCGGGCATAGCGCTGTGTTTCCGGAAGGCATTCCGGTGGGTATAGTGGATGACCGGAAAGACAGTCAGGACGGGTTGTCTTATCTTTTGAAAGTACGTTTGCTGACGGATTTTGCGCGGTTGACCGATGTGAGTGTCATCCGCTACAACGGAAGGGCGGAGCAGGCCGCGCTGGAAGATAGTATTCATTAAAAATAATAAAGGGAAGCATCCTATGGTTCAGACTTTGCATCGTATTGTGTGGTTTGTGGTGTTAATCTTGGTTCAGACGGAGATTCTGAATCATGTACATATCATGGGCTATGCTACTCCGGTTGTTTTTATCTATTATATTCTGGTTCTCAATTCGGAGACTCCCCGCAAGTCTTTATTGCTGCAAGCCTTTTTATTGGGGCTTTGTGTGGATGTTTTTGGCAATACGCCGGGCATGTATGCGGCGGCAAGCACCTTTTTGGCTTTTTTCCGGCGTCCTTTGTTACAGGCGCAGATGTTGCGTGAAACTACAGACGATTATGAGCCCGGCATTCAAAGCATGGGCTTCGGCTCTTTCTTGCGCTATGTGGCGAGTGCGGTGCTTGCATTTATGGTTGTGGTAAGGGTGATTGACGCTTTTAGTTTCTTTCACTGGGTAGAACTGTTGCTTCGGATTGTGACAGATACGTTTATGACGGTGGTTTGCATCATGGGGATAGACGTAATGAGGAGGAAGAGATAGTGGACCGGAATTATCAGTTGGTAAAAAGGAAGTATGTGATTGGCGGGGCAGTACTGGCGGTAGTCCTTCTTTTCATCATGCGTTTGTTTGCCTTGCAGATTCTAAGCGATGATTATAAAAAGAATGCCGACAGCAATGCGTTGTTGCGGAGGGTGCAATATCCCAGCCGTGGAGTCATGTACGACCGTACGGACAAGTTATTGGTTTATAACCAGCCCGCATACGATATTACGGTCATCATGAAAGAGATAACCCGCCTTGATACAGCCGATTTGTGCCGTACGTTAAAGCTTACGCCTGAGTTTGTAAGGCGCAGGTTCAAGGACTTGAAGAACAGGAAACTGAATCCCGGATACTCTCCTTATACCCATCAAGTATTCCTTACCCAGCTTTCGGCGGAGGATTGTGGCGTTTTTCAGGAAAAGATGTTCATGTTCCCCGGCTTTTACATCCAGCGCCGTACCATCCGGCAATATAGCTATCATGCGGGTGCGCATATCTTGGGAGATATTTCGGAGGTGTCTAAGGGCGATATAGAAAAGGATGAATATTATGAGCCGGGCGATTTTATCGGGAGCTTGGGCGTGGAGCGTTCATACGAAAAGCAATTGCGGGGCGAGAAAGGTGTGGAAATTTTGTTGCGTGATGCGCACGGACGCATTCAGGGGAATTATATGGACGGGAAGTTCGATAAGGCTCCCGTTCCGGGAAAGAACCTTACACTAAGCTTGGATATTGAACTTCAGATGCTGGGAGAACGGTTGCTGGAAGGGAAAATCGGAAGCATTGTGGCGATAGAACCTTCTACGGGAGAAGTGTTGTGCCTGGTATCTTCTCCTACGTACGACCCCAGTATGATGATTGGGCGAAACCGGGGGAAGAACCATCAGATGATGGCACGCGACCCTTGGAAACCCTTGCTCAACCGCGCGATAATGGGAACGTATCCGCCTGGTTCCACTTTTAAGACAACGCAGGCTCTGACTTATTTGCAAGAAGGGATTATTACGCCGAATACAATGTATTCTTGTGTGAAAGGGTTTTCTTTCCGTGGGCTTCATGTGGGATGCCATGCGCATCCGTCTCCTTTGCCGCTGATTCCGGCAATCGCAACCTCGTGTAACGGTTATTTTTGCTGGGGCTTATATCACATGATTGGGGCGCACCAAAAGTACGGGTCGGTACAGAAGGCCATGAATACATGGCGCGACTATATGGTGTCAATGGGATTTGGATATACATTGGGCATTGATTTGCCGGGAGAGAAGCGTGGGATGATACCGAATGCCCAGTTCTATGATAAAGCCTATCGGGGGTCGTGGAACGGATTGACTATTATCAGTATCGCCATAGGGCAGGGCGAGGTGACCGCTACGCCTTTGCAGATAGCTAATTTGGGCGCGACAATCGCTAACCGTGGGTATTTCATCACACCGCACGTCGTGAAAAAGATAGAAGGTGAGCAAATCGATTCGGTGTACCGTACCAAACGGTATACGAAGGTGGAGCCGGTGCATTACGAGGAGGTGGTGCAGGGGATGCGTGCGGCGGTATTGGGCGGGACATGCCGGATGGCGAACCTTCCTGACATAGAGGTCTGCGGGAAGACCGGAACGGCGCAGAACCATGGGAAAGACCATTCTGCTTTTATGGGATTTGCTCCCATGAACAATCCGAAAATAGCCATAGCCGTTTACGTGGAAAACGGAGGATGGGGAGCCACTTACGGAGTACCTATCGGGAGATTGATGATAGAGAAATACTTAACGGGAAAATTGACGGAAGCGGATGAAGCGTTGGCTTCCGATATTCAACACAGAAGAATTGATTATGGCTTACAAGAAAGATAGTGTATGGAAATCGGTGGACTGGTGGACCATTGCGCTTTATCTGGTGCTTGTGGTTTGCGGGTGGTTCAGCGTGTGCGGAGCAAGCTATGATTATGGCGACCCCGACTTCTTCGATTTAGGAACCCGTGCCGGAAAGCAATTGATGTGGATTGGATGTTCGCTGGTATTGGGGTTTGTCTTATTGATGTTGGAAGACCGGCTTTACGATACCTATGCTTATTTGATTTATGGCATTTTGCTCTTGTTGTTGTTCGGAACGATATTTAATCCGCATGAAATCAAGGGCTCTCGTTCATGGATTGTGTTGGGGCCTGTCAGCTTGCAACCGGCTGAGTTCGCTAAGTTTGCTACGGCGCTCGCGCTCGCCAAGTTTATGGGAGAATATACTTATTCGATTGAACGCGGACGTGATATGCTGCTTTCTTTGGTTATTATCCTGGTGCCCATGATACTTATTATCTGCCAGAAAGAGACCGGTTCGGCATTGGTTTACCTTGCGTTTTTTCTGGTGTTGTATCGGGAGGGGATGACCGGTTCGATTCTTTTTGCAGGGGTATGTTCGATTATTTATTTTATCGTAGGAATCCGGTTTGGAGATGATTTGATGTCGGACGGATATACTTCGTGGGGCGAGTTTTCCGTATTGGGATTGATAGTGGCTTTTTCAGGCTTGTTGGTCAATTCTTATTGCAAGGAAAGCCGGAAACCGGTTACGTATATCCTTTCCATAGGATTGGGAGTCACATTCTTAAGTTTGCTTTTTTCGCTTTATGTCATTCCTTTTAATGTGGTATATGTGCAGGTCGGTTTATGCGTAGCGTTGTGCATTTACTTGATATTTCTTGCTTTGCACGAGCGTGTCCGTAACTATTTTTATATCTTCCTTTTTGCCATAGGGTCGATAGGTTTCTTCCTTTCAGCAGATTATGTCTTCAATAATGTATTGGAGGCACACCAGCAAGTCCGGATTAAGGTTTTGCTGGGTATGGAAGACGACCCTACGGGAGCTGGGTATAATGTCAATCAAAGTAAGATTGCCATAGGGTCAGGAGGATTCTTGGGGAAAGGTTTCCTGAATGGTACGCAAACCAAGCTGAAATATGTGCCCGAACAGGATACCGATTTTATCTTTTGCACCGTAGGCGAGGAACAGGGATTTGTGGGGGCATCGACGGTCATTATCCTTTTTGCCGTGTTTATCTGGAGGCTGATTTATTTGGCTGAACGGCAATCCACACGTTTCGGGCGGGTGTACGGGTATAGTGTGCTGAGCATTTTCTTTTTTCATCTATTTGTCAATATCGGCATGGTGCTCGGCTTGACTCCGGTTATCGGCATTCCTTTGCCTTTCTTCAGTTATGGCGGCTCTTCGTTGTGGGGATTCACTATCTTGTTATTTGTCTTTTTGCGTATCGACGCTTCCCGTGAGCGATAGACGGATGCCCGCATCGGTAATGCCTTTCAGGCAAGGGGAAGCCATGAGGTGTACCAATTGCACCAACGTGTCGGCATGCGAAAGTGTAATTTTCCCGGCAGGGGCATGAAATTGGTACAAAGTGCTTGAGTTTCCTTCTCCATGCCATTTCCCCTTCCTGTCGGCAAGTTCCAGATGGAGGGTGTCGCAAGCCGGGGGGACGGAATGCGGACGGATAATGGCTATCCATAAATCACGGTAGGCATAGTTTTCTGTATGCCGCAATCCGATTTCCAGTTGATAGCAATGCTCTGTGAAAGTTGAGTCGGGGAGGACGAACGAAAGGGTGTCTTCCCGTTCCCAGCCCTGAGGCGATACGGTGCGGTATTGGTGATAGACGGTTGCATTGTTTTCGCATCCGGCTAAGAAGAAGAGCATTGCCATGATGAAAAGGGGAGTAAAGCGTTTCATGATTTCGTCTTTGTTTGATAGAGCCACGTAATGTTATTCTAAATTCTTCGTTTCCAATCGGATTCCATTCAATGAAGTATGCATGCAAATGAAGATATACTTACTTTGCCATTTCAGTTATCTTCGTGTGCTATAGCGGTTAACTGAAATGGCTGATGAAGTATATCTTCGTTTTCAGCTTGATGAATTGGCTGGATGCGGACATTCATCAAGCTGAAATTTAATTGGTCTTTATATTTGTGGCCGATGAGGCGTCTCCTTCTTCATTTCCTTTCGGGCGCCGGTTATTCCGGTTTCGGTTGTTGTGCCGGTTTCCGTTGTTTTCCGCTTTGCCCGAAGGCGGGTTCGGCGTGCTTGCTTTTGCTACCATCGGGAGTTTTTTCGATGCCGGTTGTTTGGATACAGGTACCGGAAGCTTGGCATTGGCTTGCTTCTGAGCTTCGTTTCCTTTGTGCTCTGTACGTTCACCTTTGTTCTTAGCCTTTTTGCTGGATTGGGCAGAAGCTTGAGGAGCCGTGGATGTAGCGTTCCCGTTTGCATTGGATTTGGGCTCGGCATTGTTTCTTGCCTGAGCTTCCGGGTTATTGTTGTTCCGGTTTTCTCCTCCTTTTTTCTTCTTTTTCTTGTTTTTGCTCTTATCGAAGCGGGTTACGCTTTCCTGCTCCAGCAAGTCTTTCGATTTCGTTGAATCGGTGCTTCCTTCATCAGAAAGTTTGGCAGGTTTTTCTCCTTGCTTGTTCTTGTTGATGATTTCGAAAGCACGCTTTGCCGGGATAGTCACTTCATTGGCAAGGAAATTTTTGTCGGTCGAGTAGGTGATGGTTCCTTCCAGAATGTCTGCTTTGAAATAATAATAGGTGGCATCTGCGGTTTCCAGTGTGATTTCCTTACTGGGCAGGCGCTTTTGGCATTCCACGTAGGCATCCACTTCATAGTTGAGGCAACATTTAAGTTTGGCGCATTGTCCTGCCAGCTTTTGCGGATTGAGCGAAATGTCCTGATAGCGTGCGGCACTGGTCGATACCGAAACGAAGTTGGTCATCCACGTGGCACAACATAATTCCCGTCCGCATGGACCGATCCCTCCGATGCGTCCGGCTTCTTGGCGTGCCCCGATTTGTTTCATCTCGATACGCACGCGGAACGCTTCTGCCAGTACCTTAATCAGCTGGCGGAAGTCCACACGTTCATCGGCGATGTAATAGAAAATGGCCTTGTTCCCGTCTCCTTGGTATTCCACGTCACCGATTTTCATTTGCAAGCCCAATTGCAGGGCGATTTGGCGCGAGCGTATCATGGTATCGTGTTCGCGGCTTTTGGCTTCGTGGTATTTTTCCATATCAACGGCTTTGGCTTTCCGGTACACACGGCGTATTTCGGCATCGGGTTTGATGTTGGCTTTACGCATCTGGAGGGGTACCAGGCGTCCGGTTAACGTTACGGTTCCGATGTCGTGTCCCGGACTGGCTTCTACCGCTACGATGTCTCCTTTTTCCAATTTCAGGTGGTTGCTGTTCTTGTAATATCCTTTTCGGGTGTTTTTGAACTGCACTTCCACCATATCTTCCATTTCGGCATTGCCCGGCACATCTGCCAGCCAGTCGTAGGTGTTCAGCTTGTTATCTTGTTTTCCGCAGCCCTTGCAACTGAGCGAGCCGCTTCCGTTTTTCAATATAAATTTATTCTCCATATAAGTATTCTTTTGGACTCTTAAGTTCTGGTTGTGTTCCAATTGGCAAACTTAAAAGCCGATTTCTTATTTTTTTACTAACCATACAATAATCTTCAGTACGAAATCGAAGAAGACGAACTTCGGGTTCGCGTTTTGTTCGATATGCCGGATGGCTTCCTGCAATTCCGTGCTGATGCCTATTACATTCCGCTCGTTGATGAACGGGGCAAAACGTGTGGTGAATTGTTTTTCTTCACGTGCCATGTAGTTCATTTCCGGATGCCGGAAGTTAGAGATAAAACTTTCGCGTACCATGTGTTCGCAATAGTTCAGGAAATTTTTCTGGCGTTCGCGCCCCATGGCGGCAACCTGCTCGCTCCATCCTTTCAGCTCTTTCAGCTTCCGGGCGTATGCCAGGCGCATGAGCGAGGTGAACAGGTCGAAATACATCCGGTGTTCTTCGCCCAAATGGATATTCTCGATAGCCGTGATGACGCTCCCTTCTGAGAGGTGGGCTATTTCACGGCTGTCCTCAGGCGTGAGCATATAACGCGAGGAGAGCATTGAGGCGATATCCGTTTCGTGCAGGGGCGGGAGGCGGAACCGTTGCATGCGGCTTGTCAGGGTAGGCATCAGCGTGTCGGGCGCTTCGCTTACCAGCATGAATACCGTCTGGGCAGGAGGCTCTTCCAAGAGCTTGAGCAGCTTGTTCCCGCATTCGGCGTTCATCTTTTCCGGAAGCCAGACTATCATGATTTTATATCCTCCGCGCGATGATTTCAGGGAAAGGGCACGCTGGATTTCATCGCTTTCGCTCACGAATATTTGGGCTTGCTGGTTCTCGGTGCCGATGCGTGCCAGCCATTGGTGGAACGTGAAGTAAGGCGTGTCCAGCAATTGTTGCCTCCACTCGTTCAGGAAATCCGCCGATACCGTGTCACGCCCGCTTTTGCGCTTGATGACCGGAAAGGCGAAATGCACGTCGGGATGAGCATATTTGTTCATCATTTGGCACGAAGGGCATTTTCCGCACGCATCCTCCTCGCCGGGATTTTCGCAGGTGAGGTATCTTGCCAGCGCTAATGCCAACGGAAGTTTCCCGCTTCCCGAAGGTCCGCAAAAAAGCATGGCGTGAGGGACGCGCCTTTCATGCGCCAACGTCAGGAGATGTTGTTTCGCTTCGTTCTGCCCTATGATGTCCTTGATGTACATAGTTAATAAATGGCTTTTGCTACACGGCTTACGCTCTGTGCCGCTCCTACGGTATAGAAATGGATGCTGGGTACGCCGTGTGCCATCAGTTCGCGGCATTGGCTGATGCACCATTCCACGCCTACTTCGGCGGCTTCGGCATCGGTCTTGCATTTCATCGCTTCCGATACCAGTTCCTGAGGCAGGTCGACCTTGAATGTCTTCGGAATCACCGAGAGTTGGGAAAGCTTGCCGAAAGGCTTGATGCCGGGGATGATGGGCACGTTGATGCCTTCTGCACGGAGCCTGTCCACGAAGGCGAAATATTTCTGGTTATCATAGAAAAGCTGGGTCACGGCATATTGCGCTCCCGTTTCTATCTTTTTCTTCAGCCAGTAAATGTCTTGTTCCATGTTCGGCGCTTCTTCGTGCTTCTCGGGGTAACATGCCACGCCGTATCCGAAGGGGTGTACGGGTTGTTTGATGGGCGAGCCGTCGACGAAAATGCCTTGGTTGAAGTCGTTTATCTGTGCTTCCAGTTCGATGGCATGGCTGTATCCGCCTTCCTCGGGGGTAAATGCCGACTGGTGTTTCGCCTTGTCTCCGCGGAGGACCAGCAGGTCGGTGATGCCTAAGAATTGCAGGTCGAGCAGCATGTACTCGATGTCTTCGCGTGTGAACCCGCTGCACAATACGTGGGGTACTACGGGAATGCCGTACTTGTTTTGGATAGCGGCGGCTACGGCTACCGTACCCGGACGCCGGCGGATGCGTTTCCGTTCGAACAATCCGTTCCCCAGCTCGGTATAGACGTATTCGCTCCGGTGGGTGGTGATGTTGATATATTTCGGATCAAATTCGCGGAGCAGGTCGATGGTTTCATACACTTTCTCGATGCCTGTTCCCTTTAAGGGGGGGAGGATTTCGAACGAGAAAGCGGTCTTCTCCGATGCTTTGATTAATTCAATTACTTTCATTTTTATTCCTGTTATCGTACGATGTGATTTCCAAAGGCAAATATAGTGGATTTTATTCGTTTCACAATGGATTTGGAGGTTCCCAATGTAAAAATCTGTTATAGCCGGGAGTTTTTGAGGTGAACGGTCCGTTTGTAAATGCATATAGCTCCGTGCGCGCACGGAGCTATATGCATCTGGTTATTCAATTGCTTGCGTCTGCCGGAGGTGTTAGCTTTCCGGTTTGATGGGCTTGTATTCAGGAACGAGTGCTTTCATGATAATCCATCCGATGAGGTATGCCACCGAGCAGATGCAGAAGATGATGAAATATCCTGCCGGCTTTCCCGTAAAGCCCATAAAGGCGAGCTGAGTGTTGGCGGCATAGTCGAACAGGACGCCCGAACCCATATTGATGAGCGAGGAGCCGATGCCTCCCGCCATGCCTCCGAAGCCGATGATAGTGGCGATGGCGTTTTGCGGGAACATGTCGCTCACGGTGCAATAGATGTTGGACGACCAGGCCTGGTGTGCCGCTCCGGCTATGCCTATGATGATAATGGGGTACCAGTACGAGTAAGCTCCCAAAGGTTGCGCCAAAAGGGTAAGAATGGGGAAGAAGGCGAAGATGAGCATGGCGCGCATACGTCCCTTATAGGGGTTCATTCCTTTCTTTTCCACGAAATAGGTGGGAAGCCAGCCTCCGATGATGGAGAGCATCGTGATGGCATAGAGGACGAAGATGAGCAATTGTGCCATCGGGGCGTTAGAGGGCAGGTGGTAGACATCGCTCAGGTAGGCGGGGGTCCAGAACAGGAAGAACCACCAGATGCCGTCGGTCAGGAATTTGCCCACGGCGAATGCCCATGCCTGTTTGTAGCGGATGCATTGCAGGAAAGACATCTTGGGCAGGTTTTCTCCCTCTGAGGAGGCTTGTGGCTCTTCTTCTTCTTCATTTTGTTCGATGTATGCCAGCTCGGCTTCGTTCACCCAACGGCTTTCGCGCGGGCGTTTGTAGAGGAATACCCAGAAGCCCATCCATACGAAGCCTAACGCACCGATGATGACGAATGCCATTTCCCAACCGTTTCCTACGCCTAAATCGCGGAAATAGCTTGCCAGGGTAGGGATGCTGACCGGGGCGACAAGTGCGCCGATTGCCGCTCCGCTATTGTAGATGCTGGTGGGGAAAGCACGGTCTTTCTTCGGGAAATACTCGGCGGCTACTTTTGCCGCTACGGGGAAATTGCCCGCCTCGCCAATGGCAAGGATACACCGTGCGGCGATGAAGAAATAGACGCTTATGGTAGCGATGCTTAATGCCAGGGCTGAGCCTGCTTCGGCTTGCTTTAACGCTTCTACGTTGTCCACGCCTACCCACCATTCGGTGGCGATGCCGCAAAGGGCATGGAGGCAGGCGCCTAATGACCAGATTCCGATTGTCCAGAGGTATCCTTTGCGTGTGCCCATCCAGTCGATGACCCGTCCGGCAAAAAGCATTCCGGCGGCATAGACGATGGCGAATACGCCGGCTATGAACCCGTAATCGGTATCGGTCCAGTGGAATTCAGGTGCGATGAAGTCTTTCCATGTGAGCGAGAGGACTTGCCGGTCCATGTAGTTGATGGTGGTTGCCATAAAAAGCATAAAACAGATGGTCCAGCGGAAGTTGGTCATCTTGATAGGTTGTGTTTTCATGATGGTCTGTGTTTTTTATTTAATATGCCGCGCGATACTTTCCTTCTTCTCTGTCTTCCAGAATATTAAGGTAGGATGCATAGCGTGATTCGCTGATGTAATGGTTCTCTACGGCTTCGCGTACGGCGCAGCCCGGTTCGTGCCGGTGGGTGCAGTTTCCGTACTTGCAATGCGCGGAGAATTCGAAAATCTCTTTGAAGTAATGGCTCACTTCTTCGTCTTTCATGTCGAAGGTGCCGAATCCTTTGATGCCCGGTGTGTCGATGATATATCCTTCGCCTTCTACGGGGAACATTTCAGAAAAAGTCGTGGTGTGCATGCCTTTGTTATGGGCTGTGGATATTTCTCCGGTTTTCAGGTGTGCTTCGGGCAGGATGGCATTGATAAGCGTTGATTTCCCTACGCCCGAATGCCCTGAAAAGAGGGTGATTTTCCCTTTCAGTTCTTCCTTTATTTCATTGATTCCTTCATTATTGAGGGCAGAAATGCGGAAGCAAGGATATCCGATATGGGTGTAAAGGTGAATAAGCCCTTCCAAATAGCGCAATTCGTCTTCTGAATAAAGGTCGGTCTTGTTGAATACCAGTGCTACCGGCACCCGATAGGCTTCGGCGGAAGCCAAGAAACGGTCGATAAAGATAGTGGAGGTTTCGGGATAATTGACGGTCACCACCAGCATGCACAGGTCGAGGTTGGCTGCAATGATATGCGATTGCTTGGAGAGGTTCGAAGCCCGGCGTATGATGTAGTTCTTGCGGTCTTCTATTTCGGTGATGAAGGCGGTCCCTTCGGGGTTCAAGGCGATTTGCACACGGTCGCCCACCGCAATGGGATTGGTGCTGCGTATTCCTTTCAGGCGGAAGTTCCCTTTTATCTTGCATTCAATCTGCTTCCCGTCTTCGGTCTTTACCACATACCAGCTTCCTGTGTTCTTGATGACTAATCCTTTTTCCAACGCTTTTTGTTTTAGTTGACAAGGTATGAGTTGACAAGTTGACAAGGTTTTAGGTGCTTTGGGGTATTCTAAGCCTTGTCAACCCGTCATCTCGTTTCCTTGTGTTATACAGTCATGATTTCTTTGTCTTTAGCGGCGAGCAAGTCATCGATTTGCTTGATATACTTGTCGTGCGTCTTTTGAAGCTTTGCTTCCGAATTCTTCTGCTCGTCTTCGGGCATACCGTCTTTTACGGCTTTCTTCAGGGCGTCGATGGCATCGCGCCGTGCGTTGCGTACGCTTACTTTAGCCGTTTCCCCTTCGCCTTTGCATTGTTTGGCGAGTTGTTTACGGCGCTCTTCTGTCAATGGAGGGATGCCGATGCGGATAATTTCGCCGTTGTTTTCGGGCATGATACCCAGGTCGGAGTCGATAATCGCTTTTTCGATGATGCGGAACATGCTCTTGTCCCACGGCTTGATGGCGATGCTCCGTGCGTCGGGGGTAGTGACCGCCGCTACATTATTAATAGGAACCATGCTTCCGTATGAATCTACACGGATGCCGTCAAGCAGACGTACATCGGCTTTTCCGGCGCGGATATGTGCCAAAGCATCTTCCAGATACATGATTGCCATATCCATTTTTTCTTCAGCGCTGCTGAGGATAGTTTTAGAATCTGCCATATTCTTGTTGCTTTTAAATATTTTGTCGATAAGTTTATGTGAACAAAAATAGGGGATTTTTTATTCTCTTGCAATAGTTTGTGAAGATTTTCGCTGGAAAGTGTGCAATCATCCGTCCTTTGACGCTTGTTTTCGGCTCCGCGGGCATGAACTTTGACGGATTATTCCAAAAAAAACGCCGAATATGTTTGTTTATGGAAAAATGTTACTATATTTGCGAACGACAAAACAATTATACATGAACCGGAACAATCTACATATCATTCTGATGTGTGCCACGGGGCGTATGTCCCTCTATACATCTGCCACTGGGATGACCCCTCGGGGTTGAGCGGTTGTATAATGGTGTTTCTACGTGATACACGCCTGTGGACGCAGGCATTTCTTCATTTTTATGATTCAATAATAAGTGTTTATAATTCATCGCACACAGATGAAACGGATTTTTTTAAGGGTTCATCGTGTGCCATCAATTAGTTTTATCGAACAATCGTATGAAAGTATTGAAATTCGGCGGAACGTCGGTAGGCTCCGTCAACAGCATGTTGAATGTAAAGAAAATAGTTGAGGCGATAGATGATAAGGTAATCGTAGTGGTTTCGGCGTTGGGAGGCATCACCGACAAGTTGATAAAGACTTCGAACATGGCGGCATCGGGCGATTCGGGATACGAGAAAGAGATGAAGGAAATCGTGAACCGCCACATCGAAATGGTTTATACGGTGATTCCTGCGGGCGAGAAACGGGAGTTGCTCCTCGATTGTGTGAATGAGCTGCTGAGCGAATTGAAGGATATCTTTCAAGGCATTTACCTGATACGCGACCTTTCGCCCAAGACCTCGTCGACCATCGTAAGCTATGGCGAGCGTTTGTCTTCCATCATCGTGGCTACGCTCATCGACGGGGCGCAATGGTTCGACTCCCGCCTGTTCATCAAGACGGAAAAGAAGCACAACAAGCATATCCTCGACTCGGAACTGACCAACCGTCTGGTGCGCGAGACCTTCCGTGAGATTCCGCGCGTATCGTTGGTGCCGGGCTTTATCTCGTCGGATAAGGATACGGGCGAGGTGACTAATCTGGGCAGGGGCGGTTCTGATTATACCGCTTCTATCATCGCCGCGGCGCTGGATGCTGATGTGCTGGAGATATGGACGGATGTGGACGGGTTTATGACCGCCGACCCGAGGGTCATCAGCACTGCTTACCCCATCACCGAGCTGAGCTATGTGGAGGCGATGGAGCTTTGCAACTTCGGCGCGAAGGTGGTTTATCCGCCTACTATCTATCCGGTGTGCCATAAGAATATACCTATATTAATAAAGAATACATTCAATCCTGATGCTCCGGGCACTATCGTGAAGCAGGAGGCAGACCATTCTTCGAAAGCCATCAAGGGCATTTCCTCTATCAACGACACGTGCCTCATTACGATGACCGGACTGGGTATGGTAGGCGTTATCGGCGTGAACTACCGCATTTTCAAGACCCTGGCGGAGAACGGTATCAGTGTGTTCCTCGTATCGCAGGCTTCTTCGGAAAACTCTACTTCTATCGGCGTGCGCAATGAAGATGCGGCACTTGCCTGCAAGGTGCTCGATGAAGAGTTCGCCAAGGAAATCGAAATGGGCGAAATCAGCCCGATGAAAGCCGAGGGAGGGCTTGCTACGGTAGCTATTGTGGGTGAAAACATGAAGCATACGCCGGGCATTGCCGGAAAGCTCTTCGGTACGCTGGGGCGGAACGGCATTAACGTGATAGCCTGTGCGCAAGGTGCGTCGGAGACCAATATCTCGTTTGTGGTAGAAGGCGGTTCGCTCCGCAAGACCTTGAATGTCATCCACGATTCGTTTTTTCTTTCCGAATATCAAGTGCTGAACCTTTTCATTTGCGGCATCGGTACGGTAGGACATAGCCTGATAGACCAGATACACAGCCAGCAGGAACGCTTGAAGCAGGAACGGGGGCTGAACCTGAAAATCGTGGGAATCGCCAACGGACACAAGGCAATGTTCACCCGTGCGGGAATCGACCTTGCCCATTACCGTGAGGAACTGGAAGAAAAGGGCATGCCTTCATCGGTGCAGGTATTGCACGATGAGATTATCGGGATGAATATCTTCAACTCGGTGTTTGTGGATTGTACAGCCAGCCCCGAAATCGCTTCCTTGTATAAGGATTTCCTGGGGCATAACATCTCGGTGGTGGCGGCGAATAAGATTGCGGCTTCTTCGGATTATGAGATTTATGCCGAACTGAAGCGCATAGCCCGCCATCGGGGCGTGAAGTTCCTCTTCGAGACCAATGTGGGAGCAGGGCTTCCGGTCATCAATACCATCAATGACTTGATTAACAGTGGAGACAAGATATTGAAAATCGAAGCCGTGTTGAGCGGTACGCTGAATTACATTTTCAATGAAATCAGTGCCGACGTGCCTTTGAGCCAGACCATCCGGAACGCGAAGGAGCAGGGGTATTCCGAACCCGACCCGCGCATCGACCTGAGCGGGACCGATGTGGTGCGCAAGCTGGTCATCCTGGCACGCGAGGCGGGATATTGCCTGAATCAGGAAGATGTGGAGAAACACTTGTTCATTCCCGACAGCTTCTTCGAAGGGTCGCTGGATGACTTCTGGCGCAAGATACCTTCGCTGGATGCCGATTTTGAGGCACGCCGAAAGGTGTTGGAGCGTGAAGGCAAGCGCTGGCGGTTCGTGGCACGCTTCGAAGGCGGAAAGGGAGTGGTAGAACTGGTAGAGGTAGACCGCCATCATCCGTTCTACGAACTGGCGGGAAGCAACAACATCATCTTGCTTACCACCGAGCGCTATAACGAATATCCGATGCTTATCCAAGGCTATGGAGCCGGTGCGAGCGTGACCGCCGCCGGAGTGTTTGCGGATATTATGAGCATTGCGAATATATAGTTGATAAGGTATAAGGTGACGGGTCACCTGGTATCTTGTCGCCTTAAAAAAGAAAAGCAACATGAAACATCTGATTATATTAGGAGACGGGATGGCGGATTGGGCTGTCCCCTCTCTGGGAAACAAGACTTTATTGCAATATGCCCATACGCCCTGCATGGATATGCTGGCACGCATGGGACGCACCGGAATGCTGAAGACCGTAGCCGACGGGTTTCATCCGGGAAGCGAGGTGGCGAACATGTCGGTAATGGGGTATGACCTGCCTACGGTGTACGAGGGACGCGGGGTGTTGGAAGCCGCCAGCATCGGAGTCGATTTGGAGCCGGATGATATGGCGATGCGCTGCAACCTGGTATGCATAGAGGGCGATATCCTGAAGAACCATTCGGCAGGGCACATCACCACCGAAGAAGCCGACGAGCTGATTCGTGCCTTGGAAGAACGCTTAGGCTCCGACCGTATCCATTTCTATACCGGCGTGCAATACCGGCATTTGCTGGTGGTGAAAGGCGGAAACAAACACGTGGCTTGCGTGCCTCCGCACGACATCCCGTTGCAGCCCTTCCGCCCGAATCTGGTGAAGGCGTTGGTTCCCGAAGCGCAAGAAACCGCCGATTTGCTGAACGGGCTGATTATGGCTTCGCAAGACTTGCTGGCTTCGCATCCGCTTAACCTGAAACGGATGAGCGAGGGCAAAGACCCGGCGAACAGCATCTGGCCCTGGAGCCCGGGCTATCGTCCGAACATGGCCCCTTTATCGGATAAATACCCCTCCATCCGCAAGGGCTCGGTGATTACGGCGGTCGACCTCATCCGGGGCATCGGACGCTATGCCGGACTCCGGTGCATCGATGTAGAGGGTGCCACGGGGCTTTATACCACCAATTACGAAGGCAAGGCACAAGCTGCCATCGATGCCCTGAAGACCGATGATTTCGTTTACCTGCACATCGAAGCAAGCGATGAGGCAGGACATGAGGGCGATGTAGACTTGAAGTTGAAGACCATCGAATATCTGGACCAGCGTGCCGTTAAACCCATTTGGGAAGCGGTAAAAGACTGGGACGAACCGGTGGCGATAGCCGTGCTTCCCGACCATCCGACCCCGTGCGAATTGCGTACGCATACCGCCGAGCCGATACCTTTCTTGATTTATTATCCGGGCATTGAGCCGGATGCGGTGCAGGCATACGATGAGGTGTCGTGCCGGGAAGGCGGATACGGCATGTTGGAAAAAGACGAGTTTATGAATTTATTTATGAATAGCTGAAACTTTCACCACAGATTATGAAATATTACAGTACCAATAAGCAGGCTTCCGACGCTACACTGGAAGAAGCCGTAGTGCGCGGACTGGCAGGTGACAAAGGGCTTTACATGCCCCGCGAAATCAAGCCTTTGCCCGCATCGTTTTACGATGAGATAGAAAACCTTTCGTTTCAGGAAATCGCTTACCGCGTGGCGGACGCTTTCTTCGGAGAAGATGTGCCGGCGGATGTCTTGAAGCAGATTGTATATGACACCTTGAGCTTTGATGCGCCGGTGGTGAAGGTGAAAGACAATATCTATTCGCTGGAGCTCTTCCACGGGCCTACGCTGGCGTTCAAGGACGTGGGCGGACGCTTTATGGCACGTCTCTTGGGCTATTTCATCCGCAAGGAAGGAAAGAAGCAGGTCAATGTGCTGGTAGCTACGTCGGGCGATACGGGAAGTGCCGTGGCAAACGGTTTCCTGGGTGTGGAAGGCATTCGTGTGTATGTGCTTTACCCGAAAGGGAAGGTGAGCGAGATACAGGAAAAGCAGTTCACCACGCTGGGGCAGAACATCACCGCCATTGAGGTGGACGGCACGTTCGACGATTGCCAGGCACTGGTGAAGAGCGCGTTTATGGACGAAGAGCTGAAGGCGCACATGCAGCTGACTTCTGCCAATTCCATCAATGTGGCGCGCTTCTTGCCTCAGGCTTTCTATTATTTTTACGCTTATGCCCAGATGAAGAAGCAGGGCAAGGCGGACAATCTGGTCATCTGCGTGCCCAGCGGGAACTTCGGAAACATTACGGCAGGGCTTTTCGGCAAGCGGATGGGGCTTCCGGTAAAACGCTTTATCGCCGCCAATAACCGCAATGATATTTTCTATCAATACTTGAAGACGGGTGTCTATACGCCGCGTCCTTCGGTAGCGACCATTGCCAATGCCATGGATGTGGGCGACCCCAGCAACTTCGCCCGTATCCTCGACTTATACGGAGGAAGCCACGAGGCTATCTCCGGCGAAATCAGTGGCGAGACTTATACCGATGAGCAGATTCGCGAAACCGTGCAGAAGGCTTACGAGGAAACCGGATACCTGCTCGACCCTCACGGGGCGTGCGGTTATCGTGCGCTGGCGGAAGGCTTGAAGCCGGGCGAAACGGGAGTGTTCCTCGAAACAGCCCATCCGGCAAAGTTCTTGCAGACGGTGGAAGCCATTATCGGAACCAAGGTGGATATCCCCGAAAAGCTTCAGGCGTTTATGCGCGGCACGAAGCAAAGCGTCCCGATGCCGAAAGACTTCGCTTCATTCAAGGCATACTTGATGAAACAGTAATGATACCTGTGTGGTATGGATTTTTATTACGCCGGATTACAAATCCGGCGTGACAAATATCATGTAGTAGAGACGTCACATTGTGGCGTCTCCACCGTCCGCAGGGGATACACTGCATGTTTCCCTACTTTTAACGTGGATGCCGAGACGCCACGATGTGACGTCTCTACTAAAAACAGGCGATAAACAAGAACTCAAAAACTCAATATATGATTATTATCGGAATAGCCGGAGGGACGGGCTCCGGGAAGACTACAGTAGTGAAAAGCATCATCGACAGCCTTCCGGCGGACGAGGTGGCATTGCTTCCGCTCGATTCGTATTACAAAGACAGCAGCCATGTGCCGGTAGAGGAGCGTCAGAACATCAATTTTGACCATCCGAACGCTTTCGACTGGGACTTGCTCTCGCGTCAGGTGGAGATGCTCAGGCAAGGGAAAGCCATCGAACAGCCGGTGTATTCGTACCTGACGTGCACGCGCCAGCGCGAGACCGTACACATCGAGCCGCGTAAGGTGGTGATTATCGAAGGCATCCTTGCCCTGAGCGACAGGAAGCTGTGCAGCCAGATGGACTTGAAAGTGTTTGTCGACGCCGATTCGGACGAGCGGCTGATACGGGTTATCCAGCGCGACGTCATCGAGCGCGGACGTACCGCCGAGGCGGTGATGGAACGCTATATGAAGGTGCTGAAACCCATGCATCAGGAGTTTATCGAGCCTGCCAAGCAATATGCCGACATCATCATCCCGCAGGGCGGGCATAACCGGAAAGCGATAGAGATTCTGAAGATGTATATCGAAAAAATCATCGGACGATGAAGCCGCTCGCCCTCTTCTGTATAGCGTGTGCCGTGCTGCTGGTTTCCTCCTGCATGGGGAAACGGGGTACGGTGGGCGGAGAGGCGGACACCGACCTGCCCGATATCCGCGAGCGGGGAGAGCTGACGGTGCTTACCGTCAACGGCTCTACCTCGTATTTCAATTACCGGGGCGAACCGATGGGGTTCCAGTACGAGCTGGCGCAGCAGTTCGTCCGTTCGTTGGGCTTGAAAATGAAGCTGAAGGTGGTGAACAATACCGCCGAGATGGTGCGCTGCCTGATTCGGGGGGAGGGCGACCTGATTGCTTACAACCTCGACATAACGCCCGCGTGGAAGGATAGCCTGATTTATTGCGGCGAAGAGAACATCACGCATCAGGTGATTGTGCAACGCCGGAGCCGGGACGGGCTGAAAGACGTGACCCAGCTGATAGACAAGGACGTGTATGTGAGCCCGGGAAAATATTACGACCGTCTGGTGCACCTCAACGAGGAACTGGGCGGAGGCATCCGCATCCATACGGCAGATGCCGACAGCGTTTCGGCGGAGGACTTGATTACGTGGGTGGAAGAGGGGAAAATAGACTATACGGTGGCTACCGACGAGGTGGCTAAAATCAACCGCACGTATTATCCCAACCTGGACATCAGCCTGGTCATCAGTTTCGACCAGCGCTCTTCGTGGGCGGTAAGGAAGACATCGCCCTTGCTTGCAGAGGCGGCGGACAAATGGCACCGCGAGAACATCAATTCTCCCGAGTTTAAGGCGAGCGCACGGCGGTATTTCGAACTGAACAAGCAGCCTGCGCATGGCTCTATCCTTTCGGTGAAAGACGGGAAAATCTCGCATTACGATGATTTGTTCCGCAAGTACGCCAAGGAAATCGGGTGGGACTGGCGCCTGCTGGCTTCGCTGGCTTATACCGAATCGAATTTCAATCCTAATGTCGTGTCGTGGGCAGGGGCGAAAGGACTGATGCAGCTAATGCCCGCCACGGCTCATGCCATGGGAATCCCCAAGGGGAAGGAGCAAGACCCCGAAGAAAGCATCAAGGGAGGCGTGAAATACATCGCCCAGCTTCAGAAACTGTTCCGCAAGGTGGCGGATAAGGACGAACAGGCAAAGTTCGTACTGGCGGCATACAATGCCGGGGCGGGCCACATCACCGATGCCATGGCATTGGCGAAGAAGTATGGGAAGAACCCTTACCTATGGGAGCACCACGTAGCCCACTACGTCTTGCTGAAGAGCAACGAGGAATATTATCAGGACCCTGTCTGCAAGAACGGCTATTTTCGGGGTACGGAGACCTATAATTTCGTGCGTGACGTCATCGGCCGTGCCGAGATGTATCAGGCGAAAATCAAGCGGTAATCCGCACGTTATGTAATCAGATTCACTTTTGCAAAGGTACAAAAAAGTTTTGGATTATGCAAGCGTCTTCGGGGGCGCGGCGCAGCTATATGCTACTCGTCCAGCATATAGTTGGAATGGTTTGTGCATATATATTCGCTTTTCTTACGTGTGGTTCATGCGGTGTGACAATTGTGACAACGTGACAATAACGTTTTTCGAAAATAAGCGTGACGTGTTAAAAAAAAAGTATATCTATATATTATATATATTTATATATAATATATAAATTTTAGTCACACATTTTCTTCGTGGGATGAAAAAATCATTTTTAGTTATTGTCACATTGTCACAATTGTCACAATTGTCACAATTGTCACACTCCTCGCACTCCTCTATTTGTGTATGTCGTTGATTTACAATGCACAATTCAAAAAAAGCCTGTTTTGTTAACAGATTTTTACACCTTAGCGATACCTGGTTTTTGGTTGTCTGGACAGAATGCTGTAACTTTGCATTTGTAATCAGTTTTTCACACATCGGGGGCAGATACCTTTTATCTGAATTGCTCTATGACTTTGTTTAGTTCGACTGCTCCCATGACGCCGCTTTGCCTCCACAGCTGTTTTCCGTTTTTGAAAATCAGGAGGGTAGGGACGGACTGCACGACATAGTGGCGCGCGATTTGCGGGTTCTTGTCGATGTCGATTTTTACAATCCGTATGTTGTCTCCCTGCATCTCTTTCAGTTGTTTCAGGACAGGAGCCATCGACTTACAGGGGGCGCACCATTCGGCATAAACGTCTACCAGTACGGGGACGGGCGATGAAATCAAGTCTGCAAATGTTTCCATGATGATTCGTTTTAATGATTCGATATATAGTGGTAACGCCCGAAAGGGGGAAATTGTTCGCAGGCAGGAATATATATTTACGATTTGACTATTTGCGAAGTACGATTTTAGCACATAAATTGTTTCTTGCGAAAGGCAGATGGAACACAGAGACACAAAGGCACAGAGCTTTATTTTTTTGAGGAATATAGTCCAAAGCAAAGTGCCGATTCTATGTACCTTGACTTTTCTATATTTATTCTCTGTGTCTCTGTGCCTCTGTGTTCTATTAAAGAAGCGTATTTCGTAAATACGGCGGCTTTCTTTTTATTTCTTTTCCGGGTTGTAGCGGGCGTTCAGTCCTTCTACGATTTCATCGGTGATGTTGAAAGCCGGGTCGGCATACAGCAGGTTGTCGAATCCGGTATTGCTGATAATCAGGCTGTAGCCTTTGTCTTTGTTGTATATTTTCAGGAACGAGTTGATAGAGTCGCGCAACTGCAGGCTGTTTTTCTGGTTTTCCATTTGCAGTTCGTTGGTCAGCTTTTCCTGCAACTGTTGCAAGTCGCGTTGTTTTTGGCTGATGCGCAGGTTTTCCTGTTCGGCGCGTTCACGGCTTGCGAAGCCGTTGTTTTCCAGTTTGCGTTGGAATTCGCGCATATCGTTGTCCAGGTCTTTGGCTTTTTCGTTGAGTGTGGTGCGGATGTTTTCCTCCTTCTGAATCATCAGTTCGTTCAGGTCGTTCCAGAAACGGTATTTGGTCAGCAGGGAATCGATTTCCACGTATGCGATTTTCATGCTTCCGGGTACGGTTGCCGTTACTTGTGAATTGTTGTTGTCGGCTGCTTTCTGGTCTGTACATTGAGCGAACATCAGCACGAAAGCCAATGCCATAAATCCATTCAGGATATGCTTCATCTTTTTCATAATGTTTTAAGTATCTTAATTATTAATTGTTTTCTTTTGCTTGCGTTTTTCCTGCTCTTTCCCGTTCGGCTATGGCATGCGGGTTAGGGCGCCTTGCCTCCCGGTCTTGCGACTGCACGCAACCGATGCCCTTTTCTCTTAACGCCTTGTTTCCGCTGACGTGCGTATTCGGAAACCGTCCGTTCTTTTTAAAGAGTAGCTTCACCGATAATAGTGCGATGCAGATAGCAACTATTAACACTGTAATCAGGATAGTCTTCAGCATTTCCATTAATTTTGTGGTGCAAAGATATACTTTTTGTTATCTAAACAGGACGTTTGCCCGGGAAAAAAGCGGGCAAACCCCTTGTTTGCTTGCGTTTTTAACTTATTTTTGCGGATGAATAGGAAATAAACATGATTATGGAGAAAAAAGATTTGAAACCTGCCGTTGTCTTCCGGTACTTCGAAGAGGTATGCGGGGTGCCCCGTCCTTCGAAGAAAGAAGAGAAAATCAGAGCGTATTTACTGGAGTTTGCCCGGAAGCATGACCTGTCTGTCAAGACGGACGAAGCCGGGAACGTATTGATAGCGAAACCTGCCACGCCGGGAATGGAAGGCCGGAAGGCGGTGATTCTGCAATCGCACATGGACATGGTGTGCGAAAAGAACAAAGACACGCAGCATGATTTCGACACCGACCCGATAGAGACTTACATAGACGGGGAATGGCTGCGGGCGAAGGGCACCACGCTGGGTGCCGATAACGGCATCGGGATTGCCGCTGAACTGGCGGTGCTGGCTTCGGACGATGTGGAGCACGGTCCCCTTCAGTGCTTGTTTACCGTGGACGAAGAGACGGGGCTGACCGGAGCTTTCGCCTTGAAGGAAGGGTTTATGGAGGGGGATATCCTCATCAACCTCGATTCGGAAGACGAAGGCGAACTGTTTATCGGATGTGCGGGAGGCGCGGGCACTACGGCTGTGTTCCCTTGTACGATGACGGCTGCCCCCGAAGGGTATTTCTTCTTCCGTGTAGCCGTGAAAGGGCTGACCGGAGGGCATTCGGGAGACGATATCAACAAGGGCCGTGCGAACGCCAACAAATTGCTGAACCGTTATCTGGTGCAGCTGATGCGTAAATACGATTTGCGCCTGTGCGAGATAGACGGAGGAAACCTGCACAACGCCATTCCGCGCGAGGCGCATGCCGTATGTGCCGTGCCGATGGCATGCAAGGAAGCGGTACGGGTGGATCTGAACGTGTACCTGGCAGAGGTGGAAAACGAGTATGCCGTGACCGAGCCGAACCTGCAGATGGAACTGGAGTCGGAAGCTCCGCGTGCCGAGGTGATGGATGCCGGGGAGATGAAACGTTTCCTGCTTTCGCTTTATGCCGTCCACAACGGGGTGTATGCCATGAGCCAGGATATTCCGGGGCTGGTGGAAACATCGTCGAACCTGGCTTCTGTAAAGCAGGCGGACGGATGCATCAAGGTGGTGACCAGCCAGCGCAGTTCCATCCTTTCTTCGCGCGTAGACATGTCGCAGATGGTGGGTGCCGCATTCGAGCTGGGCGGCGCTACGGTGGAGACGGGCGATGGTTATCCGGGCTGGAAGCCGAATCCGTCTTCGGAGATCTTGCAGGTTGCGGTGGAAAGCTACAAGCGTTTGTTCGGGACAGAGCCGAAGGTAAAAGCCATCCATGCGGGCTTGGAGTGCGGTTTGTTCCTCGAGAAGTATCCGTCGCTCGATATGGTTTCGTTCGGACCCACTTTGCGCGGCGTGCATTCGCCTGACGAGCGTATGCTGATACCTACGGTGGATAAGTTCTGGCGTCACCTGCTGGATGTGCTGGCGCATGTTCCGGTGAAGGCGTGACAAGGAAATTATAGCCTGTTTTTTAGTAGAGACGTCACATTGTGGCGTCTCTGAATACATCCGCAAGATATTCATATACAAGAATGTATAGCATCCCTTCGGTTGGGGAGACGCCACAATGTGACGTCTCTACTACATGCCGTATTTTCGCACACCTTTCAATTTTGTCCTGCTATAATTTTATTCAATCTGCGTAAATCTGCGTTTATTTGTATGGAACGTATTTATAAGCTAATGAACAATGAGTCCTGCCTTAACTAAAATCGGTGTCTTTCTGTGCTTGTCCGTATGGTCTGTGTGCTGTTTTGCGCAGGCGCCTTTCCGGGTGATGCATTACAATGTGGAGAACCTGTTCGATTGCCGGGACGATTCCCTCAAGCAAGACGAAGAGTTCCTTCCGCGGGCGGTCCGTGCCTGGACGTGGAAGAAATATCACGAGAAGGTGACGAAGATAGCGAAGGTCATCCTGGCGGCTTCGGGAGAGCAGGTGCCCGACCTGGTAGGGCTGTGTGAGGTGGAGAATGCGTATTGCCTGGACGGGTTGACGAAATATTCTCCCTTGCGTGATGCCGCCTACCGCTATGTGATGACCGATTCGCCCGACGAGCGGGGCATCGATGTGGCATTGCTTTACCAGCCCGCAACGTTCCGGCTAATCGGTACGGAATGCATCCGTGTTCCTTCCGGACAAATCGGGCGCAAGCCTACGCGCGACATCTTGCACGTGAGCGGGCGTGTGGTTTCGGGCGATACGCTCGATGTGTTTGTCTGCCATTTCCCTTCCCGTTCGGGCGGGGCGCGTCAGAGTGCGCCTCACCGCTTGCTGGCGGCAAGTGTCTTGCGCCAGGCGGCGGATTCGGTATCGGCTGTCCGCCGGAATCCTTACCTTATTATAATGGGAGACTTCAACGATTATCCTTCCAGCCCTTCGGTTTCCGAGGCGTTGGGCGCGAAAGAAGTGCCTCGTACGGATGTTTCCTCTTCTGTGCTCTATAACCTGATGGCAGGGAAAGCAGGCGGCACGTACCGGTATCGGGGCGAGTGGGGGATGCTCGACCAGTTTATCGTGAACGGCACGATGCTTTCTCCTTCGTCCGCCCTCTGTACCGGAGCGGATAGGGCCCGTCCGCTGGCATTCCCTTTCCTTCTTGAAGAGGACAGGCAATACGGGGGCGACACGCCTTTCCGCACGTATAAGGGCTTGCGCTATCACGGCGGATATAGCGATCATCTTCCCATTTGCCTGGATATTACGGTCAGATACTGAGCCCCATGATGTAATCGTTCATGTAGAAGCCGTTTCCGATGTGTGTGTCTTCTTCGCGCACTTTTTCCATGCCCATGTGCCGGTAGAAGCCTAATGCCGGGTTCTCGCGGTTTACGTTCAGTTCCATGCGGCACGGTCCGGGGTGCAGTTCCTTGATGCCTCGGATGGCTTGCCCGAACAGGAGTTTTCCCAAATGGTGTTTCTGGTATTGCGGGAGCACGTAAATCTTTTGCAGGTGGAAGAGGCCTTCTCCTTCGGGCTGGATAGAGACGTATCCCGCTCCCTCGTTTTCTCTGAAGGCTATGTAGTAAATGTGCCCTTCTTCTGTCATTTGCTTATGCAGGTTTTCGGGCGAGTACATCCAGTCCATCATGTAGACGATTTGTTCCGGCGTCAGGATGTCCTTGTAGGTGGCGGGAAAGGCTTCCCATGCCAGCTTGTTAATCAAGGGGATGTCTTCTAAGGTGGCTTTTCTGATGGTAAACATAGTGTTTTCGTTTTTTCTCTGCAAAGTTATTCCTTTTTCGTTATTGATGTGCTTTTGAAATGGAAAAAAGAACACAGAGACGCAAAGACACAGAGAAAAATATTTTGCGGATAAAGCTCTGTGTCTTTGTGTCTCTGTGTTCAAAGAATAGTTTCTTGTGTTAATATGGATTAAATAATAGTACCTTGTGATACAAGGTATCTATATAATACATATATTTGTGCCATACAAAGAAATAAGGAGGAATGACTCATGAATGTAGACAATGTAAAATCTCAAATGCGGAAAGGGATGCTGGAGTATTGCATCCTGTTGCTGCTTCATCGGGAGCCTTCGTATGCATCGGATATCATCCAGAACCTGAAAGAAGCGAAACTGATTGTGGTGGAAGGGACGCTCTATCCGTTGCTTACGCGCCTGAAGAACGATGACTTGCTGGCGTACGAATGGGTGGAATCGACACAAGGGCCGCCCCGCAAGTATTATACCCTGACTCAGAAGGGAGAAGAATTCCTGGTCGGACTGGAAACGGCTTGGGATGAACTCTCCGCTACGGTAAATCATTTACGAACCAAACTTATAACCTATAACCAAAATGAAAAAGACACTGACCGTTAATTTAGGCGGAACCGTTTATCACATAGACGAGGACGCATACGTTTTGCTTGATAATTACTTGAACAATCTCCGCTATCATTTCCGCAAGGAAGCGGGAGCCGATGAGATTGTGCGCGATATGGAAACCCGTATTTCCGAGTTGTTCAACGAATACATCCGTGAGGGGGTGCAGGTCATCACCATCGAACAGGTGGAAGCGGTGATTGCCCGGATGGGAAAGCCGGAGGAACTGAACGCGGAAGGCGAGGACGAACGGGCGGAAAAGAAAACCGAAGCGCCTGCTCAAGGACCGGCGAAACGCTTGTTCCGCAATCCGGACGACCGTATATTGGGCGGTGTGGTTTCGGGCTTGGGAGCTTATTTCGGGTGCGATCCTACGCCTTTGCGCATCCTTTTGCTGGTGGCAGGCTTCATCTTGCTAAGCTTTGGAGGCTTCTTCCCCCTGATGCTGGCATACATCATCCTGTGGATTATCATTCCGCAGGCACGTACAGCCACCGAGAAGCTTCAGATGCGGGGGGAGCCGATTAATGTGGAGAATATAGGCAAGACGGTGACCGACGGCTTCGAGCGGGAAAGCGAGAAAGAACGTTCCGCCGAACCTCGTTCGGGACTTGCCCGTTTCTTCGACGGGCTGGTGCAGGTGGCGGGGTTCATCATCAAGTTCGTGCTGGTGCTTCTTGCCATCTGTTGCATACCGGCATTGGTCGTAGGCTTGATTGTAGCCTTTGCTTTGCTCATGGCGGCTACGGGCATTCTGGCAAGCGCACCCGCTATCTTGTATTATGCCTTGCCCGAAATCGACTGGAGTTTGCTCAGTACGGCTCCCGTATCGGTCATCGGCCTGTCGGTATGTGCCTTGCTGGTGGTAGGCATTCCCATTTGGGGCTTCCTTCAGCTGCTTCTTCAAAGCTTTAAGGTGTGGCGTCCCATGTCTACGGGCGTGAAAATCACCTTGATTCTTTTGTGGATACTGGCGGTGGCGGTAGGCACATTCTTCCTCTTCCAGTTGCCTTTCCTCATCGATTCGATGTACTGGGCTTGATTGTAATTTACGATTTGACGATTTGCTATTTACGATTTAGTAAGTATAGGTACAAAATTAATCGACATCTCACCACAGAGGACACAGAGGCACACGGAGTTTTTAAATTTTTTCTCTGTGATACTCTGCGCCCTCTGTGGTGAATTTTATCATATCAAAATCGTAAATAGCAAATCGTCAAATCGTAAATTAAAAGCCTCGTCTTTCACTCCGGCATATCGGGTATGACGCTTTCGATGCGGTTTTCGATGGAGTCGGGCAGTTTTGAAAAGAAATCCAGCCCGGTCTCTTCTTCCAGCTTGTCTATGCTCACCAGGTAGTTCTTCAGGTTTTGGTGATGGGCTTTGTTTTCGAAAAGGAATCCCATGGCTATCGGATTCTTTCCTTTATAGATAAGCACGGCTTTGAAGAAACGTTCGGGTACGGCTACCTTGTGTTTCCCAATCCGTTTGGGCGATTTCGAGTCGTAAATGGGCCCGCAGGCGATGTAGGCTTTCCCGTATTTTTCTGCCCACGAGCGGCATTTCTCTTCCAGGTCTCCCCAGTCGTCCCGGTTCAGTTTCCGGTTCTGAGGGCAAATGTTGCTCATATAGAACGATTCTTCCATTGCCTTTTCGCTCCATTTCATATCGGCGGCAGGCGCCATGTGTCCCCGGTCGTAACCCGAGCGGGTATAGTCGGAATGTTCGGCACGCGGTTCGGGCAGGTCAGGGTCTGGCTCGAACTTGCTTTTCCGGCTTTCGGAACCTTGCGTTTCCGCGCGTGTCAGTTCCCATGCCACCCAGTTCGGGGTTTTATACGCATTGTTATACGAGAGGGTGAAGGCAGTGCGGCGCAAGATGATTTCCTCCCGTTTCCGGATGCTTACAGGTATTTCCAGCTTGCCGGGGGAGGGATTTACGTTGGCGGACGTGTTGGCGTTTGTGACCGCACTCTTTGCCTTTTCCGTCAGTTCGTGCAGCTTTCCGTCTACGGTCACGTTTCCGTTCCGGTTCTGATAGAGGAACAAGGCGATGACAATCAGTGTTATCAGGAGGATGAACCCGCGTAAAGAGCCGGTAGATTTTTGTTTTTTTCCCATTCTTCGTGAATTATGATAAGACAAAATTGTGGTTTGCGAAAAAAGGATTGGAACACAGAGACACAAAGGCACAGAGTTTTCAATAAAAAAGAGTTACACTGATTTCGCAATCCATTTCTGATTAAATATAAGGAGGTTAAGAAGCTGTTTTGAATTTATCGTGCGCTGATTTGGGATGAGTTTTTGAGGCATTTTCGCTTCTGTGATGAGGAAGATAGCGGGCTATCTGACGAAGAACAGGAGCGAAAAGGACCAAAAAATCGCCCAAAACACACACGAAAACGAATACATCAAGCCAAGAAAAACTTTTTGGAGAAATTCAAAACAGCTTCTAAACCAGTTTGAAGCGCATCCGGAAGATTCCGTCCTTATAATCGGAGCTGATGATTTTGAAGGTGCCGATTTCCGATGTGTTGGCTACATGAAGCCCGATGCAGAGGCATTCGTCGTAATCTCCCACTTTCACAATCCGTACGGTATCCGATGCTCCTTCGGGCAGGCGCTTGAGGTCGAACCGTCCCAGTGCCTCTTGCTGGGTAATGAATTCGGTTGTGACGGGCAGATGCCGGGCGATGGTTTCGTTCACCTGAGCCTCGATGCGGGCAATGTCTTCGGGGCTGGGGGCTTGGGGCAAGGCAAAGTCCAGCTTGCTTTTCTTTCGTTCGATGTGTGCCGATACGGCGCGTCCGCACCCGAACAGGTTTACCATGGTCCGGTTTACGATATGTTCGCACGTGTGCATGGGCGGATATTCAGTCTTGTTGTGTTCGTTCAGTTGAGGTGTTTCCATAAAATCATGTGATGTTGTTTATAATAGAATAAAATTGGTTTGCGAAAATACTGCATGCAGTAGAGACGTCACATTGTGGCGTCTCTCCCTTCCGCAGGGAATGAAAATGCATGTTTCCTTTATCTTTAGGTGGATGTTGAGACGCCACAATGTGACGTCTCTACTAAAAACAGATTAAAAGTATTATCACAGAGGAAAAATTTAAAGACTCTGTGTGCCTCTGTGCCCTCTGTGGTGAATAGCAATTCATTCGAAGTCGGCAGGGTAAGCGAGCAATTGGTAAGCCAAGGCTTTCGCCATGCGGTAATGCCCGTTTGCGTTCGGATGCAGGCGGTCGGTGTCCGCATCGTGGAAGTACGGGGCATGCTCGTCAAACATCGGGTAAAGCCCGCAGATGCTGTTCAGGTCGATGACGGGGACCGCCCATACGTTGGCGGCTTCTTTTATTACTTTTACGTATTCGTCTACATACAGCCCGAGCTTGTTCGGGAAGGCTTCTTCCGGCTGCACGTTGGTGTCGCTGAACCGCGCTTGTGCCCGGTGGATAGGGGTCAGCAGGATAATCTGCTTGTCGGGGAAGTTATGTTTCAAGTAGGTCAGGGCTTCGTTGATTCTTCCCCGGAAGGTATGCGGGTTCAGGTCGGCTTCCCGTTTCTTCCTCACTTCTTTGCCTCCGCCTCTTACGGTCGTTTCTTCGTAGGTGTAGGTGTACCATTCCCCTAAAGGGATACCGGCGTTATAATCGTTCGTCCCGCAAAAGATGAGGATGGCGTCCGTATCGTCTCCGGCTTCCGCTTTCAGCTTTTGCGCCTGTTTCAGGATGCCGTTCCATTGGTTTCCGTTGATGCCGTATACCAAGGGTTCTATATGGAGCATTTCGGCAAGGTATTGCCAGTAGTTTTTGGTGGTGCCTACGTGCTTTTTGTCGGTGATGGAGTCTCCCAGAAAGGCGACCTTTTTCCCGTTCCATTGGCTTTGTTGGATATGGACCGTATTTTGCGGTTCGTCTGTACCTGCAAGGGCGGCCGCCGGGCAGGGGAGGACTTGTGCCGAGAGCAATAAAGCCGAAAGCGCATAAGCCGTACATCTTACATTTTTCATTTTCTATTCGTTTTTGGTTCAATAGGCACAAAGGTAATGTTTTTTTCGGGAATAGTGAAATGCTGTTTTCCGATGTGTGGCTTTTATATTTTACTTATCTTATTTTTACGGTTTCCATATCGAGAACGTATGGTTTTGATATGGAAACCGTACGTTCTCCAATTGGAAACCGTACGGTTTTGACATGGAGAACGTAAAAGAAAGCTGTCTGAAAAAAAGATATAGCCCTTGTGCGGAAGCAAATGCAGCTTGTCTTTTTCGCTATGTCACGCCGGTACAGGGAAAGTGTTATACATTTTTTGTTACAAATGTTAATTTGCCGGATAGAATGCATGTTATGCCGATTGGATTAATAAAAGTCAAGGGATTGCGTTTCTTTTATCAAGCCGAATGTATGTTTTGTGTAATAAATTAATATTTATGCAATGTGTTAACTGCTAAAAGATTTAACATAATGCGGTTAAATGTGCGATAAAACCTATCTTGAAAGTTTGGGGGGGGTAAACAAAAATTTATATATTTGTTTCTAAATCTTTAATAACACAAAAACATAAGAAGAAACGTATGAAAAGTCAGTTGAAACATTTCTTTCTGTTTGCCGTGCTTACGATTTGTTGTACAGCGACGGCGGTAGCTCAGGCTACCTTAAAAGGTACAGTTGTGGATGCGGTCACGAATGAACCCTTAATCGGGGCGACCATTGCGGTACAAGGTACCACTCAAGGTGCGATAACCGATGTAAACGGCGGGTTCGTCTTGAAAATCTCCAAGCCGGGAGAGACGATAGTCTTCTCTTATATCGGCTATAAAGAGAAGCGCATGGAGATAACCCAAAGGGGCGAAGTGGATTTGGGCATCGTGAGCATGGACCACGATACGCAGATGCTGCAGGATGTAGTAGTCACTTCTTCGGTAGCTATCGCCCGCAAGACGCCGGTAGCCGTGTCCAGCGTAAGCATGGACTTTATTGAGGAAAAGCTCGGTACGCAGGAGTTTCCCGAAATCCTGAAGTCGACTCCGGGTGTGCATGCCAACAAGGAAGGCGGAGGTTATGGTGACTCTGAAATCTATATGCGTGGGTTCGGCAACGAGAATATCGCCGTGATGGTGAACGGTGTGCCGATGAACGATATGGAGTGGGGAGGCATCTATTGGTCGAACTGGGCAGGACTGACCGATGTGACACGCACCATGCAGACCCAGCGAGGTTTGGGTGCTTCGAAGGTATCGGCTCCTTCGGTAGGTGGTACCATTAATATCGTAACTCGCGGACTGGATAGCGAAAAAGGCGGAACCCTTGCTTATTCGATGGGGAACGACGGCATGAACAAGATTTTGTTCAGTGTTTCTACCGGTGTGTCGAAAAGCGGCTGGGCAATGACGTTGCTCGGTGCCCGTACGTGGGGTAACGGTTATGTGCAAGGCACGGACTTCGAAGGATACAATTATTTCCTGAACATCTCGAAACGCATCAATGATGCGCACCAGTTGTCGTTGACGGCTTTCGGTGCTCCGCAAAAGCACTACCAGCGTGACGGTGCCCTGACCATTGCCGGCTGGCAACGTATGGAAAAGGTGTATGGCGTGAAGAATTACAAATACAACTCTACGTACGGATTCGATAACAACGGCGAGCGTCAGAGTGCGGAATACAACGTATACCACAAGCCGCAAATCAGCTTGAACCACCAGTGGCAGATTGATGAGAAATCATCGCTGAGTACGGTGGCATACGTATCAATCGGACGCGGTTATGGAAATTCCGGACAAGGAAATGAAGACTATGGATATTCGTACCGCGACTGGAACGGTGCTTATTACGGTGAATTGCAGACCAAATTCCGGAAAGCCGACGGTACGTTCGATTATGGAGCCATCGAAGACATCAATGCCGCAAGCGAGTATGGTTCGATGTTGGTAATGAGCCAGTCGAAGAACTATCACAACTGGTACGGCTTGCTCTCTACCTATACGACCAAGTTCGGCGAATACTTCGATTTCTACGGAGGTATCGATTTCCGTTATTATAAAGGTACGCATACGAACGAGATTTCGGACCTGTTCGGCGGCCAGTATTTCATGGATTCTACCCGTGGCGATGTACAGGTGGAAAACAATGCCAATGCTGCCAATCCGGCATGGAGATACCAGAAACTGGGTGTAGGCGATGTGGTGTACCGTGACTATGACGGACACGTATTGCAAGAGGGAGCTTTCTTCCAGACCGAGTTCAACAAGGATAAGCTCTCGGCTTTCGTGGCAGGTTCGTTATCGAATACCACGTATTGGCGTTACGACCGTTTCTATTACGACGAGGCTCATGCCAAATCCGATAAAATCAGTTTCTTGGGCTTTACGGCAAAGGGTGGTGCCAACTACAATATCACCGACAATCACAATGTATTCTTTAACTTAGGATATATCAGCCGTGCGCCGAAGTTCTCTTACGGTGCTTTCATGCAAGCCACTACGAGCCATGCCATCAACAAGGATGCCAAGAACGAGAAAGTCTTGTCGTTCGAGTTGGGTTACGGTTTCCGCAACGAGTGGCTGAGCGCGAATGTAAACGCTTACTATACCAAATGGCTGGACAAGACCATGACCAAAAGCGGTACGATGGATAACCAGACGGAGTATTACATGAACATGACCGGTGTGAACGCCTTGCACAAAGGTATCGAGCTGGATGTGAAAATCACACCGCTGAACTGGCTGGAGCTGACGGGTATGTTCTCGTTGGGTGACTGGAAATGGGATAGCAACGCTACGGGATATGCTTACGATGCGTATGGAAACGCTTTGACCGCAGAGGGTACAACTACTACGGTAGGTGCTGCTGACCATGCCAATGCCAAGATTAACCTGAAAGGCGTGCGTGTAGGAGGTTCGGCACAGACTACGGCGGCTATCGGCGCTACCTTCAAGATTGGCAAGTCCATCCGTGTAGGTGCCGACTGGACGTATTACGGACGCAACTATGCGTACTATTCATTGTCGGGAAGCAACCTGTCGTTGGGCAGGGAGGTGTCTGTGCTCGACCCGTGGAAGATTCCGGCAGCCAGCCAGTTTGACCTGAACGCTTCTTACCGCTTCAAGATCGGCAAGCTGAATGCTATCCTTTCCGGAAACGTGAACAACTTGCTGGATTACCAGTATATCTCGAAGGCATACAATCCGAATACGCTTTCTTCTTCAACCCTGCAGGAAGCTACAGCCGATAACATTTATTGCTACTATGCGTTCGGCCGTACGTATAGCTTGAGACTGAAAGTAAACTTCTAATCCTAAAAAAGAAACGCAGTATATGAAAAAGATAATACTCATGTCGACCGTATTGCTGGCAGGATTGTCGGCGTGCGAAGATTATAACGACCAGTTTAATATTGATTCTTCCCTGACCGATGTGAAGACGGGCGTTACCATCCAGCTGGCTTCTTCTGATTACGGAACCATAGCGGGAATGGAAGCGAACAAGGAACTTGCCTTGTCGAAAGACCCGGAAGGGCAGACCTATGTGGCGGCTTTGGAAGCCATCGGCGAGAACAAGTATTTTGCCGATGCCACGGAAGCTGAATGGTATTTGCCTGCTTTTATCGATTATAAATATCCGAATGCCGATACCGGCTCGCGCATCTCAGTGCAATATAATATGTACAGAGGCCAGTCGGGTTATCTGGTACCGATTTCAAGAAGATTTCGGATTACACACTGACCAATAACGATTACCGTAGCGTATGGAACGGGACTTCTACCGCTACTTATCTTTCTCCGTCTACATTGAGACAGATTCCTTCTGTTTTAGAATCAAGAATAGAAGACCCGCAAGAAGGGGATATGGTAGCCGTGAACTACTCTTACTCGGAATTCGAACCCGGTGCGGGAGGCAGCGTTGTTCCGGTAGTGTACCAGCAAATCAACGAGTTCGACGGGGAAGCTGGCAATTATGTAATTGCGGCTAAAGCCAACGATGGCAGTTATTATCCGTTCGGCAAGCTGGATGACCCGAGTAAACCTTATGGATATATCTATCCCGATGCGATTACCGTGACCGATGGCATTATTTCTTCGGATAACGGTTCAGAGCAGGTTGTTACGATCGAAGAAGGTTCGGAAGGCTATACGTTGTTGAATAGCTACATGCAGTACATCTACATGGACGAGACACACGATAATTTTAACTTTACGACTTCTTTACCAACGGAAGGCGGAGAATGGTCGATTGAAGCAAACGGAGACGGTACATTCAAACTAAAGAATATCGAAAAGGACAAAAACGTGAAGCTGACCTTGTATGAGGATTCGTATAGCTACGGAAGCTATGCAGCTTCGCGCTACACGTATTTTGAAGATGATATGTCGGAAGAAACCGACCTGTTCTCTATCAAGGACGTGACGCTTCCCGAAGGTTCATCGTATGTATGGAAACACGATGATTATGGCTATTACAAGGCTTCGGCATACGTGGGCGGCAAGAACCTGCCTGCCGAAAGCTGGCTGGTATCTTCTGAAATCGACTTGTCGGAAGCACAGAACCCGGTCTTGAATTTTGATTTTGCCTTTAATTTCTTGAACGGGAACAATGCTTCAGACTTTATGCAGGTGAAAGCCTCTACCGATTATGCAGGTGATGTAAATGCCGCTACATGGACTGACCTCACTTACGATGGCTCGAAGTTTAGCGGTTGGAACTTTATTGCACAAAGCGTAGACCTGGCTCAGTTTGCAGGGAAAAAGATTACTTTGGCATTCGCTTACAAGAGCACCGACCAATGTGCGCCTACCGCCGAAATCAAGAATCTGGCGATTGTAAACGGACAATACTGGGATGTATGCCTTTTCAAGGAAGTACCCGAATCGGAAGTAGCAGCCCAGATGTTGAAGATGAGCCGTGCATCGGGCGCATACGCCAATACCGCTGCCCTCTATGTATATCGTGAAGGTGCATGGAGCGAATATACGAATGAAGATGCGAATGTTGTGGTTGCCGACCCGGCTATGTATGCCGAATTGGGTGCCGACTATGTATCGCGGCCTGCCAATGTATTCCCCATCTATCTGGTTCAGAAGTTCCCGTTTGCCGCGAAAGGTGATAAGGCTGCCGTGGTTTACCGTGCAGATGCCGACGGAACAATGGCTGTAACGGAATATACGTACGATGCCGGCTGGAGTGCATCGCAGATTTATTCTTCCCGTACCACTACTTTCGAAAAAACCGGCGAGGGATATGTGGCTATGGCAGGCACGTATCTCAATGAAAGTTTGGTTGGGGATGAAGGCGGATTTACCATTCAAGATATATCTTTGCAGGGCGTGAACTTTGTATGGACCAATGATGATACGTATGGTTGGAAAGCCTCGGCTTATACCAACAGTACGAACTATCCGGCAGAAAGCTGGCTGGTATCTCCGGTGATAGATTTGTCGGAAGCCATGGCTCCGCAGGTGGCATTTGAGGAAGCGCACCGTTATCTGAATGGTGAAGCATTGACCGACCATTTCAAGATTAAGATTTCTACCGATTATGTAGACAATGTAGAGTCTTGCACATGGGAAGACTTGATATTCGATGAATCGCAATGGTCTGACGGGCAGACGTGGGATTTCTATCCGGTAGGTCCGTACGATTTGAGTACATACGCAGGACAAACCATCCGGATTGCCTTTGTTTACATCAGCAATTCTACGGCTGCTCCTACGTGGGAATTCAAGAATATCGTGGTGAATGAGGCTGAATAGACCATGAGTTATAAAATGAAATGATTATATAAAGAAACGCAGATATTCGCGGATTCGTGCAGACTGGAATTATAATCTGCGTGAATCTGCGGATATCTGCGTTTTAATTATTTACCGGTTACTGAATATATGAAATCTGTTTTAAGAATATGCATGCTGCTTTTCGGCTTCATAGTAGTCGGGTGTAGCGACAATGATACGATAACCATTGAGAATGAGACCACGCAAGAAGGAGCGGTCACATTGGTATTGAAAGGGTACGAAAGCGCTTCTGAGGGGTTCTCTGTATGCCAGCCCGAAGGATTCACCTATCCGTTTTACATTCAAGACAAGACTTTTCATGGGGATGTCTACTGGTTTTCAAAAAGCGATGCCGGACGTCTGGACGCCATGCCGGAAGTACCTGTACAAGAAGCCGGTTGGCAACAATCGGTTGACATCGAGGAAGATGCCGCTTATTGGGCTTGGTGTATGGGTGCCGACCGTTACCGCTATCTGAAGTTCCGGGTAATAGACATCGAAGGAAACAATGTAACGATTGAATATGTGGAAGAAGATGCTCCGGCTGGAAACTGGAATGCGAATGCCGGTAATGATTACGTGACGGAATACGAAATGCCTTGCCTGAACGATTCGAATGTGTATGTGGCGCATGACATTGAGGTAAACGGTAATCGGGTATTGAATTATGCACTGGAGTGGAATGCGGCTAAGCGGCACGCCAATTGGGTGGCTTTCAGTTTCGATAAAACGACTTCGGCTGATGAAGTTTCGCGCACCAATGCTTGGGCGGTTGACCCGAAGTTGCCTTCGGATATGCAAACCGGAGACGAAGACCATGTGGGTGATGGCTTTGATAGGGGGCATCTATGCGCTTCGGAAGACCGGGTGTATCTGAAAGAAGCCAACGAGCAGACCTTTTATTATAGTAATGTATCTCCTCAACTGAGTAATTTTAATGGAGGCTTTTGGCAAGGGCTGGAAGAGCAAGTGCAGACGTGGGGACGCTCTACCACATCAGGAACCTATGATAAAGTATATGTGGCAAAGGGAGGAACCCTCAATGAGCTCTTGACAAATTTTAATGGTACTATGCTGGGTAATGATGATTATATTCCGACAACGGATGAGAATGGTTTTACCATACACGGATTGGCATGTCCTGCGTCCTATTTTATGGCTGTATTGACTGAAAAGGGAAATGATTTTCATGCCATTGCGTTTTTGATACCTCATCAGGAAGGATTGATTCGTAATCCGAAAGCGGAAGATTTGCAAAAATATGTGATTCCGGTGGATGAGCTGGAACGGAAGACAGGCATTGATTTCTTCTGCAATCTGGATGATGCGGTGGAGAATCAGGTAGAAGCAGAAGCGGTGATAAGTGACTGGAGTTGGTGATAAAATTGAAGGAATATGTATAAAAGAATCGGATTGACACTCTTTCTGTTCCTGCTGGTCGTAGCAGGTAATGCACAGAATAAGAAAGGGAAACTCTACGGAGTGGCGTTTTATAACTTGGAAAACCTGTTTGATACCGTTCACGATGAAGGGAAGAACGATTATGAATATTTGCCGGACGGACGGAATAAATGGGATGATAAGAAATATCAGTCGAAATTGGAGCACATGTCGACTGTATTGAGCCTGTTGGCTACGGATAAAGTGCCCCAAGGTGCTGCGGTGATAGGCATGGCAGAGGTGGAAAACCGCCGTGTGCTGGAAGACTTGTTAGCCCAGCCTGCGTTGAAGGAACGGGGGTATCAGATTATCCATTACGAAGGGCCGGACGAACGGGGCATCGATTGTGCCATGTTTTATAATCCGGAACTTTATCAGGTGAAATCTACAAGGTTGGTGCCTTATCAGCTTGCGGAGCCGTCCGACAGGCCTACACGTGGCTTCTTGATAGCGGACGGAGAATTGGCAGGCGAACGGGTAGCTTTTATTGTCAATCATTGGCCTTCGCGTGGAGCCAAGTCTTCGGCTCGTGAGCGTGCCGGTGTGCAGGTGCGTGCCTTGAAAGACTCTTTGCAACGTCTGGACTCGAAAATCAAGATTGTCATTATGGGGGATATGAACGACGACCCGATGGACAAGAGCATGGCAGAATCGCTCGGAGCCAAACGTAATGCCAAGGATGTGAAAAAGAAAGAACTCTATAATCCGTGGTGGAATACGCTGGAAGGAGGTGACGGGACATTGAAGTACCGGGGGAAATGGAACCTTTTCGACCAGATAGTCTTTACCGGCAATTTCCTGAACCGCCGGCACCGGAAACTGACGTACGAGAGCCATCAGATATTCAAACGCGACTATCTGTTCCAGACCGAAGGAAAATATGCTGGTTATCCCAACCGTACGCAAGCCGGAGGGCGTTGGCTGAACGGCTATAGCGACCATTTGCCCACCGTGGTTTATTTCATCAAGCGGTAAGACATAAAAATACCCGGCTTCTGAAATGAAGTCGGGTATTTTTATAAATAATAAAAGAATGTTATGCTTCAGCAGGAGCTTCTGCGGCAGTTTCAGCCGGAGTTTCTTCTGCAGGAGCAGCTGCAGCTTCAGCTTCTGCCTTAGCGGCTGCTTCGGCAGCTTTCTTTTCAGCTACTTTCTTAGCGATTTCTTCGTTTACTTTCTTTTCTGCTTCCAGACGTTCTTTAGCAGCAGCTTTTTTAGCTTCTTCTTCTTTCTTTCTCAGTGCATCTAAGCCAGCTTGTTTGTTTTCTTTCCAAGCATTGAAACGGGCTTCAGCTGTAGCTTCATCGAATGCGCCTTTTGCAACACCGCCTTGCAAGTGTTTCATCATGTAAACGCCTTCGCGCGACAAAATGTTACGTACGGTGTCTGTAGGCTGTGCACCTACTTTTACCCAATACAATGCACGGTCGAAATTCAAATCTACTGTGGCAGGATTGGTATTGGGGTTGTATGTACCAACTTTTTCAATAAATCTACCATCACGTGGTGCTCTTGAGTCTGCAATAACGATTGAATAGAACGCGTATCCTTTGCGTCCGTGTCTTTGCAATCTGATTTTTGTTGCCATTTAATTTGTTTTTATTTAATGATTAATGATTTGAATTATGCTAATATCCCGTATTAGCGGCTGCAAAGGTAATGCTTTTTCTTTGATTAGCAAAGAAGAAAAGAGAAAATGCAGGGCAAATGTATCTAAATTAGGCTAATGTTTTTTGAAATGATGATAGTAAATAGTGGATTTGCATTGAATTATTTGTCTGTATTTTAGCTAAAAATGGATAGATAGTTTCGTTTTTTGACCGTATAGTACATATATTGGACAGCTTGGTAATATTTGCGAACGACGTTATTTGTTTAGTCTTTATATAGTCAGTATCTTCACGTAATTAATAATATTAAATTTTTTTAGGTTATGTCACAAGATAAAACGGTAATCCCGGGATTAGGAGAAGGTTTTTCATCAAATGAGAAAAAAAAGTGAAAGTCGTCATAATATGTATTCCCGTTCGTCTACGTATGTGAATATAGATTATGATAAGCAAGGAACAATTGTTCCAGGAATGGAACGTCGTGCTCCGGGTGTGGATGAAGCAGTAGTAAACAGTAGTAGAAGAGCGGATCCTGTTGTGGGCTTTTTATATTCGATATCTCGTCAGGGTATAGGGGAATTTTGGCCTGTTTACGTAGGGAGAAATACCATTGGGCGTTCAGAAAAATGTGATATTTGTTTAAGGGAACATACAGTATCGGATCTGCATGCTGTATTGAATGTGAAGCAAATGAAAACCACTCATAAGGTTTTGGCCTCAATTAAAGACGAGGGTTCGAAGAATGGCATTTTTGTCAATGAAGAAGAGCTTGATTACAGTGCTCATGAATGTTTTAATAATGATATTTTGACAATAGGGTTAAATTATAGGCTGTTATTAATTTTAGTGGATGCTGAATCGTTAGGACTTTCCGTTTCAAAAGATTTTATCCCGACAGACGTTGCAGAAGAGGATGATTATGACGAGAGTTTTAAGCAGCAAGTGCTTCGTGGCGGACAGAATTTCAATCCTTATGACCACAATAAGCGTAGGCAGAATGATGGCACTGTGCCCTTGGATGGAGGTAATATGACTGAACCGGGTGGAACTCAGTTTATGTAATGTAAAGAAAATAGGATTATGTCTGTAATGATAATACAAGGTGCTGCTGAACGCTTGGCAAAAATTCATTATGAAATAGATACGGAAGAAAAACCGTTGGGCGTAGGCGGTATGGGACAAGTTTTCAAAGGAATACGTGTGGACGAAAAGACAGGCGTACGGATTCCTGTAGCTATTAAATTTTTGTTTGATGACCTTCCGGTAAATGTAATAGAACGTGCCAGAAGAGAAGCTTCTATTCAGATTCATAACGAGAATTTAGTAGAGATGTATGGGTTTATTCAAATCGATGAAGAAATTGCTCCCGGGAAGGTACACGAACGTTATCATGTTGTGAGTGAGTTGCTTCATGGAGTGATGCTATATGATTTGCTGAAAGGAAAAGTTACGGATAATGAAGGAAGCTTGATACCTTTTGCTGAAGAATTATATCGTATGTATCAGAATGAACGTCGTGAATTTGCTGTATTTATCATAAAAAATGTGTTATCTGGTATTATGGCATTGCATGACAAAGGGTATGTGCATCGGGATATTGATCCAAGTAATATCATGATTACTTCAGATAGGAAGGTGAAAATCATTGATTTTGGCATTGCTAAGCAAATGTCTACGTTGAATACGCAGGACCAACTTCTTACAACAGCAGGTATGTTTATGGGAAAAGCCGCTTATGCTGCGCCGGAATTGGTCTTGGGGGATGTTTCTCATCAGAATGAGACAACGGACATTTATGCGATAGGTATTATGTTCTTTCAATTGGTGACGGGGAATTTGCCTTTCGAAGGGGCTACTCATGAAATTTTGGAGATGCAGCAGCATAAGAAGATGCCTTTGCAGCTAATAGAAGACAAAGCCTTACGGAAAATTATTGGAAAGGCTACAGAAAAAGAGCAAAGTAAACGATACCAGTCTGCGGCAGAATTTAGGGTGGCTGTAGAGCAGTTGAAAAGTTTGGAGAAAGAATCAGCCTCGCATATTAAAATCGAAGAGTTTGTTAAAGGGCATCAGAAACAAATGGTAATTGTAGCTGCGGTAATGGCTGTGATTATTGTCGGTTGTATTGGAGTCATGATATCGGGTGATGACGGTAAATCAGAAGAAGATTTATTGGCTATTCAACAGCGTAGAGCAGAATTACAAGATGTTGTGATTGACGATACGAAAGCTTATTATGAGATAGATAGCTTGTCTGGATGTACCATAAAAACATCTGCATTAATAACTCAAGAAGCTTTGTCTTATTTACAGAGTCCAACGGAAGCGTTGAAAGGATTGGATTTGTTGGATAAAGTTATATCCAAGAAATATACCAGTTCTGCTGAAGCTGCTTATCTGAAAGGACGTTTGTACGCAGAAAGTCATGATTCGTTAAGTCTGTATTTGAAAATGCGGGAAAATCTGAAAGGTAAAATTTCGGTTGATAACCAAAAGTCGCATAAGCTGAACTTGCTTTCTGTGCAATTGGACAGTACTTCTTATAAGGCTCTGTATGAATTGGGATGTGATTATTATGCGGGTGAAACACGTATAGGAGTAGCTGACAGTAGAGACATATCTTTGGCGTTAAGTTATTTTGAAAAAGGATTGAAATATGCAGAGTCGGCAGGAGATGAAGAGTTTGTCAATAAATGTGCAAAGCGTATCGAAGAATTGTCCGGATTATAAAGGAGTTTGCGGATGAATGCGAAAAATGTTATTTATAGAGGGAATGAAGTCGACCTGAAAATCGGAGACGAATGGTTCGGTTATGATTTAGGAGCCTCTCCTTTGGGTGAAGGAGCAATGGGAACAGTTTATTTGGGCCAGTCGTTTTTAACCGGTCAGAAGGTTGCTATAAAGCGTGTACACGATAAATATGCCAATATTCCGAGTATTCGGAAACGGGCAAAATTGGAGGCTTCTTTGGAATTCCGTCATCCCAATTTGGTTGAAATGATTGGATATTGTGAAGAACAGCCGAATAGGGGGCCTATATTTATTGTAAGCCGTTTAGTGCATGGGGTTACTTTAGAACAATATGTAAAGGTCAGTTTGAATTCTTGTCCCAAAGAAATTCGTGTACAGAGAATTTGTGAGTTTATTTATCGAGTATTAGACGCGTTGGATTTTATCCATTCCAGAAATGTGATTCATATGGATATAAAGCCTTCTAATATTATGTTGGAGAATGGAAGCAATGTGCGTTTGATGGATTTAGGTATTGCTTTTGCGGGAGATGATATGGATATTACTTCGGCAGGTTTGGTCGGTACACCCAAGTATGCCGCTCCGGAGCAAGTATTGGAAGCAGGGCAAAAAATGTTTCATGTAGACAAAACCGCTGATTTTTATGAGTTGGGGGTAACGTTATATGAATTGTTGACAGGTACGAATCCTTTCGATGCTCCGACAATGGAAGAGACTTTGGAATTGCAACGGACAAAGTTGTTGCCTGAGTCTCCGGAAATACCTAAAGCCTTAATGGATGTTTTGTTGCGTGCTACAGATAAGTATCCTCAGAATCGTTTTCAGTCAGCTTTGGATTTTAAGAAGGCAATTCAGCAATCTTTTATGGTTAAGGAAAAGAAAAACAACTGGCTTCTTCCTATTTGTATAGGTGGTATTGCCGGAGTAATTTTAATACTAATTCTTATGCTATTATTATGATTCAGATAAATACATCAATGCCTTTTGTCGGTTTTATAGATTCTCGGCAGGGCGGACGAAAAGAGAATCAGGATTCATGTGGTTATGTTGATACAGCATTGGGACTATTGATCGTTGTATGTGACGGGATGGGAGGAGGACCAGGTGGAAAACTGGCTTCTTCTTTAGCGGTGGAAGCTATTATTCAGTCAATTCAGGTATGCGACCCTTCTGTCTCACGGATAGAGGCTGTACAACAAGCTGTACAACAAGCCAACCGATTACTTTATATTAAAGTGAAAGAAAATCCGCATCTCAAGGGAATGGGTACTACGGCTGTGCTTTTGTTGATAAATGAATATTCGGCTGTGGTGGCTCATGTAGGTGACAGCCGATGTTATTTATTTCGGGGAGGAAGAAAGGTTTTCCGTTCTTTTGACCATTCGTTGGTTTTTGAAATGGTCAAGAATAAAACGTTGACCGAAGAACAGGCTCGTTTGTCTTCTCAGTCAAATGTCATTACTCGGGCATTAGGCATTCAGCCGGAAGTAGAGGCGGAAGTGGCAGAACTGGCTTATGAAAAGGGAGACCGTTTTATGTTGTGTACGGATGGTATATGGGGAGTATTTCCAGAGAAGATGATTGTTCAGATTGCTTCTCAAACGAAATCTCCTGCAGGTGCTGTAGAAAGTTTGGTTATAAAGGTGGATGAGCAGGGATTTGCGTCAGGAGGTACCCATGATAATTTGACTGTAACTTTAATAGAAACAACATCTAATTCAATAAAAAAAGAAAAAAATGAGTACGAAAACGAGAAATATTCTGATAGGATTATCGGCTTTGTGCTGTATCAGTTTGGCAGGAAATGTTATTCAATTGATTCAAGTTCCACAAGGAAAAACGGTAGTAGATGAAAGTAAGGTGGATCAAGAATATATGGATTCTGTGCTTGATAGGAGGATGAAAGATGCTTTAGGCAAGATGGAAGCGGATTTTCGTGAAAAGCTGGATATTATTAATAAGAAAGTAGAAGAAAAGAATTTTGAGGAGTTGGAAAAATATGTAGATGAGTCTAAGCATAAAATGGAAATAATAGACCAGTTGGATAAGATTATCGCTCAGCTTGAGGAGTTGAAAAAAATGAAAGAAGGAACTGAGAAGAATAAGAAATTGTCACAAACAAAGGAAGAATTTGAAGTTTTGGCTCCGAGTCTGAAAGAATATGGAATAACTGAAAATGAAAAGGTAACAGGTGTTGTCAGTTGGCTGAGTAATTCGATAGCTCAAAAAGACACGGATAAATCCCAAGGGCATTATATTGCAATTATAAAAAAAATAGATGAATATAAAGACAAAATAAGGAAATCAGAATAACCGTAAAATGGAATGATATGAAAGTAATATCAATAGGAAGAGGCGAAGATTGCAACATAGTTTTGCCGGAAAATGTAATCAGCCGTCGGCATGCGATTTTGAAAATCCATGCAACGGGTAAAATGGAACTTATCGATATGGGACAAAACGGCACCTTTGTAAATGGAATTAAGTTGACTCCGAATATCCCTTATCCTGTGACACGTAAAGATGTCGTGTCTTTTGCGCATGTAAGGCAATTAGATTGGTCATTGGTTCCTAATACGATGCGAATTTATCGGTATATTGCATTGGGAGCTGTTTTGGCAGTTGCCATTGTCGTTGCGATTGTGTTCTTTTTAAAGAAAAAGAGCCCGATATACCTCAATTGCCTGTAAATCCAGTTCATAAGGAGGCTGTAAATGATTCGGTTCGCCAAGAAAGTCCGAAAGAAGGAGAACGTGGGGAAGGAACGTTGGCGATACCTAAAAGTTTGGATGAGCCAAGCGGCGCTGACCTTTGCCTAAACCCAAGAAAAAGCCTGCAGCAAAGGAGAAACCAGACACTGTAGCTAAAGAAAAAACACCAGAGAAGAATCCGATTATTATGTAACTATAAAAATAAGCGATATGAGACTATTAAAAATAGGTAGGTCAGCTACCAATAATATTGTGTTGAATAGTGAAAGAGTAAGTACTTTGCATGCCGAATTGATTTTGTTGGATAGCGGAGAAATGTTGTTGGTAGACAAAAGCAGTACAAACGGTACATTTGTCAATAACAAACGAATTACTCCGGATGTGGAAGTCCCTGTAAAAAAAGGTGATTTAATTCGCTTTGCTGATGAAGAATTAAATTGGCATAAAGTTCCTCCTTGCGATGATGTCAGCAAATATAAAAGGGTGGTTAATATCGGTAAAAGTTTTCACAACGATCTTGTTATCGATAGTCAGTTTGTGAGCCGTTTTCATGCTTCGCTTGTGATTACTAAAGATAACAAAGCCTTCATTAAGGATTCTTCTTCAGTAAACGGAACAAAAGTGAACGGAGTAAAGATACAGCCGGGCAAGGAAGTACGTGTACGAAGAGGAGATGTTGTTATTTGTGGGGATCTTGATGTGACAGAACAGTTGAAACCGTTTATGCCGAATCCGATTGATATTTGGAAGAAAATAGCAATTGGTGTAGGGTCTGCAGCAGCTTTGGCTGGGATTATATATTTGGTAATGTTGTTTATTCATAAAGACATTGACATTAATGAGGTGCGTAAGGCGGTTGTTTATGTAGATGCACAGTATTCATTAAATATCAAATTTGAAGATTCTCCTATTCAGGATGATATATGGCTTAGTGTGATGGCATCAGCGGGGCGTCCGGATGTTAAAAGTGGAGAATTTCCATGGGAAATATATACTTATAGCGCTACGGCTTTTTTTGTAGATCGTGAAGGGCGTATGGCAACTAATCGTCATGTAGCTACACCGTGGGTGGAAGACGAAGGTAGTGATGAGGAGAAAAATGCTCGTACTGCTATGGCTGAATTCTTGGAAATGGAGATTCCCGTAGAGATTCCTTATAATGATGAGGTGGCGAATGCACTCATAAATAAATATGATGAATCGGGAAATCTATTTTGGAAGATGATAAAAATGCAAGCTGTAAAGAATGGTCGTTATAATATATTGACTATAAATACGTTAATTCGTCAGCTTAAGAATTGTAAAACTAGTTTTTCAGGTAAAATGAATTATATTTCTGTAGGATATCCGGGTAGAAACTACACTCATATAGATGAATATGAAAGATGTGATGTATTAATAGCTTCGGATACACAAGACAAAGATATAGCTTTGTTGCAATTGAATACGAAAAAGACTCCGGAGGATATTAAATTTGTATTTGATTTGAGTAAAGTGAAATCTGAAAAGCTGATACCGTTGAAGGATAAATTGGTGTGGATTGGTTATCCAAGAGGAAATGCTTGGAATTTGGATAGTCAGACTCATTCATTGGAACCGGTAATTCGGGAAACAATGTGTAGCAGAATCCCTGGTAAATATTCGTTTGATTTTCAGGGAGAATCACAAGGAGGAGCCAGCGGTTCGCCAATATTTAATCCGAAAACAGGAGAATTAGTTGGTGTTTTATGGGGAAGAAGAGCTGCAGGTGCTACTTATGGTCGTGCATGCCAAGCCAAATATTTGCAGGAAATGTATAACGAGGAGGTCGGATTATGATTTGTAAATTGAGTGGTTGGTTACTGGTATGTGGCTTGTGTTTTGCTTTGCAAGCTAAGTCGCAGACTGCCAAATGGATAATAAAGCCTTATTATGACTCTGTAGTCCGTTATGCGGAAGGCGTGTATAAGGTAAGTTCAGGCAATAAGGTCGGGGTTGTCAATGCTGAAGGAGAAGTTGTTGTATCTGTATCAGCCGATTCGATTACTGCTATGAGCGAAGGTTGTGCCTTGGTCTTGAATCGGACAGAGGATGGAGATTATCAGCTGACAAATATCTTGTATCGGGACGGAAGTGCAACTTCGATTATGGGAGAATATTATGTAAAAAGCTTATCCGTTCTTTTCAGAAGGCAGATTGCCAGTATATAATAAGCGGAAAAGATATGGATATATGGATACCAGTGGTAAATTGGTTGTTAATTGTAGTTATTCTTCGGCTTATCCTTTTTCAGAAGGGTGGGCTGCTGTTGGTAAAGGAAAAGGTATTCTCGGAATCGGAGTCGATTTAATAAAGACCGGTAAAGAAAAAATATCGTATATTGATAAGGACGGGAAAACCATGCCTTTACAAGCAGATTTGGAAGATATCACGATGGGGACTTCTTTTAAAAATGGAGAGGCATTGGTTGTAACCAAGGAAGGAAAATATTGTTTTATAAATACTTCCGGCAAGGTAATACGGACAGACAATAATGTTGCTTTGTCTTTTGACAAGAAACATGCTTTAGGGTCAGAAGATGATTTCGATGTGTTTGACGCTATGCCAGATATAACGTATGACGGTCCTTCTACTTTTGTAAAAGAAGGGTTGTATGGCTATAAATCGGGGGCGGCTATTATTTTGCCTTGCCAGTTTGACGAAGCGATGCCTTTTAGTAAAGATATGCTATTGCTTCAAAGAACAAGAAGTTTGGTGTTTTGAAGTTGATACGTTCAGCCTTTAGTTGTCGGGCTTCAAAAGGAACATTGGCTGCATCGGGTTCGGATATGGAATCTGTTGATTATATAGTAACAGTTCCTGATGAATGGAGAAAAACGTCTCTTGAATTGTCTTGTATAGGGAAAGAAACACAGAAATGTGTCCGTCCGGGAGATTCTTCTTCAAGTCGTGTTTTTTCTTTTATGCGTGCTAAAGGCAGTTATACCTTGCAATTGGAAGGGGAAGATTTGATTGTATGGAATGATGCTATGGGGAATGCCTCATCGACAGTTTCTGCTTCTGGAGGTCAGGTGGACATTTCTATTTCCCCTTCTGTTGCAAATGCAAATGTGAAAGACAATGCTTCGGTTAAGGTTACATTTACTAATAACACCTCTGAAGTAAAAACATTTAGTGTCAATATTTCGGGCAGTCGTTTAGCGCCGGTTTCTAAGGAACTGAAGCTGAGTCCCGGACAAAGCCAGACAATATATGCAACTTTTACAAAAGTGCTTAAAAAAGAGTATAGGGCTATCACTGTTTCTACTTCTTTAACTTCGAAGAAGACAAGTAAACGGATTCAGTTGTTACCTTTCTTTACAGAGTATTAAAAGACAGAACGATATGAAAACAAATAGAATTTATTTGAGCTTTAGTTTAATTTGTTGTGTCACTTTGCTTTTTATGCATATGCTGTTGAGACGGTTGTCTTACAGGATGGTTCGGTGCTTGAAGGATATATGTCCGTTCAACGTCCGGGTAAGGATATTGTCTTTGTGGCACAAAAAGCGACTATTTACGTGCCTTCGGATAAAGTTGTTTCCATTGTTAGGCATGAAACAGAAGTGGATAAGCTCTCAGAGCAATGGAAAGAATGGGTGAAGGATAATCCTAATGCCGTAGAAACGCTTCAAGGGAAAAAATACTTGACCTTAAGTGATATAGTATTGGAAAAGACGGATGCAAACAAAGATTCGGTAGCCATGGAACATCCTCGGAAGATAGGAGCCAATGGAACTGTTTGGAATGTAACGCCACGTAAAGTCCGTATTGTGGAGAAAGGGGCTATAGTCAAATATCTTGATTTTGCTCCTAATACTTATTATTTAAGTTGGAAAGACATTCGTTCAATTAAGCGTCCAGTGCGTGGAAAAACAGAGTTGAGCGGTACTGTTGATAAAATAGAATTGCATTCGGATGAAATTCTTTCCGGGCAGATTATTGAACAGGTTCCTGGTAAATTTATCCGGTTATTAAAAGATGACGGAATGGTAGAAGTCATCAGTTCGGATAAAATTGTGACTCAAAAAAAAGTAAAATTGAATAAAACGCAACGTTTGATTGAGCAAGTTCCTTATATTGAAATTCTTTATGCCAAACCTGGAAAAGTAGTGAGGGGAGTGCTGATAGAACAGAATTATGGGACGAAGCAGACAGAAGGTTATGTCTTGTTCCAACAGGAGAATGACGAGATATTAAAATGTTATAGTGGTGATATTACAGAAATCCGCAAAGAAAAGAATGAAGCTTATGCTCCATTGGATGATATTATTGTCAGGCAGGATGAATTTTTTGTTAATCGACAAAAAGTTAATATGATGGATGTTGACGAACGGGATTCATTCTTGATGTTGGATGTAGAAGGAAAGCCTGTTGTCTTAAAACAGGATTCAATAGGCGGTAAGTTAATCTTAGAAACCTATGATGATATGTCTAATCGGGAGTGTATTCTTTTGAAGTTGGTGCAGATGAAAGTAAAAGGGAAAATGCGTTATGTTTTTACTTATGAAGATTTAGTTCAACGTAGTGTCCGTCCGTCTGGTGTTTCGGTAAGTGCCAATCACACATTAAAATTGGAATATCCTGTGTCAACAGGAGAGTATGTAATTTATAAACCGCAAGGAAAGAAAGTCATTTGGTGTAAAATTGAATGATATTGTTTTCCGTAATTGATGCAAGAGCCATACAGAATATTTTGAAGTGAAATTTCTGTATGGCTCTGTCGTTTTTTTACTTATTTATGCGAATCAGGAGTTATACTTTGCGTGTTTTAGAATTGTGCAGGCGAGGCAAGAAAGAGCCGTTCAATCTTTTCGAAGATGTCAGCAAATGCGGGGACTGGCGATGTAGAAATGCACAAATCTGTACTGCGCAAAGCATAAACGTAGTTATGTTTCACAGGAGTTAAAGACCAATAGTTTTGCTTCTGAAAGCGGTGCAAAAGGTATTGGCATCTAAGAAGCTGTTTTGAATTTCTCCAAAAAGTTTTTCTTGGCTTGATGTATCCTTTTTCGTGTGTGCTTTGGGCGATTTTTTGGTCCTTTTCGCTCCTGTTCTTCGTCAGATAGCCCGCTATCTTCCTCATTACAGAAGCGAAAATGCCTCAAAAACTCATCCCAAATCATCGCACGATAAATTCAAAACAGCTTCTAACTCCCAGCCCGCACTGGCGGGCGATAACTACCTATAACTCCCTTTTTAACTCCTGATTGGCATTATTTATTTCTCTCAACCATTTCTCCAGCTCACCGGTCCATTGGCGTTTGTAAGGGAAGCTGTCGCGGAATCCCCAGCCGTGTCCGCCGACGGGATAGGTGTGCAGGCTTGCCGAGACACCGTTTTTCACCAGTGCCGTATAATAGTTCACGCTGTTGGCTACGGGTACGGCGCCGTCATCGCTGCTGTGCATGATGAATGCCTGAGGAGTTTCGGGTGTGACTTGCAGTTCGTTCGAGTACTTTTGTTCGAGTTCTTTTGAAGGATTCTTTCCTAACAGGTTGTCGTGAGAACCCATGTGAGTGTAAGCAGGATCCATCGTAATGACCGGATAGAACAGAATCTGGAAGTCGGGACGTGTCTCTGCGTCTGTAAAATGGGTTGCGGCGGTACTTGCCAGATGTCCGCCTGCCGAGGCACCCATGATGCCCAGCTTTTGGACGTTCCATTCTTTTGCATGCTGGCGCATGATGCGGAGTGCCTGTTGGGCATCGCTCAGGGGGACTTCATTGTTTCCGTTAGGCATACGGTAGGTCAGTACGGCGTATGTAATGCCTTGGCTGTTGAACCAGTTTGCCATATCATGCCCTTCGTGGTTCATGGCGAGATGGCTGTATCCACCTCCCGGGCACATCACGATGGCAAGTCCGTTGCTTTCTTTAGCGGGATAGACTTCGATGGTCGGTTCTGCTACATAGAGCGGACCTTTTTCCACTTGGCTGGTCATGCCGTTGTCATTGGGCGCGCCGTTTTGCCATAACTTGATTTTGACAGGTTCCTGCGCCGCAAGCAGCGTAGAAACAAAGAGTAAACTCATTAATGCTAACTTTTTCATGGTGTTTTATTTTTTTTGTTAGGTACCAGGTGACCAGGGATGAGGTACTAGGTCTTAGATAGCATAAGTAAAACTATTCAAAACCTAGTACCTAGTACCTTGTCATCTAGTCAACTTTATTGATGTTCATACTCGCTTTTACTAAATATATAATAAGGAGTGCGTATGCAATGAGCGATACCACTTGGCTCATCGGGTTTTCCAGCCATGCCTCGTTCACCAGATTAATGCCTCCGAAACGCATCGCGGCACTTATCACACCCATCAGTGCACCGCCGGCTATGAAGCCCGAAGCCAGCAAAGTGCCCTTTTCTCCACGTGCCGCATTGACCGCTTCGTCCTTGCTACGGGTGGTGACGTACCAGTTGATGGCACCGCCTACAATAAGCGGCAGGTTCAGCTCCAAGGGGATAAACATACCTAAGGCAAAGGCAAGTGCCGGGACTTTGAAATAAGTCAGTACCAATGCCAGTGCGGCACCGATGCCATAGAGCAGCCACGGAGCCGACACACCGTTCATCAGCGGGTCGATGACGGCAGCCATGGCATTGGCTTGCGGTGCGGCAAGTGCGCCCGAAGAGAATCCGTAGGTCTTGTTCAATATCATGATAACGCCGCCTACGGTAGCAGCCGATACCAGTGTGCCCAGGAATTTCCACGTCTGTTGCTTGGCGGGTGTGCTTCCCAGCCAATAGCCGATTTTCAGGTCGGTAATGAAGCCGCCTGCCATCGAGAGGGCGGTACATACCACGCCTCCCATAACCAATGCCGCAACCATGCCCGTAGCACCTTTCAGCCCTACGGCAACCATCACCACCGATGCCAGAATCAGGGTCATCAGTGTCATGCCCGATACGGGATTGGTACCCACGATGGCAATGGCATTGGCGGCTACTGTGGTGAACAGGAACGAGATGCCAGCCACCAGGATGATGCCGACAACGGTATGCAGCAAGTTGCCTTGCATCACATCGAAATAGAAGAACAGCGCCACGAGGATGATGGTGATGATGGAACCGATGGCGATGATTTTCATCGACAGATCTTTCTGGGTACGCACGACGTTGGCTTCGGTTTTCTTGCCTTTCATTTCCTTGGCGGCAAGACCTACGGCACTCTTGATGATGATGCCCACGAGCGGACGATGCCGATGATGCCCGCCATGGCGATGCCTCCGATACCGATACTCTTGGCATATTCGGCGAAGATGGTTTCGGGCGACATCGAGCCTACGGTCTGCGTGATAGCCGGATTCCAGGCGTTCAATACCTGGTCGCCCCACAGCATTGCGATGCCCGGCACGATGATAATCCATACGGCGAGCGAGCCGGCGCAGATAATGGCGGCATATTTCAACCCTACGATATACCCCAGCCCCAAGACCGCTGCTCCGGTATTGATTTTAAGCACCAGCTTCGCCTTGTCGGCAATCGTTTCGCCCCAGCCGCATACGCGGGTGGTGAAGTTCTCGTTCCACCACCCGAAGGTAGCTACGATAAAGTCGTACAGACCGCCGATGAGTCCGGCAAAGAGCAACGGTTTCGCCTGGCTTCCTCCCTTTTCGCCCGAAATCAGCACCTGCGTGCTGGCGGTGGCTTCGGGAAAAGGATATTCGCCGTGCTTCTCGCTTACGAAATACTTGCGGAAAGGAATGAGAAACAGGATACCAAGGATACCTCCCAGCAAAGAGCTGATGAACATCTGGAAGAAGTCGACCGTCATTTCCGGATACTTGTCCTGAAGGATATAAAGTGCCGGAAGGGTGAAGATGGCTCCGGCTACGATAACGCCCGAACATGCCCCGATGGACTGGATGATGACGTTTTCGCCCAATGCGCTTTTACGCTTGGCGGCTCCAGACACTCCCACGGCAATGATGGCGATGGGGATGGCGGCTTCGAATACCTGCCCCACTTTCAACCCCAAGTATGCCGCCGCTGCCGAGAAGAGTACTGCCATGGCGATGCCCCACGTCACCGACCAGGCATTTACTTCGGGATAATTCTTGTCGGGCGACATCAGGGGGTGGTATTGTTCGCCCGGTTTCAGTGGACGGAACGCGTTTTCGGGCAGTCCCGTCGGTTTTTCATCTGTTTCTTTCATGTTGTGTTATTATTTTTAGTTTCAATTTATCTTTTCGTGTCAGACAAAGCCTTATGTACCGTTCCCGGTGTAATGTAAACTGTCAGCTATTAATTATTAATTGTTAATTATTAATTATAACCTATCTTGCGATGTACTTCTCCATCCCTTCGGTGTAGTAGATGTCCGTCTTTCCGTCGTCCTTGCTATAGATAAAGTATGCGTCCAGCTCGGGATGGGCACGGCAGACGGCTTTGGCAGAGTCCAGCCCCAATACCATGAAGGCGGTGGCGTAAGCATCTGCCTTGGCACAGTTGTCGGCGATGACCGTAGCCGAGAGGATGTTGTGCTGTATCGGGTAGCCTGTACGCGGGTCGATGGTATGGGCGTATTTCTTGCCGTCCTTGTAATAGAAGTTGCGGTAGTTGCCCGAAGTGGCAAGCCCTACGCCGCTCACCTGCAATACGGTCTGCAGCTCCTGGTTCACTGCCAGCGAGTCGTCTATGGGCTTGTTGATGCCGATGCGCCAGGGTTTCATCTGCGCGTTTTCACCTTTCATCACCAGTTCTCCCCCGATGTCTACCATATAGTTGCGTATGCCTTTCCGGTCCAGCAGGCGTGCCACACAGTCTACACCGAAGCCTTTGGCAATGGCACTGCAGTCCAGCATCGTGCGCGGGTCGCTCTTGACAATCCTTCCGTTTTCCAGCTTCACCTTATCGTATCCGACGAATTGGCGCAAGCTGTCGATGGTAGCCGAATCTACTTGCGATGCATTCTTGAACCCGAATCCCCAGGCATTCACCAGCGGAGCAACGGTAATGTCGAACGCGCCGTGTGTCTCTTCCGATACCTGCCGGGCAAGGCGGTACACATAGTCGAACAGGGAGTCGGTCTGCATATCCGTATTGTCGTTGATGCGCGTAATGACCGATGCCTTGTTGAAAGGCGAAAGCGAACGGTCTACCCGTTGCAGCTCGGCTTCTATCTCGGCTTTCAGGTTCTCTTTCGACTGGTAGGTGATTTTATACATCGTGCCGAACACCAGGAATCAGGAGTTGAAAATAGCTTCTGATTCAAGTTTTAAAAGTTTGTAATTCAGTTAATTATCTCATTGTTTCATTTTGTAATCTCCTTGAAAATCAGTATATTAGAAGAATAAAACCACTCATTTTTCTAATTATGATTCCCAAGGAGAAAAAGTTAAAACTAATAAGTCTGTATATGTATATCTGTGATGTCTATAAGTCTTCTCTTCGTTTCTACTGCCAGAGATTCAGCAACAACTCCAATCCCGAGTTTACGGTCGAGGAGGTTCTTACAGTCTATCTGTTCTGCGGTTACTGCCAGCCAGAGATACTTCGGCATCAAGGAGATACATACTTTCGCCAAGGAGTATCTGTCATCGTGGTTTCCTAAGCTACCGTCTTACCAGACATTCAATGCACGTTTGAACATGCTTTCAGAAGCCTTTAAGGTGTTGGCGGAAACCATGATACAATCATTCAAGCCTGAGGATTGCGACTCTCTCGTTTCCATTGTGGATTCCATGCCGATTGTTACCTGCAAAGGAAAGAACCGGGAAGGAAAAGTGGCAACGGAGATAACATCAAAAGGATATTGCTCTACCAAGAACATGTACTACTATGGCATGAAACTGCACATGGTAGGACAGCGGAGGAAGGGTACAATCCCTTTTCCTGAGATGATAGCCCTGACACCGGCTTCGGACAACGACCTGACCGTATTCAAAAACGAATGCGCGCCATACCTGTCCGGAAGGACCGTGCTCGGGGACAAGATTTACAGCGACTTTTCTTTCTTCAACGAGAGTTATCCGGTTAAAGTCCTTACCCCGCATAAGGAGATTAAGGGAGAGCCGGAAGTGCTCAAACAGAGGGATAAGGCTGCCAGGGACTTGTTCTCACAAGCTGTGTCCAAACTCAGACAACCTATCGAATCCTTTTTCAATTGGCTGAATGAAAAAACAGAAATTCAAAGAGCGTCTAAAGTTAGAGCTACCAAAGGCTTGTTGGTACATACCTTTGGAAAGTTGGTTATTGCTCTACTTACATTTGTCAATTTTTAATCTTTTGAATCAAGAAGCCGGCAACGAGCGGAAGAAGCAGGCTCTGTAGCTCCTTGAATCCGGTGAAGGCAAACGAGATGCCTACCGCCAGTGCATCAATGCTGGTAGCGATGGCAAGGGTGATGATGACCTTCAGCCGGGTAGGGTCGAAGCTGTGTTCTTCGCTGTCCTTGAAATGCTCGCGTATCATGCGGATGCCTAAAAAAGCGAGCAGCCCGAAGGCTACCCAATGGTCGTAAGCCTCGATGAGGTGGCTGAAATGACTTGCCCCAAGCCAGCCCAGCAAAGGCATCAAAGCTTGGAAGAAGCCGAAAAAGAACGCCATCGTCAGAAACGTATTCCACCGGATGCGCCGTAATATGATGCCGCTGGTGACGGACACCGTGAAGCAATCGATGGCGAGGCTCACGGCAAGCAAAAGAATTGCGAATATACCCATTTGTGTCAGTTCGTTATTAGTTGGTTTATATACGGTTTCACCACAGAGGACACAAAGGCGCACAGAGGAAATAAATTAATACTCTGTGAGACTCTGTGTCCTCTGTGGTGAAATCATCTGTCATATTAAAACGGAAGATTATAAATCAAGTTATACGTCAGGTTGAAGCTGCTGCTGGCGTTCTTGCCAAAGCCGGGCACGTACCAAGGGACCGAGTTCTCGTGATTGTCGATGCTCATGCGCATCTTGTAGCGCACCGCCCATCCCATGTGGAAACGTTTGTAAATCCTTACCTTGATGCCTACTACACCTTCCAGCCAGCTTGCCTTGCTTTTCATGCCCGAATACGAAAAAGGCACCGTAGTCCCTCCATAATTGGGGTCAGTCATGTCAGGTCCGCTCACGTCGTAGGTGAACGAACTCATGCCGTAACGCAGGCCCACATACAGATAACCGGGCAGGTAAGGCTTCAGGTAGAACACGTTATAGTCCATGCCTATCCGGAAATAAGGCGCCGATGTCTTGTAGTGCATGTCGTTGGCATCATTGACGGCATCGGTTTTCCCGTAACCTATTTCGAGGGTAGGCAAAAAACGGTTCTTCAGGTTACTTTGCAATAAAATTTCGCTGCTCATGATGTCTCCTCCCAGCAGGTAGCCGCCTATGCCGGCTATTTCCACGCCGATAGAACTTCCCTGATAGAACGGGGAAGCCTTGTAGTCGGCCTTTTAGCTGCTCCTTGTCTTTCTTTTGTGCCCATGACGGGGCAGGGAACAGAAAGAGAAGGCTACTGCTCAACACCAGAAACAGTGAAATAGATGCGGATATTTTCTTTCTCATTGTTGTCGATATTCGGGTTAGTGATGGTGATAGAGTCGAGCCTGTGGTGGGTGTGCGCCGTGCCGGTGATTTCGTAGAACATCATGCTTCCGCAATCCAGGTTGGTGAAATACGGGATGTTCCGGTGGTCAATCCGGATGGTGTCGCGTCCCACATAACCGACATCCAGCGCGTGATAGATAAAGATAAACTGGGTGTAGGCATCGTAGCTCAAAGGAAGGCTGAAGCTGCTTGCCGCCGCCTCCTGATTGATAAGCGTGTCAGATACAAGCGTATCAGAAGAAGTGGTCTGACCTACGATAGTGATGGTGTCAGAAGTATTGAATGTCCGTCCGTTTTGGTCTACCAGCGAAAAATGCAGGTACGACAAGGCGTTGGGCGGGCAGTTTTCCACTTCACAGCCTGGAACCAACAGTCCTGCTAACGCCAATATGCAGAATATGACCGGTAGTCTTTTCATTGTTACAGTTCTTTTTCGATTTGATACTTGTTTCGTTCGGGAGCGTTGCGGGCTATCAGTTCGCCGATGAATCCGGCAAGGAACAATTGCGTGCCGATAACCATCGTGGTCAGCGCCAGATAGAAGTACGGGCTTTCGGTCACCAGCCGGTACGGATTTCCGCAATACATGTCGTGCAGCTTGTTGAATCCGATAACAGCCACCGATATGAATCCCAACAAAAACATAATAGAACCCAGAAAGCCGAAGATGTGCATCGGCTTCACCCCGAAAGTGGAAAGAAACCATAACGTAAGCAGGTCGAGGTAACCGTTTACGAAGCGGTTCAGCCCGAATTTGGTCTTTCCGTACTTGCGTGCCTGATGATGCACCACCTTTTCACCTATTTTCTTGAATCCGGCATTTTTTGCCAGATACGGGATATACCGGTGCATTTCGCCATACACTTCGATGTTCTTCACCACTTCGCGCCGGTATGCCTTCAGCCCGCAGTTGAAATCGTGTAGGTTGTGTATGCCCGACACCGCCCGTGCCGTTGCATTGAAAAGCTTGGTGGGTATGGTTTTCGAGAGCGGGTCATAGCGTTTCTGTTTCCAGCCCGAAACCAGGTCATACCCGTCCTCCGTAATCATCCGATACAGTTCCGGAATTTCGTCGGGACTGTCTTGCAGGTCGGCATCCATGGTAATGACCACATCGCCTTCTGCCCGCTCGAACCCACAGTACAGGGCGGGCGACTTCCCGTAATTGCGGCGGAACTTGATGCCTTTCACCTCCGGATTGCTTTTGCTCAGTTCCTCGATGATGTCCCACGAGCGGTCGGTGCTTCCGTCATTGACGAAGATGATTTCGTACGAGAAGCGGTTGGCGTCCATCACCCGTTTTATCCATGCATGCAGTTCGGGCAACGACTCGGCTTCATTATATAAAGGGATTACTACTGATATGTCCATACCTTATATTTATTGTCTTTATTTCTTATATCTCATTGTTAACAGAGCGGTAGGCAACGAAAGCACGATGCCGTAAAACACGTTTTGCGAAATAAGCTGGAACGTAAGTTGGATAGGCGTAAGTGCTGCCACCGTGTCGAATGCAATCATTATCTGCTCCATTGAATTGGCAAGGTCGCCCTGCACCATTTGCATCGTTTCGTTCAGTTGCTGGCGGTACATGTCCATCAGGAACCCCTGGTCGATGAACTGGAAGTATATATAATGGGCTACAGCCGTCAGCATCGCCGCAAAAATGTACATGCATACCGTAAAAAGAAAGGCGCGTGAAAAAGAAACCGTTCCTCCACAACAGGTGTTTCTGAACTTCCGTGTGTACAAATACCCTAAAACCGGAACGAAGAGGGTGCAGAGGACGAAGCATAGTTGCAGCAAAGGAAAACTGAACCCTAATGGGAGGAAGATGAATTTGATAATCCAAAAAACGCCCATGTAGGTGCCGAACCTCATCGCTTGCTCTTGAATGGAGACTGGTCTATCTGTTATCATTTTCTTTTTCTTATAAAATGGATTCGTGCACAAAAGTACGTTTTTTGTCTCTATTTTCTCTATGAAAAGCCGGAAAAATGATGTTTCTTTCAAATTTTCTTCATTTTTTTATCGGAATGTATTGCATATTCGGAAAAAACACCTACCTTTGCACCCGCAATCGAGAAATATCGCGCCGATGATAGTTCAGGGGTTGCAAAATTTTTGAAATACGGGTAAGTCCCATACGGCCAGCTCCCTTCGAATCCTCCAGGGCTTGATCGCAGCAAAGGTAGTTGGTTGTAGCGGCGCGATATGGTAAGCTTACCCACCTGCCTCTTTAGCTCAGTTGGCCAGAGCACGTGATTTGTAATCTCGGGGTCGTTGGTTCGAATCCGACAAGAGGCTCATCCGATAAGCCGCTCCTTTATGTGAGGAGTGGCTTTTTTTGTATGTTCATATTCTGACAAAACCAAGTGGAATGTGCGGGAAACCTAACTGCGTCGCCTGCACGATTACTAATCGTTAAGCTGTACGATTAGTAATCGTGCAAGCGATGCAGTTATACTGCCTGCATTTTACGGATAAGTCTTTGTGGGTTATCAGCTTGTTGCAGCCGGGTTCGCAGACCGCTTTGCGGTTGGTGCTTATTGTGTATTTTCATTTCCTTTTCATACTTCGTATCACGTCTTTTGTGGCGGCATCTACCCGGTATGATTCTATGATTTTCTGTAATGCCTTGTTGTAAGTGAAGTCGTCCAACGAATTTTGTTGCAGGTATGCCATCGTCTGTTGGGGGAATTTCACAAAGCAGACAGAGAGTGCCCATGCCACTCCCATCCGTACGTAATAGCCTTCGTGGCGGATGGCATTATATAAGGAGAGAAGTTCGCCGATATGCTCCTCATCGATGAAGAGCTGCATCGCCATCACCACTCCGAAGCGGATTTCATACTCGCCCTCGGCTTGCATCCAAGTCTTCAGGTACTCCCACAGCCGTTCTTTGTTCGTTTCGACGAACCGCTTTCCTCCTCCGAACTTGAACGTGTCGCATACCGACCAGCTGTTGATGTTCCATACAAAACGGGTCACTCGGTGCAGGTACACCTCGATGTCGGCATCGGGACGGATGCAGCCCAATACCATTCCTTGCAGCATCCGCTCTTCCATATAATAGGTGTCGGCGGTATCGAGGTAAGTTTCCCAATCGGCTTTGGCGATGCGTGCCGCCAGCTTGCGCAAGTCGGGCACACGGATACCCAACACATGTTCCACGCCCGGATTCAGGCTTTCGGTAAACTTTTTGTTCCCCTGCTCTGCCAACCGGAGCAGATGCTCTTTGATGGTCAAGCCTTCGAGTCTGTATTCTTCCATATCTTTTGCTTTGTTGTCATATTTCCTGCAAAAATACGCATTGCTATCCCCATAAGTAGGTATTTAACATCTTTTTTTACCTAAAAGTAGGTATTGTCCAGCCTGAAGAAGCTCCATACCTTTGCGGTAGTTAAAAATCAACAAAAGATAAAGAGAAATGAAAACAACGAAACTCTTATTCTCACTCTGCTTGGCGATGCTTGCGCCGCACGCTTTCGCTACAGGTGAAGCGGAGCAGACAAGTAAAGGCAATGCGGACATAACCGCAGAGAGCGCATCGGAAACGGTCAAGACAGAAAAGAAGAAATCACGTTTCACCATCGGCGGTTATGGTGAGGCGGTGTATAGCCGGAACTTTTATAGCGACAATTATTTGCGCTATGACAGTCCGCAGGATTATAAAGACGATAAACACGGACGTTTTGACCTGCCACATGTTGTCCTGATGTTAGGATATGATTTTGGCAAAGGCTGGTCAATGGGGATGGAAATCGAATTTGAACACGGAGGTACAGAAAGTGCCGTTGAGATAGAAGAACATGAAGGAGGTGAATACGAAACCGAAGTGGAACGTGGAGGTGAAGTTGCCCTCGAGCAATTTTGGATCCAGAAATCTTTCTGTCCGGAGTTCAACATTAAATTAGGGCACATGGTCATCCCGGTAGGTGCTACGAATGCCCATCACCTTCCTACCGAATTCTTTGGTGTATATCGTCCGGAAGGTGAAAATACCATTATGCCTTGTACGTGGCATGAAACCGGATTAAGCATTTGGGGACGTGCAGGAGATTGGCGGTATGAAGCTATGTTGCTTCCTGGACTTGACTCTGACCGTTTTAATGATAAGGAATGGATAAAAGGCGGTGCCGGAAGTCCTTACGAATTCAAGATAGCCAATGCTATGGCTGGTGCTGTCCGTGTAGATAATTATTCGGTAAAAGGCCTTCGACTTTCTGTAAGCGGATATGCCGGAAACACATTCAGCAATACGCTGAAGAAAGCGACCAATGCCATATACGACAATGTAAAGGGGACTGTATTAATCGGTTCATTTGATTTTCATTACAACGACCATAACTGGGTGGCACGTGGAAATTTCGATTATGGACACTTGTCGGATGCTGCTTTGATAACCCGTTATAACCAAAGTTTCTCCAATGACTCGCCTGCGAAAAAAAGACCTGTAGCTACATCAGCAATTTCTACAGGGGTAGAAGTGGGCTACGACTTATTCGGTTGGCTTGGCAAAAAGCAGCAAGAAAAAGGACGCAAATTCTATCTTTTCGGTCGTTATGAATATTATGATTCAATGTATAAAACGGAAGATGCAGTGACTGATTATGAAGAATATGGACGGCAACGCATCGCTTTCGGTGTCAACTACTATCCGATGAAAGACATTGTACTGAAGGGGGAATATTCATTGGGTATCCTTAAAAGCAAATTTAATAATGAACCTGCCGTCTCATTGGGAGTAGCATATTCCGGTTTCTTCAATTTGTAAAATCAAAAACAAGATACAAACAAAACACTAATTTAAAAATAAGACAATGAAAAAGTATTTGAAATTTCCGATTTACGTGGCATTGTCTGCCATGGTAGGCATGAATGTTACGGCTTGTAGTGATGACGACCCTGTTAATCAGGAAGAATCTGGAACTCTCTCTGCACAGGAACAGGCTCTGAAAGATGTAATAACTGATTATACAGACCAAACTGTGATACCTACTTACAAAGGAATGGCAGATGCCGCTATGGAACTGCATAGCCTATGTATTGATATTCGTACCAAAAAATCAGATGGAACGTTATCTACCGCCGATGTGGAAGCTGCCGGTGAAGCTTGGAAAACCGCACGTGATTATTGGGAAAAAAGTGAAGCTTGGTTGTTTGGTCCCGCCGGAGACTATTATATAGACCCACACATTGATTCGTGGCCGCTTGATAAAACAGGGATGGATGCCCTGTTGAGCAATCCTGCACAAATGGCACAAATGGATGATGAAGGTGTATACGTAGGTAACTATTTAGGATATGCATTACAAGGATTCCATGCCATCGAATATCTTTTATTTGAACTGACAAATACAAACGCTAACGGCAATGCTACTGCTAATTCTGAAAGTGTAGCTCATAATCTGAATTATACCACCGAGGAATTAAATTATTTGGTTGGTTTAGCCGCTGACTTGCGTAATCAGTGTATTTTATTGGAAGCATGTTGGGCTGGTACAGAAAATGTAACATCAGAGAAACAACAGATTTTGACTGATACCGAACTGGATAAAGGCATAAACTTTGGTGAACGTATTAAAAATGCGGGTAACGCAGGTAGTGAATACGTAAACTATCTCGATGTAATGTACGACATTATAACCGCAGGCATCCAAAACATAGCAAACGAGGTAGGCAACATTAAAATCGGTAACCCGACAGGTAAGGGTCTTCCTTCAGGAGGTATGGAATACGATCCGAACTATATCGAATCACCTTATAGTTTAAATTCTATCCGCGACTTCTTGGGTAATATCATTAGTATCCGCAATGCTTATCAAGGTTCTCCTTCTGTAGACGGAACTATTCAAGTAGCTACGAATACGCTTAGTGCTTACATTGCTACGCTTGATCCCGACTTAGACAGTCGTGTGAAAGCCGCTATCCAAGATGCATACGATAAAATTTCATTGATGGGTGAACCTTTTGCCTACACTTGTGGGGCTTCTGAATATGATACCATTAATCAAGACGCTATTGACGCTTGTAATGTGATGAATGACATCTTTGATGAAGTGAAAACTTTGTTACAGGCAAATCACTAATCATTTCTCTTGAACCAATAAAAAGGGCATGTTTAGGCAATAAACTGCATAATCAAAAAATAATATCATTCTGAGCTTAGCGGAGGGTCTCGGAAATGCAGTCATGCATTCGAGATTCTTCACTATGCTTTAAATGACAACACATGAGTTTATTCCATAAGATGTCATCTTTTTAGAATTATGATAGGACAATTACTAACTTTATATTACTTTTGGATGATGAAAAAACATTATTATTTAGCTGCATTCTTGTCAATAGGCATGATAACGGCTTGTAGTGACGATGAAGTGAAAACAGACAATCCGTCACCGAATCCAGAACCGTCAGAACTTCCTGATTGGTATTATACAGGTGGAGAACTGGGTACAACATTCAATTCTTCTTCTACCGCTTTCGAAGACCCGACTCCTGTAGTAGACGGCGATGCCGACATGACCGCCTCTTTTAACAGAGGAGAACAATTCTTTGAGAAACCTTATACATCTAATTTCTCTGGTATGCGTCACGGTTTGGGACCTGTCTATATCCGTACCTCTTGCCAGCATTGCCATCCGGGATACGGGCACGGACAAAGCCAACCTGCCGGTTCTTTCAATACAAACACAATAGGCAACGGCTACTTATTAGTTGTCTACAACCCTGCAACCAATGCCTACGTTTCTTGGCTTGCAGGTATGCCGCAGACCCATGCCGTAGCCCCTTTCAAGGCTCCGCTGGACGAAAGTCAGATTATGCTGACTTGGCATGAATATACCGACCAGAACGGGAACAAGTTCCCCGACGGTGAGACCTATTCGTTGCGCTATCCGGAAATAACGATTCCCAAGAGTGCCATTTATGTAGCCAACAAAGGATATGATGTGGGCACATACGAAGTCCGCCTCGAATCCACCATCGGCATTTACGGTACCGGCTTGCTGGATGCCATTTCGGATGAAGACCTGAAGGCGCAATACGTGCAGGAAGAAAAAGACGGTTATCTGAAGAACGGGCTGAACCCCAACATCTTTGCCAACGGAGACTGGACGGGGCAATATGCCAACACGGCACAGGGAGGTGACGGGACGAAATATCCTTTCCGTTATACGTATGCTCTGAGCCGTGGTCCGTTGCAGGATGCAGCCGGAGCCAACGCTTTCTGGAACATCACCAACGCTACACGTAGCGACCGCCGCTTCCATTACCTGGATGCAGCAGGTACGTATGCCCAGTATTCTTCGGAAGACCCCGAAGTGCAGGCAGGCTTCCGTGACTACATCGAGCAGGCAGACCCCGACAAGAACCATCCCGACTGGCACATCCAGAACGAGGACGGCACGTACGACGAGCAGCAGAACATCTACAACTACCTGACTTCGAAGGAACTGGATGTGGAAGTGTCCGACCAAGACTACATCGACCTCATGGTATGGCACCGCGGACTTGCCGTGCCCGCCGCACGCAACGTAGACGATGAAGAAGTATTGAAAGGAAAGGAACTCTTCGAACAAATCGGGTGTACGTATTGCCATAAGCCCAGCTGGACTACGGGCGATGACGAGATACGCGACCCGGCACGCTTCTTCGTAGGAGACAAGGCAGACCAGTTGCCCCGCTATCCGAACCAGAAGATATGGCCTTATACGGATATGGTACAGCACAAGCTGCACATGCAGAACGATATCCGCACGGGCTGGTGCCGCACCACTCCGCTTTGGGGACGCGGCCTGCACCAGCGTTGCACCGGAGCCGAATATGCCGACCGCCTGCACGATTGCCGCGCACGCACCACGCTGGAAGCCATCATGTGGCACGGCACCAGCACCGAGAGCGACGCTTACGAACAAATCGAAGCTTTCCGCAACCTCTCGAAGGAAGACCGTGACGCCATCGTGAAATTCATCGATTCTATTTAAATTTTTATCACCACGGATTACACAGATTTTATCAATTAATAATTAACAGTTAACAATTAATAATTGGCAACGGAGCATCCGCCGTTATTCATTACTTATAGTACAACAAAATTGGTTTGCAAAAAATGGATTGGAACACAGAGACACAAAGGCACAGAGTTTTATTTCTTTGAGAGAACAGAGTTCACGGTGCAAAGTGCTGGCTTTATGATCTTTGCTTTTTCTATATAATTATTTCTCCGTGTCTCTGCGTCTCTGTGTTCGATAAAGAATCACACTGATTTTTCGCAATCCATTTCCGATTAACTATAATTAAATCCGTGTAATCTGTGGTGTATGTTCACCACAAAACAAATGAAACTGATAAAACGCATTGCTTTCGGGAGCGCAGGACTGCTCGTCTTGCTGATGATGGCCGCCACCGTTGTAGAAAAGCTGCAAGGAACCGGTACGGCTTGGACGGCTATCTATGGCTCTCCGTTCTTTACCATACTGTGGGGAATCCTGGCGGTATGCGCTTTGGTTTACCTGATAAGCCGGAAACTGCAACGGGATTTTTTTACGTTTCTGCTGCACATAGCGTTTCTGGTTATCCTGGCAGGAGCGCTCACTACGCGCCTTTGCGGAAAGCAAGGAAGCATCCATTTGCGGATGAACGATACGCCTGTTTCGGCTTTCGTCACTTCGGGAACGGAGGAAGAGCCGCTTCCTTTCGATGTGCGGCTGCACGATTTCCGCATCGACTATTACAAAGGAAGCTTTGCGCCCATGGACTTTACCAGCCGCATCCGAATTGAGGATAACGGAATGCAGGCAGAGGGAGAAGTGTCGATGAACCGGATATTCACCTATCGCCATTACCGTTTCTACCAGTCGGCATACGACAAGGACGGGCAAGGAACTACCCTTGCGGTGTCTTACGACCCGTGGGGCATCGGCATTACCTATACCGGATATGCTTTATTGCTGCTCTCTGTCTTGGGCTTCTTTTTTCAGAAAGACAGCATGTTCCGCCAGCTTCTCCGTCATCCCGCGTTGCGTAATAAAACCGTTCTGTTAGGTGTCGCGCTGCTTTCATCCGTCGCTGGCATGGCTTCGGGACAACCCAAGCACTTATCCCGTGAGGCAGCATCCGCGGTAGGCAACCTCTACATCTATTACCACGACCGCATCTGTCCCTTGCAGACCTTGGCGAAAGACTTTACCGTAAAGCTTTACGGCAAAACGACCTACAAAGGACTGACTGCCGAACAGGTGTTTACGGGCTGGTTCTTTTATTACGATGACTGGAAAACCGAGCCTGTCATCCGCATTAAAAGCAAGGAAGTGCAACGCCGGCTGGGTATCGGAGGGGATTATGCTTGCCTGAACGATTTTTTCGGAACGGAAGGGTATAAGCTGAAAGAGAATGGAACGGGCAGTTCCCAATACAAACGTGAATGGAACGAGGCGAACGAGAAGTTCAACCTGATTAGCATGACCGCTACGGGCAGCATCCTGAAAATCTATCCGTGCCGGACGGAGCATAACCGGACAGGTTGGTTCGCTCCCGTAGACGACTTGCCTCAAGACTTGCCCGACGAGCAATGGCTGTTCGTCCGCAAGAGCCTGGGATTGCTGAGCGAGCAGGTGATGAAGAAAAACGATGCTGCCATACTCGAACTTACGGGGAAGATACGGAAATACCAACAAAAGATTGCGGGTGAAGTGCTTCCCTCCGACACCTGTTTCCGGGCGGAAAAGCTATACAACTGTTTGGACTATACCCGGCCTTGGCGATGGCTTGCCTTACCGTCGGCATTCTTTCTTTTATCTTTTATTGCCGGCGGATGAGCCGTCCGGTATGCGGCAAGACCCGTGTGAATGTCTTTTTGCTTGCCGCATTGGGTATCATTGCGGTTTATCTCTTGTCGCTTATCGGCCTGAGGGGATTCGTCAGCGGACACCTTCCGCTCTCGAACGGTTACGAGACGATGCAGTTTCTGGCATTGTGCGCTACCTTGCTCACTTTTATTTTCTACCGCAAGTTCGAAGCCGTCATTGCTTTCGGCTATATGCTGTGCGGGCTGGCATTGCTGGTGGCGATGCTGGGCGAGGCAAATCCGCCTATTACCCAACTGATGCCGGTATTGGCATCGCCCTTGCTTAGCCTTCATGTGGTGACCATTATGATTGCCTATTCGCTTACCGCATTTATCATGCTGAACGGCATTATGGCAATTGTGTTGCGCTATACTCATAAGGATTATCAGGATGCCGTTGTCCGGCTGCAAGTCATGAGCCGGCTTATTCTTTATCCGGCGGTGTTCTGCCTGGCGCTCGGCATTTTCATCGGTGCCGTGTGGGCGAATGTTTCATGGGGACGTTATTGGGGCTGGGACCCGAAAGAGACTTGGGCGCTTATCACCTTATTTATATATGCGGCAGCCTTGCATGCTTCGTCGCTCCCCGCATTCCGTCGGCCTATGTTCTTTCACTGGTTTACCGTTGTCGCATTCTTGAGCGTACTGATTACTTATTTTGGCGTCAATTTCATCTTAGGCGGCATACATAGCTATGCTTAAAAAAGAAAGCATCATTTGTTTTTACTTGTCATTCTGTTGAGAATGAAAACAGAGGCTGATGCGTGAGCACCGGCCTCTGTTGCTATAAAAGATTGTCTTGTATGATGGGGATTCAATATCAATATACTTCCACCTTGGCAGCCAGCGACTTGCACTTGTCGCGCAAGGCATCGAGGTCGCCGTCCGGTTTGTCGTAGCAAACCACTACGCCCATACGGCGGTTCAGCTTCGTAAACGGTTTGCCGAAGATGCGTAAGTACGTATCGGGTTGTGAGCAGACCAGTTCTTCACCCCGATAACGCGGAGCTTCCTTGCTGGCTATGGGCGAAAGAATCACGGCACTGGCACCGATATGCTCTTGTGTAATGCCTGGGATAGGCAATCCCAGCACAGCGTATAAATGCAATTCAAATTCGTTCAGGTTCTGGGTATTTGCCAAAGTTACCATACCCGTATCGTGCGGACGTGGAGACAATTCGGAGAAATACACGCCGTTTTCATGACTCAGGAAAAACTCTACTCCCCAAATACCATAGCCGGTCAATGCTTCGGTTACTTTTGCTGCCATGCGTTGCGCTTCGGCAAGATGTTCGGGAGCGATGTGTGCAGGCTGGAAGCTCTCGCGGTAGTCCCCTCCTTTCTGTACATGTCCGATAGGCGGGCAGAACAGGGTAGGGCCGTCCTTCTGCGTCACCGTAAGCAGGGTGATTTCGCTATCAAACTGGATGAACTCTTCGATAATCAGTTCCTTGATATCGCCCCGGCTTCCTTCGCAACCGTAATGCCATGCGTGTTCCAGGTCTTCCGGACCTTTCGCTACCGACTGGCCTTTGCCCGATGAGGACATCAAGGGTTTGATGACACAGGGGAAACCGATTTTTTCTGCCGCTTCCTTCAATTCGTCGAATGATTTGGCATAGAAATATTTCGCGGTCTTTAATCCTAATTCTTTTGCGGCAAGGTCGCGTATCGCCTTGCGGTTCATCGTAAAGTTTACGGCACGCGCACTGGGCACCACCTGAATGCCTTCTTTCTCCAAATGGTACAACCGTTCGGTACGGATGGCTTCAATCTCAGGCACAATAATGTCCGGATGATATTTTTCAACTACACGGTCGAGCGCATCGCCATCCAGCATATTGAATACTTCACAAGCATCTGCCACCTGCATGGCAGGAGCTCCTGCATACGAATCACACGCAATGATGTACTGTCCCAAACGTTGGGCAGCAATCACAAACTCTTTTCCTAATTCGCCGGAACCCAGCAACAATATTTTCTTCGTCATACGATTTACGTTTTTTCTTTATTGTCTATGCGCACAAAGATAGCACATTTTTGCTTTCCATGTACGGAATGCCTGTGTTTTTTATCAGTCTTCACCTTACGGAAGCGCCGGCAACTGTCTGCGCAGACGCACGAAGCTATATGTACCGGATGATGCATGTATCTGCGTGCATGGATGCAATGTCGTGGAAAATATAAGTTGGTTGCGAAGGGAGGGAGGTGTTGGAATATTGAAGTTTCAAAATGATAATATATAACGAGGAATACTGTAAAATTGATACTGATACCTTTGTTTTTGGTTTTAGTTTGAAAGTGTAGTGACTTTAAAATAAGAATTTGTCTTAGTTTTGCGCCGTTCTGGTTGATAAATGCTACTTTTGCAGTGAAAACAAAAACAAAAAGATTTTGTATATGTGTGTTTTGTTTCAGAATGCATATTATATTAGAGGAAAGATAAACTAACAACTAAATTTGAGGTATTATGTCAACATTACGATTTAGGGTAGTAGAAAAAGCGTTTCAGGCGAAACCTTTCGAAGTTCCGGCTCCGGCGGAACGCCCGAGTGAGTATTTCGGAAAGTATGTATTCAATCGCGAAAAGATGTTTAAGTATCTGCCCAGTAAAGTGTTTGAAAAGCTGGTTGATGCGATGGATAACGGCGCAACGCTCGACCGGGGCATTGCCGATGCTGTGGCAGAAGGAATGAAGCGCTGGGCAAGCGAATTGGGGGCGACTCATTATACCCACTGGTTCCAGCCACTGACCGAAGGCACGGCAGAGAAGCACGATGCATTCGTGGAGCATGACGGCAAGGGAGGTATGATGGAAGAGTTTTCGGGAAAGTTGCTGGTACAGCAGGAACCGGATGCTTCTTCGTTCCCGAACGGCGGTATCCGCAATACGTTCGAGGCAAGGGGCTATAGCGCATGGGATCCTTCATCGCCGGTGTTTGTGGTAGATGACACGTTGTGTATTCCTACTGTCTTTATTGCTTATACGGGAGAATCGTTAGACTATAAAGCTCCGTTGCTGAAGGCTTTGCGTGCGGTGAATAAGGCGGCGGTAGACGTTTGCCATTATTTCGACCCGAATGTGAAGAAAGTGTCGGCATATTTGGGGTGGGAACAGGAATATTTCCTGGTAGATGAAGGCTTGTATGCCGCCCGTCCGGACTTGTTGCTTACGGGACGTACGCTGATGGGGCATGAGGCTTCGAAGAACCAGCAGTTGGAAGACCATTATTTCGGAGCGATTCCCACGCGTGTGGCAGCTTTCATGAAAGACTTGGAGATTCAGGCGTTGGAATTGGGCATACCGGTAAAGACCCGTCATAATGAAGTGGCGCCGAACCAATTTGAGCTGGCTCCCATTTTTGAGGAATGCAACCTTGCCGTCGACCATAACATGTTGATAATGTCGCTCATGCGTAAAGTGGCACGCACGCATGGTTTCCGTGTCTTGTTGCATGAAAAACCGTTTAAGGGAGTGAACGGATCGGGCAAGCATAACAACTGGTCGTTGGGAACTGATACAGGGGTGTTGTTGATGGCACCGGGAAAGACGCCCGAAGAGAATTTGCGTTTCATCACGTTTATTGTCAATACCCTGATGGCGGTTTATCGGCATAACGGATTGCTGAAAGCTTCGATTATGAGTGCGACCAACGCGCATCGTTTGGGAGCGAACGAAGCGCCTCCTGCCATTATCTCTTCCTTCCTGGGCACGCAATTGAGCAAGGTGCTCGACCACATGGAGGAAAGTTCGACCGATGATTTGATTTCCTTGGGCGGAAAGCATGGGATGAAGTTGGATATCCCGCAAATTCCGGAATTGCTGATAGACAATACCGACCGTAACCGTACTTCGCCTTTCGCCTTTACCGGAAACCGTTTCGAGTTCCGTGCTGTAGGGTCGGAAGCCAACTGTGCGAGCGGCATGATTGCGTTGAATACGGCTGTAGCTGAACAGTTGGTTGAGTTCAAGCAGAAAGTAGACGGTTTGATAGAGCAAGGCGAGCCGAAGGTGTCTGCATTGATTCAGGTAATCCGTGAATATATCAAGGCTTCCAAGCCCATTCGCTTTGACGGGAACGGATATAGCGAAGAGTGGAAGGAAGAGGCTGCACGCCGTGGACTGGATTGTGAAACCAGTTGTCCGGTTATTTTCGACCAGTATCTGACTCCGGAGACCGTAAAGATGTTCGAGTCGCAAGGGGTGATGACCCAGAAAGAACTGGAGGCGCGCAACGAAGTGAAATGGGAAACTTATACGAAGAAGATTCAGATTGAGGCGCGCGTATTGGGCGACCTGGTGATGAACCATATCGTTCCGGTGGCTATCGAATACCAGAAGCAAGCTGATAGATAATGTCTATAAGATGAAGGGGTTGTTCCCTGCGGAAGAGGCGGAAAAGCTTTCGGCGGAGAACCTTGCCATTATCAAGAAGATTTCCGTGCATACATCGTATATTAAAGAACACGTAGATGCGATGGTAGAAGCCCGTAAGGTTGCCAATAAGATTGCGGACGAGCGTGAAAAAGCCGTGGCATATCACGATACAATCGCTCCCATGCTGGAACAAATCCGCTATCACATCGACAAGCTGGAACTGATTGTAGACGACCAGATGTGGACGTTGCCAAAATACAGAGAGCTGTTATTCATCAGATAAATATCATTAGATTACCTCTATTTTTCTTATTGGTTGTTTGATGAAAAATGGACCGGAATCTCCGTGAGGAGGTTCCGGCTCGTGCTCGTTTTTATTCTTTCCATTTTTCCGTCCGATGCCTTGTATCGGTTGGCTATGGTGATTTGCTTGTCCTGTCACGGCGGATCTGTAATCCGCCGTAACCTTACTTGCGGATTTGCAATCCGCATCACCAGCAATCGGAATCGGATTGCAAATCCGATACATTCATTACGCCGGATTACAAATCCGGCGTAACAAGAAGTAGAGACGTCACATTGTGGCGTCTCCCCATCCGAAGGGTTAGGAGTACATTCTATTCTTTCCATCCTCCGCCCAATGCCTTGTACAGGTTGACCATGGTGATTTGCTTGTCACGGACGGCATTGCTCAGGCTGATTTGTGCGTCAAGGTATCCACGTTGTGCGTCCAGCAAGTCCATGTAACCGATTACTCCGTTTAAGTATTGCAGTTGGGCAAGGTCGAGTGTGCTTTTGGACGCTTGTTCCAGCCGGAGCCGTGTTTCGTAGATTTCTTTGGTCTTGTTGAAATCGGCGATGGCGTTGTATGCTTCTCTGAAAGCGTTCAGCACGACTTTTTCGTATTCATGGGTTGCTCCTTCCAATGCGGCTTTTTGCGCTTTCAGGCGGGCACGGTTTTTCCCCCAGCTGAATACGGGCTGCAAAAGGTTGGCGCTGAGCAGGTGCCACGGGGATTTCAGCAATTCATCGAGCACGTCACTTTCTCCGCCGTAGCTGGCGTTCAGCGTCAGGCTGGGGAAGAGGCTGGTAAACGCAATCCCCACTTCGGCATTGGCAGCTATCAGGGCTTGTTCTGCCTGACGTACATCCGGACGGCGTTCCAATAAGCTGGAGGGCAGTCCTACCGGAAGGCTTACGGGAAGCAATACGTCTTCCGGCAATACCGTCCGTTTGATGTGATGCGGATAATCACCGGTAAGGAAGGCGATATCGTTTTCTTTCAGCGTAATCTGCCGTTCCAGGTCGGGGACCAATGTTGCGGTTCGTGCCAATTCCACTTGTGCCTGCCGGAAAGCGGTTTCCGATGTCAGTCCTCCTTCGTAGCGGATGCGTGCCAAGTGAAGGCTTTCGCGCCGGGCTTCTACGGTCTGGCGGACAATCGCCAGTTCGTTGTCAAGTGCGACCAGTTCGAAGTAGGTTTGTGCGACTTCCGCAATCAGGCTCATTTTCATGGCGCGCTGGTTCTCTACGGAACCTAAGAAATCGGCTACGCTCTTGTCTCTTGCCCAGCGGAGTTTTCCCCACAGGTCTATTTCCCAGCTCATCGTTCCTTTCAAGTCGAATTCATCGTCTTGTTTATAGTTATCCCCTCCGTAATTTTCTCTTTCACGTTCGGCGTAGACGCGCAGCCCGATTTGGGGTAGCATGTTGCCGATGTCAATGCGTTTCCTTGCTGCCATTTCCCGGACTCTTGCGGCGGCAATCATCATGTCTTTGTTATAAGTCAAGGTTTTTCTGATAAGTGCCTGGAGTGTAGTGTCTGTATATAAGGTTTCCCATGCATAGTCGCCGATAGAGACAGAGTCTACGCTGAGGCTGTCCAGTGTCTCAGGCAGGTTCAGTTCGGGGCGGGTATAGTGCTTGCCTATCTGGCATCCTGCCGTGCTTATTACGAGGATGCTCCACAAGAACAGGCAAAGGGGTTTATAGATTTGTTTCATACTTTCCTGACTTTTGTTTTTTTCAGTTTATTCGTTGTTGTATAAATCATGACAAAGAAGAACGGGACGAGGAAGATTCCCACCGTTACGGCTACAATCATGCCAAAGAATACTCCCGTACCGATAGCCTGCCTGCTTGCCGAGCCCGGACCGGATGCGAGAACCAGCGGGACCATACCCAGGATGAAGGCAAGCGAGGTCATCAGGATGGGGCGGAAACGCAAGTGGGCTGCATGGAGCGCTGCCTGAATCACACTCTTTCCCGATTCCACTTCGTCTTTGGCGAATTCCACGATGAGGATGGCGTTCTTTGCGGCAAGCCCCACCAGCATCACAAGCCCGATTTGGAAATACGTGTCGTTCTCCAGTCCGCATACCGCTACGCCCAAGTATGCCCCCAATGCGGCAACAGGCAAAGACAGCAACACGGCGATAGGCACGCTCCAGCTTTCGTATAATGCTGCCAGAAACAGGAAGACGAATAAGAATACCAGTGCCAGAATCATGCCTGTCTGCCCTCCTGCTTGTTTCTCCTGATAGGAAAGTCCGCTCCATTCTACGCCGATGTTGTCTGGAAGATGCTCGCGTGCCAATTGTTCAATCAGTTCCATGGCTTGTCCCGAACTGTATCCATGTGCAGCCGTGCCTCGGATAATGGCTGTGTTGAACATGTTAAAGCGTTTGATGCTTCCGGGACCGGTGGTATATTCGGTCGTGCCCAAGGCGGTCAGCGGAATCATGCTTCCGTCATTTCCCCTCACGAAGAAGAGGTTGATGTTGTCACGGTGTTCACGGTACGGTGCTTCTGCCTGGATATATACACGGTAAATGCGGTTGAACATGTTAAAGTCGTTTACGTAAACCGACCCCGTATATGCCTTCATGGTGGCGAATACATCCGCCATAGGCACTCCTGAGAATTTCACTTTGTCGCGGTTTACATCGAAATAGAGCTGCGGAATTTCGGCTTGCAGCGAAGAGGAAAGCCCTGCCAGCTCTTTCCGTTGTGAGGCATAATACATCAGGGTGTCGGCGGCTTGAATCAGGTTGTCGTAGGTCGCGTCTCCGCGTGCCTCCAGTTGCATTTCAAAACCTCCCGATGTACCCAGTCCCGGGATGACGGGCGGCGTAGAGAGGTATACTTTGCATTCCGGATATTTCTTGAATTCCTGCTGTACGTCTGCCATGATTTCTTCGATGGTCGTATTGTCGCGTTCCTTCCATCCCTTCAGGATAACGGTGAGCGAGCTTCGTGCCTGGCTTGTGCCTACACGCGGGCTGGTACCCGCTACGCTTTGCACATATTCTACCGACGGATTCTTCATCAGGTAATCGATGGCCCGGTTGGTCACGATGCGTGTGCGCTCCAGGGTGGTTCCTTCCGGCATTTCCAGCTCAACGGTAAAGTACCCCTGGTCTTCTGTGGGAAGGAAGCTGGTAGGAATCAGCCGGTAGAGCAAGAATATGAAAACGATGACCATGCTGAACGCGACAAGGGTGCGCTTGGAGTGCTTCGTGATTTTGATGATGCCAGCCACATAGCTGTGATTGCCCTTTTCCAGCCATTTGTTGATGGTACGGAATACGCGGTTCTTGGGCTTGTTGGGGTCTTGCGGACGCAAAATCAATGAACACATCACCGGGCTAAGGGTCAATGCCACTACGGTCGAAAGCAATACCGATACGGCAATGGTGATACTGAACTGGCGGTACAGTTGTCCGGTGATGCCCGACAGGAAACTTACGGGGACGAATACAGCGGCAAGCACCATTGAAGTGGCTATCAAGGCGCCCGTCAGCCCGTTCATTGCCTTCTTGGTCGCTTCGTATGGGCTCAGGTGTTCTTCTTCCATGATGCGTTCCACATTCTCTACCACGACGATGGCGTCATCTACCACCAGTCCGATGGCAAGCACCAGTCCCAGCAGGGTAAGGATGTTCAGCGAGAAACCGAAAATCAGCATGAAGCCGAATGTGCCGATTAAGGAAATCGGTACGGCGATGGTCGGGATTAGCGTGGCGCGCCAGCTTTGCAGGGAAAGGAACACCACTACAATCACCAGGAACAAGGCTTCGAACAGGGTTTTATATACTTCATGGATAGATTCGGAGATATACGTGGTCATGTCGAACGGTATCTCGTATTTCATTCCGTCGGGGAAGTTCCGGCTGATTTCGTCCATGGTCGCTTTTACCCGTTCTGCCACTTCCATGGCATTGGCTCCCGGAAGCATGTATACGCCCAATACGGCAGCGTTGCCTCCGTTGATTCCGCTTTCGGTGTTATAGGATTGCGCTTCGAGCGATACGCGGGCGACGTCCCGCATGCGGATAAGCGAACCGTCCGGATTGGCGCGTAAGACGATTTCTTCGAATTGGGATGCGCTTGACAAACGTCCTTGGGCTGTAATCGGAATGGTTACGTCAAGTCCCGTTACAGGCTGTTGTCCCAATACGCCGGCTGCCGATTCCCTGTTTTGGTCTTTCAGCGCGTTTTGCACGTCTTGCACGGTCAGTCCGAAATTTGCCAGCTTGGCTGGGTCTACCCAGATTTGCATGGCATAATACCGGCTTCCGATGTTGGACACACGTCCCACGCCCGGAATACGGCGGAGCAAGTCGAGCACATTCAGGGTGGCGAAGTTGCTCAGGTATATTTCGTCGAATTTCGGGTCGTTGGAAGTCAGGCAGATGGTCATCAGCTGGCTGGCGGCTTGTTTCTCGATTTCGATGCCGTTCTGCACCACTTCGGCAGGCAGGCGTGATTCTGCCAGCTTGATGCGGTTCTGTATCTCTACAGCCGCCAGGTCGGCATTGGTCGAAATGTCAAAGGTGACCGTAGCCGAGAATCCTCCGGAATTGGAGCTGTTCGACTCCATGTACAGCATCCCCGGCGTACCGTTCAGTTCTTGTTCAATCGGGGTAGCCACGGCTTGCGACACCGTAAGCGCGCTGGCTCCCGGATAGGAGGCGCTGATTTTCACCACCGGTGGAGTGATTTGCGGATACTGGTCGATAGGCAGCATCGTAAGCCCGATAAGCCCGATGATGACTATCAATATGGATATAACGATCGAGAATACAGGCCGATCGATAAAGAAAGTCACTTTCATGGATGTCTTGTTTAGAAATTTATCGGTTTATTCTTCCTCTTTTTTATTTTCTTCTCCTTTCGGAGCTTCTCCCACACGCATCTTGATGCCGGGAGTCAGCTTGTGATAGCCTTCGTCTACGATGATTTCGCCCGGAATCAGGCCGCGTTCCACGACGACGTTGTTCCCGAATTCCGGACCCAGTTCGATGAAACGCTTCTCGGCGGTAGAGTCTTTCCGCATGACGAAGATGTAGGCTCCTCCTTTTTCGATAATCAGTGCCTTCTGGGGGATGACCGTAGCGTTTTCCCGCACGTCAAGCAAGAGCTTCACTTTGGTGAATTGTCCCGGAAGCAATACATGTTCGGGGTTGTTCATTTCCGCACGCACCGAGAACGTTCCGGTTTTCGGGTCTACTTGCGGTTCGGCAAAATCCACCAGCCCTTTGTAGGGATAAACGCTGTTGTCCGGAAGGGTAATGGTCACCGTGGGTTGCCAAGAGCGGGTAGAGTCTTTTTGCCCGATAATGATGTTGCGCTCTTTGCTCTTCAGGTAATCAAGGGCGGTCATGCTGAAGTCAATCAATACGGTATCGCTCTTCACAATCGTGGCAAGCAGGGATTTTCCCGAAGTGCCCACCAGCGTGCCCAGGTCGACGTGCCGTTCGCTTATCTGTCCTGAAATGGGCGAACGCACAATGGTATATCCCAGTTCCTGCTCGGCCTGGTCTAAGTCCGCCTGGCTCATGCCTACGCTTGCCACGGCAGTCTCGTATGCGGCGATGGCGTTGTCAAGGTCGAGCTGGCTGGCTGCGTTCTGTTCGTAAAGCGGGCGGATACGCTCCAGGTCGCGTTCCGCTTTTCGGGCCTGTGCCTCGTCTTTCTTTAATTGGGCGCTTACTTTATCTACTTTTGCGCGGTATTGGTCTTGGTTGATGACGAAAAGCACCTGGTTCCGTTTGACGTAGGTGCCTTCCGCGAACAGCATTTGTTCCAGAAAGCCTTCCACGCGTGCGCGTACCTCTACAAATTGTTGCGCGCGGATACGTCCTACGTATTCGCCGTAAATTTCCACATCCTGTTGCTGTGCAGGGGTTACACTTACGATTGGCGCTTCAGGTTCAGTTTCTTTTTCCCGTGTCACAAACCAGTAGACCGCAAGGATGACGGCGATGCCGATGACGGTATAAATGGTCTGTCTCTTCTTCAGTTTCAAATCTTTTTTGGTCAAAAAGCGTTTCATACAATTAATAATTTATGAGTTTAGATGCCGTAAAGATGCAAGCAATACTTGTGCCAAAGGTACGATAATTTTTTTAATATTGAGAATCAGAAGCCTAAATCCTTTCTTATGTTTTATGAATTGAGGAATTTTTAGCGCATGCCGTGGATTTTATCCACAATTGTTTCCCGGCAGGTGCAGATATTTTTGTACCTTTGCGCCCTGAAACTAAATTTAGGCAAAATGGAATTAGAGCAACATTTAGAGACAACTGTAAAAGCCCACGATCAGATGTTGCATCGTCGGGTTGACCTTTTGCTCCGTACGGGTAAGGTCTTGGTGGAAAGTTTGGCAGATACCAACCGCATTATGCGGAACATGAAGCGGACAGCCGCTTATTTGGGCATCCCTGAGGAAAAGCTCCATATCAACATCAGCTTTACCATGCTGATGGTGAATGTGAGCGATGAGAACTTCTCGTTCACGAAGTTCCAGCGCATCAACGGGCATGGCGTAAACATGAGTGCCATATCCGAGATAAGCAAGCTTTCATGGCGGGCGATAGAAAACGACTATACGCTCGACCAGTATGAGGAGGAGCTTGAGAAAATCCGTGCGAAGAAGCGGAATTATACACCGTTGCAGACGGCTGTCGGTGCCGGATTCGCGTGCGGCGGATTCTGTGTGCAGTTCGGATGCGATTGGATGGCGTTCTTGTATGCCTCGATTGCGGCTATCATCGGCATGCGGCTCCGCCAGAAGTGCAATGAGTCGGGGCTGAACGGATATATGGGCATTGCCATTTCGGCGTTTGTGGCTACAATGGTTGCATGGGCTACTACGTTCCTTCCGGCTTCGTGGACCGATACTCCCTGGCATCCCTTGCTGGCATGTGCCTTGTTCATTGTGCCCGGCGTTCCGTTGATAAATTTTGTGGACGATATGCTCGACAATTACATCCAGGTAGGTATTGTGCGGGCGGCGAATACGATGATTATGATGGGAGCCATGGCGTTTGGCATTGCTTTTGCCGTGAAATTATGCGCCATCGAGAACTTTTTCCCTACTATCAGCATGATTCCTCATCATTCTTATTGGGAATATGCGCTTGCCGCCGCCATTTCGGCTATGGGATTCTCGATGATATTCAATATCCAGCGCCGCTTGTTATGGGTTGTGGCGATAGGTGGCATCTTGGCGGTATGTACCCGCAATTTTGTGAATTTAGGCCCGAGCACGAACAACATCGGGCTGGATATGGGCTTGGTGGTAGGTTCGTTCTTAGGGGCGTTGCTGGTGAGCCTGATAGCGGTGAAGGCAGTCCACTGGTTCCATGTGCCCAACCATGTGCTTACCATTCCTTCGGTCATTCCGATGATTCCGGGAGTGTTGATGTACCGGATGCTGTTCGGCATCATCAACATGAACGTGCAGAACCCCGACGGCGTGACGCCCTTGATGAAAGCCATCGAGAGCGGAGTCAATTCGGGACTGATTATCCTGTGTATATCGGTAGGAGTAGCCATCCCGAATATCTTCGGGCGTAAATACATCGCTTCTTCAAAGAACAAGCGGCTTGCCGAATTGCTGAAAGAGCGCCGGGAGAGAGGCAAGTTTGTAGAGTGGTAAACTCTTTTTTGAATGAAGAATCCCGTGCGGTCGGGTTTGTTTTGTCACGTTTTGTCACGCCGGAGGCAAACGTTTTTGTCACGCCGGATTGCAAATCATGAGTGGTCGGAAGATATAAAAGTGAAACAAGCTGTAAATAAAATATTTATATTTGCGGAATCAAACAAACACAGAAACATTATGCATCTTGATGAATTAAAATGCCATGCGACCGACCTCGTCCGCCTTCTCCCCAGACAGATGCTGGCATGGCTCGCGAAATCCACGGAAGTGGACCGCTACGCCAAGGAACTGCAGGGGGAGCGCCTTTTCAACCTGCTGCTTTATGGGCTGATCCGCTGCAAGCGGTTGAGCCAGCGCAAACTGGAGAAGGTGTTCGAGAGCCGCGCTTTCTGCACCCTGTTCGACTACTCGCTTGGGGAAAGGGTTTCGCACAGTTCCATCTCGGAACGACTCTCGAAAGTGAATGTGGAGTTTTTCCGCAAGGCATACGAAGTGTTTTACGACAAGCTGCACAGCCTCTACACTCCGCGTGAGATAGAGCGTAAGCTGCTGGTAAGGGTGGACAGCACCCTCGTGGCCGAAACCTGCAACAAGCTCAAGAAGGGCTTCACCGTAGGCAAGCGTCCGGTTGGAAAGGATGCCTGCAGGCAACGGCGGCAGGTGAAATACACGATGGGGTACGAAGGCTTCGCCGCGAAGCTGGCCGAGGTGCTGGACGAGCCGGCTTATCTGAGCGAGGACATCGCCCTGCCCGAGGCGATAGACAGGATGATAAAGAAGGACCCCGAACACAGCAACTTCTACGTCTTTGACCGCGGGCTGTCATCGTTGCGCGCATACGATTCGATGACGGAACAGCACGCCAGGTTCGTGGGCCGCATCAAGACCAACCGCAGTATGGAGACGGTGCGCGTGCTGGAAATCCCGGAGGCCGACAAGTGCGCTCCGGAAAAGCTGGTGCTGGATGAGGACAAGGTCGTACACCTGCGTGAAGGAGGGAGCCGCAAATTCGGCACGGAGGAATACCGCGTCATCACGGCCCATTTCAAGGAGCCGCGTGACACCACACGCCCCCAAAACAAAGGGAAAGCCAAACGCGTGGAAAACCGCATATGCTTCATCACCAACGACATGGAACTGCCGGCCAAGGAGGTTGCCGAAATTTACCGCCGCCGTTGGGACATCGAGGTGTTTTTCCGTTTCCTCAAGCAGGAACTCTCGTTCAGCCATTTCCTGTCGGTCAACGAGAACGGCCTGCAGGTCATCCTTTACATGACGCTCATAACGGCATGCTTGTCATGATATACAAGCGTGAGAACAAGCTGGGGTATTCCATGGCCGTCTTCACTCTCGATTTGGAAATGGAAGACTATGCAATGGGACTTGCCTCGGAGATGGCTGCCGGAAATTGCGGGACACCGCACAGAAGCCAAAAAGGGAAACACAAGCGTCTGGAAGCAAATGGCTTAACGTCTTAGATCTTCCGACCACTCATGATTGCAAATCCGGCGTGACAGAATTCTTCATTCTTCATTTATAAATACCAACAAATGGGGATTGCCCGGATGGAACAGATTGCTTTACTTTGCAAATAGAAATAATATGAATTCATTTTTTGCTATGTGTAAACCTAAATCGTATAGGCCGACCGACAAGATGAGCGACTTGATTTGCGACAATTATGCGTTGCTTCAGGTGTTAAGCCGGTTTGGCGTGCCCTTGGGCTTCGGCGACAAGTCGGTCCAAGAGGTTTGTGATTTGAACCAGGTGGATTGTTCCACTTTTCTGATTGTCGTTAATTTCCTGATTGAGGAAAACAATCGGATGCAAGATCACATTACAGGGCTTTCGGTTCCGGCACTGATGGATTATCTGCAACGGGCGCATTCCTACTTCCTCGATTTCCAGCTTCCCGGCATCCGGAAGAAGCTGATGGAAGCGATAGACTTTTCCATAAGCAATAAAGTGGCTTACCTGATTCTTCAGTTCTTTGATGATTATGTGGGCGAAGTGAGAAAGCACATGGAATATGAGAACGAGAAAGTTTTTACGTATGTGCGTAGTCTGTTGAAGGGGGAGAGGCCGGAAGGCTATAGCATCAGTGTCTTTGCCCGGCATCACGACCAGGTGAATGTCAAACTGACTGAGCTTAAAAACATTATCATCAAATATTATCCTGCAACCGGCGATAATCAGTTGCTGAACGCAACCTTGTTCGATATATTCAGTTGTGAGGAAGACTTGGCATCACACAACAGGGTGGAAGATTACTTGTTCGTTCCTGCCATTATGGAGCTGGAAAAGGAGGTGAAATGAAATCACAGGAAGTCATATCGGTAGCTGTAGCGGAAACTTCGGTTATCGTGCGGAGCGGTTTGGTCGCTGTCTTGAAACGCTTGCCCGATTTGGAGATTCAGACGGTGGAAGTCACATCGAAAGAAGGGCTTCAGCACTGCATGGAAGCGCATAGCCCGCATATTCTGATTATAAACCCGCAATTCGAAGGCTGGTTCGAAGTGGATGCCTGGAGGGAACATTATCCGCAGGTGGAACTGAAGGTGGTGGCATTGCTTTGTTCGTTTGTGGATGCCAACCGCCTGAAGGGGTACGATGACACGATAAGCCTGTATGATGACATCGAGTCATTGGTGAAGAAAATTTCGGTCCTGATGAATTTCTCGGATGACGAAGAAGACGACCAGGATGCCTTGAGTCAGCGGGAAAAGGAAATTATCTGTTGCGTGGTAAGGGGCATGACCAATAAGGAAATAGCTGAAAAACTGTATATATCGGTGCATACGGTGATTACGCATCGCCGGAACATAACGCGCAAGCTGCAGATTCATTCCGCAGCCGGCCTGACCATCTACGCCATAGTCAATAAACTGGTAGAACTAAGCGAAGTGAAGATGAAACTATAAGAATACCAACATATAGGTATTGCGCAAAAGCCGGAAAGCCGGTATCTTTGCAGCGTTAGTCATATGAAATTACGTAAACCACAAGAGTAAAAAGTTAGTTATTAGTTGGGTGCTCCCTGCGAAGTGATTCGTGGGGAGCACGCGCTTTATGACGGTTGGGGCTGTGTTATAGGAGACAGAAGAATATACTTTGCGCGGTATGAAAATGCATCAATCTATACCTTATATAGTAAAAAAGTGTTTAGCGTGAACTTGTTTGCTTAAAATAGGTTATAATATAGGGCTTTCTGCAGGGATTCGCTTGCAGGTTTAAAATAAATGCCTACATTTGCAATGTGTTTTTCATAGTATTAGATTTAAGGTTAACAAAGGTTGGAGTACAGCGGTACTCCTTTTTTTATGCCCATACGGGATTTTTGCCTGCCCCTTATGCTTTCTCACACCGGATTTTTTCGCTAAAACGATGCAAAAATGCATGCAATGCAGTCTCCCTCACACACACGCGTACGCGCGCATGCGAAATTCATAAATGCGGGAAGGGGAATGCTTTGCTGCGCCGGACTTTTTCGCTTTTGTCACGCCCTTTGTCACGCTGGATTTGCAATCCAGCGTAATTTTTATTTGCGGATTTGTAATCCAGCGTGATTTTTGTTTGCGGATTTGTAATCCGCAACATCCGCAAATGGTTTCGGATTGCAAATCCGATTCGTTAATTACGCCGGATTACAAATCCGGCGTGACGGGCAATGGACGGGGTGCGTGACGGGGGGAGTAGGGGGGATCTCTTCTTTTTTCGCGCGAATACGTGCGTGCGCGCGTGTGTGAAGGAGGCTGCATTGCATGCATTTTTGCATTGTTTTGGCGGAAATTGAGCCTTTCAACAATAAATGTGAACCTTTCAGCAATATTCCATCTCATTGCTCCGCAAGGGCAGCCGGTAACACAGCCTTTCGCATCGGGAAATACGGGCGGTCTTATCTTCCGGCATGGGCGGTTGCGGACGCATTCAAGGGAAGCCGAAAACGCAATGAACCATGTAGGGGTTCGCCCGCCCGTATGCGCCTGCGTGGATGTATTCGGGCAGGCAACCCCTGCCCCTACAAGTGAATTGGCAAAGCATTCATAAAAATAATCCTGATTCGTTTGGCTTTTTTCGTTAAATCTATTTAATACTTTGCCTGCTCTTCACTTTCATTGAACATTCCATTATATTTGCCGACCGAAAACACTTTTATATTTTTTATGGACGAGATCTTTATAATTATCGGGTTGATAGTACTTAACGGTATTTTCTCCATGTCCGAGGTGGCATTAATATCAGCCCGAAAAACTCGGCTTTCTACTGATGCCAAAAAAGGAAGCAAGGCGGCAAGCGTGGCTCTGAAACTGGCGAACGACCCCGACCGTTTCCTTTCAACGGTTCAAATCGGCATTACATTAATCGGCATCCTGACCGGTATCTATTCAGGAAATGAAATCGCCAGCGACTTTGCGTATGTCTTGGTTTCGTGGGGAGTGCATGCATCGTATGCCGCTACGTTGGCGCAAGGAATCATTGTGTTTTTTGTGACTTACCTGACCATTATTTTCGGCGAACTGGTGCCTAAACGCATCGGTTTAAGCATTGCGGAAAAGGCGGCGAAGACCGTTTCGCGTCCCATGCGTTTCCTTTCGGTGCTGGCATTGCCTTTCGTATGGTTGCTTTCGAAGAGTACGGAAGGGATATTCAATTTGTTGGGCATCAAGGAATCGGATAACAAAGTGACCGAGGAGGAAATCAAATCGATTATCCAGGAAGGTACCGAGGATGGCGAAGTGCAGCCGGTAGAGCAGGACATCATGCAACGGGTATTCCTGCTGGGTGACCTGAAAGTCAGCTCGATTATGACGCACAAGAGCGATATCGTATGGCTCGACACGGATATGACTGCAGACGATGTGAAAAAAGTTTTGAGCGAGAAGCTGTACGAGTTTTACCCGATAGCTGAAGGTGACCTGGACCACGTGAAGGGCATTGTGAACCTGAAGGATTTGGTGCTCCACCTGTACGAGCCTGACTTCAAGCTTACCTCGTTGATTCACGAAGCGGTATTCTTCCACGAGAGCATGAACGTATACAAGGCGCTGGAGCAGATGAAGGCGCGCAAAATCAGCCGTGCGCTGGTGTGTGACGAGTTCGGTATCTGTATGGGGGTTATCACCTTGAGAGACATCTTGGAGGGATTGGTGGGCACCATGGATGCGCCGGGTGAGGAACCTGACATCATCAAGCGGGTATCGGGCGACGGCTGGCTGGTAGACGGGCAATGCGCGCTCTACGACTTCTTGTGCTACTTCAACCGTCAAGACCTGTTTGAGAACTCCGAATACCATACGCTGAGTGGATTGATTCTCCAGCAATTGCAGCACATTCCTACCAGCGGGGAAACCTTGCAATGGAACGGATTCACGTTCGAGATAGTGGACATGGACGGCGCACGCATCGACAAGGTGCTGGTTAAGACAATTGACAATCAATAATTAACAATTAATAATTAATAATTGGGTGATGGGACGCTGTGGGAAAAGGAAATCTAATTGTCAGTTGTCAGTTGTCAATTGTCAATTGAAGAGCTTCTTTTTGCTTGCTATCTGCTTGTTGATGCAGGTGGCAGAGGTTTTTCCGCACCATCATCATTCCGACTATTTTTGCTTGCATCCCGATCTGGAGGTGTGTGCCGAAGGAACATCGTGTGCCGACCGTATGCACCACGAGGGCGATGGAGACCGCCATACGTGTACGGCAGGATGCATTACGCATTTCCAGTGCGCTACTCCCGACCAGCATCGGGACACGCTGGCTCCCGACTATACATTTTATTCTATTCTTTATACTTTCACGTATCTGTTGCACTTGGTGTACATGCCCGAAGCGACTTTGCTTTCCGACGGGATGTACATCGAGAACCTGCACACGCAGGATGTAGCCTGCAATACGGGCTTGCGTGCTCCCCCTGTTTGCTGATTTTATTATAGTAGAACAAATGCAACTTAGTTGCCTTAGGGATGCGGTATCTTTGCCGCGTAAAAACAAACGGATAAAATCAGAAACAGATATGAACAGAACAAAAAGTTTATGGATGGGAGCCTTTGCCTTGCTGGCACTGGCTTCGTGTGGGGGAGGAGAGAAGCACGCCCACGGACACGAGGAAGAAACACATCAAGAAGAAGCCGCACACGGAGCTTCGGGAGAGATTGTATTGGCTCCGGAGAAAGCGAAGGCGGCAGGAGTGAAAGTAGAAACCGTAAAGTCAGGCACGTTCCGCCAAGTTATCCCTGCCAGCGGACAGATACTTGCCGTGCAGGGCGATGAGGCGGCGGTAGTGGCAAGTACGGCGGGAGTCGTCTCGTTTGTGCGCCCGCTTACGGAAGGCATGCGTGTAGCAGCCGGAAATGCCGTGCTGAACGTGTCGGGAAGTCGTATTCAGGACGGGGATGCCGTCAACCGTGCACGCATCGCTTACGAAACCGCCAAGGACGAATACGAACGTGCCTCTAAACTGGTAGATAGCCAGATAGTTTCGAGAAAAGACTTTAATGTGCTGAAAGAAGCTTATGAAAATGCCCGTGTTGCTTACGAAGCTCTTTCGCCCAGCCATGACGGAAAGGGCGTATCGGTGCAGGCACCCATTTCGGGCTATGTGAAGTCTTGCCTGGTGAAAGAGGGGGATTATGTGACCGTAGGCCAGCCCTTGCTGACGATTACCCAGACACGCCGGTTGAGGTTGCGTGCCGATGTATCGGAGCGTTATTATCCGGCATTGCGCAAGGTGTCTTCCGCCAATTTCCGCACTTCGTATGATGAGCGTGTCTATCGGCTCGATTCGCTGGGCGGACGTCTGCTTTCGTATGGCAAGTCCACCGGCGACACTTCTTATTATATCCCCGTCACGTTCGAGTTTGACAACCGTGGCGAGATGCTTCCCGGAGCCTTTGTCGAAGTCTGGCTATTGTCGGACGGGCGTGAAGGGGTGATCAGTGTCCCTCTTTCGGCACTTACCGAAGAACAGGGCGTAAAGTTCGTTTACATGCAGATGGATGACGAGTGCTATCGGAAACAGGAGGTAAAGACGGGGCTGGACGACGGCACGCATGTAGAAATCCTTTCGGGACTGAAAGAAGGCGACCGACTGGTGACTGAAGGTGCCATTCATGTGAAACTGGCTTCGGCAAGCAATGCCATCCCCGCACATACGCACAATCATTGATTTTATTTTTACTACCACAGATTACACAGATTTTAATTAACAATTAATAATTAATAGTGAATCTGTGTAATCTGTGGTGAGGCTAAAAACATAACAAATTTTTTTATGCTGAACAAAATCATTCATTTTTCATTGCAGAACCGCTTGCTGGTATTAGTGGCATCGGTGCTTCTGCTCATAGGGGGAACCTACACCGCTTTCCATACCGAGGTGGATGTGTTCCCCGACTTGAACGCGCCCACGGTGGTGGTGATGACCGAAGCCGGGGGACATGGCGGCGGAAGAAGTGGAACAACTCGTCACCTTCCCCATCGAGACCGCGGTCAACGGTGCTACGGGTGTACGCCGGGTGCGCTCTTCTTCTACCACCGGTTTCTCGGTGGTATGGGTAGAGTTCGACTGGGATACCGATATCTACCTTGCCCGCCAGATTGTATCCGAAAAACTTGCTACGGTGGGCGAGAGCCTGCCTGAGAATGTGGGCAATCCTACACTGGGACCCCAGTCGTCCATTCTGGGTGAACTGCTGATTGTAGGGCTTACCGCCGACAGCACTTCGATGCTCGACCTGCGTACGCTTGCCGACTGGACCATCCGTCCGCGCCTGCTCTCTACCGGAGGCGTGGCACAGGTGGCGGTATTGGGAGGCGATATCAAAGAATACCAGATTCTGCTTCATCCCGAGCGGATGAGACATTACGGCGTTACGCTGGGCGAGGTGATGGAAGTGACCCGCGGGATGAACCAGAATACCAACGGAGGGGTCATTTATGAATATGGCAACGAGTATATTGTGCGCGGAGTGGTGTCTACCGAAGATGTACAGGAAATGGCACGTGCGGTGATTAAGACCGCAGGAGGCGTTCCCATTGTGCTGGAAGATGTGGCGGATGTGCGCATCGGTGCCCAGCAGCCCAAGCTGGGACTGGCATCGGAGAAAGGGAAACCTGCCGTACTGATTACCGTGACCAAGCAACCCAATACGGGCACCATCGAACTGACCGAAAAGCTGGAAGCCGCCCTGAAAGACCTGCAAAAGAACCTTCCGCCCGATGTGCGTGTATCCACCGATACGTTCCGCCAGTCGCGCTTTATCGAAAGTTCCATCAGCAACGTGCAGCATTCGCTCTACGAAGGGGCGATATTCGTAGTTATCGTGCTCTTCCTTTTCCTTGCCAATGTGCGCACCACGGTGATTTCGCTCGTTACGCTTCCCTTGTCTTTGGTGGTAGCTGTTTTGGTGTTGCATTACATGGGGCTGAGTATCAATACCATGAGTCTGGGCGGTATGGCGATAGCCATCGGTTCGCTGGTAGACGATGCTATTGTAGACGTGGAGAATGTATGGAAGCATTTGCGCCAGAACCGGATGCTCCCGGCAGGCGAACGCCGCCCGGTGCGGGAAGTGGTGTTCAACGCCTCGCGCGAGGTGCGTATGCCCATTCTCAACTCTACGTTGATTATCATTGTGAGCTTCGTGCCCCTGTTTTTCCTGAGTGGCATGGAGGGGCGGATGCTGGTGCCGTTGGGCATCGCTTTCATCGTAGCCTTGTTTGCTTCTACGGTAGTGGCACTTACCCTTACGCCGGTACTTTGCAGTTATTTGCTGGGAGGCGGAAAGAAGGAAGGATTGCCTCGCGAAGCTTTCCTTGCCGTGTGGCTCCGTACGTATTACGCACGGGCACTGGAGTGGGCATTGGCTCACAAGCGGAGCGTACTGACGGGTACCGTGGCTCTTTTTGTGGTGGCACTGGGCTTGTTCTTTACCCTGGGACACAGCTTTCTGCCCTCGTTCAACGAAGGTTCGTTCACCATCAATGTCAGTTCCTTGCCGGGCATTTCGTTAGAAGAGTCCGATAAGATAGGGCGGCAGGCAGAGGAAATCCTGCTTTCCATTCCCGAAATACAGACCGTGGCGCGCAAGACGGGGCGTGCCGAGCTGGACGAACATGCGCTGGGCGTGAACGTGTCCGAGCTGGAAGCTCCCTTCGAACTGAAAGACCGCTCGCACCGGGAATTGCTCGACGAGGTACGCCGCAAGCTTTCGGTCATTACCGGAGCCAACATCGAGATAGGCCAGCCCATCAGCCACCGCATCGATGCCATGCTGAGCGGTACGCAGGCGAGCATCGCCATCAAGCTCTTCGGGGATGACCTGAACCGTATGTTCGCTTTGGGAAATCAGATTAAGGATGCCGTGAAAGACGTAGAGGGCATTGCCGACCTGAACGTGGAGCAACAGATTGAGCGTCCGGAGCTGAAAATCGTCCCCCGGCGTGAAATGTTGGCGAAGTACGGCATCTCGCTGGCACAGTTCAATGAGTTTGTCACGGTGAATATGGCGGGCGAGACCGTGTCGCAAGTGTACGATAACGGCAAGGCATTCAATCTTGTGGTGCGTGCCAGCGAAGACAACCGTGGCTCTATCGAGCGCATCCGTGACCTGATGATAGACGATGCCGAAGGACGGAAAGTGCCCTTGAGCTATGTGGCGGATGTGGTGTCGTCAATGGGACCCAACACCATCAACCGGGAGAACGTGAAACGTAAAATTGTCATCTCCGCCAATACCAGCGGGCGCGACCTGCGTAGTGTGGTAGACGATATCCGCAAGCGGGTAGACGATGAAATCCGCCTGCCCGAAGGGTATCATATCGAGTATGGCGGGCAGTTCGAAAGCGAGCAAGCCGCCAGCCGCACCTTGCTGCTTGCTTCGTTGATGAGCATTGTGGTGATATTCCTGCTGCTCTATGTCCAGTTCAAGAACGGGGTGCAGAGTGCCATTATCCTGCTTAACCTGCCGCTGGCATTGATAGGAGGCGTGTTTGTGCTGCTTTGCACCACGGGCGAGCTGAGCATCCCGGCCATCATCGGGTTCATCTCGCTCTTCGGCATTGCTACCCGCAACGGTATGTTGCTTATCAGCCATTACAACCTGCTTCGCGAAGAGCAGGGCATGGGCTTGCGCGAGTGCATTGTCCATGGTTCGCTGGACCGCTTGAATCCGATTCTGATGACCGCCTTGTCATCGGCATTGGCCTTGATTCCGCTTGCCTTGCGCGGCGATTTGCCGGGCAACGAGATACAGAGTCCGATGGCGAAAGTCATCTTGGGAGGCTTGCTCACATCGACCTTCCTCAATGCCTTCATCGTCCCCATCGTGTACGAACTGATGCACCGGAAAGAAATGAAGAATGAAAAATGAAAGGTTGAAACGCAGATTCACACAGATTGACGCAGATTATTTTATTTACAATTTTTCGATTGACAAAGTACGATTTAGGGCAAAATAGTAAATTGTAAATAATCCAATAGTCAATAAAAATAATTTGTGGAAATCTGCGTGAATCTGCGTTTCAAAAACATCAATCCATAAGAAATAAATCAAATGAAATACATTACATTAGCCATAGCCTGCCTTGCGATAGCGCCGATGCAGGCACAAACCATAGACGAAGTGCTCCGGCAGGTGGAGCAGAACAACAAGGAGCTTCAGGCACAACGGCAAAGCACGCTCGCCTCGAAACTCGAAGTGCAGGCGGAAAACAACCTCGAAGACCCTTCGGTGGAATACAGCCCGTTCTACACCCGGGGCATCACCGGCATGTCCAGCTCCGAACTGGTCGTGACACAAGGATTCGATTTCCCTACGCTTTACGGTGCACGCCGCCAGTCGGGCAAGTGGAAGCAGGCGGCTCTCGACCGCAGGCAACAGGCGGCACGCCGCGATATCCTGCTCAGTGCCAAGAACCTTTGCCTCGACCTGATAATGCTCAACCAGCAACACGCCTTGCTGGAGGAGCGGGCGAAGAATGCCGGCGAGCTGCTTGCCCTCTTCGAAAAACGCCTGGAAGAAGGCGATGCGGGCATCCTCGAAGTGAACAAAATCAAAATGGAACGGATGAGCGTGCAGACCGAAGTGGCGCAAAACAATGCCGCCCACCGCACCGCGCTCCAGCAGTTGCTGGCAATGAACGGAAACATGCCTTTGGAATTTACAGCAGACACCTATCCCCACGTGGAGGAACTGAAAGACTGCAATGCCTTTTACGATGAGGTGATGGCTACCGATGCCGGTTTATTGGCGGCAGATGCCGATGTGCGTGCCGCCGAGAAGGAGCTGAAGGTGAACCGCCAGAGCTGGTTGCCCAAAATAGAGGTCGGCTACAGGCGCAACACGTCGCTTGACGAGAAAAGCAACGGTTTCCTGATAGGTGGAAGCCTGCCCTTGTTTTCCAACCGGAAAAAAGGGAAAATAGCCCGCCTGCAAGTGGAGAGTACCCGCCTGGCGCTGGACAATGCCCGCCTGCAAGCGGCGGCAGACGTGCATGCCCGTTTCAACGAAATGCAGCAGTTGCGCGAGGCGATGCAGGCATACGATGTCGTCCTGATGCACCGCACCCTGGCTTTGCTCAACGAAGCCGTAAAGGCGGGCCAGCTCTCCATCATCGAATTTTATACCGAGGCAGACAACATCTACCGCAACCTTCAGGCATACATCGAGCTGGAGAACCGGTACCAGAAGCTGATGGCGGAGATTTACAAGAACAGGCTTTGAGAATGAAGAATCTTTTTTGAATGAAGAATGAAGAATCGCTTCGCCCGCATGGAATTCTTCATTCTTCATTTTTTACGCCTTGAACTTCAGTTTTTGATAATTGTTATTTGTAACAATTGTAACGTAACGGCGGAATACCCATTGCCTCAGCATGCTGCTGGTGCCCTTCTCGCTCATGCCTGCTGTCCGGCGCGCACGTACCGCATCGGCATGCGTAAACTCATCGGGAAGCAGCTCCAGCAGGTTGCGCCTGCCCGGACGGTGCCTGCCGTACAGTGGGCGCTTGTCTTCGTCCATCGCTTCCTTTATCGCTTCCCCGAAAAACTCCAGCTTGCACCACATGTCGTAGTGGAACGACCAGCGCACGAAGTCTTCTATCGACTTTTCCCATTTCTCCCCGTTCGCCACGTAGAGCACGCATGCCTTCAAGTAGGCTATCACGTTGGCGCGGAACGAAAGGTTCTCGTACACACGGTCTTGCGAGAGCACAGCCCACTCCGCGTTTTCGGCGCTCATCTCCTGGGCGAGCTTGTACGCCTGCGGGCAATCAATCAGTCCCGTGGCACGGTTCAGGTTCTCGATGTACGGGCGAAGCTCCTCGTCGAAAGCCGCGTCATACTTGCCATACACCGGCATGTCCGCCCCGATTTCGCGTTCGGGAATGGTGCAGAAGTTGATGCGCGAGATAGGTCCGTCGGTCAGTACCCGTGCGAAGTATTTCTTCCCTTTCTGGATGGTGGTCGAAGCGTTCCAGTTGAAACGGATGGTGACCTTTTCCGTCACGGCCTGTGCGCTGGCGCGTGTCTGTCCGTAGCGGTTTCCGGGGTCGAACGCAAGGCACATGATTTGGAACTGCTGGCGTCCCCTTACCGACCCTTTCAGGGCATCGAACTGGTCTATCTCGTTCATTTTCGTGTAGAGGAAATGCCCCTCTGCCTCGGCGGTGCGCATCACGAATGCCGGATTGGTCATGTCTGCATCAATCTCCTGGATGATAAGCCCTTCGGGGCGCTGGCGTTTGTCCTTGTTCGCTCCTTTCGAGTTCACCTCTTCCTTCCATTCGCGCTCTCTGCGCAGGTTCACCTCATCCCTGCGCCGGATGTCTGCCATGATGCGGTTTATCGGCTCCGAAATGCAGTCTTTTCCGGCACCCGTTCCCGCCATGAGCACGTTCATAAGGGTTGCCTCATGCTCCACATTGTCAATATACTTGAAGCGCACTTGATGTAAATGGGTTGCCAACGAAGGGAATACCGCATGCGCCACGGCAGGCCTGTACACTTCGGGCGTGCGGCTCACAAGAAGGCGGATAAGCTTGGGAAGACGTTTGGGCAATTCGGGGGGCACTGTAGGGGCGTATTGCATACGCCCGGAAACATCCGCACACACATCCTCATTGGTGCCCTCGTTGGTGCATTCGGGCGTATGCGATACGCCCCTACAAGCCTCTTGCATCAGCTTCGGCACCGAATACCATTTCGCCGAGCACGCCGAATGAATCAGCCCCTTCATTTCCTTTTCCGGAAGCCCGTAACGCGGCATAATCTGCAAAAGGGTTTCTTCGTTGTTGTCCGTGATGTAGCGCAGGTGCGAAGCCAGGCGGTGCAGCTTGTCGTTGCGTTCTCCTTCTACAGGTTCGCCTCCGGCGAGCGAAAACCAGCGGTTGATAATGTCAGAATAGGGGATGCCCTTGAAACTCAGCGGGCAAGGAGTGTTTGATTGGTCAGTCATAGCTATTACATTTAAAGTTTTTTGTGTATGCAAAGATACGCATTCCCCGTGAAATAATCGGCAAAATAAAAGCAGTGACTGTGAAAATCTGTTAACAAAATCGGACTTTTTTATTTCCACTATTGAAAATCAGCCTGTTACAATGATGAAAATCTTTCTCTTTTATGCAAGGAATCTGATGGATGCTCTCTGTTATGGCGTTACAATTGTTACAATTACAGTTAATTGAAATCGCTTTTTCAATCCGGTGTCAAGAGAATGGGAGAATAGCTTATAAAACTATATTATATATATTATATAATAATATATATAATATAAATTTAATCTTCATTTTTTCTTCGTCCTAAAAGGTCATTTCAAATTACTGTAATTGTAACAATTGTAACGGAGCGCTCTCTTCCTTTTCACCCGTAAGGCAACCATATTGCATGATACTTCGATATATATGCAAATGCTCCTGCAAGCATGTGCATACGCCGATGCATTTAGCTGTGCATTATGGAACACAAAACTGGTTTGCGAAAAAATCGAACGCAGAGACGCAAAGGCGCAGAAGAATAATTTAGAGAAGGCAAAAGGACACGGAGCCAAACATTCCTCTCTGTGCTCTTTGCTCTCTCAAAAAATAAGCTCTGCGCTTCTGCGTCTCTGCGTTTGAATAAAGAATCACACGGATTCTTCGCAATTCATTTGTTTTACCACACCACCGGCTCGTTCAGGATATTGCCGTCCGCAGCGTCCTCGGCGGTAAAGGCATTCGCCTTGTATTGCACGCAAAGCATTACCAGCGGTTCGGTGCCATTGTTGCGTACCGAACGCTTGCCGGCTGGAGCCACACGCACCACGCTTCCTTCTTGTACGGGGAACACCTTGCCGTCTACCTGGAACTCGCCTTTCCCGCTCAAGAAGAAATACAGTTCCTCGTGGTTCTTGTGGGTATGCAGGAAACCGGTTTCCGTACCCGGCTGGAAAGACTGGAATGAAAATTCGCTTCCCGTCGCGCCTACAACCGCTCCGCCAAACACCTTGCCGGGGATTTTCACTTCGGGTCCCATTGCCAAGACATATTCGCTCAGTTCGTTCAACTTGCCTGCATTTGCCGCGCAGAAGTTTGCGGCTTCCGCTACTTTTTCCATTGTTTTCATACGCTTATCCATTTAATTGGTTATACATTTCCTTAAATCGTACGGCAAAGTTAGCGCAACTTCCGATACCTATCAAGAAGGCACGGAAAAGTAAGATAGTTACCCCGTTGAAACCATTGTTGATTTTAAGGGCATTGCCCGATGCGGTTTTAATCTTTTTTATAGATTCGTTTCTGTCTTCTATGATTTTAACGGCATGAATCCGTGCAATCTGTGATGAAAAATCCCTATATTTGTAGCGACAGACATAAACATAACCGTATAAAACTATTTGCATCATGGTGAAACATATCGTATTATTCAAACTGAAAGAAGAACTGGGGCAAGCCGAAAAGCAGGATGTCATGAACCGCTTCAAGGCGGCCATCGAAGCCTTGCCTGCACGCATACCTTTCATCCGCCACATCTTTGTCGGCTTCAACATGAATCCGGACGAGCAATGGGACATGTGCCTGGACAGCGCATTTGACACGCTGGAAGACGTAAGGGCGTATTCGACACATCCTGACCACCTGGCGGCATCGGCCCTGCTGAAAGACTACAAGCAAGACCGCGCCTGCACCGATTATGAATTTTAAAGCGTATCGTAAATGAAAAAGATTATCAATCCGTGGAAAGACGTAGAGGGGTATAATTGCTTCGGATGTGCCCCCCAGAACCCCTCGGGGCTGAAAATGGAATTTTACGAAGACGGAGACGACATCGTGAGCTACTGGAAGCCGGATGATAAATACCAGGGTTGGCTGAATACCTTGCATGGAGGCATCCAGGCGGTATTGCTCGACGAGGTATGCGGCTGGGTGGTGATGCGCAAATTGCAGACCGCCGGTGTCACTTCGAAGATGGAGACGCGCTATCTGAAGCCGGTGCATACCACCGACAAGCTGCTCACCCTGCGCGCTTCCATCCGCGAACAGCGGCGGAACATTGTCATCATCGATGCCACGCTCACCAACGATGCGGGTGAGGTGTGCACGCAAGCCGTATGCACTTACTTCGCTTTCCCGCGCGAGAAAGCCGAACACGAGATGCATTTCCACGAATGCAAGGCGGAAGTGGATTCTATGTGATGAAACAGGAATGAATCCATGTAGGGCGGTATAGATTTGTGCATTTTTCACCACAGAGGACATATATAAAAATTGCAAAAAGCGCAAGCGTCTGCAACAAAAGTGCGGCACATTTGTTATCTTTACATGGAAGTATCATCTTAATAGTTATTACTTAAAATAAAAAGAATATGGCAAAAACAGCATTCCAAGGAAGCCCTGTCACGCTGGCAGGCGAATTTGTTCAAGTTGGAGCACAGGCTCCTGATTTTTCATTGGTGAAAGGAGATTTGACCAGTTTTACCCTGGCAGATGTAAAAGGCAAGTATGCCCTGCTGAACATTTTCCCCAGCATGGATACGGGAGTATGCGCGGCATCAGTACGCAAGTTCAACCAACTGGCTTCGCAGATGGGCAACACGGTGGTACTGGCTATCTCGAAAGACCTTCCTTTCGCACAGGGACGTTTCTGTACCGCAGAGGGCATCGAAAACGTGATTCCATTGTCTGATTACCGCTATACTTCCGACTTCGGCGAGAAATATGGCGTGCTGATGAGCGATGGCGTATTGTGCGGATTGTTGGCGCGTGCCGTAGTAATCATCAATCCGGAAGGAAAGGTGGTATACACCGAGCTGGTTCCCGAAATCACGCAAGAACCCGATTACAAAGCGGCACTCGCTGCGCTGAAATAATGAAGAATCAAGAATGAAGAATGAAGAATTCCATGCGGGCGAAGCGATTCTTCATTCTTCATTCCTCATTCTTCATTAAAAAAACTTATCTTTGTGGCTGAAAAAAAACAAATGTTTCTATGCCACTGAATTTACCTGATAAATTGCCTGCCATCGACTTGCTGAAGGAAGAGAATATCTTCGTTATTGATACATCGCGGGCAAGTACACAAGACATACGTCCGTTGAAAATCGTCATCCTCAACCTGATGCCGATAAAGATTACTACCGAGACCGACCTGATACGGTTGCTCTCGAACTCGCCCCTCCAGATAGAGGTGAGCTTTATGAAACTGAAGAGCCATACCTCGAAGAACACGCCCATCGAGCACATGAAGGCGTTTTACCGTGACTTCGACCTGATGCGCGACGAGAAGTTCGATGGGATGATTATCACCGGCGCACCGGTGGAGCATCTCGATTTCGAAGACGTGAACTACTGGAGCGAGATACAGGATATATTCAATTGGACGCGTACGCACGTCACTTCTACCCTTTACATCTGCTGGGCGGCACAGGCTGGGCTGTATCATTTCTATGGGGTGCCCAAGTATCCGCTGGAGAAAAAGATGTTCGGCATCTTCGAGCATCATGTGTGCGAGGGGTTCGGGAAGCTGCCTATCTTCCGCGGGTTCGACGATGTGTTCTTCGTGCCGCACAGCAGGCATACGGAAGTGCGCCGCAAGGACATCGAACGCTGCCCCGAGCTGCAGATTATTTCGGAATCGGAAGACTCGGGCGTACATATCGTGATGGCGCGCGGAGGACGCGAGTTTTATGTGACGGGCCATTCGGAATATGCCCCTTATACACTGGATACTGAATACCGGCGCGACTTGGCGAAAGGCTTGCCCATCGATATGCCGAAGAATTATTATCGCGGAGATGACCCGGAAAAGGGACCGCTGGTGCGCTGGCGCAGTACTGCCAACCTCTTGTTCTCCAACTGGCTGAACTATTACGTATATCAGGAAACACCGTATGATATCAATGAAATCAAGTAACCCCCTTTCCGTCCCCCCGGTGAGGGCTATCGAACTGCTGGCTCCTGCCAAGAACCTGGAGTGTGGAATCGAAGCCATCAACCACGGAGCGGATGCCGTGTATATCGGGGCACCCCGTTTCGGAGCACGTGCTGCTGCCGGAAACTCGTTGGACGACATCGCGGCACTGGTGCGTTATGCCCATCTGTACCGTGTGCGCATTTACGTTACGGTGAATACCATCCTGAAAGAAGACGAACTGAAAGCCACCGAGGCGATGATATGGGACCTGTACCGCATCGGGGTAGATGCGCTTATCGTACAGGATATGGGCATCACACAACTGGACCTGCCGCCCATCCCCCTGCATGCCAGCACGCAGATGGACAACCGCACGCCGGAGAAGGTGCAGTTTCTTGCCGAAGCCGGATTCCGCCAGGTGGTGCTCGCCCGTGAGTTGAGCCTTGACGAAATCGGCCGTATCCACCGCCGGTGCCCCGGCACGTTGCTCGAGGTCTTCGTCCACGGGGCGTTGTGCGTGAGTTATAGCGGGCAGTGTTACGTCAGTCAGGCGTGTTATGGGCGGAGCGCCAACCGCGGCGAATGCGCCCAGTTTTGCCGCCTGGGATTCGACCTTGTGGATGCCGACGGGAAGACCATCGTAAACGACAGGCACCTGCTCTCGCTCAAGGATATGAACCAAAGTGCGAACCTCGAAGCCCTGCTCGATGCGGGGGCTTCATCGCTCAAGATAGAAGGAAGGCTGAAAGACGTGTCGTATGTGAAAAACGTCACGGCATATTACCGCCAGCAATTGGATGCCATTTTCCGCCACCGGAAAGAATACATGCGGGCATCATCGGGCACGGTGCATCTGGCTTTCCGTCCCCAATTGGACAAGAGTTTCAGCCGCGGGTTTACCGACTATTTCGCCCACGGACGCAATCCGGGCATCTTCAACCTGAATACTCCGAAATCGTTGGGCGAAGAGGTAGGCACGGTGAAAGAAGTACGGGGCAACTTCCTGACCGTGGCGGGCGTGAAGTCCTTCGCCAATGGAGACGGATTGTGTTACCTCGACGGGCAAGGCAAGTTGCACGGTTTCCGGGTGAACCGTGTGGAAGGCAACAAGTTGTTCCCGTTGGAAATGCCTCGCGGCATACGTCCGAAAACAATGCTGTACCGCAATTTCGACCAAGAGTTCGAGCGCGTGATGCAGAAGAAGTCCGCCATAAGGAAGATCGCGGTGGACATGCGTCTGGAAGCAAATCCTTCCGGCTTCACCCTCGACCTTTCCGATGAAGACGGGACAAGGGTGAGCGTGGTGCTGGAACGGGAAAAAGAACGGGCACGCACACCGCAAGCCGAGAACCTGAAGGCGCAGCTGGGCAAGTTGGGCACCACGCCTTTCGAAGCCCGTGAGATTGCCATCGGTTTTTCAGAAGACTGGTTTATCCCCGCATCCGGACTTTCGGACTTGCGCCGCCGGGGAGTGGAGCGCCTGCTTCAGGCACGCCACATCACCTATCCGCAAGAGCGCAGACTATGGGAGCAGACCGCGCATCCTTATCCCGAAAAAGAGCTGGATTATCGCGGCAATGTGATGAATACGCTTGCCGAGGCTTTCTACCGCCGCCACGGTGTAGAGCAGATAGCTCCTGCTTTCGAGCGGGAAGCGCCGGCAGGAGTGGCGCTGATGTTTTGCAAGCATTGCATCCGCTATAGCCTGGGCTGGTGTCCGGTGTATCAGAAAAAGCGTTCGCCCTACCGCGAGCCTTATTACCTGGTGAGCAGCGACGGCAAGCGTTTCCGGCTGGAATTCGATTGCAAGGCGTGCCAGATGAAAGTGTGTATGGAAAAATGAAGAATGGAAACGCAGATTAACGCAGATTTCCTCGGATTATTTTTATTGACTATTAGATTATTTACGATTTACTGTTTTGCCCTAAATCGTACTTTGTCAATCGAAAAATTGTAAATAAAATAATCTGCGTTAATCTGTGAAAATCTGCGTTTCAAAACAGATAGGCTTATGTTAAAGAGTAAGTATTTCGTACCGTTCCTGTTGCTGCTGGTGCTTGCTACGGCTTGCCGCTATCAGCCTTTGGTGCCTTCTTCCGCAGCAGAGGGAGGCGACTCCGTCCGTTTCTATTCGCGGATGTATGCCCTGAACAGCAATTTTCAGATAGAGGCAGACACACTATGGCTGCATGTGCTTCCGTTTATGGATACGGTACCGCTGCTCCGGGGCGATGAAGTGGTGGTGGCGGAGTTTGATGTACATCCGCAAGATTCCGTCGACTCGGTGTGGGTGAAAGTGGCACGCGACCAGGAGACCATCGGGTGGATTCAGGAACACCGCCTGCTGGACAATATCGTGCCGGTCGACCCTATCTCGCGCTTCATCCATTTCTTCAGCAACGCCCACACCCTGCCTTTCTTCCTTGTACTGGCGGTGTTTTTCCTGTGGTTCGTCTACCGGGCGGTGCGGCGCAAGCAAATCAAACTCATCTGGCTGAACGATATCGATAGCGGCTTCCCCATCCTCTTGTCCTTGCTGATGGCAATAGCCGCCACTACCTATAACAGCATCCAGCACTTCGTGCCCGAGACGTGGGAACGCTACTATTATGCCCCCACGCTCAACCCCTTTGATGTGCCCTTTATTCTCGGCTTTTTCATCGTGTGCGTTGCCCTGGCATTGCTGGTGGGTGTGGCGATGCTCGACGACCTTTTTCACCAGACCAAAGCGGAAGTAGCGTTCTTCTACCTCGTGGGGCTGGTATCGTGCTGCATCTTCATCTATGTGTTTTTCACCTACGTCAATGTTTATATCGCCTATGTATGCCTCGTGGCGTATGCCGCCGGCTGCATCCGCTGGCTGTGCAAGCCAGAACGCTACCCCTACGTATGCGGCGCATGCGGTGCCAAGCTGCGTACCAAGGGCATCTGCCCCCATTGCGGCGCGCTGAACGAGTGATGAATATTTTTACCGCAGATTACACGGATTCATAGCTATTATATGTACGGACGTATGCATATAACTTTACGTCACGGCGGATTTGTAATCCGCCGTAATCTTCCTTGCGGATTTGCAATCCGCAACACCTGCGCGGATGATTCGGATTACAAATCCGGCGTAACGAAACGTAACGAACACAAAATCTGCGCTAATCTGCGTTTCAGAAAAAATTTGTGTTCTCTGTGGTGAAACCCAATCAGAAGTTACACCGCAGGTCGATGCCTACTTGCAGGGGGCGTCCTTGTTGCTCGAAACCACGGTTCATCGATTCGAAGTAGAACGCCTGGTAACGCTTGTTGAGGGCGTTTGTTATCCAGAGTGCCACCTGCCCGTTCCCTTTGTTGAAGCTGAGGCGCCCGTCCAGTGTGCCGTAGAAGGGCTGGCTGGCATTGTTCTGTTCGGTCCAGTAGATGCGCCCTGCCGCACGATAGTTGGCATCTACGGTGATGTTGTCGAGGATGGCGTTCTTTCGCAAGACGAAACGGTATTGCCCGCCGATGTGGAACGTGTGTTTGGGTACGAAGGGCACGTAGCGTCCGTTGTAGTTCTCCGTGTCGCTCACCACATAGTCGGTGAAGGTAGCGTAGGTGTAGCCATAGCTTCCGTTCAGGAGGAAATTATCGGTCAGGCGGGCACGCAACGATGCTTCCGCTCCGATGCTTCGGCTTTTCCCGGCATTGACGGTGATGCGCCCCAATCCTGTTTCGGCGAAGCGCGAAATCTGCTGGTCGCGCGTGTCCATGTAGAAGAAGGCAAGGTCGGTCTGCAGCTTTCCACCTGCCGCGGTGAGGTGTGCGCCCGCCTCGTAGTTCCATGCATATTCGGGCTTGTAGAGGGTGGCATCTGTCACGTCTACGTCCGAAGAGGGGAAGTCGGGAATCATTCCGGCGAAGTTGCCGAACACTTCATCTTGCTTCACGGCGTCAATCATCGCGGTGCGCAAGTCGGCTTGTATCAGGTCGGAGAACATCTGGATATTGTATCCGCCCGAACGGTATCCTCGGCTCACGGTGGCGTAGACGTTGTTTTCGGAGTTCCACGCATATTGCAGGGTGAACTTGGGGAGGAGTTGCAGGTAGTCGGTGTGCTCTTTGCCGGCGAAGCGCACCGATGCCGCCAGCGAGCGGGAGATGGGCTGGGGCAGGAAAGGGGCTGATACGCCGAAGTCGAAGCCCATGTCGCAGCGGGAGTCATAGTCCAGCCAGAGTTTTTCATAGTCCAGCCGTAGTCCTACGGTAAGCGAGAGTCCCTCGGTGAAAAGGTCGTTCAATGTCGACTGGTGGTAGATGGCACCGTTCAGTACAGGTGTCTTGAAGTGTCCGGGCACAAGGAGAGGCCGGGTGGTGACGCTTGCCGAGAGGGTAGGGGCACCTGCGGGGAGTTGTGCTAGTCCGGCGTTGATGTTGTCTTCTATCAGGCTGCTGATGCCTTCATCGTGGAAGGTGACGGGTGCGCCGGTGTCCAGCCATTGGTAGAATCCGCTCACGCCGGTGGTCCATTGCCAGCGCGTGCCGGGGTTCGACTTCAGTACGATTTCCTGGCTCAGGGTTTTTGCGTCTTGTTTCTGCACCAGGGTATAGATGTCGGCTTCGGTGAAGTCCTGGTCCAAGGTCATCCGGTCGTGCAGGTACTGGAATCCGGTGACGCTGCTCAGGATGAAGTTCCTTGCGTGGTGTTCGATGCTCAGTCCGCCGTTTGCCAGGTTGCGCCTGTATCCGCTGGGGCGGTTGTATGAGATGGTGCCGATGTATTCGGCGCGGTCTTCCTCTTCGCCGTCGGTGCGTCCGGTATAGGCGTAGGGGTATCCGCCTTGGTTGGTGTACTCGTAATTGGCGGTGAAGTCCAGTTTCAGGTTGGCATTGGGGAGCCAGATGGCACGGATGCGTCCTCCTGCCTCGTCATCGGTGTCGATGCGCTTGCCGTCAAAAGCGTTCTTGAAGAATCCTCCTTTGTGTTCGTAGAAGGTTCCTACCGAGAAGGCGAACTGTTCGGAGATACGGTGGTAGTGCTTCAGCATCACCTTGTAATCGTTGTAGGTGGCGGCACTGAGCTGCACGTCCGTCCCCTGATAGGTGAAGGGCGACTTGGTGAACACACGTATCAGCCCGCCCATCGTGTTGCGCCCGTAAAGCGTGCCCTGCGGCCCGCGCATCACGTCGATGCGTTCGATGTCGGAGTAGTTGAAGTCGAATGCCGACTTGTCGATGAAGGGCACGTTGTCAACATACAACCCTACGGCAGGCGTGTTGATGCGCGACCCGATGCCCCGTACGTAGACCGAGGTGGTGAGCTTCGACCCATAGTCGGGGATGAACAGGTTGGGCACCAGCCCAGAGAGCGATTTCACCGATGCGATTTGCCGGCTCCGTATGTCCGCTTGCGAGAGCGAGGTGGCGGAGAGTGCCTGTTGGCGCAGGCGGGTGTTTTCCTTGGGGGTGGCGATGACCACTACCTCTTCGATGTCGATTACCCGTGTGGTGTCGCGCAAGGTGTCGTGTGTTGTGGCGGATGCCGCGGCGGTGGCGGCAAGTGCCAGTGTTGTAAAGATAAGTCTTGTTTTCATATATGTGCTTTGTTTTTTTTGAAACGCAGATTTTCGCAGATTAACACAGATTATTTTATTTACAATTTTTCGATTGACAACGTACGGTTTATGGCAAAATAGTAAATCTAAATAGTCCAATAGTCAATAAAAATAATCCGCGGAAATCTGCGTTAATCTGCGTTTTTTCCAATCGCCTGCAAAGTAACGCCAAATCTCCGACACATGCAATCCTCATAAATGAGGAAATTACCGGGAATATCCTTATCTTTGTCGTGTTTTAATCGATAGCATTATGGAATTGATAGCAGCAATTATTTTAGGTTTTGTAGTGGGGAGCGTGATGGGATGGATGATTTCCCGTGGAAAGCAACAAGCATTGGTGACGAAAATCGAGATGCTTCAGACACAAGCGGATGCCCAAACAGCCGCTCTTCAGCGGCAATTGGACGAATGGAAGGATTCGGCACACGAACAGATGGAAACGCAGAAGCAGGAGGCTGAAAAGCGCAGGCAGGAAGCGTTGCAGGAAAAAGAGAAGGCGTGTAGGGAGGCGCTGGACGCGAAAGACGTCGCCTGCCGTGAGATGCTTGCCGGGCAGGAAAGGCGGCATGCCGAAGCCATGGAGGCACAGCAGGCACGTTTCGAGGAAATGATGGCAAAGGTGAGCGCGCAGGTGAAGTCGGCTACAGACGACATGCTGAAGCAACGCCAGAAAGAGTTTGCGGAAGCCAGCCATACGAATTTGGGACAGATTGTCAATCCGTTGCGCGAAACCATCGACAAGATGAAGCAGGCAATGAGCGAGAATACATTGAAGCAGACATCGATGAGCAGCGAGATGAAGGCGAACATCGAGCACATGATGCGCCAGAGCGCCGCTGCCCAAAAGAGTGCGGAAGAACTGACCCGGGTGTTCAAGCATGGCACTAAGGTGCAGGGCGACTGGGGCGAGACGGTGCTCGACGAGCTGCTTGAGGCACAAGGGTTGACCCGGGGTATCCACTACGATGTGCAGTCGGTAATCCGCGACGGAAACGGTGAGGTGGTAAAATCGGAAGAAGGAGGTCTGATGCGTCCCGATGTCATCTTGCATCTGGACCAGCGCCGCGAGGTGATTATCGACTCGAAGGTGTCGCTCACGGCTTTCATCGATTATGTCAATGCCGAGACGGAAGACCAGCGCCAGCAATATCTGAAAGCGCACGTCGAGAGCCTTCAGAAACACGTGAAGGAGCTTTCGGTGAAAGACTATTCTTCGTATATTCGCCCGCCCAAGGTGAAGATGGACTATGTGATTATGTTTGTGCCCCACACGGGTGCCCTCTGGACGGCGCTGAACGCCCAGCCGGACTTGTGGCGTAAGGCAATGGACAAGAATGTATTTATCGCCGACGAGCAGACCCTCTTTGCCGCCTTGCGCATCATCAACCTGACCTGGACGCAGATTACCCAGGTACAGAACCACGAGAAAGTGTACGCGCTTGCCAACGAAATGCTCGACCGTGTAGGCCAGTTCATGAAGAAATACCAGGCGCTCGGCAAAGCCCTCGACAATGCAAAATCGGCGTACGAAGACGGCGAGAAGAAGCTTCAGCCCAGCGGCCAAAGCATCCTGCAGACCTGCAGTAAGCTGGTGAAGCTGGGCACCAAGCAGAGCGACCGGAATCCTTTGCCCCAGCTGATGGATGTGGATGATGTTCCGGCTTTAGGGGATGCGGAGGGATTATAGGAAATTTGACATTATAAGTTATTGGGTTTATAATGTTTTGGTTGGTAGGGTTTATTTATTTTTTCTGTGCTTCTCTGTGTTATCTGTGAATTCTTGTCCTGTGTCGGCATCAACGAAATGTACAAATCCATACTTCGTATAGTATAAGTAAGCGGAATGTTTACTATCTTTGTATGAATCTTAAAAACAGGAATATGAAAGACTCGAAATTAGAGATTCCGCACGGTTTCGCCTTGTGCGGGGAGGCAGATTGCCTTTGTGCGGCGAAGTGTTTACGGCATAAGGCTTATCTGCAGCAGGCGGAGACGGCAAAGGTGCTGCTGGTTGTCAATCCCCGGCTTTGTACAAAGGACGGGCGGTGTGCTTATTTCCGGGATGTGGAGCCTGTACGTTTTGCCTGCGGGTTTACACAGATGCAGAAACGGATGCTGCCCGACCAGTATGATAAGTTTATGTGGAAGCTCATCCTGCACTTCGGGCGGAACCCTTACTTTGAACGGCGGAACGGCAAACGGGAGATTTCGCCAGGAGAGCAAGAACTGATTGTGGATGTGGCACGGCAGGTGGGCGTGACGGAGGAATTCAAGTTCGACGCTTATCAAGAACGGCAGGACTGGACGAACTGAGAAGCTGTTTTGAATTTCTCCAAAAAGTTTTTCTTGGCTTGATGTATCCTTTTTCGTGTGTGCTTTGGGCGATTTTTTGGTCCTTTTCGCTCCTGTTCTTCGTCAGATAGCCCGCTATCTTCCTCGTCACAGAAGCGAAAATGCCTCAAAAACTCATCCCAAATCATCGCACGATAAATTCAAAACAGCTTCTGAAAAGGCTTATGCCGGAAGGAAGGCTGGCTGCGTGCTGAGTCCTGACAGCCCAGTACTGCTGTTTTGACACGCCAGTACTGCAGTCCCAGCCTATCAGGACTGCAGTCCTATAGGGGAGGACTGGGAAAGGAGTATTATTGGAAAAAATCAGGCAGCCGCATGCATCGGCTGATGCATGCGGCTGCCTGCGGATTTTGAGGTAATCAGGTGTGATTATTTCTTCTGTTCTTTTTTCTTATCCGGCTTGAGCAGATGGCGGTGGAATTTCATTTCGGCACGCTGGATGTCGTATATCTTTTTGGCGGAAAGGAACTTCTTGTATTTCCGCAGGTATTCCAGGTCGAGCTGGTCGGCGGTGATGCGTGCCTGAATGACGGCTTCGATAATCCGGCTGTATTCTTCTTCGCTGGTATCGGGCTGTTTGCCTTTGCGGATTTCTTTCCATGCTTCGCGGTTGGACTGGCTTTTCTTGTCTTGCAGTTCAAAGTAAAGCGGGAAAAACGTTTGGGCTTCTTGGGGGGTCAGCCGGGCGTTTTCGATGATGAAGGCTTCCTGACGTGCACGGAATTCTTCTTTATTTAGTTTGGGCTTTTGGGCTTGCATGCAGAGGCAGAAGCAGGCAAAAAGCGTCAATAGGATTCCTGTTTTTTTCATGTGGCGTTTCTTTTAGTTGTAAATGCCGGTCTCGGCGTCGGTTAAATATTGATAGAGTTCGTAATCATCCATCAGGCTTTGGTTGACAATCGCTTCGATATACTCATCCGGCATGTCGGAAAGTATATTGGCATCGTTTTCGGATTGCGTGTTGCCGACAAATGCCCGTATGGTAAACATCAGGCCCACGAACATTGCCGCCATGTACACCCATGGCTTTACGCGGTCCCACATGCCGATTTTAGGAAGTGCGGCAACTTCTTTTTCGGGGAGTTGCGCCATCAGTTCATCTGCAAAGCGGTCGAAATACCCTTCCGGTACGGTGAACGGGTTCTTTTTCCCATACTTCTTTTGCAATTCGAGGTCGTTTCTTTTCATATTCTTATCCTCCTTCCTTTATTACTTAGATTGTTGTTTGGGGGTAAGGTTTAATCGTTTTGCTCTAAAAATTCTTCAATCTTTTTGACGGCGTGGTGGTAAGAGGCTTTCAGGGCACCTACGCTCGTGCCTAAGATATCGGACATTTCTTCGTATTTCATTTCTTGGAAATATTTCAGGTTGAAGACGATGCGTTGTTTTTCGGGCAAGGTCTGGATGGCTTTTTCGAACAAGAGCTGCGTATGGTCTCCGTCGAAATACGGGTCGCTTTCCAGTTTGTTGAGGGCGGCTGACTCGGCATCGTCCAGCGAAAGCTGGTTGAGGGCACGCTGCTTGTTCAGGAAGTTCAGGCATTCGTTGAACGCAATCCGGTAAAGCCAGGTAGACAGGCGGGCGTCTCCCCGGAAATATTCCAGGTTGTTCCATGCCTTGATGAATGTGTTTTGCAAGAGGTCGTTGGCATCATCGTGGGAGAGCACCATTCGTCTGATTTGCCAATACAGTGGCTCGCTGTAATGCTTGACTATTTCCCCGAAAGCGTTCCGTTGCAATTGGGGTTCTTGCAGTTGGGCGATTATCTCTTCCTCGTTATAATGCTTCATAATCAGATGTCTTTACTATGTGTTTATTAGATGCAATGAAGTGCCTTCGTTTTAATCCGGATAGAATTTTTTAACATTCCCCTATATGGACAGTTGCAGATTCTCTTGTGCCAGAACGGTATTGGGGAAAACTTCCTGCGCTTCTTTTAGCAGTATCTCTTCGTCATCGTACCGTGCCGAGAAATGGCCGATAACCAGGCGTTTTACTTGTGCGTCGCGGGCGATTTGCGCGGCTTGCCGGGCAGTGGAATGCTGGGTTTGCCGGGCACGTGCCGAATCGGAGCTGGCAAAGGTCGCTTCGTGGAACAGCAGGTCTACTCCTTGTATCTGTTCGGTGACGGAGGGGTAATAAGCGGTGTCCGAGCAATAGGCATACGAGCGCGGCGGGTCGGAAGGCGTGGTCAGCCAGTCATTGGGAATGGTTTTCCCTTCTTCCGTAATGAAATCTTCTCCGTTTTTGATGCGGTTAATCATATAGACCGGAATCTGGTAAAAGTCAATCATCTCGCGCTTGATGTGATTGGGAGTCGGCTTTTCGCGGAACAGGAAGCCGCAGGTGGGCATCCGGTGGCGTAAAGGGATGGTCTCGACCGACACGGAGCGGTCGTCGTAGATAACATCGCGGGCTTTCGGGTCGAACGGATGGAACACCACGTTATAGCTCATGCCTTTGCAGAAGAAGTCGATTTGAGGTTGCAGGATTCCGATTAGGTCCGGGTGGCTGTAGATGTGCAGGTCGGCTGTGCGTTCCAGCATGCCGAACGTGGAAATCACTCCGATTAGCCCGAAGCAGTGGTCGCCGTGCAAATGGGAGATGAAGATGTGGTTCAGCCGGCTGAACTTGAGGCGGGAGCGGCGCAATTGCACTTGTGTGCCTTCGCCACAATCTATCATGAACAGCTTTTCGCGGATATTGACGACTTGTGACGTGGCTTGATGGCGCATGGTAGGCAGTGCCGAGCCGCACCCTAAGATATGTAGGTCGAATTTTTCCATAACGCGATTGAATTAATAATTAATAATGAACAATTAATAATTGATTCCGCATGTAGTTGGCAGGGAACTATTCATTATTATAGTCAATCAGAAATGAATTGCGAAAAATCATTTGTCATGCTGAGTGCCTATTTCCTGCGGAAAACCCATTCGATTATGACAAATTGTAAATTCGTCATTGGTAACGAAGTGAAGCATCTCGGATGCGCCCACGTGGATGTACACGAGATCCTTCACGTTCGTTCAGGATGACAATACATCAAGAATTTTTCGCAAACCAATTTTGTTTTACTATAATTATCCTTGTTACGCCGGATTTGTAATCCGGCGTAATTGAAGGCTCGGATTTGCAATCCGAAACCGTGGTGATGATGCGGATTGCAAATCCGCACATGGGTTACACTGGATTACAAATCCAGCGTGACAGGGCTCCGCATGTAGTTGGCAAGGAGCTATTCATTATTAATTATTCATTGTTAATTGTTAACTTATTTGTATTTCTCCAGCAGCCCGTCTGCTACTTCATCTCCCAAATCTTTCGCTTTTTGCAGATTGGCTATGCCTTTTTCTTTTTCCTTGTTCTGGATTTGGCTATAGCCCAACATGCGGTAGGCGGGGGCGTTTTCAGGGTCCATTTCAACGGCGCGTGTCAAGGCTTTGATGGCTTCGTCCACTTGATTGACGCGCAGGTGTACGCTTCCTTTTTCTATCCAGTAGGTTACGTCGTTGGGGTCAAGCTCGACGGCTTTGTTGATATCGTTGATGGCTTGCTGGTACATGCGGCATTTCAGTTCGGCTTGTGAACGGATGAGGTAAAACTCTGCAGAGGTCTGTCCTAACATGGCGTCGTAGAATTCGTTATAGTCATTTACGGCTCCTCGGAAGTCCTCGTTGTCCGCTTTGACGCGTGCGCGTTCGTACAGGTAGGGGGCTGCATCTTTCCCATAGGGCTTGGCATAACGCGCCACGGCACTGTCGAGCAATGCGATGACTTCTTTTCGGTCGGCACCTTCACTCAGCTCTTTGGCTTTAGCCGCCGCATAGAATGTTGCCGCCGATGCCAGGTTGCTTTTGTTCACCGCTTCGTAGGCGGTATAGGCTTCGGCATATTTCTGCATGGCAAAATAAATGTCTCCCTGCAACTGATAATAAATGGGTTCTGCGGCGGTTTCCAGCGCCTGGCTGATTTCGTCCAGCGCACGTTCGAAGGTCCAGTCGGCGTACGGCTGCTTGTTTTCCGAGTTCATTTGATAGGAGTAAATGAATTTGGCGATATTGTAGTGTGCGTCATCTTTTTTTTCGGCTATATCCAGCAGGGTGTTCAGGTCTTGTGCAGCCAGCGCATTGTGGCTTTCGTCTCCGAATGTGCTGTAGCACGTGGCGCGGCGCAGGTAGCCTTCTGTATTTTTGGGATAGGTAGTGATAAAATCGTTTAATAACTCCAGGTAGCGGCCGCGTTCGTACACGCTCGAAGCCATATACAGGTAAACCAGTGCCTGGGATTCGTCTTCGGGCAATCCTTTTTTGATGCCGATTGAGTTGAGCGTCATGTCGTTGGCAGACAGGGCACTGATGTTTAAATCGGTCAGGTAACGGATGCCGATGGCGTAACTTTCCTTGCTTTCCGGACCGCTGTTTTTCTGCATCATGCCCACTACTTGCCCTGCTTCGTTCATGATGGGGCAGCTGACCGTTTTTTCGGTAGTTTGCATGGCAAGTGTATAATAATAGGTTTGGGTGCCGATGGTGTCTACTTTCGCTACCGTGCCGGTTTGCCCTTTGGATTCTTTTTGTGTGGAGTAGGGGAGTAAATATACGGTCTGCCCGATAGCCGGAGCCGTGGGGGCAGGCTGGAGCGCTTCGGCTTTTTTATCAAAGTCCGCCTTGAACTTTACGACATCATACATGTCGTTGGCTCCCATCATGTATTTTACCGGCAGTTCTTTCCCGTCGGCTGTAATGATAACTGCCCGTTCTGCTCCTTTGAAGAGCGAATAATCGGATACGGCGGTTCCTGTTTCATCGATGTAAAATCCGTTCCCTGTATTTAATATCTGATTGTCTTTTGTATAAGTGACAATGGAGAATACTGCCTTTCTTGCTTTGTCTGCCCATTTGGGAAGTTCTTGTGCAAGAAGCGTAGAGAAAGGCGTTATGCATAATAAAATGGCGATTATTTTTTTCATGTCTGTTATGTTTTTAGAATCCTCGTTGTTCGATGGCTTTATAAATCAGGATACCTGCGGCTACAGATACATTCAATGACTCGATGGTGCCGAAGAGCGGAATCTTAATCCATTCGTCACAAAGCGCCAGATGCTCGTAGGGAACGCCGGTGTCTTCGGCTCCCATGATGATGCATGTGGGCGAATGGTAATCGGCTTTCGTATAGTCGTAATCTCCTTTTTCGGTGGCCGCGATAATCTTGAATCCGCTTTCTTTCAAGAAACGGATGGTGCTGAGGATATTGTTTTCCCGGCATACGGGAAGGGAAAGCAGGGCACCTGCCGAAGTCTTGACGGCATCGGCATTTACGCTGACGCTGTTCTTCGAAGGAATGATGATTGCATCTACGCCGGCACATTCGCAGGTACGGGCTATGGCGCCGAAATTACGTACATCCGTTATGCCGTCGAGCAGGATGAATAAGGGGTTCTTGCCTTGCTCGAAAAGGAACGGCACGAGGTCTTCGGTCCGCTGGTACGTAATGGGTGAGATAAAAGCCACTACCCCTTGATGGTTTTTGCGGGTTATGCGGTCAATGCGTTCTACCGGTACCCGCTGGACCGGGATAAACGACTGTTTTAATGCCGCGAACAGTTCTTTTGCCAGCTCGCTTTGCATGTCTTTTTTTATCAAGACCTTATCTATTTCTTTTCCTGCTTCTATGGCTTCGATAACGGCTCGTATTCCGAATATCATTTCGTTTTTTTCTATCATAAGTATGTTGCTTTAGTTCTTTATTTTCAAGTTCTGATTAGGTGCTTACAGGCTGAGCAACGCCCGTGCGTTGTTCAATGCAGCTTCGGTCAGCGTGCTTCCGCTTAGCATGTGGGCTATTTCGTGTATCCGTTCGTCGGGTGTCAGTTTGCGGATGTAACTGTTTGTGCCGGTGTCTGTGTCTTCTTTGTACACTTTGTAGTGCGTTGTTCCCCGTGCCGCGATTTGGGGTAAATGGGTGATGCTGATAACCTGCCTGTTCTGGTTTCCCATGTCACGCATAATCAACGCCATTTTCTCTGCGATGGAACCTGATACGCCGGTATCTATTTCGTCGAAGATGATGGTGGGCAATTTGACCGCTCCGGCTATCATCGCCTTTAGCGAGAGCATGACCCGGGCTATTTCACCGCCGGAAGCGATGGACGCTACATTCTGCAGCGTGCCGTTCTTGTTGGCAGAGAACAGGAAGGTTACGTTGTCCATTCCGTTTATGTCCGGCTCTTTGCGTGACGTCAGTTCTACGGCAAAACGCACGTTGGGCATGCCTAACGGGACGAGGAGCTTCTTCATCTGCTCTTCGATGAGATGCGCCGCTCCGGTACGTAACCGGGTCAACAGGGCAGCCTGTTCCAATACCTTATTGTACAAGGTGTCTTTTTCGGCGCGAAGCCCGCTTATCCGGTCATCGAACGAGGCAATGTCGTTCAATTGCTTTTGATAGTTTTTTGCCAAATCAATCAATTCTTCTATGCTGTCTGCCCGATGCTTTTGCTGGAGGTTGTAAATCAGGTTCAGCCGCTGGTTTACGTAGTCCAGACGTTCCGGATTGAACTCTACGTCTTCTTCGGCAGAAGACAAGTCGTGCGCAATGTCTTTCAGCTCGATATAGCAGCTCTGCAGGCGTTCGCTCCATTCGGATGCCGAAGGGTAAACGGAGGATATGCCTTGTAAGGTTTGGATGCATTCCTTGGTTTGCGAAAGAATGCTGTACGAGTCTGTATTGTCTATCAACATCCCGGCACGGTAAAGTCCGGCCTTGATGTCTTCGGCATGGCTTAGCGTCTCGGCTTCCTGTTCCAGTTCGGCCTGCTCTCCATTTCTTAATCCGGCTTCTTCCAACTGTTCCAGCTGGAAGCGCAGGTAGTCTTCGTCTTGCTTGCTCTTTTCAGCTTGTCCGATAAGCGTGTCAAGCTCTTTGCACGTGTTTTTATAATCGGCATACATCTGCTTGTAGGAGGCAAGCTGCTTGTCGTCTTGCGCCAAGATGTCTAATATCGTCAATTGAAAGCCTTCCTTGTTCAAGAGCAGGTTTTGATGCTGGCTGTGTATGTCAATCAGTTTTTCGCCCAACGCTTTCATCTGTGCCAACGATGCCGGCGTATCATTGATGAAGGCACGGCTTTTTCCGTTTGCCGACACTTCGCGTCTCAATATGCATTCTTCCGGGTCATACTCCAGGTCAAGTTCGTTGAAGAAGCTTTCCAAGCCATACGAAACGATGTGGAAACGGGCTTCCACGATGCATTTGGATGCTCCGTTTTTAATCGCTTTCATATCGGCGCGTTGTCCCAAAAGCAGTCCGATAGCTCCTAAGATAATCGATTTTCCGGCTCCGGTTTCTCCTGTAATGACGGAAAAGCCCGGCATGAAGTCGATATCCAGCTTGTCAATCAGTGCATAATTTTGTATATGAATGGATTGTAGCATACGTTTGTCCTTTATTTATTCCAGTATGGAAGCCAATTTACCGATAATGTCGTTTGCCGCTTCTTGTTTGCTTTTCAACGGATAAGGCGTGTGTCCCGATTCGTCTACGATGGTTATTTTATTGGTATCGTAACGGAAGCCGGCGCCTTTGTCGTTCAGTGAATTCAAAACGATAAAATCGAAATTTTTCCGTTTGCGTTTTTCCTGGGCATGGGCAAGCTCATCATGGGTTTCCAGCGCAAAGCCGATTAAACGCTGATGGGGTTGTTTCATTTGCCCCAAGGCAGCGGCAATATCGCGTGTAGGCTTCAACTTGATAAGCAGGTCGTCTTTTTCCCGCTTGATTTTGTTGGGAGCTACGGTTTCGGGTGTAAAATCGGCTACAGCTGCACATAAGATGCCAGCGTCGCAGGCCGGATAAAATTCCGTGGCAGCCTTATACATCTCTTCCGCACTCTCTACATCGATGCGCCGGATAGCCGGATGCCGGGTGCTCAGGTTCACCGGACCGCTTATCAGGATTACTTCCGCTCCGCTTTCCGCGCAACTTTCGGCTAAGGCATATCCCATTTTCCCGGAAGAATAATTGCCGATGAAGCGTACCGGGTCGATTTTTTCGTAGGTCGGGCCTGCCGTAATCAGGATTTTCTTACCTGCCAGCCTTTGGGATTGGGCAAAGAAGTTTTCCAATACTTCTACAATCTTTTCCGGTTCTTCCATCCTGCCTTTCCCTGTCAGATGGCTTGCCAGTTCTCCGGATGCCGGTTCGATGATGTGGTTTCCGTATGAACGGAGGATATTCAGGTTGTGCTGGGTGGATGGATGGGCAAACATGTCCAAGTCCATAGCCGGAGCGACAAATACCGGCGCTTTCATTGATAAGTATGTAGTGACCAGCATGTTGTCGGCTATGCCGTGTGCCATCTTGCCGATGGTAGAAGCCGTAGCGGGAGCAATGAGCATGGCGTCTGCCCATAATCCGAGGTCTACATGGCTGTGCCACGTGCCGTCCCGCTGGGCAAAGAACTCACTGATGACCGGTTTGCTGGTCAGTGCCGACAGCGTGATAGGGGTAATGAATTCTTTTCCGGCAGGAGTAATGACTATTTGCACTTCCGCGCCTTTTTTTATGAGCGCGCGGGTCAATACAGCTGCTTTATAGGCGGCAATGCTTCCTGTTATGCCTAATACGATTTTTTTCCCTTCCATGTCTTATTTTACCAATCCGCTCTCGCGTAACCTGATTTTTGTCAATACGTTTTTCGTGTTCAATGTGAAATCACCGTTCATAATCCAGCCGAAATAGCCCTGGTCGCGTTTCAAGACCTCTGCTACGGGCATTCCCTTATATTTCCCGAAGTTGAAGACTTCCACCCCGTTGTCATCGTAAACAATCCGTCCGGCAAAGTCCACGTTTTTGCTATACGTGGAATATTCAGACAAGAAAGCCACATCGTTTTGCAAGGTGTCCGGGTAACGGTCGAGTTGGGCTTTCAATACTTCATACGTGGCACGTGTATCGGCTTCGGCGGTATGTGCGTCTTCCAGGTTTTTCCCGCAATAGAATTTATAAGCTGCCGATAGCGTGCGTTGTTCCAGTTTGTGGTAAATCACCTGCACGTCGATAAATTTACGTTTGCTCAGGTCGATGTCTATGCCCGCACGCAGGAATTCTTCTACCAACACCGGTACGTCGAAGCGGTTGGAGTTGAAGCCGGCGATGTCTGCTCCTTCGATGGATTTTGCCAGTTCCTTGGCAATTTGCTTGAAGGTAGGGCAGTCTGCCACGTCTTCGTCATGGATGCCGTGAATGGCGGTAGATGTTTCCGGTATGTGCATTTCCGGATTAATCCGCATGGTCTTGCTCTCTTCGTTTCCGTTCGGATAGATTTTCAGGTAGCATATTTCTACAATGCGGTCGGTATTGATATTCGTTCCTGTGGTTTCCAAGTCAAAGAAAACCAGAGGATTCTTCAGATTCAGTTTCATGTTGTTCCTTCTTAGTAATGCATGGGATTAATATTCTCAATGGCTCAGTCGTTCAGCATCATGGGCATTAACAGCATCAATAAGTCTTCATTCTCTTCTTGCTCTTCCGGAACGATTACCCCTGCACGCGACGGGTCTGCCAGTTCGATGGTGACATTAGCGGCGGGGATATTGTTCAGAATATCGATTAAGAACGATGATTTGAATCCGATACTCATCGGATTTCCGTCGTACTGGCAAATAACGGTTTCTTCCGCCGATGTGGAGAAATCGATGTCTTGTGCGGATATCTTGATTTGATTGTCCGACAGGTTTAGTTTGATCAGGCTGCTTGCCTGGGAAGAGAATACGGAAACACGGCGCAAGGCACTGATAAGCGAAGCGCGGTCCAGTATGGCTTTATGCGGGTTGTTTTGCGGAATCACCGAATTGTAGTTCGGATAACGCCCCTCTATCAGCCGGCATATCATCTGGTAATTTTCCAACGTAAACATGGCGTTGCGGTCGTCAAAGCCGATTTGGACGTCTCCCTGTTCTTTCGGAAGCAAGTTCTTCAATAGATTGGCAGGCTTCTTGGGCAAGATAAAGGCCGCTTTCTCTGTGCCGTGTGCGGCATAGGTTTTGTTGCGTACCAGCTTATGCCCGTCTGATGCGACCAGGGTGATGTCTTCGGGCGTAATGTCGAAGTAGATGCCGTTCATTACAGGGCGAAGCTCGTCATCGGCGGTGGCGAAGATGCATCGGTTTACTCCGCTCATCAGTACCTCGGCAGGCATGGTCAGCCGTACGGCATTGGCTCCTAAGTCTTGCGGTTGGGGATATTCATTGGCATTTTGCCCCATCAGGTTATATTGTCCGTTTTGGTATTGTACGGTAATCTCCAAGGTATCTAAATTGACCTGGAAAGCCAAAGGCTGTTCCGGGATTTCTTTTAGCGCTTCCAATAGGGTACGGGACGAAACGGCAAAACGTCCGTCTCCGTCAAATTCGTTTACTTCGATAGAGGTAGACAGGGTGGTCTCATTGTCCGAAGAGGTCATAGAGAGGGTGCCGTCATGCAATTCGAGCAGAAAACAATCCAGGATAGGCAGAGAGTTCTTCGAATTGATTACACGGCTGATTGCTTGTAAATGGTTGAACAGGTTTGTGCTTGAAACGATAAATTTCATATTCGTAAATTTTGTATTTATTCTTATTTTCGCGTTATGTAATATGTAAAATCAAAACAATGCCAAAGTTACGAAAAGATTAGAGATGCATCACAAAAAGAAGTCAAAAAATTAGTTTACTTCTTCAGAAAAGCGTAATTTCGTGACCAAAATTAAAAAACTATAGATATGGAATTAGCAGGAAAAGTGATTGCCGTACTTAATCCGAAAAGCGGTACATCAAGAAATGGAAATGAATGGACGGTGCAAGAGTATGTAATCGAAACGCATGACCAATATCCGCGCCGGATGTGTTTTGACGTGTTTGGGGCGGACAAGATACAGCAGTTTAATATCCAATTGGGTGAAGAACTGAATGTTTCGTTCGATATTGACGCGCGCGAATGGCAGGGACGTTGGTTTAACAGTATCCGTGCCTGGAAGGTAGACCGGGTTAGCGCAGACCAGTCTGTCGCGCCTCAACCGGCTCCTTTCCCGCCAGTGAATGCGGCACCGGCCGCTCCGGTAGATTTTTCGGGACAAGACGAAAAAGATGACCTCCCTTTTTAAGGAAAGGGTAGGAAACGGATATAAAGGTGCGTCAGAATGGCGCACCTTTTTTTTGAGGCAGCATCTCCTATAATAAAGATGTATTATCGTAGAGACGTCACGGCATCCCCCCACAAAGTTACGTCCCCACAAAGTCACGGCGGATTTGCAATCCGCAACGCCCATGCGGATGATTCGGATTACAAATTCGAACAAACGATTACGCCGGATTGCAAATCCGGCGTGACGATGGAGAATGGCGTGACAAGGTTAAAATAAAATAATCCGCGTGAATCTGCGCTAATCTGTGTTTCCCATCTGTGTTTCCTTTTACGTTACGGCAGATTTTGCAATCCGCAACACCCGCGTAACGAAGAATTGTGCTAACTTTGCTGCGTATTATTAAAAAAACGATAAGTATGAAACAAAGATTATGGATGCTGGCGGCGGGATGCCTGTTCGCACTCGCTGCCCAATCGCAAGAGACCGTTGCGGTAAACACAGGGAACATCGTTTCGCCGGAAGTGGATACGGCGGCGCAGACAGTCACATTCCGCCTGTTGGCACCGGCGGCAAAAGAAGTGACGGTAGAAGCCGACTATTTCGGCAAGGTGCAGAAACAAACTCCGCTGGGGGCGGTAGAGATGCCTCTCCGTCAGGCGATGACGCGCGACACAGCAGGCGTGTGGACGCTGGAGACTCCGATACCTGCGCCCGAATTGCACACGTATTGTTTCTACGTAGACGGGTTGCGGATGGTGGATCCCAGCAACGTATATATGCTCCGCGACATAGCCACGTATACCAATTATTTTCTGGTCGACGGTGAGCTGTCTGCCAACTATTTTGTGCGCGAGGTGCCTCACGGCACGGTGTCGAAGGTGTGGTATCCCAGTCCGAAGCTGGGGATGGAGCGCCGCCGCATGACGGTCTATACTCCGGCAGGTTACGAGGACGGTACGGAGCGTTACCCTGTGCTCTACCTGCTTCACGGTGCCGGGGGCGACGAGAATGCGTGGAGCGAACTGGGGCGTGCCGTGCAGATACTCGACAACCTGATAGCGCAAGGCAAGGCGAAACCGATGATTGTGGTGATGCCGAACGGGAACGGCGGGCAGGAAGCTGCTCCGGGCGAGTACCCGAACAGCATGTACAAGCCTTCGTTTATGAATCCGAAGACGATGGAAGGTTCGTTCGAGGTGGCATTTCCCGATATCGTGTCGTATGTGGAGTCGCATTACCGCACAGTGAACGACAAGGCGCACCGTGCCATCGCGGGCCTGTCGATGGGCGGATTCCATTCGCTTTACATCTCTGCCAACTATCCCGACCTGTTCGATTATGTAGGTTTGTTTTCGGCAGCCGTCAACCGTGAGGCAAAGGGAGACAATGCTTTTGTCTATGCCGACCTTGACACGAAGCTTGCCCGCCAGTTTGCCGAGGCTCCGAAACTGTATTTCATCGCCATCGGAACTGCCGATTTCCTGTATCAGGACAATGTGGGGCTCCGCAAACGGTTCGATGCCCAGGGTTACCGTTATGAGTACATGGAAACGGACGGCGGGCATATCTGGAGCAACTGGCGCAAGTACCTGAATCATTTCTTGCCGGATTTTATAGTAAAAAAACAAAATTGCGGTAGTTTTCAATTAAAATTATTTGAATATCCGCAAACTGCCAATGTAGGGGCGTATCGCATACGGTTTGCGAAAAAAAAATGGAATGGAACACAGAGACACAAAGACACAGAGCTTTATTTTTTGAGAGAACAGAGTTCACAGAGTAAAAGTTTGGCTCTATGGTCTTTACCTTCTCTATATATTTATTTCTCCGTGCCTCTGTGCCTCTGTGTTCAATATAAAGGATTCTGTGGTGAAAGATGGAGGTAGGCAGCGGCAGCTTCGGCACACCGCTCTCCGTCGATGCCTGCCGAGACGATGCCGCCTGCATAGCCTGCCCCTTCTCCGCAGGGGAAAAGGCCCTTTACGGTTACGTGCTGGAGCGTTTCGGCATCACGCACGATGCGTACGGGGGCGGAAGTGCGGGTCTCTACGGCTATCATCACGGCATCGTTGGTAAGGAAGCCGCGCGAGCTTTTCCCGAAAAGCTGGAAGCCTTTGCTTAGGCGGTCTCCGATGAACCTCGGGAGCCAGAAGTGCAGGGGCGACGAAATCAGTCCGGGGCTGTACGACGTGGGGGGCAGGTCGAAGCTCAGTTTCTTGCGGGTAAAGTCTGCCATCCGTTGTGCGGGAGCCGTTTGCCGCATGTTTCCCTGTTGCCAGCAGATTTGTTCCAGCTTTTCCTGGAAACGCATCATCGCCAGCGGGTGTACTGTTCCTTCTTCCGTCTTTGCCTGTGCTGTCAGGGCTTCGGTCTGTGCTTCCGCCGAGTCGGGGAAAGCTTCGCATGCCTGCAGTTGCAGGTCGGGATGGGCGAGGTCTTCCGTGCGGAGTTCCACCACCATCCCCGAGTTGCTCCATTTCGTACCCCGGTTGCTGGGGCTCATTCCGTTCACCACTATCTGGTGCGGGCCGCTTGCCGCCGGCACCACGAATCCTCCGGGGCACATGCAGAAGCTGTATACGCCCCGTCCGTCTACCTGTTGCACGAAGCTGTATTCCGCCGCGGGCAGGTATTTTCCCCGTCCCGCCTTGTTGTGGTATTGGATTTGGTCGATGAGCATCGACGGGTGTTCCAGCCTTACTCCTACAGCGATGCCTTTCGGCTCGATGTGTACGTTGTGGGTATAAAGCCAGCGGTACACATCGCGTGCCGAATGTCCTGTGGCAAGGATGACGGGGCCGCGGAACGTCTTGCCTGTATTCGTTTCGATGCCCGCCACTTCATTGTGTTCGATGATGAGCGCGTCCATGCGTGTCTGGAAGTGCACCTCCCCTCCGCAGGCAAGGATGGTGTTGCGCATGTTCTCGATGACGCGCGGCAGTTTGTCCGTCCCGATGTGCGGGTGTGCGTCGATGAGGATGGAGGTGTCCGCTCCGTGCTGGCAGAACACGTTCAGTATCTTTTCCACGTTTCCCCGCTTCTTGCTCCGGGTATAGAGCTTTCCGTCCGAGTAGGCACCTGCTCCGCCTTCGCCGAAGCTGTAGTTCGATTCGGCGTCCACTTTGTGCTCACGGCTGATGCGTGCCAGGTCTTCCTTGCGTTCGCGTACGTTTTTCCCCCGTTCTACCACGATGGGGCGCAGTCCCAGTTCTATCAGTTTCAGTGCCGCGAACAGTCCTCCCGGTCCGGCTCCCACTACGATGACGGCAGGTTTCCCCTCCACGTTGCGGTATTCGGTATGTGTAAAAGCTTCTTCTTCGGGCATTTCGTTGATGAACACCCGTACTTTCAGGTTGACGAAGATGGTTCGTTGGCGTGCGTCGATGCTCCGTTTCAGTATGCGTATCGCCTTGATGGTCCGTGCGTCCAGCCCCTTCTCCCGGCTGATGTATTGCTTGATGTTGTCATCGCTTGCTGCCTGTTCGGGCAGTACTCGTAATTGAAGTTCTTGTATCATAGGTATCTTTTTTTTCTCACCACAGATTACACAGATTAAACAATTTATTTTACATATCGTTTAATACCGTTCTGTAAGTTTGTGGTATTGAAATTTATTAATAATCCAACGTGTTTGTTCGCAAGTTTCAAGTAAGTGAGCAATTGAGCGGTATGGATAGGCAACAGGTTTTCTACCGATTTTAACTCTACAATGACTTGATTTTCTACGGAAATATCTATTTTGTAAGCATTGGGAATGATTATGCCATTGTAATTGATGTCAATTCCTTTTTGTCGTTCATAATGTAATCCTTTTTGTTCCAGTTCATAGCATAAACACGTTTCGTAAGTGCTTTCAAGAAGTCCGGGGCCCAATGCTTTATGTACTTGATAGGCACAGCCTATAATGTTATATGATAATTGGTTTAATTCTATCGTGTTCATCGGCATGAGAAATAATAAATTAAAATAATCTGTGTAATCTGTGGTGAAGAGAAACACATCATCCGAAGAGCTCCCGGAAGGCTTCTTCTACCTTCCGCACCGGTACCAGTTCGATTTTGATTTTCTTCCGGTCCAGACCTTGCAGATTATGTTTGGGGATGAGCATGCGCTTGAAGCCCAGTTTTTCCGCTTCGCCGATGCGCTGCTCGATGCGGTTCACCGGACGGATTTCACCGCTCAGGCCCACTTCGCCCGCCATGCACACGCCGGTTTCTATTTCCGTGTCCATATTGCTCGAAAGGATGGCGCTGATGACCGCCAGATCGATGGCAGGGTCGTTCACTTTCAGTCCTCCGGCTATGTTGAGGAACACGTCCTTCTGCGCCAGCTTGAAGCCTACCCGTTTCTCCAGCACGGCGAGCAGCATGTTCATCCGCCGCAGGTCGAACCCCGTGGCGGAACGCTGGGGCATACCGTAGGCAGCTGTGCTCACCAGTGCCTGCACTTCGATGAGGAACGGGCGTATGCCTTCTACGGCGCAGGCGATAGCCACTCCGCTCATTCCCTCGTGGTCTTGCGTGAGCAGCAGTTCCGACGGGTTGCTCACTTGCCTCAGCCCGTCCTGCCTCATCTCGTAGATGCCCAGCTCCGCCGTGCTCCCGAAGCGGTTCTTGATGGCCCGCAGGATGCGGTACATGTAGTGCTGGTCGCCCTCGAATTGCAGCACCGTGTCCACGATGTGTTCCAGCACCTTCGGCCCGGCGATGCTGCCCTCCTTGTTGATGTGCCCGATGAGGATGACGGGCGTGCCTGTCTCTTTGGCGAACTTGAGGATGGCTGCCGAACATTCGCGTACTTGCACGATGCTTCCCGGCGAAGAATCGATGGTTTCGGTCGAAATGGTCTGTATGGAGTCGATGATGACCAGGGCGGGAGCTGTGTTCTTGATGTGGGTGAAGATTTGTTCCAATGACGTTTCGCAGGCTATCAGCAGCTGCGTCGTTTCGGGATGCGGGATGCGGTCGGCACGCAGTTTCAGCTGGCGGGCACTCTCTTCGCCCGAGATGTAAAGCACTTTCAGGCCGGGCAGGCGCAATACCGTCTGAAGGATAAGCGTTGACTTGCCGATGCCCGGCTCGCCTCCTATCAGGGTGAGCGATCCTTCTACCAGCCCGCCTCCCAGTACCCGGTTCAGCTCGTCATCTCCCATGTCGATGCGCAACTCTTCGCTCGAAGTGATTTCGTGCAGTTGTTGTGGTTTCGAGCGTACGCTTTCGATGCCGTGCGCCGCGTGTTTTGCCACCGGTGTTTCCTTGCGTACCACCTCTTCCGTAAATGTGTTCCATTGTCCGCACGAAGGGCATTTGCCTGCCCATTTGGGCGATTCGTATCCGCAATGGGTGCATACATACACCGTTTTTTCTTTAGCCATATCTTTCCCTTTTCAGTTTCTTTCGGCAAACTTAGGCAAAAATCTGCATATATGCGTGCCTATGTGGTGAAAAACCAAAGATTTTTCCTTAAGTTTGTGGAGTGTATAACCAAATAATAAGTAGTGTATGAAAACGAATGGCAAATGGAACTGGATGTTGCTTGCAGGCTGTATGGCTATGGCATGTGGCTGCGTGGGGAATACGAAAACACAGGGAAACGAAGGTATGGAAAAAGATTCGGTACGGGCGGCAGTAACCGTGCAGAAGCGGCAGGTGGAAGGAATAAGCGTCACCTGGTTGCGAGACAACGCGGAAGACAAGCTGATGCCGGCTTCATTGTTTGCTGCGGCTTCGGATAGTCTGGTCAAGAGTTTGGAACTGGAGGCAGGGATACCTTCGTCTATCAGTACGTTTTGGGTAGAAACGGAAGGAGTGAAGGTGTTGTTTGATGCTGGGTTGGGTGCCCCGGAAAGCCTTTTGCCTGCCGGGCTGGATTCCATCGGGGTGAAGCCGGAAGATGTGCGCTATGTTTATCTGACGCATTTCCATCACGACCACATCGGCGGCATGCTGAAAGGGGACACGGCTGTTTTCCCCCCGTGCCGAGGTCTATGCGTCGAAGGCAGAATACGACGGCTGGATGAAGATGGAAGCCGGCCGGCGGACGGAAGTGGAGAAACTGGTTGAGGCATACAAAGGCCGTATGCATTTCTTCGAGTTCGGTGATACGCTTCCGGGCAAGGTGGTGGCGCTGGAAGCCGTAGGGCATACACCGGGACATACGGCTTATCAGGCTGGCAGGCTATTGGTTATCGGCGATTTGATACACGGTGCTGCGCTCCAGTTGGCACATCCCGACATTTGTGCTTCGTTTGATATGAATCCGGAAGATGCTGTCCGGACACGCAAGCGTTTTTTGCAATATGCCAAAGAAAACGGTTTGATTATGGCGGGCATGCACTTGCCTGCTCCGGCTATTCTGGCTCCGCCTTATGCATTTTGAGGCAGAAGGCGGTGATGAAGTCGGCGGGCAACGCCGGACGATAGGCTTCCTTTTTCTACAAGGCTACATCTGGTTTGCCAACGCATGCCGTTTCATGCCCGGTTTCAACAGGCTGAAACTACAGTTTCAGCACCTTAAAACTACAGTTTCAGCCTGTTGAAACTGATGCGAAACTTAATTGCTCTTGCGAAGCCTGACAAGCCATGCCTGCACCATGCCGCGCAAGGCGAGGTATGAAACAAAGGCGAGCCATAGCGCATGATTGCCGAGCGAGGCATTCAGCCCGTAATAGATGAGGAAGAATCCGGCGGATGCTGCGGCCATGCCTTTCAGCATGATGCCTGTAGCGGTGGCTCCGATGCAGATGCCGTCGAGCAGGAAAGCCGAAAAGCCTGCCAATGGGATGGCAAGCACCCAGTAGAAATAGGCGGATGAGGCTTCGATGACCGTCTGTTCGTTGGTAAGCAGTCCGAGGAAACCCTTTCCGCCGATGCCGTACAGGAGGGTGAAGGCAAGCGCAAGCGCGATGCCCCAGCCGAAGAGGTGCCTGACGGTAAGGCGCAGTTCCGTGCGGTTGCGGGCACCGATGTATTTTCCGGTCAGGGCTTCGCCGGCGTATGCGAATCCGTCCATGATGTAAGAGAAGAGGGTAAAGAGCTGCATCAGCAGGGTGTTGACGGCTAAGGTCACATCGCCATACGCTGCTCCGGTAGAGGTGAAAAATACCGTGACCGTTACCAGGCAGAGGGTGCGCAGGAAGATATCGCGGTTCACTTGGAAGAAGCGTGCCATGGCTTCGTGTGTGAAGACGCGTTTCCATTCGATGTATTTGCGTAGGGGACGATAATACCGGAGCCAGAGCAGGTATGCCATAAAGAGCCCTGCATATTGGGCAATGAGCGTGCCCAGTGCCACGCCTGCCACTTTCATGTCGCAGGCAAATACGAAGAACAGGCTTGCGGCAATGTTCACCACGTTTTGTGTGATGGCGATATACATCGGAAACCGTGAGTTCTGCATGCCGATGAACCATCCCGTAAAGCCGTATAGCCCCAGTGTGGCAGGTGCGCCCCAAATGCAGATGTGGAAATAAAGCGAGGCAAGTTCGCGCACTTCGGGGCTGGCTTCAATCAGGTGGAAGGCGATAATGCGGATGGGATATTGCAGGATGAGCAGGGCGAGAGCCAATAAAAGGCTGATGCCTGACGAGCGGAGCAGGATGCGGCTCACTTCGGGCAGGTCGTGTGCTCCGTATGCTTGTGCCGTGAGTCCGCTGGTCCCCATGCGCAAGAAGCCGAATATCCAGTAAATCATGTTGAACAGCATTCCTCCTACGGCAATGGCGCCGATGTAGGAAGCCGAGCCTAAATGGCCGACAATGGTTACGTCCACCAGTCCCAATAGGGGAACGGTGATGTTCGAAACAATGGAAGGAATGGCTATGTGAAGAATGCGTTGGCTGGTAGGCGACATATATAATAAGGTATGTGGTTAAGTAACTGTTTCTAATAATGATATTTCACCACAGAGGACTAGAGTACCACAGAGGAAAATTAAAAACTCTGTGTGCCTCTGTGCCCTCTGTGGTGAATATTATACTTAAAGCTCGAAAACGACTTCCTTGAACAGGTATTTGCGGCATTTCCCGTTTGCATCTTCCAGAACCAGTCTGCCGGAAGGCTCGATGTCGAGAATGCGGGCAAGGAAACTTCCTTCTTGGTCACGATACGGATGGAACCCCTCTTTGCGGTATAACCTCTGTTTATAGTGTCCGGCTATTTCATCGGTATGCCCGTCTTGCAACAATCGGTAATACCCGGCGATGTGTTGCATTACCTGGCGCAAGATTTCGGCAGGGGAATACGTCTGTCCGGTGATTTGCGTAAGCGATACCGGATTGGGCGCATCGCTCAAGAATTGCCTTTGGTTCAGGTTGACACCCGTGCCCGATATGGAGCGGCTGATGTTTGTGCCTGTCAGGTCGTTTTCAATCAGGGTGCCGCATATCTTTTTGTCTTTCCAATAAATGTCATTGGGCCATTTGATGCGGATGTCTTCGGTGTACGCTGAAAGCACGTTGGCAAGGGCGAGCGCCGTGATTTGCGAAAGGAGGAACTGGCGTCCGGCTTCTAAACATGTGGGATAGGTCACGAAGCTGAACAACAGGTTCGCTCCCGGTTCCGATTCCCAGCTGTTTCCCCGTTGTCCGCGTCCGGATGTTTGGTACGAAGTATATACGCACGTCAGTTCCGGTTGGGGGGCACGGTCGCATAAACCGGCAAGATAGGTATTGGTGGAAGTGGTCTCCGGCAGGAAAATAGGCTCTGGATAGTTCATCATGTCTTTACGTTCAATGTATTACCAAATGGGAGGCAGAAACGCTTCTTCGATGTGTTCGATACGGAAAGGCGGCTCATTGCCTACAACGGTGATGATATCGAAACGCACGGGAAGGTCGAGCCTGAACTTGTTGATGTACGCATCGGCAGCGAAAAAATGGAATGGAACACAGAGACACAAAGACACAGAGCTTTATTTTTTTTGAGAGAACAGAGTTCACAGAGTAAAAAGTCTGGCTCTATGGTCTTTACCTTTTCTATATATTTATTTCTCCGTGCCTCTGTGCCTCTGTGTTCAATATAAAGGATTAACGGATTTTTCGCAATCCATTTCTGATTGATGAACGATGTGACGGCACATGCCGAGATGCAGGCCATTACGGCTGCAGCCAATGCGTTGGGAGCCAAGTATCTGAATGATTGTGCGCTTTATGTGACGGTAGAGCCGTGTGTGATGTGTGCCGGAGCTATAGCGTGGGCGCAATTGGGCAAGCTGGTGTTCGGTGCCGGAGACGGAAAGCGCGGCTATATGCGTTATGCGCCTGCGGCGCTGCATCCGAAGACCGAAGTGGTTTCGGGTGTCTTGAAAGACGAGTGCGCCGGCTTGATGACGGCGTTTTTCCGGAAACGCCGGTGAAGGGAAAATGTAAAAGTCCTGCCCGGTACGCTGTGCGAAGCAAGAATCGTGGCAGGCTTTGTCTCAAATCAGGTTTACATCGAGCCTGAGCATGATGCCCAAGGCTGTGGCGATGCGGATGAAGGAGGATAGTTGCAGGTCGGTTTCGCCTTTCTCCAGACGGCTGAGGTGACGGTCTTACTTCTTCTGTCCACAGTCAGCGTGATTGTGAAACCTGTACCGGGGGCGACAATGGCGGTGTAAGAATGAGCCGCTTCATCTTGCAGCGGAGAGATATCTATCGTGTTCCCATCGCCTGTTACGGTACTGCCGTTTACGGTAATGCTTTCCTTTGTTTGGATTTTAAAGTCCGTCACGGTTGGCATAGTGCTACCGTAGTCACTCCAATCGGTAATGGTGACGATGACTTTGCTTAGGCGGTGCTCCAATGCCAGCGAAAGGTTGGTGCCGTTAAGCTGTTGGCTTGAGGCGGTAGTCATATAGTCTGCCTCGGCAATGCCCGCACTTTGGTTAGTTGGGATAGTGAACGATGTCAGCGTTGCCGTTGCCGGATAACAAGCTTCCACGGTGGCTGGCAGTGTGACATTGAATGTGGACCATCTTCCATTGATGTATGTCAAAGTCGTGGTCGTCGGAGAGATGCTGCCATAACCCATCACATATAGATTTATCGCATCACCATTCTGCCATGTCCACGTATCGCCGTCAGCGCCGCGAAGAGGGGCAATAGGAATGGCCTGCTTCCCAAGTAATTTCTGTTGATGAATAACAATAATAGCGAGCGTTCCCATTTTTGATGACAAGATAAGGAAGCATACTTTCCACTGTTTGCGGAATGACGAGTGCAGCGAAGCTGGCGAGTGAAGTTTCGTTTTCATCAGATGCAAGAGGTTTTGGACCGAGGCTGTAGGCCGTGATAGTCCCCATTGTGTTTCCCGGTGTCCACTTGAGATAATTCCCGTCCATGTTGTCCGTACTCACCGTGCCGTCCATAACAATATTGTTCATATGTCAGTTTACCATCGGTATTGGCTGTGTAAATTCCTTTCTTGGCTTGCGTCCAGTCGGGAGTTGTCGTATTGTCGTAATTGTCTATAACCTCTACGATGACGGTTTCCGTACCTTCCCAACTGTTTTCGGGGGTCGCCCGTGTGCCGGTTGTCGCATCCGCCATGACGGCAGTCAGCACCAACGGCTCGCCGTTTTCCGCAGGGCGTGTTTCGGTAAGGTCGTCATGCGAACAGGCGGATAGAATGCCTGCCAGCAAAAGGAAAATCATCCGTTTCAAGTCTGATAGTCGGTTCATATTACATGTATGTTTTATGTTCTGTCTTTGTGCCACCGGCGGCTGCGAAACCGCCAGCTACAGCCAGCCCCAGTGTCCGTCGTGATGTTCAGCACAAGGCGGGTCATCATGTGTTTGAAGCGGGCATCAGTGGTTCCATTATCTGTGTTGTTGAATTTTACAGTGGGGCTGTTCTTGCTTGCCGTTGCACCCGTTGCGAACATGAAGTCAAAGTTCTTTTGCGCACTTTGGTCTGATGTCGTAACGTCGTTGATTGTTCCTGCGGTGGTTCTTTCCTGGCTGTCCTCGTCAAACGGGTAGTAGGCACTGAACGTAACCGTTTCGCTTGCGTCCTGAAAGAAGATGCCCGAAGCCTCACCGCCAAAGTGCGTGAAATTACCATCGGCGGCAGTAGTGACATACTTCATATTGAGATAATGCGTGCCGCCCGTTGTCGCCGTAGTGCTTACCGTAGAAACACCAATGGCATCGCCGGCATCCCATGTCGTGCCTGACGCACGTGTCGGTAAGTTGATGCCTGCGGTGATTTGTGCCACTACGGGACCGTCGTTTACAACTATATTCTCATCATTATGACTGCATGCCGTCAAGACGCATGCCAACAAACTGATTGCAATGTATTTTTGTCTCATATCTTTTATTATTAAATGGTTACATGGTTGCTTCTATGTCATCTCCTGTTATTGTTTCCCAGTCTTCAATCTTTCCCGATACATCTATCGGTATTTCTGGATCAGGTTCCGGTTCGGGTTCCGGCTCTGGTTCCGGTTCTTCCGGCTTTGCCGTATCCAGTGTGCTTTCCAGTTGGATAGGGGCTAAGTGTTCGAGGTCGCTCAGTTCGTCCGTCAAGTCGGATTGGAACGTAAGCGTGCGCCCGTCCGCCAACGTGACAGTTGCCTTTAGGATTTGCTTCAGCTCCGGAAGGATGCCGAAGGTACGGAGGCGCATGACGATGCCTTCTCCGCCGGGTAACGGCTCTACATCGAACAGGGTGGTATTTCTGTCGGAAGAAGCACGTGCGGCATTGTCTTCTGCCGGTTTGCCGTCCGGCAAGTGAATGGCAGGAACTAAGCCGCTCAGTGTAGCCCTTGTTTCCTTCACTTCGATGGCTTCGGTAAAGCGAAGCGTAAGGGTGACCGGAGTAATGAGGCGGTGCATCCGCAAGGGAATCCATGCGGTATCTCCCGCAGCTACTGTTGCGGTAGTGTCTGCGGCGAAGAGATAACCGGGCAGGGCTTCCAGCAGTCCTTCTTCTGTCCTGTGGATAGAGGCGGTATTGTCCTCGATGCTTATGCCTTCCGGCTCGTTATAGGCAAGGACAGGATAATCCGCAGTGGAAGCAGAGTCTTTATACATATATAGGGTATGTGCATCGGCTACAATTGCGGTATCGCCGACGAACAGGTTGTATGCCGTGGGGATATGTTCCTCTTCCAGTGCTTCCGACCAGTCGGGCTGGATGGCGAGTGCCTTGATCTTTACTGTATCTGTCGGAACGGGGTCCGGCTTAGGTTCCGGTTCAGGCTCTGGTTCTGGAATAGGCTCTGGTTCTACAATGACAGGGTCGCTATCGCATGCCGCAACGCCGAATGCCGGCAGGACACATAACAAGAATTTGTATCCGTATGACAGGAAAAGCCTTCTGTCGGAGATATTGCTGTTCTTTTTTCTAAACATATTGAGCTTTTGAGTTTTTAAGTTTTGATGAATCCCGTAAAACGGCACAGGCGGCATACGGGCACAAGGAAGTGCTTCGTATGCCGCCTGGCACAATGTAGCAACGCATCCGCGTGTTTATCAATGCGTAGTAAGTCCTGTTGGAATTGGGGGGGGTAATAATCTGCTGATAATATGCAAATTATATACCTTAATAATGCTTAAAACATTTGCATAAAGGGATGAAAAAAAGCACGCAAAAGAGTTACCCCGTCTGGAAAGGCGGGAAAACATTCCTTGGGTGTACAGCTTTGTTTTCATCTCCGGTCTTTTTTGTTTGGGTATGAGTTTATTGCCTACAATCGGCGCAAAAGTACAAAATATTCTGATAAAAGATGAAAATACGGAGGAAAAAGAAAATGTTTTTCTTTTTATGAATGTTCGCATCTTGCCAATTCGTTTGTAGGGGCGTATCGCATACGCCCTGAAAATATCCACGTGGATTAGTTGATGCATTCGGGCGTATGCGATACGCCCCTACATGGGATGTTGGCGGATATTTATGTTCAATTTTCTTTCTAAGCAGAAAGAAGTGTGCTGCCGCAGGTGGTAAGGGCATGAGGAAATGCTGCACGAAGCCGGGAATCAACCTCTCTCATAATCCACGAAACTGTATGCATAAGCATGCTTTTCGTCAACAGAATGCGTTTCCCGGTTCACCACTTTCCAGTGGGTCGTGTCGATTTCAGGAAAGAATACGTCCGCTTCTTTCTTGTCATCTTCTATTTCGGTCAGGCAAAGCCGGTCGGCGATAGCCAGGGCTTCGGCATACAAGCCGGCTCCACCTATAATATATATGTCTTCTTCTTTGCCGCAATGCATCAGGGCTTCTTCCAGCGAGTGAAAGCATTCGGCACCCGGAAAGTTGTGGTCACCTTTGCTTAGTACGATGTTTCTCCGGTTGGGCAATGCCCCTTTCGGAAACGATTCGAAAGTCTTTCGTCCCATAATGATGGTGTGTCCCGTGGTCAATGCCTTGAAGCGTTTCAGGTCATTGGGCAACCAATAAAGCAATTTGTTCTCGAAACCGAGTCCCCGGTTTTTGTTGATAGCGGCGATGATGGTAATCATGGTTGGTTGATGTTTTTTACCACAGATTACACAGATTAAAATTATTAATTTATAAAATCTGTGTAATCTGTGGTGAGTTCTATTATACAGATACTTTTCCTGCGATATGCGGCCACGGATTGTAATCGGTCAGTTCGAAGTCTTCATATTTGAAGCCGAAGATGTCCTTTACGTCCGGGTTCAATCTCATTTTCGGGAGTGGGCGAGGCTCACGGGTCAGTTGCAGGTCTACTTGTTCCAAGTGGTTCAGGTAGATGTGCGCGTCGCCTAACGTATGGATGAACTCGCCTGCTTCCAGTCCCGTCACTTGCGCCATCATTTGGAGCAGGAGGGCATACGAGGCGATGTTGAACGGTACGCCCAGGAAACAATCGGCACTGCGCTGGTACATTTGCAGGCTCAGCTTTCCGTCCGCCACGTAAAATTGGAAGAACATGTGGCAAGGCGGCAGGTTCATGTTTTTCAGGTCCGCCACGTTCCATGCGTTGACGATAATCCTCCGCGAGTCGGGATTGTGCTTGATGGTTTCTACGGCTTCCGTTATCTGGTCGATGAATCCTCCTTCGTAATCGGGCCATGAGCGCCACTGGTATCCGTAGATGTGTCCCAAGTTTCCGTCCGCGTCCGCCCATTCGTTCCAGATGCGCACGCCGTTTTCTTGCAGGTAGTGCACGTTGGTGTCTCCGCGCAAGAACCAAAGCAGCTCGTAGATAATGGACTTGAGATGCAGTTTCTTGGTAGTCACCAGCGGGAATCCGTCCGCAAGGTTGAAACGCATTTGGTGTCCGAATACGCTGATAGTGCCCGTTCCTGTACGGTCGTGTTTCTGCACGCCTTCGGTGCGGATGCGTCTGAGCAGGTCTAAGTATTGTTTCATGTTTATCGTGTTTGCTTGAAATTTGGGCAAAGGTAATCAGATTCGGTCGAATGCGCAAACATTCTTTTTCAAAGATTGGCAAAAAGCTCCCTCAAACGAACATAAGTGAGTTGACCGACTCACTTATGTTAAACAACCAACTTACTTATGTGAAACAGCCTACTCACTTATGTTCGTCAAAACGTATGCTTGAATCCTTCCGGCATTGAGGATAATCTCGCGATTTTTATTTAAATTTGCCGTTCATTATTATAATAGATGCTTATGAATCTTCCTATCGATTTTATAACCCGGACGGGCGGCTTGCTGGGCGAAGGGCAGTTTGCCGCTTTTCGTGAAGCGCTTGCCAAGGAACCTCCGGTCAGTATTCGTATGAACCGTTTGAAGATGGATGCCGTGCCTGCCGGCGGGCGTCAGGTGCCGTGGTGCGGGTCGGGCTATTACTTGGCTTCCCGTCCTACATTCACGTTCGACCCTTTGTTTCATGCCGGATGCTATTACGTGCAAGAAGCTTCCTCGATGTTTCTCGAGCAGGTCTTGACGCAATATGTACACGAGCCGGTGGTGATGCTCGACCTTTGCGCCGCTCCGGGAGGAAAGTCTACGCTGGCACGTTCGGTCTTGCCCGAAGGAAGCCTGCTGGTGGCGAATGAAGTGATGCGCAACCGGGTGCAGGTGCTGGCGGAAAATGTGACGAAGTGGGGGCATCCCGGTACGGTGGTCTTGAATAACGACCCTGCCGACTTTGCGCAGTTGGGTGGATTGTTTGATGTTATTTTGACCGATGTACCTTGTTCGGGCGAAGGTATGTTCCGCAAAGACCCGGTGGCGGTGGACGAATGGAGCAAGGAGAATGTCACGCTTTGTTGGCAACGTCAGCGACGTATCGTTCGCGATATTTGGGATTGTCTGAAACCTGGCGGATTGCTGATATACAGCACGTGTACATACAACCGGGAAGAGAATGAAGACAATGTGGCATGGATATCCGAGGAACTGGGGGCGGAAGTTCTTCCGGTAGAAGTGCAGTCCGGATGGAACATTTCCGGCAATTTGGCTGGAAAAGATTTTCCTGTCTATCGTTTCCTGCCTCACCGCACCGAAGGCGAGGGATTGTTTATGACGGTTTTGCGCAAGTCGGGAGAAACGGATGCAGCCCCATGCGGCAAACTTTATAGAGAAAGACGGGGCAAGGGAGGTAAAAGTAAGCCGTCGGTTATACCTAAAGAGGCCAAGGCGTGGGTAAAACAGGCGGATGACTATTCGTTTGTGGCAGACCAAAATAAAATAACAGCTTTCCCGGTGGCTTATCAGGAAATATATGAACGGCTTCGTGATACAATGCATGTGGTTTATGGAGGTATTCAGGTGGCAGAAGTCAAGGGAAAAGATTTGATACCGTCTCATTCTTTGGCAATGTCTGTTTGTCGTGAAGACGTATTTTCTTCTGTAGAAGTAAACTATGAACAGGCAATCGCTTATTTGCGGAAAGAATCGGTAGTTTTGCCTTCGGATATGCCTAAGGGCTATATATTAATAAGGTATAAAGGAATGGTTTTGGGATTAGTCAAGAATATAGGCAATCGGGCAAATAACCTTTATCCTCAGGAGTGGCGTATACGGAGCGGATATTTGCCCGAGCAAGTGAGTCTTGTTGTTCGTTAATGTGATAAGTATACGTACAAAATTAATAGACATTTCACCACAGAGGCACACAGAGGCATTAAGTTCCTTTGTGTGCCTCTGTGTTCTTTGTGGTGAATTCTCAGAACGGTTTGCGGAATGTACAGCCGTTTTTCCATTCCGAACAGCCGTAGGCGGTTTTTCCTTTCAAGATGGTTCCCTTTCCGCAGAGCGGGCATTTCGTGCCGATGATGGCATCGCCTTCGGGCAATGCGGGTTGGGGAGTGGGAGCCGATGCGGTTGCTTTTTTAGCCCGTGGAGCCGCCTTTTTTTTCTTTTCCGGTTCTTCGGGCATCACGGTGACGCGGCGGTTGGTATTGTCACTTAATACACTGGTGACAATTTCGCCTACCATTTGTTTCAATTCGTCTAAGAATTGTTTCGCATTGTAGCTATGCCGTTCTATTTCACGCAGTTTCTTTTCCCAAATGCCTGTCAGTTCGGCGGATTTCAGTAGTTCTTCTCGGATCAGTCCGATGAGTTCTACGCCCGTAGGAGTCGCTATCAGGCTTTTGCGTTCCTTGCGGATGTAATGCCGTTTGAATAATGTCTCGATGATGGCGGCACGGGTAGAGGGACGTCCTATTCCGTTCTCTTTCAGGGCGTCGCGCAACTCTTCGTTATCCACTAACTTGCCTGCCGTTTCCATCGCCCGAAGCAAGGTGGCTTCGGTATAGGGCTTGGGCGGCTGGGTCCATTTTTCATTCAACATAGGTGTATGCGGTCCGCTTTCTCCCTTGGTAAAAGCAGGCAATACGCTTTCTTCTTCCCCTTCTTTCGTGTCTTCTTTCGGTTCTTTGGCAAAGATGACTCTCCAGCCCGGGTCGATGATTTGCTTGCCGCTTACCCTGAACTCGATGTCGTCTGCTTTGCCTGTAACCGTGGTGGTGGAGAATTTGCAATCGGGGTAGAACACGGCTATGAAGCGGCGCGCTATCAGGTCGAATACATTCTTTTCCATGTCGGTCAGTCCGTGCGGTTGCACACCGGTCGGGATAATGGCATGGTGGTCGGTCACTTTCGAGTTGTCGAATACCTTTTTCGATTTTATCAGTTTCTGTCCGGCAAGCGGTGAGGTAAAGGCGGCATAGTCTTTCAAGCCTTCCAGTATTTTCGGGCATTTCGGATAAATGTCATCGCTCAGGAAGGTGGTGTCTACACGCGGATAGGTCGCAACTTTCTTTTCGTAGAGCGACTGGATGAGTTTCAAGGTCATGTCGGCTGAATATGAGAACTTCTTGTTGCATTCCACTTGCAGGGAAGTCAGGTCGAAGAGCCGGGGAGGAGCTTCGTTCCCTTTTTTCAGGCTGATATCGGTTACGGTGAAAGGTACGTGGCTGATGCGTTCCAGCAAGGCTTTTCCCGTGGCTTCATCGGTGATGGGAGGGATGCCCCGGTTGTCTTCTTCCTTTTTCTTTTTAGCTGGCGCATTGCTTTGGGCTGCTTCTTCGGCAAGTTCTTCGTCGCTTTTGCGCACGATGGCACTGAATGTGGTGTCGCGGTAAACGGTCTTGAGTTCCCAATATTGCTTCGGCACGAAATGCTCGATTTCTTGTTGACGGTTGACAATGAGGGCGAGAGTAGGGGTCTGTACCCGCCCGATGGAAAGTATTTGGCGGTTTTGTCCGTACTTTAACGTATAGAGCCGTGTGGCGTTCATGCCTAAAAGCCAGTCGCCTATGGCACGGCTTAGTCCGGCTTCGTAGAGCGACTGGAATTGCGACTGGTCTTGCAGCTTGGCGAAACCTTCGCGGATGGCTTCTTCGGTCAGTGAAGAAATCCACAAACGCTTAACGGGGCAATGCGCTCCTGCTTTCTGCATTACCCAGCGTTGGATAAGCTCTCCTTCTTGCCCGGCATCGCCGCAGTTGATGATTTCATCAGCCGCCTGCATGAGGCGTTCGATGATTTGGAATTGTTTCTGTATGCCCGGGTCTTCTATCAGTTTGATGCCGAAGCGTGGCGGTATCATCGGAAGGCTTGAGAGTGACCATGCTTTCCATGAAGGCGTATATTCGTGCGGTTCTTTCAGGGTACAGAGATGCCCGAATGTCCAGGTCACCTGGTATCCGTTTCCTTCGATGTATCCGTCTTTTCGTTGTTTGGCTCCCAATACATCGGCTATATCGCGTGCCACGCTGGGTTTTTCGGCTATGCAAACTATCATATTTTCTGTTTTATTTTGCTGCAAAGGTAAGAATGTTTTTTGTTTTTTGTTACTTTTGCGGTACGATACTAAAAAAGGAATAAACGAATATGTCTCAATTAGCTCCTCTTATCAGCGATTTGGCACTGATATTGATTTGTGCCGGCGTGATGACTCTTGTATTTAAGAAACTGAAACAGCCTTTGGTGTTAGGGTATATTGTGGCTGGCTTTTTGTGCAGCCCGCATTTCGCTTTTACCCCTTCGGTAGTCGATGAGGCGAATATCGATTTATGGTCGGAAATAGGCGTTATTTTTCTCTTGTTCGCTTTGGGGCTGGAGTTCAGCATCAAGAAATTGTTGAAGGTTGGAAGTTCTGCGATAATCTCCGCTTCCACCATTATTTTGTGCATGATTATCATCGGTGTATCGGTGGGGTGGATGTTCGGCTGGAAGCAGATGGATTGCATTTATCTGGGCGGAATGATTGCCATGTCTTCTACTACCATTGTATACAAGGCTTTCGACGATATGGGTTTGCGCCAGCAGCATTTTGCGGGTGTTGTGTTAGGCATTTTGATTATTGAAGATATTCTTGCCATTGTGCTGATGGTGATGCTTTCTACCCTGGCTGTCAGTTCGCATTTTGAAGGAAGCGAGATGATGCTCAGCATTGCCAAGCTGGTGTTCTTCTTGATATTGTGGCTGGTGGTAGGGCTTTATCTGATACCGCTATTCTTGAAGAGGGTCCGTAAGCTGATGAGCGACGAAACCCTGCTGATTGTGTCGCTTGCCCTTTGCCTCGGAATGGTGTATTTGGCGGCAGCGGTCGGTTTTTCTCCCGCGTTCGGCGCTTTCATCATGGGTTCTATCCTTTCGGAAACGGTTGAGTCGGAGCATATCGAGCATTTGGTGGCTCCGGTGAAAGACCTGTTCGGCGCAGTGTTTTTTGTATCGGTGGGCATGATGGTCGACCCGCACATGATTGTGGAGTACCGTTATCCGATTTTGGCGATTGTTGCGGCTGTTCTGTTGGGGCAGACCGTATTCGGTACGATGGGTGTGTTGCTGTCCGGCCAGCCGTTAAAGACTGCTATGCAATGCGGGTTCAGCTTGACGCAGATAGGTGAGTTCGCTTTTATTATCGCCGCGATGGGAGTCAGCCTGAAAGTCACGAGCGATTTCCTTTATCCGATTGTGGTGGCGGTATCGGTTATCACCACGTTCCTTACTCCTTATATGATCCGGCTTGCCGTCCCTGCCTATAATGTGATAGACCGTCATCTGCCCGGGCGTTGGCGCTTGCTGCTGGAGCGTTATTCGGCTGGCTCGTCTACGGTAAACCATAAGACCAACTGGCAGAAGCTGTTGTTGGCGGTGGCACGGGTCGTATTGATTTATTCGGTGCTTTCTATCGCCGTATTGATTATCTGCTTGCATTTTATGCGTCCTTATATTCTCGATATGTTGGGGATGAAATGGGGGAAGATTGTGACCGCCGTGATTACCATTCTGGCAATAGCTCCTTTCCTCCGTGCACTGATTATGAAGAAAAACCATTCGGCTGAGTTTCGGACTTTGTGGAATGATAATCGGTTCAATCATGCTCCATTGATATCTTTGGTCATTCTTCGGGTCTTGATTGGGGTAGGTTTTGTGGTGTTCATTATCGAACGTTTGTTCCAAGGGTCGGTGGCGCTGATGGTCGGCATTGCCATTTTATTGGTTTGCGGCATGATATTTTCCCGATTCCTGAAGAAGCAATCCATCGTATTGGAGCGTACATTTGAGTTGAATTTGCGTTCGAAAGAGATGCAGCAGGAATATTTGGGTGACAAGCGTCCTGCTTATGCGGGGAAACTGCTTGACCGCGATATACACTTAAGCGATTTTACGGTTTCTCCGGATTCGGCTTGGGTAGGGCATACGTTGAAAGAGCTGGACTTGGGCAAGAAGTATGGCGTGCATGTGGCATCGATTATCCGGGGAACGCGTCGGGTGAATATTCCCGACGGGGCATCGCGCGTGTTCCCGAACGATACACTTCAGGTTATCGGCACGGATGAGCAGTTGAACGCTTTTTCGGCAAAGGCAGAGAAGGCGGTGCTTCCGCCCGATGAGGGAGATTTGGAAAAGCGTGAAATGAAGCTGAGCCAGTTTATCGTGGATAAGAATTCGCCTTTTGTAGGACGTAATATCATAGAAAGCGGTTTCCGCTCGAACTACCATTGTCTGGTGGTGGGTATCGAGTCGGCAGGTGAAGACGCTTTGCGTGCTCCCGATGTTCATGAGCCTTTGCGGGAGAATGATATCGTATGGGTGGTAGGAGAAGCGGATAATCTGAAGAAATTGTTTGAGGCTAAGAAGCTGTTTTGAATTTATCGTGTGCTGATTTGGGATGAGTTTTTGAGGCATTTTCGCTTCTGTGATGAGGAAGATAGCGGGCTATCTGACGAAGAACAGGAGCGGAAAGGACCAAAAAATCGCCCAAAGCACACACGAAAACGGATACATCAAGCCAAGAAAAACTTTTTGGAGAAATTCAAAACAGCTTCTAAATGAAATCCATGTTTAACACATAAATAAAAAAGAAAGAATTATGAAAAGTGATCCGAAAGATTGTCTCTATTGTCAGAACAATGAGACATTGCACAACTTGATGATTGAAATTGCACCGTTAAGCGTTTCGCGTGTATTCTTGTTTAAAGAACAAACGTATCGGGGACGTTGCCTGGTGGCGTATAAAGACCATGTGAATGACTTGAACGAGTTGAGCGATGAAGACCGTAATGCGTTTATGGCGGATGTTGCGCGTGTGACCCGTGCCATGCAAAAGGCTTTCAATCCTGAAAAAATCAATTATGGAGCATATAGCGACAAATTGTCGCACTTGCATTTCCATTTGGCGCCTAAGTATGTAGACGGACCTGACTACGGAGGTACATTCCAAATGAATCCGGGAAAAGTATATTTGTCGGATGCCGAATACCAGGAACTGATTGACGCGGTGAAGGCGAATCTGTAATTGGCTGAGTGATTCTTTGATTGGACACAGAGGCACGGAGATACGGAGGAATAATTTTATTTTTCGATGTACGATTTACTGTTTCAATGGTTTATTGTACTTCGTAAATTGTAAAATCGTAAATAAAATTCTGTGCCTTTGTGCCTCTGTGTTCGATTCTGTTTTTTACTCCTCTTCTTCATCATCGAAATCAAAGTCGAAGTCGTCCATGTATTCGGGGGTGAAGAATTCGTCCAAGTCACGCCGGTCTTTCTTTGTCGGGCGTCCTGTCCCCTTGGCACGGTTTACGAATCCGCTGATTTTGCTCATCTCTAACAGTTCGTATTGGTCGGGGGTAGTGACGTTTTCCATAACGTCAGGAACCAGTTTTGCCCCGACTCGTTTTTCTATTGCTTGCAAAACTTTGAAAGAATAAGTAATGGGCGGTTTTCTTACCTGAATGACATCGCCGGGCTTGACCATGCGCGAGGGTTTGGCTTGTGCCCCGTTGATGTGTATTCTTCCTTTTTTACACGCCTCGGCGGCGATGGTACGGGTCTTGAATATGCGTGCCGCCCACATCCATTTGTCTATTCTTGCTTCGGGCATAGGTTTGGTTTATTTATTATTAAATTGATTCATGGTAATGTTCAGTCCGGCAAGGCAGAAACTTTTGATGATTTCTTCGGCTATCGCTATCCGTTCGGGCAATGCTTTTTGTTCTTCTTCGTCGAAGTGTCCCAATACATAGTCTATCTGCCCTCCTTTAGGAAAATTATTGCCGATGCCGAAACGCAGTCTTGCATAATTTTGTGTCCCCAATGTAGAGGCGATGTGTTTCAGCCCGTTATGCCCGGCATCGCTTCCTTTTCCTTTCAAGCGGAGGCTTCCCAGCGGAAGTGCCAAGTCGTCTACCACAATGAGTACGTTTTCCAACGGGATTTTTTCTTGTTGCATCCAGTAACGTACCGCATTCCCGCTGAGGTTCATGTAAGTAGAGGGCTTAAGCAGAATGAGCTGCCGTCCTTTGATGGATAAAGATGCCGTAGCGCCGTATCGTCCGTCCTTGAAAACAATATTGGACGCCTTAGCTAAAGCGTCCAATACCATAAATCCTATGTTGTGCCGGGTTTCGTGATATTCATCACCGATATTCCCCAAGCCTACAATCAAATATTTCATTGAAAGCGGATTTGTTTCGTTTACATCAATGCAGGATTATTTTGCGGCAGCAGCCTGTGCACCACGAGCGGCACGGGTCAATTTAACCGCACAAACCACTGTATCTTTTGCATTCAGCAATTCCACGTTGTCGAAATGCAATTCTCCGACTTTGATAGTCTTGCCCAAACCTAAGCTGGTTACGTCTATAACCAAGCGTTCGGGGATGTTGTTGTACAAAGCTTTCACTTTCAACTTGCGGACTTGCAACGCCAATTTACCACCGGCTTTCACACCTTCAGCCAAACCTTCCAACTGAACGGGCACTTCCATTACAATCGGATTTTCTTCGTTGATTTGATAGAAGTCTACGTGCAGGATAGCGTCAGTTACAGGATGGAATTGTATATCTTTCATAATGGCGTTTACCACCTGTCCGTCAATATTCAGATTCACTACATAGATGTGCGGCGTATAAACCAAGTTGCGCAAACCTTCTACTGTAACGGCAAAAGGAGTGGCAGCCGGATTTCCGTTTTCATCTTTTTTCATTCCGTATAATATGCACGGAACTTGATTGTTTTTGCGCAAATCATGGGTTGCTTTCTTTCCTGTTTCTGTTCTTAAAGAACCTGTAATGTCAATTGATTTCATGTTTGAATTGTTTTTTTGTGTTACTCTAAATTAAGTTGTTTTGCTTAATTCGCCATCACACGGTGCACTTTCTTGCACATCGATGAAATCGAAAAAGCGGTGCAAAGGTAGTGAAAATGTTTGATATGGCAAATGTTCTTCTGAAATTTCTTTGCAAAAACAAACACATCCTATTGTCCTGCCAGTCCTGCCCTGCCGGGACTGCTGTCCTCTGCTGCCAGTACTCCAGTCCCAGCCAGTCAGGACTGCAGTCCTTGCTATGAGGACTGAGGGATGCAGCCGCATGCATCGGGTCACGTAGCGGCATCTCTTCATCATATCAGCCTTATGGTATAATAAAATTGGTTTGCGAAAAACAAGATGGAACACAGAGGCTCAAAGGCACAGGGTTTTATCAATTGTCAATTTCTCCGTGTCTTTGTGCCTCTGTGTTCAATATAAAGAATTAAGAGCCTGTTTAAATTTTGCTCAGGTTAGAAGCTGTTTTGAATTTCTCCAAAAAGTTTTTCTTGGCTTGATGTGTTCGTTTTCGTGTGTGCTTTGGGCGATTTTTTGGTCCTTTCCGCTTCTGTTCTTCGTCAGATAGCCCGCTATCTTCCTCATCACAGAAGCGAAAATGCCTCAAAAACTCATCCCAAATCATCGCACGATAAATTCAAAACAGCTTCTTAATTTTGCGAATTGTTTTCGAGGATGTTTTTCTGATTTTATGAGGAGGATAGCGGGCTATCTGACGAATAAAATCGGGAAAACAGACCGGAAACAAACGCAAAAGAATCTGATAGAATATTATTTTATTGGAAAATTTAGACAGGCTCTAAAAGTCGATGTCAATCTTGATGTCGTCTGTCTTTAGCGGTTCGCGTAAGATTTCATCGGCTGCAAGGTTTTCGTTTTTTGCCATGTGGCTTTCGCCGGCAATGGGACCTTGCTCATGTTCGATGTATTGGATGGTCTCCTGAAGCCCGTTCAGGAATTTTTCAAAATCTTCTTTGTAAAGGAATATTTTATGTTTCTCAAAACTGACTTGTGAAGCCTCTCCTTCCCCGGTGGTTATTTTCTTGCTTTCGGTAATTGCCAGAAACATTTCCCCTTTGCGGCTCTTTTTTACGTCTAAATAATAGATTCTTTTGCCGGCTTTTACGGCTTTGGTGAAAACGATTTCCTTGTCTCCTTCGCTTGCTGTCATATTTTTCTTAAATTCTTCCATAACGCTAAAATCTAAAAATCGCCTTCAAAATTGCTGATTTTTCTGGAAAAAGCCAAGAAACTATGTCTTAAAATATCTATAAACACTAAATTTCAGCAAAAATGTGGCGTTTATTTGCATGATATGTATGAAAATCGTAATTTTGCAACTCAATTACATGATATAGTTATAGATAGTATGATTAACAGAGTTCTTATTCGTTTGAAGGTAGTTCAAATCATTTACGCCTATTATCAGAATGGAGGCAAAAATTTGGATACTGCAGAAAAGGAGTTGTTCTTCAGTTTATCCAAAGCGTATGATTTGTATAACTATCTTCTGCTTCTGATGGTAGAAGTGACAAGGTATTCCAGCAGGCGGCTGGATGCGGCGAAACACAAGCTTGCTCCTACGCAAGAGGATTTAAATCCGAACACCAAATTTGTAGACAATCAGTTTATCGCTCAGCTGGAGATAAACAAGCAGCTGAACGATTTTGCGAACAACCAGAAGAAAACCTGGGAGAACGAGCCGGAGTTCATCAAGGGCTTGTGCGAACAGATTATGCAGAGCGATATATATAAGGAGTATATGGCCAGCGAGACTTCTTCGTATGAGGAAGACCGCGAAGTATGGCGGAAGCTGTATAAGAAAATCATTTTCAATAATCCGGCGCTGGACGAAGTGCTGGAAGACCAAAGCCTGTACTGGAACGATGATAAGGAAATCGTAGACACGTTTGTGTTGAAGACCATTAAGCGTTTCGATCCCAAAAACGGGGAAAAGCAGGAATTGCTTCCTGAGTTTAAGGACGAGGAAGACCGTGACTTCGCGCGCCGTTTGTTCCGCCGTTCGATTCTGAATGCGGATTACTACCGCCATCTGATTAGTGAAAACTCAAGGAACTGGGACCTCAAGCGTGTGGCAGTGATGGATGTCATCATCATGCAGATTGCATTGGCTGAAATCTTGAGTTTCCCGAACATTCCGGTGAATGTGTCGCTGAACGAATATGTGGAGATAGCGAAACTTTACAGCACTCCTAAAAGCGGGGGATTCATCAACGGTACGCTGGACGGAATAGTTAATCAATTAAAAAAGGAAAATAAGCTGACGAAGAATTAACGGAAAAGTGATATATTTGTGCGGCTAATTTATTAATTCACAAAGAAACGATTATTATGAATTTATTGACTGTAGTTATGCAAGCGCAAGGAGGAGGCGATTATTCGTTCCTGATTATGATGGTGGCGATTTTTGCTATCATGTATTTCTTTATGATTCGTCCGCAGAACAAGAAACAGAAGGAAATCCAGAACTTCCGCAAGAACCTGGAAGTGGGTCAGTCTGTGATTACGGCGGGCGGCATTTATGGAAAAATTAAGGAAATAGAAGATAATGCGGTGATTGTCGAAATTGCTCCAAGTGTAAAGATTAAGGTAGACAAGAATTCCATTTACGCCGATGCGCAAGCGCAGGCAAACAAGTAAAGGTATAATCGATGTTCGATGTAAAGAACATAGTGCGATATTATCAAATTGGAATACGGAAGATCAGAAAGTTTTGCTGAGTGATAAATGCAAAGAGTGTCTGGTCTTCTTGTTTTTTGTGCTGGTTTCTTTCGCGTTTTGGATGTTGCAGACCTTAGACAATGTCTATCAGACAGAGTTTAAAGTCCCTTTGCGGCTGAAGAACGTGCCGAAAGAGGCGGTGTTGACTTCCGAATTGCCTCATGAAGTGCGGGTGCGGGTGGAAGACAGGGGAACCGTATTGCTCAATTATATGCTGGGGCGGACGTTTTTTCCTGTTTCTTTCGACTTCAACGACTATCGGGACAGAGGCACGCACGTGCATATCTCGTCAGCGGAATTGCTGAAAAAGATTTCAGCGCAACTGAACGTCTCCACGCATCTGATTTCTGTGCGCCCCGATACGCTTGATTTCATTTACACCATGGGGAAAGCGAAGAAAGTGCCGGTGCGCCTGGATGGCGAAGTCCGGGCAGGGCTTCAGTATTACGTGTCGCATGTCGGTTTTACTCCCGATTCGGTCATCGCATACGCCCCTCAGGAAGTGCTGGACACACTGACGGCTGCATATACCGATAGGTTGGATTTGGAGAATGTCTCAGACACCTTGCACCGCCGCGTCCTGCTTCGGAAACTGAAAGGAGTGAAGTTTGTTCCGGCGTACAACGACCTTTTGGTATGTGTGGATATGTATTCGGAAAAGACGGTGGAAGTCCCGATTGTAGGGATTAACTTCCCGGCCGACAAAGTGCTTCGCACCTTCCCTTCCAAAGTGCAGGTCACGTTTCAGGTAGGGCTGATGCATTTTAAGGATGTCTCTTCGGAAGACTTTTTTATTGGCGTTACCTATGAGGACATATTGAAGGCGAAAAGCGACAAGCTTCCTTTAAGTTTGAAATCTGCCCCCGACTATGTGAGCCATGTCCGTATTTTGCCTGCATCTGTCGATTATCTGATAGAACAAACGGCAGAGGAGGGGGGTATATGGTAAGGTTCGGTGTGACGGGAGGCATTGGAAGCGGAAAGTCATACGTGCTGCGTCTGCTGGCGGCGCGGGGCATACCCGTGTATGATTCGGATGCCGGAGCCAAGCGTCTGATGCGGACCGATACGGATATCCGGAAAGGACTGACAGACTTGTTGGGCGAGGAGGTGTATACGGCAGATGGAGAATTGAATAAACCGTTGGTGTCTGCCTATTTGTTTGCCAACGCGCAGAACGCCGGACGGATTAACGCAATTGTCCATCCCCGTGTGAAAGCCGACTTCAACCGTTGGACGTCGTGTCAGAATGCACCGCATGTCGCATTGGAGAGTGCCATCCTGTTCGAGGCGGGCTTCGAAGATACGGTCGACTTTATCGTGACGGTATATGCCCCTGTAGAAATGCGGATATGCCGGGTTCGGGAGCGCGACGGCATGGCGGAAGCGCAAGTGCGTAAGCGCATGGAAGCCCAGCTGGACGATGAAGAGAAATGCAGGCGTTCGGATTTTGTGATACTAAACGACGGAAGCAAGCCGTTGGAGGTGCAGATAGACGGTTTGCTGCAAATTTTAGGCAAAATGGAAAAAGCGAAGGACTAAAGTTTGTATATGTCGGATGTGAGTTGTAATTTTGTTTCATTAAATAACTAAACTTGTAAAATTGTATGTTGAAGACTATTTTGGCTATCTCGGGCAAGCCGGGATTGTATAAACTGATTTCTCAGGCTAAAAATATGTTGATTGTTGAAAATTTGGCTGATAAGAAAAGATTGCCGGTTTATGCGAGTGATAAAGTAATTTCATTGGGTGATATTGCCATGTATACCGATGCAAACGATGTTCCGTTGGCAACAGTGCTCGAATCTATAAAGCAAAAGGAAAACGCTGCAGAGGTACAGCTGGACTATAAAAAAGCTTCTGCTGCAGAGTTGCACGATTTTATGGCAGAAGTATTGCCCCAGTATGACCGCGACCGTGTCCATACCAGTGACATCCGGAAACTGATTCAATGGTATAACCTGCTTGTCGCAAGCGGAGAAACTGACTTTGTAGAAGGTGTTCAGATGGAAACCGTGGAGACCGCTGCGGAATAATGTACAAAATGTGCTAATGAACAATGTGTTAATGAATAGGCTCTTTTGTTATGGGCACATTCTCACATTGTTTATTAGCACATTGGCGCATTGCTACAATAAAAAAAGGAGACTTTCAAGCCTCCTTTTTTTTTATTGCCTTTTTTGTAAGATTTATGCTTCAGCTTCAGCCTTAGCGGGAATTACTGAAACATAGCTCTTGTTTTCACGTTTCTTCTTAAAACATACAGTTCCGTCTACCAATGCGTAAAGTGTATGGTCTTTTCCCATACCTACATTTTCGCCCGGGTTATGAACTGTACCTCTTTGACGAACAATGATGTTGCCAGCCTTGCAAGCTGCACCGCCGAATATCTTTACGCCTAATCTCTTACTTTCCGATTCACGGCCGTTCTTCGAACTACCTACACCTTTTTTATGTGCCATTTTCTTCTACGTTTTTAATGATTAAGCAATAACTTGTTTGATGGTCAATTCAGTAAACTGTTGACGGTGACCGTTCAGTTTCTTATAACCTTTTCTTCTCTTCTTGTGGAATACCAATACTTTCTTGCCTTTTACCAGCGGAGAAACTACTTCGCAAACCACTTTGGCTCCTTCTACGGTAGGAGCGCCTACTGTTACAGTACCGTTGTTGTCTACCAACAAGACTTTCTCAAATTCAACAGTTGCACCGCCTTCTGCGTTCTGAATGTGCTGAACGAACAATTTTTTGCCTTCTTCAGCCTTGAACTGTTGACCGTTAATTTCTACAATTACGTACATTTTATTTAATATTAAACGGGTTTTCTCCGCAAGGTGAACCCTTCTCTCGGGTCACTTGTCTACCTCCACGGACTAAATCGGCTGCAAAGATACAGCTTTCTGTTCATATAACCAACTGTTTGTGCTAAAATATTTTCTAAAGCAATTCCGATAAGTCATTTAAGATGCCGGTATGCGGATAGGCGGCAAGTTCTTCCCGGGTGGTTGTTCCGTGAAGCACGCCTGCAAAGTCTATTCCTGCCGTCCGGGCAGTTTCGGCATCTACAGTGCTGTCGCCTACGTACAGGACATCCGTTTTTTCTGTTTGTAGCTTTTCGAGGGCGATGAATACGCCTTCGGGCGAAGGCTTAGGAGTCTGTACGTCTTCTCCACCTACGATGAGGTCGACCGTGCTTTCGGGAAGCGCATGTCCCAACAGTTCCATGATGCGGTAACGGTATTTGGTGGAGATGATGCCCAGTTTTGCTCCGCGTGCTTTCAGCGTTGTCAGCACGTGTGAGGTTTCGGGGAAGAGGCGGGTGTTTGCCGTCATATACTTGTCCGCTTCCTTTACGTATTCCTTCCGGTAGGCTTCCAGGGTATCGGCATCGGTGATTCCGCTGAGGAGGGAGAACGATTCCACCAGCGTTTTGCCAATGGTCCGCTTGATGGCTTCATCGCTGATGCCGGTATGA